>SCPN01001490.1_pt1 | contig 1815317 bp, 1824 predicted proteins | sample 6106831 | NCBI WGS metagenome assembly SCPN01 (sample SAMN10720447, study PRJNA508395) | human gut metagenome | isolation source: Participant 1, 0 month | reverse complement strand
GGAATCCGTCTGTAAAGCAGCCATGGCCTCTGTAAAATAGAACTGAAATATTATTGTAATGGCTCCGCTTCATCCGATACCACCAATACACTGTTCAGATCCGCGCTGTCTGCGAAGATCTCACAGGTCGCATAAAATTCATCCATGTCACATTTAAACAGCTCCGGCATCAGATTTTTACGGACTTCCGGATCCGGAATCAGCGTCTCGTACAATCGGATCGTGTAGCACTGATCAGCAGCATTTCTCCACTTTCGGAAGGTCTTCCTTCTGCACACGATATAACTTATCACTTTCCATAATTGTATTTACTGTTATCTCCTTATTATGATGATGTCATTCCCCGGCTTTGTTGTCTGTGGATCATTCCGTGCTCTGCTCTCGCCATCCTTACAGTTCGAATATCTCTGTCACAGATCTCTCCATTTGTTGCACGATATTCATCAGGCTGACCACAAGTTTGCTGCATGCATGCTCCAGGCTGGTAATTTCTTCCCGGTAGTCCATTTCCTTCATACCGGATCCTGTCAACATCTCCAGTTGTTTTTCTTTTTGGAGAAGCTGCTTGACCGTTCCATATAGATTTTCATGCTCCGGCAGCCTTCCGTAACCCCATTTCAGGCGATCCTTCGGCTGATGGAATACATAATCCGTAAAATGCCTATATACTTCTTCATCAAAATTAAAGGCATAGGCATTGTTGTCTACCTGATAAAGCTTACGAAGTGCGGAGGAAAGTCTCTGTTCCTTCAGATTTCTCACCGCTCCGCCCAGAAGTCTCAGATTTGCACTGCATATCTCATGAGGATACAACACATTTCCGTACCAGTCAATCCGCACAAAAGCGTCCTGCTCCTGTTGGAACCTTGCGAGCAGCTTCTGTTCCAGCGGTCTGATCTGCCGGAAAAGTTCCTCCGCCTCGTCGTATTTTCCATCTCTAAGCAACTGTTTGTAGTTACGGTTGTATTCCTCTACCGCTTCATATTCCTCCCGGCATCTTCTGAGTGCCCGGTCACTTAAAATCTCCAGTTCCTCAATTTTTTCAAGCAAAACCCGTTTTTTCTCTCCCAGCTGCCCCGCCACATCGGCGCGGTAGCAGATTTCCCGACACTGTTCCAAGCCCTTGCGAATCCGCTGCACCACCGGTGAAAACTGCAACGGTACCACTGCCGTTTCATCGAGTGCCAGAATCAGCAGGGCAAACAGCTCGTGATGCAGACGATATACCTGTTCATCATAAAACTCATCGTTATCAAACTGAGAATGGTAGTGGGTCTCCATAAAGCTTCCGCCGGTGAAATCATTTACCATGGACGGTACACCTGCGATCGCCATGGAGAAATCATCCGACCAGGTCTCGATCGGAGATGTCACTGCCGTCTCTTCCGGATAGGCTATCGTCAGATTCGGCAGATCCGCCAGATATTCCTCCAGGAAGCTGACATATTCATAGCAGCTACGGATCCTCGCTCTGGTGCCATGTGCTAACGCAGGAAGCTCAAAGTTCAGATCTGCGATCACCTTGCCCACCCACTCCGGATGTGCGGTAAATATCTGCTCATAAGCTCCCGTAGACCAGTCGAAATTGGAATCCACCACGCCCCATTCCTCGGATGCCATGGCACAGATCACAATGGTATTGTTCGGTTGGAAACCACTGTCCTGCAACGCCTTTGCAATACCAAACATCAGAGCGACCGCTGTATTGTCATCCTGGAATCCATCAAAATAGGAATCATAGTGTGCAGACAAAAGCACCATGCGGTCAGGATGTTTTCCCGGGAATCCTTCCCACAATATTATAAGTCGTGCAGTTTCTGGTCACCCTGGATTCCGCATCAAAGGTGACCGTTATTTCCTCCTGATCACGCAGCAGCTCCAGCAGGCCGGCCGCATCTTTTCTGGAAATGGAAAAAGCGGGAGCATCCTCCGGTCCGGCGATATCCTGTGCATTCAGAGCTTCATCGTCGATTTCGCCGTAGCCGCCGCTCTGCACTGCGATCAGGGCTGCAGCTCCTTTCAGATGTGCCTGGTATACCGGATAATTGATCCACCACTCATCTCTCTGGTTGATCTCCACCAATACTAGCTTATCCCTGACATCCTTTCCCTGATAGTCCGTCTCCGTTCCTTTTCCCAGATACATCATGGAAAATTCCTTGGGACCATCGGTGACAAAGGTTGTCTGATAGGCTCCCAGCTCTGCTGACACGGTCTCCCCGGCCGCATTCGTGTAGCTCAACGCTGCCTTATGAAATTCCCAGCCGTCTACCGTCACAGCATCCTTTGTAACCTCAGACAGTCCGATTTTTTCCATTTCTGTCTTCAGCATCTCTCCGGTCTCAAATTCTGCCTTAGAACCCGCCGGGCGATACCCCAGTGTCGGATGTGACCGGTATTGTTCCATTCGTTTTGCCAGTTCATACGAATACGGTATATCCAAATTCTGTAACACCTTTTTCTGTAAAGTCACCCCGTTGTCATGCATATTCTGTCACTCCTGTTTCTATCCTGTCCGTTCTGTCACAGGAACCGTTACTTATTTTTTTACCATAGAATTCATATTTTCAGTAATTTTCTGCAGAATCTCTCTGTTTCTCTCTTCCGCTTCCAGTGTCTCACTGGCATGGGCAGACACTTCTTCCGTAGTCGCTGAGATTGTCTGAATGGAATCCACGATCTCCTGGTTGGCTGTTTTCAGAGCTTCTACTGTCTGAAGCATCTCACCCAGATTATCCACGATCGTATAGCTGCTGTCTTCAATTGCCGTGAAACTGTCCGCCGCGCGCATCGTTCCTTCCCTTTGGCTGCCGATACCGTCTATCATCTGACGGATAACCGTCACCACTTCTCCAATCGCTCCGGATACATTTTGGATCAACTCCGCGATGTTGCCGGTAGCATCCTTTGTCTGGGTGGCCATTCCCGAAATCTCCGTCGCCACTACGGAGAAACCGCGGCCGGCTTCACCGGCTCTGGCTGCTTCTATGCTGGCATTCAGCGCCAGAAGACTGGTCTGATTAGCTATTTTGCTGATGATTTCCACGATGGAATGCATCTCCTGCATATAATGATCCAGCGTTTCCAGCTTCTGTGCCGCCAGTTCACTGTTTCTTGCAGAATCCTCTGCCTGCTCCTTCAGACCTGTCATCTCTTCTTTTCCGGCATCCAGCATTTCTATCGTATGTTCCATATTGCTTCCGATCGTCTCTGCCACTTCACCCACAGTATTTACTTTTTCCTGAATAGCCTCCGTCTGGGCCGTCTGCTGCTGAATCGCCGCTGCAGACTCCCCGGAACCTGCAGACACCTCCTCCATGGCTGTTTTGGTACTGTCAAAGCAGTTTCCAGTTTATTCAATTCCGCTGTGATATCAGCTACTGAAGTCTCCATCCGGCTGCTCATTTCCATGACTTCACGCAAGGTTGCTTCCGCGCGGTCCTGCGCAGCTGTAATGCTCTCTATATTTTCATCGGTGTTCTTCTGGTTGGATATGGTAGCATAGATGGATGTAATGCACAGCAGAATCATTACCGAAATCTGTATAAATCCTGCGTCCTGCCCCAGATAGCCAAATCCCCTTGTGGCTCCCAGGAGCACCACCAGGATATTCTCTACCACCGTCCCCACATTAATAAGTGCAAATGCCTTGACATCATGATAAGGCATGACTGCAAACATCATGGGAATTACAAATGCATACACCATGTTGCACTGTGCCGTAAAAAGCAGCACCGTATAAAACAACGCAAATCCGATCAGTGACAGATGTTTTATAGCTTTGGTCGCATGATCCCTCTTCCAACAAATAAATTCTGCAAGAACCGGTATGATCCCAAGAAGCAGTAACACTGCCAATACCGGAGCCGACACTGTGTGTTCAACAAATCCGATCGCTAATGAAAAGCATACATGCATTGATCACACCATGTGCTATCATGGCCACCCGGTTACTTCGTTCCAACTCTTTCATTTGCATTCTCCTTCTCTCCCGTATGATATTATGCCAGGCTCAAAAAGTCTAAGCCCATATGAGCTTGCTTATAAGTGGGTGAAAGACCTTAAATTCATAACATAATTCCTCACATCCCTTATATTGTAATTCATGATGGTATCTCCGTCAATAAACCACGCAAAAATGCAGTCCGGTTTTCTATGAAAATCGGACTGCATTTTCTGTAATTTATATGTTATCTCCCTGCCGGACAGCTTCCGGCCCCTCTTTATACCTTGAAAACATCCAGTACCTTTTCCAACTTATCCGCTAATGCCAGCAGGTTCTCAGAAGAATTCATCAGTTCTGTCATGGTATCACTCATTCCATGAGCCGCCTGCATGGTACTGTCTGCGGATGCTGCATTCTGTTCGGAGATTGCCGACAATCCTTCCACTACATCGCGGATCGCGCTTCCGGACTGTCCCAGGACATCCATCTTCTCCCGGATACCGTCAATATGCTGCAGGGAATTCTCCACACCATCCGCTACTGCCGCAGTTTTCACACCGGTCTCCTCTAACTTGCTCTGCTGGTGATTCATGTTGGCTTCCACTTCACCCATGATCTCCACCATTCTGCCGGAAGACTCCATGATATTTTGGATGATCTGCTCGATCTCGGTTGCGGAGCGCTTGGACTGGTCAGCCAGCTTACTGATCTGCTCTGCTACCACTGCGAAGCCTCTTCCCGCTTCTCCGGCTCTGGCTGCTTCAATGCTGGCATTCAGTGACAGCAGATCTGTCTCGTCCGCAATATCCTGAATCATGGATACTGCCTTGGTGATATTCTGAATTGCTCCGTTCATATCCGTAATCTGTTCCGCTACCCGCAGGACAGATTCCTTGGTGCTCTCGTTGGAGCCGTTCAGTTCCTTCATGATCTCTTCGGAAGCTTTCTCCGCTTCTGCCATCCTGCCGGCATAATCCGTCAGAGATTTTACTTCCTCAGATATATATTCGATCTGCTCGCCGATACGCACTACATTTTCATTAGCATCCGTTGTCTCATTGGCCTGATTCCTTGCGCCGTCTGATATCTCGCCGACAGCATGGTATACATCATTCACAGATTCCTGGGTATCCTGTGCCATCTTGATCAGTTTGTTGGAAGATGCTGTCAGATCATCCGCGGAATCCTTGATCTCTGTTACGATCGAGCGGAGAGTTTTTTGCAGTTTTACAGAAATACGATATACATCCCCAAGTTCATCCTTTTTACGGCACTGCTTTTCATCCGGTTCTGCATCCAGTTCTCCGTTCACGATCCTGCCTAGGAAATGCTTCGTCTTCTTCATGGTCTTCACCATGCTACGGGATAATACGCTTACCAGCGTTGCCGCCACAAGAACACATGCCACAGCAATAAGAATAATATCCTTCACCTGCATCGAGATTGTATCCTTGACATTCTGCATCGGCGTCGCCACTTCGATGGCACCGATCACAGAGCCATCAGAATTGATCAATGGCTGATAATATACATAATAATCTACTTCGGAAATGTTGCAGTCCGTCAGGAACAAAGCCTCCCCAGTCTGAATCTGTGCATAGACATCGTCTTCCAACGCCGTACCGTTAATACGTCCTCCTTCCGGCTTGGTCAATGTCGTGATCAGACGCATATTTCCATACAGAAAAGACACCTGGAAGCCTGTCTTCTCCTGCAATCCATCGATCAACTGTGTCTCCCCGGAAATGGATGTGCCGCCCTTGCGCACCTTGCCTCCCTTATCTCTGGTGTAATCGCCTTCATACAGATTCGTGTAGGTTTCATCCACACTGACACCAACGATCTGCAGAGACTGCTCAATCTGTTTCTCAATTCCGGTCTCTAATGCTTTGGCCCCCACCGTAGCCACCAGTGCACATACAATGATCATCGGCAGAAGGCTCAACGCCAGTATCTTTTTCGAAATTGTGAAAAATGGCTTTTTGTTCCCTTTTACTTTCGTTTTCTTATTCTCTGTCTTCTTCATACTTACCACATCTGCCTTTCTGTAAAAGACTTTATCACATTCGATCCATCTCGAAAACGTTTAAGTATTTTCTCAGTGAATTCATTGTAACATTTTCCATATAGTAATACAATTCGACAAAATTACAAGTATTTTATTGTTAAATTTGGTCATTTTTCCTTAACGTTAAGTGAAAATATTTCTTTTTGTTTACGAAACAGTTAAGTTTTCTGCTTCCAGACCGGCATACGCAGTATCTTTATCAATAGCGGAATGATCATGATAAACCACACAATAGGCTCCGCCGCGATGACACCCAGGTATCCGAACATGGGAACCAGCGTCGCCGCGATCACAATTTTCCCTATCATTTCCAGTGAGCTGGAGATCAGCGGTACAATACGTTCTCCCAACCCCTGCATGGCATTTCTCACAATACAGATTACCGCCGTCACATAATAGAACAAAGTATCTACCTTGAGATATAACGTTGCATTGTAGACCACTTCCGGGTTTTCACTGCCCGTGACCAGCCATACCAGCCAGTCACCGATGGTATAAGCAGTCACAATATTAAGCGTACACCAGATGCAGGTATAACCGGTTGCCAACAGGATTCCTCTGCGGATCCGTTCGATTTTGCCGGCTCCCAGATTTTGTCCGCAATAGGTCGCCATGGTCTGACCGAAGACGCTGAACATGATCATGAAGATCTCGGAGATCTTGCGGACTGCCGTATGAGCAATGATAATATTCTGTCCCAGCTTATTGATGGAAGTCTGCAATGTCAATGTACCGATATTGACCAGTGAGCTCATGAATCCCATGGAAAGACCGGAGCTTAACATATTGCGGAGCATTCCGGCATCCTGCAGCTTCATATCATCCACACGTATCCGCAGAATTTCATACTTTTTCCACAGATAGACCGCACACACCACCACAGCGATCAGCTGCGACAGCACAGTAGCAACTGCGGCACCCAGCACTCCCATATGCAGCACCACGATCAGAAGCAGATCTCCTCCGATATTCAGCACCACCGACACTGCCAGCACGATCAGCGGGGTCACGGTATCTCCGATTGCTCTTAAGGTCGCCGATAATACATCATATAATAAAGTAACAACAAGTCCCGCTATGATCACGGACACATACTGTGTTGCTGTGTGCAACAGATTTTCCGGCACATTCAGGAATCTGAGGATCGGCTGTAAAAATACAAGTCCTCCAAATGTCAGTACCACCGCTGCCAATAGACCAAGCACCAGAGAATTGCCTAAGGATCGGCGCAATCTGTCCATATCCTTCGCTCCGAAGCACTGTGCCGAAATAATAGCAAAGCCATTGCACATTCCCATTAGGAATTGTACGATCAGGTTGCTCAGCGTCGTCGTGGCCCCCACTGCCGCCAGGGCATTATCTCCCAGAAAAGTACCTACGATGCGGGTATCTGCCAGGCTGTAAGTAAGTTGCAATAAATTGGCCAAAAAAATAGGAAGGGCAAACGTCAGTATCAAAACTGACGGTCTGCCCTTTGTAAGATCTTTCATATAGTTCCTCACTTCTATACTTCCGGAAAAAATATGGATTTTCCCCGTGTGATAGGGCTACAGAACTTTTTTAAAACTTTTTCTTGGCATTGTCAAGGTATTTCTTGGTCTCAGCCACCACAACACCATTTAATGCCAGCAGTGCGATCAGATTCGGGATCGCCATCAGACCGTTGAAGATATCTGCGATGGTCCATACTGCCTTAACAGTCATGTAGGGTCCGATGAATACGCAGGCAATGTAGATCCAACGGTATACTTTGATCGCCTTCGGCTTCTGACCGATCAGGTATTCCAGGCATCTCACTGTAGTAATCCCAACCGAGGATCGTGGTAAATGCAAAGAATACCAGGCATACCATCAGGATAAAGGATGCAATAGAGCTGTTAAAAGGCAGCCCCTGCTGGAAAGCTCTGGTGGTAACATCCACGCCGTCCAGACCTACGTTCCAGGAATCGGTAATTACGATCGTAAGACCGGTCATGGTACAAATGATCAGAGTATCAATGATGGTACCCAGCATTGAGATCAGACCCTGTTTGGCAGGAGAGTCGTTCTGCGCTGCAGCCGCTGCGATCGGTGCACTACCGATACCGGCTTCGTTGGAGAAAATACCTCTCGCAATACCCTTCTGCATTGCCATGATAACCGCTCCCAAAGCACCGCCGGCTACGGTACGCATACCAAACGCACTCTGTACGATGGTCACGATAGCTGCCGGAATGGCAGTTACATTAAAGATCAGTACTAACAGACAGGCTACTACATAAGTCACTGCCATAAAAGGAACGATGACCTGTGCCACGGTGGAGATACGCTTTAATCCACCGATAACAACCAGTGCCACGCAGATGGTCAAAGGAATCCGGAGATCACCACGCTCCAGGAATAGTCCATGCCGAAGAGCTGTACGGTATGTGCATTGTTCGCATCGAAGAAATTATGTACCGCACTGGTGATACCGTTGATCTGGGTAAAGGTTCCGATACCGAACAATCCCACGCATACACCCATAAAAGCGAAGATCTTCGCCAACCATTTCCAGCTCTTGCCCATACCGTTTTCGATATAGTAGAAGGGGCCGCCGATAATGTGTCCATCCTCTGCTACCACACGATATTTCACCGCCAGCAGGCACTCGGAATACTTCGTAGCCGTACCTACCAGCGCAGCGATCCACATCCAGAACAAAGCTCCGGGACCGCCTGCTACAATAGCCGTTGCCACACCAACGATATTACCGGTTCCGATGGTAGCGGACAATGCCGTACACAGTGCCGCGAAACTGGATACTTCGCCGTCTTCGCCCGACTTTTCATTGGCAATTAAGTGTTTGATTGCATGGGGAAGCTTCGTGATCTGCAAAAAATGAAGTCTGGCTGTAAGAAAAAGACCGGTAGCCAGAATGAGGACGATCAGGGGGATGCCCCAGACGAAATCATCCACTGTGGTCAGAAAGTTACTAATCATGTCTAACATATTCCCTCTCCTTCCGTCACCTCTTGTGACGTCCTATCGTAGATTGATTTCTTCCGAAGAGAATGGGAATAAGCATATAGATGCTCTGTCCTTTTGCCTGAGAGATTGGCAGCTTTACTGCCGTACACCTTCGGCGCCTTCTATACGGAAATATGATAATTGCTTTCCGTGGAAGAACTCTCCAGAGTAAATCTTTACCGCACTAAAGCGGCAACAAAATCACAATAGCATACTTTTTCACCCATTGCAACTTTTTTTATCTTTAGTCATTGATCTGACCAACACAGACATTGACTTTTATGGTACCTGATTACTATAATATAATTCATATGAATACTAACACGAACAATCACAAAACTTCATATTCCATTACACGTGGACTGTTTTTCCTGATCATGTGTTCTGTGATTTTTACAGTACTGTACTACAGTCTGCCCAGGCAGAACCGTGAGCCGGCAATATCGGATTATATTGACTTTTCAGAAGGCTGGACCACCTCCGATGGAAGCCCCGTTGATTTTTCCCATATCAGCGGCACCTGCACAGTGACCAAGAAGCTTCCTGCGCTGACTCACGACATGGCACTTTTCTTTTTTTATAAAAGTTCCAATGTGACGATCCTGATAGACGACCGGCTGATCTATGAGACCATGCAGCCGGAGAGAGTTTTCTTCGGCAAGACACCGGGAGCCTCTTATGTCTCTCTGCCGATCTACCGGGAAGATTCCGGGTGCACGCTCACCCTGGTGATCGATAATCCTTACGGAGACGGCAGTGGCAAGATCAATCATATGTACCTAGGACGTAGTGAAGATATCCTGATAAGCCGCATCCGCGACAAGGCACCCGGATTCGGCATCAGCTTCCTGATCGCCCATCTTGGTCTGGCATTTATCCTGTTTTATCTGCCATTACACAAGAAGCACATCATCGGCAGTGAGATGCTTTATCTGGGATTATTTGCTCTGAATACCGGTATCTTTATGTTGGCAGATAACCGTATGCTGCAGCTGATCCTGCGTAACAGCCATATTTATCATACAATTGCGGAACTTTTTATGATGCTGATCACCATTCCACTGTTTCTGTACCTTGGCAAAATGTATACAGAGTACTCCCCTGTGATGGTACAGACAGTATGCCTGATCAGTGTCATGGATTTCAGTATACGTTTCTGCCTGAATCTGACCGGTCTCAAGGACTTCCATGAAAGTCTTCGTCTGACCCATATTACTTTTGGCATTCTGATCGCACTTGTTATCTATGCCATCGGCAAGGGGTTTTATCAGAATCAAAGGCAGCATCTGAAGCACAATCTATATCATAACCTTGGAATTCTGTGTCTGTGCTTTGGCGTTCTACTGGATATCCTGCTGCTATGGTTCGGCAGTGCTCCCGAGACCAGCTTCTTCACACGGATCGGTGTGCTTATGTTCCTGATCATGGAAGCAGTCCAGGTTACCCTGCGCCTCATGACCAACTATCAGGAAGGTGTTCGCATGCAGCTGCTCAGCCGCCTGGCTTATCGCGACGGTCTGACCGACCTGCTGAACCGTACTTCCTATATGGAAGAATTGAAAAGACTGGACGCATCCCATAATTTTCATGTGTTGCTGGCACTGTACGATGTGAATAGCCTCAAATATGTGAACGACACCTACGGTCACCAAAGCGGTGATGAAATGATCCGCCGGGTAGCGGATACTCTGTCGGCACATCTCGGTTCCTTAGGAAAATGTTACCGGATCGGCGGAGATGAGTTCGTATTCCTGTCGACCGTATCCGATTCCGAAAAAGAATTTCTCAAGCTGCAAAGAGATTTCGAAGCGTCTCTGGGAACTCTGAAGCTTCCTGACGGTTCCGAGCATCCCATTACTGTAGCCATGGGATATTCCGTACTGACCCATACTATGCCTCGTTCCATGGACGATATGGTCCGGGAGGCCGATGCCAAAATGTATGAGGCGAAACGACGAATGAAAACAGAAAATTGATCATAGGATTTGCAGATCTTATTTCATTTTGTAATGTAACTTGAAAGTTAGTGAAATAATCCCGTAGCCCTTGGCAGGGTATAAGAAACGCGGCACGCTCGTACTTTAGTACGATGCGCTCCTGTCGCAGAGCGTAGCGGTACATAAGCGGTCACAATACGACCGCAATGCGTCCCTTGGGACGCTATGGTACCGACGTCTGCTTACGGCACTGCTTATTCTTATACCCAGCCGGGGCTACTGGTTTTGAAAGCTTTCAAAACGCAGAACTCCCGGTATGCGGTGCCATGTCGAAGATGTTTGTCGGAGGATGTTGATATTTTCTAGAAAAGTGCTGAAAGACAGGGGGAAAGCGGACACGATGTCCGCGTCAGCCGATTGTCGACATGGATGTCGACTGTAGGCGGCCCCGTCATGACGAGAACCACTCATCACTTTTCGTAGAAAATTCACATCCCGAGACCTTACATCGAGACATGTGTATCGCATGCTCCGGGAGTTCGTGGATTTTGCCAATGTATTTCACTAACTCTCAAGTTAGTTTGGTGTAAAAACTCTAAAAACAATGAATTCCGTACAAAAAAATTCCCAAATCCGGAATTTTTGTACGGAATTTCTTCATTTTGCACGCTCAGCGAAAATAACAGCTTTTTGCATGGCAAAATCTCCTGTTTTTGTATTTTTTTTAGAAAAAATAGCGTTTTTAATACAAACAGAACTCCCCGCGTAACTCTCCATCAACTACGCTTGGCAGCATGTTCCAAATAGAGAAAAAAAGCCACATTCAGAACAATGCCCACTGCAGTAGAGATGGGGGCTGCGAGGCCGATATTGGTGAGACTTGCGTCCGGTTGGATACTCATATAGTAAGCGAAAGGAAGTCGGACGAGAAGTGTCTGGATCAGTCCCTGAAGCATGACCCACACGGTCTTGCCATTACCGTTAAAATATCCCATCATGCTGAACAGCACAGCAGTCAATAGTGTTTCCGGTGCGAAACCTTTCAGATACTCATATCCTCTCTGCACCACTGCCGCATCCGCGGAGAAGATACCTGCCAGCAGATCCCCCCGGAAGAACACCAGTGAAAAGGCAAAGCATCCCACCAAAAGTCCGATGCCGATACCGGTGAACATGGTCTTCTTCGCCCGCTTCTGTTCTCCGGCACCTACATTCTGTGACACGAAAGAAGAAGTGGACTGCATCAGTGCACTGGGGATCAGCATGGCAAAGTTAACGATTTTGCATGCCACGCCGTAGCCAGAGGAAGCTTCCAGTCCCAGGCGGTTGACAAAGGCACACAGTGCCAGGAAAGAGCCTTGCGTCAGACACTCCTGCAAAGCTAACGGCAGACCAATCTGCAGGAATTTACCACACTGGGGATTCCAACGGAAATCGTATCCGGTAATGGTAAAGGGCAGTCCCTTTTTCACAAGGCGTACAATTGCAAACACTACGCTCAATGCCTGTGCAAAAACAGTAGCCAGCGCTGCTCCCATGGCATCCATGCCCAGTCCTGCCACCAGCACCAGATCACCCACGACATTGACAATGCACGCCACGAATACAAACAGCAACGGGGAATTGCTGTCACCCAGTCCACGGAAAATGGCTGACAATACATTATATGCCACAATAAAAAAGATTCCGGCACCGCAGATCCGGATGTAAGCAACGGTCAGCCCTACCGCCTCTTCCGGTGCCTGCATGAGAACCGCAATAGGACGGGCAAAGCCCACCATAATTACAAACAGCACCAGCGAGATCGCTGCAAATACAACGGTTCCGCCGCCGATGATACTGCCGATCTGATCCTCTCTCTTCTCTCCCGAGATACCGGGCAATCAGCACGGTGATACCCATGGCCAGCTGAGTCACCACAAAGGTCACCAGATTCAGCACTTGACTGCCGGTGGATACACCGGAAAGTCCGGAGGTGGAGCCGAAACGTCCCACTACCAGCAGATCCACTGCACCGTAGGCCGCCTGTAAGATCAGTGCTCCCAAAATAGGAACCATAAAGCGAAGCAACTTTTTCAAAATACTTCCCTGTGTAAAATCCATCATGTCATTTTCTTTATTTTTCAAACTTCTCTCTCCTCTCGCACATCACCTGATAAAAGGTCTCTATGGTCTGTATCATCACTTTCGCATCTGCTTCGGAAATGCTCTCCAGATACGGTGCCAGACCGGAAAAATAATTCTCGTTATATTTTTCCGACAGCTTTCGTCCCTCTTCGGTCAGGGAAATATAGGTGATCCTACCGTCTTCCGCCGCATTGGCTTTCCGCAGATACCCCTTTTCTTCCATTTCTTTTACTGTCCGTGTCACGCCGGGACGGGGGATATTCAGATAGTCACTGATATCTGAAATCTTCACAGCAACCCCCTGCCTCTCCATGATCTGGATCACATCCAGAAAATGAATATAAGAGGGTGTCACGCCTGAGGGCAGCGCGGGAAGCATCTCCCGGATTCTTTTTGCCTGATAACAGGCATCCAACATTCGTTTTATGGTCTGAACCGTCATTCTTTTCCTCTCTGATATCTTTTTTTATTCTTTAATTGTCTTTATAGTTACCACTAGTAATTATCTTTGGTAATTATATGTAAACATTTCAGATTTGTCAATGAGATATTTTCATAAACACAAAAACAGCAGACTCTTTTGGAGAATCTGCTGTTTTCCTTTCTCTTCATTCAGATCATAAAGTTTCCACCTGGATGATTGTTTACGCATCCGATCTGGCATAGGCGTTTTTCATCTGCCCACTGAGTTCATACAGGACTTTGTCCAGAGTATCGGCTGCCTCACACTGAAGCATCCCAGCAATCTTTTCGTTGGCCTCTCCCTGTAATTTTTTACGAGTTTCCTCGTCAGTCTCCTGCGCCAGCAATGCATCGTAGCGATTCAGGATCTCGTGGCTTTTCGCTGCCACCTTTTCCTGATAACGTTCGATATGGAACACGGATTTGCTATAAGAAGCATCGGCCATGGCTGCGATCATACGGCTCATCCAGTAGAAGTTCTCGGTGGAGACTTTTCCGGTGGTCGCTGACAGGTACTCAGGTGTCCTATCGATGCCGGTATAAAAAGGTGCCAGTACATTAAAGGCATTAGAGGCCAGCGCCAGCCACTGAACCGGCTCTCCTCCGGACGCATCTGGATCAGGGTCATGACGTCATTGCGGTTGATGCCGATGGAACGATAGGCTCCCCGCATGGACTTATCTCCATAAGCCGCATAAGGATCGTAGGGCGTTCCCTGATAATGGGAAGACAGCACATATTTCACATCTTCCACTGTGATCTTCTTCTCCGGCACCATGCACCAGGGCAGATCATCGGAAAACGGTGTGTACTCTGCATTCGGGCCATCCCAGACCTTTGTACGGGGATTCAGGGTCCGCAGCATATACCAGGCTCTTGCGGTATTGTATACATGGTCGGAATCGTCATGGCTTCCAAAGGCATCTCTGGCGGAAAAACTGCCGTCCTGTGACAGATCCAGGTAGTTCTTTTCAATAAATTCTTTCAGATCCGCGGAACACATATGCTCCTTTTGCTCCGTCAGCGCATCTTCTAGATCAAAGGCATCGATTCCGAACTGGTTCGGCATCACCACATAAGCGTCGTCCGGCACTCTCCGGGCAATCCAGTGATGGCCGCCGATGGTCTCCAGCCACCAGATCTCGTTTTTATCGGAAAAAGCAATACCGTTCATCTCGTAGGTACCGTATTTCTCCAACAGGCTTCCCAGACGTGTGACACCCTCTCTGGCACTGTGAATGTAAGGAAGCACCAGAGACACAATGTCCTCCTCGCCGATGCCGCCGGAGATCTCTTCCACACCATCCTTCGCCGGAACATATTCCACCAGTGGATCCGCTCCCAGAACTCTGGCATTGGAAGTGATGGTCTCTGTGGCCGTCATGCCCACACCTGCCGCATTGACACCGTGCGCTGCCCAGATACCCTCTCCGTCCAGTGCATTGGGGACTGCGGTATAACGCATGGGATCCTCCGGCAGATCGATCTCCACATGGGAAAGCACGGATTCGTATTTTTTCGGCTGTTCTTCCGGATGCACCACAACGAATTTCTTCGGTGTGAACTGCCCCGAAGGAGAATCGTCATTCCGGGCGATCATGGTGGAACCGTCATAAGATGCTTTTTTTCCTACTAATATGGTTGTACATGGCATAATCATTACCTCCTGATACTGTATTTCAAAATTTTCTTCTCCGGCACCGGAAATCTGTGTTCCAGTCCTGGCACTTATGCCAGCTTCTGTCCGTTAATGACTACATTTTGAATTGTCTCCGGCCTGCCCTGTAAAGGCTCGATCTTTGTGAACTGTCTGCAGCCGGTGACTTCAATATTCTCCATCTGCAGATTTCTGAAATACGGGATGTCGTCCTCATTTTCCATGGCAATGGTCTCTTCCCGGTTCAGGGAATTGAGCACATAGGACATGGTCAGGATCACTGCCTCGCCCTTGATCTCGCTCATATGGATATTGCGGAGAGTGATATTTTCCACCACGCCGCCGCGGCCCAGCGCACTCTTCATGCGGACACCCACATCGGTTCCCACGAAAGTACAGTTCTCCACCAGAATATCCCTTACTCCGCGGGACATCTCACTGCCGATGACGAAGCCGCCATGGCCTTCGTTCACCAGACAGTCATGGATGTAAACATTGCTGCAGGGTCCCTGAATCTTGCGGGCAATGGCATTTTTGCCGGACTTCATGCAGATGGCATCATCTCCGGTCTCAAAAACACTGTGATGAATATGCACATTAGTGCAGGACTCCACATCAATGCCGTCACCGTTCTGGGCATAATAAGGATTGCGGACCTGTATATGCTCCACCGTAAGGTTCTCGCAGAAATAGGGGTGGATATTCCATGCCGGAGAGTTCATGAACGTTACGCCTTGCAGAAGCACATTTTTGCAATGGCGCAGACTGATCATCACCGGGCGGTAAAAATCGTAATAGGGTGCCGCGGCGGCCAGTGCTTCCTCGGTGTTTCCCTGAATGTTGTGGTGATTTCCTTTTAAAATCGACTCTGTGGGCATCCAGATCGCTGTTTCTTTCGTCTCTAACACATAAGGGCTGATGGTAAACAACGCATCCCACTGTTTTTCCGTCATCTTAAACTTCTTGATCGGACGCCATTTATCACCGCTGCCGTCAATGATGCCTTCTCCGGTAATGGCGATGTTTTCTGCATTTTCCGCGGTAACGGGAGATACGGTGCGAATGCAGTCCTGACCTTCATAGCTGGTGATCCGCAGCGGATAGTCCTCTTTGGACTTGATGAATTTTAACATAGCCTGACTGTCCAGATGAAGATTGACACCGCTTAACAGCCGGAGCGGAGCCACCGCCCAGATGCCTGCGGGAACTCTTACCGTACCGCCCCCCTGCTCCGACACTTCGCAGATCGCGCGGTTAATGGCCTCCGCATTGTGTCTGCCGGTCTCGATCTGCAAATCGCCGCTCCTCGCGCCGTATTCTGCTATGGACACCTCCCGGTCCGGGAACTGGGGAAGTTCTACTTTATAATTCTGATTATACATGGTTATTGTTTTCTCCTTTGAATATTTTCATGGATACTTTCACATTTTTCTATGTTTCTGATTCTAGCGTGTTCCGTTTCGGACTTCCACCCGGTTTTTGCGTTTTTCCGAAGGGTTCTACTGCTTATTTGTGCCCTTCCGCGCAGATCCAGTCCTCGCCGTCTTTTAAGTGAATCCGTACCTCTTCAAATCCTGCATTTTCCAGCAGTTCCCGGAATTCTTCCGGTGTGGGATTAAACAGATGGAATCTTTGAATGTTTTCCCGCACCTGTTCCGGCAGATCCTCCTTCTGGTAAATGTCGGCCACCAGTAAAAAGGTTCCCTGCTCCTTCAATACCCGGTAGACTTCTTTCAGATTCTCCGCGGGATCCGGCCAGAAATAAAAGCTTTCCACCGTAATGATCTTGTCAAAAGCATTGTCCGCAAAGGGCAGTTTTTCCACTGAGGCTTCCACGAGATCCATTTTTCCCTGCTGCAGTGCTTCTGCATTGGTTTTCCCGGAAAGCTCCAGTGAAGTGGCGGAATAATCCACTCCGGTCAGATGTCCGTCACGCACCTCTTCACTCATGCGTTTCAGAGTTGCTCCTCCACCGCAGCCGATGTCCAGAATCCGGTCATTCTCCCGGATCTTCCAGTGTTCCAGCGCCCAGCCGGTCACTGCGTAGTGGCTTTCGTTCATGCGGCGCAGCATCTTCTCCCCATCCTCCCCGACCGGTTTCCCGGGGTTGCCGGAGATGGTGATCTCCTGCTGGGTGCGTTCGTTGGTGGTTAGGTTTATGGTATTATTTTCTGTTTTTTCAGTCATGATCTTTATTCCTTCTTCCAGCCGCTTTCTTTTTGGATCTTTGCGGTTTTCTTTGCAATTTTTACTATCTCTATTATAATAGTAACTGTTTATAATCATGTAAAGGGCAATCCCGTTATTGAGAATATCTCTGAATAAGGGATTTGGCAAAACACCCGATACAAAGTACAATCTGCGAAAGCATACGCCGAAAATGCAGTGGAACGCTTGCAGGTTACGGAAAGGCATACATTTTTTATGAAATATTATCTTGCCCCCATGGAGGGACTGACCACTTATAATTTCCGCACTAACTGGAACCGCTGTTACGGCGGCATGGACAAATATTTTACCCCTTTTATCTCCAATCGGCACATGAACAGCAGAGAACGCAACGATGTGCTTCCGGAACATAATGTGGGCATGTACACCGTACCGCAGATCCTGACCAATAAGGCGGAGGAATTTCTGTCGCTGGCAGAGCAGCTGGCCGGATATGGCTACCACGAGGTCAATCTGAATCTGGGCTGTCCTTCCGGGACGGTGGTGGCAAGAAACCGTGGTGCCGGCTTCTTAGGCACGCCCCGGGAACTGGAGGATTTTCTGGACGAGGTCTTCGAAAAATGTCCACTGGAAATCTCCATCAAGACCCGCATCGGCATGGACTACATGGATGAATGGGCTCCACTGCTTAAAATATATCAAAAATTCCCCATGAAGGAACTGATCATTCACCCCAGACTGCAAAAGGAAGGTTACAAGGGGACACCCCATCTGGAAGCTTTCGCAGAGGCGGTGGAAGCCCTGCAATGTCCGCTGTGCTATAACGGGGATATTACCTCTCCGGAGTCGCTAACGCAGATTCTTACGAAGCTTCCCAGTATCGATACGGTCATGATCGGCCGGGGAATTTTGCAGAATCCGGGATTATTGCAGGAATTGAAGGCTGCCTCCACGGAGAGTGTTGCGCTGCCGTCTTGTGAAGAGCGTCTGGCTGTCCTGAAAGAATTCCACACTTCCCTCCTGACCGGTTATCAGGAGATCATGTCCGGCGATACCAATACGCTCTATAAGATGAAGGATCTCTGGACTTTCTTAAGCCACAGCTTCGAATCTCCGGACAAATACGTAAAAAAGATCCGCAAAGCCACAGATGCCAGCGACTATAAGCTGGCCGTCAATGCGTTATTCCGGGAGTGCGCATTGAAGTCGGAGAATTCTTGATCCTGACATCATCCCATACCTTTATTCCCCGGTGTCGAACTGTTCTCCTTCGTTGGCGTCTTCCATGACGACCTCCGGCTCCGGGATGCCTGCATTTTCCACATAGCTGAAATGAATGACCGCCTGTGGCCAGTTGAAGCTGATCCGGGCGGTCTTCTGCCGCTCCTCGCCTGCCTTGCGGATCAGTTCCAACAGTTCCTGCAAGACTTCTCTGGTCAGATAGCCTCCCCGCCACTGGAACGTCATGGCCCGGCCTTTTTTCGCCATCTGCTGTGCTCTTTTATATACTTCTTCCGTTTTCGTAAAGGAAAGTTTTTTCTCCTTGTAATAAAAATGATCGTTGTCCGGACAGCCGGGTGCCGGGGCGATCAACGGTTCATGATCCCGGAACACTGCTTTATCTCCCAGATTGAAATAGTCGTAGCGGATCTCTCCGGGTGCTTCCGCATTGCCCTGATGTTTTCCCAATGTATTGTCAAATGTGGCATCCAGATGGTAATACTGCCCGCCGATCCGCACAATATTCCAGGTGTGACGGTACTTGATCCCTTTCTCCGGATTGTTGCCGCAGATAGCGATTACACACCACACACCCAGCGTATCACAAAGAACCTTCACCGATTTGGCAATGCCCTCGCAGACACCCACGCCCTGTCCCAGCGGTCCGATAATCTCATGGGAATAGGGCTTTTTCAACTTATCGTAGGTGATATTTTCGCAGATAAAGTCGTGAATGTACTTCTCTTTTTCCCACTCTGTGAACTTTGCGGCAGGTCTTGCCAGCTTTTCCACCCGGGACTGCATGGCTTTCTGATGTTCTCTGATCTTATTTTTCTCAAACAGATACTCCGGCACGAAGATGATATTGGGGGAGTCCTGATAATATCTATACCGATAACTCACTACCCAGAAGATCTCCGGATGATCCAGCCGCAGTCGGAAAAATACGTCATACAATTCTTCCGCCGGGATCCGCGGCAACTGGATCTCGTCTGCCAGCGCCAGCACTCCCTGCTGCATAGCGTGATAGGCGGCCTGCTGGGGCTTGTTCATTTTCTGATAGTAATATGGTTCCATGGTAGTTTCCTATTCTATTGTTTTCATCTGTCTTATTTTTACATTTTAACAGAAGGTTTTTCTTTTGGGTGGATGTTTTTGTGATATTTTTGATATTTTTTTGATATTTTTTGAAACTTTTGCAGCAGATGCATAGTCTAACCATCAGAGACCTGTAAGATATGGTTTTATTTAAGAGAGGAGTTTTACTTATGAAAAACAAAATGATCTGTGCACTTTTAACTACTGTGATGGTATTGTCTTTTGCTGCCTGTGGCAGTCAGGGAAATGCAGCAGCTTCGGCGGAAAGTACGGTGACTTCCGAAAGCGGTGCGGAGGCTTCTACTGCTGAAAGTTCTGCTGCTGAAGCTAGTGCTGAGACAACTACAGAAGTTTCTGCTGATGCGGCCAATGGTACTTCATATGAAGACAACTTTGCAGTTTCCACAGAGGATGCTGCCGCTTTCGCTAAAAAGATCCAGGATGCCGTAGCCGCTGAAGACCTGAATGCTCTCGCTGATCTGGTCAATTATCCGGTCTATGTTGCTCTGGGCGATGGCAGTGTGATCGAAACCAGGGAAGATCTGATTGCCTTAGGTGCAGACAAAATCTTCACCCCTGAATTGAAAGACTCTATGGCTAATGCTGATCTGTCCGAATTAAGCCCCAGTATGGCAGGCTTCACCCTCTACAGCACCGGTGACGGCCCCAACATCACCTTCAATGTCCAGAACGGAGTACTCGGCATCAGCGGTATCAATTACTAATTTCCGCTTTGAACCATTAAGGGGAGCCTTTCATCAGGCTCCCCTTACTCGTGTCGAAACAACCGTTGTCAACGGTACCATAGTGATATCTATGTTCCCGTTTGTCTTACGCGTGATCAGCGTGGCTCCCCGCTGGATATATTGCTTCGCGATGCCGGAATATCCCAGATAATCAATGGACATTCCGTAAGTCATGCGGATACCTTTATAGGTCAGTGACAACGTATTCAGATGATCGTGTCCACAGAAAATCCATTTCAGCCAGCCGTTATCCACCGCTTTTTCAAAAAAATGAGGTGGTCGGTTCGATATTCCGAAGTACTCGTCCTTTTCTCCGATACTGCCGTGTTCATAAATCACGCTGTGATCGCCCAATTTCATTTTCTCATAAGCTTCCTTAAATTCTGCGGGCGGCATGTGGAAAAATGCCATGGCAGGCACTTTTCTCTCGTTCAGTTTTTCCATGCACCAGTCCGTCTGATCCTCATGGATCCGGTCGAAACCGCTGAAAAACCAGCCGTCACCATACATGTTGGAATCCAGCAGAATCAGCGGAAGTAACAGTTTTCCCTGATCATCTGTGAGGTCTACTACAAAATTCCCTACGCCGGTAATGGGATTCTGAGGACTGTGTTCATATCTTCCTTTGGTAAAAACAGCGTATTTCCCCGTGGCAAAAATCTCCGCCAGCTGCTCCTTATTGCAGGTGGAGCCCATTTCACAGTCATGGTTACCAAAGACCAGAGTATAGGGAATCTGAAAACCATCCAGAAATGCCAGCAGTTTTTCTGCCTGCTTTCGGTTGTTCATGGTACCGCTTTTCGGGAAAAACGGGAAAACAGAATCTCCGGTCAGGACGATCAGATCCGGTCCCGTCCGGCGGATCAGCTCCGTCACCGCTTCCAGCGCCAGTCTGTCCTTTTTCCGGGAAAACATGCCGAAACCAAGGTGCAGGTCTGTCAGCTGCAATATTTTATAATCTCTGTCCGTCGGGATGCAAAGAGAAAAAGTCTCTTCGTCCCGAATCTGAAAGTTTTTGGAAGTATACATAAGAATCTCTTTTCTTTTTGGGGATTAACTCAACGGGATCAATGCTCCTATTGCAGAAAGTACTGTTGAAATCACCATCAGCACCTGAAAAGGCACCGTGCCGATCACACCGCAGATAGGACTGCTGCCCGCCTTTTTTCTGGATTTACCGTATGTCAGCACCAGTATGATGCTCACCAGTACCACTACACCGCTCATAATCCGGGTCAGAACAATAAAGCTGTTCACGCCAAACACCGCAAACAGGATGCAGGGAACTGTGGCGATCAGCCAGCTGATGCGGTTGCCGCTGCCGATCTGCTCATGGACCACATCGCGGAGGGCGAGAGTATTGCTCCAGAACGTGGTAAGTAAAGCAAACAGGGAAAATACGCCTGCCAGGATCATCGCCCAGGTACCGATACTTTCTCCCAACTGCATGTATGCCAGTTCTTTTTCCAGCGCTCCCTTGGTTCCCAGGAGAACCGTACCCGTTACGATCAGGACAAACACTGAGGAAAGCCCAAAACCGATGAAAATGGAACGACGGATCTGTTTCGCGTTGCCATCCAGGCCTTTCACCACCTGGATCACTGCCTGATTGGCGGAAGTTGCGAACACCACCATGCTGTACAGCGCCAGCAGATTATTCCAGTGGAACTGTGCCCGTTGCAAAGAATTCAGCGGATGCAGAAAAGTTCCTACCGTCATCACTGCCACAATTCCCATGAGGACAATGACTGCGTACTTCTGTGCGATGCCTACGGCTTTCATGCCGATAAATACCACAACTCCGGCGATCACATAGTACAAAACCTGCGCCGCCACAAAAGGCATTCCGAACCAGTTCACAAAAATCTGGGCGCCACCGTTGATGTTGCCGCTGACACCGATCATAATTGCCAGCCCATAGACAATAAATACGCTCCAACTGAAGATCTGCTTCATTTTCCCATGAAACAGCTCTCCTTCAAAGCTTTTCACTAGTTGGACACCACCATTATTGTAAGACAACTCAGCAATGATCAGGTGCAGGATCACGTTCACACAATAGGCGATCAATACCATCCACACGACATCCAGCATGCTATTTTTCGTGGCAAGATACGGAACGGCGATGATGCCAGTGCCGATGCTGTTGCCGACGATCATGCTGATGGCTTCAAAGGTCGTGAGATGGGCTTCGGATTGGATGGGGTGGGACATGGGGAGGACCTCCTTGGTAAAAATACTGATTTTCTATAGTTATAAAAGTTTAGCGGTAAGTGCTTCCTGCAATACTTTGGAGCAATTGATTCCTCGCTTATCGGCAAGTTTGGACATCCATGCCGGAAGCGAGACATTTTTGCGAACTGCCTTGGTGTCAGTCATGCTACGATATTTTATAGTGTCTGCCTGAATGATCGTAAGAATATCTGTCGGTAAATGAGGAATCTCTGACTGCGGTGTAGGCTCATTCGGAGTAATTTCCTCATCTTCCAGACCAACAAGACAAAGATTCAATGCATCTGTAATAAGGGCAATCGCCTCTGCCAAAGTCGATGCTGTAGTAATACACCCGTCCACATCCGGAACCTTTGCATAGAAAGTGCCATCTTTTTCAGTAATAACTGCGGTATATGTGTATTGCATGTCATTTGCCTCCTTCTATATTTGCTTCTTTGAAGATATAGCGCATATCATCTTCATTAAAATCATGACGTTTTACAGGAATTGTCTGCTTGGTATTCGGTTGAAAATACAAATCATGACTTGCTCCATGTCTTTTAAAAATAAAACCGTTCTTTTCCAATTCTTTAATTGTTTTCTTTCGTGGATGCATTCTTTTCTCCTTTTATATTATACACAATCTTACACAAAATCAATAGCGAAATACACAAATTTACACAAAGCCATGCGACATAACATTAAAAATTCAAATTGTTACGTAGGAAATATAAATAGATTTTCTTAAAACTGACTTTAAAAGATATTGTAATTATCAACATGTTGTACAATATCAGACATAAAATAGAATAGTATAAGAAATTATTACAATCTGTTTTGATTTCAATATAAAGTATTTCTTGTCTGTAAATAAAAAAATCCAAAGAACTAATTATGCTTTCATGTTCTCTTCTTGCATCCAAAGTGGCATATAGTTTCCATCTTTTTGCTTATAAAAATTTTTACTCAAATATCTGTTTTCCATCTCGTATTCTTCCGGTGTCATTCCGTTTCTCCAAAATAGGGCTTCCATATGCGTTTCCGTTGCCCAATCACTTTGCCTAACCGTCTTACTCAATTAGATATCCTCCTTCTATGTAATCACATAGTACATGATATACGATTGTCTTTTCTATTTCAATGGTCGCTCCCGCAAGGGGAGCGACCATGTTGAAAAAACAGATTATCCCCATCGTCCGTGCATTTCAATCCGCGCTCCCGCGAGGGGAGCGACAACAGATTGGAGGCAGTCCGGATGAAGACAGAAATATTTCAATCCACGCTCCCACGAGGGGAGCGACCCTATACCGGAGGCTATGGTGGTAGTGTTACCGATTTCAATCCACGCTCCCACGAGGGGAGCGACAGCCTCATCCATACAGTACTTAGATCTTGGAAGCATTTCAATCCACGCTCCCACGAGGGGAGCGACGCGTAAGCAAGTTAGACCTCTATTGGAACCCCGCGATTTCAATCCACGCTCCCACGAGGGGAGCGACCGCAGTTGGACAGATGCGTTGATGTGAATTTGATATTTCAATCCACGCTCCCACGAGGGGAGCGACTTGATCCATTCACTGGCGCTCATGCCCTTACTGATTTCAATCCACGCTCCCACGAGGGGAGCGACCACCGGCTCCGGAAACCTCTTCGGTGATAGCATCATTTCAATCCCCGCTCCCACGTGGGAGCCACGCCGATGCTGCAACTAAGGTACAGCCGGAAACCGATTTCAATCCACGCTCCCACGAGGGAGCGACGGAAAGCTCTTCGCAGCACACGCTGTATTGACATATTTCAATCCACGCTCCCACGAGGGGAGCGACAATTGGCTTGCACGCCATTTACGCTACGCCCGGTAGTTTCAATCCACGCTCCCACGAGGGAGCGACGTACAACGGGGCAAAATATTTTATTCATTGCGCAGATTTCAATCCACGCTCCCACGAGGGGAGCGACCGCAGTACCGGACGATTATCCACAGTATTGTGTATTTCAATCCACGCTCCCACGAGGGGAGCGATGGTAATATGCTTCTGCAACTTCTGAGTACCGTAATTTCAATCCACGCTCCCACGAGGGGAGCGACTTCTGCTGTCTTGCTGTTACCCGTAGCAACATCTAATTTCAATCCACGCTCCCACGAGGGGAGCGACCAGACAAGTACGCAATCGATATTAACGATTTTGTATTTCAATCCACGCTCCCACGAGGGGAGCGACTTGGCAGACTAACGAGATGCAGAAAAGTCACAAGATTTCAATCCACGCTCCCACGAGGGAGCGACATACCCAAAGCGCGACAGAAAATGTGGATGTATATTTCAATCCACGCTCCCACGAGGGGAGCGACCTAAGGCAATCGGCGTCGACGTGTCAAAAATCATTTCAATCCACGCTCCCACGAGGGGAGCGACAAGCCGCCGATTCCATCCAAGCAAGAAAAGGAATTATTTCAATCCACGCTCCCACGAGGGGAGCGACCCCTCCATTCCGGAATACACTGATATTTCAATCCACGCTCCCACGAGGGGAGCGACGGATAACGGGCGCGTGCTGGAAGCAGAGTACTTGAATTTCAATCCACGCTCCCACGAGGGGAGCGACCTTAAAGATCGGTGGCGGTGCAGCTCCCATTGAGAATTTCAATCCACGCTCCCACGAGGGGAGCGACGTACAACGGGGCAAAATATTTTATTCATTGCGCAGATTTCAATCCACGCTCCCACGAGGAGCGACCGCAGTACCGGACGATTATCCACAGTATTGTGTATTTCAATCCACGCTCCCACGAGGGAGCGATGGTAATATGCTTCTGCAACTTCTGAGTACCGTAATTTCAATCCACGCTCCCACGAGGGGAGCGACTTCTGCTGTCTTGCTGTTACCCGTAGCAACATCTAATTTCAATCCACGCTCCCACGAGGGAGCGACCAGACAATACGCAATCGATATTAACGATTTTGTATTTCAATCCACGCTCCCACGAGGGAGCGACGCAGACTAACGAGATGCAGAAAAGTCACAAGATTTCAATCCACGCTCCCACGAGGGGAGCGACATACGCCCAAAGCGCGACAGAAAATGTGGATGTATATTTCAATCCACGCTCCCACGAGGGGAGCGACCTAAGGCAATCGGCGTCGACGTGTCAAAAATCATTTCAATCCACGCTCCCACGAGGGGAGCGACAAGCCGCCGATTCCATCCAAGCAAGAAAAGGAATTATTTCAATCCACGCTCCCACGAGGGGAGCGACGGATAACGGGCGCGTGCTGGAAGCAGAGTACTTGAATTTCAATCCACGCTCCCACGAGGGGAGCGACCTTAAAGATCGGTGGCGGTGCAGCTCCCATTGAGAATTTCAATCCACGCTCCCACGAGGGGAGCGACTGGAGGAAAAGATATTATCGGAGGAGCTTCAGAAATTTCAATCCACGCTCCCACGAGGGGAGCGACGGATGAATGCCGGGCATGGAAAGAGAAGCATAATGCATTTCAATCCACGCTCCCACGAGGGGAGCGACCAAACTGCTTTGATCATTGCCAGGGAGAGATGGATATTTCAATCCACGCTCCCACGAGGGGAGCGACGCTTACAGATTTGGGTTATGAAGTGCAGTTTAAGATTTCAATCCACGCTCCCACGAGGGGAGCGACGGATGTGTAGCCATGTAGAGTAATTCACCGTTCTATTTCAATCCACGCTCCCACGAGGGGAGCGACTTTTAAGGACTGCTACAGGCTTTTGTGCTGGATATTTCAATCCACGCTCCCACGAGGGGAGCGACAGTATTTTCATTTCTGCTCAAAGATGCTGAAAAAGATTTCAATCCACGCTCCCACGAGGGGAGCGACGACTTTCCCTGGAACATTCCGTTCCACATATAACTATTTCAATCCACGCTCCCACGAGGGGAGCGACAGAAAGTGAGGTAGTTTGATGTCGCATTCTGTTATTTCAATCCACGCTCCCACGAGGGGAGCGACATGATCGCTCCCTACGACTGGCAGCTTCTTCAGGTATTTCAATCCACGCTCCCACGAGGGGAGCGACCGTAGGTATCATAGACCGGAAAGAGATCCTCTATTTCAATCCACGCTCCCACGAGGGGAGCGACATGGTTCCAGTCAGTTCTCTGGTATGCCGGTGGTAATTTCAATCCACGCTCCCACGAGGGGAGCGACGCATGGGAGCGCTAACCAGTATAAAAGCAATCTCATATTTCAATCCACGCTCCCACGAGGGGAGCGACGTCTTGATACTAAAGCCATGAAGTGCAACAACAAAATTTCAATCCACGCTCCCACGAGGGGAGCGACAGCGGTAGAAAACCCGGTGGGAATTATAAGTGGGATTTCAATCCACGCTCCCACGAGGGGAGCGACTGATCTGTCACGCAACTCTTCCCCTATCACTGGGATTTCAATCCACGCTCCCACGAGGGGAGCGACGATTCTACTCTAATATCTGCTAAATAATTAGGCTATTTCAATCCACGCTCCCACGAGGGGAGCGACGGTAATGTGGTTGCTACTTGTTCAACACCAAAATATATTTCAATCCACGCTCCCACGAGGGGAGCGACTGTTGGTGATGCTATCTGCTTATATGAGTTGATAATTTCAATCCACGCTCCCACGAGGGGAGCGACGTAAGCTATATCAAATTAAATGTCAGCTAAAGTATATTTCAATCCACGCTCCCACGAGGGGAGCGACAGGCAAAAGATCATATAAAAAGGAGTTCCAACATATTTCAATCCACGCTCCCACGAGGGGAGCGACCAAATACAGTAAAACCACCAAAATAACATTCGAGATTTCAATCCACGCTCCCACGAGGGGAGCGACGGTAAAGATTATTTTATGGGTGTCTACGAGCACATTTCAATCCACGCTCCCACGAGGGGAGCGACGACTTTTCCATCTACAGTGATTCCAACACTCTTTTGATTTCAATCCACGCTCCCACGAGGGGAGCGACTTCCTATACCGGAGGCTATGGTGGTAGTGTTACCGATTTCAATCCACGCTCCCACGAGGGGAGCGACGGTATAGTTACTCATTCGCTACACCTCCGACAAATATTTCAATCCACGCTCCCACGAGGGGAGCGACGGCAGACTATGAAAAGCGCATGGCAGCCAACAGATTTCAATCCACGCTCCCACGAGGGGAGCGACAATTTATTCCATTTTGTTAGTCCAAACTGCTCTATTTCAATCCACGCTCCCACGAGGGGAGCGACGACTTTTCCATCTACAGTGATTCCAACACTCTTTTGATTTCAATCCACGCTCCCACGAGGGGAGCGACTTCCTATACCGGAGGCTATGGTGGTAGTGTTACCGATTTCAATCCACGCTCCCACGAGGGGAGCGACTGCTTGCGAAGCTCTTGCAGCAAAAACTGTTGTATTTCAATCCACGCTCCCACGAGGGGAGCGACGAATGGGGAAAATAGATACAAGCGGATTAAGCAATTTCAATCCACGCTCCCACGAGGGGAGCGACAATCGCACCACTTTTTATTATCTTCCAGTTTCTCTTATTTCAATCCACGCTCCCACGAGGGGAGCGACTCTGATCTAGTAATGAATATTTATAATAGAAATCATTTCAATCCACGCTCCCACGAGGGGAGCGACCTATTGCATCTGTAGACTGGTATCAGATTGGACAATTTCAATCCACGCTCCCACGAGGGGAGCGACGCCGGTGTTGCTGTCAGATATGGTATCCGATGGCTATTTCAATCCACGCTCCCACGAGGGGAGCGACGATGATCAAGCCCAGCGCACCAGCACCACCATGGATTTCAATCCACGCTCCCACGAGGGGAGCGACAGCCGCATTGAAACGGAAGTTGACCAAATTAAAAATTTCAATCCACGCTCCCACGAGGGGAGCGACGTCAATCAAGCCGCAAAGAAGCTGTATGACTATATTTCAATCCACGCTCCCACGAGGGGAGCGACTATTCACACACGGAGCGCACGCCTTCTACACAGAATTTCAATCCACGCTCCCACGAGGGGAGCGACAAGATGGCAGCAACCCTCGCGAACGTTCCGGAGATTTCAATCCACGCTCCCACGAGGGGAGCGACGATTGAACCGAAAACGATAAATGGGAGAAGAAAATGATTTCAATCCACGCTCCCACGAGGGGAGCGACCAGTAGTTGCAAGCCTGCCAGACCTTTATAATTATTTCAATCCACGCTCCCACGAGGGGAGCGACGTACCAGCAGCCACGCCACACAATCACACTTGATATTTCAATCCACGCTCCCACGAGGGGAGCGACGTTCATTCTGGGCTATATGCTGGGTATTCAGCAGATTTCAATCCACGCTCCCACGAGGGGAGCGACCAGCGTGGGCGCTGCTCTCATAACCATTCAGCCCGTATTTCAATCCACGCTCCCACGAGGGGAGCGACCTTTTACTGCTTCCACAACATAGTTATTCTGTGATATTTCAATCCACGCTCCCACGAGGGGAGCGACGCAGGCGCACAACTGCGACTGGAAGACCACTGATATTTCAATCCACGCTCCCACGAGGGGAGCGACATCTTTTTTGATATGATTATTATATCATTTTGCAATTTCAATCCACGCTCCCACGAGGGGAGCGACAAAATCGTGATCTTATTCGCAAATCAGTATGACATATTTCAATCCACGCTCCCACGAGGGGAGCGACTACGCCGGTGATCTCCGGGAATTTGTAGGACAAGATTTCAATCCACGCTCCCACGAGGGGAGCGACATGAAGCAGACAGTGGATTCCAACTTCTTCTGGGCATTTCAATCCACGCTCCCACGAGGGGAGCGACAACGATGCCGGATGGTTCCAAGATGACTGTAAAAATTTCAATCCACGCTCCCACGAGGGGAGCGACAGCAATTTTCGCCAAAAAGTTCTCTTTTCTCTCAGCAAAAATTGTCTAAAATATTTAATCTTAACAACAAATTATTTTAATTAAAAATATCTTTGTATGTTATTTCAATAAATCGCATAATTTATAAGGTGCGAATCCCCCAGGCATTTTATGTATGCTTGGCTTTCGCATCAGTTACAAAATCAGTGTCTGATCCGGGGCGATTCCTCTGTCTACCCCGATATGTTCAATCTTGGTCTGATATTTATTACCCAGATAGTAGAATCGAAGACTGTCCTTTTCTGTATCAATAATATCCTCAAGTGTTGCCTTCAATGCAATGCTCTGAGCATTATCCAAAATACATTCAAACACAGAATTCTGAACTCTTCTGCCATAATTAACGCATTGTTTTGCCACTTTGCGTAATCTCGCTTTTCCGGTCGCATTTTCTGTGTTGACATCGTATGTGATCAATACTAACATATCGCACCTCACTTCCACAGGAATGCAGGATAACCGTCCAGATCCCCACGTAGATACCGCGCCAACAGCATTGCCTGCACATAGGGTACCATGCCCCATTCCAACTTTTCCTGCAAATAGGGATGCGTTATGGTTTCTTTTTTACGATTCTGCCACTCCGTCAGTATTACCTTTCGTCCATCATCATCCAGAAGAACCGCGCCGTTTTCTTTTTGGGTAAAATTTTAGCTGTGATCATCCGCTTATTTACCAACGACAGCACAAAGCGATCCGCCAGCACGGATCTTAGTTCCTCCATCATATCCAGTGCCAGCGATGCTCTACCCGGACGCTCTGTGTGCAGATATCCCACGCAGGGATCTAACCCTACGCACTCCAGTGCAGATGCTTCCATATTTGTCAGTAATGTATACACAAAAGACATCATTGCATTCATTTTATCGATGGGCGGTCTTTTATTCCTGCCTTGAAATGTAAAATCTTTTTTCTGCTGCAGAATCAATTCGTCAAACACGCTAAAATAAATACTGGCTGCCTCTCCTTCATATCCCCTGAGTTCGTCCCTGGATGTGCTATTCTGAATCAACATCAGAGAATTTTTCAGCATTTCAGATGCCTTTTTTACCCGCTCTGCATCAATCTGCATACTATGATCTCTGACTGCCCGCTCCAGAACCCACCTGGCATTATGTACTTTTCCAAGGATACAATTTTGAGCAATCTCCAATCCCACCTGTTCATCTTTGCTGCTGGCATACTGTTGTTCCCGCAGAATCACGTTACCCCGCACTTTCCCGGTGACCCGTGCCAGGAATTTTCCCTGGGGAGTCATGTAACACAGAGAAATATTTCGTTCTGCACAGGCACCCATAAGTGCCGGGCTGGTTCCCCGATATCCGAATGATACAATTCCCTCAAGATTATGCAGCGGAACTCTGCCCAATTCTTTCTTGTCATCATAAATTACAATATTTTCACCATCCAGAGCAAGATAACTGTTTTCGGAAGTAACATATAACGTATTCAATAATTTTTTCATACGTTTTCCTCCATAAGTACCTGATCCATATAGTTTTTCACAGAACCGGTTTTTGCAAGTCTTGGCATGCAAATCTCCTTTAAAGAGCAGGAAGTACAGTGCTTTCCCATCTTTACTTTCGGTGTATACCGCCGTTCATAATATTGATGCATTTCTTGAAACATCTCACGCACTTTGCTGCGAAGTTCTTCCGTGATCTCCACGATTTCCCTCCGTTTTGTCTCTCCGTAAAACAGTGCACCTTCCGGAATCTGTGTGGAAAACATTTCTTCCAGGCACATTGCCTGCGCCGCTAATTGTAATTTGTCTTCCTCTGTGATCTTCGGCTTTCCCTTCTTGTATTCGATCGGATATACCGAAAAATAGCCCCTGTGCCCATGCAGGCGGATTCCATCCCCACATCTATGGAATTCCACCACATCACACTCACCCGTGACGCCCATTTCTCTGGACGCCACGGGTAATGCTCTCGCTATGATTGTGTCTCTTCTTTTTTCGGTAAGATATGGATCATGTGCTTTCTTATGCATTAATTCACCGATTACCGTATGTTCATTTTCAGCCCACTGTTGCTCTATATGGATCAGCGCCCACTGTCTTTTACAGAATCTGAAGTGTTGGATCCCGGATATCATAAGATAATCATCTTCTGCATATTCCATTAATTCATCCTTCTTACTTCCACGGAATCAGGAATCTGTTCCTCGTGAACGGTAACCGTATAGTCCTGATATTTTCTGGGATATTCCACGCCCTCGTTTCTCTTTACTTCTACGGCATCGAACAATTTATAAGCCGGGCAGTCTCCCAGTTCTTTGCTATGCTTGAATACAATCAGTTCCCGCACTGCCATATTGCCTCTCGCTGCAGAGTGGTCTACCTCGAACATATTAAGAATTGCTTCCCATAACAGTTCCAGATCGTCTTCGGAAAATCCAGTTACTTTCCGTGCCAGATTTGCGGAAATATAGCCTTCTGCACGATACAGACCGTAAGGAACAATGGTCTTTCTTCCCATCTCTGTATTCTTGTTTTCCGCATCTTTCTCTGTGGTGATAGCAACTCTGGTGATGGTTACTTCCTGGCTGATGATCGGATCGATACTTCTGGCAAATCCAATCTGCACGGGTCCTCTCACCTGACCGCAGTTCAACGATGCTTTTACAAAAGTAGTCATTACGGCACCAAACGTACGGATATCATAGAAATTCCGGCACATATAACGGCTACCTCCAAGATCTACACCGGGATCATTTTTCTTTAACTTTTTAAGTTCCTCTGTCACCTTTTTATCATCCGTTTCGGTGATTCCCATATCCGCACAGGCTTCTCTGTCACTGCGATTTAAGGGTACATCTTCTTTGATGTAAATCTTATATCCCTGAGTATCCTCTTTTACGGTCTCGACATAATTGCGGATCTTACGTTTCAGGCAGACATCCGTTACCAAGCCCAGTCCGCTCTCTGGATCGACTCTTGGCATATTGCCCGCATCAGGATCTCCATTGGGATTACCGTTCTCCACATCAAATAATACTACGAACTCATATCTGTTTTTAATAGCTTCACTCATTTATTTGTCCTCCCCTTTTTTATATTTTTCCTGCTGTTGATGATAGTAGCCAAGTGCAAACTGCCCCTGCTGTTCCAGGGATAAGCGTTTCGGGAAATCGTCAAATTTGCCCATAATTTTCCCAACTTCTTTTTCGTAATAGACTTTCGCTCCGCCTTTATCTCGTTCCAACTTTTTCATATGGCTGTTTTTCAGTTTGAGCAACACCGGGAAAATAACTGCCGGCGTAGCACATGCGGAATTAAAGTAGCGGTCATGAATTGTCGTAGTGATTGTCGGGTTTGCTTCTTTTTGTATGCTTTCCAATACGGAAAACAATCTTCCCAATACATAGGCTATATCATTGCGGTCTTCGTTCAATCCCATGAGATTTTCTCCTTTCATACAATTATAATTTTTGATCAAAACTGCTTTGATGATAGCAACACGTTTCCAGTTCACGTTACCGCACTCTGCCCGAATGCGGATCAGTGTGTAGGTATACAGACTTGCCGGATATCGTCCGCCCGACAGAATCGCCTGCAATACAAGGGCTGCCATGTTCGGAACCGGTGTCTTATCTTTTGATTTCTGATTCACGGTTTCATTCAGCATGTCACGAATCCCCAGATAATCCTGTTCTTCCCATGCCGGTTTTACAATCTTGAGCCGCTCATAATGGTCTGCTATATTCTGTATGATTTTCCCAAACGAATTTACATAGAAAAAACGGACCGACAATCGTGCTGCATTTGGTGCCAGCGCCAGTATGTAAAAATTCTGTTTCGGATCCATCTCCGCATCTTCTAAGTAAACCCTGGTGCCTTCTTTCAGGCTGTCGAAAATGTCCTTCAGTTTTTTCTGATTATCTTTCGTGGGTTTAAACATATTCAGAAAACACTTCTGATACTGCTCTTTACCGCTTTCTGCCCAGTACACGATCATGGAATCCCCCAGGGAAAAGGTGTAATCCCGCTGGGACAGCAGATAATTCAGTGCCGTGGTATATGCAAATTCCGCATATTTTCCCACCGGCGCATTATAACTCTGTTCCTTTCCATAAGACTCAAATGACGGTGCATTGAATGATACCAGCGCCGCTCCGCTGGACTGTGCCCCGGGTACTCCTTTGATTGCTTTATGGATTCGTGATATCTCGGCTTTTTTACCGGTAACCAGGCAAATGCCGTTATCTTCTCCACCATTCCGCGCCCGATAGTTTTCCCAACAGTCTCGAATCTCCGGATCTTCCTGTGCTTCCTGCCCTTCCACAGAGAAAATAAGATTGCCGCCTTCTGTCAATTCTTCCCAGTTTTCCCGAATCACAGGATGTTCTGATGCTTTCTGCGGATCCCATTTTTCAAAATAGGCTAAAATTGCCCGGGCTGTTTTTCCCTGTGCAGATTGCAGAATCTGTCCATGCTTTTCTTTCGTCGCCTGGAAGCAATCCACTACACGTGAGTTCGTTCCATCTGCGTCAATACCCAGCATATACTTGGAATTGTCGCACAGAAAATTAGCTGCCACACCGGAAGATCTGGTCACCATCTCCGGCACGACGAGATTTGTCGGTACCCAGACTACTTTCTTACCACGCATATCCTCTATTTTTCGGGAAGTAATACCTATGATATCCCCCTCCGAAGACAAATTGATTTCATAGGACACTTTCGCATGGCACCATCCCAACCTGGATACTTTCCCCTGTTCTGCCAGATTTTCATAGTATTTTACCAGTGCCTGTAGTATCATCGCAGCACCTCGCAATCTCTCAGATCCACCACGCCGTGACGCATTATTGCCCGGAAAAACATAGGTTTGATATCTTCCGGATCACTGTAATCCATGTCAAACAGCATGATGCCAAGATCTTTTTCTTCTACTACATCATAGGCTGTGTGAATCTCTTCTTCCTCGCAAAGAGCAAAATGTGCCGGGAATTCTCTACAGCCGAAGTATGGCATGCTATAGCATTCTCCTCTTCGTAATCGTCTCATGATAATGTCCTTGAATTTTCCGGGATTATCAGAATCCTTTGCTTTTGGCGTGATTTCGAAATGTGCCTCAATAACATACGAAACATTGCATAGCAAAACAGACGCACGCTGTACAATCTCCTCCTTGGTGCATATATACAATGACTTACCGACTCCATTATACGCATCTAACATTTTATTTTTTGAAATTTTACTGATTACTTCATTTCGTCGTACACTTGTAAATTGAATAGGGTTTTTGACATAGATTTTGTCGATGATCCACCGCATTCCCGGATGCCAGTAGATGGCTTCCAAAATACCGCGTGCCGCTGAGGGCGTGATGATGTCATAGCTGTAGCGTTCTGTCTTAAGTTCGGGTCTTGTAAATAGTGCATAGTCTCCCCATACATTTACTTTTACTCCGACTCCCATTTATTCCACCTTCTTTCCACAATGAAAGTGCTGTTCCCGTTTACCGTTCCCTTGTAGTACTACTTTCTGTCCGACAATAATCCCCCCTTATAAAATACTGTCTTTTTGTAGATATGTTATGACAATATTTTAGATTATCTATATTTATCTGACAAATTTAATATACTATGATTTTCTTTATAAAGCAATAGCGGTACACTTTTCCATCGTGTACCGCTACTTCCATTTCCTGCAATATTAAAACATCATCATTCCACCCAATTCCACTTCCAGTTTCAATCCGGTGTCTTCCCGGTATTGTTCCTCCTGCGTCAGCACATAAAATCCTGCGCACCCAGATCACCGCTTCTACCATCCCGCATCACGCATTTCTTCAAACAACATATTCCGTTTCTCATATTCCCCTTTTTTCCGAACACTTACACAATACTGCCCTGCTTTTCGCATACGGCTCTTCGTCAGTCCCTGCTGTAGAATCTCCTGCAAAAGTGCCTCCGCTTCCGGTTCTCTGTTGATATATACCGTAACTGTATTTTCCTCAATCAGATTAAATTCTCCGGCTACTGTTGCAAATTGATAATTTCCGTCCTTGAACTTGTCCAATATTTTCTTTATATCCAGGCTTTCGCCCTTGATGCGATATAGTCTCCGAAAATATTCTGTGATATTATCCAGTGCAGTAATATCTCTGCCCTCCGCCAGCAGATTTTTCGTCGTGTCGATCTGCTGCCGCTGTCGGGATACCCTTTCCTTGTCTTCCCACTGGAAGATGCGGACAATGCTCTCTTCCTTTCCTCTTTTATCATTTCGATTACAACGTCCTGCTGCCTGAATAATGGAATCCACACCGGCTAGTTCCCGATATACCGAAGTAAAATCCAGATCCACCCCGGCTTCCACGAGACTGGTCGAAATGACGATACATTTTTTTCCTTTTTTGTCATCCAAACGTTCTCTAATCTCCGCAAGCACCCGTTTCCTATGCACCGGATACATAGTGGTAGACAAATGATAAACGCCCTCTCCCTGCAGTTGTTCGTAAAGCCGCTGCGCCCTTTTCCTCGTATTCACGATACACAGTGCATGCCACTCCTGCTGCAATTTTTCCGCCATTTCCTCTTCTGTGACAGTATCAATATTCTGATAGGTTACCCTTTCAAAAAATCGAAATTGTTCCTCTCTCCGTGGGCATAATTCCCGGGCAACATACTTTTCAGGCAGAAACTGCTGTAATGCCGGCTGTGTCGCCGTACACAGTACGATACTCGTGCCATATTGTTGCAACAGTTCCTCTATCATTGCCATGCACGGTTTCAAATAATTCGCAGGAAGCATCTGCGCTTCATCGAATATGATGACACTGTTTACTATATTATGTAATTTCCTGCATTTGGAGGACTTATTGGCATACAGGGATTCAAAAAACTGGACATTTGTGGTAACCACCACCGGTTTATCCCAGTTTTCCGCTGCCAACTGCATGGGTTTGAACTCCTCCGAGCTCTCATAGTCTACATTGCTGTGATTTTCCAACACATTTTCACTACCCAGGATTTCCCTGAACACCTGCGCATTCTGCTCGATAATACTGGTATAGGGAATCACATAAATCACACGGTCCATATGGTTCTCCACCGCATGCTGCAACGCAAAGGCCAGAGAAGCCACAGTTTTGCCACCACCGGTGGGTACCGTAAGCTGAAACAATCCTTTGGAGGACTTTCCCATTTCCAGACAGTTCCGGAGAATTTCAGATCGTCTTCCATCAATCGTAGTATCATTCCGATTTATAAGCCATTTTGCTGTGTAATTTTGCAATTTCTCCAAAAGAACATCCATGCTCTCTCCGGAATCCCTTTGAACCGTTCCGTTGTTCATAAACTGTTCTGTATCCAGAAAATCGGCATCCACCAGGCAGGAATACAGCATGCGGATAAATACACTCAGCGCAAAGTTTGGATCCTTTTCCGGATTCATGGCAATGGGTGGTGTGGTAATTTGAGGGATTTCTATTTCCTTTTCATACGCACTGTAATCGCACAACCTTTTCTTAAGTCTCCCCAGTAAAGAGGACGGTAATCCCTCTCGTCCCAGATCCGGCAACCCTGCATGATGCCCTGCTATGCAGTAAGTCAGAAGCCAATAGCAGCCATCTAAATTTTCGCAGACCTTCGCCCCGGCAGTGGAATGATCCACCCGGATATCCAGATTTTCTTTGATCTTCTTTTGAAATTCCGCGGAATATTTTCCAATGTCATGTAACATTCCACAACAATATCCCCAGTCCGCTTTCCTGAATTTTGCAGCAAATTTTTCTGCAAGCTCTGCGGTTCCCTGTAAATGTTCTTTTACTGATTGCTCTCTGTCCCCATCAATGTGTGCAAGGTATTCCATGTTCTTCCCCTCTTTCCTACAATCTATTCCTTCCGCTCCGGCAGCATCCCCTTGATCTTCACGCCACTCGATCCACATCCAGCACGATCTTCACCATCCAGAAGAACAGTAACAGCACCAGCATCGGGATCACGCAGGAAGTAATGATCATCACGGCAACCGCCTCGGTAAAGTGATTCAGGAATTCTCCACCTTCTGTACCAGATCTTCGGTAGAAATCGTCACATTTTCCACAACATTTGCCACTGAATCTTTAGCGCCGGAAATGGCATCTTTTGCCCAGTCGAAAATGTTTGAGACAGATCCGGAGTTATTGTTTTCCTTCTCCTGCACGTTACCTGTAACAGTTCCAGGAACTTCTGTTGTTCCGATTCCGGTTGTTTCCGTCGCATTAGTGTCATCCACCACGCCACTGTTTTCCAGTATATTCTGTGTGTTCCTGGCATCCTCAATGGTAGCTTCGATCTGGGCCTGATAGGTGTCTCCGATGAGGTCGGATATCTTCACACTGGCAGGCACCACGAGGGAGATCGCTGCCAAACACCGCCAACTTTGCTGCCAGTTTCCGTACCGTGGCATTTGCAAAGATCAGATTGAATATCCACAAGCCACAGGCAATCGGAATCAGGTAGGTAAATGCCACATAGCCGGTAATCGTCACGAGATATTTTTCCAGATAGATAGCGCAGAGGACCACCAGCAGATATCCGCTGACATCTGCCATTTCTCCGCGATGGGTGTTGCCGTGTCTCCCGGAAGCAATGTGATCAGCGCCGAAGTCACCGTGGATGCCGCCGTCAGCTCCATGACCGTCTGTTTTTTCTCATCCAGAGAGGCTATGGTTTTCTGGTGATTTTCCGGGGCGGAGGCGTATTTTCCGATAACGGTTATGGATAGAATAGCGACCAACAGCAAAATCACTGCCGTAATGCATTTTTGTTTGTTAAAGTTCATGTGATTACCTTCTTTCCTTCTCGATTTCGATATTATTTCCCACAAATACCCTGCCATTACATTTTTCAGGACGTAATATGAACTATACGCTACACTTTTCAGGACGTAATCCAATGTTATCTTACACTTTTCAGGACATAACTTCTATTTTAGGATGACGTTACTTCAAAAATCTCCGTAACATCTTCTCTTTCATCTCATCATACCTCTGGTACCGTATCGGCAGATCCGTCCATGTCTTTTATCCACAATACTTCTATAATGGCTGAAAGTCTCGAATCCGGCGCGTCCATGGTAGCCGCCCATGCCGCTCGCCCACGCCGCCGAAGGGCATGGCGCTGGTGGCTAGGTGGATGATGGTGTCGTTGATGCAACCGCCGCCAAAATGGCAGTGATCCAAGATCCGTCTCTGGGCTTTTTTATCTTCACTGAAGAAATACAGTGCCAGCGGATGAGGATGTTCCTCCACACAGCGGATTGCCCAATCCACAAAGTCTCCCGTGGCTGCATGCGTCCCGGAAGCATCCCTGCAAAAATCATTTTGTGCAACACCTTTCTCTGCATCATGTGCATTATACGTCAGCACCGGCAGGATCGGTCCGAAGATTTCTTCTCCCATCACGGCATCTTCCCAGGTCACATCCGTCATCACTGTGGGAGCAATCCGCAAAGTCTTCTCGTCATACTGTCCGCCGCAGACGATCTTTTCCGCATCCATCAGCCCCAGCAGTCTGTGAAAATGCTTTTCGTTGATGATTTTTCCATAATCCGGATTTTGCAGGGGATCCGCACCAAACTGTCTCGAGATCTCCGCCCGGATAGCTTCCACCAATCGGTCGCGGATCCTAACATCACACAACACATAATCTGGTGCCACACAGGTCTGCCCGCAGTTTAGATATTTTCCGAATACGATCCTCCTCGCCGCCAACGGAAGCTTCGCCGTAGCATCCACGATGCAGGGACTTTTCCCGCCCAGCTCCAGCGTCACCGGGGTCAAATATTCCGCAGCGCTTCTAAGCACCTCCCGTCCCACGGTCTTGCCTCCGGTGAAAAATATCATATCAAACCGCTGCTGCAATAATGCCTGATTCTCCGTTCTGCCGCCGGTGATCACAGCCACGTATTCTATCGGAAAACATTCTTCCAGAATATTTTTCAGCACAGCTGCCGTCGCCGGAGCATATGCACTGGGCTTCACCACCGCCGTATTTCCGGCAGCTATGGCATCGATCAGCGGATCCAGCGTCAGTAACACCGGGTAATTCCAGGGGCTCATGATCAGCACGGTGCCATAGGGTGACGGAGAGCGAAAGCTTATCGCTGCGAACTGTGACAGCGGTGTCGGCACTCTCTTTTCCTGCATCAGCCCCCGCAGATGTTTCTGCATCCAGGTCAGCTCCGAGAGCGTCAGTCCGATCTCGCACATATAGCTCTCCATCCGGCTTTTTCCCAGATCCTGTTGCAGTGCAGCATTCAGTTCCTCTTCATGGCGCTGCAGGGAGGCCTTTAATTTTCCCAGCTGTTCTGCCCGAAATTTCCGGGAAAGTGTGGCTCCCGTAGCAAAATATTCTCTTTGTCTGTTCAATATCGTCCGGATCTCCTGCTCTGTCATAGATGTCTCCTGCTTCTATTCTTTATACTGCCATAACTATTCACAAAACCACCTCTGAATAATTACATACTACCCAATTTTGAGTCTCGGTGCAACCGCTTCCCTGCTCATCCTATACACAAAAACGGCAGAGTTCTCACCCCACCGTCGTTTGTCTCTTCCTATCTTGATCTCATTTCTCCTATTTCCACGCAAAATTCACTATTCCGTACACATAAATGAACAACACCGCCGCCGGAACAAAATACTTGAACACCGGCTTCATCCAATGCTGCACTTTCAATCCTTTTCCCTCGTTGGCTTCCTCCAGGAATTTGTCCCAGCCCCAGCCGACCTTATAACAGCAAAATACTGCCAGCAGGATCGAACCTATGGGCATGATATTGTTGGACACCAGGAAATCCCAGAAGTCCAACCAGGTCGTTCCCGCCGCAAAGGGCTGAAAATGGATCACGCTGAAGCCCAACGCCGTTGTCAATGCCAACAGAAACGTTCCCACACCGCAGACGATACATCCTACCGGTCTCGACCATCCGGTCAGTTCCCGGACCATGGCCAGAATATTTTCACACACGCCTAGCACTGTGGACATGGCTGCGAACACCATGAACAGGAAAAATAAGGTTCCCCACCATCTGCCGCCTGCCATGTTGTTAAATACTGTCGCCATAGTATCGAACAGAAGGCTGGGACCCGCCGTCACTTCCACATCATAAGTAAAGCATGCCGGAAATATAATGATACCGGCAATCACTGCCACCAGTGTATCCAGGATAATAATATGGATAGACTCACCCATGAGAGAACGGTCCTTGCCGACATAGCTTCCGAAGATCGCCATACCGCCCATTCCCACGGACAATGTGAAAAATGCCTGATTCATGGCGCCCACCACCACAGAACCGGTGATTTTGGAAAAATGAGGGATCAGATAGAAGCTCAATCCCTCTCCTGCTCCCGGAAGTGTAAAGCTGTGCACCGCCAGCACCAACATCAGCACGATCAAGGCTGACATCATATATTTGGTAATACGTTCCAGCCCACCCTGCAGATGGAAGCTTAAAATGACAAAAGCGATCAGTAAGGTGAACAACAGATATGTCACATTCACCGAGGGCGTCGTGATCATTTTTTCAAATCCGAAATCCTGATTCTGCCCTGTCAGAAATTTTACAAAATAATAGAGGATCCATCCGGACACCACCGCATAGAAAGCGATCAGCGCAATGTTTCCGATGAGACAGACGATGCCCCACAGATTCCATTTGCCCCTGCCGCCGGATAATTTCCGATACATATAAAGTGGACTCGTCTGCGCCGCACGCCCCACGGAGAATTCCATGATCATGGTGGGCAGGCCCAGCACGATCAGGCAGATCACGTAGATCAGCATGAAGCTTCCGCCACCGTTCTGCCCGCACATCCACGGGAATTTCCACACATTTCCGCAGCCGATGGCGCACCCCGCCGACAGCATGATAAATCCCAAACGACTCCCCAGTCTTTCTCTGTTTTCCATACCCATGATCCTTCCCAAAACTACTTATTCTAAACATGGGATACGACATATATTTTTGCTGTTTTCCTATATTTTTCGCCATCTTTTCACATTGACAGCCCTATTTTCTCATTATATAATTTTCTTAAATATTTGAAAAACAAATTATTTACATTGCATTGATCGAAGAATTGAATTTACAATATAGAAAGAGTATCTACCCTATGGATGTCAAAAATCTGGAAACCTTTGTTATGGTGAACGAACTGAAGAGCTTTACACTGGCGGCCGGACGTCTGGGTTATACCCAGTCCACCGTATCCTTTCAGATCAAACAATTGGAAAAGGAGCTGTCCATCCCTCTGTTTGAACGGATCGGGCATACCGTAACCCTGACCAACGAAGGGGAGAAGCTGTTACCCTGGCCCAACAGATTCTGCGGCTTGCTGCGGAAGCCACCCACATCAGCGGTAATACCGCCCCGGAGGGTCTGGTGCGGATCGCCATTGCAGAGTCCCTGGCCAGCTGGGAATTTCACAGCCGTTTTAAGGATTTTCATGAAAAATATCCGGGCATCCGCCTGAAGATCATTGCTACCAGTACTGACGAAATGTTCCAGATGCTGGGGCAGAATCAAGTGGACATTGTATACACGCTGGACCGCCGTATTTTTAATCACAATTATGTGACCGCTTTCGAAGCTCCAGTGGATATTCATTTTGTCACCGGTGCCGGTCACCCCTTAGCCGGACAGACTCAGATCACCCTGGAACAGATTTTGGAATATCCGCTGATCCTGACGGAGAAAAACATGAGTTACCGGGCTGCTCTGGATGATCTGCTCTCCCAAAACGGTAAGGAGACAATGCCCATCATGGAGGTGGGCGATACCCAGCTGATCCGCAATCTTCTGTGTCAGGGTCTCGGTATCTCCTATCTGCCGGAGTTCGTTGTAGCGGCCGATCTGGCAAAGGAAATCTCGTCAGCCTCCCATGACGGAGATTCAGCCGGATATCTGGCGGCAGCTTTTATATCATAGGAACAAATGGATCTCACCGGAATTGAAATGTGTAATAAAATACCTGCAGGAGGAATAATCCCCTGCAGGTTTTCTATTATATATGGATGCCGGGGGCAAAAGCCCCACCTTTAATTCCTACGAATTGTTTCGTGCTGCGCACTCCCACACTTCTATCCAATATTCGCTTATCGAGGAATTTTCATCCCAGAAGCATTCCGATTCCATGTACCAAAAAGGCTGCCACCCATGCCACAAGACACTGCCAGAGTACCACGGCAATGGCCCATTTTCCACCCAGTTCTCTGCGGACAGAAGCGATGGCTGCCACGCAGGGCGTATACAGCAGACTGAATACCAGTAATGTAGCGGCTGCCAGCGGGGTAAGTACCGTGGCAATGCTGCTGCCGAACAATACTTCCAGGGTTGCTACCACACTTTCTTTGCCATAAATCCGCTGATCAGAGACGTACAGATCCGCCAGTCTCCCAATCCCAGCGGCCGGAACACCGGAACCAACAGACCTGATAGCATTGCCAGCATACTGTTGGCTGAATTCTCTACCAGATTCAGTTTCAGATCAAAACTCTGTAAAAACCATACTACAATCGTTGCAATGAAGATCACAGTAAATGCCTTCTGTAAAAAATCTTTCGCCTTTTCCCACAACAACTGTCCTACATTTTTCGCTCCGGGCAGACGATAATTAGGCAGTTCCATTACAAAAGGCACCGGTTCTCCCTGGAACAACGTGCCCCGATATAAAAATGCTACCAGAATTCCCATAAGGATACCAAACAGATACAATGCCGACATGATCAGTCCACCCTTTCCCGGGAAAAATACGCTCACGAAGAACGAATAAATCGGTAATTTTGCAGAACAGCTCATAAACGGAGTGAGCAAAATCGTCATTTTACGATCTCTCTCACTGGTCAGCGTCCGCGTCGCCATGACTGCCGGAACCGTACAGCCGAAACCAATCAGCATGGGTACGATGCTTCGTCCGGACAGACCGATCTTTCGAAGCAACTTATCCATCACGAATGCCACACGGGCGATATAACCGCTGTCTTCCATAAGTGAAAGGAAGAAAAACAAGGTCACCACAATAGGCAGGAAACTCAATACGCTGCCCACCCCGGTAAAAATACCGTCGATCACAAGACTTTGTACTGCACTGTTGACATGGGCCGCTGTCATGGCTGCATCCGCAAGTTCTGTCAGTCTGCCGATTCCCAGTTCCAAAAGCCCTTGCAGCCAGGCTCCGATCACATTAAATGTCAAATAAAACACCAATATCATGATCACAATAAAACAAGGGATTGCCGTATATTTTCCGGTAAGGATCCGATCGATCTTCTCACTGCGGATCCGTTCTTTGCTTTCCTTCGGCTTTACTACCGTCTGTTCACATAATCTCTCGATAAAATCAAACCGCATGTCCGCGATAGCCGCACTCCGGTCCACACCACGCTCTGTCTCCATCTGGCAGACGATATGTTCCAGCATTTCTTTTTCATTTTCATCCAGCTGCAGCTTCTCCAGGATCAGATGATCTCCTTCAATGGCTTTGTTGGCTGCGAAACGCAGGGGCAGCTTTGCAGTCTCCGCATGATCCTCGATCAGATGCCCCACCGCATGGATGCAGCGGTGTACGGAACCATCATGATCGTTTTTATCGCAGAAATCCTGCCGCAGCGGCCGTTCCTGATATTTTGCCACATGGACTGCATGACGGATCAGTTCATCCACGCCTTCGTTTTTCGCAGCGGAAATGGGGATTACGGGTACTCCCAGGAATGCCTCCATGGCATTCACATCGATGGAACCGTGATTGCCGGTGACTTCATCCATCATGTTCAGGGCTACGACCATGGGAATGTTCATTTCCAACAACTGCATGGTCAGATACAGATTACGCTCGATATTCGTCGCATCCACGATATTAATGATAGCTCTGGGTTTCTCATACAGGATAAAATTACGGGATACGATCTCTTCACTGCTGTAAGGGGACATGGAATAAATACCGGGCAGGTCTGTCACCAAAGTATCCGGATACCCTTTGATGGAACCGTCCTTACGGTCTACGGTAACTCCGGGGAAATTTCCCACATGCTGATTCGAACCGGTGAGCTGATTGAACAGTGTAGTCTTGCCGCAGTTCTGATTTCCCGCCAGGGCGAACGTTAATGTCGTTCCCTCCGGCAAAGGATTCTCATCTTTTTTCGAATGGTATTTTCCATCCTCACCTAATCCCGGGTGCTCCGCATCCGTCACCCGGTCCAGCCCTTTATGTTCTCTTGTTCTCTTCGATATAGGTGCGATCTCGATCTGATCCGCTTCCGCCAAACGCAACGTTAGTTCATAGCCGTGCACCTGCAATTCCATGGGGTCACCCATCGGAGCCAGCTTTACCACCGTCACCTCCGCTCCCGGGATCATACCCATATCCAGGAAATGCTGTCTGAGTTCTCCGGAACCACCGACGGTTTCGATCACGGCGCTTTTACCGATTTCCAATTCTTTCAGTGTCATAACACTTCTGTATCCTTTCGTATCTCAACATTTTAATGTTCTGTATTGTAACAGAAGTATTATAGCGCATTTGGTATTGAAAATCAGTATCAATTTGCATTTTTTATTTCCATGATTTTTTTCAAAAATTTTTTCAAAAATGGAATAAAAATGTAGAAAAAATTGACGAAAGCAGTTACACTTAAAATAGCATCAATAAAAATAGGAAGGGAACTTATGAATATGAATATAAAAGAAAATAATAAATATCGTTATACGGATACCGCGGAACGCAATATCAGAATGAACCGGTTCTATATTATCGCTTCTTCGCTTTTGGCGATTGTGTTCCTGTTTTATCTGTGGTTAAAACTGGTAAATCACAACATTGCGCCCATAGTTACATACGCAAATACCATTCTGATCGCCGTTTTCTGTGTGGTAAATGCCGTGACGCACCTTCGAAATAAGGCGACACGACTATTAAAAGTCTTCGCTACCATCGAGATCGGCATTGAGTATCTGCTGGTCGGTCTGCAGACAGATGCAAGTTTCATTCACTATGCGCTGATCGCCATTTTCATATTACAGATTCCTTATTATGAGAAAAAATCTCTGAAGAAAACCGCTTTGGGATTATTCGTGCTCTACCTGATCGTCATGATCGTTCAGGCTGCGAAGGGAATCTACGATCAGGATGTGAATGCCGTCTGCTCTACCCTGCTGGTATTCCTGATCGGAATTATTATTCTGGAGACCGGTAAGATCACAATACTTTTTAATAATGACGCCATCGGTTCTTCCCGGGAAGAACATAACCATGTAAAAGAAGTACTGGATAATGTTCTGGACGTATCCCAGACCGTACATCAGGAAACCACCAAAACCACAGATCTTATGAACCAGCTGGTACAGACGACGGAATCCGTTGCCAACAGTATGCAGGAGATCTCCTCCGCCACCAATATGACTGCCACCAGCATCGAAGAACAGAGCCAGATGACCGGTACGATTCAGAATGCTATCGAGCAGACCGGTCATATCTCCGAGCAGATGGTGCAGATCGCCGAAGATTCTAACGAAAGCATCCGTAAAAACATGGCTGCCATGGAAGACTTAAAACAACAGTCCGCTATGATCAAAGATACCAACCATTCCGTCACGGATGCCATGGAAAAGTTACAGGAAAAGACGAAAGAAGTGGAAGAGATCGCTGGAAGCATCATGGCAATCTCCGGTCAGACCAATCTTCTGGCATTGAACGCTTCCATTGAAAGTGCCCGTGCCGGGGAGGCCGGACGCGGTTTCGCCGTTGTTGCCCAGCAAATCCGGCAGTTGGCAGAACAGACCAAGAGCTTTACCGAAGAGATTACGAAGATCACCAATGAGCTGAATGCCAATGCCAACATGGTAGTCAACACGATCAGCGGCTCCATTGAAGCTACCGAACAGCAGGGCGAAAAGATCCTGGCTGCTTCCGAGACTTTCGAACAGCTGAACAAAAATATGGAAGCACTGGCTTCCCAGGTGGAAGAAGTAAATCACCACATTCTGGGCTTGTCAGAGTCCAATAATAAGATTATGGAAAACATCTCCCAGCTGTCCGCTGTAACTGAAGAAGTTACCGCCAATGCCGAGCAGGTGCACACCATGAGCCAGAACAATCTGGATTATGCAGAACAAGTAAAAACGGCAGTAGAACATATCCGCTCTACCACCGATGAGATGGGGACGCAGGAGGGTTAAACCTCCTGCGTTCTTTGATCTTACTATTTCAATTTCAAACCGTCTTTAAAAGCATTTCCTACTTTATCTCCCATTGCAAGATAAGTATTATTCACAGGATCATAGCTGATTGGCTTCAATTTCTTCGGATCGATCTTGCCATCCGTCAGGATGCTTTCGTCCGCATTGACGTTGACGATATCGCCCACCAGAATGCCGTCTTCAAAACTTTTCACCTTACATTCCAGCGCCATGGGAAGTTCATCGATCAACGGTGCATTGACAAAATCACTCTTGGCTGCATGGAAACCGGACTTTGAGAATTTATCAGGTACTTTCTTCGCAGATTCCACGCCCACATAGTCGCAGGCTACCACGGTATCTTCCGTTCCGATACTTACGGTAAATGCTCCGGTCTTTGCCAGATTCTCCGTGGTCTTATGCTCTGACATACTGATGGAGATCTCATTCATGTCCGTAATGATTCCCCATGCTGCGTTCATGGCATCGGGTACTCCATTTTCGTCATACGTTGCAATGATCAGCACCGGCATGGGATACATTACCGGCTTTGCTCCAAAATTTACTCTGCTCATATTCGTCCTCCTTGTACTAAATTAATTTTTCCTTCCATTCTGCTTCCCGGAATCCGGTCAACCAGATCCCGTCCACGACAAACGGCCGCTTTACCAGCATTCCGTCCGTGGCCAGCAGCCGAAGTTGTTCCTCTTCCGTCATGTTCGGAAGCTTGTCCTTCAACTGCATGTTCTTATATAACAACCCACTGGTATTGAAGAATTTCTTTAACGGCAGCCCACTTCTGCTCTGCCATTCTTTTAATTCTTCGTAGGTGGGGTTGTCCTCTACAATGTGACGATCTGTATAGGTGATATTATGTTCCTCCAGCCACTTTTTTGCCTTTTGACAGGTGGAACATTTGAGGTATTCTATAAATAGCATGGGGACCTCCTAAATGTAGCAAAATTTATTTTTTAACTAAAATCATTATAATTCACTTGATTATCTTAATTCAAGGTATAACTTTAACAGGAATTTCTTTATATACTTCAATATAAAAAGTCCCCCGCCTCACGGCGAAGGACTACACTTTCGACCCAACCATTTATATCCCGCATATCGGTCAGCGGTAAACTTTCATTACACCTACATTCTGTCAAGCACGCAGGCGAAAATCAATAGTATTTTTCATCTGCAAATACTTCTCTATCAGTTTAGGCTGTATCAACGGATACGTCCACTCCTCCGGCAGTTCGCCCAAGAGTACTATCTTCTCCATCTCGCTATGCAGTTCTGTCGCAAATTCTGTTATCTCCGCATAGCAAAGCAGCCCAAAGGATTCTTCTCCCGTATCATTTACTCTGGTCTTCCCGGTTACAGAGTATACACACAGGGGCTTCATATCGAACCTGATTGCACCGGTTTCTTCCTGCAATTCTCTTTTCGCCGTTTCAAGAATGTTTTCGCCTGCTTCTCTGTGTCCTCCCGGCACTTCGTAGGTGTCTCTTTCTTTATGCTTGCAAAATACCCATTTGCCATTGCTCTGTGAGACGATCACCGCAAACTTCAACAAGGAATCATCCACTGAGTCATAAAATTTTACTTCCAGCATTTTCTTTCCTTGCCCTCTCAATTAAATCTGCCTTGAAACAAAATGTACCGTTTCTTTTCTCTGCTCAAGTATGTAAGGTATCAGTTCCAATGGATATACCTTCGTGTCCTTCCTTAGTTCCTCCAGCGGAATCCAGCAGAAATCCAGATTGATTCTCTCATGATCCAATTCATCATATCCATGAAACACCCCATCCATAGGAATACTATCGTCCAGTAAATGAACATTATAATATAAGCAGATCTGGTGGCAGGGTCTCTTTCCCATGGAAAATACAAAATAATCGTTTTAAATAGAATGTCCATGTGATCTCCCTTCACGTCAGATATACTCATCCTGTTTTACCTAAACTTTAAAATCAAAACTGTTATTCCCACGGAAATCATCATAAGCCCAAGCAAAATGACCAGCGCAATAACCTTTGCATTTTTCTCCATAAATCGGATAGGTGTCCCATACTTTTCATCAATGTTTGCATCTCTTCGCTCATTCCTGATATTCTGCTCCCACTCCAGATCCTTCAGTTTCATATATTCGTCATAATGGCGTTTTTCCAGACGGTCTTCCTCTTCGCGTACCAATAATTCCAGGTTTTCTTTATAAGAAGCCCCACAATTACTACACCCCTTTTCGTCTGTGCTTTTTCCCCTTATCTTATTATCACAGTATTCACAGGTAAATTCATAATCACTTGCAGGTTTATAAACCGGAGGCTCGCCGATTTCAAAATTGTAGTATTTATGACGTATCAGCTTATATTTTTGAATTGCCTGCATTGTAGTACTTATATATTCCGTTTCCTGTGTAATGGCTTCTTCCTGGGATTTCATATACTCTAAATACCTTTGATGCATGGCCCGTTTCTTTAACTGATACTCCTTGTTCTTTCCAAAATTACCGCCACAGGTTGGACATTTTTCATCCGCAGAAGATACCTTGGATCCGCAAAACTCACAGGTAAATTCAAAATTCTCCTGAAAATGATCCTTTTTGTAGGAAATGTACTTAACCGTTTTCAGGTCCTTACGTGCTCTAATGCCGGAAAAAAAAAACAAGTATATAAGTAATAACAGGCCAAAGGTAATTGCTATATTAAAAAATACTGTTGAAAACAAACTGAAAAATTCCATAATAATGTGTCATTCCTCTTTCGTATTAAATATAATTCTTAACTAATCATATCATAGTGAATCCTATTTTTCATCTAAATCCTAAGAATGTACTGATTACAACTCTTGATACTTCATGCATGGGAAATATCTTAGAAAAATCCAGTTGCCATATCTCCATTTTCTGCTACAATTTGATCATAATAGTTGCGAAGCAACGTTAAGCACCGGATGCCGGGCAGAGTGAAACGAACGCAGAAACCGAACGCACTGAAACCACAGAAGTGATAACGGAAGATTCCACAGGAACTCCGGCACCGGTGGAAGTATCAGGAAGCACGGAAAATAGCACCATTTTGCCTCTCTCTTATGAGGATTTTAATGTTAATGGATTTGGATATAGCAATTACGTAGACTTATATGGAGCCGGAAACGGCTATGAAGATGTAGAACGTATTTCTATTATGACTACAAATTGTACGGCATATACTGAATACCCCGATCAAATGTCATCAGACACAGAAACTTCGCGTGGTATAAAATTAGGCGATTCCAGGGAACAGGTAATTGCTGCTTATGGAGAGCCCCGAAACGAGGTTGTATATAGATCTAAGGCCTATAATCATGATGGTCTGGAAAGCCAGTATAATTTGTGCTATTGCTATATTGATGAGCGCTACCCGGAAGTCTTTTTCAATTTATCCTTCAGTATGGATCAAAATGATAATGTGCTGACCGTCCATTTCCAACAAGCTTAATCCTACCCTTATCAGACATCTTTTTCAACAAACGATAAGCTTCTGTATTAGTTCCATAATCCATACTTGTCTCCATAGCTACAACATGCCCGCCAATAATAGCATAATCATCATTCTTCGGGCGCTGTAACAAGATTTTACCATTACACATCAATATACCGCCAACTCTGTATGAAAATACAAAATCATCATTTTTAATTAAAATATCCACTTAACCACCTACCAATCATTACCTTGAAATACTTATCATATTTATACATTACTCCGCACACAAATAGAGCCAAACTAGAGCCATTTGATAAAACAAATGCCGGAAGCCCGCATAAAGGCAGGCTCACATAAGGATACTTTTAAAAAGTGACCGATTGAGAGCAGCACAACGCCACAGAGATTTAAAACTCCGTGGCGTTGTGCTTTTTTATAGCTAACAGGAAATTGATTAGTAAAAATTTTGATTTTTGATTAAGGTTGCGGGCGTAACAGTTACTGCAAAGTGATTTATTCTACAATGGCGGCGTCCGTCAGTCTGGAATAGTGAGCAGTATATTTACGTAAAAACAGCAAAGCCGCCCGGTTTCGGACGGCTAATTGGCACAGGCTGTGTTTTATACTCCCAAAAGCAACATGCCGAGTGCGGCAGAAAAGAGTATCATTATAATCGGCGACGATGCAGTTTTTTTGATTCTTTTATATCCGAAATGTGTCAGCCACAGAATGGCAAAGACCAAAATGGATTTAGGATCCGGAGCAAGCGGACCGGGTGTCGATTCCGAAACGGCAATGAAATTTAAGAATTCGCTTTCCGTTAGCCAGCCGTTTGAAATGACTGTTTCTCTTACAAGGGAAACCATTCCGTATCCGCCGCCGAAGGTAAAGGCGCCGATTTTAAGAAAGGTGAGAAACAAAGTCCACTCTTTTCTCATTGCCGCACCGCCTGTCTTTTACGGATGATAAAAAGTATAACGATACCGAGAATAATCAGGCAGCCGGACAGCACCTGTGATACACGGATACCCGGAAGGAGATAAAGGCTGTCGGAGCGCAGCCCCTCCACAAAAAGCCGTATCGTTCCGTACCCGATCATATAAAACGGAAGAAGATAGCCTTTTCGCCTGAAATGCGGTCAGCATATCAGCATGGCGGTGAGTAAAGCTAAATTTAATGCGGATTCGTAGAAAAAGGTTGCCTGCCGCCATTGGCCGATTTCTTCTATGTAAACACCGTAAGGGAAAAAGCAGAGCGAAGGATTTGTAATTTGGTTTCCATATGCCTCTTGATTGACAAAATTCCCCCAACGCCCCATAGCTTGCCAAAGCACAAGGCTCGGCATCAGGGTATCGGCAGGTGACCAAAAGGAAATCCGTTTTACTTTACAGTAAATCAATGCGACTGCGACACCTCCGAGCACTCCGCCGTAAATGGCAAGACCCCATCGGTTAATTTCAAAAACAGAAAGCAGGTCGTTTTTGTAATTATCCCATTCGAAAATCACATAGTAGGCTCTTGCACAAATAATGCATACGGGGATCAGCCAAAGAGCAAGATTGTATATATGCTCCTTGTTGATGCCGGTTTTTTGCATCGGTATATCGCCAAAGCAAAGCCAAGCACCATACCGCAGGTGATAATGATTCCGTACCAAACGATATTCAGCCCTTCAATTCCGAAAAGATTTTCTATTGCATATCGGTTCAATTCCTTGTTTCCTAGCTTTTCTCAGTCTACCCGCAGCATACGGTAACCGACGCCGATATGCGTCTGAATGTATTGCGGACTGTCCTTTTGCGGCTCCAGCTTTTTGCGCAGTGTCGCCATAAATACTCTCAGGGAAGCTATATCGTTTTCCCAGCTGCTGCCCCAAATCTGCTGCGTGATATAGGTGTGCGTCAGAACCTTTCCAACATTATGAGAGAGCAGACACAAAAGCTTGTATTCAATCGGGGTCAGGTGCAATTCCTCCCCATTTAGATAAGCGCAGCCGGCGGCATAATCAATTTTAAGCTTGCCGTTTTGGAAAACGGGTGAGTCGGCGTCGCCGCTTGCTTGAAGAAGCAGCAGCCGTCTTTGCGTGACCCGAAGGCGTGCCAAAAGTTCCTCTACGGAAAAGGGCTTTGTCAGATAGTCGTCCGCCCCGGCATCCAGCGCCGTGATTTTGTCTTTATCCTCGCTGCGCGCACTGATCACAATAATGGGCATATTTGACCATGAGCGAATATTTTCGATTACCTGCGTGCCGTCGATATCCGGCAGACCCAGATCCAGCAGAACGATATCCGGATTATGGGAAGTCGCTTCTATAATAGCGCTGTGTCCGTTCTCTGCAGTCAGATATCGGTAATCGTGCGCCTTTAATGTTGTTACGATCAGATTGCGGACGGGACGGTCGTCCTCCACGACGAGTACAAGGGTTTATTCATTCAGAGTCACCTCGCTGAGCGGTAAAGTAAAGGTAAATATGCAGCCGTGCGGTACATTATCCGTAAGTGTCAGCGTTCCGCCGTGCAGCTCTACGATAGATTTACACAGGGTAAGCCCGATCCGAAGCTTCTGCGGCTGTCTGCAACGGTATTTTTTCTCGGTGTAAAACATCTCAAAAATATGCGGTTTCATATCGTCTGCAATTCCGTTTCCGACATCGGCGACACGGATCATGGCGTACCCACCCTGTTTTTCGGCACTTACGCAGATCTCGGAGCCTTGTTCGGTATATTTCAAAGCATTATCAATAAGGTTGACAATGACCTGCACGATAAGCTGTGCGTCCATACGGGCAAGGATCAAATCGTCGCACCTTACCGTCACCTTGTGTCCGACGGATTTTTTCTTCAAATGCGAAACGGCTTCGTTGACCACTTCGTCCACAAGCTGGTCGGTAAGCTCCAGCTTCAGGCGTCCGTCATTCAGCCGTGTAACATACAGCAGATTTTCCACCACGCCGATCAGCCATTCGGAATCGTCATAAATATCTTTATAGATTTGCTGCTTGGTTGCTTCGTCCAGGCAGTTTCCGTTATGCAAAAGCGTGTCCGCATTACCCGAAACGGAGCAAAGCGGCGTGCGCAGATCGTGTGAGATCGACCTCAAAAGGTCGGCGCGCAGCTGCTCGCTTTTTGCAAGATCTGCCGCCCGTTCCTTTTCGGCGGCGTTGTGAGCATTATCCATTGCCAGCGCACATTCGTTCACAACCGACAGTACGATGCTGCTCTCAAATGAATCGGGCTTTTCGGGTCTCATCGGTATCCCGATTACACCGTAGACTCTGCCGCCTGCACGGATCGCAAGATAAAGACATTCGGATTTTCCAAACTGTGCTGTCGCTGCTCCTGCACGGCGGCCGTTTTGAAGCACCCATTCTGCGGTCTGCCGCTCTGCATCGCTTAGCAGCTTTTCAGCGTGTGTATCCTTTTTTTCGGCATACAGCCGCCCGGACAACATTCCGTTTTCGCCTTTCGTATAGACAACAATACTGCGGTCAAGCAGCTGCGAGAGCTGCATACAGGTCACGCTTAAAACATCATCGTTGCTTTTTGCTTTTTGCAGCAGACGGTCAGTGTCAAACAGCACCTGCACACGAAACGCGGAGCGAGCCGAGAGCCTTGCATGATCTTTCAGCTTCGAGGCAAGCGTGCCGGTGAGAACGGAAGACGCCAGCATGACTGCAAAGGTAACGGGATAGCCTACGGCATAGGTCTGAAAGGACAACCTGGGTTCGGTAAGGAAAAATCCGAACAATACAACACTTAGAAGTGAGCCTGCCATACTGCAAAGGTATCCTTTGGTCAAAACGGAGATCATCAGCACACCTAGGATGTATACCGTAACGATATTGGTATCGGGAAAGTCGAGATGATCGAACAGAAACCCGATCGCCGTGCATACGGCAAGCGCCAGGACGGTTACGGCAATATCCCTCAGCGACGGTATCTCTGCACCTAAGAACAGACGGCGTCTGTGCGGCTTTGTGTAGTTCAGTGCGTCGGGAATAATATGAATGTCAACATCGGGGGCGGAGGAGAGCAGCTTTTCGGTGAGAGTCGGTCTTCCGAACAGCCCTCTGCGTCTGGCACTGCTTTGCCCGATCACGATTTTTGTGACATCGGAAAGTCGGACATATTCCGAGATCTGCAGCGGTACATCCTCGCCGTGCGTCATAACGATCTCGGCGCCGAGCCTTTGCGCGAGCTGTATGTTCTGCGAAAGTCGGGACTGATCCTCATCATTTATGACCGTATCCGTCTGCACATAGATGGCGGTAAATCTTGCATGAAGGACCTTAGCCATCTTTGCGGCGGTGTGTATGATCCTTGCATTGGACGGCGAAGAAGATAGGCAGACAAGGATATGCTCGTCTGCGCCTTTTTTTGACTGCTCGGTTTGTGTTCTCATCCGGTTCACCGTCCTTTTGCTTTATTATACATCAAAATCGTGAAATAATATACCGCAAACTAATACTCATCTTCTTTCCCGTCGGAAAGAATAATATCGACATTTCCGTGCGTTTCACGAAAACGGCGGATCGCACATAATATTTCACTTTCGGACAGTCCCTGCGGCAACAGAATTTCGGAAGGCTCACGGGATTCGTTTTCCTTTAACAGTGCTTTTCTGTTTTCTTCAAGAAATCGATCCAGCCTGCTCATAATATAAAATCCGAAAGCAAATATGCCAAGCAGACTGACGATCAGCAATAGCTCAGCCATCCTCATTCACCTCTGTTAAATGCGAAAACACTTTTGCAGTTCTTTGTAAGCACCGAGAACCAAAAGAGTGATATTGTCCGTAAGAACGGTTTCCGGTGAAACTGCCATATTTATCTTTTCCGTTCTCCTTGGTCGCCATGATATTGATGCTGTATTTTCTGCGGATATCCAATTCTCCGACGGTTTTGCCGATCCATTCCTCCGGCACCTCTACTTCAAAAATGGCATGAGCATCATCAACCTCAATGTAATCCCGAATATGATCGGCGGTGTACCGAATAGCAGCCCAATTTGCTACCTGCTTTTTCCGGGTAAACGACCTCGTCCGCTCCGTTGCGCAGAAGAAATTTCTCCTGAACATCACGCTCGGCGCGTGACACAACTAATTTTGCGCCGAGTTCTTTCAGCAAAGAAGTGGTTTCCAGCGAGTTTTGAAAATTTCCGCCGATGGTGACGATGCACACATCAAAGTTTCCGATGCCGAGCGACTTTAAAAACTTCCGTGTTTGTGCTGTCGCCGATCTGCGCGTTGGTGACGATCGGCAGAATCTCATTGACTCTTTCTTCGTTGCTGTCTACCGCCATCACCTCATGCCCGAGCCTATTCAGCTGCAAAGCGATATGCCTACCGAATCTGCCGAGACCTATTAACAATATGTTTTTCATAATATAGTAACTCCTTTATCCGACTGTGATTTTTTCGAGCGGCAGCTTTGCTCCGCTCTGATTTTTGTTGGAAATCGCCGCGTAAATCAGGGTAAGTCCGCCGACTCTGCCGAGATACATCAAGACGATCAAAATAAGCTGAGAAAGAACACCGAGCTGCGGTGTGATTCCAAGGGTAAGCCCGACCGTTCCGACAGCGGACGCCGTTTCGTAAAGGCAGGTGCTAAGCGGCAGATCTTCTGCCGTGCTGATAACAATTCCGCCGACAAAAAACAGCAGGAAATACATTACGGCAACGGCTGCGGCGTTTTTCACTGCCGAACCGTCAATGCGCCTGCCGCAGACTTCAGCATCATCCTTTTTGCGACAGACGGAGAATGCACTCAGAATCAGAACGGCAAGCGTAGTCGTTTTCATACCGCCTGCCGTGGAGCCGGGCGATCCGCCGACGAGCATCAGCAGAATCATAATTGCCTTAGAGGAACCGGTCATAGCGGGAAGATCAGCGGTATTGAAACCGGCGGTTCTCGGTGTGACAGACTGAAAAAGCGACGCAAGAATCCTTTCGGCGAGCGGCAGCCCCGTAAAATCGCAGAAGAAAAAGAATACTGCGGGAGCGATAATGAGGATTGCCGTTGTTACCAATATGACCTTACTTTGCATACGGTATTTTTTGAAATGCCACTTGTTTGTGTAAATATCGTCCCAGGTCAAAAATCCAATACCGCCCACAATAATTAGAAGCATAATTGCAATGTTTATTGTAGGCTCTCCGATGTATCCCGTAAGAGACGGGTATTTGTTTTCTGCGGTGCCAAGTATGTCAAAGCCAGCGTTGCAAAAGGCGGAAATCGAATGAAATGCCGCCATCCAAATTCCCTTGATACCGAAGTTTCCGCAAAATGTCGGCAGCATGACGATCGTTCCGATAAGCTCGATCGAAAAGTTCCCCGTACAATAAAGCGGGTCAGGCGGACGATCCCGCCGACCTTCAGGGCAGAGATGGCGTCCTGCATGGTACTGCGCTGCATCAGCGATATTTTTCTGCCGGACAGCATAGCGAAAAATGCCGCAACTGTCACAACACCAAGCCCGCATATCTGGATCATCAGCAGTATTACCGTCTGCCCGAAAGCGGACCAATAACTGCCCGTATCCTGCACAACCAGCCCCGTAACGCAAACGGCCGAGGTCGATGTGAACAGCGCCTCGTGAAACGGCGTAACAACTCCGGCAGTCGATGAAAACGGCAGCATCAATATCAGGGCTCCGAGCAAAATAACCCGGCAAAGCCCAAAACGATCAGTTTAAAGGATGACAGTCGCTTTTTTCTATGTGTAATTTCAGGCATATATACTTCTCCTGTTTTTGTTTGTTTACAAAGAGTATATTATGAAATATAAAAAAACGGTGTAATGATCCGGTGTGCTGTATTAAGATTGCATTAAGGCGCTCATTCTTTGAAAAAACAGTGCAGAGTATAGCAAATGATATCACTTAGACATCACTCACTTCTGATCCAATGGACCAGAAGCTAATAAACCATCTCCAATAATCTCTCATATGTTGACTGCAGGGACCCCCGACTGTGTAAGAAGGCATAAAGAAAGGCCCCGACTCTCAAAGCAATTTGTTCTAAGAAATCGGAGCCTTCCGGCAGGAACAGCCTAGCACAGCCGTAACCTACAGTAAACATATGTAATTTTAATCTTCATCCTCAAAAGAGCTTCCAAATGAGCTATTGCTTTCAACAATATGCATCTCGCCAGATTCCATATCCATTGCTACTCCACCTCCTATATCCTGCATAAGATTCCCATCTGAATCCATCATCATATTGCCACCCATATCAAAGCAGTAATCTCCATCTGAGTAATCAAATCTTAATTCCATAAGTTCACCTCCTATTTAATCTGAAAAATATCGTGACCATCCTCTGTTTTTTTCACTTGGTATAAACAATCGTCTATCCAAAAAGTAATCTTATCTGCGGACTCATCGTTTGTGGCAATATTAGTACAGATCAAATTACTAATTGCATTAGTTCCTCCGCATGTCTTTGGAAGTATATGATGAATATTCCATCCGCAATATATTCTCTCCTTCCCATCACAAACATAATAATCCGGATCTCCATACCCTTCTCGGCACATTAAATATCCATGGAAATCCTCTGCGAAATTGTTGTCACCAAAACACATCTCCGTAAACGTCAAATCCTGCGCCTCCCCTTAAATTTAACGCCGCTTTTATGAGCGGCGTGGTTTCCGGCATTCCTCGGGAAGCTCCTCTGCCCAGGGCATCAGCTGATCTAGTTTTGCCGGATCTATATTTCCTTTTTCGTCACAATACTTAGGCAGCTCCGTGAGGATATACCTGAAGTAGTAGTATGGGCGCAGATTGTTCAGCTTTGCTGTTTCTGAAATACTGTAAACAAGAGCGCTGGCTCTGGCACCTTTTGCTGTGTTATGGAACATCCAGTTCTTCTTGCCGATACAGAAAGTCCGGATAGCCCGTTCGGAAGCGGAGTTATCGATTGGGATATCCCCATCGGTCAGAAATACCTTTAAATAGTTTTCCTGATGGATGACGAAATTTAGTCCCTGTCCGGTCCTGGATTTCGGAGGCACCGTACATTCTGCAGCCTGTTGTTTTGCCCACGCAAAGAAATCCTCAACCAGCGGCTTTATCCTTGTCTGCCGCTGTGGGCATCCGTTGCCGGAAGTTCTTTCAGTCCGGTATCGATCCGGTAGAATTCTGCGATCTTTTGTAATGCCTGGTATGCCACGGAATTTTTTACTGACAGGGGATCCTTTTTATCCGCTGCCTTTACGGCATCTGCAAAGGCTCTTCTTGCATGTGCCCAACAGTTTGCATTTGTCACTCCCGGCAGTTTTTTGTCCAGCAGATGATACTGCTCCAGACTGTCCGTGACCAGAACTCCTTTGTAGTTCCGGTAAAACTCCAGCGGCTTTTCGTGATCCCTGCCTTTCTGGTATTCGTAGATCACCACAGGACGTTCCTTATAGAACTCCCCGGAACGGTGTACCCACATGTAGCATTTACTGTTCGGACGGCCACTGTCACCGATCACCTGTGTCGGTGTTTCGTCTGACTGCGTCACCGGCAGGGACAGCAGTTCCTGCTTCATACGATCCACAAACGGTTCGAAATATTTCTCAGCACACCGGATGATCCAGTTCGACATGGTCTGTCTGGAGATATTTACACCATTGCGTTGAAACTCCTGCTCGACTCTGTGCAGTGCAGAGGAGTTCACATATTTTACATTCAGAATGGATGCAAGCAGGGAAGGAGTAACGATGCTTCCACGCAGAAGGTCCTTGGGGCGCTTTCCACGTAAGAATTCGTCCTGATGATCTCCACCGGTGCCTACATAGACTTCCACGGTGTGAACTTCCACCGTCCAGGATTCCGGCTCATGGCGCAGTCTTTTGTAGGTTTCATCCTTCATTCTGCGCCAGTTGCCTGCACCATAAAACGCATCCAGTTCTTCTGCGGATACCTGATAAGGAGGAAGTATCTCTTCCGGGAAATCTTTCAGATCCGTTTCCCGCTGCCCTTTTTTCTTATGGTTACGTCGGGATGGAAGTACTTCCTCCGCAGCAGGTTCCGGGACAGACAGATCGCAGCAGCTTTCTGCCTCATCAAAGAAGGACAGCTGACCATCTATGGAATCCAGCGTTTCTGTGTGTTTTCCGAAACGATAGCTGTTCGCTATGCGTACCTGTTCGATCAGCCGCTCGATGTTCTCATTCAGGGTATCCAGCTGTCCCTGCATCATAAGAACGATGGTGATCAGTTCTTCCCTGCTGCAGTTATTCAGTTCTTCCAGTGTATGTCTGTCTGCCATTGTCCCGCTCCTTAAACTGTTTTCATTATACCAGAAAACACAAAGGATTGCGAACCGGCACCCCCGCAGGTTTCGTCATTCTGCCTATGCCTGTATGGCGGTGTGATGGTCATAGAGCCAGGGAAATATAAAGTTTTCAAGGTACTGAAATTTTATCCGGATCCTCCTGTGGATACGTCACAGACCATGAAACAGCGTTCAGAGAGGCTGTAACACCGGGAATGGATCTGACCGGATAACAGGCATAAAAAATCTATGTTTTGCACAAAGATCAGGTGGGCTTTTGCGGTGTTACTTCCCTGACTTTGGGGTTCAGGGGATTCAGCCCCATCATAAGATAACGGAACTGTTCCTCTGTAAGGTCTGCGGCCTCTTCGCTGGTTCTCGGCCAGGACAGGGAACCTGCCTCCAGCCGTTTGTAGAGCTGAAGGAAACCGTCTCCCATCCATAGAAGTCCCTTGATGCGGTCGGACCGTCTGCCACAGAACAGGAATAAAGTTCCTTTTTCAAAAGGATTCTGATGGTATCTGCCTCCGATGATCATGGACAGCCCATCGATCCCTTTGCGCAGATCCACATATCCGCAGGCAATCACGACTCTGCGGATACCGGCAGCATCCTCAAAGCATGAAGCACCTCCTGCAACAGCCTGCAAAGCAGGGACTCTGAAATATCGTTTGATAATTCCAGCGTCAGGCGGCCTGATCTGATCACTGCAACCGGAGTCATTGCTGCCGGGACGGCTGGCACCGGTGTTGTGTCCAGAGCAGTTTTTACCGGGATTTCTACAAAAGAGAGGGCAGACGGGTTGGTGGCTTCCTGGAGTCCCTCCTGTTCACAGACTTCCCGGCGGATCTTTCGGAGCCAGTAATAGTAAGATTTTTCAGAAATGTCGTTTTCAGTAAGCCACTGCTTTGCCGTAGTGCCTGCCGGTCTGTCCTGACACTGTCGAATGATGTTTATCCAGTTCGACCTGCGGACAGTGTGAGTTAATTGATCCATACGCTTTAGCCTCCTCTAAAAAACTAATAGTTTTTTCGTGTTATTTAGAGTGTGGCATAAAAAAACTAATGTAAGCGCCAAATAATCCGGAGGCACCTATAAATTTACCCCAACCTATTTTCGGTTGGAGTATTTTGCTACAAATTCATTCTCACATTTTAGAGTTTGGAGTTTTTCACTCCAGGGTGCCAACTCTGCAAGCTGTTCATCACTCCAGTTTTCATTCGGCCTTTGTTCCAGAACGTAGCTGAGGTATTGATAAATGTTCAGGTTGTGTGCCTTCGCCATCTCTACCATCGTGTAGGCAATCGCACTGGCTTCTGCACCTTCTACGGAATCACTGAACAGCCAGTTCTTACGTCCTACTGTAAAAGGTCGGATGGCATTCTCACTTAGGTTATTGGTGAAGCTGCAGCGCCCGTCCTCCAGATAGGTCATGGATGTTTCCCTGCGGTTCTTCACATAGGTCAGTGCTTTATCCAGGCGGGTGTTGCGGACTGGCTTCTAGCTGTCAACCCACGTCCAAAGGCCTCGAGAACCTGTTTTTCCTTCTCGAGACGCATTTGTTTCCTTTTTTCATAATCCGTTCCGCACTTACCGGAAATGCTGCTTTCCAGTCTTGCCAGGCGGTCGCAGTAATGCACTCCCTGTACTGCCGGCTGGTTGTAATCCAGCTGCTTTCCTTTCGGATCGCATCCACAAAGTATCGGCGGATATGTGCCCAGCAGGAGCACCGTTTGATGCCGGATACCTTGTTATACCCCTGGTAACCGTCGGTTTCCAGATATCCCTGAAAGCCGTCCAGAAAGTCTGCTGCATTGTCTCCGCTCCTCGTCGGGGTATATCCATACAGCAGGATGACCGGAAGACCATCTTCCCCGGTGCGGTACAGCCACATGAAGGACTGGCTTTCTGCACTGCGTCCGGGTTCTTTCAGCACCTGTACCCGGGTCTCATCTGCCATGAGAAATTCCCTCAGCAGAAGCTGGCGGTGAAAGTAATCATACAGTGGCCGGAAATAATGCCCAGCACTGTAGATGATCCAGTTCGCAAGGGTTGTCCTGCTGACAGCGGCACCATACTCTTTCCAGTCCTTTTCCTGACGATAGAGAGGCATGCCGTTTGCATACTTCTGATAGATTGTCCATGCAACCGTGGAAGAAGAAGCCGGACCCTTGCCAATAAGTGCGGGCGGTACTTTGGATTTGACGATCACAGACTTTTCCGTATCGCCCTTTCCTTCCTTACAGTCAGGGCAGCCATAGCTTTCCGTGTAGTATTCATAAACTTCACATTTGGCAGGAGTAAAAACGAGTTCCCTGCGGACGTATTCTTCTCCGATACGTTCCATCGGGCTACCGCATACCGGACAGACTTTATCTTCTTCATCCAGCGGTATTACTTCCTTATGAACCTTGAGACCTTTAAAAAGTTCCGCATGGGTAGCTTTTTTCTTCCGTGGACGTGGCTCCCGGCTGCAGTCTTCTTCCGGAAGTTCCGGATCCTGGTAAACTTCAGCTTCATTAAACAGATTCAACTGTCCGGGAATATCAGCCGGTGTCTTTTCGCTGGAAGAGCCGAAAAGTTTTTTCGTCAGATAGTCCACCTGTTCCTGAAGCACCATCTCATGGGCAGTCTTTTCCTCAATGATCGTTCTGAGGGAACGGATCAGTTCTGTCTGCTCGGACATTATCGTATTCAGTTGTGAAATGGTATCCTTCAGCTCTCGCAGCTGAATGTCTTTTGCACTGGAAGCCACGCTTTTTCTCCTTGGTTTTGATACCTTTATTATACCAGAAAAAGCAGTCTTCCTAAAGGAAAATCACTCTTGAAAAATGCCGAAAATATGCGGTTTGCAGGCATTTTTCTGTGCATGTTTTTATTCCTGTTTCAGGGCTTTGGGCTGGTCGATATCAATACCGGACATGAGCCAGTCAAACTCTCTCCAGGTCAGATTTCTGACCTCAGAGTGTTTCCGCGGCCACTGGTATCCGCCATGCACTGTCAGTTTTTTATAGATCAGTACAAAACCATCTGCATCGCGGTACAATGCCTTGATCCGGTCCCGGCGTCTGCCACAGAACAGAAACAGGGAACTGGATGCAGGATCCAGCTTCAACTGTTCTTCCACGACTGCACAAAGTCCGTCAATGGATTTGCGCATATCGGTGTAACCGCAGACAATGTAGATCCGTTCCAACCCTGAAATATCGCCTAACATAAAGACCCTTTCAGAATCTGAAGCGTTCTGGAAAGCAGCTGTGGATCCGTTTCATTGGTGACGCGTATCGTTGCAGATCCAAGAATGATCTCTAATGTATGAGGATTGTCAAGGTACGGAGTATGCTGTACCGGGAAACGTTCCGGTACTATGTCAATGGGAACCACGTCCTGTTTGGGGCGGGGATTCTCAGAATGACCATAGGCAGGTGCCGGTATCTGGGCAGCTTCCTTTCGAAGCTGCTTTACCCAGTAGTAAAAGGTGCTGACAGCAATGCCGTGCTCGCGGCACCAGTCAGTATCTGTCATGCCACTGGTCCGGCATTCATTGATAAGTTTCAGCTGTTCTTCTTTTGGAACTCGGGAGTTTCTGGTGTTTGCCATGATGTTGTCCTCCATAATTGTAGTTGTTGTAGTAAAATAGTCTAACTACGATTATGAAGTCAGAGGCGGTTGTTGGCTAGCCGCGGGATTATTTGGCGCTTACAAACTAATTAGCCAAGGCGCAGGATTTGACGTTTACTTTAATTGGAGTTATTTCGCTTCTGCTTCTTTCAGAAAAAATAGAAGCATATTAGAAAAAGACCTGAAACCGTGTTATTTCACACGGCCTCAGGCCTTGAAAATACTGGATTTTTGAAGCTAACCTCTAAGCCACTTACAGGTCACTCAAACTCTTTTTCGGGTTTGATTTTTCATGTTACTTAATTGTTATTGTGTTTCAAAACCGTATCATTTTGACACGTTTTTGTATCTTGTTAATGTGGTTTCTAAACTACTGTACCCAAATTGTACCCAGAACTTTCCCTTCTCACTTTAGATAACACGTTCTTCATAAATATTCTTGCGGCTCAAAATCGCAAATCCGAAAAATTCGGAATTGAAGTTCCCGCACTCGGAAATAACATATTGTGTGCTTGATTACTTGTCCATTTCTATGGGAATATTAGTCAAGCCCCTGCCACATCTGCGGTAAGTGGTAGCCTTTACTAATTTTCAATATTATGTATCTTCTGTGGAACAAAATCATTTTCCTCTTTCCAAATATCCCCTAAATGTACTGCAGCAGATGAACAAATAAAAAACAAAACATTCTTACATGCTTTTAACTTTTCATTAACCAAATAATTTTTGCAATGTTCTGAAAATAATGTATAATCAAACTTTTGGTTCTTTAACATGAATTCAAAAAGGATAAAATCTATGTTTCGTAACATATCAATATACCATTCCGGGTTATTGTAAGCTCTCTCAATAATTGCAATACAATTTTTAGTATAATGTGGTGCCGGAATCTCCATCCTTTCCACCAAATTTTTATTATAGTATTCCTTTGGAATTTTCTCAGCTAACATTTCATTTGCATATCTCGTTACACTTTCTATCAATCCATTTATATATGTAGCTTCAGAATCTCCATAGGTCAATTTAGTAGAAATATATTTCTCTCGCAACTCTTGACTCATTCCAAATACGTCCCTACATATATCAAGCAGAGCATACGCTACAACCGTAGCACCCTCTGCAAAAATCATTTTTTTCCCATCATCACTCCAATTTTCTTGTGACAATTTATTTAAAATTAACAAAGCAATATTAAGCGTTACATATGGATTATCCGAAATATATTCTTTCTTCAATATTGGTAAATAATGTAATACCTGTGCATCACCTGTATTTTGTCTTCCAGTCTTTGCATGAATTTTCCATAATATTGGTAATCAGCATATCCTATTTGTTTATCTTTATAATTACTTAGCTCATTTTGAGAAATTACCCTAACCTTGCTTTTTCTAGCAAACTCAATTATGTCAGGTCCTATCTTAGGTAATGCTATATATTCATCATCTACACCAACATATTCTCCCAAGCCTTTAGTCCAAAATATTCTCTCAAATGGTTTCTGGCTTAACTTTGTTTTGCAATCACAAATTATTACCTTTTTCAAAGGGATATGTATATTTAATTCCCAATACATCTACGTCTGTAATATCCTGATTTATTGTAGATCTTATAGGAATAGATCTTCTAGTAAAATAATTTTGTTCTGTAAAAAGTTGGCAAACATCGTACTCAAACCCTGTACCTTTTCCACTATTATTCGCCATCAGAATATACCTCCTGTTCTAATAGAAGCAATAAACTTTTCCTGTATATTTTTAACTGGTACCGTTCTGTCAGCTTGAATAACTTTTCTTCTTTCTTCTGGAGCTATGTAACCAGTTGGCAAATTGTTAAAACATCAATTTCATTTACAGAATCGTTTACCACCATATTATATTCTAACATTTGCTTAACCAACCTTCCTACCTCAAATTGACGCAACTTCATTTTATACATTCCGTTATACGGTTGCACGGATATAACTCCATCCAGCTCCAATAATTTATAATCTTCTCCAATGGCAGTACATGGGCCTACCCATTCACCTCTAAGTAATTTATTCACAATATTCATCATTTTACTTGACGTATATATTGCTCCTCTAGACGATACAGATTTATATTCGCCATATCTTAGACTGCTCAGCAATAACTTTGCATGATTAAAAACATCTGTTGAAATTTTCCATGAACCAATTCCAGGTCCGATAAGCTGTGGAGTAGTATAAAAACAGCCTTCCAAAATCTGAATTAACCGTAATTCCATCAAGCAGCCCCACCCTCCATCATAGATATAATGTTAGATTAATTTTATCAGTCAAATTATCTGCCAAAAAACCTTGTGACTGTTTTACCTGTTCCATAACAAAATTAACATCATTCCTTTGACTCTCTGGCAAAGATGCGATAGCCTTAGCTATCTTAGAACCATCACCAGCAAAAGCATATTCATTGTAATATATATCCGAATTCTCAATACGCTCTTTTTTTATAAGTGATAATGCTGACTCTAATGCCAATATCTCATTTACATTTTCTTCTGAAATACCCTTTCTGGATGTTAACGCCTGCGTCAATTCTTCCCTTGAAGCAGGAAATTCAAAAGTTGTTTTTAAACTTTCTAAATTTCCCCTTTCAATTTCATCCGGCTCATAATATTCAAAAATATCCGACACGGTCTTTATCGCATCCTCTGTGGTCAGACAATATATTTCCAGCTCAGATACATTCCCAAATTTATCCAGCTTAAAATCAACTTGACCAAAATTCTTTAAAATTTCAGCATATGTCTTTACTGCATCTGGTGATATATTTGCAGTTCTCGCAAACACACTAAGTTTCTTACCAGTAATAATTTCTTGCTTATCTACCAATAGTTTTCCTAGTAAAATTCCAGATTTTCCAGCTCTTTCTGTCACTTCTAAATCATTTAATTCTACGGTGTCAGTTCTCACACCAGTTGTATGTTTTATTGTATTAATTATCCATGACCCTTTTTCTAGATTATCCATAATTTCCTCCTTACTACTTTTTCCAAATAAATAAGATGATAAGAACTCTCTTCCAAATTCTTAGCTTTCATTATTAAGTACTTTCCAAATTGCTCTGTAATCGCTACCTGACATTCCTCGTTTATTTTCAGCGAATGCATCCCACTTATCCGATGATAATCCTTCAATCCATTGCCTGATTTCATAAGAGACTGTTTGTAAACATTATCAAAGTCCTTTTTGTACTCAACTCCCATTTCTGCCGCCACACTTCTCGGCACATTATTCATACGCATCAAAATAGCTTCATCAGAATTAACTCCATAATAAATCATGGCCGGCAAATTAGCTGCCTTTTGCAATTCTTCTTCACTAAGACTGTCTTCATTAATACCTAACTTCTGAATCGTAGACAATCCCCATGTTGCGGAATTAACCAATTTACCATATATTGCTTGACAGCATTCAGTCATCGCATCTCTATCATCACCAAAATACTGACTCGCTAAGGTTTCTAGCTTTGTTCCATTTACCCAATCCGTTGTAAGACGTGCAATCATATCTCCTGATAAATTTCTATTTCCTTTTGCTATATCCTGCATATTTTTACTTATTTCGGGAATATTCATCATTATTCCAATTAAGTCTTTAAGTTGGCTATCATTACCAAACAAAGAAGACCCCTTTAAGTTATCTTGCCGAATTCCCAATTCCTTGATTCTATACGCAGTACGACCTAACGTCTCCATTGAAAATCCTGTTGAATCAGATAATTTTGCCAATCCCTTATTCTTATTTAACACCTCACCATATTCCTTAACAGCAGAAAGAAGTATTTTTTGTTTTCTTGGCTCAATATTGGAATATCCAAATGTCCTTCGCAAAAACAAATCTGTCTTTTCCTCAAACTCGCCTAAATCCTTACATTGATTAAACATATGCGTAATATACTGTAAAAATTGCGACCATTCTGGATTATAAAACTGATCTGTTAAAGAAAATTGTTCCCCAAACTCTATAGTTTTTTCTGCAATTTTTTGTAATTGAGAAACCAATTCTTCTGTTGACTTCTTTACATACCTAGTTAGTTTCGCCAACTCCTCCTGCTTTTGATTATCATTCCTAGCCCCAATTGTTATTCCAATCATTCCCACATCATTTTGTCCTGCCCTACCAGCTCTACCTACTAAATTCCAAAAATCACGTATTGGCATTTCTGACGTATATGGATATGCAATTGATGCCATTATAATTGTAGAAACAGGAAAATTTATTCCTTGAGCAATAGTCGTCGTAGCTACCAGTATATTTAGCTTACCTCTTTCCATCAGCCATTCTATTAGTACTCTCACTTCATCAGACAGTCCGGAATGATGCACAGCAATGCCCTTTGACAGTAACTTCACAAGTTCAAACTCTTCACCGTATTCCGCAGCCACATATTTCTTCACAAGTTCTACATCATTATCATTACATTCTAATTCTAACTCTTCATATAAAGCATGCGCAATATTCCAACAATCCTTTACATGCCCTCCAATAACTAAAACTCCTTTTCTATCAGCTAATCTTTTGGTTGAAGCTATAGCCAATTTCATTTTGTTTAAGTTACTTCTAGTCACGTCAATTAACGCTTCATCAGATAGAACCATCTTCTTTTCGTATTTTTTTCTCTGCACTATTGGTTAATAACGTTTGATAAAATAATTTCCAATTTCTTCTATTACCCTCTGGATAAATGGCTCCTAATATTCTTTTATCGGTTTCCAGTCTATTGCTGAACTAATTGACTTAGGGCTATCTGCATCCAACCATTTTGCTATTTCTTCACTATTTTTTATAAATGGAGTTAACAATAAGAAATTTGCCTTTGAACAATCATTTTTAATATTTGCCAAAAGGATTTCTAAATTGATTCCTCTACTCTCTTCTTCAATATTATGAGCCTCATCCACAACCGCTAAAGCTAATGGTCTTCCCATCTTAGTTTCAATGCCATCCCTAATCAACAAATTCATCTTTTCAGGTGTAACAACTAACACATCAAATCTATCTTCGCTATCAGTAAGCATATTACTCTCAAAAGAGTCTATTTCAATAGCCCCACTCATCTTTTCAACCTTTATTCCAATAGGTTCAAATTCTCTTTTCAGTTTTGCAGCCACTTGATTTACCAATGCTCGAGTAGGTGCAATATACACAACCCAACCATTATCCTCACTAAATTGATTTAACGCCTGGAGGATTCTAAATTGGGCAATTAAGGTTTTGCCACTAGAAGTAGGCATATTAACAACAATCGCTTTGTGTGCTGGATCCAATAACCCCTCTTCCAAAATAGCATGCTTTTGAGGATACATAAGTTCAAAGACTGCTTTGTCTTGTGTTGTTATATTTCTTACAAACTTTGTAACTCTAGAATTTACTCTTTGTGTAACCATCCACACAGAATTTGAAATCATCTTTTGAAGCATTCTTTGAAGCATTATCAGTATTAAATTAAGAGATACAATCCCTCCTTCTTCCGCTGCTTCAATAGCCTTTCCAAAATGCATTCCTATCTGCTCTCTAATATCCAGTATTTCTCCATTTATCATAAATGTAGCCATTATATCTACTATTTTTGCCAAATGGTACAAACTAATCAATTCATATGTAGCAAACATTTTATTACTAGGTGCTATAGAATTGATATAATACAATTCAAATTTTTTTTTTTTTAAGTTCAGAAATCAATTGGCATGCCATTGTTAAATCCTTCCAATTTTCTTTCTTTACAAGTAAAAATAATGCATTACATATTTTTTTAAAAACACATATATTCCAATCATCTTTTTCTTCAACCAAAATATTTATATTATTTTCTATCAGATATCTTCTTCCACTTTCCCATTGTTCTCCAATATAAGAATACACTAATATTTTAACACATGCTTTGCTTTCTCAATACTGTCTACTGGCATTGGCAAAGCAGACAATAACAAATAAATTTTTTGACTTACTTCGGCAACATCCTTCTCATTAACATCCTCTGACTTAAGAATATCCATTAAAGTCAGTTCTAAAATCTCCTGTACATGCTCTATTTTAGAATAATCGATTTCCTCTTCTTGATTTAGGACACAAGAAATAGACTTGCCATTTACCATATCAAATGCAAGTTCATATTCCTCTTGTGGTATTAAATTATATATCCAATTTTCAGACCAACTAGACATAAAATACCTCCTAAATCAACTTTTCCCATGCCCCATCTTTCATCTTATAGTTCGAATATACTGCCAATAACTGAACATTATGCTGACCGTTAATCCTTTTTTTCAAATCTATATATCGATTTTTTAAGTCCATCTCATTCGGATTTGTATCTCTTACCAAGACACCAATTAATTGTATGCTGCTTCTGTCTTTCACATAATGTTGCATCGCTTCTCTAATATACTTTTGTACCAACAAATCTTTATCTGAATTACACTTAATAAATATCCATTTCACCAAAGATTTTAGTTTATCAGAATTTGTCCCCAATTCTACTAATTGATCAATCATTCCAGTCGAACCATACATAACCCCTGGCGGATTTGTATGTTCCTCAGATGTTTTGACCTCTCCAAAAAGGAAATTAACTGCGCCATCTTCCATTTCAATGAATCCAACTAAGTCCGCACCTGTATTATTACTATTTGGATTTTTCAAATCTCTATCACTATTATATGTAAATTTTGCACTATATCTGCTCTCTACTATTTTTTCTGCTACTAATTCTCCAATTCTAAAGTTACTCACTTTAGGCATTGTGTCGAAAACAGCCTGCAAATTTTCCGAATCAAAGCCCGTCATATCAATAGCTACTTCTTTCATCTGAGCATTATAATCTTCATCTTTATATATCGGAGATATTGTTTGCTTCAAAAAAGCAGGAAATTTATCTTCCACAAACGAAATTCCTTCATACTCTAATTTTCCATTTTCATCTCGTTTTTCATACTCCAAATCTAATGAAATCTCGTTTGCTTCCACATTACCACCTCCATTTGAGCAAAAAATTTCTAATTTATTATACCATACTTTTCCCTAAATGCACCAAATAAATAGAAGCGCTACTTTTATTTACTATTAATTATTTGTGAATAAAACTTTACTCTACCAAAAAGTTATAAGCTATTTATTTCATATGCAAAAATGCACCCGTTTCCAGGTGCATCCTCTCATCTACTCATCTTCAGAATACAGCTCATCCAACATCTGCTCCAACGTTCCTTCCTTTGCATAAGGCAAAGCATCTAACTGTCTGAAATTATGCTTGATATCCTTTGTATCCGCATCAAAGCCCAATATGTAACTTGTCGCTATCTTATAGATAATTTCCGTCGGAGCTAATCCATACACCTGCTTTTCAAAGATGTGCTTCAAGCGTTCCTTATTGTCCGGGAATTGCTTTTTCATTTCGTCACTCTGATATAAACGCTTCACAATCTCTGTAATATACAGACCGGATTTCATATATAAATCAATAAACGTCTTATCCGGCATGTCAAAGCAGCCGGGATTCTCCTGCTCTAGCATGTCCACCATTTTCTTAACCATTGTCTTTGGTGTAAATATCTGATTGGTTTTCTGCGGTGGAATATAATCAAATATATCCTCTACGCTCTTTTCGTCAAAATAGTCAGCAAGCTTTTTCTTTAAGGCAAGAAATTCTTTTACAGAATCATCAAATACCACCGAATCAAATAGCTGTCCATCAAAGTGCTTGGTCTGTCCGGTTTCTTCCTCTACATAATCGCCACCATCACGCAGAAATTTGAACTGATCCAGTGTGATGCTTGTCACTTCAAGAAACACTTTATCTGGAATGATCGTATCAAAAGTCGCAAGTGTTACCGTATTATCTCCGTATGCCATAAGGAATGACGGGATTGTCCTTGAAAAACCACGCAGATGATCTCTGACACCATCTTCGATGGTTTCCTTTTCACGCTCCTTTTCTTTGTTTCTACGGTCTTGACTGTTTCTTTTGTGGATTCTTTTGCAAAATCAGAAATAGCAGTTGTCAGTTCCTCATTGAATTTCTCCATAGCCACTTTCTGCTTCTGCTCAAATTCTTTATCAATCTGCTCTGATGTTTTACCGGTTTCATATCTTGCCTGCTGTTCAGCAACACGTTGATTTTCTATAACATTTCGCTCAATCTCATAATTGGTATGCAACTTATCAATCATCCGATCGGCTTCATGGTTCAATTTTGACTCAATCTGTCTTTTATCTGCTGCTTTCATATCAGAGCCATAAGTAGACTGCGCAGTATCCACAACAGCCTTGACTGCACTCTGTTTTACCGCTTCTTTCAGTTTGTCGATGGCTTTCTGCACCTTGTCCGGTGCCTGCTCCATCTGCGTCATTGTTTCCTGCACCTGAGATGTCACATCGTAAATTTTATCACCAAAAACATCTTTCGTTCTTCCAATCACAAATTCATCACTAAGAGCCACTTCCCCATTTTCATCCAGCGATAGATCTTTCTGCACTTCCTCCGTCAGATTTACCTTGCTCTTTGGTTCTTCTATTGGTTCAAACTTTGTGATAATATCAATGACTTCCTTCGGCGCCCCAAAGATGTTACTGATATTCTGAAACAGGAAATTGCTCATAAACCCACGCTTCACAACTTCAACAGAGCGGATTTTTCTTGGAATCGTCAGTACCTTTTCTGCATCCAGTTCTACCAATTCTCCCTGTTCATCCTCGCCGATTACTGGGAAGAAATTTAACAGTTCTTTCACATTTTCTTTGCGTTCCTCTGCGGTACCTCCACATTTGGCAGTATTAGGATTCAGGTTATTGGCAAACTGCTCAAATATGGTAAGTGTTCTTGCCGGATCAAAGTCAAATACATAAGCATTTTCTTTTCTCTTGAAAGATGTCCCAACTTTAAACAGACAAGGATTCTGTGCCCGGAATGCCGCCTGGATATAAAGTGCCGGGGATCGCATATTACTAAGCATCAGCACTGCTGTCCATTCTGGAATTGTAATTCCTGTCGTAAGCTGTCCTACCGACAAAGTAATGGTCTTTTCATGCTGTGCAATAGCCGCAACCACTTTATCATAAGATTTCATTGTTTCCTCATCATCGTCCAGTTTGCCGTCGCCAGCAGCAAGAACAACTTCATATTCCTGGAATATTGGATGTTCCCTTAATTTTTTTGTCAGCGCCTTTGCACTGTCTACCCTATCGAGCAGCCAGAAGGTGTGCTTTAATTCATCTCGCAATTCTTCCGTAGAAAATGGAAATTTTGTCTGTCTTGTCAAGGCATCGAGAAATTTATCAACGGAAGATTCATGGTTAAACTTACCATTGGTAACCGCAAAAAACTCATTCAGATCAAATGCATATTCTTCTGTCTCTCCGTCAATTTCTATGCCCTGCTGAAGCTCATCCTTGATAATTTCTGACATCTGATAAGTATAGAGATTAAGCTGTGGCAATGTTGAATACGGATTTTCTTCCTCTGCTGAAACATCCCAGTCACGTTTTTTCTTCTGTTCATCTGCATAAGTCCAGTTATAGATAGCATCATCTGCAAATTTATTATTGGCAAGTGCTTTAAATGGTGTACCCGACAAGTGCAACGTAAATTTACGTTTGATACGGTCAAATGCAACATCTGTTTTGTAGGTATCCACACCCTCATGTGCTTCGTCGATGACAAGGATATCCCACTCCATATTTGCGACCTCACCTAATTTATCATACTGACCTCCAAAATAAATGGAACCTTTCATATCCTGCAAGGATACAAATTCAATACATTTTACATTTTCACTGTCTTTTCCTAAGAGCAAATGTGTATATTCTTCTCTTGTCAATACCCCTCGTTTTCCTTTCAGTGCGTCAACTTCACTCACGAAAAAGATAACCCGATCCACTCCCCAGAAACTTTGCATAATCTGAAAACCATGAATTTGCAATTGCCGGTCGGTTTGTCACGATCAGCACTTTTTCCGCTCCGGTTTTCTGCACAAAATCGTAGACAGATAATGTCTTTCCAAATCTAGGCTTGGCATTCCAAAGGAACTCTCCATCTTTATGAGTTGCCTGATAATCAACCGTCATTGTAACCGCACGCTGCTGTTCCTCACGCAATTTGTACGGAATCACTGCATCTGTGGTTTTTAGGATACCATGATCTTCTCTGAAATCACGAAACATCTGCTTTGATGTAGCACCATCCACATGAAACCACTCATTATTCTTGCCTTTTTCCTGCTCTATACCGGATTTCCGCAAATAAGCATGAAAGTCCTTATCTATAAATGTCTCTCCAGAACCATCATCAAAAGTGGCATTGCCTTTCCATTCAAGCTGCCACTTGATATCCGCAGTGTGTGTCTGTTGATTGATACGAGTTTCTACATCCTGCTCTGTGTATCCTATCTTCGTCCAGCCATTATGTCGAACTACTTCCGGAGTGGAATAGCCATAAAGCATCGGAACTACCTGTTTGGTTGTTTGAATGTTAGGTTTATTCATGCTATTCCATCTCCTTTACATTAGTTTCGATAAATGCGATTTCCTCTTCGGAAAGCCCATATTTTTTATAGAGTTGCTTGTCAATGTTTGCTATGGATACAGACCAGTCGATATCGGATTTATCAGTGAAATCTTGACGAGGGACATATTTCCATACATCAGGCGTTAAATGCTGCGTAATTTTCAATACATTTAACATAGCTCTGGCAAACTTACTTTTTATATATTTCAACAGATTTGTTGCTTCAGCCTTGCTATCAAAGCATCCCACACTGATAAATGTTTCCGTAGATCCTATTCCCGGAATACCTAATACAGGTGCAGTAAGCGTTTCTCCAAAAACACCATTTCCATTTGCGCTTGGTAAAAAAATCTTATACTGAAACAAATTTTTAGGCTGATTAACATAATCGGAACGAATATACTTATATACTCTTTGAGAATTTTCTCTTCCCAAAATTCGAATATATTTATTACCGTCATTAGGTGCTTCATTAAAAAAGAACTGAGGAAGCCGATCAAATATATTCGTTGACATATCGTATGGATGTCCTTTGCTTAACTGATCCATCGCTTCCGTATGTTCTTGATGTAACTTTTCAGTTAAACGATAAGCGGTACGTGTAACTACAAGAGTATCCATCGGAACAAAATCAATCGTATTGTTTACTTTATGAAGAATATGATTGAGTGCTGGATATTTAGTAAATACAACAATGGGTTCATACTTAGCATCAGAAGTTCGATAAGTAATAGCTACTCCACCTTTAATATCCGTATTGGCAAATACCTTAGAAGCATCCTCCTCATAATGCATTACTTTAAAATGTGGATCATTTAGCATTTTTTCATTCCATGCCTTCGGAGTAGATCCAGCATTAAATAGAAATCTTGCCGGATGTATCATTTCCACAGAATCTGCTACCGCATAAGCCGCATCTAAAAATTTGTTATATACCGGTGGTGCATATGTATCATTTTCTCCTATGGCATTATCTTGATACGGCGGATTTCCAATCGCAAAATCAAATTTCATCTCATCTACCTTCCTTCATGCTTTTGTATGTCAGTGACTTATCGCTACGCCAGTCATAGATCCGGCAGTACACTTCTTCCGGTTCTTCTGTATCCTGCTTTTCCGGCTCATCTGCTACCACAAAGTCAAATAAACTAAATTGATGGTATTCCTCTTTGGGCTTTCCAAAAGGGATTGTCCCGGATATTCCATCCATCTGCCACAGGTTCCAGACAATAACATTCACAATCTTTCGCAGTTCTGCATCTGTTGGAACTCTACCCCACCTGTCCTGCATATAGTCCACAAAAGTTATGAGCAAATTGATTCTTGCAATCAGAAGGCTGTCTCCCTTGAAATTCATAACCATACACACTCTGATATGCTCGAAGCACCCATTTGAACCATTCAGTTGCACTGTCTGTATTTTCATTTACCACACGTAGTTTTCTGTCTAAAATTCCTATCCGCTGCCTAATCTCAAGCAGTTCTCCGGTAGCTGCATCATAACGCGACACGATGTAGGGAGCTTCGCCACAGGTAATCTCAAGCCTTTTGGAATCGACATATTTTTTCCATCCATCCTCTGTGTCAAACTCCCACTTTTTCTGTGTTTACTAGCCAACCCTGTTCCTGTTCAGTATTAAAAACATTCTTTCTTCCAAACCACTCCTCATCACAGTGGTTATTCATTTTGTTGCAAATCCATGAAGGCGTAAACACCTCTGCTTTGGCTTTGGTACGCTCCTGCTGTTGTTCCTTATTCTTTAGCACCCTCGGTTGTATCTCATACTGCGTAAATCCTTTTAAGATTTCCTCCGTCATTTGTTCCGTTTCCTTGATTGGAGTACCTTTGGAACTATATACCGAAGTTGCAAATATAATATTTTTCTTTGTTGTCTTATCCTTCAGCAATGCTTTAAGATTTTCACTGACCGGATAAGTATTCAGATTAATTAACTTATCCATTTTTATCCTCATTTCTAAAGCCAGCTATCCTTGATAGCCAGCTTGGAAAAAATGTATACATTTCCAGTAAAAATTACATTTAACCATGGAAATTTCACGAAGTTTGACGAAATTACTGAATTTCGACTGATTTCGTGAAATTGTAAGAATGGTTTTATGTATACGATTACTGGAAATGTATACCATTTCAGTTAGAACACATGAACTATTTAACTGGATTTTTCATATTTTACTGCCTTGCTGTAAAACGTCTTAGGGCACATATTACAAGCCTTTGCTGCTTCTTCTATTGTGATTTTCCCTGCCCGCCAGTCTTTGTGCATCTGATAAAAGTTTTCTGGAATTGGTAATGGTGGTCTGCCGAACTTTACGCCCCTTGCTTTTGCCGCTGCAATTCCCTCCGCCTGTCTTTGCTTGATATTGGTACGTTCGTTTTCTGCGACATAGCTGAGCAATGCCAAAACAACATCGCTGATAAATGTTCCGAGCAGATTCTTTTCTCTGCGGGTATCTAGCAGTGGCATATCTATAACAACAATATCTGCTTTCTTCTCTTTCGTGATAATGCGCCATTGTTCATTCAATTCCCCGTAATTCCTGCCTAAGCGGTCAATCGACTTGATATACAGCACACTGTTTTCATTTAATTTTCGCAATAACCGCTTATATTGTGTTCTCTCAAAATCCTTACCCGACTGCTTATCCATATAAATGTTATTCTCAGGTACTCCCATCTCCGTTAATGCGATTTTCTGTCTATCCTCATTTTGCTCTTTGGATGACACTCGCATATATCCATAAATGTTTATTTCTTCCATGTATTTTTGCCTCCCATCCGCCAATTTTTCCTACTTAGGTCTAGTATTTGCATGCATATTGGTATATAACCAACAGAAAGCTGATTCGATAAAATCAACCTTCTGTTGTAGTGTGTAATCATCATTGTATTATTCTTGATAACCGCCATTTATCACACCTCATTATCCGTAGATAGCCCGTAGATTCGTTTCATAAAATACTGTGTACTGACACGCCCTTTTATTGTCACAAATCCATCAGCCTCAAGTTCCGCATTCAGCCGTCGTATCAATTTATAGGAATACGATAGTGAAACTCCCAGCATTTCCATTACATCCTGCGCTGTTAAAAATCTCTTGTTCTCCATAAGCTAATGCCTCCTCTCTTTTGCTTTTTATTATTCAGTTCATTTCTGAAATGTTGTGATGTGTTTTATATTAACAGTTCACTTTTTGTACTGTCAATGCTTTTCGTTAAAAAACATTTCATTTTTGCACTGTTGATGATATAATGTACGCGAAGGCAAAAGTGAGCATGGAGTTTTGCCGATTGATATGCGAAGCATAAACAAGCTGCAAAGCACCATGAGAACGCGCCCGCGAACGAGGAAAATCGAAAGTTTTTTCGAGTTTTTGCCTTCGCAGAAAACATATTAAGTATTAATGTAGATGCATGTTTTGTACCTCGTGTCTTCGTGCATGCTACAACACTCATTCCACGAATAAGGAGCAGTTAAAATGGGCGAGAAATTCACCAGCCGGGTAGGCTATTTGATTCGAAATTTCAGAATTGCATCTGACATGACGCAAAAGGAATTAGCAGATAAATGCGGATTAAACGAATCCACCATCAGAAACTATGAGCTCGGAAACAGATATCCGGATAAAACAACTTTATTAAATATTGCAAACAATCTGGGGGTCAGCTTTTATGCATTATCTGACCCTGATGTTGCAAACATATTCAGCGCACTTCATGTGCTGTTTGATATTGAATGGGCATACGGACTACGGCCTACTATGAAAGACGGAGAAGTATGCTTCAAATTTGAAGAGCGGCTTCCAAGTGCCGGTCCCCGTCCACAGGAAGACCTTGACAACTTCCAAAAGATGGTTGAATATTGGGCTCGTTTACGAGACAAGCTTGAAGATGGAGAAATATCAGAAACGGAATATTATCTCAAAGAGATAAAATACCCAATAAACCCAACAGACCCGAATAAAGAATACAATGTTTCGTTAAATCTTGATGATGGCGACCAGCTACTGGTTCAAAATATGAATGGGGATGACGATGCTGAAGAAACCGCAGAATTAATAAAAAACCTGTTTCCGGACTTCTCTTATGTGAAGAGGAAACGGAAACCAAAGAGGGATTAAAAAACACATTTTATGGAGGTACTTATGGCAACAAATGATACGATATTAATTGACGGAATTTTAGATAATATAATTTCATCATACAATATGGAGAACACGCCTGAAAATCGCGGTAAAGCTTTTGAGGATTTTGCTATATCTGAACTTCTAAAGAATTATGATTTGACTCATGATCAAATTCTTGATGGCTTAGTTGATGGCGGAGACGACGGTGGAATTGATGGCCTTTATTTCTTTGTAAACGGCAACTATATAGCTGATAAATCAACCATTCTTCCTCGAACAAATGCCCATTTAGAAATATATGTTTTAACTTGCAAACATCATGATACCTATGAACTAAACCCTTTAGAAAGTGTCGACTCTTCTCTTTCCGAACTATTCGACATGACAATCAAAACAGATTCTCTAAATAGTAAATACAAGAGTGACATATTAGCTAAAAGAGAACTTCTGATATATTTATACAGGAAGCTTTCACCTGCGTTAATAAAAACAAACATATATATCCGTTATATTTCGAGAGGTACTTCTGAAAGTATTGCAGATAACATCAAATGCAAGGGAACAAAAATTGAAGCCACCTGCAATAAACTTTTTTCTATAACAACATCAGAAATGAAATTTATTGGTTCCAAGGAATTGCTTATATTATACCGCATTAAAAGAAATGGTACTGTTCAATTAAAAATCAAAAAAGGATTCCAAAGTGGAAAAGACTTTGTTGTTCTGGTTCAATTAGCGGATTATTACAATTTTATAACTGATAATGAACACCAGTTAAAACGCTACTTTTTTGAAGAAAATGTTCGTGATTACCTTGGAAACAACAGAACTAATACAGATATTATGAACACTTTAGAAGCGCAAGATGAGATTGATTTTTGGAATCTTAACAACGGAATAACTCTTCTGACTTCAAGCGCAACTCTATACGACGACACAATTGAAGCAGAAAACATACAGATAGTAAATGGATTACAAACTACCAATACTATATTCAACTATTTTTCGAATGGCGGAACCGATGGTGCAAAACGTTCAGTTTTAGTTAAAATAATTGTATCTACAGAACCAATAGTACGCAAAAACATTATACAAGCAACTAACAATCAATCAGTAATTCCTCTATACTCACTACATGCAACTGATAAAATACAAAAAGACATCGAAGAAATTTTATATAAACATAACATATATTATGAACGCAAAGATAAACTTTACCAAAATCGTGGAGTTCATATCGATGATATTGTAACTCCTCTATATCTCGCAGGAGGATATACAAGTTTAGTTTTAAAATTACCACATAGGGCTGTATCACTTAAATCAAAATTTATGAACAATCCAATTCAATATAACAAAATATTTAACGAACAGATTCCCATTTCTGTATGGATTAACATTGCCACAATCTTAAAAAGAGTAGATAAAATAACCCCTAACTACAAGGGAACCATTAAAACAAGCCAAGATAAATATTTAAGGTCTGTAAGACCAATTGTGTCTCTTATAGTAACTGCTAAAATAATTGGGAAATTAGGCTTTGGCACAAATGATATTATCAAGTTAAATCCGCAACTCATAACAAACGAACTCATAAGAGATGTAACACAGAACACTATAAAAGTCTTTAATAACAATAATTTAAAGTCTATTAGAAACTTGTCAAGCAGACAACAGACAAATTTAATAATTAAAGAATTAGCAACCCATTATCAACTTCCAGATTTTAATGCTATTGAAAGAAGAAGAGATTTCATATATGATGATTATCAAATTGATGAAGAATTTATTGAAACTGTAAAAGAAATGTTGCCTGCTCAACCTTGGCCAGTAGGAATACATAAAACTATTGCTTCTCAGCTTGGTTGCACAAATGCGAAAGTATCACGAACCATCGAAACACTCATAGATACTGGTGTTTTCAAAAAACAAATAAACGGACATGTTATAAGCAATGAACAAAATTTACCATAATAACTGCTCACCCAAACATTTCGAAATAATTATTGTCATTTGATTGTCACTCAACCAAAAACGAGCCAAGAAACGCCGTAAATTCGGCATTTCTTGGCTCATGTACATTATTCAAACTCTGCTCCCATTTCATATATCCACCATATTTTTCTACCATTTTTTATTTCTTTTTGCATGAAATTTATATCTTTTATCATCTTGTCTATATGGTTTCAAAACTTTTTAGAACCAGATTAGAACCACAATCATTCAGTAGAACCAGAGTTGATATCCGTTCAAGAATCTAATCTTCCAACATATCCAACAGCATCTGATAATGCCTCTGTCCAATATGTCGACCTGCTCTCTGCAAACCCGAAACACATTCCTTCACCTCATCCGAGGTAAGTTCATGTTCCTCATATACTGCCTGTGGTATAAGCACATTTTCAAATAGCTTTTTCAGCAAATCAAGTCTTTCTATTTTAAGCAATGATATTAATGGTGTTGTATCCGATACAACTATCATACCATTGCCCCTTTTCAGTTGGCGGTATGTTTCCAGTTCTGTATCCAGATCATCCATGGTCATATCAAAATAAGAATACCCCAGCTTATCGTAGATGTCGATAAGTTCTGATTTCCTTATCCCCAGAATTTCTGCTGCTCTTCCGTGGGAAATGGTCTGATTTGCTATATAAGGATATAATAAAAGTGCGTTTCTGGTGAGTTCTGTTTCTGTATTTGTATCAGCCAGGTACTTCTTCATTCCTGCCGGTACTCTAATGGTTATAGATTCCGTTGTTACCACGCAATCACATCCTTCCTGTCCCTATCTGTCAAAATCAATTTCAATTTTGTTACTTACACCTATATTATACTCATAAATCCCCTATTCATCAATCATTTTTCTGTTCTGGATAGAGTAAACTAACTGTCAGTTGGAGAGTCGCAGAAGATTCCCTGCTATGGACTTGCTCAGATCGCTTTTCCATAGTCTACTTCTCCTGCATCGTTTTTTGAAATACCTCCCATTTGCTCCCACATTGGTGCTGCTGGAAGCTATCAAGTCTGCACTTGACAAAGCGGAGGTAGAACTGGAATAAACTGGGATGTAGTAGTAAAGAAAGCCTCTCTGCCAAATTAATGGCAGAGAGGCTTTCTTTACTGCGCTAAACAAGACTCATTTATTCCTCTGTCGTAATTTCCACATTCACCAATTTCCAGTCTTTGATGCCTGAAATTTTACCAAATTCTTTTGCCTGAATTTTTATATTTTCCATGGTCACATGAGTTATTGGATGTTCCGGAAAAGCACTAACATCAAATGCTCTGGATATTCCTGCATAATCCGGTTCATTTTCAGATATGACGTTACGAATTATTAGATTCTTCACTTGTGGAATGCCTTTTTCTTCCGGCACAGGAATAGCCAGCCTACGCCAGTGTTCCGGGATTTCGCCTTGATAATCCTTTGGTATTTCACAATAACTGTATGATGGATTCCAGTCTAAACACATGCTGAAAGGATATTTAACATTAACCATTTTCAAATTTTCGACCAGGACATCTTCGATAACTCCCCCTCTGGTTCTAGCAGATTTTAGACGAAATCCACAGTCTGTTCCATGATATTTTAGATTTCTGATGGTGATATTTCTTGCCCCACCTGATGTTTCGCTTCCGATTGTCACTCCACTACCTGTAAGTATTTCACATTCCTGAATTAGTATATTCTGGCAGATTCTGTTCACTCTCAGGCCATCTGCATCACGACCTGATTTTACGCAGATACTGTCATCATTACAGGCAATTTTGCATCTCTCTACAACAACTCCGTCGCAGGAATCGATATCAATCCCATCCGTACTGGGTCCTTCATTGTCATAAATATGCAATTTTTCTACATGAATATTTTTCGAATAGCAAATATGAATATTCCAAAACCCAGACCGACGACTTTCAAAATCAGATAAATTCACATTCTTGCTTTCCATCACAACTAAATTGCGGCTTCTCCGGCAATCATAATCCACGCACCATCTTAATCCCTTTGCTTCGTAAACCTTTCTCATGCCGCCCTTCCGGTCTTCTCCCCAGTACTTATTCCACCAATACGGTCCCTGACCATCAATACAGCCTTTTCCTGTAATTTTTACATCTTCTTGACCATTAACATTTAAAATGCCAACAGTCCACTCCATTTCAACGCCTGCTACTCTTGTGTGCATAATGGGATACTGACTCTCATCTGTTGTCCCCAGCAGAATTGCCCCCTCTTCCATTCGAAATTCCATATGGCTTTTTAAGAACAGTGAACTGGTTAAGTATATGCCTTTCGATAGCACAACAATTGTTTTTGCACCGCGTTCTGCCGCTATCCCAGCCTCATCAATGGCTGCTTGAATTGCTTTTGTATCAAGAGTAATGCCATCTCCCAGAGCACCAAACTGCCTTGGATTAAAAATTCGTTCCATTCTTATTCCTCCTGTTGTGACTCTTTCATTTTTTCCACTTCAATCGCTGCCAACATAACAATCCCTGTTCCATGGGTATCATTCACATTCCATCCTAAATCATTTGCATAATATTCCTTACTAAAGGAATAACCTGATCCGCGGCATACACCATAAATATTACCTTTCCAGTCAACAGCAATTTTACAAAGTGCCCGCCATCCAAGTAATGCTGCTTTTGCATAATCATCACGATTCTTCAGCCATCCATACCTGACGCCTCTGGCAAATCCATAAATAAACATAGCCGTGCAGGAAGTTTCCTGAAAAGAATGAGGAAATGTCAAAACCTGATGCCACATTCCTTCTTTTCCCTGAAGTTTTAAATAACCTCCACAAAGTGTCTGGAAAATCTCAAGAATTTCTTCTCTTTCAGGATCATTATCCGGCATAACCGCCAAAAGTTCTGTAAGGGAAAATAACACCCATCCATTGCCTCTCCCCCAGGGAACCTTTGTCTGAACATGATAATGCGTATCATAAATATGGGACAAAATTTCTAAATCCGGCATAAAAAGATAACCAAAAATCTGTTTTATCTGTCTTACAGCATCTCTCAGATAGAATATATCCCCACTCAGTTCATAATATCGGCATAAAAACGGAATACTCATGTATAAATCATCAGCCCAAATAGTTTCATTCATAATGGGCAGATAAGAATGATTTCTATAAAATGTACCATCGGGCAGTCTCTGTTGCTTATTTCTCATATAATCAGCAACCATGTCTCCAACTTTTCTTCCTTCCGGAATTACATGATCCTTCATCACTTCAAGAAGCGTCGAAGCAATAGAACCGCAGTCATCCAGACTGTCTATCGTAGTCAGCTGATTATGAAAAGGAGCTGCCCCGTAAAAAGCTTTATCCCAAATACAATAATCGTAAAAATCAGTGCATTTTTTCATGTGACCTTCTACATAATCCTGAATTGCCTGATTATTCAAAAGACGTCCACACTGGATCATTCCATACAGTGTAACACCAAGTGGATAGTTCCACTCCCCATACAACACGCCTTCATTGAATGGACGAAGATACATATCCGGCATATCGGCTCTCCAAAAAGAAGCCCCTCCATCTATTTCAAACGGTTTCTGAAAAGACATCATATCTTTCATATTCAAAACCTGATTTTCTGTAAATGGTCCTGCATAAAGCCACGGCTCTTTTCTACCATCTGCCAACAGAACCGGACTTTCCAATTCCAACAAACTGCCTTCACATTGCACATGCAGAGTGACAGTTTTACCTTCATATGCCAGAGTATGATATCCCCCACTTAATAAATACTCTGCTTTCCATTCTCCTTCAACGGAATCTGTTTCTTTTCCGTCTATCCATAATTTTCCTTTCCCTTCTGATTTTCCAACCAGAGAAACCATTCCGGCAAACGGACAAAAAAATCTTGAGGCACTTACCATTTTTCTATGGTCATCCTTCTCCATATTGAAAAGGCGTTCCGCCACAGTTTTTTGTTTTTCTCCCTGTTCCCAGGATACTTCCGGATACCAATGAATTCCTGTCTCTTCTTCTCCCTCACCAATAACCGGAACCCTTTCAATTGGTCGTTCAAATGCCTTGCTGTACACGAATCCACTCATTCCCTTATGTTCTCTATCCGGACTAAAAAACTGAATTCTTCTTCCTTTATAGGAACTGCTTCCGATATGGAAGCCACATCCCAAGGGAGTAGAAACACTTTGAAAGAAAAGGCTGTTTTCTCCTTCTTTCAGATTCAGACTGATATTGGAAATCTGATCTGCAAATCGTTCCTGCGTATGATTCGTACGATACGACAGCACTCCATTCACCCAAATACTCACAGGACCAAAAGCACTGAAGCGGAAATTAAACGGTCCGGCCTGAGGTACAGAAAGCTTTGCCCATGCATACACATACTGCTCGGGAACAAGCTCCGGCATTTTTTTGTGCAATGCTATCTCATCCATGTAATCTTCTGATATATGGAAATTCCTGCTGCTTCTCAAATAATATTTTACAGGAATTGGAGGATTATCCGCTATAAAGCGATTTGCAATTATCTGCAGAACCTGTTTTACACCGTTGCCAATTCTTACTCCAATTCCATTATCTTGCGGAAAATAATCATTCATAATTGTCTCCTATCTTCTATGGTTCAATGTTTACCAGCTTCTGACTATCATAATCAAAATACGTCCCATCCAGCATATTAGCCAGTGTATTTGTAACTGCTATTGTAATAATGTTTTCATCTTTCTGTAAAACATCCCGAGGACACTGCCAAACATATGGCGTATATGCTTTTACGCCAAGGCTTACTCCATTGATTCTGGTCTCAATACAGTCATAGGTTGGAACCTGAAATCCCAGTTTTATATCAAAACAGTTGACCTGCTGCTCTGTCACGGGTATCTCCAGCTTCATGCATGTCTCATATTCCATCGTACCGCTGTAATACGGAAATCCCTTACACCAATGTCTGTCTGGGCATCCTGTTTCTGGCTGTTTCGTCAGTAATGGTATTCCAGCTGTTTCGGTTACGCCGAAGGAACCCCACAGATACAATGGATCCCTTAATCCATCTTCATCCTTTTCAATATTCATCTGAATCTCAATGGAATTTTTACCTTCCTTCACCATGCTGTATATATTCAAGGCCTGATTATTTTTATCATTTACAAAAACATCGTACCAGTCCTTTTGATCTGCTTTTTTCCCGTTAATGAATAGCTGATAGGATCCCGCCATCGTTTCTCTATCCATAAAAATACATATATCTTCCGGAACTTCATTCATCTGGAATTCCACCCGATACCAACAAGCCAACGGATACGCTGGTGTAATCTTCTTTGGTGTTCCAAAAGCGCCTGAGAATCTTAACTGCTGTTTTTCCAATAATTTAGTAGAATCACACTGTTCAATAAATGTCTTTACTTCCACATTTTCCCACTCTATCCGGTTCAAAGACATATCAACGTATCCAAACCGGCAGAAATTTTTCCCTAAAGGTTTCATCTTCCATTCTGCATCAAGTGGAATCGTAATTTCAGGTCTTATGGAATTATGACTAATTTTGTTATCAGTGCCATTGTTTGAAATCTGAATCCATTGACTTTCAAAACTGCCAAGTCTGATAACAACAGCATTTTCTTCAACAGGAATATTACAGATTTTTCCTGTCTCCAAATCCAATCTGTAAACATTTTTATCGGCAATTGTCGTACATTTATAATCACATGTAAGTTCAACTGCAATGCGTTCTTTTCCCTGATTTGCCGCAAATACATACCAGTTTCCATTCTCATCATAGCGTACAGATACAATCGTATCTTTAGGATTTCCTGAAATTATGCGACAGTGTATATGCTCGTCAATCTGTTCCCTGCACAACTGAATGAGTTCATCATCTTTCATTTCTGTAAAGAAAAATGCCGATGGCTTTTCAAACAATAGCTTCCATCGCTCCTTCGTTTCTTCGTTATTTTCTCCACCATCAATGGCATAAGTAGGAATTTCTTCTATTCCAATAACAGTTCCCCCCTGAGCCGTAAATTCCTCCAGTTTATTTCTTGCATATGATTCCATACAATGACAAGGAGGCAAAATAACCACAGAATATGCCGCCTTTCCCAAATGAATCTTTCCATCTGAAATCTCCGCATCTTCCAGCATCTCGGCATCCAAATGATCGTAGTCCAGCTGATTGAATAACAATGTTTTACAGATATGAACCCATCTTTCTCTTAGATAATCGCATTTTTTCTGTTCCCTCTCGCTTTCACCCCGGTAGGGAAACCGTGGAACGGATTTCCAAGTTTTGTCCACAAAGCAGCTACCGGATCCAACACAGCAATCTGAATATCCGCATCTGTATTTGTTACCATTACACCCATTCGGCCTACATAATCCGCAAGCTTTCGATAATATTTCCAGTAAGGATTCTGTAGAAACTGTGAAGGTGGTGCGTCGTGTTTTGTAATATCCTGAATGGTATAATAGAATGCATGAAAATTGTAAAGGTTAATCCCGCTGCTTCCCAATCGGTCAATCATCCACTTCGCATCCTGAAGAGTCATTGTCCAACCAACACTGTGAAAGCTCTCAATCATCGCATACTTTTTCCCCAGTTGTCTTGCCAGAGAGCTGACTGCCTTGGCATTACTCCTATAATTATGAATATATTCATCATAAATCCATTCCAGAGGTTTACCCAATTTCTCATGGGCCGTATCCCCCCCTACGATATCACTGTAACGTTGTGTACTGTGTCGCATGGAAGGCACTTCCGTAGCATATTGTAAATGATGCTCCCGACACCAGTCAGAAACCTGTTTATGATAGCTCGTCCGGAAAAGAATATGAGCTGTTTCATACAAGTCATATCTGACTTTCATGGCATTCTCAAACGAATCATCGTGCAGCGCCGGCATACAATCAAGAAGAGAATATCCGTTACGTTTTTCAAATTCTTCCGGGAGAAGCTTTGACCAAGGAATGGGGCTCAAAAGTCCAACTTCATCAGAGAACATTCCATGAACAGTAATACCAAACTGGTCTCCTACCGCTTTCTCGTAGCGTTCATGTGTTGTTTCTAAGAATGTACGCACTGCCTCCTTATTGCATGGATCAAAAAATCCTCCATAGTACTTAAAATCACCCATGGCCATTTCCATATAGAGTTCTATTCGCCATGTTCTCTCTGCGAGTTCCGGCAGAACAGTTTTCAGTATTTTGGATGGACCATACGAAAAAAATCGCTTATTATTGTATTTAGTAAGGCCTGTCTGCTGATAGATTTTTTCTTGCTGCAGATTTCCAATACAATCCTTTAAATCAACCGCTTCATCCCAGCAGGTATTCCCTCCTTTATCAACCGGATAAGCTTTTGCAAACAGGACACGACTCCAGCCTAAATTTACTTCAACCTCCCCTCCTCTCGATTTTTCTACTTTTTTATGCACTAATATCATATGTTCTGCTTCCGGATGCTCTAACAACACCTCTCCGCCACTCATACCGCTCGGATATGGATACTCATCATATAACCATGCTTCGAGACCATATCTTCTCGCCTCTGCGCACGCATACTCTACCATTTCGAACCATTCCTTCGAAAGATATGGAATCGTCATTCCCTGTCTGGCACAGATAAACATCCCCCCAAGTCCCTTATCTGCCATCTCCTTAATCTGATGACTTATTTCTTCTTTCGTAATATCTCCATTCCAAAACCAGAATGGCTTAATCCGGTACTCTACCGGCGGATTTTGAAATTCTTCTTTAAATATCATGTAACCGTCTCCTAAAATCAGAAAATGCAGGAACTGCACCGGACCTGCGCCCATTCTGCATCTCCTGCACTTTCTTTCTAAGTCTCTATTATTTTATTTTGCATAAACTGCATTTACTTCTTCAATAACCTTGTCTCCGCCACTCTTAGACCATAAATCCCACTGAGCCTTCAACTGTTCTTCATCAATCTGTCCTACAATAAACTGAATTCTTGCATCTTCAATGATTTTATCAAGCGCAACACCGTTTTTAGTATATTCTTCTGAATCACCCAAAATACCGGCAGTTGGATCAGATACTGCATACTGCTCATTGTTCTTAATTGTTTCCTGCTGCTTGTAATATATTTCCGTTTCATTTAAGGTCACATATGGATCTGTATTCGGAGCATACTCTGTATAAGAAACCAGCTGGTTCAATGCCTGATATTCCTGATTTAAGGTTGCATCATGGCTTCTTGTAAGTTTTCCGTCAGCTTCAAGTTTAAAATGCTTATCCTGCAAACCATAGTTTGCAAGAGTCATCATCTCCTCATCATTCATTTTGTCCAAGAAATCAAGACATTTACGTACATCATCCTCAGTCTTTGCTGCCTTTGTAATTACGAAAAATCCCTGACATCCCAGTGTAGCCATTGTTCTCGGCTCCGCATTTTCATCTGCTTTAACTGCTCCCACGAAATCCATCTCAGGACCTACAATTCCCTGATTTTCAAAGTAATCTGCTACACGACGTCCATCATCTATGGCATCTACAATCATTCCGGCTTTCTGCGTTTTCAAATCATCTGCCTTAGTTGCCGCATCTCTTGTGGGGAAATCTTTCTTGATCAGGCCTTCCTCGCATAATTTGCGCAGCCACTTTAAACATTCCAGATATTCCTCTGTCTGATGATCCGGTACTAATTTACCATCAACTTCGCCCCAGCCATTTGGAGCTCCAAACCATGTTTGAATGATATCTAACGGCACAGTATCCTTTGTAAGTGTAAGACCATATGTGTCATCCTGTCCGTTTCCATCCGGGTCACCATAAGTAAATGCATAAAGCATATTATAAATGTCTTCTACAGTTTCCGGTTTTTCCAAGCCCAACTTGTCTGCCCAGTCTTTTCTGTAAGTCATACCGTACCGTCCCAATGCACGTCCACGATAAATTCCATAAAGTTTTCCATCAATACGGATATTATCATTTACTACCGCCTTGGAATTTTTCAAATGAGGAAACTCCTGCAGCAATTCTTCTATATCCCACAATGCACCGGCTTTTGCTGCATTGATGATAGCAGGAGACTTTGTTTCTGTTGCAATAATCTGGGGCATATCCTCTCCACCACCAGCTAATATCAGGTTCAGCTTATCATTATAGTTATCCTTCGGTGTCCACATAACATCAAGATTCACACCTGTATAATCTTCCACTTTTTCTATAATCTCAGCACCTGTTTCACCCTTCATTGGATTGCCGGAATAATCATAGGTCATAACCTTTAAGTTGTACCTTCCGTTTGCATCAGTAGACGCCTGATTTTCACTTCCACCGCATCCCGTCAAACAGCCTGCAGCTGTTATTACCGCAAGTCCCATCGCAATGCTACGTTTCATTGTTCTTTTTTTCATGATAGATAACCTCCTAAATAATGTTGTTTGAATTCTATTTATTAGCCTTTTACTGCTCCAACCATAACACCCTGTTCAAAATATTTCTGAACAAACGGATATACACATAGAATCGGAATCGTTGCAACTACGGTCGCTGCCATTTTTACCACCTGCTCCGGCGGCGTACCACCCACTCCAAAGTCAACCGCACTACCATCTGCACTTGCTCCCTGCGCCAGTAAAACAATCTGTCGCAAAATGATCTGAACCGGGAATTTCTCAGTTGAATTTAAGTAAATCAGTGAGTTAAAGAAATCATTCCAGTGGGATACCGCATAAAACAATCCTACTGAAGCAAGTGCCGGTTTGGACAATGGAAGAATAATTTTTGCAAAAATCCCAACATCAGAACATCCATCTATTCTGGCAGCTTCTTCTAATTCATGAGGAAGTTCCTGAAAGAAGTTTTTCACAATAATCAAGTTAAATGCATTAACAGCACCCGGAAGCATTAATGCCCAATAACTATCTAATAGTCCCAATCCCTTTACCACCAGATAATTTGGAATCATACCTCCTGAAAACAGCATGGTAACTATAATTACATTTAGCACCACATTTCTTCCCTTCAAATTGCTTTTTGACAGTGGATATGCAAGAGTAGTGGTAAATGCCATATTGACGACTGTACCCGCTATCATGATAAAAAATGAATTAGCCAATCCTCTGAAGATACTTCCGTCTGCTATAATGTATTTGTAGGCATTTAAGGAGAACGTATGCGGAATGATGAAGAATGCTCGCTCTACCAACTCTTTTTCTGTCGCAAAGGAACCGGCTACTATATAGAGAAAAGGTACAATTGTGAGTATACCAGCCATAATGCAAATCAAATACACAACAGCCATTCCGACTCGTTCCACTGGATTCAATTTGATTCCCCTATGTTTCTTTTTTGCTGCAATTGTTAACATCTGTCGCTCCTTCCTTCCATTAGTATAAGCCTGTTTCGCCACATTTTTTACAAATCCAGTTTGTCGTCAAAACCATAACCGTCGCAACTACGGATTTAAACATTCCCACTGCCGTACTGTAAGAAAATGCGCCTTGCGTAATACCTAGTGTATACACATATGTATCAAATACTTCTGCCACCGAAGAATTCAGAGAGTTTTTCATCAAGAAAATCTGCTCAAATCCTGTATTCAGCAAAGTTCCTACCTTCATAATCAACATAATAATGATAGTACTTTTGATTGCCGGAAGTGTAACATGCCAAACCTGTCTTAGTTTGCCTGCACCATCTACCTGAGCCGCCTCATATAATTGAGTGTCTACACCGGCTAAAGCAGCCAGGAAAATAATCATTCCCCATCCTGTTTCTTTCCATATGTTTTGAATTACAATAATCCATCGGAAATATTTAGGATCAGACAGAAATTCCAGTTTATTCCCCGTCAATGAATATATAATCTGATTAATTACACCTGAATCTGTATTTAACAGTGTAAACGTAATACTTGCCACTATAACCATAGAAATGAAATGTGGAATATATATCATCGTCTGAATTGATTTCTTCATGAACTTATTCTTAATTTCATTCAAGAGCAATGCCAGAATAATCGGCATGGGAAAAAAGAAAACCAAGTTCAATATAGAAATCGAAAAGGTATTTACAAGAAGCATCTTAAAGTCAGGATTCATAAAAAATGTTTTAAAATGTTCAAGTCCTACCCATTCACTTCCCAAGATTCCCAAATAGGGCTGTAATTTTGAAAGATATAACCAACCCCGCCATTGGTACATATTTGAAAATCACAAAATAAATGATTCCAGGAAGCATCAACAGATACATCCATTTGTGCCGTTTCATATAGCTTAGCAGTGTTTCTTTCTTTCCATAAGAAACTGCTCCAGCACCGGCCGTTTTTACTCTCGCCATAAGCCAACCTCCCTTTTCTTAATATGGGTTCCTTTTCACTTTATCCTCCGGAAACTCCATGCATTGCTTTGTTTGCTTATGGCTTTATCTTACTGATTATATTCAAAATTTCAACAATCATTATATTTAAACAATTATAGACATTTATTACAAACGCAATTTGTGTATATTGTACAATTACATATCAAAACGAACCGTTATTCACAAAAAATAATCAGATTATTGCATGATCTATGCTCATAACTACACATTTTGATTATTCTTATTGTTCTTATAATAGACAAAATGCTCTCTGCTTTGCGAAACAATTATCCCTTATTAATCCTTGCAAAAAAGAAGATAGATTCGCATTGCATGAATCCATCTTCTTGATGTTTTATTTATACTGTTTCCGATATTGTCCAGGAGTAATATCCATATGTTTTTTAAATAAGCGGATAAAGTTCTGCGCATTACTGTAGCTTAATCGTTCCGCAATTTCTGCAACAGAGAGATCCGTTTCTACCAACATCCTTTTTGCCATCTCCAGCTTTTGTCCTGCAACATAATCGGTAAATGTCATATCCTTGGTATTCTTCATAACACGCCAGATATAACTCGGATGACATCCAACCTTTTCAGCGCACTCACTTAAAGTCAGATCTCCACCATTCTTTTCTACCAGTTCTGTAATCTTATCCATGACCATTTCAGAACTGCTTTTTCTAAATTGGTTCATTCGATTAATTACCGGAACAATTACCTTTGTTTCGTAAAACATTTTGATACTTCGAGAATCATACAGCTGATTAAACTGTAAAAACAGATCTTCGTCCCCTTCCGGAAATAAATCATAAATCGGAATTCCCGCATCTGCAGGGACAGATAAAATTGCCAATAAAAATCGATGGAAATAGTAATGCTGCTCATACAACACAACACCGGACTTATTGACCTCTTTCATGAATTCATTGGTAATGGCAAAGGCACGCTTTTGGTCGCCGGAATCGATTGCCTCTTTGATCGCAGCATCTAATACCAGATTGTAATCACTTCCACCTGGGCTATGTCCAATCAAATCCCCATAATACGTGACGGAACTATCCTCCATAGATATACCTTCTATATTTTCATCACGATTTGAGTATTCATTTATCTTCAATGCCTCCAGACTTTCATTATATGCTCGACGAAAACCAGTTTCCTGTTCAAAGATACGGCTAACACCCATATCAATATACCCACCACAAATCTCTGCAATAAAACTTGAAAGACTGTTTCTGAGAGCAACTAATTTCTGTTCTGTCTCATCTCTGTTTTTCCCATCCACAATCATTACAATAGCTCGCGTGTAGATAAACGGCGGAAAAAGGAGCATCTTTTTTATTTCTTCCGGAAGATGATTCAATAATTCCAGATTCAGGGCATCTATTCCTGTCTGATCACGGTCTGTTTCGTACAGTGGACAAAATATCACCGATGTAACGCAAAGACATGAATCAAATTTCATTTGAAGTCTCTCTTTTATCCTTGTTATTTCTTCCTCTTTTATCCGTCCACGTACCAGACGTATGGCAAACAGTTCTTTTACCTGATTCTTCTGTCGGTCAATCACATCCTTCAGTTCTTCATTATGGACAAGAAGAGAATGTATTCCTTCCTGAATCAGATTAAATTCATCCTCATCTTCTTTTTCCTCTTCCGGAATAACAGACTTCACCTGGTTCACTAGATTTTTCACCGGTTTATACACAAAAAAGCTACCAAAACCACTAATAATCCCTGTAACCATGAGGACAATCATAATAATTCCAATCATCGTAAACAATATTTCAAGAAACTGGCTGTCTGCCGCTGCTGAATTATATCCAGCCACATAAACCCAACCGCTAACCGATGCCTTACGCTTTACGATATCATAGACTCCTTCAGATGTATGAATCGTAGTTTCATTCATATTCTCCAAAAATTCCGGATGATTCTTGTAATAAGAATAAACGGCTTCATTTTCAGAATAGACCATCTCTCCATTCTGATCCATAACTAACAAACTACCATTACCCAAGCTATCGTGAAACAGATCTTCCATGGCACTTTGTTTCATATTCACTACTAATACAGCATCTGTATGCGCTGTATTAGTCGGCATTTTAACCACATACATAAGATATTGGTCATCGACATATTGGGAATCAATTGCATTTTCACCTTCATCATTCCCTATATGATTCACCCAGAAAATGCGCTGATATGCATCTGCCAACTCTTCCAGCCACTCATAGTTTGCAACTACATCCATGGAATTAAATCCCTTATTGCTTAGAACCCATTTCTTTTTATAATTAATAAAACTATACCCGTCTGCATAGTTAATGTAAGATTCGCCTCCGCTTATTTCATCAATAAAACTTCGAATCTGAGGATAGGGGATATCATCATACTCCTGATCAATTATCTCCTTCGTAGAACTTCGTCCAGCTATCATAAGAAAATCCTGCCGTACAGCGTCCAACACATTTTCAGTCCTATTCTCCACCTGCAACAACGCTGTCTCATTGGATTGGCGAATACTATCTCTTACCGCTGAAACAGCACTATGATAAGAATAAAAACCAAGAACCAAAAGTGGTACAATGGCAATTGCCATAAAATACAGAAAAATTCTCCGACGATATGTAGGTACTTTTCGCTTTCCAATCATCGAACCGCTCCTTAAAAATCATAAATCAACCTCTAATCACACAAAAGTATATCATGACAACGTAATTTTGGACAGCGTTCTTTTCATGTTTTTTACGGGAGTTTGACAGTTGTTGAATAATGAAAAAATAACTCACAGGTATTTATTTACGGGTATCACAAATAACTCTAATATTACTATTTCTGTTTGGTTACTTTTGTTTCCACAAGAGTTCCATTTGGATATTGCGTTGCGCTATATTTAGAATTTCCATTATCCGTTTGTACTTTAACTACTCGTCGGTTAGAATCAGTAATACGTGCTTCTAATCTGTCTCCCGGTTTATTTAAAATTCCCAGTTTGCTAACAATCTCTGAATTATCCATTTTCCCAAATATACTTAATAAATTTTTCATTTGCCCTTCCTATTCTGCCAAGCCTAAATCTATTGATTTTACTGGCTTTGACGATATTTAGTGTCTGCTGATCAAACCGTTTCCGGTTCAAAATCAGCAGACACTACGTACCTATTTAAAACAATTATACTCACCAGAACGTGAAGAAGTATTAAGAAATAATGCTGGACGTATAAGTTTTTCAGAACCATTTTTTTAAATCCTATATAAGAATGCTAAACGCTCAACAATCATAAACAGGTATCAAAAAGGTATCACACCACACACAAAGAGCCGGAAAGTCCGCTGTTTAAGCGGATTCCCGGCTCTTTGTGTGTTAAATGGCAAATCCCTTCATCTTCAAAAAGGCAAACTTCTTTATCCTGGCTAACATGATGAAGGTCTTTCCCCTTTACCACCAAAAGCCATACGACAGAGTCTCTATAAATGTCTTGGTTATCTATTCATATCTCTTAAGAATATTGATTTTACAATGTTTTCCTACATTGAATGAAGAAAAAAATAGACCTTGGAATGTAAGTACGTAATCATCGGTACCTTGTATTTTAATAAATGCCGCCCTTTGGGCGGCACATTTTATTTCTTCTCTTTAGTTCGAAATCCTTCCGGTAATTCATCTGACCATGGCAGAAGCCGATTTAGGTCATCCGGTTTTGGAAAAGGACCCATTTTACGAAGCTCGTCTAACACATAGGTAAGATATATATACGGCTTCAGTCCATTCAGCAGGGCAGTTTCAGCGATACTGTAAACAACTGCGCTGGCATCTGTGCCACGGATACTCTTGGCAAACAGCCAATTCCGGCGGCCGACCGCAAAATTTTTGATGGCGCGCTCCGCACTATTATTATCAATGCTCAGATGTCCGTCATCCAGATATCGTCTGAGATAGTTTTCCTGATTCAGCGTATATAAAATGGCATCACCAATAAGGGAAGATCTGTCTGCAGAATCTTCCATCGAATGCAGCCATTCAAACAGGGCATCCACCACTGGACGTGACTGTTTCTGACGTTCCTGATACCGTTCTTCCGCCGTCTTATCTTTGATCAGTTCCTCCACTTTATACAGGATTCCGATCCTCGTCATTGCCTGATATGCAATGGTTTCTTTCAGCTGCTCTTTGGTAAAATCTTTTTTTAATGCCGTAAGCGCAGCATCAAAACGGCGTCTGGCATGGGTAAAGCATCCTGTTACGGTGATGGAATCGTTCAGTCCATGATACGCCTGATACCCATCGCAGGTCAGATATCCATGAAATGTATCTCCAAGGAAGTTTACCGGGTGATATCCGGCACGCGTTCTCTCATAATCAAAGAGAACCATCTGTGGGGCTTCACTGTAACGGTCTGTCAGGTATACCCACATCCAGTTTTGAGATGATCCTTTCTGATCCGGTTCATCAATCACCTGGATCCTGGTTTCATCGCAATGGATGTATCTGCTCTTTAGGAATTCTTCCTTCATCTGACCATAAAGCAGTCCCAGATACCGGTCTGCACAGCTGATGATCCAGTTTGCCATTGTTTTTGTCGATAGGTTTAAGTCATACCTTGCGAATTCACGTTCCTGTCTTGCCAGCGGCATACCATTGACATACTTTGCATTCATGATTCCGGCAACCAGTGAAGGAGTAGCAATGCTTCCCTTGATCAGCGGAAACTCTCTTTCCGGCCGGATCATAGCACCACATTTTGGGCAACTGTATACATAGGTCACTTCTTCTTCAACTTCAAAAGTGGATGGAATGAATTTCAGCCGTTTTACAACTTCTTTTGTGACGACTTTATACTTTGTTCCACAGTCCGGACAATAGCGGTCTTCGCCGGTCAGTTTATATTCGATTGTTTCTGTCACTTCGAAATTAGAAAGATCTTCTTCCTTTTTGCCGGTGCGTTTTTTCCGTTTGTGCGATGGAATCACGATTTCCTCTTCAATCTCAGCAGCATCCGTATCTGCATTGGCTTCAGCCTCATTAAACAGATCCATCTGTTCATATCCATCTGCGTATTTTTCACTGGAAGAACCGAAACGTCTTCTCTGTGCGAGAGCAAGACGATCTGAAAGCATTGCATTCATAAATTCCAGTTCTTTCTGCTTGTCTTTCAGAAGCTGTACCTCGGTCTCTTTTTTTCGAACCTGATTCTGCATGATTCTCATAACTTCCATCATGTTTTCGCGGCTCATGTTATTCAGCTGTTCTTCTGTAAAAAACGGATCCATCCGGTAATCTCCAAACTCTTATATGATAATTCCAGTATAGCATAGAAAGTCCGGCTGTTCGAGAAAAATCAACGTTTTACTGTGTAGGAATATATACCGATATCCACGAGTATTTCGTGCTTTTTGCGAATTGACAAATCCGTTCTTTATACAACAATCTTTGGATGTCTTTCTTCAAAAGCTCCCTTCGGAGTAAGTGAAAGACCATCACAAAGCCAATGCATTTCTTTCAGGGTTACTTTCTGTAATTCATCCGGAGTATCCGGCCAGTGAAAGGAATCCCTGTCAAGCCTCTTCATCAGAATCCAGAAACCGGATCCGTCCCATTGCAGAATCTTAATAGAAGTCCGCCTGCGGTTGCAGAACGCAAACATGCAGCGCGAATAGGGATCGAGTTTGAATTTCAGCTTGATAATTGCAGCAAGTCCGTGATAGCTTTTTCTTAAATCGGTAGCTCCACAGGCAAGGTAAACGGTTGTGCCACCTGCCAGATCAAGCATGGTCTTTTAATCCCTGAATCAGAACACGAAAAAGCTCTGAAGGGCACTCTGGCATCACTTCAATCCGAATGCTGTTAGTGATAAAAATACGGACTGGAGACAGACTGGTGTTCAAAGTCTCATTCGTCGAAATTTCTTTTTCTGTTGGCATTTTTGCAAAAATCATATCTGTATCCGATTGTTCGTCCAATGTTTTCAGCTTGCACATCCAGTAACTCATTGTAGAGACTGGAACGTGATGTTCCTGACACCATGTTTTGCAAGTCTGCCCACTGGATTGGAATGCGCGGATTCTTTCAGACCACAGCGTGATTTTTTCATCTGTTTTCATAGTGATACAGTTTCCTTCCTTTGTTATGAAAAGAGTGTATCAGAAAAATATAGTTGCGGACAGATACGGATGATTACGTACTTACGTTTCGATAGTCATACTTGGAATAACCTAATTCCTCATCCAGTTCCTCATCCAAAGCACCTTCCAAAAGGACAGACATCATGTCACGCATGATACTGTTTACATCGGTGCCGTCTTTGATACTGATATCATTATTCTTCAGATAATCACGCATCATTTCTCGCATTGCTGCTTTTTGTGGGCTGTCTTTTCTTCTTGCCATAAAAATAACCTCCAAACTGAGTAATTTTATCTTACATCAGTTTGGAGGTTTACACAAACTTTGGGATACTCCCGCGGGTTCCAAGACTTGTGGCTTTTATTCAAACTCGCAGAGTCTGGTTTGATTCAGGTTATTTAAATATGGCTATCTATACTGTTTTGTATTGATAACCCATGTCTTTTCCACACATTATTTTTCGTTTCACATATTTTTAGTACCAATCCAGTACCATTGCATTTTTTCATTATTGTGTGTAGTTTTGGTGGCTTGCAGGTTCGTTTACTATTCACAGAATAATTTTCTGCTGGCTTGCTTGTCCACCTATGAAAATTATAATCTCCAGTCGATATTTCTGCAAGAAGAAGTTTTGTGGTACTAATGGTTAGTACCACGATTGTTTTCTATGTACTGAGCGAAATCAATTACCTTTGCTGGCTTTCTCTTAGTAGCAATCCCTAGTCGTTCCATGTCTAATTTAAAAAGTTCGTTCGGATATCCATACGCATCAAATCCCTCTGGCTGGCAAATATCTCTGTTCAGATACTCACTAAGTTCCCACTGATACTTTGCTTCTTTCTCCAGCTTCTTACCAAAATACTGTGCATCCATTACCATTCTGTTAATGCCACCAACCGATTTCCTACCATGAGTTTTGGTTATAGTTGTATCGCCTGACATTTTAAAATACTGCTCTATCTGCTCCTCGGAATATCCCATTTCCTGCATCATGCCATGAATTACACGGATAATATACATTGCATAGTAATTCCAGTTTCTTGGTTCAATATCTGTCATTGCTATTGTATAACGATTACTGGCATTTACAATAAACAAGACATTTCTTCCTTTTATTTTCGTCAAATGTGTGTCCCAGCAGAACACAAGTGAAGCACCTTTGCTTTCTTCAATCTTTGTTGTTTTTAGTCGGTCTTGAACTGCTTTTGTTGCACCAATCTCCATATGTATCACCTGCTCATCTCAAGTATTCTCTTCACTTCCAACTGTAATTCATCACTAAAGTCTGATAAATCACCATATGCAATTACTTTCAATCTAATAAGACGAACAATATCCCATATCACCTCTGACTTACTCATCTCCATGATAACACCCAGATGACGCTTATCTTCTTTTATCCGTTTTTCAAGTTCCCAGAATTTCTCTGATGCAGGCTTTTTATCATCATTCAGAAAATTTACATACTCTTTAACAAGACCTTCCATATAATTTTCCTGCCAGCCTGATAATCTTTCTCGAAATAGTTTCCAATCCTTTTTTCTTATGTCCATGATTTTGAACCTCCTCAGTCTCATGTTAGTCTCAACAAACAATTTCAAAAATGAGACTGACCTGAGACTACAACTTTATAATTCACCTGCAACTACCGATTTTATCGCATTTTGCTATATCATAGAGTCTCACTCAGTCTCAAATCTAGTGAGACTTCGTTGAGACTAACTTCGGAATATTCTTGAGTAAAAGTTTGGGTGTCACATTGAGTGCCATATTTACTGTCATTTACTTACCTAATTTTCCATCTTCCACCATTATCTGGACCTTTTCGTTCTATGATACCTTTATCCTTTAATTCTGATATATATCTAGCAATTGTTCTATCTGTGACATCTAATGCTATTCTTAATTCATCAATAGAAATATTCGGGTTTTCCGAAATCATTTTCAGAATCTCATATGCTTTAGCAAGCTTCTTCTTAGAATACTCTGGCATTAACTTCTTAATTTTTTCTTCCGAAATTTCTATGACATTTTCTATGACATTTTCTATGACATTTTCATTCACCTGTGTTGCATAATTAGTGCCATAATTCAGATTATACAAAGTCAATGTAAAATCATCATTATCTGCATCAAAGACAGGCATCTTGGACTCATCAAATTCAACCTGTCCCTCGTAGTCTGCCAATATTTTCTTAAATCCACTACCTCTACGCTCCATGTACTTCAAGCGGCTGAATATATCAGCTAATATCGGATTTCTTCGCTTTGATGGAATTTTTAATAAATCTTTTCCCTCAAGAGATATTCCACTTACCATTCCACGGGTGAATATATTTCAATTCTGTCATCAAACATATCTATATGGACTTCACTGCCTATCTCCATATAGTTTCTATGAATCAATGCATTTACCACACCTTCAAGCACTGCCCGATCCGGATAATCCGGCATTTCAATTCTGCCGTCACCAACCTTACGCCATGCTTTCTTGGAATTATTTCTTACAAAATCTGTTCCATCTTGTAATAATGTGACAAGACTGCCAGTATATTCCTTATCATCAAGTGCATCTACAATTCCAGAGGCTTTCGTAAGTCCATTCCATCTTGTACAAAACAATCTGGAATGACGTACCGGTGATTCATCTGCCAGAAGTGCTCCAGCATTCGTTAGATTTCCTTTTTCATCAATCAATCCAAAGATTCATAATCTGTATCTTCAAATGCATTTCCTGTTCTCTTGCTTATATACCGATTTTAATTTTGTGAAAGACATATTGCTAAAATCATATCTTGACTTCAGACTATCATAACTTTCACCACTTCCACGAAGTACCAACTCTCTTAACTGTGAAGGAGTTGCCGGAACACTTTCATTTCCTATACGCATAAATGCAATGAGTTGTCCATCACCTTCATAATAGTATGGTGTCTGCTGCCCTTTCATAACTTCTACAATAACAAACGTCTTGTCTTTATCTTTTTCAAATGAAAGCTCAAACTCTGGTATTGGATTAAGATGTGTTTTAATTATCTCACTAATTTTCTCTGCATCTCCTTCAGCATCCGAAAGACCAACCAACGCATCATCGTTTGCCACACCAAATACCAGCCTACCACCATAACAATTTGCAAATGCACTTATACTCTTACACCAGCTTTTGGGTTTCTTTGTCTCAAGTGCAACCTTTTTATCGTAATCTGTAGCTTCGCCGATTAGCTGCTTTATGTCCATAAATTCACTTCCTTTTATTAATTCTCATAATCTTCTGGGGCCTTGCCATCATTATTTCTAAATGTAATCTCCATCAATTCACCTGCTATCCCTTTACTCCTTACTCTCATAATACTATCATCAACCTTATCCTTCGCCATCAGATTAATATTTCCATACCATACTACTTCCTGGTCAATAACAGCAAAGCGGTCACAATATTCTTCTACTGTTCTAATATAAAACCCAGCTCTACGCATATCTTCATGTAACTGCATCCAGTATGCAGCATCACCAAATCCATAGGAATCTGGAGTCCACGTGACTATTGTGACCTGAACTCCTGACATCTGTTTTTCCTTTAGCATATTGATTAACTCATAAACTTTTGATCCGCTGATTACGTGGGCTGGAAATAATTATATTCTTATTAGAATCAAGCAAATCTTTATGATAATTTTCACTATAATTATTTCCATCATATATTGCATTAACCGTCTGTTTAACAGTTTGCAAACCATCGCCAAACTCATATCCGATCTGTTTATATGCTTTCAGCCGCTTCATATACATATTATTAAACATTGGAATATGATTATCCACATAATCATATATTATTACATTTTCTTTACCTGCATAATCACGATTCAGTCGTCCTGCATACTGTTCAACTACCCCGCGAAATGATACAGGTGTTGCCATAAAAAGTGTATCCAGTCTTGGAAAATCAAAGCCTTCTCCTACAAGAGAACCTGTAGCTATCAGTATAAGTGATTCATTCTTATCAACCTGATGCATCTGCTCAATAATCTTCCTGTGTTCTTTCTTAGAGTTGTTACCTGTCATAAGAAATACATGATCTGCATAGCTTTTTAACCGTTCATAGAATTTTTCTGAATGATCTTTGTATCGTGACAAAACAACCGGAGTACGACCTGCTGATACACAGTTCCTCACATCCTCAATAATCTGCTCATCCCTGACATCATTATTGTGAATAATCTCATATGCTTCATTAGGATGCATCTTTTCGGTAATCACACCCCTTGGTGGTACAGTCCTAGTAAATCGCGGGTATACAAGATGCTGTATCCCCTGCTCTTTTGCTTTTTCCTTGGCCGTATAGCTATATCTTATAGGTCCGATAAGCATATAGTTGATTTTTCCAGTCCATCTCCTCTTTGGGAGTTGCTGTCACACCATATACATACTTTGCTTTCACTTCTTTTAAAACATTGGCTATTGTTTCAGAAGCAGAATGATGGCACTCATCAATCAACACGAGTCCATATTCATTCATCATCTTATGATACTTACCATTTTTGCACAATGAACCTGCCATTGCAATATCTATGATTCCAGTCATTGAATCATGTGCTCCCTGTAATGTTCCAATCAGGCTTTTTCTTTTCCTTACTCTTCCTGTCTTAGTCTCATAAGTTGGAAGTCCCTCATTGATATTTAAGAATTTCTCCAATGCCTCTTTCCACTGCTCTATCAATGCTGAAGATTCAAGAATAATCAATGTATTTATTTTCTTTTGTGCAATTATTGCACTACTGACCACAGTTTTGCCAAATGCTGTTGCTGCATGAAGTATTCCGTTATCGTATTTACCAGCTCTTTTAATGCCTTATCCTGTTCAGAACGCAATTCACCTATAAAATCCACATTAATATTTCTTCCCTGCTGACACTCATCTTCGATTTCTGTAATCAATATCTGCCTGTTTTGCCTTTTCCAGAAGTTCATCCTGCAGTCCCCGTGGTATCTGTATATATCCGCTCAGATGATCTTTTCCTAGATAAATCCATCTTGGAGTATCATAATTTGATGTTCCTATTGCCTGATTTTTATAGAAAATTGGATTACTGATTGCTGCCATTCTGCGGATTCTATTCTGCATAGCCGCTTTTAAATTCGTATTGTCTACATATATTCCATTCGACAAGATAATATGTAATTTTCCTTCTACGTCATTTTTATTAAAAATCTGCATTCTGTTCCATGGTTTTTCCCTGTCACTTTCAGCAGCATTTGCTGCAATATCATCAATAATATTTGACCATTCTTTTATTTTCTCTTCCAAAAATTCCTGCGATAATCTTGGTTTATTAAATAAAGTTTCCCATTGATTAGGATATGCATTCCAGTTGCCATCAATAAACGCACTATTTCCATCCTGCAAAGCCTTCCCCTGCAATGGCAATGCAATCAGATTGCCAACAGCACTATCCTCCGGTAATGAATCCTGTGCAGGCAACATTCTATCATAGTATTTAAAAGATTTTAAGTTAATCTGTTCCGCACCCTTGTCCAGCAGAGCAAATCCAAATTTTCTTACAAATGAAGCATCTATCGGCTTATCAAAGAATATCCATACATGTGCACCTCTGCCAGATCTTGAGCGTTCTACTAACGGCTCTATTCCGTTTAATACACAAATTTCTCTCATTGACTCAACTTCTTCCACCCATGTATCATCAGAATTTGCAAAGTCTTTCTCTTCTGCATCCTTATCATGATTATCAAAGTCAAATACCATAAATCGACATGTTCCATTACTAAGAAGAGGATAAACGCCTATTACATCCGATGCATTATATGCATTTCCCTGCAAATGATTTAATATATCTTTCTTCGTTATTGTTTTATAAGAACGGTTCTTGCAGTCCTTACAGTTAATCCCATCCTTTATCTTCTTATGACACACATTTGTCCAGAAATTATTACACTGTGGATAGTATGCAGCCTTTCCTGTTTCTTTATTAACACTACGCTTTGCATAGACATCCTGTCTTCCCCAGAACATATAAAAGAAACTTGTTTGCCATATTTTCTGTTATTGCCTGCGGATGAATAATTCTTTTGCCCTGTTCTGGATCAAAAGCTTCTTTACTACCACTTTGTCTTAATTTTGATAATTCCTTATGGTATGACAATCCTGCTTTGTCCAATATGTTTTTTAATATCTGATTTTCCAGTTGCAGCTCATTCAACTGTTTCTGAAGTTGTGATATGTTCTCTATTGAATCACGCATCTTGACATACCTCCCATTGCAATACCTAAAATCACAGCTCCTCTGCCAGTGTTATTCTATAGTTATCAAACTTAAGCACTTTAAAACTCTTATCAGATACATTGAGTCCATCACAATTTTGTAAGAAAAGCATATACTGATTTGATAATTCAAAATTAATGAATCTCCTAACATCATCATTAATCAAACAATCTGCATTATCTATCACAATAAAATTATTGCGGCACTGTTTTATTGCTTTCTAAAAGTCATCTGATTTGTAATTAATAATTTGATAGCATTGTATTCCTCTGTAAGTCTTATATCTTTCAACAATCCATAAAGAAATGTCTTACCTGTACCACTATCTCCACCAACAAGAGTAATTCTATCATCAAATTCCAAATTGTATGAAAATTGGTCTGCTTTAAATATAATACCTTTATAAATCATATACATCCCCTTTCATACTCTATCGGACACTATAATCTTATGCCGTAACAACTACATCAGATTTATTAAATCAACTTTATGCATCATCTGTGATATTAGAAATCTCAGTATACACATTTTAATAATATTATGAGTAAAATCAAAAATTATATTATTATCATAACATATTCTTTAAATAATTTCTCAAACTATCTTTTTTACACAAAGTTTATCCATTCAGCTGGTTATCAAGAATAATGTCTATCATGTCTTGCTTTCCATGAGTGTATGCCACTCTATTATCTGCATACTTACTTTCCAGTTCTTCCTTTACCTTCTGATACTGCAAAGCCATATTCTCATTATCATTTAGATAATCTCTGAAATGAATATAATTTTTCCACTCAGTTCCGTTCCATTTCACAATATGAATATGGTGCGTTCTTGTATCATTTTCCATATCGCCCATTACATAAAGAAGCTGACGTTCCACATCTGAACCGCGATAAAATATTCCCACTTGTCGTAATTGCTCATTATGTAACATTACTTTATCAAAATCAGTTACCCCAACGACAATATCAATAATCGGTTTTGCTTTAATTGCCGGTATTGCTGTACTTCCAATATGCTGTATATCAATAGCATCATCTCCTAATATAGATTTAAGTATTTTGATTGTTTGAATGGCAGCCTCATCCCACCGTTTATCATGTGGTTCAAGCTGCACTATTCCTCTTTTTAATCCTAATGACATAGCAATCTCCTTCATATTACATCACAATTTCACTGTCGAAATATTATTCCTGAAAATGAATCTGTCTCCTGATTTCTTCCTTTGAAAAAGTTACTCCGTCTGGCACAACTACCCACTTTTCTTCTATATCATCTTTTCTATAAACAATGGCAATAATTTTACCTGTAAACTTGCAAACTGGTTCATTTACACCCAATATATAAGCGTCCTGCTCTTCTCCATCTGGTGCCATAACTCCTTCAATGTAACCATAATTTATTGGATAATACATATCCTTATATTCAGGATGATAACTTCCTAATGGTCTATCGACTGTGAAAGTTACTGTTGCTCCAATTATAGAATTATTTTTACCTGTAAATACTTCTCTATCAATTTCGGCTGTATCAACGGATATGTCCAGTTCTCAGGCAACTCATCCATAAGCACAACTTTCTCCATTTCGCTATGTAATTCTTTCGCAAACTCTGTTATCTCTGCAAAGCAAAGCAGTCCAAATGTTTCTTCACCAGTATCATTTACTCTAGTCTTACCTGTCACCGAATATACGCATATTGGTTTTATCTCAAATTTGATAGCCTCAGTCTCTTCCTGCAACTCTCTTTTAGCTGTTTCAAAAATATCCTCTCCCAGCTTCTCGATGCCCTCCCGGCACTTCATAGGTATCTCTTTCTTTATGCTTACAGAATACCCACTTGCCGTTACTCTGTGAGATAATTACTGCAAATTTCAATAGTTCATCATTAACTGTATCATAAAATTTTACTTCCATCACATTTTCCCTTCCCATTCTATCATAAACTCATTAAGAAATTCCTGCATTACAGCCTGTCTGTGTTCTGCCAGTTTCCTTCCCTCAGTCGTATTCATCATATCTTTCAACATAAGCAGCTTTTCATAGAAATGATTGATACCTGTAGTATCCTTATTTTCACGATACTCTTCTTTGTTCATTCCTATTTTAGATTTTATTTCCGGATCATAAATCTTTCTTCCCCTACTACCACCATATGCGAATGTTCTGGCAATTCCAATAGCTCCTATAGCATCAAGTCTGTCTGCATCCTGCACACATTTTCCTTCTATGGTATCAGGTACGACGGAATCAGTTCCTGCAAATGAAACCTCATCTATAATTTTACATACAACCTTTATTATTTCCTCATCTACCTTATTTGCCATCATAAAATCAACTGCATTTTTCTTGGCAGCATAAGTGTCCGGAGAAAGCTTAATATCGTCCACATCGTGTAACAGAGCTGCCAACTGCACTGTTTTAACATCTGCATTTTCCTGTTTTGCGATTTTAGTAGCCAGTTTATATACTCGTATCGTATGATAATAGTCATGACCACTACTGTCTCCCGAAAATATACTTTTTATAAATCTCTTTTCATTATCTGTCATCTTTTCTCCTAATCAACCTAGCAAAGCAATATATTGATTTACGAAAGTCATTACTTCACCCACAAATAGAGCCATTTGATAAAACAAATGCCGGAAACCCGCATAAATACAGGTTTTCGGCATTTTAATCCGTTATTCAAACTCGGCAAGTTGATGCTTTAACTTAAACTATTTTGTTTAGGTTTCGTTTAAAATCTGCCGATATTTTACCTCATTTGCACATTTTATTTTGGCTTACTGATTTTCTGTTGCCAAAGTGTTGCTATGAAGATATTATAGCATAGGACGTGATAAAATCAATCGACATTTCAATAAATGCAACTTAATCTAAAACCTTATCTCTCTTTTAGCAAAACATGGTTAACCAGCCCAAATGTCCCATATCCACTTAAAACACCAACCATATTAAGAATTATATCATCTATATCAAAACTTCCCAATCGTGTCATATACTGAAAGATTTCTATAAACAATACTGCAAACATTCCTACTAAAAATACTTTGAAAAATGCTTTAATTCGGGGATATGCAATAGGCAAAAGAAAACCAAAAGGAATAAATGGCAACAGATTTCCCAAAAGATTTTTTAATGCCCACCAAATCACTTTTTCTACTTGATTTTTATTCATAGTAATTTCTCCCGAAAAATCACATTCTATTTTTCAAGTAGCATTGCGCAAGTGCCTCTAACAGATTGTCATCAGCGTATATCTTATCATAATCGCTAATAGAAAGAGTCGTAATCTGCTCTCCACTCCAGAGACTCGCCTCACTTTTCTCATAAGTTTGGCGGTCCACCTTTTCTCCAATAATCTCTTTTACATAACCTGTGTTTTCATCTCGTATAATATCCGAAACATTGACATAATACTCAACATTAAATGTGGCGTCTGCATACTCTTCCTCAACATAATTATAAATAGCATGTAACATTTCAATATTAGCATTCGACGAGGTACAGGTCAAGGTATCCAAATCCCATACATCCATTTTAGACATGTGATCATTTACATTATCAATCATATCTGTCTCGCTATTATATGTTGTAAAATCATATATATAATAATAATCGCAATAAACCATACCCTTTCGTTCTACATAGCTAAAAGGTTTATTATATCCGTAGAAATCATCTATCGTTTCTGCACCCGGCGTCAGAAGTACCGCTTCTCCATTTTTATAAGTGTATAAGTAATTTCGCAAATTACATCTATCATCATAATCCAAATCAGTACATCCGTGACTAAATAACATTTCTGGAATTTCATCATCATTCAGATATATAAAACAGACATTTGCATAGTAACGTTCGGGATTTTCATAATAGGTACTATTTTCTCTATAATACTCCCTCAAAATATCCTCATAAGCTTTTAACCATTGCTGGGATAAGATTTCATCATCTACTTTTACATCGGAATCCAAGGTTATAATTCTTTCTCTTTCCACATATTCTATATAAGGCCAATCACTTCTTATCCCACGCTCTATCTCATCCTCTATTCTTTGTCTACAATAATCAACTTTTATTTGAAAATCAATTAGCTCTAAAAGCTGTTCATCGCTCAATTCATCATTCGGAAAATAAAAAGTACAATTATTAACACAAAACGCTATATCTTCCCCACTATATTCACTCTCCTTTTGAATGATAGGCATTGTGTTCTCCGGCTGCTTTTCTCCGCTTTTATAAAGCATTTTCAGAACTTTTCTTCTTCCCAATTCATCAAAGGATAACTCTCTATTGTAAAAGCTAGTCTCCGTATTGGCAGAACTATAATTTATGTATAATTCATCAACCTCCTGCATGGTCATTTGTTCTAAAGCATTCAAATAGTACAAAGGGTTGCTCGCTTTCACATATGCCTCATAATCAACATATCGTCCCAGCAGATTAAATACCACAAGCTGAAGGATTTCTTCGTCCGTCATTTCCTGCATAGGAAGGTTTAAGATACCCTCTTCTTTAGAAAACGCAATTCCCTCTCCATTGTATTCATCTTTTGAAGAAATAACAGCAACTTCTCCCTCCGGCTCTGCCATATCTCTACAATACAAATCATATAATTCGCTAAAACGTCTCTCCTCATCTGCAGACATAGATCTGGACATATATTTACTATCATACTGGAAGATATTCTCATACAAATCAATAACTTCTTCAGCTTCCATGTTTCTTATTTTTTCTAAATGACTTATATAGGCTTTTACAGATAAAAAAGTACCACCCGATAACAATACAACTGCCCCGAATACAACTGCAATTTTAGCAAGAGCATTCACATTTTTCCATTTAGAAATTTTCACAATATTTTTATCTGTTTCTTTTTCCATTTTAATTTGTTTAATAGCATTCTGATATCCTTCCCATACAACATCAGGCACCTGCACATTATCACTAATTTTTTTGTATTCATCTATTTTCATAAGCAAACCTCCAACTAATCCATTGCTCTTACCGTAAGAATCTGTTCCAGTTGCTTCCGCCCTCTGACCATTCTACTACGGACATTCACTTCTGTTATATGTAGCATCCTTGCAATTTCTTTGGTAGAAAACCCATCCACATAATACAGTTCCATAACAATCTGGTACTTTCCATTTAAATTACTTAATATTTTTCTCCATTCATTGGTAAAGTAATGATCCTCATGTATAAGTTCCGGAAACTCTTCAAGTGGAACAACCTTTTTTCTTTCTTTCAAAATATCTTTGCATTGATTTATTAGTATTCTAGTGAGCCACGTTCCAAAATACTCTTCGCTTTTCAGTTGTCCAATTTTTTGCCAGCATTTAAGAACCGTTTCCTGTATTGCATCTGCAGCATCTTCTTCATTATGCAACATAGAAATTGCAACACGATACATTCTTTGTAATTGTGGCTGTATAAGCTGTTCAAACGCATCCGGATTCTTATTTTTAGCATCTTCAATAAGACTCATCGCCCTCTCCTTTCCAAACTTGATAAGTACTAAAATATAATTCATATCAAGTTCTTTGTTTCTGTCTATTAGACACTTGAAACATGCATTATGTGACAAATAAATCAATTTATAATTACCAAAATTTTCAACAAATAAATTTTCACTACTTTATCCCTTATCAGCAGAGTTTTTCCACCTCAAAGCAGATTTTTTATATTTTTAAGTAACCAGACATGATATCGTTTGCAGTTATAATGGTAAATCAAATCACTAATTTGTAAAATATTCTCTCATGGACTTTTTTCGTCAAAACATATTCTCTGACGGACTTTTTTTCTTTAAGTACAATTAATCCATACTTAAACCAATAAATATGTCTCTACAAACACTGTCGGCGTCATCAGGTAACATTGTGGCAATACTGGCACATTGTGTGTTAAAAACTTTCTGTGCGATTAATTCTATAACCAACCCACAAATTACGGAAGTAACACCACTGGTGTATTTTCACTAATTTGCACCAGTTTTTGGTGCTTCATATAATTGGGATAATTTTTGAAAATAAAAAGAAATGTGATAATAGAAAATACCTATGACACTTCTGTTTAGTACTTATTAATATCTGTGGTACTATCAAAACAGGTATCATATAGGTATCACGATAAAAGAAAAAGCCCCATAAATGGCTTGTTTACGCCATTTATGAAGCTCTGTTTACTATTCAAACTCGGCAAGTTGTTTATTTAACTTAAATTGTTTTGTTTAAGTTTTATTCAAAATCTGCCGGTATTTTACTTTATTTACAAATTTTATTTTGGCTTACTGATTTTCTGTTGCCAAAGTGTTGCCATGACTTATTATACCAAGTTTGTCAAATAAAGCAACTCTCTCTAACAAGAAATCAAGCAGACACACCAGAAACTGATTCTTTATGTCAATCAATCGTTTTCATTCCAATAACTATTGTCCCTGACAAACTATCTGCACTATTACTGCTTAAGAAACTCTTGGAAACCTGCTCATATGTAATATGCTGATCATTCGTAAGCACTATAAATTGTGTACCATGCGCTGCGTTGGGATCCTTTCCTGTCAAGACAATGTAATACTCAAAAAACATATCACCATCGACAACATATCCTCCGTCAACTTCCTCATACACCACACCCAGATTTTCATCTTCTTTTGAAATTCCCGGAGCCATTCGACTTTGTGAATCTGTATTATTATGTTGCAAATCGTCTACAATACCACTGCTTTGTACAATTGTTATAGCACTGCCATTTGTTTCATATGATCGAATGATATTTATGTTCTCATCTGTCATCTCAGTCAATTCTACCTCCAATCTCAAGGGATTTTCCCTAATGGCGGAGGTAACTACAAATGGTAATTTCCCAGCAACCATATCTGCCGAAATTCTCTCCTGCAATGTTTCAACATATGCCCTTGATGGTGTTTCATTTGATTGTGTGAATTCCATGATAGTCTTCAATTCCATATACCCTGTATCGTAGCCACAATCAAGGATGCACTCCCGCCATAGAGGTGCATCATCATATGCATAAACATAGGTAAATAAAAACTTTCCATCCGATGTCGGTTCTAAAACAGGCTGTCCATCCGGTGCACCTGAATAAAACCAGGGAACATATGCAAAGTTCCAATGATCCTCTCCTTCTTTTTTATCATTCAGGAGTAAACCAAAAGCGCCATATTCTGCGCTCATAATGCCATAGACTTCATATTCATCAGTATCATCGTTTGCCATTTTTATTAATACATCCGCATCCTCCTTAAATTCCACAGTATTATTCCAGGAATATGCATTTTCCAAACCGACTCTGCTAACAACTTCTGATAAGACATTATGGTAAATCGAATTTGTTTCTTCAAATATTGTATGGTATGACGACTGAATATCCATCGCATATCCCAGTTCCCCAATTGTTGTATCGTTTACCAGACAATAAAACTTGATATCACCATCTTTTTCATATGGAGCACGCTTTCCGTCAAAAACAACTTGATCTGAATACTTATCCCTATATAAGTCATAACCATCCAAATTGTACGGTTCCCTCCACATCTGATTATCCGCCACAGAATAAACATACATCATATTACTAGATACCGGACTTAATAAAACCTTTGAGCCATCTTCTGTGGCAACTATTTCACATGCATTATCACCTTGCGTATCATTGCACCCTATAGGAGCCAAATCAACACTTCGAATGATTTGGCTTTTTGTTACATCATATACAAACAAACCATAGTAACCGCCAAAGATGAACATACTTTCATCTGCATAATACATAGTACTTCCATCTGCTCCGGTAGTAGCTGACAAATCGATGGTCGGTACACTTACCTCTATTATATCCTGCAAAGGCGCAATTTCCGCAGTAGTGTCCTTATCTGCTGCAATTCGAACCTCCACATCTTTTACAGTCACATGAACTGTTTTTTCTTCTGCTGTATCATTACTTGCATAAATACCTACTTGAAACCATGCTCCTTTCTCAACCTCCATTTTGGCAGGCATTCCCGGCGTCGCATACACAGGCTCATCATAGGCATTTTCTTCCTTTACCTCAACACCCTTCAGTTGGATTGCGGTATCTCCGACATCCTGTCCTACTAAAAAGGAAACAGTTTTCCCTTTCGGCGATATCTCCTCATCTGCAAAAACAAGTGCCCCTTCACACTCTGCCGGAATATGAAATGTTATTTCATATGTATTATTTTGAGGGTTTGTTAAAAATAATACAGAAGTCACCAAAATTGAAATGACCGCTACTGCAATAATCCAAAATGTAGGTTTTTTATAATTCAAAATAGATTTTATTCTTTCTTTTACTCCTACTTCACCAAAAGCAAGCGGACACGCCAATACATGTTTTTCTGATTCACTAAACGAAAGAAGAACTTTGGAATAAATCTTCTTCTGCTTTGCATCCATATCTTTAATCACTTTCTCATCACATGCCAGTTCTATATCTCTGCAAAAAAGAATATATGCCAGCCAGCATAGCGGATTAAACCAGTACACTGAAAGTAAGCCAAAACCAAACGGCTTCCAAAAATGATCCAAGCGTTTTAAATGTGCTCGCTCATGGGCTATTACACTTTCCTTTTGTTCTTCATTCATTCGGGAAGGTAAATATATACGTGGCTTGATTATTCCAAAAATAAAAGGAGAATCTATCCGGTCACAGATATATATGTTTTCCGTTGTACGTATAGACAGTTTCACTCTTCTCCATATCTTCAAGCAGCTTCCCAAAGCGTATACCGCCAGGATAACAACGCCACCCAACCAAATGATTGAAAAAATATGGAGAGGATCCGTGTTTTTCTTTTCTACTGTTACCACTTCATGATCATAGCTTTCCGCATATCCCTTTACATAACGATCAGAACCCGTCGTTTTCGATAGAACATTTGGCATTCCTACATAGTTATCCATGCTCACAACTTCTGCATCCGGAGCCAGACTAAATTTGCTTTCAATAGAAAACGGACATACAAGCCTTATTGCTACCAACGCCCATAAGAGGCATTTGATCGACTTTGGAGATTTATTAAGTATAAAGCGAAGCAACAAAACTACAGTTATAAGAATTGATGCCTGAATACTTAAATTAAGCAATTTTATAAATATACCTTCCATACCTACTCCTCCTCAAAGGAATCTATCATCTGCCTGATTTCATCTATTTCAGCTTTGCTTAGTTTTTTACGTGTAGTAAACGCTGCTAAAAAGGCTGGCAAGGAACCCTCAAATGTGTCTTCCACAAATTTCTCACTTTGAGCGGCACCAAACTCAGCTTTTGTCATAAGTGATGATACGATTCCATTTTCATTCTTAAAGATTCCACGTTCACATAGACGCTTAAGCATTGTATACGTAGTTGATTTTTTCCACTCCAACTCTTTTTCACATATCTTAACAAGTTCGCCGGATGGAATGGGTTCATGGTTCCATATAATATCGGCAAACTGTGATTCAACATTTCCAAGCTTCAATTCTACCATAGCAACCTCCTTTGATCTAACAGTATTAGACCGCTTATTGATATAAGTCTAATATCGTTAGACCATATTGTCAAGTATAATTTCATCATTGTCTTATTTATAATCAAATTGTTCAAATCATATTTTTTAAAAACAGTTTAGTCTATTCGCTATAACAAAGCTTCTTTCGGAAGAAATTGGTGTTTACCCTGCCAGATACAGTCAGATAACCAAGTTTCTGCAATTCTGTATTCAGCTCTCTTACAACCTTATAGGCATAAGACTTTGATACGCCCAGTTCATTTGCAACTTCTTCCACCGTCATAAATGATTTGTTCTCCATACAACCTCCTCCTTTCGTCATTATTTGTTGTTCGCCGTTCTCCCTCACTGGTTCCTAACAGGTTGCCTTGCGTGGTACTTTGTCGTGTTTCCATCCCTTCGTACGCTCGCTTTCGGTCATCGCATATTTTTCCGGATGGTATCTGCTCGGACGGTCATTCAGTTTTAACTTAACTTAATTTGTTTAAGTTTCTGTTTGTATGATACTAAACATTTTCCGTTAAGTCAAGTGGTTTGCAGAAAAACCTTAAACATTTTTATTTAAGTTCTTCTTGCTATCCTCATTAACACATGTTATACTCTACTTAAACATTTCTGTTTTACCTAACAGATAAATGGCAACAACATGACAGGAGGCAATGCCTCTGCTCCAGCAATGGCAGTCGCATTTTCCTTCGGAAAACAAGGAGGCATTACTATGGCAATCGGGCAACGAATTCGATTTTTTCGTAACAGAAAAGGCATGACACAAAAGCAGCTTGGAGAAGTCCTCGGCTTTCTTGGCAAAACTTCTGATGTCCGTATGGCGCAATACGAATCAGAAGCAAGAGTACCCAAGCATGACCTTGTAAAAGAAATGGCTGGTATCTTTGATGTTAGCACTCATGCACTTACCGTACCGGATATAGATACCTACATCGGTCTTATGCACACCTTTTTCGCATTGGAAGATATGTATGGACTGAAAATTGACGAAATGGATGGAGAAGTAGTCTTACGTCTGGATAAGTCCGACTACTCTACCTATTCCTCAATGGATAAAATGCTCCGTGCATGGCTCACCGAAGCTAAGAAGCTGGAGACTGGCGAAAGCACCAAAGAAGAATATGATGACTGGCGTTACAAATATCCTGAACTGGATACACACCAAATCTGGGCTAAGGTTCCTTCACAAGAACTTTTTGATATGTTAGAGAAAGAACTCAAGAATACTAAAAAAGGAGAACAGACATGAAAATTAATATTCCTAACACAGTTCCATCAAAACCATTACCACAAGCATCTTCATCTGATGATAACAACGCTCCTTGGGAACATGACACAACCCGTCAGGAACGGGATCATGTAATAATTGATGAAAAATTAGATACGGAACTTGACTTAGATTAATTTCCACAAAATAAGCATGAAAAAACCTTACCAATTTTCAGTTGTCATATCTGAAAATCAGTAAGGTTTTCTTATGCTCATAAAGTAATCTTATTCATTGAATAAGGAAAAACTGTTGCCAAATCGTTGCCAATACTTAAACATTTTTGTTTGGAAACCGCATAAATACTTGGTTCTTTTGGTACTCCACCTTATTCAAACTCTACAAAGACTAACGCTTTTTGTTTAGGAATTATTCTCTGTAATGTTTCTCGTTCTTTTGATTATTTGATATATCCATATTATCCTGCCTATACGAGCTAATGTTATCATTTTGTTATCGGCATTGATAACACCTACTCGATAACTGTGGATAATAACTATATGTAGCATGTCAAATTATAAGCTATTTTGCTTAGAGATTCAACACAAAACTGAAATTTTACTTTTCCTTATATTCATCTGGTATTGCTATTTGAAATGTTTCACACAACAGCATCACATCATGCACATCATTTTTATCGTGTTCATATCCCAAATGAAGCATTACCTGACTCAATGGTTCAATACAAGAAACAGTTATATCTCCAACTTTTCCAATACCGGAAAAAGTTTTTGATGGAAATATATCTCCCTCATAAACAATTCCGTCATCTGTAAATTCAAAACAATGTAAATCAATGATTCTTTGTTTATCATCTTTCCAGACAGTATGACCATCCGTTGTATAATCAGTATTTACTTCCTCAAATCCATGCTGCTTAATCACATAAATATAATCATGATAATGTTTCAGTTCAACAAACAAATCAATATCATTGTGTATTCTTGATTCTCTTTTAAGAAGTGCATCAACACCCCATCCGCCATCTAAATATACTTTAATTTCGTTTTGCAAAGCATATTTTATAATTTCACATGCATCTTCTGTACGTACCATAATCTATCCTCCAAATTCAAATCTTTGTATGCTTTCCAACTCACTAAAAGCCTGAAATTTGTCAGTCTTTCATCCTTTTTGTTATCAATCACCAATTAGCTGTAATCCATTAGGATTTAGCTGATATATTTTATCGCACACCTCTTCAATATACTTTCTATCGTGAGAAATGCTAATGACAGCCCCCGGAAATTCTCGGAGCATTTTTCTTATTACCGGACCGGACAATGGTGAAAAATTTCTTGTCGGTTCATCCAGAATAAGAACATTTGCACCACTTAAGCTCATCCTCAAGAGAAGCACTTTCGCCTTTTGTCCGCCTGATAACTCCCGAATCGGATGCTCCATTTCATCTGGTGTGTATTTAAGTGAACCAAGGTATGTTCTAATTCTTGTACGCTCTTCTTTATCTCCTGTTTTATCAAGGTAATCAACCGGTGTAACATCCAAATCCAGCAGGTCTTCATAAGTTTGAGGCATATATTCTGCTTTAATGTCATTCCGATTTAGGAGTTCTTCCGCTATCTTTTTTAGAAGAGTCGTTTTTCCTGCCCCGTTGGCTCCTATCATACAGATTTTTCTGAACCTTTTATTTTAAATGAATTCCTTCTGCTAAAATTCTTTTGCTATTTTGAGTCACAAGCTTTGAAAGTTCATATTCTATGACCGTTTTTCCTGCGGGAATGTGTGAGTTTTCATCCCCTAATTTGACAAAGATTGCTTCTTCCTGTTCCGGCATCTGAGTCATATTTTCATCTTCTTTTTCAAATCTTCGTTCCATTGCCTTAACCGTATGCATTTTGTCCTTTAAGTTTTTGGCAACAGACGGTGCTTGTCTGGTACAACTTCTTAATGCACCTTGTACACTCTGCATAACTCTTTGATATTTTTCATCGCGAATCTTTTTCTCCCTACGGTCACTCAGTGCCCGCTGTTTTTGGATTTCAAATTTATGAAGCCGTTCTTCCACATAGCGTCTATAGGGAAGCTTTGCCACGGTATATCTCGCCTTTGTTTTTCGTATAATCTGCTCGATATGTATCACCATGTTGGCAGTACGCTCTATCAGCGTTTCATCGTGTGAAATAAAAAGCACAATGTGCTTCCAGTCATTTATGATTTTTTCCAGTAATGTAAGCGTCGCAATGTCGATGTCATTGGAAGGTTCGTCCAACAACAGCACAGAAACATCGCGAATGAAAAGCCTCATAAGTTGTGTCTTGACTTTTTCGCCTCCTGAAAGACTACCCATTGTCTGGTTACTGTAGAAAAAATCATTTTTCATTCCAAATTTTCCCGCAATAACAGACAATTCTTTAGGCGTTTTCTCCCAGAATATTTCCTCTTCAGAAAAATATTCGTATATTGTTTTTTCCTTATCTTCATCGAGCATCTCCTGCGGAAGATAACCAAGACGTTCGTGTCCCATTATCCTTTCCCCATCTGCTTCTATATAGTTTTCTACAAGCGACGGATTGTATATCCACTTCATTAATGTCGATTTCCCATTTCCCTCTTCTCCAATAATAACTGCCTTATCTCCATCATTTAGCACAAGGTTGAAATCATTAAGAATTATTCTCAGGTCTTTTATGTGTTAAATTTAATTTTTTTATCTGCAACATTAAAGTTTCTCCTTTTCGAAGTCTGAGCCAATTATTATTTTGAACACACAAAAACGAGTCTTTTTTGAAAATAGACTCGCTAAATAGACCCTTATTTCTTTTCCAAAAGGAAAACAAAGGAAATGCCTCTTGCGATAATCCAACTTAAGCGTACACAAAACAAACCTATTCTCTACAGGCTCAATAACTATATGTGTCTTACTTAAATCAAATTATCTATTAATCATTTCCTCACCTTACACAAAATGTGCCTTTCTTTCTTCTAATGGCAATACTATCATACTGTATTTTTTGTGTCAATACATTTCACCTTATGGAAGTGCAAATTAAAATTTTCACTTCCTAATTATACATCCAACCATTACGAAATTCAATCTTTCACAACCTCTTTACAACCACAACCACAGCACTCCAGCAAACGCAGGAGCACCATACCGTAAAACGCTTATGTGTAAATCAACTCCGTTCCTACAACTTCCCTCACACAAGCCTGAATATTATTCATTCTTCCAATCCATTCGTAGGGATTATCTTTCTTTAATTGTTCCGTCACATCTTGTCTGTCGGCATATTCCTTTACCAGTCGAAGAAACATATCCTCTGCTTGCTTATCGACTTCTGCAAGATAACTATGCAGCTTTCCGCTTGTCAGCAGGTTCATATATAACACTTTATAGTGTTCCTTTAAATGCCTTGCATGTCGTTTCCCCCATAAACCAATCGGCTCTATTTCTTCTTCGGCTGGTACTGTGATGTTCGGCAATAAATAATCACCCACCTGTCTATAAGTTCCGCCCATTTCTTCAAAAATTGTCTTTGTCATTTTCCTTTTCCTCCTGTGATTTTTGTCTATCGTGATCGTGTATTATCACGCTTGCGACCTTTAACTGTTCTTGCCTGCTCCAACAAATCATCTATCTGTTTGCGACCAAAAACCTTACGGAGCAGGCTGTAATCTTTATTTTCTGCTTTTAGGATTTTGTTTTCTTCGGTCAATCTTTCATTGACTTTCTCCAAACGCTGATTGGTGCGGTATAACTGTGCATTCGCTGTATTCAGCCTATGATAGTTGTCCCACCCCTCAAAGCAGCGGGCAAGCACCGTTTTGACAAGTTGCTTCAATTTCCTTACAACCGGCTCTGCCATTTTGGTTTTATATGCCTTTGCAGTCATAAATTTCTCTGGTTCTGGCAACTGATATTTCGGTGCAGTATCAAGCTCTATTTCAAGATTTGACAGCTCGTCTTTTGCCTTATCATAGTTCAATACTCGTTCCGACAACACATCAAATTCAATCTGTTTCTGCTCGATTTTCGCACCTAATGCCGCCACTTTTTCTCTTTCCTGCTTTTTATAATCCAAAACAGAAAGATGTTTTTCGTGTGTGCCTAAATGTTCCCACTCAATCCCATAACGTTCCATCACCGCCGCAAGCTGTTCTTTTTCGGACTGTATCCATTGCGACCACTCCGTATCGCCACGACTGCCGCCCTTAAACCTTGCGTTGCAAGAGCCTGCTTTAGTGACACTCTTGTATCAAGTCCACGCTTGCTGCCTGTGGTAAAAGGTACAAAATCTATGTGCAGATGTGGTGTAGCTTCATCCATATGCAGATGAGCCGAGAACACCCGAAGCTGTGGATTTCGCCCTGAAAACCCTGATAGTATTCATCTAAAATCTGCTTTGCCAGTTCTCCGTTTTCCGTATCGGCGTTCATATTTCCCTTACCGCCCACCTGTAAAATGATTTCGTGGAACGGTTTTTCCTGCTTGGAACTTCGGATTTTTTCATAATAATCTTTTATCTTTCGGTCTGACCTTATCTGCTTGGCATTGTATCTTTCCAATGCTTCATCAAACAATTCGTGATAAACTGTCTTTATATTTTCATTTCAGTAGTCGATATTGAGATGAGTTCGAGTTCCGTCTTCATTTTCTGCTCGGAACTTTCGGCTATTGTGATTGACCGAGCCTTTACCGACCATTGCACTTATCGTTCTCTGCATTTTTTCATCTCCCATCTGTAAATTTCAACATTCTCAGGTTTTGTTACTTTTGTCAAGTAACGCAAAGCACTTTGACGGGTACACCCATCAAAATGCGACCTGTAAACAGGTTTTGCGTTCTCCGGCTCTCCGAGGGTGAGCGTGTGCCGGTGGCACACGCCTGCGAACCGACCGAGCCAGCAGGCGAGACCAAAGAGCCGCCTTTGAAAAGGCACTCTCTGCACACTCCTAAACTTTCTCCGGTGTCAGTAGACGATGGTGACAATGTTTTTCACAGCGTGCTGCTCTCAAAAACATTGACACCTTTGACACCGTTTGTCACGCCGTCTGCTCGGTTTCTTTCCAAAGTGAAACCTTTCTTCCGTCGTGTGCGGCTGTTCTGATAACGGATACCGTAATCACGAACAGCCTGCTTGCGTTGATACTGAGCCTTAAAGAAAGTACATTCGGCTTTATATCCACCGCAAGCCTTTCGCAAAGTTCCGAAGCAGTTCCTTCCCATCTGTCACTTTCCGAAAAGAGCGTATCCGCTATCTTCTCAAGCAGAGGTTCGGGCGGTTCTTTCCACATCTCCGTTTCCGATTTTGCAAAGTTCCACACCAATCGCTCGCTGTCCCTTACAAGATGGATTTTCATATCCTGCTGGTCTCTGCCAGCAACATCAAGTGTGGCATTGTTGGAAGTACGCTTGTCCTTACTGAGAACAAATGCACCGTCTGCCGCACCCATCAGACCATTCGTGCCTGAAATCATATCGAATATATCTTCCGATTTTTGTTTGCGTGTATGATGAACAATAAGCATTGAAACCTTGTAACTGTCTGCCAACGCTTTCAGCCTTGCCACAACATCATAATCACTTGCGTAGCTGTAATCTGCTCCGCCTGCTTCACGCACACGCTTTAAGGTGTCTATGATAATCAAGCCTGTGTCTGGGTGTTCCCTCATAAACCCTCTTATCTGTTCTTCCAGTCCGCCATTGACCGTTTTACATTCCGTTGCGAAATACAGATTGCCTGTCTCCTTTGCACCGAACATCTGAAACAATCGCTTCTGCAAACGTGGGTAATCATCTTCAAGGGCAAAATAAAGCACCGTTGCCTTACGCACCTTATACTCCCAAAGCGGTGTGCCTGTGCTGATATGATAGGCAAGCTGTGCCATCATAAAGCTCTTTCCCACTTTCGGGGAACCTACGAAAAGGTAAGTTCCCCTTTGGAGCAGACCGTCGATAAGTGGTGTCTGAACCTCAAACACCGTATCATACAGCGTTGTCATTGATACTGTTTTCAGATAGGAAGGGTCTAACTGTCTGAGTATTTCCCTTTGCATTTCTTCAAAAGATTGCTCGTACCCCTTGAAATCCGTATCCTGATTGACTATACTATTGTCAGTACATTTGGAAAGTGACTGTTCCGCATCTGTTGCCGCAGATACATTTGGAATAGTCATTTCTTTTTTATTCTCCATTCGCATCCTCTCCTTTCAAACCGCCGAGAATAATGGAAATCAGTTCTATTACACTCAGCAGTTCATCATCCACACCTTTTCCTGCTTCAATCCTTTTCAGTTCCGCAAGGACTGTGGCAAATTCCGTTTTCAACGCCTTATACACTCTCGGATTGCCCTGTACCACCACATCCTGATTTAAGCAACGGCGGTAACAATACTCCTGTTTTGGCAATCCTGATAGAGCTACAGCTCTGTTAATGAGTTCGTTTTCTTCGGGCGATACTCGAAACCCTACTGTGATATTCCTCCAACGATTTTTGTTATCTCTGTTCTTAGCTGACATTTTCAAAATCTCCTTTCCCTAAATCATCTAATTTTTCTGCCATCTCAATCTGCTTTGACGGAAAGAGGTGTGCGTACTGATAAGTAATATCAATACTTTCGTGACCAACTCGGTCAGCAATCGCCACCGCAGAAAAGCCCATATCAATCAAGAGTGAAATGTGGCTGTGACGGAGATCGTGAATGCGGATACGCTTCACGCCTGCCGCCTTTGCCCCTCTGTCCATCTCGTGATGAAGATAGCTTTTCGTCACCGTAAAGATACGGTCTTTCTTCTTCAATCCGTAAAGCATACCGAGATATTCTTTCATTTCCTCACACAGAAACTTCGGCATTTTAATCGTGCGGTTGCTCTTTTTCGTTTTCGGAGAAGTAATCACATCCTGCCCTTTCAAACGCTGATAGGATTTATTGATTGTGACTGTTTCCTTATCAAAGTTGAAATCTGCCGGAGTCAAAGCTAACAGCTCGCCCTCTCGGATACCGCACCAGTAAAGCATTTCAAACGCATAAAAGGAAACAGGCTTGTCCATCATCTCAAAAGAGAATTTCTTGTATTCTTCCTTTGTCCAGAACAGCATTTCCTTGTGTTCCTCACGTCCCATATTTCCCACCTTTGCCGCAGGATTGGAACGCAGTTCATAGTAGCGGACAGCGTGATTGAAAATGGCGGACAACTGATTGTGCAGCGTTTTCAGATACGTCTGTGAATAAGGCTTTTTCTTCTCATCACGATAGGCAAGCATTTCATTCTGCCAAGTAATAATCTCCTTTGTGGAAATCTCGCTGATTTTCAGTTTCCCGAAATACGGAAGTATCTTTGTGCGTATGATATGCTCTTTGGTAAGCCACGTGTTTTCCTTCAAACGGTTCTTCACATCATTGATATAAAGCTCCGTAAAGGCTTCAAAACTCATATCAAGGTCTGAAGAAGTCTGCAATTTGAACATTCTTTCCCATTCCTGTGCTTCTCGTTTGGTAGCAAAGCCACGCTTGCATTTCTGCTTGCGTTCCCTTTCCAGTTCATATATCTCGCCATCACATACCAAGTGCCGTTGTCCTCATTTTTGAATACTGGCATTTACATCTCCTTTCCTGCTCCGTAGAGCCTTTCGTAAAAATACTGGCGATTTACACGCCCTGCAATCGTAATAAAGCCCTTTGCTTTCAATTCCTCATTTAATTGTCTGATGAGTTTATATGCATAAGGTTTTGATACGTTTAGTTCCTGAGCCACATCTTCGGCTCGGATAAATCTGTTTTCCATATCCTTTTTCTTCCTTTCTTAAAATAATTTTTTGCTTGCCGCTTTCTCCGTGTTAAAGTTCCAACAGGCACTCCTGCTTGTCGGCAGGCGCTGTGCTGTCCCAATGCACCGCAGTACATCAGGCGCTCGCTCGTATAGGGGTTCCCGAAAAGTCGGAGACTTTTGGGGAAGAGGAGGAGCAGTGCAGCGAATGAGCTTTTGTGCTTGCACACAAGCGAACGATACGGAACTTGCTCCGACGAGGTCTTGGCGGTTTGGCTTTTCGGACGGTCATTCAGTTGTCGCATTAAGCATATTTGTTTAATTCGTAATTTATTTTACTAAACATATTTGCTATTGTCAAGTGGTTGCAAAGAAAATATTAAACATTTTTGTTTCGGTTTTTCTTGACTTCCACTAAACATTTCTGCTATACTTATTTCACTAAATATAAAAGGAGCGTATCATTATGGCTATCAGCGAAAGAATACATTTTTTCAGACTAATGCGTGGTATGCCACAAGAAGTATCTCGGTACAGCAATCGGTTTTCCAGAAAAGAGTGCTGATGTGCGTTTGGCACAGTACGAAACTGGTACACGCAAACCGAAAGCAGACCTTACAAATGCATTGGCACAGGTGCTTGATGTTTCTCCACAGGCTCTTGATGTTCCTGACATAGACAGCTATATCGGTCTTATGCACACTCTGTTTACCCTTGAAGATATTTACGGTCTTACTGTCAGTGAAGCAGACGGAGAGGTATGCTTAAAGGTCAACAAGGACAAAGGCAGAGAAGCATATGAACTCCTCAAAATGCTGTATGCTTGGAAAGAACAGGCAGACAAGCTATCTTCCGAAGAAATCAACAGAGAAGAATACGATAACTGGCGTTACCATTATCCAGAGTTCGACACCACACAGCGTTGGGCAAAAGTTCCATCACAGGAATTAAGTGACGCTCTCGTGGAAGCATTCAAAGACCACTTGAAAGATAAATAAGCACCTACAGGACCTGCCACTGGCAGCTCCCTACAGATGCTTTGGCAACGACAAAAAAGCCCTTAACTATGGTTATTAACCACAGCTAAGGGCTTAGTTTATAATATGGAATTTGTTCAGAGCCAAGCTCCGAACTTTAGTCTGCAAGCCACCTGTTAATTGTTCCGTTACCCATAAACCACTGGATAACAAGAATAATGGCACTTGCTATGACTGTTATCAATTTGTTATCAAAAGACTAATCGAAATCGCTGAAACCCGCATAAACACTGGCTTTTTTAAGCAACTCGATTTATTCAAACTCAATCGTTCCGGGCGGCTTACTGGTAATATCATACATTACCCGATTCACATGGCTCACCTCATTGATGATTCTGCTGGTCACCTTCTGCAGTACTTCATAAGGGATCTGTGCACTCTCTGCGGTCATGAAGTCGATGGTGTTGACTGCTCTTAATGCGATGGCGTAGTCATAGGTTCTCTCATCGCCCATGACACCTACGGAACGCATGTTGGTCAGGGCTGCGAAGTACTGGTTGATCTCGCGGTCCAGACCTGCGTTAGCGATTTCCTCGCGGTAGATGGCATCTGCTTCCTGTACCATTTTTACTTTCTCAGCGGTTACTTCGCCAATGATACGGATACCCAGTCCGGGACCCGGGAACGGCTGACGGAATACCAGCTGCTCCGGAATACCAAGCTCCAGTCCTACCTTGCGGACCTCATCCTTGAACAGGTTGCGCAGAGGCTCGATGATCTCCTTGAAATCTACATAGTCGGGCAGGCCGCCTACGTTGTGATGGGACTTGATCACAGCGGACTCACCGCCCAGACCACTCTCTACGACGTCCGGATAGATGGTTCCCTGTACCAGGAAATCCACGGCACCGATCTTCTTCGCCTCTTCCTCGAATACACGGATGAACTCTTCACCGATGATCTTCCTCTTATGCTCCGGCTCGGATACACCTGCCAGCTTGCTATAGAAACGCTCCTGCGCATTCACACGGATGAAGTGCAGATCGTAATTGCCGTTGGGACCGAAGACTGCTTCTACCTCGTCGCCCTCGTTCTTACGGAGCAGGCCGTGATCTACAAAGACACAGGTCAGCTGCTCGCCGACTGCCTTGGATAACAGTACTGCTGCCACGGAGGAATCCACACCACCGGACAATGCGCACAGAACTTTACCATTGCCGACTTTCTCGCGGATCGCCTTGATGGACTCTTCCACGAAGGAATCCATCTTCCAGTCACCGCAGCATCCACAGATGTTGCGTACGAAATTATACAGCATCTTGGAGCCTTCCACGGTGTGAAGTACTTCCGGATGGAACTGGATTGCATACAGTCCGCGCTCTACACACTCTGCTGCTGCCACGGGGCAGTTGGCGGTGGTGGCCACGGCACGGAAGCCGGGTGCCAGCTTCGAAATATAGTCGAAATGGCTCATCCAGCAGATCGTATTCTCGGATACATCGGAAAACAGCTTGGAACTGCGGTCTACCTTCACCTCAGTCTTACCGTATTCCCGAACGGCTGCACGCTCTACCTTACCACCCAGCACATGGGTCATCAGCTGTGCGCCGTAGCAGAGTCCCAATACAGGGATTCCTAAGTTAAACAGATCCTCGGAGCAGGTAGCTGCACCGGGTTCATAGCAGCTTGCGGGGCCGCCGGTCAGGATGATTCCCTTGGGATTCATCGCTTTTATCTTATTCAAGTCTGTCTTGTAAGAGTAGATCTCGCAATAGACATTGCATTCTCTGACTCTTCTGGCGACCAGCTGATTGTACTGTCCGCCAAAATCAATGACAACTACCAGTTCTTTTTCCATGGTTGTCCTCCAGTATATTTTTCTGTCCTCTATTATAGGGTATGGTGCAGGGGAAGTCAAACCCTACTGCACCAGTTCTTCCAATTTTCCGAAGGTATAACCCATTTCTTCCCATTTTGTGAGAAGTTCATCCAGAATCTCCCCATTGGTCTTCGAGGTATTATGTAACAGCACCACCGCTCCGGGGTGGATCCTGCCTGTCAGCTTGGAAAAAGCTTCCTCGTGGCTGGGCTGAGCATCCACGTTCCAGTCCACATAAGCCAGACTCCAGAAAAAGGTGGAATACCCCAGATCTTTTGCCATCTGCAGATTGGTCTCACTGTATTTTCCCTGAGGAGGGCGGTAATACATGGCCATTTCCGTGCCGGTGGTCTCCTGAAAAAGAGTTCTCACGTCATCCATTTCCTTCCGGAAAACCGCCGGATCAGAAATTTTCGACATATCATAATGATGATAGGTATGGTTTCCCACGGTATGTCCGTCCTCCACCATGCGTTTCACCATCTCCGGCGCCGACTCCAGAAAATGTCCCACCACGAAAAAAGCAGCCGGTGCGTCATGTTTTTTCAATGCATCCAATATTTGGCTTGTATTACCATTTTCATATCCGCAATCAAACGTGAGATATATCTTTTTCTCCCCGGCATCTCCTACATAATAGGCATTATATTCCTTTAATTTGTCCGAGGAAGCCGTACCGCTGGGCTGCGTTCCTTCCGAGCCGAATCCCAGTCCCCAGTTCTCCGCGGAGAGCAGTGCCTGAGTATTCTCCAATGCACTCCCCGCCGTCTCCCGGATGCTCATCTCCCGCTGAAGATGCAGTCCGAAAGCAATGGCCCCGATGCTTCTCCCGAGGAAAAACATTGCCAGCAAAAAAACACCCAGCATCAACCCGTTCTTATAATGCTTCTTCACCATTGCCGCTCCATCTTTTCCGAATTCCCATACTTTTGTGAAAATAGACTGTTCCCACATCGTACGATCCCCTGCCGGTATTTCTACCTTCTTTTTCCTGATATTCACAATATTTTATGTGATACAGCTTTTCCCTTATGCCACGGATCAGTTCTGCGGAAATGCACGGAGAGATCACCTGTTGTATATATTATAAAAATGAATTCTTCGGAGCACCGCCCATGGACTGCAAAGAAATGATCCTGTCAGAGGACACTTATGACATTATCACAGACTTTTCCGCATCGGAATTTCTGGGAGATGACAATAATTGTTATGAACGCATCGGAGAAGATTTTTTGATTTTGTATCTGGGCAATCTGGGAATCCGCAATCCGAAAATTGATTTTTTCCCCTATCACAATATGCCGAAGCTTTACGGGCTCATGCAGCTATCTCCCTCCGGTGAGACGCCACCCGGTGCCGCTCCCTTTGATCCGGCAAGTCTGATTGCCAGTGGGATCACTCAGGTACAGCGTCCGCCCCTAAGTCTCACGGGGCGGGGCGTGATCCTGTGTTTTATTGATACCGGTATTGATTATCGAAATCCTGTGTTTCTGGACGAGAACGGCAACAGCCGCATACTGGCGATCTGGGATCAGACGGTTCAGACCGGGATACCACCTGAGGGGTTTAAATATGGTTCTGAATACCGCAGAGAGGATATTAACCTGGCGCTGCGCTCCGAGGATCCTTATTCCATCGTTCCCTCCCGGGACGAAGACGGACACGGCAGTATCCTCGCCGGAGTCGCCGCCGGCAGTGTCGTCCGACAAGGCAATCCTTATATCGGTGCTGCACCGGGTGCCGACATCGTTGTGGTAAAACTCAAGGAATGTAAGCAATATCTACGAAGCTTTTATCTGGTGCCCGAGGGTGTTCCCGCCTATCAGGAAAATGATATTATGCTGGGCATCAAATACGCGGAATCCTTCGTGCAGCTCTTCGAGCGTCCGGTAGTCATCTGTCTGGGGTTGGGCACGAATCAGGGGGATCACGCAGGAAGCTCCGCTCTGTCCCGGTATCTCTCCTCCCTCGCCGTCCGCAGGAGCCGCGCCGCCATCGTCTGTGGTGGAAATGAAGGAAATGCCTCCCACCATTATCATGGCATGTTAAGCAGCCAGACTCCGGAGGGAACCGCCCGGGATGTGGAGATCCGGGTCAGTGAAGGCTGTATCGGTTTCTGGCTGGAGCTTTGGGGCGCTCTGCCGGATGCTTTTAATCTGAGCATCCGCACTCCCGGTGGGGAAAATATTCCCGAACTGCGCCTTGGGTTGCAGCAAAGCGTGACCTATTCCTTTATCTACGAAAAAAGCAGAGTCACTATCGACTCTGCTCTTGTGGAAGAAAATTCCGGTGAAGAACTGATCCTTGTACGCATCCAGGATCCTACCCCCGGTATCTGGACCTTTCATGTCTCTGCTTCCGGTAGTTTATATAACGGCAATTTTCACATGTGGCTGCCTATCACAGAATTTCTGTCTACTCCGGTATATTTTCTCAATCCGGATCCCGACATGACTCTGACGGAGCCCTCGATGGCTCCGGAGGTTCTGAGCGTTTCTACTTACAACGCGGAAAACAACAGTTTTTACGCAGAATCCGGCAGAGGCTTTGGGCGCACCGGGCAGATCCGTCCGGACTTATCCGCTCCCGGAGTCAATATCTCCACCATTGACGGACGCCGTACGGGAAGCAGCATGGCTGCCGCTATCACTGCCGGAGCTGTGGCTCAGTTTTTCCAATGGTCAGTCATTGAAGGCAATAACCGGCTGGCGGAAAGCCGGGAGATCCGCAGTTATTTCATACGCGGTGCCGTGCGTACACAGGGTCTGAACTACCCCAACCGGGAATGGGGCTACGGCAGGCTGAATTTAGAGGAGACCTTCAATGCCCTGCTCCGGGTATGACTATATGATCTCCTGCAGGGCATAGACCGGCTGCACACTGCAGACACCGTTAATCTTACGCACGCCGCGCTCCAGTTTTTCCAGTTCCTTTTCCGAGGTCACATCCGCTTTTACGAGGAAATCATATTCCCCCTCTACCTGATAGCAGGATGTGACTTCCGGTTGCTGTCGCATTCTTTCCATAAATCCCGCATGATATTTTTTATGCTGTACCGTTACCTCTAAAAATACCTCCATAAGCCACCTCTCTTCTCAAATCTTTTACTTGATCACCGAATAAAAAACGCTTGATGATGTATCTTCGTCAAATACAGCCTCCTGTGCAGGCACAAATCCGTGTTTGACTCATTGTATACATAAAAAGAGGAAAGACACCGTACACACGATATCTTTCCTCTTTTAAAGTGATTGCATCATACCATATTCTTTCTATACTTACAAGTCGTCTGATAAATCTTATCAGAATTTTAATATTTCGGACAATACTTTCTGCCGATTTGTACGCTATAAGCCTATTTTACATCCGCTTTGGAAAAAATTCTGGCATACCCATAGGACAGCGGACGGTCCGTCATGTCCGCAAACCGCAGAGGGAAATTCTCCTTTTCCTCCATGCGGTTCGGGCATTCTCTCCTGCCGCACCCCAGACAGATTCCGGCACATTTGGTAAAAGGATCCTTCGTCAACTCCGCATAAAATACCACACTTTTTTTCGGGATCATACAATACGCTGCATTACAGGTAACCGGCAATGCAAGCTCCTGCAGAAGCATGGGAAGGTTCGCCAGCCGCAGCAGACTGCTTATTTTTTGTTCTGAAGTCTCAGAAATCTCCCCACCTAAAAAATGCAGTCTGGCAACATGCAGATTCCGATGCACAACCACCCACTCTGTATAAGCCCGGTAGCTTTCTAATAATAATTCACTGGACAGTACTTCGATCATATAACTCTCTGTCAGAAATCCGTTCTGCAAATACTTTTCCTGCAGTTCATCGATCCCTTTTCCCAGAGTAATACCTACAGCCAAAAAAGACTGATCCCTCCCGGGAAAAGTCTCTTGGATTTCTCTGTCCTGCCATCCCGCTTCTGTCTCCAGGCAGAGGATCATCTCACCTGCCAGACTCTTCAGATTGGGGTATTCTTCCGGATCATAATGATATTTTTCCATCACACTGTGCAGAAATTGTTCGTTCCTGCACAGTGCTGTAATTTCTGAAAAAAAAGTCTGCATGTCCACCTGTTCTCCCGGAATACCGGTGATCTCATGACGCAGGCATATTTTGCCTGCATCCGGTTAATTGTTTTTAATGCGCAGGCATCTGATGGCATTGAGCACAGCCAGTACCATAACTCCTACGTCTGCGAAGATAGCAACCCACATGTTGGCGATACCCAGCGCACCCAGGATCAGGCAGATGGCCTTAACTGCCAGCGCAAATACGATGTTCTCGTAAACGATGCGCAGACATTTCCGGGAAATCCGCATAGCCAGAGCGATCTTGGCAGGATTGTCATCCATCAGAACCACATCCGCTGCCTCAATGGCCGCATCTGAGCCAAGGGCTCCCATGGCGATACCGATATCCGCACGGGAAAGTACCGGTGCATCGTTGATACCGTCACCCACGAATGCCAGTTTTTCCTTATCGCTCTTGTCCTGCAACAGCTTCTCCACGCAGCTTACCTTGTCTGCGGGAAGCAGTTCACTGTGTACCTCATCCAATTTTAACTCACCGGCCACATGTTCTGCAACTGTTTTGCTGTCACCGGTCAGCATAACGCATTTCTTCACACCGGAATTCTTCAGAGATGCAATGGCTTCCTTCGCACCATCCTTGATCACATCAGAGATCAGGATGTATCCGGCATAGTTACCGTCTACCGCCACATGAACCACTGTACCTACACCGGTATTTTCCGTATAAGCCAGGTTCAGGCTCTTCATCAGCTTTGCATTGCCGGCTGCCACCTGTCTGCCGTTCACTTTGGCAGTTACACCATGTCCGCTGATCTCCTCCACATCACTGACGTTAGAGGCATCCAGTTCTTTTCCATAAGCGTTCTTCAGACTCTTGCTGATGGGATGGCTGGAATAGCTCTCCGCATATGCAGCATACTCAAGCAGTTCATCCTCTGTGAAATCCCTGCCGGGGTAAATACCCGTCACATCGAATACACCCTTGGTCAGGGTACCGGTCTTGTCAAATACCACATATTTGGTCTCAGACAGCGCTTCCAGATAATTGGACCCCTTCACCAGAATACCACAGGCACTTGCTGCTCCGATTCCTCCGAAGAAAGAAAGGGGAATGGAAATGACCAGTGCACAAGGGCAGCTGATTACCAGGAAAGTCAGCGCACGAATGATGCGTACTCCAGGCTGCCGGATTGCCCATGATCAGGTTGATCACAGGAGGCAGGATGGCCAGTGCCAGAGCACTGTAGCAGACTGCCGGGGTATAATATCTTGCGAACTTCGTAATAAAGTTCTCAGACTTTGACTTCTTCATACTGGAATTCTCTACCAGATCCAGAATTTTGGATACGGTGGATTCTCCAAATTCCTTGGTGGTACGGATCTTAAGTAATCCAGTCAGGTTCACACAGCCGCTGATCACATCCTGATCCACTGTGATCTCTCTGGGAACGCTTTCACCGGTCAGGGCACTGGTATTCAGTGTGGATGTACCTTCCACTACCACACCATCGATAGGAACCTTTTCACCGGGACGTACCACGATCGGTTCCGATCTCTACATCATCGGGATCACCTGCTCTAAGCTGCCGTCCTCTGCCTCAATGTTGGCATAATCCGGGCGGATATCCATCAGGGCGCTGATGTTCTGACGGCTCTTGCCCACAGCTACCGCCTGGAACAGTTCACCGATCTGGTAGAACAGCATAACGGCCACGCCTTCGGAATACTCTCCCAGTCCCATGGCACCTACGGTAGCTACCGCCATCAGGAAATTCTCATCAAACACTTCACCGTGCATAATGCCCAGAACGGCTTTTCTGAGAATATCATAGCCGATCACCGCATAGGGAATCAGGTACAGCAGTCCCAGCCAGATTCCTTCCAGAGGTACAAAATGCAAAATAACTAATAAGATTGCCGCTACAATAATGCGGATCAACACTTTTTTCTGTTTCTTCGTCATAGGAATCCTCCTTACTTTCCTACGAAACTATCAAGTCTCCCGGTAAAAAGAGAATCTGCTCTCCTTTCAGAAGTCAACCTATAAATAAATCTCGCAATCGTCCTCTACTCTCTTGCAGGCTTTTACTACGTTCTCCATAACAGTCTTCTCATCGCTGCCGTCAGCGAATTCTACTTTCATCTTCTGGGTCATGAAGCTAACAGTTGCATCGGTAACGCCTTCTACCTTCTTCGCCGCATCCTCCATCTTCAGAGCACATGCTGCACAATCTACTTCGATCTTGTAAGTTTTCTTCATGGTAATATCCTCCTCTTTCTCCATTAGCGTTTCCTGATTTTTAGATGCTAATGATTTGCATTTAGTTTTAATATTCGTTCATATGAGCCACTGTTCATATGTTTATATTACCATATGCCTGGAAAAAGTCAATACTGTTTTTAAATGTTTTGTAAATTGAGAGTTAGTGAAATAATCCCGTAGCCCTTGGCAGGGTATAAGAAACGCGGCACGCTCGTACTTTATTTAGTACGATGCGCTCCTGTCGCAGAGCGTAGCGGTACATAAGCGGTCATAATACGACCGCAATGCGTCCCTTGAGACGCTATGGTACCGACGTCTGCTTACGGCACTGCTTATTCTTATACCCAGCCGGGGCTACTGGTTTTTGAAAGCTTTCCAAAACGCAGAACTCCGGGTATGCGGTGCCATGTCGAAGATGTTTGTCGGAGGATGTTGATATTTTCTAGAAAAGTGCTGAAAGACAGGGGGAAAGCGGACACGATGTCCGCGTCAGCCGATTGTCGACATGGATGTCGACTGTAGGCGGCCCCGTCATGACGAGAACCACTCATCACTTTTCGTAGAAAATTCACATCTGGAGACCTTACATCGAGACATCTGTGTATCGCATGCTCCGGGAGTTCGTGGATTTTGCCAATGTATTTCACTAACTCTCAATTTATTTCTCTTCCACCGGAATCTGCTTCAGGTTCTCCACCTGTTCCAGAATTTCATTGCTGCGGATGTCGATGATGGGACCGCCGGTTCCTTCAATGTACTCTCTGGTAATGGTAACCCTTCCGATGTTATCATCCTTCGGGATCTCATACATGATATCCAGCATGAAGTCCTCGATGATGGAGCGCAGAGCTCTGGCACCGGTATCGCGCTTCATTGCCTTCTCGGCAATGGCATCCAGGGCATCGTCTGTGAACTCCAGTTTTACCTCATCCAGCTCCAACAGCTTCTGGTACTGCTTAAGAATCGCATTCTTCGGCTCTTTCAGGATCTTCACCAGCATATCCTTTGACAATCCCTGTAAAGTACAAATGATCGGCAGACGACCGATAAATTCCGGAATCATACCAAACTTGCGGATATCCTCCACAGTCACCTTGGATAAAATATCGGTATCTTTATCGTATTTATCCTTCAGTTCTGAGTTGAAACCGATGGATGCGGTCTTGGTCAGGCGCTCCTTGATGATCTCGTCCAGATCCGGGAACGCACCACCGCAGATAAACAGGATATTGCGGGTGTTCACCGTTGCCAGAGGTACCATGGCATTTTTGCTGTTGGCACCTACCGGCACCTCCACTTCCGCACCTTCCAGAAGCTTCAACATACCCTGCTGTACACTCTCTCCGCTGACATCCCGGGAGTTGGTGTTTTTCTTCTTGGCGATCTTGTCGATCTCATCGATGAAGATGATACCTTTTTCCGCCTTTTCTACGTCATTGCCCGCCGCTGCCAGCAATTTGGATACCACGCTCTCGATATCATCACCGATATAACCGGCCTCAGTCAGAGAGGTGGCATCAGCAATAGCCAGAGGCACATCCAGAAGTTTTGCCAGTGTCTTTACCAGATAGGTCTTACCGGAACCGGTGGGGCCGATCATGAGGATGTTGGACTTTTCGATCTCAATCTCATCCATAGTGTCAGTGGCCACTCTCTTGTAATGGTTGTATACTGCTACGGAGATGACCTTCTTGGCTTTTTCCTGTCCTACCACGTATTCATCCAGACTGGCCTTGATCTTATGAGGTGCCGGAATGTCCTTGATATTGAATACAGGTTTGGGACCTTCCGCCTTCTTTTTCTTCTTGAGTTTCTGCTTGTTGGGAATACCGCCGTCTCCCTGAAGATCCGCCAGATTCACAAAACTGATATTGGGGAATCCGTTCTGTCCGTTAAACTGGTTGAAATCATTGGGATTGTTCAACATTCCCTGATAATCGAACTGGCTCACAGTCTCCATGGTCTTGTGCATGCAATCATCGCAGATGCAGATATGGTTGGGCAGCTTGAACATTCTGCCGGCTTTGCTCTCCGGTCTGCGGCAGATAAAGCAGACATCTTCGTATTCGCTGCTGTCCTTTTTGTCCTCTGACTTTTTTTCGGTGGAATTTTCTTTTGCAGTATCCGCCACCTGTGTGTTTCCGTTATTTTTTTCGTTATCCTGAGTTTCACTCACATCGGTCTCTGTTTTTTCCTCCTTAGGGATCACTTCTCTATAATCATCATTATAATTATCTGTCATGTTATTCTCCTCTTTGTTTCCTACCACTATTCCGCAGTGTATCTCGGTAACACTTCGTGTTCCCTCGATATCCGGGCTTCGCCCTATCATCCCCGGCTCCAAAGCATCTTCGCAGTGTATCTCGGCAACACTTCGTGTTCCCTCGATATACGGGCTTCGCCCTATCATCCCAGCCATTACGCAATAATGCCTGCAAGCAGTCATATTGCATAATACCCGTGTCTGACACTTCTCATTGCCTACGCTTATTATACTCAATGAAGTAGCGGGGCACAAGTTAAGTTTTTCTAAACCATTTATAACTATTCATATTTTGGTAAATATTACAAGACCCGGGCAAAACCATATGTCTCGCCCGGGTCTCTTTCTATTTCCTTTTATTTACCTGTTATTTCTTTATTTCTGGCTTGCAGGTCTGCTGCCCAGTGTCAGATTCAGCTCGATGGATACATATTCACCGTTCTGAGGTCTCTGTACCGTTACGGTTACGGAATCACCGACCGCATAATACTGTAACGTTTTCTGCAGATCAGAGTAAGAAGAGATACTGCTGCCGTCAAATTTGGTAATGATATCACCTTTCATGATACCGGCATTGGCTGCTGCGCTGCCTTCCTCTACAGATACTACATAGATACCTTCCGGCATGTTGTACATCTGGGAGATCTGGGAAGTTACTTCCCGCAGGGAGATGCCGATGTAACCGACTTCATCCTCAGCTACCTTGGTTCTGGTCTGACGCTCCATAAGATCTGCAATGATAGGACTTGCCGAAGTAATCGGGATAGCATATCCCATACCTTCTACGGCAGTACCACCGATCTTGTTGGAGTTGATACCGATAACCTCACCATTCATGTTCAGCAGTGCACCGCCGGAGTTACCGGGGTTGATGGCTGCGTTGGTCTGGATGAAAGTACCGGTAGAGCCGTTCTCCAGACCGGTAGAGCCGTTCTCCAGAGTGATCTCACGATTCAGGGCACTTACAATACCGTTGGTAACAGACTGACCATAGCCAAGGGCATTACCAATAGCGATGACCGGCTCACCAAGCTTCAGATCATCACTGCTGCCAAGTGTTGCTACTGTAATGGCATTCTTGGTATCATCACTCAGATCATTTAAAGATACTGCGATCACTGCCAGATCCATATCGGAATCCAGTCCTTTGACCTGTGCCTGTGCTTCACTGCCATCGATAAAAGTAACGGTCAGAGTATCTGCACTCTCTACTACATGATTATTGGATACGATCAGCAGTTCATCATCGGTCTTACCTACAATGATACCTGAACCGCTGGCTGCTTCTTCCTGTGTATACTGCTGTCCGAAGACATTGGCTGTCTCGGTAAAGTTATTTACGATGGATACCATGGCAGGCATTACTTTTTCTACCACATTGGATACATCGGACTCTACATAAGTAACATTGGTAGCCAGCTGTGCACTCTGGGTACTTTCTGTCGTTGCCTCAGAAGTGATCTCATCTACCACTGCGGTATCTGTGCTGGTCGTAAACATCCCGGTTCCCTGCTGTACTGCATAGAAACCGATTCCTGCGAACAGTCCAAAGAACAATCCCAGGCTGACACTTACCATTGCCTTCCGGAAGTAACCGCCATGTTTTGGGGTTTTCTTAGGCTCCGTATTGTTGCTGCCTGTGGTTCCGCCCATCTGATAAGTGGTGTAACCATTCGTGCTTCCTGCTGCACTCTGGGTAGTACTATGATTTTCATAGCCATAACTGCTTTCTGTTCTTGTCTCATTCAGATCTGCTCCACTGAATGTACCGGTTGTATTTTCATTGCCGGTTCCGTAACCGGAAAAATTATCATTCTCGTACATATTGCTTCCTCCTATCCTGTTGCAAGTGAGAAACTCTTTTTACCATTACCTGTTTCATTTCTTCCTCTCACCTTATGAACACAGTATATCCGTCAATTGTGTCCGAATTGTGATAACTTTCTGAAGCAATTATGAATCCTGAAAAAACAGAGAGTCTGTTCTGCCTGCAAGCAGTCTCTCTATGGGTAAGTTATTACACTCTACTCAACAGTAACGGATTTTGCCAGGTTTCTGGGTTTATCCACGTCACAGCCGCGTCCCACTGCCACATAGTAGGAGAACAACTGCAAAGGAATGATTGCCAGAGAATTGGTAAAGTACGGATTGGTCTCGGGGATGTATATTACATAATCCGACGCTTTCTCAATGGCCTTGTTGCCTTCAATGGTGACTGCCATAACAAAGGCTCCTCTTGCTTTTACTTCTACCATATTACTGATGGTCTTCTGGAACAGATCCGGCTGGGTTGCCAAAGCCACTACCAGCGTACCATCTTCGATCAGAGAAATCGTACCATGCTTCAGTTCTCCAGCTGCATAAGCCTCGGAATGAATATAGGAGATCTCCTTCAGTTTCAAGGATCCTTCCAGTGAAATCGCGTAATCAATACCGCGTCCGATGAAGAAGATATCTCTTGCTCCCACGTAACGGTTGGCAAAATGCTGGATCTTCTCCTTCTGTCCCAGAAGCAGTTCAATCTGATCCGGCAGGCATCTTAAATCTGTCAGCATACCGGCGAACTTCTCCTGATCAATAGTACCACGTACCCTGGCGAATTTCATAGCCAACATGTAAAGTGCAGTTAGCTGTGCACTGTAAGCCTTGGTGGTAGCCACTGCGATCTCGGGACCTGCCCAGGTATACATAACACTGTCTGCCTCTCTGGCAATGGAGCTTCCCACCACATTGACAATGCCCAGTACCTTGAAGCCCCTTTCCCTGGACTCTCTCAGTGCTGCCAGAGTATCTGCCGTCTCACCGGACTGGCTGATGACAATGACCATATTACCCTTCTGAAGAATCGGATCACGATAACGGAATTCACTGGCCACATCCACTTCTACCGGGATTCTTGCCAGACCCTCGATCACATATTTTGCGGTAACTCCGGTATGATATGCGGAGCCGCAGGCCACAATATGGATCTTCGTGATCTCTTTGATCTCTTCATCACTCATGTTCAGCTCTTCGATCACAATATCATTATCCTTGATTCTCGGAGAGATGGTATCGTTGATGGTCTTCGGCTGCTCATAGATCTCTTTCAGCATGAAGTGCTCATATCCAGCCTTTTCTGCCGCATTGGCATCCCAGTCAATGGTCACCGGCTGCTTCTCGATCTCTTCCTCATCCACGGAGAAGAAACGCAGACTACCCTGCTGTAATTCCACAACTTCCTGATTGTCTACATAATATACGGTTCTGGTATATTTCAATATCGCAGGAACATCGGAAGCGATAAAGCTGCCGTTGTCGCTCTTTCCTACGATCAGCGGGCTGTCCTTGCGGGCTGCAAAAATCTTATCCGGCTGATCTGCAAACATGATCCCCAGCGCATAAGAGCCTTCCACACGATGAAGCACCTTCGTGATGGCTTCCAGAGGATTTCCCTTGTAATAATAGTCTAACAGATGTGCCAATACCTCGGTATCAGTCTCGGATACGAACTGATACCCCTTATCCTGCATCTTTTTCTTCAGGGGAATATAGTTCTCGATAATGCCGTTGTGTACCACGGCAATGGTTCCCGCATTGTTCATATGCGGATGAGAATTGATATCGCTGGGAGCTCCGTGAGTTGCCCAACGGGTATGTCCGATACCGGAGGTTCCTTTCATATTCTCTCCGCCGTGGGTCAGGTTCTCCAGAACCTTAAGTCTTCCCACTGCTTTTCTGGTGTTGATCTTCTCACCGTCAAAAATCGCCATACCTGCGGAATCATATCCACGGTATTCCAACTTGGACAGACCGTCCAGAATGATCGGTGCTGCCTGTTCTGTTCCAATATAACCTACAATACCACACATAGTCATACATCCTTTCTGTTCTGTTTCCAGTATTCCTTGTTGGAAGTAAAAGCAAGTACCCATTTTTTCGGGAGCCTGCGATAGTTCTTTCCCAGTAAATAACCTGCATATTTACAGGCGCATTGCATATAAAAATGGGGCAATCCGGCAGACATATGGTTGCTGCGCAAATATACCGTCACATCTTTCACCATTCGTTTTCCCTCGGACTCCGAAGGATATGCTGCAAAAATCTCGGGATGCTCTGCCTGCGATACTCCCAGGTCAAAGTTTCTGTGAAACTGCTGCCCGTTGGTATAATTATGAGAATGCACCACCTGCGCATCCGCCGCATAAGCCACAGAGTATCCTGCTTCCACCGCCTTTGCCGCATAGATCATATCTTCATTAAATATCGTATGTCTGACGAACCCGCCCAGTTCCTCATAGATCTCCCGGCGATAGGCCGCACAGACATTGGAGCAGAAAAAGGTCTTGATCCCCAGGCTGTCCAGGTCTGCTGCCGATTTGATCCGGGACTTTGCCGGATAGTTAAATTCTCTGGTATAGCTCTCCACCGGTGTCGAATCCTCTCTGGGCAGCTGTCTCGCATAGGCCACCGCCACTTCCCCCTGCAGGGGTTCCACCAGTTTTTCGATCAGCCTGTCATCTTTCGGCATGGCATCCTGTGTCATCATCACGAAGACATCCGCAGAAGACTTTTTTACTCCCATCCGTCTCGTACCGCCATGATCGAACTCTCTTTTGGATACATGGTATACCTTGACATTCTGATAGGTTTCCAGAAATCTGATTCCGTAGATCAGCTGTTCAAAATATTTTTCTTCCGTATTCAGAAGAATCACCTGATGTACCGGTACGCTCTGACTGCCCAGTTTATCCAATAATGTAAATAATTCTTTTCCCGGCTTATACAGGGGAATGATCACATCTATCTCCATGTCAGAGCGCTCCTCACTTTTCCAATCTCTGGTTCATTATACTTTAACTCTTATTGCGGCACAAGCCTTTTCCTACTGTCCAAAAGGCTTATAACCTTCTTGGTAATGCACAAGGGAGCCCCGGCAGATTCCGGAAGACTCCCTTGTATTCCTGTTGCTTTACTCTATACACTGTTTCTTACTTATTCATATAAGGTGATGTGTCAGATTCAATCTTATTGCTGTATTCCTTCACGTTGCTGGTTACGGAATAGTTGGCATCATCAAACAGGAACTGATGCAGCCATACTACATTGCTTTCGAGATTTACCGGAATAACACAGCTTCCCTTTGCACCGATATTGCCGGTGTCACGCATGGTCTCTTCGGGGAAACCTCCTTCGTCCACTATGCGATAATTTGAAATATTGCCCAGCAGATCCAGGATGTCCTTGGAATCCAGACTGGTGTAAATGTCGTCGATGGCACTGTTGAATACCTTGGACAATGTTGCATAATCTGCTTTCTTTGCCTGATCTTCGATTGCCTGAATGACTTCACGCTGACGGGCAGCACGCTTAAAGTCGTTACCAGCGGTATAACGGATACGGCAGTAAGCAGTAGCCTGCAGACCATTCAACAGCTGCATACCGGTCTCAGTTACCGGTGTATAATCGCATTTCAAAACTTCTGCAATACCGATCTGATAGTTGTTGATATGCTTGATCTCCTCAGAGTCCACATCAATATAGATACCGCCCAGACCGTCGATCACTTCGCTCAGTCCTTTATAGCCTACGGTCACAAAGTTCGTAATATCCATATCCAGATTCATGTTCAGCATCTTAACCGCCTGCTCTGCTCCGCCATAGGAATAAGCGGCATTGCATTTCTGGTAGGAATCCGTACCGGTATTCAGGTACGTATCACGATATACGCTGACCAGTTTGATATCACCGGTATCCATGTTGATGCTGGCGATCATGATACTATCGCTTCGGCTGCCCTTGTACAACAGGCTTTCCTTGGTGGCGTCCACACCGAACAGGGCAATGTTCATATAGCCCTTCATAGTTTCATCCTGCTGCACCTCTTCGGGAATCTGAAGTTCTTCTGTCTCCAGAACGGTTACCTTGGGGCCCTCATTGCTGGTATGAGTCATTACCAGATACAATAATGCTACCATGAACAGGATCACTACGATCTCTATGCCAAAGATGATAACCTTTTTTCTCTTCTTGGCTGCACGCTGTTTGGCAGACATTCTCTTCTGTCCGTTCGCAGCTCCGGTTCTCTGTCCACTGCCGGCAGGTCTCTGACCGCTTCCGGCGGGTCTCTGTCCTGTAGGTCTCTGTGCGCTTCCGGAAGGTTTTCTTCCGCTTCCGGCAGGTCTCTGACCATTGCCGCCATTGTTGTTAGAATTTGTTGCCATCTTGTCTTCTCCTTGTACTAATAAGCATTTTATTGATAAATCCTGTAAAGAACGTCATAAGAATGATTTTGATATCAAATCCAATGGTCCAGTTCTCAATATAGTAAATATCATATTCGATTCTCTTCTTGATGGAGGAATCACCGCGCAAGCCATTCACCTGTGCCCATCCGGTCAGTCCCGGCCGTACCTGATGTTTTACCATGTAACGGGAATCTCTTCCTTGAACTTTTCCACAAACTGCGGTCTTTCCGGTCTGGGACCGACCAGACTCATATCTCCTTTTAAGATATTGAACAGCTGGGGAAGTTCATCGATACTGGTACGTCTGAGAACCTTACCGATACCGGTGACTCTGGGGTCATTGCGTACCGTCCATCCCTTTTTCTCTTCCGCCGCCGTCTGCATTGCCATGCTGCGGAATTTGTACATATAAAACGTCTTATTATGAAGTCCTACCCGTTCCTGCTTAAAGATCACCGGTCCCGGGCTGGACAGCTTTACCAGAATTGCTGATATGAGCATGATCGGTGAGGTAATAATGATACCGAAAATGGAACCAACGATATCCATTGCCCGCTTGATCACCATATTGCCTGTGTTCGTCAGCGGTACATACCGGATATTGATCACCGGTAATCCCATCAGATCCTCCGTATAGGGTCTGCTGGGGATCAGACTGCTGTAATCCGGAATGAATTTGGTGTGCACCCCGGATTTCTCACAGATATCCACCACACCTTCCAGATAATCATAATCCTTCAGGGAAAGTGTGATTGCGATTTCATCCAGCTTGTTCTCCGGAAGGATGTATTCCAGATTACCAAGCGTTCCCAGTACTTTCACTCCCTTATAGGTCGTGCCGCCCGGGATGTGCTCATCCAGAATACCACACACTACATATCCCCATTGGGGATTGCTGAGGATTCTGTCAATATATTCCTCCGCCGCCCGGGAATAACCTACCAGCAAAATATGCTTCAGATTGTATCCTTTTTTCCGTATGGAACGCAATGCCTTGCGCATGATGATACGGAATACGGAAGTCAGAAAAACATTCAGGACATAAAAAATTGCCATGACGGATCGTGAAAAATTGATCTCACGGATGATCATATACAAAATAATGATCAAAGCCGCCAGGCCAATGGTATTCGCCTGCAGGATACTGTATATCTCATGTCTGCGGCGAACCGTACGCTTCGGGGAATACACACTGCACCGGTAATACAGGAACATATAACCGGGTACAATAAAGGGAAGCAGCATATAATAATCCTGCACCGGCAGGACACCGATCCCCGGACCGTCATTTAAGATATAAAATTTGATATAATAGGTAAGGACAAAGATGCTGCCGTGATCAGCGCATCTATTATCACAAGAAGCCTGTTAAAGACTTTCTGGTTGTCTTTTATCATACGGGTCACCCAATCTTTAAGTCCGAAAGCTTCTTTTCAACGATTTCATTCTACAATAACGGTGGTTTTTTCTCAACTTAAGAATTTATGAAGCAATTTCTTAAGATTTCATAAGAATTCGAAAAACATTCAGGTATAATTGCCACTGAATCTTCACATAATTCCATAGATGGCTCCATTGAAAGTGCACCTTTGCCTGCTTTCCCACAGGACCCACGGTACGTTTCCACCCTTCGGCCAATCCCTTTAAATATAGTTTTCCCATTCTCTTCTTACAAAAAAACAGAAATTTTATGCCAAATCCAAGCAAAAAGAACGGCAGATTCAGGATCCACTGTAGTAGCGGCATATTTTTGCCGATGACATAGATATTATTGGAAGAAGAAAGTTCCGTTTTCCGGGAATTGTAGCGGGATCCCGTAGAAGCACTGCCGTAATGCAGAACGGATGCCGTCGGCTCGTACCGGTTCTCATAGCCGTAGATCCGGGCACGGTAACCGATATCCAGATCTTCCAGATAAGCAAAATGCGCTTCGTCAAAATAGCCGATCTCCTCAAATACCTGACGTCTGTAAATTGCCGCTCCGCCACAGGCTGAGAATATGCTGACATTCTTGTCATAATCCACAGCAGGCCGGCCTTTTCCCCGGGAATATGCCCATCCCAGAACGCAGTAGCGGTCTCCCGCATCATCCAGCAGCTCTGGTTTATCCCACATAAGCATTTTGGCGCTGACGGAAAAGATCTTTTCATCCTTCCGAATGGCATCATACAGTCCTTTCACAAATCCAGCTTCTACTCTGGTATCGTTGTTCAACAGGATCACATAGGAGCTTCGTGCCTCCCGGATTCCCAGATTCACCGCATGACAGAAGCCGGTGTTCTCCGGCAGGGCAATCAGACGCACCTGCGGTTTTCCCCCCTCTTCTGCCGGTGCCTCTTTTTTGCGACACCATTCGCTGTCCAGATATTCCACGCTCCCGTCAGCAGAACCATTGTCTATGATCAGCACTTCATATTCCGGTGCATTTTCCTGTCCCTGACACAGGGAAGCCATGCATTCCGGTAAATATTTCATTCCGTTGTAATTGGGTATAACGACGGTTACTTCCTTCATAGTCTCTCCCATTTCTCCGGATACTCCGGCAGATACAGCAGTCTTCCCCGTTTTCGTAATGCTTCCGATAATTGCAGACTTAAAAGCCGGATATCTGCCCCGGCAGTGTGGAGCTGTCAAATACCGGCTGTTGTTTCGGACCTCTTACTACTTCCGTATAAGGCACTCCACGATTTTTCAAACAATTCCCTGTCAGCTGACCGGATCCTGATGCAGCGAAGGTCTAACGCTTCTGCATCCTGGGACAGCTCCGCCCGATGAAGATAACCGCCAAAGTCCTTCGGCAGTCCCTCGTAGAACACCTTTCCGTCCGCAGTCATTCTGCCGCCGGCGATCCTGCCGCGGTTTTTCCCAGACAGCACTCTGCAACCTACGGCAGCCACATCCGGTCTCTCCTGTAATACCTCTGTATATTGTAACCGATAAAATCCTACATGTCTGGTCTCCTCTGCCTTTGCCGGGATCCCACGTTCTGCCGCATGATCCTGCAGTGCACGCAGCCCCGCTTCGTAAGCATATTTCTTGCTGTGGGGATTGGCTGCTGTAGATGCTTCATGGCATCTCCAGTGATACAGCACTCTGGGAATATGAAGAATTCTCTCCTCCCCGGAGCGGCCATCTGCAGCCAGCACCTCTGACACTGCCCGCAGCACCAGATCATAGTCCTGGGCACCGTCGCATTCTGGCCGGAATGCCAGTTTCTTCATCGATCTGCATCCATCACCAGAAAATGGCAGATATAGTTATTACTCAGGATTAAATCGTAATTAAAGTCTTCTTTATGGTTGGGATCGTAATATTTTGTCTCATCCCCGTTGCATTTGTCTTCATCCGAATAAGCGAATGCGACTCTGACACCTCTGTCATTTGCTTTGGTAATAGCATCTGCCATCTCATACAGAGCATCCGGTGTCAATACATCATCATGATCCAGCAGGCCGATATATTCTCCCCTTGCATAGGGTAATGCCTGATTGGTATTCGCCGCAATTCCGGCATTTTCCGTAAGGTGTATATAGTGGATCCTTGCATCCGCTGCAATAGTTTCCGCATTTTCCAGGAGCCGTTCTGTCAGGAATCCCTGATTTGTCAACGTCTCCTCCACACTGTGATCCTCTGTGGCATCCGCCAGAATCAGTTCCCAGTGAGGATAGCTCTGTTGCATAACGCTTGTTATCATTCTGTTCAGATAGATTTCCGGGGTACGGTACAACGGCACCACAATGCTGAGTGTAACCGGATTATCCCATTTTCTGCAACTTTGCCTTTCCAGTTCCTCTTCCGGACAGGGCACATAAAAATAGCGGTCTGTCTCTGTCAGGCGTTCCCTTACAGAGATCCAGGTTTCCCTCAGGCCGTTGCGTTGCAAATAATATAGAGTTTTCTTAAGGTTTGCTATGTTCAGCTTTGCCACGGATACCTCCACTTTTATAAAAGAGCAAATCGCCCTTCCCGGGCGATTCGCTCTTAAAAATAACATTAACTATTCAGAACCCCATTCGCAAAATCGCTCTTCCAGAGCTTTCCTGAATAACATACTTGCATGCTATGATGCCAGGGTCAAAAGGTCTAAGCCCACATGAGCTTGCTCATAGGTGGGTGAAAGACCTTAGGACCCGCCCCGATATGAGCATAAAAGTGGGATGATAATCCCACGATATGCGAATATTGGGTAGAATTGTGGGAGTGCGTAGCACGGAACAATCCGTAGGCATCAAAGTCGGGGGCTTTTGACCCCGACATCATGCTATTTGCTCATGGTGGTTACAGTACAGCCTTTACATCCTCGGTCAGCTTCTCTACCTTGGCCTGTGCATCCTCTATGCTGTTACCTTTAACACCCATGTAGAACTTGATCTTGGGCTCGGTTCCGGAAGGACGGGCGCAGCACCATGCATTGTCGGGAAGCTCAAAATACAGGACATTAGACTTGGGAAGTCCGGTAGTGCTCTTCTCGCCGCTCTCCATGTCGATGACTACATCGTTCAGATAGTCACGGAATTTCTCCACTTTCAGGTCACCGAATGCCTTGGGCGGATTCTTACGAAGCTTATCCATGATCTCGGCGATCTGTCTTGCACCGTCGATACCCTTCATGGTAATGGTGTACTGGGTCTCCTTGAAGTAACCGTATTTCTCATACATGGATACCATCATATCCCACAGAGTCATGTTGTGCTTCTTGCAGTAAGCCGCCACTTCACACAGACACATAACTGCTACAACTGCATCCTTATCTCTTGCATGAGTACCTGCCAGACAGCCGTAGCTCTTCCAGACCGAATACATAATTGTTGCTGCCGGTCTGCTCGAAGAACTTGATCGCTCACCGATGAACTTGAAGCCGGTCAGTACTTCGATCAGCTTTACACCATAAGCTTCGGTGATGGGCTTGGTCATATTGGTGGTAACGATGGTGGTTACCAGTGCGGGATTCTCGGGCATAGTGCCGGTAGCAGTCTTCTCTCTCAGGATATATTCTGCGATCAGCATACCGGACATGTTACCGGTAAATGCCACATACTCGCCGGTCCTGGTATCCTTGGCATACACACCCAGACGGTCTGCATCGGGATCGGTTGCCAGAACGATGTCCGCATCCTTCTCCCTGGCCAGACGCAGTGCGTATGTAAATGCCTTGGGATCCTCAGGGTTCGGGTAATCCAGTGTGGTGAAGTTTGGATCCGGATTCTCCTGTTCGGGAACTACATAGACGTGCTTAAATCCCAGCTCGGACAGGATACGTCTTACCGGCTTGTTACCGGTACCGCATAACGGAGTATATACGATCTTGATGTCATCAGCCATTTCCTGAATAACATCGGGATGAATGATCTGCTTCTTCAGCTCAGCCATGTACTTGTCATCGATCTCTTTACCGATCACCTGATAGAGGCCTGCTTTTTCCGCATCTTCTCTGCTCATGGTCTTCACGGTATGATAATCCTTGATGGCCTGTACTTCGGTGATGATGTCCTTATCGATAGGAGCGGTTACCTGTGCGCCGTCCTCCCAGTATACTTTGTAGCCATTGTACTCAGGAGGGTTGTGGCTTGCAGTCACTACGATACCTGCGGTACATCCCAGCGTACGAAGGGCAAAGGACAGTTCCGGGGTAGGTCTTAAAGATTCAAAAATGTATGCCTTGATGCCATTGGCTGCCAGACATCTTGCTGCCTCATCGGAAAACTCGGGAGACATGCGGCGGGAGTCAAATGCGATAGCCACACCCTTGCTCTGGGTGCCGCGCTTAATGATATAATTAGCAAGACCCTGAGTTGCCTTACGAACGGTATATACGTTCATGCGGTTGGTTCCTGCACCGATCACGCCACGTAAACCGCCGGTACCGAATTCCAGTTCCTTGTAAAAACGATCTTCCACTTCTGCCTCGTTGTTGCGGATTGCCAGAAGTTCATCCTTGGTCTTCTGGTCAAAATAATCATCATTCAACCAGAAATTCAGTTCGTCCATATAACTCATTTTCCTATCCTCCTGTTTTATCGCTATCTTTATCTTTCTTCAGTAAACGCTCTCCGCCATTATTCTACCATAGATTACCTTTACTGAAAAGAGCAATTTAACGTCCGCTAACCGGATCTCTCAGCGCATAGTCACTGCGATCCAGAGAGAAATTCGGGTTGTAATAGGGGTCTCCTGCTTCCAGCTCTGCCTTCCATTTTTCACGGAAATGCTCGGATTCTTTGTTGTAACGCTCCGCCTTCTCTCCCTGATCATCCAGACCTCTGGAAATAGATTCATAATGATACAGTTCCGCAAAAGGGGTCCATACATTCAGCAGTCCCAGTTTGCGCAGTTTCAGGCAGAAATCCACGTCATTCAGAGAGATCACAAAGCTCTCGTCCAGTCCTCCCACCTGCTCATACAGACTCTTTTTCACCAACAGACATGCTCCGGTCACTGCCGTGGCATTCTGGGTATAACACAGGCGTCCCATGTAGCCGAGGTTCTGTACCGGAATACGATAATGGGTATGTCCTGCGGTGCGATGTGCCCCCAGTCCAATGACTACACCGGCATGCTGGATCGTCTTGTCCGCATAATACAGCTTTGCACCTACGGCACCCACATCTTCCCGCTGTGCATACATCAGCATCTCTTCCATCCAGTTGGCAGTGATCACTTCCGTATCATTGTTCAGCAAAAGGATATAATCTCCGGTGGCATAGGATACTCCCAGATTATTTACAGCAGAATAATTAAAGTCACCATGATAGGTCACCACAGAGATCCGGCCGTCCTCGCTGTGCAGAATCCCGCCGTCATGACCGCAGACGGTATGCAGCTTGCATCTCTCTGCGTAGGAATCATTGCCGGACAATCCCAGCAGCTGGGAATAGTAATCCCGGATTTCCGGTGTGGTGCTGTTGTTCTCCACCACGATGATCTCGTAGTTGCTCCAGGTGCTGTTCTTCTGAATAGAAGTAATACATCTCTTCAGATCTTCCACGTGATCCTTGTTGGCGATCACGATGGAGATCTTCGGATCTCCCAGAATCTGATAGCGGATCCGGAAAATTGTGGCACAGGCTCTGGTACTGGTGATCTGAAAATGTTTGAATCCATGCCTTTTCAGATGATCCGCCACGGCACCCTTTGCCGCCTCGATGGCATAGGGTTTTGCGTCAATACTGGCGGCGGTACTGCCCGCATGGCTTCTCCAGTAATACATCAGTCTGGGCACATGTACGATCTTTTGTGCTCTGTCCGTCAGACGCAGGATCATATCGTGGTCCTGCGCACCGTCAAAAGCCGTACGGAACAGTTCCTCGCCTTCCAGAAGTTTTCTGGAAAAGACGCTGAAATGACAGATATAATTGTTGGCCCGCAGATTATCCGGTGCATAATCCGGCTTAAAATGCATGGTCAGCATTTTATTAATATTGTCCTCCTGGAAGGTGGTCTCATCACAGTACAGATAATCCGCACCCTGTTCATTGATTTCCTTGACATAGGCATACAATACGGAAGGATGCAGAATGTCATCCTGATCGAACAGTCCGATATAGTCTCCGGTGGCCAGCTTGTAACACTCATTGGTGTTGTAGGAAATACCTCCGTTATGGTCCAGGTGCTTATATACAATACGGCCATCTGATTTCGCCGCGTACTCCTTGCAGAGTTCTTCGATGTAAGCATGTTCCGCATCGGAACCGTCCGCCAGACACAGTTCCCAGTTCTGATAGGTCTGGTTCATGACGCAGTCCAGCATCTGTATCTGGAACTCTCTCTTGTTATTCCACAACGGCACGAGAATACTGATCTTCGGCATATAGGGGAATACCGTTTCTTCCTCTTTCTTCCTCTGCTCCGCGTCGGGAAAGCTTCCGGTACCGTAGGATTCCATCAGGCTCTTCTGGTGACTCTTGTTACGGATCTTCCGCAGAATATCTTTGGGACCACCGCAATGAGACAGCCGTTCCTTCTGTCTCTGGGCAAAATGGATCACACTTCTGGCAGGTCCTGTAGCCTTCCAGAATTTATTTTTCTTGATTCGGTCCAGTTTGAACTGCAGATCTTCCTTCTCCGATTCCAGTACTACGATCTTGTCCGCCAGATCCGCACATTTTTCTTGCTTTCTCGTAGGCTTCCTTATAATTGATCTCGGTGTTGCTCTCTGACATATGTCTCCTCCGTGATGCTTTCACCGCATTTTAGCGGATCATGCATCTGCTTTATTCTTTTGCTGCCGGAAGCTCTACGGTCAGATATTTTCCCGTAGTATTCCAAAGTTTCAGCTTGCTGACACGATTCACCACAAGAACAGCGATCGTATAGTTTCCCGCCGGCAGTTGTTCTCCTTCTCTGAGGACACAAAAGCCGCCCAATGCCACATTTTTCTGATCCGGAAGATTTTCCTCCAGTTCCTGTCGGTAGGCAGGCATCAACTGCATGGACCACACATCCTGTCCTTCTGTTTCCCCACAGGGAATCAGCAACAGATGTTTTTCATAGCAGGCATTATCGTCTCCCAGAATTACACTGTATCCCTGGATCCGCTCCGGTCCCGCTGTCTCTACTCTGGCCATCAGGCAGTTATCCCTGCGGATCTTCTGTAATTCCTCTCCGCCAGGAAGTCCCCTTTTCCAGAAAGGCTCCTGTAAAACATTCCGATCTGTCAGATATGCCGGAACCACACGGCTGTCCAGTCCCTCCCGGTTCAGCCCCTTAGGGTAAAAAGGATCCTCTCCCCGGAACTGTGGATGCATCTGGTAGAGCAGTTCTCTCTCCTGTACCAGACGCTGCATTTTCTCAGGACTTTCATCGCTTCCCCGGCTGAGAGATTCATGGTGATAGGCAAAGCGGTCGTTCCACACCACATTGTAGTATCCCATTTCCAGAAGCCGGAAGCCCAGTTCCACATCATTATAGGCTACCCGCAACACTTCCCGGAATCCTCCGGCCTCCCGGAACACCTCTGTCCGGATCAGGAGACAGGCTCCCGTCACGGCCACACAATCCTGTGTAAAACGGTTCCGTCCAAAATAGTAGCTTCTGTCATCCTCCATAAACTGTAGCTTATGCACCGGCCCCACCGGCAGATTGACAATGCCGTCATGCTGGATCTTCACGGAATCCGGATAATAAAGTTTCAGTCCCACACTGCCCACATAAGGCTGCAAGGCTCTGGACACCATTTTATCCAGCCAGTCATTCTCACATAATTCAATATCATCATTTAAGAACAGCAGCAGCTTGCCATCTGCCAGTTCTGCGCCACGATTACACATGGTGGAAAAATTGAACTCCGCAGGCTCATATACATACCGGATCGGTGTTCCGGCTGTCCGGATTTCTTCCACCAGCTGTTCTGTTTTTTTCCTGTTTTCCTCGTTACTTCCGTTATCTATCAGCAGGATTTCCACCGGGACACTGCCCTCCGGGCGTTGCGTCAGCGACCGCAGACATTTTCCCAGTACGGAAGGATTATCTTTGGAAGGAATGATCACAGAGACCCTAAGCTCTCTGGCGAACAGTTCTCTGGCTTCCTCTGCCGCTTTGGCCGCCAGTTCCACGGACAGTTTTGCGGATTCCGCTGCCGTCCGGTACTCTTCCCAGGGGTTCTGCTCATCTTCCGCTTTCTCCCGGCTGGTTTCTGCCGGTCCCTGCAGTCCGATTCCCGCAGTACCAAAAGTGCCGTGAAACAGCACTTCTTCCAGATGTCCAATGGTATGACAGCCTCTCTCAAATCCACCGGCCGCCAGAAACAGCCGGTCCATCAGGGACGGATCTCTTCCGCTTTCGAAAATACTATTTCCCTGCCGGTGCTCTCTCCTTCTGTCACAGCCCCGGGCTCCCCCAGTTTCTGCAACAGTCTGCTCCGCACTGCCACGACGCTTCCCACATAGAAGAAAGCCCGGTAGGTATCCGGAGCCCAGCAAGGCTTGAACCAGGGGATCACACGCTCTCCGTTCTCTGACAGCAGATCTTCATCTCCATAGACGATCTCTGCCTCCGGATGCTTCACAAAATACGCATTGATCCGCTCCACAGCATTTTCCGCCAGCTGTCCTTTCTGCTGCCTGTAGATCACGAATTCCGCAAGACCGGCTCTTTCCCCGATCTCTGTGACCACTGTTTCCGCAATCTTTTTTTCCTGCTCCGCAGCCCATTGCGCGTAGGTCACCCGCAGCTTTGCCAGTTCTGCTTCATACTTTTTATCCTGTTGTCTGACAAGCATCTGCTTTACTGACGTCCGAATGCTCAAGTTTCCTGTCTCCTTAGAAAAATTTTTTCACCGCTCCCGCCATGTCACTTGCCACAGCAAGGGGAATCTGCACGATCTCCATTTTCACATTCAGGATGTTCTCTGCCTTTCTGTCCAATGCATCCACCCGGATCGTCAGATTCGGATCCTCCGTGGGAAATACCACGCTGGGATGCTCCGCACCGTCTGCGGACTTTAAGATTTTTCCATTGGTGGTAACGATCTTTTTGTCCTGCACAGGAACCGGCTGTCCGTTCATGGTAAGCTCCCGGATTTTACACACGCAGGCGCACATGGCCGGATCCAGCCGTAAATAATGGACATTTCCATCGAAATTCACCATAAATTCCGCCTGTTTTTCCTCTGCATAGACGTTCTCCGGGAAATAGGAATTTTCTTCGGAAAATCCCTGTCCCTTGTCCTCATAGATCTGTACCCTGAGTTCTCCCTCCGTCTGACGGAACCGCCCGATCCATTCCGTGGGCTTATAAATTTCGCCGCCTAAGAGATTGCGGATCTCACCCATGGACAATTTCTGTCCGGTCACATATTTCTGGAATTCCATCTCCTGCTCTCTGTACTGTCTGGCTTCGTTTTCCGTGATGCCCAGACGATCCAGAATACGATCCAGTTCCAGTGCATTACGTCTTTCATCTTCCAGTACATAACAGTATACAGCCCGGAAGGCCAGAGCTCTGGTCTCTATGGGACGGTCAAAAGTCCATTCATAATCAATCAGTGTCCAGTGGTCACCATCCACCAGAATATTGGCAAAGATCAGATCAAAGTCTGCCACCGGCACATCCTCCCCGTAGCCCACTCTCTCCAGATATTCTGCGAACAGGTTGTGAAATCCCTCCACATCCTGTCTGTCCAGGCATTCGTCCATCAGTTCCGACAGCGGTCTGCCCGGCACGAACTCAAATTCCGCATAAGGTATGCCGTTCTCTTCTCCCAGATGGCAGACATTGACATCCAGACTGCTTCCCGCATACCGTTCCTTCAATTTTTCATAAGCCTCCGGCATATGACGCACATGGGCTTCCGCTTCTTTTGTCAGCGGATATTTTCGGACCGTCTTACAGCCTTCCCTGTCCCGCAGGATCTCGGTGCGGATCCGGAAGCTTTCCGCACGGTCATTGGAATATCTGGCATATTTCAGATCCAGAGGTGCTCCGATCACCGCCATATAGGAATTGGAAAAAACGGAAAACAATCCTTCCTCCACAATTCCGTCAAAAGCACTCTTCTCATCGAACAACAGCATTCTGTCCCGGTCAAAATTCCGCAGATTGTTGGACAGCTCTCCACGTCCCGGAAGATAAGCATCGGAATAGACTGTGGTCATAAATTTATAATCAGGATACGGATAATAAAAACTGCGTTCTCCCACACCGCAGGCATCGAAAATGCGCTCCAGCTTTTTCCGGGAAAACGTGCGTACCACACCGCCCTCCGGATAATTTTCAATGCCGGAAAACCAGCTGCCCAGATGATCTTCCTTGCATCCGGCAAAATATTTCAATCCGTATTTGTTCTCAATGGCAATCACGATCCTGCCGTCCGGTGCCAGATGCTTCTGCAGGATCTTAAGGAAATCCTCGTAAGGCGTCTTGCCGCCTATGTAAGCCTGTCCGTACTCAAAAACACCGATCAGACAGATATAGTCATAGTCTGCGGGAAGTTCCGGTTCCACATCCGTGAAATTGCCCACATGGATCGTCACATTTTCACATTCGCTGTGGCGGTAGGCGTTGATCAGGCTGCGCTTCTTCGAGAGATCCACACAGGTCACTTCCCCGGCTTTTCTTGCCAGTGCACCCGTGATGGCTCCGCATCCACTGCCCACTTCCAGCACTTTCTCTGTTTTCTGTATGGGAAGGAAATCCACGATATTTTCCCGGAGAGCAGACAAATGATACAGGATCGGCCAGCTCTTTCGCTCCGCAATGATCCTGTCATATTCCACCGTACTGTATTTTTTTACAATGTCTAAGATCTCGTCCTCCACACTGCCGTCGCAATAATAATCCTCGCCGGGATATTTATCCAGATTCAGTGTGATCTTCCCGATGGTCTCTGTCATGCCTTACTTCTCCTCCGCATCCCATACTTTTGTTTCGGAATCCATATCATAATATCCTACGGTGTTCTTGTCCGATACCACCGTAATATTCAAGGCATCATACAGTCTGTGATATACCTCGAAGGTATCCTGATTGTAGCCGGTCACTCCCAGAGACAGCAGATACTCACCACCCTGTAAGTTCATCTTCTGGGTAAAAGTCACATTTTTCACCTCTCCCGGCTCCACGCTGTCCAGAAAAGCCTTTTCAATCATGGTATTTGTACCGGTGATCTCCACACCGATGACGTTTTTAACAGAAAATGCAAAAATGGGGGCCGGAATATGATCCATAAAACGAACCCGCATATGGATGGTAAACATACTGCCCTTCAGGATCGCATTGGTGGGAACCCCTCTGTCATCCGTAATGTAAAATTCCTCAATCTGTGCCTGCTTCGTACCGTATTCCAGGGCATTGGGATTCTGCCCCTTGGCCTCCATGGAAGCCTGGGAAGCATCGGTCCCCTTCTCATCTGCTTTTTGGGCAGCTGCTCTCTGCAGGTCTTCATCATCCAGCAGACTGGCAGTCTCTTCTCCCACACTCTCCGGGCCGTCATACTGTCCCACCAATACCCTCTTGTAGGTGTCGATCATAGCCTTGGGACTGCCTTCGCCCAGGATATTTCCCTGATTCAGCAGATATACACGGTCACAATATTTGCTGATACTGCTCAGATCATGACTGACGAACACAATGGTCTTGCCCATCTTCTTGAATTCTTCGAATTTATGATAACATTTTGCCTGGAAAAATACGTCACCGACACTCAGAGCCTCATCCACGATCAGGATCTCCGGCTCAATATTGATGGCCACCGCAAAGGCCAGCCGAACGAACATACCGCTGGAATAAGTCTTCACCGGCTGATAGACGTAATCTCCGATATCCGCAAAACTTAAGATCTCCGGAAGCTTTGCCTCGATCTCCTTCTCGGAAAATCCCATCATCGTCCCGTTCAGATACACATTTTCAATGCCGTTATATTCCATATTGAATCCGGCACCCAGCTCCAGCAGAGCGGAAATACGGCCATTTACCAGCACTCTTCCCGAAGTGGGATTCAATACACCGGTGATGATCTTCAGGATCGTGGATTTACCGGAACCGTTGGTACCGATAATACCCACCGTTTCTCCCTGATAGATCTTCATGTCCACACCCTTCAGGGCATAGTGAAGCTTATGCTTCGTCTTTTTTCCGAAGCCGAAAGCCTCCTTCATCCGATCTGAGGGCTTATCATATAGTTTATAGATCTTCTGGACATTATCGACTTCAATGGCCAGCTTTTTCTTTTCCTGCATCAATTTTAATCCTCGCTTATCAGCGTTACACTGTCTTTGTCATACCATATGGCCAGAGAACGGTTGGCCTCGTTATTTTCATCCTCCGAGAGGTCTCCCATGCACAAAAACCAGGGCTTGTAGTGATAAGGTTGCAGCTGTACATCATCCTCATCTCCCAATAGCTTCTCCACCCGTTCCAGATATTCCTGATGGAAATTATACGCTTCTCCGGTATGCACATAGTAATAGGCCCCATAAGCCGAATAATGTCCTGCCTGATTGGGTGACACCTGAAAGATCATGATAAATTCCAGACCCATAATCGCATAAAACCACCACACTGCGGCTCCGTTCCAGTTCGCCAGCCATCTTGCCGCGCTGCCTGATGCCTTCTTCTGCAGTCTTTGCTGCAGCCAGCCACACCAGTATATTTCGTTCAGGAACAACAGCAATAAATATGTGATCTTCACCGCATTCAGAGTTCTGGACAATCCGGCATGTCCGAGGGAATACAGGCTTGGGGTGTAACCGGTGGCATACAGGCAGAAGGACCACAGAAGTACGACTCCCGGATACCGGAAACGATACTCCGTCTCCTTAAGTGCCTGCCAGATCAGGGGTAACAGCATCACCATTACCATAAGAACAATAGATCCGTAAACTCTGGAAGATGTTTTACTCCTTCCAGAAAGATCGCCGATGGACTCCAGGGGACTGTATCCCCAGCCGACATAGCTGCGGGCCCGCACGGAATTGCCCGGTGCCGCTACATTCAGCCCAAATCCTATAATGTATACCAGCGTAGCAGGCAACAGCCACAGTCCCTTTTTCCGGTGTTCCACTACCACACTTATAAACAGAATCGTCAACAGCGATAAGAGTCCCTGCAATGCCGTGACAAAATTGCTTCCGGCCGTGATCATGGAAAGCAGTACCGAGGCCGTAAATAGCAGCCCGGTAGCAGTTCTTCCTTCTGCTCTCTCCAGGCAGATTGCCACAGACAACATCAACAATCCAAAGCCGTGCATTCCCACGTAATGAACTCCGCCGTTATACCAGTAGAAGCCACTCTGTGCGGAATAAATAAACATAAAGACTGCCACTGTAATCACTGCCTGTGCTGCCAGGCCGGTCCACTTTTCCATGCCCAGTACTTTCCGCAGGATCACATGGGTAAATGTCATGGTACCCGCCAGCAATAGCAGCAGGATGAACACTGGACCGAGGAAATAATACTGTTCTCCCCAGATTGCCGGCATCAATGCCATAAAGAAAATAGAAGAATAGGTTCCCTGCCACGCATACCACTGGGTTCTGGAGCAATCCAGTGCACCGGAGATGGCAGCCCATTTTGACTGTTCCTGCTCCATGGCAGCTCTGGCAAATCTTCCGAAATTGTAATCATCATAATACGGAACCGCATAGACTGTCAGACGAAACAATGGAATCAGCGTCAACAGCAGCAGTCCGCAGCATCCCACGGCCAGCAGGATCTTTCCCGGCTTCCATAACCAAAATTTTCTAAATTTTTCACGAGCACCCTTCAATTACTTTCACCCTTTCTGTTTTCCCCACAACAGTTTTGTAATGTAGCTCCTCCCCACAAGGTTCTTCATCTATAAAAGTTTTGCTATGCTCTGTTTTTTATAATACGATTTCCCCGTTCTTCGAACTCTCGAAATCGTAACAATCATTCGTATTATAGCACGTCTGCGAAATGTACCTTCAATCGTTTGAAAATAACGGCTCCCAACCCGAACAGTACTACCGTTACGATCCAGAAATACATGGTGGAAAAGAAATCCTGGAAAAACCATTCCTTCTCATAAATAGCACTTCGATAACCGTTTACAATATACACCAGCGGATTCAGCTTCAGAATCGTGATCCAATTGCCGGACAGGGAATCCAGATTCCACAAAATAGGAGTGGCCCACATGCCGATCTGCAATCCGATACTGATGATCTGAGACAGATCCCGGAAAAATACTACTACTGCACAGGTCGTGTAGCTTAGCGCCAGTACGAAAACAAACAGGCAGAAACTATAATAAATGATCTGTGTAGTATATATGGTAGGATAATATCCGTAGATAGCGGCCACGATCAACAACAGACACACAAAAAATACATGAATAAAGGTGGCTGCAATGATCTTGATGATAGGCAGGATACTGATCTTGAATACTACCTTTTTCACCAGATAATTATATTCCAGCAGTGCATTTGTCCCATTGTTCAATGCCTCACTGAAATAGAACCAGGGCACCAGTCCCGCCGTCAGGAACAATACGAAGGGTACTTCCACACCCTCCCGCAGGGGAGTACTCGTATTACCCATGATCTTATCAAAAACAATGTAATACATAGCCACCGTGACCACCGGCTGCGCCATGGCCCATACCGCACCCAGATAAGATCCCGCATATCTTTTTTTGAAATCATTTTTGGCCAGTTTCCAGATCAGATGACGGTTCTGGAACAGTTCCACCGGCAGTCCGGTGAATTTATCATACCAGTGAATAAACGCAGCGCATGCCGCCGCGATCACTACGCAGGAAATGATCTTCTTGGCCAGTTCCTGTCCCGGATCTGCCGCAGGTCCCGGATTCTTATGGAATACAATGAGCACCGCCATGATCACTGCCGCTGTCACAAACAGGGTAATACCCGTTTTCTTACTTACCTTCATTCTCTTTTTCCTTCACGTACTGTTCCAGTGTGCCCCACTTGGTATCCTTCTCGGAAAGCGTCAGTTCCATACCTTCGGGAATCGGCCATTTTACACCGATATCCGGTGTATTGTAGGCAATACCGCCCTCATCATCGGGATGATAAAAATCCGTACATTTATAGCAGAATTCCGCATAATCCGACAGTACCAGAAAACCATGTGCAAAATTCTTCGGGATAAAGAACTGCTTCTTGTTCTCTTCAGACAAAAGCACTCCGTACCACTGGCCGAAAGTCCTGGAACCTTCCCGCAGATCCACTGCCACGTCATAGACTTCTCCGCGGATCACGCGCACCAGCTTGTCCTGAGGAAAATGTTTCTGGAAATGCAGTCCACGCAATACACCCTTCTTGGAAGCGGACTGATTGTCCTGTACGAACACCTCAGGAATTCCCGCAGCCTTGAAATCGTTATAATTGTAAGTCTCCATAAAATATCCTCTGGCATCTCCGAATACCGTAGGAGTAATGATCTTTAATCCTTCAATTTCACAGGTTTCTACTGTTATTTTACCCATTTATTTCGTCCTCACTCTTTATTTTTATTGACTATTCGTAGGTGATATTCATGTCCACACGACCTTCGATGCCGTCCACTTTTCCCTTGGAGGTATACTGCCAGGTCTTATAATATCCCTGATATAACGGAACACTGCGATACTCTGCCAGCCAGATATGATAGTTTTCCAGTCTTGCTGTCTGCAGATTATTTTTGTACCAGTTACGGCTGGCATAGACACCCGCCGTGTATCCGGCATTTTCTATGGTCCTGCAGAACGCTTCACATACCAGTGTTCTGGTCTCCGCATCCAGACTGTCCGCACGGCCGTTACCGCCCGCACCTTCGGTATCGATAAATACCGGATAGTTCAGCCGGTAATCCCGGATCAGTTCGATCACCGCGGAAGCCTCTTCCACAGCTTCCTTCTCATCCACAGCCTGGGTGAAAAAGTATACGCCCACCGGAATTCCTGCGGCCTGTGCACCCTTCATGTTCGTCACGAACATGGGATCTTCCACCAGGCTTCCGGTTACCGAACCGCGGTATCCGGCACGGATAATGGCAAACTGCACTCCTGCATTTTTCACCTTATCCCAGTCGATCTCCTTGTTCCATTTGGAGACATCGATACCGACCTTTGCATTACCGGACGTGGTCTGCAGCTTCTGGATCTCTGTCTTGTCCGCATCTGCCAGAGCATCTGCCACGGCGCTGTCCTCGGCTTCTGCATCCACTTCATCCTCCGTCTTGATCAACAGGGAAATATCGTCAATGGCCAGATACTCCACTTTATCCTTGACGTGAACTCTTGTCTCACTGACCGGAACCTTATATCCCTCAATGGGAAGGAGCTCAATATAATAGTCTCCGGAATCCAGATCTCCAATGTAAATGATACCGTCCTGATCCAGATCCTTGTAATCTCCCAATCCGTCCAGTCGTACGTAGAAGCTCTCCCCGGTCACCGGACTTCCTTCGTTGTCCACGATCTGGATCCGCAGATCCTTTTCTATGGAGGTGGCTACCAGAGATAGACGGTTGCTGTTATCCTTTGCAGCTTCCAGAATTGGATTTACTTCCTGATCAAAAAACGTATTATCTTTTAAAAATGCCTTCAGATCATTGCCGATCTGACCATCCGGTGAGACCGTCTCTTCTGCCTGATCGCCATTTTCCGCCGGAGATGCACTGTCACCCGCTCCGGCATGCTGAGTGCCGGATGCCGGCTGTCCGGGAGCTGCCGCAAACTGCTCCCTGTTGACATACATGACCAACAGTGCCACCAGCAGAATCACCGCCATGGAGGCCAGAATCGCCATTTTCCGCAGCTTAGAGTCCATTTGCTACCTCTACCAGATATTTTCCGTAGTTCGTCTTAAGCAACGGCTCTGCCAGAGCAAGCAGCTGCTCTTTGTCAATGAATCCTCGCTTGAAAGCGATCTCTTCAATACAGGAAATGTACAGACCCTGTCTCTTCTGGAAAGCCGCCACAAAATCTGCCGCATCCAGAAGGGCATCATGATTGCCGGTATCCAGCCATGCAAAGCCTCTTCCCAGTGTCTCTACCTGTAAACTGCCTCTGTTCAGGTACTCGTTGTTGATGCTGGTGATCTCGATCTCTCCTCTTGCAGAGGGTTTTACATTCTTGGCGATCTCCACTACATCATTGTCATAGAAATACAGTCCGGGAACCGCATAATTGCTCTTGGGATGCTCCGGCTTCTCCTCGATGGAAAGTGCCTTGCCGTTCTCATCAAATTCCACTACACCGTATTCTCTGGGATCACGCACATAATAGCCGAAAATAGTTGCGCCCTTTTCTCTGGCAGCTACTCTGCGCAATACTGCGGAAAAGCTCTGTCCGTAGAAAATATTATCTCCCAGTACCAGTGCCACTCTGTCATTACCGATGAAATCCGCACCGATGATAAAGGCATCTGCCAGCCCGCGGGGCTGATCCTGCACCGCATATTCCAGGTGCATGCCCAGCTGGCTGCCGTCTCCCAGCAATTCCTGAAATACCGGAAGGTCTCTTGGGGTGGAGATGATCAATACCTCTCTGATATCTGCCAGCATCAGTGTTGACAGGGGATAATAGATCATGGGTTTATCGTACACCGGCATGATCTGCTTGGAAATCGCTTTTGTCAGGGGATACAGTCTGGTTCCGGAACCTCCCGCCAGTATAATTCCTTTCATTTCGTCCTCCGATCCGCCCTTTTCGGGCTTCTTTTTACTTGTTTTTTAACACACCGAATGGGAACGACGTTCATCGTTCCCATTTAACAGGTATTCTTTACTTTTCTTCGTACATCTCATTGTAGTACTTCTGGTAATCACCGCTGGTCACATTATTCATCCAGTCTTCATGCTCGAAGTACCAGGCGATGGTCTTGCGGATGCCTTCCTTGAACATGGTCTCGGGATACCAGCCGATCTCTGCCTTGATCTTGTCCGGTGCAATGGCATATCTTCTGTCATGTCCCTTACGATCCTCCACGTAAGTGATCAGGTCGTTGTTAATATGTGCCTTGCGGGGATCGGAATCCGGAAGCATCTCCTGCAGAGTCTCAATGATAATGTGGATGATCTCGATATTCTGCTTCTCATTATGTCCGCCCACATTGTAGGTTTCGAACAGTCTTCCCTGTTCCTGTACCATATCGATAGCCTTAGCATGGTCTTCCACATACAGCCAGTCACGGACGTTCTTACCGTCACCGTAGACCGGAAGCTTTTTGCCATGCAATGCATTATTGATGATTAGAGGGATCAGCTTCTCAGGGAACTGGAAAGGACCGTAATTGTTGGAGCAGTTGGTAATGTTGGCAGGGAAATGATAGGTATCCATATATGCCTTCACCAGCATGTCCGAGCTTGCCTTACTTGCGGAGTAAGGGCTGTGGGGATCATACGGAGTGGTCTCATAGAAGAATGCATTGTCATCATCTGGAAGAGATCCGTAGACCTCATCTGTAGATACATGCAGGAACTTCTTGCCTTCTTTGAAGCTGCCATCGGGAAGCTCCCAGGCTGCCTTGGCACAGTTCAGCATCACTGCAGTACCCAGGACATTGGTCTGTACGAAGATCTCCGGGTTGCGGATACTTCTGTCTACATGGCTTTCTGCCGCAAAATGTACCACACGGTCGATATCATTCTCTGCGAAAATTTTGCTGATGGCATCCTTGTCGCAGATATTAGCCTTGACAAAGGTGTAGTTCTCACGTTTCTCCACGTCCTTGAGATTCTCAAGATTCCCTGCATAGGTCAGTGCATCCACGTTGATGATACGGATTTCATTATCGTATTTTTTAAACATGTAATGAATATAGTTGGAACCGATAAAACCGGCCCCTCCTGTTACCAGATAAGTTCTCATTTTTTCTCCGTTCTGCGCACAGCGCACATTTTTTGTTATAGATAGGGGTATTTTACCATAAAACAAGCAGGATATCAACACGGCTCCTCCGCACTTCGTGCTCTCGGATCCGTAACACCCATTCGCATTCCGGACTATCGTCCTACATGCTCATGTGTGTTTCATCAGCTAATGGCCAGCCGGTTCCGCCTGCAAGCAGTCTCACCGGCTGGTCATTGCTGATGTTAATATCCCAGGTAGCTGAGGTTCAGATCCACATTGCCGCTGATGCCGCTGACTTTTCCTGTGGATTTGTATTGCCACAGATCATAGCGTCCGGTGTAGGTGGGTGCTGCTGCATACTGGGCCAGCCAGATCTTGTAGCCACTCAGTGCACTTGCATCCATCTTCTGGCTGAGCCAGGTCTTGTTAGCATACACACCTGCGGTGTATCCTGCATTCTGAATGGTATTGCAGAATGCCTTACATACTGCCGTTCTGGTAGCGGAATCGATCTTATCACCTCTTCCGCCGCTTCCTTCCACATCCAGGAATACCGGATAGGAAATCTTGTAACCGCTGATACGGTCCAGTACCATGGAGGCTTCCTGTACTGCCTCGACCTCATCCACTGCCTGGGTAAAGAAGTATACACCCACTTTCAGTCCTGCTGCCGTAGCTCCCTTGATGTTGGTCTTGAAGGTAGGGTCATCGATCAGTGCTCCCTGAGAGGAACCGCGATAACCCACACGGATGATCACATAGCTGACACCGGAATTCTTCACGGCGTTCCAGTCAATTTTTCCATTCCACTTGGACACATCGATTCCCATGGTGCCGGAACCAACTACCAGAGATCCGTCACTGGCAAAATTGTATTTTGCGCCCTGAATGACCTGTTCTCCGGTAACCTTGTTGCCATCCGCTGTAAAGAAATAAAGCTTTCCGTCCAGTGTCTGCCATCCGGTGTATTTCACATCACCTTTGATAAAGAACTTAGAGGCAGTAAAGTAATCCGCATAGACTGCTTCACGATAGCTGTCACCATCCTGTACATACAGCTGTACACCGCTCTTGTCTTTCAGCTTGGTAGTTTTATCTTCTCTCGCATTGGAAGCCTTTACTGTTACTGTGCACTTGGCTTCCACCTTGTTGCTGCCTTCTGTATACGTTACCGTTACCGTAGCACTTCCCGCTTTCACACCGGTGATAGTAATGGTCTTGCCGCTTACAGCCACAGTTGCTATACCGGTATCGCTGGAAGCCGCACTTACGGTTCCACTTCCGCTGACTTTTGCGGTAACTGTATCCGTTGCCTTCTGATAAGTCGTCACTGCCGTTTTATCCAGAGTAATTGTCGCCGCCGGAGTCGCTGTAGGGGTTGCCGTAGGAGTCGCTGTAGGAGTTGCCGTAGGGGCCGCTGTAGGGGTTGCCGTAGGGGCCGCTGTCGGGGTTGCTGTTGCCGCCGGGGTTGCTGTTGCCGTCGGGGTTACTGTCGGAGTCGCTGTGGGCTCTGCAGTCGGGGATACTGTCGGTTCTTTTGTAGGTTCTGCTGTGGGCTCTGTTGTAGGTTCTGCTGTCGGTTCCGCTGTAGGAGACACTTCTGCCATCCGCAGGAACTTACCGCTGTAAGCCACCGTTACGGTCTCCGGATCGGTAATGGTATCCTTGGATACTTCTTTATAAGTATTGGCAGTCGCGGTACTTGCCACCCACTGCACAGTATCCTGCAGTGTTGACTCTACAGTAGTATCCTTGATCTGTGTATCCTCTTTTGCAGCATTGATCTCAGATTCTTTCTTGATCTCATTGGAGACATCGACCTTTTTATAGGCGATATCTTTCTTTACTTCTACTTTCTGTGCTGCTGTCGGCAGAACATAGTCCTTGTATTTATCATCCGTCAGTGCGTTTACCGCTACGGAGTAATTCCCCGGCGTAATACCCTTTTTATAGATAATACCGTCCATATCGTCATCAGTCCAGGTCTCGGTCTTGCCGTTGGGATCTGTGATGGTTACGCTGAAGGGTACGTTGGAGATCAGCTTGCCGGTCTTTTTATTGTTAAATTTGATCTTCAGATCCTTCTGTACAGAGACCAGCTCCAGTTCTACCGTACCGCCGTTGGTGTACTCTGCCTCTTCATATTCCTTCTGTTCTTCCGGATCTTCTTCTACCGCATTGGCTGCCGCGATCTTTGCCATCTGTGCGTCTGCCACTGCCAGAAGTCCCTGCTCACCGATCATCTGGATGCCGTCCAGCTGTGTTCCCACGCTGACGAACTCCGATACCTGTCCATCCACTGCCCGGGCACTGGCATAGACACTTCCGGTCACGATAGCCAGAATCAGTACCGCCACTCCGGTAGCTGCCATGATCCGGTCCATGGTACTCAGGTTCAGGAATTTTGTCCAGATTACAGCGATTCCGCCCTGCTTTTTGCCCCCGGTCTTTCTCCTGCCCGTGGGAGCCGGCTCTTCCTCGTAATCCTCGTCGGCATAATACTCTTCATCGTCACTCTCTTCGATGTACTCCACGTCATCGGCATAGTACTCCTCACCGTCTTCTTCTCCGGTGTACTCTTCTTCATCGGCATAGTACTCCTCACCGTCTTCTTCTCCGGTGTGCTCTTCCTCATCGGCATAGTACTACTCACCGTCTTCTTCTCCGGTGTGCTCTTCCTCATCGGCGTAGTACTCCTCACCGTCTTCTTCTCCGGTGTGCTCTTCCTCATCAGCATAGTACTCTTCGCCGTCTTCTTCTCCGGTGTACTCTTCCTCATCAGCATAGTACTCTTCGCCGTCTTCTTCTCCGGTGTACTCTTCCTCATCAGCATAGTACTCTTCGCCGTCTTCTTCTCCGGTGTACTCTTCCGCATCGGCATAGTACTCTTCACCGTCGTCTTCTCCGGTGTATTCTTCCTCATCGGCATAGTACTCTTCGCCGTCAGTCTCTTCCGGATACTCTTCTTCGTCGGCATAGTATTCCTCGCCGTCGTCTTCTCCGGTATATTCTTCCTCGTCCCAATCGTAACCATCCTGTACGTCTTCTTCCCAGTTACGGTCCGGACGTTTTGTATGGTTAAATAATTTTTTCATCTGATCTATCCCTTCTGCTCATAATCTCGGTGTAATAATTCCGTAACATTATAGCATTGTATTTTCCCCACATCAAGGCATTCACCCATTTCTTCAGAATTTCTTAAATCTTTCTAATATTATGGACTTTCTTTTCGTATAATAGTAAAATCAATATAACTCTTTTTACCACTACATTATTGAATTACCTGAAACGGAGAGAATACATGAAACGAAACAATAACAACCATAATATCCACGCATCTTCTGTGAATGACATGCCGGATATTGAGATTGTAGATCTGGAAAACGACACAATGCAAGACACAGATTCTGGTAATTTCCATTCCGGGAATACTCGTTCCGGTTCTGTGCACAATTTCCATACCGATTCCGATGACGACATAGAAGACCTTTACGTAGATGCCAATGAAGAAATCCCTGAGGGCGAAGAGTCTGCGGCCCCTGCCGGTATCCGGCGCTTTCTGAATTTTCACGTACTGTTTGCTCTCGTGCTTCTTATTGTTGTCGGCGTGGTAGGATACCGCGTCACACACTGGGGACAGAGGATCAGCCAGTCCGACATCTTCAAGGACGGACAGGGTTCCTACGACGACAGTTGGGATTCCATCCTTCCCTGACCGACGAAAACGGTCAGATGATCATTAATGATGCTTCCAATATCGTTGTCTTCGGAAATGCTCCCTTCGCAGATGACAGGGACTCTTCCGACAATCTGGCCAATCTGATCGCCAAGGAGACCGATACCACCGTTTATAACTGTTCCATCAGCGGAAGTTACCTTGCTGCACAGCAGTTAAACTACGACCCCACCGTTGCCCCCATGGATGCTTACTGTCTCTACTGGCTGGTGAACCTGGCCGTTGGGGTTCCTCTGGATGGCTACTACACCGATGCAGCCAATGCTCTGGGCGACAAGACACCGGCCGAAGCAGAGGAAGTAATCAACACACTGAAAACTCTGGATTTCAACACGATCGACACCGTTGCCATTATGTATGATGCTACCGATTATCTGTCCGGCAATGCCATGTACAGTGATGAGAATCCCACGGATCCCACGCAGTTTACCGGCAATCTGGAGGCCAGCATTGAAGTATTGCAGAACTATTACCCACAGATCCGCATTATCGTTATGTCTCCGACCTATGCATATGCTGTGGATGAGAACGGCGACTATGTAAGCTCCGATATGTATATTTACAACGGCCGTGATGTCTTATCCACTTATGTGATCAAGGAATGTTACTCCGCCAATATCCACAGCGTATCCTTCATGGATAACCTGTACGGCAGCATTACCGAAGACAATGCCGATGAATATCTTGTCGACAATCTGCACCTGAATGTAAAAGGACGTAAGCTCATCGCCAAACGTTTTGAATACTTCCTGAATTACTATTCCAAGGATTATGCATCCCAGGAAAAATAATTCCGGTCAAAAAAGGCTCCCGAAGCAGCCAGTTACTTTGCTGCTCCGGGAGCCACTTGTTTTTCCCTGAAATCTCATTCCTTCATAAAGTAATACAGATCCACTGTGGAATCTTTGTAGATCACATATCCGTGCATTCTTCCGAATTCTTCAAATTCCTGATCCTGCATCTTCCCCACCAGTTTTTTATCTTCCGACAGGATCACATAGGCACAGGCCTCTTCTCTGGCCAGTTCTGCCAGCTCCTGTGCATCAATGACCTCCTGCTCCATAACATCATAAAGATCATTCTGCACCGTCCACTTGCTCACCATAATGTCCCGGCCGTAGGGCATACAAATCACATTGGAATACTGTCTCACATACTGCAGCAGTTCTCCCGGGAATGCCGCCATGACTTCTCTGCCCGGGACCTCAATGGTATCACAGATATCCACAACGCTCTGGGGTACATGATACGCATTTTCCGCCTTCTGAAAATTGGGATTCCTGTAGATCAGACTGCCGGATATCGTAAACAGCACAATAGCCAACGTTATCCCCACATATCTTTTTCTACCGGCGAGTTTTCCACAAAGCTGCACCGTACCGAAAGCAATCACCGGTGTCACAGGCAACAACCACAGGATCCGGTAATAGATTTCCCCATCCGCCATCTGAGAGACGATCTTCGCCACCAGCGGATTAAAAAAGACAAGCAACAATACTAACGGCACATAAAGAAACATCACCCGGATATATTTTCTTTTCTCTGTGAGCCACAGATACAGCAGACTCACCAGGAACCACAGAACGATCAGTCCGGTCCCCATATATTCCTGAAACAGCTTTAAAGCATCCATTCTTCTCCTCCGGTCCTATCATCCCAACAGCAAATACATTCCGGCATACACAATGCAGGGAATACAACAGCCGATCAATGGCAGTATGAGTTTCCATTTTCTGTAACTGACCGCACCACAGAGCCCGGCCGTTCCCACCAGCATGCATGCCAGCAATGCTCCCATGGTACTGGCCAGACAGCAGGCCGTCATCACAGATCCCAACAGCACCCAGAAACCGACAGTGATCTTCTGTTCTTCCTGTATTTTTCGAAGCAGTGTCAGCAGCAGGAAAAATATCATGGGGATCAGGATACTTCCCAATGCAGCCTTCCCCTGTCTGCTCCTGGCAATCATAAAATTCTCTACAGTATAATAAGAATAATCTCCGAAAAGCACCAGCACTTCCGTACAGAGTAAAAATGCAGGCAACGCCCATTTCTTCCGGTATGCGCCCTCTCCTGCGAATAATACCCTGCTTCCCAGAAGATAGAATACTCCGTAAGTCATGGAGATCAGAGCGACCGGCACCAGAGTCTTCGCCACGATCACCGTAGTGATGCCGGTCATCTGGGCCAGCCATGCGATCCAGATAGGAAAAGGTGCCAGCCCGTGTCTCACATCCAGTTCCGTATGCATTCCCGTATAAGGGATCTTCTGATACATCCTGCCGGATTCCTCTGCCGCTGCGGAGATTGCCACATAATAGGCATCGTCGCCATCACCGTAGACCATCAGCACTGCCAATACCAGCTGCACCAGCAAAAGCACACCAGCCAGCACCCACAAAATAATCTCTGCTTTCTCCGGCTTTGCTTCCCGGACTGCCCGCAGAGTACGGGACTGCCGGAAATACCGGACCGTTGCCGCTGCCAGCAGCACCAGGATGAAGCCGCAATAAGCTACGGTCACCATCCACATACGGCCTTCCAACAGGATCACCGGCACACAGATCACCTGAAATCCCGCCCATAGCAGCATCTGACCGCTAATCCACAGAAATACCGGATTTCTACAGGGTTTATCCACATTTAAAAAACAATTTCCCACCCATGCCGGCATCGCTACCAGCAGAACGGCAAGCCACAGCAAACGAACTGCGATCATGTTTCAACCTCATTTCTGTCTTCTTATCATTTCATTCCTTATCTGGAAAACATATATATCATATCTCCGTGCACGCCTTCCGAAAGCAGAAGTTCCTCCGACGTATAACCATACTTATCCCGGAGCACAGACACTGTTGCTTCTTTATCCACACCCGGTTTGATCAATACGATCACCCGGTCCAGTGCCTCCACGGATTCCGTATCCTTACGTTCCTTCAGTTCCTCTGCCGTTACCAGCAAAGTTTTGGTGTAATGCATAAATTCCGGCAGGTTCTCATAATAGCCCACTCCCGCATAAACGCAGATGCATGGGAACTCCTCATATTCTTCCGCCAATGCTTCCTGTCTGGCATATCCCTGATAGAGGTATTCCCCATCATAGGCCGCAAGCCGCAGCCCCTGTACCACCACGAGCAACAGCACCAGCATGCCTCCCACGATCTGTTCTTTCCATCCGGAGATCTCTGTCAGTTTTTTTCCAAGGAGACACAATAGCAAAGCAAGCAGCAATGCCACAAACGGAAACAAAGGCATAATATAGCGGTCCACCAGATACGGTGACATGCGGGATGCCAGCAGAAAATATCCGGCCACCGGCACCATCAGCATCCAGGCCGCATCTCTTCCGGAATTTTCACCTTTCTGTTCCTGTTTCCCGGCCCGGAAGCTCAGATACAGCTTTCCCAGAAGCAGGATTGCGCCGGCGGCACATCCGCCGGTCAGAAGAGGCGCTCCCACTGTCCGATCCGCCAGAATTCTGCCAAATGCAGCCAGTCTCTGTCCGTAACCGGCAAATCCGGAGGCCAGATTGCCGAGAGCTTCCGTCCCTCTTCCGCTGGAGAACACATCCGAAATTGCAAAAGGGAACAATACCAGTCCGATCACTGCAGCGATCACCATGGACCGGATATAGCACCATAATTCTTTGTTCCTGTGCCGGTACAGCAGGATCACTGCGGTAACCGCCGCCAGCAGAAGGCAGTAAAACAGGAAAAAATACTGTGTCAGGAAACCCAGCACCGTAATAGCGATAAGGCCCTTGTTTTTCTTGTCAAACCCGTTATTCTTCCATTTTTCCACATGGACGGAAAACAGGGCGACACACAGACAGGAAAGAAGCCCATACATACGGATCAGCAGCACCGTACCCAGTGCTCCGGTACTCATTCCATAGAGAAGCACCGCCAGGATTCCCAGCTGTCTTCCCTTTCCTTCCATGGAAAACACATCTGCCAGCTGTCTCCCCAGCCGCAGTAAAAGCCACAATGTAATTCCCAGACAGACCAGATTGATGCTGCATCCAAGCCACGGTGACAATGTTCCCCGAAAGACAGAACTCATGGTATGCAGCAGCATAAAATGTACCGGCGGATGATTGTCATCTTTTACATTAAAATAAACCGACAGGTAATCAAAGGCATCTTTCTGATCCACCGTAACATAATCCTGAAACTGCCGGTCCGTGACCCAGACCGGTTCCTCATAGACATCTGCTTTATAAGACAACAGCTTGCTGTTTCCCCGTTCCTAAGCACATCTGTTACTGTATTTTTCAGATTCTCCAGAGTCTCTCCCGCACTGTCCCCCTCGATCTCCTCGTCCACGAATTTGGCCAGACGCCCTTCCGGCTGGGTAGGTACGATCCAGGGATTATACCTGGCATTTGCCAGTTCAAAGCTCAGAAGTTCGTCCATGTGATAGCCTTCCTTCCGGCTGACTCCCGCACCCATCAATACCAGGCACAATATAACTGCCAGCAGTTCCGGCAGGATTTTTTTCCATTTATCCCGTTTTTCCTGTCCAATCATAGGAATCTTCCCATCTCCGTTATTATTCATTATCCATTACCCGATAGAGATAAATGCGGTAATAGCTGCTCTCTGTCTCAAAGGCCTCCGGCCTCATCAGTTCCAGACCGGTATCCTCACTGTGATCGATATAGGCTGCTGACAACAGATAGTTTCCGCCCAGCTGCCTCAGACTTTCCGCATCGATCGTATAGTCCTGAAAATAAAAGCCGCCTTTTTCGATCGTATAATAGCCGGGGCATTCCGCGCTGAACAAATAGCAACGATTCCCCCAATGGTCAAAGCTGTCTTCCAGATATTCACTCTTGTCCAGCTCCGGTGCAATGATCTCCCGGAAACGGTGCTTGTACTCCAGAGAATAGTTATTTGAATAGCCGTCCAGACAGTAAAATCCATGATACAATGCCGCAGCGGGATCGATTCCCAGACTTACGACCCGGTAATCCTGTGGTTCTTCCCCGGTATTCTCCCGCAGGTACTCCTGTACCTGATCCAGCACATCCACGGCATAATAATCCCGGAAGCTCATGGCTGCATAATTCCGGTTCACCAGTTTTTGCAGATTGGGCTTCAGATTGCTCTCCAGCAAAATCTTCCCGGCTGTTGCCACGGTAAGAAGCATTGCGGCCATTACGATGATCCCCGGGATCACACCGTTCCTGCGTCCGTTCCCTGTTTTCTCCGCTCCTGTGTCTCTTTCCGGGAGCTGTTCCGTCAGCAATAACAGGCTGCACCCCAGAATAAAATACCACAGGCAGGGACTCAGCCACAGGACTCTGTTGGCCTGAAAGCCCTTCAGAGCACCCAGACTGGAACGGATAGCGATTCCGATACTGCTGTCCCACAGTGCGGCCACTGCCGCAAAGCCTGCAATAACGGCCAGTGACAGGCCCACGGCTTTCCATAACCGTTTTTCTCCGCCCTCAGGTACATTCTTTTTATCCGCTATGTCCTTCTTCGTTGCCCGATTTAGGAAAAATAAAACAACTGTTGTCATCAACAGCACCACGAGGATCAGTCCATGATAATCCACACTGTGCTGTCCTCCCTGCAGGAGGTTTGTTTTCAACTGACTGAAAAAGTCCACCGGGCTGAGCAGATATTCCGATTTGTGAAATCTCTTCTCCCTGTCCTCCGGACAGCTGAAGCAATAATGAACCGTTCTCAACGATATACGTAAGCAGCAAAATCCCCCAGGCTGCAGCCTGTCCGGCGGAGAACTGTTTCCTTTTGTCCACCAGTGTGACGATCTCCCATACCGCCCAGATTCCCAGCACAGCAAAACCGGATAACACCAGGGAAGAATTACATCCGAAAAGCAGTACATAAAAATAACAGAGAATCCTAAAATTCTTCGGTTTGTCCTTTTCCCCCAGTCGCAGTACACAATACATTAACAGCGGCAATCCATACTGGGACAGCCCGTACACCGGCAAAAACGGCAGATACGCATACATGCATCCGGTCAGCATGGCTATGAAACCGACAAGTCCTTTTCTTCTCCGCAGTGTTTCCGATGTTTCTCCGGCCCATCCAAGCAGGCAGAACATTCCCAGATATCCGGCAAAGCTGCCAGCCACCTGCATACAGGCCAGTGCCAGTTCCGCAGGCAGCCACCGGTATAACAGCACACAGGCGGGGGCCGGCATGGTAAGCGCTGTTTTTGCTGCACCGTTCATGAATTCCGGCAATACACTGCTGCCATCCCACAGATGTCTTGCCTGCAGAAGATAGGCGATCACCTCACCGTCCAGCTGATCGTGATACACAAACACAGAGTCCTTCCCTAATACAAGATACGGAACTCCCATAAAAAATACTGCCAACGCTCCCAGAAAGAACCAGACTTTTTCTGATTTCTGCGTTTTCACTTTTGTTGTCATCTTCGTCATGGTTCCTCCTTCCCGCGTTTCTGCTGTCACAATTCTATTATTTCTCCGGGTTGTCTTCTGTATCTCCGGCGCTTATGGTCCTATCGGTCCAGAGGATCATTCCCACAAGCCACAGAGAACCCGGCAGCAATCCGTTCTTGTAATCCAGGCATCCGGCATCCCGCATGGTATACCACAGGATCATGCCTGCCGCAGTGATCACACAGACTCCTGAGATCTTCCAGAACAGGCTTCTGTCCGGTACTGTTTTTTCTTTTTTCTTTCGGAGCATGGCAATGATCCCGCATATCATGCCGCTCACGACCACAACAGCGATTCCCGACAGGAACCACCAGCTGCTGTATTTTAACAAAAGCTCTGTCAGCCTTGGATCTCCCGTCATCATAATGTCTACATTTCTGCCAGAGAAGGAGTCATATCCCCTGCCGTCCAACAGCAGCTGCAACAGTACCGTAGGCATGGCATATCCGAGGCCATCCCAGGCGATCTGATGGATATTGTCTGAAGTATACGTCTTCAGATGATACCCGGCATACTCTCTGAATATCTTCTGTGCTTCCGCCTTGCCGAAACGATCCTCCAGCGTCTTTTGTATGCCGGACTCCATGGTTCCCGCATAATACCCGGCATTCCTCATCTCTTTCCAGGTCATCCAGGTACGTAGCTGTTCCGGCCATTCATCGTATTCTTCTTCCTCTCTCATATGCGTCCAGCTGAACCGGCGCATCATGGCGGCGCTCACCGTATTCTCCGCCTTCCCATAGCTGCCCGGTGTCTGCCACATGGGCACCAGCGTGAATAAAATTCCCGCCATTGCCAGAAGGAGCAAAAGTTCCCGGCCTACTCTCTTTTTCTCCGTCTTTCTGCTCCGTAGCTGCCACAGATGTATCAACCACAGAACAATAAGCGGTACCAGCCCCAGATACAGATTCTCCACCACACACAGTGTACTGAGCGCCCACCAGATTCCGGCTTCGAACAGACCATGTAACGGTCTGGCCGGCGCTGTTGTCTCACCATCCTCCGCCACAGCATCCTGCCGCAGGATCCGGATCACCGCCGACAGTTCCAGCAGTAAAAAGGAATATCCCGGAGAATTCGGCAATACGGCCAGATGACTTTGCATGGCACAGGGAAAGGTCAGAAGCGCCAGGCTTCCCCAGCACAAAAATATCTTTTTCCCTGTCACTCCACATGCCCGTAAAAATACTACACCGGCATAAAATGCAATCAGGATCTGTACCGTATATACAAAAAAAGTATAAGGGATAGAACTTATGGATTCTATCCCTTTTACAAGCATCAGAAAAAGAGGGTAGCCGATCCCCATGTAGTCATCACACACAAGTGTCTCTGACGCTTTCAGCCATGTGTAGCTATCGCCGAATTCCGGAAAAATTCCAAAGGATCTGACGCCCCAGCAGATTCCCAGAAGAATCTGCACGGAGACACCCAGGAACAGAAATCTGCCTGCAACCTGTGCAGACGCTCTGCCAATTTTTTGCATGTTACTGCTCCTCTAATTCAAAAAAGTTTTTCACCAGTCCACAGATGAAATCCACCTGATCCAGTGTCAGCCCATAGTACATGGGAAGTCTTACCAGACGCTCGCTCTCTCTGGTAGTATAACGGTCCTCGCCGTGGAACCGGCCGAACTTCTGTCCTGCGGGAGAAGTATGCAGCGGGATATAATGGAATACCGTAAGCACACCGTTCTCCTTCATATAGCTGATAAATCTTGTTCTCTGTTCCAGATCTCTTGCCTTAATGTAGAACATATGCGCATTATGCACACAGCCTTCCGGTACGGTGGGCAGGTCGATCTTCCCCGCTTTCTTTAAGGGAAGCAGCTGCTCATAATAGCGGTTCCAACAGGCAAGTCTTGCCTCATTGATCTCATCAGCGATCTCCAGCTGTGCATAGAGATAAGCCGCATTCATATCACTGGGAAGATAGGAAGATCCGTAATTTACCCAGGTATATTTATCGATCTGGCCCCGGAAGAACTTGCTGCGGTTGGTTCCCTTCTCCCTAATGATCTCCGCTTCTTCCACGTCCTTCTTATCACGGATCAGCAGTGCTCCGCCCTCACCCATGCTGTAGTTTTTGGTCTCATGGAAGCTGTAGGCACCGAAGTCACCGATGGTTCCCAGTGCTTTTCCCTTGTAAGATGCCAGTACACCCTGTGCGGCATCCTCTACTACCTTTAAGTTATGTCTTTTTGCGATGTCCATAATGGTGTCCATCTCGCAGGCCACACCGGCATAATGCACCGGAACGATGGCTTTCGTCTTCTCCGTGATGGCATCCTCGATCAGTGTCTCGTCAATGTTCATGGTATCCGGGCGGATATCCACGAACACAGGAACCGCACCGCGCAGTACAAAGGCATCTGCGGTGGATACGAAGGTGTAAGCAGGCATGATCACTTCGTCCCCGGGCTGAATGTTACACAAAGTGCTGCCAGTTCTGTCGCATGGGTGCAGGAGGTCGTCAGCAGGCATTTGCCGGCTCCGGTCCTCTCCTCGATCCAGGCATTACATTTTTTCGTATATTCTCCATCTCCGCAGATCTTCTGATTTTTTACACATTCCTGAATGTAATCTGCTGCTTTATCCACATAAGGCGGTACGTTAAACTTAATATCAATCTCTCTCATAACACATCCTCTTTTCTACTGTCTGTTAGCTTTCTCTATGTTCCCGCTTCCAGCTTCCTACGGCTGTCCCAGGCACATTTTCCGTCACATGACTGATAATATATTTCGGTCTTCCCTTGACTTCTTCATAGATTCTGGCAATATAATGGCCAATCACACCAAGGCTTAACATAATAAATCCGCCAATAATGAGGATCAGCAGGATCACCGTGGTAAAACCTTCCACCGCCGTTCCCATCAGATAGCGCACCAGGGTCTGAATCGCCAGGATCACACTGAACAGGATGGATACCCCGCCCATGATCGTCACCAGCTGCAATGGCAGTGTGCTGAAGGAAGTGGCATTGGTAATGGCATATTTCATCAGACTCCAGAAGGACCACTTGCTCTGTCCGTATTTCCGCTCCTGTACTTCATATTCCACAGTCTCCGTACGGAACCCTGCCCAGAAGGTCAACGCCCGGAAAAAGGTATTGCGTTCCGGCAGTTCCAACAGGACCTGTACTACTTTTCTGTCCAGAAGTTTGAAATCGGAAGAAGCATTCATGTCCATCTTGATCAGTTTGCTCATGATCTTGTAAAAAAGTCCGGCAGACAACTTATATCCCAGACTCTCCTTACCGCGGTCGGCCTTGATACCTTCCACGATCTCGGCACCCTGCTGCCATTTTTCCCACATCTGTGGAATCACCTCAGGCGGATGCTGCAGATCACAGTCCATAACGATCACCGCATCCCCCGTAGTCAGCTCCAGGCCTGCAAAAATTCCCGCTTCCTTTCCGAAATTCCGGGAAAACTCCGCTCCCCGTACTCTCGGATTCCTGGCCGATTCTTCCTTAATACGTTCAAAGGTTCCGTCCTTCGAACCATCACTGATAAATACCAGCTCATAATCGATCCCGTGCTGTTCCAGCAGTTCCCCCAGTACTTTTGCGGTATTGGCAATATTCTGTTCTTCGTTATATGCCGGTAAAACAATCGATAATAATGACATCCTCTAATCCCTTCCGCAGTTCTCGGTCTTGACATACAGGATTCCATCCACAACCCTGGTGGAATTCGCTCCCGGAAAAGTATCCATGTCAATGTATTCCTGCGTCATATAAATCTCACCCACAGTATCCGGATCCAGAAAATTCAGGGTTGCGCCCAGATAGTTCTGCATAAATGCCTGATAATCCGCTCCCTTATAGATCAGATAGTCTCCGCTGAGACCGATCATACCGTCCGTGACTTTTCCGGTAATATCCGTAGTGGGGAATTCATCATACCCGATGACACCCACCAATGCAATGGGAATTCCCTGATAGTACCCTTCCGTCTGCTCGATCCTGTCCAGCAGACGTACACAGTACGCATAGGTCTTCTCGTATTTTTTCTCCAGATTGGAATATCCGATATTATCCGATACTCCATAATTGAATACCAGGATTCCGGCCGCCAGTAATGCCACCCACTGGATCCCGATATCTGTTTTCCCGTCCTCCGACGCATATCTGTCCACAAATGCCAGCATCAGGATCAGATATAATACCCACTGATACCGCATCAGCAAATGATAGGTCAGATTCGGAGAAATCACCAGAATCACATTGGTCAAAAGCGGAAGTCCCGCCGCCAACAGAATTATTATAACGAAAAATGCCGGATTCTTCCACCATTTTCTTCGCAGCATGCTTCTCACCAGCAGATAAGCCACCAGAAGCACCAGTGCCGCACAGGCCGTAAAAGAGAAAATATTGTTCACCAGCACATTTCCATGCACCGTAAATGCCAGAAAATCAACATACATTCCCCGGATCGTTGCAAACAGCCCCAGACCGGAACCTCCCTGCTCCATGGAATTGATCCCCTGATAGGTATCCAGCACCTTTCCCTGTAATTTCAACAGAATCTGCAGGATCACGTAATACAATGCGGCTCCGGCAACTCCCATGCCCAGGTAACGAAGTACATAGAACGCTTTCGTCTTCCAGCCCTTCTCTTCCATAAAAAAGAGCAGGATCATATACGCACAGCAGAATGGCAAAGGGCAGATATGCCTGATGATCCCATACTGAACGCAAGACATACCGCCCCGGCCAGCCAGCCTTTTTTCTGTTTTTTCGTAAAAAGCACTGCCAGAATTGCGAGGAACAGTGCCATCATATAGCCATCCATGGTAAACACATAGGCAAAAGTGGATGCCAGTGCCGGAAAAGAAACCAGCAATCCGCTCACTGCCATGATTACCAACGGGTCTGCAAGTTCCAGCAGTTCCGTCAATGCCACCGCCGTCAGCGCCAGCCAGAGCAGACCGATCAGACCAATGATCCACGGAATGGTAAAATACGAAGAAAAGCCGCATGCCACAGACAGAAACCATCGTCCGGAAGTGATCATATTCTGATCAAAATACATACTGCTCAGGCCGTCATGATTCGGAATATCCGAAAGCATCACCGGCAGATGGATCAGAATCCCCAGTACAAACGCTGAGAGAAAGGCGATCTTCCATGTATTTTTTATTTTTGTTCTACTAGATTGAAAAAAATCCCACGGGGTCTTCATCCGTCTGTCACTCCTTATTTAGTCTTTCCGCGATCGTCTGTGCGATCTTCTCTCTGCCGGCCTCATTGGGATGCAGGCCGTCATCAGTATAGAGATACAGATCATCCCAGGTGTCATGTGGATAATAGTCATGATAGATGTCTATGACTTCTACATTCAAAGCCTCACACAGCCCGATTTCCGCATTGACATAATCCTCCAGCACACCACCGCCCAGATCATATTCCTCACAGGTCAGTTCCGGATCCGTATACCAGGTATAGGGTGGGGTGATGAAGATAATGCGCAGCTCCGGATAGGCTTCCCGCAACTCCTTCACAATACTGCGGATAGCTCCACAGTAGGTATATTCATCATACGGATCTGCCGTGGATTCGATGGGAGTGCCGGAGTGATAATCATTCAGTCCGGAACCGATAAACAGGATCTTCACCTGGTCAAAATCGATCTGTCCCAGATCTCCCAAAGTATCCTCAAAATAATCCGTGGCTGCTTCTCGGATGTGCACGGTCCTCTGGACACCGAAATCCTTCACCACAAAGGAGCGTACCAGTCCGGCCGCAGAAATGGAATCCTTGGTATATCCCAGCCTTCTCTCCGCATCCGCTCTGCCAAGAACCGTTCCTCCCAGCCCACCGTTGTAACATTTTAAACCTGTCTTCTCCTGAAGCTTTGCCGCGATGGATGTCTCATCCCGGCACAGACCATATACACTGTCTCCCAGAAACACTACATCATAAGGAATCCTCTGATATTCCCGGTCCCCCGGAAAAAAACAGTACCAAAAGCAGCACAAACAAAACAGCTGCTGTCACACTATATAAAATTTTTTTCTTCCAGCTGCCGTTTTTCTTCATAAACCTCAGATATTATCCTTCTATTCTTCTATTCCCGCCGTCTGCAGGATCTCTGCGATCCGGGCAGCTCCCTGCCCGTCGATCAGGGTTCTCTCCGCTTCATAGGTTCTCTGCCGCCCTGTTCTCACAGACATTCCGACACCAGCTGCCGATGGCTTTTCTTGTCTCTTCCGGTGTGTAATGCCATTTTCCGGCATATCCGGCAATTTCCTGCTTTCCCAGCCATTCCGTCAGCCCTTCCTGGTTCTCTGCGTAAGAAAAACAGACAAAAGGCACTCCCAGAACTGACAATTCATAGATTGTCGTTCCACCGGCAGTCACCGCCAGCTGACAGGCCGTCATCAGTCCCGCCATGTCTTTCACATCGCAATGCAGAACCACGCTGTTGTGCTCCGATGCATATTGCTCCAATTTTTCCCGGTTCGGATTAAACCTTCCCACCACCAGATGATACCTTATATTTTTTCCCGCCAGACTGTGCTCACACAGTTCCCGCAGGATTTTTCCCGCAATGTTGTCTTTGTCTCCGCCACCGGTGGTGATCAGGATATCCGTTACATCATCCTGCAAAATATACTGTGCTGCCGCCTCACAGAACTGCTGCCGCACCGGCACATAAGCAGCTCCGAGATACTGTCCGGTACTGCTGCCATACAGTTCCCGATACTTTTCCCGGGAAGCAAACAGATTGTAATTGATCACACCGTCCACCGGAAATGCATGCTGCTGCATATCATCCAGCAGATACACCCTGCCAAACCGGTGCAATGCCTGCAAATAAGCATCCGTCACCGCATAGCTGTCCACCAGAAAAACATGCCCGCTTCCACGAATCAGTCCTTCCAGCGCCGAAAGCTCTCCTTCCAGGTCGGCAGGATCCGTCCCAAGGATCTTCACCGGCATGTCCCAGCTCTGCAACAGTTCCGCAGATGCCTGCTCCGCGCACAAAAAGCAGAGTTCTTCCGGATGCTCTATTCTTTTTTGTAATTCCTGTGCCACCGTGAGGCAACGCATCAGATGCCCTGCCCCCGTAACAGCACTGCCGCCCGCACGAAAATAATACATTTCCGCTCCTTACTGCTGTTCCTTCTCTGTGAAATCCACAAGAGACCAGTCCATAGGGGTTCCCAGCCTGGCATCTCTGGTGATCCGTTTGCCCAACAGTTCCTCATAATATCTGGTATGCAGTCCGCAGGAAGGTCTCACAGACCGCAGATTCTCCGGAGTAAACACATCCCCGGCCTTCATATCCTGTGCCACGAACAGAGAACGGGAATGTTCTCTGCTCTTTTCTGCTTCGGTGTCGATCGTAGGTCACCTTTCCTACTGCTTTCTCGATCATGCGGATGCGATCCACCATCTCTTTGAATTCTTCCGGTTCCATGGAGAATGCCGCATCCGCACCGCCGTCTGCTCTGCGCAGTGTCAGATGTTTCTCCACCACCTTGGCTCCCAGCGCCACGCCGGCACCGGCCACGGCACAGCCCATGGTATGATCAGAAAGACCTACCACACAGTCAAAGACTTCCTTCATGGAAGGAATCGTCTTCAGATTAATATCCTCATAGGGTGCCGGATAAGCGGAGGTACATTTCAACAGGATCACATTCTCGTTGCCCTCTTCCTTACAGGTACGCAGTGCCAGCTCGATATCCGCCAGATAGGCAATTCCGGTAGACATGATAATCGGCTTGCCGGTACGGGCGATCTTGCGGATGAAAGGAATGTCGTTAATCTCGAAGGATGCCACCTTGTATACCGGTACCTCCATCTCTTCCAGAAAATCAATGCTGGTCAGATCAAAGGGAGAAGAAAAGAATACCAGTCCCATCTCCTCTGCGATCTTTTTCAGCTTTGGCTGCCACTCCCAGGGAGTATAGGCGGTCTCATACAACTTGTGCAGTGTGGTTCCGTCCCAGATGGTTCCCTGTGTGATCTGGAAGCAGGGATCATCACAGTCCAGTGTGATGGTATCCGGGGTGTAAGTCTGTATTTTAATGGCATCCGCACCGGCATCCTTTGCCGCCTGCATGATAGCCACTGCTCTGTCAAAATCCATCAGATGATTCGCAGACATCTCTGCAATTACAAAAGTGGGAGAATCTTCACTGATTTTATGATTCCCGATCATGATCTCTTTGTTCATAATAGTGCCTCCTTAAGGAAATACAATATGTTCGTACTTCTTGCTGTCCCGGATCCCTTTCCAGTGTTCCGCTGTCATGCGCATATATGTCACGTCATAAGCAGCTCCGTTTTTCACCACGTGGGCTTTTTTCTCTTCCACGACTTCACAGCCGCAGATCTTATGGAGCTGGATGACACCCTGATTCAGGGTGAATACATCACTGTATACCGCATTTTTCCCAAGATCCAGAAACGCATGGTCATACATACTCATCTCCAGCGCCAGTGCCGTCTGGATGCTGCGCAGTTTTTTCTCGCCCACGTAATAGGCCCATCCCAAATCTCCTGTGGGATTCGTCAGCCCTGTGTAATTGATGACGCCGGCTGCTGTGCCGTCGATCTCAATGATCCAGTAGCTCACATCCGGATCCTGCTGCACTTTGGCAAACCATTTCTTCTGCCCTTCCAGAGTCAGCTTCGGATCCGTATTCATATAGCGGGTAATCTCCGGATCCATGCGCCAGCGCATGATCTGTTCCAGGTCTCCCTCTGTCACTTTTCTTAATGTAACACTCATTCGCAGCCCGCCTTTTCCAACAGTTCACGCATTCCTTTTAACTCAATGGCTTCGTCTAAGGGAATGCTGACACCAAGTTCTTCCTCCAACTGTCCGATGATCATGACATGCGCCAGGGAATCCCACTGCTCCACATCTTCGATCATGGTATCCTCGGTGATGGTTCCCGCCGGAACCTTTAATACATCTTCAATCAGCTTTATGATCTTCTCTTTCATATGGTTATCCTCTGCTTATCCTCATTTTTTCTAACATTTACCACTGTCCGGTCTTCCGTCCGGCAGCCGTCACCCAGCCCCAGGTCAATCGTATAAAGTCTCCTTCAGCCAGTAGGCCCTCTCCGGTCTCTCTGCCAGTGTGATCTCATAGCAGGTGCCGCCCTCCTGTGTACTTTCCGTCCTGTGGTAACCCAGCTTTTCATACAGAGCTTCCACCGGCTTATTCCTGGCTGTCGGGATATATCTGCCGCGGAGTCCGGTATATCCTTCCTCCTGCATCTGCTCCTCGATACGGTCGATCACCGCATTCTCGATATTCCGTCCCATGACACGGCAGCTCATGACCAGATCCGTGATCTCCGGCAGTTCTCTGGCAGTATCCACGATGGCTGCTGCCACGATTCCGTTGTCTCCAAACGCATCCGTCACCTGATACAGAAATACTCTCTTTCCGGCATCTTCCACGATCTGCTGCATCTGCTCTCTGGTGTAGCGTCTGGTGGTCAGGTTGAACTGGTTCGTTTTATTCAAAAGCTGTGTCAGCCGGTCCAGATGTTCCTTCGGATCCACCGGGATCAGACAGATCTCCAGCTTTTTCACATAGTCTTCAAAGCTCACCGCCTGCTCTGCCATGGCATTTCTGTCGGCATTGGCCCGGTACTGTGCGGTCTTCTCCCGGTCCTCTTTCGTGATCACTGCCCGGGCAAAATATTCTTCATAAATCTTTGCCATGCAGGGCGCCAGTTCCTCCGGTCTTGCCGGGAAATCGGGCACAGTCACCTCCGGCAGCATCTGCCGTACCATTTCCCGTTCCGCTTCGCTGTCATCAAAAAAGACAAAGGAATCCGTTCCCAGATTCAGTTCTTCCGCCATCTTACGGATATTGTCCGGCTTCGGATCCCAGTTGATCCTGCGGGCTGCGAAATCTTCCGGCCCAAGCAGCATATGGGGATGATGTTCCAAGATCTCCATGGCATCCTCTTCATTATTTTTGGATGCTATGGCTAACAGCACACCCTGTTCCTGCATCAGCTTTATGACCCGTTGCAGATTTTTATAAGCCAGACCGCTGTGGTCTTCCGACAAAAGCACCGGTGTGTGATCCGTCTCTCCGGCCAGACCGCCCCACAGGGTATTGTCCAGATCCAGAACCAGCACCTTTTTAGGGGTGCGTTCCTCCAGTTCCGCCTGCTGTACTATTTTTTCCGCCAGAAGAGACTGGGTCTCCATCCCCAGCAATACTTTTCCCATATACCACATTTTCAGGGAAAACGCCTTCTCCTCGCCCTGATGCTCTATGATCCAGCGATAAGGAAATATCCGCACATTGGAATGTTTCTCCGTCAGCTGCTGCAGTGCAGCACTCCACAAACTCTCCAGCTGCTGTTTGCGTTCCGGATCCGCCAACACAGCCAGTTCCACCGCCCACAGATATGCATCGGAGACATAGAACACACCATGCTCCGGCAGACAGCCTTCCAACGTCTGAAACCAGTTTCCGATCCGCTCTTTTGCTGTCTGCGGATCATAGTCATGTTCCAGCAGTTCTGCCAGATCCATGATCAGAAAGGTAATGTCCGGCTGAAAGGCATGATAAGAGGAAGCCGGGTTCAGCAAAACTCCCAGTTCATTTCCATAGCCTTCCGCATCGTAGACTTCCGCCTGTTTCTGTAACATACGGATCACCATATTCATATTTACATTGGACAATACTGCCAGTCTGCCTGTTGCCATAGTCTCAGATTCCTCCGGGATTATTTTTCCTCCGTCATCAGACGGTATTTCATCTCTGCGATCTTCCAGTCCGTCAGATTATCGATATCCTGCACTTCCAGTTCCGATACGATCAGGGGCAGAATATTTCCCACCATCAGCTTCTTATTCACTGCAAAGCGGTCCGTACGGAAGACATAGAACTGTCCCACATCATGATAATGGGGCTGCAGGTCCTGGGATCTGCTGTCCAGATATTCGGGATATTTAAATACCAACCGTTCCTGCTCCACTACCATGGCCCGCTGGGGCGGGTAGGAAAAGCTGACCACCGGAATCAGGGTGTCCGCATCGCTTGCTTCCAGCTGTTCTACCGCTGCTTTCAGTTTTTCCGCTGTCACAAAAGGCGCTGTGGGATAGATGCAGCATGCCACATCAAAATGCATGTCACGCTTCTCATATTCCGCCAACACTTCCGCCAGCACATCATTGGTGGTGGCAAAGTCTCCGGAAGTCGCCTCACTGCGGAAAAACGGCACCTCTGCACCGTACTTTTTCGCAATCTCCGCAATCTCCGTATCGTCCGTGGATACCATCACATGGTCAAAAAGTCTGCTGGACAATGCCGCCTCGATGGAATATGCCAGAATCGGTTTTCCACAAAAATCTCTGATATTTTTCTTCGGGATCCGCTTGCTCCCACCTCTGGCGGTGATAATCGCTAATCTGCTCATTTTCCTAACCTCATCTTTCTCATGCCCCATGGCCGCCCTTCAGGCCCGTAGCTTCCATACAAACTGCCGGATCCTGTAATAGAGATAGAACCGCAGATCGCTCTTTTTCTGCATGGCGATGAATTTGCGTTCCTCCGGCCCGGTATATTCCAGATAATATTTGTTCCTGTCGAACTCCGGAAAATGTCGTTCTGTCCCCTCCCGTAGTTCTTTTACAAAAGACAGCTTCGGCTTCTCCACTCCCGACAGATAGGAGAATAAAGTGATCGCATAATACAGCTCCGTAAAACGGTATTCGATCTGCTCCCGGTATTCCGCAAGGAACCCTCTGTTCTCGCATTCCGTGTACAAAAGTTCTGCTGCTTTCATACGATCACGGCATTTTTCCTCCGTGATGTGATGTACCGTGGACACCGCATGCTGGTAATAATAATACAGCGGTTCCTCCACTCTCTCAAAACGTCGAAAGTACAGGCTCCACAAGGGGCCTGCACAGTTGTCTTCGTAGAAAATATGCTCCGGAAAATCCAGATGATTCTCCCGGATCACACTATGTTTGTAAATTTTCAGCACCATACTGCCGGGACGCATGAACAGTCTCTCATGCTTTTCCTTCGTCAGATCCCCGGTCTGATCCGGTGTATTGTTGACGATGACCTTCCCGACCTCAAAGGTATGATGATCCACCAGACTGTAATCGCAGCCCACCAGATCCGCTCCGGTTGCTTCCGCTTTTTTCAGAAGCTTCTCGTAATAGTCCGGTGACACCCAGTCATCACTGTCGATGAAACCGATCCATTCCCCCTGCGCCACCCGCAGTCCGGCATTTTTGGCACCGCCCTGTCTTAAGTTCACAGGGTTCGGAATGACACAGACCAACTCCGGATAACGCTTCTGATAATCCAGCAGGATCTCCAGAGAATCGTCTGTAGAAGCATCATCCACGCAGAGGATCTCATAATCGTACAGTCCCCGGATGGTCTGTCCCACCAGGCTGTCCAGACAATAATTCAGTTTTCCCTCCGTCGCCATATTATAGACGGGCACGATGATGCTCAGTTTTTTACTCATAGGCGTTACAGATTTCCCCGTTCTATTTTTGCTCTGCCGTCTTCTACCCGATAGACAATGTCACATTTTTCAATGGTCTGCAATCTGTGGGCGATAATGATCAAGGTCTTGCGGCCGTGCAGTCGGTTGATAGACTCCATGATGGCTGCTTCCGTATCATTATCCAGTGCGGAAGTGGCCTCATCCAGGATCAGTACCTCCGGATCATTATACAGCGCTCTGGCGATACCGATACGCTGTCTCTGTCCTCCGGAGAGGCGGATACCCCGCTCGCCGATGCCAGTCTCCAGACCTTCCGGCAGAGTCTTGATAAATTCATCCAGCTGTGCCTCTTTCAATACTTCCCACAGTCTGTCCTCATCAATCTTGTCCTCCGGCACACCGAAGGCTACATTTTTACGGATGGTGTCATCCAGCATGAAGATCATCTGGGGGATGTAGCCGATATTCTTCAGCCATTTCCGGTAATTGCCCGGTTCCTTTACATCCACGCTGTCTGCATAGATATGTCCCGTACTGGGCTCCAGCAGTCCCAACAGAATATCCACCACGGTACTCTTGCCCGCGCCGGAAGTACCCACGATACCTACCGATGCACCCACCGGGATCTTCAGATCCGCATGGTCGAAGATCAGACGCTCCGTATTGGGATAGGCATAAGTAATATCTTTCATCTCGATGCTTTCTTTTACATCCAGCTTTTCATCTTCATCGGTAGCAAAGGACATGTCGATATTCTGTCCGTTGATCTCATCCTGTAAATTATCGCTGACACCCATGAAGAAAGGTTCAAAATAGGCGATGGAATTGATCTGGTTGTTGATACGGTTCACGCAGGGCAACAGTACCAGTGCCGCTGCCGCCAGAGTTCCGAACACTGTCAGCATATTTTCTGTAGGCACACCGGTGGCCACCAGAAAGATCATATATCCTACCATAGTGGCAACGCAGGCTGTCTCGATCAGCAGCTTCGGCACCTGATTGTACAAGCTGTAACGCTGTACGGCATCCACATAGCCTTTTCCGCATTTGCGGTACTCGGATACGAAATACTGCTCCTTGCCGGAAATCTTTACTTCCTTGATACCCTGTACCGTCTGGGAGATCCATTTGAACAGACTGCTGTAATAGTCCTGATTGTCCTTACCGGCCTTGTACATGATGGGTTTCAGCACTCTCTTGATCAGCCACATCAACAGAAGCAATACCATCGCCATCAGGATCGTCATGGTACCGCTGGAAATAAAGCAGTAGCTGATGACAAACAGGGAAACCACGCTGTCGGATAACAGCTGTAACAGTGCCAGGATCAGTGCATACATATTGTTGACATCGGAAGTGATACTGCGCTGTACCACAGCGGTATCCGCATTCAGATAAAATTCATAACCTCTGCGCAGGTAATTACGCATCATGCGCTCGGAAGTGCGGAACTGGTTCGTATAGACAAAGGATAAAGTCAGCTTCTGCTGTACATAAGTAAACAGGTTCTTCACCACAAATACCAGAATCAGCAGCACCATGACAATAATGGAGAACGTACGATAGCTCTCCACACCCATGATCTCATAGCAGGCTTCCGCCACCCGGCTGTGTTGTACCGCTTCGGGATCAATGACGATCTGCATGACCTCCACCAGCATTCCCACACCGGCAGTCTGCAAAAAGGCACTGATCACCATGAGGATAATGAGTCCCACCATGGTTCTTTTCTGTTTTTTGTCCAGCAGGACACGTAATTTCTTGATGATCTGTATCATTGACGGTCTCCAAACTTATATCTGTTCATTCTGTCTGTGGATCAGTGGATCCTCATAGGCATCCATAAAATCAGGTCCGAGGCGTACCGCTTCATCCGCAAAAGGAAGTCCCTTTACCTCCGTAAATATGGTTACCACCTTTTTAAAACGCAGATTCGGGAAAAAGTTCAGCATCTCCATGGGCATGGATGCATCGAACTGGGGATATTCCACAAAAAGCTTCTGGTAATCCAGCAGGTCTCTGGGATGGGGCTTTAAAAATATGGTGCCCTCTTTTTCATACATTTTGATAATATCCCGGAAGATCTGTTCTCTCACATCCAGTGTGCATACCGGATCCGTGAGGATCAATATTTTATCTCCCACCTTATTGCTCTCTTCGATCTGGTGTTCCAGTTCGTCTTTATTTCTCACGAATGCCTGCAGGAGCAGCTGCTTATCCTCCGCTGTCAGCCGGTCTTCCAGCGGCTTTCTGGGAAGTTCGATATATCGGGGACAGGGATAGCGGATGGCGGAAATGTCATTTACTTCCATATCCATGCAGTATTTTCCGTAGCCGTTCTGAACAAAGATCAGGTTCAGATACATGGACAGGAATGCCTTGATCTTAAAATGTCCACGGTTGTCATATCGCGCCGCGTCAAAATTCTTGAGACAGTTCAGGCCGTCTTCCACGGCATGATAGCGGATATGGTTCTGATTCAGGTAGTAGCCGATGGGATCGGAATCGCAGTAGACATAAATGTCCTTGTAAGTCCGAAGATCTACCGGCACATAAGAAGCCTCGAGTCTGGCGTACTCCTTCGTAAAGCGGATCCGGTTCTTCAGATTCCCCAGAAAGCTTCCGGTGTCCTCCCGGTATTTTTCCAGTTCCGGGAAGAAATCTTCACGCTTCTCATCGAATTCCAGTACCTCTTCGAACAGTCCCGTGCTCTCCACCCGGGATTTCAGGTTCTCGAAATTATTGGACATTTTGGACAGCACTAAAGTAGCAGCCCCTGCTTTCTTCGCAGGATCTGCCTCCGCCCTTAATTTCAGTTCTTTTAAAAAAGTCACATATACATGATAGTATGTGTGACAGATATAGATTCTGTCTTTCATATATAATCTCTATTATTGCTTATTGCCGTATAATTTAGTAACTATTCACTCCCCATCCGCAGAATCGCTGCAATGCGGATTCCATGAATAGTTACACTATAGCACACTTTTCTCTTCCAGTAAAAAATCTTATGAAATTTTAAGAAAGTTGGAGCAACGATTCTGTCATTCTATGAGCAGAACGCAAGGTCAATGAAATAAAAGATGAGCCGCGATGCGGCGCCGGCTGCGAAGCAGACGCTTTTATGAATTGGCCTTGCGCTGAACTGTTGCAACAGTTGAACCTTTACAATCTATACACCCAGATCCCCCAGTAAGAGTCTTCTGTTTCAAAGTATCCCACAAGTTCCATGCCCATCCTGTCGGCATCGCCGATCTCAGCTCCGGAGAACAGGTACTCACATCCCAGTTCCCGCAATGCCTCCATGTCAAATTCCAGGCCTTCATAGACCAGTGTGTTTTCCTTTTGCAGGCGCATGTAATTGCCGGTAATGCTGTTGAACAGATAACAGCGGTTCCCCCACGTATCAAAGTATACCCGCACTTCTTCGTTTTTCTCAATCTCCGGTGCAATAACTTCCCGAAATCTGTGCTTGTACTCCAGAGGATAATTGTTGGAATATCCGTCCACCGTATAAAAACCATGCATCAGTGCCGGTGCGGGACTGATCCCCAGATGCGCCACACGATAGGTGCTCTTGTCCCGGCCAATCGCATCATCGATCTCCTGCATCAGATCCTCTGAAAACCAGCTTTCCCAGGAGATATATCCCGTGATTCCGGGGCCGTTATTGATCTGGTTCACATTGAGATACATTCCGGAATTCACTTTCAACAGCTGAAGCGTCGGCAACAGACACACTGCCAGGATCACCAGTTTTCCCGGCAGCATCCTGCTGTCGGTATGCGGCACTTTCGTTCTCCACAATACCGCTGCCGCCAGTGCGAACTCCAGATACCAGTCCGCAGGATACAGCCAATAGAACCGGTGGATCTGAAAATAGTGTAAAAATCCCGTGACGCTGTTTTTGAAATCAACGACCACCGTCATATGACAAAATGCATAAAACAATGCGATGCCGATCAGGAATAAAAAGTTGATAACAGCCGCCTTGTATATCATTCTGTCCGTTTCTTCCTTTTTGCAAAATGCTCCCAGAAGCAGGAATATGACAATCGGCAGGATCAGATATTTATGTAAGGACGGTGCGTGTTGTGCGCTGTTCCGGAAGAGGCTCCAAAAAGTCTCAAAAAAGGGAGTTGCGGAAGACACCATTTCTTCCCGGTGGCTGACATAACTGCTGTCTCCCACCAGAATCTCCAGGATCAGTGACCAGTTGACAATGACATAAGTCACCAGCAATTCTGCAAATCCCAGAACCGGCCATTTATTCTTTCTTTTCTGAAAGAAGGCAACAAGGAGTGCCAAAAGCCACAATCCCAGCACCACATAACCGGTATACACCAGGTGGCTGGTCAGGCCGAACAGTAACGTACACATCAATGCGGGAAGGATTCTTTTCCGTTTCCACAGACACAGAAAGGCATATGCCACCAAAGGAATGCCGAATTCCGAAAGACCGTAGACCGGATATAAGGGCAGCACACAGAAACATGCCCCGGCTATCACCGCCAGAATACTGCTCTCCGTGCTCTCCTTTACCAACAGATACATTCCCAGAAACGCCAGCACAAAGCAGATCATATATTGTGTAAGAAACGCCACCCTGGCAGAAAACAGACAATACAGCGGCAGGAATAAAATGGCCGACGGCTGCATACCGCTGGCATTGACTCCGCCCAGCATCTCCGGATATACCGTACTGCCGTCCCATAAATGTCTGGCGGGAAGCATATAGTTCATAATGCTTTCATCCAGCTGATCGTTGATCTCAAAGATGCAGCCATCCCCAAGAATAAAATAGGGGGAAAAAAATACAACCACGATCAAAATTCCGGTCCACCAGAGAGGAATCCTGTCCAGCCACAAGAGGAACCGGTTGATCTGTCTGCCTATTGCAGGTTTTTCATCAGAAGTGAACAATAATATAGTCCCCCTTATCTACAATATAACCCTCCTGCGGATATTCCGGCAGATCCAGAGACTCTTCTTCCGCTGCCGCATAGAGACTGATGTCCTCCAGAGCCACCAGCTGATGCCCATGCATTTCAAAAAATTTCACCAGCTCCGCATCGGAATCAAAGGCATAGCGTCCCCAGTCGATAACAGACAGTGCCGGTGTCTGTGCCACCCACACTCCTCTGGATCCACGATTGTATTTATCCAGCAGATCCGGGTCCACCAGATCCGCCAATCGTTTCATCTTATAATAAACAGGGCTGCTGTAGCTCACATAGGCACCCTGAACTATGCTATAGGGAATATCATAATTTCCCGTGAAGATCACCGGTTTTGAAGTATCAAAGTCCCGTTCCAGATCCATTGCAATCTGATCCACGGTCTTCACTGCCGCATCATATTTTTTCTTGTCAATATAGAACCATCTGGTCATATCCATACACTGGTTCCAGAGGATCACCGCCAGCACCAGAACTGCAAGTGCCCTCACACCAGCAGAGATTTTTCTGCCAGCCGTGTTCTTCGCTTTTGAGGACATAGTTCCTGTCAGCTGCCAGATCCCATACACAAAAAGCAGCGCTCCGTATCCACAGAAGACCGGCAGGAACTGTGCCGAACGGTACAATGTGGCTTTTCCTTCAATGAACAGAAGAGAAAACGCTGCCAAATAAGCGGCAGGCAACAACAGAAGTGCCCACAGATCTCTGCCGCGGATCACCCGCACCAGCGTCACCACAAGGATCGCAGCCGCTGATAATATAAAAATCCGGATCGGCAGATACGCATAGGCAAACACACCATACAGCACAAAGGTCCTCTTGAGGATCATGGCAAGCTCCCCGAAAGCCCCCGGCTGCAGCATCCAGCCCAGCATTTCCGTCACGGAACGCTGTACCGCCTCTCCCCGCAGATATTCCAGGTGAAATGCTTTCGTCACTACCACGATCATCACACTACGCAGCACAATGGCCACAAGCGCCGCCACCGCACCGGCCACCAGTGTGGCAAATATGTCCTTCTCCTGACGTCCCCGTGCGATCCGCTCCGTCAGCAGCAAGAGCATCAGCCCCGCCAGCCACAGGATCATAAAGGACTCGTAACATCCCATGGCGATCCATAAAAAGACTGCCGCCGTCAGGATCTTAGCCACTGCCAGGCATCCCAGTTTCTGCCGGATACCGGATCCTTTTTGCATTTTCCGGGTACTGCTCTGCCATTCCCTGACACAGCACAGGCTGATGCCACAGCATAGATAGCCAATGGCGATACCGTTATGCAGGAAATAAGTAAAGACTTCACTGATCAGGGGACTGGAGAGAAAGACAGCACCGAAGAAAGCATAACCTGCCGTCGGAACCCTCTCTCCCAATACAGAATAAAACAATGCAGACCAGACGACCGCTGCCAGCACCAGTATCACAACTGCCGCAAAATCCGTCACGAAGGGAACAAACTCTGCCAGCGATACCACCTTATTCAGCAAAAACAGAACCCACCGCCCCACAATGGCGATCAGTCCTTCTTCAAAATAATATAAGGATGGCGTATCATCGATGCCGATGGTTGCATTTGTCACCTTATAGCCGTAGGCACACACCGCTGTCAGTAACAGGATCCCCATATACAGGCGGTTCTGCTGGAAGTGTTTCCCGTAGCTCTTCCATTTCTGCATCACTTTTTCCATGCTTTTCATCCATTCCTTTTTCTTATTCGTCCATTACTGTGCTACTCTTCCTCCAGCTTCTCCAGGCGGAAGATTGCAAAATCATAATACATATAATGAAATTCCAATACCTGTTCATAGCTGTACTCATCTTCCATTTCATTGGGGTAGCCCCCCTGGAAGCAGATATACCACAGATTATCATAAGTGTCCAGCTGACTGTAACTGCTCAGTGCTTCCGTATTCACAAAAGGAAGACTGTACAGCTTATATGCGATCGTGTAGTAATGCAGTTCAGGATGATACACATTCAAAAAGATCGTATGCGTATACGGTCCGATGATCGCATCATTCTCCGTCATGTATTCCTCCACGAAATTCTCGTAAGTTTCCAGACCGTCATCATATTCCAGCCTGATCTCGGAGGTATACTGTAACAGGAAGCAGAGACCTGCCGTTCCCAGAAGGCCTGCAGCCCATATTTTCCTGCTTTTGCCTTTTGTGTTCTCCGTGATCTGTGCAAATCCCACGGCATACCACAGCATGACAAAGCCCATGCCCGGGAACGCATAACGGCCCATAAAACAGTTATTGACCGTAGCGGAGATCACGCCTCCCACGATACCCGTCAGGGCAAATGTGCCAAACGCGATGGCCGGTGCAATGTTATGATTCTGCCTCACCCAGTCCACGGCTCCGTAACTGAGTACCAGACATAATGCCATTCCCAACAGTACGACAATGCCGATGGGAGTCTCCACCGCTGAGAACCATTCCTTACAATAATCCATCACGGAATACAGCGTTGCCAGTTCCGCAGTGGAACCGTCATCGTAGCGCATCCGCAGGACAAATTGCCGGATCGTCACCGCCAGCCAGGGAGAAAACACCAGCGCCACCGTAAATCCGGAGATAAAATACCCCTTGATCAGCTCCTTCTTATGGCAGATCAGGATCACCGCGAAAAACAGCAGATAGAATAAGAACGTCTGGATCAATGCAAAGGTATGACAATATACCGTGCCGATACTGGCGATGCAGAATACGATCCATTTTTTCCGGGTCGGCTCTCTGAAAATGTCATAGGCAGACAGTCCCGTCAACGTCAGAAAGAACAGGGCCACCGCATACATTCTCACATTTCCCGCCTGTACACTGAAGATCGGCATCAGCAGGAAAACAGCATAAAATACACTGAAATCTTACGGTCAAACAATTTTGCCACATAATATTTTCCCAGCAGCATATATCCCAGCATGAACAGCACGGACATCAGCTTCAGTGCCCAGAAATGGGTTCCTCCCCCACACAGATGATAGAAGCTTTTTAACAGCACATAGTAAAACGGTGAGTGATCATCCGTGGCTGTAATATAGATCAGCCGCTTCCAGGGCAGGGATACCATGGATGCCGAATAAGCCTCATCATACCAGAGGCTGTTGGTAATGCAGAAGGCTCCCCAGAGAAGCAATGCCGCCATCGGCAGTCCATGCCACAGCAGTGCCCACATATTGTTCTCTGTGAAATTATGCTGTTTTCTTCTCTGTGTCTCCATTACGTCTATAGTTCCTTCCCGTTCTGTCTTTTTTCACATATCAGATTTCAAAATCTTTTTCCATATCTTTCGATCTTTTATCAGTATCTCCGGTACAGCACCATATCCGCATCCCTGCCGAGCTCTTCATACCCTGCCGTCCGGCACATTTCATCGATGGCTCCACCGCTCACCGTTGCCAGATAACGGCTCTGCAGCTCTGTCAGATGCTCCGTAATATATTCCCGTTCACAGCAGCTGATGCCAAAGCCCTTCGGTGCACTGTACAAAAGCTGCCATTTCAGATTCTGATGGCCTTCCGGGGTCTCATCTCCGAAGGTCCAGATCACTACATTCTCATAATTCGGCACCTGTTCTGTGTCCATGGCCAGTTTTTCCGAGAAGATTTCCCGCCAGTACTCCACCTGTGCCTGCCGTTCCTCTGTCACATAGGGAATCTGATAGTCATAAGGCTCCACCGCTTTGAAGCTGTACAGATACAGGAAAGCCGCTCCCAGAAGCACCGCTTTCTTATAATATCTGGTCTCCAGCATACTGACGATGAAAATGCCTGCTGCGATAAAGGTCAGGAAATGTTTGCTGCCTTCCACCATTTTGTACATGAGCAAATGTGCGAACAGCATGGCGATAAGGCTCAGGGCAAAATGCACTTCAATAACCAGCTGGTTGTGCAGTTCCCGTTTTCTGTCCTCTGTCAGTGTGTACGGTCCGAACAACGCCTCCCGTACCTTCTTATCCTCCGGCTCCATCGCGATCCGTTCCACCCGCTTCGCCCGGCGCAGTGTGCGGATGTCCAGAAAACTCTGCACCAACAGGATCAGCAGCACCAACAGATAACCGTCAAAAAAGGCTCCGGAAGCCAGACCATTCCGTCCCCCTTCGATACAATGTCTGTAGAATTCCAGTCCTTTCCAGTAAAGTGTTCCGAAAAGGTTGCGGAAGCCCGCGCCGATCCCATCAGTGAAAAAGGTAGTGATCCAGTCCGTATAAAACAGCGGTGTAAAATATTCCGCTCCCAGATAATGTTTGATCAGGGCATAGGTAATTCCCGTTGCCGCCACTATCAGAATCGATCCGATCCACCCTGCCTTTTTATTACGGCAGATCCAGAAATAGCAGGCCAGAGCCAGAAACAGCAGCATATAAGGCCGCATCAGGGTCAGCAGTACCGAGATCACGAACATGGCGATCAGTTTCCCGCGGCTCTCCTTTTTCAGATAGCTCATGGCCAGTCCGTAGAACAGGATCAGCAAGCTGAAGCAGATCACCTCCGGCATACCGGACAGCATATATCTGACAAACAGGGAATACAGGCTGAACAATACCGTCAGGATCCCCAGCTGTTTCCAGGTGGGCTTCACCAGCCAGACAAATACAAACATGGTGATTGTCAGCAGCACGATATTGCAGATCACCGGAGACAGCAGATTCCAGCCGAATAACAGTCCCCACAGGATCCAGGGAAATACCAGCACCGGACTCCATGCTGCAAAGGACAACTGCAACGCATGACTTTCGTTAAAACCGAAATATCCCCGGGGAAAACCGTAATTTACGATTCCCTCCACCTGCTTGAAATAGAATAATTCGTCGTTCCATTCCGAAGAGGGAAGATACACCTGTCCGATGCTTCTTCCTTCCGCTACCGTCCGTACCAGACAGCAGAGCAGGGGAAGCATTGCCATCAGTACCGCTTTCAGCAGTGTCATATAACGTTTGTCCTGTTTCCACCAATCCACAAAACGTTCTTTCTTCATCCGTTTTCCTGTTACCCTTCTGTTTTATTTCGATTTACCGGTCTTCCTCACCCAGATGGATCTTTTCCCGGATCACATACTGGGGAGAATTATTCATGCTGATGTAAATACGTCCCACATATTCCCCGATCAGTCCCAGCATGATCATGATCATGCCGCCGAAAAATACCACGGCTGCCATCAGGGCACTAAAGCCCATGGGCACATTAGGATTCACCAGACGCTTGATAATGGTATAGATTCCATAGAGGAAGCCCATACCGGCACATCCCACACCCAGTGTAGTGGCAATCCGCAGCGGTTTCACCGAGAATGCGGTAAATCCGTTGAACCATAAGCCCAGCAGCTTTTTCAATGTATATCCGGAACTGCCTTCTCTTTCCCTGTGACACACCGCCACATTGGTAATGTTTTGGTGGCCCGGAGCACCAGTCCAATGACATAGGGGTAGGAATTCTCATAGCGGATCATATCCTCCACCACGAATCTCTTCACTGCAAAATAGCTGGAAATATACAGATCCGCCGGTTTATCCAGCATCATCCGGGTCATCAGCTCATTGACCTTGCTTCCCATATTCCGGAATGTGGAATGCTGTTTATGTTCGTAGCTGGCGTAAACGGCATCGAAACCCTCTTCCAGCTTGCCCAGCAGCTTGTCCACTTCATCCGCCGGTGTCTGTCCGTCATCATCCAGACACACCACGTAATCGCCGTCGGAATGACGAAGTCCCGCCATCAGTGCCGCATGCTGTCCGAAATTCCGGGCAAAGCCGATTCCCTTGATATTGTCATATTTATCACACAGATCCTTTATGGTTCCCATGGTATTGTCCGGGAAGCATCGTTCACCAGAAAATATCGTATTCATACTGCGTGAGTTCCTGCATTTTTTCCCGGATCTCCTTCACCACATGGGGTAAGGTATGTTCCGAGCGATAACAGGGGATTACAAAACTTACTTTTTTCATAATTGTGTTCTATTCCTCGTTTTCCTGATCATTTCCGGAATTCACTGCCGCCATCCAGACGATGTCCCGGTAGTCGCCTTCAATACACACATCGTCCCGCAACAGGCCCTCTCTGCGAAATCCCGCTTTTCATAGCTGCGGACCGCCTGCCCGTTCTCCGACAGAGCCCGCAGATACACTCTGTGCAGCTGTTCTTCCTCGAAGCAGTACCGGAGCATCAGCTTTGCCGCTGCCGTACCGACACCTCTGCCTCTGGCATCGGCCTCTCCGATGAAAATACCGTATTCCGCCTTGTTATGATGTCTGTCAATATCCCGGATATAGACGGATCCCAGTGGCTTGTCGTTTGCCAGATCACAGATGATCATCTGCACCACATCGCCGGTCTCCACATGGGTCCGGATCCAGTTCTCATGGGACTCTCTGGTAAAAAGAGCCTGATAGATAAAATTTTTCCGCACGGCATCACTGTTGCGCCATGCCACGATCCGGTCGGTATCCTCACGGGTCATCAGCCGTAAATAGATTCCTGCTCCGGTATCCCGGTAAACTCCGGGAATCCGTTCCGGCGCTATCCGCTTTTTTATTTCTGTCCGCATGGTATCCTGCATAATATTCACTCCTTATGCCTGTCTGTAGGCATTGCACAGATCGATCACTCTGGCGATCTCATCCTCCCGCATCTCCGGGAACAGCGGCAGGGTCACGCAGTGTGCGGCCAGATATTCCGCATTGGGACAGTCTCCCGGCCGATAGCCCAGATTGGCATAAGCCTTCTGTAAATGGCAGGGTACCGGATAATGCATGTTACATTCCACATCATTTGCTGCCATATACCGGATAAAGTCTTCATGATCCGGCACCGTGATGACAAACAGATGGAAGACCGGAGTGGTGTTCTCCGGATGTCTCTGCATGGTGATCAACGGATTTGTGATCTCCTTCAGATAACGATGTCCGATCTCCTGCCGTCTCTTCGTCCACTCCGGCAGATATTTCAGGCTGACACTCAACACTGCCCCCTGCAGACCTTCCAGCCGGTAGTTGTAACCGATCTCATCATGATAATACCGCACATCACAGCCTTGATTCTTCAGACGGTCGATATGCTTATAATATTTTTCTTCCTGACAGGTAACACTGCCGCCCTCACCAAAGGCGTAGAGGTTCTTGCCCGGGTAGAAGCTGAAGCAGGCCAGGTCTCCCAGCGTTCCCACATTTCTGTCCTCAAACTTTGCTCCGTGAGCCTGGGCACAATCCTCCACTACAAACAGTCCGTGACGGTCTGCGATCTTGCGGACTCCCGCATAGTCAAAAGGCTGACCGTAGAGGTGAACACCGATAATGCCTTTCGTCTTTTCCGTGATCTTAGCCTCCAGTACGGAAGGATCAATCTCCCAGGTATCCGGCGTACAGTCTGCGAACACCGGTGTGGCTCCCGTATAGCTTACCCCCCATGCAGTTGCTATATAAGTATTGGCCGGAACGATCACTTCATCCCCGGGGCCTACACCCAATGCCAGCATTGCCAGATGCAAAGCGGAGGTACCGTTGTTGACACCACTGGCAAATTTGCTTCCCACATAGGCGGCAAACTCTTTGTCAAAGGCATCTGCATATTTTCCGCCGGAAAAAGCGGTCTCTTTACATACGTTCTCAATGGCTTTCCGGTAGGCTTCCGCATGCGCCTCCACATCTCTTGTCAGATCGATTCTTTTAATATGTGCCATGGTATTATCCTTCTTTCTTCCGTTTCCGGGGCAAAAGCCCTCAACCTTGATGCCTACGGATTGTTCCGTGCTACGCACTTATGAGCGAGTTCATGTGGGCTTAGACCTTTTTCCCCTGGCATCTTATATATGCTTCTTAATATAAAACTCGTTAAACAATCTTGCAATCTGTACCAGATAATTACAGATCGTCTTAAATACCTTAACGGTAGTATTGTAATCTTCCTGCCACTCCACCGGGTAATCCAGGATCTTCACGCCCCGCTTCTCCGCCCGTAACAGGAATTCGATCATATAGAACCAGCCGTTATCCTGACTGCAGCCCTCAATCAGGGAAAGCGCAGTCTGTCTGCGTACAAAGGTAAAGCCGCAGATGGCATCCGTGGACTTCATCCGCAGGAACAGTTTCAACAGAATCAACAGTCCCTGGGAGGTGATCCTGCGATACCATTTTCTTCCCTTTGTATCGGATTCTCTGGCGAAACGGCTGCCGTTAATGTATTCGATCTGAGGCTGTGTTTCAAAAAGATGGATTGCCTCTCCCAGATGTTTGATATTGGTAGACAGATCAATGTCCATATATCCCACCACGTCACCGTGGCTCAATTCCACACCTCTGCGGAAAGCCGCACCGACACCGCGGACATTGATTCTCTCATATCTTACTTTTTCATATTTCTGACAGAGCATCTCCGCGATCTGCGGGGTCTCGTCCTCGGAACCGTTATCCACAATAATGATCTCATAATCTTCAAATGCGATCTTGCGCAGATACTCCACCGTCCGTGTCACACCGCTTTCCAGCCGCAGACGCTCATTTAATACCGGAAAAATTATCGTAAACATCATTTTGTCAGTTTTTCCACTCCTTCTATTACATAACGCTGTCTCTTAAAACTCATATTCAGAATGACGGACAGGTATTTGAAGATCAATGTCAGCATCACCGACATCATGAAAAATCCAAAAGAAATCAGAGTCATCAGGCTCATCCAGCCTTCCACCGGGCGTACCGTGCTGAAGATGGAATAAACGATCCACCCGAACATGATCACCATGACTGCAAACAGAATACTACTGATCAGCATGGAAAATTTCTCCAGTACATCCGTGAAATGATCAGCGTATCCAGAGCCAGACTGCTGCGGGTATTCCGTTCTTCCCGGTTCCTGGTTCCCTTTGCCATCTCTTTATTGTCATAGACTATGGTCTCCGCCCGCAGTCCGCAGTTCATATACATGGCCTTGCGGTAAGGAATATACGCATTCATCTGATTCACACGGTTCACTGCCCGTCTGGAAATAATGCGGAAACGTTCCTGACGCAGTTTATGGGTATTACGGCTTCCCAAATTGTACACCACATAGAAAAGTCTGGAGGTAAATGCTACATCCCGCTTCGGTGCCGCAGCCACCACGTCATAGCCTTCCAATGCCTTATGATAGATATCCATGATCAGGGACGGTTCAAAATCCAACAGACAACGGTCGAATTCAAAGAGAAAATCTCCAACAGCCAGATCTCTTCCGGCGTTCATGGCCATTTCCACCCTGATAAAGCTCAGATTGATCAGGCTCACCACATGGCGGGTATTGCTTTCTTCCAGATACCGGTGGATCTCCTCAATGGTATCATCCATGCAGCAGTCATTCACACAGACGATCTCATATTTTTCAAAATTCTGTTCCATGGTCCCGCAGACAGTCTTCAGGAACTCTCTGATATTTTTTCCATCGTTGTGCAGATACAGCACGCAGGATACGAAATTTTTCTCTTTATTCTGTATTGCTTCTTTCTCCATAATGTTTCCTTTTTCTTCGCGATTAATCTAAAAACGGATCCAGATCATATACGGTATTGATCTTGCCCGATAATACACTGATAAAAACAGGATCTTCGGAAAGAGCCCGGATTACTGTGGGTCTCGAATCGTCGATCTCCGAAGCCTTCAGAATGGGCTTCATGGAAAACAAAGATTTCTCATAGCTGAACGCATACTCTTCCCGCATATATTTCCGTGCCAGTGTGGACATATACTCCCAGGCGCTCTCCGGTCTGCCGGGGCAATCGTTACAGTTCCCCAGAAAACCTCCCTGACAACAGTTGCCATTCTCTCCCACACAGGGAAACTGTGGTGTCGCATCATAGCTGGTCTTATGAGGAGTAAAGGTTACCGAAGTCAGGGAATGATAACCGGTCTTTCCAAACGGCATAATGGAAAAAAAGGGGCCATCCATTACCGTAAAACCGATATTCCGGATCTTATCGCTGGCTTTGCAGAGAATGATCTCGCACAGTTCATATTTCAGTCCGAAATCCTGCGTCTCTGCGCCCTTTACTTTCCTCAGGATCTGATTCACAGAAGCATAGGTGGCATTCAGGACAAAGGGAGCCCGGTAGACCTCCTGTTTTCCTTCGTGAAGTGCCGTCACCTCATAACAGTCCGTCTGCTTTTCGATCTCCGTGATCTTCCGTCCGAAATGCAGCTTTATGCCGGGATATTTTGCAATCTCCTCCATAAGGTAATCCCGCAAAATATGGGCATCGTACGTATATTCCTCCGTCAGGAACGCTCCATCACACAAGCCAGGCTGAAAATACTCTTCCACCGGAAGAGGTTTGCAGGGGATCCCCGCATCCTGACAGAATTTGCGGAACTCGGTTGCGTCTGTCCAGGAAAAATGGCTGGAAGTCGCGTAAATCTGCTCAAACTTCGTATGAATACAGAAGGAATAGTCCTCCACAAAACGCTTGAAATACCCCGCTGATTTCATAGCGGTGGACAGAGATCTGGGATAATGGTAGCCCATGTGAACTCTGGCCTGATTGATATATGTGGCTCTGGTAAAAGGAGCCTGTTCGATCTCCAGTACCTCTACCTGTTGTCCTCTTTTTCCACAGTACAGGGCCGCGTACAAGCCATACAGTCCCGCACCGATGATCAGTTTATCCATTTTTCCTCCTGCCGGTGACAAGCGCCAGTACATAAGGCAGCGCCAGCATCACCGGATATACATATCGCATCTGTACGGTGGGCCCGAACAACATGGTCCCGTAATAGCCTGCCACAATGGCAGGGGCAGACAGAACCGCTTCCTGTCTACGATCACCAGCACTGCTGCCAGGGCCAGATACAGCCACAGATAGCTTCCCGGCACGAAGAGATATTTCAATACCGGAGTCCGCAGATAACTGTTGTTCTCCGCCCAGCTCTCCAGCTGTTCAAAGAGCCACGGCCATTTGCTGTCCTTGTAGATCCCTCTGTCATTCAGCGTGTCTTCTTCCCATCTGGTCTGCACATAGCTTAATCCTGCTCTGCCCTCCACACGGTTCACATCCGCATGGGTCGTATCAAACGGAGACAGGAACCCGGCATTGGTAGCCAGTGCCGCATTGATCATATCTCCCGGATACTGCGTCAGCAGGTGCAGATATACCCGGATAAATTCACCGGAACGGTAGCGTGCCACATAAGTGTTGGTATGTCTTTTGACAGGATCCGCAATTCCGGGATCATAATCCCGATACGCCTCATCCAGAATAAAATCATTGATCAGTGCTTTGTCCGCCGCATCCATGGTATTGTCATCCTCCGCAAGGACGCTGACTCCCCCGTGATAGATCATACAGCGGGATAACTGCTGGATCGGCATGCTCAGCATCTCCCGGCGGTCTCCCTGTTCCGCATGCGTGGCGGAAAATACCGCAGACAGCACAAAAAGCCCTACGCAGAAAGCTGCTCCGCATACCACCAGCAGTCTCCCCCAGAGCTTCCTCGCTTTTTTTCCGAAACAAAAGGTCAGGAATGTAAAAGCCAACAATACGATCATTGCATATTTTCCGTTGTTACGGAATAAGATCATCCCCACGGTTCCCAGGGCAAACAGCAGATCCCGGATCCCAGGCCGCCAGGCATTGCGGTCTTCCCACAGCAGATCTGCGAGACCGACCAGCTGCAACAGCAAAAATGCACTGAATACCGTGTCCTTGGTCATGCTGACACTCATATACCAGTGAAACGGGAAAAACATCCCCAGTAACTGAATGGCCAGCTGCCACCCTGCGGCAGTTTTCCGGTGATGCAGTACCAGCATTCCATAAGCCATGCTTCCCGAAAGCAACAGCATCTGTACTGCCGTATAGAATGCCATTCCGGCATTCACACTGCCGAAGATATGACTTCCCAGCCACAGCATCCCCTGCAGAAACAGAGTGTGCACAATGGGGTGATGATCGAAATAATAATGTTCCATGATCTGTCCCGTCTGCACCGGTGCATCATAGGCACAGATTCCGGGATAATATGCCAGATATACCGGCAGCCAGGCCAACAGCAGGAACAACAGACTTCCGAAAAATATCTGCACACCAGAGCGGCGCTGCAGCCAGGCGGAAAGGCGGGCATACCATGCAGCCTGCTTTTTCCCGGTGTCTTCGGCGGTCTGTGCCCGGTTCCAAAGTCGATGCACCATCCAGGTTCCAAGAAATCCCAGAAGGCACCCCAGCACTACCGTCCACAGCAAAGTACTTCCGATGTAGCTTGCCGTCCACAGGATGTTTCCCGCAGATGCCAGGTCTTTTTCTGTTTTTGCAAAAAATACAAACAGACATCCCAGAACACTCAGCAATACAACGCCTTTGCGTCTGGGAAGAATTTTCTTTTCCTGCATATTACAACCATTTACGCACCTGATGCTCCCCATGGACGCGATTCAGGCGATATTCAAAATCTTTCCGGTCCTTGGCCGCCATGACTTCCAGCATCATACCGGCAAAAAACGACTGGATCCCCGCCAGTAGGATAAAGCCACAGGCGATCAGTGTCGGGAATCTGGGTACCAGACCGGTATTCAGATATTCCAGGAAGACCGGTACGAACAGGATCGCGGAAACAGCGATCAATAACAGGGCCAGCATACCGAAAAAGTGCAGCGGCTTGTAATTTTTGTACAGCTGCATCATTTTACGGATCACACGGAAGCCATCGCTGTAGGTATTCAGCTTGGACTCACTGCCCTGGGGACGATCGCGGTATTCCACCACTACGTTTTCCACCTGCATGTTGTAGTTCACCGCATGGATCGTCATCTCTGTCTCGATCTCGAATCCCTTGGAAAATACCGGGAACGTCTTTACAAATTCATAGCTGAAAGCGCGATAACCAGTCATGATATCCTTAATGTTGGCATGAAACAGGCTGTTGATCCCCGCCCGCATCAGACTGTTGCCGAAATTGTGGAACGGGCGCTTGTTCTCCGTAAAATAAGTAGAGGAAAGCCGGTCTCCACCACCATATCCGCCTGGTGCTGCAATACCCTGTCTACCATCTCCTGTGCGCAATCCAGCGGATATGTGTCATCTCCGTCGATCATCAGGTAACATTCCGCATCGATCTCACGGAACATCCGGCGTATTACATTTCCCTTTCCCTGTGCATATTCATAGCGTACGATTGCTCCTGCCTCCGTAGCCAGCTCCACAGTGCGGTCGGTGGAATTGTTATCATATACATAGGCCACTGCCTGAGGCAGGAACTTTTTCACATCCGACACCACCTTGGCGATGGTCTTTTCCTCGTTATAGCAGGGAATCAATACCGCAATTTTATCCATTTTCCATTCCTCGTATTTCATTTTATCATTCAGAGCATCACATAAATTTGCAAAACCGCCTGATAAATCGGGCTTTCCTTTTGCATATATAAAACTATTGTACCACGCTTATTGATTTACAGCCACTGTTTTTTTATGCTATAATCAAGCGTGAAAATGCAGCGCTCAAAAGTTCCGGAAGACTTCCTGTCTCTCGCCGGTGCTTGCTGGCAAGAAAGGACTTTTCCCATGCAAAAGTTTTATCGTCTGTCTGTAAATATCGTAAAGATCCTGACACTGCTGCTGGCAGTTTTTCTGTTTATTGGCAGCTTTCTCACTACCTGTTATGCCGAAAACATGGAGACCCAGCAGGTGCTTCTGCGCTTTGACAATCCCTTGTGGAATCTGCTGGAGGTTGCCGGATACGGGCTTTTATTTGCCCGTTGTCTGTCTCTGTCCGGCAAGGCCGGTGTGAAATTCCGCCGCGGGCTGCTTGTTTTTACTCTGGGGCTGATCCTGCTTCTGGGTGGGATGCTCATCGTCTTCGGCCGCACAGTTCCTGCTGCGGACGCCTTATCTGTATACAATGCTGCCGCTGAATGGATCCTTGGAAATAAAGATATTATCCACCCCACTGTCTCTTATCTGTCCTATTATCCACAGCAGATCGGCCTGATGGCCTTTCTGGAGCTGCTGCTCCGCCTGTGGAATCTCACCGGGCTGAGCGTTCCCGCCTGGCATTTTGTCAAGCTGGTCTATGTCTGCCTGCTGTGCGTGGCCGTTCTGTTCCAGTACCGTTCCCTGCGCTATCTGTGGCCGGATGATTGGGAACCGGTCTCCTGCTGTTATCTGATTCTGGTATGCTGTAACCTGCCTATGATCCTGTACAGTTCCTTCGTCTATGGCGAGATCCCTTCCTTCGCAATGCTTTCTGTGGGACTATTTCTTCTGTTAAAGCTGTTGGCAGACTGTATTCCGGCACATTCCGTGGAGACCACTTCCCCGGACGACACCCGCGTCGTGGGTACTTCCCACGCATTATCCGCAGTTACGGTCTTTACCGCCCTTGGCAGTATCCTGTTCCTTACTTTAAGTGTGATGCTGCGCAAGAACTCCCTGATCCTCATTATTGCTGTGCTGCTGGTGCTGTTCTTCGAAGCGCTGCGTCCGGGACGCAGCGGCAGGGCGTGCATCGGCCTGATGGCTATGGCAGTCTGTCTTACCATTACCTCCGTGGGAGTCCTGCCGCTGGTGCAGAAGTGCTACGAGAAAAAAGCCGGCAATACCTTAAGTTCCGGTGTCACCGCCATGTCCTATTTTGCCATGGGGATGCAGGAATCTTCCCGGGGATGCGGCTGGTACAACGGCTTCAATATCGATACCTATGATGCTGCCGGGATGAATTCCGACGCAGCCAATGCAATCAGCCGGGCGGCGATCAACGAGCGTATAGCCTATTTCCGGGAGCATCCCGGCTATGCCGTGAACTTCTATCTCCACAAGCATCTGTCTCAATGGGCAGACGGTACTTATGCCAGCCGTCAGGCCACTCTGGCCACCTACGGTGGGCGAAGCGACTTTTTGAAGGAAGTCTATGAAGGTTCTCTTGCCTCTGCTTATATCGAATGGGGCAATGCCTGGCAGAATGTGTTGTATCTGGGCATGCTGTTGTTCTGTATTGCTACAGTCAGGAAGCGCCGTCCCGGCAATGGCTCTGCGAATGCCGCAGCCAACGACGATTTCCGTTTCCGCAACCTCTGCCTCTACACCTATACGGGACTGATCGCCGTGCTGGGCGGTTTCCTGTTCCACACGATCTGGGAAGCCAATTCCCGCTATATTTTCGTGTACAGCCTGCTGCTGATGCCTTACTGTGCCGCCGGGATCCACACGGGTCTGAATACTCTGACTGCATGGTGGCAGAGAAGACATCTGAACCGCCATCACGTTTGATTGCTAATGCAGATAATTTATACAGACGCAAACTCCCGCGGGTCGAATGGCGGAACATACCATCCGGCTCGCGGGAGTTTGCGTTTGTATTTAAACCTTAAAATCTGCAAATAAAATACAAAAAATTGCTTAATAATACATGGCCCCCTGTAAAAAGCCCCAGAAGTAATACAGGCCACACACCAGATGCCACAGATAGGCCAGCCATTGTATCGCAGCCAGTCCCTTTTTCTTCTTCGTATCCGCCTTTCCGGTAGCCCGCAGCAATACCAACAGTGCTCCCACAAATGCAAAAAAGATACCGTACATATATCCCCAGGAAAAGTTAAAATCCATCTCCCGGAATCCCTTCTCGTACAGGCAAAACGCCATCAGAAAACTCATACCGTAAATCTGCCAGGAGAAGCGGTAAATGCTGTCTCTGCACAACTCCTTATAGTTCAACAGAAGCACCAGGATCGGGAAACCGACAGCCAGACCGATAGCCAGCGGAAGATTACTGCAATACTGCAGCCACACATGTCCCAGCGTAAAACCGATGCCGCCTTCCTGTCCCTCCTGCGGGACGAACACACCGCGGAACTGGTACAACAGATCCGCAAAAGTAGGAAGGAAGCATACTCCCAGCCAAATGGTGGGCATGAAGTTCCGGAATTTGCTGTGGAACATTCTCCACAGCATCAGAATTCCCGCGGTCCCCACCAGTACGATCGTAAAGCTCGGCTTCGCCATCGTTGCCAGTAACAGATAAACAGAAAAGAGGATATAATCTCTTCCATACTCCTTGTGGGCATTGTCCTGTTCATACAGAGGCATCAGCTCTGCATACTTGAAAAATGCCAGGATTGCAAAGGGTCGTGCCGCCATATAAGTAGCGTTATGGAAAGGATTTGCCGTAAATACTCCCAGATACTTGTACTTGATCCCCGGCAGATAGATTCCCGTTGGCGGATATACCATGGATACGAAAAACAGGGATACCGCTACCGTTCCTGTGAGTACGCCGGGAAGCCAGGCTTTCCCGGGCATGGCTTTACGCAACTCCGCCCCCACGTGCCTGTCCAGCATTATTTTCAGGGCAATCATCGCTGCGCTGTTCAGCAACATCGTTGCCAGCGCCATGGCCAGTTCCGTTCCGGTGGGCAGACTGCCTGTGACCAGATGGATCACTGCCGCCAGCTTGAAGAGGATCGGATAGGGAAAGCTGTAACCGCTGTCCAGTCCCTGCATTTCCAGAATGTATGCCTTCATATCGGAATGATACAGTCCCGTCCCCAACATACTTTCCACGCACTGCCGGTAAAACAGCCAGAGAGTAACCGCCGAAGCAATCCCCACCAGTACGGCAAACACAACGATCTCTATGAAATTTTCGACATTATTTCTTTTTCCCGTACTGTTTTCTGCTGTTTTCTGTCTCATGCCGCCTTTTCCCGCTATCCGTCCAGGTTTCACAGTCGGATCCTATTTCAGCTTCGTGTAATATGCTACCACTTTTTTCACCGCATGGATCACATCTTCCACGTCTTCGTCGGTCAATCCGTAGTACAGAGGAATACTCATGACTTCGTTGTAGTATTTCTCCGCATTCGGGCACAGCCCTTTTTCATAACCCAGTTTTTCATAATAAGAGTGCCAGTATACCGGCAGATAATGTACCTGTGGGCAGGTATTCTCTGCATACAGTGCGTCAAAGAACTGCCGTCTGTCGCAGTTCAGATTCTCCAGATTCAGATGCAGTACATACAGATGCCAGGTCGTGTCAGACTCCGGGATCTCCTTCTGCAGGATCAGTTCCGGCATGTCTGCGAAGGCTTCGTTGTAGCGTTTGCGGATTTCCTTTCTACGTTTCTCAAAAGCAGGAAGCTTCTTTAACTGGCTAAGTAACAATGCTGCCTGAAAATCCGTCATACGATAGTTAAAGCCCAGTTCCACCTGCTCGTTGTACCACAGAGCATCTGTAGGATGTACCATTTCCTCCGGATCTCTCGTAATACCATGAGTTCTCAATCTCATCAGATGGCGATATAGTTTCTCATCATTCGTTGTAATTGCTCCGCCTTCTCCACCGGTTACTGTCTTCACCGGATGGAAACTGAAGCAGGTCATATCTGCCAGGCTTCCCACCGGCTGTCCCTTATAGGTTGTCCCAATGGCATGCGCCGCATCCTCGATCAGGAGCAGGTTATGCTCTTTGCAGATTTTCCTGATCTCATCCAGTTCCACAGCCTGTCCGGTGAAATCCACTGCGACAATTGCCTTGGTTCTGGGGGTGATCAGCTTCCGAATGGATGCCGGATCAATATTATAAGTCTCCGGGTTAATATCCGCAAAGACCGGCTTTGCACCGGCATATAATACACAGTTGGAAGAAGCTGCAAATGTAATGGAGCTTACGATAACCTCATCCCCTTCGCCAAAACCCGCGGCCAGAGCCGCCAGATGCAGGGCTGCAGTTCCGTTGCATACTACTACTGCATATTTAGCATGTGTCAATTCACACAAATGTTCTTCCAGTTCCTTTACCTTAGGTCCACAGGTAATGTAGTCGCTGGTCATTACTGCTGCCACTGCATCTACATCTGCCTGGTCAATATATTGCCGTCCGTAGAAAATTTTATTCTCTCGTACAGGTTTTCCTCCAAAAATAGCTAATTCTTCCATAGGGGCCTCCTTTGGTCACTTTTTGCCTATTTACTGACTCATCTTATCATATTGAAGAAAGAAAAACAACAATGGTGTTGGCATCCACCGCTTTGCTGCGGTATAATAAAACCGTTATAAATCCATACTTACTGTTCACAGAAAGGATCTCTTCGCCTTATGAGTTCAAATACGAAAAAGAAAATAAAATCATGGAAACTCTTTTCCGGTATCGTTATTGTAGTTCTGCTGCTTGCCGTAACAGCCGCCGGAATTCTCTATGTGAAAATATATGAACCCGGAAAACGTTCCGCCGATCTTGGGCGCCTGCAGCAGGAATCCTATCAGGGGGTCTTCTGCTCCATGTATGCGCCGGAAGCTTTCCCGGAAGACATTTACTCTACCTATATGGGTTACGATGCTGTCAGCTGTTCCCATCGCCTGACTTCCTTTTCCGATATCTCCGATTATCTGGAAACTGCTTTTTCCTCCGGAAATGAGGTCACTCACGTATTGCTCATTTTGGACCCCTTACTGCTGTGGAACAGCAATTTCCATAATAACAGTCGATTTTATGCCTCTTTCGATGAGGATCTTTTGGCATATGTCGATTCTTATTCCGGTGTTGAATTTACCATAGTATTCTCCTGTCCTTCTCTGAAATACTGGCAGGCCCACAGCAGTGACACCGAAACCTACGAAAATCTGGTGCAGGTTCTGGCAGCTCCCCTGTCTGTCCGGGAAAATGTCTCTCTGTTCTTCCCCGGCGGAGAAGAATGGCTGATCTCCAATCCTGATGCCTATGACACTCCTCTGGAATTAAACGCTGTCGCTGCCCGCTCTGTCATGCTGCTGGTATTGAGCGGCACCTTGCAATACCATGGTATAGATGCCGATAACTCCAGTCTGACACAGTTTGATACCCTGGTGCAGGCAGCCATTAATGCCCCTGCTTCCTACTCCGATCTGTCCGATTATGACATCGTCTTTTTCGGTGACAGTGTATTCGGAAACTATCAGGATTTTGCCTCCATCCCCGGCATTATCGGTGCCCTGACGAAAGCCTCCGTTCACAACCGTGCCATCGGAGGTTCCTCCGCCACACAATTGACCCCCGATGACAAATCCTTCCCCAGTGCCGTACAGCGCTTTTTATCGGAAGATACTGCCGAAATCTCCGGGGAGAAAAAACTTTGTTTCGTAATCAATTACGGATTGAATGACTATTTTACGGGATATACTGTGGAGCAATACCGTGACGGTCTGCAAGCAGGGGTGCAATCTCTGCAGGATGCTTACCCGGATGCTGAAATTCTGATCGCTTCCTCGAATTTCATTACAGCGTTCGACAACGGTACCGCTTTCAACAATGATCTGGATGAAATTCTGAACGATTATGTGACCGGTGCCGAAGAAACCGCGGCGGCCATGAACGTTTTCTTTCTCAATACCAACGAGGCATTGCAATGGAATCCCAAAAATGCTGCCTGCTATCTGGTGGATGCCGTTCATCCCAACGAAGAGGGACGTTTCCTGTTTGGCACAGCAATTATAAAGGCTTTAGATGAGGATATTTTTTCTTATCCTGTACACTGATATCTTTTCCCAGCTGTACTTCGATCACCTGGAGTTCCGTGTCTGCCAGAAGCATATGCCGGCATCCCGCCGGCATCCGCAGCACATCACCGGCCTTTACTCTGCGTTCCTCACCATCTATCACTGCCCGGCCTTCTCCGTAGATCACCGTCCATACCTCATCCCGGAATTCATGGCTGTGATAATTCATCTTATGTCCGGGATTCAATGTCACTTTGATCGTCAGACTTTCCTTTTCCACATCCATGATCCGGAAGCTACCCCAGGATTTCTCTGCGAACATGACCTGCTGGGTAAAACTGCTCACATATGGTTTGATATAGCTGGACTGCTCTTTGTCCGATACCAGAATCCCCTCGGGGCTGGCCGCCACGACAATATCCTGCAATCCCATGCACAGCACCGGCATATCCAGCTCATTCACCACATGGACATTCCGGCAGGTCTCATTGAGCACCGCCTCCCCGACGCATGCACTGTCCATGGCTTCCGTCAGGGTGTTCCAGGTACCCAGATCCTTCCAGGTTCCGGCAAAACGCATGACCTCGATCTCAGGTTCCTTCTCTACTACCGCATAGTCGAAACTGATCTTCTGTAGGGTTTCATATTTTGCCAGCAAATCTTCATAATCGGTAAACTCTATAAGTTCATGAGCCTTCTGCAATACATAATTCAGGCGGAAGGCAAACACTCCGCCGTTCCACAGCGCTCCCTGTCTGATATATTCCGCTGCCTGCTCCTTGTCCGGTTTCTCCTTAAACATTTCCACCGGGCTGATATTTTCCGCTGTTTTCGGAATGATATAGCCATATTTTTCGCTGGGATACGTCGGTTCCATACCCATCAGCACCAGATGGGCCGCACTCTGTGCCGCACGCTCCTCCAGCCGGTGCAAGGCTTCGAAATAATCCTTTTCCACATACGGATCCACCGGACATACGATCACCGGCTCTTCTCCTGTCACTCCCTGCACATCCTGCAGATATGCCACCGCCAGTGCAATCGCCGGGAAGGTGTCTCTTCTGCAGGGCTCCATGCTGATACCGACATTTTCTCCCAGCTGGTTGTGGATGGAAGAGATCTGTGCCTTGGATGTGGCAATCGTGATCTTTGCCTCCGGATCCGCCCCGGATCTGCCGGTACACCCGCTGCACCATGGACTCCAGGCCGCCGTCTTCCGTATGGAATATTTTGATAAACTGCTTGGAACGGATCTCGTTGGACAGGGGCCAAAGCCGCTGTCCGGAACCGCCCGATAAAAGTATGATATTCATAAGCGTCCTCTCTTAATTCTGTACGGTAAGCAGCAGATAATCTCCTACCGTATCCACTACATCATAGGAAAAATCAATGTATTGCAGATCTCCCTGATACAATAACAGCAGGCCGTCTCCCACCATCTCCACCAGTTCTGCGGCCTGTTGCTCTGGATAGATGTAGTGATACCGGTCCGCATAAGCCGGAAGCTCTCTTCCGTTGGAGACATTACTCTTCCCCTGATAATACTGTGCGTCTATCTTACAGACATACTGGGTCAGGATCTCCGTGGCATCCCGGTTGAACTGCCAGCCCAGATTGCCGGTGATGTACAGGCTTTCGTATTCCTACAGAGAATCCGCTTCCGCCACCGCCTCCATGAAATCTTTGTTATAGTACTGTCTGCTTTCTTCCGCATAGGTAGTAAAATAAGTCCCGAAGAACAGAATACTGCTGATTCCATAGGCAGCTGCGACCACCGGCCACAGCTTTTTCCATTTTCGAACCGTCAGACCGATTCCGTAGGCACATAACAGGATGATCGGATAGAAAATAATATTCACACGGTTAATGTTGACTTCGTAAGTGATCAGGCCGACCCAGATCCCGGTGACCAGAAAGCCCCATAATGCCAGCATCTGTGTCTGTTTTTCAATATTTTTCTCCCGGAAGAACTGTATGGTAAATACAATGATCCCCACAAAGACAAACGGGATCGACACATGATACAACGGGCCAAAAGCCGGAATCGAATTGAAGAAAATATCCGGCAGCTGCAGGAATACATGGCTGAACAGAGCCCAGGCATTTTTCCCCAACTGTGCAAAGGAAAAATTCAAAAGCAGAATATCTGCGCTTCTCACACTGTCCGGAAAATATGGCATGGTAAAAAGCGGAGTACTTATGGTTCTGCCAAAGTGTACCGCGTTGATTCCCAGAACTATGACTTCCGGCAGGGCCACTACCGTAAAGATCAGTGCGCACAGCAATCCTTCCCGGAATTTCAGCCGGCGCTTCCACAGGCACCATATGAAGAATACAAAAAGAAATGCAGTTACGGAATAGGCAGCGATACCGTAACAGTAAAATGTCAGTCCGAAAAAGACCATGGACAAGTATAAATAGCGTCGTTTTTCCAATCCAAGAAGCAGTAAATAAAATCCCAGCAGGAAAATATGCGGGAAGAGATTGCAATCCAGCGACCAGCGGCTCTGCATAAACTGCCAGGGATTCACAGCGGTCAGCAGCATTGCCACCAGGGCGATCCGTTCAGAGAATAATTTCCTGCCCACAAGATATACCAATGCCACCGCGCCGGAGGAGATCAATACCATCGGCAGACGCACCGTTACCGTGTTGAATCCGAACAGTTTGATAAAGGGGACCATGCAATAGGCAAGGAGAACGCTCATCTGACTGTATCTCCAGGCAGTAAAATGAACCGGCAGAAAAGTACCATATCTGTCGGTTCCGTATTTTGATAATGCCCAGGCATCCACCGCTCCCATGGCCTCGTCCTGGTTGATACCGTCCGGCACTGTGGCAAAACGGATGCAACGCAGGATCACGACAAGCGCGAGGATGCTCCAGAAGAAAATTTTTCTGTTTTTATTGTTCCAAAGACCGGTGGAAGAATCCTGTGTCATAGTATTCATAATCGTACGATACCTTTCGATGTTCTCTTTCAGGCCTCCTGCGTCATTTTTTCCGCCGCATATGGCCTGTCACTATCACATCATACCACAGAATGTTGCATTTGTCCCTAGTCTTCCGTATACCGGTCCAGCATTTTGAGATATTCCAAAACCGCTTTCTTCTTATCCTCCGGAAGATTACGATATGTATGTAATATCAATTCTTCCTCCTGTGCATGTACTTCCACCATTTCCCGCTCATCGAAGATATCTGTGATCGAGATTCCCAGCTGATTACATAGAATCATCATGGTATCCATCCTGGGAACTGTCTTGCCGGTCAGAAAACAGCTTACCGTAGAGGATGACAGTCCCGAATGCCTTGCAATCTTATAAGGTGTCGTGCCTCTTTCGGCACAGAGCTGTTTGAATTTTGCCGCAAGTTCCCTGCATTTTTCTTTGGTGTCGTACATATTGTTTAACCGCCTTTGTCATTTATTTAGGTCTCTATAAAGTACATGACAAAAGTCGACGGATTCTTACAAAAAATTTTTTGTGTGGTGTGCGTGTGCGCTCCGCAGAAAGGAAGCAAAAAGACCTGCCTGTCGGCAGATCTTTTGAGTATTATAATATTTTCTGTTTTACATCATCAGCAGGCTTTCATGATTTATTTCATCATAAATAAATTCCGCCCATTCCTCAACAGTATCATGGTCGACAAAATCCTTGTCCATTGCCAGTGCCTTGGATAAATAAGAATCACGAACGGCACGAGCTGCTTCCACTTCACTCAAATGATACTTCCTGACCAAGGTATCCCGTACATAACTCTTAAATTCCCTGATTTCCGCATTTGTCATACCATTCACCTTCTTCCCCTTGCGTTCAAATATTTCTTCTTGTTATTTATCATATCACAAGATAATACTTTTATGCAAGATATCGCTTTTAAAGTATGAAAGGAATACTGTTGCGGATATACCTCTCCATTATCTTTCAAAAACTCCTTATAATTAATGTCTTCCGGTATGACTTTGCCTCCGTTAACCTTATACGCTATATTAATTATATTGCCATCCGCAATTTCTCCATAGCAAATATCGTATTTTCCATCCTGATTGTGCTCTAGTATATTGTATGCAGATAGCATCTGTGGTTTCAATCGATTATTCAGGACAAATTTTCCCCATCTTTCCGAATGTCGTGGATAGGAACCTATTACTAAATCCATTGCACTTATCGGTTTATAATCTACTTCTACAATGTATGGTTCCTCGTTTTTATTATTTTTCGCATTATATTTCTGAGTAGTTCTTATTGCTGCCAGCGCTGCATGATCATAGCTTGGCGTTGTATAAAAACCCGGGCCAAAATCCAGATAGGGTTTACTATATTTCAGATTGATTCCATGATTAACTATATTTATTGCTGAACTATAATTGGTTCCATGATATAATTTCATCTTATGTTTACTTTCTTTCACAGTATTTTTACTTCAATATGTTTCCCTAATGCACTGGCATATTTTTCCAAAACCACCAATGTAGGAATTCCTGAGCCATTCTCCAGTCTGGCAATATTAGACGCTTTCATCCCTGTACGATCCGCGATATCACTCTGTGTCAAGCCCTGTCGATGTCTCTCTGCCACCAATTCCTTGACAACTTCATCCGTATGACTCGACACTTTTTTCTGTATTGCTTCCACATATGCCTGCAATCTTTTTAGCTGATCTTTTTTCCGCTCCTCGTCATCTCGCAAAATTTCAAATTTTATGCCATTCATATCTTCTCTTATATCGTTTTCTTTCATAATTCATACCCTTCTTCTATGTTACTGATTACTTTGTTATTTCATATTATATCATTGATGATAGTATCTTTCAAGATATGTTGCAAGGAATATTTATTCATACATAAAGTGCCGGAATTCTGAAGTCCCCTCGATTTATCGAAATCCCTTTAGCCGTCAAAAACTTTACTCCCTCATTAGATAATGTTATACTTTTTATAAAACATCCCGAAAGGAGCCTGATCTTAAATGCGGAAATTTATTATGGATAAATATAATCTGATTGCATTTGCCATCGGATTGATTCCCACCATTCTACTTTACCTGTTTCCTCCGGATGCTGCTGTCCCCTTTTGGGCATTTTCTATTGTTTTATTCTTTCTGTTAATTGCCATCTGGATGTGTGCAAAGCTATGGTTAGAATCCAAAAACGATAAGGCTGTTCCCACGATATCCATCATCGAATGCAGTCACAATGTCTGTATTTGTAAAACACATGATTTTATCACATACAACTCGATTGTTACATTTTATAAGAAGGATGGGAATTTCGAAAAATTAATTGGATTCGGATTAGTAGAAACTATAAACAGCGGCGGAAAAACCGCACAGATTCGGATCGTTCCCGGTGACATGCGGAACAAGAACCAAGTCTCCGCTTCGGAAATTTCCGATTTTGTCTCTTATATTAATGACAATAAAAATAACATTATTGTGCGCCCTACTATAACAAGCGATATCGTGCCTTATATCTATAAAATATTAAATCAGGAGGTTTCCAATGAGTAAACAGATTAAGATCGTACATGTATCCGATGATAATTGTGATGTTTCTCTTAATGTTGGTTCTATTAATGGGGTGCAGGAAGGGGACAAATTTCTGGTATATTCTCTTTCCGACCACGAGATCGTGGATCCGGATACCGGGGAATCCTTAGGATATCTGGAATTCGTGAAGGGTACCGGGGAGGTCGTCCATGTCCAGGATAAGATGTGTACCATCACATCCGTCACATATCGGAAACCGGTAGCCAAAAAGACAATCCGTAAGACAACACCGTCCATGACTATGTGGAGCGGCAGTACCGTGGAAGAAATTGTGCAGGATGATAACAAAGAACAGATTCCCTTTGACAATCCCCATGTGGGAGATCTTGCAAAACCTATTTAAATACTCTTTTCAAAGTAAGCGCCAAATAATCCAGCGGTACCTATAAATTTACCCCAACCTATTTTCGGTTGGAGTATTTTGCTACAAATTCATTCTCACATTTTTAGAGTTTGGAGTTTTTCACTCCAGGGTGCCAACTCTGCAAGCTGTTCATCACTCCAGTTTTCATTCGGCCTTTGTTCCAGAACGTAGCTGAGGTATTGATAAATGTTCAGGTTGTGTGCCTTCGCCATCTCTACCATCGTGTAGGCAATCGCACTGGCTTCTGCACCTTCTACGGAATCACTGAACAGCCAGTTCTTACGTCCTACTGTAAAAGGTCGGATGGCATTCTCACTAAGGTTATTGGTGAAGCTGCAGCGCCCGTCCTCCAGATAGGTCATGGATGTTTCCCTGCGGTTCTTCACATAGGTCAGTGCTTTATCCAGGCGGGTGTTGCGGACTGGCTTCTGGCTGTCAACCCACGTCCAAAAGGCCTCGAGAACCGGTTTTCCTTCTCGAGACGCATTTGTTTCCTTTTTTCATAATCCGTTCCGCACTTACCGGAAATGCTGCTTTCCAGTCTTGCCAGGCGGTCGCAGTAATGCACTCCCTGTACTTCCGGCTGGTTGTAATCCAGCTGCTTTCCTTTCGGGATCGCATCCACAAAGTATCGGCGGATATGTGCCCAGCAGGAGCACCGTTTGATGCCGGATACCTTGTTATACCCCTGGTAACCGTCGGTTTCCAGATATCCCTGAAAGCCGTCCAGAAAGTCTGCTGCATTGTCTCCGCTCCTCGTCGGGGTATATCCATACAGCAGGATGACCGGAAGACCATCTTCCCGGTGCGGTACAGCCACATGAAGGACTGGCTTTCTGCACTGCGTCCGGGTTCTTTCAGCACCTGTACCCGGGTCTCATCTGCCATGAGAAATTCCCTCAGCAGAAGCTGGCGGTGAAAGTAATCATACAGTGGCCGGAAATAATGCCCAGCACTGTAGACGATCCAGTTCGCAAGGGTTGTCCTGCTGACAGCGGCACCATACTCTTTCCAGTCCTTTTCCTGACGATAGAGAGGCATGCCGTTTGCATACTTCTGATAGATTGTCCATGCAACCGTGGAAGAAGAAGCCGGACCCTTGCCAATAAGTGCGGGCGGTACTTTGGATTTGACGATCACAGACTTTTCCGTATCGCCCTTTCCTTCCTTACAGTCAGGGCAGCCATAGCTTTCCGTGTAGTATTCATAAACTTCACATTTGGCAGGAGTAAAAACGAGTTCCCTGCGGACGTATTCTTCTCCGATACGTTCCATCGGGCTACCGCATACCGGACAGACTTTATCTTCTTCATCCAGCGGTATTACTTCCTTATGAACCTTGAGACCTTTAAAAAGTTCCGCATGGGTAGCTTTTTTCTTCCGTGGACGTGGCTCCCGGCTGCAGTCTTCTTCCGGAAGTTCCGGATCCTGGTAAACTTCAGCTTCATTAAACAGATTCAACTGTCCGGGAATATCAGCCGGTGTCTTTTCGCTGGAAGAGCCGAAAAGTTTTTTCGTCAGATAGTCCACCTGTTCCTGAAGCACCATCTCATGGGCAGTCTTTTCCTCAATGATCGTTCTGAGGGAACGGATCAGTTCTGTCTGCTCGGACATTATCGTATTCAGTTGTGAAATGGTATCCTTCAGCTCTCGCAGCTGAATGTCTTTGCACTGGAAGCCACGCTTTTCTCCTTGGTTTTGATACCTTTATTATACCAGAAAAGCAGTCTTCCTAAAGGAAAATCACTCTTGAAAATGCCGAAAATATGCGGTTTGCAGGCATTTTTCTGTGCATGTTTTTATTCCTGTTTCAGGGCTTTGGGCTGGTCGATATCGATACCGGACATGAGCCAGTCAAACTCTCTCCAGGTCAGATTTCTGACCTCAGAGTGTTTCCTCGGCCACTGGTATCCGCCATGCACTGTCAGCTTTTTATAGATCAGTACAAAACCATCTGCATCGCGGTACAAGGCCTTGATCCGGTCCCGGCGTCTGCCACAGAACAGAAACAGAGAACTGGATGCAGGATCCAGCTTCAGCTGTTCTTCCACGACTGCACAAAGTCCGTCAATAGATTTGCGCATATCGGTGTAACCGCAGACAATGTAGATCCGTTCCAACCCTGAAATATCGCCTAACATAAAGAACCTTTCAGAATCTGAAGCGTTCTGGAAAGCAGCTGGGGATCCGTTTCATTGGTAACGCGTATCGTTGCAGATCCTAGAATGATCTCTAATGTATGAGGATTGTCAAGGTACGGAGTATGCTGTACCGGGAAGCGTTCCGGTACTATGTCAATGGGAACCACGTCCTGTTTGGGGCGGGGATTCTCAGAATGACCATAGGCAGGTGCCGGTATCTGGGCAGCTTCTTTTCGAAGCTGCTTTACCCAGTAGTAAAAGGTGCTGACAGCAATGCCGTGCTCGCGGCACCAGTCAATGTCTGTCATGCCACTGGTCCGGCATTCATTGATAAGTTTCAACTGTTCTTCCTTTGGAACTCGAGATTTTCTGGTGTTTGCCATGATGTTGTCCTCCATAATTGTAGTTGTTGTAGTAAAATAGTCTAACTACGATTATGAAGTTAGAAGCGGTTGTTGGCTAGCCGCGGGATTATTTGGCGCTTACTTTTCAAAAACGCCAGAGCTTTTAGAAGCTCTGGCGTTTCCGTTCCCAATTTTTTATTCCACCGTAACACTCTTCGCCAGATTCCTGGGCTTATCTACATCCAGTCCCTTTGCGACACTGACATAATATCCCAGCAGTTGCAGCGGTATCACCGCAAGGCTGGCCATGAAATGCTCGTCCACCTTCGGCACATAGACAGCGAAGTTCACCTGATCTTCGATTTCGTAATTGCCATAGGTAGTCATGCCCATAAGGTATGCACCTCGGCTCTTGCACTCCAGCATATTGCTTATGGTCTTCTCGTATAACTCGTTCTGCGTCAGGACACCGATCACCAGCGTTCCCTGTTCGATCAGACTGATGGTTCCGTGCTTCAGTTCCCCGGCCGCATATGCTTCGGAATGAATGTAGCTGATTTCCTTCAGTTTGAGGCTTCCTTCCAGACAAACGGCATAGTCTATACCACGTCCTACGAAGAATACATCAGACGCATTGGCATACTTTGCGGCAAACCATTGCAGGCGCTCCTTGTCTTCCAGAATTTTCTGTATCTTCTCCGGAATCGTCAGCAGTTCGGCAATATAATAACCATACTGCTCTTCTGTGATCTTACCACGAACTTTGGCAAACTGCACTGCCAGGCAATACATTGCTGCAAGCTGCGCACTATAGGCCTTCGTGGTTGCCACCGAAATCTCCGAGGCCTGCCAGTGTGTAAAATACTTTATCCGCTTCTCTGGCAATACTACTGCCTACCACATTGACAATGGCCATAGTGGTAATGCCCTTTTCTTTTGCAAGTCTTAATGCAGCCAAAGTATCCGCTGTCTCACCGGACTGGCTGACCACGATCATCAGTGCCTTCGGGTTCAGGGACATTTTCCGGTATCTGAATTCTGATGCAAGTTCCACACGCACCGAAATATCTGCCATGTCTTCCAGAACATACTGTGCCGCCATGCCTACATGCCATGCAGAACCACAGGCTACAATATAAATCTGTTCAAAGCCCTTGATCTCATCTTCGGTAATTCCCACTGCTTCGAAATCTAGCCTGCCATCTTTGATCACAGAATTCAGTGTATCCTGAACTGCTTTCGGCTGCTCATGGATCTCTTTCATCATGAAATGTTCAAAACCGGCCTTTTCTGCCGCTTCTGCATCCCATTTGATTTCCGTAGTCTGCTTCTCGATTTCATCCCCGTCCAGGTTATAAAAATGAGCTTCTCCCGGAGTCAGCTTTGCGAACTCAAGGTTGCCTATATAATACACATTTCTGGTATATTTCAGAATTGCCGGAACATCGGATGCCACATAGGTCTCCCCATCCGCAATACCGATGATCATCGGGCTGTCCTTACGGGCTACCCAGATCTCACCGGGATAGTCACGGAACATCAGCTCCAACGCATAGGATCCGCGAATGCGCACCATGGTTTTCGCAATGGCATCAATGGGACCGAGTTTATACTTCTTGTAGTAATAATCCACCAGCTTGATCGCTACCTCTGTATCGGTCTGGCTGTAAAATGTATAACCATGCTTCAGCAGTTTTTCTTTCAGTTCTGTATAATTTTCAATGATACCATTATGTACGCCTACCACTTCCGATTCTACCGCACCGGAACCGGATCTGCTGCAGTTGCCGGAGACATGGGGATGGGCATTGATCTGACTGGGTTCGCCATGGGTTGCCCAACGTGTATGTCCAATACCACAGGTTCCTTTCAACGCATTTCCATTGTCCGTTTTCTCGACCAGATTCGAAAGACGGCCCTTCGCCTTTACTACCTGTGCCAGGGCATCGCCATCGCGGACTGCCAGTCCTGCAGAGTCATACCCTCTATATTCCAATTTTGACAGTCCGTCCAGAAGGATCGGTGCTGCCTGTCTATTTCCTGTAAATCCTACAATTCCACACATATGCTAATACTTCCTTATCATTCTACCGTGATTCCACCAAGTACGGGAATCTCCAGTCGTTTCAGTAACTCTAATTCTGCAACAATCTCATTATACAAGGTCGATCCTGCCTTTTCTACCAGAACCGCTCCCTGGGCTGCACTTACTTTCTCCATAGCTTCGGCATCATACAGCACGTTATTCAGTATTGTAACGCTAAGGCCTTCCTTTTCCAGAGCAGCCTTAAGTCCTTCACATACCTTGTCCGCTCCGGCCCCCAGATTGCATCCCATCAGACAGATACTGTTCTGTCCGTTCTTGGCAGCTGCTATCTTTATCGCTGCGAACACCAGCTCCATGGACTGCTCTGCAGTAAATTCGCGCTTGCCGTAATGTCGTAAACCGTTAACCCATCTATCCAGGAACAGCTTTTTCTTGGAATCTTTTACCACCACGCCAATCTGAGGAATACCATATAGATCCTGCAATCCATCGTTTACACGAATTCGACTGTTAAAAATATACCCCATACACAGGACCGCAGCATATATAAAGGCGAACAGGACAGCTCCCAGCACCACATATTTCTTGCTTACCGCAGGATTTTCCGGAACCAGCTGCTCCTCTTCCACAATGCTCTGTTCTGCGTCTGTCGTATCTTCCAAACCGTTTTCCTTCATCAGAAGCGTATAATACTGTTTTTGGTCTTCTGAAAATGCTGCTTTTGCAGCGGCAATGGTTGTTTCCAGGCCATAAATCGAATTTCTGTAAGCTGTCTGTTGATTCATCACATCCATGTTCATTATGTTGCCAGACACTTCAGAAAGCAACACCAATTCATGACTTCCCAACCGGGTGTTCAAATTTCCCTGTTGCTGTTCCATATAAGTCTTTACCGCTTCTGCAATTTTCCCGCAAGACTCTGCATCAACTCCTCGGATTATTATTTTCAGACTATCGCTTCCTCCAATAGTCAAGGGCTCCCCATTGGTAAGCGTCAAACCGGAATCCACGCTGACAGAGACCAGTTCCCCTACATATGCAGCTTCCAGTCCGGTCTGTTGTTCTATCCAGTCGTACAATCCGACACTGTTAAGGGTATTTCTATAGATTGTTCCCAGGCGCTGAGATCCATTTTCATCTTTTTCCTGAATATTGTAAATCAGTTCCTCCTGTGCAACATTCATAGGATCTAACTGCATATAGATGGAATCCTGCACATATTGCTTCTTCAACGCATATTCTTTTGCATCATCAACAGTCGTCAATACCGCTGTCAGCTGACTATCATCCAGATTTTCACTTAATTGTGCTAACTTTTCTTCTATAGCCATCTCATCCTCAGATGTATTTTCTGCCTCCTGTGACTGCATATTCTGCATATTCTGCATATTCCGATAAGATCTCGTATAACTGAATGCTCCCAGCAGAACTGCTCCCAGAACTATGGCTATCAGTAATCCTCTCCAATGTGACAATATATCTGCTATCATATCCAGCAAATCAATTTCTCGTTCTTTCATTTTTTTCTTTGCCCTCCTGTATTCCATGATTCGCTTCTGTCATTCCATACTAATAATTCATTTTCCTACACCGGTTCAAAAAATGTATCCGGATGTCCCGGATCAAATATTTCATTACAGGTCATAACCGTTATCAGATTTTCCGTTTCAGACAGATTTATAATATTATGGGACCATCCCGGTATCATATATACTGCTTCAATCTGGTCTCCGGATACTTCGAATTCGATTTTTTCTCCGGTATTGATATTCCGTTCCTGTATCAGTCCATGGCCGGACACTACAATAAACTGTTCCCACTTACTGTTGTGCCAATGTTGACCTTTTGTGATTCCCGGCTTACTGATATTAATGGATACCTGTCCACAATTCACCGTGTGAATCAGTTCTGTAAAGGAGCCTCTCGAATCCTCATTCATCTTCAACTGATATTTGAATTTTTCCGTCGGTAAATAAGTAAGATACAGGGAAAACAATTTCTTTGCAAAAGAACCCTCCGGCATTTCCGGCATGAGTAACGACACCGGCTGTTGCTTAAATTCCTGTAGCAGATCCACGATCTCGCCTAAAGTAACCTTATGTGTTACCGGTACACAGCAATACCGTCCATCATCTTTCAATACAGTATCAACACCGTCAAACTCGCAACGCTGCTCCTTACCTTCCATGAGATCAAACATACCTTCTATCAGATCGTCTATGTACAGTAATTCCAGTTCTGTTGTCCTGTCGTTTACCGTAAATTCTTCATCGTTCGCAACAGCCCAACAAAATGTGCTGACTGCGGAATTATATTTAGGCCTGCTATGTCCCATCAGATTAGGAAAACGATACACTGCAACTTTGGCATCGGTCTCTCTCGCATATTGAAAAAAAATCTCTTCTCCCACCTTCTTTGAACGACCATATTCGGAATCTCCAAATCTTCCGGTCAATGTTGCCTGAATGGAAGATGACAGCATGATTGTCGCTTTATTCCCGTACTTTTTAAGCGTATCCAGAAGCTTCGATGTAAATCCAAAGTTCCCCCGCATAAAATCTTCCGGGTTCTCCGGGCGGTTTACTCCTGCCAGATGGAATACAAAATCAGCTGACTTGCAATAATCATCCAATTCCGCTTTTGTCGACTGTATATCATATTCATAGATTTCATCAACATGGATGTTCGGTCTGGTTCTATTCTTATTCTCTTTGATATTTTTCAGGTTATTGACGAGGGCAGTTCCTACCATCCCTTAGCACCTGTAACCAATATATTCATCAGTTATCTCCGTACTCTCACTTTTCGTTACTGCTCTTTTCTCCATACCATCTTGTTCACGACATTTACATAGCCCTGTATGATCCGCACTACCTTCATAGATATATTCTCATCCGTATAATCCGGGCACGGCTTTCCTAGAACCCCTTTCTGTTTCATATCAATAGCCATACCGGTTGCCTGCAGAAGTTCCTGTGTCGTAATTCCGGCCAATATGAAATTTCCGGATTCCAGTGCCTCCGGTCGCTCTGTAGAAGTCCGAATGCATACTGCTGCAATAGGATGTCCGATTGACAGATAAAAGCTGCTTTCCTCCGGCAATGTACCGGAGTCAGATACGATCGCCAATGCATTCATCTGAAGTTTATTGTAGTCATTAAATCCCAACGGTTCATTTACCCTTACGCGGGGATCTAATTTAAATCCACTGGACTCAAGCTTCTTTCTGGATCTTGGATGACAGGAATAGAGAATCGGCATATCATACTTTTCTGCCAATGCATTAATTGCTTCAAACAGAAGTAAAATTCTTTTCCGTATCAATATTTTCTTCTCTATGTGCTGACAACAGAATATATTTATCCGGCTGCAAGCCCAGTCTGTCCAACACGTCCGATGCTTCTATTTTGTCAAGATTACCATGCAACACTTCTGCCATCGGAGATCCTGTTACATAAGTTCTCTCCTTAGGCATTCCCATCTCATGCAGGTATTTTCTGGCCGGTTCAGAATACGGCAGATTCACATCCGAAATCACATACACAATTCTCCGATTCGTCTCTTCCGGAAGGCACTCATCCTTGCATCTGTTTCCGGCTTCCATATGGAAAATGGGAATATGAAGCCTTTTTGCGGAAATGGCTGACAGACAGCTGTTCGTGTCTCCAAGTACCAATAAAGCATCTGGCTTAATCTCTGCCATCAGCTCGTAACTTCTTGCAATGACATTTCCGCAGGTCTGTCCTAGATTCTCTCCTACGACATTCATCCAGACATCCGGCCCGCCTAGCTCAAAGTCGGACCAAAAAATATCATTCAGATTCTTATCATAATTTTGCCCGGTATGCGCCACGCAACAATCAAAATATTCTCTGCAACGCTTAATGGTTGCTGCAAGACGAATAATCTCCGGTCTTGTCCCAACTACAATCAATAATTTGATTGATCCATTATTTTTCCACTTAAAGTCAAACATCAATTAATCCTCCGCAAGTCTTTCCTGGATATATGCTAGTTTAGCAATAGTAGACTTAGTTTCCTCTAAACTTAACATCTTCGTGTTATTAGAATTAAACTCTTTAAGTGTGTTTCTTTTAGCATCCCCATCTTTAAAATACTTGTCATAATTCAATCCACGGTTATCTGCAGGCACTCGGTAGAAATCTCCAAGATCAATTGCCTTCGCACACTCCTCATTGGTAAGCAGTGTCTCATACATCTTCTCACCATGCCGAATACCAATCACCTTAATATCTTCCTTTTTACCTCCAAACAGTTCGCAAACTGCCTCCGCCTGTGTTCCAATTGTACAGGCTGGTGCTTTCATGATCAACAGATCTCCGTTTTCTCCCTTTTCAAATGCAAAAAGTACGAGATCTACCGCTTCCTCCAGACTCATAATAAAGCGGGTCATGGACGGTTCCGTCACAGTAATCGGATTGCCGGCTTTAATCTGATCAATCCACAGCGGAATTACGGACCCGCGAGAGCACATGACGTTACCATAACGGGTACAGCATATCTTCGTCTTTCCGGAATTTCTGGATTTTGCCACTGCTACCTTTTCCTCAATAGCCTTTGTAATTCCCATTGCATTAATGGGATATGCTGCTTTATCCGTAGAAAGGCATATTACTGATTCTACACCTGCTTCAATTGCTGCGGTCAGGACATTATCTGTTCCAATAACATTCGTTCTAACAGCTTCCATCGGAAAAAATTCACAAGAAGGTACCTGTTTCAAAGCTGCTGCATGAAAAATATAATCTACACCATACATAGCAGAACGAACTGAATTAAGGTCCCGCACATCTCCAATGTAAAATTTAATCTTATCCGCCACTTCAGGCATCATCGCCTGATATTCGTGGCGCATATCATCCTGTTTTTTTTCATCACGAGAAAAGATACGGATTTCTCCGATATCTGTTTGAAGAAACCTATTTAAAACTGCATTTCCAAAAGAACCTGTTCCACCAGTAATCATTAATGTTTTTCCTGTAAATAAAGACATATTTTTTCTCCTCTCATAACTACTTTTCTGCCGAATTAAACCATTCTACATAGTCAAAATCATCATAATATTTTTTGTAAGAAATTTTACTTTTATAGGCCATGCATGGTCCAACACACCCATCATTTTCAAATCCTCTAATATATACTGCTGATTTTATATTGGGATGTGGTTTGTTAACAAATATTACTTTATTCTTATATGGCAAATTATCAAACTCTACTATATCCTGCTCAGTGCACCCATCTCTATCTGTAAATAGAATAAACAGTTTATCATAGTCCATTCGCTTCGCCCGTTCATTCCATTTTGCTTTTGCCTCTTCTTCTGTCTTATAATGTTGAAAGTAAATCTTAATATCCTTCAATAAGCCAACAGGGTACTCTATTCCTTCTTCTGTTGTAAACTTCAAATCATACCCCATATATTCTCTCAGTGATGATAATAACTTTATGAAATCCTTAGGTCTTAGCCAAAGATTAACAAAAGGACTTTTAAATTGTAACCTCAAATCATGAAGTATCATTGCCCCGTTACAATTGCTGGCAATCAGGCAAATATCCTTATTAACAAGACGTTTCCTTTGCTTAGATAAAAACATTATATTTCTATATTCATTTCTCAGTTGCCTAAGTGCGTCCATCTTGCGCTTCCTTTCTTGGCCGTCACACCTTTTGCAAATACTACAACCACTCATTCCCTTTACATATATTATTACAAAAGCATACTTTGTCTTTCAGAACTTTTAGCCTTATATCACATTAATTAATAATTATCGCATTCATTTTTTTATGCAATTCTGTTTTCCCAAATTTATTTCTGTATACATTGATTTAATATTCTATAAGCATTTTTAGAAAGGAAATTTATACTATAATTATCTATTATTTACATAGTATTGTGATCTTTTATTCTCGCCGGTACCCCATACACCAATGTTGCAGCTGGTACATTATGTGTTACAACACTTCCCATTCCCACTTTAGAATTTTCTCCTACCACTACTCTATTTAGTATAGATGTATTTACACCTATCCACGCTTGATTTTCTACTACACAGCTTCCACAAAGTATTGTACCTGCTGTAATAACCGCATTATCTCCTATGAAAACATTGTGACCAACATAAACCAAATTATCTATTTTCGTATTTTTTCCTATGTGTGTGTTCCCTTCAAATAGGGAATTGCATACATCTGTATTATCCCCAATGCTTACATCCTTATCAATAAATACCCCTCCACAATGTTTTACCTTTCTGTTTACTCCATCTATTCTAAAAACCTGAAAACCTTCAGAGCCAATTGTTGTATTGCATCCGATTACACAATCATCACTTATTGTTGTTCCTCTCTTTATTACGGTGTTATGTCCAATCACTACCCTATTTCCTATTTTTACACCATCTTCTATAATTGCACCTTCTTCAATACTACAATCGCTGCCTATTTCCTTTACAAAATTATATTTTTCATAAAAATGCTTCTGATAATATAAATAATCATGTATATCATAAAATATTTTTTCAGGACATTTGCAAACAATATAAGTATATTTTTCCCCCAAGCTCATAACGTATTGAAAATAGTTCTTTTTATCTAACACAATCGCCGCAACTGCGGAATTATTTTTTATAATATCAACATATTCTCCCGAGGTAACATACGTCAAAATTTTACTATATTGACTGGGTCGATTACATAAATTCAAGCCATCAATTTCTATATCATTACCCTCATAGGTTAATCCAAATGTTTTACATATTTCTGATATTTTAATACATCTATTCATGTTTATCTCTCTTTCACTTATTATCTTGGGTCCACCAACCGCATGGTAATGCGACAAATTTTGAATAAAACTCACTTACACCAGGCAATGCACTCTGTTTTCCAAATATTGTGTATCTATCATTATTTAAGTGTACCCCTGATGCATACCATCCTTTTTTTCTATAATCTTCTATCACTGCTCTTTTATTTGCAACCAGCATTCCAAAGACCCAGTAATTAGGATTTATCTCCTTTCTTTCAATAATTTTTATATCTTTGCTGTCTTTCAGCTTATTCTTCCACATTTCAGCGCAAATTTTCTGTTTCCTTATAATATCTTCCATGCACTTCATTTGTTCTATTCCAATATAGGCATTTACATTACTCATTGTTGCACTATAGCCTCTTAGTGTTATATCACATTGTGGGTTTATTTCTCCTAAGTCATCTCTAAAAATAGATCTGTCAATTCCACAGTCCCGAATCAACTCTGCATTTTTTAATAGCTCTGCATTATTTATAATAATGGCCCCACCATCTATTGTATTTGGTAATCGAACTGCATTAAACGAAAAAATAGTGATATCGGTTCCGCAATTACCTATTTTTTGCCTTTTATATTCACTTCCAAAAGCCTCTATCCCATCATCAATGACAGGTATCCCATATCTTCTGCCCAGCTCATTTATTTCATCAATATAACCTGGATATCCGCAAAAGTGATTATGTATTATTGCTTTTGTTTTTGAAGAAATTTTTTTTTCTACGCTTCCCGGGTCAAGTGTTCCTGTTGTCGGATCAATATCTGCCCATTTTATGTTAATTTCATGTGCAACAAAAGGCTGTGTAGATGCTAAACATGCCATTGGCGATGCTATAACTTCATCACCAGCATGTATATTCAGCACTGAATTTACTACAGCTATTGCCATGTTAAATGAGTTCGTTACAAGAACTCTGTTCTTCACACCCAAAAATTCACGCAACACTTCTTCAAATTTTAAAGAATACTTTCCATATGCAAGCTGTCCAGAATAAAGTATTTCTTCTAATTCAGGTAATTGGGGCATATGTGGTTTATATAAAGGTATCATTCTACCATCCTCTTTTTATAATATCTACAATGTATTCTCTGTCTTCGTCACTTACCCACCAGCCACACGGAATATGAACAAATTTTGAATAAAAATCATCTAATGCCGGCAGTTCACATTTAGATTGTTCAAAAACACTATGCGTATCACTTCTATGATGCAATTGAGATGCTGTAATTCCATGCTCTTGTAACATTTTACAAAACTCGTCTCTGTTTTCAACTTTCATAGTATACAACCAATACGATGGCTCTGTGTTCGAATAATATGGAATTAATTCTACTCCCGGAATCCCTTGCAATGCTCTATCATAATATTTTCCATTTTCAATATGTCTATTAATAATATCCCGAACGTGTTCCATTTGTACTAATCCAATCATTGCATTCACGTTATTCATTCCATATTTATAACCAGCCCTCTTAATATCGTTGTTAAGTCTTGACACTTTTTTATCCAATCCAAACCAACGAAGTTTTCTTGCCTCTACCATTTCTGATTCATCGGTAAAACTAATAGCACCACCATCTACAGTTGTCATATGTTTTATAGCCTGAAATGAAAAGCATGTATATCTGGAATTAGCCCCCACCAGTTTACCATTATATCTGCTTCCTAAAGCATGTGCTGTATCTTCAATAATGGGAATGTTATATTCCTGTGAAATTTTATTAAATTCGTTCATATCACAAACCATTCCAGCATAATGTACTAACATTATTGCCTTAGTATGTTCTGTTATTTTTTCTCTTACCGCATTGGGATCCAGCAGCCCAGTCCTCACATCGACATCAGCCCATACAACTTTCGCACCTGTTATAGCAATTGTTGTATTTGTTGGTTCTGCCGTCATCGCTGTACTGATTACTTCATCTCCTGGACCTATATTCATTAACAGCAACGCAATATGTAATGCAGCCGTTCCTGAATTTAATGCTAAAATATTTTTATTTCCTATATATTCACCAAATTTCTGCTCAAACTCGTCTACAGTTTCTCCTGCTGCAATATAGCCACTATAAAGTATCTTTTCTAATTGAGGCATCATTTCATCTCGTGGTGCAATATATGGTTTTACTAAAGGTATCATTTTCTTTTCCTCCTAAAATTATTCATTTTGATTTTATAGTACAGTAAATATACAAAAGATAAGCCTTAACTTTAAATAATTTTCTTTCTTTATACGCATTTGATTTTTTCAATTTTGTATAACAATCCACATATTTCGAATATATGTTATATCTTTTCTTAATGTCTCCATTTACTGACTTCAAAATATTTATTAGTATTTTGAAATATTTTATATATATATAGTCTATTATATATACACAATTTTTTTCAACAAAATCTATTAATTTATTATACACATTTATGTACTGTTTTACTCTTGCTTCCGAGTATTTTTCTCTTGATACACTACCGTATCTAACGGAAACAATATAGTAAACTTCACTAATGCTTACAAGCGAATTAGCTTTTGCCAAAAGTTCAACGATAAGCAATTCGTCTATTCCAATATTTTGGTTAATATACTGTGCCTCCCAAAATAATGATTTTGCAAAGCACCTACATGCCAATGAAGGTGTAACAAATTTTTCAAAATGATCAGCCAAAATTTCTGCTGTACCTTCTATATCATACTTAGGCGGAATTTCCTGCGTAATAAGATTCCCCTGCAAGTCCCTAAACTCTAGTCCATATTGTATAACATCTACTTTTTTTTCATTTTGAACAACTACATTATATAAATCATTGAGCATGCTTTTTTTAACAGTATCGTCACTGTCCACAAAAACTATATATTGACCGCTCGCAAGTTCAATGCCTATAGGTATTGCTGTTCCTATTCCGCCATTTTCTTTATGTGAAAAAATAATGTTATCACATGCTTGAGCATAACTTGCTATTATTTTTAACGTATCATCTGTAGATCCATCATCAATGATTATTATTTCATAATTTTGAAAATTTTGTTCTAAAATACTTTTTATACAATTTTCTATATAGTCCTGCGCATTATATGCAGGAATTATAATCGAAAAAAATGGCATTTTCTTCATATTTACTATAACCTCTTTTAATATTTTTTATTATCTCACAAAAGAAAAAGCTTATCAACTTTTATATCTTTTGATGTTTATACTTCAACTTGGTCTTTTGCACTCTTTATTTGAAGCATTTTCCATAATCTATAAATATTTAATCTGCTTTAAATATATCTCTGGTATACACCTTTTCTTTCACGTCTTCTAACGTTGTATCATATCGATTTGCAATGATCACGTTGCTCTCCCTTTTAAACTCTTTCAAATCATTTACAATTCTACTTCCGAAAAATGTTGTCTCTGCATTCAGCGTTGGTTCATAAATAATGACTGTTGCTCCCTTCGCCTTAACACGTTTCATAATTCCCTGAATAGAGCTTTGCCGGAAGTTATCCGAATTTGTCTTCATCGTCAGTCTATAGACACCTATAACTATATTTTTTTCCTTTTTTGAATCATATACATTTTCGTTTTCATAATCATAATACCCAGCCATCTGTAATACACGATCTGCAATAAAATCCTTTCTGGTACGATTACTTTCCACAATAGCTTCTATCAGATTCTCCGGTACATCCTGATAATTAGCAAGCAACTGTTTTGTGTCCTTAGGAAGACAGTACCCACCATATCAAAGAGGGATTATTATAGTAATCACCGATTCTCGGATCAAGGCATACTCCTTTAATAATCTGCTGCGTATTCAATCCCTTTAGCTCCGCATAAGTGTCCAATTCATTAAAATAACTGACTCTCAGTGCCAGATAGGTATTAGCAAACAGCTTCACTGCTTCCGCTTCTGTAAATCCCATAAACAGTGTATCGATATTTTCCTTAATTGCACCTTCCTTTAACATATCTGCAAAATATGTGCTGCTCTCTGTAAATTGTCATCGCTCATATCTGTCCCGACAATGATTCTGGATGGGTACAAATTATCATATAATGCCTTGCTTTCCCTTAAGAACTCCGGGCTAAACAATATATTGCTGTATTTAAACTTTTTACGAATGGCTTCTGTATATCCTACCGGGATAGTACTTTTGATCACTATAACTGCATATGGATTGCATTCTATCACCATTCCTATTACTTCTTCCACCGCAGAAGTGTCAAAAAAGTTTTTCCTGCTATCATAATTCGTTGGGGTTGCAACTATAACATAATCCGCATCCCCATACGCACTTTTAGCATCCAGTGTTGCTGTGAGTCGTAATTTTTCCTCCCTCAGATACTTTTCCACATAATCATCATGGATTGTTGCTTGTTTGTTGTTTATTTTCTGCACTCTTTCCGGCACAATATCTACTGCCATAACTTCATGATGCCGCGCTAATAGTATAGCAATAGAAAGTCCAACATACCCTGTTCCTGCTACTGCAATTTTTAAATCACTGTATGCTCTCATCCGCAACCCCATTCTCTCTCTGTTTATGGAACACCATCTTCTTGCTCAGAATATAATTCAATACAATTACTATCACACTCAATGCGCATTTACTAAAAAAGAACGATTGTTTCATCACTTCTACCAACAAAATAACGCCAAAATAGTCTACCAAAAATGTAATCCATCTGGCACAAACAAAGCGGACAATTTCCGTTATAAACCTATGAAAAGATCCGAACGGTGTTTTAAATACAAATATCTTATTTGTGAAGTAGCAAAACACCTTTACAATCACCAACGTAATAGCATTCGATATTTTATAATCAATTCCGCTCCATACCACCAGTTGAGCCAGTCCAATATTCAGGATTGTACTGAGTACGCCCCAAAATACGTAGCTATATAATTCTTTTTTTTTCACTTGCTTATCCCTTCCTTGCAAGTACCATCGTCCATGGGAATGGTGTTTTCACCGATACAATTTTCATATCATTATTAACAACCATTCTGCAAAATTTCTTTTTGGTCCAATGTTGGATATGCCCCGGTGTATTTCCAAGATCCTTCCAGTACTTTCCTCTTGCCATGTTGCATATTCGCCAGATAGGTTCCTTGGGAACACTTAAAAGTATAAATCCATTTTCATTACACAGTTCTTTTATATTTTTCAATGCTTGTTCCGGATCTTCTAGGTGTTCCAACACTTCTGAACATATCACAAGATCATATCTTCCCTTGTTCAAAATGTGTTTTTCAGCTTCTCCCGGCTTTCGAACCTCCATTGTATAGATATTTCCAGTATAAAAGTTAATACCATGAATCTTTTCACTGGCCTCTGCTATTACCTTTTCCGATATATCAAACGCATCAATCTCAGCATTCTGATACATATCTTTTATAAATGAGGTTATTTCGCCTTCTCCGCATCCGGTTTCACATATCTGACAAAATTCCTTTCCTGCTATATCCAACAACTCGCTGATGGCATCCTTGAACCCTTTCATCATCCATTTTACGATCGGATTGGTCGAATGATATTTATCATAGTAGTTACCCTCCGGTTGAACTACCTCAGTGCTTTTTGTATTCATCTCTGCCATATGCCTCCTGGATACTTAATCCTATATTCTCTTTTCCTTCATAATCAATTTTTCTCACATGATACTGAATATCTTCCAATATCATTCTGTTCTTAGCCAGTATATCTGCCATAAGTCCAATTATAAATGTGATGAATCCCATGAGTAGCAACACACTTGACAATATCAGAGATTGTATATGTCCAGTGGCATTAATCGTTGTAAGTAAAATCAAATATCTAATTCCCAATACAGTTCCAATTAAAAAGGGAACCGCTCCCACGCAAGTGAAGAATTTCAATGGCTTATACATTATATATGCTCTTATAATCGTTACCATCGATTTTTGTACATAACTTGACATACTATTGAAAAGTCTAGAAGGACGAAGTTCTCCATTGGTACGAATGGGAACATGTGTCATAGGAATCCGCTCTCTTCCAGCTTGTACAATAGTCTCTAACGTATATGTATATTCATTAGTTACACTTATTCTTAATGCCGCTTCTCTACTAATCGCCCGAAAACCACTCGGAGCATCAGGAATATCGGTATTTGATGCTATCCTAACCACCCAACTTCCAAAATGTTGAAGTGTTTTCTTTATCATGGAAAAGTGTTCCGTTGTATCGATTGGCCTGTCCCCTATAACAATATCAGCTTTTCCCTCAATAATTGGTCTTACTATTTTTTCAATATCTTGTCCACTATATTGATTATCAGCATCAGTATTTACAATAATGTCTGCCCCGTTACGCAAACACGCATCCAGTCCTGCCATAAATCCTTTGGCCAATCCTCTATTTTGTTTTGATATACGATGTAATTAACTCCCAAGATTTTGCAACCTCTACAGTCGCATCTGCTCCCATCATTTATAATTAAATATTCAATCGCATCAATCCCATCTATATGCCTAGGTAATTCATTTAATGCAATTGTTAAAGTTTCTGCTTCATTATAACAGGGAATCTGAATTATAAGCTTCATATTTATTCCTTTCTTAAGATAATCAACTCCGAAAGGCCTTTTCTGGGCAAAATTATCTTTCAACCGGCTCTATCAGCATTGATGCAAAATTATATATTTTTGAATTATTCTCATTCAAAGAAGAGCTAAAGCTTTCTTTCGTCTTAGCTTTCCTTTTTCCTTTCCACCAATAAGGCAAAATACCCAGTTGGTTAAAATATATATTTTTTTTAATTGTCAAATGATTATCCTTGGCAAGTCGTTGCAAATCACCTTTGTCATATCTGCGATAATGTCCTACATTTTCATCTAAGGAACAATATAATTTTTGCAAAGCCGGCACCATTATTATTAATTTTCCTCCAGGCTTCAACAATTCCTTCATTTTCTGTATAGCCAGATTGTCATCCTTTAAGTGTTCCAATACATTGATGCAAATTACTGTATCATACTTTCCTTTATAATCTCCTACTTCATCTTTCATAATATCCCATAATACGGCATTAAAATTAGTATATCGACGAAATCTCTCATTCATATAGTCTACTTGACTTTGAAAAATGTCCGTCGCAGTTATCTGCGCTGCTCGATTAATATAGAACTTCACCATACGTCCCATTCCTGCACCAACATCAAAAATTCTATCTCCATCGTTGATATATTCCTGATACGTATGATACATCCATCTGGAATACCGATCAATATAATCCCAATGATTCAGATTCTCTGACAACTCATTTTGTTCCTTTTCCATGACTTTATCATCTTCCTCCATGTGAAACTTCTCTCTGTTATAAATTATTTGTAACTATTCAGAACCCCATTCGCAAAACAGCCTCTGCGAGGCTTTTCTTTTACTCATGTGGTTACTTCGCCCTATAAAGATTATCAATTGCTCTTACGAAGTAAGTACTCTATCATGAGTACCTTACCATAATACCACATTCATGAGATAATTACCTCCAAATATTCGCATTTCCTTTGCGTCTTATCTCAGGAGGTTCTCATGAATACTACTAAAAAGTTACCACAGGCCAAACACGACCAGTGGGCTGTCCTTTGCAAAGAACAATCCGAAAGCGGTCTGACCGTCAGACAATGGTGTGAACAGAACGGCTACACCATCCACACCTACAACTACTGGAAACACCGTCTGAAAGAAAGCTATGTGGATTCTGTTCTCCCGGACATCGTTCCTATTATTCCGCAGGCTCCAGCACCATTACACGAATTGTGCGATTTGCGCAATTCGGCCGATTCGTGTATTAACAACACGATCTCTGTCTTGCTTTGTGGTGTCACCCTCTCTCTTGATGCCTCAGCCTCTGAGAGATGCTCTGCCGTATCATCACGGCTCTCTGTCATGCTTAGGGATGCGGATCCTTCCTCCTTCTCCGCCATCTATGTAGTCTGTGGCTACACCGATATGCGCTACGGCATGGATACCTTCGCTGCCATCATCGAGACCCGGTATCACCTGCCCCTCTTTGTTCCCAACACCCTGTTCCTCTTCTGCGGCAGGCGTGTTTCCTGAGTTTGTGCAAAACAGAGAAATTTCCGAACGGCTTTTCAGCCTTTTTACTGTGCCCGTGGGACTCTGTACGACCTTTGTGATACCTTGTATCAGGTCTTTACAGGCTCCCACGGGTACAGTTCTTTTTTCTTTCTGCCTCTGCATTCCCACCTCTGCTTCCCTTCCTGGCTTTGTTCTGCCCATAGTCATTATCACGAACATCCCATTCCCCGAAAGTGGCATATTTACGGCATTTCTGTTATAATACTTACAGAAATGAAACGAGGTGCAGCATGACAGATTTCTCCAGTCTTACCGAAGAACAACTCAATCAGATGGACAAACATGTCCTCATTACCATCATCAAAGGACTGCAGCTTCAGCTGAATTCCATCAGCTCCCAGCTGGAGTTCCTCACGGAACAGATCGCTCTTATGAACCAGCGTTCCTTCGGCCGTAAGACGGAAAAAGCAAACGGGCTCCGGGTCTACGAATATCTGGAGTATGTGCTGACCGAACTGGCAGCACACCAAGACGATACCAGCCGTGACTTCCTTGCTGACCTGCTTCCCTGGTCTAAAGCAGCCCAGAAAAATGCAGCAGTCTGAAAAAAGTCTCCAAAAAAAGTTAATTTAACTGTCAAAGAGCAAATCTATAGGAATCGCCAGTAAAATGGCGGTTTCTTTTATTTTATGGTACCCATGTTTGAGTACTTACCATCGCTGACACTCACACAAGTTCCCTTTGCATACACATAAATCAATTGCAGGAAAAAATATATAATAATACAGCTTTCATATGGTATTCGTTTCTGTTTTTCATTTATATTCCTCTTGTTCCTTATTCTCTTTAATACGTAAAGCTACAATCTCAAGCACACTACATATTAATGCAAAAAGTACAACCGGAATTGCCGACATCATAATTCTATTAAAGGAATCACCATATCCATTTCTCAAAGGTTGCTTTCTTCCAAGGCACAATATCAGATTTATGAGCACATATCCTGTAGAAAAAATCAGCCCAAAATTAATTTTTTTATTCAAAGCAATTACAATATATAATACAAGAATTAGCGCTGGTAGATACCCCCAATACTGCGTTTTAAAGTTGTATATGATACTTTCTATACTTTTAATATATTTTTCTTTATCCAGAAAATAAATTACTATACATATGCCTGGCAAAACAGCAAATACTATAATATTTATTTTTTTTCGTATCCAACTAAAAAATTTACTATTTATAAAAAAAGAATAAATTACACACCCTACTGTTGCCACGGTTATTATCGCCTGAATAGCCGGTGTCAGCAATGAATCATATACGTTTTTCACACTAATCGCCTGTTGATAGTTCAGTTCGATTAAATATAACAACTGCACTACCATCATCGGAACAGATAACGTAAGCATTTCTCTTTGCGTCAGCGGTAGGAAACTTATCAGGCAGACTATACAAGCCATGCAGACACTCATTTCAGCACGGCTCAGCGTAAGCCAGCAAATTACCATAGAGAGCAATATCAACAATGCCTTGTTTTCTCTCTCGTCGGTTGTATATAAATTCATGCCTATCATAAGTAGAAAAATGTAAACCATGCAATAAGTATTAGAGATAACCCAGAAAGACAAAAGTTCAAACGCCGGAATTACTATAAGCATTACCGTAAAACACCTGCCCCGACTATTGCCTGGTTTTCTCTGGCTCCCAAATTACTTATCTGCTTTTTCATCGTTAAATAAAAGCAAATAAGCATACTTATTATTAATAAATTATGAATTACCGTAATCGTCTCAAATCCACAAAAATATGCCAAGGAACTTATCAGGGCAGAAGATACCCCCGTCCACGTCATAGTGGCTCCTGCAGTATCAAAATTCAAGCTTCCAACCTTAGCTACAACTTCTCCATATTGCATTACATAATAATAGGAATCCGAAGACATGACCGTTGGAATAATTCCTGTAGAAAAAATCGTAGATAATGCTGCGCACCAAATAATATATCTGCATAGTACGTCCCAATTGGTCTTTTTAATATATTCTTTTCGAATATATATCATGGCACCCAGTAATGCTCCCACTAGTCCAAACGCAAAACTCCGAATATATGGCAGTCTTAAAAGCAGTATTACAGCACTACACATGCACCATCCTACAACAGCAATAGGTACTGCCCATGCTGCCTTCATAGCATCTGTCTGTTTATCGAATGTCCCTTGTGCTACTAAATAGCCAGCAATAAACAATACTACGGATGCAATAATCTGTTTTATCTTGTACCCTCTCGTAATTGCATCTACTGTTGCAAATAATTCATTTGTGCCAATGTTTTTATATGTAATTGTCGATGTGTAAAAAAAAATGATAATTGAAATCAGCAGAACCAGCATTGGAGCTACCCATTTCCCAACACTATTTATACGTTTCATTCCAATAATCCTCTGTCATCAAGTATATATTTCCCTCTTCGTCATTCAATGCAACAACTCGGTCAGCGTCTTTCATTCCCTTTAGGCGTATAAACAAAATAGGTACATCTTTTTTTTGAACTATATCAAACACTGCATGATCTACCAGTGTGGAATGAACATATGCCAATGAATAACCAACTTCTTCAAACTCTGTTATATTAATTTTATCTTTCCTAATAATTACCGGAATGTCATTTTTCATATCCGTATCTTGGGAAAACACTCCAAAGTATTCTGCATACCAACTATTTGGATTACATACGCATGTCTTATGTCCTAGTAAGGTATTGATCAATACGTCATTATGATAGCAATTTTCCGGATTATACCACACAGTACCTACTGCAAGATAATTTTTATTCACATTGCCCACATCAAATACGTATGACCATAATTTTACTATACTGTTTAACATTAATAAGAAAAATATTATACAAACTCCAAATAGCAAAAATCTCTTTTTCCCTTTTAGCATTGTTATTTACACTCTTTTATTCTGATTTTCTCTTCCTAATGTAACCTTTAATAAACTGGCAGAACTCACAATCCCAAAATTTGGATGCCAATAATATAGTTATTGTATATAAAATTAAGATTGTTATCCCCTTAATTATAAATCCAAAAGTCCCCTCCAGTGAGATGAATTTTAGCAAGTTTCTCCCCACTACTGTCATTATACCTAATGGTATTCCATATACTACAAATACCTCTTTTATGAATTGATGCAAACGTATGGGCAAATATTTTTTATAAACAAATATTAACGCAATTCCTTTAAAACTATTTGCCACTACTATGGATAAAACTGCACCAAACGCTCCTAGTTTACCGACCAAAATGCACTCCATTAAAATATTAATACAAGCCGTACCCAAATTGACTAATGCCGGTCCTTTGACTCTGTTTGCCACTGTCAATCCCACGCTCGCAGTCATAAAAGGCCAAATAAATATACTGGGAATGAGTAAGATGACCGTCATAATATAAGTTATTTCATAACCATTTCCCATCCATAAATTGATAAAATCATTTCCCACACATATAAATCCACCTAAAATAATTACACATAATAAGAACTGTATTTTCCCAGTAGTAATAATCAATTTATTAAATCCTTCATGATCACCGGATTCTAATTGTCTAGTAATTTTGGCCAAAAACAGCGTGCTAATAACGCTTCCAAAACTATAAGCATATCCCTCCAACGCACTTGATACACTATACAATGTCACCTCATTACTACTGGATAATGCACCTAATATGCTGGGTGTAATACTGTATATACATCTCTGTGTTATTACCAGCAAGGCAACCCAAACAGAGAAGGAAAATATCTTTTTTAGTAAATCATTATCTTGATATGCCAAATCAATTTTAAATCTATGATTGGATTGAATGATGTATAGCTTATAGGCAATAACTGCCACTCCTGCAATTGCATTCGCCATAACTGCCGAATATAGTCCAAGGCCATTTATAATTGCGATAATCGTGATAACTATCGTTAATAAACGTAAAACTATATCGCACAGTTTCAGACTTACCAGATGTTCATATGCCAACATAATTCCGGATAAGGGAGTAAATGCAAATGCAAACACATTATAAATAGCAATAATGATATATACATTCTTAAGTTTAATTAATTCCCGGCTGTCAATCCAGCATATATATTTCCAAGGAAAAAATATAATACGGAAAATAATACCAAAAAAATCAGTGCAAGAATCAAGTAAATTTTGGTCACCAAGCTGAGCAGCTCTGTTACCTTCTCCTCTTTTCCTTCCGTTCTATACTGGGCCACATACTTGGCTACGGCCTCACTGATACCAAAATCCATTATTAATAAAGTAATAATAGATGTTCCAATGCTATAAATTCCATAATCACCGTCTCCCAATTGATGAATCAGCCAGGGAGTAAACAACAGTCCAGAAATTATATTAACGGCTATAGATATATAAGAAACCAACGTTGCCACTTTTATCTGATTTCTACTATGCACTTCAACATTCTGTTCCATTCAAATTATCCTCTTCTATTTTTTTTCGGAGTAGCTTAATATCATGAAAATATTCTCCATATTTTTCCCACCACGATACATCTTTATTCCACCATTTCGTTTTCTTCAGCCATTGAATATCATCCTCATCAAAGCGATATCGAATATGTCTTGCCGGAATCCCTCCTACAATACTATAGGGTTCCACATCTTTAGTAACAATAGCTCCCGAAGCGATAATCGCTCCATCACCTATTTTAACGCCTGATCGAATCATTACTTTTTACATCATTTCCAATAATGCAATACCTGTCGTTTTCTTTATCAGCATGTGGATATGCCTGTTCCAGCGTCCAATAGTCGTTCTTTACAAAACTCTGATAAGAAATACCCGTTTTAAAATAAAATGCCTGACTTGTGGATGCAAAAACAGAAGAAGGATGTTCTCCAAATATAATTGTAACATTGTCCGCTATACTACAAAATCTCCCAATATCTGTCTTAAAAAAAATAGTGTTGTTTCCAATATAAGACATGTAACCTATCTTACAATCAGTTAACCCCACATGCGGCATTACTGTATTACATCCCTCGAATTGCGTTTTTGTATCTATCTCCGTATGCCAATGTATATTGCACTTCTTTTGAGTATTCAATTTTCGTGTATAATTGAATCCTTTTACAAAATTTATTATTCTCCTAAACATTCTGTCATTCTCCGTCTTTTCTATTTCTAGTCCAGTTTTTTTCACTGGCTACTACTTTTGCCGGATTTCCACCAATCACGCATCCTTCGGATAGTACTGCGTTCAAACTTCTGTTACATACAGCACCTACTGCAATAATAGAATTATTACATATTTTGCATCCCTTAGTCAAAATTGCTCTATATCCGATCCATACATGGTCACCAATAATAATATCTTGAGAATAATTTGTACGTTTTCCATGCTCATCTACAATCCCATGCCCATCCCCTGTAAAAAACCAGACATCTCTCGAAATCATACCATCACTGCCAACAATTATCTTTCTTCCTTCAATTGCAGAAAAGACAACACCTCCCGTAGTGGTTGTCCCTGCTCCGAGTATCACGCTGTTATGATCCTCTTCCATAGCAAAAATGGTATCTTGAATAGAACAGTTCCTACCAATTATGATCGTATTATCATTACCACTTATTTGAATTTTTACATGATGTAATCGTACCCCATCCTCTATTATTACTCTGTTATTTTTTCCATGAGATCTGATTTTGACACAGTCCAACACAATGTTGTGCCCCTGCCTTTCTACTATTGCACCACCCTGCTTCCAAAATGGACCGTTCTTTAAATTATATACTTTAATGCCTATTCTTTTTACTATGGTTTTCATATTTCACCTTGCCATTATCAAAAACAGCTTATACTTTACAGGAAGTTTTTTTAATGCTGTTATGCTTTTTCTATTTTTTTTAAGGAATTGAAGCATCTTTCTATATTCTTCGGAATTCCCTTTCTTCTCTTTTAACAGAATCCTCATGCTCCCACAAGCAAACGTCGTTGATTTCGTCAATAATGTTTCTTTGTACTCAGGGTATTTACTGCATGCCTCTTCATATCTGCTTTGATATTCTTCTGCCCTTTCATAGGAATTTATAAATGTTCTCGCATATACAAAAGAAGTATTGTTCTGTCTTACCGTATAAAAATATAATTTTTCACTAGTGTGTGCTTCAAGTCTGATATTTGGTAATATTTGGCGCATAAACCGCATATCTTCGATTGTTTTACTATGCGGAAAACGCCAATCACCTATAACTTCTCGTTTAAACAAACGATCTGTCACATGTCCGCCCCAAATATCACAATAGACCAACTCATGATATTGTTTTCCCCCACACGTAGTCTCTTCTACAAAATTCTCTGTATCAATCTGTGTCTCGTCCGACAAATCGTCGCACCTCGCTACATCTGCCTCGTACTTCCGAATAAGTTCCACCATTCTTTCATACATTGTGGGAAATATCCAGTCATCATTATCCACAAAGCCAATATACTCGCCTGTGCAATGATCCAATGCCAGATTTCTGGCACTCCCCTGTCCACCGTTCTCCTTATGGAATACTTTTATTCTATCATCTTTTCTCTCATACTCCCGGCATATTTGTAAAGAATCATCCGTACTTCCGTCATCAACCAACAAAATCTCCAGATTTTCATATGTTTGATTTACTATGCTGTCCACACATCTTCGAATATAATCGTGTGCATTCCACACGGGAATGATTACTGATACTTTACCGTTATTTATCCGCATGTCTTTTCAATCTCCTTTTTACACCCTGAAATAGTTCCCTCAGATGTCCATATCTTATATATAAATAAATATGTTCTATATCATCCTTCCACTTTTGAAATTCATTAATCGCATACGTCCTGTCATGCATCTGTTCATACTTGATATCACGGATAATATACACAGGGTGGCGCAACGGAAATTCCAGTTCTAAATTATCGTTTTCGAAAATTCTTCTATATCTTTTAGGTATTGTCCGTATATCATTCCCTGAATGTGTAGCACCCGGAACCATCCCTATATTTTTCACCAGATTTACCATCGGATTAATTGCCAAACGCGATTCCATTATCATTGCAGCAGACTGTGCAAATTCCCACGACTGTATTCTTCCGGTGGCACGATTGTCTTCTCTGTTTTTAACAGCTTTAGGTATATAATCTCTATATACTTTCAGGCAGCATTTCTTAACGTAATCATCCACCTTTTGTATCAGATCAGTATCATCCAGGTAATCATAATCCTTTGCAATTCTCTCCACATCATCCCAACAACGTTTCCAGGTAGCCCATCCACAACCGGAACAAGCCTGTGTAAAATAGTAACTGTCTTGGCAATAAGGATTCCTTCCAAAACGCTCCATTCCACAGATCATACCGATTCTCTCATCCTTCTCATAGCGAAGTAATAATTCCTCCATGAACGGGAAAAAAGAACTTGAGCACAAACAATCATCCTCTAAGATAATCAACTTGTCTACTATTCCAAACGCCCAGGAAATCGCACTATATTCCCTGGGATCACAACTCATATTTTTTTCTGCATAATTACGGTAGATCTCACACGGCCAATCAATCCCTGCCAAAAGTTCTTCTACTCTTTTTCTGCATTCCGGAACTGCCTTCTCATCATGAGCATTATCTTCTCTGGCTCCGTCCTGTGCCAATAGCAGTACACTTGGCTTTGCCTCCAGTATTCTCTCCAGTACAAGCCCTGTCGTCTCTACTTTATTAAAAAAAAGTAATAAGACTGCGATTCCTTCCTTCATAAACTCTCCTCAATGTTTTTTAAAAACAAAACTTATATTGCAAATTCAATTTGTAGGCATAGATCAATAAAACTCCATATAAAATACATTTAACTATTTTTGCAGATTTTCCTTCGAATGATTTAAGAAGCATCGGCAACAGACATAGCATAAAGAAAATGTAATAATATCCAAGTCTGAACAATACATCCAGTACAGCAGATGTCGATATCAGTACTTCCGAAATAATCGTTCCATTTATAATATTTCTGTCCCGTTGATCCCGTATTTTCAAATAATGTGACTTGTCAAGAAGTCCCGTTGCTATCACAATTAACAGCATTAAGAGTATAAACGTATACGATCCTATTCCCTGGGAAGTGGCATAATTGGAAAACATTCCTAACGGTATGTATTGGAAAATTCTGGAGCCAAATAACATAAATACCACAGACGCCCCAATTGCTATTATGTATTTACCCAAATAGTCTTTTTTATAATTACATACAAAATAAAACGGCAGCATAATAATTGCAGTACTGTGAAATGTCATTGCAACCAAACACAACAGCAAAAATTTCACAGGCTTTTTATCAAGAATTAAATCATATCCCCAAAAGACAACCAGGCTCACTGCAATCGTCTGACGAATACCTGTAAGCAGGAAAAAATGGAATAAAAAGGATTGGAATATTACATAAGACAAGCATAGATTTTCCGAATACTTATATAAAAACCTTCCTAATCCCCAGCATACAAAATTGCTACTGCAAACAAATATATCCGAAAGTTTGGAATTAATGTTGCAAATAATTTTGTCACTAACTCCGATCCCACATCTCGTGAATTATAATTTCCAAATTGAAAAATCTTAAAAATAGATTTTTCCAGGAATACATGTCCAGTTCAATTAATTCACGGAAATGATTTTCATAGTTCCAAGTATCTGCTCCAATTGAAATATCTCTTAATGCTGATATTAAAATCATTTGCAAAGATACTATACCTATAAATATCTTCTTCTGTGGATTACGTTTATTCAAAAGGATACTTCCCCAAAAAATAGTAAGAAGCATATTAAATAAGTAAATATTCATAAGTTCAATTTTCCTCAATTAGTGAATGTATTACGTCCATATATGGCAACATATTCGTTTTACTATCAAATTTTCTATGTGCAAAATCCAGTGCCGCTCCCCTATAATACTCCTTACCGTTCTTCAACACCTTTTTAACTTCCCTAATATACCCTGCAGCATCGCCCAACTCAGCCAATGCTCCTCTGGTATCGTCAATCAGTTCCGTACATGCCGTAGTTCTATATGCTACAACCGGGGTTCCACAAGCCAACGCCTCTGCCGTTGTCTTTCCGAAGGTTTCTTGCCTGGAAGGATTCAGAAAAACACTTGCAGCTGAATAGTATTCAGCCAACTTTGTGTTATTATTTACAATCCCCACTGTATAAATGTTTTCCATTGTTTCTACACCATTTATATTAGCTCCAATCATGACGATTATCAGTTCCGGCACTCCAATGCCACTCTTTTAATTTCCTGAAGTCCTTTATCGTCTCCCCAGACGGAAGCAACTGCCAATGCAATCTGTTTTCCCTCAAAATCCTTCCATTCAGTTGGAAATTCCATAGCAGGCTTAAAGATCGTCTGATCCACCCAGTTATAAACGGTGGTAATTTGTGCATCCCGTAAAATAGACTGCCTTGCCTCTTCTTCCATCCAGTGCGATACCGCAATTACCCCCTTTGTCCTGATCGCACTATACCACTTTTTCTTATCTGCTAATGCCTTTTGTGATGTGTCAAAAAAAAGACTTTTATTCCATTTTCTCATAGATGGACATCCACCGCATTGTTTTTTCCATTTTTCACATTTTACATCAATATAATGGCAACAATGTCCTGTAAAGAAAAAGCAATCATGCAAAACAAAGATTACAGGAATCTGGTTTTCAGCTATATACCTAAATAATAGTTCAAAATTAATACAATTGCTATGAAGAACATTTAAAAGGATAACGCTGGGACAATACTGTTTTAATTCTCTTATCAGTGCTTTCGTAGTAATATGCGAAAAATACCCTTGAAATCCGGTTACTCTTGACAATATTGCATGACTTTTTTCATCCAATTTATTAGAAAAAAGAATAATGTCCGATGTTTTTTCTTCTTCCCTGTTGTTGATTCGTGTCACATATACTCTGGATTCACAACCGTTTTCTTTAAAAAATTCATGAAGTTCTTTTACATTTCTCCCCGTGCTGTCGGCACTTCCATATGTTGTATTAATTTGTGCAATTCTCATCATCTGATTTTTCTCTCTAAAAGGATATTTACAACAAACGGGAGAGAATAATATGTTTTTAAAAAAATACTCTCTTTTATGCCAAAGTGCTCTCCCTTAATTTGCAAATACTCCGCTTTAAACATTTTCTTCAAATATTCTCTCTTCTCTTTTTCATCGACACAACCTTTTGCTCTTGCATAGAGTAATGTTTCTCTGATGCATTTTTCCTTTTGCGATATAATCGCCAATCTTTCTTCCTGTCTGCTGCGAAAATATTCTATTCTTTCATCAAATGCATCCAATATATCTATGTTCAAATAGGCTTTTTTCTTGTGCATTATGCTATCTGGCTGTTGGAAATAGTAATACAAACCATCTGACATGACCGCTATTCCATCGCTCTCATAAACACACTTATAGGTATAGTATTCATCCTCATTGATTCTACCTTTGGGAAAATATCTATCCTTTATAACTGAACTCACATACAATTTTCCGGGTGCACATACATGTACATCCCTATTTTCAAAAGCATTCCTTTTATTATATACTTTATATTTTCCATTCCCGGTAAATTTATAAGTATCATCCTTCCCTCTGACAAATTCACATTGTACTATCTGACAAGACGATTGTTTTAAAACTGTCAGCATCAATGATATCATATCAGGCGACACATAATCATCCGAATCAATAAATGTAACATATTCACCCGTGAACATTTTAATTCCTGCGTTTCTGGCATCAGACAATCCCCCATTTTCCTTATGGATTACTATAATCCGGTCGTCTGTTTCCTTAAATGTATCACATATGGTGCCTGAATTGTCCGTTGATCCATCATCTACTAATATGATTTCCAGATTTCGATATGACTGCTGCATAATACTTTTGATGCATCTTCCGAGATACCTGTCTACATTATACACAGGAACAATCACGCTCACTAATTTATCCATTATATTCCATCCTATATTTTATTCATTACATATCATTTCAAAATCTTTCAATAAATTTTCTTGAACTATTTTTTCTGATGGTTTTTCTTACAGCATACGAAAGCCTTTTGCGCATATGTTTCAATGAGATCCGGATGATCACAAAGCTTTTGCAGGCTACTCTTTAGTTCTTCTTTGATTCTACACAAATTGCCGCATCTTCTCTCTTTAAATAAGTCCATCCTGATTGTTCTTTCCAACAATATGCAAGAACTGCACATCCACTAAATAAACAATCAATTATTTTAGTAGAAAACGACAATCTTGTTGTAAGCCTCTGACTTAACTGTTGTGATTCCGTATGCAGTGCAATGTCGGCTTCTCTATATATCTCCGCTAATTGTTCTTGTGACACTGCCCCTTTTACATAGCTATTGATGTTATCATTTAATATTGCATTTTGTTTCTTTGTAAGCTGGTCTTTGTATAAATCTCAAGTACGATTTTAACACTATCCTTGTTAACTTCCCTTAAAATTTCTACAATATCCATCAATGCCTTCCAACGATTCATATAAAGCTTTCCAGCATATATAATTCTAATCGGTGAATTAATCGGTCTGGCTATATATTCATCATTTACGAGTGTACCACATTTCTGCAATATTTTCATATTGCAGCCGAAACGTTTCTTATAATCCTCCAATTGTTCATAAGACAGCGTATAATATATCTTATATTTTTTGACCATATCTCGCAATCTACGCCGTACCATGAATCGATTAATCCAATATAGCGGAGAAAATTTGAATTGTCGTAATGAATATTCATCGTCTCCTGTAAATGCCACAAGGGGGGCGCTCGATATCCCGGATACTATCTTTTCTAATCGAAGCATCTTGCAAGATGCCATTCTTTCGCTAAATATAATATCCGGTTGAAATTCATCAATAAACTTTTTCATTCCTTCAATATCGTATTTTCCCCACAACCACAATACTTCTCGAAGAAATCTTAACCAATCACCACTTATAGACTTTAAGAATCTATATAATTTTTGCGGTTCCTCTTCTGCTAATGAATTTTTGTCCTGGGATGTATTCTGTAACCAAACTACTTCTTTTCCTGCTTTTTTTCCGGATATAATACTTTTAAGCATCATACTGTCAGTGATCTGGTAGTATTTCTGGCAGCATTGATTATAAGGTTCCCCCGGGCTTGCATAAATATTTGCAAATTCGGCGTCCATTCCCTCAAACCAGTTTGATGTTACATTATTTCCGTTTGTTATATCATTCCACGCTTCATATGATAGTACTAATATCTTCATAAATCTTTTACCGTTTCTGCTTATAGGAATTGAGAATAAATGTCCTTCATAATCTCGTCCGTATTCTTAATATCAAATCTTTTTACGGTTTTTAAATTATTTATTCCACACTTTTTTCTAAATTCCACATTTTCATACATCTTTTGAATAGCTTTCTTCATTTCTTCTACAGACAAAGGATCAATCAAGCAGCAACCGCTTACGCCATTCTCAGTATAATCCTTTATTCCATTTACATAGGAAGATATCAAAGGTAAACCACCCGCCATTGCCTCTAACGGCGCGATTCCTAATCCCTCTCTTACAGATGGATGCACAAAGCAATCTGCCGCATCACACAATTCTACAATATCGGTTCGAAATCCTAATAACGTGACCTTATCCTTTAATCCATATTTTTCAATTAACTGCTGATATTCTGTAAACAATTCTCCTTTGCCTACAGCCCAATAATAAATATCCGGATTATTTAGTTCATGCAAGGCTTTTATAACAACTCGCTGATTCTTTCGATCCTGCAATTCTCCCACAGAAAGCAATACAAATCCTTTTTCAGGAACCGCAAGCTCTTCTCTTTTCAGTTTTCTATTCTGTTCCCGTTCTTCCTGGCCAAGTTCAAATCGGTCTATGTTTACTCCGACTCCCGGAATATATTTTGTTTCTTTAGCATGAAACTTTTGTTTTGCTCTTCCATAGTCCTCTTTATTGATGGTAATCAGCACATCTGTCCATCTGGAAAGCAATTTTTCAATTGGATAATATATCATCCAGTTTTTCTTGGGCCCACCTGTGTAAAAGTGAAAACCATGTGCCGTGTAGATTACTTTGATTCCTGTCTCATGTGCCACAATTCTTCCAATCACACCACCAATAGGTGAATGACAATGAATTAAGTCGTATCGATTATTCTCCACTAGCTTTTTAACCTGTCTGTATGCTTTATCATCCTGAATAAGATTCATTACGTTACGCGTAAAGTCCACTTGATAACACTCTACACCTTTTTCTTTAAGTTTGCTCTTCAATTCAGCAATTTTTTCATCTGAACATGTACTTCCAAATCCAAAATTACATGCCACATCTACTCTATATCCCATATTTAACAGGATATCAATATTTGACATATTGAACTGGTCAATCATAGATGCTACAGAAGCAAGCATTAATACACTTTTCTTCTGATTTCTAACATTCGCCTCTGTTAATTTAACAGATTCCTCGAGTGTGCTTTTCTGATAATCAATTCCCTGATACTTTGACAACTCATGTGCATAGCAGTTATTTCCAAATGCTTTATTAATCAATCCACCAATCTTCCCCGGCATTTTTCCTCCGATAGCCACAGCCGGACGCATTACTTTAAGTCCAGCAATTTTCTTACCACTTATATTGGCAATCTGCTTAACCATAGCTGATGTATTTGTCCATTCTGCATTCTGAGGAATCAAAACAATCGCGTTTTGTCTTATTTTCCTCACTAACATTACCTGGCATAAAAACTCACATAAGTTACCGATGTATAACATAGATCTCTCATTATCCACATTCGGAAATACAGGGAGCTTTTTTGCAAGTTTTGCCAAAACAGGGTAATTCCCCTTTCTTCCCTTTCCATAGATCATAGGTGGTCTGAGTACAATTACCTTAAAGTTATCATCCGCCAGTTCTCTTATTGCTACATCCGCCTGTAATTTACTATCCCCATAAAAATTAGCCGGTGTCGGAATAGTATTTTCATCTATTATCTTCTTTTTCCCATAGGGAGCAGACTCTCCATATACGATCATAGATGACATAAAGATAATTTCTTTTACGTTTTCCTCTTTTGCTTTTTGGGCTACTTCTATCGTAAGATCCGTGTTCACCTGATAGTATTTTTCTTTTGTTTCATCAGATACATTGCCAACATCAGCATGTGCAATTCCTGCCACATGATAGATAATATCATATTGAGAAAAATCGTATTCTTTCCACGCATCTCCCATCATGTCCAGTTCGTCTATCTCAAAATTTTCCGGATAGTATTTTTTTGCATAGTCAATAAAGGATTGACCTATATAAGATCCTGCGCCTGTAATAAGAACTTTTTTTTTCAAGCCTTTATCAACTTCCACCGCCTCTCTAAATCCAATATTACCAATGAGTTCTTCTTTTGTTTTCCCTTCTGTATAGTTGCGACAAGCTTTTGTCATTGCTCCCGTGCCACCTTCTACCACAGTATCGTCATGACCTACTTTTGTCACTGTTCCAAGTAGGCATTTTAAATCAAACGCCGGGGAGCTATGCCTAACCCCATATCCGTCCAGTTCACTTTTCTTTTCTATGGAGATAGAATCTCTTCCATTGATCTGCGCCCATCCAGTAATTCCGGGCTTGTACTCATTTACACCATATTTATCTCTCTCAGCTGTAAGTACATCCTGATTCCACAATCCCGGTCTGGGACCCACCAAAGACAACGATCCATCCAGCACGTTAAACAGCTGGGGAAGTTCATCCAGAGAATGCGCACGTAAGAATTTACCCACTCTGGTAATGTACTGTTCCGGATTCTCCAGCATATGTGTCGGAGTGTCATGTGGTGTGCACATCTTCATGCTGCGGAACTTATACACACGGAAGTATTTCTTATTCTGCCCCAGTCGCTTCTGCGTAAAAAATACAGGTCCAGGATCATCGATTTTGATTGCCACAGCAATTCCCAGCAATAGCGGAGATAATGCCACGATTCCACCAAAGATAATACAATGTCAAAGCAGCGCTTTACGTATTTGTCATAAAAAGACGGCACATAATCGGAATTACCCACTGACTCCAAATGTCCTTTGACTCCATCTGCATTTTCAGCATCTTCTTCGTTTTTAACGAAGATTACCTTTTTTCCTTCAAAAGGGTTCTTTTCATCACCTGCACACTGCTTTTTCTGCATTGCAGATGCTACTTTCACCCCCGCTGTCGTCAGACCTGCCAGTGCTATAACACCGTATAATATCTTTTTCGTTGTCTTTTTCATAGCATTCCTCTACTTTACACCCTGATATGTCGGTACGATTTCTTTAATGTCCTCACGGATATTATCTGTCTCATCATAAGCATCTTTGTAAATCTTGTCCAATTGCTTCTTGAAAACGTCATAATCAAATTCAATCGGTTTTCCAATATAAATCATCTTGTTTGCAGTCTTCTTCAGTCCCTCTTCGCTCATGAGGAGTTCCTCGTACATCTTCTCACCGGGGCGCAGTCCTGTAAACTTGATCTCAATATCTTCTCCCGGAAAGTTTAATGAGGTTTGTGGCTAAATCCACAATTTTTACCGGTTCTCCCATATCCAGAACGAAAATCTCCCCGCCCCGGGCATAAGCTCCAGCCTGCAACACGAGAGATACGGCTTCCGGTATTGTCATGAAATATCGAATAATATTGGGGTCTGTAACAGTGACCGGTCCACCCTCTGCAATCTGTTTTTTAGGGATATAACACTTCCGTTACTTCCTAATACATTGCCAAAGCGAACAGCTACAAAATTAGTCTTTGACTGGCGGTTCATCATCTGAATGACCATTTCGCACATTCTCTTGGATGCCCCCATGACATTGGTGGGATTAACAGCCTTGTCCGTTGATATCAGTACGAATTTTTCCACACCGTATTTATCCGCCGCCTGAGCTGTACGATATGTACCAAATACATTGTTTTTAATTGCCTCATTCGGACTTACCTCCATGAGAGGCACATGCTTATGCGCCGCCGCATGATAGACAATATTCGGACGGTATTTTTCGAAGATGGCGTCAATTCTCTCTGTATTTCGTACGGATGCAATCAGCACAACGAGATTCAGTTGGGGATACTTCCGAATCAGTTCCTGCTGAATTTCATACGCATTATTTTCATAAATATCTACAATAATTAATTGTTTCGGTTGATGACTGGCAATCTGTCTGCACAGCTCACTTCCAATGGATCCGCCACCGCCGGTAACCAATACCACTTTATCTTTTACATAATTCAACACTTCTTCGGTGTTAATTTGAATAGGTTCTCTTCCCAGAAGGTCTTCAATTTCTACTTCTTTTAGTTTAGCAACAGACACATCGCCATTAATTAATTGATACATGCCCGGTAAAGTTCGTAATTTACAACCGGTTTCCTTACAAATATCAAAATTTCTTTTTTTGTCTTCGTATTTGCAGAAGGTATTGCAAAAATAATTTCATCTATATTATATTCACCAACTGCATCTATAATTTTATCTCTTCCACCTATAATTGGTACTCCGCGCAGAAATTTCCCATGGCATCCATTGTGATCATCAATAATGCATTTGACATTTAGGCTCAAATATTGGCTACTTTCTATCTCTTTTAAGATTGAATTAGCTGCCGCTCCAGCACCTATAAGCATTACATTATTTGCTTTCTTTCGTCCTGTAAATTCCGTTCGTTTAGAATTGATTAGACGTAAAATCCGATAACTAAATCTTATCGCACTGGTCATAGCAAATAATAATGCCCAATATATTACGTAATAGCTCCGTGGCATCTTTTCATCTAATATATAACAGAGAATCACCTGTGCTATTGCTGCGCATGTCGTGGCAAATATAATGTTCAATAATTCAGTTGCACTTGCATATCGCCATACGCTTTTGTAAAGTTTCCATAGTGCAAAAAAAACCAGTGTTACTATAATATTAAATGCAATAATATTTTCAAGTTTCTCAAAATACCCAACCGGAATGGAAGAAAAATTGAAATCAAACCGAATATATAGGGCTCCCACAGAAGCCACTATAATAGACATAATATCAAGTAGAATCAGTGCTATGATTCTATTAATTGGAATTCTTAAAAAATTATTGTTTTTCATCCTAGCATTCTCTTTTCTGACATCTTTATATCCATTACCATTGCTCTTTTCCACGCAAAAAATACAAGAATAATCGTTATTGCCCCACTTCCCCATGAATATTCCAACATTCCAAACAACAATGGTATCAGCAGAAGTAGCAAATACGTATCACTTTCTATATTCCCTCTTTGTTCTTTCATCGCTAGTCGAACAATACTCCATAGCGCCAAAAGAACAAAACACGCTCCCATGCAAATGCCAAAATCTGTACTATATTGCAAATATATGTTGTGTGCATGTCCTATCCAATAATCAGCCACCAATTGGAACCCCTGCTCCGATTGTGGATGTCCAAAAAAATTTAAATGGTGTAAGTAGTAATTATAAATCGTCTTTCTTACTATAAAAGGATTTGAATATTCTTCGTATGTTTTTAAGACAGCTCTTTCTTCTCGTGTGAGTTCAGCTGCATATGACATTATAACAAATGGACTAGCTCCAAAAATTTTATCAGTAATAACTGTAGTTCTTCCGATTGCACTTTCTACTATTTCATTTATGTCTACGTATTTTTCCGAATTCCACGCATCCCAAGAATGCACCTTTTGCTCACTCCATTCTCCCCAAAACCATACCGGATGATGGAACACCGGAGGCAAATACCTTGTCATCCCAAACGTCACCGGAAACATCATACATATGCACAGCATCAGAAGTAACCCGTTTCTAAAATAATGTTTTTTCTTTTTCACTCCCTGATAAAATCCAAGGAATAACAACCCAAGTATAAATGATACCAGCCATACAGTTCTTCCAATTGTCATAAAAATAAACGAGTACACTACTCCTGCCCCAAGCCAGTAATACACTCTCCAGAATTTATGTTTGTTTTCTTTCGTCACATACAGTATTTTTCCAAACACTGCTGCCAACACAACCAGATAAAACATGCCATTCAGGTTGCAGTTATTATAGATTCCAGTATATCTTACCTGATCATACGGCCGGAACACACAACAGAATGCTTGAAATGCAAAAAAAGCGAAGATGACTCCGTTCATGATTCCCTGATACAAGTCCTCCTGCTCCTCTTCCGTAAAATCCGTAAGGTAAAAACATCCGAACATAATAAAATAGCAAAATGGCCATACATAATCACTTCTGGAAAAGATCATCAGAAGCATCATGACTACCCACAGCCCGAACATTCCCCTGTTCAGTTTCGGATACTTCTTTTCCTTCACTACACTGATAAACGTATGGATCACCACATAGCCAAAGAGAAAAACATCCAGACTGACCATCACACGTTCGTTCATGAAATATGCAAGAGGCTGTCCCAATACCACAAACAATGCCCCCGCCACCAGACCTATTCCTGTCCAGACAGCATACGGAATCTTATATGCCATAAATTCTTCCCATTTATAGTGTGACATAATAATAACGGCCATGAGCACTCCAGCCATATCACGAAACGTCTCTATGATGCCATCCAGGCCGGAACCGGTCTTGGTTCTCTGGTCGATCACACAGAACAGGAAAAGCAAATGGTATATAATATCCGCTTCTTAGACCATATGTTGAATGTTTTATTCTTTATTGTAAGTTGCATATTGATATCCTCATTTTCTGCTTTTTAATAAGACCATATCTTATTGCATACTCTTTCTATTGTAATCAATTTGGACTATAAGTACAAGCTTTTCTTTATCAGTCTATGAATTCTTAAGAAAGCAACGGATTTACATATCAAATAGACAAACCCGATACAACTATTCATACTTGATGAAAAAAGGAGATTTACTTATGAATACTTTAAACAGATACACTGCAGAATATCTCAGCTATTGCGAATATCGAAAACGTCTGAATTTCAAGACATTGAAAGCATATCGGATCGATTTAAACCAGTATTCTGTATTTTGTAATAGCTCCATGGATTTTCTATCAAGAAATACACTGGATCTGTATATTACAGAATTGCATAAACACTACAAGTCCAAGTCCGTCAAGCGAAAAATTGCCAGTCTGAAAGCATTTTTCCATTATCTGGAGTACGCAGATCTTTTAGTACAGAACCCTTTCGACAAACTGGACGTACATTTCCGTGAAGCCAAGCTCCTGCCCAAAACTATTCCTTTTCATTCCATTCAAAAATTCTTGTCTGTACTCTATGCACAAAAAAATCAGGCAGCCTCTACTTATCAGTTGAGGTGCTGCCTGCGGGATATTGCTGTGATTGAGTTGTTATTCGCTACAGGAATGCGGATTTCCGAATTATGTTCCCTTCGTCCGTCGGATATTGATCTGGAGAATAACACTGTTCTAATATACGGAAAGGGAGCCAAAGAACGCATCCTGCAGCTTGGCAACCCTGAGGTTATTTCTGCCTTAATGTTGTATCAAGATTCATTCAAAGCAGATATTTCCGACTGTGGATATTTCTTTGTCAACAAGCAAAAGCATAAATTATCGGACCAGTCCGTCCGTTTTATGATCAACCGCTATGCCGATCTTGCCGGAATAGAACAGCATATTACTCCCCATATGTTCCGACACTCCTTTGCTACTCTGTTGCTGGAACAGGATGTCGACATCCGCTATATTCAGAAAATGCTTGGACACAGTTCTATCAGCACGACAGAAATCTATACCCATGTGTCCAGCGCTAAGCAGAAGGATATTCTGGTGAATAAACATCCGAGGAATTTTATGGTGGTTAATAAAGGATAATACACAATTATTGAATATTGGAAAAATAGAAAAAAACCACAATAAGGAGGGTTTCGTTTATGATAGAATATGCGGGGTTAAATGGACGAAATCAATTGGTTAACGATTTAGCGGATAAATTCGAGACCCAAACAGCTTCCAGTGTCACGTTTATACATGCCCGATGCGGACAAGGTAAATCATACATTGTAAATCATATTATAAAAAAATTAGAAGCTAGTGAAAAAATCAAAGTCTATTGTAGTTGTAGTGATGAAATTATATCCCCGACAGATAATGCCCTCATAAATTCGAGAAGTTTAAATTCTCTTAGTGTTACCGCAGGAAATTCTGCGTTTTCTTTGGACTTGGTATAGGGTGGGAAAATAATAATTCAATTTATAATAAGATACGCAATTTATTATCTGCTAAATTTAAAAATAATATTTTGATCTGTGTTGAAAATATTAGCGATGTTTCAGATGAGTTGCGCTTTCTGACAACCTCCATTATTCAAAATATTCAGAAATTGGAAAAGGAATTTAAAAAGAAGATATTTTTACTTATTACTGATACACAGGATATCTATAGGGAGGTTATCTATAAATATATAAATTCATGTGAAACTATATCGTTACCCCCATATTCTATAAATGATACGCGGGATTTTTTATTGCAAAAAGGTGTACTACATGGCGTCTCAGAAGAAAATTTAAAACGTTTTTTTGAACTAAGTCAGGGAAATTTAGAAGTAGTGGATTTCCTCTATGAAGAGTTTTTAGTAAATGAGAATGGATATATTTCAACGTTGCAAGATGTAGTTACGAAAAGAATATCCACTATAAAGTCTCAGGGCGAAAAACATGATATAAGTGGAAAGAAAATGGAAACTATCGTTTTCGCAGCATCTTTGGCATTAAAAAAATTTTCTGCTCAGTTTTTACGAGAAATAGTAGCAGAAAAGATTGAGGATGTTAAAGATGGACTAGATATTGCCAAAAACGAGGCATTATTAGAAAAAGATTTAAAAAAGTATTATAGTTTTATTTCGGCAGATATACAAAATTATATTGCAAAAATAACTATGGAGAGGCATGAAGAAATATTAATTACTTATTACAAATTTTATACTTTAAATGAACAAGATGAATATTATTTTAGAGCATATTATATGTATAAATATATCGGAGGTATTTCTTCACTTTCTTTTTCTTTATTTATCTTATCATATTCAGCTGCAAGAAAAATGGAAGATGATTTAAAAATAAGAAAAATTGAAAATATTTTGGCATCAGATTCCGCAGATAAAAAGTATAAAGAGGCGTTTGCGGTAATAAAGGATTATTATGATTCCTTGTATAAACATTTGCCGTTAACGGATATGGCTCAGAAATATAAAACATAAAAATATGATTGCGAATTGCCAGTAAGAGCAGAATTAACATGTGAATATTTTCATTATATTTATAGAAATACAAAAATGAATAAGCCAACATATATCAATTTATTAAATGAGTGTATCAATTATGCAATGAATGAATTAACTATTAGCAATTCAAGTATAGATATGGTAGAAGCAGTTGATGAAACAGTATTACGTCTAAAAATAATATATGAAATATCACCATGTGTTCTTGATCAACTTAATGATTATGATAAATTTAAAAAGTTATATAATAAAAGTCAAGAATTATCTTATTCTAAAAATGTTCGGCAACATGGCATAGGAGAATACGTTGAAAATGTATTTAATCGAAAGGCTTTTTTATTTGCAAACCAAGCCGCCTGTAACATTTATTATGAAAAGGCAAAAAGTTATTTTGCCAGAAATGAGATATGGGTTGAGTATTATATAACTTTAGTTTGCCAGGCCGGTACTGATATTGTAATTCAGGAATTTGATGAAGCGATTGAATTGTGCAAAACGGCAGTATTTGGAAGCTAACCAACGAGATATCAAAATTCCTCAGATTGAAAAACTTTATAATAATCAAATTATTGCAGAATTTCTTTTAGCCGAACAAGATGCAAAGACACCACAAAAAACAATATCTTTTGCCAAAAAAGCAATTAAAGAATTAAGGGCTTTACTTACCGGCGAGAAAAATGCGACCCAATTTGTTATATACACAAATATATGTTCATTATATTTATATTCCAATAATGATAAACAATATGTAACATATAAGCGTAAACTAGAAAAGTTATATGAATGTAAGGACATCTCCAATGTAGCGGATGAAAGCATTGATGATTTTTACCGATATTATTTTTCTTGGTTTGAGCTCTACCGAAAAATAAACAGCTGCAATTGGGAAGATGCATGGCATTATGTGAATCAATTAGATGATTTTGTTCCAGCATTATTTCGAAAACAAGAAATATTTTGGAATGAAAAAAATGATGCAGTAAAACAACTCATCAATAATAAAGAAACAATAAGTGCTTACAATTTTTGCCATAATCTTGTAAAAACCAAAAGAACCGAACAAGTCCTGTCAAAATTTTTTTACCGAGGACTTATGCTTTCGGACTTACAGTATACATCCTATTCCTAAAAGGATTATTCATAGTTTGATAACATGCACGCTACAATGACCTTATAAATATTTTCATAAGGCATTTGATAATATTGAGTAAACAAATAGGATATGGAACTGTGGTATATAGTATAGGGGGTGCCTGCTATATCAAATAGATAAGGAACTCCCTTTTTTATTCTAAAATCAAAGCGCATAATCTTTTACTCCAAGTAGCTCGGCCGCTTTTTGGGCGGTTGCTTGGAGTAAAAATTTTATTGAAGATTCTATTACTTTAAATTCATAATTGTATGTATTTGATGTATCTGTATCAATAAAATTAAGATTTGTTTTAAATAATATTTGAACGGGATCTAAAGCATAATATTTTCCTTTATACTGAAGAACTAATACTTCACATTCTATTCCATCAATATATTCCTGCACTAATAGGGAATCTGTACACATTTCTTTTAGTAAGTTATTTAGATGTTGTAAAGAATTTTGGCATAACCTAAATACATTTTTATCTGTCATCCCAATACTTGCAGACTCATACCTATTTTTAACAATTACATATTGATCCTTATATTGACTTAACAGCAAGTGAAGATCAGATTTATCGGAAAAAAGTTCACTTCTTGGAACGGTTATTCCATTTTCCTCTAAAAATTTTGTATATACATACTTATTTCGTAACAATGATATAACAAATGCGTCGCTGCCAGTATATTTTATATTTAATAAATCACAAAAAGCTGGAATTAAAGATTTCTTACCATTTGCACGACCGTCTCTTGAAAAATTATATACAATACATTCTGACTTTAAAATATTATTATCCAGAACGTATTTGATAAATTCTATCTCAGAATAAAAAACTCGAGCAAATCCAAAACAATTAAAAATAGCTGAAACAATTTCAGCAAATTCTGTTCGTGAAAAAAATTCGTTTTCATCAGCATGTATAATTTGTTCCGACATATATTTACAGGTCTTAAATTGCGCATCTGCTACGATATAAACATCAAAGTCTATTTTATTTTCATTATAGTAATTTAAGATTGAAAAAATTGTTTCTCTACCGTTCATTATTTACCAACTCCTATATAAACTATACTTCTAAACCAAATGTTTTAAATTTTAACTTAAACCCTAGATGGTTATAAAATTTTTCTGCGTCATCATCGTAAACATTTACCCTAAATTCTTTTGAATTGAATTTAGAATATAATTGGATGTAGCGGACAATCTGCGTTCCTATATGTTTATTTCTGCTATTTGAACTGACATAAAGTCTACGTAATAAAATGTATTTTTTTTCGTGCACAAAAGAAAAAAAACCAACTTCTAAAGAACCTATTTTTATAATAAATACCTGTTCATTAGTTGAAAAAAAATCTTCGTAAGCTAAGTATCTACTATCTTTAAACAGTTCTTCTCCATAATAATTAAATAGTTGGTCAAGCCAATAAATATTTGCTTTCTTTTCTGTACTATGAAAATTTTGAAATGAATGTCATTCTCTGTCCTTAAGGTTACATTGTCAAAGAATAGGCTGCCATAAATAGCGGATTTACAAATATCTTGTGCAAATTTATATTCCTCATAAGTATTCATTTCGCAAGCAACATCAGCAGAAATTTCATACGTTTTAACTGATATTCTATCTAATATTTCAATAATGTTGTTATCCCAAAATATACCAGGATCTTGAATATCATATATTGCTGCTTTTTGCTTTAAATGCGAAATCAAAAGAGGGCAATCCTTATGTGCCCAAAAGGATATACCAAATATAGCGGCAGTATTCTCTTGGCTAATTTGAAAGTAGATACATTTCCATCTTGGTTTAAAACAGGATGCCAATCATCAATCTCTGGTTTAGGATATTTCATTACATAATAAGTGCTATTTTCAAAATATCAAAATATTTTTTGCGAGAACTACATCGCCCTCTATAATGAAAGTATCGTCTATATATGTTAAAATATCGTTGATTGTGTGCAAAGTATTAGCACACTCTTTCTTTTTATAAATAATTTTGCACGAATATTTTTCTGCTAAGTAATCAAAAAGTGTACATTGATATGGAACTGCGATGATAATTTCGGTTATATTGCAAAATTGTAACATTAAAATTGTGCGTTCTATATTGGGAATATTTTGAATAGGTAATAATGCCTTATGTATATTTGCGCCTGTTTGATACATACGTAAACTATTTCCAGCTGCTAAAATAATTGCGTTCACTTAAACTTTTTCTCTCCTACATATTGGATATTCACATCTGTTTTACATACCTAAATAATTGTGTATTATCCTTTATTGACTACCATTACATCCTATTTCGACTATGTAATCTTAGCGACTTTTTTTAATTATTATACTATATGTTTTTCTCAAAGAACACTTCGATTTATCGAACGATCTCCCTACTTAAAAGGCACCGATATTCCACCGATGCCTTCCCTACAACGCAATATGTATCTTCTTCTCCACTATTTTCCGGGCCGCCTCTGCACAGTCCAATGTAATCTCCCGATTGTCTATATCGTAGATTTCAGTTCCGAGGATTTTGATGGTTCCATTGTTGCCGGAATGTAATATTGGCAGTAATTCCTCTGCTTCTGCTGCGATCCCTTCATTGTATAATGCCTGTACCAGTTAGGGGGTGCTGAACAGAATAACGCGTTTTCCCCGGTATCTCCGGTTCACCCGTCTGAAAGCATCTATTTTACCTGCGGCGCCTTTATCATCTGTAATTAGGCAAAATTTTCCCTCTTCTTCCGGCAATTTCACAAGAAATGCAGGCATACCGCAAGCATTTCTTCCCCAAGGTTGTCTCCTGTTTCCTTATTTTTCGCACCCGGAGAAAAACGCGTATAAAAGTCCTGAGTGTTTTTGCTTTTCTCTTCTACTATATTTCGAAGTCCCTCATCTTCAAGAAGTGTCTTTGCTATTGTACTTACCGGACTGTTGATCATCCGGATTGCCCAGATCAGGTAATTGTTCACCTGTTGTCTGGAAGAAAAGCAGCTCTCCATAACATCCTGCAATTCTTCCTCATAAATAACATACAACGCTATTCCATAATCAGCGATCTTTTTTACATATCTGACATAACACTCTTCCAGACTATGGCTCTGTGAAGCCAGTTCCATAAGAATGCATCTGGTGATCACTATGATTCCATCCTGCTGTCGTATATATTCCAATATTTTTTCGGCATCCTGTTCCTTAAGATTTGCATGATAGCGAAAGAACAGGCATCATAGAAAAGCATTTCTTTGACAAAAAAATGCTCTGTACAAGACTGCCCCTATTCACATATGGAGCTATGTTCCCCCAGTTTTCCGGAATTACCGAATACCCCTTTATCATTTATGTTCCCCCTTTATTTCTCTGTAAAGAGAGTTCATATTTTGAAGAACCATCCGGAGTGTTCTTTCGTTCAGATATCCCTCCTGAAGGTATTCCATTCCCATACGTTTCACTACACGTTCCACAGCAATATAATCATCCTTATTGCTGGCATCTAATATACTGCTGTCCAGCCACAGGTTTTCTATTTTTTCCCGAATGGATGCCTTATCCAGTTCCATCAACTGCTGCGTAAGCATACCGGATTCTGTCAGACCCAGCTCATAGCACCGGACCAGTGCCGCCATATAAGGTACCTGATAATAGTTCATCAAACGGATCAGCGTATCCATTTCATTATTATCCGATTGGGCCCTGAATACACGATACATCTGCCGGAAACTGCTCTCAGGCATCAGAAGCATTCCTGCAAAAATATTGGCTTCATATTCCTCTTCATGTTCAAAATAGTCATCTGCAAATTCTGCTTTTGCTTTAAATTCATTCTGAGGATAAAATGCATGATAAATCTCATGACAGATTGCAAAATTCGCATTTACCGGGATAATGATGTATTGATCAAAATATATCCCAATGCATCTCCATGGTAGCACAGTGCCCCGATTTCTTCATCCGCAAACGGTATTTCCAGTACAATGTACCCTCTTTGGCGCAATGCAGGCCGGACGATCTGGAGAATATTCAGCATGTCTTTGTCTTCACTGATTCCGGTAAAGAATAGAACTTTGCAACTTTACTGTCCATCTGTGTTCTGTTTTTTTCACTATATTCTATTATTTTCCGTAATCTGTCGATATTCATATAATAAATACTACCTCGATATGTTTAAGAATCTTCCCTTTGCACTCATTACTTCGTCTATATTTTCTAATAATTTCAATAAAGTATTTGCTATCTTTTCCTGTTCCTTTGCAGGCTCTCCTGCATAAAACGTGACTTTTTCCGGCTCCTGCTCATACATTTGCGGAACTGGAAACGGATCCCGTAAAAAATATTCCGTATTCTCACCCAAAGCAGCAGATATTTTCTCCATATCCGTTCCGGTAATGTCTTGTACTCCGTTCAAAATTCTGGACATCTTCTTGGCATCAATCCCTGTCTTCATGCTAAGATAAGTCTGTTTGATCTTCCTTGCATCTAAGTACAAATTCAGGTTCTCGATATATTTGGTCATATGTTCCAGTCCTCTCCGTTATTTATGGTATGATAAGCTCAAAAATCCATGCTATCACACTCTATATCATGTCCGGTGTCCTATTTATTATACACTTTTTGTTAGGCAATGCAACATTCTTATCTCATTATATGAGTTTTCTATATGGTTTTATTACTTACATTGTCCATATTTTACATTCTTGTCATTGTTTAATCTTATTATATGACTTTATTCTCCCGTCATCCCGGCTACCACCGTCACAGATTCCTTCCCATAATACTCCGCGCAGGCCCAATTTACCCACACATAGCCATTCTCGGGCTGCAGATCGGTATACATGAGCAATTCCACATAATTCAGCGGTTGGAACACAGGATTTTTCACAGAATCGTCCTTCAGCACTGCGATCCGCTCTTCCCAGCCGGCGCCGTAGGCCTGTGCCCAGCCGTTTCTCCACATGCGGTAGGCACGGTAACTGGTGGTGCTCTGGACATTGCCGAACAGAACGACTGCTGCCAGAAGTGCCCCCGTCACTGCAAAATAACGCAGGAGGTATTTCTGTGCCAACAGGTCTGCCTTTTCGCTCTTTTCCGCTTTCAGAACTCGCTTTGCGATCCAGCCACACCAGTACAGTACATTGGCCACCATCCACAGCACATAGAAATACCACAGGATAGCTCCCTGCCTGCCGCCGCCCATGGTGCCGTCCACGTAGATCGTTGCAGTAGCCTGGGAGGCGTATACTCCGAAAGTCAGCGCAGTAAACAGGCCTGGGAAGCGAAACTCATAGTTCATTTTTCTGACCGCTTTCCAGAAGAAAGGGATCAGCAGAACCAGTAGCAGCAGGATCTTCAGATTCGTCCAGCTGATAATATTGAGAAAAGTTCTCTCCAGGGACAGCCAGATGGCCATCAACGGGGAATTGGCTGTGCTGCCGCCAAAATTGCCGTTGAGTCTGGTGGCTGTCAGCGGAGAAGTCACACACATCAATACGCTGAGTGTCTCTAACAGAGTCACGATCCAGGTCCGGCGAAAAGCATCTTTACGGCAGATCAGGAATAAGATCTGCAGACAGATCAACAGGCACATGGTGGATACGCTGGTGGAAAAATTGTTGCCACCCACCAGAATCGCCAGCAGGCAGGCCAGCACGGTAAGCACGACCCGCTTTGCCTTGCCGGTCTCGCGAAGCGCAATTTCCAGATACAGTGTCAGCAGGACCAGTGACAAGCTATACACAAAAGTGTAATTCACCGAACCGTTATACCAATAAAAGCTTTCCTCCGGATAGGGGCAGTAAAGCACCTGGAGAATTGCCATGGGAATACCGATGGGCAGGATCAGCCAGCGGTTCTCCTTTGCCTGGCCCGCAATGCATTCTCTGAGCAGCAGGAACTGGGACAGGATCACGGAACCGATCATCAGATAGGGGTGATCCGGTAAAATGTTCTCAAATGCCGCAGGTTGCAAAGCCGACAGAATCAGTATGGAAAATCTGGCTTCCCACACATTTTGTTCCAATGTCTGGTATATCGCATGAAATACACCGGCGATTCCTTCTCCGGCCTGCATTGCCCGGTACATATATTTTCCGAAAGACCAGTCATCTGCAGAGGGATAATCGTATTTTGCGATCGTAAACAGCGGCCACAGGATCACCGCCAGTGCCAGGATCCGCGATGTGGATCAATATCATTTTCTTTCGTTCTGTCAGTTTCATTGGTATAAAATATCCTTTCTTACAATAGATCCGGTGTCCAGTCCATATCTACATCACTTCCGCCGCTGTCTCCACCGGAACTGCCGCTGTCACTGCTTCCGCTATCGCTGCTGCCGCTGTCATCATCGTCGTCATCGTCATCATCCTGCGCAGGTTCCGGGGTCGGAGCCGGTGTGGGCGCAGGGGTCGGAGTGACTGCAGGCTTTGTCGCAGCAGGTTTGGTCGTTGGCTTTGGCGTGGTGCCGGGATTCTGGGTGGCTGCAGGTTTCTGAATACTTCCACCGGTCTTGTCTCCCGACACGGTTCCGCTGCCGGTGATCGTCTGCCCATCGTTACCGGCTGTACTGTTGCCATCTGCACTGCCGGTGATTTTGCCGGTAATGCTTCCTGTGATGCTTCCGGATGCAGTGGTATCATGATTTTCTTCATAAGCCGCAAAAGGATCCTGTTTTGCCATTTCTCTGACCGCACCGGCGCTGACCCAGTATTTTCCGTCAAACCATTGTACTTCTCCGTCAAAATACGGATCGCGGGGTATCACTGTCTATGGCACCCGTGGTGTTGTCCGCTGCGTTGCCGTTCTCTCCGCCGTCCGTGGCGGCACCGGTTCCCTCTGCTGTATTTGCATTGTCCTCTGCTGTCATATCTTCTGTCACCTCATAGGACGTGTATTCCGGACGGGTCTCCAGTCCGATCATTTCCCCGCCAAAACGATAATCCTCTGCGGTAATATCCCCGCCGATTCCCTGCCACAGGCAGTTCTCACCGGTAGCATCATAGGCATAGAGGATCAGATCCGTATAATCTGTTCCCTCCAGCAGTTTTTTCTTGATTTCTTCGGAAGGCTGCTCTGTCAGGATCTTTCCTTCGGAATCAAAACTTCCCGTGTAAGTGATATATTCCATGCCCTCCCGGTTGCTCCAGAGGGAATAGACATCCAGCGCACCTTCTCCGGTATGGACATCACAGGTATAGTCTCCCGTGAGCACACCGCCCTGCATGGTTCCCTGTTCATGGGTAATGCTCCCGGTAGCGCTGTCCACGCTCCAGGCTTCGAAGGTACCGTTCCAGTCTTTCATGGTTTCCGGTGTATCTGCCAGAGGCGCTGTTGTATCCAAAATCTCTGTCGTTGTATTTTCCCGGGCTCTGGCTTCTGTGGTTCCTGTTTCCTGTGTGGCATCGGGATTCTCAGTTTCTGCCGGATCGCAATGTTCTCGTCCGCACCGGCCGCTGTCACTGTTACCAGCCGGATCGTTGCACCCGCCTGGCTCAGAAAACGTTTCGTGTCACTTCCGGTATACCACACCCTGGAGAAGCATTGTCCCTCTTCCGTATAGCCGGTCTGTACATAGAGCAGAGGCTGACTGTCTCTTTCCAGATAGTAGTTTCGCTGTCCTTCTTTCAGTTTGGGCATCATGGTGGTGAACCAGTCCTCGCTGTCGATGAGATTCACGCTCTCACTCAGATACTCGGTCAGCTCCAGATCATTTTGCATTTCCTGTGCACGGCTGCGGATCCCCTCTGTCTCTTCCTCCAGATTCACGCTGATCTCCTGTAGAGCAGCAAATGCTTCCTCATCCGCATAGAGCCGGTAATCCTGTTCCAGCATATCCCGCTGTTTGCGGATGTATCCCGCTCTGTTGTAGGCATCGGCCAATGACAGATAATCCTCCTGGGTAAACTCTCCTTTATTATATTTTGTCTCCAGATTGAGAATCTCCAGCTCCAGCTCTGAGAGCATCGGCTGTGCCTCTACGGGAGTCACGGCATCCTTCGCATTTTCATCACTGCCATCTCCGCAGGCCGTCAGGGATATTACCAGAACAGCGCTCATGGCCAGTGCCAGAAATCTTGTTGCTTTTCTTTTCATCTTTTTGTCCTATCTTCTATATTCTATGATGTCGAGACCAAATGCTCTCGACCTTGATACCTAAGAATCATTCCGTGCTGTACGTTTCCACTATCCTGCCCGATATTCGCATATCATTCCTGTGCATCGCTGATGAGCTTACGCAGGAAAGCATCCGCCTCCGAGCCCTGTGCATAGGTTCCCATATTCAGTACCTGCTGTGCCAGAGCATAGATGCTGCGGGCCTGCACCGGACCGTAGATGGTAATGTCCTTGCCATCCTTGTTCAGGATGATGTATCCGCGGAATGCATATTCCACCTTATACTGGTTTGCCGGAAGTCCGACCAGTACAGAAGTGAACCGGTATCTGCCACTCACGGTCTCATAAATACTATCCTGATGGGTGCCGTTGGCATTCGTACCGTAAGCCAGTCCGCTGATGACTTTTTCGCCGCCTTTGATCATGGGATAGCTTGTCCGGTTGGCATTGTTCATGACCAGTGTTCCGTATTCCTTCAGATGATAGCCGTTCACACCATTTCCCAGCAGTTGCGCTCTGAGGTCCGTACTGATGCCGGTCTTGAAGCGGATTCCCGCTTTTCCGGTAATCCGGATGGAAAATCCGTGATAGGTCAGCAGATCCGTAAGTCCCGGCTGTTCTGTGGCCACATAGGCATTGTTACGATATTCCAGGGTCCAGACATACATGCCGATGGGCGCTCCGTTCTCATTATACCGGTACGACCGCCGACTGGGCATTTCCGTTCGGCAGTTTGACGATACGGCGGTTATTCCGCACCTGTGGTGTATAGGCAATACCGTCCACGTAGATCGTGGAAGCATCGTAACCCGACGGTACCTGCAATACCACATTGGTAGAGGAAGTCGGCATCGGGCAGGGGCTGGCCGGCATATTTTCATAGACCGGAATCTTGAAGACAAAGGTATTCTCCAGTGCTCCCGCACTTTCATACAGTTTCTTCATGCTCAGTGCCTCGCTGGTGGGTGCTGAGATGTTCTGCATATACTGATGGGTATATACCGGATTGCTGGCAGTGGGGGATACATTGAATTTCTGTAAATACAGGGTATCCTGGCCCTTACGTATGTAGCTTGCGGAGATTACTTCCGCTCCTCCAAGGATCGAGTAGTAGGCTCCATGCCAGTCATGATCTTTGGCATAATTCAATCCATTGCGGATCACTTCTTCATTAGTACTGCCGGAAGCTCCCACATTGAAATAATTGTAATAATGTTCATAACCGGGATAGGTGCCGGAGATCAGCGGGGATGTCCCCTCTCCCTGCTCCTGCAGTACTCTGGCTGCCAGATGGAACGGGCTGACCTGCCGGTTCTCCTCCGCACCGATGGACCAGAAAATATGGTAGAATTTCATTGAGGTCTCCGGTGCGCTCTGACTGCTGTTCATGAAGGTTCCCTCGAGGAAATTCTTTACCGCTTCTTCCGTATGATAGCTTGCGTTGTAGGTCAGCTGTTCAAACTGGAAAATAGCATTCTCCTGCAGGGAATTTCTGGGGTCCATGTATAATTTCAGTACATCTTCCGAAGCGAAATACCAGTTGGGGCTGTGCTGTCCTTCCTTGCAATAATCCCCGTAACTCTTATAGACCAGACTGTTTTCCACCCTGCAGTTCGTTGTTGACTGCGGTCTGGAAATCCAGTCCGGTATTCTGTCGTACAAAGGTCCAGTTGGGATGTTTCTGTTTCAAAGCCTGCAATGCCGGCCGGTAGCTCTCCGGGAACTGCTCGATGTCCGCATAGACACCGGTGGCATTTTCCTCTGCCAGCATAACCGCCGCTCCGGGATTCATGCCGTACAGTTCTTCCCATTCCAGAAAACGTTCATCCGAGCATGCCAGATAATCCCGGGGGATATATCCCTCGTAGACCTTGCCCTTTACCTCGGCGGATACTTTTTCCCAGACCTGATAGTTTTCATCCACCGTCACATCCCGGATCTCCACCATCTGTCCACTGGGCACGGTGACCACTTTTGTGCTGTCTTCCGCCGCTTCCGCACGGATCGTCAGATCATCGCACAGATAGACCAGTGCCATGACCTCCCGGTCTTCTACGATATTCTGCAAAGCCCTCGTGCTTCTTCGATCCATGCCTGATCTTCTTCATCCAATGCATGCGTCTGATAGGCATTGCCCTCGTAGGTGAATATAAATGCCGCCAGGAGAATTGCTCCCAGAAATGCCAATTTTCTCTTCATGTAACGTAACTCATTCCTTATTTTATGGTTGCTGTGTTGCCCGTTCTATCCTGCCTCTACGTTGGGCATCACTCTATGTGCTTCAGTTTCTTATGCAGTACCCGGATTCCCTTCGGTGCAATGGCAAACAGTGTATGATAACACTTGTTCTTTTTGGTAAGCCAGGGATTTTTCATGGCTCTCCACCAGCCGTGACGCAAGTCACTCACCACCCTGCGGTAGAATGCGTTGTCCCCGGTCATCTGGGCGATAGGGATGTGCAGCAGATAATCCAGCCGCTGGAAGATCCCGAACCGAAATGCAATTTCCGACAGCTCCGGATATTTTTATCCACCAGTGCAAGCACCATGTCCGCATTGTCGATATTGTCGGCGAATACTCTGGAGAACCGGTTCTTGTCTCTGGTATTGCTGTCCGGACGATAAAATACATGATACGCCTGTCCGGGAATGCATGCAATCCCGGAACCGCACTTTCCTCCGGGTCAGCATTTTTACTAATAAATGAAAATCTTCATTCAGTGCCCCCACCGGAAATTGTTCTATGGTAAACAGGTCCTTCCGCAAAAGCTTGGTACAGAAGGAGCAGTCTCCGCGGTGCATCAGAAGTTCCTTCAGAAAATCTTCTGCCGGGATCACCTGTTCCGTTGCCACCGGCTCGCAGATATTCGGTAAAATATTGCCGTCTTTGTCGATTTCATCCCTGCCGACCTGCGCTACGGGCATTCCGGTCTTTTCGATTGCCCCGTACAGCCGCTCATACATATCCGCATCCACGTAGTCATCGCTGTCCACAAAGCCCACATATTCTCCCCCGGCCTGCTGTAATCCGAAATTCCGGGCGGAAGAAGGCCCGCCGTTCTTTTTATGGAAGACGCGGATTCTCTCATCCTCCGTTGCCAGCCGGTCACATAATGCCGGTGTCTCATCCGTGGAACCGTCATCGATCAGCAGGATCTCCAGATTTTCGTAAGTCTGTGTCCGCAGGCTTTCCACGCAGCGGGGCAGATACGGTATGATATTGTACACCGGCACGATCACGCTGATCAGCGGTTGCTTGGTTACACTACTGTTCACTGTTTATTCTCCTATACATAGACCGCTCCGGGATTACAGGGGCCGGAGAGCAGGGGCCGTCATTCCATAATTGTGGAATCACCGGGGCAGATGTTGTGATGTCCTGCATCACATCCTGGCCGGCATCCGGCATTTCCTGTTCTTCTGACATTTCTGGCAAGAACTTCATTTTCCGGCACAGTTCGATCAATCTTTCCGCAGCCGTCCGGGCATTCCATTCCCCGGCAATGGTCTGCTGTGCGTTTTCTCCCAGTCTGCGGCACTCTCCGGGATCCCTGAGAAGCCGTTCCACGGTCCGAAATAATTCCTGCTCCTCACCGTCCCGGTACATCCAGCCGTTTTCTCCCTGACGGATCAGCCAGGGAGCCGCTCCGATCATATGATCTGCCACCACAGCACAGCCGCTGTTCATGGCTTCATTCACCACTGCCCCCCAGCCTTCTTTGCGGTCACTGGTGACCAGATAGATTTCTGACCTTTCCATGGCCGCCCGGACTTCTTCCGGGCCTTGAAAACCGGGAAAGGTGATCACGTCGGTCACTCCGAGTTCCTCTGCCAGGCGATGCGTCTCTTCCTCCAGTTCCCCTCCGCCGATCATGGTAATATGAAACGTATTTTCTTCCAGATGTTCTTTTAAATAAGATGCTGTTTTCACCACCAGCTCCGGATGCTTCCAGTCGATCATCCGGGCCGCCCACAGAATACTGCCCGGATCTTTGTGATTGAAGGGCTGCCCTGCCTCGTAATGCCTGGTCTCCGGGAAATAGCCGAAGCGCAGCATTTTGCCGGGGTAGGCATGGATCAGGTGATAATCGCAAGGCACATAGGCTCCTGCGCACAGGAAATACACCGGTGCCTTACGGTATCTGGTGTGATCCTTGTATTTTTGCAACAGGCCTCTCGGAGAAACAGCCTTCCATTGCCCTTCCTTATATAAGCGTTCATTATAACGGAAGATCGGTTTTCCGGCAGTCAGTCTCTCCTGAATATAGCTTTCTTCATCGCATCCGCCGAAGATCACCACATCCGCGGTAAACAATAGTTTCTCAAACTCTTCCGCATCTGTGACGGCGTTGCTGTTCGACTCAGAGCCGGGCGTTTTCTCCACCCCAGACTTATGTGCACACGAATTCTTCGCAGCGTAGCGCACGTAGGGACGTTCCTCGGCCTGCCAGCCCATCTTCACCCGCTCTTCTTCCATGGGCTGTGTCTGCAGGAAACAGAAATCTCCCTCCAGCAATTCATACAGAGCATCACAGAAGGGCAACTGATGATGATTAAAATAGTTTGAGACAAATATCAGCTTCATTCCTTCCTCCCTGCTATGTTTGCATAGATTTCCTGCAGTTTTGCGAAATTTTGCTCTTTATTATGGGTTTTTCTTGCATGTTCTCTTGCATTTTTTGAGTATTCCAGCATTTTCTCCGGAGAACTCCACATTTCGATAATAGAATTTGCCATGGAATTTACAATATTTTCCAATTCTTCTGTTTTGTCGTTTTATAATTTCGCATGTTATTTTTGTTTTTTGTAGCATCTGACGCATATGTGTCATTTTCAGCCACTTCCGACAGATGATGTCCCCGGCACCACAGGCCGTCCCTTCCGCCATCAAACAGGCTGGGGATTCCCCCTACCTCCGTGCTGATGCAGGGAACTCCCAGAAGCATGGCCTCTCCCAGGGAATTCGGTGAATTTTCCAGAGAGGAACAACACAGGAACAGATGACTTTTCAGAAATCTTTCCTTCATTTCTTCTCCGGTCAGTTTTCCGAGGAAGTGTACCCTGTCCTCCAGCTGTCCTTCCCGGATCAGTCTGCGCAGGTAACGGCCATATGCCGATATTTTCAGCTTTTCCTTCGGCGTCCGGTATGCCGTCGATCATTTCCTGCCACATACACCTGTACCCGGGGATATTTCTCCGGATCTGTGGCAAGGCCTGCAGCAGATAGTGCAGTCCTTTCAGAGGATAATCCGCCTGACTGACGAAAATGGAATAGGGTTCACAGTGCTCCGGCTGCCATTGTCCTTCATAAAAGGAAGCCCGCAGGGTCTCATTCATCGTATAATAATGTGCCTTGGGATTCCACGCGGTAGTCACTGCCCTGTCCCAGGCGGTTCTTCCGGTGATATTGCCGGCAAGTCCTATTGCTTCCCTCTCCATTACACCTCTGCGGGCAAATTTTTCCTGCTGGCTGCGCAGGGTATCCTTCTTCACCAGATCCCGGAAAGTGGTCTTGTGGATCTCCGATTCCGGCATATCGGCAAAATATGCCTCCGCACACAACGTACAGATTCCCTGAATTCCCACCAGTATCTTCTCCTTGTGGGGAAACACCCGGCATACTGCCAGTGTGTGTGGATATTCCGTGCCGAAACAGTGGATCACATCCGGTGAAAAGTCTTCCGTGATGCAGTTCTTCTTCCAGCAACGGCTGATATCTGTCGGGGTGTACGGTGTCTTCGTGGAATCCATAACATGTGATATTATATGTTTCAGCATCTGTATTTGTCTGTAAATGCTCCCGGTCTTCTTTTCCCGTGGCATTGCTATCTGCAGTCTCCAGGGCACCTCCGTACCTGCCGGCACCGGGAATGCCACAGCCAGCTCCAGGTCACTGGAATTCTCCGCGGCTACCTGCTCCAACAGACCGGACAGCCAGCCCTCTTTATTCGAAGCTTCTTTATGCAATGCTTCGGCTATGACCGGAAGCATGATATTGCAGACCCACAGCACTTTCATACATTAAATTCTCTTTAATTAAAGATCCAGTTTAGATACGGAAGCAGCCGTATCTCCACATCATACATTCCCCGCAACAGCATTACGAAATACAATAGATATGCTACAACAACGCCAATAATACACAGGGTTCGGAGCCATCCCTTTTTGGCATCCTTCAGCACACCCGGAATCAGGAAAATCTGGCTTTGGATCAGGTAATATGCCACTCGGGATACTTCCGGGATAAAGGAGCCGCAGGAATAGAGCACCAGTCCCGCCAGATTCAGGTAGAAGTAATAACGGTTTCTGCGATTTTCCTGAACGCTGTCCTTCCAATAGATCAGGCACAGTATCAGCACTGCCAGGCATTTGGCGATGTTGACATAGGATAACTGTCCGTTGTCGAACATGGAATCCTTGTAATAGGGATAGAACCGGAAGATAATATTCCGGTACACATCCTGTCCGAAGATCAGAGATAAGATCAGTAATACGCCAACCGCATAGTGCCACTTTTTCAGCCGGATCCGGGACAAGAGATCTATCACAATATATGCCGGGATGACCAGCAGTACCGATTTGTGGATCGTACAGCCCAGCAGCCCAGAGAAGAAACTTCCCATATTCTCCCCGCAGCACATATTTCTGCGCATACATGACCAGTGCCAGTGCGAAATAGTAACGTACCGAATTCATACTATTAAAGTAAAATCCCTGTGTCAATAACAGAAACAGGGAAAATACATACCAGTCCGCCTGATCATGCAGTGCCTTCAGGAAAAAGAAAACCGTAATCAGGGAAAAGAAGCCAAAGATCGGAAGATAAGATCCCTCTCCGAAAATCAGATGGAAAAATTTCACCAGATACACAAAACCGGTTTCGTAGGAGACATGCCTTCCCTGATCGATCAGCTGAAATTTCAGCCAGTAGACCCAGTAATCACCGCCCACAGCAATGCGGCAGGCAGAAACCCCGGCCAGGAGACAGAAGATGGCGAATTCCGCCACAGCATTGCACGCCTGCTGTCTGTCCGGCCCGGCCGCCATCAGATCCCCGGAGATATTTCCACGAAAGGAGCGTCTGCCGGACAGATATTCTGTCGTATAGTCACGATTTTTTACCAGAAAACCGAATGTTACGGTAACAGCTGTCAATATGATATACACCAGTGCGCTCTTCTCCATGTGGAACCTCCTTTCTTTATGGCCTTTTTTCCAAAAAAGCAAGCTATCGTCCTCCTGCCTCCCGGATGCCGTCACGCATCCACTGTCTGGCCTGCTGCAGGCTTACCTCTGTGCACAGCGTACCCTTATGAGCATACAAAAACCTCAGCGCCAGCGGCCATTCCAACCATCCATACAGATAATGATACAATACTCCTCTGTCATGGAAAAATTTTTCATTATAGCCATGAAACCAGGTGGATTCCCCGGCTTCCTCTCTGCCGATGGTCACCGGTGCAGTATATACCCGGCAGCCTTTTTTAATAAACTCCGTTAAAAACAGGCTGTCTTCTCCATTGCTGTATTTTGCACCGCCGCCAAACAACAGGGAAAACGTGATTCCCGATCGCAGCAGGCTTTCTCTGCGTACAGCAAAGCTGACTGCTCCATACCGCCCGCAATTATACCAGCGTACCGGTTTCCGTTCCGTAATATGGTAGGTGCGGCGTTCTTCCTCCACCTCGATATTGAAAATGATCATATCGGCCCGGGGATTCCGTTCAAACTCCGCAAGAACAGCCGCCTCATAACCATCTTCATACACAATATCCGCATCCGAAAAAAGGCAGATGTCTCCTTCCGCCCGAAGGATGGCCTCATTGCGGCTTCTGCCGATGCCACGATCGGGAAAACTGCAGAAACGGATTCTTCCGTTCCCCGGAGATATCTGCATTTCCTCCTGCCCCAGCCGGTCGCACTGATTGATGATCACCGCGTCCGATTGCAGGTTCATATGTTGTACGGTCTCCGGAAGAGAAGCATTCATTACCGATGCCAGAACTTCTACCTTCATGCCTGCTCTCCTCCGTATTCTATGTCCTGTGTCTGTATGGCTCCCGGCAGGAAATAATAGCTGAGGATCAGCTGTTCATCCGCATTCCACAGGAAGGCTCCGTTCACAGAGCAGTCCTGGGTATGCAGATACTCTAATACCGCTTCCAGTCTCTTTCCCACCCGTTCTCCGGCCGGCACCGCCAGCAGAAATGCATCTGCCTTACGAAGTGCCTCTCCACTCTCCGGGCATAACAGCGGACTGGGAACCGCTACATATTCCACCGGTATTCCCTTCCGGGTCTTATCTGTCTTAGCCAGCTTCTGCAAATCCTCCACGACTTCCTTCGGATCCGCTTCCGGCAGTGCCACACATACTGCCACACGGCAGATTTCCGCATTTTCGGACTCCTTTGCCTGCTTTTTATCGTACACTTTCTCCAGCGTATACATCAGATTTTCCACAAATCCCACACTGCGCACCGTTCCCAGACTGTTCAGTCCGTAGCGTCTGCGAAGGGTTGCCGGCAGCCAGATGCTGTCCTGCGAAATCTCCACCAGCAAAAAGATCACCACTGCAAAAAACAGAGACAATACCGCCGCCAGAATGACTGCCCGCACCGGGCGCACATCCGGTACCACGACTTCTGCAAAATCTCCGTGATCCAGCACTTTGATCCGGTCGATCTCCACGATACTCTCTGCGAATTCGTCACACATGGTATCTTCTACTGCATGGGCCAGAGCAATACTCATCTCCGGATCCTGAGTTGCCGCCTGCGTCACCGGAACACTGAAATCCGAGGGAAGTGTTGCCGAGAGATCGCAATCCACTGGTCTCTGCCCAGAGACAGTGCTTGAAGCTCCATTGTCTCCCCGTTCCACAGCCTCCTGCAGATGCTTCTCCACACCATCCAGGAATTCTCCCGTATGGATCATGGTGTTCCATGTAGCCTCGTTAATGTAGTACGCACCCGCCGCATTGGGGTTCTCTTTATATTCTACCTTATAAGTGGAAGAAGCCGCATACCCGGGATCGGGCTGCAGCACCACATTTTTTACATAATAACCGCCGCCGAACAGTAATGTTCCCACTACTGTCACAGCCAGTATTTTCCACAGATTGCGGCATAGCCGCAGACACATAAGTCTCAGGTCGAAGGGCTCTTTTCCGTAGCTTACTTCCATGCGTCTACCTCCTGCCTTCTCAGTTGTCATCCTTCTCGGCACGACCATCGTAGGTTGCCTTGAAAGCCGTTACCTGTTCGCTCTCCACACCCTCGGTACTGTCCGGCCAGAACAATACCTTCAGTGTCAGAAGCATCAATTTAAGATCCAGCCACACAGAATAATTCTCGATATATGTTAAATCCAGTTTTAATTTATCATACGGAGAAGTATTGTACTTTCCGTATACCTGTGCGAAACCGGCCAGTCCCGCTTTCACCTTCATACGGAATGCGAACTCCGGCATGACTTCCATGTACTGTGCAATAATCTCCGGGCGCTCCGGTCTGGGGCCGATGAAAGACATATCTCCCCGCAGAATATTGATCAGCTGGGGCAGTTCATCCAGTCGGCATTTGCGGATCACTTTACCCACGGGAGTGATACGCTTATCCCCTTTCTGTGCCAGACGTGCCACGCCGTCCTTCTCGGCATCGGTGCGCATACTGCGGAACTTCATAATATAGAATTCCCTCTGTCCGATGGTGCAGCGTACCTGCTTGTACAGCACAGGACCGCCGTCATAAAGCTTGATGGCAAGCGCTGTCAGAAGCATCAGCGGTGAAGTCACCACCAACAGGATCAACGAGCAGATCACATCGATAGATCGCTTGATGAACCGCTGCTCCATACTCAGGGAGTACTCTCTGGTCAGCAGGATCGGCGTATCAAATACATGCAGTTCCTCGGAGCCAACTAAAATAACATCTGATATTTTAGGCATGACATAGACACGGATGGAATGGGCATAGCAGAATTTCAGTATAATATTACGATCCTTTTCATTAATATCCCAGATTACTACCGCATTAATCTCACCGTTCCGGTAATTGTCCAGAATCTCCCGGCACAGTTCTGTCGTACCTTTTTTAATGTGCTCACATTTTGTGATCTTATATTTGTCCTTACGGCTTTCAAATTTGTTGACAATGTATTCGATGGGACGATCGCCGTGGATCAGCAGAAGCTCCCTGGGCGGGAATGCTGTACGATAGATCTTGTTGGCAATATTGGCATAGATGATCACCGCTATGATCTGTAAAAATACCATCAACAGGAACATATCCGCCGGAAAAATGCTGCGGGCCATCATACACAGTTCCGCATAGATCAGCACATCCGCCATCAGGGTTGCAAACACCTGGGAGAAAATGATCTCCGTGTTTTTCATGTATCCCAGACGCATGCCGCCGTAGGTCACGGAGAAAAAAATCAGGATTGCACTGTAGATACCGTTTTCCAGCAGAAAGCCACGATACCAGATCTTCTGCAGGGGATCTACCAGCTGGAACTGGAAATGGAACTGCCACATGTAGGCAAACAGGCTGATCTCCAGCAACAGGCAGATCATCGACAACCCTATATTGATCAGACGCTTAAAGGATTCCCTTTTCCGCAGTCGGTTTTCATAATAATTACCGTTTGTATTCAAAACAAACTCCTCCTATACTCTGCGTTTTACGGCGCGTACCGCCCAGAAGCAGAAATGCCAGGCACTGTTCGGCACTGACATGCCTTCCGCCTTACGGTACAGATTCCAGATCCTCCGCAAAGCTTCCAGCTTATTCGATGACAGGGATTTCCCTGCTCTCCGATATTTTACCAAATTTTGATCCAAACCACAAGCTACATAACCCTCCCGCAGTATTCTCCACCACAGGGCAGTGTCCTCACTCTTGATCTGGGGCATCTGCAGTTGTTCTTTCGACAGCTGTTCCATATCGAACATCACGGTACTGGTAAAGATTGTGGTATTTTTCAAAGCTTCTTTATAAGTAATCGTGGCCGGCACACGGACAATCTTTCCGGTGCCCTTGCCATTCTCATCGGCGAATTCATAGCCGGTAAACACAAAGGCTGCCTGTTTCTCTTTCAGAAAAGCCAGCTCTTTTTCCAGCTTGTCCGGTGTCCACAGGTCATCTGCATCCAGATAGGCCAGATATCGGCCTTTTGCTTCGTTGACTCCCAGATTACGTGCTCTCGCCGCCCCCAGATTCGTAGAGTAAGTCAGCATGCGGATTCTCGTATCTCCGGTTCTCTGAATATATTGTTCTATGATCTCCCTGCTGCGGTCCGGGCCGCAATCCTCCACCAGCAGCAGTTCCCAGTGTGGATACGTCTGTGCCCGGACGCAGTCCATCGTTTCTTCTATATAACGTTCTGCCTGGTACACCGGCACCACAATACTGATCAGTTCCTGTTCCATTTTGCTTTCCTGTTCCTAATTCTTACAAATCGTTATAGTTTTCCCTATCTTTCCGCAAGATGCTTACTTACATCACGATCAGGAAATATCCGCCAAAGGACCGCAGTCTGCCATCCGCAGCCTCTTGCAATTCCTTCTGTACATCCTCCGACAAGTCCTCCGGCAATAAAATGTAGTCTATACCGGCCTTCCCGGCGCTGTCAAGGCACGCAGCAAAATCTATTTTTCTGCCACCGGCTTCTGTCGTGGTATTTTCATCTGTCCGCAGATATTCCGTCTCCCCGGTAGTCTCCAGGTGGCTCATCCACAGATACATATCTTCCTGCCAGGTCTCATAGGTATCATAGGAGTAGCTGCCCAGCGATGCATCCCAGATGCTTCTGCCGTATACCGGGTGGATCTCAGCGCTGTAGGCTCTGGCAGCCTCCATGATCTCCTTCGGCGCCCATAGACCGTATTCCCGTGAGTTTCCTTTTTCCGCATTGTATACAGAAAGCTGCTCCAGAATTTCCCTGGCGGGAGTTCCCTGTTGCTGTCCGGGCATTCCCGTCAGTGCCGGTATCTGCGTTGTCTGTGCCACGGTCCATTCCGACACCGGATTTCCACCCAGGAACAGGATGCCCAGCAGGATCAGCGCAGCCATCCCGTTTCGCAGGCTTTTCTCTTTTAATAAGTTACACAGAAAGTCCATTGCTGCCCATGCGATCAATGCTGTCTGGGGTACCGCCGCCCAGATCCATACATAAGAGTAAAAGGCGGTCTGGTATTTTAACAGGATCAGTGCCGTTACGGGACAGATACAGCCAAATGTCACCAGCGCTCCGTAAAGATACAGCCGTTTCCGTGCTTTTTCCGCCCCGGATGCATTGGCTTCCTTTCCGGAACCATAGAGGACAAATCCCAGATACAGGATCGCCAGCAGCAAAAGTGCCGCAAATTTTCCATGTTGTGTATAGTCGGTCCAGCCTGTCAGGGCGGACTGCAGAAGTGTCATCATTCTGTAGCCTCCTCTCCTGACCTGCCATGTGCATCAGTCATTTTCCGTTTTTCCCATCGTTTCCGGAACTGGGAAACCAACGCTCCAAGTATCAGCCATGCCACAGTAACAAGCAGGCAGACTCCCGCGCCATACAGGGTCCAGACTATGCAGGCCTCCGCTAAAATGCACCCGTATATTTTCTGTCCATCAGACAGGACAGCAGATACGGAAGCAACACCGCCGCCCGGATCGTCACACCGCGGAATCCTCCGTAAAACACATCAAATCCATCCACTCCGGGCATATAGGCCCCTGTACTGAACAGTATTCCCACGATCAGCAAAAACGTCCGTCTTTTCACAGAATTTTCCGGAAAAAGTGCTTTCCCCAGGCTTCCGTAAGCTACATAAGACAACAGCAGCGTAATGCAGGGGAGCAGACGATACACCACGTCTACGGGTGCCATACCCGTAAAACGGCTGATGGCCCCGTACAGAGTGGGCAGGCACAATATTTTCAACCGTAAGGACATCCCCATCGAATATGCCGTCCCCGTGAGAGGATTCACGGTATAAACAGCATTTTCCCTGAGAAATGTGTTCACGGTCTCCACCGTCATATCTCCGGTCAGCCACATGCGGTTTCCCGTCAGTATCCGCAGGATCTGCAGAAGGATCAGAAATACCAGGACGCCCGTGAGAATCTGTGTGCTTTTTTCCCTTGCCGTGTCTGTCCCGCTGTTTTGATCCGCAACCGGATCATTTTTACCGGCTGTGGCCCGTTTTCGTCTCTGTCTGGATATTACAGACAATAATATCGCCGCCAGCAGAACGATTCCCACCTCTGCCAGCAGCAGATCCGTTACAGTCAAAAAAGACCACCCTAACAGGCAGCCTGCCAAATGGGCGATCTCTGTCAGCCCGATAATGATCAGGCTCCCCCCGATCAAAATATCCGATGTCCGAAAAGTCATTTCATCTCCCATACCCGCCTTTTTCTTACACGGGCTTTTGTACATCTTACCATATTTATATGGACTTGACAAATATAACAGCATTTCCCTGCAACAAAAAACCGCGTACCGGAAACTTCCCCATTCCGATACGCGGTCTTTCTCAGTCTGCAGAGGAGAATACTGCATCTGCTTAATTAACAAACTCTCCCTGTTCCAAATAATTAAAATTAATATGTTACATAGCCTTATAATCCAGTCGGATGTTGTCGGCGATACGTGCGATGTACTCGCTGTTCGTAGGTCTTGTCCTTCCGGAGGCTACAGAATAGCCAAAAATCTTTTCGAATGTCTCCACATTTCCTCTGGACCAGGACACTTCAATGGCGTTCCTGATCGCGCGTTCCACTTTCTGATCTGTGGTCTTGAAATGTTTCGCGATGGTGGGATATAACAGCTTGGTAACGCTGCTTACTACCTCCATGTCTTTCCCTGACAAAATGATTGCATCACGCAAATAGTGATAACCCTTCAAATGCGCCGGCACCCCTATCTCCAACATGATTTTGGTTACATATCTCTCTAACTCTGAATCTTTTACTGCAACAATATCCAAAACAAGTCCCCCTTTTTACTTGTCGAGTATTGCTCCTCTGCAGTGACTGATAGAGAAATCATATCATAGCTGTCGATATTTGAAAAGACATTTTTCCGTTAAAATATAGTTAAGAAACTAAAAATGTTACATTTTACCCCTATTTTGTAACATTTTTACGTACATAAAAAACGGATATTTATGCGGTTTTTCTTAAATTTCCTCTTTTACCAGGTAAATCGGACGGCGTTTTACTTCCATGTATGCCTTTGCCAGATACTGCCCCAGAATACCCGTACAGAAAAACTGTACGCCGCTGGTCATCAGGATGATGCACACCAGAGAAGGCCAGCCGGACACCGGATCTCCGAAGATCAGCTTCCGCACGATGATAAATATGATCATCAAAAAAGCGATGATACAGAACAGCACACCCACAAAGGAAGCGATCAAAAGCGGTGCCGTGGAAAATGCGGTGATACCGTCAAGGGAATATACCAGGAGCTTCCAGAAATTCCACTTGGTCTCGCCCTTGGCGCGCTCTACATTCTCATATTCCAGCCATTTGGTCTTAAAACCGACCCAGCCGAAGATTCCCTTGGTAAAACGATTATATTCCCGCATGGACAGGATGGCATCCACCATCTGTCTGGTCATCAGGCGATAATCTCTCGCTCCGTCCATCATTTCCGTCTGGGAAATCTTCTTCATCAGATGGTAAAATCTTCTGGCAAAAAAGCTGCGGATCGGCGGTTCGCCCTTGCGGGTCACGCGGCGGGTCGCTACAGAATCATACCCCTGCCAGATCCATTCAAACATCTCCGGCAGCAAGGAAGGCGGATCCTGCAGATCCACATCCATCATAACCACGTAATCGCCCTTCGACTTTTCCAGTCCGGCAAACATCGCCGCTTCCTTTCCGAAATTTCTGGAGAAAGAGACAATATGCACACGGGAATCCTGTTCGATCAGCTTTTTCACTTCTCTCACAGTGCCGTCTTTGGAACCGTCATCAATATAGAGAAGCTCCAGTTCTATTTCCTTTTCCTTGAAAAAGGGATCATTTTTCGTCAATTCCTGATAAAACAGGGCAACGCTTTCTTCTTCATTATAGCAGGGAACGATCACGCTCAATAAGCTCATTTTGTAATCTCCTTATGTTTTCCTGTCGCTTTTTCAGGCTTATCTGCGCCACTGTGCGACAGATAACAGCTATATTATACTATCCTTCGATGCATCATTTCAAGGTCAACACTGTACTTTTTCCGCTTTTTGGATTATACTGGATTTATATATGTCTGTTCTGCAAACTACAGCATATAGGAAACGAGGTTATTTATGACTTTTTTTGAACAGTTTTTCAGCAATACCATTTTCCTGACTGCAGCCTTCGGCTGGCTGGTGGCACAGATTCTGAAGACGCTGATCCATTTGATCGTCTCCAAGAAATTCGTTGCGGAGCGTCTGGTCGGCAGCGGCGGTATGCCCAGTTCTCACTCTGCTACCGTATGTGCCCTGGTAACAGCGGTCTGCTACGAATACGGTGCGGGAAGCTTTGAATTTGCCATTTCCTGATCAAGCGTCATTGTAATGTATGATGCTATGGGAGTACGCAGAGAGACCGGTATTCAGGCACAGGTATTGAACGAAATGCTGAAGGTCTTCGAAGATATGGGCCGCAGTGAGATTTCCGCCCATGATAAATTAAAGGAATTCGTGGGACATACCCCTGCAGGTGTTGATGGGTGCGCTGTTAGGCATTTTATGCGGCGTGGTCATTTACAGCTTCTTACTCTGATAACCAATCGAGGTGTGATTATATGTGTAAATATAAATTTCGACGGCAGTTTCTGCAGACTGCGGTACCTCTTCTGCTGACTGTCTCCATGATGCTTACCGGATGTGGACAGACGGGTAACTCCGATTCCCCGGTCCGTCCGATCCTCCCGGATAACAGCCCGGATTCCTCCACGGTTTCTTCCGGGGAAAAGCTTCCGGATCCCGTAACGATCGTTGTAGAGGATGATTCCACTCCTCCCGCTGAGGGCATGGTCCGCAGCCGTCTTACGAACGAATGGGTGGATGCCGATGTGGCTGCCACACGCCCCATTGCCGTAATGATTCCTAATGAGGCCTCTGCGATCCCACAATACAGTCTGTCCGATGCTTCTATTATTTATGAGGCGAATGTAGAGAACCGTATGACCCGGATGATGGCAATCTACGAAGACTGGCAGAATCTGGACAAGATCGGCAATATACGCAGTCTTCGTGATTATTATGCTTACTGGGCATTCGAATGGGATGCTTTTATCGTACATTTCGGCGGTCCGTTTTTCATCAATGAGCTGCTGGCGCAGCCGGATACTCAGGATGTAGACGGTACCTCCGGCAGTGATGAGGCTGCCTTTTTCCGTACTACCGACCGTAACAAGCCCCACAATGCTTATGCTTCCGGTGAAGGTCTGCAGAAGGTTATCGAGAAAAGGGCTACAGCCTGGGATACCGCGGACTCAGCGATGAGAATCATTTCAGGTTTGCCACCAAGGCGGAACCGAACACCCTTGGGCAGTACGGTGCCAAAGCAAAGGATGCCACCTATATCGATATGTCCGGGTGTTATCCGCTGACAAGGTGTTATTTTGAATTTAACGAGGATGACGGCCTCTATTACCGTTCCCAGCATCTGTCCGGCAGCACAGACGGCCCTCATATAGATGCCGCCACCGGAGAGCAGCTGACTTTCAAAAATATTCTGGTACAGAATACGTTTCACGAGGAACTGGGCGAGGGGTATCTGGCTTTTCAGTGTCATGACACCACCCGGGACGGCTGGTTCTTCACCAATGGCAGAGGAATACATGTGAATTGGGAGAAGACTTCCGATTACAGTGCCACCAGATATTACGATGACAACGGGGACGAGATCATCCTCAATACCGGCAAGACCATGATCTGTATTATCGAAGATGGAGATTCCTTTACGTTCCATTAATGTAAATGGAAAGTTACGAAAGCATAGCCGCGCATAGGCATAGTGAAGACAGCGATGGGCGCTCGCGCATGATTCGCTGTCTTTACTTATGCCGAGATGCGGCGAACGCCGCGATATGAAATAAGATTGGCAGCGTTTTATGCTGACAATCTTATGAATAGCGTGGCTCATTGCGGAGGGTTTTATCTTCGGGACATAGTAGAAGAAAAATGTAGATTATGCCCCGCTTGTCAGAAACTTCCGGGGCTCAGCAGAGAAAAAACACGGATTACGCCCCGCTTGTCGGAAACTTCCGGGGCTCAACAGAGAAAAAACACGGATTACGCCCCGCTTGTCGGAAACTCCCGGGGCTCAGCAGAGAAAAAACACGAATTACGCCCCGCTTGTCAGGAACTTCCAGGGTTCAGCAGAGAAAAAACACGAATTACGCCCCGCTTGTCGGAAACTTCCGGGGCTCAGCAGAGGAAAAACACGAATTACGCCCCGCTTGTCGCAAACTTCCGGGGCTCAACAGAGAAAAAACATGGATTACGCCCCGCTTGTCACAAACTTCCGGGGCTCAACAGAGAAAAAATGTAGATTACAAGGCATTTCGTAACGTAGGCTATAATAAATGCCGCGATGCCCACCGCGGAAGGATGTTCCGTTTGCTGTGGACGTTCGTGGATTTGAAACTACCATCCGCAATGAGCCACGCTATTCATAAGATTGTCAGCAAAGAACGCTGCCAATCTTATTTCATATCGCGGCGTTCGCCGCATCTCGGCATAAGTAAAGACAGCGAATTGTGCGCAAGCGCCCATCGCTGTCTTCACTATGCCTATGCGCGGCTCATTGCTCGCGTAACTTTCCATTTACAATATAATTACATTCGCGCATTTCACATCATTGGCGAGGTCGTACACTTTGCCGGTGGTGAGACCCAGAACTTTGGGGCGCAGCACCGCATTGGGAACGTTCTCCACAATACGGGCGGTCTCTCCGTTGCTCAATGCCACATCTGTGCCTACCGGATAGAGAATAACGCTCTCCAGGAAGCACCGCATAACTGTAATATCCAGCTCTTCCGTCATGGACATGATCATTTCCACGGCATCTCTGGGAGAAAACGGCTTCTTATACGGCCGCTCCGTCACCAATGCATCATAAATATCCGACACAGAGATCAGTCTGGCAAACAGGTCGATCTTGTCCCCTGTGATCCCCATAGGATATCCTTTTCCGTTCATTTTCTCATGATGCTGTAACACACCCAGCGATCTCCATGGACAGATCTTCCTTAGACTGCAGAATACGATATCCGTACACGGAATGCTGCTTCATAATGGCAAACTCTTCATCCGTCAGCCGCGCCGCCTTATTCAGGATCTCATTGGGTACTTTTGATTTTCCGATATCATGTAAAAGTCCTGCGATTCCGATCTCGTAGACCTGCTTGTCATCCAGTCCGTATTTCTGCGCCACGATCATGGACATCGTTGCCACATCCACACTATGTTTGAAAGTGTACTCATCACTGATCTTCAATGCACCGATATCCACTGCTACTGCATCATTATCCTCAATAGCCCGCAGCAGGTCATCCGTAATACTCCGGGAAGCATTGGTAAAATCCGGTGACTGCGTATCCTGATACAAATACTGCACTCCCTGTGCCACGCGGCTTCGCACGCTCTCTGAGATCTGTACCTTGGCAGGATCCTTCACCTTCACCTGTTCATATTTTTTCTGTAATGGTTCCGGCAGTTCCTGCGGCTTGTCCGCATCCGCCGGCTTCACATCCTCTGTACCCTCACAGGTATAGATTCCTGTAACCCCCATTTTCTTCAGCGCATCGATATGGAAATCCTCCAGTCGGGTACGTCTGGCGATCAGTACACGGCCTGCACGGTCTATGATTGCCTGATCGATCATCATCCCCGGCTGCACAATGCGCAGCGGAACATATTTTCTCCTGATCATCGGTCCCTTCCCCTTTCCGAATGATTTTGGTCCATGCTTTATTGTAACATATCTTCATGAATTCTTAAAGATATCTGTCAAAAAGCTTAAAACTGCTTAAAAGACTTTTTATGGGACAATCCTTTATACTCTTCTATAGAAAAGACGGTTATTTTGTTAAAAAGGTTCTAACGGGAGGGATTTCTATGAATGCAAATGCAGCTTATCAGGTTCCGGTGCAACAACGCCGCCGCAGAATTTCCAGGCAGGAGATGCTCCGCAGGAAGCGGGCGATCCGCAGAAGAAAACGCATAGTCTGCTTCCTCCGGGTCTCATTTGCCATCGTGTTACTCCTGACCGCAGTCTCTTTCTGGCAGGATTACGGCCATGAGATTCTTCCTGCCGTCAATCATCTGTATTATCAGCTGACTGCCCGGTATGATCTGCCGGTTGTCCAATATGATTTTGCTGCACTGCGGGAAGAAAATGAATCTGACGCTGCCGGAAGTCTCTCTACCACCGCAGATACCGTAAACATCACGGAAGCACTGGCCGAGCTTGCCCAAAATAATGCCGAAGCCGCGGATTTCGTGGCAGACTACCCCAACAGACAAAATTATCTGGGACGGTCCATCGATCTTGCTTCCGATGTTCTCATTGGACAGGTGCCTCTGCTCCTGCAATGGGACAAGCGCTGGGGCTACGAGTCCTACGGTGATAGCATCATCGGTCTCGCCGGCTGTGGTCCCACCTGTCTGTCCATGGTCTATGTCTATTTCACCCACGATTTGAACGGCACCCCGAGAGAGATTGCCTCCTACTGTGAAAAGAACGGTTATTATACGGAAAATGGCACCAGCTGGTCCCTGTGGACCGAAGGGCTTCCTGCCCTCGGCCTGTCCGGCAAGGAACTTCCCCTGGGTGAAAACAGCATGAAAACAGCCCTGGATCATGGCAAACTTATCGTATGCAGCATGCGGCCGGGGGATTTCACCACCTCCGGCCACTATATCCTGCTCTATGATTATGATGACACGGGCTTTTGCGTCAAAGATCCCAATCGGGTAAGCAATTCTTCCCGCACCTGGGATTATGACACGCTGTCTCCGCAGATCAAAAATCTGTGGACCATCAGCCCCACTGGTTTTTAACAATGTCTGCCAGAATCTTTGCTGTGCCGTCGATGCCGAACCGGCTGCTGTCGATCATGAGATCCTTATGGTCGAAAACGCTCTGCCAGCCGGGAATATAGGCTTTGTGGTAACGGTTTCTGGCAGCATCCACATCCCGCATCATTTTCTTTGCCGTCTGGGGATCCATCTGCAGGTTCTCCACACAGTTTTTCAGCCTTGCCTCATCGGGGGCATAGACATACACATTCAGATGATTCGGGATATCCTCCAGAATATAGTCCGCACAGCGTCCCACAATGATGCAGGATCCCTTGGCTGCGAAATCCCGGATGATATTTTTCTGGGTAAGAAAGATCTCATCCTTGAGGCTGGACATTCCCATTCCGAGCGGATACTGCCTCCGGAAGAAAGTAGACTTCATACTCTCTTCTTCATCGCTGATGACAGATACCGGAAGGCCCATGCGCTTCGCCGTAGCCTCCACAATATCTCTGTCCAGGAATTCTATTCCCAGTATTTCGGACAGTTCCCTGGCAATGGAACGTCCCATACTTCCGAATTGTCTTGAAATCGTGATCACATACTGTTCCATGGATATCCTCTTTTCTTTTCTCGTTTAATCTGCGGTCACACGTACCGGTCTCTTCCGCCGTTTCTGCATGGTACGTACCACGCAGGACAGTGTGTAGTTGATGATAAAATAGATCAATGCAGCTACACCAAACAGCACAAATACATCCGATACGTTTACATTGCCAGTACCATTGTAACGGCTGGCTGCGGAAAGCAGCTGTTTGGTCCGGGCCATCAGTTCGATAGTCGCCACATTTGCCAGATAGGAAGAGTCCTTGATGGTGGTGATCACCTGACTCAACAGGGTAGGAATGACATTCCGGTAAGCCTGCGGCAGAATAATATAGATCATGACCTGTACCACATTGAATCCCTGTGCGTGGCCGGCTTCAAACTGTCCATGTGCGATGGAATTCAGTCCTCCGCGGATGATTTCCGCAATAACGGAAGAGGTAAACAGGATCAGAGCAACTGCTGCCTTGAACAACAGCTTGGTCTCTACTGTGGTCAGCCCGAACAGTTTCCGGTTGAACAGCTCCGGGCAGGGGCAGAATACCAGGCATATGAAGATCCACAGCAGCAACGGTGTATTTCGAAATACTTCTATGTATACAGTGGCAATCATGCCAAATATTTTCGTCTTTTTGCTTGTGCAGTAGTTTCTGCACAGGGCCAGTACCGAACCGATGACGATTCCCAGCACAACAGCGATCAGGGCAATGATCAGAGTGAATACCGTACCTTTGAGAATGTAGGCCATAACACCTTTCTGTCCCAGTATGGAAAAGCTTGCTTCCAGGTTACTCATTGTCCGTCACCGTCCCTTCTGTTCTCTGAAATGTCACCCGCTGGTCTCTTTTCTTCAGATGGATCTCCCAGACACTGGCTGTCTTGGAGAGGGGATAACATATAACGAAAAATAACAGTCCACTGACCAGATAGGCCGGAGCATAGGCTCCACCGGTATTTTCACCGGTGACAAAGCTGTAAGTCAGCGAGATCAGATCCGCTCCGCCGATAATATACAGGCAGGAGGTATTTTTGATCAGGTTTACGATCTGGTTCACCATGGGCGGCAGAATGATCTTGATGCTCTGGGGCAGGATAATATAATACATCCGCTCCACATAAGTGAATCCCTGGGACACAGCCGCCTCGAACTGTCCCTTAGGGACGGCCTCGATGCCCGCGCGCACCACCTCGGCCATATAGGCTCCGGTGTATACGCCCAGTGCAACGATACCTGTCGGCAGGATTCCGATACTGTGACCGGAAAAAGCCAGCGCATAGTAGAAGAAACACAGCTGAAGCAAAATCGGCGTATTCTGCATGATCTCCACATAGACTCTGCTGATGATCTGCAATACCTTTTTTCCGCTGGTAGCCATCAGGCCAAAGATCACACCCAGTGCCAGCGATAACAGGATCGCAAAAAATGCTGTCTCCACAGTATTCAGAAGTCCTAACAGGAATGTGCTCCTGTACGCCCAGACCTTGCCCCAGGCTCTTGCTGAAATAATACCAGACATAGTGTTTCCTCCCAGTTACTTTTTTCTTTTTTACTCTAATCCGTTCTCTGTGATCAGGCTGTCAATGGTACCGTCTGCCAGCCATCCCTGTACCAGTTCATCCACGTATGCAGAGAAGCCGGAACCCTTGGTGGTAGACACGCCATATTCCTGAGGGGAGAACTTGTCGTCGATGTAGGAACGTCCGTCAGTCTTGTAAATAGCCAGAATGGACTTATCTACACAGAAGGCATCTACTTCACCGGCACTCAGTGCGGTAGAGATTGCAGGGTAGTCATCATACTGCTGGAAAGAAATTCCGGTAGTCCACAGTGCGGGATCAAAGGTATCTGCATCAAAGCCGCTGCCATCGATCAGGCCTGCATCGATCATAGCCTTTACCAGTGCCTTTGCGGAAGTGGATCCGGAGGATACACCGACCTTCTTGTCTACCAGGTCTGCCAGGGAGCTGATGCCGCTCTTATCCTCTACCAGTACGGTTACATAGTCTGTAAAATAAGGAGTGGAGAAATCCCAGCTCTGCTTTCTCTCATCGGTGATGGTGAAAGTAGCCAGTACACAGTCAATATCGCCGGAATCCAGAAGCTCGGTTCTGGTAGCTGCGGTTACGGCGGTGAACTCTACATCCACGCCAAGGCTCTCTGCGATCTTCTCAGCCAGGCTGATCTCCAGTCCGGAATACTCACCGGTCAGGGTATCCTGGAAGCCAAAGCCTACTACTGCATTTTTAACGCCGACTCTCAATACACCACGGTCTACGATTGCCTGTACGTCTGCTGCCAGCTCGCCGTCTGCTGCAGGAGCTTCCGCTCCTGTTTCTGTGGTTGCTGCTGCGGTACTTTCCGCTGCAGGTGCTGTTGCCTCGGAAGCGGGGGCATCAGCGCTGCCGCATCCGGTAAATAAAGTTGCAGTCATTGCCATGACTGCTGCCAATGCAGTCCATTTTCTTAGATTTTTCATAACGTTTTCCTCCTTTAATTCCCTTTACTTATATATCTAAACACGAAGCCTTCTGACTGACATGCTGTAAATATGACTTCGTGGATAGACCTGCTGTTATGTAATGCTGCGGCCTAACGGATGATCTTGCCCAGGAACTGTTTTACACGTTCGTTGGAAGGATTGTCGAAGAAATGATCCGGCGTACCTTCCTCAATGATCTGTCCGTCTGCCATGAATACGATACGGTCCGCCACCTGTCTGGCAAATCCCATCTCGTGGGTAACCACTACCATGGTGATGTTTTCCTTAGCCAGCTTCGTGACATCCAGTACTTCCTGGATTGTCTCCGGATCCAGTGCGGAAGTCGGCTCATCGAAAAGAATGATCTTCGTCTGTGCACACAGGGCTCTCGCTATGGCGATTCTCTGCTGCTGTCCGCCGGAAAGTGTTGTGGGATACACATGAGCCTTATCCCTGAGTCCTACCACATCCAGATAATGATAAGCCAGATCCTCGGCTTCCTTTTTGCTCTTGTGATGCAGCTTCATGGGTGCTATGGTCAGGTTCTTCAATACCGTCATATGCGGATACAGGTTGAACTGCTGGAATACCATGGAGATGGACTCCCGGATGATCTTGGTCTTGTTCGCATGGGTCAGCTTCTGTCCATCAATATATACTTGACCACTGGTAGGCTCCTCCAGGAAATTCATGCATCGCACGGTGGTGGATTTACCGGAACCGGAGGGTCCGATGATAACCAGCTTCTCGCCTTCTTTTACTTCCAGATTTACATTTTTCAGTACCTGGAGATCTCCGAAATTCTTACATACATTTTCCAGTCTGATCATTTTGCTCCTCCATTCTACGTTCCGGGCAGGAATTTTTGATAACAGAAAAGGCGCTTTTACCGATCCGGTAAAACGCCTTTGTTTTTATGGGTTACATATTATACAGTTTTGTGCGCTTTGTCAAGACTTTTATTTCATTAATTCTTTCAGGACCTCTTTTGCCTTCTCCAGCTGATTGTCCACCGGATCATCACTGTTGTAGTATGCTTCCCCGTCAAACTCGCATTCCACATCCGGTTCAATACCGGTTCCGTGGATATTGCGGCCATTGGGAGTATAGTAAGCGCTGATGGTGATCTTGATGGCGGATCCGTCGGTGAAGGGCATGATCTGCTGTACGATTCCTTTACCGAAGGTCGTGGTACCTACCAGGGTTCCAACGCCGTAGTCCTGGATTGCTCCGGCCAGAATCTCGGAGGCGCTGGCACTGTTCATATCCACCAGTACCACCAGAGGTACTTCCAGAGGAGTCTTGCCGTCACAGGTATATTCTGTGCGCTTGCCTGCCTTGTCCTCGGTATATACGATCATGCCTTCCGGGAGCAGCTTTCTGGCAATTTTAACCACTGCATCCAGACTTCCACCGGGATTGCCCCGCAGATCCAGGATCAGGCCTTCCATGCCGGAGCCCTTCACGGTTGCCAGCGCATCGGTAAACTGGTCTATGGTCACATCGTCGAATTCCACGATCTGGATATATGCCATATTGTCATCCAACATTTCGTATTTTACGGTGGGACTCTCTACCTTGGCTCTCTCCACGGTGACGTGCAGATAATCCCCGGCGCCCTGTCTGACAATGGTCAGATCCACTGTGGTCCCGGCTTCTCCGCGGATCATATTCACCGCTTCCGTCAACGTCTTACCTGCAGTGGAGACACCGTCCACTTCATAGATAATATCGTTGGCACGCAGATCCACATCAGCTGCCGGTGCTCCTTCGATCACGCCGCTGATCTTGGGCAGATTGGTCTCGGAATCCATGCTGACATAGGCACCGATGCCAAAGTAAATGCCCTGTGTCTGTTCCGTCAGTTCATTCAGCTCCTCTGCGGTATAGTACTCGGAATACGGGTCATCCAGAGAGTCCATCAGGCCACGGAACATACCGTCTTCCAGCTGTTCATTGGTGACCTCACTCAGATAAAAGTTCTCCTTCACAGTGTCTTCCAGCAATTGCAGTTTTTTAATGGTCTGTGCATTGACAGCGGAATCTTCTCCATAGGATACCTGTGCTGCCACATCATCCTTCATGGTCATGATGTTGTGGATCTGAAAAGCGATAAAGATACCGCCCACGATCAGCAACGTGGCCGCAAAGCCAACGATAAGGCCACTGAAATAAGCCTTTTCTCGCCCTCATTTGCCGCCGGAGTTACAGAAGCCTGTTCTTCGGTGGTGGTTTCCAGTTCCTTATTTTCCTCCATAAATGCTCTCCTTTATTTCCAAGATATTGTCGCAACACGTCGTGCTTCTTGTCGCAACACGCATTTCTCCGTGCTTCGCACTCCCGAAATGCTGCATACATTCGCATTCCGGGCTATCGACGCTTCTCCACATTGGTTTGTCGCAACACGTCGTGTTTCTTGTCGCAACACGCATTTCTCCGTGCTTCGCACTCTCGAAATGCTGCATACATTCGCATTCCGGGCTATCGGCGCTTCTCCACATTGGTTTGTCGCAACACGCATTTCTCCGTGCTCCGCACTCCCGAAATGCTGCATACATTCGCATTCCGGGCTATCGACGCTTCTCCACATTGGTTTGTCGCAACGCATTTCTTCGTGCTCCGCACTCCCGAAATGCTGCATACATTCGCATTCCGGGCTATCGCCCTACTTGCTCATGTATGTTTGTTCTGTTAATCGCCAGAGCACTTTGCCTGCAAGCAGTCACGTGCCCTGCGATTACAGAACTATTGCGACAAGTAGTTCCAGGGGGATGTGTAAGCTCCATCCTTACGCACGCTGAAGTGCAGATGGTTGCCGGTGGAACGTCCGGTGGAGCCCACTGCGGCTATCGTCTCTCCTCTGACCACAATATCGTCCTTGGATACATATAATGCCGAGGCATGCATATAGATCGTATACAGTCCACCACCATGGTCGAGCATCACGTAGTTGCCCATGGTGTTGCTGTAAGTGGCTGCCACCACCTGTCCGTCATAGGCCGCATAAATAGCCGTGCCCTTGGGCGCCGCGAAATCCACGCCGTTGTGGAACTGTTCGATTCCCAGTGTCGGATGGATACGGTTGCCGTAATCATCCGAGATCCGGGTATAGGTTGCCAGCGGGAACTTAAAGGTACCGCCATCGTAAGTCAGCACAGTACCACTGGCCTCCAGGATCTTTTTTTTCTCTGCGGCAATAGCAGCCTCCAGGGCTGCAATCTCCGCATCCTGATCCGCAATGGACTGCTTGTATTCCTTGATGGCCTGTTCCTTGTTGGTAATATCGGATTCGTAAGCGGTGATATCCCGGTTCTTCTGGTCGATCAGAGCCTCCATATTGGCCTGCTCCTGTTCCACGCCGGCCTTGGCCTCATCCAGAATGGCTTTCTCCTCTTCCAGTTCCTCTTTGCAGAGTTCAATATATTTACGGTTCTCCATGAAGTCTTTCCATTGCTGTCTGTCATAAGCCATGATCAGATCCATGAAATCCGCACGGTTCAGGAAATCACTGAAGCTTTCTGCTTTCAACATCATATCGAGGATGTAGGAATCCCCTTTCTCATACATAATTCTTATGCGGCGGATCATGGCATCTTTCTGATTTTCTTCTCTCTCCAGTGCCGCATCCAGTTCCGCCTGGGTCTTTGCAATTTCTTCTTCTTTTGCTGTGATCTTATTTTTCAGATCCGCAATATTCTGTTCGATCTGGCTCAGATTCTGATCCAGCTGGGTTACATAATTTTTCAGATTGGTCTTCTGTGTCTCCAGGTCTTTCTTGATCTGCTCCAAATTGCTCAGATTGCTTTTCATCTGTTCACGTTCTTTTTCCGCCTGTTTGATCTGATCCTGTTTGTCCCGGATACTGTCAGAGGTAATGGATGACATATTGGTCGCATTTACCCGCAATCCCTGCATGCCGAAGGAAACCGTCAGGATCAGGCACAGTGCCAGGCACAGGAAGCCTTTTTTCTTTTTATTCAATTTGATTTAGTCTCCATTCTTAAAATGTCATGCTGCAGTGCAGAGCCACACTCCGCACACATCATGACAAATAGGATCCGGGTTATCTGCTGGAATTGTATTTACACGTGCAGATGCTTTCTTACAGTAGCGATACTTCCCAGGAAACCGATACCCACACCGACACCCAGAGATACCGGGATCAGGAAATGGAATATCTCGTCCACAGACAGGAAATTCAGGAAGCCGCTGAGTACCGTAAAACGGTTGATCACATAGTTCAACGCATAATTGTAAAGGGAATAGATCAGTCCCAGCGGTACTGCCGCACCGATCAGACCGATCAGCATACCTTCCAGCACAAAGGGCGCACGCACGAAAAAGTCGGTAGCGCCGATATATTTCATAATATTGATCTCCGCAGAACGGACAGAAATACCGATAGCTACGGTATTGCTGATCAGGAAGATGCTGACTGCCAGCAGGATCACGATGATTCCCATGGACACGTAGGCGATCAGAAGGTTCAGACCGCTCAGTGTGTTGGCTGTCATTTCGGAATAGTTGACCTTGCGCACCTCCGGAATGGACTGCAGCCAGGTCACCAGTGCATCCTGCATGGAGACATCACTCAGGAAAATCTCATAAGTATCCTCTCCTGCCAGTGGATTCTCGGGAATCCTTCTGCATAATCCTCACCGAAATAATCCGGTCCGAAGGTTGCCCATGCATCATCTGCAGACTGGAACTGTACCTCGGATACCTCTGCACGCTTGGCAATCTCCTGTCCGATCTCTTCCAGGCGCTGTTCGGACGGGATCTGTCCGTCTACATGACTCTCACAGTTATCCATATCACTGTGGAAAAATACCGTAACGGATACACCTTCTTCTGCAGTCTTCAGGATATTCTGAAAGTTGGCCACGATGCAATAGAACAGTCCAAACAGAAACAGACATGCGGATATCGTGGCAATGGATGCCAGAGAATACCATTTATTCCGGAAAATATTGGCAAATCCCTGCTTGATCGTATAAAAAAGTGTACTAATCTTCATCGATATACCCACCCTTCTCTTCGTCACTGATGATCACACCTTTTTTCATGGTGATCACTCGTTTCTGCATGGCATTGACGATTTCGCGGTTATGGGTGACCACGACTACCGTGGTGCCGCTCTCATTGATCTCCTCCAGCAATTTCATGATCTCCCAGGAATTATTGGGATCCAGATTACCGGTGGGCTCATCTGCCAGCAGTACGGAAGGATTGTTCACCAGCGCTCTGGCCAGTGCAACACGCTGCTGCTCACCGCCGGAGAGCTGTTTGGTCTTGGCCTTATATTTGCCTGCCAGTCCCACAGTTGCCAGAATCGCAGGAACATTTCTGCGGATCTCACTGACGGGAGTCTCTACGATACGCTGTGCGAATGCTACATTTTCATAGACATTGCGGTCATTCAGCAGTCGGAAATCCTGGAATACGACACCCAGGTTACGACGAAAACGGGGGATCTGCCTGTGCTTTAATTTCGCCAGATCATTTCCCATAACATAAACACTGCCGCTGGTCGCTGTAAGCTCCCGCAGCAGTAATTTGATCAACGTGGATTTACCGGATCCGCTGTCACCTACAATAAATACAAATTCCCCTCTTCCGATGCTTAACGACACACCATTCAGTGCCGGAGAACCTGAGGAATAAGACTTGCTGACGTTGTCCAGGAAAATGATTCCGTTTTCCTCAATGATCCGCTCTCTTTTCAGCCTTTGTGTTTCTTTTCTTGTCATTTTATGATCATGCCTTTCTATTGCCCGTAAGATCCCACCCTGCGGACAGTTGCTGCCTTTGTGCTACCATATTGATCCCTATTCAGAGCCTCATTCGCAAAATCGCATCTACGATGCTCTTCTAAACAACAAGTTAACTTGTTGTTTGCTCATTTGAGGCTTTCTCGCCAAAGAAATAACGTCAAATGTTCTTACGAATGCAAGCATTCGACGCACACTTTCCGCTATTTCATGGCTCCGCAAGAAATCAATACTCATAAGTTTCCATATACTTCATGTATTTTACGACCATCAGTGCGATCTTGAAGGTGATGGCATCTTCAAATACCCGCAGATCCAGCCCTGTACTCTTCTGTAACTTATCCAGACGATATACCAGCGTATTTCTGTGAATAAACAGCTGTCTGGAGGTCTCTGACACATTCAGGCTGTTCTCGAAGAACTTGTAAATGGTCGTCAGGGTCTCCTCATCAAAATCATCCGGGCTCTTGCCTCCGAATATCTCACGGATAAACATTTTGCACAGAGGAATGGGCAGCTGATAGATCAGACGGCCGATTCCCAGTTCACTGTATGCGATAATATCTCTCTCGTCAAAGAAGATCTTGCCTACATCCAGAGCCATCTTTGCTTCCTTGTAGGAACGGCTGACTTCTTTGATCTCATGTACAATGGTACCGTATGCAATACGGATCTCACGGATACCTTCCTTCAGGAGAGCCGCTTCCAGTGCTCTTGCTGATTTTTCAATTTCTTTGCCAGTATCGGTCTCTGCGAATTCCTTCACCACGATCACGTTGCTCTCGTCTACCGCTGTGATGAAATCCTTGCTGTTGCTGCCAAAATGAGTTCTGGCCAGTTCCAGGACATTATTATCCTTGCCTCCCGCAGATTCCACGATCATGACCACTCTGGGCACGTCTGTCTGAATATGCAGCTTCTTGGAACGGCTGTAAATATCCACCAGCAGCAGATTATCCAGCAGCAGATTCTTGATGAAATTGTCCTTATCAAATCTCTCCTTATAGGCCACCAGCAGATTCTGGATCTGAAACGCAACCATTTTGCCGATCATATAGACATCCTCACCGGTACCTCCGGCTACGAGAATATACTCCAGCTGCTGCTCATCATAGATCTTGAAATACTGATATCCCTGGATCTCCTGGGAGTCCGCCGGTGATGCTGCGAATTCCACCGCGGGCTTGGAACAGTTGCCCATATCCATGGTGGCCGCTACTTCCTTGCCATCCACATCCATGACACACAATTCCACTCTGGCGATTCCTTTCAATCCTTCAATGGTGTTCTGTAAAATCTGATTTGATATCATCTTCTGCTCCTTCAGTCCCCAAACATACTTCTCTTTTGCTATAACCCCGAAAAATAATATGAGAGTCCATATCATATATAAATTTACAGAAAAACTGGTAAAAATGCAATAGTTTTTTATGCATTTTTTAGTAAAAATGCCTTTTTCTTTTAAATACGCGCAAAAAAAGAATTCGGAAAACTAATATTCCGAACTCTTTTTGTCTTAGCGTTTATTATGTATTATTTCTGCGCTAAATCCGCAGATCGATATTCGCACCAAGTTCCGGTGTTACGCTGCGTTCCATAGCAGCGGAATCAATCATCTGGACGATTCCCTGTCCCAGTGCTTCGTTCGTATCCATCGCCTTGCTCAGCACAGCCGTTCCGATTTTCGTCTGCAGATTATTTGAAGCCATTGACATTGATAATCCTGCGATATCCATGATAACACCTCCTGTATCTGTTCATATCTCTCAGATTACGTTCTTACTATAGCACACTTTTTTTGTTTTTTCCACACTATCCACGCACCCTGCGAATATTTTTCTCCGTGATCTGGATCTTGCCTTCTTTTAACAGATGTCCTACCGCACGCTTGAACTCGTTCTTGCTCATGCCGGTCTCATGGGCAATGACCTCCGGCGCTGCCTTATCATTAAACGGCAGAGAACCTTCATAGCTGTCCAGCAGTCTCTCGATCTTCTCCGCATCCTTCTGAATCTGCAGATAGGCTTTTTCCCGGACACTCAGTGTCAGCTTACCGTCTTCCAACACTTTTACCACTCTGGCAGTGACCTGATCGCCAATCCTGAGCTCGGTATCTCCGAACAGTTCTTTTTTCGGGATCAGTCCGGAAAAGCAGTTATCCACTGCCACAAACGCACCGAAATTCTTGCTGATCTCATAGATCCGGCCGGTTACCTTATCGTCTTTTTTGTACGGGCTGTCCGTGCGCAGATGTTCATAGACATTCATGGTCGCACACAGTCTGCCGCTCTTGTCGATATAGAGAGCTGCCAGCACCTGTTCTCCGGTCTTTACCTTGCGGGTCTGCTGCTTAAAGGGCAGGAGCAGATCCTTCTCCAGTCCCCAGTCCAGGAAAGCACCTACTTTCCCTACCTGTACTACAGTGAGCAGAGCCACCTGTCCCATACACAGCTTCGGGGTTCTCGTCGTAGAGATCAGACGGTCACTGGAATCCCGGTACAGGAATACTTCCAGTTCATCTCCGACCTTTGCTCCTTCCGGCACCTGCTTCGCCGGCAGCAGCACTTTGTCCTCCGGTGCTTCCTTCGTTGCCAGATACACTCCGAATTCTACTTTTTTCACTATTACCAGCGTCTGTTTTTCGCCTAATCTCAATTCCACGTTCTCTCCTGTTCTGACAGCATAGGATTACTGTCCCTGAAATTCCACTGATACATAAGGTTTCCCGGCTTCGTCCTGCAGGCAGATGACGTAGCCATTCTCTATAGACACTACATACGGATGCAATACATCATCCAGGAATGCCTGTTTCTTGTATTCCGCCCGCATCTGACGGATCACAAAATCATCCGGCAGATACTCCATGGCAATATTTACATACTGCCCATTGTTTACATGATGGTTGGTGTCCAGGTGGTGTTTTTTCACCACGATGGGTTCCAACAGTTCTCCACCTTCCGGCACGGCAATTTTGCGGGGGGCATACTCCATGTCCAGCTTTTCGTCTATTTCGTAGCCCTTATGCATGGCTTCGTTCACCATTACCGGTTTGCCGGTGCCGACATCCAGCAGACTCCATAAGGAGTTGGCTTTCGCCAGATATTCTCCCTGTTCATCCAGCATGGCAAAATTACGGTATCCCAAAAATACTTTTAGCTCATAGGGCAGCGTCACGATCTTTACTTTTTCCCCTAATTTCGGATAACGGTTCACCACGATCTGCCAGGAGGAAAGGACCCAGACCTGACCAATCTCCTTCATATAACCGATTCCCAGCCCCACATCCTCCGAATGGAAGGTGGAACAATCCTGAAAATAATTCAGTAATGCGTCCAGCGTAAGATACCCTTCACTGTCTGTCTCGCTGTAACGTATTCTACTGTCAAATGCGTACATAACTTCCGATCTCCTTTGCGGCGATGTTCTGCCGCAGCCGTTCTTTTTACAGATTTCCCGTAATTGCTGTAACAATCTCCGGGAACATCTGGATAATGATCATGGCGATCCAGAAAATACAGTAGCATATCATTCCCGGATTGCCGATCACGGTCTTGAATCTCCGTCCCTTTGCAATCTGTCCCGGCTCTAATTTCAGCTTCTTACGATATACAATGAACAATACGATTCCCGTAACCAATACTGCCAGAATAAACAATACATAGATCATATAGCCGATCCAGCCCGGCAGGTACTTCATCATGTAGTCCATGACAGCCTGTGAATCTGCCCCGTTCATAATGACTTCCTGGTATTCCTCCAGATGGATTGCTTTCAATAACAGTACACTGACTACGGCACCCATAAAATTAATGCACATGTGCAAGCCGATGGTCACTTTCAGTTCTCCGGTCTTCACATACAGAAATGCCAGAAACATTCCCAGTAAAAATGCGTAGGCAAACTGATTCAGGTTGCCATGGAACAATCCGAACATCAGACCGGACAGAACAACAGCTACTCCCTGTCCGTATTTTACGGTACGATCCACGATCAGTTTCCGGAAAATATATTCCTCAAGGATCGGCGCGCAGATCACCATATAGAGAAATGTCACGATCATATTGGATCCGGTGGCATAGGTCATCAGTGCATTGTCCACTGCGGAGCCTTTTAATACCCCTACGACAGTGGTGATCAGCGTTCCCACCAGATTACCACAATACATCAGTGCAAAACACATGATCAGCGCCAGAACAAACTGTCCCGGTGTAATGCTTTTCTTCGCGGGTGCTTCCCCGGGCATCCGCTTTACCACAGCGATCAGAACCGGCATACCCACAAGATACAGTGGTAATACTGCCAGGATCAGGCTTATGGTGGTGTCCTGCAGCCATTCCGGCTTCACCGCACCTACGATGGTCATTACTCCCATCTGCACTGCGTAGATGACCAGTGTTCCGATCAGGAATCGGAAACCTAAGCTGGAAAAACTTTTCTTCATGCTTTTTTCTTCCATTTAATTTTCTCTCCCTCATGTACTATAAACTATTCAGAATCACATTTTCTAAATCCGCTCTGAATAGTTACAGCATAGCATAAATCCTTTGAGTATGAAACTATTTTTTCCATGGCTTAAGACAGTTCCATAGGAAAAGGCTGCGCATCTTCAATATGCACAGCCTCTGTAATGTTCCTCTATGACGATCCTGTTATTCTCCCAGACCGCTCTCTACGGCTTCTACCAGGGTCTTCAGGGCTTCTGCCTCATCCTCACCCTCACATACGAATTCGATCTCATCCCCACATTTTACGCAAGCACCCAATACACTGAGTACGCTCTTGGCATTTGCAGTATTTTCACGAAATTTGAAGGTGATCAATGACTTGAACTGCATTGCCTCCTTGCACAGAATTCCGGCGGGACGCAGATGCAGGCCCGTGGGATTCTTGATTACAACTTTCTGACTTACCATATAATAAACCCTCCAATATCTATATTATTCTGCATTATTTTCTCTAGTGTTTATGATTTTACTTTTCATTTACATTTCTATCATAGCATGAATGAAAAGCATTCACAAGGGCTTTTACCAGACAACTTTCGGAATCTGTCTGCTAGAACATGATATCCTGTATCAGGTTGGCAAGCTTCCGTGCTTCTTCCTGGATCACCTGCTGATCCTTTCCTTCGATCATGACTCTTACCAGCGGTTCGGTTCCGGAAGGACGGATCAGGACACGGCCCTCTCCGGCGAATTTTTCTTCCAGTTTCCCAATGGCTGCTGCGATCTCCGGATATTCCATATATTTCTCTTTTTTGTGATTGGCCACTTTGGCATTTACCAGTGCCTGGGGCAGTACTTCCATCACCTTAGCCAGTTCTGACAGAGGCTTTCCGGTATCCACCATGACCTGCAGCAGATGCAGTGCACTGAGTAGTCCGTCTCCGGTGGTATTCTCATCCAGGAAAATAATGTGACCGGACTGTTCGCCGCCGAGGCTGGCGCCGATCTCCTTCATGCGCTCCAGTACATAGCGGTCACCTACCTTGGTCTTCTCCATATGGATGGCATTCTTCTCTGCCATCAGGAAGAATCCCAGATTACTCATAACGGTTGCCACGATGGTATCCTTCTTCAGAGTACCCTTGCTCTTCATGTAGTTGCCTACGATTGCCATGATCTGGTCACCATCGACGATATTACCGTTCTCATCCACAGCCAGCAGTCTGTCTGCGTCTCCATCGAAGGCCAGACCGACATTGGCCTTTTCATATACCACTCTGGCCTGCAGTTCTTCCATATGGGTGGAACCACAGTTGGCATTGATATTGGTACCGTCCGGATTGTTGTGAATGGCCACCACGCTGCCGCCCAGTTCTTTCAGGCATTCTACGGATGTATAGAAAGAGGCACCCTCTGCACAATCCACCACGATCTTCAGTCCGGTCAGATCCACATTGACCGCTCTCATGGCATGATTGATGTACTCTTCTCTGGCATCGGTACGGTACTTGATCTTGCCGACTCCGGGACCGATGGGAAATTTGATACCGGGCATATTGTTACGGATCAATGCCTCGATCTCATCTTCCATGGCATCAGGAAGCTTATAGCCGTTACCGTCAAAGAATTTAATACCATTGAACTCTACCGGATTGTGGGATGCGGAGATCACAACGCCGGCATCTACTTTGTATTTCTTGGTCAGATAAGCAACCGCAGGAGTGGGAATCACACCTACGTAGACACAGTTGGCTCCTACGGAGCAGGCTCCTGCCATCAACGCATTCGCCAGCATATCTCCGGAAATTCTGGTATCACAACCCACCATGATCGTGGGTTTGTGCTCATTTTCCTTCGTAAGTACATAGGCTCCTGCCTGCCCCAGTTGCATGGCAAGCAACGGAGTCAGTTCCTCGTTGGCAATTCCTCGTACACCATCTGTTCCAAACATTCTAGCCATGATAAAAAACCTCTCATTCTATCTTTTAATTATTTGTATCCTGATTCTTCAGTCGGATGTGGATATTGACATCATTTTCTACCATGATATCCTCCGACAGGTTAAACGTCACAGGGATCGTGTAATTTCCCGGTGTCAGTTCTTCTACATTGTTGTCATCCATCCATTTCTCCAGATCCAGTACTCCCGTCACCGTATCATCCCGCAGAATACTGATATCTCTGTCCAGGCCGGATACCGTGATATCATAAGTCTCCGCCTCTGTAGTGATCTCTGCCTCCATTCCCTCCGGCACACCGCTGATCGTAATGTTCTCTGCCGGTACGGACAGGTCCTTGGTCGCGATCGGTTCAATGTATACCGTTGCAGTGATCTTGCCGTCAAAGCTCTTATCCGCCAGTCTGACGTTAGCGGGCAGGTACTCCTTCAGATTAATGATATCCACCAGATCGCTGGACTGCCCGGTAATATTCATACGATCCTCCGGTACGGTAATGGCAGATACTCCCAACAGTGCTGATGCCGTTCCGGCGATCTTCACTGTAGACCTGCTACTCTCTACTTCACCGGTAGCCATATAACCGTCCTCAGGTACACCCATATATTCAATCTCTACCGGTACTTCCTTCGTTGCCAGCACTTCTACTGTCATATGCGCAGAATCCACGTTTTTCTTGACAGTTTCCAGAGATAGTTCATTGTCGTCCGCATCATACAGCTTAATGTCCACATTAGCCGACAGACTGCTGGTGGAATCTGCTACATTGATGTCCACTCCGGCATGATCGATCTGTGAGATCGCTGATTTAGGTCCGGTTACTTCGATGTTGGTCTGATCCAACGTTACATTGCCGATCATATAACCGGATGCCACCTCTCCCAGCGTGGTGCTCTCCAGTTTGATCCATTTGCTGGTCTTGTCTTCCACATTCAGGCGCACGGAATCGTGATTACCCCTGATCTCCACGGAATCGTTGCTGATATTCTCACAATAATAAGTGATGGCGATCGTATTGATATCTGTCAGTTTGCTCATATCCGCTTCCGCTACAATATCGTTTCTGCGCAATTCGGATTTTACAATACTCTGGGGGCCTGTTACCGTTACTCTTACCAGATTACTGTTGTCCAGCACCTCATATACTTTTCCTTCTTGCTCCAGCAGATCTGTGTTAATCAGTCTGACCTGGATATTATTGAAGGTTACCGTGTCCTTCGGATCATAGATCTGTGCCACCAGAAACCACAATACAAAGGCCAGCACCAGAGAAGCAAGCTTCAGTCCAAGATTACGTGTCAGTAATTTTTTCATTTCTTCTCACGGCTCCTTCCCTTCCAGATTCGCAGATTTTTGTGTTCCTCTCCTGTATTGTTCAGGATCTTATGCATTCTGTCGCGAAGAGTCTCCGCATCCAGATTCCGCTCCAGCTTTCCTTCGTATGCAACGCTGATCTTACCCGTCTCTTCGGATACGATCACCGTCAGGGAATCTGTCACCTCCGAGATACCCACACCGGCACGATGTCTGGTACCCAGTTCCTTGCTCAGTCCCAGGTTATCCGACAGCGGCAGATAACAGGTGGCAGAGGCTACCCGGTTCCCCCGTACGATCACAGCACCGTCATGCAGCGGGGTGTTGTGCTCGAAAATATTGATCAGCAGCTGGCTGGTCACGATACCATCCACATCGATTCCAGTCCTCTCATAATCCCGCAGGGAAACCTTCTGTTCGATAACGATCAGGGCACCGGTCTTGACCTTGCCCATCTCCACACAGGCTTTGGTGATCTCATTAATGGTCTTCTCGGAAAATCCCTCGTCCACACGATGATTGTTGTCAAAAGGTAATACAGAACTGATAATATTCTTCTTGCCCAGTTCCTCCAATGCCTTTCTCAATTCCGGCTGTAGTACCACTATGAGGGCTGTCACCGCAAAGCCCAGGACATTCTGGGCCATCCACAGGATGGTAGTCATACGGAAAAAATAAGCCAACAGCAAAAAAATGAGGATGACAACCAGACCCTTGAGCAATACCCATGCCCGGGTCGTCTTCATCCACACTAACGCATAATACAGCAGTACCGCAATGATCAGGATCTCGGCCACATCGCCGAAATCCATGGTTGTGCGGTAACTGCTGAAATTTTTAATATATTCTGCCAGCTTATCCCCTAATTGCATTTTCCATTAATCCCTTCAGAACAATTCTTCATAATCATCGGAGTCATCCTGAGGATTCGCGTGATTGCCGCCTATGGTGACACTTCTGCCACCGGACATCTCGTGTCCGCGGTAACCGCCCTGCTGTCCGTAAGGAACTCCGTTTCTGGCGGGGGTACGTTCTGTCACAACACTTCGGCCTGTTCCTTCTGAGGGCCTGCCGGTATGTGCCGTACTTCTGTAGGTCTGGCCTGCAGATCTCGTACCCTGTCCGGAGGTTCTGGTCTGCTGACCTGCCGGACGTCGCTGTGTATTGATTTTCTTCACTGTATTGGTGGGCGCCGCAACTGTCATTTTGGGCACTGCCTTTACATAGTAATAATACTCGTCATCTTCAAACTGTACTTTCTCCGTTCTGCTATAGTCCAGACAGAATCGGAAAAATTCTATGATCTTGCAGGCGATCAGCGTAACAACGGCACCTAACAGTGCGCTGACGATGGAGAGATTGGTATCGTACATCAGATCTCCCACCAGCAGGATCATCACTTCGATCATAACGCCGGCAACCATGGCAATGGTCCAGGAGTGATCCACACTCATTCTCCGGATCAGATACACCACGATCACGGTAATGGCAAATGCTGCGATCGTCACCAGCATTGCCTTGTTCCCCAGCATTCCGTCAATCAGCAGGCGCAGTTTGGCAGTGGCTTCCTCTGCTCCCATGGAGTTGATGGTCGGAGCATTGGTGATCACCGTCTGGAGCAGATAATACACCACAACACCGCAGCCTACAGATACGCAGGACGCCGGGGTTCCGATCAGTCCCATTGCCACAGGCATCACATAGGGCAGCTTCAGCATACAAAGCACCGGGGTCAGTACCACTACCAGTGCTTCCTTCGCGGTAAATCTGAGAAACAGCAGATACAGCAACAGGAAAACAACCAGCCCAACCGCCGCGGTTTCAATAGAGAGTGCATACATATGAAGCACTGCAAACATCATTGCAAAAAAAGCCATAAATCCGGTGGGCAGGAAAGAACACAGCAGCGATACGATCAGCACGATGGCCATGTTATCCAGCTTTGTCATATATCCCATTTTGCCGTTTATGATGCTCAGGACGATAAAGCTGAGTAAAAACTTGATCACCGGCAGAATAAAAGCTTCATTTCTGCTGTAGATCTTCTTGAGATTCTCTCTTAATTCCAGTAAAGCAGTCATATTTCCTCCAGGTCAATCTGTGTAGGCCGTTTACTCATTGTAAATGGAATTCAACTTCTTCAGATTGTTATAATAGCATTTCAGGCTCTTTTCGCCCGTGCATAGCGCAGAGAGCGATCAGATAAGATGCCGCTCCATACACTACAACCGTTATTCCATAGTACAGCAGAACATTTTTTCCAAAACCGATCAGGTCCATCTTGTAAATATCCTGCATGAAATTCTCAAAATCATAGAACACAAACAACGCAAAGCAGACTCCATACGCGATCGTCGCGCACAGAATGGACTTCAACACCTGTATGGCAATGTAGTCACTGCGGAAATAACGGCCGATGGCCATATTCTTTTTGCCTTCATTCTCTTCATAAGATGCCATTTGCGTCATCAGTATGACTTTTCTTCGTTCAGCATAATTCCTCCGCTTACAAATGCTTACAGATAACGCATTCTTTCTCCGTCTCTGGATGTTCTGGGGCTCTGCTGGGGCGCAGTCTGCTTCTTCGGCAGTACACTCTGCAGATCCATGGCCATATCATATTTGCACTTTTCGCAAAATCTTCCGCTGCGGATCGGTGCTCCGCATTTCTCACAGTTCAGCAGAATACTGGATCCTTCTGTCAGTTCCAGTCTCTTCTCTCAGCCACTGCTGGATCTGGGACGGCTCCACGTCACAGTTCTCCGATACATCCTGAATACTTACCGGGGTTATTACGGATGTATTCCTTTACCTCCTGGAACTTGGCTTCCATCTTCTCACGGCAATGCGGGCACAGAAACGGTCCTGCCACATAGTTAAAAATATGTCCGCACATTCTGCAATTTCTTATATTCATAGTATCTCACACCTTCCTGATCATACACCAGACCCACAGGCCAATGTCACGCAATACACTTTTGACACTCCGTGCTCTTTTAACAGTGCTGCGATCTCATCCAGGGTCGTACCTGTTGTATAAATATCATCCACCAGAATAATCCGGTCATATAATTTTACATCATTTCTGCCTATAATAAAAGCCTTTTTCAAATTATTTTGCCGTTCTGTGGGATTTAAATGCTTCATCGGTGCTGTATTTCTCACCCGTTTTACCAGTTTCTCATCCACCGGCAGTTCCAGGCTTCTGCCCAAAGCCCTTGCCAGACATGCTGCCTGGTTATATCCTCTTTTCCGCAGTTTCCACGGTACAGCGGCACTGGAACTATAACGTCCGGACGCACCCGGCCGATAAAATCTCCCAACAGACGCGCCATTTCTTCTCCGAAAAAATCGCCGTATTCCTGCCGTCCACTATACTTAAAACGATAGATTGACGGAGCCACATCCCTGTATTCGTATAAAGTTCTGGCTCTGTCGTATTTATGTTCCCGGTGCATACAATCACCGCAATACTCCCGTTCCTCCGCCAGTTTCTTTCCGCAACGCATACACCACGGAGCCGTCACCGGCTTTAATTTAGGCAGACATTCCGGGCAGATTTTCCTGCCAAAAGGACGGACGATCCCGTCACAGACCGGCATCTTCCGGGAAACAGCAGCTGTAATCCCGTTTCCTTTATTTTGCTTATGGTTTTTCTGATCTCTTTCTGCAATCTCAGGCTCCCGTTTTGTTTTCCGTCTACGGTGTATCATTTTCCGGCAGGCAGCAGATCTCCCGGATCCGCTGCTCCAATCCCGTATATCTGCGATTCTCGCTGACATTCTCGATCATGTTCCGCACGGTCTCACTGCTTCCCAGAATGGTGACACAGTTCCTGGCACGGGTAATTCCGGTGTACAGAAGGTTGCGGTTGAACAGCATTCTGGGGCCGCCCAACAGTGGCAGGATCACCGCAGGATATTCGCTTCCCTGGGACTTATGGATCGTAATGGCATAAGAGAGTTCCAGTTCCTCCAATGCCGAGAAAGGATAGTTGACCCGTCTTCCGTCATCGAATTCCACCAGCAGTGTGGACATGGTATCATTGATTTCCTTAACCCTTCCCATATCTCCGTTGAATACGCCCATTCCCTTGTCGATGGGAATATTGTATCTCCCGACGATCTCCCATTCGATCTGGTAATTGTTTTTGATCTGCATGACCTTATCGCCTTCCCGGAAAACGGTATTGCCATAGGCATGCTCCTTTTTATGAGGATCCGCTGGATTCAGATAACGCTGTAAGATCTCATTCAACGTCTCACAGCCCAGACTTCCCTTCCTCATAGGGTCAGTACCTGAATATCAAAGGAGGTGGCTCCCACATATCTGGGCAGCATATCCTGAATCAGCTGGATCATGTGCTTATATATGACATTTACGTCATTTCTTTCCAGTAAAAAGAAATCCTTTGACTTATTGTCCAGAGTGATCTGCTCTCCTCTGTTAATCCGATGGGCATTGACGACAATGTCACTTTGTCCGGCCTGCCGGAAGATCTTCTCCAGAGTTACCGTGGAGAACGCCCGGCTGTTCATGAGGTCCCGCAATACCTGTCCGGGTCCCACACTGGGCAGCTGATCCACATCTCCCACCAGGATCAGTCGTGTTCCCGGAAGAATTGCTTTCAGAAGCGCCTGAAACAGTTGAATATCCACCATGGACATTTCATCAACGATCACCACATCCGCCTCTAAGGGTTCTCCTGGTTCCGCTCGAAATTTGCCTTTCTGGTGTCGTCTTCCGACAGGGCACTGTTCAGTTCCAACAGACGATGAATGGTCTTCGCCTCAAATCCGGTGGCTTCCGTCATTCTCTTGGCTGCTCTGCCCGTAGGTGCTGCCAGAAAAATGTCCATGCCTTCCGATTCAAAGAATCGGATGATCATATTAATGGTGGTGGTTTTTCCGGTGCCGGGACCTCCGGACAGGATAAACAGGCCATTTTTGATACTTTACTCCACCGCTTTCAGCTGCAGTTCATCCAGTTCCATGGACAGATTTTCCGCCATGCGTTCCAGACGTTTGCGGATCGCTGCATCCTGGGAGGGAAGATTTTCTGCCTCCACCATAGGGATATTCAGATTCCTGAGCATATTGGCACAATTCAACTCCGCATAGTAATAAGAGGAAGCAAATACTGCTTCTCCCTTTGCCACAAGCTTTCGGTCCATGATAAGGTTATCCACCTGAGGACGGATATTTTCCTCTGATACCCCAATAGTTCGGAAGCTCTGCGCAGAAGATCCAACGGCAGATAACAATGACCTTCTCCCACCGCCTGCAGCAGGGTATACAGAATGCCACTGCGGATGCGGTAATCCGAGTCGGTATGAATGCCGATCTTCCCTGCGATCTCGTCCGCGATACGGAATCCCACACCACTGACATCCTCTGCCAGGCGATAGGGATTCTCCCGCATAACGCTGTACATTTCCATACCATAGGTATTATATATTTTTACGGCAAGAGTATTACTGATTCCGTATTGCTGTAAATAGACCAGTGCTTCCGGAGATCCTTTTTCTTCCATCTGGATAGCGATCTCCTGTGCCTTGCGTTCGCTGATCCCCTTTACCTCAGCCAGACGCTCCGGCTCCTCCTCGATGATGCGGAAAGTATCGTCTCCGAATTTTTTTACGATTCTGGCTGCCAGTGCCTCACCGACTCCCGGATTGCTCCGGAACCCAGATACCGTTCCATTCCCACGCGGTCGGTCGAGGTTACGGTCTCGTAGCTCTGGATCTTGAACTGTCGGCCGTATACGGGATGTTCTATGTATTCTCCTCTGCGGAAATATTTTCTCCTGGGTCAGTCCTTTGCACATACCGACACAGGTCATCTCTTCCCCTTCTGTCGACAGGATCATTACCGTATATCCGTTTTCACTGTTTTGAAACACAATATGGTCTACAAAACCTGTAATCGTCTCCATTTTTATTCCTCATACTATCTGTCTGTTGATTTGTGGGTTTCAAGGCTGTTCTCTCCGAATTGGGAAGAGGTCACCGCGGTGGCGGCGTAAGATAAAAAAGATCAGGGCTGCCAGAAATGGCAGCCCGAAGTCGCTACTCAAGATTGTAATTACGCTTCATCTGCTCATATAGCATCTGTGCCAGTCCCAGACTGTTCTGCTCCGTAGAGTCGGATGCGATCTGCTGTACCATCTCATCCTTATAGTAATCCATAAGCTGGGAGTTGGAAGAAGAAGTCTCATCGCTCTCAGGGATGGTCTTCATCATTTCCTTGAACATCTGCTCCAGGAAATAAGCCTCGAACTGCTTGCAGGCATCCATCAGTTCATCGTCTGTTGCTTTGGTGTAATCCGAACCGTTTAACTGGTTCTGCAATTTGGAAGCCGTCTGGTTCGCCGCATTGGTGTATGCGGTGCTGTCCAGAGCGGAACTGCCGTATATAGAAGAGATATCCATAATTTATCCTTTCTAAATTCCACGGTAATGCGACGGGCATTCGCCCTATCAAACCGCAATCTGACGTTTCCGCCTGCAAGCAGGCGAATCGTCCCTACGGTAATGAGCAATGCATCTCGTAAACGCTTCGCGTTTCCTTCGATGTCGGGCATTCGCCCTATCAAACCGCAATCTGACGTTTCCGCCTGCAAGCAGGCGAATCGTCATCTTACGGTTTGACATTTCTCATTACCTACGCAGGTTGTTGGCCTGCTGTAGCATCTCATCGGATGCTGTGATGGCTTTGGAGTTGAGTTCGTAGGCACGCTGTGCAACGATCATGTTGACCATCTCGTCTACGACCTGTACATTGGAGCTTCCAGATATCCCTGGATAATACTGCTCTTTTCTACATTATTATTTCTTGCTTCGTTGATAGCCTGTCCGCTGGCTGCGGTCTGCTGATACAGGCTGTCTGCCAGTCTTTCCAGTCCGTTCGGATTATTGAACTGGAAAACACCTATTGTGATGCCGATAGGCTGAGGTTTGTTCTTTGCATCGGGATAACACAGACTTCCGTCCTTGCTGACTGTAATATTGCTCATCACATAATTGCTGCCCAGAACAATTGCTTTACCCTGTGTATCCAGTACCGGAAGTCCATCAGAAGTAGCCAGCATATTGCCGCCGTTGGCTGCAAGTGTAAACTTCAGATTACCGTTTCTGGTGTAGTAGGTATTGCCGTCCGCTCCTCTTACTGCAAAGAATCCCTTGCCGTCAATTGCAAATGCGGTGTCGCTGTCGGATGCTGTCAGACTTCCTTCCTTAAATACGGAACTGATGGAAGCATTTCTTACACCGAGACCTACCTGCGCACTGCCGGGCTTGGTATCTCCGTTTGCGGAAGTTGTCTTCGTCTGGATGTTCTGGTATAACAGGCTCTTGAATTCATTCACCTGTGTTTTGTAACCTGTGGTGTTTACGTTTGCCAGATTGTTGGCAATCGTATCCACATTTGTCTGCTGTGCGATCATGCCGGTCGCTGCTGTCCATAAGCTTCTGACCATATGTAGTCTCCTCTCACAATGTCCCTTATGTCATCCATGACATGATTTTTATCCTGAAAATATTCTATAATCAGTTATCGGCTGTCCCAGCCGAATTCATTACTACAGTTTACCAATCTGGTTCGCTGCTACATCCAGAGTGCCATCAATGGTCTGGACCACCTTCTGGTTGGATTCATATGCTCTGGTAATGGAGATCAGATTTACCATCTCGGATACAATCTGTACATTTGCCATCTCCAGATAGCCTGACTTCACCTGTGCATCTGCCGTAGTCGTTTTGGCCCCTTCAATGGGCTGATAATAGGTCTCTCCATATTTTTCCAGGTAATCATAATCTTCAAAGTCCGTCACCTGAATTCTGGCAACTGCCTGATCGTTCTGATAAATCGTACCGTCATCGGTGATCTTGGAATCCAGCAGTGTGTTCAGGCGGATCCTCCTGTTCTGGGTATCCAGAACATAGTCACCCTCTTCCGTTACCAGATATCCATCCTTATTCAGTGTAAACTGTCCTGCACGGGTGTATTTGGTGTCGGTCTCTCCTGCCTTATTGGTAAATTCAATGGCAAAAAAGCCATCTCCAGCTAATGCCAGATCATAGGTATTATCCGTAATGCGGAAAGATCCCTGGGTATAATCGGTATAATTCTCTCCGATCTTCACTCCGGGATTTTTGATACCGATCTTCTGGACATTTCTCATGCCTACCGACTGGTCCTTGATTTTGACCGTCAGCACATCATTAAAGGACTGGCTGGTGGATCCTTCCTTTTTATATCCGACGGTAGATGCATTGGCCAGATTGTTGGTCATGATATCCATTCTGTTCTGTTCGTTTACCATACCGGTGTAAGCGGTATACAAGCCTTTAACCATTCATATCCTCCATTTGCGGCTGCGATCCTTCGACAAATGTACGGCATCCTGCCTTAGTCTATCTTTTCCGGTTCCCCGGAGCTGTCTGTGTTACTCTCTGTAGCCTGCCAGGAACTCTACGTATTTACCGGTTCCAATGGCCACTGCTGTCATGGGATCCTCTGCTGTCATGGTGTTGATACCTGTCTTGGCAGAGATCAGATCTTCCAGACCGCGCAGCAGGCTTCCACCTCCGGTCAGTACGATTCCTCTGTCTGCAATATCGGCTGCCAGCTCAGGGGGAGTCTTCTCCAGTACGCTGTGAATGGTCTCCACGATCTGTGCGGTAGTCTCGCGCAATGCCTCCTCGGTCTCCTCGGAAGACACCTTAACAGTCTTGGGCAGACCGGTCACGAGGTTACGTCCTCTGACATCCATATAATCCACTTCCGCTCTCTTGTAGCAGGAACCGATCTTGATCTTCAGATCCTCTGCGGTTCTCTCACCGATGAGCAGATTATGTTTTTTACGCATATAACGCACAATGGCTTCATCAAAATCATCGCCTGCGATCTTAATGGAAGCACTGACTACAGTACCTCCCAGAGATATGACTGCGATATCGGAAGTACCGCCGCCGATATCTACGATCATATTACCGCAAGGCTTGGAAATATCAATACCCGCACCGATAGCAGCTGCGATGGGTTCCTCAATAATGGAAACCTCTCTGGCACCTGCCTGGTAGGTAGCATCTTCTACTGCCTTCTTCTCTACCTCTGTAACGCCGCTGGGAACACAGACAGCGATACGAGGCTTACGGAAAGTTCTCTTCCCCAGCGCTTTCTGGATAAAGTATTTCATCATTTTCTCGGTTACGGTATAATCAGAGATAACGCCCTGACGTAACGGTCTTACGGCTACGATGTTGCCGGGAGTTCTTCCCAGCATCAGTCTTGCATCCTCACCGATGGCTTTAATCTTATTTGTATCTCTATCAAAAGCTACAACAGAGGGCTCCTTTAATACAACGCCCTTTCCTCTGATGTATACCAGAATGCTGGCGGTACCTAAATCAATTCCGATATCTGTGCACTGCATCTTTTTTATTACCCCTTTCCGATGGTATCTATCTATAAGTCTTGACTCTACACGCTATTTTAGTCATATACATCATATTATAACTGAATTTTTTCCATTTTCATAGAGGGTAATTCTTAAAATTTGATAACTATTCAGAATCAGGGAGCCATGAAAGAGCGTTTTGCGAATGGGGGTCTGAATAGTTATCGTAGTTTCTTGTCCTTCTCCAGCATCTTTTTCACATAGTAACCGGTGTAGGATTTTTTCACCTTGACGATTTCTTCCGGGGTTCCCTTGGCGATCACTGTACCACCGCGGTCTCCGCCTTCCGGTCCCATATCGATGATATAATCCGCGGTCTTGATCACATCCAGATTATGCTCGATGACAACCACCGTGTTGCCGCCGTCCGCCAGTCTGTGCAGGATCTCCACCAGCTTATGGACATCCTCAAAATGCAGTCCTGTGGTAGGCTCATCCAGGATATAGATGGTCCTGCCGGTACTTCTTCTGGAAAGCTCCGTGGCCAGCTTGATACGCTGTGCCTCACCACCGGACAGGGTAGTGGAAGGCTGTCCCAGCTTTACATAGGAAAGTCCCACATCATACAGGGTCTCGATCTTTCTGCGGATAAACGGTACATTTTCGAAGAAAGGCAATGCTTCTTCCACCGTCATATCCAACACATCAAAAATACTCTTGCCTTTGTATTTTACATCCAGTGTCTCACGGTTGTATCTCTTACCGCCGCAGACCTCACAGGGCACATAGACATCCGGCAGGAAATGCATCTCGATCTTGATGATACCATCGCCACCGCAGGCTCATCTTCCGCCCTTGACATTGAAGCTGAATCGTCCCTTGCTGTAACCCTTGGCCTTTGCGTCCGCCGTAGAAGCAAACAGATCGCGGATCAGATCAAATACTCCGGTATAAGTAGCGGGGTTGGATCTGGGAGTCCGTCCGATGGGAGACTGGTCAATGTTGATGACTTTGTCCAGCTGTTCCACACCTTCGATACCCTTGTGTCTGCCGGGAATGCAGCGGGCACGGTTCAATTCTCTCGCCAGATGCTTGTAGAGGATCTCATTCACCAGTGAACTTTTTCCGGAACCGGAGACACCGGTGACACAGGTCATCACACCCAGAGGAATTTCTACATCTACGTTTTTCAGGTTGTTTTCCTGAGCTCCCAGTACTTTGATCCAGCCGGTGGGAGTCCTTCTGGTTTCCGGTACGGGAATCCGCTTTTTGCCGCTGAGGTACTGTCCCGTAATGGATTCCGGAATCTTCATGATCTCTTCTGCTGTGCCGCAGGCAATGACCTCTCCGCCGTGGGAACCGGCTCCCGGACCAATGTCCACGATATAATCCGCTGCCAGCATGGTGTCTTCATCATGCTCTACCACTACCAGAGTGTTCCCCAGATCCCGCAGGTTCTTCAGAGTATTCAACAGTTTGTCATTATCTCTCTGGTGCAGGCCGATGCTGGGCTCGTCCAGAATATAGCATACACCCACCAGTCCGGAACCGATCTGGGTAGCCAGACGGATACGCTGTGCTTCACCGCCGGACAGGGTAGCCGTAGCTCTGGCCAGGGACAAATATTCCAGTCCCACATCCACCAGAAATCCTACTCTTGCACGGATCTCTTTCAACACACGTTCGCCGATGAACTGCTGCTGTTTCGTCAGCGTCATGGTGTCCAGAAATTTCTGCAGATCGCGGATGGACATGGATGTGATCTCATAAATATTCTTGTCGCATACGGTAACCGCCAGAGATTCTTTTTTCAGGCGCATGCCCTTACATTCCTTACAGGGTGTGATGCGCATGAAGGTCTCGTATTCCTGCTTACTGCTCTCGGAAGCCGTCTCACGATAGCGGCGCTCCACATTTTTGATCAGGCCTTCAAAGGCTACGGGATACACGCCGCTGCCGCGCTGGCCGGTATAATGCACCATGACTTCTTTGCCGTTGGTGCCGTGGATCAGGATATCATGGATCTTCTGAGGATAATCCTCGAAAGGGGTATCCAGATCAAAATTGTATTCCTTCGCCAGTGCCCGCAGAATAGCATTGGTAAAGCTGGACTTGTCCGCACAGGACTGCCAGCCCATGACCGTGATGGCTCCCTCATTGATGCTGAGTCTCTTGTCCGGGATCATCAGATCCTCGTCGAATTCCATCTTATATCCCAGGCCGAAGCATACCGGGCAGGCACCGAAAGGATTGTTGAAGGAAAAGCTTCTGGGCTCCACTTCGCTGACACTGATACCACAGTCCGGACAGGAAAAGCTCTGGCTGAAAGTCACCGGTTCGCCGCCGATCACATCCACCACCAGCAGCCCTCTGCCAGTTCCAGTACGTTTTCAATAGAGTCTGTCAGACGGCGCTGAATACCATCCTTTACCACCAGACGATCTACCACGATGTCGATATTGTGCTTGATATTTTTATCCAGTTTGATCTCTTCCGTCAGTTCATACATGCTGCCGTCGATCCGTACCCGGACATAACCGCTTCTCTTGGCACGCTCCAGCACCTTGGCATGCTCGCCCTTGCGGCCTCTGACCACAGGGGCCAGCAACTGGATCTTCGTGCCTTCTCCCATGTTCATGATCTGATCCACCATCTGATCTACAGTCTGCTTGGCAATCTCTCTGCCACACTTCGGGCAGTGGGGAATACCGATTCTCGCATACAGCAGACGGAAATAGTCATAAATCTCTGTTACCGTACCGACGGTAGAACGAGGGTTACGGTTGGTGGATTTCTGGTCAATGGAGATAGCGGGGGACAGTCCTTCGATGCTTTCCACATTGGGCTTCTCCATCTGGCCCAGGAACTGTCTCGCATAGGAGGACAGGGATTCCATGTAGCGTCTCTGTCCCTCTGCATAGATCGTGTCGAATGCCAGAGAGGACTTACCGGAACCGGACATACCGGTCAATACCACCAGCTCGTTTCTGGGAATGTCCACATTAATGTTTTTCAGGTTATGTTCATTGGCACCCCGGATCTTAATGTACTCCCGGGGATGCATCTTCTTTGCTTCTTCCATTGTCTTGCCTTTCTTAAATAAAATATCGTTCTCCAATTATTCAGAGCTCCATTCGCAAAATCGCATCTTTGATGCTTTACTTTTATTCCATATCATTTAATTGTTTCTTTAATTCAAGCATTTTATCTCTAAGTTCTGCTGCCGCTTCGAAATTCAGGTCTGCCGCTGCTTTCTGCATCTTCTTCTGGATCTCGCCGATCAGCTTCTCCAGTTCCTTCTTCGTCATGGATTCGGGATCCTTCTCAAAGCGTACCTCTTCCTTGGCGATTACCTTGGAGATGCTGATAAGATCACGCACCGCCTTTTTAATAGTCTGGGGGGTGATACCATGTTCTTCATTATATTTCATCTGGATCTCACGACGTCTGTTGGTCTCATCCAGTGCTTCCCGCATGGAGTCCGTGATGGTGTCCGCATACATGATGACATGGCCTTCCGCATTACGGGCCGCACGGCCGATGGTCTGGATCAAGTCGCACTTCTAAGGAATCCTTCCTTATCTGCATCCAGAATGGCCACCAGAGTGATCTCCGGAATATCCAGACCCTCTCGCAACAGGTTGATACCTACCAGTACATCGAACACATCCAGACGCATATCCCGGATGATCTGGGCACGCTCCAGCGTATCAATGTCAGAATGCAGATATTTCACCCGAATACCGACTTCCTTCATATAATCCGTAAGATCCTCTGCCATCCGCTTGGTCAGTGTGGTGATCAGTACCTTATGATGCTGTGCGATCTCCTTGTTGACCTCTCCGATCAGGTCATCGATCTGTCCCTCTACCGGGCGCACCTGTACTTCCGGATCCAGCAGACCTGTGGGACGAATGATCTGTTCTGTCCGCAGCAGTTCATGCTCCTTCTCATAATCGGAAGGAGTGGCGGATACGAACATCATCTGGTCGATATACGCCTCGAATTCCTCAAAGTTCAACGGTCTATTATCCAGTGCCGAGGGCAGACGGAAACCGTAGTCCACCAGTGTCTGCTTTCGCGAGCGGTCCCCGGCATACATACCGCGGATCTGTGGGATCGTCATATGGGACTCGTCCACGATGATCAGGAAATCATCCGGAAAAAAGTCCAACAGCGTCATGGGCGGTGCTCCCGCAGGAAGTCCGTTCAGATGTCTGGAATAGTTCTCGATACCGGAACAGAAACCGGTCTCCCGGAGCATCTCAATATCGAAATTCGTCCGTTCCGCAATCCGCTGGGCCTCGATCAGCTTGTCTTCGCCCTTGAAAAACTGTACCCGTTCCTTCATCTCTTCTTCGATATTGTCACAGGCTGCCTTGATCTTCTCCTGAGACACCACATAATGGGATGCCGGGAAGATCGCCACATGATTCAGCTCTGCATGAATTTTTCCTGTAAGAGGCTCTACCTCTGCGATCCGGTCGATCTCATCCCCGAAAAATTCGATACGGATGAGATAATCGCCGCCCTGTGCCGGATATACTTCCACCACATCTCCCCTGACACGGAAAGTGGCACGCTGAATATCCATATCGTTGCGGTTGTACTGAATATCGATCAGTTCCCGCAATACCTCGTCACGATCCTTCACCATGCCGGGACGCAGGGATACGATCAGATCCTGATATTCGTCGGGGCTTCCCAGACCATAGATACAGGACACGCTGGCCACTACCACCACATCCCTGCGTTCCGCCAGGGATGCTGTCGCTGACAGACGCAGTTTATCGATCTCATCATTGATGGAAGAATCCTTGGCAATATAAGTGTCCGAAGACGGCACGTAAGCCTCCGGCTGATAATAATCGTAATAGGAGACAAAATATTCCACGGCATTTTCCGGGAAAAATTCCTTCATTTCCCCGTAAAGCTGCCCCGCCAGTGTCTTGTTGTGGGCAATGATCAGCGTCGGCTTATTCAATGCCTGGATCACATTGGCCATGGTAAAGGTCTTACCGGAACCGGTAACACCCAGCAATGTCTCAAACTGATTGCCCTGCCGGAAGCCTTCCACCAGCTCCGCAATGGCCTGCGGCTGGTCTCCGGTAGGCTGATATTCGGAATGTAATTTGAATTGTGAGGGTTCGTTCGATGGATTCATGATGCCTCTCCGTGCAAATATGTTACTGGAATAACACAGTTCGTGAACGTATTCGGTTCTAAAATCATACAGACATGATCCTGTTCCCGGATACGTTCACGGCTGAACTGTTATCTATTTTTTCACGTTACGCACAGATTATAGCAGAATTTTTTTGAAAAGTACAGATGAATTCGAAAATATGTTCGGTTTGCTGTTTCCTCTCCACATCACAGCGCACAGACGTTTTCCGGCTTTCCGTCCAAATAAGCGTACACGTTGGAAAACTCAATCTTCGCTCTGCGCACCATGGCTTCTTCCGACAGAAATGCCACATGAGGTGTCAGAAGCGTATTTTTCGCATGCAGCAGAGGTTCCTCTGCCGGGATCGGCGGTTCACAGTCGAACACATCCACCGCGGCTCCCGCGATCCGTCCTTCGTTCAAAGCCTGTGCCAATGCTTTGCTGTCCACGATCGGTCCTCTTGCGCAGTTAATGAAAATGGCGGACTTTTTCATCAGTGCGATCTTCTCTGCACTGATCATGCCTCTGGTCTCCTTATTATTCGGCGTATGCAGGGAAATAATATCACACTCTCTCAACAGGTCATCCAGCGGTTTGTATGCAATTCCTGCTGCCTTCACTTCTTCTCTTTCGTGTCTGGCATAGGCATAGACTTCCGCACCGAATGCCTGGAAAAGCTTCGCTGTCATGAAACCGATCTGACCGCAGCCGATGATTCCCACCTTTTTGCTCCGGATCTCTCTGCCACACAGTCCTGCGCTGGTACCGCCGTTTCTCACCGCCTGATCCGCCTGCTGCAGATAACGCAAAAAAAGCATTCGTATCACTACAAATGCTTCTTTGCATGAATGATAATATTTTTCGTTTATTTCTTGTTGTGGCTTATATTATCACTTAACTTTTTACTTTTCAAGTGCTTTTTGCACAATTTTATATTTTTCTTCCTGTGCATGATGCACATTCTCTACACGATAAAGTGTTCCACATTTTGCTGAAGTTTGTCCGCAGCAATTCTTGTAGCCTCCGCTTTTTCCTTGATCTCGTTGGCTCTTTCTACGATTATCCCCGTCTTATCCGCAATATCCGTAGTTCCCGAAGCCCCTTCGGTAGCTGCCTTGCTGACTTCGTTGATTGCCTCCATGACACCGCTGATAGATGCCAACAGTTCTTCGGAGGAGGCAGAGAAATCCGTTACCAGTCCATCGATCTGACCGGCATCATTACTGTAAGAATCCGCCATACCGGAAAATGCTGCAAAGCTGTCCACCATATCTGTTCCGACAAATCCCAACAGCTTCTGTGTTCCTTCTGCCAGATTGTTTACAGCATCCATCACATTGTTGGTCACATCCTGGATATGAGAGACGGCTGCCTTGGACTGTTCTGCCAGCACACGAATTTCCTCCGCCACCACAGCAAATCCTTTTCCGGCTTCTCCCGCACGTGCTGCCTCAATGGATGCATTCAGTGCCAACAGATTCGTCTGTCCCGTGATCTGCATAATAGATTCTGCCAGAACTCCAATCTGGTTGACTACTTTAATTTCCTCCAGTGCCTTGGTCAGTCCTTCGTTGATCTCTTCATGAATGGCTTTGGTACGCTGATCATTTTGTGTAATATCCTTCTTGATTCCTACCGCACGCTCACGGATCGCATCTGCTTCGGTGGCACCATCCTGAGAACGTGTCGCAATATTCTTCGCTGCACTCTCAATCTCATGAGACATAGCATTGATCTCTTCAGAAGATGCCGCTGTCTCTTCCATTCCGGCTGCCAGTTCCTCTGTGGTAGCGGACACATCCTCGATCTGTTCATCCAGAGCCTGAATACTGTTATCAATATTCTGTACCATATTGTTGATCTCTGCAGCCTGCTCTTTGACTTCACCGATCAGTCCACTCATCTCTGTCCTCATAGACTCCAGAGAGACTGCCAGCCGTCCGAAATCATCACGGCGTTTTAAAAGCTTATCTCCCATAGATTTTGAGAAATCTCCCTGTTCCATCACGCCGATGGATGCCACACATTTTTTGAGCGGCTGGACGATGCTGATAATAATGAAAACCAGAAGGACGATCACGATTGCACCTTCTATAAGTATCGATGCAATGAACATCGTCAGTCTTCCTGTCACATAACCGGAAAATTCATCACCTACCGTGACAATCTTATCATCAATATAGTCGGTGTAATTTCCTGTGCCGATGACCCACTGGAACGGTTCAAACGCTTTGCTGTAGGAACGTTTTGGAGAGGATTCCGTCTCTCCTTCCTTTGGGAACACATAATCTACATAACCACCATCCGGCTCCTGTCCCATGCGGATGATTTCCTTTACCATCTGGTACCCGTTAGCATCCTTGGTCTCCATACGGTTTGTACCTTCTGTTGCACTTCCCAGCAGTACCACATTGGTTCCGTCATACTGATCCACCCAAAAATATCCCGAATCTCCGTAGCGAAGCTGGCGGATTTCATCCGCCGCAAGTTTCCTCGCCTCTGCTTCGGTATAGACACCAGCCTGATACTGATCATAAATGGTCTGGCAGAGCGAGATCACATTATCTACCTGCTGCTTGATCTGTTCATCGTAGGCCTCCCGCTCATCAGTCTCCATGGTATCTAATGCTTTGGACTGCAATTCTTTCATGCTTTGTGCTGAAAAGATAGTACACAACAACAGTGCAGCCATCGTTGCCAGTATTACTATGATCATTTTCGTCTGTACTTTTATATTGTTCATAAGATTCCCCTTTTCTGTTTGTCCGTTTTTGCAGATCTCCTACCTTAATTCTATGTTTATCTTATCACATTTTACAATTCTCTTCAACTTTGTGTGTTTTTTTGTGTATTATTGCCAACTTTTATTCATAATCAGGGAAATTTCACCATGAATATCTGAGATATTTCCGGACAACAAAAAACCTCAGTAGATTTCTCTACTGAGGTTCCTATTCGCAGGTCAACCCCTGCTTCGCAGGGCTACAAGGATTCGAACCTTGAAATGACGGAGTCAGAGTCCGTTGCCTTACCGTTTGGCGATAGCCCTATGTCGTTTACTTGATGAAGTATACACTATCTGTTCCTTTTTTGCAATACCTAATTTAAAAAAATTTAAAAAAATATATGAAATTGGAACAATTTCCGTAAAATCATCGCATAAACACCGTGATATAGGGGTAATCCTTCCTCTCTGCAGGCTTAAAATCCTCCATCAACCAGTTCCAGATAAAGCTGTTCTCTCCTTCCTGGGCAATATCTCCATAACAGCTTTCAAATACCACCACATTCGGATATCTGTCCGGATTGATCTTCCAGTAGTCCAACAGACGCTCATCATAGATCATAGAGCAGATCGTATCGGGGGATGCCTGCTTATGTTCTCCGAGCATACAATAGAACTGGGACGGTCCCACATAAAGCACGGTACTGCCGTCCGGCACGGCCTCCGGCCATACAGCCAGATTATTGTTGTAACGGTATGCAGTCATATAATCCGTGAGGATTCCGGCGCGTAATCCCTCTCTGTTGATGCCACGCACATTTTGAATCACATAGGCATGATATTCCTGGGATCCCAGAATCAGCCAGGTATAGGAAAATGCATTCCCAAGCACAAGGATCAGGCACAGGATCTGAATTGCCTTCTTTCCTGCGGTGTTTTCCTTCTGCCAGTAGTCTCCCAGACATACCAGTCCGGCCACTGCTCCCATAATGAGATAGGTGACCAGCAGCATCGGTCCCCAGTTAGACAACAGAAGTACCGAAAAATAATTGACAAATGCCAGCAGGATCAGTTCATAGAACAGCCTTTCCGTTTTGTCTCTGCGCAGATAGATATAACATCCCGTCAGGGATACTGCCATCAGCAAAAGCTGCGGGTAAATTGCATTAAAGGAACTGAACAGCCAGAACCAGATCTGGATCAGAAATACAATTACGAAAAACAGCATGCCCGGAAGCTGTAGCAGTCCGGGAAGTTTTTTCTTCCACACTTTCTCTATAAACCATCGGATTCCCAGAGACACCAGCAGGGCACACAGAAGGATCATGGCCATCTCTCCCAGGTTTGACCCCCATCCCAACAATTTTTCTCCCACAGTAGTCTGATGGGACCCCTCTCCCAGGATCTCGCCTGCCATCTCCAACATTTTCTGCGGTGTCATATAACTCAGAAGATATGTAAACATTACTGCCGCACTTGCCACACAGGGCAGTACATAAGCACAGAGTTCTTTCCATTTTTTCTCTGATCTGCGCACCAGCAGAAATACCAGGCAACACAAAAATACCAGTACCATACTTGGATAAGCCAGCACATCACAGGTCATGAATATACCTGCCAGCACCAGCCACCGCAGCTCTCCTGCTGTCTGTCTGCCCTCGGAGTCCTTCGCTCCGAAGTATCTCAGAAGGCACAGCACCATAAGTGCAAAGAACCAGTTATGAAGATTGGAATACTCCGGAATAAAAATGGACTTAGGTGTTGTCACATAGTAGAGAAGCCCCATCAGTGCTGCCACATTCTCATCCATCTGCGGCACTGTCCTATGGATCGTCTTATACAGGAAGACACTGACACCTGCCTGAATCGGGAAAAATACGAGCCGTAAAAATAGATTCAGATAATTCACTCCACCGGTCAGCATCACAAACAGCCTGATAAAAACTGCCGTAAAAATGGCGGAAGTCTGGTGTGGCTCCCACATTTCAAGCAGCAGCCGGTCTCCCATGGCAAGACGATAGCCCACCATGATGCCATAGCCTTCGTCCGTATCTGCACCAATAAATAAATTTTTTGCCGTATATGCAATGATTGCAAGAATACAGATAATTTTCCAAAATTTCTTATTTTTCAGTATATTTTTCATCATGCAGTTATCATAACACAGGATTTTCCCCATAGCAATGCCAAGAAACATACATAACTGCAAAACGAGGCTCACCATCATATGGCAAGCCCCGTTTTCATTCAACACAATGAGAGAAACGTATTATGGTATTTTGCAACACTATTTATACTTCAAAGATCAGATCGCCGTAGGTGGGTACCGGCCATACCTTCTTGTCAACCATCATCTCCAGTTCATCTACGGGAGTTCTCAGGTCATCCATTGCGGTATGTACCACATCTTTATAGAAGAAAGCAAGCTTCTTGGGATCTTCGATGCCTGCTGCCTCAGCCAGCTTATCCTCCAGAGCAGTCTCTGCAGCCTGTGCCTCAGCCAGCTTCTCGGAAATGCTCTTCAGTACAGTGGTCTGTACGGTTGCATCCGCACCTGCACTCTTAACAGCCAGTACAGTATCCGCCAGAGTCCTGGTATACTCCATAACTGCGGGAATGTACTGCTTCTTCGCCATATCTACCATGGTCAGAGCTTCGATGTTGATGGTCTTGGAGTAGGTCTCATACAGAACCTCCTCGCGGGATTCCAGCTCAGCCTTGGTGAAGATACCGAACTTCTCGAACAGTTTGATAGACTTTTCGGTGGTCAGAGTCTCGGAAGCTTCTACCATGGACTTGATGTTGGGAAGTCCTCTTCTGGCTGCCTCTTCTACCCATTCCTCGGAATAGCCGTTGCCGTTGAAGATGATTCTCTGATGCTCGGTCAGGTACTTCTTGATCAGATCGTGTACGGCAATATCGAAATCGTCTGCTTTCTCCAGAATGTCTGCCGCCTCGCAGAAAGCCTCTGCTACGATAGCATTCAGAGTAGTGTTGGGGCTGGCGATGGAGTCTGCACTACCTACCATACGGAACTCAAACTTGTTGCCGGTGAAAGCAAACGGTGAAGTTCTGTTACGGTCGGTGGCATCCTTATCCAGATCCGGCAGAGTGGATACACCGGTCAACAGTTTACCGCCCTGGATAGAATGCGTTGCATCACCGGTCTCAACCAGCTGCTTTACCACATCCTCCAGCTGCTCGCCCAGGAATACGGAAATGATGGCTGGCGGGTGCCTCGTTAGCTCCCAGTCTGTGATCGTTGCCGACATCGGATGCACTCTGACGAAGCAGATCTGCATGGGTATCTACGGCTTTCAGGATACATGCCAGTACTAACAGGAACTGGATGTTCTCGTTAGGAGTATCGCCGGGATCCAACAGGTTGACACCGTTATCGGTTCCCAGGGACCAGTTGTTATGCTTACCGGAACCGTTCACTCCGGCGAAAGGCTTCTCATGCAGCAGGCAGGTCATACCGTGACGTCCTGCTACTTTCTTCATGGTCTCCATAACCAGCTGGTTATGATCTACCGCAATGTTGGCGGTCTCATAAATAGGAGCCAGCTCGTGCTGTGCGGGAGCCACTTCGTTATGCTGTGTCTTGGCGGTTACGCCCAGCTTCCACAGTTCAATGTTCAGATCCTTCATGAAGGAACCGATTCTCTCGCGGATAGTACCGAAGTAATGATCCTCCAGCTCCTGTCCCTTGGGTGCGGGTGCACCGAACAGGGTACGTCCTGCGAAGATCAGGTCTTCACGCTTTAAGTATTTGTCTCTGTCTACCAGGAAATATTCCTGCTCCGGTCCCACGCTAGCTACGACCTTGGTAGCTTCGGTATTGCCGAACAGTCTTACGATACGCAGTGCCTGTGTGCTGACTGCTTCCATGGAACGAAGAAGCGGTGTCTTCTTATCCAGTGCCTCACCCTTGTAAGAACAGAATGCAGTGGGAATGCAGAGGATCACGCCGGTTGCATCCTCTTTCAGGAATGCGGGAGAGGTGATATCCCATGCAGTATAGCCTCTTGCCTCGAAGGTAGCTCGTAAGCCTCCGGAGGGGAAGGAAGATGCATCGGGCTCGCCCTTGATCAGCTCCTTACCGGAGAACTCCATGATCATCTTGCCGTACTCATCGGGATGGGTTACGAATGCATCGTGCTTCTCTGCGGTGATTCCGGTCAGAGGCTGGAACCAGTGGGTATAATGGGTGGCACCGTTCTCGATGGCCCAATCCTTCATTGCCTTTGCTACAACATCAGCGGTGGCCAGAGACAGCTCTCCGCCGTGATCAATGATCTTCTTCACTTCTTTGTATACGCTCTTGGGTAATCTTTCCCTCATCTTACCCAGAGTGAATACCTTACTGCCAAAGATTTCTTCCACGTTTAATACTTCACTCATCTTCGTTTCCTCCTTATTCTTGCTATTTTCCATGCTTCCTGCGACTTACTTGCACAGTTGCTATTCAGAACTTACATGCGCAAAATCGCATCTTCGATGCTTTCCTTTTGCTTATGTAAGTTACTTCGCCGAATAACTATCGTTACATCTTCTTGCGCATGCAAGCATTCGCCGAAGATGTACGATAGTTACGGCTCTGAATAGCAACAAAAAAAGGCGCTACACTTCCTAGTGTAAACGCCTTCGTTTCGCATTGAAAAATATTAACTTGTGAGGATCGCTCCTCTATGGCTCATTACTATACAACAGATTTTTTTTGAATGCAATACCTTTTTTGAAAAAATTGTAACTATTCAGAACTCCATTCGCAAAATCGCCTCTACGAGGCTTTACTTTTGCATCCGAAGCGATCTCTGAAGTGCTCTATACCTCAAACAACAGATCCGCATAGGTCGGGAACGGCCAGTACTTCTTGTCTACCAGCTTTTCCAGTTCATCCGCAGGTTTTCTCAGTGCGTTCATTGCCACCATGACTTCATCATGATAACAGAATGCCTGCTCCTTGCCTCTCTCCATGGCGGATGCCTTTTTCTCCACCTCGAGAAGTGCCTCGGATGCCTTTTCCATCTCTGTCAGCTTCTGTGTGATCTGCTGCAACATACGGGTAGGCACATAGGTGTCTCCGCCAGCTTCCGTAATAGCAATAACAGCATCTGCCAGCGACTTGCTGTATTTCATGACTGCAGGAATGATCTGCTTGTTTGCCATATCCACCATAGTCAGTGCCTCGATATTGATGGTCTTTGCATAGGTCTCGTACAGTACCTCCGCGCGGGAACGCAGCTCTGCCTCGGTGAAAATACCGAACTTTTCAAACAGATGGATAGCCTTGGGAGTAGTCAGAGTATCTACTGCTGCTACCATGGAAGGAATATTGGGCAATCCTCTTCTGGCTGCTTCCTCTTCCCATTCCCTGGCATAACCGTTGCCATTGAAAATAATACGCTGGTGCTCCGTCATATATTCCTTGATCAGATCATGGACTGCCATATCGAAATCTTTCGCGCCTTCCAGACGGTCTGCAGCTTCGCAGAACGCCTCTGCCACAATGGCATTCAGGGTGGTGTTGGGGCTTCCGATGGAATCCTCGCTTCCCACCATACGGAATTCGAATTTATTTCCTGTAAAGGCAAACGGTGAAGTACGGTTTCTGTCGGTAGCATCCTTTACAAAATCCGGCAATGTGGATACACCGGTGCGAAGTACACCGCCTTCTTTCAGATTGTCTGCTTTACCGGTCTCCACCAGCTGTGCCACCACATCCTCCAGCTGTTCGCCCAGGAAGATCGAAATAATGGCAGGGGGTGCCTCGTAACCGCCCAGTCTATGATCGTTACCTACATTGGACGCACTCTGACGCAGCAGATCCGCATGGGTATCTACAGCTTTCATGATACATGCCAGTACCAGCAGGAACTGAATATTTTCATTGGGGGTCTGGCCGGGCTCCAGAAGGTTTACACCATTGTCCGTAGTGATGGACCAGTTGTTATGCTTACCGGAACCGTTTACTCCGGCAAAAGGCTTCTCATGCAGCATGCAGCGCAGACCGTGCTTGCCTGCCACACGCTTCAGAGTCTCCATTACCAGCTGGTTGTGATCCACTGCCACATTGGCAGACTCGTAGATGGGCGCCACTTCATGCTGTGCGGGAGCCGCCTCATTATGCTGGGTCTTGGATGTTACACCCAGCTTCCACAGCTCGATATTGACATCATGCATGAAACCACCGATACGCTCACGGATAACACCGAAATAGTGGTCATCCATCTCCTGTCCCTTGGGGGCGGGAGCACCGAACAGGGTTCGTCCGGCGAAAATAATATCTTCACGCCGCAAAGCCTTGGCAGAATCTACCAGGAAATATTCCTGCTCCGCGCCAACGGAAGGCAGTACTTTGGTAGCTTCTGTATTGCCGAACAGGCGGACGATACGGATCGCCTGCTTGCTCAGAGCCTCCATGGAACGAAGTAACGGTGTCTTCTTATCCAGTGCTTCGCCTTTATAAGAACAGAATGCTGTAGGGATACAAAGGGTCGGACCGGTAGCGGTCTCTTTGATAAATGCGGGGGAGGTGATGTCCCATGTAGTGTAACCTCTTGCCTCAAAGGTAGCACGTAAGCCTCCGGAAGGGAAAGAAGATGCATCGGGCTCTCCCTTGATCAGTTCTTTGCCGGAAAATTCCATGATCATCCGGCCATCCTCATCAGGATGTGTCACAAAAGCATCATGTTTCTCTGCGGTAATGCCGGTCAACGGCTGGAACCAGTGGGTATAATGAGTGGCACCGTTCTCGATGGCCCAATCCTTCATGGCACTTGCCACTACATCCGCAGTTGCCAGGGAAAGTTCTCCTCCCTGATCCATGATCTTCTTCACTTCTTTGTAAGTACTCTTTGGGAGCCTCTCTTTCATCTTGCCCAGGGTAAACACCTTGCTGGCAAAAAGCTCCTCTACATTCAATTCTTCGCGCATGTCCCTACTTCCCTTCGGTATACTGTGATGGCTTCGGATTGTTCCGTGCTACGCACTCTCACGATCCTACTCAATATGAGCAAGCTCATGTGGGCTTAGACCTTTTGACCCTGGCATCATACTATAGAATAATATCGAATACAGTGTACAACATGTGCGTTATAATGGTCAATTATTATTTTCGAGGTTTTAGTGATAAGTTTTTCCAAAAATACTCTATACTCAGAACACTTCCCAGCAGGATTCCGGGCATCTGATTGTACATCTGTCTTCCACTGGCTTCCCAGAACATTAAAAAAACAACGATACCGATAAATCCCAACTGACAGATCATCAACATTACAGGTGGTTCCTGATCTCTGATAATATTGCGAAGGCTGAGGATCATTCCGATCAGTAACAGCACATACATGGACACCAGGTAGCAGAAACAATACTGACAGGTGCGCCAGTAGTATTTTCCCCAGGGCGAAAACATTTCCCAGAGCAGGGTTCCATCGCTGTACTCCACGTTCAAAAATGCACTGGCCCCCAGATTTCCGTTGGCAAAATTATAGCTTGCCTTTTTGCGCAAATGTACGGGATTCCAGAATTCCGATCTGTTTTCGCGAATATATTCCATACTGTATTGCTGTTTTTCCTGTCTGGTGGAAAATTCATACATATGATCCACAAACTCTCTGTTGTTGGTCCAGGAACCGTCTTCCTTCATTCCCAGTGCCACCCAGCTGATCACAGGATTGGCTGTTTCAGATGCTTCCTTTGTGATCTCGTAGGAATTGGCCCAGAGCTGCAGAGCCACTCCCAGAATCACGACAAAACCTCCAAACAGCAATGTCACTCGACGGTCCACCGACACTCTCTGCCACAAGAGGATCACAGCGCATGCGATCAGCGGTATGATCACTGTGATCTTCCATGTGCCTGCCAGTACTGCCATACCGGCCGCAAGCAGCGCCCACAGGATCTGCCGGCGCTTCCCCCTGGATGCTGCCGCCAATTTCAGGAAAGCCAGTCCCAGGATTCCCATACCGAAGCTCATGGAATCCGTATAAAACACGGCAGTCATCTCCCACATCGGAAGCAGAAATACAAAGGCAAGCAGGATCGGAAATCTCCAGCAAGTATCCCCATTCCGTTCCGCAAGATAACCACAGGCACATGCCACCAGCATCACCAGAATTACATTCCGCAGCAAAACAAAATAAAACGGGGACACATCCATCAGCAATGCCATCCGAAACAGAACGGAAAGCAAAAGCATCGGCTTCAGATTATTCGAATAGGTCAAAAAATAATTGGTGTCTTCCAGTTCTCTCCCGTTCGCCAGATTCAGAGCATCCCGATAGACATAGGTGTAATCCAGCAGAGTATTCTCATTCCCCTGCCGGCTCAATGAAACCACATAAAGCAGCACCCCAAACAATACCAGCGCTGCGGCATACAGCGAATTTCTCCGGCCTGTCACCGTATATATTTTATTCCATGCCGCACCGGCCGCCAGCAGCAACACTGTAGCAGCCGCCACCCCCAGAGCCATCTGCCATGGGATCAGATGATTCCCCGGATACCTGAGTACTGTCCACAACAGCAACAGCATAAAAGCGATGAGAATACTATAGGCACCTATGGACACTCCTTTATGAATTCTGCCTTCCCTTTTCATAAGGCGTTACCTCCGGTCACTCTTTCTCAATCAGCATTTTTCTGACGCAGCAAATCAAATTCCTGCGGCGGCATGGATAACTTTATCCACAGCACCTGCTTGGGATGGGGTGCACTGTCCACACTTTCTCCCTCCTCGGTGTACATAGCTTCCACCGTGACCGGTACATTGGTGCCGTCAGGCTTCATGATTTCTATGGAATCGCCCACGCAGAATTTGTTCCGCTGCTCGATCCGGCACAGAGAATCCTTTACTGCCTCCACAATTCCCAGATAAATATATTCGTTCACGTAAGTGTTATTATCATAGATCTGCGTATTTTCATCCGGCTTGCCGAAATAGAACCCCGTCGTAAACTGACGATAGGTGCACTTGGAGATCTCTGCCTTATACCAGTCCATATTTTTCTCGTACAGCTCCGGATCGGCAAAATAATCATCAATGGCCTTCCGGTAGGTTCTGGCTACCGTTGCCACATACAATGCGGTCTTCATACGCCCCTCGATCTTGAGACTGTCGATTCCTGCCTCCACCAGCTCCGGAATATGTTCGATCATGCACAGATCCTTGGAGTTGAAAATATATGTCCCCCGCTCATTCTCGTAGACCGGCAGATATTCTCCGGGACGAGTCTCCTCCACCACCGCATATTTCCAGCGGCAGGGATGTGTGCAGGCACCTCTGTTGGCGTCTCTTCCTGTAAAGAAATTGCTCAGCAGACATCTGCCGGAATAAGAGATACACATTGCCCCGTGGACAAAACTCTCAATCTCCATTTCCGCAGGAATCTTCTCCCGGATTCCCTTGATCTCTACCAGTGACAGTTCTCTGGCAGACACCACTCTTTTGGCTCCCAGCTTCCACCAGAACAGATATGTCTCATAATTGGTATTGTTGGCCTGCGTGGAAATATGCACCTCCACCTGGGGCCAGACTTCTTTGGCGATCATGAACATTCCCGGATCGGAAATGATCAGCGCATCCGGCTGCTCCGGCTTCATATCCCGCAGCTCGGCAAAATATTTTCTGGCTCCCTCGAGATCATAATTGTGCGCCAGAATATTGGCCGTCACATAAACCTTCACTCCATGTGCATGGGCGAATGCAACTCCTTCCGCCATTTCTTCACTGCTGAAATTTTTTGCCTTGGCCCGCAGTCCAAAAGCTTCTCCGCCGATATAAACAGCATCCGCGCCAAAAATAACAGCCGTTTTTAATACTTCCAGGCTGCTGGCCGGGATTAAAAGTTCCGGTTTTTTATATGTCATTTTATTTCTCCTCTTTTTCTGCAACAGATTCTCTTTCCTGATAAGCACACCATGTCAGATTTAGCGGAAGCATTATCATCACCGGCAGCATATAGCGCAGTTCTCCGTTGACCGGGGAAAGAATGCATACCGCAAACACCAGCAGTGTGGGTACTATCAGCAAAATCCGCTTTCCCTTTTTCGATCCCAGCAGATACACCACATATCCCAGCAGCAGGTATCCGTGAAATCCCGCATTATACAACAGGGAGATCAGCGGGAAAAGTGGGATGATAATCCCACGATATGCGAATATTGGGTAGGATTGTGGGAGTGCGTAGCACGGAACAATCCGTAGGCATCAAAGTCGGGGGCTTTTGACCCCGACATCATAATATATAAGGATACACGAGATGAAGAATTTATGCAAACAAAACTGGTATCAGATCACATTACTTTTTCTGTTTTGTGTCACAGTATTTTTAAGATTCTATAAACTGACCGTTTTACCGGATGTTTTACATATAGACGAAGCTGCTCTTGGATATAACTCCTGGTGTCTGGCCAATTACGGTACCGATCGTTATCTCAATGTGCTGCCTTTCTATCCGCAGAATTTTTACGGTGGCCAAAGCCCTCTCTATACTTACCTTGTCGTATTGCTGATCAAGTTTTTCGGGAAGGGGAATTTGTCCGTTTTTCTGGTAAGATTTCCTGCTGCCTTTGCCAGTCTTCTTCTGTGGATCACCGGCACCAGGAGCATGTCCCTTATCTTTGATAATAAAAAAATCACCCTCGCTGCTGCTCTTTTTCTGTGTTTCTGCCCGTATTTTGTGATGTCCGGACGTTATGCCCTGGACTGCAATCTGATGTTGTGCTGCATTTCCTGTTCTGTTCTTGTACTGCTTTTGTATCTGAAAACAGGAAAACTACATACTTTACTTCTGTCCGGAGTCTGCTTCGGTATCAGCTTGTACTCTTATGCATTGAGTTATCTGATCATACCTATTTTTCTGGTTCTGATCTCTCTTTACATGCTTTACCATAAAAAAATCACGTTTTCCAGAATACTGTTGTGGGCGGTCAGTGTCTGCATTACGGCATTGCCCGTGATCCTTTTTACCTACACACTTCTCTTCCATGCAGAGCCTATTCATTTTCTCGGCTTTACAATTTCTCCTATTTCCGGCAACCGCATGGATGAAATTTCTTTTTCCTCATTGGGTGCAAATCTGTGGAACAACCTTAAGATCACTCTGACATACAGTATTTATCCTATGGATTCCGTGGATAAATTCTATACCTTATACCCGGTTTCCATCCCTTTTATCCTGTTGGGAATGTTATGTTCCGTTTATGACTTCGGAAATTCCTTCCGGACACGCTGTTTTCATTCCGGCACAGTATATCTGTTCTATTTCATCAGCTGCTCCTTTGTGGTTGCTCTGACACCTACAGATCATCTATATCGTGCCAACAGCATCTATATCTGTTATCTGTTCTTTTTTCTCCGTGGTATCCGGGCATGTTGCGATTTTCTTACCGTTTACCGGAAAGCATTTCTGAGCATTCTGGCTTATGGCTATGTGCTGTGGATTGCTTCGTTTATGCGTTACTATTACACTATATATTCCGTGCTGGATCTGCATACCTATGCAAATTCCTTCTATTTTGCCGATATTTCCGACATTGTCACCTATATTGACGAAAATCTCGGGGATAAAGAAATCTATGCGGACTGCGTTGATGTAGAGGAGTTTTTGTATTTTTATTATCCTATTTCTCCTTATGAGCGCGTTCCCCTGTCCGCCCGGGAAGAAGACGATGAAATCCCCAAGCATTATATACTGAATGCTTCCACTCCGCTCTCTCCTTCCGCAGCCTACATTGTCCGCAAAGAAAATCAGGAATTTATTTCTTATCTGAACGATTCCGGACTTTCCTGCCATACGGTAGAATTTTCACCGTATTACTTATTTTATTTTGATTGATTGCGAGGTATCCACAAATGAAGGATCTGAAATCTCTGGTGAAAAAATACTGGTATTCCGCAGCCCTCCTGCTGTTGTTTCTCATTGCGGTCTTCCTGCGCGTTAATCGTCTGGAAAGCCTGCCTGACGTTCTTCATATCGATGAAGCAGGACTGGGTTATAATGCCTGGTGTCTGGCTCATTACGGAACCGACCGGTATCTCAATGTACGCCCTTTTTACCCTCAGAATTTTTATGGTGGTCAGAGTCCTCTTTATACCTACTTACTGGCTCTGCTGATCCGGACAGTCGGACAGGGCAACCTGTCTCTTACGCTTCTCAAAATTCCCGCAGTCCTTGCAAGCCTGTTGCTGTTTTTTGTCGGGACCAAAAGTATCCGTCTGGTGTTCGATGATCAAAAATCGAGTATTGCTGCTGCTTTCCTGTTGGCAGTCTGCCCCTATTATATCATGTCCGCCCGTTTTGCCCTGGACTGTAATCTTATGTTGTGCTGCTCAGCTGTAGCATTGCTGTTTCTCATCCGTTTCACACAGACTAAGACCCTTCGGAACCTTATATTATCCGGAGTCTTTTTTGGTATCACGATGTATTCGTATGCACTGAGTTACTTCCTGATCCCTATTTTTCTGATCTGCATTTCCCTGTATCTGCTATACACGAAAGAAATATCCTTCCGCCGGGTTCTGCTCTGGGCTGCATGTGTATGTATTACAGCTCTGCCCGTAATATTATTTGTATGCTCCCTGTTATTCCACTGGGAAACCATTCATTTTCTGGGGCTTACCATATCTCCCATCGCCTCCGAGCGCATGTCCGATGTGGGAGTCACTTCTTTCTGGGAAAATATAAAAGATATCATAAAGATTACCTTGACATGTGGTTCCTACCGTTTAGATGCCGTACCTAAATTTTACACGCTTTATCCCTTATCCATTCCTTTTATTGTTCTGGGATTTATCGGTGCAGTTTACAGTTTTCTTGTCTCTCTGTACAAGCGGACTTTTCAGGCCGACAGTATCTATCTGCTGTTCTTTCTCAGCGGTCTCATCACCATTGGTCTGTCCGGATCCGGCTATGTCTACCGGGCTAACAGTTTCTTTATCTGTTATCTCTTCTTCCTGATAAAAGGACTTTTCCTTTGCTGCCGTTTCCTGTCCTCTTATCACACAGGCTTTATGCTCCTTTTGTCCGCCGGTTATCTCTTATGGTGCATCTCTTTCTGCAGCTTTTATTTCCGGGTCTATACCATGACCGACGTCTGCCCGAATTATCTGTATTCCATCTCCTTCCGGGAGTGTGTGGATGATGTGAATCTCAACCTGGATTATGCGGATCTCTATGTGGATCTGGTCAACATGAAGGAGTTTTTCTTCTTTTATTATCCCGCATCTCCTTATGATACTCAGGATGAAGAAACCTTTACCGACGGTATACACACTTATCATTTTCTCACCGACTATTCCACGAAGATCAGTCCTTCTTCCGTCTATGTGGTATACAAAAAGAACAATGAATTCCTGCAGAATCTGTCAGAGTCCGGACTGGCTTACCAGACCTGGGAATACCCGTATTATTATGTTATTTATTTTGAGTAACCGTGCTTTCCTCTTTCTTCGTACTCAGTGTCACTCCATCACCTACCGGCAGGATCACCGTCTCCAGTTCCGGATGATGTTTCAATTCATACAGATATTCCCGCATCCTTGCATGAATGGTCCGGTTCCTTCTGGTTACGGCAAAACGGGATTCTATGATATCACCGTCCTGTAATACGTTGTCGGAAATCAACAGTCCGCCGGGGGCCAACAGGCGTAAGATATCCGGCAGGAAATGAATGTACTGTCCCTTCGCCGCATCCATAAAGATCACATCATAGGTGCCTTCCAGTTCCCGCAGGATCTCCGTAGCATCACCCTCCAGCAGAGTGATCCGGTCTTCCCTGCCTGCCTTACGGAAGTTCTCTTTTGCGATAGGAATTCTTTTCTCATATTTTTCGATCGTCGTGATATGACAATCCCCCGGTGCATATTCACTCATCAGTAACGCAGAAAAGCCGATAGCAGTCCCAACTTCCAGGATGCTCTTCGGCTTTGTAAATTTCAGCAAAAATTTCAGCAGACTTTGCATGGATCTGCGTATGATGGGAACCTGTGTCTCCAGAGCGAATTTTTCAATCTCATTCAGCCACGCCGGATTCCCGCTGTCCAGGGAATCGATAAACGCGGACATTCTCTCGTCTATGATCATACTGTCCCTCATTTCACACTTTACTGTGCAACTGCAGTGGTATCCTGTGTCTCACCGGTAATCGCACTGCCGTTGTCTATAGTCTCCACTGTCTCTTCCGTTGCGCTTTCCGTCTGTCCGGCCATGACTTCCATCATTTCCTCTGCGGTCATGGCAGTACTCAGCTCATAAGTTCCGGGCTGCCAGTCCTTCTTATTCTCAGATAACAGATACTGTAATGCGAACAGTCTGCTGTCACGTGTCAGGCCCTTTTCCTGCATAATTGTGCCAATCTCCGTTGCGGACATGTCCGAGGTCAGGGTTACTGTGATCTTACGTCCCTCTCCGGCAGAGACCGCCGGTTCTGTGAAAATACGATAACCATAGTCGTAGCATGTAGACGCTCCGGTGTACACCAGATATACCACGATCACTGCAAATGCCACTTTTAAGATAGCGCCCAATACGGCACCTGCCAAATTTGCTGCCTTCATGTGTTCTGTCCTTTCTTATCCAAGTAATCCGCATTTCGATCCATACATTCGCAAAATCGTCTCTTCGAGACTTTCCTTTTGCTCACTCAAAATGCATCTGATCGGTAACGTAAAGTCCGATCCCCTGCATCATACGGCAAAATGCCAGCTCCGCCGCCAGAAAATCCGACACCAGTGGATTCTCCCGGAAAGCTTCGTTTTCTCTGGTAAACTGATCCAGCTTATCAAAGTTGGTGTCCTTGCTGGTCTGCAATTCAAAATTTCTGGTCCGGAATTCATCGATCTGTCTCTTAAGTTCCGGTTGCTCCTTCACGCGGGCCAGCTGCTTCTGATATTCCAGATAAGCGTCGGTATTACGAATCGCCTGTACCATCTGCTCTACAGCCTGATTTACATTTTCGTCCGATGTAATCTTCATCTGCTTACGACCTTTCCAGCAATCGCTGCTATTACACTTCCATAATGATCGGAAGGATCATGGGACGTCTCTTGGTCTTCTTCCATACATAATCGCCGAGGACATCCTTGGTGGTGGTCTTCAGTTTACCCCAGTCCGTAATTCCCTTATCCAGACATGCCTGCAGCGCATCATCCACGGTGCGTCTGGCTTCCTCGATAAGTTCATCGGATTCCTTCACATATACAAAACCTCTGGATACAATGTCGGGACCTGCTACCAGTTCTCCACTGGCCTTGTCCAGACTCATGACCACGATCATAATACCATCTTCTGCCAGATGCTGTCTATCTCTCAATACTACATTTCCGACATCACCGACACCCAGACCGTCCACCAGAATAGCTCCTACGGGTACTCTGCCATTGACCTTGGCCTGTTCCTCGCTGACTTCCAATACATCTCCGGAGGACAGGATGAAGATATTGTCCTTACTGATGCCCAGACTCTCTGCAATCTTGGCCTGTGCCTTCAGATGCTTGTATTCACCATGCACGGGTACTGCGTACTTCGGATGGATCAGGTATGATCAGACGATCTCTTCCTGGCAGGCATGTCCGGATACATGAGCATCCTGGAAAATAACATCTGCGCCTTTGCGGAGCAGCTCGTTGATGATCTTGGTGACGGACTTTTCATTGCCGGGATGGGGTTGGAGGAGAAGATTACGGTATCCCCGCACCGACGCATCTTACGGTGCATATTGTTTTATACGGGACAGGGCTGCCATACTTTCGCCCTGGCTTCCGGTGGTGATAATCACCTGCTGCTCATCGGGATAATTCTTCATCTGATCCAGATCCACCAGTGTATTCTCGGGGATATTGATGCACTCCAGCTTGATGGCGGTATCCAGGATATTCACCATACTGCGGCCTTCCACAGCTACTTTACGGCCGAATTTATAGGCCGTGTTGATGATCTGCTGTACACGATCCACATTGGATGCGAAAGTCGCCACAAAAATTCTGGTATTTTTATGTTCTTCAAATAAGGTATCAAATGTCTTACCTACGGTCTTCTCGGAAGGGGTAAAACCGGGACGCTCGGCATTGGTGGAATCGCACATCAGTGCCAGTACACCCTTTTTACCGATCTCGGCAAAACGCTGTAAATCAATGGCATCTCCATAGACCGGAGTATAGTCTACCTTGAAGTCTCCGGTGTGTACCACGATACCGGCAGGGGAATAAATTGCCAGTGCTGCGGCATCTACGATGCTGTGATTCGTCTTGATGAATTCCACACGGAAATCACCCAGATTGATGGACTGACCGAACTTCACCACTTTGCGTTTGGTCTTCTTCATGAGGTTATGCTCTGTCAGCTTGTTCTCAATGATCCCATGGTCAGGCGGGTTGCGTAGATGGGCACATTGATATCACGCAGCACATAGGGCAGTGCTCCGATATGATCCTCATGTCCATGGGTGATCACAAATCCCTTTACCTTATCGATATTATCCTTCAGATATGTTACATCGGGAATGACCAGATCGATTCCCAGCATATCATCCGCAGGGAAAGACAGTCCGCAGTCCACCACAATAATACTGTCCTCGTACTGGAAGGCAGTAATGTTCATACCGATCTGCTCCAGGCCTCCCAAAGGAATGATCTTCAGACCTGAAACGTTACTATTCTCTTTTTTCTTTTTCAACGAAATTACCTCCAAATTCTATACGTCTATACAACTGTTCTTAGTGTATGTATCCCGGCGTTAGAACGGATTGTTATGCTCTGCAAACAAAGATCTGTGATTTCACGCCTGCTCCTTCCGGCTCTCTTCTCAAAGACTCCCGTGGAGATCAGACATCCCAGATCTTACGATTCCATCAAAATAACGGCATCTCTCATGCCCTTCGTGTATTCCCTGTCACTTTTAGCACAAAACCATTATATGCTGAAACCGGCAAAGCCTCCAATATCCCTCTCTGCCAATCATACAAATCATATATAAATATAAGACCGTCCTTCTCGCAGAACTGCCTGTATTTATCATATATCAAGGTCATAAGCCTGAAAACAGGACGTGCTTGCACAGGAGTGATTTTATGGCTTAATGACCTGCCCCAATATGAGCATAAAAGCGGTGCGAATGCTTCACGATATGCGAATATTGGAACGGATTGTGTGAGTGCATGGCACGGAACAATCCATAGGATATGATCTAAATTAAATCAACGTCCTCTAACATATCCGCAAATACTCCGGATACCGCTTCCAGTTCTTCATCATCGGAGACTACATCATAAATGCTCTCTTCTTCACCATCCTGAGACATATCCTTCAGGATCAGGGCATCTCCGTCTCCCTCTTCCACATCGGTTACCAGGATGTAATTGTGTCCACCGATCCTGGTCTGTTCCAGTACATAAAATTCTACAGGTTCTTCGCCTTCGGGGCGAAATGTAATCTTTTCCAATTTACTCATTCTGTTTCCTTTTTCTTCTCATTGTTCCTGCGATCCAGATAGCCCTGCAGGATCAGAGTAGCTGCGATCATATCCACGTAATCCTTACGGTTCTCACGGCGGATTCCCGCTTCCATCATGGCTTTGTCCGCTGCCACAGTCGTCAGTCTCTCATCCCAGAAATATACCGGGAGACCGGTCCTGCGCTCCAGCTTCTCCTTGAACTCCTTGGTCAGTTCCACGCGGACACCCTCGGTATCGTTCATGTTCTTGGGAAGTCCCAGTACGATCTCTTCCACTTCATTCTCCACGATCAGTTCTTCGATCCGGGCCAGCGTCTGTCGTAATTTATTCTCTTCTTTGCGGCGAATGATCTCCACACCCTGCGCTGTCAACAGCAGACTGTCACTAATCGCCACGCCCACGGTACGTGAGCCGAAATCCAACCCCATAATACGCATGTGGGTCCTCCTGATAACTGTAATTATTTCCAGTGTTTTGTCCTGATATACTCCGTGAGCAGTTCTTCCACCAGTTCGTCACGCTCTACCTTCATGATGAGGCTGCGGGCATTTTTGTGACTGGTAATATAAGTAGGGTCCCCGCTCATGATGTAACCTACGATCTGGTTCACCGGGTTGTATCCCTTTTCCGTCAGTGCCTCATATACGGTAGAAAGCACCAGCTTCACACCGGTCTCAGGTTCTGTCTCTACCTTGAAGTATTGTGTATTTCCTAAGTCCTGCATACGATCCTCTTTTTCTGCCATAGGGCAAATCTTTCCGTTATGCCTTATATTACCGCATTTACTTTGAAAATTCAAGGGGTGATAGTAATAGGATTTCATCCGTCAAAAACCCCTGTACCCTGCCGCATATCACGGTATTTGCAACATTTTTTTTATTTTCCTTCACAGAGACAGCCAGTTTGACATAATCTCTCGTGTGTCCCAGCAGATATTCCATTCCGCCGATCTCCTTGGTCTCCTCCAGAAGCACCTCCGCCTCCCGTCCCACATAGTGGGTCCGGAACTGCTTCGACTGTTCCTTCTCCATAGCCAGAAGTTCCGCACTTCTGGTGGTCTTCACGGGATCCGGCACCTGATGAGACATCACGGCCGCTCTGGTGCCTGCCCGTTTGGAATACTTGAAAATATGCATCTCGAAGAATTGAATCCGGTCTAAAAATTCCTTTGTCTGCGCAAACTCTTCCTCAGTCTCCCCCGGGAAACCCACAATGACATCTGTGGTGATGGCTGGATGGTCAAATACCTTACGAAGCAGCGCAACACTCTCCGCATATTCTTCGGAAGTATATTTACGGTTCATACGGCGTAGCGTGGCATCACAGCCGCTCTGCAAGGACAGATGGAAATGGGGACACAGCTTCGGCAGTGCCGCCATTCTGGCTGCCGTCTCCTCCGTAATAATGCGGGGTTCCAGGGAACCGATACGGATCCGCTCAATACCTTCAATATCATGGATCCGTTCCAGCAGATCGATCAGCTTACTGCTGCCGGAATAATCTCTTCTCTCCTCATCTTCTTTTAATACGGAGACACTTTCTCCCCGCTTCCAGGCTTCCTCGTCGAAATCAATGCCGTAGGAACTGATATGGATACCTGTCAATACGATCTCCCGGTATCCGTTCTGTGCCATGCCGGTGATCTCCCGGATGATATCTTCCGCCCTGCGGCTGCGGACTCTGCCTCTGGCATAGGGGATAACGCAGTAAGAGCAGAACTGATTGCATCCGTCCTGAATTTTAATATAGGCTCGGGTGTGCTCCGCCGTCTGTTTCAGAGTCATTTCTTCGTATTCTGCAGTATGGTTAATGTCTATAACAGTAGTGTCATGCAGAGTCTTGTCCACACCATGTCCGGCATTTTCTGCATTCTCTGCCACCGCATCTTCCTGTTCCAGATCCTGCAAATATTCCTCCAGAATGGATGCCAGGTTCTTCTTGCGGTTGTTGCCGATCGCCAGATCGATGCAGGGATCCTGCTCAACATCTTCCCTTCCGGTCTGCACGTAGCATCCCACAGCCACCACCAGTGCCGCCGGATTTTTCTGCTTCGCACGATGAAGCATCTGTCTGCTTTTCCGGTCTGCAATATTGGTAACTGTGCAGGTATTTACAATATAAATATCTGCGGTTTCATCAAATGGTACAATAGTATAACCTTTTTCTTGTAACATTTGTTGCATTACTTCTATTTCATAGGAATTAACCTTACATCCGAGGTTGTGTAATGCTACACTTTTCATAGGATTCCTCACTTTTTTTGTATTGTTTTCGTCTTGACTTTTGAGCGTTCCCCCATTAATATAAAGTCAGAAGGTATGACACACATTAAGGAGGTAGTCAACATGAAGACAGTTCAGATTTCTTTAAATTCTATTGATAAGGTAAAATCTTTCGTAAACGATATTACTAAGTTCGATTATGATTTCGATCTTGTATCCGGCAGATACGTAATTGATGCAAAGTCCATCATGGGTATCTTCAGCCTGGATCTTTCCAAGCCTATCGACCTGAACATCCATGCAGAGGATGGCGCTGATGAGGTTCTGGAAGTATTAAAGCCTTATCTGGTATAAGTTACCGATTCGGAATTCCGAATACATAGTAAAACAGAGAACACCTTGAGAGACGCAATCCTCTTGAGGTGTTTTTTATATGCCATTTCAAAAAAGTAACTATTCAGTACCTCTGTTTCCCCGGTTCTGAATAGTTACTCTGCATTCGCACTTATGCTTCCGCAATGATCAGTTCTTTGGTCTCCAGTGCGGTCTTCACCAGTTCGTCGATCTTCTCATCCAGATTGTGTTCATGTCTGCGGATCACCTTCACGTTCGGTTTCGTCACGGGATGTTTTGCCACGAAGATGGTACAACAATCTTCATAGGGCAGAATGGAAGTCTCATAAGTCCCGATCTTCTCGGATACTTCTACGATCTCCTGCTTGTCAAATCCGATCAGCGGACGGTAGACCGGCAGCTCACATACTTCATTGGTAGCAATCAGGGAATTCATGGTCTGGGATGCCACCTGTCCGATGCTCTCACCGGTGATCAGGCCCAGGCACTCAGTCTCTTTCGCGATCTGTTCCGCAATCCGCATCATATAACGGCGCATGATAATGGTCAGTTCCTCATGAGGACATTTCTCATAAATATATAACTGAATATCGGTAAAATTGATCACATGCAGATAGATCGGTCCGGTGTAACGGGCAACGATCTTCGCCAGATCCACTACTTTCTGCTTCGCACGCTCACTGGTGTAAGGCGGTGCATGGAAATATACCGCATCGATCTTGACGCCTCTCTTGGCGATCATATAACCTGCCACGGGAGAATCAATACCACCGGAGAGAAGCAGCATTCCCTTGCCACCGGTACCTACGGGCATTCCTCCGGGACCGGGCAGGATCACGGAGTAGATATAGATTTCTTCACGGATCTCAATGTTCAGCATAATATCGGGATGATGTACATCCACCTTCATATTGGGATAAGCCTTCAGGATAGCTTCTCCCATATCCATGTTGATGGTCATGGAATCCTTGGGGTAATTTTTCCGGGCACGTCTCGCTGCCACCTTGAACGTCTGATTGCAATCGGGATATACTTTTGCAATGTAGTCAATCACGGTTTCACACAGCTTCTCAAAGCCCTCATCCTGTACGTGCACTACCGGGCAGATTCCGGAGATTCCGAAGACTCTTTGTAAGTGTGCCACAACTTCATCGTAGTCAAATTCTGACTCTGCATCTACGAAGATACGGCCCTGTGTCTTGTGCACCAGGAATTCTCCCTCACACTTTTTCAGTGCATACTTAATCTGGCGTACCAGAGCATCTTCGAACAGGTAACGGTTCTTTCCCTTAATGCCAATCTCGGCATATTTTATCAAAAATGATGTAAACACGTTCGTTTCCTTTCTGAGTGTTTCTCAAATCGCTTATCTGCGACTGTATCTGCGTAACATAGGTACTATATTGTACAATGCCTGGAGACATACGTCAATCTCTTCTTCCGTGGTAAATACGGAAAAACTGAAACGTATGGTGGAATCCAGCAGGGATTTATCGATGCCGATGGCTTTCAGTGTAGCAGAAGGCTGCGGCTTGTGTGCAGAGCAGGCGCTTCCTGCAGAAACATAGATTCCCTTGTCCTCCAGTGCATGCAGGAGCACTTCACTTCTGACGCCGGCAAAAGATACGCTGACAATGTGTGCCGCCGTTCCCTCACCGTACGGTGCATCCGGCAAAAGTCCGTTGACCTTCACCTGATCCAGTCTTTCCACACCTTCAATGAATCGTCTCTTGCAGGCGCAGAGTCTGGCATGATCCTCATCAAAATGACTATAGAGCATTTCCGCTGCTTTTGCAAGTCCCGCAATACCGGGCACATTCTCGGTACCGGAGCGGAGGTTCTGCTGCTGTCCGCCACCGAATACGATGGGCTGGATCTTCACCCGTTCCCCTACATACAGCAGTCCGACGCCCTTCGGTCCGTGGATCTTGTGTCCACTGACGGACAGCAGATCAATGTGCATCTTCTTGGGATAGATCCGGGATTTTCCGAATCCCTGTACCGCATCCACATGGAACAGCGTATCCGGGTTCATCTGTTTGATCAGAGCTCCGGCTTCCTCAATGGGCTGCAGGGCTCCGATCTCGTTATTCGTGTGCATGATAGATACCAGAATGGTCTCCGGTGTCATGGCTCTGCGTAAGTCTTCCAGCCGGATACGTCCGCAGGGATCCACCGGCAGATAAGTGACACGATACCCCTGGGTCTCCAGATAACGCATGGTCTGCAGGATAGCGGGATGTTCGATCTGCGTCGTGATCAGATGATTGCCTCTGCGGCAATTCGCCAGGGCGCAGCCGATCAGTGCCATATTATCGGATTCCGTTCCCCCGGAAGTAAATAAAAGCTCTCTCTCCTCCACCTTCAGAATCCTTGCCAGAGTCTCCTTGGCATAGCGGAGGTATTTCTCTGCCTCCACTCCCTTCATATGCAGGCTGGAGGGATTACCGTAATCTTCACACATGATCTTCGTCATCAACTCTGCCACTTCCGGGAATGTCCTTGTGGTAGCGGAATTGTCCATATAGACTTCCATTCTCTTCTTCTCCTTGCTATCTATCTCTTCAGTAACTATTCAGCGCCCTATTCGCCAAATCGACTCTTCCGGGCTTTCCTTTTGCTCTGAATAATTACTATATTCTTCTTATGATTAAAATATGCCGCAGGCAGGCGATCCGTGCCGTCCGCTGTCTAATTTTCCAACTGATACATCAGCCATGCGATAGTCGTAAATCCGGCCGTCTCCGTCCGCAGGATCCGTTTCCCCAAAGTGATCGGTTGAATTCCCGCCTCCGTGGCAAGTCTTATCTCCTCCGGATCAAATCCGCCCTCCGGGCCGATGAAAATAGCGATCTGCTGTCCGGGTCTTGCGCTTTCGATGAGCTGTTTCGTCTGTGGCATTCCTTCCGCCAGCTCGTAAGGTACCAGTTTCAGATCCATTTCAGAAGCCGTTTTCACCGCCTGCACATAACTCATAACCGGTGCCACCGTCGGGATCACGCCTCGTTTGCTCTGCTTGGCGGCTGCTTCCGCAATTCCCTGCCAGCGCTTTATTTTGCTGTCCGCTTTTTTCTCATCCAATTTCACCACGCAGCGTTTCATAGCCACCGGAATGATCTGAAAGGCTCCCAGTTCCACAGCCTTCTGGATGATGAGCTCCATCTTGTCCGCCTTGGGCAGTCCCTGGAACAGATAGATCTTCGCCGGAAGCTCTACTCCGTCTTCCTTGATAAAACGAAGCTCCAGACGGACACAGTCCTCTTCCAGTGCAAGGATCCCACAGCGATATTCCTTCCCGTCGATTCCATTGCTGACAGCCACTTCTTCGCCGGGGCGCATCCGCAGTACATTTTTGATATGATTCACATCGGTTCCCCGGATGATAACGCTCTTCGCTGCCACGTCGATCTGTTCCGGTTCTACAAAAAACTGATACATAGAAACTCCTATTTTAAGCGCTTAATTCTTTCTTGCGGTAACGCTGACCCATTCTCCTGGTAGGTCACTTCCAGTACTTCCAATCCAGCGGCCTTCACAGCCTCCACCACGGTCTGCTCCTTGTCATCAATGATGCCAGAGGTGATGTAGATACCGCCCTTCTTCAGCTGATGTACGATGACAGGAGTCAACGGTACCAGTACATCTGCCAGAATATTGGCCACCACGATATCATAACACTCATAGCCTACCTTGTCCTGCACTTCTTTGTCTGTAATGATATTGCCGATCATCATGTCAAACTGTGCCGGATCGATTCCATTCACTTCGCAGTTCTGGGCCACAGCTTCCACAGCACAGATATCCAGATCGGTTCCCACGGCATGTTTTGCCCCGAACATGAGGGATAAAATTGCCAGAATACCGCTGCCGGTGCCGACATCCAAAAGCTCTGTCTCAGGAGTGATGAACTTACGCAGCTGACGGATACACAGCTGTGTGGTCTCATGCATACCGGTGCCAAATGCCGTACCGGGATCGATATGAAGCACCATCTTGTCAGTATCTTCCGGTTTGATATTTTCCCAGGAAGGGATCACCAGAATATCATCGATATAGAACTGGTGGAAATACTGTTTCCAGTTGTTGATCCAGTCAATGTCCTCCGTCTCATCTACCACAACAGAAGCCTCGCCGATATCCATAAACTGGCGTAAGTCTTCCAGTTCCCGCTTTACATCCGCAAGTACAGCTTCGGTCGTGGTCTTCTCCCCGGCCACTTCCAGACTGCCGTCCTCTTTTTCCTCTACAAAAAAACTTAAATAGGCAATGCCGTCATCCTCCGGTCCGTCCGGCAGGATATCTACAAACATCTGCTCCTTCTCCATGGCGGTCAGGGGCACCTTGTCTTCGATCTGTGCCCCTTCCAGTCCGAGATCGTACAGGGTGCTGATAATAATATCTTCCGCTTCCGTTACCGTCTTTATTCTGAATTTAACCCACTTCATTGTTCTTTTTTTCCTTTCTTTTCCATTGTTCCAACACAGCATATATCATTGCAGCCACGATTGCAATAAAACTGTCGATTTCCAATACGCTGACCGCATCCAGCTTCTCTCTCCAGGTGTACCGGTTCAATGCCTGTCCGTCCACAGTTGCTTCATGTACCACCAGTTGCTGATTTTCCGGTACATGCGCCTTTTCCGTAGTAGTATATACTACCTGCGGCAGATTCTCGGAAATACTTTGATTCACGATCCGGTATTCATATACAGCGCCCTTTTCAGCCGGGTCTCGATGACGGCAGGGAAAAATGTTGTCGATTCCATGGCATCATAAGGAATCACACCTTCATATATCTTCTGATCCTCTTTCCATATCTCCAGACCCAGAAGTCCGTTCCGTTCTTCCTCCTGATTATAGTTCACTGCGATTTCCAGTGTTTTCAGAAAATCTGTCTCCGCAACAAAATACTGCGAAGCATATTCTCCCACCTGCAGGGGCTCTGTATATCCATAATCCTCACTTAAGGAACTGTCCTTTTTATCTTCACGGATTCCTCCATACGGCCATACAAACAACATGGAAAGTATCGCTGCCAGCAGGACTCCTCTTTCCACCCATTTAATCATTTCCCGTTTCCTCCGTTATGTTCACCTTTAAAATATCAAAATCCGTATTCCCATCCATATACTGAAATCCATAATGTCCCATATTTTCATAGGTTACGGTATATTTATCCGATTCCTCCAGCAGATGTCCGAAACACTGGAAATACCAGACTCTTTTCCCCACCAGTTCTTCCAGATCCGGCACCTCTTCCATGGTATAAAAGATCTGGTCCGGCATATAGCATCCGAATAGCTGTCCGAAGCGGGAATCCGTATCGTAGACGACCACATCTCCCGGCTCCATATTCTCCGCTATAAATGCCTTCGTCTCTTCCAGATATGAGATTGTACCATATTCTTCATGATAAGAGATTCCGTAGGCCGACACTCCCATCCACACAGTGAAGGACAGACAGGCGATCCATTCCTGTAAATTGATCCTGGATAAAATGATAGCCATTCCCAGCCAGAACAATCCCATGCTATGCATAACATGGCGGTAGGTAAAAAAGTGGGACGCGTGTAATGCCAGCAGCGCCGCCATCAAATAGCTTACTGGGAAAATACAGGTACACAGAACCGCCAAAAACACCGATTCTTTTCCCCAGCCGCTTCCAAAAGAGGATCGCGCAGACCAGTGTCAGTACAAAAAGAAGTTCTCCCATTTTGGTCGCATACTTCACTCCGGTTCCGAAAATGAAATCAAAAAATTCGTAAATACCGAATTTGGACCGGTTCGTCGGGTTTCCATCAGAAACCAGCAGATGAAAGAAATCGGATTTTATCAGCCATGCCACAAAAAGCAATACAACGGAACCACCACAGACAAACGGCTTCCAGATCTGTTTTCTGTCCTGCTGCCAAATCACCGCCACCAGATACAGGTAGATAAACAGGTAACTGAACGCGGTAAAGTAATGACTGAAAATACCGCAGAAGGTCGTCAGAAACAATATCGTCCACAGGGCCTTACTGTTCAGCCGCTCCCGCAGGAAATAAGCGGTCAGTCCGCAGACGGTAACTCCAAACACCGTCCAGGAATACATTCTGTTGTTCACACTGATCTTCATCATTGCAGGTGTCAGGCTTACCATGATCATATAAAGGGCTGCTGTCTTCGCTCCCCACTGCCTGCGGATCACAACAGGCCCCAGCAGCATGGACAATACCGTTCCCAGCAATGCAAACATTTTGTAGGCAATAATGCCGTCTCCTACCAGAAACGACCACAGCCGCAATCCATATACCATACCGGCACATCCGTATCATGGGCCGCCAGTACCACGCGAATGATTCCCATCATCGTATTGTCATGGGCGGTGCGATAACTGTATGCTTCATCATAGTCGATCCCCTCACTGAGACACAGGGAGAACAATACCGCCGTGCACAGAATGAGGATCAGCCATAAGCCAATGGTTGTAATTTTATGTTTCTTTTCCGAAGTCATTTTTTTCATCTTCATCAGATCATTAACCCTGTCTTCTCTTTACTCTTCTCTATCATATGATTCAGCTTGCGGAACGGCGGCTCCAGTGCCAGTCCCAGCAGCAATGCTACGATCAGGAACAGTGTCATTTTTCCTACATTGATCCAATAATCCACGCCGTACATTCCTGCAATACATTCTTTAAACGCTTTCATGCCAAACTGGAACGGCAGGAAAGGATAGATCCACTGGAATACCTGCGGAAGAGCCTCGATAGGGAACGTTCCGCCGCTTCCCGCCACCTGGATGACCATGACTACAATAGCCAGTGCCTCACCCACGTTTCCAAAAGCGAAAGTCACAGAATACATAAAGCAGCTGAATGCCGCACTGGCCACGGCTGCCGCCAGCCAGTATAAAAACCTGTGCTGACACTGTATCTCAATATAATAAAGGTTCCCAAGAACAATAAGCAGTGTCTGTGCCTGTCCGATCAGGAAAAACAGCAGATATCTGCCAAAATATCTCTCATGCGCCTTATAATGATCCCCCGGTTCAATGGGTTTCACACCCACGTGAATAATAGCCACCAGGAACAGCGCTCCCACCCAGATTGCCAGGATCGTATAGAACGGCGATGCCGCAGAGCCGTAATGATCCACCGGATAAACAGGTACCGTCTCCAGTCTGACCGGAGAAGATACGAAGTCTGCCACCGCCGTCGGATCGGCAGCCATAGCGCTTAAAATATCCTCATAGGTCTCCGCACCGGTGATCCGTTTTATATTATCTGCTATTTTGCTGACCTTGTCCAGCAGTTCCTGTGCGATCACCAGGGAATCCTGCAGGCTGACATTACCTTCCTGCAAAGTCTGCTGATACTCTTTCAGAATATCGGAAATTTCATCCATATTCACATCCGTACCGTTCATCATCGCTGCGGCATTCAGGAAAGCCTGCTGCATGGATTTGCCGGTAGCCCGGAAAGAAGGTCTGACATTGTTATTGTAATCACTCATCAGATTATTCAGCTGTTTGTTGCAGATCTGGATCTGTTCCCGGATCTGTGCCCGCAGAGTATTGATATCATGATCCACATCTCCCTTGCTGTCTTGCAGCTGTTTCAGATCCGCTTCGATCGTTTTCAGAGACTGGTTGATCTCCTGAATCTGAGCATCCTGTCCGGTGATCAGGCTTCCCAGCACATCCATATTGGCCTGCATGCCCTGTACCAGTCCGATGGCCGTGCCCAATCCGGTGTCCGTGGTGCTTCCAACATTGTTGCTGCCCATCTGCTCCAACAATCCATCAGAAAAGACCGACAGATACTGCAACGCTTCCGTGACCATGTCCATACTGCTGCTCACCATATCTCCCATAACGTCAACCGCATCGACGCTGGAATTGATCATGGTCTGCATACCGATCATGGTATTTCGTCCATTCTCCAGCATATTATCCATATCCGGAAGCATATTCTGGCTGGTCTCCATGATCATCTCCGCGGAGGTCATAATACTCTGGAAGGACTGTAACATAACCACATAGTCCTGCAACTGTGCCTGCATGGTATCCAGAGATTCTTCCACACTGGTCTGCCCGCCTGCATTCACCACCGAAAGGGCATTTCCGCTTTCATCACCGCTTCTGCCACAGTACTGATAAAGGTGGCATTTACCTGTTCCTGCACAGCATTTTTCGCTTTGCCCGTGATTTTGGGGGCAATACCATTCTTTTTCTCATTTTCATAGTAGTAAATGGTGGGATGATCCACTTCACCGTCGATAAATCCCAGCATTTCCTGAGTAAAAGTCTCCGGAATAATCAATGCCGCATAGTAATCACTGTTCTTCACACCTTCCAGTGCTTCCTCCGTGGTCTCCGGGAACACCCAGCCGATAGTGGTATTGGCTCCCAGAGCCTCCAGCACACTGTCTCCCACGTTCAGAGACAGCCCCATGATCTCCGCCCCGGCATCATCGGAAGCCACGGCTACTTTCAGCTGACTGGTAGCTGCGGGCTCGTAAGGATCCCAGTTGGAGAAAATGTTGAACCAGGCATACAGTGCCGGGAGGATGCTGAGTCCCATGATAATAACTACCGCCACCACATTATTGCTGATCCGACGGATGTCGGTGGTAAATATTTTCCAGATATTATGCATACTATTCACCATCCTCCCAGTCTTCGGTCTCGTCTTCGTTTTCCTCTTCGGTTTCGTCTTCCGGATTCTCTTCGGTCCCGGTCTCGACCGGGGAATTCAGGCCTTCACCAATCAGTTTCCGGTCTCCCGGATGATCTGCGCCGCCCGGTCAAAGTCTGTCGGAGTCACCGCTTTGAGATCGCCTTCTTCTCCTTTGAGCTCCATGATCTTCTCCTGCAGATTATAATCCATATATTCCACAACGATCAGATAGATTGACAGGGCAAACAGCGACACGATCCAGGATCAGGAAGATGACCTTGTTGCTGCCAGTCAGGAACAACAGTGCCAGAAAAAACAAGGGGACGATCCAGATACATTTCAGACCGATCTTTATTCTTTTTCTATTCTTCTCATGAAGGGCCTGCTCGTAATCCAGAACCTTCTGAAAAATTTCTTCGTAATTTCTCTCCATGATTTTACCTTTCTGCCTGTTCGGAACTTCATTCACAAACCCACTCCTGCGGAGTTTTCGTTTTCATGGTTCTGAACAGGTGTCACATTAACTCAGTGTCTTCCATACGCTCTTCCACAAAATGGTTCAGTTTTACGAACGGGATCCGGATCACCAGGCCGATCAACAGTCCCTCGATCATAAACAGGCTCAATTTTGCCAGTGCTTCCATATAGGCAGTACCGTACATACCCGCCAGTGCCTCACGCATGGCCCGGATGGCATAGGGGAGGGCAAGAAAATATAAATCTTCTGGTAGGTGTCCGGTAGCAGTTCGATCGGGAAGGTACCGCTGGAACCAGCGATCTGCAATACCATAACAATAACGCAGACGGCCTTGCCCACATCTCCGAATGCCAGTGTCAGAGAATAGATCAACAGGGAAAATGCCGTAGCCGTAAAGCTTGCCGCCAGGAAAAACAGCCCCGGTTCCACAATGTTTACTTTTAACAGCCACAGATCTCCGGCCACAATGATGGCTGCCTGAATCTGTGCCAATAAGAAGAACAGCAAATATCTGCCGAAATACAATTGATAGCTCTGTACATTTTCAAGCCCTTTCGGAGAGGCTTTTACTTTCACCAGTGCCACCAGGATCGTAGAACCTACCCAGATCGCCAGTGTGGAATAGAACGGTGTCATGGCAGAACCATACGTAGCCACCGGATACATGGCTATGGTCTCCATGGTTACGGGAGATGCAAAATATGCCCCCAGACTATCCGGATCTCCTCCAAGGAAACGCACCAGAATATCCATCATTTCCTCTTCGGATGCACCGTCCAGCTTCTCTGTCAGATCTGTAAGTTTGGCGCTGATATTATCTACCACATCTTTGATCTGTCCCAGACTCTCACTGGTTCCGGACACAGTGTCACCGACACCTTCCATGACAACTCCGACATTTTTCACCGTATTGCTCAGGGTATTTACCAGATTGGTCACCTGATTCAGAGAATCTGACATATTTGTCAGAACCTTCTGCATCTGGGGCACCAGATTATTCTTATAGATTCCTGCATATTACTTACAGAAGTCTCGCAGCTGTCAATGGCGCTCCTTAAATTATTCATGGCATTGTTGACATTGACCTTTGCATTCTCCGCAGCCTTGTCGTCCGTGGATTCCAGAACGCTGCCCACTACGGTATTCATCAGATCCAGTTCCTTCTGCATGGCTTTCAATGCTTCCATAGCCGCATCAGTTGCCGCTGCGTTGATATTGCTGCCGGTGCCGCCGTTCGCAGCATTACCGTCAGAGACGCTTTCCAGCTTTTGTTGGATCAGTGCCGCCAGCAGTGTATTTACTTGTCCGTTCAGCGTATTGGTATCTCTTGCCACCCGGTTCAGATCTCTCGTCATCTGGGCGGTATCCTCCGCCAGTTTGCTTTCATCCAGAGCCTTTTGATACTTTCCAGAGTTATTGATATTGCTCATGGAAGTATCGATGTTGTTGCTGAAATTGCCCAGGGTGTCTCTGGTAGAAGACAGATCCTGACTGCTCTGGTTCAGACTGGCTGTGGTGCTGTCCAGTTTCTTCTGCATCGCGGGAATCTCATAGTTGACATGGGTGATGGCAGACTCCAGCCGCGCATTGCCTGCCTGAAAGGAGTCGATCATGGCACTGTATTCCTTCAGATTGTCATTCAGTTCCTCCAGTTTGGAACAGAATTCCTCTACATAACTGTCCCCCTGTACCTGATCCGACACCGTATTGCCCTCTTCAAATACCGTGGTAGCCGCCACCTTGATAAAGGTCTCATTGATGGTATTCTGCAGAGTTCCTGCCACCGTATCCGTGATTTTGGTGGCAATGGCATTGCTCTTCTGATTCTGATAATAGATCAGCGCCGGATTCTCAAAATCATCCGAAAATACATTGTACATACTATAAGTAAATTTATCGGTAATGACGACGGCTGCATAATATTTTCCGGCTTCCACGCCCTCTTTTGCTTCTTCCTCGGTATCCAGAAAGATCCATTTTACACTGGTGTTGGAATGCAGGCTTTCCAGTACGGATTCTCCCATATTTACCACCGATCCGTCTTTCAGCGTATAGTCCTGATCCAGGGATACTACCGCCACAGGAATTCCTCCGGTATTGGCATAGGGATCCCAGTTGGCAAATATATTAAACCACGCATACAGCGACGGTATCACGCACAACCCGATAATAATAACCAGCGCAAAAGGCTGCTTCACCAGTTTTTTCAGATCTCCGGTAAAAATCTTCCAAATATTTTTCATATAGCTTCTAGCAACTCCTCATCCGTATCCATTTGATTGGTTTTGGTCTTTTCTCCCCGGGCCGCCGCTTCACACAATCCCAGTATCAGGAAGAAAAGCGGCGCATGCAGCACCTGCTGAAAGCTGATCAGGGAATGTATCCCGTAGGTAAGCAGTAACAATACTGCGAGAAAATTCTTCCTGTATGTCTGCAGCGCCGTGATAAAAACAGCTGCATAGGCAGCCACACCCAGCAGTCCCATATTGACCAGTGTGGTGAGCCACTCATTATGTGCATTGGTAAAACAGAACCTTCAAAATATCCTTTATCAAAAAGCACCGTGCCTCCCGGCAACAGTTCTCCCAGATACGATGCAAAACAATCCGGGCCTGCTCCCAACAGCTTCTGATGCAGATTTCCTTTCCGGAAACCCATCCATGCCATCTGCCACAATCTTCCCCGGCGATTGCCCCATTCCGCAAAATCGATTACCGACAACCGATGCAGATACCATGCCAGCACTACCGCTATTCCTGCCAGTGCACAACACAATACTCCCTCTTGCAATATTTTTTTCTTATTCTCCGGAATCCTGCGACAGGCTCCCCAAAGCAGCAGACACCCTGCCGCAACCGGAATCCATCCCTGCCAGGCTGCCAGTTTTTTGGCGATGCCATCCTGCAGGAGAATGTCAAACGTTCCCAGATATAACATCCATTTACCCCAACGGCACATTCCCAGCGCCACCGCTGCAAGAAAAAGGAAATATACTTCCCAATGTCCGGTTTGCTTCCGGTCGAGCCAAAAGCACAACCCCATGACTGTGCATGCCACGATCACACCGCTGTCACTTCCCTGTAAAAGCAGAAGCATCATGGCCAACATATTACACGTTCCTGCCAGCAGTGTGGGACCTTTTTTCCCCGCTTCCACTGCCCGGTGAAACAGCGTCATGGAAAAGGGAAACATCACACTGTAATACCCGCTGAGCCAGTTGCTGTTCCCCAGCGTGGTCAACATATGGGTAAACTCCCAGTCCCCCACAATGTAACCCTTGAGAAGTCCCAGAGGATCATAGCCCAGCTTCTGCAACAGACCGATCAGGGTGACCGCCACAAAAGCCGCCTCTCCTAACCATATCGCCGTTTTACAACTACCTCCGTACTTCGCCGTCAGTAAAAAACCTGCGATCATCAAACAGATCGTGACAGCTCCCATGTACCATTCCCGCTCTCCGTTCCACGCGATACTGCCATAGGGGCTGCAGATTGCAGAGAGTAACGCACAGATTCCATACAGGCAGACCGCCGTCGCTACCGCATGTGTTCTGCATTTATCGACCGATTTTTTTACTACTTCAGCCAGAGATCTGGCAAAAATCCGATGTTCCCCTGTCCACCGGCTGCTTACAGCAAAGACACATTGCCAGCAATGCGATCCCTGGCAAAGCAGTGAAACATTGCGATACAGGTAATATTTGGTATCACCCAGTTTATAATATCCATTCCAGGGAATATAATAAAGAGGCAGCACTGCCAGAATAACGATCAGATAACTCTGACATACAATTTTCAGAAATTCCTCTTTCCGGTTCTCCATCCTGCAGGCTCCTTCGTGTCACAGACAGCATAACTACTTGAATTGTAAGCGTTTCTGCCCATTCTGTCAAACCGTTCACCCTGCCTTTTTACAAAAAAACCAAACTGTATTCTATATCATTGGCCTTCAAAGATACCTTTCACTTTTCCCAACAAACCAGTAGCCCCGGCTGGTGTAAGAATAAGCAGTGCCGCTACGCTCTGCGATAGAGCGCGAGCGTGCCGCGTTTCTTACCCCAGCCGAGGCTACGGGGAATTTTATTTATTAACTTTTACTTCCAAAACTTTTTCTTCTTGCCGTCCCTGGAGTCATTCTCCTTGGACTCTCCCTCTCCGCTTTCCGTTGCTTTCTTCACAGCATTCAGGGAATCTCCGGTCAGTACATCGAACTGCTTTAGCAGTTCCTTTGCTTCCGGTTTCAACTTGTCGGGAGTCTGAACCACCAGTGTTACATAATGGTCACCGCGGACATCCTTATTTCTCCAGGAAGGAACACCCTTGCCGCGCAGACGGATCTTGGTGTCGGTCTGGGTTCCGGCCTTTACATCATATACCACCTTGCCGTCTACCGTATCGATCAACACTTCGCCGCCCAATGCCGCTACTGCAAAAGAAATAGGTACGGTAGAGAAAATATCGAAATCCTGTCTCTGGAAGATAGGATGACGACCTACGATCACTTCTACCAGCACATCGCCTCTGGGGCCACCGTTGACACCTGGCTCACCCAGTCCCGGCATACGGGTAGACTGTCCGTTGTCGATACCTGCGGGAATATCCACCGCATAACGTTTCTTCATAGGAATATATCCGGTACCACGGCAATCCGGGCATTTGTCCTTGATCACCTTACCGGTACCCTGACAGTCGGGACAGGTCTGTACATTACGCACAGTACCGAAGAAAGACTGCTGGGTAAATACCACCTGACCCTTACCACCACACTTGGTACAGGTCTCAGGGCTGGTTCCGGGCTTCGCACCGGAGCCGTTACAGGTCTTACAGGTTTCCTTTACCGATCGATCTTTCTTGCAGCCGAAAACTGCCTCTTCAAAAGTGATATGAACACTGGTACGGATGTTGGCACCTTTCATGGGGCCGTTATTTCTGGCACCTCTGCTTCTGCCGCCGCCAAAGATATCTCCGAAAATATCTCCGAAAATGTCTCCAAAATCAGCTCCATTGAAATCGAAACCACCGGCACCTCCTGCGCCACCGTCAAATGCCGCATGGCCATACTGATCATACTGACGTCTCTTCTCGGGATCACTCAGCACGGCATAAGCCTCGGAAGCTTCTTTAAATTTCTGTTCTGCCTCCTTGTCTCCGGGGTTCATGTCGGGATGGTATTTTTTCGCCAGTACCCGGTATGCTTTTTTGATTGCAGCATCATCTGCATTCTTATCTACACCGAGGACCTCGTAATAGTCTCTCTTCTGCTCTGCCATTTTTGCACCTCTGTCATTTAAATCTAAAAACGGTTATGCACAGGGCACGCTTTCGCATACCCTGTGCCCCCTGTTATTCGCAATCACTGTTACACAGCATTTACTGTTATACCACGATTTGCGTTATTTGTGAAGTTTAATTATACTTCTCTGAAATCTCCGTCGATCACATCATCGTCTGCGTTAGATCCAGCATTGCTACCGGCCTGTGCATTCATGTCAGGGCCTGCTGCACCCTGTGCACCCTGCTGTGCCTGAGCAGCCTGCTCATACATCTTGGTGAATACAGACTGAGCACTCTGGGTCAGTTTCTCTTTTGCAGCCTTCAGCTCATCTACATCGCTGTCGCTCATCTCCTGGTCTTTGGTTCTCTCCAGAATTGCCTTAACAGCTTCCAGATCAGCCTGTACCTGAGTCTTGTCACTCTCGGGTACCTTGTCACCTACTTCATTCAGAGCCTTCTCGGTCTGGAATACGAAAGAGTCTGCTTCGTTTCTTGCCTCGATAGCTTCCTTACGCTTCTTATCCTGTGCTTCGAATTCAGCTGCTTCCTTGACAGCCTTCTCGATATCGGAATCGGACATGTTAGAGCCTGCGGTAATGGTGATGTGCTGCTCCTTGCCGGTACCCAGATCCTTAGCGGATACATTTACGATACCGTTGGCATCGATATCGAAGGTAACCTCGATCTGAGGGATTCCTCTGGGAGCTGGAGCAATACCGTCCAGACGGAACTGTCCGAGGGACTTATTATCTTTGGCGAACTGACGCTCACCCTGTACTACGTTGATATCTACTGCGGTCTGATTATCAGCAGCGGTAGAGAAGATCTGGCTCTTCTTGGTAGGAATGGTTGTATTTCTCTCGATCAGTCTGGTAGCAACACCGCCCATGGTCTCGATAGACAGGGACAGTGGAGTTACATCCAGTAACAGAATATCACCGGCACCTGCATCACCGGCAAGCTTACCACCCTGGATAGAAGCACCGATTGCTACGCACTCATCAGGATTCAGAGATTTGCTAGGCTCTTTACCGGTCAGGGCTCTTACCTTATCCTGTACCGCAGGGATACGTGTAGAACCACCTACCAGCAGTACCTGACCCAGATCAGAATAGTTCAGGCCAGCATCCTTCATAGCGTTCTGTACGGGGATAGCAGTCTTATCAACCAGGTCTCTGGTCAGTTCATCGAACTTTGCACGAGTCAGGTTCATATCAAAGTGCTTAGGTCCCTCTGCAGTTGCGGTAATGAAAGGAAGGTTGATATTGGTGGTCATTGCGCTGGACAGCTCTTTCTTAGCCTTCTCAGCTGCTTCCTTCAGTCTCTGCATAGCCATCTTATCACCGGACAGATCTACGCCTTCTGCCTTCTTGAATTCATCCAGCATCCACTGAATGATCTTGTTATCGAAATCATCACCGCCAAGGTGTGTATCACCGTTGGTAGCCAGTACTTCGATGACACCGTCACCGATCTCGATGATAGATACATCAAAGGTACCGCCACCAAGGTCGTATACCATGATCTTCTGTTCTTTTTCATTGTCCAGACCATAAGCAAGTGCTGCTGCGGTAGGCTCGTTGATGATACGCTTTACATCCAGGCCTGCGATCTTACCTGCATCCTTGGTAGCCTGACGCTGGGCATCATTGAAGTATGCGGGAACTGTGATAACTGCCTCGGTAACCTTCTCACCCAGATAGCTCTCGGCATCTGCTTTCAGCTTCTGCAGGATCATTGCGGAGATCTGCTGAGGAGAGTATTTCTTGCCGTCAATGGTACGGCCGCGATCGGTACCCATATCTCTCTTAATGGAAGAAATGGTCTTCTCTGCGTTGGTAACTGCCTGACGCTTTGCAGGCTCACCGACCAGTCTCTCACCGGTCTTGGTAAAAGCTACAACAGAGGGTGTGGTTCTTGCGCCTTCTGTGTTTGCGATAACGGTGGGCTTACCACCTTCCATAACAGCTACACAGCTGTTGGTCGTACCTAAGTCAATACCAATAATCTTACTCATAATATTTTCCTCCTGTTTTTATTCTCTGTTTTCATTTTATAGTTTCTATTCTCAAAAATATGTGATAATCAAATTATTGAACAACGCCTACCATGCTGTGTCTTACGACCATGTCATGATATGTGTAACCCTTCTGAAGTTCCTGGGCTATCACACCGGATTCATACTCATCGCTCTCCACCTGCATCACTGCGTTGTGAAGATTCGGGTCGAATTCCTGTCCGACTGCCTCGATGGGTTTTACACCGATGTTCTCAAGTTCTGTCATCAGCTGTTTGTAGATACGGTTCATACCGTCTACGAAAGGATCCTCTTTGGAACCTTGCCGGCCTCTTTCAAAATTATCTACTACCGGAAGGATCTTCTCGATCACACTCTTGGCACCGGTATCGAACATTGCCTGTTTCTCTTTATCGGTTCTCTTGCGGAAGTTCTCGAACTCTGCCATCTGACGCTTTACTCTGTCTTCCAGCTGATCGATCTTCTCCTTGTAGGAATCTTCCTTTTTGTTCAGCTTTGCCTGCTTCTTTGCTGCCTTTTTGTCTTCCTTGCTCACGGGTTCCTCATCTTCTGTCTCTTCTTCCTTCAGTTCTTCGGCATCTGAAAGATCCTGTTCCATTTCTTCCTCTAATATTTCTTTTTCCTGATCTGCCATTCTTACTTTCCTTTCTGGAATCTGTCTATTCTTTGCGGTAAAGGTCATCCAACTGGTTCTGCACTGTTCGCAGGGTTCCGATGACCTTTTCATAATCCATTCTCTTGGGACCTATGATTCCTATGGTTCCCTTCATGCCTTCGCCTAATTCATAAGTAGCGGTCACGACACTGCAGTCCTTCATGCCCTGCACCGGTGTCTCGTCTCCGATGTACACCTGGATACCTGTGCTGCCCTCGTCTGCCAGGGATTCCTGGATCAGACCGCCTAACTGCTGCTTCTCCTCGAAAGCATTGATCAGTTCACTTGCCTTGGACTGATCTGCCAGCTCCGGATACCGGAAAATATTGTTGGCACCGCTGGTGTAGATCTCCAGGTCCTCGTCTGCCTTGATGGCATCCGCCACAGCATCGATCACCTCACTGACGATCTCACTGTGGATTCCGGCCTGCTGCTTCATTGCTGCGATCATTCCCAGATTGATCTCCTCCATGGACAATCCATTGAGGTGGGTATTCAACAGAATGTTCAGCTTCAGCAGTGTCTCATCATCCAGTTCCTGATTCACCGCCAGGATATTGTTCTTGATCACATTACCTTCGGCAACGATGACCGCCAGAATCTGTCCGGCATCTACCCGGGACAGCTGGATGAACTTTACCTTGTTGCGATGTACCTGCGGAGCACTGATCATGGTGGCGTATTGTGTGTTCTGAGCCAGGGTCTTCACCACCTGTTTTAACAGGTTCTCCAGCTTATCCTGCCTCTCTAAGAGCATATCCTTCATCTCATTGACTTCCTGCTCTCTGGTGGCCATCATGGTATCCACATAGAAGCGATATCCCTTATCGGAAGGAATTCTTCCTGCGGAAGTGTGCGGCTGTATGATATAACCCATCTCTTCCAGATCCGCCATCTCATTACGAATGGTCGCCGAGCTTAAATTCAGATCTGTGTATTTTGAAATGGTCCTGCTGCCTACCGGCTCTCCCGTTTCCAAGTAGTTCCGGATAATGGCTTGCAATATAATTGTTTTTCTGTCATCCAATTGCATTCCATCACTCCCTTTGGGATTATTAGCACTCATCTAAAAGGAGTGCTAACATCTTCTTACCCTAAAATATCACTACAGGATATTATTGTCAACTGATTTTCCCGAAAATAATTCTAAACAAAATATTAAAAAAAACTATTCAGAGCCTCATTCGCCAAATACAGATTCTTGTGCAAGCACAAATCTGTACTTGGCTCATCGTATACACAAAAAGGACCGGCACTATTTCAGTACCAGTCCTGTCTCCAGATATACGGGAAGTGCCCGTACATATACCATATCTATTGTGCCTCCGACAAGGATCAGAAAACATATCGCAACCCCTGTATTCACCAGCCACCGGGGAAAGGTTCTGCCTTTGATCTTCAGTTCCGAAAGTTTTTGAATTCCTTTTATCATATAATACATCAGGGGGAGCAGCGCTGGGAGCAGGTACCGTCCCTGATTCTGATAATCCGTGGTGTATGCATAATAAATCGTCAGAAATGCCGGCATAAAAATGCAATAAAGCATATTAATATGGAAGAACCATTCTCTTCCGGATATTTTGCGACGCTTCTTATAGCAGATCACATACAGAAGGCTTCCCGCGGTGCCAAGCACAAAAAATGCTTTATACGCCCGATACAGCCAGATGCTTCCGTAGATGGACATGGAGCCGAAAGCTGCCACGAAGCTGTGGAACAGACCGGACAGTGTGTAGCGTTCCCGGAACATTTCCAGCACCGTATAACCCATGGACTGATAAGTCTGCATGGTCAGCGGATTGACACTCTCCACCGCATATTGGATCGCCATCTTTTCCCGGGTGGCCAGTCCCAGCAGATCTCCGTCCAGAACGATATAACTGCGGATGAACCACCAGCCGATCCCCGCCAGAACTACTCCGGCGATCAGACAGCCGTATTTCAGCATATTCTTCCAGTCGTAAAAATAGCCGCCGTTTTCCTTCTTCTGCAAAAAGGACAACAGAAAGAGTAAAATGCAGCTTACGATATATCCGTAGGCATTATAATAAGAAAGAGCACACAGAATAATACCACCGCTCATCCACAGACTGTTGCGGAGACTTATACCATCCTGATATACGCATATCAGAGCATATACCATCATGGCCGTGGATAACATACAGCAGGAATCCGTATTCACATAAGTGTGCAGGAACAATCCCTCCGGCAGGTACGTTACTGCAAAGCAGAACAGCCAACGGAATCGGTCATCCCGGAACACTCTTTTTCCAATCAAATATACCACTACTGCCATCAGCAGGCCAAAGGTTACGTTCACCAGTCTTGCGGTATAGAGCAATACCACTTCCGATTCCGTAAACAGGCTCACAAAGCGCATGAGATATCCCTGCACGATATAGGGAAATACGTTATACAGAGCATAGGAAAATCCGTAGGCCGGAATCCGCACCTCTTCCTCCCATCCCGTAGGGATCTTCCCATACTTGCAGATAAACTGCGGGATCAGATATCTCGCATGTTCATCCGGCGGATTACCATACAGCGGCGGTGTGTTGGCCAGCGGCTGCAACAGTGCAAGTGTAAGTGCCAGTGCCAGGAATCCCAACAGATATAATGTAAAAATAATCTTTTCTGATTTTTTCTGCATTCTGTCATCCTTTAACATTTTATAGATACGAAGACCCCAAAGTGGTAAATTCAACTTTGGGGCCTGGTAAACTATTCAGACCCTATTCGTAAAACCGCACCTTCGGTGCTTTCCTTTGCTCATAGGTTACTTGTAATATAAAATAAGTATATATCCTTATGAATGCAAGCATTCAACGTATATATACTTATTTTTTATTACTCTGAATAGTTTATATGTAGAAGCTTCCGGTGATCTCTTTGTTCATTACATAGTAAACCATGTTCTCTTCGGGCTTTACATACAGCTCTACGCTGGTCAGGTCAGCTGCCTTCTGCTTCAGATCGTATTTCCATACGTCCTTGGCGATCTTCAGCAGTTCTTCCTGAGAGTAGGACTTTCCACCGAACTGAACGCTGATCTCACTCTTTAACTCTGTCTTCTTGGCTACGGGCTTCTTAGCCTCTGCCTTTGCAGGTGCTGCCTTCTTGGTCTCTTTCTTAACTGTTTCCTTCTTGGCTGCAGGCTTCTTAACCTCTGCCTTTACAGGTGCTTTTCTTCTGCCTTTGCTACAGGGCCTTCTCAGCTTCCTTCACAGCGGTCTTGGTTTCTGTCTTAACTGGAGTTGTCGGTGCTGCTTTCTTAACTTCTGCCTTAGGCGCTTCCACTTTAGCTGCTACAGGTGCTACAGTTTTCTTAACTACTGCCATGTTACCGTCTCCCTTCTGTACGAATCATGTACAAAAAACATTTTCATTCTCCTCACAAGTACCGCATTTCGGTGCTCGATAAGGGTAGTGTATTCCTTTTCCCTATAATTGTCAACTGTTATGCGAATACCAGAAAGTACAGCAATACGATAATACCCAGCACAATACGATACCATCCAAAGACTTTAAAGTCATGCTTTTTGATATATCCCATCAGGAAACGAAGTACGAACAGGGATACAATGAAGGATATCACTGTACCGACCAGCAGGCAGGCAAGCTCCATTCCCGTGAATGCAAATCCGAACTTCAATACCTTCAGAAGACTCGCTCCAAACATAACGGGAATCGCCAGAAAGAAGGTAAATTCCGCTGCCACCGTTCTCGATATACCAATCATAATAGCACCCAGGATCGTAGCTCCGGAGCGGGATGTTCCGGGCAGTGCCGCAGCCACCAGTTGGCAGAAACCGATGATCAATGCATCTCTGTAGGTCAACTGTGACAGTGTTGTGGTGGTAGGTACACGATTCTTGTTCCAGTTCTCGATCACAATAAACAATACACCGACCAGTACCAGCATAACTGCTACCACGATGACCTGGACCGTTACTCCACTGGTTCCGATCTCTTTTTTGAAGGCTTCGCTCACCGCATCATCAAACAGCAGGCCGTAAACGACCGCAGGGATACATGCTACAACGATCTTCACCCACATCCAGAAAGCATCCATGCTCAGTGCCACATTTCCTACCGTAAAATCTTTTTTAGATCTTACAATACCACCTTTTTTTGTCTGCTGATTTTTCTTCATATAAAAAGGCCAGATCTTGTTCCAGAACAGAACGACTACCGCCAGGATAGCTCCCAACTGAATGACAACATCAAACATATCGAAGAAACCTTCACTGGTCTCCTGAAAGGGAATCAGACGCTCCACCAGGATCAGATGTCCTGTGCTGCTGATGGGCAGCCACTCGGTGATGCCCTCCACGATACCGTAGATAATTGCCTTGATAATTTCTAACATTTTGTTTCTCCTATCTTTTTTATTTTCTGACGAATCAGAGCTTTTATTTTTCCAGATATGCCAGCAGATCTTCATAGCAGTTCTCTGCTTCCTGATAGCCCTCTTCATATAATGCGATCAGTTTGTCCTTGTCTTTCTCTATCCGTCCCACATCACTCTTCTTATGAGGTCTGATCACGAAAGCCTGACCGTTTTCTCCTGTCTGTCAATATAGTCCAGGCACTCGTTATAACGGATATGTCGGTCTGCCATGAGTTCATATACTTTAGGATATTTCAGGTATCTGAGTTTTATGAGTCCCAGCTGTGACGCAGATGCGGGCTTTCTCACGAATCCCACCTCTTTGGTCATGACCAAGATGTTCTTCCGGTTGCCGTCCAGAATAGATTTCTCCAGAGGAATGGCATCGCTGATGCCACCATCCAGATACAGCTTCCCATCGATCTTCACATTCCGTGCCACCAGCGGCAGGGATGCGGATGCTCGGATCTTGTCGATATCCTTGCGGATATCACGGACACGCAGATACTCCGGTTGTCCCGTCTCGATGTTGGTCACCACGCTGTAGGCCTTGCCGGGATATTTTTCAAAGGTATCGTAATCATACGGATACAGGTAATCCGGAATCAGGTGATAACAGAAATCCACATTGAACAAATCTCCGCTGGTCAATAAGCTTTCCAGGCTGCAATACCGTCTCGTATCCAGATAATCCACACTGACACTCAGCGCCCGTCCCTTTTGTCTGGACAGATAGCTGCACATATGGCATGCACCGGCGGATACTCCGTAGATGTGGGAAAAATCAATTCCCTTTTCCGTAAAAAAGTCCAGTACGCCGGCGGTGTATACACCCTTCATTCCGCCGCCTTCCAATACCAGTCCTGCCTGATACATTCTCATTACTCTCCTTTCTGCTTCTGCAACTATCCAGAACATCAGCATATCGAAGGCTCATTCGTGCAAGCACGATTCGCTTTTCGATATGCTGTGTGACTCTAGATAGTTGCATACTCCGTCTTCACAAACTTCCGCAACGCTTCCAGAGATCTCTCCACTTTTTCGGTGTCCACACAGTAGGCCATGCGGAAATATCCGGGTGCACCAAAGCTATCACCCGGTACCAGAACGAGATCATATTTTAATGCTTTCTGGCTGAATACCTTGGCATCCTCTTCCAGCGCCTTCGGGAAAATGTAGAAGGTTCCGCCGGGCTTCACACAGGTGAATCCCAGGTCTAGCAGTTCTTTATAGAGAATGTTCATATTCGTCTCATACACCGACAGATCCGCTGTCTTATCCAGTACCTGTGCCACTGCCAGCTGGATAATGGAAGGAGGACAGTTATGTCCGATACCGCGGGATATCTGTCCGCACATATTGATCATGGTCTCCGCATCCTCACATGCCGGGTTCACTGCCACGTAACCGATACGTTCTCCCGGCAGAGACAGGGATTTGGAGAAAGAATAGCACATGATGGTATTGTCATAAAAATAGGATACGCAGGGACTGTCTACACCTTCAAACACGATCTCACGATAAGGTTCATCAGAGATCAGATAAATAATATGACCGTATTCCCGTGACTTTTCTCTCAGGATATCTGCCAGTCTCTGCAATGTCGGGGTGGAATATACCACACCGGAGGGGTTGTTGGGAGTATTGATCAGTACTGCCTTGACCTTCTCCGTCAGCATCTCCTCAAACGCCTCGAAGTTGATCTGGAAGTTCTCCAGATTGGGGGGAACCACCTTCAGTACCGCTCCGGTGAGATCCACATACGGGTGATATTCCGGAAAAAACGGTGCAAAAGTCAGGATCTCATCTCCCGGCTCCGTCACCAGACGAAAAGCATGTGCCAGTGCTCCTGCCGCCCCGGATGCCATGAAAATGTGCTCCTTACGATAAGGCAGCCCAAACCTCTTCTCCAGGTTCTCCGCAATTGCCTCCCTGACACTTGTAATACCGAGGCTGGGACTGTAGCCGTGCAGTTCCAGCGGTTCCTTCGTCACCAGCATATGGATCATGCGGTCAGTAAATTCTCTGGGAACCGGAACGGAAGGATTCCCCAGGCTGTAATCAAATACGTTCTCGTATCCGATCTCCTGTCCTCTTGCCGTAGCAAATTCCGAAAGCTGCCGGATCACTGATTTTCCGGACAGCATGTCTTTATATTTCTGAACTAACATACTAATCTCCTTTCCGCAGACGATTCCTTTCGTCGGAGGAATCGCAAATCAAATTTCAAATTTGATTCTGCGCTGTTTATTTGATCTCTATAAACTTATCTCTGAACCTTTCCGTGGACAGACAGATACTGTTTCTTCCACAGCTTTTGGCCCTATAGAGAAGATCATCCGCTCTTGATGTGAAATCCCATTCCTTGTTATTGCCCACCGGAATCCGCACAAATACTCCCTGGCTTACCGATACATAGTTGCTGCAATTACTGCATTCATGGGAAGTTTCAATTTGCGGACCTCCCTCAAAATATCTTCCGCCACTCTTCGTATCTTCTCCACCGTCATTCCTGTATAGAGGATCATAAATTCATCCCCACCGTATCTGGCACAGAAAATCTTACCCGGAACCTGCTGTTTCCGCAAAACTCCGGCAATTGCTTTCAGGCACTGATCTCCGGCCAGATGTCCGTAATGATCGTTGTATTCCTTGAAGAAATCAATATCCATGAGTTCTACTCCCATGAGCTCATGTTCCTCATAGGCATGTTCAAAACTGCTCGTAAAGTATTCATTTAAAAAGGTCCGGTTTGCCAGTCCTGTCAGTTCATCATGCATAGCCAGACTTTCCAGCTCCCGGTTGGAAGCTTTCATGTTCGTCCAGTCCAACGTAACGTTTTTCAGCCGGTTCTGCAATTCTATGACATTGATCAGCGCTTCTCTGTTTTCCTGTTGGTATTTCTCATAAATATCAAAATACTGGCGGGTATAATCTATGTATTCCCAGGTGAGACCCTTCTTCTGCAGAAGTTCACTCTTGAAAGGATACAGGTCCAGGAAAATATTATAATGCTCTTCGATATGCTTTTCATCAATGATCCGTATCAATTCTTCCAGATATTTTCCATCAGGCAGGATTGCCAGGATTCCCGCCAGGATCACCAGTTCATCCATGAACTCTTCAAAAATATCCCGGTCTGACAATTGCCCCAGAAGATCTGTCGCAAGCTTTAAAGCCTCTTCCTCATGCCCTTTTAACAATTCGCAGGGAATACGATACATTTCCAATGTTATTTTCGAATAATAGCTTTCGGGAGCTTCTCTGAGAATCTGCTCTATTTCATTCCAAAGCTGCAGGGCTTCTTCCATTTCTCCCAGGTACATGTGACAGCAGCCACACTCGATCATACAGTTGATCCTGTTATAATTCAGCTGATATGTTTTTTCCGACTTATCATAGCAGGCGATCGCTATACGATAATGCTGTATCGCCTCCTGCCGCAGGCGCATCCTGACCAGGGTATAGGCAATATTACTCCGCCATGCCCTGGATATAATAAAAATGGTATTTTTCTGCATATTGAAGGCAGTTATAATAGGAACTTAAGGCCACCATCCGGTTGTTCTTCCGATCGGACACCGCTCCCATCATATTATAGGTTCTGGCCAGCAGTTCATACATCTGCTCATTTTTCAGATAACCGATACTCTCTGTCAGACATTGCATGGTATTCTCATACTCGCCGTTCTGCCAATAACACTCCGCCAGATAATAGAGTCCAAGCCCTGTCAGCTTCTGTGATCCGGTGTCTGCTGCATATTCCATCACTTTCTGACAGGTCTCGTTGTCCGGAAATTTACCGTTTTCCCGGTTTCGGATGGTTTCCTCTATGAAATTTTGAACGGTCTGTGGTAAACCCTTTAAATCCATGCCGGTTCCTTTCCGGAATCCCAAGCTGTCATTGATCATCCCTGTCAGAGGCCATCATAAACAGCCATGGTATTCTAAATAGTTATCATACCACAGTACTTTGTCACTTTACAAGATTGCTCCGCCAAAAATACACGTCACCCGTAAAAAATTAAGGTTTTATTTAGATTTCATCCCTGCCCATGCAAGAGCACATTTCACCGCACGATGCCAGCCCTTTAACAGTTTCTTGCAGTCTTCTTCATCCATTTCCGGTGCAAAGGATGCTCCGATCTGCCAGTTCTCACGGATCTCATCACGATTCTTCCAATAGCCTACCGCAAGTCCTGCCAGATAAGCCGCTCCCAGAGCAGTCGTCTCGATACATGCCGGACGGCGTACCTGGGTGTTGACGATATCTGCCTGAAACTGCATGAGGAAATCATTGGCACTGGCGCCGCCGTCTACTTTCAGACTCTTTAAGTCAATGCCGCTGTCCTTCTCCATGGCTTCCAGCACATCTGCCGTCTGGTATGCAATAGATTCCAGCGTGGCACGGATGAAATGCTCCTTGGTACAGCCTCTGGTAATTCCGACGATGGTTCCTCTGGCATACTGGTCCCAGTAAGGAGCTCCCATGCCCGCAAATGCCGGAACAATATAGACCCCGCGGTATCCGGCACATGCTCCGCATACTCCTGGGACTGTGCGGAGGTCTTGAGCATACGCATACTGTCTCGAAGCCACTGGATCCGGCACCGGCTACGAACACGCTGCCCTCCAGGGCATATTCTACGTTCTTGCTTGTGCTGGCAGCAATAGTGGTCAATAGCCCCGACTGGGAGGTAATGGCTTCGTGTCCGGTGTTCATTAATAAGAAGCAGCCGGTTCCGTAAGTATTCTTCACTTCTCCCTGTTCAAAACAGCATTGTCCGAACAACGCTGCCTGCTGGTCTCCCGCCGCACCGGCAATAGGAATCTCGCCGCCCAGAACGGCTGCATCGGTTCTGCCGTAGATCTCACTGGAACAGCACACCTTCGGCAGCAGACTCTCCGGGATATTGAAGCGCTTCAGGATCTCCTGATCCCAGCAGAGGTTATGAATATCGAAAAGCATGGTCCGGGAAGCATTCGTATAATCCGTCACATGTACGGCACCCTTGGTCAGATTCCAGATCAGCCAGGTATCTACCGTACCGAAAAGCAATTCGCCCCGCTCTGCCCGTTCTCTGACACCGGGTACATTATTCAGGATCCAGGCAATCTTGGAAGCACTGAAATAAGCATCCGGGATCAGGCCGGTCTTCTTCCGGATGATCTGATCAAAGCCGTCTTTTTTCAGTTCCTCAATCATATCGGAAGTACGGCGGCACTGCCATACAATAGCATTGTATACAGGTTCGCCGGTATTTTTATCCCAGATAATCGTGGTTTCCCGCTGGTTGGTGATGCCGATGGCCTCGATCTGGTCATCGGTGATACCCAGCACCGCCATACTTTCAATGGCCACTCCCAGCTGGGAGGACCAGATTTCCATAGGGTTATGCTCTACCCAGCCTGGCTGGGGATAGATCTGTGTGAATTCTTTTTGTGCCATGGAACAGATATTTCCCTGTTTATCAAACAGGATACAGCGGGAACTCGTGGTTCCCTGATCCAGTGCCATGATGTATGTCTTTTTCTGTGTGTTATGTGTATCTCCCATTGTGTTATGTAACCTCCCGTTGTTCATTTTCTCACAATTGACACATATCACACTCAGATAAGTTTGCGGAAGTCGTTGGGATATGTGGTCATTGCTCTAATTATATGATATCTTCTGTCACCCGCGAAACGACCGGGTTGCCACTATATTGACACCCGTGTCAGCTACGTTTTCCACAATGACATCTCCTACATGAATGGGTGCAGCCGCAGTGACATCTGCCAGGGCTTTCATGCAGTCATCGATCCTGCCTTTGGGAATATCGGAAGCCGTCTTCACGGATACTACTGTGTCCGGATACCCCTCCACACGCACGGTGGAGGTGACGATCCGGGTAGGATTCGTGACTTCTTTCTCCGTAAGCCGCCCCTCTGGGGCACCGGTTGCCGGTCACTGTGACACTATTGTCACCTTCTATGGTCACAGTCAGAGCACACCCCACCGGGCAGCAGATACAGGTCAGTTCTCTTTGTGTTGTGTTCTTCTCTGCCATCGTCTCACCCTCTTTCTGCCGAATATATTCTACAGCGTAGTTTCCCGCCTTTTCCGCTTCTGTGGATACATGGTCTACCAGTTCATGGACGTGGAGCACATTGCCGCAGGCGAAGACGCCGGGGATACTGCACTCCAGATTCTCTCCCACTACCGGTCCTCCGGTCTTGCCGTCCATATCCGCTCCTAAGCCTCTGGTCAGTTCGTTCTCCGGGATCAGCCCGCAGGATAACAACAGAGTATCGCAGGGAACCTCCCACTCGGATCCGGGGATGGTTTTCCCATTATCGTCCACTTTTGTCAGGGTCACTCCCTCTACACGGTCTCTGCCGTGAATCTGTGCCACGGTAGTATTCAGATACAGAGGGATGTTGAAATCATCCAGGCACTGGACAATGTTACGCTTCAGTCCACCGCTCTGGGGACGAAGCTCCGCCACGCACTGCACCTTGGCGCCTTCTAACACCATACGTCTCGCCATGATGAGTCCAATATCACCGGAGCCCAGGATGACTACATTCTTACCCGGCATACGTCCGCGGATGTTTACATAATACTGCGCAGTTCCGGCGCTGTAGATGCCTGCCGGTCTGCTGCCGGGAATATTTAACGCACCACGGGAACGCTCTCTGCAGCCCATCGCCAGGATCACGGTCTCTGTCTCGATCTCCAACAGGCCGTCCTCTTTGTTCATGGCGGTGACTTTCTTGCGTCCATCGGAGCGCAGGGAAATATTTGTTACCATGGTATTCAGCAGATAAGGGATTTTTGCTTCTTCTGCCATGTCAATATAGCGTTCCGCGTATTCCGGTCCGGTCAGCTCCTCTTTAAAAGTATGCAGTCCGAAACCGTTGTGGATACACTGGTTCAGAATGCCTCCCAGTTCTCTGTCACGCTCTAAGATCAGTACTTTTTCACAGCCGGCCTTTCTCGCAGAAAACGCTGCTGCCAGTCCCGCGGGACCTCCTCCGATGATGACGATGTCTTCTGTACGTTTACTCATGGAGTGCCTCCTTTCCGCCAGGTTCCTGTGTCCTCTTCCATGTTCCGCCCTCTCCGGGTGCGGTGTCTTTATTTTTACCGGTCAGAATCTCTGAGCCGGTTCCTTCCTTAGTAATCTGTGCCGGATCGAGGTGCAGTTCTCTGGACAATATCTCCAGCGTCTTCGGGGAACAGAAGCCCGCCTGGCATCTTCCCATGACGGCTCTGGTGCGGCGCTTGACGCCATCCAAGGTCGTCGCTCCCACTAGGCGGTGAATGGCTGACAGAATCTCTCCCTCCGTCACCAGTTCACAACGGCAGATCACATTGGCAAACGCGGGATTTTCCCGGATCAGGGCTTCTCTCTCCTCTTCCGTGGCAAGTGCCATGCTGGGGATTCCTTTTCTGGTGTCAACAAAATCCGCTTTACGTTCTGCAGGATAAATATTTTCAACAATCTGTGCCACATACTCACCGATCGCCGGTGCACTGGTCAGTCCCGGGGATTCAATACCCGCCACATCGATGAACCCGGGATGCCCTGCTGCCTCTTCGATGAGGAAATCCGATTTTTCCGCAGGATCTTCGTGCACCAGATGAGCACGCAATCCAGCAAAAGAAGTGATCGTCTGTCTGCCGTCCAGGGCATCCACGCTGTTGCTTCCCAGATTCAGAACCTTCGTCAGTCCTTCTGCCGTGGTGTCCACATCCTGCTTATCCGGAATATCCTCCGCTGTCGGACCTACCAGCAGATTGCCATGGACAGTAGGAGTTACAAGGATACCTTTACCCATTTTGGAGGGCTGTTGGAAAATAGTGGAATTTACCAGATCACCACAATTTTTGTCCATCAGACGATACTCACCTCTGCGAGGCACGATACGGATCTTCTCTTCACAGATCATGTTGTGGATTTCATCCGCATAGACACCTGCCGCATTGATGACGATGGGAGCCTCGAATATCTCACCATCCACCTGCACCTGATACATCCGTCCTTCCTTCGCAGGCGGGTTCTCGGTCCATACCGGTCTCTGTTCCACGATGGCTGTCACCTTGTGGTCACGATAGAACTCTACGCCGTTTTCCGCCGCATTTTCTGCCAGCGCAATGTTCAGTCCGAAAGGACATACGATGCCGCCGGTGGGTGCATACAATGCTCCCACGATATTCCGGGAAATCGCCGGCTCCATAGCCCATACTTCCTCCGGAGACAGAAGCTTCAATTCCTTGACCCCATTCTCTATGCCGCGCCTGTACAGTTCTTCCAGTCCGGGCATGCCGTCTTCTTCAAAGCACAGTACCAGGGAACCGTTCCTGCGAAACGGAAAGTCCAGCTTCTTCGACAGTTCCTCCATCATTTCGTTGCCCCGGACATTTAATTTTGCCTTAAGGGTTCCCGGCACCGCATCATACCCCGCATGCACAATGCCGCTGTTTGCCTTGGAAGTACCTTCGCAGACATCGCTTTTCGCCTCCAGTACAGCGATCCTCAGCTTTCCCTTCGCCAGTTCCCTGGCGATGGCGCATCCACTGACTCCGGCGCCGATGATGATTACATCATAATCCTTCATAACCTCGCCCTGCCTTTCCTATATTTACATTTATATTCGAATGTCCACCTTTACCTTCTGAATATCCGTTTTCTCTTTCTGAATGTCCATTTTTTAATTATTGAAAATGTTTCCTTGATATTTATTTTACCATATCCCGCGGGAAAACACGACCGAAAACTAGCAACACTCTGTGTAAAATGTAGTCGAAAAAACCGGACAGTGATCGCTCACCATCCGGTCTCTTATTATTGTTCTATTTTTCTTCTATAATCGCATATCCCATACTTCCAAGCTTTCCGGCTTCATAGGATTCACTCAAAAGCACGCTGCCCTTTCCCAAATACTCCCGCAGATCAATCGTTGTACTGCCATTATTGAGACAGACTGTAATCTTGTGATCTCCCCAGGTTCTCTGATAGATATATCCTCCGTCATGATCCATATATCGCAGAGTGTAATCTCCATAGGTCAGCTCCTCATGTTCTTTACGAATAGCAATCAGCCGGGAAAAGAAATCATCCTCTTCATCCTGCACCTTTTCCCAGGGCATGGGCCCCCGCAGTGTTGTCTCGCTACTGCCGTCCATTCCCAGTTCATCCCCATAGAATACGCAGGGAATTCCGGGAGAGGTAAACAGGAACACCTCTGCCAGCCGGAATCTTCGCAGGTCTCCCTCGCAGTACGACAGGAACCGGTTGACATCATGGCTGTCTAACAGGTTTAACTGCCCACGCAGCGTTCCGGTACGATATCGCAGTAGCATCTTCACGATACGATCATGAAATTCCTCTGCGGAAATTTTCCGAAGGGCAAAGAAATCACGACAGTTCTTCCGGAAATCATAATTCATGGTGGAATCAAACATGTCTCCGTTCAGCCAGGTCTCCGAGCTCTCCCATATCTCCCCTATCATAACACTCTCCGGATTTTCCTCATGAGCAGCCCTACGAAAATCTCTCCAAAATCCCCGATCCACTTCATTTGCCACATCCAGACGCCAGCCATCCACCTTAAATTCCCGAATCCAATAACGGCATACTTCCATAAAATAAGCTCTTTCCTCCGGATTAGAAGAATTCAGCTTCGGCATCTTCCGCTCATAAGCGAAACAACTGTATGTCGGCTTTTCTTCTTCCGTTGCCGGGCGTATCACCGGAAACTGCAGCTGATAAAACCAGTTGGCATATTCGGAGCTTTCTCCTTTTTCCACCACATCGCTAAACTGCGGGAAATACCAGCTGCAATGGTTGAACACACCGTCAATGACAATGTGCATTCCTCTGTTGTGAATATCCTGCACCAATTCCCGGAACTCTTCGTCCGTTCCCATATTGGGGGACACATGAAAATAGTCTAGCAGGTCGTATTTATGATACTCTCCCGCCGTGAATACCGGGTTCAGGTAGATACAGTTGAATCCCAGCTTCTGAATATAATCCAGATTCTCCCGGATCCCCTGTATGGTTCCGCCCAGACGGCTTTTCAACCGGATGCCGTTCTGCCATTCCATCTCTTTTCCCTGTCCTACGATCTCGCGGTGTCCGCTGGCAAAGCTGTCCGGGAAAACATTATAAACGATTGCCTCCCGGAACCACTTCGGTTCCTCACAGATCTCTTCTCTGCGGATAAACGGATACTGGTAAAATTCTCTCTACCGGAAGATATTTTGCGCAGATATCTGCATAATAGAACCTCGTCTCTTCCGGGTCTTTCAATTCAAAATAGTAGCATACCCTGTCATACGGAGTCTCAAAAGTTGCATCATAATAGTCAAAATGCATATCCGACAGTATCTTCTTCATGTACACTGCCGTAAACACAATAGGATCACCGGGTTGTACGCGGTCTCCGTACCACAGAACACAATCTGTCAGATTATCCTTCGCCACCCGGATACGAATTGTAAGATTCCTCTCACTGTTCGCAAATGCATACTGCGACAGCGGTATATGTAAAATTGCTTCTTGTAAAATCATAAGTTCCTCCTGCTTTTAACCTTTGACACCTCCCGAAGACAGTCCCGATACCATATATTTCTGCACCAGGAAAAACAAAATCAATACAGGAAGTGTTGTCAGAATTGCCGCTGCCGAAAAAAGCGGCCAGTTACGCGTATAGTCCGTAGCCTGCAGAGAATACAGCGCTACCGCCAGTGTGTTTTTCTCCGCGCCTGACAAAAAAACTGTGCTGAAAATATATTCATTCCACATAGATCACCACCAGAACAGAAGAGATGATGATGCTTGGCCTTGCCAGCGGCATGACGATCTTCGTGATCAATTGTCTGTCATTCACACCATCAATTCTCGCTGCATCCTCGATAGCCTCAGGAATACTGTCAAAATATCCCTTCATATTCCAGAAAACAAAAATCGCCATACTTCCCGCATAGATAAATACCAATCCCATATAAGAATTCAACAGATTCAGAGTCTTGATAATCCGATAAATTGCAAACATGGAGAGAATTGCCGGGAACGCATTTAACACCAGTAAAATATATAAAGTCCTCTTCCGTCCGACAAACCGCATTCTGGAAAATACATACGCAGCCGGCACAGCCACCAGCATAGTTAGCAGAACGGTCAGTGCGCTTAGCAAAAGACTGTTCACAAACCATCTCCCAAAAGGTCTCTCCGTCAGGATCGTAATATAGTTATCCATAGTGATTGTCTTCGGCAAAATATGAAATTCTGTGGAAATAATACTGTTACTCCCACTGATAGATATGCTGAATGCATACAGGATAGGAATCAGTGTCAGGAAAGAAAGTAAAATGAATCCTATATTCAGCAATATCAGCTTTACTTTTTCTTTAATTTTTTTCCCTGTCATATTCCCCTCACTGTTCCGAGATTGAAAACTCTCTTCGGTTCATGGTCTTGTAAAGCACCAGTATAATCAAAAATACAATAAACGCCACAGCGGATGAATATCCATAGTTGCTGGTAATAAACGCTTTTTCATATACATAGGTGATTACCGTATTAATATCTGCACCAGTCTTCGAACCGGTCTGCATCGTCATCAGATACACAATGTCAAACTGCTTAAACGCCGTGAATGTAGCCATAATGATCACCGGCATCAGAATGGGAAGAATCTGCGGAATGGTCACATAGAAATGTTTTTTCCAAAATCCCGCACCATCTAATTCCGCACTTTCATAGATATTCCGGTCAATACTCTGCATGGCACCGTCCATCATCGTGAACATATACGGAACTCCCAGCCACAGGTTCACCACCAGACAACTGATAAATGCCATACCGGTTGTGGACAGAAAATTTACCGGTTTGCCTCCAATCTGTTTCAGTATCTGATTAAACAGTCCGAATTCCGTATTAAAGATTCCCATGCGCCATAACAGAATTGATACATATGCCGGCATCGCCCAGGGCACGATCAGCAGAGTCTTGTAGACCCTTCTCAGTTTTAATCCCTTCGCATTCAGCCCAACGGCAATGAAAAAGCCAAAGATCAACTGTAATGCCATACTGGATACAGTCCATAATAGAGTCCGTAAAAAAGCAGGAAGAAATCCGGAATCAAAAGCCAGCAATGCCTTTTTATAATTGTCCAGTCCAACACAATGATAATCCTTCCAATGATAAATACTCATATTGGTAAAGGATATTTCTACGGTATACAATAAGGGCACGACAATCATCAACCCTACAATGATCAGAAACGGCATACTGTAGAACCATGCTTTCTTCTTTCCTCGTTTCATCCTGCTTTCACTCCTTACCTGTCATTACATCTGCAAATTACTGCATTGCAGAAATCTGTTCCAAAGCTTCCTTCTGATGTGCATCGCATGCCGTCTGCACATCCTCTCCATGCTTATTCACTGCTGCCAGCAGGTCATCTGTCACTGACCACATCACATTCATTTCCGGAATGTTGGGCGTAGGTACTACATTGTCTGCCATAGTATTCAGTGCCATGATCATTGGGTCCTCTGACACAGATGCATCTTCATAAGCTTTACTGTTGGCAGGTGCACAGCTTGCGGCATTTTCCAGTGCCACACCGGTCTCCTTGGATCCAAGTACCTTCAACACTTCTGCCAACGCCTCCTTTTTCGTCTCTGCTGCATGCTTCAGTACATGAACGCCCTGTACTCCGGAAAAAGGTGTCAGAGATGTGCCGTTCGGCAGGACCGGCATCGGCGCAATTCCTAAGTCAATACCGGCTTCTTTGATACCCGGTACCAGCCAGGGACCTCCGATAGTACTTGCTGCTTTTCCTTCCGTAAACAGAGTTGTCACGGTATTGTACTCACCATCTGCCGGCATATATGACACAAACTGCTTATGATATTCCATAGCTTCTACCGTCTGGGGCAGATTCAATCCCGGCTCTTTGTTCTCATTGATCAGATAACCGCCAAAGCCCTGGATCCAGGCTGCTGCATTATAGGAAGTGGAATGCTGCTCGACAAATACATACTGATCTGCCGTGGTCTCATTCTTCATAAGTTCCAACAATTCATCCGTGGTCTCCGGTGCAGTCTCCATCAGATCCTTATTGTACAGAAACAGCAATGCTTCATAGTACAACGGTAATTGATATTTATCTCCCTGATACTCCCCGGCGCTTAACGTCATAGGAAGAAAATCCGCCAGATCATCCTCCGTCAACACATCGGTAATCGGAGACAGCATTCCCATCTGTGCAAAGGTACCTACTTTATCATGCGCCCACATATACATATCCGGCGCACTTTCCGGATCGTCACCCACTAATTTTAAGGCATCCGACATATTTTCTTTTCTTTCAAAAGTGACTACAATCTCCGGTGCCAGTGCATCGACCTGCTTCTGTAACGTATCGGCAATAGTGGCATCCGCACAATGCCATACAGTAATATTCACCGGTTCTGTCGTCTGCATATTCTGATTTTCCGTTGTCGTGGTTACATTACTTTCTGTATTTACGGTTGCCTCTGATCCGCATCCGCTTAACATGGATACTACTAAAAGTGAACTTAGCAACATTGCAATTTTTTTCTTCATAGATTCCTCCTTTTGATAAAACATTTTTCTACTTTTATAAAACACAGCGCTATGTTTAAAAAGTATTGAATCTTCTTTGCGAATTCGATATACTAAAAATAGCAGACCGCCTGCGAAATAGCAACGAAACAGCCCATAAAAAATGCACAAATTACGCAAACGTTTTACCAATGGAGGATTTCAGATGGCAGCAACAATCAAGGATGTAGCCAAAAAGGCCAATGTATCTATTTCCACAGTCAGCCGAGTACTGAGCAATCAGATGCATGTCTCTTCTTCCACTTATAAACGAATCCAGGATGCCGTAGCCGAATTGAATTACATTCCCAATTCTTCCGCGGTATCCCTGGTTAAAAAAAGCAGCACAACTGTCCTCTATGCTGACAGTTTTTACAAGGGACGCCCCTACGAGAATCCCCATATGTTCGACATTATCTCCGGTTCATCCCATGAATTACGCAAAAAAGGATATTTTCTCGGCTTATTGGATCTAGATTGTTCCAAAGAAAAGCCGAAGAGCGATCATCAACGCCATACAATCTAAAAGCAGATGGCATTCTGATCAACGGTTATTACGTAACTCCTGCAATTGAGAAAATACTATTAGCCACTGATTTCCCGCATATCTGTATCGGAAAACCCTCTTTCGACTCCATGCTGTCTTGGATTGACACAAATCATTCTCTGTCTTCCAATCTGGCAATCACTCACCTGGTCTCTCTCGGCATAAAAATCGCCTTCGTCGGCGGTTCTGACAAAGACAATATTTACAGAGATCGTTTTCTGGGATATCGGCTGTCTCTCGAGCGCAACAATCTCTCACCCCGAGATGCCTATGTCATCCCTACTTCTTCCAATCTGGAAGAGATCATCCAACATACCACGGAGCTTCTGCGACTACCGGAACCTCCCGACAGCATTCTGTGCTTTAACAGCCTTATCGCCGTCGGCGTCATCCAGGCAATCCGTCAGTTCCGCCTGCGCATTCCGGAGGACATTTCTATTGTCTCCTTCGACAATTACCCTTATGCACCTCTGATCACACCATCTCTGACTGTCGTGGATATTGATATGTACAGTCTTGGCACCCGTGCCGGAGCATCTCTGCTGAAAAAGATACAGAACCCGGAGATGCTGATCCAGACCTATACTGCCCTGCCACATTTGATTCAACGAGACAGCACGGTGTTACACAGTGAAACATAATTCGTATATATCCTTAAATCTTGCGGAAAATGTTCCGAATTTTAATAAAGACCATAGCTTTTCACTTAACATTTGCTCATTAGAATTAATCAGCAGACTGGCTCCTTCATCATCATATGCGATATCAAAACAATATTCTTCCTGCTCAATCTGCTTTCGTATAGAAATCATTTATAAAATCTCCAGTCTGATAGTTTCCATCACCATGTTTGTCTTTGGCAGTTCATATGCATATTCCATAATTTGTGTCATGTCCATTTTATGGATCAGCTTTCTATAGTTACTTATTATTTCTTTGTATAGATCAAAAGAAAATTTGCGCTTATTACGTATTAATTCAATCAGCAGTCTCTCTTCATTATAAATTGTTATATCCACTCCATCATACTCTATCGTTGTCTTCCCCATTTCAAAAGCATTACTGTTCTCATAAATCTGCTTCACCCGTACATCTTCAATTTTTCTATTACTTTTGGGCGTTGCGACATAATAATGATCCGGTATGGTGTCGGTCAGTCCATAATAATAAAATGCGCTGTTAAGTGTCAGTATTGCATTCGGATCTTTTTCATGACGATCTCTAATTCCGGCACATACCTATCCTCTGAATAGAGACCATTTTCTGTTATAAATAGATGACCTTCCTGTATGTTTTTTTAATTCGATAATCTGTACCATATTTTTCCAGACATTCATGATATGATAATAACATATTCACCCTCCTGGTTTTAGCTATTGTAGGTAAAATATATTTTTTACCTGTTTCTATTTCAATATCATCATAACTTATTATATTTGTCCCTATTTACCTTTGTGTGTCTAATATCAAGACAGTATAATTATGCATTTCACGAATTGCGTATGCAGTTAGAAAATCAAGTAGTCCAAATTCAAATACAATCCTAAGAGGCTTTTCAGATAATCTGGAGAGCCTTTTTATATTTTTAGAAACGTTAAGTTATTATTTTGTTCTTGTGTCTATAAATATTATAATGTCTATACTTCATGTAGTTGTACATTTAAGGCAATGAATACACATCTTAGGTAATGTCTATGAACCATTTTTTCAACACCTCAATATAGAAAATATAATTTATTTTTGAAAGGAACATTTTATGGAAAGCAAATCACAGACATTAGTTTGGCTGTAGTGCTTTTTATCAACATGTGTTAGACTACTGTTATACAAAATCGATATTTGTGGAGGTAAAGAGTGTATGAAAAAGGAACTGCGTATTCTGGTTATTTTAATTGCTGTGTTATTGGTAGGAACAGTAGGTTACTATTTCATGCCAAAGAAATTCGGTAAGAATGTAAATCCTTCTGAGGTAGACCATATAAATGTGTTCGATGGAAATACAGGAACTGGTTTTACTATCACCGATTCAGAAGATATCGAATATATAGTGGCGAATATTCAAGGTATTTCAATGAAAAGAGATGGCATTTCACTTGGAAGAACAGGATACAGTTTTAAAATTAGTTATATAAACAGCAACGATAAAGATATCATACCTGTATTTATTCTCAATAGTGATAATACAATTTGTAAAGATCCATTTTTCTATAGATGTGATGGTGGATTATGCTTTGATTACTTAAAAGCATGTGAAGAGAAATATAGAACTAATGTAACAGAATCTATAGAAGAAAAATAACTTATTGCTGATAAATGTTTTGATGGGGCGATGGTTTTTACATTGATAATAATGGTAATTATTTTATTGGTTTTGATACCTGTAGGAATTGTTGTAGATAAAAAGATTGAAGCTTATTTTGAAAATAAAAGAGAACCTTAAATTCTTATTTATGGAGGTATATATTATGAGAGTAATCATTTCAATCATTCTTATGGTAATTGCAGCGTTGGTCGGTTTTTTCTTTGGTGCTGGAATGAACGAAGCAATGGGTGGAGCAATACTACTTTCAATGATTACAGGTTTTGCTTGCACTATTAATGCTATTGAAAAGAACAAGAAGGACTGACAAATTCTTTAGGCTACAATCAATAGCGGCGTAAACGAAAAGCAGTCTTACGTTATAGAAAACTGCCCTTTCGTTTGCGCTGCGTTTGATTTTGCCAAAGTGAACAAAGTAAGCGTCACTGTAGCCAGTATGTATGGGCTTTCAATTTTTGATCTTTCCAATAAAGAAAAGCTATTTCAGAGATAATTGTAGCACAATTACTTATTTTACAAAAGCATGGCATAACAAATAGACCTCATTTCTGAGGCTTTTTGAAAAGTATGAATGAGGCTTTTTAAATCCTAAGAGGTATCTTCTGCTGTGGCTTTCCGAGATGCCCACCGCAGCATTTACACACCGAGATTTTGATGCCATAAAGAGTTTCCAGTATCTGTGGCGTTTCCATATCTTTTAGTCTGGACAGATACTGCTTACAACCAAGAAGATTTCTACATAGTGTAAGGTGTTTGGTTTTGCTTCGGGTGCATAACAAACCATAGTGTCTGATTCTCACAAAGCGTTTTGGTGGTACATGCATAAGAAATCTACGGATGAATTCAACTCCGGAAATGGTTAATTCTTTCCATGTGCCTGCCTTGCGGTAATCCTTCACATGGTATGTAACTGTATTGTCGTCCATACGGATGATGCGATGATTACTGATAGCAATTCGATGTGTGTACTTGCCAAGGTATTTAATAACAGACTGGGCTCCATTAAAGGTTTTCTTACAGTGAGGAATCCAGTTTTTGGTATAGCAGATGTTTAACAATTCCTTGAAAGTATAATGATTACGGTATTTTCACTGCTTCCAAAGAATTGAAGCTTATTATCTTTCCATAAAGTTTTGAGTTCATGCAGATATTTTCCTCTGAATAACTTAGAAAGAACTTTTACCGGAAGAAAGAATTCTTCTCCTTTATCACGCCACTGATTCTTAGCGGTCAAACCACCGCCAAGAAGAATGACATGGATGTGCGGATGATAATTCATTTCAGAACCCAAGTATGCATAATACAAATATAGCCAACCTTTGCGCCGAGATGTTTGGCATCTTCTGTAAGTTCATTGATAGTAGCGGATACTGAATGATATAACGCATCATATAGAAGCTGCTGGTTACTATAGATTATAGGATTTAACTCCTGCGGTACTGTAAATACAACATGAAAATACGGTGCATCAAGTACATCTTCACGACGTTTATCCATCCATAATTCTTTAGGTAAAGCCTGACACATGGGACAGCATCTGTTGCGACAGGAGTTATAATGAACCTGTGGATGACCACAGTCTTCACAAATGCTGACATTTGCACCGTAGGCACCTGTTTTACAGTTGATGATACAATGAGCTACCTGGGATTGCTGTGGAGAAGGATGATACGTATCAAGATATCTTGGATAAAAACGAAGGAAAATATCCTGTACGGTAGGTTTATCCATTCTTATCACCACCCTTCTTATCAAAGGACTATGAATCCCAATCAAAGTTTTATTGCTTATATGCAGATAGATTTCGGTTGATTTTGGAGAGCGATGTCCCAATAAGGATTGAATGTATCTAATATCAACACCATCTTCTAAAAGATGCGTCGCAAAACTGTGTCTGAGACAGTGGGAATGAATATCCTTTGGCAAACCTGCGCGGTTAACAGCTTTCTTTAATTCCAAGCGAGGACCGGAAGATGTGAGATAATCACCAGTCCACTGATTAGGGAAAAGAATTCCTGTTGGTCTGCCACATTTAAACCAGTATTCCGTAAGAATATCAAGAGCTCTTTGAGATAAAATGGCATAACGTGCGGTGTGTGTCTTTGATTCATGAATATAAATCTGCATATTTGTTCTGGATATATCTTCATATCTAAGATGAATAACCTCTGAAATACGTAAACCGGATGAATACATAAGAGCAAATATAGCCTTGTATTTTAAGTTAGAAGTAGCATCAAGCAGCATTTCTATTTCAGAACGAGTAAGAACTCTTGGGATAGCATAGTCATTGATTGCTCTTGGAACAAGGTTGTCATCCCATAGCTTTCCTAAAACGCGTTTATAGAAGAATACCAAAGCTCCATTTTTGTTATTAAGTGTGGATGATTTATTCCCCTTATTTTTTAGAAATAAAAGGAAATCTCTTGCATCTTCGCAAGTGAGTTCATCTGGATGTTTGTTAATAAATTTCAGAAAATCTTTAACATTATTCTGGTAAGTGCGAATTGTACCAGGCTTTAGATTTCTGAGCTTGCCAACATCTTCGATTTTATTAATATATGATTCGTACATAAAATAACCTCCATGAAAAAGTAGTAGTAACAACAGTAACTACCTATCATGGAGGTGCATTTGAAAATAAAACTGCTTGTGGAAGCAGCCAAAGATGATATTCTTTTCATAGGCAGTGAACTTTCTTGTGTATTTTGTTTTGTGTGGTAACTTAACAATAAATACTTTTCAAGAAGTAATCAACTGCCTTTTTTAGAAAAAGTAGAAAAACTGCGCCACAGCCTTGGCAGGCCATCGCGCAGCGATTTTGTTCACTTCCAGTTTGGAGAATCGAAAAAAACGGAATTTACCTATTAGGACATATAAACTCTTGACAATAAAGCTCCTATATAGTATGTTTTTAATAAACTACTATATAGGAGCTTTTGTATGGAAATGAATGGAGGATTTCTTGTCACCAAAATAAAACAGCTTGGAGACCGGATTTTTGAGAAGATTCTCAGTGAAAAGAATATTGATGCGTTTAATGGAGCCCAGGGACGTATTCTTTATGTGCTGTGGCAGGAGGATGGTATCTCAATCAGGTCACTCTCGACTAAATGCGGATTAGCGATAACATCTCTTACTACGATGCTGGAAAGAATGGAAAATCAAGGGCTGATAAGCCGTGTTCAGTCTGAAACGGACAAAAGGAAAACGCTCCTGTTTCTGACTGAGAAAGCACATGCCTTAAAGGGCGAGTACGATTCTGTATCTGATGAGATGGGCAGTATTTACTACAAAGGTTTTTCAGAGGAAGAAATTACCCGGTTTGAGGAATGCCTCGACCGCATCAGAAAGAATCTTGAGGAGTGGCAGAAGTCATGAGTATTTGTATCAAAGATCAGATTCAGAACATGAATATCGTCATTGGCTGCACAGTGGGGTGTACATATTGCTATGCCCGCAACAACGTGAAACGCTGGCATATGATTGATGACTTCGCTGACCCTGAATTCTTTCCGAGTAAGCTCAAGATGATGGAAAAGAAACGTCCGCAGAACTTTCTTCTTACCGGGATGAGCGATCTCCGGATGGAAGCCGGAATGGAGAGACGAGGTACTTGCAAAGATCCGTGAAAATCCACAGCATCAGTTCCTGTTCCTTACCAAGCGACCTGATTTGCTGGATTTTGATACCGATCTGGAAAACGTATGGTTTGGCGTTACGGTGACGAGGAAAGCAGAACTGTGGCGTATCGACGCCCTTCGGAAAAACGTCAGAGCAAAACATTACCATGTTACCTTTGAGCCGTTATTCGACGATCCCGGCATAGTTGACCTTTCCGGAATCAATTGGATCGTTGTCGGCACCATGACCGGAGCTCAGAGCAGGAAGATTCATACGGAGACGGAATGGGCATGGTCTCTGACGGACCAGGCACGTAAGCTCGGCATTCCGGTGTTTATGAAGGAAGACCTTGTCCCTATCATAGGGGATGAAAATATGATTCAGGAAATGCCGGAAGAATTCAATAAAGTGTTAGAGGTACAGAAATCATGGAAGAAGTAATGAATGGAATCCTCATTCGTGAGGTGGAAACAAAGAACATCATGACTAAGTCTAGTATGCCGGTAGGCGGTTACTCGGTCAATCCCTATGTGGGCTGTACACATGCCTGCAAGTATTGCTATGCTTCTTTTATGAAGCGCTTTACCGGGCACAAGGAGGAATGGGGCACTTTCCTTGATGTGAAGCATTGGCCGGAAATTAAAATCCGAAGAAATATGCCGGACAGCGGGTGGTCATCGGTTCTGTGACAGATGGCTACAATCCACAGGAGGAGCAATTCGGGAATACCAGAAAACTTCTGGAGCAGCTGATCGGCAGTGACGCAGATATTCTGATCTGCACAAAGTCTGATCTTGTGGTACGGGATATTGATCTGCTGAAAAAGCATGGACGAGTGACCGTTTCATGGTCGATCAACACACTGGATGAAAATTTCAAGAACGATATGGACTCTGCTTCAAGCATTGAGCGTCGTATCGCTGCTATGAAGCAGGTATATGAAGCAGGGATCCGTACAGTCTGTTTCGTATCCCCGGTATTTCCCGGTATCACGGACTTTGAAGCGATCTTTGAGCGGGTAAAGGATCAGTGCGATCTGTTCTGGCTCGAAAATCTCAATCTTCGAGGCGGTTTCAAAAAGACAATTATGGATTATATCGCCGGACAATATCCTGATCTTGTACCACTTTACGACGAGATCTATAACAAGCATAACCGCAGCTACTTTGAAGCACTTGAAGTAAAAGCTGAGAAAATGGCTAAGAAGTATGATTGTGCCTTTGTGGATAATGAAATGCCTTATGGCAGAGTCCCGCAGGGGCATCCGGTGATTGTAGATTATTTCTATCATGAGGAAATCCGTGGGACAGAGAATACCGGAAAAAGAAATCGCTAATTTCCAGTTTGGAGAATTGAGAAAAATCGGAATTTGACGAGGTAAGTAATTATGGATGTATGCAGTTTTATTAAGGCTGTGTTGGCTCAAGATGAGAACACAATCAGAAGTTTTTTTCACAAAGATTCGTATGTGAATTGGCATTGTTCCAACGAACACTTTACGGTCGATGAGTTCATTATTGCAAACTGTGAATATCCAGGTGATTGGGATGGAACAGTTGAACGAGTTGAAGTGATAGGCGATTTATTCATCACGGTAACAAAAGTTTATCCCCAAGATAGAAGTGTATATTTCCATGTGGTGTCATTCATAAGAACAGCAAATGATAAAATTACGTCAATGGATGAATACTGGGCTGATGATGGAAATCCTCCACAATGGAGAATAGATAAGCACATAGGCACACCAATTATATAAATTCAAGTTTGTCAATTACAGGTGACATTGAAAGAGACAGCCCATTCAAGGTGCTGGCTCTTTCAAAAATTCCATTCTAATAAATTGCACGACAACTTATCAAAAAATAAGCTCACCATCCGGTCTTTACTATCCTATCTTTCTTACTGTCTGTCCGCAAGTTTTATGGTTTTCATCAGTGTATTCTCCAGCACACCTGCCGGACATTCATCGCTATCCGGCTTAACTTTTTACAGCAATGTATTCAGATCCACCAGGGTTCCGCCCTCGATCTCCACGCACTTGTCACTGTTTAACTGCAGCCATACGCTGCAGGCATTGGGGTTATATACCTTTTCGTAATCCGCAGAGAACTGTAAACGTTTCGCTGCATCCATATAATCAATGATCTCGATGTTGGTGGCGTACCAGATGTCGTCTCTGCCGCCCATGTATTTACAGAAGTTCTCGATCACATCCCAGTTGTCATTATTATCGAACTCGTAGCTGTGCCCCCAGACATACATCAGCTTCAGGTACTGGCTCTTCTTGAAATCGGCGAAAAATTCCGCGTACTCCATCAGCTTCGGATCATTATGATGGCAGGTAGCATGCCACTCCAACGGATCCTTTGGCAGTGCAAAATCCGGAACCGTCTCTACCACTCTGGCATAAGCCACGCCCAACTGACGGTACAGCTGTTTGATCTCTTCACTGTAAGAACCGTTGGGATATGCATGTCCTCTGATGATCCGGCCGGTCCATTTCTCCAGACCTTTCCGGTCTTCCAACAGTTCCTCTGCGACTTCCACCAGTGGGCATCTCTCAATGGTGGGATGGGTCATGGTATGAGTTGCGATCTCATGACCGTCGTATAATCCTTCCATTTCCTCGAAGGTCATACGGGGCCGCTCTCCGACCTGTCCGTAATTCAGGTTGAAGGTTGCCTTGATCCCGTATTTATTAAAAATACCGATCAGCCGCTTATCCTGTAACTTACCATCATCATAACTCATGGTCAGAGCTTTGGCTTTTCCGCCGGGAAAACAAGTATATACTTTCATCTTTTCCATCCTTTTCTACTGTAATTTCTGTTGTGGTTTTAAAATATGATAATTTTCATCCCACATGTTTTCATCATATTACGACTGGAACAATTTTGCAACTGATAAGAATCCGGCATTAACCCTCTTTATCGTGCAGAATTTTCCATTGCCTTCCTTTCATTCATCCTTTAATATAGTAAAATATACAACCAATAAACGAATTACAATGAGAAGGGAGCATATTTATGAAAAAATTCAACTCCTTCCGTAATCGCCAGAACGGCTTTGAAGATTTAGGTTCCGGCACCGCGGAAGCAGCAAAAACGAAAAAAAGCTGGTGGAAAATCCCCGGCATCATTCTTGTGATTCTGGTAATCGCTATTTTTACTTTTAATTCCACTTACCAGATCCGTGAACAGGAGCAGGCGGTTCTGATCACTTTAGGCCAGGCCAAAGCGGTAACGGATCCCGGACTTCATTTTAAGATACCATTCATCCAGCAGGTTCGTAAAGTAAATACCACCATTCAGGGATTTTCCCTGGGATATGATGTAGATTCCAATTCTTCGGAAACCGATGATTCTCTCATGATCACTTCCGACTATAATTTTGTCAACGTCGATTTCTTCGTAGAGTATCGTTTCAGTGACCCGGTAAAAGCTGTCTATGCATCCAAGGATCCCGTACTGATCCTGCGTAACATCAGCCAGAGCTGTATCCGTACCGTGATCGGCAGTTATCCGGTGGACGATGTCCTGACTACCGGAAAAAATGAGATTCAGGCCGCTATTAAAGAAATGATTCTGGAGCGTCTGAGCGAACAGGATATCGGTATCCAACTGGTAAATATCACAATCCAGGATTCCGAGCCGCCTACCTCCGAAGTCATGGAAGCTTTCAAGGCCGTGGAAACCGCCAAGCAGGGAAAAGAAACTGCCCTGAACAATGCCAATAAGTACCGCAATGAACAGCTTCCTCTGGCGCAGGCACAGGCCGACGGTATCATCAAAGACGCTGAGGCGCAAAAGGCCGAGCGCATCAATGAGGCTACTGCACAGGTTGCGCGTTTTAACGCTATGTACGAGGAATATATCAAGAACCCGACCGTCACCAAACAGCGTATGTTCTACGAGACCATGGAAGAAGTACTGCCTGACCTTAAGGTTGTCATCGAAAGCCCCAACGGCAATACACAGACCTTCTATCCTTTGGAATCCTTCACAGGTACCGCTTCCGCTTCTTCGGAGAGCAGCACCTCTGAAGCTGCACAATAACCATTGTCTACAGAAAGGCAGTTTTATAAATATGAAAAAAGTGAAAAATATATCTCTGATTCTATTAGTACTGGCATTGTTGATCATCGGATCCTCCAGCATTGTCGTTACCAACGAAAACGAATACAGTCTGATCCGACAGTTCGGTAAAGTAGACCATGTAGTGAGTTCTGCAGGTGTTACCTTTAAGATTCCTTTTGTACAGAGCGTCGATAAGCTTCCGAAGGAGATCCTGCTCTATGATCTGTCTTCCTCCGATGTCATCACCAGTGACAAGAAGACCATGATCTGTGACAGTTACATTTTATGGCAGATCAATGATCCTCTGAAATTTGCCCAGACCCTGAACTCCTCCATCTCCAACGCAGAGAGCCGTCTGGACACCATCGTATATAACTCTACGAAAAATATCATAAGCAGTACGACCCAGAACGACGTCATCTCCGGGCGTGACGGAGAGCTGGCTGCAGCCATTATGAAAAACATTGGGAACACCACTGAGCAATACGGTATTGAATTGCTCTCCTTCGAAACCAAACAGCTGGATCTGCCCAGTGACAACAAAGCCGCTGTGTACGAGCGTATGATCTCCGAACGTGAAAACATCTCCGCAACCTATACCGCAGAGGGAAGCTCTGAGGCACAGAAAATCCGCAATACCACAGATAAGGAAGTCAATGTTCTCCTGTCGGAGGCCAATAAAAATGCGGAGATTCTCATTGCCGAGGGCGAAGCGGAATACATGAGAATTCTATCAGAAGCCTATTCCGATGAATCCAAACAGGATTTCTATTCCTTCGTCAGAAGCCTGGATGCACTGAAGGCTTCCATGACCGGCGATAATAAGACGGTGATCCTGTCTCCGGATTCCCCGATCGCGCAGATTTTCTACGGAAGATAACATAAAGGCCGGTGTCTGCAATATTCTTGCAGGCACCGGCTTTTTTATGCCAGAATCTCCTCAATTCTGCGTCTCTCTTCTTCACTGAATGCGGTTGCATGTACAATACCGATATTATCCAGGATCTGTGATGGCTTAGATGCTCCGATCAGAACACTGGTAATATCCCCATCCCTTAAGATCCACGAAAGTGCCATCTGTGCCAGGGTCTGTCCTCTCTGGGCTGCCAGATCGTTCAGTGCACGTACCTTCTTCAATGTCTCTTCCACGATCGCCGCTTCTTTCAGGAATCTGCCGTCTGTACGGACACGGCTGTCCTCAGGAATACCGTGGAGATAACGGTCGGTCAGAAGTCCCTGTGCCAGCGGGCTGAACGTAATGATGCCGATGCCATGGGCAGCCGCATAATCCTTCAATCCGTCCTTCTCAATATCTCTTACAAACATGGAATATTTTCTCTGGTTGATAATAAACGGTGTCCCCAGCTCCTTGAACAGTTCTGCTGCCGCAATGGTCTGCTCCTTATTGTAGTTGGAAATTCCCACATACAATGCCTTACCGGATCTGACAATGCCATCCAGTGCACGAACGGTCTCCTCCAACGGTGTATTTGGATCCGGTCTGTGATGGTAGAAGATATCCACATAATCCAGTCCCATGCGCTTCAGGCTCTGATCCAGGCTGGCCACCAGATACTTTTTGCTGCCCCAGTTGCCATAAGGGCCGGGCCACATATCATAACCGGCCTTCGTGGAAATGATCAGTTCATCACGATACCTTCCCAGTCCTTTTGCAAGGATCCGTCCAAAATTCTCCTCAGCGCTGCCCGGTACCGGTCCATAATTATTTGCCAGATCAAAATGTGTAATGCCATGGTCAAATGCTGTGTGGCACATGTCCTGCATATTATCAAAATTCCCATTGGAGCCGAAATTGTGCCATAATCCCAGAGAGACTGCCGGAAGCTGCAATCCACTGGCACCACAGCGGTTGTATTTCATTTCTTCATATCTTTTTTCATCTGCCTGATACATTTAAATACCTCCTTTTTCCGAAAGAAAATTATTGACATTATTGTAACTATTCAGACCCCATTCGCAAAACCGCCTCTGCGAGGCTTCCTTTTTGCTCATGAGGTTACTTCGCCATATAAAACTGCTTATCTGCCTGAATGCAAGCATTCGCAGAACACAGTTTTGCATGGCTCTGAATAGTTACACATTATTATAAATTTATTTCCATCCCGTTTCTATGCGAATTTAAAATAAATTATATATGTCTTTTTGACTATCTTTTTATATCTTCTTAAATGTCCGCAAAGCCTTATTTTATCGGCTCTACGGGCATTTTGCTTTTGTGGTAAACCTCACATATCTAGGTCTATCTTCTTATATTTTCGCTATCAAGCGTGGTTAAAATCGTGGTAAATACTTCTATGCAATTAGACGCTGAACCTCTGATTTTGCGGTATCTATGGACGCATGAGCATACCAGTTCATTGTGATACTGATATTTGAATGCCCCATGATATACTGTAAATCTTTTGGGTTCATGTTCTTGCTTGCCAGCCTTGTGCAGAACGTATGGCGTAGCGTATGCGGTGTGATATGTGGCAAGGGATTGTCCTTGTGGTGCTTGTTGTATTTCTTTACCATACGGACAAATAAGGCGTTGTAATCAATCGCAACTTTTGGCTTGCCTTTATGATTGACAAATAGGAAATTGCTCCGTCCGTCTATCACAAATGGTTCTGCCTTTGGGCGTTTCTTCATAACCCGTTGAAATGCTTGTATCGTTTCCTTGCTTAATGGCACTTGCCTTGTTCCGCTCTTTGTCTTAGGCGTTTCAATATAATAGCCTTGTTCCTTGCTCTTTAGTAACTGGTGGTCGATAATCACAACTTCATTCTTGAAATCAATATCGGCTACTGTCAGTCCGCACAGTTCCGAGATACGAAGTCCTGTTTTTAACAGTATCAGCACATCATCATAATACTTGTGATACACATTGTCCGTCTTGATGAATGAGAGTAGGACTAGTTCCTGTTCCTCTGTCAATGCGACTTTCTCTTTGGTATCATTTTCTAGGACTTCACTTAACTTGAAATCAAAGGGATTTTTCCTTACACAATCGTCTTGTATGGCGATATAGAATGACGCTTTTAACGAGCGTTTATGGTTGTTAATGGTGTTATAGGAAAAGCCTTTGTCTTTCATGCGTAACGCCCATTCCTTAGCGTCAGAGGGTTTTATCGTATCAATGCTCCTAGCACCCAACTTGTCCTCTTTCAATAACCGCATGAGCTGTTCCCGTTGTTTCTGTGTGCTTTTCTTCACGTTTGCCCTCTGTGCGTTCTGTTTGGCGTAGAGTTGGCAAAGCGTCATTTTCTTGCCTGTGCTGTCGATACCGTCCTCAATATCCCGTCTTATCTGCTGTTCCAGTTCACGAAGTGAGGGTTTTCCGTTTTCCCTTTGGTGTCGGGTCTGTGGGTGTCAATCTCCAAGCATACACATATTTTGTGTTTCCAAATGCGTCCACATATTTATATAAGTATTTTCCGTCTGTTCGTTGGCTCTCTCCAGTATGCAGGATACGTCCTTTGCTATCCCGTCTTTTTTCTTTCATGGTGTCTGCTCCTTTCCTTATTGGAAAGAGCCTTGATATGACTTGTGTTCATCATAACACATACAAGGCTCATTTGCATTAGATTGCGTCCAATTTGTCAATGACCTTTTCAAACTGTCGGCGTTTAATCTGTATGCGGTTGCCATTCATAATGAGCCAGCCAGCGTCCTTGTTTTCCTCTGCCAAGCGTCTTAACTTGTTTTCTCCGATACGGAAATACTTTGACGCTTCTTCAATGGTAAGGGTGTATTTTTCCCATACAGGAATATCGTTGTTATTCATCAGATACCCCCTTTCCCATGTTTCGTGTCATATTGAATATAGGGGATAAGGTCGGTGCGGTCTATCCTCTGTAAGTGGGCGGTTAGTTTGCTGGAAAGGGAATTGCTGTATCTTGCCTTATCAAGCATAGTTCCCACTTTTTCCAGTCCACCTAATGCGTCATGTTCTTCCAAGAAGTAAAAACTTTTGACAGCGGAAATCACGCCACCCTCTGTGAGCCATTGCTGTGTTTCCTCAAGGGAATTTTGCTGTTTCGGTACTTGCAGTTTTAAGACTTCCACAGCCCCTAAAAAGTCGTTCCCAAAACCGACACGTTTTCCATCTGCTCTTATTACTTTCATTTCTGTTTGGCACGACAAAGCGTAGGTTATTTGCCAATAGTCCGAAAGCCAGTTCCCCAAGTTCCAGCGGTCTGTCCTTGAATGTCATGGCAAAAGCATGAGCCTTATCATCACGCAGTTGCATTTCTGTCCGTTTCCAACTGCCAACTTCCTCAAGTGTCTTATTATGTTTTGAACAGACTTCCTTATCCTTATCATAAAAGCGGTAGGACAATCCCGATTTACCAGCACCGATATAAACAGTCTTTGCGGTGTCGAAATCATCAAACTTGCTTTCGTCAAAGTGGTAGCCCTCACTATTCGAGATAAATTCCTCTTTTTCGCATTTCTTCTTTATCTGCTCAATGGTAAAGAAATGGCTTTTCGTTCTTTATCGTCAATGGCAATATCAAGAAAAAAAAAGTAGAAGTTATCCTGTCCGTATCTTCGCTCACAATGTTTGAACATATCCCCAAAAGTATAATTCCTACTGTCGAGAATACGGAAAATATCATCACAACCTCTTCCGGTCATAACAAGATAACAGCCTAACCCTTGTGGGTTGTCCTCTGTCTTTCTTGCGTCGCCCGATACATAAATATCTCCAATCTGCCAGCGTGCTTGATAGGTTTTGTATTTAATGCTTGCCGGATAGACATTGAAAATGTCAGTCGGTAAACCTAAAATGTGCATGATAACATCTTCGGCGGTTGCCGTTTCAAATACAATGCTGATGTAATCAATCTTAACGGATAAATTTTTGTGTGTAGTTATAGTGCATTTCTCCTTTCGTATGCCCCGTTTTTTGCGGGGTAAAAATCGTGTTTTTTCCTTTATTTATCACAGTTTCTAGGTACTATGACATGTATGCGCAGGGCGGTGTTACATATACGCCCTTTACGAACGCCTAAAGGCGTTCCCTTTCTTCCTGTGTCTGCCCCGTTCTTAACGCTCACGAGCCTTGTAAGGCTCGTGGCTAAACGGAACAGCCCCAGTCAGAAACCTTATTTTCGGTCTGATAGTCCATGCTTATTCATGCTATCAAAGTGAAAATATATATTTTATATGCTTACTCAAGCGTGTGATTGACCCTAGCGTGCTTAATCACTCTGTCTAATACGATAATAACTCCATTAGAATTACTTGTCAAGAAGTTTTTGTTGACTTTTAGATATAGATTAAGTATGATATGCTTATAAATACCAAGAAAAGCAACGAAAGGAGCGGTTATACTAAGTTATGGAGCATTATGAAAAGAAAATCAGTTTCTTAGGAGAAAACATACAGACCATAAGAAAACACAGAGGAATGAAACAACAGGAACTTGCGGACAAAATCGGTATCAATATGCAGAGCCTTTCCAAGATTGAACGTGGCGTGAATTATCCTACCTTTGATACGTTAGAGAAGATAATGGACGTGCTGGGAGTAACACCCAATGAATTATTGTCGGGAGAATGGAAGTATATTGACCATACTGAGCCATATATCATGGACGTTATCAAACGGGAACAGGACTTTAATGTTTCCTTAGATTATCTGTCTGAAAATGAATTTTTCGATGATGAAAAAGAATGCACATTTTACAAGGCATATAAACTCATACAGTATATCCATAACTACATTACCAATGAGGTTACGGAGTTGGAAGAACTTATGGAAATCAAGCAGTTGATACAGCGTCAAAAATGGAACGCATGATAAAAGTACATAAGGAAATGCGAGGGTTAGACCGATACAGAGAACAGCCCAAAGAGTATAAATACCATGACCCTTATGATGATTGGATATTTCGTCAGCTTGCGGATATAGACAACAGAAACAACATTCCCGACACTTCTCCACAAGTAGACTTTAATGAAGCAGACTATGAAGATTATCTAAAGGCGAAATGGAACAGAGGTCTTTAATTTCCTCTTGCATGGAAGATACAGCAAACAAAAAGCCCAGTAAAGAGTGCAAAGCACCACCAATGGTGGCAAGGCTCTTGACAGGGCTTTTTCTTTTCTGTTGTGGGGTAATCAAGAGGAAGAAAGAAAAAGTGTGCATTTTTGTTCCATAAATGCTAAGGGTATGCTGATTTTTATTGTGGCGGATATATGGAACTGTTATAATATGGATATGAAGAAAGCGACAAATTTGAAAGTGTTAATAATTTTCAAACAGCCTCATTGCATGGAAATAAGAAACAGACTATCCTTAAAGTAGGAGGTGGCACAAATGGCAAATGAAGATAAAAAAGATTTTAATGCTATGTTGCATGATAGTAAGGATATGCCAAAATTTCAAATTATCATAGACCAGAAAAGTATTGAGAAATATGGTGGAAACAAAATGTATTTTGCTCCCCCGATTGACTATGACAAAGTAATGAAAAAAGTTCCGTATGGTAAAGTGATTACGGTTGGAAAAATACGAGAACACTTTGCAAAATTGAGTGGTGCAGATTTTACAGAGCCGATTACAGCGGGTATATTTGTTTCTATTGTAGCGTGGGCGAGTTATCAGCGTTCCGAAGATGAAACACCCTATTGGAGAACATTAAAAGCAAACGGAGAATTAAATGCTAAATATCCAAATGGTATTGAAGCACAGAAAGAAAAATTAGAAGCAGAGGGACATACCATTATTCAAAAGGGGCGTAAAAATATACGATACTATGTAAAGGACTATGAAAATTCTCTTTTTGATTTGAAATAGGCAAATTCTATTTCACAATTTCATATCTCTATACACAAAGCAGTTAGTCTTAGGATTGACTGCTTTTTTCATACCTAAATTCTTTAGGCTACAATCAATAGCGGCGTAAACGAAAAGCAGTCTTACGTTATAGAAAACTGCCCTTTCGTTTGCGCTGCGTTTGATTTTGCCAAAGTGAACAAAGTAAGCGTCACTGTAGCCAGTATGTATGGGCTTTCAATTTTGATCTTCCAATAAAGAAAAGCTATTTCAGAGATAATTGTAGCACAATTACTTATTTTACAAAAGCATGGCATAACAAATAGACCTCATTTCTGAGGCTTTTTGAAAAGTATGAATGAGGCTTTTTAAATCCTAAGAGGTATCTTCTGCTGTGGCTTTCCGAGATGCCCACCGCAGCATTTACACACCGAGATTTTGATGCCATAAAGAGTTTCCAGTATCTGTGGCGTTTCCATATCTTTTAGTCTGGACAGATACTGCTTACAACCAAGAAGATTTCTACATAGTGTAAGGTGTTTGGTTTTGCTTCGGGTGCATAACAAACCATAGTGTCTGATTCTCACAAAGCGTTTTGGTGGTACATGCATAAGAAATCTACGGATGAATTCAACTCCGGAAATGGTTAATTCTTTCCATGTGCCTGCCTTGCGGTAATCCTTCACATGGTATGTAACTGTATTGTCGTCCATACGGATGATGCGATGATTACTGATAGCAATTCGATGTGTGTACTTGCCAAGGTATTTAATAACAGACTGGGCTCCATTAAAGGTTTTCTTACAGTGAGGAATCCAGTTTTTGGTATAGCAGATGTTTAACAATTCCTTGAAAGTATAATGATTACGGTATTTTCACTGCTTCCAAAGAATTGAAGCTTATTATCTTTCCATAAAGTTTTGAGTTCATGCAGATATTTTCCTCTGAATAACTTAGAAAGAACTTTTACCGGAAGAAAGAATTCTTCTCCTTTATCACGCCACTGATTCTTAGCGGTCAAACCACCGCCAAGAAGAATGACATGGATGTGCGGATGATAATTCATTTCAGAACCCCAAGTATGCAGAATACAAATATAGCCAACCTTTGCGCCGAGATGTTTGGCATCTTCTGTAAGTTCATTGATAGTAGCGGATACTGAATGATATAACGCATCATATAGAAGCTGCTGGTTACTATAGATTATAGGATTTAACTCCTGCGGTACTGTAAATACAACATGAAAATACGGTGCATCAAGTACATCTTCACGACGTTTATCCATCCATAATTCTTTAGGTAAAGCCTGACACATGGGACAGCATCTGTTGCGACAGGAGTTATAATGAACCTGTGGATGACCACAGTCTTCACAAATGCTGACATTTGCACCGTAGGCACCTGTTTTACAGTTGATGATACAATGAGCTACCTGGGATTGCTGTGGAGAAGGATGATACGTATCAAGATATCTTGGATAAAAACGAAGGAAAATATCCTGTACGGTAGGTTTATCCATTCTTATCACCACCCTTCTTATCAAAAGGACTATGAATCCCAATCAAAGTTTTATTGCTTATATGCAGATAGATTTCGGTTGATTTTGGAGAGCGATGTCCCAATAAGGATTGAATGTATCTAATATCAACACCATCTTCTAAAAGATGCGTCGCAAAACTGTGTCTGAGACAGTGGGAATGAATATCCTTTGGCAAACCTGCGCGGTTAACAGCTTTCTTTAATTCCAAGCGAGGACCGGAAGATGTGAGATAATCACCAGTCCACTGATTAGGGAAAAGAATTCCTGTTGGTCTGCCACATTTAAACCAGTATTCCGTAAGAATATCAAGAGCTCTTTGAGATAAAATGGCATAACGTGCGGTGTGTGTCTTTGATTCATGAATATAAATCTGCATATTTGTTCTGGATATATCTTCATATCTAAGATGAATAACCTCTGAAATACGTAAACCGGATGAATACATAAGAGCAAATATAGCCTTGTATTTTAAGTTAGAAGTAGCATCAAGCAGCATTTCTATTTCAGAACGAGTAAGAACTCTTGGGATAGCATAGTCATTGATTGCTCTTGGAACAAGGTTGTCATCCCATAGCTTTCCTAAAACGCGTTTATAGAAGAATACCAAAGCTCCATTTTTGTTATTAAGTGTGGATGATTTATTCCCCTTATTTTTTAGAAATAAAAGGAAATCTCTTGCATCTTCGCAAGTGAGTTCATCTGGATGTTTGTTAATAAATTTCAGAAAATCTTTAACATTATTCTGGTAAGTGCGAATTGTACCAGGCTTTAGATTTCTGAGCTTGCCAACATCTTCGATTTTATTAATATATGATTCGTACATAAAATAACCTCCATGAAAAAGTAGTAGTAACAACAGTAACTACCTATCATGGAGGTGCATTTGAAAAATAAAACTGCTTGTGGAAGCAGCCAAAAGATGATATTCTTTTCATAGGCAGTGAACTTTCTTGTGTATTTTGTTTTGTGTGGTAACTTAACAATAAATACTTTTCAAGAAGTAATCAACTGCCTTTTTTAGAAAAAGTAGAAAAACTGCGCCACAGCCTTGGCAGGCCATCGCGCAGCGATTTTGTTCACTTTCAGATTGGAGTGATGAAATGGTGTTTGTTAGAGCTGTTCAATAAGATTATCGGTGCATAAAATTTTATTGTGGTGCAGATATGAAAATGATATAATGTGGATATGAAGAAACGGACAAATTAGAATTTGGAGTGAAACAGAATGATTATAATAATCGAAACCGTAATTTTATGTATCGCGTTTTTTCTAATATGTTTTTGGGGAACAGGTACAGATAACAAAAATTTAAAAAGCTATTCATCTTATCCAGATGAAGTGCAAAATCGAATAAAGAGTATTGCAGAATATCAAGGAAAATTTAAGGAAAGCAATAAAGTGGTTACATTTAGCCAAAATAATTCATATATATATATGTTGACAACAAGCTGCTTTTGTATATAATATTATATAAAAGGGGGGGAATGTTTATGTTACATAGCATGCGTATTCGATAAGCATTGAAATCAAAAAAGATTTTTCCCATTTTCAATATGGGCTTTTTTGTCATGCTTATTTTGCGTATGCTATACAACAAAACTAACGACGTATAGACATAGTATAAAAACTATGCCTTAATTTTGTTGTAGTATTATATGTATAAATGCAGGTCAATGCTCATGTTGAGAATTGACCTGCATTTTTTTGCGCAAAAGGAGAAATATTATGCTTGAAAAATATTGGATAAAATGTCCAATTTGTAACGGAAAGACGAGGGTTCAAGTATTTTATAATACGGTATTAAGAAATTTTCCTCTTTTCTGCCCTAAATGTAAATTAACGCATATCGTTGATGTTGAAAAACTAGAAATCATAATCAAAAACTCTGAAAAACAAACTTTTTAATTTTGAAAAGGAAGGATATTTAAATGAAACACTTACCTAAAAGTACACCTACGGAAATATTGAATGACCCATACGGATTTACTTACAAAGAAATGTCGGAAGTAATTGGAGAGGATAAAGCAAGAGCCTTATATACGGAATTATATAAACAGCCATTTCACAAAGAAAATCTATCAATATCAACAAAAAAAGTCTATAAAAGTAGCGATACTGAAAAGTATGTTTATGAATTGAAAGATAACAGGTATATTGAAACGGTTTTTATTAAACGGCGAGATGGTGGGACTGTTTGCGTAAGTACGCAAGTTGGTTGTTCTGTTGGCTGTATTTTTTGTGAGTCCGGACGCAATGGTTTTGTTCGTAATCTAACACCGTCTGAAATTGTGCAGCAGGTTGTATTGATACGTCAAAAAGTAAATCGTATCGTTTTTATGGGAATGGGAGAACCTTTATTCAATTACGACAACTTGATTGCAGCAATCCATATTCTTCGAGATAGAAATGGACTTAACTTTCCAACCGACGGCATTACCGTATCAACAGTTGGTCCAGTTAATCAATTAAAAAAATTGCGCGAAGAACATCTAAAAATTCAGTTGACAATATCTTTACATGCAGCAACACAGGCTGCGAGAAACTGTATCATTCCTCATATGCACATGTACGCTATTGAAGATGTTGTTAAGCAAGCATTGTCCTATTCTCAAAGGCATAATCGAAAAGTGGTATTTGCGTATTTGCTTTTACCAGGTATAAATGACCGTTCCTCAGATATAAGGCAACTTGCAAAATGGTTTAAGGGCAAAAATGTTATGATTAACGTGCTGCAATACAACCCGACGAGTAATTCAAAAATTAGAGCACCACAAAAACAAGAAATGGTTGCGTTCAAACATCAATTAGAGCAAACAGGACTTGAAGTTACCATGAGAGTTTCTCATGGTAGAGAGATTAAAGCAGCTTGTGGACAGTTAGCTAATACATATAATAAAGCCAAAAAACAACAGAAATAATTTAATTAAAAGAGCCAGACGCACAGACGCAGAGCCGATAATATGCAGTTTGAAATACTGCTGTTATCGGCTCTTTTTTGATTTTAATTTGTGCCCCCAATAACCATATTGGAGCAAAATCAGAACTGTTGCTTGTCGTTCTTTGATTTCCGCAGCAGCTTTGAAAAATCAAAGCCGCCGTTTCTTTTTATCTTCTAATGAAATGACGCGGTATCACTGTTAAAAGCGGCGGCTAAAGGAGGTAGCCGCCATGAAGCACATACCCTATCGACAAAATCCGACGGTCATTGACACATCAAAAAAAGCCCGCCCACCACCGGGGAAAATTACGCTTGTATATATGAACTGTCTAATCATCTAAATACTGCTTACAATACCTATGCGCCTGTCCGGGCTTTTCGGACGGGCGCATTTTGCTGCTCAAAAAATTTTTTGAAGAAATTTATATCCAATTTTCTGTTATTTCTGTTCGTACTATTTATATTAGGGTTGTTTATCAAAGAAAATGGCTTCACACATAATTTTCTTTGTTTAAGTATTATAGGACAGGGATTGAATATCTTTGACTTATTTATTGTAGACCTTTTATGGTGGCGGAATACAAAGCGTGTTCGTTTAAGAAAAATGCCAGAAAAGGAATTGTATCAAAATCCGAAAAAGCATATAGAAGCGTTTATCAGAGCCTTTATTATGTATCTGCTAATTGCTCTGATAGACGGATATATATTGACACTTTTATAGGAATAGATATAAGTAAATCCCAGTTTGACAATTTCATATCCATACACACAAAGCAGTTAGTCTTAGGATTGACTGCTTTTTAAAAAGACACCATTTAGGTGTAATGATGTCTTTTGGGTGTTATTTTATAGGTCATATCAAGGCTCATTCAATCGTGGTAAATTCGTGGTAAAATGAGTTTTTTCTATACTTCAAAATACTTGAAAGTATAGTGTTTATGCGGATAATCGAAAATTAGATATAAAATTTAAAATAATAAAGTGCAATATCTTACGAATTATCTCTTACGTCCCACGATCTTCAGCCGGCTGAAAAACAGGTAATACACAATAAAAGCAATACTGGTCACCGTCCAGGTCAGCGGATAGCTGAATACAATGGTGAGAATGTCATTTTTCAGAGGTACGGCTGTCAGGATCCATACCACGCGCAGTGCGCAGATCCCCAGGCAGCATATGATCATGGGAAGCCAGCTGTCGCCGATACCGCGCAGAGTACCGGACAAAATCTCAATGGCAATATAGGTAAAATATGTAGGTACCAAAAAATGCAGAATCTGTTCTCCGATCACTACCACCTGTGCATCTGTGGTAAACAGTTGATAACAGATCGATGCATAATTATAGAGGATCACGGACAACAGTACGGTTGCCCCGGCTGTAATCCCCATACAGGTACGGACTCCCTTGTGTACACGATCCATTTTCCCCGCACCATAATTCTGCCCCACAAAGGTAGTGATCGATATGCCAAAGGCATTGACGATCATCCAGAACAGGCTGTCAATCTTGCTGTAGGCTGTCCATGCCGCTACCGTATCCGTTCCCAGTTCGTTAACGCTGGACTGGATCAGAATATTGGACGATGTATACATTACCGACTGCAATCCCGCCGGAAGTCCGATCCGGATGATCCTGTGGAACATTCTTCCATCAAAACGGATCTTTCTCAGTTCCAGACGATGCATATCTTTCGTCCGCATCAGCACCCACAATACCAGCACAGCGCTGAGTGCCTGCGACAGTATCGTAGCAAGTGCGGCACCTGCCACACCCATATGCAGTCCGATGACAAACACAATGTCCAGCACAATATTGGTCAGGCAGCTGACAATCAGGAAATACAGCGGTCTCTTGGAATCCCCCACAGCCCGCAGGATACCTGCGCCCATGTTGTAGATCAGATTCCCGATAACGCCCAGAAAATAGATTCGGATATAGGTTGTCGACGGTCCCAAAATCTCCTCAGGTGTAGACATCGCGCGTAGTGCCCATGGTGCCGCCGTAATACCCACGATCATCATGCCGACTCCCGCTACCAGGCTGAACGCAATGGAGGTATGTACGGCATAGCCTACCATCTCGGCACGTTTTGCCCCATAATACTGAGAGATAATGACTGTGGCACCGCTGGACAATCCAACGAAAAATCCCACCAGCAGCTGGATCAGCGTACCGGTGCCGCCACCTACCGCCGACAAAGCTTCTTTTCCGACAAAGCGCCCTACGATCACCGCATCCGCTGCATTATATAATTGTTGAAAAAAGGTCCCGAACAAAATAGGGAAAAAGAACAGGAGCAGCTGCTGCCAGATGACTCCCGTTACGATTTTGTTCTCTTTCCCTATAACATTTTCTGTCTGCTCTTGTGTTTTCTTTGTATTTTCTTCCATATAAATCATACCCTTTGAAAATCTGTACTTCTACGATGATAGTATCATTTCCACCAAACCTTTTCAAGAGGGCAATCTTATCCACAGCCAAGGGCAGGAAAAACCCCGGGTGGTGGAAGCACCCGGGGGCCTTGTCTGCACCCGGATGAGTCGCAGCATCCGGGCACAGCACTCTGTATATACCAAATTGAGGGATTAGATAAAAGCTAAGTTAGGGGCAAGCCACTCCCGTGCAAGCACGTCGTGTCTTAGGGATTATAACCCTGGCATTATTACTCCACGTCTTGCAGAGCTGCGAAGTCTTCTTCGCCGGTACGAACCTTTACTACCTTGTCAACGTTGTATACGAAGATCTTGCCATCGCCGATATGTCCGGTGTACAGAGCCTTCTTGGCAGCCTCGATCACAGTTGCTACGGGGATCCTGCTGACTACGACTTCTACCTTCACCTTAGGCAGCAGGGTCGCATCCATTTCAACACCACGATACATCTCGCCGGCGCCCTTCTGTACGCCACAGCCCATGACCTGTGTCATGGTCATACCGGTTACACCCAGATCGTTCAGAGCCTTCTTCAGTACCTCGAACCGGGCAAGCTTTGCAATAACCACTACTTTGTAGATTCCGGTTGCAGGAATTGCTGCCGGAGCTGTCTCTACCTTTACTGCCGCTTCCTTCATGGCTGCGGAAGCTGTGTCATAATCACTTACGCCAAGGCTGGTATTTTCATTTACCTCCATGGTCATAGTGTTGGAAATATCCATAATGCTGAAGCCTGCATATGCGGAAGGAAGACCATGCTCACAGGAGTCCAGACCAACAATCTCTTCTTCCTCAGATACACGTAAGCCTACGGTAGCCTTGATGATCAGGAAAGCAATGGTAATAGTTACTGCAGTCCATGCCGCCACACTTACAAAACCTAACAGTTGCAAACCAAGCTGCCTGAAGCCACCGCCATAGAACAGGCCTACCACACTGTCATTGCCGGGTGCGGAAGTGGTTGCAAATAAACCGGTTGCGATAGTACCCCAGATACCATTCATGCAATGTACTGCAACAGCACCTACAGGGTCGTCAATATGAAGCTTATAATCCAGAAGCCATACACCAAATACTACCAGAAGTCCTGCTACTGCACCGATCACGATAGCACCGAAGCAATCCGTCACATCACAAGGAGCGGTAATCGCTACCAGACCTGCCAGAGATGCATTCAGACACATGGATACATCAGGTTTGCCATATTTGATCCAGGTAAATACCATACATACTACAGTTGCGATTGCGGGAGCTACGGTAGTGGTAAGGAATACAGAACCTAACTGCTCTACGGAAGTACAAGCAGCACCATTGAATCCATACCAGCCAAGCCACAGGATAAATACACCAAGGCATCCAATCGGAAGGTTGTGTCCGGGGAATGCATTTACTTTTACAATCTTACCACTCTTGTCCTTTTCAAACTTACCAAGACGGGGACCTAAAAGCTTTGCTCCGATCAAAGCAGAGATACCGCCTACCATGTGAATTGCACAGGAACCTGCGAAATCATGGAAGCCAAGCTGTGACAGCCAGCCGCCGCCCCAGATCCAGTGAGCTTCAATGGGATAGATCAAAGCGGAGATCACACCGGAATAAATACAATAGGATAAGAACTTGGTTCTCTCTGCCATAGCGCCGGATACGATGGTAGCTGTGGTAGCACAGAACACCAGATTAAATACAAACTTTGAATAATCAAAATTCTCATAGGCAGTAAAGATGTCCAGTCCCGGCTTGCCGATCAGACCTACTACATCTTCACCAAGTAACAATCCAAAGCCAATCAAAATAAATACTACAGTACCGATACAGAAATCCATCAGATTCTTCATCAGAATATTACCGGCATTTTTGGCTCTGGTAAATCCGGTCTCCACCATTGCGAATCCTGCCTGCATCCAGAACACCAGGGCCGCACCGATCAGAAACCAGACTGCAAATAATTGACCATCTACTGCGCTTAAGATTTCTTCTGTCATAACATTTTCCTCCTCACTCTTCGTGAAATATCTTCCACAATATTTCACCGGTGTAAAAAAATATGCGATACCATGGTCTCTCCTTCGAAGCCCCATTGCATCGCATCCTTTGGGTATAGCAGTTAAACTGTTTTCCACATACCCTTACGCTATTTTTGTCCGGCCACGCGCGTTGTGATTCCGCCGGACAATACCCGGGATATACATCCCGGTATGATTAGCGGTCGTCAAGTGACCATTCGTGCCAGCACGATGTTCACTTTCCTCGTCGCCATAACAAAAAGGGCGCTACAGTTTTATTCTGTAGCGCCTTTGCTATGTTGAGAGTATAGCACCGTGGTTTTAGAGTGTCAACATGTTTTTTATATTTTCTTTATATTTTTACAGTTCCATAAGAAGTCGCTCATAGCAAGTTCCTTCCCAGGTGACCTGATCCAGTTGGGTAAATCCCAGTCTTTCCGCAAGGTGCAGGGATATTTCGTTCTCTGGCATCACTAACATCTGCACTCGCTCAAATCCCAATTCTTCTTTCCCGTATTTTAATAATGCCTTGCATACTTCCGTGGCATACCCTTGCCGCTGCCACGGGACACCGATGACGAAGCCCAGCTCCGGATCCTCGTAACCCTCGCGGTTGGAGAATCCCGCTCTGCCGATCACCTGTCCGGTCATCCGGTCACAGATCGTCCAGACGCCGTAATTATAAAAATAATACATATTTTCCGTATAATCCTTCAGATAGGCCTCTTCTTTCGCCCGCTCCGGATAGAGTCCTTCTGTGTACTTCGTCACAGAAGGATCCGCATAAATCTCATAAAGGGCATCCAGATCCTCCGCACCGGTCTCCCGGATGAGACACCTCTCCGTGGTCAGAATCTCCCAGGGAATGCCCACGTATCTGCGATAGACCTTCTCCAGATAATCAAAATCCAGTTCACTGATATTTTCACAGGCATAACGGACACCGCTAAAATCCTGATCCCTGTTGTCCTCATGGAGCCAGACAAGCACCGGGCAGCCCTGCTCCAAGAGTTCCTGTGCACGTATACCGTTATCTACGATCCAGAGTTTTCCCTGCCCGCTTTCATACCCGGACATCATGCTATCCCGGACGCTTTTCTCTTCGAAGCACTCTTTTCCCGACCCGTTTCTTTGTTGGGAAAATTCTCTTTCCTGTCTCTGTCTGCGAATCGCATCCAGCAGGGCATGCATCTGCGCACCATATTTTTTACTGTAGCTTTTTCGTTCCTCGTCCGATGCACCTTCCGGATATATTTCTATTGACACCTGCTTCAAAAAATCCATCTGCAGCAATTCTCCTCTTTACGTTTTCCTGGGAATCCATTACAATAATATTTATATTTTATGATGCCAGGGTCAAAAGGTCTAAGCCCACATGAGTTTGCTCATAGGTGGGTGAAAGACCTTAGGACCCGCTCCGATATGAGCATAAAAGTGGGATGATAATCCCACGATATGCGAATATTGGGTATAATTGTGAGAGTGCGTAGCACGAAGCAATTCGTAGGCATCAAAGTCGGGGGCTTTTGACCCCGACATCATTTTATTCTATTTCTGTCAAGAAAGAAAGGAAATTATTATGGCAAAAAATCCTATTGTTACTATTACCATGAAGGATGGCGGTGTGATCAAATGCGAGCTTTATCCCGAAGTTGCCCCCGAATCCGTTAACAATTTCATCAGCCTGATCAGCAAGCATTTCTATGATGGTCTGATCTTCCACCGTGTCATCCGCGGTTTCATGATCCAGGGCGGATGTCCCGATGGCACCGGCATGGGTGGTCCCGGCTACAGCATCAAGGGTGAGTTCGCTGCCAACGGTGTGGCCAATGATCTGAAACATACCGAAGGCGTTCTGTCTATGGCAAGAGCTATGCATCCCGATTCCGCAGGCAGCCAGTTCTTCATCATGCACAAAACCAGTCCTCACCTGGATGGCTCTTATGCCGCTTTCGGTAAGGTCATTGAGGGCATGGATGTGGTAAATAAGATTGCAGATACCCCTACTGATTACAGTGATCGTCCTCTGGAGGACCAGGTAATGGAAAGCGTTACCGTAGATACCTTCGGTGAGACCTATCCCGAGCCCAACAAGCTGGACAGATAAGATTTCAAAAAAACAACCTCCGTAGGTCAGATGTTCTCTGATCTACGGAGGTCTTTTTATGTCTATGGTTTTCATATCTGTGGATCAATATTCCACGTTTTCACAATTTTCAATAAAAATAGGAGCTTCCACTTCGCCCTTCATCTCCTCAGTAATCTCATAAGAGAAATTCCGGAAATGAATATTTTCCGCATTGCGGGCATACAGCACTCTGAGAGAGTCCTCCAGGATCACATTCCCCTCATTGGGACGCAGATCATGGCAATTCTTCGGCCAGTCCGTCTTCTTCTCCAGTTGGACATGAATACCGTCAAATGTGATATCCCGGATATTTTTCGAATCGTCACCATAGATCAGGATGCCATTCTCTCCGACACAGTTGATATTCTGGAAACGGACATTCCGGATATATCCCACATTCGTCTCCGTATTTCTCTTCACCGCAGTGATGGTAATGGGTTCTGCCTCGCCCCACCAATGTACCTTGGAGAACAGGCGGGTATCAATATTCAGATTGGAGAATGTGACATTTTCTATACAGCCTTTATCACGTAACTGCAGGGAAATAGCACGGTTGGTGCGCTGGATACTACAGTTGGTCACGGAAATATTCCGAAAAGGTGCTTCACTCTCCGTGCCGAACTTGATAGCGGCACTGGTGGAGATCATGGTACAGTTATCCACTACAATATTTTCGCAGGGACCATATTCCATGGCAGCCGCCGTATTCTTAAATACAATACAGTCATCTGCGCATTCAATATGACAGTTGGAGATTCTCACATTACTGCAGTGATCCGGATCAATGCCATCGCAGTTAGCCAGACGCAGATTATTAATAATACGGATTCCCTCAATCAATACTTCCTTACATCCCACCAGATGAGTGGTCCAGAATGCACTGCCGGTCAGGGTTACCTGCTGGATGGTCAGATGCCTTACATTTTCCAGGAACAGCAAAGGTACTCTTGGATAAAAATATCCGTCAATATGCCATTTGGTCACTTTTCCATAGAATATCTTCTCGTTGCCGTCAATCTTACCAAATCCGGTGATGGCCACATTTTCGGCATCCTTGCTGTATACAAAATTCAGCGTCGGTTTTCCATTGTAATCACAGGCATTGTAGGTCGGAGTATCTACCTTACTGATCTGCGGCGTTCCCACTTTCAACATATCGAAATCTTCCAGATGGTCACTGGCTTTCAGGACAGCCCCCATCTCCAGATGAAATTCTACATTTGATTTCAGAAAAATAGTTCCGCTCCGGAAGACATGTCCTCCCTGTAACAGGACCTTACCGCCGCCAGCCTGGCTGCAGGCATCAATCGCCTTCTGGATGGCTGCAGCGTCATTCGTCACGCCATCACCTTTTGCACCGTATTCCAATACATCGTATATCATCCTCTCTTAGCCCTTCAGGCCGGAAGTTGAAATTCCTTCTACCAGATATCTCTGCAGGCAGAAGAAGATCAATACTGCAGGCAGAATAGACAAGGTTGCCATAGCGAACATAGCACCGTAGTCGGAAGAAGAACTGGGGTCACAGAACATTTTCAGTGCCAGACTGACAGGATATTTCTCTGTCTTGTTGACATACAATAATGCTCCAAGGAAATCATCCCATCTCCACATAAAGGAGAAGATACATCCGGTGATCATGGTAGGAACCATCAGCGGGAAGATGATCTTGGTGAAAATAGTATAATAGGAGCAGCCATCAATCTTTGCTGCCTCATCCAGTTCTCTGGGAATGCCTTCAATAAAGTTTGTCATCATATAAACGAAGAAACCCTGAATAGCAAAGCAATAAGGCACGATCAGCGGCAGATTGGTTCCAACCCAGTTCAGCTTCTGATACCAGAGATACTGAGGATCATCAGCACCTGTGCGGGCAGCATCATAGATGCCAGCATTGCTGCGAAGAGAAGCTTTCTGCCGGGGAATTTGCATCTGGCAAATCCATAGGCTACCACAGAGGAAGACAGTACAGTTCCAATGGTGGCGGTAATGGAGATAAACAGGGAGTTCTTAAAGAAGGTGCCGAATCCTACCTTGGCAAATCCCTTCCAGCCGTTCACATAGTTCTGTAACGTGAACTTCTCCGGGATCAGACTGGTGGCCGTAGTGAAGATGGTGTTCGTATCCTTAAAGGAGCTCATTACCATCCATACCAGAGGGTAAATCATTACCAGTCCGAAAGCACATACTAAAACATGATATATAATATTACTGATTGTCTTTTTTCTTTTCATAATAACACCCACTTACGCATTGCGGCGTACCTTTCCGATTCTATAAACCGCCATCGTATACCCACAGTTTTTTGGTTGCAAACAGGATCCATGTAATAAATGCGATCAATGCCAGCATGATCCATGCCAGTGCTGCGCCGTAACCGGTACTTCCGAAGAGGAAGGACTGCTGGTACATGTATACCGTGTAAAACAGAGTAGAGTTCATGGGTTTACCCTGTGTGATGATCAGGCACTGTGTGAATGCCAGGAAGCCGTTGATCATCTGCATTACCAGGTTAAAATGGATCGTGGGAGTCAGAAGCTTCAGTGTGATCTTCCAGAACTGCTGCCATCCGTTGGCACCATCCACTCTTGCCGCCTCATAGAGACTGACAGGAATCTGCTTCAATGCAGACAGGAAGATCAGCATGGAAGAACCGAACTGCCATACTGCCAGAATGATCAGAGTCCAGATTGCGGTTCTGGTATCTCCTAGCCAGGCTACCGGCTCTTTCATTCCGAACACCATCAAAAGTTTATTTACAAGTCCGTCTACCGCAAACAATCTCTTCCAGAGGATTGCTACTGCTACAGATCCACCGATGATGGAAGGCAGATAATACAGTGCACGGTAAACGCCTGTCATTTTCGTACTCTTAAATAAAAGCAGTGCAACGATCAATGCGAAGATCAGTCGTAACGGAACCGAAATGATGGCAAATTTGAAAGTTACCACCAGCGACTGATAAAACGTTGCATCGGAAAACATTCTCTTAAAGTTCGCCCAGCCTGTAAATGTAGGGGGCTGTAAAATGTTGTAATCGCAGAAGGAATAGTACAGCGATATACACATGGGAATAATCATAAACGCCAGAAATCCAACGATAAATGGCATAGTACATACGATACCTGCAGCCTTTTCCGTATTCAGCTTCTGACGGATAGTCATATGCTTTGTTGTCTTCATAACGTTACCTCCGTTGCTGCAGCATTCATAGAAGCAGCCTTTTTTTCAGAATGGGTACTGTGGGATCTTCCACAGTACCCATTTGGTCTTTCTAAAAATGTTGTAATACTTATACTGTGCTACTGCTTATGTAAGCCCTGACAGCTTATCTGGACATGATCTGGTTGCCCATCTTGAACAGATCTTCTGCTGCCTCCTGTGCGGTCATCTGACCATAGAGGATCTTATCAACCAACTGGTTGTAGTAATCATATACTTCATTTGCTCCATCAGGGATCGCAGGGCTGATAGCGGAGCAGTTGGGAGTTACTACGTCATTTACATACTTGGTAACCACCTGTGCAGTCTCATCCTGCAGAGGAGCGATAGCGGATGCTACTACGGAAGAAGCAGGCACACCTCTCTCACCAAGAAGAATCTTGTTAGCATCTTCAGAGTTCAGCAGATAATTTACAACCTTAACAGCTTCAGCCTCATTCTCGCCGGCATCTCTGGATACTGCAAAGAACTGGCTGGGCTTTAAGAAGTTAGACTTCTGAGGGTTCTCGGAAGGCCATGTGGTGATACCTATCTCCATGCCTTCGGGAGCGGCCGCTACCATAGCGGACAGCTGGTTGGACCAGAAGAATCCGCACCAGGACTGGGTTGCTTCGGAAGAGAAGTATACCAGAGGACTCTGCTCTACAGAGTTGGAAGTCAGTTCAGCGTGAACATCTGCGCCGATGATCCATCCGTCCTTGACACCATCTTCATAAATCTGGAAGCCCGGTACCAGACTTGCTGCATCTGTTACATTGAGGGAATCCTCATTAAACAGCTTCACCACATCGTGAGAACGCATTGCATAGGGCAGATAGTTGTCACCTGCACTGTAAGGAAGATCAGTCTTAACACCGGACTTCTCATAAACCTCACGTGCCACTGCCTCGAACTCATCAATTGTCATGTTATCTTTTACAGTGATTCCCAGGCTATCCAGCAAGGTCTTGTTGTAGAACAGGGAAGGTGCATTCATTCCTGCACAGATTGCATATAACTTACCGTCAATGGAACCCGCATCCAGAATACTCTGAGATACATTAGATACATCCAGCGTGCCATCTTCTACATAAGGTGTCAGGTCTACCAGCAGATCTGCTGCTACATACTGTGCCAGATAGGAATAGTCCATCTGCAGGCACTCGGGAAGGGAATTACCTGCTGCCAGGGTGGACAGTTTGGTCCAGTAATCATTCCACTCTGCAGGCTGTGTGTCAAAGGTTACACCGGGATTCTGCTCAGAATACAGATCCAGGGCTGCCTGTGTACGTTCATTTCTGGTCTGGTTGCCCCACCAGGTGAATGTCATGGATACATTTCCGGCTGCTGCACTTCCGCTGTTGTCAGCAGTCGTGGCTGCGGTATTACCGCTGTCGGTGGAAGCGGTAGCTGCGGGTTCATTGGAAGAACCACATGCAGTCAGTCCGACGATCATGGCGGATGCCATTAACAGGGATAAAACTCTCTTTTTCATTAATATAACCCTCCTTTTGGTATCGAAAGGTAAATCCGCTATGGATTTACTTCTTTTTGATGTTCTAATTATAACAATTCTTACTTTTTCCAGGAATATACTTTTCCGTCTATTTGCACCAAAAAACCGATATCATTGTTGAAAACATGTGCATGTTGTGTATATAATCAATAAAGAACTGATGGAGGCTTGTATATCATGTCATTTTTTAATAAGAATATCTCGAGAAAAATAGCAAATCAAAAGTTAGAAACCAAGTTACTGCTCTCTACCATAGGGATTGACCTTCTCTTTCTGTTCTTTTTCCTGGTAGCTGCCTTTTCCATTATTACATCGCGTTATCATAAGCTGCTGTATCAGTCCATGCAGTCTTCCTCGTCGTTAGTCTCCTATGAATTTACTAACCGGCTGGAGGATCTGGTGACCATGACCAATATCGTCCGTTCAGATTCTACAGTCCAATCAACACTGGATGCAATCTACCAGCCCCAGGAAGACTATGCTGTACATTATTACTCTGATATTTATTCTGCTTTACAGAAACACTACCTGGAATACCGCCAGCCCTACCTGAAAATGGCGGCAATTTCCTGCCCCAGATTCATCACTTATACCAATGAAAATATTGCCTGTCGGCCGGATGCGGATCTGACTAAAGAACTGATAGCTCTGGCAGAGGCCGGGGAAGGCTCCCCGGTATGGGTAACTTCCCATGCGGAAGACCACGGTATATTTCTTGTCCGGGAGATCAAAAAGATCAAGAACTTACGACTGGATAATCTCGGAACATTGATCATCAATGTAAATCTGGGAGATCTGGTAACGGAAATGTCCAAGATCAGCAATGAATATAAAGGTTCCTACTGGATCATCTATGAGAAAGACCAGCTGCTGTTCTCTTCTCCGGAATTGGATACAGAGGAAGTACAGAAAATCAATGATAAAATCAAAAGTTATGCTGTTGTCACCCTGAATGGCAGAAAATATTTTGCCATCCGCGGCACCATGGACATCAATGAATGGAATTATCTGCATCTGATTTCTTATGACGAAGTGGCAAAATCCCAGCAGATGACTGCATTTCTATATGTATTGATCCTGTTCTGCGGTTTCCTGTGCTCCATTTTGATCGTCCACCTGATCGTACGTAAGATCACCAGACATTTTGATCTGCTGCTCTACCGTATGCAGCGGTTCGGTGAAGACTCCACCGTACTGGCAGAGATTCCTTATGATTATAATGATCGTACCGATGAGATTGGTATTCTGCACAGGCAATTTACACATATGGCAGAGCGGATCCAGACACTGGTTGTTGAAAATTACCGTCAACAGCTTCTGACCAAAGATGCACAGTTAAAAAGCCTGGAATCCCAGATGAATCCACATTTCCTGTATAACACGCTGGATGCCATCAACTGGAGGGCCAAGGCTATCGGAGAGCCGGAAATCTCGCAGATTGCTGACTCTCTGGGACATTTCCTGCGGATGACGCTGAACAAAAAAGAACGCTTTACGTTGAAGCAGGAACTTGATATTATACATTATTATATGACTATACAGCAGCTTCGTTTTGACAACCGTCTGAATTTTACGGAAAGCATTCCGGATGCTTGTCTGGATGCACAGGTTCCCAAACTTTCCATTCAGCCGTTGTTGGAAAATGCCGTACACTATGCACTGGAGCAGATCACGGATGAATGTATCATCAATCTCACCTGTGTGTATTCCCAGGGGCTGATACAGATTTATGTGAAAAACAGCGGATCTGAATTCCCCGATGATTTATTGGAGAATCTCCGGACACATAAGATTCAGGAACAGGGTCTGGGCATTGCGTTGTTAAATATTGAAGAACGCATCCAGCTGATGTTCGGCCAGCAATACGGGCTGCACTTCTCTAACGAAAATGATTCTGCTGTAGTAAAAATGGAGATACCTTATGTTAAAGATGATTATCGTGGATGATGAGAAGATCATACGTGAAACGATCCATTCCCTGATCGACTGGAATTCTCTGGGAATTGATGTGGCTGCTGTCTGCAAAGACGGTATTGAAGCCTTTGACTGTATTCTGGATGAATACCCGGATATTGTCATGACCGATATCAAGATGCCCGGCTTATCCGGACTGGATCTGATTGAAAAGGTTCGTGCTGCCCAGTTGAACACAGAGTTTATCATCCTCTCAGGATATGGTGAATTTGAATTTGCACGGACCGCCATGCGCTATGGTGTGAAACACTATCTGTTAAAGCCTTCCAATGAAACAGAGATCACGCAGGTCATCGTATCCTGTGTGGAAACCTGTAAAAGCAAGACTGCTTCCCGGGTAGATTCCTTGCTGACACAGCTGTTCCTCACGGAAATGCCACCGGAAAAACTTTTGCAGAGAAGATTTTTCACAGAATTATCCGGGGAACAGGATGTGGATCTGGCCAAGACCCAGATGATCCGTCTGGTAATGGAGGCCTCCAAGAAGGAATATTACCCGCTCAGCAAACTGCAGACCACAGACAGTCTCATGGCAGTCAACGTCTGTGTCACCATGAATGACCTGATTCCATCTGCGGAGCAGATCATGACCTCGATCTTCTCTGTGGAACCGCAGCACAAATACACAGACTGTGTGGAAAAGGTCATAAAGTACATTGGAGAGCATCTGAGTGACAGCAACCTTTCACTGAAATGGATCTCGGAAAATTATCTTTTTATGAATCCGGATTATGTCAGCAAAATGTTCGTCAAACAGACTGGCAGCAAATTTTCCGCCTATGTAACAGAGCTCCGCATTCAGGAGGCGAAAAAACTTTTACTGGAGCACTCAGAAGAATCTCCCTATGCGGTAGCGGAAATGGTCGGTTTCGGCAATAATCCCCAGTATTTCAGCCAGATCTTCAAGAAATATACAAAGCTGTCACCAAAAGATTATGTAAAGTCGATGCTGGAACCGTAAGAACGCAGCTATTCAGAACCCCATTCGCAAAATCGCATCTACGATGCTTTCCTTTTGCTCATGTGGTTACTTCGTCAAATAAATATGTTCCACTGTTCTTACGAATACAAGTATTCGACGTACAGTGGAACATATTTGTTTGCCTCTGAATAGCTGTTCATATTTTGTTTACAAATCCTTCAAGGAATTTTCAATTCCACAACACGTTTTGGACACTTCTGTTTCATATACTATAACCATAGAAACAAACAAAACAAAAACTTAAGCACACAACAGTTTCTTGTTTAAAAAACTTTTTCATAATAAATGCCAAGGATCCTGATCCTTGGCATCCTCCCTTTCTAGGGGTTTTTTCAACTATCGCAGAGCAATGCGGATAGTTATTTTTTATCTTGTTCTATATGTAAGTAACTTTATCCCTGTAAATCATTCCTCATATAAAAAATCAAATTATTAACATGATGTACTATGTCTTCTTTTACAACGCCTAAATTGCAATAATACTCATTATGTAAGGCAACTGAAAGCTCTACATAACTATTCCACACTCTCGCAGATGCAAACAATCTCAACAAGTTTTTCTTCCCACTTTTATCAAATTCTTCTAGTTTTTTATGTAGCTCTCCCATTTCTTGCAAGTACTCTTTGTGTCGCTTTATTCTATACTCCCAATTACTAATCTCTATTTCTACTTCATGCATTTCGTTGTATGTATGCTGGCTCTCTTGCATTATTTTTAGTCGGTCCTCTGCATCATGCAATTTCATTTCCATAATTACAATTTTGTTTTCCGCAGTTCCACCCAATTGACAATCCTGTAAATAATCAGACTGCGTTATACATGTATCTATAATAGGTAATATGCTCGCCAATTCATAATATATCTGTTTTCTTTCTTCAAAATATTTTTCTTTTTTAACATTTTTCAATGCCCAAAGGGACCCTAAATAGGCTGCTATAAATGTTCCAGCCACCGATATTAGCTCTATGATATAATTCTCCATCTCTTATCCTTTCTGGAAATTTTTTATCGTCGCATCAATATATGTTGTACCCTCTACTTTTTCAAGGCACAAGTCTCATTTCTATAACATCTATAACATAATAACTCTATTTTTCTTAGTTGCTATAATCTTTTCCTGCTTATCTATGTAAATGTCTACTCCATCTTCTCCAATTTTCTCAACAAAAAAAGTTTTGGGAATGTAATATCCCAATGTCTCATCTTTCTTTATTCCAAGATGTATAATTGCATTTTCATCCTTTGTATAAAACAAAATATCGCAGTCGATTTTTGTTGGAGGACTTACATTTTCATTTTTAAAATTAACTGCAACCGGATTTTCTAAAATATCCGGCATGAGATAGAAATAAACAAATTTTGCCTTTATGCTTTTAAATTTGCTCTTATTCATCCTTTTCAGATCATTAAAACAAAGACCTGTATTCTGTATATAATCCCAGCCGCCTTGTCCCTTGTAATGGTGTATTTCTTTCTTCGAAACTGAATATTTTACAATCGATTCAATTCCTAACAAATGACAGAAGTTTTCTTCATCAAACCTTAATTGAATAGAACTCTGCTTCTCATTTTCTGTTATATCATATTGATAAATGAACGGATTTAAAATTTTCTATAGTAGTCTTGCAAAACATCCAGGTCAATATCGTTAATTTTGGGTTTTATTAAAGACCACACAATTCTTCGGCTTTGTACAAATTAATCTCCTTTTACAAAAAAGACTCTGAATCTCTTCAGAGTCTTTTTAAGCAACTTTAATTTAATTCTGCTCATATTTAAACTCTCCGCAGCGGAGAAATCAGGAGTTGCATCCCAATTATATAAATAGCATATGCTACTTATTTCAAAATATTTCTTATATAAGTATAGTATACCCTCAAACTTACTAAGTCAAGCTTTTTATCTCAGAATTATTCAGCCTTGCCAACAGATCCGAACAGTTCCATCTTCTCCTTAACAGTAGCCTTGATAGCTTCTGCGCCGGGAGCCAGAAGCTTACGAGGGTCAAATCCCTTGCCTTCCAGATCCTTACCAGCCTCGATGTACTTACGGGTAGCATCAGCAAATGCCAGCTGGCACTCGGTGTTAACGTTGATTTTGGATACGCCAAGGTCAATTGCTTTCTTGATCTGATCTGCAGGGATTCCGGTACCACCGTGCAGAACCAGAGGAAGCTCACCGGTCAGCTCCTGTACAGCTGCCAGAGTCTCGAAGCTTAAGCCCTTCCAGTTAGCGGGGTATTTACCATGAATGTTACCGATACCTGCTGCCAGGAAGTCAACACCCAGATCAGCGATAGACTTACACTCCTTAGGATCAGCGCACTCGCCCATACCGATAACGCCGTCTTCCTCACCACCGATGGAACCAACCTCAGCCTCGATGGAAAGTCCCTTGCTGTGAGCAGCCTTAACCAGCTCAGTGGTCTTCTCTACATTCTCAGCGATAGGATAGTGAGAACCATCGAACATGATGGATGAGAAACCAGCTTCGATGCACTTGTAGCAGCCTTCAAAAGAGCCATGATCCAGATGCAGCGCAACGGGAACATCAATGTCCAGATCCTTTAACAGTCCGTTGACCATGCCAACGACTACATCATAACCGCCCATGTACTTGCCGGCACCCTCGGATACACCCAGAATAACAGGGGAACGAAGTTCTTTAGCGGTGAGAAGGATGGACTTTGTCCACTCCAGGTTGTTGATGTTGAACTGACCTACTGCATAGTGGCCTGCTTTCGCTTTTTTGAGCATTTCTGTTGCGGATACTAACATTTTAATACCTCCATTTTATATACTCATTCTTGTTACGATATACGAAATGTTATACATTCGTAAAAGCACGAAAAACACATTTCGAATAATCACTTTGTGACTATCCAAACTATAACACATTCTTTTCAAAAATGGAACAGCTTATTGTTAAATTTTTACCAAATTTTAAGATTCCTTCTGCTCCACCCGGATGTCTACGCCCCGGCAGATGTTCTCAATCACTACTTTTGTATGGGTTCCGCCATATTCTCCATCCAGAGTCCAGGAAAGAGGCTCTGCGGAAGTAATCTCCACCTTTGACGTCCGGAAGCAGTACATAGCATCGGTATCGATATCCCGGTTCAGCAGGGATACCATAATGTTATTCAGTTCAATCGGGTTCTTCGGACGTTTGATCAGCGTTACTTCGAAAACGCCGTCATCCAGCCTGACGTTTTTGCCGGTGATCCGCTTAAATCCTCCTACCGATGCGGAATTGGTCACCATTCCGAAGATAAAATCATCCACGATCGTAGTATCGTCATAAGTAATCCGCATGGGATAGGAACGGATCGCGGACAGCCGCTTCATTCCTTCCAGCAGATATGCCATATGCCCCAGCACATTTTTCATATCCTGTCCGGTCTCATAAGAGACATCCGTGAATAGTCCGAAAGCTGCGATATAGACGAACACATCCTCATTAAAGGATCCCACATCACAGGCGAAATCATTCCCATTTACAATATTTTCCGCAGCTCTCACCATATTCTTCGGCAGCCCGAGGCTTCCTCCGAAATCATTGGTGCTCCCGGCCGGGATATAGCCAATAGGCGTACGGAAGCCACTGCGGATCATGCCGGTGACCACCTCATCCAGCGTTCCGTCTCCGCCGCTGCAGACCACGATATCATATTCTTTGCTGCGCTTCTCGGTCTTCTCCATGGCATCCTCACTTCTCTGCGTGGGATATACGGTGATCTCATAACCGCCCTTGGTGAATACATCCAGAATATCCGCCAGTTTGTTGCGGATTTGTGCCTTTCCAGCTTTGGGATTATAGATAAATAACATCTTCTTCATAATACTGCCCTCAAGATACAACAAACGGGACTAACAGAATTCTCCATCAGCCCCGCTTCTTCTCATGTTATGTTCTTAAGCCACCTGACCGCTCAAAAACTTTTCAATGTTGTCCACAGCGGTCTGCTCATCTGCACCCTCTGCAGTTACTGTAAGCTCTTCGCCTGCACAAAGTCCCAGGCTCATCATACCCATAATACTCTTGGCATTGATCCGCTTATCGTCTACTTCAAAATAAATGTTGCTTTCGTACTTGCTGGCTTCCTGTACTAACAGTGCCACCGGTCTTGCGTCCAGGCCATCTTCCAGTCTGACCGTAATACTCCTCTTTGTCATAATTTTCCTCCTCTTTTACGTCCGGATTCTATCTGCCAGTTCGCTGAGTTTACGTAATCTATGGTTCACACCGGATTTTCCCACCGGCGGATCCAGATACTCTCCCAGTTCCTTCAGCGGAGCGTCCGGATTCTCCAGCCTGACCTCTGCCATCTGGCTTAAGGGCTCGGGCAGATTCTCCAGTCCGTAGTGATCCCGGATATAAATAATATCCTCTATCTGTCTGGTCGCCGCAGTTACCGTTTTGGTAATATTGGCGGTCTCACAGTTCACTCTCCGATTCACAGAATTGCGCATTTCTTTCACAATCCTCAGGTTTTCCAGCTTCATCAGGGCAATGGGTGCTTCGCACACATTGAGAAGATCCACAATACCGGATCCTTCCTTCAGATAGACCACGTAATACTTCTTCCGAAGCACAATCTTGGCTTCTATGTCAAATCCCTGTATCACACTCTGTAGTTGTCTCGCTTTATCCTCATCGGTGCATACAAATTCCAGGTGATAACTTTTCTGCGGATCGCTCATAGAACCAATGCAGAGAAAAGCTCCTCTTAAAAATGCTCTTTGACAGCAGGAATTTTTAATCAGCAGGGGGCTCACAGGCTCAGACAGATCCCCGACCTTATCGATCACACTCCGCATCTGTTCCTCGCTGATTTTAACATCAGTATCTATATTATATGTTTTTTTCAATAATGTAAAGCCTTTTCTGACAACCGCCTCGTTTTCCGTCTGGAAACCAATCATGAAATCTCCTTCTGCGGAGCGTCCGTATTGTCCACTGAAGTTCATGAGTGCGGCCAGCTCAGCGATCTGGCAATGTCTTGCCGGGCTGATGTGTTTTGCCAGTTCTTCCTTTACTTCACTCGAAAATGACATGTCAAATTCCTTCTCTGGGTACATCACGGTGGTACAGCTTGATACCATAATGACCTTCCGCCTTCATACGTTCGTACAATTTATTTGCCAAAGTAACGCTTCGGTGCTTACCGCCGGTGCAGCCGATTGCAATAACCAGACGGTATTTGCCTTCTTTAATATAATTCGGGATCAGAAACTGAATCATGTCGGTCAGCTTGTCCAGGAATATTCCGGTCTCCGGAAAACTCATCACATAATCCTGCACTCCTTTATCATTACCGGTCTGGGGCTTCAGTTCCTCGATATAATAAGGGTTTGGCAGGAATCTTACATCAAAGACCAGATCGGCGTCTGCGGGGATTCCATGCTTGAACCCGAAGGACATGACCGTTACCATAAGACTATTGTATTCTTCGTTCTGTACAAAAATACGATCCAACTCTTCCTTCAGTTCTCTGACTAACAGATTGGAGGTATCGATGACGTAATCTGAATTTTTGCGGATTGTCTCCAGAATCTTCCGCTCCTTGTGAATGCCGTCCTCCACTCTGCCGTCTGCTGCAAGAGGGTGCACACGTCTGGTCTCCTTATACCGTTTTATCAGAGCAGCATCGTCGGAGTCCATAAACAAAATCTCGAATTTGTAGCCTTTTTCCTTTAATTGCTCCAAAATCCGGGTCGCATCCATGAAATTCTGGTCTGCTCGGACATCCAGTCCCAGGGCCACCTTGCTGATCTCACTGCCCGGCATGGCAATCAGTTCCACGAACTTCTCCACCAGAGATACCGGCAGATTATCCACGCAGTAAAATCCAGCATCTTCCAAAAGCTTTAATGCGGTTCTCTTTCCTCCGCCACTCATGCCTGTTACTACTACAAATCTCATATGCACCTCGTTATTCTATCGTAACTATTCAGAATCCCATTCGCAAAATCACCTCTTCGAGGCTTCCTTGGAGAACAGGTCTTCCTGTTCTCTGCTCATGTGGTTACTTCGCCATATAAATTTGCGATTCTGCGAAGATGCAAGCATCCGCAGAAAACAAATTTACATGGCTCTGAATAGTTACAGGAATTTGATCTCGGGTTCCAGCTCCACGTGAAAACGTTCTTTCACTCTTCTCTGTACTTCCCAGATCACATCTTTTACATCTTCTGCAGTGGCATTGCCGGTGTTGATAATAAATCCGCAATGCTTTTCCGATACCTTTGCGCCTCCTACGGAGTATCCCCGCAGACCGGCTTCCATGATCAGCTGCCCGGCGAAATGTCCCTCGGGACGTTTGAAAGTACTGCCGGCACTGGGATATTCCAAAGGTTGTTTTTCTCTGCGGCGAATTGCCAGTTCCTCCATTTTGGCTGCGATCTGCTCCGGATCTCCGGGCTGTAGCCGGAAAGTCACTTTCGTCACGACAAACGACTGGTTCTGGATCACGCTGGTACGATAGCCGTACTCCATGGTACTGTTGTCCAGTTCCATGATCTCTCCATTACGGTTGACTACCGTAACAGTGGTCACCACCTGGCTCATCTCTCCGCCGTAGGCTCCGGCATTCATTACAGCTCCGCCACCGATGGTACCGGGGATTCCCGCAGCGAACTCCAGGCCTGTCAGGCCATGCTCTTTCGCTGCTTTTGCCACCTGGCTCATCAGGGCCCCTGCCTCTGCTTCCAGATAGCAGTCTCTCACTTCGATCCGGCTCATATGCTTACCAACCACCAGAACAATTCCTGCATATCCCTGGTCGCTGACCAGCAGATTGCTTCCGTTGCCGATCACGGTATAGGGAACATCCACCAGCCGAAGGTATTTCTGGATCTTACAGAGCTGCTCTTCGTTTTCCAGATAGACCAGGCAATCTGCCGGGCCACCGATCCGGAAGGTGGTATGCAATTTCATCGGTTCCTGTAACAGAACTTTATCTGCCGGTACAATTTCTTTTAATGCTTCTATCACTGCTGCACTTATCATGTTGTCAGGCTGCTCTTTCTTTTTGTTATAATTATGCCGCGAAAGCCTACTTTAATACCAGTGCTGCCGCACCGTAGATTCCGGCATCATTTCCCAGCTTGGCCAGGGCGAATTTCGTCTGCTTGCAGGGACCGAAAGCACATCTCTTATAAGAAGGCTCTATGTATTTGAATAAAATGTCTCCGGCCTTGGACACACCACCGCCAATGACAAAAATCTGGGGATCAACTACGCTGGCTACTGCGGCAAGTCCCTTGCCAAGATACTCGCCGAACTGTTCTGCGATCTCGATTGCTACTTTATCTCCGGCTTTCACCGCATCAAATACGGTCTTCGCAGAGATTTCACCACCTCTGAGCATGCTGGGAGCATCGTCTTTGGCCAGACGTCTGTTGGCCAGACGGGTAATTCCGGTAGCGGATGCATACTGCTCCAGACAGCCCTTGTTCTTACAGCCGCAGACCTCTGTCTCGTTGTCTTCGATATGAATATGTCCGATCTCACCGCCGGCACCATTAGTACCAGTCAGTATCCTGCCGTCGATGATGATACCTCCACCGACACCGGTTCCCAGAGTAACGGCTACCAGATTGGAATAGCCTTTACCACCGCCCTGCCACATTTCACCCAGGGCTGCCACATTGGCATCGTTACCTGCCTTCACGGTAACGGGCAGATCCAGTTCCTTTTTCAGCGTTTCAGCAAGATCAAAAGATCCCCAACCGATATTAACAGCACCGTTGACCATGAAACCTTCGGCATTTACTGCACCGGGGGCACCGATTCCCACACCCACCAGATCTGCTGCGGTGATGCTCTTTTCCTGCATTTTATTTTTGATGGATGCTGCGATATCTGGCAGAACTTTCTCTCCGCCGTTATCTTTTACTGTGGGAATCTCCCACTTATCCAGCACCTGTCCCTCATCATTGAAAAGTCCTAACTTGACCGTGGTTCCTCCCACGTCTACCCCAAATGCATATTTACTCATCATCCTCGTCCTCCTCACGTCTTTTTGCCAGAGAGTTCTGTACACGGGTGTATAGCTCTTTTGCTGCGTTGTAGCCCATCTTCTTCTGACGGTGGTTGATAGCTGCCGTCTCGCAGATAACTGCCAGGTTACGTCCGGGACGAATCGGAATGTTGTGGCATACCACCTTATTGCCCAGATATTCGGTATAATTCTCTTCCAGTCCCAGTCTGTCGTACTCTTTGTCCTTATCCCAATCTTCCAGACGGATGACCAGGTCAATGGTCTGGGTATCTTTTACGGACAATGCACCAAACAGTGCCTTGACATCCACGATGCCGATACCACGCAATTCAATAAAGTGTTTTGTGATATCCGGTGCAGAACCTACCAGCGTATCATCACTGACCTTACGGAGTTCTACCACATCATCGGTTACCAGACGATGACCTCTTCGGATCAGCTCCAGTGCTGCCTCGGACTTACCGATGCCGCTCTCACCGGTGATCAGGACACCTTCACCGTAGACATCCACCAGTACACCGTGCACGGAAATGCAGGGAGCCAGCTTGACATTTAACCACCGGATGATCTCAGACATAAAGTCAGAAGTGGATTTTTTCGTAGATAATAACGGAATCTGATGTCGGATCGCCGTCTCCAGGAAAATAGGATCCGGTTTCAGGTCACGGCTGAACACGATACAGGGAATATCATAAGCCATCAGCTTCTCATAAGCTTCCTTACGAGTCTCATCCGTCATGCCTTCCATATAAGTGTATTCCACAAATCCGACAATCTGCAGTCGGGTCGCATCAAAATGCTCAAAATATCCTGCCAGCTGCAGTGCCGGACGGTTGATATCCGGCTGTGTGATCTTCACATGTTTCACATCAATCTCCGGTGTGAGATTTTCCAGTTTCATTTTTTCGATAACACGGGTTAAACTTACACTTGCCATACTAATCTCCATAAAAAAACCGCCCCGGTTCCCCGCCCTTTTCATTATCTTTTAGTGTACCACAGGTTGCCCTGTCTGTGAAGCAAAAAAGGCCACGATTTCCTCTGCCGTACGCTCATTAATTTCAGGAATTTCCATCAATTCTTCCACCGATGCCTGCCGGATCTCCTCCAGTGACTTAAAGTGCCTCATCAGGGCCTTTCTCCGGGCCGGTCCCACCCCCGGGATATCATCCAGTACGGACTTCACCTGAGTCTTGCTGCGCAGGGATCTGTGATACTCGATAGCAAAACGGTGGGCCTCATCCTGAATTCTGGTGATCAGCTTAAAACCTTCGGAATGGGTATCAATGGGAAGCTCAATATTATGATAATATAAGCCTCTGGTACGATGGTTGTCATCCTTGACCATGCCGCAGACCGGAATGTCGATTCCCAGTTCTTCCAGTACGGACAGCGCAATATTCACCTGTCCGCGACCGCCGTCCATCAGAATCAGATCCGGTAACTTCGTGAAGCTTCCGCACTCCTGATCCATCTCCTGTTCTTCCAGCTCTTTGCTCTCTTCCATGCCGTGGCGGAACCGCCTCGTCAGCACTTCCCGCATGCAGGCATAATCATCCGGGCCGGAGACACTTTTGATCTTGAACTTACGGTAATCGCTGCGTTTCGGTTTTCCTTTTCGTAGACCACCATATCCTACATTTTCAAAACCGTTGATATTGGAAATATCAAAGGCTTCCATCCGGGCTGTGCCAGTTAACGGCAGTTGCAGCAGATCCGAGATTTCTTTCACCGCACCGATGGTTCGTCCTTCTTCGCGTTTTAATTTTTCTCTGTCCTGGGACAGTACCAGTTTTGCGTTCTGCGCTGCCAGCTCCACCAGTTTTTCCTTACTGCCGATCTTAGGCACCTTCAGATAGACCCTGCTGCCTTTTCGCTCCGACAGCCATTTCTCGATCAGTTCCGCATCCTCGATTTCATATTGCAGCATCAGTTCTCTGGGAATAAATGGGGTCCCCGCATAGAACTGCTTTACAAAATCCTGTAAGATCGCTGGTTTGTTATTTTCCGGCACATGTGTCATATAGTAATGTTCCCTGCCGATCAGCTTGCCATCCCGGACGAAAAACACCTGTACCACCGCTTCCGTCTCATCCTGATACAGCGCCAGGATATCTTTATCTTCACCCACGCCCTCTGTGATCTTCTGTTTCTGGGACACCTGGCGGACACTGGATAACAGATCTCTGTATCTGGCAGCTTCTTCAAATTCCAGTTCCTCCGCTGCCTTGTTCATCTTCTCTTCAGATCCTTCAGAATCGGGCTGTAATTGCCGTTTAGAAATTCCAGTGCTCCCGCCACCTGCTGTCTATACTCCTCCTTGCTCACATAGCCCTGACAGGGAGCCAGGCACTGTTTAATATGATAATTCAGGCAGGGGCGCTCCAGTCCGGTGTCTCTCGGCAGCACCCGGTTGCAGGTACGCAGCTGGTACAGCTTGTTCAGCAGCTCAATGGTATCTTTGACCGCCGCAGCACTGGTATAAGGACCGAAATAGCGGGACTTATCCTTCTTCATGGTACGGGAAAACAGGATTCTGGGATAATCCTCCCCCACCGTCACCTTGATATAAGGGTACGTCTTGTCATCCTTCAGCAGAGTGTTGTATTTCGGAGAATTCTCTTTGATCAGATTGTTCTCCAGTACCAGTGCCTCCAGTTCGGAGTCCGTCACGATATATTCAAAACGCGCGATCAATGATACCATCTGGTCAATGGCAGGACCTCTGCCGATATTTTCACGAAAATAAGACCTTACACGATTGTGCAGGTTGATGGCTTTTCCCACATACAAAATGACATCCTTGTCATCCCGCATGATATACACTCCCGGCTTGCGGGGGAGCTTTTTTAATTCTTCTTCAAAATTAAACATAAATATTTCCTCGCATGCTTCTATCATACCGATTCTGGGGAAAAATACAATAAGGGATTTAATATTGTAACTTGAGAGTTAGTGAATATTGGCAAAACCGACGAACTCCCGGAGCATGCGATACACATGTCTTGATGTAAGGTCTCCGGATGTGAATTTTCTACGAAAAGTGATGAGTAGTTCTCGTCATGACGGGGCCGCCTACAGTCGACATCCATGTCGACAATCGGCTGACGCGGACATCGTGTCCGCTTTCCCCCTGTCTTTCAGCACTTTTCTAGAAAATATCAACATCCTCCGACAAACATCTTCGACATGGCACCGCATACGCCGGAGTTCTACGTTTTGGAAAGCTTTCAAAAAACCAGTAGCCCCGGCTGGGTATAAGAATAAGCAGTGCCGTAAGCAGACGTCGGTACTTAGCGGTCGTATTGTGACCGCTTATGTACCGCTACGCTCTGCGACAGAGCGCGAGCGTGCCGCGTTTCTTATACCCTGCCAAGGGCTACGGGGATTTGATAGCATTTCTTCACTAACTCTCAATTTTTAACAAAAGGCTCTGGTGCTATACCATCTTGAATCCCTTTGCTCTCAGGCAGATTTCCACTTCCTCAGGATCTGCGGTGTGCAGGATCATGACAGGTGTGGAAGAATCACGGTTGAAGGATAGGTAGGTATAGTCCACATTGACATTGCTGTCTAACAGTGCGGTCAGCAGGGTATTCAGTGCACCGGGCTTGTCCTCGATCTCCACAGCCAGAACATCCACAAAACGGCAGAGATAACCTTTCTCTGTCAGAACCTCTTTTGCCTTATCGGGATCGGATACCACCATGCGGTTGATGCCGTACTCCGCGCCGTCGTTGGTAACGGAACCCCAGATATTGATGCCTGCTTCATACAGCGCATTGGTCATAGCCTGCAGGGCTCCTTTTTTATTTTCAGCGTAAATGGATAGCTGTTTTAACATTCTGATATTACCTCCTCATTGCGATCTGACTGCCTGTGCAGTCTGTCCGGGAATCTCCCGACACTTTATTATGATAAAGCATTATTACAAAATAATCAACCCGGAGTTCGCATTTGAACATAAAAATTAAAGTAACTATTCTGAACCCCATTTGCAAAACCGCCTCTGCGAGGTTTTTTAAAAATTGTGATAATATCGCACCTTTTAAAAGAGCATCAGTCATTTGACTAATGCTCTTTGCTAATTACTCTATTTTATAGGTGTCGGGTTCAAAGTTCTCGACATCTATAATGTTCCATGGGAGAACAGTCCTACCGGTCCCTGAGGAGGATCCTTAGGATCCTTCGACTCCTCGGCAGCATCGCTTTTCTGCTCTGTGGATTCCTGTTCATGCTTCTCCTGTGCGGAAGTCTCTTCTTTTGCAGATTCTGCAGGCTGCTTTGCGGTATCCTGCGCCGGTGCAGTCTGCTCCTTTGCTTCCTGCAGGCTGTCTTCGAAAGTCAGGGGTTGGAAAGTTGAATCGGTGGAAATCATGACCTGTTCCCCAATGGTCACATCCACGCTGTTGCCCTTTACTGCACTGCCCGCAGCATTTGTTTCTGTCACATCTTTCTTCTCTTCCTCTGGGTCAGGCAGTCCCTTCTCTCTGCGAAAGATCTCCATGAATTCCTTACCGGTGATGGTCTCACGCTCGATCAGGAACGCTGCCAGCTTATCCATCAGTTCTCTGTTCTCGCGAAGCATCTGCAATGCCCTGATCGTAGCTCTCCTTGATCATGGCAACGACTTCTTCGTCAATGGCTGCTGCCGTTTCATCACTACAGTTCAGCGCGGTTCTTCCCTCCAGATATTGGCTCTCTACGGTAGCCAGGCCCACGAGCCCAAAGCGCTTGCTCATACCGTATCGTGTGATCATGTTACGGGCAATAGAAGTAGCTTTTTCAATATCGTTGGCTGCACCGGTGGTCACAGTGTCGAATACTACTTCCTCAGCGGCACGTCCACCCACCAGACCTACCAGCATATCCCGAAGTTCTGCCTCGGTATTGAGGTATTTTTCCTCCTCCGGCACCTGCATCACATAGCCCAACGCACCCATGGTACGGGGAACAATGGTAATTTTCTGTACCGGCTCGAGGTTTTCTGTAAAGCGCTGATCAGTGCATGTCCCACTTCATGATAGGATACGATGCGACGTTCCTCTTTGCTCATGATGCGGTCTTTCTTTTCCTTACCTACCAGCACCTGTTCCACAGCCGCGAACAGATCCTTCTGGCTTACAAATTCTCTGCCTTCCTTGACAGCATTGATAGCTGCCTCGTTGATCATATTGGCCAGATCGGAACCAACCGCTCCGCTGGTAGCCAGTGCAATCGCATCCAGATCACGGTCTCGTCCATCTTCACATCCTTGGAATGTACTTTCAGGATTTCCACACGGCCCTTGAGATCCGGCTTGTCTACGATGATACGGCGGTCAAAACGTCCGGGACGTAAGAGCGCCTTGTCCAGGATCTCCGGGCGGTTCGTAGCACCCAGGATTAAAATACCCTTAGAGCTGTCGAAGCCATCCATCTCAGACAGTAACTGGTTCAATGTCTGTTCCCGCTCTTCATTGCCTCCACCGTACTTGGAATCACGGCTTCGTCCGATGGCATCGATCTCATCAATAAATACGATACAGGGCGCGTTCTTGGTGGCCTCCTTAAACAGGTCACGGACACGACTGGCGCCCACACCTACATACAGCTCAATAAAATCAGAACCCGTCAGAGAGAAGAACGGTACATGTGCTTCTCCTGCCACTGCCTTGGCCAGCAAAGTCTTACCGGTTCCGGGAGGGCCCACCAGCAATGCTCCCTTGGGCAGTTTTGCACCGATCTTGGAATATTTCTGTGGATTATGCAGGAAGTCCACGACTTCCACCAGAGATTCCTTTGCTTCGTCTTCACCGGCCACATCCTTGAATGTAACGCCGGTCTCCTTCTGTACATATACCTTGGCATTGCTCTTGCCCACGCCCATGGGTCCGCCGCTTCCGCCCATTCTGCGGAACAGAAAACCTGCCACGATCCAGATCAGTACCACCGGCAATACCACGGTTACCAGAATCTCCATCAGGAAATTGGAAGTATTGCTGGTCACGCGATTCCCCTGTACATCATGCTCCTGCAATCTGGCTGTCAGGGTATCCAGATCCTCCATCAGCATTGTATAATATACAGTCTGGGACTGTGTCACCTTCTGGGTAATTCCATAGAAGCTGACATAACTGCCCGGTGCCGGGGTGGCTGCAGCTTCCTGCTTCAGCTGTACCGTCACCATGCCGCTTTCCTTATTTACCTCCACCGCAGCAACCTTGTCCGCTTCCAGATCCTTCAGGAAATCGGTATAAGATACTTCCGTTCCGGTATTGGTGCCGAAGAACGCATTATACAGCATCAGTACAACGATCACTGTCATCAGTCCCGACAGGATCAGCATCAGGATGCTGGGGCGCTTCGGTGAACCATTGCCGTTGCCTCCGTTGCTGTTATTGCCGTTCCCGCCATTGTTACCGCTGCCGGGAGCTCCGTTGCCATTGCCTCCGTTGCCGGGGCCATAGCCGTTATTATATGACTCAATTAATTTTCTCATGTCATCTCCATTTTCTATTTTATACGCTATTGCACTTCCGTTATTTCAACTGCACAGTTGAAATCTGAGCAATCATATCTATTATAGAGATAACCTGTGGATAAATCAATAGCTCAAATATGAAAAAACTCTGAACTATTCCGGAAATAACGAATACCCGGAAACCATGTTTTTCTACAGTTTCCGGGCATTCGCCAGCAACAAACAACTCACAACAACCAATTATATACTAACACCCTTCAAACATAACGTTGATCTCCGACTGATACAAAGTCCAGGTATTGATCAGGGTATTCATACCTTCGTTGGGTGTCTGGATCTGCAGTGCAGCGTATTTCTGTTTCCAGTAGGCTGCCAGATCGGTGGAGACTGCGTCCACTCTTTTCAGATCGCTGTATTTTACCCGGATCCGTCTGCCCTCTTCACGATTGCCCTCTCCCAGCGTGATCACAAAACGGGCTTCTTCGCCGGGCTGTAATTTAAAGTTCTTCTGCAAGTTGCCGCAGTGATTGCCACCAAGTTCTGTGGAACCTTCCAGAGTTCCTCTCTCCATGCCTGCCGGATGATCTTCGGTACCATAGACTCCCAGGAATTTCTCTCTGACGCAGTCATAGCCGTCCGGTGTGAAGTTGGCGGTAAGATACTGATACCCTTTTTCTTCGTAGAACAAGTCCTCCTCGATGATGCCGTCTTCATAGGAAGAACCGGCACAATACAGACTCATCTGAAAATTCTGGTTGTCTATCATAATGTGATGGAACGAAAATTCCATGTAAGTAAATAAGGAAAGATTTCTGACTGCATCGGTGGTATTTTTCACCTTTACATCCCACAACAGTACATTTTCCCCGCGGGGAATAACCATGGTCTGTGAGGATGCCAGTCCGTCATATTCGCTCTCGTAGACGGTGTAAGACAGTCCGTGGCGGCAACGGTATTTTGCCCTGGATAAATCCTTGGCTACCGGCTGCCAGGAGATGGAATGGTAATCCTTCTTTTCATTATCCCTGATATATACATAGAATCCGGGCGGTCCATGGGTACCCCATTCCCACGGAACCGGCTGATCCTGTGATACTCCGGTGTTTTGTAAAACAGATAACCTCCCGCCGTATGGTTGATGACCGCAGCCATGTCCTCGACACCCAGATAGTTCGTCCAGGAACAGGGCAGAGCCACGTTGTCGATGACGTATTCTCTTTTTTCATTATCGAAATAGCCGTATTGCAAAACGCGTCCCTCCCGTATATAGTTTTTTGTTTTTTCAGAACTTTTTTGTTCTGTATTTATTGTAATTTCATGTAACTATTCAGAGCCATGCAAAACTGCGTTCTGCGAATGCTTGCATTCAGGCAGATAAGCAATTTTATATGGCGAAGTAACCACATGAGCAAAAGGAAGCTACGAAGTAGCGGTTTTGCGAATGGGGTTCTGAATAGTTACAATTTCATTATAAAAAAGGATCTCTTTGTTGAAAATTGCTCATTATGTGATTATTTGCTTAAAATTGTTAGATATAATAATGATTTCCAAAAAAAATTTTACTTTCCAGTAGATTTTTGGGAAACACTAAACTATAATAGAACATCATGGGATTTTAGTTGCAAAGATCCGCAGAGAAAGGTGTCAGCAATGTACAAGATAGGTTTTGACAATGACAAATACCTCAGCATGCAGTCTGAGAAGATCAAGGAGCGTATCGCAAAATTCGGCGGTAAGCTGTATCTGGAGTTCGGCGGCAAGCTGTTCGACGATTATCATGCATCCCGCGTATTGCCCGGTTTCCATCCGGACAGTAAAATCAACATGCTGGCACAGTTAAAGGACGAGGCCGAAATCGTCATCGTCATTAATGCAGCAGATATCGAGAAGAATAAGGTCCGTTCCGATCTTGGCATCACCTATGATCTGGACGTGTTACGTCTGATCGATGCATTCCGCGGCTACGGTCTGTATGTAGGCAGTGTGTGTCTGACCCGCTTTGCCGGACAGCCCAGTGCCATTGCTTATCAGAAAAAACTGGAGTCTCTGGGAATGAAAGTGTATCGTCATTATTCCATTCCCGGATATCCTTCCAATATTCCGTTCATCGTAAGTGATGAAGGTTACGGTAAGAACGATTATATTGAAACCACCCGTTCTCTGGTGGTGGTGACTGCTCCCGGACCCGGAAGCGGCAAGATGGCTACCTGTCTCTCCCAGCTGTATCATGAATACAAGAGAGGCATCAAGGCCGGTTATGCCAAATATGAGACCTTTCCAATCTGGAATATTCCGTTAAAGCATCCGGTAAACCTGGCTTATGAAGCCGCTACCGCAGACTTGAACGATGTCAATATGATCGATCCCTTCCACCTGGAAGCTTATGGTGAGACCACGATCAATTACAATCGTGACGTGGAGATTTTCCCCGTAGTCAGCGCTATGTTTGAGAAGATCATGGGCAGCTGCCCTTACAAGTCTCCTACTGACATGGGTGTCAATATGGCAGGCTTCGGTATTGTTGATGACGAAGCTGTCCGCGACGCCGCCAAACAGGAAATCATCCGCCGCTACTACCACACTCTGTGCCAGAAGCGCCAGGGTACCGCCAGTGACGACCAGATCTTAAAGCTTGAGCTTCTGATGAAGCAGGCAGGTGTCACCATCGACGATCGTGCAGTAGTCAGCGCAGCCAATATTAAAGCAGAGACCACCGGGGAACCGGCAGCTGCGATCCAGCTTCCGGACGGCAGAGTCCTCACCGGACGGACCAGTACTCTGCTGGGTGCTTCTTCCGCATTATTATTAAATGCCCTGAAAGCTCTGGCAGGCATTCCGGACGAAGTACAGCTGATCTCACCTACCGCCATCGGTCCCATCCAGGATCTGAAGACGAACTATCTGGGGAACCGCAATCCCAGACTTCATACAGATGAGACGCTGATCGCCCTTTCCATCTGTGCAGCTTCGGATGATACCGCGAAGGCTGCTGTGGAGCAGTTGAAGAACCTGAAAGGTTCCGAAGTGCACTCCAGCGTGATCCTGTCCCAGATTGACATGAATACCTTCCGCAAATTAGGTGTGAATCTGACATGCGAACCTCATTACCAGAACCAGAAGCTTTATCACAACTAAACATTTTGTCATGCTACTATAAATTATGGCAGTTATTGAGCGAAGGCGCTCCCCAAGGGGAGTTCCTCGCTCTTTTTATATGCATAACTATTTACAGAACGAAGTAACCACCATGAGCAAAAAACATGCAGGCATGTTATTCAGAAAAACTCTGAAAGAGCGGTTTTGCGATGGAACTGAATAGTTACTATATCAAAAGGAGGAGAACATTATGGCAGTAAAGTATGTGTTTGTGACCGGAGGAGTCGTATCCGGCCTCGGAAAAGGAATTACCGCAGCTTCCCTGGGAAGACTGTTAAAGGCAAGAGGTTATAAGGTAACCATGCAGAAATTCGATCCATATATTAATATTGATCCCGGCACCATGAACCCGATACAGCACGGCGAAGTATTCGTCACAGAGGATGGCACGGAGACCGATCTGGATCTGGGACATTATGAGCGTTTTATTGATGAGAATCTGGATAAAAATTCCAACGTTACCACCGGTAAGGTATACTGGTCCGTATTGCAGAAGGAGCGTCGTGGTGATTACGGCGGAGGTACGGTACAGGTCATCCCCCATATCACCAATGAGATCAAGAGCCGCTTTTACCGCAACTTTACAGATGATGAAACCCGTATCGCCATCATCGAGGTAGGCGGTACCGTAGGTGACATCGAGAGCCAGCCTTTCCTGGAGTCCATTCGTCAGTTCCAACATGAGGTGGGGCATGACAATGCCATTCTGATCCATGTAACGCTGATTCCTTATCTGAGCGCTTCTCAGGAACTGAAGACCAAGCCTACCCAGGCCAGTGTTAAGGATCTGCAGGGCATGGGCATCCAGCCGGATATCATCGTCTGCAGAAGTGAGCATCCTCTGGATCAATCCATCAAAGACAAGATTGCTCTGTTCTGTAACGTACCTCAGAGTCATGTATTGCAGAATCTGGATGTGGAATATCTGTATGAGGCTCCGTTAGCTATGGAAAAAGAGCATCTGGCACAGGTAGCCTGTGAATGTCTGCATCTGGATTGTCCGGAGCCGGATCTGACAGACTGGAAGAAGATGGTAGAGGATCTGCGTCATCCCACCGATGAAGTGCAGATCGCTCTGGTCGGAAAATATGTCTCTCTGCATGATGCCTATATCAGTGTCGTGGAGGCTCTGAAGCATGGCGGTATCACCAATCATGCGACCGTACACATCAAATGGATCGACTCTGAGACGGTAACGCCTGAAAATGTGGAAGAACTGTTAGGTGACTGCAACGGTGTCCTGGTACCCGGCGGCTTCGGTTCCCGGGGTATCGAAGGCAAGATCCTGGCGATCCAGTATGCAAGAACCCATGGGATTCCCTTCCTGGGACTGTGTCTGGGAATGCAGCTGACAATCGTGGAATATGCAAGAAATGTCATCGGGTATACGGATGCCCACAGTGTGGAACTGGATCCTAACACCACACATCCTGTGATCGCTCTGATGCCGGACCAGAACGGTGTTGAGGATATCGGCGGTACCTTAAGACTGGGTGCATACCCTTGTGTACTGGATAAGGATTCCCGTGCTTATCAACTCTACGGACAGGAGAATATCTCCGAGAGACATCGTCATCGTTATGAGGTCAACAACGATTATCGTGCCGTCCTCACCGAACACGGTCTTCGTCTGTCCGGTCTGTCCCCTGACGGACGTATCGTGGAAATGTGCGAGCTTACCGAGCATCCCTTCTTCGTAGCCACCCAGGGACACCCCGAGCTCAAGTCCAGACCCAACAGACCCCATCCGTTGTTTAAGGGATTCGTGGAGGCGGCTCTGGAGAATAAGCACCGGAAATAAATTGAAAGTTAATTAATAAATCTGTTTTCAAATCTCCGTAGCCCTTGGCCGGGTATAAGAAACGCTGACATCGCTTTCGCTCGGAAACAGATCGCAACGGCACATAAGCGAGGAAAGTACCCTCGCTAAGTGCCGGCGTCTGTTTACGGTCAGCTTATTCTTACACCCAGCCGTGGCTACTGGTGTATTAACAGGCTTTCGAAACGCAGAACTCCCGGAGTATGCGGTGCCATGTCGAAGATGTTTGTCGGAGGATGTTGATATTTTCTAGAAAAGTGCTGAAAGGCAGGGGGAAAGCGGACACGATGTCCGCGTCAGCCGATTGTCGACATGGATGTCGACTGTAGGCGACCCGTCATGACGAGAACTACTCATCACTTTTCGTAGAAAATTCACATCCGGAGACCTTACATCGAGACATGTGTATCGCATGCTCCGGGAGTTCGTGGATTTTGCCAATGTATTTAACTAACTCTCAATTTTGCAATCTTTACCATCAAAGCAGAAAATATGTCTATGGTGTACAAATATTATGAAAAAAGCTGAACTTCCTCCTACTTTTTATCCTTTCGCAAATACCTCAAAATTCCATGGATCACTCTGCCAAGGCATGCTCCCACCACTGCCCCGGCAATGGTGATTCCCAGTATTTCTACATAGCGAAATCTGTTTGCCGAAAATGCCCATACGCATGCTACGATGCCGCACAAAACGATCAATCCGATATAGATATCCTTTATACTCTTATTCTCCCTCGAACTCCCGGATGACATCGCATCATTTCCCACCAATTCATCAATGCTTATGTCGAATTGCTTTGATAAGAGAATTAATTGCTCCGGGTTCGGCGCAGTCTCTCCTAATTCCCAGTTTGATATCGTCTGCCTTGTAACATTGATTTTTTCTGCCAGCTTCTCCTGCGAAAGCCCCTTCTTTTTTCTTAAGGTCTGAATATTGTTTCCTAACTGCATCCGTCACCTCTCCTTTCGCATGAAGTATAGCATGCAATAGCTATGCAGTACTATCAACATCTCCGGGAATTTGCGCAAAGGAACTTAACATTTCCGCAAACCTCAGCGTTTCTATTGATTTACCGGTTTCTGCGGTACCAGTCAATGTTGCCTGCTCATAGTATGCCGTGCCGTTACAGATATATTCGAACACCGATGCATAGTTGGTAATCCCATAGCGTCCGGGGTAGCTGTTATATCCCTCTCCTCCGATCCAATAAGCAAAATTTATGAGTTTTTCATTACCCAGGCAAATGCCTTCGCGGTCCGCAGCCCAGGATCTCTGAAATGATTCCCCTGATTCCATTCCAGCGTACTGCGGATCCCACACTGTTGCAGCCACGCATGAGCCTCCCGGATACAGTCACCTACAGTAGCCATAACAGGATTTTTCGTCTTTTCCTCTTTGTCCCCCAGGCTTAAGTAAACTGCCCGGCTCTGATTCTCATGCTCCTTCATATAGGGCAGAAACCCGGGGAACCACACCGAGGGTGATGCCGCCGCTATCCCCGCAAATCGGTCCGTCTGATAAGATGCCCACAGAGAAAACAGCCCTGCAAGAGAATATCCTCCAAGATAATAGGTTTTACTTTCATCCGAGCATAAACGCAAAATTTCTTCCAACAACGAGGCTGCGCCCCCGCCAAAGTCCTCTTTTCCGAACACCGCCGGTGATCTCCACGGAGACAGATCGAGGTTCCAGTCATCCACTTTCACCGCAATCATTTGAAAATCCAATGCTGTCAGTTTCCGGATCTGTGCCACTTCGCCCTCTATTTCCGGCAGATCATGATCTCCCACGGACTGGATCAAAACAATGGGAGCCTCCGGATTCCCATACTTATATTTAGTCATGCCGTCCTCTTTCTCTATCAAATATCCTTTTCTATCAAGTATCCATTCTATTTTATCAGTTTCAGAATCCTTTGCCTGTTATATCGCTGCATGATCACAAACATCATATCAAACATGGCCGCAAAGATCGATGTAATGATAAATGCCGGATATCCACCCAGCCAATGACCTGCCACAATCGGTGCAAAGCTGAGCACTACGATCGTCTCATGCCCCAGTTCCGCCTGACATGTCGCCTGCGCTATTTCCTCCCAGGTGTGTTGTCTCGGATCAAACAGGCTGGGATTATATGTAGGCATGCAATTCTTCCATTTTTTCACACGCAGCTTTTCATATAATTTCATTTCGGATTTATTTACCTGATACCAATGTTTTCTGTAATCTGCACTGTTATGCATGATAGAATCGTAGATAAATGCAACCACCCATCGCATGATAAAATGATAAGCCGTGGTTCCAAAGGTAATGGCAATCGTCAGCCAGATTTCTAAAAGCGTTTTTTGATATAAAATACCCGTGACCATGGTTCCGATCAGGAACACGACAGGCGCTGCCTTTAAAAAATTTATCATAGGTCATTCTCCGTTTTTTCCAACTTCATATACCCATTTTCTTAATGAGTTTTGAATAAATATGTTCCACGAACCACGGTTCCGTAGATTTCTCCAAAGCATCTTCCGGAGAGAACCACATCACTCCACTATTCTCATCGGCTTTTACGGATACCTGCTCTTCCGAATCTGCCTCCAGTAAATACGTGATATTCAGATGCAAATGGCTGGACACATAGTTCCCTTTTTTCACATGTCCGTCCACCGTCAGAGATTCCAGAGAAAAAATCTCCTCTGATACCGGTCTCACATTGGAAATTCCCGCCTCCTCCTTCACTTCCCGGATGGCAACGGACAGCAGATCCGTCTCCCCATCCGCATGTCCTCCCATCCAGGACCAGGAATTATAAATATTATGATATACCATAAGCACTTTGCTTCTGTCCTTATTTACCACCCAGGCAGAAGACGTAATATGCGCAACTGTATTTTCTCTGGAAAATGCGTTCTCATTGTTACTGATCCATCCAGGATCAAGCTTTGTCCTTTTCTTCCTGTTCACTGAATGGGGATAGTTTTCTATTTGTCTGATTAAATTTTCTTTCATCATGTTTCCCCTTTCACTTATTAACAGTACCTATCCGAATAACGATTTTAATCCGGTCGTCATCAGACCGTAATTTCGACCTGGTTGCCTTCCATTACAACGATGCAGCTTTCGTAATAGCCGTCTCCTGTAATTCTGGGTCCGCTGACAACTTCATATCCGTCTGCTTTTAATTCTGCAGTCAAAGCATCCACCTTTTCCCGACTTCCACGCTGAAGGCAATATGTGCATATCCGGTTCGGGCAGCTTCTTTCGGCAGGTTTACCATTTCCGGTCTCTGCATGATCTCAAGTCGGGCCCCATCCTCGAAGGAAAGAGAAATAGGAACGAAAATCTGTCTAGGGATTATGGTATCCTTCGTTTGATTTCGCCCCTAGATACTTTATAAAAAAATTTCTGGCTCCTTCCAGATCCTCTACGTAAAGTGCAATGTGTTCTATTTTCATCCTGTTGCCCTCATTCTATGTTCCTCTTTGCCTTTTTCATCTAATATAATCCTTCTGTCGCAAGCCTTGTCTTTGCCACGACATTTTCCCCATGCTTCGGAAAGCTTTTCAAACAACCGGTCAATCTCCTGCCAATCCTTACATCTCACAAACCTGTCATTGGGAAGCTCTGCCCGGCTGTTCCATGGCCGGTCGAACACGGCTGTCCTGCAGTTGTCAAAATGTATTACATGCTCAAACGCCGCCGGAGAATCCTCTACCGCAAAATCAAAGGTCATGTTGTAAAGTTCCTCCAATGTCATATTATATTTGTAGTCCTGTTTCGCAGTTTCGCGCCCGTATTTGTCTACACAGAACAAGGGAACTCTTTCCAAATGATGTTCGTCAAGCCATTTCCTCGATGGTTCATAGGAATTGAACGGCCTTCCGGTAATGATAAAAACCTCGTGTCCCTGATCCACCCACTTATTAATTGCTTCGGAAGCCCCCGGACGTCTCCTCGTAATTCAGCAGATTTTCCGGCAAATGCCCTGCCTTCATTAGAGCTTCATACTGCTCATCATTTAGATCAAATGATTTCTGGAGATTAAAAAACTGAACCTGCCGGTAAGGAACGTCAATACCGAACATTTTTTTTGCAATTTTCGTAAAATATTCAGCGGTTTCACATAATACATCGTCAAAATCTATGTAGATTTTCATTATTTCTTTTCTCCTATACCTTCGCATTATTCTTCTAATAGATTTTTAAACACCATTGTGATTTCCGACTCTCCCCCATGGTTCCATTTAAACTTAACATCACTTCCTGCCTTTGGTTTTTCATTAATATCACCCGCCAATTTTGCAGGAATGAGTTTTTCCCAATAACGTACATTATATATATCATTTTCTACAGATTCAACCACACCTAAATGTTGCTCAAAAATCTGCATAAAACCCTCCTTAACTTTTACTTTGCGGTACTCGGGAAACTCTTCACTGATTCTAAGCAACGCTGCTTCATCACCGAGCTTTTCAAAATCAGAACTTTCAATGAGCTTTCCTCTGATTAATGAAAAATCATCATTTAATGGTAATACCATTATTTCATCAAATGATTTTCCCCTGGCATCTGTAATTTTATATTTGGAAGCTCTCTCAAATCCAAAATGCGGATAATAATAAGGTTCTCCAATAATTACAATTCCAGCTATTCCCTGCTTTTGGGCCAGTTTTATTGTTTCACACATAAGCGCTCCACCGATATCGTTTCCTTCCCATGTTGGTTCAACTGCTAATGGTCCAAATGTAGCAATTTCATGCCTACTATTTCCGTCTACGATCCACGCTTTTGTGTAATATATGGCTCCGACAATCTGGCCATCAATTTCTGCAATTCGGCTTATTTCCGGTATGTAGTCTTGAGAATCACGAATAATGCGAGTCAATAAATGCTCCGTGCATCCGGGCCAATATTTATTCCAAAAGCTTCTCATTATCATTAATTCCGTTTTTTTATAATCTTCTTCGGTCTCTTGTCTAATGATTAAATTATTTATCATTGTATCCTTTTCCACTCCACAGGCCTCAATTCTCCTAACCATTTAAAACTAAAATTTGTCAGTTGAGTTCATTTTCCTCCGCATCATTGAAAATATACTTCGATGTTTCCTTTGCAAGGATTTTAATCTTTCAATTCTGCCTCAATCTCTTCAATTGTAGGCAAGCTTCCCTTAAATTCTTCTGGTATCAACTTAGATAATTCATAGCTGGATATTCCCAAAGGTTGACTTGTTGATTCCAGTGCATACTGTGCCTCGACTTTATCCATATCTTTACAGATTAACAATCCTAAAGTTGGATTATCATTCTCTGTTTTCATTTGGTGATTAATTGCGACAACATACGTTCCAAGCTGTCCGGCATAAGATGAGTCAAATTTACCTGTCTTAATTTCTACAACTACATAGCAATGTCTTTGTGTATTGTAAAACAACATATCGATGAATTTCTCTACTTCCCCCACTGTGATACGGACTTCGCGCCCCATATAAGCGAATCCTGTTCCGAGTTCTATTAGAAAGTTGTTTACTTTATTAATTAATGCATCCTTTAATTCCTTTTCATCATATTGTTCCCGTAATGTCAAAAAATCAAAATTGTACGGATCCTTTGTAATTGCCTGCGCCAAATCACCCTGCACTGAAGGTAATGTATTTGCAAAATTTGTTATAGCTTTTCCTTGTCTTTCAAATAAATCCGTATCTAAAAAATTTACCAGGACATCACGAGACCAATTATTTTCTAGTGTTTTTCTCACATAAAACAATGCCTTATCCACATTGTTTTTACATTTGTCTATTATTGTTCTATTATGTCCCCAAGGAATTCTAAAAACGATAGTCGAATCGTCCACAGCTTGTGGACGATTTCCGGCACAAGGATATAATTCATAGAAATAACGCATATATTTTAAATTGGTTGGTGAAAATGACTTAACATCCGGTAATACCTTTTTTAAGTCATCACTAAGTATCTTATAAAATCCTGATCCATATCCGTATTGCTTGCTCATGGTTGAAATATTTTTTCCCGTTTCACCACAACTTTTATCACCGCATCCACGATGGATTCCCCCGGCTCGATATGACCTCCCGGAAGTGTATATCCCTTCCAGTCATTTTTTATTCTGTCCTGTAACAAGTATCTGCCATTTTTATGTATTAAGCATAAAACGGTAAGTTCGACGCTTTCTGTTCTCATTTACTTTCTCCTGCAATGTTTTCGACAATTTGGGAATTTCCACTCTTCCTACAAAGAATTTCCACGCTGCCATACCATTACATAGTCTTTTTCCCTGGTAACTTCATCCAATCCTTCTCGTTGAATTTCAAAACCTTCTCGTTGATAAAAGTGAATTGCACGTGTATTCTTTTGGTAAACATTTAAGTATAATTTCGTCTTTTTTTCTTTTACAAAATTCAACAGAAGCTTACCTATACCCTGCGACTGCATTTCATCACGAACAAAAATGCCTTCCATATATTCATCATTCAACCCTATAAAGCCTTCTATCTGGCAGTCATTCTCATACACATAGACCTCTGCCTGTGGCAACATTTCTTTCACTAAATTAATATTATCTTTCCAATATTGACCCGGAATAAAATAATGTGCTTTTAAGTTGGTATCTAACCATATATCAACAACTCGTTCGATATCTGCTTTTTGTAATACTCTGATCATACTTTTTCAAACACCCTGTTCTGCTACAATTTACAAAATCACCTCGAAGATCGTCCCTCCGGATGGATTGGACTTCACCACAATACTGCCATCATGCACTCTTACAATTTCACGAACCAGGGCAAGTCCCAGTCCTACTCCACCAAGCTCCCGGCTTCTGGATTTATCCACCCGGAAAAATGGTTCAAATACACGTTCCTTAAGTTCCTCAGGGATTCCGGCTCCCGTATCCTCTACTGACAGATACACATGGTTTTCCTTCCGGTCTGCGGTTACTGTAACCTGCCCGCCCGAATGATTATATTTTATGGCATTCTCAACAAGATTGTATACCAGCCGGTAAATAAGGATATCACTTCCGACCATCGTTATATCCTTGCATTTTCCGATCAGTCTTATATTTTTGCCCTCTGCGAGCGGTTCCAGATCCTCCAATACCTCATCCACCAGAGCATCTAAGATGATTTCATCATCCCTTCCTACCGTCTGAAGCTCACTCATGTCGAGAAGTGTCTTTACCATTTTGTTGAGTCTGTCGTTCTGTTCGGTAACCATCTTTATCATCTGTACCGTGTCTGCATCATTGTCCGGATGTCTGTTGGAATGATACAGATCCAGCTGTACCTGCATCAAGGCTAATGGAGTACGAAGCTCATGGGCTGCATTTGCAGTAAATTGTCTCTGTATCTCAAATGCAGCCGAGAGACGTTCCAGCATCCGGTTATACGAAACGCTAAGCTGGTTCAGTTCTTTCACCTGGTTTTCTTCTATCCGTGAATCTGCCAGATTTTGCGCCTGCACCTTTCGATTTTGTCAGAAAACTCTCTGATCGGTCTGAGTGCATGCCCACTTATAAAATAGGTTGCCACTCCACCCAGAAGAGCCAATACTGCTGAAATGATCAGGCTGTTTTTCCTGTAATCCGCCTTATTATTATACACCTGAACAGAAAAGTCATTGGCGAACTCATCCCATTTGTCCTCCGGAATGCTGATGTATATTTCCTCCGCATCGTCCGACTGATCATCTCCCCGTGTATCCACAGCCTCCTGCAGAGAATCCATATAATATACACCGTTTTTATAGACGAGCATCGTCACGCATCCACATATCACAGCTATATATAATGTAATGATGCAGGTAAGTCTCCACTGCAGCGACATTTTTTTCATCTATCGGACTCCTCTCGTATTTTATACCCTTCTCCCACCTTGTTCAGAATCGGATCATATCCCAGCACAGCCTTAAGCTTTTTTCTAAGGGAAGACATGTGTACTCTGATCGCTCCGCTAAAGCTATCCACAGATGCATCCCAGACATGCTCCATCAATTCCTCCTGACTTACCGGTCTGCCCATGTTCAGAAGCAGATATTCCAGAATACCATTTTCTTTTCTTGTCAGGGATACCATTTCTCCTTTTGCATAAGCCTCACGCCTTACGGTATCGAACTTTATCTCACCGCTTTCCAGACATACATCCTTCTGCACAAACTTCCTTCTGGTCAGGCTTCTGATACGTGCCTCAAGCTCCTGTAGATGGAATGGTTTTTCCATATAATCATTTGCCCCTGCATCCAGCGCCTCAACCTTATCCGCTATCTGCCCCCTTGCAGATAATATAAGAACCTTCGTCTCCTCATTTTCCTGCCTGAGTTCCTTCAGGATCTCCATTCCATCCATGCCGGGCAGATTCAGATCAAGAACGACCAGATCATAGTTCTCCGTCAGGATACCTGCAAGAGCTTCTTCCCCATCATAGCAGGTATCCACCTCATATCCTGCGTCATACAGACTTTTCGCAACTGTATCACATATTTCTTTTTCATCCTCAACAATGAATAATCTCAAAATTCCTTCCCGCCTTAACAAAGATTTTACAACAATTATTGTATAATAGCGAAGTCAACTGGTCAATAAATACCACGATCGAAAGGAGTAACAATAACTTGAAGTGCAGAAAAATATCTCAGATCGTTCTGCTCGTCACCGGGATCACTATGATCGGCTACGGTGCAGTCAGAGGCGAAGCTGCTGTCGTGCTTGGTAAAGCAATAAAATTATGTCTGGAGTGTGTCGGAATTGGATAAGAGAAAAAAATCACTGTCAGGGCAGACAGCCGGGATACGCGGGTGGATACAGGCTGCTGCCACACTGCTTACTAATATTCACATCCCTAATTTTTTTAAGGGCAAAATATATCAGGGAAACGCTAAGACCGTATGTGTACCGGGATTAAACTGTTATTCCTGTCCTGCTGCCACTGGAGCATGCCCCATTGGCGCATTTCAGGCGGTGATCGGATCCTCCCGATTTAAATTTTCATATTACGTCACGGGATTTTTTATTTTACTGGGTGTGACACTTGGAAGATTTATATGTGGATTTTTGTGTCCGTTTGGATGGTTTCAGGATTTACTTCATAAAATCCGGAAAAAATTTTCCACAGCCCGGCTGAAACCGCTAAGATACCTGAAATATATGATTCTTATCGTTTTCGTTATCCTTCTGCCGCTGCTCGTAACGAACTCTATAGGAATGGGCGACCCTTTCTTCTGTAAATATATTTGTCCACAGGGCGTTCTGAGGGAGCCATCCCGCTTTCCCTGGGAAATGCAGCCATACGGTCCGCACTTGGAAAACTCTTTACTTGGAAATGCTTTATTTTGATCACAGTTGTCGTGTTAAGCATTTTATTTTACAGACCCTTCTGTAAATGGATCTGTCCTCTTGGCGCGATCTACTCACTGTTTAATAAGGTCAGCCTTCTTAATATTAAGGTAGAGGACAGCAAATGTATCGGTTGTGGTCAATGTTCAAGGGTATGTAAAATGGATGTGGATGTTTGCAGGCATCCAGACCATCCGGAATGCATACGTTGCGGAGCCTGCATAAAGGCTTGTCCCAAGGATGCGATCCACTACCGGTTTATGGGAAAATAATCTTATTACGATTACTTAAAGGAGAATATAATCATGAAAACAAACAAAAAATTCCTTACTATTTTAACACTTTTAACACTCTGCATAGCTTTATTGCTTACAGCCTGCGGCGCAACGGATGCTGCCGGCACGGACAAAACCAATGAGTCTCTGACGGAAACCGGCACAGTATCCGCAGACAGCTCCAACACTTCACTGGATGATCTGTATCAGCAGGAGAACCAGATTTTTGCAGATCATGAGGCTGTATGGAACAAGGTATTCGGCATGATGAGCAAAAGCGATGCTGATCCCAGCAAAAATTATGCTGATTATCTGGCTGATACCGTCGAAGCAAACAAGGACTCCTTTACAGAGGATGAATTGAAAACACTTACGGACGATATGGAAACCATACGGAAAATCGAAGAACAGATAACAGAACTGGAACAGGGAACTACCCCAACCGATCATACTGCTCCGGAAAACAATTCCGAAGCTGACTCTCCCTTCCGGAATTTCTCCGGTCAGGATTTTGATGGTAATTCTGTCGATGAAAGCCTGTTTTCCGCCAATGCAGTAACCGTCGTCAATTTCTGGTTTACCGGCTGTAAGCCCTGTGTTGCTGAGTTGTCTAAGCTGAACGAATTAAACAATACGCTCAAAGCAATGGGCGGCGAAGTCATCGGCATCAATACGGAAACCTTCGACGGCAATGAAACTGCCATGAAGGAAGCTGCCGCCGTTCTTGAAAGCCAGGGTGCAAAGTACCGCAATATTTCCATTGACTCTGCTTCCGATGCGGGTAAATATGCCTCTGATATTATGGCTTTTCCTACAACCATACTTGTCGATAGAAATGGCAATATTGTAGGGGATCCGATCCTTGGGGGAATTGATAACCAGGATAACTATGACTCTCTGATGCAGCAGATTCAATCGGTAATTGATGCAGACAGTGCAAACCAATAATGCAAAACACTCCCTACGAATTCTTCATTCACCTGTTGACACCGGCAATTGATTTTGATATTATTTATCAAGAATTGAATATTCCATGAGGGAGTAGTTAGCACGAAGGTGTGATTTGTCAACATTCTGATTATAATTTTAGAGTATAATCTGGCAAATCTTAAATAATGAGACTCATGTATATCTATTAACGGGCTGTGTATAATACACACTGGCAGATAATTGATATACATGAGTCTTTTTTATCTCTGTCGATACTTATCATCGCACAGCTTTCGGCTGACAACACTATAATGGATCACGCAAAGGAGAAAAACATGGAGAAACTTATTAACAATGCCCCGTTTGCCCTTGTTCTTGTATTCCTTGTAATCGGTTTTGTACTGCTGATTAAAGGTGCGGACTTTTTCGTAGAAGGAAGCTCCAGTGTAGCAAAGAGACTGCATGTTCCGTCCATCATCATCGGTCTTACCATCGTAGCAATGGGAACCTCTCTCCCCGAGACAGCGGTCAGTGTATCGGCTTCTATCACAGGCAACAATGAGCTTGCGGTCAGTAATGTCGTCGGTTCCAATATCTTTAATCTGATGGTCGTGATCGGCGTATGTGCAATGATCGCCACCGTAGAGGTTGCGCGGGAAACTATCCGGAGAGATATCCCCCTTTCCCTGATCTGTGCCGGTCTTTTACTGCTTTTGGGGACCATGGGACTTGGTGATCAGGCCAACATGACACTGGGACATTTCGATGGTGTGATATTCATAGGTCTTTTTGCCGGATATATCTTCTACATGATCAGAATTGCCTTAAAGGCAAATAAAGAAGGAAAAAAAGTAGAGATTGAGGGCGGTTCCGATGAAGAGATCAAGCTGATCTCCGTACCGCTCAGCATTGTTTTCATTGTCGGCGGTGCTGCTGCGATCGCCTTCGGTGGGGATCTCACTGTCGATGCTGCATCCAGAATCGCAAGCGACCTGGGAATGACGCAGACACTGATCGGACTTACCATCGTTTCCATCGGTACATCTCTTCCGGAGCTTGTGACTTCCATCGTTGCAGCCAGGAAAAATGAAGTCGATATGGCACTGGGTAATGCCATCGGTTCCAACGTATTTAACATCCTGATGGTACTGGGTATCGCTTCCGCCATCAGTCCTATCAGCATCATTACAGAAAACATCATTGATCTGTGTGTACTGATCGCATTTACTGTGTGTGTATGGATCTTCGCAGGAAGCAAAAAGAAAATCGGAAGAGTCGAAGGCTTCTGTATGGTGGCTCTTTACGCAGCATATGCGGTTTATATCATAATCAGATAAATGAGGGCCGTACAAATGATATTGTTTTTTAAGGTATTTCTCACGGAATTCATCGCAGAGATGGGTGACAAAACACAGCTTATGCTGATCGCCCTTACTTCAAAATACAAATTAAGAGATATTATATTTGGAACCGCTGCCGCAATCCTGGTACTGAACGGTCTGGCTGTCCTCGCCGGCGGGCTCGTCAGCGAATTCATTCCCGGCTGGCTCATCAAGATCATTGCTGCACTTGCATTTCTTTATTTTGCCGCATCAACACTTGCAGGCAGCAATGATGAGGAAGAGGAAGGCAGCGGCAAATCCAGGATCCGGTTCGCACCGCTTGCAGTTTTCTGTACCTTTTTCGTAGCCGAGCTTGGAGATAAGACACAGCTTACCGCCATCACCTTTGGTGCCAATGAAGGTATGAGTTCCGCACTGATCGTATGGATCGGCTGTTCTCTGGGACTGTTTTTAGCAGACATCCTGGGAATGCTTTTAGGCTATCTGTTAAAGAGCAAGACTCCGGAAGGGCTGCTCAATACTCTCGCCTTCGCCATCTTCTCTGTATTCGGCGTCTTCACACTGTATCAGGGACTGAAGCTCATCAGTACAGATATCCGTTCCATACCGGTACTGCCGATACTGATCGTCGCAACGATTGCTTTTGCCGGTATCTGTGTGTACCTGTTTTTAAAGAGAGAGAAAAAGGCAAAAGCAGCAAACTAAAAACGAACCCCATTCTGTTTTCACGGAATGGGGTTTATTTATCTATTCCGTTCGGAACTCAAAAGAAAAATAGTACACATAATCATCCATTTCAAGGGCATCCAGCTGGTCGTTCACAATATAACTAAAATCAAAGTTCTCGCTTCGTCATTATCATGATCAGCGCAAGAAGCGGCTGCTGTTCATCATAGACAATATCTGTTTTCTCCTGAATTTCCGTTGCAGCTCTTCCATATCCATAGTGCTCTCCTTCCGGAACATCCTCCAGGATTGGGATTAGCATATCTACCTGCGATTCATCATCTGCAATAATAATTTTCACGGTACGATCCTTAAACTGCGGTACAATAATAATCGTTCCATTCTGCGGTGAATCCATTCCTTCATACGAAAGCCCTGCCCTTTGTCTGTCTACCAGCTTTCCTTCCCGGTATTGCCAAATATGAATATCTAGAGTTTTAAATTCATTCGTTGCCGTGTATTTATACATAAAGGCACCGTCTACGCCTGACAGCATTTCCGCCGTTTTCATTTCAATACTGTCCTTGTCCACCGGGACGATAAAGTTCTGTGGCATATTTTTCCGGAATATCATGATTCCGACCGTCAAAACAACAATCGCCGCCGTGACAAGCAGAATACCTATAATGTATTTCAATCGTTTTTGCTTCTGCTTACTGTCCGTTGCCAGCCCGATAATATTTTCTTCCGATTTTTTGTCAATATTTTCCCGGACAATATCTTCTCCTGCCAGGAATTCATTGATGCTGATACCGAGGATCTGGCAGAGTTCCGAATAGACGGATACATCCGGCAGACACACGCCCGTCTCCCTTAATTAAAGATATTGTTGGGTAAAAAAGAAAGGTCAGTCGATTTTGCCGATGAAGCGGTAGTAGATTTCTACTTCCTGCTCACGGCTTCCGTCCCTCGCCCTTGACAGCTTCGTGGACGGTTATTTTTTCAATTAGAGTGTTCAGAAGTTCGGCGGTCAGCTCCACAGGGTTGACATACTGTTTCATCAGGGCAATCCACTTTTCAGCGTCCGCTGCGGTCTGTACGGCGGCTTCCATCGTTTCGTGAAGCTGTCTTATTTTGTTTCAAGCTCCTTTTGCTCGTTCTGGTACTTCTCGGACAGCATATTGAAGTTATACTCGGTTATGCGTCCGGCAGACCAGTCCTCATACATTTTAGCAAACAGCCCGTCAACCTCGGCTTTACGCTTCTCTGCCTTTTTCAGCTCCGCAGCCTGCTTTTTCTTCGCAGAGTTTCTTTCCCTGTCGCTGGCATTGAGCAGCCGTTTCAGCAGCTTGTCCTCGTCTTTCTGTGCCAGCATAGACCAGTATTGCAGTCTTGCAAGCACATAGGCATACAGTACATCATAGCGGATATAGTGCATGGAACACTGGCGTAATCCCTGCCCGTTCTTGCTGCAATGGTAGTACCCGTATGGGTTCTTATTCTGCTTGTTTTCCCCATAGGCTAAAGACCATCCGCAGTCTGCACATTTTATCAATCCTGCGAAAATCTGTGTCGTACCGTTTCTGCGTTTCCTGCGTCTGCTTGCAATCAGCTCCTGAACGTTTTTGGAACACTTCTTCGGAAATGATGGCTTCGTGGGTATTTTCCACACGATACCATTCTTCCTGCGGCTTCCGCACCTTTTTCTTGTTCTTGAATGAAATGTTGCTCTGCTTGTTGTGAACGCTGTGACCGATGTAGGTTTCCTCTTTCAAAATGCTCTTGACCTGTGCAATCGTCCACGCATAGGCTTTTTCTGCGGGCGCACCGGCGTAGATATTGGCGAAAGTCCCGTATCTTTCATAGTTCAGCCAGCCGGGGGTAGGTACTTTTTCCTCCACCAGAATCCGTGTAATGCTGGCGGCTCCACGCCCGTGTACAGCAAGGTCAAAAATCTTCTACAATCCAGCGTGTTTCCGGGTCGATCAGAAGATGACCTTTTTTGTTCTTTTACATAGCCCAGTGGTGCATAGGCTCCATAGTGTGCGCCATTGGCAAATCTTGTGTGCATGGCAGCCTTGACCTTTTTGCTGGTCTGTCGGGCGTGCATTTCATTCAGGATGTTTAAGAACGGGGCAAGCTCGCTTTCTCCGTTGATGGTGTCCACATTGTCATTGATGGCAATGTAGCGTACTCCCTTGCTGGGGAAATAGATTTCCGTGTACTGACCGGTCAGGATATAGTTTCTTCCCAGACGGGATAAGTCCTTTGTGACAACGCAGTTGATTTTCCCGTCTTCGATGTCATCAATCATCCTTTGGAAACTTGGACGCTCGAAATTTGTCCCACTCCATCCGTCGTCAATGTACTCGTCTACAACGGTCAGCCCATGCTCTGCGGCATACTGTCTAAGCATCATGCGCTGGGTCTGGATACTGCCGCTTTCCCCCTGTAATTCATCGTCACGGCTCAATCTCAAATATAGTGCAGTGTTATAAATCGTTGTATTGTATGGTTGTTTCACGGTTAAAAATCCTCCTTCTAAAAGAAACAACCCACGCTTATACAATACTCGCTGGTACAAGTATATCATAAGCGTGGGCTGATTGACAGTCGTTATTCCGTATTTTTTCAGGAAGCGGCGGCAGCGTGCTGGATCACATCTTCCAGTAGGCTGTCAAGCGGCTTCCCATCCTGTGCGAAATGCTCCGATACCTTGATACGGACTTTCCCCATGACAAAATACTGTGCCGTCTTTTCGGTAAGCAGGGTGCCGCTGCTTTTTGTTATTGCTCTCGTTTTTGTTTTTTGCCATAGGCAGTTACCTCCATAAATGAAATATGCCCGACAAGGGAATGTCAGACAGGTGTACAGCCGCAGACTGTCTCCGTGTCAACCAAACCGTGTCAACCGGCAGAAAAGACTTTGAAAACAATCCATAGGCGCTCTATTATTACTTTTTACTTTTTCTTTGATTTCTTGGTTGACATGGTTGACAAAGGAGAGAAATGCCCCAAATATCAGGCTTTTCCCCGTCAACCGGCTGTCAACCAAAGCGTCAACCAAACTGTCAACCGGTGGCTTTTCAGAATGGAAGTTCCATTTGCCGGGCTTCTTCTTCCGTGATTTCCTGAAAACCGTCCCCCTCCGGCGGAGCTTGGTTGACACGCTCCCAGCCTTTTTGAGAACCGTATTTCTTATACCGCTTCGGGCTTTGTAGGCTACCCAGCCCTGTATGATGCCGCCCGCAATGCCGGTATTCATAATCTCGCAGATTGCCCGTGTCTCCCAGTCTGGGGAATTTAAGTTCCCCAGCGCTTCCTCATAAAGCTGCTTGGAACATACCCTGTCGCCGGTGTAGTCCTCCAAATAGGCGTAGATCATGCCGGCCTGTGTGTCTTCCTGCATAAAGTCCTGCTGGTGGGCGTTCAGGTATCGGTTCATTTCCATGCTGAATGACAGCTTATACTTCCACTGCGATAAACCGTCATGGCTTCCGCCCACATCTGTTCGATATACGCCCTCGCCGCCGCTTCATCGTCCAGTATGTGAACCTCCGCCCGTTCCGGGTACACCGTCACGGGGAGAAAGCGCCGGTTGCCGGTGCGGTCACGGGGCAAAAAGTCCTGCCGGTTGGTCGTCCCTCCAAATACACTTTGCGCAGCCGGTCTGCCGGATGTGTCTCATACGGCACTTTGTAGGTTTCTTTCTGGCGGCTTAAGAATGACTTGATTTCCTCAATACTCTTGGCGTTGGCTGTGGCAATCATCTCCGACATCTCGATAATCCAATGCCCTTGCAGCTTGCGGTACACATTTTCATCGTCCAGCTTTTTCAAATCGTCTGAAAACCATTCGTCCCTGCCTGCCAGCAGCCGGAAAAAGGTAGATTTCCCGGCTCCCTGACCACCAACCAGACAGAGCATGACCTCAAACTTGCTCCCCGGTCTGAATACCCGCCGGATGGCTCCCATCAGGAACAGTTTCAAGGCTTCATAGGTGTATTCGTCCGTATCGGCTCCCAGAAAGTGATGCAGGGCGTAACGGATGCGCTCTGTGCCGTCCCATTGCAGGCTGTTCAGGTAATCCCTGACTGGATGGTAGCGGTTTTCATTGGCAACAATCTTGATGGCGCTCTGCACCTTTTCTCGCTGGTAAGCCCGTAATTTTCTTCCAGATACAAAAGCAGGTAGTTCATGTCCATGTCGGTCAGCGTGGTACTGGTGCGCTCCCAGCCCAGCGGCTTCACAATGTCAATCTGCTCCGTCAAAAGGTTCAGGCGCAGCGCCCCGCGAAACAGAGGGTCACGCTGGAACACCGTCAGGCAGTTTCGGATGCTGTTCTTCACGCCGCCTTTCTGCGTCCCCTCTAATGTTTCCCGGATTTCTGCCGGTGTCTGCGCCGGTTCCATTGTGTCCATCGTCCTTTGACCGCTTCCTGCGTTTCCGGCGGCCAGCTCTGAAATTCGCTGTTCAAGCCGCAACACCTCCTTTCCCTGTGCGGCGATCAATGCCGCTTTTTCTTCTATTTCTCCGTATAACAAAATATCCAAAAGGTATTCTGTGTAGCTTATCCTCTGCAACGCTTCCACAAAAGAGGATGCCAGATGGCATCCTGCGGCTGTGGGGCGTGTGCTGTTTTCCAATGCTCCAGCAGGCGCAGATAATCGCATAGCACCCGGAAACAATACCGTTCCGTTTCCTGAAATCTCTGCTCCGCTGATTTTTTCGGGCTTTGACCTGTTGTGACGCTTCCTATCTGGCAGCGCATTGCCGGATTTCTCATAGGAAACGCCGAAGTCCTCCGCAAGCCTGACCGCAGCTTCCCGTTTCCCCAATCCATGCAGCAAAGCGGCCAAGTCGATCACATCCCCGGAAGCCCCGCAGCCGAAGCAGTAAAAGCGGCTGTCCACTTTCATGCTGGGCGTGCGGTCATTGTGGAATGGACAGCAGACCATGCCGTTTCTCCCCACCCGGATTCCATAGAATGAAGCAGCCTGCCGGGTGGTAACAGACTGTTTCACCGCTTCAAATACATTCAAATGCTCCCTCCATAAAAATACTGGTAGCGGTAAAGCTGCCGGTTATATCATAGCTCCATCTCATGTTTCTTTCTCTGTACTGCCTGTGGCTGCCCTCCGGCGCAGTGCGGTATCTACGGCGTTCTGCACCTGCCGTAGCCGTATGACTTCCTCCCGGAGTGGCTTGTGCTGCGGAGACAGTTCGGCATACTCTGTTTTTAACTGTGCGTATTCCTGTTTCCATGCTTTCAGGGCAATGGGTTTTCCGTCCAGTTTTTCTTTCAAAATACGGCGGGCGGCATAAAACAGCCGTAACTCCGCATCGTGGGATGTTTCAAATTTCTCCCTCTGTTTCTTAAACTTGATATTGTTCAATTCCGTATGAACAGGTTTTAGCCGCTGGTAATTCTCGCCCTCCCGTATCAATTCCTGCAATTCCTTTATCCGGGCAGATTTCTTTTTCATGGAGTCGCTTAACGCTTCAAATTCTTCGTTGACAGAGGAAAGACGCTCCTGCAAATCCTCTAATGTGAGCAGCTTGTTTTCCGTCAGATAATTGACGGCTTCGGCAAACTGCTTTAAGTTTCCGGTTCTGGCTTTATTGCTCCATGCCCCTGCGTTGCGCTGGTTGTAATAAGCGATCAACAGGTCGGCAAGGCTCGGTGTCTGCGGTTTGGAAAGTTCTTCTTTTACCTCTGCCATCCAGACAAACAGGGCTTTGATCTTCTTCCTCACATCCTGCATGAGCCGGTTGGTGGCTTTAATCCAGCGGTTCAGTTCCCCTCTCGGTGCGGATGCCCTTTGCTTCCATCTGCCGGACATTAGCTCCCTCGTGGACAGTAGGTATCAGGTCAAGCCCCTGCCGCACATAGGAACGGTGGTCGATACGCACATCCAGCCCTTTTTCCTCAAATTTTGTATTAACGGCAGCCGCCCACTGCTCCCGCCAGTGTTCCAGCGTTTCCGGCTCATGCCAGTCTGTTGTATGGACAGCGTTAAACATATAATCGCCGTTTTTATCCCGGATTCGGTTTCCATCTTCATCAAGAAGATATTCCCGACGCTGTTTTTGTCCCCATGTGCCATCCGGGTTCAAAGGGCGCATGGTTGTCATCACATGAAAATGCGGGTTAGGGATGCCGCCGTCCTCTTCTCCGGGCTGTGAAAAGCAAGGTCGGCAATCATGCCTTTTGTCACAAACTGCTCCTGTACGAACTTCCTCGCCAGCTCCATGTTTTCTTCCAGCGTCAATTCATTCTGCATGGCAATATCAAAGGAATAGGCAAGCTGTGCTTTTGGATGTTTCTCGCAGTTCTCCACAGCATTCCAGAGGGTCGCCCGGTCAAGATATATTTCCGGCGCATGGGCGGCAGCATGATTTCCGAAGCGATCACGCCGCCCTTTTTGGTGTAGTCGCTGACTTCTCCATAGTAGCTGCTGTAAAGACGCTCCCCGGCTCGATAGGCTGCGCTGGCAATGGCGCTCTGACCGGCGCTGCGCTTGATCTGTGCGATTGAAAATGATAAAGTGCTATCCTTAGTCACCGCCTTTCTCCTGCCCGGAAATACGGGCGTGGTTTCTGTGGCAGACCGGATGAAATGCTCCGCCTGCGGCAGATTCAAAATGCTTTCCATGAGGGAATAAAATTCCGTTTCGGATAGCTCCTTTGTCTGTGGTGCAATGCTCTCAATAGCTGCCCCACGGGTAATCAGCCGGTGCGTCCTCTGTTTCCGGGAACCGCTTTCCAGATACGCCTGCCGGTTTTCAAACGCTGCATTTTCCGTTTTTCCCGTTCCAGCAGGACAGTGGTTTTTTCATATTCCTGCTTTAACTGTTCCAAAGATTTTTCCACGTTCTCACATCCTTTGCTGATAAGATAAAGAAAGACCATCCGCAGACAGTCCGTGTGTCAGTGCTTCTATAAAACCCGATGAAAGGAAAACCGCAGAGCGGATTTCTCTTTGCGGCGGGTACACAGGGGATAGCCGCTTTAGCGGCGCAAGGGGGTGTAGCCACCTTGTCGGAGCGAAGCGAACGCAGACCTCGGATTGCTGATTTTATCAGCGGCAGAGGTAAGCTCCGCAGGACGCACGATACATGGTCTTTAGACTATGTATAGAAGTGCGCCCTTAGTTCCTAAGGGATTTTGCCGTTTCCGGCAGTCCTGTCCTTTTTCTTGGAACGCTTGGAAGATACTTCGGGCAGTCAACCACAACCGCCCGGAAGCTCTGTTTACATTCGTGCTGGCATTTCCGGCACAGTTCGTTGTAAGTGATACGGCTGCGGTCATTTAAGAAGAACGACCATTCCACCGCCGCTTGTTGCTCATTCTTGCCATAACCGGCTCCTTTCTCCGTTTCTATCTGATGTACGCAGATAGGGGGTTTTTGTGTAGCGTTTCGGTATCATTTTAAGGTTTTTCCCTCTGTATGCCTTTGTAAAGTGCGGCAGTATTGCAGTCAGGGAATGATAACTCACGCTTATTTGTCGCTTCTCGGTACGGTTTCGGACCTTTGCCATCCATTCAAAGAAAGCAATTTTGCTGACCTTGATAAGTCTGCCCTGCGGAACGCTGGAAAGCCGGTGTGTGTACCAGCTCATAGGCGCTCGCTCTTGAAATTCCATAATCCGCTGAATGTCCGCCACATCCAGAACCAGCGGTAAATCCTCGTAGCTGTTCAATCTCTTTTATCGTTCATTCTGTTCCTCCCATAAATCAAATAGGTTAAAATGCTTCCTGTTGCCGTTTTCCCCAAAAACCGTTTTCCTGCCCCATTCCTGCGGTGTTTCCCTGCATTGGTGCGCCGGATGCGTCACTTCTCCTGCCGGTCATATCCCTTTTGGACGGTCATTCACTTGTCAAGGTACTGTGTGGTACGAAATTACCAACCGCAATCATCATAGCGGACTATTCTTGACAAAACAATGCTTCTGCAATACCATGAGTGTAACGGATATAACTGAATTATATAATTACCATAAACAAAGGCAGGGGATAGGGATGGAGAATCAGTTTATACGGCATGAGCCATGTTTTGAGAGGATTTTGTTTGTCCTGACGCTGGACAGGAAGAAAATGAAAGAGCGGATTTTGATTGGGGAAGAACAGCAGATCCGCTTCCGTCTGAACGGGAGCCAAAACACAGAGGTGCTTTGTGATATGACACGCCCGCTGGGGACTTTTTTGATAAACTTTGAGCGTGACACGGACAGAGATTGGAACTTATACGGGCTTTCTCCACTGCGGCAAGCCCTCCACTCCAACCGATGGAAACAGCCGGAGCTGGAGCAGGCGGCAAGCGAATTTCTCTGGGGAAAATATCTTAGCAATGACCCTCTGAAAATGTATGTGGCGTTCCGTATCTGGAACAGCTATCTGCTTTCCAGAGAACCCGTGACCGTAAAGCTGCCTGTGACCGCTTCATGGATAAAATGAGCAGCCTGACCGGGGTATTCTATAACGAAACCATGAGCTTTGACAGAGAGACAGGAAAACCGAAACATTTTCAAGCTGGCAGCCTTTATTTCAAAGGCGCACCATCAGAAGATACCGGCTTGACCTCTGGTTCCCGGACAACCGTCGCACAGAAGAATGTGTGTCTGCCTATGCGTCCCTCTACCCGTTGATTACCTATTATCTGAACAGGCTGAATGACTGGGGGCTTTGCTTCCGGCAGTGCAAGGTCTGTGGGAAATATTTTCTGGCAAAGAGCCAGCGGTATGAGCTGTGCAGCGATAAGTGCCGAAAAGCACAGGCGCCTCAAAACAAGCGGGAATTTGACGAGAGGGCAAGAGAAAATAACTATGACCTGCTTTATAAAAATGAATGCCAGAACTGGCGCAACAAAATAAACCGGGTAAAAAATACCGCAGGCTTTCCGGCTGACTGTCTGGAAAAAATACAGGCTGCCTTTTCCGACTTTAAGAAAGAAGCCTTACAGAGAAAAAAGACTGTAAAAACAGGAACAGCCAGCCCGAAAGAATTTGCGGACTGGCTGTATCAGCAGAGTAATGTAATTGTTGAGCTGACCGAGATATGAAAAACTTTCTATCGTCAATTTCGCATTATTGCAATAACAGATTGCTTCTTCCATGAATGGTAATATTATCATCAAACTTTTGGAAGAACTATAAATGTCCGAGGTGCCTTTGATTTCGACAAAAAAACAGGCTGAATTGTTACAAAGCTCGGACATTTCAAAAATTTTTTTGAGAAATGGCGAAAAAAGCGGGGCAGCATACGCCGCCCGCCAATCCCATACGGCTATTCCATCGCCCGCATTTGTTCGATCAGGGATTGTTTTTTCCGTCTGCGGATTGTCCATACAGACAAGATCAGCTCCATTCCAAACAACACCAGAATGAACAGACCCATTTCCAAAACCGGGAATTGATATGGCACTACTTTCCCGTGCAGGGTAGCGCTGCCCATTTCTCTGCTTACAACAACAGAAATAGGAAGTCCGACAATCAGGATTGCCAATGTTGCGAAGAACGCATAGCATAGACCCTCGCAGATATTCATTTTGCATAGCTGCTTTTTAGGCCAATGGAACGCAAAACACTGTTTTCCTGTTTTCTGGACATTTGATTAGAGAGGGTCGTGTTAATCAGGTTGATAACACCAAAGAGGAATACCAGCCATGAAAGAACCTGCATACTACCAAACGCCACAGAATTTTGTGATTTTTCAGCCGCAATCGCTGTATCTATTTCGTCTAAAGCAAGGTTACTATGTTCGGCTACAATATTTTTCAGTTCAGCTTTTACAGTTTCGTCTTTTTTCGGATCGCTTACAATGCTCCATGAGTAATCAAAGGTAGTAATTTCCGGGTGCAGTTCGCGGAATAAATCTTTTGGAGCAAAGAAAACTGAGCCATCTGTATGAGCGCGTCCATGTCCGTAAATCACAGGCATTTTTGAAGTGGAAAACACTCCCGATATTGTAACAGGAATGGACTTCTTACCATCCACAGAAGAAAATTCAACGGTGGAACCGACGCCCATATCTTCAAAATGAGCTACAATCTTGTCGTGAATTACAATACTATGAGAATCTGTCGGCATGGTTCCCGCTGTCAATGCAGCTTCAATCATAGCATAATTCTGGCCGGTCAGCGTATCACATATTCCCGAATTTTGGTTAACATCTGTTTTAATGCTGGCATAGAGAGATTGTCTGGCTACGATTATATCCGTAACACCATCAATAGATAAAACTTCCTGTTTTAGTTCCTCATTCAACGGATTACCTTTTACAAGCATTTCTTCCGATAGATCTTGGAGATAGATTTTGTAATCACTGTCTGGAAAATATAGTCTTGCAATTTGTTCTGGTGAGCGTACTAAAACAATGGAAGATACCACCATCAGCAAAATTCCGCCGATACTCAAAGAGGCAACTATACTAATTGTCTTTTTTCGGTCACGCTTAAAATTCGCAATTCCCATTGAAACCGGATTGAGTTTGATATTCTTTTTCCGGCTGCGGATGTCCTTTTGCGCGGGGTAAAACGGACGGCTTCAATCGGGAAATCCCTGCCGCAATCTTCACCGGCTTACGGATGGAAATAGATACCATGATCCAACTGCTTATGAGAGTCAAAATAACCGTTGTCACATAGGAAACAGCGTTAAAGCCCTTGGAAAACAGGAGAAAACCGCCGCATACACCCAGCACTGTACCAATCAAAATTCCGATACTGCCGAGTTTGCGTCCCTCGTTCTTTACAATCCGCTTGATTTGCTTTGGGGTCGCGCCAATCGTCCGAAGCTGCCCGTAACTCCTGATTTTGTCATTGATGGAGATACGGAAGATACTCTGGATCACAATGTAGCCGCCGATCAGAACAAGGGCAATCACACCTGCCATCAAGGTAAAGTCGTCAAAGGGTTGTTTAGAGGCATAAGTGAAATACCTGTTGTTTGGGGGTAGGAAGCTGATATTCCTCTGTAATCTCCCTGCAATAAGAGGTCATCAGTTCTTCGTCCAACTGGTCGCTGTTTTGAAATGGGCATAGGCACGATACCAGCCGGATCAAACCTATTCCATTCGGTCAGTGCGGCTTTGGAAAGAATGATGGCGCAGGTATTTGCTTCTTTCTCATTTACGCTGTCCATAATGCCGGTAACAACATAATTACCATGAAAGCTCTCGGTGTCTAAGGTCACAGTGTCCCCAATTTTGGCATTGTTTCCATAGGTGGAAAGAAAGTATTCGCTTACGACAACTTCATTTGCCTTTTTCAGGAACCCGACCCTCTAACAGATTCATTTGTGCCTTGGCAATCTCCATCATTTGCGCGTCGCAATACACATAGGACGCATGATAGCCTTGTTCTGAAAGTTCCTCACCCAGCATATAGTAGCCGCCTACGCGTTCAAATTCCGGCACTCCTTTCAGGGTTTCAATGTCGTTTTCCTCCACGCCCAGCCAGACCGCCTCATAAGTATCGACAACCTGATTGCGCTGCATTTGTGTCAGGGAGGTAGCTACAATTCCCGTAAAGCAGATCAGAAATGCCGCCAGCGCAACGGCAATCACCACCATCAGATTCCGGCGCTTCTCGCTTTGCAAACTTTTCTTTGCCAGCTTCTTTGTAATGGCGCTGGTATCATTTTCAAAGGCCATGTCATAGCCTGCCACCTCCTTATTCCACAATCTTGCCGTCCTCAATGCGGACAATCCGATCTGCAAGGCGGGCAATGTCGTTGTTGTGGGTAATCATCACAACAGTTTGCCGGAACTCTGCACTGGTACGCTTGATAAGTCCCAGCACCTCGGCGCTGGTCTTGCTGTCAAGGTTGCCGGTTGGTTCGTCGGCCAGCACGATTGCCGGTTTGGTAATCAAGGCGCGGGCAATCGCCACACGCGCTGCTGCTGTCCGCCGGAAAGATTGTTCGGCATATTTTTCAGTTTATCTTCCAGCCCCAGCAGGTGAACGATCTCGTCCAAAAACTTCTGATCCACCGTGTCCCCGTCCAACTCCACCGGCAGGACAATGTTCTCATACACATTCAGGATCGGAACAAGGTTATAGTTCTGGAAGATAAAGCCGATGTTGCGGCGACGGAAGATGGTGAGCTGTTCGTCGTTCATTTTCGACAGCTCTTTGTCCCGGACAATCACATTGCCGGAAGTAGGGGTGTCCAGCCCGCCCATCATATGAAGCAGGGTGGACTTGCCGCTGCCGGAGGTTCCCACAACGGCCACAAACTCGCCGTCATTTACAGAGAAGTTCACGCCGTCAAGGGCGCGGGTGATGTTCGGCTCTGTGCCGTAATACTTTTTCAGGTCGATAGTCTGTAAAATGCTCATAAAATTCAATCCTTTCTTTGTTTGTTGTAAATGCGGAACGCTGCTGCGCCGGTGGCCGCCAACTGTACCAGAATCAGCACAGCGAACAGGCCGAAGCTCTCATAGTAGAACAGTTCATCCCAAAATAGGAGAACATCACAGAGAGCAGTCAAGGCAACCGTTCAGCGGATGTGCCGGGCCAGCCATTGCCGGAACACCAGCACAAGAACAACGGGCGGGACGATCAGCAGCGCCAGATTCAAAATCAATGTCGGGGTCAGTTCCATTGCGTCGCCTCCTCACTTTTGTTGATAAGGGTATTGTAAAACCCAAATGTCCGCGAAATGTTACAGCGGCCAAAAAATTTCATTGAAAATCGGGGGTGAAATGTTACAACACTCGGACATTTCAAAATCAGTCTGCCATTTTGATCCGTTCCACCAACGAATTTCTGCATTGAATTTTTAGACAGATAGCAGAAATTATAATAGGTGTTATTATTAAGCAGACACCGTAAATCAGTAATGGAATAAAAGGAAAAGCATATTGAAAATAAGTTAATCCATTCGCAGACAATATCCGTACTAACAAATACCCTATCAAGGTTCCTACCACAACCGTAATAATCAAGCATGGAATAATCAGTAAGACACTTTCATGCAGCAGCATTTTCTTTATCTGTTTTTTTGTCATACCGATAGATTCCAATATTCCAAATTCTTTTCTCCTTGTACTGATACGACTAATCAAGGTGTTTGTCAGATTAAAAATGCTAAACATAATGACAAAGGCAGATACCCATAAACTTGTACGCTGGTATTATGAATCGTATTTGCCGAAGATGCTTTTACCTCTTGTAAGGTTTCCATTACCAAATCAGGGTGTCGGGACAGTATATTATTTAATTTGCTTTCTACTGATTTACCCACTTTTTCATATTCAGGTACGGACAAAGTTAAGGAAGCTGTTAAATCCATATCGCCCCACAACTTTTCTATGGTTTCTTTGGGAGATAAAGCCCTCATTCATACTTTTTTGGAAGTACCGGCAATCAAAATATCTATGCTGTGTTCAGCCCCATCAAACCATCGTAATGTCACTTTTTCTCCTATTGACGGGCAAGCATGATAGACTTCTTTCTGTACACTTGTTCCTAATATAACCATAGCGTCTTGTTTCACCAATGTTTCGTATGTCCAATCAACAGGAAGCGTTTTCAAAATTTCCTCCTGATTATCAGGCGTAATCGGAATAATGGGAATTTCTAATTGTTCATCGTGATACTCAATAATGGCTGCGGTTCTCTCCGTAGCATAAATCTCTTTAACTTCCGGGATTTGTTGCAATTCTTCCATGAGTTCTTGTGAAAAAGGCGTATCAACTTGATACTCCGAAATACCATACGGTTTCGGATTGACTAATGTATTGTGGTTAATCGTAATATAATATTCTCCATCTTCCAAATTCCCCATTCTTGCAAAGGAATCTGGATTCCATGATGATATAAAAGTGGCTCCAACCATAAATAAAATCCCGCCGATTGCAAGCGAGGCAATCGTCAGATTGTGTTTTTTTCGATTCTGCTTTTCGCTCAATACGGCTAAAGAATACGGTGAGAGACGAATATGATTTTTCCTGTTCCGCACTCTACTTTCTTTTAGTTCTGGATTGTTTCCAACATATTTTGTTGCTTCAATAGGGGAAATATTTGAAGCTATTTGTGCGGGCTTGTATACGGAAATTTGTACGATGATAATGCCTAATATTATTGCGAAAATACTTGTGGCTATGGCATTGATAATCGTTATTCCATTCGGCTCTAACAAATATGCAAATATGATACCTACTGTAATACCGGCAGGTATTCCGAACAGGCAGAAACGATACCCCTCTTTACGAATCATCCGCTTAATTTGTTTTTCTGTCATGCCAATAGTTTTGAGCTGTCCAATCTGCGACACTTGATTTGATACCGAAAGGTAGAACACACTGTATATGACAATTCCGCTTGTAAATGCAATAAAAGAGTAGCTAAAGAACACCTCCCATTCCTGATCCACTGATAAGTGAGGAACAGAATTTGCTATTAAAATAAAGTTGGTTCCTGCTTATGTCTTGGGATAAAGCCAGACGATATACTGTATTCTCAAAATCAATAAGTCCCATTTCCGTGGCACCATTTACACGAATCAAGGCACTATATGGAATATCCGATAATAACACACCCTGTTCTGCATACGCTGGGGAGACATAAAAGTAAAATGTTCCTGTTTCCACATTATCAGTAAAACCAGTAATGATGAAATCCTCTGTTTTACTCCCCGCCGTTGGTAAAGTGATGGTATCTCCTATATTTAGCTGATACCCCAGTTCTAATTGCACATTTTTATCAATTACAATTTCATTGTACTGTTCTGGACAGGTTCCACTGACTAATTCATAGGATTTTATAATTCCAAAACCAGTCGGCATATAAACCGCTTCAAATTTGATCCCATCCATCAGAAAACTATCACTATGCTTATAGGGTACAATATCTTCAAGATCAGGTTCTTTTTTCAGAACTTCTATCTGTTCTGCTGTAAGCCCCCCGATGGTAGCTTGCTGCATTTGATTCAAAATCTTTTGTTCACTAATTTTGCTGCCTTGTTGGAATAAGGAGATTCCCACAATCAAACTAATTGCCAGCGCAATGGTCAAAACATTAAAAAAGCAAAAAATACGATTTGAAGATACATTGCGTTTTGCTAATTTCTTTACAATGGCGCTGGTATCGTTCTCAAAGGCCATGTCATAGTTGTATCACCTCCATATTTGATAAGGGTATTGTAAACCTCAAATGTCCGCGAAATGTTACAGCAGCTAAAAAAATTCATTGAAAATTGAGGTGAAATGTTACAACACTCGGACATTTCAAAATTTACGGCGGGCAGCCGAAAAGCTGTCCGCCGCGTTCTATTTTGTAGGCAGCATAATGGAAAATTCCGAACCCTTGCCCGGCTCCGAAACCACTTTGATATAGCCGCCCTGCCGCGTTACAATCTCGCGGGCCAGATACAGGCCAATGCCCACACCCTGCTGTTCGTGTACTTCTTCCTCACGATAGAAAGCGCTGGAAGATAGCGGCCTGATTGCTTTCGGAAATGCCCTTGCCGGTGTCGGCTACTTTGATCTCCACATACATTTCCCACAGCACCACCGACACAGCGATTTTTCCGCCCGCCTGGGTGTATTTCACCGCATTGTCCAGCAGGTTAAAGAGGGCTTCCGATGTCCACTTGCTGTCATGGGAAACGGTCAAATCCTCCGGGCAGTCCACGGACACGGCGATTTCCTTTTTCTCCGCTGCATACACGATCCCACTCATGGCCTGTGCCACGGTATCAAAGAGGCGGCCCGGTTTCTTGTCCAACTGGATCACGCCTGTTTCCAGACGGGAGGTTTTCACAAGGGCCTGAAAGAGAAAGTCCAGCTTATCCGTCTGGCTGCGGATTCCCCGGATAAAGTCGGTGCGCTCTGCCTCGGCCATAGGCTTTTCCAGCAGGGTGTCCGTCGCCATTTTCAGATTGCTTACCGGCGTTTTCACCTGATGGGAAATATCCGATACAAGGGTCTGTAACTCCTGCCGTTCCTCGTCCACCCGGCGGCGGTTCTCCTGCATGATCTGGTAGAGCCTTGCCAGACGGTGCCCAATTCTGGCAAGCTGGGTTTCGCTGTCCTCTGGGCGCTGGGGCGCTTCATTTCCGGCAATCATGTGGTCTAAGGTCTGGCACAGGTCAGCGGTAAACTGTGATAACCGTTTTCCAAACGCCTGCGTCAGTACAAAAATCCCTACAAGGGCGCACAACAGCAGCGTCCCCGCCCGTCAGCAGCACCGCCGTCTGTTTTGTCACAAAAAACAGGACTATGGTGATCCCGGACATGGAGAGGACAAGCCCTATTGCCACCCGGCCAAACAGCCGCTTTACCGAGAGGTTTTGAACCTTCATTTTGCCTCGCCTCCCGTCCATTGATAGCCCATGCCGTAAACAGTCTTGATGTAGGGTGCGCCGCCGTCGGATTCGATCTTGCTGCGAATCCGGCTGATGGAGGTTGTCAGGGTGTGTTCGTCTACAAACCTTTCGTCTATATCCCACAGCTTTTCCAAAAGCTGCCCACGGGTCAGCACTTGCCGGGGATTTTTACGAAACAGGTTCAGCATTTTGTACTCCATCGGGGATAGGGTCAGGGGCTTGCCGTTTAGGGAAGCCGTCTGCTCCGAGAAGTCCAGAAACAGCCGTCCGTCATCGTAAATGTCCTTAGCCGGTTTGTGGTGTTCCAGCATGGCGAACATGGCTTTGATCTTCCGCTGCAAGGCCCCGATTACAAAGGGCTTTGTGATGTAGTCCACCGCGCCCACCTCATAGCCCCGTATCTGGTCGCTCTCCTGATCGTTGGCGGTCAGGAATATTACGATGGTGTCCGGGTGCTGGGGCTTTATCAGCTTGCACAGTTCAAAACCGTTCCCGTCCGGCAGGTTGATGTCCAGCAGCACTAAATCAAATTCCCGCTGGCGGATGGCTTCGGCTGCGGTTCTGGCATTTAGGGCAGAAGTCACGCCGTAGCCGTCTGCGGTCAGGTTATAGTCTAACATCTTATTCAAAAAACTGTCGTCCTCGACAATTAAAATCTGCTCCATATTCTCACTTCCTTTGCTTTTTGCAGATAGTATAACAGGCAAATGTCCGAGAATTGTTACAAGGACAAATATATTTATCATTTTACAGCTTTTTTATGTGTACTGCAATTTTATAAAAGAAAGGACAGCAGTATCATCAAATTGCTGTCCTTGCGGTTTATTATAGCTGGTAGTGTATAAGCGTGGGTTCATCATATTTGGTGTGGTATCTTTAACTATGGAAACTCCCGCTCCCACTTGGATACGGATTTGTCACTCATACCCAGTTTTTCGGCGAGCTGCTTCTGCGTCATACCTAAGTCTTTTCTTTTGCCTGCAATATATTTTCCTATCTTGACGAGATCCATGTGCTTACCTCCTGTGTCTGAGATCATACTATTCTCTTTTCAGAAATAAGTACACCTCCCGGAAGTAGAATCCCGGTATCTACTGTGTTTTCCATTGTATACTCTTCTATTACACCTATTTCTGTTCCACCAATTTCTTCCAGTCATCCGGAAAACCCATCGTTTTCACATCTACTTTTTCATATTTATCTATTAGCAATTCTATTTGATACATAAAGATTCCAATGCTTGTCATTCTTTAAAATCTGTTTCATAAACAATAATACACCAAACATTCTATTGTTTCCTATACCGGCTTGTGTATATTCTTTGTAAAGAATAGGCGTCTTTGAAAGTTTTGCATTATACAACCTCCCATAATGCGCACAAACATTGCGAACATAAGAAATGCTCTCCAACCAACTTTCCAGATATGTATATCCAATTCCAAAACTCTTGGCAACTGCCTTTTTGTCAGCATTTTTCATGTTTTTGTAAAATTTTGAAAGAGTGCCAAAACTAAATACCTCCACCAACGCATATATAGGCAAATTTCCACCTGCATAATTAGTTTTGAAATTTCTCACAAACGGCGCCTTTGAGTTTCTCCGAACCTCCTCTTCGATATCAGCCATAAATGCCCGATGATATTCTTCGTCCACAAAATTTTGGGGTTCCATATATCCAAGAACTCCATAAACTTCCGCAAAATAATTTGCAATTCTGCATCTGACATTTACTTCTATTTTTTCTATCTCAGCAAATGTCACTTGTCTGAAATTAGCATTGAACAGATATAACTCTACAATCTGCTCAAATGTTACGCCTTCTTCATATTTCCCATTTTTAGGTTTAAATCCTAAACTATACGCCTTAATTAATCGGAAATAGGATATGTCATTTAATATCTTCTTGGCATATTCCTCATTCTCAATAATTAAGCCAAGTGATTTCAAGTTTTCTATTTGTTCGTCTATTGTCATCGGTAATGGATGTTGCTTTAGTCCCCCAATATATTTTCCCCCTTAAAATTAAAAGACCCAACGTGGTCCGCATCGTTGAGAGGCGTGTTGGGTTCTGTTATTTTTAGTATATTCTATATGTTGTAAAAATACAATGATTATTTCAAATTACTTAAACTTTTTCTTATACCCGCAGTCGCAATAAGATCCGCCGGAAGCCAGGGTGTATTCCCTGACAAAATTGGTGACACCGCCCGCCTCGCTCATGGTGTAGTCAAACTGGCACATGGCAGGGATCAGCTCAGTAAGTCCCAGTTCCTTCATAAGGGTACAGATTCCGCCTTGCTGTGCTTATGTCTCTTGCGCACTTCTCTGGCGTGATCTCTGCGGGCCGCAATAGCTTCTGCCTCTTCCTTAGGAATCAGCTTCGTGGTCTTGACGATATATACACCGCCGTCATATGCCTTGCGTACCCGGATCTTGCCCTTGAGATAGCCGTGCTTCTCGCAATAAGCCACGCAGTAATAATGCCTGCCGTTAGCGCTGAACCATTTGATCTTCTTGCGAAGGTTACGATGGCAGAGATAACATTTGCTGGACACGACTTCCTTATCTGCGAAGGCTTCTGTCTTGTCCTTAAATTCTCTGGAAATATATTTTACGTAGGTATCAAACTGCGCTTTCACCTCGTCCCTACGGTCCTTCGGAGGACAGAAGGTATCGTAGGACAGGTTCACCACTACCTCCGGGTGCTCCTCCAGGATCCGGATCAGGATCTTTGCCGTATAGTAGGCATCACTGAACGCCCGGTGGAAGGGAATATCCTTCTCAATATGCAGAAAATCAATGGCATATTCCAGATTTCTGCGGATCTTGCGCTCCTCATAGGCAATGGCGAACAGCTTCTGCACATCCAGATAGGGCAGCGGCCCCGGTGCCAGAAGCGGCATCTCATAATATGCCATATTCCGCTGTAACTCCGTCAGATCCAGCGTGCCCCAGGTACAGAACAGATACTCCTCCTGTCCGCACCATCTGACAAAATCTCCTCCGACCTCAGGGAACGGCCTCCCACGCTCCAACTCCTGCATCTGAATATGGATCAGTTTGCTGGTGATCTTGTGCATCTCATGGTAGACCTGTGGCTTGATCAGTTCATTGAATTCGCTGACCATGACACGTTCTTTATTCAGTTTGATGGCACCGATCTCTATGATTTCAAAAGGCAGCTTCTCCACAGCATCCTCTTTGCCGGTGTTACTCTGATTCCATTCCAGATCCAGAACGATATATTCCATACGTTCCTCCATATTTTGTAACTATTAACAGGGGTTATAAATATCTTACAGTCTTGGCAGTGCGATATCCAATACCTCTTCATGCCAGCAGTGGTCTCCCTCTCTGACATCGTGGATCGGGTATTCCTCTTTTCCGTACAGGCTGTAAGCCTTCCGCACAATATCTAGCTGCTCCGTTACATTCACCAGTCCTCTGGGACCATTCAGATGGTCATCCCGGCAGGACTGGACCGCCAGCGGTCTCGGCGCAATGAGCGATGCAATATCTCCCATATCAAAGTGTTCCCACAGATGGGGAACATAATTACAGCTGCAATTACCGTTGAGTAATAACAATGCGTCACGATATCCATAGAGATATCCGCTGATGATACATTTTTTCACACGGTCATCCAAAGCAGAGATCCAAAGCGTCTGCATACCACCGCCGGAAAATCCCACGACGCCTAAATCATCAGTATCCCATTCGCCCCGTTCGTATACATAATCAATCAGCCGGGAAGCGTCCCAGGTGCACATACCTGCCACGGTCTCTCCCAAGGGCTCAGCCATGTGTGCCAAATGAAAACAGGTACTGGTCAGGAAGGACTTCTCATCCGTTCCTTTCTGCAATGCCTCATCCCTGCGTTCTCCGAAGCCTCTGCAGTCCGGACAGATTGCCACATAACCACGCTTCGCCAGCTGCATACCGTAATCATAATGGTAGAATTCGATCATCCGTTTTACCGCGGGAATATCATTGCGTCCTGCCACGCTGAATTTACCTGCTCCCTGATGCCCCGGAAGGGCAAGAAAACATTTCTGCTTCTCTTCGCTCTGCTTCGGCGGGATCAGTATATACATAGGCATATACACTTCCGGCTCTACCTGAAGGATCACTTTTTCCCGACGGATGCCGTTCTCCAGCTCCACGACTTCTTCCACGCGGGGGGCCAGATCACAGGTCTCCATGTATTTCCACCCCAGAAGGTCTTTTAATGTCTCTCTGGAAGTCTCCTTCCAGGCTTCCCATTCCTCTCTGGTGGATCCGGTGAACGCATCCTGCCTTGCATATTTATCAAATTTGTTCTGCATTCCCTTCAGACTTCCGTAGAAATGAGGGATCTGAATGATCGTATCTGCCTGTTCCATGACTGCTCCTTGCGTTTTTCATTTTCTCTTATTACTATTCTTACCATTCTCTGCCCTGTGCGTGCAGTCCGTCTTCCACATCTCCTGCAAAAAGGCTTTCCAGCCAGGTATGCGCCAGCCGGATCCATGAGGTGCATTCCTCCTGTACGGCTCTGCCATCGTTGGTCTCTGTCAGCTTATCCGCCAGTGCCAGTCCGTGCGCTCCCTTTTCATACATATGGAATTCCGTGGGCACTCCGGCTCTGCGGAGAGCGCTGACGAACAGCAGGGAATTTTCCACCGGTACCGACTGATCCGCAAAGGTATGCCAGATGAAGGTCTTCGGCACTTTATTTGTTACCTGTTTCTCCAGGGACAGCTTCTCTCCCAGCTCCTCCTGTCTGCTGCCTAACAGATTCTCAAAAGATCCTCTGTGGGCAAACTCTCCGGAAGTGATGACCGGATAGCATAACAGCAGTCCGTCTGGACGTAGCAGCTCATGCTCGGATGCCGAAAGTCCCTGGCTCTCTGCCAGGAAATCTTCATCCCAGAGCACCCCAAGGCTGGCTGCCAGGTGTCCTCCCGCAGAGCAGCCCTCCACTACAATCTTGTGAGGATCTATGTGCCACTCTTTCGCATGCTCCCGCAGGAGCTTGATGCTGTAAGCCAGTTCCTTTAAGGAAGTAGGATATTCCGCTGGAGCGCAGGAATAGCGCAGCACTGCCGCATGATATCCCATGGCCAGGAATTTCAGTGCCATAGGCTCCGCCTCTCTGTCGGAGGTTCTGGTATAGCCGCCTCCCGGGCACAACAGGATCGGAGGTCTGTCGTTAATTGCCATTGCCTCCGAATACTCCTGAATATAGGTAACTAAATGTGCTCCCGGAAGGGATCCCTCCTGATGCATTTCAAATGTATTATAGATCATCTTTTTCCTCATTTCCGAGCATTATCATTGAAAAATAAGGCGCAGACCCTGTAGCAATACTACCGGCCTGCGTCTTCATCTGCCTTATTAATATTTACATAACTATGCAGAACCCCATTCGCAAAACGCTCCTATGGAGCTTCTTTTTTGCTCATGTGGTTACTTCGCCCTATAAATATCATAAAATATTCTTACGATGCCAGCATTCGACGAATATTTGACGATATTTACATAGCTCTGAATAGTTACATATTATCTTAGTATGCTCTTCCCCAGTATACCATCTTTTTCGCAGGTTTTCCACAACATACGCAGGTATCTGCGATCTGTTCCTGTTCAAAAGGCATGCAGCGGCTGGTAACAGCAAGCTTTTCCTTGATCTTGTCTTCGCATTCCTGACATCCGCACCACATAGCCTTGACAAATCCGGACTTTTCGTTGAAGATCTGCTCGAACTCTTCCATGTTATGTGCCACATAAGTATGGCTGTCACGATGTGCTCTTGCTCTCTCCAGCATTTCCTTCTGCATGGTCTCCAGGATCTCGGCTGCCTTGGTCTCCAGATCCTCCAGAGCTACCTCGGTCTTCTCTCTGGTATCACGGCGGCAGATCACACACTTGCCTGCCTCGATATCCTTAGGCCCGATCTCCACACGAATCGGATAACCTCTCATCTCAGCCTCTGCGAACTTGAAGCCGGGGGTCTTGTCACTGTCATCTACCTTGACACGGAAATTCTTCGCCAGGCGGTCTCTCAGCTCATACGCCTTGTCGAGAACGCCTTCCTTTTTCTGCATAACGGGTACAATGCAGATCTGGATGGGTGCCACACGGGGAGGGATCACCAGACCTTCGTTATCACCGTGTACCATGATCAGTGCTCCGATCAGACGGGTGGTCATACCCCAGGAGGTCTGATGTACATATTTTAAAGTATTGTCCTTGTCTGCGAACTGGATGCCAAAAGCCTTGGCGAAACCGTCACCGAAGTTATGGCTGGTACCGGACTGCAGTGCCTTGCCGTCATGCATCAGCGCTTCTACCGTATAGGTTGCAACTGCACCTGCGAATTTCTCCTTCTCGGTCTTCTGTCCCTTGATCGCGGGGATAGCCAGAACCTCCTCCAGGAACTTCGCATATACATTCAGCATCTGCAGAGTTCTCTCCTGAGATTCTTCTGCAGTAGCATGTGCGGTATGTCCTTCCTGCCACAGGAACTCTCTGGAACGCAGGAAAGGTCTGGTCTCCTTCTCCCAACGTACCACGGAACACCACTGATTGTATACCTTAGGCAGGTCTCTGTAGGAATGGATGTCATTCTTATAGAAATCACAGAACAGGGTCTCTGAAGTAGGTCTGACACAGAGTCTCTCAGGAAGCTCATTCAATCCTCCCTGGGTAACCCATGCTACTTCGGGTGCGAAGCCTTCTACATGATCCTTCTCCTTGTCCAACAGGGACTCAGGAATGAACATGGGAAGATATACATTCTGTACTCCTACTGCTTTGAATCGTGCATCCAGCTCCTTCTGGATCAGCTCCCAGATCGCATAGCCTGCGGGCTTAATTACCATACATCCTTTTACGCTGGTGTAATCACACAGCTCTGCTTTCTTCACTACATCGGTATACCACTGGGCGAAATCTTCTTCCATGGAAGTGATCGCTTCTACCATTTTCTTGTCTGCCATTTTCTCTCTCCTTTTCTTTTTCTGAAAATAAACTGCTCATACGATCTACGGAAACGAAAAACGCCGGGTCATCGCTCCCGAAAAAGGGACCGATCACTCGGCGGTACCACCCTGATTGATACAAATATGTATCCTGCTCTGTCACCGTTAACGCCGGTTCTACGCTGTGCTTCGCCGCTTCCAGGTACATTGCGTCTCGCACAGGACTCCAAGGGAGGTTTCCGATCCTCTGTCATAAGGGGTTCCCAGCCGCACGTCACCGTGTCCTTCCCCTCTCTCTGGGATGCTTTCCGATCGTACTGATCCTTTTCATCGTCATTGTCGTATGCAAGTAATTGTAGTGCATGCTTCCGTGATTTGTCAAGGTCTATCTGCTAATAAGAAGATACCTGCCGGAGCTGCATAAAATAAAAGCAGATAATAACGCACCAGGGATATGGGACCCAGAAAGACCGTAAGGCACAGTGCCAGAACCAGCAGCCAGCTGTTCCATATCTCTGCCCTCCGCCGCCGGATGCCGTAGAAAAACAGGATCACTGCCAGCCAGAAATAGGTGCCGATTGCAAACAACGCACGGATCACCGGAATTTTCTGGTAATAATATTCCAGCGATATCTTACGATAAAATTCTGTCAGCCGGGAACTGATCGTCTTCATTTCCAGTACATTTCTTCCCTCGAAATCAAAGTAATAAATATCACCGTCCGGATCATCCACAACCGATGTCCCCGGATACCAGGCCTGATACGTATTATCCAGAAAGGCTCTCAGATAACATCCCGGATACTGCCATCCTTTTCGGAACCATAGTCTCAGATACTCCCACTTATTTTGAAGAAGTTCTTCATTATTCACATAATTTTTGATCCGGTCTGCCAGAAACGGATTATATTGTGACCACTGTTCTCTGTCCATGATCTGATCCAGCAGCTGCAATTCCTCACTGTCAAACGCCGCTTCTCCCTTATCTGTATATACCCTTGCAATCTGCTGAAGCGGTACACACAGAGCCTCTACCGCGGAACCTTTTTCCGCATGGAGCAGAGTTTCCATTCCCACAGACAATAGCATGGTCAGCAGAATCGTTCCCGCAAACAGTGAAATGATCTTTCTTTTCTGCTTTTTACAGAAAACCGCGCACAACACCAGATAAAGAAAAACCGCATAAATTACATTTTTCCGATACAGCGCTCCCACGATCAGGCTGCACGATAATGCTGCGATTTTCTCTTTCTTCCGAAAAAATCCCTCCGTATTCTCATACAATTCATACAACAGGTGAAATGCAATAAAAAGTGCCAGAGAGCATACCACATCCTTGGTCGTACTGACGGAAAACAAGGCAATCGTCGGCAGAAAAGCATAAAAACAAAATCCGACTCCCAACAGCCATTTTCTATTCAATCGCCGATACCAGAAATCCAGACTGTAGGAAAAGGTCGCCGCACAAAGTATCATCTGGAAGCAGGAGTGAAGAAATACTGCCTTCTCCATCGTCCCGAAGATCCGGTATCCTATCGTGATAACGCCTCCCATGACCAACGTGCTGAGTAACGAATGGTGTGTATTATACGGTACCTCCGGATACATCACCTGAGGCACCTGCCCGTAAATATCATAATTATAAAATCCGGGATCATTGGAAAGAAGCACCGGCAGCCAGGCTATCAACAATCCTGCAAAAATCAAAAATATTCTCTTTCCGATACCTTTCCCGATACCATCCTCCTGAACTGCCTTATCTCTCCCTGCATGTACAAACAGCCATCGCAGCATCTGTCCAAAAAGTAATGTCTCTGCTATCCACCACAAAATCCAACCTGCTATAGGAACCTGTTCCAGCCAAGACTGCATCGTTCTATGTACGGAAGTATGGTATTCTATACTGATCCGGCATCCCACTGTCTGACAGGTTGCCAGTAATATCGCAGGTATTCCTACAGCAAATCTGTCAGTCCAGTCCAAGTCTTTCCCGGATGCTGTCCGCTGCAATATTCCAGTCACCCATTTCTTCATATGCGGCATCCATCTTCTCCTTTTCTCTGGTGGCACGTTCTGTATCGCCGGTCTGAAGAAATGCCTTATACATGGACGCCGCCTCAAAATATCTCGCCACACCATAGCATTCCTTTTTGTTTTTTTTTTTCAAGCCGCCGTACACCATATCCTCATGATAATTTACTACTAAATAAGCATAGTTTTCACTCTGTACATTATTCTCCATCCAGTTGGTCTTCGCAGGACGGGAAAAGGCGTCATTTAATTGCCGGAACATATGAATGGTTCCCCAAAACAATAGCAGGCACAGGGCTATGATCACCAGATTCATCACAAGCAGCGCGCCTCTCTGCTTCTGTGCCTGTTCCAGCTTACTCTTCAGATTTACCATAACCCATCACCTCGCCTTTTTCTTCCAGGAATAAGATTTTTTGTGCATTTGACATCGTACAGAAATTCTCTGCCTCTTCCGGGGTCATGCCAAAATAGGTCTGCAGCAGTGCCTTCTCATTCTCTTCCATCCGGAGAATGGCTTCCTTCTGCTCCTCCGGCAGTTCCCGATATTGTTTTGCCCTATAATCATTATCCACAGGATGCAGAATCCTTTCCAGCTGCTCGTAATAATCCGAAATATCTTCATACAGACCGGGAAGTATGGATACATTGCCGGAGTTGATAGTAACTGCCTTCATCAGACTTTCATAAAAGTAACGATACGCTCCGCTGGCTTCCATGAGCAGCTGATATTTTTCATAATTATTATTACTGCCATAAGGTCGGATGTAATGCCTGTCGCAAAAAGCTGATAAACCTATGTAATCCTCATCTTCCAGATATTGTTCCATCTGTTTCATATAGCTGCTCTGCCGGATCCCTGCATCAAACTGCAGCAAGCCTCTGTGGATGCTCCAGCTACGTGCAGATACTACAAACACCACCACACACAGGATCACCAGCACTGTGATGATTATCATATGTGACATGATCTCCGTATTTTTCTCCGCCACTTCATAGACATCACTTTTGGTATCCTCAAAGTTGCTCTTGTAATGCTCCATGTCTTTGACATGCTGTGCGGCTTCTTCATTCGGTCTTCCGCAATGCGGACAATATGCCTGCTCCAATGTCAGATTGCCCCCACAATATTTACATTTCATCATTGCTTTTATGATCCTTTCCTATTCGTTATGCTTCTTAATGTATTCCTCGCAATCCTCATATCTGGGATAACCGTAATTACTTCGCAGACTATCCTCGAATTTTTTCTCTTCTTCTGCGGTAAACGTATAACGGTCTGCCAGGCTGTTCAGGGTTGCTTCCACATAAGGACGGATATACTCCCTGTCTTTCTCCGTCAGAATGACCTCGCTGTAGTCCAGTCCCGCATCATCCAATAATCATCCAGCAGCAATGCCTGCTGATACTCATTCAAAGTCTCTCCACTCTGCTCCAGTGCCAGATATTCCCTCGCATCCCGACAGCTCATGAGCCAGCGGAAAATACCACTGTGTTCCCATCGGTCTATGGTTCTGTTCTCTTCGACAGCCTGCTCATAAAAATCCATCAGTGCTTCCAGATCCTTCTCCTGATAGAGACGGTCCAGTATCGGAAAGTTCTCTTTTTCCCACAGATAATCCGCTCTGGCATCCCTGGGTTCTATATACCGCACCCGGAGCACAATTACCGCAAGTATCGCTGCCAATGCCGCCAATAAGATCAGAAGCTTAATCACAAATTTCTGTTTCTTTTCAGTTTTTCTTCAGTTCCTTCTCCGGTACCTGCTCCAACTGCTGCATATCCTGCCGCATGCTTTCCAGCTTCCCCAGATATTCCGCTTCGGCGCCCTTGTAATTCAGACTTCCGCAATAGGGACACTTCGGAAGGGTATCCTCAAATTCTGCCCCACAGGAACTGCAGATGATCTTTTTAACTGTGGTATCTGCCATACAAATCCTCATATCTTTCCACAACCTGCACACTTTGGACTGCCGGCACAAAGCTGCTTATTGTTCACAATCATTATTAATATACAACACAAAAATGACACGTGCAATGCAGAATCACTTTTTGCACACATCTTGAGGTTTTTGTCTCTTTCCTTTAAAATAAACTCAGTCGAAAAACCTGCCCGCAGTTCAAAATTGCGGGTTGCTGAAAGGAATGACGATCGATATGTATGAGAACGGTTTTCTGGATCCGGCCTATATCACACCGGAGGAACAACAGATTTTAGACGGTAATATTGCCGTTCAGAAGAATCTCTACACCAGCAAACAGGATTTTGTAGTAGAGAGTGATAAATTTTTGGAACACTCCGAAGATGATATTACTCTGCGTCGCCACACCCGCTTTGTGGATTTTCCAAAGCATAAACATGATTACGTGGAGATCTTTTATTGTCTCTCCGGTTCTGTCACACATGTCATAAATGAAGAAGAGATCTGTCTCCGCCCCGGGGAACTTCTATTTATGAACCAACATATCGAACATGCGGTAATAGCCTGCGGCCAGGAAGATCTGGGCATTAACATCATCATCCGCCCCGCCTATTTCCAGAATATCCTGACTTTGATCAACAAGGATAATATTCTGGCGGATTTTATCATCAATGCGCTGGAAGGTGACAGTTGTGTCGGTCAGTATCTGTACTTTACCGTCTCCGACAATCCCTGCATCCAGAACCTCATCCACAATGCGGTCTTCCTTCTGTTACAGCAGCCTCAGAACTGGCATAAGCTCTCGGAACACACCTTTGCCCTGCTGTTCATGCATATCTTAAGCAATGCGGAAAATATTTTATTAGACCAGAAAGATGAGCAGAGCAATGTCCTGATGGTGGTGGTACGCAGATACCTGGCGGAGCATTATGATATCGGAACTCTTCACGAACTGGCTGCACAGATCGGGTACACCCCCTCTTCCCTGAGCCGTATGATCAAAAAATATTCCGGCACTACCTTTAAGGAAATACAAACACGGCAGCGTATGCGAGTCGCTATGAATCAGCTGTCCCACACCGCGCTGCCGGTGTCTGAGATTGCCCTGTCTGTAGGCTATGAGAATCAGAACTTCTTCTACAAACAGTTCAAAAAAATGTATGATATGACACCTAACGAGGCGCGTTTAAAATCGCGCCGATAACGTCAGGCATTCAAGATATAACGGTTCGAGGCTCCTTCGTGTGTCCCTCGGATCGTTATTTTTCATATAAGAACTCTTCCGGAAGGGTCACACCGAAGTCCTTTGCCAGATGGCGAAAATCATCGGGGGTAATGGTCTGTCTCTTATTCGGCTGCATGGACAACATCTTCACCAGAATTTCTGCGGATTTTTCTACGGTATGCATCAGACCGAAGGTCAGGTCGAAGTCTTTGCCTGCGGCAAAGGTTCCATGATGTGCCCAGATGGCCAGATCGTATTTCTTCATCAGTTCGGAGGTAGCTACTGCGATCTCTCTGCCGCCCGGTACCATCCAGGGCACTACGCCCACACCATCCGGGAATACTACGGGGCACTCGGTTGCCATCTCCCACAGTTCTCTGGTGAATACCTTATCCTCCAGAGGAAGCACGAAGGTCAGCGCAATGATATTGGTGGTATGTGCATGATATACCACACGGTAGTCGGGATCCTGCAGCTTCTTCACTTCCAGATTCATCAGGTGGCTGGGGAGCTCGGAGGTAGGTCTGCCCCCGTTTACCAGACCCCATACGATACGGTAATTCTCACCCTTGTCGTCAAGTTCGATCATGCAGATAGAATCTTCCGGCTTAATGCTGACATTACGAAAATATTTGCCACTGCCGGTCACCAGGAAATACTCTCCTGCCAGTGCGGGAACTGTGGTGCCGATGGGCTGGAACTCCTTCGGCTCAAAGTTCTCCTTTACCAGTTCTACCTCTTCCGGCTTCACACGGTAAGACAGGTTGCCGCCGTTACGTTCATGCCAGCCTTGCTGCCAACCGTCATCTGCCATTCTGATAAATCCCTGTACAAATTCTGCATCTAAAAATTTCATGATAATACCTAACCTTTCTATCGTCTGCAACCTCCCGGCCGCAGACATAATTTTCAAAATTATAAGCATTTTCTACACAAATGCTATTATCTGGTAATGATATCTACCGGCACATTTAATATTTTAGCAACCTTCAGGATCGTGTCAATATGTCTGCCGGCAGCTGCTGCCATATGATGGGTAGGGCCTGCCTCGCTCCAACGGTTCACGAACTCTCTGCAGGGGATTGAGAATTTGGTACGCATATTGGTGTCACCGAAAGTGAAGATCGGGCCGGGCTGATTCTCGCCTTCTGCCACAACGAACTTGAAGTTGCCGTCCTTATCCTGCGTGATAGCCAGATAGGTCACAGGGCCTACGGGAGGATAGAACTGAGTCAGATATCCGCCGCCTACCTTGCCGTGGAATACCTTAACGATCTTCATGGTGGGCTTATGTGCCAGAGAGATATCCGCATCGCCGGATCCGGAATGACCGATGATGCAGATATCCTCGTTGAAATCAATAGAGTACATCTCGGACAACTGTCCCATACCGGAGATCGTCTTCAGAATGGACATTGCCATGGCAACTTTCATATCACCTTCTACGGCACATGCGGTACCTTGCTTGATCAGCATGGAAAATGCAGGGATCAGCATGGAATCCAGTTTACCGGCTACTCCCTGTGCCTTACCGGCATAATGGGAGGCGATCATGCTTAAGTCTTCATCCTTCGCCCACTGCTCGAAAGCAAGCACATGCTTTGCCATATCCAGAATATCTTCGTCATCTGCGGTAGCGCCACCCTCTACTTCGAAGGTATCGATGATGTCCTGTGCCTTCGCCTTAATAGCTTCGGTATCGGTAATATCGTCTGCAATAGCCCACATATCTTCCCAGTCAAACTGCTTGGTATACAGGCCCATTCTGTTGTAAAGGTTGGTCTCATCGATATAGAGATCCATCATTCCGGGATAAGGGCGGCCGATCTGGGCAATATTGGTCTGACGGAAACGTCTGCGGACCTGAGCTGCCTTACACCAATCTTCGATCTGAGCTGCCACCTCGGGGTCGCCGCCTTCTACCACGCCAGTGATTACAGCATGTCTCTTGCCTGCACGCTCCAGGTCTGCCACAGCCTCACCTACGGCACCACAGGCATACAGGTCACCCAGCCAGATGGGAATATCGGTATTGGCATAGTCCGGCGCCAGCTTCTTCTGCACATTGATACATACTACAGGCACATCCAGATCACGGATCGCGGGAAGTACGTTATAGGAAGTTGCATAGGTCAGCAACTGCAGGAATACCAGATCTACGTCTGCAGCACGGAATTTATCACCTGCTGCCATAGCCTGTTCCTTGGTGGTCACCATGCCACCATCAACGATATCTACAATATCGGGAATCGTCTTCTTGAAATCCTCATACTGTGCCTCGAAATTAGGCACCAGCTGGGGGAACTGGGGCAGATATGCTCCCAGAGCGATGGAAAATACACCGATCTTTGCCTTTGTGTTTACTAACATTTATAATTTCCTCCTTTTATAAGGTTATTTTTATGATGTCGGGGGCAAAAGCCCCCGACCTTGATGCCTACGGATTGCTCCGTGCTACGCACTCCCACTTCTACGCTCCGCTTCGGTCCGTGCTAAACATGTGCCACTGGCACATAGCACCCTACCCAATATTCGCATATCGTGGGATTATCATCCCACTTTTATGCTCATATCGGGGCGGGTCCTAAGGTCTTTCGCCCACTTATGAGCAAGCTCATGTGGGCTTAGACCTTTTGACCCTGGCATCATTTTTATTACTTTGCCGGAGCAAATGTCTTAATTTCAAAAGACTCCCGGACACATTTTCTGGCACCCTTCAGATCTGCAAGATCTCCTGCATGGATCATCTGCGCCAATAGGTTGCCGATAGCGGTTGCCTCACCGGGACCCGCATATACGGTCTTGCCCGTAGCATCCGCTGTCAACTGGTTCAGATATGCTGCATTGGAACCGCCCCCGATGATATGGATGCTGTCATAGGTCTTCCCGGCGATCTTCTCCAGACCTCTTACGGTCTCTCCGTAGGACTGTGCGAGACTGCGGTATACTACGGAAGTCAGCTCTCCCACGGACTCCGGTACCGGTTGTCCTGTCTTATGACAGTACTGTCTGATGGCTTCCACCATGCTGTCCGGAGAGAGAAAACTCTGGTCATTCACATCCACTCTGGAAGGGAACTCCTTGCTTTCCTCCGCCATATCGCACAGCTGTGCAAAAGAGTATGCATCGTTATATTCGTGTCTTACGGACTGGATCATCCACAGTCCCATAATGTTTTTCAGGAAACGGAACCGGTGATCGTAACCGCCCTCGTTGGTAAAGTTGGCCGCTGCGGCATCCTCTGTAATGACCGGTTTCAGGGATTCGATTCCCATGAGAGACCAGGTCCCCGAGCTGATATAAATGCCGTCTCCTTCTGTCTGAGGAACTGCCATTACGGCCGATGCGGTGTCATGGCTTCCACACAGTACCACTTCCAGATCGAATCCTACTTTCTTCTGAATCTCCGGAAGCAGCTGGCCCACTTTCGTTCCGGGCATCTGCAGCGGCAGAAAAATATCCTCCGGGTAACCCAGCTTACGGATCAGCTCCTTATCCCACTGGAAGGTATCGGGATTCACCAGCTGTGTCGTGGAACCGTTGGTATACTCCGACAGCTTATTGCCTGTCAGGCGGAATCCAAAATAATCCGGCAGCATCAGAAGTGTCTTCGCCTGTTTCATAATCTCCGGGGTCTTCTTTTCCACTGCCATAAGCTGATAAATCGTATTAAAAATCTGCTTCTGAATACCGGTTCTGGCATACAGTTCCGTCTCCGGCAGTATTTTCGCCACTTCCGCATCCATTCCGTCAGTACGGTGATCTCGGTAGCCGTAAGTATCTCCCAGAATCTGATCTTTTTCATCCAGCAATACATAATCCACAGCCCAGGTGTCGATTGCCATGCTGACCGGAAGCTTGCCCAGTTCTTTGCATTTTTTCATTCCGTTCAGAATCTCACCGAACAGCCGCTCCACATTCCACAGAAGCTTGCCGTCCTTATGATCCATTCCGTTTTCGAAACGGTAGATTTCTTCTAATTCGATTTTGCCGTTCTCCAAATGTCCCAGAATATGTCGTCCGCTGGAAGCACCGATATCCACGGCCAGGTAATATTTCTCCATAAGATATCCACAACCTCCCCTATCTGAAACTGAATACCTGTGTAAGAAGCGGCTGTGCTCCTGTAACAGGATCCTTCTCCATGATCAGAATGTCTTTCATATACTCATCCCATTTTTTTACCACATCGCTCTCTGCCTGCACTTTTGCCGCATAGTCGACGCCCTTTTCACATTCGTAATAACCGAACAGTTCCTCGCCCTGCATCCAGATAGAGTAATTTACAATTCCGGCATTTGCCAGAACTTCCTTCATCTCCGGCCAGATGTTGTCATGTCTCTTCTTATATTCCTCCTGCATTCCCGGTACAATTTTTCCGCGCCATGCGTATTTTTCCATACAAACCACCATACCTTTCTCACTCATTATTTTCGTTGCAAATCTGCTCTGTTACCCAATCTCTGTCGCAATATTCCTCTGCTTCGGGCATCAGCTTTTTCATAATCTGTGCTTGCAGAAGCACAAACTTGTGCTTTTAACGATATTATAGAAAACATAATCTGCTTCTGAAATGACATTATTTGCTCCCTGGACTGTCCGATTTTGCCCGATCCTGAGAATAGCTGTTTATTACAACGTGGGAATTGTGTTATGATACAATAAGTTCACCCGTATAAAGCAGCCGCCGTGGATAAATTGTACCGCAAATTTGATCACGATAGCCGCCCAAGCAAAGAGAGTATGAAAAATACCATCGTTATGTATCATAAATAATAATTTAGAAAGCACAATTTTTATGGAACGTACATTAACCTATACAACAGATCATTTCATATCACCCCTGCCGGTCAACCATTTTCTGAAGCAGAAAGGGTTTTCTTCCCAGAATCTGGTGCAGTTAAAAAAAGACCCCACCGCCGTGCAGGCAAACGGGATTCCTGCTTCATGAATCATATATTGCAGCCGGGAGATACCTTGACGCTGCATATTCACGAGGAACACTCCTCGGAAAAAATCCCACCGGTGGAGCTGCCGCTGGATATCATCTACGAGGACGAGGATCTCATGGTGATCAATAAGCCGGCAGGCATGCCGATCCACCCTTCCATGAACAATTATTACAATTCCCTGGCAAACGGCCTTGCCTATTATTTTGCACAGCAGAACTGTCCCTTTGTGTTCCGTTGTATTAATCGTCTGGACCGGGATACCTCCGGACTTACGATTATAGCCAAGCATTATGTCAGTGCCGGAATGTTGTCCACCATGATCGCCAACAAGACCAGTTCCAGTATCACAAGGGAATACCTTGCCATTGTAAAAGGCTCTGTGCTGCCTTCTGAGGGTACGATCACCGCTCCTTTGGGACGTAAAGAAGGTTCTATCATTGAACGCTGTGTGGATTTTGAAAAAGGGGAATCCGCTGTTACCCATTACCGGGTTTTGGACGAAAAAAATGGACACAGCCTGGTCTCTCTCATCTTAGAGACCGGCCGCACCCATCAGATACGGATTCATATGAAATACCTGGGCTATCCCCTGATCGGAGATTATTTGTACAACCCGGATATGGAGCAGATACAGCGACAGGCGCTGCATGCCTGGAAGCTGTCCTTTGTCCATCCCATCACCGGCGAGAAAATGCAGTTCACAGCACCTCTGCCGGAGGATATGGCGAAGGTAGCGGGAGATACCCCATGGAACATATCCTGAATCTGCTTAATCTACAAGCAGTCATGCAGATTCCTATGGTGCAGTATTATGCACGCAGTTTCTTCAGTGCTTTCTCCCGGATCAGGCATTCACCGTGTTCTTCCAGATATCTTATCTTCTGCTCGTCTGCGGCATACAACGCTGCGAATTCCATAGCCTGGATGCAGGCTCTACTGTAGCGCTCGTAGGACGCACCGCCCTTCTGCACATAGACATAGCAGGTGCCGTCTTCCATCCGGTACAACGTGCTGTTGATCCGCAGGTTCGCCGGTAATACGGCGGCATATTCGATCACTCTGCCGATATTGCGGAAGGCAAAAATTGCAAACTGGGGCTTTGCCGCTTCCTCTGCTTTTCCCTTTGCTTTCTTATTTTTCCCGGCATTGTTCTCCGTTTCTTCCTTCGCCTGTTTTCCCAGCGTAGCGCCGATCTCTGCCTTCTTCTCCTCGAAGACCCGTTTCATTTCCTGCAAAGCCTGCAACAGCTGTGCACCGTTTTTATTCTCCAACGGTTCTTTCTCGGAAAATACCAGCATCAATCCTTCATCCGGTACCATCATGATCTGTAGGTCAAAAGCATACTTCGGCGGCTTATAGCCCACCTCTTCCTCGGCCTGCTCGATAATCTCCTGCACAACCTCTTTGGCTTTTTCACTGCGGACCACAAAATCTTTATAATCAATCTCGTACTCTTCCAATTCTTCATTGGACAGGAAGCACTTTACTGTCTTGTCATCAATTCGTTCTATTTTCATAGCTATCACCTCTTACTGTTATATGCATGATAGCATAAAAACGTTTTTATTTCTACTGTCCAAATCTAAACATTTTATATACTTCTTATTTGCAGATACTTCTTTCTGTCTTTTCTTGTTTTACTCCGCAAAGTAATACAACTTTCTGTATCCTACTGAACCCAATCTTATCAATGATGTCTCGTGATTTTAAAATCCTGCATAACCTACCGTATACAAAAAACCGACGAAATCTTAATGACAGCCATGTCAAATAAGATTTCGCCGGTTTTTAATGTTAGATCATACAGAATATATATACTCTTTTACTTTTTCTTACGCAGATAGAAATATCCTGCAGCACATCCTGTCAATACTATTACAATCACAATAGGAATCCAAATTTTTCCTGCTTTGCTGTGATTACGGTTCTGGCTCTCTGTGTTGTCATTTTCTGCGGAAACTGCTTCCGACGAAGCATCCTTGGACAGATTCTCTACATCCATAGGCTCGTCAGCCATAACCAGCAGATATTCGCTGGCATGCTCATAGTTGAGTTCAACCCATCCGCTGTCTGCCACCTGACCGAACGCAACTAACTCCATTGCTGCATTGTCAGGGTTATAGTAGAAGAGATTTGCATATTTACCGATATTCTCTGTACCAAGACGGACTGACAGTTTTGCGGTCATGCCGAAGCTTCCGTCGTGTACCAGTGACAAAGGAATATAATCATGTCCCTGTGTCGTCTGTGTTATCAGTTCAGCAGGAATCCGATCCGCTGACCTAAGGATTCCGAAATCAATATCTCCTACATTTTCTGTGATCTCCCGTCCTTCAATGATCCATGCCAGTTCCTCCTCGATTTCGATTCTCAGAGACAGGTTGCTTCCCATTACGCTTTGCAATACTTCTGCAGGAACAACGGTGTCGCTGCCTGCCACAATATAGATCTCTTTATTGCTGCTATCACTTACATTCTGACGAATATTTTCAAGGATATCCTTCCATCCGATTGCCTCAGCCTCACCGGCTGCATTGATTATGGTTGCTCCTGTTTTTTCTGTCTTCTGTGTTGTTGCCGGAACGGTCGGTGTCGCATTTACCATATCACTTGGTGTTGCACCCACTGTAGGACGAACAGGTCTTGCTGTTGCTACCGGAACCGGAGTTGCGGTTGCTGCCACAGGAGAATTCGAGGTGTTGTTGTCCTTGTCATCCTCATGATTGGAATCGTTTGAGGGCGTCGCCGTAGGTGCTGCCGTAGGCTTTGGACTTGCCGTAGGCTTTGGACTTGCCGTAGGCTCCGGAGTCGGGGTAACTTCTGCATCCTTCTGCGCTTTTGCCACTACAATAAAGCTGACCTGAACGGCACTGGATGTAGCTGCATTCGGCGAAATAGTTATCGTCAGAGTTCCTTCTTCGCCTACCTCTACATTTTCATACGTAAGAGTATCGTTTACATTATTCTGGTAATTGTATTTCTCTGTTACTACCTTATCATTCAGACTGATATCCGCATAGCGTTTTCCATCCCACCAGCTGGAGGGGTCAAACATACCCACATAAACATTATATTTTCCGGCTTCCAGATCAAACCGATAACTGATGCTCTGGGTCTTGTCTGTTGCATAACGCATACTTTGATAAATGTCATCTGTGCTGTTACGCAGCTTTCCTTCTGCTCCTACATATCCAAATCCTGTTTCTGTACTGTAGGCGCCATCATATACATCCACTGTATGTAACAATGTATTGCCGAGCTGTTTCATGATGGAAGTATAATCTGCACTTACCGGTGCTTTCGATGCATTTGCAAAATAAACTGCATTTTTCGGACATACCAGCATTTCTGTTGAGATCTCCGCGTTCCGGCAATCGATGAGTTTACCGGTGACAGTGGTTCTGCCGATGACCTGATAAGAACTCTTGTCCCAGGCAACCTTACTCTCCACAGTCTGTCCCTTATAGCTTACCGTGACTTTCTCCGGCAAATTACTGCCGTCCGTCCATGTGATCTTGGGAAGTGCAGTCTGTATGCCAACCGGGATCAGATCTTCCAGTTCTTCTGTCTTCCAGTTGGTGCGATTCAGAATCGCAATAGTATGGGAAGTGGCATCTACCTGTAAGGGCAGCCAGACAGTACGGCTGTCGGACAATTTGTTGCCATTCCAACGGTCTCCCATATAAATGAACTTTCCTGCAGGTGCATCAATCGGAATAATATATGTCACCTGTGTATCAAAACATTTTCCGGTATCATTCTTTGCCGGGTTTCCTACTTTTTCCCAGCCGCTTAGAATGTTCTGACTGCGATAGTAGGTATGTGCGGTGCTGTTCCAGCCATCCGTTCCGCTCGTAATCATGTAATACCAACCATCGTATTTCATGACAGCGGGTGCTTCTCTGCTATTGTCAGATACCAGACGGGCTGCCATCTGTTGATTGTCCGCTGTATTACCCTTGGCAGCGAGCCCGGTATAATCACTGTTCAATAGAGATGCATACAGCTTTGCATTCATCTCACTGGAGTAGATTACATAAGCATCCTTTGCTCCGTCTGCATTTGCATCCACATCATCGACAAACACAGTCATGTCTCTGGCTTCGCCCAACCGCTGTGCATTCAGGCTCTCATCATAATTCATACGGGTCATATTTACCACTTCGAAAGGTCCGAATGGTGTATCACTTGTTGCAAAACCAACCATAGCGCGGCTGTATCTGCTGGCTTCACAGTTGCCCTGCATACCGTTCTTCACCCAGTTGTACAGCTTTTCATTGTTGTACAAAGGTCCATCTGCATGGAAAATAATGACAAATTTCTTTGTCTTTTCATTATAGACCATCTTAGGTCGCTCAGTAATGCAATAATTACCATACATTCCCTCGAAAGCAAGCTGTAATCTGGATACGGTCTGGGTTCCATTGGTCTTGCTGTCAGGGTACAGGAAGCTACCTGCCTCTACCTTTGTCTCATCATAACTCTTTGCAATCCAGGATATATCCTCAGCGCTCGTTGGCTCTTTCTCAAACTCTGTGACATAGGCTCTTAAGAACAGCTTGACATCACGGAATTCCGCTTCGGTGACACCCTCTGGTGCTGCGGACAGCTTTCCCCATGCCTTCAGAGTCTCGAAATTGGTATTACTGAGCTGCATTGCAGGATAACTCTGGGTCGTTCCTGTTCCATTTGCTCCTGCGGGTGATTGCTTTCTCTGCGGATTCTTCAATCGGCAGGATGCTGCTCTGAAGATACAGTACTGTTCCCTTGTCGGTCCAGTTGTAAAGATCGGTAGAAACATAACATTTTACACCATCTACCGGTCTGGTGTTGTTGGTCTTATCTTCTCCATACCACAGATATACGGTCTTACCCTCTGTGATCTGTCCGTCACCATCGAGGTCAATATTGACGCATCCCTCTCCGGTTCCTTCTTTCATGGCTGCTGCGGAACCGCCGTGTGCCTGCATCGCCTTTCCGTTCGTATCACGGATGACACTGCCTGATGTACCGGGAATACTGTCATTCGGCTGAATTTCCTCGGCATCTCCGGTCCGACTGACAACGAGCCAGCTGATGACAGGGGCCTGTGTTCCGGTTGCAGTGATCGTATAGGTTACGGTCTGTTTGGTTCTTACGTCAAAGAATAAGTATTTACAGCATTCGGATTGCTGCCGTCTACCTGAATCGTTCCGGCATCCAGTGTAATATTATCCACTGTTACTGTCAGGTTCATCGGTCTGGTCATTCCCCACCACTCTCTGTGTGCAGAGGTAATGGTGTATTTACCGGGATCTAAAGTCAGCGCGTAGGTCAGAGTTTCGCCTGATTCGTTATTGTTCCCGTAAATACCGGTTGCTGTCTTATCTGTAGTATCGGTGTAACTCTTGGTTCCCGCGTCAGTATCTACCAGCCCCCAGCTATTGCCGGAGGTCTTTAACTGATCCGCAGTCTGGTTCAACAGCGCACTTCCTCTGAGTTCCTTCACTGCTGCAAAGGCTTCCGTTTTTGCATCTGCATCCGGAGTTCCCTTTACCATATCAATAAAATATACCGTATTCTCCGGCACCACTTCTACCGGAATCGTCACTCCGAGACTTGCTCCGAAGCTGTTGACACCATCCTGCACCACACCGGTGACACTGGTCGTCGCATAAGCTTCCGAGAAATGTTCCGCCGTATTATTGCTCCATACGATAGGCTTGGTCACTACAGTTCCATTTCCTGTTTTTACTTCTACCGTAGCCGGCAAATTCTTGAGGGTCTGATTCTGCTCAACTGCATAAGCTGCAGGAAATTTTGTTTCTACGCTGACAAGCACATCATCACCGATCTGGGTTGTCTCACCCAACGCATACAGTGCATCTATTTTCAGGGTTCCACTCTTTACTACTACTTTGATATTATGATCTGCAAGGCTCAGACCACTATAGCTGTAAGACTCATAACGACTTGCAGCTGCTGTGGTCGAAACATTCTCCGCTACAAGGTTGTTATCTACATAGACATCCAGCTTCGTCCCGGCGTTGTTAGGTCCAATAATTGCAAATCCCGCACCATGGATAGGGAAACTCACTGTTGCACCGCTTCCGCCTGATACAGACAAGGTACGATACCAGTTGTCCGCACTGCCGCTTCCGGGATTGTCGATTGTCCAACTTCCCTCATAGCTTACGCTGTCATCCTGTCCATCCACCATAGACAACGCATAAGCACATCCTCCTGCAATCTTCTCAATGAGAAGGTTATCATAATATACCTGATGCCAGTTGTTGCTGATCTTGACGCGACCGGACAGCATCGGAGATGCGTCCTGATAGCTTGTGACCTGTTCTCCGTTGATAAACGCGGTAATCATGTCGCCAAGGGCTGCCAGCTTTAATTCATATTTGCCATCTGTTGTGGCTGTTACCGTTCCATTTGCTACAGCACTGCCTATGCGGTACAGCTTCCAAGAGCCGGCACCGTTAATCTCCAGCGTATAGCCGCTCTGGTTCCAGTTCATGCCTGTCTGGGTACGGATACCCAGTCTCGCATAGGTCGATGCAGATGCATCCGGTATCTGCACATCTATCGTGGTAACATAGTCCATCCAACGGAAATCACCGACGATCGTTGAAGGTTCTCCACCGTTCCACTGTCCCACACTGGTCGTCAGTTCCGATTTTAATCTGCCGTTCTCTACAATGTAAGCGCCATGCGTATCCAACATGTAACGTGGCTCATTGCCTCTTGCTGTCAGATAATCTACACTGGTGGTTTTCCCGGTTTTGGCATTATACTGTTCCATTTCCGGTTCTTCTGTATACTCGAAATCATCCGCATAAAGTACATTATCCGTTGTATTCTGATTGCGTCCGGTACTGTCAGTATCCAAAACCGTTCTGTCCTCGTTATGGATTTCTTGTTCCGGTGTTCTTGCAGGTGACGTATTCAGTGTAGTTGCTGTTACCATCCCATAAGCCGGAACTGTTACATACCAGCAACCGTTCTGCTGTTCTGCATCTGTATCACTCTCTTGTAAATAGCTATCTGTTGTGGTTGTCCATATTTTTAAGGTTGCATCGGAGGCTACTGCCATATCCTTTGCAGTAATCTTAAAGGTTTTTTGATTTCTTGTGTTATTTACAAAAATTACAGAAAAGTCTTTTTTATCCGGAGATACCAGTGTCATATAGCTGGCTTTCCCATCCATCCCTGCTGTCTGATGCTCATTGTCACTGGAGCCGAAGGATCCGGAGGTTGCACCGGTGATAACACGCCAGATTTCATTCTGGGAAGGGTCGGTATCCTCCCATCCGGTGACTGCAAACTGAGAGAAATGTGCAATCATGTACAGTGCCGGATCATAATGGATATAACCGCTCCAGGGATCTCTGGCACTTAACAGCTCTTTATGGCCATACTGGATGCCTTCATAGAAGGAACCGATAGCCGGTTGGAAAATATAGTGGGTTCTGCGAGATCCGGTAAACGCATTGATAAAGCTGTCTGCCAGAGCCAACGGACTCTGATATCCTCCGATCGTTCCACCACCGTATTCACTCGTCTTGTTTTCCTGTAACTCTGTATAACCAAAGGTTGCACACCCCTCGCTGTACCATACCTCCTTGTCGTCCACATCCGCCATTTTGATGTAATCCTCCGTGGCACTGGTACGATAATGGAAACCAATGATATCTACTGCATTGTAGAGATCATTGTCGCTTCTCATGGAAGGTACGATTTGCAGGGTCTTATTCTCGTCAGAAGCAATAATTCTGATATTGTGATAAGCGTCAATCGCTGCCCCATATAGTCCGGGAAATCTGTTTCTTTTTTTACCCGGTTGGAAAACCATTTGATAAAGTCCTCATTAGGGTCTGTTGTCTCGTTCTTATCAGGATCTACGAAATCTACGACATAACCATATTTTTCATAGGCATCAAAAATGGTCTCCTTGTACCATTTATAAACTGCTTCATATCCTGCACCGGTACGGTCACTGCTCCATTTGGAAGCAACCCATGCCGGCATCTCCCAACGCAAAATACTGATCTTGACATTCGGGTTGATCTTCTTCGCATCGGCTGCCATGACAAATCCCGGAGGGAAGCATCCGCTTCTTCGTTCTCATAACGCATGGTACAGGCTTCTGCTCCGGTAGAATTATTTCCGTCATTTCCCATTTCCATCTTGATATGGGTAAACAAAGGATATTCTCCACCGAAAAGATACCGCATCATTTCCCAGTATTGATCTGAATGCTCTGCCTTGTAATCCAGCAGCAGGTTACTGGTACTGTTACCATTTAACATACCAAAGCCCTTATAAGTCAGACCATTGATATTGGCTGTTGCCTTGTCAACATCTGCACCGGATATCACTATGTTTCCGTCTGTCTGGACAGCGCCTTTGATGGCATCCAGTCTTGCCTGTGTTTCCGTAATGGCTTCTTCCTCTGTTGCTGCTGCTGCCATGACAACAATATTGTCATAAGTACCGTTGCACAAATAGCTGGTTCCATAAGCTGCACCGATTCCGGCAGCCAGATTGGTAGTATTACTTAATTTAAAACCTATTCCAGTGGCATTCAGTACCTTTGCTCCGTCACAGTATAATGCCACATAGCCTTGCTGTTCATCCTCGGTATACACAATAGAAAGCGCATGCCAGTCCCCTGCAGTAAGAGCCGTTGTCAGAGGATAATCCTTTGCTCCTGCATTGGTACCCACTCTCAGCACAGACTGACTCTGGGACTTTGCCGGAATTACACGGAAAGCAGTGGAATCGGAATTACCAAGGAAAACAGCAGCACGACTCCCCGTTCCTTCTTGTATGTAATTGTATTTTAAGTTGAGATTATATGTAAACTGATTTCTCTGGAAAAAATCAGGTGCATTTTTTATGGTTGCGCCTGCCTTAGAGATACCACCACTAGTCCAGCCACCTGTCACAGAAAGCTGCTTTCCTGTGCCGCTGTCTGCTTCTAAGGAAGCATCAGAAAGAACAGTGAGCTGATTATTGTCTTCCAGAGCCTGTCCAAAATATTCCGATTCCTTTGTGATATATTTTGATACTCCAAGCCAGCTTAAAACAGGAGCCTGCTTTGCCGTACTCTTTAAGGTATAAGTAACCGTCTGGGCAGTATCCAGCGTAAAAGTATAAGAAAATTGTGCTGTTTTTACACTTTTGCTAACAGATACACTTCCAATGGTTGTTTCTCCTGCGTCTGTTTTTAACAGCACATCCATAGGACGGGTTTTGTCCCACCATTCTCTATGTCCTGAAGTAATAGTATAGGTGCCTGCCTCCAGATACAGATCATAAGACAACGTTTCTCCTATGGCATTATTTCCATAAATACCGGTGGTTGTTTTATCAGTAGTCGTATTGTTATTTTTTTTGGTTGTCGCATCCGTATCTACCAGACCCCATGCAGTATCCGCCGTCTTTTGCTGATCATAGACTTTATTTATCAGCTGGTCACCTGCTAATGTCTTTACTGCTTCATAAGGCTCTGTTGTAGTTTCCGAAAAGTCTGATGTTACATTGTCAATAAAGTATACAATTCCTTCCGGTACAACCTCAACCGTATAGCTGGTTCCGTCCGCCGCCTTTGCCGTAACCACGCTGTACGACTTGCTGAAAGTATCTACCGTCACATCTGCAGCCCATGTGATTCCTTCCGGAATTTTTCCTGTATAAGTTGCAATATGTGTATTGGAAGCTTCCAGGCTTATTAATGCGATTCCGTCTCCTTCTGATACGGAATCCGCCTGTGGGGCACCACTCTCCGTTCCTGTTTCTTCTCTCTCCTTTATAACTACGTTTCCATCAGATACAGAACCTGTGGATTGCGTATTGCCTTCTGTTCCGGCTTCTGTATCAGTCTCTGTGCCCCCAACAGGCTGTTCTGACTGTACATCCGCTGCCAATGCATCTATCGGCACCGAACCTGCCGTCAGACCTGCACAAAGCAACAGAGTCAATACTGTTTTCGCTACTTTACATGTTTTTTGCTTCATACAATCCTCCCATAATTATTTATAACAATACATCTTTATTATAAAAAATGAGACAGATTGTACAAAATGCAATAAATTACTTTTTACTTCCTTTTTTCTCTATGATTTTTATGATTATTTTTGTAAGTGTTTACATATAATGTAAAAAATTATGCAACTATATACTTTTTTAATATTTATGTTTCAACAATTTACAGTATACATAATACTTTTATTTCATATAAAAACAATGGAGCCTGCAAATAGCAAAACTCCACTGCAATTTCTATATATTCAGATTACTTCCGCATCCACTCTGGTGACGATTTCCTGGGGTCCCTTGCGGATGTGGTATTTCACTGCCGGGATCTTGGTCTTGGTGTAGAGCAGGTTGGTGTTGGGATCTACGGTGATCATGTAGCCTACGGGCGGCTTGTCTGCCACTTCGTTAACCTGTGTATTTTCATCCAATACCGCACTGACAGTACAACTGCAGAATTCGTTGCTGGCCTGGGCGGACATACCGTCTACCTTTTCCGCAAAGCCGACCTCTTCAAAATCACCTCTGCTGACTGCAAATCCACAGTCGTAGGCCACGCAGTCAATCTCGCTGGTGATCTTATGTACTCTGGTATGTCCACCGGCATCCGGGGTGATCGTGGTCTCTACCGTAATGCCGGGATAGGGACTCCACTTCGACCATACTCCGTTCTCCGTGATCTTTGACTCCTCGCAGATCCGGCGCACATAGACATAACCATCGATCCAGAACGCCAGCATATTGTCCGGGGCATTCTCATGCAGCTCGTAGCAGGACTTTGCCACGCTGATACTGAACCGGGTATCATAAGCAAACTTTCCGTATTTTGCCACAATCTGGCCGTGTCCGTTAGGGCTGTAGACGCCTGGTGCAAATGCTGTGGTGTGATTGCCGTAATGGTAGACAAACAGATCGGCATACTTCTGGGGACAGGCCGGTGCCAGCTTCGGCAATGGTGCCTCTTCCACACTCCAGAAGGGATGATCATCGGGAAGCAACAAAAAGGCAAACACCTTCATGCCCCAGTAAGGAGAACCGGGGGCATTGTACCGCTCCGCCATGGTCAGATTCGGATATCCATAGCCGATGGTCAGCACATGATCTCTGTCGAAGATCGGACGCTTCAGCCAGGTGCGCAGATGCCTTGCGATCAGACCTTTCATCACGGGAACCGGGAACGGCTCCAGTCCTGCCAGCAGGCAGACACTGAAAAAGCTGACCTGAGAGAAACGATAGGTCAGGGATCTGCCGAAAGGAATGGCCTCACCCTCTTCATCGAACCAGTAGATAAACTGTTTTGCAAATTCCATGGCTCTCGCCTTGTATTTTTTTGCCCGCTCCGGGTCATCTTTCTCCATAATCACGGCATAGATCAGGCTGTAAAAATGGATGGCAAAGGAAATATAGTAATCCTTCTGACCGGAATCTCCGTCCTGATACCAGCCTTCACCCAGATAGAAGGTCTCCAGCCCTTCCAGATATTCTTCCAGCATCTCGGGGCTATACCGGCGTCCCACCTTTTTCATTGCAATGTTCACCAGTACGGCGAACAGGATCCAGTTACACACCGGCAGAGGATGCTCATTGATCTTATTTAAATAGTTGCAGAGATTCTCCTTCTGTGCTTCCGTGAGAGGATCCCATACCACTTCGGGGGCAAACATAATGCCATAGGAAATGGCTGCCATCTCCACGAATCTCTGATCAAAAGAGGTGCATTCTCCCCAATATTCCGGGTTCTTCTCATCGGTTCCGGCCGTCAGGCCCTTGCGATAGATCTCTTCGAATTCCGGCTCTTTTCCACCGCCTGCCCAAAAGGGCACCAGTCCCCATAAGGGACGGGAAAAGGCTTCCATCCATGTGGCACCGATGTCATAATGTGCCATGGTAACGCCCAACGTCAATCTCGCCTTTTCTTCACTGTAATAGGGTTTTAACGGCTCCAGGATAGATAACATACAGTCCTGAAAATCTTTTTTGCTATGTAAGTTCATGCAGTTAGTCCCTCCAAAATAACAAACGTAGTAACTATATTCCTATATTAGAAATACTTCTTACAGAAGCCCAGACAGGATGCCATGCCGAAGATGTTTGTCGTAGAGTGTGAGATTTTCTTGAAAAGTGGTCTGGCAACAGGGCGAAAGCGAACACGATGTTCGCGTCAGCCGATCGTCGACATGGATGTCGACTGTAGGCGGGCCCGTCATAATGAGAAAAACTAAGCCACTTTTCTTTAGAAAATCCACACTCGGAGACCTTACATCAAGGCATGCGTATCTGTATGGGCTTCGTATGATATCAATTTAATATAATCTACCAGTACTCTCTCCAATCCTTCAATAACCGGGTCAGTGCCTCCATGTAGAAGTAATCTCCCCAGGAATTGCACTCGTCTACGCCGTAATGATTGCAGGTATTGTAAGGAGAATGGTTTGAGTAGGTGCTGTGCAGCACCAGTCCGTTGGATTCCTTCGGATCCTTTACGGCATAGCCCACATAGACAGACCGCATGATCTGTTTTGCCAGTGTAATGTAATGCTCTGCTTCTTCCGGCTCCAGATATTTCGCCATTTCCAGCATACCACAAGCCGCGATGGAAGCGGAAGAAGAATCTCTCGGCTGGTCATCCCCGTCGGTGAATTCCAGATCCCAGTAAGGTACCAGATCTTTGGGCAGATGTGCCAGAAAATACTCTGTTACATGCCGGAACAGATCAATATATTCTTTCTTCCGGTATAACGGTAAGCCAGTGCCATACCGTAGACGCCCCAGGCCTGACCTCTCGCCCAGGCGGAACCGTCACGGTATCCCTGACAGGTGGCACCATGATCCGGTGCTCCCGTCTTCATATCAAAAAAGAAGGTATGCCAGGTAGAATAATCCTCACGGATCACATTGGCAACAGCGGTATGAATATGTTTCTCCGCAATGTCACGGTATTTCGGATCTCCAGTCTCATCGGATGCCCAGTACAACAGAGGCAGATTCAGTAAACAGTCAATGATCAGGTGGTAATTCTCCGGTGCATCCATGGGTCCCCATGCCTGAATAAACTCCCCTACCGGATGATATCTGGTGATGAGCTGGTCTGCTGCCTTGATGGCTGCTTCTCTGCCCTCTTTGCTGCCGGTCAGCTTATAAGCTGCCACGCAGGAAGGGGAATACAGAAATCCCATATCGTGATGATCCACTTCGATTTTCTTGTCTATACGATCCAAAAAGCTCTTTACCTGAACTTCCCCGGCTTTTTTCAGCCTTTCATCCTGAGAATATTCATAAGCCAGCCAGATCTCTCCAGTCCAGAACCCACAGGTCCAGTAATTGTTCGGAATCGGCTGATAGAAACCGTTCTCGCTGTATGCTTTCTGGAACTTCTCTGTAAATTCCGGCAGATCCCGGATTACCTGCTCCGTGGAAAACTGCAGAGCGTCTTTGATCTCCGCATCTGTGATCTGCGGATATTTCTTTTCGTCAAATGTTATCATAGTCTTATCCTTTACCTTATTATGCATTTTTATTATACAAGCCTGTGACATGGAACCGGCACAGGCTTGTGAAAATACATTGTTATCTGTTATCCCTTCAGTCCCGTAGAGGCAACACCCTCTACAAAGTATTTCTGCAATACCAGGAATACGATCAGTACCGGGATCAGCGACAATACCGATCCTGCCATGATCAGACCGTAATCGGAAGAGTACTGGCTGATGAACATTTTTAATCCCAGCTGGATGGTCTTCTTCTCCTGACTCTTCAAGTAGATCAGGGGTCCCAGATAGTCGTTCCATGTCGCCACGAAGGTGAAAATCGTCAGTGTGGACAATGCCGGCTTCGACAGTGGCAGCATGATGCTGGCATAGATCCGGTACTCACTCATACCGTCGATTCTGGCGGCTTCACACAGATCGTCGGGAATGCCTTCATAGAACTGCTTCATCATGAATACACCGAATGCGGAAAACGCCTGCAGGCAGATCATAGCAAGCAGCTTATCGTTCAGTCCCATTCTTCTCATCATGATGAACTGAGGTACCATGTATACCTGCCAGGGCATTGCGATGGTTGCGATGTATGCCAGGAACAGTCCGTTCTTATGACGGAAGTCCAGTTTTGCAAAAGAGTATGCTGCAAAGCTGCTAGTCAGTAACTGTAAGAAAGTAACGATCAATGTCAAGTATACCGTATTTCCCACGAATCTGCCAAAGGGAATCTTCGTCCAGATCTTCACGTAATTGTCCCACTTGGGGTTCGCAGGGATCCATACAAAAGGATTCATCTGGAATACTTCTCTGTCACTCTTGATGGATGCGGAAAGCATCCACAGGAAAGGAATGATCATGACCACTGCGATCAGAATGAGAATCGCATATACGATCACTTTGCCAAAAACGGCTTTTTTATGTGCTGATTTCATAATCTGTGCGCCTCCTAACGTTTTACCCTGCCGTACACTTCAATCTGACTCAGTGCCGGGAAGGGGGATGGATCTTCTGCTTTGATCAGGTTGCAAAGCTCCAGCCAGGTGATCTCTTTCTCGGGGATCGGCAGTACATGTGCCCTGCTGCTCTTCTCTAAGGGAAATTCCTGTTCACTGCCATCGGAAAACCGGATCGTTACCTGCTGCCACCAGTTGTCATGCGGGAAATCGGATCTGGTGTACAACACGATCCTGTCTGCCAGTACCGGTCTGCCGAAGTCCAGCTTCATAGCTGCATCATCCTGCATGTTGATTCCCCAGGATTCGTAGGGCCATTCTCCGTGGGAGCGGTTCGCCCGGACACCGTCAATGGCGTTTTTCGCTGCAAATACGCTCTCGCCTCTGGTCTCCACATTGGCTGTCGCATGCGGATAACAGGGAACATCCATATGTTGGTCTGCAGGATTTAGTGCCAGGTTTCTATAGACTGTGATCTCATCTTCTCTTGCGACTTCCGCATAGAGATAATGTTTATTTCCGGAAAATACCTTAGGGGACATGCTGATCCTTTTTTCCCCGAAGGGAACATAATAGGATACATTGTCGGTTATGTATACGAAAGCATCCCCAAGAGCATCATCCACCTGTAAATGTACATGTATATTTTTCTCATCGGTCTCCAGCACGATCCGGTCACCCTCTTCATAGGTATGGGTGCAGACCAGATCCACAAAATCCTCACCGCTGCTGACGCAGATGGTGTTGCTGTCCTTATCGAGAACCTTCAAAGCCAAGATTGCCATTATGCTTTCTCCCTCTTTGCCTGACCGCGGAACTGAATGATCGTTACGAACAGTACCATCAGGAACAGTACCATTGCTACAGAGCTGGAGTAGCCCAGATCCCAGTCAATAAATGCTTTCTGATAGATGTAGTATACAAGAACGGTTGCTGAAGTGGTTAACTCTCCGCTTCCACCGCCTGCCAGCATGATGGCGATATCGTACACCTTGAAGCAGTTGATGGTCAGCATGACGACTACGAAGAAGGTCGTGGAAGACAACTGCGGCCAGGTCACATAACGGAATTTCTGCCAGGTATTTGCACCGTCCAGACTGGCTGCCTCATACAGTTCAGAGGAGATTCCCTGTAAGCCTGCCAGGTAGATTACCATATAATAACCCATATATTTCCATACACTGAACAGAATCATGGAGAACAGTACCAGTCCGCCGGTGAACCACTGGGGAAGCTGATCCTGCGGTACATTGAAAACATTCAGCAGAATGTTGTTCACAGGTCCTTTGGAGGGGTGGAACAGCATTTTCCATACTGCGGTGATTGCTACCAGAGAAGCTACATATGGGAAAAAGGAAAGGGTTCTGAAAATACCTCTTCCTATTACTTTCTGATTTAACACGATAGCCAGTGCCAGAGATGCGATCATGGTCAGAGGCACGGTACCGATACAATAGATAATGGTGTTTTTAAATGCTGCGATAAAGAAGGTATCTTTCCACAGTCTTGTAAAATTACTGATGCCGGCCCACTGGATCGGGTTACTCCCGTCCCACTTCATGAAAGCAAGGGCAAAGGCAAAAATAATGGGGATCAAAGTAAATACGCAGAAACCGATAAAGTTAGGTGCAATAAAGGAGTAGGCCACCAGATCTCTTTTGGTTTGACGGCTTAATTTCCGCATAACAATTCTCCTTTCAAACGCTTTTTGTGTCATCTTTTGCGTCTTTTTCTGATAAGAAAGGGGCCGTAGGTACGACCCCTTAAGTCTTATTCAACATTCAACAAACATTCAATACTTTTATAGAGAAGATCTTCATTACTGAGCCTGAAGGTCAGCTACCGCTTTATTCATTGCTGCAATACCATCATCAATGCTCATCTCACCAGTCATGATACTTCCATGATAGGAATCCAGAGCGGAGTTGATCTCAGATACATTGGGAGCGTAAGGAACTTCCAGATACAGGTTGGATACAGTCAGAGCCTCCTTGCTGGCTTCATCGGTGGGGAATCCTTCCAGACCGGAGATCATGTCTACTACTTCGTCAGTCATCATTGCAGGGAAGTTACCGCTGGAAGCCATAACTGCTGCGCCTTCTTCACCGCTGACCCATTTAACGAAATCCCAGGACGCATCGGGAGTATCACTTGCAGTGGTTACAGCCAGACCGGTGATGGTACCCAGAGTAGAACCGGGCTCTACGCCTTCTGCATGGGGATACTTAACGATACCCCAGTTACCGCACAGGCTGGAATCATATTCGCCGGACTTCAGGTTGGACATCATGGTTGCGATGAACCAGGAGCCCATGTTCATCATTGCTACGTCTCCACCGGAGAATGCTGCGGAATAATGTAAGCCTTCGGTCTTCAGATCTGTGTACTTTCTGCATACGCCGTCAGCTTCCTGATTCAGAACCATCTCATAGTAAGGTTTGAAGAAATCATAGTTTCCATCCAAAATAGTATGCTTACCATCCAGAACACCGAACAGCTGAACTGCACTTCTCCATGTGTGATAATGAGCACCGTATACCTGAGAGCCGAAGGTGGTATCGGTCATCTCTCTTGCCAGAGCATCGTACTCATCAAAGGTCATATCGTTGGTAGGATAAGCAACACCCTTGGCATCAAACAGATCCTTGTTATAGAACAATACCCAGAAGTCATTTCTGAAAGGCAGCTCATACAGGCTTCCGTCTACAGTTACCTGATCGGTAACACCTGCGTATTTGCTTAAATCCACGCCATCTTTGGAGATGTAATCATCCAGGGAAAGAATAGATCCCTTCTGTACCAGCGTTGCATATCCGGGTACATCCTTGACGGTTACTACATCGAAATCGGATCCGCTGCCGGAAAGCTCAGTTGCCAGAACGGTCATGTAATCGGTAGAACCAAGATCTACCATCTCAATAGTTACACCGGGATGAGATGCTTCATATGCATCTTTAATGTCACCCCAGTACTGTGTGGTCTCCTGATCCCAGATAGCCCACTTTAAAGTAACTTCTTCTGCAGGTGCTGCTTCCGTGGAAGCTGCTGCAGCCTCAGTGGTTGCTGCTGCGGGTGCCTCACCGGTGGAAGCTGCTGTGCTGCCGTTATCGGAGCTGCCGCAGCCTGCAAGCATGGTGGTCATCATTGCTGCTGTCAGTACTAAACTTAATACTTTCTTTTTCATATAAACCCTCCTGTTAATTTGATACTATGTTACGTCTGTTACGAATCCGTTGTTATCGGTTCCTTGACTGTAACTAAAGTATAACGAAAAAGGCCGAGACATGACATGGAAAAATTTATAATAGTATTCACAATTTTTTATAATTTGTTTACATTTTTTCAGAAAGCGCTTTCAGAAAATGTATTTTTTTATTTTAACATGCACTTTTTTTAGTATCTTGTTTTTCCAACTACCTTTTTTCTTTCGTTATGTTATACTGAATGCATGAAAAAGACTGTTTATCACTCAAAAAGCATACGAAATCGCATATTGATTTTCACGCTGAGTGCCATTTTGGGAATGTGCCTGTTGATCAGCCTGTTCAGTTATTACATATTCCGGCACTATCTGCAGAACACTGATCCAGTCCACCGAGACCAGCCTGCGACTGTTGTCGGAATCCATGGACAACAGTATTGATGAAGTGTACCGGTTGGTCAGATATTGCCAGACAGATTCCAATATTGCCAATTATATTGAACATAACCCCAATCCGGCTCTGTCCTGTCCGTATCCACTTATGATTCCTTCTACGAGGAATGCAGCCGGAATTCTTCTTATAATTATATGCCCAGAATTGCCATTGTCTCACAGGAGCATTATCTGCAGGTGGTAACCGCAACGTACTCTTCTACCGCAGATCTTGCAACGCTGATTCCGGAGCTTCCTTATTATGAAGAATTACTGACTGCCGATGATTATGATTTTTCGCCCGGTATTGTATCCGATCCTTTTCACCGTGCGGGACGTAAAGTATTACCTGTGATCCGTCCCATTACCTACCAATACAATAACAGGCAGGCAGGATATCTGTTCATCGAAATATCCGCAGATCTGTTCACCATACCTTTGAAGGATTACAGTTGTCCGTCAGACAGCTTTCTCTATCTGTCCATTGCAGGACATACCTATATTTATGAAAACGGAGGCTTGCAGGAATTTACGCCCGAATATAGTATTCTGGATGACCTGAGCACATATTCTCTCACGGGCACCACACAGATTTCCAAAATCCACAGTGCTACCATGGGAGAACAGATTCTGGTCACCACTCCGTTAAATATGCCGGACTGCTACTTAAGTCAGAGTATTTCACATGCGGAGCGGACCAATCAGGCGGTTTTGTTCATGGGAATCCTTGCCTGCATCCTGATCGGCATTTTGTCTATCGGTGTCGTTCTGATGCTGTTGATGAATCGTATAATCACGGTACATGTATCCAGGCTGCAGACACGGATGGTACGAATCGCAGGTGGAGATTTCTCCAGAGATCCCAGCGTGGAATGGGAGCATGAGCTGGGAGATATCGGACGGGGAATCAATGATCTGTCAGAAAATGTATCGGAGCTTATGGAAAAAAGACTGGAGGATGAGAAGCAGAAACAGGATCTGGAATATAAAATGCTGCAAAGCCAGATCAACCCTCATTTCCTGTATAATACTCTGAACTCTATCAAATGGATGGCAACCATACAGGGGGCAACCGGTATCTCCGAGATGACCACCTCACTGTCCCGTCTGTTAAAAAGTATTTCCAAAGGCACCAGCCTGTTGATCGATATCCGGGAAGAATTATCTCTGTTGGAGAACTATTTCACCATTCAGAGCTACCGCTACGGCGGCACCATTACCATGGACATTCAGGTGGATAATGAATCTCTGTACAACAGTGAGATTATCAAGTTTACATTAGCCTCTGGTGGAAAATGCAATTTTCCACGGTATCGAACCGAAGGGCTGTGCCGGACACATCCGGATACATGTCGGCTATGAGACATCGGACAACACCGAAAAGATCCGTATTGATGTCACAGATGACGGTGTAGGCATGACAGCGGATAAAGCTGCACAGGTATTACGCTCCAACGACGACAGTTCCGCGGATTTCTTCCGGGAAATCGGTGTCAGCAATGTGCATAAACGCTTACAATACCAATTTGGTGCAGAATATGGCATTACCATAGAAAGCAAAGAAGGGGAATATACGACTATGTCCATACACATACCGAATATTCCTCTGCATAACAATGAAACTGTTTCATCCGAAACTATTTCATCTGAAAACACTTAATCCGGACAGGAAGCTGTCCAGAATGGAGTTACTATGTATCAGCTTTTAATTGTGGATGATGAGCCTCTGGTTCAGGCTGGAATCCGTTCCATGCTGAACTGGAACGAAATGAATATTGAGATCTGTGGAACTGCCATGAACGGTCAGGCGGCGCTGAAGATTATTGAAGAAAAATCTACTGACATCGTGATCACGGACATTAAAATGCCGGTCATGAACGGTCTGGAGCTTGCGAAAACATGCAGAGAACGCTATGGGGATAACTGCCCTTATTTTATCATCCTCACCAGCTATGAAGACTTCCAGATGGCAAGAGATGCCTTGTCTTATCAGGTATCCGATTATCTGGTAAAGCTGGAACTGACACCGGAAGTACTGAAAATGCCATAGGCCGGGTGCTCACAAATTTCCCAATCTCGTAAAAAGCAGCTGTCCGCCGTAAATATTCATCCTTTTTACGACAAATTCCTGATCAGTCTCCTACATGACCTGTTCGAGTCCGAAGAACAGTTCCGTCTGCAGAGCAGAGATCTGAATCTGAATTTCGATTACGGTGCTTATGTGTGCTGCTACGGAGAGATCATCAGCCCTCAGGCCGACCAGATGTCTGCCGAAAAACAGATGCCTCTGTTCACCAGTTCGTTACAGATGATACGGGAACTGGGGGCTAAATATCTGCCTCTTTATGCGTTGTCTCTGGATCTGCGCCATTTTGCACTGATTTTCTGCTTTGCGGAATCCTCCGATACCGATGATTATGTGGAAAGTCTGACAGACATTCTGCAAAGCATCAGCGGAACACTGCAGAATTACTATAATGTAACACTGCGTTGCGGCATCGGCATCCCGGTTCAGACTCCCGCTACCATCTGTGACTCCTACCAGTACGCGAGACAAATCTTCCGGAATACGGAACCCAAGGACGCAATTATAGCTTTCGATACCGATCATTCGCAGGAAAACGCCAAGAATTCTTTTAACATCAGCCTGTTTAAAAATGATCTCACCAGAGCCTTTGAAGAGTATGATCCGGATATTCTGCAGACTACAATTCAGTCCCTCTGCGATCTGTTCAAGGATCATCCGGGACATTATGTACAGGCTCTGGACGCTGCCAGCAATATTCTCTATCTGTCGATTTCGCTTTTGCAGGACGGGGAATCTATTGTGTCCGGATTTTTTGCAGACGATCCGGATGGCTACCGTTCCCCAGTCCAATGATCCAGTGGCTGCAATTCTTCTGCGGACAGCTGTGCGAATTGTTCCAATCCCGTCGAAAGGATTATAAAAACCACATCGTAACTAACGTCCGAAAATATATTAATGAACATGTTAGCGAGCGGTTGTCCCTGAATGAAGTAGCAGCGGTATTCGGCATCAGCCCGAATTACTTAAGCCAGCTGTTCAGCAAATACAACGATACCGGCTTCAGTGAATATATCAACATCTGCAAGATCACGGAAGCCAAACGGCTGCTGGAAGAAGAAAATATGAAGGTCTACGAGGCCGCAGAGGCTCTGGGCTTCGAGAGTGCCTTCTATTTCAGCAAGGTATTTAAACGGGTGGAGGGTGTCTCCCCCACGGAATATGTGAATGGGAAATTTAATTAACATATATAACGGAGCATAACGATGAACAATCAGAACAATAAAACAGCTTGTGCCAATCATAATATAGAAAAACGCTTTTTGGAAACAGCCGAAACTTTTCATGGTACTTTTCAGTCTTTCCGGCCTTTTCCGAAAGCTTCTATGCAGACATCCTATGAGACTCTCCCTGAGTCATTAAAAGAAAAACTCATTCAGGCAGGTGAGGAAAAACTGAATTACTCTTTTCCGGTGATCCGTGCCACGGATTATATGCGTTTTAAAAGAGACGGTGACCGGGCTGCTTTTGAAGCCCTCTATTTTGCCAAACGTAATGCCTTAAATGATCTGATCCAGGCCGAATGTGTGGAACATCAGGGACGTTTTCTGGACGATATTCTCAATGGTATCTATTCCATCTGTGAAGAGACTGCCTGGCAGCTTCCCGCGCATAACTCCTATATCCGCGATACCCCGCAGTTGATCCTGCCGGATGTGACCAGGCCCGTCATGGATCTGTTCGCCTGCGAGACCGGAGCTTTGCTTGCCTGTGCGGCTTATCTGCTGGAAGAAGAATTCAACGCTGTCAGCCCTTTTATCCTGACCTGCATCGAGGACAATCTGAAGCGCCGGATCCTGCTGCCCTATCTGACCGCACATTTCTGGTGGATGGGACATGACGATGAGCCTATGTGCAACTGGACCGTATGGTGTACACAGAATGTACTGCTGACCACGTTCCTGATGCCCTGAGTGTGGAAATGTCCTCTCGGTTGTCCTCTCCGGTGCGCACATTCTGCGGAAATGCTCCGTTGTTCCTGCCGGAGAATACGTCTGACACAGTTGTCACATTGCAGGCGATTCTGCATAAGGCCGCTGAAAGCTGTGATTATTTTCTCAAGGATTACGGCAATGACGGCTGTTGCGAGGAGGGTGCCCAATATTATCGCCATGCGGGACTATGTCTATACGGTGCCATGACTGTGCTGAACACGGTTACCGACGGTCATTTCGACACTCTGTTCCGGTGGGATAAGGTGAAAAATATTGCATCCTATATTCTGAACGTGCATGTGAATGATAAATACTATTTTAATTTTGCTGACTGCTCTCCTATAGCCGGCCGTGCCGGAGTACGGGAATATCTCTTTGGCAAGGCCACCGGGCAGGAGGATCTCTGCCTGTTCGCCGCAAAAGATTTCCAGGCGGGACAGGGTCAGCTTGTCACAGATGAAGTGAACGGTGGGAATCTGTTCTATCGCATGCAGACCGTATTTCATTATGAAGAACTGATGCAGCAGAATACTTCCGGAATACTTTCCCACCGGGATGTCTATTATCCCAGCGTAGGGCTGTTCCTCGTGCATTCCGATACTCTGGATCTGGCAGTCAAAGCCGGAGACAATGCCGACAGCCACAACCACAATGATACCGGCAGCATCACCTTATACAAAAATGGACTGCCCATTCTGGCGGATATCGGTGTAGAGACCTACACCCGGAAGACCTTCTCTCCCAGACGTTACGAGATCTGGACCATGCAGTCAGGGTATCACAACCTGCCTACAATCTGCGGTACGGATCAGAAGGACGGTGTGGAATACCGTGCGGAAAATGTGATGACAGTTCTGACCGGAGCCGAACCTTCTATTTCCATGGAACTGGCTGCCGCCTATCCTGCCGCACAGTCCACCGTACCGGATCTGACCTATGTCCGCAGGGTGACATTAAAAAAGTCTTCCAACACTGTCGTATTGGAAGACCATACAAATGCACAAGATGTTATTCTTAATTTTATTACTTATGAAAAACCTGTTATTCTTTCTGACGGTAAACTCTCCATCGGAGAAGCATCTGCCTCCTTCGAAGGGGCTGATCTGCTTGCCATAGAAACTTTACCGATCACGGACGCACGCCTGAAAACGGCATGGGATCATGATCTGTACCGGATTCGGCTGAAGGGCAACGATGCTGGCTTCCGGCTGACTATTCAATAAAGCCTAAAATTTCAGGCTTTTCTCACGAAATGTTTATTCTTGTACATTTCATCATCTGCCCGTTTTATGGTTTCTTCCAGAGTTTCTGCTGTCTTGCGAAAGGCTCCGCCGATTGCAAGACGGCAGTAAAACTCTGCTGTTACATCCGATAAATTTCCTTTCTCATCTCCACGCATGGTACTTACCAGTTCCTGTACTTTTTCTTCCGTACAATCTCTGATCAGCATTACAAATTCATCTCCGCCGATACGGAATCCGCTTGCCTGCTCCGTGAGATACCTCCGGATAAATTCCGCTGCTTTCAGGATCACAGCATCGCCTTTTTCATGTCCGAAGGTATCATTCATGCGTTTCAAATTGTCAATGTCGAAATAAATTACACCGATGGTACAGTCATTCTGCAGTTCTTTTAACTGTTCTTTGTAGTGTCTCTTGTTGTAGAGCTGCGTCATGCTGTCATGATTGCTGTTCCAATCGGCAATAGCCAGCTGGGAACTGGACGCAATGATATCATGCTCCATTTTCTTCATGGATTCACACAGCCGTTCCAGTTCATCTCCGGTTCTGATGTTCATCCGGCTGATGGGAGATTCCTTACCATCCCGCAAAATGGCAATAGAATAGCTGGAAGCCGCCTTGGACATGGCATTTAACGGTCCCAGCACATTGTGCTGCATAAACCAGATCATAAAGACTCCGAAAAGCACCGTAATCGATGTAACAATGATGGTAATATACCCTAAATAAGTCAATTGCTCCCTTCTGACATTTTCTGTGGAAATTCCTACGATAATATAAGCCACCGGAATATTGTATGAGGAATTCAGCGGAATGTAGTAATCGCTTCTTCCGTTATACTCTAACGGTTCTATTATCTCACATGCGATCAACTCGTCTTTTATAGCATTCTGTACCTCATCATAGGGGCGGATATCTCCTAAAAAGGCTCCGTTTTCTGTCAGATCTGTGTCATACACATAACAGCCTCCACCATCCCTGAAATTGACCACGCTGATCTGCAATACATTTTCACTGGTGTTGCGATAGTCAATGAGTTTATTCCATACCTCGTAATACGCCGTATTTCTCCGTCTGTTGTCCAGATAGCCCGTTACGCTGTCTCCGTCTACCACCAGTCTGCAGGTATTCGCCACAGTCTGCGCCAGAGAATCTGTGTAATTCCGATTGACATTCATATAATTGACGTAGTTTACAAATATGAAGCTCACGTCCATAATGCATACGATGATAACAATCGCCAGAACGATTTTATACTTTAATGATTTTTTCATTCGTAATCCTCGGAAATCAATACTTTCTCTGATCTATATAGTCGGCTGCATTTTCATAGGTATAGATGTTTTCCTCAGTGTTATAGATCTTGTCCACCTCTCTGCCGGCTTCCAGTTCTTCTATGACCGTCTCCACAGTGGATGCCAGCAGCGGATTACACTCCACGGTGGCATGTAATTTCCCCGCCATCATATTTTCAAAGCTTTCGTGCAAAGCGTCAAAGGAGATCATAATGATGTCTCCCTCAGGCCCATAGCTCTTGCCGTTCCGGTCCAGTGCCTTCATGGCACCAAAGATCATGTTATCATTTTCCGAAATGATAACATCAATATCCTTTACCGTTCCTTCGCTGAGCAGATTTTCCATATAGGTCTGGCCTTCTCCCTGAGTGAAATTGGCACATCCCCTGTCTACGATAGTCCAGTTCGGATGTTCCTCCACTCCATGTAAAATACCGTTCGTTCTTCCGATGGCAGCGGTAGCTCCTTCAGTTCCTTCCAGCAGGACAATGTGGATTGTCTCGTTTTCCCGTCCCTGCTCTGTTAAATACTGATCCAGCCACGTTACAGCTTTCCGGCCTTCCTCTTCAAAATCCGAACCAATCCAGGACACGTATTCCGTTTCATCCACAGCGATTTTACGATCCGCTACGATGACCGGTATCCCAGCTTCCTTTGCGGCATGTATGGCATCCTCCCATCCGGTCTCCACGATGGGCTGCAGGATAATATAATCTACTTTCTGCTGGATCAGATCGTACATGGCTTTTACCTGGCGCTCCGAACTGGAATTGCCGTCGATATAGATCAGATCGTAGCCTCTTTCTTTGGTGAACGTATTCAGATAATCATTGGTATTGGCATCTCTCCAGTCAGACTCTTTTCCCGTCTGGATCATCCCCACCCGGATGAGACCGTCATTATACCCGGTGCCGCACCCGGATCAGTTGCTGCGTTTTGTCGGCTCGTTCAGTCCCACATCCGATCAACCCCAGACAAAACATCAGCACACAAGTCACGGCAACTATTCTTTTTTTCATGTAACCACCCCTGGTTCTTTATTTATCGTTATTTTTACCGTTATCTTCTCTTTTCCGAATCATGCCTCTTACGTTTTATAGTACCATCTTCCTGTATAGGGTGCAAGCCATCACCGGTGGTTCTCAAAATAATTTTACGCTTTTTTTATATTTTTTTAACAAGGTCTACCTATCGGATACTGATCATCAGTACCGTCATGATGATCCTGTTCGTGGGATCCAATCTATATCTGAGCCGGATCAATTCTCAACAGCTGGAAGCTACCATGTATATGAACCAATACCGTCTGGGTTCCAAAACGCTGACCGCTGCCGTACAGCCTTATGCCGTCACCGGAGATAAGACCTATTACAACAATATGAAGGAATTACACGAGGACAAGAATTGTGACATTGCCTGGGAAAGTCTGCAGCAGGACGGTCTAACAGACAATGAATGGGAGGAGATAAATCATATCGCCGAGATTTCCGAGACCTTAAGAGCCTACCGAAGAATATGTCGATGGCTTCGTACACTTTTCCAACAGTTTTTATCACCATTTTGTACATTTTTCCAACATTGTAATTTAGTCATGGTTTCTATCATGCCGTTGTGATATGATGGAACAAGACAATATTCGACATTCTTCGACGAAAGAGGTGCCCCTATGACAATAACCTGGTTATGCCTGTTCTGGTTGTTTTTCTTCTATTCCTTTATTGGATGGTGTATTGAGGTATGTGCTGCTGCGGTGCAGCATCGGAAATTCGTTAACCGCGGATTCGTAGCGGGTCCCCTATGCCCGATCTACGGTTTTGGTGCCATATTGTTCGAGATTTTCCTGCCGGAGCTGACGGAAGACCCGTTTTTCCTGTTCCTGGGTGGTTTTGTTCTGGCTTCCCTGCTGGAATATTTCACGGGAATGTTTTCGAGAAAGTCTATAAGAAAAACTGTGGGATTACTCCCGTTTCCGCTACAACGTAGGTGGCTACATCTGCCTGCCTTTTCCCTGCTGTGGGTGCTTTAAGTGTTGTGACGGTAATGTTTGCAGATCCGTTATTATGCGGACTTTTTGACCGCATTCCGCACTTGCTTTCCGTTGTACTTCTGTTGGTGCTGGGCGGGCTGCTCCTGTTGGATGCCGTTGGTTCCGCTTTATCTACTTTAAGCCTACAGGTACAGGCAAAGCACCGGGTGGAGGCCTCTCTGGAAAAGCAGACCGCCCGCCTGGATCAGATTACAGAAGGGCTGGGCCAGACTTCCCGTTTTCTGGAAAATGCCCTGACAAGACATATACAGAAGCGACTGCAGAAATCATATCCTTCTATCAGCCTGGATGCTCTGGTAAAGGCCAGAGCCGAACATAAGAAGTCCACCATTTTTGCTGAGGGCTGCTGCTTTTATAAATTGTTTTCCCTCTTTTTCATCGGTGCTTTTTTAGGCGACATTACAGAGACGATCTTCTGCCGTGTCACCGCCGGTGTATGGATGAGCCGCAGCAGTGTCATCTACGGGCCTTTCAGTATTGTCTGGGGTTTGGGCTGTGCCTTCCTTACCCTGCTGCTCTACCGTTACCGCAACAAGAGCGACAGTACTATTTTTCTGGCAGGTACCCTGCTGGGCGGTGCTTACGAATATATCTGCAGTGTCTTCACGGAAATGGTCTTCGGCACGATTTTCTGGGACTACAGCGGATTTGCCTTTAACTTAGGCGGCCGTATCAACCTCTTGTACTGCTTCTTTTGGGGAATTGCCGCTGTGGTATGGCTGAAACTGATCTATCCGAAGCTTTCCGGCTGTATTGAAAAGATTCCGAAAAGAACCGGCACAATTGTCTGCAATATTTTGATTGTATTTATGATTGTGAACATGTTGATCTCCGCACTGGCGCTGGCCAGATATACGGAGCGCAACGGTGCTTCCTATTCCGTGGAAACAACAGAGCTTAACGGACTGGAACAATTTTTAGATACGCATTATCCGGATGCACGGATGGAACGCATCTATCCCAATGCAAAAATGGTGAATTAAATGATTTTGTAAAGATAGGAGATCACCAGACTTATGCAGATCGATGACTTGACAGCAGGGTTATCCCTTAGCTTTTTGATCAATCTTAATACCGAGCAGCTTCAATTTGAATCCAAAATTCTGGAGGTATATCCTCGCAGGCACACTTTGCTGGCGCAGGGTGTGTTTACTGATGATAAAATTATCTCTTTCCGTGGAAAAGGACTCGTCGTAGATCTCATTGTCACACTTCCGGAGGATAAACCGCAGCTGTTCAAAAACGTTACTACCAATGTAGTTAAGCTTTCCGATGGAACACTGTGCTATACTGTCTCCTCCATCGCCGGAAGCAAAACCTATAACCGCCGGCAAAGCTACCGTTGCTATGTCGGCATCGAAACTGCTGTCCAATGCGGCCTAAACCGTGCCGCCCACGATGCCATCATCAAGGACATCAGCTACAACGGCTTTTCCGTGGTCAGCAAAGAAGATTTAAAACTGGAGGTCAATCAGACCGTCCATGCCGTCTTGAATGATCATATGGATGAAACCGCCGAAAACTTCAACTTCCATCTCTATGGACTGGTTGCACGGATACAGGAACTGGAAAACGGGCTGTTTCTCTACGGCTGCCGTCTCAACAATCCGGTTCCGGGACTGGAACAATATATTATAAAAAAAGAACGGGCTGTCTTACGGAAAAGACAGTCATCCTGAGATTCTACGCAACTATTTCGTATAACGCAAAAAACCGCTGCCCCTTACGGGGCAACGGTTTTTTGTATTCAAAGGATTATCCCTCAATAGCGATGTATTTATTGGTCTCTACCGCAGGTTTTGCTTCCTTCTTAGGAACATTCAGAGTCAGGATACCATGTTTGAACTCGCCCTTGATATCCTCCTGAGTCAGGTTGTCACCAACATAGAAGCTACGCTGGCAAGCTCCGGCATAACGCTCCTTGCGGATGTATTTACCGGTCTTCTTCTCCTGCTCATCCTCATCCAGACCTTTGGCAGCCTCAATGGTCAGATAACCATCCTCCAGAGAAACCTTGATCTCATCTTTCTTGAAGCCGGGCAGATCAACGATCAACTCATAGTTGTCATCGGTCTCCTTGATATCGGTCTTCATTACATTATGTGCATGTCTGCCATACAGTTTCTTCTCTATCTGATTCTCTGCTCTGTTGTCAAAGAAAGGTACATCATCAAAAAAGTCATCAAATAAGTTCTCTCCAAAAATGCTAGGTAATAACATAAGTCATCTCTCCTTTTCTATTAAACATATGTCGGTGTCTTTCGATACCTCTTACCTTTTGTCCTCCGGCAACCGCCGGAGAATTTCGGAACCAGTCAGAGGATCTTCGATCAATCTCTTGATCTTTCTTCCTCTCCCTTGTTCTAGTTGTACTATAACACGCATACATAAGTATGTCAATTAAGGAAAAATTATATAATTATAAATTAAAAATAAACTGCAAAAAAGAACCAGAACACTGTAATCCACAGTACTCCGGTTCTTTTTTACAGGCAAAACCGCCAGTCTTACTTATTTGTTTTCTCTTACTTATCCTTTGCAGTAAAGAATACGAAGAATACATCTCCCTCAGTGTCATTGGAGAACTGCTCCAGATAAGAAATGGAATAATCCTTGGAATCTTCCGGTACTTCATATACCAGCAGACCGGTTTTCTCTTCGTTAACACCCAGATCATACTCTTCCGGCAGCTGTTCGTCACTTACAGTGTTACCATAGTAGGTGATAGGTGCAGCGTATGCGTCATCGTTATCATCATCGCCCCACTGGATCTGGAAATCGGTGTCATACATGGTAACGGTAGAACGATCGGTGTTCTTAACGGTTACTTCTGCTACTAACAGCTTATTTCCCTCGGAAGGGGTATATCCTTCATAGTCATTGCAGGTATATGCGCTGTTTACAGTGTAATCGAAGAAGTAAGTTCTCATTACATCTCCCATACGTCCTTCTGCATAGCCGTCATCATCTGCGGTTACCACACCACTCTTGCTGCTGGTATTGGATCCGGAACTTGCAATATTCTGAATTGCGCTGTCTACAGGACCACATCCTACCAGACTAAATGCCAGTACAGTTGCTACAATAATTCCAACAAATTTTTTCATTTTCTTTCTCCCTCTCATAACCCTTATTGTGCATGCAGTCATCTGCACGCGAAGCTAGTATAGCACACAAAATGGCAGAATGCAACGCTTTATTGCGCTACTTTGCGAATGTAAGTGCTTACTCACGGGTCAGACGCAGGATCACATCGCTGTGTTCCGGATATTTTTCCAATAGTTTTTTCCGTTCAAACAGTTCAAATTCTTCATATTTAAAACAGGGTGAAACCATACAGCCCACCAGACTGAAACCCTCTTCCTCCATGGCAGACCCGAAGATCATTCCCTTCGGAACCAGTACCTGCGGGACTTCTCCCTTTTCCAGGTCCAGCCCAAGTTTCGCCGCTGTGAGTTTTCCGGCCTCATCGATCATATAAATCGTCAACGCATTGCCGTCATGATAATACCATACCTCATCCGACTTCAGGCGATGAAAATGGGACACTTCCCCCTTTGCCAGCATAAAATAAATGCTGCTCCACAGGTTCCTCTCTTCTTTTCCAGCAGGCATTCCTTGAAATAACCGCCCTCCACATGGGGCTCCATTTCCAGATGCTCTATATAATATTCCGCTGAATGCTTCATACTCTTATCCCTCCGGCTATTTTCTTTTCTACTGAATTAGTGTATACTATGCAGAGAGAAAAGCGCAATTATTAACCTGAAAGATTGTGCGGAATGGAGAATATCATGGAAAAAATAGCAAGCTTCACCATTGACCATATCAAGCTTCAGCCCGGTGTCTATGTATCCCGCAAGGATCACATCGGTGCAGAGGTCATCACCACCTTCGATCTGCGTATGACCAGTCCCAACGAAGAGCCTGTGATGAATACCGCAGAAGTACACACCATCGAGCATCTGGGTGCAACTTTCCTGCGCAATCATCCGGAATACAAGGACAAGACCGTCTACTTCGGCCCCATGGGATGCCGTACCGGCTTCTATCTGCTGCTGGCCGGAGATCTCTCTTCTAAGGATATTGTTCCTCTGATGGTGGAAATGTTTGAATTCATCCGCGATTACAAGGGTGAGGTACCCGGTGCTTCTCCCAAAGACTGCGGCAACTATCTGGATATGAATCTGGGTATGGCCAACTATCTGGCAAAACGCTATCTGGATAATGTGCTGTACGGCATTGACGACAGCCGTCTGGTATATCCGGAGTGATTACAATTATTTAAGAAAGAACAGGAAACACACATGAAAAAAATCGGAATCATCGGTGCCATGGAGCTGGAAGTGGAAACTCTCAAGGCTCACATGACCACCACTAATATCACGACCAAAGCAAATATGGAATTCCACGAGGGTACCCTGAACGGTACTCCCGTAGTCATCGTCCGCAGCGGTGTCGGTAAAGTCAATGCCGCTCTCTGCATACAGATTCTGGCAGACCTTTTTCAGGTCACTGCCATCATCAACACCGGTGTGGCAGGATCCCTGAATGCCGCTCTGGACATCGGAGATATTCTGATCTCCAAGGATGCCCTGCACCACGATGTAGATGCCACCATTTTCGGTTACAAGCCTGGGAAGTTCCCCAGCTGGGATGCCGGAATTCCTTGCAGATGAGCATCTTATCGAGGTTGCTGCCAGCACCTGTCAGGAGGTCAATCCGGACATTCACGTTCATACCGGGCGTGTAGTCAGCGGAGATCAGTTCATTTCCAGCAAAGAAGTCAAGGACCGCCTGATCAAAGAATTTCAGGGGACTGTGCCGAGATGGAGGGTGCTTCCATTGCCCACGGTGCTTACCTGAACGGTATTCCCTTTGTCATCATCCGTGCCATTTCCGACAAGGCGGATGACAGTGCCGAGATGGATTATCCTACCTTTGAAAGGCCGCAGCGCTCCACTCCGCCAAGCTGGTAGAGGCTATGATGCCCCGGACCGATCCGGGCGGCTGTCCTAGTATCGAAAACAATGCCTGCTGCACAGACTTTGCAGGCAATAGAAAGGCATGCATATTAACATGAAAAGAAAAGAAATACATTGAATATATCTTAAAACAGGCCGAAGCCCTGCTGGCTATCGACAGCCCTTCCGGCTTCACGGAAAAAGTAACGGATTACCTCTGTGAAGAGTACAAGCGCCTCGGCTACAAACCGGTCAAGACCAAAAAGGGCGGCGTTCTCGTAGAGATCGGCGGTAAAGGCAACGCGGTTCTGACCATGGCCCATGTAGACACGCTGGGCGGCATGGTGGCAGAGATCAAGAGCAACGGCCGTCTCCGTCTGACTAAGGTCGGCGGCTTAAACGCCAACAATATCGAGACCGAGAACTGCCGTATCTATACGCTGGACGGCAAAGTATACGAAGGCACCGTACAGCTGACGGATGCTTCCATCCATGTCAACGGCGATTACCAGAAGTCCGAGCGTACCTTCGATTCCGTAGAAGTCCTGTTGGATGAAAAGGTATCTTCCAAGGAAGATGTCAAGGCACTGGGTATTGAGAACGGTTCCTTCGTCTGCATGGATCCCCGGACCCGCATCACGGAGTCCGGTTACATCAAGAGCCGTTTCCTGGATGACAAGCTCAGCACCGCAATTCTATTAGGATTTGCAATATGTAAAAGATGAGGATCTGAAGCTGTCCCGCAAAGTCTATCAGCATATCACCGTCTTCGAGGAGGTCGGCCATGGTGCCTGTGCTTCCGCTCCGGAAGATGTGGAGGAACTGCTGTCCGTAGATATGGGCTGCGTCGGAGAGGGTCTGGAATGCACGGATCGTCAGGTATCCATCTGCGTCAAGGACGGCCACGGGCCTTATCATTATGATGTAGTCAAAGCCCTGATTCAGGCTGCAAAAGACAATCATATCGACTACGCCGCAGATGTTTACCCTACTACGGCTCCGATGCTGATGCCGCATTAAGCGCCGGTATTGATGCCAGACACGGACTTATCGGCCCCGGTGTCTACGCTTCCCACGGCTACGAGCGTTCCCACAAGGATGCAGTTGCCGCAACGCTGGAATTGTTGAAGGCTTATCTGGCATAGCAGAGAAATAGAATGCACACAAAAAGCAGTCCGAAGACCGACAGATTTTCTGCCGTCTACGGGCTGCTTTTATATTATGTTCTACTATTGATCTACTTATTTGGCTTCTTCCGCTTCCGTATCTTTTTTCTTATTGAATACGAACAGCTTGCTGAATACATAGTTGCCGATGATGACCAGAACTGCGGAGATCAGGGTTGCCACCAGCAGATTTACACCGATTGCGGTCAGTACCTGCATCACTACCATATCCAGGATCAGCGTGGATACTCTGGAAAGTACGAATTTCGGTGCTTCGGACAGCATCGGAGCATTGCTCTTGAATACAAACTTACGGTTGGTAAAATATGCGAAAATGACACCCGCCGTCCAGTTGATAACACTTAATACAACATTCTGAAAGGGTGTTGGATACATTGTGTTGTCAAATAACAGGAAGTTTGCCAGGAATTTTGCTGCCCAGGATACGACCGTGGTCAGTCCGCCTACGATCAGGTATGCAATGATCTCTTCATACTTGATCCAAAGTGCCTTTATTTTTTCTACCATATTGTTCCTCATTTCTCTGTGCTAAGGTTAACAAAACTATTCAGAACCCCATTCGCAAAATCGCCTCTACGAGGCTTTCTTTTTGCTCATGTGGTTACTTCGCCCTATAAATAGTTAACTACAAATAACAAATATACACAAATATCCCCTTAAATGCAAGCATTCCAAAGACATTTGTGTATATCTTAATCACTGTTTATGAAATTCTATACCACCGTATGGCTTATAAATTTACCACGTTACGATTCTCACCACGCATAAATGCCTTAATGTTCTCGTAGACGCCCTGTACGCAACGGGTACGTGCCTCCACGCTGGCCCATGCCAGGTGCGGTGTGATGATCAGCTTGTTACTGTCTTTTAACTGGCTTAAAGGATTAGATAACTCCAAAGGCTCCTTTTCCAGGACATCCAGACCTGCTGCCTGAATCTCTCCGGCCACCAGTGCTTCATAGAGATCAGCGTTATTTACCACGGAGCCTCTTGCCACATTGATGAGGATTGCTGTCTTTTTCATCTTACGAAGGGCTTCCTTATCAATGAAATTACGGGATAAGTCACTTAACGGACAATGCAGGGACAGGAAATCGCTCTCTTTTAACAGGGTATCCTTGTCCACCTGCGGATAATCCGTACAGGTGCTCTTGCCCGTGATGGAATAAAAGATTACCTTACAGCCGAAAGCGGTAGCGATCGCTGCGGCTCTCCTGCCGATATTCCCCATTCCTACAATGCCCCATGTCTTACCTTCTAATTCATAAAAAGGTCTGTCAAAATTAGAAAAACGATCCTGTGCACTGTAAGCGCCGGATTTTACATATTCATCATAGTAGGGCAGCTTCTGGCTCAATGCCAGCGCCAGAGTAAAAGTATGCTGTGCCACCATGGCTGTGGAATAGTCCACCACATTTGCCACCTTGATGCCTCTGGACTTGCAATATGCCAGATCACAGTTGTCGTATCCGGTGGCAAGCTCACAGATCAGCTTCACATTGGGGCAATCCTTCAGGGATTCCTCTTTCATGGGAGCCTTGTTGCAGACAATGACATCCGCATCGCCCACACGCTCTGCCACTTCCTGTGCAGTAACGGTATTCGGGTAACTGGTCACTTCTCCCAATTCATTAAAGCAGTCCACCGGCACATCCGTGCCGGCGCTGTTTCTCTCCAGTAAAACAATCTTCATCTCTTGCAATTTCTCCTGTCTTTTGTTTTCTTTTCGTAATAGCATAATAACATAGTAGAATAAACGATTTCTCCGGGCTATCGCCCTACTTACTTATTCCATCATACAGCAACAGCGTAATGAAATCAATTCATTACGCTGTCCTTTTCTTCTTTTGAAACATATTACTGCCGGAGTGATCCCGCCTCTGTGGCTTACAATCTCTTCAGCAGTTCTTCTCTCTGTGCCTCATAACCGGGCTTGCCAAGCAGAGCGAACATATTCTTCTTGTAGCTCTCTACACCGGGCTGGTTGAAAGGATTTACACCCAGCAGGTATCCGCTGACACCACATGCGAACTCGAAGAAGTAGAACAGCTCGCCAAGATAGAACTCATTTACCTCGGGAACGGTTACCATGAAGTTGGGAACCTGACCGTCGGTATGTGCCAGAATGGTTCCGTTCATAGCGCTCTTATTGACGAAATCAACGGTCTTGCCTGCCAGATAATTCAGACCATCCAGATCTACAGGCTCCTCGCCGATCGTAAGCTCCTCTCTCGGAGTGTCGATATTGATCACGGTCTCAAACATTACACGGGAACCGTCCTGAATGAACTGACCCATGGAATGCAGATCGGTGGTCAGGTCCACGCTTGCGGGGAACAGACCCTTGTTGTCCTTACCTTCGCTCTCACCGAACAGCTGCTTCCACCACTCACTTACATAGTGAACAGCGGGCTCATAGTTCGCCAGGATCTCGACACTCTTGCCCTTGCGCAGTAAGATGTTACGCAGAGCCGCATACTGTAAAGCATCGTTCTCTTCGAAATCATTTTCCAGGGCACGCTTTCTTCCGCTGGCTGCACCTTCCATCAGCTTGTCGATATCAGCACCACTGACAGCGATCGGTAACAGACCTACAGCGGTCAGTACGGAGAAACGTCCTCCTACATCATCGGGTACTACGAAGGTCTCGTAACCTTCCTCATCGGACAGATGCTTTAAGCTTCCCTTCGCCTTATCGGTGGTAGCATAAATTCTCTCTGCCGCGCCCTTCTTGCCGTATTTAGCTTCCAGCTTCTCCTTGAATACACGGAAAGCAATAGCGGGCTCTGTGGTGGTACCGGACTTGGAGATCATGTTGATGGAGAAATCTCTGTCGCCTACTACATCCATCAGGTGCTTCAGATAGGTGGAGCTGATGGAGTTACCACAGAAGTAGATCTCCGGAGTCTTACGTACACTCTTATCCAGTACATTGTAGAAGCTGTGGCTTAAGAACTCGATAGCCGCTCTGGCTCCCAGATAAGAACCACCGATACCGATAACCAGCAGAACATCGGAATCACTCTGGATCTTCTTCGCTGCTGCCTTGATGCGGGCGAACTCTTCCTTATCGTAATCTACGGGAAGATCGATCCATCCCAGGAAATCATTGCCTGCGCCGGTCTTGGATACCAGGGTCTCCTTCGCATCCAGGGTAAGCTTCTTCATGTAACCGATCTCTTCTTCAGAAATAAAAGAGCCGGCCTTGGAATAATCAAATGTAACTTGTCTGCTCATAATGCTCCTCCTTATATCTTGCAGATATATCACGCATTCTTGCGTTACTTACTTAAAAAATCCGTTTTTATTTTAACAAAGTTACATCTCATTTTCAAGACATATCTATAGATCCGGGGAATGTTTTCTGAATTCTTTCGGACGTCTGACATTTTCCGCTATACTGTAAGTAATTCCTGAAGCAATGCCTGTAATTCTTCCTCCGTGACTCTGGCGGGATCCTCCGGCCGTTCTGTTATCGCCTTGCCTTCCGCCTTTTCGGGCGTTGCATTTTCCGTGGAAAATACTTCTCTGTCCAGACGATCTGACGTCTCCTCCGGCTGCACCGCTCTGCTGCGGATCGGCATCAGTTCCACCGTCCGTCTGCCGGAAGTACGCTGCCTTCTTCCCGCCTTTCCGCTGGTTGCGATCTCCTCCACCAGACTTCCCGGGCCGTAGAGTCTCTCATAATCCTGCTCCGTAACGGGGATCCGGCCCGACAGATGATTTTCCAGATAATCAATGAGGTTCGTCTTTAATATTCTGCGTTTTCCCTTGATATCCACCATGGCTGACAAGGAAAAATAAAGATACATTCCTAAGAAGCTTACTATATAAAAAGGCAGGATTTCCCCCAGCATCCTTCCGCCCATGATCCCCTTGCAGATCCCGACACCGGCAAACACAATGGAAAACAGCATGCACTGGCCGGACAAATGATACCAGGCATCAAAGGATAGGTGTCCAAACGCCAGCCGGTTGAGGAACTTGTCCACAAACACCGGAATGTTTGATACTCCACCATTTAACTGGTAACAATTTGCAAATTTTACTTTACACTGTTTCAACAGGCGGTTATTCGTCGTTGCCATATTATCTGTCTCTTTTATCATCGTATGGTAAAATCCTGCCAGAAGCAGACGCACCAGAATACTAAGTCCCAGAAATACCAGAATTCCGGTTGTGATCACTTTTTCTTCTTTGAAAATCGTAAACATAACCTGCGCTCCTTTCTATCGCTTCCTTAGAGTATAACGTATTAGAGGCTTGTTTTGTACGTTTTTTCATCGTCATTCTTCTACGTTGCCGAACAGAAAAAGTATTTCTTTTACATTTTTCGTGAAAAGAAAACCTTGTACATATTGTTGTATAAATGCCGAAAATCTGCTATAATCACTCCTTAGAAATTCAGTTTGAAAAGGATGGTTTTACATATGATATACAAGACAAAAGGTACCTGTTCCACTTCGATCGATGTAGAATTAAAGGATGGTGTTATTGATTCCGTAAAATTCACCGGTGGATGCAACGGTAATCTGCAGGGAATCAGTGCTCTGGTAAAAGGAATGAAGCCGGAAGAAGCAATCAGCCGTCTCAAGGGGATCCGCTGCGGTTTCAAGCCTACCTCCTGTCCTGACCAGCTGGCTCATGCCCTGGAAGAAATGATCGCACAGTAATCTCACCGACAAGAAGGATTTTATTATGAAAAAAATCGTATTGACCGGCGGCGGAACTGCCGGACATGTAACCCCCAATATTGCTTTATTACCGGCGCTGCAGGCGGCCGGCTATGAAATTGCCTATGTGGGATCTTATGAAGGCATTGAGAAAAAGCTGATTGCGGATTTCAACATTCCCTACACAGGCATTTCTACGGGCAAATTCCGCAGATACCTGGATCCGAAGAACTTCTCCGATCCGTTCCGTGTCATGAAGGGATTTGTGGAAGCGAGAAATTACCTGAAAAATTACCAGCCGGATGTAGTCTTCTCCAAGGGGGGCTTCGTAAGCGTCCCGGTCGTCCGCGCTGCAGCTTCCTTACATATTCCCTGTATCATCCACGAATCGGATATGACACCGGGACTGGCCAATAAGCTGTGCATTCCCGTGGCAGAAAAGGTATGCTGCAATTTCCCGGAGACTATGAAAAATATCCCTGCCGACAAGGCTGTCCTGACCGGTTCTCCCATTCGTGCGGAGCTGGCACAGGGCAGCCGGCTGGCCGGACTGAACATGTGCGGTTTTACTGCCAATAAACCTGTCATCATGGTCATTGGCGGAAGTCTGGGTGCAGCTAACGTGAACAAGGCTGTCCGCGATGCATTGCCGAAGCTTCTGGAGGATTTCCAGGTAGTACATCTCTGCGGTAAGGACAAAATCGACAACCTGTTGTTAAATACACCCGGATATAAACAGTTTGAATATATCAAGGCGGAACTAAAGGATATTTTCGCCATGGCAGACGTGGTGATTTCCCGTGCCGGAGCCAATGCCATCTGCGAACTTCTGGCGCTGAAAAAGCCCAACATTCTGATCCCCCTGCCTGCCGCCAGCAGCCGCGGAGACCAGCTGTTGAATGCCGCTTCCTTCGAAGCGCAGGGTTATTCCATTGTGCTGAATGAGGATGATATTACGACGAATCTGCTGGTGGATAAGGTACATGAACTGTACTTCAACCGCCAGAATTATGTAGAAGCCATGAGCCGCAGCCATCAAATGGATGCGATCAACACAATCATGTTGCTGATCAATGAAGCAGCAAACAAGAGTCATACGCAATAATATCATGTATTGATTGAGGGGATTATTTTGAAAGGATTATTGGAAATCTGCTGCGGCAGCTTCGAAGATGTGAAAACCGCCTGGCAAAATGGTGCAGACCGGGTAGAGCTTAACAGCGCACTGTATCTGGGTGGTCTCACACCTTCTACGGCCAATCTGATCTGCGCAAAAGAGCAGTGCAGCATCCCTATTATAACAATGGTCCGCCCAAGAGGAGGCGGCTTCTGCTATTCACAGGACGAATACGAGACCATGCTCTTAGATGCCCGCATACTTTTAGAGCACGGAGCTGACGGTATTGCTTTCGGCTTCCTGACAGCGGACCATGCCATCCATAGGAACCGGACACAGGAAATGATCGACCTCATCCATAGCGCCGGAAAAGAAGCTGTATTTCACCGGGCGTTTGATTGTGTTGCACAACAGGAACGTGCGGTGGAAGCTTTGATCTCCCTTGGCGCGGACCGGATCCTCACCAGCGGTGGTGCACCTGATGTATGGTCGGGCAGAACACAATTGCAAAAGCTGCAAAGCCAATATGGTAAGGATATCGCATTTTTAGCGGGAAGCGGCGTGAATTCACAAAACGTAAAAGCTCTGATGGAATATACGAGGATAGAGCAGGTTCATACATCCTGCAGAAGCTGGCAGCCGGATGTGACCGCCTCCCTGCAGGACGTGGACTTCTCTTATGATATAAGCCGCAAGAATGCATATGAAACAGTAGATGCCGTAAAGGTGAAGGAAATGCGGGCAGCAATGCCTATATTGTAATCAGCCCGTGTTCTAAACAAAAATCGTAGACTCCGTCTTCTTCCACCGATCTGCACGTGCAGGTGGCGTGAGCTTTGATCTCATCCTTCGCATTCCCCATGGCCACACCGGTGCCGACTGCTTCCAGCATCTCGATATCATTGAAGCCATCTCCAAAAGCGATGGCTTCTTCCTTCGTAAAGCTAAAATGCTGAAGTACCGCGCGCACAGCGTTTCCCTTCCCACATTCCAGAGGGAATGATATCAGCCGCTCTATCCCACCACGCTGTGATCTGTGTATGGTGCGTACCAGCCAGAATCCGCTCATACTCTTCTTCCCGGCAGGAACACATCATCTGATAGATGTCCTCATGAACCCGTTCATCGAATTGTTTATCGATTTTCAGCATCTCATTACCGAATCTGAAATACTGCTCCAGATCCGGATCTGTACCGTTGGTGATGATAAAATGTTCGTTACTGATTGCTAACGCCCTATGCATGTCTTTCAGATTCTGAAGGATCTGAAGCTTGTCCATCCGATCAAGGGGGCACTTAAAAATAATCTCGTCTCCGACTGTAACATAAGAACCGTTAAAGGTCAGAAGCGCATCGAAATCAATCCCCGGAAAACGCGGTGCCGACAGATATCCTCTTCCGGTCGCCATACACAGCTTCACCCCATTCTGCCGAAGAGAGATTAATGTATGCAGCGTTCGCTCACTTAATTCTTTATGACCCATCTTCAAAAGCGTTCCATCAACATCAAAAAATGCAATTTTAATCATGCCTGCCACCTCCGTCCGGCTCACAGGATATATTCCATCTGCCGTTCTTTTGTCTTCATCCCCATCTTTTCATAAAAATGCTCTGCTGAAGTGTTGCCTGCCCAGACGTTCAGGGTTACTTCATAGCAGCCCAGTTCTTTTGCCTGCTGTTTCACATATTCAAACAGGCTTTCCCCGATATGCTGACCCCGTGTCTGCTTGTCAACGCAAAGATCATCGATAAACAAGGATTTAAAGGGGACCATATTCGTGGAAAAGGGCTGCTCCCTGAGTTGGCAGAATGCATAACCCATGCACAGATCGTTCTCGTCTACGGCAACATAGATAGGATGATCCTCCTGTTGTAATAGCTCTGTCAGCTCGCAGGGGGTGTATTTCGTAGTACCCGGTATAAAAATATCCGGACGGATCTCCGCATGTATCTGTAATACCTGCCCCAACAGTGCAAGAATTCTTGGAATATCCTTTTTCTCTGCCTTGCGAATCTTCATTTCTATTTCGCTCCTTTATTCGACAAATCCCGTTTTATTACTTCTCCCGGTGTTATAACCCTTCCATGTCTAGATCCACGATTAACTTTCCAATTTTCCGTTCTTTTAAAAGATAGCACATATAGATAGGAAGATATACCACGGATCCCTCCTGTTCCATATTTGCTACCGATAAAACATATGCTTTCTCAATATGATAATCAGAAATTTTCATAAAGTTATCCAAGGATTTGTGTGCCTTGTAAGCTTTCCCGGATTTCACCTCAATGGGAACCACTTTCCCATCCATTTCGACCAAAACATCCAGTTCCCCTATATTTTTCTTTTTACAGAAATAAGGTTCCAAACCATTGGCCGTTAATTGCTGTGCCACAGCATTTTCAAAGTGAGCACCGTTATTTACTTCGCTGTTTTTATTGATCAGTTCCAGTTTGGTTTCCGCCGGATATGCACTGGTAAGCAAACCGGTGTCATTGGAAAAAAGTCGGAACACATTACTGCTCTTGCTCGCTTTGAGAGGAATAGCAGGAGCTTCCACGTTATACACCGGTAACGCAACTCCGGCATCCTTCAACCATAAAAAGCTGTTTTCATATCTGTCAAACTTTAACTCTTTATTCAGCATTGTAAATACAAATTTTTTATTCTGTTTGTTCAATTCTGCCGGAATGATATCATAAATAGATATCAATTTCAGTTTTTTATCTTCACTCTCATATTGAGAGAAATCCTCTTTATATAGCGCAACGATATCCCGTTGTACCTTATCCACTTCCCGGATATCTTTTGTAGCAATATAAGATTTTTACCGCATCCGGCATGCCTCCGACAATTAAATAGATAAAAAACAGCGACAATAGCTTCTGATGTATGAATTCATCCACGGGCTGACATGTTTCAAATTTCGCTTTCAACATTTCCAAAGTTGTTTTTGACACATTATTTGCTATCATGAATTCTTCAAAATCCATCGGATACATTCTCAAAACAGTTAAATATCCAACCGGAACCGACGTTATTCCCTTAAGCTCTACTCCTAATAAGGATCCGCTCATTACATATTTGAAGCTGCCTTCTTCTACAAGGAATTTTATTTTTGTCACTATTTCCGGACATTTCTGTATCTCATCAAAAAAGACGACCGTTTCCTGCGGCTTACAATCCTCCGGCATAATCATTTTTAATTTCACCAGGAACTCATTCGCACTCATTTTTACATTGAGATAATCCACCAAATCCGGCTGATCTATAAAATTAACTTCAAACTTACGATATCCGCTTTTGGCAATTTCCTCTCTTATCAGCCAGGTCTTTCCAATCTGTCTGGCGCCTGTTACCAATAATGCTTTATCCGATCTTTTCAACCATTCTTCTATGATAATAGAGTCTTTTCTATACATAAATTCCCTCCTCCCTTTTTAACAGTATCTATTTTGCCCCGTTTTTTCAATATGATTTGTAATATTTTGCCCCGTTTTATTCAATTTACCATTCCAAAGGTATTTTTTTGGTATTTTTTTCTTTCTCGTCGAATTCTTTTTTCCATGCAAAAATAATTGTTGTATCATCCCTATAAACTGGAATTTACTTGCTTTTCTTCTCTTTGCTGCGTCTCACTAATGCGATAAATAGTTCAATAACTCCGCCACATAGCCATATGATACCTAACGCAATATTTTCTGCCCAGAACCAAAACGGTGACATAACAATCCATGTAATCGCTAAAATAAAAATTCCCCTACTGCTCATGATTTTCCTCCTGAAACTTCGATTGTTGCTTACATTATACTTCGTCCATCTCTCTAAGGACAGTGGGATGTTGTGATGAAAGTGAGAGAGATCGCTTACCTGTCAGACAATTTATCTTACTATATTTTTTGCACGATAAATTTACTGATTTAATATCTCTGCAATCGTGTTTGGTGCATATTTATTGAGTTCATGTCCTGCATTTGGAACGATGTGCAAAGTAGCTTGGGGCAGCAATTCTTTTAGCCTTTTAGAAGCCTTTAGATTGGCAGTATCCTTTTTGCCACACAAAATTGTTACTGGACAACGAATATTATTTAATTGCAAAGTAAAATCCAATGACCGCATAGAGTGAGCCAATTTTATGGTGCTGCTTTTTGATAGTCCCATACTTTCAAAAACCTTGTTTGGCATACAACGGAAGATAAGATTTTGAAAATCTATCAGTAAACTTGGAACTTTATATTGTGCGCCAATCAAAACCAGCGAATCCACTTTTTCCTCATGTCGAATAGCAAAATCAATCGCAAGAAGCGCACCTAACGAAAGGCCGCAGATACGAAGCGGCTCTTTTACTTCTGAATACCGCTGTTCTAAATCACCCAAAATCTGCGAATAGGATATTTCATCTTCTGTTGAAGAAAAAAGTTCTGGGCAATCGACATCAGAAATTGATAGTTGTTGGGCTACTTCTTTCCAGTCCTGTGCAGTTTGTCCCAACCCATGTAAAAAAACAGTTTTCATCAAACGCCTCCTAAGCTCAAGATAACCATCAATGCACAAACAAACTTGAAGTTGCGCGTTTCTACAAGCGGTGCATAAATGCAATGAATTGGCTGATGGGAGCTTGCTCACATTCGGACACATTCATTTGCATTTATATAGCGCGCCAGCGCGACATGAGCATGAAGCGTAGCGAAATGCGAATGACACTGCTTGGATAAGCAAAAATTTTATTGCTTACAAACAGACATTATCTTGCATATAAAATCTGTAAATCTCCGTCAACAAATCCAATGCCTATTGCTTGATATTCTTTTAATTTTCCAGCATATTTTCCAGAAGAAAGGTATTCATTCACTAAACCAATAAAAAAGGTTTCCACTAATTCCCAATCACTTTCACACTCTATTACGAAAGGATGATCTCTTGTAGTAAAGACTTCATCACAAGCCCAATCATCATTATCCTTATCGAATGAAAATGTGCCGACCAATTCAACAGACCATTTATTATCTGTATCTTCATATAAATTAAAGTTAATTGCTTTTATTTCACTATTCAATTCATTCTTCAAAATTAAATCTAACCATTCAAAGAAATCTTTGGTTTTATTCAGTTTTAACCTTTCAAGTAATCCCATAACTTCACCCTCCACAAACTTCGATTTCTCAGTTTCAAAAACTGGAATTGAACAAAATCGCTGCGCGATGGCCTGCCAAGGCTGTGGCGCAGTTTTTCTACTTTTTCTAAAAAAGGCAGTTGATTACTTCTTGAAAAGTATTTATTGTTAAGTTACCACACAAAACAAAATACACAAGAAAGTTCATTGCCTATGAAAAGAATATCATCTTTTGGCTGCTTCCACAAGCAGTTTTATTTTTCAAATGCACCTCCATGATAGGTAGTTACTGTTGTTACTACTACTTTTTCATGGAGGTTATTTTATGTACGAATCATATATTAATAAAATCGAAGATGTTGGCAAGCTCAGAAATCTAAAGCCTGGTACAATTCGCACTTACCAGAATAATGTTAAAGATTTTCTGAAATTTATTAACAAACATCCAGATGAACTCACTTGCGAAGATGCAAGAGATTTCCTTTTATTTCTAAAAAATAAGGGGAATAAATCATCCACACTTAATAACAAAAATGGAGCTTTGGTATTCTTCTATAAACGCGTTTTAGGAAAGCTATGGGATGACAACCTTGTTCCAAGAGCAATCAATGACTATGCTATCCCAAGAGTTCTTACTCGTTCTGAAATAGAAATGCTGCTTGATGCTACTTCTAACTTAAAATACAAGGCTATATTTGCTCTTATGTATTCATCCGGTTTACGTATTTCAGAGGTTATTCATCTTAGATATGAAGATATATCCAGAACAAATATGCAGATTTATATTCATGAATCAAAGACACACACCGCACGTTATGCCATTTTATCTCAAAGAGCTCTTGATATTCTTACGGAATACTGGTTTAAATGTGGCAGACCAACAGGAATTCTTTTCCCTAATCAGTGGACTGGTGATTATCTCACATCTTCCGGTCCTCGCTTGGAATTAAAGAAAGCTGTTAACCGCGCAGGTTTGCCAAAGGATATTCATTCCCACTGTCTCAGACACAGTTTTGCGACGCATCTTTTAGAAGATGGTGTTGATATTAGATACATTCAATCCTTATTGGGACATCGCTCTCCAAAATCAACCGAAATCTATCTGCATATAAGCAATAAAACTTTGATTGGGATTCATAGTCCTTTGATAAGAAGGGTGGTGATAAGAATGGATAAACCTACCGTACAGGATATTTTCCTTCGTTTTTATCCAAGATATCTTGATACGTATCATCCTTCTCCACAGCAATCCCAGGTAGCTCATTGTATCATCAACTGTAAAACAGGTGCCTACGGTGCAAATGTCAGCATTTGTGAAGACTGTGGTCATCCACAGGTTCATTATAACTCCTGTCGCAACAGATGCTGTCCCATGTGTCAGGCTTTACCTAAAGAATTATGGATGGATAAACGTCGTGAAGATGTACTTGATGCACCGTATTTTCATGTTGTATTTACAGTACCGCAGGAGTTAAATCCTATAATCTATAGTAACCAGCAGCTTCTATATGATGCGTTATATCATTCAGTATCCGCTACTATCAATGAACTTACAGAAGATGCCAAACATCTCGGCGCAAAGGTTGGCTATATTTGTATTCTGCATACTTGGGGTTCTGAAATGAATTATCATCCGCACATCCATGTCATTCTTCTTGGCGGTGGTTTGACCGCTAAGAATCAGTGGCGTGATAAAGGAGAAGAATTCTTTCTTCCGGTAAAAGTTCTTTCTAAGTTATTCAGAGGAAAATATCTGCATGAACTCAAAACTTTATGGAAAGATAATAAGCTTCAATTCTTTGGAAGCAGTGAAAATACCGTAATCATTATACTTTCAAGGAATTGTTAAACATCTGCTATACCAAAAACTGGATTCCTCACTGTAAGAAAACCTTTAATGGAGCCCAGTCTGTTATTAAATACCTTGGCAAGTACACACATCGAATTGCTATCAGTAATCATCGCATCATCCGTATGGACGACAATACAGTTACATACCATGTGAAGGATTACCGCAAGGCAGGCACATGGAAAGAATTAACCATTTCCGGAGTTGAATTCATCCGTAGATTTCTTATGCATGTACCACCAAAACGCTTTGTGAGAATCAGACACTATGGTTTGTTATGCACCCGAAGCAAAACCAAACACCTTACACTATGTAGAAATCTTCTTGGTTGTAAGCAGTATCTGTCCAGACTAAAAGATATGGAAACGCCACAGATACTGGAAACTCTTTATGGCATCAAAATCTCGGTGTGTAAATGCTGCGGTGGGCATCTCGGAAAGCCACAGCAGAAGATACCTCTTAGGATTTAAAAAGCCTCATTCATACTTTTCAAAAAGCCTCAGAAATGAGGTCTATTTGTTATGCCATGCTTTTGTAAAATAAGTAATTGTGCTACAATTATCTCTGAAATAGCTTTTCTTTATTGGAAAGATCAAAAATTGAAAGCCCATACATACTGGCTACAGTGACGCTTACTTTGTTCACTTTGGCAAAATCAAACGCAGCGCAAACGAAAGGGCAGTTTTCTATAACGTAAGACTGCTTTTTCGTTTACGCCGCTATTGATTGTAGCCTAAAGAAGTTATCGCTTTACTTTTGTTGTATCTTAGCCAAAATACTTTCTATTACAAGTGTTACTGTTATAAAGGCTCCTACAAGGGTATAGTAGTTTAAGCCATACATCAATGGCAAAAGAGAAATAACTACCGTAATAATGGAAAGGACAAACAATGCTTTGAGAACACCTTTCTTCTTCAATGAAAACAATGAAAGTAAGAAGATGGCAACAGTAAGTGTGGCTGTAATAAGTGGAGCAAAATTTGCATAGCCAAACGGTGTAAGGCTAAAGTATGAGAATGTTTCTTTTACTCTTTCTGTTGGAGATGTTGCAAAAATACAAACTGCTCCAAAGGGTAATAATTCTAACACTATTGTTAAAGCTGGCAAAACCGCTAAGCAGACTTTCTTCATGTTGTATATCTCCTTTACAAATTCTAATTTGTCACTGACTTTATTATACTTCACTGCCTATCAAAAAGATAGCATATTTTATGAAACTTGTCGGCTGGGAACAGCTTGCAACGCAAGGTGTCCCCAGATGGCAAGTCCACAAAAGGGTAGCTGGCGGCAGCCAGCGCAGGGGAAGCGTAGCGTCCCCTGTATGATTTGGAGCAGACCTTGACTGCGAAAAATCACAGCCCTCCGGCAAGGAGCCTTCGGAGAACGCAATGCACCAACCTTTGGGTGGTGTATAATTGCGCCCTTAGTAAACTAAGGGGTTTCCGGCTTCTCCCGTTCCAGCAGTTTTTTCAATAGTTCCTGCGTGTCCTGCCTGTGAAAAATGAGTTTCAACAACAGCATGACATCATCATCTGTCAGGCGTTCCGGCTCTTGCAGAAAACTTTCCAGCATACCGCCACGGGTACAGAGCCGGTGCGTTCGTTCCTTTCGGGTAAGCTGCTTTAACTGGTACTGCAATGCCTTTTCATCATTGATGGCTTTCCGCAGTTTCTTTTCGCTTTTCTCCAGCTCCCAGTTGAGTTTTTCCAGCTTTGAGGTCTCAGGCAAGGGCAGCGTCCTCCTTTCCCGGTATCAGCACATAAATCCGGTTTGGTTCTCCACGCCCTGACGCACCCGCATGATAAGCCCAGCGGTTTCCAGTTCATTCAGAGAACGCTTGACCGTCATGGAGTTGCTGGACAGGACTGTAGCAATGGCTGTGACAGGGAAGCAGACAAACAGGATTCCGTTTTCGTCCTCCTGCCCTTTGGATAGCATAGCGTCCAGCATCCGGCAGTACATGACCTTTGCGGTGCTGCTGACTGGAAATCCTGTCAACGCTATGGGAAATGGCATACACGGCGGCAATGGTGTGTCTATCGTCATAAATTCAAAATTCATTCGGTGTGTTCCTCCTTTTTCTTTGCTCGTTTGATAAATAACGGGGCAGTCAACCACAACCGCCGGAAGCTCTGCCTGCACCCATGCTGGCATTTCCGGCATAATTCGTTGTAAGTGACACGCCCCCGGTCATTGAGGTAAAAGGAAAGCTCATGCTTCCTCTTTTTGCTCATTCTCGGCATATTGCGCTTCCTCCCGTTTTTGTGTATGGTTTCGGGGCGATTTTCGGCAAAATTACGGTCATAGAGCCGCTTAAAATCTCCGAAGTATCAGCGATAGGGTAGACTATCTCCCCTATCAGATTGTCGTGTTTCGGTATCATTTCGGTGTCAGTTCGCCAGTTCTCCCCGGTGTCGTTCCTCCCCTGAATCTCACAGCGGCGTATCGCTCCCTTTGGTACGCTCGTTTCGGTCAGGGTTCCTCCATATCCCTGCCAAAAGTCATGGCGCTACATCGCCGGGGAAGCATATCCCACACAGGCTGGTCATTCGATTGGAATAATCCATCGATGAACTACCTGTATCATAGAACATTTTTGTGCCCTGTGCCGTATATCCACAAAGTAGGAATCAGGGGGAAAATCAGAAATTTCCACGATTGCGGAAAGTGTGATATAATCCAGTTAAACGGCAGAAATAAAACCACCGGAAAGGAGCGTGCGCCCATGAAAGTTGCAACAAGCATACAGGAACGCCTTTGGGAACTCCGCAAAGACAAAGGCTTAAATCTGGAAGAACTATCAAAGCTGACGGGCATTTCTAAATCAGCCCTTGGCAGTTATGAAAAAGAGGATTATAAGGAAATCAATCATGGCAACCTTATCACGCTGGCAGACTTCTATGGGGTTTCCGTCGATTATCTGCTGTGCCGGACAGAGAACAGGGAGCAGATCAACACGCCACTGACGGAGCTGCATTTGAACGATGAGATGGTGGCACTGCTGAAAAGCGGTCGGATTAACAACCGTCTGCTCTGCGAACTTGCCACCCATAAGGACTTTATCAAGTTTCTTGCGGACATTGAGATTTATGTGGACGGGATTGCCACCATGCAAATCCAAAATCTCAACTCCCTTGTTGATACCGTCCGGCATGAAATTATTGAACGGTATCGCCCCGGCGAAGATGACCCGCATTTGAAGGTGCTGCAAGCCGCACATATCAGTGATGATGAGTATTTCAGTCACATGGTTCTGGATGACCTCAACCTGATTATCCGGGATATTCGGGAATTCCACAAAAAGGACAGCGAGAGTGCGCCCCAAACTACCGTTGCCGATGAACTGAAAGAAAATCTGGAAGCGGTCGAAAATTTCAAGGGCAAGATGAAAAACTGGTTATCCTTTACTGCAAGCAGCTTGGTATCAACTATAAAAACCTGTCAGAAGAAGAATTTCGCTGGTTCATTCGTATTCTCAAAAAATCAAAGAAAATGGGAACGCCTATCAGCCAGAGGAAAAAACGGTAAAGGAAAACCGCTGTTGCATGGTTTGTTGATTCCATGTAGCAGCGGTTTGTGCTGTGGTTATTATTTCATTCGTTTTCTTAATATTCGGCGATAATTTGTTTCTCCCTTTGGTGCGTCCTGTATAATTTCCAACACACCATCTTCAAGCATTTTATCAATGCGATTGGAAATCCATACATCACTAATTCCAAGTTGATATTTTCCTAAAACATTACCTATGACAATAGCCATTTTGAATTGCTCTGGCTGTTCCGCAATTTCACGAAGAATGAAGCTATCATATATATCTTCTGAAACGCTTTGCAATTTACCATTTAACATTGCACGCAAAGGTGCATTTTCATTTTGAAGTTGATTCCATTTCATAGTACAAGCTGAAAGAAATACAGGATTAGCTTTCTTGTAGAGTTATATAATTTCCCATTCGCCAGGAGACACCTCACCCCATGCTATTTTGGATGTCATAGTATTTTCTTTTCCATATTCCCATGTAGGTAACTTAACCAAATAAATTGTTGTCTGGCAGTTTAATGGTTGAAGTTGTTTCATAAGCCAATACATACCACAAAGCTCATCTGGATTATAGCTATACCAAATGCGAATTTCTTCCCCAGCTACATATCGTTCAATCACTGAGGTCAATGTAGTTTTAATTTTCTGTATTTTTTCTTCAACCTGATAATCTAAATCCTCTACAAAGCAGACAGACAGCATTTTCTTGAAAATATTTTTCCGCTGTTCGCCAATTCCATTATCAGAAATATCTCCCACACTAAGAACCATATCAAAACAATAAACATCACTGCTCTTGCCTCCCAATGGAATAGCATTCTCCCAAGCAATGCGTTCTTGTTCCTGTGCTTGAAGCTGTGCCTTTTTCATTTCATCTGAAGATGGAACACTCCCGTCTTCGTGCCTCATAAATATTGAAACAGCACTTCCTCTATACTTTCCCTTGCCGTAAGTTTGGGCAATTTTCAAACTTCCACAGGCACTTTCACCAAATACAATTTCAATCATCTTATATACCTCCGATTTAATTGCTCCCGTTATGAATAAATCATCTCATACAAAACAATTTCTTCTGCCCTGTTGTGAATGTTATTGCAACGCTGCACCCATTCCATTTGTCGGGTACACTTCAATTCCTCGGTCACGCCCTCGGTAGCTTTCATCTGCTCCATGATGGTGTCTAACCGTTCCTGTGCCTGTTCGTTCAGGTCTGCAAGGTATGTCCATAACTCCCCGGTCAAGGTCAATGTGTTCAATCTGACTGGGTGGACTTCCTTAAATATTCCTGTGCATCCGTCCGTACTTTCCAATAGGGCGGTGTTCCTTCGGCAGCTTCAAATCCGGGATATAGTAATCTCCGACAAGGATATAATCAATTCCGTTTTCCGTTATTCTTGGTTTCAGTTCGCTCATGTTCCTTACCTCCTGTGGAAGTAGGCTCGTCTGGTACTAACTCAATCACATCGGTAATCTCACAATTCAGCGTTTCGCAGATACGGGCTAATGTGTCCATGCTGATGTGCTTTCCCTCTTTACTCATGTTGGCAATCATATTCGTTGTCATACCAGCGGCAAGCCTTAAATCTTCTTTTCGCATATCACGCTCTAACAGTGTGTGCCAGAGTGGTTTATAGCTGATGTGCATATTGTTTTCCTGCCTTTCTACCCATACCACCGGGGCGGCTGCCCCGGCAGGAGCTTTTCTCTTATTATAACACCAATCTTGTGAAATCACAATTTATTCTTGTAGCCTGCCGCTGATACCGTCTGGATTGGTTTTTCCTTTCTTTTTGTTCCCTTTAATTAGCCATGAACTGCTTCATGCCCTGGCTCTTTACTGATGTGCGATAAAGAAGTAATAGAAGTGTAAAAAATTTTGCCGTTCCTATCCGGCACTTGCGCATTGTGTCGGATAGGTCGGGCGTTAGGCTTCGGGCAAGTCAATCTTGCCGACAAAGCTGTAATAAATCTCAATGTCCTGCCTGCGGGTGCCGTTCTCGTCATAGCTGCACTCATGCACGACGATTTTCTCAATCATCTCCCGCAAGAGGGTGGGGGTCAATTCCTCAAAGGCAAGGTGCTTTCGGACGATACCCATAAACTTTTCCGCGTTGACGGTGGCGGCCTGTGACTTGTCCAGTTCGGCCTGCAAAGCGGCGGCGCGGTCTTTCAGTTCTCGCTGCTCCTGCTCATAGTCTGCCGACAGTTCCATGAAACGCTCGTCGCTGATTTTGCCGTTCACATTATCCTCATACAGCCGCTTGATAATGCGGCTCACTTCGGAAATACGCTCCTGTGCCTGTTCAAGCTGCTTCGTGGCTGCGGCGGTCTTTCTCTTGCCGCCGATCTCGTTCTGCTGGATAAGCAGCTTCACAAAGCGGCTTTCATGCTTGGCGGCATACTCGGTCACTTGCCGGAGATTGGAGAGGACACCGGCGGTCAACAGGTCGGTGCGGATAAAGTGCGCCGTACAGTCGCGGGTGCGCTTCTTGTAGCTGCCGCAGATATAACAGTCCTGCTTGCGGTTCTTGTTCTGATACCGCTGCTGGTACATCACATGGCCGCAGTCGGCGCAGAACAGCATACCGGAGAACAGCCCCACTTCGTCATAGCGGTTCGGGCGTTTGCGCTGCTTGCGTAACTCCTGCACGCGCTCCCATGTTTCCGTGTCGATAATCGGCTCATGGTGGTTCGGGAAAATGGCCTGCTTCTCCACGGGGTTCTCTACGCTGTGCTTGACCTTGTAAGAGGGCTTCTCCGTCTTGAAGTTTACCAGACAGCCGGTGTACTCCCGGTTTTCGAGGATATGAACGACGGTGTTCGTCGCCCATTTGCACTCATAGCCGGGGTGGTAGCGGCGGGTGCTGCCCGTCCTGCGGTATTCCAGCGTCCCCGGCGTGGGGATTTGCTGCTCCGAAAGCATACGGGCAATCTTGGTCGGACCGTTCCCTGCAAGGCAGAGGTTGTATATCTGCTGGACAACCGGCGCGGTTTCCTCGTCAACGATATAGTTCTCGTCCTCGTCCATGAGATAGCCATAGACCGGCTTGCTGGTAACGGGCTTGCCGCTCATGCCTTTTGCTCGTTTTACTGCCTTGATTTTCTTGCTCGTATCTCTCACCAGCCATTCGTTGAACAGATTTCGCAGAGGGGTAAAATCGTTGTCCATGCCGCCGTTTGCACTGTCCACATTGTCGTTGACAGCGATAAAACGCACCCTCTTTTGAGGGAACAGCATTTCCGTGTAAAATCCCACCTGCAAGTAGTTTCGCCCTAACCGGCTCATGTCCTTGACGATGACCGTACCCACTTTCCCGGCTTCAATGTCTGCAAGCATGGCTTGAAAACCGGGGCCTTTGGAAGTTCGCGCCGGAAAAGCCGTCGTCGGTGTACCAGCGCAGATTGGTAAAGCCGTTCTGCTTGGCGTAGGTTTCCAAAATCCTTTTCTGGTTCGATATGGAATTACTCTCGCCTTGCAGTTCGTCCTCATGGGACAATCTCGGATAAAGGGCGGTAATGAGGTTTTGGGTGGCTTGTCTTAACATAAAATCCTCCGTTTCCGACAGCCAGCCCCACTATTTCGTGGTTTCATTGTACCACGGAACAGGGCTGGTTGTATAGCGGCAAAAGTGTCAAATCTGCTTCTTTACAGCTTGTCAAATCGCCGGTTTTTGTGTAGCAGCGGCTTCCGCTTCCAGTACCCGCGCCATTTTATCGGCGGCGGTGGTTGTGGTGTCTTTCTTGAAATAGCCGGACACAACAAGCACGGTATTACCCATGCGGATTTCCGTCACGCAGTCGGGGCGGCGGGCGGTGCGGGTGTCGTGCTGCTTGTTCTCTGCCATAGGCAATACTCCTTTCAGTCAGCAATCAGTTTCTTCATGCTCTTCATTTTCCGCTGTGCGGTTTCCTGCCGGAAATTCTCACCGGTGAAGCGTACCGGGACGCACATGGAAAGCAGCCGGTCATAAATCCGGGAATGGGCGGTGTCCTCCGGGTTTCGCAGGTCGTCCAGCGTGAGGTTGGTCGTGACGATCAGCGGCTTGCCACTGCGGTAACGGCTGTCAATCACATTGAAGACCTGCTCCAGCCCGTACTCCGTGCCGCGCTCCATACCGAAGTCGTCAAGGATAAGCAGCGGATAGCGGCAAAGGCGGGAAATGTACTCGTTGCGCCCCTCAAAGCTGGCGGCAAGGTCGTTGAGGATAAGGGCAAAGTTTGTCATGCGGACGGGGATTTCTTTCTCCATGAGGGCGTTTGCGATACAGCCCGCAAGGTAGCTTTTCCCGGTTCCCACGCCGCCCCAGAACAGGCAGCCGATATTGTCGGTTCGCATATCCTCCCAATGCTCCACATATCGGCGGGCAATCCCGGTCTGCGGGTTCCTGCCGTTGTCGTTCTCAAAAGTCCAGTCCCGCATGGTGGGGTCGGTAAAGCCCCGGCGTTTCAGTTCTTCCACGGTGTCAAGGTGCCTGCGCCGCTTTTCGGCGGCCTCCCGTTCCTCGCGGGCGGCTCTCTGGCAGTCACACTCTGCCGGGTGGCGGTCACGGCCAAAGATAGCGGCCTTATCCGGCGCAAAATAGGCTTCTTTCGGCTTGCGGCACTTGCCGCAGTACAGTAAACCGTCCTCGCCGGTGTAGTCCTCCGGCTCTGGGGTGGCAGCCGTCATATTTTCCAAAACAGCGTTGATTTCGTTCTTCATAAACTCTCGCCCTCCTTGCATGAGTAGTCTGGTATGCCCTTTTTCGGGGCTTTCTTGGCTGCGTCCTCCTGCGCCCATTTGTAGATTGTGGCGGCATGGCTGCGGTATCGCTTGCCGCTGGACGCGATATGGCAGGATAGCCGGTCAATGTAGTAGTTCCACTTGTCGGGCAGGTCTGCTTTCAGCCCGTCCAGTTCTGATTGCGAAAGAAAGACATTTTCATACCGGCCATAGGCAGCGCGGGTAGGTTGTCCCGTATCTAACTCTCTCGCTCTCTCTTTCTATATCTATCTCTTTCTCTATCTCTATCTCTGGTGGACAAATGTCCGCTTGATATGGTGGACATTTGTCCGCCCCGGCCTTTGGCAAGGCTTTTTGCTCCTGCAAAGCCAGCCTTGCCCGCCGTTTTCCGCTCCCCCTCGGTAGAGGATTGGCCGATAAGTAGTTCAATGTTGCTCATATACAGCGCGCCGTTCTGTAACGGCTCCACAAGCCCCAGCTTCATAAAAATCTGCAAAGCCCGCTCTACGGTGCCGACTTGCTGGCGGGTAATGGTGGCAATCATCTGCGCGGTGTAGGGGATATTTTCATCAAGCTGCAACTTCCCGCCGTTTTTCAGCGATTTCAGGTACAGTTTCAAGAGAATGTTGGAATAGAGGATACCGTCCTGCATACTTTCCAGCAGCACGATAGCGTCCTCGTCAAAGTAATTCTCTTTCAGCTTGAGGTAGTAGTATTTTCGGTTGTCTGACATGGTTCCTCCTTTGGGTGGATTTGGGGCGTTTGTACGCATTTAGAACGCCGTTTCCGGGGGAAAAGGATAAATGTATCGCACACCCTTTGACACCCACGAAAAAAGCCTTAATTTATGCGGGTTTGAAAGGCTCTAAAGCGTGACATTTATGCCTTTGTTTCCGCTTTCGTTCGGCGGCCTTGAGTTTCTTCATGCGGCCGGCGCAGTCGGGGCAGTATTTCCCCCGGTTGGATTTGGGGACAAATGCCGCGCCGCAGACCGCACACCGTTTCCGGCTCCCCCGGTACAAAAGGGCTGCGGCCAGCTCCCGTCAAGGGGCAGGACAGCCACGGAACCAGCGGCACATGAGAGAAAGGAAATGCTCTGGACGCACACGCAAGGCTCCCCGTCATCTAACAGCAGGCAGTTCCCCCCGTCATAGTTACAGCACTCATGTACCAGCCGCCGCGCCCGCCGGTGCTGGCGGTAGTCCATGCGGGGCAGGTTATCGCTCATGGCTCTGCTCCTTTCTGCGGTGGGGTTCCTCCCGGCGCAAAATCTGGTCGATATTCCGCTTGACGGTCTGCAACTCCTTGAACCGCTGTTTCTGTTCGTGATAGGTGTTATACAGGCCGTCTTTCTCGGAGATAAGCTGCTCGATCTCGGCCTGCAACGCTTTCCGGGCGGGCAGCTTGGTAATACCATGCGCCTTGAAATACCGGGCGGCGGCTTCGGCTATGATAAAATCGCTCTCGTTTGCCTGCCGGTAGGCGGCGCGGGCTTTCTCGGATTTCTGCGCTTTCAGTCCGTCGCGGGCGGGCTTGGTCTTGGCGTAGGCAAGTACCTGTTGCTGCAACTCCTTTTTTCCTTGTAGCTTCGTTTCCAGCGTTTTCAGCTTGCCGCTGGTCTGGCGCATTTCCTGATAGGCGGTATCAACGGCGGCTTCTAACTGCTCCGGGGAAGTAAAGCCGTATTCCTGATACACATTCAGCGTCGCGGCCATTTGTTTGAGGTTGTGCATGGTCGCCCAGCGTTCATAGCCCCGGCCTTTGCCCTCGGCCATTTTCTGCTCAATGTCCACAAGCTGCTGCACGCCGTCCTGTTTCGGGGCGGTTTGAGGGGCTTTTGTGGGCTGTATGCCAGCTTTCCACGCTGGGGTATTCGGGTATGGCCACGGCCTTTTCTGTGGCTCTGGCGGCGTTCTGCTCCAAAACGGCAAGAACGGCAGCGCGGTCAAAATCGTCGCCCAGCTTGCGGGCGGTAATGGGCTTTGTCCTGTCCGGCGTGAGGTAGGATAGCCGCCCCCGGCTCTCCTTAACGGTCACACCCTCCCGCAGCAGCAGAGAAGAAAACTCGTCAAAGCCGGTGGCGGTGGCAAGGGCTTCCGTATGGTCTGCCGCAACTTCGCCTTGTCGGTTTCAAACTTGGTCTGCCGGGGCGTGATACCGCCTGCAATCATGGGGCGTTCTGCTTGTCCAGCCCGGCCTGTCCCTTTTTCTGCGCCCAATACTCCCGGTCTGTGACGCGGTTCTTGCTGCCGTTCAAGAGGTCGATTTGGTAAAGCCCCTCCCGGTGGCACATCTCCATGACTTCGGACTTGAAGTAGCGCAAGGCCGCGTCAGTACAGCGGTGCTTGCAACCGGCTTTCGTGTCGGCTGGCCTGTCCATGTAGGGCAGGAACGGCACTTCCTCTATCCGCAGGCTGTTAATGACGATATGCACATGAATGTTTCCGCTGTGGTTATGCCCGTCCGGGTGGGTGCATACAAGGGCTTGGTGGCCGGGGAAATGCTCGGCGCAAAACTTCTCGCCCAATGCCTGCGCCCGGTCTACGGTCAAGCCGTTGTCCGGGCCGTCCCTTGGGTCAAAGCTGATGATATAGTGGTGGCTTTTCACATCTTCCCGCCGCTGGTTCTTCCCGTAGCGGAGATTTTCCCGCATACACGCAACGGCAAAATCCTCCCCGCCGCAGTTCAGCGTGGACAGCCGGTAGTCCTCGCGGGGAATAAGCCTGCCGGTTTCATCAAGGACGGGCTTCATGGTAAACTCGTCATGCTCAAAAAGCAGGTATTGTTCGGCGGCTCCGTAGTCGGCATTTTTAGAGTTGATATGCTTGAGTGTTGCCAACCGCATCACCTACTTTCTGTAAGACTTCATACTTGAGGGCGGCAAGGTCGGCTATGGCGGCGCGTACCTCGCCGGACAACGCATTGTAGGGTGCGCCGTACTCGTTCAGATACCGGGCAATCTGGTTGAGGTTGCCGCCGATCCTGCCGTACTCGGCGGTCAGCTTCCCGACAGCGGAGAGCAGTTCGTCATTGACCGCCGACACATGGATAACGGGGCGTATGGCGGTGCGCCGTATCGCCTGCCGGAGAAATTCGGACTGGCTGATACCATAGGGCGCAAGCCGCGCAGTGAAGTCGGCGTATTCATCTTCGGACAGCCGGGTTTTCACAACACGGCTGCGGTGGGGCGTGTTGTATCGCTTCGGCATAGGCTATAAACCTCCTTTCACTTATCACAAAAAATAGGCTGGTCTGTTAGGTATTTCCGGGACAGTTCCCGCAAAAAAACGGCCTGCCGGACGGAAATATTTTTGCGGCGCAAGCCGCCATAGCAGGGTTTGGGGAAGGCACTCCCCAACAAGTTTCCCGCGAGGGGCAAAACCGCAGAATTGCGGATTTTGGCACCGTGGTAGAAACTTGCTCTTAGTAAGCCGCAGACTGCCACTGTCCGGGCTTTTTCCGTACATAGAGCGAACGGGGCGGGGCTTTCAGCCCGCTGTGGGCGGCCTTTTCCTTTCCGCTAGAGATACATTTCAAAGGCCGCCAGCTACCCGCTGGACGGGGATTTTTCAAAATTTCTTTTGCTTCTGTAATGCGGGAAAAGGAATTTTGGCAACCGGCGGGGCAGAGAATTTTCCCTTTCACTCCCTACAACACCGCATTTTGAAATTTGCCAAACGAAACGGACAATTTTCTCTTTGCTTCTTACTACGGACAAAAATCAGAAATACCAAACGCCGGGGCAAAAAAATATCCCTTTCACTTACTACTACAATCCGAACAGGGCAAAATGGCCGGGAACGGAGCCGGGTAACAAAAAAAGCAGCAAATCTTTTTCAGACTTACTGCTTTCACTGGCCGCGCCGGTGGCGGCTGGTATTCAGTTTTGAAAACTCATTTCATATTGGTATGATAAACGGAGAGTTATTGCGTTATGTTTTCAAAAGGAAACGATTTCTCCTTGAATATATCCCACAAAATATGCAATCGCTATACTTATCGCAATGCAGCATATACATAGTATTTCAGCAATAACCTTTTCCCGGTTATTTTTTTTTTGTTTACAGACTTGCCGTAGTCAATAGTAGCCCATACCATTGAAAGTAAAAATAGAATTGCAATCCAATGAGTATGAAACGACAGTCCCATGCTGACAAATACAAAGTTTGTGATGATGTAAAAGGTGCTTCTAACTACAACTTCCGTCACTGTTGAAAGCTGATTTTTCATAAAACCTCTTGCCTCCTTAATTTCCTGTTTACTATCGGTCAAAGCGAAACTTGAACAGCGCGGTAATTAGCTTCTGCTTTATATGTTCCTCAACCTCGGTGTTGACTTTCCCGTGTACTTTGGAACAGTAGCGGATATATCCGGCGTAGTGGAAAGAACGGTGTCGATTGCGTCCGGGTCGCCCTCATGCGCCTTGACGATTGTTTCATAGGGAGAAGTTTATTCATACCGGCTCACCTCCATTTCCTTCCGAAGCCGTTGCAAGGCAAGCTGGATATGCCGCCCCGCTGTGCTGCGTGTCCGGCCGATATGTACGCCGATCACTCTGCGGCTGGCGCAGGAAATAGTAACGGAAAATTTCTTCCTGTGCCTGCTCCGGCAAAAGGGCAAGGGCAGCGGCAAGTTCCGCATGGTACAGAACGGCGGTCTGGCCGCAGGCGGTAAAAAGATATTCTTCAAGCTGCTCCGGCTCGGAAAACTGGACAAACTTCTCATTCATCAGATAGTCAAGGGAAACTTCCCGTTCCCACCTCTGGCGCAGCTTCAAAATTATATCTATGGCGGCGTGACGAATGACAACCTTGCAAAAGGCGTTAAAAGTGTACTGGATATGCACTTTGTAGGCTTCATCTTCGGTCATGGAAATTCCCCCTCTCTCTGATAATAGTGCGGGGCGGCAGCACTCCTTGCTGTCGCCCCTTGATTGCCTACCAGCAAAGGCGGGCGGGGCTGTCAACGGCGGCGCTTGCGTCGTTCATCTTGACCGTTGACTGGCTCGGCTGACTTTGCTATTCCGTTATCTCTTTCAGTTATTGTCAAAGGAAATGTAGATAGTTAGACTATCGGGTATGTAGCTGATACTTAACCACTTTTCGTCATTTGATAAAAGTGTCCCGATAGAAACATAGTTTTCTCCTTCGATTTCCTCTGACACATTTTCAATTACGGAAAAGCCTTCTTGGTTCAAAAGCTCCATATACTCGTTATAGTCGTTTTCGCTAATGCCGGTAAGGTTGATATTGCAATTCTCATGTTCTGTATCAAGTGTAGCCCATGCAACCGTACCAGGCGCAACAGGAAGCCCCTCTGTGTACTCATTCGCAGGCCAAACACCCTCGTCCAATTTTGTAACACTATTAGATTGCGTATTGTTCTCATTGCTTGTCGGTGTAGATGATGTATTTTGATTAGAACACGCAGCCAAAAATCATAACCATGATTGTGAATACAGAAATATACTTTTTCATTAGTTACCTCCTGTTTTTGTGTATGGTTCGGATAATTAACAAAACAGCAATAGCTGTTGCTGCAAACCCAATAGCCAAAAGAATATGCGAAATATCAAAGGCAAACGCGCCCTCAATCTGTATATTTGTTGTCGCGTCTGCTTGTCCGATTGCTCCTTCTGGTACTTTTCCTGATTGCGTAACAGCATATACCGAAAGGCAGCAACCGCGATAACAAGCGCAACAAGAGTAGAAATGATACCGTTCCTTTTTTTCGATTTGTTGTTATCAATGCCAAACTGTTCTGCGGTGCTGTCTGCAAATTCTTTTGGCGTCCCCAAACGCTGGATAATCTGCTGCTCTGTTTCTCCATGCTCCATAGCAGACGCAAAAACTTCATTCAAGTCACGCACAACCTCTTTTTTCATTTTGCGTGGTAAAGATAGTTCCTTTTCAACCTGTTTGATATATTGTTCTTTCATTTGGACACCCTCGCTTGTTGATAACTTTCTATAAAGCCGTTTACGCAGTTTTCATAGCTTGACCAAAATAAGATTAGTTCATCAAGTACATTCCTGCCTTTATCCGTTAAAGAATAATACTTTTTTGAGCCGCCATTTGCCGCAGCCGGAGCCAATCGGCATTTGATTAGTTCTGCTTCCTGTAAACGATACAGAATGGGGTAAATGGTTCCCTCTTTCGCATATCCCAAAACAGACGCACTATTGTTCAATTCGGTTATAATTTCATATCCATAAGTTTCCTTGCGTCCGATTAGGCATAAGAGTATCATTTCCAGAGAGCCTTTTTTGAATTGCTGGACATATTTGTTATTCATATCGTCGCCTCTCTTTAGCTTTGCTATTTAGGCTTGCTAAATAGCAACTATATTATATCTCTTCCGAGGTATCAGAGTCAATAGGCTTAACGAAAAAGTTACAAGGTGTGTGCGTAAGGTAATAACGGAATAGTGGGCTGCTGTCTATCAAATTCTTGTGTGTTACTTTATGGCACATGAGCATTGGCGCCGGGGTTGTCGTTGCCGTAACCTTCCAGCAGGTTGATAACGCCCCAGATACCGAGACCGGCACCGAGCGCGATAACGAGGGTCTGAAGAACGGTGATTGCCTGTTCAAAAAATGCCATATAGTTTGTTAGCCGGAATCTGATTAAAAAATAGGTTTGTCATGTTTCATAGGCATACAAAAGCCGGAACAATCTGCCGCCCGGTTTCCGGGGGCATGATTCCGGCTGTCCTCCTTTTTCATTATTTTTTCTCGCGATTGTCCGCTTTGTACGCCAATGGCCCATAGAGGGCAGGTGCGGCGAATAGATAAGATCACTCCCTTCTAAAGCGGAACGAAATTAAGCGCCCTTTGTGTCTACTTCATATACATCGCAGACCTCATTGGGCTTGAGTTTCAGCCTTGCGGACAAGAATGCTTCAATATCAAAAGCGTTCTTGTCATCCGCGTCGGCAGTGTACTTGAAATTGGGGTGCTTGGTGATGTCGTACTTATCCGAAAGGAAAGGACGCACACCGCGCAGCTGGAGGATACACTTGCCGCCGTCCATAACGGCCAACTCATCCTGGCTCATCAGCTCTTTGCCACAATGTCAAGTGATGAATTAAAAAAATGGCAGCCACGATCAAAGAATTCCTTTTTGTGGCTGCCATTCTGACAATTATTAGCTTGACTTGTACTGCTTAACTTGTTTTATTCGAGAGTACGAATTATAATATGGCAGTACGGAGGTGCTATATGGATTACATAACTTTGAAAGAAGCAAGCAAAATTTGGGGAGTAACACCCCGTTGGATAAATTACTACTGTTCCGCAGGACGTATCCCAGGAGCGGAAAAAATGGGAACCGTCTGGCTTATCCCAAAGAATGCTACGAAGCCATTGGATGGGCGGAGAAAATCTGCCGGGCAATCAGGAGGAGAACATCATGATTGAAGTTTATTATGCGGAAGATGACGAAACGATTGGCAAGTCTGTAAAGAATATTTGGAACAGCAGAATCGCAAAGTAGCCGTTTGTTGATAGAATTGCAGATGTCAAGAAAGCATTAATCGGTCATTTACCTACAATCGTCTTGCTGGACTGGAATATGCCGGACGGACAAGGGAGTGAATTATGCCTTTGGATTCGGGAAAGATGGAAAACTCTGCCTATTGTTTATTTAACGATTCGGGGCGATTCCACGACATTGTTACTGGTTTCCAAAATGGGGCGGATGATTATGTGGTAAAGCCCTTTGATCTTGCCGTTCTGTATTCCCGTATTTTGGCACTGCTGCGAAGAACCAAAACCGTAACCGACACAAAGCTATTCTGCGATGACCTGATGTTGGATAAAGAAAAAACGGCTGTCTATGACGGGCAGAAAGAAATCGTTGTAAGCCAGCCGGAGTACCGCATTCTGCTGATTTTGATGGAAAACAAGGGAAAAACGATCACCAGAAATCAGCTATTAGAGCAGGTTTGGGATCGCAGCGGGAATTATGTAAACGATAATACGCTGACGGTCACAATGAAAGATTGCGGGAAAAGCTGAATCATCCAGCCTGCCTAAAAACGATCCGAAGTTTTGGCTACCGTATGGAGGACACACAATGAGCGAAAAATGGAAACAAAAAATACTTCTGATTTTTCCGTTTGCTGTTCTTGCGGCAGGCATGATACTTACCGCCGCTTTCTTCCTGCACACGTACCGGCAGATTGCATTTGAACACACCTCGGCATTATGCGAAACCATATTGGCAAATTCTCCTGAAGCAGAGCCACAGCTATTAGCGGCTCTGAAAGACTATCATTCATTGACGGAACAAGAACTCAGAGGCAACGATTATCTGGAAAAATACGGATACCGGGTCGATGATTTTTGCTATGATTTCCCGCTGGATACCGTGCTTTTTCTGATTCTATTTTTCCTTGTGACTGCTTGTGCTTTTGGAGCTGGAACTTTTTTGTCCCACAGAAAAAATCGAAAGAGAATTGATGATTTGACCGAGTATTTGGAACAGGTTAATATCGGTGCTGGCGGGACATTGATACAGGCGAAGGAAGATGAATATTCCCATTTGCAGGACGAAATATACAAAACTGTCACGATGCTTTATCAAACAAGGGAAACAGCAGTTGCCGCAAAGAAAAATTTTGCAGAGAACCTGGCTAATATCGCACATCAACTGAAAACGCCGATCACAGCGGCCTTTTTGTCGTTGCAGCTTATGGAAAAAGAAATTCCGGGGGCTTACGCAGAACAGGTAAAGCAGCAGTTGAAACGATTAAACCGTCTGGAAGAATCTCTGCTTATGCTTTCCAAAATTGATGCTGGAACGCTGCCGCTCAAACGGAAAAGGTCGATCTTTATACGGTATTAAATCTGGCGGCAGATAATCTGAACGATTTATTGCGGAAAAATCATATTACTGTTGAAATTCCAGAAAATGGCTGTATTGAATTTTGGGGGGATTTGGAGTGGACAATGGAAGCCCTCATCAATCTCATCAAGAATTGTATGGAACATTCCAAGCCGGGCGGCGTAGTCCATTGTGGCTACTCTGGCAACCCTCTCTATGTAGAAATTCAGGTATGGGATGACGGGGCGGGCTTTGACACAGAGGACTTACCGCATCTTTTTGATCGTTTTTACCGGGGCCGGTGTGCGGTTGGAGATGGAATTGGAATTGGTCTGGCTCTTGCCCGTTCCATTTTTGAATTGCAGAACGGAACTATAACCGCCTGTAACTTGCAAAATGGCGGTGCTTGTTTTGAAATAAGGATGTACAGTCACTGAGATGTCACTTTACTTTGTTATACTGTACGCAAGACCATTTCGTAGAGAGGAGAAAGTGACATGGAAATACTAAAATGTGAAAATGTCCGAAAGGTATATGGTTCTGGGAACAATCAGGTCGTGGCGTTGGATCACATTGACTTGTCTGTACAAAAAGGAGAATTTGTAGCAATCGTAGGGGCATCCGGTTCGGGAAATCTACACTGCTGCATATTTTGGGAAGCGTGGATAAGCCGACAGAAGGGAAAGTCCTGATAGAGGGACAGAATTATCTGCCATGAACCGAACCCAGGCAGCCATTTTCCGGCGCAGGAAGGTCGGATTGGTCTATCAGTTTTATAACCTGATCCCCACCCTTACCGTCCGAAAAAATATACTCATGCCGCTCCTGTTGGACAAGCGCAAACCCAATAAAGAATACTTTGAGCAGATTGTACATTCCCTGGGAATCGAAGATAAACTGGAATCACTGCCCAGCCAGCTTTCCGGCGGACAACAGCAGCGAGTTGCTATCGCCCGTTCTTTGATCTATCGCCCGGCGCTGTTGCTTGCAGATGAACCGACCGGCAACTTGGATCGGAAAAACGGAGAGGAAATTATTGATTTGCTGAAATTATCTAACCGTAACCTGGAACAGACGATTCTTTTGATTACCCATGATGAAAAGATCGCATTGGAGGCGGATCGCGTTATTACCATAGAGGACGGGAAAATTGTCGGCGATCAGAAACGGAGGTAAGAATATGTGGAAAGACTATTCGATCGGATTCATCAAAAAGAATCGGGCTTCCAGCGTATCCGTTCTGGTTGCGGCGTTTATTTCTGCTCTGTTTCTTTCTTTGCTGTGCGGTTTGTTTTATAACTTCTGGAATTATGAAATAGAATCTGTTGTTTTAGAAGAAGGAAACTGGCAGGGACGCATCAGCGGAGCGTTTGAAGAAGATAAAGTGTCCGAGATTGAGAATTTCGCCAATGTAAAAACGGCTATAATCAATGAGGATTTATCAGACGATCAAACTCTTGTAGTTGATATTTGCTTTGATAACATGAGGGCTGTGTATCAGGATATGCCTCTTATCGCCCAGCAGTTAGGTGTTCCGGAAACTTCCGTATCGTATCATGAATCACTGCTGTCAAGTTATTTCATCAACGATCCGCAGGACAGCAATCCGCCCTTATTGATGGCTTTTTATCTCTTTGTACTCCTGCTTGTGTCGGTGTCTTTGATTTTAATCATCCATAACTCGTTTGCTGTATCTATGAATGCCCGTGTCCATCAGTTTGGCATTTTTTCCAGCATTGGGGCGACGCCGGGGCAAATCCGCACCTGTCTTTTACAGGAAGCGGCGATGCTTTGTGTGATTCCTGTTTTGATCGGAAGTATTGTCGGAATCGCTTTGACCTTCGGAGCCATCCAAGCAGTCAATATTCTCGCCGATGGTATTGTCGGCAGACATGAAGCTGCCTTTGCCTATCATCCGCTGGTGTTTGCAGTCACGATTCTAACCTCGTTTTTGACGGTACTGATTTCTGCCTGGCTGCCAGCCAGGAAATTGAGCAAGATGACCCCACTGGAAGCTATAAAAAACACGGGAGAATTACAGCTAAAACGGAGAAAAAAGTCCCGTATTCTTGCGCTTTTATTTGGAACCGAAGGGGAACTTGCCGGGAATGCGCTGAAAGCACAGAAGAAATCTCTGCGAACCGCCACGCTGTCGTTGACCCTTTCCTTTGGGCTTTGCTCTCATGCTGAGTTTTTACTCTCTCTGGAATCAGTACAAACCATACCTATTTTGAACGCTACCAGGATGCCTGGGATGTGATGGCAACGCTTGAGGACACAAAGATCGAGGACTTCTCTCATACGGATGAAATCCATGCTTTGCCTGATATAGACAGTGTGATTTATCAAAGGGCAAACGCCGTTTGTTCTATTGGGGCGGACGCTGTCAGCGAAGAAGTAAAAAGTCTGGGTGGTCTTGAAACAGTCGCCGGAAGTGATGCCAGTATGGCAGATGGGATTTATACCATTCAGGCTCCTATTGTAATCATGGACGACAGCAGCTTTGCCACGTATTGTGAGCAGATCGGCGTTTCCTCAGCGGAAAACGGAGCGTTGTTTTGAACCGTATTTGGGACAACATAAACAGCAATTTCAGATACAAAGAATATGTTCCATTTTTGTCAGAGAACCAGGACACGATGACTTTACAAAACCCGGAAGATGCGGCTGCAACTGTGGGAATTCCGGTTTTGGGCTTTACACAGGAGCCGCCGGTTTTGAGAGAAGAATATGATAACTATGCTTTAGTTCAATTTGTGTCCCTTTCCACATGGAAACAAATCGAAGAGACGATTGGAAATGCTGAACCAGATACCTATATCCGCATTCTTTCAGAAAAAGAAAGAACCCTGACAGAACTGAGTATGATTGAAACCGAGCTGACGAATGTGCTGGGGCATGACATTTCTTTCGAGGTGGAAAACCGGGTTCAGGAAAAGATAGACAACGATGCCATGCTGAACGGATACAAACTGATAATTGGGGCGCTGTGTGTGTTGCTGGCCTTCATCGGGATCGCTAACGTATTTTCCAACACGCTGGGATTTATCCGGCAAAGGAAAAGAGAATTTGCGAGATATATGTCCATTGGCATGACACCAGAAGGTATGCGAAAAATGTTTTGGATCGAGGCCCTCGTGATAGCGGGTCGCCCCGTTCTGATCACGCTGCCGATTACGGTTGTGTTTGTGTGGTTGATGATAACGGCAAGCTACCTGAATCCAATGGAATTTTTAGCAGTGGCTCCCATTGTTCCTATCCTGCTTTTATCGTGGCACTTTTTGGCTTTGTCGCATTGGCATATTACCTGGGTGGCAAGAAAATTCTGAAATGTGATCTGGTAGAAGCACTGCGAACGGATTATATGGGATAATACTATCGTTCAGACAAATCGCTTTATCCACAACAAAAGCCCCATCCCTCAGTGGTTGAGAGATGGGGCAAACTATTTACGCTGCAATCTCCGGGATTTCCCCGACAAAGTTATAAACAATTCTGACTTCCTGCACCTTCTGGCCGTCCACCTTCTTTGACCTCGCCGATCAGGATCTTGCTGATAAGCCGGTTCAATACTACCTCGTCCAGTTTCTCAATGGCAGCATAGCGCCGGATTTCCTTAATAAAGGTACGGACTTCACTTTCCTGTGCGTCCGCCCGGCTCTGCATCATCGCCAGATCGTGCAGGCGCTTCTGGTTGGCTTCCTGCTCCTGTTCCAGCGCCGCCGTCAGCTTCATAAACCGCTGTTCGGTCAGGATGCCTTTGGCCTTATCGGTGTACAGGCTTAAAAACATCCCGTCAATTTCCTGATTCCGGGCTTCCAGCCGTTTCCGTTCCTTCTCAGTCTGGGAAGCATCCACCAGATACCGGCGCTCCATCCGGCTGCTGAGCCGCTGGTAGAACGCATCGGCGTCCTTCATGGCCTGCGCCGCCAGTTCCTGAATGTCTTTCAGCACCAGATTGTACAAATCCCTGGCCTCAATCTTGTGGCTGGTACAGGCGTTCTTGCCCAGCCGGTTGTAGGTCTGGCAGATATAGTACGCCCTGTCAATCGGCTCCCGCATCTCGCCGGTGAAACGGTTCTTCCCGGTTCTGCCGACCTTTCTTCATACCGCACCTGCATGGACTTCCCGCAGGTGGCGCAGTAAACCAATCCGTGGAACAGGTTATAGAAAGGGGCAGGCGTTGCCTTTCATAATGGTTGGCCTGCGGTCAATGATTTCCTGCACCTGTTCCCATTCCTCCGGCGTCACAATGGCCTCATGGCAGCCCTCGATCACTTCCCACTGGTCACGGGGGAATAATGTCATAAGTGTTGGAGCGGATGCCTTTCTGGTGTGTCCGGCAGACAAGATGTGCGCCTTTATAAAAGGGATTCCGCAGGATATGGCTGATCCTTGCGCTCCCCCATGAATAGTAGTTCACATCACATTCTGTATTGCTTTTTACTCTGGTGATGGGGATTTTATCCTCCATGAGCTGCTTTGCGATCCGCATACAGCCCCAGCCGTCCAGTGCCATATCATAGATTTTTCGGATCACCGGCGCTGTCTCCGGGTCAAGGATCAGATGTCCTTTGTCCTCCGGGTCACGCATCAGGCCAAGAGGCGGCTGCCCGCCGCAGAACTTTCCCTGCCGGGAACGGGTCATGCGTCCCGCCAGCACCTTTTTAGAAATATCCCGGCTGTACATATCGTTCAGGATATTCTTAAAGGGCGTGATGTCCATTTCCTGACGGGTCAGGCTGTCCACGCCGTCCGTGACGGCGATATAGCGCACATTGTGTTTGGGGAAAAAGATTTCGATATAGCTTCCAGCTTCGATATAATTCCTACCCAACCTCGATAGGTCTTTCGTGACCACGCAACCAATCTTCCCCGCCTCAATGTCAGCGATCATACGCTGGAACGAGGGGCGGTTAAAGTTGCGGCCCGTATAGCCGTCATCCACATAATACTCATACTGGAACATCCCATGCTTTTCTGCAAAGTCCCGAAGCATGATTTTCTGGTTGCTGATGCTCATACTCTCGTTGTCGCCGCCGTCATCCAGAGAGATGCGGCAGTAGAGAGCGGTGATTTTCTCATAGACTTGTTTTTTCCTGCTCATAGCGTTCTCCTTCTATGAACAGGGACACGATACCATTATAGTACCATGTCCCTGCCCCTGAATCAACCGTTTTTACGCAGCGTTTTCGGCCATTTCCCGCTGCTGACGCCATTCCTCGAAGTGTTCGCAGGTCTGGCGCTCAATGAGCTGCTCAAAGGCTTCCCGCATGGACTTCTCCCCGGAGAACTCCCGCACCACCACAAAACGGACTTTATTTTTCTGCTGTTTTGCTTTTTTCCATAGGCTACCTCCATAGAGTGACAGGCCAGACGGCAGCACTGGCAACGAAGTCCGGCAACGAACCTCTAAAAACCTGTAAACTACCGTCTGACCTGCAAATCTTACTTTATCAATTTTCTTGAAAAATCTCGTTGTTTTCGTTGCCGGAGATAGAGATAAATATTAAAATATCCCTTATTTACTGGCTTTTTCCCGCATCCAGACAGGGGAATCCCCGGCAACAAACCCGGCAACCAAGTGGCAACCATCCCGGCAACAGACCGCCATTTTCAGGCAATCCACTCCTTCGGCAGCTCCAGCTGGCAGCAATCTTCCTCGGTCAGCTCCACAAATCCATCTTCGTTGCCGGGCAGTTCGTTGCCGGAAACGTCCCGTTCCCAACCCCTCTGCCTGCCGTATCCGGTGAACATCCGGGGATTGGAGAATGGTTTCCAGCCCGTCACCACCGTGTTCATGATCTCGTTGATATTGTGCAGCTGCCACCGCTTCGGCTCATCGTAGGTGTGGCCCAGCGCCTCCTTGAACAGCTGTTTGGAGCAGACCATGCTGCCGGTGTAGTGTTCCAGAAAGCCCTGTATCTGCCCGGCCTCCGTGTCCTCCGGCATGAAATCCTTCTGCACCTCCACAAGCTGGCGCTGGATGGACTTGCTGAACTTCATAGAGTAGTGGCCGCTGCGGTAAATCGTCATGGCCTCCGCCCAGACCTGTAAAAGATAGGCTCTGGAGGCGTCCTCGTCCTCCAAAATGTGAACCTCCGCATTCTCCGGGTAAATCATGATCGGCAAAAAGCGCCGATTTCCGGCCCGGTCAAGGGGCAGGAAATCCAGTGTGTTGGACGAACCGCCGAACACACACTGCCGCAGCCGGTCTTTGGGTTGGGCCTCGTAGGGCGTCCGGTAGGTTTCCTTCTGGCGGCTGATAAAGGAGCGGATTTCTTCAATGCTTTTGGCGCTGCTGGTAGCCAGCATCTCCGACATTTCGATAATCCAGTGTCCTTGCAGCTTCAAAAACACCCGGTCATCGTCCAGCTTTTTCAGGTCGTCACTGAACCACTCGTCCCGGATCGCCAGCAAGCGGAAGAAGCTGGACTTGCCAGCCCCCTGACCGCCCACCAGACAGAGCATTTCCTCGTATTTGGAGCCGGGGCGGAATACCCGCCGGATAGCCCCCAGCAAAAAGTGTTTCAGCATTTCCTCCACATAGTCGCTGACCTCCGCGCCTAAGAAGTGATGGAGACAGGAGCGGATGCGGGGCGTCCCGTCCCATACAAGGCCGTTTAGCACGTCCTGTATGGGATGGTAGCAGTTCTCATTCGCCACGATGGACAGGGCCGCCGTCATCTTTTTCTCACTGGTCAGGCCATAGGTCTGCTCAAAATAGAGAAGCAGATATTTCACGTCCGTATCCGTCAGGGCACTGGTATTCCTGCGCCAGCCTAGATCCTGTACAATGTCCACCCGGTCAGTCAAAAGGTTCAGCCGGATGGCGTCCCGCAGCAGCGGGTCATGGCAGAACACCGTCCGGCAGTTGCCGATGGTGTTGGCGGGCTGGCCCCTTCTCGGTGACGGACAGGCTTTCCCGCACCTCATCAACGCTCCGTTCCGGCGCTAAGTCTTCGGCTGCGCCCATGGCGGCCTGCCGGGTGGCTAGCGGTAAACTCTGATATTCGCTGCTCAATCTTCCTCACCTCTTTTCCATACTCAGCGACCACGGAAGCACGTTCCTCCATGCTGCCGGACAGCAGAATATCCAGCAGATATTCCGTGTACGGTTTCTTTTGCAGGGCCTCCACGAACAGCGGATTCCACGCTTCATCCGGCGTCTGCGGGGCGTATTCCTTCTCCCAGCGTTCCAGCAGATGCAGGTAATTGCACAGCACCCGGAAACATTTCTGCTCCGCCTGCCGGTAACGCAGTTCCTCGCTGATTTTTCGCTTGACCGGCCTCCTGCGGGGCGGGTCATGGCCTTTGGCGTCAAAGCTGACCGAGAAATCCTCCGCCAGCTTCAAGGCCGCCTCTTTTTTGTTCAGCCCGAACAGACGGGCGGTAAAATCAATCACATCCCCGTCCGCCTGACAGCCGAAGCAGTGGAACCGATGGTCAATCTTCATACTGGGATGTTTGTCATCATGGAAGGGACAGCAGGCCATGCCGTTCCTGCCGACCTGCACCCCGTAATATTCCGCAGCCTGCCTTGTGGTGACAGACTCCTTCACCGCTTCAAACACATTCGATTTTCTCACCTCCAGACAGAGAAAAAGGCACCCGGTTTCCGCAGAAAATCAGATGCCTTACATAACTCTATATCGTTCTTTTTGGTCGGGGCAATCCGCCCCTCACGTTCCCAACGCTCCCGGTTATCCCGGTCAGCGTTGATCTTTTGCCTTTGCCAGCATATCCATAATGGATTCTTTGGCTTTCTTCTTGACCTGCTCCTTCCCGAACTGCTTGACCTCCGGCTGCATCAGCGTCCGCTGGATTTTTGCCAGAGCGTGCTGCATGGCGTTTTTGATTTTGGTAATGACCCCATCCAGACGCTCAGCGGCATACTCACGTTCCTTTTTCGGGGCCTTCCGTTCCGGCGAAAGCACCCATTTTTTCGATTCTTCCACCAGACGAATATCTTCTTTGTGTGTCTCCTGCCGGACGGTATCGGTCACGACCTCCACCGCCTTGTCATAGGCCGCATCGGAAACATCATCTAACAGCGTCTCCACGTCCTCGATTTTGAGCGTCAGTTCTTCCAGCTTCTGCTCCTGCGCCGCAAGCTGCTCCTTCTGCTTCATCAGGATATAATCCTGCTTTTCCAGATAGTCCCGCCCGCCGTAGGACGGCTCCTGATCCAGATGCAGCCCATGCCGTCTGGCGATGTCAAACAGGATCGTCCGGCAGACCGCATCAAAGGTCTGCTTGCGGTTGTTGTTCCGGCCTTTGGGCTTCTCCGGGTTGGGGAGAGGGATGCCAAGTTCTTCCAGCGCCTTTTCCTGCTGGGGGCACAGTTCCCCATAGCGGTTCTCACAGTCAAAGACGTGCCGCTCATGGATGTGGGGCGTCCCCTCGTCCAGATGGAGCGCCCAGTCCAGGATGTGGATATGGGAACCGAAGCGGCGCTCAAATTCCTGATAAAACTCATTGACGATGGAAAAGAAGCGTATCCGGCGAGACGGATTCTCCCATCGTGCCGATCTGGTAGATACTTTCCTCCGGGCAGGTCTTGTTGTTTTTCAGCAAGTCCTCCACGGTGCGGTTGCGCTCGGTGTGCCGGGTTTTCTCATTCCGGGCGTTCTGAGCTTCCACATGGTCAGAATAATGCTCGTAGTAGTACATCCGCTCGATTTCCTCAAAGCTGAAATCCGGCTGCTCCGGGTTCTCCCGGAACTCGTGTGTCGTGAAGCCCCGATAGCAGTCCCAGTAGACATTTTGCCTTGCCCGTTCTGCGTCAATGTGTTCGCTGTTCTCCACATCGAACCGGCGGTCATTGTGGCGGGGATTATAGGTGCCATGCTTGCCGGAGCGTCCATTGTGTCGTGTCAGGACAGGCGAAGAAGGAACCTGCTAATTTTGCGTCAGGTAATACCCAGTACGAGTTGACGCAGGCATCAACTCTCCCTGGGCAAGGCGTTTTTGATGGGGCGGCTGCCCTCAACCCGCCAATGGGCGTTGCCCCTTGACCCCAGCAGTGCGCTGCCGCCCCTGCACCCCGCCACAAAGGGCTGGCCGCCCTCTGTACTTCCGCACCCGGCGAAGCTGGCTTCCACCGCAGGAACGGTGTTTGCCAGTTTCACCGGCTCCGTATCCACACATTTGCGCCCATAGGCGGGGAGTGGATACGGAATACGTCTGCGGGGATTGCCGGTCAAAACAGCGGGTGCAGACCCGTCATTTTTACCCGTAAACACCCCGATTTTAAGCGATTTTTTCTTCCGCTACCACCACCTGAAAGCCATGCTCCTTTGCGTACTCCCTTGCGGCGGCTTTCCGTTCTTCGCTGTACGGAGGCACCAGCCGGATCGACAGCCGGGACTTGTCCAGCACATAGGTCACGCTGCCCTCCGGCGTGCTGCGCTCCAACCGGCACAACAGTGGGTACTTCCGGCTGAAATCAGCCAGCCTGCGCTTCAAGCTGGCGTTGAAGGTGTAGATGCTGGCAAGGTTCTCCGCCTCGTTCCAGTTGATGATGGTTTCTTTCTTCATACTTAGACAGCTTCTTCATACAGATCCTCCTCATAATCGGTGTAAGATTTCAGCACACGCAGGTTGCGCTTGAGACGGCGGTACTCGTCCATCTCCATGCGCAGATGGTGATAAAAATCCTCGTACCAGCTTTCGCTCATCTCCGTCTCCACCTTCCGGGCCAGCCCCAGCATCCGGCGTTTGGCCTCCGGGTCAACCGTCAGAGCCGTCAGCCATTTCAGCCGTGTCACCGTATTGTGGTGGCTGAGACAGCCGTAAGCGTAGAGAATCTTCTTTTCTTTCATACTCAGTGTCATAATGATTTCCTCCATTTCTTTGCTGCGGAGCCATGCGCCCCGCATGATAAACTTGTTTCCTGTCCGCCGGTCTGCCTGCAAGCCGCTCCTGCCCGGAATTTCTCCCGGCGTATCGGCCTCTTTGGTGTGCTCGATTTCTGTCCTGGCGTCACTTCCCCGGAGGCCATACCCCTTGCAGCCGGTCATTCGATTTTCAAGGTTCTGTGCCTGTCTGCAAGAACCAGTTTACCGAAAAAAGAGGCCCTTTCCCGTATATCCAAAACGTCGGAAAAACGCTCGAAATCCGCATATTTCCACGCTTATGGAATCGTGCTATAATGGGTGTAATCACTGAAAAAGATAACGAGAGAGGGGGCTTTGGATGTACGCAAAGCTGACAATCCCGGAGCGGCTCAAAGACCTGCGGGTGGTGGACAAGCACCTGACGCTGGAACAACTGGCGGAGCAGACCGGCCTGTCTAAATCCGCGCTGGGAAAATACGAAACCGATGACTACAAGGACATCAGCCCGTTTGCGATTGCAACGCTGGCGGACTTTTACGGCGTGTCCACCGACTATCTGATGGGGCTGACGGAAAATAAAAATCACCCAAACACAGAACTTCAATCTCTGCATCTGAGTGATGATATGGTGGAACTTTTGAGCAGCGGCAAAATCAACAACCGGCTTCTCTGCGAACTGGCTGCCCACCCGAATTTCCGGCGGCTGATGATAGATATGGAAATCTGCATCGACCAGATCGCCAATATGCGGGTGGAGCAGATGAATCTGGTGTTGGAGGCCACCCGGCAGACCGTCATGAGCAAGTATGCGCCCGGAGAAGATGACCTCTATATGCGGACGCTGGAACTGGGGCAGGTGCAGGAAAGCGATTTTTACAGCCATGTCATGCACGATGATCTGGACAGCATCGTCCGGGACATCCGGGAAGCACACCGCAAGGACAAGACCACCGCCGACCCGCAGCCCACGCTGGATGACGTCAAGGAAAAATTTGAGCAGGCCATAGGGCAGGGCAGCGATACAGAAATGCTGATCCACGAGTTCTGCGATAAGTTGCAGATACCCTTTGAGAAGATTTCCTCGGAGGACTTCTCAGCGTTCCTGCGGATACTGAGCCTGTCCAAGCAGCTCAAAAACCCCAACAATATGAGAGGAAAGGCCAGTCCCATCCCGCCCAACCGCAAGGCCAGACGTAAGCGGAAGTAAAATTTCCATATCCGGGAGCGGCAAAAAAGCCATCCGCCGGTTGATTGGCAAATGGCTTTCGTGAAGCTGTATTCTGTTGTAGTGGCTGTTCCCAGTTTGGGAACAGCCACTATTGAAGATGCTATTCTTTGTCTTTCTGCGACACCTGCGTATGGGCTTCCTGCTGGACAAGCAGCCCCGCCGAAAAGCCGTATTTGAAGTGGCTTTCGTTTTCCTCACACTGAGCGATTGCCACCTGCGCCCGCAGTTCTTCGACCAGTGCATAGTCCTCTTTGCTCAGACGCTCCGATAAGGTGTCCATCAGATCGGCGCTGGCCTTGACTGCCTGCTTGAATCTCGGTGAATCAGCGACCACCGTTTCACAGGGATAAAATCTGCCGTTAAACATTTCTTCCAGTATCATGCGCCCACCTCCCTCAGACAAAAATCATCTCAGAGAGGATGATTTCCTCTGCTCGGCTGCGAATGCTGTTCATACCCCCGACCCACGCAAGCTGGTCACGGGCTTTCAGTTCCTCGGTGACGCCCTCCGCCTCCTGCATCTGCGAGACGATACACGCCAGCCGGTCAGCGGCCTGTTCGTTCAGGTCAGCAAGATATGTCCAGAGTTTTCCCGACAGAAGCAGGGCGTTGTACTGGCCGGGCCGGTGTTCTTGCAGAAAACGTTTTGTGCATCCGGCCCCACAGCCCGATAGGGCGGCTTTCCTCCGGTAGCTCCAGATCGGGGATGTAGTAGTCTCCCACCAGCGTGTAGCTGATTCCGTTTTGATGGATTTTCTTTGGTAAATGCTCCATGTTCGACCTCCTGTATTCAGTTATTTTCAGAATCCAGTTGATCGTGTCCCTGTTCATGATAAATTCAAGGCAACTGAACTCTTCACGAACAAGTATGGCATATCTTTCCCCAATTTCTGATAGTTGAGTGAATGGGATGTTTCCCTCCCACGGCTCTCTCCGGTGTTGTAGGTGTCGATGGTTTCCTTACCCAGCACGGCGGCCAGCTCCTTGAGAGTGGTCGGCTCCTTACCGCCCAGAAAGATGGAAGTATCCATGTTTCCGATAATGGTATCTGCGTTATCCTTATAAATCGCCTTGAGCTGACTCTGCGCCTGCAACACCAGACAGGCGGAGATCTCACGGCTTCGGATGGTGGCCACCAGCTTTTCCAACTTGGGTATCTGGCCAATGTTGGCGCACTCGTCGATCAGGCAGCGCACATGAACCGGCAGTCTGCCGCCGTACACATCGTCGGCCTTTTCGCAGAGCAGGTTAAACAGCTGGGTATAACACATGGATATAAGGAAATTAAAGCTGTCATCAGTGTCACTCATGATGAGGAACAGGGCAGTTTTCCTGTCTCCCAGAGTATCCAGCTCCAGCTCATCATAAGCCGTGACCTCACGCAACTCTGCAATGTCGAACACGGCAAGGCGAGCGCCGCAGGACATCAAAATCGACTTAGCGGTCTTTCCAGAGACGAAATGTCAAGGACTTTTTAATCAAGTTTACAAAGAAGTCACATTTTGCGGACTTCTTCACGGAGCAGACGCTTGATTTTGTCCTCCATCGTCTCCTTGGCGGTCTCGCTGAAATGCACACGGACGATATAGGTTGTCTTGCCGATCTGCTTTCTGACAGTCGGGCAAGGGGTGTTGGTGGTTGCGGTATTGTTCATTCAAAATCCTCCTGTAATGAAAATGCCCGGTGACTTTTCATCATCGGGCGGTGATCGGTATGAGGGAAGAAGGCAAGGCGGCAACATTAAGGTATCTATAAAACCTTTGCCGTCTTTGCCACGCTTGCCGTGTTCCTGTGTCAGCTTCGGAGATAGCAGACCCATGCTGTGCCGTCTTTTTCGGTCACAAGCCTGTCCCCGATGCGGCTTTTAGCCGTTCTCATGGTGCGTGAGGAAATCCCACGGTCATTGACCGCTTTTTCCAGTTCTGTACTCGGCATACGCTTTCCGTCTGCAAGAAGCTCAAGTATCAGCATTTCAGCCTGTGCCGTCTTGCTCTCGGTCTTGGTGGTGTCCGTCCCGGCAAGAAGCTCATCGGCGGTAATGTCGTATGCGCCTATCCATTCAAAGCCTTTCTCGTCTCCCAGAGAAAAGGCAAGGGACTGTCCGGGCGGCGCAAGGGAGCTTTTATCATGGATAAGCACCCTTGTTGTGGGGCTGTCCTTCAGCTTGCCGATAAAGAGCAGACTGCGGACTGCCGCCGTAATGTCGATAGACCCTAATCCTCGGTAGGTGCTTTGTGTTCCTGCGGCTTTGTTGAGGTGTCCTATCAGCACGATAGCGCACCCGGTAGCCTGTGCAATGTCTACCAGACTACGGAATATCGGGCGTACCTCGTTTGCCCTGTTCATGTCAACATCTGCACCCAGAAACGCCTGCACCGGGTCAATGATAACCAGCCTTGCGTTGTTCTCCCGGATTGCCCTTGCTATGCGTTCATCGGCAAGGGTCAGCGGTGTGTCCCTATCGTCAATGACAAGCACTCTTTCAAGGTCTGCGTCCGCTTCAATCAGTCGGGGCTTGACGGTATCGCCCAGACCGTCCTCTGCGGTCTGGTAGATGATATTGAATGGGTCAAGGGTCTCCATACCGTGCAGGGGCTTTCGGTTAGTGCAAGCCGCCGCAAGGCGCATGGCAAAGTAGGTCTTTCCCTCGCCGGGGTTGCCCTGTATGATAGTCAGCTTTCCAAAGGGAATATACGGAAACCATAGCCAATCCACGCTCGTCAGCTCCACATCAGCCATACGGAGCATGGGGACGGGCTGGGCTGTTGGCAGTTCTCGCAGCATGATTGTCTCGGCTATGAATTTGCGGCTGGGAATGTCCCCTTGCTGACGGAGAACATCGTTCCAGTCTTTCCTTGCCGGGACAAGTAGCACAACGGCGATCTGACCGGGAATGTCCTGTGCCAGTCGGGTACAGGCTTCACTTCCTGCGGTGTCGCTGTCAAGGCATAGGAACACTTTGAGAATGTCCTTGTGTTCAGAAAGGAAACGCTCAAGGGCTTTGCCCGAAACGCCGCCCAGGGCAAGGTAGCTTCTTGTCTGCCAGTCCTGCGGATAAAGGCAGATAAAGGATAAAAGGTCTATCGGTGCTTCAAAGACAAAGAGCTGGTTGCCGTTGCCCTCATAGCGGAACGGATAGGATTTATCGGACCGGTAATGTCCTGTCTGAAAGTGTCTGCCGTTCCTCGCACATGGGCGTATCTCGGTGTGCCGCTTCTGTCTCTGCCGACAAACACAACATTGTGCCTTTTCTCGTCCTCGTAAATATCCCCGGAAAGAAGAAAAGCCTCAACAAGCGTTTTGTTGAGACCTCGGCTCTCGCAAAGATATTGAATTGCTCTGTCGGCTGTCCTGCTGTGCAAGGGCAAGTGAAACTCTGTGGGCGGTGCTGTGGTAGTGGCTTCGGGCTGTCCTTCGCCGCATTCGCCTGTCAACATCTGAACAGCTTCGGGAAAGGACTTGCCGTAAAACTCCATGACGAAATCAATGGGATAGCCGCCCTTGCTCTGGCTGTGGCGAAACCACTTGTTTCCTCTGACGGTCAAGCTGTCGTGTTCTTTCCAGCGGTATTCCCGTCCGCTTTTGATTAGTGTCTCTCCTTGTGTTCGGAGAAAATCTTCCAGACTGACGGCGTTTGCCCTGTCAATCTGCTCTTGGGTGTAGTGCATGGTGTCCTCCTTTACTCGTCTGTGCCGGGAGACGGCAGATAGCCCAGCTCCTGCAACATTTCAATCTGCTGGTCGGTAAGGGTAGCTTCAAAGGCAAGCACTTTCTGGCGTGTTCGTCCAGCTCGATCAGCTCGGAAAGGGGTCTGCCGTCCTTTAAGGGGTCTCCGCTTAACAGGCGTTTCGCCGTCCTGCGGATGGGGTTTTGTTCGCTTCTCCAATCGTGATAATTCATCGTGACATATCCTCCTTTTTGTGTCGTGTTTTGGGTCGATTTTGGAGCGTTTGCTCCGCTGTGCGCTCTTGAAATCTTGCGGCAGTATCTACGCATGACTTGACCTTCCAAAGGCGGTGTAAATCGTCTCTGACGGTCTTAAACTCGCCGTAGGTGGTGTCATGCGCCTGTTCCAGAGCGTCATACTCGGCAGACAGCTTTCTTCATATCCACCTTGCCGTCCGGGAACTCCTCGGTCAGCTTGCGCCTTGCGGTGTAAAACATTTTCAGCTCGTCAGCGTGTTCCGCCTTGTACTTGGCTCTGGACTTCTCAAACTTGATTTTCTGCAAGCCGTCATAGACAGGCTTCAAGCTCTGGAAAGTAGCGGAGTAGTCATAAAGCCGCTTGATTTCTTTCATTCGTGCGTTCTGCTTGTCAAGGGTCTGCTTCAAGCTCTCCGTGGTGGCGCTGTGTTCCTTGACACGGCTTTCCAGATCCGCAAGGGTGTAAATGCCGTTCTCCGGAGATAATTGAAAGTCTCGTTCATCTCCTTGAGGTTGCTGATTTTTCCTTTCTGCGAATAAGCCCCGGCTTTGCGCTGGGTGTAGTAGGCGTTCAGCAGGGAAACAAGGTCGGGAGCCTGCGGCTTGGCAAGCTCGGCTTTCATCTCCGCTATCCAGCCCATAAGAGAAGTGATTTTCTTCTTGATGTCCCGGATAACGGCATTGGTGGCTCTGATCCATCGGTTGAACTCGCCCTTTTTCGGTGCGTATGCCTTTCTTCTCCATAGCCCGGACGGTTGCACCCTCGTGAATGGTGGGCAGTAAGTCCACGCCCTGACGCTCATAGCTTCGGTGGTCGATACGGACATCAAGCCCTTTCTCGGCAAACTTGGCGTTGCATAGTTCAGCCCATGTCTGACGCCAATATTCCAGCGTTTCGGGTCTGCCCCAGTCGGTAGTCGGAACTGCATTGAACACATACTCGCCGTTCTGGTCTCGGATGCGGTTGCCGTCCTCGTCCAGCACATACTCACGGCGTTGTTTTATCCCCCATGTGCCGTCCTGCTCGATGGGACGGATAGGACAGAGGAAATGGAAATGGGGGTTGGGCGTGCCGCCGTCCCCATGCTCCTTTTCGTGAAAGGACACATCAACGGTCATGCCACGGCTCACAAAATGCTCCAACAAAAATTTCCTTGCCAGAGCGATATTTTCCTCAAGGGAAAACTCATTCTGCAAGGAAATCTCAAACTGTATGCAAGCTGTGCCGTCTTGCCACGCTCGGCTTTTCCACGGCGTTCCAAAGGGTTTGACGGTCTGCGTATTCTTTCGGTGCATGGGACGGCAGGAGAATTTCGGAGCAGATCACGCCGCCCTTTCGGGTGTAGTCGCTGTACTCGCCGTAATACTCGCTGTACAGTTTCACCGGAACGGTAGGCGGCAGAAGCGATAGCAGACTGTCCTTTACTGCGTTTGGTCTGGGTTACTGTGAAGTGGAATATTGCCATCGGCTTTCTGCTCCTTTCCTCTGTTTGCTTGGCTGATGTGGGTAATCGCCATGTGACGGACGGCTCGCTGGACTTCGGACAGAGAAAGATGTACCCATCAGCTCCGTCATTTCGGTGCGTGTGAGATCTTTGACCTCCGGGGCAAGGCTCTCAATCGTGCCGCCCAGATTGCAAAGGCGGTGGGTGCGTTTCTGTCGCTCGCCTTTCTCCAGATACTTCTTTCTGTTCTCCAGACGCTCCAGCTTGTGCTGTTCCTGTGCAAGCTGCGTCTCGGCTCGCTCCTTGTCGGCTCGGAGCTGTTCAAGGGTTTTCGGTTTTGCCATTTTCGTTGACCTCCTTTTTTGAAAATGGGGATAAAAAAAGACCGTCAACTTTTCGCAGATTGCGACCAGTCAACGGTCAGTTTTTCGGTGTTCAGTTGTTGTGTTCTGTTTGTCAAATTGTAGTTATCAAATTGAAATTGGATTACTTCTTGTCAGCTAAGAAAGTCATTACAGCACCAGCCACGCCGATGATGGCAAACACTGCAGACCATCTAAAGCTAAAATCAAAGACAGGTTCATTTCCAAAACCAAGCATCAAGAGGATACTAAGTAAAATAATTGCAATACCTTGCAGTTGCTTTTTCATACAATCACACTCCTTTATCAAATTTTGATTTTTCGTTTACAAACTTGCTGGCGGCGAACGGTTTGGCAAAACCGTTTGCGGACGGCAAGTATACAGGGGATAGCCGCTTTAGCGGCGCAAGGGGGTGTAGCCACCTTGACGGAACGGTGACGCAACTTTCTCGGTCGGGCAGTTTTCTTCTGCTGACAAGAATGAAGCTCCGCAGGACGCACGATACTCCCGATAGGAGAGTATAGAAGTGCGCCCTTTAGTTCCTAAAGGGATTTTCTTCTGACCCAAATTACATAAAATGTAGATCAAGACATTTCTAAGAGGTACTCTCAGATTTTCACAACATAAGGTTCATCTTCAATAATACCCTGATCGTGGGTAACAATGATAACCGTTTTACCTTCTTCATTGAGTTCGTGCAACAACCTCATAACAATATCTCTATTTTTCTTGTCAAGTGAGCCAGTAGGTTCATCTGCCAAAACAACAGAACATTTTTTCATCATAAGACGAGCTAAAGCAACTCTCTGTTGTTCACCACCGGAAAGCTGATAAACTTTTTTGTTAACTTCCTTTGATAACCCCACACGATTAAGAGCTTCTTTAAGTGATACTTTAGTTCGGCTTGATTTTTTAATCAAACTTAAATTTTCTTTAACTGTCTTATTTTCAAGCAGTGCAAAATTCTGAAAAAGAAACCCCACTGTATCCGCAAAAAAACTGTTTTTATTTTTAAGCCGGGTAATATTCAGCCCTTCGATTATGATACTGCCGCTATCCGGCTTTTCGATACCACCAATCATATTGAGCAAAGTGCTTTTCCACTGCCACTATCCCGCTGATTACTACAAAACTTCCATCCGGAATTTCCAAATTAAAGTTGGAGAAAATTATTTTCTCTCCAAATGCTTTATTTAAGCCACGAATTATAATCATAAACATCCACCTTTCAAGGACTTTGAGATATTTGTTTTTTCAACCCACATAATATTTGTGAAAATGATTGCCATTTCAATAATGGTGAGCAATGATCCAATTAGTAAAGCAATCCCGACACTTGCGTTAGATATAAAAATCGAAACAATGCAAATCAATATCACAACGGCTATATTTTCTATGAGATTAACGGAAATAAATCTTTTGTGCCTTTCAAAAGCTATAACCTAAAACCTTTTTGAGGGAGATTTCCATAGAGCTAAGTCTAAATTCCATTTTCGCTTCAGATACGATGATAGCTATATCTAACAGCAATACTAATACGCAAAGAGAGCTTATAAAGCTAATCAATTTTACAAGGAAACTATGACTATAAATGTAATCCTCTCCGACATTCGTCAGCATAAAATAGTGTGAACCAAGCTGTTCTGAATATTTTTTCGCAGCATTACGAATTGTGCTTTCATCGCATCCGTAGATTACCTCACCATTATATGTTCCTGTTTCGATATAACTTCCATTCAAAGCAACAGCCTCATTTGCCTGATAAATAACAATCGGATTTGTTGCTCTTGACAATCCGTCAATAGCCTCTTCTCTGTTCGAATTGAGATAATAAAATTGCTCTCTGCCAGAATATTCTTTATAAACAACACGCAGTTCTTCTGCATTTTGGGTAAGAGAGTCAATTTCCTCTTTTGCGATATCTTTGTATGATTCCGCATTTCTTCCCTTTGGCACGAAGACCACGATATCCTCTTTTTCATCATCTTCAGTAAGCATATCAGAAAACCCTTGTAGCATATCTCTGGCATTATGATTTACAAAAATATAATTATCCGTATCGCTTATCCGGCTGCCTATGCAGACCACCGGATTTATAGTGTTGTATTCATTTTCGTAAAGGTCATTCCAAAATTTGCTCTCTTTGGATTCCTCCTCATTTTCTTCAAAAGGAGATTCAATCTGCATAACTCCAAAATAATAATCATTATAATGATTTTCTAAAAGAGTCGTGTTTGTAAGTAAATTACCTTGAATGCTACTGAGATTTGTAGTTATTGTAAAAATTGTCATAGCAGTAGCAAATACTTTAAGACCGTTCAGAAGATAAAACATACTTTTTATCTGAAGCATTGGCAAAGGCTTTTTACATCAAAGCGGACAAAAGCAGCATAAGGAATTACGGAAAGAACTGCTCCGGCACAATACACTGCCAAAATGAGATGATCTTCATACGCTCCCGATATAAATTGAGAAACAAGCAACTTTGCTAAAACGAATAATGCAGCATATGAAATCATATCAGCCACTACAGCTTTTAGAGCAATCACAGCAGTATTTTCGCCCAGAGAAGCTCGTACAACTACTTCCTTTTGTCTGCGTATCACCTCAATCACATTAAGTACAATCATCAATATGGCAACCAAACCCCAAACAATGAACATCATATCAGTTTCGGTTGATTGCCAAAACTCTGGCTGCGATATAGAATATTCTTTTGCCAAATCTTGATATGTGGCAATAATGTCATCATCATTACCGATATAGCTGACCATTATTTCCTGTCCATTGCCTGTGTTTTTTACTTCTCTAAAATCTTCAAATTCTATTACGGTGATTCCACCTATTAAAGCCGTATATGTTTTTTCCTCAATATCCATCGTGCTTTTAAGACTATCCCGAACAACGGTATCATCACCATAAATATAAAGTCTTGTCTGATAATTAGAAACTCTCTGATTAAAAGTCGAAAAAATATGAACACCATGCTTCTCAGCTGTATCTTCTGCATTGGCTAAAAATGAATCCATGTCGTCATTAGTAGTTATGTATCTGGACGATAAATAATAAGCACCATTAAAGTTCCAGAGCATATTTTGATATACTTCAGCTTGCATAACAAAAGCAAAATAATCGTAATCAACAGCAATATATTTCTTATATGTTTCATTTGAAATTCTTAAACCTCCTTTGAATAGGTAACAGACACACGATTGCCCAAAATACTAATATGGATTTTTTCATACAACCACATTCTCTTGTTAGATTCTAATTTTCCGTTTTCTTTATTCGCATAAATTATACCATAAAACTCGTGAACAATTCTATCGCAACTTTGGAATATATGAGAAAAGTCCGAACAGTTTTCTGCCCGGACTTCCTCACTCAATCATAAATCAATTCTGCTTTCACAATCTCCTCTGCCTGTGCCTTGCAAGCGTTCATCTGCCGCACCCATTCCATTTGATTATCGGCTTTCAGTTGCTCAGTCACACCGTTTTGCTCTGCCAGTGACCGCACGATCAGCTCCATGCGGTTTCGTGCCGCTTCGTCAATCTCGGCACAATGTTCAAAGAGCTTGGCGGATAGCACCAGTTCATTGAACAGTATCGGGCGGTGCATTTCCAGATACGCCTTGCGAAGTCTGCCGTAGTGTCCGATGGGCTTGGTCTTGCGGATAACGATGTTCGGGATAAGATAATCGCCGTTCTGTGTGTAAGTGATATTCATGCTGATTGTACTCCTTTCATTGGCTCTCTCTGCGGTAAGCTGCTGACAGGGACGAACACGCCCTTTGCAATGTCCTCTGCACGAATGGCGGCTTTCTTGGCTTCGATTTCTGCCCTTTTTCCTGCTCCTTGATTTTATCCTCGTATCGCTTCTGCGCTCCGCTGGCTTTACGCTTCAAGTAGTTCTGATGAAGTCTGTCCTTGCGTTCCTCTCGCTTGCGGATTTCTTCTAATTCCTCCGGGGTCAGCTCCACTTCCAAACGCCGGGGGAACGAAACGCCCAACAAAATTGAAGTAAATCTCAACCTCCTGTGTGGTCTGTATACTTCCTTTGCGGTCACGCTCATGCACAAGAATTTTCTCGATAAACTCGTTGAGCATGGCAATGGTCAGCTTGTCGAAGTTCTCATACTTACCAATCAGAGCGATAAAACGGTCAGCGTCCTTTTCGTGCTTCTCATAGCTCTTGACAGCCTTTTCCAGAACAGAGATTTCAGCGGTAAGCTCGGACTGTTCCTTTTCGTATTGAGCGTCCAGAGTGGCGTATCTGCTGTCGGACAGCTTGCCTAAAATGTTGTCCTCATAGATTTTGCAGAGCAGGACTTCCAGCTCGGAAACTCTCTGCTTTGCTGTGGCAAGGCGTGTCCGCTGTTTTCTGACCTCTGTGGTCTGCTGGCTGGACTGCGCTTCCTGCACCACACGGACAAACTCGGCTCTGTCATGCTTGGCATATTCGGCAATAGCTTTGAGCATTTCGGAAACAAGGGACAGTACCACATCTTCATTGATACGGTGCTGTGTCGTGCAGAGCTTTCCAACTGGGACTTTGCTGTATTGGGAACAGGTATATTGAGAAATACGCTTGCCGTTGTTGGTACGGTGGACATACATCTTGCCACCGCAATCGGCGCAATAGAGCAAGCCCGTGAGGGGAGCTGCTTCGCCCCAGCCGTCCGGGTAGCGTCTGACATTCCCACGGATTTTCTGCACAAGGTCAAAGGTCTGCTGGTCAATAATGGCTTCGTGCGTATTCTCAAAAATCGTCCATTCGTCCTCCGGGACATAATGGCTTTTCTTGTCCTTGAAGTGCTTTCGGGTCTTGAAATTGATGGTGTGTCCCAGATATTCACGCTTTTCAAGAATGTTGCAGATGGTAGAAGAACCCCAGCCGTACACATCTTTGAAGGTCTTATTTTTGTTTACGCCCTCGCCGTGCCGGGCAAGGTAAGCGGACGGAATGAGGACTTTTTTCTTCTTTCATCTTGCTGGCGATCTGATACGGACCGTGGCCTTCAATCGTCATGGCAAAGATGCACTTGACCACCTCGGCGGCTTCGGGGTCAACCAACCATTGGTCTCTGGCTTCGTTCCAGAGATAGCCGTAAATGACCGTGCCTGTGAGGTGCTTGCCGGACTTGCCTTTGGACTGGAACGTGGAACGGATTTTTCGGCTGGTGTCTCTGGCGTAATACTCGTTCATAATGTTGCGGAAAGGTAAAATCATCGTCCCTCTGGCACTGTCCACGCCGTCATTGATGGCGATAAGGCGAACGCCACGCTGACGCAGGATTTCCATAATCTGACCGACTTTCAGATAGTCACGACCCATGCGACTCATGTCCTTGATGCACAGATACTCCACATTCCCGGCTTCAACCTCTTTCATCATTGCCAAAAATCCGGGACGGTCAAAGCAAGTGCCGCTAATGCCATCGTCCGTGAAATGGACAATGTTCGTAAAGCCCTGCCGTGCGGCGAACTCCTCCAACATAGCCTTTTGATTGGAAATGGAATTGCTCTCACGCTGTTGGTCATCATCTTTGCCAAAGTCATCACGGCTCAGTCGTTCGTACAGAGCAGTGATTTTCTCGTTTTTTCTCATAACTTGCGCTCCTTTCTTCGGTTTTAGGTTGTGTGTTCTAAGAGACTTCCCAACCGCTTGATTAAGAAGTCTTTTAGAGCATACAACACCTGCTGCCAGCTTGTACTTGGCATACTGTCTCACAGCAAAATGATCCGGATTCTGTTCTGCCAGCTCCTCAAACATCAGATCCACAGGATTTTTAAATTCTTCATCGTCCTCACGGACTTCCATTGCATGATCATTTCAAGCAGTGTTGAAAATTCTGTTCCTCCTCCGGTGCCTCATAATGAATATATCCAATCAATGCGGTATAAAGCAGCGTCTCCGCTTTGAGCCAGAAATCATCCCCGCCTTTGCTCTCCCCTTTTGTATTGGCGATCAGTGTTGTCACCAGTTTCAGAATATCCTTCTCAGAATGGATGTAGGCGAATGGATTATAGTGCATTGATTTTGAAAAATTGATGGTATTGAAGACCTTCATTCGATACCCATTCTTATAAAGGGCATTTCCCAACTTCATTGACCAGACCTCCCTTCGGAAGCGTTCTGTCAAGATATAAACAGGGGATATTACAACTTTTTTTGCAATCAGAAATTTGCTGATTTTACCTCGTCTTTTATCAGCCGCTTCACTTTATCCTCCAAAGTGTCACGGCTGGTTTTGCTGAAATGAACGCCTACTACATAGGTGGTGTTTCCAACCCTCATGCTAAATGTCCCTGCCGGGCTGGCGTTTGTTCTGTCTGCCGTGTCTGTGTTCTGTGCCATGCGGTTTCCTCCTTGCATGAAAAAGCCCGACAAGGAAAGGTCTGACAACGAAGTCCTGACAACGGACATCAGAAAACCTTTTTTCTTTATCGGGCGATACTATCTTTTTACTGTTTCCTTTTTCTTTCTAATATTGGTTGTCATGGTTGTCAGAGAGGGAAAAGTGCCGCAGTATCAGGGCTTCCGGGAATTTTGCCCGACAACCAGACCGACAACCGGCTCGACAACCAAGCGGCAACGGGCTGTTATTTTTGCTCCAGCCACTCCGCCGGAAGCCCAAGCTGTTCCATTTCCTCTGTGGGGACTTCCTCAAAACCGTCCATGCTGTTGTCAGGCTCGTTGTCATTTTTGATACGCTCCCAGCCCTTCTGGCGGCGGTACGGCTCCGGGAAGTAGCGGGGATTGGAAAACGCCCTCCAGCCGGTAACGGCGTTGTTCATAATATCGTTGATTTCCCGCAGTTCCCATTGTTTCGGCTCGTCATAGTCATGTCCCAATGCTTCCCTGTAAAGCTGTTTGGAGCAGACCATACTGCCGGAGCAGTGTTCCAGATAATCTAAAATCTGTCCTGCCTTTGTGTCCTCCGGCATGAAGTCCTTCTGATGGGCTTTCAGATACTCGTTCATTGCCGGGCTGAACCGCAGGCGGAACCTGCCGCTTCGGTAAATCTCCATTGCTTCCGCCCACATCTGGTTGATATACGCTCTGGAAGCCTTCTCGTCTGCCAGTATGTGAACCTCCGCCCGTTCCGGGCAGACCATGACAGGGACAAAGCGGCGGTTGCCGGTGCGGTCAAGGGGAAGAAAGTCAAGGGTATTGGAAGAACCTCCAAACACGCACTGCCGTTTCCTGTCCGCCGGATGGGTTTCATATGGTATCTTGTAGGTTTCCTTCTGGCGGCTTAAAAAGGACTTGATTTCTTCAATGCTCTTGGCATTGGCGGTGGCGATCATTTCCGACATTTCGATGATCCAGTGTCCCTGCATTTTACGGTACACATTTTCATCGTCCAGCTATGATGGCGGAAGTACATGGGATACATCTCCCACCGTAGAACTGCCGGATTTCTACAGCTACGAAGAATTTGCTGGATGGATTGAAACTGAAAGCGACAACCTACAGGCGCTTGTAGCCGCAGGGGAACTTACTCAGGAGGAAGCTGCCGCTGCTATTGCTCAGTATCAATCCGCATTGTCTGGGATTGAGGACGGAGTACAGGTTGGCAAGCGAAGTTCTTATGAAGAGGACCAAATTTTCTTTAGTATGCCTAATAATCCGCAGTCCGAGGTTTTTCAGACAGTCTTGTATGACGGTAACAGTTATCGGAACTTTGGCCCGTATAATACAAAAGCTGAACTGTATGCGGCCTTGGAGCAATACACAAACGATCAGACTAAATCTGGAAATATGACAGAAGTAGAGGCAAATTCGATACTAGACAAGTACAGATAAGAACAACTGCCGCACGACGGCAAAAGAAAAAAAGCCGTCGTAGAGCAGACAATTTGACACGCCCATTTGAAACGGCGGCTTTGATTTTCAGAGCCGCCGTTTCTTTGCGCTTGCACAAACCAATGACGACTTGCAGGGACACGGTAGCCGATGGGAGGTTAATTTGCCGTGTCCTTCTTTTTATTTCGCAGTATCCATGATCTGCACCAGTTAAAAAAAGCGTAGCCCCTCCGTCGGAGTCGTCCGGCTTTGGATATGAACTATACCATGTAAGTAATCTTCTTTATAAAACATTTCTGCGTCCAGCAGGTCCGTTGCGACTTGTTGGGCGCTTTTTTCTGCTTTCCGAGGACAAGCCCGCCTCGAAAAAAATTTTTGAGAAATTTTCAAAAAGGAGGCTTTTAGCGGGTAGCGAGCGGCTTTGCGTTCGCCTTGTTAGCGGAAAGGGAGAAACCCACCTCATTCCCCCAGGAAAGGGGGTGAAAAGATGGATATGATCCCCCGTAATGACTATGGCGAACGGTGCCAGTTCGATGCTTACTGCAAACTGGTACTGTACCATGAGGCAATCGACTACCTCCGGGAAATGCAGAGGCGCCGTGACAGGGAACTGTCATTCAGCGACCTTCCGCAGATGGAGATGGACAAGCTCTGCGTTGTAGATCATTACCCCAGTGACAGATTTACATTCTCGTCCCATGGGTATGACCTGCATATTGAAAACGAGCTTGTGGCTGATGCCTTCGCCGGTTTGTCTGTTCAGGAGCAGAGTATTTTGATCCTGCATTTTGTTCTGGACCTGCCGGATCAGGAGGTTGGCCGCCTTGTTGGAATGTCTCGCAGCGCCGTTCAGCGGCGAAGGGCAAAATCATTGACCGAGCTGCGGATCAAGTTGGCCGCACTCATGCCGAAGGGAGGTTGACGGTATGAAGAACCCCACTTACAAGGGCAAGGAGCTTCTTCCTCTTTCGGTGATTGACGCCGCCCGTGACGGGGACTCTCAGGCTGTGGAGCAGGTGCTCCGGTATTATGAGGGCTATATCAATAAGCTCTGCGCGCGGACGCTTTACGATCCTGACGGCCAGCCCCATGTTCGGGTGGACGAGTACATGAAGCGCCGATTGGAGATCAAGCTCATTCATTCCATTGTCAGCATGAGCTGACAAGCCCGGTCTGAAAGCGGAAACAGCTTACCCTTTCCCTGTTTCTCTCTTTCGTGGCCGAAGGCAGCACCTTGACAAAGAAAGCCCGTTGGGAGGCCAACGCCGCAGTATAAGGCAAACGACGGATACATTCCTGTTTGTGCCGAGCCACACGGCCGGTGCGCCATGACCTCGTTTCAAGTCCGCAGGACGGGACCACTGTAACGGGCGAGCGAACAGCACCAGACCGCAAAGCAAGCGTGGCAGCTTGCGGGCGATGACACACGGGCAGGGTCAAAGATACTCGCGCATTGAACGCCCACACAGCATTGTGCGCCGCACCCATCAGCATGGGCCGGGGTGAGATTCCCGTGGAGCTGTGCCAGCAGCCGTCCGTAAGCCTATTTTTCTTTTTTTTGAAAGTTTATGGATAGATCGTAAACTTTTCAATTAGCAGCAGACAAATACGGAGCAGCACGGTAAAATAGTAGTGGAAGTTATATTACCCACACATATTCGTGCTGTTCCTTTCATAACTGAAAGGGTTCTCATGTCTCAAACATGGAACGGCACGAAGAAGGAAACCCCTGAAAGAAGGACATATACGGTTGACGATATTGCTCAAATCCTGGGCATCGGAAGAACTTCCGCATATATCCTTGTAAAAGAAGGGCACTTCAAAATCGTGCGAATTGGTAACGCCATACGCATTTCCAAGCGGTCATTTGACGAGTGGCTTGACTCCCTCGACCTGTGATCCAAGAAAGGAAGAACGATATGGCATCTATAATCAAGCGAAAGAAAACTATTCCGTTGTTTACAACTATGTGGACGAAAACGGAGAAACCAAACAGAAGTGAGAAACCTGGCATACCCACAAAGAGGCCTTAAAGCGCAAGGCGGAAATCGAGAACCAGCAGCACACGGGAACTTTTCTCCCGCCAAGCAATCAGACGATCACCGAGTTCCTTTATGACTTCGTATCTCTTTACGGAGAAAAGAAATGGGGCGTGTCTATGTATGACGGCCAAACGGCACTGATTGCGAACTATATCAATCCGATCATCGGTGATATGGAGGTACAGGCGGTTACTCCCCGTGCGGTTGACGGTTATATCCAAACCTTGCAGAAAACCAAGTCGGTGTCTACCAAGACCCGAAAGGCCGTTACCACCTATGTCAGCGACAAGACCATTGAAAAGATCATCAAGCTCCTGCGGTGTGCGTTCAAGCAGGCGGTACGCTGGGAAATCATTGCAAGAAATCCCTTTGACAATGTGATCCTCCCGAAAACGGAGTATGCGAAACGGGATATCTGGACAGCGGATATGATCCGTCTTGCCCTGGACAAATGCACGGACAGCAAGCTCTATGTGGCAATGAACCTTTCCTTTGCCTGCTCTCTGCGTATGGGTGAAATCCTGGGGTTGACCTGGGAGAACGTCCATATTTCTGATGAAGATATTGCGGCGGATAACGCCTATGTCTACATCGACAAGGAGCTGACGAGGGCTTCCAAACGGGCGATTGAAACGCTGGGTGAGAAGGATATCTATTACATCTTCACTCCGCTCATGCCGAACACCAGCACAAGAATTATTCTGAAAAGCCGAAAACCGATTCCAGTATCCGTAAGGTGGCTGCCGAAAACGCTGGCTTACATCCTGCGGGAATGGAAGAAGTCCCAGGACGAGCTGAAAGGCTTCCTGGGCGACGAATATCAGGACTTCGATCTGGTGGTGGCACTTCCCAATGGACGGCCCTGCGAGGATCGGATCATCCTCAAAGAGTTTGCAAAGCTCCGTGAGGACGCAGGACTGCCGAAGGTGGTCTTTCATTCTCTCCGTCATTCCAGTACCACCTACAAGCTAAAACTGAACCACGGCGATCTGAAAGCCACCCAGGGCGATACGGGCCATGCCGAGATCGACATGATAACCAGTATCTATGCTCACATTCTGGACGAGGATAGAAAGGTCAATGCTCAGAAATTCGAGACTGCCTTCTATGCCAAGCCTGATCTTCGCAATGTCCGTCCGCCAGAGGAACCGGCAAAATCGGAGCCTGCGACTCTGGACCTTGAAAGCCTTGTGGAGCAGCTTCAGAAGTCGCCGGAGCTGGCAAGTGCGCTCGCAGCCCTGATAGCAGCGCAAGCCCCGGCAAAGTGATCCGAAAAATCGAATTAGCAAAACGCAGAATTTTCTTAGCAAATTTCTGAAAAGCGTTCGAGTCCAATTAGCAAATATACATCATGCGGCGCATAAAAATCTTCCGGTAACGGAAGTGAAATTACCGGAGAAGGAGAAAAAAAACGCTGCAAACCCGAAAAGGGCTTGCAGCGGTGCTTCTGGCGTCCCAGAGGATTTGAACCTCCGACCCCACGCTTAGGAGGCGTGTGCTCTATCCAGCTGAGCTACTGAGACATTTATAAGTTTTATGCAATTTTCAAGGCTCGAAGGAATCGAACAATCTGCCGCTTAGGAGGACCCCGTTATATCCATTTAACTAAGGAGACAAATGCCGTATTTTCAAGCTTTTTCAGCCTTTTGGCTACGGTAGCCATATCTATGAATCCAATCACTAAGTGATGAATTTCTATTATAACTTACTTTGACATCCAGATCAATCCTTACTGGAATCGAACTCTGACTTACCACTTCTCAACTTCCGTAGGTGTCAACCATGATTGAACCTTAGGAGTTCATCCTGGTACAGAAAACAGCTTGCATTCTACGTCAATCAAAGTCATTCAAAGCCTTGATTTTACTGCTTTTTCTGTCAATTTCAGAAAAGATAAGAAAACCTGTTTTCATCTGAGGAATTACAGTTTGGGTGGAAAAATGGTGGATTTTCCACCATTAGGGTAAAGCCAACCTGTTCCTTCCAATTATAAATGATGACTACCATTACCTGACATTTTACAGTAATGATTATTTGGTTTTCTTATTAGATCTATGTCTATTATACCGTGCTTGCGGTCAACTGTCGATAACAAATTGACCGCAAATGTATTATTTTTTCTTACGTTTACACTTTGTATCACAAAACTTCTACACTTCAAATACCCGGAAATGTTTCTGAACAGATTCATATTTCCCTGTTTCGTAATTTAGTATTTTCCATACCGGATTTAATTGCTCGTCCGTTAACGGAGTAACCTGATTGTCTTTATCCAGCCATGCAAAAATTATCTGTTCTGATTCTATCCAGGTTAAGTTTTTATCCTTCTTTATCTCATCAATATTCTCCTAAATATTTTTCTAGTCATTGCAATATAAAATTGCTTATACAGTCTCTCCCTTAAGAGTCCTGGTATTCTGGATAATATACAGAGCGACCGATATGACCATCATTATAGCGCACAAACCAATCAACAGATCTGATACCATCGGTGTAATGTGGAACCATATAATATGCACCGCTGCAGTTCCATATAATAAAAAGGTTACTATCTTTCCATGCCAGTCTGCACCATGTACTTTTCCCGTCTTTCGTATCACAAGACATCCACTGACTACCATATACAGCTCCTTACCTGCCATTATTACGATTAAAAGAAGCATATGCGGAAAACGAGTAAACAGACAGATTAACATCGCTGCCTGTGTCAGCTTATCAGCCACCGGATCAAGTATTTTTCCTAAATTACTAATTCTATGGAATCTTCTTGCGATATATCCATCAGCAAGATCCGTAAGACCAGACAGCAATAAGATTTCACCAGCTAACAGAGGATTTTTCTTTACACAATAACTCCATATAATTACCGGAATCAGACAAAGCCGAAAAAAAGAAAGAAGATTAGGAACCGTAATAATTCTATTCAAATTTTCTTCCTGATTCACTTCACTCTGCATGTACGGTCACATCACTTTCCTTTTTTTTAGACATAAACCAATAAAATATAACACAAAATGCTAAAGCAAACACAACACCAAAAACATTTTGAATCACTCTAAGACTAACCGCTCCTTGTAGTCCATAAGTCTCTGCAGCAATGGCTAAAGCACCAAATGTGTTAAATACTGCCTGCCAGCCATATTGTGCTGAAAATCCTACACCGATTCCACCAAGAATTCCTATATATGCATAGATTGACGAAGGAAGCAGAAAATATAATACTGTAAAACATATAACACCTGCAATATTTCCGACAATCCTTTTACGGACTCTGTAGTGCATATCTTCCATAAACGGCAAAATCGTGGACATGGCCGCAATACCAGCCCACATTGCACGTGGCATATTACAAAGTTCTGCAATGCAAAGGACAATCGGTACGCATAAAATCTGACATATCTGCCATTTTGTTCTGGAAGAAGTGATATCAAATTCTTGTATCAGATCTTTCAGATTTCTTTTATAAGTTCTGTTTTTATGATTTCGATAAAATACGAAGCAGGTAAGTGCTGCACCTAAAGCCATTCCGACTAATCGCATCTGATAGCTTTTTCCCGTAACATCATAACCATATAGCAGCAGATACCCAAGAACCAATGTAGATTGATTAAACATGAATGGATTATGGCATCCGAACAGAATCAACACAGCCAGTGCCGCAATATTTAACAGCATTCCCAATACCGGTGAAAACTGATTTGCTAAATGCGGACATACAGTCATAATTACAAAGAACAAAGCCAAAAGCATCGTAGATTGTCCAGGTGTGGATTCCCCAGATCCGCATTCCGAAATACCATAAGGCATAATAAAACTACTACACCCACAATACTATTCTCATTTCCAAATAGGATGCTGAAAATACTAACAAAGAAAAAACAAAATGCCATTGTAACAGCTATCTTCACCAGATATACCCACATATGATATAATTTTTCTTTTAGTGTTTCACTCTTTTTCAACAGGTTTTTAGAACCTGCCTGATTTAACTGCAACTCCTGATAAAATGTCATGTAATTCCTCCTCTATCTGTTTTTCTTAAACTTATATGGTCTCATCTTTCTGTATTGGAAGCTCTACAACAAATTTGCATCCACCATATTCACGGTTTTCTGCTTTGATTGTTCCTCCGGCACTATCTACAATCCGTTTTACAAGTGCAAGACCCAGGCCATTTCCTTCTGCTTTATGAGAACCGTCTGCCTGATAGAACTTGTCAAATATTCTGGATTTTACATCATCCTCTATTCCTGGTCCTTCATCTTCCAGAATGAACTTAACAGAATCCTGTTCTTGTTTCAGAAACATCGTAATTGTCCCCTTTGAAGGGCTGAACTTAATCGCATTATCAAAGATTTATCCAGATATGCATAAAAGTCCTTCATTCCCAGTATATTTAACTTCCTCCAATTCTACCTGAAAACCAATTTCTTTTTCTGTCCATTTTGTTTCCAATGCAAGAAATGCCTGGCGGATCTGTTCATCCAGACGATATTCTGTTTTTTTCATTGGTATGTTCTGATTCTCTAACTTGGATAACAGCAAAATATTTCCAACCAATCCGGAAAGCCTTTGGGTATTAAACAGGATTTTTTCTACATATTCCTCTTGCTCCTGAGACAGTTCTTCTCCCTGAAGAAGCATTGTATACCCTTCAATGGCATTGATCGGGGTCTTAAACTCATGAGAAACATTGGAGACAAAATCCATCTGCAGCACCTCTGTTGCACGAAGTTCTTTGTCATAACGTTAAAACTCTGATAAGATTCGCCAACTTCTGCTATACGGCTGTTCGTTTCCAAATGCTGTTCAAAATCTCCCGAGAAACTTCCTTCATTGCTTTACTAAGTCTGGTAATTGGTTCCAGTAACTTTGCATTAATAAAGGAAGTGATCAGCCCTGCAATCAATGTATTGAAAATCAAAAGCCAGCCAAGCACAGGTATGCTGCCCGGCAGATTAAAAAAATGATTCAAAAAAGCAAATAATAAAGCAGATATGACTGTTGAAAATACAAGTGCCAGCCAGATTGCACCAGTCAGACAGGATCGGATCCGCAATCCTTTTTCTTTCTTTTGTTCCATTATTTTTTCACCACCTTGTATCCAATTCCACGCATTGTTACGATTTCAAAATCAGGGTTATCTTTCAAACGCTCTCTGATTCTTCCTATATGTACCTCTATCGTATGTGGGTCTGCCTCCGTCTCGTATCCCCATACTTCATCCATCAACTGTTGTTTTGTAAATGTTCTGCCTGGCGAAGCTGCAAGCTTATATAAAAGCAGGAATTCTTTTTTAGGCAAAACAAGACTTTCCTTATCAGTTATAACCGTCATTGCATCATAATCAAACTCTGTTGAACCGATCACAATTTTGTGTTCATTCAGTATCTGTGCACGGCGAAGCAGTGCTCCGACTCTTAAAACCATTTCATTCACATTTACCGGTTTTACCATATAATCGTCACTTCCCGAAAGAAATCCCTGGCGCATATCATCAAAGGAACCTTTCGCAGTGATCATAAGTACCGGTATCTGATATCCTGCTGAACGGAGTTCCGACACCAGTTCATAACCATCCATAACCGGCATCATAATATCGGAAATGATCAGATCAATATACTCTTTATCCAATATTTCTAATGCCAGTGCTCCATCCGATGCACTTTTGACCTGATATCCATTCTTCTCAAGCACTTTTTGGAATAGCTGGCTTAATTCTTTATCATCTTCTACAATCAATATTTGAAACACGATCTTCTTCCTCCCATAATAATCTTTGTTTTTCTCTTGTTAACTCGCTTTTTCTCACATTTTCATTTCTTCATAGAGATATTTTCTAAGTCTATGTCATTCCCCTTGGCCATAAATCATGGATATTCGGATGTTTAGGGTACACAAAACAAGACGTCGTCTTATTCTGCTATGATCGGCCTTTCTTTCCCCAACTCCTTACGGCAGCCTAACCTCCCATGTCATACAGGATCTCCTTTACTTCTGGGTCCTTAATTCCTTCGTTCTGCTTATCCATAAAGGCGGCGTCATGATGCTCCTTCGCTGAGTCTCTGCTCTGATGGTAAGAAATCTGACTTGGCTCTCTATGTTTATGAATTTCTTCTGTTCCTTTCAGCACCTTGCGGCGGACGTCTCCTGAATCTCACAGTCGTTCTTTTTATGCTGCCTACGGCTGCCTGTGAATGTCAGAAAGCATCTTCTGCGCATCATAGGTCACTCCATTTGCAAGGATGGCATAAAAGACCCGTATCAGCTTACAGCTGATCGCAATCACGGATTGTTTCTTCTTGAGCGGATTATTCGCTCTTGTCGTGTAATACTCATGCAATGACTTAAACTCTGGGTTCTTCGCTATCAGCGGAATTGCTGCATTGAACAGCACTGCCCGCAGCTTACTCCGACCTCTTTTGCTTATGGTCGTCTGTCCTTTGTGCTTTCCAGAGCTGTTCTCCCGTAATGAGAGTCCTGCCAGCTTTTGTATCTGTCTGGGTGATTCGAAACGCCTCACATCACCCACTTCTGCCAGAAATCCGGCTACCGTGATCACTCCTATACCTTTGATGGCAAGCATCTGCTCGCTTTCGGGTATCTTCCTGCACAGCTTTTCTATCTCCTCCATAACGGCGTCAAGCTGTGCCTTTTTGTATTCGTAATCCTCGAGCAACAGTTTCATTTCATACCGGGCCGCCGAAGAGCCTTTCTTTAAGCCGATGCTACGTTTTGCTGTCTCACACAGGGTCGTTGCCCTTTTCATTCCCACAGCCCTAAGCTTTGCATCACGCCAGATTTGATTGATTTTCTCAGCTCCCAGTTCCACGATTGCTTCCGGAGTACAAACTTTCTTTAGAAGCAGCATACTGCTCTGTGCTTCATAGTCCCCAAACACATCTGTGTACTCGGGGAAATATATGGCGAACCATCTGGCAAATCTGTTTTTGATCTGGGTCATTTCCCTGATGAGTCTCTTACGATTGGCCACCATAATTCTTAAATCAGCATACACACCATCCGGTGTATATGGTGCAGAATACCGGCCCTCGGTAACCAGCTTTGCGATCACCTTCGGATCCTTCCTGTCATTCTTGCTTTGGCTGTTATCATCCAGTTCCTTGGTCTGCTTTACCGCATAAGGGTTAACCATAACCAGGAGGATGCCCTCATCCTCAAGATAAGCGCCAAGGTCAAACCAGTAATGACCTGTCGGCTCGATACCTACGATTGCATCCAGCTTCTTATACTTGTCCTGTAAATGCTGCATCCATGCTTTGAAAGATTCAAATCCTTCTCTGCTGTTGCTGAACGGAAAGACTTTTCCAAGCTCAATGCCTCTCCAGTCAAATGCCCTGGCGTACTGTGTTGTGCTTCCGATATCAATTCCAACTACCAAAGTTGATTCTTTTACTTGATTGATTTTTTCATTCTGCTTATAATTCATTTGTGGGTGTCTCCTTTGAACGATGATTAATTAACCTGCCAGTTAACAATCATTATTCTATGGGTGGCACTCATTTTTTGCAAACCGGTTATTTGTTACTTAACAGGAATGCTCCTTTACTACAACTTACGATTTTCCAGTTTCAAAAACTTGAAGTTTATCACTTCTTCATCTTAGGAGCAATAAGCAGCACTACTGTCACAAGAAAATATACACCATACAGTAACCAAGTAATTGTATTACTCCAAGGGAAACTCTTTTCCGGATGATTCAATGCAAACATTATAAATACAATAGCTATAATTAACATTGTCAAACCGATAATCCTTGATATACTCTTTTTCATGTAAAGTCCCTCCTTATCAAACTTGAATTTTCATTTTATTGCAGTTCCAATATGCTTATCCAATCTCCATTGCGGAGCATCACTATCATCAGCCCAATACTCATCCAATGAAATAATCTTATCATTAACAATTTTAATAAATGACGTTACATGAAATGAAACACTCTTATCCTTCGGATATACATTAGCAACTGTTACCAGTAAATTACCCATTTCTTCTGTTCTTTCAACCACTCCATTCCATTCTCCGGGATATTCGCAATTCGCAATAATATACTCGTCAAATTAAAATGTTCATTCGTACAATGCCAATTTACATATGCATCCTCATGAAAATATTTTCTGATTTCATTCTCATCTTGAACGAGAACTGCTTTCCAAAATTCATGTATATTCATTTTTTCATTCTCCTTAAAATATCGATTTGTATTTATCCTGTATATGCATTTTCAGCAGTATTCTTGAAATCGTGTTTTTCTAACCACTGCTTTTCATCTTCGTTTTCCGGTATATCAATTCTTTCAATCTTGAAAATTACAGGGCGTGTGCCGTCATTGCAGCAGGCAATCATCATTCTTTCATCATTTGTCCAACCATGCATAATCGAACCACCCTGTAATGCTGTATAAACATACCTACTAATAGCATCCCATGCTTCTCCACAGAATTTTCCATTCATAAGATGATAAAAATCATCCTGTTGCGGTGTCCTTTTCAAAAGAAATGTATCTCCAACCTTAAAACATGGACACGGTCCTGATTTCGGTCAGCAAGATATTTTTCCTGAAGTTCCGGAAAACTTTTGTTTCCAATACAGTTATTTTACATTCATGTTGCATTCGCCAACACCTCCAAATTCCGATTGAGATTTCACCTGTTTTAAGGAATTTAATAATTGTTATATTTTGTTATCAAATTTCTCACAAGCTATTGAAAACACTAAGTTTGTGACAGGTGAGTTTGCCCTTATATGTTCATAAGGGAAAAGCAAGGGCAACAAATCATATAACACAGTATAACACAAAATGAAACTGACATTAAATAAGCTTAAGACCGAAATTCATCAAATATGAATTTCGGTCTTTTTACTCAGTTTATGTATAAATACTTTTTAAAATTTTCCGTTCTGATTCTGCCATGTTGACTTATCAGCGATAGTCTCCATTACATCCCTGTGCTCTGCGATTTTTCCATTCTCAACTCTGAAAAGATCGTAGTAGCTTGTGAGCTTATTAGGATTTCCATTTACTTCCGGTTCCAAAGCGTCAGCAATTGTTCGCGGATCGGTGCATAATGCTCCCCCATAAGTCCGAAATCCATCTCCTTATAAGTCCAGACAGCACAGCCGATACCAAACTGCCGGAATACGGTATCCACATCCGTGAACCAGCGCAGAGTATCTTCTACAGGAGCCTGATCAATAACACCGAATTCTCCACAGTACAAAGTTACTCCGGCATCTTTCGCAGCAGTAACCGCTTCCATTACCATTTCCGTGATAAATTCTGTTCCCATAGTCTGTGACTGTGCCTTACATACCACTTCTCCCTGATATCCGATGGGCAACGACTTTGTACGATAATAGTCCATTGCTTCCGGATAATAGATATCTTCGGTCTGGCTGATGGTCGGTACCCAGTGCGCTTTCTGATGGGTAAACAGCAACGGCTCATAGAAATGGAACGTGAACAATATATTTTCATCCTTGGGCTTCTCTAACAATTTCAATGTCTTCACACTGTTCCATTGAATTCCGCCGTATATAATAATAGTGTCTCTGGCTATTCGACGAATAGCGTCCACCGTTCCGCAATGAGCAGATTCCACGCTTCCGCATTTTCCTGCTCTACCACTTCGTTCAGCAGTTCAAACGCAACATGAGTCTCGTTCGCATAATGCTCTGCAATCTTGATCCACAGATTTACGAAACGCTTCTGCACCATTTTATTTGTAAACAGAGTATTTTTCTCCTTATCTCCGGCATTATTAAAATCATAGCCATACGCTTTATGCAGATCCAGTACAATGTTCAATCCCTGCCGTTTACACCATTCCACCACTCTGGTCACATAGGCAAAGCCCTCTTCTCTGGTTCTGCCATATTCATCTTCCAGTACTTCATAATCAATTGCCAGACGTACATGGTCAAATCCATGGAAGCAATCTTACGAATGTCTTCCTCCTGAATAAATGCATCATAATGTTCTGTGTTATGCACACACTGAGATAAATAGCCACCTAAATTGATACCTCTCTCTAATTTCATGCTCTTGCCCTCCTGATCCTTCGCAACGGAAAATTTATAATCCTGCAGTTCTTCTTTTCTCTAGTATATAATTTCAAACATCATTTATATATCGTTTCTATACTATTTTTATCGTTTTTATGCTATATTATTTATAGCATCAGGGTGCCACTATCTTCACTCCACAAGAGAAAGAATCGCATAGCGGTTTGGAAAACACTGTAATAATTTCAGAAAGGTGTCCATATGAACATTCCTCAGGAACTTCTCTATCAACAATATGTCCGCAGAGAATTAGAGACTTATCGCGCCCCTTATGATCCGGAAGCGGAATTCTATAACTATGTCAGGCAGGGAAATACTGAAAAAATAAAAGAATTATGTCATGAATCTTTTCAGGAAAAGAAAGGCCTGGGTGTCCTCTCGGATTCTCCTCTGCAAAATCTGAAATACCACTTTACCATCACTGCTGCCATGCTGGCAAGATATTGCATCGAAGGAGGTATGGAAGTCACAGAGGCTTATGATCTCAGCGACTACTACATTCATAAGGCGGATCTAATGAAATCAAAAAAAGAAATTTCCGCCCTGCACCCGCAGATGTGTCTGGATTACACTACTCGCATGGAAAAATTGCATAGAAACCATGCCTGCTCCCGTCCGGTTGCCCAGTGTCTGGAATATATCTATGATCATTTACATAATCGTATCACTGTCCCGATGCTCGCCGCTCATGCCGGCATATCTCCCAGTTATTTAAGTCACCTGTTTGCAAAAGAGATGGGAATTTCTGTCAGTTCCTATATACAGAGCAAAAAAATAGAGACCGCTCAGAATATGCTTTGCCATTCCGATTATGCGATCTCTGTAATTTCTACTACCCTGGCGTTTCCCAGTCAAAGTTATTTCACATCTGTTTTCCGGGAAAAGACTGGGAAAACACTCAAAACAGTATCGTGCAGAACACTTCCGCACTTCCGGCATCGAATAAAAATCCGGAAATGTTCTTATCTCTGCCGGGCCATGGCAGGTGGCGATTTACAGGATAAAACGCCATGATTATATATCACTCGTTCGATACCCTGACTTCGTGTAATTTCACAGACAGGAAACATTTCCATCAAAGATGCTCCTGTAAAAAAAATTGGTCCTGTTGGATCCCGATTTTATTAATTCTACAAACCTGAAGTTGTCAACCTGTATAAGCATCATCTGCCGTGTTCTTAAAATTCTGCTTTTCCAACCATTGCTTTTCTTCTTCACTTTCTGGAATATCAATCCGCTCTATTTTGAAGATAACAGGGCGTGTGCCGTCGTTGCAGCAGGCAATCATCATTCTTTCATCATTTGTCCAACCATGCATAATCGAACCACCCTGTAATGCTGTATAAACATACCTACTAATAGCATCCCATGCTTCTCCACAGAATTTTCCATTCATAAGATGATAAAAATCATCCTGTTGCGGTGTCCTTTTCAAAAGAAATGTATCTCCAACCTTAAAACATGGACACGGTCCTGATTTCGGATCAGCAAGATATTTTTCCTGAAGTTCCGGAAAAACTTTTGTTTCCAATACAGTTATTTTACATTCATGTTGCATTCCAACACCTCCAAATTCCGATTGAGATTTCACCTGTTCTAAGAAATTTAATAACTGTTATATTTTGTTATCAAATTTCTCACAAACTATTGAAAACACTACATTTGTGACAGGTGAGCTTTCCCTTACACATTCCCTTGTGTTATATCGTCCCACCAGTGTTTACGGACTCTGGTAAGGGAAAAAGCAAGGGCACAAGATGTCCGGTGGACATCTGCTCTGTACCGACCGAAGCGGCAGCGGAGACCAACAAAATCATATAACACAGTATAACACAAAATGAATTTCGGTCTTTTTACTAAGTTTATGTATAAATACTTCTTAAAATTTTCCGTTCTGGTTCTGCCATGCTGACTTATCAGCGATAGGCTCCATTATATCCCAGTGCTCTGCGATTTTTCCATTCTCAACTCTGAAAAGATCGTAGTAGCATGTGTGTGCACCGACAAAGCTGCCCTCTGACACTGCCAGTCCATAGTTGCCATCTGCTAGTACCTGATATGTCTTGTCATAAATCATCTGGATGTGCTATATTTTAACAATGAAGAATTAGACTGGATTGCTGATGATTCCTCTCAGGATATAGAAAGCATTTTCCATAAACATCCTGTTATCCATATATCAGAAAGACGACTTGATTATATATCATCAATTATCCAGAAGATTTCTTATGAACACAATGGTGTAGATAGTCTGTCTTTATCTTTCATACATTCTTATTTTCATGAACTTATACTTTTTATTCTACGCTGTCAGATGTATGAAGATAATGTTATTACGAAAATGGATACAGGTAATGAACTTATCCAGAAGGTTATTGAATATATTATCGAGAATTATCACAATGACATAACTATGGCTGCTACTGCAGAACTTTTTAATATGAGTGAATCGAGCCTTTCCAAGAAATTTAAGGCTTTTACAGGCTTCAGATTCAGAGAGTATCTTATTAATGTAAGAACGCACGCAGCAGCAGACCTTTTAGTCAACACCAGCCTCTCTATTACTGAGATTGCTGACAAATGCGGTTTCGCCGACAGTAATACTATGGGCGGCACATTTAAAAAAATCATGGGCGAAGCGCCCGGAAGCTACAGAAAGAGCCATTAATTATATTTTTTTATTTGTAGTAGAATGGAGCATTCCTGTTAAGTAACAAATAACCGGTTTGCAAAAAATGAGTGCCACCCATAGAATAATGATTGTTAACTTGGCGGTTAATAAGAATCATTGTTCAAAGGAGACACCCACAAATGAATTATAAGCAGAATGAAAAAATCAATCAAGTAAAAGAATCAACTTTGGTAGTTGGAATCGATATCGGAAGCACGACACAGTACGCCAGGGCATTTGACTGGAGAGGCATTGAGCTTGGGAAAGTCCTTCCGTTCAGCAACAGCAGAGAAGGATTTGAATCTCTCAAAGCATGGATGCAGCATTTACAGGACAAGTATAAGAAGCTGGATGCAATCGTAGGTATCGAGCCGACAGGTCATTATTGGTTTGACCTTGGCGCTTATCTTGAGGATGAGGGCATCCGCCTGGTTATGGTTAACCCTTATGCGGTAAAGCAGACCAAGGAACTGGATGACAACAGCCAAAGCAAGAATGACAGGAAGGATCCGAAGGTGATCGCAAAGCTGGTTACCGAGGGCCGGTATTCTGCACCGTATACACCGGATGGTGTGTATGCTGATTTAAGAATTATGGTGGCCAATCGTAAGAGACTCATCAGGGAGATGACCCAGATCAAAAACAGATTTGCCAGATGGTTCGCCATATATTTCCCCGAGTACACAGATGTGTTTGGGGACTATGAAGCACAGAGCAGTATGCTGCTTCTAAAGAAAGTTTGTACTCCGGAAGCAATCGTGGAACTGGGAGCCGAGAAAATCAATCAAATCTGGCGTGATGCAAGGCTTAGGGCTGTGGGAATGAAAAGGGCAACAACCCTGTGTGAGACAGCAAAACGCAGCATCGGCTTAAAGAAAGGCTCTTCGGCTGCCCGGTATGAAATGAAACTGTTGCTCGAGGATTACGAATACAAAAAGGCACAGCTTGACGCCGTTATGGAGGAGATAGAAAAGCTGTGCAGGAAGATACCCGAAAGCGAGCAGATGCTTGCCATCAAAGGTATAGGAGTGATCACGGTAGCCGGATTTCTGGCAGAAGTGGGTGATGTGAGGCGTTTCGAATCACCCAGACAGATACAAAAGCTGGCAGGACTCTCATTACGGGAGAACAGCTCTGGAAAGCACAAAGGACAGACGACCATAAGCAAAAGAGGTCGGAGTAAGCTGCGGGCAGTACTGTTCAATGCAGCAATTCCGCTGATAGCGAAGAACCCAGAGTTTAAGTCATTGCATGAGTATTACACGACAAGAGCGAACAATCCGCTCAAGAAGAAACAATCCGTGATTGCCATCAGCTGTAAGCTGATAAGAGTCTTTTATGCCATCCTGGCAAATGGAGTGACCTACGATTCGCAGAAGCTGCTTTCAGATATTCACAGGCAGCCGCAGGTAGCATAAGAAGAACAACTGTGAGATTCAGGAGACGTCCGCCGTAAGGCGCTGAAAGGAACAGAAGAATTTCATAAACATAGAGAGCCAAGTCAGATTTCTTACCATCAGAGCAGAGACTCAGTAATGGAGCATCATGACGCCCCTTTATGGATAAGCAGAACGAAGGAATTAAGGACCCTGAAGTAAAGGAGATCCCGTATGACATGGGAGGTTAGGTTGCCGTAAGGAGTTGGGGGAAGAAAGGCCGATCATAACAGAATAAGACGACGTCTTGTTTTGTGTACCCTAAACATCCGTATATCCATGATTCATGGCCAAGGGGAATGACATAGACTTAGAAAATATCTCTATGAAGAAATGAAAATGTGAGAAAAAGCGAGTTAACAAGAGAAAAACAAAGATTATTATTGGAGGTTATTATGGCAGATTTTATTTTACTTGATGAAGATTTCTCTGATTTTCCTATTGGTGAATTTCCTTATGATAAGAATCATTCAGCAATGGGTGAGTATCATTTTATCCATTATCCTGGATATTATGGTAAATGGTATGACCCAGTATGCAACCACACTTATAACGGTCAGGGGGCTTCCTGGATTATTTCTGAATATAATGGAAAACATTTTATGGAGCAGATGCGTATCCGCAATGACAAGCCACACCGCACATTTCCTATGCTCACAAGCGGTGACAGATTCTGGCGCGATTATACTATAACTGCAAGTGTGCGTATGTTTACTACCAAATGGGGCAATGCCGGCATTGGTTTTTGTTGTCAGAACTCTGCTAATCTTCTTATCCTTGTTTTTGAAGAGCATGAGTTAAGACTTGAGTATCGTCATAAGGAAGAGGTTAGTATTATTGAATCTGCACCTTTTGATTATAATTGTGATGATACTTATGTACTTAAGGCTGAGATTAAAGGCAGCCATGTTATATGCAGCGTTGATGATAAGGTTTATTTTGACCTTGACACTGAATATGCAAGGCAGGGTGGCAAGGTTGCCATTACTGCAACTATCCCTACACAGTTTGGTTTTGTAAATGTTACTACTTCTGAAAGTACTGCTGCTTCTATTGATGCTGCAAGAAATGCTTATAAAGCTGAATGTGAAGATGCACAGGCACATTATCCTAAGATGAAGCTTCTTAAGAAAATTGACCTCAAAGGCTGCGGCACCGGAAGACAGCTTCGTTTCGGTCATCTTCTTGGCAATGGCGAGTATCAGATGGTTATGGCTCAGTGCCAGAAAAGAGTAAACCGTGATGCTTATGGAACAATCAGCTGTCTCACCGCATTTGACCTTGATGGCAATATATTATGGCAGCATGGTGAACCTACTGATAATCACGACATTGGAACTATATCAGCAGATATGCCTATGCAGATATATGATATTGACGGTGATGGCTTTGATGAGGTTATTACAGCCAAGAATTTTGAAGTGCTGATTCTTGATGGCAGAACAGGTGAAGTGAAGAAACGTGCCAAAACACCTTTCTCTACACCAGAAGAGGACGGAACTATTATCGGTGTTCCTGATAAAATCTACGCATTTGACAGAATTAATCCTGATGGTATGCGTATATGTAATTTCCGTGGTCTTGACAAGCCACGCGATATTCTCATTAAGGACCGTTATTGCAGGGTGTATGCACTTAACGATGACCTTGAGGTTATGTGGCATTTCCAGAGTGATAAGAATACCGGACATTTTCCTTTGCAATTGATATTAACGGAGATGGACATGATCAACTTTTAGTTGGTTATAACATGCTTGACTACAACGGTAATAAAATGTGGACTATGCCTGTTAATGAAGACCATATTGATGAAATTGTTCCAGGCAGATTTGAGTCAGGACCACACAAAGGTACTAAATTCTTTGCCTGTGTTGCAGGAAAGGAAGGCTTCCTGATATCTGATTTTAACGGAAAACTTCTTAAAAAGGATGGCATAGGCCATGCCCAGCGTGTCAGTCTTGCTAATTATCTTCCTAACCGCCCAGGCTATGAAATAGTTGTTGTTAATTTCTGGGGACATCAGGGAATTATATATTTCTATGACAGCGAGGGTAATCAGTTATGGGAAATGGAGAACGAGCTTAATGGTAATCTCTTAACTCCTGTAAACTGGACTGGTGACGGTCAGGACTTCATCCTTCTTAATGCTGATGTAGAGCGCGGAGGAATGATTGATGGCAATGGTATCCAGGTTGTTAAATTCCTGATGATGGTCATCCTACCATGTGTGCTGAAGCTGTAAACCTCTGCGGCGATACCCGTGATGAGATTGTCACATGGGATTATGATTCAATGTACATATATACACAGGATGATGCACCTAAGGATGATGTATATGCACCTTTCAAGTATCCTGATTATAATGCTTCTAATTACCGCGGAGAATATTCTTACCGTGAGAAATGGTGGTAAATTAAAGAATATAAAAGTAGCAGGATTGCTGAGTATATCACGCTTTGCAATCCTGCTGTTTTAATTTTATTGTTTCTTAATCACTCTCTGGTTGAAAGCATAGCGTAAATAACTGGCAGAAATATAAGTATAAGCTGTAATGGCGACCCTTTCATTATAATTCCGTATACAAATATAATAACAAGACAGGCAATACTTATGCAATCTTTTCACTTACATTTTCCAACCCATACAACATCTCTGGATCTATATCCAGACACTTAGTGCAATCTCTGGTTCCAGTAACATCCCATGCCAATGTCCCATTCAAAATAGTGCATGCATTCATAAAAAATTTAATATCTTTCAATGGTTCAAAAACTTTCTTTTTCAATAACGTTTTAGCATCATAGCATACAATCTTTCCATCTTCAAAATATACATATACGGTATAGTCTTCATTAGGAATTACCTGCACAATATCATAAAACATATCTGCCTCCTACACTAATGGATTAATCCTATTAAGCGGAAGTCCATCTTTGGACAGCTCCCAGTTTTGCATCAGTTCATCCTGATGTATCACACACCATGCTAATATGAGTTTTAACTGCCTGGATGGTAAAGCCCCTTTTATTACTCTTGCTTCGATAATATCTACAATCGCTTTATTTCCATTATATTCTGCATGAAAATGTGGTGGATTGTGATCTTCATGGCTACCTATATTATATCAATAATTTATCCTTTTGACCATAATTGTATTACTTCTATGGTGCTTCATACCTTTTTATTCCAAAATAATTATTCTATCACCTCTACAAACTTGAATTTGACACTTTGTATTTATCGAGAATACTCTTGAAACCATTTTGCAAAGCGTGATTTATTGAAAATAATGAATTTATATAGTTCTCCATTTTTCATATTAACTGTTGCAATTGGAAAGACTATCCACTTCCAAGAGATTTCTTTTATTTCCTGCATCGGCAAAACTAAATTTCTGTATTTTTTGTCAACTGTAAGCTTGTTTGTCTTGTAAGTAAGCGACTGACTATCGAGGTACAGACCTCCTCCAAGTATGCCATTGTGACACAAACTGCAAACAAAAGATTTCATAGAAACATCCCTCCATTAAATTCCGATTGAGATTTCACCTGTTTTAGGGAATTTAATAACTGTTATATTTTGTTATTAAATTCTCTGCAAGCCCTTGAAAACACTGGATTTATCGCAGGTGAGCTTTCCCTTATTGTTTCCCTTATGTTATATCGTCCCGTCAGTGTTTACGAACTCTGATAAGGGCAAATACAAGGGCAAGAAAAATCTATAAAACAGTATAACACAAAATAAAAGTGACATGGTGAACTGATTGAAATGCTTCTGATTTTTGTAACAAATGACTGATTGAATGATAAGGAGATTCTATACGATGAGAACAATATTTGCAGAATACAATCCACACAGAAACAGCATTGATATTTATACTTCTGCTGGTTATATGCTCCGCATTGACTGTTGGGAAGCCGAAAAGGATTTAAAAACCACACCCGGATCAGACTGTGCATTGAACGCATTTGCCATTGATAAACCGCTTGAATATGCAAAATTATATCTTGATGGAACAATGCAGATATGGGTAGATGCAGAAGATTCATTAGAACTATGGTGATTTTTTCAACAGCACTAAGGTTACTTTTTCCCAATCTCATTTATTGAGAATCGTCTTTTTACCGTGCATATATATTCAATATCTTTTTATCTATTATAATGAAATCAAGGGCTGGTCTAATGCCAGCCCTACAAAAATGAAAATTCACATAGAAAATAAATTTACAATTTTTCCAATATAAACCTGTTATCAACAAATACAAACATAATTTATATTATCGTATCTATTGATATGATATGTATTTCAAAGAGTTACCAGAAGTTTTTGAAAAGTTTTCAACTTCTTCCCTTGTGTTATTATCTAAATCTCCTAATTTTATACTTTTCCCATGATGGAGCAGCTTATTTGACCGTATCTCTAGCACCAAAGATGTTGTATTCTATACTGATACATCAATAGAATTGCGAACTAACCTATTACCATTTTTGACAAGAGTAGATTCCACTGATTCTCTTGTGACATTATCAAGAATGCTTGTATCAAACTTTTGTCCCGGTTTCCAATTTGGATTAGCTGATTTCACTGCTGCATACATAGCGGCTCTATACTGTCCTTCGTATTGCTCTAAAGTCCATGTGCCACTTAGCCGTTTGTCTTTGCTTACACTTAACTGATAATCTTTGAAAATATCTGAACGCTTCGTTGTATCACCATTTGAAAGACCATTTTCCTGAATAAATTCCTTCTTCACATTATCAAACATCTTTTGACGATATTCCTCAGATACACTTGTGAGTTGCTGCCACGACGTACCCTTGCCGGTAACATCCATTCCTGCCACCCCATTTGCATTTAGCAAATCACCATCCGAATCAAATTGCTTCATCAGATTCTTAATAATGGTATCTCTTCCACCGAATGTTTCATATATCATTCTTTCTTCTGGTGACATCATGGCTTCATTTTGCATAATACCAGATAACCAGCCTTTTTCTTTCAAAGCCTTATATTGTTTGCTATTTGTATTGATGCCATTATAGGTATTACCTAATCCGCTGATATTCATTGCCATATAAAAACCTCCTTGTAAATAAATTCAAAATCCGTTTAGAATTAACTCAATGTTATATGGCATATATCGTCATAAATCTCCAAGAAATAAAGGAACCCACATTATTAAGTATTTTTGTTTTTAGCATATTTCTAAAGCACAGAATACCATTGTCTGTTCATACGATCAGCTTCATACTGGTATGTAATCAGCTGGTTCATGTCCTTTAAACCGCTCTTTCCATATAAAATGCTTAAAGTCATATCTGGCACATTGTTCCATCCTCTGGTCGATATCTTTGAAACCAGGTCATGTATCCAATTCTTCATTTGCTGATTAAACTCTTTCGGAACTTTTCCGGAACTTTCAACTGTACTATCCACTAAGTCTAATATATTCTCTCCCGACTCCGTATAATATGTCCCATTTTTTTCCTCAAGTTTGTCTAATCCATATCCTGTATAACTATAAACCTGATGATATGCTTCGTATTTCATCTTTGATTCCTCTGTTACTTGAGAACTCTCACAGCCATCTTGTGTTGAGCAATAATAGATATGCTTATAGAGATTTTTCCCATTATTACCTACATTTAAAGCATTCTGCATCAACACCTTTGTTTCTTCATCCACGCCATCTACCGTTATCTCGTAACTGTATGGATCGACAGTAAAAATACAATCTTCCGTAATAGAAGATGTGTCTACACCAGCCTGCTTTAAAATATTTGAAATCTGCGAATTTACCAATGCTCTTTCAAATTGGATTTTATCCGAATCTACACTGTCGCCGTCCACTTCAATTCCCCTGAACAAAGAATCCTGATAATTTACACCATTTATTTTTCCTGTCCGGCACATCTGCATCTCATAATTATATGCAATCCTACGTTCTGTATCAGTCAGATTCGTCTCGTAATACTCTGAACTCTTATCAAAATACTTGGAATGAATATAATTTTCAGGGTTAGAATGTGTTTTTGCTTCTGCAGCAAGCTTAGAATACTTTTCCGTTAATGCTGCCCTAAATGCTTTACCTGTACTCATATATTCACTTGTTTTCGCATTAATCTGTGTTCCTGCATTCTCAATGATCTCTTGATTCGTTTTTTTTGCTGAAGCTATATAGGACTTTAAATCAATGCTGCTATCAATACTTGTATTATGTGTTCTTCCACTTGTACTTTTGTCAGTTTTTCCTTTCCTGATGCACTTATCGTTAAAGTATCTCTTGTGCCTCTACAACCAGTGTTTTGACTGCTTGCCGCTTTTTGTTGTTGACCAAACAGAACATTAAGCAATGACTGATTAGCATTTATTCGGCTGTTAAAAAATATATTCATAATATCACAAACCTCCTTATATATATCGGATTATCCTAATCTTTCACTATCTCAATAATCACCGAATCTGTCATTGATTCCTGTTTCATACGAATACCATCGTGTAAATACAGACATATTACTCAGGAAATTTTTGACTTTAGAATTGTCTTTAGTATCCGAATAATAATCTTCCATTAAATCCCATACATTACGGATTTCGCCTTCCGAGCCGGTGCGTAATGTCTGAAATGGGACGTTTAAGTCGTATTTGTTCTCTCCGATTGTTATTTTCAGATTTCCATTAAATTTATTGTCTTCTGTAAAAGATGTTACCTGTTCCTTAAAAAACATCTTAAAATTCTCAGGCGGTATCGTTGATTCCTTTGCCAGACTGCTCCTTCCAGCCTGATTCCTAAAATCCGAATTCCATATGCTGTTAAAATCAAAACCTCCATCTAACGTAAGGCTGGAATTTGCTTCTATTTCATCACAGTCAATCCCGTCCAATTCCCATTTTTCCTTTTTTTTTCCGAGCAGATTCTCTCAATGCCGCATTGGTGTCATTGCATTGATAGTAATAATCTGAATTATAATAAGTCCAATCACTGTGACCATCAGAATAATATTTTTCATTCCACGCTTTTCCTTCCTGATAGTTCGCCTGACCTGCCGCCCTTGCATTTTCTTTCGCAAAAACCTCATACATCTCACTTACGATCTGTGTATTATCTGCTTCATTGGTTCCGGATGTCTGATGCTGTCCGGTCCGGTAAGTACGCATGGAAGTACAACATTTCTCAAAATAAGAATCAAGATCCTCCCTGCTCACCTTTCCAGCATAAAAATCCTGCATATAATCCGAAATTTCTTTCTGCATTGCATAGCCAAAAGAATCTCCGAATGTGCTTTTAGGCATACCTGTGACTACATTAAATTTTTGATAACAGTCACATACATATACCAGTGGTTCTGTCATTTTCTCAAAAGTGTCTTTTCGGGTTTGAAGTTCTTTTTCCAAATCCTTTACTTTTTCTTTGTATTCATCATATTTACTTGTATCATTTACAATATTGTTTACATTATTTGAAGCAAGCGTTCCGATGTGAAGGGTACTATCACTCATATGTTATCTCCTAAATAATTTTATATATGTCTCATCGTTGTCATTTTCCGTTTCTGTTCCAGTCAATTATAACTTTTCCAATCTTTCCAGAAATGCAACATAGAATTCTCTCTCTTTCATACAAGCCCTCTGAACTTCTATGCTTTTCGGAACATATTCCAGTGGATGGTCTAAATTATATAAAGCCTGTTTCGTTGCCTGAATTGCAGATTCTGTTGTGTTGCCCAAAATGTCGATGTTATCCACATCGCCCTCTCCCTTCATCTGCTTATTCAGCCTTTGTACCATCATCTGTGATATATGGCTCAACATTCCGTTTTTCTTTATTCCCATACCATTCGCATTTACTTCCTTCGCTGCTTCCATCCATGCATCTTTTACATCCTGCGGAGCATTCGGACCAATCATATCAAATGCTTTTTCGTTAAAATCCGTATCTTCCATATATGGATTTATACTCTCATTTTCCTGTTCAGCACGTTCTGTACTAAATTGAGGAATATCATTCTGTCTGCGTCTGTTTTCATATGGCACACCATTCATAGAATAGTTGGAACTAATCTGCATATATCAATACTCCTTTTTATTTGAATTGCATTATTATCATTAGGCTTTCGCTTCAAAAACTGGTCTTTTCTCCAGATAATCCGGTAGTTCTTTTAATTCAGAATTCATACCATTCTTTACGGCATTATATTCCTTCCAGTAAATGGAATAGAATTCATCTTTTTTTGTAAGTTCTGCCGGAGTCATTTCGTACCCCCAGCCGGCACCGGTATTTAACAATACATTCACGCCCTGACTCTGAATTTGAACACCATAACCACCTGATGTTAAAATAGTGAATTTTAATGTTCCGCCTCCTGCCAGTGCAATCTGCTTGTCCGCAAGATTCTGATTTTTTCCCTCTGCCTGTTCCAAAAAATCCAGTAAGGTTAATTCTCCTATACCTTGACATTTTTGGATTTGTATTTTGATTTTTCATTGCACTTTTTGCCTGCTGGTACAACTGCTTTCTATCCGGTGCAACCTCTGACAAATATTCTGCCCTTAACTGCAATACCTGCCTTGAAATAGCGTCTTGTTCTGTCTTATCAGGAGCATTGGCAGCCTTTTGTGCCAGTTTCTTAATCTCACTCACAAATTCAGTCTGCGTTCTTGTACTTTTCCCTTTCGATGGAATATAAGACCAGTTTGGTTCTCCATTACTACCACAAGTAATTAACTGTTCCCTTCCAACTGTTCCTATATTTGAAAAAGAGATTCCCATAAATCCACCTCACGGTTCATAAATAAATCTATCTATAACTTTATATCTACTGACTTTCTGCCACTCTACTCTCTGGTGATGCCATCCTATGCACCAATTAGATATTTTCCTTTTATCGAATCCTCTTATGCCTTAATATCAAAACTTGATCTATCAGGTGCAGAAATACTCACAGATTCTGCTACAAGGCTCTGTGTCATACTTTTTACATCATTACCAGTTACGGATAAGGTATAATCACCCGTTTCTTTTCCTTCTGCCGATTTTTCTGCACGTTTCTTTGCAGCTTTTTCTTCCTCTGCTTTTTTAGCAGCTCTTTTCTTCTTTTACCTTTTCCTCTTTTTCTCTGTTCTCTTTTGCTTTTCGTTCAGCATTCTCTTTCGCTATTTTCCCATCTGGATCATTTGTACCAGATGCTGTCTCTATAATATTTCCGTTTGCATCAATCATATAACTCTGATTTGTCACAGTGCCCAAACATCCATTAATCGTATCTTTTGTACAATCCGGAATGGCTGCTAAGTTTTCCTCCAAATACTTTGCTTTTTCCGGATCATTCATGCACTTTTGTAAAAATGCACTTGAAACAGATACCGTTGTCGGAATACCCTGCATTGAAGTCAGCCCTATATTCATATAATGGTATTTTCCTTGCAAGTATTTTGAATAATCATTTACATTACTATACCCTGTCTTAATCTGCTCTGTTTTTGTCACACCGGGACGTGATGTTTTTAATTCAACTGTACTTGTTGTCACGTTGCCGTCTTTTGTATTTGTACTATCCTTTTCACTATCTGTTTTTTTTACAGTATTCTTATAATTTGAAGCATAATACGATGTGTAACTGCTGTTATTGATACCCGTAATTGCCATAATCCTACCTCCCTGTTATTGAAACTTAAAATAATTTCTATTATATTGAACGACTTGGATATTTAATTTCTCTCAGCCTCAATATGATATGTAATCCAAGTTCTCTTTTTTTCCTATGTTCAAATGACTAAGCACTATTTATACTTACTATTTGCATTTGGCAAATTAAGATATGTATCCATACTTTTCGTCCAAAGCAACGATAAGTCAAACCTTCCCAATTTGTTTAAATCTTCTATGCTTTTTTTGAACATTGCGATAAAATCTCTTCTGTCGTTAAGTCCCATATTACCAGCTTCAAGCGGCAGAGACGTGAAACCTCCCTGCTTTTCCACTTTGTAATGTGCCTCCAATGCACGCATTTCGACTACTGTAGCATTTGATGGATTAACATCATTGATATAAATTCTTTGCTCAAACTCTTTCCCGTTTTCATCCACACCTTTCGCTAACACCACAGGATTTTCATCCGTCGAATCATCCGCATATTTAAGACAATAAGAAAGACCTGTACCATTACCTCCTGTCCACAACATATTATCTGTTGTAAATATCTGATATACCTTCGGTGTTTCTGCCATATAAAATGTCTTTTCCCCAGATGCAGGAGTTTTCATTTGATTACCTTTTTGTTGACCGTACAATGAAGATACGGTATTCAGACCAGAACCAATGTGCATACTTCTATTCCTCCAATCAGTTTATCTGAATTGTAAATGTACTGCTTGTATTCCACCATCGTCATATCTTTAGCAGACACAGAACCTATTTTTGAATTGCCCACTATACTTCCACTAGCTTCGCTCTTTTCTCTTACACTATCCGCAAACCTTGTATCTTCCTTCTCCTGATCTTTAGCCGCATTTTTCTGCTGGTACTGATTGTAAGCCCGTGTCATATAGTTCACATTAATTGTATTACTCATAGTAACCTCCTTTGCTTTCTTTATCGGATAAAATAACCTGTTCTCCTAGTCCCATATCATCAAACGACCATATTACGCACACAAAGACCATATTTTTACAAGATGACCACTGCCTTAGTAGAAGCTCTGTATCTCAAACTCTTTGAAATACAATGCTTCCCTGCATTTTCTATATCGGCATGTTGATATTATAACTTTACTATCCAGCACACTCTCTGAGAGTGACTGTATCTATCAAAAAAGAAGCCAGCAGTTTATTCACGCACTGCTGACTTCCTATAATACTACTCATTTTATTTACTTCGCTGCGTCTCAGACAATTTTTTTATTTTTAAACATAACCTCTGTTTTCCCGCCATCCCTTTACATACCACCTGATTCCAACATATACCAGTTGCACGAATAATAAGAGAAATAGCAGATTGATTGGCAATACTTCCTTTATCCAATCCCCAAAGTAGATAGCTATTGCCATACTTACAAGTATCACCATTATGGTAATCATATCCCAACAGTATTTCTTATATAGCCCTGCAATCTTTATTTCGATAAATGCCAAAAGTATTCCCACACCCACCAGACATCCACCGCAAATCAATATTCTTATCAGCCAGTTTATAATTCCGGCAACGACAGGATTGGATATTCCATCACTAATCTGTGCCACGTTCTTTCCTGCCAGTACAACCCAGCCAGCAATGGTCTGTGTGAAAGTTGCGATTGTATCAAAGAATACCACGCAATCAGAAATAAATATTTTTGACCTTATCATCTGAAAAAGAGTAGTTGATACGGAATACCATATCAGCAGAAACATCAATGCTTCATACATGGCTGTTTTTGTTTTATATCTGCCTGCCAGTTTTTCTCTCTGCGTATCATACCTTTCCTTCGCTCTCAGATAAGCTGTCTGGTTACAATTCCCACACTTTTGATAGAGCACCGGCTTTTCAACCGGTATCTCTACTTTTTTCTGATGGGAGAGTGCATAATCCCGTTCCTGTTCTGCCTGTCTCTGCTTATCTCGACATTCCTCTATCATGGCTTGGACGGTGTGTGTTTTCTCTTTCTCGCTCTGCAACAATTCTTTTGTTTTCCTCAAGTCGTTCTTTAAGGCTTGAATGTTCTCTGTTTTGTTCTCGCTGTTTAACTTCTCGTTCAAGGTCAGCGATTCGTCGAGCTGCACTTTCAGTTCCCTGATAGTCCGGTCTTTCTGGTCGAGTTCTTCCTGCATCTGCTCTGTCAGCAGAAGCAACTCTTCCAGTTGATCGTCGCTCTTTGAGTTTCTTAATTCGTTCATCAATCAACCTTCCTTTCTCTAATTGCTGTTCAAGTTCAGTAATTCGCTGTTCTGTTTCTGCAATAGCCGGTTCTCGCTGTTTAATTTCTGTGCCAATTCCTGCCATTGCTGATTTTCGTCTGTGAGTTTCTGTATCTGGTCTGTCTTTTCTTCCAGAAGCATCAACAGTTCTTCTGTATCCGGTAAGATTTGTAGCAGCTCTGACAATTCTTTCTCTAATTGCTGCAATCGTTCTTCCTGCTCCTGAAAGCACATCAGCTTCTCGTCCTTTTCCTGTATCTCCTGAAGCATCTCTGCCATGATATTCTGCTGTTCCTCTATCTGTGTAATCATTGCTTCCATCATGGGAATTACTTCTTTGCTTTCTTCTAATGTCATTCAACCACTCCTCCACATCGACAATGCACCGGATACCTTACCAAAGGTTGCAATTACCTTTTGCAGCAGTGCATTTTGTTTTTTTATCATCTGGTTTTCCTCGACCTTCCATGAACCTTTCCTTATCTGCCCGGTGAGATATTTTTCCTCAATCTTCCTTGCATCTGCACCCTCATGAATCGTAGGGACTTTCAATTTGCCCTGTCTTTCATAAGAGCGGTGGTCAATCAGATTGTCTATGGATAAATGCCGGTTACACATCTTTGCCCATTCGCTTCGCCATAACTCACAATTCTTTGGATTGTTCCAGCCGGTAGCGTCAGTCAGAACCCTTTTCCATTGTTTTCTGTTTCTTGCCCCGACTTTCTGTACTCCGTTTTCATCAAGTACCGGAATACGGATTCCATGACGGTCTGGATTTTTCTTATCCTGCCACCAGTCCGGGTGGGATTCATCAACCACGATATTTCCGTCAGTATCTCTGACAAAATCCCAGTCCTTGACTTCCTTGCTGCCCCATGAGTGGTCTGGATTGAATGGTCGCATGGTTACAAGTAAATGCACATGTGGGTTCCCGTCGCCCTTATCGTGTATGCTCCAGTCGGCACACATTCCCTCGTCCACGAAAGTCTTTTGAATATATTCGGTTGTATAATCAATCTGTTCCTGTCTGCTCCATTCTTTCGGCAGGGAAAATTCAAATGAGCGTACCAAGCTGTGCATCTGCATTTTTTTCTATCTTCAATACCTCATTCCATAGCCGCTGTTTCTGAAATGTGATTTTAAACTTTTCCAGTGCGGCATCTTTATCATCCGCTCTTTTATAACGGATAGACTGTTGAAACCTTTTTATATTTTCTTCCGGTACATGCAGCCATTCAGGAGGTGCATTTTCGCACATCATCAGACTGGTGTAGACGACTTCCTTTTTGGAAGTATAGTAACTGATTCTGCCTGTTTCCTCATTCTTCATCACATCTCCATTAAGATATGCCGATGCGGATATGACAGATTTTCCTTTACTGCGCCCGACAATCTTTACTGTAAAGTGAAATATCGCCATGATACGATTCCCCCTTTCTGCCGTATCCGGCATTGATTTCCGACAGCATCTTCTTCTGGTTTGGCAGAAGTGAAGCTGTCGGAACGCTGCGCAAGAGTGCCCCTGCGGCATGAGCAGGTCTGGCTGAAAGCCCGCCGACGGAACAGCCCGGCAAGCGTAAGCGCAGACCGGTTGCCACTTGTGGCAAACTTATAAGGACGACCTCTGGTTGTCCATAAGTGCGCCCTTCATTCAAAGGCAATGAAGGGAATGGAAAAACCACTCCCTCCGCCATTACACTTCCTCCATATCTGTAAGTGGCTCTTTCTGCATCGCCTTTGAGAAAAACTTTCCGTTTGTTTCCTGCCTTTTTAAGAAGCCTATCAACTTTGGTAAATCTTCCTCCTCAATCGGACATCCAAGAACTGATTCCACCGCACCGCCAATCTGACAGAGCCTGTGGGTTCGTTTTTTACTTTCCTCTGCTTTCTTTCGCTTTTCCAGTTCCTTCCGCTGTGCAATGAGCTTTTTTGTAGCTTCAATGCTTTCCTGTTCCTTTTTCTCTAATGCACGTATTCTTTCTTCATAAGTCTTTGTTGATTTCGCCATATCGTCTTCATCCTTTCTCTTATAATCAAATCTTGCTCTGCTAAGATTTGGCACACATTCTGGTCAGCTCTGTTGACATAATTCCAATCAGAATCGTGGTGCATCCTTGGAGCATTATCTTGTCGATGTTTTCCGACAAGATAAACATTAGTTCCGGTTGCATATCAGGAGAAGCACATGGTATAATCCTCTTGCGTGTAGGTATATCATGGCTTCGGTCTGATAGAACCTTTGGCGGTTTCTTAGGAAGCCGCCTTTTAAGCCACATTTCTTGTGACAGTTTTTACATTTCCTTTATCCCTCAGATCTCGCCCCTCGTTGGCTTCCATGAACTTTTCCAGAATGTCAGTTTTAATAAGGACTTTTCTTCCGACTTTTAATACCGGAAGCTTCTTCCATTCAACCAGCTTTCTCAAAGTGTTTCTGCCAATTCCTGTATAATCGGCTGCTTCCTCGATGGATAATGCAATCTTTCTTTCCGTCATCTTGTCACCTCCTTATGAATTGCATTATGCAATTTTTGTTGTGCTGTTAGTATAGCGGTTTTATATTGCGTTGTCAAGCGTTATGAAATTTTAAAAATAATTATTATATTGCATATTGCAATTATGTGAGATACATGCTATAATTCATACATACCGAAAAAGGAGGCAATCAGCATGAAAGATAAAGAACTACGCAAGCTGATAGGCAGCAGGGCAAAACAGCGTCGTCTGGAATTAAATCTGACACAGCCTTATGTTGCAGAGAAGATGGGAGTTACCGCTTCCACAATCCTGCGTTATGAGAATGGTTCGATTGACAATACCAAAAAGATGGTGCTGGAAGGTCTTTCGGAAGCACTTCATGTATCTATTGAATGGCTCAGAGGGGAAACCGATGAATACGAAACCGATATTACGGATAAGAAAGAATTACAGATTCGTGATGCAATGGGCGATATTCTCAAACAGTTACCTCTCGACCTTAGTAAAAAGGAAGATGCTTTTTCCAAAGATTTACTGCTGTTGATGTTAAAGCAATATAACCTGTTTCTGGAATCATTCCAGTTTGCCTGCAAAATTACAAGGGCAACACGAATGAAGCTGATATTGCAAAAGTAATGGGGTTTGAATCGAATGATGAATATAACGAGATTATGTTTCTCCGGGAGATCACCCACACTGTTAATGCCTTTAACGACATGGCAGATATCGTAAGGCTTTATTCCAAGAAACCGGAAGCAGCAGAACAAAGGCTTGCCAATCTTTTATCCGAAGTTATGTATGAGGATTCTGAATCGGTATAGTAAGACAACCGGAGTTGTGATATACTTACACGCAAGAAGCATTTCAACAGTTCCGATTGTCTGATATCGAAAGGAGACATACGATTATGGCAAAAGGATCTGTTAGAAAAAAAGGAAAAAAATGGTACTATCGCTTCTATGTAGAAGATGCAAGCGGTAAAATGGTTCAGAAAGAATACGCCGGAACCGAGAGTAAAAGTGAGACGGAAAAGCTTCTCCGCAAGGCACTGGAAGATTACGAAAATAAGAAGTTTGTCGCAAAGGCAGATAATCTTACCGTAGGAGAACTTCTGGACATGTGGGCAGAAGAAGAACTAAAAACTGGGACACTCAGCAACGGTACAGTAGAAAATTATCTTGGTGTAATCCGCTATATCAAAAAACACCCGATTGCAGACCGCAAACTGAAAACAGTTACTGCCGAACATTTACAGGCATTTCTTGATCTGCTTACATTCGGTGGTGAGTTTCCAGACGGGAAAGTAAGAAAAGGATACAGCAAAGATTATATCCATTCTTTTTCGCAGTGTTACAGCAGTCATTCCGTTTTGCAGTATTTCCAAAACAGTTAATCAGTTTCAATCCGATGCAGTATATTAAGCTGAAAAAGCAGGCAGAGGAAGTTGACCTCTTTTCCGATGATGAAGTGGAAGAAGGTACACAGCCGATTTCACATGAGGATTATGAACGGCTTATCCAATATCTGGAAAAGAAAAATCCACCTGCTATTCTGCCGATTCAAATTGCGTATTATGCCGGGCTCCGTATCGGGGAAACCTGTGGTCTTACATGGCAGGACATTAACCTTGAGGAACAATGCCTGACCATAAAACGCAGTATCCGCTACGACGGCATGAAACACAAAAATATTATCGGACCAACGAAACGGAAAAAAGTAAGGATTGTTGATTTTGGAGATACGCTGACTGAAGTACTGAAAGCTGCCAGAAAAGAACAGCTCAAAAACCGGATGCAGTATGGCGAATTATATCACCGCAATTACTACAAAGAAGTGCATGTGAAAAACAGGGTATATTATGAATACTATCATCTTGACGGAACACAGGAAATCCCGACAGATTACAAAGAAATCTCCTTTGTCTGCCTGCGACCAGATGGCTCTTTGGAACTGCCGAGTACACTCAGCATTGTATGCAGATCAGTGGCAAAGAAGCTGGAAGGATTTGAAGATTTCCATTTTCACCAGTTGCGTCACACTTATACCAGCAATCTGCTTTCCAATGGAGCTGCACCGAAAGATGTACAGGAACTGTTAGGACACTCTGATGTCAGTACCACAATGAATATTTACGCTCACTCAACAAGAAAAGCAAAACGGGATTCCGCAAGACTTCTTGATAAAGTAGCGAGCAATGCTTAACTAAAAATTTCCCTTATTTCCCTTGCGGATTCCGCATAAGGGCAAAAATAAGGGAAAATACATATCATTTCACTATCTAAGGGGCTGTAAGCCTTGAAAAATAAGGAAAGTTCAGGAAATCTCTCCACAAATTCCGATTTGTTGATTTCTTATAAAATATCATACTTCACTCTCCATTACAATAATTGTACTATTTTCCACCTTTTCTACACCATAGCAACATGCTTCCTTGTAGCCCACATATAAATCAATAATCATAAAAAGTCTCATACTACACCTTTACTTCAACAACTTTTGTACATATCATGAATCCTTAAATAATTCATGCTGCATCCCGGAATACCGAATGCCAGACAGTTCTGCTCGTGTACGCCAGTACATACGTATGTATTGGCTATCACTTATGTTGTTGTATAGCTTATTCCATCAAATCCCCTTTCCATGGCATAAAAGCAACCGGAACATCTCTGTTTCGATTGCCATGATAATCTTACTACAACCACAATAAAAATAAAAGTGACTATATATTAGTTTTTTACTAGTTTTATACGTAAATTTGTTAGTTCCTCGTTAGTACGCTGTTAGTCTATCGTTAGCCTATGGTCAGTTCAAAGATCAGTTTTTACACTCAAAGCGGAACGTACATTCTTCTCTAAAACTATTTTTCAACAAGGCAATTACTAATAAGTTTTTCCAGCATATCGTTGCTGGCATTTGCCGATCTGACACTGGCGGCTATCATCTCTTCTTTTGAAACATCGGTAAAATCAATTTCAAATCTACCATTGTTCAAGCATAACTGCTCAATGTATATTCTCTGAGTCCTTCCATTACCTTCTCTAAACGGATGGATCATATTAATCTCACCCAGGTAATAGGCTAGTCTCTCGCTCATTTCTTCCTTATCGGTTATGTCAGCTAAGAAATTTTCCTTTTCCAGCTTACGATACAAATCATCAAACTGGCTTTCGATAAACTGCACCAAACAGAAAACGGTTCCTTTGGAAATATCAACCGTTCTCGTCTTGCCCGCCCAAGAGTATACATCACTGAATAAATGCCTATGTATAGAACAAAGATGCTTAAAAGAGAAATCTCCAGTAACGCCTTGACCTACAAGTTCTGCCTGACGCACCGCTGAATAATCTCTTTCAGCCTCATGCAATGTATCTAAATCTCTTATATCCAGTTTATTCTTTAATACATTTGTTCCCGGATAACAGTACTTGGCATCCTGTTCATCCTCATAGAAATAATCATACTCTTGATCCTTCAACCTGCTTCTTGGATACTCTGTATTTCTTATTTAATTCTGAAATTGCATCTGTAGCAGAAACTTTCTTGGTTAAGACATTTCTTACTCTTTGACGACATTCTGCATCAAATGGCATGCTTTCCATTTTGAAACTGGATTCAATACTGCTTACTCTTCTATCAACTGTCATACGCGTATCCTTTCCCCTTTCCCTTTCACAGAAGGTATTTGTTCTTCTATAGTATACCACAAAACGCTACATCTATACTACAAATTTCCGTATTATGAAGAGCGAACATAGTTTGCAAGCTTATCACCAAACACGTTCGAGCCCTTGTAAATCAAGCATTTCCGCCACTTTCAGCCACTTACTTTTCATCCACCACCTGAAAAATGTAGAACTTGAGGTAATAACTCTCGTCCGCTGCCCACAGGATCGGATGATCCGGACCCTGTGTCTTGAATTCTACCTGGCGGAGACGCTTATGCGCACCATGAGAAGCTTCCCGGATTGTTTTGGCAAAAAGCTCGGGATCCATGAAATGGGAGCAGGAACAAGTTACCAGGAATCCGCCGTCCTTCACCAGCTTTAAGCCCCTGAGATTGATCTCACGATATCCTTTTACAGCATTTTGATGGAATTGCGGGACTTGGTAAAGCGGGCGGATCCAGGATACATCATATTTCTCGCCCTGCGCTTCCAGCTCCGGCAATAACTCGAAGACATCTGCACATCGGAAGCTTACCGTATTTTCCAGTCCGTTCAGCTTCGCATTTTCTGTTGCCTGATCCACAGCCAGCTGGGAAGCATCCACACCCAGAACACTCTTCGCTCCGGCGATTCCCGCGTTCAAAGCAAAGGAGCCGGTATGGGTGAAGCAGTCCAGCACCTTTTTATCCTTACAGAAACGATGAATGGCGGCACGATTATTCTTCTGATCCAGGAAAAATCCGGTCTTCTGTCCGTCCTCTACATCCACCATGTAATGCACACCGTTCTCCACGATCTCTACTTTCGTGTCAAACGGTTCGCCGATGAAGCCTTTATAACGCTCCATACCCTCCTGTAAGCGTACCTTGGCATCGCTCCGCTCGTAGACACCGCGGATCACAATGCCATCCTCCGCCAGTACTTTCTTCAAAGCATCAATGATCACAAGCTTCCACTTATCGATTCCCAATGCCAGAGATTCCACTACCAGTACATCCGAGAATTTATCAATGACAATACCCGGCAGGAAATCCGCCTCTCCGAAGATCAGACGACAGCTGGAGGTATCAATAGTCTCCTTGCGGTAATTCCAGGCATCCCGTACCCTCTGCTCAAAAAATGCCTCATCGATCACCGTATCCTTCCTGCGCGCCAGCAGACGGATCGTGATCTTGGAGTTGGTGTTAATATAGCCATATCCCATGAAGTAGCCGTCAAAATCATGGATAGCTATAATATCACCATTCTCAAAATCTCCCATAATGGATGCGATCTCATTGTCAAAGACCCACATCCCCCCGGCTTTCAGAGTTCTGCCCTCTCCTTTTTTCAATGTAACGATTGTATTATACATAGAATTTCCTCTCTTGATTTCGTGATTTTATCGTTTTTGCAACTTTTTCTTCTATCATATTCGTTTTTTGCTTGACAATCAATGGGTTTTTATTTATTATTTTAATGTTGACGCAATTAATGTTCACATCGTCGCGTGGCTCAGTTTGGTAGAGCGCTGCGTTCGGGACGCAGAGGTCGCAAGTTCGAATCTTGTCGCGACGACTAAAAATACTCCCTCACACATGTGTGAGGGAGTATTTTTGTTCTTGCAACTATTCAAACTTACGACCTCTAACTGGTTCGGACACACCGTTCGGGTGCAGAGGGTCCACGAGGTCCGGGGGACCTCGGCCTGGACCAACCGAAGCGGAGCGGAGACCTCACGAGGTCCGGGGAACCTCGGCCTGGACCGACCGAAGCGGAGCGGAGACCTCAAATTCAACTTTCACTAGTTCAATCACGGGCTGAACGCCGCAAATTCTCTCCAATCCCCATAATCACAAACACCGTCGAAATATTCATCACCTGCTGGAAGCTGAACATATTGTTCACCGTATAGGCCAGCACACAGAACCCGCAGGCTCCCACCAGCATCGACTTTTTCCCGGCATGCAGGAAATTACGGATTACTGAGATCATCATTCCCGCATAACTGACCAGCCCCAGCACTCCTATATCCACCAGGATCGTCAGCCATTCATTATGTGCATTAGTGAGGCGGTTTCCATAGAAGAAATCATACACCATATTTTGCAGCTCCGGGCTGGCCTCATTCGACAGAAACGCATACATGCAATCCGGCCCTACGCCGAAAATCTTATGTAACAGATCTGCTTCCCAGAAGCATCTGGCTCCCGTCGACCAGGTGGCTCCCCTGTTGCTGCCCCAGGCCGCGCTGAACACCAGCCAGTTGCTACCCCGTCACCTGCTGTCTCCGTCAGAAAGGACGTCAGTTTTCCGCCCAACAGCGTATTCGCCAGGATAAACGCTAATAATGCCACGCTCACAACCGGCAGTGCTACGCACAATATCCGATAGATGCCCCAAAAAAGTTTCCCACAGTATTGATTTCTGTTATTGCTGGTATGTACCAACCACAGTACCACTACTGACACGATCGTCATAATTACACTCATTGCGGAAAACGTCAGGATATCCGTCACTTTTTCCATTGGCAGTTCCTGCGAAAGCACATTGCAGCTCCGCAGAATATATGTGATCAGACATGCCACCGATAACAATGTCATTTCCTGCCAGAAGCATTCCATTTTTCTGCCATCTTTCACAGACATGCCAAACAATACAAACAGCATTACGGCTAAAGTTACAACACCACTGCTGCTGCCCTGGGTTACCAGAGAAGCAAAACCAATCGTCACATACCCCATCAGCAGCGCTCTCTTCCAAGTGATCTCCGATCCCATCCACCATAACAGATAAACTCCACCGAACAGCACCGTCACCAGATAACCGCAATACCAGTTAATATTTCCACGGTAGAAATAAAGGAGGAATTGATGATCTCCTTATCTACAAGGCACAGCCCGAATTTATTCATATATCCGAGGAAAAAAACAATGGTCGACACCGGCAATGTCAGGATCACGATCCAGTCGTTTCTCTGCCACATCCGTGAGATCATAAAATATACAATGACCGCTCCCAGCTGGGTCCACATCCCCATCCGCCAGGATGCCGTCCCCCACAGTGCCTCCTCCCGATACCGGGTAAACACATAGGACATTACCACGGCAATCCCGTATAGAACAGCAAATTTATCCGTGGTGTTCAAAGCCTGCCAGATTCTTTTCGGAATAGTCCGAAATTCCGGAAGCTCCTGTTTCTGCTTTGCCACAATGAGGCGAAGGATCAGCCACAACGCAAATACCGGAAGCAGACATTTCCCCACATAAGTCATAGTCTTAATAAAAAAATTCTCCTTGTCTGTTCCGATCTGGGCATAGCCCCTGTTGTACAACGGCAGTACAGCCAATATCACAAACAGATAAATACCGATCACAAGATCACACAGGAAGCGGCTGAAGCTGCACAACGTCTCCGCCACTGATTCCACTGTTTTTTTTCCTTTTGTATTTTTTGCCATAGGTTCATCTCTCCAAAGCATGCTTCATTCTAATACTTTTATGATAGCTTTCGCCACTTCTTTCGTCAATCTTTTCTCATTCCCGCCGGCCCTGCTCCCGCTGCCGGTCATACATACGGGCCAGGCTGTGATAAGTCTCATAGATGAGCACAAATCCCAATGGCCCCTTGATGATCCCCCAGACGCCAAACAGCCGGATTCCGGCATACAACGACACTAGCACTGCTATGGGGGATACCCCTATTTTCCTGCCGATGAGACGAGGCTCCATGACCTCCCGCAGAAAAATGCAGACCACATACAATACACCACAGACCAGCGCCCGGCCCCAGTTGCCATCCAGGATCTGAAACATGCCCAGCGGAACTAGTACCACTCCCGTTCCGATAAAAGGCAGCGCATCTAAAATCCCCGCCAGGATCCCCCACAAAATACCATGTTTTATTCCGGCGATTCCCAATGTTGCCGCGGCTGTCATGGCAATCGTGGTCATAATGATCCCCTGGGCCTTTACAAAAGTGGCAATATAACGGACGATCCCGCAGATCACCTCCAGAAGTACATGACAGGCCTCCTGATCCAGCAGACGGTTCATAATACCGTCATAGTCTTTCGCCAGCAGCACCGAAGCGATCAAAAACGTCACCAGAAATCCTCCCAGCTCCGCGAACCACTGCACATACTGCATAGACTGGGAAAGCATTCCCGGCAGAATATTTTCTTCCAGTGAATCCAGCCCCTCCTGTAGTCTGCCACTGACCGTATTTTCCAGATACGCAGTGTCCACACCAATAATCTCTCCCACGCTGCGACACATCCCCCGGACGGCTTCCAGCCACTCCTGCTCCCGCAGTTCCAGATTGCCGATCCATACCGGCAGGCTGCCTAGCATCCAGGACACCAGAATCCAGAGTAACCCCACCAGCAACACTGTTGCCACGATGAGAATCACTATGGCACTGAGGGGTCTGGGAAAATGCAGACGCTGATTCATCCGCTTCATCATTGGCCCAAAAATTGTGACAAACAGCATGGCCAACAGTACCGGTGCCGACAGAGGTGTCAGATATTGCAGAAAAAAATAGACTGCCCCCGTTACCAGAAGCAGTACTATCATCTTTTTTCCTATTATGTTTTTGCCAAATTCTCCCCAATCCATGCCGCACACTTCCTTTTTGGGATTAGTGTGTGCCGGACAGGCTTTTTTATCCTTCGAAAATATCCTCCGAAGGAATTTTTGTAAATTTTTCAAATGCAGGATTCTGCGGTTTCACCCGGAATGACATCTTTTTGCCGTTGCCGGGATGGGTAAAATCCAGAGAATATGCGCAAAGTGCCACGCCGCGATATGCCGGACTCCCCGCCGTTCCGGCGACTGTAGTGTTCCCGTATTTGGTATCGCCCAACAACGCCCATCCGCATGGGCAAACTGCGCGGATCTGGTGGAACCGTCCGGTCTCAATGCAGACATCTGCCAGTGCCAGCGGCATAGGCTGATTAATTTTCTCCAAAATGCTATAATGCAGTTTTGCGATCTTTGCGTCCGGAAAATTCTTCTCTCTGCCGGTGACTGCCACTGCCACGCTGCCCTCTTTCCGTAGATAATCCACAAGCTCCCCTTCCGAAGCATCAGGATATCCACAGAGTACCGCATAATACTGTTTATTCAATGTGCCCGCCGACAATTGTTTCGTCAGAACTGCTGCCGACTTTTTCTCTTTGGCGAATACCAGCACACCCTCCACCGGCTGATCCAGCCTGTGGATCACCGCCAGATAAGGCTCTCCCTGTCCGGCTCCTGCCTGTTTCACCAGATAGGACTTCAATTCACTGACCACATCTGCCTGTCCGATCCGGCGGACTGTACCGCCAGTCCTGCCGGTTTGCATCACCAGTATGCTGTTGTCTTCGTATAATATCTCTGTTCTCATTTTCGCAGCCCCTTGGGATAATGGTTCTTCATGATGCCTCCGGCCAATTTTCCCCAGCCCAGGCTGATGTCGTCCACGCAGATCAGATACCAGCCTTTCTCGCCTTCCGCGGAAAAAGTCTGTCCCTTCAGATAAGCAGCCGCTTCCTCCACGGACAGATTCCATACATGCTTCACATCCTTCGGGCACAGCGCCAGTGCCAGCGCATGAGCCGGTTCGAAACGATTCTTTTTCAAGGTTCCCAGGTGCAGTCCCGGACGCAGCACTTTCAGCCCTTGACCCTGGCATTCTCTCCGGCATACGGTACAGATTATCACCGAACGCCAGAAATCCTTCTCCCGCCGTACACAATCCCGCTTCCCCCATCAGCTTCTCCGAAAAAGTCTCTTTTGCAAAAGCAAAATATTCCGCCCAGTCCTTCGCAAGGTTCTTTGCGGGGATTCCTTTTTCTGTTCCCGTTGCGCACACCGGCTGATACCCCTCCGGAAGCTTTCCCTTCTTCTGCAATACCGCGGCGTAATGACCTTCTCCCTTCAGCTTATGAGGCCACAGGCGCAAGGTACCTTCGATACCCGGCGCCGGGTTCTCCACACAACCCGGAATGCCGTCACAGCCCTCCGGATCCCCAGTGCTTTTTTATCAATGGGAACGATCTCGAATTCCTCATGCATTGCAAGAAACCGGCTGATGCTGCCTTCATTCTCCGCAGGCGCAAAGGTGCAGGTAGAATATACCAGTCGGCCGCCGGGTACCAGCATCCGGGCGGCACATTCCAGAATGCCATCCTGCCTGTCCGCACAGAGCTGTACATTCTCCGGGCTCCATTCCTCACAGGCCACCTCGTTTTTCCGGAACATTCCTTCTCCGGAACAGGGGGCATCTACCAGAATCCGGTCAAAATATTCCTCGAAAATATCCGCCAGGTGCTCCGGCGTCTCATTCAATACACAGGCGTTGCGGATGCCCATGCGCTCCACGTTCTCCGAGAGTATTTTCGCCCTCGCCGGGTGGATCTCGTTCGTCACGAGCAATCCTTCTCCCTCCATAGCCGATGCAATCTGGGTGCTTTTTCCTCCGGGAGCAGCACATAAATCGAGGATCCGCTCTCCGGGCTGTGGTGACAGTAGTGTCACAGGTGCCATGGCACTGGGTTCCTGAATATAATAAAGTCCCGCTTCATGCCAGGGATGTTTTCCGGGCTGGTCCTCTTTTGTGTAGTAATAGCCGTTGTCCGCCCAGGGAACCGGATGCAAACGAAAGGTCTGCTGTATTTTTTCTTCTATGACAGTACTGTCATCTGTCCGTCCGGACTCCGTCCGCAGTTTTAGGGGATTCAGACGCAGTGCCTGATATTTTTCATGGTCAAAACTTACCAGGAACTCCTCGTATTCCGATCCCAAAAGTCCCTGCATTCTCTCTGTAAATGACTGCGGAAGCATAAGTTTCCTCCATCTCTGTCCTCTATTCCGAACTCTGTTCCCATTAACTGTATCACAGCTCCTATTCGGGGGCAATCATTTCTTGCCAAGCTACACAGACACAATTATAATATTTGTTGTAAGTGCTTGTTTTTAGTTCTAAAAGGTAACCCATTGTTTGTATTTTCATTCGTTTATTCTCAAACAAATAGGAAAAGAGGTTATTATGTCTATTTTCAGAAAAACACTCAGCTGTGCCGTACTGGCAGCCTTAGGCACCTGTGCTCTCGCCGGCTGTGGCAGGCAGGATACGTCAAATGAAGCCGCAACATCTGCTTCCCCCGAAGCGTCTGCTGCCATCACAGAAACCGTTAACGAAAGCACCGCTGCATCCGAACAGACACCGGCCCCCGATGCTCCCGGAACGCAATCCACACAGCCTGCGGATGTAACTTCCGAGGCTGACAAAGATAAGGCATCCACCCCCTTCGGGCAGCATGGCGCTCTCCATGTAGAAAACGGTAAACTGACAGACGAAAACGGCAACACCGTTCAGCTTTACGGCATGTCTACCCACGGAATTGCCTGGTTCCCCCAGTATATCAATTATGATTCCCTCCGTACCTTGCGTGACGACTGGAATACTAACTGTATCCGCCTCGCCATGTATACGGAGGAATACGGCGGCTATTGTGCCGGTGGAGACAAAGAACAGCTGAAACAGCTGGTAAAAGATGGCGTATCCTACGCTACGGAGCTGGGAATGTATGTGATCGTGGACTGGCATATTTTAAGTGACTGTGATCCGAACCAGAACAAAGATGAGGCGATCGCCTTTTTCCGGGAAATGGCGGAAGTTTTTGCCGACAACGACAATGTGCTCTATGAGATCTGCAATGAACCCAACGGCGGTACTTCCTGGGACAGCATCAAGTCTTACGCAGAAGAAGTCATCCCGGTGATCCGGGCGCAGAAGCCGGATGCCGTAATTCTCGTGGGAACACCAACCTGGAGTCAGGAGATCGACAAGGCTGCCGCTTCTCCGCTGGATGACAGCAATGTAATGTATACGCTGCATTTCTACGCAGGCACCCATAAAGACGACCTGCGGAACCGCTTAGAGACCTGTGTTCAGAACGGGCTTCCGGTATTTGTCAGCGAATTTGGCATGTGCGATGCCTCCGGCAATGGTGCCAATGATTTTGTTTCCACTACCAAATGGCTGGATCTGCTGAACAAGTACCAGATCAGCTTCTGTTGCTGGAATCTCGCCAACAAAGACGAAAGCAGCAGCGTCTTCAAGGCTTCCAGCACGGCACTTTCCGACTGGACCGACGATGATTTCAATGAATCCGGACGCTGGATCCGTGACTACTTCCGCGGAATGCCACAGAAATAGCCACATATCATTTCTTTACAATAATTCTTCGTCATAAACCGCTCTGCCGCCACCGATGAATTTCGGTCTGGTGCGGGCGCATACCACATGGGCGTCTCCGATCTGTCCGGACCGGAGGCGCACCGGTACTGCCACATCTCTCAGATGCATTCCGATCAGCGTATCCCCGATATCCATTCCTGCTGCCGCCTGAATATGTTCCACAGCCACCGGATGCTCGAAGGCTTTATACGCCGCCGTCGCAAAAGATCCGCCTGCCTTAGGCTGAGGTACCACATTTACCATGGGATAACCATATTTTACCGCAGCCTCTTTTTCCAGAATCAGTGCACGGTTCAGATGCTCACAACACTGCGCAGCCAGATATACCCCGGCTTCCTGCGTGGCCTGGTAAATACCGCCGAAGACCATCTCCGCCAGCTCCGGGCTGGAATAGGTACCGATAGTAGCACCTCCCACCTCACTGGTAGAACAGCCTACCACAAACAACTCTCCCTGCTCCAGCCTCGCCTTTTCCAAGATCTCCTTGGCCGCCAGATAAGCCTCTTCTGCAATGATTGTCATATCTTCTGTCATGACGAATACCTCCCAGATTATTTTTTAGTTATTGCCATCTTTTCTGCCTTTCCCGGCAGACAGACTGCTTTCTATAGTTACAGCAGACAGTTTTCCAATACCAATATCATTAAAAAAACGATATTTGCTATGGTAAACCATCCAAAATACTTCTTTTTCTCTCCCGGAATCTGTCTGGCCACCTGTTTATAGGAGATCAGACTGGCCATGGATGCGATCAGCGTCCCCAGCCCTCCCAGATTCGTACCGATGATCAATGCCGTTATATTTTCCGTAAATCCGGATAACAGCAGGGCCGCCGGAACATTACTGATCACCTGACTGGCAATCACGGCTGTCATCACTTCTCTACCTCCGATGATCTTCTGCAGGAAATCACAGAAAGCAGGCATTCTTCCCATATTTCCTATAAAAATAAAGAAACCCACAAACGTCAGCAAAAGCGAATAATCCACTTTTATAAGAGTACCACGATCTAAAAGGAGAACCGCCAATGCCACAGTTCCCAATGTCACCGGATAAGGAATCATATGAGCCACAGTCAGCAGACACAACACAAATAACAGCAAATATGCCGGAAGTAAATATTTCTTTTGTTCCAGCTTCTCATCTTCTGTCAGCAAAACTTCTGCTCCCCGGACTTCGATTCCGCTTCGTTTTGCCACAATTACCACACAGATCATCAGTAAAAGCAGTGACACCAGAGAATAAGGCAGCATCAAAAGTATAAATGTTCCAGCGGACATCTGTGTTTTCCCATATAAATACAGATTCTGAGGATTTCCGATCGGCGTCAGCATACTTCCCAGATTGGCAGCTATCGTCTGCAGAACGATCACAGGTACTGCCAGTTTTTTCACAGCTTCTTCGCCTGTCAGCCGCAGCACAATGAAGGTAAACGGTACAAACGTGATCAATGACACATCATTGGTGATGATCATACTGAAAATGAAACACAAAAGTACCAATACCTCTGCCAACTGTATGGTATTCTGTGTATGCCGCAACAGCGTTTTGCAATATTACGAAAAACACCCAGTTTCTGCAAGCCTGCCATCACCGTCATCAGGCAGAAAAGGATCGAAAGTGTGCGGAAATCAATATATCCTGCATATTCTCTGTCCGGCGGAATCATCACCGCGGACACTATTGCCAGCAGGATCGCTACGGTCAGAACCGTCTCTCTTTTTAGGAATTCACTCAGTTTTCTCTTTACTTCCATACTCATTTGTTCCTTTGCCCCACAACTTCACAAAATAATTTCAGGGGAATATAGTAAAATTAAGAATATTTTCTACGGAGCATGTTATGTCTATTCTGCCCCCTCTGCTCTTCGGCATCTCAGCCAGTCTGGATGCCCTTCTGGTAGGTATGGCTCTGGGCCTCCAGAAAGTCCCTCTGCCTGCCAGACATAATCTGCTGATCAGCACAGTCACCCTGATCGGGACTGTGATCTCTATAGGTCTTGGCAACCTGTTGTTACCCTTGTTTCCCATCGGCATCGGTACCCGGATCGGAAGCAGTGTACTGATCCTTTTCGGTCTTTACTACGTGGGAAAATGGCTGCTTTCCAGATGGTGCTGCAATTTTTCCCCGGATAATAATCTGTGCCAGAAAAAGAAAAAATTTGCCGGGCACCGGGAATTATCCCTGTCGCAGATACTGGTGCTGGGCTGTGCCCTTTCCATGAACAATATCGGCATCGGTTTCTCCGCCAGTATTACGGGACTCCCTTTCCTTCCGGCATCGGTGTCCACCTTTTTCTGCTCCTTCGGATTTCTGGCTTTCGGAAGCCGTCTGGGCAGGTCTGCTTTCCTGCAGCAGATCGGGGAATATACGGATCCCGTCTCAGGTTTATTGTTGATCCTGCTGGGGTTGTGTCAATTATACCACTGATCCGTATAGTTCCGAAAAACCTGGGGAATCTATCTGAATAATAATACCATATACCTGTTTGGCAGTCTATGCAAGTGATCAGAAAGGATTCCCCACTATGGTACAACGCTCCTTATCCACAAATCTATCCAAAAATACAGCACTTTTCCACGCTCTGCTGCCACTGGATGACAGTTTTGACCTGATCACCCGTGACCTGAAGCTGGGAAATACGCCGGCTTACTGGATCGGTGTCAATGGTTTTTGTAAGACGGAGATCCTTCAACAAATTTTTTCCGACTTGCAGGACCCCCTCTATACACTGGATTCCGAAATCCGGGATCTCCCTCGCTATGTGCAGAGCAAACTGGGGTATGCCCAGGTGTCACTGACTTCCTCTATAGATACGATTCTGCAAAATATTCTCAGTGGCCCCTCTGTCCTTCTGGTAGAAGGTTTTGCACAGGCCGTGATCATCGATGTCCGTACCTATCCTGTCCGCAGCATTTCCGAACCTGACACCGAACGGATCACCCGGGGTGCCCGGGACGGTTTTGTGGAGACGCTGTTGTTCAATACCAATCTGATCCGCCGGAGGGTGCGTTCTCCGAAACTGACATTCTCTATCTGTTCTCTGGGTGCAGAAAGCCGCACGGATGTAGCTATCGCCTATCTGGCGGATCAGGTCAATGAGGAATTATTAGATACCTTAAAGAAAAAGCTTTCCCAATTACAGATCACTTCCCTGACCATGGGCAGCAAAAGTCTGGAAGAACTCCTGATCAAAAAACGCTGGTGGAATCCTCTGCCCAGTATCCAGCTGACGGAACGGCCCGATGTGGCCTGCAGCTATCTGTGCGAAGGGCATATTCTGCTCATCGTGGACAACTCCCCTGCCGTTCTGCTGCTTCCCGGTACGATCTTCCAGTTTACCCAGAGTCCGGAGGACTATTACAACAATCCTCTGACCGGAACCTACTTCCGCATGATCCGTTTCCTGTGCATCCCGGTCAGTCTCCTACTCCTTCCGGTCTTTTTGCTTCTCGCTGCTTATTACCCGGAACTCACGGTACAGCTACAGCTTACCCCCGTCAGTGACCTGTCCCCTTTCCGGCTCTTCTTCTATGTGCTAGCGGTAGAGTTCCTGCTGGATCTTTTCAAGTATTCAGCGGCACTCAGCTCCAGCCGCGTCTCCGGTGCTCTGTCCATTGTCGGCGGACTATTAATCGGTGACATTGCTGTCAGTCTTAACTGGGCCTCCACGGAAGTCCTCTTCTATGCTGCTGTCACCATGCTGGCGAATCTGTCCCTCTCCAGTATCGAATTTGCTGATGCTCTGCGGATCTACCGCATTCTTTTGGTCGTCACAACAGGGCTCTGGGGATTGCCGGGATTCCTTATCGGTCTGACACTGGTGACAGTCTCTATTTTGACTACCCCGACCTTTGCGGGCTTCAGCTACTTCTGGCCCCTCTTTCCTTTTAATGGCCCGGCTCTCCGAAGCCTCCTGTTCCGCCGCCCCACCTATAAGGCACAGCCCAGTAAAGTCTGGTCCCGCGGACATGTGCACCACACAAAATAAACGTTATAGCGTTATTCCCCCTTCTGTGGTACAATACCATTAACTCATGAAAAAATAACAGATGGGAGCATTTATGAAAAAAGCAACTATTTTAACCTTGATAACCTTATGTATTTTATCTTTTGCTTCCTGTGGCAAGCAGGAAACCACATCCGGCAATGAATCCATCACTGCTACTGTTGAATCCGCACAGGCAGAAACCACAGTGCCGGAGGAAACAGAAACAGAAGAATCAAAACGGTGTCACTCCCTGGATTCCACTCTCAAGTTTAGAAACACATCCGGAGTTAAGAGCAGCCTTTGAGGAATATGTAGAAGTAACAGGAACCACAGGCAACAAAGAGGGTAACTTATATACGAATCCATTAACAACACGGCCAGACCAGAATATCACGTTACTTTTAGCAATAAAAAATCAATATTTTCGAGGCTATATGATGGTAGTGTCGTCTGTTTTAGAGCTTGGTGAAATGGCAATAGAATATTATGCAGATATAGATGCAGATTATGCGAATGCTCCCTATGCAACTATCAATGCCTACTTTGAATTGCTTCCAGACCAAGAAGAAAGACAGTTTGATGAAGATGTCCCCCTTTCAAGAGCACAGGCAATGACGTTAATAATGAGAGCAATGACTCAGGTAAATGAAGCACAGGCACCAGAAACAGACAGTGACTTCACAGCAAAAGTAGGAGAAACACAATATACCAATTTTGCCGCACCAATGGATGAATATGCCTATGTGAATACTTCGACTGGTTTAAATGAAGAGACTTTTACGTCAGCAATGTCAAGAGGAGAGTACATTTATCTGTTAGCAAACTATTATAGCCAAGACTACCAGGCATATATGGATAACAATGGTTTTAAGAATAACACCTATCTTGAAGATGTAGCAATATCAACAGTATCCGATGCAGGAGACATCAGCTTTACAGAAGCAATCTCTGATCCGGGTAAGGGAGTTCCATCTGATATGTATAAAGCATTTGAAATAGCTACTAATATGGAGTTAATTTCAGAATCAGACTTAGAAGATTGGGATGCAGCAATTACAAAAGGTGAAGCGGTCAGATTATTTACGACAATGTCATTCATGTATTATCATGTAGCAGGTGATGGTAGTTTAATGGATGAAATTGCCGAGAACATCATTTATCCTGATGTAAATCCGGAGGATGTAGATCCCAAGGCAACCAACATAGATGGAGACATCGCCTTTGCCCTTGGAAAACAAGAATTTAATGAAGTGACAGAAGAATATGGTGGTTATGAACCGTGGACGGGATATGCACAATCTCAAGGAGCAGATGGAACTATAGGTTGGTGCTGGGTTTACGACACTGGCAAAGGAGCAGGTTCCGAAGAAAGCTATGCCGTTTACATGAAAGAAGGCTCCCCACGATATGGAGAAGTTTTCCACGTAGGAGATTACTTACCTGATGGTTCCCTATTCACAGGAGCCAACCATCAGGAATATCGTATCGCTGAAAACAGGATATTATTAAGAATGTATGAAAATGGTGAATTGGGTGGAACAATAGTAACAGAAGATGAAAATGGCATGTTACATATCATAGTAGAATAGAAAATAGAATGGGAAAGTCACCAGTGGCTTTCCCATTCATCATTTTAGAAAAATACAAACCCCGATATATTATGTCACCCACTGTACGATCAGACACAGGTATTGCGAAACACAGAATTTATTAGAAAGAAGTGCTGACCGGAGCGGAGCGTAGACATCGAACTTTCGAGCCCTGGCAGGGCTCAAAAAAAAGAACGATACCGATTTGGTATCGTTCTTTTTTTCATGAGAGCGCGAGACGGGGATCGAACCCGCGACCCCCTCCTTGGCAAGGAGGTGCTCCACCGCTGAGCCACTCGCGCATAATGTACAGGTCAAAACCTGTATCTTGAAGGTATGAAATTAATTGTGTTGACATTCATCCGCAATCTGATGAATGTCTGCTGTGTGTCTCACAGCAAAGACTATATTACATGATGAATGCCAAACTGTCAAGAAAATTTTTGAAATTTTACGAAAAATTTCACCACATCCTATTTATCCGTAGTAAGATGGCTGTATTCTCCCTTTCGATTATAGGAATCTGTCAGGTAGCTTTCATCCGTAAGAATGCATTCGATCTCCTGATCGTCCTCTTTGTACTGGCTTCTCTTCCGCAGATCCTCTTTAGTATGCTGTTGCTTTGTCTGCAGGAAATCTCCGCTATGGGATCCCAGGAATCGTCCCGGCAGCCGGTCCATCAGTCTTCTGGCTACCTTCTGTACCTGATAACGCACTTTCTGCAACGGTGTTGTCGGCACAGCCTCTCGTGTCTCTATCGGCTGGAAATAGGTATGCGTCGCCGCCGTCTCCACCGCCGCCCTGTTCAACGTAGTCTTCACGCCCACAGAATTTCCCGTAACAAGCGTCTCCTGACCCGCGATATGATTACCGCTGCCATCCTTCTGCGAACTTATCGCATCATTGGATTCTTTACTGTCTCCCCAGATCTTCTGTAAGAGCTGTTTTCCACTATTCCCAATATTCTGTACCCAGGACAACAGGTTTCCCTTAGAATTCTCCTGCAAGGCTTCTGTAGCCATCTGCGCCGTCTGCGCGGCTCCGGACTTAGCCCCCATACTGCCCGTATCCGTATTTGCCCCATGTTCATGAAGGCATGATGTTACATGATGAGAATATGTGTCATGTCCGCTTCCGACTCCACCGACCTGCATAAGCCCCTCCGTTCCTGTTTCCGGGTCTACCTGTTCTATCATGTATATCGGAGGTATTCACTATTTTATTCAGTCTCCCGGGGCACCTTGTTATAATTGGTCATCCGCACACAGCTCTTTCACGTACTTATCAACAAAGCATCATTCTGCTTAGACAAGATCTCTTGAAAGTCAAACCTAATTTTGGGTTTTATGTAATTGTTCCAGGTCAAAAAATGCTGCTTTTTTTCTTGACACGGGAACATATGTTTTCTACAATTATTGTAGTGCAGCTCTACTAATTTAATTGGAAGGAAACACCTCATGGGTGATTTACTCAATGTCGACATGAATTACCTTATTGGAAAAAAAGAATCTACTGAAATTATTCCGGATAGCTATTATCTCAATCCAGAAGCCCGTGACATGGCTCAGTTCCTCTTCGAGAATCCGGAATACAAGGTCCTCTTCGATGCCTCACGGAAAGTGAAGCCGGAGGACATTTAGTTTGTAAAAGAGATGATCGAGATCGGGGCGCACAAAAGAAATGGGAATCACTATGAATCAGTATGTAGTATTACAAGTGACACTTAAGGAGAAACTTATCGGAACTGCATCCAAGAATCTGAAGGAGCTCGAGGATGTGATCAACGCCCAGGCTGCAAAGGGATACCGCCTGCACCACACTATTACCACCGCTTCTGCCAATAGTACCGGCTTCGGCGGCGGAGACCGGATCCAGGCTACTATGGTATTCGAGAAACTCTGATGTTGTTGCACCGGTGCAATTTTTCAAAATATAAATTTTAGGAATAACTTGACAAGGCTTGCACATAATGGTATTATTCCGCTAATTAGCGAATGACTGGTGTCCGGTCGCGAAAGAGTCTTGGAATTGTATTCCAGGGCTCTTTTTACATACAAAGGAGAATTGTAATGAACGAACAAGAATTTGAAAAACAGTTAAATGCTTTGCACGACCGCGTGCTCTCGAAAGCTCTTTCTGACGAAGAGAAAATAATTATACCGAGTCACTAATTGAATCTATTCGTCATGTAAATAAATACGGGCAAGAATTTTGGTATGCCAGAGATTTACAAATCGCTCTGGAATATACTGAGTGGAGAAACTTTTGCAAGGTTATTGAAAAGGCAAAAGAAGCCTGCCGAGGTAGTAATAACGCGGTATCTGACCATTTTGTTGACGTCAACAAAATCGTAAATGCTGGTGCCACCAGTAAGGATATCGGAGATATTCAACTTTCACGATATGCTTGTTATCTTATTGTGCAAAATGGTGATCCTCGAAAAAAGGTTATTGCACTTGGACAAACCTACTTTGCAGTAAAAACCAGACAGCAAGAACTAATTGAAAATTATGAAAATCTTTCCGAAGATCAAAAACGTATCGCCATCCGGCAGGAAATGAAAGAGCATAATAAAATGTTAGTAGCTGCTGCCAAGGATGCTGGTGTTGAAACTACCCTGGATTATGCTATATTTCAAAATTACGGATATATGGGACTATATGGTGGTTTAAAGGCTAGCGATATAAAGGAGCGTAAAGGCTTAAAGAAATCACAAGACATACTCGATTACATGGGATATGAAGAATTAGCTGCCAACCTCTTCCGTGCTACTCAGACGGAAGCAAAACTCCGCCGTGAAAATATTCAAGGCAAACAGGAAGCGAATAAAACCCACTTTGAGGTTGGTAAAAAGGTGCGTGACACCATTAAAGATCTTGGTGGCACAATGCCGGAAGATTTGCCTACACCGGAAAAAGTATTCAGCAATTAGAGAGAGAAAAAAAAAATTGAAATAAAAAATCAGCCCAGTGCACCAACACCAGCGCTGATTACCGGGCAAACCGATAAATCACCTTGAACAAGTTTTTAATTATGAAAATATAATGCCTGGAGACTTTTGTTTGATAAAAAGGATACTAAAGAGAATCGACGTACCTTTTTGGAATGGATGCAACATGAAAATTAAAACCCTTGAAAAATCAAGGGTTTTTAAAAGCGGGTGATGGGAATCGAACCCACGTATCCAGCTTGGAAGGCTGGTGTTCTACCATTGAACTACACCCGCATGTTTATATATGAAGCAGGGCGGCCATTTTAAGAAATGGTGTCCTGCGAAAATGCCCAGAACCGGAATCGAACCAGTGACACGAGGATTTTCAGTCCTCTGCTCTACCAACTGAGCTATCTGGGCCCGCGACTTAATCCTACTTGCAATCTTGTTTCATGACTGCTCTGCGTCACAACAATCGTAGTCTACACAAATTTCGTCCAAATGTCAAGTACCTTATCAAAAAAATTTTAAATTTTTGCAATTATTCCTCTATCTCCTACAAATGATACGGTTAAAACTCCTCTTTTTCCCCGTACCATTGCAGTAAAAGCTCCACCACCCGGTTGTAGCTGATCATGCCATCCGAAACACCATTCAATTTCAGTGAAGCATTGGTCAGGGTATCTGAAACACTGTCCACCGTCTCCGTATTCACCACAGCTTTTCCGTTGATTCTCTCCCATTGCTCTTCTGTGACAAAGATATTGTCCTCCTGCACCTGCTGTAATACCTGTAACGGATGTACCGCCTCTCTGGCCGCCGCATAGCTGTCCGGATCCGCCAGTCTTGTCTTATGCAGATCGTTTGCCACATAATTCAGCACACTTAAGTAACCCGCATATTGAAAAGTATTGTCATCCGACTCTACGCAGGCCAGAAATGCAATAAAATTCGCCTCATCCTCATAGATATACCCCCGGATGTGAGCCAGCTCATGACACATGGTTGCCGGTTTTTCCATGATGTACATGACATCATTGTAATTTGCCTCCATGGAAAACGGGAAATAATAGCCACATATACATCTGACACATGAAATCCGAGAAAACATAGCCTTCGGCCGGGGATAATAACCATCCAGCTGGTCATACCTTTTCCCCAGGCTCTGCATCACATCGATGGCTTTATCCTCCATATCCACCGCATTACCCCGGCTGTCCACACCACCCGAGTACACCACGGCACCACTGTCATCCCGTTCCATGACCTCACTGAGCTCATTACAGTGCCGGACGATATCATTGTAGATCCGAAGCAGTTCCTCCGTTCGTTCCTGTGTTGTCTGCTCCTGCGCTTCCTCTTCACCGAAATATTTCTCCGAAAATGTAGACCCATGATAGATCATGGTACAATTCAGCGTCATAATGGCAAATACGGCAAGCAACGTCCATGCAAAAAAACCAAAATATCCCTTCACTCCCCGGCAGTACTTTTCCGAATGTCTGCACGCCGAAATCAGCAAACTGCATCCCAGCACAACCGCAGCAAGCACCACCAGAATCCCTGCCACAATCATCCATTCGCCCACGGAAAAGGGAAACAACCCTGTAATCCTTCCGTAGGTATTGACCCAGATTGGGAAAATATAATCAATATAAGCATCGCTGAGGCTTCTGCTGCTCCAGGCAACGACCTGAAGCAGTAAAAGAACTGCAACGATGCTTAAATAAATTCGAAAACTTTTCTTATGGGATTTCTTATTCTCCATAGTACTCCTTAAGTGGCTTCCTCTTTTCCCACCTTGATCCTGGTCTTCTTCCAGATGCCACCGCGGTACAAAACATACAGGATCAACGCAGAAATGCCATTACTGATCACCACGGAATACCAGACACTGCGCACGCCCATATGCAGGACGCTCTCGCAGAACCACAGTGTCAGGAAACGGAATACCCACAATCTGGTCACATCGATGGCCATGGTCACCTCCGTATGGCCGGTTCCCTGGAACAAACCGGAGGTCGTATTGTATATGCCATTGGTAAAGCACCAGAATGCCATAACACTTAAAAAGTCCGCTGCCATGCCCACGACTTCCGCATCCTTAGAGAAGATCCTGACAATAGCCGTGGAGATCATATCTCTTGATAAAATCATACCACCTATGAACAAAATACAACCGATATCCACATGGAAAAACGATACCCCTTCTCTGCACGGTCCGACTGCTTTGCTCCCATGTTCTGCCCCACGATGGTGGCCGTTGCCGAGCCGATGGCATTGGAGGGCAGCGTGATCAGTCCATTCACTTTGTTGCCGATGCCATAAGCCGCCATGGCTTCCGTCCCGTAGACAAACACGTTTTTACTCATCAGCAGAAATCCCAGCTGCATGGTACTTCCGCCGATAGCGGTAGGCAGACCGATCTTAAGGATCATTCCCAGTTTTTCCTTTTGTAAACGCATGTATTTCCGGTTCAGGCAGATATCATTTTCCTGTCTGCACAGAAGTCCAAAAGCCACTATGGCCGGAATCGCTTTTGCCAACAATGTTGCCAGTGCCGCTCCTGCAGTCCCCAGATTCAGAATGATCATGAAAAACGGATCCAGGAACAGATTCAGCGTGATGCCACCCAGATTCAGAAACATAGGGCGTACCGTATCTCCCTGTGCCTGATGTACTGCGGAAAAAATGTTGACCATATATAAGAATGGCATATCCCAGATGACTACACGCAGGTAGACTCTTGCATAATACGCAGTTCCTCCGTCTGCTCCCAGCCAGTTCACAATCGCCGGTGTCCCCAGAAAACAGAGCGTAGCACAGACCACCGCAAATCCCATGGCACAGGCGAAAATCTGGTTTGCCATGGATCTGGCATCCTCTTTTTCCCCAGCGCCGATATACTGCGCAATGAGGACTGCACCGGCCACAGTGATGCCGCTGCCGAAATTCGTAATAATATTCTGCATCGGTGTCACAAGATTGATCGCCGCCAGTTGCTCCGTGCCGATCTTCCCCAGCCAATAAGTATCCGTCAGGTTATACATTGTCTGCAAAAAGCTGTTGATCACTACGGGAATTGCCAGAGACAGGATCGCTCTGATCAGATTTCCGTGCAATATCAGATCCGGATTATATTTTTTAGCCGTTTTCATCGCCATCACTCCTAAGTTGTTCTTATCTATGTCTTTCCAAATCTAAGTCGTATTATACGTCAATTTTTCAGTGGTTTCCACGGAGATTTTAGGGTTATATGTATTAAAACACTTTTTTATTATCTTTTTTATTTACATCATGGAAAGGCGCATCGCCAGACGGCAATGCAGATTCTTGTGCAGGCACAAATCAGTACTTGGCTCATCGTATACGCAAAAAATCCCTCCCACGGCATCTGCCTGCGGAAGGGATCTTATTCTTAATTCTGCGGTCAGGATCAGACTTATTTGATTACAAGGCTGCTCCAACCATCGCTGGGGATCAGAGAGATATAGGTCTTACCGGTATTGATCTGGATCTCCTCACCGGTCTTCGCATCATAGTAATGTGTGATAGCATTCTCGGAAGACTTGGTCCAGGTAACTTCGATAGCCTTACCCTGAGTAATGTAGTAACCGGAGCGTCCGGTCGATGGCATTGTAGATCGGTAGCCTTCACCCAGTTCTGCAAAGTGGTATCCTGCAGAATAACGTTCTCGAAAGTGAGCTGTGCATTGCTGTCAGCATCCTTGTGTGCAGAACCATACTCATAGTAATCATAGGTTCCGGTCTCTTCGTTGTACTTCAGAGTAGAACCGTTGTGCTTGAAAGGAAGCGCAATGGTAGTAGCGCTGATAGCATCACTTCTATCATCAAAGGTAACTTCTCCGTCTGCAAATTTGAAGTGAGGTCCTGATAGTAATCATTGTAAGTAGTGGTATACTTGGAATTTGCAAAACGCTGCTTCAGACCGTCATAGGTCTTGCCCTTCTGGCTGTTGGTATAGGTATCATAAGTAATATACTCGGTAAACTCAGTTGCCTTACCATTGTTGAAACGGGCGAAACCACCACTGAAGTTAGCGGAATAATCTTTTGCTACCCAGTCATTGATGAAGTAAGGGCCACCATCATGGCAGAGAACTGCGTTCCACTCAGCTGCCAGCATGAAGTTGGTAGGACGTGCACTACGAATACTACCCAGCTGCTCGATCTTCTCCCAGTCCTTTACGACTACCATGAAACGTGTAATTCTGTCGTTCAGAGTACTGTTCATGATCTCATATACAACATCTGCATCTGCGGTGCCGAAATGAGGCAGTGCGGTTCTCTCGTTATCTACCATTACCGCGATGGGACGCTGATCCTTCAGATCCTCATCGATGCTCGTTGGTAAGTTCGCTGCGATAGAGTGCTCCGGTGCAACTTCATCTGCGGAAGACTCAGTTGCGGCAGGCTGCTCTACCTCCTTGGTATCGGTAGCAATAGGCTCTGCTTCTACGGTCTGGATCGGAGAGATCGGCTCACTGTTTCCACAGCCGGTCAGAACGCCTACTGCAATTAAAATTGCTGCAAGTACTTTCTTTTTCATGAATGCTTCCTTTCATCTGTTTGTTCTATCCGGTCTCTCGACCGACACTCTAGAATACATTGTATCCCTAAAGTCCTATGTTTGTCCACCGAAAATTCTTAAGATTTTCTTGAGATTTTCTTTCATAAAAAATGACACCTGGCAATTATATGCTGGTGTCATTTTTGTTTTCTTTATTATTCCTTTACTGCTCCGATATTTACACCTGTACAAAATATTTCTGGCAGAATGGATAAATGATCATAAACGGCAGGATTGCTACGATAACTGATGCATTTTTTACTGTATTTTCTGTAGCTCCTTCTATCGCTGACGGCAGATCACTTCCCATGATCAATGCACGCAGCTTCATCTGGAAGTTATACAGATTTGAATTCGTGATATACAGCTTATAATTGGTGTAATCGTTCCAATATCCTACCGCATACATAAGTCCGATAGATGCAAGTGCTGCTTTCGACAGCGGTAATACAATCTTGTACAAGATCCGGAAATGTGAACAGCCATCAATCTCTGCCGATTCCATCAGGCTCACAGGAATTCCTTCAAAGAAATTCTTCATCAACACCAGATTGTAGACATTTATGGCAGGCAGCAGAATTACCCCCCACAGATTATTTGTCAGATGGAAATCCTTCATAACCAGATAAGTCGGGATCATACCTCCATTAAATATCATTGTAAACAGCAGTACATTGGCAATAAATGCCCGCCCCGGCATCTTCCACTGGATCAATACATACGCTCCCAGCACAGAGATCAGCAGTCCCATGACCGTACCCATAACAGTAGTATAACAGGAGATTAGAAACGGTCTGAACATCGTCGGATTGGTAAAAATTGTTTTATACCCTGCGAACCCGAACTGCTCCGGAAACAGTTTCATGCCATAAGCCGTCTTCAGATCAAAAGAGTCCACCAGTACTTTATATACCGGGATGATCATCACCAGCGAAAATACTGTAAATATCACGATCAATACGATATCAAAAATTTTCACTTTCTTTTTCATCATACAATACCTCTTCCCCTCGTCTTATGGCTTACCCTGTTACATACCAGCACCAGAATACAGCTTATAATAGAGGAAAACATACCGACCGCTGTGGTATATCCATAGTCCGGTATTGCACCGGAGTTAAATGTCTGCGTATAAATATAAGTCTGCAATACATCTGATACTTTGATCACTGCATCATTCTGTAATACAAAAACTGACTCAAACAGATTCATAACCTTCGCCAGATTCAATACAAGTACCGTTACGATCGTATTGTTCAACGCAGGCAGGGTAATATAAATCATCTTCTGGAAACGGTTTGCCCCATCCATCGACGCTGCTTCATACAATTCCGGGCTGATTCCTGCCAGCGTTGCCATGAAAATAATCGTTCCCCAGCCTGTATCTTTCCAGACATTGATTATGTAATACGAAAATCTCCACCATTTCTGGTCTCCGAGGAAATAGATATTATCCGTGATCAAGTGTAATTTCATCAGAACATCATTGACCAATCCTGCGGATGTCGGAGACAGGATCATGGAAAATATGGATGCTGCCACTACCCAGGACATGAAATGCGGAATGTATACAATCGTCTGAAATACCTTTTTCAACTTTAAAAAAATCAATTCATTCAATAATACCGAAATAATAACTGCCGCACCGGTATTCAAAATCAGCTTTGTAATACTCAGCACCAACGTATTGCTGAACGCCTTCCAGAACCCCGGCATACTGAACATTTTTGCAAAGTGCTTTATTCCTATGAAGATTGGATCATTGATTCCTTTATATGTAAAAAAGGCATAACGGATACCAAACATAGGAAGATAATAAAATATCAATGCTGACACTAATACCGGTGTCGCCATCAGATAGACTCCCCGATATGCACGGGCGTGCTTGAACGCGGTTCCTCCAGGCGTCCTCTTAGGCAAAGTTTTTTCTTTCTCTTTCACAACGTTTACCCTCCGTTCCGGCTGCTCTATGTCAGCTATTCAAAAATCCCATATATTCGTTGTACTTTGTCTCTTCTGTTTTATTCATATGTATGGTCAGTCCATCCTCTGAGAAATAGAGACGTAAGCGGATGGATGCAACACTTTCTCCGATCAGCCAGCAGAAGATATACAGCGTATTTTGATCCATCCAGGCTCCGGAGGCAGCACATTTCTCCTTGTATATAGGGAACTCTCCCTCTTCCAGATGTCCGATTCCAAAGGGAAGCTGACATTCTCTTCCTTCTATTTCATACGAGAGTACTCCTTTTTGATCCTCCTCGGAAAAAGTTACGCCACACCATGTAAATCCATACTTGTTTCGGAGCAGCGGATATTTTTTTCCGAAATCTGCACAAGGTTTTCCTTCAAATACCGTAGATAACACTGGCAACGTTGTTTTCTCAACATCATTTTCCGGGGAATCATCCTTCAGCAGAGCTTCTCTCACTGCGGCAAGTATCATCTGCTCGGCTCCGCCCATACCCTGCGTATCTGCTGTCGTTACAACAACGAGATCCATTTCCGGAACTGCCAGCATTATCTGACCGCCCAGCCCCAGCATTGCAAAAGTCCCCTCCATCGGGATCCAGAACTGATATCCATACCAGCGGCCGTCGCCGTCGAGCTGTGTTGCTGTTCTCGGTTCTGTCGCTCTCGCTGCATAGGATCCCTTTTCCTGCTTTAACAGCATACAGCCGGTACGCAGCAGATCCTCGGGAGTAGCCATCAGGCCACTCCCTCCCATAGAGGTTCCAAAGGGATCCTCTATGATATAAGACTCCTCGCTGAAGCCATTCTGGCGCAGCAACTTTTCTTTCAGGTAATCCAGCATCTTTTCACAGGTCAGTTTTTTACCAGCGCACAGAGCACATGGGAGGATGAGGTATCATACATAAAGAGAGTTCCGGGTCTGTGGGTGGGTTCTGTCTGGAAAAAGCTCCTCACCCAGTTTTCCGTTGTGCTGGTCTTGTTATAAGTTGTCATATTGTAACATGTCTGCATTTTCAACATATTTTCTATCGTCATCTCTGCCAGCCAAGGATGCACTCTCCCGGGCAGATATTCCGGGAAATAATCACAGATAGGATCCTGCAGGGAAATTTTCCCTTCCTGCTCCAGCAATCCGATTGCCAGTGAAGTAAAACTTTTAGTCACAGAAAACATTCTCTGCAACTTATTACGGCAATAGGGTGCATAATATTTTTCAAACAATAGGTTCCCATGTTGTGCGATGGCACACTGTGTAAAGGAATTTTTCTTTTTTCCACTTCTTTTACAAATTCCTGCATATTCTGTTCCGTCAGTTCTCTCATTTTAGCTGCCATACCATAACCTCCCATGCTGTCGCCTTTTATTTATTATTCAGGGAATCTACGATTGCCTGAGACCATTCGGCTCCGCCTTCCTGTTCAAACCGCTTGTATCCCTCTTCCACAGAAACACCCTGTACCACGCAGTCCGCAATAATAGAGTTCTTCAGGCTGGTCAGATCGCCGTTATACTGGCTCATCATATCTGTTGTTACCGGCAAAGGTGCCGTCTTGTTATTGGCATTAAAGATTTCCATCGATTCCTCTGTATATTTCTTTACGGGAACCAGTCTCTCGGTCAACGGACAGATATTGGTATCTCCCATAATGATGGTCGTATACTGTACTCCGGGCTGGGAACGCATCTCCATCATATGGAACTCTCCATCCTGATACGTATTGCCACATACTGTTTCTGCCTGTCTGGACCAATGAACGCCTTCTACTCCATAGATCCACAATGTTTCCATGTCTCCATCATCAAAAATGCTTTCCAGAAAATATTTGAATACGCCTTCCGGATTCTTACAGGAAGAAGTAATCGCATACACCGGTGCACATCTCTGCCAGTATTTTCCAACCTCTGCGATAGGCGGCATAAATACCAGTTCGCTGTCCTGTCCATTCGCAGCCAGTCCATCCGACAGCTGATCAGACCATCCGCCTGCCCAGTAAGTAAATGCTCCGAACTCCCCTTCCATGAATTTGGTACGGCAGTTGCTGGTCGCATTCGTCAGAGATTCCTTATCGATATAACCCTTGTTGTAAGCATCCTGTAATCTCTTGATCGCTTCCTTCATGGAATCCTCGGTAAATCCATCTCTCCATACGCCATCCTCTCCCTGATAGAAAGAAGGATATGCATCCTGATAGAATTCCGGCAGATAATTGGTATAAGGAGCTTCATTTCCTACAAATCCGGCTGCGGATACACCAATGGTATTTCCATTGATACCGTCTCCATCCGGATCACCGTTGCTGAAAGCATCCAACATTTCCAGATACTCTTCATACGTCGTCGGAATGTCCAGTCCACAGTTATCCAGCCACTGTTTTCTGAGGAAAGTCATACATCCGCCACCTCCGCCAAGTGCCAGTCCGTACAGATGTCCATCCAACATATTGCCTTCTACGACACTCACATCCGTGTTGGGATTCTTCTTCAGCTCTGAATTGTTCCAGGCATCCGTCATATCCCAGAGAGCTCCCTCTCCCGCATATCCGGAATAATAGGAAGATCCAAGGATAACGACATCTGGCCAGTTCTCCGGTCCGCTGGCAAAGGTCTGTCCCAACACATCATAGTAGGCATTGTGATCCGGTTGGATGACTTCCAGTTCGATTCCTGTCAGTTCTTCCCATTTATTGACCCATTCTTCCTGACCGTCTGCCAATGTCGCCTGGAAAGTTCCGTCTACCATAATCGTAATCTTTTCCGGTTTCTCTACATCATCTGCAACATCTGCAACATCCCCGGCAGTATTTCCTGCCTGTGCATCGCTATCTGTCTTTCCTGTATCATTTCCCGTATTTTCCGCAGAGCTCCCACACCCTGTAAATATCATGGAACATACGGTAACCGCAACCAGTGCGACTGATAATAACTTTTCTTTACCATAAATAACCTCCGTCCATATTCTGTTATCTTCTCTGTTGTTTCTTGTTTCTTATTTTGTTTTGTTTCTTTGCTGCTTGATTTGTTGATTATTGTCACTTCGGCGCCGGAAGTATCAATGTGCTTTCATTATATCTGTCATTTTGCACAATTTAAAGTCACATATTTCAAGATTTAGTGTATATATTTTTTGTTATTAGAGGCTCATTTTTTATGTCAATGATACACATTTTATTTTATTACATTCCATTTCATTGCCTTTTTCACCTATTATGATACTATAATAATATCTCTCAGGAGGGTTTTTGTTATGAATTCCAGAAAAAATAAATACTTCATAAAATTGATAACATCCTACAGTCTGCTCTTGGTCATTGTGCTCATTCTGGGAATTGTTTTCCATTTTATTCTTTCGCATAATGCAAAGCAGGAACTATTGAATGAAAATATGCTTTCTCTTAAAAATGTATCCGAGCAATACAGCAACTGCTATGCGAATATTTATCTGATTTCCAAGCGAATGGCAAATAATTCCAGCCTTTCCCGCCTGGCGGAAGCCGATCAGGGGGAACGAGCGTTTTATTATAATGCCTATATTACCAAACAGGCTCTGGTAGATATGTATTCTGACTATTCACTCCAGCCAATTCAGACCTATTATATCCATCTGCGTCATACAGACTACATAATCAGCTATAATGATTTTGAGAATCTCTATTCCTTTTATAAAAACAATCAAATGCTGGATCCCTCAAAATATGAGGAATGGAAGGAGACTCTGGAATCCTCAGACAATTATAACCATTTTCTTTCTCTTGACCATTTTGCGACCGAATATACACCACACAGAAAAAACTATTGTTATGCTGTCTCTCTGCAGAATTATACCTTCAAAAATATCAATGCTGACATCATTTTTGAGCTGAATGCTGATTATATGCAGCAAATGGTGGATTCTGTCGATCTGATGAAGAATGGCTGTCTCATCATCCAGGATAGCAGCAGTGACACTATGCTTACTTTCAGTAACAATGAAGCGCTGTTAAAAAAAATAGATGTTTCTCTGCTTTCCTCGTTAGATTATTCCGAACGGGGATATTCCAGCACAGTATTTCAGGGTGCTCCCGTCACAGTACTCTATACCTCCGCACAGACACCGAATCTGAACTATTATCTGATTGTTCCCACGTCCTACCTGAAAGCACCGGGAAACGGACTGCAGTTACTGTCTCTATTCGTTATCTTTCTCGGTGTCGTAGGAAGCTTTTTGATTATTGTTCTGTTGTCCAAGGCCAATTATAAACCCTATGAAGCAATGGAATATCGCCTGCGGGAAGTGAATTTCAACCACGAAGAGCTCATGCGGTTAAATGAGTCCCAAAAGATCACCCTCCGCAATTATTATTTTGATCAATTGATTCATGGTACGATTCTGAGTAAGGAAGAAGCTGCGTATGCCCAAAATTATCTTTCCATTTCCGCTAATGCCAATTCCTTTGCTATCTTATACTGTAATGTCTACCTGGATACTTTGGAGCTAAATAATGACCCTCAGGGAATGATCAACATCCTCTCCCCTGATTATGCGGATGTTATTTCCGATATCCTTTCCAGTTATTTTATACATTCCTATATCATGCAGGGTTCCCGAAATAGTGTTTATACTATTTTATTATATGACAGGGAAGAACTGGACAAGGTCGAAGATTTATTTTCACATGTTCATACTACACTATTGCAAGAATACAATATCTGGATTTATGGTGGATTAGGCTGTACAACCGACACCATCTCCTCCGTCTGGAAATCGTATCGCCAATCCAAAGAGGCTGTAAAACGTATCTCCAGCCCAGTGTACCTGTGTCTGTATCGTGAGATTTTGGAATTTCAGGATTCCTTCTTTTATCCTAATGAGGTTGCGGATCAGCTATATAATTTTGTAAAATCCGGTAACTTCAAACAGACAAAAACAATTTTTAATTTTATAAAGGACGAAAATTTTAAGAAACGAAAACTTAATTCCAGACAAGTGAAATGGCTTTTAGAAAATATAGAAATTACGTTATTGAAAGTAATCAGGGATAACGACATTTCCTATGATGACTCAAGCTTAGCCGGTCTGTCCGAAGATTCTACCCTGAAAAATTACGAGCAGATTGCTCTGGAATTATGTGAAAAACAAGCAACCGGAAAACGACAACCAGCTGATTGTGCGCATTCAGGCTTATATTGATGAGAATTATGGGGATCCATCCTTATGTTTAAGCAGAATATCGGACCTGTTCCACATCTCCGAGAGTTACTTTTCCTTCCTTTTCAAAAAAACAGTAGGGGTAAACTTCTCTACGTATCTGGAACAGGTCCGCATGACGCAGGCAAAACATCTGCTGGAAACAACGAATATTAAAATAACAGATTTATACGTGGCGGTCGGTTACAACAATCTGACCAGCTTCCGCCGTGCATTTAAGAAAAAATACGGTGTAGCACCCAATGCCCTTCGAGAATAACTACTTATTCTTTTTCGGTTGCTTTCTCGCGCAGCACTTCCTCAAACTGTTCGATGGGTACCGGTTTGGAATAGTAATATCCCTGCTGCCAGGTAGATCCAAATTTCTCGATATAGTCGCTGACTTCCTTATCCTCAATACCCTCAATACAGGTTTCGGTGTTTGTCCTCCTGGCATAATCCACGATAGACTGCACCATGGCCTGATTCTGAGGTTTTTGCTTAATATCACGGATGAAACTCATATCTACCTTCAGTTCGTCAAAAGGCAGCTCCAGCGCCAGACTTAAGGAACTGTTGCCTGTTCCGAAGTCATCCAGTGCGATCTTGATCCCCTGGGAATGGAAAAATTCTACCTCTCCGCGCAGGAAATGAATATCCAGATCTCTGCATCGTTCTGTCAATTCGAGGCAAAGCTCCTCCGGCTTCGCACCGGTCTCTTTTAAAATATTCATGACAGCACTGCGGAACTCTCTGCGCTCCAGCTGTGCCGCCGCCACATTGACATTGACGAAAAAGCCTTCCGTCTCCTTGCGCAGCTTCTGTACATCCGTAAGTGCTGTCCGCAGGATCCAGTTCCCCAGATCAAAAATACAGGGGTCCTGTTCCAGCCATTCCATGAACACACCGGGGGACACCATTCCGTAAGGCTCCAGTTCCCAACGGAGCAGCGCTTCCATTCCCCGGATCTTGCCGGTCTTCGTATCGGCAATCGGCTGATAGAACATCCGAAAGCCTTCAAAGTTATGCGTAGCACACTGATGGATCACACCGATCAGTTCAAACTGGTTCTCGTCACTGCCACAGACCTCATCATTAAAAATCACCAGCTCTCCGTGATGCTCAAGCCGGGAATGGTTCAACGCGTAGGTCAGACGGCTGCGGACCGCATTTGTCTCCTTCATATAAGGTTCCATAAATATTGCGCCGGCAGATACCTTCAGAGGGATCTTTTTCCCCTCTACCTCTGTATTTTCAAACGCTTCTACGATCTCATCGTATATCTTCTGCAGTTCCTCTTTGGATACATTTTTAAAGCTGATTACAAATTTCGCACCGGAGAGCCGGTATACATATCCCTTTCCCTTTAACAGGCGGAGCAGCTCCTGTGCCGCACAGTTCAGAATCTTATCCGAAAAAGCAGCACCGTACATAACATTGATATGACTGAACTGATCCAGTCCGATCTTCAGCAGAGTCCCCTGTCCGCTTTCCTCCAGGAATTCCCTGATCTCCCGGTCCAGCGCAGGTTCCGTATGCAATCCGGTGGTCGCGTCCACCTCGTCGGAAATACCGTAGTTGTTATATCGTATTACGATCACAAAAGGCTTTCCATCCTTATCATTCAGCATTTTCGCCCTGGCGCTGATCCGGTTGTAGGTGCTTCCGTCACGCACCCGGTACTCCCAGGGCTCGTCCATATTTTTCCCGGCAACTCTCTCCTGGAATCCCCTCCGGAAATCCTCCAGATCATCCGGATGAATCGATCTTTTTGATTTTTCTTGTCCGCGGATGGTATAGTTCTCCTGCATACCAAAATATTCCATCGTCTTCTCGGACCACCATGTCACGCCGTTCCGCAGATTGGTTATGGATATGTAGGACTTTTTCGCCAGAGAAGTAATGGCTTTTACAATATCCGGGAACAGGATATCCATTTCCTCCCAGAATTTCTGTTCATCATATGTATTGATACTCATGTCTCCTCCCGACACTTTCTTCTGTATGCCCACAGTCTCTGAATGCACCCTTGCATCAAATAAATTATAGCATATCGAAATGATGTTTACGATAGTATAATGAATATAAATTTTTTATGAAATAAAATATCTTATGATTGACTTCGAAAACTATCTGTAATACTATGCAATATAGCAGTTATTTCAAATTTGAAATATTCACTTTTGTAATTTCAGTAATTACACTTTGTATAATACTAAGTAAGGAGGCCTTCGGATGAATACTGATATCGAATTCGTACAAAAATTCAATCTGGCTTACAACGCCATGTGCAAACCTCTGTGCCAGCAGTTAAAGCTGCCACAGACAGCTTTTGATATTCTCATGTTCTTCGGCAATAATCCGGAATACCACACTGCCAGTGATGTCGTGGAGATCCGCCGGATCAAGGCGAATCTGGTGTCCGTCAATGTGGACAAGCTGGTGTGCGAGGGGTACCTGGAACGCAGAGAGGCTCCGGATGACCGTCGGAAGACTCTGCTGTTCTGCACGGAGAAAGCACAGGATGTCATCGAAAAAGGCCGCATGATACAGAGCATTTTCAAAGATACTCTGCTAGATGGCACCGATGAGACAAGCAAAGAGATCTTTTTCCACATGCTTCATGTCATGGAGAGAAATATGGACAATATCCTGAAAGGAGATAAATAAATGCAGATTTTAATCACGATTCTTGTCACTTTTTTCGCCGGCATGGGAGCCGGCCTGGGCACCGGATTTGCCGGAATGAGCGCTGCTGCCGTCATCAGTCCCATGCTGATCACTTTCCTCGGCATGGATCCGTATCTGGCCGTCGGCATTGCGCTGTCCTCGGACGTTCTGGCCAGTGCCGTATCCGCTTATACCTATGCGAAAAATAAAAATATTGATGTCAAAAACGGCCTGATCATGATGGGAAGTGTGCTGGTATTCACCGTCGTAGGCAGCTACGTATCCAGCCTGGTGCCTTCCGCTACCATGGGGAATTTCTCCGTGTTCATGACTTTCCTGTTAGGTATCAAATTCATCGTCCGGCCCGTAATGACCACCAAAGAAGCCATGCAGGGCGTCTCCGCGAAAAAAAGAGCCATTCAGTCTCTGGTATGCGGTATGCTGATCGGCTTTATCTGCGGTTTCGTCGGTGCCGGCGGCGGCATGATGATGCTGTTGATCCTGACTTCTGTTCTGGGCTATGAGCTGAAAACTGCTGTGGGAACCAGCGTCTTTATTATGGCTTTTACCGCTCTGACCGGTGCAGTTTCCCATTTTGCCATTGGGGGCATGCCCGACTGGACCGTATGGATCCTGTGCGTCATCTTTACCCTGATCTGGGCCCGGATTGCCGCACTGTTCGCCAACAAGGCCACACCCAAGACTCTGAACCGTGTCACCGGTGTGATTCTCGTGATCCTGGGTCTGGTAGTAATGGGCTTCAACCTGTTAACCTAAGTGATTTCCTATACCTTGTGTATTCTCCGGCGGAGCGATCGTTACATTGCTCCGCTGATTTTTTATAATCTCACGGATTTCAGACAGATCCTTTGCAAAATAGATTCCTTCCTGTCTCTCCGGGGAGGACAGCCCCATCTCTGTCATATGCCGCAGCAATGTCTGTAATCCGTCATAATAATCATTGAGATTATAGAGGATACAGGGCGCAGTCAAATGCTTCAGAGACACCTTGGACATCACCTCTGCGATCTCTTCCAGCGTGCCGGTTCCTCCCGGAAAGGCAATAAATACATCCCCCAGTTCGATCATCTTCATCTTCCGTTCTGTCATATCCTTCGTGACGATCAGCTCCGTGATCTCATCATACTGGTATTCCATATCAATGAAAAACTGTGGCTCCACGCCGATGACTTCTCCGCCTGCCTGCAGTACGCTCTCTGCCAGTTCTCCCATGAGTCCTGACTTGGAGCCTCCGTAGATCAGGCGGCTGCCGCTCTCTCCGATCCAGGTGCCGAGTTCCCGCACCGCCGTTTTCAATGACGGATCTTTTCCTTCATTTGCTCCCAGATATACTGTAATGTTCATGCCTGTTCTCCCTTGTTTCTTATGTGTATGGTTGTGTATTGTGTTTATGCCTGCCGTTGCTCAGCGCCCGGACTCCTTCCACGGATCCTCTATTCCACGCTGTTACGTTCCTCAATGCTCTCTACATATTTGATAAACTCTTCCGCCACATGGGACAGGGTATGATTTTTATTCCAGATCAAAGCATAATCCGCATGGGCATTCGGATGCTCCACCGGCCGCACGCAGACGTCCTTGTCTCGGATCAGGGAGGAAATCGATGCCGGATAGATCGAGATGCCGACGCCGTGGAGGCTCAGTTCGTAGGCATTCATCATATGTGCGATCCTTCCCCGGATCACCGGAGCATGCCCTGTGCCATCGAACCATTTATCGATTTCACCTTTTCTGGATTCTCTGGAGGGAATCAACAGATCATAGGGCAACAGCTCCGAGGGCTTCACCGGATCATTTTCCCAGGAATACAATGCATGTCCCTTGGGGATCACTGCCACCCAGGGTTCTTCATACACCGGCAGCACGTGGAATTCCTCTGTGTTATAAGGGGCCGTGATCATGGCAATCTCACACAATCCCTTCGTTACGCGGTTATTCACATCATCTGTGTTGCCGTTCCACAGATTGTACTGTACATGAGGATGTCTCTGCTGAAATCCAGAGATCCATTCCGCAAAAAGGCGAGGGCCACAGCCCTCTACCGAAGCAATGTACAACGTACCCTGCAAGCCTTCCTTCCGCTCTCTGACATCCTCCTCCGACCGGTTCACCAGGTCCAGGATCTGATTCGCATACTGCAGGAACAGCTCTCCCTCTTCTGTCAGGGACACTTTATGGGGTGTGCGAAGGAACAATGTCGTCCCCAGCTCCGCCTCCAGATCCTGGATCTGACGGCTCAGGGGCGGCTGCGCGATCGCCAGCTGCTCCGCGGCTTTCGTGAAGCTTTTCTCCTCCGCCACTGCCTTGAAATATCGGATATGCCGCAATTCCATCTTTCCAGCATCCTCCTTCCATGCTTTTTCCAAAAACCAGCTTAATCTTTCTATTTTGTAACATGTTGTATTTTCTTTTATTATACCTTTTAGGTATTATTATACTTCTATTATATGTATTTCACATTATAAGCGCAATATGGTAAATTATAATCATCAAAAGGAAGTCAGGCCTGACCCCTTAAGCGTAACAACAAAGTCAACAGTTCATTTGTCTTGGAAAGGTTAAGGGTGAATATTATGAAGAAGATCATGGAAAAGGTTAACGAGTTTTTTGACGAGTATTACAAGAGCTTCGCTGAAAAATTCTGATAGAAGTGTGTTTTTCACGCTCATATACACAGAAAAAGCAGCAGATCATCTGGCGGGATCTGCTGTTTTTTGTTCAGGTATGAAAATAATATCCGTCTCCATCACTCCCGTCATCCCATTCCTCATTGTCGTCAGATCCTATATATTCTCCGCAATTAGGGCAGTCCCCTTCATAGATTGGGTTCACAAATTCTCCACAATGTGGACAAAATACATCAATAAATGGATTATTCATTTTTCTTATCCCCTTTTCAAGATTTTATCCGCATCCAGCCCATAGGCTTCGATGCACTTTCTCAAATACGCCGGATTCGCCTGTTCGGTCTTATACCTCTCGTACTTATGCTTCTCGTAATACTCCCGCTCGAATTTCTCAGGCGGTGTTCCGTAGCGTTTATTATATTCCTTATACTTTGCTATGGTATTTGGCGGATTCAGGATCTCTATTTTCCTGTCATGGACATATATCCCCACGGCAACCTCTTTGCAAAATTCCTCCTCCGATACCGTTTCGTCACCCCAGGGTCCTTCGTTCCACCCCGTAACCGCAATGATCAGATTCAGATAAGGAAATGCATAGAGCAGTTTATACCATTCTTCGATAAATTCCCTGACCGTGGGGTATTTTTGCGTAGTCGCATTCGCCCCAATCGTTCCATCCGCACGAATCCAGCCATATCCCGTGGGATAATGATTCTTCTGAATGAGACAGTTCTCAAAATTCATACATCCGATATAATCTTCATGGCTGCGAACAGCACTCACGTAAAAATTTAAAAATCTGTCCGTCCTTCGGATAATATCAAATGCCTGCTCTGCCGTTACGGGTACTCCTCTCATCCGGTAATAGGGCCTGCGGACATTTCGAACGGGATCGACTGACTCATCCCCGGCAATAGCGATCTCAATTTCCGAATGCTTTTCATAAACTTCTTTCGGTATCAGCCAGACAATAGCATCGTCTGCTTTATTGCTGATTTCTATGGCTCCGGAAATAATTTTTTCCATACTCCCATTCCTTCGTCTCCATATAGGTATTCCCGTATTCATCCGTATATATCGCCACTTCACAATTCTTTTTCAGATAATCAAATATTGTCATTTTCCCTTTTCGCCTCTGACATAATCGCGCATAAAAATGCATATTGCAGATTTTTCTGTGGCAATCTCCGCCTGCAGATCATCGGTATTCCTTTAGTGATCTATCATTGCCAGCAATTTGTCGATTTCCTCCTGGGTAAGTCTTTCATCCGTCTTTGTCATCACAACTTTGCGCCTTGTGGATACATAGTCTTCATAGTCTCCGTATACAATGTCAAAATCGGAGTATCTCTTTTTGTATGCTTTGATCTCCGACAGATTATCATAGGCATCCAGCAAGGTCGGGTACACTTTTAAAACCGTTGCTGTCTCGATCAGGTTGTCGATACCTTTTTTCGTATAGGCCACCGCGATATACTGTTGCGGATACTTGTCTATCATTTCACGTAACTGCATCTGTTTCTTCATCCTTTCCTAATGGTCTGTGATTCATGTTGCACTGCCATCATAGCACATATTTTTTTCAGATCTTTCATCAAATCTAGGGTTGCAAAAAATCGAGCCGGTTCCCCTGCTCGATTTTTCTTTCAAAGCTTTTTATTTTATAATTTCCTGCTGACTTCTCGGTTCATAGTCCATCCACGGCTTCATACAGCCCACATTATATGCCTGTACGTGACTGTCACCGGTATGTCGGCATTCGTTGTCTTTCATTCCTTCCAGACATTTCTGAAAATACATATCTTCCGGGCTGTTGTGGGTATGCCCGTAGAGTAGAATCGTGCCGCGGCTCATATGCTTCCAGCTGAAAATAGGGTAATGGCACAGCACCAGTTCATAACTCTTACCGCCTACAGAATCCGGATCTCCCTATAATCGCAGACTTCCTGGAACAACTGCCGGTATCTAAGATCGGACACATCATCATGATTGCCCCGGATCAGGACCTTTTTTCCCTTCAGGATTGCCACCAGAGCGATCAGATCCTCGTTCTTACCGCGCATGCTCATATCACCCAGAATGTATACGGTATCTCCGTTAGTTACTTTGCTGTTCCATTTTCTTACGATCTCTGCGTGCATTTCCTCCAGATTCCGGAACGGGCGTCCATCGAATCCTATGGATGCTTCATGAAATAGATGCAGATCACTGATATAATAATTCATACTGTTGTCTCCCATTCCACATTCGCCACAGATCCCTAATATCAATTTCATTTATTGTCCAACCATCATCTGGCGTCCATGATGCAATATTATTAATTGGCTCTGTTTTACTTTTACAGCTTACTAAGCTCAAACATAAAATTGCAATAACGAATATCAGTTTTGTTTATATCTATTCTTCATAACTTAGCAGTACAGCCTCCTTTTATTGGGAATATCGTTAATATTCCTTTTTCCGTTGCATGCTTTTCCCAGTCATTTTCCGTCAATATCTCTAGCGGTAATAATCTCTGTGGACCGTTTTCATCCTCTTCATATCCCCAGGAGTATCCACCTAAGAATTTCAGTTTATTGCTATTCATGCGGGAGGGCAGATCTACTAGATAGGTATAAGCTGTCCATTTCAAATGTCTACACCCAGCCAAATTACAACAGGGAGCATCAAATATTTCTGCCGGATAACCATACGCAAAATATGGATTCCCTTTTCCCAGATTTTCATCACTGACATCTATGGAAAGCTCTCTGTTTTCCCCATAATTTTCAATTCTTTCCACGAATTGAATAAATCCACAGGATCTCCGATAACCGGTCGCATTCATATGTTCAAAGTAACCATGCATTACTGGATAACCTATGCAACATATTTTGTCTATCGGAAATCCCTGAAGGGCATCATAGCCAATTTCCCTGGGATCTGTACCTTGCGTGTATTCTACGGTGAGATTTTCTTCTATTCCATGAAGTGTAAAAGGAATTGTTATTCTGCTTTCCAAAGAATTATCCCCTCCTTCTATATATTCTGATAAAACGGCAAAACATTTCCCCATTTCTCCATGTTTTCTTCCTGAATATCAATGATAGAAAATACTCTGTCATATCGAAGATCTAATTCCGCTGACCAATGAATGAACTGTTCCTTTGTTGCATCATCCATTTCATTTTTTATGATAATTACAATATCAATATCACTCTCATCCGTATTATCATTTCTGGCGACAGATCCGTACAATATGATTGCCAAAATACTATCCGAAAAAAGATCTACTACCCCTTGGGGCAAATCCTCTTTCATTGTATTTGTCAGCATACTGTCACCCCTTCGTCTTGAGAATATATTACTGTTATTTGTATACAATTATATTCCTTCTTTTTATCATTCACAATAAAAAATAAGAGAAACACGGCATTTCTACCGTGTTCCTCTCACTAATTAAGTATGCTGGTGGCCGGACTTGAACCGGCACGAGGTTGCCCCCGAGGGATTTTAAGTCCCTTGCGTCTGCCTATTCCGCCACACCAGCGGACGCATCGCAACGCGCAAACCGCGACGTGCGAATGGATGGAGGTGGATTCGAACCACCGAAGCAAATTGCAGCAGATTTACAGTCTGTCCCCTTTGGCCACTCGGGAATCCATCCATGTCAGGCAAGAGTGCCTTAACAATGTGAAATTGTAGCATATGTTCACACAAATTGCAAGATGTTTTATTATTTTAGTGTAAAGTTCAGCCATGGGATGACAGAAGCGACGATTGGGTGCTCGCACACAAAGCGTCAATTCTGTCATCCTATGAGCAGAGCGCCAATCTATGAGCAAAGTAGTCACGAAGTGACGAAAAAGCGTGCTAACGCAACTTTGCGAATGGCGCAGGCTGAACTGCTTCAATATAATATAAATAGAAAGGATACTGCGACAGTTGCATCAGTCCGTAATCGGTTACCTGATATCCATCCTGCTGCAATCCGGCGATGGCATCTGCGCCAAGTTCGGTCGGTGTAAAATACCAGAACCTGTCGGAATCCGCCTGGTTGTAATCTCCGTTCACGATTTCATTATCCGGATAGTAATAATACAACACGGTCCAACCCAGATGTTTTACACCATTCGTGACCATATTTACATCCTCATCGGGGGTACCGATCAGATCCAGTGTCTTTTCGGTCTCCACCTTCTGCTGTTCATAGCTGTCATAGCATTCCCGATAGTTCTGAATTCCCAGGCCGAATAATACTACCAGCAATACCGCCAGAACAATTCTGCTTACAGCCTCCAGGCCCTTCCAGGACTTCTTCTCCAGCTCTGCAGCCAGTTCCAGCACACGGCTGCTGCCCACCGCCAGCATGACGATTGCCACCGCGCTTAACGGATACAGATATCTCTGTGCCAGCATCGGTGCCATAACAACACTTAACAAATAAGCAAATGCCAAAGTTCCAAGGATTGTGCAGGCTCCCACTGCCATGGCATATGTCTTGTCAGACCAGTTCCTCACAGAAAGCTTCTGCATATGTACTCCGTCTTTTTCCACAGAGAATACAGAAGAATCCACTGCCAGGGTCACCACCAGAAACAGAATCACCAACGGGAATACGATACCATTCATCCCTCTGCCGCCCATAACGATCTCCAGACTCTGATCCAGTCCCAGGATCTCTGTCATCCACCAGCCTCTGCTGACATTTTTCAAGCCGGCATAGAAGAAATATAGCCAGGGTGCATAACCTATGAAAAATGCTACGATGGCCAGAACACCCTTTATCCATGTTTTCCCACGGTATTTGATCCATACCGCCACTCCGGTGAAAAACATCATAATGCCTACAGCCACCAGTGCATAATAGTGGGAATACGCTGCTGCCAGTGCCCACAGCACCATGCCTGCCCAGGTCTTCCTGCTGCCGTCAGCAATGACTCTGTAGGAACAATAGAAGCAACCCATTACACACAGGAAAGCCAGCGCATACATGCGGACTTCCAGATTGTACTCCAGACATGCCTGTCCCAGACCGGAGATCATCACAAAAAATGTTGCCGGAAGCAGTCCGAAATGTTTCCGCACAACGGTCAGTGCCAGTACGATCCCGATCACGAAGGGCACCAGAGAGGCCAGATGGAATACTGGTACCTTATATCCGAACAGGGTCCCGAATAATTTCAGCCAGTAATAATACAGTGGCGGATGATTGTCCCAGTAATACAATACCTGCAAAATGCCATCCACATCCTTGTGGGCCGTATTCGCAGAAAACGCCTCATCCCCCCACAGTACGCGGTCGGACATCATGCTGAAATTCAGACACACCACCAGCACTGTCAATGCCAGTACTGCCACCGGTCCTATGTATTTGCGAAATACGCTCCACGCCTTGCTGTCGGTAATCTTGCTCAGGACGCTCCGGATCTTCTCATGCTTTCCGGCTTTCGCTTCTTCCACGAACAATTCCGCAATGGCATAGACCAGCATCATGCTAATCTCCAGACATAGAACTTTCACTGCATATTCTCTGGATTCCAACAGCTTTCTCAAGATCGTATTGCCGTCATTGCCGGTCAGCGACAACAGGATCCAGGGAATGACCAGCATACAGAGCAGGCAGGTGAGATAGCGAAGGACATATTCTCCCTTCCCGATCGTGACAGACTGTCCGCTTTTTTTGTTATTTTTTAAAATAGATTGCCGCCAGATTCCAATGGATACCAGCGGCAACAGCAGGGTAATAATGATGGTGAACATCGAATATCCTCTCTGTCTTTTGTATTTGTAACTATTCAGAGCCATGTAAATAGTATCGAATGAGCGTCGAATGCTTGCATTCGTAAGAGCATTTGATACTATTTATAGGGCGAAGTAACCACCATGAGCAAAAAGGAAGCCTCGCAGAGGCGGTTTTGCGAATGGTGTTCTGAATAGTTACATATATTTATTCTTCTACGTATTTCAGGATCGTTGCCGAGGTCTGTGGCATCTCGATCAGAACCTTGCCTGCCCTGATCTCATACTCTGCACCTTCCATGCAATACCCGTCATCCCTGGACTGCAGGATCACTTTCATCTTACCTGTCTTAGGGTTCCGATCTCCCACATGAATCTCTTTGGTGATGGGATGATAATTATTGTTGATCAGGATCGCGCACTGCCCCTTGCGGTTAAAACGTCCGTAAGAAATAAAGTTGTAGTCATTTTCCAGCATTTTCAAGGAGCCGATCCGCAGCTCCTCGTTCTCCCGGCGCAGACGGATAATGTCCTTATGAAATGCCAGCAGCACCTGATCCTCATGTCCCCAGGGATACGTTCTGCGGTTGTCAGGATCTGTGAAACCACAGACACCGGCCTCATCTCCGTAATAGATTGTAGGAGCACCCGTCCATGTCATCTGGATTACAACGCCTTCCCGGAAGACTGCCTTATTGATACCCTGTTCCGCAGCCTGCGGTCCCAGTGTATTGGTACGTCCCACCTTATGATTTGTTCTCGTCAGAAAACGGGAATGATCATGGTTGGACAGTTCATTCATAGCCACCTGCCAGCTGGGCATGGAAAAACTGGAGGTATGATGCCGCATGGCTCCCCAGAAGCTCTCTGCATTGCCGAGCAGATCCTCTCTATAGTCATCGCTGTGCTTCTCCATACCGGTGAGGAACCAGGTCACGGGCTCCATGAACGCATCGTAGTTCATGACAGTATCCCATTCGTTGCCCTGCAGCCAGTCTCTGGTATTGCCGTAGTGCTCTGCCAGAATAATAGCCTCGGATTGGCCTCTTTTACCGCTTTCCGGAATTCCTGCCAGAAATGATGATTGAACTCCTGGCTGTGGCCTAAGTCTGCCGCCACATCCAGTCTCCAGCCATCCACATTGTAGGGCGGAGATACCCATTTTTTCGCTACATGAAGGACATAGTCCATCAGTTCCTGGGATCCCTCGTAGTTCAGCTTCGGCAGTGTGTCATGTCCCCACCATCCGTCATAGGAATTGTTATAGGGCCATGCTGCCTGATTGTGGAAATCAAAGTAATTCCGATAAGGGCTGTCAGCACTGACATAGGCACCCTTGTCATATCCTTCCGCATTCTCATAGATGCGCTCTCTGTCCATCCATTTATTAAAGGAACCACAGTGATTGAACACGCCATCCAGAATGACTCTCATACCTCTGCGGTGTGCCTCTGCCACCACCTGAGCAAACAGCTCGTTGCTGGCTTCCAGATTCGCCTTGTTAGTCACACGGTCGATGTAACGGGAAGCGAAACGGTTCTCCCGCTGTCCGTCGGGAAGCAGATCCCCTTCATCACTGACAATCTTTCCAATATGAGGATCAATATAATCATAATCCTGAATATCGTATTTGTGGTTGGAAGGGGAGACAAACAGAGGATTAAAATAAATCACCTCAACTCCCAGATCCTGCAGGTAGTCCATCTTGTCCAGCACACCCTGCAGGTCTCCGCCGTAGAACTCACGGACATCCATCTGTGCGGGATAACGTCCCCAGTCCTCTACGCGGTGTACCGGTTCTCCGATGTAGCAATATTCATTGGTCAACACATCATTGGAAGAATCTCCATTGCAGAAACGATCCGTATAGATCTGGTACATAACCGCTCCCTTGGCCCAGTCGGGGGTGTGGAAACCGGGAATGATAATGAAATCATAATATTCATTAACTTCCTGCACCAGGCCCCGCATATCAAAGATGCCGGTAATTCTGCCGGTCTGCACCTCAAAATAATAAGATACCTTCTGATCATCCAGACGCATTACGTAGGCATAATAGTCAAAATCATTTTTGCTCTCCACACGTACCATAAGATGCTTCTGTCCGCCGCATACCAGGAACACTCTGTCCACATTATTTCTGGCGGTCCGGAAGCGGATCGTCACTTCGGAAAAACAGGCCGGCTCTTCCGGAATCACATATTCCGCACTGGTATCTGTAAAAAGTGCTCTCCTGTTAAATACAGGTCTCATGGCCGCAATGTATTGCTGATTATATTCTGTTCGACGTAATAGCTCCAGATCCATAGTATCTACCCTTTCTGAGACTAATGTCTTACTATCTATATTATGACACTGCTTCTGCCAAAGTGCTTTGTTGTCTTGTGCGCTCCGGCAGTATGACATGTTCCAAGCTCAAAAGCTCTATTTATTATACCCTTTTTCCTTACATCTGACAACTGCCCGCCTCTTTATTCAGCGATTTTTAGACAGTAAAAAGGACAGTCTTGGGAGGACTGCCCTTTTTAGAGAAGGTATTTCTTTCTTATGGGGTATAGCAAAAAACTATATAATGTATTGGGGGGGTTACGAGTATTATAATAGCATGCACTCCTATTTTTGACTATTCTCAAAATTCACAAATATCACAAAAGTGAATATTCATTTTTGTATATTTTTCACAAAATCGGTTTGTACAATACTACCAATTCCACGAAACTCCCGCGAAAACCTTTTCCTATACGAAAAGACCCTCGAATTCTTCTCTGGTGATCTTCTCCTTCTCCAACAGCAGCTGTGCACAGCTATGCAGCACATCCTCATGCTGTAAGATAATATCCTTGGCTTTGGTATAGCAGTCATCGATGATACTCTTGACTTCCTTGTCGATTTCGCCGGATATCTCTTCACTGTGCGCCTTGGCATGCGCCAGATCCTTACCGATGAAGACTTCATCATCGTCATCGTCATAGCAGATGACACCAATATGATCAGACATTCCGTAACGGGTCACCATACGGCGGGCTGTCTTGGTGGCTTTCTTAATATCACTGGATGCTCCGGTGGTAATATCTCCGAAGATGATCTCCTCTGCGATACGTCCGCCCAAAGATACCATGATATCCTGGAGCATACGGCTCTTGGTGGCGAACATCTCATCCTTTTCCGGCAGGGGCATGGTATAACCGGCAGCTCCCACTCCGGTCGGGATAATGGATACGGTATAGACCGGTCCCACATCCGGAAGTACATGGAACAGGATCGCATGGCCTGCTTCGTGGTATGCAGTGATCTTCTTCTCCTTGTCGGAAATGATACGGCTCTTCTTCTCCGCACCGATTCCCACTTTGATAAAGGCTCTCTTGATATCCTTCTGTGCGATAAAGGAGCGGTTCTCTTTCGCCGCGATAATGGCCGCTTCGTTCAGCAGGTTCTCCAGATCCGCTCCGGTGAAGCCTGCAGTAGTCTGAGCGATCTGCTGCAGATTCACATCATCCCCCAGAGGTTTGTTCTTCGCATGTACTTTCAAAATCTCTTCTCTGCCACCGATATCCGGGGTTCCCACCGCTACCTTACGGTCGAAACGACCGGGACGCAGGATTGCAGGATCCAGAATATCCACACGGTTGGTGGCCGCCATAACGATAATGCCCTCATTGACGCCGAAACCGTCCATTTCTACCAGTAACTGGTTCAGGGTCTGCTCTCTCTCATCGTGTCCTCCGCCCATACCGGTACCACGCCGTCTTGCCACGGCATCGATCTCATCGATAAATACGATACAAGGTGCATTATGCTTTGCTTCTTCAAACAGGTCACGCACACGGGAAGCGCCCACACCAACGAACATTTCCACGAAATCGGATCCGGAAATGCTGAAGAACGGTACTCCGGCTTCTCCGGCCACTGCCTTGGCTAGCAAGGTCTTACCGGTTCCGGGAGGGCCCTCCAACAGGACACCCTTGGGGATTCTGGCTCCGACACCGGTGTATTTTCCCGGCTCCTTCAGGAAATCAACGATCTCCTCCAGTTCTTCCTTTTCCTCTTTCAGACCGGCTACCTGAGCGAATGTGACACTCTTGTCACCCAGTGTCATCTTGGCGCGGCTTTTGCCGAAGTTCATCATCTTGCCGTTACCGCCGCCTGCCTGTTGGGCATTCATCATCATGAACAGGAAAATTCCCACCGCCAGCACGACCAGCATCGGCAGCATATAGGTCAGGAACCAGTTCTCCCTTTCAATGTCATTGACCATCGGATCAAACCCATACTCACGTACCAGGGTCTCCAGTTCTGTAATGTCCGTTGCGTACAGCTTATGAGATACACCGTTCTTCATCTGGATCTCCAGATATCCGGTAGGTGCTTCTCCGTTGGGCTGCACCACGACTTCCGATACATTGCCGGCATCCAGATCCGCAATGAACTCCGCCTTGGTGTATTCATCTGTACGGTTGTTCAACAGGTTGAGGCCGAAGATCACCAGAAGCAGAAGTATGATAAATATAAAATATGAATTGATTGTTTTGCCGTTTTGTTTCAACTTCACGGGCCTCCTACATCTTTGTATTGCTTAATCGAATTCTACCACACCGATGTAAGGCAGATTACGATATCTCTGATCATAATCCAGACCATAGCCCACTACAAACTCATCGGGAATATTAAATCCGGTATAATCCACATGGACATCGATCACTCTTCTCTCGGGTTTGTCCAACAGAGTGCACAGACGTAAAGAAGCTGGACCTCTGTCCTTCAGCATCTCCAGCAGATAGCTCAGGGTTCTTCCGCTGTCCACGATATCCTCTACTACAATAACTTCCTTATCTTTCAGAGATTCGTCCAGATCCTTCACGATCTTGACTACACCGCTGGACTTGGTATCGCTGCCATAGCTGGATACAGACATAAAGTCCAGAGATACGGGAACAGTGATACGCTTTGCCAGTTCACACATGAAAAAGCTGCCACCCTTCAGTACACATACAAGGTGTACCTGCTTACCCGCATAATCCTTGCTGATCTGCTCACCGATCTCCTGGATTCTCTTATCTACTTCCTCTTCTGTCAACAGTACTCTGATATGCTCTGCCATTTTCTTTTGTCTTTTCGCTTTTAAGCGAACTCCTTTCTTATTAATTGTACCTTTAAAATACGTTTTGTATTCTCCGTTACTTTATAATATTCGCTGATACGGTATCCCACGACCCACAGTACATGCTCTCCCTCTGCCAGGATCGGCAGTCTGTCGCGTTCCGCCTGTGGGATCTTTTGATCGACCAGATAACTTTTCAGCGATTTATGGATCATCCCGCCTCTGCCGTCAGCAATGGTCAGATAGTCACCCGGCTTTCTTGTCCGTATCACCGGACATTTTTTTATTTTATCATAATCAAACCATTTCGTATACTGATTTGTGGGAACTTCTTGGTTTTTTTCAAGGGCAGCGGACAGGTCACATACACAGTATTCCACCGTTCCCGCTTCGCATTCCACTGTCCCTGTCTGTCCGGGAGACAGCTGCAGAGTTGGTTGATATTTCTCAGCCACTTCCGTCTTCTCCAAAAGCTCCCTGTCTGTTCTCTCTACTGTCAGCAGGACTTCCTCATATTGCCGTCTGCCCCGGATGCCGAACGGAAGACAGATCTGCCGGTTGCCTTCCCTGGTAAACAAGGTCAGCAGCTCCTGAATATGCTGGTAAGTGATGTCTTTCTGCCCGGGAGACAATTGCTTCACTTCTTCATACAAGAGGCGCTTACGGATCACAGGATGCAGCGCCAGAAACGGTTCCACCGCAATACAGATCACCGCGTTCCGGCTGTCCCCCGTCTCTGCGGACTCTCCGTCACCGTCCGTTGCCCGGATACATCGGCCAGCTGCTTCTTTTGTCTGCAGTTCCAGATAGTCCTCCGTCTCCGCCAGCAGCTCCGCCGTCTGATTCATATGCGCTACACACCCCTTTACAATATTCTGCTCCGCATAAGGCAGAATATGATGCCGAATACGATTTCTGGTGTAGTCATCCTCCTCATTGGTGGCATCCTTGCAATAGGCAATTCCCCGCTGTTGTAAAAACTTCTCGATCTCCCACCGTTCCAGACATAGGAGCGGTCGTATAATCCGATCTCTCACAGGCAAAATGCTGGCCAGTCCCCGGATTCCACTGCCCCGGAACAAATGGAACAGCTGGGTCTCGCTGCGGTCATTGCTGTTGTGGGCCACTGCGATCTTCGTGGCTCCCCACTCCTTTGCCGCCTTTTCAAACGCCTCATATCTCGTTCTGCGCCCGGCTTCTTCCTCAGAGATTTTCTCCATGCGGGCTCTGTTCCTTACCTCTGCCCTGGTCAGGAAAAAAGGGATTCCTCTCTCCTCGCAGAGCTGCTCCACATACTGGGCATCTTCTCCGGCCTCCGCGCGAATGCCGTGATCCACATGCACTACGGCAATGTCTGTAGGTACTTCCTTCTGCCATTCCAGCAACAAAAATAAGAGGCAAACCGAGTCTGCCCTCCAGAAACCTCGGCTACCACACGGTCGCCGGCCTGCAGCATGTGATGCTCTCTGATATATGCAAATACTTTTTCTCGCGTATCCATCCATGTATTCATGTTTTTACTCTATCCTAATTATGGGGAAAAATCAAGGCGGCATCACGTGTTTTCCCACAGGCAGAGCACAAATACCGTCATATCGTCCCGAATCCGTCCCTCTGAGGCACAGATGGCATAGGACAATATTTTCTCTGCGATCTCCTGCGGGTTCTGTTCCTGCAGCCCTTCCAGCACCTGTGCCATGCGCTCTTCCCCGTCTTCCATCATATCCAGAACCCCGTCCGTCATCATGACCAGCAGATCTCCCGGCCGGATCTGACACATCTGTCGTTCTATCTGCACTTTTTGAAAAATACCTAACGGCAGGCTTTCGCCGCCGACACAGAGAACCCTTCCGGAGGTCTTCCAGAACGTGGCAACACCGCCCACCTTGCAGATCTCACATTCGCCGGTATACAGATCCAGGCTGCAAAGGTCTATCGTAGGATGATCGTCCTCTTCATTTTGTGCATACAACGCGGAATTCAGGAGATTCACAGATGCCTCGGTCCCGAAGCCAGCCTCCAGCATTTTTTCCATGAGATCCATGACTCTGCCGCTGCCCCGGCTGGCATCCTCCCCGGAGCCTGTCCCATCAGACAACAGCAGGATCAGCTTCCCTTTTTCCGATTCCATGGTGGCATACTGATCCCCCGAGACTTTCTCCCCTTCTTTTACCGCCCGGCTCACCCCCGTCAGTGCTATGTATTTCGGTTCCTCTGTGAACAGAAAACAATGCGGCTCCTGCTCCACGAGATAAGGGCTTCCTGAAGAGACCTGCAGCTTTTTTCCCAATAATACCGTCAGCATGTCCGCCACCTGTGCCGCCTTATAGTTCCTTTTTTCAGTGGACAGTGTCATACTGATCCCTGCTTCTGTCCCGGAGCTGCTACCGTCCTTCTCCACATAGCAGAGGTCTCTGGCGATGATCCCTTCACTCTTGAGCGCCTGTACCAGGCTTTTCCTCTTTTTCTCTTCCAGCGGACAATACCCCAGTTCCTCTCCTGCCACCCGTTCCATGATCCGGGCCACTTCCTGCAGATGGTCTCCCATGATCTGTCTGCTCTGCCACAGCATACATTTTTCCAGAATATTCTGCCTGTCCTCTCCTGTAATCTGTATCTCCTGCCGAAAGCTCTTCCCCAGTTCCTCAAAACTCTCCGCATATCCCATCAGTTTCTGTCTGCACAGCAGTGAGATCTGTGCACACTGTTCTCTCTCCAGCCGTTCCTGCTCCTTTTTCCCTATGATCATGGCATCCTCCCCTTTCTGTTTTCACGATTATAGGGCAGTTTTCCTCTTCCTTTTGTCAAATCGAGGGAGGGAGAGACTTCATTTTTTGCGACAAAAAAAGCAGGTTCACTGTTGAGAAACAGTTTCCCTGCTTAATCGTCTTCCTGAAAAAGGATCTCACCTTCGTATACCAGTCCCAGCTTATCCTTCGCCACCTCTTCCACATAAGCTTTCGTCTGAGTGTACTTACCGAATTCCTCGATCTGTTCCGCTCTGGTCTGCTCTGCTTCGATCTGCGCGCCAAGGCTTGCAATCTGGGTATCATAGCCCGCAATCTTCTGTTGTAATTCCACGCTCCGCACCGCAACGACCACCATGATCATCAACACGACCAGGGTCACCAGGAACATACTGAACCGGTTCTGGTGTCTCTTGCGGTAGGCTGCTTTTCTTCTTGCCATACGCGCATCTCCTTTTAATGAATATTTTAAGCATTTTCCTAAGTATAGTCAACTGCTTTTTCAGCCAATTTCCCGTTATCCGCAAGGCTTTCCGGATTGGGTGCAGAAGAGTATTCAGGCCCAGTGCCACATACTTTACAAAAAAGGGACTGATTGTCCTGTGATACAGGTACATTCCCGCCAATGCCCCCAGCACGGCAAACCATCGCAGGTTCCCGTTACTTTCATGAAACATCAGCAGAAAGACCTTTCCCGCACAGTAGATCCAGAATGCCAGATCTTCCAGAGATACCATGCTGGTACTGTGAGCGAACACTCTTCGCAGGATCCGCAGAATATCATACAGAAAAGTGATCCCCACACCCAGCAGAAAGGAATGCAGCAGAAAACATTTTCATCCATCAGCGGAACAGCCTGCCCAGGAAGGATTCCTGTTTTTCTCCGGATGCTGCGGTATCCGAATATACAAGGCTGTCGATCCGGCCGTCAATATCCACTTCCCCCTTGTCTAATGTCAGGCGGTTCACATGGAGCTCGTTGCCACGGATCATCAGCATCCCCTGTTCCGTCTCCAGCAGGATCTCCCGCAGATCAAAGGAAAGGACGTCATTTACCCCATTCACGGTACATGTCCGTCTGTTGGTCATGGTCACTTTATGCATACGTCCTGTCGCGTTTAAATCTTCCATTCTCTCCATAGCCTCCCATCCTCCGCTCCTTCCGGAACCGGACTTACAATGTATTGTATGGGAAAATGTGGAAATTTATACATAGAGAACCTGATATTATATATAACGGAAAAGTTCTTTGGCTTCTTCTTTTTTCACGGTCTCCTGTACATCCAGGACCTCGACTTTTACTTCCTTGTTGCCGAAAGAGATGGAAATGATATCTCCCTCTTTGACATTGGCGGATGCCTTTGCCGGCTTATCATTGATCAGCACTCTGCCGCTGTCGCAGGCCTCATTAGCCACAGTACGGCGCTTGATCAGTCGGGATACCTTCAAATATTTGTCTAATCTCATGCTTTTAACCTCACGATCATCCGTTTCTGAAAAACAAAAGAGACCCGAAAGGTTGTCCTATCGAGTCTCTGAAAATTCAGCTTCTATTATGCGTTCAGCATATCCTTTAATGCCTTACCAGCCTTGAACTTAGAGCCAGGAAGCAGCGATTCTCGAGGATTTCTACCCTCTCTAGCTGCTCTGCTGGATACTTCGAAAGTACCGAAGCCAACTAACTGAACCTTACCATCCTTCTTTAACTCTTCAGCAACAACATCTGTGAATGCCTTTAATGCCTTCTCTGCGTCCTTCTTGGAAAGACCTGCCTGATCAGCCATAGCTGCAACTAATTCTGTTTTGTTCATATTGAACTCCTCCTGTAATGAGTTTTCGTTATTAATTTTACGCTCGAAAATAGTTCTTTTGAAACGTCTATACATATATATATCTGTTTTTATCCCTTTTGTCAAGGTTTTTCCGCATATTTACGGCATTTCTTCCCCTCCCGGAAAGGATCATTCTGTCGATGAAGAGCTGGCCGTCAGGTCTACAAATGAGTAGGATACATCCTTTTCTTCTTCATCCACCTGTACCGTATAACTTCTGGTTTCATAACCGGATTTTCGCAGGGTGATCACATGACTTCCTGAGGTCTTCTTAAAACTGCAGGGGGAAATTCCCACATAGTTGCCGTCCAGATATACCTCCACATTTTCCGGAGCATCAATATGCACGCGGTAATAGGTCGTAGTCGTATCTGCGGTGGAGGTAGATTCCGTTGCGGAAGAGCTGGAAGAACTGCTGCTTTCCGTACTGTCTTCACTGTCGGAGTCCGCCTTATCCAGCTGGACATCCACTCCCGCGGATTCCTGCCCCACCCTGAGATACTGTGTAAGCGACTTATAGCCGTCCGCCTTCGCTATGATCTGATGAATACCGTATTCCAGCGTGATCGGCTGAGAGGCATCCACCTGACTTCCATCGATATACAATTCTGCATCGGAAGGATTCAGGGAAAACAGCACCATACCGTACTGTGCCTCTGCCACTTCCAGATCACCGATATCCAGTGTTGTTTCCTCGTTGCGGTTGATTACGACATTTTTCGTGCCGCCACCTCCGTTATAGCTGATATCTACCTGATAGCTTCCCTCCGGCACAGTCACCAGCATGTCCTCTGTGATCCGTACGATCTGTGTCTGGCCGATTTCCAGCCAGCCGCCCACAAAGTTCTCATCATTGACCAGTCTGAGGTATCCATGGCCTTTTTCCACCGTTACGCTGAGCACTGTGCTGTCAATGCCGTGAAATGTCAGGATATCCGCCGGATTCAGATCCATTTTTTCAATGCTGTGTCCCTGGGAAAAATACTGGGTATCCTTAGACAGCTGGAACACCTCTTCCCCGATGGCCACCTCATTCCGTACGGTATTCATCTCGTAGTGCTCCACATCTTCATACTGCCATGCTGTCTGCGCCAGCTGCATGGAGGTCAGATGCTTCTGACTTTTCAAAAAAGTCACATCCACGATGTCCCCCTCCTGCAGCTGACTCAGGGAAATTGCCTTTCCATATTTATCTGCGAACCGCGTTGTTCCGTCCATGGACAGCGTGTAGCGTTTGCCTAGATCCAGATTTAACAGTGTGACAGTGTTGTCAACATTATTGATATCCACCAGTACCGCCGTATCTGCGGAATCATAGCTGTCCGGATTAGTGACAACAAAGCCGGTATCTATCCGCTCTGCCTGTGCCGTTGGCGTAGGTGTTGCCGCCGTCCCGGAGGATGCTGTCTGCCCGCATCCAGCAAATGACATTGCTGTCACAAATAAAAGGATTACCACTGTCTGTTTCGTTTTCGAATACTTTTTGTCTTCGAATCTTTTCAACGTTTTTGCTTCTCCTTTGTCTCCTGACGCTGCGATCCTGCCGCAACGTCTCTTCCGTTGTCTGCCGTTCATTGCCCGGCTTTTATCTTTGCAGCAGTTTCAGGAATTTCTTTCTGGCCGCTTCCTGTTCCAACAGGCGGTCCAGTTTCTCCTGATTCTTCTCCGGGATCCAGGCCTTGCCGGAATTATAATAAAAGTTTACGATCTTCCACAATTTTTCAGGATAGGACAGGCGGTAGAACAGATCCTGTCTCTCATAGGGCTTTAACGGTCTGACACTTTCATAAGCCGCCAGAAGCACTCTGCCCCATTCGGCATCCCATTCACTTTTTTCCAAAAGCTTACGCAACAGCAGATACAGGTCTCTCACCGGCCCGTCTGCCTGACATTTTTCGAAGTTTACCAGGAAAAATCCTCGGTCCTGCCGCAGAATATTATGATATTGGTAATCTCCGTGGCAGAAACACAGCGGTACTTCCTCTCCGCTATCGGAGGCAGCCAGCTCGATCTCTTTCCATTCTTCACACAGTTGTCTTGCTTCCTCTAAAAAAGGATCAATCACTGCAGACAACCGGATCTCGAACCAGGTCTTCTGGCTGCGCTGTTTCAAGAACCTGCGGGCTCTCTTGAGCTCCCGGTTATGCTTCTCATAGTCCCGGCTGGGGAGATATCTCTCTATGACCGGTGCCGAAGTCTCCTCCGTCTCCGGAAATACCGGTGTAAATTCCAGATCACCGTGCAGTCTCGCCAGAAGCCGCATGGCTTCCATACATTCTTCCCTGTCACGGATATTACATTCTCGGCCTTCCCACCAGGTCTTCAGAATATATCTGACACCGTCCCGGTCTGTCACCGATAACGCGCCTTCCTTTGTGGCAAGCAATCGCTCCGCAGGAACGGTTCCCCGTTCCTCCAGGTGCTTCAGGACCTGCTCCTGCAGACGCAGCTGTTCCTCGCGTCCTGTATATTCCTTGAAGATCAGGCAGCCCTGCTGTGTATCGCACAGAATCGCTCCCCTTCCTTTTCGGGTACGCAATACTTCTATCTCATACTGCTCCAGCAGTGCCACTGCTCTGTCATTCACTTACAATCCCTCCTAAGATACGTCCTTAACCGTTTTCCGGTTCCTACGCTATCTTATGAGGAAAGCCTGTAAAGTATGCTCAATCTTTGTCTGCCGACAGTTCCTTTACCTTTTCCAGCAGCTGTTCTCTGGTATTCTGCTCGGGATGTTCCAATACCAGTTCCAGCAGCTGTTGCAGCATCTCTCCCAGCTCTCTGCCCGGTTTCATACCGGTGTCGATCAGATCCCTGCCGGTGACCGCCAGTGTTTTCAGGGAGACGCACTGCTTCTTTTCCAGCATTTCCTGATACAGTTTCTTCCAGAGTTCGAGATTCTCCAGTTTTTCTGTTCTCAGGTAATCGCTCTGTGCCAGAATATCTGCCCGTTTCACCGGGAACAGCAACGGGAAAATATCTTCCCCGATCTTATTCACCGCCCGGCGGACAATCCGCAGATCCGGTATCACATCATTGCCATAATCATGGTATCTCACCAGACGGGTGACCACCGCAACGGTATCATTATCAAATCGCAGTCTCCGCAGAATCTTCCGCGCCATCTCTTCTCCCACCGCCGGATGTCCATAGAAATGAGTGATTCCGTCTTCATCCACAGTAAGTGTGGCCGGCTTGCCGATGTCATGGAACAGCATGGCATAACGCAGATTCTTGTCCGGCCCGATCTCCATAAGTGCATGTAATGTATGCTCACCCACATTGTATTTATGATGCTTGTGCTTCTGCGATGTCTCCATCATGGCATCGAATTCCGGTAGGATCACCTTGGTGACACCCATGTCATAAGCTTCTCTGAGGGTGTCGGGATGAGGGGACACCAACAGTTTAGTCAGTTCCACCTGAATCCGCTCCGCACTGATCTTCTGCAAAGTCGGTGCCAGCTTCCGGATTGCCGCCTCAGTATCTTCGTGGATCTCGTAGCCCAGCTGGGCTGAAAAACGAATTGCCCGCATGATCCGCAGCGCATCTTCTCCAAAACGTTCCTCCGGGTTGCCTACGCATCGGATCAGCTTCGCCTCGATGTCTTTTAATCCGCCGAAAATGTCGATCAGGCCTTCCGTTTCATTATAAGCCATGGCATTGATGGTAAAATCCCGGCGTTTCAGGTCCTCCTCCAGGTTCGGAGTAAACGTCACTTCTTTGGGATGTCGGCTGTCTTCGTATTTTCCATCCACACGGTAGGTCGTAATCTCAAAGCCTTCCTTGTCCAGCATGACGGTTACAGTGCCATGCTGGATTCCGGTGTCGATGGTGCGACGAAACAGCTGCTTTACCTGCTCCGGTCTCGCCGAGGTGGTAATGTCCCAGTCCTCCGGGCATCTGCCCAGAATGGAATCCCGCACGCAGCCGCCTACCACATAGGCTTCAAATCCGGCATTCTGTATGGTTTCTATGATATATTTCGCTTTTTCAGGTATTTGTATCTGAATCATATATATCCTCTTTTGCAAAAATCACATACGCTCATTGCTCTGTGAGTTTTCGCTTGTTACTGCTTTGTGTCTATTGTTTGTTTCTAAGAAAGGCTATGCCTGCTCCGGGTTCATGATGAACTTATCGATGACTTCCACCAGTCCGTCTTCATCGTTGGTGCCAGTGATATAGTCCGCCGCATCCTTGACCGCCAGCTGGGCATTCCCCATTGCTACGCCGGTTCCCGCATATTCGATCATGGAGATGTCGTTGTAACCGTCCCCGCAGCAGATCGCATTCTCTCTGGTCAGTCCCATGCCTTCCAGCATATGATCCAAAGAGGTGGCTTTGTTCACATCTTTCGGCATGATCTCGATGAAATAGGGTTCGGAACGGTAGATGCTTGCCACATCGCTGTATTTTTCCTGCAGCTGTTTCTCCAGCTCCGGTGCGATCTCTTCCGGTGCTGTCATCAGGCATTTATTAATATCGAAATTCACATATTCGACGAAATTGTCAACGACCTTTATAGGAATTCCGTTGATTCTGGCTTCCAGCTGCACATAGTCATCCGGCTCGAACGCAGAGATGACGCCAGGACCCTGATAAGTGATCAGTCCGCAGCCATTCGCTTTGGCGAATTCGTACAATCCGGGCACAATGGACAGGGGCAGTGTTCTCTGATAGACCACTTCTCCTGTCTTACACTCCACGATACGGGCTCCGTTAAATGACAGTAGGTATCCGCCGTATTTTTTCAGTTCCAGCTCCTCTTCGCATTTCCGCATGCCGGGGGTGGGACGACCCGAAGCCAGGATCACCTTGTGACCATGCTGTAAAATATTCCAGATTCCCTGTTTGGTAGCTTCCGTGATCTCTTTTTTTGAATTGGTCAATGTTCCGTCAATATCCAGTACCAGAACTTTTTCCTGCATGTTTATTCATACCTTTCTCAAAGTTATTCTCTGTTCAGCTCACGTAACTGGCAGAGTCACATTATCATGTTTCCCGCCCTTTTGCGACTATTTTTGCTCATAACCTAACAGTACCTGTCTCTTCTGCTTGTGCAGTGAAACAGGTACTTGTCTGTTGTCTATGTTCTGTTCCTGAGCAAGCTTTACTGTGCCTGTGTTGCGGTCTCTTCGGTAGCAGCAGTCTGCTCCTCGGTGATCTCCTGGGTCTCTGCGGTCGCGGTCTCAGCGGCTGCGGATTCCTCTGCCTGCACCTTCAGGTAATTCAGTTTACCCTTGGGATCCTCTACTGTTACATCTGCGGTAATATCCTGCATATGCTGACTCATTGTATCGGATACCAGCGTATTCTTGATGTTGATCTTCCACTCGGGCTGATCCTGTCCGATGTAGTAAAGTACATAGGTGGTGTCACTGACAGTGATGGCTACGGTATCTCCTGCCTGACGGCTGTTGTCGAAGATCCAGTTGCTCAGCTCCTCTGTCATACCGGTCTTGGTCACCTGCTCGAACAGACCGCCGTTTTCTACTGCAGAAGTATCCTGTGTATACTTCTTGCACAATTCTGCGAAGCTGTCCTCGGTAGCTGCACCGCTCTTCCACTCCTCCAGGATCTCTTCACCGGTCTTATCCTCGGTGGGGATGATCACACGTACATCTGCGGAAGGAGTCTCATCCAGATATCTCTTCTCAAATGCCACGGCATAGTAGCAATGGCTGTTGTCGTTAGTAATGACGGTGGTGTCTCCTGCCTTTCTGGCATCATCAAACAGCCAGTCGGAGATCAGGTAGTTCACGGAAGACTTCTTCTCATTCTCGTGTGCTTCGCCGTCTTTTGCCACGGTCTTCTCCGCATCATCTGCCAGTACCTTGGCATCTTCCATTGCCTTTGCGATCTCAGCATCGGAAGGCTGGTAAGCGGTATCCTGTGTGCTGTCAGTAGCTGCGGTTCCATCAGTGGTACCTGTGGTATCGGCAGCAGTCTCCTCTACGGGATCTGCCAGTTCGGTAGGCTCGGTGGGCAGATCAGCTTCGATCGTGGTCAGGCGATAGTCTACGGAATCGTAGGTTGCCTTATTTTCCTCATAATAGCTCTGGATCTCATCATCACTGGGAGCATTGTCCTCCTGCAGCTTCTGATAATAAGCGTTCATTACCATGTCGTTCTTCACATATTCTTCGATACGGCCCATGGTTGCATAGCTTCCGTAGATGGAACGTACATATTCCTTCTCGGAGATGCCTGCGGATGCAGCGGAGGTTTTGATGGTCTCCTTGAAAGTGTTGTACTCATCCGTGGTATCGTAGGTGAAGCCGGCTGCTTTGGCTTCTGCCATCAGCGCCTTATTCTGCTTCAGGCTCTCTACAGCATTCTGCTCAAAATAGTCCTGCCAGGTCAGAGTATCGGAATACATCTGGGTGGACAGATCCTTGCTGGTATCCAGTCCGAAGTATGTCAGATAGCTGCCGTACTGGGTGATATAATTGTTCTTGGTCAGGTTGTATTGGTAATCGAACTCTACCTTGTTTACAGCTTCTCCATTGACCACCACATAGGTCTCATGAGTTGCCAAATAGGTACGGATGGGGAAAGATGCTACCAGACATACCAGAGCCACAAGCACTACGATGCCGATGGCCGTGCTGATGCGCTCTTCCTTTTTCTCCTTTTCCTTCTCCTCTTTACGCTTCTGTACCTTACGGTCATATTTGGTCATGACCTTCTGTTCTGTTTGTTCTTTATTTTCTGTAACTTTTTCATTCTTAGACATTGCTTACATGTCTCCTTCCTGGTGTCTTAAGTCCCAATGACTCCTTATTTTACCGTATTTCTGCGGAAAAGAAAGCTATTTCACATATTTTTCAAGTTTTTCCACGATAACACATCCGCTCAAATACTTTTCCGATCATATTAGTGTAAAATCACTTGCACAGCTTCAGATAGCTCTTCCACGCCTCTGTAAAATCGGCATCCATCTTCACCTTGTACTGTAGTGCAGTCTGTGAATAATTAATCGAAGTCAATCCAGGTGGGGCTTGTACTCCCGCCCAGACGGCTCCATGCCTGCTTTCTCTCGGCCGGGGTCAGCTCCGGGTGCTCATAGACGATATGCTGGAACTCATCCACCATACAGCCGTAAGGAATAAACGCAGCCGCATCCTCCAGATGCATTTCCACGTAATCCTGCGCTCTGTTGCCGAAGAACAGGTTCATCCACTTTTCCGTGAAAATTCCATGGACATGGAATGGATCTCTGCAGTCTCCATGCCGATATCCGCATGCTCTCTGATAGGATCCTGTGCAGCGAGATACCCCTGAAACGCATGACCACACTCATGCGTGATGACGTCCACATCACCGCTGGTACCGTTAAAGTTAGCGAAGATAAACGGTGCATGGTAGAGAGGCAGATAGGTCATGTAACCGCCAGCTTTCTTGGTCTTGCGGCCCAATACGTCAAACAGTTGGTTCTCCATCATGAAATCAAAAAATTCCGCAGTCTCCGGGGACAGCTCACGGTACATCTTCTGGCCTGCTGCCATGATCTCTTCCGGGGTGCCGGTGGGCGCCGGGTTGCCGTCCTTGAAATATACCTGCTCGTCGATATAGCTGAGCTTCTCCAAACCCAGACGTTGTCTTCTGCGGTCATGCAGTTTTTCCGCGAAGGGTACGAAATACTCCTTGATCTGCCTGCGGAAAGCTTCTACCTCGTCCTTGCCGTAGCAGTTGCGGTTCATGCGGTAATAGCCCAGTTCCAGATAATTTTCATATCCCATGGTTCTGGCCTGCGCGGTACGGTTTTTCACCAGTTTATCGTAGATGGTATCCAGCTGTTCCTCATTTTCCAGGAAAAACGCGCTCATCTTCTCCCATGCCTGTCTGCGGACATTGCGGTCGGAATTCACCAGATAGGGCCGTAACAGGGACAGATTCAGTTCCCTGCCGTCGAAGTCGATCTTCGCACCGGCGATGAGCTTATCATACTCCATAGTCAGGGAATTCTCCTCCTGCATCAGCGGGATCAACGCCTCGCTCATGGACTTCTGTGCCAGCTCCATATTCTTGAACGCTACCGGACCGATCTTCTCCTCCAGATAAGCTCTGTAGGGGGATTCATATAATTTCTTCTGATAAGCCAGCACCAGATTGCTGAATACCGGTCCCTGCTCATCGTAGTATTTATGCTCTTGCTCGTAGAATTTATCGGAAGTATCGATGTCGAAGCGGATATTCGCAATGGTCATCAGCGTCATGACACGGTCCGTCAGCGCATAGTACTTCTGATGCACCTCGAACTGCTCCTCCCCGCTCTTCGCCGCATCCAGCTCCCGGATCAGTTCTCCCATCTCCTCCTGTACTTTGGCAAAATCTATTCTCTCGTAAGGCATGTCCTGAAATTTCATAATTATAGTAACCCTCTCTTTCTGTGTCCTTAGGAACCTATACTGCTTATCTTACCCCAAAATGCCGGGAAAGTAAAACTTTAGAAGCGTTCTGTAACATTTTTCTGCTTGTCATTATAAGGACCTTATGATATGGTGGTATTGGAAGTAATTTTTCTTCTTTCAAAAATTCTTATAGACCCGTCAGTGGTCAAAGTTTTCCCTTATTATTTATTTTATATGGAAAATATTTGTTTTATTGCATCATTTATTTCGTTTTTTTATTGATTTAGGGTTTGAAATTATAGAAAGGAGTTTTATGGAGTTAAAACAAAATAATATAACCAGCAACTATTTCTCGGAGGAGTATTTGATGAATACTGTGTCGAGATTCTGGAAAAATTTTGTTGCGGAAGAAATTTCGTATGGGAATGCGATAGCTGCTGCGACGGGGAAGGTGGCTGTGGCAATACCGGCTTCCGGAAAGCGGAATTATAAGGATCGGTGTTCCGGAAAATATTTCATGACAAGGAGAAGCTGCTCTCGCTGTACAATGCGCTGAATCACTCGCATTATGAAGATCCGGAGCTACTGCATATTACAACTTTGGAAAATGCGGTTTACCTAAGCTTGCAGAACGACCTGTCATTTGTGGTGGATTTTGATCTATGGTTTTTTGAGCACCAGTCCACCCTGAATCCCAATATGCCGTATCGCTTTTTGCTGTATCTGGCAAGTGAATATTCAAAGATGAGCACAGATGACCTGCTTTATTCCAACAAGTTACAGATGCTGGATACTCCACATTTTGTAGTGTTTTATAACGGAACGGATCCTCTCCCGGAATACAGCACCCTGAAGCTGTCCAGCGCCTACCGGAATAAGGAAGAGACTCCTCAGCTTGAATTACAGGTACAGGTAATCAATATCAATCTCGGGTTCAACTCCGAGCTGATGGATGCCTGCCAGATTTTAAAGGAGTACGCCCAGTTTGTCGCAGAAGTCCGTGAGCAGGCAAAGGTGTATCCAAACCGGCAGGCCATCGTTCAGGCCGTGGATGTGTGTATTAAGAAGGATATTTTAAAGGAATTTTTGCTTGAGAATAAGAAGGAGGTTATTGATATGGTGTTTTTCGAGTATGACGCTGAGGCGGAAAAGAGAGTTATTTACAGGGATGGCGTACAGGAAGGCAGAGCTAAATCGATTGTTCAATTATGCAAAACCTTTGGTATGTCAAAGGAAGATATCATCCAAAAATTAGAAAATGATCTCTATCCCTCCGAAAGCTGCTATTGACTACTATGAAAAGTATTCAAAGGAATTGGAAATAAGCTGTTAACAGCACAAATTCATCGATTTCCTACATTTATCTAAAGTTTTACAGGAAGTCCTTATGATGGCTTTACAAGTGCAAAAATATTAGAAAGTAAAAGGGCAGCCCATCATGGACTGCCCTTTGGTTCTTACATAACTCTTACAGATATGGTTCGTTCCTCTGAGGAAACAACCTGATCTCAGCTTAAGCTTACTGTAACAGAGACAGTACGCCCTGGTTAGACTGGTTAGCCTGAGCCAGCATAGCCTGACCTGCCTGAGCCAGGATGTTGTTGTTGGAGTACTTAACCATCTCAGTAGCCATATCGGTATCACGGATAGCGGACTCTGCGCTGGTGGTATTCTCTACAACGTTATCCAGGTTGTTGATGGTGTGCTCCAGACGGTTCTGAACAGCACCAAGTGCGGAACGCTGTGTGGATACTTTCTGGATTGCAGATGCAATAGTATCGATTGCTGCATCGGCATTCTTGGAATCCTTACCGTCAACTTTAAGATCCTGTACTCCGATTGCTTTTGCGCTCATAGAAGAAATCGTCATTTTAATCTTATTATTAGAAGTAGAATCTGCTCCAACATGCAAGTCCAGCTCTACATCTTCAGGAATATAAGTTGCATCGTAAGCGTTTACTGTCGCTTCCCCGTTTGCATCTACCTTAATCGTTGCTTTAATGTCTTCACCAAACTTGTAACCAGCTGTAGCAATTTGGGCTGCATCGGGATCTGCAGCATAATTAATTTTAGATTCACTCAAATTTGCATTTTTTTCAAATTTCTTGGTTAAAGTAACCGTGTCACCAGCAGCAGGTGCAGCTCCTGTTGTCCAAGTAATACCAGCATCATTCAGTTCTTTGTCGGAATATGTTGCATTACCGGCATCTGTCCAGGTTCTTACGCCCTGAGCGTCAACGGCTGCAGTTAATGTAAGCACACCATCAGGAGCATTTGTGGTATTATTCAGCGCATCAGCCAATGCAGAAGTTTTTAGCTTTGTGTCGTCAACTGTGACTTTATCTTTCGCAGTTCCATCCTTAACAACACCTACAGTGCCAAGTACAACATCCCCTGCCTCTACCTTGGTTCCAGCATTTATGGTTGCTGCTACTCCTGCAATAGTAGCTGATGATGCAGTATTGCCTACTTTTCCTGTCGTTTCGCCTTTCAGCAGATATGTCTCATTGAACTTGGTTGTCTCAGATACTCGATCAATCTCCGTTACTAACTGATCAATTTCGTTCTGGATATAGCTTCTGTCTGTTTCGGAATTAGTTCCATTAGCAGACTTAACTGCCAGTTCATTCATTCTCTGTAACATATCCTGAACTTCGTTCAGAGCACCTTCAGCGGTCTGTACTGCACTGATACCGTCCTGTGCATTGGAAGAAGCCTGTGTCAGACCTCTGATCTGCTTTCTCATCTTCTCACTGATGGACAGGCCTGCTGCATCATCAGCTGCACGGTTGATCTTGTAACCGGAAGACAGTTTCTCGGTGGATTTTGCCTGAGAAGCGGTGGTCAGACCTAACATTCTGTTAGAGTTCATAGCTGTAAGATTGTGTTGTACTACCATAATAATTTACCTCCTTGTATTACTGCCCAATTCCTTTTGCGGCAGTGTGCGTATCTGTATTGTTATTGAGAAATCCTTTTCTCCCAGATACTTGTTTTTAGTTTTATAGTAACCGGAGTAGGAGCTTCCCTGTCGGGCCCTGACAGAGCCGCTCTTCCTCCGGTTATTACCATATGAAATTATTTGTCCGCATTTCCCTTTGTGATGATCACATTTGACTTCTTGCGGTACTTCTCCGGGTGCTCTTCTTCCGCATAATATTTAGGAAGCTTCGCTCTCTCCTCCGGATCGTGATCTGGTTTCTAATACCGTGCTTCGCACGATGTTCTCTCTCGGTGCATCGATCATGATACGGAGATGATTCTTAGTTCCTCCCAGGAACACGATCTTGATATTGTCATTGATCATCAGGTATTCTTCCGGACTAACGGTCAGACGCAGCATATAATAACCTCCTTGCTCTGTTCAGCCTTCCTTGCCTGCTGTTTCTCACTGATGCAACATTTTATTATGGAATGTTGCATTTCCCAAATTCATTTATCATTTCAAGGAGGCCACTATGAGCACAACACAACCTATCCGCAGCAAACAGCTTTTACATGATTTCAAAAACTACTATCTTACCGAACAGCCGGAATTCCGGAATTACACCATTATCCTGATCGGTCTGAACACCGCACTGCGCATCAACGACATCCTTCATATCACCTGGGGTGACGTCTATTGTGGAGAACGCAGACGTTTTTACACTCATCTTCTGATCACAGAAAAGAAAACAGGAAAAGAGACCCGAATCCTGATCAACAAAGAACTTCAGGAAACATTACTGTCCTACCGGACAACACAGCCTTCCATAGCCGACACAGACTACCTCTTCCCCAGCCCCAGAAAAACCGGTTCCCCGCTCTCCCGTTATCAGGCCTATCGCATTGTCCGCAAGGCTGCCGAGGCCGTAGGGATCGAAGACGTGATCCGGTGCCATTCCTGCCCTTCGGCTACCATGCATGGAAAATGGGAACTCCGCCCGCATTGCTGATGGAGATTTACAATCATTCTTCTTTTCAGATCACAAAACATTATCTGGGGATTGAACAGGATGACAAAGATGCTGTATTTCGTGACATAAAGCTATGACATGCGGCTTTTATAATTGCTATAATGATATAAAAAAACGCATTAGCGATTTTTATAAAAAAGACTAAAGTTTTCCCATGGTCAGCCGAAATATGTAGTACAAGACAAAATGCAACATTCCATAATAGCATGTTGCATTTTTCTATTTTAATCCTTTCATTTCTGTGGTATTCTTTTAAAGGCTGCATATTGCTATTTTTCGACAAATATTTCTCTTTTATTGAAACATATGTAACTATTCAGAGCCATGTAAAGATTATCAAATGAGCGTCGAATGCTTGCATTCGTAAGAGCAATTGATAATCTTTATAGGGCGAAGTAACCACATGAGCAAAAGAAAAGCCTCGCAGAGGCGGTTTTGCGAATGGGGTTCTGAATAATTACAAACATATACAGTCAGAATCAGGAGTACACATGAAAAGCTTTATATGTCAAATGTTCTATAAGCAGCGGGCGGCATTCGAACAAAGCTGCGCTTCCAGGGGTAAAGAATATCCTCTTCCGGAAGATGTTTTCCTACAATCGGATATTTTCTATGACGAGAAGCATGTTCCGGCACATCGTCTGGATGTCTACCGTCCCAGGGGACGGGACGGAGAGATTCTCCCGGTCATCGTCAACGTACATGGCGGAGGCCTCCTCATAGGGAACAAGGAATTCAACCGTCCCTTTTGTGCCTCCCTTTGTGAGGCGGGGTATCTGGTATTCAGCATTGAGTACCGGCTGATACCGGACTGTCTCTTCTATGACCAACTAACTGACCTGCATCTGGCACTGGATTTTATCCGGGATCATCTGACGGAATACGGCGGTGACATTTCCCACATATATGCCTGCGGTGACAGCGGCGGTGCCTGTCTGCTGACTTACGGAATCGCCATGCAGCGAAGCACTGCACTGGCACAGGCTGCCGGAGTAACCCCTTCTGACCTGCCAGTCCGGGCACTTGGCCTGGTCAGCGGTATGTTCTATACGAACCGCCTGGATCAGATCGGACTTTTCCTCCCCAGATATCTCTACGGCCGGCATTATAAAAAAAGTGCTTTTGCCCCCTATGTATCTCCGGAGCACCCGGACATCGTGACCAGCCTGCCACCCAGTCTCCTGATCACCAGTGACAACGATAATCTTCAGAGCTATACTCTGAATTTTGAAAAGGCTCTGCGCAGACATCAGATGCCCCATAAACTGATCAACTACCCGAAGGATCCCCGCCTGACCCATGCGTTCAGCGCTTTTTACCCGGATCTTCCGGAAAGCAGGGAAGTGATCCACCATTTGATTCATTTTTTTGAACATACCGGAGATGACTGTAAAGGAGGATACGTATCATGACATACGACGAAAATGTTTTCAAAGAAAAAGCTAATCGGAAAGCCCGTAAGATCTGGATCGTTTTTGCTGTTTTACTGAGTGCCAACTATGGCTCCGATGCGTCCGGGGGATTATATCCCACCACTTCTTACCTTATTTTCCTGGCATTGTGCTGGCTGCCTCTGATCTTCGGCGAAGTGCTGTTACGTGTAAAGGGCTGGGCAACGGAGCTCTACCGCTACGATCGGTCATCGGTTACGGCATCTTCTATACCTTTGTAATCTGTACCACAGCGTCACCCATCGCATTCACTTACATCCTTCCGGTGACAAGCTTACTGGTCCTGTATAAGAACCGGAAATTCATGATCAACTGCGGTATCGTCAACTCTCTGATCATTGTGGGCGCTGCCGTCTACCGCTACATGCTGGGCTTTAACAGTGCTTCCGATATGAAGAATTACCAGCTGCAGCTGTCCTGTATCATCCTGTGTTACATCTGCTATGTCATGTCCATCCGCCATCTGAACGAGTCCGACGGTGCCATGACCGACAGTATAAAAGCCGACCTTCACAGAGTGGTGACCACCGTAGAACAGGTCAAGACATCCAGCAATACCATTCTGGACGGCATTACCGTTGTCAGAGAACTGGCTTCTGAGAACAAGCACGGTTCCGATATGGTCATGCTGGGTATGAATGAATTGACGGATAATAACCATATGCTGCAGGATCGGACGACCTCTTCCACACAGATGACTTCCGACATCCGTGCCCAGGTGGAAAATGTTGTGGCACTCATCAGCGAAATGGTATCTCTGGTCGGGAAAACCGAATCCCATTCCAGTGTCAGTGCAAAAGATCTGCAAAGTTTGGTAAGCACTGCCACCACGATGTCAGAGCTTTCTACGGAGCTGGAAAATGTCCTGCAGAATTTCCAGCAGGAATTTGGCATGGTGAAGCAGGAGACCGGTACCATCGAAAAAATTACAAATCAGACGAACCTGCTGGCCTTAAACGCTTCCATTGAAGCTGCCAGAGCCGGTGAAGCAGGCAAGGGCTTCGCAGTGGTAGCTGATCAGATCCGTACCTTAAGTACTGAAACCCACGCTTCCTCCGGACAGATCAGAGAAGCTCTGTCCCGTCTGGATGCTACTTCCGCTAAGATGACCGCTTCCATTGAAGAGACCTTGAAGCTGATCCAGGTTACCCTGGAAAAGGTAACACATACCGGTGAAAATGTAAATCAGATCGCATCTGATTCCGCACAGCTCGGCAGACATATTCAGGTAGTTGATAACGCAATTAAAGAAGTCGAAAGCTCCAATACCCAGCTGGTATCCAATATGGAACAGGTATCCAACATCGTGGAGACTATCACCGGCTGTATTGCACACTCCAGCCAGACCAGTGAGCGTATGCTCAGTAAATACGAAGAAACCGCTTCCAATATCAACACCATCGAGGATGTCATGGAGAACATGATGTGTGATCTGGGTATCGGCGGCTTCATGGGTATCGAAGATATTCAGCCAGGTATGAAGATCGATCTGAAAGTAGCCGGCCAGGGAGATACGGAATACCTTGGAGAACTGATCGAACAGATTCCGGAGGGGCTGCTGGTATCCTGTCAGAAGGAGCTAGCACTCACAGATACCGCTTCCTGTACCTTACAGATCACCGCAGGCAACATCCTGTATTGTTGGGACAAGGCAGTCATCTCTCCCGCTCCTGAAAAGGGTGCTCATGCCTTCAAAATCATCATTAATACCAGACCCAGGATCAATAACCGCCGTAAATACCCCCGTATGGATCTGAACAATGCCTGCACCATCAAGTTCAAAAATTCTGATACGGAATATGCGGCCACCATGGATAATATCAGTGCCAACGGCTTTGCTTTCCTGGCGACAGACAATATCTTCACCCAGAGCAAGAATGCCTCGATCACTGTCACTATCCATGATTTCGCTCTCCCGGATCACAATGTGCTGGAAGGACGTATCATCCGCTGCTCCGATGATAACGGTCTGTTCATCGTAGGCTGCCAGATGCCGGAGGATAATTTCTATATTCTGGAATATGTAGAGAAAAATCTGGAAAGTAAGAAATAGTCAAATACAAAAGGGTGCCGCTGTGCGACACCCTTTCTTGTTTGGTTTTATAGTTTCATCTATGGCTTCAGGAGCCGGGCGATCAGGCCCTCGACCTCCTGGAGCTGTTCTTTTGTGCTCTCCTTGTGGCTTTCCTTGCGGTACTTCGAAGGGGACATTCCCTTCATGGCGTGAAAGGCCTTGGTAAATACCAGGGCATCACTGTATCCGCAGGACAATGCAATACTCTCGATAGGATAATTCGTGGAGTCCAGAAGTTCTCTCGCCTTGGTAATACGGAAGGTAGTAAGGAACTGCTGGGGAGACATCCCCAGATAGTTCTGGAACAGCGTATATAAATAGCTGCGGTTGATACACACATAGTCCGCCACATCCGTGACCTTGATGGGGTTACAGTAGTTGCTCTGGATAAAGGAGACCGCTTTTTTCACATACTGGTTCCCCTTATCCTCTTCCTCCCTTGCCACCACACCGGCGCTGTCGGCGATCACCGACAGAAATACTCCCAGCAGTCCGTTCCGGCGCAGATCATCCGCAATGCCAAAGGTATTATGCTCCATCATATCCCGGACAATGGAATACAGTTCCTCCGATTTATCACAGGAAAAAATAGGATGCCGGTCCGACAGTCCCATGCTGTGTAAGTATTCTTCGGCGCGGCTTCCAGCAAAGCCCACCCACAGATAGCTCCAGGGATCCTTCGCATCCGCCTGATAAAAAGCCAGTTCATTGGGCTGGATCAGGAAACCGTAACCCGCCTCCAGCCGGTATTCCTTGTCATGAAACCGGAAATGTCCCTTGCCGCTCAGGACATAGTGGATCAGGTAATGTGGCTTGGAGGCCGGCCCGAAGCTGTGCAGCGGTGCCGTCTGGGAGCATCCGCAGCAGTTCACATACAGACTTCCTGTTTTATCATTGACAAAATCCAGTTTAAATGCTTTTTCCATGATCGGACCGTTTCCTTTCCGCGTTACCGCTCTCTCATCTAATTCACGAGAATCCCACCGTTTTCATCAAATTCCACACCGAAATCCCTGCTGTATTCATTCATACGCTGCAAAATTCTCTTCTTATCCTCACCTGCTGCCGGAGTAGGCTTAAAATCATTCCGGGTGGACACAGAACTCACCATGCAGGGAATGATCCTGGCATTTCGGTCCTCCACCTTCTGTCCGTTTTCGAATGTAAAGGTCTGCTGGAAGATCATGGTATCCTTATCTGCCGGGTTCCGGTTCGCTCCGAAGCAGAAATTCGCCAGGCTATAGATGATATATCTGCCCTTATATTCTTCGATTCCCTGAAGGACGTGGGGATGATGACCAATGACCAGATCCACGCCCCAGTCAATGCATTTTCTGCCAAGTACCTGCTGGTAATTCTCCGGATAAGTATCTTTCTCAATCCCCCAGTGACAGCATGCCAGGATCAGATCTACATTCTGTTCCCGCAGGGTCTCGATATTGTTCTGGATCAGCTTTTCCGCCTGTGCGCCCCACTCTACCTCATTGACAGAGATTATTCCTATTTTCAGGTTCCGTTCTCCGCCGTGGGCTGCCGCACTGTCCGGGATCTCATAGATACCCACATTTTTATCATAAGCATAAATGATCCCTTCCTTCTCTAATGCCACCACAGTATCCCGGCTTCCCTGTTCGCCATAATCCAGGCGGTGATTGTTGGCGAAGCTGACGGCCTCAATGCTCCCCAGCGTCAGCAGATGTGCGTAGGCCGGATCCCCTTTGATGCAGTAGGTCTGTCCCTCCCGCATCTGTTCCGATGTGGTCAGAGGCCCTTCCAGATTCACGATGGTCATATCGTCCGCCGCAAAGATGTCTCTCACATTTTCAAAGAAATAACCTTCGTCCTCCGCCTGATCATAGGCCTGACGGAAGGAGGCACTGTAGTCTTGTTCCTGATGATTTCCCAACGTTACATCCCCTGCTGCGGAGATGGTGATCGTATAACGTTCACCCGTCAAACCACCGGAGTCATGGCAAAATCCCGATGTTGTTGCGTTCTCTCCACCGGAAGCCGTCCCTGTCTGTGCCCCCGTAGCAGAATCTTCTGCCGTCTGCCCAGCCTGCGTAGTTGCATTGTAACCGCCGATAGGCTGCGCCAGATCTTCCCTTCCCGGAATGTAGACCTGCTGGGTCAGATCATCGCCACATCCACCAAGCATTATGACAGCCGCTGCACAGAACAGTGCTGCAAACCTTTGTTTTCGATACCCCATAAGCTGCTCCCTCATTATCGTAGCATGATCCGCACCTTTGGTGCTTACCGTTGCTTCGCAACTATCATGATCCCATTCGCCGTTCGTCAATCATGCTGGCACATTGACTCTCATACGTCAATTATAATATCATTCCGCAGAAGCCTCCGATGTGGAAGTACTGTCTCCGTCTCCGTACAGATTCTCCTGCAGGAATTTCTTGTTGGCTTCGAAATCCACTTCCAGCACTGCCATCTTACGAATGGTCGCATCCTTATAGGTGCCCTCCAGCGGGATACTGTTCTGGATAATATCATAGGTCACGGCCTTAGGTGCCATAAGGCTCAGCCGATAGCATTCTGTCTGGGTCAGATTCGTGGTCAGATTCGGCATCAGACCATCGATCAGCTCCTGGGGATTGGTCAGCATTCCCTGCGGAAGCTTGTGGATCACCTCTGCCAATACCTTTCTCTGCCTCTCGGTTCTGCCGAAATCCGTACCGATATAACGGTTTCTGCAATACGCCAGTGCCTGCGGTCCGTTCAGGTGTACCATACCGCCGGAAGTATCTTCAAAATAGTCGGTACCTTCCGGTCTTCCCAGCAGAATGTTGTATTCCACCAGATAGCCGTTGACATATTCCACTTCCTTGCTGGTCAGCTCAAGATCCACACCGCCCACTGCATCCACCAGATTGGCAAATGCTTCAAAGTTCACCAGTACATAGCGGCTGATATGAATATCGAAATTCTGCTCAATAGTCTCCATCAGCAGTTCTGCGCCGCCATAGGAATATGCCGCATTCAGACGATTCCCCTTATGTCCCGGAATGTCCACATACATATCACGGAGCAGGGATGTCATGTAGATCTTCTTCGTCTTGTTGCTGATGGACAGCAGGATCATGGCATCTGATCTGCCGTCTTCACCGTTTTCACGGGAATCGTTACCGATCAGCAGAATATTGGTCACGCCTTCTTCCTTCATGGGAGAGGACGCTACCGACTCGATCTTCTCATAGTTCATCTCTCCGTAGACCTTTCCTACCAGCACATACAATCCTGCTGCCAGGAATACAAGGATCAGCGCCACTGCGATCAGGAAACGCTTGAGTCCTGACTTTTTCTTCTGCTGCGCTCCGGCTCCCTTTTTATTTCCTTTTCTGTTCCTTTTATCCGCTTTCGTGTCTATCTCCTCACGCTTCCCGGATTTTCTTCCGGAGCGTTTTCTATCGTTATAATCGTCCTCATAGTCCTCTACATAGTCATCCCGTCTGCTGCGGCGGGTTCTGCCTGAGGTCTCCTGTCTGCGGTGATCAGCGTTACTGCTACGGCCGCCACCGTTACGACTCTCTGAAGTCTTACGTGCCGTCTCTCTGCGGGCTGCCTGTCTCCTGCGGTATGTGGGATCATCCCAGTCCTCTGCATAGTCCTCACGGGATCCTGCTCTTCTGTCGGATCCGATCACATCCAGTTCCTCCTCTTCCTCGTCATCTTCCCTCATATCATACATCTGCGGAGCCGGGCGGGCTGCCTCACGCTCCGCAGAGTGTGTCCCCGCATTCGCCGCCGGGCGCCCCGTACTGCGGCGGGCTCCCGCCCCGGATGCCTGCATTTCCTGCATCTCCTGTTGTAAAAAGGCTTCCAGACCCTTTTGTATATCTTCCATCTCCTGAATGGAGTCTCTTTCCTTATCGCTCATCCTGTACCTCACTTCCACATACCTGATTTTGCACGCTTTTATTCCTATTCATCTTCTAGGATAATACCATAATCTGCTGTATTCGTCACGACAGAAATCCTTAAAATTTGTTTAAATGTTATCCGGTATTTCTTAAGAAACGACAACAAGAAAGACCATCTGCGGCAGCTACACGATTTTCTTTCGTATGCTTTCCTCAGATGGTCTCTGTATTTTTGTTGACTTATGTCTGCTCTATTTATGAGCAACTCTTGCGTCTATGTAATTTTTCAGAGATTCCACCGTCTCTTCTACGCCCAGCTTGCTGCTGTTGATAGACAGATCGTAATTACGGGAATCGCCCCATTTTACCTTACAATGGCTATTGTGGTAAGACTTTCTGCGACGGTCCTTCTCGATCATGCGCTCTTCCGCATGACGGGCATCCAACTCATAGATCCGCATAACACGTTCGATCTTGGCCTCTCTGTCTCCCAATACGAAGATAGAGATCAGGTGCGGATTGTCCTTCAGCACGATTTCGGAACAACGTCCTACGATCACGAAGGATTCTCCTGCCTCTGCTTTTTTCTTAATGTAATCGAACTGCATTCTGGCCACATTGTCTGCTGGAGAGCTGTTCATTCCCATTACACTGCGGTACAGGAATTTATTACGTCTCTTTTCGTCGAACTCAGCCAGCTCCTTGCTGCTTACATTCATGCTTGCAGCCACCTCATCTAACAGGTTGTGATCGTACATCGGCAGTTTGTAATACTCTGCCAGCTTCTGTGCGATCTCATGTCCGCCGCTGCCGTATTCACGGCTGACGGAGATAATCAGTTGTTCACTCATGGATCTGCCCTCCTTATGGCTGGATGTATTTCCAAAATTTTTTAAACTCGTATTCTGCAAATACATCTTACAGATATCTTGCATAGATCATCAGCATAGAGATCCCTACTACTATTATAGTCGCAGGTGCCATAACTTTGCAATATTTTCCCCACTTAATCATATGACCGGCTTTCGCTGCGGTGGCGATACCTACTACGTTGGCAGAAGCTCCGATGGGAGTTGCGCTTCCTCCAATATCGGTTCCCATAGCCAGTGCCCATGCCAGAATGGACAGCTCCACACCCTGGGTAGCGGACAGACTGCTGATAATAGGGATCATGGTAGCCGCAAAAGGAATATTATCCACGAAGGCACTGGCAATCGCAGAGATCCACAGGATAATAGCGATCATCAGCATCAGATTGCCGTTGCTGATGTCTCCGATGAAATTCGCCATAACTTTCAGGATGCCGGTCTGCTCCAGGCCACCCACTACCATGAACAGTCCGATGAAGAACAACAGGGTCTTGTAATCGATCTGTTTGATCAGTTTCAGTGCGTCCTTGCCTGCTGCAATTAAAGTCACGATAGAAATGAATACACCAATACAGGATACGGTCAGACCGGTTTGTGCGTGGGTCACCAGCAGAACTACCGCACACAGGAAAATAATAGTGCTGATAATAAATCCTTTTTTATCGGTAATGGCTTCGGAAGGATCCGGGTAGGTCTGGTTGCTGCCTGCTGCAGCTGCCTCACTGGCACGCAGTTCCTTGTGGAATACCAGATAGAAATACAGTACGACCACAACCAGGGAAACGCCTGCGATCACACCGGTATTGGTCAGGAAATCCGTGAAGGAATATCCCAGGGAAGTACCGATGATGATATTGGGGGGATCTCCGCACATGGTAGCGGATCCTCCCAGATTCGCACAGAACACTTCTGCCAGAATCATAGGCACCGGATTGAATTTCAACAGTTGCGACAATTCAATGGTAACGGCTGCCAGGAACAGGATTACGGTAATACTGTCAATGAACATTGCCAGAATACCGGATAATACCATAAAGGTGACAAACAGCGGTACAACCTTATACTTGACCATCTTGGCAAGGCGCATGCACAGCCAGCGGAAGAATCCCACCCGGGCCATTCCCTCTACCATGATCATCATTCCTGCTACGAACACGATGGTCTCCCAGTTGATACCACTGGAAGCCTCTGCGGACTGTCCCGCCGTGTACCAGAAATGACTTGTGAAAAAGCTGCCTAAGTTCAAAGTCTCCAGCACTGCGCTCATACTGTGCATTCCCAGTCCGAATACCAGTACCAGTGTCAGCAGACCGCAGCCCAATGTGATAATGTGTCTCTCCCATACTTCCAGGACGATCAGTACAAACATCGCCAGAAATATGATTACTGCAAGTATTTGTGCTACCACTTTCCCTGCCTCCTTGTAAATTTATCATTTTATCTCGTTAAGCGTTTTTTAATCTTGCTTTCACCTTTTATTTTCCCTTTTATGAGAAATTAAGTGGATTTCGCACCTCACGATTTAGAACGCTTAAGATTTGATTCTATCCGAAATATCGGCATAAGTCAATTCTTCTTTGGCTTCTATGCATAAATATTCCGTTAAAGTTTTCTCAGCTGAAAATACAAAAGACTCCCGAAAGTTTGTATCATGCGTACTCACTTTCAAGAGCCTTTTCATATCCTGTTATTTATTCATTCCGGAAGCTTTCGATATCGTTCTTTCCCACATACCGCAAGAACATCCGGTGCATATCAATACCGCTTTCTCCGAAATACAATTTCATGTACTTCTCACCGTCTTGCCGGATTGCCAGCGTGACGGACTGTTCCACCACTTTGCCCTCCGTGCCGTTAATCGTCACAGTTTGCTGCAACGTGTTGTTCAAGAATACGGAAATCGGTAACTGTGCCAGCGGACCCAGCGTGGAACTCATCCGGAATACCAGTTCGTACCGTCCGATCTTCGGGAAACGCAGCTGGTATACCGCACCGGTACCTTTCTTCGTGGACAGCTTCTCCAGCGGAAGTTCAATCTCTTCGCCGGTCTTCGGCTCCGGCAGTTCCAGCCGGGCCAGCACCTGTCCGCTGTCTCCGGCTCCTTCGGTGCTTACCGGACTGTGAAGCTCCGTACACTCCTCTTCCTCTCTGCCAAGCAGCCTCTCCATGGCAACGGAACGTAACAGGAAGCAGCAGATGTTTGCAGCATTCCGCATAAGCTGCGCTCTGGTCAGCCTGCCGTCTGCCAGTCCTTCCGCAGTGTTGTCCTTATTAGAATTGGATGCTGCGTCTGCGGTCACCATGTAAATATCATTCTGCGCCCGTACCATAGGTACCGTCTGACTCTTGGAACCGGATTCGCCTTCCTCATCGATCTTTGCCCACCAGTCGGTCATGACAATACCCTGATAGCCCCATTCCTTACGGAGAATGGTTGTCAGAAGATCATAGCTGCCTGCGGTCCACAGTCCGTTCACCGGGCCATAGGTGGACATGATGCTGTAGGCTCCGCCCTGTTTTACGGCGATCTCAAATCCCTTCAGATGATCTCCCGCAACGCCCTCTCGGATACAATAGCATTGGCATCATGCCGTTTGAATTCCTGATTATTACATGCAAAATGCTTGATGGTTCCGGTAACTCCATATTTTCCCATGCCTTTCAGCTGTGCCGCCGCCATGGTACCGGTGAGGTACGGATCCTCGGAAAAATACTCAAAGTTACGTCCGTTCAACGGATTTCTGTGAATATTGATGCCGGGGCCTAAGAGGGAATCAATCTTGTTCTTGCGAAGCTCCATGCCCTCCATCTCATACAGTTCTTCCACCAACTCCGGATCAAAGGTACATGCCAGCAACGTACCGTTCGGCAGTGCATAGGCCATGGTACCGCAGTCCATACGGATGCCGGAAGGACCATCGGAACAGCAGGCCACCGGAATACCGAATTGCTGCAGTCCATCCGTCACACCGCCGAAAGCTGCTGCTGTTCCGGGGGTAACTTTCGGGGAACACATGCCTTCTCCGCGGGTCATACAGATCAGATCTTCGTCTGACAGCTGTGTCAGAAACTGCTCCGGCGTGATTTTTTTGTCGTAAACATCCGCCAGTTTCCAGCCCTGATCTCCCACATATTCGCTCTGGGTGGGTCTTTCCCGCAAAATACGTTCCGCCAGATCTATGGTCCGTAAGGGCACATCCTCCCAGTTGGCGATGGCATGGTCATTCTCTCCGAAGAAAAACGGTCTCAGGCGCTTAAATGCCTGCACCGGAGCCAGTGCTTCCGTAACGGTTTGTACGACCTGCAGCTCCGATAACGTCACTCTTCCGACTTCTCTTGCACTCCGCACATCGGTACCGACATAGAAGATATAGTCTCCTGCTTCCAATACATAGCAGGATTTATGTCCAGTGACACCACTGTCATCATAGGATGCAAACTCTGTCAGCTCTGCTTTCAGAACCAGTTCTTCACTTGCTCCGGGCTTCAGTTCTTCCGTCTTGGCATAAGCTGCCAGCTGACGCAGCGGCTTTCCCAGCCTTCCCTGAGGAGCCTCCACATAGACCTGTATGGTCTCTCTGCCGGACATACCGCCAACATTTGTCACTTTCTCAATGACAGTTGCCTCGGTACCCTGCACTGCCAGTCCCATGCTCTCTGTCTGGAACCGGGTATAGGACAGTCCAAAGCCAAAGGGATATTTTACCTTGTCTCTGGCAAAGGTCTCAAAATAGCGATAACCTACATAGATGTCCTCGGTATAAAATTCTCCACCGGATCCCCGAAATTCTCCGTGGAAGGATAATCCTCAATATCTTCCGCAATAGTATCGCTGAGCTTACCACCGGGATTCACTTTTCCTGTCAGGACATCTACTGTAGCTCTGCCGCCCTCCTGGCCGCCCTGCCATACATAGAGCACAGCCTGTGGCTGATACCGGTCGACCCACTTCATATCCATGATATTACCCACATTCAGCACAACGATCGTCCTGGCAAATGCATTGCAGACATTACGAAGAATTTCTTCCTCCGCAGCTGTCAGCAGATAACTGCCTTCCGCAGCACTATTATCCTTGTCTTCTCCTGCGGTTCGGCCGAGAACCACAATCGCAAGATCCGACTGTTCCGCCGCCTGTCTCGTCAGTTCTTCGCTGACGGGCATTTCTTCCTGGTTCCAGGGCTCCATAGCCCATCCCTCTCCTATATCAAAAGGATGATCCTTCAGCCATTCCCGGTACTGTGCCTCCAGTACCTCATTCACCTGTACGGTGCCGTCTTCCTTGAGACTGTCTGTAATATTGGTCACATATGGAGCATTGACCATACCTCCGGAACCCGTACCGCTCTTATAATGCTCGAACTGGGTTCTGCCGAAGATCGACACCCTCTGCCCTTTTTGCAGAGGCAGCACACCGTCTTCATTTCGAAGCAGTACGCTTCCCTCCGCCGCCACACGTCTTGCCAGTTCCGCATATTTCTCATAATCCAATGTATATTTCATATATCTGTTTGCTCCCTTCCTGTTATATCTATATTTCTGTATCTTTTATCCTAATAATAGCATTAATTTCCCAATACATCCACAAGAAAAGCTCTTTCTCTGACAGAAAGAGCCTCAAAAACATTTTATTGATTTTACAAGATGATCCGAACCACAAAATCCCCATCCTCCATAAAAAACTGATATTGTCCGCTAAGTTTTTCTACATAATATACGATGCTTCTGGCTCCCAGCCCGTGTCCCGAACGTTCTGTCACCGGAACGCCATCCGCAAATGTGGGAACACTACGCACTGTATTTATTCTCCATCAGAAGAAGATGCCCCGCCTTTTCCGACAGAGACAATTCTATGTATCGTTTATCCTCCAGCAGTTCCTGTACGGCATGCATGGCATTTTCCAGTACGTTTGACAGGATCGCACAGAACATCATTTCAGAGCAGGGAAGTTTCTCTCCAATGCTGACCTGTATCTCCCATCGGATCCTCTGCTCCTCAAACCGCATATTATAGATGGACAGTACGGAATTCACCATCTCATTTCTACAATAGGTCTTGATCACTGTATCATCATAGGTCTGGCTGACCTCATTCAGATATTCCAGCGCCTTGTCGGTTTCTCCCTGTTGGATCAGTGTTCGCAGCACCGACAGATGATGCCTCGTATCATGCCGTAAAATGGACATCTTTTTCTCGCTTTTTCTCGTATTGGTCATTTCTGTCTGGAATGAATTCAGCTGCATCCGGATCAGTTCATTGTACTGCTCTGCCTTGTTCTTCATCTCGTACTCCCGGAAATATACCAGTAAAAAGAGCAGATACGTCAGACACATGGCAAACCCAAGGAATTCCGGAACCGCCTTATTTCCCGTATACAGCAGACTGGAAAATTTCGTGGTGGCATAATCAAAATATAATATACCATGGGCAGACTTCCGATAATAAGAAGTTCCCAGTCTGTCTTGGAAAACAGCATTGCTGTCGTCTGACAGACATACCTGCACAAAATGACAAAAACGCCAATGGTCACCAGGATTCTGCAGACATAATAACACCACTCCTGCCCTGTCACAAATAATGCGAAAAGTCCCATCCAGTTACTGCACTGACAACATAGATATGCCGTGAAAATAGAAATCAGGGAAGGAAGAATACGGAATTTATAATGCAAAACCAGTACAAATAACAATGGGGCATGCACGATCAGTGGATAAATCTGATCTACTGTTTCTGTTCCAAAGAGAAGTACACACAGAACATATAGAATTCCTGAAACAACCGCCAATGACAACAATTGCAATATATTTTTCTTATCCTGCTTCACTCCCAGAAAAAATGCCGACAGGAAGATTCCAAACAGCATTGTCGTTATATGATGTGTATATGTTAATATCTGTAGTACCATTTTCTTCTCTCTTTCGTATTCTTACCATACATTTTTTACGGTATAAACCATTTCTGTTATATGACCCACCCCGATATGCGAATAGAGGGTAGGATTGTGGGAGTGCGTAGCACGGAACAATCTACCAATATTCATATCGTGGATTATCATCCCACTTTTATGCTCATATCGGGGCGGGTCCTAAGGTCTTTCACCCACCTATGAGCAAGCTCATGTGGGCTTAGACCTTTTGACCCTGGCATCATTATATAAGACTCTCAACGAGAAATCAATTTGTGGATGATTTGACTTTTTGCGTCACAAATGTCAGCATGTCTCGCCTGAGGGATTCAGTAGCTTCTACGCCTTTCGCCGGCGTCTGGTATCACTGGGACTGACACCATAAGCATTGCGGTAGGTTCTGGAAAATGCACCAATGACGCAAATCCGGTCTTCTGCGCGATCTCCTGGATCGCCAGAGAAGATTCCACCAGAAGTCTTCCGGCTCTGGTCAGCCGGACATTTGTAAGATATTCCAGAACGGTGGCTCCGGTCACCTCGCGGAAAATACGGCAAAAATAGTATTTACTTAAATGGATCTGGGATGCGATGGTCTCCAGATCTATTTTTTCCGCATAATGGGCATTGATATAGGCGATGGCATCCAGAATCTCCTGTCTGGGAGCTGCGGAGAGCTCCGGCATCTGTGTCCGCTCCTGCCTCGTATAGTAGTCTCTGCACAGTAGCAGCAGTTCCAGACAATAGTTTTGCTTTAATTTCTCGGCCACAGCATCGTGGCGGTTATAATATTTCCGCAGCCGTTCGAAGACCTCTACCAGTTCTCCGGACTGTTCCGTTGTCAGATGCAGAATATCATTCTGCAGAACCTCCAGGAACCGCTGCTTCTCCGCAGGTTTCAACATTCCATCCAGATAATCCGGTGCAAAATTCAAGACATACCGGGCATAGAAATCCGAGGACAGACTCTGCATATAATGCGTCTGGTAGGGTTTGATCAGGATAATGTCTCCCGGATTCAGCACATGACAGACACCATCCAGGAAGATGTATCGTATCCCCTTCACCACACAAAAAAAAAGTTCGTAAGTATCGTGATAATGATTGGTCTGCATATCATTTTTTTTGGTTGTCTCTATGTATTCCAGAAACAGATCGGAATAAGGGTCAAAAATCGTACGAAGCATAGTTTTCCTTTCCCGGAATCATTCCGGCAAGATTCATTCGATTGCTTTTTATTACCGCAAGATATGTTAAACAATCTTAAAAATAAAAGATTATAATGGGATTATATAATAAATCTTGTGCCATGTGAAGTATATTGGAAGGAGATAACTTATGGAGAAAAGACCTTTAGACTATGCAAAAGCATCCATGGATACCATGATGCGCAAATGGGAAGCCCCCAAGCTTCCGCCCGAAGGAAGATTCCATTATCATCAGGGAGTATTCCTGTCCGGAATGTACAAAAGCTATGAACTTTGCAAAGAGGAAAAATATTTTGATTACATCAAATCCTGGGTGGATGCCGTCATCACCGAAGACGGTGTGATCAAACAGGCTGATATGGGGCAGTTCGACGATATGCAGCCGGGTATTCTGTTATATCCCCTCTATCATTGTACCGGTGATGCCAGATATAAGAAAGCCCTGGACTCTCTGATGGCTGCCATTGATTGTTATCCCACCACCCGAGGGCGGCTATTTCCACAAGGCCGATCTGCCGGAAGAAATGTGGCTGGACGGTCTGTACATGGAAGGTCCGCTGCGCGCGCAGTATGGCGCAGAATTCCATCACCCCGAATATTTTGATGAGGTTATCTTCCAGGCTCTGACCATGCAGAAGCATACCCGTGACCCCAAGACCGGTCTTCTATATCATGCATGGTCCTATGACAGGAAAGTAGAATGGGCTGACAAAGAGACCGGCTGCTCTCCCGAATTCTGGGGCAGAGCCATGGGATGGGTGCCTGTAGCCCTCCTGGACGAACTGGATTTCATTCCCTCCGATCATCCGGACAGAGCAAAACTGGAAAAAATGGCAGTGGATCTGTTAAAGTCTCTGCTCGCATTCCAGTCTGAAGACGGCAGATGGTATCAGGTGGTCAACCGTGGCGATGATCCTGCTGCCAACTGGCTGGAGAATTCGTGCAGCTGCCTGTATGTAGCGGCTCTGTGCAAAGCGATCCGCAAAGGTCTGCTGGATGCATCTTATCTGGAATATGCCCACAAGGGTTATGAGGGTGTGATCCGCTCCCTGACCTGGGAAGGCGATGACCTCATTATCGGTAATGTCTGCATCGGAACCGGTGTCGGTGACTATGAGCACTACATTCACCGCCCCGTATCCGCCAACGATCTGCACGGTGTCGGAGCGTTCCTGCTGATGTGTGAAGAGTGCGAACAGGTATTTTAATATCTTGTAACTATTCAGAGCCATGCAAAACCAGGCTTACAGATCCTCGCTGCCGGGATTCCGGCGGCGGGCAGATCTGCTTATATTATTACTTTTTACAGCTTTACTTTTACAAAATCATGTCCCATGGCGGGAAGCACCTTTTCGATCAGATCCGCCGTCCGCATGCGGAGGCTGGAGGTATTGATGCAGGGGTGGCATCCGAAATATTCGCTGTCCAGCACCTCTTCATCGATCAACAGCTTCACCTGATGTTCCTTATCGTTCATCAGACCGAGTACACTGACAGAGCCGGGAGTAATATCCAAGAATTTCTCCATGTATTCCGGCTTGGCAAAAGAAAGCCTCGCCGAGCCGATCTGTGCCGACAGATCCTTGGTATGGAACACCTTGGTATCCGGGATCATCAGCAGATAAAAGGCAGTCTCCTGGCGGTTGCACAGGAACAGATTCTTACAGACCATGGATTCCAGAATCTCATCCACTTCCTTACAGTCCTCCATGGTCATGGCCGGAGCATGATCCACGCGGTCATATTCCACCCCGAGCCTGTCCAGCAGGTCATAGGTACGGATCTCTTTGTCCAGTCTGCCGGTGGTATCGGCAGGTCTTCCTTTTTGTAATACTAATGTCATGGTCTTTTCCCCTTTGTTGTCTAATAACCAATGGTGTCGTTTACGAGGATCACATGAATCCGGTCCGTATGTCTGGAATATCTTGTGATCAGGAACTGACAGCAGATGGTATCCGGAGATTTGCAGTCGAAGCATTTTCCGGTCTCCTTGCAGGGAGTCTTGATGTCGAATCTCTGGGCGTTGATAGGTGCAGCCACGTTTCTCGCACGCTTCATGGCACTGTCCAGATCGGCACATACCTTATTGATGCCGACGATGAAGATTACCTTTCTCGGTCCCTGAGCAATGCAGGAAACACGGTTGGAATTGCCGTCGATATTGACCATAACACCGTCACTGGTGATGGCATTGGCACTGGACAGGAAAATATCCGCATCGTAAGCAGCCATCAGACCGGCTCTGGCATCCATCTTCGAGCGGTCGATATAGTGGTAATTGCCTGCTTCCAGAGCGGAGATCAGTCCGATCTCTCCGGCACTCATGCATCCGCCCATGGCAATGGTGCTTCCCTCCGGGATCAGCTCCAGTGCCTGTTTCAGCGCGGCTTCTTTATCCTCTGCGTAGTAGCCCGACATGTTGCGGGACTGTAAACCCTTGATGACTGTTTTTGCCAGTTGTTCATTTCTTTTTCTGATCATTTCGTTCATCTCTTAACCCTCTTGTCTTTCTGTAGCCTGCAAGCCTTCCGGTGCTTTAAACCTGTACTTCCGTACACTGTGCAGGCACAATTTGCGCGTGAAAAGTTTATACTGAAAAAATCCTTATTGATCCTATTTTATCACTTTTGTATCTCTCTGGAAATACTGATCCTATTCTTACTCTATTTCCTCTATCCGCTGCTGTTGTTCTTTTTTTACCGTTAAATATTCTCTGGCATAGTGTACCTCTTCATCGGTCGTCAGAATGGCTTCCTGTCCCTGCGGCATGTTGATATCCGTTGCCACAAGCAGGAGGGAATCCTCCTTCAACCAGTTTTCCAGCCCTGTGAAAAACTGCGGATCGTAATGCTCTGCCCCTTTCAGCTCGTTATGATATCTGTCAAAGGAATAGTCCACCGGAGACAGTACATTATAGTCATAATAGCAGATCCCCTGTCCCGTCCAGAGGCTTGTCACCACCAGATAATCGTAGCCGTCCTTTTGCGTAAGGAAGATCTGCGTGTTCCCGGCATGGGCAATAGCGAACTCCTGTGACCACAGAGGGATGATTCCATATCGTCCGTCTCCCAGATATTCGTAGACCTCTACTGTTCCCCAGTTTCCGGCCTTCCGCAATGCTTCCGTGAGATCCCCGTTTTCTTCCTCCAGATAGACCTTCGTTACGACCTTTTCCTTGTAGCCGTTATGAGTCAGATCATAATATCCGGTATAGACTTCTGTCATATCCGGTTCTTCTTTGTTACTATTCTCCTCTTCCAAATAACGAGAATAAGAAGTACGTACCGAAAAATCTCCCAAAGAAAATTTTCCATCTTTTCCCATGGATACCGGTGCCGTTATAAGAAAGCTGGTCTCATAAACCAGGTCCGCCATCTCATTCATATTTATGCCAACCCATACATTTGCAAAGGGCTGTCCTCCCCGAAATTCAAACCGGACCTGCGCCCCCATACCGGTGCTTTTATAGGTATATCCTTCCATTTTCTGCAGCAGGCGGGTCAAATCCAGATCAATACTTTCCTGAGCATCTATCTCCCCATTTTTATCCAGAAAATCCACATGAAGTGTGTGGAACTCCTCATCCAGCTCCGCCGCAAGAATCCTGCGGTCAAAATCCTCGACCACTTGTGTATATTCAGATACCTTCGGTGTTCCTTTTTGTACATCTACATAATACAGTCCTTCCACATAAACACCGGTTCCTGTCCCTTGTATGGTAGAAATATAGTACTCCTTGTCGCCATCCCCGTCATAATCAGCTGCTTCTACAGCAGGGGGTGCCGAATACATGTTTTGCCAGAGGACGTCCACCTTGTATTCCCGGTCACCGTCATGGATCACCAGACAATCTTCTGCACCGTTGCCCCAGACACTGACCGTCTCATCATAGGAATAGGACAACACCCCATATTCTCCTTCCGGCAGTTCCCGGACAGCATCCACCGAGACTTGATCTGCCAGGGTTTTCTCCTGATATAGTCCGGTTTGATAAGTAAGGTTTTTAGGCTTAGGCTCCGTTGTCGTCTCCGGGGTTGTCTGTGAGGTGGCCGGAGTGGCTGTAGCGGTTTCCTGACCTGTTTGTTCCGTCTGGGCAGATTCCGTATCCAGAATTTCCAACGCGTCCCCGGTGCTGCCGCAGGCTGCCAGAGAAAGTGCTGCAATCAATACCAGTAATCCGCTGCTTATTTTATTGTGAAGTTTTCTTTTGTGCATACGCCCTCCCTATAGCCGGTAAATACATTTTCTATCTTTATCATATCTAACGAATCTGGCAAAGTAAACCCCAAAAAGTGCCGACACCATGCTTTTCGGTATCGGCACCTTTTCTTTTTAAAATGCTGAAAATCACTCTGAAGACATTGTAACACCTAAAGCCAGCTTTAGATCAAGAATTATTGTTTTACATATCTCTGATTTTTACTATTTGGCTTTTCCGGCAATGTCATTTTTACTAATCCCAACTCTATGGCAGGCTTGATATAATTTTTTCGAAATGTTTCCTTGGATTTCAGATGCAGTGCCTCCATGATCGCATTAGCGGTATAGGGAACATCGTACTCCATTACTTCCAGCATTCGTTTTACATATTCTGACATACTTTCATTTGTCTTATTTACCTGTAGGATAACTTCATCTAATGCCTGATCTATCATACTCAACATAAATTCTATAAAAACATCTGAATTTCCATTCACATGACATTGTGCTATTGCATCATAATATTCTGCCTGGAATCTTTCAATCTGACTTTCCAACGGAATATATTCAAACACATTTCTCCAACGATATAGCATTACCGTATGCCATAATCTGGCCATTCTTCCATTTCCGTCTGCAAAAGGATGTATAAACACAAATTCGTAATGAAAAACAGCTGACACAATAAGCGGATGTATTGTCCCTTCACTGCTTTTAACCCATGAAAATAAATCCTTCATCAGTTCATTTACCATATTCGGCGCCGGTGCCACAAAAATACACTGATCTCCGGAAAAGACACCCTCTTCCCCTTTTCTGAATACGCCGGATTCCTCTACTGTTCTATAGGTCATTATTCCATGGATTTTTATCAGATCTGACATGCTTTTGGGATTTATTTCCGAGATTTTTTCATATGCAGCATATGCATTTTTCACCTCTTGTATTTCCTTTTGATCTCCCAATACAAGATGACCATTGATGACATCTCTCACTTCAGCCAGAGACAAAGAATTTGCTTCTATTTTTAAGGAAGAATGAATGGATCGGATCCGGTTGTTTTTCCTTAAATGCGGTCTTGCCTCTAATTCTCTGTGACTGCTTATTTTACCTACTTTTTCAGATATAGAAGAAACAAGCTCCAACATTTTATTTGAGATCGTATATGGCGGTTCATATTTTCCCATTTATGTCACTCCATCTTGCTTATTATCTTGCTTACTATCTTACTCGTTTTGGATATCATTAGCAATCTTTTTATTTTTCGCTTAAACATTTTCTTTCTCCTTTCCGCATTTTTTTATTCTATTACTTTCCTTGTTTCCGCATTTTTTATACATATACTTTAGCAAATTTCCGCGTTTTTTCAACATATCTTGTAGCAATCGAGAAAAACAGCTCTTAAATAAAAATCCTTCTTCATGTATAATTTATGATATACTATTTAAAATGATGTCGGGGTCAAAAGCCCCCGACTTTGATGCCTACGGATTGTTCCGTGCTGCGCACTCCCACTTCTACGCTCCGCTTCGGTCCGTGCTAAACATGTGCCACTGGCACATAGCATCCAATATTCGCATATCGTGGGATTATCATCCCACTTTTATGCTCATATCGGGGCGGGTCCCAAGGTCTTTCACCCACATATGAGCAAGCTCATGTGGGCTTAGACCTTTTGACCCTGGCATCTTTAAAATTATTATTCTGAGAGAAAGGAATTCCTACTATGGGAATCAGATTAGTCTGTAGTGACCTGGATGGTACACTTTTACAATATGGAAAAAAAGAATTGGAAGGCGAGATTTTGACCGATCCGTGCGCTGCATGACCAGGGGATCCTGTTTTGCCCGGCATCTGGAAGACAGTATACCAGTCTGCGGAAGCTGTTCGCTCCGGTGGCGGATTGCTGTATTTTCTTATGTGAGAATGGAGGAGTAATCTATAAGGACGAGCAGTGCATTGCGAAAAATCCCATGCCCCGTGCCCTGGCAGAAGAGATTGCGGAGGATCTGTGGAATCGTAGTGACGGTCAGGGTGAAATCATGCTCTCCGGACAGAATACTGCGTATCTGATGGAACGTGGGCTTGGAATGCTGGACAGAATAAAGTTTATCGGCAACAACTATCAGGTCATTCAGGATCCTTCCGAAATTCCGGAAGACATCGTAAAGGTCTCCGTATATCTCCATGAAGGCGTAGCGGCTTATGCTGACCGCTTCGTCCCCCGCTGGGAGCAGGCGAACTGTGCAGTGGCCGGACCTTACTGGATCGATACTACCCTTGCCAACAAAGGCATCGGTGTCACCTCTATCTGCAGGATCCTTGGTATTGACCTTACAGATGTCATGGCATTCGGTGACAATTATAACGACGTATCCATGCTGGATATCGTGGGACATCCTTATATTATGGATGGTGCAGCGGCGCCCCTTCGGGAAAAATACCCGGATCACACGCCGCGCCCGGAAGACATTTTGCGGGAAATTTTAAACGGATACTCTTAAGCCATGTCCGGATGATCTGCTTTTTCCGGAGGTATTCTGCGACTTCGGCTGCTTCCTTCTGTCTCGTGGTAAAAGTACTGTTTTCGTAATGCCCGTTATATTCCGGCAATAATTTCTTTCACTTCTTCTAGCGGTTTGTCTGTAGCGGAGGCTATCTGCTCTGCCGACAGACCATTCTTATACATTTTCAGAATGAGGCCGGCTTCGCCTTCTATTCGGCCTTCTATACGCCCCTTTTCTCGTCCGATTGCAATTCCTTTTTCTTCAATTCCTTCGCCTAAATTGCACATAGCGCTCACATCCTTTCTCATATTTTCTTCTATGGGAATATTATACTCATTTCCTATGATGTTCAGCTTTTCATCTACACTCAATTCCTGGGACAGCAATGCCCCCAGCAAGCGGTGTAATTCGTAGGTTTCATCATGTTCCGGCAGTTCCCTTGACAATCCTATCATTACGATGTTGATCAGATCCAGATTTCCCTTCCACTCATAGGAACCGATCACATCCTCTTTGGTAAGGTGGATATGGCTCATGGTATTCTCATCCATATTCATGCATACCCAGATGGAATACACACGCTTGATGTCATCGTAGCGGGAATTCTCAAAATCCCTTTCCTTCTGGGAAGAGACCAGTCTGCTGACATAGAAAATTGCCCGGTTTAAGATCTCGTACTCTCCCGGTTCATCCTTCTGTGCTTCTACGTTAATAATGATCTGCGACAGACCATCCTTCGTCCGCACATAAAAAACAATATCAAATCTCGCCAGTCCTTCGTTGATCTCCTGACTTTCCGTATTAAAACCAACAATACGCTGTCCGTTTTTGTCAAGCACTGCGTTGGTCAGCCCCGGCTCCACAGGCACAGTGCTGATATAAGGGGTTCCTTCTATGCAGTTTGCAACTGTTTTGGGATTCATCCCCTTAAATTCATCCACAGTTTTGATCAAAATCTGTGCCAGAACTCTTTTGTGTCCTACCAGCCGCTTCACTCTTGCATCATACTGTGCTTTCAGATCGGCTGCTTTTACCGCATTCTTCAATTCTGTATTCAATTAATTTCCTCCTTTTGTGTCAGGCAACTATAGATATTTTCAGACGCAAAAGGAATCTATACATATCTATATTATAGCTTACCTGTTTTTGTGATACAACTGGTTTTCTGTGGTGTTTTGCTCCCCTTATTCTTCTGTTGTATTATCTTGAGGGTTCGGCTGACTTTTTTATCAAAGTCTCAGACATCAGCTTTTGCTGACATAGAAATTTTCATAAGTGAAGTGTACTTATAAACAAAGCATACTCTATGTTTTCTAATTATGCAATAACTATATTTCAAAATGATATCATTTAAGGGGACCTTTTACGATCCCCTCGTACATTGCATGTAAAACAAACAAAATCGTTACCTTCCTTCGTTTATTTCCTCCCAGTGTGCTTTTGTCATTACATTTGTATGACCAGTTCTTACTTCCTTCAGTAAAGGCACGGGAACATTTTCGCAGGTATGATGGTACACGAAACCGACCTTTTCCTGCACTCTTTTGGATTTTTGATTTCCCTCATAATATCCGCACCATATGGTGTTCATCCCAAGTTCTTCGAATCCATGGCGCAGAATTTCCTTTGCGGCCTCCGGCATGTACCCTTTTCCCCAAAATGGCTGTCCCAGCCAATAGCCCAGTTCACACTCGTCCTCACGGTCTGTCATATCCGTGTGGCCCTTCAATTTCAGTTCAATGGCACCGATTGCCTTCCCATTCTCTTTTTCACAGATGGCATAGCACTCCGGACCATTGAATACATTTCTGATCACATCGAGGCTTTCCTCTACGGACTTGTGGGGTGGCCATCCTGCGATAGGGCCGACTTCCGAATCTTTTGCATACTCATATAAACTCTCTGCGTCTGCCTCTGTCCATTTTCTTAATACTAATCTTTTTGTTTTCATAAATAATCATTCTCCCATATAAGTGCAACCTCAAACTTCTCTTTTTTCTTGGTCATAGACCTTTTTCGAGTATAATATTGCAATAATCGTTGCTGATAATAAATACACCAATAATAAAATTGTACTGGTTATTCCATTGGCAAATGCAGCCGTAATAATGGTCAATACTCCTGCAACAACAATACTGATGGCTCCAAAACGGTTACTTTTTCTCCATGTATTATCATTATACATACTCCAGGCCGTTCGAAACCCAACTACCGTATTTCGCTTTGCCTTTGTCATATAATTTCCTACTACAACAAAAATAATTCCACATAAGATGCAGGAAATCCTTGCAATATCAACTGTTACCTTTGAACCATTCACATTTTCCTGCACACAAGAGGAATAAAGGATACAATAATTCATAATTCCAAACATGATAGCCTGCGATAGTCCTACCACACATAGTACCCTTGCGGAGGAATTTGCTTCCATACGTTCTTTATCCGTACTTGCTTTCACGGTCTTTTTTTCGAATGTACCAATTAAAAGGTGCCAAAAGAATGTAACACACAAAATAACTATCGGAAAAATAAAAATTCCGATTTTATGCGGTATCATATCCGGTATCACCTGTAACATCATACTTGCAACCACCACTGGTAGCACCGCAACAATCCACATGATTTTTTTCATCCCTTTGCTCCTCCAAACTGGTTAATCCATAGAATTAATTCATCAAAAACTGTCGTATTGATTTCGTAAAATATAAAGTTTTTTTCCTTATATTCGGATACTAAGTCGGCGCTTTTTAACAGTTTTAAGTGGTAAGACAAAGCAGCCGGTGTGACTTGTAATTTTTCGGCAATCTCCCCGGCATTTAATCGGCCATCTTTTAGCATTATCAGAATCTCTCTCCGTTGTTGATCCGCCAATACTTTAAAAATATTTGTTTCTTTCATAATCTTCTTACCCATTTAAAATTATCTTTAAATAGAATATAGCATACTCCCTTTTGCTTGTCCACAGGTATTTAAAATATTTTTGAAATAGTTGTGTCTTCCGAAACATCTTTATTCAACTGGGGTGTGACGCTAATATTTACATAGATGAGAATGACAAACAGACTGTTATTTTCGCTTATCCAAATCTGTTCACAAATCCTTCTACCCTACAGGTAATCCGCCTGGAAATCGGTGCATTAGCAGCCTGGACACCTGCTAAAATTGCAAGCATTGAACCGTATACAGCTGTATACTACCCAAAAATCTTTGAGCAGAAAATACTGAAATTCATGCCACAACGATATTCCAGACATTACTATGATCTTTATAGAATGGCCCAGACCCCTGTAAAAGATGTTGCTTTCTCTCACATAGATCTTCTGAAAACAGTAGTTGATTTCAAAATGAAATTTTATCCAAGAGCATGGGCTAAATATCCGGAAGCAATTCCCGGCACCTTAAAGCTGATTCCACCGAAATACCGCTTTCCAGCCCTCATCAATGATTATGAAGCTATGAAAGATATGTTATATGGCGATATTCCAAGCTTCAATACTATTATGGAATCAGTTCACCAATTAGAGAACGAGATCAATTCTCTTTACATAATTACTTTTTATTCCTAACAAGCTTCTTGCTATCTGTGAACTGCTGAATATCCACAATATTTATACAGAATTTATTGGGAAAAATTCTGATAATCCGCAATGATGCCCAGCTTTATTTTCATTTTCAAAATACGCAGAACCGATTCGTTGAGACGTTCCTCGGTAATCTCACCGGTTTCGACCGCCTTAATGACTGCGGGTACCTGTACTTCAAAATCGGTGCAGCACAGCATATCGTTTCCTGCCTGTACCGCCCTTACGGCAATCTCCGCATCCCCGGCGAACTGCCTTACTCCTTCCATGACCAGATCATCGGTAATGATCACGCCGTCAAACCCTAATTCATTACGCAAAATATTATGCACCGGCAGAGATATGGAGGCCGGCTCCTGATCATCCATGCAGGAAACCACATTGTGGGATACCAGTACCATATCGGCTCCGGCATCGATTCCTGCCTGAAACGGCAGAAAGTCAGAATTTACAAATGTTTCATAAGGACGTTCATCATAAGCAACACCGGTGTGCGTATCGGAGTTATTGCCATATCCCGGGAAATGTTTTAATACACTCCCCATGTGCTCTTCGGACATGACACCGACCACCGTTTGCACATAGACCGCCGTCTGTTCTGCATCCTGTCCGAAACTGCGGGCATATATAAAATCATTTGTATCCTGTGATACATCGCATACCGGAGCAAAATTCAGATTAATTCCCAGGTTCTGCAGTAATTGATTTTTTTCCTGTAAAAATTCTGAATAAGATCCCATCCTGCACCTGCGCATCAGTTCCGAGGGGGCGAAACGCTCCCGAAGTTCCGCATTTTGCTGGGACTTCCGTTTTACCGTTCCGCCTTCTTCCACCGGCATTCAGCAGTTCTCTGCACTGTTTCACATTCCGATACACTCTGTTCCGACATATCCGGCTGAACTTCCGGTATTACTCTCCTCTTATTTTAAACCAAAAAAATTCTGACACATGATTCCGTACCTTTTCATTTCGCATTTCTCCATAACCATATTATTAAGATGCCAGGGTCAAAGGTCTACATGAGCTTGTGGGATGATAATCCCACGATATGCGAATAGAGGAGGATTGTGAGAGTACGTAGCACGGAACAATCCGTAGGCATCAAAGTCAGGGTCAAAAGGCCCCGGTCTTCGGCTGATACTTCATACTCGATACATTATATACGGTAATAAACGCCTTGGCATCCAGTTCATTGATAAATTTCATTAACTTCTGGTACTCGCTTTTGTCCACAATGGTGATGATCTCGTTGTGTTTTTCAAAATGATAGGCACCGATGGCTTCATAGATCGTGGCACCGCTGTGCAGATCTCTTGTAATAAACTGGCGCAGTTCTTCCTCTTTCTTCGTAATAATGCAGACACGCCGCTTGATATTATTGTCAAAAATAAAATGATCCAGAATGATTCCGTTGAAATAGGTACCCAGGATACTCAGCACCACAGTTTTCTTATCATATACCAACGCTGCGGACAACGCCACACACATCCCGGAGAGAGACATGGCCTTGCCCAGTTCCATATGCAGATATTTGTTCATGATCTTCGCCACAATATCCAATCCTCCGGAAGACGCATTCCGGTTAAACAGAATGCTCAGTCCCACGCTGACCACCAGAATATAGCACAGTACATCCAGTTCCTGACTGTCCGTCATGGAACCGAAATTTGGAAACAGCATCTCGAAAAGCCCTAAGAAGACCGGCAGCATGACACTCGTGTACACCGTCTTTACCCGAACTCTTTCCACAGGTGGCAAAGCCAATGAGCAGAAGCACCACATTCAGGATCATCGTAATGACCGATAGCGGAAGTGGTATAAAATTAGACAGCACGATGCCGAGACCGGAAATACTGCTGACCGACGCGTGACTTGGCACCAGGAAAAAGTAGACTGCTGCCGCGATGATGGCCACCGCCACAGTCAGGATCCCTGTCTCCTTCATTATTTCTGCATAATTTATTTTTTTCTTCATAATAACATTTTCTCCAACGATATATTTTAATTTGTTTCTATACTCTTCTCATCTTATTATTCTTAGAGTACTATTACAGCGGCATCAAGTCCCTCTATTTTTCCATCAAAGGGATTCTCTCTAAGTAAATCATATTTTTGCGCATACTCATTAAACATTCTTGCGCTGCTGCTGCAGTTGAAGATCAAAGCGAGTGTCTCTTCTCCATTTTTTCTGGTCAGGACGATCGTCTCTTCCTCGTCCCTTGCAGCTATTTCCATCGGTTCACCCTCTACGATACATGCATGGTTTTTTCGCACCTTCAGCAGCTGCTTATACCATTCAAACATCTCTTTATCCTGGTATTCTTCATCCCAGTACATCCCACGTCTGCAATCCGGATCATTTGCTCCGGGCATCGCAAATTCATCTCCGTAATAAATCATAGGCATTCCCGGTAATAACAATTGAAAAGCTGCTGCCAAATGCTGCTTTTTCTTATTATCATTACATAGATGTAAAAATCTTGCTGTATCATGGCTGTCGATCAGATTCCACATTAGAGGATAGCATTTTTTGTTTAAGCGTCCCTTCAAATATCCAAGATTCTGTATAAACTGGCTGACATTGATTTTTTCATCTGCAAGCAGATCTATGAGATTCAGGTAAAACGGATAATTCATGACCGTATCCCATTCATCTCCCTCAAGAAAATCTCCTGCATAATGCCAGATTTCCCCAATGATCAGCAGCTCCTTTTTTACTGCCTTAACAGCCTTTCTAAAGCGCTTCCAGAAGAAATGACTGATTTCGTCACCTACATCCATTCTCCATCCATCGATATCGCATTCCTTAATCCAATAACATGCAACATCTGTAACGAATTTTTCCACCTCCGGATTTTTCAGATTTAACTTTGGCATTCCATCATAATAACCAAAACATTTGAAGTTAGGAGCTTCTCCCTTTTCACCCTTCAGCGGAAATCTCTCGATAAAATACCAGTCCAGATATCTGGATTTTTCTTCTTTTTCTATGATATCTTTAAATGCAAAAAAATCTCTTCCTGTATGGTTGAATACTGCATCCATCACAATTTTCATTCCATACGCATGCGCTTTTTGCACCAGTTTCTTAAGATCCTCTGTTGTTCCGAAGGAAGGATCTATCTGATAATAATCAGTGGTATCATATTTATGGCTGGAATCCGATTTAAAAATAGGTGTTAAATACACAACATCTATTCCCAGCTTCTGAATATGATCCAAATGATCCATAATTCCTCTGAGATCGCCATGCAGATTATCCTTAGATGTAATGGGTGCTTTATACCACAGTTCCTTGTCTATTGGCTGTGACGCTGCAAAACGAGATGGAAAAATCTGGTACACGACCTTATTTGCTGCCCACTCCGGCACCTCAAACATTTCTTCCTCACGAAGGTTTTGCGGACAGTCGAACATTCTGTCCCTGTTTGTAATACATTCCCTGCTAAACTCATAGTTGCCGTAATATACCTTTTCTCCCTGCATATCCGTAAATTCAAAATAATAGCGGAGACATATCAAGTGCATCTGAAGCTGTGCCTCATAATAGTCATGAAACTGTGATGTGGCAACCTTCTTCATCGGAATCCTCTTTCGCGTATCCTTCCATTCCAATGGTATGTACTTGTCCTCATAATGGAGAATGATCTCTTTTATATCATCTTTTTTTACCTGCACACGTATCACGAATAAATCCTTATCGATTGCATAGCAGAATCTTTTATCCATATCATGAAGAATTGCCGAATATTCCATATTTTTTCCTTTCTATCGCTCGAAAAAAGCGTTTTTTCCTTCTTGATTATAATTCCTTTTTATTATGCTGCACAAGTCACAAAACGATAAAAAGGTCACCGTTTCTGCCTGTTCCGTTGGGGCAACGGAGGATTTCATTGCGCATTCTCCTCTGGAAATTTGTGTTCGTAACTGTCGAAATTTACAGAAATATTGATTTTATCAGTTATATCTTATAATTTTGGGAATATGTTATTGAGTTTCAGCTGTATGCGTTACACTATGTTCAGCCACAGGCAAAGGATTTTTGCAATCTGACACAGTTTCCTGGCCCTGAATCTCCATCAACATAAAATATCTCCATCATTTCAAAAGAGAATGACGGAGATATTTCGCCTTGTTTATTCTTGTAGCAACCAATCGGCTATATCATGGATTTCGATTCCTTCATAACTATATTTTGGATGTTTGGTTCTGGCAATAATCATTTTCGGATAAGCATCTCGGATCTGAAGCAGAGGAGAGCATTCTCTCTCAAATGTTTCCTGCCCGGAAATGTTGTCGCTGACCTGAATATAAATCTTCTCGCTGCCTCTCTGAGCAACAAAGTCGATCTCCTTTTGATAGAGCTTGCCGACATAGACATCATATCCACGGCGAAGAAGCTCGATGCAAACGATGTTTTCATATACTCTGCCGTAATCCATATTTCTGCTTCCCAGTATTGCATATCGAATACCACTGTCACAAAGATAGAACTTTTCAGAGCTTTCAAGGTATTTCTTGCCTCGGATGTCGTATCTCTTAATATCATAAAATACAAAAGCATTGCACAAATACTTAATGTACTTGCCGATGGTTACGTGATTGGTCGGAGTCTCATTTGCTGTCAGTAGCTGACTGACCTTATTCGGAGAAGTCAGGTTGCTGATATTATCCATAAGGAATTCGCTCAGACGTTGTAAAACCAAAGTGTCCGGGAGCGCATATTTCTGCACCAAATCCCTTGTAACAATAGTTTCGTAGACCTCTTTGATATAGTTTGTTCTGTCTTTTTCGGTTCTGTAAGCGTAAGAACCTGCTAAACCGCCCTTGATAGCGTAATCATCAAAGAGCTTATCTTTATCACTAACATCATCATAATATTGGCAATATTCCTGGAAGCTGAAAGGAAACACATGAATTTCAATATAGCGTCCGGTAAACAGAGTTGCCAGATCCGCACTCAACAGGAAAGCGTTGGAGCCGGTTACATAGATGTCGTATTTTCCCTTAGAGTACAGGCTGTTGATTGCCAACTCAAACTTGGGACACATCTGAACCTCGTCTACAAACAGGTAGTTCGTTTTACTTTCCTGATAATGTTCTTCCACATAAGCGTGTAAGGCATGGTATTCCATGATTTCTTCATATGCTAAATCCATGAAGTCAATGAAGATAATATTGATGTTTTCAAAGTTGCTTTTCAGATACTCAATATACGCCTGCATCAGCTTGGACTTACCGGATCGACGAATGCCCGTGATAATCTTGATGTCAGGAGTACCATTCAGTTCAATGATTCTGTCGAGATACTTTGCTCTTGTAATTGTTTTCATATCGTCACCCGCTTTCAAAAGTCGAATATTTTTCATTTTTTGAAACTGCTTCGATGTATTTATTATACTGTCTGCTAATAGTATGTGCAAGACGTCGCTTTCAAAAACTCAATCAGAGTACTCAGACATTCTTTGCCATTGTTTTCTCCTTCTCTGTTCTGAATTGCCATGCGTATCATCCTCTCAAATGACTCGCTGAAATGTTCATCATCTTCTGGCGTCCGTTTCTTTGGCCCTTTATATGATTTTTTCCAGAAGCCACAATTTTAAATTTTTTCTTAATTTGTGGCGTTATGATAAATTAATATCCTTCTTACCCAAAAGAAAATCAACAATATTGATATGTGCAATTCCATCTCTTGAATAATCAAATCGATCTAATGAAAACACATATTTCGGTGATGCATCACTAATTGGCTTAAAAGCACCAAACTCTCTTTCAATCGTTGCCTTGCCAGCCAAATAATATGCCACCTGAATAAAACATTTCTTTCTTCCATTTATTGCAACAAAATCAATTTCACCCTTATATGTTTTTCCTGTAAATACTTCATAATCTCTTGCTTTTAGCTCGTTATAAATTATATTTTCAAGAAAAAAGGTATCCTCAAAATTTACTAAGTTTGTATTTATCATGCGAAAACCAGTATCTACCGCATACTGCTTTTCTATATACGACATTGCCTGTTTTCCTACAATATTAAATCTTTTTACACGATCAATTAGACAAGCCTTTTCCATTTTATCAAGATATCTGTATATCGTCTTTTTATCCAAAGTATCTGCATTTTGATGTATAAAATAGTTCTCTATGTTTTTACTGGAAAATTCCTTTCCTGCATTCGCCATAATATATGTTGCTACTCTTTCAAAGTTTTGTCTATTAACCTTTGATCTGTCAGTAATAATATCCTTGTCTAAGATACCTTCATATGTCTGTTCCAAATATCTCTTAATATCACTTTCTTTTGTAAACGAAAAACGCAAAGGGAAGCCACCCCAATTGATATAATCAATCATAAACTCATCCGGAGACATATTTCTTCCTATAGCTGTAGCATATTCGTAGCTTTCGGCAAAGGAAAATGGCATTATTCTAAATTCAACACATCTTCCAACCAACAATGTTGCCATCTTGCCGGATAGCAATTTCGAATTACTTCCAGTAATAAAAATTGAGCAATTTAATGTTGCCCGAAAGGAAGCTAAAACCTTTTCAAAGCTCCTGACATGCTGAATCTCATCTAAAAAAATCAAGTATTTGTCATGATCCTTGATTTGCTCATTCACATAGGAATTAAGTTTTTCTGCAGTTCTTATTTTTTCAAATTGCAAATCTTCAAAATTAATGGTAATAATATGCGCTCTATCAAACCCATTTTCAATAAATTCTTCTTTAATCTGCTCTAACAATATAGATTTTCCACATCTTCTAACACCTGTCAGAACCTTAATTAAATCCACATCATAAAATGGTCTTATTTTGCTTAGATATCTTTCACGCTTTATATACATAACATCATCTCCAAATCAAAATATATATTTATTATGCCACAAATCAAGATTTTTTCAAGATTTGTGGCACATATTTAGAAAATTTCCATTTCAATTTCTACCACTTTTTCATCCGTAACTCGTTCGTCTGTTTTTTTCTGCCATAGGCATTCTCTCCTTTTCCCTGAACTCACTCGCGTTACACGCTCGTTGTCGCGGCATTCGGTGCTCGTAAGCACCTATAAATAAAAAAAAGCAACAATGAATTGTGGTCATCATTGTTGCAAAATTTGACTGTTCCCAGGGGGAATCGAACCCTCAACTAGTGCTTAGGAGCTCGAGTCCACACTGGGAACAACGATTATTTTAAGTAAATATGAGTCAAGGAAAGCCTTGATTTTCCTGACTATTTTGTAAATCTCTGTCAAAATAAGAAAACGGAAAATCACCTGAGAAAAATGGTTTTCGCTGTCAAATCGCTGACATTGTCACCCTGAGGGTTCAGCCATTCCGTTCCAATGATTTTTCATAAATATGGCTACCATTCCATCTGTAGCAGTAATGATAACACTGTTTTCTTATTAGATTATCTATATTATAGCGTGTAGAGCAAGGGATGTCGATGTTTTTTGATCAAATTATTTGGGCAACCTATTAAATGTTGGGACAGCAAAAACCACGGCTGCTCTGTACGGGGCGGCCGCCGTTTTCCCTATATCATACGCTGCTTTTCAGTACCGCAAGGATGGGTGTCCTGTTATCGTCGTATTCTGATTTCTTTTAGGGCATTTCAGGACTATCCACAAGGGATACGCTGAACTCCTGTGCGGTTGCACCCTCCGGCAGCAGCTTTGCCATGACCACCAGCCGCTGATTGCCGCTGTTAGCCTTGTCATACTTCCGGCAGCAGGTGGAGAGGGTCAGAACAGTATCTTCCTCGGAGAAGGTCACGCCATCAAAGTCAAGCCAGTTTTTCCGCGCAATCGTCTCAAAGAAGCTGGTCAGATCATCTCCCGTGGGATCAGGCGCAATATAGTCAAAACCAATATCCGTGACGAACAGTGCGGTGATCTGAAAGATCATGTCCTCACCATCCACAGAGAGATAGATATACGGATGCTCCTTTACAAAGTCTGCGTCCATATAACGGTAGAGCTTGGTGAACCGCACACCGTCCGGGTCGCAGTTGCTGGCGGAGTGACCAAAAATGGTGGTGTTTTTGTCCAGCTTATCCCTGCCGCCGATTTCGTTTTCACAATGGGCATAATAACAGCCCCACATGGCGTACTCACCGTTTTCATCCAGCTTTAGGTAATAGCCGTTGTCCTCCGCCTGCATCACAGGGTCGTCCACCTCCGCACCGGGGATATACAGCCACGCCACGGTGTCGGGATTCTTCGCTCTGGCTTCCGCCAACTCTGTCTGCCTGTCCACCGAGGGGATAACTTCGCCCGCGAGAGGCGCTGATGGCTGAGGCGCAGATGTGCCGGGAATGTCGATAGGCTCTGTCTCTCTCTGATAGCAGCCCCTGACTGCCGTGGTCATAGCAACGAGAAGGACAACTATGCAGATGATCGGACGAATGATTCTTGTGATTCTTTTCATAATGCTGTCTCCTTGCCGCGCTTGGATAGCGGCGCAACTCAAAATGTCATTAATTTGTTTCTTGTAGTGAAAAGAGAACAGCGCAATCCACAGCATCCTCATAATAGCTGCCGGTGGCTACATCCACAAACACGCCGGTCTGAGGGTTGCCGTTGGCTTTCATAAAGATAACCTCGATGGTATGGGTTCTGCTGACATTCTCAAAGGTGTAGGACTTCGCCGCGCCAATGCTCTTGCCGTCAATCTTGACGTTGGCGACAGCATAGCCCTTATCCGGAGTGATGGTGAAGGTCTGATCTCTGCCCTCACGGACGCTGACATTGCCGGAGGGAGAAATGGAGCCGCCAGCCCCGGCAGTTGCCTTGATGGTGTAGTAGCTGTAGCCGCTTCCGCCGTTGCCGCCGGTGCTGCCGCTTCCGCCACTGCCTTCATTACCGCTTCCGCCACCGCCTTCATTACCGCCTGTGCCGCTATTGCGCAGAATCGTCAGCGTGTAGGTTTTAGCACCGATTCTCACGACAATGTCGGTTGTGCCGCTGTTGGGGATGGCAACGGTTGCGCTGCCGCCGGTGGACAGAGCCTGTCCGTTGATGTTCACGGGCTCGCCGTTTCCAGACACCGCTGTGACTAGCGTAGATGTTGCTCCGCTATCATTTTGCAGCGTATAGGTATAGTTTGTTCCGTTGGCGGTAAAATCGCCGAGCCCCACTGCCAGACCTTCAAAGGTCAGAAGGTCTTTACCGGGCACTGCGGCTCGCACCACTACGCGGGTGCCAAGCCGGGAGAAGGTGACGGTTTCTGTCTGGAAGGTTTCCCCGGAGATGGCACCGCCAATACTGGTCTTTTTCGTTTCCAGAACGGTCCCGGCAGCATCCAGCAGCGTGGCCACCAGCTCTGCGCCAGTCTGAGACTGCAGGCAGTTGTTGCGCAGGGTAATGGCGGCGGTGCTGTGACCGTTGCCGTCGTTCCCCTGTGTCACATCCATCGTCAGCTGCTCTCCGGTGCGGGCCAGTGCGCCGGTCATATGGACGCTGGCCTCGCTGTCACTGCCGTTATACTCCGGCAGGCTCTGATTGCTTCCCGTTCCACCGACCTTGCCTTCCGCCCACGCCTCGGCGTACAGATAGGTACCCACATTGGGGATCTCGGTTTTGCCAATGAATGTCATATACTCGCCCAGATCATAGGTCAGATCCAGTGTAAAGGTTCCCTGATCAATGCGGGCGAGGGCGCTGTCTTCGGAAATGGTGATTTCATTACCGTTAACCAATACGCCGTTTGTGGTGCAGGCTACCTCTGCAGGTTCGGTATGCAGATCATCCGCATAGAACGCAAGCTTCACCTCGCGGCTCTTTCCGCCGGCCAGCGTGGCGGCAGCGGAATTATAGAGGGTCATGCGCACCGTGCGCTTGCCGGCGCTCTCCGCAATCACTTCCATTTGTGAGATTCCAATGTCGGGATAATCCAGATACACTGTGCCGTTTTCGTGGATGCCGCCGGCGGCGGTGATGGTATAGCCCGGGTCGGTCACGCGGTCCTTCACATGGTGCCAGACGGTAAGGGTGGTGCTTTCATTGGGCAGCAGTTTTTCCGTAAGGGTAGCGGTTTCCCCGCTGCCAAGGCTGACCGTTAGGTTTGTCACATCGTTCAGCCCGGTGTTGCGGATGGTAAAGTGAATGGGTGTCAGGCTGTTCAACGCCAGCGTTGCATAATCCACACCGATCTGTTCCACTGCCACCGCATCGGTGACAAAATCAGAGGTAGCGGTATAGAGGATCGTTTCCTCACCCGGAACGGTCACGCCGCCGATTACCTGCGGGTTTTCATCGTCATACCGGGTGGCCTGAATGGCGGCCTGCACCTGATTGGTGCCGCTGACATAGGCATCAAAGTGGTCAGCCAGCGTGCGATCCGGCAGCTCTGCCAGTTCCAATGGTGCGGACAGAGTGTAGGTATTTGTGGCATAGCGCAGCTTGGCCGCCTTCAAAATGCCGTGATCTACCGCGCCGTTGGCGTTATTGACAGTCTCATTCCAGACGATGGTAAGATCATTGCGGCTGCGATGATCCCCGCTGAGGGAAGCGAAGCGGAAGTCTCCGCCCACGACGGCGTTGCCGCTGCTGGTCAGGGCAGACAGAGAGCCGGGAAAACTGTTGGACATGATGCCGCTGCCGTCCACAGCCAACAGCTGGATATTGCTGCTGCCGTCTCGGACACTGTGCCAACCGATGACAAATCGGTCATCCCCGCTGCCGAAGTTGGCTGCAACGACCTGGGGGTTTTCGTCAAGATTGCTGTCACAGGTCGCCAGCATGGCTGTACCGGGAGTTCCATCAGCAGCCACGGTACAATAGGCGATCTCGTAGGCGGAGGTATCTCCGGTTCCGCTGCGGTCCAGCGAGTAAACCGCCATAGCGGTTCCGTCGGGCAGCATGGCCGCCTGCAACGCCTTCACGCTGCCAGTAGCACCGTTATAAAGCATTTTTTCCTTGCTCCAGGTGCCGTTAGTGCTGTCATAGCAGCTGTACATGATACAATCTCTGGTCGTGAAGTTCAGCAGGTTGTTGCTGCCCTGCGTACCGGGATCGGGGGTGTAGACGTTGCGCCAGAACACGATGGCTTTGCCGTCGCCGCCCACTGCCGTGGCTGGGGCCAGATCCGGCGTGCCGTCGTTGGTTAGGCGGGTGGAAGTCCAGGTTGTGCCGTTATAGACGGACACTACGATCTCCGTGCTGTTCATCAGCAGGTTTTGCTCTTCAATGTCACGGCATCACCGGCATTTTTACCCGGCAGGTCGGTGCCCATGCGAACCCAAGCCGCCGCCGCGAAGCTGCCAGTGCCGGACAAAGAAACGCTCGTGTCGCCGTAGCCGGAGAACCCTGTAGGATCGTCAATTTTGCTGGAGGTAGAATAGACGCTGCCATTGAGGGTGGAGAAATGTGCCCGGCTGTCGTAAATACTGCTGCTGTTGCCGTCGTTGATGTAGACCAATACCTTCCCGTCATCGCTGAGCTGTGGATAGGATGTGGGGTTGGCATTAGTCTGGATGTTTTCCAGCCCACTGGGGGAGTTCAGAGAGAACAGCATCATCCGCTGCTGGGGCTGGCCCCAGGTACGGGCATATTGCTCCAGATAGTCCCGGCTTTGGAGCGTTGCACTGCCAGAAGCCACCTGCATTCCGCTCTGGGCCGCCGCCATCCGCAGCGAGGCAAGGCTCAGCCCACTGGTGGCGCTATTCCAGTAGTCGTCGATTGTGTTCCAGTCATTAAAAGTCCTGGTGGCTCCAAGGGTTCCGGAGGCGATCACCGCCTCGTAGGAGATAAACAGGAAGGTTGCCACAAATTTGATTCCCACTTCGCTTTGGATTCCCAGAGCCTGACCGTTGATCTGGCGCTTTGTCTCGTCGGCAAGATAGGTGCGGGAAAGGAACTTATTCTGACTGTCCACATCCAAATTGCCGAATAGGCCGATCTTCAGCGCCACGACCGAATAGTCAAAGCCAATACCGCCAAACGCGTGGACATAGGCGTTGATACGCAGCGTGGTCAAAAAGTCATTCACTGCCGTGGCCGTGGGATCGCTCCAGGCAAGCTCTGTACCCTCGCCCTGCCGGCCGTAGCGCACTGCGGTACGGAAATCCAGCTGAATGGCACCACCCAGCTCAAAGGTTGCTGTCAACGGCACAGGACCAGCCATGGCATTCACGCTGAAGGAGAAGCCCACACCAACACCGGTGGTAAATCCGCCGCCTACGGTGAAAACCTCCCACTCCTTCTTTTCGGTGTTATAGCGGATTTCCGCTTCGTAAAAGCCCTCCAACTGCAAGTTGAGATCCGTGCTGGTGACATTGTCGGCTATGGAGTTGGTTTTGTAGTCCCCCTTGGGATCATAGGTGCCCTGGGCCATCTGGCTCAGGTCCCCGGTCCCGGGCATACCCACTTCCAGGTCCTGCGTCAGCACATTCGCACCAACGCCACGCCGTCCTCGGAATAGTCCATGTCCTCCATCTCCAGCGTATTGTACCCGGCCCAAATCATGGCACGGAACACGGAGGGATCTTCGCTGGGGGTGATAATCATTTTGAACACGGAAGTGTCCACCGGACCGCTCAGATCATCCAGCCGTCCGGTCAGCACCTTGAGAATGTTACTATCGCCCACTCCGCCAAAGTCGACTTGATTCACTCCACTGGAGGATCCCATCGTCGCCAGAATACCGGTGACGCGGTCATCCTCTGTCACCTTGGGCACTCGGGTCAGATCAACGACCCGGAAGGGCATTATTTTCTCCTGTAGCAGGCTGCCGTTCAGGCTCAGCTGCGTTTTTATACCCACATCCTTGCCGTCAGCGATCCATCCAGAGGTGGTCATGGTGGCCTCGGTGAGAGTCAGATCGTTTTCCGCTACGGGGATGGATGAGAAGGGATACTGCTTGGTACTGCTGCTCTGGGCGGCAGGAATAACGCCGTATTCGTCCGCCAGCTTGAGACTGTAATTCCGCGCGTTGGCAATCTTCTCGCCCCAGAGGAACATGGTGGTGTGCAGTCTTGCTGTTTTAAAGCTGCTGTTAGGTCCAATCTTCCCAGTCGAGCTGCGGACATCCACCTTCTGACCGTTGGCAAGACCGTAATCAACGCTTTGCGCCACAATGAAGGGTTTGTTTTCCTCCCCCGCCGGCACGCGCTCCAGAGAGACAACGCCCTCTGCGGTGCGCATTACATCGTCCACGCCCAGCTTGCCGTTGACGGTCAGCAGCAGCGGATAGTACTTGTCGCCGTCAATTGCGCTGATCTCCAGAATGTACTCCAGCTGATCCAGAGCAGAAAGCGCCGTGGTGTTGCTCTCGCCCTTTTCGGCCGACCAGAACTGGGTGGAATCCAGATAGACGGTTATATTTCCCGCCGCATCCGTGGTATAGGTGTCGCCGGTGATGCCGCTGACAAGTGCTCCTGCCCTGGAGCCCAGCAGAGCTGTCTGGCAGTAGCCTCCGTTTTTATAAACGCCGCCACGAACGGTCACCGTCTTGTTCGCCAGCGGATCGCCGCCCGGCGTGATGAGCGTCACAGATGCCCGGGCGACTCGCCGAAGGCTGAAGGTATTCAAGGGATAAAGCTGCAGTTTTGTGGCATCCCGCTCGCCGGAACGCAGATTTTCTTTATAGATGGTGCCCAGATAAATATCCGCGCCGGAGCCGGACCGCAGAGACACCTCACTGGCGATTCCGTTGGGTTCGTAAAGCGCCAGCACGCCTTCACTGTTGGTCGTGACCGTTTTGGGCACACCTTTGCCGTCGGTGTATTGCAGCGTAGTTTCCGCTGCAGGCGTCAGCTGGAAGAGATAGAACTTATTTTGCAGCGTTTTCGCTGTCACCTGTACGGCGGCACGCATACCCGTGGCGGCATGGGTAGCCGTGACGGTTGCGGTGCCGTTGGCCAAGCCGGACAGCGCCATTTTGGTTTCGGGAAGGTAGGAATCAAAGGAGAAGTTTCTGATGTCCTCATACAGTCCGCCCTGCTTGTAGTTGACGGAAATGGCATTGTTGTTGCTGGAGAGCCACCGGATGCCGTCTTTAAAGGAGTTCCATCCGTACTCGTCATAGTTGATGCCTATGTACTCGATCAGCCCCAACTCCTGGCGCAGCTGCATAATTTCAGCTGTAACAGTGGGCAGGCTGCCGCTGACCTTGGAGGTATTGTCCATGGTCAGCTTAGAAATCGTTTCTCCTTTGTCGTTCTGCACCTTCAGTGCGTCGGCATCGTAGACATACAGGGGGAAGGAGTCGGTGCTGGGAGATTCCTCACCAGGATTCTCCACGCTCAAAACCACTTGATAGGTGTCCTTCAGATTGCCGGCTTTCACACTCTGTAATGACAGGGGGAAGCTCCCGGAGGTGCCGGATAGGCGCTCACTGTCCACCACTTTGGTGGTGGTGTTGTCCTCTGTGACCCGGGTGATGGTCAGCGTGGGCTGCAAAGGGGCGCCCTCAGTAGTGTTTTCCACCGACCAGTCGATATTGACGGCACCGTCGGTATCCTTGAGGTAAATGCTCTGGGGCGGTGTCAGCTTGGCTGTGGCAGGCGGTGCCTGCACGATGATCCAGGCAAGTGCCGACAGGCGGACGTCCTCACCGCCGGCATTGGGGTGCGGCATGGAGACCAATACCGTGTAGGCAGGGGTATTGCCGTTGGAGAGCTTGGAGAGCACATTCTCCTCGATCCGCACGCTGTTTTTATCCTTGCCGGCGGTATAAGTCGCAACGGGCTTGCGGCCGCTCAGCGCCGCCTCATTCGCGTAGTTGCCCTCATACAGGTCAATCCTGTAATTGAACTCTTTGTTCGGCGCCATCAGCGCGGCGTTGGAGCTCCACAGCACGGTGGCGGGCTGATTTACCCGCGTCACGATGGACGCGCCGCCGGGAATCACCAGTGCCAGGGAATCGCCTGCCGTCACGGTATAGGGCTCTGACTTGCCCGTCACATCATCGGCAGTGTCCTCAGTCCCGTTGTCCGCCGTAAAGGTAAAGGTGACGGCTCCCACCTTGGTTCCTGTGGTGGCAACAACGCCGGTATCCTCGTTGATGGTGGCAATGAGCGTGTCACTGCTGCTCCATTTGCCGGTGGTGTAGCTGGCCGTCTCACCGCCTGCCCCCAAAACCTCTGCCTTAAGCGTGGGGCGGGTGGTTTTGCCGAGGGAAATCGTATAGTCGGCGTCATTCGCTTCCGGGAAGACCTTCACCGTGTGCGCGGAAACTTTCTTTGCCACCGTGAACTGCCGGGTCATGGGAAGAACATTCACCCAGTCAGGATCGGCTTTCGTGCCCTCGTTGGCCTGCAGCGTCACCGTGTAGGTGCGATCGAAAGCAGAGGGTGCGATTGCATAGTCGCTAATGGTGAAGGCTTCCTTCTCTGTGTCCAGATAGACCTGCAGATGGATTGGTTCACCCGCAGAGTCGTACCTCAGCTCGAGGCGGAACGGGGCTTCCTTCGGGTCTGTGCCTGCCGGGGTGTGATAATTGCTGTATACGGTCTTGTAGACCTGCTCCATGTTGGCGTTCATCGTGAACGATGCCTTGCCGTTGTCGTAGTCGGCGGTCAGTGCGGTGGGAGCGTTACGCATCAAGACGCTCTTCAGCGTAACGTCGGCAATCGAGTTGCTTGGATAGAGTGAGGTATCCAGCGTATGACCGAAAACATCTTCCACACCGGTCATACCATTGACGGTGACCGTGGTGTCATCCGCATCCTGCACTGGGTACCAGAGCATTGCCGTGACGCCGTAGTTGTTCATGGAAAGCTCAGCGGCGCTATACACTTTGCCATTGATGGTCACGGTGGCGTTGCTAAGATTCACGAACTCGTTAAAGGTAACTGTGATGGGCACGTGCTGTCCGCTGGCATAGGTTCCCTCCGGGGCCGTGACGCTTTGAATGGTGGGATTGTCCGTGTCCACCAGCATGGCTGTAACATTGCTGTTCTTGGTGGTGGCCCAGGAATTTTGGATTTCGCCCTGTACGCTTTTCATATACAGTCGGAAGGGCAGCCAGTACCGTTGATTCCCTCTGTTTTGCGTGGTAGACTGCAGGGAGATGTTGACCGTTTCGCCCTTGTTAATCGTACAGTTCAGCGCTCTCGTTTTGTCGCTGCTGAGCTCCAGAGATGTTCCATTGAACATGTACTCCGTCAGATAGAACGGGGCATGGGGTTGTGTGTCACTATTATAGCCATACGGCGCAAAGCCATTATAGGTCTCTACATCGGTACTCCAGTTAAACTCGATGCTGGCATCGATTTTGTATGGCTGATAAAATGGGTCGGAGTCGACGGGAAGCACCGAGTTGCGGGCACCCTCCAAAATTCTGATGGTATCGCTTAGCGCAACGAAGTCCTGATTGTTGGCACCTTCGCCGATATTGTATTCATTTGCCAGCAAAGGAATATACATATCCCCCTGTATTGTTTCTGTACTTTCGTATCTTTCCTCATAGTTCGGCGCGCTCACTGATGTTTGTATTGTGGGGGCGTCAACCGTCTTTTTTAGCTTGAGCTGACAGTGGTCGGCATAAGCGGCACCGTCATAGAACACCAGATTTTCCGCATCGTAAAATTCAATCATCCCCAGCAGGTCGCCATAGGAATAAGAACCCTCGAGCCAGTCTGGGTTCCCTCCTTTGGTTGTAACCTTGACAGTGATTTTACAACCATCTAAACTGAAAGTCGAGCCTACGTCATAGGTCAGCTTGTAGGACCCGTCGCCTTGCTCGGCGACCCCACTCGTCTCGCCTATCGAGACCTCCACACCGGTGATATACTCGCTGAGCTGGCCTTTTTGAATGCGGTAGGAAAAGCCGACCGGTTTTCCGCCATATACAGTAAAAGTCCCGGAGCTCCAGCTGTTGGTTGCGAGTTCCCCCAGCGTTTGGCTCATCATGCCGCTCATATCCACCGTCTCAACGCCCTCAGGCTTTGTGGCAGAGGCGGAATACTGCAAACTGATGCCCTGCAGCTCCAACTGCTCCATCAGGTTATTGAGATTCTCCAGAGCTTCCCCGGTAAACTCCCTGCCGGAGAAATAGGTGTCCTTGATCCGCTGCAACTCCTGTTCGATTTGGATCATGGTCTTCAAATCGCCCAGCGCCACCGGAGTCCCATCCACGTCGGCTATACGGGTGAGATCCGTGGCGGGATTTTCCAGCAGCTCCATGACAGCCGCCAGTGTCAACACCTGGCCGTCCAGCGTGATGGTTTGATCCACCTTGAAATTGCCGTCTTCATCCAGCAGCCCCAAAGCGTTCAGCATGGAAAGCACCTGGTCGCTGCTATCGCCGGTCAGGGCAGAGACCTGCTCCAAAATCGCCTGATTTTCCTCGGGTGTGTTGCCTAGCGAATCGCTCACCGCTGCAAACGCCGTAGTTGGCAGCAGCGTGAGCGTCATGCACAGGCTCAGCAGCGCCGCTAAAAATCTTTTCTTCATGTTTCCTCATCCTCCTTGGTTTGTTCCTGCTGTTTATTGTTTTTTCTCAATCGTGTGCAAAACACGGTAACGACCACCGCCGCTGCAAAGGAGACGACGGCCACCAGCACATAGCCGCCCACGTCCTCCCGTAGCAGCATCGCGCCGAACACGCCCCATGCGGCTGTCTGCTCCTGCACTGCAAACACATCCGCCGCCTGCATCATCACCGCGAACAGCAGCATACACGCTGCGCTCAACCCATATATACCGCGCCGCTGCCTCCGGCGGGTGTTTTCCCGCACCTGCTGCTTGACGAGTGCGACTCGTTTTGCGGTATCGTACATTTCGTTTGAACCTTCTCTCTGGATTTATTGAAATGCGGCTTAAAAACCCCTTCACTTATATAGGTACAAAAAATCGAAAATACTCTCACCCAAAACGCAAAATTTTTCAAAAAAGTTTTTTCACAAGAAACGAAAAAAACGATACTGCATAGATTTCTTACTCCACACAATATCGTTCTTCTATATTTATACTTTCATTGTCTTCGCCAGAGAAGTAAGCAAAGCCGCCATCTCCGGATTGCCAAGTACTTTCATCAGCAGTTCGGGATCTACTCCCTCCGGTATGGTAATCTTATTTTCTTCCTCTTTCTGCTCATTCAGTTTGTATGTGACACTTGTATGGCGCAGACTATGAAAAACCACATCCGGAAGACCTTCTCTATCAATTACTTTCTGCAGCTGATCCCGAATATAGCTGCTATTGATCGGCATTCCAAAAGTAGTCGCCATTATCAGGTTGTAATCGGTATACTCACTGCCAAGTGCCTCCTTTACCTCATCCTGTTCCTTCTTTATATCAATAAGGCACTGTGCCACAAATCCCGGTATATAAACTTTGCGCTCGCTGGTATCGGTCTTTGGTGTTTTCAGCACCCTGACCGTCTTATTATTCTTCCTTTGTGAGGGGAAGATCAGAATGACTTCTTTTGAATCCAGCTCCTCAACAGCTTCCTTTGATACACGCTCCACCTGTTTGTTAATAAAGACATATGCCCTGTTCTCTGAAATAGCTTCTTCTGATATATCCACACAGTCCCATGTCAGCCCAAGCAGCTCTCCTATTCGGACCATTGCTGCGAATGCCAGATGAAATGCTACTTTGAGCCATTTATTCTCACACGCATCGATTGCCTGCTTTCAGGCTTGCCGCTCTTCTTACATCTGTTACTTTCTGAATCTCATATACATGGCCATCCTTCCAGATAAAGCTCCTTGGTAGAAGCCTTCCGTCATTTGTAAATTCAGCCATGACATTTACATATACCTTGCTGCTTTCCATAATAGTTCAATCCCTCCTGTCTATCCAAAGTACCCATGCGGATGTACCGTATGATCAGACTTGGTATCACATGCTGACAGTATTTTGTCGCGGTACATAAGCCCTCCCTGGACACTGTAAAATCCAAATCTTTTGCGGATAATATCAACCGTCTCATCCATTTTCATCTGTTTTTCTCTTGCCTGAGGATCCATGAACATGTCCAGCTGCTCCCAGAAATAATCTGTCACAAGATCCGTTCCACGTATTCCTATGCTCCGCAGTGGCTTTTGAAAGAACTCTGGCCGGCTGCTTTTCAGTTCCTTATCATCCGCCGGTAGTCTGTAGTTGTCTTTGTATAGCATGTATCAGCAACCGGCATCAGCCTGAAAACTATTGCCAATATCGAGTCAAAACAGCATATTCCTTCTCTGCTATACGCCATGAGGATTGCAGACTTTTTCCTTAAGCCGGTAACAAGCCTGTCATCGAATTCTATGGACACAACAGCCGGAAGATTTCCTGTGATTACTATATCGACGACCGGATGCTGCTTCCGGAAAACGCAAAGGCATAGAACCCGTAATGGGGCTATGCCTTTGTGCTTATTCTGGCATTCATTTTTAGTTAGTGCGGGTTATTTACCTAATACAGTTTTTCTCATAATAAAAATCTGTTGGTTAAACTTTTTCAAATTTTGCTACTTCATCCAATAAATCTTCCGAAAGGTTCTTATTTTCGTCCGCCTGCACTGTAATTGCTGAAATTGCTGTTACAAGTTGTGATATCTCTTGTGCTACGTTTGTAACACCTTTTGCAGATTCTTCAATCGCTATAGAAATGTTATTGATACCTTCATTCATATCATTCATTGTACCTAAGCTATCTTTTGACTTAACTGCAAACTCGTTAAATGTATTACTTGCCTGTTCAGAATCAGCATCATAATTTCCAATAATTTTTACAAAGTTGTCATAATCAAGTGCTACCTTTTCATCTACAAAACGAATCATTTCTGTTGCATTTCCAGACAGATTGTTTACTGCCTCAATAACTTTTCCACTGATTTCCTGAATATTGTTTGCTGTCTCACGTGAACTATCTGCAAGCTGTCTGATTTCATCTGCAACAACGGCAAAGCCCCTGCCTGCTTCCCCTGCTCTTGCTGCTTCAATCGATGCATTAAGTGCTAGAAGATTTGTCTGTGCTGCGATATTTAAGATATTTTCTGTAAGTTTTGCAATTTCATTTACAGACTTAGATGCTTCTACTGCCTCCGCGACATCCTTTTGAATGCCATCAAATGTTTCTACTGTTTTTTCTTTTGATGCAATCGCTTCTTTATAGCTATTTTCTGCAGTAAGCTTCACTTCATGCATCTTCATTGCAGAGTTCTTAGCATCCTCATTCATGCCTTCCATTTTCTTTAGCAGATTATTACATCCTTGGGCTAAATCAGATAGAGAAGCAGATACCTCTTCCATGGATGCTGCAAGTTCTTCCGATGTTGCACTCACATTGGATGCACTCATATTTGAAGATTCCGCCTCATTTTTGTACAAGATAGGAAGATTTTTTCATATCTTTTGATACACTCTGAATCTTTACCATAAGATTTTGTAATGTTTCAATAAAATGGTTGACACCATTTGCAAGCTGACCAATTTCATCACTGGTTTCATCAAATACTCTTAACGTAAGATTACCCTGTCCTGATTCTATACCTAAAATGATATCATCCAAATCATTCTTTGCTCTTTTTGCTGGACAAACAATGGACTTATTAATAACAATCGAAAGAAGTACGATTACAATAATATCAGCTACCACAAGTGCAAGATCAAAAATGATGCTTCCATTTATTCTGTAGTTGATATGTCTGATGGCTTCTGCCACTTCTCCTTTTGCTGTTTCAAAAACCGCGGTATCATTATTTTCCACTGCTTCTTCATATTGTTCAAACTGTTCTATAAGCACATTATTCTTTCCTCGAATAGCTTGTAATGCCATTAAATTCAAGACTGTAATCAAAACTGCAAAAAAGCCTACAGACACTAACATTGTTACTAACTTTTTTCCCAAGTTCGTTCTCTTTTTCATGTTTATTTTTCTTCTTTCTGCGAAAGGCACCAATGCGTTATGTTTTGGAATTTTTTTACCATCATTTTATCCCCACCCCCACAAAATTTTGTCAATACTATATTCTCTTGATAGAAAATTTTAATCTTTACTCTGATGAGGATGGCGTGAAACACATCCGTATCAAAGCCAGACCTAATAAATGGCATAAGAATGACTGCCCTTTCTGTCACAAGTCATGTCCTGCTTATGACAAACATTCCAGCAGACCAACCACTTGGAGGGGGCTGGACTGGGGTGGTATTCTGGTCGAAGTTGAATACCAGACGCATCGTATCATCTGCCTTGAACATGGGGTATATGTTGCCGAAGTTCCATGGGCATATCCAGGTAATAGATTTACCAAGGATTTCGACCTTACCGTTGCATGGTTTGCATACCCCATTTGTTGTGCACGTTTTACACTTAATATCGTAAAGGGTCAACCCTAACAAAATATTTTCTCTTACTATTTGAAATATTCCTGAAAAAACCTGTTCTTATTACTGAAAAAACAGAGGACAATTTTGTCCTCTGTTTAAAATAACGTGCACTGCTCAATTAGAGCTTTATCTATTCTCTGATCCACGTCAATGTATCGCTGTGTAGTGGCAACACTGCTATGCTGCAGGAGCTTCTGCACCAACACAATACATTTCCACTCGAAACGGATGGTTTTCAAATACTCTTAGCCGTTCAATCGCTATTTCAACGATTTTTTCATCTGGATCCATCTGATCCACTTTTTCTGCCATAGGCATCCTCCTTCTCCCTGAAATAAAAAAATCCGCCCAGATTAGAACCTAATCTAATCTGAACGGAATACTCATTCAGGCTTGATATTTTCCAAGCAGAAATATTTTTTATCATCACCCTTTTGTTAGCTACAAGAATTTACAACCTTTTACACCAGCTGCATTATAGCTTTTCATTCCTGTTAGCAAAAATGCTCATTTTTTGATTTGCTGTTAGCAGAAAAACAACAAAAAAACGGCAATGATTTTTATCTCATTACCGCTTAAAATAGAGCGTTCCCTATAGGAATCGAACCTACAATAGAGTCTTAGGAGGACCCCGTTATATCCATTTAACTAAGGGAACAAATGCCGTATTTTCGGGCTTTTCAGCCTTTTGGACTCCGGCTGCCATGTTTATGAATCCAATCACTTGCGTGATGAATTGCTCCTGTTATTATATATTGATTTTAGCCTTTTTGCAAACTCTAAAATCCTGTTGCTTCTCACTAAATGGTCTGCACTTAGTTGCCCCTTAGGAGATGGACCCAGTGCATATATTCCCTATCAACAGGGATAAAGAAAATGCAGTTATATCAAGGCTTTTCTCCATGTTCTCTATAAACCTTGTACAAGCAAAATCAAGCAAAAACAAAGGATTTTAGCCCCCTATTGTTTGCACTCTGTTTGCAAAGGCGCGAAATTTGGCGTTAGCCAAAAGTTCAATTCCCGTCGAGACTTAATTATATTCATGGTATCGTGGACATAGTTTACCATACATAGAGGTTCATTACAAGAGGTATTGAGCCAGTGAAAGTGCCTGTTTTATCTTTCTCAGGAAAGGTAAAGCAGGCACTTTTTTTCATATCTAAACTTAGAAAGAAATGAGGTGAAATCATGAATACACAGATTATTGCCATAGCCAACCAAAAAGGTGGTGTCGGCAAAACAACCACTTGTGCCAATCTTGGAATTGGTCTGGCGCAGTCCGGGAAGAAAGTCCTTCTGATTGACGGAGACCCACAGGGAAGCCTGACCATCAGCTTGGGCAATCCTCAGCCTGATAAGCTGCCCTTTACACTGTCAGACGCTATGGGCCGTATTTTGATGGATGAACCAATTCGTCCCGGCGAGGGTATCCTGCACCACCCTGAGGGCGTAGACCTGATGCCTGCGGACATCCAGCTATCTGGTATGGAGGTATCTCTGGTAAACGCTATGAGCCGAGAAACCATTCTGCGACAATATCTGGACACGCTGAAGGGGCAATACTCTCATATCCTTATTGATTGCCAGCCCTCCCTGGGTATGCTTACGGTCAATGCACTGGCTGCCGCTAATAGGGTTATAATCCCCGTCCAGGCAGAGTATCTTCCAGCTAAAGGTTTGGAGCAGCTTTGCAAACTATCAATAAGGTTCGCAGACAAATCAATCCCAAGCTGCAAATTGATGGGATTCTGCTGACGATGGTAGACAGCCGAACCAATTTTGCCAAAGAAATCTCCGCTCTTCTGCGCGAAAACTATGGCAGTAAGATCAAGGTGTTTACATCAGAAATTCCTCATTCTGTCAGGGCTAAAGAAATCAGTGCTGAAGGAAAAAGCATTTATGCCCATGATCCTAATGGCAAAGTGGCTGAGGGCTACAAAAATCTGACGAAGGAGGTATTGAAACTTGAAAAGCAGCGCGAAAAAAATAGAGCTGGCCTCAGTAGATGACCTGTTTTCTACAGAAGAAAGTCGGCAAGACGAGCAACTGGAAAAAATTCAGGAAATTCCCCTATCTGAACTGCATCCGTTCAAGGATCACCCCTTCAAGGTCAAGGATGATGATGCAATGATAGAAACCGCAGACAGCATCAAAAAGTATGGTGTGTTGGTTCCTGCGATTGCCAGACCACTGCCTGATGGCGGTTATGAGCTGGTAGCCGGTCACAGACGCCGCAGAGCCAGCGAATTGGCCGGAAAAGAAACCATGCCTGTCATTGTGCGCGACTTGGATGACGATGCTGCCACAATTATTATGGTTGACAGCAATTTGCAGCGAGAAAATCTGCTCCCCAGTGAAAGGGCTTTTGCCTACAAAATGAAGCTGGAAGCCATTAAACATCAAGGAGCAAGAACAGACCTGACTTCTGTTCAAGTTGAACAGAAGTTGAGCGCCAGAGACCAGGTGGCAAAAGAAGCCGGTGAACGAAGCGGTATCCAGGTAATGCGATATGTTCGTTTGACTGAACTGATTCCAGAGCTTTTGGATATGGTGGATGAAAAGAAAATCGCATTTAACCCAGCCTATGAACTCTCTTTTTTGAAACCGGACGAACAGCAAATGCTGGTGGAAACAATGGACTATGAGCAGGCTACCCCTTCTCTCTCTCAGGCTCAGCGAATGAAAAAGTTCAGCCAGGAAGGGAAATTGTCAGAAGATGTGATGCTTGCCATCATGTCAGAGGAAAAAAAGGGTGATCTGGATAAAGTGACCTTGAGCAGCGATACCTTGCGAAAGTATTTCCCCAAAAGCTATACACCGGCCAAAATGCAGGAAACCATTATTAAACTGCTGGAACAATGGCAGAAAAAACGCCAACGAGATCAGGAACGATGAAGGGAGAGCCTATGAAAGATATTGCAGCAAGGGAACTGAAAGGCCACAACATTCTTGCAGTGGAGCGATTTTGGGACAGCACTTTCTGGATGATTGAGTTTACTGTCTTGCGCCCTACTGCTTATGGAGAACCTGGTGACGAAATGAGGCTTTTTCTCACAGAGGACGGGTATCAGTCAGCTCTGCAAAGCCAGCAGCGTCGAGAAATCAAAATTAAGAGATATGCCCATGTTATTGAGGGGCATATCCTCGACTTCAAGCCTAAAAAACACCGTCGTTCATAACCGATACAACGAAAGGAAAGGAATGAATATGTGTACTGTAAGAGAAATCCGAGAAGCTATTCAAGAAGATTGCCGCTCACAGCGTGATATGGAATCCACCGAGATTGACCGTGTTTTTCAAACCTTACCATTTTCTCAGGAAAGGGATCTGTTTGATAAACCACCAATGCCAAAACGCCCCTACCGACGCAAGAAAAAAGATACAGACAGACCCTAACCGCTGCCACAATTCTTTTATGAATTGCGGCTTTTTTCATACCTGAGAAATGAAAGGAGTGAAGTAAATGGCTGTTTTTCGTGTAGAACGCACTGGCGATTACACGGTTATGAGCAATTTTCATCTAAAAGACAAACGACTTTCTTTGAAGGCAAAGGGTCTCTTGTCGCAAATGTTATCTCTGCCTGATGACTGGGATTATACGCTGTCAGGACTCAGCTATATCAATCGAGAAAGCAAAGATGCAATCCGCTCTGCTGTCAATGAGCTTGAAACAGCCGGATACATTCGGCGCAGACAGACAACTGATGCTTCTGGTAAATTCGCAGCCAATGAGTATACCATTTTTGAGCGTCCCATCGAGGGAGAACCGATGTTGGATAAGCCGTTGTCGGAAAACCCGATAACGGTAAACCCGTCAGCGGTAAATCCGTTACCGGAAAATCCAACACAATTAAATACTAAGAAATCAAATACCCAAAAACAAAATACTCATGGATCAAATACCGATTCCATTCCCTTCCGGGAAACAGCGGCGGTAATACCGCCGGAACGGAAAGGAAGGGATGCGATGTCTGTCACAGAGATAGAAAATTATCGGGAATTGATTTTGGAGAATATCGAGTATGATTGTCTGAAGCAGCGTTATCCTCTCTACCTGGATGACCTGAATGAGATCGTAGAGCTGTTGGTAGAAACGGTCTGTGCCAAACGAAAGACCACCCGGATCTCTGGTGCGGACTTTCCTCATGAAATTGTACGCTCCCGCTTTTTGAAGCTGGACAGCTCTCACATCGAGTTTGTCATGGACTGTCTGCAAAAGAACACCACCCAGGTACACAACATCAAGCAGTACCTGCTTGCAGTGCTGTTCAACGCTCCTACCACCATGAATAACCACTACACTTCACTGGTAAATCACGATATGCACGCAGGCGGCTGGTAATCAGCCGCTTTTGTATTACACCAAAGGAGGCACAGCATGAATCAGATTGAAATTTTCAATAGTCCAGAGTTCGGAAGCATTCGCACTTTGGAACAGAATGGCAAAGTATTATTTTGCGGTACAGATGTGGCAACAGCGCTGGGATATACCAATCCACGCAAAGCCGTCCGCGACCATACCAGGGGTGGAACGAAATGTTCCATAGGGGTCCAGACTGGGAAAAAGGCAGATGGAAGCCCCGCGGTACAAATGGTCGAAATGCTCTTTATCCCCGAAGGTGATCTATATCGTCTGATCGCCCATAGTAAACTGCCGTCAGCGGAACGGTTTGAACAATGGGTGTTTGATGAAGTTCTACCTGCCATTCGCAAGCACGGAGCCTATCTCACAAAAGAGAAGTTGTGGGAGATAGCCACTTCTCCGGAAGCTCTGATAAAGCTCTGCTCCGAGCTGCTTGCTGAGCGGGAAGAAAATGCGTCGCTACGAGAGGAAAATGCCCTGCTGGAGAGTAAGGCAGCCTTTTATGATTTGTTCATCGACCTCAATCACAGTACCAACCTCCGCACCACCGCCAAAGAGTTGCTTGTCCCGGAGCGTCGGTTTGTCCGTTTCCTTCTGGAAAAGCGTTTTGTGTACCGCACCGCATCCGGTAATGTACTGCCCTATGCAAAGCCAGCCAATGAAGGACTGTTTTGTGTCAAAGACTACTGCAATCACGGGCATATCGGCTCCTATACGCTGATAACCCCGCAAGGCAAACTCTACTTTGCTCAGCTGAGAGACATGATTTTGATGGTTGTATGAGAGTGGGAAAGGAAGTGAGTTTTATGCCAGAAGGCAAAACAATCGGTCAGCTGATGGAAGAAATGCGCCAGAAAGCTGGAGCGCAGAACTATCACGGCCATGACTACATGGATCTCCAGCGATTTGCTGAGAACACCCGGCACATGATTATTTTTGATGTGCTGACGCATGACTCCCCGTGTGGGCTGGAAAGGCGAACGAACCCGCCTGTTTTTGTCAGATAAGGGCTATGAAAAAGCTCTGGACAGTCAGGCAAAGGGACAGATCAAGATTCTCAGTCATGCAAAGGTCAGAAATGGAGATTTGCTCTATGACCGTTCTGAGCAAATTCGTTGAGGGCGGTTCGATGAAGAAATACCTTCTCCGGCGGCTGGTGGTCCCGCCTTAGAAATAAATGCACCACCCCTGCACATTTTGTGGAAAGGAGGCGAGAAAATGCAGGAAGAAGTGGAAAACAGAACTTTGACGCTGGTTGTCAGTGGAACAAAGTTTACCGGCAGGCTGCTCAAAGCCGCCATCAGCAAGTACCTTGCCCACCGCAAGGAAAAGAAGCTGAAAAAGCAGAGAAGTCGGGACGCGCCTGTGAAGCCCCAGGGTAAGCAGACGGTCAAGCAGCTCATTGGTCAGAACCAGGGCGGTTTCCAATATCGAGATCACCGATCCCCTCCATCAAGGAGTTTGAGAAGATCGCCCGGAAATACGGTGTGGATTATGCGGTGAAGAAAGACCGCAGCAGCTCCCCGCCCAAGTACCTGATCTTTTTCAAAGGTCGTGATGCGGATGCCCTGACCGCTGCTTTTACCGAGTACACCGGGAAAAAGGTCAGAAAGGCGGAGAAATCCGAGCGCCCGTCCGTGCTGGCAAAGCTGAGCCAGTTCAAAGAACTGGTAAAACACGCCGTCGTGGACCGGAACAAGCGGAAGGAGCTGGAACGATGAAAAAGCAGCTGAACATCAAAAAGCTCATTTTGCTGAATCTGCCGTATATCCTGATGGGGCTTTTCTCCACCAACTTCGGTGAAGCGTGGCGGATGGCCGTGGGTGCGGACGCTTCGGCAAAAATGCTCTCGTTCTTCTCCACGCTGCCGGTGGCGCTGGCCAGCTGGTGGCCCAGCCTGCACCCGCTGGACCTGCTGGTGGGCCTGTGCTGCTGCGGCGGCCTGCGGCTGGCTGTGTACCTGAAAAGCAAGAACGCCAAGAAGTACAGGCACGGCATGGAATACGGTTCCGCCCGGTGGAGTGCATAATCTTAACTGTAAACAACACCTTTATAGACGCAGGAGGGATATGCACATGAGCAATTACAATAAAATCACAGCCCTTTATTCCCGCCTATCCGTAGGCGACGAGGACAGGGACGGCGGCGAGAGCAACAGCATACAGAACCAAAAAATCTTTTTGGAGAACTACGCCAAAGGGCAGCACCTAACCAATATCCGGCACTACATTGACGACGACGAAAGCGGCAGGTTTTTTGACCGTTCTGCTTACTCCCCCATGATTGAAGATGTGGAAAGCGGAAAAATCGGCGTGTGTATTATGAAAGACCTTACCCGCTGGGGGCGCGACTATCTCCAAGTCGGCAACGCTATGGAGATTTTCAGACGGAACAATGTGCGCTTTATCGCAGTCAACAACGGCATTGACATCGAGAACCCGACACATTGGAGTTTGCCCCCTTTATCAATATCATGTCGGAGTGGTACGCAAAGGACATCAGCAAAAAAGTGAAAACGGGCATTAAGACCAAAGGCATGAGCGGAAAGCCAGTTGCCACCGAAGCCCCTTACGGCTATATCAAAGACCCGGACAACAGGGATTTTTGGATAATCGACGAGGAAGCCGCCGAGGTTGTACGCCTTATTTTCCGTCTGTTTTTGGACGGGAAAAACCGAAACCAAATCACCGTATATCTGACGCAGGAGCAAATCCCAACCCCCACTTTCTACATGAAAGACCGCGGGCGAGGAACTTGTAAAAATAAGACGCTCAACGAGGATAACCGTTACAAGTGGAACAAAGCCACGCTGACCCATATCCTCACGCGGCAGGAGTATTGCGGCGATGTAGTCAATTTCAAGACTACAAAGCATTTCCGAGATAAGAGAAACCACTATGTAGACAGAAGCCAGTGGCACATCACAGAAAATGTGCATGAGCCGATTATCGACCGCACCGACTTTGAAAATGTGCAGCGGATTTTGGAAAACGCACCTGTCAAACGCCCCAACGGGGACGGAGAAATCCACCCTCTGTCCGGCTTGCTTTTCTGTAAAGACTGCGGCGCAAAAATGCACATTCGCATAGATTACAGGAACGGCGGCAAGCGCCATGTTGCCTATTGCAGCGAGTACCACAAGGGAAAAGCCAAAAATCCCAAGTGCAGCTCTCCGCACATCATGGACGCGGATCTGCTTATGCAGACCGTCGCAGATGTGCTGAAAAAAATCGCGGAATACTCTATCAGCAACCGGGCAGAGTTTGAAGCCTTAGTGAAAAAGAGCCTTGCCATGCAGCAGACCGACAAGACAAAGAAACAGCAAAAGCGTATTCCGCAAATCACGACGCGCCTTGAACAGATTGACAAGGTGCTGAATAAACTTTATGAGGACAACGCGCTGGGTACTATCCCACAAGACCGCTATGAGCAGATGTCGCAGAAGTATTCCGAAGAATACTACTCACTGAAAGCCGAGCTTGAACAGCTTAGAGCAGCTATCCGCTTTGAAAACGCGGGAGGACGGGCGCATAAGTTTGTAAAGCTGATAGACCGTTACGCTGACTTTACCGACCTTACCCCGACTATCCTCAACGAGTTTATCAGTCGGATTGAAGTGCATGAGCGCGACAAGAAAAGGGCAAAACAGGCTATTCAGCATATCGGGATATATTTTAACCATATCGGCAGATTTGAAAATGAACTGACACAGCTTGCAGAGCCGACAGAGCAGGAAATCCGGCAAATGCGTGAGGAAATCGAAGAAGCAAGAAAGGAAAAGAACCGAGCCTACCACCGCAACTATTCAAGAGAATACCGGGCGAGAAATCTTGAAAAGCAACGGGAGTATGACCGTATCAAAGCGCGGGAATATCGAGCGAAGAAAAAGGCGCAGGCTGCCGCCGCACTGTCCGCACCATAAAACAGAATAGCCAACATCAGAGAGGGATTTTCCGAACTACGGGAAGTCCCTCTTTTTTACGCCCGGAGAAAGGAGCAACCTATTGACAGAAAAGAAAGGAACACCCACCCCGCCGACCAAGCCGGACGGAATTATCACGACACAGAGGAACGGGCAGACCATTGTTGCGGAGCTGTTTTTCAATCCCAACGGCACAGAAACATTCTCCGACAAGTTGCTGAAAACGATACTTGCCGACAGTCTGCGTTTTTCTGCGTCTGACGGTCAAGAGCCGGAAAAAACAGAAATCTTGCGATAACAGCCGCCCCGACGATACATTCCCCGTTTGGGCGGTTTTTATCGTCAAAAACGCCGTTTTACCCAAGTCAAGAGTCGAGGAAAACACCCGAAAAATGCCCCTATTGCGTAACAGGGGCGCAGAAAGGAGCTTGCATGAGAACAGGGCTTACCAAACAGGAAAAGACCACTGATATATGGTTTGACGAGAAAGACCCCCTTATCCATATCCGCACCCACAACACCAACCTCAAAAAGCGGCTTGCCGCTTATGCCGAGCAGTACCCCGACGAGTGCTGCAAGACTGACACAGACCCCGAAACAGGTTGCATGGAGTTTGAGATTGCAAAGGGGCGTTTCTCTTCCGTCTGACCGCCCCATACAGCGAGGAACGCCGGGAAGCAGCGCGGCGGTACGCCAGAGAGAACAACGCCGCCGACAGGCTAAAATAATGTAGATACAAGCACAGGTATTCAGGTAAATTGAAGAAAAACTTAATAATATGCGACTTTAATTTTGGCTCACGATTATGTATAATATACTTGAAAACAATTTTGATAGCAAGTAAAGGAGTGAAAAAATGTTACCAATTTCTGACATTATTATCCGTTCGATTAGCGGGTATGTGTTTATAGTTCCAATTCTCATATTGTATTTTTTATATCTTAGAAAATCGGGAAGAGAGCAAAGCCTTCTTCATATTGCTGCTGTATTTGTGTTTTGCTATTATCTATTTGGAATTTTAACCGTAGCAGGTATTGGCTATACAAGCACAATATCATTTAGTCCAAAGATTTCCCTGATTCCGTTTCTCGGTATGATAACCGGACCAATAGATACTATACTTAATTTAATTTTATTTGTACCTTTAGGAGTTTTCCTGCCATTTCTGTATAAAAAGTATCATCACATAAAGACAGTTGCATTAACTGGCTTTCTATTCTCTTTATCTGTTGAAATTGTTCAGATGTTTGGCTGGGGTTCATCGGATATAAATGACCTTATTATAAATACGGCTGGAGCCTGTTTGGGATATTGGATTTATTATCTGTTATCAAAAGCTTTGCCGAATAATTTTAGAAAAAAACTTCAATCCGAGAATGTTAATGGTACGGTCGAAGTGCTTTTGTTTGTAATTTATATATATATGGTTATGGTTACAGTTCAACCCTGGGTAATCCATGATGTATTGAACATCGGATAAAGTGTTTTTTCAATATTTCAATAAACAGCACACAACATAAATAAAATAACCCACTCACAAGGGCAGCCGAGAAAATCGACTGTCCTTTTTCTATGCCTATGAGCAGAAAGGAGCAACCAACCATGACAAAACCAAAAGAGAAAACCCGCGAGGAACTGCAAGTCGAGATTGAGGACGGAAAGAAGAAAATCCGGCAGTTTGAGAACCGGGAAAAGATGTTGCGTCAGAAGTTATCCAAAGAGGAACGCAGAACGCGCAGCCACCGCCTTATCGTTCGGGGCGCAGTCTTTGAAAGCATTGTGCCGGAAGCAAAGAACATGAGCGACGAGGAAGCCGCAGCACTTCTTAGGCTTGCATTGACGAGTGAGCCGGTACGGAAATATCTGAAAAAACGAGCCGAAAGCGGAAACGCTGAATAAATCCCTTAGGAACTAAGGGCGCACTTATACACCCTTGCGGGCGTGTGCGCTCTGCCGAGGGCTTATCTCCGCACAGGGATTTTACCCCGCGCTACGATATGGCGGCTTTGCCGCAGACAGGGGACGCTACACTTCCCCTGCGACAGCTTGCGCTGTCTACCCTTTTGTGTACTTGCGGAAACCGAACACCTTGCTACGCAAGCTATTCATTTTCCACAAGTTTTATATCCACTATACTGGAGGTGATACCCATAGCCATTTACCATTGTAACATCAGCATAGTCAGCCGAGGAAAAGGCAAATCAGCCGTTGCCGCAGCCGCCTACCGAAGCGGTGAAAAGCTGACAAACGAATGGGACGGAATGACCCATGACTACACCCGTAAAGGCGGCGTTGTCCATACCGAAATCATGCTGCCGCCCCACGCACCGCCCTCTTTCTCTGACCGTTCTACCCTATGGAACAGCGTGGAGCTTTATGAGAAAGCCGGGAACGCCCAGCTTGCGCGTGAGATTGACGCAGCGCTCCCCATAGAATTATCCAGAGAGGAACAGATCCGGCTTGTCCGGGAATACTGTTCCTCTCAATTTGTTTCCAAGAGGAATGTGCGTGGATTTTGCTATCCACGACACCAACAGCGGCAACCCCCATTGTCATATCATGCTAACTATGCGACCACTTGACGAGCGCGGAGCATGGGCGGCGAAATCTAAAAAGGAATATGACCTTGACGAAAACGGAGAGCGTATCCGCTTGCCAAGCGGCAGATACAAGACGCACAAAATTGACCTTACAGGCTGGAACGACAAGGACAACACCCTCTTGTGGCGCAAGGCGTGGGCTGATATTTCAAACAGCTATCTTGAACGCGCCGGAAGCACAGAGCGTATCGACCACCGCAGCAACGCCGAGAGAGGAATTGACGAGATACCTACTGTCCACATGGGCGTAGCCGCCTGCCAAATGGAGAAGAAAGGCATAGCCACCGAGAAAGGCGAACTGAACCGGACTATCCGAAAATCAAATAGACTGATAAAGGAAATCCGGGCTCGATCGGCAACCTCAAAGAATGGATTGCCGGACTGCTTGCGGCGTGGGAAACCGCCCCAAGAAAACTACAGCCGCCGAAGTCCCCGAACCTTGCAAATCTTTGATGAAGTATTTGAGCGTTCAGAGGGAAAAGAGCCGGAAGTATTCGCAGAACTGGCAGCACCAACACGCAGCCGACGAACTGAAAACCATATCACAGGCAGCGAATTATCTTGCGGAGCATGGTATCTCCACTCTTGACGAGTTGGACGCTTCTCTTTCATCTGTCAGTGATGAAGCCTTTTCTATCCGGGAGGGAATGAAAACCGCCGAGCAGCGCATGAAAGAGCTGCAAAAGCTGATAGAGAACGGCGAGAATTATTTGCAGTATAAGCCCATTCATGCCGAACTGAAAAAGCTGAAAAATGGCTGGACGAACAAACGAGATAAGTATGAGGAAGCCCACCGCGCCGAGCTGACTCTATGGAACGCAGCAAGCCGCTATCTCCATGCAAATCTGACGGATACAAAGACGCTGCCTATCTCCGAATGGAAACAGGAATACGCTGACCTCAAAGCGCAGAGAGATACCGACTACACCAAACTGAAAGCTGCCCGCGCCGAAGTTGCCGAGCTTCAGAAAATACGCAAATGTGTGGATATTGCGCTGAAAGCCGAGCAGCCGGAGCAGACACAGAACCGCACCAAGCGGCAGGAACAGGAGAGATAAAGAAAAGGACGGGCAAGCTATTTTGCCTGTCCGTCCTAAATGTTTTCTGATAAAATGGACGCTATTGATACCTAATATTAAAACCAACTTGCTCTTTCGTCCCTAAATTCGGGCTGGTCACTATGCTCATAAGGATTATAATTATTCAAATTGCAACCAAACTCTTTCAATGATTTTATTTTATTATCCTTTGTCCATTCAACCAGCGAAATTCCATCAAATTCCTCTATGCTCCCATTGTTCATTTCATTTTTGAAATACCACTCCACAATCGTCTGATTTCCTTTGTGGAAAAATTGTTTGATTTCCCAAGCAACGACTTTGCCACGAGTATTCCATTCCTGAAACCAGTGTTTTACGATTTGACGGTTATTATATTTTGGACTCCAACTTTCAGTCTAAATTACATCTTCTGCAAAATATCATCAATACCTAAATCCTGTTTTGTAAGCCACATTTCAAACCATAAGTGAATAATTTTTCTCTTTCATTAACAATCCAGCACCTCACTAACTTCCGATTTTTCGGTTTCATTCTACATCAAAACTATGAACAATTCAACCACAGAAAGAGAGGTATCAACTATGTATTACACCCAAGAACAAATAGACCGCGCCAACCAAGCCAAGAAGCACCCCGACCTTTGCCGATTGGAAAAGACCTACGAGCAAGGCGGCGTGTCCTATCTTCTGGACAAGTCCCGACTGTCCATCCGTCTGCAACCGCCAATGAGCGAGGAACGCAGACGAAAGGCAAGCGAGAACGCCAAGCAAAACGGTTTCAACAGTCACACGGAATAATGTAGCGTTTAAGGTTGATTTGCGGTCAAAATGTCGGGTCTGCATCCGATGTTTTGTCCGCAATTACATATCGAGGTGTAGAGAGATATAGGGAGTGCGAAAAACGGAAATATTCGGTTAATAAAGTGAAAACCTACACTGAATGTTCACATGCTATATCTTGAGATTGTCACAAAAATCAAGTAAAATATATGTGACAACCTGACAAACAGCGGCGATCTGGCTAACCGCCATATCGCCGCTGCTGCTTTCTCAAAAACTTTTTTGAATTTTTTCAAGTTTTCCGCACATTTGATGTAGGAAAACCGTTATACATAGTGAAAGGAGGTTTGAACGCTATGGACTTAAGTGAACAGTATGACAAAATATACCGTTACTGCTATTTCAAAGTCCACCATTGCCAAACAGCGGAAGATATTACGCAAGAAACATTTTTGCGTTATTTCAGCAAAAATTTAAGTCTTGATAGCAGCAAAGAACTTCCTTACCTTTATACGATTGCCCGCAACTTATGTATCGAGGAATATCGCAAAAACAGCAAAGAAATTATAAGCGAAACAAACGATGATCCGGGTTATGACCCGACGGAAGAATGGATAAACAGCATTGCCTTGAAAGAGTTGATCTATAAACTCCCACAGGACGAGCAGGAGCTATTGCTGCTGAGATATGCAAATGAACTTCCAATTGCTTCAATATGTAAGATCACGGGCTTTCTCGTTTTGCTATATATCGCAAAATCTCAAGGATATTGAAATATCTCAAAACAGAGTTGCAGAGAGGAGGATTTTCGTATGAATAGAGGATTGAAAAAGCAAATCGCAAAGGCTTTTGATGCACCTGCGCCGAGGGACAAGGCACAGTTTGTTCGTTCGCTGCCCAGACCGCATATCAGTACCAAAGCATTTATATTCAGTCAAATCCCTTTCATTAAGAAAAGTATATGGCTGTTGTCCGTACTGATCGTTTTACCTGCGGTGTGGGGTGCTTCTTTCGCAAGCGAGAACACGGTATGGATCGTATCTGCTTTTACCCCATTCCTTGCCTTGCTTCTTATTACAGAGAGTGCAAAATCTACGCTGTATGGAATGAATGAATTGGAAATGGCTTCCCGCTTTTCACTAAAAAATATTGTGCTGGCAAGGCTGACCATCTTGGGTATTTTTAATTTTGCGATTTTCTGTATCATAATCCCAATCTGTCATATCGCAAATAGTATTTCCCTTGTGCAAACAGGAGTATATTTGTTTGTACCTTATTTGCTGACAACAAGTATCAGCTTGTATATTGTCCGCCATTTTCGGAATAAAGAAGCTATTTACGGTTGTATGGCAGTAGCTGTTTGTGTAAGTACGGCAAATATGACACTTCGATATGTGGCTAACTTTTATTCCAAACAAATTATTTAGTCTGGTGGGTAGTGATCGCTCTACTCTTGATGATGTTTACGGCGAAGGAGCTTTATCAGACATTCAAGAAAACGGAGGGATTCCTATGGAACTTTGCATTGACAGACTGACAAAACAATATGAAACAAAATAGCCGTTGACAGGGTAAGCTTGCAACTGACAAACGGCGTCTATGGATTGCTTGGAGCAAATGGCGCAGGAAAAACAACCTTCATGCGTATGCTTTGCGGGATTTTGAAACCGACAGGAGGTACAGTAACCTTTGATGGGTTAGATGTTTCTTCCGAGGAATACCGGGCAGAGTTGGCTATCTTCCGCAGGACTTCGGTATTATCCCGATTTCAGCGGTTGGGATTTTTTGATGTATATGGCATCACTAAAAGGATTGACAAAATTAGAAGCAAAAAGGAAAGCAAAAGAGCTTCTGGAATTAGTGAGCCTTCCGATGTGGGCAAAAAGAAAATTGCAACCTATTCCGGCGGCATGAAGCAAAGGCTTGGCATTGCGCAGGCACTACTAAATGACCCGAAAATCATCATTTTAGATGAGCCGACTGCCGGGTTAGATCCCAAAGAGCGTGTGCGTTTCCGTAATTTGATAAAGGATTTAGGAAAGGACAGCATTGTTCTCTTGTCCACGCATATCGTTTCAGATGTTGAGCATATCGCAGATACGGTGCTTATGATGAAAGCAGGGCAAATCATTTACAACGGCTCCGCTGATGAAATTGAAAATTTAGAGGAATTTTACCTTGCAGAATTTGAGGAGGAGTGAGTATGTTTGCGCTGTATAAGTTTGAATTACGAAAAATAAACAGCAGGAAAATTGTCTGGATCACAGGCTGCGTGATGCTTGTGGGACTTCTCATTTGGGGCGTAGCAAGTGCTGTTCTGCCGCAGAGCAGAGAATATTCCGACAGTTCCTTAAATGGATATGAAGCAAACCGGGCAGAGCGTGAAGCTGCGGAATTGATCTCCGGCAGAGCCATAGACCAAACGCTGATTGATGAAATGCGCCCTGCGTATGAGAATTTTATTTTAATGGAAATTACAGAGAAGCACTCCCGTATTTAGATGTATATAATCTCATAGGCAGAACATTGGGGACACAGGCAAGTGCAGAAATATTAGAATGTGACAGCGAAGCATTTTATGAACGGCTAAATGCACAGTTAGAAGCAAATACCCGGCAGGGTTAAGTGAAAGCATTTCATTTGACGAGCCGATTGTTTATCATGGATATTTTGATGGCTGGCAGCAGATCACGGATATGATGAAGTTTATTGCCTGTATGGAAATCATGTTTATCGCAATCTGCCTTTCCACGGTGTTTACTGTGGAGCACACCCGCAAAACAGATCAGGTCATTCTATGTACTCGGTTGGGCAAGAAAACTGTATGCCGCAAAATCCTTGCGGGCTTGACGGTTGGTATAGGCTTTACGCTTCTCTCTCTGTTGATGTTTGGTATAGTCGCTTTCCTGTATGGATTTGATGGGTATAATACCATATTTCAATTTGTCTTGCTCCGTCCGTTTGATCTTACCATTGGACAGGCTGCTTTGATTTTGGTTGCGTTGTCCTTTGCCGGAGCTGCATTGGTGAGCCTGTTTACTATGATGTTTTCCGAACTGACAAAGAACAGCGTTGCCACGATTGGAACGATAACGGGTGTTATGCTTGTGACGATGTTTATTATGGAAATGCCCGCCAATCTGAAATTACTTTCAGAGATATGGTATCTGCTGCCGAGCAATTTGGTTTCGCTCAATGGTGCATTTCGTTATTCTGCACTTTCTGTTGGTGGCAGCACTTTGGCGGCATATCAGTATGCTCCATTTGTATACGCTGTTTTGGCTGTCGTTTTTGCCTTGATTGGAAAGTTGACATACAATCGCTATCAGATTAGTGGGAGATAAATAGTAAAACTTTTGATTTTGATGTAGTTTTTCGCTCTGGATTGCAAGTATATAGGTGAGGCAATAAAAATAGGAGGCTTGTGAAATATGAGAAAATACATAGCATTAGTTTTAACATTGGTCTGTGTTCTTGCTTTAGTAGGCTGTGAGAAGAATGACACCTACAAAATTAGAATTACTATACCCGCTGGAAGTACAGAAGCATTCGTTTATTCGGACGAAGAAATATCAGCAACGGGCAAAAAGATAACCATTTCTTCTGGCGAGGGGTTGGGGGATACAGAGGTTGTTTTGTCACCAGTAAATGAAATGGTTGAAACTGGATATGTGGCAACATATCTAACTCCTGGACTGCCTGTTGAGTTTGATGCAATAACGGGCGAATGGTTCAAAATCGGTGTATCTATGCAAAATGATACCGACACAGACATAACGGTTTATGTTGAGGTTGAAGGTGTAGAAGTTAGAATTGAGTAAAGTTATTTTATAGTTTTTCTCCTAAACTTTCCGTTGAGTATGAAAAAAAGCAACTACTAAACAAAGCGTCGGTTGCAATACTTCTCAATGCGGCTATACACTATAAGCGAACAAGCAAAAGGAGGTTTGCATTATGGACGCAAAAAAGTTTGGCGCATTTATCGCAGCCATGCGAAAAGAAAAAAACATGACACAAAATGGACTTGGCAAGAAAACTGCAAGTAACCGACAAGGCTGTTAGCAAATGGGAGCGTGGTTTGGGGTTTCCAGACATAAACACGATTGAGCCATTGGCTGACGCTTTGGGGTTGAGCGTATTGGAGGTTATGCGCTCTGAAAGAATAGTCGAAGCCGAGATCAGCCCCGATACTGCTGCCGTTGCATTGACTGATACCTTTGAACTTGTGAAATTGCAGCGCAAGGCTGAACGGAGATCAATTCTGAAAATTGCGGGCTGCATAGCCGCTGCTCTTTTCTTGATTTTCCTTATTGACGGTATGGGCTGGATGGGCTTTGCTTTGCCTATTTTCCCGTAATCTGTTTGATTGCGAGTGTCGCACTTGTCATATATGGGATTTGGCGCAAGAAAAATAAACTGCCTTGCTTGCAGACATTCATCTTGGCTGGAGCGTTGATACTAATTCCAATCTGCATTGTTGTTTTGTTCTTCCTTGCGGGTGTTTTAGGTCTTGGGCCTGTGCCTAATTAAGAAAAGTAAATAATGACCAAGCCAAAGGCGATCAACCGTAAAAAGTTGGTCGCTTTGTTTTGCCCATTTTGAAAGGAGGTTGCCCTGATGCCCAATGAAGAATTGGAAAAACTGAAACAGAAGCAACACGGATTGAGAAGAAGCTGACCGCAGCCAAGCACAAGGAAAAGCAGTTGGAACACAAGCTGAAACAGTTGACCCGAAGCGAAAGAACCCACCGACTTTGCACTCGTGCCGGAATGTTGGAGAAGTTTCTGCGAGAGCCGACCTTGCTGACGGACGATGATGTGATGGAGCTTTTGACTTTCATCTTCCATGACCAAGCCGTTCAAAAGAAGCTGGACTTGCTGATTGAGAAGCGAGAAAAAGAAACGACAACGGAGGACGGCGAGGTTTAACCCTCGTTAGAGGGCGCAATTATACACCACCTAAAGATGATTGCGTTCTGAAATCTTGGAGCTTGATGATTTCCGCAAAGTCCTTTGTTAATCATCCAGAGGAAGCTACACTTCTGCGCTGTCTTGCGACAGCTACCTTTTTGGTGGTTGCCGATGAACTGATTGCCCGACAATCGAGATTGTCCGCAATCATTCAAGAGTTTATATTTTCACCCCGATTGCAAGTATAATCAATCAAAAGGAGGTTCAATCAAAATGCCAGTACCCCATCTGAACATACGAATTGTTCAGAGAAGCCGAGAGCTGCCCCTACCGCTGGAGAAAATTGTTTTCCGAGTACGACCAGAAAACAAAGACCAGGCAAATTACACGGAAATCATGTTGCCGACCAATGCCCCACCCGAATATGCAGACCGAGCAACGCTCTGGAACTCTGCCGAGGAAGTAGAGAAACAATGGAACTCAAGCTTGCAAAATGTTTTGCAAAATGTGCCGATGAAAGTGCAGAGGAAATGTAAAGCAGATGATAAAGAGACGAGATTCCTCAAAGACGAGTATGGCGCTCTCATGCCTTGTCCGGTGCAACACACAGCGGCGAAGATCACGATGGGAAAGGACTGCACTATAAAAAGCAGGACTGCCCGGATGTTCACTTGAACTGGGAAAAGGTTGCCAAGCGCATTACCTCACTTGTCCAGAAAGACCGCTATCTTACCGAACAGGAACAGGCACAGTATGACAAGATCCAGTCTGAAAAGGAACTGGCCGAAGAAGATGCCATTCAAGCCCAGCAGCCGGAGATGGAGAAAGAAACGCCAAAGCCTATCCTTCGGGAGCAGTTTGAGCAGTATAAGCCTGTGGTGACTGCCGCTATTTCCGAGGATGCCGCATACCGCAATGCCTGCGGGCATTCTGACCGTGAAAATGCTGTCATCGAGGGCAATGCCGCTGTGCGCCGTGCGGTTCTTGGTTCTAAGGATATGGAGCTGATCCGACTCTATTCGGATGTGCCGGAGTTCCGTCAGCGTCTGCACCGGGAAGTGATCGACGAGACCTATCCAAAGCTCCATGAGCTTCTGCGCCCTCTTTCTCAGGAAGATATTGATACTGTCCTTTGTGCATGGAACGGCAATATCGAGAGTAAACACGCTGTTGTCCGCTATATGAAAGACCATGCAAGAGAAAAAGATACCGCCGCATGGCTGGCTCAGGAATACGGCGGCAGTAACAGCAACAGCCTGTTCGTTGTCCGTGCCGGCAGCCCGGAGGAAACGCAGCTGCCCTGGCCGAAGGTACAGCGCCGGATTGCCCAGCTCATTCAGGAGGACCGGTTCTATACCGAAGAAGAACAGAACCGTTTTGACGACATCGACCCCATCGCCATCCGGGAAGCTCTGGAGGAAAGAAAGAGGGATCGTCAACGGACAGGTGACAGACCCGGAAAAACTGGACAATGCCCCGTTTATCCAACAGGTGATGTCAGATGCCGAGCAGATCGCAGATGCCGAGACAGAGCAGACTTCCAAAGTTTCCATTTCCGATGAGGAATATGACGCAGTTCGCCGCCCAATTCCGCAAAGAACCTCCTACGACCCAGCCGCCCCGGTCTATGCCGTGGGCGATACCGTGTATATCGAGGATGACGCCTATCAGATCACAGAGCTGCGGGAGGACACCGTACAGCTTCTGCCCACCGGGATGGTATATCCCATCTACCGGGCAGAGCGCAAAGAACAGTTCGAGCAGCTGCTTCGGGCAGATCGCCGTAATGCTTACTATACCGAGTTTCTTCCCGTTGACCCGGACAAGGCAGATCAGGACTTGCGGGATGTATTGGCTCATGGACTGATGGATGAAGCGGATAAAAAGCAGATTTCCACGCTGCTGCAATCCGGCAGGAGCAACAGCGAGATCGCCTACTGGCTGAGCAGAGCCTATTCCGGTGAGATCGAGACACTGAATCTGGAGACTGGCGATATTGCCGATTACCGTACCACGGCACAGGGCATAGAACTGGAAGTCATGGACGCAGAGGAAAAGCGTCTGGCTATGCTGTATTTCCGCTGGGATGAGGTTGCACCTTTGCTGCGCGGGATGTACGCCCGTCAGCAGGACGGTTTGGGACAGGAACAGCCCCAACCGGCTACCGAATCCCCGACCTTCCATTCCGAGACCATGGCCGTCTATCCGGGCGATAAGAACAAGCTGCCTTATGATGTGGTGGTGGAACGGCTGCATATCGAGGAGCCGGAGCCACCAGCGCCTGTGACAGAGCCGGAGAAAACTTTTGAGGAAGTGCTGGATGAACACCCGGTTTCCATTCAGGTCAATGGCCAGTGGCAGACCTTCTCCCAATGCCAAAGCTGCCGAGGAAGCCTCCTATGAGGAATACAAGGCTAACCTGCGCCGCAATGCAAAAAACTTCCGCATTACCGATGAGCATTTGGGCGAAGGCGGTCCGAAAGCCAAGTTCCAGGCAAATGTCAATGCGATTCGTTTGCTGAAAGAGCTGGAAGCTGCCGGACAGCAGGCAAGCCCCGAACAGCAGGAGGTTCTTTCTCGATATGTGGGCTGGGGCGGTCTCTCTGATGCGTTTGACCCGGAGAAACCGGCATGGGCTTTAGAGTATGCCCAGCTAAAAGAACTGCTGACCCCGGAGGAATATGCCGCCGCCAGAAGCTCTACCCTCAACGCCCATTACACCAGTCCTACGGTCATTCAGGCCATCTATGAAGCGGTGAACCGTATGGGATTTGAGACCGGAAATATTCTGGAGCCGTCTATGGGTGTGGGCAATTTCTTTGGTATGCTGCCGGAGGGAATGCGAAACAGCCGTCTGTACGGCGTGGAGCTGGATTCCATCAGCGGACGGATTGCAAAGCAACTCTATCCCAAAGGCGGACATCACAGTAGGCGGCTTTGAGACCACCGACAGGCGAGATTTCTATGATCTTGCCATCGGCAATGTGCCGTTCGGTCAGTATCAGGTTCGAGATAAAGCCTATGACAAGCTGAATTTCAGCATCCACAATTACTTTTTTGCCAAAGCACTGCATCAGGTGCGTCCCGGCGGCGTGGTGGCCTTTGTCACCAGCCGCTATACGATGGACGCCAAGGATTCCACCGTGCGCCGCTATCTTGCCCAACGTGCCGAGTTGCTGGGAGCCATCCGTCTGCCCAATGACGCTTTCAAGAAAAACGCTGGTGCAGAGGTCGTTTCGGACATCATTTTCCTCCAAAAGCGGGACCGCCCGCTGGACATCGTGCCGGAATGGACTCAGACCGGACAGACGGAGGACGGGTTTGCCATCAACCGGTATTTTATCGACCACCCGGAAATGGTGCTGGGCAGACAGGAGCCGGTAAGCACTGCTCATGGTATGGACTACACCGTGAACCCTATCGAGGGACTGGAGCTTTCCGACCAGCTGCATGATGCTGTGAAGTACATTCATGGCACTTATCAGGAGGCAGAGCTGCCGGAGCTTGGCGAAGGCGAAGCCATTGACACCTCCATTCCTGCTGACCCCAATGTGAAGAACTATTCCTATGCCATTGTAGACGGGCAGGTGTACTACCGGGAAAACAGCCGCATGGTGCGCCCGGATCTCAACACCACCGCAGAAGCCCGCGTAAAAGGTCTTGTGGGACTGCGTGATTGTGTGCAGGAACTGATCGACCTTCAGATGGATGCAGCGGTTCCAGACAGCACCATTACCCAAAAGCAGGCGGAACTGAACAGCCTCTATGATAGCTTTTCTTCCAAATATGGCCTTATCAATGACCGTGCAAACCGACTGGCCTATGCAGATGATTCTTCCTATTACCTGCTCTGTGCGCTGGAAGTCATCGACGAGGACGGAAAACTGGAACGTAAGGCAGATATGTTCACCAAGCGGACCATCAAGCCCCATCAGGCGGTGGCTGTGGTGGATACGGCAAGTGAAGCACTGGCGGTGTCCATCTCGGAAAAAGCCTGCGTGGATATGGACTATATGAGCCAGCTTACCGGAAAAACAAAAGAAGAACTGGCCGGAGAGCTGCAAGGCGTAATCTTCCGTGTACCGGGACAGTTGGAGCAGGACAGAACGCCCCATTATGTGACTGCTGATGAATACCTCTCTGGCAATGTACGCCGAAAGCTGCGTCAGGCACAGCGGGCAGCACAGCAGGACCCGGTTTATGCAGTCAATGTGGAAGCTCTTACCGCCGCCCAGCCCAAAGACCTGGATGCGTCGGAGATCGAGGTGCGTCTGGGCGCTACCTGGATTGACAAGGAATATATCCAGCAGTTTATGTATGAGACCTTTAATACCCCGTTTTATCTCCAACGCAGTATCGAGGTCAACTATTCGTCCTTTACCGCTGAATGGCAGATCAAGGGAAAATCTTCTGTATCCTACAACGATGTGGCAGCTTATACCACCTATGGGACCAGCCGCGCCAACGCCTACAAGATTTTAGAGGACAGCCTGAACCTGCGGGATGTCCGCATCTATGACACCATAGAGGACGCAGACGGAAAAGAGCGCCGCGTGCTGAATGCCAAGGAGACCACCCTGGCGGCTCAAAAACAGCAGGCGATCCGGGAAGCCTTTAGGGACTGGATCTGGAGAGACCCGGAGCGCCGCCAGACTTTGGTGAGCCAGTACAACGAGGAAATGAACTCTACCCGTCCCCGTGAATATGATGGCAGCCACATCACTTTTGGAGGGCATGAACCCGGCCATTACCCTGCGGGAACACCAGAAAAGCGCCATTGCCCATGTGCTGTATGGAGGAAATACCCTGTTGGCACATGAAGTAGGCGCAGGCAAAACTTTTGAGATGGTGGCCGCTGCGATGGAAGCCAAACGCCTGGGCTTGTGCCAGAAATCTCTCTTTGTGGTTCCCAACCACCTGACTGAGCAGTGGGCATCGGAGTTTCTGCGCCTCTATCCCTCCGCCAACATCTTAGTTACAACCAAAAAGGACTTTGAGACCCATAACCGCAAGAAGTTCTGCGCCCGTATCGCGACCGGTGACTACGACGCCATCATCATGGGACACAGCCAGTTTGAGCGTATCCCCATCAGCCGGGAGCGTCAGGAACGGCTTCTCTATGAACAGATCGACGAGATCACTGAGGGGATTGCAGAGGTACAGGCCAGTGGCGGCGAGCGTTTTACCGTCAAACAGCTGGAGCGTACCAGAAAGTCTCTGGAAGCCAGACTGGAAAAGCTGCAAGCCGAGGGGCGAAAAGACGATGTGGTAACCTTCGAGCAGCTGGGTGTGGACCGTTTGTTTGTGGACGAGGCCCACAACTATAAAAACCTGTTTTTATACACAAAAATGCGGAATGTGGCTGGTCTTTCCACATCGGACGCGCAGAAATCCTCCGATATGTTTGCCAAGTGCCGCTATATGGATGAGATCACCGGAAACCGTGGTGTGATCTTTTGCAACCGGAACCCCGGTCAGCAACTCCATGACCGAGCTTTACACCATGCAGCGTTACCTTCAGTATGAACGCCTGCAAGAACTGAACATGACCCACTTCGACTGCTGGGCTTCCAGATTTGGGGAGACCGTCACAGCATTGGAGCTGGCACCGGAAGGCACCGGCTACCGGGCAAGAACAAGGTTTCCAAGTTTTTCAATTTGCCAGAGCTGATGAACCTGTTCAAAGAAGTGGCGGACATCAAGACCGCCGACCAGCTGAACCTGCCCACCCCGGAAGTGGAATACCACAACATCGTGGCGCAGCCCACCGAACATCAGCAGGAAATGGTCAAGGCCCTTTCGGAGCGCGCATCGCTGGTACACAGCGGAACCGTTGACCCGTCCCAGGACAATATGCTCAAAATCACCTCGGATGGCCGCAAGCTGGGACTGGACCAGAGGATCGTCAACCAGATGCTGCCGGATGAACCTGGCACAAAGGTCAATCAGTGCGTGGACAACATCATGCAGATCTGGCGGGATGGCGAAGCTGACAAGCTGACCCAGCTGGTGTTCTGCGACATTTCTACACCGCAGGCAAAATCTACTGCAAGCAAGGCGGCGAAAACGCTGGATAATCCACTGCTTCACGCACTGGAAGGTGCCGTGCCTCTGCCGGAGCAGGAACCGACCTTTACGGTATATGACGATATTCGTCAGAAACTCATTGCTCAGGGGATGCCTGCCGACCAGATCGCTTTTATCCATGAAGCCAACACCGAAGTGCGGAAAAAGGAGTTGTTCTCTAAAGTCCGTACCGGTCAGGTGCGTGTCCTTTTGGGCAGCACCGCCAAGATGGGCGCAGGCACCAATGTGCAGGACCGTCTGGTGGCACTTCATGACCTGGACTGTCCGTGGAGACCGGGAGACCTTGCCCAGCGCAAGGGCCGTATCGAGCGCCAGGGTAACCAGAATCCTCTTGTCCATGTGTACCGCTATGTGACCGAAGGAACCTTTGACGCATACCTCTGGCAGACGGTGGAGAATAAGCAAAAATTCATTAGTCAGATCATGACTTCTAAATCGCCGGTACGCTCCTGCGATGATGTGGATGAAACGGCGCTTTCCTTTGCCGAGATCAAAGCCCTGTGCGCCGGAGACCCCCGTATCAAGGAGCGCATGGATTTGGATGTGGAGGTATCCCGCCTGAAGCTGATGAAAGCCGACCACCAGAGCAAGCAATATCGTCTGGAGGACCAGCTGCTCAAATACTTCCCGGAGGAGATTGAAAAGCACAAAGGCTTTATCATGGGCTTTGAATCTGACCAGGAGGTTTTGGCAGCCCACCCGCACCCGGAGGACGGTTTTGCTGGTATGGAAATCCGTGGCGATCTGCTGACCGATAAGGAGAACGCCGGCGCAGCCCTTTTGGATGCCTGCAAGGAGGTCAAAACCTCCGATCCAGTGCAGATCGGCAGCTACCGGGGATATGCCATATCCGTGGAATTTTCCGCTTGGAAACAGGAGTATACGCTCCTGCTGAAAGGACGGATGACCCACCGGGCAACCCTTGGTACAGACCCTCGCGGAAATCTTACCCGTATCGACAATGCCCTCGCTCAGATGCCCCAGCGTCTGGAGGCGGCAAAGGCTCAGCTGGATAACCTCTATCAGCAGCAGGCTGCCGCAAAGGAGGAAGTCGGAAAGCCATTCCTTTATGAAGAAGAACTGCGAAGCAAAAATGCCCGTCTGGTGGAGCTGGATACTTTGCTGAACATCGACGGAAAGGGACAGGCACACGCCGAGGCTGTTGTTGCCAAAAGCACACGGACTTCGGTGCTGGATACCCTAAAACGCCCGGTGCAACCCCGTAGTACAGACAAGAAACCAAAACAGCATGAGGAGGTGCGATAACATGAGTACAAACGATTTGAATACGGCTCTTTATGAAAAGATGGCTACCGAACAGGACAAGTTCCGGGACTGGCTGAAAAGCCAGCCCCCGGAAGAAATCCTGCACCACACCTATGAATATACTGTCCGTGAGGATATTGTGATGGCGATGGAGGAGCTGGAGCTGACCGACGCACAGGCCCAGGCGCTTTTGGAATCTCCCTCTCCGCTGGCGGATGTGTACCGCTATTTTGAAAAGCTGGAGACCGGCTATATGGATGTGATCCGGGACAGCATTGAGAACCGTGCCGACGATGTGTGCAGAGCTAAAGAGGAACTGCGAACAACACCAATCTATCCCCATTCAGCTGCCTATGCGAGAGAACATGGGGAGCTGGAGCAGTACCGAGCTTCCAACAATGTAAATCGCCAATGCAAGGAGTCCATTGAAGCGGCGGTGCGGGAACACTTCGACGGAATGTATCTCAGCCACGATGCGGCAAAGGGTGTGATCGAGACCTATGGCATGGAGCGTGTATCTATGGTTCTGTCTAACACGATCCAGCTTCAGGACTGGGATGGGCGTTACTCCCAACGCAACAAAGAATGGGCCAAGACCATTCCTAATGATAATCCCGAAACCGTCCGTTGTGGTTATGCCTTAAACAGCCACCCTGCTGTGCTGGATGGTTTTATTGATCTGGTGCGTGAAGAACAGCAGCGCAGCCGTACCCAGAGAGAAAAACTGGAACCGTCCCGTCCCTCAGTACGGGATAAGCTCAAACAGGAGCTGCCCGCCAATAAGTCTGCCGCCCCGAAAAAACGGGAGCTGGAGCGATAACCATGGCAAAGCGCAAGCGGGATATGCAATTAAACTTTAGAGTTTCAGCGGAGGAGCTTGCTGTGATTGAGCAAAAAATGTCTCAGTTTGGAACCTCCAACCGTGAAGCCTATCTAAGAAAAATGGCGCTGGATGGTTATGTGGTCAAGCTGGAACTGCCAGAGCTGAAGGAGTTGGTCTCCCTGATGCGCCGAAGCAGCAACAACTTGAATCAGCTGACCCGCAAAGTGCATGAGACCGGGCGGGTTTATAATGCTGACTTGGAGGATATATCCCAGCGGCAGGAACAGTTATGGGAGGGTGTGAAGGAAATCATTACCCAACTCTCCAAACTTTTATAACAGGGATAGATACTCCATTTGCGGAGGGAGGAACGGCATTACTTCGCTGCTCCTCTCTCCGCTTTTTCTTTTTATCGGTATCCTTGTCTTTTGCCTGCCCATGCCGGATAATATGATTAGAAAAGATACCAAGAACGCTGCAAGGAGGAAATGACATGAAGATTTTGAAAGGGCTTTTGATGATTATAACTGCACCGGTCATTTTGGTTCTGACACTTTTTGTCTGGCTCTGCACGGGGCTGATCTACATATCCGGTCTGGTGCTCGGCCTGTTCAGCACTGTAATTGCTCTGCTTGGTGTGGCTGTGCTGCTTACCTATTCCCCGCAGAATGGTGTGATTTTGCTGGTTATGGCATTTTTGATTAGCCCGATGGGGCTGCCACTGGCTGCAATCTGGCTGATGGGTAAGGTGCAGAGTTTGAAATTTGCAATTCAGGAGTTGGTTTATGGATAAAAATACGCAAAACCATAAAAATGCCAGACACCGTCTGTTAAATTTGGGAAAAGGAATTTTATATCCATGACTTTACTTTTGAACTAATATTGAATATAATATTAGTACGAAAGGAAGTGACATGATGGGACAATTTGAACAGCTGGATCAGATGCTAACAGCACAAGAAGGAATGCTGCGAACATCAAAGGTCGTATCCTCTGGAATTTCAAAGCCGGTATTTTATGATTATGTGCGTTCACGAGATTTGGATAGAGTCGCACATGGGATTTATCTGTCCAAAGATTCCTGGGTGGATGCCATGTATCTGCTTCATTTGCGATTTGAACAAGCAGTATTTTCACATGAAACAGCTTTATTTTTTCACGATCTGACAGACCGTGAACCAATAGAATATACAGTTACGGTCAAAACTGGATGCAATCCAAGCAAAATGAAAGCAGAAGGCATTCAAGTTTTTACGATTAAAGCAGACTTACATGATGTAGGACTTACAACAGCGAAAACTCCGTTCGGGCATACTGTGCCGGTTTATGATATGGAGCGAACGATCTGTGATTTGCTCAGAAGCCGTAGCAGAATTGAAATTCAGACCTTTCAGGGAGCACTGAAAGCGTATGCCCGTAGAAAAGATAAGAACCTGCGAGCTTTAATGCAATATGCTGGGATGTTCAAGGTGGAAAAAATTTTACGACAGTATTTGGAGGTACTTTTATGATAAAAACAGCAAGGCAGCTTAAAGATTTAATACGAAACCTTTCCAGAGAAAAATCCGCAGATGCTCAGATTTTAATGAGGAACTACATGATGGAGCGTTTTTTGGAGCGTATTTCTCTTTCTGAGTATCGTGATAAGTTTATCTTGAAGGGTGGTATGTTGGTAGCGGCTATGGTTGGATTGGATGCCCGCTCTACGATGGATTTGGATGCAACCATAAAAGGAGCTAATGTTAATGTGGAGGATATTGAGAATCTAATTTCATCAATCGTAACTGTTCCGATTGATGATGGTGTTAAATTTCAGCTAAAAAGTATTTCGGAGATTATGGATGAAGCAGAGTATCCGGGGATTCGTGTCAGCATGAGTACAACATTCGATGGTGTAGTGACCCCTTTGAAAATTGATATTTCTACGGGAGATGCAATCACTCCAAGAGAGGTCCGGTATTCATTCAAACTTATGCTGGAAGATCGCTCCATTGATATTTGGGCTTATAATTTAGAAACTGTGCTGGCAGAAAAACTGGAAACCATTATTACCAGAACCACAACCAATACCCGCATGAGAGATTTCTACGATATTTACATTTTAGAACAGCTGCATGGAACCACGCTGAACCCGAAAATTTTACATGATGCGCTTCTGGCAACTGCTCATAAACGGGGATCGGAGAAGTATCTTAACCAGGCTGAAGAAGTTTTTGACGAAGTGGAAAATGATTCGGTTATGCAAAAACTTTGGGAGGCATACCGTAAAAAGTTTTCTTATGCTTCTGATTTGGAATGGGATGTGATTATGAAAGCAATTCGCAGGTTATATGTTCTTTGCGAGAAGGGCATCAGCTTATGAAAAAGCATGGACACTATTGTAAAGTTTGTGGTGAATACAAAGCCAACGAAAAATTTTCAGGCAAAGGTCATGCATCCCACATTTGTAAATCCTGTGCTTCGCTACCAGCAGAAAAGCAGGCTGAACTGATGACACTGAATCGTCTTTTGAATCTTCCATGGAGGCTATCGAAAGAGCAGTTGTCCTGGCTGAAAAATCGACTAAAGGATAGGCGGCCTGATGTCCGTGCATTGGCGCAAGAGCAATATGAAATGAGATTTCCACCAAGACACTTAGAAGATGATGAGTTCAATTTTTTCGATGAAGAAAGTTTTATAGAATAGTGAAAGCGGTCTGCTATGGCAGGCCGTTTTCTTTTCGGGAAGGAGGTCTGACCTATGGCAACCACGAGAATCATGCCGCTTCATGTCGGCAAGGGCCGCACAGAAAGTCGGGCAATCAGTGACATCATCGACTATGTGGCCAACCCAAAGAAAACAGATGACGGCAGACTCATTACCGGCTATGCGTGTGACAGCCGGACTGCGGATGCAGAGTTCCTTCTGGCAAAGCGGCAGTACATTGCCGCCACCGGACGGGTGCGCGGGGCGGATGATGTGATCGCTTACCATGTGCGCCAGTCGTTCCGCCCCGGTGAGATCACTCCGGAAGAAGCCAACCGCCTGGGCGTGGAATTTGCCAAGCGGTTCACCAAGGGCAATCACGCCTTTGTGGTCTGCACTCACATAGACAAATCGCACATTCATAATCACATCATCTGGTCATCGGTCAGCTTAGAATATGACCGAAAATTCCGCAACTTTTGGGGCAGCACCAAGGCAGTCCGACAGTTAAGTGACACCATCTGCATCGAGAACGGACTGTCCATTGTGGAGAATCCGAAGCCTCACGGAAAGAGCTATAACAAATGGCTGGGCGATCAGGCAAAGCCCTCTCACCGAGAGCTGCTTCGTGTGGCGATTGACAACGCATTATCACAAAGTCCTGCTGATTTTGAGGAGCTGCTGAAGCTGCTGCAAGAGTCCGGCTGTGAGGTATCAAAGCGCGGGAAATCGTATCGCCTGAAGCTCCCCGGTTGGGAGAAAGCCGCCCGCATGGACAGCCTGGGCGAAGGATATGGATTGGAAGATTTGCAGGCAGTTCTCTCTGGGAAGAAAGCGCATACCCCACGAAAGAAAACAGTCACACAGGCAGAGCCGCCGAAGGTCAATCTGCTGGTGGACATTCAGGCAAAATTGCAGGCTGGAAAAGGTGCTGGCTATGCGCGATGGGCCAAAGTTTTCAATCTGAAGCAAATGGCGCAGACCATGAATTACCTGTCAGAGCATAAACTGCTGGAGTATTCGGTTTTGGAAGAAAAGGCTGCGGCTGCCACGGCACATCACAATGAACTTTCGGCGCACATCAAAGCGGCTGAAAAGCGCATGGCAGAGATTGCTGTTCTGCGTACTCACATCGTAAATTATGCCAAGACCCGTGAGGTCTATGTGGCATACCGCAAGGCGGGTTACTCTAAGAAATTCCGGGAGGCACATGAGGAAGAAATCCTGCTCCACCAGGCTGCTAAGAATGCCTTTGATGAGATGGGAGTCAAGAAACTTCCCAAGGTCAAAGAGTTGCAGACAGAGTACGCAAAATTGCTGGAAGAAAAGAAAAAGACCTATGCCGAGTACCGGCGTTCCCGTGAAGAAATGCGGGAGCTTTTAACGGCAAAGGCAAATGTAGATCGAGTGCTGAAAATGGAGGTAGAACAGGATGTTGAAAAAGAAAAAGACCACGGCCAGCGGTAAGCTGGTCCTGGTCAAAAGCGTTCGCAGAACGCGCAGCCACAGAATGAAATTCTGTGTTCAAAGGCTTGGGGGCGCTGCCCTCAACAAGCAGCTTGTGGCGAAATGGATAGCCACAAGCATTGCTTGCCACAATATGCTGCGCATAAAATGAAAAAACTAACGACGGGACGCTTACTGCCTCCTATCGTTAGTTTTCTGTGTTTAAGCGACTTATAAAACCAATCAGCATAATCAGATCGTCATCTGACATCTTTCTCATTCCGTCCAAAGCCTTCTTGATAAGCTGAGGGTTATTTTCCTGTGCATCAAAAAATTGAAGCGGTGTGATTTCAAAATACTCACAGATGTTGAGGAACTGCTTCATAGACGGCATAGAACGCCCAGAGGAAATCGCCTGAATATAGCTTCTGTTCTGCCCTAACTCCATGCTCATCTGATATTCTGAAACGCCTTTTTTCAATCGTAATTCTGTGATCCGATTGCGGATAAATTCTTCGTCCATACGCTCACCTCTCTGCACTTTTAGCATAGCAGAAAGCAATTCTTGATACTTCGTATGTATTGTGTTATAATTTTATAATACAACCTTTATACGCATTATTATTTGCGTTATTTTTGCTTTATATGCGTAATCAAGGCAGTTATCAAGGGTGATTTGTATGAATCAGTATGCCTGTGCCATTACCGGCCACCGACCAACAAGATTTTGCTTTTGATATAATGAGGAAGATCCCCTATGCCAAAAATTAAAAGAATGTCTCCTGGAGCAGTTTCGGATACTTCATGACGAGAAATTTGTCCGTACTTTTTTTGTCGGCGGTGCTCTTGGTGTGGATATGTGGGCTGGAGAACAGCTGCTGACATTGAGGGCACAAACGGGATACGAAGATATTAAAATTGTCGTTGTAGTTCCCTTCATCGGTTATGACTCTAAATGGCCGGATCAGAGTAGGCATAGATTGAAAAAGCTGATCCAAAACGCAAACGATTCCATTGTTATTTCACATTCTGCGGATGTTTCCAGTTATAAAAAAAGGAATTACTATATGGTCGATCATGCAGAGTACCTCATCGGTGTGTTTGATAATCAGAAAAAGCTGCGTTCAGGCACAGCACAGACAGTCAACTATGCCTTGCATCAGGGAAAAGTAATCACTCTGATCCATCCAGACACTATGGAGATAACAGCCCCTGCGCCTTAACAAATTCACAAAAATTTTCATTGGCATTTCCAACAAAATATTTTCATTGAAGGGGTGCTGTGATATAATAAAATATAAAACTACGCTCAGAATAAATGGTGCCGCTATGAACAAATATATTGGACAGCAATTTGCTGCTTTAAGATACGAAAAAAATATTTTGGTTGTTGAAGAAACTACATCTGCTGGTGGATGCGGCTCCTTCAACGCGGCTTCTTCATGTCCTGCGTCAGCCTGTCTTTATGACAGTGCGGCGTGGGGTTTTATTGCCTGAAAGGAGTATGAGAACATGAGTCTGAAATATACCTGCCCCAGCTGTGGAACCCCATTGGGTTATGAGGGATTGTGTTGGAAATGTAAGTGCGAGCAAGAACGGCAAGCTGCTCTGGCCTGGACGCCGGAACAAATTGTCGAAAAACAAAGAAACTTGATACAGAACATCCAGAGGCTGGCTGATATGGAGGACCCAGAGTTCGCCGACTTTTGGCAGCTGCTTGGCTACCATGATGCCATCACCCCGGAGATTCAGCGAGTGGCACTGGCCGCAGAGGTGTTCTGGCCCTGTGAGATCTATTATCATGCTCCCGCCGATGTGCGGGATGGTCTGATCCATGCGCTGTTGTCCGCAGAATATTCCAGCGCGGCCTCCAACCTGATGAGTTGCCTTGCTATGCAAGGAGATGACAAGGCAATGGAGACTCTGCTGGAGCTGGAGCGAAATCCCCGGCCCTGGCGTAAGGGCCTCTATGTAGACCCATCCAGCTATGCGCAGATCGGAGGCTGGACCTTCGACAAGGAGGGCCAGAGAATCCGACTGGGCTTCGATACCTGCTATCCTATGGTCAAGGGAACCACTGGCGAGAAATCTCCCGCCCGCATTGGCCGGGCACGGGAGGACACCTGTCCCCACTGCGGCGGGCGGATGGTGGATATTTTGGTGCTGGATGGCCGGGATGAGCGGCTCCGGTTCCTGGGGCTGGATGGTATCCTGACTGCCACCTGCTGCCCCAGCTGCGTGGGATTCCTCAAAGGCCCCGCCTTCAACCGGTTCGCTCTGGATGGCGGCGTGGAGGTCTTTCCCTCCGAACTCTTTGACGGCACGGAGAAGACGGATTGCTATGTCAGTCCCGAGGAGTACAAGGCCCTCACGGAAAATCCCTTTGTGCTGGGCGAAGCGCCCGTGTCCCTGTTTTACGGTGCGGCCTGTCAGGATGTGAATACCATCGGCGGCTTTGCCAATTGGGTGCAGGACGCGGAATATACTACCTGTCCTCACTGCGGCAAGCCCATGAAGTATCTGGCCCAGATTCAGTGGGATACGGTGTTTGACTGTGCGGAGGGCACGCTCTATGTGGAATTCTGCCCGGACTGCCAGATCGTATCCATGCAGCACCAGCAGACCTGAAAAAGTCGCACAGTATGAAAAGAGAAATACCAGCAGGTATTTGCGTAAGGAGGCGTCCACTATGTGCGAGCACTGCCGAAACATTCAAACATGGAGAAAATTTGACGCCCCAAAGGACTATCTGGCCTGTATTGCTTACATTCAGCAGTTGGTGTCGGAGGGGGAATTTGAACTGATGCAAGAGGAATCCACCTGCCTACTGGAGAAGGTAAAGACAGAGGATGGCTGGGCGGATGAAATCATGGCTCACATGATTAGGTGCAAGCACTGCGGCCAGATCTTCACCTGTGTGGTCAACACCTGGCGAGGCAGCGGACACTTCAAAAAAGGCAAAGCATGACACAGAAAAGGCGGTGAAATGATGAATCAGGCAGAAGAAGCAAAGCTGCTGGAGCAGCTTGAGGAGTGGAATGATGCGGACGAGTTCTCACGATGTATTGAGGCCATCGAGGCTATCCCGGAGCAGGAGCGAGATTATTTGCTAACCGTCAAGTTGAGTCGGGCTTACAGCAATCTGGCGGTCCTGGGAGATCATGGAGAGCACGGAACCGACAGTGAAGTGGACGGAAATCTCATCCAGTACGCCATCCGACTGCTGGAGTCCGTCCGCACCCAGGGTGAGAACGATCCCTACTGGAACGCCCGGATGGGCTACTCCTGCCTGATGGCATATAGTTCAGCAACCACCGCTTGTGAATACGCAAAACGATGGCTGGCTCTGGCCCCGGATGACCCGGACGCCCAAAAGCTGGTGCGGGACTGCGAGGAGTATCTGGAGGAGGGAAATTCCTTGGAACTGGATTGGAATGAGCGGGAGGAGATTATCCGGCGGGAGACCATTCCCCCTGCCGACAATGACATCCTCGGCCATGTGAAAGTACATATCGACCAGCAGTTCGGTGTCTATACCCAGCTCCTCACAGACAACAGCGACCCAGATTACCCGTTGGAGATCGCCGTCATCCCGCCCCGGCTGGATCATGACTACTACACCCTGGTTACTGTGGGCCTGAGCCGGCATCGGATGGGTTTCCCGGAGGAGCGTCGGGAGGAAAAACTGGAACGGGCGGAGCTGCTCATCAACCTGCCCCGAGACTGGAGGCTGACAAAGGCGGACTGCCGGGAGGAGCGGTGGAGCTGGCCCATCCGGATGATGCTGGCCACCGCCCACTTCGCCATGGAGGACCCGGAGGTAGGGCTGGAATCCAGGACTACACTGGATGAGGGTGAGGATGGCATCCCCTTCGCGGAGAACACGGAGCTGCGTGGTGAGATCCTACTCTGCCCTGGTGTGTTTGGGACGGACTCCTTTTTCTGCCGCCTGCCGGACGGGGACGAAGTCAACTTCTATCAGGTGATTCCCCTCTATCGGGAGGAGATCCAATACAAGTTGGAGCACGGCTCGGACGCCCTGCTGGACCTCTGCCCAGACGAGAGCTTGGAGGTCATCAATCCGCACCGGCTCAATGTGGTCACAGACGGGGAGAAAATCAGCTACGACCCGGCGGAGATGGACAACGCCGCAGAGCAGATCAAGAAAATCCGGGCGCTTCACCTGCCAGTAGATGAATTGGATGCCTGCAATCGGATGGCCTTCTTCCTGGGGTGGGCTATGAAACGAGGCCAAATGAGTAACCCATTCCTCTCCCGGCATCGGGAGGTGGTGAAGGCGGTTCGGGCCGGAAAGGGGCCTGATCTACGGGTGTTCATCCTGGATAATCTGGATGGGAAATTGTCTACTCAGTTCTTTGACCGGAGAGGCTCTGGCTTTGCCCAGTGGTACGCCCAGGACAACCGTTCTAACCCCTATGTCTACCTCCGGGACTGCCGGAATATCGTCTTGGCCAGGCTCAAAGACCGCGTCTGGAACAGTATTGCGGAAAAAGACGCGGCCTACCTACTTCTGCCATATACCGAAGAAATCCGTCAGAGTGTGGAGCAGCTGTTGGATGAGCGGTATCAACAGTATATGGAATCGGAATTTGCAGATGACCCCGAGGAGCGGGTGGCGCGGGCAGCAGAAGGGAAACCGGCTGTCATTCCTGACTGGGACGGCCCTCTGTTCTGCTACGCTTCCGACCGCGTCGCCCAGGATGGGTGCAAGGTGCAGATTATGGACCGGCTGTTCCCCGAGCGCGAGGATATGGGTTGGGAGAGCGGTTGGGCCTTCTACTCCGGGGATGAGGGCGATGTGTACGGCGAAGGTGATGAATACTACGAGTCGCACTGCGGCTTCTATGATATCCGGGACATCTGCCGCATCGACCCGGATATTGTCCGATTTCTGAATCTACCTTACGGAACCATGCAGATGCGCAGTGAAGATGGAGCATGGTATGAGGTGATACGCGACGACGAAGGCGAGGAGGAAACTTAAATGAACAGCGAGCAGATCACAGCTTTTTTACAGGCACACTGGGAGTGGGTGACTTTGATCATGGGCATTGTGTCCGTGGCTGGCTCAATTCTGAATTGGAACTGGATGTGCGACCCTACCGGTACGCGGGATGCCCACCGCCACAGCAGAGGATACCGGCGTGTGGTGTTCTTCCTGCTGGGTGTCCTCCTGATCGTGGTGAGCATCTGGGGATTTGTGCTAAAGTTGAAATAGGAGGAGCAATCCCATGACCCAAGAAGAACAGATCCGACTCTATCGGCTGATGGAAAAACTCAACTGGTTTTTCCACCAAGAGATGCACTACCTGAATAGAGATATTGCGGAAAAGACCGCACGGGAGTGTTACCCGGAGATTCGGGATTTTACATACGATATTTTGTGGAATGACCTGCCCAAAGAGGTGCAGGATCAGCTTACGAATGAGAGGTGAGACCATGATCAAAGAACGCATCCCCATCTCCGGCGATCTCAAAAGCAAGGTCAAGCAGCTGATGGAGTACGCCGGATGGCAGGAAGGGCGAAAAGTGGACATTTCCATTGCGGAGAAGTATTACGCCGATCATGGTGTCCCTATGATGAAGACTACCCAGCGGTTTTACCGCAAGTATTTCGGCCTGTGCTGTGAGTGGTATCTGGAGCAGAAAAAACTGAACTGGGCGGCTGACTTCCAATTCGCTCTGTTTCCTTACCTGGTCAACGGGATCAAAAACCATTTGGAAGAAGCCTATTTTCGGGATATGTCCGGCTGTGAACTGGCAGAGATTGAACAGGCTGTCGGTGAAAAATGCCAGCCTATCGGTCATATTGGCTACTACTACCCGGCAGAAGTTTGGATCTCCGAGTATGGGAAACTGTATGCGAAATATGAGTATCAGGATGAGATTGAGTGCTTTCCCGATGTGTTTGCCCTGATCGAACGGGAACTGCGGCAGTGCAAATTTGATTCCGCTGCCATGAAAACTGTGGAGGCACTGGACGGAAAACGATGAAACAGGACTTTACGATTTGGCGCAATCAAATATTGCAGAATCCGTGGGATATTTCACCGCTGAAATTCGGAATGTCACAGGATGAGGTCATAGAAATCTTCGGGAATCCCGATGCCGTTTCCACCATGAGAAGCAGCGGGAAACCTTTGATCCTCAAATATTGTGACATTGAACTGCATTTCGATAGAAAGGCTCCTCATGGACTCTACTTAGTTTACAGCGACGATGAGATCGAGTTGAGCATGACTGCCGAGCACGAAGAAAGGAGCAATCCCTATGAAAACATTTGACCCCAATTACAAACTGCTGGACGAGATGTATCAGGACAATTACTATCCCACTTTTCTGGTGGACAAGGTAAAAGACGAGCTTCAGAAGGTCATCGACCTGTTGGAGAGCGGCGAAACCGACACCGAAGTGGTGCAGGAAACGCTGGACGAGGCGGTCTGCGGCATCAATGATCTCCAGGAGGAGTTTGACGAGCACGACAGCGAGATCGAAACGGTGGCACGGGAATGTATCGCGGCAACCGTGGCCTACATTCTGGAGTGGTTTGGCATTCCTATTGACACCGAGGAGGCCATCCGGGAACGGGACTGGTGAGCCCTATGGCAGAAAAAGAACTGGCCCTCTGTGATGAGTGCGGAAGCCTGTTTTTCAAAGGCTCCTCACAGATGATGGGGCTGTGCCCGGAATGTGCCCATGTTCTCTATGGCTACCCGAATTGTGACCATCATTTCCAGAATGGCCGATGTGTGAACTGCTACTGGGACGGCTCTAAGAGCGCGTATATCAAAAAACAGAACCAACAGGAGGAAACTGATATGCCTACAACTGAATGGTTGAACAAATACGAAGCAATCAAGGATAAATTGACCTGTAAAGATGACTTGGAGGCCCATTTCACAGAGAAAGTGATTGGGAACATGGCGGTGGATGTACTGGACATCGGTGTCGTCCATTTCCCCACCGGGCAGATCTTCGCCTGTGATCCGCTGGTGGAACTGGAGGACACTCTGCCGTTCCTTCAAACGATCCCCGCCGGAACTTATCCCGTGAAAATCTGCGTGGTGCCCAGCGAACAATACGGCGACCGCTACGCCTGCGTCAAGGTGGAGGTTTCTCAGGAAAAGCCTGTCCGCCATGAGCTGGGCATGGTGGGCAACGAGAATCTGGACGCGGCACTGGGAGATGATGACTACTTCGGTTTCGGCGTAGATGCCGGAATGGGGTGTATTGCAGACATCCAGACCCAGGCGGCTTTCAAAACATACTGGGCCAAGCGGCTGGAGGAGGACCCGGACATCGACCCCTACAACGACCTGTTCTGCGACTTACTGGAGGAAAACGCCCAAGCCCACCCCAAATATCAGGGGGACTGCGGCGACTGGCTCAACTGGACCGTGCCGGACACGGACTGCAACCTGCCCATCTCTCCTCTGGCTGGGGTGACGGTTACTATCCCGTCTACTTCGGCTATGACGCAAAGGGCAAAGTCTGCGCCGTGTATGTGCGCTTCATCGACATTGAAGCCAGTTATCGAGAGCAGGATTAAAAATGTGACAGAACAAAGGAGAACACTATGAAAGACTTTTCCCAATACGGAAACAGACCGGACGACCAGTGGGAGATGCTGCCCTGGATACCCGATCCGCGCCCGCCCTTTCAAAATCTGGGTGAAGCCGGAGCAGATTGCGCCATTCTTTCTCATTCCCCACCACCCCTATGCGCTCTCCCTTCTGCTGAAAATCAACAATGGATTCCGGACGGAAGTATTCCGTCGGCTGGGACTGACTGGAAGCAGCGGAGACTGGGAGCGGCTGGTCCGGGGCGTGATCCAGGAGTTCGAGGAAAATAACAGCGGCGTGGATCTGTTTCACTTCGACTCTGACGAGGATGTGTTCTGCGTGTACTCCCAATACATCGACGATTTGATGCTGCTGTCCAAAATGATCCGGGCGGCCTGTGACAATGAAAAAACGATGGGGATGTATCTGAACATGAGCGAGGTTGCGAAAGCATGAAAGATTTGACCACTCAAACAGGGATTATAGTAAAATGCAGTAAAACGGCCATTGAATTTTTCCAAAATGCTCAATCAGTGGATTTCTTCTCTGCACTGGAAATTCCGAAGGAATTCCAAGACATAGCGGTTGAGTTTTATGATTTGATTATGGAAAACGATCATCTCGCGGCCTTGCTGGGCTGTCGCGGCAATTATGATATTGCAATACAGATAGATGAGGTAACCGGCACCATGACGGGGTGGCATTGGTTCAAATGAGGGAAATGGAATGATGGAGTACATCAAGCTTTTTTGGGAGGACGCACCGGAGGGAGAACCGTCGGTGATCCTCTATGAAGTGGATACAGAAAATGAGCGGCTGGCCCTCCACTCCATTGACATCTTTGCAGATGGCCGCACCCGCAATATCCCTGACCTTTACGACGGCGCCATCGAGATCACGCCGATCCCCACCGTGGAGGAATTGAACGCCCATGTCTGGGGTGAGGAGGTCCACGCCTGCGCCATAGAGCAGGCGGAATTTGAGGCCGCCTGGGAAAGCCACACCTATGATGGAGCGTTAAAGTAGCCAGGAGGAGACACTATGAACAAACCTATAAAAGCCAAAAATCTGCCGTTGTTCTCCATCATTGACCTGGACCAGCTGCGCCGGGAAAAACATCTGGAGGGCACAGAAGTGACAGACTTTTTCACGGCAAGGGATGGAAAAGTCTATCTTCTCATGGAACAGCCGTCCGAAACACAGGGTAAGGACTGGCTCAGCACTCCTTCCACCTATACCGCAGTGGAAATCCAGCTGGATTGGGCGGAACAGCGGGTGCTGGAAACGACGCTGTTTCCTCTTGGCCTCTTGAAGTTCCAGTTTCATTATTTGCGGCCCGCAGGTGATCACTTCCTCCTGCTGGGGGCAAGATGCGCCTATCGGGAAAACGGCCCCGACCAGAACGCCTGGATCGTCAGCCGGGACGGAGCTGTGCTGTCCCGTTTCTGCCTGGGGGATGGCATTCAAGACTGTGTGGTAAAAAAAGATGGCACCATCATTACCAGCTACTTTGACGAAGGTGTATTTGGTAATTACGGTTGGGATGAACCTCTGGGCGCTTGCGGCCTGATTGCATGGACATCGGAGGGAACTCCTCTCTGGAAGAATGAGAAGTATTCCATCTATGACTGCTATGCCATCAGCCTGGACGAAGAAGAAAACCTGTGGTTTTATTATTACGATGAATTCCGGCTGGTGCGGACGAACTTCAAAGAGGACTTTGTATTTGAACTGCCAATCGAAGGAAGCGGAGCTTTTTCTGTTGCCCCGTCCGGCAATACCTTCCTGTTTCAAGGCGGATACCAGCAACGGGACAAATTCTACTTCCTTACCTCTCATGGTGGTCACCTTGGGAAAAAACAGAAGGCTATTCCCACCTGTGACGGAAACAAGGTCGCTGTGGAGCAGTGCAGCCTGCTTCGCAGCCGGATGTTGTTCCTTGGAAAAGATGGTGTGCTCTATGGAGGTATTTGGGGGAGCGATGGCCAATGAAACAGTCTGATATTTATACCGAGGCTCTGACCTGTCTGCGCTCCATCCTTCTGGCAGACCATCCAGAGTTCCAAAACTGGATCGACTGGTTGGAGCGGGACATTCAGGACTGGAACCAGCGGCGGGAGGTTGCCCACCATCTTCGGGCATACGGAGGTATGGGCTCGTTCAACGACCTGCCCAGTATGCGTGGAAATCACGACTATATTTTCGACTTTCTAAAGTCTGTGTGCTATGCCTTCGGCCATCTTTATGGCAAACGGGAAGGCATTTCTCCGGAGGTATTGATGGCGGAGTGCCTCCACGATGTAGAGCAGGCAGCCTATCACCCCCATAAGCCACTGAACCAAGCCATTGCCCAGCACTTGATGCAGGGCGATTTACAGGAAAACCTGGATAGGCTGTAGGAGGACTTGTTATGAACAAAAGACTATTCCGCACCCAATTCAATCAAATGGAAAACATCGAGAAGCAGGTGCTGATGGAGAGCCTGGCTACCCGTTATGATATGACCTTTCTCGGTCTACATACTTTTGACCGCTGGTGCCAGAGCTGCACCACCGGCATCTTCGAGAAAGATGGCCGGGAGTTTGTCTTTGTCCCCGGCGATACCGTCACCCTGGGCTGGGAGCAGTTTGCCGTGGGATTGAATCAGGAGAGCCGGGAGGAATTGGAGTATCTGTTCCGGGAATGGGAAATGGAACCGCAGAACCCGGAGGAGATGATTGGCTCCCGTTCGGCAGGCGGCCATTGGACCCATGCTGGTGGGCCGGGAGCTGGAGGAACTCTGCTGGGAGCCAGTCAAGATGGACGATCCCAGGCTGACCGCCCACCCTGACTGGCTGAAGGAGTTCCGTGATTTTGCCTGGAGTGACAGCAGCAGTCTTACCTTGCATCAGTCGGCCCGCATTGAGCGGACGGAAAAGGGCTTTCAGATCTGTATCTATAACCACACAGACTACGATGCGCTTCTTGCCATGCTGGAAAACAGGGCTTCCCGCCCACGGCGGACGAGTGGGCCTACCTGTGTGGCGGCGGGTGTCGGACCCTGTTTCCATGGGGAGATGGGTTAGACTACTCCATGCGTCTGCACTGGTTTGAGGACATGGATGAGGACGAGAACAGGTCCTACGACATGGAGGAACCCAATTTCTTCGGCCTGTCCATCGCCTACGATCCCTATATGCGGGAAGTGGTGCAGGCTGATAGGCTTACCACCTGCGGTGGTGACGGCGGGTGCAATATCTGCGGTGGGCTGGGCCCATTTCTCGGTTTCCTACCCTGTTCGCCCCACTGTAAGCCGGAAGTGCAGGAGGACAATGAACTAAACGGAGATTATGACTTTTACCGGCCCATTATCCGGGTGAAGATGGGCGTTTAATCCGGAAATAAATTACTTGGGAATGGAGGATTTAACATGAGTAAGGAACTGGAACTGTATAAAGCATTTATTGACGGCCTTGTGGAGCGGAAAGACAGCATGACAGCCCTGTGGGTCAAGGGCGATGGCTTTCCTAAGACAGAGGACAACAAGGCGAAAAATGAACTTCTCGCCGCACTGACCCGGAGCAGGAAGGTGTGCTGGCTGAGATGCTTCAGGACGAACATATTGCGGGTATCCACGATACCCTTGCATATATCAATAAAATGATGGATCTGGAGGGGCTGGAGCTTCATCAGGACGGTGAATCCTATCCCAACGACTATTTTGAGAGTCTGCACTATGACTTCATCAGCCGTTGCAACGGTGATGAGTGGCCGGAATAATAGGAGGTGTGAAAGATGTATATCAAAAAATACTGGGGCAACTTTATCGGAGGCTCGGATGACAGCCTGAACCTTGTGGCCTTTTTAGTAGATCAGAAGAAGGAGGAGATCCCCCTCAGCGAGATCTTCACCAAGATCGGGCTGGACAAGCAGAACTGGAACTTCCACCAGACCGTGGAGTATCTGGAGTTTACACACTCCGATGGCGTGGAGATGGACTTCCACTTCGCCATTGATGTGGTCACTGATCTGGCCGCCATCCTGCTGGAGTGCAGCGTCAGCGGCAGTGTAAACCTTCAGGATCTGGACGAGTACAACACCCCTGCCCGCCGCATCCGCATCACCGTCACGCCAGAGGAGCATGACGCCATGAACAAGGCACTGGCGGATTTTGCCCAGAATCCGCTGGAATATGACCTCAGTGAGATGATGGACAACGAGGAGATCCAGGAGATGGCTCGGGATGTGGAGGCGCTGCGGAAGGAACTGTACGAGGCCGCTGGCCGCAACCGGGACTACCATGTGAAAGCGGAGGATGTGAAATCTCTGCTCCCTGACTGGGAGGGGTGCCGATGGCTGCATCGCCACCAACCGCATCACAGTAGAGGGCCGCAAGATTGGCTACTGCTACCGGGAGGAGCCGGACGGCGGCTGGGACAGCGGCTGGCGCTTTACCGCCGGTGATGAGAGCGACGAGTACATGGACGACCCTAACAACGCCGAGGATCTACAAGCTGAACACGATCTGCAATGACGATCCCGACATCATCCCTTTGCTGAACACCCCCGCTCCCTGCGCCTTTGAGCGGGATGAAAATGGCGTGTTCCAGCAGATCAAAGACTGGAAACCAGATGAGGACGAGGAGGACCCTGATATGGACATTTTGAAGCAGTGCCAGAAGTGGCATGAGGAGAGCAAACAACATAAAATTATTGATGCGCTGGAGGCCATCCCCGCCGAGGAGCGTACCCCTGAGATGGACAGTGAGTTAGCCCGTGCCTATAACAATCTGGCAGACCCACATAAGCCAACTTGCAAAGAAATGCTCAAAAAGGCCCTCGCTCTGCTAAAGCCCCATGAGGAATACTTCGAGGACGATTATTACTGGAACTTCCGCATGGGTTACTCCTACTTTTATCTGGATCAGGAGGGCCGGGCTCTGCGATATTTTGAAAAGGCATTGGAAGTCCGCCCTGGTGACGATGACACCAAAGAGTTTATCGACCGGTGCAAGCAGGGTATTTCTCTGCCGCAGTTCTGGGAGTGCTTCCGGGATCGGACAGAGAACTGGTGGGAAACCTTTGCCGAGATGGAAGCAGAATTGCGCCAGATGATGGATGAGGACAAAGATCACACCCGCGGCGCAGAACTCGTGGCCCAAATGGAAGGGGCTTTGAACCAGGCGTTTGACGAAATCTCCTTCGAGATGGGCTTCAATGGCGAAAAGCATGAGTTGATCCTCACCCCGGAGGGCGACAAGGTCAAGCTGTTTGAGCTGATTTACTTCCAGAAGCACGCCCCCAAGGAGGTGCTGGAGCACTGGAATATCCTTGTGGGCCGTCAGCCTTTCCAGAACATCGGCCTGCGTACTGAGGATGGCTGGGACATCTCCGGGAGGATGTGCAGATCTGGCTGGAGGAGCAGGGTGAAAACAGCTTCGCCATCTCCGCCTACTGCGAAAAGCTGCTGCCTATGCTCCGGGAGGAAGAAGGCCGGGCCTGGTGGATGCTCACTACCTTCACCGACCAAGTGCTGGGCGAGATCTCCCCACATGAGATACATAGACAGCTTTGATGTGCTGGAGGAACCCAAGGCAGAGCCGTCCTTCCTCCTGTCCCAGCTGCCCGACAAACTGCGGGAGCAGGGCCTGGAGCTCTCCACTGACCCGGAAGCCTATCTGGAGAGCTACCTTGGTTACAAAATGGAACCCAATGAAGATCCCGATGCCGATTGGCGGTTGGATACCATGGTGGGCTCCACTTGCTGTGTGCCGCTCATCAACGGCTATCTGAATGCCGACAATGATTTTATGGATGATCTCCATGCCGACGGCGCGGTGGCGGGCTTCTTCTGCTATCCCCTGGATACCCTGCGGGAGGAGGAAGGCAGTCAGAAGATCTTCGACTTCCGGGACAAGCTGGAAGAAGTGTTTACCACTGATGAAGGATCGGAAGTGCTCACTCTCACCGGCGGGGCTACCGGCCTCTACTGTGGCTATGTGGACTTCATCGCCTGGGACATCCAAGAGGCGCTGAACATGGCGAAAGAGTTCTTTGAAGGCACGGACATCCCATGGGCCATCTTCCACACCTTCCGCCGTGAAGCCGGTTCTGTACCCCTAAAGCAACAAGATGATGGGACAGAAACTGAGAATCAGGATGACGAGTTGGACGAAACGCTGACGGGCATGGACTATATTCCTTACACCCAACAGAACGCCGAAGCATTCTTCGCTCAGCTGGAGCAGTGGAACGACGAGGATGAGTACACCCGCTGCATCCAGGCACTGAATGCCATCCCGGAGAACTGGAGGAACTACCGCACCGCCTACGCCCTGGCCCGTGCACTGGAGAACTACGCCATCATCGGGGACCATGACGAAGGTACTTTGAAATCCAAGGGAGACAAAGCCCTTCTGAGGGCCATTGAGGTGTTGGAGTCCGTCCGGGAGGAAGGCCAGGACAAGGCGGAGTGGAATATGCGGATGGCCTACGGCTATCAGTATCTCTACGGCCAGGAGGAAAAAGCCATTCCCTACGCCGAGCGTTGGGCGGAACTGGACCCAGAGGATGAAAATGCCCCGGCGGTAATTCGGGAGTGTAAGGCGGAGATCCGGAAACGCCAGCGCAGCCGGAAGAAGAAGGCCAAATTCGTGCCCGGTGATACCCCATTTGAGGGCTTCGACCTCACCAACTTCTGGGATGATAATTGGTATGCACTGAAAGAATATGTCAGTGATCTGCCTTCCGATGAGCTGATCGCCAGCGTGGAGGAGGAACTGGGCTACAAGCTGCCTGCCGCCTACATCTGGCTGATGAAGCAGCACAACGGCGGCATTCCGGTGAACACCTGCTATCCCTGCGATGAACCTACCTGCTGGGCAGATGACCATGTGGCCATCACCGGCATTTTCGGCATCGGACGAGAAAAGAGCTGCTCCCTCTGCGGAGAGCTGGGCAGCCAGTTTATGATCGATGAGTGGGAGTATCCTGCCATCGGTGTGGCCATCTGTGACTGTCCAAGCGCCGGACACGATATGATTTTCCTGGACTACCGAGCTTGCGGTCCCCAGGGAGAGCCTGCGGTAGTCCATGTGGATCAGGAAAATGACTATAAAATTACCCATCTGGCAGACAGCTTTGAGGAATTTATCCGCGGACTGGAGCATGAATCCCTCTATGATCCGGATGAAGATGCAGAGGGTCTTGAGGATGACGCCGACGAGGAGGAAACCGACCATAAGGGTTCCTTTGCCGGATCTGTGCTCCTCTCCAAAGCAGAGTGGGACAAGGAGCAGTTGATTCGAGATCTGCGGGAAGAATGGGGCATCGTGGACGAGGAGCCGGCTGAGGGCGACGAAGATGTTGAGAACAGCGATGACGCTGTGGTAATGCGGGTCGGCAATATGATGCTGATCGTGACACTATTCCACGGTCACATCCCTGACAATGAAGCAGAGATCAACGCCGAAAACAACTATATGTGGCCAGAGGCCGTAGAAGTGGCCAAAACGCACAAGGCCCATATCATGGTGGCTGTGTTGGGCGAGGAGGAAAAACTGCTGGAACGAGGTAAGCTGTTCACCAAGGCGATGGCAGTGTGCTGCAAGCAGAAATACGCCACCGGTGTCTACACCAGCGGCGTGGTATTTGAGCCTCGTTTCTATGAGGGCCTTGCCGATATGCTCAAAAAGGACGAACTGCCCATCTTCAACTGGGTTTGGTTCGGCCTGTACCGGAGCGAGGGGGGCCTAAACGGCTACACCTACGGCATGGATGTGTTTGGCAAGGAGGAAATGGAGGTGTTGAACACCGACGCTGAGCCGGAGGAACTGCGGGACTTTTTGGCCAGCCTTGCCTCCTATGTGCTGGCGTGTGATGTGACGCTGCAAGACGGCGAGACCATCGGTTTTTCTGCGGACGATAAGCACACCATCACCCGCAGCCCGGCATCTCTCTGCCAGAAGAACAGATGACCCTGAAGATCGGTTACGAGCCTATAAAGGGAGATCCGGAGGATGACAGCTGCGACCACTCAGACAATGATGACACGCAGGATGAGGAAGAATTCAGTAATCCCGAAGTCTACACCGAGGAGGAGATGGAAGCCGTCGAGGGTCACATTGAGCAGTATTTCGGCAAGTTCGAGAATGTGTTCCACGAGTTGGTCTCCCCGGACATCCATGTGGACATCTGCATTGTGCCGCCCACTGAGGAGCGGGACTATTATACCCTGGTCACCATGGGTATGGGTGCTCACCGGATGAATGTGCCGGAGGAACTGGCGGAATACAAGCTGGAGCGGGCGGAGCTGGCCATTGCCCTGCCTGCGGACTGGAAGCTGGATCAGGAGTCCATGAAAGACGAAAAGTGGTACTGGCCCATCCGCCTGCTGAAATCCTTGGCTCGTCTGCCCATCAACTGTGACAGCTGGTTGGGGCATGGTCATACAGTGGAGAACCGGGAACCATTTGCAGACAACACCAAACTGTGTACTGCTACCCTGATCGGTCCTCAGGGTACGGAGGATGGCAGCGAGGTCTGCACTCTGCCGGGCGGCGAGGAGGTCAACTTCTATCAGGTCATTCCGCTTTATGAGGACGAGTTGGACTATAAACTGGAACATGATGTAGACGCTCTGCTGGACAAGATGGCGGGGATCAGCTTTGTGGTGAACCCCACCCGCCAGGATGCAATCACCCGTGGCACCCTTTCCAATGATGATTTTGACGGTGAGATGGACGATGCTTCCTATCATATCGAGAGCATTGAGGAGAAGGAACTGCCTATTGACCCCATCAATGCTTATAACCACATGGCCATCTACCTGCGCTGGTGTATGGAGCACGACCTGATGGGCGAGGACTTCTTGAAAGAATACAGCGAAGTGGCCAAACAGGTCAAAGCTGATCCTGCCAATGTGGATCTGAGGGAGTTTATCCGGGATGAGCTGGACGGCTGTCTGTTCTCTGTGCTGTTCAATCAGCAAGGCCGTGCATTTGCAGGCTATTACTACGGAGAGGGCGACAGCCCCTACTATCCTGCCGACATTGATGACTATGCCCTGAAATATTTTGGTCCGTCCCGATACCACTCCAATGAATTTCAACAGGAGGCATACTTATTCATCCCATTTGATGAGAAATACTATCAGACCATGGCTCAAGTGATTGAGGAACGCTTTGAAAACTGGCAGGGACAGGACTTCGACGAGGACACGCTGGAGCCTTCCGAGGTTGCTCAGGCCATCATGGAGTATCTGGACTGCGAGTGTACCTATTTCCCATCCATGGCAGATGATGACCCCATCATGTCGGCATACAGCTACGCCCAGCGGCTGGGGGTACGGGAGGGCTTTGTTCCCGTACTTATCCAGGCGGATGATGAAACGCTGTTGGAATGTCTGGTAATGAACGCCGACCCGGAGCATGATGCGGACTGCTATGAATTTGACCTCAAAACGGTAGAGGAGTACCGGAAGAAGATGCTCTCCGCTCCTGTTAAGGACGGAAAGGCGATTTTGGAGGAATTGACCGGCCAGCGCAAGGAAGAAGCCGAGGACGATGATCTGGACTGGGAGGAGGAAGTCCTGGGCGAGATGGAGGGCGGAGAACCCAACGACCGCTTCGCAAACTATTGGAACGATGATACCGGAATGACATATCCGCTCATTCTGGCTAAAATTCCGGTAAAGAACCCCTGGGAGATCTTCGCCTACCTGCCCTTTGGAAATTGGAATGAGTGTCCCGACACACCGGACCTGATGGCAGTGGCGAAATACTGGTTCGAGCAACATGGTGCCATCCCTGCCGCCATGAGCCACGATGAATTGGAGTTTGAACTTCCAACTCCGATCTCCAAGGAAAGAGCTATGGAGGTGGCTGTGGAGCAATATGGTTTCTGCCCAGATCTGGATCAGAATGAGGATGGAAGCATTGGCTCCTTGGCAGATGTCCTGTGGCAGTCCACCGTCTGGTATTTCTGGTGGGATTGATGGGAGGTGCGACCAATGACAGAATATCAGAAAACCTATATCGAACTAAAAAAACAGTTTGTTGCGACCAATGAAGGTCCAGACAATGTCCGCGCTCTATATACCTTCAAGGAAGAACTTGAGCAGAGTGAGGATCAGCAGGCCAAGGAAGTGCTGGTGGATGTATATGACCTGCTGGACTTTAAGAAGGACGCCTACGAACTGCTCTGCCAAATCGGAAATCGTTCCGATAAAAAGACCCTCAAGCGGCTGGGCACGCTGAAGGACTATGCGGAAAACTGGGGCAATCATTATGCTCATCCCCAAGCCCAAAACGCCGGAGGAAAGAGAAGGAACGGCAGGCCCAGCTGGGCCTGCCCGCCTTCCGGTATCACCCAAACCCTCTGGAAACTGGGGCTTTTGAGGAATCCGCAGACGGCGTTGTCTGCGACTGCTGTGGCAAGACGACCCATATTTTCTATACAGGCCCCTTTTACGCTGTGGAGGATATTGAGTATCTGTGCCCGGAGTGTATCTCCAGTGGCGAAGCAGCCCGGAAATATGACGGCTGCTTCCAGGACGATTGCTCTCTGGATAATGGTGTAGACGATCCGGAGAAGCTGGACGAGCTGATCCACCGCACCCCCGGCTACTCCGGCTGGCAGCAGGAATACTGGCGCGCCCATTGTGGTGACTATTGCGCCTATTTGGGTAATGTGGGAGCCAGAGAACTGCGGGCGCTGGGTGTGCTCGAGGAAGTGTTGGACGATCCCCATGTGGGATGAGGAGCAGAAGAAAATGATTCAGGAATCCGTCAATGGCGGGCATCTGCAATGCTATCTGTTCCAGTGCCTCCACTGCGGAAAACACCTGGTCTGGATGGATTTTGATTGAAAAGGAGACATTACTATGGGACTTGACATCTACGCCGGGACGCTGACCCGGTACTATTCTCACAACTGGAAAACTGTTGTGCAGCAGTGGGCGGAGGAAAACGGATACTCTTTCAACCGCATCACCCCGGACGGGGAACCTGCTGATAACGAGGAAGAAATGTCCCCGGCTGAGGTCCAGGCGGCGGTGGAGAACTGGCGGGATCAGATCTTGAGCGCCATTTCTCAGCCGGGCCAGCCCCCCTACGCTCCCTGGCTTGAAGATAATGAGAAACCTTATTACACCGACAAGCCGGATTGGGATGCCTTCGGCGCTATGCTGCTGGTGGCCGCCTGTCGTACATACGAGGAACCGGTGCCTTCCACCGTGGAGAAGGACTGGATCTTCGGGGAGCATCCTCTGGTCGCCCGCCTTGCATCAGATGAGGAGCGGGTGTGGTCCCTGTTTCGTGGGGCTACCTGGTGGCTCCCTCTTTCTGACAGCTTTCTGTTCCAAGGGTCCTTGCCTACCGATGACACCGCCGCTATCGCCACCTTGGGCGGACTGCGGAAGGAGCTGGAAAAGCTGAACCAGCTGGCATGGCAGGCCGATGAGGACACTATCCTTGGTTGGGCAGACACGGAGGGATACCCGGTAGACGGAACCGTAGACTCAGATGGACAGTATAGCAAGGCAGACATCCCGGAACACACCCAGTATGACACCCAATCCCTGGCCAAGTTCGCCTTCTCCATGTTCTGGCGGGCCATGCGGTTTGCCGAGGAGCAGCAGGTGCCTATCCTGCTTGACTATTAAAGAGAATTCGTCAGGGGGTGGAGACCGTGGAACAAAAACGGCCGGCAGATATATTTCAGGAGCTTCTGGACTACCTATGGAACGGCCTGGGCCTGGAGGAAAAGGGCTGGAAGCGGCTGAAAAAGGGCGACTTCAAAAGAAAATGAAAACGGGCTGACCTATCAGATCTGGTTTGACCGGAGGCGCTACAACTACATAGACTACGAAATCGGCCATGGAAATGTTGAGGTGGGCTTCACCTGTATCATAAAGCAGGGAGATGATTGTCTCTACTCTTTCAAAATAGAACCGACAACAGGCGGTTCATTCTTTCGGATGCTGACAGAGGACCTGCGGCTGAACACCGGGCTGCTGGACACCTTTCTGCCCCTGATCAAAGCCAACTACCTCGACTTCATCGACCGCTTCGAGGCAGACCCCGTGGAGGCATTACAGCCGGTCTGCGCCCCCTTCACCGAGGCGGAGGACTACAGCTGGTTCATCTATGTGCGGGAGCAGATGGTGGAACGGTACGGAACGGCGGAGCAGATGGAGGAGGTACCGCCGTCAGGCGGAATTGCGCGGAACGCCTGAACACAAGGCAAAGAACTGGATGGGTTCGATGTTGTTCCACCTCTCCCACGCCAATGATGTGGATCAAGCCTGGGCCTCAAGCCGCACCAGAGAGGAACTGGACCAGGTGGTGGAACCCTTTGTGCAGGCCAAGCGGCAGACAGGACAGTGGACACAGGAGGATGAGGCGGGCTATCAGCTCTACCAGCAGGAAACAGATCCGAAGAAGCGCACCTTTCGGGTATGGTATCTCATCGCCAACCCCCGCGGCCTGCCGAAAGAGTTTGTCCAGAAAGAGCTGGAGTTTCGGTGGAAACTGTTCCCAGAAAAGAAGGCGGAAACCAAATGAGCAATAAAGCTTTCCAGCAAAATCTGGACGACAAAAAAGGCCCCCAGCCCGGTGGCCCCTATCTCATTCAGATGCTGTTCAAAGAGCCGGTAGAAATGCCGGATAAAGAAAAAATGACTGCTGTAATGGAGAAGCACATCGGATCAACAGAGTGCTTCTGTTATGATAAGAAAATGGCCGGCTTTGCCGCACAGGAGCATATCGCGGAATTCAAGGACGGAAAATGCCCGGTGCAGCTGATGGTGATGAAATGCGACAGGTTCAAGGGCAAAGGCTTCGACGCCTTCTCATGAGCCAGATGTGGGACTGCCAGGAGGACCGGGAGCGGATCTTCCGGGAGTGCAAATATCAGGTGGTAGCCACCGATATGCTGGCTGCGGCGCTTCCGGCGCTGGAGCGTGCCAACCTGGATGCCGACTTTTTGGAGGCTCTGGCGGAGCTGTACCCCACCTGTGAGGCATTCTATTTCCAGAACTGCGGCAAGCTGTTTCTGGCGGAGGATGTGCGCTCCCACCAGATTGAGGGGCCGGATCGGTTCATCCGCTTTGGCGTCAATGTCCGCTTCTTCAACATCGAGGGCACGGAGGATATGCTCATCGACACGGTGGGCATGAGCACCTGTTTTGCCGGATCTCCAATACCACTTCCACAACATGGACCCAAACTGGGTGGTAAACCACGCCTACAATGTTGCATCGTACATATTGGAGCATGATAATCCCATTGGGGATGGTGAAACCATAGACGGCGTGGCGGATGGCCAGATGTGTCGGGAGATCCAGTGGAAGTGCCAGTATGAGGACGCCTTGATCCAGCCGCCCAGAGGGGTCGCTGGACATCAACATGGGAAACTATGCTTCGGGAGGACGCTGAATGAACGGCGTTGTGCTCCTGGTGGGCGGTCTGCTGCTTGCGGCGGTGATCAAGCTGATCATAGATCGAAATTGGATCGGCCTGCTTCTCTGTGCTGTCGCCCTGCTTCTGGTCTTTGGGGCTGGACACCATACAAAATAGACCATTTTAAGAATCGAGGAGGTGAAGTATGCAGAATTCAACAAATATGCGGATACTGGAATTACTCCGGTTTCTCTATGAGCGGACCGATGAAAACCATCCCGCCACAGTATCTGACATCATTGCCCATCTGAATGGAAAAGGAATTCAGGCAGTGCGGCAGACTGTTTACGCGGATACCAATGCGCTGATCGATGCAGGAATTGATATTGTGGTGGTCAAGAGTACCCAAAACCAATATTTTATGGGAAGCCGCCTGTTTGAGTATCCAGAACTGAAAATGCTGACAGACGCAGTAGCATCCTCGAAGATCATTTCTGCCAAGAAGTCTGAGGAGCTGGTGCAGAAATTATGCCGTCTGACCAGTCTACATCAGGCAAAGCAGCTTCAAAAATTTGCTGCTTTATCCAGCCGTGTCAAACCGCATAATGAAAAGGTTTACTACATCATTGACAATATCCAAACAGCGATTGGAAACCATCAGCAAATTCGGTTCCAATACTATGAATATACTCAAGAAAAAAAGAAAATCTTAAAGCATGATGGATATTATTATGTCGTAAATCCTTATGCGCTTGAATGGAAAAATGACCATTACTATTTGATTGGATTTTCTCTGAAGCATCAGAAAATTGCTCACTTCCGTGTAGATCGGCTAACAAGTGTAGAAAATCTGGAAACTTACTTTATGCCGATAGAGGGATTTGATGTAGCCTCCTATACAAATAAAATGGTTGATATGTTTACATCGGAGTCATCGAAGGAAGTAACCCTTCTATGTGAAAACGAATTGATGAGAGTAATCATAGATCATTATGGAGAAGATGCTGCTGTTGATAGGTATGATGATACACACTTCACAGCCAAAATTGAAGTGAACCCCAGTGGAACTTTTTATGGCTGGATATTCAAATTCAAAGGGAAAATAAAAATTCTCTCTCCCAAAGAGTGCATTACGGAAATGCAGCAAATCGCTCAGGAATTTATATAGCGCAAAAGAGGTGTTATTGATTTTTAACACCTCTTTCAAATGAAATTTTATCCTTGAAGTGAACAGATGTTCGATATACAATATAAGCAAGATGTTCGCAGTTCGTCGAACAAATGAGAGGTGAATGCTGTGGGCAATATAACTTTTGGATCATTTATAGCCGAGAAACGCAAGGCGCACAAATTCAATTTACGCGATACAGCCAAGCATTTGAATATTGCTTACGGTTATCTGTGTGATATTGAGCAAAGCCGCCGTCCTGCTCCCACTGGAGATTTTGTGGAACGCATCTCTGCCTTTCTGAATTTGGATAAATCAGAACATGAGTTGCTTTTGGATCTGGCTGCAAAATCACGCAATACAGTATCTGCTGATTTGCCAGACTATATCATGGAAAAAGATATTGTTCGGGCAGCCTTGCGTGTGGCAAAAGAAGTAGATGCTACCGATGAAGAATGGCAGACATTTATGAAAATGCTAAAGGAGCGTAAACGATAGGGGGGAGAGCTTTGTCAATTCCACAAATCCGTACAGAAGCAATCGAGGCAGTAGGGCGAAAAATCCTGATGGAATATGATCCCTCTCTGCTATCCGGGCAACCATGTTCTGTGCCAATCGAAACCATTATCGAGACAAAGTTTGATCTAATCCTGGAGTTTCATACACTAAGAAAAAACCCCAAGATATTAGGGGAAACAATTTTCGATGACGGTGCTGTTGTCTTATATGACCAGATACAGAGACAGTATCGAATGATTGCAGTAAGAGCCGGTACAATCTTAATTGATGAACGGCTTTGTGATCCGTCAAAATTAGGGCGGCTCCGTTTTACCTGTGCCCATGAGCTGGCTCATTGGGTACTACATAAGAAGTTGTACTCCGGTACTGGAGATGTTGCTGCTTATAACGGAAATGTTTCTTCCGACGAAAGTCATGGCATAATTGAGCGTCAGGCGGATACTCTGGCTTCTGCTCTGCTGATGCCTTTACCGCAGATCAAAAAATGTTTTTACCGGCTTAAAATAGGCCGGACAGATGAACAGCTCATTGCTGAAATGGCAAATATTTTTGAGGTTTCCAAGCAAGCAATGCAGATTCGTCTAAAATCCAGAAACCTGATATAACCAAATGGGGGGGAATAGAGAGAGGCACTGCCCTCTCTCACTCTCCTCTGCTATGCTATTTTGTACCTAATATGTTCGCAATATTGCGAACAAGGAGGGATGTTCTATGAGAAAAGAAAGCACAACAATCCAAAAATGTAACAGCAGGCTAACAGCTTTGGGGCTTAACAGCGACGCTGCGTTTCATAGAAGTAAGCTGATTCTAAAGATTTACCGTGATGTAGTCTGGGTTCTGAGTGAACGGGCAGAAGAATTACAAGAAACTGCTTGGATTATGGGAGAACAAGATATAGAGTCTGGCCTCTGCTATCTTGAAAATTTTGCACCAGATATTGAACTGCAAGCCTTTGAAGAAAAAGTTTGCTGCCTTGTTCAAAATCAAATGCTAGTCAATATTATTGACCGTGCACTCCTTCGTCTGAAACGGTATCCGGATCGAGGAGAACTTTACTATGAAATTTTGACTAAGCAATTTATCTATCGGTTCAACAGTACAGAGAAAGAATTGCTGGAAGAACTAAATATAGAGCGCAGTGTCTTTTATGACCGAAAACGAGAAGCCATCTATTTATTTTCTGTTTGCTTGTTTGGATATTCTATTCCAGAAGTCCTGGAGGAGCTGCCCCGACTAAATCCCGACAAATCCCCGACCTAATCCCTACTCCCTTCCGACTTCCGACCTGCTATACTTGTTATAGTGGCAGGAATGCGCTAAATTGAATACTTTTCTACATAAGGCCCGGCATTAACCGGGCTTTTTTCATTCCTGCTGCAATATGGCGGCAGGAACATGGCTGGAAGTGAAAACACTTCCGGCCTTTTTCTTTGCCCGGTATTAGGAGGCCGGTATGCGCTGGGAGGCGTACATAGCAAAATATCCATGACACCGTTCAAATTCGCTGACTACCAAGAATTTGAACGGAGGAAAGGATATGACGAGAGTATTCATTTGGAAAAATAACAGCCCACAGGAATGGGAGGAAATCAGTTTTTCAGCGTTCAGTAAGGCACGCCGCAATGGTTGCTTTACTGGGCGCTTTTTTGTTGAAACAGTCAAAATGTTCCGTGATGAAGATGACCGCATTATCATGGAATGTTCTCGCAAAGATTTTGAAAAATACCAGCAGGAGGACCGCCACAGCCGCTATCTCCAGGAACATGAGAAAAGTCGCTCTATATTCCCGGCTTCTCATGTGGGAGATCGTGACGGCACAGAGGAAGGTTATCAGGATACAGATTTGTTTGTGGATGAATCTGTTGATACTGCGGAACAAGCTATTCAGAATTTACTTCTTGAGGATTTACACCAAGCTCTATTGAAACTGAGTCCAGCAGAACGAGATTTTATATTGTCCTATTATGAAATGAAAATACCAAATGCAACTTGTTTAGCCCAACGATATGGTATTACTCGGCAAGCCGCAGATAAGCGATTGAAAAAAATCGAAGAAAAAATAAAAAAGTTGGTTGCGATTTTCTAAAAGTGGCAGTAGCAAGTGAGAGGGAAATCCTTTCACTTGCACCTTGACAACCTCATATACGAATCATTAAGTTTGATCCTCTTTGGGCGTAATAGCCGCTACATCAGCGGTATATTTTCTGAGAGCTGCCACTCGCATAACAGGCCAACCCATTTTTGCTGTATAGATGAGTTTTCGGTTTATCAGAAATATATCAGGCTGGAATACATCGGATGGCATCCGGTCATGGCATAACAAGGAGGAAAGCTCTCTTACAGCCATAGTCCGAGCGTGATAATAACCGTCGCAGGCCATGGGTAAGACCAAACGTAGTGGAGGTGAAACTCCTGAGAAGCAGGCCAGCCACCTGCGGCTTAATGATTACCCAAATCCCTGGGGTGTCGTGGACAAGTAAGGGATAAAACAGGCGCTAAATTGAAGGAGACTCTGTAATTTGCAGAGCCTCCTTCTTACATAATCAAATCTCAAAACATAGGAGGATGAACATGAAAGAAGATTGGATTTATAAGCGTGGGGATTTATATTATGCCAATTTGAACCCTTATTTTGGATCAGAGCAAGGCGGCACCCGTCCTGTCCTGGTTCTTCAAAACAATGTGGGGAATTTTTTCTGCCCCACTTTGATCGTAGCTCCACTCACCAGTAAATGGATTAAGAAAAAGGAGCTGCCCACACACTATGCACTGGAGAGCGTTCCAGAGCTTGGACTGAAATCTGTTGTTCTGCTGGAGCAAATTAAAACGATTGATAAAAGGCGTGTTTTATCGTACATTGGGCGCGTATCTCGCGAAGAAATGAGAGCGATTGATGATGCTCTGCAAGTTAGTTTAGATATTCATATTCCGGAGGAAATGGAGGCTCCGTAAGGCCACTTACCGGATAAAGGAGGCGTTTTTATGTTTGAAGCAAGAATTGCGGAATTGAACCGCTTTAATGAACAAAATCCTGTCAGCTATGACAAAAGAACCTATACGGTCGATGAGATTCAGGACATTCTGGGTATCAGTCGTCCCACAGCATATAATCTGGTAAAACAGGGTGTATTCCACAGCGTCAGAGTCGGCGGTCATATCCGCATTTCCAAAAAGAGCTTTGATGACTGGCTGGATCACGCAGATGAATGATTTGTCAAGGATGCCGATCTCCAAATCGACATCCTTAACTTTCTGCTTTCTCTTACAATGAGGCCATAGCAAGAAAAACTTTATAGAGGAGGCAAAAGCCATGCAAAAACAAAGAGTAAAGACCAGTATGTCTGTACCAGAGATGGGCAAAATGCTTGGGCTTGGTAAAGTAGAATCCTACTGGTTGGTTAAAAAGAACTATTTCAAAACAATTCAAGCGGCCGGACGAATGAGAGTTATGCTGGATAGCTTTGAAGATTGGTATGCCGGCCAGTTCCACTATAAAAAAGTGGATGGTACACCGCCCGGAGAGAAATGGAGGCATACTACGATGTCAGTTCCGGAAATGGCGGATCTTTTGGGGCTGAAATCTGGCACAGCTTATGACCTTGTTAAAAGGGGCTATTTTGAGACGACCTTGATTGATCGAAGAATTCGTATCATTACCAGCAGTTTTGAAGCCTGGTATCAAAAGCAAACTCATTATGTGAAAATCTCAGAAAGGAGCAATGAAAATGGCATCTATCGTGAAGCGTAAAAGCAAATATTCTGTGGTGTATGATTACACAGATGAAAACGGAAAACGCAGACAGCGTTGGGAAACCTTCAGCACAAATGCAGAAGCAAAAAAACGAAAAAAGCAAATTGAGTATGAGCAGGACTCTGGAACCTTCTTTATTCCTACGGCAAAGACCCTGAACGATCTGCTCGATGAATATATGTCCATCTATGGTGTAAATACCTGGGCAATGTCAACATATGAAAGCCGCCGTGGTCTGGCGAGAAACTACATAACTCCTATTATCGGAGATATGTTACTATCCGACATCACTCCAAGGATGATGGATAAGTATTACCGTGATCTGCTCTCTGTGAAAACGGTAAGCGTCAACAACCGCAAACCCACAAGCGAATATCTGACCCCGCATACAGTAAGAGAAATTCACAAGCTACTTCGCAGTGCCTTTAATCAGGCGGTGCGTTGGGAACTAATCAGCCGTAACCCTGTCCTGAATGCGACACTTCCCAAAGAAGAACATAAAGAACGGGATATATGGACTGCCGAAACGCTGAGCAAGGCTATGGAAGTCTGTGATGATCCTATCCTCTCCCTTGCCTTAAATCTGGCGTTCTCCTGCTCTTTACGCATTGGTGAAATGCTGGGCCTTACCTGGGACTGCATTGATATTGCACCACAGAGCATAGAAAATGGTTCAGCTTATATATTCGTCAACAAAGAGCTGCAACGGGTTACACGAGGTGCATTGGACGATTTGAGCGACAAAGGTGTTATTAAGAAGTTTCCACCTTGCATAGCCAGTACCCATACTGCTCTGGTCCTGAAAGAGCCTAAAACCAAAACCAGTATTCGCCGCGTGTACCTGCCGAAAACAGTTGCCTATATGCTGGTAGAGAGAAAAAAAGAAATTGATGAGCTGATGGATCTGTTTGGAGATGAATACATCGACAATAACCTGGTCTTTTGCTCCAGCAATGGCCGTCCGATGGAAAGCCAGGTGATTAACCGTGCTTTCAATAAACTTATCAAAGAAAACGGACTGCCTCATGTTGTATTCCATTCTCTCCGTCACTCCAGTATCACCTACAAGCTGAAACTCAATGGTGGCGATATGAAATCCGTCCAGGGCGACTCTGGTCATGCTCAGGTAAAAATGGTTGCAGATGTCTACTCTCACATCATCGACGAGGATCGGTGCATAAACGCTCAGCGATTGGAGGAAGCATTTTTATTCCTCTAAGACTCCTGACCCTGTTGAAGATACAGAGCCTAAAACTGCGGATACTGCCGTCACTGAAAGTGATGAAAGTGATGCAGCGAAGATACTGGAACTGCTTAAAAATCCCGAAACTGCCGCACTGCTCAAGCAGCTGGCAAAAGCTTTATAAAGTCCCTCCCTCAGAAGAACGCCTCTCACTTTGTGAGAGGTTTTCTTCGTTTGAACCACTTTGCACAGTGACCAAACACTTTTTTTGTTAGCAAGGTTCTGAAAGCATTTTTGAGCGATGTTAGCAAATTCGCGATTTTGTTTGCAACTTCCTCTAATTTCTGCTAACAAATGTTTGCAAGTTCCTTTGGTAAAAATCGAACCTCTGACTTACCGCCTTTCTTAGCAAAAGGCCAAAATCTCGTTAGCAAATGTTAGCAAACCAAGGTTTTGCAAAAAGCCAAAAAGCAGCAGGAATAAGAAAAGCCGAAAACCCTGATAAATCAAAGGTTTTCGGCGTGTTTGCTGGCGTCCCTGGCGGGATTCGAACCCACGGCCTTTCGCTTAGGAGGCGAACGCTCTATCCTGCTGAGCTACAGAGACTTATATTAAATTGAGACTGGCAACGATCACTTTTCCCCGTAAGGCAGCTGGTAGAGCACAACCTTAGGAGGCGCTTGTTATATCCATTTAACTATGGGAACATATGCACAATTGTTAGTATACCGAAAATATTGTTATTTTGCAACCTTATTCCTCGGGAAAATTAATATACCCCTGTAACCAGATGACACCCTTGAAACGGCGTCCCACCTGAGGTTCTCCGTAGATATCTTTTTCATTGATACATACATCAAAGATAACTCATTGCACAGAATCGTAAGAATATATACCTTTTCTCCCGTGACATCGTTGGTTGCCAGACGAAGTTCCGTAATCTCACCTAGTACAGAGTACTGGTCGCACTCCACGCCGTAGGGCATAAAATAAGTATCCACCAGACTGAAAATATCATCCTTCTGGATCCTGCGGGAAATGGTGGTGTACATATCCATATCTTCCAGCGTCAGGGTCTCAATAGCATCTTCGTCTCCCTGTCTGGCAGCTGCCAGAAGTTTGTTACGATTGGCGGAGTCTTTTTTTACCCGGAGGACCTGTTCTTCATCTTTTTTGATGGGTAACAGGATACTTCCGGTCAGGGACAGGCCGGATAAGGTCAGTGTGGTACCGCGGATAGGTAATTTTCCGGTACTCTGAGCCTTGATGTAGGGAATCCTGTTCCGCAGATAGAAAATTAAAGAGATTCCCACCTTGATATCGTCGCAGATACCGGCATAGGAATCCTTCTCCGCATGACGTTCCACAGAGACATCTTCATAAGAAGTAATGCCGCTTCCCGTCAGATACGGATAATAATATTCATAGATAAACTTATCGTTATCATCAAATTCTCCACAGACAGCCACACCAAAGGTACCGGATTCTATGGCTCCTCTGGTTGCGGTGTGATTTTTGCTGAATTCACCCAGAAGGATACCCTCCTGATTCATGGTATATGCGCGATGATCGGAATTCATGATCACGTCTGTCAGTAATTCTTTTAATTTCTTACGGTCCGTATATTCACTGAACCCGATAGCTCTCATATATTTATGCAAAACATCACCCTCTTTCTGTCTGCGGTTTCATTCACTCCCTTCATACAAAGTATATCTTTCCTGCAAGCAGTCATATATACTTTGCATGGTTGAGAGTTATTCTATCATTTCTTAGGCAGGACTTTCTCCTTACCACCCATGTAAGGACGCAGAGCAACAGGAATGTTCACGCTGCCATCCTCATTTACGTTGTTCTCCAGGAATGCGATCAGTCCTCTGGGAGAAGCCAGTACGGTATTGTTCAGTGTGTGTACCAGATAAGTTCCGTTTTCACCCTTGGTACGGATACCCAGACGTCTTGCCTGTGCATCACCCAGGGTAGAACAAGAACCAACCTCAAAGTACTTCTTCTGTCTGGGGCTCCATGCTTCTACGTCGCAAGATTTTACCTTCAGATCTGCCAGATCACCACTACAGCACTCCAGAGTACGAACGGGTACATCCAGGCTGCGGAAGAATTCTACGGTGTAGGACCACATCTTGTTGTACCAGTCCATGGAATCCTCGGGCTTACACAGTACTACCATTTCCTGTTTTTCGAACTGGTGTACGCGGTACACACCTCTCTCCTCGATTCCGTGAGAACCTACTTCCTTACGGAAGCAAGGGGAATAAGAAGTCATGGTAATAGGCAGGCTCTTCTCATCTACGATCTGTCCTTTGAACTTACCAATCATGGAATGCTCGGAAGTACCGATCAGGTACAGATCCTCACCTTCGATCTTATACATCATAGCTTCCATTTCTGCGAAGCTCATAACACCGTTTACTACGCTGCTGCGGATCATGAAAGGAGGGATGCAATAAGTGAATCCCTTGTCGATCATGAAGTCTCTTGCGTAGCTGATCATTGCGGAATGGATTCTTGCAGCATCGCCCATCAGGTAATAGAAACCGTTACCACTGGTACGTCCTGCGCTCTCCTTGTCCAGACCGTTCAGACGATCCAGAATATCTGCATGATAAGGAACCTCAAAATCAGGAACTATGGGCTCACCAAACTTCTCGATCTCTACGTTCTGGCTGTCATCCTTACCGATAGGAACGGACTCATCAATAATGTTGGGGATGACCATCATGATCTTGGTAATCTTTTCCTGCAGTTCGGTCTCGGAAGCTTCCAGTTCTGCCAGACGCTTTGCACCGGCAGCTACTTCTGCCTTCTTGGCTTCTGCCTCTTCCTTCTTGCCCTGACCCATCAGTGCACCGATTTCTTTGGAGATACGGTTTCTGGAAGCACGCAGATCATCTGCCTCCTGCTTTGCCTTTCTGCTCTCGGTATCCAGTGCAATCACTTCATCTACCAGAGGGAGCTTTTCATCCTGGTATTTTTTTCGGATGTTCTCCTTGACTACCTCGGGATTTTCTCTTAAAAATTTAATGTCTATCATGACTTCCTCCATTCTGCTGACATATATGTATGCAGCATTATTCTAATCCTTTTTCAATATATACATTCAGAACCTTTACAAGATCCACGATTCTCTCTTCCTGTAATTTCCGTCCATCCTTATCGCGGATGATCCGGATTATGGGACGATCCTGGAAATCTTTATTCTGAGATACCACGATGGCTTCTTCTCCGTCGTTAGTCAGTACATGACTTCCGGCGGGATAGACTGCAGTAAAACTTAAAAACGCGTCTACTATTTTACCATTATATTTCACATTTTTAAAGCTTTTTAAATATTCTACTGCTTCATAGACTCTGCTACGTCTCTGGGCAATACCACAGATCATTTCATCAAAGGCATCACATACGGCTACAATCTGACAGAAAAGTGGAATCTCCGCTTCTTTGAGTCGAAGCGGAAATCCGGATCCGTCCAGTCTCTCATGGTGATACAGGATGATTTTTTTTTCTTCTTTTGAAATCCATTCCTCATCTTTACAGAAGTATATCCATATACCGGATGTTTCTTATACTCTGCCAATGCTTCCGGCTTCATATCTTCCATGGATTTCCCTTCATAATCCAAAGTCGTATATCGAAGTCCGATATCATGCAGCAGGCATCCTACACCGATATCATGAATTACCTGCTTATCCACATTCATCCGAAGTGCCGTCAGGATAGCGAGAGAACTCAGACTGATGGAATGTTCGTAAATATCAGCACTTCGTTCCTTAATATCAAATACTTTTTCTACAACTTCTTTTTCATCCAGAATATTGGTAATGATCTCATCCGCTGCCTGGGTCAGCCCCTGCAATTCTTTGTTATTCTGGTAAGTATGTCTCTCCAGAATACTTTTTACTTTACTTCTTATTGTTTTTTCTATATCGTTTTTTAGTATTACGATTTCGTTGGCCTCGTCTTCTTTTACGTAGACCTCCAGAATACCCATTTCCTCGATTTTATCGATATACTCTTTTTTTAATACTGCGCCTTCCGGTAGAATGATCGATAATCCCAAGTCATCAATGACTGTGCAAGAATTTCGTTTCCGGTCAGCTCGCTCAGTTTCATTCTCTTCATATATAAACCTCTTTACTTATTCTCCCATTGCCATGGCAAGTGCTTCTGCTTCTTCTGCCCCCAGATCAATAGCACACTGGCCAAGCTTGATTTCTTTTGTATAAGAATAACAGCCTTCGGAACTGTGTACAGAATTGATAATAAAACCATTATTATTCTCATCCAGCAGAGCCAGTGAAAAACTCAGCTGCCCACCCATCTGGTTGAATGCATCGTACTTCACCAATCCCATTTTCTGATAAGCGGATTCCATATTCTTATATAAAGTGCGGATATCTTTCTTATTTTTCTCTGTATTTGCTTTTAGGAATTTATTGTCTTCATACAGACCGGCGATATCCTTTTCCAAACTTGCTCCATCTTTACCGCTGAGGAATTTGTCCAGTCTCTTTTTTAATTTGCTTGTTTTTCTGATCTGAACGATCAACAAGATCAAAAAGATGATCAACAGTAAAATCACTGCACCCATTCCGATCAGAAGGTAGCCCATGTCAAATTCCCCCAGACCGATCTGATTCAAAAAAGTACTACTCATATTATTAACCGTGCCTTTCTTTCGTGCATCTTCTTTTCTCTTATTTATTCAGTACATCCAACAGTCTGTCCAGATCTTCATGATTGTAAAATTCAATTTCAATCTTACCGGATCCTTCTCCCCTGGATGTCACAGTAACTTTTCTGCCAAGTTTCTGCTTCAATTTTTCTTCAATATCCTGATAGATTACCTGCATGGTCTTGTCATCTGTCTTCTTGGGCTTTGCCGGTTTATGTAGATTCTTTACCAATTTTTCCACATCACGGACACTCAGCTTTTCATCAAAAATACGCTGGGCCAGATTGTACTGTTCTTCCGGATTCTCTACAGCCAGCAAAGCTCTTGCATGTCCGGTGCTGATCATTTCATCTACCACCATACGCTGTACATCTTCATTCAGTTTCAACAGACGAATGGAGTTGGTTACTGCAGCACGGCTCTTGGATACTCTCTCTGCCACTTCATCCTGTTTCAGGTGAAACTCTGTTAAAAGTCTCTTGTATGCCTGTGCTTCTTCAATAGGATTCAGATCTTCACGCTGAATATTCTCAATCAGGGAAATCTCTACAATTTCCTGTTCCGTATAATTACGAATGATAACAGGAACTTCCTTCAGACCTGCCAACTTGGCTGCACGCCATCTTCTCTCACCGGCAATAATCTCATAATAATCCTTACGATCCTGTACCAGAATCGGCTGCAACAGACCAAACTGTTTGATAGAATCCGCCAGTTCCTGTAATGCATCCTCATCGAAATTCTTACGAGGCTGTTCTCTGTTCGGCTCTACCTTTGTAATTTTCACAAGGGTCTGCGGTTCCTTTTCTTCCGTTGTTGCTTCGCTTTTTGCTTTGGCTACTGCTTCTTTCTTTGTCTTTGTTTCCCCTAATGCATTGGGTATCAGGGAATCCAGACCTTTTCCCAATCCTCTTGCTGCCATACCGTTTTCTCCTATACTCTTCTCTTCTATTTATTCTTTATAACTTCTTCTGCCAACTGCATGTATGCTTCTGCTCCGGCTGATTTAGGATCATACATATTGATAGGCATACCATAACTGGGTGCTTCCGCCAGTCTGATATTTCTGGGAATCAATGTATTATACACCTTTTGATTCAAATTTTGTTTAACATTTTCTACCACCTGCATAGACAGATTGGTACGGGAATCATACATAGTGAAAACAACACCGTCAATATTGAGATTGGGATTCAATCTTTCTTTTACCAGATTGATAGTATGGATCAACTGACTCAATCCTTCCAAAGCATAATACTCGCACTGAATGGGAACCAACACACTATCCGCTGTAGTCATGGAATTGATGGTCAGCATATTCAAAGAAGGAGGACAATCAATAATAATAAAATCATAATCATCCTTAACGTAATCCACTTCGTTCTTTAATATGAATTCCTTCTTATCTACACCAATCAGTTCGATCTCAGCCGCTGCAAGATTTACATTGGAAGGAACTACGGATACATTTTAATAACATTTGCGATAATACAATCTCTGATGGAACACTCTCCCAGAATTAACTCATAAATGGTATCTTCCAGTTCATTTTTTTCAATTCCAAATCCACTGGTAGTATTTCCCTGAGGATCTGTGTCGATTACCAATACTTTCTTTCCTTTTGCAGCCAGAGATGCAGACAAATTAATGGACGTAGTTGTTTTACCTACGCCACCTTCTGGTTCGCTATTGCAATAATTCTACCCATACTTATTTTTCACCATGTCCTTCTTAATGATTTAGCTGTGCAAACCTCTGGACTGTCTGTCCATATCCTCTACAACGATATCATAGATTTCACCGAGAGAAGCACAATACTCAAGAACCTTCCAGGGTTCATTGGTATGAAAATGAATTTTGATCAGTTCTTCATCTCCTACTGCCAGCAGACAATCACCTTTGAAATGTTCTGTGATATAGTCGTTGATCTCATCTTCATCCAAATCTGTTCCTTCAATTAGTAATTGTGTATCATATTTGAATTCTAACATTATAAAATCCTCCATTCTGTGATACAAACCACTCTATAATAATAGCATGAGCATTTCTATGTTACAAGGAAAAAATGCTACAAAAAGTTGATACTTTATACTCATTTGTTCTGTTTTTTACTAGATGTTGTATTCTTATATCTATGTTTTTTCCGGTAAGCATCATGTTTCACGCCAAATATGTAAAATGTTTCACATTTTACCCACTATATCTTGGGTTGTAATGTTTCACGTGAAACATTATCTTGTATAATTTTCTTGTACATGGATAGAATGTTTCACGTGAAACATTCTATCCATAAATATCTATATATAGTGATCAAATAGAAGATATTTGTGTATCTTGTTTTGTTACAATTCCTATGATAGGATAACTAAAAAGAATGTGAGGTACGCAAGCTATGGCTATTGATAAAGTAAAAGAATATTTTAAACCCCTTCATATGGAAGAACACATTTTAGAATTTGATGTATCCAGTGCTACTGTAGAACTGGCTGCAGAAGCTCTCCACTGTGAAGGAAAAAGATTGCAAAGACAATGTCTTTCTTGGTTGGAGAACAACCTATTCTGATTGTAACAGCCGGTGATACTAAAATTGATAATGCAAAATACAGACACTTCTTTGGTGCAAAAGCTAAAATGATACCGGGAGAGGAAGTAGAAGCAATCATCGGACATGCCATCGGTGGTGTATGTCCTTTTGCAGTGAATGATAATGTGAAAATATACTTAGACGAATCTTTGCATAGATTTGAAACTGTATTTCCGGCTGCAGGAAGTCCTAATAGTGCAATTGAATTAACAATCCCTGAATTAGAAAAATACTCAAACTTCCTGCAGTGGGTAGATGTCTGCAAAGGATGGCAGGAACCTAATACAATTTAATCAGATTATTTTTGATAGCAAACACAGCTGCCTGTGTTCGATCAGATACATCAATTTTTAAAAATATTAGAAATATGATTTTTTACTGTTCTCTCACTGATATTCAGAGATGTTGCAATCTCCTTATTGAACATTCCGTTAGCAACTTCAATAAGCACCTCCAACTCTCTATTCGTCAGACTGTTGATTTTTCCTTTGTCAATATCTCTGGATACCAGTCGGCTGTTCAATGCCGGTACCAGACTGGGTTGAATATAAGTTTCTCCCTGCATAATACAATTAATGGCTTTTTTCAGTTCTGCGGATTCTGCATCTTTCATGATATAACCATCTATACCAATGTCCACAGCCTTCAAAAGATATTCAACTTCATTATGTACCGTTAATACCAATACTTTAACAGAGATGTTTTTCTTCTTAATCTCCTGCAGCACTTCTATTCCGTTCATAACAGGCATGTTAATATCCAGAAGCAGTATATCAGGATGAACAGAAAGTAACTGCTCCATACATTCTACACCATTATTAGCTTCGGCAATCACAGAGATTGTACCGTCAAATTCCAGTAATTGACGGATTCCTTCTCTCATAAGAACATGATCATCTGCTAACATAACTTTTATACTCATATATATCCTCACTTGCTTGTGTATGCTTATACTTTGTCCTAGCTGTTCTTTTTTACAGCTGAATGTAAATCTAAGGGAATTTTAATATCTATCGTAGTTCCCCGACCAATCGCAGAACTGACATGAATTGTACCGTTCAGCAGATTGACACCCTCATGGATCAATGCTAATCCAAAATGACTGTTTGCTTTATCTTCCGCTTCTTCCATGGTAAATCCCTTACCATTATCTTGTATTAAAATTTCATATTTCTGCTCCGTTTTTTTACAATGAAATAATACCCTGGTAGCCTGTGAATGTTTTTTTATATTTAACAGACATTCCTGAACCACACGGTATAAGGTAATGCAAAATAATCATCTGTTTCACATGAAACATCATCGATTTCTACATCCATTATGTAATCTTTGTCAGCATTCAAAAAGTCCAGTAATCTCTCAAAAGAAGCCTTTAATCCCAGATCATCAAATGTCATAGGACGTAGATTGAAGATAGTACTTCTGATATCTTCAATGACATTATGCAATCCTTTACTCACAGAATTCAATTCCATCTTTGCTCTGGCAGGATCCTTATCAATATATAAGGAAGCCAGTTCAATCATATGAACAAGATGGGCAATATTCTGCAATGAAGTATCATGAAGTTCGGAAACAATTCTTTTTCTCTCCGTCTCCAACATCTCCATCATTTTCTTACCATTTTCTGTATTGCAACTACACTCATTCTTTTGTACATTTTCATCAATGCTCATATATCACCTTATAGAACATATGTTCTTCTTTTTGAATATTCCATTATATTTATCATATAGGAATAATAATATTGTGTAAAACTTTTTTTATTAATAAAAATAAATCTTAACACAATTTTTACATTGTATGATGCCAGGGTCAAAAGGTCTAAGCCCACATGAGCTTGCTCATAAGTGGGTGAAAGACCTTAGGACCCGCCCCGATATGAGCATAAAAGTGGGATGATAATCCCACGATATGCGAATATTGGGTAGGATTGTGGGAGTGCGTAGCACGTAACAATCCGTAGACATCAGAGTCGGGGGCTTTTGACCCCGACATCATTGTATTCTCTTCGTTTTATGACAAAGGTTCTTTGGATGGCAATCCCGCTTTTCTGGGAAATTTGGCAGGTGTGGACTTTTCCTTTGTAATAATAAACAGATTCCGATAAATATCCGAATCGGGAAGTGTAAATTCAACCTGTCCATCCATTTTTCCACCAAGTATCTTCACAGCATGCTGTGCGGCATTCATCTCTTCTGTTATTTTTTCAGATTTATAAGAGATAAATTTGCCGCCGACCTTTACAAAAGGAAGACAATATTCTGACAATGTGGAAAGATTTGCTACTGCCCTGGATACACAGAGATCATATTTTTCTCTGCATTTTCCAGGCTTTGCAAAATCTTCCGCACGTCCGTGAATTGTCTCCACTCCGGTAAGTCTCAATGCAGCAATCACTTCATTTAAAAAGTTAATTCTCTTATTCAGGGAATCCAGCAGTGTCACCTGCAGATCCGGAAATGCAATTTTCAAAGCAAGTCCAGGAAATCCAGCACCGGTTCCCACATCAATGACTGTTTTATTCTGCGTAACATCATAGGCTTTGCAGAGGGATATGCTGTCCACAAAATGTTTTTCATAACTTCGTCGTATTCCGTAATTGCTGTAAGATTCATGACATCATTCCATTCCACCAACATTTCATAATATTTCAAAAACTGTTGGATCTGTTCATCACTTAAAGTCACACCCAGCGCTTTACAGTCTTTTTCAAATTGTTCTGTATTATAATCTGCCATGTATTCCTCCGCAGTATTCTACTTTGTTGCTTTATAATGTTCCAGATATACCAGTAAAACAGAGATATCTGCAGGAGATACTCCTGAGATACGGGAAGCCTGTCCTACCGAAACAGGACGGAATTCCTTCAGCTTCTGTCTCGCTTCCAGACGAAGAGACGGAACTTCATCATAGTCCAATGTCTCTGGAATCATTTTTTTCTCCATCTTGCGATACTGTTCTACCTGACGCTTCTGTCTTATAATATATCCTTCATATTTAATTTCAATTTCCACCTGTTCCACAACAGCAGAAGGCAAAGGATGTCTCTCCTTATCAATCGGAGCCAATGCTGCATATCCCAACTCCGGTCTGCAGATCAGTTCTGCCAGAGTTGCCGCCGTTTTCAGAATCGAACTTCCGCTCTCTTCCAGAAAATGCTGAATTTCCTTATTGGCCCCAACAGAAGTATTTTTCAAACGCTGAATTTCACGATCGATCAGCTCCTCTTTTTCCACTAATGCATCATATTCCTGCTGAGAGATCAATCCAATCTCGTATCCTTTCTTACGCAGACGCAGATCCGCATTATCCTGACGAAGTAACAGACGATACTCTGCTCTGGAAGTCATCATACGATAAGGTTCCCTGTTATCCTTGGTCACCAGATCATCAATCAAAACTCCGATATAACTTTCGGAACGATCCAAAATCAAAGGATCTCTATGCAAAACAGACATAGCTGCATTAATACCGGCGATCAATCCCTGGGATGCAGCCTCTTCATATCCACTGCTTCCGTTGAACTGTCCGCCACTGAACAGACCATTGATATTCTTAAACTCCAGAGAAGGATTCAACTGTTTTGCATTGATACAATCATATTCGATGGCATAGGCATTTCTTACAATTTCACAATGTTCCAATCCCGGAACCGTACGATACATAGCTAACTGTACATCTTCCGGCAGAGAAGAAGACATGCCGCCAACGTACATTTCATTCGTATGCAGACCTTCTGGCTCGATAAATACCTGATGTCTCTCTTTTCGGCAAATTTAACGACCTTGTCCTCAATGGAAGGACAATATCTGGGACCGGTACCCTCAATAATACCGGCATAGATAGGAGAACGATCCAGATTATTCCGAATGATCTCATGGGTATTCTCATTAGTATAAGTCAGCCAGCAGGAAGCCTGTTCCTTCTGTACCGATTCCGGATCCGTAGAGAAAGAAAAGGGTACAATCCTCTCATCACCGAGCTGCTCTTCCATCTTGGAAAAATCAAGAGAACGCTTGTCCATTCTGGCGGGAGTTCCTGTCTTAAAACGACGCATTTCGATTCCCATAGCTTTCAAAGAATCCGTCAGATGATTGGCTGCCTGTAGTCCGTTCGGCCCAGTGTAAGTAATGGATTCTCCGCACAGGCATCTGGCCCGCAGATAAGTTCCAGTGCAAAGAACAACAGCCTTACATTCATAGATAGCACCGGTAAAAGTCTTTAAACCGGTAATCTTTTTCTTGTGATCTTCGGTCTCTTCCCAGAGAAGTTCACAGACCTCCGCCTGCTTGATCAGAAGATTTTCCTGATTTTCCAGCACTTTACGCATGGCTCTGGAATATTCCGCCTTGTCCGCCTGTGCCCGCAGGGAATGTACTGCCGGTCCCTTGGACACATTCAGCATTTTCGACTGAATAAAAGTTTTATCAATATTTTACCCATCTCTCCACCCAGAGCATCCAATTCTCTGACCAGATGTCCCTTGGAAGATCCTCCTACATTAGGGTTACAGGGCATCAATGCAATACTGTCTACACTTACTGTAAAAATTACTGTCTTCAGACCCAGTCTGGCGCAGGCCAGAGCAGCTTCACATCCGGCATGACCGGCACCTACTACACACACATCTACTTGTTTCTTTAGTTCCATAGTATTTTTCCTTCTGGTTGTTACTTACCCATACAAAATTTAGAGAAAATCTCATTCACCACATCTTCATCCACTTCTTCTCCTATGATCTTACCCAGAGAAGCATAGGCACTGGTCAGGTCAATGGAATAAAAATCTTCCGGCATTCCATCCTCAATACTTTGTTCTACCAGCTGCAAACTGTTCAAAGCATCCTGCAGGGCCTCTTTATGTCTGAGATTTGTTACAACCAACTCATTGTTATGCCTTAATTTTCCTTCGAAGAACATATTGCGGATTGTTTCTTCCAATTCTTCCATTCCAGAATTTTCCGAAGAAGGATCAATAGTAGAAGTACGAAGAATCTGAATCTCTCCGGTATGCTCCAACACCTTTTCCAGAGTTTCTTTCAGACTTTCTTCTGTGATTTTATTCTCCAGATCCGATTTATTCAACAGAATAATTGCCTTTTTCCCTTCCAATAAGGGGATGATATTCTGATCATCCTCATCCAGAGTTTCTGAAGCATCTACCACATACAGAATCAGGTCTGCTTCCACGGCATATTTTTTGGCACGTTCTACACCGATCTTTTCTACTACATCCTGTGTCTCATGGATTCCCGCCGTATCGATCATATTCAGACTGATGCCATGCAGATTGATGGTCTCATGCAAGGCATCTCTGGTGGTTCCGGCAATCTCCGTGACAATGGCTCTGTCCTCTCCCAACAACATATTCAGCAGAGAAGATTTTCCGGCATTGGGCTTTCCAACAATAACCGTGGATATGCCTTCTTTCATTAGTCTGCCGTTATCTGCGGTTGCCAATAATTTTTGAATTTCTTTTTCGAAACCTGTGACTTTTTCAGCTAATTGTTCCGGATATCCTTCCAGGCTGATATGCTCCGGATCATCCAATGCCGATTCTATAAAAGCAATCTGATATAAAATATCTTCCCGCAGGCTGCGAATCTTATCCGAAAGTCTTCCCTTCAACTGGCTGACCGAAGAAGAAAGCGCATATTCGTTCTGGGAATGGATCACGTCAATAACCGCTTCCGCCCGAGATAAATCAATTCTGCCGTTTAGAAAAGCTCTCTTGGTGAATTCACCCGGTTCTGCCAGTCTGGCACCGGCCTGCAGCACTGTCTCCAATACTTTCTGCATCACCAACACACCACCATGACAGTTGATTTCCACCGTGTCTTCCATCGTATAGCTTTTTGGTGCTTTCATTACAGAGGTCATAACCTCATCAATGATATTCTCATCTTTATCAACAATATATCCATAATGGATCATATGACTCTGTACCTTTGTCAGAATCTTTTTCCCGGATGCGGAACGGAAAATACTATCTACTATATATATGGCATTTTCACCACTGATTCTTACAATTCCGATTCCGGAATCTGATAGAGCCGTGGCAATGGCTGCTATTGTTTCCTTTTCATAATTTTCCATACTGTTTCTAATGCCTTTCCATGAACTGCCAACATCTATTTTGCATCAAACACTCTTCCTGTAGGAACCAGCGTCGATTCGTCTCCCGCATAACCAGTCTGTACATACTCCACCATATGATCTTCTCCCAGATATTTATAGAGAAGATATCTGCGCTCTCTTTGATCACCTTCTTTGTATGCAAAGCAATCATCAGATGCTGCGCCATCCATTAATTTATAATAGGCCTCTACCAGATCCTCATAAGAGATCGGTGCTCCGGATACTTGTAAATCATGACTTTCATTCAATCCCTTTACAAATAAAATAGGATGCTGTCTGCCGGTTTCGTTCTCGTTTTTCTGAGCTACTTTTACTGCTTCACCTTCTATGTTATATCCATGATCCGATAGTATGATAATGACAGAATTATCATAAACTCCCGCTTCTCTTAGTTTATTCAGATAAGACATAGTAACAGTCATAGAAGATTCAATAGAAGTATAATAATCTGCATCATCTATTACGTTTACATCCTTATCAAAATAGAACGGAACATGTGCCCCCATTAAATGAATTAATTTAAATCTTTTTCCATCTACATAGGTTATATCATCTTCCTGTACATCCTTATAAAAATCATCATTTCTCCAGGAAAATAACTCTTCATCTTTGGAACTCATTTCCTGATTTTTGAGCATACTTACATTAAACCAGCAATACGGTTTTAATACATAAGGTGCGTATTTCATTCCCACCATTTTAATAATTCTGGTATTAAACAAAGAACGATCCCAAAGAGAAGATTTCGTATAAGTTATATTATTAAAAGCACCATCCATGACGCCTTTTTCAAATTTATATTCGTCATCATAATTACTTAAAGTATAACCCTGCTCACGCAAATAATTAAAAAAAGGAGAACTCTTAAAAATTCGATTTCTATAATCTATAAAAGGTTCTTTATTTTCAAACCATTCTCCAGAAAGTATTAACGGTAAAGAATGCTCCGTGTATGCATAACCTGACATTGCGTTATTATAAAAAGTAAAATCATTCATTGCATCTTCATATTCCGGATGCTCCTGCCACACTTGCCAGAAGCATTCTTCATCCACAGCATCTAATAAGAAAATAATAAAATTAGTATCTGTAGACATTTCAAACTGATCTACTTTTGTAAATCTTGCATATTCTTTTTTTTCAAAAATATTATTATTAATAGAAAGAACTGTAATCGTACTTACTAAAATCAATAATAAGAAAACACTTATATAAGAAACCGCCTTTTTTATCCTGTCATATTTTAAGACTATAAATAAAATCAGACAAACAATTGCTATGATCACCCACACAATAGTAGATTTTACAAACTGTGATTGATATAAACTCCAATTCACATCTGTTCCATCTAAAGGAGGTAAATTTTTAACCATATAGTTTCCCTGAATATAACAGGCTACAGTACCGGTAAAATAGCAATATAAAACAATTTTATAAGCAACATTTCCAAACAGATATACAACTAAAAAACCAACTATACTAAACAAAAGAAACAAAAAGAAATCCTTTATAATAAAAGGAAAAAGTAAATAAACATCATACCAGAATTCATCCACATTATTAATATAGAGTTCCAAAGGTGCATATATAAAAATCATAAAACAAAATGTCAGAGACAGAAAAAAAGCAGGCTTTAATTCTGCAAGCATCTTTCCATTATTCCATTTCTTCTGTAACCAACTTTTCATTTCTGTAAATCTCCTTAAAAATATAGATAAATTATACTCCAAAAAGCCAGGAGTTGTAAATAAAGCCGGTACATAGAATAAATTCTAATACCGGCTTTTGTCTTTTCGTGCTTTCCCGTAATTATCTCTTTAGAGTAACTACAACTCTTCTAAAGGGCTCTTCTCCCTCACTATGAGTAGTAACATATTTATCATTCTGCAGTGCGGAATGAATAATTCTTCTCTCATAAGGATTCATAGGCTCCAGAGATATGCTTCTCTTGGTTCTCTTAACCTTATATGCAATGTTCTTTGCAAGATTCTCAAGAGTTTCTTTTCTGCGCTGACGATAGTTCTCTGTATCAACCTTTACATGAATGTACTCTTCAGATTCTTTATTGACTACCAGAGATACCAGATACTGTAAGGAATCCAGTGTCTGTCCTCTCTTACCGATCAGAACACCCATCTCGTTACCGCTTAACTCGATGTCCATGCTCTTCTCTTCTTCGTTGTACTTAATATCAATGGCAACTTCCATGTTCATTGCCTGAAATACATCATTTAAAAATACTCTGGCAACTTCTTCTACAGAGCTTTTCTTTACTGCAGCCTTGATTACAGCGGGCTTTGCCCCGATTCCGAGGAATCCGGAAGAACCTTCTTCCACTACCTGATAATCCAACTTGTCACTGGTAACACCCAGCTTCTGACAAGCTTCCGTAATGGCATCACTGACTGTCTTTGCAGATACTTCGATCATGTCCATATTATTTACCTCCTCAATTAATCATAAGGAAAATTTATTTACGACTGTTCTTCTCGTTATAATCTCTGACCATATTTGCCTTGGCCATCATACTTCCGGGCTTAGCTTCTTTTACTTCGGAATAGCTGTCAGCAGATACTTCACTGTTATCGACCCTGGAAGAAATATTTGCTTTCTTCTGAATGTTCTTGGTATTCATGGAAGCGTAAGCATTCAGCTTATCCTGCTGTTCTTTCATCTTCTCCAGCTTTTTTGCACTCTTTGCTGAATTTTTCCTGATAATATCATCAAAATCCATCTTATCAATGTGTTTGTTAATAACAATCTGCTGGATACTTCTGACAACACTACCTGCTACCCAGTAAAGACCCAGACCGGATGGTAATGTGAAGCAGAACCATGCAGACATCAAAGGCATGATCATATTCATGGTCTTCATGGAAGAAGCCATTGCTGCAGCCTGATCATTACCATTATTAGAAGAAGTATCCTGCTGAGGCATCAGCTTTACGTTGATCCACTGTGTCAATGCAGACAAAACCGGAATAGCGATTGCACCGATTACCAGCAGCCATGCTCCGTTAGCCCATGCTTCCTTCAACACATAAGAAGGAGAGTTGCCGATATTCAGTCCTAAAAAATTATTATACTCTTCCAGCTTGCTTACCGTATTGGTCACATCTGCTGCCAGAGAAGGGAACTTCTCACTGATACTGGCAAAATCAGCGGTAGATGCCTTGTTCAGACAGTCAATGATCGTATTCTGTACATATTCACTGTGAGTGCCGGCTACAAAGCCTGAATTCGTGAACTGCTTACTGTACATAGCGGAATTACTCAGATTCTGAACCAGCTCTGTTGCACCGGCTGTATCAATAATATTATCTACCAGAGGGAAGAAGGCTTCCTTAACTCTGCCTACATAGGCCGGAATTGCATAAATTACACGATACAGAGCAAACAGAATAGGCATCTGGATCAGCATATACAGACAGCTGCCTGTAGGAGATACTCCATACTTGGCATAAACTGCCTGAATTTCCTGATTCTGTGCCAGCTGTGCATCCTGATCCTTACGATTCTTGTATTTTGCCTGAATTGCCTGAATCTCGGGATTCATTTTAGCAGAAAGTTTGGAGAATTTCTGCTGTTTGATGGTAAGAGGCATCATCAACAGGTTCACAACAATTGTAAAAAGGATGATTGCGAGACCGATATTAGGAATACCGATCATGTTCAGAACTTCGAAGATTCCTTCCATTATCTTACCAAGCAGCCAGGCTACCTGTCCGATAATGAATGTGGAATTCTGTGTCAAAAGAATACCGTTCATTTATCCTCCTAATATTTGCCACCTTCTATCGGATATTCTCAAGGTACAGGATCATATCCTCCTTTAGAGAAAGGATTACATCGAAGAATTCTCCATGCAGCCAGAAGTCCTCCCTTGATCACACCATATTTTTCAATGGCTTCCAGACCATATTGAGAACAACTGGGAACATAAGGACACTTCGTACCTTTGTACGGTGAAATATATTTCTGATAGAACCTAATCATGGCTATAACTAATTTTTTCATATACAAATTTTATTTAATCCTGATAAAAATAGATTTTTATCAGATGATGAAGTTTTGCAAGATGCAGCAGCGCACTTTCCGCTTCTTCATATCCTATAGAAGCTGCGGCCGGTCTTGCAATGATTACCATATCCAAACCACTATTGAATACACTTTCATGTAATCTGTAACTTTCTCTGACCAGTCGGGTAATTCTATGTCTTACGACACTATTACCGACTTTTTTACTTACACTGATTCCGATTCTGTTCTTATCAAGGCCATTTTCCTTCACATACATGATAAAGTACTTGTTGGCATAAGATCTGCCATTCTTGTACACAAAACGGAACTGCTGATTATTTTTTAATGATTCCGAAAACTGCATGCACTCCTCCAACCGTGAAAGTTAAGAGAAAAAAAGGTCACATTGCTGTGACCTATGCGGATAATTTCTTTCTTCCTTTTGCACGTCTTGCTGCTAAAACTTTTCTTCCACCGGGAGTACTCATTCTGGCTCTGAAACCGTGAACCTTGGAATGGGAACGCTTTTTAGGCTGAAATGTCATCTTCATGGAAAGGCACCTCCTTCTCTAAACCTTCTTATATAAAAAGGTAAACATATTTTTCAACATTTGGGCACATAAAAAATGCGCCTTCCTTTCGGAAAATAGCATATTGATTGTAATGTAAAAGCCCGTCAATGTCAAGCAAAATTCAATAAAAATGCTGAAAAATCAAGAGAAATAGGGCTTTCTGAAATTCATAAAATTTTTTAAATCGAGTTATCCACATAGATATACACCATATTTACCCACAAACGAGTTATCCACAGCCTGTTGATTATTTGTGGATATTTATTTTTTTCACATGGATATTCTGTGTAAATCCGGTGTAAAAGTGGACAAGTTTACCGTGATTGTGGATATCTCGAAATTTGTCGGATTTATCCACATATACACATCACTATCCACATCCCCTGTTAATATTCCCAGTTATGAACAACTTTATCAACAATATGTGGATAACTTTATCCATGACCTGTTCATAACTTGCATTTGAATTATTTTTAATTCTATTATACAATGAAATGGAGTTTCGCACAGTGGGACTCTTAGCGGGAGGAAATCAATGGACGCAATCAAAGAAAACTGGACAACTGTCAAAGAAGCTGTCAGAAGAGAATACAGTCTTTCTGACATTTCTTATCATACATGGGTGGAGCCTTTGGAATTTCATAATGTAGTGAATGATGTAGTGAGCATTATCATTCCCTCGGACCAGGCCCATGCCCTGAATTACATTTCATCAAAATATAAGAGCTTTTTTCAGGTAACTATTACCGAAATGTTCGATCATCCTTATGATATCAACTTTATCCTGGAGAAGGATGTCAAGGCAGAAGAACCTGCTGAGAATGAAATGGCTGTTCCCAATCAGATCTATGGTATTAATTATGAAGATGCCCATCTTAACCCTAAGTACAAATTTGATACCTTTGTCGTGGAAGTAATAACAATTTGCTCATTCCGCATCCCTTGCGGTAGCGGAATCTCCGGGAGAAGTCTACAATCCTCTCTATTTATATGGAGGTCCCGGTCTGGGCAAGACTCACCTGATGCATTCCATCGGACATTTTATTTTAGAACAGGATCCGGACAAAAAGGTTCTCTACGTTACCAGTGAGGAATTCACAAACGAAGTAATCGAATCCATTCGTAGTGGTAATGCGGCTTCCATGACCAAGCTGCGTGAGAAATACCGTAACGTGGATGTTCTCATGGTCGATGACGTACAATTTATTATAGGTAAGGAAAGTACCCAGGAGGAATTCTTCCATACCTTCAATGCCTTGCATGCTGCCCATAAACAGATCATTCTGTCTTCCGATAAACCGCCCAAGGAAATGGAAACTCTGGATGAAAGATTCCGTTCCCGTTTCGAATGGGGCCTGATTGCTGATATCCAGCCGCCCGATTATGAGACCCGAATGGCAATTTTACGGAAAAATGCAGAGACCTACGATCGTCAGATTGATGAAGAGATCATCAAATACATTGCCACAAATATTAAATCCAATATTCGTGAACTGGAAGGCGCGTTTAACAAGATCATTGCTTTTGCAAAATTAAATAAGGTAGATCTGACACTCTCTCTGGCCGAAGAAGCCCTGAAGGATGTCATCTACCCCAACAAGCCAAAGGAGATCACTCCTACTCTCATTATTAATGTAGTGGCAGAGCATTTTGGTGTAAAGCCGGAAGATATTACTTCCAAGAAGAGAAATTCCGAGTTCGTACAGCCCCGTCAGGTCGTAATGTATCTGTGCAGAGAGCTGACGGATACCTCCTTCACTAATATAGGAAAGCAAAAAAGACCATACAACGATCATTCACGGCGTAAATAAAGTGTCTGCGGAGATCCAGACGAACGAAGAACTTCGTAATAAAATCGATATTATTACAAAGAAGATAAATCCTTCTTAGAAGATATCTGTTAATAATTTTTCTTATTCTGAGGACAAGTTGTGTATATCTTTGGAATAAACGGTGCTCACCTGTTGATAACTTGTTTTAAGGTTTCGGAACAGAATCTGGACGGTGTGAATAATCTGAGAGTTATTCTTAGGTTATTCTGCCAAATCCACTAAGATTTCCATTCCATTTTGCCTTGAAAAATAGTATAATAAGACTGGTTATGCACATATCAACACCCCTTATTAAGGTGACTACGAAATTCTTTTAATATTTTTATACAACGCGTATCCGCGCGTACGCAAATCAACCAGAAAGGAAGTTATGCACACATGAAATTAGTCTGTTCGAAAGCCAATCTTTTAAATGGCGTACAAACTGTATCAAAAGCTGTTCCCAGTAAGACTACCATGTCTATTCTGGAATGTATTTTAGTAGATGCTACCAATGGAGAGATCAAGTTAACTGCCAACGATATGGAACTTGGTATCGAGACTACCATAGAAGGACAGATCGTAGAAAAGGGTATCATTGCTCTGGATGCAAAAATGTTCCTGGAAATCGTACGTAAACTTCCTGACAGTGACATTACCATTGAGACTGATGCTTCCTTCAAGGTAGTTATTACCTGTGAAAAAGCAAAATTCACGATCATCGGTAAATCTGGTGAAGATTTCTCTTATTTACCGGCAGTAGAAAAAGATGACAGTATTGTCATGAGTCAGTTTACACTGAAAGAGGTTGTAAGACAGACCATCTTCTCTATCTCTGACAATGATAACAATAAGCTGATGACAGGTGAACTTTTTGATATTAACGGAGAAGAGTTCAAGATCGTGTCCCTGGACGGACACCGTATCTCCATTCGTAAGATCCAGCTGAAGAACAGCTATTCTCCGAAAAAGGTAGTTGTTCCCGGCAAGACTCTGAACGAGGTAAGTAAGATTTTACCCGGAGATGCAGACAGTGATGTAACGATTTCCTTTACGGAAAAACATATTGTATTTGAATTTGATAAGACCGTTGTAGTATCCCGTCTGATCGAGGGAGAATATTTTAAGATCGACCAGATGCTTTCCAGCGATTATGAGACCAAAGTAAGAGTCAACAAGAAAGAGTTCTTAAGCTGTATCGATCGTGCTACTCTTCTGGTAAAGGAGGGCGATAAGAAACCTATTATCGTAAATATCACAGACAGTGGAATGGAACTTAAAATCAATTCCGCTCTGGGAAGCATGAACGAAGAAATAGATATTCAGAAACAGGGTAAGGATCTGATGATTGGATTCAACCCCAAGTTCCTGATTGATGCTCTCCGTGTCATCGATGATGAGGAAGTGGATCTTTATATGGTAAATCCCAAGGCACCCTGTTTTATCAAGAATGCAGAGGAAAGCTATATTTACCTGATCCTTCCCGTGAACTTTACAACAGTTGCTTAAACTTAAGAACAGAGGTTAAATCAATGCATACGATCCGTTTAAAGGATGATTATATTAAGCTTGGTCAGGCATTAAAGGCAGCCGGTGTGGTAGAATCCGGTGTGGATGCCAAGTTCGCCGTACAGGATGGCCTGGTAAAGGTGAACGGACAGACGGAATTACAGCGTGGCAAAAAGCTGGTATCCGGAGATAAAGTGGAATATGATGGCGAGACCATCGTGATAGAATAAGCAGGTTACTATGATCATCAAATCAATCGAATTGGCAGATTACAGGAATTATGATTCTCTTGTCCTGCAGTTTGACCGGGGGACAAATATCCTCTACGGAGACAATGCGCAGGGCAAGACCAATATTCTGGAAGCAATCTATGTAGCTGCCACCACAAAATCGCATAAGGGAAGCAAGGACAGAGAAATCGTTAATTTCGACAAGGAAGAGGCACATATCAGAACTTATCTCGAGAAAGACGGTAAAGAAATCCGTGTGGATATGCATCTGAGAAAGTCCAAATCCAAAGGAATTGCCATAGATGGTCAGAAGATCAAGAAAGCAGCGGATCTTCTGGGGCTTTGTAATGTTGTGTTTTTTTCTCCGGAAGACTTGGGAATCATTAAAAATGGTCCCTCTGAGCGGAGAAGATTTGTAGATATGGAACTGTGTCAGCTGGACAATTTCTATCTCTACAATCTCAATCATTACAACAAAATTGTCAATCAGCGTAACAAGCTTCTCAAAGATATGTATATGAATCCGGATCTGAAGGAAACTCTGACTATCTGGGATATGCAGCTGGTGTCTTACGGAAGTAAGATCATAGAGAGAAGAAAGCTGTTCGTGGAACAGCTCAATGAGATCATTTATGAGATTCATAAAAAATTGTCCGGTGGGCGGGAAGAAATCCGTATCCAGTATGAGCCGGATGTGGAACTGGATGAATTTGAAAGTAAGCTGAGAAACAGTCAGGACCGGGATATGCGGGCAAAGATGACATCTGTGGGACCCCACAGAGATGATTTTTCTTTTCTGGTAGGGGACGTGGATATCCGTAAGTTCGGATCCCAGGGGCAACAGCGTACTGCTGCTCTTTCCTTGAAATTATCCGAGATCGAGCTGGTAAAAAGGATTACGAAAGATACGCCGGTATTATTACTTGATGATGTATTGTCTGAACTGGACAGTAACCGGCAAAACTATCTGTTGAACAGTATCGGGGATATTCAGACCATCATTACCTGTACCGGTCTGGAGGAATTTGTAAATAACCGGTTTGAAATCAACCGGGTATTCAAAGTATCCGCTGGAACTGTCACCTGTGTAAATGAAAATATGGGACTGAAATCGGAACCGGAAGAAACTCCGGCAGATGAGTATAATTTTGGCAGCCTGTAGGGCAGAATGTGAGGAATCATGAGCGAAGAAAATATGAACAATACCGCGGTAGAACATGAATATGGCGCGGATCAGATTCAGATATTGGAAGGTCTGGAAGCTGTAAGAAAGCGTCCGGGAATGTATATTGGTACCACATCCAGCAGAGGACTGCATCATCTGGTATATGAGATCGTAGACAATGCGGTGGATGAAGCACTGGCAGGATTCTGTGATACCATTGATGTAACCATCAATGAAGACAATTCCATCACCGTTATTGATAACGGACGAGGAATTCCGGTAGGCATCAATCACAAAGCAGGTATCCCTGCAGTAGAAGTCGTATTTACGATTCTGCATGCCGGCGGTAAGTTTGGCGGTGGGGGATACAAGGTATCCGGTGGTCTGCACGGTGTAGGTGCCTCTGTTGTAAATGCCCTCTCCAACTGGCTGGAAGTAGAAATTTGCCAGGGTGGCAAGGTATATAAGCAGCGTTATGAGAGAGGTCATGTATGCTATGCTCTGAAAGAAATCGGCACCTGCCCTATGGAAAAGACCGGAACGAAAGTTACTTTCCTGCCAGATGATACGATTTTTACTGAGACAACGGTATATGATTTTGATGTATTGAAGAGAAGACTCAGAGAGATGGCATTCCTGACCAAGGGGCTGCGCATCATTTTAAGAGATAATCGTACTGAAGAGGAAACTTTTCTGGAAGGTGGTTCTGTCGTTGACAGTGCAGCTGTGGAAGCTATGTCTACAGAGCACGAAAAGAAGCAGATCAGTGAACTGTTACAGAGGGCACAGGAAGATGCCATGGAAGCAGGAGCATCCACAGAAGCAATGACTTCCAAAGAAACTTCAGCTTCTGCGGATACAGCAAATGACTCTGAAGCATTTGCAGATGCTTTTGCTACGTCCGAGGAATCCACCAAAGCCCATACCGGCGGCAAGATCGGTAAGATACATACCATTACTCTGGAAAATGGTAAGAAGCAGAAAGTCGTTGAGTTCTACTATGAAGGTGGTATCAAGGAATTTGTTGCTTACCTGAACAAAAGTAAGGAGCCTTTATACGAAAACATTCTGTATTTTGAGGGTGAGAAGAATAATGTGTACGTGGAAGTATCCTTCCAGCACAATGATTCTTATAACGAGAGCGTATTCAGCTTTGTAAATAACATCAATACTCCCGAGGGAGGTACTCATTTACAGGGCTTCCGTAATGCCATTACGAAGACATTTAACGATTACGCAAGAAGCGCAAAGCTGTTAAAAGACAGTGAGCCGAATCTGTCCGGTGAAGATATCCGTGAGGGCCTGACTGCCATTGTCAGTGTCAAGATCGAGGATCCTCAGTTCGAAGGACAGACCAAGCAGAAACTGGGTAACAGTGAGGCAAGAGGCGCTGTTGACAATATTGTCAGTGAGCAGCTGACTTATTTCTTAGAGCAGAATCCGCAGATTGCAAAGTCCATCTGTGAGAAGTCGATTCTGGCACAGCGTGCCAGAGAGGCAGCCAGAAAGGCAAGAGACCTCACCAGGAGAAAGACCGCTCTGGATACCATGGCTCTGCCCGGTAAGCTGGCAGACTGTTCCGATAAGGATCCGAAGAACTGCGAGATTTACATCGTAGAGGGAGACTCCGCAGGAGGAAGTGCGAAGACAGCACGTTCCCGTGCAACACAGGCTATCCTGCCCCTGCGTGGTAAGATACTGAATGTAGAAAAGGCAAGACTGGATAAGATTTATGCCAATGCTGAGATCAAGGCAATGATCACTGCTTTTGGTACCGGAATCCATGAGGATTTTGATATTTCCAAGCTTCGTTACAACAAGATCATTCTGATGACCGATGCCGATGTAGACGGTGCGCATATCAGTACTCTTCTGCTGACTTTCATCTATCGGTTTATGCCGGAGCTGATCAAGCAGGGACATGTATACCTGGCGAAGCCGCCTCTGTATAAGCTGGAGAAGAACAAGAAGGTATGGTATGCCTACAGTGATGAAGAACTGGACAGCATTCTCTCTGAAGTAGGTCGTGACCAGAACAACAAGATCCAGCGTTACAAAGGTCTGGGTGAGATGGATGCGGAACAGCTCTGGGAGACCACCATGGATCCGGAGAGACGTATTCTGCTCAGAGTCAACTACGATGAAGAGACGGAATCCGAACTGGATCTGACCTTTACCACACTGATGGGTGACAAGGTAGAACCCAGAAGAGAATTCATCGAAGAAAATGCTCAGTTTGTTAAGAATCTGGACATCTAATAACTATTCAGAGCCGTTATCAGGCTCTGAATAGTTACGGTATTTAATAATAGAGAGTCGTATTTTACGACAGATTGTGAGGAAACATGAACGACGATATTTTTGATAAGCCTTCGGAGGCTGAGATTGATAAAATCCATGAAGTCGATCTGAAAGAAAAAATGGAAACTTTCTATATCGACTATGCCATGAGTGTTATCGCATCCCGTGCGCTTCCGGATGTGAGGGATGGTCTGAAGCCGGTACAGAGACGTGTACTCTATTCTATGATCGAACTGAACAATGGTCCCGACAAGCCGCATCGTAAGAGTGCCCGTATTGTCGGTGATACCATGGGTAAATATCATCCTCATGGTGACAGCTCCATCTACGGTGCATTGGTTAATATGGCACAGGACTGGTCTACCCGTTATCCTCTGGTAGATGGCCACGGTAACTTCGGTTCCATGGATGGTGACGGTGCTGCAGCAATGCGTTATACCGAGGCAAGACTTTCCAAGATTTCCATGGAGCTTCTGGCAGATATCGGTAAGAATACCGTAGATTTTGTACCGAACTTTGATGATACTGAAAAAGAACCTGTCGTACTGCCCAGCCGTTATCCAAACCTGCTAGTCAACGGTACTACCGGTATTGCCGTAGGTATGGCTACCAATATTCCACCTCACAACCTTCGTGAAGTGGTACAGGCTGTTGTTAAAATTATTGATAATCGTGTAGAAGAAGACAGAGATACTACGATCGATGAGATTCTTCCCATTGTGAAAGCTCCCGATTTTCCTACCGGAGGACTGATTCTGGGTACCAGAGGCTGTGAGGAAGCTTACCGTACCGGCCGTGGTAAGATCAGAGTCCGTGCAGTGACCAATATCGAGACACTACCTAACGGTAAGAGCCAGATCATTGCCACCGAACTGCCATATATGGTCAATAAGGCCAATCTGATCATCAAGATTGCTGAGCTGGTAAAACTGAAAAAGATCGACGGTATCACAGATATCCGTGATGAATCCAACCGTGAAGGTGTCCGCGTGGTTATTGAGCTTCGTAAGGATGCCAATGCCAATGTTATTCTGAATCAGCTGTACAAGCATACACAGCTTCAGGATACTTTTGGTGTGATCATGCTGGCGCTGATCAACAATCAGCCTAAGGTCATGAATCTGCTGGATATGCTGACTTATTACCTGAAACATCAGGAGGATGTGGTTACCAGAAGAACCAAATATGATCTGAACAAGGCTGAGGAAAGAGATCATATTTTACAGGGATTGTTAAAGGCTCTGGACTTCATTGACGAAGTTATTACTATTATCCGTGGCAGTCAGAATGCCCAGATTGCAAAAGAACGTTTGATGGAGAGATTTGAACTTTCTGATGTACAGGCACAGGCTATTGTGGATATGCGTCTGCGTGCTCTGACAGGTCTGGAAAGAGAGAAACTGGAAAACGAGCATCAGGATCTGGTAGCAAAAATTGCGGAGTTGAAGGCTATTTTGGCAGATGAAAAGCTGTTATTAGGTGTTATTAAGACAGAAATGAGTGCTATCGCTGAGAAATACGGCGATGACAGACGCAGTAAGATCGGTTATGACGAACTGGATATCTCCATGGAGGATCTGATTCCGAGGGAAAATACTATTATTGCCATGACCAGTCTCGGTTATATCAAACGTATGACCGTAGATAATTTCAAAGCACAGAACCGCGGCGGCCGAGGTATCAAGGGAATGCAGACCATCGATGAGGATTACATTGAGGATCTGTTGATGACGACGACTCATCATTATCTGAACTTCTTCACCAATATGGGAAGAGTATACAGATTAAAAGCATATGAGATCCGGAGGCAGGCCGTACCGCAAGAGGTACTGCTATCGTGAACCTCTTGCAGCTGGCACCCGGTGAAAGATCACCGCAATGATTCCTATCCGTGAATACAGTGATGACAAGAATCTATTTATGGTGACCAAGACCGGTATCGTGAAGAAGACGCCTCTGATGGAGTTCTCCAATGTCAGAAAGAACGGACTGACCGCTATCAACCTCAGAGAAGAGGATGAACTGATCGAGGTGAAGATCACCGACAGCAACAGCGAGATATTCCTGGTAACCAAACAGGGTATGTGTATCCGCTTCCAGGAGACAGATGTCCGGGCCACCGGCCGAGCGTCCATGGGTGTCATCGGTATGAATCTCTCTCCCGGGGGATGAGATCATCGGCATGCAGTTACAGACCCAGGGCAGCGATCTGCTGATCGTATCCGAGAACGGTATGGGCAAACGTACCAATATGGATGAATTTACCGTACAGAAACGTGGCGGTAAGGGTGTAAAATGCTACAAGATCGTAGAAAAGACAGGTGATGTGGTAGGTGCCAAGGCTGTAAATGATGATAACGAGATCATGATGATCACTACCGAAGGAATTATTATTCAGCTGCGTGTGCAGGATATCTCCACTTTGAGCAGAATTACATCAGGTGTAAAGCTGATCAATCTGGATAACGGCGTAAAGGTAGCACAGATTGCCAAGGTACGTGAGAAGCTTTCCAACGGAGACCATGAATTCGACAATCTTGAGGAAGCCATGGAAGAAGTAGCACAGGAAGCTGTTTCTGAGGATGAGGACGAAGCAGAAGAAAATCTGATTTTCCCTACCGAGGATTCTGAAGATGATGAATAAATAAGAGTTAATGATTAAGTTGAGCACTTTTTATATTGCAGAAAAAGATATATATGTGATATAACAAAAGTGCTCAATTTAGTGAGACACAGATAAAAGCAAGCGGCTGCGAAGCAGATATTTGTTTTTATAGGCTCACAAGTGAACGAATATCCTGCAAAGCAGGATGTAAAATGCAATAGCACGAATTCGTGAAGTTATAATGTAATAACTTAAATGAAAAAGAGGGGTATGAAAAATGGAATCTTATAGTATTTTCAGAGATCTGGCAATCATTATTATATTTGCCAAGGTGTTTGGTATCATTGCGAGAAAATGTAAGGCACCACAGGTGGTAGGTGAGATCATTGCCGGTCTGTTGATCGGACCCAGTGTACTGGGACTGGTGCAACAATCGGATTTTCTGATCCAGATGGCAGAAATCGGTGTTATCCTGCTGATGTTCTCCGCCGGACTGGAGACGAATCTGAGGGATCTCATGAAGACGGGATTTGTGGCATTTCTGATCGCATGCTTTGGTGTATTTGTTCCTTTGGTAGGAGGAACATTGTTGTACATGGGATTTTACGGAGTGGCACCCTGGGGCTCTGAGAAATTCTATGAAGCTGTATTTATTGGTGTCATTATGACGGCTACCAGTGTAAGTATTACTGTGCAGTCTCTGAAAGAACTGGGAAAACTGAAAGGTAAAGTCGGCACAACAATCATGAGTGCCGCTATTATCGATGATGTCATTGGTATTATTGTACTTACTTTTGTCATCGGATTTAAAAATCCGGATTCCAATCCAGGAAGTGTAGTAATTTCTACTCTTCTGTTCTTCCTGTTTGCAATTGGTGTCGGATTTGTATTGTTCAAGGTATTCCAGTATCTGGATAACAAATATCCGCATACAAGACGTATTCCTATTTTAGGTCTGGCGCTCTGTTTTATTTTCGCTTATGTAGCGGAAGTATTCTTCGGTATTGCGGATATTACAGGTGCTTACGTGGCAGGTATTATCCTGTGTTCTATTCGGGATTCGGAATACATAGCCGAGAAGATGGATATCAATTCTTATATGATCTTCGGGCCGATTTTCTTCGCAAGTATCGGACTTAAGACCAGCTTTGACCATTTGAACGGAGAATTTGTACTGTTCTCTATCGGATTTGTTATTGTTGCTCTGCTGTGCAAGATCATCGGTTGTGGTCTGATGGCGAGAATCTGCAGATTCAAAGGACCGGATGCCTTGAAAATCGGTGTCGGTATGATGACCAGAGGCGAGGTTGCCCTGATCGTAGCACAGAAGGGATTGTCTGTGGGAATGATCGGTGCGGAATACTTTACAGCAGTCATTCTGCTGATCATTGTATCCAGTATCTCCACTCCTATCCTGCTTAAGATTCTGTATACGAAGCATGCCGAGATTGATTAAAAAATATGGATCATATGGATCAGAAGCGTTTTGAAGAAGCTAAGAGAAAAATAATAGGCGTGGACCGTCAGAGACTGGGAATCGGAACTCTCTCAGAGAAGACGGTTCATGCTATTTTTAAGGACTATTATGAGCCGGACGAGGATCATCAGGAGATTCCCATAGAGAATTATGTAGCGGATATTTATAGGGATGGAGAGATCATAGAGATTCAGACGAGACAGTTTAACCGGATGCGGGGAAAATTGCAGACCTTTCTTCCTTTATATCCTGTGACTATTGTCTATCCGATCCCTTATGAAAAATGGCTGATCTGGATCGATGAAGACAGCGGAGAACTGAGTAAAAAACGGAAATCACCGAAAAAAGGCTGCACCTATCAGGCTTTTAAGGAACTATATAAGATCAAAATGTTCCTGAAGGATCCGAATATCCGATTTAAGTTCGTATTGGTGAATATGGAGGAATACCGGCTGTTGAACGGCTGGAGCCATGATAAGAAAAAGGGCTCCACACGGTATGACAGGATTCCTACGGATCTGATCGAAGAGGTGGAAATCAGACAACCGGAGGATTATCTGCAATTTGTGCCCTATGAGCTGGAAGAACCTTTTCACAGTAAAGATTTTGCAAAAGCCGCCCACATCCCTCTCTCACTGGCTCAGACCGTATTGAATATTCTGTTGGAAATGGGAACGGTGGAACGAATCGGAAAACAGGGAAACAGTTATTTATATCGTGTCATGGATATATAGATATATAGATGAAAAAAGAGGATTAAGTCGTATGGCTTAATCCTCTTCGTCTTCCTGATGGGATTTCGGCAGGGAGAAAATAAATTCACTTCCCACGCCGGGAGTACTGATCACATTGATATGCTCATTGTGAGCATTGATAATTTCTTTTACAATGGAAAGACCCAGCCCGGTTCCTTTTTTATCCTTGCCTCGGGATAGGTCGGACTTATAAAATCTGTCCCAGATCAGCTTCAGATCTTCTTTCGGGATACCAATTCCTGTGTCTTTTACGGAGACAAACAATTTATTTTTCTTCTCCGAGGTCTCAATGTGGATCACAGAATCATGGTGGCTGAACTTAATGGCATTGTCCATGAGATTATAGAGTACCTGCTGGATTTTGCCCATATCTGCATGGACATACATTTCATTGCCGGTCAGGATCATCTCAATAGCAATAGATTTGTTATGACAGGTGCCTTCAAAGGTGCTTGCAGTATTACGGATCACTTGATTGATATCAAAATCTGTTTTATCTAAGAGCATTCCTTTGGTGTTCAGATTATTCAGAGTCAGCAGGCTGTTGGTCAGCTTCGTCAGTCGTTCTGTTTCATTCAATACGATAGTAATGTATTTTTCGTGCATTTCCGGTGGAATCGTGCCATCCAGCATGGCTTCCAGATATCCTCTTATAGAGGTCAGAGGGGAACGGAAATCGTGTGATACATTGGCTACAAACTTTTTCTGATTATCCTCGGAACGGGCAATTTCGCTTGCCATATAATTCAGACAGGAAGCCAGATAACCGATTTCATCCTCACTATCCACCTGAAATTCATAATGCATATTACCGGCAGCATACTGCTCTGTGGCATGAGTGATCTTCCTCAGAGGAATATATACGATCTCAGTGAAAAAGATCAGAATGATCAGGGATAGCAGGAACAGGATTGCCAGGGTGATATAGGAAATATTCAGCAGGCTGTTACAGGATTTCTGAATATCATTCATATCGGTATGGATGACTACATAGCCTTTTACCTTGTAGTTGGAGGTAATGGGAGCAAATACAGTAAGTACATCCGAATCAAAATTACCGAAGAAATCACCAACAATGTAATAAGAGCCGCTGGTTACGGTCGAATCAAAATTCTCGATGACTACCACATTCTCCACATCTAAGGGACTATTGGTATCCAGTACCAGTCGTCCGGAGGGATTGATGATGCGAATCTCGGAATTCAGGTAGACCGCCAGGGAGTCCAGCTGCATTTTAACAGTCTCCAATGTTGTTTCACTGGTGTACAATCCGCCGGCATAGGTTCCGGCGATCAGGGTTGCTTCGGAATAGAGACTTTCTGCCTTTTCCCGGATCAGGTGTTCTTTGGTCATATTGGGAACAAAAGTTGTAACAATGATGAAACCAAATACACCAAAAATAAAATATGCAAGTATAAATTTTAGATAAAGTGTTTTTTTCATAACAAATCCTGCTTTTGGTATGACTTAATTACGTACTTCGAATTTATAGCCGATGCCCCAGATGGTGCTGATCTTCCAGTTGGCATGATCCTTGATCTTCTCACGGAGACGTTTGATGTGCACATCCACGGTACGGGTATCACCGATATATTCATAGCCCCAGATCTGATCCAGGAGCTGTTCTCTGGTGAATACATGGTTCGGTGAGGATGCTAAAAAGTAGAGAAGTTCCAGTTCCTTCGGCGGCATTTCCACAGTATGTCCCATATAAATGACGGAATAATTGGTCAGATTAATGGTCAGATCCGCATATTCCACACACTTGTCGTTGGGATTTTCTGTGGGGGCATTGGAGGACTTATAACGTCTGAGGACTGCTTTGGCACGTGCCACCAGTTCCTTGGAGTCAAAAGGTTTTTCCATATAATCATCCGCACCCAGCTCCAGTCCCAATACTTTGTCGAAGACTTCACCTTTTGCGGAGAGCATGATGATGGGAACGGAGTATTGTGCCCTGACCTCTCTGCACACCTGATAACCATCAATGCCGGGAAGCATCAGATCCAACAGAATCAGATTCGGAGCAAAGGTCTCCATAGCCGGCATCACGGATTCTCCGTCATTGACGATCATGGTATCAAAACATTCCTTCGTCAGATATAGGGAGATCAGTTCCGCAATATTATTATCATCATCTACAATGAGAATTTTCTGTTTACTTACCATGTAGTATAGACCTCCTGTCAGTTATTATTTAAAAGTAACAATGGTTACGCCGGCATCGCCTTCACCGTATTCACCCAACCGGTATTCTTTGACGTATTTCAGACGTTTTAAGTGAGACTGTACGGCACTGCGCAGAGCACCGGTGCCTTTTCCATGCACGACTCTCACACTGGGGAGATGAGCCAGATAAGCGTCATCCAGGTATTTATCCAGTTTTGCAATGGCTTCATCTACCGTACATCCCAAAAGGTTTATCTCGGAGGACACGGAGAAGGACTTGGACATTTTCAACTTGCCGGTGTTGGTACGCTGCAGGGCAGGTGCTGTAATGGTCTCTTCTTTTACCGGTACGAGATCGTTAATATTCGTCTGCATTCTCATAATTCCGCATTGTACGAAGAGGTTGCCCCTGGCATCCGGCAGTGTATTCACAATTCCTTTCAGATTCATGGAAATGATCTTTACGGAATCTCCTTTTTTCAGTTTCTTGGGATCCACGGTCTTCTGGTTGGCCGGCTTCTTTTGGTTATTACCAAGAGCCAATTTTCCGTTCTTTTCGTTGATCTTGTCACGGACCTTCTGTCTCTTTTTCTCTAGTTCCTTGATGTCGGCGGAAGCACCTACTTTATTGAAATCACGGATGGTTTCGTCAGCTACATCCTTTGCTTCCTGAAGGATGGCTCTTGCTTTTTCATTGGCATCCCGCAGAATCTTATCCTTTGCCTGATCGATTTTCTCGTTTTTCTTCTGTAACTGTTCCTGTAACGTGCGGATCCGTTCCTTATATTCTGCAATCTCCTGCTGTTCTTTTTCAATGGTTACGCGGCTCTGTTCCAGATCTGCGATGACGTCTTCAAAGCTTTCGTCTTCTTTGCTGATCTGTTCTTTCGCGGCATTGATGATCTCATCGGACAGTCCCAGCTTGGAAGAAATGGCGAAAGCATTACTTTTACCGGGAATACCGATGAGCAGACGGTAGGTGGGGCGAAGGGTCTCCACATCAAATTCACAGCAGGCATTTTCTACAAAATTAGTGGAAAGTGCATAGATTTTCAGCTCGCTGTAATGCGTGGTAGCCATAGTGCGGATGCCACGGTCATGCAGATAATTTAAAATAGCAATTGCCAGAGCGGCACCCTCCGTAGGATCTGTTCCAGCACCGAGTTCATCAAATAAACACAGGGAATCCGCATCTGCGTGCTGCAAAATGTGGACAACTCTGGTCATATGAGAAGAAAATGTGGACAAACTCTGCTCAATACTCTGCTCATCCCCGATATCTGCATAAACTTCCGAGAAAATGGACAGTTCGGAACGATCCAGTGCTGGAATATGCAGTCCCGCCTGTCCCATCAGAGTAAAAAGTCCCACTGTCTTCAGAGACACGGTCTTACCACCGGTATTGGGACCTGTGATCACCAACAAGTCAAAATCTTTCCCCAGACGGACATCAATGGGAACAGCCTTTTTCTTATCCAACAGTGGATGACGGCCCTTACGGATCTGGATGTAATGCTCAGTGTTGAAAATAGGCTCTGTGGCATTCTGTTCCATGGCGAGTTTTGCCTTGGCAAAAATAAAGTCCAGCGTAGTCATGATCTTCTGATCCGCAGCAAGCTCTGAGGTATGAACAGCAGCCTGACTGCTCAGATCACCAAGAATAACTTCAATCTCCTCCTGCTCTTGCAGATCCAGTTCTTTTAACTGGTTGTTCAGGTTCACGACAGCAGCCGGCTCGATGAAAAAGGTGGAACCAGTGGAGGACTGGTCATGCACCATACCGCTCACCTGGCTCTTATATTCTGCCTTTACGGGGATACAGTAGCGGTTATCACGCATGGTAATGACTGCATCCTGTAAAAAGGTACGGTAAGCGCCGTTTACCATAGAGGTCAGCTGGCTGTGGATCTTTTCGTTGGTGGACAGCTTGGAACGACGGATACTCTTTAATCTTGGGCTGGCATCATCAGCCATCTCTTCTTCCGACAGGATACAGCGGTTGATTTCGTTAGCCAGCTGTGTCATAGGAGTAAGGCCTTCAAAGTAGGCATCCAGACTGTCATTTGGGAGGTCTTCCCGTTCTTTTTTTCCATAGGTTTTGATCCTGCTGACATTATCCAAAAAGGATGCAAGCTTCAACAATTCGGACATAGACAGAGAACTGCCGATTTCCAGAGAACGGATCGAAAATCCTAGATCTCTGTTGCTGCCAAAAGAGGTGCTTCCAATACGGAAGAGACGGGCCAAGGCATCTTTGGTCTCCCGCTGGGCTGTTCTGATGGCGGAAAGGTCGGTAGAAGGCACCAGCTCTCTGCATAGTTTTTTACCGGGCTCGGAGTCGGCCTTCTCTGTGAGAAGGTCGATGATTTTCGTATATTCTAAAGTAGTGAGTACTTTTGTGTTCATATGGGACTCCTTAAATAAAATATTCGCAATATAAGCTCACTGCCGAACTTACAATAACACGATTCTCCGTGCTGCGCACTCTCGAAATCGTTACATCCATTCGCAATCCGGGCTATCGCCCTTTTTGCTCATGTAGTACAAGCTCGAAAATGCTTCGCATTTCCTTGCTGTCGGGCTTTCGCCCTATCAAAATCGGATCTGTCAATTTCGGCTGCAAGCAGTCGAATTGACATCTCTCGATTTTGGTACTGCTCAATGCTGGTTTACATAATAACACGATTTCTTCGTGCTGCGCACTCTCGAAATCGTTACATCCATTCGCAATCCGGGCTATCGCCCTTCTTGCTCATGTAGTACAAGCTCGAAAATGCTTCGCATTTCCTTGCTGTCGGGCTATCGCCCTATCAAAATCGGATCTGTCAATTTCGCCTGCAAGCAGTCGAATTGACATCTCTCGATTTTGGTACTGCTCAATGCTGGTTTACATAATAACACGATTTCTTCGTGCTGCGCACTCTCGAAATCGTTACAGACATTCGCAATCCGGGCTATCGCCCTTCTTGCTCATGTCTGTTTGCTCCTCTCATAGTGACCATGCCTTGCCTGCAAGCAGTCATGCATGGTCACTATGGATGAGCTTATTATATCTCATTATACCATTCAGTTGCGTTTTTGGGTACAGTTTTGTATAATTGAGATATTAGAGTCCTAAGGAAAAGCCGAGGTATCTGTAGGCAGCAGAGGAGGCATATTTATGGCGGATTCCCAAGAAAATAAGCAGAAGGAACAAAATGACGTTTCTGAGAAAAATTTATGATAGAAAAATCAAGGAACGTCCGGTAAATAAGAAAAAGCTGTTGCGCAGGACTTTGATCACGGCTTCTATGGCAGTGATTTTCGGTCTGGTAGCATGTTTCACATTTCTGGTATTGGAACCGGTAATCAGTAACTGGCTGTATCCGGAGGAGGAACCGCAGGTCGTGGTATTCCCGGAAGATCAGGATGAAATGTCTCCGGAACAGATGTTAGCGGAGAATATGCAGCAGGAGAACCAGAGTAGCCAGTCCTCTTCTGCTCCCAGTGAAGTCATGGAACAGGAACAGATCCGGGAACTGTTATCCGGGATCATATTGAATCTGGACAATTACAAACAGATTTACAGTGCTCTTGCCCAGTATGTAGCAGAGATGAATCGCTCCATGGTCACTGTGACAGGAGTGTCATCCGGTGTGGACTGGTTCAATAATGTAAATGAGAGCAAAAATCAGTCATCCGGTGTGATCATAGCGCAAAATGGAAAGCAATTACTGATTTTAACCGATTATTCTCCGGTAAAACAAGCAGATGACATCATTGTCACATTCAACGAGGGCACCCAGGCAGATGCATCTTTGAAGGAAAAAGATGAGACTACAGGTCTGGCTGTGATTGCTGTAGAACTGGATACTCTGAATGAAGATTTTCTGAAGAATGATATTACGATCGCTACTTTTGGATCTTCTAATATCAAAGATATTGCCGGACTTCCGGTGGTGGCTTTGGGACGCCCCATGGGTACCAACGGTTCCGTGGGCTATGGTATCATTACCTCTTCCGCCAGTGAGTCGGCGGTATCGGATACCACTTACCGGATTCTGCAGACCAATATTGTAGGAAGTCAGAATGCAGGCGGTGTATTGTTTAATCTCCAGGGACAGGTCATCGGTATCATTACAAATGGCAAGTCTGCCACGGATATGAAAAATATGGTATGTGCTTACGGCATTACGGAATTAAAGCGCCATATTGAGAAAATGTCAAACGGGGAAAAATTTGCATATCTGGGTCTGAAGGGTGTGGGTGTCACCGAAGAAGCCAACAGTGAACTGGGAGTTCCTACGGTGCTTATATTACAGAGGTGGAAATGGACTCTCCCGCTATGTTGGCGGGAATCCAGCAGGGAGATGTCATCACAGGATTCGGTGAACATGTGATCGTCAGCTTTGACGAGTATACGAACTCTCTGCTCAGTATGAAACCGGGAGATAGTGTAGAACTGACGATTATGCGGCAGTCACAGCAGGAATATAAAGAGATGAAATTCGACATCACATTAACGGTGTTGAAATAGATTGACAGAAAGGTTTGGACAACAATATGAAATTCATTAAAGAGTTAAAAGAAGGCGACAGAGTATTTGATATTTATCTGTGCAAGCATAAGCAGGAGGCTGTAACCAAAAACGGTAAACCCTATGAAAGCGTGATTCTGCAGGATAAGACCGGAACCATTGATGCCAAGGTATGGGAGCCGAACAATCCGGGCATCGGAGATTATGATGATCTGGATTACATAGAAGTATACGGTGATGTGACGAATTTCCAGGGACAGTTACAGATCAGCGTGAAGCGGATCCGTGTCTGCCGCGAGGGAGAATACAATCCTTCCGATTATCTGCCGGTGAGTTCCAAGGGCATCGACACGATGTATAATGAGTTAAAGACTTTGATCGGAAGCATTAAGAATACTTATCTGCATCAGCTGTTGCAGGATCTGTTTATCGAGGATGCCGATTTCGTGAAGAAGTTCTGTAATTCTTCCGCAGCCAAGACAGTGCATCATGGTTTCGTGGGCGGATTGCTGGAGCATACCTTAGGAGTTACCAAGCTGTGTGACTACTACTGCTCTGCTTATCCTATTTTACAGAGAGATCTGCTTCTGACGGCGGCTATGTGCCATGATATCGGAAAGGTAAAAGAGATTTCCGCTTTTCCGGTAAACGATTATACCGATGACGGACAGTTATTGGGACATATCGTGATGGGCGCACAGATGCTTGGGGAACGTGCCGCTAAGATCGACGGATTCCCGCACAATCTCCTGGCAGAATTACAGCACTGCATTCTGGCACATCATGGTAAATTGGAATACGGATCTCCCAAGGTGCCGGCGCTGATCGAGGCAGTGGCTCTGAATTATGCGGATGATACCGATGCCAAGATGGAGACCTTTAAGGAAATTTTGGAAAACAACAGTGAAAACAGTGGCTGGCTGGGTTACAACAGATTGTTTGAATCTAATCTGCGGGCTACCAGAATGGAGTAAATGACAGGATAAATACTATAAATTCTGTGAACAGACAGGAAAGAGAGGAAGAATATGGAGATCAGTACATGTGTAAAATATGTGGGTGTAAACGACCATCAGGTGGATTTGTTCGAGGGACAGTATAAGGTTCCGAATGGAATGTCTTACAATTCCTATGTGATCCTGGATGAGAAAATCGCCGTTATGGATACGGTGGATGGATTTTTTACCGAAGAATGGCTGAACAATGTAGAACAGGTACTTTCCGGAAAAACACCGGATTATCTTGTGATTCAACATATGGAGCCGGATCATTCCGCCAGCATTCCTGCTTTCTTAAAAAAATATCCCAAAACCACAGTGGTATCCACAGCGAAGGGATTCCAGTTCATGGAACAGTTTTTCCCGGAGTTTTTCGCCGTGCAGGGATTACCTGCGGAACAACACATCGTTGCGGCGAATGATGGTGTCCTGGAGCTTGGACAGCACAGCCTGCATTTTGTCTATGCTCCCATGGTGCATTGGCCGGAGGTTATGATGACTTATGAAGCAACCGAGAAAATACTGTTTGCGGCAGATGGTTTCGGTAAATTCGGTGCTTTGGACGTAGAGGAAGAATGGGCGAATGAAGCCCGCCGCTACTATATCGGTATTGTCGGAAAATATGGTCCCCAGGTACAGGCGGTTCTGAAAAAAGCGGCAGGACTGGACATTCAGACCATCTGCTCTCTTCACGGTCCGGTACTTAAGGAGAATCTGGGATTCTATCTGGAAAAATATGATAAGTGGTCTTCCTATCAGCCGGAAGAATCCGGAGTGGTAATTGCTTATGCTTCTGTCTATGGCAATACCAGAAATGCTGCGGAGTATCTGGCGGATGTTTTACAGGAAAAAGGACAGAAAACAGTACTGTATGACCTGGCAAGATGCGATAAAGCAAAAGCTGTTGCCGATGCTTTCCGTTATGACAGACTGGTGCTGGCGGGTATTACTTATAATGGAGACCTCTTCCCCTGCATGCGCAGTTTTATCGAAGGTCTGACCGAGCGTAATTACCAGAATCGTAAGGTGGCAATCATTGAGAACGGCACCTGGGCACCCATGACAGGCAAGTTGATTCTGGGAATGTTTGAAAAGAGTAAAAATCTGACATTTACAGAGACAAAAGTAAGCATCAAGTCGGCTATGAATGCGCAGAACAAAGAAGAAATTGGAAAACTGGCAGAGGAACTTTCCTGAGAAAGTTTTTCACACGTAAATTTGTGCCTGCACAGTGTACCAAAGTACAAGGGACTGATGTAAGCAATATTGGAAGTACACGGTACTGAAGTACCGGAAAATTTGTAGGCTACGGAAAGGCATAAGGATATTTATGGAATATAAGAAAAATGATCGTGTAACGCTGACCATAGAGGATATGGGAAGTGACGGAGAAGGAATCGGTAAAGTAGACGGTTTTACCCTCTTTATCAAAGATGCCGTTATCGGCGATCAGGTGGAAGCCAAGATCATAAAAAGTAAAAAGCACTACGCTTATGCCAGATTAGAGAAGGTGTTACAGCCTTCTCCTTTTCGTGTAGAACCGAAATGTGCATACCACAGACAGTGCGGCGGCTGCCAGTTGCAGGCACTTTCCTACTCTGAGCAGCTGCATTTCAAGGAACAGAAGATCCGCAACAATCTGATCCGGATCGGTGGGTTCGATGCGGAATACATTGATGAACGCATGCAGCCTATTGTAGGCATGGAGGAACCCTTCCACTATCGTAATAAAGCGCAGTACCCCATAGGAACTGATAGAGACGGTAATGTTATCACCGGTTTCTATGCCGGACGCACCCATACCATCATTGCCAATACAGACTGCGCCCTTGGTGCTTCTGAGAATCAGCAGATCCTCGAAACCATACTCTCCTATATGCGGAAAAATAAAGTAACTGCCTATGACGAAGTCACTGGCAAGGGTCTGGTACGTCATGTATTGATCAGGAAAGGCTTCACCAGTGGACAGTTGATGGTATGTCTGGTCATTAACAAGAAAATGACAAAAATGTCATACCCTACTGCCGGAGTACAGAAGAATACGAATGAGTTTTTACCAAATCAGGGAGAATTACTGGCTGCACTGGCAAAAATCCAAGGTATGACAAGTGTGTCAGTCAGTATCAATGCCGAGAAAACCAATGTGATCATGGGTACCATGATCCATAATCTCTGGGGTGAGAGCACCATTGAGGATACGATCCACGTAAGGGACATGCAGAAAGAAAATTACCCTTATACCGGGGATGCATTAACCTTCAAAATCTCTCCTCTCTCCTTCTATCAGGTAAATCCCATACAGACCGAGAAGCTTTACAGCCTGGCACTGGAATATGCGGGACTGACCGGAAAAGAGACCGTTTGGGATCTCTACTGTGGTATCGGAACCATCTCTCTCTTCCTGGCGGGCAAAGCCAAAAAGGTGTGTGGCGTGGAGATCATCCCCCAGGCCATCGACGATGCCAGAGAGAATGCAAAGAGAAACCATATTGAAAATGCTGAGTTTTTCGTGGGCAAAGCAGAGGAAGTCCTGCCGGAATTCTACGAAAAGGCAACTACAGAAGCATCTTCCGATGAAATGCTCCATCCGGATGTCATCGTTGTCGATCCACCAAGAAAAGGCTGTGACGATGCCTGCTTAAACACCATGCTCCGCATGCAACCCGGACGCATCGTATACGTCAGCTGCGACTCCGCCACCCTCGCCAGAGACCTGAAGATCCTCTGCGATGGAGGCTATGAGATCCGAAAAGTCCGTGGTGTGGACCAGTTCGGCATGACGGTGCATGTGGAGACGGTTGTCTTGCTTTCCAAGGGTGAGGTCGACTCGAAAAAGATTCGGGTTGAGTTCTCTTTGGAAGATATGGATATGTCCGAATTTCAGGATGGGGCAACCTATCCGCAGATCAAGGAGTATGTGTTGGAGCATACCGGGTTAAAGGTGTCCAACCTCTATATCTCCAGATTAAACGAAAATGTGGATTGGGGTTGGTAAGAACTATAATCTGCCGAAGTCCGAGGATTCCAGACAGCCCCAGTGTCCGCAGGAAAAAGAGAAAGCAATCCGAGAAGCATTCAAATATTTTGGGATGATCTAACATCCCGCAAAATGGAGGTTTCTTATGGATAGATTGATTTCTTGTGAGTTTAACATGGATACCGCTTGTGTGGAACTGAAATTTTAGATGGCAGCATGATTGCCATTGATACCATCGCCGTGGAGAATGAGGTTGCTGACAATATGTATCAACGGTCAGAACTGGATTATCTAATCTACAATGATCCGGTTGGATATGCAGACTGATCTTGAACGGTGATCCCGAAATTTATCTAAAACTGTAACTGAATGTAAACCCTTAGATTAAAACTCAGCCCTCTGCCTTTTCCTTGGCAGAGGGCCGTTTTTTGCTTAACAGTTATTGAGCATCCCTTAATTGCTCTACAACACTGCATTTCGCTGCATTGTCATACATCATGCAAGGAATCAGCCACCCCAGCAGAAGAAATACCGGAATTGTCAGCAGGACAGGCAGAATGGTGAATCGATACTCAAAGAACCAGAACATACTGCCCAGCATTTTTCCCGCAAGAGGTCCCACCGCCAGCGACAGAATAAAGGCCGCCGATACGGAGGACATTGCGTAAAACAACCCCTCATAGATCAGCATGGTTTTGAGCTGTCGGTTCGTCATTCCTACAGCCTGAAGCACAGCAAATTCACGGCGGCGGGAAAGAATACCGGTCATCATGGCGTTGAAGAAATTTAAGAGTCCCACCAGTCCGATGATAGCACAGAGGATACCACCTACCAGAAGGAACATCTGCCGGTACTGAGCAAATTCAGAGCGAGCCGTGGCCTTGCTTTCATACATCAAGGGCGAAAACTCACCGGCAGTGAGCTTCGATAGATATTGCTCTGCTTCGGCCTCGTCAGCGTCGTCCGCTGTGTCGAACAGGTAGAGCATCGGAATGGCTGCACCACCGCTGTCCCGCTGTGCGGTATCCACAGACAAAACTGCATCATAGCCAACGCCGCTATAACGATAACTCATGGAATTCGGAAGATTTACCAAGGCGCAGACCGTGTACTCTACATCTCTGGCTCCATACAGTTTTTTCTGAAGGTACTCCTCCGGTGTATCTTCGGTGCGGAGTTCTCCGGTGCGGCTGTCGATATATTTCACATCGTCCGCATAGGTAGCGGTGATCGTGTCTCCCACCTTGGGGTAGTATTCAAGATTGGGCAGATTACCGTAGTCATCTAAGGAAACCGCAATGGCAATGGCGTTATTGTCCGGCTCCAACATGGGAGAAATATCTCCGTCGAGCACTTGCAGCTTGTCAAACAGACTGTTATCCAGAGCCTCGATTCTGGTATCTCCCATCACCATATTGCCCCGGTGCTCCAGACGGCTCATATGGCTGTCCAACTGCTCGGCGCTTTCGTACCTTGCATAGTCCTGCCGCAGAGCATCCTCCGCCATCCACAGATATTGGGGTTTTCGCACAGCATATCCCGTGCCGGAAAGACTGGCCCTGTGTTTGCGGAGATATCCTATTTGCTTCTGGGTGATAAATTCATCTGCACTCAAGTTATAACGAAAATAGTCGGAGTGCTGACGATAAAATCGGCGCAGGTCATGGTGGATACATACTTCCATGCTGAAGCCGCCCACAAAGGCACACAGCGCATTGAACAGTGTCACCGACAGTGCCAGAGACACCACCACCAGCACCGTCTTTTTCTTGTTTCGTCCCAGATTGGCAAAGGCCATCTGATGGAGCTTCGCTCCCCGGGTGCTGCGCCGTTTTTTCTTGGTCTGCATTGCATCCGTATATTTGGTAGCCTCCACCGGAGAGACCTTAGCTGCCATTTTTCCGGGCTTGGAGCAGGACAAGAGCACTGTCAGCAGAGCAAACAGCACGGAGCCAACAAAGATCACAGGCGAGGTGCTGATGGTAGTGATGCCCACCCCCAACTGGGTGGAGCGCAAGACAACAGGCACCAAAACAGCGCCGATGCCGTAGCCCAGCAGCAGCCCTGCCGGAATGCCGATCAGACAAAGCAGAAGTGCCTGCTGGCGAATGATACGTTTGAGCTGCCGGGGCGTTGTGCCAATGGTTTTCAGAAGTCCGTAAAACCGGATATCCCCTACAACAGAGATCTGGAAAATGTTATAGATGATAAGATACCCAGTGAAAATCACCAGCAGCAAAAAAGCTGCTATGGCGATCACAAGTTCCGGATCAAGCTTCGACTCCAGCTGGGATGAGGTATATCCCCACTTCGTTGACGCCCATCTGGAACGACTATTTCTGCGACCTCACCGGCGACGGCTTGCCTGAGTTGTGTTCTACAATCAGTTGGGGAGCTGGCATGGTTGATAACCGTGTCACCATCTATGACTATGCAAACGGAGCAAGATATGAACTGTCTGACCGAGGATATTTCGATTTTACCCTCAGATTTAATGAAGCTGACGGATACCTCTATGTAGATAAAAAGAAATATAATACTGATGAACTGGTAGAAACTGGTCGATTGGTTTTCAAGAATAATTGTATTCAGATTGAAGGTTTTTCCAACGAAGCGCATCAGGTTTTCCAAGCTGAAATTCTGGAAGATCATAATGGTTATTATCTTGTGAAGCCTGTTGAAGGTAGCTGGGAACTGAATAGTGCAGACCGAATTGAAGTACCTATCAGAAATGCTCATCCATCACCAGAACCTGAAATCGGAGATGTGATTGAAATTGAATACTCTGGTGAAATCCTTGAAACTTATCCTGCACGAATTGCGGATGTTTATGGAATCAAGGTTATAAAGGAAACCGAAACATGGGACTTAATCCCTATGGTTATGGTGAACGGGACACTGTATCTTGATACTGGCCATGAAAGCAAAATAGAAGCAAGATGTGGTGTTATGGATGGAGAAATCACATCCCAGGTTGATGGAAATAAGCAGCCCAGCGTTGACGATCAATCCAATTTTGGTACAGGATATGGTTATCAATACGGGGCAACTGAGGGAACCATTGAACTCTTTATGAATGGCAAGTGGTGGATCTTCGCTACCGAAGAAGCACGACAGAAAATCCAGTTCCCGTCCATAGAGGATGAACTTTCTAAGTTTTATCTGACCATTGGCTCTGAAGGTGTTAAGAGCATCAAGCTTTCAATGCCAAATTCCAGTGGCGGCTTTGAAAATGCAGATGGTTCTCTGCTCAAGAAAGGCGAACGCATCTGGCTCGAAAACCTCGATGGCTACACTGATCTGCGAGGATTAACAATAACTGCCCTGGGTGAAAACGGAGAAATCATCTGGACAGCATCAATTCCAGATGAAGAAGAAAACAAAGGATTTACCCATCTGGTAAATGATGATTGGGAAATCACAAATATCGAATAATTAGTTCCCAGCAAATAAACCGCTGCAATTCTCATTCCAAAGTGGGATGGATGTTGTAGCGGTTTTTCTTTTTATGGTTCAAATGCCACCATTGTATCCTTTGGTAGTTTCTCATTTTCACAGTTCAGAAGATAGGCTACGGCCTTGTTCGCAAAGCGGTTGGTTTTTATCGTATCCCAATCGGCAAGATGGATGATCTCTGCTGTGCTGCTTTCAAAATCAAATGAAATCTTACCCCATTCGCCGTCGCAGTCTGCCTGGTATTCGTAGATTGCGGCGGCGATTTTCTTTTTTCGTCTGGTTTTGGATTTCTGTTTTAGCCGGACTGCATGGATTGCGCCCTCGGCAACCAACAATTCCGTCAGCTTGTCCACTGCTTTTCGGTAGGCTCGTTCTGCACCGCTGGCTGTACTGCCCTCAAACATAACCGCCAGTTCCTCAAAGGTGGGACGCTCTTTCCATGAACCGACACGCCCACAGGTCATGCAGATTGCCAGACGCTTCTCAAGCAGGGTCTGTTCCCGATAGTTCAGCTTCTCAAATCAACAAATTTGTGGCAAAGGACATCTCCGCTATGGTCAACAATCCACGATTTGTAGAAGCAATTCAGGCGAAAATCGGAACAGCAGTTGATACAGAAGATATGGAAAAGCAGATTGCTGTCCTACAAGGGCGGCTAAAGCAAGCCTTTGGAACGAAAAGCCACTTGGAGCGGCAGATGGATACCTTGGACATCAACGATGTCCGCTATGACAGAAAGATTTTGGACTTGCAGCGCCGCTATGATGAGCAGTATGATATCATAGAGGAAATCAAAGTTCAGATTGGCGAATTGCAAAGTCAGATCCGCAGCATCCAGCAGGAGAAGATTTCCGGTGACAATATCTATCGCTTGTTGCTGGCATTTGATGAAGTCTACCATTCCGCAACGGAAGCGGAGCAGAAGGAGTTTATGAAGGCCTTTATCGAGCGAATTGAGATGTTCCCGGAGAAAAGGAAAGACGGAAGCTGGATAAAGAAGATCGTATTCAATTTTCCTGTGCCTGTTGATGGTGAGGAAGTGAAAGAACTTCCCTTGGAAACTGAAACAACAGTCGAGAGTTGTGTGTTGCTATGTCGCACCGATACCTAGAAATCCTTGATTTTACGCAGTTTTTCGACCATTTTGTATTTACTCCAAATGCGGAAAATGTGTTAGAAAAGGAGTTAAAACGAGAAATTCCAGTAAGTGTTGGAATAGAACTGGTAGTGGTAGACATGTCAAGAAATAAAATTATATAAGATACAAGGAGGAGAGATAATTATGGAAAAAGAGATTGTAGATAGGCTTATTTTCAAGTCGGGTATGACTGCAAAAGATTATAAATTTGAACAGGAAATACCTAAAAGACCTAATCCTTTAAAACTTTCAAAATGGCTTTCAAAAGAAATAGAAGAGGTAGAAAAACAAATTGATTTGATTGAAGAGGAATTTGAAGTTAAATGCACATGTGAGAAAGGTTGCTCGGCATGCTGTAGACAGTTAATTGCATTATCTATGTCGGAATGTTTGGCAATAAAGCCTTACATAGAAAATCTTTCTAAAGATGAAAGAGAAAAGCTGAAAAGGAAAGTCTTAGAACAATGTCATATATTGGAGGAAAATAATATTACCAATAAAGTAATAAATACTACAAGAAAGGAAGAGGTTATTCAAGACAAGTATTTTAAATTAAAAATGCCGTGTGTTTTTTAGATGAAGAAAATAGCTGTTCGATTTACAAAGTAAGACCATCGTTATGTTGGTCATATAGAAATTATGGTGATAAGGCGGATTGTGAAAAAGATTACGATGTAGAGTCCACTATAAAATATGATGATTGGGAGCATAGGGTATTCGAGAGAATTTTAACGGCAAGACCACCTCGTAATGGATTGTATGTATTACCTTTTGCAATAAAAGAAATGATGGAATGGTAACTTGAATAGATAGTTTGCAGGTATATAAATTGCACTTTTGGCTATAAAAAGCTGAAAGTGCTTTTTTAATGCTTTTTAGAGTGAAAAGCCTTGAAAATCGCCAGTATAGGGCAAAAATATATAAAAATTTTACAATGTACCTGCTTATGATACTTTCAAAAGCAAATGCTGATTGTTGAACAAATAAATTACATGGAGGAAATAAACCAATGGATAATAAACAGATTAGAGTAGTCATGCGTGATAACAATATTTATATGTGGCAGGTAGCAAAGAAGCTGAATGTTAATGAAACATCATTCTGCAAATGGTTTAGAGAGGAGTTATCAGAAGAAAGAAAACAGCAGGTCATGTCAGCGATTGAAGAAATTAAGTTAGACAGACTGAAAGAACAGAAATGATGATGAACAGTTATATTATGTCCTTCGGAGCAGGTATAGCAAGTTCTGACTGACAGCAACAGCAATAACTATTGCATAGGTTATAAGCTCTCAATAAGCGTAAAATCAAGGATTTTCCACTTATTGAGGGTAGACCTAAGATAGATTTTACGTTGATGTATAGACATAATATAAGTCATTTAACAAGATGCTGAAGGAACTGGAGGCACATAATCTGGTTTATCGAAGCCATCAGGGATTAGGAAAGCCGAATAGGATATATGTGTATGACTTGTTGAAAGCAGATAACGATAATTGGCTGCCAAAGCAATTTAAGCATAGAAAGGGGCGGACAAATGAGAAAGAAATATTATGATGATGCAAAAGAGAATGCAGCATTTGAGAGATGTGTGGATGTTGTGACAGTGCTGATCTTAAAATATGGACCGGCAATAAAAAGAAAATGGATTTTGCGTGAGTGGATAAAGAATATACAGGCTGACTGCTTTTGGAGAAGTTTAGCCTGTAAAAGATATCAGCGGTATTTCGATTGTATGAAAGCTATTGTAAAAAATGATGCAACATGACATAATCGGATTGACTAAAACAACATAGATATTTATAATATAGACAAAACGAAAATGACATGAACGGAGGACAGGGTAATGGAGAAAACTATAACACTTGAAGAGGCATTAAAAAGAATTGAGGAGTTGGAAAAAGAGAATGCAGAACTTCGGGAGAAATTGGAGTATTACAGAAATCGTAAGTTAAGCGGTCGTCAGAAACATAACGCCAAGTGGATGGCAATTTATAATGATTTTGTTGTTGGATATGAGAGTGGTATGACAATGGTAGAAATTGCGAAGAGGAACAATGTCAGTGAGCGGACGATTTATAGGTATAAAGCGTATTATGACAAACTGAGGGAAAAAAGAGGAATAGACCATTTTACTGGCGTCAGTAAAATGGTTCAATGTGGGAGGAGAAAGTTTAATATGGAAAAGAAAATGATTAACAGAAATAATAGAACAATAATAACAAATCGGACATATTGCTGATGTCAGCAATATGTTCATATGAGAATTGCGGACGATTTTTTTGACCGCAAATGGATGGAGGAGTTCCATGGCAGAAGATAAAAAGAAAGAAATCGATGTTACAGTAATAGAAGTAACAGAAGAATATCTAAAAGAAAAACTGTATAAAATTAGGGGTAAAAGGGTATTGCTTGATGCTGATTTAGCAGAGATATATGGCTATGATACGAAGGGATTTAATAGACAGGTAAAAAATAATATTGAAAAATTTGATGAAGATTTTATGTTTGAATTGACAGATGAGGAATTAGAAGATTTGCGGTACAAAAATTGTACCGCAAATATAAGTTCAAAAAGTCGTTATAATCCTCATGTATTTACAGAGCAAGGATTATATATGCTGATGACTGTCTTGAAAGGACCGTTGGCTGTTAAGCAGAGCAAGGCATTAATAAGAACCTTTAAGAAAATGAAAGATTACATTTTAGAAAATCGAGATCTTATTGGTCAGAGGGAAATACTTCAGTTAAGCATGGAGACAGCTAACAACAGAATAGAAATTAACAAAATCAACTCAGATATGATATCTCTTGAAAAGCAGATTTCAGATGTTGCAGAAGGCTTGAAGGATGTTGTTACAAAATCTGAGTTGGCTGATATGATGAACAGCTTTGTTTCAGATGATGATGACAAGTGGCTCATGTTTAATGCAAAATTCAGTAGTGCAGATGAGGTGTATGAGTCCATTTACAAGCAGGCAAAGTCGTCAATATATGTCGTTGACAATTATATTGGATTAAGAACGCTGGTACATCTTAAAAATTCTCCTACAGGAGTAAATATTATTTTATTCAGTGATAATGTTGGAAATAATAAACTTCACAACATAGAATTTATAGATTTCTGCAAGGAGTACCCAACAGTAAATTTGTCAATGAAAAAGACAGGCGGTATATTTCATGATCGATTTATCGTATTGGATTATGGAACTGCTGATGAAAGGGTTTTCTTATGTGGTGCTTCATCAAAAGATGCAGGCGCTAGAATAACCAGTATTGTTGAAGACTATGGAGTATCTAAATATACCCCGGTTATTGCCACACTGTTGAAAAATCCAACTTTGAATTTACCACAGTAGGTGGAAAGAGAGTAATTTTCACTTTTACAGAGACAATCCAATATCCCATATGATAAAATAAAAAACAGAAGAAAATAATATTCATCCCAAATGGATATTGGAAAGCAAAAAGGATATAAAAGACCTATGACATTAAAGAAAACAATAGAACAACATAAATACACCATATTGTTTTGTCTCATATTAGTATTTGGTTCTATATTGCGGCTGGCGCAGTTAGGAAAGGTTCCGGGCGGTTACCAGATGGACGAGGCTTATGGGGCTTTTAATGCGTATTCACTGTTTCACAGTGGGATCGATTCCACAGGACACTCCTATCCTACTACAATATATTTATGGTTAATATCCCTTACAGCCAGTAAGGAATTATCCATCTTGTTGCTTAAGCTGTTAGAATGTAGGTAGCAATTGGATATCTTCTCCTTTCTTGGACTTCGCGTCCGTAACACAGACTGATAACCAGCTCCTCATTCGCAGCGTTCGTTTTATGCAGGTTGAATCACCTCAGGTGCATTCGTGTCACACCACAGTAGATTGAATAGGCAATGAGTAAAACTGGTACTTATCCATTGCAATAATCTTAAGGAGTGACAAATTTATGAACGCAGTAGGTATCGATGTTTCAAAAGGTAAAAGTATGGTTGCTATTATGCGGCCTTTTGGCGAAATTGTTTCCACACCCTTTGAAATTAAACACACATCCAGTGACATCAATTCGCTTGTAAAACTTATCAAGTCTATCGAAGGTGAGTCCCGAATTGTAATGGAGCATACCGGACGCTATTACGAAGTCCTTGCCCATCAACTTTCCGAAGCAAATCTTTTCGTTAGTGCCATTAACCCAAAGCTTATCAAGGATTTTGATAACGATTCCCTTCGTAAAGTCAAAACAGATAAAGCTGACTCTGTTAAAATTGCCCGATATGCACTTGACAAGTGGCAAAATCTGAAACAGTATAGCGTTATGGATGAATTACGCAATCAACTCAAAACCATGAACCGTCAGTTTGGCTTTTACATGAAGCACAAGACGGCTATGAAGAATAACCTTATCGGCATCCTTGACCAAACCTATCCTGGTGTTAATACTTATTTTGACAGTCCTGCACGTAGTGACGGCAGCCAGAAATGGGTCGATTTTGCATCTACATACTGGCATGTAGACTGTGTCCGTAAAATGTCCATAAACGCTTTTATTGATCACTATGAAAACTGGTGCAAACGCAAGAAGTACAACTTCAGCAAGTCAAAAGCTGAAGAAATCTATGGAAAAGCAAAGGAGCTTGTTCCTGTACTTCCTAAGGATGACATTACAAAGCTTATTATCAAGCAGGCAGTTGACCAACTTAACAGTGCTTCTATTACTGTTGAGTCGCTACGCACTCTCATGAACGAAACTGCATCCAAGCTTCCGGAGTATCCCGTTGTTATGGCAATGAAAGGGGTTGGAACGTCACTCGGTCCTCAACTGATGGCTGAGATTGGTGATGTTTCCCGTTTCACTCACAAGGGTGCCATTACTGCTTTTGCCGGTGTAGACCCTGGTGTTAACGAATCCGGCTCTTATGAACAGAAAAGTGTTCCAACTTCAAAACGAGGTTCTTCTGACCTCAGGAAAACACTATTTCAGGTAATGGATGTCTTAATCAAAACACATCCACAAGATGATCCTGTGTATCAGTTCTTAGACAAAAAACGGGCTCAAAAGAAACCGTATTATGTCTATATGACTGCCGGTGCTAACAAGTTTCTACGCATCTACTATGGACGAGTGAAAGAATATCTTGCATCTCTTCCAGAATCTTAATTATCTACTATACCTTTCAGACCAGCACTGGTGTGGTGGTCTTGTTTTGATGTCTAATTTTCAACCTGTATAAAATTTTCAAAGTTCTTTCATTTTAGCCTTGACTTTTTATTTGCAGGCTGTGTATTTCGAGTCCTGGGGAGGCGGGCAGAATGCACTGAACTCGTATCTCATGCTTCCTTTTATGGTGTTCACCGGAGGTAAAATCACTCCACTGGTAGTAAGACTACCGCAGGCCATTGTAGCAATTTTATCTCTGGTGGCGGTTTCTTTTCTGATGAAAGAGATGGTGAATGAAGCGGCCGGACTGTGGGCCATGCTTCTTCTCAGTGTATGTCCCTGGCATATTATGATGTCAAGATGGGGGCTGGAGTCCAATCTGGCACCCGGGTTCCTGCTTTTTGGACTGACCTTTTTTGTTTATGGCCTGAAAAAACCGAGATTACTTATTCTGTCGGCACTTTCCTACGGTTTGAGCCTGTATTGTTATGCGACCATCTGGCCTATTGTTCCACTCCTTCTGTTGTTGGAATGGGGATACGGATTTCTTACAAAGACTTTGAAGATCGACAAATATTTCGTGATCCATGTGGTGATCATTGGATTACTGGCACTTCCGTTGCTGGCGTTTTTACTGGTAAACAGAGGAATCCTCCCAGAGTTCTCCATAGGCCCTTTTTCGGTCTATGTAATGACGGATTTCAGAGTGAATGAAATAGCATCCTCTTTCCGTGATATTTTATACAATTTCAAAAATCTGCTGTATCTTCTGTATCGGCAGGATATCGGTCGTCCCTACGATGTGATCATGCCGTTTGGATTTTTCGGAATCACAGCCAGAGTACTGATCTTTCTGGGAGTTTTTTTACTGGTGATCCGCCTGATCCTAGCCTTACAGAAGAGACAGACAACATTATTATGGATGATATTCTTTCAACTGACCGGCGCATTGCTGCTGGGATTACTGGTTACCGTGGGAATGACCCAGATCAACTGCATCTATATTCCTCTTGTTCTGTGCGGAGCATTGTGCGTGTCTTCTTTGACAGATTTTCTGGGGAAAAAAGTGAATTTCTACGGAAAAATTGTAGTAAGCATTCTTTTGGCAGCACTTCTGCTGGGGGAAAATGTACAGTTTGAAAAGGCATATTTTACTTCTTATAAAGAGCTAGTCAGTGCCTATTTTCAGGAAGGCAGCGAGGAAGCCGTACAGAAAGCCATGGAGATTGCAGCGGAAAGCGGTCGTGAGATCGAGATCGAAGATGCCATCAAATATCCCAGTGTTTTGCTCTACGGCGAGATTGATGCTGCAGAATACCTTGCCAACAGGAACTTAAGCGATGCACCTCCCAAGCCGGAGTCTTTCCTAGGCAAGGGAATCCGCTTCACTATGGGAATCGACTGGGAGCATATTGACAGAAATAAGATATATATCATTTACTATACAGATGCGGAAAAATTCGATGGATTCACTCTCCTGCCCTGCCGGGACTGGTATGTGGCGTATTAAAATGAAAATAAAAAAGCCCTCACATATCATAAAAGGTGGGGGCTTTCGCGTGTCAAAAATTATGTTTCATTTACGCACTCAGATCCAGATTCCGTCCAATCAGCATGGCAGCATCGGCAGATTTCTTATTTTGCTGGTAAGGATTGCTCTCGTCACGGTAACTGATCTTGGTCGTGGTGGTGCCGCCGGCGGTGTAGACGGTGCCGCATTCGGGACATACCGCGGTCCGCAGGGACACTGTGGCGGAGAGAACCTTGCCGTTGTTCTGTGCGGCCTTGTTGTAAGCGTTCGTTACATGCTCCTGTTCGTGGGCACGAACTCTGGAGGAGGAAGCCTGTGGTGAAATATGAGATGCAGATTTGAAGGAGACCATTTCGTTGGAACCATCCTGATATTTCCGGTTCTTGCAGGTTTCGCATTCTGCGGGAGAAGACTTTCTGCCGGGCTTTTCTACATCGGATTTTCCGGAATTTACCACCATACCCTTCTCTTCGGGCTGTGCGGAAGATACCGCACCGGTAGAATAACCGTATCCGTAATTGCCGGTCAGACTATAATTATTAGAATAATTGATTCCGTAAATACCTGTCATGGGACTTCTCCTTTCTGCGTAATGTTTTGCTACTCTTCTATTTGCCCTCATTGTAGCACCTGTATCCGGTGAGGGCAAGTTAAGATTGCTGAAAAATCTGCTCAACTTCTGAAATCACGGAGGTCGTACCTAATATTACAATGGGATCCGAAAAAGAATCCGCCAGAGTAAGTGCCTGTTCCACCGAGTCTGTCCATTCTGCACCAATGCCCGCTCCCGCTAATGTCTCTTGCTGTTTTTTGGAAAAATGATAGTGCGGATTTCCGGATCTGGTGAGAAGGATCCGGCTTGCCGTTTCTTCCATGGACCGAACCACCCCGGCATAATCCTTATCCTCCGGAATTCCCACAATAACAGTGCAATTCCAAACCCCCAGATGTCGCAGGACTTCCTTTACATTCTCACAGCTGGTGGAATGGATGCAGGCATCCAGCAGGACAAACGGCTTGGAACGCAGGACTTCCATGCGTCCCGGCCAGTGCAGCAGAGACAGATTTTTCCGGATGTCTGGCAAAGAAAAAACTGCGGATTCCCTGCGCAGATCAGACAGCACATCCACACACACAGCAAGTGCCAGAGCACAGTTTTTCGCCTGATGTTCTCCCAGCAACGGAATTTGTAAATCCGCATAAATGTTGTCTCCGATTTCAACATCAAACTGCATTCCGAAGCAGGTATAACGGATGTTTTCTGCATGAAAATCCCGACCGTAGATCTTATAGGGAATATGCAGAGTTTCGGCACGGCGCTGCAGAACTTCCAGAACTTCCGGTTCCTGCTCCGCAAAATAGACACACTTCTGCTCTCCGGTGATAACGTGGGATTTATCTTCCGCAATGGCAGCTAACGTATCTCCCAGCTCTCTTGTATGCTCTAAGAAAATCCGGTTCATCACGGCATAATCGTGACGAATGTTGTTTACATCATCATATTTTGCACCCTTTCCGCATTCAAATACATTGAAATCCGTATGCTTTTCCGAAAAATAAGTCAGTGCCAGGTCCGCCTGAATGCCCATGGGGCTGATACATACCGACTCCGGCAGATCGGAGGCAATGTCCAGAATCTCCGGCTGGATCTCTGTCATCAGACGGCAGAAGTCAGATTCACTGATCATCGTATCATTGACACGGAAGCGTTCGCGAAAGTCCGTGATATGAGGGCTGGTCATCAGTCCCACAGAGAATCTTGTCTGCAGGATTCGGGAGATCATGTTGGAAACGGAGCCTTTTCCCTTGCTTCCGGTGACAACGATGCAGGGAGTAACGGATTTTTGCCAAAGCAGAGATCTCGTCAGCTCAGGATGTCTTTTTCCGGCATCCTTTGCGGCATAGTCCTGATGTGTGGAAGCTCGCAGATAGGAAGCATAGACGAAGTCTTCCGCCTCCTTACGTGTAGTGATTTTATGAAATTGCAGTGATGTTTCGGAAGTGTTATTCATATAAATACCTTTTTGTAGCCTACAATTTTCCAGATACTTTAGTATCATGTATTTTCGTACACTGTGCAGGCACATATTTGCGCATGAAAAAACTATTTTTTACACTAAGTCTTTGATGTAAAGTCAGATTGTATCGTCTCAATAATTTTTCCCGCAACATTTATGCCGGAAGCCTTTTCAATACCTTCCAGTCCCGGCATGACATTGATTTCGCAAAAATAAGGTTTTTCTCTGCCAAAAAGCAGATCAATTCCCAGAAAATCCAGTCCGGTCTGCTCGTAAATATCTGCGGCTATGGTACGGATGCCGGAAGTGACAGGGTAAGGCTCTACCGAAGCGCCCAGAGCTACATTTGCACGGAAATCCCCCTGGGATGTGCGCTGCATACAGGCAACGGCTTCTCCGCGGATGCTGTAAAAGCGCAGATCTCTGCCGTAGCTTTCTGAGATAAATTCTTCGAAGAGCCATTCCTTGGAGGAAGGGTAGTTAAGAGAGAGTTCCTCATAAGAAGCTTTATCCCGGATGCAGACGATTTCTTCTCCCATGGAGCTTTCCAGTCCTTTACCGACAAAGGGAAGGCCCAGTTGTTCTACAATAGAAGAAAAAGGCAACCGTGAAGTTCCCAGAAGATATTTCGGGATCAAAAAGGCTTTGGAATGAAGCCTTCGTACCTGTTCAAATTTATTAATATAGATATTATAAGCAGTTAATGGATTATAGCTTCGGGTGGCAAGTGCATTTATAGCATCCTTTTCCCGTCCCCATTTATAGCGGTTGATGACAAAATCCACGGGTTCCAGTATTTTACCATGATTTATAACACCATGCGGAGAGACCACAGTATCATGGATCCCTACAATCTGCAGATCCATATCCAGGGCAGAAGCTTCCTGTACCAGACGGTTGCAGGTATAAGCGTTAGTCATAGTATTATATTTTTCTATGATATATCCTCTGATAGGCATAAGGCACCTCGTGATTTCAGTATTCTCATGGTTAACATAGCAAAATGTTGTCAAAATAGCAAGAAATATAGTTCTTCTATTGAAAAAGGACTAATATCCTGCGTATAATAAGAGACATAAGAGCATAAAAGTGGGATGATAATTCCACGATATGCGAATATTGGGTAGAATTGTGGTAGTGCGTAGCACGAAGCAATTCGTAGGTATCAAAGTCGGGGGCTTTTGACCCCGACATCATTAAAATATATTAAGAAGAAACAAAAGAGGAGACATACAATGAAATTACTCGAAGAGCGCATTCGCAAAGACGGTACGGTAAAAGCAGGGAATGTATTAAAAGTAGATTCTTTTCTGAATCATCAGATGGACATTGATCTGTTCAATGAAATGGGAAAAGAGTGGGCGCATCTGTTTGCAGACCGTAAGATTACGAAGATTCTGACTGTGGAGGCTTCCGGTATCGGTATCGCCTGTGTGGCAGCCCAGCATTTTCATGTGCCAGTGGTATTTGCAAAAAAGTCCCAGTCCGTAAATATTGACGGTGAAGTATATTCCACCAAGATCGAATCCTTTACGCACAAGAGAGTATATGACGTGATCGTTTCCAAAAAATTCCTGCATCCGGAAGATCATATTCTGATCATTGATGATTTTCTGGCCAACGGATGCGCACTGGAGGGTCTGATCGACATTGTCAATAAAGCGGGAGCTTCTGTAGAGGGTGTCGGCATTGCCGTTGAGAAGGGATTCCAGAAGGGCGGCGACCTGATCCGTTCCAAGGGTATCCGTGTAGAGTCGCTCGCTATTGTGGAAAGCATGGATGACAAGACCGGAGAGATCACATTTCGATCTTAATAGTTAGATAAGTTAGATAGGTTAGATAGGTTAGATAACTACTCAGAACCACATTCGCAAACGAGTTAATAAAAATTTAATACCTCTCTTGACAAGAAGTCAGACAAATGCTTATACTGACTAATGTTGAGAGAGTACAATAAAGGGGTTGTATGAAGGTGTCATACACCCTTTTTGCGTTGACTCACCGGTTTATCTGCAGATCTGTGCCCGCGCTGCTACATGGATCTGTAACGAAGCAGCAGCGCAGAAAGAGGAGAATTATGAAAAAGAAAGTCGTAAGTTTACTCGCAGCTATGGCTCTCGCAGTTACTGCTCTGGCAGGCTGCGGATCCAATGATGCAGCTACCACCGGCACAGATGCAGCAACCGTTGCAGCTACCACCGAGGCAGCAGGTACTACCGAAGCAGCAGGTACTACCGAAGCAGCAACCGACAGTGAAGCTGTTACCGGTGTAAAGGCAGGTTTCATTTTCCTGCATGATGAGAACTCTACTTATGATCTGAACTTCCTGAATGCAGCAAAAGCAGCTTGTGAGAAGCTTGGTATTGAGTACATGACCAAGACCAACATTCCTGAAGGACAGGAAGCTTATGAAGCAGCTTGTGAGCTTGCTGATGCAGGTTGTAATTTCATTTTCGCAGACAGCTTCGGACATGAGGACTACATCATCGAGGCCGCTAAGGAATATCCCGATGTTCAGTTCAGCCATGCAACCGGAACCAAGGCTCATACAGAAGGCCTTGATAACTTCCACAATGCATTTGCTTCCATCTATGATGGCCGTTATCTTGCAGGTATCGTTGCAGGTATGAAGCTGAATGAGATGATCGCTAACGGTGATATCACCGAGGATCAGGCTAAGATGGGTTATGTAGGTGCTTATACCTATGCTGAAGTTATGTCCGGTTATACCTCTTTCTTCCTGGGCGCTCGTTCCGTATGCCCCAGCGCTACCATGGATGTAACCTTTACCGGTTCCTGGTATGATGAGACCGCTGAGAAGGAAGCAGCTAACAAGCTGATCGAGGGCGGATGCGTACTGATCAGCCAGCATGCAGACTCCATGGGTGCTCCTACCGCATGCGAGACCGCAGGTGTTCCTAACGTATCTTATAATGGAAGCACTGAGGCAGCCTGCCCCAATACCTTCCTGGTATCTTCCAGAGTTAACTGGGAGCCTTATTTTGAGTATGCTATTAAATGTGTAGCAGATGGAACTCCTATCGATACCGATTGGTGTGGTACTCTGGAGACCGGATCTGTAGAGCTGAGTGATCTTGGTGCTGCTGTAGCAGAGGGTACTGCAGAAGCAGTAGAAGCTGCAAAGGCTGATCTGATCGCAGGCAAGACTCACGTATATGATATCACTACCTTCACTGTAGATGGCAAGACCCTGGACAGCTATGAGGCTGATATCGATACCGATCCTGATTATACTCCCGATCATGAGGTAGTAAGTGACGGATACTTCCATGAGTCCGATGTTGCATTCCGTTCCGCTCCTTACTTCAATGTAAGAATTGATGGAATCAACCTGTTGGATGAGCAGTATTAATTGACTTATTGAAATAGCCCGGACGGCGCAGCGTTTATTGCCGCGCCGCCCTTTTTCTACCTTATGGATCTTTTGCTTTTGCGGATGGATGAGGTAGAAAAGGGGCGGCCAGTGTGCTTATGCCAGGTATTAAAAGACCTGAAAATTGCAGGTCATGGATAAATTGGAAAGGTGACTAGGATGGAAAAAGAGACAAAAGTAGCTGCGGTTTCGATGAAAAACATTACCAAGACTTTTGGATCCGTGATTGCCAATGATAAGGTAAATCTGGATATCTACAAAGGTGAGATCTTATCACTGCTTGGGGAAAACGGCAGCGGTAAGACGACACTGATGAATATGCTCTCCGGTATTTATTTTCCGGATGAGGGACAGATCTTTATTAACGGTAAGGAAGAGGTCATCAAATCCCCCAAGGATGCGTTACGGCTGGGAATCGGTATGGTGCATCAGCATTTTAAGCTGATCGATGTACTTTCCGCTACCGAGAATATCATCCTGGGTCTGGAAGGCAGGCTTAATATCAAGGAGGCATCCCGTAAAATAGAGGAGATCTGTGACAAATACGGTTTTGAAGTAGATCCGAAGCAGAAAATCTATGATATGACGGTATCCCAGAAGCAGACCGTGGAGATTGTAAAGGTGCTGTATCGTGGTGCGGATATCCTGATCCTGGATGAGCCTACCGCTGTACTGACACCGCAGGAGACAGAGAAGCTCTTTAACGTTCTCCGGAAAATGAGAGATGACGGCAAGGCTATTGTCATTATTACCCATAAAATGCATGAAGTGGAATCTCTGTCCGACAGGGTGGCTGTGCTTCGTAACGGTCAGTATATTGGAAGCATGCTGACAAAGGATACCACCGTTACGGAAATGACCAATATGATGGTGGGACATGCGGTTACTTTGAATATTGTCAGACCGGAACCTGTGAATCCGAAGCCCCGTATCGAAGTACAGGGACTGACCGTACGTAACGAAGAAGGTATCGTTAAGCTGAAGGACGTCTCCTTTACCGCCAATAGTGGTGAGATCCTGGGAATCGCCGGTATCTCCGGCTGTGGACAGAAGGAGCTTTTGGAAGCCATTGCAGGTCTGCAGGTAACAGAAGCCGGCACAATCAGCTATGTGGAAGATGATGGAAGTAAGGAAATGCTGATCGGCAAGGATCCGTTGAAGATCGCAGAGATGGGTGTATCGCTTTCTTTTGTACCGGAGGATCGTCTTGGCATGGGCCTGGTAGGCAATATGGATCTGACCGATAATATGATGTTACGTTCCTTCCGACAGGGACATACACCGTTTACGAACCGAAAGCCTTCCAAACAGCTTGCAACTGATGTGGTAGAAAATCTGGAGGTTGTAACCCCGGGTATCACCACTCCGGTACGCAGATTGTCCGGTGGTAATGTACAGAAGGTTCTCGTTGGAAGAGAGATTGCGTCTGCACCTACCGTACTGTTGACGGCTTATGTGGTACGTGGACTGGATATTAATTCTTCGTATACTATATATGACCTGATCAATGAACAGAAGAAAAAGGGCGTTGCCGTGATTTTCGTAGGTGAGGATCTGGATGTGCTGATGGAGCTGTCCGACCGTATCATGGTATTGTGCGGCGGAGAAGTGAGCGGTATTCTGGATGCGAGAAAGACAGACAAAAATGAGGTCGGTATGCTGATGACCAGAGTAGGAGGCAAAGAACATGAAGGAAAAGAATAAAGAGCCTTTGTTTCATATCGTAAAAAGAGATGCGCTTCCCTGGTATAAATCTCTGGGTATTCGATTTTTGGCAATCCTGCTGGCACTGATCCTGTGCGGTATCATTACGACGATCACCACGGGAATCAATCCTTTACAGGTATATCAGTCCATCGTTCTGGGTGCTTTCGGATCCGTTCGCAAGACCTGGGTCACTTTTCAGAATATAGCGATCCTGCTTTTGATCGCATTGGCATTGACTCCGGCATTTAAGATGAAATTCTGGAATATCGGCGGTGAGGGACAGGTGCTGATCGGCGGGCTGGCAGCAGCAGCCTGTATGATCTGTCTGGGAGATAAGCTTCCGAACGCAGTTGTGATCCTGTGCATGATCGTGGCAAGTCTGGCAGCAGGAGCCATCTGGGGCTTCATTCCCGCATTTTTCAAGGCGAAATGGAATACCAATGAGACGCTGTCTACGCTGATGATGAACTACATAGCTACTCAGTTGGTGGCATTTTATACGATAGTATGGGAGGTTCCCAAGGGATCCGGTAAGATCGGTATCATCAACCAGAACACCAATGTGGGCTGGCTACCGCAGATCTTCGGCTCCAAATATCTGTTAAGTATTGTAGTGGCAGTAGTGATCACGATATTTATGTATGTATATTTGAACTACAGTAAGCAGGGATATGAGATCTCTGTTGTGGGTGAGAGCGAAAATACTGCAAAATATGTGGGTATTAAGGTGGAAAAGGTAATTATCCGTACCATGCTTCTATCCGGTGCACTGTGCGGACTGGTAGGCCTGCTTCTGGTAGGAGGCATCAATCATACTGTGACTACCACGATTGCAGGTGGACAGGGATTTACCGCTGTACTGGTATCCTGGATGTCCAAGTTCAATCCTCTGACCATGGTATTCTCCAGCTTCCTGATCATATTCATGGATCGCGGAGCCAGTGAGATCTCTACCAATTTTGGACTGAATCATTCTTACTCCGATATTCTGACAGGTATTATCCTGTTCTTTATCATCGGCTGTGAGTTCTTCATTACTTACAGACTGCAGTTCCGTAAAAAAGCAGAAAAGGAGGAACAGTAATCATGTGGTCATTTTTACTTGCATTTATTCCGAGAGCAATCGTACAGGGAATTCCTCTGTTATACGGGAGTACCGGTGAGATCATCACGGAGAAGTCCGGTAATCTGAATCTGGGAATCCCCGGCGTCATGTATGTGGGAGGTATCTGTGGTGTCATCGGATCTTTCTTCTATGAGAGATCCGCAGGAGACGCGGCGAACATGAATGGGTTTCTTGCCATTGCGATTCCGATGCTCTGCTGCCTGTTAGGATCCCTGTTGATGGGATTGCTGTACTGCTTCCTGACTGTCACCCTGCGGGCGAACCAGAACGTGACCGGTCTGGCAATGACCACCTTCGGTGTTGGCTTCGGTAACTTCTTCGGCGGATCCCTGATCAAGCTGGTAAACAGTGATGTACCTTCCATTGCACTGTCTGCTACCAGCAGTTATTTCAGTAAGTCCCTTCCTTTTGCGGGAAAACTTGGCTGGTTTGGTAAGCTGTTTTTATCCTATGGATTCCTGGCTTATCTGGCAGTGATCATTGCGTTTGCGGCATCGTATGTCCTGAGTCATACCAGAACAGGCCTGCACTTAAGAGCAGTCGGTGAGGGCCCCAATACCGCAGATGCAGCCGGTATCAACGTATCCCGGTACAAATACATCGCTACCTGCGTGGGATGTATGATCGCAGGTCTGGGCGGACTGTACTATGTAATGGATTATGCCTGCGGCGTCTGGTCCAACGATGCGTTCGGTGACAGAGGCTGGCTTGCCATTGCGCTGGTCATCTTCACTATCTGGAGACCGAATATCAGTGTATTTGCTTCTTTCCTGTTTGGTGGTCTGTATATTCTGTATCTGTATCTGCCCACCGGTATCGAGCATATGGAGTATCAGGAGCTGTATAAGATGATCCCTTATGTCGTGACCTTACTGGTACTGGTCATCACCAGTATGCGGAGCAAGAGAGAGAATCAGCCCCCCGCAAGTCTGGGACTGGCGTACTTCAGAGAAGAAAGATAATAATTTTATAGAAAGACGATTAAAAACGGCGTTTTCCGGAAATTTCCGGAGAATGCTGTTTTTTAGTGCACATTTTGGAAAAAACTCACAGAAACTTTAGGAAAACTTTTGATTTTATTCGGATGGAATTTACCTGTGTCTGTTATGCTGAGATCAATTCAGAGAAAATAAACGGAAGGGAGAAAAAAGATGAAAGTATTGATCACAACAGACTGGTACAAGCCGGCCATCAACGGAGTTGTTACTTCGGTATGCAATCTGCGGGAGGAATTACAGCAAAGAGGACATGAAGTGAAGATCCTGACCTTGTCCCGTACAGCTCGTTCCTACGAAGAAGAGGGTGTGATCTATATGGGTTCCGTGAATGCCGGATATATTTATCCGGGAGCAAGACTTCGGGTGTCCCCGGGACGCGAACTGTATCGCGGGATTATAGAGTGGAATCCGGATATTGTACATTCCCAGTGTGAATTTTCTACCTTTTTCATGGCAAAAAAGATCGCAGAGGAATGTAAGATCCCTCTGGTGCATACTTACCATACTGTATACGAAGATTATACCCACTATTTTTCCCCTTACAAGAAATGGGGCAGGGATATGGTACAGTTCCTGACGCGACAGATCTCCGAGAAGGTGGACAGTATGATCGCTCCCAGCACAAAAATAGAGACATTACTAAAAGACTATGGCATTCATTGTCCGGTATCAGTGATCCCATCGGGGATTGATCTGAGTAAATATGACGCGCAGACCCGGACGGATTCCCGGGAGAGAATCCGAAGAAAATATAAAATGGACCGGAAGACCACAGTGCTTTTATATGTAGGTCGTCTGGCAAAAGAGAAGAATGTGGAAGAATTGCTGGAGTACCAGCAGAAAGTTCAGGAGAGCGGCACAATACTGATGATTGTAGGCGGCGGTCCTTATTTGGAGACTTTACGGAAAAAGGCAGCAGAGCTGGGTGTGACGGGAAGCGTTATTTTTACCGGAATGGTATCACCCGCTGAAGTAGCATCTTATTATCCGGCAGGAGATCTGTTCGTCAGCGCTTCCACCAGTGAGACCCAGGGGCTTACCTATGCGGAAGCACTGGCAGCAGGATTACCGTTATTATGCAGAAGGGATCAATGCCTGCGGGCGGTTGTGGAAGAGGGAAAAAACGGCTGGCAGTACCGGACCGAAGAGGAATTCTTGAAAGACCTGAAGAACTGGAAGGAGAAAGAAGACGATGAACGCAGAGGAATGTGCAGTTATGCAAAACAGTCCGCAGAAATATTTTCCCAAAAAAGATTTGCGGGAAGTATGGAGCAACTATACCAGCGACAGATCGAAGAAAAACAGGTCGAAAGAGAAAAACACCTGGCAAAGGGCCATCAATATTGCATCCTGGGTTAGTCTGATCCTCTGTGGAATACTGGCAGTCTGGGGCTATCAGAGCGGCATTTTCCAATCGGTGGAGACCATGCAGCAGTTTGTGAACCGCTTCGGAATGATCGGTGCACTGATCTTCGTGCTGATCCAGATCGTTCAGGTGGTGTTTCCCATCATACCGGGTGGCATCAGCTGTCTGGCAGGAGTGCTGCTCTTTGGAGTGGTGCCGGGATTTTTCTATAATTATATAGGAATCAGTGTGGGTTCCTGTATTGCTTTTGGAATAGCAAGAAGTCTGGGAAGACCGGTGCTGTACAAGATGTTTCCCGGGAAAATGATTGAAAAATACCTGACATGGACGGAGTTGAAGGGGAGATTTTTGAAATTATTTGCACTGGCAATCTTCCTGCCGGTGGCACCGGATGATTTTCTCTGTTATCTCGCCGGAACAACGAACATGACATGGAAACAGTTTGTGACAGTCATCTTTCTGGGGAAGCCTTTCTCCATTGCGCTGTATAGTCTGGGACTGACGACACTGTTCCAGGTGATTTTCCACCTGGTATAGGAGAGTATACTTATGAAAATTTATATATATAAAGGCGGACTTTCACTGGTGGCAAAAAGCGGCGTCGGCAGCGCCATCCGCCATCAGGAGAAGATGCTGCGAGCAGCAAAAGTGACCGTGACGGACGTCTGGAAAGAGGCGGATATCGTACAGATCAATACTGTATTGCCTGATTCGCCGCTGATGGCACGGCGGGCAAGACGGCAGGGGAAAAAGGTCGTCTATTACGGACATTCCACCATGGAAGATTTTAAGAATTCTTTTATCGGTTCCAATCTGGCGGCTCCTTTATTCAAAAAATGGATCCGCCATTGTTATAGACAGGGAGATGTGGTTATCACACCAACGGAATACTCACGGAAATTGTTAATGAAATATGATCTGCATCGGGAGATTTATGCACTGACCAATGGTGTGGACACTGAATTTTTCCACAAAACAGAGCAGGCAGGTGGACGATTCCGGATATTTTTTCATCTTCCTGTGGATAAAAAGGTCGTGATATCCGCCGGGCATCTGATTCACAGAAAAGGAATCGAGGATTTTCTGGAAATGGCAAAAAGGATGCCAGACATTATTTTTCTATGGTTTGGGGGCGGGAACAATGCGTTGATTCCGGCAGAGATCAAAAAGGCTGTGGCAGAGAAGCCGGAAAATGTGATCTTTGCCGGTTTCCAATCGTCCGGGATCCTGCGGGATGCGTACTGTGGTGCGGATGCATTTGCTTTTTTCAGTTATGAAGAGACGGAAGGAATCGTGGTATTGGAGGCATTATCCTGTGAGATTCCTGTGATCGTGAGAGACATTCCGGTGTATGAAGGGTGGCTTACCGACGGCGAGCAGGTGCGCAAAGCCAGCAATCTGGATTCCTACGAGCAGGCAGTCCGAGACATCTTGTATGAAGAACCGCGGGAAAAAGTAAGACGCAGAATCCGGGCAGGCAGGGCACTGGCGGAGGAACACAGCATGCGGGCGACAGGTGAGAAACTGTATCAGATAGAGCAGAAGCTTTTGTAGACATCCCTCTTGCAAATTCAGAGTCTTTATCATAAAATGAGAGTACCTTACAAAGGAGGTGCTTACGATGAACCTTGTAATTACTATCAGCCGAAGATTCGGAACAGGAGCCAGTCTGATCGCACAGGAGTTGTCTGAGAAGTTGGGGGTGCCGGTGTATGATAAGGCGTACATAGAGCATGAGCTGGATGATGACAGTTATGCTACGGAAGCGGAGGTTATTAAGGGGTTGGCGGAACATCCCTGTATTATTCTGGGACGCTGCGCATCTGAGATCCTGAAGGATCAGCCGAATGTATTTAACGTGTATGTGTGCGCAGATAAGGAAGATCGTATCGAACGTATCATGAAGAAGGAAAGTCTTTCCCACGATGAGGCGAAGGAAATGCTTGAGAAAAATGATGCAGAACGCGCCGCCTATTATTATGAGAATACCGGTAAGGTGTGGGGCGATGTGAACAACTACCACATGATCCTGGATACCACTAAGCTGGGAATCGAGAACTGCGCGGATATTCTGATCCGGTATTTTGAGAGAGTGGAAATCATTTGATAGAATAAACTTACCCATGAAAAGCCCTTTCGGACAGCTTGCTGTCAAGAAGGGCTTTTTATGCGGGAAGTAAACGAACATGAGCAAGTAGGACGATAGTCCGGAATGCGAATGGGCGTTACGATTTCGAGAGTACGCAGTACGGAGAAATCGTTTAGACTATGAATAGTGTATAAATGCGAAACAGATGCCCAATACGGACATCTGTTTTTGTATATACAAGAATCGGTTATTAATAGATGCTTGTACAGAAATCGGTATCTGGCAAATATATAATAATAAAATCAATCAATAACGTAACAACACAAAGTTAAAAATATATTTTTAAATATAACAAAAAATGATATATGCAATTAAAATTTTTAATCAAATTATAAAACGAGAGAAATACGGAATAAAATAGCATTTTTCCAGAATTTATAGGTATATGACAAAAATGTCACATTAAAATACATCAATTAACAAGATAAGAACATAACTTGCTTACAGAAATTATGAGTGTTAAGATAGTGCAATCAGATAAGTAAAAATAGTAAAAATAACAGGTTTTGAAAATAAAAAGTAATCATATGGCAGGAGGATTTCCATGAACAGCGCAGACATAGCAGCAAAATATCAGAAAACTTATTATATGCCCCCCGAGGTGACCTACGACTGGGTGAAGAAGGACAGCATTACCAAGCCCCCCATCTGGTGCAGCGTTGACTTGAGAGATGGTAACCAGGCTTTGATCGATCCCATGAGCCTGGAAGATAAGCTGGAATTCTTCAAGCTGTTGGTAAAGATCGGTTTCAAGGAGATCGAGGTTGGTTTTCCTGCTTCTTCCGATACCGAGTACAATTTTATCCGTGCCTTGATCGAACGCGACATGATTCCCAATGATGTGACCATTCAGGTGTTGACGCAGGCGAGAGAACATATCATCCGCAAGACCTTTGAAGCGGTAAAAGGTGCGCCCCACGCAGTGATCCATCTATACAACTCTACTTCCGTAGAGCAGAGAGAACAGGTATTTAAGAAAGATAAAGAAGCCATCAAGAAGCTGGCAGTAGACGGCGCCCAGATGTTAAAGAATCTGGCAGACGAGACCGAAGGCAACTTCACCTTTGAGTACAGCCCTGAGAGCTTTTCTCAGACCGAGGTGGATTATGCACTGGAAGTCTGCAATGCAGTACTGGATGTATGGAAGCCTACCGCTGACCGCAAGGCCATCATCAATCTGCCCACCACCGTACAGGTGGCAATGCCCCATGTATTTGCCTGTCAGGTAGAATATATGCACAAGCATTTGAAATATCGTGACAATGTAGTACTCAGCGTACATCCTCACAATGACAGGGGCTGTGGCATCAGTGATGCGGAGTTCGGCGTACTGGCCGGAGCAGACCGTGTGGAAGGTACTTTGTTCGGCAACGGCGAACGTACCGGTAACGTGGATCTGGTAACTGTTGCACTGAACATGATGTGCCACGGCGTGGACAGTGGACTGGATTTCTCCCATATTATGGAGATCCGCGAAGCTTATGAGAACTTCACCGGCATGAAGGTACATGAAAGAGTGCCCTATGCAGGAGATCTGGTATTTACCGCATTTTCCGGTTCCCATCAGGATGCCATCAGCAAAGGTATGGCATGGCAGAAGGAAGGCAAGACCGGCAAGCGTTGGGATATCCCTTATCTGCCCATCGATCCTGCGGATGTGGGAAGAGAGTACGAATCCGATGTTATCCGTATCAACAGTGTATCCGGTAAGGGTGGCGTAGCGTTCGTATTGAAGCAGCAGTTTGGCTTCTCGCTGCCCGCAGCCATGAAGGAAGAGGTTGGTTACCTTGTGAAAGGTATTTCCGACAGACGTCATCAGGAATTACTTCCCAAGGAGATCTATGCGATCTTCGAGGAAAATTATATTTATCCCCGCAGCATCTTCAACATTCCGGAGTGCCACTTCAAACAGGAGAACGGCATTCAGGCAGAGGTGACTATCGAGCAGGGCGGAGCTTCCAGAGCCATTACTACTATGGGTAACGGACGTCTGGATGCAGTCAGCAATGCCATCAAGACATACTTTGGTATTACCTACGAGTTGTCTGTATATGAAGAGCATGCAATTTCCAGAGGCTCCAATTCCAAGGCTGCCACCTATGTTGGTATCGTCCATGACGGTAAATTCTACTGGGGCGTCGGCGTAGATGAAGATATTATCAAGAGTTCTATCGCCGCACTGGTGTCCGCGGTGAATAAGCTGGCAGCAGAACAGCATATTACCTCCGGCAGAGAAGAGCGGATCGTGGAGATCATCAGTTTCATCCAGAAGAACTATGTGGATGTGACACTGGATATGCTGGTAGATACTTTCCATCTCTCCAAGCCTTACCTGTCCAAGTACATTAAGGAAAAGGCCGGCATGACCTTCCAGGAGGTCGTTCGGGAAGAGCGCATGAAAAAAGCAAGAATGCTCTTAAAGGAGACCAATCAGACGGTGGAGACCATTGCAGCCAACGTTGGTTACGAGAATGTGGAGCACTTTAACCGCCTATTCAAAAAGGCATATGACATGACTCCGGTACAGTATCGAAAACAGAGCGCGGAATAAAGTACGCCGTGGAACTGCGCCATGCACATTCGTAGACGTACTGCGTCTACTTCATGTACGGCTGTCGCCGTATAAATCCAAAAAGAAAAGCACGTCCTCGTGAGCAAGCTCCCAGGGCGTGTTTTTCTTTTTGGATTTGCATGGCTCGTAGCTTTTAACATAATGACAGGTTTGGAAAACATAAATAAATAGAAAAAACCGTTTTTTTTTATTATGATGAAAACATAGAGCAAGAGAATTCGCAGTCTGGCATTCCGCCGGAGCGTAACGAAAGAAAACATAAATGTAAGAGGCTTACATCGTAAGCAGACAGGAGTAGAAAAATGGAAATGAAAGAGACGATTCTGAAAACTTTCGCAGAAGTATTTGGAGATGCAGAGGGCACCAAGGCTTATTTTGCACCGGGACGTGTGAATCTGATCGGTGAACATACCGACTATAACGGCGGACACGTTTTCCCCTGCGCACTGACCATCGGTACCTATGGTGTGGCAAGAAAGAGAAACGACAATAAGCTGCGTTTCTATTCCATGAATTTCGGACATCTGGGAGTGATCGAATCTTCTCTGGAGGATCTGGTACCCAGCAAGGAAGCAGGCTGGACCAATTATCCCAAGGGAGTGATCTGGGCTTTCGGTGAGAAGGGCATGAAAGTGACTTCCGGTATGGATCTGCTGCTGAACGGTAATATTCCCAACGGTTCCGGACTTTCCTCTTCCGCTTCTGTAGAAGTGCTGACCGGCTATATTCTGAGAGATTTCTTCGGATTTGATGTGACCAATCAGGATCTTGCACTGATCGGACAGTTCTCCGAGAACAAATACAACAAGGTAAACTGCGGTATCATGGACCAGTTTGCCATTGCCATGGGCAAAAAGGATAATGCTATTTTTCTGGACACCGCAACTCTGGAATATGAGTACGCACCGATCCATCTGGAAAATGCGAAGATCGTGATCGCATGCAGTAATAAAAAGAGAGGCCTGGGAGATTCCAAGTACAATGAGCGCCGCAGCGAGTGCGAGACTGCACTGGCAGAACTGCAGCAGGTAGTGAAGATCAAGACTCTGGGTGATCTGGACGAGGAGACTTTCGAGAAGTTCAAAGCTATTATCAAGAGCGATGTCCGCAGAAAGCGCGCAAAGCACGCTGTATATGAGAATCAGAGAACCGTTCGTGCGGTAGAAGCGCTGAAGAACAATGATGTGAAGCTGTTTGGTGAGCTGATGAATGCTTCCCATGTATCTTTGCGGGATGATTATGAGGTAACAGGTATCGAGCTGGATACTCTGGTAGAAGAAGCATGGAAGGTAGACGGTGTTATTGGTTCCCGTATGACAGGTGCCGGTTTCGGCGGATGTACCGTAAGCATTGTAAAGGATGAGGCTATTGACACCTTTATCGATCAGGTAGGCAAGGCATATAAGGAGAAGATCGGTTATGCAGCTGATTTCTATGTAGTAGAGATCGGTGACGGCCCCCAGACCCTGTAAGAAATTAAGATCCGACGAGAATAGAGAGTGCGATGCCGGAGAAATCCGGTATTGCAGAATGGAGAAAAAATGGATATTCAGGTATTAATTCGTAAATTGGTATCCTACGGAGTACAGACAGGACTGGTTCCGGAGGAAGATGTGATCTACACGACCAACCGTTTGTTGGAGCTGTTTGAACTGGATGAACTGGAAGAGCGCGACAATGTGACCATGCGTGAGGATGAACTGGAAGAGGTTCTGAAGGGTATGCTGGATTATGCTTACGAAAAAGGCATTCTCAAGGAGAACAGTGTGGTGTATCGTGACCTTTTCGATACGAAGATCATGGGCATGCTGATGCCCAGACCCAGTGAAGTAATCCGTCATTTCCACGAACTGTACGAGCAGGTATCTCCCGAGGCAGCTACCGACTATTATTACAAATTAAGCAGAGATTCCGACTATATCCGCCGTTATCGTATCTGCAAGGATATGAAATGGGTAGCACCCACCAAATACGGCGATCTGGACATTACTATCAACCTGTCCAAGCCTGAGAAGGATCCCAAGGCTATTGCTGCAGCGAAGCTGGCAAAACAGGCCGGTTATCCGAAATGCCTGCTGTGCCGTGAAAATGAAGGTTATGCAGGCCGTGTGAATCATCCCGCCCGCCAGAACCACCGCATCATTCCGGTGACCATCAATGGCAGCCAGTGGGGATTCCAGTATTCTCCGTATGTATATTATAATGAGCACTGCATCGTATTTAACTCTCAGCATGTGCCTATGAAAATCGAGCATGCGACCTTCTGTAAGCTGTTTGATTTCGTAAAGCAGTTCCCTCATTATTTTGTAGGTTCCAATGCGGATCTGCCCATCGTAGGCGGTTCCATCTTAAGCCACGATCATTTCCAGGGTGGGCATTACGAGTTTGCCATGGCAAAAGCTCCTGTAGAGAGAACCTTCTCTGTAGCCGGTTTCGAGGATGTGGATGCCGGTATCGTGGCATGGCCTATGTCTGTCATCCGTCTCAGCGGTACGGATACTGATCGTATCATTGCACTGGCAGATGTGATCCTGAACAAGTGGAGAGAATATACGGATGAAGAGGCATTTATCTATGCCTACACCGATAACGAGCCTCATAACACCATCACTCCCATTGCCAGAAAGAGAGGAGACAAGTTCGAACTGGATCTGGTGCTGCGTAACAATATCACCACAGAGGAGCATCCGCTGGGAGTCTATCATCCCCATGCAAAGCTGCATCATATCAAAAAAGAGAATATCGGCCTGATCGAGGTTATGGGTCTGGCAGTACTGCCTGCCCGCCTGAAGGGTGAGATGGCGCATCTGAAGGAAGCAATCCTCGCCGGTAAAGACTTAAGAGCTGATGAGGAATTGGCAAAGCATGCAGACTGGGTAGACGAGTTCCGTCCGAAATACGATGCCATCACTGCTGAGAACATCGACGGTATCGTAGAGAAGGAGATCGGTCTGGTATTCATGCAGGTATTGGAAGATGCCGGTGTCTATAAGAGAACCGAGGAAGGACAGAAGGCTTTCGACCGTTTTATTAAATGCTTGTAATAATAGTTCAGCCATAGAATGACAGAACCGGCGATTGGGTGCTTGCACACAAAGCGACGGAGAGCGTGATAACGCGACTTTGCGAATGGCGCGGTCTGAACGTTTGTTGTAAAATGTTTGTTGCGAGGAAAAGGAATTGTGGTGACACAATTCTTCAGACTGTAGACAAAGCTCCTTCCTGTGAGGGAGCTTTGTCTACAGTCTGTTTATTTACCGTTATCTTCTCTTTTCCGAATCATGCCTCTTACTTTTTATAGTACCATCTTCCTGTATAGGGTGTAAGTCGTCACTGATGGTTCGTATAAATAATTTTACGCGTTTTTGCTGTATTTTTTAAGGCGCAAGATTTGTATAATTCCGATAATTGTAGTATACTGTAGGAAAAAATTTTCGTAACACATCAGTTCACCATGTATTACAGAAAAGAGGTTATATTTCAAATGAAAAAGCAAAGCAAAGTAACCAGTCAGTCTGCCATGCTGCAGCAAAACACAAGATCAACCTATCGGATACTGATCATCAGCATCGTTATGCTGATCCTGTTCATCGGATCCAACATGTATCTGAGCCGGATCAATTCCCAGCAGCTGGAAGCTACCATGTATCTGAACCAGTATCGTCTGGGTTCCAAGACGCTGACCGCTGCCGTACAGTCTTACGCAGTCACCGGAGACCAGACCTACTATGACAATTATATGAAGGAATTAAACGAGGACAAAAATCGTGACATTGCCTGGGAAGGTCTTCAGAAAGACGGTCTGACCGACAATGAATGGGCACTGTTAAACCATATTGCTGAAATGTCCAACGGTCTGGTTCCTCTGGAAGAAGAAGCCATGGATAAGGCCGGTTCCGGAGATACACAAGCAGCTATTTCTTATGTATTTGGTGAGGAATATGAATCTACCGTACAGGAGATCACTGCAACCACAGATAATTGTATCAATGATATCCAGGCACGTATGGCTCAGAAGCAAAATACTCTGAATCTGATAATGATCACTACCATGGTGATTTTCATTCTCTGCTTCCTGACCATTGCCCGCAAGATTGTCACCACACTGACCTTTGCAAAACAGGAACTGCTGATTCCCATTGTAAAAGTATCCGAGCAGATGAAAGTACTTGCGCAGGGACATTTTGACAGCCGTCTGGATCTGCCGGAGGATGACAGTGAAGTCGGCATCATGGTGCAGGCCGTTCATTTCATGAACGACAACTTTACCAAGATGATCACCGAGATTTCCGAGATCTTAGGTCAGATGGGTCAGGGCAATTACCGTGTAGAGCCTACGGAAGAATATGTCGGTGACTTTGTACAGATCAAGGATTCCATGGTGAAGATCATTGCCGATATGAAGAAGACACTGTCCACCATTCAGGTCAGCGCACAGGAGATCGATGGTGGTTCCGAGCAGCTGGCACAGGCAGCTACCGATCTGGCAGAAGGCTGTACCGCACAGGCCTCCAAGATTTCCGAAGCATCCCAGATGATCGACGCTATGGCAAAGAGTATTGAAGAAAAAGCCAGAGTTGCACAGGAGACCGCAGATATCTCCAAGCAGTCCGCACAGACGGTTGCTGATGGCAATGCCAAGATGCAGGAACTGAAAGTCGCAATCGGTGAGATCAGTAAATGTTCCGAGGAGATTCGTTCTATCATTCAGGTCATTGAGGATATCGCTTCCCAGACCAACCTCCTGTCACTGAATGCCTCCATCGAGGCTGCCCGTGCCGGAGAAGCAGGCCGCGGATTTGCTGTCGTAGCCGAGCAGGTCAAGAATCTGGCGGAACAGTCCACCGAGGCTGCCGGAGAGACCACAAAGCTGATCGAGAGCACCATCGATGCTGTCAACAAGGGAATCGCCATTGCAGAAGAAACCGAAGCCAGCATGGATCAGGTAATGGAAGAAGCCGAGGCTTCTACCAAGCGTATGGATGATATGGCACAGGCCCTTCAGGCTGAAGTGTCCAGCGTCCAGCAGATCGATGAAAACATCGCTCATGTGGCCGGAATCGTGGACAACAACTCCGCATCTTCTCAGGAGACCGCCGCTGTCAGCGAAGAACAGTCCGCGCAGGTACATACTATGTTACAGCTGATGCATCAGTTCCAGATCTAGTTTTCAGAATGATAAAGCCTGAGTGCTTCTAAAGAAGCCTCAGGCTCAGACTGTAGACAAAGCTCCTTCCTGTGAGGGAGCTTTTCTTGTGTCATGACTGCAAAAATTATGTACTTACAAGCATATAAGAAGTAGTGAAAATGCCGTATTTACGGGACTTTTCACTACTTTTTTGGTATAATGAAAGTATCAAAATAAAGGCGGTGTTTCCTATGATGACACAGAATGCAGATAAGAAAAGAGAACAGATTCAGATGTTCTGCATGGATGACCTTGTTCCGCAGGATCATCTGCTGCGCCTGATTGACCAGGCAATCGACTGGAGTTTTATCTATGATCTTGTGATCGATAAATACAGTGCAGACAATGGCCGCCCCAGCATGGATCCGGTCATGCTCATTAAAATTCCATTCATCCAGTATCTGTACGGCATCCGAAGCATGCGCCAGACAGTAAAAGAAATCGAAGTCAATGTCGCATACCGATGGTTCCTCGGTCTGGAAATGATGGACAAGGTTCCCCATTTCTCTACGTTTGGAAAGAATTATACCAGACGCTTTAATGATCTTTTTTTTTATTTCTTTTCCCGTATCCTGCAGGAATGCTATAAATACAGACTGATTGATCCTTCCGAGGTCTTCGTGGATGCCACCCATGTAAAAGCACGGGCAAACAGCAAAAAGATGCGGAAACGGATTGCAGATGAGGAAGCACTGTTCTTCGAAGAGCAGTTAAAGAAGGAAATCAATGAAGACCGGGAAGCGCATGGGAAAAGCCTCTGAAAAGAAGGAAGATCCCTCCCTCCTGTGGTGGCAGCTCTGATGGAAAAGAAGAAAAAACGGTCAAGGAAAGTACAACGGATCCGGAAAGCGGATGGTTCCGAAAGGGTGAACATAAAAATGTTTTTGCGTATTCCGTGCAGACAGCCTGTGACAAAAACGGATGGATTCTGGGTTATGTGTAAATCCCGGCAATCAGCATGACAGCCGGACATTTAAATCCCTGTATGATAAGATAAAAGACATTGGCATTCAGACACTGGTAGCCGATGCAGGATACAAAACACCAGCGATAGCAAAGTTACTTCTGGATGATGGTATCACACCGCTTCTACCGTATAAACGCCCCATGACCAAAGATGGTTTTTTCAAAAAAGCCGAGTATGTGTATGATGAATATTTTGACTGCTATGTATGCCCGAATGATCAGATGCTGGCTTATCATACGACGAACCGTTCCGGATACCGGTAATACAAGAGCTGCGGAATCGTCTGTGAAGGATGTCTATATCTGAAGCAGTGCACAGAAAGCAGGGATCATGTGAAGGTAGTGATCCGGCATATCTGGGAGCCGTACATGGAAAAGTGTGAGGATATCCGGCATACGATTGGGATGAAGGAAGTGTATGCGCAACGGAAAGAGACCGTAGAGCGCCTCTTCGGAACAGCAAAAGAAAACCACGGATTCCGCTATACACAGATGATAGGAAAAGCCCGGATGGAAATGAAAGTCGGGCTTACGTTTGCCTGCATGAATCTGAAAAAACTGGCAAAGATGATAGCCAGGAAGGGAAAAAGGGGAGCCCAAAAGTGTTTATTATTGATCAAGTACACACTTTTTGAACCGAAAACAAGAAAAACGCTTCTGGAGTGTTGACCAAAAGCGTTTTGTCTACAGTCTGAGGAATTGTGGTGACACAATTCTTTTTTCTTAGTATAATAGTCCCATGAAATTCTTATTAACAGCTATTAATGCAAAATTCATACATTCCAATCCCGCCATATACAGCCTGCGGGCCGGTGCGGGAGAAAAGTTACAGCCCTATGTGGAACTGGCGGAGTTCACCATCAATGAGTCTCTGGAAAGTATTCTGGAGGGGATCTGGAAGCGTCAGCCAAAGGTAATAGGATTTTCCTGTTATATCTGGAACTGGAAGCTGATCCGGGAAATTCTGACGGAACTGCCGAAGATCCTGCCGGATACGGAGATCTGGCTGGGAGGACCGGAGGTTACCTATGACGGTCCGGGGCTTTTAAGAGAGTTCCCTCAGGTTACCGGAATCATGGTGGGAGAAGGAGAAGTCACGTTCCGGGAAGTACTGGAACAATATCTGCGGGAGGCAGAAACGGCCGGACAGTCTGAACAACAACCCGAATCCGACAGCACAGAACATCAGGTAGCAGACCGAAGGGGAACGGTTGCAGGAAAGTCTATGGTAGAACGTTTCGGACAGATTCCGGGATTATGTCTTGCTTCCGGTTATACGGCACCCAGAGACCTGACAGATCTGACTACACTTCCTTTTCTCTATGAGGATATGGAGCCCTTTACGAACCGGATCATCTATTATGAGACCAGCAGAGGATGTCCCTACCGGTGTAGCTATTGTCTGTCCTCCATAGATAAGAAGGTAAGACTACGTGACATAAGTGTCGTAAAGAGAGAACTTCAGTTTTTTCTGGACCAAAACGTGAAACAGGTGAAGTTTATTGACCGTACCTTTAACTGTGACCACAAACATGCCATGGAGATCTGGCGGTATATTTACGAACATGACAATGGCGTCACCAACTTCCATTTCGAGATTTCTGCGGACATTTTGCGCGAAGAAGAGATCGCATTGTTGAACCGCTTCCGTCCGGGACTGGCACAGCTGGAGATCGGGGTGCAGTCTACGAATCCGGAGACAATACGAGCTATTCACCGTGTCATGGATGTGGACAAGCTGGAGAAAATTGTTGCGGCCATTCACAGAGGACAGAATATTCATCAGCATCTGGATCTGATCGCCGGGCTGCCCTATGAGGATTATGAGAGTTTCGGCAGATCCTTCGACCGGGTCTACGGGATGCAGCCGGAGCAGCTGCAGCTGGGTTTCCTGAAAGTATTAAAAGGCTCCGATATGCATGTGCATGCACAGGAATACGGAATCCGTTATCTGGAACAGCCGCCGTATGAAGTGCTGTATACCAACTGGATCAGCTATGGCGAGATCCGGAGACTGAAACGGATCGAAGAAATGGTGGAGCTGTATTACAATAGCGGGCAGTTCACCCATACCCTGCCGGTTCTGGAAAAAGCATTCCCCGGTCCCTTTGCCATGTATGAGGCACTGGCGGATTATTATCAGGAACAGGGATATTTTACCAACAGCCCCGCCAGAGCCTACCGGTATCAGATATTATTGGAGTTCGCAGCGATGAAAGATCCGGCCAATCGTGAGATTTACAGAGAACTTCTGACTTATGATATGTACCTTCGGGAGAATCTGAAGAGCAGGCCTGCGTTTGCGGCAGAGATCACGGAAGAGGAAAAACAGGATATTCGCCGCTTTTATCAGACAGAAGAGCATGAGAGACATTATCTTTCTGCCTATGATCAGTATGACTGGAAACAGTTAAGCCGAATGACACACTTAGAACTGTTTCGATATCCGGAGCCCCATTACGTGTTGTTTGATTATCAGGAGCGGAATCCGCTCAATTATGAAGCCAAGGTACAAGTGATCGGGTATCCGATATTATAAGTACAGGAGGAGCTCGGTTCATAAGAATTGAGGTAGGCAGTCAGAATATATCAGAAGTACTGTGGAAGGATAAGAAAATAGTATGTATGACACTTATGTCAGTATAGATTTGGAGACCACGGGCCTGAATCCCAAGAGAGATCGGATCATAGAGATCGGTGCGATCCGTGTGGAGCAGGGACAGATTGTGGAAGAATTTTCTACGTTTGTGGATCCGGGGCGGAAATTGGAAGAACGGATCACAGAACTGACAGGAATCCGGGACGAAGACCTTGCGGATGCACCTCAGCTGGATGAGGTTTTCCCCCAATTATTGGAATTTATGGGAGAATTACCGTTGCTGGGACACAGAATTTTGTTTGATTATTCTTTTTTGAAAAAAGCGGCAGTGGACCGGAAGATTACTTTTGAGAGATCGGCGGTGGACACTTTGCAGGTCGCCCGGAAATATCTGCCGGAACTGCCTCATCGTAATCTGGGGTATCTGTGTCAGTATTATGAGATCCCGCATCATGCACACCGGGCTCTGGAGGATGCGAAAGCCACGGACCGGTTGTTCCGAAAGCTGGCAGAATTGTTTTATCAGGAGGAAACCGGTGGACAGGCATCGACAGAATCCGTCGAAAAGAAAGCAAACAATAATCTGTTTGAGCCGCAGCCATTACATTTTCAGGTAAAAAGAGATACGCCCGCGACGAAACCGCAAAAAGAGCGGTTATATCGTCTGGCAGAGCAGCATAAGATAACTTTGGAGGTCGATGTGGAAAAGCTTACCCGCAGTGATGCGAGCAGGCTTGCGGATAAGATTCTTGCAAAGTACGGACGATAGAATTACGTAAAGCGGAACGCAGTTCTTCCGCACGGAGGATCAGATCGGCAATTTTGTCATATTCCTCCCGGCCGGCATAGATTTTAGCCAGCGCATAGTAAGTATGGCTGACGTCGGTGCCGATGGAGACGGCATACGCGAGAACCGTTTCCGCATCTTCTGTCAGACCGGATTCCAGAAGCAGATCGGCCCATTGCTGCAGAGTACGTACCAGTACGGTGTAATTCTGATCATACTGGGACAGCGGTGTAATGTTCGCAGTGCCGTATTCCAACTTGAGGTCGGTGTTGGTGAAGCCTGTGAGATTTACGACCGGCTGTGTGGATAGATAGGTCAAAAGCTCCTTATATTCCCGGGCTTTTTCATCCTCCGACAGAGCATTCATGGGAAGTTTTTCCAGAGGAATCTTTACATAATCCAGACCATCAAGGGTTTTTTTGCGGACAGAGTTGGCCCTTTTTTCCCGGTCCCAGAATTCCTGCTCTTTCTTCTCGGTAAGGGCTCGCTGACGACGTGTATTCTGTGCCACAACAAGGATGGTATACACGAAAACAATAAATATGAATAAACTTGCCAAAAACTTTAAACTCATATATAATATCCTTTCAGAGTAAAAGTGATTTTTGAAGCATTTATGGAGGTTTTTACCATGTTTAATATGAATAATAAAAAAGTAAAACAGCGAATCTCCGCAGCTATCATCGTGCTGCTTGTGATTGCTATGATCGTACCTACTATAACATCTATTTTCTACTAATTCAACTGCGGATGGAACAGTAGATGTGCCCGAAGGAAGGGCAGAGGAGTATTATGAATAAATATCGTAAGGGGTTTTACGGCATTCTGTTATTGACTTTGACAATGCTGTTCGGAATGACAGCGCAGGCCAAGACAGATGATACTATTAAGACAGGAATTTATGCCGGGGATGTGGAACTATCCGGAATGACGGCACAGGAAGCAACAGCGGTTATCGAAGAACATATCGAAAGTCTGAAGGATGTGGAGATCACACTGCTTGCGGCAAATGATCACGATGTGACCACCACAGCCGGAGATCTGGGTGTGACCTGGAAAAATCCTGAGCTGGTGCAGGAAGCATTGGAACTGGGGACACATGGAAATGTCATTGAGCGTTACAAGATCCTGATGGATCTGCAGCATGAAAATTACGTATATCCCATTGAACTGGATTTTGACTTACAGGCGATCAACGATCTGCTGACCAGATGCACTAAGTATGATCAGGAAGCCATCAACGTCTCTCTGAAGCGGGACGGCGGTAAATTTACCGTAGTGGAAGGTCAGACCGGATATGTGTTGGATGTGGAGAAATCTATCGATGCGGTATATGACTATCTGACAGAAGAATGGAATCATGAGGCCTGCAGCATTCCTTTGGAGATCGTAGTGGATGAGCCGAAGGGAAGTGCTGAGGAACTGGCACAGGTAACGGATGTATTGGGAAGCTTTACCACATCTTATAAGACATCCGGATCCTCCAGAAGTGCAAATGTGGCGAACGGCTGCAGTCTGATCAACGGAACGACTCTGTATCCGGGAGAAGAATTTTCTACTTATAAGACGGTATCTCCTTTTTCCGTGGCGAACGGCTATTACATGGCGGGTTCTTATGTCAGCGGAAAAGTGGTAGACAGTCTGGGCGGCGGTATCTGCCAGGTATCCACTACCCTGTACAATGCAGTATTACTTGCGGAGCTGGAAGTAACGGAACGTTATAATCATTCCATGATCGTAGGCTATGTGGATCCTTCCGCAGATGCAGCGATCGCGGAGAGCTCCGGCAAAGATTTTAAGTTTGTAAATAATACAGATGCACCGATCTACATAGAAGGCTATACGCATGACAAGCAGATCACGTTTAACATCTATGGCAAGGAGACCAGAGCTGCCGGACATTCGGTACGTTATGAAAGTGAAGTGCTGGAGACGATCACACCCCCTGCGGATCAGATTTATGCGGATGCCGGTCAACCCATCGGTTATATCGTAACAGAGAGTGCGCATATCGGCTATAAGGCAAGACTGTGGAAGATCACGATGGAAAACGGTGTAGAGGTCAGCAGAGAACAGGTCAACAGCAGTACTTATAAGATGGTGCCCCGCAGTGCCACTGTGGGAACCGCTACCTCGGATCCCCAGGCGTATGAAGAGATCATGGCAGCTATCAGTACAGCGAATATTGACCATGTGAAAAATGTGGCAGCAGCGTTAAATGCAAGAGCAGCAGCGGCTGCTGGGCAGACAGAAATCGTAGACGACTAAAGGTGAGACAATGAACAGCGGTAAGGTACCCGTGAACGTCTTGAAACGTTCCGTTCTCAGACAACTGAAGAATAAAAGATCGGAAATAGCAAATAGCGCAGGTCTGGGGGCAGACTGCGCTATTTTTGAGCCTTTTTCGGAGGGGCAGCTGGTGACCTGTGTTCAGGAGGGCGTAGTGGAGCTTTGCTGTGAGAACGATCTGGCGGAAGCGGAAAGAGAAGATCCATCCGTGATGCCTATGCGTCGCTTTTTCCAGAAATGTGCCAACAATCTGGCAACTGCCGGTGCAGAGCCCGTGGCAGCGGAATTGGTGATCTTCCTGCCGGAGAGCGTGGAAGAACCGGAATTGAAAGCACTGATGTCCGAAGCGGAAGGTATTGCCGCAGAGTTAAACATACAGATTATCGGCGGACAGACCAGAGTAAGTTCCGCGGTACGGCAGCCCCTGGCCACGGTGACCGGATATGGCATCCGCAAGACTGGTGCGGTGCAGATGGATGTGCGGAAGAAGCTGGCGGGACAGGATATTATCATTACGAAATGGATCGGCCTGGAAGGCACTGCGGATCTGGCGGCCCGGAACCAGGAAGAACTCCTGACGAGATACCCGGCGTATCTGGTGGAAGAAGCTGCGGCGTTTGATCGGTATTATTCTATTTTGCCGGAGGCCGCTACCGCCGTGAAGTCCGGCGGTTGTACCATGCATGATATTTCCGAAGGCGGTGTATTTGCAGCGCTGTGGGAGATGGCAGAGGGTGCAGGTGTTGGACTGACAATAGATATGAAGAAGCTTCCTCTCAGACAGGAGACAGTGGAGGTATGTGAATTCTGTAATGTAAATCCGTATGAACTCAGATCCGGCGGCAGCCTGATCATTGCAAGTCCGGAGGGAACCGCAGTGGTGGAGGCACTGGCGGCAGAGGGAATTCCGGCAGTGATCGTAGGAAGATTTACAGACAGTAATGAACGACTGATCCTGAATGAGGACGAGATCCGCTACATGGATCGTCCTCAGAGAGATGAGATTTATAAAAGCGTGTAAAATTCTGAATCCACCCCTTATGTAAGGGAAAATGCAATATAAAAGTTATAAAGGAGATAGAGGCATGAGAGAAGAATTATTAGCGATCATAGAGAAGAACAGCAGGATCGATCTGAAGGAACTGGCAGTGATCCTGGGAGTGGAAGAGATCGATGTGGTAAATGAACTGGCAGCACTGGAAGCAGAAGGGATCATCTGCGGTTATCATACCCTGATCAACTGGGAGAAGACAGACATTGAAAAAGTAAGCGCTCTGATCGAGGTACGTGTAACTCCCCAGAGAGGACAGGGGTTTGACAGCATTGCCGAGCGTATCTACAAATATCCTGAAGTACGCAGTGTGTATCTGATGTCCGGAGCGTATGATCTGATGGTCATTCTGGAGGGTAAGACCCTGCGGGAGGTATCTAATTTTGTATCTGACAAGCTGTCCACACTGGATTCCGTGCTGAGTACAGCAACGCATTTTATCCTGAAGAAATACAAGGATCACGGAACCGCATTTGCTGTAAAAAAAGAAGATGAAAGAGAGATGATCACCCCATGAGAAATCCATTAGCTGATAAAGTAGTGGATATCAAACCATCGGGTATCCGCAAATTTTTTGATATTGTAAGTGAGATGCAGGATGCAATCTCTCTCGGTGTGGGAGAACCGGACTTCGACACTCCCTGGCACATCCGGGATGAGGGCATCTATTCCCTGGAAAAGGGAAGAACCTTTTACACCTCCAATGCAGGTCTGAAGGATCTGCGTCAGGAGATCTGCAACACGATCCAGAGAAAACAGGGTGTAACCTATGACTGGCAGCACGAAGTGCTGGTAACGGTCGGTGGTTCCGAGGCTATCGACATCGGACTGCGTGCCATGTGTAATCCGGGAGACGAAGTGCTGATCCCCCAGCCCAGTTATGTATCCTATGAGCCCTGTGCGGTCCTGGCAGGAGCAACGCCGGTGATCATTGATCTGAAGGCGGAGAATGAATTCCGCCTGACTGCAGAGGAACTGGAAGCAGCGATCACGGACAAGACAAAAGTGTTGATCCTTCCTTTCCCGAACAACCCTACCGGTGCCATCATGGAGAAGTCTGATCTGGAAGCCATTGCGAAAGTTATCGAAGAACATGACATTTTTGTTATGTCTGACGAGATCTATTCTGAGCTTACTTATAAAGAGAAGCATGTGTCCATCGTCAGCCTGCCCGGCATGAAGGAGCGTACCATTTACATTAACGGTTTCTCCAAGGCTTATGCCATGACCGGTTGGAGACTGGGCTATTGCTGCGGACCGGCTGCTATCATCCAGCAGATGACGAAGATCCATCAGTTTGCCATTATGTGTGCACCTACCACCAGCCAGTATGCGGCAGTGGAAGCACTGAAAAACGGAGATCCCGACATCGAGGAAATGCGCACGGCCTATAATCAGAGAAGACGTTTTCTGATGAATGCGTTTCGTGAAATGGGACTGGAATGCTTTGAGCCTTACGGCGCATTCTATGTATTCCCCTGCATCAAGGAATTCGGCATGACCAGTGAAGAATTTGCCACCCGTTTCCTGGAGGAGGAAAAAGTAGCTGCTGTACCCGGGACCGCATTCGGTGACAGTGGCGAGGGGTATCTTAGAATCTCCTATGCGTACTCCCTGGAGAAGCTGAAGATTGCCATCGGCAGACTGGGACATTTTGTAGAGAAATTAAGAGCAGAACAAAATAATAAATAAAGCATTTGTAACTATTCAGAGCCATGCAAAACTGCGTTCTGCGAATGCTTGCATTCAGGCAGATAAGCAGTTTTATATGGCGAAGTAACCACCATGAGCAAATAACATGCAAGCATGTTATTCAGGAAAGCTACGAAGTAGCGGTTTTGCGAATGGGGTTCTGAATAGTTACAAGCATTTTCAGTAACTATTCGGAATCACAGGCAGAGAAGTGGTTCTGGATAGTTACTATGTTGTAAAGGAAAAATTATGCATATTATATTACACCAGCCGGAGATTCCGGCAAACACCGGAAATATCGGAAGAACCTGTGTGGCTACCGGCACCAGCCTGCATCTGATCGAACCGTTAGGCTTCCGTTTAAATGAAAAAGAGATCAAAAGAGCCGGTATGGACTACTGGCAGCATCTGGATGTCACCAGGTATATTAATTTTCAGGAGTTCCGGGAAATGCATCCCGGAGCGAAGATCTGGATGGCAACCACGAAAGCACACCAGACCTACACCGATGTGAAATTCGAACCGGACGACTATATCATGTTTGGCAAGGAGAGCGCCGGAATCCCGGAAGAGATCCTGGTAGAGCATGAAGAGACCTGCATCCGTATCCCTATGCTTCCCGAGATCCGTTCCCTGAATCTGTCCAATTCCGTAGCCATCGTGCTCTACGAGGCACTGAGACAGCAGGGATTCGAGAGCATGCAGAGGGATGGAGAACTGCACAGACTGCACTGGAAAGAATAACACTGATAGTTACAGGTCGGTAATATAATCGTCCAGCTGTGATACATTACATAAGTTGTAACAATAGACCTGACCGATTTTATTATGATCACATAGAAAAATATGTTTGCGGCTTTGTTGCAGCATGACCTGACGAATGTAAGTCTCTTCCCGGGATGCATCGGTGATCTGACCGCTTTCCGATACTCCACGGCTTGAGAAAAACATAATATCAGCATTAAAATTCCGCACAAAATCAGCGGCAAAGTCTCCTACATACGCCGAGGAATTATGAAGAAGCAGTCCTCCCGTACAGTAAATTCTATGGCTCAGGGAATTCAATTCCTGGGCTGTTTTCAGACCATTTGTAATAATGGTCAGATTCTGATAATTTTCAAAATATTTAATCAGATATTGTGCAGTCGAAGAAGCATCGAGAAAAATTGTCTGGCCTTCCACGATATGGTGGGAGGCTTTTTCGCTGATGATTCTTTTGGCATCCGTATTCTGACGCTCTCGTAGATATAAGGGCAGTTCCTGATTGGCACCATCCAAAAGAATGGCTCCACCATGGAGACGTTTTACAAGTCCCTTTCGCTCCAGTTCTGAGAGATCTCTGCGCATGGTTGCTTCGCTCACAAACAGGCGCTTCGCAAGAACATTTACCGGTGCAGTCTTTTTTTCTCTTAAATATTCCATTATTTTTTCGAAACGTTCTACTTCTAACATATGTTTACTCCTGATTGAAAATGATTGAATATGTATGAACTATGCTCTGTTATGCAAGGTGGCCGCCACCGGTTGCATTCACAAAGGAGAAAGATATACTAAGAGTAAAGATACAGAACTTCGGAAAATAAGCTATATAAAGAATCTGTATCTTAGTAATACTATATGGTATACCAACGGAAAATTCAATACATATTTATGAGCGAATTTGTTCATTTTGAAAAACGAAAGGAAAAGGAACAGAGAAATGCAGGATAAAATGGAAGAAAAAATAATGATTGCACCGTCTATCATGTGTATATCGGAATGGCACGATACGAAGAATATTTTCCGACAATTAAAGGAAAATGGAATTGCGATGATACATGCTGATGTAATGGATGGAAAATTTGTTCCGAATCTGATGCTCGGAACAGAGAGTATCAAACATTTAAGAGAGGTAACGGATATTCCCCTGGATATTCATATGATGGTCGAAAAACCTGAAGAAAAACTGGATTGGTTTGATATTCAGCCCGGTGAATATGTGTCTGTTCACGCAGAAAGCACAAGACATTTGCAGAGAACACTGGCAAAGATCGCAGATTATGGGGCACATCCCATGGTTGCGCTGAATCCCGCTACTCCGCTCTGCATGTTGGAGGATGTGCTGGATGATGTATCCGGCGTATTGCTGATGACGGTTAATCCCGGTTTCGCCGGTCAGAAGTTGGTTCCGCAGACGCTGGGGAAAATAACCCGTCTGAGAGAACTGCTGGATAAAACCGGACACGAAGAAGTGTTTATAGAAGTGGATGGAAATGTAAGTTTTGAAAATGCACCTAAAATGTACCACGCGGGTGCAAGAGCTTTTGTATGCGGCACTTCCAGTATTTTTGGGAAAAATGGATCTATCGAGGAAAATATAGCAAAATTTAAAAAAAGTATGGAGGAATAAAGATATGATTTGTGAAACATTTGATATTAAGAATGAAAATTCACAGGAATATGCAAGACTGAATACTTACTTAATCAGTCATTCTGATTCTATTAAAACGGAGACACGCCCGTTGATTATTTTGTGTCCGGGAGGAGGCTATTGGTTTACTTCGGAACGGGAGGGAGAAATGCTTGCATTGCAATTTGTGGCAGCAGGATTTCATGCAGCTATCTTGTGGTATTCTGTGAAACCGGCTACTTTTCCTACCGCACTGCTGGAACTTGCCAAAAGTGTAGAACTGGTTCGGAAACATGCGAAGGAATGGTATGTAGATCCAGATAAGATTGTTGTAGAAGGATGCTCTGCGGGTGGACATCTGGCGGCAAGTTATGGTGTATTTTGGCATGAGGATTTTGTAAGTAACAAACTACAGGTATCAAAGGATATTTTAAAACCCAACGGAATGATTCTTTCTTATCCGGTAATTACTTCCGGTGAATTTGCACATCGTGGTTCTTTTAATAATTTGTTGAGAGATCAATATACAGAAGAAATGTTGGAAAAGACATCTTTGGAAAAACAGGTAAATGAATATGTCCCGCGTGCTTTTATTTGGCATACCTATGAGGACACGGTGGTGCCGGTGGAGAATTCGCTGCTATTTGCCACAGAGCTTCGCAGACATCATATACCGGTAGAATTCCATCTTTTTGAAAGGGGATGTCATGGACTTTCTCTGGCAAATGAGTTGACGGATAATCCTCAGGGAGAGCGGATACAAAGAGAGTGTGAATGCTGGATAACAATGGCAATTGCATGGATGCATAACTTATAAAAGCTAAAAGGAGAAGAGCCATGAGTGAGACAAAAAATATTAAGAAAATGAAAGCTGTCAGATTACATGCCATCGGAGATCTCAGATGCGATGAAATGGAAGTACCTGTGCCGAAGGGAGAAGAACTTTTAATCAAAGTGGGCGCCTGCGGTGTATGCGGTTCCGATTATCCAAGAACCTATGAGCATGGTACCAGCAGCGGAATTTATCCGTTGACCATAGGCCATGAGTTCGCAGGAGAGGTTGTCGCAGCGGGATCTAAAGAGAATGAAGCACTGATTGGAACCAAAGCTGCAATTTATCCGTTGATCCCCTGTCGGAAATGTGATCCCTGCGTGACGGGAAACTATGCTATGTGTGAGCATTATGATTATCTGGGATCCAGAAGAGACGGTGGATTTGCAGAATATTGTCTGCTTCCGTCCAAATGGCAGCTGATCGTAGCAAAGAATGCATCCATGGAAGAACTGGCTATGACAGAACCGGCTTGTGTTGCACAGCATGCAGTACGAAGAGCAGATGTACAGGCAGGTCAATATGTGGTCATCTTTGGAGCAGGACCAATCGGCATTATGGCTGCCCGCTGGGTGAAGTTATTTGGAGCGACACCTTTATTGGTGGATATTGCACAGGATAAAGTAGAATTTGCCATAGAAAAAGGACTGGATGCCATCAATTCCCGGACAACCAATGTATCGGAAGAAATTCGCAACAGAAATCATGGAAAACTGGCAGATGCAGCCATTGAGGGAACCGGAGCAGGCGTGGTATTGAGCAGTTGTGTGGAATGCATCAGAGCAAAAGGAACCATTTCTCTGTTAGGCAATCCCTCCGGAGATGCTACCCTTCCACTGGCAATTCACAGCCAGATGCTGCGTAAGGAACTGGCCATCCACGGAGTATGGAATTCCAGTCGTGCGCCGTTCCCCGTGAATGAATGGACGTATACCGTACAAATGCTGGATGAAGGAAAATTCCAGGTAAAGGATCTTATTACGGGAAGATATTCCCTGGATGAACTTCCGGGTGTAATTGATGAGATCCATAACGGCAAACATCATGAAGTAAAAACCATGTGTACCTGTATGCCAAAGGAATAAAGCCCAATAGGAGATCATGTATGAGAACAGTTTCAAAGACAGTGATTGGCGTGGATTTTGGAACCCAGTCTGCCAGGGCAGTGCTGGTAAATGCAGAGAACGGCGAAATTATATATTCCTGTCGGAAAGAATATCCCTATAACAGTACACCGGTACCAGCAATTGACTGTGCGGAAAATCTTCCCTGTGCAACGGATTATGAAATGACTTTATATGAGTTACTGCGTAACGTAATACCGGAAGAATATCGGAAAACGGTAGCGGGGATCTGTATCGATGCCACTTCTCTGACAATGGTATTGCTGGCAGAGGATGGCCGGGCACTGTCGGAGCTGGATGGATGGTCGGAAGCAGCCCATGCCAGAGTGAAACTGTGGAAGTATCACCGGGCGCAGGAGAAAGCAGACGAGGCACTGAATCTGGCAAGCAATCTGCAGGAACCTTTTTTAGGGAGAACCGGAGGAAGTATTTCCTGTGAATGGATGCTTCCGAAACTGCTGGAGGTGCGGGATGAGGCACCGGAGATTTATTCCAAAATAGATCTTGCAATGGATTTGTGTGAATTTCTCACCTTCCGGCTTACGGGGCAGTTGGTAAGAAGTATTGGATCTCTGAGTTATAAATGTTTATGGGCAGAGGATCTAAGCTTTCCCGAGCGAACTTTTCTGAATGGACTTCGCGCAGGATTTTATGAAGAATACTGTCATTTTCTCCGAGGTGATGTTCGTAAGCCGGGAGAATGCGCAGGAATGCTTCGATCGGAATTAACTAAAAGATGGGGACTGCCGGAGCAGATTCCGGTAGCAACGGGTATGTTGGATGGGCATACTTCCCTGGCTACAATGGGCGCCTTCGAACCGGGAGATGCTGCATTGATTGTAGGAACATCCAATGTGTGTACGGTGCAGGATCGAAAATTGCAGGAGTTAAAGGATGTATGTGGCGTTGCACAGGAGGGGATGGTAACCGGAAGCTGTGGCATTGACACCGGTCAGAGCAGTACCGGCAATATGCTGGGGTGGTTTGTGGAGCATATGGCGGGCTGGCAGATACACCGTGAGGCAGAAGAACGGAAGATTTCTCCTCATCAGGTTCTTGCTGAACGAATCCAAAAACCCTGGGAGAATAAAGTAATAGCGGTTGACTGGTGGAGCGGCAGCAGAAATGCCCCTTGTGATCTGACACTGCGTGGAAGCATGTCCGGTCTCGAAATGGATACCAAAACAGAGGATATCTATCTGGCGTTATTACAGGCGATTGCCTGCGGAACCGGAACTATTTTGGAAAGTCTCTCCGGACAGGGTGTAGAAATCGGAAGAGTATTGGCAACGGGTGGTATTACAGAGAAAAATCCTCTTCTGATGCAGGAATATGCCAATCTGTTGCGTCGGGATGTCCTAGTGGCGAAGACAGCAGAAGGCCCGGCGCTAGGAGCGGCAATGTTCGCAGCAATGGCAGCCGGAATTTACACAAATATTCAGGAAACTTATGATCATATGGGCATTCATGATTTTACGGTCTATAAGCCGGATGAGATACATCGGGCAGCTTATGAAGAACTATACAGAAAAAATAAACATCTAAGAAATATGCTCAGAGGAGTCTCGGCAGAAGGGCTAAATCTCGAGGTGAATTCATGAAAATTTATCTGGTAAGACATGGGCAGACGGACTGGAATTATCAGAAGAAAATACAGGGACAGCAGGATGTGGATATCAATGAGCAGGGCATCCGGCAGGCAGAAAAACTGGCGGAGATATTGAAAAATGTCCCCTTTGAATATGCAGTTTGTTCTCCGCTGACCCGTGCCCACCATACTGCGGAAATTTTGTTAAAATATCATTCCGTTCCTTTGTCCTATGATGAACGTCTGAAAGAAATCTATTTGGGAAAATGGGAAGGAAAAACGCATAAAGAAGTAATGACGCAGGAGAAGAATCCGGTATGGCAGTATTTTCACTGTCCGGAAAATTATCATCCGGATGGAGATATGGAATCCCTGGAGAAATTGTACCGAAGAGGGGAAGCGTTTGTAAGAGAAGTGCTGTTTCCGTTGGAGGATCATTACGAAACAATTCTGGTAGTGGCTCACGGTGGATTGATTCGGACCATTTTGAATCCGATTGTGGGATATTCTGTTCATGATTTTTGGAAACTGCCGCTGGAGAATTGTTCTACCGAGATCCTGGAATGTAAAGACAGGCAACTGACTTTATCGAAAAAAACAGAAGAAATTGCGTAAAAATCACCATGTGGCATATGTTGACATCTTCTTTACATGTCGGTATACTAATACTAATAAGTTAAAACAAGTTGACAGTGTAAGGAGGTGGAGAAGTGGCATTATATCATAAGATTGCAGAATTTATCATGGAAAAGATCAAGACGGAAGAATGGAAGAAGGGACAGTTGATTCCGTCCGAAAAGGAGTTTTGTGAGCAGTTTCAGGTAAGCAGACCTACGGTGAGGGCAGCAATTGCCTATCTTGCCAATCAGGGATATCTGGTGACGGTCAAGGGTAAGGGTACATTTGTGTCGAAACCAAAGATTGTGGAGGATCCCACGGTATTTTTGGAGAGCTTCAGCAAGGAAATGGCAACAAAGGGTATCTCTGTGCAGACGGAAGTATTAGAACAGCGGATGATTGCGGCAGATGAAGAAGTGGCTTCCAAACTGAAGGTACCGTGTGGGGATGAGGTCATCAAGATTGTGAGACTTCGTTATGTGAAAGATTCCTTTCATGAAGGACCGATTGTGTATAATATCTCTTATTTTCCGAAGAAGTTTTCATTTCTGTTGAAATGCAATTTTGAGGAAGAATCCCTGACGGGAGCATTGACACGGAATCATGTGGAACGCCATCATCTGGAAAAGAATATTGATGCGGTTCTCTTAGAGGGGAAAATTGCCAGGATTCTGGGAGTAGAAGAAAAAAGCCTGGGGATCCTGATCAGCGCGGTGTGCCAAGAAGCAGATCGAAAACATGTAATGGAGTACACACTCAGTTATTATCCCTCGAAACGTAATAAGTTCGTATTAAAGATCAACGTGTAATTACCGAACAAAAAGAAATGAAGAATACCATGCCTGAAAAGGTGTGGTATTTTTTTACCTGATTTTTGCTCATTTTTTTCCATATAACTATATTATTACAACATGTAATGATAAATGTAAAAAAATGAACAATATAAACAACATGTATTGACATGTATATAGGAAAAATATATAATAATAGCATACATAAGAGCTCAACTTGTAATCACATGTGAATAAACGAAAAATTGATATTGGAGGATAAGTTATGAAGATGAAGAGAATCATGGCACTAGTGATGACATCAGCAATGGTCATGGGAACCCTTGCCGGATGTGGCGCAAGCACAGACACGACAGATACCACGCAGTCACAGAGTGAAAATAACAGCACGGCTGCAGCGGCAACTACGGAAACCGCTTCCGAAGAAAAAGAGTGGTACGGAACCGAGGATGGCAAGACAGTTACTTTACAGTTCTGGGGAGGTATCCAGCCGGAATACGGATACGATGAAGTCGTTGAGAACTTTAATAAGGAATATGCAGATAAGGGTGTACAGGTGGAATATAACCGTTATGTCAACAATTCAGACGGAAACCTTCAGCTGGAGACCTATCTGATGGCAGGTGAAGACGGTGGCGTTGATGTATTTATCGGTTACGGAAGCAAAAACTCCCTGGCAACCCGAGCAGATGGTGGCCTGTTATATGATTACAGTGATTATCTGGATTCCATCGGATTTGATATTGGTAAGGAGTTAGGTGAGAACACCAAGGCAAATTATGTGTTTGATAACGGCGAAGTCTGGGGTCTTCCTACCAAATTTGATAACAATGCCTATCTGATGGTTAATAAAGACATGTTTGATGAGGCGGGAATTGCTCTTCCTTATGACGGATGGACTTATGCGGAATTCAGAGATGTAGTGAAAAAACTGACTCACGGTGAAGGTCAGGATAAAGTATACGGTATCTGCTGGGGCTTTAATTTTACCAAAGCTGCACAGCTTGACTATATCAATTCTGTTCTGGGAGCAAATGATACTTTTGCGGATGATACGATGAAGACCTTGAACTGGGATAACCAGGTATATGTAGATGGATTCAACCTCATTAAGGATATTTGCGATGAAGGATGCGCACCGACTATGGAAGACGATATCGCGGATGCCCTGACAGTGCAGTCCACTTTCCTGGAAGGAAAATGCGCTATGTTTGGTATTTTCTCCCAGCTGAGACTGGCAATGGATACCGAGACGTATCCTCATGATTTTACCACTGCATTAATTCCTTTCCCTGTTCCCAGTGAGGATTACGCAGAATTCTATACACAGGATCAGGCAAACTACTCTGGCGACTTTATATGTATTTCCGCAAGCACCCCTTATAAGGAGGCTGCATGTGAGTTCACACGATGGTATATCCAGGGCGGTATGACCCCGCTGATCAAAGCAGCCCGTTATCCACTGTGGTTAGGAACCGATATGGATGCGATTCTGGATTATGTTGAGCAGTCAGCAGGAGATTCTGTGGACATTGAGTCCCTAAAACATCTGTTCAGCACCGACCGTTCTTCTTATGTGAAGAGGAGTTATGTAAATGATAAGGGAGGAGAACTTTCTACAATCCTTCATGAGGAGTGGGAAGACTTCATGTATGGTGTGACACCTACTGCCGAAGAAGCATTAAAGAAAGCAACAGAGAGAGGAAATGCTCTTCTGGCAGAATAACCGATAGCAGATGTATGCCGGCTATATTACAGGGATGCTGCTGGTAACACTGCGGCATCCCTGTTTTGATAACCGGTGTAAACAATATTTTAAGTAGAAAGAGGTATCTGCTATGTGGAAAACAAAAGCAATCAATAGAGAACTTCCGCCAGGAGCAGGAAAGCAGAGAAGACAGAGAAGAGAAGAGGGAATGGCAATGCTGTTTCTTCTGCCAAGTCTCCTGGGTCTGGTACTTTTAAGTCTGATTCCCATGCTGATTTCCCTGTATATTTCTCTGACAGACTGGGTGTATACAGATGGACTTGGCAACTGGAATTTCGTAGGATTTCAAAACTTTATTAATCTGTGGAAAGACAGCTGGTTCCAGAAATCCCTTTGGAATACTGTAATCTTTACCATTGTCACGGTGCCGTTGACCATTATTCTGGCACTGGTTATTGCAGCGCTGATTGATAATTTCTGCGCTGACAGAACCGCAGGTGTGGTGCGAATTGCCCTTTATATGCCGCATATCTGTAACATCGTAGCAACATCTACCATTTGGAAAACGATGTATTCCACCTATGGTCCTTTTACAAATCTGATGCGGGCACTAGGCTGGAGCGATCCGCCAAGGTTCCTGGTAAGTTATACCTGGGCACTGCCGGCGATCATGCTGGTTGTTATCTGGGCGAAGATTGGATATTCCGTATTTTTGTATGGGGCAGCCATGCAGTCACTGCCTTCCGATCTGTACGAATGTGCATCTCTGGATGGAGCAAACGGATTCCAGAAGTTCCGGAAACTGACGATTCCACTTCTGGCAAATACTACTTTTTTTATCACTATTACAAGTATTATCAGCAGCTTCCAGGTATTCGGTTATATCAATGTCATGACCGGAGGCGGACCGAAGGATTCCACCTACGTGCTGGTATATTATATTTATAAACTGGCGTTTGACTATCACAAGACAGGGTATGGTTCTGCAGTGGCAGTTGTCCTTTTCCTGATCTTACTGATTATTACCATTATTCAATATGTTCATAATAATAAACAAGATTAAGGAGGCGGGAAAATGGCAAATACAAAAGTTGTAGGAAGTAACACTCCGAAAAAGAGATTTTTCCGATTTCTTATGGTGATTTTGATTATCGGACTCTGCCTGCTGATGCTTTCTCCTTTTATCTGGATGATTGGAGCATCTCTCAAAAAAGAAGCCGATGTTATGAAACAGGGAGTTGGATTATTCCCCACCTATTGGTATCCCCAGAACTATTTACGAGTACTTGGGTTTGCGGGAAAGACAAATTATCATTTTTTACAGGGTTACTGGAATTCTATCAAGGTAGCTGCCATCTCTGCAGCGGTGGCGGGAGTCAGCAGCTGCCTGGCAGGTTACGCCTTCGCAAAACTGAAATTCCGAGGCTCTAATGTGCTGTTTTTATTGTATTTGTCCCAGATGATGATTCCCTCTCAGTTAACATTGATTCCGAGGTTTGTAATTTTCTCAGCGGTTGGTCTGGTGAATACGCACTGGGCGCTGATTTTACCCAAAGTCGTGGCAGTAAGCGCTACTTTTATGATGCGTCAGGCATTCTTAGGAACATCTGAGGAGTTGCGGGAAGCTGCTAAAATTGATGGTGCCGGGGAATTTCGTATTTTCTATCAGATAATGGTACCCATTATAATTCCCACCATTGCAGCGGTATGTACCACACAGTTTGTAAGTTCCTGGAACAGTTACATGGATCCCCTGATCTTTATCAATAAATCGGTGCTTTATACCCTGCCCCTGGTGCTGGATAACTTCGTAAGCATGGAAGCAACGCAGTACGGACTGATGATGGCAGCCTGCTGTCTGGCGACGGTTCCTGTATTCATTGTGTTCCTGTGCGGACAAAAATTCTTTATTAAAGGTCTTACCGTAGGTGCGGTAAAGGGTTAAGGCATGAAACGAAAAACAAAGGGCTATATTGTAGCAGTCATCAGTATTTTATTTTCAGTATTCCTCATTGTCCTAGCGCTTGCTCTGAGCAATCTGGCAAAGGGCGATACCAGAGAGCGGTCACAGGATACGGCAGACTACCGGAAGTGGTCAGTGCCGGAAAAATATACCCATTTTCTGATTTTTCCGGAGGAAATTCCGGCAGAAGCAGAAGAAGTGGAGTATTACTACCAGTATGAAAGTGGATGGGACAGACCTATGAGCCAGATTTATCTTTCCTACCGGTTGAATGAGAATGCTTATGCGACAGAACAGGAGAGACTTTCTTCTCTTAACTATACGGATCGTACCGGAGAGAACAGGTCTGTGGAATATGACACGACATCTTTCGGGTATCCTGCTTATGTCACCATTGCCGGATATGATTTCTGCTATGAGTACGCGTTGTTGAATGAAAAGGAACACACGATTGTATACATCTACGCCATGAACACCGTGTCAGATGATTTACAATTTAACGATGAATTTTTACCAAATTATTACATGGAGAATTTTGATGACCTAGCATATCAGGGAAAAGATCATTTTACCATATATGGAGGATATGACGAATGAATCTTCGATTTGAGAAAAAACACTATGACGTGATCGTCGTAGGTGGCGGAATGGCAGGCTTATGTGCTGCCATTGCCGCAGCGAGACAGGGCGTACATACGGCACTCATTCAGGCACGTCCCGTACTGGGAGGGAATGCTTCCAGCGAAATCCGTATCCATATTTCCGGTGCGGACCAGTCATTAAAACAGCCGGATTATGCAGAGGGTGGCCTGCTCTATGAGCTGATGTTGGAAAATAAGAAAAACAACGAACAGTTCAGCTATTCCGTGTGGGATATGGTGCTGTTTGAAAAAGCAAAGGAAGAAAAGAATCTGGAAGTCTTTTTTAACACAGTCATGTATGACTGTGAAACGAAGGATGATAGAATTGTTTCCATTTACTGTGTACAGGAAACCACGGAGATGCGCTATCAGTTATATGCACCGGTTTTCGTAGATGCTACGGGAAACGGGACACTGGGATATTATGCAGGAGCTGAATACAGAAAGGGAAGCGAACCACAATCTGAGTTTGGAGAATTGCATGCCCCCCAGCAGCCCAACAACTACCGCATGGGAAATTCCATTTTATTAAAAGCAAAGGATATGGGACATCCGGTGAAATTTACGCCGCCATCTTTTGCTAAAAAACTGACGGAAGAGCAGCTAGCGAAACGTATCCACTGCGTTCAGATGAGAGATACCATCAATTGTGATGATTCGCCCAACCCGGAGGAGTATAAGCGGACCTCCATGACCAGCAGTGCCTGTGTGGATTATGGTTACTGGTGGTTGGAGCTTTGTGGCGATGGAGAGGATATTATTACAGAGTATGAGGCGATTCGTGATGACCTCATTGCCTATGCTTACGGTATCTGGGATCATATTAAAAACAATAAGGAAGGAATCCACGAACACCATGCAGAAAATTATGCGCTGGAATGGGTGGGAGCACTGCCCGGTGTGAGAGAAAGCCGTCGTCTGGTGGGAGATTATCTGCTGTCAGAAACGGATATTCTGGAGCATAAAATTTTCGAAGATGCAGTCTGTTACGGCGGATGGTGTGTGGATCTTCATGCGCCGCACGGACTATTGGATTTCAACCTGCTTCCTTCTGACTGTAATTTTTATGACGGCGTATACACGATCCCTTATCGCTCTTACTATTCGAAAAATATTAAGAACCTGTACATGGCGGGAAGAGATATCAGTACCACCAGACTGGGACTGGCAAGCACCAGAATCATCGGATGCTGCGCCATTGGAGGTGAGGCAGTGGGGATTGCTGCTGCTCTGTGTAATAAATATGCCTGCGATCCGAGGGAGCTGGCACCTCATGTAAAGGAATTACAGCAGCTCATCCTGAAAGAGGATGGTTTTCTGCCGGGCTTTAAGAATGAGGATGAAAAAGATCTGGCACTTAAGGCAAAAATCACCGCTTCTTCCTGGGAGCAGGGAGGCGAGCCGGAGAAGGTGGCGAACGGCATCTCCAGAAAGCTTGGAGAGGAACAGAATGGATGGGTTACGAAGCCCGGAGAGTGTCTTATCATGAAATGGGACGAGACGAAAGAAATCCGGGAAATCCGACTGACTTTTGAATCCAACTTTGCATATCCAATCCGCGTGACTATGGCACCTTTACGTCAGGCACAGCAGCGAAACGGTGTACCTGAGGAGTTGGTAAAAGATGTAAAAATCGAACTGTACCGGGAAGGCAAAAAGACGGGAGAAGCATTTGTAAAGGATAATTACCAGCGCCTGTGCAGTGTGGGAATCGGTGATGTCCCGGCAGACGAGATTCGTGTGATCCCGGAATCCACCAATGGAGCGGAACAGGCTGTCATTCATGAAATCCGTGTGTATGCAAAATAATATTTTTTACCTGTGATGCAAAGTCGGCAGGTCATAGAAAGGCAGGGGTATTATTATGAGAATATCGACATCAACAGGAACTTGTGGCAGTGTTTTTTGGACACAGAAAATGTATTATTCCTGCGAGCAGGCAATTGAATCTATTGCAAAGGCAGGTTTTGACGCCATTGATTTATGCTTTGTAGCATACGGAAGAAAGGGACTTCCCATGGATGCTCCTGACTGGAGAGACTGGGTAAAGCGGCAGAAGGAAAATTGTGATAAGCATAATCTTCCTGTGACCCAGGCACATGCGCATTATTATAGTGTGGCAGAAAGCATGAAATTTACAGCGCTGGACTGGGAAGACAATATCGGCAGGATCAAGAGAGATATTGAGGCAGCAGGTATGTGTCAGGTGCCCTGGCTAGTCATTCATCCGGATTCCGTCAATGATGAAGCGGGATATTCCAGGAAAAAATCTCTGGCAAGTGAGACGGAGCGTTTTAAGCGCTTCGGCGAACTTGCGGCGAAATATGGAACCGGAATTGCCATCGAGAACATGGTAGACCATCTGGGTATTGGATATGGCAGACGTTTTGGATGTAATGCTGAAGACCTGTTGGAGCTTCTGGATAAGTTAAATGCGGATGACATATTCGGTATCTGCTGGGATACCGGACATGCAAATCTGGCACAGGTCAACCAGCCAGCAGCGATCCAACAGATAGGCAGCCGTTTAAAGGCATTACATATCAACGACAACCGTGGTGAGAAGGATGATCATTTGCTGCCTTATCTGGGATATGTAGAGTGGACACCTCTGCTGAAGAGCCTGGCAGATGTGAATTACCAGGGAGATTTCACCTACGAAATTCACAATTTCACAGGTGGAATGAGCCCGGAGATTCATCAGCAGGGCGTGGAGTTCTCTGTACTGGTAGCGAGACAGATGGTCAGTGAAATCGAAAAAGGAATGAAAGAAAAATAAAATGGAAACAGGCAAAATGCGACTTTGCGGACAACAGGCAGTTTGGAACTATGAGGAAGAAAACGGGATCCTTACCATCCAAGGTGTGGGAGCCATGGAGGATTATACAGAACCGGAACAGGTGCCCTGGAATTCTCTCATGCAGGAAATAAAAGTCGTGGTGATCCGGGATGGAATTACCACAGTGGGAGATTATGCCTTTGCCGGTTGCAGCAATCTGCAGGAGGTTACCCTGCCGGGCTCTGTGGAGATCGTGGGTGTATTCAGCTTTAAGGGTTGTACAGGACTGAGGGAAATTGTCATTCCGGAAGGTGTCAGGGTGCTGGCATCCAAGGCATTTCAGTTCTGCAGTGCATTAAAAAAAGTTTATCTGCCGTCTACTCTTATAGACGTGGATATGCGGGCGTTCGGAAAATGCGAATCTCTGGAGGAAGTTTTCTATCAGGGAAGTGAGGAACAGTGGGAGCAGATCATGATCAGCCGGTCTGCATCCGATAATCAATATCTGGTGCAGGCCAAACGGCATTGCCTGGGAACGCCGGGGACAGAAACACCGGAAGTCAGATCCAAATCACCGGATCGGTATGAACAGATTATTTTGAAGGTCAGAGAGGTACTGGATCAGGGAGGAGACGGGAAATTCTACATTTTGGTACCCAAACTGTGGGAGCCGGGGATTCGGGCGAAAAGCGGTGACAGTACCTTGCTTGTTTTCCCTGACGGGCAGACTATGCTTATCGATGCAGGTTTTGTGGAGTGTGGAAAGCACGTGGTATCTCTGTTAAGAGATCTGCATCTGACTTCCCTGGACGGAGTGGTATTATCCCACAGCCATGATGACCATGCGGGAGGGTTGCAGCAGGTTGCGGAATATATATACAGCCAGGACGGTGGTTATATTAGCTGTTATTATCGTTCCGCATTTGTAAACAGTCAGCGGGAAAAGGCATTTTTTGACTATATCCGGGCGAAAGGAGCCAGAACTGTTACGGATGTAAAGGAAGGCTTTCACATGAGCATAGGTGGAGTGGACATTGCAGTCTACAATCCGGAAGAAGCCCTTGTGGAAAGCTGTACCGGCGCTGAGGAGGATCTGAACAATTTATCCCTTCTGATGAAATTTACTTATGGGAAGTCAACATTTTTAACCAGCGGGGATTTGTATCGTGATAAGGAACTGGAACTGATTGCCCGCTATGGAGAAGCGCTAAAGGCGGATGTGATGAAAGCGAATCATCATGGAGCCCATACTTCCAACAGTATGGAGTGGGTGGATGCCATATCACCGTCTGTGATATATGCCTGTGCCGATGATATGGGAAGTACTCCTTTTGCCTGGAAGATGGCAGAAAAACATATCCGATATTACAGCACTTGCCTGAATGATTTGCTTTGTATCCGCCTGGATGCGGAAAAACATGTGGAGGTTATGTCCCGGTTTGACAGGAAAGGTCTCGGACTATTGTAATGGCAAATGCCGGAAAGTGTGTTGGGATGAGAGAAGGAGTAGCGCAGTATCTGGGAAAAGCAAGAAAATGTAGCTGTGGTCGTGTTCACGAGACCCCGTTAAAACGTGTCGTGATTGAACAGGATGCTCTGCAGAAAGTTCCAGGTATTTTGGAGGAATTGGGTTATCATAGGGTATTCCTGGTGGCGGATCAGAATACCTGGAAGACAGCAGGAGAAGCTTTGGAACAGGAGTTAGTGGAAGCGCAGATTGCCTGTGAAGCACTGGTATTTTCGGAGCAGGAGCCGGTTCCCGATGAGAGTCATTTAGGAGAAATTCTGACCGCCTGTCCCCTGGAGACGGAAATCCTGCTGGCGGTGGGTACGGGAACCATCAATGATATGTGTAAATATGTCAGTTTTCGGTTGAAACTGGATTATATGATCGTAGCTACCGCCACCAGTATGGACGGTTTTGTATCCGTGGGTGCAGCTCTGATGCTTAACCATGTAAAGGTGACCAAAGATGCCCACGGCCCGGTGGCAGTCATTGGTGACACCAAGATTATGGCGGAGGCTCCCATGGAACTGATCACCGCCGGACTGGGGGATGTGCTTGGAAAATATACCTGTCTGCTGGACTGGAAACTTTCTCAGATGATCAATGGAGAATACTACTGCGATTATGTGGCGGACATGGTGCGCGGTGCGGTGGAAACGGTAGTGGAACAAGGTGCACAGATTAAAAAGAGAGATCCGGAGGCAATTCGGAGTCTGATGGAAGCTTTGGTGGTTACGGGAATTGCCATGTATTATGTGGGAAATTCCAGACCGGCATCCGGCTGTGAGCATCATTTGTCCCATTTTTGGGAGATGCGTTTTCTCATGGAAGGCAGAAAACCGGTCCTGCATGGCACCAAGGTAGGTGTCGGAATGATCATTGTCACACAGATGTATCATATGCTGGCACAGGAAACGGTGGATTTTGCCGCAGCACAGAAAAAGGAGCGGAAAGTATCCGACTGGGAACAGAAGATAAAAACAAGCTACCTGGATGCCGCCGAAGGAATCCTGAGACTGGAACAGGAATACGGAAAAAATAATATAGAGCAGCGAAATCAGAGGCTGCAGATTATTGAAAAACGGTGGGAGGATATCCGGCACACCATTGAAGAACAGCTTCCGGCGACAGAGCAGTTGATTGCATTACTGCAATCTTTGGATGCGCCCTATTGTCCCTGCCAGATCGGTCTCCCCATAGAGATGGTACAGGAGGGAATCGAGGTTGGTAAAGAGGTGCGGAACCGTTATACCCTGCTACAGCTTTTGTGGGATTTAGGTTTGGAAGAGACTTACAGTAAACAGATAAGAGCCTGGTTGGAAGAACTGGAGAAAAGAGGATGACCATGGAACAGATAAAAAAAGATGTGGTAGTGGTAGGCGGAGGTCCCGGTGGATTTGCGGCGGCAGTGACCGCAGCACGGGCAGGAGCTCAGGTCCTGCTGGTGGAAAGAAACGGTTATCTGGGTGGTCAGCTGGGAAGCGGACTTCCGTTTTTGGCATTCTGGGATATTAAGGGCAGACAGGTGGTGGGCGGTATTGCCCAGGAATTTGTGGACAGGCTGGAGCAGGCGGGAGCATCCTATGGACATGAATATTGCCCGCATCATCAGTCAGTTACACTGATACATCCATTCTACTCCAGAATTCTGTGCTTTGAGATGGTAAAGGAAGCAGGAGTGGAGCTTCTCATGCACTGTGAGCTGGCAGATGTGAAAATGAAGGACGGAAAAATCCGGTCCATTATTGTGTCCGGCAAGGGACAGCACATTGAAATTACCGCAGACGTGTTTATTGATGGAACCGGAGATGGTGATTTAGGTGCATTAAGCGGAGCGACAATAGAAAAAGGAAACGAAAACAATGTGATGCAGCCGCCTACCCTGATGTTTAATCTCGGCGGTGTGAATTTTGAGGAGTTTTGCGATTTTATCGAACAACATCCGGAGGAACTGCCCTATGATGTACTGGACAATATTGCCCAGGGATATAATGCGGATTTCTTCCGGAAGACCAAGAGTTTTATTTTCCTGGGGATGCATCATCTCCTGGAGGAACTTCGGAAAAAGGGCGAATGTCCTGTGGACCGTGAGACTGTTATTTTTATCCGTCAGCCTATGCCGGGACAGGTAGCCGTGAACACGATCCGTCTGTTGAATTTTGACGGCTCCAATCTGCATGATTTAAGCAACGGGGAAATGGAAGCTCACCTGCAGATTCCGAAACTTGTGAAGATGTTCCGGGAAAATGTGCCCGGTTTTGAAAACTGTTATCTGGATTCCATCAATGCTTCCATTGGCGTCCGGGAGAGCCGGAGAATCAAGGGTATCAAGATGCTAGATCATCACGATGCAGTGGCTGGGAAAAAGCCGGAGGACAGTATTGCATTATGTGGATACTTTATTGATATTCATAATGGTGCAGGTGCCGGAACGTATCGTGTTACCATTGAAGAGCCTTTTGGAATCCCCTATGGATGCCTGGTGTCTGCGGATATTCCCAACCTGATGATGGCAGGAAGAGATATCAGCGTGGATACAATCACCTTTGGTTCCACTAGAATCATGAATGAATGTATGGCAGTGGGACAGGCAGCGGGAGAAGCGGCTGCAATGGCAATAGCATCCCATTGTGAGCCGGAAAAGGTAGATGTGGCAGAACTTCGCAGACATTTACTAGAACAGAAAGCAATTTTGTCTGTATAAAACCGTAATATAAAATAATAAGAAAGACCGGTACAGTTTGCAACAAAAGACTATTCCGGTCTTTCTTGCTAAATATGTACGTACAATAACGCATGTTTTACTTAAAACGATAAAATACATGCTTTATATGTATTGACATATTATACAAGTGAGTATATAGTGAGAACTACAGAATTATGGAAGAAGCAATTCTTAAAAAGAAAAAGAATGGAGGATAAAAAATGAAACTCGCAACATCAACTAACATTATGGATTTTGATGATAAGAGACCTTATCAGATTCCCATTGACGTGTCCACCAGGGCTTGTGCAAAGGCGGGATATAAATATGTAGATGCATGTCTTTGCAGCCATTGCAGGGAAGGACAGCCCTTAAGAGGAGAGAACTGGGAAAAATGGATTGCGGATACCGCAGCACTGGCAGAAGAACTCGGTGTGAAATACATCCAGGCACATGCCTACTGGACCATTGGAAATGCATTTAATGCGGATCTGACCCGTTCGGACGGAGAGCTGGGAGAGGAGCTTATGCGACGCAGTGTCCTGGCAGCAGAAGCATTGGGAGTAAAGTGGATGGTAGTTCATCCTTACACTGTAAGACGTAACGGCGGCGGTTATGATTACAGAAAATCTTTTGAATATAACAAAGAATACATGAAGCATTGGGGTGAAATTTTTGCGGATCATCATGTGGGAATGGCTATCGAAAATATGACAAAGCCTACCCATTACGGTAGCTGTGCGGAAGAACTGCTGGAGCTGATTGATGTCATTGACAATCCGAATGTACAGATATGTATTGATACCGGTCATGCAAATATGGTGGGTCTGAATGTTCCCGATATGATCCGTCAGGTAGGATCTCATCTGAAGGCTACCCATATTAACGATAATTACGGTATCAAGGACGAGCATTTCTCACCGTTTAACGGAACGATTCCCTGGAAAGAGGTAGTGCAGGCTCTGCGGGATATTGATTATCAGGAATGTTTTGCTTTTGAAACACACCATCTTACCAGTATGTATCCCAAGGAGGTACAGCCGTATCTGGTAGATTTCTCTTATGCGCTGGGAGAATATCTTCTGAAGCTGTAATTATGTTATTTGTAATAAGGAAAGTGCTGTAAAACAGCAGATATTTTAAAGGATAACGAAGGCCGGTACAGTCCGCGACAGGTGACTATGCCGGCCTTTCTTATATGGAAGTATGAAAGGAGAAATACATATGCAGAACTTTGCGAATTATTTTGCTGAATTTACGAATGGAGCCATAGCTTTGCGGCTGCTGCTGGCGGCTGTATTGGGTTGTGTGATCGGACTGGAGAGAGCGACGAAGCATCATCCGGCAGGAATGCGGACCTTCGCATTGGTATGTATCGGAGCGGCGGCTTCCGCTGTCGTCAATATCTACCTTGGGACAGCCCTGGGCGTTGGAAGTACAGATATGGGACGTATTCCCGCCGGCGTGGTCAGCGGTATCGGTTTCCTGGGGGTGGGAACCATCATTATTACCGGGAAAAATCAGGTCAGAGGATTGACAACGGCTGCCGGATTGTGGACAACGGCAACCCTTGGAATTATGTTGGGATCCGGAATGCTGGAGGTCAGTCTGATGATGTTTGCACTGATCATTGTCACAATGTTCGGAATTGCCAGAGTCAGTCGTGTGCAGGAGCAGTACAATCGTTACATTGGTCTGTATATGGAAATTGATAAGTCAATGACAAGGGGAGTCTATGACTATATCAATGAGTGTGGATATGAGCTGAGTTCTGTGGAGAAAAAGAGAGATAAGACCTTAAAGGGATCCGATATTGTCCTTACAATGATGCTGGATCTGAAGAAAAGAAGAAATCATGCAGAGGTTTTGTCGGAAGTGAGTCAGATAGAGGGTATTCATTATCTGGAAGAAGTATAATTTGAAGTATATTTGTATGGTTTTAATGCAGAAAAAAGGCGATTTTCCTATTATGTCACTAAATATTACAGACATTTATAGCATAAATTTTAAAATATGTATTGACATATTGCATGCATAAGCATATTATATAGACATAAGTTACAACATAAAAGGTGAACGAAATGTCAGAGAACAGAAAAGTTAAAAAAGCTGAATATGATGTTGTAGTAATCGGTGGTGGAATGGCTGGCATCTGTGCGGCACTTGCATCTGCAAGACACGGAGCCAGGACAGCGTTGGTGCATGACAGACATGTACTGGGAGGAAATGCATCCAGTGAAATCCGAATGCATATCTGCGGAGCATCCGAGAATCTTGCGAAACCGGAGCTTGAAGAAAGCGGAATTCTCCATGAAATCATGCTTGACAACAAGAGCAGAAATGATTATTTTAATTATTCGATCTGGGATATGGTATTATTTACCGCAGTGAAGAGTCAGCCACATCTGACAGTGTATCTGAGTACCGCGATGGAGGATTGCCGGATGGAAGGCAATGAGATCCGTGAAATCGACGCATACCAGCTCACGACAGAGACACATTGGCAGATCAGAGGGAACATATTTATTGACTGTACTGGCAATGCGACCCTGGGATATTATGCAGGAGCGGAATATCGTACCGGCAGCGAGGGAAGGGCAGAATTCAATGAACCGGATGCGCCGGAACAGGCCAACAATGACCGTATGGGAAATACGCTGTTATTCAAGGCGGTGGACAGAGGACATTCGGTGAATTTTAAACGACCGAAGATCGCCAGACATTTTACGGAAGAGGAACTCAAATACAGAACACACTCTGCCGTGCACGAAGCTAAGACAAAGGGAGATGTGGATAAGGCATACTTACGTATGACCTCCTACAGTACCTCCTCTGTGGACTATGGATACTGGTGGATCGAGCTTCCCGGCAAGACAGAAGATATCATAGATGAGTATGAAGAAATCCGTGATGAGTTGGTGTCTTGTATCTATGGGGTATGGGATCATCTGAAAAACGGTGGTGACCATGGAGCCGAGAACTATGATCTGGAATGGGTCGGTATGCTGCCCGGTGTCAGAGAGAGCAGGCGTCTGGTAGGAGATTATATATTAAATGAAAATGATGTCTTATCCAACAGGGTATTCGAGGATGCTGTAGCATACGGCGGCTGGGCGATGGATATCCATACTCCCGGAGGTCTATATGATTTTGATGAACTTCCTTCCAGAGTTGTCAGCTTTGACGGAGCCTATACGATTCCGTACCGGTCATATTGCTCCAGAAATATTCCCAATATGATGATGGCGGGACGAAATATCAGTGCTACCAAAATGGCAATGGGATCCACAAGAGTTATGGGAACCTGTGCCATAGGAGGACAGGCAGCGGGAACTGCAGCGGCACTTTGCATAAAATATCACTGTGGTCCGAAAGATATGCCGGAGCACATGAATGAATTGCAGCAGCTTTTGCTGAAGGATGACTGTTATATCCATCGACCGAGGATCCGAGCGCGCATCAGTGCGACTTCTGCCAGAGAAGGGTTCACTCCGGAGAAAGTGATCAACGGAGTGTCCAGAGATGAAAACGGAATTCGAAATATGTGGAGCTCCGATGGCATAAGCCCGGAAGGAGAGACGTTAACCTTAAAGCTTGCCTCGGTGAAAAAAGTATCCCAGGTCAGACTGACGTTTGATTCCAACTTTAATTATCCGATCAAGATTACTTTATCGAAGAAACGTCAGCTCCAGCAGAGGATAGGAGTACCTCCCGAATTGGTAAAAGATTACACTGTGACACTCTGGCGGGGAGAACAGAAGATGGCAGAACAGAAAGTGACAGAAAATGACCAGAGACAGAACGTTGTAACCTTTGAGCCTACGGAATGTGATAAAGTAACCATTACGATTCATACCACCAATGGGGAAAAAGACGTACATATTTATGAAGTAAGGGTGTATTCCTGAGAAAACTCAGGCTAACCATAGAAAACTAAAATGTAGGAGGATTACAATTATGAAGAGGAAAATTGCGCTTGCATTGACAATGGCAATGTTAGGTACCTGTCTGGCAGGATGTGGACAAGCAGATACAGACACAAATGCATCTACAGAAGCAAAAGATACTACAGCAGCCGCAGGAACCGCAGCCGCAGAAACCACAGAAGCCGAGAAGGAATGGTATGGCACGGAAGACGGAAAAACGATCACGCTTCATTTCTGGGGTGGTGTTCAGCCGGAGTACGGATATGATGATCTGTGTGCCAACTTCAATGAGGAGTACAAAGACAAAGGACTTCAGGTAGAATATGTAAGATATGTAAATGATGATAACGGTAACCTTCAGTTGGAGACCTACTTAATGGGCGGTGGTGATGTCGATCTGTTCATTGGCTATGGCGGACGTACCAAAATGGACAAGCGTGTAGACTCCAACCTGCTGCTGGATATGTCCGGTATGCTCAATGATATCGGATTCAATCTGGATGATGAGCTGGGTGTGGCAAATATGGCAGAGTATCACTACGATGATGGTGCCGTATATGGATTCCCTACCAAATACGAGAACTCAAGATGGATTCTGATCAATGAAGATATGTTTAAGGAAGCAGGACTGGATATTCCTTATGATGGATGGACCTATTCCGAATTCCTTGCGGATGCCGAGAAGCTGACACATGGCGAGGACCAGGATAAGGTATACGGAGTATGCTGGGCACGTAAGCAGAGCGGTAAGAGTATTCTGTATGCATTAGACGGTGTACTGGGTGCAAATCAGATTTACAAGAATGAAGAAGGTACAGAGGTAAACTTCGATAATGATGTATATCGTGCAGGTCTTAACCTTGTAAAAGAGACGCTGGATAAGGGTTATGCGATTCCCATCGAAGATGAATTCTCCGAGGATATCAGCGTTGCCAATACGTTCCTTCAGGGCAAATGTGCCATCATGCTTGGTGTAGCACAGATGAGACTGTGTATGGATCAGGAGAATTATCCTCATGATTTCATGACTGCACTGGTACCGGCACCCGTTCCCGATGATGAGAAATACAACACCGAATTTTATCGTAAGCAGATCGGTACTACCGGTGCAGGAGATCTGCTGAGCATTTCAGCGAATACAAAGTATCCGGAAGCAAGCTTTGAGTTTGCAATGTGGTATTTAAAGGGTGGTATGTCCCCTCTGGTACAGGGCGGAAGAATCCCTCTGTGGAATGGTGTTAATAAGGATGAAGTATTGAGCGTGCTGAAGGAGAAGGCACAGGGCTCCATTGATATGGATTCCATGGAGAACTATCTGTCTCTCGATACTACGCAGGGTGTTGCCGCTATTAAAGGACATGCTTCCTCTGAAATCAGTTCTGCCTGGTTCGAAGAGTTTGATGCTATGTGCTATGGAAAACAGTCTGTAGATCAGACCGTTCAGAACATGGAGAAGAGAGGTAACGAACTGATCCAGACCGAATTAAGCAGTCAGAAGTAAAAAAATAAAAACAGCAGTGGGAAGGGGCGGTCGTTTTCACAGGCGAACCGTCCCCTGCTCTGAAACGAACAAAAGAGGGATAAAGCAAATGAAGAGCAAGAAAAAGAAGACTAAAGGAGAAAGACGAAAAATATTGCATCAGAACCTGGTTGCATATTCCTTTTTGGCACCGAGTCTGATAGGTGTAATATGTTTCAGTCTGATTCCGCTGATAATTTCTTTATATGTAAGCCTGACTGACTGGAATTTCTCTCAAGGACTCGGCAACTGGAATTTCATCGGACTGACAAACTTTATCAATCTGTGGAAGGATGAATGGTTCGTTGCATCTTTGAAAAATACATTGATCTTCACCGTCGTAACCGTGCCCATCGGACTTTTCCTGGCAATTATAATGGCGGTCCTGATTGATGAATTTTGTCATAAGAAAATAGCGGGTGTGGTACGTGTCGCTATGTATATGCCGCATATCTGTAATATTGTGGCAATTTCCGTTGTATGGATGGCGTTGTATTCTAAATACGGACCCTTTACACAATTGATGAGGGCTCTCGGATGGCAGGATCCTCCCCGATTCCTGGCAAGCTATGAATGGGCACTTCCCGCGATCATGCTGGTCGTAATCTGGGCAAGCCTGGGATACCGCGTATTTATGTACAGCGCCGCAATCACCGGACTTCCGAGAGATTTGTATGAGGCTGCTGAGATTGACGGAGCGAATTCTATTCAGAAATTTTTCAAATTAACGGTTCCGCTGTTGAAGCCTACGACCTTTTTCCTGACAATTACAGGTATTATATCCAGCTTTAAAGTATTTGGATATACGAACGTTATGACAGGCGGTGGTCCCGGAAGCTCTACCTACACACTGGTTTATTATATTTATACATCAGCATTTAAGTATTATAAGATGGGTTATGCTTCGGCAATTGCCGTAATTCTGTTTGTGATGCTGCTTATTGTGACCATTATCCAGTGGGTACATAACAATAAAGAAGAGAAAGGCTAGGGATTAAGATGAGGAAGAATGTACCTGTTTCCAAAAAGGTAGCCAGAGTATTGATTACCATTGTAATTATTCTGGTTACATTGGTTATGATTGTTCCTTTTGTCTGGATGATCTCAGCATCTTTCAAGACAGAAGCGGATGTTATGAAGATCCCTATTGAGTGGATCCCGAAGTATTTTTACCCGGATAACTATAAGAGAGTATTAAGCATAGGAACGACCAGCTCCACAAATTATCATTTCGGTCTGGCTTATTTTAACTCTATCAAGGTAGCCGTAATCAGTACGGTAGTGGCAATTACTTCCGCAACACTTGCCGGATATGCATTTGCCAAGTTGAAATTCAAGGGCTCCAATGTATTGTTCATTATATATCTGGCGCAGATGATGGTGCCTTCACAGCTGACACTGATTCCCAGATTCATAATGTTTATGCAGTTGGGATGGATGAATACCCATTTGTCATTGATCGTACCGAAGATCATAGCGGTATCTTCCACCTTTATGCTCAGGCAGTCCTTCTTAAGTACTCCGGATGAACTGCGGGAAGCTGCCAGAATTGATGGAGCCGGTGAATACAGAGCCTTTGCACAGGTTATGCTGCCACTTGTCAAGCCGACGATAGCGGCGACGGCGACAGTACAGTTCCTGGATGCATGGAACAGCTACCTGGATCCTCTGGTATTTATCTCCAACTGGAAGAAATGGACGATTCCTCTGGCTTTGAACCAGTTTGTCGGTACAGAGGTAACACAGTATAACCTGACCATGGCGGCCTGCTGTATGGCGGTTGTACCGGTATTTATCGTATTCCTGTTCGGACAGAAGTTCTTCCTGAAAGGCTTGTCCGTAGGTGCGGTTAAGGGATAATAAATTGAAAATGGCAGATGCAGTGTGGCAGGACAGGAGAAGACTCTGTGCCTGCTATATTGCTATAAGGGAGAAAATAAAGAGAACAATATGTCAATTCACAGTGAAACCAGAAAATATGAAGTTGTAGTAGTGGGAGGCGGCCTGGCCGGTGTCTGTGCGGCAATAGCAGCTGCCAGAAAAGGAGCCAGAACAGCCATCATACAGAATCGCTCTATGTTTGGTGGCAACGCCAGCTCGGAGATCCGTATGCACATTGTGGGAGCCAACTCCCACGGTGCCAAAAAAAATCTTGGAGAGACAGGAATCCTGCTGGAGATTCTGCTGGCAAACAAACGCAGAAATCCCTATGCATCTTTTCCGGTATTTGATTCCGTCATCTGGGAAAAAGTGCATTTTCAGGAAAATCTGGAATCCTTTCTGAATACGAATATGGATGACGTGATCCTGGAAGGGAAAAAAATAAAGGCCGTAGTCTGTCATCAGAACAGTACGGAAACCGAGTATACCATCTACGGAGACATCTTTGTCGATGCCACAGGGCACGGTACCTTAGCTACCATGTGCGGTGCGACGGGGCGTATGGGCAGTGAAGGAAGAGACGAATTTAAGGAACCCGATGCTCCGGAAGAACCGAACAGCGATACGATGGGAAACACTTTGTTGTTTTCCGCTGTGGACCGTGGAGAGCCGGTAAAATTTGTGTGTCCGGAATGGGCAAACCATTACACGGAGGAAGATTTGAAATACCGGGAACATGCGAACAGTATTGCCTCCCATATGGAAGGCGGTAAGCTGACCAAATTCGAAGAAGGAAGCGGGAGACTGCCACACTTTTCCAATGTGGACTCCGGATATTGGTGGATTGAACTGGGTGGTGAGGATGAAGATATTATCCGTGACGGTGAGAAAATCCGTGATGAATTGCTGAAATGTGTGTATGGCGTATGGGATCATCTGAAAAATGTGGGAAACCACGGTGTGGAAAATCTGGATCTGGATTGGGTCGGATTTGTGCCGGGATATCGCGAAAGCAGAAGAATCGAAGGGGATTATCTGTTGAATGAAAAGGATGTACTAGCCAACAGGATATTCCCGGACGCAGTAGCTTATGGTGGCTGGCAGATGGATCAGCATGTGCGCAGGGGACTTCTGGATACGGATAAGATTCCTTCACAGATCCTGAATTTCAACGGTTGTTATACAATACCATGGAGATGCTATTATGCAAAGGATCTGGAAAATGTAATGCTGGCGGGACGTGACATCAGTACTACAAAAATGGCATTTGGATCAACGAGAGTTATGGGAACCTGCGCTGTGGGAGGACAGGCGGTAGGCACGGCAGCGGCAATGGCTGTCAGATATGGCTGTACCCCCAGACAGATCGGGGAACATATGGAAGAACTACAACAGGAGCTTTTGCGGGATGACTGTTATATTCCGGGAGTCCGTAACCGGGATCCGGCCGATTATGCAAAGTCAGCTAAGGTAGCTGCATCCGGATATACACATGGAAATGAACCATGGAAAGTATTGAACGGAATTGCCAGACAGGAGCAGGAAGAAAGTAACTGCTGGGAGGCACCGATAGGAGAACAGGGTGCCGAAATAACCCTTACCTATGACGGGAAACTGGTGCTACATCAGATTCAGCTGACATTTGATACGAACCTGACAAAAGAGATCATGCCATCTCTTACAAGAAATGTACGGAACCGACAGGTAAAAGGACTGCCGGATGAACTTGTACGGGATTATGATGTGCGTGCTTTCAGAGAAGGAAAAGAAGTATTTTGCAAGGAAATACATGACAATTATCAGCGATTGAACAGAATTCCGCTGGGAAATGTAATTTGTGATACCATAAAGGTGACGGTTCACCGTGCTTACGGTATCCATTTTGCAAGAATTTTTGAAATTCGTACATATTAGTACGCTCGATTATTGACATTAAATTCCCAAATTCGCTATACTGTTAGTAATATGTAATATCATAATGAGATTGGATAACAAAAACACAGAAAACGAAAAGGAAAGTGTTAATAGGGGGAAATATGGCAGCCAGATATTCAGAGATTGAAGAATATATCATGAACAAGATTCATACGGGAGAATGGCCGATCGGTTATAAAATTCCGAAAGAAGTGGAGCTTTGTGAACAATTTGGTGTCAGTCGTTCCACAGTGCGTACGGCAATGCTGCGGATGGTGCAGGATGGACATCTGAAAAGAGTTAAGAGAAAAGGTACCTTTGTTACAGCACCACGCGTATTGGAGGATACGACGGTATTTATTGAGAGCTTTTTTAATGAAATGTTTCGCCGGGGCATTGAGGTAGAGACGGAAGTGCTGGAATTCCGTTATATGGAGATGACGGAGGAACTGGCGAAAAAGTTCGAAAACGGTGACAGCAGAGTCATTAAACTGAGCCGTCTCAGATACGTAAAGGATTCTTTTGACAAAGGACCGATTGTATTGACAACGTCCTATATGCCGGAGAGTGATGCATTTTTGTTTGACTATGATTTTACGAAGGCATCTCTGACGAAGGCACTCAATGATCATTCCAAGAATCGATTCAGTCTGGAAAAAGAAATGACGGCCCGTCCGCTGGAGAGCAGAGAGAGTCATCTGATGGGAATGAAGGAAAATGCTCTTGCGATGCTGATTTCTTCTGTTACCAGGAATGAAGAGGGACAGATTATTGAAATATCGGAAAGTATTTATCCTTTGGAGAGAAACAAGTTTGTATGGAAACTGAAGCTGTAACGCTTTGGATACGAGGAAGAATATGAATGAAAAATTGAATAATGTAGAATGGAGTTTCACGCAGGAAACAGGATGCCTGACGATTACAGGGACCGGAAAGATGCAGAACTGGGCGGAACATCAAGAGAGACCATGGGAAGAAATCAGAGATGAAATCCGCCGGGTCAGAATTTGTGTGGGAATGGAGAGCGTGGGAGATTGTGCTTTTCAGAATTGTACTTCACTGAAGGAAGTAGAACTGCCGGAGACGCTTGTCTATCTCGGGGTGTATAGCTTCCGCGGATGTACCGCATTAAGGGATGTAAAATTGCCGGAAGGAATATGCATTATCTGTGCGAAGGCGTTTCATAATTGTTCGGCACTGGAGAAGGTGGAATTGCCTGTCAGCCTGAAAAATATTGATATGAGAGCGTTTGCGAAAGATGAGGCTCTTCATACGGTTATTTATCATGGAACGGAGGCACAGTGGGAGAAAATTCTGATCAGTGGAACCGCATCCGATAATCAATATCTTCTGGCAGCGGAACGAAGATGCCTGAAGGAAGAACCTGCAGGATACCAAAAGACTAATGATAATTCGGTTGCAGATCACTATGAAGAGATGGTTTATTGTGTAAAAAAAGCGTTGTCTTACGGCGGAGACGGTAATCTGTATTTTCTCACACCGGATCTGACAGAGGCGGGAATCCGGGCAAAATGCGGAGATTGTACGCTTGTGGTATTCCCGAATGGCAAAATAATGATGATAGATGCCGGTTACATTGCCTGCAGTGCACATATTATTTCACTGCTGGAGGATCTGGGACTGCATCATCTGGATTATTTTGTATTGTCTCATGCGCATGATGATCATGCAGGAGGAGCCCTGGCTGTGGCACAATATCTGTATGAGCATGGAGGAGGGATTGATGCCTGTTATCGAAGCTCCTATATAGCATCCAGTAAGCAGGAGCCCTTATTTGAGGAATATCTTAAGCAGAAAGGGACACATGTTTATGAAAATGTCCTGGCGGGATATCAGTGGACGGTAGGGGATGTACGTATAACCGCATATCATCCGACGACTGAGGATCTGGAGAAATGTGTCGGAAATGATGAGAGCGTGAACAATGTATCTATTTTGATGAAATTTGTCTATGGAAGATCAAAATATCTCACCGGTGGAGACTTGTATATAGAGATGGAAGAAAAACTGGCAGAGCAATATGGTGATCTTCTGAAAGCAGATGTAATGAAATCAAATCATCACGGCACCTATACCTCAAATGGACAAAAGTGGCTGCAAACAGTACAGCCGAATGCCATTATCACGGATGCGGAGGATATTGGAAATGCACTTTTGGCAGAGTATGCTGCAGAGCATGGAATCAAATATTACAGCGCCGGGATACAGGGACTCATTTTACTGCGAATGAGCAGAATAGAATATGAGATACAATGCCAGACAGGAGACTATCTGTAAAGATTGTAACAAAAGGGGACATTTATAGTGTCTCCTTTTTGGTAGGAAAAAAAGTAAAATATAAGGTTTATATGGTTAGGAAAAATGTGGTAAACTGCACTTTGTAAGGAAGAGTAGCATAATAAATATAGATAGAACAGAGGAGAAAATATATATGCAGATCCATGATACAGCATTTATAGCTCCCGGTGCAGTGGTGCTTGGAGATGTGACGATCGGAGAAAACAGCGGAATCTGGTACAATGCGGTGGTCCGGGGAGACCGGGACTCCATTGTCATCGGCAAAGAGAGCAATATTCAGGACAATGCAGTAGTGCATCTGGGCAGCGGATATCCGGTGGAGATCGGAGACCATGTGACCATAGGACACGGTGCGATCATCCACGGCTGTAAGATTGGCGATAATACCATGATCGGTATGGGAGCCATTCTGATGAATGGCTGTAAGATCGGGAAAAACTGCATCATTGGTGCCGGAGCACTGGTGACACAGAACGTGGAGATTCCGGATAATTCACTGGTTATCGGCAACCCCGGGAAAGTAAAACGTGCTGTTACCGAAGAAGAGATCCGGTGGAATCTGAAAAACGCGCACATTTACGTAGCGGAAGCACAGAAAGAATTAAGCGACTCTTATCGGCAAAATATAAATGAAATATAAAAGAAAAAAGTTTGAGATATATTGCCGATAGTGATATAATATTTCCGGTGAGTAGTTTTGCGGAGGTTGTGTATGAAATATGTAAATGTAAATGAAATAGCTGCAAAATGGAATTTATCAGAAAGAAGTGTAAGAAATTATTGTGCCCATGGAAAAATTCCGGGTGTAATTCTTGATGGGAAAACATGGAGGATTCCGGAGGATGCCGTAAAGCCGGTCAGAAAGAAACGAGCGGAAAAAATAGCAAATGATCTTTTGACCAGATTAAAAATGGAAAAGGAAGCAGGGATACCGGGAGGAATATATCATAAAGTTCAGATCGAACTGACATATAATTCGAATCATATGGAAGGCAGCCGCTTGACCCATGATCAAACCAGATATATTTTTGAAACGAATACCATTGGAATTCAGGATGAAGTTGTGAATGTGGATGATATTGTTGAAACAGTCAATCATTTCCGATGCATTGATCAAATAATAGAGTTGGCAAACTATAATCTGAGTGAGGCATTTATTAAACAGTTACATTATATTTTGAAATCAGGAACGTCAGATAGCAGAAAAACGTGGTTTGCTGTTGGTGAATATAAACGTTTTGAAAATGAGGTCGGAGGAAGCGCAACAGCAAAGCCCGCCGATGTATCCGGAGAAATGCGGAATTTATTAAGCAGATATAATCTTTCAAAACAAAAGACGTTGAAGGAAATAATACAATTTCATTATGAATTTGAGAAGATACATCCTTTTCAGGATGGAAATGGCCGTGTTGGAAGATTAATTATGTTTAAGGAGTGCCTCCGTAATGGAATTACCCCTTTTATTATCGAGGATGATATAAAGGAATTCTACTATCGGGGGCTGAAGGAATGGAAGAACGAACAGGGATATCTTATGGATACCTGTCTGACTGCTCAGGATAGATTTAAGGTATACATGGATTATTTTGGACTGGAGTATAAGGATTAAAAACTATATTTTTTACGGAATCAGGAATGAATTCAAGTCTTAATTGCATACCGGGTCCCTGAGCCAGCTTCTGGACTCATTAGCGGAATATCCTGCAAAGCAGGATATAAAGTGCGATAGCACGAATTCGTGAGCTTATAATTGATATAAAAGAAGACAGATAAATTGAGGTGAAGACTATGGATTATCAGGGAGTACTTGGTCGTTTTACATATGATAACGGAACAGATATCCGGAACCGCATATCGGCAGTAGAAGCCGGTGATTATCGGGAAAATAGGGATATTATCAACGAGATCGTCCTGTGGAAGATGAATCGCAGACCGCAGGTGACAGAGGAATTGATAGATGCCATCTTTTCATTAAAGGAGATCAAAACCCCGTTACAGGTACTGATGGATGAAAAGACAGAGAGGGTTGTAGAAAAATTACTGCAAACGAAGGGAATGCAGCTTCCAATGGCGAGTACGGTATTGCATTTTTATTACCCAGAGATATTCCCCATTATTGATCAGAGGGCGTATCGGGAGCTTTATGCTATGGATTATCCCAAAACGATGACGAAGATCCCCATGCTGACAGAGCTCTATCTCAAGTACATAAAAGATTGTTGGGAGTATCAACAGGAGAAGTGCCCGGAAATTGCATTTTCTCAGATAGATAAAGTCCTGTATCAGTTAGATAAGGAAAAAGGTAATAAAGTAATATATTAATTGAGCAATAGAACGAAAAGGAGAATTATGCATATTATATTACACCAGCCGGAGATCCCGGCAAACACCGGAAATATTGGAAGAACCTGTGTGGCTACCGGCACCAGCCTGCATCTGATCGAGCCGTTAGGCTTCCGTTTAAATGAAAAAGAGATCAAGAGAGCCGGTATGGACTACTGGCAGCATCTGGATGTCACCAGGTATATGAATTTTCAGGAGTTCCGGGAAATGCATCCCGGAGCGAAGATCTGGATGGCAACCACGAAAGCACACCAGACCTACACCGATGTGAAATTCGGATCGGACGACTATATCATGTTTGGCAAGGAAAGCGCCGGAATCCCCGAAGAAATCCTCGTAGAGCATGAAGAAACCTGTATCCGTATTCCCATGCTCCCTGAGATCCGTTCCCTGAATCTGTCTAACTCTGTAGCAATCGTATTATATGAGGCGCTCAGACAGCAGGGGTTTGAGAGCATGCAAAGGGATGGAGAATTGCACAGACTGCACTGGAAGGAATCATAAGACTGTAAAAGGAACAATTCGGAGGAATGTTCCTTTTTGATTGGAAAAAATGTATTAAATCATAAAATATTGGTCAGAAAAAATGTTGAATATACAATTGATTTGATCGGAAAAAATGTGGTAAACTATATTATGTAAGAAAGGAGGCCGCCAATGAAACGATTTGCCATGGAACAATTACAAAGCTGGAAAGAAAAGGGAAAAAGAAACCCCATGATTATTATGGGCGCAAGACAGGTGGGAAAAACATGGTTAATGAAGGAATTCGGAAGACAATTTTTCCCCAAAGTGGCATATGTATCCTTTTATAATAATAAGAGAATGAGCGATGTCTTTGAGATGGATTTTGACATTCAGAGAATTCTTATGAATCTTAATATCGAAACAGGGGTCACAATTACTCCCGGAGATACGTTGATCATTCTGGATGAAATTCAGGATGCACCGAGAGTCCTGGAATCTCTGAAGTATTTCTGCGAAGATGCACCGGAGTATCATGTTCTTGCAGCGGGGTCCCTGTTAGGAGTAGCGATTCATCAGGGAGTATCTTATCCGGTAGGCAAGGTGGAACTGTTGGACCTCTATCCTTTGAATTTTAGGGAATTTCTATGCGCCATGGGGGAAGAAGCTTTGTCTGGGGCATTGGACAGCAAGGACTTTTCCATTATAGACAACTTTTCGGATAAATACCTATTTTGGCTAAAAAATTATTATTATACCGGTGGAATGCCTGCAGTAGTTGACCTTTTCAGAGAGCAGAAGGACTATGCCGGTGTTCGGGAGTTACAAAAAGACATAGTACGTCAGTACCGGGGAGACTTTGGAAAACATATAGATGCCAAAGATCTTCCCAGAATTCGTATGGTATGGGAATCCATTCCGATACAGCTGGCAAAGGAAAATAAGAAATTTTTCTTCGGACAGATAAAAAAAGGTGCCAGAAGTGCAGATTTTGAAATTGCGATACAGTGGCTCTTGGATTGCGGACTGATTTACAAGGTAAATCGTGTGAATGAGCCACATGTACCGCTGGCTGCATACAAAGAGATGAACGTATATAAACTGTTTGTACTGGATGTAGGACTGCTGGGGGCAATGAGTGATTTAGATGCCATGAGTATTCTGGAGGGCAATGATATTTTTGTTGAATTTAAAGGCGCATTGACGGAACAATACGTATTACAACAGATTATTTCGGATACAAAATATACACCTTATTATTACGGAACGGAAAAAGCAACCTTTGAACAGGATTTTATGATACAAATGGGAAAAGATGTTGTTCCCATCGAAGTAAAAGCAGAGACAAACCTGAAATCGCAGAGCCTGAAATGTTATTGTGAAAAATATCATCCGCAGAAAGCTATCCGCTTTTCGGCAAAGAAATATATTGATCAGGGTTGGATGAAAAATGTACCGTTATATGCGGTGTGCACTTTGTAATGAGTAGATAAAAGTACAAGGAGAAAATATTTATGCAGATCCATGATACAGCATTTATAGCTCCCGGTGCGGTGGTGCAGGGAGATGTGACGATCGGAGAAAACAGCGGAATCTGGTACAATGCGGTGGTCCGGGGCGACAGGGACTCCATTGTCATCGGCAAAGAGAGCAATATTCAGGACAATGCGGTAGTGCATCTGGGCAGTGGATATCCGGTGGAGATCGGAGATCATGTGACCATTGGACACGGTGCGATCGTCCACGGCTGTAAGATCGGCGACAATACCATGATCGGTATGGGAGCCATTCTGATGAACGGCTGTAAGATCGGGAAAAACTGCATCATCGGTGCAGGAGCACTGGTGACGCAGAATGTGGAGATCCCGGATAATTCCCTGGTCGTCGGCAATCCCGGGAAAGTAAAACGTGCTGTTACCGAAGAAGAGATCCGGTGGAATCTGGAGAATGCGCAACTTTATGTGGATGAGGCGCAGGAAGAGATAAAAAGAGCATTTCCTTAACGGAAGTGCTCTTCAAATAATGTAATATTTAGCAAACTATATTCAAAATTATATCTTATGAGAGTGTACGAAAATCTTTGCTAGTTGATATTAGCTGTTGAATTTATATAATTTGATTTCTGGATCTGAAGTAGTAAGTAGATCATCTACAAAATATTGATGCATACGTGGATTGTTAATATCTGCTATTTTCATTAATAAATTTCGGATAATAGGGTTTTTGATTTTATTTAGGAATTTATATTCTTTTAAATCCTTATCAATTTGTTCTGAGAGTAAATTAATATTATCGATTTGTGACTTGGCTCCATTTATTTCAAATCCATGTATTATCACAGGGGGATTTTGAAAATGAATAATTATCTTACAAGGGCATGGTAGGAGGTAGCCTTGCATCTTGCTAATATGGTATTTTTTCTTAAATGATTGCTCGATATCATATCTTTCTTTTATATAGTAATTACATTCACGAACACAAACTTTAGCTTTAATATAAGGTGCACCAATTAACATGGCGGTAAGAGTCCTGTGATTGCCATCGCCACAAATAAAGTACTCATCTGTATCAGGATAGTAGTCCGCACGGATGGGCTCTATTTCGGTACAAAAAGAACTCTGCCATTCTTTCAGCGAATTATAATTTGAGAACTCATTAAAACATCGTTGAAATTTTGAATAATCCAGACCTGTATCAGGGATGCAACGGATATTTTCATAAATACTATTACCTGATGTAGAGCGATTTGTGCCGATAATTTTACTCACAGGAATGACCGTTATTTTAGTAGTACAGCCAGAACTGGTAATATAGTAGTCGTCAGGATGGGGAGATACCAAAATAGTGTTTTTAGCATGATCAATGTCATTTTGTTCTAGGCCGATACCTAATAAAAATTTTTCTAAGTTTTCAGCAATACGAACAGATTCATTTTCAATAAGATGTTCTTTGTAAAATAATTGTTTCATTGAGTAACCTCCTGTTTTTTTATATCTTTAATATGACAGAAAATAGTGGTGTAAAGTTTTTTAATAGGAAAGTTACACAATGCGATCCGTTAGAATCTCTTTTTCATATTTTTTTGGAGAAACATGAAAGGTTTTTGTAAAGGTTTTAATAAAATGAGAGTAGTTCTTGAAGCCAACCGCATAACAGATTTCGGTAATTGATTTTTGCTCAAGAATCATTTTGTGAGCCATGAGCATACGTTTGGATATTACATAGTTCCACAGAGTATTCCCAGTGTAATATTTAAAAAGGTGATTGAGATGGGAACTACTTATATTCAGGTATCTGGATATTGAAGCTACTGATATATTTTCCGTGTAATGATCATCTACATATTGGATAGCATTTTTAACAAGATCAGGAAAAACAGTAATCCCTTCATTTACTTTATTCTGATTTTTTTGGAGAAATTGTATTAAATGTATCAGCGTGATACTTAACCATGTTTCCAAAAGAATATCGGATCCAAACTCATTTTTGGTATTATAATATTGTTGAATCATCCTTTCATTATTTAGAAATTGATTTAAAATTTCATCGGGCAGATGGAAGAAACAGCAGTTATACTGTTCTAAAAATCTGTATATATTGCTGACAGGAGTAGACAATTTCTTTATTACATCTTGGTTTACATGGATAATGACACGCTCATACGCCGTTTCTTTTATAAGATATGGACGATGGAGTTCGTTAGGAGATACTATCAGAGCATCTCCGCGAACCAGATGCTTTCTGATGTTACCCGCAAAGTAATCAATATCTCCTCTAAGAAATACATATATTTCATACTGATCTGAGTGAATGTGTAAGTCAGAGCAGTCTTCTCCTTTTGAAATGACATGGGAGATACTGATGGGCAGATTTAATTCCTCTATTGTATAATTGTTTTCCTGAAAATCTGTTGACAAGCTGATCCTCTCTTTTGACATGGTAAATACCGTATAATATCCACTCCTAAATTATTTACATTAGTATAGCATGATATGACATAAACACAATAGAAAATGCAAAGATTTCTTTTACAGTTGAGGTACAATATAGATATCAAAACGTTTTGAAGATGAAAAGTTACTATGTGGATAAGAACAGATGATGCCAGGGAAAAGGAGATTTGATATGTTATTTCCGGTAGATAATGAAGCAAGACAGATGAAAGAGTTAAACGGTATCTGGAAATTTAAGAGAGATAACTATTATAAACAGGGATTTGAAGAAAAATGGTTTGAAAAACCATTGGAAGATGTAATCGATATGCCTGTACCATCAAGCTATAATGATATTACTACAGATCAAGAACTGAGAGATCATGTAGGGTGGGTATGGTATGAGAGAAAATTTGCAGTTCCAAGATTATGGAAAGATCAGAGGCTTGTACTACGATTTGGAAGTGTGACGCATCATGCTGTAATATATCTGAACGGAAAAGAAATTACTCGCCATAAGGGTGGTTTTTTGCCCTTTGAGGCAGATGTGACGGAAATGGCCAATGAAGGGGAAAATCGTTTGACAGTAGCAGTAGGAAATATACTGGAATGGGATTGCCTTCCTGTTGGTCATATAGAATATGTCAGGGATGAGATGCATCCCGAAGGCCAGATGGAACAAAAGTTTGATTTTGATTTCTTTAATTATTCGGGTATTCATAGACCGGTCAGATTATATTGTACGCCCAAAGAATATATTGAGGACATTTCGGTTAGAACGACAGTAGATGATAAGGATGGGATGGTACATTATGAAATAAAAACAAATGCAGAAGAGAAATCCATAAAAGTATATATCCTGGATGAAAAGAATCAGGTAGTTGCTGAGAGTAATGAGATGAAAGATATGGTTTTGGTAAAGGATGCACAACTCTGGCAGCCGGGATCAGCTTATTTATATAAACTGGATATTTATTTTGGACAGGATCATTATACTTTGCCATTTGGAATTAGGACGATTCAGCTGACAGAAAAACAATTCTTAATCAATGGAAAGCCTTTTTACTTTAAAGGATTTGGTAAACATGAAGACAGTGATATCAGAGGCAAGGGATTGGATGAGGCATTAAATGTCAGAGACTGTGAATTGCTGAAATGGATCGGTGCAAATTCCTTTAGAACTTCACATTATCCTTACGCAGAAGAAATGATGCAAATGGCCGATCAAAAAGGAATTGTGGTTATTGATGAAGTACCGGCGGTTGGAATGAACTTTTTTGATGGCGAAAATGGAGGTATTTTCACAGAAGATAAAGTAAATGAAAAAACACTAGCATATCATAAGCAGGTATTGAAGGAATTATACCAAAGGGATAAGAACCATCCTTGTGTTGTTATGTGGAGTATTACAAACGAACCGCATTCCAGCGAAGAGGCCTCAAGAAATTATTTTGAGGAAGTTACAAAATATATTAGAAAACTGGATAGTGAAAGACCAATAACGGGAACCATGAATGTTGATGTGGAGGATGATAAGATATCACAGTTTTTTGATGTAGTATGCATTAACAGATATTTTGGCTGGTATGTCGGAGCTGGCAAAATAGAACGGATATATCCTAGCCTAAAGACAGATTTGATAAAGTGGCATGAAAAATACGGAAAACCTGTCATTGTGACAGAATATGGTGCAGATACAATAGCAGGATTGCATAAACTCCCCGAAGTGATTTTTTCAGAGGAATATCAAAAGAGGTGTATTGAAGAAAACAATAAAGCCATGGATGAATGCGATTTTGTGATAGGGGAACATATTTGGGCATTTGCAGATTTTATGACGGCATTTGGACTAAAGAGGGTTGATGGTAATAAAAAGGGTATATTTACGAGGGAACGACAGCCTAAGACAGCAGCGTTTGCAATACGTGAACGATGGAGAAAAATGTTATAATTGCACATTAAGTAATGCCAGAAACAGAATGGTAAAAATCTGTTTCTGGCATTTTATAATGTGAGAAATTATTGTAGTTGCCTATTCGGTTAAACCGATTCGTTCAAATTGTTCTTTAGGTGCCTGATTATCCTTCATCATTTTCTTCATTGCTTGGCAGAGGTGGTCTTCTATATTGCTGTCATGAATAGGGCATTTTTGCTCAGGATCTGTAAGGAGGTCAAACAACATAGTACCAAAACGATAAGAATCTGTAGAGTGGTGAACAGGAACTTTAAAAACCCCACTTTGTTTCATAAAATTGAAAGCATTCTTATCACAAAGTTCTGCTTCTGACATTTCTTCCTGGGAAAAAGGCCGATCCATATGGCAAGGCATAGCAGTATATTCATATAATGGCTGATTTTCTGGATCCTTACAGGAACGCATATAGACATATCGCCCGTCAGTAATACAGATATGACCACCAAAGATACCGAAAAGTGCATAATCACGTATGGGTGTATCATTTCTGATGACAGGGGTCAAACTATGGCCATCCATATACTCTGGGGGAGCAATTTGGAAGAATTCGGCTAATGTAGGTACAATATCAATAGTTTGGGCAAGCTGATTCCTCCGTTCACCTTGAATGGGATTTCGTGGGTCATAGATGAAGAACGGGATGTGGATCAGTTCTTCATACATAGGCTGAACATTTTTACCCATCCATTCTTTTTCACCAAGCATAAAGCCATGGTCAGTATTGACAATAAGCATGGTATCTTTCCAAAGGTCGTATTTATCCATCATATCTAATACTTTTCCAAGATAGTGGTCACACATACTCATAAGTGAGGCGTATTCATAGCGGACATGTCTGGTAGCGGCCTCTCCATATTCGTTCTTTCCATAATCGGGCCAATCCAGATTTTTACCATGGTAGTTATCAGGATATAATTTTTTATATTCATTCTGGGTATAAAAAGGCTCATGAGGGTCGAAAGCCTCTATCTGTAAGAACCACAGGTCTTCATTATGATTTCGTTCAATAAAATCAAGGCCGCTTGTAAAGGTTTTACATTGTGGCATAGCAGTTTCAGTTGTGATAAATTGCCGGTTTACCCAGTCGTGACGCCAACTTTGTGTATTTTTGCGTCGAGAAAGCGTATCAGGGTAGTCAGGCCAGGCAACCTGTCCCATCCATGGATCTCCCTGTTGTCCACGAACAATTTCATGACTGTCAAATTTGGTTAAATAGCAAGAGCCGCCATCCTGCCAGTAATGAAAATGGTCCGTGGAAATATGAGTGTAAATTCCCGCATCTTTCATACGCTTAATGACAGAGTCGTCAAACGGTTGCATAGGGCACCAGGATGAGTGAAGAAAATTGTAGCGCCCTGTGTGCAATTCTCTGCGTGCGGGCATACAGGGCATGCTTCCGCCATAGAAACAGTCAAAAGTAAGAGCCTTTTCAGCCAGGCGCTGAAATTGTGGCATGACGGTCCAGCTGCAGCCATAGTTGGGAAGAAAATGCCGGTTTAAGGAATCAAACATTATCATAATTGCTTTCATAAATATATAGCCTCCTGTTTTATATTTCTTTACCACGATAGGAAGAAGGGGAAATTCCTTTTACTCTCATAAACGCTTTGTACATTGTGTTGCTGGATGAAAACCCTGTTTTCTTTGCAATCGTAGTAATCGTCAAATCGGTAGTTGTCAAAAGCCGGATCCCCTCATCAATTCTAAGGCGTAGTATTCTGTCGTTTAAAGTTTCGTTGCAACAACTTTTTAGTAACTGAAATACATATTTTTCAGAGATATGGAAAACATCTGCAATGACTCCTGCACAAAGGTTAGGATCGGTATAATTCTGATCTATGTAAGCCAAAATATCTGTCCCGAGGCTTCTGGCGGTACGAGCCATTACAATCTCATATTGCTGTTGCAATTCAATATTCAGACTACGGAATACTTCATAAACGGAATCCAGATCGTATTCGTCCAAATCATTTGGAAGAATAGGAGCGTGGTAGCGTGTTTCCCCGTTTCGTTCTGCTTCCAATGAAAACTGATTGCAGACAGTTGCATAAACGGAACGAAGAGAAAAGAACATCTGGCGCAGTTCTACAGAATTTTGTTCGGAGTGACTGATTGTCTGGTGGATGGTTTCCAAAATCCGATCAGCATTTTGACCATTTCCACTAAGCAAAGCGCGTTGAAGGTTGTCAAGATCCTGAATGCTAATCAAAGAGCGGACAGCACGAGAGGAATAAGTGTGAGTAAATACATATACACCGTCAATGCGGTATCCGGCGGATAAACGTCGTTTTGCCTGAGTGGAAGCATGCTGGGTGTAGGAAATATCCTGAAAAGGATTGCTGATGCCCACTTTAACAGACTGATTATGGAGTTCACGTATATGTTTTAAACAATTGCTCAACAGATCTGACAGACCTGAAACAGATTCCATTAGGCAGTATATATAGTTTTCTGCCTGATATAATATAATGGTTTTCTGACTTAGCTGTAAAAGCTGCTCATAAAGCAATTCTTTTAATGATATTTCTTTAGAAAAAGTCGTTTTTTCCGGTATAGAAAAAACAAGGGCATTCATAGAAAAAGAAAAATCCCCAAAATACTGTTGAAAAGAGTGAATCTCCTGCTCTGTACTTAGACCAGAAATAAAAAGTTTTTCTTTTAAGCTGTCGGCAACCATAGTATCAAGACTTTCGATGGTTGTCTTGCAATGACTGATTTCCGAGATCATATTTAATACAGTGCCTTCAATTTCCAAAAAAGAATTCTGCACATTGGGCTGTCGATCCATATCGTGAATGATATGAAGGATTCGTTCAATAGGGCGCGAGCGTCTGTAAGCAAAGTAAATGGATGCAATCGTGCCTAAAAGAAATGCTATCCCCAGATCAGCAAAAATTAAACGGATCGTAGCCTGATGAATTGGTTTGAAGTATTCATTTTTGACTCCGATTGTAAGATAACCTTGATCGCTTTGCGGTAAATTTATTATTTCCCACGATTTTTCTGCTAAATTATCTGGATAGTTATGTTGAACTAGAACCTCACCATCGCCATTTTTCAATACAGTAAATCCATAGTCAGAAGCAGACTTTAAGAGAAAACTTTTAGCAACAGCATCCGGGTCTAACTGAACAATCACCAGCATTCTTATATTGGGATCTCCGTAAGTAGGAAAATAATAGGAAAAGTTCAAGGAGTTTCTTATTTCTTCGGAATTAACGCAATCTGTTAGTTGGTCACTATAAAAAGAAATGCCAGTATTATTTAACGGAAAGGTTTCTAACCAGTCAGGAGTTCCTTCGAAGGCACTTGATTTTATATAGGAATAAAAAGAATCTCGGCTGTCAAAAATATAATTTTGTGTAAGTACATAATTGAATTTGGGAAGGTATACCAATACATCCTGAACATACTCAAGATTTTGATAGTACAGTTTAATTCGTTTTTGCAACAGTGTCATGTCATAGAATAAGGAAGAAGATGAACTGCGCGTACTGTTATAATAAATGGACGTAAAATCGCGATCACTGTATAGATTTCTGGTGGCGTTAAAAATAGCCTGCTCTTGGAGATCCAGTTCTCCTAACATACTGGAGGCGTAATCACGTATTTCCGCAATAGCCTGATTTTGTTCAGAACGTTCAAATGCCCGGCATACAGGAAAAAAACATAAAAGAACCAAAAAAATAATTGCAACATAGGTAGATGCAAAAATAAAAAAATCTTTTTTGGCAAAATTGTATATTTTTTCCATATAATCACCTCAATTTTTTGTAATGTGTATACATAATATAGGATGTTTGAAAGGAATGTCAATGGCATAAAGTGAAATTCGTATGGAAGTGTACTAATTTCATTGCCAAGGAAAAATGTCAACTTTACTTTTTTAATTGTGCAGTTTAGAGTAAAAAACACAAAAATGATACGTGAATTCGTCATTTTGACAATTACAAAGAGGAGGCATTGTATGAAACGAAAAGAAACGTTGACAGGAATCTGTTTCGTTCTTCCAGGGCTGATTGGATTCATCATATTTATATTGATACCCGTGATCATGTCATTGGGAATCAGTTTTACGGAATGGAACTTTCTGAAGGGGTGGGATTCAATAAAATTTACAGGATTGAGAAATTATTTGAAACTGTTTAAAGATGATTGGTTTGTTGTATCCTTAAGAAATAACATTTTATTTACTGCGGTGACAGTACCTTGTCTGTTAATTTTGGGATTAGTGATGGCAGATTTGATTAACAGACATACATATGGAGGGTCTGCTATACGGGTAATGATATTTATTCCATACATTGCCAGTGTAGTAGCAGTATGTACAGTATGGCAGGTAATGCTTCAACCGAGTTACGGCCCGATCAATGAGTTCCTGCGTACTATTGGAATTGAAAACCCTCCGAAATGGTTGGTTGATGAACATTGGGCATTGATTGCAATTATGTTGATTAATATCTGGTCGCAGGTAGGATATTATGTTGCGGTATATATGTCAGGACTTAAAAATGTTCCTGCTGATTTGTATGAGGCAGCACAGATTGATGGCGCATCCAGCATTCAGCAATTCCGGTATATTACAGTACCGCAGGTAAGTCCGACGACTTTTTTCCTGGCTATAATGGGAATTATCGGTTCATTTAAGGTATTCGATATGATCAGCGTATTAACAGCAGGTGGACCGGGAAATTCTACTTCAGTAATGGCTTATTACATATATAAGACAGCATTTACAGATTTTAAAATGGGCTACGCCTGTGCACTGGCATGGGTCTTGTTCCTTTTGATTTTCGCAGTTACATTAGTACAGTGGAAATTCCAAGATCGTTTTGCTAATGAATAGGAAGGAGGCAGTATATGAAAAAGATACAGATACACAAAGTGATTTTTACAGTTTTTTTATTTGCGATTGGCTTCACTATGCTGACTCCGTTACTATGGATGATTTCCACATCATTTAAACCGGAAAACGAAGTATTTCAGTTTCCTATCAAATGGATTCCGGAACACAGTGTCGGACTTGCCAACTATAAAGAAGTGTGGGGATCTGCCTATAATTTTGGAATGTACTACCTGAATAGCATTAAGGTGACGGTAATATCCACGGTTCTTCAAATTTTGGTATCAGCTTTAGGAGCTTACGGATTTACAAAGATTAAGTGGAAAGGCAGAGATCAGCTTTTTTTAGTGTATTTGGCAACAATGATGATCCCGGCACAGGTTATGATTGTCAGTCGATTTGTAATTATGCAGAAAATGAACCTTTATAATACACACATGGGAATTATCATGATGACCATGTTTAGCCTATATGGAGTATTTTTGCTACGTCAGGCCATGATGGCAATTCCGGATTCGCTCTGTGAATCTGCCAAAATAGATGGTGCTGGTCACTTGAGAATATTTTTTCAAATTATATTCCCGTTGGTAAAGCCCTCTATTGCTACATTAGCGGTATTGAAATTCGTATGGACGTGGAATGATTATCAAACACCATTGATTTTTTTAAGCAACCGTAAACTATTTACAATTCAGCTAGGTATGAAATTATTTGCTTCTGAATCTGGAAGCATCTATTCCCTGACTATGGCTGCAGCTGTATCAGCAACGATACCATTAATTATTCTGTTCCTGTTCGGGCAACGTTATATTATTGATGGAATTGCTTCGGGTGCGGTAAAGGGTTGATGTAAGGGTATTTGTAACATTTACATATACACACATGAAAGGAGAAGAATTATTATGAGAAAGATGAAGAGAGGACTCAGCCTGGTACTGGCTTCCATTATGGCAACCGCCTTAGTAGGATGTTCCGGTGGAGAAAACACAGAAACAACGAATACAGCTACCACGACTGAGAACAAGGAAACAACAGGAACTACTCAGGTAGCAGATGAAAATCAGGAGGAAATTACTCTGCGTTTTGTCAGCTGGCAGACCAATCATGATGAACAGAACCAAAAGGTTGCGGCAGCATACAAGGAACTCCATCCTAATATTAATGTGCAGTTTGATTATGTAGGTGACATGAACAGTAATGACTATCTGACAAAGACTGATATTATGCTGATGGGTGGCGAAGCAATGGATATTCTGATGGCGCCTAATTACGCTTCCTATATTGTGCGTGCGGAGTCTGGATCCTACCTGTCTCTCGATGATTATTTTACTGAGGAAGGAACTACTGCAGAGGACGCATACAATGTAATTGTAAGAGTAAACGATCAGACATATGGTATTCCGGGAGAAATGAAATATAATCTGGTTCTTATCAACAAAGATATGTTGGATGCAGCCGGACTGGATGTACCTTCTTTGGATTGGACCTGGGATGATTATCGTGAATATGCTGAAAAGCTGACAAGTGGAAGTGGAGCGGACACAAAATATGGTTCCTATTTTCACTCTTGGGGGAGCTGTAACTTATGGGGAATCAGTAGTGGAAAGGGTGGAAGCACAATCTTTAATGATGATAAAACCTTAACTTTTGATAATCCCAACTTAGCTAAGTTCTTGCAGCTGCGTTATGATATGGAAAATGTAGATCATAGTTCTACACCGTTGGCAGATGTTAAAGCTCTGAACATGAATTATCGCGATCAGTTCTTTAATGGAAATATTGCAATGCTTCCCATGGGAACAGCTATGCTTAGTGACATTGGAAATGAAAAATATGCACATGATTTCGTAACTACATTTGCACGCCAGCCTTTATGGGACAAAGATGGTGAACATTATAATGAAGCAGGTGGAAATATCTTTTCTATTGCAAAGACATCCGAGCATCCAAAGGAAGCATATGATTTCTTACGGTTCTGGACAACGGAAGGTGTAGATATTAAGGGAATGTTTATTTCTAATGAAAAGGGAGCTGTGAAATCTGATAGTGTAAAGCAGATTATTGCCGGATTTGAGGATAAGCTTGACACAGATACCTTAACCAAGATTATGGATGATCCGGATTGGGTTGACAGCTATGGAACATACATTCCTGATTATCAGAGTGAAATTGATAGCATTCTTACAGAGGAAACAGATAAGTATCTTCTCGGATCTCAGTCTCTGGATGACACCATCAAGAATTTGATGGATCGTGGTAATGAAGTAATAGAAGAAAATAAGTAGAGATATAGAAAAATCGCTTAAGTCGGAAGATTTAAGCGATTTTTCTAAAAAGGAGTCTATGGAAGAAAAAAATAAAAAAATAGTACTATTGAAATTGTTTATATCTACGCTATATTTGAGCACTTTTACATTTGGTGGGGGATATGTCATTGTTACACTGATGAAGAAAAAGTTTGTGGACGAATATCATTGGATAGAGGAAAATGAAATGCTTGATCTGGTGGCAATAGCACAATCCTCTCCGGGAGCCATAGCGGTAAATGGTGCGATTGTTGTAGGTTATAAACTAGCAGGAGCTGCAGGGATCTTTGTGGCAATTCTGGGGACCGTTCTGCCTCCTTTTGTCATTTTATCAGTAATATCTATATTTTATAATGCTTTCAGAAATAATTGGCTGATCAGTCAGTTGTTGGAGGGAATGCAGGCAGGAGTTGGTGCAGTGATAGCTTCTGTTACGGTGGATATGGGGATGCCTATTATTAAGGAAAAGGATTCTTTATCTCTGGTCATTATGGTAGGAGCGTTTATTGCGGCATGTGTGTTTAGCATAAATGTAGTGTACATTGTGATAACGTGCGGAATAATTGGTGTAATACGCATACTTCTATCAAAAAGGAGAAGTGGAAAATGATATATTTACAATTATTCTGGAGCTTTATTCAGATAGGGATGTTCAGCTTTGGTGGTGGATATGCCGCCATGCCCCTGATTCAGGGACAGGTAGTTACTGACCATGGATGGCTGACTATGTCAGAGTTTACGGATCTTATTACGATATCACAGATGACACCGGGACCGATTGCGGTTAATTCTGCAACCTTTGTAGGACTGAAGATTGCAGGTATACCCGGGGCAGTAGTAGCAACACTTGGATGTATTTTGCCGTCCTGCATTATTGTGACAGTGCTGGCAAAATTGTACTTAAAATACCGGAGTATGGATATGCTGCAGGGAGTGTTGCGTTCGCTTCGTCCGGCAGTCGTGGCGATGATTGCGTCAGCCGGAATTTTGATTCTTATGACGGCTTTCTGGGGAAGCAATACAATAACTTTTACTGGAACAAAATGGGTCATGGTTTTGATTTTTGCCATATGCGTAGTTATATTGAGAAAAACAAAGATGAATCCTATCTGGGTTATGGTGCTAGCAGGGGTAATGAAAATGCTTGCAGCACTTATATAAGAAGAAAGACAGGAGGATAATATGCCACCAATTAGTGTACTGATAAAACCTTCGTCAGGAATATGCAATATGAAATGCGATTATTGCTTTTATTGCGATGAAATGAAAAAAAGGATGCAGGAATCCTATGGATTCATGACAGAGCAGACACTTAAGAATGTTATTCGTAAAACAATGCTTCATGCGGAAGGCATGATAAGCTATGCGTATCAAGGTGGCGAACCGACTTTACGTGGAATTGCGTTTTACGAAAAAGCGATTGAATACCAAAGAAATTACAATAAGTGCGGAATACGTGTAAATAATGCAATGCAGACGAATGGGTACTTGATAGATGATGAATGGTGTAAATTTTTTAAGGAGAATCATTTTTTGATTGGCCTTTCGGTAGATGGTACGAAGCAGATACATGACCTTTATCGTCATGGCAAAAGTGGGGAACCGACATTTGACAGGATTAAGAAGGCAGCGGAACTTATGGATCAATATGGTGTGGATTACAATATTCTCACAGTAGTAACACAGAAAACGGCCGCTCATGCAGCGGAAATTTATAATTATTATAAGGAACAGGGATGGAAATATCAACAGTATATTGCATGTCTGGATCCTTTGGGAGAAGACAGAGGGAAGACACCATATGCTTTAAATCCTGAACAATACGGGATGTTTTTGACGGAATTGTTCAACTTATGGTATGAGGACTGGAAAAAGGGTGAACAACCGTATATAAGACAGTTCGAAAATTATATAGGGATTCTTTTAGGCTATCAGCCGGAATCGTGTGAGCAAAGAGGAAGCTGTGGTACACAGAATGTTGTGGAAGCAGATGGAAGTGTGTACCCTTGTGATTTTTATGCGTTAGACGAATATAAACTAGGTAACTTTAACTGCAATCGTTTGGAAGAAATTGATAAGAAAAGAAAAGAAATTGCATTTGTGGAACAGTCTCAAATAGTGGCAGAAAATTGTAAAAATTGCAAATTCTATAAAATATGTAAAGGAGGATGCCGAAGAAATAAGGATTTTAATGCCATGAATGGAGAATATGAAAATTATTTTTGCAAAAGTTATCGAATATTTTTTGATATATGTCTGGAAAGAATGATTCAGATAGTTGAAATAATTAAAAATCAAAAAGGATAAATGCAGAAAATGGACAAATATAAAGCGAGGTATAAGATGAAAGCAGATATCAGATGGCTAGATGATCCAGAAATATACCAAGTAAACCGAATGGATGCACATAGCGACTATGGGAACCACATGTAGGTAGATGCATTACGGAAAAAGAAATGCTTTTAGATCTGGAATATTTTCAAAAGAATCATATTAATGCGGTAAGGACAAGTCATTATCCTAATCAAATTCCTTTTTATTATATGTGCGATGAGATGGGGATCTATATGATGGCGGAAACAAATCTGGAAAGTCATGGCTCATGGCAAAAAATGGGAGCAATAGAACCGTCCTATAATGTTCCGGGATCATTGCCTCAGTGGAAAGAAGCTGTACTGGATAGGGCTAAAAGCAATTATGAAACTTTTAAAAATCATACTTCTATATTGTTCTGGTCTTTGGGAAATGAGTCAGTATTTATAACTTAATTCTGTGTCATCAAACTGAAATTCATATTGAAACGTTGCCGCATCCTCTTTAGAATCTGCATTAAGTAAAATTCCATTACCTGTATATCTTATTATACCGAACATTGTTAAAGTAATATTCAGAAGTGCTTTTCCCAGATTCGTCTTTCCAGTTGCATTGCACCCATAAATTAACATTTTTCCAATAACACCATCCGAAAGACAATCTGTATTAAACTGATAACCTGCAATATTTTCAAAATCTATTGTAATTTCATCTTTAAAGTTTTTATAATTTTTCAAGGTGAACCTTTTAAGCATATCTTATACCATCCTTCACAAAAGCACTAATGAGTAATCTCCTATGCTTACAGTATAACCAAATTTTAGCTTCTCTGCAGTAATATGGTGTAAAAAAATTACGGCATATTGCAACTTAAAATTACAATACATCCACAGAAATATTTGCTTTCTTCTGGCGGCATATAAGCAAAAAGAGCATTTCCCTAGCGGAAGTGCTCTTTTGCGAATTCCATATCCTGTACCAGTTCCAGTGTTCCAAGATATTGCTCCTGCTTATCCCGGACAGCGTAATAAGTCACTAAGAATGTCCGGCCGCCCTTGTCCATCCAGACCGGTACCTGGTCCAGATTCCCTGCACGGAATTCTCCGATAATGCGGCGAACCTGTTCTTCGATTTTAGGCGGGTGACAGGTGAAGACCTCACGGTCCAATGCCATGCCGGGACGTTTGAATACCTTGGGGCCTTCGTTAAAATAACGATTGACATTATCGATGTCCACGAAGGTAATCTCCAAAGGAATCGTATTCAACATGGCGGTCAGCTGTGACAGGGTCAGACTGCCGCCGGGAAGGTGGATTCTGGTCTCACCATCTGCAAAAGCATGTTCCGCAGACATGGTGCCAATCGTAGAGGCAGTGTCAGCCAGATGTGCTTCCGCAGCCTCCCAACTGTCACCCCGGATACCGAAGCATTCCGCATAATCTTTGGCATCCCGGTAGATGTGATACCATTCCTCCTCCGAGAAATTCAGTGCGCAGTTGGGGAAGAGGATATTGGATTCCTTGTAGATCATTTCTTCCATGCGGTTTAATACGGCATTCAAACGTTGTTTCCATGCATCGGTTTCTTTTTGGTGTTTTTGTTTTGCAAGCGCATTCAGTTCATCCCGGATCTCATCATCCACTGTCCACATGACTGCAGAGGGGCCGCTGATCCCATATTGTACCTTCAAATGTGGATAAAGTAAGTCTCCCTTTCTGGCATAGTGGATAGCAATCTGGCGCAGCTCGTCAAGCAGTTCATTGGAAATTCCATTATTTTCCAATGCCTGCCTCGCACGGGCAATCAGCTTTTCCAGTGCTGCATTTTCCAGCGTAAAAGTTTGCAGGGGATGTCCGGAGATCTGGATCAGGGCGGCAGCGGCGGAGAGCCGTTGGTCCTTTATGTCTTTAGAGTGTAGTTTCTGGGCAGCTAGAGAAGGGGCTGCTGTTTTTTCGGCATTGGCAATTTTCTCTTCTGTCGTGGAACCATGGAACAGGGCGGAATGCACATCACAGAGCCGCTGCAATTCTTCGATGGAAGTACCCTCCCGTAGCAGCTCCTGTTCGGCCTGCATAATTGCGGAAGGATCCACATCCTTACATTCCCGGACGAAATCCGCCTGGACATTTTCCAGAGCTTCTCCGTGATTCAAACGTTGTAAGTAAGACTTAATCTGATCTTTCATATAAAAATTCCTCCGGAACCAGTATGCCCCGGAGGAAAGTTTGTTATTCTTTTATTTTTATGATTAATCATCGTAGTGTGTTTTGATAAATTCGCAATCCACTACCAACACATAGAAAACCGAGCCATAATGTTCACTCTCCACGATACGCCCATAATCCAGAACCGTCTTATAAGTTCCATCTTTGACAGCAAGTCGGTATTTGACATAATCATTGTATCCGTTCATGCCGGATTCTATCTGTTGCCAGATGCTTTCTTCTACCTGTGTCAGATCTTCAGGATGCACCAGATTACGGAATTGATGTTTCGTAAAATGCATAAAATCATCCAGATCCGTACATCCTGTCAGCTGAAGCATTTCCTGATTAGCATATAGGATGCGTTCATTCTCCTTTTCGGCCCGGTAGATGAAAAAGGCACCCGGCAGGTTGTCAGAAACATCCGATAATGAAAAACCAAGCTGTGTCCGTTTCGAATTGTGGAAATCCGACCGGTAGGCCAGAGCACCATGTTTTCCCTGTAATTTTACCTCATAGAGTGCAATGTCGGCATAACGGAGAATGTCAGAGACTTTTTCTGCGTTGGCGGGGTATTCCGCATAGCCCAGGGAAATGCTGTAATTGTGTTCGACGCCTTTGGCTGAAAAAGAGCGGGACGCCTTGCTGAAAGCGTCTATCATTGGGGCAGCCTCTTCTGCACTGCAATCCTTCAGGATAATACAGAACTCATCACCGCCATTTCTGGCAATAATGGAATTATCCGGAAAAGCCTGCACTAAGGATTGTGAAAGCTGCAATAGAACCTGATCACCGATAGTATGACCATAGACATCATTGATAAATTTAAAATTATCCACGTCAAGTAATATACCGACACAGTTTTTCTGCTTGTTTCCCTCCAGATACTCCTCCAGCTGCAAATTAAATCCGTTACGATTTAAGAGACCGGTCATAGAATCCGTCAGAGAGAGTCTGCGGAACTTTTTGCGTTGCTCGTCAACGAATAGTATAGATATCGTTAGAACCACCAGTAGTAGGATCACTGCAATGCCACATAATACTATCAGTTGTAAAAGTGTGCCATTCTTCCAGCCACCGGTGGGCATGACTTCCAGCTTCCAGCTACAGCCTCCCAGAGTAAAATCATAAGAGACGGGATCCATCAGAGTCTCCTCCGACTGGTCTACCACGGTATATTCATCGGTCAGAGGTGAGATGGTCTTCGATAGCCGGTATTGATAACCGAAATTGGTTAAGGCATCAGCGGAATGCTGAAAAATATCAGGAACCTTGATGATAACCATAGTCATGCCCCAAAAATAGGGAGTTCCCTTCTCATCCTGTAAAAAAACTGGATTACGGATCGAAAGGACGTGTCCTCCCTGCTCCAGCTCGAAAGGACCATGTATGATAAGCGCATTATTGGCAATGCTGTAATTTACGGTCTCTCCGCGGTATTTGTCATGGATCAGGTCTATTTTACCTGCTTCGTTGCCTTCGGCGGGATAGATATCTGTTACGATGCCCCCGGGAGCCACTTGGATGCTCCTGACGTAATCTGTCATCATTCCGCCCGCAATGGTATCAAATTTGTCGATTCTGCCGTCCGTACTGATCAGAATCTGCTCCAGTGTATCCGTGATATTGATACCGGCATTCAGATCTGCGATTATGTTATCACCGTAGGTTACAGCATTTAGTTCCGCAAGAGTGCGGATGTGCCTGAAGTCGTCCTGCTGTACCGCATGAGCGATCATATATAAGACAATACTGCCGATAAGAAGTATCCATAACGGCAATAGCCATTTTGTATGAAAAAATTTAATTTTATTCCGTGTCATAGTGCTATGCTTCCTTCGTATGTGTTGGCAAAATGATTTAAATTTAATTATAGCATTTTCAAGTTTTTTTGTATAGATACGAAGAGTCATTTCATCCTGCGGTGAAAATGCCAAAAACACCGGGCTTCTGATTTGGTACACGGGATCGATGGGGACGGAGAACTGGAGAAATACCACGATGTTGCTTTAGGTGAGTATTCTTTATTTTTAATAGATCAGATTTTTATAGCTGCCAATATACTGTCTGCGATAACGGCCCGGAGAGATACTTTTATAGCGGCGGAAAATGCGGTTAAAATAGCTTAAGTCGTGGAAACCGCAAGAATACGCAATTTCTGTGATACTATCGGAAGAAGTGCACAGAAGCTCACAGGCACATTCTACCCGGTAATAATTCAGATAATCAATGGGCGATTTGCCAATGATCGAGTGAAACACACGGCAAAAATGTTCCGGAGAGAGCTGCAGTACTTTTGCAAGGTCCGAAAGACTTAACTGTGAGGCATAATTTCTGCGGATATAATCCAGTACCTGCTTGATCTGGTCAGAATCCTGGACAAAATGTCTGGAAGAGGGAGTCAGTACCGTAAATAAATGTTCCCGGAGAATCTGTCCCAGCATTTGCCACAGCATTCCTATGGTGAAAAATTCATAGCCGTTATTTTTATCTTTCATTGCAGCAAACAGGTCAGAGATGATCTGACCGCAGGGAGTGCCTGCCGGATACAGAACATTGATCTGGGTCTCAGGAGAAAAGAGCCCGGCATATTTCTGCTGAAACAGTCCTCCGTAATTTTTGATAAGATGGTTCAGATCAAATACCAGACATTCATAGACGCAGTCTTTGGGGATTCCGCCATGTACGGCTCCGGAGGAAAGAAAGGCGGAATTCCCAGGATGCAGTGTGTAAGACTGCCCATCTGTCAACAACGTAAATTCCCCTTGCAGAACCAGTAGAAGTTCGCATTCCATATGCCAGTGGAAGGGCATTTCGTAACGGGGATGCAGCATATCAACATAATAGAGTTCTAACGGAAAGTCAGAAGTTCCTCTCGTCGTATTCTCATGGGAAGCCAGATATCTCATCATTCTATCCTTTCATAAAAGAACCGTACTATTTAAAATCCCATTCGTAAAACTGCTCTTTCAGGTCTTTTCTTTTACAAATATGGTCACAGAATATCAATATTGTCCAATATGTAATCATTATAAACAACGACACCACAAAAATGCAACAGTATAATACAAGTAACCAAATATAATACAAGGAGGTATGGACATGGAAATCACAGGGATAAAAGATCAGATCTGCGATGTCTGTCACAAAATGTGGCAACTGGGATGGGTTGCGGCCAATGATGGCAATGTGTCTGTCAGACTGGACGATGGAACCTACCTGGCAACACCAACAGGGATGAGTAAGAGTTTCATCACCTCGGACAAACTGCTCCGGATCGATGCTGCCGGTAATGTTTTGGAGGGCTCGGAAGGACTGCGGCCGTCCAGCGAGATAAAGATGCATCTAAGATGCTATGAAAAGAGGGAGGATGTATGCGCAGTCGTACATGCACATCCTCCGGCAGCTACCGGATTTGCCGTGGCACATCGTCCGATGGACATGTACAACATGATCGAGGATATCGCAGCCATCGGTGCGGTTCCGCTGACACCATATGGTACACCGAGCACGACAGAGGTTCCAGATGCCATTGAGCCTTATTTGCAGGAACATGATGTAATGCTGCTTGAGAATCACGGGGCATTGACAGTGGGAAGTGATGTGATCACCGCTTATTACCGTATGGAAAGTCTGGAACTGTGGGCGAAGATCACGATCAACGCAATCCTTCTGGGAGGAAGCTATGACATTGACCGGAAAAATATCGACAAACTGATCAACCTGCGATCCTATTATCACATAACGGGAAAACATCCGGGATACAAGAAATTTAAGCATCCGCAGGATGGAACTCCTACGGACAGATAGGAGAAAGGAGTAAAGGATGGCTGCTTTTACGACAGTGCTTGCTTTTGACCTTGGAGCTTCCACCGGCCGTGCCATTCGTGCGGTCTATGACGGTGAGAGACTGAAATGGAAGGAGATCCACCGGTTCGATAATATACCGGCAGTAGAGAACGGACATCTTCGCTGGAATATGGAGGCGCTGCTTGGGGAGATCCGTATTGCCATACAAAAGGCGGGAAAGACCGACAGTCTTGCTTTTGATACCTGGGGAGTGGATTTTGGATTGTTGGATGCGGATGGAAAATTACTGGAGGATCCTGTTCATTACCGGGACGAGCGGACGAAGGACTGGCCCCAGCGTGTCGCACAGAAAATAGAACTTCACAGCCTGTATGTCAGAACTGGCAATCAGATTTTGGCAATCAATACACTGTTCCAGTTGCTGGCATTACAAGAGGAACAGCCAGATCTGTTAAGACGAGCAAAGCATCTGCTGTTCATCCCGGATCTGCTGGCGGCAATGCTGGGAGCGGATCTGACCTGGGAACGATCCATTGCTTCCACCAGTCAGATGTGGAATCCTGTTGCCGGAACCTGGGATTTGGAACTGCTGAGACAGATGGGAATGGATCCGGGATTATTCGGAGCCATGACAGACAGTGGTAGCATTATCGGAGCATTGCCGGATAGCACGAAGATCATCGCAGTGGCAGGACATGATACCCAGTGCGCAGTGGCGGCCATGCCTGTGGAAGAGGGAGAAAGAGCAGCGTTTCTCTCCTGTGGCACCTGGAGCCTGATCGGCTGTGAACTGGAGACACCGATCCTGACGAAGGAGAGCTGCGACAGCGGCCTGTCCAATGAATACGGAGCCAATGGTAGGATTAACTATCTGAAAAACATTATCGGATTGTGGCTGATCCAGGAGAGCCGGAGAGAATATGCCAGACAGGGAGAGGAGTATAGCTTCGGAGAACTGGCGAAGCTGGCGGACGAAGCAGAGGCTTTTCACTGCTTTATTGATCCGGATGCACAGGAATTCGTGGCACCCGGAAACATTCCGGAAAGAATACAAAAGTTCTGCCGTAGAACCGGTCAGCCGGTGCCGGAGACAGTGGGAGAGACAGTGCGGTGCATTTACGAAAGTCTGGCGCTGAAATACCGATATGCTCTGGAGCAACTGGAAGGGATGACAGGCAAAAACTTCACAACATTGCATATCCTCGGTGGCGGAGCAAATGCAGGACTGCTCTGTCAGATGACGGCAGATGCCTGCAGACTTATAGTAAAAGCCGGCCCGGTGGAAGCGACGGCTCTCGGGAATATTCTTATTCAGTTGAAGGCACTGCATGCCATACATGATATCGACAAGGGCAGACGCCTGATTGCCGTGACAGAGAAAATAACAGAATATGCACCACAAAACAGAAAAAGAGACGCATGGGAAAATGCGTATCACAGATTTGTTACCATGATGCAAATGGAGAAAGAGAGGTAATTATGAGATACCCTAAGATTGGAATTCGCCCGGTAATCGATGGACGTTGGGGTGGCGTTCGTGAAAGCCTGGAGAATCAGACCTGTGAAATGGCAAAAATTGCCGCAAAACTAATCTCTGAGAATTTGAAATATCCGGATGGAACACCGGTACAATGTGTGATCGGCTGTACCACTATTGGAGGAGGTGCGGAGGCGGCCCGGGTGGCAGAACAGTTTCAGATGGAAAATGTAGTAGCAACCTTGTCTGTGACGCCCTGCTGGTGTTACGGAACAGAGACTTTCGATATGGATCCGAACACCATCAAAGCTGTCTGGGGATTCAACGGAACGGAGCGCCCCGGTGCGGTGTATCTGGCAGCGGTTATGGCGGCACATGCACAGCGTGGGCTTCCGGCTTTTTCCATCTATGGACATGATGTGCAGGATGCAAAGGATACGACAATTCCCGCAGATGTGTCGGAGAAAATCTTACGTTTCGCCAGGGGAGCTGTGGCCGTAGGCTGGATGACAAATAAGGCATATGTCAATATTGGAGCGGTAGCCATGGGCATTGCAGGCAGCTTTTGCGATCCGGATGTGCTACAGAAATATTTCGGGATCCGTGCGGAATGGGTAGATGAAGTGGAAATTCTCCGTCGTATTGCCATCGGCATCTATGATCCGGAGGAATATGAGAAGGCATTACAGTGGGTGAAAGCAAACTGCAGGGAAGGGTTCGACAAAAATCTTGGAAAAGATCTGCCGGAAGTCATCACAAAGTCAAAAATCATTCCTGCGGAAAAAGACTGGGAGTTTATTGTGAAGATGACATTGATTATCCGGGATATTCTGTTCGGCAATTCACGACTGGACGAGCTTGGCTGGCATGAGGAGGCTTTGGGACATAATGCTGTGGCCGGAGGTTTCCAGGGACAGAGACATTGGACGGACTGGTTGCCGAATGCGGACTTTACGGAAGCAATCCTTGCTTCTACGTTCGACTGGAATGGTCCCAAGGCACCGACTCCTTTTGCAACGGAGAATGATACCTGCAATGGTATTTCGATGCTGTTGGGACAACTGATTTCGGGAACGGCTCCCTGCTTCCATGATGTCCGTACCTACTGGAGCCCGGAGGCTTGTGAACGTGTTACAGGTCAGAAGCCGGACGGCGTGGCAGCAAACGGATTTATTCATCTGATCAATTCCGGTGCAACGGCGTTGGACGGGACTGGAGCGTGTGTGGACGAACAGGGCGACCATGTCATGAAACCTTTCTGGAAGATGACAGAGGAGGATATCCGGAAATGTCTGGATGTTACCGACTGGTGCAGGGCAGATTATGAATATTTCCGGGGTGGTGGATATTCCAGCCACTTTCGGTGTATTGCACAGATGCCTGTAACTATGCTAAGATTGAATATTATAGAGGGAATAGGGCCTGTACTGCAGATTGCCGAAGGATGGACAGCAAAATTGCCGGAAGAGATTCATCATGTGATTGATAAGAGAACAGATCCTACCTGGCCGACCACCTGGTTTTGCCCAAGACTGACCGGTGAGGGCGCTTTTACTGACGTATATAGTGTTATGGCAAACTGGGGGGCAAATCATGGCGTGACCGTATATGGACATGTGGGTGCAGACCTGATCACATTGTCCAGCATGTTGCGGATCCCGGTGACCATGCATAATGTGGACAGGGACAAAATCTATCGTCCTCATGCATGGACAAGCTTCGGAACACAGGATACACAGGCGGCGGATTATGCGGCATGCAGGCAGTATGGCCCTTTGTATCGATAAAATCACAGGAAGCAGAGAGAGGAATCCTATGGAGAATTGTCTGAAGGTAGGTATTTTAGGTGCCGGAAATATAGCTGGATCCATGGCAGAAGCGCTGAATGAGCTACAGAAGGAGGGAAAAGCCTGTGCTTATGCTGTGGCATCCCGTTCGCAGGAGAAGGCATTGGAGTTCGCACGAAAATGGAATATCACAAGAGCATACAGCAGTTACGAGGAACTGGCATCGGATCCGGAAGTGGACCTGATCTATATAGCAACACCACATTCTCTGCATTATGAGCAGGCAAAGCTCTGTATGGAACATGGCAAAAATGTTCTGGTAGAGAAGGCGTTTACAGCCAATGCAAGACAGGCTGAGGAATTATTTGCAATGGCAGAGGAAAAGAAGGTCTTTATTACAGAGGCAATCTGGACACGCTATATGCCAAGCCGTGAGATCATAACTGGGTTGCTCCGGGAGGGAGCGGTAGGTACACCGCAGATTTTGGAAGCGGAATTTTCCGTACAAAATTATGAAAATCCCAGGATGCATGATCCGATGCTGTGCGGAGGAGCACTATTGGATCTTGGAGTGTATGTACTGACAACGGCTTCCATGTATTTTGGAGATCATATTGTGAAGACGCAATCTTCCTGTGAGAAGTATCCGACCGGAGTAGATGCTGCAGATGAGATCCAGCTGACCTATGCGGATGGCAGTGCTGCGCAACTGCGCTGTTCCATGGTGGATAAAAAGAAAAACTGTGTAAAAATCTGTGGAACGAAAGGGTATATTTCCTGGGAGAGCAATAACAATCCCAGAAACCTGGAACTGTATAGCCCGGGAGGAATGCTGATCCGTAAAATCACGATTCCCACGCAGATCAATGGCTATGAATATGAAGTGCTGGCATGCCGGGAGGCAATCAGGAACGGGCAAAGAGAGTGTGAGAAAATGCCTCATGCGGAGACTCTTACGATCATGAAGCAGATGGATGAACTTCGGGCACAGTGGGGTGTGAAATACCCATATGATGAATAACGACAGAATCAAAAGAGCGGACCGTAAGGATCCGCTCTTTTGATAAGATAGCTATAGAGTATAATTACAGTATTACTTCTGTCAAATAAATAACAAAGAACACTTCTTTTTACAGAATCTAAAAATAAGTGAGTTTTTCGGCAAAACAAAAAAACAAAGTGCCTTTTTGCGAACCTGAGTGTCTCATACCTTTGCGTAAAATCCGCTATAATGAACTCATCAAGCAAACACATAAATGTGATTGAAGGAGGGTACTAAATGAAGAAGTTAAAATTAACAGCATTACTCGTAACTATGGCAATGACAGCGTCTCTTGCAGGATGCGGCAACAGCGCTTCCGAAGAGACGACAGACGGCACACAGTCATCTCAGGCGACAGCCACGCAGGAAGCTGCTGGTACGGAAACAGCAGAGAACCATGATCCCGTAACTTTGCGCTTCATGTGGTGGGGCGGTGATGAGAGAGCGCAGGCAACACTGGATGTGATCGACAAGTTCGAGCAGGAATATCCCTGGATCACGATAGAAGCGGAGTACGGCAGCAGTGATGGTTATCAGGAAAAGCTGACAGCGCAGCTGGTATCCGGTACGGTAGCAGACATTTTCCAGATGGGAACCGGCTGGATGCCCGGCTATGTAGAATCCAATGCAGGATACTTTGCAGATTTCAAAGATTTCTCAGATGTCTTTGATCTGTCTACCTTCGAAGAATCTATTTTAAAGAACAACGGACAGTTCGACGGACATCAGTACGGTGTACCGACCGGTATTTCCGGACATGCACTGATCTACAACAAGAATGCAGCTGATAAGATCGGTATTGACTTCAGTAGTGATTATACTTGGGACGATATTGTAGAAATGGGCAAGAAGGTCAAGGAGTATGATAAGGATATGTATCTGCTGACCATGGGAAGTTCTGAGCTGAATACCATGATCGTCCGCCCTTACTTACAGCAGTTGACCGGCAGCACAGTTCTGGTAAATGAGACCAAGAAGAGAGGTTTCGAGGAAAAAGATCTGGTGGAGGTACTGAACTACATTAAGACATTGTATGATGAAGGCGTTGCATCACCTATGTCTACTGTTATCGCATACGGCGCAGATCTGGGAACAGATCCTAACTGGATCAACCAGAAATATGTGGCAGCATTCGGATACTCCTCTACAGTAGAGACCTTGCAGGCAGCATGTCCCGATGGAAACTTTGCGGCAGGCAAGCTTCCGGTTATGACAAATGCCAAAGATGAAGGCTGGTACTGCAATGCGCCTCAGTATATGTGTGTCAGCGGTGCGAGCGAACATCAGGTAGAAGCCATGATGTTCTTAAACTACTTCTACAACAATGCAGATGCAGCCAAGATCCTGAAGACAGTCCGTTCCGTACCTCCTACCAGTGTAGGGCAGGAAGCATGTACAGAACTGGGCATTCTGGAAGGCATCGCCAAGGATAGCGTGGATATTATCCAGACCTATACAGGAACCAATGATCTGGGGCTGACCACAGAGGAAGAAGTAACTGCGATCCTGCAGGATGCAGCTACTCAGGTTGCTTACGGACAGGGTACTCCTGAAGACGTTGCCAAGTCAACGATCAGCCTTCTGGATAATTATCTGTCATCCAAGTAATCCCGGATCAGTTTCGGATTCGTACTACACAGAAATGATACTGGGGTATCCTGAAGGATTTCGGGATACCCCAGACATTTACGAGGCGGAGGTACTCTACATGACACCGAAAAAGAAAAAATTAAAAAAGAAGCAGTGGATCGGACTGGTATTCATTGCCCCCTGGCTGATCGGATTGATCGGACTGCAGGTATATCCTTTTGTTGCATCCCTGTTCTATTCCTTTACAGAATATAATATCATGTCCTCTCCGAAATGGATCGGACTGGCCAACTATGTGAAATTATTTACGGCGGATAATGAATTCTGGTATTCCGTAAAAGTTACTTTGATCTACACAATATTTACTGTACCCGGAAAATTAACAGTGGCTCTGATCGTAGCACTGGTTATGAATAAAAACATGAAGGGAATCAATTTCATTCGTACGATTTATTATATCCCGTCTCTGATCGGCGGTAGCATCGGTATTGCCATTCTCTGGAAGCTGATGTTCCAGGAGGAGGGTATTATCAATTCCCTGTTGAAAGCAATCCATCTGCCGACCCTGCACTGGCTGGGAGATCCCAAGACAGCATTACCGACGATCATTCTGCTGCAACTTTGGACGTTCGGATCTTCCTTCGTTATGTTCCTGGCAGCCCTGAAAAATGTACCGGCGGATCTGTATGAAGCAGCGGATATCGATGGAGCCAGCAGCTGGAAGAAATTCGTTAAGATTACATTGCCACAGATTTCCTCTATTATATTTTTCAATATTATCATGCAGACGATTACTGCATTACAAAGCTTTACCAGCTCACTGGTCATTACCAACGGAGGCCCGTTAAAGTCTACCTACGTGTTGGGAATGAAGTTGTACACGGAGGCATTCTCTTTCTATAAAATGGGATATGCATGCGCAATTTCCTGGGTGATCTTCATTATGATCATGATCGTTACGATGATTTTATTCCGATTCTCTTCCATGATGGTATATTACGAAGATGGAAACGATTTTTAGGAGGAACCTAAGATGAGAAAAAAGCTTAAAAAGAGAAACAGCGTATCCTGGGTGACCTACATAGTAGTACTTCTGATCGGACTGGCAATGTTGTATCCGATCATCTGGATGTTCTTCGCAACCTTCAAGAGCAATGCGGAGATCTTCGGATCTGTCAAACTGCTGCCGTCATCCTTCAGCTTCCAGAGCTATATTGACGGCTGGCATGTGAACAGCAAAATAACTTATACTACATTTTTCAAAAACAGCTTTGTGATGACGATCATCACTACGTTATTTACGGTATTATCCAGTGCGATTGTCGCTTATGGATTTGCCAGATACCAGTTCCCCGGCAAAAAGATTCTGTTTGGTATTCTGATTGCCACACTGATGCTTCCCGGAGCGGTAGTTATGATCCCACGTTATGCAATGTTTAATAAGCTGGGACTGGTGGATACTTACTGGCCGTTTTACTTACAGGGCCTGCTGTCTGTGAACTCGTTCTTTGTATTTATGCTGATCCAGTTTATCCGCGGACTGCCAAGAGAACTGGATGAATCTGCTTATCTTGACGGCTGCAGTGATCTGAAGGTATTCGTGAAGATCCTTGTGCCACTGATGAAACCGGCACTTTTCTCCGCAGGTCTGTTTCAGTTCATGTGGACTTACAATGATTATACAAACGTGTTGATCTACATTAACTCTGTGAAAAAATATACCCTGTCTCTGGCCTTGAGACTGTCTCTGGATGCAGAATCCGTGGTTCAGTGGAATAAAGTAATGGCAATGTCATTCCTGTCCATTCTGCCGCTGATCATACTGTTCTTCGCTGCACAGAAGTATTTTGTGGAAGGCATTGCCACCAGTGGTCTGAAGGGTTAAATTTGAACCGGAATGCGGAAAAACACACAGGTTCCGAGTCCTTCTTTACTGTAAATATGAAGAGCACTCTCGGAACCATAGGTCAGTGTCAGACGCTTGTTCACGTTGTCGAGTCCGATACGTATGGAAGCGTCTGACATAAGATCTGATCTCAGCTTCTGAAGTTTGTCTTTTGGAATTCCCACACCATTGTCGGTTATTGATATATGGATCCAATCATCCCGTTTAAAAATCTTAATTTTTACCATTCCCTGGCGATTGCCGGGACGCAGCCCGTGACTGATACTGTTCTCTAAAAGCGGCTGAAGCAGGAGACGCTTAAACGCATGCGGCAGTACAGAATTGTCGATTTCTTCAAAGTAATAAAAACTGTCGGGAAAGCGGAACCTCTGTATTTCCACATATTTGTGAATATAAGTGATCTCATCCTGAATCGATACCGAAACCTGTGGATTGGCCAGAGAGTAGGAGAGAATATCCGACAGATTGCTGATGATCGTATTGGCGGTGGAAGGACCGCCTGCTATCTTGTAGACTTCAAAATCCAGAGTCTGCAGGGTGTTGACCATAAAATGTGGGTTGATCTGTAACTGTAGGGCGCTGAGCTCCGCAGCCTGTTTTTTGTATTTCTGCTCTGCCAGCTGGCTGTTTAAAAATGTGGTATTTAAGAATATGCGGATGACATTGTTCATGATCAGGCTGTATTCGTCATCCGGCTGGTCTGCCGGAGAATCTTTTTCAGCAGGGTAGATCCCCTTTTCCGCATTACCGAACAGATCAATCACTGACTGGATCTGCCGGAAATTATCCCTTGTGATCTGATAAGAGAACAGGAAGATAATGAACAGGGCAAACAGTAGCATGATCAGCGGCAACAGCAGATTCTGTGCACAATAGAGAATAATGGCGGAAACAGGAACCAACTGCACCGAATAATACCGGTAGGTGGGTTGATATATCATATAAGTAAGATAGAAATGATGATCTACCTTTTCCCAGTGAAAGCCATCCGTCAGTGTGGAAAGATCCACTTCAGAAAAGTCGGGAACAGAAGAAAACCCCTGAGAAGCCAGAAGATTCTGCCCGCTGTCCAGAAGAAACATACCGTGTTTCCAGGATGTGGATTTTGCAGACATCATTTTTTCCAGCTCTTTCAGAGAAAGGTTGGATACCATGACACCATCCAGATAAGAAAAACGCTTATATACCGTCAGTACATTTTCTGATGTTGATGAGGTGGATGTCTTCATTTCCCTGGAGACAATATAGGTGTCCTGATCTTCCGGAAGGGAGGTATAGATATCATACCAACCGGCGTCCACATCGCTGCTCAGAAAACGGATCGTCTTGTCAGAAGAGAAAAAGATATTATTGTCATCCAGATAAAGATAAAGGCTGTCCACCAGTGGATGGGAGGCGGAGATACTGCCGAGGAAGCTCTTTATACTGTTTAGGAAGACATAGTCGGTGTAAGTAGTCTCTCTGTTGTAGAGAATCTTGCGCATGGATAAGAGCAACTGGGAATTCAGCGTGATCATTTCCTGTTGGGAAGTGCAGACATCCATGGTACTTTCCAAATTCAGACAGAAATCATCCGTAGTGGACTGGGTGGTCTCTTTGATGGTCTGTAGCTGGGAGGTTGCGGTAAGGATCATGATGCATATAAACAAAAGACCGGTAGGGATTAACAGGAGAGAACTCCATACTTTTAAGCGTTTTAAGAAAAATCGGTGCATCATGATAACGATCCTCTGTTCTCAGGAGTTACTTCCGGCTGTTTCCCTGCACGGAATTCCTGTGGTGTGATTCCGTAATATTCCTTGAAATTACGGGTGAGATTTTTGGGGTTCAGATAGCCGACGGCATCTGCAATCTCGTAAAATTTGACGGAACGATCCGACAGCATCTGCATGGCCTGTTCCATCCTCACCTGTAGCAGATAACGGGAGAAACTGACACCGGTATCCGTTTTGAAAGCAGAAGAAAGATAAGCCGGTGAGTAGTGTACCAGAGAAGCGGCTGCTTCCAATGTTGCGGTCTTATAATCAGATTTGATATAGTTTTTCACAATCGTCACATAATCCGCCTCGTCTGCATTGGCTTCGTAAGGCAGATAATGGCCCTTCTCCCGTTCGTCCAGGGTTTTCCGGATGCGTTCAAAGCAGGCAGACATGGCGTCATATTTCATTGGTTTGATCAGGTAGTCCGTGACATGATTGATAATTGCTGCCCGGGCATATTCAAAATCCTGATAGGCGCTGAAAAAGACGACGATGATATCTTCGTTTTTCAGCTTCTGCGACAGTTCGATACCGGTCATGACCGGCATCTGGATATCGGTCATAACGACATCCACCTGTGGGTGGGCATTGATATATTCCAGGGCTTCTTTCCCATTGGTAAAAGAAGCAACGACTTCAAAGCCGAAGTTGTTCCAGGGAAAAAGATGAATGATTCCTTCCAGAATACGGGGTTCATCATCTACGATGATTACTTGATACATATCAGGTTCCTCACGTGTAAGGTAATATTCAGATAACACGCAGATTATAACATATTTCAAAATAGAATACAAAGCATTCAAAACGAGGAGAAGACAAATGAACGAAAAGAAAATAAAATTGAAAACCGGTGAAATCTGGCAGGAGAGACTGGTGGCAGGCAATGGACACAGCGGAGTGATATGTTCCTGTGAACCCTATGAAGAGGTACTGACCTATCAGAATATAGAACTGCTGATGCCGACAGAAGAACCCAGAATGACTCCGCCGGAAGTGGGAAGTGAGCTGCAGGAGGCCAGACAGGCAGTGCTGCATATGGATGATACTTGGAATGTGCATGGCAGAAAAAGAACATATCTTTATGCCTTTCACCCGGGGATGCAGCTTCGGATCACGACACCGCAGCAGGAGATCAAAGCGTACAGCTGTCGGATGGTAGGAGAGACCGGGGAGGTCATTATGGACTATCGGGATAAGACAGGGGACTTCAGCCGGCATACATTTGTCTCCAGAGAGGATTGTGTGGTGACACAGTATCTGGCAGATGAAAAAAAGGAGCTTCCGGAACTGACGATTTCCATAGACCCACCGGAGAGCCTGCCTAAATTCGGAGTAAAAAAGCGAGGAATCGGACCGGAAGTAAATATGAAATATGAACTAGTCTATGATAAGGCGGCCTCTTATCTCGGACAGGCAGCTCATTATCCGGTATTTTCGGACAGTGAATTGCAGGATAAGGGATATGTGACCATGGTACGGGTCCTGCATATGGGAGGAAGTAAAAGTCTGGAACAGACGGAAGGCAAAAAAAGAATCCATATCAGAGGGGCACGGGCGGTCTGGATCCTTGCGAAAACGGCTGCCCAGGTCGAAATGGGAGAAATGGAAGATTTTCCGGGGGTGAAAGCACAGGAATGCATCGATGCGGTACTGGCAGATCTGGAGAGAACTGTGGCAAAATACCGGACAAAAGAAGGCTGTTGGGATTATGAGAGTGCGTTGGCACTGCAGAAGGAACAGCAGAGGGAGACCTATGGTACGGTAAGTTTTCATCTGGGAGAACAGACAGCGGATTCCGGAGAGGAAGGAATAGAAAAGGAGACCAATACGGAACTGTTACAGCGGCAGAAAAATACGCCGCAGATGTTGCAGGAACTGGTGGAACGGATCTACCGGACAGGCAGATATGTGCAGGCAGCCTGCGCCGGATATTCCGCACCAAGACTGTGCGGACTGTGGACAGGGGAATGGAATCCCGGCTGGAGCGGAGCCTATACGATGGATGCCAATGTGAATATTCAGGTATCCGGTATGAATACCGGGCACATGGAAAAAGCGGCCTGGGGATATATGTATTTTATCCTCCGCCAGATCGGGGACTGGACAGAGAATGCAAAAGCTGTTTATGGCATGTGGGATGCCCTGCTGGCACCGGTGAATACCGACGGTAATCGGGCAATTATGGTAGAGTATGATATTGACTATCCTTTCCAGTACTGGAATGCCGGGGCTTCCTGGCTGATGGTGCCGATCTTTGAGTACTGGCAGTGCTTTGGTAACCGGCAGATCCTACTGCCGGAGGATCTGGCCAAAGCCTGCGGAAAACAAAGCCTGGATCTGGAACAGGAGATTCTCCGCCCCCTGCTGTGGAAGATTTTTCACTTTTGGGAGCAGTTGTGTACACCGGAATATTATACGGACAAAGAAGGACAGCCCCATTATAAAAAGGGAAAGATATTTCTGGAAGACGGAGAACGGTATCTGATCATTCCATCCTATTCTCCGGAGAATCATCCCATTGGTTATACCAGTACGATCACTGCAAATGCAGCCATGGATATTGCGGCTGCGTCCGATGTATTGCGTATGATCAGGGAACTGGAGGAGAGGATCGGTGATGAACGATCGATGGAGCGTCTGACAGCCTGCAGAGAACTTGCAAAAAAGCTGCCGGAATATCAGGCGGACGAGACCGGAGGCTTAAAAGAATGGTCACTTCCACAGATGCGTGACAATCACGAGCACCGCCACATCAGTCATCTTTACTGCGCATGGCCGGGAGTGGAGACCCAGCATGATGTAAGACTTGTGGAAAGCTGCAGACAGGCCATCAGGAATCGAAATACAGGGAATGTCGGCAAGGATGATACGGCCTCCCATGGCTGGCTCCATAAGGGACTGGTGGCTGCCAGACTGAAGGACGGTGAAGGCCTTGGAGAGATCCTTCGTCTGCTGGTGCACAGTGACATTTTCTACAGTAGTCTTCTGACGGATCATAATACGGATCGCTGCAGAGGCGTCTATTGCACGGATACGATCCTTGGATTGCAGGGAATTATTCAGGAAGCGCTTGTATATTCCGAACGGGGCTGGATTGAATTCCTTCCGGCACTTCCGGAGGAGTGGAAGCAGGGCAGTGTGGATGGTCTGATGGCCAGAACAAGAGTCTGCATCCGAAGACTTGCATGGGATCTGGAAAAGAAGATACTGGAAGCAGAACTGGAAGCTTATGAGGATCAGGAGGTCAGAATTTCCTGCCCGGTATTGCAATACGATGCATGTTATTATCTAAAACAGGGAGAACTGCGCAGGATCTGGATTTAATCCACCGGATCCTGGAGCTGCCTGCGGTATTCATTGGCAGTGATGCCGTAATGTTGTCTAAACGCCTGGGTGAAATGCTGGGATGTGGAGTAATTCAGTTTCTCCGCAATCTGCGTGATGCTCAGGCGTTTGTCTGTCAGATAGATTTTTGCCGCAGACATTCGGGCTTCCTGTTTTTTCTGCTGAAAGGTCTTGCCGTAATATTTTTTCAGGAACCGTTCCGTCTGGCGGACACTTAACCCAAGAGTCTTTGCCAGGTTTTCCAGAGTAATGGTCTCGTAATGATAGAGAAAGGCCCGTTCGATGATCAAGGTCTTACCGTCAATGAGATTGGAGGGAGCAAAGTGCTGTTTAGAGAAACGGTTTCCCTCGTAATTACGGACAACTTTTACAAGACACTGTTGTAACAGAGCCTCTACCTGAATCATGTAACCGGTATATTTATATTTTAATTCATAGAAGAGCTGCTCCATCAGTACACCAAGATTCTGGGTATCCGGACCAATCCAGAATCTTTTTTTCAGAAATTTGTCCGCAGTGCTGCCGGAAAAAACGAGGAGAGCATCTTCTTCCTGCAACTGAAAATAGATAGAATATTCCGTCATGGGATCCATAGGGCTTGGAATCTGCTCGTGCTCCACATGGGGGCCTGTCATATATAGTGTGCCAGGCGTAAGCTCATAAGAACTGCCATCAATGACTGCCTGCCCGAGCCCATTAGGGATGTAGTGCAGTTCATAGCTGTTGTTACCGTGGCTGTGGCGTGGCAGTGGCTTAAAAAAGTGTTCGAAAGCAATATTCAGAATTAGAAAAGTTGTGTTGTCGATAGTGGTTTTCACATCGAGACCATAGATGGTATTGTTCGTTGCCTGATTCATGGAGCCTCCTGCTGTCCGGATTTACTGTGACCTGTCTGATGATATTAAGTGTAGCAACGGCAAAGAAAAAAGTCAAATAAAAAAGTACGATAACACGACAAATACACACAACTTATGTCGCAAATATGTCTATTAATCGTATATTTGTAGGATTAGAATGAATGTATCACAGCAACCCACACGGGGAGAGAAAATATGACAGAAGAACATATAATATTTTATTTTTAAGGAGGTTAACAGATGGACAGACAGGAAATGAAACAGAAAAAGATGATGGGAGCAATTCTTCCGGGCAACAGCACAGTAGAACTTAGAGAATTCGATATGCCGAAGCCGGGACATGGACAGGTTGTGGTCAAGGCAATGGCTACAACTATCTGCGGCAGTGATATCCGCTGCATCTACAGGGAACATGTGGGAAAAGGTCCGGAAGGCTATATTCCCGGAACCGTGGCAGGTCATGAACCCTGTGGTCTGATCGTAGAGGAAGGAGAAGGCCTGAAGAGATTCAAGAAGGGCGACCGTGTTATTATTTATCACATTTCCGGATGTGGTGTATGTAACGATTGCAGAAGAGGCTATTATATTTCCTGCAAGAGTAAATTCCGTCAGGCATACGGATGGCAGAGAAACGGTGGCATGGCACAGTACATTCTGGCAGATGAGAAGGATCTGATCGCATTGCCAGATGAACTGACCTACAAGGATGGAGCACAGGTGGCCTGTGGTTTCGGTACCGTATATGAAGCTATCGAAAAGGTAGGTGTCAGCGGCAATGATGCAGTACTGGTAACCGGTCTGGGGCCTGTCGGCCTGGCAACACTGATGTTGGCAAAAGCATTGGGAGCCAATATGCTCATCGGCGTAGAGACGAATCCGTACCGTATTGAACTGGCGAAGAAGATGGGACTGGCTGATTATGTATTTGCACCGGATGAGGCTTATGATCAGATCATGAAAGTGACAAACGGCAATGGTGTGGAGAGAGCGTTCGATGCCAGCGCCAGTGATCCAGGAAGACAGCTGGCAATCCGTGCTACCAGAGAATGGGGCCGGATCGCATTCGTGGGAGAGGGAGGTACCTGTACCTTCAATCCCAGTCCGGACATTATTCATGGTCAGAAGACAATCTACGGCAGCTGGGTAACATCGCTGTGGAGAATGGAAGAACTGGTAGAAAGACTGGTGCGTTGGGGAATTCATCCGGAAGATCTGATCACGGACGAATTCCCTCTGGAGCAGGCAGGGGAAGCTTACAGACTGATGGCAAGTGGAAACTGTGGCAAGGTAGCAGTGGTATTTCCCGAAGACTAAGGGAAGAAAGGTTATCATATGGCAGAAATCATAGAACAGAGCCGGATCCCAAAGCGGACTCTGGTGGACGGATCTAAGGTACCGGCAATCGGACTTGGAACCTTCGGATCCGATAAATATAACAGCGATCAGATTGCAGAAGCTGTATATGGCGGCATCCGGGCAGGATATCGTATGATCGACTGTGCTTCCGTATACCAGAATGAGAATCGTATCGGAGAGAGCATCGAGCGTGTCCTGAAAGAAGGAATCGTGGACAGAGCGGATTTGTTTATCACCTCCAAAGTATGGAATGATATGCACAATAGAGTGAAGGAGTCCTGTGAGAAGAGCCTGAAGGATCTGCGGGTATCTTATCTGGATCTGTATCTGATGCACTGGCCTTTTCCCAATTATCATGCTCCCGGCTGTGACGGAGATTCCCGTAATCCGGATTCCAGGCCGTTTTCTGTGACAGAATTTCTGAATACTTGGAGACAGTGTGAGGCACTGGTGGAAGAAGGCAGGGTAAAATACATTGGCATGTCTAATATGACAGTACCGAAACTTCAGGCAGTATTGCCGCTGTGCAGGATTCAGCCGATGTTCTTAGAGATGGAATTGCATCCCGGATTTCAGCAGCCGCAATTGTATGACTATGCACTGTCACAGGGGATTCAACCCATCGGTTATTGCCCCATCGGATCTCCCTCCAGACCGGAGAGAGACCGGACGGCAGAGGATATAGCAGATACCCGGATGCCAGAGATTATGGAGATTGCGGAGCATCATCACGTACATCCTGCTATGATCTGCCTGAAGTGGGCGGTACAGAGAGGACAGATTCCGATTCCTTTTTCAGTAAAGGAATATCAATATGTGGATAATCTGAAATGCATCACAGAAGATCCCTTGACAGAGGAAGAGATGGAGACAATCCGGAAAGCAGACAAGAATTGCCGCCTGATCAAAGGTCAGGTATTTCTGTGGCCCGGCGCAACCGACTGGCAGGATCTGTGGGATGTGGACGGAGAAATCACGTCATGAAAGGGGTAAGCGCATGTTAAAAGGAATTCCGAAGATATTATCTCCCGAGTTATTAAAGGTACTTTGTGAAATGGGACACAGTGACAGACTGGTTATCGCAGACGGTAATTTTCCGGCTGAGTCCATGGGGAAGGATGCAATCGTGATTCGGATGGACGGACATGGTACGACTGAGATTCTGGATGCCATTTTGCAGGTGTTTCCATTGGATAGTTATGTGGAGCATCCGTTGAATCTGATGGAGGTGATGCCCGGGGATCCGGTGGAGACGCCGATCTGGGAGAATTATGAAAAAATCATCGCAAAACACGATTCCCGAGGTGGCAGTGCCATTGGACAGATCGAGCGCTTTGCCTTCTATGAGGAGGCAAAAAAGGTCTATGCCATTATTGCAACCGGAGAGAGTGCACTATATGCCAATATCATGTTACAAAAAGGTGTGGTAACAGAATAAGGCAGCTGATAAGAACAGGAGCAAAAGCATCGGCGGTAAGCGGATGCTTTTGCTGTTAAGAAAAACATGTTAGAATACAGTCAGGATCAGGGAAATGTGTGCAAAAAAATATATAATAACAGGAAAAAAGGAGAAATGGCATGAGTAGGTTATGGTATGATCATCCGGCATCGGAATGGGAAGAAGCTCTTCCTATAGGAAATGGCAGAATCGGTGCCATGGTCTACGGAGGTACGGACAGAGAACGGCTCCAGGTAAATGAAGAGAGCATCTGGCTGGGTGGACCTGTAAACCGTCACAATCCCGATGCAAAAGCAAACCTGCCGAAGATACGACAACTCCTTCGGGACGGCAGAATTCCGGAGGCTGAGCATCTGATGGAGACCGCATTATCGGCCTGCCCGGAAGGAATGCATCCTTATCAGACACTTGGGGATGTACAATTTTTCTTTGATGGGATCGAAGGCGGCAGAGAACGGAAAAGCGGTAAACTGCGGGATATGATCCTCTGTGAAGGAACAAAACATTATGAGAGATGTCTGGATCTGGAAACGGCAATCTGCCGGACAGAGTTCACTGTTGGTGACAGTATATATGAGAGGGAAATATTTGCTTCTCACCCGGCGGACTGTCTGGTGATGCGCTTCCGCACAAGGGGCAAGGGGAAAGTGAATTTTCTGGCGAAACTTCGAAGAGAGAGCTGGTTTGATGGAACTTGTAAGGTTGGAGAGAATGGCATAAGACTTTATGGCAATCTGGGAAGAGGCGGATATGAATTTGCCATGGAACTGCGTGCTGTGTCTACTGGCGGACGGATTTTGACCCAGGGGGAATGTCTGAGGGCAGAAGGGGCAGAGGAAGTGGTGCTGTGGTTTACTGCAGATTCCACTTATCACTACAGTACACCAGAAAAGGATCGGTATGCGGAAGCGTATCTGAAAGCTGGCAGGGAACTGCCTGTGGGGCTGGATGAAGAACTGACTGGCTCTGCAAGAACAGAGTTCCTATACCAGATGGCAATGCAGACACTTCTGGCAGAGAAAATGGATCAGCGCCTAAAGGCGGCGATGCTTCTGTCTTATGATACCCTTAAAGCAGAGCATGTGGCAGATCATAAATCTTTATATGACCGTTTTGTTTTTGAAGTAGAAGGCGCAGAGCGGTACGAGAATCTGCCTACGGATCTGCGCCTTGAGAGACTTCGGAAAGGGAAGCAGGAGCAAACAGAACAGACAGAAGACGTGGGATTGATGAAACTGCTCTATGATTATGGACGCTATCTTACGATTGCTGCCAGCAGGGAGGGAGGACTGCCGACCACACTGCAGGGACTTTGGAATTATGAATTTTTCCCGGCATGGGACAGTAAGTATACCATCAATATCAATACAGAGATGAACTACTGGCATGTGGAAAACTGCAATCTGCCAGAGTGTCATATTCCCTTATTTGAATTGTTAAAAAAGGTGCAGAAGAACGGCAGATATACCGCCAGAGAAATGTATGGGTGCCGGGGATTTGTGGCGCATCACAATACGGATATTCATGGAGATACCGCACCACAGGATACATGGTATCCCGGGACTTACTGGGTGATGGGAGCAGCATGGCTGTGTACGCACCTATGGATGCATTACCGCTATACAAAGAATCTGGTATTTTTACGGGAAGCTTTCCCTGTCATGGCAGAGGCAGCACTATTCTTTGTGGATTATCTGGAAGAAAAAGACGGATATCTGGTGACAAATCCTTCTGTTTCACCGGAGAATACATATATCCTGCCGAATGGACAAAAAGGATGCTGCTGCATCGGTGCAACCATGGACAATCAGATTCTGAGAGATCTGTTCAGAGGATGCCTGGGAGCCTGGAAGGAACTGGGAGAACAGGTACCGGAAGCCTGTGAGATTCCGGAAGTCGGTGACATAAAGGAACTGATGGGAACAATCCGCAAAATATACGACAGACTGCCGCCAAACAGGATCGGCAGTGACGGACGCCTGATGGAATGGATGGAGGAATACGAGGAAGCAGAACCCGGACACCGCCATATTTCCCATCTGTATGGGCTGTACCCCGCCGGAGAGATTACTGTAGACGGCACCCCGGAACTGGCTGAGGCCTGCCGCAAGACCCTGGAATACCGCCTGTCCCACGGCGGCGGACATACCGGATGGAGTAGGGCATGGATCACGAATCACTATGTCAGCCTGTGGGATGCTGAAGCAGCATATGACAACATCCGGAAGATGTTGGAGGTCTCGACCTATCCTAATCTGTTTGACAAACATCCTCCGTTCCAGATTGACGGCAATTTTGGGATCTGCGCTGCCATGAATGGGATGCTGGTTCAGAGCAATGAGGAGAGAATCCTGCTTCTCCCTGCATTGCCGGCTGCATGGAAGACCGGCTCCGTACGGGGAATGCATCTGATAGGAAATCTGGAACTTTCCATGAGCTGGAAAGACGGAAGAATCACTGGTGCCGTTTTTACTGCATATTCGGATGTGGATACTGTGGTGAAATATAAGGAGACCGAAAAAAGACTGCAATTAAAGGAAGGTGAGATCAAAGATATAATGCAGTATTGACAGGTAAAAAAGTAGTGGATTGATGTACTTAGGGCTGGCTGTCGCACCAGCGACTTGGTACAATACCTAGGGAAAGATAATCAGTTACGAAAGAATATGGCAGGAAGCATACATAAAAGATTGTTGGGAATATCAGCAGGAAAAGTGTCCGGGAATAGCATTATCCCAGCTTGATAAAGTATTGTATCGGCTGGACAAGGAGAAGGGCAATAAGGTAATATATTAATGCATGCTGGAACGGAAAAGGCGGATTCCTCCGATGGAAGGAATCGTCTGCGGAATGGAGATTAGTATGGAATATATATCAGATGTACAGGCAAAACAGATGATCCTGGAGGTAGGCCGGAGGATGTATCAGGGCGGCTTCGTGGCGGCGAATGACGGGAATATCTCCTGTAAGGTGGGGGATAACGAGATCTGGGCGACACCCACGGGAGTCTCGAAAGGCTTCATGACAGAGGACATGCTGGTTAAGCTGGATCTGGAGGGGAATGTGTTGGAGGGAACGCACAAGCCTTCCAGCGAGATCAAGATGCACCTCAGGGTATTTAAGGAGAACCCGAAAGTACAAGGCGTGGTACATGCACATCCTCTGACGGCGACGGCGTTTGCCTGTGCGGGCATCAGTTTGGAGGAGCCGGTGCTGATGGAAGGGGTGCTGTCACTGGGCTGTGTGCCGTTAGTGCATTTTGCCCTGCCGGGAACGGAGGAAGTGCCGGAAGCGGTGGCACCCTATTGTCGGGAATACAATGCTGTATTACTGGCGAACCATGGCGCACTGACCTGGGGGGATAATCTCATGCAGGCCTATTACCGTATGGAGACTACGGAATATTATGCGAAGATACTGATGATGAATAATTTTATCTTAGGAAAAAAGACCCTGCTATCCCAGGGACAGGTCGATGACATCATTCGCATCCGTGCAGGATGGGGCATTACCACGGGCGGCAGACCCATCGGACCGGAGAGCGCGCAGAATCTGGAGGATATCTGTATCTCCCGGAAAAATAAATAAGCTATAGGGAAAACAAATGGCTGTGAAGAGGTGATTTGTTTTCCCGGGCATATTAGTGCGATAGCACGAATTTGTGAATTTATACATGAGTTTATAATAGAAGGCAGTGTTAGAGACTTCTGCGAAAGCAGCCTCCAACAGGGCCTTCTTTTTGTGCTTAATTTGCGTAATTACATAGAAGCAGGCAGGGGGAAAAGCTTCTACAGGACACAGATTTTTCACAGACTGAACACTTTTTCAATACAAAATCCAACTATACTTGAGAAAACAACGGAAATTGGACGGAATAGCAATTGGAGGTTCGCCGTGAAGAACAAAGAGATCAAACAGATATTTTTTTCCCGAAAGAAAAACAAAAAATGGATCATCGTTGCGCTGGTACTGGTACTTACGCTGGGCGGCGGTTCTGTGGCAGCAGTGGTGATATTACATAAAAACAACAGTCAGTCGGAATTTTCCATGCCGGGTAATATGGCGGGACTGACCTTCACGGAGGATATGATTGCTGCGTCAGGTGTTACCAATGTCGGTATCACGGAGGCGAGCTTTGACGTGGAAAATCTGACAACAGAGTTAGAGATCGAGGAAGTCTACGCGGTCTCCGGGGAAGAGGTAACGGCAGGAGATAAGATTTTAAAGCTTACGGAGGACAGTGTGGAGGAAGCCAGAAAAGAACTGGAGAGAGCGCTGGAGGATGCGGAGCTTGCGTATCGTACCGGAGCTATCGAATATGAGCAGAACCTGATCACAGCGGAGTATACGAGAGACAGTGCCATTCTCACCGGACAACAGGCTAAGGATGTCTATGATGAGACGGTAGCAAGTCTGCAGAGTGCTGTGACCAGGGCGGAAGAGGAATTGCAGGATGCGGAGGATGATATAGCAGAGTATGAATCCTATGTGAATGACGGTTCCTATAAGAGCTATTTCAAGGTGGATGAATATCAGGCAATCTATGATGAGAACCTGAAAGCCCTGACGGACAAGATGGATGAGTGGGGCATCAGTTGGTCTCAGGTCACCGGCAGTGGTGGTGGATCAACGCAGCTGAGTGCTGATGTTTCCGGAAATAATGCGCAGCCTCAGAGCGGCGGAACTTCCAACGCCAGCATTTTGGCTTCTCTTTACAGTATTCTGGAACAAAATCTGAAAGATTTGGAGGAAGCAGAAGATAAATATGAGGATGCAGTCACCAATGCTTCTTTTAACTTACAGACATTGCAGTTAAAGCTTTCCAGTCTCCAACAGGCCGTCACGGAGGCGAAGGAAAATTATGAGATCCAGCAGGCGCAGGCAAAGCTGACCTATGAGACTTCCCTGTCCGGCGCAGAACGGGCAGAGAGCGATTATAATACTACGGTGGAAAAAGTTAAGTCCGATCTGGCAGCTCTGAAAAGTACTTATGAAGATGCCAAAGAGAATCTGGAACTGTTTGAAAGCAGTGTGGGAGACGGATATTTCTATGCCTCGGAGGACGGAACGATCCTGCGGACCATGGTGCGGGCGGAGCAGGCTCTGACTTCCGATGCAGTGGTATTCGTTTACAGCAATCCGAAGGAGCTGACGGTCACCGTATCGGTAGATCAGTCGGATATTACAAAACTGACTGTAGGCGACAGTGCTTATGTGCAGTCCTCCGCAGGCAGCGGATATACCGGTGTGATCACAGCCATTGATCCGGTATCCTCGTCTAGCAGCCGTACCAGTGTCACTTACAGCGTGACGGTACAGATCAATGTAGAAGATGAGGAGGACAGTTTAAGTGCCAACGAATCCGTCACCGTAGTCTTCGGCATGACGGAGGAAGAGATCGAGCAGTTACAGCAGAGACAGAGTATGCAGGGCAGACCTGACGATGTGTCCGACGGCGATGCGATGCCGCAGGGCGGTCCCGGAGGCGGCGAAAAGCTGGAAAATGGTGAGATGCCGGAAGGAGCCCCGGGTAACGGAGAAGTGCCGGAAAACGGTGGCATGCCGGAAGGAGTCCCGGGCAGCGGAGAAGTGCCGGAAAACGGTGGCATGCCGAAAGGCGGCTCCGACAACGGGGAATCTACGGAAAATGCAAATGAACAGCAGGGAGGACAGACACAGTCATGAAATTAAAAAGCCCACATTTTGATAAACTGAAATCCCTCACGAAGAAGCAGAAAAAACTGATCCTGGCGGGGATCGCACTGTTTCTGCTGATTCTGGCGGCCAGTTATACCGTGTTCATCGCACCGTTACTTCAGAAAGAACAGTGGATCTACAAGGAAGAGACCGTGGAGCGTGGTACTTTAAAGGTAGGTGTTACTGAGAGCGGCTCTCTGGAATACAACACAAAATCCATAGATTACAATCTGGATCTGGACGTCAGTGATGATGACGAGGATGACAGTGATGATGACGATGATACCGTACAAAAATATCTGAAGATAGAGGAGATCTACGCCGCCAGCGGGCAGCGTGTCACCGAAGGCGAGGAACTGCTGAAATTCACGGAAGACAGCGTGGAGGCGGTTCGGGCGCTGTTGCAAAATGCGGTAGTGGAGGCGCAGGCAGACTATGCGGAGGCAGAGAGTACCTATGAATTGTCCCTGCTGGAAGCCCAGACCGACTACGATACCCAGAAGATCAGTGCTTCCTATGCGGCATCCATCCGCAATACTTCCGGTACGAGCGTGACGAACAAAGTGGCATCTCTGCAGGTACAGCTGGAGCAGAAGCAGGCGAATACAGCTTCTCTGCAGGAGAAGCTGACAGAAACTCAGGAAGATTATCAGGATGCATTGGAAGATTATGAAGCGGCAAAAGAAGGTTATGAAGGCGCCGGAACCGATAATACAGTGAATTTTATGACGATCCAGAATGGTTATCTCAGTGCCAGATCCAAATACCAGCAGGCAAAATCAGCGTTGACGCAGGCAGAGGATGCTTTATCGGAGAATGAAAGTGCTATTAGCGATCTGCAGAACCAGCTGGCAGCGGCACAGGCAAAGCAAAAAATCGATAAGCTGGATACAGAAGAGACCTATCAGGAAGCGGTGATCACCGGGCAGAATGCCCAGACCACTTACAACGCTGCCGTGGAAGATCTGAAGGAGACCTTACAGGAAGCGGAAGAGACGAAGGAAAAACGGGAAGAACAGTTACAGGCCTTTGAAGATTTCGTCGGAAGTGATGGTATTCTCTATGCCACAGAGGATGGTGTGATCACAGAGGTCAGCTACGAAGCGGGAGATCGCCTGACGACGACAGGAGCTCTGTTTTCCTATGCAACGTCGGATGACATGAGAATCTCCGTGGATGTGACCCAGGAGGATATTGTGGACCTACAGGTGGGAGATGCGGTAGATATCACCTTTACGGCATACCCGGAGGATTCCTATACCGGAAGCATCCTCTCCATCAATACCACGGCTACTTCCGATTATAGTAATACCGTAAGCTACACTGTGGAGATCAGCGTAGAAGGCGCATTGGAGAAGCTGTATGGGGGAATGACCGCAGATGTCATTTTCGTAACGGAAGAAAAAGAGGATATTCTTTATGTGTCCCGTAAGGCCATTGTCGAAGAGAACGGCAAGACCTATGTCTATCGTAAGACAGCACTGGGTGGCAGGGAACTGGCAGAGGTAGAGACCGGTATCACCAACGGTGTGGACATTGAGATCCTGTCAGGACTGGAAGAGGGCGATACCATCTACCTGGCAAGTAAGGTCAGCTCCGAGGCAGAAGTCAAGAGTACGGAGGAGACTGCCGATTCCGGCAGCAGTTCTGATACCGCAGTCGGCAGTGATATGGAGTTCGGGATGTCGGAGGATATGCAGATGCCGGGAGGCGGTGACATGCCACAGGGTGGTCCCGGGGGGGGGTAATTCCGGCAACTTCGGCGGTGGAATGCCGGGCGGTCCCGGAGGACAATAAATCAGACGGATGGAGCAAATGTTGAAAATCAGACAGGAATGATTGGGAACAGTTATGAAGCAGAATGAAAATGGGAAAAAGATCAAAGAAAATATAAGAAATCAAATGCGCCGGATCGGATCATGGAAAAGCTGGTCTAAAAAACGCAAGGTCACCACAGGTGTCTGTGGTGTCTGCGTGATCGCTGTAGTGGCTGGTGCCATTGGTCTCTCCGGTGGTTCCGATACGGAAGTCATCTATAAAGAGACCACGGTAAAATATGGGACACTGGTCAAAGGTGTGACGGAGAGCGGCTCTGTGGATATCGGTACGGTGGATCAGACCTTTGATCTGGATATGAGTGCCCTGCAGAGAACGGATACTTCCGGCAGCCGTTCCTCTGGCGGCGCCTCCGGTAGTACTGCCGGCAGCAGCTCTGGTTCTGGTGGTTTTGGCGGCATGAGTGCTTCCGGCGGCGGAGCCCAGGGAGGCTTAGACATGTTTGGGCAGATCTTCAATATGGGAGGCAGCAGCTCTGGCAGCAACGGTGATGATTCTACTCTGACCGTGGCGGAGGTAGTGGTCTCTGTGGGGCAGCAGGTGTCCGAGGGAGATCCCCTGTACCTGCTGGAAGAAGACAGCGTCTCCGACCTGGAAGACGAATTGCAGTCTAACGTTGAGAAAGCAAAAGCGGATCTGGAGGCGGTGGAAGCCGACCAGACCCTGTCAAAACAACAGGCAAAATACACTTATGACAGCAGCACTGCTTACGGCAGTTATATTGACACCGAGTACAGTACTACATTGCAGGAGCTTCAGAATACGGTGGATTCTGCGGAGAGCACACTGGAGCAGGCGAAGAGCAGCCTGGAAGATTACCGGGCACAGCTGGAGGAAGTAACGGCAGCCTATGAGGATGCGGCACAGGTATTATCGAACTGTAAATACAGCCTGAACAGTACGGACGCAGCAGATGATACTTACGGATATGTCTATTATGCGCAGCTGACGGAGCAGGCACAGTTCACGGCAGATTCCCTGGAGCAGCAGAAGGAAGAGCTGGAACAGAGAGTAGAGCAGGCGGAGGAAAATGTAACCACTGCCGAAACCGCCTACAATAAGGCAAAACGAGAACTGGAGCAGGGGAAACTGACCGCAGCCGAGACTCAAAAACTGCGGACACTGGCTTACAATACCGCACAGGAGACCTATGACATTGCACTGGGGTATCTTGCGCAGGAATTGTCCGATCAGCAGGAAACCTATAATGAGACACTGGAAAAATGGAATGAGTTCAGCACCTATATCGATGGTAATGCAGTATGTGCAAGATACAACGGTGTCATCACCGGCGTGGAGCTGGAGGCCGGAGACAAAATCAGTACCGGAACCTCTCTGGTTACCTTATACGATATGGACGAAGTGACCATGACGGTAACAGTAGATGAAGATGACATGACGAATATCTCTCTGGGATCTGCGGCAAATATTGCATTGACGGCATATCCGGAAGATACCTTTACGGCAAAGGTGACGGCTATCGGAGATGCAACATCGGATTCCAGTGGAAACATAACTTATGACGTAACTGTCACATTAGAAGGGGATGTTTCAGGACTGTTCCAGGGCATGACAGGAGATGTGACTTTCGTTACGGAACAAACGGAAGAAGTGCTGTATGTCTCACGCAGAGCCATTATCACAGAGGATGACAAGACTTATGTAAAAGTGAAGACTGCAGATGGCAGCATTGTGAAAAAGGAAATAACGACAGGACTGTCAGATGGTTCTAACGTGGAGATCTCAGGAGATATTGCAGAAGGAGATACCGTATTGATCGAAAGCAGCATTACGAAGTAGAGCGGAGACCTGTGGGAAAGTAAGGTCAATGGAAGGGAAGAAGTAGAATATGAGATTATCCGAAATATTGCGTCTGGTGTGGCTGAACCTGTCACAGAATAAATTCAAAGTGATCCTGACTTCCATCGGTATCGTTGTGGGATCCGCCACCATAATGCTGGTGCTGGCGATAGGTACCGGTGGAAAAGAAGAAGTGGCGGAGCAGTTCAAGAACCTGAATGCCAGAGCCATTGATATTTCCTGTGACAGCAGTGACAGCGGCGGTTTTAGCTTTGAAATGCCGGGCGGTGGAGGAAGCGTTACCGTCACCAACATGGGCGGAGGACCCGGAGGAGGTTCCGGCGGCGGTACGTCTGGTGGTTCCGGCGGTGGCATGGATTTCGGCGGATTCTTCGGATTCGGACAGGAGGAAGAGAGCGAAGCCGTGACATTGACCAGTGAAGACTGTGATGATCTGGCGACTTTTGTCTCCGGAATCTCTGCAACTACGATCTCTTATTCCACTACAGCATCGGTGGAGGGAGGCGACATGACCTCTGCTTCCTATTACACCATTGCCGGTGTGGAGGACAATTATGCTGCCATCAGTAATCTGGAAATGGCCATAGGGGATTTCCTCACAGAAGAAAACAACGAGAGCAAGGAAAAGGTGTGCGTACTGGGTGCCACCGCGGCAAAGGAAATTTTCGGAAGCGCCTACGATGCTTATGACGGTATAGTCTATATTGATGGGCGCCCCTATATAGTGTCAGGGGTACTATCCGAGATGGGAACTGTGGCATCCGGCATCAGCCCGGATACGGCAATCTATGTACCTTACGAAACCGGCATCAAATACATTACCGGTACGAATATCAGTCCAACCATCACGGTCATTGCGGAGGATGTGAATCAGGTGGATACCGTAATGACGGATGTGGAGAGTGCCTTAAAAGAAAGCTATCCCAACACCACATTTACCATCAGCGATGCCGGAAGCAAGATGGAGGCAGCCTCCGCTTCCAATGAGACTTTGACATTACTGCTGATCTCTATGGCAGTGATCGTATTTATCGTCGGCGGTATCGGTATTATGAACGTGCTGTTTGTATCCATCAAGGAGCGTACCAATGAGATCGGTATTTTGAAAGCGCTGGGCTGTTCCCGGAAGGATATCCTGTTGGAGTTTTTATTGGAGGCAAGCTTTACCAGTCTGGTAGGAGCGGTACTGGGGGTATTGGTGGCGCTTGGAATCACCCCGTTAGTGCAGTTGTTCAACGTGAGAGTGTCCCTGTCGGTACAAGGTGCAGTATTGTCGCTGTTGTTTGGTGTCTTCACCGGAAGTATCTTCGGCTTCTATCCGGCGTATAAGGCATCGAGACTGATCCCCGTAGAAGCTTTAAATCAGGAGTAGTGCGAAAGGTGTAAGGATTATGATGGAAAACGCAATGATCACCATGAAAAATATAAATAAAGGCTATATGCTGGGAGAGGAGCGTCTGCCGATTTTGAAGGACATCAATTTTCAGGTAAATAAGGGAGAATATGTGGCAATCTTAGGCCCTTCCGGTTCCGGTAAGACTACGTTAATGAATATGATCGGCTGTATGGATGTGATGGACAGTGGGGAATATTATCTGGATGGCATGGCAATCCACGAGACCAAAGAGGACGACCTGACCATGGTGCGCAACCAGAAGATCGGGTTCATTTTCCAGAACTATCAGCTGATCCCGACCTATAATGTCATGCAGAATATTATCATGCCCCTGCTGATGCGCGGCATGACCCACGAGGAAGCAGAAGAAAAGTGTAAAAATACGATCAAACTGCTGGGGCTGGATCATCGTATCGGACATAAGCCCAACGAATTGTCCGGCGGACAGAAGCAGAGAGTATCCATTGCCAGAGCACTGGTGGGACAGCCGGCGATCCTTCTGGCGGATGAGCCTACCGGTGCACTGGATCAGACCAGCGGTAAGGAAGTACTGAAGCTGTTCCGGGAACTGAACGATATGGGCAACACCATCGTCATGATCACCCACGACCTGGGCGTTGCCCAGTCCGCGAAGCAAATTGTCCGCATCGTGGACGGACAGTTGCAGGAGTAAAAGACGCCCCCTTTTCCAGCTTGCGTGTGTCAGATGCATATAGTAAAATAGTACACAGAAAAAGCAGAACTAAAATAAGCTTTTGATATGGGTGGATTATGAAGAGAAACAGTGACAGGCGTTCGGAAAATACAATCGTATTCAGCTATCTGAGAACTTATTTGATCGTATTGATCATACCGTTGATCATCTGCTCTCTGTACTGCGGGCGGGTGATCAGCATCCTGGAGCGAGACGATACGCTTCAGGCGGTGGAAAAGCTCCGCTATTCGGAGACATCGGTGGACACGCTGCTGGAAGAGGCGGAAGGCGTCGGCAGTATGATCCTTAATAATGTAGCGGTGCAGAATTTTACCGGCAAGGCAGACGCGCTGCAATATCCGAATACCTACAGTATTATAGAGCTGCAGAGGACATTGCCGGATATTTCCTATACAAATGAAAATATCTACGGATATTTTATTTTCTTTGATCAAAGCCAGCTGGTGATCAACAGGAACATTGCGTACACTTATCCGGACTTTTATGAGCTGTATTTTCATGAACAGCAATATGATACCTATGAGGAGTGGCTGCAGAACAAGACCGGGATGAACAGACAATACGGTATTCTCGCAAGCCGTGAATATCTCTTCGGACAGGCAGGCATCACCGAAGAGATGATGACCTACGATGTCCCGCTTCCGTCATATTCCTTCGAAGACAACAGTCTGGTCAGAGTCTGTATCCGCAAGGCTGCGGTGGAAGCATTGATGCCGACACTGGCAGAGGATACGGCACAGATGATCCAAAATGACCAGGGGAAGCTGTTATATTGTGAAGGAATGATTGATGCACAGGAGACGGAGGAACTCCTCGCAGCCTCCGGTCGGGAAAAGGATTATGACGGCGTACATTGCAAATATATTCGTTATCAGGGCGAGCAGTATCTGCTGTTGTCCGCCACTTCGGAACGCACGGGATTGACATATTCCTTCCTGCAGCCGTCCCTTGCCGTCAGAGTCAGAGGACTTCAGACGGTGCTGTATATGGTGCTGCTGATCCTCTTCGCCGGACTGGTGGGAATCATCCTCAGCATCCGGATGTCTTATAAGACAGCGCGACCGATCAACGAACTGTTGAAAGAAGTACTGGTGAATGATAATGAAGTCAATGGAAATACGATGTTTTCCCATCTGCACAATTCGTACCGGAGACTTATGACAGCCAACAGCGAGCTGCAGACCGCGATGGAAGAGCAGAAGCCTTTTCTGCAGGAGGTGTTCAGCTATCAGCTGTTGTACGGCAATATCGGTCTGGACGATGATATCTATAAAAATGCGGATTACGTACAGTTTGCCTATCGGGATAAGGTATTCTGGGTATTGCTGTTCCGCGGCAGAACGGAACAACTGCCGGAGGGACCATTGCAGGCGCATAATCTGTATACCATCGTACTGACGGAACTGATCCGCAAATTCCTCCCGGACAGACAGGTGATCACAGCCGGTGAAGACAAAGTTATCGTGATCATGGAATTGCCGAAAGAGCAGCGGGCGGAATACCACAGACAATCCGAAGCTCTGGTACAAAAGCTGGGACAGGAGCTGCCGGAAGCGCTGGCAGACGGGATCGGGGTATACGGCGGAACCGTGGCAGAGGATCTGGCGCAGATCAGTATTTCTTATGAAAATGCCATGTTGATGCAGCTCTATCAGGAAAAAGACGGCTCCCGGAATATTATTTGGTATGAAAAGCAGAAGCAGGTGAATACCTATCCGACGGAAGAGAAATGCCGTGCGCTGCTCCATCAGGTACTGAAGGGCGATGTGGAAAATGTCTATCAGACGTTTGCGGATGTGATCGAAGAGTATTTTATTCAGGGAAGCCTGAATCCCTATCTCCAGAATCTGCTGCTGGATGAGCTGCAGATCAATCTGGTACGGATCATGGATATCCTGCGGGTATCCGACAACGAATATCAGGAATTCTGCCAGAGACTGGAGCGCAATCATAATGACGATATGCTGGAGCGGATCCGGATCACGAGGAATCTGTATCTGGAGCTGGGACAGAAGGTATACGAGCGGAAAAACGGCAAGGTCGTGGAGCTGTCCGCAGTGATCGCCTATTTGAACCTCCACTATGCAGATCAGGATCTGTCGCTGACGAGTACGGCGGAAGCCATGCAGGTAAGTGAGGGATATCTGTCCACACTCTTCAAACAGGAAACGGGAGTAAAGTTCTCCTCCTACGTGGAACAGCTTCGAATGGAGCAGGCAAAACAGCTGCTGAGTACAACATCCATGACCATACGGGAGATCACACAGCGGACGGGATACACTTCGGAGAATTCCTTCTGCCGGGCGTTCAAGAGAGTGACCGGTATGAGCACGACGGAATGGAAAACCCAGGAAAAATAAGGGTTTTCGGACATATTGAAAGGATTGCATATTCATTTTAAGTAAATGAATATGCAATTTTTTTGCGCCTTTTTTGGGGAGGAAGTTTTGCATATGCGTCAAAAAGAGATGGATATATACAACACCATATGGGGTGTGTTTTAATCGGGCTATCAGGAGGGCAGACAAAAAGCTGCCAAACAAAAAACAAAAAGAAAAAGAGAAAGGAGAGTTGTGGGAGATGGCAATCGCACAAAAAAAATCAGCCGGAGCCTCCTCTAAAAAAAGCCTGTTGAAATATCTGCAGGGGCACTGGCAATTATATCTGATGATCCTGCCACCGATCATTATGCTGTTGATCTTCGCATATGGACCGATGTACGGTATCCTGATCGCTTTCAAGGATTACAAGGTATCGCAGGGAATCTGGGGGAGCGCATGGGCGAAAAACCACGGGTTCTACAATTTTATCAAGTTTTTCAAAAATTATAACTTCTGGGAGTGTATACGGAATACGTTGACCCTGTCCCTGTATTCCCTGTTAGTATCTACCCCCTGCTCGATCATCCTGGCATTGTGTCTGAACTATGCAAGAAATGTAAAGTACCGGAAAACCGTACAGATGATTACCTATTGTCCCTATTTTATCTCTACTGTCGTGTTTGTAGGTATCATCAAACTGGTGCTGGATACCAGAATCGGTGTGATTGGAAGCTTCTTATATGATACGTTCGGTCTTAACATCATGGGCAGCGCATCCGCATTCCCGTCTCTGTATGTATGGAGTGGTGTCTGGCAGGGAGCCGGATACGGAGCCATCATCTATATGGCGACGCTGGCAGGCGTAGATATGCAGCTCCATGAGGCGGCGATCATCGACGGCGCAACGTTATTGCAGCGGATCCGCTATATTGATCTGCCGGAGGTGATTCCGACAGCAGTCATTATGCTGATCCTGAATATGGGAAGCATTCTGAATGTAGGATCCGAAAAAGTGCTGGCGATGCAGAACCAGAACAACCTGAGCGCATCCGAGGTCATCAATACCTATGCCTACAAGGTGTCACTGGTTTCCTCGTTCCCCGATTTCTCGTATTCTACGGCGATCGGACTCTTCCAGTCACTGGTGGGACTGATCCTCGTACTGGGAGCGAATAAAGTGGCGGATAAGGTATCCGGCAATGGATTTGTATAGGAGGCAGGAAGACGATTATGGAAAAGAAAGGAATTACGCAGGATAAAGTCGTGTACTTTATCAACAATATACTTCTTCTGATCTTCGCAGTCATTGTCCTGTATCCTCTGATCTATGTGGTAAGCTGCTCTTTCAGCTCGGGAGATGCGTTGATGGGGGGAAAGGTGCGTCTGTTACCAGTGGATTTTACTTTTGAAGGATATAAGACGGTATTTGGATATACTTCTATCTGGGTCGGATATAAAAACACGATTATTTACACTTTTATTGGTGTAGTGATCAGTCTGGTGATGACGCTGCTGGCGGCATATCCGCTGTCCAGAGATGATTTCAGAGGGCGGAAGGGATTCACACTGTTGTTTGTGTTTACCATGATGTTCTCCGGAGGCATGATCCCCAGTTATCTGCTGGTCAAGAATTTGCATCTGCTGAATACGATGTGGGCGGTGATCCTGCCCGGTTGTGTCAGCGCCTATAACGTGGTCGTTGCCAGAACCTTTTTCAAGCAGTCGATCCCCAAGGAGCTTCTGGAGGCAGCAGAGTTGGATGGTTGTTCGGACTTCAAGTTTTTTATCAAGATCGTTGTACCGCTGTCAAAAGCGATTATCGCAGTGCTCTGCCTGTGGTGCGCGATGCCGTTATGGAACGGATATTTCAATGCCATGATCTACATTCAGGATGAGAAAAAATACACGTTGCAGCTGGTATTGCGGAGAATTCTGCTGATGTCTCAGGTAGATTTCTCCAATGCAGCATCTCTGGATTTTGATCTGTTGGCAAAAAATCAGTATCTGAGTGAAATGCTGAAATACGGAACCATCGTACTCAGTTCACTGCCGCTGATGATACTGTATCCGTTCATTCAGAAATATTTTGCCAAGGGCGTTATGATCGGATCGGTAAAGGGCTAAAAACAATAAATCAAATATCAATCAAAAATAGTAAACCGAAGGTTTATTATGATAAAATTATTTTAAACAGGAGGTATTTCATGAAAAAAAGATTTTTACAAAAGCTGGTGGCTGTGGCAACCGCAACGACTCTGATGGGAAGTATGCTCACCGGATGTGGCTCACAGGAGACGCAGGGGGAGAATACGAGCACCGGGCAGGAAAGCACGACAGAGGAGGATCCGTTCGCGTTTGATTCTGTCAGTGATGTGACATTCCCTCTGAAAGAGAAGCTGACACTGGATGTGTTCGTATATGCTGCCAATACCGGTGGTGGTACAATGCAGGACAACTATGTGACCGACTGGATCGAGGAGAAGACCAATATTCATCTGAACTTTGTATATGACGTAGATGGAGATGAGGCGAAGACCAAGTTGAATCTGGTTATGACAGATCCGGACAGTATGCCGGATATCTTCCTGGCTACGAGATGGTCCAAGGCAGAGACTGCATTATATGCAGAACAGGGGTTGATTCTGCCGCTGGATGATTATCTGAAGGATGCTACAAGATGGAACGAACTGAATGAGATTAGTCCGATGAGAAAGGGCGACCTTGTATTATCGGATGGACATATTTATACCTACGGTGGAGATGGAGAGAGCTTCCATAATAACTACCAGAACCGTGTATGGATCTATAAGCCCTGGGTGGATCAGCTGAATGACGGCAAGATGCCGGAGACTACCGATGAACTGTATGACTTCCTCGTGGAGGTCAAGACACAGGATCCTAACGGAAACGGCAAAAATGATGAAATCCCCATGAGTGGATATATCGGAGGCTGGTGTTCCGATCCTACTGTATGGCTGATCAATGCGTTTGTACAGTGCAACAATCCTCTGAGCAATACGAACCCTACAGTCGGTGCAGGGCTGACTGTGAAGGATGGTAAGGTCAATTATTCCGTTATGACCGATGAATATAAGCAGGCATTGACTTTTATTAACAAGCTGTATGCGGAAGGGTTGTTGGATACACAGACCTTTACTCAGGATTCCAATCAGTTTGCGGCATCTCTGAATAATGAAGAGCATCTGGTAGCTATCCATGCAAGTGGCAGAAATCAGGCAGATAAGGCAACATTTAACAATGGTGAAGACGGTGACTGGGAGAACTGGGAAGTACTGGAGCCGGTAGCTGGTCCGAACGGTATCCGTCTGGCAGCCAGAGATCTGAACAATTATTTCTCCAGCGCGCTGGGAATCGTATCTGCAAACTGCAAATATCCGGAGATCGCAGTGGCACTGTTTGATTTCCTGGCAAGTGAAGACGGATCTCATACACAGTCTGAAGGACCTCAGGGATATGCATGGGATTATGTAACAGAAGGAACCGGTCTGGGCGGTGGAACCGCAACTTACAAGGTAACAAAGCTCACCGATGATTTTGACTGGACAGCAGCAGGTTTTGCGAAATCTTATGAGCATTACAGTTGGCCTTCAGATGCTTGTATCCGTACTGACAATGCGGAATATCGTGGACAGTTACTGGTAGAGAACCCGAAGATGAATCTGGAGTATATCTTACAGCAGGCAGCAGAGAAGTATCAGAAGTATGCTCCCGCAGATGATACACTCGTACCCAATATTGCCTTTGATACCGAATCCGCACAGAAGATCTCCGAATACTCTCTGACGATCGGCGGATATGTGAATCAGGCTACCGTACAGTTCATCACAGGTGATCTGAACATCGACACAGATTGGGATAACTATATTACGACTTTGAAAAATATGGGCGTAGAGGATTATCTGAAGATCTATCAGGAACAGTATGACAATTATATGGCAAATGCAGCAAAATAAGGAGAGACAGGAGCAATATGACAGGATATTTTAACAATCCGATTCTGCCTGGATTCCATCCGGATCCAAGCATATGCAGAGTGGGAGAAGATTACTATATGGCAACTTCTTCGTTCGCATATTTTCCCGGAATTCCGCTGTTTCACAGCAGAGATCTCGTACACTGGGAACAGATCGGTCATGTGATCCACAGAAGAGAACAACTGGATTTTGATAACTGTCAGATGGCGTTGGGGCTTTGGGCCCCAACGCTACGCTTTCATCAGGGAAGATTTTATCTGATCAATACCTTTGTATCAGAAGGACTCCATGAAAAGCGGATGAATTATATTGTGACAGCAGAGAATCCCGCAGGTCCCTGGAGTGATCCGGTTGTCGTGGAAGGTGCGGATGGCATCGATCCGAGTCTGTATTTCGGGGAAGATGGAAAAATGTGGTATATCGGTAACTTTATCTGCCAGCCGGAACAGTACGACGGACATCATGGGATCTATCTGCAGCAGATCGATCCGGAGACATTTCAGTTCTGCAGCGAGCGATATGTTCTGTGGGACGGAATACAGACACAGGGAAAATGGCTGGAGGCACCGCATATTTATCATCATGGGGACTGGTACTATCTGATGGTGGCAGAGGGAGGCACTTTTACCAACCATTGTGTGATGATGGCGAGAAGCCGCGAAATTACGGGACCTTATGAGATCTGCCAGAGAAATCCGATCGTGACTCACAGACATATGCCGTTGATGAGCGAGATATCGGTGGTGGGTCATGCAGATCTGGTGGAAACCACCCGGGGCGAATGGTGGATGGTATTGCTGGGAGTCCGTCCCTATGAAGGATTCCACTATAATCTGGGTCGTGAGACGTTCCTCGTTCCGGTGACATGGGATACTGAGGACGAATGGCTGAAAATAGACAATGCCAATGGACAGGTGAATTCCAGAGAACGTAAGCCGGAGCTGGAGGAGACTGTATATCCCGTGCGTGAGAGCTTTACCGGATTTGAAGGAGGCAGGCTGGGACTGCAGTGGAACAGTGTGCATCCGCTTCCGGAGGGAGCATATTCCCTGACGCGGAGAAGCAGCTTTTTAAGCCTGCGGTTGCGGAGTGAGAGACTGGAAACCGTGAGCACACCCTCCTTTATCGGCAGACGACAGGAGCATAAGGAATTCCAGGTGCAGACTGCCATGGAATTCGAACCGCAGTCGGAGGATCAGGAGGCAGGACTGGCTCTGTTACAGGATGAAGGCTACAATTATCAGTTCCTGATCGGAAGTGAGAATGGAGCGAAATGCCTGCGCCTGTATCAGGTAGAGCAGGGTGAGAAGATGCTGCTGAAGAGTTGTGTCCTTCCGGAGCAGGGCAGATGGTATATGACCATACGCGGGCAGGCAGAATATTATAATTTCTATATTTCATCCGAAGAAGGCAGTCAGGAACTGTTCTATGAAAAGGCTCCGGCAGCGGTTCTGAGTACCCGATATCGTGACGGATTCACCGGCGTGTATATCGGAATGTATGCTGTGGCAGCTACGGACAGTGACAATTATGCGGAATACGACTGGTTCCAGTATACACCTGCGTAACAGATAAAAAATAATAGAAATATACAGATATAAGGAGACAGAGAGTTGAAACGAAAGGGAAATCTATGTTATAAAGGAATCGGTCGGCTGTCCCCGCAGACAAACTACAGTGAGGACGGAGTGTTACCGGAGGATGGAATGCCTGTCGGAACAGGTCGTATGGGGACACTCGTCTGGCTGACGCCGAATGCATTGCATATGCAGATCAACCGGGTGGATGTCTTTGGAATGGATTCTTCCTCCCATTCCGTGAACGGAACGGATTCGGATTTTTCGGAGGGATGTGCCTTTTTTGATATCGAACTGGGCAGGATGGATCAGCCGGTATTTGATGAAAATACGACACAGGAGCTGTCGGTCGAGAACGGTCGTATGACCATCCATGGCAATGGTGTGGAAATCTGCTGTTATGGAAATATGACGGAAGAGCATGGTGAGGAGGATTTCCTCATCGTGGAAATACAGGACAGAAGACCGCAGAAGGAACGGCTCCGTGCCGATCTCCGGACACTGCGCTTCTTAAGTCAGTACCCGGTCGGATGCAATAACCGTAACTATCGGAATCCGGTGATGTACAAAGAAGGTGTTGTCTCCTACCAGAAACAGAACTACCAGCTGTCAGAATCGCTGCTGCACAAGGAAGCACACCGGATTGGACTGGAGCAGATCTTCACAGAGAAGGCGTTCTATTGTCGGAGTCTGGTGGAGGTGGAGGCGCCGGGCAGCAGGGTGAATACCTGGTATCGCAATCCTACAGAGGTGGTGCTGGAGACAGAGGCGGAGGATGGGAATTACGTATTTGCCATCGCGTCCTACGCAACATTGCAGAAGGATATGGAGTTCCGGAAGATTCCACTGGCAGAGCGCTGCGCGGATATGGCAGCTCTGCGGAGGCAAAACGAAGCGTGGTGGAAGAGCTTTTGGGAGAGAACTCCGCTATATGATTTCACCAGTGAAAATGGCAGAGGACAGCAGATCACAGAGGATATCGACTATTTTTATTATATTATGGCGATCACATCCAGAGGCAGTTATATGCCGCGGTACGGAGGATTGCTGTTCAGCACCGGCGGAGACTTCAAAATGTGGGGTGCACAGTACTGGTGGCACAATTCATCCTGTTATTATGCCGCATTGATCTCGTCGGGCTGCACAGAGCTGGCGGAAGCTTTTGTAAAGCATATGAAGAACTGGCAGCAGGCGTGTGAAAAGGCAGCCGTACAGCAATGGGGCAGCAGGGGACTCTGGATCCCGGAGACCACATGGTTCAACGGACCGGAAGAGATCCCGGAGGAATTGCAGACGGAATTCCAGGAACTGTACACTTGCAAACGGGACTGGAGCGAGCGGACGGAAGCATTCCGAAAATTCGCAGAAGGACGTAACAGCTTCGATTCCCGTTACAGCTATCTCTCCCACAGAGCGGACGGCAGGGAAGAACGCGGTTTCGGACCGTTTGGATATGTCAGTCATATTTTCTCCACGACAGCGAAGATCGCTTACTGGATGTGGCGGCTGGCAGAAATGAAAAATGATGAGAACTGGCTGCGGGAGAATGCTTATCCCTTCCTGCGGAAGTATGTGAATGATGCGAGGTGAATTGCAGGGATGCGGTATCCGAGCTGGCGGCAATGCATGGGATCCTGCCGATCGCCATCAAGGCAGCGGAGAGACTGGAAATCGATCAGGAGGAGGCAGCAGAGTGGAAGGAATTCCTCCGGAAGCTTGCGCCGATGCCGGTATCCACGGAACCCGAGGCACTGACGACGGGAGAGGAGCAGGAAGAATGCTGGGCAAGCGCCCGGTCGCAGGCAAGAAAGGGAAATGCCAGCCATGAACACGTTTCCGATCCGTTGATCCTGTATGATCTGTGTACGCCGGAGACGGAAAATGAGGAGATCCGCAGGCTGGGTCAGAATACACTGGCGATGACAATGAGGCACTTTGGCTATGGCAGGGAAGTGAAGGTAAATACGCTGGATATGTGCGTGGATGCGGTGGCGCGTTGCTGTCAGCCGGAAGCGATGGAAGAATTTGTCGGAGCAATGCATGATCTGAAAGATTATGAGAGAGATTTCACAGATCTGGAGGCGTGCGCACAGACAAAGATCCTGGCAAACCGTATGACGCTCAGAGAGGGACCACAGGCACCGGATGTCCAGAGACTGGGACATATCACATCGTCGATGGCGAATGCGGTATGTCAGGGGTATCCCAAGGCGCCCGGAGAAGATCCGGTACTCTATCTATTCTCATCTCTGCCCAGTGGTTGGAACGCGCATATCCGGGTGAATACCGAACATGGCTATCTGGCAGAGGCGGTAGCGGAGGATGGTATCTGCAGCTGGATCCGTCTGATCGGAAGCACGGACAAAATGGTGCTGCGCAATCCATGGGGAGAGCGGCAGGTAAAGATCGCTTACGAGCAGACAGAGGAAATACAGCAGGGAAAATATCTCACGATAAGCGGCAGCTGCAGGATATGCGCTGTATAAAAAGACAGGAAAAATAAAAAAGATAAGAAAAGATAGGAAGAAAACAGGAGAGGGACATGATATTTGATCAGATTTTATTCCATAATGTAGAAGAACTGGAAGAGACGGAAAAAGGGTATTTGCTGCGAAGAGTCTGTAAGAAAGTCCGGGACGGGATCAGTGACGGTGTGCAGAATAATCGTTTTGCCACCGGCGTAGAGCTGCGGTTCCGGATGACAGACGGTGCCGTGGATCTGACGCTGAGCAGCGAACTGGTGGCAGAAAGCGCTACGGTACATATCTTTTTCGGATCTTTTCAGGGAGGCGGGGAATATTCTTCGAAAAATGTCGGTCCCGGAAATACGACGATCCATATAGAATATCCGACAGGCATGGAGAAGCTGCGGCAGCTTGCGGAGGAGTATCATCTGCCCTATGATCCGGAGGTGGTGCGGGTGGTGATGCCCTATACTCCGTGTTATTACGTCGGAGTGAAGGGGAAAGTGGAGCCGCCCCGCAGCGGAGACCTGCCGGAGAAGACGTATCTGGCGTATGGTTCGTCGATCACACATGGAAGTCTCGGATTGATCCAGCCGGATTCCTATGCATTCCGGATCGCACAGCAGCTGGGGACAGATTATCTGAATCTGGGATTTGCCGGGTGTGCGTTGATGGAAGAGGAGATGGCGGAATATCTCATATCCCGTAAAGATTGGGATTTTGCTTCGGTGGAAATGGGAATCAATGCGGTAGGAGAGAAACGGAGACTGGAGCTTGCGGAATTCGAGCGGAGGATCGATCGGTTTACACAGATCCTGGCGGCGGATCCCCGACCGGTATTTGCCACATCGATCTTCGTATTCAATGGAGAGGATGCAGAGCAGGAACTGGCGGAGAAGATGCGCCGGATCGTGCGCAGATATGCGGCAGAACGTCTGATATTCACAGATGGTCTGCAACTGTTGGGAGATCCGACACTGATCTCCGCGGACTGCACACATCCCAGTGTCAGAGGCATTGAGCAGATTGCAGTCCGCTGGGGACATATCATGCAGGAGACCCTGCAGATGACAGACTTTTGAGTATATGGGGTTGGGAGAGCGTCAGATATTGTCGCTGTTCCAGCCCCAGTATTTTACGGTCTGGTACTTCACGTAGACGTGATCCGGCGCGATGCCCATGACTTCGTCGAAGATCTTGCAGATCTCTGCGGTCAGTGCGGAGAAGGCTGCGGCATCCTCGTCGCCGAAGACACTGACATCGACCATAGCCAGCGGCTCGCTGTTGTCACCGCGGAAGTAGAGGTTGTAGTTCGGCTCGAAGCCCAGCATAAGCCAGTTCTCGGATTTGCCGGGAACGATGGAGATTGCCTGTCCGAGGCGGGTTTTTAATGCCTGCTCCTGTTCTGCGGAGACAGACGTACTGATCTTGGAATTGATAAAAGGCATAATAGTTCCTCCTTGTATATTATATAGTCTTTCTTCCATAGTAAATCCGGAATGGGTCGGAAGCAAGGGTTTTGTAAAAGCTTTTTGTGAAAAAATATATACAATGTATACAAAGGAAGTCAATGGCAAACACTTTTTTCATGAGAAACCGGACAATCGTCAGGATCGGGATTTGTAGAGAAAAGAGGCTGCCATGCGGGATGATCTGGGGATAACGACGAGAATAGAGAACGGAAAAGCGTATCTGGAATTCACACTGCCGGAGAAGCTGCGGGAGGGAGACGCTTGTGGCGGGCGGCTCCGGATCGTGATCAGAGAAGCCGGAGACGGAAGGCAGATATTCTGCGGGGAGTATGATCCCGGGGAGCTGGAGCCGATGACGGCGCTGCTGTTGCGGCCGCATCTGTGGAATGGGATGCGGGATCCGTATTTATATGAGGTGGAAGCCTGCGGGAACTTCCGGGTGGATGACGCGCTGACACAGCTGTGGTGGCGGCAGAAGCTGGCGATTTATGACCTGCGTGTCATAGAGAAAAAGGGAATCTTTCTAAACGATGCAGAGCTGCCATTGCACGTCGTGGAATATCATCTGCCGTGGGAGAGCGGGAACGCGGATCAGAGAGAGGAGGATGGCGGCTGGGATCCGGAGATGGTTACACAGGATTTAGAGCTGCTTGCCTGCATGGGAGCCAATGCATTGCTGGTGCGGGAGGAGCCGGACTGCTCACAGATGCGCTTTTTCCACCAGATCTGTCTCGAACGTGGATTCCTCACGGGAAACCGGTGGATAACCGAGGAAAAGATTCCGGTGTATCGTGGATATCCGAGATCCTCAGGCTGCCCCGGCGAAACCGTGCGGGAAGAAACCGCGACCGCCCAGTCACCGGAGGAGCTGCTGGCTCCTGACGGCAGGACGCTGACAGAGAACTATTACCGCTATCAGGCAAAGTGGGGCACACAGCCCGTGCTCTGTCCGGCGCTCTCGACCCTGCATAGACAGCCAGACGGAATGCTCGCTCTGACGGTTTACAGCAATCAGAAAAAGGTAGCGCTCTACATCGAGGGAGTGCTCTTTTTATTCCAGTCCGGCGGACCGGAATATATCTTCGAGGATATCCCGGTGGCGAAGCTGCCCTTGCGGCTGGCTCTGGAAGCCGGGAATCTGAATACGGCGCTGACGATCAGCCGGATCCCTTCGGGTTCACACAATTTTCACAAAGAAATCACCTTTTCATGACATTTGCCTCATACAATAATATAGTCGAATTGCGGGAGCGGGTTACCGCGCAGCAATTCGGGATATCAACAGGTGGGGGAAAGAACACCATCTCCGGGAGGCAAATATGATAGAAGTAAGCAATCTTACAAAAAAATATGGTGACCATATTGCCGTAGATCATCTCTCTTTCCGTGTGGAAAAGGGACAGATTTACGGCTTTCTTGGTCCAAACGGCGCGGGTAAATCCACGACCATGAACATTATCACGGGTTATCTGGCAGCCACGGAGGGCACTGTGACCATCGATGGCAAAGATGTCCAAAAAGACCCGGAGGAGGCAAAGCGTGCTATCGGTTATCTGCCGGAGCTTCCGCCGCTGTATGTTGACATGACTGTCAGAGAATACCTGGAATTCGTGGCAGAACTGAAAAAAGTGCCGAAAAAAGAGCGGAAGCAGCAGATTGATGAGGTCATGGAAATGACACAGATCACCGATATGCAGCAGCGTCTGATCAGGAATCTGTCAAAAGGTTACAGGCAGAGAGTCGGACTGGCGCAGGCAATCCTTGGCTATCCGGAAGTCATCATTCTGGATGAGCCCACGGTAGGTCTGGATCCGAAACAGATCATCGAGATCCGTGATCTGATCCGCAAGCTGGGGGAGAATCATACCGTGATCCTCAGCTCCCATATTCTGTCGGAGGTCAGCGCGGTCTGCGACCATATTATGATCATAGCCCACGGTAAGCTGGTAGCCAGTGATTCTCCGGAGAATCTGCAGAAGCTTATGAGTGGTTCCATGGAACTGGATCTGGAAGTAAAGGGAAGCATCGCTGCGGTGAAGAGTGCATTGCAGGAGATCTCACAGATCGACCGGATCGAAGAGAACACGGAGGCATCCAAAAATATTGCAAAGCTGAAAGTGATCTCCAAAGAGAATGCAGATATCAGAGAGCAGGTATTCTATGCACTGGCAGATGCAAAGCTGCCTATTTTAGAGATGACCCATGCGGAAAAGTCTCTGGAAGACATCTTCCTGGAACTGACCGAGGATGTAGCACCCACACAGCCGGAGAAGCACAAACTATTCTCAAAAAGAAAAAGGCTGGAAATGTCAGATGCTGCCGCACAGCAGACAGAAGCTTCGGAAGAGGAAGCACAGCCCGAAGAAGAGAAAAAAGAAACTGTAACTACAAAGGAGGCGGAATCATATGCTAGCCATTTATAAGAGAGAATTGAAATCCTATTTCCGTTCCTTTATCGGATTTTTATTTATTGCAGTCACCCTGTTTTTCCTGGGACTGTATTTCAGCGTTTATAACCTGATGAACGGATATCCTTATTTTGCGTATGTGGTATCCAGCGTTACCTTTTTATTCATGCTGACCGTGCCGATCCTGACCATGCGTATCCTGGCGGAGGAAAAGCGGAGCAAGACGGATCAGCTGATCCTGACGGCACCGGTGTCCGTAGGCGGCATCGTTATGGGAAAATTTCTGGCGCTGTTAACTATATTTGCCATTCCCGTAGCAATCATCTGCTTTTACCCGCTGATCATGGCGCAGTACGGCAGTGTTCCCATGGGAGAGGCCTATCTGTCGATCCTGGCATATTTCCTCTTCGGGATGACCGCCATTGCCATCGGTCTGTTCCTGTCTTCCGTGACAGAGAGCCAGGTCATCGCAGCAGTACTTACTTTTTTAGTATTGTTCCTGGGATATATGATGGATTCTATCTGTTCCATTATTTCCAGCACCGGCAATCTGTTGACAAAGCTGCTGCGTTGCTTTGACCTTTACACACCATTTTCCAACCTGTTAAACGGCACACTGGATGTATCTTCTATCGTATATTATGTATCCGTTACGGCTTTGGTTCTGTTCCTGACGGTACAGTCCATTCAGAAACGCCGTTACAGCATGTCCGTGAAGAACTTAAGCTTCAGTGCTTACAGTACCGGTATGATCGCTGTAGCTGTAGCGCTGGTAGTAGTCGTTAATATTATCATGGGCGAGATGCCTTCCAGCTGGACAGCAATCGACATGACCAGCCAGAAGCTGTATTCCCTGACAGATCAGACCGTCGACTATGTGAAAAATATGCAGGATGATGTGACAATCTATGTGTTGGTAAATCAGGACAATCAGGATACCACACTGGGGCAGACTTTGCAGAGATACGATGATCTGTCGGATCATATCACCGTGGAATATGTGGATCCCACCGTTAACCCGATGTTCTATACCCAGTACACCACCGGCAACATCAGCACGAACAGCCTGATCGTGGTCAGTGACAAGCGCAGCAAGGTCATTGATTACAACGATGTCTATGAGTCTTCCTATGATTTTGACTATTCGACCTACAGTTATAACACCACGACCACCGGTTATGATGGCGAAGGACAGATCACCAGTGCACTGGATTATGTGTTAAATGATGATATGCCCAAGGTATATATGACAACAGGACATAATGAACTGAGTTTAAGCAACACTTTTACATCCGCACTGAACAAAGAAAATGTGGATTATGAGACCGTAAATCTGATGGATCTGGATGCTATCCCTGACGATGCGGCCTGTCTGTTCATTAACGGTGCCACCAGCGATTTTTCATCCGATGATAAGGATAAGGTGATCGACTATCTGAATAACGGTGGAAAAGTCATCCTGGTAACCGGCTATACCGATGAGGAGACACCCAATATAGATGCTATCTTAAGCTACATGAATCTGAGCATTGCCAAAGGACTGGTAGTGGAGAATGATTCCAACGGCTACTACAGAAGTCCGTATTATATACTGCCGACACAGAGCTCTGACAGCTATACCTCCGGAACCTACGGAAAATATCTGTTCCTGCCGTATTCTCAGGGCATCATCGTCCCGGAGGAAGTAAGTACCGACGAGACAGCCACCGGCGATATTACCTATGATGTATTCCTGAGCACCTCCGACAGTGCATTTGCAAAACAGGATGTCAACAATACACAGGATTTTTCACAGGGTGAAAATGATGTGAATGGTCCCTTCGCATTAGGTGTTGAGGCAGTAAAGACTTTGGATGATGGGGATGCGACACTGGTCGTGTACGGTTGCGAGCAGCTGTTCACGGATGATGCAGATTCTGTCGTCAGCGGTGCGAACCTGACTTTGTTCACCAATACGTTCAGTGGAATGGCAGATCATGAGACCTCGGTATCCATTCCGGTAAAAAGCTATGAGATATCTAATCTGGTAGTGGATTCCGCACAGATTCTGCTGCTGGGGCTGCTGGTTACTGTGGTACTGCCTGTCGGCTGTATGATCGCTGGATTCGTGATCTGGTTCCGCAGACGGAAGAAATAATTGGGAAAGGCGTGAGTTATAGATATGAAAAAGAAACAAAGACAGATGATCGGAATGCTGCTGGCACTGGTGGTGCTGGCGGCAGCATTCCTGGGCATCCGCCAGTATAATAAAAATGCATCGTCTGCGACATCCACCACCGAGGATACACAGGAGACGGTGTTGGATGTGAACTCCGATGATATTACCAGCTTCCGCTATGTATATGAGGGAGAGACCTATGCCTTTGAAAAAAAGGATGAAACATGGTACTATACGGACGATCATTCCCTTAATCTGAACCAGGAGCGTATCAAGGCTATGATCCTGAAGGTGGCACCGTTAAAGGCAGATCAGGTGATTGAAAATGTGACGGATATGTCACAGTACGGACTGGCAGATCCGGAGCGTACCATTCAGTACGAGACTGCAGATCGCAGCGTGATCATTAATGTCGGTAATCTGAATTCCATGACCAGCCAGTATTACGTTGCATTTCCCTCTGAAATGAAAGTGTATGTCGTGGCCACCAACGTGGTGACAGGCTTCAATTATACACTGGATGATCTGGTGGAGGAGACTACGGAGGAGACAGAAAGCACCGAAACTACAGATACTACGATAACGGAAAGCGAGACAACGGAAACTGCGACGGAGACCGAGAATGTCGAGGCTGAAACCGCAGAAAGTGAAACAGTGGCAACAGAAACTACGGAAACCGTGGAAGCCAAATAAGTATCACAAATAATAAAGACTGCCCCTGCAAAAGAGGCAGTCTTCACTATTGTTAGGGATTCTCACCACGAATGACAATGATGTCATTTATTTTCAACATCGTATCTTTTTGAGGCAGAATGGACAGATCCCCCCGCAGAATGAGGAAGATCGTGACCTGTTCTGCCTCTTCCATTTCTTCCACGGATTTGTCCGCAAAGCGTTTATCTACGAAGATCTCGGCGATCTCATGAATATCTGCCGCTTTAATATTAGAGAGACTACTTTTGCGCTGGTACTGTTCCACGAAACCGGCACTGATGATACCGGTGGGGATAGCCACGGCGCCCACACCGAGATAAGCAATACAGATGGCCATGATCCGCCCCAGCGTGGTGATGGGATAGATGTCTCCGTAACCAACGGTGAGTAATGTCGACATGCTCCACCAGATCCCACTGAAAGCATTGCGGAATACTTCCGGCTGGGAATCATGCTCCACGCTGTACATGCACAGACTGCTGGCGAGCATCAGGATCAGTACGATGAACACGGAGGAAATGATCTGATTGCGTTTTTCATACAATACCGTAGTGATGACATTGAAGGAATCATACCGTGCATTCAGGCGGAACAAATGGAAGATCCTCGCCACCCGCAACATCCGGAAGATGACCATACCGGACAGGAAGAAAAAGGGTAAAATTGTCAGCAGGTCGATAATGCCGTCGAAGGAGATCAGAAACCGCAGCCGGGAGCGGAGCTCGCTTTTATCAGGATATAGATAGTCCGCAGTCCAGATCCGCAGAATATATTCCACACAGAAGATCAGAATAGTGATAACCTCGATCACGTGAAATACCGGAAATAAAAAAGCAAGCTCATCAAAGGTTTGCAGAAAAGTCACCAGAATATTTGCACAGATAACGATAGCAATAAAAATATCAAAGAGCCGGCTCAGACGGTTACTTTTGTCACCGATCTGGATGATGTTAAATACTTTTTTCTTCATGTTGAATCCTCGATGTTTTTTGGAGCAGCGCCAGTGAATGCCTGTGATTCCATCATACGGAGGTGGAAGAGGAAAGTCAAGAAATGCGGTGACAGAATCCGTCAACTTTCTTAAAAACAGTCATATATTATAGTAAATCCAAATACAATGAAAGGATACAAAAATATATGGCTAGATTTACGAACCAGGCACAGCTTCGCTATGGAAATGAGATTACAAACTCCAATATAGCAGTGGGTGAGATCACGGAGGTATTGTCTGCAACCAAGACAGCAGTGCGGGATACCTACGGGCAGAATGAAAATGTGACGTATGTGATCAGCATTGTGAACTCAGGAACTACAGCATTTAACGGAATTACAGTAACAGATAATCTGGGAGAGTATTTGTTTAATACCAGAGAACTGACACCTCTGACGTATATTCCGGGGACCGTAAAATACTATGCAAACGGAATTTTACAGGCAACACCGGCTGTAACGGCAGGACCGCCTCTGACAATCACAGGAATTACTGTGCCTGCGGGAGGTAATGTGACACTAACCTATGAGGCTGAGGTGAACTCTTATGCGCCGCTGGCAGCAGAGGCTTCCATTACGAATACGGCGACGATTGCCGGGGCAGGAGTCACTCCTGTTACTGTGAATGAGACAGTAAATGCGGCAAGCGGACCGCTTCTTACGATCACAAAGTCCGTCAGCCCCGTACCTGTGACAGAGAATGGAACATTGACATATACGTTCCTGATACAGAATCTGGGGAATACGGCAGCGGATGCAGCTACCGGTGTCGTGATCACGGATACCTTTAATCCCGTATTGGAGAATCTGACTGTGAATTTTAATGGAACTGCATGGGCAGAGGGAACAAACTATACGTATGATACGACTACCGGATTATTTACCGGAACTGCAGGAGGTATTACCGTACCCGCAGCGACTTACACCCAGGATCCCGTTACGGGAGCGTGGGGAATCAACCCCGGTGTCAGCACGCTGGTGATCTCCGGAACCGTATAAGGGCTGCCGCGCTCCTAAGGCTGGCGCCATGCAACCCATTCGCAGTCACTGCGTGATTTGCTCATGGACGGCTGTCGCCGTATAAATCTAAAATAAAAAGTCACTGGAAGTACATAAATGTCCTCCCAGTGACTTTTTATTTTATCCTTGCATGGCTTGTAGCTTAGCCAAAGTATCTCTTTAACAGACCCTCAAATGCCTTGCCATGTCTTGCTTCATCACGAGCCATCTCATGAACGGTATCATGGATAGCATCCAGGTTCAGAGCCTTGGCTCTCTTAGCCAGATCAAACTTACCTGCGGTAGCACCGTTCTCGGCATCTACTCTCATCTCCAGATTCTTCTTGGTGGAATCGGTTACGACTTCACCTAACAGCTCAGCGAATTTTGCAGCATGCTCAGCTTCTTCGTAAGCAGCCTTCTCCCAGTACAGACCGATCTCGGGATAACCTTCTCTGTGAGCAACTCTTGCCATTGCCAGATACATACCAACCTCAGAGCATTCACCCTGGAAGTTCGCACGCAGATCTGCAATGATATCCTCGGGAGCACCCTTCGCTACACCTACTACATGCTCAGCAGCCCAGGTCTTGCCTTCCTCCTGCTTGGTGAACTTGGAAGCGGGAGCGTGACAGATGGGGCACTCTGCGGGAGCCGCATCACCTTCATAAACATAACCACATACCTGACATACATACTTTGCCATAATTTTTTCTCCTTTTCTCTAATGAAATGTTTTGTTTTAGTTTTCTCTTTTTGCGTGTGCTTTATAAGCACAAATATATTATGGAACGAAGCCAGTTTTCATTCAGAAAACTAGGACTCCGTAGCAACCCTGGTGCAGGCGGGACAAGTGCCGTAGAAATAAGTAACATGTCCCCGGATCCGGCCGTCAAATCTCTCTCCGGCGGCCTCCATGATGGAATCAATACTATCCATGTCCAGATCAATAACGCTTCCGCATTCCGTACACACGAAATGATAATGTTCGGAAGTATCGGCATCAAAATGGTCAACACCGTCACCGACCCGAAGTCGTAAGATTTCTCCCATGTCTGACAAAAGTGTCAAATTACGGTAGACAGTACCGAGACTTAAGTTCGGATCCTGCTGTTTCAGATTAGAATAGATCACATCAGCGGTAGGATGATCCTTGCGTCCCATGAGAAAGGATTTGATCATTTCCCGTTGTCTGCTTCGTTTCAGTGCCATGATAAGCCCCTTTCTCGATAATAGTAATGATTACTGTTTCTTATAAGCTTATTATACATGATGCGAGAATAATGTCAACAGAAAAATGAAAAAATTTTGTTTATATTTTTTTAATGATATTCCTGCTTCCTTTATACACAGAAGGTGGGAATCATGCTATAATGAGCGAAAGTAAAGTATAAAATATAAATTATTCACGTGCAGGTTGCTGAAAGGCAAGAGTAATATGAAATTTAAAACAAGACTTCGTGTAACATTTATAAGTATTATATTACTTCCGTTATTGTTGACGATCATGGCTTTTGTAATGATTGCCATTTACCTGATGAATTACTCTCAGGGTCTCAGCCTGACGGATATTGATTATTCCATGATGTCGGAGAATTTCAGGGAATTCACCAACACCACGGATCAGGCGTATTATGTGCTGCTGGACCAGGTGAAGGAAGACAGCAGCAGGCTGGAAGATAAAGAATATCTGGATCATATCAATGAGGAGGTATCGCGGAAGTCTACTTACATTATTGTAAGAAAAGGTGATAAGCTGTATTATGCCGGCAATGAAGAAGCCGCACAGCAGATTTTTGAAAAACTGCCTGCCTATGGTGACGAGAATCTGTCGGATGACAGCGGATATTTCTACAATGAACTGGAGAAGTATGTAAAACAGATTGATTTCACCTTCCGGGATGGAACACCGGGCAGCGTATTTATCGTCACGAAGGTCAATTCGCTGATCTCGAGACATCTGCTGATCGATATGTTCGTGGCGATCATTGTGATCCTGATCTTCACCAGCCTGATGCTGACCCAGTGGATCCACAAGGGCGTATTTGAACCTATCAATGAGCTGAATGTGGCAATGCGCAAGATCAAGGAAGGCAACTTTGATTATGTTCTGGAGACGGATGCCAAGGGTGAGATCGGTGATCTCTACCGCAATTACGAGGATATGCGTCTGCGGCTGAAGGAATCCACAGAAGAGAACATTCAGCATGAGAAGCAGAACAAAGAGCTGGTCAGCAATATTTCCCATGATCTGAAGACCCCTATCACAGCCATTAAGGGTTATGTGGAAGGAATCATGGACGGCGTGGCAGACACGCCGGAGAAGATGGACAAATACATCAAGACCATCTACAATAAAGCCATTGATATGGATCGTCTGATCAACGAGCTGACCACTTATTCCGGAATTGATAATAACCGGATCCCGTACAATTTCCACCGGATCAACGTGGCGGATTATTTCGGTGACTGTGTGGAAGAAGTCGGACTGGATCTGGAGCAGCGGGGTATCAAGCTGAACTATTCGAATCTGGTATCTCCTGACACAGTTGTCATCGCGGATCCGGAGCAGATGAAGAAGGTCATCAATAATATTATCAGTAACAGCGTAAAATATATGGACAAGCCTGACGGGCATATTGATATCCGTATTCTTGACGAAGTGGATTCCATCCGGGTAGAGATCGAGGACAACGGCAAGGGAATCGCACAGAAGGATCTGCAGAAGATCTTCGAGAGGTTCTACCGCACGGATGCTTCGCGCAATTCCGCCCAGGGCGGCAGTGGCATCGGATTATCCATTGTTAAAAAAATTGTTGAGGATCATGGCGGTTATGTATGGGCGACAGCCAAAGAAGGGGAAGGAACCTGTATGCATTTTGTATTGAGAAAATATATTGAGCTGCAGCCGGGTGGAACCAAGTAATGAATAAGGGAATGAAACAGAAATGGCATGATCATCGATAATACAAGGACATTCTGTAAATGGAGGATAAATAATGAGTAAGATTTTAATTATTGAAGATGAAGTAGCAATTGCAGATCTTGAGAAGGATTATCTGGAGCTCAGTGATTTCAAGGTCGATATCTGCAATACCGGCGATGAGGGACTGAAGACCGCACTGGCAGGCGATTATGATCTGATCATTCTGGACCTGATGCTGCCCGGCATGGACGGCTTCGAAGTATGTAAGAAGATCCGCGAGGAGAAAAATATTCCCATTCTCATGGTATCAGCGAAGAAGGACGACATTGATAAGATCCGCGGCTTAGGGTTGGGTGCGGATGACTATATGACTAAACCTTTCAGCCCCAGTGAACTGGTAGCCCGCGTGAAGGCGCACATGGCCCGTTATGAGAGACTGGTGGGAACCAACCAGAAGCAGCAGAATGATATCGTGGAGATCCGTGGTATCCGTATTGATAAGACTGCAAGACGTGTCTATGTGGACGGTGTGGAGAAGACGTTTACGACCAAGGAATTCGATCTGCTGACGTTCCTGGCGGAGCATCCGAACCATGTATTTACCAAGGAAGAATTGTTCCGGGAGATCTGGGATATGGATTCCATCGGTGATATCGCTACGGTTACCGTGCATATCAAGAAGATCCGTGAGAAAATTGAAAAAGATACTGCAAAGCCTCAATATATCGAGACCATCTGGGGTGTTGGATATCGTTTTAAGGTATAAGGGAAGAAAAATAAGATCAGAAGAAAACTCCTATTATAGATACAGCAACAAACTGTCCCCAATAGGAGTTTTTTATTTAAAAGTGTGTTATAATCATAGCATTGCGGATTGCACCCGTGAAATTTGATTAGCGATTCCACTGATGAGATAAAGCATCGGCGGAATGGAGTGTGTTATGAACAGTAAAAAAATAATACAGTTGTCTACGACACAGAAGATCATGCTTAGCTTTCTGTGTGCCATATTAGTGGGGAGCTTCCTGCTGGCATTACCCATCAGTTCAGCTACCGGAGAAGCGGTTCCTTATATAGATGCTTTATTTACGGCTACCACATCCATATGTGTGACCGGTCTGGTGACGGTTCCCACATATTCCACCTGGAGCGTCTGGGGACAGATCGTGATCCTGTTTCTGATCCAGTTGGGAGGTCTGGGAGTCATTACGGTCATGTACGGTGTGATGATGGGACTGCACAGACGACTGGGACTGGGTAACCGGTGGATGCTGCAGGATGTATTTAATCTGAATAATATCTCCGGAATCGTGAAATTCCTCCGCAAGGTTCTCATAGGTACTCTGGTGGTGGAGGGATGCGGAGCTCTTTTGTACATGACAATATTTGTGCCGGGATACGGACTCAGAGGCATATGGATTTCGATTTTTAATGCCGTATCTGCCTTCTGCAACGCAGGAATGGATATTATGGCGGAAGACAGTCTGTGCGGCTATGTATTTCAGCCCATGGTCAATCTGGTCACGATGTTGTTGATCATATTGGGAGGTTTGGGCTATATCGTCTGGTGGGATGTACTGCGGGTTTTGAAAAATATCCGGAGTCAGAAGCTCAAATGTTTCCGACTGCTGACGCTTCACAGTAAAATAGCACTCACGGTGACAGGAATACTTATTGTAGTGGGAGCGGCGGCATTTTATATTTTTGAATACGATAATCCCTGACGATGCAGGATTACACGGTGCCGCAGCGGATCTGGGCATCCCTGTTCCAGGCAGTAACTACGCGAACCGCAGGTTTTGCCACGATTCCACAAGAGGATCGACCAATACCTCTGCGATCATTTCGGTGCTGATCGGCGGCTCTCCGGTGGGAACCGCAGGAGGAATGAAGACAGTTACGATCGCAGTGCTGCTGGTATCTATGTTTGCCACCATAGGTAGTAAGGAGGATGCGGAGCTTTTGGGAGAAATATTCCGAAGCAGGCGGTGAATAAATCGGTAGCAGTTGTAGGTATGTTTTTATCATTGCATCGTTGTCCGCGATTTTTTATCTGCAGTGACAGATGCGGATGTGATAGATATTGTGTATGAAACAGTGAGTGCCACAGCTACTGTGGGATTAAGCAGGAACCTGACTTCCATGCTGAATCTTTGGGAAAACTGATTATTATCGTGACCATGTATCTGGGAAGAGTCGGCCCCATATCTCTGGTAGTGGCATTCAGCACGCAGAAAAGAACAAAATATTGTGAAGAACCCGACAGAAGAGATCGTCGGATAAAGCAGATCGAAGCAACAGGAAGGAAGAGACTATGGGAATCAATCAGACCTATGCAGTATTTGGACTTGGAAGATATGGAAGAAGTGTGGCGAAGGAGTTGGCAGAGAACGGCGCAGAGGTGGTGGCGGTAGACAATAGAGAGGCAGTTGTCAATGCGGCAATCTCAGAGATTCCATACTGTAAATGTGCAGATGTTACAGATCCGGAAGCGTTGAGACAGATCGGTATTGCGAATATTGATGTGGTCATTGTGACCATGGCAAATCATCTGGAAGCCAGTGTTATGGCAACCATGCTGTGTAAAGAACTGGGCGTAAAGACCGTTATCGCCAAATGCGCCACTGAGATAAACTGCAAGATCCTTACGAAAGTAGGAGCAGACCGTGTAGTATTCCCGAGAGTGAGTCAGGGATCCACCTGGCCAAAAATCTGTTAAGCTCCGGTTTCATGGACATTATCGAATTGTCCCAGGATGTGTCTATGGTGGAAATGGAAGTCAAACAGCAGTGGATCGGGAAGAACCTGATCGAGCTGAATCTGCGGAAAAATATTCCATTAACGTGGTGGCGATCATCGAAGGAAAAATGTAAATACCAATATCGATCCGGAAGAACCTCTGACACAGGATATGCGGCTGATCGTTATTGCCAACCGGGCAAAACTCAATAAACTGAAATAGAATAGCTGCGAGCTATAAAAGTGAAACTTCTGACGGTGCACTTGAGCACAAGACAGAATGTTTCACTTTTATACGGTGACAGCCATCTGGAAAGCTGTAAACAGGTGATGTTATCTGCCCGGAAAGTATTCTCGTTAAAGGCACCCTGCTGCTTAGCCACGATAGTGGTACATACGGCATCACCGGTGATATTGACAGCGGTACGCAGCATATCAGGATACGGTCGATACCCATGATCAGTGCAATGCCCTCGGTAGGCAGTCCTACAGAGGTCAGTACCATGGACAGGGTGACCAGACCGACACTGGGGACACCGGCAGTACCGATGGAAGCGATCGTCGCGGTGGCAATGACAGTAGCAATGGCAGCCGGGGTCAGAGGAATACCGTAAGCCTGTGCTATGAAAACAACTGCTACGCCCTGCATGATGGAAGTACCGTCCATGTTAATGGTGGCACCAGAGGAATCGTAAAGGACGAAATCTGTTTGGAGACACCGATTTTTATACAGGGTGTCGATAGACAGAGGGATCGTCGCATTACTGGTGGAAGTGAGAAGGCAAAGGTCATAACCGGGAAGAACTTTTAATGAACTTAAAAGGATTCAAGCGGGTGAACACAAACAGCATGACCTGATATACCACGAAACACTGTACTGCCAGCGCCAGAATGACACTTCCCATATATTTCAGCATAGGCACAAAGCGTCGAAGCCGATGCCTGCGAAGGTCTTCGCAATCAGGCAGAAGACACCGGGGCAGCTTTCATGACTGCAATCGTCATTTCCATCATAATGTCATTGAACTGACTGAAAAGTTCGCCACAGTGGAGACCCGGTTGCCCATGGCAGCCAGAAGAATGCCAACAAATAAAGCAAAGAAGATGATCGGCAGCATATCTCCGGCGGACAGAGAGGTAAAAATATTTTTCGGAATAATATTCAACAACGTCTCCGCAAAATCTACCTGGGTGGTCGCGACTTCGGTGGCATCCTCCGGCAACGCAATATTTAAACCAACGCCGGGATTGATCAGACTGGCAATGCCCAGTGCCACGCAGATCGCCAAGGCAGTGGTGCACAGATAGAACAGGATCGTTTTCACACCCACAGTTCCCAACGTTTTCGTATCACCGATGGCCATTGCGCCGCAGACCAGGGAGCAGAATACCAGAGGGACCACCAGCATCTGCATCAGGCGGATAAAACCATTTCCCAGTACATAGAGAATACCGTTGATCAGAATCGTATCTCTGAAGTACCCTTCCGGCATATAATAATGGATCAGTACACCACATACCGCACCGGTTAACAGGGCGATAAAGATTTTGGTGGACAGACCGAGTTTTTCTTTTTTGTGTTTTCCACTATTCCAGTCCTCCGGTTTCTTTCATGTAGGAAGCCAGTGTCTCTCCAGCCACTGGGTTCTTCGATGCCGGTGAGACGCAGCATCATATTATCCAGTACGGAATATTTCTCCGGGTGCCGTCTTTACTGTGACGGTAAGCCGGTCCTCTTCCGGCGAGACGCAGGATCTCTTTCGCAAATTCCAGGCGTGTGCAGGAACCGCCACTGCATACGGCGTGATAGATGCCGTAATGATCGTTGTCGATGAAGAATTTTACCACGCGTGCAAGCTCTGCGGCGGAGGTAGGTACCGCACGGTCGTTATTTAGCAGTTCCATAGTAGATACCTGGGAGTCCGCGGCAGCTTCGAGTACTTCATTCAAAAGTCTTTGCCAATGCCATAGATCCAGGAACTGCGGATAATGACATAGCGGGTCATCAGCTGGATGACGAATTTCTCTCCGGCATATTTGGATTTCGCAAACAGCCCCACGGGATTTACATCATCGAACTCATTATAGGGTGTGTCGGATGCGCTGGAAAATACATCATCCGTAGAAATCTGGATGAGCTTTGCCTGAATGCTCTCCGCAGACTGCGCCAGATTTCTCGCACCTACGGCGTTTACCTTGTAAGCCATATCTGTCTCCGACTGCGCTGCACCGGCGGAAGGATGATATCCTGCACAGTTGATGACGACATCGGGACGATTCCGGTGCATGAACAGGGAAACTGCATGTTCATCCGTGATATCCAGCTCATCCTTGTCGGTCTCGTATAATTCATATTCCATCATGTCTAACAACCTGATCAACGCCTGCCCCATGTGACCGAGGGAACCGACGATCCATATTTTTCATTGTATACCTCCTTTATTTTATATAATGTTGGGTTTTGTAGAAATGATCAAGAAAATATCTGGGAACAGTATAGCATACGATACCGTGCGAAAGAAAGCACAAAGAGAAGTGAGAATAATTTCCTTGGCATATATAGACTGACGATATATATTGTGTGTAGAAAGCCCATATAGAGAGGAGCGTATACATATGGCAATCGATAGGAATCTGGTACAGGAAGTATGGCAATGATGATCCTGCGTCTATTGGAGACCAAGGACATGTATGGCTATGAGATGATTGAGGCACTGCGAGAGAGATCTAACAATGTCTTCGAACTAAAGGCCGGGACACTGTATCCTCTGCTGCACTCACTGGAGAGCCGTGGAGATGTGGTGTCTTACGAGGACAATACTTCCGGCAAGACGAGAAAATACTACCAGCTGACTCCTGCAGGAAAAAGCATGCGGAAGAAAAGAAGAAGGAATGGCAGGAATACCAGACTGCAGTTTCCGGAGTGTTGAGTCTTCAGAGAGGGTGCTGATTATGGGAAAGGAAGAAAAAGGGTAGTGCTGGCAGCGCATGAGGAGGCAGAACAACCGGCGGTGGAAGAGAATACGGATTGGCGGAATGCCGGAAGCATCCGGGATTATCTGGATGCCATAGGAGAACAGATCGAGAATCCCCATGCCAGATGCGCAATCCGCAGGAGATTGGCAATCACATTGAGGAACAGACGGAGGACTATCACCGGGAGGGAATGACACCCTGGCAGCCGCACAGGAAGCGGTACGCCAGATGGGGATCCGCTGCAGACCGGCAGGGAATTGAACCGGATCCACAGGCCGAAGTTTCCGACAGTGTTGTTTGGCATCACGGTGATACTGACACTGGTGGGAATTGTCATGCAGGGAATCTTGTTATCCCATATGGAGATGGTGGGAGCGGAAAATTATCTGCGTAATACGATCCTGTATAACGGAATCGGACTGTTGCTGATTCTCGGACTTCTCTATGAAACTGGTACGTTTCAGCTATGGGCTGACGGCGCTTTTATAGCTGCAGGGCTGGCAGGCGGCATGTTGGGGACACATATATGGAGTGGCAGTTATCATGACAGATATGAAGCTGTCTATCTGCTGTGGATGTTTTTCCGGTTCTGTATGCCTTGCTTTTGTATCGCATGCGAACCTTAAGCTGGAAGGTAATCCTGATTCTGGATGCGGTGTATCTGGCAGCGGTGCTGCTGTTATCGAAGGATATTACCTGCTCTGCCGGTATGATGGAAGCATTCTTGTTATCTATCGTAATTTTGTTCCTTGCCATCAAACGGGGCATTCTGCCGGGAAAAAGAGATTACTCTATTTGGCGGCGGATGGATTACCGGATGGGAAAAGGGGAGACCGGTTATATTGCCAGCAATATTCAGCAGGAACAGCATGGCTTTTCATTGTTGGGTGGGGAAAGATCAGTGAGGCATTACTTTTACCTCAGATCAAAATAACGGGACATGGTCCCTGTCACAGGAGAGCTGTACAACCTACATTATTCACAGCATTTTCCTGTGGTTTGGTATCATTGTGGGAGTATTGGTGATCGTGGCACTGTTTGCTTTTGCGCTTTATGCACTCCGTGTCGCTCTGCGTCAGAGTAATCGTGCGGCATTGCTGTTGGGCAGTGTGTGCAGTCTGAGCATCCTGCTTCGGATCGTCAATGCGGTTCTGGTGAATTTTGGATTTGGCATTTACTACACCATATCCATTCCATTTCTGGCTTATGGGCTGGGGAACTGTCTGGCCAATTCCTGATGGTGGGAGTGATTTTATGTGTTTTCGTAACAGCAATGTCATGATGGAAGAGCTGGAAAGAAAAATTAGTATACAAACTGCCGATATAAAAAGAAGAGAAACAAAAACAGAATCGTAAACTTGTATAGGTACAAAGGTGTAATTTAGAATTTCATATTCATAGTGCATAAAACCCCTTCAATAAGAAAGATAGTCCCTTATCTTTGAAGGGGTTTGCTATACTGTTAACATAAAGTTAAGGGGAACGCAAAACAGCTAAAATTAGCCTATTTATTAATGGAAGGGAAGGACGAAGAGAAGGTATGAGTGAAAAGAAGTCATAGTATCCATGAAGGATATATGCAAAAGCTTCCCGGGAGTAAAAGCACTGGATCATGTACAGTTTGAATTGCGATCCGGAGAAGTCATGGCCCTGTTGGGAGAGAATGGCGCCGGCAAGAGTACGCTGATGAAGATTCTGAGCGGTGTGTATACCAGAGACAGTGGAAGCCTGGAAATCTTTGGCAAGGAGTATGGGGATCTGACACCGAAACAGGCACAGGAAGCCGGAGTTGCTATTATCCATCAGGAACTGAATATGTGTAAGCACCTGTCCGTAGCAGAGAACATGTTCTTAGGCAGGAGAAGACAAAAGGTATTGTATTGGCAAACGGTGATATGGAAGCGGAAGCCTCCCGGATATTAAATGATCTGAAGATCGATATTGACCCGAAGCAGGTCGTGGGAGAACTGCCGGTATCCAAACAGCAGATGGTCGAAATTGCCAAAGCATTGTCGGTCAATGCGAGAATCCCTGATCATGGATGAACCCACATCCGCACTGACAGCAAAGGAAATAGATGATCTGTTCCGCATTATTAAGGATCTGCGATCCAAGGGATGCGGTATTGTATACATATCCCACAGACTGGAAGAGCTTCAGCATATTGTAGACCGTGTGACCATCATGAGAGACGGACAGTATATTACTTCCATGAATTTCAAAGATACCACGATGGACCAGATTATAGCCAATATGGTAGGACGAGAGATCAAGGAACAGTTCCGAGAGAGTCAAAAGGGGAAAAGATTCTGGAAGTCAAGGGATTAAACGCAGGTCGCATGGTGCGGGATATCAATTTCGCATTGTATGAAGGCGAGATCGTGGGCTTTGCCGGACTGATGGGTGCTGGAAGAACAGAAACGACAAGAGCAATCTTCGGAGGATCCAAAGGAAAGCGGAGAGATCATTCTGGAAGGGAAAACATTAAAAATCACAAATCCCAATGATGCAATCCGCGCAGGAATCGTACTGGCACCGGAAGACCGGAAAAGGATGGATTGTGTACCAAACTGAGCATCCGGCACAATATTGCATTACCTAATCTGGATATTCTCTGCAACAAACTGGGAGTAGTCAGCAGCAAGAAGGAAGATCAGATGTGTGACGAGGCAGTAGAAAACCTGAAGATCAAAACACCGAACGTGGACATCAATGCCGGTAACTTATCTGGTGGTAATCAGCAAAAGGTAGTCGTAGGAAAATGGCTGGCACGGAATTCAAAAGTCGTTATCTTCGATGAACCCACCAGAGGAATCGACGTGGCAGCAAAGGTTGAAATCTATAACCTCATGAACGAACTGAAAAACAGGGAATTGCCGTAATGTTCGTATCTTCGGAGATGCCGGAAGTCATGGGAATAGCCGATCGTATCATTGTAATGTGTGATGGAAGGATTACTGGGAATTGGATGCCAGAAACACAACGCAGAATGAGATCCTGACCCTGGCAACCCAGTTCGAGAAGAAGATCGCAGCTAACGCTTAAATTATAACCATAAGAAAGGTGAAAATATCATTATGAAAAGCAAAGTCCGTTGAAAGAATTTTTGCGATCAGAGGAATGGGAGGAGCCCTTACCGCTTTGCCGGTCTGATCATCATCTATATCGCTTTTGGTATTATAAATCCGGCCGTATTTTCCGGTCAGAATGTAATGAACCTGTTACGATCCATGTCAAAGTATCTGATCATTGGTATTGGTCAGAGTTATGTGCTGATCACCGGTAATATCGATCTGTCCATTGGATCTGTGGTAGGTATGAGTGCCATGATCGCAGCAACACTGATGACCATGGGTGTGAACCCTGTAGTAGCTATCCTGATTACTTTGTATGTTGCATGATCATCGGGGTACTGAATGGTATTCTGGTAGGTAAGTGGAAACTGCCTCCCTTCATTGCTACTCTGGGAACCATGTTTGTAGCAAGAGGTGTTGCTTACATGGTAAACGGCAACCGTAATACGGATGCCATCGCATCCGGTGTCGGCAAAGATGCTGGAGAGACTTTCCAGAATGTTTTCTACTATGGTAAAACATTGGGCGTTTACAATACTTTCTGGATTGCAATTATTATCTTTATCGTATTCTTCTTCTGCTGTCCAAAACACGTACCGGCAGACATATTTATGCCATCGGTTCCAATGTGGATGCAGCAAAGCTGTCCGGCGTCAGCGTAGTAAAGACCACCACCAAGACCTATCTGGTCAGTGCATTCTGTTCTTTGTGGTAGGATTGATCCTCTGCGGTCAGGCCGGAATGGGTAACATGGAAGCCGGTAACATGTACGAGATGTATGCGGTAGCCGCAGGCGTTATCGGTGGTATTTCTCCTTTGGGAGGAACCGGATTGCTGTTGGGAACTCTGGCAGGTGCTTCCGTATGGCAGACACTGGAGAATGGCCTGAATATGATTGGCGCCCAGGTAGGTATCCAGAGACTGGTTATCGGTATCATCGTAGTGTTTGCAGTACTTCTGGATGTTGTTGTAAGGAATGGTGTATTTAAGAAGAAACCGGCTAAGAATTAGACATCAATTAAGATGCTAAGATAAATCAATGAACACTTTTAAGGAGGGTTTACAAAATGAAAAGGTATTATCAGTAGCTTGTGCATTATGCATGACAACAGCAATGCTGACCGGATGTGGCAGCAGCAACAACGCAGGAACCGCAGCCACCGGTGAGGCACAGAACAGTGCGGCAGCATCCACCACCACAGAGCAGGCTTCAACTGCAACAGACGCAGGAACCACCGCAGGATCCGATACTCTGATCGCGCTGATCACCATGGATTCTCTGGATCAGCACTGGGTAACTCTGAATGAGGGCGCACAGAAGGCAGCAGCAGAGCTGGGTGTAACAGTTCAGTTTATGGCTCCCAATACCAAGGATGATGCTCAGCGATCGAGTGTAAACAACGCAGTCAGTGCAGGTGCACAGGCTATCATCGTAGCAGCAAACGGTCCCGATGCGATTTCTTCCGCACTGAGAGAGGCATCAGATGCAGGCGTTAAGCTGATTTACGTAGATTCCCCTGCGAACGTATCCGCAGAAGCTACTTTCTCTACCGACAACAATGCTGCAGGTAAGACAGCAGGTGAAGAGATGAAGAAAGCATTGGCAGATGCAGGTGTCACCAGTGGTTCCATTGGTATCATCAATGTAAATGCAGCAACCGATTCCTGCGTTATGAGAGAAGAAGGTTTCCGTTCTGCATTTGAAGGAACTGATTTCGAACTCTGGAGACTCAGTACGGCGAAGGCGATGCAGCAAAATCCCAAAGTATTGCAGAGAACTATATTACCCAGGGCGTTGTAGGTATCTTCGGATGTAACGAAGGTTCCACCACCGGCGCCGGTAACGCCATCAAGGCTTCCGGTAAGGATAACGTAATCGGTGTAGGATTTGATAAGTCTGATGCTATCCTGGTCTGATCGATGACGGATATCTGCTGTGTACCATGGCTCAGAATCCCGATGTTATGGGTTATGAAGGTGTAAAAGCAGCTGTAAAAGCCATCAATGGTGAAAGTCTCGGTGGTGCTGTAACCGATACAGGAGTATCTGTTCTGACCAAACAGCAGTAAGCAAAATTTTCTCTTCCATAATATAAAATTCAACAGGAATATCCGGAAATATGGGATATTCCTGTTGAATTGTATTTAAACGAGTGCTAAAATAAATCTATATTTATGGAAAAAGGCTAATAATGAGGCTAAAATTATGTGGAAGGTGATCGTAGATGACGAGAAGCTGATCTGCAAGCTTGTCCAGGCATTGGTCGAGTGGGACAAACTGGGAATGCAGATGGCGGCACAGGCAGAAAATGCCATACAGGCACTGGATATGCTGCAGCAATATAGACCGGACATTCTGATCACGGATATTCGCATGCCGGGAATGGACGGGCTGGAGCTGATAAAAATGCAAAAAGATATGTCCGGAACTGGAAATCATCATTATCAGTGGATATGCACATTTCGAGTATGCACGAAATGCGCTTTCCTTGGTGGGAAATTACCTTTAAAACCTATTAAACAGGACGAATTGAACGAAACACTGCGAAAAATTGGTGAGCGGCTGGATGCAAAGAAATCTGCCCAGGGTATGGAAATGGCTGAGCGGAGAGTCAGTGAGAGCGATGTAAATCGCCTCAGATATGCGTTGCTGAAGGATCTTGTAGAAGATGCCTATAATCCAACCGCAGTGCAGCTGCAGGAGAACTATTATTTTAAGGCGGAAGCTGATTGTTATCAGGCCATAGTGGTGAAAGCAGGATATGATCCGGAACAAATGAGTAAGGCAGCACAGACTGTGATCTGTGAAAAACGAAAGAGTTGTTCTATCATTGCCTGTCAAAACTGTAATGACTGCCTTTTGATTATGTGAAAGATTCCGGTATGGTATTCTTAATTTTATAAAAGAAGATACGGATAAAATAAGAACTTTGCTTTTGGAATTTTGCGACAACTGGAAGCGAACCGTTCCATGTTGGGACCGGTAAGATTTTCACTTGCCATTGGCGTGTGACAGTGGATGCGGAACAATTGACCGCATCCATAAGAAAAGCAGAGCTTGCGATTCGGAGAGGATCGTGGAAGGCTGGGAAGACTTCTGGAAGAAGTACCTCCGGCATCCGGATTACCAATGCAGGATATTCTGGATCGATATTGTAAAGAAATGGAACATGCCATAGAAGTTCTGGATCCGGCAGAAGCCAGCAAGTGCGGAGAAGAACTGAAAATGCGGTGATGAGTGTACCGGATGTCAGAGGACGGGAAATTCAGGAAACGGTGCTGTCAGCAGGAAGATTTTTATTGTGCGTGTAAGAGCTACATCCCCACTATATTTGAAGAAAAGTGTATGCATTGTGGCTCTGCGGAAGAATTGTTTCATGAACTGTCAACGCTGCAGGAAGAACTGATGACAGAAGCTCTGGAAGCCAGACAGGGGAGACTTCCCGGCCGATCCGCCAGGCAAAGCAGTATGTTCACAAACATTATGCGGAAAATATTACATTGGAAGAAGTATGTGACCATGTGGGTTTCAGTGTAGCATATTTTAGTGCCCTATTTAAGAAGGAAACAGGAGAAGGGTTTGCCAAATATCTGATGCGGGTAAGAATGGATGAGGCTAAAACGCTGTTGAGAGAAACAGGATTGTCTGTGACCGAGATCTGTGAGCGGGTAGGATATAATGACAGAAAGCATTTTACCCAGACTTTTCATAAGATTGCCGGCGTAAATCCGGCAGAGTACCGGAAGCTGTACGGTTGAGAGGAGAGCGTATGAAGCAGGGAAAAATGCATTATCTGAACTTTCGGACATTGTGTGCGTGGAGTTTTATGGTGTTGTTTCTGGCTGCGCTCTTGGGATATCTTATCTATGAAAAATCAGGGGAATGGGGCAGGCTGGTTCCCGGGATCTTTGAGGGTGCCTGTTGGTGCTTGGTATCTGCTATGCTGTAGTGGAGATATGGCTGCCTTACCGGCGTATCGAGAAGCGGATAGAATTATTTCTGGACGGTTATACCACCAGCAATCTGGTGGGAGAAGATGGGATCCACATTTCTCCGGAGCTGGAGAGTCTGGTCAGCAAAATGCAGTATCTGATGCAGTCACAGGAGATGCTGAACCTGAATAAGAGACAGGCACAGTATCTGGCATTACAAAATCGATCAATCCCCACTTTTATATAATACATTGAGAGCATCCGTAGTGAGGCACTGATTGCAGGACTGGTAAGTGTCGCAGATATGACAGAGGCATTGGCCACTTTTTCCGCTATACCATCAGCAAAGTAGAAAATCTGGTGTCAGTGGAAGAAGAATTGCAGAACTGTATGACTTATTTTAAAATTCAGCAGTATCGTTTCGGCGACAGACTGCAGCTTTCCGTTGAATGTGATCCCGAGGAAAAGCAGCGATTTACAGCTGTCGTATCCCCAAACTGACCTTGCAGCCGATCCTGGAAAATAGTATCATTCATGGGACAGAGTGCAAACTGGGAACGGGACATATCCGGATCCTACTGGAAATGACGGAAAGTTGTCTGCTTCTGTGTATCTCGGATGACGGCAACGGCATGGAAGAACGCAAAGTAGCGGATATCAATGAAAGATTGCAAAAGCGGAGGTATTCTCGCAACGGGAGAATCCGAGACAAAAGGCGGGATCGCACTGGTAAATGTCAATAACCGTATCCATTTACTATTTGGAGAAGAATATGGAATTCATGTGTATTCTATGCCGGAGATTGGCACGGATGTGAAGATAAGAATTCCTGTAATCTACAGTGATCGTAATCTGATTCATATGGAAGAAAGGCAGGAAAACTACTGTTGATCGGAAGTGCTGCGCATGGAGAAGGTGACCTACAAGGAACAGGGAAGAATTCTCCTGGATAATTTTAATATAACGGTACGAAAGGGAGAGGTATTCGGTCTGATCCCGGTCAATCGTTATGGAATGGATGCTTTTCTCAAACTGTTGCAACAAAATATGCCGCTTCACTACGGATATGTATATTATCGTGAGCAACTGGTCAATCAGTGGCAGAGGTCGCATAACCGGACGAACAGGATCAGTATCATCCGCAACAAAAGCAGTCTGGCGGAGGATCTAACCGTGGTAGACAATATTTTGTCCTGCGGAGAGGATTTCATAAGTATCTGATTCATCCGGGAATGTTGGAACGACTGCTGCAGCCTTTTCTGGATGAAATCGGATCAATATCCCGGCGGGGACTTATGTCAGCGAACTGACAATATTTCAAAAGTTTGTGACAGAAGTTTTGAAAGCGGTGGTGGCAGGAAGTCAGCTGATCGTATTGGAAAATGTCAGTACTTTTATTAGCGAGAGCGAACTGGAGGAATTGCACAGGATCATACGACTGTACGCAGAAAGAGGAATTTCCTTCATTTACATCACGGCTCATTTTGAAGAAGCAACCTATCTGTGTGATCGTATGGCATTAATGGTAAACGGGCAGATCATCAAAACGTTTCAGAGAGGTGATCCGATTCCTGATACATTTCCGCTACAGAGTGTGGAGGAATATGACAGGTGGGTGAGATCTCAACATAGACGACAGGAAGCAGATACAGACAGACAGACCGTATTGATCATGGATAAGATACAATATGGTAATCTGAAAGATATTACGATTCGGGTCGGGCAGGAGAATGCGTTGTATTGCAGGATCTGGATAATCGTTGCATTGCTGATTTTGTGGAGCTGTTTCAAGGAGAGATTCCAGAGAAAGGAAGCTTTATCTGACGAAAGGGACACAAAAAGTGAGAAAACAGAGATATTGCGGTAATCCAGGAGCTACCCACAGAGACTATGCTGTTTCCTCATATGAGTTATTTTGATAACCTATGTTTTACCATGGATCATCGAATCCGGGTGTGTGGAATCAGTCTGGAATCCGGAGAAGTATCCAGGAGGAACAAAAGATCTGTTGGGGAGGACGTATTTGACACTCGGTGTGGAACCTGACCAGGCAGCAGAAGTATGATCTGGTATATACGAGAATTCTGATGCAGCATCCGCAGGTCGTGTTGTGCGTACAGCCGTTTAAAATGCGGAAGTGTCCGTGCGCAGTCATATCTGGGAGCTGATGGAACGGTTTTTAAAAAATATTGCAGTGGTGATCCTGGCGGTGAATCTTGCCGATTCTCTGGCTCTGGCTGACCGTCTGATCCGGATACGGAATGGACAGATTCAGGAAATCTATGATCAAAAGGATTTCTCCAGATTGCCAGAGCATACACCCTGGCTGCATTTATATCAGAAAACCTATGGGAATAGATCGGAAGATAAAAATAAAAAGAAAGAAGGAATCACTATGAAATTGGGAGCATTAGAAGCGGGCGGAACAAAATGGTCTGTGCCATCGGAGATGAAACAGGAAAGATCTATGAGCAGGTATCTATAGCTACAACGACGCCGGAAGAGACCATTCCGAAATTGATCGCATATTTTCAGGACAAGCAGATAGACGCATTGGGAATTGCAAGTTTTGGACCGGTGGAACTGGATCCAGCATCGGAAAAATATGGATATATTACTACCACATCTAAACTTGCATGGACAAACTTTGATTTTGGGAAGCATGAAAGCAGCGTTAAAATGTCCTATGGGATTTGATACCGATGTAAATGGTTCAGTACTGGGTGAGGTTACTTTCGGGCAGGCAAAGGGAAACATTGCGTCATGTATTTGACCGTGGGAACCGGAATCGGAGCAGGCGTGTATATTGACGGGAAGCTGCTGCACGGTATGCTTCATCCTGAGGCAGGACATATCCTCATCACAAAACGGGATACAGACCATTATGAAGGAAAATGCCCCTATCACAAGGATCATTGTCTGGAAGGAATGGCGGCTGGTCCTGCCATAGAAGCCAGATGGGGCAAAAAGCAGTGGAACTGGCAGATTGTCCGGAAGTATGGGATCTGGAGGCAGACTACCTTGCGCAGGCATTGACAAATTATGTGATGGTACTTTCTCCGGAAATGATCATTCTCGGAGGCGGTGTCATGCATCAGGAGCAACTATTCCCATTAATACGCAAAAGCTGATTACCTATATCAATGGCTATGTGATAACAGAAGAACTGGAGGATCCGGAGCATTATGTAGTACCTGCGTCACTGCATGATGATCAGGGCATCATGGGATGCCTGGAACTGGCGAGAAGAGCATTGGAGGGATAATCTATGCCTTTATGGAACAAAAGAGCGGTAAGCAGCGGACAAACAGAAGAATCATATAAGGAACAGCTACAATCCTTGAAACAGACTGTCAATAATCTGGGATTGGTATCCGAACAATTTGAAGGTGCGGCAGAGGGGCTGACAGAGTCCTCCGATAAGGTGGGACATGGCGTACAGGTGCTTGCGGAAGGTGCCTCAAGGCAGGAAAGAGATGTATTGCAATGCCGGAAAATAGCCGAGGAATTCACAGCGAAGATCACGGATATGGATCAGGAGACTGCAACTATGCAGACACAGGTTCAGCAGATGCAGCAACAGAGTGATCTTGGCAGACAAAGAGTGGAACATCTGGGGAAAACACAGGAAAAACTCAAAGGTTCCATGGATACGATCACAGAAGAGATTCGTACGCTTCTGGATAAAATGCAAAGATTGAATCTGTCACAAGTGTTCTCTATAGTATTGCCAAGCAGACGAATCTGCTGTCTTTAAATGCATCCATCGAGGCTGCCAGAGCCGGGGAAGCCGGAAGAGGATTTGCTCATGTGGCATATGAAGTACGAAAATTGTCGGAGGAATGTCATAAGGCAAGTCAGAGTATCAATGCATCCATTCAGGAGATTATAGGTTCGTTAACAAAACTGAAAGAGATCATGGAGGAATCCGATGCAGCTTTTGAAGCACAGAAAACCGCGGTAGGGGATACAATTTCTTCCTTTGAAAATATAAATCACAGTGTGAAAGAACTGGCAGAAGCGCAGTTTTTCACAGAACGTATGGATGAAGTCAATGGGAAGAAGGAAGAGCTACTGGAAGTCATGGAATCTATTGCAACAATCTCCAGTCAGGCATCGGCATCCTCGGAAAACGTGGCGGGAATTACTGCAGAACAGAAGCAGAATGCCAGCCTTATGGGGCATGTATCCGAACGATTGAACAGCGAATTAAATCAGCTGAATGAAATCCTGGCTAATATACCGGTGGATTATGCACCGGTACAGCGCAGGAAAATTGCCATGGTATGGGATCTGGATGATCCTTTCTGGTATCCGGCGACGAAACAGGCCTATCGCACTGCCAAAATTCTGAATTTTGATATTACGGTATTTGCACCTAAGGGAAGAGGAGAAGCAGGAACTCTGGAAATGGTGCATTTTCTGAAAAAGGTGTTGGAGGAGCGTTATGATGGAATCTGTATCTCACCCATTGCGGATCTCAGAGTGGAAAAATTGCTGCAGAAGATGGCAGAGAAGGGTGTGGAGGTGATTTTCATCCTGTCTGCATTTGATAGTGTTCCCTATCGCACACTCATCGGAACTGACAGTTATCAGTGCGGACGGAGTACCGGAGAGGCTGTGAGAGAAGCCTTGGGAGCCGACGGTGCCGTTGGCATTATCAAGTGGAAGGATAACCTCATTGAGACTGTAGAGGACAGATACCACGGTGTTGTAGATGTTCTGAAAGAAAACAGAATTCCTTATTATGATATGACCGGTCCGGGAGAACCTACTGCTGAAGAAGCAACAAAATTAACTGACCGGCTTCTTACGGAGCATCCGGATATCTCTGTACTGTGCGCTACAAATGTAGGATGGGGATTGGCTTTGCCAGATATCTTAAGTCCAAAGGGAAGAAGGTAAAACTGGTAACAGTGGACTTCACGGATGAAGTTGGAGAATTCATGAAGGCCGGCTATGTAGATGCTGCAATTGCGCAGCGTCGGAGAGCTGGGGATCCATGACACTGGAAAAATAGAGGCAGTATTTGAAGGACAGAGTATACCCAAAACCATTGACACCGGAACCTATCCGGTAACACCGGCCAATATCAGAATTTATGTGAAGGACTGATCCCGTTTCTTGCGGTATTGCAGCGGCGACATCCGAAAAGAAGCGTGAAAGCTACGGATAAAATGACTTACATTAGAAAAGCCGGACTGCAGGGCAACCTCTGTAACCGGCAGAGAGGTACTCTCTAACAGATGGCAGGCATGGGTCAGTCTCAGATGCATCAGGTATTGCGTCAGAGTCAGATGAAAATGCTGCTTAAAATAGCGGGACAAATATTTCTCGGATAAATGAAATTGCTCTGCCAGGGTTTCCAACCGAAGGGGTCCGTGTAGTTATACTGCAGATAAGTCAGTATCTCACGCTGCATCGGATCGTTCCTTTTGGAGCCCATCGGGTTAATGGTTCCACAGGAAGCAATTTTTGTATAAGTGACAACAATAAAATACGTAATCGGAAATACCCACTCAATGTATTTGGAAGCTGTCTGACAGACAGGATCTCACGGATGAGAGAAATGATGTCAGGACAGCTTTTCGTGGAAAGATTATGATGCAAAAGCAATTCATGGTTACGCAAGGAAGGAGAAACTCCGTTTCCAACAGATCGTCCGTCTGAAAGGAAATAAATTCCAGTGGGAACAGCAGAGTATGATAGTCTACGCCCGGAATTGTGGAACCCATAAAATGAAGCTCACCGGGATTCACAAAGAATACGGAGCCGCCGGCCGCTTCGTATTCTTCCCTTCAATGATGACATTAAAAGAGCCGGAGCGGACATATATGATCTCGACCTCCGGATGCCAGTGGACAGGAATCTGAAAAAGCAGGCATATCATGCAGGTGATAACAGCTAAAGGAAATTCTTTGTTCCGTGAATGCGTTCTTCTCTTAATTCAGGGTACATAGGCAGGCCTTTCTGTGAAGTGGATCAGAGGATATTATGGTCAGATTACTATAAAAGTAGAAATAAGTCAATTTTCTGTGGTAAAATGCAAGTTTTAGGAAAGATAAAGTAGTAATATGTAAAATTAAAGGTACTATTCAGAATAGTATTCTGAATGGTTACAAAATGAAAATGCAAATTTATAGGAACCGCAGAAAGGATATAAAACATACGATGGAAGGACAGAATAAGTCATTATTTCAATTATTTGTACCACTGTGTCTGGAGACGATCTTTTACATGTTGTCCGGAATGGTGGATACCTTAATGCTTTCTTCTGTGGGAGATCAGGCAGTCGGAGCAGTCGGAACAGCAAATACTTATATTGGTGTATTTATTATTATGTATTCGGTAGTTTCTATGGGAATGCTGGCTGTGATGACACAGAATATCGGTGCGGGCAGACTGGGGATCGCCTGTCAGGCAAAGACTCTGGGATTATGGTTTAATGGGATCCTTGGTGTTGTGATGTCTGTGTTTTTGTTTTTCTGTTCCGATGGGATTCTGTATGTGGTAGGTATTGCGCCGGCATTGAAGGAGCCTGCCGTACAATATCTGCGGATCGTAGGAGGCGGAAGCATACTGAACGCAATGATTCCCATACTGGCAGGATATCTGCGTGCGTTTGGATATACGAAACAGCCCCTGATCGCAACTGTAACAGGTAATATTTTGAACTTTATATTAAATGCCGTGTTTCTGTTTCATTTCCACCTCGGCGTGCAGGGGGTCGCATCCGCAACAGTGATCTCCAAAGTAGTGAATCTGATATTGATCGTGATCTTTGTACGGCGGCTGATCCCTGCAAAAAAATATTCGGAGAGGGTAAATTCCGGAGAGATTTTGCGGCAGATCATCCGGATCGGATTACCTTCCGCTTTGGAGAATATTATTTATAATGTAGCGATGACACTGGTGATCCGTTTTCTGAACCAGATGGATACAGAAGGAATCAATGTGGCAGCCCGCTCCTATACGGCACAGATCACAAATTTATCCTTCTGTGTGGGAAGTGCGCTTGCACAGGCGAATGCCATTATGACCGGATGGTATATGGGTGCGGGAAAATATGAAATATGTGATAAGCAGACTAAAAAATCCGCGGCGATCGGAGCGGTACTGGCGATGGGAACAGAATTTCTGTTTGCAGTCAGTGCCCCGGTCCTGATCTCTTTTTTCACGCAGGATAAGAGTATGGTAGAACTAGTGCAGAAGCTGATGTTTATTGACATTGCCCTGGAAGCCGGACGAGTAACAAATCTGGTATATGGAAATGCACTGAAAACCAGTGGAGATGCTGTATTTCCGGTGATCCTCGGAGCTGTTTTTATGTTTTTGTGTGCAGCGGGAGGAACGTATCTGTTGGGGATACAGCTGCATCTGGCAGTAGTGGGTGCTTATATCGGTCTGACAGCAGATGAATGCTGCCGTGCAGTCGGCATGCTGCTACGCTGGCGGAGCGGAGCATGGAAGAAAAAAGGATTGATCAAAGATTGATGGAAGTGATCCGGGAGTACTATAAGACGGTATACCGGCTGGCTTTTGCCCGGATGGGCATTCTCTTGCTTTTCGTAGCTTATCATAGCATAGCGCATTTTTTATAATTAAAATATTGACAATATGAAAAAATGTGTTATAGTTCTAAATGCAAATGCAACTCATTTGCATTTAGAACAAATATATGATTAAGTATTCATTTGATAAAGAAAGTATGGAAAGGTAAGAGTCATGTCGGAAGTTATTTTAGATACTTTAATAGATAGTATAAAGCTGGTGCCATTTTTGTTCCTGACCTATCTGGCTATGGAATATCTGGAGCATAAGGCTGGCGAGAAGACCACACATATGGTGCGAAAAGCAGGTAAAATGGGACCGTTGATCGGTGGCGTGGCAGGTGTGCTGCCTCAGTGTGGATTCTCAGCAGCGGCATCCAACTTATATGCAGGCAGGGTGATCACCCTGGGAACACTGATAGCCATTTATCTGTCCACTTCTGATGAGATGCTGCCGATCCTGATTTCGGAGAAAATGGATATCCGCTTTGTACTGGGTGTGCTGGGAGCGAAAGCGGCCATTGGTGCGGTAGCCGGATTTGTGATCGATCTGTTGGTCCGGGAGAGGAAGATACATCCTCATGACCACGTTCACGGGCATGAGGAAAATGATCATGAAGAGGAAGAGCACATTCATGAAATCTGTGAGCATGAGAACTGCCATTGTGAAGAGGATGGCATTTTTCTGTCTGCGGTAAAACATACGCTTCAGATTACCTTTTTCATTATAGTCATTGGATTTGTTCTGAACACAGCACTGCATTTTGTGGGAGAAGATGTTCTGGCCGGCCTGATCCTGAATCGTCCCGTACTGGGACCTGTGCTGGCAGGAGTGGTGGGACTGATTCCCAACTGTGCAGCATCTGTGACCATAACGCAATTGTATATCAGTGGTGTGATCAGCCTTGGAGCCATGATGTCCGGATTGCTGGTGGGCGCGGGAGTAGGACTGCTGGTGTTGTTCCGCGTGAATCCGGATAAAAAGGAAAATCTGAAAATCGTGGGAATTTTATATGTGATTGGCGTTTTAGCAGGAATTGTGATAAACTGGCTGTAGGCACAAGCAGTGCCAAAATTGAGAGCTGACTCTTTGACTGCTTGCAGGCATAAGAGGCAGATCCAATTTTGATAGGGCGACGCCCGTCCAGTGAGGGAACGCAGGGCGTTACCGAGCTGAGCAGCACTGCGGATGCCCCGGATCGCGATATTAAAGGACAGATATCTATGGAAGAACATAAATGTGAACACAATGATATTTCCTACCCTAAGGGATTGAAATGGACCAAACAGAGAAAATGCGTGTATCAGGTGCTGGAGGAAGCGACCGAGCCTCTCAGCGCCGTGCAGATTTACAATCGTATTGAGAAAGAACACGAAGGCAGCGATTATGCTGTATCCACAATCTACCGGATCCTGGCAACATTTGAAGAACATGGAATGGTAGAGAAGACAACGTTCATGGGAGACGGTACCGTAGTATACGAATTGAACCGCGGGGAACATACCCATTATGCGGTCTGCCTGGAATGTCATAAGCGGATTCCGCTGCCCAGCTGCCCCTTTGCACACGTACATCTGGAACAGGATACCGGAGATTTTACCGTTACCGGACACAAATTAGAGCTTTATGGCTATTGCAAAAAGTGTCAGGAAGCCCGCGAAAATCACTAATTTCACCTATTATATAAAAAAATCGAAAAAAATATTTAATTTTTTTTGAAAAAGTACTTGCATTATTTAAAATCATGTGATAACATATGTCTTGTCGTTGCGGGAGACACAACAACGACAAAGAAAATGCACCGCTAGCTCAGTTGGTAGAGCACCTGACTCTTAATCAGGGTGTCCAGGGTTCGAGCCCCTGGCGGTGCACTCGAGAGAATCGTTTTTGGAGACATAGGAGCTCCGGGGACGGTTCTTTTTTTGCATAGATACCCTGATTAAGGAGATTTCACATGACTGCGATATTTGATACCCATGCGCATTATGACGATGACGCATTTAATGAAGACAGAGAACAGCTTCTGGCGGCGCTGCCGGAGCAGGGGATTGCCCGGGTGGTGGATGTAGGTGCGAGCCTTGCTTCCTGCAGGAAAGTACTGGAGCTGATGGAACAATATGATTATATCTACGGAGCCATCGGCGTGCATCCCAGCGAGACAGCGGAACTGAACGAGGAAACCTACTCCTGGTTAAAAGAGCAGTGCCAGAAGGAGAAATGTCTGGCGGTGGGAGAGATCGGACTGGATTATTATTGGCCGGAGCCGGATCATGAGACACAGAAGAAATGGTTCCTGCGGCAGCTGGATCTGGCGAGAGAGATCAAAAAACCTGTCATCATTCACTCCCGAGAGGCGGCAAAGGATACCGTAGACCTCATGACGGAGGCACATGCAGAGGAGATCGGCGGCGTGATCCATTGCTATTCCTATACGAAGGAAACGGCGAAGACTTTCCTGGATATGGGCTTCTACTTCGGCATTGGTGGTGTGCTGACTTTCAAAAATGCGAAGAAGCTGAAGGAAGCGGTAGAGTACATTCCCATGGATCGCATTGTATTTGAGACGGATTGCCCGTATCTGGCACCGGAACCGAACCGCGGCAAACGCAACAGTTCCCTGAATATTCCCTATGTGATCGCTGCCATGGCACAGATCAAGGGAATCACAGAGGAAGAAGTGCGTAAGGCGGCATGGGACAATTCTCTGAAATTATATCGGATGGATAAATAATCGGGTAAAAAGCAATGGAAGCAATAAAAGAAATGGAAGAAAGCAAGACAAAACAGCAACTATTTTCAAAAGAAGATCTGAAAAAACTAATCGTTCCGCTCTTATTTGAACAGGCGCTGGCTATTACCGTGGGTATGGCGGATACGGTCATGATCTCTTCGGCGGGCGAAGCGGCGGTTTCCGGCGTATCCCTGATCGATATGTTCAATAACCTGATCATCAGTGTGTTGGCGGCATTGGCTACCGGTGGCGCGGTGGTGACTTCCCAGTTCCTCGGAGCAGGGAAAAAAGAGGACGCCTGCAAATCCGCAAAACAGCTGATCGTGTCCTCCGTATGCATTACCATCGGTATTTCGATTCTGGTCATGGTGTTCTGTAACGGCATCATTTCCCTGTTTTTCGGTAAGATTGAAGCGGATGTATTTCACAATGCTGTAATTTACATGATGATCTCCGCATTGTCCTTCCCGTTTTTGGCTTTGTACAATTCCTGTGCAGCGCTGTTCCGCTCCATGGGAAATTCCAAGATCACATTGAAGGTCTCCGTGGTGGAAAATATCATTAACATCGGCGGTAATGCTTTGGGCGTCTATGTACTGGGACTGGGCGTGGCAGGTGTGGCGATTCCTTCCCTGATTTCCCGTGCAGTGGCAGGATTCATCCTATATCATTTGCTGAAAAACCCGTCCAACGAAGTGCATTTATTAAAAGAAAGATTCCACATCGACTGGCCGGTGATCCATAAGATTTTTTACATAGGTATCCCCAGCGGGATTGAAAATGGTATTTTCCAGCTGGGACGTGTCATTGTGGTAAGCATTATCGCGGGTTTCGGAACTGTGCAGATCGCTGCCAACGGCGTGGCGAACAGCTTAGACAGCATGGGCTGTATCGTGGGACAGGCTATGAATCTGGCAATGATCACGGTAATTGGCCGTTGTGTCGGCGCCGGAGATTCCGGTCAGGTGCGGTACTATACGAAAAAATTATTGAAGATTACCTACTTGTGTACCTTTATGGTAAACAGCGTCATCCTGCTGTGTCTGCCCTGGATCCTGAAATGCTACGGATTAAGCACGGAGACCACGCAGTTGTCCTACATTCTGGTCATGATCCACAATGGCATGGCAATGTTTTTGTGGCCAGCATCTTTTGTACTGCCGAACATGCTTCGTGCCTGCAATGACGTGCGCTTTACCATGGTGCTGTCCATATTCTCTATGTTCATGTTCCGCATCGGTTTCAGTTATATCATCGGTGTGAACATGGGCTACGGAGCCATTGGTGTCTGGATCGCCATGGTACTGGACTGGATCTTCCGCGTGATCTGCTTCGTGAGCAGATATTTGTCCGGCCACTGGCTGAAAACGGCCGAGTTAAAGGATAACAGATAGTATAGAGCATGATTTTTGCACCCGAATAGGTTCACGGATGAACTGTTATGAGGTATAATGTGGGAAAAAGAGAGGGAGGTATGTAATATGCAGGTAGTATTGGAAAATGAAGCTTTAAAGGTAACGATCAACAGCTTTGGCGCAGAACTTGCAAGTATTCGGGGGAAAGAGACAGATACTGAGTATCTGTGGAATGCGGATGCGAAATTCTGGAAGAGAAGTGCACCGGTACTGTTCCCATTTGTGGGCAGTCTGAAAAATAAGGAATATCACTACGAAGGAAAAGCCTATCCCATGGGGCAGCATGGTTTTGCCAGAGACATGGAATTTGCAGTGGACGTACAGACGGCTACGGAAGCATGGTTTTCCCTGCATTCTAATGAAGAAACAAAAGCGAAATACCCGCTGGAGTTTATCCTGAAAATTGGATATGAATTAGAAGGAAAAGATCTGAAAGTTATCTGGCAGGTAGAAAACCCGGACGAAAAAGTCTTGTATTTTTCTATCGGAGGACACCCGGCATTTATGTGTCCTGTGGATGAAAAAGGAAAGCAGTCGGAGTATTATTTCAAGTTTGATACGGACAAGGATCTGACGTATGGTCTCATCGCAGATGATGGACAGGGACTGCTAGGACAGGAAGAGGATGTTCTGCCGGTGGCAGAGGATGGTTACGCACAGATCACAAAGCACCTGTTTGACCGGGATGCCCTGATTGTGGAGAACCACCAGGCTTCCGTAGTGAGCCTGTGTACCCCGGACAAAAAGCCTTACCTTACCGTAAGCTTTGACGCTCCGTTATTTGGGCTGTGGTCTCCCGCAGGCAAGGGAGCACCGTTTATCTGCATCGAGCCCTGGTACGGCAGATGCGACCGGACGACCTTCGACGGCAGCCTGGAACAGCGGGAGTATGGCAATACTCTGCAGGCGGGCGGGGTATTCCGCAGGGAGTACACCATCACCGTAGAATAAATCCGGAAACAGCAGCGATATGTCAGGTATCGCTGCTGTTTTTAAGTGGCTCATCTTATGAATTATTCTTGTTCTTGTAATGGAAATTCGGAATATGCTCCCATCTGTCCCGGAAATAATGGGCGATCAGTTTCGGACGGCGGTCTCGGGTAAAGATGCCTTTCCGGTTGCCGTCTGCGCGCATACAGCCCTGCAGGGTGGCATAATCGGCGAAGTTCCATGCCTGTTCCCCGATAAAAAAGTCTCTTCCGTCGAAGGCCTTGCTGTACATTTTATAAAGTTCTGCCTGAAATTCTTCACTCCACATTTCCGGCGCACAGTTATGGAGCCCGGCGAGAGTATCGGCGCCGTATTCGGTCATCATCACGGGTTTTCCGATCTTTTCCCAGAAATCCAGTTCCAGATTCCAGGCGTAGGAAGCAGCCTCCAGATCACCGGAGAGATTGTACCATCCGTAATAGCGGTTGAGACAGACTACATCCATGGTTCTGGTCACAATGTCCTTCTCGTAATTATTCTGGCAGCAGACAAAGGTCACGGGGCGGTTCTGAGGATCCAGCCGGTGGGTAAATTCATAGAGAGAATGCCAGTAATCGTAGGCGGATTCCGGGAAATGCTCGGTATCCGGTTCGTTTCCCATGGACCACATGACGATGCAGGGATGATTTTTGTCTCGCGCGATCAGATCCCGCAGGACCTGCTCGTGATGCTCTCTTATGGGAAATGTCTTATAAGGATCACAGCTCTCTCCGGCACCGATGCCCACGGCGGGCGTCTCATCAATAATAACGATACCTTCTCTGTCACAGAGCCGGTAGATCTCCTCCGCGTAAGGGTAATGGCTGGTGCGGAAGGAGTTGGCATGGATCCAGTGTAGAAGATTAATATCCTTTACATCGAGGCAGAGATCCAGTCCTCTTCCGCGGAAAAAGGAATCCTCATGCTTGCTGAAGCCCTTGAAATAAAAAGGCTCCCCGTTGATCAGAAACTGCGTTCCCTTCACCTCTACGGTGCGGAAACCGAATTCTTCCGTATAGCAGTCCTCTCCGTAATGAACTTCCGCCTTGTACAGGTAAGGAGTGCCGGGATAAGGCTGCCAGAGATGGACCTGCGGGATCCGAAGCTCTCCCTTTCGGCCGGTGGCTTCTGCTTTGCAGTTGCTTTCCGCGTCTATGATTTTTAAAGTGACAGGAGCGTCACTATCCATCCCATCCGTGAGAATTTCGTAATTTAAGACGCCGGTGTCACCTTCGATAGACGGGACCAGAGTAATGTCTCTGATGTAGGAGGCCGGAGTGCTGTAGATGCGTACCGGACGGTTGATACCTGCAAAATTAAAGAAATCAAAATTCGGAAGATTTTGCTTTTTTCTCCATAGCTTTGCGGCTTCTACACTGGGAATGCCTGGATTGTCCGAGCCGAAGAAGGCGATATTGCCCTCATTGCCTATGGGCAGAGTGCTGTGGCTGATCCGGTTGTCCACAGCGACACCGATGGTAAGGTGCCCATCCTCCGGAATCAGATCCGTGATCTCTACTTCAAAGGGGAGAAAACCACCCTTATGTGTCATAATAAGTTTCCCATTGATATAAACTTTTGCAACATGGGTCACGGCATCAAAACGCAGTACCTGACGCTGTCCGTTACTTCCGCACAAAAGGGCCGGGAGTACCACGGTTCGCTCGTAATAAGCCCAACCGTAATGATTCCGGTAAGCCGGATCATCCTTCTGGTCATTATAAGAAGCCGGCACGGCAATCAGGTCCATCTCCTGCGGAGCTGACCAGGTATCTTCCGGTTCCGTCTCATCTCCTAATTTGAAGTGCCATATCCCTCCCAGATCGATCAAGCTGCGGGAACGGTTCATAATTGGATATAACATGGTAGTCCTCCTTTTGCCTTGTGGACTGTAATTGCGCTTATTATAGGGCAGGACAAAAGGAAAATCCATGTGATTATTTTTAGGAAGTATGTAAATTTTTATGAATCTGGCAAGTCAGTAATTAATGGTGGGTATTCCTGTTTTTTTTGCAAGGGCGCAAATAGCGCCCCAGCGCCTGGATTTAAAGTAGAAGAGCATGGCAATCATGCCGGTAATAAAGCTGGCGGAAACACTGACCATGGCATATTCGCCATAGCCGGCATACATGATGAGATAAGCGGCAGGGATTCGGACAACCCATAATAGCAGAATATTTACGATAGTGGGATAGCGAATCTCTCCGATACCATTGATAAAGCACATAATGCCATTGAACACGGCGTAGGCCCAGGTGAATGGCAGAACAAGATAAGTATATCGCTGTGCAAAAGCCAACACGGCCGGATCACGGCTGAACAACATCAGCAGAGGATGGCAAAAAGCAGTCACAAGTAATCCCCCTGCAAGGGTGACGATGCCGGAACAGAGCGGTATCTGCCATGCACCGCAGCATAAACGACGGTAGTTCCGGGCACCAAGGTTCTGCCCGGCAAACACAGTAGCCGCAGATGAATATGAAGTAATGGCAATATTGGCAATGCCGCTGACTTTACCGGCAACGGAGCATCCGGCTACGAAGGTGGATCCCAGTGTGTTATAAAGAGCCTGAAGCAGCACATGACCGACAGAATAAAGTGCGGTATTCAGTCCGAGCGGCAAGCCGATCTTTAACATTTCATGAAGAATAGGAAGGTCAAAACCATGCGCAAAAACCGGAAAATTCATGGCAGGATAAGTATGACGGATGTAGAAGATGCTGAACATCCAGGACAGAAACAGTGAGGCAGCAGTTGCGATGGCAACACCGGTGACGCCCATTCCCAAACCGGCAGTCAGTACAAGGTCCAGAACAATATTGGTAACGCAGGAAATGCCAAGAAATAACAGCGAGGAAGTACTGTTTCCCAGACCTCGTAAAATACCTGCGTTAAAGTTATATCCCATATTGCCGAGAATGCCTAACGTTGTGATACGCAAATACACAATGGCATAGGGCATGGCATCGGCAGGCACCTGCATCAGCCTGAGAAGGAACGGTCCGGCAGCTACGCCTAACAACGTAAGCGGCAGACTGGCAGCGTACAGAAAAAACACTGCGGTTTGTGCAAGCTTACGCAGTTGATCGGCATCGGAGGCACCTGCCGCTTGTGAAATCAGGATGGATATTCCGGAACCAATGCCAAGAAAGATACACAAAAGAATCTCCAGTGGCTGGGAACTTGTGGCTACAGCGGCCAAAGCGGATGCATCACAGAAATTACCGATGACCAAAGTATCAATGGTTCCGTATAACTGTTGTAAGATATTTCCGATGCAGATCGGCAATGCAAACTGTGCTGCGCGGCCTAAAATAGAACCTTGTGTCATATCGATTTTACTCATATTCATTGACAATCACCCGCTTTGTAAAAATGGTAAATATTTAAATTGTAGAATGTAAAAATTCATCAGCTGATACTGGCTTGGTTCAGAGTCTATGCCAAAACTGTGTCCAGGGTTTTATGTTGAGAAAGCTTTCGATGCTGCCGGTTATATTCTCTATTGTAATATAATCATAATGTTGCGGAGTATCGGGATGTAGCTTGAGCCTCTTCCGTGTGCAAATTGGAAATTGTCAGTGCATCATATCTCGAAAGCAGAAGCTTCGCATTCGGCGGCAGTACACAGTCTGACAAAAGTACATTTTTGATTTTATGCCCAGGTGCAGTAAAACCATCAATTTCAATGGGGGCAACGGATTCCACTGTGCCGTGCTCCTGTTTTTGTCCGGTCAGATGCAGCCGTTCAAAGCGAAAATCTTCAAAATAAGGCTGCTCTGAAGCAGGAATGCCGTCATCATTGTATGGAACAGAATGAATGAGCAGGCGGGGGAAGGTGCAGTCGCGTACAGTGACATTGCGCACATATCCGCCACGCTTAGGGGTTCCTTTGATTTCAATGCCATTGGAAGAGGCAGCTATATCGCAATCCCAAATTTGCACATCTGCAACACCGCCAGACATTTCACTGCCAATACAGATACCATGACCGCCGTTGCTGTGGCAGTCAAATACGCAGATATGCTTTGTAGGACGATTAATGGCATTACCTTCGGGATTCTTACCGGATTTGATGGCAACGGAGTCATCTTCGGTTTCAAATTCCGTTGCAAATAACGTGCAGTTTGTGGAAGAATCCGGGTCCCAGCCATCGCCGTTCCAAATACCGCCAGAGCGTAGCGTGCAGTGGTCAGTCACAATGTCATCACAGTAGATCATATGGACATTCCATGCTGCGCCGTTTTGTAAAGTCAGCCCTGTAATACGAATACGGGAGCAGTTGCTTAAATTAATAAGTCGTCCGCGGACACGTCCCGGAATGGTACGGTCATTCTCACAGGTGGCAACCAGTTCAGCATTTTGGGCAAGATATTCCCTGAGATTCTCCCGTTCGATATCGATCATGCGCTCAGCCAGAACATGCCCACCGCCACTAATGGTTCCTTTCCCATAAAGCAGGATGTTTTCGCAATTTGCACCTGCGGTATGATCAAGCTGTCCGGCGTTTAAAAGACTGCGGTAACATTCCTGCTCCGTGCCTTCAAAACGGCTCCAGATACGAGGCAGATAATCTGTGGGGTCAGAACTTCCCTGTAAAACAGCATCTTTCTCCAGATACACGGCCATACAACTATGTAGATTAAGAGCTCCGGTCAGATAGATTCCGGCGGGAAAGTATACTTCGTCATTTGGTCCGCAGTCTGTAAAAGCCTGTTGGAGTGCGGCAGTATTCAGCGTTTTTCCATCACCCACGGCATTGTAGGGTTCTTCTGTTACATAGATGCGGTGCCGTGCAGGTGAGGTACAGATGCGGATACTGCCGATATTGTAGACAGTAACACAATATTCAGTATTGGGTATCAATTCTGTGAATGTATAATGTGTCCGATTTGTGTGAACAGAATGTCCACCATCGAGAGAAACTTCATATACTGTGTCGGCATTGGCATTTTCCGGCTTATTCCAGAACACAGTTGCGGTGTTGGCAGTACAGCGTGCGGATAGTAAAACGGATTCCATAAAAATCCTCCTTTTCTTTTTTACTGCTTTCATTGTAAAAAAAAGCACTGAGAATGTCTATATCAATTATTTTCATTTATGTTAATAATTCCCTATTTACCCTATAGGTGAATTGGAAAATTAAATTCCAGTCCATTCACCCAAAAACTGGAACTTAGTATTGCAAAATATATCCTAGAAGTTAGTGTTGCAAACCTCTTGATATCTAGTTATAGTTGTGGCTCAGCAATAGAGTCCGGATGGCGTTATCCAAGGAGAATACCATGGCTAAGAATGCACATCTGGTTCTTGATGAAAGAGCCACAATAGAAGTTCGCATAAGAGAACGAGCTTCATTTACTGAGATAGGTAGGGAACTTGGCAAGGACCCTTCTACTATCTCAAAAGAAGTCAGACTCCATAGTCAGACTGTACGTAAAGATTCCTTCAATCCCTGCAGTAAGCGAAGTACCTGTGATGAATACGGAACAGCATGTTCAAAGTGCAAACTACAGTATTCAAAAAGCTGCAAGAGATGTCCTCGTGTAAAGTGCTACGAGCATTGCAAGCAGTTTGAGGTATTGGTTTGTAACAAACTGAAGAAACCACCATACGTTTGCAACGGCTGTATCCAACGGCAATCCTGTAAGCTGGAGAAGCATATTTATTCTGCCAAATCAGCTCAGAAGAATTATGAGACTACTCGCTCAGAAAGTCGTCAAGGAATAGCAATTACACCGGAAGAATTAAAGCGTGTAGATGCTATTGTTTCACCGCTTGTTAAGTTAGGCCAGTCTATTCACATGATATGTGTCAATAATGCAGATGATATCATGCTTGATGAAAAGACTATTTATAACTACATTGATGCAGGGCTTTTATCTGTAGATAACGTTGATCTTCCGAGAAAGGTCCGTTATCGTACCCGCTCACATAAGAAGCCTGTAAGAGTAGACAAGCAGTGTCATGTAGGACGCACTTATGAGGATTTTGAAGCTTATCTTGCTGCGAATCCTGATATTCCGGTAGTGGAAATGGATTCAGTAGAAGGTCGCAAAGGCGGTAAAGTCTTGTTGACCATATACTTTAGAAATAGTAGTTTAATGCTTGCTTTTATCCGTGATAACAATACCGCCAAGTCAGTTACAGAAATATTTGACTGGTTGTATGAACAGTTAGGACATGAAGTATTCACTAGCCTCTTCCAGGTGATTTTGACCGACAGAGGAAGTGAATTTACTAACCCGCTGGCAATCGAATTTAATAAGGGCAATGGTCGCAGAACACATATCTTTTATTGTGATCCACAGCGTTCTGATCAAAAAGGTGGTTGTGAAGTTACACATGAGATGATTCGTCGTGTGCTTCCGAAGAAAATCTCTTTTGATAACTTAACTCAGGATGATATCAATCTTATGATGAGTCATATCAACTCATATAACAGAAAAAAGCTGAATAACCAGTCGGCACACCAGTTGTTCAGCTTCATTAATGGCGGGATATTCTTGACAAGTTAGGAATAAAATCCATTCCCGCTAATGAGATTAACCTTACACCTCTATTACTGAAAAAATAAGAAACGTAGCGCCATTCGGAAAAAATACTGAACCGAATGAGGGGTGGAATTTAATCTTGCGAAAAAAGAAATAAAATTCGACCTCCGCTTAACGTGACTCTTTTTTCAGAGGATTAAGATCTCAAAAAAAGAATATCAGCATATGAAGCATAAAACAACTTGTTTCTAATAGTAAATTCCAGTTTTGAAGAACTTTGCAAAACTAACTTCCATAAAAATCATGATATTTTGATTTGCCAGAATTTACTTATGCAAGCGATTAGCTAAATCAGAACTTAAACTTGCAAACTGGAAGCTCGGATTCCAATTCAGCTATTTACCCTATATCTGCTCTGTGATATATGAGATTCAATATAAATTTATCGAATATCAATAAAATTATATTGACATTCGTATAATAGAGTGATATGTTAAGGCTACCAAGAAGGAAAGAGGTATTCATTATGGAGAAGAGAGAGTTGTCGGAAAAGGAGCTGCGGGAGAAAAAGTTATCTTTGGCGAAGGGGACAAAGTACCTGCTGGATTTCATGTTCTATGCGGGAATCCTGGTGACGATAAGTCTGCCGTTTAGTCTCAAATACATAGGAAAATATCTGGAGGCTGTGGAGGAACATTACTTTCCGGCAGTGATCATATTCGCCATTCTGGGCGTGCTGGCGTTATTGTTGATCAATGAACTGCGCAAGATGTTTGGCACGGTGCTTGCGGAGAACTGCTTTGTACCGGAAAATGTGGCGAGCCTTAGGAGAATGGGAGACTTAAGCTTTTTCATCGCGGCCATGAGCGCTGTGAGATGTGTGGTGTACCTGACCATTGCCATGCTGGTGATCATTTTGGTATTTATTATCGCAGGCATGTTCAGCAAAGTGCTGGCGATGGTATTTGAAGAAGCCGTGCGCTACAAGAAAGAAAACGACTTAACAATCTAAAAATTCAGTCACGAAGTGATAGAGCGTGTGATACGCGACTATGTAAATGACGCCGGCTGAACGGAAATTCAAAAGTAGAAAGGCATCTATTATGGGAATCATTGTAAATCTGGATGTAATGATGGCAAAGCGGAAGATCAGCCTGACGGAACTGGCGAATCAGGTGGATCTGACACAGGCCAATCTGTCCATCCTGAAAAATAATAAAGCAAAAGCCATACGTTTCTCTACGCTGGAATCCATCTGCGAGGTGCTGCATTGCCAGCCCGGAGACATTCTGGAATATGTGGAAGATTCAAAAGAAGAGAAAAACAATTAAATCCTGAAAGGGGGAGATCACAATGCAGGAAAATACAGTAGTACAGGAAACAACTTCAGCAAATCAGGGACAGATATCCGGGCAGAATGTAGTCCGGGTGGTAGAAAAGACAGAGACTGCGGAGACAAAGCGCATGAAGGAACATTTTAATTTCTTTGGACCGGTGACGTTTCTCTATGCCGTGTTCTATGCGTTTTGCATGTTTCATAACGGATCGGGAATTACCTTCCCTTTTTTTCTCGCAGGCACTTTACTGTATTTTGTCTTCTCGCTGTCAAAACTGGAGATTACCTTGAAAAGAGGAAGCACCTTTTACATGATCAGCATTCTGCTGCTGGGGATATCCACCTTCTGCACGGACGGATGGGCAATCATCAGCCTGAATAAGCTGGCGGTCTTTTTGCTGGTAATGTGTCTGCTGCTGAATCAATATTTTGATACGAAAAAGTGGAATCTGGGAAAATATGTGGGGAGTATCTGTCAGCTGATCGTTATGAGCTTCGGCGAACTGGGCAAGCCCTTCTCCGATGGCAAAGCCTATTTTCGTGAAAAGGGAAAAGTAAATAAGAAGGTATGGTATGGGCTGCTGGGAGTAGTGATCGCATTGCCTATTGTACTGATCGCTGCCGGACTGTTAAGCTCTGCCGATGCGGTATTCCGTAAGATGACAACGGATTTCATGAACTGGATCCGCCCGGGCAATATATTCAACGTAGTCATCAGGGTAACATTTCTGTTCTTTACTTCCTATGCACTGACTTCTTATCTGTGTAAGAGAAGCATCCCGGAAGAAGTGAAGGATCGCAGAAAGGGTGAGCCGGTACTGGCAATTACGATTATGTCACTGCTGTCACTATTGTATCTGCTGTTTTCCGGTATTCAGATCTTCGGATTGTTCTTAGGAAAAATGCAGCTGCCGGAGGGCTATACTTACGCACAGTATGCAAGAGAGGGCTTCTTCCAGCTGCTGGCTGTCAGCATTCTGAATCTGATCCTGGTACTGGTGTGCCTCAGCTTTTTTAGGGAAAGTAAGGTACTGAAAGTAATTATGACGATTATGTCATTATGTACTTTTATCATGATCGCATCCAGCGTAATGCGTATGATCATTTACATCCGGTATTATTATCTGACTTTCCTGCGGATCTTCGTATTGTGGATGCTGGCGGTATTATTCGTCATGTTTATCGGAGTACTGATCAACATTTACAGGGAAAGCTTCCCTTTGTTCCGCTATGGTGTGGTGATAGTGACCGTGCTGTATCTGGCATTGTCCTTCAGCCATCCCGACTATATTATAGCCAGAGTGAATATTGCCAATGCGCCGGGTACAGATGGTGCCGGCTGGGAAGAATCCGTGGCACAGGATTACGGAGATGATTTTTTCACCGGACCGTTTTTCCGGGGATCGGAATATAATGACTACTCTTATCTGAGTGATCTCAGTGCGGATGCGGCACCGGTCATTATTCCTTATATGGAGAGCCTGGGGTATGATTTTGGCGCCTATGAACTGGAGAACCCTACGGATATTATGAGGGATGATACGCAGGCTCAGTGGTGGGGCGGTTATCAGCCGAAGGGATTCGGATATTATTACCTGAACCATAATAAGAAGCGTCTGGATCAGACATCTCTGCGGACATTTAATATTTCCAGATATATGGCGCGGAAACAGATAGAGGCAAGAATCGATGGAAAATAAAGAAATGAATACGGAAAAAATAAAGTTTTATAAAAAGCATCCGGTGTTGCTTGCATGGCTGATTTCTATATTTATCGGACTGGGCTATGCGCTTTTTACGATCATAGCCTCTGTTATTCATTATGAGCAAAGAGATTATGTATGGGAGATCATTAAGGCTTTTACAGAAATGTTTACTTGGGCAATTTTAATGGGAGCGGTACTGGTATTTCCTGTGGTGCTGACGATCAGCGAAGGAATCTGCCTGATCAGTGAAGCATGGGAACGTCCGGTGAAGGGAGCCTGGCTGTTTGACCAGCATGTATTTTGGCTGGGCGGATTCTATGAACTTTGTTATTTGGGGTTGATTATGGATGTGACATCCGCTGACTGGCAGACGCAGTTAAGCAATTCCAATAAACATACACCGATTTACAGTGGTTCTATGGTTACTTTTATAGTACTCATTCTGCTGGCATTTATAGGGTATGAGATCCTGCAGAGCATTCCGCTTTGGAAGCTGCCGCCCCTTGTGACAGTCCTGTCGATTTCCGCAATGTACATGGGACTGTTAGAGCTGATCCTGTTCACAGTACAGATATTCAAGCCGACGATTTTGCTTGATGGATATTTGTTATTATTTCCACTGTGCTGTGTGCTGCTGGTGGTGCGACTGCTTCTGAAGAAAATACGGGAGTGGAATGCACTGGTGCAGAATGCGGAGGCGGAACACTTTGGGACGGGGAAGATTTATCAGAATCCCATGCTGCGTTGGTGTGACAGCATATTGCGGAAGGCTGCATGGTGGCCGGTGCTGGGACTGGTATTGATGTTCCCACTGTTGGGGATCCTGATCGCAATCCTCATGCTGTTTGGGCAGGCACCGGATTCTGTGATTAAAGCATTCACGGAGACCAGCGACTGGAATCTGTCTCTCAGGCAGGCACCGCAGAATGTCATGTATGATGAACATTATCTCTGCACGGTAGCTGCCGGCGGTCATGAAAAGGTCGTAAAGCCTATCCGCCTGGGGAGGCGGCATGGGCATGAAGTCATTGTGAACCGTCAGTTGTGCATCGCCAATGCTTTTGAACAGGTGTTGGAAGAACGGACTCCCGGCTTCCACCGGGCACTGCGTCATTTTTATGACACTTACGGGTTCCCTGTGGCGAGACTGATCCACAGTAAATACACGGCGGATCTGGTGTATTTTATCATGAAACCTTTAGAATGGATCTTCCTGTGCGTGCTGTACCTGACAGACGCCCATCCCGAGAACCGCATTGCTGTGCAGTACACCGGGAAAACGGCGGCGCAGGTGGAAGAATAGTAAAATATTAACTCCCTTTTCGGAATTGTGTACCCACTGAAAACGAGCCTATAAACATGCATTCACAATGCATAAAAACACGTTCCGGCTATTTCCCACACATTGAAATATACACTTAGATAACATATAATACGAAATATATTTTGGGGAGGATTATGACCATGAAAAAGAAATTATGCAGTATTGTTTGTCTTTGCTACTTTGTTTCAATTATGTTATGTGCATGTGGAAGAAAAGAACAGGGGAATCCTATTAGATTGCCAGCCAGAGAGGATATTGTATCGATTGGTGTCTCTGACGGTGACAAATATGCTATATCACCTAACACAGAAGGTGAAGCTACGGAGTTTATTGATGAATTTTTATCTATGCTAATGGATATGGAAACAACCAGTCAGCAATCAATCAATGATGCACCGGTCAACAAAGATTCTATTACGATCAATATAAATTGTGATGGGGCGGCAGGAACTACTCTTTTTTACTATGTAGATAAAGGAATCGAATATGTAGAACAGCCATATCAAGGAATTTATAAACCAACGCCTGCTTTAGGTAATTGTATAACTGAAATGCTTGCTTCGGCAGATAATAGACCGCTAATGGTAACATTTCAGGCATCGGTAATTGAAACGAATCATGATTCAATAATAGTAAAACCGGTAGATGGTTCTTTGGAACTTGATTCAGCAGATAAGTTTTATATATCAAACGAAGAGAACCTTGAATTACAAATTGGAGATTTCGTAGAAATTAGCTATAACGGAGAAATAATGGAATCATATCCTGCACAATTAGGAGAGGTTTATAAAATTACCGTGATAGAACAGACAGAAGCAAATGCCATGTGGGATAGAATACCGATGGTAAGAATAGATGGTAAATTATACTACGATACAGGGAGAGAAAGCATCATGGATGCACGTTGTGGCACTATGGATGGAGAAATAACATCAACTGTCGATGGAACTGAAATACCAACAGAAGATAATCAGTCTAATTTTGGAAGTGGATTTGGTTATCAGTATGGAGCAGACGATACAATAGAAATTTATATGAATGAAAAGTGGTTCGTCTTTGAATACAGAGAAGAATCTGAATGAGAGAATAAACGATAGATAAGTCAAATTAAATTCAAAAGGCTGTCTCAATAAAGGGATAGCCTTTTTTCAATTCTCAGCCTAAATTTTCTCAATATTCAGTAGGCAAAATCCAAGATACAGTTGCTCAAATTGCTCGAAAAATTAAGAAATGTATGAATATACACTAAAATTGGGGAAATGAACAGCGGGAACACTTTTCCGAAAAGGGAGAATATTAATGGAAAAAGCTCTCCCTTTTGGATATAATAATATTTGAAAGGGAGGCTTTTTTATATGATAAAAGTAAATTGAACTAAATCGGAATTTGGGGGAGGAAACAGTATGAAAAAGATTATTGCAATGGTTCTTTGTCTTGTGTTGGTTTTTTCATTGGCTGGTTGTGGAAATAATGATCAAAGTTCAGATACGCATGATGCGAACTACGAAGAAGGTTATACGGCTGGCTACGAGGTTGGATATAATGATGGGAAGCAGCAAATGGCCGAAAACAAAAAGTACTTTGCACAGTTTTCGGGATCTTTTACAGCTTCCGTTGAACAACTCTTGCCGGATTACTTTGCGCTTCCGGGAAAAACGATTGCCGTAGTTCACTTCTTTCAGGATAAACCATTTTTACTTCGCTTTCAGGAAGATATGACAGGAAAGCTTGTTGAAGGAACGGTTTATGTGTTCGAGTTCAAGACATTTGAAGTTGAACTTCCGGCTGATGAGGAAAATCCAGATATTTCGGATTATATGTATTCAATAGATGTTACTAATTATAGAGTTGCGGAAGATAGCGAACTCGGGTTGGACAGCATAACGCCGACTGTTGAAATAATATCGAAGTAAGTAACCGGATTATTTAATAAGCAATCACCGTGGTAAATTATCATTTATAGGATTGTCTTTTAAGGGGTAATTATACTATTACACTTAAAAGACAATTCTATTTAGATATTAAAATATATTTATTGTCTAATTAGGAATTATAAGTTATACTTTGCGTATAAGTACATTTCACTTATGAAAATTTCTATGTCAGCGAAAGCTGATGTCCCATCCGATTCCCTAAATCATAGAACCAGGAAGAAGGGAAGAGGAAAACCCACACAGAAAGAAAATCAGTTGTATCAGAAAAACAGGTAAGTTATAATGTAGATATGGCGAAATCCTTTTATTTCCGGCGGTATCTATGATTACCTGACACAAAAGGAGGAAACCATTGAATACGGAATTAAAGAGTGCAGTAATGGCAACAGACAGAGACGCCCAATACGATAACAGCGCAAAACGCCTGATAGAGGGACTTCCTTATATCAGCGCCGTGCCGGTGGAGCCGGGACTGACGAATGCGGTGCATTTTCAGAATGGTCAACGCCTTGTTGGTTTTAATACAGAGAATCAGGAACTGAACGAAGGCCTGGTGCGTTTTGACATTGTATTTTATGTGCGGATGAAGGATGGCCTTTCGCAGATCATTATTAATGTGGAAGCACAAAAGGATGAACCCGGCGAATATGAGATCCTGAACCGGGCAGTCTTCTACGTGAGCAGATTGATTTCTTCCCAGAAAGAACGGGATTTTGAGAATTCGAGCTACGATGACATCAAATGTGTCTATTCCATCTGGATCTGTTGAATATCATTATGATAGGTCTTGCGAAGGAACTGCCGGAGCATGATGAGGCCTACGAGCTGCATCGTCTGTTGGGAGCATTATTGTCCAGAGAGCTTACAGTGGACGAGAAGCTGGATATTATTGGAAAGGAATATGATATTCCATTAGAAGAGAATTTCAGAAAGGATATGAGTACTATGTGTAATTTGAGCCAGGGAGTTAAGGAAGAAGGTATCGCAATTGGGCGTGCAGAGGGTGAGGCAGGACTCATTACAAAAATGTATAAAAACGGTCTTTCAATAGAACTGATTGCATCTGCAACAGATAAAACAATAGAAGAGGTAAAGACGATTATTGAGGGAAAAGAAAAATCCCAAGAGGCCTGAGAATTATTACCGGAAAAAACGCGTGGATGTGTAATTCATGTTTATACATTTCTGCGTTTTTTATGAAATGATAATTGAATAATAAATCGGAAGAGTTGCACGTGATGCAACTATGATATTATAATATGTTAAGCTTATGCTTGTAATGGACGGGGGAAGCGTTCGGTTACAATAAATACATAAGGAGAGATACAAAATGAGGAGCAAATTAATTTTTATCACAGGAGTTATGGCACTGGGGTTGTCTGCCTGCGGAGTACAGGGGAGTGATCCGATGGGAGGGAGTAGTAGTTCAGAGGTTATCGTATCCGCAGAGGCTGCGGTAACGGAAGAGAGCACTTCAGAGACTGGTGAATCCATGGAAGCGACAGTATCCACGGAGACTGTTTCCGACACTACGGCATCCACAACAGGACCTTCCTACGAAGATGAGGACGCGTGGCTTTCCTGGGAAGACTACGGGGAATGTTCCAACACTGTGAAAGACTTCTACAATGACGATGAGAAAAAGACCTATTACTACGAAATGGATGAGTTCTTTTTTTCCGATGAGAAGTATGCCAAAGTGAATGATTATCTGCAGCAGATGTATGAGAATTACAGAACCCAGTATGAGGAGGAAGGGGAGAATCACACCGGAGCGTATGAGTTAGTGGATGAAACGCTTTCCGAGGGACAGCGATACGATGATAATTATCTGGTATTCAATGGCATTACTTTAGCGGATGACGAGTATGTCAGCCTGCATTTTAATGACACGGTTTATTATGCAGGAGCAGCGCATCCATTATCCTATTACATACCCGTGACGATCTCCGTTGCCACCGGCGAAGAAGTCACCCCGGAAGAAGTTTTGGGGAAGACCTGGGACGAGATCCGGGCAGCAGGCTCTATTGAAGAAGAAAATGAAGAAAATTTTAATGCCGATTACGGCTTTTACATCACAGAGAAGGAACTGTGCTATCTCTATCGCACTTATTTCTTTGCAGAAGAGATTCGGATTCCCAGGTAAAAGAACCGGATTGAACTGACAGGGCAAAAGAGGTATACTTATTTCCGGAAACGAACGGAGGTACCGGGATGGAAAAGTTTACCCCTTCAGAGCTTTGTGCAGACATTAAGATCTATGATTATAAGCAGAAAGTAAAATATGATGAGAAATCCCTGGTGATTTTTGAGAAAACAGGGAAAATGATAACAGCCGGAAAAGAGTGCGAAGGCATGCTTTACGCTCTTCCGGCTAATTCTATTGGTTTTTCTCCGATCGTATTGGGAAGAGTCAGCGACTATACCTGTGCGGAAAAGATGCTAAAGCAGATGCTGTGCCGGTATCTTGGCAAGGCATCATTTACGGGATACGGAGAAGGGCTTATTTTTATTCACGAGAAGCTGAACGAAGTGGAAATGAAAGCCTATTTCGATCTTCTGTATCAGGCGGGAGCCAAAAATGTGGTCTATGCAGATGAAAGTGTGAAAGGAATCCCGGAGGGAACTCCTTGGGAGGATGTGATCTGGGGAATGAAGAACACTTATAAAAATCTTCGTTTTGCAGTAGAGATCACGAAGGAACAGCCCATGGATTACCTCAGATATTCACTGGCGCAGTTGGCAGAGAACTGTAAGCGGTGGGGACTGGAAGAGGAAATGTCAAAACTGTATATGTAAGGAAATAGGCTAAGGGTAAATGATTTTATTTATCCTTAGCCTAAATTATTAGCTTTGTTGATAGTAATTATGCCGGTAAAGATGATCGTCTACCTGCTGCGCCAGGTGATTCATTTCTTCTTGTGCATCAGCACCCATGGCAATATTATAAAACGCATAGGAAAACTGCTTACTGAAGAAAGGATATGCGGGGGTCTGCGGTCTGGTAAAAGAGGTGTTCCGTAATTGTGAAAATAAAATATTGCTGTTGCCGGAACCAGCTTGAAAGCTGTCCATTACGTCATAAATCTCTTTTAAAACAGGAATACCCGTTAACTGACTGATCTTCAACTGGTTCTGCAGACTGAAAACATAACGGATAAATTCACAACATTCCCTGGGATATTGTGTCTGTCTGGACATGCATAATCCCCAGCTTCCATGGGGAGAAGCTGCTTTTATACCATGGGGAAGAGGGATTATGCCGATATTACTATTCCTTTTCTGCGATTGAAAATAGGCACTGGGCAGGGAAAGACTCATGGCAAAGTTTTCAGGAAAATCGGCACTGAGATTCTCCACGTGGGTATAATGATATTTATGAAATAATTCGCCCAGCCAATTCATAGCAGCGACGGAAGCCGGAGAGTTAATATATCCAGAGGTTGCCGTCAGCGTATCGTTAAAAAAGCTGCCGTTGTTCTGTACGATAAATGGCAATCCGGCGTAGCTGTTCCATTCTCCGGATTTTGGAGAAAGACCGCGTCCGGAGTCCATAAGCAAAGGATAGGGAAAAGAAGTTTTGGTCTGTATTGTATGGCAGACATTCAGAAACTCATCCCAGCTCCAGGCATCTTCCGCAGAAGTCGGAATGCGGATACCAAGGGAATGGAATAACTCCTTGTTATACAGAATACATAAAGTGGATTCCGTATAACCCAGATGATATAGTTTTCCCTGATAGGTTCCCTGTGTCACAATGGGAGACAGAAAAGAGGATAGGAAAGACGAATCCATATATCCATCAAACGGCAGCAGAGAATTCATATATGCCCAATAGGGGACATCAGGACCGTCCAGGGACAGAATATCCGGTGCATTTCCACTGGTAAAGCTTTGCAACAGCGAGTCACGCAGAGGAGCCTTATCGTTGGTGAGAAAAGTCGGTGTTACAAAAAAACCGGAAGATGTCAGATTAAACTGTTCGATCAGAGAGATCCAAAAATGTTTTTCATTATCTTCCATAGGACATAAATAAATAGATAGGTTTATTTTATCTTTGGAGCGGTCTGCTACAAAAGTACCTTTTCCTTGTTGCCGTATAATATATCCTTCAGCTTCCAGACATTTCAGGGCTTGTGTAATAGTGCTTTTACTTACATTTAGAGTACGCATTAATTCATTATCGGAAGGGATGAGATCGCCGGGACGATAATATCCGCTTTCGATTTTCTGGACAAATTCATTTTTTATAAGCATGTATTTTGGTGTTCTGGTGTTCATAAAATCCCCCACATTTTGAAAAGTGATTGACAATATATTTTCGTTATGCTAATATCATAGCATAAGTTATTCGAACAAACAAGATTAAATAAAAAACTCTCTGCAAAAGCAGGGAGTTAAAAAATAAAACAATTTATTCGAACAACCGAACAACTAAAAGGAGGAGAAGATGAAAAAGACATTTTCAAAAGAGAAATTATTTGACAGAACACCGCGGGTCTTTAAGCGGGATGCAACGGAAGTCCGTTTTCTGCTGGGCGGAATCGGAACAGGTAATTTTTCTGTAAATTCAAGAGGAAAGTTCCTCGACTGGGAAATTTTTAACTGGCCTTCCAAGAATACGAAATTTCCCCTTTCCTTTTTTGCAATTCGTACGGAAAACAAAGAACTGGAAAAACCTATATCGAAAATTCTGGAATCGAGAATGGTTCCGCCATATACCAGCTCACACGGATATCTTCAGGCTGAATTAGTAAATCTGCCAAGAATGGAAGATTCCGAACTGATTTGTGAATATCCTTTTGCAAGGGTGAATTTCAAAGATTCCGAATTGCCCGTAAAAGTATCTATGGAAGCATATACACCGTTTATTCCTTTAAATACAGACGATTCCAGTATTCCCTGTGCAATTATCCGATACACAGTGAAAAATGTTGCAGACTGTCCGACCAAAGTAAGTCTGGTAGGCACGCTTCCCAATGCATCCGGTTTTGAGGGATATGATGTTATTGAGAACCTGAAGCTGGCCGACAGCGTAAAAAATGAATATCGGGAATTTGATGATGTGAAGGGCTTGTATTATTCACCCGAACATTTGAAAGAGGATCATTTACGGTATGGAAATATGGCGATTCTGACCAGTGGATCCAATGTAACCTATAAAACACAGTGGTTTGACGGCGAATGGGTGGATGGAATACAGGATTTCTGGGATGACTTTACCAGTGATGGACTTTTGGAAAAAGAGACGGTATCTGACAGTGTGGGATGTGAATTTGCACAATTTCATAATTTCAGTTTCCTGAAAAGAAGAGAAAAGATCGGCTCTATCGGAGCCTGGGAAGAACTTCAGCCGGGAGAAGAAAGAACCTTTGAATTTGTCATTACATGGTATTTTCCTAATAGAGTAAAGGCATGGATCGAGTTTGATGAGGACTACGAGAAATTCCAGCGCGGTGAATACGGAACAGTAAGAAATTACTATGCAACAAAATTCACAGATGCATGGGATGTAGCAAAATATGTATACCATAATAAGGAACGACTGGAATCCGACAGCAGAAAATTTGCCGATGCTATGTTCCATAAGACTACATTACCTTATTATGTGATTGATGCTCTGACTGCAAACATTACGAATCTTCGAAGTAATTTATGTTTCCGGCTGGAAGACGGAACTTTTGCCGGATTTGAAGGAATACGTGACTACATAGGCTGCGGTTATGGTAGTGTGCCTCATGTATGGAACTATGCACAGACGGTTGCTTTTCTGTTCCCGGATCTTGAAAAAACTATGCGTAATGTAGAATTTTTGAGAGAAACAGATGAGACAGGATGCATGTCTACACGAATGTTTTCCGTGTTTGATCAGGAACGGTATGCAATGGTTCCGGCCTGTGATGGAGAACTTGGAAGTGTTGTTCGTGTCTACCGGGATTTCAAGAATCTTGGGGATGTGGAATTTTTGAAGACCATTTGGCCCAAAGTAGTGCTGGCAATGGAATATGCCTTGAAACAATGGGATCTGGATGGAGATGATGTACTGGACGGTCAGCAGAATACAACCTATGATATTGAATTTTACGGACCGAATCCCATGACGGACAGTATTTTCCTGGCAGCACTGAAATGCTGTGAAGAGATGGCTGAGATCGTAGGAGACGAAGAACATCACCAGTTATACGCAGATGCTTACGAAAAAGGATCTGCAAGAGCCGATCAAATGATGTTTGACGGGGAATATTATATTCAGGTACAGAAGGAGATTGATAAATATAAATATCAATTCGGAAAAGGCTGCCTGTCAGATCAGCTTCTTGGACAGTTCCTGGCATATATGGCCGGAATCGGAGAGATTTTACCGAAAGAGCATGTAAAATCTGCTATGGAATCCGTATTCAAGTATAATTACAAAACGGATTTTTATCATACGGACAGCGTACACAGAGCATATGCGATCAATGAAGAGCATGGAATGGTAGTAGCTACCTGGCCGAAAGGCGGCAGACCTAAATTCCCGTTATCCTATGCCGGAGAGGTGTGGACAGGAGTAGAGTATGAAGTAGCCGTTAATCTGATTTATTCAGGTTGTGTAGAGGAAGGTCTGACGGTAGTAAAGTCAATTCGGGACCGTTATGACGGATATAAGAGGAATCCGTTCAGCGAGATCGAATCCGGTCATCATTATTGCAGAGCAATGGCAAGCTGGGGAGTGCTGAATGCATTATTGGGACTGCAAAGTGATATGTATCGCGGAACATTGTCATTCCACCCTGCAATAGAAGGTGAAATGTCCAGTTTCTTCATCTGTGGAAAAGCATGGGGTATCTACAGTCAGAAGGAAGAGAATGGGAAAATGTGCAAACATATTGACATCCTGTATGGGACGTTAGATGATATTCATGTGCAAGAATAAGGAGCATTCCTGTTAAGTAACAAATAACCGGTTTGCAAAAAATGAGTGCCACCCATAGAATAATGATTGTTAACTGGCAGGTTAATTAATCATCGTTCAAAGGAGACACCCACAAATGAATTATAAGCAGAATGAAAAAATCAATCAAGTAAAAGAATCAACTTTGGTAGTTGGAATTGATATCGGAAGCACAACACAGTACGCCAGGGCATTTGACTGGAGAGGCATTGAACTCGGAAAAGTCTTTACGTTCAGCAACAGCAGAGAAGGTTTTGAAGCCTTTAAAGCATGGATGCAGCATTTGCAGGACAAGTACAGAAAGTCAGATGTAATCGTAGGTATCGAGCCGACAGGTCATTACTGGTTTGACCTTGGCGCTTATCTTGAGGATGAGGGCATCCTCCTGGTTATGGTTAACCCTTATGCGGTAAAGCAGACCAAGGAACTGGATGACAACAGCCAAAGCAAGAATGACAGGAAGGATCCGAAGGTGATCGCAAAGCTGGTTACCGAGGGCCGGTATTCTGCACCATATACACCGGATGGTGTATGCTGATTTAAGAATTATGGTGACCAATCGTAAGAGACTCATCAGGAGATGACCCAGATCAAAACAGATTTGCCAGATGGTTCGCCATATATTTCCGAGTACACAGATGTTTGGGGACTATGAAGCACAGAGCAGTATGCTGCTTCTAAAGAAAGTTTGTACTCCGGAAGCAATCGTGGAACTGGGAGCCGAGAAAATCAATCAAATCTGGCGATGCAAAGCTTAGGGCTGTAGGAATGAAAAGGGCAACGACCCTGTGTGAGACAGCAAAACGCAGCATCGGCTTAAAGAAAGGCTCTTCGGCTGCCCGGTATGAAATGAAACTGTTGCTCGAGGATTACGAATACAAAAAGGCACAGCTTGACGCCGTTATGGAGGAGATAGAAAAGCTGTGCAGGAAGATACCCGAAAGCGAGCAGATGCTTGCCATCAAAGGTATAGATTGATCACGGTAGCCGGATTTCTGGCAGAAGTGGGTGATGTGAGGCGTTTCGAATCACCCAGACAGATACAAAAGCTGGCAGGACTCTCATTACGGGAGAACAGCTCTGGAAAGCACAAAGGACAGACGACCATAAGCAAAAGAGGTCGGAGTAAGCTGCGGGCAGTACTGTTCAACAGCATTCCGCTGATAGCGAAGAATCCGGAGTTTAAGTCATTATGAGTATTACACGACAAGAGCGAACAATCCGCTCAAGAAGAAACAATCCAGATTGCCATCAGCTGTTGATAAGAGTCTTTATGCCATCCTGGCAAAAGGAGGACCTATGATGCACAGAAGTTGATTTCTGACATTCACAGGCAGCCGCAGGTAGCGTAAGAAGACCAACTGTGAGATTCAGGAGACGTCCGCCGTAAGGCGCTGAAAGGAACAGAAGAATTTCATAAACATAGAGAGCCAAGTCAGATTTATTTCCATCAGAGCAGAGACTCAGCGAAGGAGCATCATGACGCCCTTTATGGATAAGCAGAACGAAGGAATTAAGGACCCTGAAGTAAAGGAGATCCTGTATGACATGGAGGTTAGGCTGCCGTAAGGAGTTGGGGAAAGAAACGATCATAACAGAATAAGACGACGTCTTGTTTTGTGTACCCTAAACATCCGTATATCCATGATTCATGGCCAAAGGGGAATGACATAGACTTAGAAGCAATCTCTATGAAAAAATGAAAATGTGAGAAAAAGCGAGTTAACAAGAGAAAAACAAAGATTATTATGGAGGGTACAATTATGATGAAAAAGTATTGGAGAAAAGTGATGGCACTTACTTGTGCGGCCGCTATGCTGTTTACGATGGCTGGATGCGGAAATGCAGAAGGAACTACAGATGGTGCAGAGACTGCGCAGAGCTCTACGACTGCAGATGGGTCTGGAGAGATCACAATCAAGTTTGCAGAGCATGTTGCTGATATTCAGGCACAGGAGCCGCATCTGCAGAAGATTATTACTGCTTTTGAAGAAAGCCATCCGGGGATTAAAATTGATATTACGGGTAAAGAAGTGTCCGAGCATAATACACAGATGACTTTACTGGCAGGAGAAAATAAGCTTCCGGATGTTTTCTGGCTGGAGCAGGCAACTGCAAAGGAGTTTGCACAGAATGGGTATTTATATGATCTGACGGATGTATTGGATCAGTATGGTATCAATGACAGCCTTCTTCCCGGACTGGTGCATTCATGTACCGTTGACGGCAAAGATGTGGGAATGCCCAGTGAAGTTATGATGGTAGGATTTTATTATAACAAAGATCTCTTCCAGCAGGCAGGAATCGAAGAAGTGCCTGTTACCTATGAAGAGTTCCTGGATGCGGTAGATAAGCTGAATGCAGCCGGAATCACACCGCTGACCGTGGGGGCGCAGGATAATTACAGTATCTGGGCATTTGAGACAATGCTGGCAAGATATGGATTTTTTGAAAAGCTTGACGGTCTGAAGGATGGAAGCATTTCCTGGAATAATGAAGACTTTATTCATTATTTTGAACCATTATTTTGAAAAAAGTAGAAGAAATGCGTGAAAAAGGAACTTTTACAAAGGACATTTCCAATATTGGATATTTTGAAGCAAAAGAGCAGTTTCTGGGTGGAAATGCAGCAATGATCAATTCCGGAGCATGGGATATCGGTGATTTTGAGGGAAGTGATATTGCTTCTAAAATCGGATTTTTCTGGGGACCTACCTTTTCCGACAGCCAGTATGAGCAGCAGATCGGAATCAAGGCATCCGGCGGTGTTTATGTAGTATCTTCAAAGGCAGCAGAAGATCCTGCGTTGTTAGATGCAATTATGCAGTTCTGGCAGTTCTATTACGGCGAAGAGGGAACCAGGATCATTGCAGAGGATACCGCGGCATTACCGTGCTCTACATATAATGGACAGATTGATGAGAGCCAACATCCTGTACTTTCCACGATGATCGCGGCATTAAATGATGATTGGAAAGCAGTAACTGAGCCGTTTAATTCACTTTCGTCCAATGTGGCATATGGATATTTTGATGCTACCTTCGGTGTTATGACCGGCGTTTACACACCGGAACAAGCAGCTGATTATGTAGAAAATCTACAAAGTGCCGAAAGATAAAACCATAAGAGCGGTATGAAATTAAGTAATACCGCTCTTTTCTATAGAATGGAAAGGGAGAAAGCTATGTATTGGTTGAGTACAAAGAAAGCAAAAATCATTATGCTGCTTCCGACTCTTATGATTTATGCAGTATTTATTATTATTCCTGTGTTTATCGCATTTTATTATAGCTTTACGGACTACAGTGGTCTTGGAAAAGCATCCTTTGTGGGAATAAAAAACTATGTTGCTATGTTCCATGATAAGCTATTTCTGATCGCATTGAAAAATACATTTTTAGTATTGTTATTCAGTGTGATATTCCTGATCGTTGGATCTTTTATGGCAGCATTATTGATGAACAAGAATTTTCACGGAAACGCATTTTTTAAAATGGTGATTTTTGCTCCCTATGTAATAGCGCCTATTATCATAGGAATTATCTGGGGATATATCCTGAATCCTAATTATGGGCTGGTAAATAGTGTATTGCGTAAAATAGGACTGGATATGCTTGCTATTGAATGGATCGGTGGAACGAAATGGTCTCCATTGTCATTGGCGATGGTATTCACATGGCAGGTACTGGGATTTCACGGAACGATCTTTTTATCCGGAATCAAAGCAATACCGGGAGATATTTACGAAGCTTGTGATATTGATGGAGCCAATTTGTTACAACGCTTGTTTTATGTGACAATTCCTATGCTGAAAGAGACCTTTATTATTAATATTGTTCTGGTGGTAACAGGCGTATTTAAAATATATGAACTGGTATATCAGATGACAGGCGGAGGACCTGCTCATCAGTCGGAACTGCTTACTTCATATATGTATTTTACAGTATTTACATCCAGAAAGTATGGATATGGAATGGCAATTGCGGTTGCAATTCTGTTACTTTCAATTCTGGGCTCGTTTTCCTATATTAAGATCACAACGAGGAAGCAAAGGAGTTAAACATGAGAAACAAGAGAATATCGATAAAAAAAGTCATTTTTTACATATGTCTGCTGGGATTGATTATTCTTTTGGTCATGCCCATACTGTGGGCTATGTTGCTTTCATTAAAGACAAATAATGAGATTGTCAACAGTCCGCTTTCTTTGCCGCAGACAATAAGCTTTGAAAATTATCAGCGTGCGATCGATACTATTGATTTTTCCAAAATGTATTTTAACACGATTTTACTGGTAGTAATATCTACTTTTTTCAGTATTTTATTTACTTTTATGAGTTCGTTCGCAATTGCCAGAATGGTTTTTCGGAACCATAAGGCATCGGAAACATTGTATCTTTTCCTGCTGATCGGGATTGGCATCCCTATTTATGTACTACTGTTTCCGGTATATCGGATTGATTCATTGATGGGAATTCTTGGAACCCGTTTGGGACTGATCCTGCCGTATGTTGCAGTGAACATCTCGTTCAATACCTTGCTGTTTACCGGATTTTTGAGAGATATCCCCGGAGAATTGGAAGAAGCAGCAATTATCGACGGCTGCAATCTATTTAAGCTGTGTACCAAAGTGGTGATTCCGGTTATGAAACCCACGTTCGTGACGATCATTATTTTTAATGCAGTTTATATTTACAATGAGTTCCCGTTTGCATCAACCTTTATTCAGAATAATGCCTTAAACACCGTGTCATTAATGACATCTATGTTTAAAGGACAATATTCCATGGATTACAGTGGAATCATTGCAGCGAGTCTGATGATCATGCTTCCTGAATTAGTATTTTATGTCATTTTGCAGAAGTATATTATAAGTGGTATGACTGCCGGAGCAGTGAAAGGATAAGAAAATGAGAGAAATCGTAAGACCATCCCTACATTTTACACCCCAGAAAGGATGGATCAATGATCCTAATGGATTGGTGTTTTTTAAAGGACAATATCATTTATTTTATCAGTATAATCCGTACCATGACAACTGGGACAGTATGCACTGGGGGCATGCGGTAAGCCGGGACCTGATACACTGGGAAGAATTGGAACCGGCACTGGTCCCCGATATGCCCTATGATAACGATAAAAACGGTGGATGCTTTTCCGGATCGGTTGTTGTACATGATGATCAGTTATTTCTATTCTATACAGGAAGAACGGAAGATGAAACCGGTATTTTTGAGACACAAAATCTTGCAGTGTCGAAGGATGGGATACATTTTGTAAAGTCAGAAGAAAACCCGCTGATAAAAGAAGTCCCGGAAAGAGGAGGAAGAGATTTTCGAGATCCCAAGGTGTTTTTTGCACAAGGGAAATGGAGAATGATCTGTGGAGGATCCACCGGAAGAATTGAACATCCGGAAAGCCGCGGAAGAATTTATCTTTTCTCTTCTACCGATTTGTACCATTGGGCGTATAGCGGAATTTTGTACGAAGCAGAGCCCGGCGAGGGCAGAATGTTTGAATGTCCGGATGCCTTCTGCCTTGAGGATGTCTGGTTTTTGACAACTTCGCCGATGTATGAAAAAGACAGTGCAACGACGCTATATCTGTCTGGGCAGGTGGATTTTGACAAATGTGAATTCCATAAAGAGATAAGGGGAACTTTGGATCTTGGAACTCATTATTATGCGGCACAGACATATCCGGTATTGAATGGGGAAATACGGTCTGCTGCCTGGCTGGGCGGCTGGCTGTGGATGCCCTGGATCCGGGATTTCGGTCCGGAGGAAGGGTATCGTGGAATACTGGATGTATCACGAGTGTGGTATTTAGATGATAACAGGCGTTTGTGCGCAAAAGTGGCTGATAAAGTGAAAGCTGAGATGAGGCTCTTCAGCAGAACATTGGAAAAACATTGGGCCGGTGAAAACATACCACCGCAAAGTGAGCCGGTCATGGTAGAACTGAAGGGAAAGCTGCCGGGAGATGGAGAGTTGTTGTGTATTGATCTATATGATACAGATAGACATACCGTGACAATATGCTTTGATTCTTCAAATAAAGAAATGACCGTGAATTATAACCGGGCAGACAGAGTTTCCAGATATGGTATACGGACTGTGCCCTGTGAAATGATGGAAAAAGAAACAGATATTGATATCCTCATAGACGGAAATACATTTACATTATTGTGGGAGCATGGTTTGTATCGCTATACAGGAAAATTATACCCACAAGGAAATATAGGCGTAGATATAAAATATAGGACAAAACGGCATTATGATATTACCTCTCTGGGAGAGATATTGATTGATTTTACCGGGAAAAAAGAGAGTGAAAGACAGACATTGTCTTATACACAAAATCCGGGAGGTGCACCTGCTAATGTTGTGGTTGCGGCACAACGGCTGGGTGCCCAAACAGCATTTATCGGAAAAGTAGGAGAAGACTTCCTGGGTGATTTCTTAAAGGAAACACTGGATAAAAGTGGTGTGTCAACTGAAGGGTTAATAAGTGATGCAGACTATTTTACAACACTTGCTTTTGTTAAACTGGCAGATAACGGAGAACGAAATTTTGCGTTTGCCAGAAAACCTGGAGCAGATATCGGACTGAAGGCTGAGGAAATACGGAAAGATATAATCTGCCAAAGCCGTATTCTTCATGTAGGCTCTTTGTCGTTAACTGATGAAATATCCAGAAATGCAGAGTTTATTGCATTAAAAGCTGCGAAAAATAATGGAACAATTATTTCTTATGATCCGAATTACAGAGCCAGTTTATGGGATTCACAGGAAGAAGCCTGTAAATGGATGAGAAGTATTTTAGAATATGCAGATATCGTTAAAGTATCAGAAGAAGAGATTGAGCTGTTAACAGGTTATACGGATGTTCGGAAAGCAGCAGAGAGCATAACAGAATATGGTGCGAAAATAGTACTCATTACTTTAGGCGAAAAGGGATCGTTTGTATATCTGCAGGATCAGCAGGAAGCATATGTTTCAGGCTATTCCAGCAAAGTTGTGGATACCACCGGTGCCGGAGATTCTTTTATGGGAGGCTTTTTATATAAGATTTGTGAATCCGGTAAGCATATAGAAGAATATTCTTTACAGGAAATGATAGAATGTGTCCGTTTTGGAAATGCGGTGGCTTCCCTATGTGTTGAGAGAGAAGGAGCAATACCTGCGATGCCTGTAATGGAAGAAGTAATTAAGAGGATCAATAGCTAACATAATCCGATCGATGGACAGTAAGAAGGAGCAACTCTGCAGTACCGGGAGCTGCTTCTTTTTGATATAATTTATTGTATGGGATATGCTTGCTTTTCACATAAATCATTGTCATAATAGGTGTGTTATTATAAAGAGATTGGAGAAATATAGAAATGTTACTGGATGTTTTAGGATTATTGTCAGCCTGTTCGTATGCTTTGGACTGTGTGGAGGCAGAGCTGGTACATGTGTCTGACAAACATGCGAAGCGTGTGGCATACATGAGTGTCTGCATGGCAGAGCAGCTGGGGATCAGCGGTGAGAGCCTGCAGGATCTGGCAGCATGTGCCCTGCTTCATGATAATGCACTGACACAGTATATTCAGGAAGAATTACATAAGGATGTTGCAAATGTTGTGCAAGCTTCTCAGGTAGGAATTCACTGTACCCTGGGTGAAAAAAATATACAGAGACTTCCCTTCCATACGGATGTGAAGAATGTAATTCTGTATCACCATGAAAATGCCAATGGGAGTGGACCGTTTGGAAAAACATGGGAAGAGATTCCGCTTTTTTCCCGCATCATTCATTTAAGCGATCTGTTGGACCGGGCATACGGTGCAAAGGGCTTTACGGAGGATATTTTCAATAAAGCTTGTGGATATCTTCACAAAAATGAAGGGACCGTTGTGGACAAAGAATGTGTGGATGCTTTCCTGCAGGCGTTTCCCCTGCCGCATTTTCTGACGCTGGGAGAGGATAGCTTTGAGAAAAATCTGTGGGAGAAAATCCCCCGCATCAAACAGGAGCTAAGCTTCGCGCAGATCAAGGAGCTGGCAAGCTTTTTTGCACAGATTGTCGATTACAAATCTCCATTCACCAGCACCCATTCCATCGGTGTAGCAGAGGATGCGGAACGGTTGAGCCGCTATATGGGATTTGATGAAGAAACCGTGCAGAAAATGTACCTTGCGGGCGCTTTACATGATATCGGAAAAGTGGCGGTAGGTAATGAGATCCTGGAGAAGCCGGGAAGGCTTACGGAGGACGAATTTGCTGTGATGAAACATCATGCGGCATATACCTATTATATTCTGTCAGGCGTAGATGATTTTGACGAGATCCGCGACTGGGCGGCATTCCACCATGAGCGGCTGGACGGAACCGGATATCCTTTCGGGAAGACCGCCGCAGAACTGAACACGCAGGAGCGCATGATGGCCTGTATAGACATCTATCAGGCACTGACGGAAAGCCGTCCCTATAAACAGGGCATGCCTCACGAAAAAGCTTGTGAGATCCTGCGGGATATGGCGAAGAAGGGCTGGCTGGATGAAACGATTGTGAAACAGGTCGAAGACTGCTTCCGGGGATAAAAGATGTGAGGGCGATTATTGCAGGATTAATATGACGCAGATATAGGGAAGGTATAAAGATATGGACAACTTTATAGAAGCTTTGTATGGACAACCGGAAGGAACTATTCCGGAGGAGTATGATTGGTTTGCTCCGCTGTTGGGTGATTGGGAGTTTGATTATAAAGATAAGTTTATAGATGGTGATCATAACAGGCCACAGCGTCAATTAAAGGGAGAGTGGATCTTTAGGCGGGTATTGAACGGGATAGGCATTGAAGATATGTTCATATGTCCTTCCAGAGCAACGAGGGAGACTTCTCCACAGCCGGATGGTGAGTATGGTGTTGGACTCAGAATATATAATTCAAAGACTCATTGTTATGATATGGTATATGCATGCAAGAGTAAATTTACAAATTTGTGTTTTACCATGGAAAATGGAATATTGACGGGAACTGTTCTGGAAAATCCCAATCGAAAATGGCGATTTGTGGAAAGAAATGAAAATACATTTCATTGGCAGAATATTACCATTCAGGAGAATGGTGACATTACTGTAAATTGTGAGGTTTTCGGGAAAAGAAAAAGCGAGGAAGCGTAAAACATGAACGTTATAGACATTATGAAGCGCCCTGCGGCCTATGCCAGTGGCTATGAAAATATCCCGGGAGAGGAACAGAACCGGGCAAAACAGCTTTGCTGGGAATATAACCGGACAGCTCCGAAGGAACAGCAGAAGCGGCGGGAAATCTTACAGGAGCTTTTGGGAACCTGTCATCCGATGACAGGCATTGAACCGGATTTTCACTGCGATTACGGATTTAATATTCATACCCACGGACTTACAGTCATCAATTATAACTGTGTCATTCTGGATACCTCACCCGTCAATATCGGTGCGGGTGCATTTATCGCGCCCGGCGTCTGTCTGGCCTGCTCCGGACATGCGGTTGACCTGGGACAGCGCAGTCAGGGAATCGGTACTTCTGCACCCATCACGCTGGAAGAAAATGTATGGATCGGGGCGAATACCACAGTCTGCGGCGGTGTGACTATCGGAGCAGGATCTGTGATTGGAGCCGGAAGTGTAGTCACTCATGATATTCCGGCGGGAGTGATTGCAGCAGGCGTTCCCTGCCGGGTGATCCGTCCCATTACGGAGAAAGATAAGATCCGGCCGGAGGACATTCTTTTCTAAAAAAGATGACGATAGCCCCACTCTTATGTTATTATGGTGGAAAATAATACAAAGGAGTGGGGAGAATATGTTTACAAAAAGGAGTTGGGAATCCTTTTATTCCGGTCTCATTATGGTGGGACTGGTATTTATGGTGTTCCCGGTTATTTATTTCTGCGGTGCGACAAAGGAGAAGCAGATCCTGCCGCCGCTTATCATGTTTCTGCTAGGTCTGGTGATCTTCGTGATTAGTGTTCACTTTTCTGTCAAATACCACAAGGAGAAAACGAAATACACCAAGTATAAGATCGACAAGTCTCTGACCTACACATTCACCTTAACTTACGGGGATAAGGTGGAGACCGTCACGGATTTTTCCCAGATCGAATATGCCATCAAGTGGCTGGCGAAATACCGGACGGGCCATGTGGAGATCGCAGTCACGCCTACTATGGGAAGCCTGAAAAAGTTCTACATCTGCTACACCGACAAAGATCCGTACATTCACATGCTGATCGAGCAGGAGAGAGAAGACGGCGTGGGATATTGGGAAGAACGGGGAGATTCTTACAAGATTCCCATTATGACACTCGAGCGGCTCTATGTGAAACATAAGATGATTTCGTTTGATTACCTGAACCGCAGGGAGACTGGTGTGGATGCAAGGGAGGGACTGATCTTATGATGCAGCGCTGGCGGGAAAAATTAAAATACATAGAGGCTGGTCTGATCGTTACCTCACTTATCATGTTTGTAGTATCCTTATTTGTGGATTATGAAAATACCGGATTAGAGGCTGCGATACTTATCATCGGAACGGCGGTAATTTCTGTTATAGCAGAGAAAATCAATAAAAAAGAAATCGAGAAAATGAAACGCCAGGAAGAGGAAGAACTGAAAGATATTGTCTGAGAATAAATCCTGTTTCCCAAAGGAAGAATGATTGACACGGAGGTTAGCGAGTGCTAACCTTAGGAAGAGATTTTGAAAACTTTGGGAGTGACAATATATGGATCTGGCATTCTGGCTGGCGATTGCAGCAGCGATCCTGTGCGTTGCTGTCGCCATTTACGGTGAAAGCAAAAAGGATAAAAAATAGGGAAAAGAATGACGCTTCAGCAATTAAAGTATGTAATAACGGTAGCAGAGACCGGCACCATCACGGAAGCAGCCAACAGGCTGTATGTTTCACAGCCCAGTTTGACCAACGCGATCCACGAGTTGGAAAAGGAAATGAATATTGTTATTTTCAACCGGACCAACAAGGGGATCACGCTTTCCAAAGAGGGAGATGACTTTTTGGGATATGCGAGACAGGTGCTGGAGCAGGCGGCGATCCTTGAGGATAAATACAAGGGAAATCCCGGGGGCAAAAAACAGTTCTGCGTATCCACCCAGCATTATTCCTTTGCCGTCAACGCATTCGTGGACCTGATTAAACAGTACGGGCAGGAAGAATACGATTTCAGCCTGCGGGAGACACAGACCTATGAGATCATAGAAGATGTTGCGCATCTGCGCAGCGAGATCGGAATCCTGTTTTTGAATGATTTCAATGAAGCGGTACTCAGCAAGCTGTTGAAATCCCATGATCTGGAATTCCACCAGTTGTTTGTTGCCAGTCCCCATGTATTTATCAGCAGAAAACATCCGCTGGCGGGTAACAGCATAATTACGAACGAAGAACTGGAAGAATACCCGTACCTGTCTTTTGAACAGGGAGAGCACAATTCCTTTTATTTTTCAGAGGAAATCTTCTCTGATTTTGAACGCAGGAAAAATATCCGTGTGCGGGACAGAGCAACACTGTTCAATCTGCTGATTGGCCTGAACGGTTACACCGTGTGCAGCGGCGTGATCGATAAAAAATTAAACGGAAAAGATATTATCGCCGTGCCACTGGCAGATGAGAGTGACATGCGGATCGGTTATATCACACACAGAAAAGGAATGCTCAGCAGACTGGGTACTACCTACCTGGAAGCACTGCAGAAGTATTTAGGATGAATGGGTTGTCCATAGCTTTAAACTATGGACAACCCTTATTTTTACGTATTTTGCGGATTTCATCATTTCTCTTATAATGAGGACAATTCAAAAAACGACAAAACAACAAAGAAATGGAGAGAATGACAATGAGCAATTTACAGACACCTTTTCGCTATGATTTCGTAGGAAGTTTTTTAAGACCGGAGAAGTTGAAGAAAGCAAGAAGACAGTTCAATGAAGGAAAGATCGATGCTGCGGCACTGAAGAAAGTGGAAGATGAAGCCATCACAGAGCTTGTGAGCAAGATCAAAGAGCTGGGCTATCATGTGATCACAGACGGTGAATTCCGCAGAGCCACCTGGCATCTGGATTTCATGTGGGGATTCGACGGCATCGGCCATACCCCTACCAAGACGGGACTTCCGTTCCACGGCGAGGCGGCCATGGTGGATGATACCTATATTGTAGGCAAGATCGGACTGACCGGGGAGCATCCTTTTGTAGATCATTTCCGGTTTGTAAAAGCATTAGAGGATGAAAATACCGTAGCAAAGCAGACCATACCTTCTCCCGCCCAGTTTCTGGCACAGTTTACCATGCCCTTTAACCGAGGCTGCACAGAGAAGCATTATCCGAATGAGCAGGAACTGGTAAATGACATCGTGGCGGTCTACGGAAAAGTGATCGATGATCTCTATGCGGCAGGATGCCGGAACTTACAGCTGGATGACTGCACCTGGGGCATGTTCGCAGACAAGATCGGTCATACCCTGTACGGAACCACCAGAGAGGGAATTGTGGAGTTCCAGAAAGCCCACAAGGATATTAACAATAAGGTGATCGCCAATGCACCGAAGGATATGATCATCAACACCCATGTATGCCGCGGTAATTTCCATTCCACCTACGCAAGCGAGGGTGCCTATGATTCCGTAGCGGATATCCTGTTCGGAGAAGAGGATGTGAATGCCTATTTCCTGGAGTTTGATGATGAGAGATCCGGCGGTTTCGCACCTTTGGCCAAGGTATCCGGGGAGAAAAAGGTCGTTCTGGGACTGATCACTACCAAGTCTCCCGTACTGGAGGACAAACAGCTTGTCATTGACAGAATCCATGATGCGGCAAAATACATTCCACTGGAAAGATTATACTTAAGCCCCCAGTGCGGATTTGCTTCCTGCGAGATCGGCAACAAGCTGACCGAGGAAGAACAGTGGGCAAAACTCCGACTTGTGAAAGAAGTGGCGGAGGAAGTCTGGGGAAAATAAATAAACGTGGTTCCGGCGATTACCAGAGAGGTGGTCGCCGGAATTTTAATTATATTCAATTGTCTCATTTTTCTGGATAGGCTATAATATACCTATGGTTATCCCTGTTTAACATTTTCTAAATGGGGATTTTTGAAATATTTTGAATATGAAAAATAATACGGAGGAAGCAGAAACATGAATAAACAAACAGCCCATTACCATCTTCCCGGTCTGTTTGAATTCTATGAATTATACAGAATGTTCCTGCCGTTGTTTCGGGAGCATCGGGAATATTTTTACGACTGGTGCGACATCGGTTCCATCTACGGAGCACCGCCGGACTGTATCTGGGGCGGCGGCCGCGTCTCACTGGAGGATCACGACGCAGGAGAAGTGCTGGCACTGTTACAGGAATACGGGATCTCAGCTCGTCTGACCTTCAGCAATTCAAAGCTTATCGAAGAACATCTTTCCGACAGAAAATGCAATGAACTCTGTGCCCTGTTTGCGGAAAATACAGAGCCGAAAAACGGCGTGATTGTCCATTCGGAACTGCTGTTACAGTATTTGAAAAGTCATTATCCGCAACTTTATCTGATATCCTCCACCACAAAAGTACTGACGGATTTTGAAGCGTTAAAAAAGGAAACAGACAGAGAAGATTTTCGCTACGTCGTACCGGATTTCCGCCTGAACAAGGCTTATGAAAAATTAAATACGCTGACAGAATCACAGAAAGACAAAGTGGAGTTTTTGTGCAATGAGTGCTGCTATTTTGGCTGCAAGGACAGGAAGGAATGCTACGAAGCCGTCAGCCGCAGGAATCTGGGAGAGGAGCCGGATTTTAGTTGTACCTCACCGGGGGCGGAGGAGGGCTATCGTTTCTCCAAAGTTATGAAAAATCCCGGATTTATCAGTGTGGGAGATATTCAGAAGATCTATCTGCCTATGGGATTTTCCAATTATAAGATCGAGGGCCGAGGACTGGGCAGTGCACTGGTTCTGGAATTTTTACTGTATTATATGACGAAACCGGAGTACCAGCTGCAGGTCAGAGAAGAAATCTATCTGGACAATATGCTGGATCTGTTTTAATTATTTGAGTCACCACCTCATAAATGGGCAAAATTAGCTGCGTAGCAGACGGCGGCAGGGTCGTTGCTGTGGGAACTCTGGAGCAGATCAAGGCAGATGCCGATAGCATTACGGGAAAATATCTGTAAAAAATCAAAAACCCGGATACGGCAGAGGCATCCGCTCACCGTACCCGGGTTTAAAAAACTGATTTTTACAGAATCACCTGCTCCAGCTTCTCACGGAAGTCCGCTTCGGACATGGCGCCGACGAAGTTGGCCACGGGTTGTCCGTCTCTGAAGATCACAAAATTCGGAATGCTTGCCACGCGGTACTTCTGGGCGATGGTCATGTTCTCATCCACATTGATCTTGCCGACCTTTACTTTTCCCTCGTAAGCTTCTGCCAGCTTTGCCACGGTAGGAGCCATCATCTTGCAGGGATTGCACCAGTCTGCGTAGAAATCTACCAGAACGGGCAGAGGGGAGTTCAGAACTTCTTCCTCAAAATTAGCAACGGTAAACGTATATTCCATAAGTATCCTTCCTTTCTGTTATCTGTTGTTGATAGTATCTCAAAAATAAGATTCTATATTCGGGGCCTTATCTGTAAATAATATATTTGCAGATGGGATTGCCAACGGAGGAAAACTTTTCCTCGTATTCGGTCATGACGTTCCCCTCCATCAGCGCGGCATCGTTATGCAAATCGTAGGTGATCACCTGCGCTTTCCATCCGGCGGGCTCCAGTTCCTCTATTGCAAAATCAAACAACGGGCGGTTGTCTGTCTTGAATTCCAGCGTACCCTCTTTTTTCAGGATCACATCATAGCGGGCCAGAAACTGTCTCGAAGGAAGTCTTCTCTTCGCATGACGGTCCTTGGGCCAGGGATCGGAGAAATTCAGATAAATGCGGTCCACTTCACCTTTTCCGAATACCTTATCGATGTCTTCTGCATCCATACGGATGAATTTCAGGTTGGGAAGCTCGTCCTCTTCCATTTTCTGGATCGCGCGGAGCAATACGCTGGAATATTTTTCAATTCCCACATAATTAATCTGCGGATTCTGCTTTGCAAGGGTATTTAGGAAACGTCCTTTTCCCATACCGATCTCAATATGGATCGGATGATCGTTTCCGAAAATCTCATGCCAGGTTCCGGGGCATGCTTCCAGGGTATCTTCCGGTACGACATAGGGACTTTCCGCAATAACTTCCCGGGAACCGGTAATATTTCGTAACCTCATGGTAATCTCAGCCTTTCTTATAGTAATCTGTATTGTCAATGTACTTTATCTGAGAAAGCTTGTCAAGTCACAGGCCGGGGGATTATACTGGCAGTAGGAGGAGAAAATTTATGAAATGGATGATTGCATCAGATATTCACGGATCGGCATATTACTGTCGAAAACTGTTGGAAGCATATACGGAGGAAGGGGCCGACAGGCTGCTTTTACTGGGGGATATTTTATACCACGGCCCCAGAAATGATCTGCCCAGAGATTATGCGCCCAAGGAAGTGATCGCCTTATTGAACGAGCGGAAAAATGATATCTACTGTGTACGCGGTAATTGCGATACGGAGGTGGATCAGATGGTGCTGGAATTTCCGGTGCTGAGTGATTATTGTGTACTTGCGGAAGGGACGCAGGCAATCTATGCCACCCATGGACATATCTATAATGAGCAGAAACTGCCGCCATTGCATTCCGGAGATATTTTACTGCACGGTCATACTCATGTGCCGAAATGCGTTGTTCATGAGACAGAGCAGTATATCTGCATGAATCCGGGGTCCGTGTCGATTCCCAAGGAAGAAAGTTGGCACGGATACATGATCTGGGAAGGCAAAAATTTTGTGTGGAAAGACTTCGACGGACAAGAACATTTACGGTATTCCGTATAGAGAATGACAGCGTTCGCAGAAGGTCTTAAAAAGAATTAAAAAATAGAGATAAGACTTTGGTTTTTAGGTAAAATGGTGTATGATAAAGAATGCGCATTATCATACACCATTTTATTTTGAAGATATCAGGAAGGATTTATACATGCAGTTTTTCAGGCATTTTTCATATAGAAGTTTTTTAACCAGGGCAGTGATGGGAATCAGCGCTCTCTGCCTTTTTGCATCTCAGGGGCTTAGTGTCTCTGCTGCAACGATCAAAGAAGAGAACATCGCCCGCAATCAGGCACTGGCCATTCAGTCCAATGAAGTGGCAAACTGGCCTACGGGACCGGTAGTCAGCGCAGAATCCGCCATTTTGATGGATGCGGATACCGGAGCGATTCTTTATGCCAAAAATATCCATCAGCAGGAATACCCTGCCAGTACCACCAAAATTCTGACAACATTGATCGCATCCGAGCGCTGCAGCATGGATGAGATCGTGGATTTCTCCTATGATGCGGTACACGATATTGATCCCGGAAGCAACCATATCGCTATTGACCCCGGCGAGCAGCTGACCATGGAGGAATGTCTGAATGCCATTCTGATCCGCTCCGCCAATGAAGTTTCTTTCGCGGTAGCAGAGCATATTTCCGGAACGACCTGGCAGGACTTTGCACCGATCATGAATGAAAGAGCCAAGGAACTGGGGTGTGTTGATTCCAATTTCGTCAATCCCAACGGACTTCCCAATGAGGATCATTACACCAGTGCCTATGACCTGGCGATGATCGGAAGAGCTTTTTTTGCCAACGAAGCGCTGTGTAAAATGACAATGACACATATGCTGCACATTTTGCCGTCGGAACGCCAGCCAGATGATATTATGGAAGTCAACAAGATGGAACTGATCCCCGGCGGTAAATATGCATATCCGTATCTGGTAGGCTGTAAGACCGGTTACACCGATGTTGCCCGCAGTACACTGGTGTCCTGTGCGGAAAAAGACGGCATGAAGCTGATCTGTGTGGTCATGAAAGACGAAAATCCGAATTACTATGAAGATACAATCACTCTGTTTGATTATGGTTTCAGCAATTTTCAGAGAGTGAACATTTCTCAGACAGAGACCAAGTATAATATCGAGAATGCAGGATCTTTTTACAGTGGGAATGATATTTTCGGCAACTCCAAACCGATTCTGGAACTGAACCAGACGGACAGCATCACTTTGCCGAACACCATCACCTTTCAGGATGCGGTGTCCAGTATTTCCTATGATAATACAGAACCAGGACAGGTGGCTGTGATCACTTATACTTACAATGATGTGGCACTGGGAACGGCATCCCTGGACTTTACGGCAGCGGAAAAGGGCAGTAGTGTCTTCCGGGAAAATACGGCAGAGACAACGGAGTCTGCAGAGGAAAGCGGTACAACCGATGAAACGCAGTCAGGCACAACGACCACAGAGGCAGACAATACAGAGACAACCGAAACAGCAGGAGATAACACCGGAAACAATGGTGGAATTCCAACGGTTGCACAGGAGACATCCCCGGAGGAGGAAAACAGCACTTCCGGCGGTCCTGCGGTTATTTTCATTAATGTGGTAAAAGTATTTTTCTGTATCGTGGGAATTGCGGTATTGATCTTCCTTGCACTGTTATTACGTACGTTTTTCAAGAATTATCATTTTGCCCACCGCAGTACCCGCCTGACCTGGAGATTTAACCGCAGAAGAAATCGTTCCAGATCCCGGTATCGTTCGGTGGATCAGGACCTTCGTAACCGACGCAAAGAAGCAATCCGACAGGCGAAAAAACGTCAAAAGCCCAAGAAGTCATCCCACTTTCGTGGGTAGTATTCCGAAGGGGAGATTTCCATACATTTTGCCCAGTTTGATTTTGACATATCAATGGGTACTATGGTACACTGAATAAGAAAAAAGTGGGGTAGTATACCCGGGGAAATGAGAAGCTTAGGATAAGAAAAGGTTAAGGGAGCGAAATACCTTGGATAAGAGTGAATATAAATTAAGAGCGGAAGAAATCAAAGACTTGATCAGTCGTGGGGAGTATGCGCAGGCTGCGGAGATTGCGGATACCATTGACTGGCGCAGAGTCAAAAGTGTTATGATGCTGTGCACCATCAGTGACCTTTACAAGATCAATCGAAGATACGAGGATGCCAGAGATATGCTGCTTCTGGCATATGAACGCCGTCCGGGAGGGAGGACGATCTGCTATTCTCTGTGCGAACTTTCCATTAAAATGGAAGAGTATGTACAGGCTATCGAGTATTACAAAGAGTTTGTGCAGGTAGCGCCCAAGGATCCCGGCAGATATATTTTGCAGTACAAATTATATGAGGCGCAGGATGTCAGTCTGGAAGAGCGCATTGCTGTTCTGGAAGAACTGAAAAAGAGAGATTACAGAGAAAAATGGGCATATGAGTTGGCTTATCTATATCATAGAGTAGGACTTGCTGCCAGATGTGTAGAGGAATGTGATGAGCTGATCCTTTGGTTTGGCGAGGGCAAATACGTTATCAAGGCAATGGAGCTGAAAATGCTCCATCAGCCGCTAACACCGGAACAGCAGGAAAAATACGATCATCGTTTTGACGCACCCGGTACGCAGCAGTATTCTCAGAATTATGCGCAGGATCCCGGTTATGGACAGAACGAAACTTATGATCCGAATCAGGGCTATGTGCAAGACGGAAGTTACGACCCGAATCAGGGCTATGCACAGGGCGGAAGTTATGACCCGAACCAGGGCTATGCACAGGATGGAAGTTATGACCCGAATCAGGGCTATGCACAGGATGGAAGTTATGACCCGAATCAGGGTTATGTACAGGACGGAGGCTATGAGCCGAATCAGGGTTATGTACAGGAGGAAACCTACGAGCAGGTGACCGGTGACACCAGAGGCTATGAAACGGTGCAGCCGGTACAGCCCCAGCAGGCACCCGCGCAGCCGGCGGAAGATGATTTCGACATTCATGTGAAGACCATGGATGTGGGACAATATAATACGATCAATCTACAGGCAGAACTGGCAGCAGGCCTGCGGGAGGTACTGAGTGAGGACCATACGAAGGAGACTTCGGATTCCATTACCCGTTCTATCGTGGCACCCATGATCGATCCCGGGGATTCCGATACGGAGTCTCTGGACTATCCGGAGATCGCAGATGTCAGTGAAGACGATCTGGAGCCGGAGACGGAGCAGATGGAGAGCTCGGAAGTATTCTTTGGGGAGACCGGAGAAATCGGCGATCTGTCACAGGTGCCCCAGGTAGAGACGGAAGAGATTCTGCCGGAAGAGCCTGTTGTTGCAAGAAGAACCGATGTAGTACCGGAGCTATCCGAAGTACAGAAGACACCGGAAGTACAGGAAATCGTGAAGGAACCGGAAACACAGAAAGTACCGGAAGCTTCCCAAACGCAGGAGATTCATGAAGTTACGGCATCGGCGCCGGCAGCTCCTGTAGCACCGGTAACCCCGGCAGCTCCCGTAGAGCCGCCCAAGGAACTGGCCGATGTGTTGGCACAGGAATCCGACGGTCAGATCAGCCTGGTAATGCCGGAGGCAGAGAGCATTGAGAAACAGATCACCGGCCAGATGAATATCGAGGATATTCTGGCAGAGTGGGAACGCAAGAAGAAGGAGAACCTGGAGAAGAGAGAAGAAGAGGTTCGCCAACATGTATTACAGCAGACCGGAGCCATGTTCACGGAGTTTGAGCAGGCGGTAAGAGACGGATTGCTGGAAAAACTGGAAAAAGAAAAAGCTGCGGACACGGCAGATACCGTGGCAGAAGATACAACAGATACCGATGAGGTAGAAGAGCTGGAAGAGATCACGGAAGAGCCTGCCACAGAGGAACCCGTGGAAGAACTGACGGAGGCTGCTCCTGCAGAGGAAGCGGAACAAGAGCCTGTAGAAGAGCTTCCGGAAGAGGATACTGTAGAAGAACTCGCGGAAGAACCTGCATATGAGCCGGAAGCAGAAGAATTTGAGGAACCTGCGGAACCGGAAGCAGAAATCTATGAGCAGGAAGAAATCATAGACGAGGAACAGGCAGAACCGGAAGAAGCAATGGATGACGAGCCTGTAGAGGAGCCCACGGCGGAAGCAGTAGAATCGGTAGATGAGGAAACAGCCAGCGAAGAGATAGAACTGACGGCTGAGGAAACGCCGGAAGCCGGGGAAGCACCGGAACAGCCGGAGCGCCCCGCAGTAGAGCGAGACAAAGCAAAGGTTCGTGCGCTTACCAGAGAAGAGAGAGAGCTGTACGCACCCTTTATCCAGAGCAGATCGCCAGAGAGCAGTTAGTCAAGGCCATTGATAATATCAGTCTGGCAGCCTACACCGGCAACGTGATCATCACTGGAGAAGAGGGTATGGATACCTTATCTCTGGCGAAGAACATGGTTCGCGAAATTCAGGCAACCGACAGCAATTTCTCCGGAAAAGTGGCAAAGATCTCTGGACATGCATTGAATAAAAAGGATACTGCAGATACCTTATCCAAGCTGAAAAACGCGCTGATCGTTTGCAAGGCATCCGAAATGAACGATGCTACGGCAAATGTACTTCACAAGGCATTGCAGCAGGAGAGTCAGGGAATCGTAATTATTCTGGAAGATACGAAGAGGGATATTGATAAATTCCTCGAGAAACATGAAAAATTGAGAGAGTGCTTTACCGCACGAATGGATGTGGAAGCCCTCAGCAATAACACACTGGTGGCATTCGGCAAACAGTATGCACGGGAGATGGAATACTCTATTGACGAACTCGGAGAGCTGGCATTACATACCAGAATCGAAGATATGCAGACGATAGATCATGTGGTTACAGTAGTGGATGTGAAGCAGATTGTGGATGAAGCAATCAATCATGCAAATAAAAGACATTGAAGCATTTCTTCGATGTACTGTTCGCCAAGAGATATGACGATGAGGATATGATCATCCTCACCGAGAAAGATTTTGTATAACTATTCAGAGCCATGTAAATGTTGGCAAATGGGTGTCGAATGCTTGCATTCGTAAGACCATTTGACAATATTATAGGGCGAAATAACATTCGCAAAGGAAAGCATTGCAAATGCGGTTTTGCGAATGGGATTCTGAACAGTTAAATTTTATAGCGGGAGGCGCGGCCATGACGAAGGAGAAGGTATTTATTTCCGAAGCAGATCAGTATCTTTTTGCCCAGGGGACCCATTATGATATTTACAAAAAACTGGGTGCACATCTGTCGGTGGAAGACGGCGTGCAGGGAGTCTATTTCGGAGTATGGGCACCAAATGCAGCACAGGTGAATGTCATTGGCACATTCAATGAATGGAATGAGGAATCCCATCCCATGCAGAAGCTGGGAGAAGGCGGTATCTGGGGGCTGTTCATTCCCGGCGTGGAAGAGGGAACGATGTATAAGTTACTGATCTATGCAAGGGATGGCAGAAAGCTCTACAAAGCCGATCCTTTTGCCAATTATGCGGAGTACCGGCCGGGCACTGCATCTATCGTTACCGATATTACAGGCTTTGACTGGAGAGATTCCAAGTGGATGGAAGCCCGGGACAAAAAGGATATGAATAAAGAGCCTATGGCGATCTACGAATGCCATATCGGTTCTTTTATGAAGCATCCTAACAACGGTACCGCCGAAGGATTCTACAATTACCGGGAGTTTGCGGACCGGATCATAGAATATCTGAAGGAGATGAAGTATACCCATGTAGAACTGATGGGTATTTCAGAGTATCCGTTTGATGGCTCATGGGGATATCAGGTGACAGGCTACTATGCACCGACTTCCCGTTACGGAACGCCGAAAGATTTCATGTACCTGATCAACGAACTGCACAAGGCCGGAGTCGGCGTGATTCTGGACTGGGTACCTGCGCATTTTGCAACTGATGCCCATGGCTTGGCTGAATTTGACGGTCAGTGCATTTTTGAACATCCCGATCCCCGTCTGGGAGAGCATCCCGAATGGGGAACCAAAATCTTCAATTACGGCAAAAATGAAGTAAAGAACTTCCTGGTAGCCAATGCCTTGTTCTGGCTCAGAGAGTTCCATGTGGACGGCATCCGTGTAGATGCGGTGGCATCCATGCTATATCTGGATTATGGTAAAAAAGAAGGTGAGTGGCTGCCGAATAAATTCGGTGGCAACAAGAATCTGGAGGCCATTGAGTTCTTCCACCATCTGAATTCTGTCATCCGTGGAACGTATCCCGGATTTGTGACAATTGCCGAGGAATCCACGGCGTGGCCGAATGTGACCAGTGATATCGGAGGCGAGGGATTAGGCTTCTCCTTTAAATGGAATATGGGCTGGATGCATGATTTCTGTGAATACATGAAGCTGGATCCTCTGTATCGTAAGGGCAATCATTACGCTATGACCTTTGCCATGAGCTACAATGAGAGTGAGAAATATATTCTGGTCTGTCACATGATGAAGTGGTACATCTGAAGTGTTCCATGGTAAATAAGATGCCAGGTTATACTGCGGATAAATACGCAAATCTGCGTGTGGGCTATACCTACATGTTCGGACATTCCGGCAAAAAGTTGCTGTTCATGGGACAGGATTTCGGACAGGAGCGTGAGTGGAGTGAAGAGCGCGAACTGGACTGGTATCTGTTAGGTGAGAAGCTGAATCAGGGCGTACATACCTATGTAAAGGAACTGTTGGAACTGTACCGCAAGTATCCTGCAATGTATGAGATCGACAATACCTGGGACGGTTTCGAGTGGATGAATGCGGATGATGCAGAACACAGCACCTATTGCTTTGTGAGAAAATGTTCCAGCGGCAAGAACAATCTGCTGTTTGTATTGAATATGACTCCGATGAAATGGGAGAATTATACCGTACCCGTGCCGAAAAAGAAGAAATATAAGCTGCTGCTCAACAGTGATGAGGAACGTTTTGGCGGCTGGGGCAATGAGATTCCCGCAGAGATCATGGCAGAGAAAAAGCCTTACCATTACAAGGATTATTCTATCAGCTTTGATCTGCCCCCTTATGGAGCTGCTGTATTTCTGTTCTAAGTCCGGTTAAGAAATTATAAGAAACGACCGAAATAAAAGATGAGTGTGACCAAAAGGTGCACTCATCTTTTTTCTTAACGATTCAGAGACATGTAAATATCACTAAGGCCTCTTTGAATGCTTGCATTCGTAAGAGGATTTAGTGATATTTATAGGGCGATATAGCCTCAATGGGCAAAAGGAAAGCTCTGAAAGAGCGATTTTGCGAATGAGTCTCTGAATAGTTATTTCAAGAGTTATTACCAGGAAGGACGACAAGCGTGAAGATAACATTTCAGAATCAGACGGTAACTGATACAGAAAATAGAACAGAAAGTATCCAGACGGAGAAAAATACCTGGGGCAGAGATAAAATACAGCGCAATAAAAAAAGTGTGAATGCAAATACTTTTGGAGCCGTATACGAGAGTGGGCAGATCCCAATGCCTGTGGGAAATGAAGAGAATAATAAGGGAAAATCCCTGATTGAACTGCAGCAGGATGCCGGGAACACCAATGTGGCATTACAGCAGGATTACATGACACTACTGTCACATACTATGTCCCAGGAGGATTATGCGAAGGCTTGTGAGGACGGATTTGACCCCAGAGAACTGGATCAGGATACCGCAGTTACCATCGTGGACAGGATCAAAGCAGAACTGGTGCGTTCCGGACAGAACATTGCCGGATACACGGACGACATAGATCTGGACACCCTGGCGGCAGCTGTGGGCAGCGATACACTGGCACAAAGTATTGAAGAACAGTTCCGGGCAACGGATATACCTCTGACTCCTGAAAATGTAGATGAATTAAAAACCGCCTGGGAGCTGGCATCTTCTCTGCAGCAGCCCCAGGAAGGCGAGGTCGGGTATCTTGTAGATAATGGATTGGAGCCGGAGATCTGGAACTTGTATGTGGCAGAGAACAGCGGTGCGAAAGTACAGCAGAATACCGTACCGCAGGAATTGCAGGACCAGATGGATAAGGTGATCACGGATGCCGGCCTGCCGGTCAATGATGAGAACCGCCAGAAAGCGCAGTGGCTGGTGGGAGCAGGTTTGCCGCTGACAACGGATACCTTGCAGCAGCTGGCAGAACTGGATACGATTGACTATCCCGTCAGTGAGGATGCTTTTGCACAGGCAGCGGCATCGGCACTCGCGGAGGGGAAATCCCCTGTTCATGCGAATTTGGCACGGCAGGAAAATATATACGAGAAAGCCACAGAAATGGTACAGGACTGGTTCTCGGATGCAAAATGGGATGTCACGGCGGAGAATCTGGCGGCCAGAAAACAACTGGAAGAGATCCGGCTGCGCATGACAGCGGAAGTGAATGTGAAACTCTTACAGAGTGATTTTTCCATTGATACGGCCCCTATGGAGCAGCTGATCGAAGCACTGCGTAGAGCGGAGGCAGAAGTTGCGGATAAGTATTTCCCCAACGATGCGGATGCCGTGGCAAAATATGAGATCTATACACAGACCGTACAGGTGACAAACGAACTGCCGGGACTGCCGGTCAGCGTGTTGGGACCCTATAGCCTGAAACAGAAAGTTTCTCAGGAGACCGTGGCAGAATTTCACAGCGAAGGTAAGGCGTTGCAGACGGCCTATACAGAAGCAAATGAACGTTATGAGACACTGATGACAGCCCCCAGAAGAGATCTGGGGGACAGCATCCGCAAGGCATTTTCCAATGTAGATGACATTCTGACAGATATGTCATTGGATAAAACACCGGAGAACCAGCGGTCGGTCCGCATCCTCGCGTATAACCGGATGGAGATTACTGCAGAAAATATCGAAAGAGTCAAAGAAGCAGACAAACAGGTCACTGCAGTGATTGAGAAACTGACACCGAAGAATGTATTGCAGATGATCCGGGACGGCGTAAATCCGTTGGAGAAGACTTTTGGGGAACTGGAGTCCTATTTTGCCGAAAATCCTCAGAGTTATGAGGAAGAGGCGGAGGACTACAGCCGTTTCCTGTATCAGCTGGAACAAAAGAAAGATATCACGGAGAATGAGCGGAAAGCTTATATTGGTATCTATCGTATGGTACACCAGATTGAGAGAGAAGATGGTGCCGCAGTAGGCGCAGTGGTAAATACCGGCGCAGAATTGCAATTTTCCACACTTCTGGCAGCTGCCAGGAGCAGAAGAACCTCCCATATGGACTGGAAAGTGTCGGATGATACCGGACTGACACAGGAAGTACGTTTATCGGAGAACAATATTTCAGAGCAGATTTCTGTAGGGATGGCAAAAGAAATATTGACAGATGTGTCAGAAGACACTGAGAGCAGAGACGCATATTATCAGGAATGTCTGCAGCAGATGCGGGAAGCGGTAGAGACCGAACCGGGAGCAGCACAAATGTTGGAAAGGGGAGAGGTAAATACCAGTACTTCTAACCTGCTGGCAGCTCAGGCTCTGCTGGAGGATCCGGCGGAACTGTTCAGCGACCTGCAACGCTATCGTAAGAAATACAACAAAGAGAAAGAAATACCTGTGGCGGCAACCGGAGAGGAGCCTGCCGGAACAGAAGCCTCCGGATTGTGGGAACAGCTGGATCAGCAGAATTTTGCAGATGATTACCGGACCATGCTTCAGGATGCTTTACAGGAGACAGAGACGATCAGTCTGGAACAGGCAGAGAGCCATCTGGATGTGAAACAGTTACAGCTGGTACACAAACAGCTGCGCCTTGCAGGAAATCTTCAGAACAGGCAGGAGTATTTCCTGCCGATGTATCTGGGAGACCAGCTGGCAGGAGTGCATCTTACCCTACAGCAGGGAGCCGGAGAGACCTCGGCTGTGGATATCCGGGTAGATGCGGGAGACGAACAGTTGGAAGCGCATTTACAGGTCAACGGAGAACACATCGAAGGTTATCTCGTAGGAAATACCCCGGAAGAGGTTACGAAACTGGAAAAGACCTCCGATATATTCCTTGAATGGATTCAGACAGATACCTCTGCAGACTGGAAAGCGGAAAAGCTTTCTGTTGTCAGCTCCCGGGATATGACAAGGATGGCTGCCGGTGAGACGCAAAATGCAGAAACAATAGAGAGCCGGGCAGATGCGGCGCAACTGTACCGCCTGGCAAAAGGATTCCTGCAGGCTGTCGCAGACAGCAGCGGAAAGTAAGGAGTAACAACACATGAGAATTAATTACAATGTATCGGCAATGTTATCCAACAATGCCTTATCTACCAATGATGACCTGCTGTCCAAATCATTAGACACTTTCTTCCGGATTAAAGATCAATCATGAAAAGGATAATCCGGCAGGACTGGCAATGTCCAAACGAATGAATGCCAGATCGAGGGCCTGTCCGTGGCAAACCAGAATGCTAGCGACGGCGTATCCATTATCGAGATTGCAGATGGCGCCATGACCGAGATCAGTGAGATGCTGCAGCGAATCAATGAGCTCTCCGTCAAGGCTGCCAACGGTATAATGACGGATGATGACCGAGCTACCGTACAGGATGAAGTAAAGCAACTGAAAGAGGAAATCACCAGAATTTCTGACGTAACAGAGTTCAACGGACAGAAACTGCTGAATGGGGAGTACGATCTGAAGGGATATACCAACAAGCAGGAAGTTAAGGTGAACTACTATTCTACCGACGTGCCGGTAAAAGAATATACCATAAAGTCTATACCGCTGACAAAGGATGCGGACGGCAATATTGTGCTGGACGGAGATGTGACGTTCGGAGATGGTTTCCCGGATGCGAAGACACTGAAGACTGAACTGAAGGATGATCTTTTGACCATCACCGGAGAAAACGGATTTGAGATGCGCCTTGATGTGAGCGGAACTTTGAATGGAGCACAGACAGGAACAACGGTTCAGGATCTGAAGATCAATGCCACAGGTATCGGCGCTATGCGCTTACAGATCGGACTAATGAACATCAGGTGCTGGAAGTAAATATTCCTGCGGTTTCTTTACAGAATATGGGAATCGAGAATGTTGATGTCAGTACTGCAGAAGGTGCGGACGATGCCATTGATCGCGTAGACGGCGCCATCAAATATGTATCTTCCGTTCGAGGCAGACTGGGTGCATTCCAGAACCGTCTGGAATCTACGATCAACAGTCTGGATATTACCAGCGAAAATATGACTTCCGCATATTCCCGTATCATGGATGTAGATATGGCGGAAGAAATGACTTCTTATACGACTTATCAGATCTTGGCACAGGCAGGAACCTCCATGCTGGCACAGGCCAACGAGAGACCGTCTCAGGTACTGCAGTTGTTACAGTAGGAAAGTTCTGAATAAGAGGACATGGCAGAATGACAAAGAATGCAAACAACAATTTACACTTCGGATCACACAGGCGAATTCCACGCAGTTGATCGTGATCCTGTATGAAATGACCTTACAATATCTGGCAGACGGAGAGCAGGCAGCAGATGATGCCGGACTGGCGGAAGCTGTTCATAGAGCCAGGGGATGTATCAAAGAGCTCCTGAACTCTCTGCACAGAGAATACAGCCCGGCAGGAGAGCTTCCAGACTGTACCTGTTCTGCCTTCGCAGACTTGCTGTATGTGAAGTCCGCAGAGACCGCACAATATTGGAAGAGATTCGCAAAGTGATCGCACCTCTCTGCGATGCGTACAGGCAGATCCAGGATCAGGATACTTCCGGCCCGGTGATGAACAATTCTCAGACAGTATATGCCGGACTGACTTACGGCAGGAACCAGTTAACCGAAAACATGGCTGACCAGGGCACGAATCGGGGAATGTTGGTATAGATTTTTTTCCTGATCCGCCGGCTGCAGAGCGGCCAGCTCTGTGAGATGCTGATACCTTTTTTGTAACGCATTGATTTCATAAATATAACTGTCAATGAGATCACTTTCCAAAGCATTATCGAAACCCGCATAGGCGATTTCCAACGCCTGGCGGGTTTTTCTTATGGATTCTTTCAGATCATGGAGAGAAATCCTCTTCAATGATTTCCGGGGAGGCATCTGCCTGACTAAAAAAGATTTTCATAACATTAACCGTCCTTTCTGCTAACAGTATAGGAACAAAAAAGGAAAAATATACCTGACATGGAGGAAAACGGAAGACATTTTTACACGGAAAGAGGAATAGATTAGGATAAAGAATTGTCGGGAATGCGAGAACAACAGTGGAACATCCGGAAAATTTATTATGGCTGATAGCAGTGGCGGCATTATTGCTGCTCATAAGCTTTTTGGGGAAAAAGGCAGAGTGGCTCCTCAATTTTGCATTGCGGGGCATTATGGGAACCATTGCCATTTATTTTATTAATATGGGTGTGACTTTCCTTGGCTTTACTTCAGTGGTTGGAATCAATGCAGTAAGTATTTTGACAACAGGAATCCTTGGAATTCCGGGCATTGTGATGCTGTACGGGCTAAGTATTTATGAAATATTATAAAAAGGTGTTTTGACATACGGAAAGCGTGTAAAATAGCGTATTTCAGGATGACTGAAAATATGAAAAACAATTCTGTTTGTTAAAATGTACTAAAGTTTATCTTTTTACGAAAAAGGTATTGCCAGACGGAAAGTGAGCATTTATAATTCATCTTACAACCAATCGCGATGGTTGTTCAGAGCATCTTATAAGATCTTTTAGAATTTCTATTTTGGGATAGATTCATCCCGCATTACCAGAAGACTGATTTTGAATAGTTGGGAGGAAGGTGACGACAGGACTATACGCAGGAAAATAATGTGAAATCAGGAGAAGGAGATGAGATATTTGGGGTATTATGTATACTTTTGGCAATAGCTTGCTGTTTTGATTACAAAACGCACAGGATACCCAATTGGCTGATCGTATGCTGCATGTTTGCAGGCCTGGGGTATCGGTTGATCAGCGGCGGGCACAAAGGCGTTTTGGAATATCTGGCAAGTGCATTACTGACAACGATATTACTTTATTTTGTTTTTTGGATCGGAGCCATAGGAGCCGGTGATGTTAAGATGTTGGGAGTCTGTGCCGGTTTTTTTCCCTGGAATAAAGTACTTTATTTTCTGTTTTTCGCGCTCATGATTGCAGCAGTAATTGCACTTTTCAAAATGTATCTGGAACGCAATATGAAAGACCGTTTGTACTATTTGGGAGAGTACTTATGGGACGTATTCCGGTGTGGAAGATGGAAACTTTATTTTGCCGGAGAACGGGAAGGTGCCGGAGCAGGGATTTGCATGGCGGGACCGGTGTTCTGCAGTGCATTGATGTATATGGGAGGAATGTATTGATGGAACAAAAGGAACCGGTTCTGGTTCTGTATGACCGGGAGGAAGAATACGCGCGGCTTTTTTCAGAATACCTGAAGAGGCAAAAGGAATTGCCCTGGCAGATCCATACTTATACCAGAGCGGAAGAACTGTTGGCGGGAGAGAAAAGCGGGGAGGTAACAATGCTGGTGGTGGCGGAATCCTCCTGTGAGGAGGCATTGAACACATTACAGCCGACATGTCAGGCAATTTTAAATGAGAGCGGAACTCTCCGCTTTCATCAGTTTCCCAATATTAACAAATATCAGGAAGCGGGACAGGTGTGGAAGGAACTGTTGGCGTTGTATGTAGAGACGACGGGGATACGGATGCCGCTGTTATGTGCGGAATATAAGACCCGTTTTATCGGAATGTACTCTCCGGTTCACAGATGCCTTCAAAGTACGTTCGCATTGACTTTCGCACAGCTGATGGCAGAAAAACATCCCACGCTGTATCTGAATTTCGAACATTATGTGGGGATCATAGAATTGCTTCCGGAGAGACAGAACCGGGATCTGGCAGATCTGCTCTATTTTTTAGCAGGAGATGAAGGAAAATTTCCTCTTCGCATGCAGACGGTCATTCAGAGAAAAGGCAATCTGGATTATATTCCACCCATGCGGAACGGACAGAACCTGTTGGGGATCACCTGGGAAGAATGGAGAAGTCTGTTCCAGAGGATCGAGGAGCTGGGAAATACGAATATGTCATTCTGGATCTGAGTGAAAGCATACAGGGGCTGTTGGATGTTCTGCAGATGTGTATCAAAGTATTTACGCTGACCAGAGAGGACAAGATGTCACAGTGTAAACTGGATCAATATGAACAGCTATTGTCACTATGCGAGAAAGAGGAAGTAAAGGGGAAGACCAGAAAGCTGAATTTGCCATACTTTCAGCGACTTCCCGTGGAAATGGAACAGTATACCAGAGGGGAACTGGCAGATTATGTGAGAAAAGAAATAGAGACATTGGAAGAGTAGAATAGGAGAAGGACAAATGGATTATTTAGAGCAGAGAAGAAAACTTCGTCAGATGGTACAGGAAAGACTGGATTATGGAAGAGATTATACGGATGAAGAAGTGGAGGATACGATCGATGAAGTACTGATGGAGCAGGAAAGTCTGGAGTTATGCCCGGTAGAATTGCGGAGACGTCTGCGTAAGGAATTGTTTGATTCCCTGAGAAGACTGGATATTCTGCAGATTTTTGTGGAGGACAGCTCTGTTACAGAGATCATGATCGGCATGGATCACATTTTTGTAGAACAGGATGGACAACTGCGGGAACTGGATCGAGCCTTTGATTCCGTGGAAAAATTACAGGATGTCATTCAGCAGATTGTGGCGGGTGTAATCGCGTGGTCAATGAAGCGTCACCCATCGTAGATGCCCGGTTGAATAATGGTTCCAGAGTAAATATTGTCATGAATCCCATTGCTCTGAATGGTCCGATCGTCACGATCCGGAGATTCCCGGACAAGCCTGTCACCATGCAGAAGCTGATCGGTCTGGAAACCATTTCGCTGGAGGCAGCCCAGTTCCTGGAGACACTGGTGAAGGCGGGCTACAACATTTTTGTCAGTGGAGGAACGGGAAGCGGTAAGACAACATTCCTAAATGTTCTGTCCGGCTATATTTCGGCGGAAGAGCGGGTGATCACCATAGAAGACAGTGCGGAACTACAGCTGCAGGGTCTTCCGAATCTGGTTCGTTTAGAGACTCGTAACGGCAATACCGAAGGATGCAGAGAAATCGGAATCCGGGAACTGATCCGTTCGTCTCTGCGGATGCGGCCGGACCGGATCATTGTAGGAGAGGTCCGGGGACCGGAGGCTATCGATATGCTGCAATGAACACCGGCCATGATGGGAGTATGTCCACCGGGCATGCCAACAGTGCCACGGATATGCTGGCAAGACTGGAAAATATGGTCCTGATGGGAATGGATCTTCCGCTGACGGCTATTCGCAACCAGATCGCCTCGGGAGTGGATGTTATTGTACATCTGGGGCGGATCCGTGATAAGAGTAGACGTGTCCTGGAGATCACGGAGGTAGTAGGTTGTGAGAATGGAGAAATACGCCTGAATCCTTTGTATCAGTTTGAAGAGCTGGGGGAAAACAGTGAAGGAAAAGTGGTCGGCAGGCTGCGGAGAAAAGGAGAATTACTTCATGAAGGAAAGCTTAAGGCAGCAGGATTATCATAAGGTTTTTCAGAAGCGGGGAGATTGCATACGGCTGCTGGCACAGACATCAGGGGTAGTTATATTTTTTGCCTGGTTTTTCTATCGCTCTATCTGGGCGGTTCCGCTATTGTTCCCTCTGGGGATTCTCTATTTTCGCAGGTGCGTCAACAGACAGTGTCGGAAGAACAGACAGGAACTGACCATGCAATTCAAGGAATGCATCTTGTCTGTGGCAAATTCTCTGAGAAGCGGATATGCGTTGGAAAATGCTTTTCTGGAAAGCCGGGAGGATATACGAATGTTGTATGGTGAACATTCCGCCATGTACCGGGAACTGGAACTGATCCGCAGAGGAATGATACTGAATATCACGCTGGAAGAGTTGATCAGTGATCTGGCAGACCGGAGTGGCATTGAGGAAATTGAGCAATTTTCCGCTATTTTGAACATTGCCAAGAGAGGCGGTGGAAATGTCACGCAGATCATACGGACTACAGCAGAGGTGATCAGTAATAAAGTGGAAACCATGCAGGAGATGCTGACCATGTTACAGGGGAGAAGACTGGAACAGAACGTGATGGAGATCATGACCGTTTGGAATTTCTCTCTATATCGCAGCCGCTTATCCGGGATATTTTGGAACGCTCTACCATAATGGAATGGGTATCATAGTGATGACACTCTGCCTTGCAGTCTATGCAGGAGCATATCTGCTGGGTGAGAAGATACTGGATCGGATCGAGGAGGAACTGTAGAAAGAGATGATAGGTAAGAAAGGCATCCTGCGTTTTTTCTATAAGGTGACGATGGTCTGCTATAAAAAGCTACATTTGTGGAGAATTCCGATACCTGGAAGAGATAAGGTGCAAGCGGATCTGAATCGTATGCACCCGGGAGAAAATCCGCAGGAGTGTGTGACAGACTATTATGTGACAAAGCTGACACTTTCTGCAGTCATATTGATCGCAGGGATAATGCTTGCCATTACAATGCATTACAGCAGTCGGGAAAGTCATGTCCTGCAGAATCAATGGGTGTATCGGGGATCTGGGGAAGAGGGCAGTCAGAATACAGCATCACCGGACAGGTGGAGGACGGCGAGAGATATTCTTTCCAGATGGAAGTGATGCCTCGCAAGTATAGCCAAAGTGAATTGGAAAATTTGTACGAGCAGTTTGGGAGAGAACTGCCTCAGTTGATCCTGGAGAAAAATGATTCTCCCGATGAGATCAGAGAGAATCTGGATTTATCGGAAACGTATGAAGGATACCCGTTTCTGGTGAACTGGAAAAGCAATTCTACGGAAGCTGTTGAAGAGAATGGACAGATACATCCCGGGCAGGAGGATGTGCCTGTATTGTTGAGAGCGGAGATACAATACGGGAATTTGTCAGAGAGACAACAGTTAAGGTAACAGTCGTAAAAGGAATGAGACCCCACAGGAAGAGAGAGCAAGTTGTCGGAATTACTGCAGCGGGCGCAGGAGGAAGATCCGGAAAGTGAAAAAATCCAGCTGCCCACAGAAATTGAGGGCAGAAAAATTTCCTGGGAAGAAGATATTCCGGAGACTGGATGGAAGATTCTGGCGGGGGCTCTGTTGTTGGCGGCGGCAGTCTTTTTCTTTCCCAGGACAAAGACCTGCATGATCTGGTGGAGAAGAAAAAGCGGGAGGAACGTAGAAGCTATCCGGAAATCCTGCAAAAGCTGACACTGTATCTGGGAACGATTGACGGTGCGTTTTGCCGGGTTGCAGAAGATTACGAGAAGGAAAGAAAACGAGGGGGACGTTGCCGGGAAGCTTACGAGGAAATGCTGATAGCAACCCGGGAGATACATATGGGAGTGCCGGAAGGGGCAGCATATGAGAGCTTTGGGAAAAGGACAGGAGTCAGGGAATATGTCCGTTTGAGCACATTCCTGACGCAAAATCTGAAAAAGGGCAGTTCTACGCTTTTGCAGCAATTAAAGGAAGAGTCTGTCCAGGCGGAAGAACTGCGGATACAGAATGCCAGAAAACTCAGTGAGGAAGCGGCGACAAAACTGCTCCTGCCTATGGTGATGCTGCTGGTGGTAGTAATGGTAATGATCATGGTGCCTGCATTTTCGAATGCGGGAATATAAGAAAAGGAAGGTATGGTTATGGGAAACAACAAATTAAAATCATTTCGACAGTTTCTGACAGAAGAAGACGGAATGGGTACAGTGGAAGTAATACTAATCATTGTGGTACTGGTAGGGTTGGTCATTATTTTAAAGAGAAGATCACGGAAGTTGTCAATTCCATTTTCACAAAGATTACAAATCAGACCAAAAAGATATAAGGAAAATACGTTATGACATCCGTGAAAAAGGTAACCCCGGGTGGTTATATGACGGTATATCTGGTACTAACGGTGACAGTGATCATGGCCCTGTGTCTTGCTTTGATCGAGGGCTGTCGGTATCGGGGAATCTCACTGGAAACAGAATGCGTCATGGATATCGGAATGGATAGTATCCTGGCTGAATATCATAGAGAACTGCAGAAACAGTACAATCTGTTTTCCATAGACTGCTCTTACGGGACAGAAAGTGCTTCGACAAAGCTGACGGAGAGTCATTTGCTGGAGTATATGAACCGTAATTTTTCTCTGGAGGATGTGTTTCTCGAAAAACTGTTGTACCGGGATTTTTTTGCTGTTCAGGCAGAAGAAGCACAAGCTGTGAAAGCGGCATTTCTGACGGATGGCGAAGGAGAAGTCTTTCGGCGGGTTGCTGTCGATGCCATAGAGGATATGGTGGGAATCGGACTCTTACAGCAACTGACGGACTGGCTGCAGGTCATAGAATCCCGTGGACTGGAGCAACAGGATATTGCGGGACAAAAACAGCAGATCGATGCACAGATTCAGGAATATGACGGGAAGGAGACCACGGAAGGAAAAACCGTTCATATAGAGAATCCTACCGCAGCCCTGGAAGAGAAAAGAAATAAAGGTCTGTTAAAGCTGGTAACAGAGGAAGACAATATCTCCTCCCGCAGGATAGAAACAGAGTCCCTATTGGAGACGCGGATGGAGCGAGGAGAAATAAACCGCGGAAATATGGTGCCGGGAACCGCAGAAAATTATGAAGAATGGGAAGCGTTAAAACAAAAAGTTTTTTTCCATGAGTATCTGTTGCGGTATCTTGGGCGGTATGGCCAGGAGAAACAGGACAGCCCCCTATGGTATCAGACAGAATATGTCATTGTAGGCAAGGATAATGATACTGACAATCTGAAGGGAATAGTGAACCGAATATTCGTTATCAGAGAAGCTGCAAATACCATGTATCTGACCGGTAGTGAGGAAAAACGGGCAATAGCGGAGCTATTGGGAGAGGCACTTGCAGCGGCAATGATGGTTCCGGAGATTGGAGAGTTGCTTGCGGCGACACTGATCCTGGGATGGGCTTTTGCAGAAAGTGTTTATGATGTAAAGGAACTTCTTGCCGGGGAAAAGATTCCCCTGTTAAAAACAGATGCTACCTGGCATTACGGACTTTCTTCCGCATTACAGGAGAATTGTCCGGGACTTGAAGAGGATGCCTCCGGTTCCGATTCACCGGGAATGGGATATGAAGATTATCTGAGAATATTTTTGCTGCTCTGTGAGGAACAGTCTGTTACCTGCCGGGCTATGGACGTGGTGGAAATGGATATTCGAAATACTCCGGGAAACAGAGCATTCCGACTGGATACCTGCATTGTGGAAATTGCAATGAATGTGAAAGTAAAAAGCAAATATGGCTATTCTTTTGAGATCGAGAGACAGAAATCTTATATAAGATCTTTAGAGGCAATAGAAAATAGTGGTAATTAGGAAGACGAGCCGGGAAGGGAGGTGAGCAGCGATGTCCTCTTTATGCAAGTACAGCTTTATAACTATTAACAAGAATGATTCAAGTCCTACTCCGACTTTAAGAAAAACTCTTAACCCATGTAACGATTTACTCCCCGTAAAATTCCTACAGACAGCAAACTTCATAAAGAGGATATCACTGCTTATACTCCCGCGAACACCGGTGAAGGCAAGTATGACGGTGGAAACAGCACTGGTTTTGCCGTTGTTTTGCTTTTTTATGATCCATATGGGAAGCGCTATAGAAATGATGCGTTTGCATGGAAACCTGGAAGTAGCATTGTGGGATGCCGGCAGACAGGTGGGAATCTATGGCGGAATACTGAATGCAGGAGATGCCGGAGAGAAAGAGGATAACGGTGACAGGTTGGGAACAGTGGCTGTTTCCTATACCTATGTTAAAAATCAGATCTGCAATCAGCTGGGAGAAGAATATCTGGAGCAGTCCCCATTAGAACAGGGGGCAGACAGCCTGCAATTTCTGGAGAGCAGCACAAAGAATGATATCTGTGAGATTGTAGTCACCTATGGGATCAGTCCGCTCACGGAGGTTTTGGGATTTCGAAAATTCCGTATGGCGAACCGATACTATGGTCATTTGTGGAACGGCTATGCGATTCCGGGGACTGAGAATGATGAAGAATATGTCTATGTAACGGAAGATTCAGAAGTATATCATAGAAGCAGAGAATGTACACATCTAAGATTGTCGGTTCGACGGGTGGAAGCAGCGGAAATTCCTAAGGGTTATCATCCCTGTGAGAAGTGTATGGTACAGAAAAAAGATGCCGCTGCCCCGGAAGAGAATGGCTACTATATTTGCTCGGAGGGTGAATGTTATCACAGAAGGCGGGACTGCCCCGGGCTTAAGAGAACCGTATATTGCATTGCCAGGAAAGATGTGGACGGGTACAGAGAATGCAGTAGATGCGGCGGAAGAATATAAAACGGGAGAATGGTGAAGATGGAGTTGTGGGAAAATGTGATACTGACCGGCTATCTGCTATGGGGCAGCTGGTATGATATCCGGAAGAGAGCGGTTCCGGTGGGGGTATTGTTCCTGGGCGGAGTACTGGCTGTTATGGTTATTGTCTGGAAAGGCTTTGAATGCAGCAGGCTTGTCGCACTACTTCCCGGAATTCTGCTGTTGCTTTTGTCAAAGGCAACAAAGGAAATCGGTGAGGCGGATGGTATCGTACTGGCGCTGACCGGTTTTATAAGCAGAGATAAAAATATTCTTCTTATCTTAGGCATAAGCCTTCTGTATATCTTTCTTTATGCAATGATCCTGTTTTGCAGAAAGCGGAATCGCAGCCTGCAGATCCCATATCTTCCCTTTTTACTGGCAGCATATATAACGGCATGGATGACAGGATGATTGGAGGGAGCAATCGTATGCAACGAAAGAATTATAAAGCGTATTTTACCGTGGAGGCGGCAGTTCTGTATCCTATAGTGTTGGGAGTGATAGTGTTGATGACGTATTTACTGTTTTTTCAATATGATCGCTGCCTTTTGGAACAGGATATGGGAAGGGCGGCAGTGAGAAGCGGCAGTAGATGGATGCAGAAAAAAGAGGAACTGAATCGACAGCTGCAGGAGAAAGATATGTTTTTTGACACGGAGAAATATATTGCCTGGGAGAGTGAATTGCCGGTCTGGAAACTGGAAAAGAATCAGGTAACCGTGGAACAGACGGGAAGAATGCCTTATCCGTTTTCCGAAATAGCGGAAGTACCCAGGTATTGGAGCGCAAAAGCCGCATTTCAGGTGAAGAGGAACAATCCGGTGGAGATTCTGCGAAACAGTCAGAGGTATCGTGGGAAGACGGAAGAAACAACAGAGAGTGATAACAAGGAAAATACAAGTGGTGTGGTACAGTGAGAAAGGATGGAAGAATAGTTGCTAAATACAGAATATATCAGAAGCTTAAATGCGAATTATGAGAGACTATTATTAGAACGGAAACCGGAGGAAAAGAAATATCAGTATTGTATGATCAGCCGGGGAGGGATCAAAGGATTGCTACCCTGCAGTTTGAGATACATAGACGGAGAGGCCTATCTCTATTATGATATTACTTCCAGACAGAATATTGCACAGCTTTTTGAGAAGAAGCCTATTACAAGACAATGGATCATGGACTTTTTGTGGAGTATGCGCAGAGTGCGGCAGGAAATGTCCCGTTTCCTTTTGGAAGAGAGTAACATCGTGTGGTTTCCGCAACATGTCTATCAGGATCTGGAGAAGAAAGAATTTTATTTTATATATGTCCCGTATTGCACGGAAAATACAGGATTTGATGAGCTGATGGAATACCTGGTGGAACATGTGGATTATCAGGATGAAAGCCTGGTGGAATATGTCTATAAAGCCTACGAGCAATATGAATCGGCAGGAGAGGTCTATTTGCAGGCCAAAATTTTTGAGGATGCAGAGTGCCTGAGAATCCCTGAAAAAATGGATGCCGTAGAGGAGGAAACAACTGTTGTCGTGGGACAAGATCAGGAGAAGGATGCGATAAGGGAAGAAGAGAAGGAAATGCCGGTGGGAGAAGTTACAGTAATAAAGGAAAAGAAAGGCCTGTTTAATCTGTGGGAAAACCGGAAAAAGAAAGAGAAGCAGGAACGGGATAATTATACCCGGAGTCTGCAACTGACCATGACGGGATATGCGGTGGCGGAGGAGAACGCTTATGAGGAAGAAGATATGGGAAGGACTGTGTATATGGAGGAAAGACCGGCCCCCAGAGAAAGTACACACCGCCTGTTGTCGGAAGAAGGGAAGCTGCTTGCAACATTAGAACAACCAATCTACACGATCGGAAAAAAACGGGGAGAAACGGATCTGGTATTGAATGATCAGTCGATCAGTCGTCTGCATGCAAGGATCATAAAGGAAACAGATGGGTATTATCTTGAAGATATGAATTCCACGAACGGTACATTTAAGAACGGATTACAACTGCAGCCTTATGAGAGGCGAAAGTTGGAAGAAGGAGATGAGATTACATTGGGTAAGATCACGGTAATCTACCGGTAGGCAATGTGCAGCCCCCTTTTTGTTGACGGAGTGATATAAACAGTGGTACATTTGAAATACAATACCGGATGGAGAGAACATTGAGAGGAGCAATGAAGGTGAAAAGGCTTCGTAATGTACCCTGGGTAAGCGGAATGCTTGTGGTGATCAATGTAATTGTGTTCCTGATGTGTACTTTTTCGGGAAATGTGTTATATAATAAAGGCGAACTGGATGTAGTCAGTGTATTGGCCGGTAAACAGTACGGCAGGCTTTTGTGGGCAATGTTTTTGCACGCGGGCATAGAGCATATTTTTAATAATATGGTCCTCCTGTTTTTTCTGGGGGCCATGATTGAGAAGGTGACAGGTCATGTCACGTTTCTGGTGCTTTATTTTCTGTCCGGAATCGGAGGGAATTTATGCTCACTGCTGGTAAAGCTTCTGCAGATGGATTATTCGGCATCTGTAGGTGCCAGCGGAGCCATCTTTGGACTGGACGGAGTACTGCTTGCCTGGATTTTGCTGGATCGGCAATCTATGCCGGATGTGACACCCAAACGGGTGATTCTGATGATAGCATTATCTCTGTACAGTGGTTTTACTGCACAAAATATTGACAATGCGGCACATGTGGGCGGACTGGTGACCGGATTCCTGGCGGGACTTTTGTTTTGTGCGCTCAGGAAACACAGAAGACAGAAGAAAACGAAAGAGGTGTGGACTTGAATATCAACATTTACTATGGCGGACGAGGAATCATTGATGATCCTACGATCTATGTGATCAATAAGATGCAGGAAGTGCTGGAAGAGTTGCGGGTGCATGTGGAGAGATACAATCTTTATGATGGAAAGACCAATATTACGACATTGCCACAGACGCTGAAAGAGGCAGACGGAATTATTCTGGCAACGACAGTGGAGTGGTACGGTATCGGTGGCTATATGCAGCAGTTTCTGGATGCCTGCTGGCTGTATGGGGATAAAGAGACGATCGCGGGAATTTATATGTGTCCGGTCGTGATGTCTACCACCTACGGAGAGAGAGAAGGCAAGCTCAGTCTTGCGGCGGCCTGGGAGATTCTGGGAGGATTGCCCTGCAGCGGCATATGCGGATATATAGAGAATACAGTAACGTTGGAGATGAACGGACAGTACGGCCAGATCATTGAGAAAAAGGCTGAGAACATGTACCGTACTATCAACCAGAAGATTGCCAGTTTCCCGGCCAGCAATAAAGTGATGCGTCAGAAAGTAACGATCCCCAAGGCAATCAACCTGACACCGCAGGAGACAGAACAGTTGTCGGAATATGTATCGGATGATACGTTTGTACAGCGACAGAAGGAAGATATTCAGGAATTGACTTCCATGTTCCGGGATATGTTGGATAACAGCGGAACGGATAATGAACAGGAATATCTGGAAGAGTTCCGAAAAGTTTTTGTACCGCAGCCTGGTTTTGAAGCAAGATATGTTATTAATATAGAAGAAAAGAAGAATCCTCTGTGGATCGCTATTGGCAGTGGCGCACTGGAATGCGGATACGGTGAGACGGAGAAGCCGGATGTGGAGATGCAGATGAATCGTGCTGCCATGGAAGATATTGTGAACGGACGAATGACCTTCCAGAGGGCGTTTATGTCAGGCATTATGAAGCGAATGAAGGGAGATTTCCGAATTCTCAGAACACTGGATCAGATGTTTCCCTTTGAAGAAAATAATAGATAGGAGCAAAACGATGAAAAAGGAAGATTGTATTTTCTGTAAAATTGCAAACGGAGAGATCCCTTCCAAGACATTATACGAAGACGGGGATTTCAGAGTAATCTTGGATCTGGGACCGGCTACCAGAGGACATGCGCTGATCCTGCCCAGGGAGCATGCGGATAATCTCTATGAACTGCCGGAGGATACAGCGGCAAAAGTATTTGTTCTTGCAAAAAAGATGGCAACAAAGATGACAGAGAAATTACATTGCGATGGTCTCAATATCGTACAGAATAATGGAGAGGCTGCCGGACAGACCGTTCGCCATTTTCATATGCATTTGATTCCCCGTTATGAGAATGATGGACAGCATATTTTATGGAATCCCGGGGAAAGTACACCGGAAGAACTGGAAGAGATTCGCAAAACCATTACCGAATAACAGGGAGAAACCATGAGAACAGCAGATGTAGCTACTTTAACGCAAAATATCAAAGAAATGTGCATAGAGGCCAATCATTTCTTATCTGAGGACATGAAGACGGCATTTACAAAAGCGGAACAGCAGGAAAAAGCACCTTTGGGGAAGCAGATCCTGCAACAGTTGCAGCAGAATATGGATATTGCAGGCAAGGACATGATTCCCATCTGTCAGGATACCGGAATGGCGGTTGTATTTCTGGAAGTGGGTCAGGATGTGCATCTGACAGGGGGCAATGTGGAAGATGCCGTCAACGAAGGTGTCAGACAGGGATATGTGGACGGTTATCTGCGAAAATCTGTGGTGAAGGATCCCATTTACCGGGAGAATACGAAGGATAATACACCCGCGATCATTCATTATAGTATTGTTCCGGGGGATCGTGTCAGGATAACCGTGGCACCGAAGGGATTTGGCAGTGAGAATATGAGCAGAGTATTTATGCTCAAGCCAGCAGACGGAATAGAAGGCGTGAAGAACGCAATCCTGACGGCGGTCAAGGATGCAGGACCGAATGCGTGCCCTCCTATGGTGGTCGGAGTGGGCATTGGCGGTACTTTTGAAAAATGTGCATTGATGGCGAAGAAAGCATTGACACGTCCGGTGGATGAACATTCGGAGATACCCTATGTGAGGGAACTGGAAGAAGAGCTGCTGGAGAAGATTAATAAAACAGGCATCGGACCGGGAGGACTGGGCGGATCAACCACAGCACTGGCGGTCAATATTAATACATATCCCACACATATAGCGGGATTGCCGGTAGCTGTAAACATCTGTTGCCATGTCAATAGGCATGCAGTTAGAGAGATCTGAAGTAAAGATGTCCGGATATTATAATAATTGGAGTGTAAGCGACATGGATAAATATGTAAAAGTACCTCTCAGCGATGAAGATGCCCGCTCTCTGAAATCAGGAGATTATGTATATCTGACAGGGACCATCTATACAGCCCGGGATGCGGCGCACAAGAGAATGCAGGAAGTTCTGGACAGGGGAGAAACACTTCCTATAGGAATGAAAAATAACGTAATCTACTATATGGGACCGTCTCCGGCGAGAGAAGGCCGTCCTATAGGGTCTGCAGGCCCGACAACAGCCAGCAGAATGGATAAATATGCACCGGGATTATTGGATCTGGGACTGAAGGGGATGATCGGAAAAGGAAAAAGGTCACAGGCAGTCCGGGATGCCATTGTAAGAAACGGAGCGGTATACTTTGCAGCCGTAGGTGGTGCAGGAGCACTTTTGTCCCGCGCAATTACCTCTTCTGAGGTCATTGCATATGATGATCTTGGAACAGAAGCTATCCGTAAACTGACCGTAAAGGACTTTCCTACGATTGTAGTAATTGACGCAGAAGGTAATAACCTGTATGAAACGGCGGTAAAAGAATACAACGAAGAGTAGACTGGGGCGGACTATGTATAGAATCATACTGATGGTGGTAAGACTGTTCTATAAGGTGCCGTATTATCTGATTCGGATATGGTGGCTGGGAACCAGAAAGAATTTTGACCTGGAAAAGAACTATGCATTTATCAAAAAGGTAACAAAAGCGGCAAACCGTGCCGGAAGAGTAACCATAGAGAGCTATGGTGTGGAAAATATTCCGAAAGAAAACGGGTTTATCTTTTTCCCAAATCATCAGGGAATGTTTGATGCACTTGTGTTTCTGGAGTCCTGCCCGGTTCCTTTCTCTGTAGTCTATAAGAAAGAAGTAAGCAATGTAATCCTGTTAAAACAAGTATTTCGGGCATTGCACGCGATTGCCATAGACAGAGAAGACATTAAGCAATCACTTCAGGTGATCAATCAGATGACAGAAGAAGTAAAGCAGGGCAGAAACTTTCTGATCTTCCCGGAAGGAACCAGAAGCCGTATGGGAAATCAACTGCTTCCATTTAAGGGAGGAACATTCAAAAGCGCAGTCAGAGCAAAGTGTCCCATTGTACCCTGTGCTCTGATTGATTCTTACAAACCGTTTGATGAGAAGTCCATAGCTCCGGTAACGGTAAAGCTGATTTATTTACCGCCAATCTGTTATGAAGAGTATAAACAGTTGAAAACACCGGAGATTGCGGACATTGTAAAAGCGAAGATTGAAGAAGCTATTCGGCAATATTCATAAACAATATCTACAATTAGGAAAATAATAAAAAAAGCGATTGACAAAAGCATAGAGCTTATGTATAATAATTTTTGCGTCACGAAATGACGCCAATAACATATTGGTAGAGACGATGTTCAGATCATGGAGAAATACTCAAGAGGCTGAAGAGGCGCCCCTGCTAAGGGTGTAGGTCGGGCAACCGGCGCGAGGGTTCAAATCCCTCTTTCTCCGTTTACTACCAATAGGAAGTAAAAGAAGAATCTTAAGAGATTGAGATTTCTTTTTTTGCGCCATTTCCACCATTATGTAAATGCTTTGAAAAATAAATGTAAAAAGTTGTTGACAAAGCACAGAGTAATGTGGTAGTATGAAACTCCACCGCGAAAATGAAAGTTTTCCGGTTGAGAAAAAGATTTGAAAAAATCGAAAAAAGTTGTTGACAAACGAAAGCGGTTATGATAAGATATCAGAGTTGCCGCTGAGAACAACAGCAACGAACGAACGAGCTCTTGCGAAGCAAGAGGTTATGATCTTTGACAAATAAACAGTAATGCAACCCTGAAAATTCCAAGATTTTCAGAGAAATTCAAGAACAAGCAAGTTGATCGAAAGATTGACAAGCTACCCGAATTAACAGTAAACAATGCCAGATAAAACTGGCAGGACACAAACACCATTTTAACATGAGAGTTTGATCCTGGCTCAGGATGAACGCTGGCGGCGTGCCTAACACATGCAAGTCGAACGGACTTTTCATGAAGCCTAGCGATTGAAGAGTTAGTGGCGGACGGGTGAGTAACGCGTGGGTAACCTGCCTTGTACTGGGGGACAACAGTTGGAAACGACTGCTAATACCGCATAAGCGCACAGCTTCGCATGAAGCAGTGTGAAAAACTCCGGTGGTACAAGATGGACCCGCGTCTGATTAGCTGGTTGGTGAGGTAACGGCCCCCAAGGCGACGATCAGTAGCCGGCCTGAGAGGGTGAACGGCCACATTGGGACTGAGACACGGCCCAAACTCCTACGGGAGGCAGCAGTGGGGAATATTGCACAATGGGGGAAACCCTGATGCAGCAACGCCGCGTGAGTGAAGAAGTATTTCGGTATGTAAAGCTCTATCAGCAGGAAAGAAAATGACGGTACCTGACTAAGAAGCCCCGGCTAACTACGTGCCAGCAGCCGCGGTAATACGTAGGGGGCAAGCGTTATCCGGATTTACTGGGTGTAAAGGGAGCGTAGACGGTGTGGCAAGTCTGAGTGAAAGCCGGGGCTTAACCCGGACTGCTTGGAAACTGTAGGACTAGAGTGCAGGAGAGGTAAGTGGAATTCCTAGTGTAGCGGTGAAATGCGTAGATATTAGGAGGAACACCAGTGGCGAAGGCGGCTTACTGGACTGTAACTGACGTTGAGGCTCGAAAGCGTGGGGAGCAAACAGGATTAGATACCCTGGTAGTCCACGCCGTAAACGATGATTACTAGGTGTTGGTGGGTACGACCCATCGGTGCCGCAGCAAACGCAATAAGTAATCCACCTGGGAGTACGTTCGCAAGAATGAAACTCAAAGGAATTGACGGGGACCCGCACAAGCGGTGGAGCATGTGGTTTAATTCGAAGCAACGCGAAGAACCTTACCTGGTCTTGACATCCCTATGAATAACGGGCAATGCCGTTAGTACTTCGGTACATAGGAGACAGGTGGTGCATGGTTGTCGTCAGCTCGTGTCGTGAGATGTTGGGTTAAGTCCCGCAACGAGCGCAACCCTTATCTTTAGTAGCCAGCAGTAAGATGGGCACTCTAGAGAGACTGCCGGGGATAACCCGGAGGAAGGTGGGGATGACGTCAAATCATCATGCCCCTTATGACCAGGGCTACACGTGCTACAATGGCGTAAACAAAGAGAAGCGAAGTCGTGAGGCAGAGCGAATCTCAAAAATAACGTCTCAGTTCGGATTGTAGTCTGCAACTCGACTACATGAAGCTGGAATCGCTAGTAATCGCAGATCAGAATGCTGCGGTGAATACGTTCCCGGGTCTTGTACACACCGCCCGTCACACCATGGGAGTCGGAAATGCCCGAAGTCGGTGACCTAACCGAAAGGAAGGAGCCGCCGAAGGCAGGTCTGATAACTGGGGTGAAGTCGTAACAAGGTAGCCGTATCGGAAGGTGCGGCTGGATCACCTCCTTTCTAAGGAAATGGAAGAAGTAGGGGTTGCATTACTGTTGATTTGCCAAAGAGGTAAATCAAGAAAAAGGATAATGAACTGGTGGTTATGCGCAAAGCGCATCGCCGGTGAAGAAATCCGAAATAAGAACACTTCTGGTGGCGATGCGCTTGGGGGACACACCCGTTCTCATCCCGAACACGATGGTTAAGACCTAAGCGGCCGATGGTACTATACTGGAGACGGTATGGGAGAGCAGGTGGCTGCCAGATTCCCATGGGGGTATAGCTCAGTTGGGAGAGCACCTGCCTTGCAAGCAGGGGGTCAAGGGTTCGAATCCCTTTATCTCCACTCAACAAGTTTTACTTGTTGAAATTTGTTCCTTGAAAACCGAATATTGAAATTAAAATCTATTATATCAAGTTTGCAAAACGATATAACAAGACATCCGAGGGATCTTGCAGAGATGTAAGATCAAACAAGCAAAACGAAACAAAACCTAAAGTAGCGCCACGCTAGGCGTGAAAAGCTTTGAATAAGCAATTAGGTCAAGCTAAAAAGAGCGCAGGGTGGATGCCTTGGCACTAAGAGCCGATGAAAGACGTGATAAGCTGCGATAAGCTACGGGGAGGAGCACATATCCATTGATCCGTAGATTTCTGAATGGGGAAACCCGGCTGAGCATACCTCAGTCACCGTACACTGAATCCATAGGTGTACGGAGGGAACCCGGTGAACTGAAACATCTAAGTAGCCGGAGGAAGAGAAAGAAAACTCGATTTTCAAAGTAGCGGCGAGCGAAATGGAAAGAGCCCAAACCGGAGTGCGTGCACTCCGGGGTTCGGACTGCATTTATGACTTCTGACTGTAGCGGAACGGTTCTGGAAAGACCGGCCAGAGAGGGTGAGAGCCCCGTAGGCGAAACGGAAAGAAGCAGAGCAGGATCCAGAGTACCACGAGACACGAGAAACCTTGTGGGAATGAGCGGGGACCACCCCGTAAGGCTAAATACTCCTTAGTGACCGATAGAGCAGAGTACTGTGAAGGAAAGGTGAAAAGGACCCCGGGAGGGGAGTGAAAGAGAACCTGAAACCCTGTGTTTACAAACTGTGGAAGTACCATACGAGTACAACCGCGTACTTTTTGTAGAACGGTCCGGCGAGTTACGTTTACTGGCGAGGTTAAGCACTTAAGGTGCGGAGCCGAAGGGATACCAAGTCTTAACAGGGCGTATAGCTTCTTACGAAGCATTAGTCAGTGTACGTAGACCCGAAACCGGGTGATCTACCCATGTCCAGGCTGAAGTTGCCGTAAAAGGCAATGGAGGGCCGAACGCACATCCGTTGAAAAGGGTGGCGATGAGGTGTGGGTAGGGGAGAAATTCCAATCGAACCCGGAGATAGCTGGTTCTCCTCGAAATAGCTTTAGGGCTAGCCTCGTGTTAACCTTGTGGAGGTAGAGCACTGAATATCCTAGGGGGCGTCAAAGTCTACCGAAGATTATCAAACTCCGAATGCCATAGAGGTGATGCACGGGAGTCAGACTGCACGAGATAAGTTGGGTGGTCAAAAGGGAAAGAGCCCAGACCTACAGCTAAGGTCCCAAAGTGCGTGTTAAGTGGAAAAGGATGTGGGATTTCGAAGACAACTAGGATGTTGGCTCAGAAGCAGCCATACATTCAAAGAGTGCGTAATAGCTCACTAGTCGAGAGGTCCTGCGCCGAAAATGTCCGGGGCTGAAACACGACACCGAAGCTTAGGACTCCTTTTAAGGAGTGGTAGAGGAGCATTGTTAGCGCAGCGAAGCTGTACCGATAAGGAGCAGTGGAGTGCTAAGAAGAGAGAATGCCGGAATGAGTAGCGAGAGGAAGGTGAGAATCCTTCCGGCCGAATATCCAAGGTTTCCAGAGTAAAGCTGATCTGCTCTGGGTAAGTCGGGGCCTAAGGCGAGGTCGAAAGACGTAGTCGATGGATAACAGGTGGAGATTCCTGTACTATGTGTACCCAGAACTGTGGGGACGCATGTGGAGAGCATGAGCCGGGAAAGAGAAGACCGGTACAAGCGGGGTAGGAGTAAGGACAGCAAATCTTCCTTACAATCCGAAGACGTGATGTGGACCGAACCAAAGTAGGGAAGCGTGTGAGCCATGTGCCAAGAAAAGCCGCTATAGTGATACACATACCCGTACCGTAAACCGACACAGGTGGATGAGGAGAGAATCCTAAGGCCGACGGAAGAAGCATTGTTAAGGAACTCGGCAAAATGACCCCGTAACTTCGGGAGAAGGGGTGCCCTGTGAAAGCAGGGCCGCAGAGAATAGGCTCAAGCAACTGTTTAGCAAACAACACAGGTCTATGCGAAACCGAAAGGTGAGGTATATGGGCTGACGCCTGCCCGGTGCTGGAAGGTTAAGAGGAGAAGTCAGGCAACGAAGCTTCGAATTTAAGCCCCAGTAAACGGCGGCCGTAACTATAACGGTCCTAAGGTAGCGAAATTCCTTGTCGGGTAAGTTCCGACCCGCACGAAAGGCGTAATGATTTGAGCACTGTCTCGACAATGCATCCGGTGAAATTGAAGTACCAGTGAAGATGCTGGTTACCTGCGCCAGGACGGAAAGACCCCATGGAGCTTTACTCCAGCTTGATACTGGGATTCGATACTGTATGTACAGGATAGGTGGGAGACGTTGAGCATAGAACGCCAGTTTTATGTGAGTCGCTGTTGGGATACCACCCTTGCGGTATTGGATTTCTAACCTGCGCCCGTGACCCGGGCGGGGGACAATGTCTGGCGGGGAGTTTGACTGGGGCGGTCGCCTCCGAAAGGGTATCGGAGGCGCTCAAAGGTTCCCTCAGAATGGTTGGAAACCATTCGAAGAGTGCAAAGGCAGAAGGGAGCTTGACTGTGACACCGACGGGTGGAACAGGTACGAAAGTAGGACTTAGTGATCCGGTGGTATAAAGTGGGATTGCCATCGCTCAACGGATAAAAGCTACCCTGGGGATAACAGGCTTATCACTCCCAAGAGTTCACATCGACGGAGTGGTTTGGCACCTCGATGTCGGCTCATCGCATCCTGGGGCTGTAGCAGGTCCCAAGGGTTGGGCTGTTCGCCCATTAAAGCGGTACGCGAGCTGGGTTCAGAACGTCGTGAGACAGTTCGGTCCCTATCCGGCGCAGGCGGAGGATATTTGAGAGGAGCTGTCCTTAGTACGAGAGGACCGGGATGGACGGACCACTGGTGTATCTGTTGGCTATCGGAGCCATGGCAGAGTAGCCAAGTCCGGCAGGGATAAACGCTGAAGGCATCTAAGCGTGAAGCCCCCCTCAAGATGAGATATCCCTCAGAAATGAGTAAGACCCCTTGAAGACTACGAGGTAGATAGGAATGAGGTGTAAGCACAGCAATGTGTTCAGCTGACATTTACTAATCGGTCGAGGGCTTGACCAAAGGTTTTGGATAGGAAAAGGATGTAAGTTAAGGTATAAGAGATAGAGTTTCAGTGTTCGGTTTTGAAGGTACAAATTGTTATCTTCAGGAATGGCCCAGTGGCTCAGTTGGTTAGAGCGTCGCCCTGTCACGGCGAAGGTCGTCGGTTCGAGTCCGATCTGGGTCGTTAAAGGATTTTTAATCCTTGTGGGGTCTTAGCTCAGCTGGGAGAGCATCTGCCTTACAAGCAGAGGGTCATAGGTTCGAGCCCTATAGGCCCCATTTCTAGTGAAAACGGTTTTAAATGTTACGCCGATGTGACTCAATTCATGACGATTGAGGAGTGAAACGAGTCAAGCGTAGGCAGAGCTGCTGATTACAAATCAGCTGTTATGAATACGCCGATGTGGCTCAATTGGCAGAGCAGCTGATTTGTAATCAGCAGGTTATCGGTTCGAGTCCGATCATCGGCTTTATGGAATACAATTCCATATGGATGGATTCCCGAGTGGCCAAAGGGGACAGACTGTAAATCTGCTGCAATTTGCTTCGGTGGTTCGAATCCACCTCCATCCATTTTCTTTTTCAGGAATATTTTTGAAAAGGAAAACATATCATATACAACATAATATCGCGGGGTGGAGCAGTCTGGAAGCTCGTCGGGCTCATAACCCGAAGGTCATAGGTTCAAATCCTGTCCCCGCTACTAAAATGCCCAGATAGCTCAGTTGGTAGAGCAGAGGACTGAAAATCCTCGTGTCACTGGTTCGATTCCGGTTCTGGGCATTTGTAATATCTAAAAATAATATATGGGATACTAGCTCAGTCGGTAGAGCACTTGACTTTTAATCAAGTTGTCGGGGGTTCGAATCCCCCGTGTCTCATTGCAGAGAGATCAATATACGGTTTGTATATTGATCTCTTTTAGTTTTCCCAGGCACAAGAGAACCTATATCAGACCATTGCCTGCACAAGAATGATATGCTAAAATAATTCGTCGGAAATAAAGAAATCAACGAAAGAGATTTAAAATCGAAATGGAAAGTAAAGTAAAAGAATTGCGTTACGCAATCGTACAGTCCATACCAGTCATGCTGGGATATCTTTTCCTGGGATTTGCCTTTGGACTGATGCTGAATGATGCAGGATACGGCTTCTGGTGGGCCTTTTTTATCAGCTTGTTTGTGTATGCGGGAAGCATGCAGTTTGTGTTGGTCACCTTGCTGACGGCGGGAGCAAGTCTGTGGTATACACTGATCATGACGTTGTTTGTCAATGGCAGACACATATTTTACGGACTTTCTTTTGTAGAAAATTTCAAAAAAATGGGTATAACATATCCTTATATGATCTTTTCCCTTACGGATGAGACGTTTTCTCTGTTATGTGATCTGAAAGTTCCTGAGGGAATGCGTGAGGAACGGGTCAGCTTCTACATTTCTCTGTTGGATCATTGCTATTGGATTCTGGGAAGCTGTGTAGGTGCACTGGCCGGAAGGGTCCTGCCAATCGACACTACGGGAATTGACTTTTCCATGACGGCATTATTCACAGTTATAGTAGTCAACCAGTGGATGGATACGAAAGAACATAAACCGGCAGTCATCGGAGGCGTTGTCGGAGTTCTGTGTTTACTGGTACTGGGCGCAGACACCTTTTTATTACCTGCATTGACCATTACCGCAATCATATTATTAGGAGTTAAGAAAAAATGTTACATTCCGTCGCAATCATAGCAGTTGCAGCTATTGTAACTTTGATCATACGGGCAGTTCCTTTCGTGGCATTTGATGGAAAGAGAGAGGTTCCGGAAACAGTCACATATCTTGGAAAAGTACTTCCGCCGGCCATTATGGTGATTCTTGTTATTTACTGTGTAAAAGGAATTAATCTGTTTACCGGCAGTCATGGAATTCCGGAATTGTTGTCTATTGCCGTGGTGGCATTGCTTCATATCTGGAAGAAAAATACGTTGCTGAGTATAGCTGTAGGGACCATACTTTATATGATATTAGTGCAAGTAGTATTCTAAAACGGTGTGAAAAGGCTTTTTTTCAGCCTTTTCACACTGTTTTTTTACGAAATTAAATGCTATAATGAGCGCAACAGAAATAAGATGAGGGAGAAACAGAAGATAAAATGGAAAACGATAACAAAGAATTAAAAGAAGAAACAACAAAGAAAGAGGCTGATAAGAAAGAAACGGAGAGCAAAGAGGAAATAAAACAGCCTGTGGAAGAGACAGCGGTACAGAAGAAAAAGAGCAAAAAATGGATTGGTATTGTAGCAGCTGTAGTTGCAGTAATTCTATTGGCATATGGTGGTGTGGCAATTTACTACCAGTCTCATTTTCTGAATCATACTTATATCAATAACAGTGATTGCAGTAATATGACGGCGACAGAGGTAGCGGCGATCATGGATCAGCAGTCACAGCAGTATAGTTTACAGATTCTGGGTAGAGATGAGAACGGTGTGCAGGAAGAGATCGGTACGATCACAGCATCTGAGATCGGAATGTACTGGGTGGATACTTTGAATGCGGCACAGGAGCTTTTGAACAGACAGAATGAATTCCTGTGGATTGAGATGCTGTGGAGTACGCAGAATCATGATGTAGTTCAGGGGGTGTCCTATGATGCAGACAAATTGCAGGAACAACTGGCACAGATGCCTGCACTGCAGAACAAAAATATGATTGCACCGGAAGATGCTTATATCAGTGAATATTCCGAGAAGAACAAGAATTATGAAATCATTCCGGAGACCATGGGAATAGAGTTGAACAACAACCTGGTAGAAGAAGTAGTATCCACAGCAATCATGCAGGGAGATACCACGGTAGATCTGGAGGAGCAGGGCTGTTATGAAACTGCCAAAATAACGGCAGAGGATGCAGCGCTGGTAAAAGCCTGTGATACCATGAATAAATGGGTCAGCGCACAGATCACCTATGACTGGAACGGCAATAAGGTTGTCGTAGACGGAGATACGATCCATGAGTGGATCCAGACGGATAACAAGGATCCCCAACTGGACGAGGAAGCAATCGAGGAATTCGTAGCAGAACAGGCCAAAGAATATGACACCTATGGCAAAAAGAGAAAGTTTACCACAGTTCAGGGAATCGAGCTTACCTTGCCCAGCGGAGCTTACGGCTGGAAGACCGACCGCGAGGAAGAGGTCAAAGAACTGACAGCTTCTATTGAAAAGGGAGAAAACATCGACAAGGAACCGGTATACAGCAGCAAGGGAGCACAGAAGGGAAGTGACGATATCGGTAATTCCTACGTGGAAATTGATCTGACGAATCAGCATCTTTATCTGTTCCAGAATGGAAGCATTGTATTGGAGACAGATTTTGTATCCGGTAATATGAGCAAAGCGGGCTGCATGACCCCTCCCGGAGTGTTCGGACTGACCTATAAGACAAAAAATGCCGTATTACGCGGTGCGGATTATGAGACGCCGGTAAACTACTGGATGCCTTTTAACGGAAATGTCGGAATGCATGATGCTACCTGGAGAGGAAGCTTCGGTGGAACCATCTATCTGACATCAGGCTCTCACGGTTGTGTCAATCTGCCACTGAATATGGCGGCAGCTATTTATGAATATGTATCTACCGGTTTCCCGGTAGTATGCTATTACTATTAATGCGAATCAGTGTGGCTATAGATGAGGGGTTATTGAGAAGGAAGGCAGTTTTATGAAACAGCATTCAGCAAAAAAAGTGCAGAAGTGGAAAGAGAGATTTGAAAGAGAACGACAGTTAAGGCAGGAGATCCGGGCGGTAGCACCGGATATTCTGCGTTCTAAGAACTTTCGCTCCACACGGTCACATGTACAGCACGGTAACATGACAGTCAGTGATCACAGTATGAATGTGGCAAAATATAGTCTTGCCATCAGCGAGAAGCTGCATATTCCCTGTGAAAAAAAGGATTTGATCCGTGGGGCATTATTGCATGATTACTTTCTGTACGACTGGCACACGCCGGATCATATCAGCCCCCATAAGCTGCATGGCTTTTATCATCCGGGAAGAGCGCTTCACAATGCACAGAAGGAATACCATCTCACTCCCAGGGAAAAAGATATTATAAAAAAACATATGTGGCCGCTAACAATCTCCGCAGTTCCCATGTGTCGTGAAGCCTGGATTGTCACCATGGCAGACAAATGGTGTTCGCTTATGGAGACATTTCATGTACATAAGGGACATGGAGCCCTGATCGAGAAGCTTCGGAAGATTGAAGAGGAGCAGGGAAAATAAAAGGGTGGAAACCCAAAACAGGAGAATGACGGAATTGGGTGAATTATACCAGAGATTAAAAGACTACAGTAAGACAGATTATTATCCTTATCATATGCCGGGACATAAGAGACTGCTTTGTGGAGAATTCCCCCGGGAGATCATGGATATCGACATCACGGAGATTGATGGATTTGATAATCTACATGCTCCAGAGGAAATCCTAAGACGATTACAGGACGAGGCAGCCGGACTGTACGGCGCAGACGAGAGCTTTTACCTTATCAACGGAAGTACCTGCGGGGTTCTGGCGGCAATCAGTGCGGCGGTTCCGAGGGGCGGGCGGATCCTTATGACCAGAGGAGCCCATAAATCTGCGTATCATGCGGCATATCTGAGAAATTTAACAGTTTCTTATCTGTATCCGGAAATGATGGAGGAGTATGATATTTATGATGCGGTAACTCCGGAACAGATCGCAGAGGCATTCAGCCGGGAGCCTGTTCCGGATGCGGTATTTCTGGTGTCACCCACTTATGAAGGCAGGATCGCAGATATAGAGACGATCGCAAAGCTGGTACATAGTAAAGGAATTCCTCTGATCGTGGATGAAGCCCATGGTGCTCATCTGGGACTGGCGGAAGGATTTGCGAAGAACAGCTGCCAGTGTGGCGCGGATCTGGTGATCCACAGTGTTCATAAGACTTTGCCGGCACTGACACAGAGCGCGTTGCTTCATGTCAACGGAAGACTGGTCGACAGAGAACGTTTGCGCAGGTTTTTGCATATTTATCAGTCCAGTAGTCCATCCTATGTACTAATGGCAGGAATTGACAATGCACTACAGCTGGTAAAGGAGCAGGGAGATTATCTGTTTGCCCGGTTGCAGGTGAATTATCTGAGAATGCTGACAGAACTGTCAGAATGCAGGAACCTTCATTTCTTGCCGCTGGATGCCAGACAGGATATCGGAAAACTGGTGATATTATCTTCAAAGGCAGGTTTGTCAGGACAGCAGATTTATGATATTCTATTAGAGGAGTACCACTTGCAGTTGGAAATGGCAGCTGCAGATCATTGTCTTGCGATGTTCACCATAGGAGACAGTGACGAGGCATACACAAGAATGACGGATGCATTGCTTGCCATCGATCGTGACATATCTGCGGGAAAGTGGCAGACGCAGCCACAGACGGAAGGCGGAGATTCCAGAGAGACATCTCTCTATCACATGCAGCCGGAAGTCAGTTTGTCTCTTGCGGATGCATGGGATGCCGAAAAAGAGGAGATTCCTCTGGCACAGGCTGCAGGCAGGATTGCAGGAGATTTTGTGAATCTGTATCCTCCCGGAATTCCGGTGCTGGTACCGGGAGAACAGATCGAAGAGATCCATTGCCGAAAGCTTGCGGAGTATTTCAGAAAGGGTCTGAAGGTACAGGGAGTCACCGAAAAAGACGAATATTGCATTACCGTAGTCAAAAATCAAAAAAAATAGCAGCAGAAAGGATTTAGCCTGTATGAGAAAAACCAAAATTATTTGCACCATCGGTCCGGCCAGTGAGAGTGAGGAGAAATTAAGAGAATTGATGCTTGCAGGCATGAACGTGGCACGTTTTAACTTTTCCCATGGAAGCCATAAGGAACAGCTGGTTAAATACAACAGAGTACTGAAAGTACGAAAAGAACTGGGATTGCCGGTAGCAACTCTGTTGGATACCAAAGGACCGGAGATTCGTCTGCGTGATTTTGAGGGCGGTAAGGTAGAGCTGGTATCCGGTCAGCAGTTTGTCCTGACAACGGAAGAAATCATGGGAACAGCGGAAAGAGCCACTATTTCCTACAAAAATCTGAAAAATGACATCAATGTCGGGAAAACGATCCTGATCGATGACGGTCTGATCGAAATGACGGTAGAAGAGATCAAAGGAGAAGACATTGTATGTAAGGTCATAAACGGCGGTTTTGTATCGAATCATAAGGGTGTCAATGTACCGGGAGCGATTCTGTCCATGCCTTATATCAGTGAGGTGGATCTGGCAGATATTGTGTTTGGTGTAGAGCACGGATTTGACTTTATCGCAGCTTCCTTTGTCAGAACCAGGGAAGATATTCAGGAAGTGCGCAAGATCGTAGAGGACAGAGGCAGCAAGATCAAGATCATCGCCAAGATCGAGAACATGCAGGGAATCCAGAATCTGGAAGAGATCATTACTGCAGCAGACGGTATCATGGTAGCACGTGGTGACATGGGTGTCGAAATTCCTCTGGAAGAAGTACCTATTCTGCAGAAGAAGATGATCAAGATGGCAGTGGCACAGGGCAAGCATGTAATCACTGCGACCCAGATGCTGGAGTCCATGATCAAGAATCCACGTCCGACCAGAGCGGAGGCAACAGATATTGCCAATGCGATCTATGACGGAACCACAGCCATCATGCTTTCCGGCGAGAGCGCAGCCGGTCTGTATCCGGTAGAGGCTGTTAAGACCATGTCCCGCATTGCGGAGAGAGCAGAGCAGGATATCGATTATCGCGGAAGAATGCAGAGAGTCAAGGAAGACAGACAGGAAACTCCGGATATTACCACGGCAATCTCCTATGCAACCTGCAGTGTGGCTTCCGATCTGAATGCAGCAGCCATCATCACCGTAACCATGTCCGGATTTACCGCGAATATGATCGCACGTTATAAGCCCGGATGCCAGATCATCGGCTGTACATTGGATGAGAAGGTATACCGCCAGTTAAATCTGCTGTGGGGTGTAAAACCTGTCATGATCCAGAAGGAGCGGACCACGGATGCTCTGTTCGAGGAAGCGGTATTCAAGGCAAAGCAGGCAGGTCTGGTGAAAACCGGGGATACGGTTGTCATCACCGCAGGCGTACCTCTGGGCGTGGTAGGTAAGACCGATATGATCCACGTGGTGGAAGTAGAATAAAAACGTACTGTACGGCGGTCAAACAGCCGAAACAGGAGCGGGAAAACGAGAACGCAGATATGGGAAAAATTGTATATCTCATGGGGAAAAGTTCCTCCGGAAAAGACACCATATTTAAAGAACTGATGAAAGAGGGCACGATGGATCTTCGGACCATCGTGCCTTATACGACAAGACCGATCCGGGCCGGGGAAGAGAACGGTGTGGAATATTTTTTCACAGATGAGACCGGTTTTCAGACCCTGAGGGAACAGGGAAAGGTCATAGAGGACAGAGCTTATAATACGGTCTATGGCATCTGGCGGTATTTTACAGTGGATGACGGACAGATAGATTTGACCACGAAGAATTATCTCATGATCGGAACACTGGAAGCCTATGAGAAAATGATTGCTTATTTCGGAACAGAAGCTATTTTGCCGGTCTATATTGAGCTGGATGACGGTGTACGCCTGCAGCGGGCACTGGACAGGGAACTGCGACAGGAGAAGCCGAAGTACGAAGAGATGTGTCGCAGATTTCTGGCGGACAGCGCAGATTTCTCCGAAGAAAAGCTGGCGGCAGCAGGGATCCGGGACAGATTCGAGAATACAGATCTGACAAAATGTCTGAAAGATATTACAAAGTACTTAAAAGAAGCCGGAATATAGCCGAAATACTGATAACAGAGAAGAAAAATGCCGGAATATAGCCGGTAAACAGAGGAAAAGAGGTGGGCGTATGGAAATGAGAGTAAATCAGATACAGCAGCCGGCTTCCGTGGAGCAGGTACAGAACACAGCGCCCACGGATGGCAGCTTCAAGTTCATGCTGGCGAGCCATGTGGAAGAAGCAGAACTGCAGGAGAGACTGACGAACCTGATGGCGGAGATCACCACAGAGGGCGAAAAGCTGGCCAAGAAACGGGATGTGAAGGATATGCGGCATTATCGTGGACTGGTCAAGGAATTTCTCAATGAAGTGGTGACCAGATCCCATTCTTTTTCCAGAGAGAACTTCCTGGATCGGAGAGGACGGCACCGTGTGTACGGCATTATCCGGCTGGTGGATGAGAATCTGGATCAGCTGGCACAGGAACTGATGAAGGATGAAAAAGACAATCTGGCGATCCTGAACAAGATCGGGGAGATCCGGGGACTGTTATTGGATATCTTTACCTGATGAAAAATACAGGAAACGCTTGCGTGATTCGCAAGAAGGCAGTACGATAAAAGCAGGACCAAAAAGACAATAAGATACAGACAGGGGGAATACCAATGGCAACATTTCATGACATCATAGGTCAGGAACAGATTAAAGAGCATTTACAGAACGCCATTTCGGCGAAGAAGATTTCCCATGCTTATATCATCAACGGTGAAAAATCCTCCGGCAAAGAATTTATTGCCAGAGTATTTGCCATGACCCTGCAGTGTGAAAAGGGCGGAACCGAGCCTTGTCAGGAATGTCATTCCTGTAAGCAGGCGTTGTCGGACAATCAGCCGGATATTATCTATGTCAGCCATGAGAAGCCGAATACCATCAGCGTAGATGATATTCGTGCGCAGATTAACAACGATATTGCCATCAAGCCTTACAGCAGCCCGTATAAGATCTATATTATGAACGAGGCGGAGAAGATGACTCCCCAGGCGCAGAATGCAATCCTGAAAACGCTGGAGGAGCCGCCTGAGTATGCAGTGATCATGCTGTTGACTTCTAACGTGAATTCTCTGCTGCCGACGATCCTCAGCCGTTGCGTGGTACTGAACATGAAGCCGGTAGCCGATGAACTGGTGCGTAATTATCTCATGCATCAGCTGCAGGTGCCGGATTATAAAGCGGAGGTCTGTGTGGCATTTGCCAGAGGTAATATCGGCAAGGCGAAATCCCTGGCGTCCAGTGAGGACTTCGATAATATTAAGAATGAAGCGTTGTCGCTATTGAAATATATTCAGGATATGGATCTGAGTGAGATCACCGCAGCGATCAAAAAGATTACGGAATATAAGCTGCAGATCAATGATTATCTGGATCTGATCGCCATCTGGTACCGGGATGTGCTCCTGTTCAAGGCAACCAGTGATGTGAACCATCTCGTTTTCCGTGAAGAGATCAGTGCCATCCGCCGTGTGGCCCAGCGCAGCAGCTATGAAGGAATCGAGGAAGTCATCGAAGCCCTGGATAAGGCAAAGAGGCGCTTGGATGCTAACGTAAATTTTGACCTGACTATGGAACTTTTGATGCTGGAGATCAAGGAGAACGGATAAGACAGAAAACTGAATGAGTAGAAAGTGAAATCCACACTTCACTTTCTATTTTTTTTATATAAAAATGAACCGGTTGGAAGCTCAGGACAATATATAGTAAAAGCATTAACGTACTGCAGACGAAAATACCGGAAAGGAAATTTATATGACAATACAGGAATTAGAGCAGTTCATTGCAACATATGGCACTGATATCTACAGTTTTTGCGTCTACCTGACAGGAAACAGACCGGAGGCGGAAGAATTGTATCAGGACACCTTCCTGAAAACCCTGGAACTGTTGGACAAGATACAAAAAGACGGAAATCCGAAAAGTTATTTACTATCTGTTGCAATTCGGATTTGGAAAAATCGGAACCGGAAAATAAACCGTAGAAACAGCATTGCACCGATGGAAAGTGAGGAACCCATGGAGCCAGCAGCCGGGGGGAACGGGGAACGATCCGAAGTGGAAGATCATCTGTTAAAAAAAGAAGAAATCAGGTATGTACAGACAACGTTGCGGAAATTGCCGGAGAAATATCGGATTCCCTTGTGCCTGTACTACAGGGAAGAACTGACGATAGAGGATATCGCAGGGTGCCTTCGGATTCCACAGGGAACAGTAAAGAGCAGGTTACATAAGGCCAGAGAAAAGATGAAAGAAGAATTGGAGGCGGCAGGTTATGACAGATGAAAGAATGGAAATGTTATTAAAAGAAAGTTTTGTAAATATCAGACCCGGGGCAGAACTGCAGGAAAAATTACTGCAAAGACTGTATGCACAGGAGCAGGTACTTACCGGCAGACAGCAGGGGAACCGGTACAATCTGCGCAGGCGGGTCCTGACAACAGCGTGTGTGCTGGCAGCGTTACTGGTCACCGGCTGTGCGGCCATGGAAATCGTAAAACATTATCGTGCGACGGAAATCACAACCGAATATGCGAATTATGAGGATTTACAACAGGCTGCACAGGATCTGGGAAAAACTTTCAGAACAGTGGAAACCTTTTCCAATGGATTTGACTTTCAGAGTGCTGCCCTGGTGAATACGGAGGCATTGGATGAGAAGGGAGAGAAGCTTTTCGGAGATCAGCTGTTGGAACTTTTTTATCAGAAAGGAACCGATATCGTCACCATTGGAGTGGAAACAGCAGAAGTGGGGGAGAAGATTGCCCACAAAAGTTTTGAAGAGTTGATGAAGGATGTCATGGCAGACGAACAAAATTCGGTGACAGAGCTGAAAACGGTGGACGGTATTCGAGTGTATTATGAAGGCTATGCGAGAAAATATGTTCCGGACGGCTACCAGTTGCCCCCGTATGACCAAACCAGCATTGCGGCCGGAAAATATGAAATTGTCTACGGCGCAGAAAGCCAGTATATGAAATGTATCAGTCGGGTCATGCTGGAGATGGACGGCCTTGTCTATTGCATTAACTACCACGGTGTCTATCCGAACTGGGATAAGTACGGGGCGGAAGGACTTGGGCAGATGGCAGCGGAGATCATCAGAGCCGGAGAGTAAAATTAAAATGAAAATATGAGGTGTCGGAGCAGGCTTCACCGATGGAATTTCTACGGTGGTGGAGGGCAGAAAGGAGAAGCAGATATGAAAGCACTTGTGATACCGGATGTTCATTTAAAACCGTATATGTTCAAGGAAGCGGCTGAATGGATGAGAAAAGGTGTGGCGGATCGGGCAGTATGCCTGATGGACATCCCGGATGACTGGAACAGGGAATATGACATTGAATTGTATGCGCAGACTTTTGACGCAGCGATCTCTTTTGCAAAGGAATTCCCCGACACTCTGTGGTGTTACGGGAATCATGATCTATGCTATCTGTGGAATGAGCGGGAATCGGGATACAGTCGGGCGGCAGCCTATACGGTCAGAAATAAACTGGAGGAACTTAAGGAGGCATTGCCGGCCGGGAATCAGATTCGGTACATACAGAGGATCGATGATGTATTGTTCTGCCATGGCGGCATCTTACAGGCATTTGTAGAGGAAAATGTGAAAAATACAGACTCTGTGGACCAAACCATCGCAGAGATAAATACCATGGGACCGGAGCAGCTATGGTGCAGTGCCAGCCCCATCTGGTACCGCCCGCAGTATCATCAGGAGACAATGTATGAAGAAGACAGCCTTTTACAGGTTGTTGGACATACACCGGTGGAGAAAATATACAGAAGCACCAATGTGATCTCCTGCGATGTATTTTCCACCTATCGTGACGGACACCCCATCGGAACACAGAAATATCCAGTGATCGACACCGTGGAAAAAATTTTATGGAAAGAAGTATAAGCAGGCCAGATGATGAAAAGACCTTGACATTTCCGCTATTCCGGTATTATCATATCAAAGTAAAGGCAATGAACGTGCACAGTAAGATTCTTTTTTCCTGACAGAGAGGGAAGTTCACCGGCTGAAAAGCTTCCTGAGGTTCAAGCAGAATCGAAATTCCCACGCGAGCCGCATACCGGAAGAATGGAAGATTTGGTAGGGTATGACGTTTCCTCACTCGTTACGTGAGTTAAGAGTCTTATCGTGAATGTAAAGATAGCTTCAAGAAGTTTTCATTTTTCACATAAGGAATTTGGGTGGTACCGCGGATATAAAATTCGTCCCAATGGGGTGAATTTGTATGCGCGGTTTTTTGTAACTATTCAGAGCCAATGGCGAAGCAGCCTCAATGAGCAGAGAACAGGTAAGCCTGTTCTCCAAGTAAGCATCGCAGATGCGATTTTGCGAATGAGGCTCTGAATAGTTACAATATGAAAATGCAATACACACCCAGGCACAAGTAAAAACACGTGTGCAACAAGGCACAGTGTGCAGAATAGCACACAGAAATGAGGAGTAAGATGGCAGATTTAAACGAATTGAATGAAAAAGTCGAACAGATCAAAGCCGACATCCGGGAACAACTGGAAAAGATTGAGAATACCAAGGGTGTCTACGAGTACAAGAAGACCATTCTGGACAAGAACGGTATTATCGGCGGTCTGATGAAGCAGATGGGTTCCGTGCCCAAGGAAGAGAAGGCTGACTTCGGTAAGAAAGTCAATGAACTGAAGAACTGGGCCAGCGAGCATTTTGACGAGCTGAATACGAAGTTAAAAGAAAAAGAGATGGAGCTGCGCTACGAGAGTGAGAAGATCGATATCTCCATGCCGGCAAAGAGCCGTAAGACCGGTAATCTGCATCCTGTAACTCAGGTGCGTAACCAGTTAATCGACATTTTCGCATCCATGGGCTTCAGCGTATATGAAGGTACTGAGATCGAGACCGATTATTACAACTTCACCGCACTGAATACCCCGCAGGATCACCCCGCAAGAGACATGCAGGATACCTTCTACCTGTCTCCGGAATTTCTGCTTAGAACCCAGACCTCTGCAGGTCAGGTACACGTTATGGAGAGCCAGAAGCCTCCCATTAAGATCCTGAGCCCCGGTAAAGTATTCCGTTCCGATGATGATGCGACCCATTCTCCCATGTTTACCCAGATGGAAGGTCTCGTAGTAGACAAGACCATCACTCTGTGCGACCTGAAGGGTATGCTGGAAGTACTGGTACAGAAGATTTTCGGTGAAGGTACCACCACAAGACTGCGTCCGTCCTACTTCCCGTTCACGGAGCCATCCGTTGAGGTGGATGTCAGCTGCTTCGCCTGCGGAGGCTGTGGCTGTCGTCTGTGCAAGGGTACCGGCTGGATCGAAGTACTGGGTGCCGGTATCGTGAATAAGAAGGTGCTGGAGAACTGTGGCATTGATTCCGAGGAATACAGTGGACTGGCATTCGGTATCGGTATTGAGCGTCTGGCAATGTTAAAGTACGGTATTAACAATATCAAACTGTTATATCAATCTGATATGAGAGTACTGGATCAGATCAATGATGACTAAGATCACGGAAATATGATTTTAGAACAGTAGCAATGCAAGGAATAGTACGAGAGGACGTCGTAAAAGACGACGCCGAAGGAGGTAAAAGATATGTTAGTACCACTTAGTTGGTTAAAAGAATATGTAGATATTGATGTAGAAGCCAAGGAACTGGAGGAAAAGTTATTTTCCTGCGGATTTGAGGTAGAGGAATCCTATGAAGTAGGCAAGGATATCAGTGGTGTGGTCGTAGGTCTGGTAGAAGAGTGTGAGCCGATCCCTGAGACCCACTTACATGTATGTAAGGTAAACGTAGGAGGCGCAGAGCCCCTGCAGATCTGCTGTGGTGCAGATAACGTACACGCAGGCGGCAAATACCCCGTAGCACTGGAAGGTGCGCAGGTATATGCTACCGCAAAAGATCATGTGACCATCGAAGGTACCATGAAGATCAAAAAAGGCAAGCTTCGTGGCTATGAGTCCTGCGGTATGCTGTGTTCCGGTACTGAGCTGGGACTGAACGAGGATCTGTATCCCGGCGCTGGCTACAACGGATTGCTGGTACTGCCGGAGGATGCTGAGGTCGGTGCGGACGTAAAGCCCCTGTTACAGTTGGATGACTGGATCTTCGACATTGCCATTACCGCCAACAGACCGGACTGCGAGAGCATCTTCGGTATTGCCAGAGAAGTAGCGGCTATCCTGAATAAGCCTGTGAAGACTCCGGCACTGGATTATACTGAGAGCGGCATTACCAAGGACGGATTTACCGTAACCGTGGATGCTCCGGATCTGTGCCCCAGATATATCGCACACTACGTATCCGATGTAAAGATCGGTGAATCCCCCGAATGGATGAAGAGACGTCTGGCACTGGTGGGCATCGGTTCTATCTCCAATGTTGTAGATATCACGAACTACATCTTAAAAGAGCTGGGTCAGCCTATGCACGCATTTGATTCTTCTTACATTGAAGGCAATGCCATTCATGTAAGACGTGCCCATGACAAGGAAAAGATCATGACTCTGGATGAAAAAGAGTTTGAATTAAACGAAAATAACCTCGTTATCTGCGATGGCGTAAAGCCCGTAGCTTTAGCCGGTATCATGGGTGGTTTGAACTCCGAGATCCGCGACACCACAGAGGCTGTCATCTTCGAGTCCGCAAAATTTGCAAGAGACAATATCCGCAAGAGCTCCAGAGCACTGGGACAGTCTTCCGATTCCTCCCAGAGATATGCCAAGGGTGTGGATGAGTATGCTACCGTTATGGCCAGCAAGAGAGCACTGCATTTGATCGAGGAGCTGGGCTGCGGTAAAGTATCCTCTACTCACGTAGAAGTCAGCACCGGCAACTCCATCGAGCCTGCCGAGATGAAGGCAAGCATCAAGAAAGTAAATGGTGTACTGGGTATTGAAGTACCTACCGCTGATATTGAGAGAATCTTAAAATCCCTGAACTTCCAGCCCGTAATTAACGGCGACGAACTGACCATTCAGGTACCCGCATATCGTGAAGATATGGAATCCTATCCCGATATTGCAGAGGAAGTGATCCGTATGTACGGTTACGACCATGTAACACCGACCTTCCTTGCGGCAGCAGCTGTAACCAGCGGCGGCATGAATACCAAACAGAAGACCGAGCTTAAGATCAAGAGAGCATTATGCGCACAGGGCGCATTTGAGGGTGTACATTATTCCTTCTTCTCTCCTTCCGATCTGAATCTGTTAGGCCTGCCTGAGGATGCACCGGAGAGAAAGGCAATCCGCCTGATCAACCCGATCAACGAGGATCTATCCCTGATGCGTACCACTTTGGCACCTCAGATGATTCATGCCATCGCCCGTAATCAGAAGAACGGCTGTCTGGAAGGCAGAGTATACGAGATCGGCAATAAATTCATCCCTAAGGATCTGCCTTTGACCGAGTATCCCGATGAGAGAGAGACCATCTGCATCGGTATCTGGGGTAAGGAAGAGAATTTCTTCACCCTGAAAGGTCTGGTAGACACGGTAGCAGAGACACTGTTCATTGATTTCGAATATGTAGAGGACAAGAAGACCTTCCTGCATCCTTATCGTACTGCAAAGATTCTGTACAACGGCGAAGAGATTGGCTACCTGGGTCAGCTGACCTACGAGATCCAGAAGGAAGAAGATATGCGTGAATCCGCATACATCGCAGAGATCGATCTGAAAGCCCTGCGTCCCGTATACGGCAAGGTTCCTACCTTCGCACCGATCTCCAGGTTCGCCAAGGAGACCAGAGACCTGGCACTGGTAATGAGCAAGTCCGTTACCTGTGGCGAGGTAGAGAAGGCCATCGCGGAAGCCAGCAGCTTCGTGGAGTCCGTAGAACTCTTCGATGTCTATGAGGGATTACAGGTGGGACCCGAGAAGAAGTCCATGGCCTTCACCGTGACCTTCGCTCCGAAGGACGAGGAATTCACCACAGAGGCAGTGGACGGCTACGTGAAGAAGATCTTGAAGAATCTGAACAACAAGCTGGGTGTGGAACTCAGATCCTAAAGCGGTAAGCGATAGAAGAAATAGAGTAGTCATTTTCGAAAAGATATGCTAAAATAGCAGTTGCAGGCGCATTTCGCGCAGGCAGCTGCTATTTTGCGATGAGGTGCTGAATAGCTACGTTATTTTAATTTATTAGAAGATGCCAACGGCATCAGTGAGGTAGATAGATATGACAAAAGTAATTGGTGTAAGATTTCGTACAGCGGGCAAGGTATATTTCTTCGATCCGTTGCAGCTTGAGATAAAGAGAGGCGACCACGTGATCGTGGAGACTGCCAGAGGTATTGAGTTCGGCACGGTCGTTGCGGGAGTGCATGAAGTGGAGGATGACAAGGTGATCCAGCCGCTGAAGCCTGTGATGCGGATCGCCGGAGAGAGAGATATCGAGCAGGAGGCTGCCAACAAAGAAAAAGAAAAGGAAGCCTTCAAGATCTGTAAGGAGAAGATTTTAAAGCACGGTCTGGAAATGAAGCTGATCGATGCGGAGTATACTTTTGATAATAACAAGGTGCTGTTCTATTTTACGGCGGATGGACGTATTGACTTCCGCGAACTGGTAAAGGATCTGGCAAGTGTGTTCAAGACCCGTATCGAGCTGCGTCAGATTGGTGTCCGTGATGAGACAAAGATCCGCGGTGGTATCGGCATCTGTGGAAGGCCTCTGTGCTGCCACAGCTATCTGTCGGATTTCGTACCGGTATCCATCAAGATGGCGAAGGAGCAGAATCTGTCCCTGAATCCGACGAAGATTTCCGGAGTCTGCGGCAGACTGATGTGCTGTCTGAAAAATGAGGAAGACACTTACGAGGAACTGAACCGCAAGCTTCCCGGTGTGGGTGACTATGTCCAGACGGCGGACGGACTGCATGGAGAAGTACAGAGCGTCAACGTACTGCGTCAGCTGGTCAAGGTACTGGTAGAAGCCGGTGACGAGAAGGAACTGAAGGAGTACGAGGCAGACACGTTACAATTCAAGAGACGCCGCGGCAAAAAGAGCGGACAGGAACTGTCCAAGGAAGAACAGAAGGAACTCGAGAAGTTAGAGGAGATCGAGGAGAAGGAAGAAGCGGAAGAACGCGCAGAAAAACGTGCGGAGCAGCGTCAGGACCGCAGAGAGCAGAGAACTGACGGAGAGAATCGTGGTGACAACCGTGGAGAAAACCGCAGACGCGACGGACGCAGGGACGACAACCGCAGAAATAATAACCGCGGGGAAAATAACCGTAACGGCGAGAATCAGAACCGCAATGACAACCGTGGTGGTGACAATGGCAACAAAAGTGAGAACCGCAGGGATAATAATCGAGGTGACAGACGCCGCGAGAACCGTCCCCAGAACCGTCCGGACCAGGTAAGGGACAATGCACAGAGAGCAGATCAGTTCCGTCCCGCCAGCCAGACACAACAGGAAGGTGGTAACGGTCAGGAAGGCGAGCGCAGGACTCAAAGGGACAATTCCTTCCGCAGAAGACAGAGACACGGCGGCAGAAGAGACGGCAACAACGGTAATAACGGTAACGGAAGAAAACCGGAGAATACGAATGAAGGTTGAACTGAAGGAAAAAGAGCGGATCGATGACCTTCAGCGGAACGGTTATCAGATCATACAGAATCCGGAGAAATTTTGTTTCGGTATGGATGCGGTGCTTCTGACAGGATTTGCCCATGCCAGAGAAAGGGATACGATGCTTGACCTTGGCACAGGCACCGGGATCATCCCACTTCTGATGGAGGCAAAATACCACTGTTCTCATCTCACCGGACTGGAAATCCAGGAGGAGAGCGCAGATATGGCGAGACGCAGCGTGGCACTGAATGACCTGCAGGATCGCATTGACATCGTGACAGGAGACATCAAGGAAGCAGACCAGATTTTCCCGGCTGCTTCCTTTGACTGTATTACCTGTAATCCTCCGTATATGATCGGACAGCATGGATTGACGAACCCGGAGGAACCAAAAGCAATCGCCAGACACGAAGTGCTCTGCACGCTGGAGGATGTGGTCAGCAGGACAGCAAAACTGTTAAAGCCCGGCGGACATTTTTACATGGTACATCGCCCTTTTCGGCTGGCGGAGATCATGACCATGCTGGTAAAATACAAGCTGGAGCCGAAACGGATGCAGCTGGTATATCCCTATATCGACAAGGAGCCCAATATGGTGCTCATCGAGGCGGTGCGAGGCGGCAGATCACGCATGACCGTGGAAAAGCCACTGATCGTGTACCAGGCGCCGGGAGTATATATGCCGGAAATATATGATATATATGGATATTAGATAGTTAAGATATTGTAACTATTCAGCACACCACCCACCGTATAATTATGTCAAATGTTCTTACGAATGCGAGCATTCGCCATACATAGTGACATGATATCATGGCTTTGAATAGTTATAGACTACTATGATTTGGAGAGGAGGCAGGAGCTCATGCCCGGAACTTTATATTTGTGTGCAACGCCCATTGGCAATCTGGGGGATATGACACCGCGGGTGGTGGAGACCCTGCAGACGGTGGATGTGATCGCGGCGGAGGATACCCGTAACAGTATCAAGCTGCTGAATCATTTCGACATCCACACACCTATGACCAGTTACCACGAGTACAATAAAGTAGAAAAAGCGCACCAGCTGGTAGGACAGCTGTTAAACGGACAGAACATTGCGTTGATCACTGATGCCGGTACCCCGGCGATCTCCGATCCCGGTGAAGTACTGGTGCGGATGTGCCAGGAGCAGAGCGTTCCCGTCACTTCTCTGCCGGGTCCGGCAGCATGCATTACGGCGCTGACTTTGTCGGGACTCAGTACGAGAAGGTTTTGCTTTGAAGGATTTCTGCCTGCAGATAAAAAGGAAAAGAAAATGATCCTGGAGGAACTGAAGACCGAGAGCCGTACCATGATCCTCTATGAAGCTCCCCATCATCTGATCCGGACACTGGAGGAACTGTATGCGGCACTGGGGGAGCGGCGGATCACGTTGTGCCGTGAACTGACCAAGAAGTTCGAGACCGTATTCCCCACCACTTTGGAAAAGGCGTTGGATTACTACAAGACAGAGGAGCCCCGCGGGGAATATGTCCTGGTAGTGGAAGGGAAAAGTCCGAAAGAGAAACGACAGGAAGAGATCGCATCCTGGGAATCCATGAGCATTGAAGAACATATGGCTTATTACGAAGAGCAGGGCATGGATAATAAATCCGCCATGAAGCAGGTGGCAAAAGACAGGGGTGTCGGAAAACGGGAAATCTATCAGTACTTGCATGGCAACTCATGAAACAGTGAAAATACCATAATGAAACCGAAGCAAAACAGACAAAAGCATATGAGGATAATGTAGGATACATCCATGAAAGGCATATGCGGAGAGAGGGAAAATGACGAATTGTGACGCGTGTGTCAATTATGAATATGACGAAGACTATGAATGCTATTGCTGCATGGTGAATCTGGATGAAGATGAAATGTACCGCTTTTTATCCGGAACCCAGCAGGAATGTCCCTACTTTCGACTGGATGACGAATATGCGGTGGTAAGACACCAGATGTAAGGTAAAAATTCACGAAAGCAAGGTCAAAAAGTCTACTTAAATGGTAGAGAATGCTGATTGTGAAAGTAAAAACCGAGTAGTATAATACGAAGTTGCGTACTGAAAAATAGTACGCAGCTTCTTTTGTTTGTGTGCAATATAATGATGATGCCAGTGGCACATGTCTAGCACGAACCGAAGCGGAGCGGAGACGTGGGAGTGCGTAGCACGGAGTAATCCGTAGGCATCAAAGTCGGGGGCTTTTGACCCCGACATCAAAGAAATGAAATACTAAAGCTAACAGGTAGGGTGACAATATCATGAAATATGTGAAACAATTTTCGATTATCCTGGGAATCTCCTTTTTGGCAGAGCTTCTGGAGATCCTGATCCCGTTTCCCATCGCAGCCAGCGTTTATGGTCTGGTGATCATGCTGGTGGGGCTGATCACGAAGCTGATCCCACTGGAAAAGGTGGAGACCGCAGCGGATTTCCTCGTGGATGCCATGTCCATTATGTTCGTACCCGCTACCGTGGGAATCATGGCAAGTGTGGATGCTTTAAAAGAGATGTTGCTTCCCATCTGCGTGATCACGGTGGTATCCACGGTACTGATCATGATTGTGACAGGTCGGGTATCCCAGCATATTATCCGGGGGCAGAAAAACAAAGGTGCCGCAGCCATGCAGACGGTCGGAACCAAAGCTGCCGCAGATGATAAGGAGGACAGATAAATGAATGAAATATTGAGTCAGTCCATATTTTTCGGCATTGCTATTACACTGGTCACCTACGAGATCGGTCTGTGGATCAAGCAAAAGACCGGAAAAGCCATTGCCAATCCCTTATTGATCTCCGTAATCCTGATCGTGGCAGTATTGTTATTGTTCCATATAGATTATGAGACCTATGCAAACGGTGCGCAATATATCAGTATTTTTCTGACTCCGGCAACGGTCAGCCTGGCAGTGCCTCTGTATCGTCAGCTGGAGCTGTTAAAGACTTATCCCAAGGCCATTTTCGGCGGAATCATCGCCGGCGTGCTGACTGCCATGGTGAGCGTTTTTGCTTTAAGCCTGATGTTCGGTCTGAATCATGAGCAGTATGTAACGCTTCTGCCGAAGTCCATTACCACGGCTATCGGTATGGGGATTTCTGAAAAAATGGGTGGGATCGTGACCATTACCGTAGTTGTCATCATTGTCACCGGAATCTTAGGTAATATTCTGGCAGATACGATCTGCCGCCTGTGTAAGATCGAGGATCCTATTGCCAAAGGTCTTGCCATCGGTACCAGTGCTCATGCGCTGGGAACTGCAAAAGCCATGGAACTGGGTGAGATCGAAGGCGCCATGAGCAGTCTGTCCATCGTGGTCTGCGGTATTTTGACCGTGATTTCGGTATCTATTTTTGCAAACTTTATCTAGTATAGAAAAAAATATTCTGCGCATACTAACCTCGCAAATAAGAAAAAGGAGGTTAACAGCATGAGTGATATTTCAGAATTAGATCTGCAGAATCTGCGCCATCTGATCGGCGGTTTTGACACGACCCACTGCAAAATGCAGGAGTACGCCAAGGAAGCGGAGGACCCGAAGGTAAAACAGTTTTTTGAAAAGGGTGCTCGCAGCGCGATGGAGAACAAACAGCAGCTTATGAAGTTTTTGCAGTAAGGAGGCAGCAGAATGCAGGAAAAGACAATGGTAGCAGATACTCTGGCCGGAATCAACGGCGAGCTGACCCGTTATGCGGGAATGATCGCCCAGTCGGAGAATAAGGAGTTAAAACAGACACTGAAGCAGTTCCGTACGGCCTGTGAGCAGTCCCAGGAGGAACTGTACCAGATCGCCAGAGAGAAGTCTTATTATGTGCCGGCGGAGAAAGCCACCGCAGAAGAAGTGGCACATGTGAGAAGCCTGTTCACACAGGGAACTCTGTAGATCCGAAGGTAATAAATATAACTTATAAATGTAGTTTAGAGTAAACCTCCCGGAGAATTTATTCCCGGGAGGTTTATTTTAGTGCACTTGATAAGAAGCGTTGAATCTGGCAGGGAGCACTGCCCGCAAGGCTCATTTTGCATGTGACATCCCGTCGGGAGCAACGTGCAAAGGTGACCTGTGCCGCATAGGACATACCGCTGCCCGCATATAGTGAAACGAAGGAATAGCAGGCGGTTTATGAGATGCTTAACTATATCTGGGCAGGAATGATCCTGTTAGGCGTGATCTATGGTGTCTGTACCGGGCAGATGAGCGCACTGACGGGGGGCGCGTTAGACAGTGCCAGAGAGGCCGTGAGCCTCTGCATCACCATGGCGGGGGTCATGGCATTGTGGATGGGACTGATGGAGATCGCGCAGGAGTCTGGAATGATTGCGAAAATGACAAAAGGGATTCGCCCCTTTCTGAAATTCATGTTCCCCAGGCTCCCGGAGGATCACCCGGCAGGGGAATACATAACCACGAATCTCATTGCCAATGTCCTGGGGCTTGGCTGGGCTTGCACGCCGGCTGGATTAAAGGCCATGGAGCAGCTGGCGGAGCTGGAGAAACAGAGGGCAGAACAGCGACGGATAGAGCAGCAGAGGATGCAGCCTGTGAACAGGCAGTTACGACCAGTGGCAGGGCAGGGGACGGAGAAGGGACGACGGGGATCGGAGGATCGACGGTATGGAGCAGAGGCCACGGCAGCCAGCAACGAAATGTGCACCTTCCTGATTCTGAATATTTCATCCTTACAGCTGATCCCGGTCAATATGATTGCCTATCGCAGCCAGTACGGCAGCGCCAATCCGGCGGTGATCATTGCTCCGGCGCTGGTGGCCACACTGTTCAGTACGATCATTGCCATCATTTACTGTAAATGGAAGGACAGGTGAGGATCATGATGAACGCATTGACACACATGTCAGATATTATGATTCCCATGGTGATTTTCTGGATCGTGGGTTATGGGATGGTCTCGGGGGTGAAGGTCTATGAGACTTTTTTGAAAGGGGCCAAAGAGGGCCTGCGCATCGTTGTGGAGATCCTTCCGACACTGGTAGGATTGATGATGGCAGTGGGGATTCTCAGGACCTCCGGCTTTTTTGACCTGCTGGGGCATCTGATCGGACCTGCCACACAGGCGGTGGGACTTCCGGCACAGCTGATACCGCTCCTTATTGTGAAAATGTTCTCTTCCTCTGCGGCAACCGGGCTGGTACTGGATATTTTTAAGACCTGTGGGCCGGATTCTTATGCCGGGATGCTGACTTCGATCCTCATGAGCTGTACTGAGACTATTTTTTACACCATGAGCGTGTATTTTCTGGCAGCAAAAGTAACAAAAACCCGCTACACGCTGCCGGGGGCATTGCTGGCAACGTTAGCGGGAACAGTGGCAAGTATTTTCCTTGCGGGAAAAATGTGATGATAATCCCACGATAGGCGAATATTGGGTAGAATTGTGAGAGTGCGCAGCATGGAACAATTCGTGGGCATCATATAACTAAATCAACTGCAAGCTTCGCAAAATAAACAAGAACACCGTCAGGGTAACGGAACTTAAAAACGTGGTGGCAACGACCACGCTGGAAGTCAAAGTTCCTTCGTGGTTCATGTTTTTTGCCATGATATAGCAGCTGACAGTGGTGGGAGAGCCCAGCATAATGAGGATCGCTACCAGTTTTTCTCCGGTGAAACCGAAATGCACGGCCAATGGCAGGAATAGAGCAGGCCATACCACCAGTTTTAACACGGTGGCTACTCCGGTGGGAGCCAGCAGTTTCAGAGCTTTCCGGCCTTCAAACCCGGCACCCAGACCGATCAGGGCCAGAGGGGTAGCCAGTACGGCAATATTGCTGATGGTCTTGGAAATGATCACGGGATAACTGATCCGGCAGGCGCTGGACAGCATGCCCAGGGCGATACTGATAATGATCGGATTCGTGATGATCCCTTTTAGGGATTTCAGCAGGGATTCCTTATCGAAGCCCTTCGCATCCGGTCCGGTGAAGGACAGGATCAGCACGGCAGCGATATTGTACAGTGGAACCGTACCCACGATCATCAAGGGAGCCATGCCGGAGTTCCCGTAGATGTTCTGTATAAAGGCGATACCCAGGACAGCGGCACTGCTTCGATAGCTTGCCTGGACAAGCTCTCCCAGACGGGATTTGTTCTTATAAAAAATGCCTGCCACGACCCAGGTGATGACGATGCAGAACAGGGTCACGAAGAAGCAGAACAGCACGTAACCGGTATCCCATACACTGTAAAAATCTGCAGTGGACATGTCCTTGAACAAAAGTACGGGCAGGGTGATTTTATAATTGAATGAATTCAGGGTTTTGACAAAAGAGTCGTTGGTAACATGCAGCTGCTGTAAAACATAACCGATCACCATGACCAGGAATACGGGGATCGTTGCATTGAGACTGAATAATAGTTGTTCCATGGGAATTTGTATGCCTTTCTGTTATCAGAAGCGGAATATAGGAAGCGAAAAGCCCCTCTCCTTTTGCAAGTATAGAAAAGGAGAGGGGCTTTGTCAAGTTACGGGCTTGTGATGTTTTATTTTACAGCGTTGATCTTGTAGATAAATTTCACACTGCTGTCCATACCGTTATTGTCTCCGGTGAAGGAGTTGTAATTTTCGGATACGGAAGAGGTAGCTTTCATACGATCGATCACTTCCTGAAGTTCATCGGTATCCATATCAGTCAGTTTGCTGATGGCTTCGTCATTGTATTCGATCATGCCGTCCTTTAATTCCTTGGAACCATCCTTCAGCTGACTGATACCATCGATCAGCTTATCGCTTCCATCGGAAAGCTCGTTTACGCCGTTAGCCAGTTTGCCGCTGCCGGAGGCCAGATCTCTGGCACCTTCTACTAAAGTATCAGCACCATCATACAGCTCTTTACTTCCGTCTGCCAGTTTGTCAGCGCCATCCTTTAACTGGGAAGCACCGGCAACGACCTGGGCGGAACCGTCAGCCAGTTTGGAAGCACCGGCACTTGCGGATGCTACACCGGCGGTGTAAGTCTGGAGACCGGTGTAGAACTGATTATAGCCATCCAGAGAAGCTTTCAAGGCAGCAATGCTGCCGGCAGCTTGTGAAAGACTTGTGGCTTTATCCTGAATGGTTTTCAAATTTGCCTGAAGTGCGGCATCACCTGAGGATACGCTCTGGGATGCCTGAATCATACCCTGATATTTTTCAATCGTCAGTCCGGCCTGCTGGAGGACATATCCCAGAGCAACGTCAGCATCCGAGAGAGGCTCCATTTGCTGATACAGAGCATTTAATATGGTCGCATAATTAGATATTGTCAATTCTTCCGGAAGCGTGAGACCGGCAGCCGTTAACTGGGAAGCTGCAGTTTTCAACAAAGTATCGAATACCTGGCCGGCAGCGCCGTTCAAAGTATCATTCTGTGCAGTCAGCTGACCGAGACCATTCTTCAGATCATTAGTACCGGACTGCAGGCTCTGTGTACCTGCTAACAGGGTCTTGGTGCCCTCCTGCAGTGTACCGATGCCGCTCCGCAGAGAACCGACACCGCCTCTTAAAGTGACAGTACCGTCAGCTACTTTGTAAGCGCCATCCCGGAGGTCGTTGGAACCATCGGACAGTTCTTTTACACCATCCTGCAAGTCACCGGATTTGTCATAAAGCTCTGTGACACCATCATAAAGATCGGAAGTCCCGTCCAACAGTTTGTTGGTAGCATCCTCCAGATCATCCATTGCCTCTGTCAGGTCATCGAGATCATCCACATTACTGAAATCCAGACGGGAGAAGACGGAATTGGTGGCGATGCAGTAGGATTCATTCATGGTGAAATCCGTTGCATCGGCCTCAATCTCCAGATAATCGTCGAAATCCTCTTCCATATCCAGGTTCGTACCCAGTCCGGGGAAGACGATACCGGTGACAACGCTGTGGCTGCCGTCGTTGATGACCTTACCTGAGGACACCTTAATATTGCTGAAATTGTCATTATCCAGGATCATACCGGTCATTACCGCAAAAGGAACATAAATCTTTTCCTCTTTTCCGGCAATCTCAAGGGTCTCATATAATTCGTTCGTGTAATCATAGCGGATCACTACATGACCGCTCTGGCCGTTCAGATCTGATGGGGAGATCTCCTTGCCGTCCAACGTATAAGTAACTTTCAGGGAAATGGGAGCATCCTTATCGGGATTGCTCTGGGTGTAGGAATCTTTTTCTCCCTGATTCTTCAGCCAGTCGCTGACGTAGATCTTCTGCTGGGTTCCGTCTGCATTCAGGATCACATAGACGGTCTCATCAATGGAGGCTGCGGAGGTATCTTCGGATTTCCAGATGTCATCTACGGCATCCCGGATCTGCTCCTTGACCTCGGTCTCTTTCTTTTCGGAAGTTTTTGCATATACGGAGACACCGGTAACACTTAAGGCTACCACACCGGCGAGGCACAGAGCCCCGGTTCTCCAGGCTTGTTTTTTCAAATTGATCATAATCTTATGCCGTCCTTTCTTTCAATGTATTGGAGGGTTCTGCATTCTTGTTCCGGAAGCCGATGCTGGTGACACAGATCACCTTGTCGAACAGCATGAACATGGCCGGCAGGAACAGGATAACAGCAAACATACTTACAATAGCGCCTCTTGCCATCAGATCACAGAGGGAACTGATAATGTCCACGTCGGAATACAGGGCAACACCGAAGGTGGCGGAGAACAGTCCCATGGCGCTGACGATAATGGAAGGAATGGATACCTTCAGGGCGTTGGTGACAGCTTCACGTTTGTCCCTGCCTTCGTAGCGTTCCTGCTTGTATCTTGTGGTCATCAGAATAGCGTAGTCCACAGTAGCACCCAGCTGAATCGTACTGATACAGATCGGGGCAATGAAAGGAAGTGACGTTCCTGTCAGGTGAGCAAGGCCCAGATTGATGAAGATGGACAACTCGATAACAGCTACCAGGATCAGCGGCAGGGTAATACTTTTTTCTACCAGAGCAATGATCACGAAGATCGCTACGATAGAGACGGTATTTACAACTTTGAAGTCCTCGTCGGTGGTCTCGATCAGATCCTTGGTACAGGGAGCTTCACCGATCAGCATGCCCTTGGAATCGTATTTTTTCAAAATAGTATTCAGCTCATTGATCTGGGCATTTACCTCATCGGTAGCGGTCTTATATTCGGAGTTCACCAGAAGGAGTTCCCAGTCATCACTCTTTAATACTTCTTTTACGGATTCCGGAAGCATTTCCTCTGGTACCAGAGGGCCGACTACGGATTCCAGACCCAGAGCATATTTGATACCCTCGACGTTTTCCATCTCGTGGATCATGGCACGTACGTCAGTGTCAGATACATCGGTGCTTACCAGTACCATATGGGTGGCACCTACACCGAAGTCTTCCTGCAATTTGCTGTTGGCTACCACGTAGGCCATATCTTCGGGAAGGGTTTCACCGAGATCGTAATACACTTCATTGTTGGTTGCCTTATAAGACAGATAAGAAGGAAGTATCAGCCCCAGGAACAGGATCAGGAATACCGGGAATACTTTGGTGATACCTGAAGCAACTTTTCCCATATCCGGCAGCAGGGATTTGTGACTGGTCTTCTGTAATAACTTATCCAGTACCAGGATCATGGAAGGAAGCGTTGTGACACAACCGATGACACCCAGGATGACACCCTTGGCCATGACAATACCAAGATCCAGACCTAAGGTATAGCTCATAAAGCACAGAGCGATAAATCCGGCTACCGTGGTGATGGAACTTCCGACCACGGAGGTCAGAGTGTTGTTGATGGCTACAGCCATGGCTTCCTTGTTATCCTCATACATACTCTTCTGTTCTTCGTAGCTGTGCCAGAGGAAAATAGAGTAGTCCATGGTTACAGCCAGCTGCAGGACAGCGGACAGTGCTTTGGTCAGGTAAGAGATCTCTCCGAGGAAATAGTTGGTACCCATATTTAAGAGGATTGCCATACCGATACTCATCAGGAAAACAAACGGTGTGATCCAGTTGTCCATGAAGATCATCATGGCTACGCAGGCCAGTGCAACGGCAATACCGACATAGATCGGTTCCTCTTTTTCGCACAGATCCTTCAGGTCGGTGACCATGGCGGACATACCGGAGACAAAACACTGCTTGCCGGCAATGCTGCGGATCGCTGTGATCGCCTCCATAGTATCGTCGGAGGAGGTGGAGGTATCGAAGAAGATCGCTAGCATGGTGCTGTCACCGGAATTGAAAGCGTCATATAGTTTGGAAGGAAGTATTTCCATGGGAACGGAAACATCTGCGAAATCGTCATACCAAAGAACGGTGTCCACATGATCTACATGGGAAATATCTTCCCGGAGGGAGGAGACATCCTCGGGATCCATTCCCTCGATAATAACGAAGGAAAAGGCTCCTTTTCCAAATTCATCCATCAGAATATCCTGACCCACTACCGTGTCAATATCACCGGGCAGGTAAGTCAGCATATCGTAATTGATCCGCGTCATGATCATACCAATCAGGGAAGGGACCAGTAGTGCAACTGCCAGTATCAGAATAGGAATACGGCATTTTACGACCCATTTACCAAATTTCATAAAACAGGGCTCCTTTCGTTGTCGATTCTTTCTCAATTGGTATTGTATGCAAGGAATCCAGTCTTGAAAACGGACAAAAAAAGGCAATGCACAAAAATTGCGCATTGCTCTTAAATAATCCAAAATATGTGCAAACATGGACAAATGTCCAAATTAACGGGCCACACGGGTCAGGGCTGCTTCGATATTTCCGTGGAAAATCTCGCCGACACGCCGGATCAGTCCCTCCGGATCTTTCTTCATTCCGGTGTTCAGCCAGTCTAAAATCATGCCAACCAGGGCAAATTTGTAAAAATCTACCACCATTTTCTGATCTTCGGGAAATACTTTTTTATGAGCCGCATGTTCCACCTGTTCCGTGATCCTGGATACATACAGCCGCATGACCTCTCCGGCGATACTGTAAAGGTAGCGCTCCACCCGTTCTCTGCTGACGGAATTGTAAATATGGTAGACCAGACGCTTATTCTCCAGAGCGAACCGGGCAGCGGAGATAAAGCCGTCCTCCCAGGAGTCCATATCCAGATGCTGTGACAGTACCCGCTCCACATCTGCATTCAGAATGTGTTCCAACAGAGCGGTGATATCCTGAAAATGATAGTAAAAAGTGTTACGGCTGATACCGCAGTCATCCACGATGTCTTTTATAGTGATCTTATCCAGCGGCCGTTCATTCAGCAGCCGGATAAAGGATTCTTCGATAGCCTTGCTTGTAAACTGTGTCATGGGTTCCTCCAACCTGATGATCCGTACACTTTATCCTATCACAAAAACGTTAATTTGTCATTAAAAGCAGGTCTTCCAGTGAGGAAAAATCAGAAGTTCCCTGTTCCAGATAAAAGGTGTGGAATCTAAGGTCGGAGTAAGCATCTTTCCAGTGGCTTCTGGCGGTGTCCTGCAGCTGCAGAATTTCCAGATAACCGATGTAATATTTCGGATAATTACAGGGCTCTTCTGCGATATAGGTGTAGATTGCTTCGCAGGTCCCGGGAGAATCAATACCGAATTTCCCAAGAACCTCTGCCACCTGATCGTATCCGGCACCCTCTCCGTGGATCAGGAGATCCAACAGAGTGTACATGCACAACTGCAAGCTGCGGGTATGCTTCTCCAGCCGGGCCGACTGTGCGGCATCCGACTGTCCGGCCTGTTCCAACAGAGTGGCCGCATAATCATAGGAAAGAAATTCCACATACAGTGCCCAGCCTTCGAGATAACCGCCGTACCAGATGAGTTTTCTGGCAGGATCCGTGTGCATGTTGGAAAAGATGCGGTTGCTGTACACGGTCTGGTAGAGATGACCCGGGAACCCTTCATGAGCCAGTGTGGTATAGAGCTCCAGTCCCTGAGGGGAGTTCCGGCGGTTTATATATATGACATTATTGTCGGAATCTCCCAGAGGCGTGGTTAGGTAAAAGGCCGGTGCGCTATAGGGTTCCAGACTGGGGACCACATCTTTGACAGTGACGGTGGGAACGGGACTGCTGACAGGAAAGTCATTTTTCATACGAGCCTGTAGATCCGAGAGCATTTCTTCCGGTTCTGCCAGAGGGAAAACCGCCGTATTTTCTTCAGAAAGCAGTGTAATCAGGGAAGGGGACTGGGAAGCCAGATTGCGGATTGCGGATTGCTCTTTCTGAAATTGCACAAGCAGCATCTGCACCAGTTCTTTTTCGGAACGGGAGGAACCGGTCTCGGAAAACAGCAGATGGAGATAGTAGGTCTTTCCGTCCGGCAGCAGGGCGAGCCCTTTCGGGAGCCCATTGTGGGCACTGTTGTTTTTGCCCGAAGCAGCATTGGCAGTTGTTTCGGATGCAGTGGAATCGGCATTGGTGGAAGTTTCCAGAGAAAGAAGCCCTTCGGACAGGGCGGCATAGGCGGGCTGCACCACCGTGGCAAGCAGGCGGTCGTTGGTCTCAATCAGAGAGGCAGTCTCCTCCGGTGTAAAAAGTCCCTGCTTCTGTAGCTCTGACAGGCGGTCTTCAAAAGTAGTCTGTAAAAAATGGGTTCCCTGTGCCAGTTCTTCGGTTGTGACAATGGTGTCACATTGCTTCCGGACTTTTTCTGAGGAGCAGGCAGGCATAAAGAAGCCTGCGGCAGCTTTTTCCTGCTCGTAGAGAAGCAGGGAGGCAAAATAGTCATCTATCTGATCCAGGAGAGCCAGGTAATCCGTGACATCCCGTTTTGTGCGGAAGGTGTATTCCGCCAGCAGAACGGGAAGCTGGGACTGCATTCCGGAGGAAGGTGACAGAGGCTCATTGTAATAAGGAAAATCTGCCAGAGCCAGATCATTTTCCAGAGAGCGATGCAATAACCGGTAAGTATAGGCATTTTCCGGGGAAAGTCTGTCAGGGCCTATACGGTCAAGCCGGTGCAACAAGTCGGAACAGTGTTCTTTGCTGTCTTCCGGCTGGTAGGAGTGGTAGATCGGAAGCACAGGTTCATATTCGGAGATGCCAAAGGCCTTTGGATCGGCAATGGTGTAGTGCATATTCAGGGTACTGCCAGTCATTTCCTCCTGAAAAAGTTGGGAAGTGAATTGCTCAAAACGTCTATCCGGGGAGGTATGGGAAGCTACAAGGGTCAGAGCACCGGTGAGGGCGCAGAGAAGACTAATACATACGAGTAGTTGTGGGAAGGAGAGAGGGGGACGTTTACGCACGATGATTACCTGATGAAAAAGAGTGTTGGTAAGAGTATATGTGAATACTCCACGGGATAGACTTACTGCAGGGTTGTACACCAAACAACTATATACAAATGTACCTAAAACAGGTAAAAGATGTATTGACTTTGTACGGTGGTCTGATTATACTGAAAGTGATTATGGAGACAAAATATCAAAACCTCATTAATTACATACAGGAACAGATATCAGACGGACAACTAGGTCCGGGAGAGAAAGTTCCCTCGGAGAATCAGCTGTCGGAACAGTTCCATATCAGCAGGCAGACGGTGCGGAAAGCTATCGGCACGCTGGAGGAGGACGGGCTGGTGCAGAGAATCCGTGGCAGTGGCACTTATGTGAGCTTTGACCGCCAGAAGAATCTGGAACAGCGCAACAGCATCGCCGTGGTGACTACCTACGTGGACAGCTACATTTTCCCCAGAATTTTACAGGGAATGCAGAATACTTTATTTGAAAGCGGGTTTTCTGTCCAGATCTATTTCACAAACAACACGCTGGACCGGGAGAAAAGTATTCTGAAGGATCTGTTGAAACGGGACGATGTGGCCGGAGTGATCGTGGAGGGGACAAAGAGCGGATTGCCGAATCCGAACCTGAATCTGTACCGGCACCTGATGGCCAGAAAGATACCGCTTCTGTTTTTCAATACCTATTATCCCGAACTGGAGGCACCGCATGTATCGTTAAATGATGCGGAGGCGGCCTACAAGGCCGTAAGATATCTGATTGACAAGGGGCATCAGAAGATCGGGGCAATCCTGAAGCTGGATGACGGTCAGGGCAGACAGCGTTATCTGGGATATCTGAAGGCCATGGAAGAGGCCGGGCTCACTGTGACGGATTCCCGGATGGTGTGGATCGACACGGACGAATCGAAGCAACTTGGTTACTGCCGGGACAGAATCCTGAATCGGGTAGAGGAATGCACCGCCCTTCTGGCATACAATGATCAGATTGCTTTTCAGTTGATTCGGATGTTGACAGAACGCAATATCCGGGTACCGGAAGATGTGTCAGTCATCAGCATCGACGATTCGGATCTGGCGAGACACAGCGAGGTGCCCATCACTTCCCTGCCGCACCCCAAGGAGAATCTGGGGAAAAAAGCAGCGGAGACATTGTTACAGATGATCGCGGGCAGGAAAAAGGACCTGACTTACGAATTTGACACCCGTGTCGTAGAGCGGGAATCTGTTGCGGAATGCACTGAAAACGGAAATAAAAAATGAGATAAATAAAGAAGTGAAAAGGAGAGAACACAATGAACGAAGCAGTAAAAGAAGCGATCAGAACAGGAAAAACAGCCCTCGGTATTGAGTTTGGTTCCACCAGAATCAAAGCGGTACTGGTAGATGAGAGCCACGCACCCATCGCCATGGGAACCTACGACTGGGAGAACCGTCTGGAGAACAACATCTGGACCTACAGCCTGGAAGATATCTGGAAAGGCCTGCAGGGATGCTACAAGAGCCTGACAGACGATGTAGAGGCAAAATACGGTGAGAAGCTGACCACCCTGGGCTCTCTGGGATTCAGCGGAATGATGCACGGCTATATGCCGTTCAATGCAGCCGGAGAACTTCTGGTGCCTTTCCGTACCTGGAGAAATACACAGACATCCGAAGCCTGCAGGAAGCTGATCCCGGTATTTAATTTCAACATTCCCCAGAGATGGAGCATTGCACATCTGTATCAGGCTATTTTGAGCGGAGAAGATCATGTGAAGGATATCGCATTCTTCACCACCCTGGCAGGATACATTCACTGGAAGCTGTCCGGAGAAAAGGTGCTGGGCATCGGTGAGGCAGCAGGTATGTTCCCCATTGATTCCACCATTATGGATTTTGATCAGAAGATGCTGGATCAGTTCGATGGCTTACACAATTTTGACTGGAAGATCCGTGACATTCTGCCGAAGGTACTGGTAGCCGGAGAGCCTGCCGGGGTTCTGACCGCGGAAGGTGCAAAATTACTGGATTCCACCGGAACCTTACAGCCCGGCGTACCCATGTGCCCTCCCGAAGGTGATGCGGGAACCGGCATGGTAGCCACCAACAGTGTGGCAGTCCGCACCGGTAATGTCTCTGCCGGAACCTCCATTTTCGCTATGGTGGTACTGGAGAAGGCTATGGAAAAAGTACACGAAGAGATCGATATGGTCACCACTCCCGACGGTATGCCGGTAGCTATGGTACACTGCAACAACTGTACCTCCGATCTGAATGCCTGGGTAAATCTTCTGGGCGAATGTGCAGAGAGCTTTGGCGTAAAAGTAGATAAGAATGAACTGTACGGCGTGCTGTACCGCAAGGCACTGGAAGGTGCTGCGGACTGCGGCGGCGTGACAGCATACAATTATTTCTCAGGAGAGCCCATCACCGGACTGGATGCAGGGCGTCCCATGGTGGTAAGAACTCCCGATGCGGATTTCTCACTGGCAAACTTCATGCGTTCCCATCTGTACAGCGCAGTTGCTACCCTGAAGATTGGCATGGACATTCTGTTAAAAGAAGAGCATGTGGCCGTGGATTCCCTGATGGGCCATGGCGGCTTCTTCAAGACTCCCGTGGTGGGACAGCGTGTCATGGCAGCAGGCATGAACGCACCGATCACCGTTATGGATACAGCCAGTGAAGGCGGTGCCTGGGGTATTGCTATTCTGGCAGCTTTCATGAAGGAGAAAAAAGACGGCGAGACTCTTTCTTCCTATCTGAATGACAAGATCTTCGCAGGACAGACAGGAACCACACTGAACCCGGATGTCGAGGATGTGAAGGGATTTGATGCTTTCCTGGAAGAGTACAAGAAACTGCTTCCCGCAGAAAAGGCAGCCGTTGCGGCAAAATAATTTTTCAGATGCAATTTGAGCCTGCATAGTGTACGGAAGTACACGATACCTATGTGTCGGAAAGTTGGCAGGCTGTGGAAAGGAATGAGATTAAGTATATGTTAGAGGAATTAAAACAGAAAGTATATGAAGCAAATATGGATCTGCCCCGGTATGGTCTGGTGACTTTCACCTGGGGAAATGTCAGCGCCATTGACAGAGAGAGTGGACTGTTCGTGATCAAACCCAGTGGTGTGGATTATGACAAGCTGACACCGGAGATGATGGTAGTCATGGATCTGAACGGCAATAAGGTGGAAGGGGATCTGAATCCCTCTTCCGACACGGCAACTCATCTGGAGTTGTACAAGGCGTTCCCGGAGATCGGCGGTATCGTGCATACCCATTCTTCCTATGCTACCAGTTGGGCACAGGCGGGAAGAGACATTCCCTGCTACGGAACCACCCAGGCAGATTACATCTACGGACCGGTTCCCTGCGTGCGCTGCCTGACGAAGGAAGAGATCGAGGATGCTTACGAGGAAAATACCGGACATCTGATCGTCAATGAGTTCAAGCGTCTGGGCAAGGATCCCAAGGCAGTTCCCGCTGTGCTGTGCAAGAATCATGGACCGTTTGCCTGGGGCAAGGATGCCAAAGAGGCTGTCCACAATGCCGTAGTATTGGAAGAAGTGGCCAAAATGGCATACCGTGCCGAGACCATCAACCCCAGAATCCAGCCGGCACCTCAGGAGCTGCAGGATAAGCATTACCTTCGCAAACATGGCAAAAACGCGTACTATGGTCAAACAACTTTGAAATAGAATTCGGCTTATAGTGCGTGGACGCTTGCGTACAAAGCACTATATGACAAATTCTATTAGCAAAGCGCCCCTTCATGAAATGAATTTTCGAACGAAGTGAAAAAATTTATGAATGACAGGGCAAAGCTGTTTGATAGAAGACAACAATATTTTACGGTAGAAGAGCAATTCTTTTACTAGACTAGCATTCGGAAGTATGCTAGTATAACAACGTAAATCGCAACAGACAAGCCAATATGGCGGAATGGAGGAGACAATGAAGAATTTAGAACTGCAAAAGCGTGCCAATGATGTCCGCAAGGGCATTGTGACCGCAGTTCATGGTGCGAAAGCGGGACATCCCGGTGGATCCCTGTCAGCCGCAGATATTTTTACATTTTTATATTTTGAGGAGATGAACATTGACCCGAAGAATCCCGATATGGAGGAGCGTGACAGATTCGTACTGTCCAAGGGTCATACAGCTCCCGGACTCTATTCCGCACTGGCTTACAGAGGATATTTCCCGGTAGAGGATCTGCCTACTCTGCGTCACTTGGGCTCCTATCTGCAGGGTCATCCCTGCATCCATATCCCCGGCGTGGATATGTCTTCCGGATCCCTGGGACAGGGCATTTCCGCAGCAGTAGGTATGGCACTGGGTGCAAAGATGGAGAATCGTGATTTCCGTGTATACACACTGCTGGGTGACGGTGAGATCGAGGAAGGCCAGGTATGGGAGGCAGCCATGTTCGCAGGCTTCCGTAAGCTGGACAACCTCTGTGTTATGGTAGATAACAATAATCTGCAGATCGATGGACCTATCGACCAGGTATGCTCTCCTTATCCTATCGATAAGAAGTTCGAGGCATTCAATTTCCATGTGATCAATGCAGATGCTCATGATTTTGATGCGATCCGTGCAGCATTCAAGGAAGCAAGAGAGACCAAGGGCATGCCCACCTGTATCGTATTCCATAGCCTGAAGGGTAAGGGCGTTTCCTTCATGGAGAACAGTGTGGACTGGCACGGCAAGGCTCCCAACGATGAGGAGTATGCAGTGGCAATGGCAGACCTTGATAAGATCGAAAAAGAATTAGAGAAAGCAGGTGAGCAGTAATGGCAGAGAATACCGTGAAAAAAATCGCAACCAGAGAAAGCTATGGTAACTCCCTGAAGGAGCTGGCAGAAGAATTCCCCAATCTGGTCGTATTGGATGCCGACCTGGCAGCAGCTACCAAGACCGGAATCTTCCGTAAGGCATATCCCGACCGCCACATCGACTGCGGTATCGCAGAGTCCAACATGATGGGTGTGGCTGCAGGACTGTCTCTGGTAGGTAAGATTCCCTTCGTAAGCTCTTTTGCAATGTTCGCAGCAGGACGTGCTTTTGAACAGGTACGTAACTCTATCGGTTACCCTCATCTGAATGTCAAGATCGGTGCGACCCATGCAGGTATCACCGTAGGTGAGGACGGCGCTACCCACCAGTGTAACGAGGATATTGCTCTGATGCGTACCATTCCCGGCATGGTAGTAATGTGCCCTTCCGATGATGTGGAAGCAAGAGCCGCTGTTCGTGCCGCTCTGGAATATGAAGGACCTGTATATATTCGTTTCGGACGTGCTGCAGTACCCGTGATCAACGATCATCCCGGTTATCATTTTGAGATCGGTAAGGGAACCGTAGTCCGTGAAGGTAAGGATGTCACCATCGTAGCCACTGGTATCTGCGTAGATTCCGCTCTGGGTGCAGCAAAGATGCTGGAAGAGGAAGGCATCAGTGCAGAGGTTGTAAATATCTGTACCATCAAGCCTCTGGACGAGGAGATCATCATTAACAGCGCCAAGAAGACCGGCAAGGTAGTGACCGTGGAAGAGCATTCCGTGATTGGTGGACTGGGAAGCGCTGTCTGCGACTGTTTGTGCGCAAATCATCCCGTGCCTGTGAAGAAGGTCGGCATGCAGGATGTCTTCGGTGAGTCCGGTTCCGCTGCTGCTCTGGTAGAGAAGTACGGTCTGGATGCCAAGGGCGTTTACAAGTCTGTCAAAGAATTTCTGTAAGAGAATATAAGATATCAAGAGGAAGCCGCCAGTTATGTGAAAACAGAGACTGGCGGCTTCTTTTGCGTCGTGGTATCATGAACTCGAAATAATAAATGAAAAAGAAGACAATATTGTAAAGAAGTCGATAATCAGGTAAAAGAAGTCGAAAATTAGGTATCAAAAGTCGATATTCAAGCGGAAGTTACACAAGAATATGATACTATATTAGATAGAAATATATATACGGTGCTGGTGTCACAACGGTTGGTGCCCTTAAGAAAGGCGAAATCATGTTAAGCAAAATGAAAAAATCTGTTGTAATTTGCATGAATAGTCTTATATCTGTAATTATTTTTTGCATGATAATAATGCTTTTATGTAGTTGCGTCAGTGCAGCTCGTACGACTTGGAAACAGGCAAAAAAGACTTATCATTCTATGGTGGAGTACTATACGCGCGATGTAGAAAATAATTTGAGAAATATTTCGGACTATCTTCTTCGAATAAGCGAAACAGCGGATTATTATGGTATGACTAATTGCGAAGAGGATAAAGAATCTATGAACAATTTGTCAAGACAGCGGCTGTATAATCAATTGAATGAGGATATTCTTGTTTATAGTTCTGCGGATTACTTTTTTATATTTCAAGACAAATATGCAGATATCATGATGGTGGAATCTGCAAAAAAGAAAGCAAAAATACAAAGTCAGAATATCAGAGAACAGTTGAAAAGGTTATTGGAGAGTAGAGAACCTACAGAAAAATGGGAGCTGTTTGATGCAGAAGGTTATCAATATTTAATCAGAGTTGTATCAAAGGATGGTGTGGGGATTGGCTGTGCAGTGAGCCTTAATCGACTGATTGAAACAATGCAAGCTGTACAACTAAGTGATTATTATGTTTCTTACTATAAAATAGGCACAATGATTTTAGACAACGAGTCAGGGAAAGATCTAAAAATAGAACTGCCAATTCAAGAAACAGATGTGGGTGTAAGAATTGTAATTCCTTCAGAAAAGCTATTTGAAGAAATCAGAACGTTATTAAACTTCAGTATGGTTTTTGCTGCGATTTTGATCATACTGCTTTTTGCTCTTTATATTTCCATGTATCACTGGTTTACAAATCCGGTAAAAAGGATTGTATCAGTAATGCAAAAGGTGGATGAAGAAGGAATAGATCTTAAAATGCCGGAGTTTGACAACTGGGAAGAGTATCATATTGTCAGTAAAAACTTTAACAATATGATGGAAAAAATTAAAATTCTGAAAATTGATGTTTATGAGAAAGAAAAAAAGCAGTCTGAGCTGTATAAACAATATTTAATGCTTCAGATTAACCCTCATTTCTTTTTAAATGCTTTAAATACTATTTATATGTTGAATAAAAGAAAAGATAACAATCAGGTAAATATTCTTCTAACATATCTGATAAATTATTTTAAAAGTGTGTTTGCTCGTCAAGGAGAAATGGTTCCTCTGAAGGAGGAAATCAATTTTATGTTAAACTATATGGCGATTCAAAAGTTTCGTTTTGCGGGTGCTATGCATCTTCAGTGTGAAATAGAGCCGGAAGCAGAAATCAGCATGGTGCCGGCTATGTGTGTATTAACTTTTGTGGAAAATGCAATCAAATATTCCACGGATTTCTCGAATGATTTGATGATTGTCGTTTCAGCCAAAGTAGAGGGAGACAATATAAAAATTGAAATTCAGGATAATGGAGAAGGAATTGAGGAGAACATTCTTAAAAAAATAAACCAAAACGAGAAAATTGTGAAAAACGATAGGGAGCATATTGGAATAAAAAATATAGTAGATAGAATGCACATGCATTATGGAGAGGCTGCCAGTGTCAAGGTTACAAATCGGGACAGTGGAGGAGTTAGCGTTGTCATAAATGTACCAAAATGAACAAAAGGGAAACTATAAGATAACTAGAAAAAGATGTTGGAATGGAGATCAGCTATGAACTTACTTATTGTAGATGATGAATATCTGGTGGTAGAAGAAGTAGTTACAGTAACGGACTGGGAGCTGCTGGGTATTACGGAGATTTATTCTGCTACAAATGCAGTTAGCGCTGTTCGAATTTTAAATGAGAAAAAAATTGATATTATGATCTGCGATATTGAAATGCCCCAGACAGATGGATTGGAATTATCAAAAAAGGCAAAGGAAAATTTTCCGGATTTAGAAATCGTCATGTTGACAAGCCATGCGGAGTTTAATTATGTCAGAAATGCCTTGCGATACGGATGTTATGATTATCTGCTTAAACCGGTCATGGAAGATGATATTATTAAGGTGATGAAAAATCTTGTCACTAAGATTGAAAGAGAGCGTCATCAGGCGCAGTTACAGGAAGAAGGAATTGTATGGAACCAGTTAAAACCAGTATGGAAAGAAAAATATTGGGAGGAAATGCTCAGAGGACTACGTGATGATCCGAACAGGGAGTGTGAAGAATATGAGGAGAAGCAATGGAAAGAGGAGCAAGATAGAAGGCTGATCCCAATTTTATTTTATCAATATGCAAATGACAAAACAGAAGAAGACATAAAGCAGACCAGGAAGAAGGTAAAAGAGGACTTGGGAACAGTGGCTGGTGACTTTCTGCTTCCGGTATTGTCTCAAAAAGAATTTGCAGGCCTGGTTTTTATTTCAGACGAGTGGCTGAGTTCTGGCACTGAAAGAAATGGCATAATATTAAAAGATGCGATATTACAGCAATTTAAGACAGAAAGATTATACGAAAAAATTGGAATATGCATAGGAGAAGTGTGTACAGGGAGAGAAGTACAGTCCATGGTAGATAAGCTTCGACAGTTTGCATGGAATAATGTTTGCAGTAGAAGACAGATTTTGGATATTATAAATATGCCTAAAAACAGTGAAGCAATTGGTATGCCTGATATGACGCTATGGAAAGCATATCTTGATAATGGCAAGACTGTGGAACTTCAAGATAAAATCCGAAAATGGCTTTGGGGAAAAGACAATGAGGCCAAGTTAAATAGGAGAGCACTTCAAATGCTTCAGTATGATTTGGAACAGTTGTTCTATTCGACACTTCAGGAAAATGGAATTCAGGCACATCAATTTTTATATGATAGAGAAAATGGATGTAACAGAGTTACGGCAATTGGTTCACTGGAGGAAATGGATGCATGGATTGAGGAAACTATGGGAGCTGTTTCCAGGATCATGCAGGACGTATCGAACTTAAGTGGGATCAGGGAACAAACGATTTATTATATACAGACACATCTTGATGAAGAACTGAATAGGATAAAAGTTGCTTCAGCATTGTATTTAAATCCGGATTACCTGGATAGACGATTTAAAAAGGAAATGGGGTGTTCAGTAAATCGCTATATTTTAAGGGAACAGGTGAATATGGCAAAAGGATTGCTGTTAAACCAAAAGATTTCCATATGTGAGATTGCATCCCGGTGCGGCTATGAAAATATGTCTAATTTTTCTGCAATGTTTAAAAGAGAAGTAGGAATTTCACCAAATGAATATCGAAAAAACGGTGGGATGGAAAGCCCTGATCTTTAAGGATCAGGGCTTTTTGTATAAAAATCATAAGTGAAGGTCGAGTTTCAAGTAGAGTCAGAACATAATAACAGATTATACTATAGTTGATCCTAAATGAAAAAAATGATATGGAAAGTGAGGAACAAAATGTTTAATTTTTTTTCAAAGGAAGATAAACAACTATATAATATGTTAGGACATCTGAACATGGCTGAAAAAGAAATAAGCTTAAAGGATAACAGTGAAACAGAGATATATGAAGTTGCCTGTCCGGATGATGAATATGCTTTTTTGCATGAAGCAGCTATTATAGAATATCATGGAACGCTATTTGCTGCCTGGTATAATTGCGAGGAAAAAGAACTGATCGGACCTACTCCAATCAGACAAAAAAGGTCAAAAGACGGTGGAAAGACATGGAGTGATATTGAAACGATAGCGGAGGATCAAACCGGCAAAATTTTGTTCTGCCCACCGGTGTATGGTATTTGCGAAGATAAACTATATATGCTTATTAATGAAATGGTATCAGCAGATCATATTCATGCTCTTGATCTTTATGTATTTCAAGAGGAAAAGGACTGTTTTGAATTTTTATGGTCCAAACCGATTCCTTTTAAGCTAAATACGAATGTGTATAAGATGGCAAATGGGAAATTGCTTTTGCCGGGACGTATTGCTGAACTAGATGGCTTCCCGAATACTCCGGCGGTACTTATTTCGGATTCTGGGAAAATAGATGATGATTGGAGATTAGTGTATATTCAGGAAAATGGAGACTTACCTGATGGTTCTAAGTTGGTACATCCGGAAATTACCGCAATCATAGAAGATAATAAAATTGCCATGTTTTCAAGAGATGACGAGCGAAAAGTTCCGCTTGTATATTTATCACAGGATTATGGCGAGACATGGTCAGATGCCTTTTCCTATGATATTCCTTTTTCCGATTCAAAAATATATGCGGGCACGCTTTCTGATGGTAGAAACTATATAATAGGAAATTGGTATCCGGGAAGAGAAAAACTTGTACTTGTATTCTCAAAACCCAAAGAAAATACCTTTGAGACCGGCATTATACTACAAAATGGCTTTTCCGACAGATTAGGTTATGGAAAAGCGTGGTGTTACCCATGCGCCTATGAAGCAGATCATAAATTATATATTATATATACGGTATATTTAGAAAATGAAAAAAGAGGGGCTGCATTGTCCGTTGTTCCGTTGATATAACAGCTCCTGTATTTTTGAAAAGGATGCAGAAAACATGGATATAAGTCTGTTGGAGGAAACGATTATGTTGTATACGGAAACAAAGGAATTACAAAAATACAGGGCTTCAAAACGCCTATGGCAAGGAATCCCAAGCATTGAGGTGACAAAACGAGGAAGGATTTTCCTTACTTTCTATTCAGGTGGAGTCAAGGAAGAAATAGGAAATTATGTGATCGTAATTAAGTCGGATGACGGAGGGAATCATTTCTCGGAACCGATTGTTATTGTAAAAGAAGATAATGGAAGATGCTTTGACCCATGCCTTTGGATAGATCCATTGGGAGAACTTTGGCTGACATGGGCAAAGTGTCCGGACGATGGTTTATATGCATCTGTTTGCCGAGATCCTGATGCAGAGGAGCTGGTTTGGGGAGAAGAATTTCTGGTAGGCCATAATGTAATGATGAATAAACCTATAGTGGTGAAATCTGGTGAATGGTTGTTCCCGATTGCTGTATGGAATGATGGTATAAGAGTATTATCAGAAGAATATGATACTAAAATTACGGAAAAAGGCTCCTTTGTTTATGCTACCAATGATTGCGGGAAAACCTTTCAGAAGCTTGGCTTTGCAGACGTGAAAGACCGGCATTATGATGAACATATGATCTTGGAGATGAAGGATGGAAGCCTAAGAATGTTTGTTAGGACAAAGTATGGGATTGGCGCATCGAATTCCTATGATGGAGGAAGAAGCTGGAGTAAAGATTTTGACACTGGCTATGGTGGTCCCTGTTCGAGATTCCATATTACAAGATTGCGTTCAGGTAGAATCCTGCTGATCAATCATTTTAAGTTTAGTGGAAGAAATAATCTTACGGCAATGCTGTCAGAGGATGAAGGAAAAACGTTCCCTTATAAATTACTATTAGACGAGAGAGAAGTTTCTTATCCGGATGCAAAGGAAGCAGATGACGGATTTATCTATGTAACATATGATCGGGAACGTGGAAGTTATCTATCCAATATGAAAGAGGTGATGGCTTCCGCCAGAGAAATTTTAATTGCCAAAATAACAGAAGAGGATATTATTAGCGGATCTCTTGCAAACACAAATAGTTATCTGAAAAAGATCGCGAGTAAGCTGACGGATTATGATGGAGAGGACAAAGATCCATTTCATGAGCTGGATTTCGATAAAACAAAAAGCGTATAAAATTCATAAGTGAAGGTCGAAATTCAGGGAGAAAGAAATAATTATAAGAGATATAGTTTAATTACAAAAGATACAAAACATACATAAAAGGAAGGAGAAAATGATATGAAAAAGAAAATTGTAAGTAAAGTATTTGCCATATTGTTGGCAGCGTGTACAGTGCTTTCCGCATGTGGAAATGAAAGCGGTAATCAGAGCGTAGGTCAGACAGACAAAAGTGAAACGAATGACACTGTGCAGGAAGGAGAGGAACCATATACCATTGTTTATGCATTTGATGTATGGGTACAGCAGGCAGATTGGGATTTGGTAGAGGAGAATCTAAGTAACATTGTTTATGACAAGATTGGTGCCAAGGTTAAGCTTTTGCCTATGACAGGAGCAAACTATCAGCAGGAGGTTAATCTGATGATTACCAGTGGCGAAAAGCTGGATCTGGTAAATGCATCAGCCAGAACTACATTCAGTAGTGATGTCACTTCCAATAAACTGCTTGGGCTGGATGAAGAAACGGTTCGTAAATATGCACCGGATGCAATGGAAGTAATCGGCGACTATATGGAAGCTACCACAGTTGACGGAAAAATATATGGATTTCCGACCATACGTGATATGGCAAGTGCATACGGACTGATTCTTCGCAATGATATTATCGAGAAATATGGAATTGATGCTGATGCAGGATTAACAGTAGAACAATTAGATGACCTTTTTGCCAGAATTAAAGAGGGAGAACCGGACAAGTATGTAACGCAGCCGCAAAGCCAGGGAACCAGCATTCTGGAAAGCCTTTTTAAAACATATGATGGGCTGGGTGATACCATGGGAGTCCTGATGGATTGGGGACAGGGCGATCTGACCGTGCAAAATCTCTTTGATACAGAATATTACGAGGAGTGTGTGAGGAAAGCCAGAGAGTGGAATGAGAAGGGCTATATTCTTCCAGATGCTTCAACGAATCCTGATACAGGAGTAGCTTATTTCAAAACAGGAAAAGTGGCATCCACAATGTCCCTGATTCATCCGGGTGTGCCTACAGACAGCACCAATATGACAGGTATTCCATGCAGTACAGCAATTGTAAATCCGGCTTTTGGAAATACACAAACGGTTGGAGCTGTTATTCAGTCGATCCCTGTCAGCTGTAAGAATCCTGAAAAAGTGTTGGAGTTTGTCAATCTGCTTTATAGTGATGCAGAAGTATATAATGCGTTGGTATGGGGTATTGAAGGTACACACTATCAGCATGTAAAAGGAAGCGAAAAGTGGATTACTTATCCGGACGGTGTAACTGGAGAAACATCCGGCTATACTCTGAGTGCAACTTACGCTTTTGGAAATCGTTATCTGAGTTATATTTGGAATACGGATCCCGAAGATTTAAATGAAAAATATGAGGAATTTAATGATAATGCAATTAAATCTAAAGCGCTGGGATTTGTGTTTGACACCACTCCTGTGAAGGCAGAAGCGGCGGCTGTACAGGCAGTAATGGATGAGTATCGTCTGCCTCTGGAGAATGGAGTAATCGATCCTGATGAAAATTTACCGAAATTCCGACAGGCACTGAAGGATGCAGGGATTGATACTGTTATTGCAGAAAAGCAGCGGCAGTTAGACGAGTGGGCGGCAACAAAATAAGTAAAGTTTCTCGGAAAGGTCAGAGGTATAACACAACTGACCTTTCTATTCAAAGGAGCCTGGTATGTATAAAAGATTAAAAAAAATAAAAAAGCTTTTGCCACTATACATTATGGCTTTGCCGGCATTGGTTTATTTGTTTATTAACAATTATTTACCACTAACGGGTATGGTGGTAGCTTTTAAAGATTTCGACTACAGCAAAGGAATTTATGGAAGTGATTGGGCAGGCTTTAGAAATTTTTTGTTTTTATTTAAAAACTCAGTTGCTTTTATTATTACCAGAAACACAATATTGTACAATGTGGCATTTATTATAATTAATACATTTTTAGGTATTTTAGTAGCAATTCTTTTGAGCGAAGTGACAAGCAAAAAGGCTTTAAAAGTATATCAGACAGTGATTCTTTTGCCATATTTGTTTTCTATCGTCATTATCAGTTATCTGGTATTTGCTTTCTTAAGTACGGATGTAGGCTTTATTAATAAAGGGATCCTGGAGCCCTTGGGAAAAAGCACGATATCCTGGTACAATGAGTCAAAGTACTGGCCTATAATATTACCGATCGTAAATACATGGAAGTCATTTGGATTTCAGGCAACTATTTATTATGCCAATGTTATTTCTATTGATAAGTCTTACTATGAAGCGGCTCAACTGGATGGGGCATCAAAGCTTCAACAGGTACGGTATATCACACTGGTATTGTTGAAACCGGTTATTATAATGATGATATTATTGGCGGTAGGAAAGATTTTTTATTCTGATTTTGGTTTATTTTATCAGGTTACGCAGAACTCAGGAGCAATATACAGTACTACAAATACAATAGATACCTATGTGTACCGCACATTGATACAGACAGGAGACGTGGGTATGTCTGCAGCAGCAGGAGTATATCAGTCAGTAGTCGGCTTTTTAATTGTTTTAATTACAAATTTGTTACTTCGGAAGATCAGCCCGGAAGATTCTCTGTTTTAGGAGGTGTGAGATGAAACGAATGAAAGTAAACAAATCAGCATTAGTAGCACATATAGTTTTAATTTGTTTCGTGCTTTTCTGTACTCTTCCTACGTTGTTGCTGGTAACGTCTTCTCTGTCGGATAATGATAGTGTGTTCCGAAATGGTTATTCCTTTTGGCCCAAAGAGTGGAGTCTGGAAGCATATCGCTATATGGCGACGCAGGGGCAGACAATATTCCGTGCATACGGGATTTCAATACTAACTACATTTATAGGTACGATTTCCGGATTGATGCTTACAGCCATGCTGGGATATACACTTTCGCGTAATGAATTACCCGGAAGAAAGATAATCAATTTTCTCGTGTTTTTTACATTGCTTTTTAACGGAGGTATGGTTCCCACCTATTTATTATATGTAAATACGTTACATGTCAAAAATACTATATTTGCATTACTTTTGCCAAATAATATTTTGGTAAATGGTTTCAATGTTCTGCTGGTGAGAACATACTTTAATAACAATACGCCTAAGGAATTGATCGAATCAGCTATGGTAGATGGCGCTAAGGAGTTCCGAATTTTCTTTAGTATTATTATGCCGATTTCGAAACCCATCCTGGCTACGGTAGGATTGTTGATTGGTATTGGTTATTGGAATGACTGGTATAATGGTCTCCTTTATCTTACGAATACAAAATTATTCAGTCTGCAAAATTATTTGAATAGAATTTTGCTGGATATTCAGTTTATGACACAAAGTATGGCAGGAAGCGCAGAGGCTGCCAATGCCTTGGGTAAAATGCCTACCATCACGGTTCGTATGGCAATTGCAGTAATCGGTATTTTACCTCTTATGATTATATTTCCGTTTTTCCAGTCCTATTTTGCAAGAGGTATGACAGTTGGAGCAGTGAAAGGCTGAGAAGTGTTTTAAAAGGAGAGCGAAGGATGAATATTGTAAATTATAAAGGAACAAATTTGCGAGTGTCAGATATAGCGTTGGGAGGTGGAGTGCTCGGGAGCCGTATTTCCGACCAGGCATCATTCGATATCCTCGATTGTTTTGTAGGAAATGGGGGTACATTTATTGATACAGCGAATGTGTATGGAAGGTGGAATCCAGGAAATCTTCCACTATCTGAATTATTGATTGGAAGATGGATGAAACAGCATAGATTGAGAAGCAAGCTGGTAGTTGCGACCAAAGGAGCCTGCCATGCACTTGAAACACCGAGCATAAAAAGGCTGGCGCCGGAAGAGATACGAGAGGATCTGGAGAGCAGTTTGAAAAGCTTACAGACTGATTATATAGATTTATACTATTTACATGCAGATGATCCGAAGCGTGAGGTTGGTGAAATTATTGAAACTTTGAACAGCTTTGTCAGAGAAGGAAAGGTGAGATATTTTGCTTGTTCGAACTGGTCGGCAGAAAGAATGTGGGCTGCAGATGCTTACGCGAAAGAGCATAATTTGAAATCCTTTGTTGGGCATGAAATTATGTTTAATTTGGCAAAACCGAATGACGAGGCAGTGGAGGCAGCTGTACAGACCCATATGACAGAGAACATATATGAATATCACCAAAAAACCGGTAAACCGGTAACTGCATATACTTCTCAGGCAGCAGGATTTTTTGTATTACATAAGGAAGAGGGATTTCTCAAGGACGATAAATTTGCTTTCCCCAGAGATATGTTTTATAATGCGGAATCCTTAAAAAGAGCGGAGAGAGTAGACGAACTATGCAAGCTCACGAATGCCACTCCATTGGAAATAACATTAGCATATCTTTATGCGCAGCCTTTTCAGGTTATTCCGATCGTAGGACCTTGCAGGGTTAAGGAACTGGAAGAGAGCCTTCGTGCATCAGAAAAGAGATTAACGCAAGAGGAAGTAGAGTTTTTGTTTTCATAATGGAGAGAGCTGACTTAAATGACATTCTATTTTTGCAATACATTTGGAAACACATCGACAGATGGGATATATCGTATTGACCTGGGGAGAAATGACAGCAGGGAAACTTTGGCTGCACCACTGAAAAATCTGGAATGGGCGTGTATTGCGCCCAACGGAATACTGTATGCGGTAGGACAGGAAGAATCAGGGGGAAGTTATATTCAGTCGTTTTATTTGAAGCAACTTACAGGAGAACTGTTTTTTTTGGAGAAAAGCTGTTTCCCTTGGAGAGGGATCAGCCATATGAGCTTTTGGGAGCAGGGAAAGGCTCTTTTGATTGCTGTGTATGGAGAACAAATGGTTGTATCAGTGGACGTAGCGGAGGGGCGCATCGGCAAAGAATCTGGAAGGGTGATTTTCAAAGGAAATGGTCCGGTAGTTAGCAGGCAGGAAGCGTCTCATCCGCATTTTGTAAAGTGGATGCAGGAGGAGTGCTGGATTGCCGATCTGGGCGCGGATGCAGTATATCATAGTAGTGAGAGCCAACTTTGGGGAAACCGGGACAACTGGAGAATAGAGCAACAGCCCCGGGGATCAGGTCCAAGATTTCTGGAGATACATCCATTAGGAAAAATCGTATACCTCGTTACAGAATTATCGAATGAATTGATCGTGTTGGAGAAAAATTCAGACGGAGGTTTGAAAGAAAAGCAGCGTGTCAGTTTGCTCCCTGCCGGAGCACGAAAAAGTCTTTCTTCAATTTTGTGTCCAGATTGGACAAAAGGAAGATTGTTCGTAGGAGTACGGGGAGCTAATCTGATCCGGGAATTGGTCGTTGAGCAAAACGGAATGATCCGGGAAGGGAGAATTTTGCAAACACTGGGATGGCCCAGGAGCTTTCTGTATCTGAAACAGCTGGATTGTTTGCTGATTGCTGATGAAGAATTTGCGGAATCAACCGGAAGACTGGAGCTTTTTGATCTATGTGAGGGAAAACGTTTATGGGAAAAAAGAATGCCAAGAGCTTATCAAATTTACAACGTAGAGTACAATGACGAAATTGAAAGGTAAAGATATGGAGAAATGGATGAAGTGTTACGTAGGAACGAACTCCTTGAGAGGATCGAAAGGTATTTACACATTGGAGATAAATACTCAAAATGGGGAAATGAGGGAAGTTTCAACAGTAGAGGCTGACGATTCTGCATATTTATATGTTTCGGAAAAGAGAAAATGTCTGTATGCGGTTATGGAATCACTGGAATATAAAGGTGTACCGGGTGGAGGTGTTGCTGCTTATCGCATAGAGGATAATAAACTTTCATTTTTAAATAGCAGATATGCTTATGGTGGCTGGCCATGTCATGTTATAGCGGATGAGGAAAAAGATAGTCTTTTAGTATCTGTTTTTCGTAATGGATTGCTGGTGGTGTACGGCATTAATCAGGATGGAAGCATTGGGGAGGAAAGACGAGTAGAGCATCACCAGGAACCAAATGGAAGGATGTCTCATATTCATGCATCCATGCCTACACCGGATGGAAAATATATTGCGGTTGCGGATTGTGGTCTTGATTATATTTATCTTTATGATGCAAAAACGTATCAAAAAGTTTTCGAGTGGAAAGCACCGGAAGACAGTGGACCCAGACAACTCCGTTTCAGTCCGGATGGAAAATATCTATATATGGTATCTGAATTGAGCTGTCAAATTTTTGTGTTTGAGTATCAGCCGGATTGCAAAGATATGTTACGGAATGTCCAGGTAATATCGACGAGACGTGAGGATGGTTATGACCGGGAGAACTATACTTCGGCACTACAGATGCATCCATCCGGTAGATATCTTTTGGCTGGGAACAGAGGGCACAATTCAATTGTTGTCTATGAGGTAGATAAGGAAACCGGTTTGTTGATGTTGAAAGGACATACAATGTTGGCAGGTGATTTCTGCCGGGAGTTTTGTTTTGTACCAGATGGCTCTATGCTGATAGTGGGTATTCAGCATACAGATGTGGTACAGACCTTTTTCTTTGATGAAAATAAAGGGATTTTAAAGTGGAGCGGACAGGAAATTGTAATTCCCTCTCCTTCCTACTACAATATATTTATGGTTAATATCCCTTACAGCCAGTAAGGAATTATCCATCTTGTTGCTTAAGCTGTTAGAATGTAGGTAGCAATTGGATATCTTCTCCTTTCTTGGACTTCGCGTCCGTAACACAGACTGATAACCAGCTCCTCATTCGCAGCGTTCGTTTTATGCAGGTTGAATCACCTCAGGTGCATTCGTGTCACACCACAGTAGATTGAATAGGCAATGAGTAAAACTGGTACTTATCCATTGCAATAATCTTAAGGAGTGACAAATTTATGAACGCAGTAGGTATCGATGTTTCAAAAGGTAAAAGTATGGTTGCTATTATGCGGCCTTTTGGCGAAATTGTTTCCACACCCTTTGAAATTAAACACACATCCAGTGACATCAATTCGCTTGTAAAACTTATCAAGTCTATCGAAGGTGAGTCCCGAATTGTAATGGAGCATACCGGACGCTATTACGAAGTCCTTGCCCATCAACTTTCCGAAGCAAATCTTTCGTTAGTGCCATTAACCCAAAGCTTATCAAGGATTTTGATAACGATTCCCTTCGTAAAGTCAAAACAGATAAAGCTGACTCTGTTAAAATTGCCCGATATGCACTTGACAAGTGGCAAAATCTGAAACAGTATAGCGTTATGGATGAATTACGCAATCAACTCAAAACCATGAACCGTCAGTTTGGCTTTTACATGAAGCACAAGACGGCTATGAAGAATAACCTTATCGGCATCCTTGACCAAACCTATCCTGGTGTTAATACTTATTTTGACAGTCCTGCACGTAGTGACGGCAGCCAGAAATGGGTCGATTTTGCATCTACATACTGGCATGTAGACTGTGTCCGTAAAATGTCCATAAACGCTTTTATTGATCACTATGAAAACTGGTGCAAACGCAAGAAGTACAACTTCAGCAAGTCAAAAGCTGAAGAAATCTATGGAAAAGCAAAGGAGCTTGTTCCTGTACTTCCTAAGGATGACATTACAAAGCTTATTATCAAGCAGGCAGTTGACCAACTTAACAGTGCTTCTATTACTGTTGAGTCGCTACGCACTCTCATGAACGAAACTGCATCCAAGCTTCCGGAGTATCCCGTTGTTATGGCAATGAAAGGTTGGAACGTCACTCGGTCCTCAACTGATGGCTGAGATTGGTGATGTTTCCCGTTTCACTCAGGGTGCCATTACTGCTTTTGCCGGTGTAGACCCTGGTGTTAACGAATCCGGCTCTTATGAACAGAAAAGTGTTCCAACTTCAAAACGAGGTTCTTCTGACCTCAGGAAAACACTATTTCAGGTAATGGATGTCTTAATCAAAACACATCCACAAGATGATCCTGTGTATCAGTTCTTAGACAAAAAACGGGCTCAAAAGAAACCGTATTATGTCTATATGACTGCCGGTGCTAACAAGTTTCTACGCATCTACTATGGACGAGTGAAAGAATATCTTGCATCTCTTCCAGAATCTTAATTATCTACTATACCTTTCAGACCAGCACTGGTGTGGTGGTCTTGTTTTGATGTCTAATTTTCAACCTGTATAAAATTTTCAAAGTTCTTTCATTTTAGCCTTGACTTTTTATTTGCAGGCTGTGTTATAATGGGCGACTCTGCAAAGTAATGTTGGCAGCGGTTAGAGATGCATTTGTAAGAACGTATAATTTGCGAGCTTATATATTTACTATATGAAGGTGTTGTATGCTTTTACTCCAAAAAATGATAATGTTTTTCTTGATTATGCTCATCGGATATATCTGTCGGAAAATCGGTGTGTTTAAAGATACTACAGGCAAAACAATTTCAAGTATAGTAATCAATATTGGAAATCCTGCACTGATTATTGCCTCTGGTATGAATCCTGAGAGACTGGAGAATAAAGGAAAATTGTTGTTTACTCTGGGTGTTGCGCTGATCTATTTTGCAATTATGTTTGCTGTCGCGGAACTATTGCCCAGATTGCTTCATGCAGACAGAGAGGACTACGGCGCTTATCAGGTCATGATGCTTTTTTCCAATATTGGATTTATGGGTTATCCCTTGCTGGATGTCATGTATGGCAGCAATGCAATAATTCACGCTGTAATCTTCAACTTGTTATATAATGTCTTGATCTATACTTATGGCATCCACAAAATGCAGATTGGTGGTTGTCAGAAAAATATAAATTGGAAACAACTCGTGAATATAGGCGTAGGCTCTTGCATTATTGCGATAGTTCTGTATATCACCAATCTTCCGGTCCCATTGATCCTTGAAGATACAGCAACTTTCACTGGTGCCATCACAGGTCCGTTAAGCATGTTGGTCATTGGTGACTCTTTGGCGCAGACCCGGTTAAGAGATTTGTTTACAGATGTGCGCCTACTCATTTTCTCTGTAGTAAAACTGGTACTATTGCCGGCATTGCTTCTGTGGGGACTGTGCTTTTTTATCAAGGATCCGATATTCCGAGGCGTTTGTCTGGTAATGATGGCAACACCGGTAGGCAGCATGACAGTAATGTTGGCACAGCAGTACAATGGCGATTATCGGTTGACATCCAGGGGCGTGGCTCTGACCACATTGCTTTCCGTGATCACAATGCCGTTTTTGTTCTGGGCGCTGAAGCTATAGCTACCAATTTTCTGAGTGTAGTTCTATTCTGAATGTAAATATTCGTTTTTTGCGTTATCAAGATGTCGGGAGCAAAAGCTCCCGATTTTACTGTGTTGTCTATATAAACTTTTTTGTAGAAATTATCGCCATTGGAACCTAAAACAATGTCTGCTGCACGTATCTCTCGGGGAATTCATGCAGGTAAGTAAAGCATTCCTTCGGGGAACACAGCATACCATTCGCTGTGCAGGTGTTTTGAATCAGTGCCATGAGCTCTTTCGAATAAGGACTGGGAATATCGTAGGCATTCCCATAGGCGCTGATATATTTTTGCCGGATGCCGGGGAAATCACGATCCAGTGCCTGATAGAAATATTCCCGGTCACCTTCCCGCAGCGTGACACCAACATCAAACACCAGAATTCCCTGAACTCCTGCCTGCAGGCAATAACCAAGCAAGCCTTCTATATTCTCCCTGGTATCGTTAATAAAAGGAAGAATCGGTGTCATCCACACAAAAGTCGGTATTCCCAACTCTTTACATCTCATCAACACTTCAAAACGTTCTCTCGTAGTAGACACATTCGGTTCAAGCTTCCGGCACAGCTCCTCATCATAAGTAGTGAGCGTCATCTGCACGACTGCTTTGGTCTTCTTATGGATAGATTGCAGCAGATCCAGATCACGAAGCACCAGATTGGATTTTGTGAGTACCGTGACACCATATTCATATCGATCGATCAGTTCCAGACATTTTTTGGTCAATTGAAGCTCTTTTTCAGCGGGAAGATACGGATCGCACATGGCACCTGTACCAATCATACACTTGTGGCGCCTGGAACGAAGCGACCGTTCCAACAGTTCAGGAGCATTTTCCTTGACCTCGATATCTTCAAAGGCGTGTGTAAAACCGTAACATTTGCTGCGGCTGTCACAATAAATGCAGCCGTGGGAGCATCCACGGTAAATATTCATTCCATTATTCTGAGATAAAATCCCCTTCGCCTGGACAAAATGCATGGCAATATTCTCCCTCATTTGATTGTATAACTTTATTTTTATATTAACATAGGAAAAGTGAGAAAACAAAAATAATTTTAACTAAAATTAAGTTAAAATAGCTAGCTAAATAAAGATAATAATGATACAATACAAGAACGGAGATTGGAAAAGCTTTACGATAAAACAATTATGGAAAGGAAAACTATTGATGCAGAAATTTGGTACAGAAAAATTTCATGGGGTGAATTTTGCGGTATTTCCGCACAAAGGCGTACTGGGATCTGGAGAAGCCAGAAAAAGTATGGAGGAAATGGCGCATAAGACCCACGCGAACTGGGTGATACTCACTCCCTCGGGGATACAGGAGACCCCTTATAGTGAAGAAATTTGTTTTGATGGGGAGAAAAGCTGCACGGATGAAGAACTGTGTGATATGATTCGCTTTGCGCAGAGTCTGGGATTAAAGGTGGCATTAAAGCCTACCGTGAATTGTGACAATGGTGTCTGGAGAGCAAGGATAAGCTTTTTTGATCATGATGTTCCCTGTGAACCGAAGTGGGGCAACTGGTTTGAAAGCCATATTGCTTTTCAGAAGCATTATGCACAGATCGCACAGAGGACAGGGTGTGAATTATTTCTTACAGGATGCGAGATGACGATGACAGAGCACCGGGAGACGGAGTGGAGAAAACTGATCGCAGAGGTCCGCACAGTATATGACGGGCCTGTCGGTTATAATTGTGACAAATACGGGGAAGATCATATTACATGGTGGGAGGCAGTGGATGTGATTGCTTCCAGCGGATACTATCCCATCGATGATTGGGAGAATCAGTTGGATCGCATTGAAGAAGTAGTTAAAAAATACCAGAAGCCTTTTCTTTTCTCGGAGGCTGGATGTATGAATATCCATGGTTCCGCACAGGTTCCAAATAACTGGGAACTGCGAGGGGAAGAGGATGATGCTGAACAGGCAGACTGGTACCTGGCAATGTTTTCTGCTTGCGAAAAACGGGACTGGGTGAAAGGCTTCGGAATCTGGGACTGGCCGGGAAGTATGGAAAGGAAGAGCCCTTATGCAGTCTGCGATCGCCCTGCGGAGGCTGTGATCGCAGAAGAATACAGCTGTCGTGGCAAGAACCGGAGATAAGAGGGCGGAACAGCGAAAATCAGAACGACAGATAAAACAATGCACAGGGAGGTATGGCAGAAAATGGAGCAGCCAACAAAGACAGTCAGTGTAGCAGCATTGCCGCAGGTACGGGTGTTGGGACGCACCACAGGAACGGACGTGGTGAATTTATTCTGGACCGGCAGCGGAATAGAATTTATCTATACCGGCAGTGAACTTCAGGTGGAGGTAAATGCCGATTACGACGCTTATGAACCGTGGCTTGCGGTGGAACTGAACGGCGTGCAGATCAGTAGAGTTCCATTAAATAAAGGGAAAAACGAAGTGTGCCTGTTCCGGGGGATGACGGTAGGAAAACCAAAGCATGTACGGATACTGAAGGAAGTACAGGCAATGCATCAGGATCCCGGGCATCTGTTACAGATTGTGGGATTGCAATATGCAGACGGTGAATTCCTGCAGTTGCCGGAGCCGAAGTACCGGCTGGAATTCGTGGGAGACAGCATTACCAGTGGGGAAGGTACGGTGGGAGACGCCTGCGAAGAGGATTGGATCAGCGCTTTTTTCTCAGCAGTGAATACTTATCCCTGTATGGTGGCAGACGCGCTTTCTGCGGAGTATCGTGTGGTATCCCAGAGCGGCTGGGGAATTGTCACCGGATGGGATGGAAATGTGGAGAATAAGATTCCTCCGTTTTACACACAGGTCTGTGGATTGCTCACCGGGGAGAGGAATGCTTCCTTGGGAGCGTTGGAAGACTATGATTTCGAAGCATGGCAGCCAGATGCGGTCATTATCAATCTGGGAACCAATGATGCCACAGCGATTCAGTCCGCAGCGGAACTGGGGCAGGAATGGGCAGGAACACGGGACATAGAAGAAGTTAAAGAGATTCTGACAACAGCTATCTGCGATTTCCTGAAAGTAGTGCGGAACAGCAACCCCACAGCACAGATCATCTGGGGTTACGGCATGCTGGGAGACAACTTTCTGTCCGTCATCCGGGAAGCTGTGGAAGGCTATGCGAAGCAGACCGCCGATTCCCGGATTCACTTTTTACATCTCCCCGACACGACACCGGATACCGTTGGCAGCCGCCTGCATCCCGGAGTGAAAGCCCATCAAATCACCGCGAAAGAGATTGAAACATATCTGCAAGCACTGTTATGGAAGAAATTTATAATTTCTTAAGAAAAATGTGACGTAAAATGTGACAACTCCGCGCTATATTGAAACCCATAGAAAGTAATTCATTTGGAGGGGCTGGCAATATGACGCAGGAAAATCGTTCAAGCAGACAGGCAGAGATCCATATAACGCAGATGCGGAGGAATCCGTATCTGGTGGATTATCAAACCGGGAAAAATATGGGCAGACATATGGGAAGGCGCACAGAACGGTCACAACACAGCACACCTGCAATGCCGCAGGAGGGCACAAGGACAAGAACATATCCTCAGCACAGTGTAGCACCCCGGCAGGAAAATAGAACCCACCAGCAGAAGCAGCGAACTGCGGATGCGGTATATGGGGAAAATGTATACAAAGACAATACCTACAATACCCGTGCCAGGCACCGTCTGGCGAGGGCGGAGAGACAGCGCCGCCGCAGACGGGCAAGAATCCGCAGATATATCCGGCTGACTCTGCTTAGTGCAGGAATTCTGGTAGGAATCATTGCGTTGACAAAGCTTCTGAATGTGCCTGCCGGTACTGCGGAAGCCAGCACACCGATGGAAGCAATAGACATGGCGCAGCAGGTGGAAAAAGGGATTGAGAATACTATAGGAACCCGGATTCAGGGACTGTCGGCGGAGACTTACGCAGCGCACCCTGACTGGACAGAGGATTTCCTCACGGTAAATGAATATTCCAGACCGGGAGATCCTTTGACGGAGGTGAATAATATTTTCGTGCATTATACTGCCAACCCCGGCACCAGTGCAGCACAGAACCGCAGTTATTTCGAACAGCTTAAGGACAATCATGAGCGCAGTGCCAGTGCGCATTTTATCATCGGCTATAACGGGGAGATCCTCCAGTGCGTTCCTCTGGATGAGATCGCTTATGCGGTGCAGACCCGTAACGAGGATTCCATCTCTATCGAATGCTGCTATAAGGCGGACAACGGACAGTTCACGCAGGAAACCTACGACTCCCTGATCAGGCTGTTGAGATGGCTGATCGACGCCTATGAACTGGAACCGGAGGATATTCTCCGCCATTATGACTGCGGTGGGAAAAAATGTCCCATATATTATACGGAACACGAGGATGCCTGGGACCGGTTAAAAGAGGATGTCAAAAATCTATAGAAAAGAGGAACTTTTCCCGAAAGGAAAGGTTCCTTTTAGTTTGTCTTGTTTTAAGAATGCAAGTTTGTTAGAATAGACGCATATGGAATACGATTTCCTATTCATTGGGAAAAGTGCTGCAGACAAAGCCCTAAAGGGCAGAAATGAGGAGTATCATGAATATTTTATCACCTTCAATTCTTTCGGCGGATTTCTGGAAGCTGGGAGAAGATATCAAAGCTGTGGAAGGAGCCGGCGTGCCCTGGCTGCATGTAGACGTGATGGACGGACTGTTTGTGCCTTCAATCTCTTACGGAATGCCTGTCTTGAAGGCAGTGAGACCCCATACAGACATGTTCCTGGATGTGCATCTGATGATTGAGAAGCCGGAGCGTTATGTGGAAGAGTTCGCTGCCTGCGGCGCGGATCTGGTGAATTTCCATCTGGAAGCCACAGAGGATGTGAAGGGATGCATTGAAAAAATACGTGCCACCGGCAAAAAGGTCGGCATCACCATCAAACCAGCCACCCCGGCAGAGGCAGTGGAGCCTTATCTGGAACTGGTGGATATGGTACTGGTCATGACCGTGGAGCCCGGTTTCGGCGGACAGAAGCTGATCCCGGAATGCCTGAATAAGGTAGCGGTGATCCGTAAAATGATCACGGACAGAGGACTGGCTACCGATCTGGAAGTAGATGGCGGCATTAATCTTGACAACGTAGCGCTGGCACTTGATGCGGGAGCTAATGTTATCGTGGCAGGTTCTGCTGTATTCAAGGATGACATCGCGGCCAATGCGAAGGCTTTTCTTGCGAAGATGCAGTAACATCGCCATAGGCAGGACTTGGGCGGGGAACGTCTTATGGAAGGCGCAGACTGTCGGCAGACGGTGACGGAAGGATAGACAGTTGTCTGCGGAATGGAGATTGATATGGAGTTACAGATATTACACGCAATACAAGAAATTCATCAGGGATGGCTGACGGACGTCATGCGTCTTTTTACCACCATAGGAGAAAGCGGGCTTGTATGGATTGCCATCGCCATCGTCCTGACATGTATACCGAAGACCAGAAAATGCGGTCTGACTATGATGATCGCAATGGCTATTACCTATCTGGTGGGGAATCTGTTTCTGAAAAATGTGATCGCCAGACCCAGACCCTGCGCAGTCGACAACAGTGTCATATTGAAGATCCCGTTTCCTTCTGAATATTCGTTCCCTTCGGGACACAGCTCCAATGGATTCGCCGGTGCAGTGACGATCTTCTGTTATTATCGTAGAGCAGGACTCTTAAGTCTGCTCATGGCGGCACTTATTGCATTTTCCAGACTTTACTTCTTCGTGCATTACCCGACGGATATCCTGGGCGGAATCTTATTGGGAACGCTGGATGCGCTGTTGGCGGTTTGGCTTGTGAAACACTTGGAGAACCGTGCAGATGCGCAGTCTGCATCGAACGCAGATAAAACCGAACACGTGCAGGAAAAATAAAATAACGGGACAGAAACCGGGATCAGACAGAAAGGGCAAAAACTTTGATGAACAGCAGAACGTTATGGAATGATAATTGGTATTTTGCCAAAACGGAATTAGGTGTGAAATGGGAAGACAGGCAGATCTGGGAAGCCAAAATGCAGCCGGTGGATCTGCCCCATGACTGGTTGATCTATGATACGAAGAATCTCTATGAAGACAGCATCGGCTGGTATCGGAAGAACTTTGCCTATGCCCCGGATAAAACAGGAAATGATGACCGTGTCATCCTCCGCTTTGAAGGTGTCTACATGGATTCTTCTATTTATGTAAACGGTGAGCACCTTGGCGACTGGAAATACGGCTATTCTACCTTTGACTGGGATATTACGGATGCTTTACATAAGGGAGATAATGAAATCGTTCTGCGTGTCGTATTTCAGGCGCCCAACAGCAGATGGTACAGCGGTGCCGGAATCTATCGGAATGTGTGGATGATCCGGCTGCCCAAGACACATATTCCTCTGGACGGCATCTATACATCTTCTGTTGAGACAAAAAATGGTTATGATCTGACCATCGACACGGAACTGGAATGGGGAACAGATAGTGGAAATTATGAACTGGAATACTGTCTGCGAGATGCTGATAACAGCAAAAGTCCCATAGAAACAGAAAACCAGGAGCTCTTCCGGGTAAAACAGCCTCTCACCTGTGGACAGAACAAGATATCCATAACGATCCCTGTGGATAATCCTAGAAAATGGGACATTACGGATCCTTACTTGTATGATCTGCAGGTATGCCTGTGGAGAGAGCAGGAGACCAACAGCCGGGAACTATGTCAGCAAGAACATTTCCGTATCGGTTTCCGCACCATGCAATTTGATCCTGCCAGGGGCTTTTTATTAAACGGCAGAAAAGTGCGCCTGAACGGTGCCTGCGATCACCATGACCTCGGAGCACTGGGAGCGGCTTTTCACAAAGAAGCCATGCGCCGGAAATTTGAACTCATGCGTTCCATGGGTGTCAATGCTGTGCGGACTTCCCACAATATGCCCGCTGTGGAACTGATGGAACTGGCGGATGAGATGGGATTTCTGATCGTATCCGAAGCGTTCGATATGTGGGAGATGGCAAAGAATCCTTATGATTATGCCAGATTTTTCAAGGAATGGATGGAGAAGGATGTACGCAGCTGGATCCGCAGAGACCGCAATCATCCTTCCGTTATCATGTGGAGCATTGGCAACGAGATTCCGGATACCCATGCGGATGCCCATGGACAGGAGATCACCCGTAGCCTCCTTGCAGTAGTCAGAAAGTGGGATTACCGGAAGGTGGCACCGGTGACGATCGGTTCCAATTACATGCCCTGGGAAAATGCCCAGAAATGTGCGGATATCGTGAAAGTGGCGGGCTATAACTACGCGGAAAAATATTATGCGGAACACCATGAAAAGCATCCGGACTGGATCATCTACGGAAGTGAGACTTCCTCTGTGGTACAGAGCCGAGGGGTGTATCATTTTCCGTTGGAGAGGGCGAATCTGATCGAAGCGGACGAACAGTGTTCTGCGTTGGGCAACAGTACTACCAGCTGGGCGGCGAAAAATACGGAATACTGTATCACTATGGACAGAGATACCCCTTATTCCTGTGGTCAGTTCATCTGGACAGCCATTGACTATATCGGTGAGCCGACCCCTTATCAGACGAAAAACAGCTATTTCGGACAGATGGATACGGCGGGATTTCCCAAAGACTCCTACTACGTCTTCCGTTCGGAATGGACGGATGGGAAAAAAGATCCCATGATCCATGTATATCCCTACTGGGATTTTAATCCGGGACAGCAGGTGGACGTGCGGATCACCAGCAATGCTCCGGAGGTGGAACTGTTCGTAAACGGAGTGTCACAGGGAAAACAGCAGATCGATCATCAGAAAGGAACGGTATTGCAGCCTTCCTGGAAAGTACCGTATGCGCCCGGCAGTATCTGTGCCGTGGCATACGACGAAACGGGTAGGGAGATAGCCAGACAGGAGAGACATTCCTTCGGCAACACAGATCATTATGTATTAAAAGCAAATAAATCAGCCTTGCATGCTGACGGCGAGGACATGATCTTTGTGGAGATCTCAGCGGAGGACCGGGACGGATATCCTGTGGAAAATGCCTCCGATTATGTGAGAGTGACCGTGGAAGGTGCTGGAAGACTGGTGGGACTGGACAATGGTGACAGCGCCGATTACGATGCCTACAAGGGAACCGTACGTAAGTTGTTCCAGGGGAAATTACTGGCTATGATCGCAGCAAAAACTACGCCGGGGGAGATTCGTGTGACTGTGAAGGATGCATGGGCAGCCACAGTGAACAGCATGACCAATGAAACCGGCACTGGAACAGCAAAGGCAGCTGCCGGGCACCGCACGGCGACAGTGACGTTACAGGCAGTCGAAGCACCGATTCGTCCCGGTGTCTGCGCAACAGAAGAAAACAGAGAATATCCGCCCGCCTTTGTGGATCCCGGATTTGTTCCGGTGCGGAAACTGGAAATGAGCGCTCCCTATATGAGATTGACACCGGAGAAGCCGTATGTATTGCTACATACCCGTATCTATCCCATGGAAGCCACAGACCGTAAGCTTCTCTGGAGCATTACTGACGCTTCCGGTATCCCCAGCCCTGTGGCAAAACTGGAGGAACTGGAAGACGGCGAGAGCATCCGGATCACAGGCGTCAGTGATGGCAGTTTTCAGGTAAGGTGTATGACCTGTAACGGAACAACCAATATTAAAATGATTTCCCAACTTGACTTTGCAGTGGAGGGCATGGGACAGACGTTCCATTCTCCGTATGAGCCGGTGACGGGTATTTCTTATGTCGGAAGTTTTGGCGGAGACGTAAGCCGCGGAGTGGAGAACAGTGCCGGAACGGACAAGGCACAGCCTACCGGACTGGTCTATGAAGCGTTAGACTTTGGTGAATTCGGAAGTGACGAGATCACGCTGTCCATTTTTGCCAACGATAATGATCCCCACCGGATTCAGATATGGAAGGGAGAGCCCGAAGAGAGCGGTTCCGGGACACAGGGAACACTGGTGGGTGAAATAACCTATCAGAAGCCGGGCATCTGGGAAGTCTTCCAGCCGGATACCTTCGTATTGCCCCGGAGATTAAAGGGTGTAACAAAACTGACAATAGTGTCAGAAGATAAAATTTTCTTGAAAGAGTTTCATTTCACCAGACAGGAAAAAGCTTATGCAAGACTGAGTGCTCTCACGGACGGAGTTACCTATGGTGACAGCTTTGTGAGAACCGGGGATGCCGTTGAACAGATCGGCAATAATGTCTCTCTCGAATTTACGGATATGAACTTTGGAGAAGCGGGAACCGATAGCATTGTCATCTGCGGAAGAACTCCTTTACAGCAGAATACGATCCAGCTTAGGTTTACCGATGGGGCTACACAGGTACTTCCCTTCCCGCACAGCGAGGAATATAGGGAACTGCGTTTCCCTCTGGAAAGAGTGACAGGAGAGCAGAATGTGACCTTCGTTTTCCTGCCGGGATGCAATTTTGATTTCAAATGGTTCCGGTTTGAAAAAAGCGGATCTGAGGAGTAAGCGATAACTATGAGCAAATGGAACAGAAAAATATGGGCAGCAATACTGGTGGTGGGAATGACAGCGTCTCTGACTGCCTGTGGAGGCAGCAAAGGAGAAAACAGCAATGCGTCTGCTGCCGGTACACAGAATGAGACTGCCACCGTACAGGATGAGAGCGCGGACAGTAACACTGACAGCACCGGCAGTACCACGGCACTGGTGCAGGACAACCGGGTACTGCAGATCCCGGACGACAACTACCGTACCTACTATGAGCTTTTCGTATATTCCTTCTATGACAGCGACGGTGATGGCATTGGAGATCTACAGGGCGTACTGGAAAAGCTGGATTACCTGAATGACGGTGATGATACCACAGATATGGATCTGGGAATCAATGGTATCTGGCTCATGCCGGTGATGCCCTCCGTCACCTATCATAAATACGATACCACGGATTATGAGAATATCGATCCGCAGTACGGCACTCTGGAAACGTTTCAGGAGTTGCTGACGGCCTGTCATGACCGTGGGATCCGTGTGATCCTGGATCTGGCAATGAATCATTCTTCCAGCAGCCATCCCTGGTTCCAACAGGCTGCGGAGTATCTGAAGAGCCTGCCGGAAGGGGCGGAACCGGATAGTTCCGAATGCCCGTACGTGGATTATTACCATTTTTCCAGAGAATACCAGGGCGGGTATGCACAGCTGAATGGAACGGCCTGGTATTATGAAGCGAGATTCTGGGACGGAATGCCGGATCTGAATCTGGAGAATGAGGCGGTACGCCGGGAATTTGAGCAGATCGCGGATTTCTGGCTGGATATGGGTGTGGATGGCTTCCGACTGGATGCGGTGAAAGAGTATGTTACCGGATCCACAGAGGACAATGTGGAAATTCTAAGCTGGTTCGCGGATTATGTTCATGGCAAAGATCCGGAGAATTATCTGGTGTGTGAATGCTGGACGGATCAGAATACCTATGCCAAATATTATGAGAGCGGCGTGGACAGCATGTTTGATTTTGCTTTTGCCGACAAGTCCGGTATCATTGCCAATGTGATGAACGGTAAGGCATCGGCAACATCTTATGCAAAGAATCTGGAAACAGAGCAGGGCATGTATGCACAGTACAATCCGGATTATATCAATGCTCCCTTCTACACCAATCATGATATGGGACGCAGTGCAGGCTACTATGCCGGGGAGAATAGCGAAGCTCAGACGAAAATGGGCAATGCCCTTAATCTCTTAATGAATGGCAATGTATTCCTCTATTATGGGGAAGAACTGGGCATGAAGGGCTCCGGCAAAGACGAGAACAAACGGGCCCCCATGTACTGGAGCAAGGACGGCAATGCGGAAGGCATGTGTAAGGGCCCGGCAGATATGGATGATTTCCGGATGAAATTTGACAGTCTGGAAGAACAGCAGGAGGATCCCGATTCCATCTATAATTATGTGAAACAGGTGATCCGTGTCCGCAACCAGAACCCAGTGATCGCCAGAGGCACCACCGCTTATCTGGAGCAGTATTCCGGTGAACAATGCTTTGCCCTGACAAGAAGCTATGAAGGCAGTAACTTATTATTGTTGGGAAATACCTCTGCGGAGGCTGTGAGCGTGGATCTGACCGGACTTACCGTAGGAGGCACCACAGCGGAGGAACTGGTACTGCTGGGGGAACTTTATACCGGAGAAGAGACCGCGGAGCGTGCCGGTACTGTAGTTACGCTTCCGGCTTATTCGATCCTGATCCTGGGAGAAGAATAAGACGAGCAAAACAGAATACAGGAACAAAAACAGGTCTGTGGGCGAACCCTACAGACCTGTATGCTTTCTTACAAAATCTTCAAATTCGTTTACCGGTAACGGCTTCGAGAAGTAGTAACCCTGAATATCATCACAGTGAAGATTCTTCAGAAACTCTACCTGATCCGAAGTTTCTACACCCTCTGCGGTAATAGTCATACCGAAGCTCTGCAGCAACTGCGTGATATGCAACAGCAGCTTTTCACCGTTCCGGTCACCAATGTAATCGATCAGACTCTTATCCAGCTTGATCGTATCGAAATGCATGACATTCAGCGAAGACAGAGAAGAATAACCGCTTCCGAAATCATCCAGCAGTAAAGTAAATCCTGCTTCATGGAACTGCTCGATCAGGGAGGAAATATCACTGTTATCAATGGTAGCACTCTCAGTGATCTCTAACGGAACATATTTCGGATCGAGCCGGAATGAATTCAAAATCTCCCGGTACTTATCTACCACATTGCTGTAGTATAGGCTGACTCTGGAAATATTTACAGAAATCGGATACAATTTTGCTCCAGCCTGCAGCCATCTCTGCTGTTGTGCGCACACCGTGCGGAACACATATTCGTCCAGTGTTGTGATATTACCGTTTTTCTCAAATAATGGAATGAACTTGCCGGGAGAGAGCATGGTGCCGTCGGGGCGCTTCCAACGGATCAGAGCCTCCGCTCCCAGAATGTTTCCGGTGACGGGGTCTACCTTCGGCTGATACCACAGCTGGAATTCTCCGTTCTTCAGGGCATCTTCGAAGACATCTTCCATCAGACGATCCTCGGAGAGCTGTTTGATATCCAGCTCATCATAAAAAGCATAATGCCTGGTACGTTTTCCTTTTATCGGATACATGGCCTGTACAGCCTTGCCGTAATTCTGTTCGATTTCCTTATGATCGGCGGTCTCATAGATGCCGCACAGTGGGAACAGTTTCGGAATATTAAGCTTTGTGGACAAATTGGAAATATCCTGACACAGGCACTCCAATCTGGGTTCTAAGGTACACCGGTCATTATCCCGCAGGAACAGGATGAACCGGTCTGCATTGATGTGGGCAGAAAATTCACCCAGATGTATACCGGTTTGCAGGATCTTCCATACTTCCAACAGTGTTTCGTCACCCTTGGCCACACCACAGGTATTATTGATCAGCTTGAAATCCTGAAGATCCAGGGCAACATAGAAGCCGCTGTCTCCGCCTCGGTGGGATAATTTCTCCTTGAAGCAGGCAAAATTATCACCATTTGTCAGAGGATCCACATAAGCCAGACGATATAACTGCCTGCGCCGTGTCCGGATACTGTGCACAAAAGCAAAAGTACCGACTCCGGCGATCACAATGATCAGCAGGATCAGCAGCCGCACCTGAAACAATATCGGAGCGGAACGACTGGAAAGTACCTGATCGGGAACAATAGTCAGGGCGAACCACTGTCTGTCGCTGCGGAGATTGTCCATTGCAGCCGCATAGTAATAATACTTCTGACTGCCTCCATAGAAATAACCACCGTTGGAAGAAGAACTCTGAAGCAGCGTATGCAGATCCTGCAAGGGCTGGTCGTTACGGGCATCCTGAGTCAGATAATCGGACATACGGTCGGCTTCCTGCAGGGAAGCCGGTGCATTGGAAGATGTGGCGATCAGGTCACCGTCCTGATTTACCAGACAACTGAATCCCTGATTATTAAAGGATTGCACGCCTAAAATTTCTTCAAAATGCTGGTTCCGATAGGTGGCAAATAAAACACCGATAATGGAATCACTCTGATCATATACGGGAATGCTGAATACATTGATGGGCTCCGGAGTACCGAGGCGATCCTGGAGGGTATTGGTAATACCAGGAAGTCCCTGCATACCATCCTTAAAAAAATCTCTGCTGGACAGATCCTGTACATAGCCATCGGTGCTTATCACCTGACCGTCCGGTGAGACGAAACCGATCCGTTTAAACTCATAGGTGGAGACAAAAGATCCCAACTGTGCAGCAATGGATTTTGCATTGACTGCATCCGGGGAAACGCTGATCGCATCGGCAAGGCTGTATAATAAGTTGAAGTTTTCACGGAGCTCCTGTTGTACGATCAGGGCGTTCTGCGTGGCAACATCCCGGAGAGTGGACTGTACTTCTTCCTCTGTATCCTGTGTGATCTGGGCAGAACTCCACATAACTGTGGAAATTACCAGCACCAGAGCAATGCTCAGAATGATCAAGGCCTGTTTTGGTAATTTACTTTTTTTCATTTTATATCCTCTTATGTATGTTATAAAAATTACCTTATATAATATACCATTATACACATTTACGATTGCATGGCAACAAAAACTGCATTGACAGTCCGGATTTCCTGTGCTACTGTAAGAATACGCAAATGCAATGAGGAAGAGAGTATTTATCATAGAAGTTTTACAGAGAACATTCCGTAAGGCTGAGAGGAATGGAACGGACAGATAGAGAAGATGGCTTCTGAGCGGCGCACCGAACGGATACCGGGGAGAATAGGAACGGTGGAAGCAAGGCTGCGACAGGATCCGCCTGTTACAGCGGATAGGGTTACGGACCCGAAGAGGTCTGTGTTGCGAAACGCAGACGAAGAGAAGTGGTAACACGAGACAACGCTCGTCTTCTTGAAGAACATAAGGTTCTTTGAGGAGACTTTTTTATTGCAACAAGGTCACAAGTCAAAAATTACGATGTGCTTGCACAAGAGTAATTTTATGACTTGATGACCTGCCCCGATATGAGCATAAAAGTGGAGCGTAAGCTTCACGATATGCGAATATTGGGTTGGATTGTGAGAGTGCGGAGCACGGAACGATCCGTTGGAATTAAAATAAATAAGAAAAGGAGAATGTGATTTATGGAAAGCAAAGGAAAATATTATCTTACCACAGCGATTGCCTATACATCTGCGAAGCCCCATATCGGCAACAACTACGAGATCGTACTGGCTGACAGCATCGCGCGTTTCAAGAGAAAGGAGGGCTATGATGTCTTCTTCCAGACCGGTACTGACGAGCATGGACAGAAGATCGAACTGAAGGCTGAGGCAGCCGGCATCACTCCCAAGGAACATGTAGATAAGATCGCCGGTGTCATCCGCGGTCTGTGTGATCTGCTGAACATTTCCTATGATAAGTTCATCCGTACCACGGATGAGGATCATGAGAAGCAGGTACAGAAGATCTTCAAGCGTCTCTATGATCAGGGGGACATCTATAAGGGAGCTTACGAGGGAATGTACTGTACTCCCTGTGAATCCTTCTGGACCGAGTCCCAGCTGGTGGACGGCAAGTGCCCGGACTGCGGCGGTGTCGTAAAGCCTGCCAAGGAAGAGGCTTATTTCTTCCGCATGAGCAAATATGCAGACAAACTGATCAAGCACATTAATGAGCATCCCGAGTTCATTCAGCCCGTTTCCCGTAAGAACGAGATGATGAACAACTTCCTGCTCCCCGGACTGCAGGATTTGTGCGTATCCCGTACCTCCTTTACCTGGGGCATTCCGGTGACCTTCGATCCCAAGCATGTCATCTACGTGTGGCTGGATGCACTGACCAACTACATCACCGGTATCGGCTACGATGCAGATGGCAACAGCACCGAGCAGTACAAGAAACTGTGGCCCGCAGACCTGCATCTGATCGGCAAGGACATCATTCGTTTCCATACGATCTACTGGCCTATTTTCCTGATGGCACTGGGTGAGCCCCTGCCGAAGCAGGTATTCGGACATCCCTGGCTTCTTATGGGCGGTGGCAAGATGAGCAAATCCAAGGGAAATGTGGTCTATGCGGATGATCTGGTAGATTATTTCGGCGTAGATGCAGTACGTTACTATGTACTGCATGAGATGCCTTTTGAAAATGACGGTAATCTGACCTGGGAACTGGTAGCAGAGCGTACCAATTCCGATCTGGCCAACACCCTGGGCAACCTGGTGAACCGTACCATTTCCATGAGCAACAAGTATTTTGGTGGTGTAGTAGAGAATAGGAATGTACAGCTGACCGAGAACGATGCAGCAGTGGATGCCGATCTGAAACAGACTGTGACCGGCACTTATGCAAAAGTAGTAGCCAAAATGGAAGAACTGCGAGTAGCAGATGCCCTGACCGAGATCTTCGGCATCTTCAAACGCTGTAATAAATACATCGATGAGACCGAACCCTGGGTACTGGCCAAGGACGAAGCCAAGGCAGATCGTCTGGCTACCGTTCTGTACAATCTGGTGGAAGGTATTATCATTGGCGCATCCCTGTTAGAGCCTTATATGCCCGAAACCGCAGAGAAGATCGCAAAACAGCTGAATACCTCCCTGCGTGACTTCGATCAGTTAGAGCAGTTCGGCCTGTATGAGAGCGGCAACAGGGTGACTGACCAGCCTGAGATCCTCTTCGCCCGTCTGGATATGAAGGATGTAGCAAAAAAAGAGGCAGAGCTGGAAGAAGCCATGATCAAGGCAGCAGCGGAGCATGAAGCGGAAGAGGCAAATGCCGAGGCAGAAAAGGCAGAGCAGGAAGCCATCGATATTGAGCCTAAGACAGAGATCGAATATGACGACTTCGCAAAAATGCAGTTCCAGGTAGGTGAGATCATTTCCTGTGAGGCAGTGCCCAAGTCCAAGAAGCTGCTGTGCAGCCAGGTGAAGATCGGCAGTCAGGTACGTCAGATCGTCTCTGGCATCAAGGCACATTACAGCCCGGAGGAAATGGTGGGCAAGAAGGTTATGGTATTGGTGAACCTGAAGCCTGCGAAACTGGCAGGAGTAATGTCCGAGGGCATGATCCTGTGCGCAGAAGACGCGGAAGGCAATCTGGCTCTGGTCACCCCGGAGAAGAATATGCCTGCCGGAGCAGAGATCTGTTAAATAGTATATGACAACGCAACTTTACGAATGAGGCGGGATGAACTGTTACTATTTTACAAAAAAAGCAATATAGGGCTTAAAATTTTATAAGAAATGATATATAATGAATAGGACGCCAAAGCAGATGCTGTAAAATTGACATTTGTTTTGTGCGTCCTATGATTTTTCCGTAACCAAGGAGGTCTTATGATTAAGGAAGAATTTTACTTTGATTCCCGGGACGGCGAAAGCCGTATCCATGCAGTGAGATATACTCCCGATGACGGCAATGTAAAAGGCATTGTGCAGGTAGTGCACGGAATGGCAGAGTATGTGGAGCGTTATGAGAACCTGGCTGAATTTCTGACTGCCAGAGGAATCCTTGTTACCGGAGAAGACCATCTCGGACATGGAAAATCTGTGGCGGAAGGCGGCACTTACGGTTACTTCTGCGAACAGGATCCGGCAACGGTAGTGGTAAGGGATGTACATCGGCTGAAGAAGATCACAGAGGAAAGCTATCCGGAGGTGCCCTATGTTATTTTGGGACACAGTATGGGTTCCTTTATTACGAGGAATTATCTGTGTCGTTACGGTAAGGGAGTCGACGGGGCGGTAATTGTCGGAACGGGAATGCAGTACGGGGGATTGATCCTTTGTTCCAAAGCCATGGCAGGCATACAGAAGCTGTTCTGTGGTTCCAGGCATGTCAGTCATTTTATTGATAAGGCTGCATTCGGGAACTACAACAAGCGGATCGATGTACCCAGAACCGCAAGTGACTGGCTGAGCCGGAATCCGGAGAATGTGGACCGCTATATAGCGGATGAGCTGTGTGGATTTACCTTCACTGTGAACGGGTTCCAGACGCTGTTTGAACTGATCCGCAGACTGCAGAAGCAGGAGAATCTGGAGAAGGTACCGCAGAACCTGCCAATCCTTATGGTATCCGGTGCCGAGGACCCAGTGGGAGATTACGGTAAGGGTGTCCGGAAGGCATGTGATTCTCTGAAGAAGGCTGGTGTGAAAAATATTACCGTCAAACTGTACGAGAATGACAGACATGAGCTTTTGAATGAGGAAGACGGTGAACAGGCCATGGAGGACATCTATCAATGGATCCTCAGGGAGATTCCGGGACTGGATTAAGACCGGAAAGCTTTCGGATCAGAGAGGCGGTGCATCATGTCGGATACGGCAGCGGGCACTTACGAGATCAGATGGGCGGAAGACAAAGACTGGATTCCTGCCATGCATATGATCTGGAAGACATTTTTAAAATTTGAGGCGGTGGATTATACAGAGGAGGGAATCCGTAACTTTTATGATTTTATTACGGATGAACACCTCTATAAGTCGTTCCAGCAGGGAAGATATCAGATGATGGTGGCGCTGGACGGTGAGAGAGTCATCGGAGCGGCTTCCGTGCGGAATTATAATCATTTATCACTTCTTTTTGTTGATGAGGAGTATCATCATCGGGGAATCGGACGGGATCTGATGAGAAGAATGTGTGAATATCTGAAAAAAGAGGAAGGGGAACGGTATATGTCGCTGAAAGCAGCTCCGTATGCCGTAGAGTTCTATCGAAAACTGGGGTTTCATGCGGTACATGAAGAGGAGGCATTTTCCGGAATACGTGTGACCCCCATGGAAAAATTTTTATAAAACAGAAAAGGATAAGATATAAATGAAAATTTTTGATCTGGATAGCCCTTTAATGAATGTACTGAACAAAATGGCAGATCTGATGTGGCTCAATATTCTGACACTGATCTGCTGCATCCCTGTCATTACCGCTGGAGCTGCGCTGACTTCCATGCATTATGTGGCATTGAAGATCGTGCGTAACGAGGAGAGTTATATTACAAGAAGCTTTTTTAAATCCTTTAAGACCAATTTCCGTCAGGCAACCCTGATCTGGTTGCTGCTTATGCTGGTAGCGGCGATCCTTGGCGGTGATTACTACATTATTACCAAATCCGGAATGCAGTTCAGCCAGGTGTTGGTGGTACTGATCATGGCAGCAGGAGTGCTGGTGATCTGCACTTCTTTATATGTATTTCCGGTACTTGCCAAATTTGACAATACAATCATGGGAACCATTCGAAATGCATTTATCATGAGTATTTTACAGCTGCCCAAGACAGTTGTAATGTTCGTAATGGCATTTTTCCCGTTGATTATTTATCTGGTATCTTTAAGACTGATACCCATTATTTTCCTGTTTGGTTTTTCACTGCCGGCTTATGCCTCTGCCATGCTGTACAATAAATTCTTCCAGAAGCTGGAAGATCAGTTGTTGTCAGAACAGGAGCCTGCACCGGAAATCTCGCCAGAAGAGGATGAGAGAGTATTCCATGATGAACTGGATGAAAGCCTGAAAACAGACGTGAAGTAACAAAAATGTCCTGCGGGGGCATCAGACGAGAGGTGTTCGGAGTATGCAAAAGAGAAAATTTTGGGAAATTTTTTTCCAGTGGGTCTTTCCCTGCGCATTGCTGGTAGTTGCACTGGTTCTGAGTATTTACGAATTTAATAATAAAATGAATTCAGCCATACGGACGGTGGTGGATGATCAGGCAGAGCAGATCGGCTATTACTATTCCGCGGGAGTAGATGACAAGCTGGGGGCACTGGGAGATATCACGAGTGCCATGGCAAACATTATGGCGAGCCGGCCGGACAGAAGTGATGCTTTTGTATATGAGAAGCTGGACACCATTGTAAAAGCCAGCAACGCCTATATGTCTGCTTATTGTGCTGTGAACGGAAACGGAATGCTGAGTGACCGCCGGGAGTTCGATATGTCGGAGCTAAACTATTACGGCAGCATCAGCGGAACCTCCGCCCATTATATTTATGCCGGCACGGATGGGATCAACGGACAGACTGCCTTTATCTATGTGTGTCCGATTGCGATATCCGGAAATGTCACCGGATATCTGCTCAGTTATATGAACCCGGATAACATGAAGGAATTCTTCGACAATTCTGTATATGGTGACAAGGCATTTTTCTCTCTGGTCAACCGGAACGGAACCATTATGGCATGCTACGGTGCCACTGACGGAACGGCTATTTTGCAGAATGATTTCTGGAATTCCCTGAAAGATATTTCGGAAAGCCTGGGAAGCTGGACCTTGTTTGAAAGACAGCAGCAGAAGGGCAACAACGGCATTTTACATGTTAAGGAAGACGGTGTAGGCAAGATCATCTGTCATTTTCCAATCCGCGGTACCGAGTGGAACCTGGTGGTCGGTATTAATGAATCCTATCTGTCTGGAATCCAGCAGTCCTTCCGCGGCCCGATTGTGAATCTGATCGTCAAGATCAGTATTTCCATTGCAGTAGCGCTTATTATTATCACCGCAATCAATATTCTGGTACGCATCAAAGCCTCTGAACACAGTAAGGTGTTGGAGGATAAAGCGGATACCGACCTATTGACGGATCTGAACAATAAGATGGCCACAGAGCGTAAGATCCGGGAATACATGGAAAAGTACCCGGACAAGCAGGGCGTATTGTTCGTACTGGATGTTGATAACTTTAAGAAGATCAATGATACTATGGGACATGCCTTCGGAGATGAAGTGCTCCGCAACCTGGCAGTACGTCTGCAATCCATGTTCCGGGCTACGGATATCGTGGGTCGTACCGGTGGCGATGAGTTCATGGTGTTTCTGAAGGATATCCGCGAGATCAGTATGATCGAACGGGAAGGCAAGAAGATCGAACAGTTCTTCCATCAGTTTGAAGTGGGAGAATATGTAAAATATTCCGTAACGGCCAGCGTGGGAGCAGCGGTCTTCCCCGGGGACGGCAAGTCTTTCGAGGAACTGTACAAAGCCGCAGATAATGCGCTGTATGTGTCAAAAAGACATGGCAAAAACCAGCTTAGCTTCTATAAAAAGCCGGAAAATGAGACAAAGTAGGGCAATTCTTGTTGAATATGTCCAAGAAATGCGGGCGGATTTGTTCAATCTGACAAGCATTTCGAAAAAAAACAAACTTTATAAGCAATTCTTACAATATGATTCAAAATCTTTGTGAAATAGTGGTATGGCACATTTTCGTGATTTTCGTTATACTGAATTCAGATTCAAACGAGACATATCGTTTCACAATGAGAGAAAATAACATTGGTAAATATGAAAGGAGTATTTTCAAATGGCAAGTTTATCTTTAAAGAATGTCTGCAAAGTATATCCTAACGGTTTCGAAGCTGTTAAGGATTTCAACCTTGAGATCGCAGATCAGGAGTTCATCATTTTCGTAGGTCCTTCCGGATGTGGTAAGTCCACCACCCTTCGTATGATCGCAGGTCTGGAAGATATCTCTTCCGGTGAACTGAAGATCGGTGACAGAGTAGTTAACGATGTAGAGCCTAAGGACAGAGATATCGCAATGGTATTCCAGAACTACGCTCTGTATCCTCATATGTCCGTATACGACAACATGGCATTTGGTCTGAAGCTGAGAAAAGTTCCCAAGGATCAGATCGATAAGATGGTTAAGGAAGCAGCTAAGATCCTGGATTTGACTCCGCTGCTTGATCGTAAGCCCAAGGCTCTGTCCGGTGGTCAGAGACAGCGTGTTGCTATGGGACGTGCAATCGTTCGTAACCCTAAGGTATTCCTGATGGATGAGCCTCTTTCCAACCTGGATGCCAAGCTGCGTGTACAGATGCGTATCGAGATCGCTAAGCTGCATCAGAGATTAGGTACAACCATCATCTACGTTACACATGACCAGACTGAGGCTATGACCCTTGGTACCAGAATCGTTGTTATGAAGGACGGCGTTATCCAGCAGGTAGATACTCCTCAGAACCTGTATGAGAAGCCTTGCAACCTGTTCGTAGCAGGATTCATGGGATCTCCGCAGATGAACTTCCTGGATGCTACTGTTAAGGTAGAAGGCGACATCGCTAACCTGGTAATCGCAGGCCACAGCATTCCCCTTCCTCCCGCTAAGTCCAAGAAGCTGATCGATGGCGGTTACGATGGAAAGGTTGTTACCTTCGGTATCCGTCCTGAGGACGTATATGATTCCGAGATGTACATCGAGACCTCTCCTCAGAGCGTATTTACCTCTACCATCAAGGTTTATGAGTTACTTGGTGCAGAAGTATATCTGTACTTCGATCTTGACGAGTTCCCTATGACCGCAAGAGTAGATTCTCGTACCACTGCAAGACCTGGCGATACCGTTAAGTTCGCTCTGGATGTTGAGAAGATCCACGTATTCGACAAAGAGACCGAGCAGGTTATTACCAACTAGTCTTAAGTTTCATAAGAGATTTCAAGGTCCTGTCTGTGAATGCAGACAGGGCTTTTTTTATGCATTTTGCTTGCACGGGGTGAGTAAATCAGATATACTAAGAATATATAGTGATGCCAGGGTCAAAAGGTCTAAGCCCACATGAGCTTGCTCATAAGTGGGTGAAAGACCTTTTGACCCGCCCCGATATGAGCATAAAAGTGGGATGATAATCCCACGATATGCGAATAGAGGGGAAGGATTGTGGGAGTGCGTAGCACGGAACAATCCGTAGGCATTACAGTCGGGGGCGTTTGACCCCAACATCTATGAGTAGAGCAAACGGATATGGAATATTACAGAAAGGCGTGGACAATATGATTACAGGCCAGATTATACAGACAAGCATTGATGAATTAAAAGCAATCACGAAGGTAGACCTCGGAGTCTATGATCTGAACGGATCCGAAGTGGCATCTACCATGGAAAAGGATGACATAACCACAGATCTGATCACAGGCTTTGTGGCTTCTCCGGCGGATAGCCAGGTGATCGGAGTACATCACCTTCTGAAGATCCGTGACGAAGGGGATCTTTTATATGTACTGGTGGCACGGGGAATGACGGATGACGTATATATGGTGGGTAAGATTGCTGTCAGTCAGATCCAGAATCTTGTCATTGCCTACAAGGAACGGTTTGACCGGAATAATTTCTTTCAGAACCTGTTGTTGGATAATCTGTTGCTGGTAGATATTTACAATCGGGCGAAGAAACTTCATGTGGAAGTCAGCTGTCCCAGAGCCGTATATCTCATTGAGACCAAGGATGAGAAAGATGGCATTGTATCTGAAGTGCTGAAGGGCATGTTTTCCCCGCAGTCGGGAGATTATGTAACAGCGGTGGATGAGTCCAGCCTGATCCTGATTAAATCTGTTGAGAGCACCACCACACCTGAGACACTGCATGAACTGGCCGAGACCATTGTAGCCATGATGAATGCGGAGGCTCTTCTGGATGTGAAGGTGGCATATGGCACCGTGGTACAGGAATTGAAGGACGTATCCAAGTCCTACAAGGAAGCCAAGATGGCACTGGATGTAGGCAAGATCTTCTACGCAGAGAAAAAGGTGATCGCCTACAGCACGTTGGGAATCGGACGTCTGATCTATCAGCTGCCGGTGAATCTGTGCAAGATCTTTATTGAGGAGATCTTCGGTGACAATGTACCTATGGACCTGGATGAAGAGACCCTGAACACCCTGAACAAGTTCTTCGAAAACAATCTGAATGTGTCGGAGACTTCCAGACAGTTGTTCGTGCATCGTAATACGCTGGTATATCGTATTGAGAAGATTCAGAAGAGCACCGGCCTGGATCTGCGGAGCTTTGATGATGCACTGACTTTCAAGATCGCATTGATGGTCGTAAATTATATGAAATATCTGGACAGCCAGGAATATTAAGGACAACCCCTCGCATAAAGTTAGATAGAAACTTTATACGGGGGGATTTTATGTCATATCGGAAACAGATCAGCTATTTGGAATTACAGGAAAACGGGCAACGGATCCGGGGAGCCGGGTATGCAAAGCTGGAAAGCTGGGAAAAGGAAGAGATTCTGATGGTGCAGCTGAGAGGACAGGGGATCGTGTCTGGCAAGGAGATGCTGCTGCTGTATCTGCAGCGGGAAAGCGGAGAAGAACTGTTATGTGAAATGACGGCAGAACGGGGGACCGTTTCCTGTGAAAAAAGAATTTCCAGAAAAGCGGATTGGGAGCCGACACTGGGGATACGCATTCCCCTGGAACGTAATTTTGAGATCATAGGGCGGTTTGCAGGAGCGGCTGGTGCGAAGAAAGTACCTGCGCCTGTGACTGCGATTGCACCAGTTACGGTGGGGGAAATCGAAGGACAGGGGCAAGGTGGAAACCAGCCGGAGCAGGCAAAGCGGCCGATACAGACAGAACAGCAGGAAACCCAAAATAGGGAGATGCAGCGGGAACGGGTGCAGGAGCAAGGCAGGCAAGCCCGTGAACAGACCGAAAAAGTGGCAGAAACCGTAGTCGCAAACGAAAAAATGGTCAGTGGATCGGAAGCCCGGAGCTCGAAAAAAAATGCCACGGAACACACTCTCCACATGAAAGACACCAAATGGGAGCAATTAAGCAGTATCTATCCCCACATCCATCCCTTCCGGGATGCCAGAGAATTTCTTTCCGTGGGTCCGGAGGATTTCGTTGTGTTGCGGGAGCGTTGCTATCAGATGACCCACAACAGTTTTTTGTTGCATGGCTATTATAATTACAGACATTTATTATTAATGCGTCAGGAAGTCTCTGGGGAAGTGAAATATTACATAGGAGTCCCGGGTAATTTTTATGAAAGAGAAAAACAGGTAGCCAGAATGTTTGGCTTTGAAAGTTTTGAAGGAACCAGAGAACCGGCATGGGAAGGGGATTTCGGATATTATCTGATCGCAGTGGAACTGTGAGAGAATCACAGTCCCCGCTCGTCAAATTCCGGAATAAAGCTTTCACAGGCGGCACTTCCCTCTTGCCGGAAGCCCTGTTCAATGCCGATTCGCTCCGCAAAGCGCAGGACCCGGTCATATTCCTCAGGTGTCACTGTGCGATTGAGTGCTTCAATATCTGCCACCTGCGGAAGAGGTGTATATTGATTCATAATGCTAATATAGATATGATCTCCGTAAGTCTCATGGAGATAGCGCAGGATTTTTTTGGAATCCTTCGTCTGTCCTGGGAGCAGCAGATGGCGGACAATCATTCCGTGCTGCATTAATCCGGTATCTTCGTCAATGACAGGATCCCCCACCTGGCGATACATTTCCGAAATGGCTGCACAGGCAGTTTCAAAATAATCTGGAGCGTGGGAATACGCAGTGGAAAGTTCAGGGGAAAAATATTTCAGATCCGGAAGATAAATATCCACCAGTCCCTCCAGATGGTGTAGTGCTTCCGGAGATTCATAGCTGCTGGTATTGTATACAATGGGAAGATGCAGCCCCTGCTGTTTTGCCTGCTCCAGTGCAATGACGATCTGGGGAAGAAAATGTGTGGGGGTAACAAGATTGATATTGTTAGCTCCCTGTTCCTGTAATTGTAGAAAGATTTTCACCAGATGTTCGGGAGTGATGACTCGTCCGGCTTTCCCCAGAGCGATGTTATGGTTCTGGCAGAAGACACAGCGCAGGTTGCATCCGGAGAAAAAGACGGTACCGGAACCGGAAGTGCCGGAGATACAGGGCTCCTCCCAATAATGCAGAGAGGCTCTGGCAGCCATGATATCTGCCGTCTGGCCACAATATCCCACGCCACCATCCAGGCGATCGGCATGACAGGCCCTGGGACACAGGATGCAGTCGGACATGATTTTCCGGAACCATGCGGCATCTTGGGGAGCCAGATCGCCGGAAACGGATGCTATGCTGTTGGAAACCGAAAAAGGGGATGACATATCGCCTGACACAATCTATAACCTCTTAACTGACTTATCCATGAATTCACAGAACACTTTAAATATCAAAACCGCACATGCCGGACCAGGATAACAGCTCCACCCAGTTTCCTCACGGCACATGGAAGGTTCTACTTAGTGCTGCTTTGTTCCCAACCTGACACGGTTCGTAGATTCCCATTGCGTAAGACCGAGTTTCATCACTATTCCCATGATACCGGACATGTACGGCCTTTTTAGTGTATCCTGTTCCCCGGTTTTTGTCAAGCCTCTTTGCCTTGAAGGAAACAGGGAAGAGTGTTATAATTAAAATAATATGTAATTTTGTCGAAAGATAGTTGCCTACGGAGAAGGATCCATGAGAAACAAGCGAAAAAGTATATCCCTGCTGGGATGGATAATAGGTGCACTTTTACTGATATATCTGGGAGTATTTTGCTACCTGAACCTGTGTAAATATGCACAACATGTGGATTCGGATATTGCAGCAGAGGCTTTGCTGGCCCGGGAGATCTGGGTGGAGAAGGATATTACACCCAACGACTGGATCTCCAGCACGGAGAGACGGATCATTGGAATGCCTACGGTTGCAGCCGTATTTTACGGTATCACCGGCAGCATGCAGACGGCGGCGGGGATTACCTGCGTTCTATTGGGTGCGATTTTGCTGGGGATATTTTATTTTTTTCTGAGAAAATTATCTTTGAGCAGACCGGCATCAATTACGGCATTGCTGGTATTGTGTGCGCTGCCAATCAACGGTTTTCGCAATGAGGGGCAGATGGTTCCTTTTGTAGCGCTGCTTTTATTCCTATTTGCAGAGTATTATGTGTTTCATGGCATTTTTCTGTTTTTCAATATCCTGTTTTACCTGAAATTAAAAGAAAACCGGCAGATGACCCGGAAGACCTTTCTGGAGTGGCTGGTATTGTTTGTTGCCGCAGTTTTGCTGAACTGTGGAGGACAGAGATGTCTGCAGGTCATCATCCTGCCACTGCTTGTAGTGGAAGTGATCGCTTTATTCATGGAATCCGGACACCTCCGGCAGAAGCTGCCCGGTGGACGTTATCTTGCCACAGCCTATGTGGGAAGTCTTGTACTTGCTTTTCTGGTATCCTGTCTGTACGGCGGCAGAGGAGATTATGCAGTCTATCTGCTGCAGCCGGGAGAGGCAGTAGAGAAACTGCTTCTTGGGGTTCCGGCAGCCCTGTTGGAGAACTTTGGGCTGGTGGGAAATGCAAAGGTAGGGAGCTTTGCTTCTCTGATGCAGCTTCTTGTCTGGGTGTTCCTGATCCTGTTGGGGTATGGACTCTGGTATGTGTTCCGGAAAAATACAGAGAGCACAGACAGACAAAAAGATGCACTGACAATTCTCCTTGCTTCTGTGGGAGTCACAGCATTTATCATCGGGATCACCAGCGCGGAGGCGGCCCATTATTACTTTTTCATGGCATGGTTCGCAGCAGCTGTTCTGGTAGCGGTGATGGTGGATCATATGTCGGAAGGACAGCCGGTGTTCGCTGGTCTGATCTTAACGGCCGTAGCGCTGTTCGCGGTGCTGAATCTGAAATACACCTACTATGAAGCGGCCACCACACAGGATAACCTGAAGGAATATCAGGAAGTGGCGGATTATCTGACAGAAGCGGGAATTGACTACGGATATGCAGAATTCTGGGATGCCGAACGGATCTGTCTGATCACGGACGGCCGGGTGACGATGGGACATTCCTATACCATGGCCAGTCTTTCCGGATACTGGTGGCTCACCAGTACGAAATGGTATCCCCCGACGCTGCCCACGGAAATGCGGACCGCTTACGTCGTACGGACAGAAATGCGTGAAGCCTTTGAACAGCAATTTCCGGAAGGGGAAGCACCGATACTGGAATATGAGAATGAAAAGCTGGCAGTATATGTCGGTGACAGAAATTATGTGGAACTATAAGATAAAAATGAGGGAACATTAATGGAAAAAATATACCGTATTCTGTTGGGAATATTTCTTGTCTGTCTGATTCCCATTCTTTTGGTCCTGAGTTACTGGTCCTGTCGGTATTCTTATTACGGAACGGTGGATTACAGCATCAGAAATCTCCTGATAAAAGACAGTACCTGGAAACATTTTGTTATTTTCCTGCTAACATCTGTCCTTGTCTATGAGGGAGATAAATGGCTGAATGCTCAAAATCAGGAAAAACAGGAAAAAATCTGTAGATACACGTTACTGGCAACTGGCATGACGACATTTATTCTTGGGTGTGTTTATGTTCTGAAGAACCCCTATTATCCCGAGGGAGATCAGATCAATGCAACGGCGTTTGCGGCGTATTGTCGGGAGGGTAATTTTATCATGCTGGAACCCGGAGGCTATGTCGGGATGTATCAACAGCAAAAAGGGCTGGGAATATTGTATGAGATATTGTTTGCCCTGTTTGGAAATTTCAATTATACTCCGGCAAAAATCCTGCATGTAATATGGTGGGTACTGGCGATTCTGGCAGGATACGGTTTCCTGAAACTGAATACAGACAGAGCCATATTTAGAATCGTATATTGTATTATGATGTTGGGCTGTATTCCTTTTTTGCTGTATTTACCGTATATTTACGGGGACGTGCTCAGTATCAGTTTTGGAATGGTAATGTTCTGGGCGGTGTCTGCTTATGAACATTATGAGAAGAAGAGGTATATTGCGTTGGCGGCATGTGTGGCAGGGATTGCTGTGCTTGCCCGGAAAAATACATGGATCATACTCATTGGAGTGGGAATTTATGCAGTTCTGGTCTGCCTGAAGAAAAAGAAGGGACAATATCTGCTGGCAGGGTTTGCAATTCTTCTGACGGCAGCACTGACGGTGAAAGCGGTAGATGTAATGTATGAATACCGTTCCGGATATCCCAGTGACATTGGCATTCCGAGCATTCTCTGGATTGCGATGGGATTACAGGAGACGGATGGCATGGCCGGGGTGTACAATCGCTATCAGCAAACCACGTTTGCAGAACATGATTTTCAACAGGAGCCTGCCGCACAGGAAGGAAAGGAATATATTCGCGAACGATTGCGGGAGTTCCGGGAGAATCCGGCTATGGCCAGAGATTTCTTTAAGAGAAAACTGGAAGATCAATGGATCGAACCACTGTTTTCCAGCCTCAAGGCAACAGAGTCGTTTGATACGGATGGAGAACCGCTGTCCTCCGGGATTACCAGTCTGTACTATGGGAACATACATGAAACCGTATGGAAGCTGGCCAATTATTACCAGAGTATCGTATACTTGGCAGGACTTGTACTTGGAATTGCTTTGTGCGGAAGATGGTGGCAAAAAAAAGAAATTCCGACAGCATTGTGGCTGCCGTTGATTGGCATAGTAGGTGGCTTCCTGTTCAGTATTATCTGGGAAGCGCAGAGCAGATATGTATTTCCGTACTATGTATTTTTGATCCTCTTTGTGCCGATGGGACTTTATGAAACGGGAAGAGCGATTTCCCGATTGCCGAAGCATAGAAGAAAAACAACCGAGCAGAACCAGACACAGGAAGAAAGCTTACGAGAGATCGCCTGATGCCTTTCTGGCAGCTTTCTCCTGTTTGTTCCGGATGCGGAGCTCTTCAAAAAAAGTCTTCAGTATCTGGCTGCATTCCGTTTCCAGAATGCCCCGGGTAACCTTCACCTGATGGTTAAACTGGGGCATTTCCAGTATATTTAGGATCGAACCTGCACATCCCGCCTTGGGATTCATGCAGCCCATCACTACTTCAGGGATACGGGCCTGCACAATGGCACCGGCGCACATCTGGCAGGGTTCCAGGGTCACATAGAGCGTGCATTCTTCCAGACGCCAGTCGCCGATCACTTTGCTGGCTTTGTTGATCGCTGTGATCTCTGCGTGCGCCAATGTATTCTTGTCTGTATTTCTCCGGTTGTAACCACGACCGATGATCTTACCTTCATGTACAATGACACAGCCGATGGGGACTTCACCCAGGGCATAGGCTTTTTTCGCTTGCTTCAGAGCTTCCTTCATATATTTTTCTTCCACACTTTTGATTACTGCCATGGTATCTGTAGCCTTTCTGGCGCTTGCACTGTCCGATTTATTCTGCCTTGGAAAACCTTTTCCAAAAAATCACACTATATTTCGTAAATGCTGTACATTGACGAAACTACCGTTAACTTATAGTATAGAGAATATATGAGTAAACGTCAAATGGAACGAGACCGCATTTTGCTGCGGTAACGGAGAGCAACGGGCGCAGGAACTGCGACCGGAACGGGGGATTTATGGTATCGATCAAAGAAGTTGCAAAACATGCCGGAGTGGCTATTTCCACAGTATCCAAGGTCTTAAATGGCTATCCTAATGTCAGTGAAGAGACGAAGAAAAAAGTACAGGACGCCATCAAGGAGTTGAATTATATTCCGAATTCCATTGCTGCGGCGCTTTCCTCCAAGCAGTTTGGAAGAATCGCGCTGGTGCTGGATCCCAATAGACAGACCCAGGCCATTGACCAGATCTTCATGCAGTATCTGGTAGGGGCACTGGATAAGGCCAAGGAACTGAACGTGGAAGTTGTGACGATCTTTCCGTCCATGATCGCGGGGATGACGGCGGAAGAGATCACAAGATCTTTTCTGTCCCAGAGTATTTCCGGCGTGGTGATCTATGGCATGTCTAAGGAGGACAAGGTGCTGCAGAAGCTGATCCGGGAGAAACAGTTTGCCTGTGTGGTAGTGGATGCGCCGATTGTCAATTCCAGGACTACATCCATCAGCATTGATCAGGAACAGGCCCAGTATGATGTGGCGAAGAAGACCGTGCTGGATGACAACTGTAAACGAGTGCTCTACATTGCGGGCAGAAGAGACGGTTATGTCACGGATCAGAGATTGAAGGGGATGAAGCGTCTGGTGAAGGATCTGGATCTGACCATGATGGTCAGACAGGGAGACTTCAGTGAGCTGACGGCAAGAAACGTGGCATTGAAATATGCGAAGAATAAGGATGTGGTGGTCTGCGCTTCCGATCTGATGGCCATAGGTGCCATGAATGCATTGATCGATATGGATATTTTCCGTCCGGTGTGCGGCTTCGATGGTATCACCCTGATGGGATATGTCGGCAAGCAGATGAATACCATAAGGCAGGACTTCTACAGCATCTCCAGCAGAGCCGTGGAAGAGGTACACCAGCTGATGAACGGAGGGGAAGGGCATCAGGTAATCATGCCCCACAGTATCGTGAAAATGTACTATAAGGACATTATCTGTTAAGCTATTTTGCACAAAAAATCAGGAAAATTAAAGAAAAGGTTGCGGAAAACGTTTTCCTATGCTATCCTGTGTATTGTAAGAGAACGACATACACAAAATCTCAGTATTGCGAGGGTATGAAAAGCCGGAAAGTGCAGGAAATACCCAAGGCGCAGCGGCAGAAAAGGTATGGAGGCCAAAAAGGATAGGAAATACCCAAGGCGCAGCGGGAAAAAGGGTATAGAGGCCGAAAAGTGCAGGAAATACCCGGGGCGCAGCGGGAAAAAGGGTATGGAGGCCGAAAAGGATAGGAAATACCCAAGGCGCAGCTGAGACAAGGGGATGGGATACCAAAAATAAGTATAGTACCCAGACAAAGAAAAAGAATATGAAAAAATGAGTGTGGCACGGTACATTCATTTTGGCAAAAATAAAACTATCGTGCAGAATGGAGTTTGAAATGAATTTAGAGCAGACTTTAAATGAGATCACCGGCAAATTATATGGCAAGAATATCGGTGCCTGCACCGATGCACAGCTGTACACCGGAGTATTGCAGCTGACCAAAGAGAAGATGGCAGAGACTCCCGCCATTACAGGAGACAAGAAGGTATATTATATTTCCATGGAGTTCCTGATCGGTAAGCTGTTATCCAACAATCTGATCAATTTAGGCATCTATGAGGAGTTGAGCGATATCCTGAAGAAGAACGGCAAAACCATCGCAGACATCGAAGAGGCAGAACCCGAACCTTCTCTGGGTAACGGGGGCTTAGGCAGACTGGCAGCCTGCTTCCTGGATTCCATTGCTACCCTGGGACTTCCCGGGGACGGTATCGGTCTGAATTACCACTTCGGATTGTTCAAGCAGGTATTCAAGGATCACCTGCAGAACGCCGAGAAGAATGACTGGATCCAGAAGGATTCCTGGCTGAACAATACCGGCACAAAATTCGAAGTATCTTTCGGTGACCGCAAGGTGACTTCCGTACTTTATGATATTGATGTCGTAGGTTATGAGAATGGACTGAACAAGCTGCATTTATTTGATGTAGAGACCGTAGACGAGAGTCTGGTAAAGAAGGGCATCACTTTTGATAAGAAAGCTATTGAGAAGAACCTGACCCTGTTCCTGTATCCTGATGATTCCGATGAGGCAGGTAATCTGCTGCGTATCTATCAGGAATACTTCATGGTATGCAACGGTGCCCAGCTGATCCTGAAGGAAGTAAAGGAAAAGGGTTATGATCTGCATACTCTGCCTGAGCATGTAGCGATCCAGATCAACGATACCCATCCTACCATGGTTATCCCCGAGCTGATCCGCATTCTCACCACAGAGGAAGGTTTCACTATGGATGAAGCTATCGACGTAGTAAGCCACACCTGTGCTTATACGAACCACACCATTCTGGCAGAAGCTCTGGAGAAATGGCCTCTGGCTTATATCGAGGAAGTAGTGCCTCAGCTGGTTCCCATCATCAAGGAGCTGAGTGACCGTGTGGCAAAGAAATATAAGGACGAAAAAGTTCAGATCATTGACAAGGACAAGAGAGTGCACATGGCACATATCGACATCCACTATGGCTATAGTGTCAACGGCGTGGCAGCGATCCATACCGAGATCCTGAAGCAGAGCGAACTCAATCATTTTTACAAGATTTATCCCGAGAAGTTCAACAACAAGACCAACGGTATTACCTTCCGCAGATGGTTGCTGTCCTGCAACCATGAGCTGGCTGCCTTCCTGACCCAGACCATTGGCGACGGCTACAAGAAGGATGCGGATGAATTACAGAAGCTGTTAGAGCATAAGGACGATCAGGCCGTACTGGATGCCATCTACGACATCAAGAAGACCAAGAAGGCAGAACTGGTATCCTATATCAAGGAGAAGGAGGGCGTGGAGCTGAATCCCGATTCCATCTTCGATATTCAGGTAAAGCGTCTGCATGAGTATAAGCGTCAGCAGATGAATGCACTGTATATCATTCACAAATATCTGGAGATCAAGGGCGGCAGGAAGCCTTCTACTCCACTGACCTTTATCTTCGGTGCAAAGGCTGCGCCTGCGTATGTGATTGCTCAGGATATCATCCATCTCCTGCTGGTAATGTCCGACATTATCAATAACGATCCTGAAGTCAGCCCTTACATGAAGCTTGTTATGGTAGAGAACTATAACGTAAGCTATGCCGAGAAGCTGATCCCTGCCTGCGATATCTCCGAGCAGATTTCCCTGGCTTCCAAGGAGGCATCCGGAACCGGCAACATGAAGTTCATGTTAAACGGTGCCGTAACACTGGGTACCAGTGACGGTGCAAACGTAGAGATCCATGAGCTGGTAGGCGATGACAATATCTACATCTTCGGTAAGGACAGCGACACTGTGATCAAGCATTACGAGAAGGCAGATTATGTTTCTAAGGACTACTACAAGAAGAGCCCTGTGATCAAAGAGGCTGTAGACTTCATCGTCAGCAAAGAAGTGCTCAAGGTCGGCAAAAAGGAGAACCTGGAGCGTCTGTACAACGAGCTGCTGAACAAAGACTGGTTCATGACCCTGCTTGACTTAGAGGACTACATCAAGGTAAAGGATCAGGCATTTGCTGATTACGAGGATCAGCAGAAGTGGAAGAAGATGATGTTAGTGAACATCGCCAAGGCCGGATTCTTCTCCTCCGACAGAACTATTGCAGAGTACAACAGAGATATCTGGAAGCTGAAATAAATAGAAAGTTACGCGAGCAATGAGCCGCGCATAGGCATAGTGAAGACAGCGATGGGCGCTTGCGCACAATTCGCTGTCTTTACTTATGCCGAGATGCGGCGAACGCCGCGATATGAAATAAGATTGGCAGCGTTTTATGCTGACAATCTTATGAATAGTGTGGCTCATTGCGAATGGTAGTTTCAAATCCACGAACGCCCATGGCGAACGGAACATCCTTCCGCGGTGGGCATCGCGGCATTTATTATAGCCTACGTTACGAAATGCCCTGTAATTTACGTTTTTTCTCTGCTGAGCCCCGGAAGTTCCTGACAAGCGGGGCGAAATTCGTGTTTTTTCTCTGTTGAGCCCCGGAAGTTCCTGACAAGCGGGGCGAAATCCATGTTTTTTCTCTGCTGAGCCCCGGAAGTTTCCGACAAGCGGGGCGTAATTCGTGTTTTTTCTCTGTTGAGCCCCGGAAGTTTCCGACAAGCGGGGCGTAATCTACATTTTTTCTCTGCTGAGCCCCGGAAGTTCCTGACAAGCGGGGCGAAATCCATGTTTTTTCTCTGCTGAGCCCCGGAAGTTTCCGACAAGCGGGGCGTAATTCGTGTTTTTTCTCTGCTGAGCCCCGGAAGTTTCCGACAAGCGGGGCGAAATCCATGTTTTTTCTCTGCTGAGCCCCGGAAGTTCCTGACAAGCGGGGCGAAATCTACATTTTTCTTCTACTATGTCCCGAAGATAAAATCCTCCGCTACGAACCATGCCTATTCATAAGATTGTCAGCAAAGAACGCTGTCAATCTTATTTCATAGACGGCTGTCGAGTGTGTCCGTTGGACGCACAGTATAAAAATAGAACGAAATAACCTCTTGTGTGAGCAAACTCCCACCGAGGTATTCCGTTCTATTTTTGCATGGCTCGTAGCTAGGCTAACTTTCTATTTACAGCTTTGTGGTCCACTGGGACAGATCCCAGACCTGGGTGGCCAGGCCATCGTAGAATTCCGGCTCATGGCAGACCATGAGAATACTTCCCTTGTATTCTTTCAGTGCCCGTTTCAGCTCGTCTTTGGCATCCACATCCAGATGGTTCGTTGGCTCGTCCAGTAACAGAACGTTCGTGGCACGGTTCATGAGCTTGCAGAGTCTTACCTTTGCCTGCTCACCACCGCTGAGTACCTTTACGCGGCTCTCAATATGCTTTGTGGTCAGACCGCATCTGGCCAGGGCGGAACGCACCTCATACTGGGTAAACGCGGGAAATTCCTGCCAGATCTCTTCGATACAGCTGTTGTCACCGGAACCGGACATTTCCTGCTCGAAATAACCGATCTCCAGATAATCCCCCTGCTCCACTTCGCCGGACAGAGGCGGGATCAGTCCCAGAATGCTCTTCAACAGTGTGGTCTTACCGATACCGTTGGCACCGATCAGCGCTACCTTCTCACCACGTTCCATGGACAGATTCAGGGGCTTGGACAGCGGCTCGTCATAACCGATGATCAGATCCTTTGTCTCGAAAATGATACGACCAGTGGTGCGGCCCTCCTTGAAAGAGAATTCAGGCTTCGGCTTCTCCGCAGCCAGCTCGATGACATCCATCTTATCCAGCTTCTTCTGGCGGGACATGGCCATGTTACGGGTGGATACACGGGCCTTGTTTCTTGCTACGAAATCCCTCAAATCGGCGATCTCCTTCTGCTGACGATTATATGCGGCCTCCAGCTGGGATTTCTTCATGGCATAGACTTCCTGGAACTTGTCGTAATCGCCCACATAGCGGGTCAGCTCCTGATTGTCCATGTGATAGATCAGGTTGATGACACTGTTCAGGAAGGGAATGTCATGGCTGATCAGGATAAATGCGTTCTCATATTCATTCAGATAACGCTTGAGCCATTCGATATGTTCCGCATCCAGATAGTTGGTCGGCTCATCCAGCAGCAGAATATCGGGCTTTTCCAACAGAAGTTTGCCCAGCAGAACTTTGGTACGCTGACCACCTGACAACTCTGTCACATCACGGTCCAGGCCGATATCCATCAGTCCCAGAGCTCTTGCCACTTCCTCCACTTTGGCATCGATCATGTAGAAATCATGCATAGTCAGCAGATCCTGGATTGTTCCCAGGTCTTCCATGTACTGTTCCAGTTCTTCCGAGGTGGCATCTCCCATTTTGTCACAGATTTCATTCATCTGTGCTTCCATATCGTATAAGAAATCAAAAGCGGAAGCCAGTACCTGACGGATCGTCATACCGGGGGTCAGCACTGTATGCTGGTCCAGATAGCCGACGCGGACATTCTTCGCCCATTCCACTTTGCCCTCATCCGGCATCAGTTTACCGGTGATAATATTCATAAAGGTAGATTTTCCCTCGCCGTTGGCACCGATGAGACCGATATGTTCCCCCTTCAGCAGGCGAAACGATACATCGTTAAAAATAGCACGGTCTCCAAATCCGTGGGTCAGGTGTTCTACGTTTAATATGCTCATATTTCCTCACATTCTGCTGCTTTGCAGCGTCGTTTCCATCAATAGTCCTTTGCAAGTATAGCGTACTGTCCGTAGTTTTGTAAAGAAAGAAAGCAAAAAAGGGTGGAAAACAATAATTTTTTGTTGTGAAAAAGAGCACATATGTGCTATGATGTACGCGGTTTTGCGAATGGGGTTCTGAATAGTTACTATTTCCTGATTAAATACAGAAAGAAGGCAGCGTATGCTTTTACTTCAACAAATGGTGATTTTTTTCCTGATCATGCTGATCGGGTACATCTGCAGAAAGGTCGGAGTATTCGGGGAAAATACCGGCAAGATGATCTCCGGTATCGTCATTAATATCGGCAATCCGGCGCTGATCATTGCCTCCGGCATGAATCCTGAAACATTGGAAAATAAGGCGGCATTGTTGGTTACGCTGGCTGTGGCGCTGATCTTTTTTGCTATCATGTTTGTGATTGCAGAGCTGATTCCGAGACTGCTTCGGGCAGACAGAGAAGATTATGGTTCTTATCAGGTCATGACGATCTTCGCCAATATTGGCTTTATGGGCTATCCTCTGCTGGATGCCATGTACGGCGGTGAAGCAGTGATCCATGCTGCAATTTTTAATCTGCTTTACAGTGTGCTGATCTATACCTATGGCATTAACAGGATGAAGACCTCCGGACAGCGGGAAAAGCTGAACTGGAAGCAGCTGATGAATGTGGGGGTGATCTCCTGCCTCATTGCAGTGACCCTGTATATCAGTAATCTTCCGGTTCCGATGGTCTTCAAAGATACTGCCACCCGGATCGGAGCTGTCACCGGACCATTAAGTATGCTGGTAATCGGTGATTCGCTGGCACAGATCCGGTTAAAGGATCTGTTTACGGATGTGCGGCTGCTGCTCTTTTCTGTTGTGAAGCTGCTGCTTATGCCGGCACTGCTTCTGTGGGGACTGCGTTTTTTCATTACAGACCCCATGTTTCTGGGTGTCTGTCTGGTCATGACGGCCACACCTGTCGGCAGCATGACAGTCATGCTGGCGCAGCAATATGACGGTGATTACCGGCTGACCTCTAAGGGCGTGGCGCTGACCACTGTGCTGTCCGTAGCTACAATGCCGTTTCTGTTCTGGCTGTTGAAAATTTAATGAAACTTTTTCTACCGGATTGTCGTCTGATAGAATAGGGATCCCCAAAAAGGGGATACTGCAACTGAACATGGGAAATATCCCTGCAAAAAGAGGAGAGATTTTATGAAAAAGAAATTAGCATGTATGTTACTTATGAGTGCTCTGGCACTTTCTATGACCGCCTGCGGAGGCAAGGATAATAACGGTGCTGCATCAGACAACCAGCAGTCCACCATGGAGAGCACCGCAGCGGGACAGGAGACCGGCGAAGCCGGTAGTACAACCGCTGCACAGAATCCGAAGGACGCTGCGAAAGCGTTACAGAGTGCAAAAAAGGCAGTTACGGATGCACTGGGAGACAATTACTGGCCGGATTCCGAGATACCCGGGGAAATGCTGAACGAGACCTACGGTGTCAGTGCGGAGCTCTATGATGCCTACCTGGGAGAGGCACCCATGATCAGCGCCAATGTAGATACTTTATTGATTATTCATGCAAAAGATGGTAAGGTAGAAGAGGTAGAAAATGCATTGAACGCCTACCGTGACAGTCTGGTGAATGACACGATGCAGTATCCCATGAATCTGGGCAAGATTCAGGCATCCCGAGTGGAACGGATAGGCGATTATGTATGCTTTGTACAGTTGGGTGCGGACACTTCCTCTGTGGAAGAACAGGGCGATGAGGCCGTGATCACTTACTGTCAGGAGCAGAATGAACTTGCCCTGGAGGCTATCAGACAGACTCTGGAGTAAATACGGAGTAGAGTGAATGGTATTCAGCAGTGTATTGTTTCTTTTTCGGTTTTTGCCGATTTTTATGATCTGCTATTTCCTGGTTCCCCGGAAGATGAAGAATCTGGTTCTCTTCCTGGGGAGCCTGGTCTTTTATGCCTGGGGAGAGCCCGTCTATATTTTCCTCATGCTTTTTTCTACCATATCCGATTATGTGTGGGGAAGGCTGATCGAAGAATACAGAGGGAAGGATCACTCCAGGATCTTTTTGCTATGTTCCATTGGCATCAATCTTTTTATCCTGGGATTTTTTAAATATGCTGATTTCCTGCTACAGACGGTGAATACAGTATTTGGAACATCAATTCCGCTGTTAAAGCTTCCGCTGCCCATCGGAATTTCCTTTTATACGTTCCAGACCATGTCTTACGTGATCGATGTGTACCGGGGGGATACAAAAGCGCAGCGTAATATTCTGAAGTTCGGTGTCTACGTGACCATGTTCCCACAGCTGATCGCCGGGCCCATCTTAAAGTATCATCAGGTGGAACGGTATCTGCAGGACAGACGGACCGACCTGGATGCCATCAGTTACGGGGTAAAACGATTCGTGACGGGACTGGCGAAAAAGGTATTGCTGGCCAATAATCTGGGATTATTATGGAAACAGGTAACGGAGCTGGGAACGGATCAGATGAGTGTTCTCATGGCATGGCTGGGAATCGCAGCGTTTGCACTCCAGATTTACTTTGATTTTTCGGGTTATTCCGACATGGCGATCGGATTGGGGGCAGTCTTGGGCTTCCATTTTCCGGAGAACTTCAATTATCCATACATTGCTGCTTCGGTAAAAGATTTCTGGCACAGATGGCATATTTCTCTGAGTACCTGGTTCAAGGAGTATGTGTATATTCCGCTGGGCGGCAATCGCAAGGGGCTGCCGAGACAGCTGTTTAATATTCTGGTGGTATGGATGCTGACCGGTATCTGGCACGGTGCAGGATGGAATTTCCTGTTCTGGGGGCTGTGGTTTGCATTTTTCCTGATCCTGGAGAAATTATTCTTAGGAGATATTCTGGAAAGTGTGCCCAAGGTGTTCGGCAGGATCTATACGTTGGCGGTAGTACTGATCAGCTGGGTGTTTTTTGCACTGGAAAGTCCCGGAGAGATCCTGGCTTATCTCCAGGCTATGTTCGGAATGAACGGAATAGGGCCGGTGAATTCGCTGGCAATGTTTTTGTGCAATGAGTATCTGGTGCTTCTGGTGATCGCATTGGTGGCATGTCTTCCGCTAGGCAGCAGACTGGTGCATGCTTTGAAAAGCAGTAAGACAGGCCCCGCCATGGCACTGTACCGGTTGGGAGAAAAGGTGATTCCGGCAGTACTGCTGCTTCTGTCGGTGGCGTATATTGTGGATGCGTCGTATAATCCCTTTTTGTATTTTCGATTCTGACCGGGAAGGAGGAACCGCATATGGATGATAAAAGAAATTCGCTGTTGACCATCGGACTGGTCTGTGCGGTACTTCTGGTTCTGGGAGTGGCAGATCTGTGGAACAGTGACAGAGTATATTCGGAAGCGGAGAACCGGGTGCTGGCATCCCGCCCCGTATTTTCCTGGGAGAGTCTTTTCACGGGAGAATACGGGGATGCTTATGAGGAATACATGTCCGACCAGTTCGTAGGACGGGATAAATGGGTAGGACTTAAGACCCGGGCAGATATCCGTTTCCGGAAAAAAGAGATCAATGGGGTCTATCTGGGAGCAGACCGGTATCTGATCGGAGTAAACGATCCCGATGAGTATACGGAGCAGATGGAAAATTCCCGTGTCGCATCGTTAACAAAACTGGTGAACCACTGGGATGCCAAGGTGATGCTGGTGCCGACGGCGGACAACATTCTCACGGATAAGCTGCCGGCATTTGCACCTTATTATGACGAAGAACGGCTGCTTACGAAGGTAAGGAATTCTATTGGAGAAGAGCATTATATAGATGTGTATCACGCTTTGCAGGAGCATGCACAGGAGCCCATCTATTATCGCACGGATCATCATTGGACCAGTCTGGGGGCATATTACGGTTTTCTGGCCTGGGCGGACAGTGTGGGACGTTTCCCCTACCCGTATGACGTAAACGGCATGAAGACGGTGTCGGAGAATTTTCAGGGAACCCTGCAGTCCCGTATCAATGTGAACTGGACGAAGGATAGCATACAGTATTTCCCGGAGACGGAGAAAAAAGCAGTATCGGTGACGTATGATTTTGCGGACACGGCTGATTCTCTGTATGCACCGGATTATCTGGATACCAAGAACCAGTATGGATTTTTCCTGAATGACAATCATGCATTTATTGAGATTCATACGGGATACAATCCCGGTAAGACGCTGTTTGTCATCAAGGATTCTTATGCCAACAGCCTGATTCCGCTGCTCACGGCCCATTATGAGAATATCTACGTGGTGGATCTGCGGTATTTTAACGGGAAACTGTTCCAACTGATGGAGCAGTATGAACCGGAACAGGGAATGGATGTGCTGGTGTTGTATGATTGTATTCATTTTTTAGAGGATTTTAAGTATTATTAAGGAGGCTTATTATGGCTTATTTGGGCATTCCCCAGAATACCATTGCGGTACTGCAGAAGTACCATTTCAATTTTCAAAAAAAATTCGGACAGAACTTTCTTATAGACACGACGGTTCTGGACCGGATTATTTCTTCTGCGGAGATCACGAAGGAGGACTGCGTGCTGGAGATCGGGCCGGGCATCGGTACCATGACCCAGTATCTTGCGGAGCGCGCGGGCAGCGTGGTGGCCGTGGAGATCGACAAGGCACTGATCCCTATTCTGGAAGAGACATTACAGGATTATGATAACGTCACGGTCATCAATGACGATATCCTGAAAGTGGACATTAACCGGCTGGTGGAAGAGAAAAACGGAGGACGCCCCATCAAGGTGGTGGCAAACCTGCCCTATTACATAACGACACCGATCATCATGGGCTTATTCGAGAGCCGTGTGCCGCTGAAGAGCATCACCATCATGGTGCAGAAGGAAGTGGCGGACCGTATGCAGGTAGGCCCCGGCACGAAGGATTACGGCGCCCTGTCTCTGGCGGTGCAGTATTATGCAAAGCCGGAAATCGTGGCGAATGTACCGCCCAACTGCTTCATCCCGAGACCGAATGTGGGCAGCGCGGTCATCCGCCTGACCCGCTACGAAGAACCGCCGGTACAGGTGAAGGATGAGAAGAAGATGTTCGCCCTGATCCGGGCTTCCTTCAACCAGCGCCGTAAGACCCTGGTGAACGGTCTGGGAAATGCGGGCCTCCCAGGCATCACCAAGGAATCCGCGGCAGCAGCCCTGACACAGATGGGCCTGTCCCCTACCGTAAGAGGTGAGGCATTGACACTGGAGCAGTTCGCAAGACTGAGTGATCTGTTGTAGAGCGACTTATCATGAAGCAGACAAGGAGTATACGTTCAGACAGCTGCAGATTCATAGGTCACTCCGTCTCCGACCGATAATAATTCCGGTATTTTAACGGTGTCATATTCCGGTATTTTTTAAACACACGTTCAAAATAAGTAATATTTTCATAGCCCAACTGTTCCGCAATGGAAGTGATGCTGTCATCTGTTTCCAGAAGGAGCCGGTGGGCTTTTTTGATGCGGTTGACATTCAGGTAATCGTTGATGGTGAAACTGGTGACTTCTTTGAAAATACGGCTCAGGTAAAATTTGTTGATATAGAACCGCCCAGCGAGATCCTCCAGAGAGATCCGCTCAGTACAATGTTCTACAATATAGTGCGCCACTTCATCGACCTTTTGATACTTCGGGTTCGAATGTCTGGCCGGGGATGAGACAACGGGACCCTCGGGCTGCAAGCGCAGCACGGCAATGAAAAATTCTGCCAGCTTCGTCATGGCGGCCAGAAGATAGCCGGGCTTTTTGTGGATCAGCTCAGAGGCAATGTCCTGCAACAGAGACTGGATATAGGGGCGCATTTCTTCTGGCAGTGTCAGAATACTGCCCTGCTCCGTGAAAAAACTCTGCAGCTGCAATCCTCCGAAAGATGCCAGAAAGGTAGAAAAGGGCTCTTCCATGATTCCTAAAACGATCCGGTCGTGATGTGGTCCGGCGGAAGCCATACCGGTGCGGTGGATCTGCTCCTTGTCAATGAAGACCAGCGTTCCCGCGGTGACCAGATAGGTCTGCTGGTTGACAAAATAATACCGTTCCCCCTCTAAAAGATAATAAATCTCGTATTCTTCGTGAATGTGACGGATATCCATGGAATAATTATAGTCCCGTACAACACGGTCGATGTGGAATCCGTCTACAAGCTCATTATAGAGCCAGTGATCCTGAGGCGTCGAAGCAACAGCATTGCCCGCAATGCCTGATTCCGGTGGAGCCGGTGTCTGAAAATCCCCTGTTTCAAACATAATAGTGATCTCCTTTTTCCTATGCTATATTAGTGCTATATTAGACTGCATTCTGAAAAACAGTATGCGCAGGCTATATTACAAATCTATGAGCTTGTATAAAAACAAAAGTCAATATAGTACGAAAATGGCAAAAAATACGCAAATAATAGCAAGATTATTATACAGCCATAGGCTATAATGTGCAATATAGAGAAGGCAGTACGGGCCGATGGAGCAGAGGATCCCAAGGACCGGAAACACATAAGGAGGATACAAAAATGGAGTATGCAGACGGAAAGGTAAAAGATTTACAGATCGCCTATATTGGCGGTGGTTCCAGAGGATGGGCATGGACATTTATGACGGATCTGGCCATGGATGAAGAACTGTCCGGAACCATCCGCCTGTATGATATTGATGCGGAGGCGGCAAAACACAATGAGATCATCGGCAACAGACTTTCTGCAAGAGAGGATGTGGTGGGCAAATGGAACTATACTGTTTCTGACAGCTTACAGTCCGCATTGACCGGTGCGGATTTCATCGTGATCTCTATTCTGCCGGGAACTTTTGATGAGATGGCTGTGGATGTACATATGCCGGAACGACTGGGAATCTATCAGTCTGTAGGAGATACCGCAGGCCCCGGCGGTGCCATGAGAGCACTGCGTACGATTCCCATGTATGTGGAGATCGCACAGGCCATCAGGGCATATGCACCGAAAGCCTGGGTCATTAATTACACCAACCCCATGTCCCTGTGCGTGAAGACTTTGTACTATGTTTTTCCGGAGATCAAAGCTTTTGGATGCTGCCATGAAGTATTCGGTACCCAGAAAGTGTTAAAGGGTATTCTGGAAGAGACCATGGGGCTTAAGGATGTGAAACGTGAGGATATTCAGGTCAATGTACTGGGTATCAACCATTTCACCTGGTTTGACTATGCTTCCTATAAGGGAATCGATCTGTTCCCCATTTACCGGAAATATACCGAGGAGCATAAGGAAGACGGCTACAAAGAAGCAGATAAAAACTGGGCGAACTCTACTTTCGAGTGTGCCCATATTGTGAAATTTGATCTGTTCCGCAAATATGGTCTGATCGCAGCAGCAGGCGACAGGCATCTGGTGGAATTCATGCCCGGTGTGGGTGACAGTTACCTGAAAGATCCCGAGACGGTAAAGAGATGGAAATTCGGTCTGACTACCGTAGACTGGAGAAAGAAGGATCTGCAGGAACGTCTGGCAAAGAGCGCGAGACTGGCAGCCGGTGAGGAAGAGATCGAGTTGAAGCCTACCGGGGAGGAAGGTATCCAGCTGATCAAGGCACTCTGCGGACTGACCCGCAAGATCAGCAATGTCAATATTCCCAATACCGGACATCAGATTGCCAATCTGCCGGAAAGTGCGGTTGTAGAGACCAATGCGGTATTCGAGAGAGATGCCATCCGCCCGTTGTATGCCGGAGAGCTTCCGGAGCAGATCAAGGAGCTGGTGGATCCCCATGTGGCAAACCATGAGCGGATTCTGAAAGCAGCTATTCTGTGTGATTTTGATCTGGTGGTGGAAGCATTCCTGGAGGATCCGCAGGTGAAAGGAAGAGCTTCCAGAGAACAGGTGGAAGAGCTGGTAAGGGATATGCTCCGCAGCACGGCAAAATATCTGCCGGAAGGCTGGAAAAAGTATCTGTAAAAATAAAATAGAAAAAAGAACCCGGGAGGTGCTGCAGAAGGATGAGGCAGCACCTCTTTTTGTGTATACGATGAGCCAGGTACAGATTTGTGCTTGCACAAGAATCTGTACCTGGCGAATGTACATCATCGAGCTTTTAAGCGAGATGGTGTACAAAGTATAAAAAGCGAGTAGGAGACAGTCCGCTCGAGTGGTTAATTATTTGAAAAAAGAATATAAGCGGCAGAAGAATTATAAAGCCATTGTGAAAATGCACAAAACTGCGAGAAGTATTTTGAGAACAATATACAAACTTCCAGGGATTTACAGAAAAGCACTTGCAACCAGTTCGTGAATGTGCTATTTTCTAATTACAGCAACGGAAACGTTACCGGGAACAATACCGAAACCGTTTCCGACAACCTGACGGGAGTATAGCAAGAATTATGAAGGGTTCCCGTTCCAACAAAAAAGGAGAGGTAAGATTATGAAGAAGAAACTGGCAAGTGTTTTACTTTGTGCAGTAATGGCAGCTTCCATGCTGACCGGTTGCGGAAATGCTGACAATGCAACAGCAACCACCCCTGCTACCGACAACAAGACGGACGCAGCAGCAACTACCGAGGCGGCAGAGAAGACCGCAGAGAAGACCGCAGAGGCAGCAGGCTCTGTATACTATCTGAACTTCAAACCTGAAGTTGACGAAGTATGGCAGAAGCTGGCTAAGGAATATACCGAGGAGACCGGTGTTCCTGTAAAGGTTGTAACTGCAGCAAGCGGTACCTACGAGCAGACACTGATGTCTGAGATCGCTAACAAGGAAGCACCTACCCTGTTCCAGATCAACGGACCTATCGGTTATCAGAACTGGAAAGACTACTGCGCAGACTTAAAGGATACAGACCTGTACAGCTGGTTAATGGATAAGAGCCTGGCAATCACCGGCGAAGACGGTGGCGTATACGGAATCCCTTACGTAGTAGAGGGTTACGGTATCATTTATAACGACGCTATCATGCAGAAGTACTTCGCACTGGACGGCGCTAAGGCAACAAGCATGGATGAGATCAACAACTTCGCTAAGTTAAAAGAGGTTGTAGAAGATATGCAGGCTAAGAAAGATGAGCTGGGTATTGAAGGCGTATTCGCTTCCACATCCCTGACTCCCGGTGAAGACTGGAGATGGCAGACTCATCTGGCTAACATCCCTGTATACTACGAGTTCAAGGACAAGGGTATCACCGATACCGACACTCTGGAGTTCACTTACTCCGATAACTTCAAGAACATTTTTGATCTGTACATCAACAACTCCTGCACAGCACCCGGTCTGCTGGGAAGCAAGTCTGTAGACGACTCCATGGCTGAGTTCGCTCTGGGTCAGGCAGCAATGGTACAGAACGGTAACTGGGGTTGGAGCCAGATCAATGGCGTAGACGGTAACACCGTTAAGGCTGAGGATGTTAAGTTCCTTCCTATCTATACAGGAGTTGAAGGTGAAGAGAACCAGGGACTGTGCACCGGTACTGAGAACTTCTTCTGCATCAACAAGGAAGCTTCTGCTGAGGATCAGGCAGCATCTATCGCATTCGTTGAATGGCTGTTCTCTTCTGAAACCGGTAAGGCAGCAGTAACCAATGACCTTGGCTTCATTGCTCCTTTCGATACCTTCAGCGATGATGAAAAGCCCACCGATCCTCTGGCACAGGAAGTTCTTCGTTACATGGCAGATACCTCCAAGACATCTGTATCCTGGAACTTCACTTCCTTCCCCAGCCAGCAGTTCAAGGATGACTTCGGTGCAGCTCTTCTGGAGTATGCTTCCGGTTCCATCGACTGGGACGCTGTAAAGACAAAAGTAGTTGACGAATGGGCAGCTGAAAAGGCCGCAACCGCAGCTAACTAATTGATCTCAGCTTATAACTATTCTGAATCGTTATCCATCTTATATAACTTCAGACACAGGGGGCGGTGGTGGTACCACGGCCCCCGTGTTTGTAAAACCCGGAATATCATGTAAAAAGGAATTAATAGGAGAAGGCTTATGCAAAAGACATTAAAACGATATTTTCCCATTTTTGTACTGCCTACATTGATCGCATTTTCCTTTGCATTTATCATACCGTTTGTTATGGGCGTATATCTGTCCTTTTGCAAATTTAAAACGATTACAAATGCACAATTTGTAGGCCTGGAAAATTATATCAAAATTTTTGCGGACAAAGATTTTGTCAACGCATTCGGTTTTACCTTAAAGTTTTCTGTTGTATCTATCATTACCATTAATGTATTTGCGTTCGTTCTGGCACTGGCGCTGACCAGAAAGATCAAAGGAACCAACCTGTTCCGTACCGTATTCTTCATGCCGAACCTGATCGGTGGTATCATCCTGGGTTATATCTGGCAGCAGATGATCAATGCGGTATTGTTGAAATATGAGACCACACTGGTAGCTAATCCTACCTATGGTTTCTGGGGATTGGTTATCCTGATGAACTGGCAGATGATCGGTTATATGATGATCATTTATGTAGCAGGACTGCAGAATGTACCTACAGACCTGATCGAAGCAGCACAGATTGACGGAGCTACTTCGTTACAGACTTTATTCAAAGTGAAAATTCCGATGGTTATGCCATCTATTACTATATGTTTGTTCCTTACTGTATCCAACAGTTTCAAGCTCTTTGACCAGAACCTGGCGCTGACTGCCGGTGCTCCCAGCAAAAAGACCGCAATGCTGGCTCTGGATATTTACATTACTTTCTACGGCAGAAACGGTTACGAAGGTGTCGGTCAGGCAAAAGCAGTACTGTTCTTCATCGTTGTGGCAGTCATAGCCCTGGGACAGCTGGTACTTACCAGACGTAAGGAGGTAGAACAATAATGACTAAGAAAAAAACTTCCAATGTGATCATATTTTGTATCCTGTGTCTGCTGGTAGTTGCATTTTTAACACCTATTTTCTTCGTGCTGATCAACTCCTTTAAGGGAAAACTGTTCATCAGCAACAATCCGTTTGCACTGCCTACCGCAGAGACCTTTGTGGGATTGACCAACTATGTGAACGGTATTGAAAAAACCGGTTTTTTCACAGCTTTCGGGTGGTCTGCATTTATCACTGTATTTTCCGTGGCAGCGATCATTCTGTTCACTTCCATGACTGCGTACTATCTGACCAGAGTGAAAACCGGCGTGACCAACGTGCTGTATTACATGTTCGTATTTTCCATGATCGTGCCTTTCCAGATGGTAATGTTCACTATGTCTAAGCTGGCTAATATGACCCACCTGAACAACCCTCCCGGAATGGTGTTGCTGTATCTGGGATTTGGTTCCGGCCTGTCCGTGTTCATGTTCTGTGGATTCATCAAATCGATTCCGCTGGACATCGAAGAGGCAGCCATGATCGACGGCTGCAACCCTTTGCAGACCTTCTTTGGTGTCGTAATGCCAATCTTAAAGCCGACTGCCATCACCGTAGCCATCCTGAATGCCATGTGGATCTGGAACGACTATCTGCTGCCTTATCTGGTGATCGGCCTGAGTACTAATTACAAGACCATACCGGTTGTAGTACAATACCTGGTAGGTTCTTACGGTGCAAAGGATCTGGGTGCCATGATGGCACTGCTGGTACTGTCCGTGATTCCTATTATCGTCTTCTATCTGACCTGTCAGAAGTACATTATCGAGGGCGTGGTAGCCGGTGCAGTTAAGGGCTAAAAAATAGAAAGATAGGGTTATTAATATGAGAAAAAGCGGAATATTACTGCCGGTGAGCAGCCTGCCGTCCCGCTACGGAATCGGCTGCTTTTCCAAGGAAGCATATAAATTTATTGACAGATTAAAAGAAGCCGGTCAGGCCTACTGGCAGATTCTGCCATTAGGACCCACCAGCTATGGAGATTCTCCGTACCAGTCTTTTTCCACTTTTGCGGGTAATCCCTACTTTATTGATCCCGAGGATCTGGTGGCGAGAGGCTATGTGACCACAGAGCAGTGCAATACCTATGACTTCGGCACGGATATCCATTCCGTGGATTACGGCAAAATCTATAAGAGCCGTTTCCGCCTGTTGAAGGAAGCGTTTGATAACAGTCATATTGAAGAAGATGCGAGATTTCAGGAGTTTGTACAGAAGAATGCATACTGGCTGGAGGATTATGCACTTTATATGGCCATCAAGGATGGTTTCCGCGGCATCTGCTGGGCAGCCTGGGAAGAGGATATCAAGCTAAGAACCCCGGCTGCCATGGACAAATATCGCAGAAAATATGCGAAAGAGATTATGTTTTACCAGTTCCAGCAGTATCTGTTCCAGGTACAGTGGGAGAAACTAAAGACCTATGCCAACGATAACGGCATCAAGATTATTGGGGATATTCCCATTTATGTGGCATTTGACAGCTCAGATGCCTGGGCGAATCCGGAGCTGTTCCAGTTCGATGAGAATTGTGAGCCGGTAGCAGTGGCGGGATGCCCTCCCGATGCGTTTTCCGTCACCGGACAGCTGTGGGGCAATCCTCTGTATAACTGGGAACATCACAAGGAGACCGGTTATGCCTGGTGGATGCAGCGGCTGGCAGCCTGCTTTGAACGCTATGATGTGGTACGTATCGATCATTTTCGTGGATTCGATGCTTATTATGCGATTCCCTATGGGGAACCCACTGCGGAGCACGGCCACTGGGAACATGGCCCGGGATATGATATTTTCCGTTCCATGAAGGAAAAATTGGGAGAAAAAGAAGTTATTGCAGAAGATCTTGGCTTTTTAACACCATCTGTGATAGAATTAGTGAAGAAATCCGGTTATCCAGGTATGAAAATTTTGCAGTTTGCATTTGATTCCCGTGAGGAAAGTGATTATCTGCCGCATAATTATACACATAATTGCGTGGTATATACGGGAACTCATGATAATGATACTGTGATGGGGTGGTATGACACCTTGAAGGGAGCTGACAAAAAGCTCTGTGACGACTATCTGCGTCTGAAAAATGCGGACGGAGAGCCGATTCCCAGAGAGCAGCTTCCCTGGGAATTTGTGCGTGCCGCAATGTCCAGCGTAGCGGATCTGGCGATCATTCCCATGCAGGATTATCTTGGACTGGGATCGGAGGCCCGCATCAACATTCCTTCCACACTGGGCATCAACTGGAAGTGGAGAATGGGGAACGGAGATTTTACAAAGGAGCTTGCAGGACGGATCCGCAGTATGACGAAGCTGTACGGCAGATAGGTCTGTAGGCTTGGAAAGGTTTGCGCTCCATGGAGGAAATCACGATCAAAGACATCGCAAGAATCTGCGGTGTCGGTGTCAGCACGGTATCCCGTGCCATAAATAACCACCCGGACATCAATCCTGAGACCAAGGAAATGATCATGCGGGTGATCAAAGAGAATAACTACGTACCCAACAACAGTGCCAGAAACCTGAAACGTCAGGATGCCAAGGCAATTGCAGTACTGGTCAAAGGTATTAACAACTCTTTCTTCAGCCAGATGATCAAGGTATTGGAAGAAGAGATCAAGGAAAAATCTTACGCCATGGTATTGCAGCATGTAGACTATGACGAGGACGAAGTGGAAGTGGCACTGAAGCTGGTCAAGGAAAAAAGACTTCGCGGCATTATCTTCCTCGGCGGTTATCTGGTGCACAGTGAGGAAAAGCTGGCACAGCTTCATGTGCCGTTTATCTTAAGTACCACGGGAATGCTACCCAAGGGCTTCAGCCGCAACACCTATTCCTCCGTAGCGGTGGATGATACCAAGGAAAGCTACAAGATGGTGGACTATCTGTGCAAGAACGGACATAAGGATATTGCAATCCTCTGTGCCCGCAAAACGGATGCTTCCATCGGTAAGCTGCGTCTGGAGGGCTATAAAAAGGCGTTGAAGGATAACGGAATAGAAGTAAGAGAAGAACTGATCCTGCCTATGAGGAGTGATTTGGAAGATTACTCCCTGGAGAATGGCTATATGGTGACGAAGGAATTCCTGGAGAAGCAGATTCCGTGCACGGCGATCTTCGCAATCTCCGATATGCTGGCAATCGGTGCAGGAAAAGCATTGTCTGATGCCGGATATAAGGTACCGGAAGATATTTCCCTGACAGGCTTTGATGGTGTGGAAATCGGGAAATATGTTATCCCGTCCTTGACGACTTTAAAGCAGCCGGTGGACAGCATGGCGCGAGAGACGGCCCGGATCCTGTTCGACATCATCGGGAAAAAGGCGAAGCACCAGCACTGTGTGTTCGACGGAGAACTGGTGGTGCGGGATTCCACTATGCCGAGGACTTAAACTATGCAGATACATGGTTTTAACAAGACAACTTTATTAGACTATCCGGAACATATTGCAGCCACTGTTTTTACAGGGGGCTGCAATTTTCGCTGTCCGTTTTGTCACAACGGGGAACTGGTGCTGGATCCCGGCTGCCAGCCGCTCATTCCGGAGGAAGAAGTACTCTCTTACCTGAAAAAAAGGCAGGGGATTCTCCAGGGGGTCTGCGTCACCGGCGGAGAGCCGACTCTGCAAAAGGATCTGAAGGATTTTTTACGCAAGATCAAGGAACTCGGATATCCGATCAAGCTGGATACCAATGGCTATATGCCGGGAGTATTGTGGGATCTGATGCAGGAGCATCTGATTGATTATGTGGCGATGGATATCAAGGCGTCCAGAGATAATTATGCCCGGGCGGCGGGACTGCCGCATATGGATATCTCCCGCATCGAGGAGAGTATCGGCATCCTGAAAAGCAGCGGTATCCCCTATGAATTCCGAACTACCGTGGTAAAGGGAATTCATACCGTGGTGGAATTTGAGAAAATCGGTAAATGGATCGCTGGATGCCCTGCGTATTATCTTCAGAATTACGAAGAGAATGAAAACTGCCTGTACCGGATGATACAGACAGCGGAATGTGACGATGTGAAACCGGGCGGTGTAGATCCGTTCGGCGCATTTTCCAGAGAGGAACTGGAACAGATGGAGGAACTGGCCCGGAAATATGTGGGGAAAGTTATCCTGCGGGGCGTGGAATAGACGCTGTGCCTCGCAGCTACATAAGCTGTTGTATTTTTACAAACTCATCAAAGCGAGGTAAGGCCAGTGTGACTTTCCCGTATTCTTTGGAAATAATGACACCTTTTCTCTTTAAACGCTCACGATAGACAGAGAAAAGTTCAGATTTCATATCTAATCGCTCACGGAGAGCTTTTACCTGAGTCTCTCCGCTGAGAGACATTTCAGTTACGATTTTTTTATCCAGATCGGATAATTCCGACCATATTTTACTGTATACATATTCATCCAGATATTGGTCATATTCCGGCAAAATCTGTTCCAAAGTCTTTTTATCGCGATTTTCCCAGTAGAGATAACCAAGTACCTGAAAGGCAAAAGGATAGCCTTTGGTCAGTGAAGCCAGTTCTCCGGCAGCATCTATATCCAGAGAAAAGATATCCATATATTGTTTGCGGATAGCGGTATAATTGAGTGGCTCCAGGATTAATTTGGGTGCACGGTATAAAAAGGTCAGTACTTTATCATTTTGAAGATTATAAATATTTTCATATAATCCCGTCATCAGTAAAAAGATGGGATAGTCGTTTCGTAAAAAAATCTGAAAGGAGCTTGCAAAGATTCGGATATATTCGGAATTCGTCACTTCATCAACGCTGATCAGCAACCTTTTTTCACTTTTCTGGATATATTTCAACATGAGTTCCAGAGCGTTTTCGATATCCGTGACCGGAGCAGCGTTTTCAATGGATACTCCCAGACCAAAAGCAGAAAAGTCAAGTTTTGCATTAATGAACAGCGTGTGTAATTCGGGAATGCTGTAGATTTTTGCAGCAAGACTTTGCAGTAAATCTCTGGTAGGATTCAGTTCCACAACGATCCAGTCTTCTCTTTTTCGTAATTCCGAAGCAATATTTGTCATCATTACAGTCTTGCCAGAGCCACGGACACCGGTGATCATGTAGATCTGATTGGATGGAATCTCGGCACAAAAGCTTTCCAGAATTTGGTTTGTTTCCGTGAGACGGGAGATATATTGCAATGGTTTTTTTCCAAAAGATAACGTAAACGGATTGGCACTCATAATGAAAACCTCCTTTTCTTATATAAGTTTATATAACTTTTAAAATCTTATATAACTTTATATAAGTGTATATAACTTTGTAATTATTATATAAGTTTATATAACTTTTGGCAAGAGATATTGCGGCTATGGGAAATGAATGCAGAAGGGAAATGTAAACACTTACTATTCCTAAATAGACATTTCATGAGAAAATGTGCATATTTTATAAAAAATAAATGTTGCGCAAAAATAATAGCTAAAATTTGCTCAAAAAATATAGGAATAACTTACAAAAATATTCAAAATACACAAAAACAGTTTACTAATGTGAAGTGATAGTGCTAATATACAGTACATAGTGTTGTAAGAGCTTACAAATGTAATCGTTTACAACAAAGCGCAAGAACAGAAAACAGTGCAAAAAATTACGGAGATTAGAGCGCTACCGTAAAAAAATGGGAGGATTGTATGAGTCGATGTAAGAGAAAAAGATTTCTGGCATTTATGTTGACCGTGGCTATGTTGCTGGGTGTCATGCCGGTGGATCTGCTGGGCGGTATTGCCAGTGTGAAGGCTGCGGAGACGGTCCATGAGGTGAACTTTACAAAGCTACCTGTAGAAGGAAAAAAAGATACGGATCCATTTACAAATGATATGATGGCAGACAGCTATTATGCACTTGTTGGAAGTGCAATGTGTAGATTAAACAGTGAAGCAACAAAAGTAAAAGCTGTTGAACTGTCAAATAAGGAAGGAAAATCTGCCATAAATTTTACGGTTAGTGGAACGGCAACCTTGGAAGTGAAATTTAGTAGTACTGGTGGTGGAAAAACCTCGAAACTGGCATTAAAAAAAGATGGAACACAGATAGCAGATTCTGTGAAGGAAGCTACAGGAACAACTGGTGAAACAGTAACTTACTCGAACCTTGCTACAGGTACTTACTCAATCATTAGTGCAGAAGGATTTACGGAGAGAAGCGTTCGAATCATAAGTATTAAGGTAACAGAGACATCGCAGGATGTTCCCGCAGGTGCAACCGTTTCTGGTAACATTGCAGTTGTAGATAACACGAACGGATTGGTGCAGGAAGGCCAAAAGGTTAGCCTGACCGCAGCAGAGAACAAAGATACAGTAGAGTTAGCTGTAGGAGTTGAAAATGAGGATATTACCTTGAGTGCCGGAACTAAGTACAACATCGTTGCTCCGAACGAGAATGTCCGCGCTGTTGCAGAAGACGGTAAGACCACCATTACCACCGGTACGGAAGCTTTTAGCACTACCATTACCTTAGGTAAGGCAAAAGTAGAAGCACTGGTAAAACTGGCAGAAGGTTCTGAACTGGAGAATGGTGCGACTTTAACATTGATCAATACAGCAGATGCTGGTGATACTGTTCAGCTGACACCTAATGGAACAGTACCCCTTAAGGTAGGTGCAACCTACGAGATTTCTACGAGTATGGCATTAGCTGATGCGAAAGTAAATGGTGAAAAAACGGTTACTGTTACAGAAGAAACTACAGAGCTGATCATTTCTATAGAATCCACACAGGTAGCGACAACGATCACTGTGAAAGATGCAGATGGTCTGCTGGGTGATGGAGCGGTGACATTGACCAATATGAAAGATACTGCCGACGTACATAGCTTTAAGAGTGGAGAAGCAGTATCTCTGACGATTGGAGAGGTATATAAAGTAAGCTGCGCAGTAAACAACGCAATTATTAAGATCAATAACAGTACAATATACAAAGCGTCAAGAGAAACTACAAATGCAAATGTGGTTATAAGTGCAAAAGATGCAGATTTGCATGAACTGGATCTGAGCGGTGGACTGTTAAAAGGACAGACTTATGAAGGCGGTATTTCTGTTCTGGCAGATATGCCTTATACATCGAATACGTTAGAGGCATGTGGTGTTTTATATGAGGGAACCGTACAGACCCCGAAAGAGAATCCTTCACCAAATAATGGAGCAATCCCTACTACCGGTGCTGCGGTGAAACTGGTTACAGAAAAGGCGGGTAAGCTGAAGGTTACAGTATCCCTTGTAAGCAAAGTTTACTATTTCCTGGAAGAGACTGCAAACGGTCCCAAGGAAGTATTGAAATTTGATAATACAACAAATACACAAACTGGTGGAAAGGTTCTGATTCTTCCGGTAGAAGCAGGAAAAACTTATTATTTATATACACACGGATCCAAAATCAAGATGTATGGAATTACCGTAGATTACAGAACGTCTCTGGATTGGAACAAAATCGAGACTCCCGTACTTGGAACTCCTTCTGTAAAGGGAGGAACAATTTCTGTTCCTTACACTGCACAGGTAGGTGGAATTTATGCAGAGACCTTGGATGTGACTATGTACGATGCAAATGGTAAGGCGGTAAATAAACAGTCTATAACTGCCGAAGGAGAATCCGGAGTAGCAGAATTCACACCGGCAGCATCCGGTACTTACAGCTTTAAAGCAGAGTTGATCCGTACCGGCGAAGCTTCTAAGGTAAGTAATACGACAACCAGCGTTAACTTTGTCCTTCCTATGGCAACTCCCGCAGGCTTAAACGCCGAGAACAAAGGCCATGGCAACGTGAAGCTGACCTGGCAGGCTGTTCCGGAAGCGGAGAACTACACAGTATATGTGGATGGCAAGGTATATGCAGAGGGTGTGACAAAGTTATTACAGAAAATTTCAGGACTGACCGTAGGACAGGAATATACTTTCGGAGTTGCGGCAGTCAGAGGAAATGATATTTCCAAACCGGCAGAGGTGAAATTAACGATAACAGAAGATGCAGTAAAGACCTGGAATTATTCCGCATTCGGTTCCAGCGTAGATACGATGTCAGAAGGCGGCAAGAACAATGGTTTCAGCGGAAGTTATGATACCCAGGATCTGAAAGTATGGAGTATGAACAGCAAGGGTAAGCTGGTACCGAACTCCACCGATGGTGTGGCATTCTACTATACCACCATTGATCCCGAGACAGAGAACTTTACGCTGTCCGCAGATGTAACCGTAGATAGTTGGAAGTTTACCAATGGTCAGGAAGGCTTCGGCCTGATGGTAGCAGACCGTGTGGGAGAGAACGGTTCCGGTAATTCTTTCTGGAACAACTCTTATATGGTAAGTGCGACCAAGGTGGAATATTTCTGGGATGCAGAGGCCGGTCAGGTATCTGATGCCGGAGATAAGTACACCATGAAGCTGGGTGTCGGATCTCAGGAGAAGATCGGTGTAACACCGGAGAATCTTGCGGCAGACACTGTAGTAGATGATTTCCAGACGGCCATGAGAACACTTGAGACCAGTGCCGTAGCAAGTGGGCAGGGTGCCGGAACTTATAATATGGTAGGCGGATATGAGGCAGCATTAAAGGATATCACAGATGTCAATCCACAGACAACCTTCCATATGACGATCCAGAGAAACAATACCGGATATTTCTTAAGTTATACCAATGCAGCTACCGGAGAGACCGTGACCAACAAATATTACCACGGTGACAACGGTGATGAACTGACCAGACTGGATGAAAACAATATTTATGTAGGTTTCTATGCTTCCAGAAGTGCTAAGGTAAGCTTCAGCAATATGAGCCTGACCACAGTGGCTCCGGAAAACGATGCACCTGCAGAAGCAAGACCGATTACTTATGTAACCCCGAACTTCAGCATTGAGTCTGCCAAGGTTGCCAACAATGCAAACTATGAGATGGTATACTACGGCAATGCCGATGGCGTTCTGAGTATTACGAACAGCAAGGGAGAGGCAGTGGTATCCGGACAGCATGTGGATGCCAAGACCAAGTTCCGTGTCAATACGGTTCTGGAGCAGGGCAGCAATACTTTTGCAGTGGAGTTCACACCGGATGCAGATTACAAGCCTGCAAAGTATTCTCTTTTAAGCAGTTATGATACTGTGAAATTTGATTTCAATGTAACCTATAATGTAAAAGACAGAAGTTATATTTATGTAAGTCCCGACGGCAGAAGCTATGGAAGCGGTGCCAAGGATGATCCTGTAGATATTTATACCGCAGTGAAGAGTGCTGCTCCCGGACGGACGATCCTGTTAAAGGGCGGAACTTATGCACTGGACAAGACAGTCATTGTAGAAAGAGGCGTTAACGGAACCGCAGATGCGAAGATTTACATGATCGCAGATCCGGAAGCTGCCACACGCCCGGTACTGGATTTCCAGGGAAGATGTGCAGGTATGATCCTGGCAGGCGATTATTGGTATTTCCAGGGATTTGATGTTACGAGATCCGCAAATGCGCAGAAGGGTATTCAGGTATCCGGAAGCTACAACACTGTGGACAACGTAGTGACCTACAAAAATGGTAATACCGGTCTTCAGATCAGCAGATATAAGAGCACAGATAACTGGGAAGACTGGCCGTCCCACAACCTGATCCTGAACTGTACTTCTTATCTGAATGCAGATGCGGGATATGAGGATGCGGATGGATTTGCGGCAAAACTGACGGTAGCAGACGGCAACGTATTTGACGGATGTATCGCAGCATACAATGCCGATGACGGTTGGGATCTGTTCGCCAAGGTAGAGACCGGAGCTATCGGTCAGGTGGTCATTCAGAACTGCGTGGCATTCAAGAACGGTTATGTACTGGATGAGAACGGACAGGAAGTAGATGCCGGTAACGGTAACGGCTTCAAGATGGGTGGTTCCAGCATCAGCGGACATCATATTTTGCGCAACAGTGTATCATTCGGCAATAAGGCAAAGGGTATTGATTCCAACAGCTGTCCGGATATTGAGGCATATTCTTCTACCAGTTATAACAATGAGTCCTTTAACGTGGCATTCTATACAAATGACGCAAAGAATACTGCATTTATAGCAAAAGGAATCCTGTCCTTTAAGGATAGCAGCAATGCAGCAGGGCAGACGGTTGCAGAACAGTTCAAACCGAAAGGAACTCAGGAGACCAGTGCCTACGAAAATGCAATGAACTATTATTGGAGAGGCAAAAACTCTACCAACAGTGAAGGAATAGCAGCTACAGCAGAATGGTTCCAGAACATGGATATGAACAGTGCAATTCACGGAGGCATTCGCAGAAATACGGACGGTACCATCAATATGAACGGTTTCCTGGCAGTGACTTCCGCAGTACCAGCAGGTGTTGGAGCCAGAATGACCGGAACCCCTTCTGCTGTATTTACGGTAGCGGCAGATGTGGTGAACAACGATGATGACGATGATGATGACAACAGCGGTTCCTCTGCAGCACCTGCAGTAGACTGGACGGATGTAAGCAACTCTGTACAGGATAAGGTGGCAGAGATGATGAAAAATCCTGCTATTGCAAGTGTCAACATGAACTTTGTATGTAGCGGTGAAGTCAAGGTGCCTCAGAATGTACTGAATACCATTAAAGGTACGAAGCTGACGGTGGCATTCCACAGCGGAAACGGTGTGGCACTGAGCATCAGTGGACAGGATCTGAAGAATAAAGATCTGTCAAAGATTCAGAATATTGATCTGACAGTAGACCAGACGAGCAACACAATCCCGGCAAATGTGGTATCCGCAAAGTCCGGAACCGTGAACAGACAGCTGGGTATCAGAGATACCGGCAGCTTCGGAGTGAATGTCAACATTCATGTAAATGTAGGCAAGGACAATTCCGGCAAGAGTGCAAACCTGTATCGCTATAATACAGAGAAGGGACGCCTGGAGTATTGCGGATCCTTTACCGTAACTTTCACCGGACAATCCATGTTCGCATTGAAGCGCGGCGGCAATTATCTGGTAACTGTTACTGACCGCAGACCTTCCGAGAGCATCTGGTATACAGAGGGCGGTTATACGGTAAAGAGTGGTGATACGCTTTCCAAGATCGCTAGGAGAAATCACATGACTCTGGCACAATTGCTTCGCAGAAATGTACAGATTACAAACCAGAATGTGATCAGAGTTGGTCAGAAACTGAATCTGGACTGATCGTAAAAACTGTAAGAGATAGAGAAAAAGGACAAGACGGGAAACTGAAAAACGAGAAAACGGATGGCTTGGGAGGGCCATCCGTTTTTTGTGTATACGATGAGTCAGCCTACTCGATTGGAAATATTTTATTGCACTTGATTGGGGTTCTTCTTTCCACTTTCGAAATCCAGAGCATTCTGCAAGGTAGTCTCTGCAATGGCTTCCAGTGCTTCTTTTGTGAAAAATCCCTGATGGGATGTTATCATGACATTGGGGAAGGACAAAAGCCTTGCGGTGGTAGAATGCTCCAGAATCTCATCGGAACGATCCTCGAAGACGTTTTTCGTCTCTTCTTCATAGACATCCAGACCGACCCCGGCGAACTTGTGCAGGCGGATGCCCTCGATAAGATCCTCGGTCTTGACCAGAGCACCCCGGGAAGTGTTTACCAGAATGACGCCATCCTTCATTTTCTTGATGGTGTCAAGCTGGATCAGGTGGTAGGTGGAATCCATCAGCGGGCAGTGAAGGGAGATCAGATCACTTTGCGCCAGTAATTCGTCTAAGGTCACATAGGTGACGAAGTCTTTCAGATCCGGGTTCTCGTAGACATCGTAGGCGATGACTTTCATGCCGAAACCGTTACAGATCCGGCACATAGCTGCACCGATCCGGCCGGTTCCGATGATTCCGGCAATCTTACCATAGAAATTGAAGCCCATGAGTCCGGCGAGGCTGAAATCATTTTCCCGGACCTTGTTATAGGCTTTGTATAAGCGGCGGTTGCAGGCCAGAGCCAGAGCCATGGCATGCTCTGCGACAGCTTCCGGAGAATAACCGGGGACACGCATGACACATATGTCATATGCAGCTGCCTTTTCCAGATCCACGTTGTTGTATCCTGCGCAACGCAGCAGGACCAGACGGACACCTTTTTCGTGGAGAATTTTTAATGTGGCTTCGCTCACATTGGAGCTGACGAAAGCACAGACGGCATCGAAGCCGTCAGCCAGAGCAGCAGTACGGGGATCCAGATCCGACCGGATGTAATCAATCTGGATGCCGGGATATTTTTTCAGAGTTGCCTCGAAAGATTCTTTATCATAGCTTTTGGTATCATAAAATAATATTTTCATAACAGTCCTCCTCGGGTTGATTTTTATAGTATGTGTATCGTTATTTTTAATCATACCCAGATTTGGCTTTACTATAGCTCAAAATATGGGAATTGTCTATCATATTTAAAAAGTGAAATCGAGAAAAATTATAAAAATGATGCAGATATGATGCAATCGGCAGATATACTGGCATCAGGAGGCGAGGATTATGAAAAAAATATTTTTTGCAGCAGTATTTGCAGGAGCACTGTTAGGTTTTACATCCTGCGGAAACCGGGAGATGGTGACGGATCCGGAGATGGAGACGGTTATAGACAGCATCAAGGAGACACAGAGCGGTCAGACGACGGAAGAGACGACGGCCGGGACTGAGGAGACTGCGGAAGTGTCCACACAGACGGAACCGACAGAAGGCCAGAGTGAAATACAGGGAAGTGAATGGGTGCAGTTTACCACAGAGGATCACGAGGGTAGCAGTGATCCCGAAGACAAGACCAGAAGTTATACCTATTACTATCCAACAGTTACAGTGACGATTCCGGGCAATGAGACGGTGCAGATGAAGATTCAGAAAGAGCTGGATGAATATGTAGACAGTTTTGTAGAAGGAATCAAGAACGGGGAGTTTGGTACACTTTATGAGGATATGCCGGTGTATGAGCAGAGCTATGAGGATCTTACTTTCCATGTGATCCGCGCGGATGATAAGGTGATCAGCCTGTCGTGGGGGCTGGAAGGGTATGATCAGGGGGCTCATGGATGGTATACTTTGTACTATATGAACTATTATACGCAGACCGGAGAGAGAATTACTTTTGACAGTCTGGGGAGCGGATTCCGCGACAAAGCACTGGAACTGGTGACAGCAAAGGCAGCGGAAATGCAGGCAAAGGAGGACTGCTTCTTTAACGATTACGAGAAGAGTATCAAACTGGTGGTGTTGGATGGTACGGAAGATTTGAATGCTATCTATCAGGAAATTTATGGGCCGGACATTGCAGGTACGGATAATGGCCCCGCAGACCCTACATTCTACATTACAGAGGACGGCTTTGTATTTGAATCCGGCCAGTATGTATTACAGTCCTATGCAGTTGGAATTGTTGACTTTGAGATTCCGGCAGCAGACTTCGGGGATGATCTCACAGCAGATATTTTTTAATGGAGCACAGGATGCTGGCGGGTATATTTGCAAAATATAGGACTTTACATGGGCGGGCACCGTGTATATAATAAGAACATCGGGAATGAGGTTCTCCCGGAAGCACAGGCTTCGAACCGCCGGAATTTGAACATACGAATTCGATTTGGCTGATGACTTCTGCAGAATATGCAGGGGACACCAGCCTTTTTTGTTGGAATTCAAAATGCCCTGCTGCGAGAAAACGGAGGAATTTTTATGCTTACATCACTGGGACTGATCTTTTTACTGGGATTACTCATGGCGGCGGTCTGCCAGAGGATTCACCTGCCCCGTATTATCGGGATGCTGCTTACGGGTATTATTCTGGGGCCTTATGTGTTGGATCTGCTGGATGTGTCAATCCTGAATATCTCATCGGAACTGCGGCAGATCGCGCTGATCATCATTTTATTGAAGGCCGGATTATCATTGGATCTGAAGGATCTGAAAAAAGTGGGCCGCTCCGCAGTCATGCTGGCTTGTGTTCCTGCCACTTGCGAACTGTTGGCTTTTGTGATATTTGCACCCATGATCCTTAACATCAGCAGAGTGGATGCAGCGGTCATGGGAGCAGTTCTGGCAGCAGTGTCACCTGCAGTTGTGGTGCCGCGGATGGTACATCTTATGGAAAGTGGCTATGGTATGGAGAAAAGCATTCCGCAGATGATTCTGGCTGGGGCATCCTGTGATGACATCTATGTCATAGTATTGTTTTCCACTTTTGTTGGAATGGCACAGGGTGGACAGGTCAATGCCCTGGATTTTGTGAATATCCCGGTATCGATCCTGACGGGTGTGTTGTTCGGTGCATTGGTGGGTTGGCTGCTTGGGCAGCTTTTTGAACTGTTGTACCGAAAGGGCAGTTATGTGCGCAACAGCATGAAAGTTATTATCATCATGGGTTTGTCCTTCTTATTAATGGCTTTGGAAACCCTGTTAAAGGGGACCGTGGCGTTCTCCGGCCTGTTGGCGGTGGTGAGCATGGCCTGCGCGCTGAAAATACGGGCACCTAGGGAAGTCACCGGCAGACTGTCTACTAAATTCGGTAAACTGTGGCTGGCAGCGGAGGTAGTACTGTTCGTGCTGGTGGGCGCGGCAGTGGATATCCGCTATACTATGGAAGCTGGACCGGCAGCGGTGGGGATGATCCTGCTGGCGCTGCTGTTCCGTTCCGCCGGTGTAGCACTGTGCCTGTTAGGAACGAATCTGAATAAGAAGGAGCGTCTGTTCTGCATGATCGCTTATTTACCGAAGGCTACGGTGCAGGCTGCTATCGGCTCTGTGCCGTTATCGATGGGATTGTCCTGCGGCAAGATCGTTCTGTCCGTGGCTGTGCTGGCCATCCTTATCACAGCCCCGCTGGGAGCACTGGGAATGGATGCCACATACCGGAAGCTGCTTCAGAAAAATGGAGAAAATAATATCATTTGACAGCCATCCGACACGTGATCGAGTCCCGGAAGGAAGCCGCAAAAACGTCCACAACATCTACACCATAAGAACCGCAGGCACGCTCTCGCTCTGGCGCAGAACGTAGCGGTACATAATTGACCCCAATACGGTCAATAAGTACCGACGTCTGCTTACGGCCTGCTTGTCCTTATGGTGTAGATGTTGTAGCGCAAACTACGAATATCCAATGCAAAACCCCGGCAGCTACAACAACTGCCGGGGTTTTAAGGAGGATAGAAATCGTTTTAAACTATGTACATCAGGTTTATTAACCCATGGTAATAACTACGTTGTACTCTTCTTTGCCCTTTTCGTAAGGAATGATGTGTCCGTCAACAGCCTTGCCGTCCACGGTCATGGATACGACACCCTTTTCCACGTTCTGAGGGTTCTTCACCTGAATGTGATAGATGCCCTCACGGAACTTACGGGTGATGGAGAAATCACCGAAGCCCTTGGGAATACAAGGATCTACGGACAATCCCTGATGAGTGGGATATACACCCAGTATGTATTGGGAGATATTTACGAAAGTCCATGCAGCAGTACCGGTCAGCCAGCTGTTCTTTGCCTCGCCGTAGAATTTTGCATCCTTACCGGCTACCATCTGGGAATATACATAAGGCTCGGTACGATGGATCTCGCTGATATCCTCAATGTATGCGGGACAGGTCTTGCGGTAGATCTCGAAAGCTCTGTCACCTCTGCCCAGAACGGTCTCTGCGATGGATACCCAGGGATTGTTGTGGCAGAAGATACCGGCATTCTCCTTATATCCGGGGGGATAAGAGGATACTTCACCAAGTTCGAGGTGATACTCCGTGTATGCAGGTTGTAAGATCATGACACCATACTTGGTATCCAGTCTCTCTTTTACAGAATTCAATGCCTTTTCGGCAAGTCCTTCCTTCACACCGACACCGGCCAGTACGCAGAAGCCTTGAGGCTCGATGTAGATCTGACCTTCGCGGCATTCCCTGGAACCTACTTTGTGGCTGTAAGCATCGTAAGCACGTACGAACCAATCGCCGTCCCAACCATCCTTCAGGATCGCATCGTACATTGCCTGTACTTCCTTACGTGCGCGGGCTGCTTCGGCATCGTCACCCATCAGCTCGCACAGCTGAGCATATTCTTCGCCGTATTTTACGAACATACCGGCAATGAATACGGATTCTGCAACGGGTCCTTCACTGGGACCGAAGGTCTGGAAAGATTCTCCGGGATGAGCGGAGAAGCAGTTCAGGTTCAGACAGTCATTCCAGTCGGCACGGCCGATCAGAGGCAGATTGTGAGGGCCTTTGTGGTTGATGATATAGTCTAAGGAGCGTTTTAAGTGATCCATCAGAGGAGCAGCTACGCTCATATCGTTGTCAAAAGGAACCATCTGGGTCAGGATGGAGGTATCGCCGGTCTCTCTTACATAAGCACTGGTACCTGCAATGAGCCACAGGGGATCATCATTGAAGCCACTGCCGATATCGGAGTTGCCTTTCTTGGTCAGAGGCTGGTACTGATGGTAAGCACTACCGTCCTGGAACTGGGTGGAAGCGATATCAATGATACGCTCTCTTGCACGGTCCGGAATCAGATGTACGAAACCGAGCAGATCCTGACAGGAATCACGGAAACCCATACCACGGCCGATTCCGGATTCGTAATAGGAAGCGGAACGGGACATGTTGAAAGTAACCATACACTGATACTGGTTCCAGGTGTTGACCATACGGTTGACTTTTTCGTCAGCGGAATCTACCGTGTAGCGTGCCAACAACTGTTTCCAGTAAGCCTGTAATGCTGCAAAAGCCTCATCTACCTGTGCATCGGTCTGGTATTTTGCCAGCATTTCTTTGGCACGGGTCTTGTTGATCACACCGTAGGATTCCCATTTCTCGTCTTCGGGGTTCTCGATGTAGCCCAGAACGAAGATAAAGGTCTTGGTCTCACCGGCTGCCAGATCCACGTTGATCTGATGGGAAGCGATGGGAGACCAGCCGCTTGCCATGGAATTCGTGCACTTGCCGTTCTCTACAGCTTCGGGAGAATCAGCCCCCCTGTAAGCACCCAGGAAAGCATCTCTGCTGGTATCGAAACCGTCAATCTTCGTATTTACGGAATAGATCGCATAATGATTACGACGCTCACGGTACTCGGTCTTGTGATAAATGGTGGAATCCTGTACCTCGACCTCACCGGTGCTTAAGTTACGCTGGAAATTCTTCATATCATCGTCAGCGTTCCACAGACACCACTCTACATAAGAGAATACGGACAGCTTCTTGTCCTCGGAGCTACCGTTGGTCAGGGTCAGCTGGGAGATCTCGCAATTATCGTTCAGAGGAACGAAGGAGAGCACGGAAGCCTTGACACCGTTCTTGGAAGAGGTGAAGCGGCTGTAACCGATACCGTGACGGCACTCGTAAGAATCCAGCTCGGTCTTCGTGGGCTGCCAGCCGGGGTTCCATACGGTGTCCCCGTCCTTAATGTACAGATATTTACCGTTGATGTCGGCCGGTACGTTATTATAACGATAACGGGTCAGACGCAGCAGCTTTGCATCTTTATAGAAAGTATATCCGCCGCAGGTGTTGGATATCAGACTGAAAAACTCATTGCAGCCCAGGTAGTTGATCCAGGGAAGCGGAGTCTTGGGAGTGGTGATGACATATTCCTGATGCACATCATCAAAATGACCATACTTCATAAGAAAATCTCCTTCTTTCATGTTGTTGTATGTTGAGTGTTTGTTTTTTCGTTGCGGAGTGCTTAATGTTAAGTAAACGATTAAGTGCTCCGGATTTCTGATTTGTATTATACAGAAGCAAAGGGAAAAATGCAATACGAATCTTGAAAAAGCCCGTAAAATGCGCAATGTATACAAAAACAGTGGGGAAACATGGGCAGAAGATACAAAATGAAAGAACCTTCGAAACACCGGTTTTACGAAACAAAATAATAGCAAACGTTATCGCACACTTTGCCTTTATATAGAAGAAACACAATCTATGTACAAGCCAAATGTACAAAACAGCCTATCTGAAATTGTTAATTATAGACAAAGTGGATACTTTTTTGAAAAAAACTGCAAAAAAGTATTGCAAAATGCTCAAAGGTGTTATATATTAAAACTACGAAAACGATTAAGCTACAAAACAGGTCGGACGGAATGACGAAGACATGGAACAGGAGAAAGATATGGCATCACTGAAAGACATTTCCAAGATTTGTGGAGTCTCCGTTGCAACTGTCAGCAAGGCACTGAACGACCACAAGGACATTGGAGAAGAAACAAAAGCAAATATCAGACGGGTCGCAAAGGAAATGGGATATTCCCCGAACCTTTCCGCAAGAGCTTTGAAGACGAACAGGACCTACGGCATCGGAGTCCTCTTTGCAGATGAAGCCAGAAGCGGTCTTACCCACGATTACTTTTCCAGTGTGCTGGACAGTTTCAAGAGGACGGCAGAGAAGAGCGGTTACGACATTACATTCATTAATAGCTGCAAGAACCGGCCGGATCGGATGTCCTACCTGGAACACAGTAGGTACAGAGGCTTTGACGGAGTGGTGCTCGCCTGTATTGATTTCGGAGATCCCGAAGTCATCGAATTAGTACAGAGTTCCATCCCGGTAGTCACCATTGACTACCTGTTCAACAATCGTATCGCAATCATGTCGGACAATGTTGCGGGAATGAAAGAACTGCTGGAGTACATATATAGTAGAGGACATAGGAAAATTGCTTATATTCACGGAGCAATGTCAGCGGTTACCTCGGGACGGTTGTCCAGCTTCTACCGGACGGCGGAACGTCTGGGACTGGAGATTCCGGACGAGTATATCAGAGAAGCAGCTTACAGAGACACAACAACAACCTATCGTGTGACCAATGAACTGCTGGATCTCCCGAATCCACCGACATGCATCATCTATCCGGATGACTTTGCTTCTTTCGGAGGCATCAACGCTATCAGACAGAGAGGATTACAGATCCCTGAAGATATCTCGGTAGCAGGCTATGATGGCATACAGGCAGCAAGGCAGTTGGAGCCCAGACTGACCACAGTCCAACAGGACACAGAACAGATCGGCTGCCTGGCAGCCAGAGAACTGATCAGTCTCATTGAGAGACCCAAGACCACCATCATAGAACAGGTCATCGTACCCGGGAAAGTTGCTGAAGGCAAGTCGGTGGCCAGAATTCCGACAGACAATTAATCAGGCATTTATATGGAAGCGACGCAACCGCCGACATATGAATATAAATGCAACAAACACTTACAACAAACATTCAACAAAAAATGGGAGGAAACAAACATGAAGAAAAAAGTACTTAGTGCTTTACTTACAACTGCTATGCTTGCCAGCATGCTGGTAGGTTGTGGCAGCAGCAATGAAGCTCCTGCAGCATCCACCGATGCGGCACCCGCAGCTTCCACCGAAGCTAAGACCGAGGCGCCTGCATCCACCGAGGCAGCAGAGCCTGCAGCAGCAGAGGAAGGCAAAGTCTTCAACATCTACTGCTGGAACGAGGAGTTCAAGAGCCGTCTGACAGATCATTATCCCGGATATGAAGAAGTAGACGGAACCACCGGTAAGATCGGCGACATCACTGTAAAGTGGAACATCACTCCTTCTGATGACAACGCTTATCAGAACAATCTGGATGAAACACTGTTAAAGCAGGCTGATGCAGCAGCTGATGACAAGATCGACCTGTTCCTGATTGAGGCTGACTACGCATTGAAATATGTTGATACCGACTACACAATGCCTGTTAAGGATCTGGGCATCACCGATGCAGATCTGGCTAACCAGTATCAGTACACCAAGGATGTTGTTACCGACTCCAACGGCAATCTGAAGGGTGTTTCATGGCAGGGCTGCCCCGGTGTTCTGATTTACAACCGTGAGGCTGCTAAGGCTGTTCTGGGAACCGATGATCCTGCAGAGGTTCAGAAGTCTGTATCTGATTGGGATACCTTCACCGCAACCGCTGAGAAGATGAAAGCAGCCGGTTACAACATGGTATCTTCCGTAAACGATACTTATCGTGTATACTCCAACAACGTATCCAGCAAATGGGTACAGGATGGCAAGATCGTAATCGATGACAACCTGATGAAGTGGGTTGATGACTCCAAGAAGATGGTTGACGCTAAGGAGACCGGTACCTTCGACCTGTGGTCTGATGACTGGAGCAAAGGCTTCTATCCCGATGGCAAAGTATTCTGCTACTTTGGACCCGCTTGGCTGATCAACTTCTCCATGGCAGCTGATACCGATGGATCTATCGCAAATCAGGGTGGCTGGGGCGCTACTGAAGGACCTCAGGGCTTTTTCTGGGGCGGTACTTGGATCTGCGGTGCTACCGGAACCGACAACGCTTCTCTGGTTAAGGATATCATCCTGAAGATGACCACTGATGAAGACATCATGAAAGAGATCGTTGTAGCTGATGATGATTTCGTAAACAACAAACCCGCTATGGAAGCTATGGCAGCAGATACCTCTTATCAGAGCAAGGTATTGGGCGGACAGAACCCTCTGGCTATGTTCTGCGCAGGCGCTGAGAAGATCGATCTGAGCAACCTGTCTGCATACGATCAGGGATGTAACGAAGAGTTCCAGCATGCTATGAAGAACTACTTCGATGGCAAGGCTTCTCTGGATGATGCACTGGATCTGTTCTACAAGGGTGTAGAAGAGAAGTATCCTGAGCTTACTCACTAATCCGAAATGATAGGCGAATAGCGAAACAATAAGGAATTGAGAACCGTGCCTGCCTGGCTGGTCAGGTAGGCACGGTTTTTCTCTCAAAATTCCCGGTTGGCAGAAGCTTTTTTCAGAAGAAGATAATTAAGAACAAAAAGAAGAGAGCTGCTGCGAGCCTGATCGGAAACAAAGAAAGGCACGAAAAACGTAAAGTCGCTAAGAGAGCATGACGGCAAAAGGGAGGAATCATTATGGCAAAGGTAAAACGCGGAAAGGTGGTACGCTATAATAAGTGGGGTTATATTTTCCTGATCCCCTTTGTAGTAGTGTATGTATTATTCCAGTTGATCCCGTTATTCAGGACATTTTATTACAGCTTTTTTGAAAATTATCGTTCCGGACTGACACAGATCGGACCGAATTTCATCGGATTTGGTAACTATGCAAAGCTGTTGTCCAATCCGGACCTGTGGATGTACACCAAGAATACATTGATCATGTGGGTACTGGGATTTGTACCGCAGATCATCATATCTCTGCTTCTGGGTGCATGGTTCTCGGATCCCAGCCTTAGATTAAAGGGACAGAGATTCTTCAAGACAGTTATCTATCTGCCGAACCTGATCATGGCTTCCGCATTTGCAATGTTGTTCTTCACGCTGTTCTCTGATGGTGGTCCTATCAATGAAATGCTGATGCAGATCGGAATCTTAAAAGAGCCATATCAGTTCCTTACAAACATATGGAGTACCAGAGGTCTGGTAGCATTGATGAACTTCCTGATGTGGTTTGGTAATACAACGATCCTCCTGATGGCAGGTATGATGGGTATCGATACTTCCCTCTTCGAGGCAGCCGAGGTAGACGGAGCAACCTCTACCCAGGTATTCTTCAAGATTACATTACCTTTGTTGAAGCCGATTCTGATCTACGTAATGATCACATCCCTGATCGGTGGTCTGCAGATGTTCGATGTACCTCAGATTCTGACCAACGGTAAGGGCGATCCTATGAGATCCAGCATGACCCTGATCATGTACCTGAACAACCATTTGTACAGTAAGAACTACGGAATGAGTGGTGCGTTGTCTGTAATGTTGTTCATTATCACAGGTATCCTGAGCTTGATCGTATTTAAGTTCTCGAACGGCAAACAGGATAAGTAGGAGGTGGCAGAAATGTTGAGCGTAGAAACAAACGAGACAAAAAAAGGTCTGGGCATTCATGCCAGAAGAGCACTTGCATATATCGTACTGGTTATTATGAGTTTTCTCTGCCTGTTTTGGTTCTATATACTGTTTGTAAATGCAACCAGATCCAAAGGCGAGCTGACACAGGGATTTACCCTGCTGCCCAGCACACATCTGATCCAGAACTGGAAGGGTGTCATGGCAGGAACCCTGCCGGTAGTCAGAGGTATGATCAACAGCCTTGTAGTAGCAACCTGCAGTGCTGTGCTGTGTACCTACTTCTCTACCATGACCGCATATGCGATCCATGTATATGATTTTAAGTTAAAGAAGTTCATGTTTACCTTTATCCTGGCAATCATGACCATTCCTACCCAGGTTACCGCACTCGGATTTATCCAGTTGGTAGCTGATATGAAGCTGGAGGATAACTTTATCCCCTTGATCATCCCGGCAATCGCAGCACCTGCTACTTTCTTCTATATGAAGCAGTACATGGAAAGTGCATTGCCCCTGTCTCTGGTAGAGGCAGCCAGAATCGATGGTTCCGGTGAGTTCCGTACATTTAATTCCATCGTATTGCCGCTGATGAAGCCGGCAATCGCAGTACAGGCGATCTTCACTTTCGTAGCGAACTGGAATAACTACTTCACACCGGCACTGGTTCTGCATGATGACAAGATGAAGACATTACCTATCCTGATCGCTCAGCTGCGTTCCGCAGACTTCCTGAAGTTTGATATGGGTCAGGTGTATGTAACGATTGCATTCTCTATCTTCCCTGTTATCATCGTATACCTGTTCCTTTCCAAGTACATTGTCCAGGGCGTGGCAATGGGAAGCGTCAAGGGTTAATATTTCGCCAGCAACATTCAATACATAAATCTCTCCTGAAAAGCGGCACTCTTCCCCGGAGTGGCGCTTTTCGCTTGCAAAAAAACGGGGAAACGGGTATAAAATAAAGAGAAGAGTGAACGTGTATTTTGAGGAAGAAAGAGGTAATTGCCATGCAGATGTATGAGGTGATAGCACTGGCACCGGAAGGACCGGAGGAAGTCTATCAGGCGATGGTGTTTGCAGAAGATGAAGATGATGCCTTGAACCAGCTGGAGGAACAGCTGAAGGAGCAGGGTATTGCCCATGGAATGTGTATGGCGGAAGAAGTGTAGTGTAAAGTGTGAAAAGAACTTCTAATCACTCAGAGCAAAGGCTCTTTCGCGAAGAAGTTCTATGTTTCACACGCAAATTTGCGCCAATGCGCAAACTTTGCAGGTTATGGAAGGATGTGAGTGTTGCAAATGGAAAATTCCTATCGTTTTTTTGAGAATAAAGATTGTAAATATTTCCCCTGCCACAAGGGACTTGCAGATTTCAACTGCCTGTTCTGCTACTGCCCCATGTACCGCTTGGAGCACTGCCCCGGGAATCCCAGGTATTTCGAGAAAAATGGCAGACGGATCAAGGATTGCTCGGGCTGCACCTTCCCGCATGATCCGGAGCATTATGATACGATCATGCAGATTCTGCGGGAGAATTAGACACTGTCCGACAGCTGCAGCGAAAATGGTAGCAGGTCCGGCGGGAGATTATTCCGCCGGTATCCATCCGTCCTCGCCGACGAGGACGTTTTCTTTGGAGAAATACGTCTCCACCTCCGGATTTACAAGGCATCTGGAGAGAGGGCTGCGTCCGGAACAGTCCGCACCGGGACCGAAGTTCCCATATTCAATATAATCTGACAACACTTCTGCACGAACTTTTCCCCAGTTCTGCCAGCCTTCGGGACAGATATGATCCCCCAGCTCACAACAGATAAACGCTGTCTTCGCGCAGTCTCTCCAGGGACGACCGAGATAGACGGAGTCCGGCTCCTCGCCTGTGATCCGACAATGCGAGAATACAAGACCGAATTCCTGTCCTGCGGGAGTGCTGGCGGCGGTGATATATGCTTTTCCCTCGCTGACTCTGGCGATGGAATGGATCTCACAGTGATCGAAGAATGCAGTATTCGGTCCGAAGATATAGTCCACATCGCCGCAGACATAACAATCCTTGAAATAATTCCGATAGAACTTATGCACGATCGGCACTTCTGAAGCCTGGAAGAAGTCCGGCAGCATCAGTTTCTTCATATTACAAGTCATCGGATCTCCGTTGAAGATTGTATCCTGCCACCCTGTGAAACGACAGTTGTAACAGCTCAACCGGTCGGCTGCTGCATAGACTGCCAGCGCCTGCCCAGCGAGATATCCGGGACCGGCGGTGCTCTCAATCGTCAGATTCCGCAGCGTAATATCTTTCCCGGCGATAAAAATTACCGCCGTATTAAACGTTCCATACTCTCCGGAGGCGTCCGGACGGGGCTTCTTTGCACCGTCGCCGTAACGGAAGACGGTCGTCAGGGGATCATCTCCCACAATCTCAATATTTTCTTTGCGGATAAATAACTTCTCTTCATAGATGCCCGGTGCCACCTCGATCCGGATCGCCTCATCATGACGATCGTCGATGGACAGGATCGCCTCCTGTAACGTTGAGAACGCGGACGGGTCATTTTTAGATACGTGTATCGTAGTCATTTTCTTAATATTCCTCCTTGATCAATCTCTGATAGATCTTAAAATTTCAAAAACAATTGTAAATACTGGGTTTCAGCAACGCAATTATAAAAAAATGAACTGCTTTCAAATTCTTGTCATTTGTTATTTTTTGAGATTATTTGAAATTTTTTGGATTGAGAATCTCTCCGGAGGCATGATATGTATAATGCAACGGACGGACACGGCGCCGGATTACAGAGAGGAGGAAATGCAATGCCTGGAAAACAAAAAGGGCAGGTCGTAAACAGACCACATGGGAACAATAAAGTAGCGGAACACTTTCGCAAATATTATCAGTTATGGCTGCTGGCACTTCCCGGAATCGCACTTACATTGATGTTTGCCTACATCCCCATGTCGGGACTGGTCATCATATTTAAGGATTACAATTTTAAGGACGGAATCTTCGGAAGTCCTTGGGTGGGATTGAAAAACTTTGAATTCTTCTTCGCCAACTTCAGTAACGCATGGAGGGCAACGAAGAACACGATCATCCTGAATCTTTTTTATACCGTATTCGGTACGGTGGCAGCGGTAGGGCTCGCAATTATGTTCAACGAGATTCGTCACAAGAAATTCCTCAAGGTCAGCCAGTCGCTGTCGATCATGCCTTACTTTATTTCATGGGTAGTGGCAGGTGGTATTTTAAGAGCACTGCTCAATTACGACGGCGGCGCGATCAATAACTTATTGGTAAGCATTGGCTTCGAACGCCTGGATTTCTATAACGATCCGAAGTACTGGAGAGTCATCCTCACCCTGTGCAATATATGGAAATCCGCAGGATACAACGGTATCATCTACTTTTCGACAATCGCAGGCTTCGACACCTCGCTCTACGAATCGGCGCAGGTAGACGGCGCGAACCTCTGGCAGCGGATCTGTTACATTACAATCCCTCTGCTGAAGCCGACGATTATCATCCTGTTCCTGCTGTCCATCGGTAAGATTATGAGCGGCGACTTGACCATGATGATGTCTATCACAAATCTGTCTCCGATGCTGTTAGATACGACAGATATCATCGATACTTACGTATATCGTTCGGTTATCGGTGTAGGTGACTTTGTAATGGGTTCTGCCGTGGGTCTGTACCAGTCCATCTTCGGTTTTATTCTGGTACTGTTCTCCAACTGGCTGGTAGGACGCTTTGACAAGGATTATCAATTATTCTAGGAGGAAGATCATGGAAAAACAGAAAAAAATAAAACGTTGTGCCTCCGACAGGGTATTGATTACAATATTTTACATACTAGTAGCGATTTTCGCAATTGTATGTCTCTATCCGCTGCTACTCGCAATCGGAACCTCTTTCGCGGATGAAGCCTCCGTAACGGTCAACGGTTACCGCGTCATCCCGAAAAAGTTCAGCCTCTCAGCGTACCAGATGATCCTCGGATCCATGGGTAAAAACCTGTTGAATGCCTATACGGTGACCATTGGCGTTACAGTATTCGGTACACTTCTCTCGGTTCTTATATCTGCGGCTTTTGCCTATGTGCTGACCGTGAGAGAGTTCAAGCCTAAGGGCGCATTGAATATGTTCCTCTACATCCCGATGATCTTTTCCGCAGGACTTCTGCCCTGGTACATCATGTGTACCAAATATTACCATCTGACAGACAGCTTCCTCGCACTGGTGCTGCCCTGCTGTATGAACGCCTTCAACGTGTTCCTGCTACGCAACTTCTTCAAGTCCATCCCGGAGGAACTGGCGGAAGCGGCGAAGATTGACGGGGCGAACTATCTCTGCATCTTCCGAGTGATCTACTTCCCACTGGCAAAGGTAGGTCTCGTGACGGTCGGACTGTTCTATGCACTGAGCTACTGGAACGACTATTATCTGTCACTGATGTTTATCAATAAACAGAATATGTATCCCTTACAGTACTATCTGTACAATATGCTCTCCAACGTACAGTTCATGGCAAATCAGGCGAATGCCTCCCTCGGATACAACATCAATATTCCGTTGGAGACGACCAAGATGGCAACAATCTGTGTGACGGTCGGACCGATCATACTACTCTACCCTTTCGCACAGAAATATATCACCAAAGGTGTGATCGTCGGAGCAGTCAAGGGATAACACAGGATTATTAAAAAAGGTTTCTAAAAAATAGCAACATAGAGTACAATAAAACATAGGAGGTTACTTATGAAAAGAAACTGGAGTAAAAAAGCACTTTCCCTGCTGATGGCAGGAACCATGATGGCGGGACTGGCAGGCTGCGGTTCCGATGCAGCACAGAATGACAGCAGCGCCGCGGCATCCGCCGCGCAGAGCAGTGCCGCACAGAGTACGGATGCGAGTACCAGCGACAACCCGCTGCGTCCCGATACTCTGGATACCATCACGGTTGTATTGTTCGGTGAGGAATCTCCCCGTATGCAGCAGTTAATGGAAGAAAAATATCAGCAAGTATTTATTGATGAGATCAACACCAAGGTAGAACTGATGTATCTGCCCTGGACCGAGAACGGCGCAGGTGGCAAGGTTGACCTGATGATCGCTTCCGGACAGGAATTCGATGCCTGCATCGTAGATCCCACTTGGGCTGCCAGCAGCTACAGCAAGGGTTATTTACAGGATCTGTCCGATGTGATTGACAAATATCTGCCCGACTGGCACGAGAATATGAATGCTACTGCATTCGACGCTTACCGTTATGACGGCGGTGTTTATGCAATCCCTATCGGTAACAAGCCGACCGCCGGTGTATACAATACCGTATGTGTAAGACAGGATATCATGGATGCCATCGGCATGGACAATATCGCAACGTTAGACGACCTTACCACATATGCTGAAAAAGCAAAAGAGCAGTACGGCTTATATGCGACCTACGAGCTGGCAGATGCAGCTTACATCATCCGAGGTACCAGCGACCGCAATCTGATTACTGTAGACAAGAGCAATCTGTGGATCGACCAGGATACCAAGGAATTCGTAAGCCTCGTGGATTCTCCGGAGTTTGAGGCAGCTGTAAAGCTGTACAATAACTGGTACAACGAGGGACTGATCCCAAAGGATATTTTGACCAACACTGTAACCCTGCCTTTCCAGGCGAACATGAGCTCTCTGATGCGAGGAACCTGCGGCACTACCCTGATCGAGAACGAGCCGGGTCTCCAGACGGTAGTACCCGAAGGCAAGACTGCTGAGTACTATATCAGTCCCGATAAGCCGATCTACAAAAATAGTTACGAGAACACAGCATTCCAGGTACCCGTCACATCCGACAAGGCTGACCGTGTAGCGATGTTCGTGAACCTGTTACAGAAGAATACCGAGCTGGCAAACCTGTTTGCATATGGCATAGAGGGAACCGACTACGAGCTGATCGATGGTAAAGTATCCAAGATAAATAACGATGAGCTGTTCTATGAGTGGATGATCTACAACGTAAATATTTCCACCCCGAGTACTGCTTATACCGATGAGTTTATGGAAGTATATAAGAACTGGGATAACGGCGCAAAGCCCTCCGCAACCTTCGGCTTCAATATTGATTACTCCAATATCAAGACCGAGAAGGCACAGATCGACAGCGTATGGGATGAGCTTGCAAAGCCCATGCTGGTAGGTCTGAAGGACTATGACTCCAATATCGACGAACTGAGATCTGCACTGAAGGCAGCAGGCTGGGATACCTATGTAGCAGAGATCCGGAAGCAGTACGACGAATTTCTGGCTAATAAATGATTTTCGGGCTGCCTGTTCTTGCAACAGGCAGCTTTTTTTCTTAAAATAGAGATGATTAAAATAGATAATAAAGATTATGAGGAGATTTCGGGATGAACAATAAATGGCAGAACGCAGTCCGGAGCATGGAGCAGCGGATGGAAAGCCTGCGGTTAAATATGCACGGCTATCAGATCCTTTATCGGGGGGAGTTGATCGGCGAACATTACTGGGAGTCTTTTCATAGGGACAGCCTGCACCGGATGTATTCGATTACGAAGAGCTTCACCTCGCTGGCGACGGGACTGCTGGCAGCGGAGGGCAAGCTTGGCTTAGACGATCGGATCTGTACGTATTTTCCGGAAAAGCTGCCGGAGGGTGGCGCACATCCATGGTGCGAAGAAATGACGATCCGGGATTTACTTACGATGCGTACCTGTTATGAATCCACGACCTTTAAACGCTATGACGGTGACTGGGTGGAGTCCTTTTTCCGGGTGACACCGGATCATGTGCCGGGAACGGTGTTCAATTACGACACATCGGCGTCCCATGTGCTGGCGGCGCTGGTGGAGAAGCTGACAGGTATGGATATGTTGGACTATCTGCGGAAAAAGGTGCTTCGCAGGGTCGGATTCTCCGAGGAAGCCTATATTCTCAAGGATCCCTATGGTGTTAGCCAGGGCGGCAGCGGTCTTGTGAGCAAGCTGAGTGACCTTGCGGGGATTGCCATGTTATGCTGCCGCGGCGGTGTTTTGGACGGTGAGCAGCTGATTCCGGCGGATTTCCTGCGGGAGGCGACCGCTTGTCAGGTGCCGACGAATCTTCAGCCGACGTTTGACGAGCAGCTGGGTTACGGTTTTATGATGTGGAAGACCCGTTATGATGGTTTTGCATTCTATGGAATGGGCGGTCAGCTGGCGCTCTGTTACCCCGAACGGGATCTTGTATTCCTTACGATGGCAGATACGATCGGGAATCCGGCGGGACTGCAGATGATCTATGACTGCTTTTATGATACGGTATATCCTGCGGTGACAGGAATGCCGGAATATACAAATACACAAAAACTGCCAGCCGGAGAGAGACGGCGCGGTGTAGAGCACTGGCACTTTTATGGAATGCAGGACAAAGCGGGAGCAGCCTGCGATTCCAGTGGTTGGGAGACGGTTGTCTTTGACTGGGAGCAACGTATCATAATACTTGTGTCAGCAGAGAAAACCTACGAGTGGTATTATGGTGACGACACATGGGAATACCAGAAGTTCCCGGAGACAGACTATACCTGCATGTGCCGTGGACAGTGGATGTTGGGACATTTTGTATTTCATAGCTTTCTTATTGATGAGGAGGAAGGGCACGTTGCGATGGACTTTGCGTGGAAGGGTAATCGGATGAGTGCCCGGCTGGTAAGCACTTCGGAACCGCCGTTTGTAAAATTAAAAGGCTTCTGGGCGGCGGAGCAGATAGAATAAGTGTAACAAAAGATTCAGATGGAGAGTAAAAATTCGGATGAAGATAGTTCAGAAATACAGAGGAAAGATCATTCTGAGGAGAATATTTGCGGTGTGCTTCGGACTGGCAGCAGTCTGCATTCTGCTGTCGTGTATTCTCGGCTTTGGGTGGTTCCGTGTGTCGCAGATCCAGCAACAGGAGAGTGATTACGAGAGCCGGATGGATACCTATGTACTGGTATTGCAGAATTACGGCAAATCCATGGAGAATGTGGTAACAGTGCTCGAAAATGACGTCTATATCCGCAAGCTGATCAACCGGAATACATTTACATGGGACAACACCGCGGGGATCGCGGCGCAGGAGGTTACGAATCTTGTTTCTGTGAATCCGATGATTCACTCCGTCTATGTCTGGCTCGAGGACGATTATCTGATCAAAAGCACAAATCCCTCCTATCCCATCGACCAGAACGGGGATGCGCGGATGCTGGATATTTTCCAGATGAGCACGTTTCACGAGAGTGCGGTCATTCCATATCTGGATATCTATGGAAAGAGCCAGAACCTCCTCTGCCTGACTAGCGGATCGATGGATCCCACCACTGGGGGCAAACGCAGCGGCATCCAAGTCAACATGGATCTCGACAAGATCATGACCTCAACCCTGCCGAAGACGGAGGAGGAACAGTTCCTGCTGATCGACAGGGACGGGAATATCGTTTATGAGCAGGGAACGCGGGAGATGTACCGGGTCGGGGAACGTCTGGAGGATATTCTGTGGAAAAACAGAAATCTGACCGAGACGTCCGCCGAGATTGTGCGCACGGCGCAGGGGAGATTCCTGTCCGTAGCTACGGAGATTGATGACGAATTTACGCTGGTATGGCTGATTTCCTACCGACATCTCACCGGATCGATGACCCGGGTCGGCTTCCTCTTTTTGGGAATTGGTCTGCTTGTGGCGATCATCGTACTGCTTCTCGCACTGCTGATGTCGAACCGTGTATACAATCCGATCGGCGAGATGGTGCGGACTGCCAGCGAGGAGGGACTGCCCTCCGAGGCAATGGCGAGACAGCTGGAGAATACGGAGCTGTACAGCATCGCCCAGACCTATCAGACGATGGTGCAGAGACTGAACCATATCAACCTGCGCAAAGAGCAGGAGGATCTTGCCGCGTATCTAATCAGCAGAGAGAAAACCGCAAAATTGCCGGAGTGGGTGGAAGAGACTTACGCCAAGCCGGGTGTCCGGATTCGTGTCGTGGTCATGCGCCTCAGTGATATCCAGGATCTCCACAGTAATAACACGGAAGAAGCGATCGCTTTTGAGATGGAGACGATCAAGACGATCGTCGAGCAGACGCTCCGTGAGTTGGGCAACGTCCTCGTTTTGCCGGTAGACCATGAGTTTATCGCGGCGATTCTGTTCAGTGAGGAGAGCGTAACGGAGGAACGTGTGACGGTGGCGTCGCAGCATATCCTTGAAGTCACCGGAGAGCTGATCCATATCGGCATGGATGTAGGGATCAGCGAAGAAAAGGGCGAAACAGAGGGCTTTACGGAGCTAAATCTCATGTATCAGATGGCGCGGGCAGCGACAGCATACCGTTTTATCTATGGTATGGGTGCGGTGGTTACGGAAGGAGAGATGGCGCAGAGGGCGTTAAATGGAGAACAGGCACCGTCATCAGAAGAATTGATCCAGAGACTCCGGCAGAGTGACCGGACAGGCTTTTCGGCGGAGTACCGCAAGATTGTCGGGGAGCTCAAAAAGCTGTCGATCCAGAAAGCTCAGGATGCACTGATGGAGATCGCTGGGCAGATGCAGACCTACCGGAATTCGTTGCAATACCGTTTTGAACCGTTGACGAAGAAGGATTACGAGGTGCTGGCGGGACAACTGGCATCCTATGAATATATGGACGATGTGGAGGAATGGTTTTTCCGGATGGCAGAAGAAATCTGGCTAATCCTCGAGCGGAATCGGCAGACGGGCAGAGAGGACGTTGTGGAGAAGGCGATAGCGTATTTGCAGAGCAATTATGGCGATCCGAACATCAGTGCCCAGTATCTTGCGGACAAATATCATATTACACCGTCGTATTTCAGCCGCCTCTTCCATGAAAAATGCGGCTGCACCTTTCCTGACTATCTGGCGGCGCTCCGCATCGAGCGGGCGAGAGAACTACTCCTCGAGCGGGAGAACCTCAGCATACAGGAGATCTGTGAGCTTGTCGGCTACAGCAATGCATCCTATTTTACGACCAGCTTTAAGAAAAAATACGGCATGACACCGGGGCAGTTCCGCCGGAGCCAGCATTAAACCTTAGCGAATGATACTATTGAGTGGATGAGAGGAAAAAGACATGATGAAATTATATGATATCACGGAGACCCCATTGAAAATCTATGGTCTTGCTGTGGCAGACAGTGAGAAAAGACAGTTTTTCAAGCTGTCCGAAGAGGCACTGGAGCGCTTCCCACAGTATGGCTACCTCGGAAGAAGAGCTGCCGGCGGCAGAGTCCGCTTTCAGACGGATGCAAAGAAATTATATGTAAAAATGACGCTCGCGGGCACGAAAGAGGATATCAATATTCCGCTGTCCGGCTCGGCGGGCGCAGATATTTATCTCGGAAAGGGTACAGAAGCGACATATCTCGGTTACATTGCGCCAAAGATCCATACCGAGGGCGAGATTACAGTGGAGAAGACTTTTGACCTCACGGGAGAGGAGGTACTCGTAACGATCAATCTGCCGAGAAACGATCATCTCCTCGGGATGCAGATCGGCATCGAGGAGAGAGCGAAGCTATGGGAAACACCCGCGTATACCGTGGAGAAGCCGATCGTATTTTACGGTTCCTCGATTACAGAGGGTGGATGCGCACCCCGACCCGGCAATGCTTACACCAGTATCGTCAGCAGATGGCTGGATGCGGACTACCGTAACATGGGTTTTTCCGGCAGCGCACGGGGCGAAGAGGATTTCGCGGAATATCTTGCGGGATTTCCCGAGATGAGTCTCTTTGTCATGGATTATGACCACAATTCGCCGAGTCCGGAGCATCTGGCGGAGACCCATGCACCGTTTTTTGAAATCATCCGGAAAGCGCATCCTGACGTTCCGGTGCTCTTCCTCAGCCGTCCCGATACCGATGCGGAGCCAGAGGACAGCATCCGCCGTAGAGATGTCGTTTGCGCTACCTACGAGGCGGCGAAACGCAGAGGCGATGAGAAGGTTTGGTTTGTCGACGGACATGAACTCTTCGGCAAGATAGGACGGTCTGAATGCACCGTCGACGGCTGCCACCCGAATACTCTGGGTTTCCTGCGCATGGCGGAGCGGATTTACCCGGTTATGCAGGAAATGCTGAAAAATGTCTGATCTATTTTAGAAAAATATATTTATAGTAAATCTCTGGTCTTACATACAAGATACAGCGGAAGATTGGTGATGTCGCCATCCTTCCGGTAGCCGCGTTTGGAAAAACGTAAGGCTGCAGCAGGGTGATTTTCTGCAACATATCTTTTGAAAGAGGGAGCGGATTTATCTTCCCCGGCTTTCACTTCCACCGGAATGATATCGGTTCCGTTTTGAAGCACAAAGTCAATCTCGCTGTTTTTATCAGAGTAGTACCGGGGAGCGATTTCAAATTGTCCCTGCAACTGCTGTAAAATATAATTTTCCGTTAATGCTCCTTTGAACGGGTAGCTTGATTTTAACAGAATGGCACTGTTGTCGATACCGGCCATATGCTTAAGCAGCCCGGTATCAAAGACAAATAGTTTAAACTGATCCAGCTTGTCGAAGGCTGAAAGTGGATGCTCCATTTTGGAGACATTATATACGCGATTGAGCATTCCTGCCGAGACCAGCCATTCGATAGCTTCTTCAAAATCTCTTGCCCTTCCTCCTTCGCGGACAGCACCATACATAAATTTCTCGTTTGGCTTTGCAAGCTGAGCAACGATACTGCGGAATACTAGAAGAATACGACCACTGTTGATCTTCCCGTTATGCTTTGAAAAGTCATTTTCATATATTTCGATTAACTCCCGTTGTATCTGGGAGATTCTTGCCGGATCCTTGTATTTGATCCAGGAGGATACGCACTCCGGCATTCCTCCGATGATAAAATAATAATTGCATGCTTCAGATAGACGAGAGTGAAAAATCTCTTCGATCGTTTGCTCTTTTTGAATGCTGTCATAATAGGTATATAAGGCAGGATCCGTAGCTTCGAGAAATTCGTCAAAAGTCAGTGGGAAAATATCGAGTAGATTTACCATGCCTACCGGATAAGATTTTGGCTGGGCTAAAATGGTTCCCAACAGACTTCCGGCGGAAACCACATGGTATTCGTTCGCTTTTTCTTTAAAGTATTTCAGAGTGTTTAAGGCCTCGGGACATTCCTGGATCTCATCAAAAAGGATCAGAGTCTCACCGGGTTGGATTTTTTCACCGCTTATCATGGACAACAATTCGATAATGCGGTGGGGGTTTTTGTTCGCCTGAAAAATGGATTTTAATTCATCCTCTTCATCGAAGTTGAAATAGACATAATTAGCATAGCAGGTCTGTCCGAATTCCTTCATCAGCCAGGTTTTACCCACCTGTCTGGCACCTCGCAAAATCAGAGGCTTTCGTTCCGGGTCGTTTTTCCAGTTTATCAGGGATTGCATTGCATTTCGCTTCATAAATACACCGTCCTTTTCGGGAATAATAATAGCATAACACATTTTTCTGAAAAATAAACAACTGTTTTGCACATTTTTCTGAAAAAATCAAATACCAATAATCACATTTTTCTAAAATACAAAAGCCGATAGTCTGTTTTGACAGATTACCGGCTTTTTATGTGCGGAGACGGTGGGATTTGAACCCACGTGCCCCGGAGGGCTAACGCATTTCGAGTGCGCCCCGTTATGACCACTTCGATACGTCTCCAAAAGATTACAACGTAGATTATTTTATCTGAAAAATAACCGTTTGGCAAGGGGAGAAACGAAAAAACCTAGTAGTTTCTATTGTTTGCGATGGCATTTACCGCCTGATTTGAAAAATTATTTTTGCAGGCGGTAGTTTTTGCAAATTTTCCGATGGAAACCACCGGATTTTACCGCCTGGCAAGGAAATTACGCTTTTGTAGCAGTATTTTTCCGGGAAAAGGATCTTTTGCAATGAGATTATTACTGCTTACGTGATGATAATAAGTTTGTAAGCGGTAATAATAAAAAAAGATGTTGACAGAACAACATCCGCGTAGTATATTGCAGATAAATACTTTGATAGTCAAAACAATTTGAAATGAAAGGCAAACACGCCGGAGACGACAAAGTAGTAAAGCAAGGTATCAGAAACACAATAATGAAATGCATAAGGAGAGCAAAAACATGTTAGAAAAAGTAGCAGCCATCATCAGAGAACAGTTAAATCAGGAGAATGTAGAAATCACAGAGGCAACCCGTTTCAAGGAGGATCTGGAAGTAGACTCCCTGGATCTGTTTGAACTGGTAATGGCGTTTGAAGAGGAATATGGTGTATCCATTCCTTCCGAGGAATTGGAAAATATGGCAACAGTAGGTGATGTTATCAGATATATTCAGGAGCATGCGTAAGAACGGCATATCTGCCTGAATGCAAGAGTCCGCAGGCAAAAGCCCTCGATTTTGATACCTACGGATTGCTTCGTGCTACGCACTCCCATGTCTCCGCTCCGCTTCGGTCCGTGCTAGACATGTGCCACTGGCACATAGCACCCTACCCAATATTCGCATATCGTGGGAGTATCATCCCACTTTTATGCTCATATCGGGGCGGGTCCTAAGGTCTTTCACCCACTTATGAGCAAGCTCATGTGGGCTTAGACCTTTTGACCCTGGTATCATCAGAATATGTAATATAACGCAGAATGACGAGAAGGATCAGAAAGACAATGAAAACAAAGATCACGGAACTTCTACAAATAGAATATCCCGTTTTCCAGGGCGGTATGGCCTGGGTGGCAGAACATAAGCTGGCGGCAGCGGTATCAAATGCCGGAGGCTTAGGTATCATCGGTGCCGCTTCCGCTCCGCCTGAGGTTGTCCGGGAGGAAATCCGTAAATGCAAAGAACTGACTGACAAACCCTTCGGCGTGAATATCATGCTGCTAAATCCCAATGCGGAGGATGTAGCGAAGATTGTCGTGGAAGAAGGAGTAAAAGCGGTAACGACTGGTGCTGGAAACCCGGGAAAATTCATGGAACTGTGGAAGAATGCCGGAGTGAAAGTCATTCCGGTGGTAGCCAGTGTGGCTATGGCGAAGATGATGGAGCGTGCCGGAGCGGACGCTGTGGTGGCGGAAGGCATGGAAAGCGGTGGACATATCGGTTCCACCACGACCATGGCACTGGTTCCGCAGGTAGTGGATGCGGTATCTATCCCGGTGATCGCAGCTGGAGGTATCGCCGATGGCAGAGGAATGGCGGCGGCTTTTATGCTGGGAGCGGAAGGTATCCAGATGGGCACCCGGTTCGTCGCATCAAAGGAATCCATCGTCCATGAAAATTATAAGAATCAGATCATCAAGGCAAAGGATATTGATTCTGTAGTGACGGGAATGTCTACCGGACATCCGGTGCGTTCTTTACGTAATCAGATGACCAGGGAGTATCTGAAGCTGGAAAAAGAGAATGCCGATTTCATGGAACTGGAAAAGCTGACACTGGGATCTCTCAGGAAGGCAGTGCAGGACGGAGATACCGTAAACGGAACACTGATGGCGGGACAGATTGCAGGCTTGATCCGCAGAGAACAGACCTGCCGTGAGATTATTGAAGAAACAGTGCAGCAGGCGCAGGAGTGCATAGCGGCACAAGGACAGCATAAAAAAATATAGCGACAGGTAACCGCTGACAACAGATTTCGAACAGCGACAGGCGGCGTAGTTATATGGAAAACGGCGCATTATAAAAATGTGCTGTAACCGAGGAGAACAATAGCATCACATAGTAATTAGGAGAGGACAAAATGAGCAGGATCGCATATTTATTCCCGGGACAGGGCTCCCAGTACATAGGAATGGGCAAGGAGTTCTATGATACTTACCCGGAAGCACAGGCGGTATGGAAGCTGGCAGACAAGGTGCTCCAGAATCTGTATTGGCAGGATAAGCGGGAAGCACAGGCGGATAGTGGACATCCGTACTCTATGGAGCAGCTGACTTTTGAGGAAAATCCTTATATCAACATTACAGAATATACGCAGATCGCCATGCTGACCATGGAAGTGGCTATTCTGAAAGTATTGGAGGCAAAGGGTCTGAAAGCAGAGATGGCAGCAGGATTAAGCCTTGGAGAATATGGGGCACTGGCTGCAGCCGGTGTGATGGAGCTGCCGGATCTGTTCCGTATCATCCGGATGCGTGGTATCTATATGCAGGAGGCCTATCCGGAAGGCGGAGCCATGACAGCAGTATTGGGACTGGACGGAGATGCTGTGGCAGCAATCTGCGAACGGACAGCAAAAGAAACCGGTAAAGTCGTCTCCGTAGCAAATTATAATTGCCCGGGACAGATCGTGATCACCGGGGAGGCAGATGCAGTAGAGGCAGCATCGGAAGCGCTGAAGGAAGCAGGCGCAAAACGCTGTGTACCCTTAAAGGTCAGCGGACCGTTCCATTCAGCCCTGTTAAAAAATGCAGGAGAACAGCTGGCAGAAGAATTGAAAAGCGTCAAGCTGTCAACCCCTTGGATTCCTTATGTGTCCAACGTTACAGCGGATTATGTGACAGATGCGTCACAGGTTGCGGAACTGCTGAAACAACAGGTATCCAGTCCCGTTCATTTCACTCAGAGCGTAGAGCGGATGATCGCAGATGGTGTGGATACTTTCATAGAGATCGGTCCGGGGAAGACACTCAGCAGCTTCGTACGGAAAATTGACAGAAATGTCAAAGTATACAATATCGAGAAACCGGAGGATCTGGACCGGGTGATGGAGGAGCTGGCATGTTGACAGGAAAAAGTCTGACAGGACGAGTTGCTATTGTCACAGGGGCCTCACGAGGCATCGGAAAAGCAGTGGCACAGGCACTGGCAGCAGAAGGAGCCACGGTGATCATTAATTATAACGGCTCTGCAGAGGCGGCGGAAGCAGTGGCGGAGGACATCCGAAGCCAAGGCGGCATGGCGGAGGCTGTGAAATGCAATGTTGCAGATTTTACAGAGAGTGAAGCCTTTGTAAAGGCAGTAACAGAGAAATACGGCAGAGTTGACATCCTTGTCAATAACGCCGGGATCACACGGGACAATCTGATCGTGCGGATGACGGAAGAAGAATTCAATGCAGTCCTGGATACGAACCTGAAAGGCGCATTTCACATGATCCGGCATCTGACGAAGACCTTTATGAAGCAGAGATATGGGAAAATCATCAATATCTCTTCTGTCAGTGGCATCGCCGGAAATGCAGGGCAGGCTAATTATTCTGCCTCCAAAGCGGGACTGATCGGTCTGACGAAAAGTGTAGCGAGAGAACTGGCATCCAGGAATGTCTGTGTGAATGCCGTGGCACCCGGATTTATCCGGACAGATATGACAGATAAGCTTCCGGAGGCGGTACAGGATAATGCGGTTGGACAGATCCCGCTTAAGAAAATGGGAAGACCGGAGGATGTTGCACAGGCGGTTCTGTTCCTGGCAGGAGATGCCTCGGACTATATTACCGGCCAGGTGCTGTGCGTGGACGGCGGTATGGCAATGTAAAAAATACCTCCGGCAACAGGAAAGCAGAATAGAAAATATGTCCGCTAACAGTACAGCAGGATAGAAAATAAGTCAGGATGCGAGGGAGTATATCACGTATGGGTAAAAATAGAAGAGTTGTAGTAACAGGCATGGGAGCTATCACTCCGATTGGAAACAGCGTAGAGGAATTCTGGAATGGTATCAAAGAGGGCAAGACCGGATTCGGTCCTATCACCTATTTTGATACTGCGGATTACCGTTGTAAGCTGGCGGCGGAAGTGAAGGATTTTGATCCCGCACAATATATGGACAAAAAATCCGCCCGCAGAATGGAGCAGTTCTGCCAGTTCGCTGTAGCGGCTGCCGGACAGGCGATCACGGATGCGGGTCTTACTATGGAACAGGAAGATCCTTATATGGTGGGCTGCAGTGTAGGAAGCGGCATCGGAAGCTTACAGGCCATGGAGCGGGAATATGACCGCCTGAAGGAAAAAGGCCCCGGCAGGGTAGGCCCCATGCTGGTGCCTCTGATGATCTCCAATATGGCAGCAGGCAATGTCAGCATTGCCTATGGGCTGAAGGGCAAGAGCCTGAACGTGGTCACTGCCTGTGCAACCGGTACACATTCCATCGGAGAAGCATACCGTACGATCCAGTACGGTGATGCGGATGTAATGATAGCGGGAGGAACGGAAAGCTCCATTACCCCCATTGGAATTGCCGGATTTTCGGCACTGACAGCGCTGTCATTTAGTGAGGATCCGGAACGGGCATCCATTCCTTTTGACAAGGAGAGAAACGGCTTCGTCATGGGAGAGGGTTCCGCTATCGTGGTACTGGAAGAGCTAGAGCATGCAAAGAGGCGCGGGGCGAAGATCTATGCGGAACTGACCGGCTACGGCTGTTCTTCGGATGCTTATCATATTACATCCCCTGCGGAGGATGGCAGCGGAGCAGCCACCGCCATGCTGAATGCCTTAAAAGACGGTGGTGTGGAACCGGAAGAGCTTACCTATATCAATGCCCATGGAACCAGCACCCATCATAATGACCTGTTCGAGACCAGAGCGATCAAGCTGGCATTTGGAGAACATGCATATGACATGAAGATCAATTCCACCAAATCCATGGTGGGACATCTTTTAGGAGCAGCAGGTGCAGTGGAGTTTGTCACCTGCGTAAAAGAAATTCAGGAAGGCTATATCCACCGCACCGTGGGACTGCGTGAGACGGAGGAGGAACTTGATCTGAATTACTGCCGGGACAGCTACAAAGAAGAGGTGCCCTATGCATTGACCAATTCGTTGGGCTTCGGCGGACATAATGCGAGTCTGTTGTTGAAGAAGTACACAGAATAACCGCAGCAGATGTTCAGGACACAGGATAGAAGGCAGAGCATCAACGAGGACGATTGCACAATGCGAGGAAGTAGTTGATACGACAGCATTCGCGGAACGGAGGAACAATGTCAGTTTATAATACACAGGAAATCATGGAGATTCTGCCCCACAGACATCCATTTCTGCTGATCGATACGATCGAGGAGCTGGAGCCCGGTGTGCGGGCAGTGGGACGAAAAAATGTGACCTTTAACGAACCGTATTTTGCCGGGCATTTTCCGGGGAACCCGGTGATGCCGGGCGTGTTGATCATGGAAGCACTGGCACAGACAGGGGCTGTAGCAATTCTGTCTCTGCCGGAGCATCGTGGTAAGACCGCTTATTTTGCAGGAATCGACAAGGCAAAATTCAAACAGATGGTGCGCCCCGGAGACACCCTGGAGCTGGAGACCACCATTATCCGCAGTAAGGGACCGGTGGGTGTCGGGGAAGCGATCGCCAAGGTAAACGGAAAACTGGCGGCGAAAGCAGAGCTTACCTTTGCGTTAAAATAAGAATAATCTGCGGAAGTGATTTTTTATGAGCGGGACAGAGAGATAAAAGTGACGCAGAATAAGAGGTGCAGGTATGGGAAGTGTAGATACAGAAACAGAGATCAAATGCCCGAAATGTAAGAAAATGATAAACAGAGACCGGGCAGCGAAAAATAAATATGTCTGCTATGAGTGTGGTTATTATTTCCGGGTGAAGACCCACAACCGGATCCGCATGGTGGCAGACCGGAAAAGCTTTCGGCCCTGGTTCGAGGAGATAGAAGAGAGCAATCCATTGAAATATGAGGGCTATGAAGAAAAGCTGTCGGAGGCCAGGGAAAAATCCGGCGTAAAAGAAGCTGTGACCGTAGGTGAATGCGAGATCTACGGGGAAAAGGCTGTGATCGGCATCTGCGAATCCAAATTTATGATGGGCAGTATGGGTCATGTGGTCGGCGAGAAAGTCACCCAGGCAATTGAAAAGGCGACAGAATTGCGGCTGCCTGTATTTTTGTTCTGCTGTTCCGGCGGTGCGAGAATGCAGGAGGGAATCGTGTCACTGATGCAGATGGCAAAAACCTCCGCAGCGATCAAACGGCATGGAGAAGCAGGACTTCTCTATGCGACTATTTTGACAGATCCCACTACAGGTGGTGTAACGGCCAGTTTTGCCATGCTGGGAGATGTGATCATGGCGGAACCGGGAGCCTTGATCGGCTTCGCAGGACCGAGAGTTATTAAGCAGACTCTGGGACAGCGCCTCCCTGATGGCTTCCAGACAGCGGAATTTTTGCAGGAGCATGGTTTTGTGGACGGTATCGTCCGCCGGGAGAATCTGAAGAAGACCTTATATTTCCTGATCACGACGCATCGGTGCAGTGAGGGGAATTATGCGGATTTTAAGAAAAATTTTGACTTCCATTTTGAACCTACGGAGATCGTGAAGGAACGGTCAATACTGACACTCCCCAGAACGGCATGGGAAAAGGTCAAGACCGTCCGGAGAGTGGACAGACCGGCAGCGACCGACTATATTCCCTACATTTTCGATTATGTAGTGGAGGCTCACGGCGACCGTTATTATGGGGATGATAAAGCACTGGTAGGTGCGGTGGCATTCCTGGACGGGCAGCCGGTGACAGTGCTGGCAGATGTGAAGGGCAAGGATTTTGCGGAGTGTGCCAGACGCAATTACGGTATGCCCATGCCGGAGGGGTATCGTAAGGCACTGCGCCTCATGAAGCAGGCAGAGAAATTCAACCGACCCATTATCAGCTTTGTAAATACGCCGGGAGCTTTCTGCGGCGTGGAGGCGGAGGAGAGAGGCCAGGGCGAGGCCATTGCCCGGAATCTGCTGGAGATGTCAGCCTTAAAAGTACCGGTATTGTGCATCCTTATCGGAGAAGGAGGCAGCGGCGGGGCACTGGCTACAGCGGTAGGCAATGAGGTATGGATGATGGAAAATGCCACATACTCGATCCTGTCTCCCGAAGGCTTTGCTTCTATATTATGGAAGGATGCTGACCGTGCCAGAGAAGCCAGTGAAGTCATGAATATTACATCCGAGGATCTGAAACGCCTCGGTGTGATCGAGCGGATCGTACCGGAATACGGCGGGGCAGACCAAAGTACCGTGGAAGCCATAGGCGGGTATCTCAAGGAACATATCAAGGAATTTCTGCAAAAATATACCGGCATGACCGGTGAACAAATCGCAGAGGAACGTTATGAAAGGTTCCGCAAGTATTAAAGCGGTAACGAGAGGTGATGTGGGATGAAGCACGGAAAAATGATCCTGGGGGAATTACATGCAGATATTCCCGTGATCCAGGGAGGCATGGGTGTGGGAATCAGTCTGTCCGGGCTGGCCGGAGCAGTGGCAGCTGCCGGTGGGATCGGCATCATTTCTACTGCCCAGATCGGTTTCCGGGAGCCGGATTTTGACAGAGATCCCATCGCCTGTAATCTGCGCACTATCGGAAAAGAAATAGAAAAAGCAAGGCAGATCGCAAAAGGCGGTATCGTCGGTGTCAATATCATGGTGGCAACGCAACACTACGAGGATTATGTCAGGGCAGCAGTGCAGGCTGGTACAGACTGCATTATCTCCGGTGCGGGCTTGCCGCTGGATCTGCCCGGAGTTGTGGCAGAGACGGAAAACGGAATGCCCGGGCGCAGCCACCGGACGATGTTAGCGCCGATCGTGTCGAGCCCCCGTGCCCTGTCGGTCGTCACGAAATACTGGATGAAAAAATACGACAGAAAGCCGGACTTTATCGTGGCAGAGGGACCGTTGGCAGGAGGTCATCTGGGATTTAAACGGGAAGAACTGGATGCTTACACACCGGAGAACTATGAGAGAGAACTTACGGCAATGATCCGGCAGGCAGCAGAACTGGGAATTCCACTGATTGCAGCAGGAGGTATTTATGACCGGAGAGATCTGGAGCACTGCCTGTCCCTCGGGGCTGCGGGGGTACAGCTGGGAACCCGGTTCGTGACCACAGAGGAATGTGATGCGGCGGAGGCGTACAAGCAGGAGTATCTCCGGGCGCAGAAAGAAGATATTGTTATTGTGAAAAGCCCGGTGGGAATGCCCGGCAGAGCTATACAGAATGCTTTTCTGGAAAAGGTGGCGGCCGGGGAACGGTTTATGACCGGATGCAGACATTGCATTAAGACCTGCGATCCGAAGACAGCACCGTATTGCATCACCCGAGCGTTGATCAATGCGGCAACGGGAGATGTGGATAACGGACTGTTGTTCTGTGGCAGCAATGCCTGGCGGGCGCAGAAAATAGAAAGAACAGTGGATATCATGGAGGAAATGGCGTGAGGACCATAAGAATCACCGGAACCGGAAGTGCGCTTCCGGGGAGGATCGTTACAAATAAAGAATTGGAGCAGATGGTAGAAACCTCGGATGAATGGATCCGGGAGAGAACCGGTATCGGTGAGCGTCATGTGTCTGTGGGCGAAACGGTTGTGACACTTGCGTCAGAAGCAGCCCGTAAAGCGTTGGAACAGGCAGGAAAAAGAGCGGAAGAGATTGATCTGATCCTGGTGGCAACCTGTTCTCCGGAACAGTATCTGCCCTGCTGTGCCTGCCAGGTACAGGCAGCTGTCGGCGCGGTGAATGCTTTGGCTTTTGATGTGAATGCGGCCTGTTCCGGATTTTTATTTGCCCTGAATACTGCGGATGCTTATCTGCGGACGGGACTTGCGGAAAATGCGCTGGTCATCGGCAGCGAGGTTTTGTCAAAGCTGGTGGACTGGACGGACCGGGGCAGCTGCATCCTGTTCGGAGACGGTGCCGGAGCGGTAGTTGTAGAGAGATGCAGGACGGAGTCCCGGGCGGTGGAATACAGTAACGCTTTGCCGGAGACAGGGAAAGGGATGCAGGAGACGGCGGAGGAGAAACGGATACCGCCAGCAGGCATTCTGGGCCGGGCACTGCACTCCGACGGCACCGGCGGTGGAGTCCTGCAATGTGGAGCGAGAGAATTGACAACCCCGTATGCAAGGGCTTCGGCGGCAAAAACGGATCAAAAACAGCAGACGGATGACAGAGAACATTATATTCAGATGGATGGACAGGAAGTGTACCGGTTCGCCACCAGACGGGTGCCGCAGTGCATCGAGGAAGCATTGGCGGATGCCGGACTTGCTGTGACGGATATTGACCTGTTCGTTTTGCATCAGGCCAATGCACGTATTATTGATGCAGTGGCGAAAAGACTGCATGCAGACAGAGAGAAATTCCCCACCAATCTGGAAAGGGTCGGAAATATGTCCTCTGCCTCCATCCCGGTGCTTCTGGATGAACTGCACAGGCAGGGAAAGCTGCACCGCGGTGACCGCATCGTTCTGGCGGGATTCGGAGCCGGGCTTACGATTGGGGCTTGCGTGATGACTTGGTAGACGGTATACTGAAAATGATCCGGAGCGCAGGAAGACTGCGGATATGCGTCAGAGAAGGCGGCTTCGGAGGATTGCGGACATACGAAAGAAAAATTCCAGATATCGTAGAGGTAACTATGGAAAAAAGCAACAACCGGGTACTGAATGAACTGCTGGTGAACCTGTTCCATAACGTGATGGATGCAGAGGCAAAGGCGGTCATAACAGACGAATTCAGGGATATTACAAATAATGATATGCACATCCTCGAAGCTATCGGTATCGAGGAACCAAAGAGCATGTCCCGTATCGCGGGGGAACTCCACGTTACCGTGGGAACCCTGACCACGAATATGAACAGTCTGGAGAGAAAAGGATATCTCACCCGCAACCGCAGCACCAGAGATAAACGTGTAGTGCTGGTGACCCTGACAGAGAAGGGGAGAAAAGCTTTTTTCCACCACAGAGATTTCCACAGGAAAATGATCCATACGATCATTCGGGATCTGGACGAGGAAGAAATGAAGACATTGATCAAATGTCTGGGAAAACTGGATATATTTTTCAGAGAAGGCAACGAGGAGTGACCGGAGAGATCTGGTGGCTCCTTTTTTGTGTTTACGATGAGCCAGCCTGCTCAATTTTGCGGTGGGCGCACTCGTTTGACAAAATTTTATAAAAATATGAGACGAATCGTATGGAAAATATTGACGATGCCTTTGCTTTTTCGGTATAATAAATGATACGGAAAGTATAAAAACAAGATTGGGATTTTACATCTGCAAAGGGTTGGGAAATATTTGAAATTTTGCAGGATATAGAAAGGCATGAGGGTTATGAAGAAAAGTACAAAAGCATGGAGCATGAAGATGAGACTGGCCCTGCTGGCACTGGCGGCACTGGTGTGGATCGCCGTGCCGGTGAGTGCGAGAGCGGAGGGGGAAACAGTAGATACCTGGGATGGCACAGTGGAAGCTTTTACCGAAGGTAGTGGCACAAAGGAAGATCCCTGGCGGATTGAAAATGCAGAGCAGCTTGCGTATCTGGCGCAGCAGGTGAATAATGGCACGAATTATCGAGGGAAGCATTTTCTGCTGGTTTCTGACCTTGACCTTAGCGTTAAGGAGTGGACGCCGATAGGTACATATAGCAACTCTTTCTGGGGAGGCTTTGACGGCGGCGGACGTACAATAACCGGAATGACAATTACAGGAAAGGAAAACAAATATGTGGGTCTGTTTGGAGCGTGCTACAACTTTACCGCTCCTTCCAGCTATATAAAAAGTGTCACAGTAAAGCGGGCTAATATTTCTGGTCATAGCTTTGTGGGCGCGATTGCTGGAGCAGGAGCAAATATTTCTGACTGCTATAGTATCGAAAACACGATTTATGCGAGTCGGTGTGTAGGCGGTGTATGCGGAAGTCTGATAGGAAATATTTCCGGCTGCTACAATAGCAGTTCAGTAAAAGGAAATTCTACAGCAGGCGGAATCATGGGCAGTGCCAGTTATGAAGGAAGAGATGGAAACGGCGTAGTTCAATACTGTTATAATATAGGTGCTGTAACAGTTTCTCAACAGGATAGCTCTGTAGGTGGTATTACCGGTGCATCAGCGAATAGGTATGACATCAGTAATTGCCTGAATTGTGGTAAGATTACAGGGAATGGCAAAAATGTTGGTGGCATAGCTGGAAGCACGGATTCGAATTATATGAACTTTATCGGCAACTGCTATTACAACAGTGATTTGAATAATGCCGGTGTGGGAGAAGGAGCAAGCGATAAGGTGATTCCCCTGACTACCAGCCAGCTTTGCGGTGCACTTCCGGAGGGCTTGGATTCTACAATCTGGAAAGAGGGCAGTGTCGATACCAGCACTGCAAAGGCTACAGATACAGGAAGTAGATTTGGTACAGCCACAGGGACTTACATCAATCTGACAAAGGTGGCAAAGATCGGAGAGACGAAGACTGCTTCCGTACCGGTTTACAACTATGTTACAACGAATGGTGACGACTGGGATATCTATACCCTGATCACCACGGCGGAGGAATTCGTAGCCATCGGACGGGATGATACAAAATGGAGCGGAAACTACGTCTTGGAGAACGATATAGATGTGAGCGGAGTACAACTCAGTTCCATTGGAGATCCAGGAACTCCGTACACAGGAAAATTCAGTGGAGACGGACATACGATAGGCCATGTCAATATGACAGGTAATTGTCTGGGCTTGTTTGGCGGGATAGGTAACATAAATGGTCAGATCGCAGAAAGCGGTAAAGTAATGCTTTTGGCTGCCAACGGAGTGATTGTTTCGACTTCGAATACCGAGACAGGAGGAATTTGCGGAAACTTGTCTGTGGGCGAAATTTATGGCTGCTCCTTTACCGGAACGGTAAAAGGGTATACAGCAGGTGGAATCTGCAGCAATGCCGGACAAAACACTATAATTTCCCAGTGCTTTTTTGCAGGAGACGTGCAGGGAGAGTATTATGCGGCAGGAATCTGCGGTTATAGTCCATTTAAAGTTATTGATCATTGCATTAGTATAGCTGCTGTTACAAGTGATAAAGATTGTGCAGGAATAGTGAACAGTGGAGATTACGGTACAACGAATTGCTATTTCAATAACGATATATGTAAAGCAGATGATAAACGCAATTTGGGGCGTACGACCCTGCAACTGACCTCTTCCAGCTTTTTCGAAGAACTCAAAACATACGACTTTAACACCGAACTCTGGACAAAGAAAGCCAACGACAAAGAGAAGGGAATCGCCTACTACCCTTCTCTTGGGGAGAATAACGCAGTTGGTGTAAAGTACACCACGGGTCTGCTGTTCGAGAGAACAGATAACGCTATTCCCACCTATGGACAAGATATTACTTTTAATGTAAAGGCACTGGTAAACTTTGTGACAAACGGAAAGAACATCTCTGCGGAAGATACGGAGGGCAGCTTTGAGATCCGGATCGAGGATACCCCGGTGGTAAATGCGGCAGAATTCCGGGACGGCACCGCAACCTACAATGCGCGGACTGCAGGTGCGACCACGTTTACCCTCGTCTACAAAGGAAATGACAATTCTTTCTTCTCTGAGAAGACGAAGAATCTGATCGTTGACATCGCCCCGGCTCCACTTACTGTAGAAGGGGAGGGCATTGCCTGTGGAACCTATGGCAATAAGCTGAGTGAACTCACAGTGACAGGACTGACGGCAAAACTGGGAACCGAGATCATCGACGGAACCTGGCAGATCATCGGAGACGAGGTTCCTTGTGTCGGAGACGATGGAACCTACACGGCAACATTTACCCCGGTACAGCATCCGGAATACTATAAGCCGTTGACTGCACCGGTGAAGCTGGCAATTGAAAAGGCGGAAGTTTCGGCAATTCCAATGCAGAATTTATATTACAGTTGGGCAGCCAAAGGAGAGAAGGAAGTACAGATACCGGGACTGCCGGAAGACAGGGGAACGACAGAATTAATCAATATGGTAAAGTCAGATGATGCTAACGTTTTGGCAACAGACCAGGCTATCAGATATTCGGAAGGTAAGCTGATATTCACATTGGGAGAAAACACCATGGAGGATATCAAGCATTCTGCGGCTATTCAAATTGTATTGAGGTCGCAAAATTATAAAGACATCTGTGTGAATATAACCATACATCGAACCGAAAGAGCAGACCGCGAGGATACCCCGGATCCGGATGCCTTTGACATGACCTTTACCGTCAGCGGCAATGATCTGGCGGCGCAGATCACCACAAATCGCACTGACGTGGAATTCAGCTTTGATGGAACGGACTGGGGGCAGACCAAATCCACCGGAGTCGGTCACAACGAGAAGGTGACTGCACGGATCCGCTATGCGGAAACCGATGATTATAACGCAAGCCCCGCCGTATCGAAGACATGGAACTCCGGTCACGGCCCACTGAACCGCCACGACCGGGTGGAACCCACCTGTCAGGCAGAGGGCAGCATCGAATACTGGACCTGCGACGTCTGCGGACTGTATTTTGCATCCGCGGACGGAAGCAAGAGCATAACAGCGACAGAGATCGTTCTTCCGAAGACGGATCATAGCTGGGCAGAAGGATATCTGTCCGATATGACCGGACACTGGCATAAGTGTGGTGTCTGTGGAATCACCAGCAATACGGAAAAGCATGCATCCGGTGGCGCGGCCACCACAGAACGGGCGGAGATCTGTACCGTCTGCGGTTATGAGATCGCACCGAAGAAGCCTGCTGCCAGTAACGACGATGACGATGATGACAGCAGTCAGGCGTCCAATACGGACCAGAAGGCCACGGGCGCGGCAACACCTCCCGCAGCCACGGCAACGCCTGCCACACCCGGTGTGGTAAAGCCTTCTGTAATTCCCGTGCTCCCGACAACACCCGCTGCGGACGAAAACCGTAAGGAAGATGCGGCAAAGCCCTCCGGGGAGGCACAGGACACGCAGGAATCGAGTGGAGAAGCACCGCAGGAGGAGCGGATAGATTCCATGACCGCCCAGACTTCCGACTCTCAGGAATCCGGCACAGGGCAGATAACGGAGACCTCCGGTAAGGGAACGAACGCAGGCCGCGTGGCGGCAGCGGCAGCAGCCGGAGCCGTAGTGGTCGGCGGTGGCGGCGCAGCTGTCTACGTGACCATGATCAAAGGAAAGTTTAAATTCAAATAACGTATGATAAGATGATAAGCGAACCTCAGAGGCCCGGTGCTTCTGAGGTTTGTTTTGCCATAGGGGAGAAATCTGCCGGAAATTACAACAAACTATTTTCAGATGAAAATAAATGTATTAAAATAGAAATAAGTATTGGCAGAACGAAGACAGTTTTGCATAGTTACAGCAAACGCAAGAGAAAATAATGAAATATAGAAAACGGAGGATCCTACGATGAAGAGAATCGGAATGTTGACGAGCGGTGGTGACTGCCAGGCATTAAATGCTGCCATGAGAGGTGTGGTGAAGACCCTGGCGAACAGTAAGGAAGAGGTCGAGATCTATGGCTTCCTCGATGGCTACAGAGGACTGATTTACGGTAATTTCCGCATGCTGACAGACAAGGATTTCTCCGGTATTCTTACCAAGGGCGGCACGATCCTGGGAACCTCCCGTACCCCCTTCAAGACGATCCAGGATCCTGATCCCAACGGACTGAATAAAGTCGAAGCCATGAAGCAGAATTATTATAAGCTGCAGTTGGACTGCCTGGTAATTCTCGGTGGTAACGGCACCCACAAGACTGCGAACCTGTTGCGCAAGGAAGGACTGAATATCGTGACCCTGCCCAAGACCATCGACAATGACCTGTGGGGTACTGATATGACCTTCGGTTTCCAGAGCGCAGTAGATATTGCTACGGATGCCATCGACTGCATCCATACCACAGCAGCTTCCCACGGCAGAGTATTTATCGTGGAAGTTATGGGACATAAAGTAGGGTGGCTGACCCTGAATGCCGGAATGGCAGGCGGTGCGGACATCATCCTGCTCCCGGAGATCCCTTATGATATCGATAAGGTGATCGAGAAGATCGAAGACAGGGACAAAAAGGGCTGCCGTTTTACCATTATCGCCGTGGCTGAGGGTGCGATTTCCAGGGAAGATGCTGCCCTGACCAAAAAAGACTACAAGAAAAAGATGGAAAAATATCCGTTCCCTTCCGTATCTTACGAAGTGGCTGCACAGATCCAGGAGAAGACCGGCAGAGAAGTACGTGTCACCGTACCCGGCCATATGCAGAGAGGCGGAAGCCCCTGCCCGTATGACAGAGTATTCGCCAGCCGTCTGGGCTCCGAGGCAGGCAAGCTGATCCTGGATAATCAGTATGGATTCATGGTAGGTTACAAGAACCGTGAGATCGTAAGGGTTCCGTTAGAGGATGTAGCGGGCAAGTTAAAGACCGTGGATCCCGATGCTACCATCGTACAGGAAGCGAAGCTGCTGGGCATCTGCTTCGGCGATTAAGACAGAAAATGAATGAGTAATTATTTTCGCCAAGCATCTGCTAATATTTGATGGCTCTGAATAGTTACAAGGAAGAGAGAAAAAACATGTCATATACAGCACTATACCGGAAATTCCGCCCGGACGCTTTTTCCGATGTCAAGGGTCAGGATCATATCGTGACGACATTGAAGAATCAGCTGCGGGCGAACCGGATCGGCCATGCGTACCTGTTTACCGGAACAAGAGGTACCGGTAAGACTACGGTGGCCAAGATTTTTGCGAAAACAGTGAACTGCGAACACCCCACAGAGGACGGCCCCTGTGGGGAATGCCGTATTTGTAAGGCAATCGCAGCAGGAGCCAGCATGAATGTCATCGAGATCGATGCGGCTTCCAACAACGGTGTGGACAATATCCGTGAGATCATCGACGAGGTATCCTATTCCCCTGCGGAGGGAAAATACAAGGTCTACATCATCGACGAGGTGCATATGCTCTCCCCCGGAGCTTTCAACGCATTGTTAAAAACGCTGGAAGAGCCGCCCTCTTATGTTATTTTTATTCTGGCGACCACAGAGGTGCACAAGATCCCCATTACGATCCTGTCCCGCTGCCAGAGATATGATTTTAAACGAATCTCCATTGATACCATCACGGATCGTATGAAGGAACTGATGGACACCGAGCAGGTACAGGTGGAGGACAGAGCTCTGCGCTACATTGCAAAAGTAGCGGACGGTTCTATGCGAGATGCCTTGAGCCTGTTGGATCAGTGTATTGCCTTCCATCTGGGCAAAGAACTGACCTACGATATGACCCTGGATGTGCTGGGGGCAGTGGATACGGAAGTGTTCAGCAGGTTGCTGCGCTTCGTCATGGACCGGAATGTGTTAGGCTGCATTGAACTGTTGGAAGAGATCGTCATGCAGGGCAGGGAGCTGGTACAGTTTGTCACGGACTTTACCTGGTATCTGCGGAATCTGATGTTGGTACAGACAGCGGATAATCTGGAGGATGTCATAGACATGTCTACGGACAATCTGGCGAATCTGAAGGAAGAAGCTTCCATGCTGTCCATGGACCAGATCATCCGCTATATTCATATTTTCTCCGAACTGTCCGGCCAGATCCGCTATGCGGCACAGAAGCGTATTCTGGTAGAGATCGCGCTGATCAAGCTGTGCAAGCCGGAGATGGAGACGGATCAGGAGGCGGTTCTGGATAGAATCCGCCAGGTGGAGGAAAAGGTCGAGAACGGTATTGTAGTCACGGCGGCCCAGATGCCTGCCGGAGCTCCCGGAGCACAGGGAGTGCCGCAGGCCGGTGTGGCAAAGCCAAAGCCACAGTTGCCGAAGGCGGTCCCCGAGGATATCCAGGAGATCGTACGGAAATGGCCGGCCATCGTTGGAAATGCCGAGAATCCCATGAAGATGTATCTGAAAAACGCCCGATTAAGTCTGGGTGGAGACAACAAGCTCATGGTGGTGTTGGAGGACGGACTGGCTTCCGATTATTTCAAAGGAGAAGCTCACGAGCAGAACAAGCAGCAGCTGGAAATGCTGTTGTCCGATTTTTCCAGCAAAGAGATTGAAGTGACGATCCAGACGGTGGAAAGCAGCAGAGAATTCGAAGACAACTATGTGGATCTCAGTAAGGTCATCAACATGGAGATCGATGAGGAAGAGTGATCCTGCGTGAATTTGGGATTGCGGCAGACTTGCAGATAAGGTAAGATAGAATAATAACTCAATTATAAATAATATGGAGGAAACAGCAACATGGCAAAAAGAGGTGGATTTCCCGGAGGCGCAATGCCCGGAAATATGAATAATCTGATGAAGCAGGCACAGAGAATGCAGCGTCAGATGGAAGAAGGACAGAAGGAACTGGAGACCAAGGAGTTCTCCGCATCCGCAGGTGGCGGAGCTGTGGAAGTGACCATCAACGGTAAAAAAGAGATCACATCCATCAAGCTGGCAGAGGAGATCGTGGATCCCGAGGATATCGAGACTCTGCAGGATGCTATCGTGGCAGCAGCCAACGAAGCACTGCGCAAGGCGGATGAAGCCAATGCAGAACTTATGGGCAAAATGACCGGAGGATTAGGAGGATTTCCTTTCTAATGGAACTCTACAGCGGACAGATCAATAAATTAATAGAAGAACTGGCAGCCCTTCCGGGGATTGGCAGTAAGTCCGCACAACGACTGGCTTTTCACCTGATCAATATGCCGAAGGACCGTGTGGACAGACTGGCAAACGTCATGATCGAAGCCAGAGCCAATGTCCGCTATTGCAAGGAATGCTATACTCTGACGGATAAGGAACTCTGCCCGGTGTGTGCGAATCCCAGACGGGATCATCGTACCATTATGGTGGTTGAGAACACCAGAGATCTGGCGGCTTATGAGAAGACCGGCAAATATGAGGGCGTGTACCATGTACTGCATGGTGCCATTTCCCCGATGCTGGGTGTGGGACCCGGTGACATCAAGCTGAAGGAACTGATGGAACGCCTGCAGGGTGATGTGGAGGAGGTCATTATCGCAACTAATTCCAGCCTGGAAGGTGAGACCACGGCAATGTATATCAGCAAGCTTATCAAGCCCACAGGAATCAAGGTGACCAGAATTGCCAGTGGTGTCCCTGTAGGAGGAGATCTGGAATATATTGATGAGGTAACATTACTCCGCGCTTTAGAGGGCAGAGTGGAATTATAGACAGTATGCATGAAATAAAAATGGATAAAAGTGGGAGGGAAAGACAATGGCAGTAACAAAAAGTTTATTTGGGAAAAGCCCGGAAGGGAAAGAGATCTCGCTGTATACCCTGAGTAATAGTAAGGGTATGAAGGCAGCGGTGACAGATCTGGGCGCTACTCTGGTGCGCGTACTGGTACCGGATGCCGCGGGCAAGGCGGACGACCTGGTGCTGGGATTTGACAATGGTGAGAGCTATTACGGCAACGACAGCTTTTTCGGCACGGTGATCGGCCCCTGTGCGAACCGTACCGGCGGTGCAGAGTATACGCTGGATGGCGTTACTTATCAGCTGGACAAAAATGACGGTGCCAACAATTTACATACCCATAAGCAACTGGGATTCCATAAGAGACTCTGGGATGCAGAGATCGGAGAGAACAGCGTGACATTTTCTCTGGAGGATGAGGATGGGCAGCTGGGATTTCCAGGCAATAAGAAGGTATCCGTAACCTACTCTCTGAGTGAAGAGAATGAGCTGACTCTGCATTACCATGCTTCCAGTGACAAGAAGACCATTATCAACCTGACCAACCATTCCTATTTCAATCTGGACGGTCACGGTGCAGGCAGCATTGAAGAGCATGAACTGTGGCTGAGAGCCTCTCACTTTACTCCGGTGGCAGCAGGATCGATCCCTACCGGTGAGATTCGTGCGGTAGCAGGCACACCCATGGATTTTACACAGCCCAAGAAGATCGGCAGAGACATCCGGGAAGATTATGAGCAGTTACTCCTGACCGGAGGCTATGACCATAATTTCGTGATCGATGGATGGAACGATGACGGTACATTACGGCATATTGCCACAGTAAAAGGCCCGAAGAGCGGCAGAGTAATGAAGGCATACACCACCCTGCCAGGAGTGCAGTTTTATGCAGGCAATTTTATTGATGTACAGCCCGGAAAAGATGGGGTGACCTACGGCAACCGCTGCGGTTTTGCATTGGAGACCCAGTATTTCCCGGATACCATTCATCATGAGAATTTCCCCTCCTATGTATTTGGCGGGGAGAACGGCAGAGAATACGATTCTGTTACCGTATATAAGTTTGAAGCATAGCTAAGAATACATAGAATATGGTGCAAACTTTGTCGAACTGTTTTTGAAGAGGTGCGACAAAGAACGCTAAAATACCTCCTGTGCGGATGCTATAGTTAGTGATAACTGATAGAAACGGCATGGGAGGTGTTTTTTGTATGGAATTACCGAAGAACATAACGCAGATCGGAGAGGCGGACAAGCACTGCAGAATCTATGTGGAAGATTATGTGGTATCTTACATAAAACAAATGAATGGAATGGCACAGAACAAGGATATTGCCATAGCATTATACGGCAGGAAGACAGCAGAGGACGGTGTGGCATATCTATTCGCCTATGGCTCCGCAAAGCTGAATTTCCTGCAGAAGCCGGTGCGGCACCTGTCCCAGGCGCAGGAACAGGAGATTGAGAAGCTGCGGAGAAAGTATTTTTCGGAAATGACCTTTTTAGGCTACCAGATACTGAATGGCGAGATGGTGGAAGGCTTCCAGATCTGCGAACAGGAGATCTGCCGTTATGTGTCGGGGTATGCACAGTTCTATGAGAAGAATGACAGCATGCTGGCATATATGCTGGAGAACCGGGGCGAAGAGGCGGCACCGGAGAAGGTGGATCAGGAAAAATACGAAGTGGTGAAGAAACGGCAGGAGGAACGCAGACAGAGACAGGAGAGCGGAAATGCCTTCCGTGCCGCCGGACATACGGAGAATGCGCCTGTGGAATATCGCAGAGCGGTAGAGAACAGACGCAGGGAACCGGATAATATTATACCCATGCCAACGACCGGACTGCGTCGGATGAAAATGGCGGCTGCCGGTGTCTTTGTTCTGCTCTGCGTGATGGCATTGGCATTGATGCGGCAGGAAAGCACCGGAGAATCCCTGGGGGAGACAGCCAGGCAGGCCATGAGCAACCTGATGGAGCAGAAACTGCCGGATGCGGTGGAGGAACAGAGCCAGATCAGCACGCTGGTGGCGGAGGACAAGCTGGAGGATGCTCTGCGACAGGAAAATGCTGCGGCGGGAAATACTACTGGGACTGCAGCAGAGACAGCGATGCCGGAAGGCACGGAAAATGCATCAATGGATGGAACGGGAAACAGTGCTGTAGATCCGACGGAAGAAAATACGGGCAGTGTAGCGGATGGAACCTCTGCGGACAGCAATGTCACAAAAAATACGACAGATGTGATGGAGGCAACAGAACACAACACGACACAGGAAACAACACAGGATGTGACACAGACTGCAGAATCTGCAGTGGCAGAGACTCCTACAGTGGAGGCGGTTGCTCAACCCACACATTATACTATCCAGAGAGGGGACACACTGATCGGTATTTCTCTGCGGAACTACGGCAGCAACAGTAAAGTATCTGAGATCTGTTCCCTGAACGGTATTGCTGACCCCGATGATATCAAGATCGGTCAGGAAATCCTTCTCCCGTAAAAAACTTATTTTCAAAAAAGGGAAGTGTGTTATACTGTAACTACATGAGCAAAAAGCAGACTGCGCCGCAGTAATTTTGCGAATGCGATTCTTAATAGTTACGATAATACATAAGGAAACAGATACATGGCAGCAGATATCAAGAATTATCTGAAGGAAAAAGAAAAGCGGCAAAAGAGTCAGGATGACTATAAGAAAAAGATCCGTAAACACCGGCTGAAAATCGTGTACCGGGTGCTGTTGGTGGTGGCGGCTTTGGGAGCGGCACTTGCTCTTGTGGTGGTACAGGCAAAGAGACATATCTATACGGGATATGACACCGTATCTTCCATTAGCCGGGAGGTCTCATCGGATGCCACAGACATACGGTTGAAAAACAGTATTCTTACATATAGTAAAGACGGCGCTCACTGTACGGATGCCAAGGGAAATGTAAAGTGGAATCAGACTTATGTGATCCAGGATGTGAAGATCGCTACTTGTGGCGATGTGGCAGCTATCGGCAGTTATAACGGCCGTGAGATCTACGTGCAGAATACGGACAAGCAACTGGGAACTATTACAACGACCATGCCGATCCGAAATATCACAGTAGCGGAAACGGGAAGAGTGACAGCGGTGCTAGCAGATACGGATGTAGCCTGGATCATGACTTACGAAGCGGACGGGACCAACAGCTATACGGGACAGGCACATATGACGGACGGAGGGTATCCGGTATCCATCAGCCTGTCACCGGACGGAGAGCTTCTGGCGATCAGTTACCTGTATGTGGATGCAGGTGTGGTAAAAAGTAATGTGACATTCTACAATTTCGGACCGGTGGGCGAGAATCAGAGCGATTATATGGTCAGCGCATATTCTTATTCCGACCTGGTCGTGCCGAAAGTGCAGTTTATGAATAATGATACAGCGTTTGCGGTAGGAGACAGCCGTCTTATGATCTACTCGGGTACCCAGAAGCCTGTGACGGCGGGAGAATACCTATATGACGACGAGATCCAGTCGATTTTCTACAGTGATAAATATGTAGGACTGGTATTCCTTTCGGACCAGGCGGAGACCAAGTACCGCATGGATGTGTACAATACTTCGGCAGCAAAGGTGGGCAGCTACTATTTTGATGTGGATTATACGGATATTTTCTTCGGGGATGATGACATGGTGATCTACAACGAATCGGAGTGCCAGATCTTTACAACGGACGGTGTGGAAAAATACCATGGCAGCTTCGGTAAGAGTGCCCGGCTTCTGCTTCCTGCAGGAGGTTCCTACAAATATTATCTGGTGACAGATAGTACAATAGATACGATACAGTTAAAATAAAGGAGTATACCAATGAATCTGAATTTATTACTGGTCATCATGGCGGTAGTATTGATCTGCATGGTGATGGACGGCTACAAGAAGGGAATGGTAAAATCCCTGATCTCTCTGATCTCCCTGCTGATTACCTGTGTGGTGCTGTTCCTGATCGGGAATGGTCTGAGCAGTTACTTTGATGGAAAGATATTCAATGTGATCCTGACAATACTGTTGCTGGCGGCGATCGGTTTGGTGCATCATCTTCTTAATATCGTATTTTTCTCGGCAAAGATGATCGTGAAACTACCTATAGTACATAGCCTGGACAAATTACTAGGTATTGTGGTTGGAATGTTGGAAACTGTTCTAATTGTTTGGACAATATACGCATTTAATATCTTCAGAGACCTGGGAACCCTGGGCCAGGTGATCGTAGATTATACCAGAGACAGCAGAATACTTACATGTTTGTATGAAAATAACTATCTGGCATATCTGGTGGAACAGCTCGGACAAAAGCTTCCTATCTTTGTAAAATAGCAATAAACATAATTGAAACATGGTTAAAATCCCCTGTTTATGCGGAATTGATGCGGCAGGGGATAATTTGTGTAAAAAATTCAAAAAATAGTGTTGACAAGTACACTAGGGGATGATATACTCAGATTCGTTGTTGAGGCAACGCCGAGACAACACAACAGCTCGAAAGAAACTTGAAAAGATTTCAAAAAAAGTTGTTGACAAAGTCTGACAGATATGTTAACATAAATACCTGTCACGGAAAACAAAGTTTTCCAAGACGAAAAAGATTTCAAAAAAAGTTGTTGACAAACGAAAGCGGTTATGATAAGATATCAGAGTTGCCGCTGAGAACAACAGCAACGAACGAACGAGCTCTTGCGAAGCAAGAGGTTATGATCTTTGACAAATAAACAGTAATGCAACCCTGAAAATTCCAAGATTTTCAGAGAAATTCAAGAACAAGCAAGTTGATCGAAAGATTGACAAGCTACCCGAATTAACAGTAAACAATGCCAGATAAAACTGGCAGGACACAAACACCATTTTAACATGAGAGTTTGATCCTGGCTCAGGATGAACGCTGGCGGCGTGCCTAACACATGCAAGTCGAACGGACTTTTTCATGAAGCCTAGCGATTGAAAAGTTAGTGGCGGACGGGTGAGTAACGCGTGGGTAACCTGCCCTGTACCGGGGGACAACAGTTGGAAACGACTGCTAATACCGCATAAGCGCACAGCTTCGCATGAAGCAGTGTGAAAAACTCCGGTGGTACAAGATGGACCCGCGTCTGATTAGCTGGTTGGTGAGGTAACGGCCCACCAAGGCGACGATCAGTAGCCGGCCTGAGAGGGTGAACGGCCACATTGGGACTGAGACACGGCCCAAACTCCTACGGGAGGCAGCAGTGGGGAATATTGCACAATGGGGGAAACCCTGATGCAGCAACGCCGCGTGAGTGAAGAAGTATTTCGGTATGTAAAGCTCTATCAGCAGGAAAGAAAATGACGGTACCTGACTAAGAAGCCCCGGCTAACTACGTGCCAGCAGCCGCGGTAATACGTAGGGGGCAAGCGTTATCCGGATTTACTGGGTGTAAAGGGAGCGTAGACGGTTTTGCAAGTCTGAAGTGAAAGCCCGGGGCTTAACCCCGGGACTGCTTTGGAAACTGTAGGACTAGAGTGCAGGAGAGGTAAGTGGAATTCCTAGTGTAGCGGTGAAATGCGTAGATATTAGGAGGAACACCAGTGGCGAAGGCGGCTTACTGGACTGTAACTGACGTTGAGGCTCGAAAGCGTGGGGAGCAAACAGGATTAGATACCCTGGTAGTCCACGCCGTAAACGATGATTACTAGGTGTTGGTGGGTACGACCCATCGGTGCCGCAGCAAACGCAATAAGTAATCCACCTGGGGAGTACGTTCGCAAGAATGAAACTCAAAGGAATTGACGGGGACCCGCACAAGCGGTGGAGCATGTGGTTTAATTCGAAGCAACGCGAAGAACCTTACCTGGTCTTGACATCCCTATGAATAACGGGCAATGCCGTTAGTACTTCGGTACATAGGAGACAGGTGGTGCATGGTTGTCGTCAGCTCGTGTCGTGAGATGTTGGGTTAAGTCCCGCAACGAGCGCAACCCCTATCCTTAGTAGCCAGCAGTAAGATGGGCACTCTAGAGAGACTGCCGGGGATAACCCGGGAGGAAGGTGGGGATGACGTCAAATCATCATGCCCCTTATGACCAGGGCTACACACGTGCTACAATGGCGTAAACAAAGAGAAGCGAAGTCGTGAGGCAGAGCGAATCTCAAAAATAACGTCTCAGTTCGGATTGTAGTCTGCAACTCGACTACATGAAGCTGGAATCGCTAGTAATCGCAGATCAGAATGCTGCGGTGAATACGTTCCCGGGTCTTGTACACACCGCCCGTCACACCATGGGAGTCGGAAATGCCCGAAGTCGGTGACCTAACCGCAAGGAAGGAGCCGCCGAAGGCAGGTCTGATAACTGGGGTGAAGTCGTAACAAGGTAGCCGTATCGGAAGGTGCGGCTGGATCACCTCCTTTCTAAGGAAATGGAAGAAGTAGGGGTTGCATTACTGTTGATTTGCCAAAGAGGTAAATCAAGAAACTTTTGGAAGCACTAATTGCGAAGCAATTAGCAAGAGCTTCACGAAGTGAAGATCATTTTCTGGTGGTTATGCGCTTGGGGGACACACCCGTTCTCATCCCGAACACGATGGTTAAGACCTAAGCGGCCGATGGTACTATACTGGAGACGGTATGGGAGAGCAGGTGGCTGCCAGATTCCTTCAAAAAAATCGCTGAAAAGCGTTTAAATAAATACTGGTTTTACCAGTGATTAGAGATTAAAACAAAGTTTTGGTTTCTAATGACTGATAAAAATTCAGTCAGATTTGTTCCTTGAAAACCGAATATTGAAATTAAAATCTATTATATCAAGTTTGCAAAACGATATAACAAGACATCCGAGGGATCTTGCAGAGATGTAAGATCAAACAAGCAAAACGAAACAAAACCTAAAGTAACATCACGCTAGATGTGAAGAACTGGTTGGCGGGAATCGCGCAAGCAGTCATTCGTAAGACTTCGTCTTACTCATGTCCTTTGCTTCGCAAATGATTTCCGAATAAATCAAAAGCCCTTATGCAAGCGAGCTTGCAACGGACTTTGCTTTATTCGAAACCGCTTGCTGAGTTATTAGGTCAAGCTAAAAAGAGCGCATGGTGGATGCCTTGGCACTAAGAGCCGATGAAAGACGTGATAAGCTGCGATAAGCTACGGGGAGGAGCACATATCCATTGATCCGTAGATTTCTGAATGGGGAAACCCGGCTGAGCATACCTCAGTCACCGTACACTGAATCCATAGGTGTACGGAGGGAACCCGGTGAACTGAAACATCTAAGTAGCCGGAGGAAGAGAAAGAAAACTCGATTTTCAAAGTAGCGGCGAGCGAAATGGAAAGAGCCCAAACCGGAGTGCGTGCACTCCGGGGTTCGGACTGCATTTATGACTTCTGACTGTAGCGGAACGGTTCTGGAAAGACCGGCCAGAGAGGGTGAGAGCCCCGTAGGCGAAACGGAAAGAAGCAGAGCAGGATCCAGGTACCACGAGACACGAGAAACCTTGTGGGAATGAGCGGGGACCACCCCGTAAGGCTAAATACTCCTTAGTGACCGATAGAGCAGAGTACTGTGAAGGAAAGGTGAAAAGGACCCCGGGAGGGGAGTGAAAGAACCTGAAACCCTGTGTTTACAAACTGTGGAAGTACCATATGAGTACAACCGCGTACTTTTTGTAGAACGGTCCGGCGAGTTACGTTTACTGGCGAGGTTAAGCACTTAAGGTGCGGAGCCGAAGGGATACCAAGTCTTAACAGGGCGTTAAGTCAGTGTACGTAGACCCGAAACCGGGTGATCTACCCATGTCCAGGCTGAAGTTGCCGTAAAAGGCAATGGAGGGCCGAACGCACATCCGTTGAAAAGGGTGGCGATGAGGTGTGGGTAGGGGAGAAATTCCAATCGAACCCGGAGATAGCTGGTTCTCCTCGAAATAGCTTTAGGGCTAGCCTCGTGTTAACCTTGTGGAGGTAGAGCACTGAATATCCTAGGGGGCGTCAAAGTCTACCGAAGATTATCAAACTCGAATGCCATAGAGGTGATGCACGGGAGTCAGACTGCACGAGATAAGTTGGGTGGTCAAAAGGGAAAGAGCCCAGACCTACAGCTAAGGTCCCAAAGTGCGTGTTAAGTGGAAAAGGATGTGGGATTTCGAAGACAACTAGGATGTTGGCTCAGAAGCAGCCACACATTCAAAGAGTGCGTAATAGCTCACTAGTCGAGAGGTCCTGCGCCGAAAATGTCCGGGGCTGAAACACGACACCGAAGCTTAGGAATGTAGATGAACCTTTGGTTCTATATACATTGGTAGAGGAGCATTGTTAGCGCAGCGAAGCTGTACCGATAAGGAGCAGTGGAGTGCTAAGAAGAGAGAATGCCGGAATGAGTAGCGAGAGGAAGGTGAGAATCCTTCCGGCCGAATATCCAAGGTTTCCAGAGTAAAGCTGATCTGCTCTGGGTAAGTCGGGGCCTAAGGCGAGGTCGAAAGACGTAGTCGATGGATAACAGGTGGAGATTCCTGTACTATGTGTACCCAGAACTGTGGGGACGCATGTGGAGAGCACGAGCCGGGAAAGAGAAAACCGGTACAAGCGGGGTAGGAGTAAGGACAGCAAATCTTCCTTACAATCCGAAGACGTAATGTGGACCGAACCAAAGTAGGGAAGCGTGTGAGCCATGTGCCAAGAAAAGCCGCTATTGTGATACACATACCCGTACCGTAAACCGACACAGGTGGATGAGGAGAGAATCCTAAGGCCGACGGAAGAAGCATTGTTAAGGAACTCGGCAAAATGACCCCGTAACTTCGGGAGAAGGGGTGCCCTGTGAAAGCAGGGCCGCAGAGAATAGGCTCAAGCAACTGTTTAGCAAAAACACAGGTCTATGCAAAACCGAGAAGGTGAGGTATATGGGCTGACGCCTGCCCGGTGCTGGAAGGTTAAGAGGAGAAGTCAGGCAACGAAGCTTCGAATTTAAGCCCCAGTAAACGGCGGCCGTAACTATAACGGTCCTAAGGTAGCGAAATTCCTTGTCGGGTAAGTTCCGACCCGCACGAAAGGCGTAATGATTTGAGCACTGTCTCGACAATGCATCCGGTGAAATTGAAGTACCAGTGAAGATGCTGGTTACCTGCGCCAGGACGGAAAGACCCCATGGAGCTTTACTCCAGCTTGATACTGGGATTCGATACTGTATGTACAGGATAGGTGGGAGACGTTGAGCATAGAACGCCAGTTTTATGTGAGTCGCTGTTGGGATACCACCCTTGCAGTATTGATTTCTAACCTGCGCCCGTGACCCGGGCGGGGGACAATGTCTGGCGGGGAGTTTGACTGGGGCGGTCGCCTCCGAAAGGGTATCGGAGGCGCTCAAAGGTTCACTCAGAATGGTCGGAAACCATTCGGAGAGCGCAAAGGCAGAAGTGAGCCTGACTGTGACACCGACGGGTGGAACAGGTACGAAAGTAGGACTTAGTGATCCGGTGGTATAAAGTGGGATTGCCATCGCTCAACGGATAAAAGCTACCCTGGGGATAACAGGCTGATCACTCCCAAGAGTTCACATCGACGGAGTGGTTTGGCACCTCGATGTCGGCTCATCGCATCCTGGGGCTGTAGCAGGTCCCAAGGGTTGGGCTGTTCGCCCATTAAAGCGGTACGCGAGCTGGGTTCAGAACGTCGTGAGACAGTTCGGTCCCTATCCGGCGCAGGCGGAGGATATTTGAGAGGAGCTGTCCTTAGTACGAGAGGACCGGGATGGACGGACCGCTGGTGCATCTGTTGGATACCAGATCCATGGCAGAGTAGCCAAGTCCGGCAGGGATAAACGCTGAAGGCATCTAAGCGTGAAGCCCCCCTCAAGATGAGATATCCCTCAGAAATGAGTAAGACCCCTTGAAGACTACGAGGTAGATAGGAATGAGGTGTAAGCACAGCAATGTGTTCAGCTGACATTTACTAATCGGTCGAGGGCTTGACCAAAGGTTTTGGATAGGAAAAGGATGTAAGTTAGGGTATAAAGATTAGATTTCAGTGTTCGGTTTTGAAGGAATAAATAAAATTTCTTCACATTTAGCTTTGTAGCTTTTTTCTGAGAATGCGTAGCATTCTCTTAAATAGCTTGCGAAGCAAGATATTTTCCTCGATAGCTCAATGGTAGAGCACTCGGCTGTTAACCGAGTTGTTGTAGGTTCGAGCCCTACTCGGGGAGTTTTTTTATCAGATACATTAGATACGCCAAGCGGCGATAACACGCGGCTCCATGGTCAAGCGGTTAAGACATCGCCCTTTCACGGCGGTAACACGGGTTCGATTCCCGTTGGAGTCATTTAATTAAATATGGCGCAGTAGCCAAGTGGTAAGGCAATGGTCTGCAACACCAGTATCCACCGGTTCAAATCCGGTCTGCGCCTCGCTGAAGAGCCTCAGAAATTTTGTGTTTCTGGGGTTTTTCTTTTCTAAAAAAGCTTACGCATAAAAGAAAAGAGATGCTTATATGCACGTAAAACAAATCCATAGTACAGAGAAAAGCAACTGTGACAGGAAGATTATACTTACGGTATATTTATACGGTAAGTAAAGTGAGGTATATTCATATCAAGAGTGTAATTCCTGGCTCGTGCACAACAGGTAATTGGTTGCGGTGGGTAACGGACCCATGCAGGAACCCTGTGGCACTCAAATAAAAAAGAGCTATTTTCATGTACGTTTCGGACGTTAGCCAAAGGATCTGATGTATCAGAGGCACTAGGCACATGATAGGCTCTTTTTTTATGGGTATAATTAAAATTATCTGTCGGAGCGAACTCCGTCAGAGCCTTCGTTTTTTAAGAGCGCATCAAGCATCCCATAAACGGAAGTGAAGGCTGGATACTGTTCAGGATGCTTACGCATTTCGTCTACTTCTTTCATGGCAGCTATTGTTTCATCATTGGGTAGGTTATTTACTTCAGGTAGTCTATCTGTATTCATCATACGTCCTCCATTTTGAATCATAGAGATATATTCATTGCGACAGATGATTATTCTGTCTCTGTTAATATGCCAAAAGCGAGTAATTGGACAACTCTTGGCTTCAATTTAACATGGATTCTATAAGAATTCAACCGATACAGCGATGTTGGTACACCTATTATTTGTAACGACAGTGTTTGGAAACTGGGCTATTTTAGATATTTAATTATATGATAATTTGGTTGTATAATAAATAATGTTAAGACATTTGTATGGCAGACATTACTATCTATTGATGTGCTGTATGGAAAGGTAGGTGAATTACTTGGTTACCAATTTATATGATAATCCACGAAAGCTGTATAAATATTTTCCTATATCAAAGGAATATGCTATTAAAGTAGTTGATAATGGGAAGTATGTTGGATTAATGTTTGCACCTAATCTTTCACGGGAGGATGCAAGTAGTGTAGGTAAAGTAATAGATAAATGGAGAGCAATAGCATTAGATGGATATATATTTTATACGTCCCCGCAGTTTTTCAATGATCCATTTGATACTTTGTTACCAAAAGCACCTGAAATTGTGCCTCCACTTGAAGAGAGAAAATATATCATTGACGTGCTAAGGAGAGCGGTCACAATAAAGAAGGATGAGGTAGATCGATTGCTTTATTCAGATGATTTTGATAGAGCATTGAGGATTGTATTAGACAGTAGACACTATGATAGAAGTATAAGTGAAGAAATATTTAAGGCTTATAAGATGGACAGAATACCCTATAAGGAAGAAGTAGCAATAACTTGCTTTTCAGAAGTTAATAATGAACAGCTAATGTGGGCGCATTATGCAGGTAGTTATTCTGGATTTTGTATTGAATATGATTTTAGTAAATCATGTGATAGTGCTTTTTTACGAGGCACAGCAAAAGTTGAATATACAAACGAAAAGCCATGTAAAGATCAATTTGATGATATGGGTGAATATGAATCAAAAGTAATGTTAACAAAATCGGAATGCTGGTCGTATGAGAAGGAATGGCGATCAAGAAAAATTGCAGAATATGGATTATGGAAATCAAAAATTTATCCTATAATAGATGCTCATAGTTGCATTACTGCTATTTATTTGGGATGTAATATGCCCGATGAGTATCAAAAAGTAATAATTGATCACTACAGAAATACAGAAGTGAAAGTATTCCAAATGAAATTATGTGATGATAAATTTGATATGTATTTTGAGCAGTGTTAATGGACTTTAGGTTCATGTTGTATAGCAAAAAGTTGGTAAGACTATTAGGATAATTTTTTAATGCCTGTAAGAAAACACATATCCTATGCGTATATATAATTATAGAATACGTAAAGGAGTGATGATATTATGACATATCAGAAAATTACGATCCCCCTGGATCATGGCAACCGCAACATGAAAACTGTTGAAGAAGTATTTACTTCCGGTCTTGCGGAGAGCGACTTAAAACCGGTGCTCGGAGAGTACCTGCAGTACAATGGGAAATTCTATTCCCTTACCGGAGAGCGTATCCCCTATATGAGGGACAAGAGCCTGGATGACAGATTTTTTATTCTTCCCCTGTTTGGCATCGGTAAAGAACTGGAGAGGCGCACACAGCCACAGAAGGATACCATTTATCAGGTAGAACTTCCGGTAGGACTGCCTCCGAAACATTATGGCGCTCTTTATGAGAAGTTTGGACATCAGTGGATTCACCTTAGATTATCTGCTGCTTCGGGAGGGCAGACCGGATCTGTCAGTATGCGATTCCCTTGAAAAAGGTGTCATTACGCTATATAACCGGATTATCTACCGTGTAAGCTCCGATTTCGATATGCTCCTAGAAGATACGGACATTGATACGATTATTCTTGGCAAAAACAGTGATTACAGCGACAGTGTAATCAGACTGGTAAAGCAGATGACAAAGCAGTATGTCGATGATTTCCTGGGGGCACTCCGGGAGAGAGGAATCGACTTGAAAACCAGATGCATTGTGTTTATCAGCGGTGGAGCAAAATTACTCAGGGAATACTTAGAAAACACGGACAAGATCGGAAACATTCAAGATTGTGTACACGAGCTTTGATATAAGGAGCTCCAATCAGCATTGCAGTTAATGCCCTGTGATTACCATCTCGTTCTACAAAATATTCATCAGAATCCGTATAATAATTAACATCGACGGGATCAATCTAAATAGCAAAAGATTTTCTCATGGAATCCAAAGAACCGTATCGGGACAGTTATTCAAAATATCGTTTAAATTTATCGCTATGACGTTTTGAGTCAGGTACAAAGCATACATTATCAAAAACACTTTGACCAGGAGTAGAACGAGTGGTACCTATTATTTTATCAGTTGGGATGCATGTAAAAGTGGTTTGGCGGTCAGGTAAAGGAGTATAGAGATCATTTGGGTATGCAGGACGTAATACTTTACTTTTTGCCAATGCAATGTCATTTGCATTCATACCAATTTGAGATAGTACGTCTTCAAGATTATCTGATACATGAATAGAGCCCTCTGTTGAATAATGTAGTATCATTGTAACCTCCTTTGCTTTAGGTGAACTATACAGATAGAAATAGTGAGTTTCTCAAACATAGTACTTCGTCGGATGTAATATTTGTATAAATAATAAAAATCATTGTGGTGTTGTGTTGTTTAGAAACCAGTCAGGTGTATTAGTATTTCCCAAATTTTGATAATAAGCTTGTGGCGATGCACCAGTATATTTTTTGAATACACGGCTGAAGTAAAGCGGATCATCAAAACCTACCAAACGCGAAATATTGGTAATGGTCATGGAATTAGACAAAAGAAAATCTTTGGCTTTCTCAATGCGCTGGTAATTTAGATAATGCATGGGGGACATCCCCATACGATCCTTAAACATATGTGAAAAACTACTTTGACTTAGTTTGCAGTAATCAGCCATGGAAGCCACAGACCATTTGTTTGCATATTTAGAGTTTAATTCAAGTAGTAGCCTGTCAAAGGAAAAATCATTATCCAAAGGTCTGGAGATACTATAAAAGGAACGATGAATAAAGCATAGGAGAATATAAAAATTATGCAATACAATGTCTTCATAAGATATTTTTTTTTGTTGTAGTTCGGTGATAATATCCTGAAAGAGTAATTTCAAATATAGCCTTTCACCAATATAACAATTCTTTATATCGTATTGTTTTAATATATTTTCACATTCATTACCAGTAAAATGTATCCAGTAGATCTCAGGTTTTTCCTTTGCATAATAGGAATAATACTGAGGTATGCCTGGACGATATAAAACAATATTTCCTGCCGATAAGGTAATCCATTCATTATTCAAATAAAAATGCCCACTTCCGCGGTGAATGTATATTATTTGGTAATCCAGTCTGCCATTTTTACGATTGCAGAAGTAATCCTGTGTCTGAAAGACCTGCTTCCCACAACAATTCACTATCAGAGGAACATCTTGATCGTAATAACCTGTAATTTTTCTTTCTTCTCTTAAATGACCGCTAATATTTATCATATGACTACATCAACTCCATCCTTTATAAACAACGTAATCATAACATACAAATGCAGAAAAATCCATATTAAAAGCATTTATGTTAATAGTATGTAAATAAATATATGCTAATATATCTATATAAAACAGCGCAAATCCAGAAAAGGAGAGTGACCTTTTGAAAAAACAGATAATTCTATTAATGACAGATACCACAAGAAAAGACATGGTGGGATGTTATGGTAATAAAAAAATGTTTACGCCAAATTTAGATGCACTGGCGCAAGAGGGAATTCGGTATGAGAATGCATACACTTGTCAACCGGTTTGTGGTCCGGCAAGAAGTGCAATTTTTACAGGCACGTTTCCTCATTCAAATGGAATGGTAACGAACGGAGTTCCATTGGGGGCAAATGTAAAGACTATTGGACAAAGACTGACGGACAATGGTATTAAATGTGGATATATAGGAAAATGGCATTTGGATGGTGGGGATTATTTTGGATTAGGTTGTTGCCCCGAAGGCTGGGATGCAGATTACTGGTATGATATGAAATGCTATCTGAATGAGCTGAGTGAAAATGAACGTGTATGTTCGAGGCAACCAAATGAGTCATTTCAACCGGATTTTTCAGAAGAATTTACATATGCTCATAGATGTTCGGATCGCGCAATCAGATTTTTGGATCAATACAAAGAAGAAGACTTTTTCCTTACGGTATCATATGACGAACCTCATGGACCGTCGTTATGTCCTGCACCTTATAATACCATGTACAGAGGTTTTAAATTTGAGCCTTCTGCTAAATTTACAGATGACTTGAAAAATAAACCTTTAATGCAACAACTGTGGGCCGGGGATAAGCTGACAGCAGATGAAAAACAGATCAACCAAAGTTCCGAAGGATTAGCATTATTCCTGGGATGTAACAGCTTTGTTGATTATGAAATGGGAAGAGTTCTGGATGTGATTAAAGAAAAGATGCCCAATGCTATGGTTATCTATACCTCTGATCATGGAGACATGTTGGGGGCACATAGGCTGTTTTCTAAAAACGCAGCTATCTATGATGAGGTGACTAATATTCCGCTGATCATTAAAGGTGGTGAAAAGGGAAAAGTAATTACAACACCGGCATCTCATATTGATATTACTCCGACAGTGATGGACTATTTTGGATTACGTATTCCGAAGTTACTGGAAGGAAAGAGCATGCTTCCACAGATATACGATACGACAATTAAGATAAACAGTGAAGTTTATACAGAGTTTACCAGATATGAGATAGATCATGATGGATTTGGTGGGGTTCAAATTATGAGAGGTGTCATTTCGGAGAACTATAAATTAGCAATTAATCTGCTTGACAGAGATGAGTTTTACGACTTAGAAAAGGATCCAGATGAAATGGTAAATGAAATAGATAATCCGGAATACTTGGAGATAATTCGGGAATATCATAGAAAACTTGTCACCCATATGAATGCAACTCGAGATCTTTATCGTGGTTATCAATGGTCTCTTAGACCCTGGAATAAAAATTTTACTCCAAGCTGGGACAACGAAGGGTTTACAAGACAACGAGAAAATGAGGAATATGAGCCTCGCCAGTTGGACTACGATACAGGGTTACCTATAAAAGAAGCTGTCAGAAGCAAGTATCTATATGAAATGGGGGGAGAACTATGACAATGACAAAATATGCAGTCGATGCAGCAACAAGAAGAATTCGATTTAAAAGAAAATTAAAGTTAAATCTATGGTGTTGGATGTTTATGTCGCTGGCAGTTGGATTTTATATCTTATTCCAAGGGTATCCGATTATATGCAGTATTCAGTATTCGCTGTTGGACTGGTCGGGAATGACATCTAATGCAACGTTTATCGGCTTACAGAACTATAAAGAACTGATGCATGATGAATTGTTTTGGAATGCTTTTATAAACAGTTTTAAGTACATGGTAATGATAGTTCCGTTAGAACTTGCGGTGTCTTTGTTCCTTGCATATCTGCTAAATGATGAAAAAATGAAAGGACGTGGATTATACCGTACAATGTATTTTGTTCCCGTAGTTACGACTGCTTCTGTAGTGGGAATTATCATGATATTCATTTTGGGAGTTCAGGGACCGGTCAATCATCTTTTGGTCACACTACATATTCTGCAAAACCCGATTAATTTTCTGGGAAACGCAAAGTATGCGCTGCCTACATTGGTAATCATTTCGCTTTGGAAGGATTGCGGAACATATATGATTTACTGGCTGGCAGGACTGCAGGGAGTTTCGAAAGATGTATATGAAGCGGCAACCATTGATGGTGCAAACAGAAGACAAACTTTCTTCCATATTGTGTTGCCTCTGATTGCACCCACAGGAGGAATTATTGCAATATTATGTGCCATAAATTCTTTGAAGGTATTTGATATTGTGAAAACAATGACGGAAGGTGGCCCTTATTATGCAACAGATGTAATCGCAACGTATGTATATAGAACCGCATTTTCAAGTGAGATTGGAATGCCAAGACTTGGCTATGCGAGTGCAGCAGCTCTGTTCTTTGGAGGCGCCGTTATAATAATAGGAATACTTCTGAATGCAATGAAAGACCGTCTACAGAAGAATGTACAATAGGGGGTGGAACAGATGAGCAAAGAAAAAAAGATTCATATCGTTAAAACTGTGATTAAACATGGTTTGCTGCTTTGCGTTGGATTTTTCTGGATATATCCTTTTTTATGGATGATTTCCGCCTCGTTTAAGGGCCAGAATGAGTTCTTCCAAAACCGTATGGGATTGATTCCGGTACAGCCGACAATCGACAATTTTATTCGTATCTGGCAGAAAGCGGATTTTGGCACTTATTTTATCAATACAATTATTGTAACAGCATTTTCGGTTATCATTGTGCTGATTATGACGATGATGGCGGGATATGCTATGGGACGTTATAAATTTCTTGGCAGAAACCTATGCATGGCAGTTTTCTTGGCCAGTATTGCTATTCCGCTGGTGAGTACAATTATACCGACCTATGAAGTAGTCAAAGGAATGAATCTGGTAGGTACCAAGCTTGGATTGATCTTATCACAGGCAGGAGGAGCGCATGTTATCTTTTTGCTTCTGTTTACCAGCTTCTTTCAATCTGTACCAAATGAGTTGGAAGAGGCATCTAAGATAGATGGATGCAATTATTTTCAGACATTTTTCTATATTATGATGAAGCTGTGTAAGCCTGTCGCAACGACAGTAGTCATTATGGAAACCATTTGGGCTTGGAATGCATTCATGCTTCCTTTGGTATTAACTTTGAATAATCCGTCATCTAGGACACTTGCGGTTGGGTTATATGCATTCAAAGGAGAAAATACTGTTGATTGGACAGGCATTGCTGCCGGAGGTTCTATAGCTGTAATCCCGGTTATTATATTATTTGTTTTAATGCAGAAGCATTTTGTGGAAGGAATTGCCGGAGCTGTTAAAAGTTAATTGAAAACAATAATTTATATCAAAGAGAGGAGAAAAAGAAATGAAATTAAAACGACTTGGTACACTGTTATTGACTGCTATAATTGCAGCAACAACCCTGGCAGGATGTGGTGCAATGCCCTCAACAGGTAATGGAAATGAAACAGGCGAAAATGCAAGTGTCATAGCAGCAACAGAAGAGGACACCGATGGACAAATAACACTTCGGGTTGTTGACTGGAGCGATGGATCTGCTACACAAAGAGAGGAGTTTCATAAGAAGTTCGAAGAAGCACACCCTGATATTAAAATTGAATATACTATGCTTACAGTAGATCAATTCAAAAATACTATTGTTACTATGATTAAATCTGGTGAGGGACCTGATTTGTTTCCGATTCCGGTGGGACTTACTTTAAATACAGCGGTAGAAGAAGGGTGGTTCCAGCCGATTAACGATTATGTAACCGATGAATTCCGAAATAAGTTTGATCCGGATGCCTTTGCAGAGGGAGTTACTGATATTGGGGATGACTGGTATACAGTTACAGAGCAGATGCCAATCATTCAGTGTTTATTCTTCTATAATAAGGATATTTTGAACCAGGCAGGTGTTACGGAGGTTCCCACAACATATTCAGAGTTTAGAGAAGCCTGTAAAAAAGTTACAGAGATGGGGAATGGCAATGTTTATGGTCTGATTGATGGCGGAAAACAGATGAACCGTATGGACGTTATGGCAAGATCCCTGGCTGCAGCAGCTGGTGGTAAGGTAGCTGCAACGCAGAAAGTGCTGACGGATAATGGAGTGGCGCCTTACGACAGCAAGGAAATGAATGATGCGCTTGGATTTATTAAAGGTCTGGTAGATGATGGAAGTATTCATCCGGATACTATCAATATAAGTGCTCCGGAGGCAAGAGAATTATTTGCACAGGGACAGGCGGCATTCCTCTGCCAGGGAATGTGGTGTGTATCCCAGTGGGATGCAAATTATCCGGATTTGAATTATGGAGTTATGGCAGTTCCTGTTCCTGACGGAGTAACAAACACTTATGTTCAGGCGGGTGAATTATCTCCGTGGATGGGTATCTATAAGCAGTCCAAACATCCCAAGGAAGCAGCTGAATATTTAATGGCACTGTATGATGAACAATATGGATATCAGCAGAGCAATGTGGAAAGTGGAAGTTTTGTGTCTTGTATTCCGGAAATCAATGAAAAATACATGACCAATGAGCATATGAAGCAATACTACACAATTGCAGAGGAAACATCCAGAGTAGTTCCTACTTTAGTAAAGAGAGATGAGAAAGCAAATGATTTTTATGCAGAAGTAAAGGATGTACAGCCTAGCTTAGGAGCAATTGTGCAGGGCATTATTTCCCAGAGTATTACTGACTATGACAGTGCATTAAAGACACTGGCAAATGATACAACTACAGAGTGGAAGCGTGCTTCGGAGGCAGTTGGAATGGATTATAGCTCATTGGAATTTCCTAACTGGGATGCGACGAAAGACTACACGGATGCGGATTACGAGACATTGAAGTAAGTGCATAAATTAAGAGAGTGCAGAAAATGATGCGATGACTTAGTTATAAAGGAAATCGCATCGTTTTCTGCATATAGGTAATGTAGTATTTTAAAATATATTGAGAGACCAGCCATGAAAGAAAAAAACAAGAAAAAAATGCTATTGAAACTGTTTTTATCTACCTTATATCTGAGCGCATTTACTTTTGGTGGGGGATATGTGATCGTTACACTGATGAAGAAAAAATTTGTAGATCAATATCACTGGATAGAAGAAAATGAAATGCTTGATCTAGTGGCAATCGCACAATCCTCTCCGGGAGCGATCGCAGTAAATGGAGCCATTGTTGTAGGGTATAAGCTGTCAGGCATTCTGGGAGCGTTGGTAGCAATCCTTGGGACGGTACTGCCTCCGTTTGTGATTTTATCAGTAATATCTGTATTTTATAAAGCCTTTAGAAATAACTGGTTAATCAGTCAGCTTCTGGAAGGCATGCAGGCTGGGGTCGGAGCGGTAATTGCATCCGTCACGTTGGATATGGGGATTCCAATCGTGAAAGAGAAGGAAGCCGTGTCGCTGATTATAATGGTAGGAGCGTTTGTTGCAGCCTGCCTGTTTGGTATAAATGTTGTGTATATCGTAATCGTATGCGGAATAATTGGCATAATCCGTACACTCCTGTTAAATAGGAGGAAGATGAAATGATATATTTACAGTTATTCTGGAGTTTTTTACAGATAGGGTTGTTCAGCTTTGGTGGAGGATATGCAGCAATGCCTTTGATACAGGGGCAGGTTGTAACCAGCCATGGATGGCTTACAATGTCGGAATTTACAGATCTTATAACGATATCTCAGATGACCCCGGGACCGATTGCTGTTAATTCGGCTACTTTTGTAGGACTTAAAATAGCAGGAATACCCGGAGCAGTAGTAGCAACGGTAGGATGTATCTTACCATCCTGCATTATTGTAACGATTCTTGCAAAATTATATCTGCGATATCGGAGCATGGATATGCTTCAAGGTGTATTACATTCGCTTCGACCAGCGGTGGTGGCAATGATCGCTTCGGCCGGAGTCCAGATTCTTATAACAGCCTTTTGGGGAAATGGAATAGAAATATCCCTATTTGGAACAAAATGGATCATGATTCTGATATTCGCAATATGTATATTGCTGCTGCGTAGTACTAAGCTGAACCCCATTTGGGTAATGGTATTGGCAGGAGTGATGAAGTTAGCTATGTCAGTATTAATATAGGAAAGCAGACAGGAGAAATATATGCCACCGATTAGTGTACTTATAAAACCATCATCAGGATTATGCAATATGAAGTGTGATTACTGTTTCTACTGCGATGAAACAAAAAAGAGAGCACGGGAATCCTATGGATTTATGACAGAGCAGACACTCAAAAATCATTTTCTTGTAGGACTCTCTGTAGACGGCACAAAAGAGATTCATGATTGTTATCGACATACCAAAGATGGAGCATCAGCATTTGACCGAATCAGATCTGTAGCAAAGATTATGGATCAGTGTGGCGTAGATTATAATATTCTCACGGTGGTAACAAACTATCATATCCAGGTATATGAGTAAGGGAAAAAGCAATATATAAAAGCGAGTGGATTGTGCTTGCATAAAAATGCCATTTGGGGTGAGCGAGCACTAGAATTGGAAAGATTTTGGGAATGATTAATTTATTATATTAGGAAGAGGTATAAATGATGAAGGCAGATATCAGATGGCTGGATAATCCTGAGATTTTTAGAGTCAACAGAGAGGATGCACATAGTGACCATGCTTATTATGCAAGCTATAATGATATGGAGAAGAAATCAGACCGATGGGTGATGCTGCTGGATGGCTTATGGAAGTTTAGATACAGTAAGAATGCAGCATCGAGACCAGCTGATTTCTACAAAGAAGGATACGATGATTCGAACTTTGATATGATCAGAGTGCCGGGACATATAGAATTGCAAGGCTATGATAAAATACAATATATTAATACCATGTATCCATGGGAAGGACATGAGTATCGCAGACCTGCATATAGCATTGAAAATGCTGGAAATGGTGCTGGAATGTTCAGCGAAGCTTCGTATAATCCGGTAGGATCATATGTCTGCACATTTGATCTGCCTGAGACTTTTCAGGGAAATAGGGTTTACGTCTGCTTCGAAGGAGTAGAACAGGCAATGTATATCTGGCTGAATGGTGAGTTTATAGGATATGCAGAAGATAGCTTTACACCATCGGAATTTGATCTTACTCCATATATTAGGACAGAGGGAAATAAACTTTGCGTTGAGGTTCATAAAAGGAGTACAGCTGCATTTTTGGAAGATCAGGATTTCTTTCGCTTTTTCGGTATATTTAGAAGTGTTAAACTTAAGGCAAAGCCTTGTGTACATGTTGAAGACATTTTTATTCGCCCAATATTGTGGAACTCAAACATACAGGGAAATTTGGAAGTTAATGCAAAATTGTCCATGGTCTACGCAAAAGACATCAGGGTAACGGCGGTACTGAGAGATAAAGGAAAAATCTGCTGGAGCCAGGACATGAAAATGCAATACAGCGACAAGGGAACTTCGAACATTCTTCAGGTAACTGGTGCTCTTAAAGATACGTTACCCATATCCATTACTCCGTGGGATCATCACAAGCCATATCTTTATGATTTCTGCTTGGAGGTAAGAGATCAGGATAATTGTCTGATAGAAATTGTACCTTATGCAATTGGCTTTAGAAGACTTGAAATTATAGATAAAGTTATTTATTTAAATGGAAAGAGGCTGATTCTGACAGGTATTAATCGACATGAATGGGAACCGCATAAAGGAAGATGCATTACAGAAAAAGAAATGCGAATTGACTTGATGCTTTTCCAGCAGAATCATATTAATGCAGTCAGAACATGTCATTATCCAAATCAGATTCCATGGTATTATATGTGTGATGAAGCAGGAATATATATGATGGCCGAAACCAATTTGGAAAGCCATGGATCATGGCAAAAAATGGGTGCGATAGAGCCGTCATATAACGTCCCCGGATCAATACCTCAATGGAAAGAAGCAGTGATTGATCGTGCCCAATCGAATTATGAAACTTTTAAGAACCATACTTCCATATTGTTCTGGTCGTTGGGAAATGAGTCATATGCCGGAGATGATATTGAAGCAATGAATCAATATTTTATGGATCAAAATGACGGAAGACTAATACACTATGAAGGAGTATCTGTTAACAGAAGCTACGAGGATAAAATATCTCAAGTGGAAAGCAGAATGTATGCTACTCCGGATGAAGTCAGACAGTATCTTGATCAGAATGCAAAAAAGCCATATGTATTATGTGAATATATGCACTGTATGGGAAATTCCCTTGGTGGAATGGATTCTTACATGAACCTCCTGGACAAATATCCAATGTTTCAGGGAGGGTTTATATGGGATTATATTGATCAGGCGATTTATGTCAAGGATGAAGTGACCGGAGAACAGGTTCTCCGTTATGGTGGAGATTTCGATGACAGACCGTCCGATTATGAATTTTCCGGAAATGGAATTGTGTTCGCAGACCGAACAGAAAAGCCGGCCACTCAGGAGGTAAAATACTATTATGCAAAATATGAATAAAAAAATGTTGAAAATTGTATACGGTGATTGTACTCTTGGAGTATCGGGAGATAACTTTTCTTATATTTTTTCTTATGTGGCTGGAGGAATGGAGTCACTCGTAAAAGACGGAATAGAGTGGTTGTTTAGATGTCCTAAACCAGCCTTTTGGAGAGCGCTTACCGATAATGATCGGGGCTGTGGATTCCAAGTGCAGAGTGGAGCGTGGATGTCCGCTGATATGTTTATACATTGTGTGAAGAAACAAGTGATAGTTGATGACAAAGATATCGGATTACCATGTGCACCTTATAATAATGCATTTTCAGCCAATGAATATGCTGATCATGTAAAAATAATCTTTACCTATGAAACTATTACAATTCCCAAAACATTGGTGGAAGTATCCTATCAGATTAACAGTAATGGAGAAATTCTTGTGGAAAACCTCTTCCATGGAAGACCGGAACTTCCAGAGCTTCCGGTTTTTGGACTACGTATACTTATGCCGACGCTTGCAAAGGAATATAGGTATGAAGGGTTGTCGGGAGAAACCTACCCGGACAGAAAGAAGGGAGCCCATAGAGGTGTTTTCATTGAAAAACCGATTATGACACCATATTTGGTTCCGCAGGAATGTGGAATGCATATGGATACAGAATGGGTTGAAATATATCGAGATACTATACAGGATAATAGTATGCCGTCACCTGGTAAACATATGCTGAAAATATGTAAGAGTGGAGAAAATTTTCATTTTTCATGTCTTCCATATACGGCATGTGAAATCGAAAATGCAACTCATCAGGAAGAGCTTCCGCCAGCAAGGAGAACTGTACTGTGTATTTATGGAGCGACAAGAGGCATTGGAGGAATTAATAGTTGGGGAGCCGATGTAGAACCATCGTATCATGTAAGTGCAAAAGAAGACATTCGATATTCATTTATAATTAGTTGACAAAATAAGGAAGGAGAAATTGTATGGGAGCAAAAAAATTAAACTATTCTGTTTGTATTGATGCAGTATTTCGGGAGAGTAAATTATCATTCGTAGAGGCAATGAGTGTAATTCACAGACTTGGATATAAAGCTTATGAATTTTGGTCATGGAAGGATAAAGATATTAAACGTATAAAAGAGGTTCAGAAGGAAACAGGACTAAAGACAGCAGCTTTCTGTACGGAGTTTATTAATCCTGGAGATCCTGAAAAACAGCAGGAATTCCTTGAAGGTTTAAAAAGGAGTATGGAAACGGCTCATGTACTTGACTGTGGAAGATTGATCGTACAGGCTGGATGGGAATATGAAACAGCTGCAAAAGGCATAACGAGAGATCAACATAGATGCACTTTCATTGATACTATGCAAAAAGCAGGGGATCTTGCGGCTGAGCAAAAAATAGAGCTTGTAATAGAGCCTTTAAATTTACTGGTAGATCATCCGGGATATCATTTGTCTACTTCGAGAGAAGCTTTTGACATATTAGAGAAAATAGATTCGGATAATGTGAAGATATTATTTGATATCTATCATCAACAAATCACAGAAGGAAATTTGTATTCTAATATATTTGACCATTTGAACCAAATAGGACATTTTCATGCAGCGGCTGTGCCTGGTCGAGGTCCTATTACCGGCGGAGAAATCAATTATACATACTTGCTTCAGGAACTTGCTGATAATGGATACGATGGATATGTTGGATTGGAATACATGACTGCCTTTTCGGCGGAAGAATCCTTGAAAAAAGTTATGGAAAATATATTGGTATAAGTGTTAAAAGAGCCCACATTAACTTGTGGGCTCTTGATTTCCATTGTATTTTTTACGGTATTCAGACGGAGAATAATGCGTTATTTTGTTAAAAACGCGATTAAAGTTAGAAATACTTTGAAATCCGGATTGATAAGCTATTTCCGTAATTGGCAGGGCTTCCTCACATAACAGTCGGGTAGCTCGCTGAATACGTTCGTTCGATAGATAATCATTAAATGTCATATGTGTATATTCTTTAAATAACCGTGAAAAATAAAAATGACTAAATCCAAAAATATCGGATATATCCTTTTGAGACAGATCTTTTTCACAGTTTTGAGAAATATAAGTGCATGCATTTTGTATTTTAATATAATTTTGGCTACTGCAATTGGAGGTAATCTGACTTGTATTTATATTATTATAAATATATTTACCTAAAGCCATCAGCATTGAATAAATCTGTATAGTACAAGCTGTTTCGGTAAAAGGGTCATGTGATTTAAAAATATGATAGGCTTCTTTCATGTGATAGGTTAATATTTCGTTTAATTCTGTCATATCCTCGCGGCCTATTTTGTGATAGGTTTTAAAATGCCTATAGTTAATCATTAGGTCATGACAGTTATAAATAAAGTTATCACCAAATTGAAGCAAGAGAGAACTATTTGAAGTTACAGATATATTGCTGTGCATTTCACCCGGCCAGATTAAGAGGAGATCCCCGGTGTCAAGGTGGTATTGCTCGTTTCCGACAGAGTAACTGCCATTATTATCAGTTGCGATAATAAACTCCGCAAATTCGTGCCAATGTTCAGGAAATGATCTTGGCGCACCCATGTAGGAAAATTTGACGTTATAATCAAGATCTGTAATTATGTTTTCCATTTTTTCAGAAGATTGCATACAAAGCCTCCCATAATAATCTTTGTTTTTCTCTTGTTAACTCGCTTTTTCTCACATTTTCATTTCTTCATAGAGATATTTTCTAAGTCTATGTCATTCCCCTTGGCCATAAATCATGGATATTCGGATGTTTAGGGTACACAAAACAAGACGTCGTCTTATTCTGCTATGATCGGCCTTTCTTTCCCCAACTCCTTACGGCAGCCTAACCTCCCATGTCATACAGGATCTCCTTTACTTCTGGGTCCTTAATTCCTTCGTTCTGCTTATCCATAAAGGGGCGTCATGATGCTCCTTCGCTGAGTCTCTGCTCTGATGGTAAGAAATCTGACTTGGCTCTCTATGTTTATGAATTTCTTCTGTTCCTTTCAGCACCTTGCGGCGGACGTCTCCTGAATCTCACAGTCGTTCTTTTTATGCTGCCTACGGCTGCCTGTGAATGTCAGAAAGCATCTTCTGCGCATCATAGGTCACTCCATTTGCAAGGATGGCATAAAAGACCCGTATCAGCTTACAGCTGATCGCAATCACGGATTGTTTCTTCTTGAGCGGATTATTCGCTCTTGTCGTGTAATACTCATGCAATGACTTAAACTCTGGGTTCTTCGCTATCAGCGGAATTGCTGCATTGAACAGCACTGCCCGCAGCTTACTCCGACCTCTTTGCTTATGGTCGTCTGTCCTTTGTGCTTTCCAGAGCTGTTCTCCCGTAATGAGAGTCCTGCCAGCTTTTGTATCTGTCTGGGTGATTCGAAACGCCTCACATCACCCACTTCTGCCAGAAATCCGGCTACCGTGATCACTCCTATACCTTTGATGGCAAGCATCTGCTCGCTTTCGGGTATCTTCCTGCACAGCTTTTCTATCTCCTCCATAACGGCGTCCAGCTGTGCCTTTTTGTATTCGTAATCCTCGAGCAACAGTTTCATTTCATACCGGGCCGCCGAAGAGCCTTTCTTTAAGCCGATGCTACGTTTTGCTGTCTCACACAGGGTCGTTGCCCTTTTCATTCCCACAGCCCTAAGCTTTGCATCACGCCAGATTTGATTGATTTTCTCGGCTCCCAGTTCCACGATTGCTTCCGGAGTACAAACTTTCTTTAGAAGCAGCATACTGCTCTGTGCTTCATAGTCCCCAAACACATCTGTGTACTCGGGGAAATATATGGCGAACCATCTGGCAAATCTGTTTTTGATCTGGGTCATCTCCCTGATGAGTCTCTTACGATTGGCCACCATAATTCTTAAATCAGCATACACACCATCCGGTGTATACGGTGCAGAATACCGGCCCTCGGTAACCAGCTTTGCGATCACCTTCGGATCCTTCCTGTCATTCTTGCTTTGGCTGTTATCATCCAGTTCCTTGGTCTGCTTTACCGCATAAGGGTTAACCATAACCAGGAGGATGCCCTCATCCTCAAGATAAGCGCCAAGGTCAAACCAGTAATGACCTGTCGGCTCGATACCTACGATTGCATCCAGCTTCTTATACTTGTCCTGTAAATGCTGCATCCATGCTTTGAAAGATTCAAATCCTTCTCTGCTGTTGCTGAACGGAAAGACTTTTCCAAGCTCAATGCCTCTCCAGTCAAATGCCCTGGCGTACTGTGTTGTGCTTCCGATATCAATTCCAACTACCAAAGTTGATTCTTTTACTTGATTGATTTTTTCATTCTGCTTATAATTCATTTGTGGGTGTCTCCTTTGAACGATGATTAATTAACCTGCCAGTTAACAATCATTATTCTATGGGTGGCACTCATTTTTTGCAAACCGGTTATTTGTTACTTAACAGGAATGCTCCTTTTGCTTATTCAATAGCAATTTATAAGCAATTACAATAACAATAATTTAAAACAAATTATCCGTAAATTTAGGAAAAGTTATACGATATAATATACAAATATACTACTATTTTTAGGCGATGCAGTCAATATGTTTGTTAATTTTGTTACAAAATTATATTATTCAGTCAATGAGAATGAAATAAATGACAAAAAATAATAAGTACATAACAAAATATTATAAGCAAAAAATGCTAATTAGAGATAGAATACACTTACATACAAAACAAGCTTGTTAAATATGATGACGCAACTATTAATCACTTTTTAATGAATTGAAGAGAGGGTACATTTATGGAAAAGAAAAAAGCATTAGCAGCGGTGATGGCGACAATGTTAATTGCATCTAGCCTGACTGCCTGCGGAGGCACCAAAGATACTGAAAATATGGATGCTTCTCAAACATCATCAGCTCAGACACAGGCCGTCAGCCTTGACGGAGACAAGACAACCACAGTAAAAACTGTAAAAATGGGAGATAATGATGTTGAAGTAGAAGTGACGGATATTGGGAAAACCGGTACCTTTACATTCTGGTCGGCATATACGGGTGACTCTGCTATATGGGAGCAGAAGAGAGTTGATGCATTCAACGAAGCCTATGCAGATCTTGGAATAAAGTGTGATTTACAGTTTGTACCTGATGGCGCAGGAATAAATAATGGTAAGCTCCTTAGCGCAATAGCAGGTGGAACTGCTCCTGATCTGATCGTGACAGACAATTCTATATCGTGTTATCAGTATGCGGCAGAAGGATCCTTTATGGGACTTGATGCAGTGTTAGACGAGATTGACTTGGATGTGTCTTCCTTTTTTGAAGGTTGCAAGGATGTCATGTATTATAATGACGTCTGCTATCTGATTCCTCAGGATACCAATGTTATCATGTTATATTATAATCCAGAAATTGCAAAAGAGTGCGGTTTGGATCCTGAAAATCCACCTAAGACCATTGAAGAACTGGATAGCTGGTCTGATGCGATGACAGTGAAAGCTGCTGACGGATCCTATAACAGGCTTGGAATTGTGCCGTGGCTTGATTCCGGAAATGAGGCATTTATCCTGCCGTATCTGTTTGGCGCGGATCCTTATGATAAAACAACTGGAAAAGTGGATTTAACTTCGGATAAAATGCTGAATTATATGGCTTGGATTCAGGGATATGCTAAAAAATATGATCCGGAAAAAATTAATGCCTTTACTTCTGGATTGGGACAGATGTTCTCCCCCGATCATCCGTTTATGACTGGAAAAGTAGGCATGACTATTACCGGCAACTGGTTTTCCGAGGCTTTAAAGGAGTATGCACCCGATGTGCCATACAAAGTATGTGCAGTTCCTGTCCCCGAAGGTGGACGCGCAAACAGTACAACGTTTGGAACCAATGTCTTTGCGATTCCTGCAGGAACAGACCCTGATAAAGCACAGTTAGCTGCACTGTTTATTAAATTTGCTGAACAGGGAAGTATCAATGAAGATAATTTCTCTGTGTGGAGATCCATTCCGGTTATTGATGCGGCATTTGATGATGTCAGCTTGACAAAAAATGGTGATGAAATGTATGCACTAGAACGTAAAATTGCAAACTCTCCTGAAAATGGAATTCCGGCACTTTGTTCTGTATCTGCAGAACTGTCGAATCAGTTTATTGCACTGAGACAGAACATGATATATAATCCGGATGCTGATGCAAAGGCTGCTTTACAGACTCTTCAGGATCAAATGCAGGCAACAATGGATGCGAAGTAAATAACAAGTGATTTCAGGCAGGATAAGGTATTGCTTTATCCTGTCTGAATAAGAGGAAACAATATGAAGAAAAATATGCGTCTTTACAAAATGGGAGTCTTCTTCCGAAAATTTATATTATATTTCATCCTTTTGTTCTTCGCACTGCTTTGGCTTATTCCTTTTTTCTTCCTTGTAATGGGATCGTTTAAAAGCACCAGCGAACTTTTTCAGGTACCGTTCAGATGGCTGCCAAAGCACTTTGACTTTGATAACTACATAAATATGTTTCAGCAGATTCCTTTTTTACGGTATTTAAAAAACACATTAATAATTGTCTTTTTCAGTGTAGTAGGAGCTTTGATTTCTAATTCTTTGATAGCATATGGATTTTCAAGATTACGCTGGCCCGGAAGAGATAAAGTGTTTATGATTGTACTTGCCACAATGATTCTTCCGTATCAGGTAACAATGATCCCTTTGTATTTAATGTTCACCAAAATGCATTGGGTAGGAACATTCCTTCCGCTGATTGTTCCGCAATTTTTTGGAAATGCATTTTATATATTTTTATTACGGCAATTCCTTACGGGAGTACCAAAAGAAATTACAGAGTCTTCGCGTATTGATGGAGCAAATGAATTTGCAATTTTCTTAAAAGTAATTATGCCCATCTCAAAACCTGCATTAGCATCTGTAGCAATTATGGCATTTATCAGAGCATGGAATGATTTCCTTGGACCGTTAGTATTCTTGGGAAGTGATAGGTTGTATACCTTATCACTTGCGGCATCAATGCTGAAGTCTAATTATGATCCCAACTGGGATTTACTGTTACCGTTAGGGGTTGTGATGGTACTTCCGGTCTTGCTTCTGTTCTTTGTACTGCAGAAGTATTTTATCCAGGGTATAACCATGAGCGGAATCAAAGGATAGGAGGCCGTTATGAAGAAAACAGTCAAAACGGAATTTAGCGAATATAAAAACTCGAGGATGAGAAGGGCTGAAGCAAAAAATGGTATTTTGTTTGTGCTTCCCTGGATTATAGGATTTTTAGGATTCACTCTGTACCCGATATTAAGCTCTTTATATTACTCTTTTTGTGACTATAGCGTTATTAAAGAGCCGGTATTTACTGGAGTAAAAAACTATGTCACCCTTTTTCATGACCAGACATTTATTAAAACATGTAAGAATACAGCGTACATGATGTTAATCGGGGTGCCGGTGACCACTTTTTTTGCTGTTGCAGTATCTGTAATTCTTAATAACAAAAAATTAAGACATACTGGCTGGATGAGAGTTGTGTTCTTTATTCCAACGCTTGTACCTACCGTAGTGGCTTGTCTGCTTTGGATTTGGGTTATGCAGCCAGAAACTGGAGTTGTCAATACACTATTAGGATATATCGGTATTAAAGGTCCCGGTTGGCTTGCAAGTCCTACATGGGCAAAGCCTGCATTTATCATGATGATGATATGGACCTGTGGAAATGCTATCATAATTTATTTGGCAGGTTTGCAGGATATTTCAGAATCATTGTATGAAGCGGCTGAAATCGATGGGGCAAGTTTTTTTAGGGAGACTATTTCAATTACGCTACCCTTGCTGAAGCCTACCATTTTATATAACATGGTTACTCTAGTGATTGGCGTCTTTCAGTGGTTTGCAGAGCCATACATTATGACACAGGGCGGACCCGATAATGCAACAATGTTTTATTCGCTTTATCTGTATCAGAATGCATTCACCTATTTTAAAATGGGATATGCGTCTGCACAGGCATGGATTATGCTGGTTGTAGCATTTGCGATTATTCTTATATTATTTAAGTTCTTAAAATTTGGAGAGTCAAATAATTCATAAATCAGACTGTGAAAGGTGAGTTGGGAGACATATGAAGATTGGTATTATGGGCTGCGGAGTGATCAGTAAACAGTATATTCAGGACATTCAGAGATTATACCGGGAACTGGAAATCTGTATGGTTGCGGATGTTCACTCAGATGTAGCAGAAAGGACTGCCCAACAGTATAATATTCTACGGTGGGGAACTCCGGATGAATTGTTGAACGATACAGAGACGGAGCTTATTATAAATCTGACACCGCCCAAGATGCATACAGAAGTAAATCGTAAAATACTGTTGGCAGGTAAACATGTATATTGTGAGAAACCGTTTGCTTTGACATTGGAAGAAGCACGGGAAATACAAGAACTGGCAAGAAAAAAAGGTTTGGCAGTGGGATGCGCACCGGATACCTTTTTGGGTAGTTCACTCAGTACTTGCAAGAAATTAATCAATGATGGGTGGATTGGAAAACCCTTATATGTAAATGCCAATATGATGAGTGCAGGAGTAGAAACATGGCATCCAAGACCTGAAGCATTTTATGAAGAAGGTGGAGGACCCTTATATGATATGGCACCATACTATTTATCTGCGTTAGTAAAACTTTTTGGATCTGTCAGGAAAGTGTACGCAAATGCGAAGAAAGGATTTGCTGAAAGAACAGTGTATACCAGTGAACGGTTTGGTTGCAAAATTCCGGTAGAAACACCTACTCATTTCGCAGTGATTGCTGATTTAAAAAATGGGATGCTTGCTAATATGAACTTTAGTTTTGATATTTCCAAAAGTACCATGCCGCACATGGAGATATATGGGACAGATGGAACCTTAGAAGCACCGGATCCTAATATGACCGGAGGAGTCCCGAAGGTATATCGAAGGGAACAAATGCTTGCAGAATGCTTTGGCGGGCAGGATCTAAATGACGGAGGCTTCTGCACACTTCCCGAGTTATATCAGGATGTGGGCAATTTCGTACGAGGAGCAGGTGTGGTAGATCTTGTTCATAAATTAGATAATAATGAGAAAGAGGATGCACAGCTGGCAGTTCATGTTGTGGATATTATTACAAGCATTATTAAATCTGCAGAAACAGGAATACCTCAAGTGTTAGAGACGGAATATGAAGAAAGGAAATGAGTTATGAGATTGGGGATCTCCACAGCATTGAAACATACAACACCTAAAGAATGGGCAGAAAAGATGGAACTGTTGGGATGCAAAGCTGTCGTTTTTCCTGTTGACTGTACTGCATCAGATCTATTAGTTGCAGATTACATGAATGAAGCAAAAAAACATGATCTGTTGATCGCAGAGGTGGGAATCTGGAAAAATGTCTTTGCTGTCAATCCAAAAGAAAGAGAAGAAGCTCGGGAATATGCACGAAGGCAGCTAAGGCTTGCAGATGAAATCGGTGCGGTCTGCTGTGTCAACGTTGCTGGAACCTTTGGCGGACCGATTTGGGATGGAGGATATCCTGAAAACTTTTCTACGGAAGCATGGAGTGAACTGGTCAGTTATACAAAAAAACTGATTGATGAGGTACGACCTCATCGGGTCAAATATAGTATTGAACCCATGCCATGGATGTATCCAACCGGCCCGGATGAGTATTTAAGATTAGAGAAGGATATAAATAGAGAAGAATTTGGGATTCATTTTGATTTTGTCAATATGATTAATTCCCCACAGCGATATTTTCACATCAATGAATTTATGCAAGAGTGTTTTGACAAGATTGGGGATCGAATATTGAGTTGTCACCTAAAGGATATAAGACTTAAAAGAGAATTGACTTTTCAATTGGAAGAAACCAACTGTGGAAATGGCATATTGGATATTGAACAATTAATTCAACATCTTCAGAACTATAATCACGATATGCCAGTAATTATTGAACATCTAGACACAGACGAAGAGTACTTAAAAAGTCTAACCTATGTGAAGAAACGATTACAAGATGCAAATGTAGTGTTTTAGGAGGATAAAAATGAAGATTGTGATTGTCGGAGCCGGGAGAGGTCTGGGACATGTATTGGCACAAATGTTGGCGGAAAAAGGTCATACTGTTGTCGCAGGGCTTAGAAGATTGGATGACACTATCTCTGAAAGAGAGAATCTAATTTATCTGCAGATGGATGCTACAGATGAAGGACAGATAAGGGATGCAGTACAATGGACAAAGCATCATGTGGGGGAAATAGATGCGGTTGTATACGTAGCAGGTATTTTACTTCAATCTGATCGCACAGAGACTCTGCTGACAGAAAGCTTAGATGATATTCGGAAACAGATAGAAGTAAATGCGCTTGGATTGATCACGGTATTTAGAGATTTTTTACCTGTTATCAAAAAGTCAGGATTGTTTATTGGAGTAACATCAGAAGGAGGCAGCTTTGCGAATGAAGGTAGCTTGTTCCCGGCATATGGGGTTTCTAAGACAACTGCCAATAAAATCATTCAGACATTGCGGGTGACAGTTGGCGAAAGCATAAATGTATATGCCGTGCACCCTGGGAGAATGAATACAGATATGGGAAGAACTACAGCACAGATAGAACCTGAAGAAGCTGCTATCGGATTTTGCAATATTCTTGAAGGAACAACGCATATAGAAAAGGATCAATGGTTTATTGATTATCGTGGTAATGCAATGCCTTTATAAATGGATGACAATATACGAGGAGGAAAGAATATGTCAATTGGAACAAAAAAGCTTGTACACATCGCATTTGTGGTGAGGGATCTTGACAAGGTAGTAGATGCTTGGACAAAAATACTTGGTATTGAAAGACCAAGAATATGGAATATACCGGGACCTGATGTTGCTCCGGTATTAACGAATGGACATCCGGAGATTTATACAAATTGCAGAATTAGTGTAATTCAATTGGAAAATGTTACTTTGGAGCTTACTCAGCCAGGAGATGAACCCAGCCCATGGAAGACATTCTTGGAAAAGCATGGGGAGGGAATGATGCATATGGCATTTCTGACTCCGGATGAGGAAGAGGCGTTCCGCACAATCAGGGAAGCATGCGGAACGGATGGATATTATCATATAGGTTATTATCCCGATCAGAGTTATTCATTTGTTGACACTTTTGACAGCTTAAAAACGGAGCTGAATATTAAGGTGGACAGAGACAACAGTGAAGTAATGAATAAAATTCGGGCCCAAATAACAAAAAACAATTAAGGAGGATAAGCTAGAAATGGATGTTAAGAAAATTGTCAGTCAGTCTAAATTTGCACAAGTAGGATTTGTGGTAAACGATATTGAGAAAGCAAAAAAGCAGTTTGCTTTGTTGTTTGGATGTGAAATACCCCCTACGTGTGATTGCGGCACATTTGATGTGACACAGACACAGGTTTATGGGAAACCGGCACCGGATGCGGCATGCGTCATGGCATTTTTTGATATGTCCCCTGGTGTTCAGCTGGAATTGATTCAGCCCAATGAAGAGCCTTCTGTATGGAGGGATTACCTTAATACCTATGGAGAAGGAATCCATCACATTGCATTCCAGGTGGATGATGCAGACGAAGTAGCTAAACGTTTGCAGGAGGAGATGGGTGCTACCTTTGAGCAGGAGGGCAATTACGGTGATGGAAGCGGAAAATATATTTATTTACTCTGCGAAGAAACGTTAAAATGTAGATTGGAATTATTACAGAGTTTTAATAAGTAATCAATTAGTTTGTTTTGTCCCTATTAATGAGTGTTTGTTAAGTATTGTTGTGTATGTGAGATCTTGTGCAGTGTCATTTCTGCACAAGATTTTGCTTTTTAAATGTATTTATGGAATTATGAATAAAACAGGTAGTCTCGAAAAATTCAATGTAGGTTCACTGAAATTGCGGATTTTACATATATGATGATGTATGATTATTAACAGAACATAAAAGATACATTTAAAGGAGTGAGTTTGTAAAATAAGAATTGCAAAAGTGAGAAGAGGATACCACAAATCATTGTTTTGATGATTCGATGGTATCCTCTTTGTGGATTTCAGAATTTGTTTCTCAGCTTTCGGTATTCTCTCGGTGAATATCCTTTCAGCTTGTGAAAAAGTCCGACTGAAATATAGCTGGTTATCATATCCGACGATTTTAGAGATTTCATTGATGGAATAGGTTGTTGCATCAAGTAGCATCTGAGCATTGTTGATCCGGGTTCCTACGATGAATTGCATTGGTGTGGAACCGGTGTATTTTTTGAAATTCCGGATAAACCAGCTGACACTCATTCCTCGTGAGGCTGCGTAATCCTCTATGTTGATGTTCTGATTATAATTTTCACTGAAATAGGTAACTGCAGTGTTCATTTCCTGATCCAGGTATTCGCTTTTCAGAATATGTTCCCGTGTCAGTTCTCGGTGGAAATTGATTAGCAGATGACGAAGCAGAAGAACAAGCATTTCCTCATAGTCGTTTTGACAGTGTTGAAGCTCTATGATAATACTCTTGAAAATCCGTTCATATTCCATAGATGTGCCGATTTGGAAAACTCGTTCTTTATCCGGAAATCCATACTGACGCAAGATATTTTTTACATTGCTACCTGTAAAATGAATCCAGTATACTTCTGTCTTATCTTCTCCATAATATTCATATTTCTGAAGTTCCTTCGGTCTGTACAGCACAATATTACCGGCGGGAACAATCGTTTCGTTATCTACATTGTCAAAATGAAAATGCCCACAACCAGCAGTGATATAGATGATCTGATAATCCAGGCGTCCCTTTGGACGGTAGGTTGGCAATTTTGGATAGCTGGAAAGGCGATAAGTGCCACAGCTTCCTACAATCAGTGGACGACTTTTGTTTTTGAAATCCATGTGGGAGTGATTCAGATAACCAGTATTCATATACATAGAGCAGCACCTCTTTTCACACTTTTTATTATTGTATCATTTAGTGCATATTTTATCAAATCCAATTCATAGACATATTTTGCAGAATAAGATAAGCTATATATAACATAACAAAGAAATGCAAGAATATAAGTAAAGTATTAAGGTTTATTTTAGAAAAGCAAAAAACAAAAAAGTATATGTATTGAAGGAGAGCTATTTATGATTGTACCACGTTATTATGAAAACTTAAACGTACTGCACGAAAACACAATGCCAGCCAGAGCCTATTATATTCCAGCATCCAAAAGAATGGATAATTTGGTGGAACACAGGTGTGAGTTTCCGTATAAATCAAGGGTAATGGCAACCTGAGAACCCTTAAAAACCCTTAAAGTCCCTTACATGGCGAGAAATCCCATGAAATGGGGCTTTTTTAGGCTTAAAGGGTAGGAAATCCACTTAAAAATTTAATGCGAACTAAATGGCAACTTGAAAAAGAAAAATGCGATTTAAAAGGGGAAAATATAGGTGGCGAGATGCCTGGAAAGTGTGGGTTTTAAAATCGTTTAAAAGCCTTTTAAAGAATATTATAAAAGTGCTTTAAAGTATTGATTTTGTGGGATTTTGACCTTTTAAAAGGTTTTAAAATTATCGTTCAAAATACGGATTTGAAAGAAAAATTTAATATGAACCAAATGGCAACCATAAATGGCAACTAAAAAAGAGCAGTTTCAGGAGCGTGGCAGAACGTCTGAAAATGCTCTTTTTCTATGTCTTAAAGCATAGTGGTAAATGCAATTAAACTATATCATGCAAAAGAGGGACGGTCAACATACAATATATTTCCGTTTCTTCTTATATGTCTATGTCGCTTCTGGGAACGGACAGTTTTTGTGTACCATTCATCCGATCCATTTCTTCATAGATGATAGTGTGGACACGATGCTGTCCTCGCCGATCCAGTTTGTTGTATGTGGTAAGAAGTTCTTTTTCATCATTTGATAATGCCGGTGCAGATGTCGTGTCTTCAATTCCGGTTAATATCCAAGTACATGATATGCGAATATCCTTTTTTGAATATTTCATCAATTCTATAATTGCTTCCATTGGAAGTCCCCGTTTATTATTTTCAATTTCACTTAACGCTCCTTGCGAAATGCAAAGCAATTTAGAAAAATCTTTCTGATTCATAGAAAGAATAGTGTTTCGTGTATATGCTAATCGTTCCCCTACTGACTTCAAAAGAAAAACCTCCAGTTATTCAAAATAGGATAATATATATTCAAAACGGAATTGACAATATCCAAAACAGGATATATAATCAAAATGTACCAATAATACAAAAGCCATTATATCACGAAAAATGATAACTGAATAGGTTATTTTGTAACAGCGGTACAGAAAAAAATAACGGATAACGCTAAAGGAGGGCGAGTGGAAGTTGAAAAATAACAGAATAAGTAATCTCGCTGAATTCAGACGGTGGGTAAAAATACGGTTGGTGGAGAAAGAGATTTCCCAGAACGAGCTGGCTAGGCAGATGGGCATCCCACACGCAAGAATTAGCGAAGCAACACACGGAAAGCAGTCCGGAAACAAATACATCATTCCTATTATTGAGGAACTGGATGGAGATGTGGATGATTTTAAAGAGTTTTTAAAAGCCATTTAAGGAGGAGCGTATGAAAATGAATAAAGAGCAGTTTTTGAAAACGGAGTTCGGAGGGGAACTGGAAAGCACAATTACCGCATGGGATGATGCACTGAGCAGAAATAGAGAGGATAAGGAAGTACTGAGAACACTGGCATGGTGTCAGGCACAGTGGGAAGTTTACCGGATGGCGATCAAACACTTTTACGGAGTGGAATATCACTTTACCAGAACGGATGAGTATTACGGTTTGTGTACCGAGGACGAGAGCGATTGGCTGATGAGAGTGAAGCGTGTGAAGCTCTTTCAAATGAAAACAATGTTTTCAAGGCAGCGAGTAACTCGCAGAGGAATCAGAATTGATGGAGTGGAGTATTGGGATGATGATTTTGTACATCTCAATCTTGGGAAAACAGTAATTGCGGAGTGTACACCTTGGCTCATTAGGGTGTACACGGAAGCAGGAACTCCACTCCATATATTCCAAAGATAAATCATTTCCTGCATTTTTCAGTATTTGCTTCGTTTTCGAGGGCTTCTTGAATGAGGCAATCAATACGTGCAGATACGATTTCATCAAAGCGATTTAGTATTGCTTGATGGGCAGCAGGGTCTGAGTTGTTCAGATATGACAATATAGCCTGAGCAAGAGGTTCTTGGGCATAGAGTTTTTCTGAAACGGATTCCTTCAATGCTTCAATATCGGTCATGGCAAACACCTCCTTTCTACGGAGATTATACCAGAAAAATTGAAAAGCGAACAGTCGAAACCGGCGCAAGCCGGTCATGCAGGGATAGCCTCCTGCATCTGATGATGACAGGCTGTAAGGTGGTGATGAGATGGGACAGATGCTTACCGCAAAGCAGGTGGCAGAGGTCAAAGGATGCAGTTATCAATATGTGAAGCGAATAATTAAAGAAGGTAAACTTCAGGCACAGGAAATCCTGAATGATAAAAACAGAAAGACCTATCTGGTGCCGCTGGAGGCTCTGGACGAGGAACTACAGCAGAAATGGTATCAGATGAATCTGGAGAACCCACCGGAGGAGATAAGCACTCCGGAGCCGGTAACGGATAAAAAGGCGGTAGACCATTTCTCAGAAAGCGAAAGGCAGGAGATTGATTTCTGGATCAGCCTTGTGGAGCAGTGGCAGCAGTACCGGATGAAGCCGGGAGTTACCTGCAAAGCAGATGTTGATAAGAAATTCGTTGCTTTATGCGGACTGGAATATCCGGACAAAGAGATTTCTGTTGACATCCTGTACCGGAAGTGGAAAGCGGTTAAGGAAAATGATTTAGACGGTCTCATTGACAAGAGGGGTAAATGGAAAAAGGGAACCAGCAGCATTGATGATACGATATGGCAAGCGTTTCTGTATTTCTACCTTGATGAGAGCCAGCATCCGATCCAGAAGTGCCTGGACTACACCAAGATGTGGGCTCAGGAAAAAAGACCGGATTTATACACCGACATTCCAAGCTATTCCGCTTTTTACCGCAGACTCAACAACGAGGTGCCGGAAGGTGTCAAGGTGCTGGGACGTGAGGGACATAAAGCCTACAATGACCGCTGCGCTCCGTTTATCCGCAGAATTTATGAGGATATCGAAAGCAATGAGTGGTGGATTGCTGATAACCATACCTTTGATGTCATGGTAAAGGACAAGAATGGAAACATCCACAGACCTTATTTGACAGCATTTCTGGATGCACGAAGCGGTATTTTTACCGGATTCCATATTACATACAATCCCTGCTCCGAGGCTACACTGATAGCACTGCGGAAGGGAATCCTCAAATATGGCATACCGGATAACATCTACGTGGATAATGGTCGAGAGTTCCTGACCTTCGATATCGGAGGCTTGGGACACCGTAAGAAGAAACCAAAGGATGGTGAGGAGAAATTTGAGCCACCGGGAGTATTCAAGAGACTTGGCATTAACATGACAAATGCGATTGTCCGGAATGCGAAGGCAAAAATCATCGAGAGACGGTTTGAGGATGTTAAAAATGACCTTTCAAGGCTTTTTAATACCTACACCGGAGGAAGTGTGGTGGAGAAGCCGGAGCGATTGAAATTCGTACTGAAGAAAGACCAGATTTATACGGATGAGGAATTTGAGGAGTATGTGACAGCGGTTCTGGAGTGGTATTTCAACATGGAAGCCTACAACGGAGCTGTGGAAGCCGACAAGGGAAAATGCAAGATGGATGTTTTCAACGAGCATCTGAAACGGAAACGTGTGGCATCGGCTGAGGAGCTTAATCTCATGCTGATGAGAAGCACTAGACCGCAGCAGGTTACAAGGCGAGGAGTTCACTTGGATATTGGAGGTGGACGCATCGACTTCTGGAATGATGATTTTGTACATCTGATGCTCGGAAAGAAAGTTTACTTCCGTTATGATCCGGAGAATTTAAGCGAGGTCAGAATTTACGATCTGGAAGACCGTTACATTATGTCAGTACCTGCAGACAATACCGCAGTTCTTTCCTACAATGCCAGCAAGGATGATGTCAAGGCAGCGATGGCGAAGACCAGAAGGCTGGAGCGTATCGCAAGGGAATACAAGGAAAACGCTATTCTGGCAGATGTGGACAAGATTACTGCAATGGAGCTTGTGCTTAAGCAAGCCGAGCGAAACAAAGCGAACTATCAGGGCAAACCGAATCCATCCCTGCTTGAGGTTCAGAGGGCAGACGAAGAACCAGTATTCAAGAAAGTGGTTGGCGGTGCAGACCTTGATGTAATGAATAGAAATGCAGCCATAAGGCGAGGAGGTAAATGATGAGTAAACAGTACAACACAAAGCTTCAGGAGAGATTAGAGAAGTTCCTGAAGGACGAAAATTTGAGTCAGGCAAAGGCAGCCCCGATTCTTGGAATCAGTCAGGCAGCACTCAGCCAGTACCGCAGAAGTATGTACGATAAGGGCGATATTGAAGCGGTGGAAAATAAGCTGAAGGAGTTCTTTCAGATTCAGGAAGAGAAAACACAGAATGCGCAGAAAGCGGAACCTTTCAGAACCAAGACTTCAGCCGGGTACATACCGACAACCATTTCCGAGGAAGCGTACAAGCTGATCCGGTACTGCCAGCTGGAGAAGGGAATTGTAGTTATTGATGGGGATGCCGGGATCGGAAAGACGAAAGCAGCAGCCAAGTTCCTGCAGGACAATCCTTCAACAACAGTTTATGTGAAAGCAACACCGAGTACCGGCTCAACAAGAAGCCTTTTAAAGATGATTGCAAAGACATTAAAACTCCCTGAAAACCAGCGCACCGAGGATTTATCGGTATCCATTCAGGAGAAGCTCAGAGAGACTGATAAGGTTATCATTATCGATGAAGCACAGAATCTTAAATTCCTCACTCTGGAAGAAATCAGAGGGTGGGTAGATGAAGATATATTTACCGGAAAGCCGGGTATTGGAATCGTACTCATCGGAAATGTGGAAGTCTACAATAAGATGCTCGGAAAGCAGGAAGCAATTTTCGCCCAGCAGTTCAACCGCACGAAGCTCCATGGAAGGTACCGCACATCGGATATCCAGAGAGAAGACGTTGTCAAATTCTTCCCGGTGTTGGAAGAGAAGGGAATGCAGAAAGAGATTGACTACCTTCTGAGCATCAGCCACAGCAAATGGGGAATTCGTGGAATGGTGAGTGTGTTCAATAACGCAGTCAACAACGAGGATATTTCCTTTGAGGGGCTGGAAAAAATGGCAAATACAATGGGAATCCGCTTCATATAGGAGGGCAGGACATGGAAAAGTGTTATATCGTGACTGTGATATGCCTGACGCTGATTGTACTGGCATATATCGGGAATAAAAAGGACAAGAAGTAAGAGAAAACGGAGGTAAATGCAAAATGAAGAACCCTAAAGAAAGAAGTACCGCAATTTTGGTCGGTGTAGCTGCTGGTGCAATCTTGATGGCACTTATGTTTATGATTGTATTCGGCTTGCATACTGGAATAGCCGGGGTGGTACTGGTACTGCTGATTGTTGCAGTATCTGCAATATCAGGATGGTTAATAGGATGGAATCAGCGTATCCAGAGGAGTAACTATTACTCATACATGAAAGGGTACCGTGAGGGATTGAAAAAGAAAACGCTGATCATTAGGCATCCGGTATGCGAATGCAAATTCACGTTTCCGGATAGATAACAATGTGCCGGGGCTTATGCCCCAGCCTTAATGCAGCCACTGAATGGTGATGGTCACAAGCCCATGAAATGCAGAGTGAGGCAAAACTGAATAAAAGGAGGATTCAGGCATGGTGGTATGTCCTAAGTGCCGGAAACCATACACTGGACGTCCGGCATTGTCGAGGGTGGATAATAAAACGGATATCTGCCCGGATTGCGGTATGAGAGAAGCTATTGAGAGTATACCGGGGATGAATGACAGAAAGAGAATTGATCCGGCAGAACGCACAAGAAGGTTGGTACAATCCACCGGAAACCGATGGGCGATGGAAAATTTCAATGCAACACACAGTTGAGGTCGGGAGGTGATGAGGTGCCGGGAAAGATTACGGTGAGGAATTACACCACACTGACAGATTATGCAGCATTGCTACGAGCTGGAATGTACCTTGCTGGAAAGAAGGAAGAGGCAGAAGATAATGGATTCCGGTTTAAGGTTACAGAGAGTGAAAGGCATGGTGTAGTGGTAAAGATTGCGGAGGTGGATAAGTGAAGAATGGAAAGAAGCCGACACTGGCACAAAAGAAGTTTCTGCAGGATACCGGGCTGGATTCTGAAAAGTGGCTGATCGTTAAGGACACTCCAGAGGAGATGGTCATTGTCAGCAGAATTGCCCTGCAGAGGAGGAGTGGAAAAACAAAGACTATCAGAAAGGCGAAGAAATGAGCGAGAAATCAGATGTTAAGGTTCCGGAGGAAATTCGGAAAGGATGGGAAGAGGCAAGGTTGTGTGCCAACCTGATCCGGTAAGGTAAAGCCAAGATTATGATTGCAACCAGAAAAGACGGTACCACGTACCGATACACGAAGCCAAAGTAAGGAGGTGCAGCATGGTTTTAAGAGAAGAAATGTACTTTGAGCCGAGGACAATCAGTCCGGCAGGAAATATCCGCTGGTTCGGAGAAATCTACACGGCACCACAGATGCTCTGTCATATAGAGCAGACGGTCTATATCAGGGACAATGGCAGGATGTTATTTATCTACGAGTTAGACAGTGACAAGCTGTCAGAGGAAGAGAAGATTGAGGCTGTGTTTACACTGATCTGTAAGATTGAGAAAACGGACAAAGGACACCGCTACGGCAGGAAAATTACATAAGGGGCGAAAAGCCCCTCCTAATGCAGCCACCGTAAGGTGATGGTCACAAGCCCATGAAATGCAGAGTGGGAGAGGAGGAGAGCATGATAGCAAGGATTGTGTGGACGATCCTACGGTACCCGGTTGGAGCCGAAGTCGGCTTTGCGGATGAATTCACAACTGAATATCGGACAGTGATGGGATACCATTACGCTCATGGAGCCTTCTATGTGCTTTTCTCCGAAGGAAACATGGTACACATGAATCAGCTGGATAAGCTGGTTGTATCAGTAAAAATCAAAAAGGAGGAAACAAGATGGATGCGACAAAAAAAGTGACCAAAAGTGGAGGTATTACTCTTCCGAGAGGTATCCGTCAGGAAACCGGTATTCTTCCGGGGGTTCCGGTTGACATCAGAACGGACGAGGAGGGAATTCATATCTCCAAGCACGTGCCGACCTGCTTCCACTGCGGAACGGTAGATGATGTACAGACGGTCTGCGGAGTTGAAATCTGCAGGAGCTGCGCTGGGAAGATTGCGGAGGTGTTTGAGTGATGAATGATATGGCAGAAATCAAAGCAAACGCTGACCGATTGGTGGAACTGACCAACCAGCAGAGCGTAATCAAAGCAGAGATTGACGAGATCAAAGCATGGTTCGAGAAAATTGCAACAGATGACCTGAAGGATACCAAAAAGAAGACTATTGATTACTGGGGCAGCAATAATTCCAAGGTGGTGGTCGGAAACAGTGAGACTGTGAAGCCGGTTTCCATGACAATGGTTAAGAAGCTGCTGGGTGATGTATTTGAGGAATTTGTGAAGGAGGATACGTCCTACAAAATGACAGATCCATGCAAGAGGCTGTTTGCAATGATATTTCTTGGCAATTACACTGAAGGAAGTCTGGATGAAACCATCAAGGCAATAACAGCAGACGAGAAGATTCAGCGGACACTCAAAAAAAAGCTGAAAGGAAAGTATGAAAAAGATACAGAAACCTTGATAAAGCTGGCTGGGCTTCCGGAGCAGGAAGCAAGTGACTGGGCATATCTCACTGCTGAGATTATTAACTGGGAATGGATATTGCAGATATTGAAAGCAGCAGAATGGAAAGGAACACCGCAGGAGGCTATTGAAATTATCCGGGCAGCCGTTATTGTGGATGAAGGAATCAAGGTAACTGTGGAAGCTGAAAAAGGGAAATAACCGGAAGGGAGAGGCAGATGAGAACAATAGAGCAATTCCAGATCAGAAAAATATATGCTATCGGCAATGCACTTGGTATCAAGGCTTCCGGAAGCGAGGACGAACTCCATGCGCTGGTAGGCGGAGTGACAGGGAAAGACTCCATCAAGAGCCTTACATATCAGGAGGCTTGTGCAGTGATTGCACGTCTGGAAGAGCTGCAGGGGAAAACTGTCTCTCCAAAGCCACGGAACAGCAAGCCTAAGGAGCATGAGACCAGACCAGGAGGAGTTACATCCGGTCAGCAGAAAAAAATCTGGTTTCTCATGTATGAACTGAAAAAATGTGATGAGGTGCCAAACGATGTGCAGCTGGGGGACAGGCTTTGTGCGGTAATTAAAAAAGAGTTTGGTGCGGATGCCGTTGCCAGGAACCCATTTGCATGGATTACTTTTGAACAGGGAAATAACCTGATTGAGATTTTAAAGAGATATGTGGCAAGTGCCAGAAAGAGAGGCGAGGCATAGTGGATTTGTTGGAAATGGTGCAAATGGAAAATCTGGACGAGGAGCAGAAAGTGCTTGCGGAACTGATTGGACTGGAGGCTTTCAAGAGCCTCGTGAGGGCTTTTAATGGCACTTCCATTTACATTCCGAAAATTGAAAGTCTGGAAAAAACAGTTCGTGACGAACTGATTAAAGAGGAGTTTGACGGAAGCAATTACAAAGAACTGGCTCTGAAATATGGATTGACAGAAACGTGGATTCGCAATATAGTTTTAGACAAAGCAAAAGAGATAAAAGCCAGACCGATAGATGGTCAGATGAATCTTACGGACTTCTTAGAATGAATATATTTTCTTAAGTGCTTTATTTTAATATTTATGATTTAGGAGATACACTTGTGTTAGACACGCAGGTGTATCTTTTTTTATGCGAGGTGAGAGGATGAGCGAATGGATTATAACTACAGCAATCACATTGGGAATTGGAGTGATTACATATTTTCTGAAACGCACCATGAGTCAGGTTGACAAGCATGGAGAGGAGATCAGAAGGATAGACAGTGAGAGGGTTACTAAGACAGATCTGAAAGAAAGCACCGAGGAATTAAAAAAAGACATCCGGCAGATTCGTGAAGACTATACACCCAAGAACGTGCATGAAAAAGATTTTGACGAATGCCGGGCTGATATCAAACAGATCAAAGCAGAGTATCTGACGAAGGATGATTTTATACGGGAAATGAACAAGATGGACAGAAAGTTGGATCAGATGCTGGAACTTATGCTGAAGAAGTAGGAGGTCGAAGAGATGAGCAGAGAAACAGAAAAAAGGCAGCTTCGGGCTGGCAACTTTACAATGAACAATGGCAGGGTGCTGTCGACAATAAACCTGCTCCGGGAAAAATACAATGCCCTCCGGAGTGTGGAGAAGGCGGTTAGCTACGAAGGCATTGAAAAGCAGGAATTTGTAGACAGCGTTAATTTCCTTGCAGAAGAGGGCTATATCTATCTGAGGGATATTAAAACACGTGAAGATGCATCCCTTGCGGACTGTGATTATCAGACACTGGAAGCCAAAGTCACTGGAAAAGGCATCCGGCTCCTTGGCGGTGGAATATCTGATAATATGGTTGATCTTGGCGATTAACGATGGAGCAGAAGGAGAGAAGACGTAGCACCGGTAAGGTGGACAGATTACCGCCAGAGCTGAAGGACACTGTGGAGCAGATGCTCCTGACCGGCTGCACATATAAAGAAATTGTTACATTTCTGAAAGAAAACGGCGAAGAAATGTCGCAAATGGCGATCTGTACTTACGCAAAGAAGTATCTTGCCACTGTGGAGATGATAACGGTGGCACAGAGCAATTTCTCCATGCTGATGGATGAAATGAACCGGTATCCCGATCTGGATACTTCGGAAGCTCTCATCCGTCTGGCAAGCCATCATGTCATGAATGCCCTTACCAACGTGGATGAGGAGCAGATGAAGGAAGTGCCGATTGAGAAGCTGATCAAGGAGACCAATGGTCTCATCCGGGCAGCTGCTTATAAGAAGCGGATTGAAGTACAGAATCGTGATAATTACGAAGCCGGACTGGAGGCAGTCAAGAGCCTTGTATTTGAGGCTATGGCGAAGGAAAATCCGGAACTCTACCGTCAGGTGAGTGCATACCTGAACAAGAAGAAAAACGAAGGACTGGAGGGATAAAAGGTGATGTGGTATGTGATTCAAGTTATGACCGGCAAGGAAGATGATATTGCCGGGAAATTGAAAGAGCAGGGCATCCGGGCTCTTGTCCCGAAGGAAAATCGTCTGATACGCTCCGGAGGTTCATGGTCACAGAGAGAATACATCCTGTTTGCTGGATATGTATTCCTGAACATGAATTACAATGCGGATAACTATTACAAGGTTAAGGGGATTCCGGGAGTGATCCAGTTTCTTGGAGACAGCAGGAATCCATCAAGACTTTCCTATCTGGAGGCAGAGTGGATCATGCTGCTGACCGGGGAGAACAACCAGCCGATTGAGCCTACAGTGGTCAGGGCTCTGGGCGATGGAAATTATGAGACTGTGAAAGGAGTTCTTGAAAAATTTGAAAACCGCATCATCAAGTATGATAAGCGGAGCAGGAAAGCAACCTTTGAGATTACGATCTGTAATGAGAAAAAGGAAGTCCAGTTGAGCATCCGGCTGGAGGAAGAAGAGGAACTAAGCCTTGCCGGGGCTGGCAGGGATGGGGCAGAGGGTGCAGCACAAGCGGTTTTGAAAGAAGCCACCTGATGGCATACGGTTGATTCGTCCCGATGCCGGAAGCTGGCGGACATAGAGAAAGGGAACTGAGCAGAAAAAGTACACTGGTTGGGTGGCGAAGCCTACCCATCGGGCTTGTTCTGGCAGTTCTCTTTTTTGAATGGTGTAAAAACACCGTTTAAAAACACGCTAAACCCATTTAAAATCGTTTGAATGATGAAAGTGGGGGAAATTATCGCTGAAACACAAAAATGCAAATATGGGGCAAATATGAGCCTTAAAATTTTACGGAAAGGCAGGTGGTGGGTGTGCGAGCAGGAAAAAAAGAAAGCATCGGTGTTCTGATCGGAGCGATGGCAGAGGCTGAGAGCAAGAGCTTCTATGATGATACCGAGGCTGTTACAAGCGATTTAAAAAGCCTTTTAAACATCTTTTTAAAAAAGGACAGTTCTTCGGAACGTGTGCAGATTTTGAAAGATTATGAATCCGGAGCACCGCTTACCGGAAAAGGAGGCATACGCCAGAGGCTGGGAGCCATTGATATGGAATTTTTCGGCAGGGCATACTTTCCACATTATTTTTCCAGACCATCCCCTGAATTTCACCGGGAACTGGATAATATATGGCAGCAAGGAGTTTTGAAAGGGGAATATCCGACCACACCGGCAAAGGTAAAGAAGATCAGCCGGATGAATGGAACCAAACGAGTGGTCGCAGCTCCACGTGGACACGCAAAGTCCACGAGCCTTACTTTTAAAGGCAGCATTCATGCCATAGTTTATGAATACAAGCATTATCCGATTATCATATCCGACAGCTCAGAGCAGGCTGAGGGATTTCTCGATAACATCAGGGTAGAGTTTGAGGAGAACGAAGCTCTGAAGGAGGACTTCGGGAGCCTGGTCGGAAAAGTCTGGAGAAGCAACGTACTGATCACAAGCACCAACATCAAAGTTGAGGCAATCGGATCGGGAAAGAAGATCCGAGGCAGAAAACACAGAAACTGGAGACCAGACCTTCTGGTTCTGGATGATATTGAAAATGACGAGAACGTCCGGACACCGGAGCAGCGAAAGAAACTTGAAAGCTGGTTTTTAAAAGCTGTTTCAAAAGCCGGTGATGATTACACGGACATTATCTATATTGGAACATTATTGCATTATGACAGCCTTCTGGCGAAAACCCTGAACAATCCGGGATATAAAGCCATTAAATACAAGGCGGTCATTTCTTTTTCCAACGAAGAGGATCTATGGAAGGAATGGGAGGAGATTTACACAGACCTTTCAAACGAGAACCACGAAGCCGATGCGAGAGAGTTTTTTGAAAGGCACCGGGAGAAGATGTTGGAAGGCACGGAGGTTCTGTGGGAGGAGAAACTGTCTTATTATGATCTGATGGTTATGAGGTTGACAGAAGGCGAGGCATCCTTCAACTCCGAGGAACAGAACGAGCCTATCAATCCGGAAGACTGTATTTTCAATCCTGAATGGTTTGAATTCTATAATGAAGCAGAAATCGACTTCAAGAACCGGGACTTCCTTTTCTTTGGCTTTGTCGATCCGTCACTTGGAAAGACCAAGCACAGCGACTTTTCCGCCATCATCACGCTGGCGAAGCACAAAGTATCCGGGTATATGTATGTCATGGATGCGGATATCGAACGCAGACATCCGGATAAAATTATCGGTGACATTCTGGAGAAGGAGAAGATGCTCCGCAGGGATTATGGCAGGGGCTATAAGAAGTTCGGAGCTGAGACGGTGCAGTTCCAGTGGTTCCTGAAGGAAGAATTGGCAAAGGCATCTGCAAAAGCTGGGTTATACCTTCCGATCGAGGAGGTACCGCAGACCAGCGATAAGACAATGCGTATACAGACGATGCAGCCGGATGTAAAGAACCATTACATCAAGTTCAATAAAAGGCACAAGAGACTGCTGGAGCAGATGGAACACTTCCCGATGGGAGCGCACGATGATGGTGTGGATGCTCTGGAAGGATGCAGAACGATTGCCAAGAAGATGAAACGGTTCCGGGTGCTGGATAAAGGGAAATTAGGATTATAGGAGGTAACGGTCATGCCGGTTATTTATATGGACAGGGCTTCCATTGAAAGCCTGACAGAAAAAGATATCCGTGAGATCATCGATGAGAACAGCACGGATGTAAAATACGGAATGCTGCATGATTACTATGTTGGCAATCATAGAATCCTTGGAGAAAACAAGAAGGACAGCACAGCTCCGAACAACCGTCTGGTCAATAATATGGCAAAATACATCACGGATACCGCCACCGGTTACTTCGTGGGTGAGCCGATTGTCTATGACTCCCAGAATGATGAATACCTGCAGACAGTGCAGGATATTTTTGATTACAACGATGAGCAGGATCACAACATGGAGCTGGCGAAGCAGTGCAGCATTTGCGGAAGCTGCTTTGAAATGCTCTATCTGGATGAGGATGCCAAGATAAGGCTTGCGAGGGTTCCGGCTGCTAACGGAATTATGATTTGCGAGACGGACAGTGGATTTTCCACTCCGATGGCATTTATCCGAACCATTATTTCAAAGGATAAGGATGACAACGTAATCAGGAAGGTGGAGTTCTGGAATTCCAGTCTTGTGATGCGATTCCAGTCATTGAATAATGGATACCTGAACATGATAGCAGTTGAGGAACATTACTGGCAGGACGTTCCGTTTGTGGAATACATCAACAACGAGGAAAGGCTTGGAGATTTTGAGGGTGTCATTACGGAGATTGATGCCTATAACAAGGTGCAGAGTAACACTGCAAACTATTTCCAGTATAATGATGATGCCATTTTAAAGGTTTTAAAACTTGGAGATGTCAGCAGTCAGGACATTGCTGACATGAAGGAAAAAGGAGCTATCATTCTGGAGGATGGAGGAGATGTGGACTGGCTCCTGAAGACGATTGATGATACTGCACTGGAAAATTATAAGAACCGGCTCCGTGAGGATATTCACACTGGAGCCAATGTGCCACATATGTGTGATGAGTCTTTTGGAGGAAACCTATCCGGAGTGGCTATATCCTATAAATTATGGGGACTGGAGCAGATATGTTCGATTAAGGAACGGAAGTTCAAGAAAGGACTGCAGCGCAGGATTGAGCTGATCACAAATATCTTGAACATCATGGGGCACAATTATGATTACAGAGACATTGTTCCAAAATTCCGCAGGAACCGTCCTCAGAATGATATGGAAACAGCACAGATTGTCACGATGCTGGCAAATGACCTTTCAAGGGAGACCAGACTGCAGCTGATGCCAGGTGTTGAAAATGTTCAGGATGAGCTGAGAAAACTGGAGGAAGAAAAGAACAAGGAGCAGGAAGACTTCGGAGTATATAAGAATTTTACCAAGGCTTTTCAGGGTGCAGCTGACAGAACGGAGGCGGTAACGGATGAGCCAGAAGGAACGTAACGAGTGGATTGAGCGAGCCAAGCAGAGGGTTCTCAATAATGCAGAGATTACAGACCAATCCGTAAAAGAGATAATGTTTCTCTTTGATGAAGCAGCATGGACGCTTGAAACGGAAATCAATTCTATGTTTCAAAAATATGCCACGGAGAATGGTCTGACGAATGCAGAGGCTTCCAAGCTGCTGACCGGAAGTGAATATTCCCGATGGAAAAAGGGGATTGAAGAATACCTGAAGGAAGCTGAAGGGGATTCCAAGACACTTCTGGAACTGAACACGCTGGCAATGAAGTCGCGGATCAGCAGGAAGGAGCAGATGCTTGCTACCGTTTACCAGACAATGATAACACTGTCGAGGGATACGGAAACGAAGATAACAGATCTGCTGGGTGATATGTTCAAGACCAATTATTACCGGGGCTGTTATGATGTGCAGAGCATCCTTGGTGTTGGATTCAATGTTTCCAAGGTAGATGTGAAGATGCTCCAAAGGATACTGAAGCATCCGTGGTCTGGAAAGAATTACTCGCAAGCACTGTGGGAAAATACTGATAAACTTGCCACTCTCGCCAAGAGAGAGCTGACGATGGGATTTATGAATGGCTCCAGCGTACAGAAGATGGCAAAGGAAATCAATGATGTCATGGGCAAGGGACGCTATGCTGCAGAAAGGCTTGTCCGGACGGAGAGCAGCTATTTCTCTAATCAGGGAGAACTTGCTTCTTATAGGGAAATGGGAATTCAAGAGTATACTTTTCTTGGAGGTGGTTGCGAAATATGTATGGAATTAAATGGACAATCTTTTCCGCTGGATGAGGCAGAGCCGGGGCTTAATCTACCACCGATTCATCCGAATTGTAAATGCACAATCAAGGCAAAAGCAAAGATTGATTTATTTAAAGACCGGGAAGGAGTGAATCCACTGGAGAGCAATCCGAAGTTTGAGGAGTGGAAGAAGAAATATGTTGACACTCCAGCTCCGGAACCTATAATAAAACTATCAGAGAATGAACAGCACGCAATAAATAGCTATATAAGCAGCGAGGCATACACGTGGAATGACAAGCTGAGAAGGGGCGTCAAACTGACGAAGGAAGAAAAGAAACAGATTAGCAATCTGGATTCAGCTCTTCAGAAGATGCCGACCTATCAGGGAGTGTTATATCGCTCTGTTTCTGATTTTGGAATACCAGATGTGCAGGAGTTTATTGTGGGGCATAAGCCCGGTATGGAAATTAGTTTTCCTGAATTTCTTTCAAGTTCCACTGAGGTATATGATGACAGTTTCCCGATTCAGTATGTTATTACATCAAAGACCGGGCGAGATATACGGAAATTTAACTCTCAGGAAAAAGAGATTTTGTTTGAAAGAGATTCGATGTTCTACATATCCAAGGTGGTTAATAACGTGATTTACATGGAGGAAATATAATGAGCAATCCATATTCAGATAAACGGTGGAGTGATGCACCGAAACCAGTTAATAGCGAGTGTAATTCGTGTAAATATCATTACGGATTCGGAAAATGCGAGAAACATCCGGAGGGAATACCAAAGGAGAAGCTAAAACAGTCTTTTCCAGGTACCGGAAATTATAATAAAAAATATTGCGAACACAAGAGCAAATAAGCACCCAGCCGGGTGCTTATTTAATTGCAAAAAATATGGACTCAAGCATCGTTTAAAAGCATTTTAAATGGTGCTTTTGTTATACAAAATTTAGACCAGGAGGTAAAAAAGATGGATGGAACAACCACCATGCAGGGTACTGAGCAGGAAGTTCAGAACACTGCAACAGAAACGCAGGGACAGCAGACAGCGGAAAGTACACCGGAGAAAGTAAGTACCCTCCAGAAGTTTATTGATGGACTTTTTGGCGGTGGAAAGAAAGCTGAAGGGGCTGAACCTGAAAAAAAGGATGGAGATCCTGCAGCGGAAAAAGCTGAAGAGGAGAAATCCTTCACTCAGGCAGATGTAGATGCTGCCATCGAAGCTGCGAAACAGCAGTGGTTAGATGAAGCTGCGGAGGCAGAGCGTGTCAAAAAACTCACTCCGGAGGAAAAGGCAAAAGAGGAGCAGGAGAAAAAAGACTCCGAGATTGCCAGTTTGAGAAGCCAGCTCTTGCAGAAAGAGCTGAGAGAGAGTGCGACTAAATCTCTGGAAACGGATGGATTCCCGGTTGGTCTTGCAGATGTGCTTGACTATTCCAGCAAGGAGCGCATGGAAGAAACCCTGAAGAATACCACAAAGGTTTTTAAGGACAGTCTGGCAGTGGCAATCCAGTCCCGGCTGAAGGGTAAGACACCGGAAGGACTCGGCGGAGCAGCTTCTGCTGAAAATCTGTTAAGAGACCAGATCGCAAGAAATGTCAGAGGATTATAAGGAGGAGAAAGTAAATGAATACCATTGAAACCGCAACAATTATTCAGAGCGAGTTAGACAAGGCTGCAGTGGAGCAGGCTACTTCCGGTTGGATGGAAGTAAATGAGAAGTTGGTTAAGTACACCGGTGGTGCGGAGGTCAAGATTCCGAGTCTCGATATGGACGGAATGGCTGATTATGATCGCACCAATGGATTTGTGCAGGGCAGCGTGAATTTCCAGTATGAAACCAAGAAGATGACTCAGGACAGAGGACGCTCTTTCAGTTTTGATGAGAACGATGTGGATGAGACAAATTTTGTATTGACTGCATCCACTGTTATGGGTGAGTTCCAGAGAACCAAGGTTGTTCCTGAGATTGATGCATATCGTTACAGTACCATCGCTGCAGCGTGTATCAAGAAGGGCAAGGCATCCGGAGGCTATACCGCTGATGAAGCAACCATTCTTCAGAAACTTTACTATGATATTGCAGCTGTTCAGGCGATCGTTGGACAGAACACACCACTGGTTATCACCATTGATTCCATGGTAGCAGCAATCTTAAGCATGTCCGAAAAGCTCTCAAAGAAGCTGGATATAACCGATTTCAAGCAGGGAGATGTAACTCTTAAGGTTCGCAGCTTGGATGGTATCCATCCTTTAATCCCGGTAAGCTCCGACAGAATGAAGACGGAGTACCTTTTCAAGGATGGCGTGACTTCCGGTCAGGAAGCTGGTGGTTTTGCTCCTACTGAAAACAGCAAGAGCATCAACTGGATCATCACTCCGAGAAAGGCACCTATTGCAGTGTCCAAGACGGATAAAATGAGAATTTTTGATCCGGAAACCAACCAGAAGGCAAGAGCATGGGCGATGGATTATCGTAAGTTCCACGATATCTGGATTCCTGCTCGTAAGGTGGAACAGTGCTTTGTTAATGTGAAAGAAGAATTAGCCCAGGGGGGAAAGGAGTAGACCATGAGCGAGATCGAATTAAAGAGAGCGAATGTAGTGAAGCGTGTTGATTCCGAGGACAAAGCCAAGGCTCTGGAAGCCAAGGGGTTTGTCAGAACAGATGGAACAGTTGCGAATAAAACAGAAAGTAATGCCGCATATGAAGCTGTGATCAATGAATTGAAAGAGCAGCTTTTAAAAGCAGGAAAAGTCATTGAAGCGTCGGATGCTAGAAGGGGAGAATTGGAAAAGGAGCTGACTTCAACGAAAGAAAAGCTGGAGGAGGCTTCTAAATACGCAGAAGAAGCTGATAAAAAGATCGCTACTCTGGAAGCTGAACTTTCTGGCACGAAGGAACAGCTGGAGGCTGCTTTGAAGAAAAATAAGGCTGCAGAGAAAAAATAAGGAGGAACTGCCATGACAAAGGAGCAGGAGGACTGGTTAGTAGCGGAAGTGATGGACAGCATGAAGATGTCAGAAACGGAAGAACGGTCAGCCAGAAGGTATGTCAAAAGGGCAGTGGATAAGATCCTGATTTATTGCAACCGTGAAGATCTGCCGGAGCGGCTTCTCAGCACTGCAGCACAGATTGCTGAAGATATGTTGAAGGCTGATCTGGTAAAGACCGGCGAGAAGGAAGTGGCGAGTATCAATCGTGGTGATACCGCCATTTCTTATCGTGACGGAAGTGGTAATCAGAAAGCCACTGTTGATTTTATGAAGAACTATGAAAAATCCCTTAACCGTTTTAAAAAAATAAATCTGCCGAAGGATTTAGCAAAATGACAGAAGCTGATATCCTTGCAACAACATACGAAGATACCGTGACCGTTTACAGAGCTTTCAAAGATACCCTTCCGGGTGGAGAAAGCGTTTTTAAAAGCGGTCTGGATGGAAAAGTTGTGTATGAAGATGTGGAATGCGCATTGTCTACACATACAGGTGGAAAGCTGCAGCAATCGAAATCTACTGCGAAGACGGAAACAACTTTTTGTCTGTTTACCCGTCCGGAAGTTGATATCCAGACCAATGATTTCCTTGTGATCACGCACTTTGGAAAGAAAATTGAAGCGGTTGCAGGTTTTCCTGAGTGCATGAAGTCTCATAATAATATCCCGGTCAAGTTGGACAAGGAAACTGTTTAATACTGAGTATAAGCTGGAGGGGCTGGAAGAATGGGAGAAACGACTCTCACAAGCCATAGAGAGCCAGTACCCGGCTGAGTTCCGGGAGATGGTTATTGATTTGGCGGTTCAGCTTCAGGGAAAGGTCAAGGATAACACTCCGGTTAAGACTGGACACTTGCGGAATGAGTGGCACGTTGGGAGTATAGAAAAGCGAGGCAATGAATATTACATCGAGGTCTATAACAACGTGGAGTATGTCGAGCCGGTGGAATATGGACACCAGACAAGAGGTGGAAAGGGCTTTGTAAAAGGAGCCCACATGATGGAGCTTTCCCTTCAGGAAGTGCAGAAACACCTTCCCGGTTATCTCCGGGAGTGGATGAATGACTTCCTGAATACTCATGAACTTTAGGAGGTGGACTATGGAACATCCGATTATTCAGATAAAAAATGCAATCACAGCATTGCTGAAAGGGATTGATCCGGATACCGATGTCTTTTACGAGGAAATAAAAGGCACGGAAGAAAAGCATGGGCTTGATGAACCAGAAACCTATTACTTCGTAGATATCATCCCGAATGGGAACGAGACAGTCGACAGATTTTTTACGGATATGGGAGTGTTGGTTGATATTGCTTACCACGAGAAAAGCGAGAGCAATACCGCCTATTTGATTAAAGGGGCAGAGATTGATGCGGTTGTCCGACCGGTGTTCAGTTTTGGAGACAGGAACATAACCATCAATGATGCCAATATGAAAGTATCAGACCATGTGCTGCATTACAGTTTTACCATAAACTTCCGTCAGGCACGGGAGCAGACGAATGAGTTTGAACCGATGGGAGAGCTGGAAGTGGCTATTAGAAAAGGAGTGTGATTTAAATGAGTTTAGGATTACCGAGTTTTAGCATGATTTTCAGTGGAAAAGCAGTGTCTGCCATTGAAAGAAGTGCAAGGGGTATCGTTGCCATGATTCTCACGGACGGTACCGAAGGTGGAAAAGACTTGAATATTTACAAGAAGGTGGATGAGGTTGATTTTCAGAACTGGACAGAGCAGAACTACAACTATTTGAAGCTGGTGTTCGCTGGAGCTCCGTCTACTGTCATTACAATCCGCAGAGCAGAAAATGCAGAAGGGTACAATGCTGAACTTAAGAAGCTGAAAGATCTGAAATGGAACTACCTTACCATTCCCGATCTTGGTTCTACTGATACAACAACAATCTCAGCGTGGATCAAGCAGTACCGTGATGATGAGAGAAAGACCTTCAAGGCGGTTCTGGCACACTGTAAGGGAGATCATGAAGGAATCATCAATCTCACAACAGAGAATATCTCCACGACCATTACCGGCGCAAAGCATACTGCAGCTGAGTATTGTGCGAGAATTGCCGGGGTACTTGCAGGGCTTTCCCTTGCAAGAAGCAGCACATATTATGTATTGGACGATATTTCTGAAGCAGAAACTCCGGACGATCCGGATGATCGTATCAATGCTGGTGAGATGGTCATTGTCTTTGATGGAAGGAAGTACAAGATTGGGCGAGGCGTGAACAGCCTTGTCAGTTTCACGACAGAAAAGACAGAGGATGTCCGTTTTATCAAGATTGTAGAAGGAATGGACTTATACATGGATGACATCAGGGAAACCTATGAGGAAAGCTATGTCGGCAAGATCATCAATGACTACGATGGAAAGCAGATGTTCGTGGCTGCCATTGGTGCTTACCACAAAGGGCTACTCGGCAATGTGCTGGATAAATCCTATGATAATGTGGTGGCGATTGATATCGATGCACAGCGTACTTATCTGGAGAGCAGAGGAATGGATACTTCCGAGATGGATGATATTGCAGTTGCTAAAGCTAACACCGGAACAAAGGTATTTATCGCTAGCAATGTAAAGTTTGTAAACGCAATGGAAGATCTGAAAATGAATGTCAATATGTAGGAGGTAAACGGATATGGAAGTTATCAGAGGTAATAAGACTCTCTCCGGAACATGGGGAGAACTCTGGATCAACGGAGAGAAGATTTTTGAATTCTCCAAAATTGAAATGAAAGTAACTGCTAACCGTGAGGATGTGCAGCTGGGAATTGATGTGGACAGCAAGATTACCGGTCTGAAGGGCGAAGGTTCTTATACCGTGAAAAAGGTATATACCAGAGCAAAGGAAATCTTGGAGAACTGGAAAAAGGGCATGGATGTCCGTGCAGAGGTTATTGCGAAGCTGGCAGATCCTGATGCTGTTGGAGGTCAGATCGAACGCTGGGCTTGTGATAATGTATGGCACAATGAGATTCCGGTTGTGAACTGGGAGAAGGGTGGAATTATCGAGGAAGAAGTTTCTATCGGATTCACACCTTCTGATCTGCAGAACTTAGATGCTGTTGCGTAGGAGGTTGCTATGGAAAAAAATAAAGATGATATTTTCAAAGCCTTTACAGCGAAGGCTGTTCAGAGATTAAAGGATAAGAAGGTTACAAAGTACGAGACTTTATATGTTCCGAGCATTGACCAGAACATCAAGATCCGGAACTTGAACTATCCGGAAATTGTGGAATGCACGGAGATTGACGATAAGCAAGATCCGAACGCATCTGATAAGTATTGTATTTATCTGGCAGTTGTTGAGCCTGATTTAAAGGCGGTCGCAATGGAATTAAAGGATCAGGGCGAGATTAAGACCTATCCGGAAGTGGTTGATATTTTCGAGATGAGTGAGATTACATCCATTGCTACGGAAATTATGAAATTGTCCGGTGTGATCGGAAGTAAAAAAGTGACGGTTGTTGAAGAACAAAAAAACTCATAGACCAAGACGGTGAGTGTTATTTCCTGCATTATTATATTCAAAAAGGCTTCAAGCTGGAGTATCTGCTCCAGCTTGGGGTGGAAGAAAAATGTTTCTATTATGCATCGATGTTAAAGAGCATTGAAGAACGTGAGCAGCTGTTTTCGGGAGGTGGAGGTGGCTAAATGAGTGTTGTAGGCAGTATTTCCATCCGGGATAATGCCAGTTCTGTGCTAAAGAGCATCCGACAAGAACAGACCGCCCTCCGGAAAGATGCAGCTGAAACGAGGAAAGAGCTGCAGCGTGCTTGGGATAAAACTTACACTGCTAAGATCAATACCGAATCGGCAACAAGAAAGACGGATGGACTAACCGGAAAGGTAAAGCAGTTAGGAAAAACAGTAATATCCCCAGTCATTAAGGCGAAGGATGCAGCCAGTGCGACAATAACAAAAGTCAGCAATGGAATTAAGACGGTTGGAAAAAAGGTGGCAACTCCGGTCATTAAGATAAAGGATTCTGCCACATCAAAAGTAAAATCAATAAAAAATGCATTAACGGGGGTGGCGAAAAAAGTAACCACACCCGTTATTAAATTGAAAGATGCAATCACTTCCAAAGCCACAAAGATAACTGGGAAGCTGAAAGCATTAGGGGGGAAGATTTTTTCTCCGATAGTAAAGCTGAAGGATGCCACAGCAAGTGGAATATCTTCTATCAGTGGCAAACTTAAGACCTTGGCAGCAACCGTGGCTATTCCGGTAACGATTGTAGCAACAGCGGTGGTCGGCGGTGCTGTAACGGAAGGAGCTGCACTGGAGCAGAGCATTGGTGGCGTGGAAACATTGTTCAAGGAGAATGCCAGTGTTGTTAAAGCCAATGCGGATGCAGCGTTTAAGACAGCCGGTCTATCTGCCAATGAGTATATGTCACAGGTCACAAGTTTTTCTGCATCACTTTTGAGCAGCTTGGGTGGTGATACCGCTAAGGCTGCAGAAGTTGCTGATATGGCTATGATTGACATGGCAGACAACGCAAATAAATTTGGTACCGACATGGAGTCTATCCAGAATGCGTATCAGGGATTTGCAAAGCAGAATTACACGATGCTGGATAATCTTAAGTTGGGATATGGCGGTACGCAGGAAGAAATGCAGAGACTGCTTCAGGATGCCAGCAAGATATCAGGTGTTAAGTATGATATCGGCAACTTGTCTGATGTTTACAGTGCTATTCATGTGATTCAGAATGAACTCGGAGTAACCGGAACAACCGCAAAAGAAGCCGGACAGACCTTTAGTGGTTCGTTCTCAGCGATGAAGGCAGCAGCAAAGAACCTTCTTGGAAATATGGCGATTGGCGGGGATGTAACCGGATCGATGGAACAGTTGGTGGATAGTGCGTCGACATTCTTATTCGATAATGCGGTTCCGATGATTGGACGTGTATTCTCATCACTGCCAAGCGTGGTTAAAACTGGGGTTAAAAAAGCGGTACCGAAAATCAAGACGCTTGGAAGAGATATAGTGGTCGGATTGAAGGACGGGCTTAAGGAAATGTTCCCTTCAATGGCTCCGGTAATCGAAAACGGATTCAATGCTGCCATTACAGCTGTACCGGAATTTATTTCAGGAATTAAGAGTGTGGTTTCCACGCTGGGGTCTCTGGCTGCCGGGTTTGCACCGCTGATTCCGCAGCTTGTCTCGTTTGGTAGTGGTATGACTACTACCATCCAGCAGGTAGTCGGTGCGTGCGTACCGGCTCTAACAAGCATTATTTCCACTGTACAGACGATGCTACCGGTAATTCTCCCAGTAATCCAAACGGTGGTTTCCACGATAGGAAACATCATCGGTCAGGCAGCTCCGGTCATTGCCGGTCTAGTACAAGGTATCGGAACGGTGGTTTCTGCACTGGCTCCGGTATTCAGTACGATTTTCTCTGAAATCGGAGAAAAGGTTGGCAGTGTCATTTCATTTGTCAGTGAGAGGATGGGCTTTATTCAGGAAGTCATCGGAACGGTGGCTCCATTGATTGGGGACATCATCAGCACAGCTTGGGGAGTAATTTCTCCAGTAATTGACATTGTAATCAGCGTATTTGAGATTTTGTTTGGCGTGGTTCAAAAGGTATTCCCTGGCATCCAGTCAATTATCGAAACCGTGTGGGGAATCGTAAAGCCACTGGTGGAAGGAATCGGCAGCGTTATCGGAAAGATTGCAGGATGGTTTGGTTCTGTAGCAGATGCGATAACCGGTTCTGGAGGAGATTCCGGAACTGTTGGAGAAAACGCTGAAGGAGATAATAACTGGAAGGGCGGTTTGACATGGGTTGGCGAGAAAGGTGCCGAGCTTGTTGATTTGCCAAGAGGTTCCAGAATTCTTCCACACAAAGAGAGTGTTTCCCTGACGAAGCAGGGCAGTGGAGTTGTAAAAGACAGCACTGCCAACATCATGCAGAATACAGTTTTATCCGGTGGCGGTCAGGATCTGACTCCGATCATGATGATACTGACAAGCATTGATGAGAACCTGAAGCAGCTGGTGGACAGAATCAAGGGGAAAGAAATCGGTCTTGAAGTTCCGGGTTCCGGAAAGACTAAAGGGACTGCAAAAGGATTTATTGGCAGCGTGACGGTTGCCATTGCAAAACTGGCAGATGAGATCATTGTCCGTGAGGATGCGGATATTGATGAAATTGCCGACAAGGTTGCAAAGAAAGTCGTGGAAGTAGTTGTAAACATGGGTTAGGAGGTGGTCTGATGAAAACCAGAGTAATTGAATTAAGCGTAAACAACAGGAAAGAAGTTATCGAGCTGCCAATCAATCCTCCTTCTGTGGAATTCACAGAAAAACAGTTGAATCAGGCGATAACCCTTCTAAACATAGGAGAAGCCAATCTGAAGGGAGAGCGAGGGCTTAAGTACACAAAGCTGTCGAGCTTCTTCCCTTCGGAGAAGTCTCCATTTTATAAGAATGCGAAAAAGAAGCCTGACAAATATGTAGCGATGCTTCAGGAATGGAAAACCACAAAAGCAGTGGTCAGGGTAATCATAAGCGATATGAAAATCAACCTCGCAATGCTGATTGATGATTTTACCTACTCTATGAGGGAAGGTGATGGGGATATTTACTATACCATTTCATTTTCCGAGTACCGGACATTGAATGTTCCATCTGTTCAGATTACAACGAAAGTACGGAATAATGGTCTTTTGTCGAGACCTGCACCTGCAGCTGCAGGTGGATCTTATACAGTGGTTGGAGGAGATACACTCTGGGGGATATCAAAACAGAAATACGGAAATGGAAGTTCATATCCTAAAATTTATAATGCAAACAATGGAACAATTGAGGCAAGTGCTAAAAAGCATGGAAAGTCCAGTTCTGATAATGGACACTGGATTTATCCGGGCGATGTGTACACAATTCCGGCATAGGTGGTGTTGAGATGAAATTACTGACTGTAGGAAAAGATATCAGCGAACTGATCGAGCAGATCAAGTGGTCTGGTGACACAAAGCAGGTCGCACGTACCATTCAATTCACAATTGCGAAGAATAAGAAGGACAAAGACTTTCCCACGGTTGTCATTGACGAGGGTGCAGAAATCATCATGCAGGATGACAGTGGGAAGGATGTCTTTGGAGGCATTATTTTTGACATTGACAAGAGTGCCAGTTCCAAGGTGGAAACTTATCTGGCATACGATTTAATGTTCTATATCAATAATTCAGATGTCAACAAAATATTTGAAGGAACTCCGGAAACGATTGTTCCGGGGATCTGCACAGAACTCGGAATTGAAAGCGGAACGATGGCTGCAACGGGAGTGAATATATCTTCTATGCCATGCTTTGGCAAGAAAGCCTATGAAGCCATTATGATGGCATACACAGCTGCAGCAAAGCAGAATGGCAGCAAGTATATTCCGCTGATGACCAATATTAACAAAGTGAGTGTTTTGGAGAAGGGGACGCTTTGTGGGGCGGTTATGACCGGGGATTACAACCTGATTGAAGCAACCTATAAAAGCACCCTTCAAAAGCTCGTTAATAGGGTTTTAATAACAGATAAAAACAACAATGTCATAAAGACGGTGGAGGATGCAGCCTCGATCCAGAAGTATGGTTTGGTGCAGAGAGTGCTAAAACAGAATGATGGAGAGGATGCTACAACACAAGCCAAGAAGATGCTGGTAACAGTGGAGTCCTCGGCAACCGTGTCCGGAGTTCCAAATGATTTCCGTGCGGTATCAGGATACTCAATCATTGTGCAGGAAACTGACACCGGGCTTTATGGACAGTTTTACATTGAAAGTGACACACATACCTTTTCGTGCGGTAAGGCTCAGATGGATCTGACACTTGCCTTTGAGAACCTTATGGATGAAAGGGAGATTGAAGAGACTACATAAAGGCAGGAGGTGGAAAGGTGTCGACAAACAGAAATATTGTGGAAATGGTCGAGGCAATCAGAAAGGGAACTGGTGGTTCCAATAGTGCTGATGGAGTGGATGGTACCTATATGGCGGATGTGTTGTCGGTAAAACCACTGACAATTAAGATGCACAATACAACTATCACAAAGAACCTTTACATCAATCCGGCACTGATGCTGAATGCTTCGGATAGTGGCGAGGACATCAAAAAGCCATTTATTACACCTTTTGAACCGCAGGAGGCTTATGAGTTCCTGAAAGAGTTTCACGAGAAGTATGTGCTTAAGAAAGGGGACACGGTTGTGGTGCATATAACCGGATCCTCTTTTTATATAGCAGGAAAGGCGGTTAAGGCATGAGTATTTTTCCTTTTATTGATTCAACAAGCACAAGCACTGAGACGAATGACGAACTGCCAATGTTGAAGGAATATGCTTATGACTTCGAAAAGAACGAGCTGCTTCTGGATGAGGGAGGACGCACCTACATGGTGGAGGGAAATGAAGCACTCCGCATCTGGATATTTAAAGCCCTGTTCACGGAGCGATGTCATTATACCGCATATTCCTTTGCATTTGGCTCAGAAATTCAGGATCAGGTAATCGGACACTCCATGAACGTGGAGATTGTCAAACTGGAGATTGAACGCTTTATCATTGAAGCTCTTATGGTCAATCCATATATAAAGCGTTTGGATAATTTTGTTTTTGAAAATACTTCTACCGGGATGACAGTGAGTTTTGACTGCACCGGCATTTATGGTTCAAACACAATTCTGGTTCCGGTGAGGGAGGTGAGAGTGTAATGGATTTTAGTGCTGAAGGAATACTGGCAAGGATGAAGGCTGCGTTGAAAAATGAGGATACCAAGATGGAAGGCAGCTTCTCAATGGATAATCTTCAGGCGGTGGCTGAGGAGCTTGCCCGGCTTGATGCCATGAGGATTGTTCCTCTGATGAATACCCTGACAGACAAAGAGGAGGATATGGGTACCAGCGGAAACGAGAGGCATTATGTGAGATGGGCAAAGGAAGCCACGGATGCAGAGGGTAATGTCATTGTGGGAAATGCAAAGGTGGACACACCAAGGGATGGAACCGGGCTTGTGTCGATTGCGATTCTTACAGTGGATGCCAAGCCACCAACGGAAGAACAGATTGCATTTGTCCAGGAATACATAAACAGTATGCGTCCGGTTGGAGCTGATCCGGTTGTGGATGCTGCGGAGAGCATTCCGATTGTTATTTTATGCAGCGTTGTGAAAATGTCCGGTTACACAGAAGAGACCGTGAAAACGCAGATCAGGAGCAAGATCGAGGAGTATTTCACTCAGATCGCTTTCCAAAGCGGAACAGTGTCTTTGAACTACTATAAAATCAGTAACATCATCAGTGGAGTGGATGGTGTGAAGGAAGTGGGAATCCTGAAGGTCAACGGAGCTCAGGACTCCATTACTGCAGAATACAACAAGTATTTTGCTCTGCAGGAGCTGACGGTCAATGTCACTGAATAACAGCCAAATGCTTCCAGCAAGAGTCCGCAATATGAGACAGATGAATGATGTCTTGAATGCCGAGGATATCATTCTGGCTGAAATAGAACGGATCATTGATGAGATGTACCAGAGAGCATCCTTACTCCACGAGGAGCTGATCAATGAAGAATGGCTGGAAAATAAACTGTCAGAGAGAACCGGAGCCGGTGTTGATGTTACCGGATATGCTGAGAAGTTGCTTGCGGAGATTGTTCTGGATGTGAGTGAGTTGCAGCATATCGATATGCCGGATGTCCGAAAGTTTTTGGATAAATGGGTACCGGCTCATCTGATGTATAAAATAATTCTGCTGCTGGACTACTCGGCAAGTATTGGAGAGGTCTTCTCGGTAACGGAAATGACAATCGGTTTTGATTCGCCTTACTGGAATGTCCGGAGGTTAAATGGAACATGGTTGCTGGATGGCACCTATAATCTGGGAGTCGGAAGAAAACCGGATGAATGGGGCATCAGCTACGATATGGGAGACGTCGAGGTTTTGGAGAGCGTAGAACTGGATGTGAGTGTATCTGCTACATCACAGCTGCAGGAGATGTTTACTGATGCCGGAGTGGTTATCGGATTTGACTCGCCTTACTGGAATGTCCGGAGATTGAATGGAACATGGCAGATGGATGGCAGCTATGAGCTGAATGTGTTAAGAAAACCAGATACATACGGTCTGGCAATTGACTTGGGGAATACCAATATCGAGGAAATGACACCGGGAGGTGTTGTTATAAAGAAAGACTTGTGGCTGCTGGATGGCAGCTATCAGTTAAATGGAACAAGGATATTAGATGCCATAAGGCGAGAGGAGGAATTGTAAAATGACAGAGAACCTTACACAGAATCAGATTATTACAATTGCAGGAAGGAAAAAGATGCTGAGAGCCAGAGCTGGAGAAATCCAGCTGCCTAAGATTGTGGGCTTTGTATTTGGTGATGGTGGTGTGGATGCAGATGGAAATGTTATCGCACCGCAGGAGGCAGAATCAGAACTGAAGAACGAATTGCTCAGAAAGAAATACGATACTTACACCATGTTGAGCGATACGAAGTGCAAGTATGAATGTGAGCTAAAGGAGAGTGAGCTTCCGGGTGCTGCGATTAGCGAAATCGGACTCTATGATGCGGATGGGGATATCGTTACCATCAAGCGTTTTACCGCAAAAGGAAAGGATGCGGATATCAGCATGACTTTCTATATTAACGATACATTTTAGGGAGGCAGGACATGGCGAAGAATTTAACGATTCAGGATGAGCCGGTTTACAACGAACAGATGGAGGCTCTGGAGCCTACCACACCGGCACATGCAGATTACTTTAATGAGCGATATGCCCAGCTTCTCAACAACGGAAAAGCCAACCGCAGGGATGCGAAGATCTTTGAGGATGACGTGAACGGTGGGAAGATGCGATTAGGCATGGAAAACGGTCATTTATATTATGAGGAACTGTAAAAATAACGTATTACGTTATAATCTAACAAAATAAGCAAATATAAAACGTAAAGTGTTATATTATGCTGGAAACGAGGTAGAAAATGTCGAAAAAGGTTTTTATTGCAGAGCAGGAAACACTGCTTGAAGTGCAGGAGCAGGTGGAAAAGCTGGTGAGAAATCTGGTACCGGATGATGCACCGATTTATGGAATGGTTATCCATGAAGCTTCCGACCTGAATCCGTCCACAAGAGTGGAGTACCTTGGTGCGAACAAGGACTTTACGCCTATGAGCATGAACATGAGCACGCACGCCATGAATTATGGATCATGGGCTGGCTGGGACTGGCTGAAAGCTAATGTACCGGTTATGTGTAATTGGGATGGAGGTATTGATTACTTCTTAGATCCGGACGATTATACGAAGAAAGCGGATGGAACGAACTCTGATGCGGCTAATATTGATTATGCCGGTGATGCGATGGCAATCGTCAAGAAAATCTACAAGAAGGAATATAAGGTTGGAAATGACCGCTATGTATATTTCTGTGAAAGAAAAGTGGATGATGATTTCCATGCGGTAGGATTTAATGTACTTGGAAAAGAAAGAGATTATATGCTGATCCCGATGTTCTATGGCTCCATTGATTCCAATGGAAAGATGAGAAGTATTGCAGGGCAGTGGAGCTGCTTAACAGCCTCCGGTTCTGCTGCAGACAGTGCAAACGGAAAAGCAATCGGAACTGCCGAGCAGTATACAGCAATTCAGGCAGCATCCGGCAAAGCTCTTTTCTTTGGCGGTGCATTAACGAATACATTGGCAGACATCTGTATTCTGCTGAGTAAGAGCACCGACTCTCAGACTGCTTTTGGATCAGGCATGTGTTCTACCTACGTTGAAGATAAAGCACAACATTACGGAACGAAAATCAATACAGTCATTGGCGGAGGACAGTTTTATGGTTCTAATGATAATAAGTCCTTCAATAAGATTTTCCATAGCTGCGTTATGGGGAGTTATATGCTGTGGCAGAGAGATCCGTATATGCTCCTGATTAACGGAAGAATAAAGGTGTCCCCGGATTATACCTATGACTTAACCGGGGCTAAATATCTGGATACTGGAGTGAATTTGGCAAAAAACGGATATTATGCAACAACTCAGGTGGTAAAGGATTTTGGTGCAGTGCCAAATGATGAAATCGCATGCAGTTCTGCTACTGGATACTGCGATCACACTTGGGTGAACGCAGAAATACCGGCGGTTTCGCTGCGGTTCGGCGATTGCGACCACGGTGCTCATGACGGGCTCTGGGCTCGCGCACTGAACGCTGTCGCTGCTAACGCCTGGTGGAACTGCGGGGCGTCCAAACTTCTTCCAGCACCTGCTGCAGCGTAAGCTGCAGATAGGGGGTTTGGGGGTCTTCCCCCAACTGCTTTGTATAAAATATAGGAATGATTTTTTAAAGATCTTGAGGGGCTATCGGAACTCCCTCTCCGGCGGTTTCGCTGCGGTTCGGCAATTGCAACAACGGTGCTAATGACGGGCTCTGGGCTCGCACACTGAACAATGTCGCTGCTAACGCCTGGTGGAACTACGGGGCGTCCTGATTCTATCAAGAAACTATAAGTCCAAAATGTTACCGATAGTCATATACACCGCTGACAGTTGAAATACTGTTATATCCGCCTTTATAGGTTTTGGTGAGTGGAAATTATTCCGGTCAGGAGCTGCAAGTAGTGAGCAATGTTCGAAAGCGGCGAGGAGATAGAAGATAAAATGCATAAGTTCAAATATGACATTGAAAAAGAGACCGGCATTCCTTGGAAGAAAAAGAAAAGTTACAGATATTTATACACGCTGGCTTGCCAAAAGGGTGTTATCCTCCGGGCATTTAAGCGGATGAAGCGTGGAAAAAGTGACAGAAAAGATATTCAAATGGTGGAGGAAGATTTAGATGGATGGGTTGAGAAAATACAGAAAATTATCCAGAATACGAAGCCAGCCGGATGGAAGGTGGAAAATCCGGAACTGGAATTTAAACCACCAAAGCATAACCCGGTTATTATAAAAGAAGCTGGGAAAACAAGGGTCATATATGTACCGACAATGGTTGAATTGTGGATACAGCACGTTATTGTGCTAATTCTGGAGCCGATTATTCAAGGGAGCAGTTACCATCACAGCTATTCGTCTTTTCCCAAGCGTGGATCACATCGGGGAATGAAAGCGATGAAAAGATGGATTCAGTCTGGGAAAGGTATCCGGAATTTTGCACAGTGCGATATCCGACATTTTTATGACCATGCAAAGTATAAGTTTATCCGACCAAAACTGTTAAAACGTATCAAAGATGCTTTATTTATGTATCTGATAGATGTGTGCCTGACATGGTTTCCAGATAAGCTGCCACTGGGCTTTTATTTGTCACAGTGGCTGGCAAACTTTCTCCTGCAGGAGCTGGATTTTCTGATAAAGTGCAAGCTGAAAATAGCACACTTTATCCGGTATATGGATAATTTCACGATGGCAGATGATAATAAAAAGAAGCTGCACATGGCGATTATATTCATTAAGCAGTGGCTTGGAAAAATCAGGCTGAAAATGAAAGGTGACTGGCAGGTGTTCCGGTTTGAGTACATTAAAAAGAATGGCAGGAGAACCGGCAGGGAAGTATCGGCAATGGGCTGGCTGTTCTATCGAAATCGGGTAATCATAAGAAAGCATACGCTGATACATATTGCGAGGATAGCAAGGAAACTCAATAAAAAGAAGATGGAAAAGAAGAAATATCCATTAAGGCTCTGCAAGGGTTTTATTTCCCTGATGGGCTGGATAACACACTCTGACACCTATGAGTGGTATCTGATGTATATTAAGCCACTTATAAGCGTGAGGGCGGTCAAACGCATCATATCTAAAATGGACAAGGAGGCAAATAAAAATGCAAGGATGGAAAACAGAGAATTGCTCCTCACTGCCTGAAACGTTGGAAATGGTAAATGCCAATACTTACATCCAGAGAAGAAATATCAATCGTATCGAACGAGACAGTATGGATGGCAGCGAAGAGAAAGAAGTGGGCTATACATGCGAGTATCGTTTCCTGAGTGAAGAAGAGTATTATAATCTGATCCAGCAGGAAGAGAACACTGAAAAAGTAAACGAGAACATTCTGATCAGCATGGGAGCACAGGCAGAACTCTATGAAAAACTGCTCGCAACAGAAGGAAATCAGCTCATTATTATGAACGCAGTAGCGGAACTGTATGAAGCAAAGACGGGAGGTAATTAAGATGTTGGAACTGTATATTAAATTAGTAAAGGCTGGAAAAAGAACAATCGACAGTATTCCGGAGAAATTCAGGGACGATGTAAGAGCAGCAATCGAAGCTGCAGAAGATGCTGCGGAATAAACGATGAAATGCCGGAAAGGGTGGCTTTATGAATCTGTTGGCGGTGATAGACCTGTTGTGTGACATCACTACTCAGCAATCGGATCTGCTGAGAAAACTCGTGACTGAATTAGAACACACAAAGCAGGTTTCCCAAGAGGTCAAATCGTATTACAGGGAGGCTTTTGAAAACATAGAAAAGCAGTTGGATGTCAGTGAGTATAACTGTAGAAGAATTGAATAGTTGATAAACATTCAGGAAAATGTTGACGGGGTTTTTCTTGTAAATGAGGAGTCTGAAACAAGGCTCCTTTTTGAATGCAGCAAAGGTGTTTAAAAGGGCTTTCAAAGCCCTTTTTTAAATACAAAAAAATATGGAAGGAGACGCAGAAAATGGCAAGTTTAAGCAATGCAGTAACTATTATCGTGGTATTCGCAATCCTGATCCAGTTCCTTGTGGACAGAGTGAAGGAGCTTGTGGGTGACAAGGTAATGAACATCGTTAAGGCACCGGTATGGGCGGTAGCTTTCGGAGCGCTTTTTGCTTTGATGTTCGACATTGATTTCTTTGCTTTGATGGGCTACAGTTCACAGCTGCCTATTATTGCAAAGGTGATTACCGGCTTAATTCTTTCCTCCGGCTCTACCGGAGTACATGAGCTGGTAGCCAAGTTAAGGGAAAGCAGAGTGGACAGTTAGGAGGTACACAATGGGAAAGAAACGTATTTGTTTAGATCCAGGGCATTATGGAGAAAAATATAATGCCGGGGTCGTTTCTGGATATTATGAATCAGCGACAGTCTGGAAACTGACACAGTATGAGAAGGAATATCTGGAGCAGATGGGAATTGAGGTTCTCGTAACCAGAAGTAATATCAATGAGAATCCGGATCTGACAGCCAGAGGGAAAATGGCTGCCGGATGCGATCTGTTTGTGAGCAACCACACAAATGCCTGTGGTACTGAGGCAGTAAACAGAGCAGTGGCGATTCATTTTACAGATCGTAATGAAACTTTGGTTGATGATCAGTCCAGAGAATTTGCAGCACAGATTGCAAAGGTTATCCAGAACACAATGGGCGTGGACGGATATCAGATTTATTCGAGATTATCCGACAATGACAGAGATGGAAATGGAAAGAAAGACGATAACTACTATGGAGTGCTGAATGGCAGCTTCTTAGCCGGAGTTCCGGGCGTTATCGCAGAACATTCTTTCCATACAAATACTGAAGCTTGTAAATGGCTGATGGATGATAGCAATCTTCGTAAGCTGGCGAAGGCGTGTGCAGAATGCATGGCATCCTTTGTGGGTGCATCTGTGACAGTGGATACCGGTATTCAGGCGGTAGAGTTTGCGAATATGGCAGATACTGATATCGTGAAGCGAGTTGGCGAGTTATGTACTGCTGATATGAAGAACACCGGCATCCTTGCCTCTGTGTCAGCAGCACAGTTTATTCTGGAATCAGGATATGGAAAATCAGTGCTCGCACAGATGGCAAATAACTGCTTTGGAATGAAGTGCTCGTTATCCGGAAACACTTGGTCTGGAAGCTCATGGGACGGAACGAGTGAATATACCAAGGAGACGAAGGAATATGTAAATGGAGAGTATGTAACGGTTACAGCTGCATTCAGGGCATATCCGAATGTCGAAGCATCTATTGCTGATCATTCCGCATACCTGCTGGGTGCAAAGAAAGGCGAAGCACTTAGATACGCTGGTTTGAAAGGCGAGAAGGATTACAAGAAAGCGGTTCAGATCATCAAGGACGGTGGCTATGCAACTGCTCCGGATTATGTTAACAAGGTGTGCAGTATCATTGAAAAATACAATCTCACCGCTTATGATCAGCAGAAACAGACAACAGCAGAAAGCTGGTATCGTGTCAGAAAGAACTGGAGCGATGCCAAGAGCCAGATTGGAGCGTACCATTCGCTTGAATATGCAAAGACTTGTGTAGACAAGAATCCTGGTTACAGTGTGTTTGATGAAGCAGGTGTAAATGTATATCCTGAAAATGTGTTTGCTCCTTATATGGTGCGTGTGAAAATCAGCGATTTGAAGATGAGACTTGGAGCAACCATTGACACTGCTTCTGTTGGTCACATCCCGGTGGGCTCGTATACCATTGTGGAGGAAAAGTATGGAAAGGTAAGCAAATCCGGTGAGGAAGGCTTGTGGGGACGTATTAAGTCTGAACAGCCTTACAACGGAAAATATGTTCCGGTCTGGATCTGCCTTTCTTATACCGAGAAAGTGTAATAGGAATGAGTTTTGTCCGGGGGCTGAAATGCTCCCGGATTACCTGATTGAATGCCCCAACATTGAAAATCAGGAGGAAGAAGAATGAACAGTTTTATTGCATGGATTGGTGGAAAGAGGTTGCTTAGAAAGGCGATTATTGAAAGGTTCCCAGAGGAAGGCTTTGACAGATACATTGAGGTGTTTGGTGGAGCCGGATGGGTGCTGTTTGGCAAGGAAGTGGGAAAAGAACTGGAAGTATTTAATGATGCAGACAGCAACCTTATCAATTTGTACCGCTGCATCAAATACCACTGTGAGGAACTGCAGAAGGAACTTAACTGGCTGGCAATTTCAAGGGAACAGTTCTTTGACAATAAGAGCCAGCTGAATGCCAGAGGGCTTACAGATATCCAGAGGGCAGCACGATACTTTCACATTATAAAGGTGAGTTTCGGAGCTGACAGAAAGACCTTCGGAACGAATAAGAAAAACCTTACAAATTCGATTGAATATCTGGCAGAGGTGCAGGAGCGTTTGAAAAATGTGGTCATTGAGAACAGGGATTTTGAAAGCCTGATCCGGGTGTATGACAGACCGGGAGCATTGTTTTACTTAGATCCGCCATATCATGGCACCGAGAAATATTATGAAGGAGGGTTTTCACATGATGACCATATTCGTTTAAAGACCGTTTTAGATGGGATTAAAGGAAAGTTTATTCTTTCCTATAATGATGATGAATTTATCCGTGATTTATATAAGGATTATCACATCGAGGGAATAAGCAGGAACAGCAATCTAACGAACAAACTGAATGCTGATACATTCGATGAAGTAATCATCAAAAACTTTTAAACATTTTTTTTAGGGTATAAATAACACAATACGTTATATTCTAACAAAACAATATTTAAAATTATGCCTCGTGATAAACTAAATAAAGGGGCATAAAATCATGGTTAAAATTCATCTATCAAGACTGCTTGGCGAGAAAAGATGGACTCAGAAGGATTTGGCTGATGCTACTGGGATTCGTCCGTCAACTATCAACGAATGGTATCATGAGCTTGTTCCTCGTTTGAATGTAGACCACATAGATAAAATCTGCGAGGCTTTAGACTGTACGATAACTGATCTATTGGAATACATACCAAATGAACGGAAGACGACTGGAAAATACTTGATTCTTGAAGAACATGGAAATCGTAAGCAGAAAAAAGAAAAAGACTAAGCCACGAAAGGACGTTTGAAAGGTTATTAAATATCTTTCAAGCGTCCTTTTTTAAATTCCTTTTTAAAAGTGGTTTTTGTATTTTATACGAAAAAATTTTGCGTTTTGTGCGCAAAGCAACAACAGGGAAGAATCAGACCGTATGCAGTTATTAAACGGAACTTGGGAATTCCAGTATTTTACCAGCATCTATAATATTAAGGATTCTTTCTTTGAGAAGAATTATGATACAGAAAATTTTGATGAGATTCAGGTTCCAAGTGTATGGCAGATGGCAGGATATGATGTGCATCAGTATACAAACATCCGGTATCCGTTTCCGTTTGATCCGCCATACGTGCCGCAGGATATTCCGTGTGGAGCTTATGTACATAATTTTGAGTACAGTAGAGATGAGAAAGCATCAAAAGCTTTTTTGAACTTTGAAGGAGTAGACAGTTGCTTTTATGTATGGATCAATGGTTCTTATGTAGGATACAGCCAGGTTTCCCATATGACCAGTGAGTTTGATGTTACAGATGTACTTCAGGATGGAACAAATACGGTGGCAGTGTTGGTAATGAAGTGGTGTGATGGTTCTTATTTGGAAGATCAGGACAAATTCCGTATGAGTGGTATTTTCCGGGATGTGTACATTTTAAAACGTCCGGAGCAGGCAATCAGCGATTATCATATAAAAACAAAAATTGAGGATATACTTGCAAAGGTAGAACTTGATGTGAAATTCTACTCTCCAACAAATGTAAAAATTTCGATTGAAGATAAAAATGGAGCAGTTGTAGCACTGGGAAGTATTGACGAAGAAGGAACAGCTGTATTAGAAATCGCAAGTCCGGAACTTTGGAATACAGAGAATCCATACCTGTATAAACTGATCCTTGAAACAGAAAATGAAGTAATTGTGGATCACATTGCATTAAGAAAGGTAGAGATTAAAGACCAGGTCATTTATCTAAATGGACAGAAGATTAAATTCCGTGGAGTCAATCGACATGATTCCGATCCGGTTACGGGATTTACAATCAGTCTGGAACAGATTACAACCGATCTTACGTTAATGAAGCAGCATAATTTTAATGCGATCCGTTCCAGCCACTATCCGAACGCACCATTTTTCTATGAAATGTGTGACAAGTATGGATTCATGGTGATAGATGAAGCAGATATTGAAGCTCATGGTCCATTTATGATTTACAGAAAAGAAGACACCGATTACAATCGGTTCAAGCGATGGAACGAGAAGATTGCAGATGATCCGGTATGGGAAGAGGCAATCGTTGATCGTGTAAAACTCATGGTGGAACGTGACAAAAACCGTTTCTGTATTGTTATGTGGTCAATGGGAAATGAGAGTGCTTATGGCTGCAACTTTGAAAAAGCACTAGAATGGACAAAGAATTATGATCCAGACCGCATCACACAATATGAGAGTGCAAGATACCGTAATTATGATGAAACATATGATTACAGCAATCTGGATGTGTACAGCCGGATGTACCCGGCACTTTCCGAAATTCAGGAATATCTGGACAAGGACGGAAGCAAGCCATTCCTTCTAGTCGAGTACTGCCACAGCATGGGAAATGGACCTGGAGATTTTGAAGATTATTTCCAAATGATTCAGGACAACGATAAAATGTGTGGTGGTTTTGTTTGGGAATGGTGTGACCATGCGATTGCTCATGGTACTGCCGAGAATGGAAAGACAATCTATGCTTATGGAGGAGATCATGGAGAAGAGATCCATGACGGCAATTTCTGTATGGATGGATTGGTATATCCGGACAGAACTGTACACACAGGACTGTTGGAATACAAGAATGTATATCGCCCTGTAAGAGTTGTTTCCTATGATAAAGAAAGTGGAGAGCTGGTGCTTCACAACTACATGGATTTTGATGACCTGAAAGATTATGTGAAAATCAGCTATGAACTGACACAGGATGGTCTTGTGATCAGCAAAGACATACTTTCGGAATTTTCTGTGGTACCACACGGGGAAGGAAAAACAAACCTGAAGATCAGTGTGCCAGAGAATGGGAAATGTTATTTAAAACTCATTTACTACCTGAAAAAAGAAATGCCATTGCTGGAAGAGAATCACATCCTTGGATTTGATGAGATCGAAGTAAGCCAGAAGGATGCCAAATGCCAGTTGGCGGAAAAATGGTTGGAAAAAACAGCAACGGACTCTGAATTACAGGTGAATGAAGATGATACACAGATTCACATCAAAGGTCGTGAATTTGCGTATACCATCGACCGACGTACTGCACTCTTTACAGAGATGAAATTTGCAGGAAGGGAATATTTGAACCATCCGATGGAATTAAATATCTGGAGAGCACCAACAGATAACGATATGTATATCAAAGCTGAATGGAAAAAAGCCCACTATGACAAGGCTTATACAAGAGCTTATACGACAGAGGTTGTGCAGGGAAAACATGGTGTGAAGATTGTAAGCCATGCTTCTGTTGTGGCAGAGACAGTGCAGAAGATTCTTGATGTGACGATTACATGGAAAATAGATGCTTCAGGAAAGATTGATGCAGACATAGAAGCAACAAAAGATGGAGAATTCCCAGATTTGCCAAGATTTGGTGTGAGGATGTTCCTGGATAAGAAACTTGCAGATATCAGATACTTTGGAATGGGACCGCAGGAGAGCTATCGTGACAAGCATCAGGCAGCGAGTCACGGTCTGTACCGGGCAAATGTAGGGGATTTACATGAGGACTATATCCGTCCACAGGAAAATGGAAGCCATTACGATTGTGAATATGTAGAGCTTAACAACAGCCGATATGGAATTGTGGCATCCGCAGAAAAGGCATTTTCATTCAATGCTTCTTATTATACACAGGAAGAACTTGAGAAGAAAACGCATAATTATGAATTAATAGAATCAGATAGTGTGGTATTTTGTGTTGACTACGCATTAAATGGCATTGGTTCTAATAGTTGTGGACCGGTTGTATTGGAGCAGTACCGATTTGATGATGTATTATTCCGGTTCCAGTTTACTCTGGTTCCGTATGTAAAGGGATAATAAAGTTTCAAGTAACTCGTAAACAAGGAAAAAGAGTCTGGCTGTTCTGCAAGATCCGGATATACAGAACAATCAGACAAAAACAAAACAAAAGAAAAATTTAGAATTAGGCATCTTGAGATTCTAAGTGCAATGAATATGAGGAGCAAAAGAATCCTATGGAAGAAAAAAAGTATTTGAAATGGTATAACAAAATCGGATATGGTTCGGGTGATATCGCAGGAAATGTGGTCTATGCGTTCCTGACATCCTTCATGATGCCCTATCTGACAGATTCAGTAGGACTTGCTGCAGGTGTCGTAGGTACCCTGATTGCCGTATCAAAACTATTTGATGGTTTCACGGATATATTTTTTGGATCAATGATTGACAAAACACACAGTAAAATGGGAAAAGCGAAGCCATGGATGCTATACGGATATATTGGTTGTGCCATTACGCTGGTCTGCTGCTTTACAGTACCGGTCAGTTTGGGAACAACGGCTAAATATGCATGGTTCTTTATTTCATATACACTGTTAAATGGTGTGTTTTATACAGCAAACAATATTGCTTACTCAGCACTTACGTCACTGATTACAAAGAACAGCAAAGAGCGTGTACAGATGGGATCTTACCGTTTTATTTTTGCATTTTCAACAAGTCTTCTGATTCAGGCGATTACAGTTGGATTTGTAGATAAATGCGGTGGAGATGCTGCGGCATGGAGAATGGTTGCTATTATCTATGCAATCATTGGTCTGGTCGTAAATACGATGTCAGCACTTTCTGTTAAGGAACTTCCGGAGGAGGAACTTAATGAAGGAGAAGTAAAGAATGATAATGAAAAGTATGGAATGGTACAGGCATTCAAGCTTCTTGTCAAAAACAAATATTACATGATGATTTGTGGAACATATATTTTACAGCAGTTATATGGTGCCATGATTGGAGCTGGCATTTATTACATGACATGGGTACTGAAAAATAAGAATTTGTTTGGACAATTTGCATGGGCAGTAAATATTCCACTGATTATTGCCCTGATTTTTACACCGACATTAGTTGGTAAGTGGAAAGGCATGTATAAACTGAACTTAAGAGGTTATGTCTTAGCAGTCATCGGTAGAGCACTTGTTGTTGTTGCTGGATATATGTGTAGTGTTCCGCTGATGATGGCGTTTACAGCTCTTGCAGCCTTAGGTCAGGGACCATGGCAGGGAGATATGAATGCTGTTATTGCATCCTGCTCTGAATACACTTATCTTACACAGGGAAAGAGAATTGATGGAACGATGTACTCTTGTACTTCTCTTGGTGTAAAAATCGGTGGAGGTATTGGAACCGCTGTTGTTGGATGGATGCTTGAGCTCAGTGGATATGTCGGAAAAAATGCAACTCAGCCACAGTCTGCACTTGATATGATGCAGTTCATGTATCTTTGGCTTCCGTTAATCTTTGATGTATTGATTATGTTTGCACTTTCAAGAATGAATGTTGAAGATGCAAATAAAAAACTGAAAGCAGAAAAAGGAATTGCTGCAGATGAAGTAACAGATAAATCGGACATGAATTAGATTTGTAATTCCTCCTTTCCTTATTTACAAGTTGATTATAAGATAGGTGTAAAAGAATTGCTTGCCAAATCGAAAGAAGATATAGACAAATGTTGCAAAGGGGAGTATTTCATGCAGTTAAAATATGTTGACACAAAAGAGGAGATCATAGCAGTAAATAAGAAGTCAAAACATATTGAGCCACATCTTCATAATGCTTTGGAGATTGTTTGCGTAACGAGTGGGACATTAGAGCTTGGTGTCGGACAGGAGCTTTACCATATGGAAAAAGGAGATATAGGCTTTGTATTTCCAAATGTTATTCATCACTATCAGGTACTGACACCAGGGGTAAATACAGTGACTTATCTGATTGCATCGCCATTTACGATTGCCAAATTTGCAGATATCATGCAATCCATGGCTCCTGAATACCCAATCATCACAGCGGAAAAGGTTGAATCAGAGGTATATAGGGTTATAAATGCAATTTTAGAGACAGAACAGTCGGATATTACTGTTGCACAGGCATATCTTCAAATTGTGTTTGCGCGCTGCATAGGAAAACTGAATCTAGTAGAGAAGAGTCATGTGGGGAGCAAAGACCTTATTTACCAGACGGTTTCCTATATATCAGCAAATTTCAAGAAAAAGTTATCATTGGAAGAAATGGCAAAAGACCTGGGTGTGAGTAAATATGTCTTATCCAGACTCTTTTCCAAAATCTTTCATAGAAATTTCAATCAGTATCTTAATGATGCAAGGTTGAACTATGCATGTCATCGCTTGGAAAATACGAGCGATTCTATTACAAATATTTGCCTGGATAGTGGATTTGAAAGCCAGAGGACATTTAACCGGGTATTCAAGGAACGATATAAAATTTCGCCAAGTGACTATCGAAGTACATGTGTGAAGGATATGCAGTCATAAAATGTTCTGCAGATAGAAAAAATTACTTTGATTTCACACCGCTATGCATTTGATTTTATGCATGGATGATACAATGTTAAAATGGTCGTAGAAAACAGATTTTTCTGAAGTGAAAGAACAAGGCATACTCTAAAGAGAAAGAAAGGCAGGACATATATGAATATGGGAAAATCAGTAATTGATTTTAATGAGAAAAAAGGCTTTATCTGTGATATGGATGGTGTAATTTATCATGGTAATCAGATATTGCCAGGTGTTACAGAATTCATTCAGTGGCTACATGATGAAAAGAAAGAATATTTATTTTTGACAAATAACAGTGGATATACACCACGAGAATTAAATCAGAAACTGGCCAGGATGGGACTTGATGTGCCAGAAGAACATTTTTATACCAGTGCATTGGCAACAGCCGCATTTTTAAAAGAACAGGCGGCAGGATGTTCGGCATTTGTGATAGGAGAAGCCGGCCTGTTAAATGCACTTTATGATGTAGGTATCACAATGAATGATGTAAATCCGGATTATGTTGTTGTGGGAGAGGGACGCTCCTATTCATTGGATACATTAACAAAAGCAACGAATTTAGTTCTGAAAGGTGCAAAGCTGATCGGAGCAAACTCAGATGTTTCCGGACCGATTGAGAACGGCATTGCTCCTGCTTGCCGTGCATTGATTGCACCGATAGAAATGGCAACAGGAACACAGGCATATTTCTGTGGAAAACCGAATCCACTGATGATGAGAACTGGATTAAATATGCTTGGATGTCATTCAGCAGAAGCAGTAATGGTTGGGGACCGTATGGATACAGATGTGATTTCAGGAATGGAAAGTGGTATGTCTACTGTATTGGTTCTCTCTGGATGTTCAACGAAGGACACACTCAAAACTTATGCTTATCTTCCGACAATGGTATTGAATGGAGTGGGAGATATCGCCAGTATAGCAAAAGCAAAAGAGAAATAGTGTTCGATAACTGGAAAACGTCATGCATCTCCACATCTTTTCCTTATCATGGAAATAGAACAGGGAATTTTACTTTCTTCTTATGAAATTCCAAAAGGAGAAGATAAAAATACATTTTCATATGATTCTATGAAGAATGTTGATTACTCTAAACTAGAAAAATCTGAAAAATTTACTCCAGCACTTTATCATGAAAAGGACGGAATCTGGGAAGGTGGCAGCACAAGCCAGTTCTCTCCGGTAATGACATTCAAACTTGGGGAGCGGAGTGTCATTGGCTGATGTTTGCACGGCCTTTTGGGGAAGTGGTATTATCAACATTGATGGAGTTAAATGGGACATGGTGCTGATTTTTGCAATCAGTGTGGTACTGCTTAGGAAAACAAAATGGAATCCTGTTTTTGTGATGATATTGGCTGGGGTATTAAAAGTATTAGTAGCACTTATATAAGAAAAATATAGGGAGGATGATATGCCGACAATCAGCGTACTGATAAAACCTGCATCAGGGATGTGCAACATGCAATGTGATTACTGTTTCTATTGTGATGAAATGAAAAAAAGGTCACAGGATTCGTATGGGTTTATGTCAGAACAAACACTAAAAAATGTTATTAGAAAGACTATGATTCATGCTGAAGGGTTAATAAGCTATGTATATCAAGGTGGTGAGCCTACTTTGCGTGGACTTACTTTTTTTGAAAAAGCTGTGGAATACCAGAGGCATTATAACAAGCATGGAATACGGGTGAATAATGCTTTGCAGACGAATGGATATCTGCTAGATGATGCATGGTGTAAATTTTTCAAAGAAAATCAATTTTTAATTGGGCTATCAATAGATGGTACAAAACAGCTTCATGATATGTACCGTCATGACAAAAATGGAAATCCTACATTTGATCGGATTAAGTCTGCGGCAGATCTTATGGATCAATATGGAGTGGATTACAATATTCTGACGGTAGTAACACAGAATGCTGCTTATCATGCGACGGAAATATATAATTATTATAAGAGGCAGGGGTGGAAATATCAACAGTATATTGCATGTTTGGATCCGTTGGGGGAAATTAGGGGGAAAAGTTCATTTGCCTTAAAACCTGAACAATATGGACGGTTTTTAGTAGAGTTATTTAACTTATGGTACGAGGATTGGAAAAATGGAGAACATCCTTATATAAGACAATTTGAAAACTATATAGGAATTCTGCTTGGATATCAGCCGGAATCCTGCGAACAACGAGGAATCTGTGGTATACAGAATGTGGTGGAAGCCGATGGTAGTGTGTATCCGTGCGATTTTTATATGTTAGATGAATACAGACTAGGCAATTTTAATAGTGACCGTTTGGTAGAGATTGATGAAAAGCGAAAATCAATTGCATTTGTGGAGCAGTCGCAAAAGTCTGCAAAAGACTGCATAGAATGTAAGTTCCATACACTATGCAGAGGGGGCTGTCGAAGAAATAGGGAATTTGATGTTGCTAAAGGAGAATATGCAAATTATTATTGCGAAAGCTATCGTTTCTTTTTTGAACAATGCTTAGAGAAAATGATTCATATTGTTGAGACAATAAAAAGGTAGAAGGTAGAACTTATGAGAGGGGGAAACATTTTTCAATCCATCCACCCAATTACACAAAATCACAATTGTCTCGTAATTTATATTGCTATATGTACGCCACTTAACATTATACATTTTTCATGCGCTCCCTGAGTTGCTTTCTGGCTTCGGATACACTGAGGGTAGGAGCACCGTCTATGCGTTCCTGCTCGGCTTGTAAGACATTTGCATGTAGCTGCAGTGTCTGTTCCCTTTTTTCAAAGGCATCAATACTCATCAAGACAAGATCTCCTTCTCCCATCTTTGACACTTTATAGAGCCAAAGATGGGATTGTAGCATAGTAAAGCGACAGTGAAAATCGCAAAGCCGTGCCATGCGAGGACAGTTTAGTGCTAATGTTGTGTCACAAAAGACTATTGATTTTCCGGAGTATTTTTGCAACAATACATAGGTAATATTATGTTACGGTTTATGAAAAGGAAAAATATATGATTTTCATCATAATCCAACAATAAAAGCTGAATAGTTTGCGCTCGAAGCAAGTCCTGAAGTTGTGTTTTTTCCATTACTATAATCATATTCATGCCTTCCCCTATCAAAATCCGATTTGTTAACGCCTTATAATTATAATACAAGAGATATAAGGTTTTTGTAACGATATGAGCTAAAGATAGAGTAAACTAGATTTAGGTATTATATGAGGTAAAACTGATGTATAATATTTATAGATTACAACAATGTTAAGGAGGGAACGAATGAATTTAGAAATATATCAACAATTGTGTGCTGAATCAAAAATTCTCTGGACACAGCATTGTTTACAGCGAATGCAGGAAAGAGATATCAGTCGTGCCGACGTAAAAAATGGAATTGCAACCGGCGAAATCATAGAGGATTATCCAGATACAAAGAAATTTGAAGATGATTTAAAGACACGAAGAAAGAGGTGATGGATATGTGTATGTATTGCAAAAATAGTACAACCGTAAATAGTACAACAACACACGTCGTAAATTATAAAAATTGCATTATTGTAATTAAGAATGTTCCATGCCTTGAATGTGAGCAGTGTGGAGAAAAATATTATACGGATGAAGTTGCTGAGCGACTTGAAACGATTGTAAATATGGCAAAGAAATTGATGCAGGAAATTGCAGTTATTGACTATCCACAGGTAGCATAATCTTCTATATCAGGAGAGGGTGCCGAGGCCCCTCTCTTTTCTTCTTTTTATCTTTTCTCTGTACTATTCAATCCATCGCATTTGGAGACTTTCTCCGAAAAAGTTCCGGAATAGACGTTCTAAAGTAATAATCTGCCAACCTTTGCCCAAAAAATCAGGACTCTTTACCCCATTATAAATCACAGTTCCATATTTTATTTCTTCAAGATCATAACAAACAAATTCATTTTCTGCCAGTGATGATTTTTTTAACAGATGGGATATCATGTATTCGACCAGACCTTCGTATCCGGTATAATCAGCTTTATACCATATACCTTCGTTTTCCCATTTTAACTGATTTCCTTTTGAAGACTGGCGGTCATTTGTCCGGATATTCTGTTCAAATTTCATTGAATTGGTATTTTTAGCATGATAAGATAAAGTCAGAAAGATAGTTTATAATGGTCGAAAAAACATGGCACAAAGAAAAGGAACTGCGACAGGCGGCAGGGGACGGTTATTTATAGTAAAATTAAACCATTGCTAGAACATGAAATAGCATGATAAACAGAGAAAATTATCAGGGAGAATGAGTACATGAAAGCAGCAATTATTTATGCATCGGTTCACCATGAAAATACCAAAAAGGTGGTGGAAGCAATCGCCGGTGAAAACGCGGTAGATCTGATCGATGCTACGAAGGAAAAAGAAAGAGATTTGTCAGGATATGACCTGATCGGCTTTGCCTCCGGGGTATATTATGGGAAATTTCATCAGACAGTACTAAATTTTGCTTCTGTCAATTTACCGGCAAATAAAGATGTTTTTCTGATCTGCACCTGTGGCGGCAGTGCGGCATTCCAGTCAATAGAAGAAGTCGTAAAAAGCAAGCAGGGGAAGATTGTCGGAAAATTTTCCTGTAAGGGGTATGATACCTTCGGCCCGTTCAAGCTGGTTGGAGGGATTGCAAAGGGACACCCCGATCATAAAGATCTGGCAGATGCGGTAACATTTTATAAAGGAATCATTCGGAGGTAGACAGAAATGGCAAAGGATCAAAGATTCGAGATAGTAAAATGAAAACTGAGGAAACCATAAAACTTATCAAATATGTCACCGGCTCCGTAGCTGCCGTACTGCTTGCAGCAGCCATGCAGCTTCAGTTTGCGTATGCCGCAGGAATTATCACTCTCCTGACGATCCAGGATACGAAGAAAGAAACTGTGCGGATAACAGCGAAGCGCATGATCATATTTGTGATCATGACGATCTATATAGAACTGGAGGACAAGACGGATTATACTGGAAGCTGCTTTGATGAACTGGATGCAATGCTTGTGAATCTGAAAAAAGAGGCATTACGATATATGAATAACCATCTGATCACAGAGGATGATTACTATTATGAATATATGCAGATGAGTTTGCAGAACAAAATAACGTGGAAACCCTGCTGTCGGAGTTAGAGAGATTACACCACCATTATGAACAGCAGCCGCTCCCGGTCACACGACAGGAATTTGAAAACCGGTCCATGCTGTATCATATCCTGGAAGACATGAAAGCGTTTCTTGACATCAAAAAAGACTTTATCACAGCAAGGTGATGTATTATAATGTAAAAACCAAATTAGATAAGAAAGTGGAGGAAAACATATATGTTAGAAGCAGGAAAAAAAGCACCCGATTTTGAATTGCCGGATCAGGACGGTGTAATGCATAAATTAAGTGATTATGCAGGCAAAAAAGTGATTTTATATTTTTATCCAAAGGATAACACACCCGGATGTACGAAACAGGCATGCGGTTTTTCAGAGAGATATCCGCAGTTTGCGGAAAAGGGTGCGGTCATTCTTGGAGTCAGTAAAGATTCCGTGGCTTCTCATAAGAGATTTGAAGAAAAATATGGTCTGGCATTTACACTTTTAGCTGATCCGGAACGTAAAGTTATTGAAGCCTATGATGTCTGGAAAGAAAAGAAAAACTATGGAAAAATATCTATGGGCGTGGTAAGGACCACATATCTTATCGATGAACAGGGAGTCATCATCAAGGCTAATGATAAAGTCAAAGCAGCAGATGACCCTGAAAATATGCTTAAGGAATTAGAAGGATGAAAATCATACTGTCTCCTGCAAAAAAGATGGTAAGCGATACGGACAGCCTTGCACCGGTTAATGTGCCAAAACATATGGATCAGACAGCAGAGATATTGAGTTTTATGAAGAGTCAGTCCAAAGAGGAGCTGAAAGCAGTCTGGAAATGTAACGATAAGATTGCCGAACAGAACTTTCACAGACTGGAAACTATGGATCTGTACCGTGGACTTACTCCGGCAGTATTATCCTATGAAGGAATCGCATTTCAGTATATGGCACCAGCTGTGTTTGAGGATAGACAGCTTGCATATGTACAAAAGCACTTGAGAATCCTGTCTGCGTTTTATGGTGTTTTGGAACCAATGGATGGGGTGACACCGTACCGGTTAGAAATGCAGGCAAAGGTCGGGATAGGAGATGCAAAAAATCTGTATGATTACTGGGGGGAGAGATTATATCGTTCAGTGATTGATGACAGCAGGGTTATCATTAATCTGGCATCAAAAGAATACTCAAAGTGCATAGAAAAGTATCTGACACCTAAGGATACCTATATTACGGTCTCCTTTTGTGAGTTATCGGGAAATAAACTGGTAACGAAAGGGACATATGCCAAAATGGCCCGAGGGGAGATGGTCCGGTTCATGGCAGAAAGAGAAATTGAGAATCCTGAAGAGATACGAAAATTTGACAGACTTGGATATACTTTCAGAAGAGATTTGTCATCTGAATCGGAATATGTATTTGAACGAAAATGATTAATGTGAATTGCTGATATGAGTATGGATATGGCTGCCTGCTACAATCTACGCAATTCACTTTGAATAGAAGGAGGTAAAGATAGATGATGAAACGCAAATTGATCTTAACCGGCGCAGCACTGTCCCTGGCAGTGGCTATGACCGGATGTGGCGGTAAACCAGTGATAAATCAGCAGCCAAGCAGCCAGGAGAAGAATGAGGTAGATACCCAGGCACAGACGGAGGCGACAGTCCCCGCTGCCGATTCTGCCACAACGCAGAGTTCTGCCGCAGCTACCGCGCAGACGGTAACCGGCACAGTGGATGAGGAAATGGCACAGAAGATAGCTCTTGAGCATGCCGGAGTGAAGGCAACGGATGCAACGATCACCAAGTCAAAGCTGGACTATGAAGGCAGACGCCAGGTATATGAAATTGAATGGTACGCAGGCGGTAAGAAGTACGACTATGAAATAGCCGTGGATACCGGTGAGATTTTAAGTTCCGCATACGATGAAAAAACATCCGGATGGAGTGTCAGCAATAGCAGTAACGTTACTGTCAGTGAGGCAGATGCAAAGCAGACGGCACTTGGCCGTGTAAGCGGTGCAACACAAAAGGACATCTACGAATGGAAATTCGATTATGATGATGGACGTCCGGAATACGAAGGCAAGATCATCTATGGCGGAACGGAATATGACTTTACGATCGATGCATCCAGTGGAGCTGTCATAGAGTGGGAGGCTGAGAGCGTCCGTTAGTTATGCTCATAAAAAAGTAAGGGGTTGTATTCCCGGTAATATGTGAAAGCGTCTAGGTCATTCCATCGGATATGGAAAGCAAGAGACAGTGCACAGCCGAGACTTTTGGAAGCGATACTGTATAAAGATAACTTTAACAGAGCGTATAAGAGAGTTAAGGCAAACAAGGGAGCGCCAGAAATTGATGGCATGACCATTGAGGAGGCTCTTCCATATCTAAAGGAACATCAACAAGAGTTAACCGACCGCATTTATCGTGGAAAGTATACTCCGTCTCCAGTAAGACGAGTTGAGATTCCACTCAAAAGAGGGCTCATTGCCCTCTTTTATCAATCCTCATAGTGTCCACGGCAGGAAATAATCCACAAAAATCCATTTTCATCAATGTTGTAGACGAGTCTGTTTACATCATCAATTCTTCGGCTCCACGCTTTTCTGTGACGAAGCGGTTCCGGTTTCTCTGTCAACCGATGTGATTCATGAATCGTATAAAAATCATGGAATAAATAATATCAATATGATAGATTATAATTTGAAAAGACCCTCTTGAATCGTTTGGATCAGGTGTTTATGATAAGATGAAATAAGAACATAGCGTAGCTTATTAGGAGATCATTATGTGTGGACGGTATTATGTGGATGACGAAACAGCAGAAGAAATCGAAAAAGTAATCCGCTTGGAGAGATCCGGACCATCAAACAGCTGCAGATACACTCCCAGGAACGAAAGAACTATGCAGGTATTCCATCCATAGAGTTTGATTGTACGATTGTCATTTTAGGCAGACAGCTAGCCGCAAAGCTGATATACTATATGTCAGAGGGCAGGTGGGTGCTGAATTTTAAATAGTAAGAATGGAAGCCATACCTATGAAAATGAAAACTGAGGAAACCATAAAACTGATCAAATATGTTACCGGCTCCGTAGCTGCCGTACTGCTTGCAGCAGCCCTGCAGCTTCAGTTTGCGTATGCCGCAGGGATTATCACTCTCCTGACGATCCAGGATACGAAGAAGGAAACTGTGCGGATAACAGCGAAGCGCATGATCATATTTGTGATCATGACGATCTTGTCAGCAGTGATCTTTCCACTTGCCGGATATCACGTGTGGGCGTTCGGTATTGTACTGATCCCATATCTGTTTAGCTGCATGGCATTAGACATGAAGGAAGCGATTGCTCCTATTGCAGTGCTTTGTACACATTATGTTTCAGCTAAGAGCTGCAGTCCGTCCATGATCCTGAACGAATTCCTGATCCTGGTGATCGGAGCGGGGATAGGCACACTGTGGAATCTCTATATGCCGGATGGCAGAAGACAACTGTTGGAGTATCAGAAAACAGTGGATGACAAAATCGTGTACATCCTCCGTAGAATGGCGATCTATATAGAACTGGAGGACAAGACGGATTATACAGGAAGCTGTTTTGATGAACTGGACGCAATGCTTGTGAATCTGAAAAAAGAGGCATTACGATATATGAATAATCATCTGATCACAGAGGATGATTACTATTACGAATATATGCAGATGAGAGCAAGACAGTGCGTGATACTGAAAAGAATATATGCAGATATCATCCGTCTGACCACTACGCCGGAGCAGGGGAAAGCACTGGCAGATTTTATACGTCAGACTGCCGATGAATTTGAAGAACAAAATAATGTGGAAACCCTGCTGTCGGAGTTAGAGACACTGCACCACTATTATGAACAGCAGCCGCTCCCAGTTACGAGACAGGAATTTGAAAACCGGTCCATGCTGTATCATATCCTGGAAGACATGAAAGCGTTTCTTGACATCAAAAAAGACTTTATCACAGCAAGATAATGCGAGACTTTGACCAGAGAACATAACAATATAAAAAACGAGATCAGGAGGCTATCAGAAATGACGGAAAGAGAAAAAATGTTACGTGGAGAGTTGTATGATTCGTCGGATAACGAATTGGAACAATTACGTTTGCATGCACGTAAATTAGCAAGAAGATATAATTTGACAGATGAGGATCAGCAAGAGGTGCAGACACAGATATTGCGGGAATTATTGCCGGCAACAGAGGAACTTCCGTATCTGCAGGCACCGGTCTATTTTGATTATGGATGTCATACTTACTTCGGAAAATATAGCTCTGCTAATTTTAATTTCACATGCTTAGACGTAGGTGAAATACATATAGGGGATAATGTGATGATCGGTCCTAATGTTACATTGGCAACTCCTATGCATCCATTATTGCCTGAGGAGCGTAATGTCAGGAAAAGAGAAGATGGCAGCCTTTATACTCTTGAGTATGCGAAGCCGATCACTATAAAAGATAATTGCTGGCTGGCATCCAATGTGGTTGTTTGTGGTGGTGTAACCATAGGGGAGGGATGTGTCATAGGAGCAGGAAGTGTTGTGACGAGAGATATTCCTCCCTATAGTCTGGCGGCCGGAAACCCATGCCGTGTTATTCGTAAAATAACCGAAAAAGATCATATGTAAGATAGAATTGATCAATTTTCACCAGTTTATTGCAATAGAATCACTAATATTTGGTAAAAAAAATTATATTTTTTAATAGATTTTTCCAATCAACTGTGCTATAATACGGACGTTTAAGCACATAGAAGTTGAATTGAAAATTTACAAAGGAAGGGAAAACTATCATGGAAAAGATCAAAAAGCATATAGCTAACTTAAAGGTTGCAGGAAAATTAAAATTATATCAAATGACAGTGCTTGTTATGACATTCTTTTTAGTGTTGGTGGCACTGATCTCGACATTAGTGATCCGTTCAAATATAGAGAAGATCACGGAGGTCTGGTCTCCGGCATTGGAAGATCTGCAGGAATTAGAAACAATGACTGCAAAATATAGAATCAAACAGTATCAACATCTGGTAGAATCAGATGATGCTGTTATGACCTCTTGTGAAGAAGAAATTCAGAAGCTGGAGAGTCAGATCCAGGATACCGATGCGAATCTGGAGGCAATCATGTCTGCAGACAGAGATGCTCAAGAAGGACAGGACGATTACGAAGTAGCAAACGCTGCATGGGAAGAATACAGGGCTGCTTCGGATGAAATCCTGAAGTTGAGCCGTGAAGGTAAACAGCAGGAAGCAGCGAAACTGATGATCGGAGAGGTGTATGAAGAGTATAAGGCATTTGCTGAGAAATTAACTACATTACGTGACAAGTTCCAGGTAGAATTAGACCGGGCAAAGACCATGGCCAATGTATGCACCATCATCATATTTGTCGTGATTGTGGCAGCAGGTCTTGCGATTGCTGTAGTGACAACACTGATCGGAAGGATCATTACCAATTCCATTACAGAGCCGGTAGAACAGATAGAGGCAGCAGTTGCTAGCCTGCGCAAGGGCGAACTGTCCAACGTAGAAATGCTTACCTATGAGTCTGAGGATGAGCTGGGTGGTACCATCAGGAATCTGAAAGAAGCCATGGGTATTCTGGCAGATTATGTCAGCGAGATCTCTGTGGAGGTAAAGGCAATCGCACAGGGTGACTTGACCAGAAATGGTGATGACATTACGGATTTCCTGGGCGATTTCTCGGAATTGAAGACATCACTGCTGTATATCCTGAAGCGGTTTAACAGTACCCTGACTGAGATCAGAAATCTGGCAGAACAGGTATCATCGAATGCATCAGAGGTGGAAAATGCATCAAAATCCCTGGCGGATGGTGCAACAGAGCAGGCAGGAGTCATCGAGGAATTGAATGCCACCATTGACACTGTCGTGGATCTGGCTGCAGATACAGCGAAGGAAACGCAGAGCGCATCGGCACGTGTAAAAACCTCTGCAAACAAAGCGAACGAAGAAAAAGAAAAGATGAACGAGCTGCTGACGGAGATGGAGCACATTACAGAAATCTCCAAGGAGATCGGTAATATTATCACAGATATCGAGGATATTGCATCCCAGACCAACCTGTTATCCCTGAATGCTTCCATTGAAGCTGCCAGAGCAGGAGAAGCAGGAAGAGGCTTTGCGGTGGTTGCGGATCAGATCGGCAAGCTGGCAGCAGACAGTGCGAAGTCGGCTGTGAATACAAGAGATCTGATCGATAAGACCTTAGTGGAAATCGAAAAGGGCAATACGATCACAAGAACAACAGCAGACGCATTCAATCAGATCATTGCAGATATGGAGTCCTTTGCAGATATTGCAGAGAACACCATGGAGAAAGCCAACTCCCAGGCAGAGTCCTTGGAGCAGATCGGCAAGGGAATTGAACAGCTGTCAGGCGTAGTACAGGGCAATGCAGCATCCTCCGAAGAGAATACTGCGATCAGTGTTAATCTGGCAGAGGGAGCAGCCAAGATGCATGACCGCGTGAATATCTTTAAGCTATTCTAGTATAACAGTTTTAAATAAACTACCCCATATCACTTGCCTATTTTCCCGATAGCACAGGCTAAAAATCCTCAGCGTAGCCCGCTACGCCTACGTTTTTTATCCTGCACTCTCAGAAAAATATTCTACGTGAATGGTGTAGTTATTTAGAAACCGTTATCCTAGAAAAATGGCAGGAATAGAGTGAAGCTGTCGGAAGGAAGGTTCTTGTTGTGATTAATGATATATTTAAAGTGTTTGGAGAGCAGACAGCAGAAATCTTATTTCAGATCATTACAGAATGTATGGATGATTACCTGTATATATTTGATCTGCAGAATAATATCTTTGAGATTTCACAGTCAGCTGTGAAACGGTTTAATATGTCGAAAAATGTTCTGACAGATGCTGCAAATGAAGTTATGAAGGTAGTGTATGAGGAAGACCGCAGGATGCTTGCAAAGCATCTTGCGGATATATGCGAAGGAAGAGAAAATGTACATAATCTTCATTACAGGTGGCTTGATAAAGAAGGTATGCCGGTCTGGATTAACTGCCGTGGTATCGTGATCATTGATCAGCAGGGAAAGGCAGAGTATCTGGTCGGGTGTCTGAATGAGACCGGCAACAGGAAAAGAGCCGATAATGTCACAGGACTGCTTGGCGGTCCGGAATTCCTTGCTTACCTGCGTGCACAAAAGACCCCATTACCAAGGTTTTGCATATAGGAATTGATGATTTTGGAGCGATCAATAGCTCCAGGGGAGCTGATTATGGTAATTATATCCTGAAAAGCGTAGCCGGCTGTATGAAGGAATGCCTTTCAGACAAGCAGAGAATTTACCATCTGGTAGCGGATCAGTATGTGATCGTGGATCTGGAAGCTTCCTCCGCAGAAGACGCTGTGGCACTGAAAGAAAAGATTACAGATAAACTTCATAATTTCATAATAGCCGAAAATTATGAAGCTATATTTTCTATTTCTATTGGTGTTATAGATGCAGCAACATTTTGTGAGGGAACCGAAGAATGCCGCAAAAAGTTTGAATTTGCCTTGAAACAGGCAAAAGGCATGGGTAAAAACGGATTCTATGTTTTTGACCAGGATGACTATGAGGCCTTTTTGCAAAAAGGAAGAATTGTAGCAGCACTTCGTAATGCTATTGTAAACAATTATGAAGGCTTTGAAGTCAATTATCAGCCGATCGTGGATTGCCAGACGGAACAGATCATTGGAGCAGAGGCACTGATGCGTTTTTCCATGATAACGGAAGAAGGACGGGAGTTTGTTTCACCGATGGAGTTTATCCCATTATTGGAAGAGACCGGATTGATCATTCCCGCCGGAAGATATATTTTGAACGAAGCTGCAGTAATGTGCTGTGAAATGCAGAAATATATTCCTGACTTCCGGATGAATGTAAATGTATCCTATGTTCAGATCCTGCAAGGCAATGTGGAGCGGGATATTCTGGATGCAATTCAAAAATATTCATTACAGCCGGAATGCTTATGTGTTGAAATGACAGAAAGCGGATTTATGGATATGACACCTTCGTTCTGTAAATTCCGTAAAACTCTGGACAAGAACAGGATCCCCTTCGTGATCGATGATTTTGGAACAGGATATTCGAATCTTCATTGTATCCGTGATATGAATCCGAGTTATGTGAAAATGGACAGGGATTTTACGGCCAAGGCGATGAACAGTGCCAGGGATTATGAATTATATAAAAATATCATTCCCATGGTACATAGTATTAACGTCAGGATATGCGCAGAAGGCATCGAGGAAAGAGAATGGCTTCTGAAAATGAAAGCAATGAAGGTGGATTATCTGCAGGGATATTATTTTGGAAGACCATGTGGAAAGAAACAGTTTCTGCAACAATATGCCAGAGGCATCAACGTTAAATAAAGAGAGTAAGGCAGACTCAGCTATGTGGGGCTGCCTTATTTTATGGTCTTATCAGAAGGATGAGTTCCTAACGGCTTGTCTGAGTCTCTCCAGGTCATCTGCATCAGGGTGAGACAATGCACAGTCAAAATTCTGGATCAATACATCAAGATTTGCTGGATGATCAGGAGCTTCCTTCATTTTCAAGTAGCGTTCCCGGACAGACTGCGGCATTCTGCCCTGACACATATACTCTCCGAAGATAACATTGCTTGCATCAACGAACTGCTTAACCTGATTCAGGATTTTCCGGAAATAGATATCACTGCCACCAAAGCCTGCAGTTCCAAACAGAAAAATCTGTTTATTCTTTAACTGCGATAATAGCTGTAAGGTCTTGGTATCTGCATTTCCCTTATCGGTCCAAAATCCGATATAGAGCAGTTCGGAGGAAGGGATCACGGTGTCGGACACACCGAAATACTCACATTCATCCTGAGGTAATGCCTCGTGGATCGCATCAGCCAGCACCTTGGTATTACCTGTTAAGCTGCTATAAATGATGGAATATTTTTTATTCTTCATATCATGTTGTCTCCTTTCATAGGATCATGAAATTATCATATCGCATTCCTATTTTAGTTCGGAAAGCATGATTTGTCGAATGAATTTTCCATAAACATTTTACGGGGGCTGCCCCGGTATCATTTAATGAGGTAGAAAAGTTGACAGAAGAGAAATATACGATCCGAAAGTATAAAAGAATTTTATTTTATGTAGTGATATGTGTGCTGCTTGCGGCATTCCTTTTGGGACAATATATTTACCCAAGTGAAAGGGAACCGGTCACGGAGGAAAGCATTACTTATACCGGAACCTTTTACCGGGTGCTGGCAGACGGAACCAAAGAGGAAATCCCGGTTCCGGGCAAATGTGATGTGCCTGCCGGAGAGCCTCTGGTCATCCGGTCAGTGCTCCCACAGGATTATCATGAAAATACGATCGCCATCAGGTCCTCTCTGGAGAATGTGCGCATTTACATCGGTGGGGAACTGAGGGCGGTGTATGATACGGAGAATACCAGACCTTTTGGGAAAAATTCTGCCAGTGGGTATGTGTTCTGCGAGACATCCGGCGAGGATGCGGGACAGGAAGTGCGGATTGAACTGCAGTCCTTTACCGACAAGTATTCCGGTGTCGTCAACACGGTATATTGTGGGGATAAATCAGATATCTGGGCATATATGTTCCACTGCTATTTTATGGTAACTCTGATCGCCTGCGCCATGCTGTTTGCCGGACTGGTCGTGCTGATCATCAGTCTGGTGCTTGATATTATATATAAGACGAGATTTGATCTGGAGTACCTGGGATGGTGCATGCTCCTGGGAGCAGTGTGGATGCTGGGAGAATCGAAGCTGCGCCAGCTGTTTGTTTCCAATGCTTCTATTCTGTCGAATATGTGCTTCTTCGTTGTGATGCTCTGCCCGGTTCCGATCATGTTCTATATTGACAGTGTGCAGCAGGGAAGGTACCGGAAGGTCTATCATGTGGCAGAGTGTATCACCTGTGTGAATTTTGTACTATGCACGGCCTTACAGCTACTGAATATCGCAGATTTTATCTCGACAATGTTCTTGTCCCACCTGGTGATCGCAGGAACGTTCCTGACGATATTTATCACCATTTGCCGGGATCTCATCAAGGGAACGGCGAAACATTACAAGCTTCCGCTGATCGGACTGGTAGCTGCCATGATCGCAGTCATGCTGGAAGTGACAGCGGTGTATCGAGTGGTGTCATTGTCCGGGATCTTTATCGCAACCGGACTGGTGGTGCTGCTGGTCGTTACGCTGATCCAGACAATGGATCGCATCCGCGAGCTGGAGCTGGCCAGGCAGAGAGAGGCCAGGGAAAGCCTGGATTATCTGACTGGTCTTCCCATGCGTCATAAGGGTGAAAAGCTGATCCTTGAGAAAATGCAGGAGCATGATGGCTGTCTGGGATTTGTGGATATGGATAATCTGAAGAAGATCAACGATGTCTATGGACATAAGGCAGGGGACCGTGCTCTCAGGCTGGTAGGAGCAATGCTCACAGAGTGCATGGAGAATGCAGTGGTCTGCCGGCTGGGAGGAGATGAATTCCTGTTCTATCTGCCGGCGGCATCAGAAGCAGAGATGAGCATGCGGATAAGAAAGCTGTTTGACAGCTTTGGTGCGGCAAAAAATGTCACGGCGGAGACTTCACCGGCATCCTTGTCCTGCGGTCTGTGCATGTGCAGACAGGGAGGAAACTTTGAAGAATATTATATAAAAGCGGACAAAGCATTGTATTATGTCAAACAGAGCGGCAAGAACAATTACCGGTTTTATGAGGAACTGGAAGAACAGTAGCCGGATGCACAGAAATTAGATGGAATCCCGGGCAATCAGCATGACATCCAGTAATACCTCCTTGCCCATGTAGATGGGATTTTGTATGGCAGATAGCAGCTCTGTTACAGCCAGCTCTGCCTTCCGCTCCATGTTCTGATGAATGGTAGTCAGCTTCGGAACGGTAAGGTGGGCGTAATTGATATCATCGAATCCGGCGATCCCCAGGTCTGCGGGGACCCGGATACCCTTGGAGCCTAAGTAACTGATGGCCTCAATGGCAAAATAATCCGAAAGGAAGAAAGCCGCCGTCTTCGTTGGAAAGGGAATCTGACGCAGTAGCTGCTGATAGAAGCTTTCTCTGGTGATCTGGGGCTCACCGATATTGATCAGACGTATCTTTTTCTCTTTGTTTCCGGCAGTCAGTTCCTCAAACATTTCTCTGGCACCGGTCCATCTCGAATAATCCACACCATAACAGACAGGCTTTTGGTTGTTCATCCTTCCGGCACTTTTCGCCTTTGTACTGGTGGTTCTGGTTCCTGCGGTAAAGGGTTTTTACTATTCCTTTACCGACTGGAACGGAATCGGTAAAAATGCCGTATTTGTAGGAATATCAAATTATGGGAAATTATTGAGCGACAGCAGATTCTGGAATTCATTTCTGTTCACCTTTGTATTTGCAATCTGCTCTGTGATTTGCATTAATGCCGTGGGCTTCGGACTGCCATTGGTGGCACCGGCATTTGCCATTGGATTGTTCTTATCGATTTCGGATTCTTTTAAAATGTTCGACCAGAACCTGTCCCTGACAGCAGGAGGTCCAGCCAACAGCACGGAAATGATCGCACTGAATATCTATAATACGGCATTCAAGGAATCGAAGCTGGGACAGGCACAGACAAAAGCAGTGGTGTTCCTGATCGTAGTGGTCGTGATTTCTGTAACACAGTTGATCTTAAGCAAGCGTAAGGAGGTGGAGATGTAATGAAGATGAAAACCTGGAAAAAGGCAATGCTGATTCTGCTGATGCTGGCATTATCCCTGATCTTTGTGTCTCCGATCCTCCTACTGCTAAACAGCTCCTTCAAGGAACTGAAGGAGATCTATGCCTATGAGAGAATCCTGGGACAGGAAAAGCTTTTGGTTGTATGTAATTTTGCAGGAGAAGCTATGGACCTGGAAATTCCTGCGGAATTCGTTGAAAAGTCAGCAAAACTGCTGATATCCAATTACCCGGGGACGAAGATCACAGATACTCTGCATCTGCAGCCCTATGAAGCAAGAGTATATCATATCGAGGGATAAGGGGCATCAGCCATGGACAAATATTTATATAAATTACACATAAAGGGGATCCAGCACATCGGGATCCCTACACAGAAATATCAGGAGACTTTGAATTTCTACCGTTCTCTGGGATTCGAGACCATAAATCAGGAGAATTATCAGGGACACAGAGTGGCTTTCCTGAGAATACACAACGTGATGCTGGAGGTGTACGAAAGCGAGACTACCGCAGATGCCACGGGCAGCATCGATCATATTGCATTATCCGTGGAGAAGGTGGATCAACTGTTCCGTGAAATGCAGGGAGTATACCGGCTCCGCAGCACGGAAGTGGAGCAGCTGCCATACTGGAAATCCGACATCCGGTTTTTCAAGGTGGAAGGACCCAATCATGAAGTGATCGAACTGTGTGAGATGCTAGCGTAAATATCCGGCATCTGACTTCCTTCTGTTGAGGAGGATAGAAAAAACGGCCCAAAGGCATCAGGAGCAATGGCAGTATTGACGGCAATGCTTTATGAAAGATTCAAAGCCGGAAAATATCCCATTGCCTTGGTATCTATGGACAACTGTTCACAGAATGGAGCCAGACTCCGGGAGTCTGTACTTATTATGGCAGAAGAGTGGAGAAAGACCGGATTTGTCGGTGAAGATTTTGTGGAATACTTAAGCTTTGAAAACACAGTAGCTTTGAGGGAAGCTGATATATACTTAACATGCAAAAACGACTGATTTGAAAATTACTGACTTTTTGAGGATTATCTGTTACAATAATTGATATATTATTGGACAGGAGTGCATGATATGGCAGGAATCCGCGATGTCGCCAGGCTGGCGCATGTATCAACCAGTACGGTATCACTAGTATTAAATAATAATGGACATGTATCAGATAAAACCCGTAAAAAAGTAGAAACAGCAATGCAGGAGTTGAATTATATTCCTAATGAACTCGCAAGAAATCTGTATCACAGCAAAACAAATATTGTCGGTCTGATTCTCCCGGATATTGCCCATCCATTTTTCGGCTTGTTTGCTAAGTATGTAGAAATAGAACTACATAAAGAAGGCTACAAAACAATGCTTTGCAGCACTGTGCATGAAGAAAATGGAGAGAAAGAATACATTGACATGTTAAACCGCCAGATGATGGACGGAATTATTATGGGATCCCATTCTTTGGACATAGATGAATATAACGGGATTGTAAGACCGATTGTAAGTCTTGACCGTTATATTAATGAGACAATTCCGATAGTCATGTCCGACCATGAGAAGGGAGGAACCCTTGCGGCTGAAGAATTATTGCGTTGTGGCTGTAGGAAAGTGTTACAGATTATGGGAAACCGGAATGTAAATACACCGGCGCATCTGCATCACTATGCCTTTGAAAAGAAACTTTTGGAAGCCGGTGTTTCTGTCTGTACAGAAGAGATGCCGTGGAACCGATGGAGCTTTGAAGAATTTTACGCTTTTGTGAAAAAAATATATACAGCATATCCGGATATTGATGCTGTATATGGAGCGGATCTGATTGCTGTTGCTTATCTGAAGGAAGCAGGAGCCAGAGGGCGACGTATCCCTGAAGATCTGAAAATCATAGCATATGATGGCACGGATGTAACACGGATGGGAGCAGTTACTATAACATCGGTCTATCAGGATGTTCAGCAGCTTGCAAAAGAAGCAGTAAAACTCCTTGTAGAAAAAATCAATGGAATAGAAAATCAAAATGACAGAAGAATACTGGATGTATGTCTGAAAAAAGGAGAGACAACCTAAAGATTTCTGAAATTCTATTGACATTGAGAAAATAACATGTATAATATGTATATATCGAACGGGTTCGATAAGCGATAAATGAATAAACTACCCAAAAAGAGCTTCCCTCATAAACAATCAGACTTTCATTGGAACGTAGATTGCAGGGTGGGGGAAGAAATTTTTAGAATGATAGCGAACCGGTTCGATGATAGATAAGAGTTATATCAAAAGGCCAATTGATAAAACAAAACAATCACATAGGAGGAACGCAATGAAAAAGAAAATTATTAGTATAATACTTACATCTGCCATGGTATTTTCAGCACTTTGTGGCTGCGGAAGTAATCAGGATCAGAGTACGGCTGATGGAAATGCAGCAGGACAGGCATCTTCTGATGATAAAATTGTGCTTTCAGTATCGGTAATGGCAAATGAAGAAGAAAAGAAAATCTTTGAAGATGCCATTGACAGATTTGAAACAGCACATCCTGACTGTACGGTGGATGCCAGCTATACATCGGGAAGTACATGGGGAGAATATTGTGATAAGCTTCTAATCCAGATTGGCTCCGGTGAAGCACCGGATGTTATTCATGTGGCAATTGAAGGAACACAGATGCTTGTCAAGAATAACGTACTGCTTCCGTTAGATGATATGATTGCCGCTGATCCGGATGGACAAGCAATGTTGGATGATTTTGTGGATGCAACAACAGACGTATTTACAATTGATGGTAAGTTATACGAACTACCTACTGACTGTAATGATGCAGTTGTGCATGTAAATACAAAAATGTTTCAGGATGCAGGGATTGAAATCCCTTATGATGGATGGACCTGGGATGAATTCAGAAGTATTGCAAAGCAGTTGACGACTGGGGAAGGAGATTCCAAAGTCTATGGTTTTGCCACATCCCTGGCTCCGTCATGGCTTGCAGGCTGGTTCATGTCCAATGGAAGTGATTATATTAACTCAGACTGGACAGATTCCAATCTCTCGGATCCTAAGGCGTTAGAAACCGTTGAATTTCTGAATAATCTTGTAAATGAAGATAAGAGCATGCCGGTTCCTGAAACGACAACAGATGCCACCAGCCTGTTTGCAGCAGGGCGTGTAGCTATGATTGCAACAGGAATTTGGCCGTTCCCCAGTTATAGAGCAAATGGATTTGAAGATGTAGATGTTGTACCCATGCCAACAAACAGTGAGGATGCAAAGGTTGGATTTGGCGTAGGAGGCGTTGGTATTTACAGTAAATCGAAGCATCCGCAGGAAGCCTATGAATTAATGAAAGAGTTAACATCCGTAGAGACAGGAAAGGCAAAATGTGCAAGTGGTACCTGCGTACCGGTACGTTATTCGTTAAGCGGGGAGGAAAGCTATTTATCACAGTGTCCAAATGCAAAGCTGTTCTTTGATTCCTTGGAGAATGGCAAAGCACTTCCGTCACCCATGAATTATTCTGATCTGGAGAGAATTACAAACTCTATGTTCAGTGCTGTTTTTTCGGGAGCAAGTCCGGCACAGGAGGCTGTGACCAATGCAGATACGGAGTTAAAACAGTCATTTGCAAACTTGAAGTAGTACAGAAGTCTGTTGCTGGGAGATTTTGCTGTGCTTATCCCAGTGAAATCTCTCAGAACAGGATAGTACTGGGAACGAAAGAGGAAGCTTATGAAAAATAAAAAAGAAAATCTGACAGGATACTTATTTATACTTCCTGCAATTATTTTATTTTTTACATTTGTCTTGATCCCTGTCATTGTAATGGTATGTCTGGGATTTACAAAATATAATTTGTTTTCTGCCCCTGAATGGACAGGATTTTCAAATTTTGCCAGAGCATTTACGGATGGAAGACTTTGGACGGTTACGAAAAATACAATTTTCTTGGCATTTTTTTCTGTTATTTTAAACATAGCAGTGGGACTGTTTCTGGCATTGCTGATTGCCAACAAAAAAAGCCCTGTATTCAATTATTTGGTAAGGCTGTTCTATTTCTTTCCCATGATTGTGGCACCGGTGTATATTGCTGTAATCTGGTCAAATATTCTGGCAGCGGATGGTGGATTGCTAAATTATTATATTCAAAAAATCGGATTTGATGCTGTTGGCTGGCTGACGGACCGCAGGGTGGCATTAAAAACGATTGTAGGAATTGAGGTATGGAGACTGACGGGATTTGCAATGCTGACATTTATAGCCGGAATCAAGAATATATCAAAGGATTATTTTGAGGCAGCCTCATTAGATGGAGCCGGAGTGGTACAGACTGCATATTATATTACAATTCCACAGTTGACACCGACAATCCTGCTGAACCTGATCATGTATGTGATCACAGAATTAAAAACCTTTGATATACCGATGCTTATGACAAAGGGAGAACCGATGGATGGTACACGTACAATTGCGATGTACATCTATGAAACTGCCTTTCAGAAGCAGGATATGGGATATGCATGTGCAATATCGCTGTTTTTTGTAATTGGAATTATGATACTTACATGTGTTCAGTTTATAACAAGTAACAGGTGGGTGCATTATGATTAAAATGAAAAGAAAACTATCAGACTTCATTCTCTCGTTATTGGTACTATTAGCGGGTATCATTGTATTTATCCCGTTTATGTATATGTTCTCATCCTCCATGCGTACTCCGGCAGAGGCATTTAAGTTGCCACCTGCTATTTTACCCGAACGTTTCATGATAGAAAACTATATCCAACTGTTTAAATCGGATCTGCCGTTTGCCAAAATGTTTTTAAACAGCACAATTGTTACGGGAATTACCATTGTAATCCAGATTGTTGTCTGTTCCATGGCATCTTATGCCTTTGCAAAAATCAGATTCGCTGGCAGGAATTTCTGGTTTATGGCTTTCCTGATGTCCATGATGATTCCGGTTCAGGCAACAATTATTCCTGTCTACATGATGATGAGTAAGTTGAATCTGATTAATACATTAAGCTCAATCATATTGATTTCAGCATTTAATGCATTTGGCATATTCCTAATGAGACAATCTATTGCATCGGTTCCGGATGCGATTGTAGAAGCAGCTAAAATTGATGGAGCCGGTCATTTCAGAACCTGTTGGCAGATTGTGATTCCGATGGTAAAAAGTACAATTGTTACATTGATTATTTTGAATTTTAATTCCATATGGAATGATTATTTTATTCCATATGTTTTCGTAAGTAAATGGGAGAAGATGACAGTCCCACTGGGAGTAGCAGCCATGAAAGGTTATATGGGATCCGGCAATAAATCTGTAGTGCTTGCAGGCGTAACAGTGGCACTATTGCCGATTCTGATTGTATTCCTCATTGGGCAAAAATACATCGTAGAAGGACTTACCGCATCTTCAGTAAAAGGCTAGGTGACAGATATGTATACAGAAGTGATAAAACTATGGAAAAACAGAGAAGATGTAACAGTAACATCTTACTGTATGGATAAAAATAATGAAATTATAGGATGTGACCGCAGACCTGCAGTTATTGTATCTCCGGGTGGAGGTTATGCCGGATTTACAGAAAGAGAAGGAGAATCTGCAGCTCTCCGTTTTGTGGCAGCAGGGTATCAGGCGTTTGTCCTTCACTATTCTGTTTGCGAAAAGGCGGCTTTTCCGAACGCACTCTATGACCTGGCACAGACAATGTGCTATCTGCATCAGAATGCAAAAAAACTTTGTATAGATGAGAACAAAATTGTTGTATGCGGATTTTCTGCAGGCGGAAATGTCTCTGCATCGCTTGGGGTGATGTGGAATCAGGAATTTGTGAGGGAAAAGTTTCAGGTACCTGCGGAGTGGCTGAAGCCTGCAGCAATGATTCTTGGATATGCGGTTTTGAATTTTGGTTTTACATCTCGTGGTCCCTTATCCGGAGAACAGGAAGAAATGATGCAGAATTGTAATAGATATATAACGGGAAAGGAGCAGCCGGAAAAAGAGGACTTTGATAAAATAAATCTTTTGCGTTTTGTTTCAGAGGATACACCGCCTGCATTCCTATTTCATTTGTGCGCAGATCCTATAGTCCCGGTAGATAATACTTTGCAGTTTGCAAGTCGTCTGGCTGCGTTTGATATACCTTTTGCCTTGGAAATAGGAGAAGATGCATGGCATGGTGTCTCATCCTTAAAAGCAGAAGATGCGAACATTGGTTTTTTTAAGAGTGAATATGCAGGGTGGTTTGACAGAGCAATCTGTTGGTTAAAGAAAAAATTATTTGTGGAGAATGCGTAGAATGAAATCTTTTATTGCGGATAAAAAATACTTGCTATTTCCAATTGCTATGGATGCACCATGCAAAACAGTAGCAATTTGGACAAAGAATGAAAAAATATATGAATTTGACGTTCCTATCGGAGAGAGCGGTTCTCCTTATCGGTTTCAATACTATGCTCCGTTGAATATAGAAAGCTGGAGAGGACAGGAGATTTTTATAGAGGTGGAAGATGCATGGGATTTTCTGGAGGCTATAGGTTTTTCGGATGATAATGTGCATACAGAACAGCATAAGCCGCAGATTCATTTTTCCCCGGAAGCCGGATGGATAAATGATCCGAATGGACTGGTATATGCAGACGGAATATATCATTTGTATTTTCAATACAATCCATTTCAGAACCAATGGGGAAATTTATGCTGGGGTCATGCAGTCAGTGAAGATCTTTTGCACTGGAAACAACTGGATACGGTCATGTTCCCGGAGAAAGATGGTTCTATTTTCTCTGGATGTGGTATTGTAAATGAACGGGGATTATTGAAACTGCCTGATTCTGCTTTATTGTTTTTTTACACGATGGCAGGAGGCAAGACGAAATGGAGTGAGGGAAAAAAATTCACACAGCGATTGGCATATAGTCTGGATGGAGGAAAAACCTTGCAGAAGACAGCAGAGCCGGTCATCGATCATATTGCAGATGAGAACAGGGATCCAAAGGTTTACTGGCATGAAAATAGTCAGGCATATTATATGGTATTGTTTTTGGAGGGACATCGGTTTGGTATTTTTCGTTCTGAAAATCTTCAGGACTGGGAGTGTACGCAGACCTTGGAACTGGATGAAGCATGGGAGTGTCCGGATCTGAGAGAAATACCAGTAGAAGATGGTGGCTCTAGATGGGTATTCTGGAGTGCAGATGGATTTTACTTTTTGGGAGAATTTGATGGATATCGTTTTATCACAGATGGTATTAGAAGAGAAGCGTACCAGACGACCATTCCGTATGCAGCACAGACGTTTTATGGAGTAAAAGACGTAATCAGTGTATCATGGCTTCGCACGCAGAATAATGGCCAATATTACAGAGGAGTGATGGCTCTGCCGAGAAAAATGACATTAGTACGGTCTGGAGAAGATATCCGGTTGAGAATGATGCCGGTTGAGAATTTCCTGAATGCGAGAAAACTTGTCTATGAGGATAATACTTGTGAATTAAAATATAAACCGAAGGACACCGTGGCAATACAGATACAACTGTTGGGCGCCGGAAAAATCAGTTATGTGGCTGAAATAAATGGCAATAATATCTGCTTTGATTGGGAAGCAGGCAGCCTTACAGTAAATGAACAGCAGGCTTTTATGGGAAACAATATACATGAAATGAGTATATTGATAGATGCAGAAATCTGTGAAGTCACAACAGAAAACGGATTGTATTATGGCGTTTTTGAATTGAACCCTGGCTGTGATCTACGGGACTGGTCAATCCGGTCAAGAGAAATGTTGAACATGAAAGTAATGGAGATATCATAGTTATGAAGAAAGATCTGGATGTAGCAGCACTTGGAGAAGTGTTAATTGATTTTACTACGGCGGGGACTTCCGGACAGAATCATATGCTGTTCGAAGCCAATCCGGGAGGGGCACCCTGCAATGTGCTGGCTATGTTAAGAAAACTGGATAAACACGTTGCATTTATCGGCAAAGTCGGGAAAGATATGTTTGGGGATTTCCTGGAAAATACGATCCGGAGTAAAGGAATATTGACCGACGGACTGGTTAAGGATACCTGTATTCCTACAACGCTTGCCTTTGTACATACAGCAGCAGATGGAGAGAGAGAATTCTCCTTTTATCGCAATCCCGGTGCTGACATGATGCTTGGGAAAGAAGAAGTGGACGGAGAACTGATAAAAAGATCCAAAATTTTCCATTATGGTTCCTTGTCCATGACGCATGATAAAAATTATGAAGCAACACAGTATGCCATTCAGGTGGCAAAAGACAATGGATGCCTGATCTCCTTTGATCCCAATCTGCGGCTTTCCCTGTGGAAGACACCGGAAGAAGCCAGAAGGAGGATCCTGTATGGGATGAAGCAATGTGATATCATGAAGATATCGGAAGAGGAAGTTGCCTTTGTATCGGAACAGGAAAGTCTGGAGAAAGGTGTTTCCTTTATCCGGGACAACTCTGACATAAAAATATTGTTTGTTACATTGGGGAATAAAGGCAGTATAGCATATTATAAGGATGAGAAAATATATTGCGGGGGGATCCATCAGGAGCATGTCGTTGATACGACCGGAGCCGGAGATACCTTCTGCGGGGCAGTCTTAAGCCGGATTCTGGAATTAGGGACAGATGCCCTGACAGAGAAGGATATACGTGAGATGCTTTTATTTGCAAATGCTGCCGCATCCATCGTTGTTACCAGAAAAGGTGCGTTATGTTCTATGCCGGAGCCGGAAGAGATCCGGGCTGCTTCTTCCTTAATTGACAAAGTCCTGTAAAATAGGTAAGCTATATTTGTAAAATGATACGTGGAGGTATCGCATTATGGCTGAAATGAATCCTGGACAAACATGGGAGTGTGAACAGAAGCTCCCGCTGCCTATTGGTGTGTCTAACTATTGCCTTGCGGCTTCGGAGTACTATTACATCGACAAGACGATGATGATAAAAGACTTTATTGATGAACGCCCCATGGTAACACTTTTCACCCGCCCCCGGCGTTTTGGCAAGACACTCAATATGGATATGCTGCGCACTTATTTTGAAAGAAGTGATAAAGATACTTCTGTGTATTTCCGGGATAAAAAAATATGGTCCTGCGGACAAAAGTATAGAGATTACCAAGGCAGATATCCGGTGATCTTTCTGACTTTCAAGGACGTGAAGTTTGACACATGGGAAGAGACCTTTGCGGCACTTCGTGACATTTTTGCAAAAGAGGCACAGCGGCACAAAGAGTTACAGAGCAGTGAAAAATGTGACGGATACAGCAGAAAAGTCTATGAAAGGCTGGTCAATGGCAGTGCAACAGAGGTGGAATTATCTTCGGCACTCCTTGATCTGTCCGCAATGCTTCACAGCCATTATGATGTTGCGCCGGTTATCATCATTGATGAGTATGATACTCCCATTCAACAAGGGCACAGTGAGGACTATTACGACAAGATTATCCGGTTTATGCGGAATCTTTTTTCAGGAGGTTTTAAGGACAACAGTCATCTGTCATTTGGGTTCCTCACCGGCATTTTGCGGGTAGCCAAAGAAAGTATTTTTAGTGGAATGAACAACCTGTCTATTAATTCTGTGCTGGACAACAAATACAGCGCTTACTTCGGATTTACGGCAGACGAGGTCCGGGAGATGGCAGCATATTATGACGCGGCTGATAAATACGACGAAATATGTCAGTGGTATGATGGCTATCTCTTTGGAAAGACAGAAATTTTCAATCCCTGGTCGGTGGTCAGTTATTTCAGCAACAAATGTGAACCGAGACCCTTCTGGGTATCTACGGGAAGTAATGATGTCATTGGTGAAGTACTTGCGGTGGCAGACAATGAGATATATGACCGCCTTACTTCTCTGGTCAATGGTGAAACTTTTACCACATTTATTGATACGGATGTGATCTATCCACAGATCAAAAGCAATCCATCGACTATTTATAGCTTTCTGCTTATGACTGGATATTTAAAAGTGTTGAATACATCTCTTTCTTTCAATGGGGATTTCCTATGTGAGGTTGCATTGCCAAACCGTGAGATTTCTCTGGTATATAACAAAGAGATTCTACAACGTATGGAAAATATAATTCCACAGGCCACAGCCATTTCGATTCAGGAGGCCACTTTTTCAGGTGATCATAAACGGCTGAAATCGCAGCTCCAAATGTTACTGACGCAGTCAGTGAGTTTTTTCGATACTGCCGGAGAGAATTTTTATCATGGGTTTATGCTGGGACTGTGTGCATTGATGAGTGGAACTTTTGCGACTTCTAACAGGGAGTCCGGTGACGGCCGGTATGATATTCAGTTAAAACCTATCCGCAAGGGGATGCCGGGTATATTGATTGAACTGAAAGCCGGGAAAAACTGCAGTGATGAAGAATTGAAAAATATGTCTGAAGCCGCATTGAAGCAGATTACGGATAAAAAATATGATACAGAGATGAAGAATGCCGGGATTCAGACAATCTATAAGTATGGAGTGGCCTTCAGTGGAAAAAACGTGGAGATAGCGGTCGAATAGGAAATGGAGCTGACTACAGCAAATAACAAAACCAAAAGAATGATCCAAGAAAGGGTGCCAGATAAGCAGGCATCCTTTTTCTATAAATTTTTTTATTAAAAAGTTTACAAAATTTTACGATAATGTTCAAAAATATACAATTTATCAAAAGTGATGTAGACAAACAATAAAAAGATGGGTAATATGTATATGTAATCAGCCAGATGAACGAAAAGTATGTACAACATGCTACATATTTAAAGCAAGAAATATAAAATAAGGAGGAATGTTGCCGATGAAACAGTTCAGCCATATCATTAAGGATGAGATCGGTCTGCATGCGCGTCCTGCGGGAATGCTCGCCAAGGAAGCGAAAAAGTATCAGAGTACAGTGACACTTTCCTGTAAGGGGAAATCAGCTGCAGCAAGCAAGCTGATGGCGATCATGGGAATGGGCGTGAAGCACGGAGACAACGTGGAAGTCACGATAGAAGGAGCGGATGAAGATACCGCAGCAGCAGAGCTTCAGAAGTTTTTCCGTGAGAACCTCTAGGAGAAGACCTGCACGACAGAGTTTGGAAGGTAGAAAATGGAAAAATATATTGGAAAATCCGTATATAAGGGAACAGCGATCGGACCTGTCAGTGTTTTGAAGAAAAAGGACAGCCTCGTTAAGAGGATCCATATCGACAACACAGCGGAAGAACTGAAACGGCTGGATGCGGCTAAGGAACGTACGATGACGCAGCTGGGGCAGTTATACGAGAAGGCTCTGCAGGAGGTCGGAGAAGTCAATGCAGCCATTTTCGAGGTGCATCAGATGATGCTCGAGGATGACGATTATCAGGATGCCATTCACAGTATGATTCAGAACGAAGAAGTGAATGCAGAGTATGCGGTGGCAGTGACCGGTGATAATTTTGCAGAGATGTTCGCCAACATGGATGATGAATATATGCAGGCCCGCTCTGCGGATGTCAGGGATATCTCCAACCGGCTCGTCCGCAATCTGTCCGGGGAGGAGCAGATTGACTGGAGTACCATGGAGCCGTCGATCATTGTGGCAGATGATCTGACTCCCAGTGAGACGGTACAGATGGATAAGAGCAAGATCCTGGCCTTTGTCACAGTACATGGTTCAACGAATTCCCATACTGCGATCCTTGCACGTATGATGAACATTCCGGCACTGATAGGGGTACCATTGGAACTGGAGAAAATCCATAATGGGACCCGGGCTATTGTGGACGGCAGGGAAGCAGTATTTTACCTGGATCCGGAGGAAGAGCAGATCCGGCAGGCAGAAGCGGCACAGCAGACGGAACAGAGACTAAGAAGCCTGCTGGCAGAATACAAGGGACGGGAATCCGTGACAAAGAGCGGACACAAGGTCAATGTATATGCAAATATCGGCAGCGTATCGGATGTGGCATATGTACTGGAGAATGATGCGGAGGGTATCGGCCTGTTCCGCAGTGAATTCTTATATCTCGGAAGGGATTCTCTTCCGGATGAGACAGAACAGTTCAATGCTTACCGTCAGGTGCTGCAGATGATGGCAGGGAAAAAGGTCATCATCCGTACCCTTGATATCGGCGCAGACAAAAATGTAGATTACCTCGGACTGGGCAAGGAAGATAATCCTGCCATGGGATACCGTGCGATCCGGATCTGTCTGGAGCAGCCGGAGATCTTCAAGACACAGCTGAGAGCACTTCTCAGGGCGGCAAAATACGGAACATTGGCTATTATGTATCCGATGATCATTTCCGTGGAGGAAGTGCTGGATATTCAGAAAATCGTGGCTGAGGTGGCTAAGGAGCTGGAGGAAGAAAAGCTTCCTTATGTAATTCCGGAACAAGGAATTATGATCGAGACTCCTGCGGCTGTCATGATGAGTGAGGAGCTGGCGGAGCATGTGGATTTCTTCAGTATCGGCACGAATGATCTGACACAGTATACGCTGGCGATCGACAGGCAGAACAATAGATTGGACAGATTCTATAATCCACATCATGAGGCAGTCCTGCGTATGATACAGATGACTGTTGACGGGGCACATAAGCATGGAAAATGGGTCGGCATCTGCGGAGAGCTGGGAGCGGATACGACACTGACCACACGATTTGTGCAGATGGGAATTGATGAACTCAGTGTGGCACCGTCCATGGTGCTGAATGTCCGTAGTAAAATATGCGAAATGGAGTGAGAGATTCATGAGAATATACAAAGCAAAAGATTATGCAGATATGAGCAGAAAGGCTGCAAATATCGTATCGGCACAGGTTATTATGAAACCGAATTGTGTTCTCGGACTGGCTACGGGATCTACTCCCATCGGCCTGTATAAACAGCTGGTGGAATGGTTCCGCAAGGGAGACCTGGACTTTTCTGAGGTTATGACAGTGAACCTGGACGAATATAAGGGGCTGAGCCGGGAAAACGATCAGAGTTATTACTATTTTATGCACCAGAATCTGTTTGACCATGTGAATATCCCGGTGGAAAATACACATCTGCCAAACGGAATGGAACCGGATTCGGAGAAAGAATGCCGTAGATATACGGAACTGATCCAGTCACTGGGCGGCGTGGACCTGCAGCTTTTGGGAATTGGACATAACGGGCACATCGGCTTCAACGAACCGGGAGAGAGTTTTGACAAGCAGGTACATTGTGTGAACCTGACAGAGTCTACGATCGAAGCCAACAAGAGATTCTTCGCATCGGCGGAGGATGTCCCGAAGCAGGCATACACCATGGGGATCAAGACCATTATGCAGGCGAAGAAAATATTGATCGTAGCCAGCGGCGAAGACAAGGCGGAGATCGTACAGAAAGCTTTCTTCGGCCCCATTACACCGCAGGTGCCGGCATCGGTATTACAGCTTCATAATGATGTGACACTGGTGGCAGACGAAGCAGCGCTTAGTAAGCTTTCTGAATAAGAAAGGGGAAGCTGATAGGTCATGAGAATCAGAAATGCAAATATATATACAGAAGAGCATCGGTTTGTCAGAGGGGATGCAGCCGTGGAGAACGGCAGGTTCGTAAGCTGCACCGGGGATCCGGCAGGTGAGGAAGCTGTTGTGGATGCCAAAGGCATGTATCTGATACCGGGACTGGTGGATATTCATTTCCATGGTTGTAAGGGCGCAGATATGTGTGACGGTACGAAGGAAGCACTGGATGTCATCACATCATATGAAGCATCTGTCGGTGTGACAAGTGTCTGCCCGGCTACCATGACGATCCCTAAGGATGAACTGCTGGAGGTCATGAAAAATGCCGGCAACTATGAGTATTCCGGTGGATCCCACCTGGTGGGCATCAATATGGAAGGACCCTTTATCAGTCCGGCGAAAAAGGGTGCTCAGGCGGCGGAAAATATCATGCACTGCGATTATGAATATTTCAGTCAGCTGCAGAAAGCGGCGAACGGGCTGATCAAGCTGGTAGATATCGCACCGGAGGAGCCGGGAGCGATGGAATTTATCGACAGAGCCAAAGGAGAAGTGGTCATTTCACTGGCGCATACAGCTTCCGGTTATGATACAGCAAGGGAAGCCATTGAACGTGGAGCATCTCATGCGACACATTTGTATAATGCAATGCCGCCGCTGAACCACAGGGAGCCCGGCGTGATTGGAGCAGTGAGAGATTCAGAGAAATGTCATCCGGAGCTGATCTGTGATGGTGTACACATTCATCCGTCAGTGATCCGTGCAACGTTTGCGATGTTTGGCGCTGACCGCATGATCCTGATCAGTGACAGTATGCGTGCAACGGGACTGGAGGATGGTGAATATACGCTGGGAGGACAGCCGGTTACTGTCAGAGGCAATCTGGCTACCCTGCATGACGGCACGATCGCTGGATCTGCGACGAATCTGATGGATTGTATGCGGTTTGTAGTAAAAACAGTCGGTCTGCCGTTAGAGACGGCAGTGATGTGTGCCACGGAGAATCCGGCAAAGGAGATCGGCATTTTCAATGAAGTGGGCAGTATATCCGTTGGTAAGAGGGCAGATTTCGTACTCCTGGATCAGGAACTGAACATTGCAGCGGTATATATCGACGGAAAGGAGTTCACATGTTAGATTTTTTGAAAGGTAAGCGAAAAGGAAATTGTATCGGATCTCCCTGTAAGGGGAAGGCAGTTGCTCTTACGGAGGTGCCGGATCCTACATTTTCCGAGAAGATATTGGGAGACGGATTTGCAGTGATCCCCTCTGAGGGGAAAATATATGCTCCCGCAGACGGAGAGGTGACCGTGGTATTTGATACGCTTCATGCGATTACCATGACAACGGATCAGGGAGCGGAGCTTCTGATCCACATCGGACTGGACACCGTGACGCTCAAGGGGGCCCCCTTCACGGCACATGTTGCTGCCGGAGATCATGTCAAAAAGGGCGATCTTCTGCTGGATGCGGATCTGGAGAAGATTCAGGAAGCCGGACTGCATATCATCACTCCGGTCCTGGTCTGCAATACCGATGAATATAATAAGATCAGTATTCTGAAAGAGGGAGAGGTATCTCCCGGCGAGGATGTGCTCCAGATCTCTTAAGAGCGGTACGTCCGTATCAACTAATGAAACTGACCGGAGCTGTTCCGGTTGAGTATAATGTAAAGGAGACCAGCTATGAAAAGTCAACCATAAATTAGCAAAAAAATTCTTTTTCATATCGGTGGTAAAAAAGGGTAACTTTAATAGAGCTCCCTTAGGGTGCTTTTTCAAAATCTATCGATATTGGTATACAGACCTCTTATTCGAGGTTAAATTCTACTTCGTCAGTGAGCATCTTCCAGATGACTCTGACAAGCTTGCCGGCACAGTGCCCAAGTGCATTGTAGTGAGACCGGCCTTCAGCCCTCTTGGCATCATAATAAGCCTTGAAGGTCGCGTTGTTTCTGACAACGTTCCAAGCTGCATTTACAAGGGCATATCGTAAAACACGAGAGCCACGTTTGGACATCCTTGTTGTCTTAGCCTGAAAGTTACCAGACTGATAAACAGAAGGATCCAGACCTGCAAAAGCAAGCAGCTTGTTTGGATTGGAGAAACGGTGAATATCACCTATTTCACCAAGAATCATTCCACCATTGATATAACCGATACCAGGAATGGTCATGATGACAGAATCGTTGAATTTCATGATATCCGTCATCTCAACTTCAATCTTTTCTAATTGGCTATCCAGTAACTCGATTTGTTGAATGGTTTGAGTTATCTGAATAGATATAGCGCTGTCGTTGGCACCGACAGACTTCTGTGCGAGAACTCTTAATTCTTTGGCCTGCTCTTTAGTAAAGTGTCCGTGCGAGTTCACTTTGAGCAGATTTGCCAGATGAGTCATATGCATGGAAGCAATCTCTTTTGGAGAAGGTGCTTCTTTTAAAAGAGCATAGACAGCATTCTGATGCAGACCGGATTTGAAAAAGTATTGAATCTCCGGGAATACCTGATCAACATAGGTTGTCAGTTGGATTTTCAATCGGGTGCGTTGCTTAATGGTTTTCTGCCGAAAGCGCCCCAAGGCCTTAAGATCCATCATATCGAGATCAAAGAAGGTAATAAATCTTAGGTCATCCTGCATCATAAGAGTTTTAGCAATAACAAATGTGTCGACCTTATCTGTCTTTGTTTTACGAACATTGTTCTTACGCATTTGACAGGTTTTGATGGGGTTCAACACACACACTTGGTAGAACTCAGCAACAAGGTATCGAACAAGGTTGTCGCCGTAGTGTGCCGTTGACTCAAGACCGATGATGATGCTGTTCTTATCGAATGATTCGAGCTTAGAGACCAGCAGTTGGAAGCCATCAGCGTCGTTTGTGAATTTGAACGGCTCAATGAGTATTTCACCGTCCGAAGAAATCGCAGCGGCGAAATGGTTGAGTTTGGCAATATCAATGCCTACAAAAATTTTCATGAGGTTGTACCTCCCTTTCATAAAGTCTGATACCATGATGTCCACCATCGATTATCATCGTAGACTTGATAGAAATAAGTACTCTGAGTGAAAAACACTCCGGCAACATCCAGCTGATAAACAATTCAGATAAAGGTAGCGGCAATACACTCCAGTTGAGTAGTCAAGCTACAGGGAAAAATCAAAAGTCCATAGTATCTGAATTGTATTGAACCACGATATTAAAAGAAAGGGAACGTGTGATAATTAACTTCCTAATTATCATACAAGGAGAAATGTATGAAGTTTCTTCAAAAACTGGGTAAAGCGTTAATGCTTCCCGTAGCGGTTCTGCCGATCTGCGGTATCCTCATGGGTATTGGTTACAGGTTGTGCCCGGCAACAATGCAGGGTGGTGAGATTTCGGGCGTGGCAAATCTGATCGGTCTGTTCCTCGTAAAAGCAGGTGGTGCTTTGATCGACAACATGGCGATCCTGTTTGCAATCGGTGTAGGTGTCGGTATGTCAGAGAAAAATGACGGTACCGGAGCCATCGCAGCTCTGGCTTCCTGGCTGATGCTCACAACACTTCTGTCTACCGGATTTGTTACGACCATTATGCCCTCCATCGCTGAGGATGCTACCAAGACACTGGCATTCGATAAGATTGCGAATCCCTTTATCGGTATTATTGCCGGTATTATCGGTTCCATGTGCTACAACAAGTTCAAGGATACCAAGCTTCCCGACTGGCTATCCTTCTTCAGTGGTAAGCGCTGTGTAGCTATCGTAGCAGGTGTGGTATCTATTCTGGCATCTGTTGTACTGCTGTTCGTATGGCCTTTACTGTTCGGCGGTCTGGTAGCTCTCGGTGAAGCCATTGTAGGTCTGGATGTAGTCGGTGCCGGCATTTATGCTTTCCTGAACCGTCTGCTGATCCCTACCGGATTACATCACGCACTGAACAACGTATTCTGGTTCGATACCATCGGACTTGGAGATCTGAAGCACTTCTGGGCAGGTGAGACAAGCGCTGATGTATCCTGGAGCCTTGGAATGTATATGTCCGGCTTCTTCCCCTGTATGATGTTCGGTATCCCCGGTGCAGCTCTGGCAATGGTAAAATGTGCAAAGCCCGCCAAGAAAAAGGCAGCGATCGGTCTGGTAGCTTCCGCAGCAATCTGTTCCTTTATCTGCGGCGTTACCGAGCCCTTTGAGTTTGCATTCATGTTCTTAGCTCCCGGACTGTATGTGATCTATGCAGCACTGTACGGCATCTTCACCATGATCACTGTTGCTCTTGGCTTCCGTGCAGGCTTCAGCTTCTCCGCAGGTGCGATGGATCTGTTTTTCTCATCCTCCCTGCCTGCAGCAGCCAGAATCTGGCTGATCATCCCTCTGGGTATCGCAGCATTTGTTGTATTCTACTTCGTATTCCTCTTCGCTATCAAGAAATGGGATCTGAAGACCCCCGGTAGAGAAGATGATGATGTAGAAGCAGAGAAGAAGATCGAGCTGGCAAATGATGATTTCGCAGCAATCGCAGCAACCATTCTGGAAGGCTGCGGCGGCAAGGACAACATTGCAAGCATTGACAACTGCATCACAAGACTGAGACTGGAAGTAAAAGACATTACCGCAGTGGATGATAAGGTGATCAAATCTGCAGGCGTAGCCGGTGTCATGAAACCCGGTAAGACCTCTGTTCAGGTAATCATCGGACCTAAGGTTCAGTTCGTAGCGGATGCATTTTCCAAGCTTTGCGAATAATAAAGCACTGATAAAACTGAATATATGATCGCAAGAAAGACCTGCCTGGGAAGACCATGCGGGTCTTTCTTATATATGATGTCGGGGTCAAAAGCCCCCGACTTTGATGCCTACGGATTGTTCCGTGCTATGCACTCTCACAACCCTACCCTCTATTCGCATATCGTGGGATTATCATCCCACTTTTATGCTCATATCGGGGCGGGTCATAAGGTCTTTCACCCACTTATGAGCAAGCTCATGTGGGCTTAGACCTTTTGACCCTGGCATCATATATATTTAATAATTACTTTATTGACATTTATTTTGGAAATGATAAAATCATGACGGATAAAAATCAGTGGGCCTGATGCCTGCGGAATGTATTGTAATGTAATGGAGAGAAAAGTCATGAAAAAATCAACAGGAAAGAAGGGAAACGGGGGATTTTCATTAGTAGAGCTGATCATTGTAATAGCTATCATGGCAGTGCTGGTGGGAGTACTGGCACCGCAGTACCTGTCTTATATACATAAGGCAAAGGTGGCGGCAGATCAGGCGAATCTGAAGAACTATTTTACGGAGATCCAGATGGATTATATTACTACAGGAAAGTATAATTCCATGGTACCTACCGTACAAAATAGCCCTGCGGATTATATGCAGAGGGAAATTCATTTTCTAAACGGGCAGACCGTGAAATTAAAAGCAGGATATTTTGCTGTGACAGAAGATACCAGAAGTCAGGGAGGCTACAATCTATGCTATCATTGTGATCTGTGCACGGCTGCTGATGCAGATGAGCAGACAAAACAAAAGCATCTGGAGACTTGTATGATTACATTTCTATGATGGCGCTTGAGAGGAATATGTTATCTCCCCAGACATAATCCGATATTATCAGAAATGCAGCAGATGTATCCATGCTTCCCGGCGTAGGCGGCTGCCTGTCTGCGGATGGTGGGATCCGTTGCGTATTCCAGGGTGTAAGCGGTACAGCCGTGTGACATAGCCAGATCCAGATACTCAGTATAGTATTCACGCGTACTTTGATCATTTTTAGTATAGACATCCTTTGAAAAATCATACGCAGTAAAAACGTTCTCCTGGTTTACCCCATCGATGAGAACGTTTTTTTCTGTTGTAAGATATTTTTTTACAAAACAGTCCCCACCGTTGATCATGATCTTTCTGCCTGTATGGTTTATATAGTCCAGAATCGTAAGGATTCCGTCATAGATGGATTCCTGCGGATAGTTATAGTATACATCTGTGTTATCGACAAAAAAGCCGTCCACACCCTTCTGCACCAGAGAGTCTACTCTGGAAGCTGTACATGCCTGCCATTCCGGAGCCGAGACATCGATCCATTTTTCCTCCGGCCAGTTCTCATAGGCACCCAGAGTATATTTCTCAAAGTCTGTATCATAGGACCGGAAGCTTTCGATCGATCCGATATTGATATAGGAGTAGATTTCGCGGATACCATTTTCTCTTAAACGGGCAATGTCATTTTGGGAAAAATATTCCGCATCTATGACAAGCAGATCAATGTCAGAAAGCTTTTCTATGATTTCAGAATCTTCGCCGATCAGGACAATGTATTTTTCTGCACTATCGGAGGTGCTGGCGGAGCAGGCACTGAGCAGGGCTGTAGATAATATCAGAATGAGAACATATATTATTTTTATGAATAGCTTCGTTTTCCTCAATTAACGGTACCTCCTTTTTCGCTTGATCTGCTTCAATATTTGTATCCAGATAATTATACTATAGATGGCTCTACATTTCATGTATTTCTGTTAACTATTCAGAGCCATACAAAATACTGCATTCAGGCAGATAATGTCGAAAAAAATATCTGTAAAAATATTAAAAAGGGCGAAAAATATTGAAAAATGTGGTATAATTTTTTATGCAAATATAAGATAATACCGGGACAAAAAGTCCCCGGATTTGATGCGTTCGGCGGTTAAGATAACCGGGAAAGTAGGAAGTTATATGAAGATTCAGGATTTTTGTGACATGAACAAATTCGAGCAGATCATGAAGAACTGGGCAAACAGCACGGGACTGGCAACCGTGGCTGTGGGTGCAGACGGAAAATACATCAGTGACTGTTATAATTTTACGGAGTTCTGTATTGATCTGACGAGAGGAAGCGCAGAGGGGAAAAAGCGCTGCGAGCAGTGTGACAGAGAAGGCCATGGTGTGTATCCCTGCCATGCGGGACTTGTGGATTTTGGCATTCCGATCACACTGGAGGATGGAACCGTGCTGGGCAGTATTATCGGAGGACAGGTGCTGCCGGAGAATCCGGATGAGGAGAAGTTCCGTCAGACAGCAAGGGAACTTGGCATTGATGAGGATAAATATATCAAGGCCTTGAAAAAGGTAAATGTGAAGACTAAGGAGCAGATCGACGCATCTGCTGAGCTTTTAGGCGATGTCATCAATATGTTTGTGAGATCAAGCTATGCTCATCGTAGAAATACAAATCTGGTAGGAGAATTAAAAGGCGGTATTGCAGATGCTGCACAGCAGATCGCAGAAGCGGAAGACAGAACGAAGGAAATCGACGGTTATAGCAAGAGACAGCAGATTCTGGCACTGAATGCATCCATTGAAGCAGCCAGGGCAGGAGATCAGGGAAGGGGCTTTGCTGTGGTAGCAACGGAGGTCCAGAAGCTGGCGAGAGATATGGCAGCCTCCAGTGAAGCAATCAAGAAGATTCTCGGACAGTTATCTCATACGATCAACAATTTGAATCAGTAAGAAAAAATATAATATAAAGACCGCATTTCTGATCGATGACAAGGATCGGAAATGTGGTCTTTTGGCATTATTACTATCAATGTATTCAGAAAAGAAGACGATATACATAGTAAGATAACTGTGAAAACAAACGGATTTGGCATCTATTTTCAAGGAGGAGATAAGTATGACAGATGTAGGAGTAAGCAGCATCACTGCATATGCTGCGCAGAGTGATTACAGCAAGAATACGAAAAACAAGACAACGAAGGATACAACGAATGCTGCAGGCACGGCCGGCACTTCTGAAGCGAAACAGACGAAGGGAGCGACTGGAAATTACGGCAGGACCATCGGTCAGCCGGAGTTGTCGGAGAAGGCTGCGAAATACTATGAGCAGCTGAAGAAGAAGTACGGAAATTATGATTTTATTCTGGTCAGCAGAGATCAGAAGGAGAATGCAAAAGCCAATGCTGCAAAATATGCCAATGGCTATAAGACGGTTGTTCTCATTGATGAGGACAAGATCGAACAGATGGCAACAGACGAGAAATTCCGCAAACAGTATGAGGGAATCCTGAGCGGTGCCGCTGCACAGATACAGCAGTTAAAGACCAGCCTGCAGAGTTCCGGTGCGCAGGTCAAGGGCTTTGGAATGCAGGTAAATGATGGAGGAACACTGTCATTTTTCGCTGTATTGAAGAAATCCAGCGCCGAGCAGAAGGCCCGGATCGAGAAAAAGGCTGAGCAGAAGAAAACAGAGAAAAAGGCTGCGGAGAAGAAGGCTGCTAAGAAAGAAAAGGAAGAACGGCTAAAAGACAAGAAGTCGGATAAGGTAGCAGACAGCAAGGAGGAAGCCGGCACAGAGGATACGGTGACAATCAGCGCCGGTTCCATAGAAGAACTGTTGTCTAAGATAGAAACCTACAATTTTAATCAGCGGAGTGACAGTGTGCAGACCGCAGGCGAACGGCAGGTCGGCCAGAACTTTGACTTCAGAGGGTAAGGTGATGCTGTATGATTTCTATGGGGAAGTCCGGAGGTGTTTACGGGAGCGGCAATACCGGTTTGCCGCAGGCATTTTCCGGAGGAAAGAAGACGCAGAACAATCAGAAGAGTATCTTCGGAGCAAAAAATAAAAGTTCTGTTACCGATATTCGTAGAATGCTGTCCAGAAACAGTCAAAGTACGCAGACGCAGGCAGCGAACAGTTGGGGACAGGAGTCTATCGTTACCAGCACGCTGAGTTACAGTGAATCGCTGCGCAATCAGAGGCAGCAGACGAAGAACACGACGCTGGCGCTGAAAAAGCTGAAGTACCAGTTTAAAAGTATTTCGTCGAAGATACTGCGGAGCAAGACTTCCCAGGCGGCAAAGCAGGCAGCCGGACAGGCGAGAAGAGAGATCATGCGCCTGAAGCGTCAGAAGCAGAACAGTGACAGTGACAGCGACAGTGAAGAGATCGACGCAGCAATCGCTCATGCACAGGCTATGGAACGTGTGGCGAAGAAGAAAGCAAAACATCTCGAAGAAGAGGAAATGATGAAGGCTGCCGGCGGAATCTGTCAGGGAGACCGGATCAGCGAAGAAGAAACGAAGGATGTGCCAGACGCAGAAGCTGAAAACGCGCGGAATGCAGAAGAGATGTCTGCGGAAGATTCCGCGAATGAAGTGTCCGGGGATTTCTCTGCGTATGAGTATGCCGGGGACAGCTATGATATATCCGATTATGTTGATCTCGGCATGGATGAATTCTATGCACAGGCAGGAGACTTTATGTCGGAAATGAGCGATTTCACCTCTGAGATGATGCAGGAAATGTCTGACAGCTTACGTGACCTGATGGAAGAGATGGGACTGGACGGCTTATCGGATACTGCGGTCTCGGTGGACAGGGAGATGGATCCCGCAGACCTCAAGATGATGAAGATCAAACACCGCAATAAAGAGATGAAAGACATCGTCAAAGCCGATGCGGAGTACCTGAAAGCAGTTTTCAACCACCTGGAGAAAATGAAAGACAACGTGGTCATTCCCACCGGGAATGCAGGAGCGGTTTCTGCCGGCATGACCGGGACTTCATTTTCCGCAGATGCTGCCGGCATAGGCGTACCGGCGGCGCCTATGCCAGTGATCAATATTACATTATAGGGTGGACATATAAGAAGAAATTTGACATCCCGGACACTGTGCTTGTGAGACAGACACAGTGTCCGGGATGGTTTTATATAAAAACATTTTTGATTTTCGTGAAAAACCACGTGAAAACATTTTTGGATTTCGTGAAAAACTATACAAAAACATTTTTGATTTTCGTGATTATTTCCGCCCGTATAGGATTCCCATGCCGGAGATCATCCAGGGAGCAGCGGCATATCCGGGGATAAAATCCAGTTTCTTCTCAAGATTGCCGATGTAGTGAATTTCTGTGATTCCTTCTTTTTTTAACTCTTCGACAAATTCTTCCATGTCACCATAGAGTGATTTTTGGGAGAACATGTCCTGAAAGGAGAAGGCACCGCCCTTTTTGACTATGCGCAGAGCTTCTCTGACCACATCCCGTTTATCCTTGGCGGAACGGACTTCGTGGAAGACAAAGTTGCTGACAGTGGCATCGAAGGTCTCATCTGGATCTTCCAGATGGGCGGCATCTCCTTTGTGGAAGGTGATCCGGTCGGCAACACCCTCCGCTTTCGCATTGGCTTCACATTGCTCTTTGGCATAGTTCCACTCGGCACCCCAGTAGTCCATACCGACGAGTTTTGTCTTGGGGAAAGCCTTGGCGCAGCGGATCGTCAGGGCAGCCGCACCACATCCGATGTCGAGCAGAGTGCCTTCGCCGTCCCATTCCAGATGATCTACGAGGTGCTGATGGACTTTTGCCATCATGTTGCCTTTGCCGAAGGCAAACAATTCATGACAGATGTGCATGTAAATGCCATAGACCAGGCAAATCGCGGCAAGAATGCCCAGGATCCATGTCGGAATGGCAAGATGCAGCACTGGTCCGGTCACATAGGCGGCAATGCCGAGTACGGCAGCAGCGACATAGCACAGCGCCAACATTTTTTCAGGTACCCAGTTTCCGTAGTTCACGTTTTTGTTCATAACTAATCCTCCTACTTGTTTTCTGAATATAACAAAAGTTATATTTGTTATTTTTTATAAAAGAAAATGCCCACCGCATTAACGGTGAGCATCCTTCTCGCTCTTAAAATATGCAATTAAACCCTGCGTTCCGGCATCGGCGTGAATACCGATGGCTTTCGTCAGGAACAGGCGGTGTTCCATATCATAATCTCCTTTGATCAATTCCAGAAATCCGTGTAACCTCATGGATGTCAGAATCCGTAGTAATTCCTTATCGGGCACATAGCCTAGTTGTTTTTCGTAATAGCTCTGAAAGGCGGTGAACATATTATGAAAGACTACATCCCGGAAGGATTCGTATTTGCTGCCGGAGCATTTCTCCAGCACCAGCTCACATTCCTGCCTGTGCGCACAGATATATTCCATGATCTCGCGTTCATTCTGCTCTGCGGTTTCAGGATGTTCCTGCTCTCTTTTGGCTATTTGCTGCATCATTTTCTGATACTCGGCAATCAGGGGATCCAGGATTGCCCCCAACAGAGCCTCTTTATTTTCAAAAGAGAAATAAAAAGCCCCGGTAGTAACTCCGGCCCGTTTGCAGATATCCCGGAGGTTCGCCCCGGCGTAGCCTTTTTCCAGAAATTCTTCCCTGCCGCAGCGGATTAAGTTTTCTTCCGTGATTTTCTTACGATCTGTCTCCATAACAATTGTTATATTAGCATAGACTAACTCGTGGGTCAAGAAGGAATCTTCAGGTAAAATATTTTTTATTTTCGCAAAAATCTCTGCAAAAACATTTTGGTTTATTGTGATTATAAGATATAATAAAAATAGTAGCAGGAAAACTAAGATAGTGATATATAGCGGGGAAATGAATATGGACAAAGACCCATTTAAAGAATATCTGAGAGAATCCGAACCGAATAAAGCAACAAAAGGGTATGTGTGGAGCACGGCGGTTGGACTTCAGGCAGTAGATGGTCTGAAACCCTCGCAATATCTGATTGACACTGCAATTCAAAATATTGAAGGTAAGATCACGCTAAAAGAGGCACAGAGTCTTATAGAAAGCTATTACAATGAGAGACCTGTCCGTGTATCAGATAATGAACGCACGGAAGAAGCAGATAAAGTTTCCAGCCGTATTGCGGAGCTCCTTTCCGAAACGGCGTTTTCCTTTTCACCGAATGAGTATATAGCTATTCATCGTAAGCTTTTTCGTGGAATATATAAGCATGCCGGAAAAATAAGAGATTATAATATTACGAAGAAAGAATGGGTGCTTGATGGCGCAACGGTCATATATGGGAGTGCTTCAGAACTGCGTGCTACATTGGAATATGATTTTTCGCAGGAACAAGCTTTTAGTTATAAAGGACTTTCGATAGAAGAGAGCATTCATCATCTGGCTTTGTTTGTATCAAGGCTTTGGCAAATTCACATATTTGGTGAGGGAAACACAAGAACCACAGCGGTTTTTTTCATAAAATATTTGAGAACACTTGGTTTTTTTGCAACAAATGATATTTTTGCGGAAAATGCATGGTATTTCAGAAATGCACTTGTCAGAGCCAATTATACGAATTTACAAAAAGGAATTCATGAGACAACGGAATATTTGGAACTCTTCCTCAGAAATATGCTTTTAAATGAACACAACGAGCTGCACAATCGAAATATGCATATCAGTGGACTTTTAAAGGATACAAAAGTGGATATTGGAACTTCAAAAGTGGACATTGGAACTCAAAAAATGGACATTGAAACATCAAAAGTGGACATTGAAACAAGATTGGCTGAAAAAACGCTGAATTTTTCAACAAAAACAATTATGCATATCCGTGTATTATATGAAAAATTCGGAGATTGTCAGTTTTTTGGCAGAGGAGAGGTTATGGAATTGCTTGGGCTGAAAAGTTCAGGCGCTTCTAAAATAATATCCAATATGGTACAGGCTGATGTAATCGAACCGGTATCCGGGCATGGAAAAGGAAAATACAAATTCAAAGAGTTATAGAGTATATTGGATTTAAAGGCATCGGAACATCCGGTGCCTTTTTTTAAAATACAGGAACCTTTTTACCGTCCGGCGACTCATATAGTATGAAGCCGGCGAAGAGAAGGAGGTGTTACTTTGTCAGTTATGACAAAAGAGGAATTTGTGCGGGAAGTGCGGGGCTATACCCTGCATATGTACCGACTGGCATATTCTATTCTGAATAACAGTATGGATGCGGAGGACGCTGTCAGCGAAGCGGTACTGCATGCCTATGAAAAGTTAAGGACGCTGCGGGATCCGGACAGCTTTAAAAACTGGATCTTACAGATCACGGCAAATGAAGCGAAAAAGATTTATCGGCAAAATAAGCGGACCGGTGCGGTGGCATGGGAAGAGAATCTGTCCCCGGCATTTTATGACGAACACCATGAACTGTGGGATGCTGTCATGCAGCTGGATGGTGGATACCGGGATGTGATCGTACTGTTTTATTATGAACGGTGCACGATCCCGGAGATCAGCAGGATACTGGAATGCAGGCAGGGAACCGTAAAATCGAGATTGTACCGGGCGAAGGAGCAGTTAAGGGAGAGGCTTATATGAGAGATGATTTTATAGACAGAAAAATAAGAAAAATGGCGGAGGCGGAACGGATGGCAGTGCCGGAGTCTCTGGATGCGAAAGTGGAAAATATTTTGGACGGACTGGAAACAGAGAAGAAGGACAGCAAAAACACGGATGGAAAGAGAGTGAATCAAACGGTACGCCATTATGGCTTTAGACGAATCGTGATCCCGGCAGCAGCCTGTCTGCTTCTGGCCTCCGTTACCGTGACGGCATCGGGATTGTACCGGGCGCGGATGGAGAGCATGAATCATGAAAAACTGGAAACATATTTTTCCGGGTTGCAGGAGGCAGATGTTGCAGCGGATAGCTACAGCAGACCGCTTACGGACGGCGAAAAAAACAGGCTGGAAGAACTGAGGCAGGCCTATCTGGAGGAAGGATATTTCCCCCAAAAGGAACTTGCCATGCTTGATAGTCCTGAAAAATACAAAAAGGGCGTGGCTTTCTATGCAGCGCGGAGTACATTTTTCCTGCCGGAAGAGGAAATGACGGAGGAGGAACTGTTGGAGCTGATCGATTTCCGTGAGAAGAGAGATTATAGTCTGGCGAAAATCACAGAAGAGATCGAGGCGGGCGACTATGAATATGTGAAGACGGAAGATAGTGCATTACCGGGTGATATGTCACAGGAGAGCGGATCGCAACAGACACAGGGCGCAGGAGAGGCAAGTGTAGTCCCGGGGGCAGACACTGCAGCACAGGAATGGCAGATTGCCTATGCGGGAGAACTCAGTATCCGGTGTGCTGTGGCGGCAGAACAGGGGCTGTATGTCGGTGGGTTCACCATGGAAGGGAAAGCACGGGTGGAATATCTGACTTACGGCAGCGGGACCCCGGAAAAGTTTTATGATGATTTCGATGAGGACGGCGAGGTGTATAGCCTGTGCATCGCACCGGACGGAAGTGTCTATGCGGCATTACGCGGACTGGCATCTCCGGGAGCGGAACATGGCCGGCTGCCTGTGATCTACCATATCAGTCCGGAGGGAAAGCTTCTGAACAGTTTTACTGTTGGGGAGAGGGAATGGAATATCGTCGATAGTATGGCAACAGATGCCCAGGGCAGATTATATGTGCGGATGCGGATGCAGGAGGATGGCAGTTATGTGCGGATCTATTCTGCGGAAGGTGAGCTGATTGGAACCGTGGCGGATGACAACAGCTATGCCGTACAAGGTGCCGGAGCATTAGGACAGGGCAAGGACGGCAAAGTCTATGCGGCTGCACTGGCAACGGAGAATGTGACAGCAGAGGATGACCCTGTGACATTAGTGTCAGTAGACCCGGAGAGGTTGTGTTTTCTACCGGTGCAGGGGGATGCAGCGGAGAATGCGAAGGCTGTTCAAAGCACAGGGACGATCTACCAGTGGAATATGGTGGCAGCAGGTGTGAGTGATGGCTCCGATTTTATCCTGTGGGGATACAGCGGCGTTGATACCTACCGTTTGGAAGATGCGGAATTTACCAGAGCGCAGGAAGTCTGGGAGATGCCCTGCGGTACGGAAGGAACCTGCGCGGTAATCGTTCCGGATGGCCGGATACTCTATATCGGAGCCACAGGCGGTGTGCAGGGACAGACGGCAGCCGGCGTGGACATCTCCGGAAAAGACCCGGCGAAGACATATTTTTATTATGAACCGCTGAAGTAACAGAAAAAGCTATAATGAGATGGGTTGAGCGAGTGGAAAATGGGAAATTTCCACTCGCTCTATTGTGCCTATAATACGTTATCATGTATAATGAAAATAAGAATAAATGGCAACGAAAATGGTCACAAAGCAGTCGAAAGAAAACGAAGTATATATGAAAAAAACAACTTTAGAAGAAAAATTAGGATATAATCAAAAAGGAGCCAAAAAGGAGCTAAAAATGGAGCCGATAGAAAGATAGATATATTATATCAAATGGAAGAAAATCCAGAGGTAACGCAGGTTAAACTTATGGAGGGATTTGATCTTTCAAGAAAACAAATTCAAAGACTTATAAAAGACATGTGAGAAGAAGGTTTGGTTGAAAGACGTGGTTCTAATAGAAACGGGAAGTGGATTGCAAAGAAGTAAATAACAGGAGAGATTTTATTTGGCATGATGAGTGACGAAAGATGTATGAAGAAAATCAACGTAAAAGTGACGTTTTTTCTTAGCTTAATTGCGGTTGTGCTGTTGACGGCAGGTATCCTGTGCGGGCGTGAGGTCTGGCTGTATGAGCACCCGGAGATCCGGATTACCTTTAGCTGCGACAAGAGAGAAAATATATATCGCTCTTATCCTTTTTGCGTTATTCGTGGCAGATCTCATATCGGACAGGGATATGCGGTACGTTATGATGAGGAAATATAGCAGTTCCGGGATGCAACAGGGGAAGTGTTTCAATGGATTAACGAAAAGTATGATTCCCCATTATCCGTGTCATCGGATGTAACAATAGGTGAAGGAAAAACGGTGATCACTTTCTGGGGAACAGGGAAATCTATTGAGACCGGAGAGATGGAGGAAATCAACCGGGACTGCGTGCTGGAGTATGAACTGGACGCAGAGGTGTTACATTTGGAAGAAACACCGGAGCTGGTAGAAAACGTTTGGGATCCGAAAGAGAAGGGGCAGCAGGGACAGGCGGAGACGATTTATGATCCGGAAGCAGGTGTAACGGCGACTTTGCGGGATATTTCCAATGTGGGTGCTAATCTTATCATCAGACGTGAGGATGACGATGACGGGGCAGAGGTGATCTATGGAGAGGCTTATATTCTCCAACGGCAGGTAGACGGAGAGTGGCAGGATGCAGAGACGGTGCCGGATAATTATGGCTTTCCAATGGTGGGCTATAATGTCCCCGGTGGTGAGGAAGCCTCGATCTACTATAATTGGGAGTGGCTCTACGGAGCACTGGAACCGGGAGAATATCGAATGGTCTGGGATGTCTCAAGAAAAGACAGCGGTTCGGCAAGCGCACAGACATACCGGGAGCATATACGTTTTCGACTTTAGAGAGGGGAAAAGCTAATGAAGAAAAAAGTATTATGGATAATAGGGGTATGTATCATACTAATCAGTATATGGGGTATCAGGGAAATTTATTTGTACAACAATCCCGAAGTAATCATCACATATAGCAATGAAAACACAGAGGAATCACATCGCTCTCTTCCAGTCTATGCGATAAATCCAAAGTCAAGATTTGGGCAGGCAGCCCGCTACGACAAGGAGATGAAAGACTGGTGGGAAGCCACAAATGAAGTAAACCTATGGCTTCATAATGACTTGAAAGCACCCATGGATGTGTCATCCACAGTTGAAATTATGGATGGAACCGCGAAGATTACCTATCAGGGAACGGCAACTTCTTTAGAGAATGAAAATGTGGAGATATACAAAGAGGTGGTGATTGATTTTCCGGTGTCCGCGAATCTGGAAATTGAGAAAACAGAGTAAAATAGAGATGTCTGAAAGGTCCGAAAGGAAACGGGGGAGTGTGTATGAAGAAAATTAATGTAAAAGTAACGGTTTTTCTTAGTGTGATCGTATTGGCAGTGATAATCCTTTTACTGAATTTTATTGAATTCCGCAAGACGTTGGATTTTACGGCATCGGGAATACGGATGCTGAAGGAAAATGCGTCCGGAAAGCAGGAAGAGGTACAGGTAGATGTCAGTGGAACGTATTCTTATCGCGTATTGCCCTGGATTTATGCAAGTTCTTTTAACGGGAAGATATCCTTTGCAGGAGAGGGAGAGGAGCCACAGGATTATTTCTTTCTGTACGGGGGAAGAAAAGGCGTTTTCCAAAGTGGGAGAGGTGCCGGACAGATCCTGACGCCGGATATGAGCACGTGTGCAGCAATTTATGAGGCAGTGCAAGGTGTGGAAAAAGGGATGATTTCTGCCACCGCAAATTCGGCGGAAGAGAATCAGATATTCTATATTTTGTACCCGGCGACGACATTGGAAGAAGCGTATGAAATATCCGATGTATTGTATCCCGGAATGTTGGGAAAATAGATTTCTTGCTTGACAGACAGGTCGATAGAATGTAGACTATGCTTATAAAGTCTATATTCTATCGACTATCGATGGCTGGTGCAGCAGAGCGGAGGGGCTTATGGGTGAGAACATCTACAGAATATTTGACGTTGTATGGAAATTAAGTCTGGTAGGAGGATACTGCGTATTGCTGGTGCTCCTGGCCAGACTTTTGTTGAAAAAAGCCCCCAAATGGTGTTCTTATCTGCTGTGGGGAGTCGTATTTGTGCGCTTGTGCTGTCCGGTGTTGCCACGGACGGGGATCAGTCTGATTCCGGAGCGGCTGCTGGCGGTTGGAACGGAGACGATGTACGGACAGTCAGCAAACGGCTATGGTAATAATGGTGTGCTTCCAGATGTGGATCCTAACGGACAGAGCAGTTGGCAACAGGCAGGAAATTTGCATGCCGGGACGGCAGGAAATATGCCGGGAGCCGCAGGATTAGCGAACGAAAACAGAAATGTTGCGAATGCAATCGATAACGAAAGCGATGCGAATGCATTCGGAACAGACGGAGCCGATGGAAGCCAGGCAGCAGGTAATGCTGCAGATGGTGGCTACTTAGCTGACAACCGGGACAATGCGGACGGGTCTTTGCAAATCACAGGAGCAGAAAACGGAAGCAGTGGTGCAGCCATGGAGGAATCGGTTACCGATACAAATGGCACAGCTGTCGCAAACACACTGTATCGCCCGGTAGGTTTCCGTGTCATTGCAATGGTATGGCTGTTTGGAATGGCAGGATTTATGGGGTATCATGCCTTTTCCTACCTGCGTATGCGTAACCGGCTTCACAGACCTGACGGCGGTGTCAGACAGGTGGAACCGGGGATCTGCGAAATCGACGGTGGGCATCTGTCCTTTGTCATGGGACTGGTGCATCCGGTGATCTATCTGTCTTCGGGCTTAGATCCCGAGAGCAGAAACGTTGTGCTGTGCCACGAGAGAGTGCATTTGCAGCGCAGGGATTATCTCTTCAAACCGGCAGCTCTGCTGATCTGCTGCGTCCACTGGTTCAATCCGTTAGTGTGGCTGGCATTTTATCTGATGAACATGGACTGCGAGATGTCCTGTGATGAAAAAGTGGTGAAGCTTCTCGGCGAGGAGAGCAAGAAGATATATTCCCATACATTGCTGGAAGAGGCTTCCGGTGGGGAATGGAAACGCTATCGGGGCGGTTCCATCTGTGCCTTGCTTTCTTTTGGTGAAGATCATGTGAAGAACAGGATCCGCCATGTACTGGATTATCGCAAGCCGCCGTTCTGGGTCATGATTGGCGCAGCAGCAGTGATCGTGGTACTGGTGGTGTGCCTGTGCAGCAACCCCGGTGGAAGTGGGAACGGGGCAGGCACGGCGGATCGTACAGATACAGACGACAGCGCAGGAGCAGAAATGGATGTAGACAGCAATGCGGAGACGAATGGAAGCATTGCGCAGCTTCCGGACAACATCAAGACACCGGAAGATTTTGCAAAGGTAACGATTCATAGCAGAGAAGATTTTGCCGCTGTTTTTGATGTGGAAGCAATCGAAGAAAAGCATTCCTTTGCAGCGGATCAAGTGGCTTATGACCTGCTGGTTCGTGAAAACAATACGAATGCCGCGTATGCGATATTCAAAGCACTGGCGGAGGAACCTGCATCCGAGACTTATAGAAAATATACAGATCCGGTAACGGCAGCGGTGTCACTGCTGCACCTGGGTGATGGAAGCGGAGCCGTGACCGAGACGCTGTATCCGGCAGGGCAGCAATATCCTTATTATCGGGAGGACTCTGACCGGCCGGGAGAAGGCTCTGTGGTGAATGTACATTATACTTTTGCGGATGGATCTGCTGTAGATATTCCCATGGTCATGGCGGAGGAGATGACGCAGCTGTGGCTCTTATCCTTTGGAGATCCGGGCAGTGCGGAGGACTCGGGATATGGTCCGCTCACCGGTGATATCTGTACCAGAATGGTCTATGGGGAGTACGAACTCCGACAACCGGACAGAGCGGTCTACTGGGGCTGGATGGACTGGTATCCTGTGGATGCCGGCAGTTATTCGGCCTATTACCCCCATGTGCAGATTTCAAATTATGGAATCTATACCATGAGTGAATCCGTGGGAACGTCCGGCAGTGTATTTCGCTGCATTCAAGCTGCACGCATCATGGAAACGGGCTGGTATGACGTTACCTGTGAGCGGAGCGCATATGACACATCAGAAGCCTATACACAGTTGCAAAAAGATCTGTCGGATGTGACGGAATGGAGCGGCGGCAAGGTCTATTATCTGACAGATCCTGATGAGGCGCATCTTCTGTCGGATGAATGGATGCCAAAGGTGCTTCGGGAGTTTGACATGAGTACCCATACTGTCACCGATACGGTTCTGCCGGTGGATTTGCAGCTCAATAGCGACACGACACTTCATGTTCATGACGGATATTATGACATTTACAATAGTAATCCATCCATAAGTATGCGGTTTGCGCTTAGAGGGGCGGATAGCCAGCACATCGAAAGAGCAGACATTCAGGCCTATCCGGGTGTGGTATTTGATGTATCGGAGCGGACAGAAACTGAGACATTGGCGCAGTTGGATCTGGATGGTGATGGTGTGCCGGAGAAGATTTCTCTGTATCCTGCGGAGCCGGTAACGGGATATTCTCTCGAGGAATATAAGATTTGTGTAAATTTGGGACTGGGTCAGATGAATTGCTATGACCTGCAGGATGCAGTGTTGGAGATAGACGGACAAACGGCTGAGATTCCGGACAGCACGGGAAATATGAGCAATTCAATCTTCGCTTTCAGCCCGGATGGGGAACAGCTCCTGATCGCATTGTATGATGACGGCGAAAGCGCAGATCCATTGACCCGAATTTACCACTATGAAGACGGAAAACTGGTGGAAACAGACCGGCTCGCACAGGACCTGCGAAAGGCATGGATACAGGATGGACAGATGGTTATCACCGAACCCTATTTTGTGGTGCAGAACGATTACATCCAGAGAATCTATCAGGTAACATCGAACGGAAAGCTCCGGGAAGTGCCACAGGAGGAATATGTATTAAGTTCATGGGAGGAAGTGGAGCTGCGGCAGGATATAACGCTCTACCGTACACCGGACGGTGATGAGACCTTTGTGCTGCCCAAAGGACGCAAAGTACGCATGACGAAGCTGGACGCAACGCAGGAATGGATCTGCATCGAGGTTACGGACGGTGTGAAGGGGTGGTTTCGGTTACGGGATGGAACGGATTACAGTGATTATTTCAGCGGTTTATATTTTGCAGGGTAAAGTGTGAAAAGGAGATACAGATCATGCATTGGAGTAAAAAGAACAAAGGAATCGTAATTTTTCTGATCGTTATAGTTGCTGTAGTCCTGCTGTGTCTCGGAGATTACGGATTGCGATATTATGATACTCCGAAAGAGGAAACATATGATTATGTTGGCAGTGGCATGTTAGTCGGTTTGGTAAATCCGCAATTTTATCAACAGGTTCCGGTAGAGATTCATGCGAAAAAGGCACATTTTATCTGGAAAAATCAGGAGGATTATATTCAGGGAAATGTATGGCTGGATGGAGAAAAGATTTTTGGTGATGAGGAAATGGGATTTACGACACTTTTCGTAAAAGCGGAACCATCGTATTCCTGCATCACAACTACCGATGGAGATACATCCGGTAATATGTTCCTTATCTCAAAAGATCTAAAAAACGTATTATGTGGAGTAAGAATAGAAGAGGAAGAGTTCCTGCTGGTAGTACCGGCTGAGGATAAAGCAACTGCAGATGGCATGATCGACAATGCAGCAAAACAATCACAGGCGTTTTCCTGGTGGCTGTTGGAAGTATACAAGGATATCATAAAGGATACTGTGAAATGAGATAAATAATGAAAAATGGGGAGGTTGTGCTTATGATGCAGCAGTTAAGTTTCAGTCCGGTGGAAAACATATTGACAGTCCTGTTCGCAGCGGCAATTCTGGGATATCTTCTGTACCTTCTGGTGCGGAGCTTACGGAACAGGCAACGGGGATATCATACGGTGAACCGTGCAAAAGTCTATAGCAAGGCACAGGCTACTGCGGTGAACCAACCGGTATATCTGGCAAACGGCACAGTAAATTCCGGAGTAACCGAGGCGGAAAACGTCAAGACTGTCATTTTTGAAAATCTGGAAAAAGAGGGCGAACAGATCACCTTGGAAGTTTCCGACAGAATCTACAGCGAATTGCAGGAAGGCGATTGTGGAAGCCTCAGCTGCCGGGACGGAAAATTAGTGAGCTTCGGGGCGTTACAGAACAGGGATGACAGAGAGCGGAGCTTCCGCGGATAGGGAAGCAGAGAACATAGGAGGGACTTTATGGTGGAAGGCATCTATCGTTTGTTTGACAGTATATGGCGTCTCAGTCTGGTGGGAAGCTATTGTATTTTGTTGGTGATACTGGCCAGATTTTTACTGAAAAAAGCCCCGAAATGGTGTTCCTATCTGCTGTGGGGAATCGTATTTGTGCGGTTATGTTGTCCGGTGCTGCCGGGGACCAGGATCAGTCTGATCCCGGAGCGTCTGTTGACCGTAGGGACGGCGACAACCTCTGCACAGTTGACTGCCGGGAACAGTGCCGGATCAGTTGACAATGAGGGAGTTTATAATGGCAGCCACCGTGGAGACAATACTGTGGATGCCGTGCTGTCCGGGGCGGATAATACGGGAAATCTGAATGCCGGGACTTTAGAAGCCACCGGAAATAGGGAAGGTTCTGCACCAACACTGGGACAGGATGGAAACGTAGAAGGCATGAATGAAATTGGAGATGACGGTGTCGGTGAAATTCAGGCACCGGGTAATGTTACGAATGCCTTGGATGGTGGTTACCCGGTGGATAACCGGGATAATGCGGACGATTCTTTGCAAAGGATCGGTGCAACAATGGGAAAAACATGGTTTCGTGTCCTGTTGATCGCATGGTTACTTGGAATGGCAGGATTTATGGGGTATCATACTTTTTCCTACCTGCGTATGCGTCACCGTATCCGCAGACCTGACAGCGGTGTCAGACAGGTGGAACCGGGAATCTGCGAGATTGACGGAGGACACCTGTCCTTCGTCATGGGGCTGATCCATCCGGTGATCTATCTCTCTTCGGGGCTGGATCCGGAGAGCAGAAAAGTCGTGTTGTGCCACGAGAGAGTGCATCTGCAGCGCAGGGATTACCTTTTCAAACCGGCAGCGCTGCTGATCTGCTGTGTGCATTGGTTTAACCCGTTGGTGTGGCTGGCATTTTATCTGATGAATATGGACTGTGAGATGTCCTGCGATGAAAAAGTTGTGAAGCTTCTCGGCGAGGAGAGCAAGAAGATCTATTCCTATACATTGCTGGAAGAAGCTTCCGGCGGAGAGTGGAAGCGTTATCGGGGCGGTTCCATCTGCGCACTGCTTTCTTTTGGCGAAGACCATGTGAAGAATCGTATTCGTCATGTACTGGATTATCGCAAGCCGCCGTTCTGGGTCATGATCGGCGCGGCAGCAGTGATCGTGGTACTGGTGGTGTGCCTGTGCAGCAACCCCGGAGGAAATGGGAACGGGGCAGATACAGCAAATGTGTCTGACGTTTCCGATGCGACAGAAGAAGTGACGACCGGAGAATTCACAGAGGACGGTTCAGACGATGAAGGCAGGAAAACCGAATGGCTGGCGGCATTGGAACAGGGGATTCATAGCAGAGAAGAATTCAGTGCGTTGTTTGATGTGGATACCTTGGAGGATACCCGGTCTTTTGCCGGACAGGACGGCATTCAATATCTGGAATACAACGGCGTTGCGGCGAGAAAACTGCACAGACAGATCCTGGATGGGGATACCGCAGCCCACGAGACTTATAAGGATCCGGTAAAAGCGGCGGAAGCACTGCTGCATCTGGAGGGTGGCAGCGGAGAAATGACGGAACTGCTCTATGAAGCGGAAAGGCAGTATTTATTTTTCCAAAAAGATTCCACAAGACCCGGCGAAGGCTCTGTGGCAAACGTACATTATATTTTCGCTGACGGATCCGATATTGATATTCCCATGGTATTCGCCGAGGAGAGCAGTCAGATCTGGATGCTGTCACTGGGAGATATCGACAGTAAAGGACGGCATTCTTACGGTCCGTTGGATGGAGAGAATCAGGCAAGAATCGTCTATGCGGAATATGGACCGCAGGATGTGGAAGAGGATCCTTTGGCGGGAGCCCATCCCGGGGATTATACGCAGGTACCTCAGGGATCTTTTAGAGATCAATATGCTACTTATCAGGTGTCCAGTTACGGCATCTATGTGGCAACCGGGAGTGATGCCGGACTGGATTGTGTCGTACCGGGGTATATTGCGCCGGGATATGCAGCATCCCACTGGTCATGCGTATATCAGGATCGGAGACTCTTCAATACTTCGGATCAGTGTGACTATTTAGATTGTTACCGGGATGAGATAGAGAGCGTGCGCTTGTACTACCTGGCATCCTCTGACTATCAGGATGGCGACTTGGACATCTGGATCGACACGATCCGGGAATATGATACTTCGGGACAGACCGGAGAAAACGGGGTCACGGACTGGAAGCTGCCGTCGGAGGCGCAGGATTTCGACAAGGCTTCGTTTCGTGCAGAGGACGGTTACTGGATCTTCGAAAATAGTGATGGCAGCGAACAGCTGAAGCTGCCGATCCTGTCTGTAAGGCCGGTATGGAACGGGAAAACAGCAGCGGAACTGACCGCAGAGGAGACAGATGCCTATGCAGCCGCACAGAGGCAGGAAATCCTGACAAAAGTAGGAGTTGTCTATGATGTGTCCGAGCGTGCGGCACAGGAGACCTATGCGCTGCTTGATTTGGACGGAGACGGAACCGCAGACCGGATCACGCTTCGTTCCAGGATGGCGCAGGCACTGAATACGCCGGATCATTCTCCGCTGGATCAGTATGTTTTTACGGTCAACACGACGAGTGGCGAGATGCGGACGGCACAGAATCTGGGGAACAGCATCTATGCCTTCAGCCCGGACGGCAGACAGATATTGTTAGCCCTTACCAGAAAAGATGAGCAGGGGCAGTACGAGAGCTTTCTGTTCCGGTACCGGAACGGCGAATTACAGGAAGTGGGAAGCTTCGCACAGGATATTCGTAAAATCTGGGTGCAAAACGGACAGATCACTACCGGCCGGAACAGTGATGATATCATATTTGCAGAACCCAATATGACCGGTGCAAACACAATTCAAGATTCCAGAAATTCAGATGGAACACCATCAGGGGCATATGTAGAAACATTGCAGGAGAAAATTTCGGCAGATATGGTTGCCGGGAAATTACCATTTGTAGTTACCTCCGTCATTAGGGAAAATCCACTGAGATTGGAGGTGGAACTGACCGAGATGACAGACGAGAATATAAAGATCATTCGATCCTATGAAACAAATGGCAGTGCCATAACATTTGCACAAAGCAGTGGCAATGTACAAGAGCTGCAGCATAATAATGATTCGCAAAGTCAAATAGCACCCCAGATTTCAAAAGAAGATGAAAACGATTGATTAACAGAAAGAGTTGACAGAGAAGAATAATGATGTTCAGGCGGTAATTATCAGCGGAAATCGAATAGATCATCGTTGAATTACCGCCTCAAATTTTATGCAAAGGTATCTGGACGGTAAATAGAAATAAGCTACATCGGAATTGTTTATTTTAATATGAAATTATTGGAAACAGTTAATGAAAGTGCAACAAAAATATGATATTTTAAATTCGTAATATAAAAAGAGTTACGGATTTAAAGTAAGAAATGCGTGAAAATTTTAAGCAGTAAGGGAGATTATCATGAAAAAACAATACAGATTAGCAACATTTGCACTGTCCGCCTGCCTGTTAATGGCATGTGGCGCCCGGGAGACCAATGCACCGGAGAACAACGAAGCGGAGAAACAAACCGAAAATATTTCCAATATAGACACTAAAATAGATGAGGCAGAGACCTCCGGAGCTCTCACAGAGTCCGAATCCCGGGAAACACCCATTGCACCGAAAGAGATCCTCATAGATTTCACTGGAATCTCGGAATTTCACCCGGAAGGAACTGCGGCGCAGCCCTATTCCCTGGAAATCCTTTCCGAGACGTATAACAATATTACTTTTGCAGACGAATGGTACAATGCATCGGAAGACATTTCCCTTCCCATGATCGGAGAAAACTGGGACTGCTTCTATGATGAAAATTATACCTATCAGTGGGAGTATACCTATCAGTGGGAGGATGGAAAACTCAGCATTTTCGATGGTGAGAACTGCCTGTATGTACTGGAATATCCGACAGACAAATGGTACGTCAACGGTAATAATGCCTGCCTTGAGAACGGAATTTTTTACGGGGCTTCAGTAATGAACGGTTATGCGCAGCCGGACAGCTGCTTTATGTTTGCCTATGATCTGGAAAATGAGAAACTGCTGTGGCGAAGTGCAGACCAGACCTACAACAGCATGAACTTTCTCGTGAAAGGGGACGTGATCTTCTGCGGCTATGGCTTTACCGCAGAGGACGATTATCTCTATCAGCTGGATAAAAACACCGGAGAAGTGATCGACCGCCTGCCCCTGAAAAAGATGCCGGACCTCATGGCAGAGAAGGATGACCGGTTGTATGTGCATACCTATAGTTATGATTATGTGATCCAGGTATTTTAAATTGAAAATATCAAAATAATTGATATCGGTCGACTATCTTATCATTAAATATTGCATGTGCAATAAAAATATGCTATTTTAAAAATGTAACATAAAAAGAGTTACATTTTTAAAAATGGTGACTATATGAAGAATTTTTTAGAAAAAACATTGCGTCAAAATGTGATGATAGAAGAAACTGAATATTTGAATGAGAAGCTGCCCCTGGCCTTTCGTGGAAGATACACTTTTTATAAGGTTGAAACAAACGGTTCACCCTGGATAGCAATTCAACCCAAGGCAGATGTTGGCTTGGCAGCGCTTAGAAAGGACTGGATTAAAATTGAAAAGGCAGCAGGTCTTAATTGTGCCATTTTTTTTGATTCTACATCATTTTATATTAAAGAAAAATTATTGGAAGAGGGAATTCCCTTTGTACTGAAAGATAAGCAGGTGTACTTGCCTTTTATCGGATATTTGCTGTCCAATGAGAATGAAAGGAAAATTTCTCCGGTTCATTTGATTTCATTTTTAACACAAAAAGTTATATTGGTTGCAATATATGAAAAATGGGAAAATGTTACTGCATCAAAAGCTGCAATAAGATTAGGCGTTACGAAAATGTCTGCAAACAGGTGCTTTGATGAAATTGAGTATCTGAATGTGGATATTTTGGGTATGAAGGGTAAATCCAGGGTGATAACTGTTCCAGCGGATACTCAGAAACTGTGGAATGATGTACGGGTCATATTGAGAAACCCTGTGATTGCAAGGTATGAGCTAAAAGAGGATATTCAATTGGAAAAAAAGGCAGGAATCACTGCACTATGTGAGTACTCATTACTTTCGGATAATGAATATCCGACTTATGCAATTACCAAAAAAGAAATAACAGAATCCGGAATTAGAAAAATGAAGCAGGTGCATTCCGGGGAAGAAATAGGATGCGTTGTTCTGGAACTGGGATACTTTATTAATTTTAAGAATAAGAAACTGGAAGATCCATTGAGTGTGACATTGTCGCTTGCAGAGAGCGAGAAACAGGATGAAAGAATTGGTATTTCTATAAAGAGGATGCTGAAGGAATACGTATGGTAAAAGGCTTTTGAAAAATCTTGTGGGAGGAGGATTCAGAAAAAGTATGTACAAAGCAAAGATGAGGTGTGTGGCATTATTAATAATTATGTTAAGCATGGTAAGCTGTGGGCAGAATAGACCGGAACAGAATGATACAGAACAGAATACTTCAGAAGTTACCGAGGAGATGACACCTAATACCATAACGACTACAGCTGTATCAAATGAAGAGACTGAACCGGTTGATTTATTGGAAGATTTCAGTTTGGAAAATTTAAAAGGGAAAACCGATCCGGAAGTAATCAGACAGGAATTATCCGTCCTTCCGTTAAATATAGATGAACTCAAAGATTATCCGGTGTATGTCTTGGATTGGCAGTCAAGGGAATGTAGCGGAGCAGAATTGCTGGACGAATTTTACGAGCAGACATCAGAGAATCAACCGGCGCAATTAGTGATTGTACACTATTTAGTGAGTGAGGAATTGATTACAGCGAGATGTATTTCCATTCCCTGAACATAATTAGAAAGCAGCCGGAACAAAGTGAAATTGAACTAATAATGATAGTATTTACGGATCAGGAAGATGTCTCCGATGAAGAAGCGGAACAGTATGTGCAATTGTTATATGATGGGAAGAGACCGGAGAACGTAGAGGTGCGTCCTTTTCTGAATTTACGGAAGACAAGTTAAGTTATACAGTGGGAAGTTGTGGCAGCAGTGCTTGTTTTTTTACCTGTTGGAAAAAGAATGATATTGCGATGACGTGCGAGGGGATTACGAATGAAAACTTTTAAAACAATAGCATTATTGCTTGTAGGTACAGTATCATCTTTGCTGTTAATGGGATGTGGAGAAATAGACACCGGGACGAAAACATCTGCATGGGAGAAAGAGACTGCTACAATTGTGCTGGAAGAACCTAAAACGGAGATTATACTTGGAGATATCGGGGGAGCGTCGACATTACAGGAAGCAATAGCAGATTTTAATAGTAAAAATGACAGAATAACAATCACAATACATGATTATTACGAAGAAAATATAAGCGACGGAATTAGTCGTTTGTATGATGATATTTTGACAGGAAAAGGACCTGATATCATTAGTTTTTCGACAGATGAGATGGATGTGGAAGTGCTTAGAGAAAAGGGCGCAATAGAGAATCTTATTCCCTATCTGGAGAAAAGTGATGTGATTGGGGAAGAGGACATCGTTGATTCCGCGTATCAGGTTTTGACAGCGGATGGTGGCTTGTATATGTTGCCAACGAATTTTGTGTTATATACATTGATAACAAAAGAAAAATGGTGCAGTAACAAAGAAAATTTTACCTTCGAGGAAGCCTTGCGGGCCGTTCGGGAATGTGAAGAGGATCCTATGATTTCACGGGATTTATTTTTACAGGAAGGGGCAATCTGCGGAGGATATTCCGGGGAAACGGAAGATAACAGATTGGAACAATATATAAAAATTGCAGAACAATTACCGCAACAGGCGATGTTTCAAACGAATGACCTTTTGATGCGGGAAGGAAAAATTCCATTCAATCTTGAGTGCATAGGTGACATGCAACAATATTTATATAAAAAATCCGTATGGGGTGAGGATGCAGTCTATACAGGATTTCCGGGAGCAGAGGGAAAGGGAAGAATATTTATTTTTGACAACTGTTTCGCCATTAACAGTCAAAGCACGCACAAAGAAGAAGCATGGAAGTTTGTGGAAAGCTATTTTACTGAGGAAGGACAGAAAACGATTGCTCCCAATTGGAATTTCTCAATATTGCAAGATGTGCTGGATCAACAGCTTAGTGATAGCAGAAAGCAGGAATATTATCAGACATCGGATGGAAAAAGAGAGAAACTTCCTATTCTGACATACGAAATTGGCAGTACCTATGAAAATGTTTATGCGGCACAAGATGAGGATATACAGGATGTAAGGGAGATGATAAATAATACGAAGGTAATGCAGCGCAGTGACCTTCCTTTAATAGGGATTACGCAGGCAGAGGCTTTGTATTATTTTAACGGAGAAAAAAGTATAGAAGAAACAGCAGCGGCTATAAGGAATAAAATTGATGAAATGCCGAATGCAAAAAATGCACAGCCAGATATGGATGTCATTATCAATATAGGGGATTTTTCAGTTTCCTTATATGAAGGTGAGCAGGAAATATTGGGGAAGCTGGACAAGATGGGGCTGTTGTATGAAAAGGTTGAGGATTCGGATAACAAAAAATATGATTATTATTATAACGTAGGTGATGGGGAAGCTCAATTTATACAAGTTTATTTTCTTGAAAAAGAATGTGTCAGAATAAGAATCAGCAGTAATGAAACATTTGCACATACCTCGAGAGGCATATATTCCGGAAATACTTATTCTCAAATGGTCGAACAATATGGAGATTCTTATGAAAAACATACTTATATGGGCAAAGAGAGATATACCATTTATCGTTATGCTTTAGGAGAATGTTTCCATGAATTCGGCATACCGGGGGAAGCGACCGGTGAAATCTATAATGTTGATGTTTATGTTTCCGGTCAGATGCCTATCTATGATTATGGAGAAGAGATTGTAGAGGATTAGAAATTTTTTGAAAATATGTAAGGCGATGAGACGGAGTATATGGAATAGCTGAATGCAAACGAAGGTAATGCTGAAGAACTGGAGATTCCGTATTTTTCATTTACGGAAGAAAATATTGTGAGAGAAGAAAAAAGAAGATAATTGGGGGAGAAACAAAAAATGACCAAAAAGCAGAAAGTAGTATTTGCGGTTGTGGCAGCAGTTGTGGCAGCAGTGCTTGTGCCGGGGATAATTTTGTCTTACGTATGCTATCATTTTATTTATGGGACAAGAATCACTTCACGGGAGGGAGAAGCATACCACAAATTAGAGGGAAAGGGAGTATACAGCCCGTTAGCGGTGTTTCCTTCCGCAGATATGGACACCGTTTCACAAGATTTTTATTATCAGACCCGTGATGAAATATTTGCAGCAACCTGCCAGATCTATTTGGAAAATCAATATACCAGGGAACAGTATGAGGCAGAAACAGAACGTCTGCGGAATTTGGAATTTTCTTATCAGGATCAGACGAATATGCTCTATCAGGATGAAGAAAATTATTGCAGCGTTGCGTATGTGGCAATGGCAAATTGGATCGACTGATATGAATATGCCATCACGTTAGACGACAGTAATACCATTATTTATGTTTATCTGCAGAACATGGACGCAAAGGACATACATATGCAGTCTGACTACCTTCCGAAATATTTTCAGGATAATAATGCCGGAAAGCATCAGGATACAGACCCTATGACCTCGGATTACAGAAGTTTCTATGCGTTCCGGATAGGAGATCATTATATAGATTGCATGGACTTGGCGGATCAGATTGAAATCGCCGATACCGAGCCGGAGACTCAGGCAGAGGCTGTAGCACAGGAAGTTGAGACGCCGGAATCTCAGACGATTGCTTCGGATACATCTGAAGAAAAAGACACGAGCAGCATGCTCATTAATTCTGAGACTGAAATAAGTGCAGATTTAGATGGAGATGGGAAAGAAGATATAGTGCGTGTTGTAGATAACGGCGATATCGATGACTTGGCAAAAGATGGTACACGACTCATAGCGAATGTGAATGGCGTAGATACGGCAATAAAGGATTACGAAGGATACGTTTATGGTTCACGTATTACTACCGGTGATCTGTCAGGAGATGGTAAAGCGGATGTATTATTGGAAAGATACATCTTCGGAAGCAATTATGGTGCTGTTGAAATTTATATTTTGCATTTAGAGGATAGCGGTTGGGTAGAATATCCATACAACTTTATACACAATCCCAATATTGATTCAGAACAGCCGGATAAATTCGGTGATGTTAAGATTGATGACAAGCGGCCGATAGACAGTTATATCGGGGCAACCATATTTGAAAAAGACGGAAAAACGATGGTTCGTTTTATCTCATTACAATATGAAGTCGATGACGAAAGCACGGTAAAATGTACAGAGGCATCCTATCGGGAAGATGGGTGGTATATAGAAGATATTAGATTAATTGATAATTATTACGATAAGAGAGAAGAATTATTAGCGCCGCAGGATGATACACTGACGATAAGAGGAGAAGTGGCAGGGAGCGAGAATAGAAAAATAGTATACGAGATAGCAAAAGAATTTTCGGAGGCCTATTTTCAGGGTGATTCGGAAACAATAAAAAAGTATTTAGTGGAAGATTACAGTGGAACACTGGATACTTATACAGATTCTCGAGAATCTAAAGGAACAGAAACTGTTAGTATAAATGAGATAAAAGGATTAGCGGATGTTGGGGATGAAACAGGGGTAACCTACACAGTGCAGGCGGAATTTTTGCCGGCAGGAGAAGACTCCTTGTTCTATCTTTTTATGGACTTTGAGAAGCAAGAAGGCGGATGGCGGATAAGGACATACGGATTAGAAAAATAAGAGCTTAAGGAAAGCACAGAAAAATTTAAACAATTTGAAAAATAGGTTGATAAATTCATACGAACCATATATCTCTAATTTTAGAAGTAAATGGTTGCCGCTTGCTGATGGTGCGGGATATAAGTAAATCAGTTCGTAAATGAAGCCACTTGCTATACAGGTGGGATAGAAATAGTATAGTTCGTAAATGTTCCCCATCAGGTAACTGATGGGGAATTTTGTCACAAGAGAAACCTATAATAATACATAAGAAACTGGATAAGCTATTGGTTGAAAATTTGAATGAAGTATTGGCAATGTACAATTGTGGAATTAAATTAACTTTCACAGATATTAAAGCAATTAAAAATATTATGGAAAAGGAATTGGGAAAATAAAAAAGATTTACATTGCCTATGAGTATCAATATCTTCATGGTCAATCGGATGAAATCGTGAAATCACCGGCTCAGCCACCACACCCCCAGATTCAGATACCCCGCGAGCGCAACCCACACCAGATAAGGCAGCATCAGCCATGCGGCAGGCTTCGAGATGCGGTAAAAGGCAACGGTAGTGGCGAGAATCAGGATCCACAGAGCGACCAGCCACAAAAAGGCGAAAAGATACCATCCCAGGTTGAAGAACCAGATGGACCAGAAAAAATTAAAGATAAGCTGTACAGCATACAGGGTGAGGGCTTTCGTGTCCTCACCTTTTTGCATGACAACGAGATAAGAGGCGATTCCCATGAGGACGAACAGGATACTCCACACCACCGGGAAGAGCCACATAGGCGGTGTCAGGGGAGGCTGATTCACTGTTTCAAAGGCTTTCATGCCGTCCATGGTGATCCAGGCGGAGAGTCCACCTGCCGCCAGAGGGATGGCAACGGCAGTGATGAGGTTTTTCCAGTGAATATTGTGAAATTTGTCGGAGAATTGCATGGGAGCCTCCTTTGAAAATACGATTTTGCATGTGTCAATATCCGTGTATTTCTGATTAGTATTGTATGAAAATGAGATAAAAATTATGTGTCTAGCTATAAAATGAGGACAAAAATTTGGGACTATCGGCAAACGGAGGTTTTGGTGTATGATTAAGAGTATAATAAAGCATTATGACTATCAGAAACAGGAAATATCCAAGAAAAGGTAATAGGTAACATAGCTATGAGCACAGAACAAACACAGGGTTCCCTGACAAAAGAAGCAATCCGGCTGGCGTGGCCGGCGGTCTGTGAATCCTTTTTTATCGCACTGGCGGGTATGGTGGATACTTTTATGGTGAGTACGCTCGGAGCCAATGCGGTGGCAGCGGTAGGGCTGACCACACAGCCGAAGTTCCTGGGGCTGGCACTGTTCATCGCAGCGAATGTAGCAATCTCCGCCCTGGTGGCGAGACGATTTGGAGAGAAGAGGCAGCAGGCGGCCAACGAGATTCTGGTGATGACGATCTGCTTTTGCATTGTGGCAGCGGTGATCATCAGTGCACTGACGGTGGGATTCGCGGATCAGATTATTGAATTCTGCGGATCGAGTGAGGACACGCATGCCATGGCGGCGAGATACTACCGGATCATCATGGGTGGCATGATCTTCAACGTATTGTCCATGGGAATCAATGCGGCACAGCGCGGCGCGGGCAATACGATGATCGCCCTTAGGACGAATCTGATCTCCAATCTGGTGAATATCTGCGGCAATTACCTGCTGATCAACGGCCATTTCGGATTCCCGGCACTGGGGATCACCGGAGCCGCCATTGCCACGGTATTCGGTACGGTAGTGGCATGCGTGATGAGCATCGTCTCAATCTGTCCGAAAGACGGATTTATCAGTATTCCGTACATGATCGAGCATCACATCAGACTGCGATTAGAACCGCTGTTGGAGATTATCAAAGTCGGCTATTCCGTGTTTATTGAGCAGGTATTGATGCGTATCGGTTTTATGTCTACCGCTATGATGGCTGCGAAAATGGGTACGGAAGCCATGGCGGCACATCAGGTAGGCATGAATATCCTCGGTCTGACGTTTTCATTCGGTGACGGTATGCAGGTAGCGGCGGTGGCGTTGATCGGCCGGAGTCTGGGCGAACGTGACCCGGAGAAAGCGAAAAGCTATGGAGCTATCTGTAGACGTATCGGTATGGGAATCTCTGTTGCACTGGCGGTTATCTATTTCTTCGGAGGGGAGACCATTTACCGGATGTTCTTTAGAGAAGAAAATATTATTACGTACGGTGTGAATATTATTCATTGCATTTGTATCATTGTCCTGTTCCAGGTGTCTCAGGTCATCTACATGGGATGCCTGCGCGGCGCGGGAGATACCGCATACACGGCAGTAGCTTCTACGATCAGCGTTACTTTGATCCGTACGGCGGCATCCTATATTTTCGGGTTTACTCTGGGACTGGGAATGACCGGTATCTGGATGGGTATTCTGGCGGATCAGGTATCCAGATTCCTGTTTGCGTCGATTCGGTTCCGACAGGGAAAATGGGTGACAATTAAGATTTAATGAGCTTATGATAATAACAAAACTCCCGGTGCGATATTGCTCCGGGAGTTCTTGCTTTCAAATAACATGCAATGATTCACTGTGAGTTCTATTTCGTCTTCAATGTCTTTTTCATAGCAGTGAAAGTCTCTGCACTGATCACATGCTCGATCCGGCAGGCATCCTCAGCAGCAACGGTGGGATCCACACCGATGGAAGTCAGCCAGTCCGTAAGAAATGTGTGACGTTCATAGATTTTCTCTGCAATTTCCCGCCCCTTATCCAGCAGGGTGATGTAGCCTTCCTTGTCCATTTCAATATATTCCCCATTGCGGAGATTCTTCATAGCTACGCTGACGCTGGGCTTGGACACACCCAGATCGTTGGCAATATCAATGGAACGGACCACACCGTTCTTTTTCTTCAGCACTAAGATCGTTTCCAGATAATTCTCAGCAGATTCCTGTATTTTCATGTAATGACCATACCCTTCCCATACATAGCATTTTGAACCGAAATACCTGCTCTACATGTGGAAACTTAACCATCCGCAGGCATTACAATAAGAATAGCAGAAAAGGGTAGGAAATGCAAGATTTCAACTTAATGAGAAAAAATATCAATAAGAAATTCCTACGAGATTTCTATGAAAAAAATCGAAAAAATATATTGACAGTAAAAAAGGGTTAGTATATACTAACCACGTGAATTGAGAATGAATCTCATTAAGAGCTAATGAGAAACCACAAGCAGTTCAATACTATTGAAGGGAAGGAAGTGTGTATGATGCCCCTGAGTATGGTAGGTGCCGGTGAAGAGAACACGATCCAGAGGATCGGCGGCAAAGAGGAGACGAGGAAGTTTTTAGAGACCCTCGGATTTGTAGTAGGTGGTAAAGTGACAGTTGTGTCCCAGACCGAAGGCAACCTGATTGTGAATATCAAGGAATCAAGAGTAGCCATCGGCAAGGATATGGCCAATAAAATCATGGTGTAGCGGGCAGCTGTACCAAAAGATGCTAATAGGAGGAGAAAATGAAGACATTGAAGGAAGTTCCCTGCGGACAGACCGTAAAGGTGACTAAACTGAATGGTGAAGGTCCTGTCAAGAGACGTATCATGGACATGGGCATTACCAAAGGTGTTGAGATCTATGTGAGAAAGGTTGCTCCTTTGGGAGATCCCGTGGAAGTAACTGTCAGAGGCTATGAGCTGTCTCTTCGTAAGGCAGACGCTGAGATGATTTGCGTTGAGTAAATGATCTTTTTTTTAGCAGGAAGGTTAGCTGAAACTAATTAGTGAAAGCTAATCACATGAGCAAAAAGGAAGCTCTGAAAGAGCGTTTTGCGAATGGGGTCTGAATAGTTATTAAATGATTTTAGAGGAAAGAGGTAGAAAAATGGCAATTAAGATTGCACTTGCAGGTAACCCTAACTGCGGTAAAACGACACTTTTCAATGCTCTGACCGGTTCCAACCAGTTCGTAGGTAACTGGCCCGGCGTAACCGTTGAGAAAAAGGAAGGTAAATTAAAGAAGCAGTACGGTGGTAACGGTGATGACGTGATCATCATGGACTTACCCGGTATTTATTCCCTGTCTCCGTATACTCTGGAGGAAGTGGTAGCACGTAACTACCTGATCGGTGAGAGACCCGATGCAATCCTGAACCTGGTAGACGGTACCAACATCGAGCGTAACTTATATCTGAGCACACAGCTGATGGAACTGGGTATTCCCGTTGTCATGGCTGTCAACATGATCGATATCGTGAACAAGAACGGCGACAAGATCAACGTAGCAAAGCTTGCTGAGAAGCTGGGCTGCCCCGTTGTTGAGATCTCCGCTCTGAAACTGACCGGTATCGAGAATGCTACCAGGAAGGCGATCGAACTGGCACAGAAGAAGAGTGCAGCAGCTGCGGTACATAAATTCGCGCCTGAGGTTGAGAGCGTGATCGAGACCGTAGAGAAGAAACTGACCGATGTTCCCGAGGAACAGAAGAGATTCTTCGCTATCAAGCTGTTAGAGAAGGATGACAAGATCCAGGCACAGATGAAGAGTGTTCCCGATGTATCCGCAGAGATCAAGCAGTTGGAAGCTGCCATGGATGATGACACAGAGAGTATCATCACCAACGAGAGATACACATACATCTCCTCTATCATCAAAGAGTGTTACACCAAGAAGGAAGGCCAGAAGTTAACGACTTCTGATAAGATCGATAAAATCGTGACCAACAGATGGCTGGCACTGCCGATCTTTGCAGTGGTTATGTTCATCGTATATTATGTATCTGTTACCACCGTTGGTACCTGGGCTACCGACTGGGCGAACGATGGCGTATTCGGTGATGGCTGGCATCTGTTCACCATCGGAACCGGTGCTTATGAAGAAGCAGCTGAGCCGTATGATGATGCAATGAATGTGATCAACGCATTCGTAGAAGCTGACGGTGATGAAGCTCTGGCAGCAGTCATCGACAGCGAGTCTGAGGACTATGATCCCGCAGCAGCAGTAGCAGCTGTTCAGGAGTTCGCGGCAGGCATCGATGCATCCGCTACCGCAGATTACACCCTGGAAGATGAAGAGACTCTGGCAACCGAGGATGTTACTTACACCGGTGCTGAGCTGGCAGAGGCAGTTGATGTATACGCAGCAGACGGCGGAGAAGCTCCCGATCCCGCAGACTACGGTATCTGGGTACCCGGCGTACCTGCACTGTTAGAGAGCGGTCTGGATGCGATCGGATGTGCCGACTGGCTGAAAGGGCTGATCCTTGACGGTATTGTAGCCGGTGTCGGTGCAGTACTTGGTTTCGTACCCCAGATGCTGGTACTGTTCATCTTCCTGGCATTCCTGGAGTCCTGTGGTTACATGGCACGTATCGCATTCATCATGGACCGTATCTTCCGTAAGTTCGGTCTGTCCGGTAAATCCTTCATTCCTATGCTGATCGGTTCCGGATGTGGTGTTCCCGGTATCATGGCTTCCCGTACCATCGAGAACGACAGAGACCGTAAGATGACGATTATGACTACCACATTTATTCCTTGTGGTGCTAAGCTTCCTTTCATCGCCATGGTAGCAGGTGCTATCTTCGGCGGCGCAGCATGGGTTGCTCCTTCCGCATACTTTCTGGGAATTGCAGCAATCATTTGTTCCGGTATTATCCTGAAGAAGACCAAGATCTTCGAGGGCGATCCTGCTCCTTTCGTTATGGAGCTTCCCGCTTACCATTGGCCTACCGTAGGTACGGTACTGCGCAGCATGTGGGAGCGTGGCTGGTCCTTCATCAAGAAGGCAGGTACCATCATCCTTCTGTCCACCATCGTTGTATGGTTTACTACTTACTTCGGATTCACCGAGGACGGCTTCCGTATGCTGGCTGAGGATGAGATCGATATGAGTATCCTGGGCAAGATCGGTCAGTGCCTGGCATGGATATTCATTCCTCAGGGCTTCGGTAACTGGCAGGCAACCGTTGCATCTATCACCGGTCTGGTAGCAAAGGAGAACATCGTAGGTACTATGGGTATCCTCTACAGCGCAGGCGAGGGTTCCGTATATGCTAACATGGCAGCTACCTTCACTGTAGCAAGCGGCTATGCATTCCTGGCATTCAACCTGCTGTGCGCACCTTGCTTCGCAGCTATGGGTGCGATCAAGCGTGAGATGAACAATACCAGATGGTTCTGGATCGCTATCGGATATCAGTGCGGTCTGGCATATGTGGTATCCCTGTGTGTATATCAGATCGGTACGCTGATCACCACCGGTGCTTTCGGTATCGGCACTGTAGTAGCATTCCTTCTGATCATCGGCTTCATTTATCTGCTCTTCCGTCCTTACAAGGAGAGCACCACTCTGAAGGTTGACACCGAGAAGGCTGCATAAGTAAAATAAATGATAGAACTTTCCCACAGGTGTCCGGCGTGACTGCTTGCAGGCAAAGCCAGATACCTGTGAGGGAAGTAAACAGATAGAAACGTAACATTACTTGCGGATCTTCGATAAGAGGATCCGCAGGATTTCAAAATAAGAGTAAGGAGGCAGTCTATGGGAACCGTAGTTGTATTGGCGATACTGGCCGGTGTAGTCGCATTGATTGTCCGCAAAATGATAAAAGACAAAAAGAATGGAAAATCCATTCAGTGCGGTGGCGATTGCAGCCACTGCGGAGGTCATTGTGGACACTAAGGAACAGGTAAGCTATCAGACCACGAAAATGCAGAGAGAGATCATATTGACCAAGCTGAAAGAAAAAGGCTGCCGTATTACGAAGCAGCGACTTCGGCTGATTGATATTATCCTCCAGTATGAATGCTCCAGCTGTAAGGAAATCTTCTACCGGGCATTGGAAGAGGATGACAAGCTGGGAGTTGCAACCGTATACCGCATGGTCAATCTCCTGGAGGAGATCGGTGCCATCAGCCGCAAGAACATGTATAAGGTAGCTTACTCTGAAAATTGTATGATGGAAAATGCCTGCACCATTGAACTGGACGATGGATCTGTACACCATCTGTCAGCGAAAAAATGGAATTCCGTGATCCGGGCCGGACTCAAGTCCTGCGGATACCTCGTAGACCAGAGGGTGAGTAACGTGACGATCAGGCCGTGTGAGTGTGCGGAACAGGTATGCTAGAAATTAGAAATAAGTAAAAAACCGATGTGGGGCAGGAGGTCTGGATGGACAGAGCTGTTTCCTACATCGGTTTTGTTTATATGGGTGGCAGGATAATACTAATCTGCATGAAATTTTGACAGATATTGCAGCAAAAAGGAAGCCTCGTGGAGGTAATTTTGCGAATGGGGTTCTGAATAGTTATTTTTTGAAAGAAAACAATAAGGAGAGTGAAAAAATGGGAACATATATGATATGTGGAATATTGATCATAGTGATCGTGGCAGCATTACTGGGATCCAAAAAGCATTTCAAGGGAGAAGGCGGATGCTGTGGCGGAGGCGGAGATGTGAAGATCAAGCCGAAACACTTAGACACCATCGTAGCGACCAAAAAGCTTCATATTGAAGGAATGTCCTGTGTGAACTGCCAGAATCGCATTGAGAATGCCCTCAATGGCATGGCCCAGGTCAATGCTAAGGCAAGCTTTAAGAAAGGCGAAGCAATCGTAAAACTCGGCGCAGATGTTCCCGAAGAGGAACTGTGCGAGGCTGTGGAAAAGCTGGGATATAAAGTTACTTCTATTGAATTGATGTAAATTGAGAGTTAGTGAAACAAATCCACGAACGCCCATGGCGGACGGAATGTCCTTCCTCGATGTAAGGTCTCCCGGTGGGAATTTTCTGACGAAAAGTGAGTAGCGGTTCTAAACCGCACGGGCACGGCTCCAGTTGCCATCCATGGCAACGTCCGCCTGTCGCGAACGTCCTGTTCGCTCCACCCTGTTTTTCTACACTTTTCGAGAAAATATCACCACCTCCCGACAAACATCCTCGGAAGGACATTCCGTCCGCCATGGGCGTTCTGCATTTTGGAAAGTTTTAAAAAAACAGTAGCCCCGGCTGGGTATAAGAATAAGCAGTGCCGTAAGCAGACGTCGGTACTTAGCGGTCGTACTGTGACCGCTTATGTACCGCTACGCTCTGCGACAGAGCGCAAGCGTGCCGCGTTTCTTATACCCTGCCAAGGGCTACGGGGATATTTCGCTAACTTTCAATTCACTGTCATTATCGAACGAAAGAACTACATCATTTATTCAATGATCATAACGCAAATCCCATTCAGATATTATCCGTTCTCTTTTGCGAAATATTCCTTTGTCATTTTCACTACAACGCCGGACAGCAGGAACACGGCGATCAGGTTGGGGATGACCATGAGTCCGTTGAAGGTCTCGGCGATGCTCCACATCAGTCCGAGGTTCATTGTCGCACCCACGATAGCTGTAAGGGAATACAGTACCATGAAAGGCATGTTGGAACGGGAACCAAAGAGGAATTCGATACATCTGGTACCGTACAGTCCCCAGCCGATGATGGTGGAGAAGGCGAAGCAGCACATCGCCACAGCGGTAAAGATCGATACCCAGCTGCCATAGACAGCGGTGAAGCCACTGATGGTCAGCTCTGCACCGGCAGCCTCACCGTAATTTACGGATACGCCACTGCACAGGATGACCAGCGCTGTCATGGTACAGATGATGATGGTGTCCACGAATACTTCAAAGATGCCGAAGAAGCCCTGTTTTACCGGTTTCTTCGTATCAGCACAGGCATGAGCGATGGAACCGGTACCAAGACCAGCCTCGTTGGAGAAGATACCGCGGGACACGCCCTTTTTCATACTCATGAAGAAGCTTCCTACCACACCGCCGGTCACAGAGGCGGGATGGAAAGCACCTTCGATAATAGAAGCGAATACAGCAGGTACAGCCTTAATATGGAAAAAGATCACACCCAGTGCCAGCACGATATACATGATCGCCATGAAAGGAACCAGCTTGGAGGTGACATTGCCGATCCGCTTGATACCGCCGATCAGGATCAGGGCAATGATGATCGCCAGTGCCACGCCGATGATCAGGTTGACAAGCTTTACAGCATCTGCAGGCAGTATGTTAAAGCTGCTCAGAGCAGAATCAATGGCAGTAGTGATCGTGTTGACCTGTGTGGCATTACCGGTACCGAATACGGCCAGCACACCGAAAGCGGCGAACAAATACGCCAGGAAGTGCCATTTTTTATCCAGTCCGTTCTTAATATAATACATGGGACCGCCTACCAGGTCGCCCTGTGCATTGGTCTCGCGGAAGTGTACAGCAAGTGTTACTTCGGCAAACTTGGTGCACATGCCGAGCAGCGCAGATACCCACATCCAGAATACCGCTCCGGGGCCGCCGATAGCGATAGCACCTGCCACACCGGCTACGTTACCCGTGCCTACCGTAGCGGCGAGAGCAGTACATACCGCCTGAAAAGGTGTCAGGGCTCCGTCGGAGGCCTCTTTTTTCTTCATCATACGTCCCAGTGTCACCTTCATGGAATAGGGGAACTTTCGGATCTGCAGGAAGCGCGTCCGGATACTTAAATACAGACCGACGCCAATGATACAGATCATGGCGGGGACACCCCAGATAAAATTGTTAACAACACTGTTGACTGCTTCAATTGTGGATAACATAAACAGAATCTCCTATCATTTGTGGATATAAGGCAAATACTTTTATAGATTAACATATTTTCACATATGCTACCACAAAAATCTTGATTTCCGGGCAGTGTATCATGGAATCTGTTTTTCCGAAGAGATAAATATTTGTTGCATGGAAGAAAATTCACAATTATTATAATAGAAAAGGGATAAATAAGGAGGACCAAAATGGAAGCAGATATCAGATGGCTGGACGATCCGAAGGTGTTCCGGGTCGGTCAGCTGCCAGCCCACAGTGATCATCCGATCTATCAGGATACGGAAGAAGCGGCAGAGGGCAGAAGCTCCCTGGTACAGTCTCTGGACGGAAACTGGGAGTTTGCCTATTCTGTGAATGCCGCAAGCCGTCCGGTGGATTTCTACCGGGACAATGCCGACAGTGCACAGTTCGATACGATCCGTGTGCCAGGACATATTGAACTGGCAGGTTATGACCAAATTCATTATATCAATAACATGTATCCCTGGGAGGGGAAAATCTACCGCCGCCCGGCCTACACACTGGGAAAAGGTCTGGCAGAAGGTGCTTTCAGCGAAGCAGAGTATAATCCTGTAGGAAGTTATCGCAAGCGTTTTCACCTGGCGGAAGGCCTGCGGGGAAAAAGGGTGATCATCTGTTTCGAAGGTGTGGAACAGGCGATATATGTCTGGTTGAACGGGCATTTCGTGGGATATGCCGAAGACAGCTTTACTCCTTCGGAATTCGATCTGACACCATATATTAAGGAAAAAGATAACCTGCTGGCGGTGGAAGTGCACAAGCGCAGTACGGCGGCATTTCTCGAAGATCAGGATTTCTTCCGCTTTTTCGGAATCTTCCGCAGTGTGAAGCTTTATGCAAAGCCCGGCTGGCATGTGGAAGACCTTTGGGCGAAGCCTTATTTTTCCGTAGAGGATGGAAAAGGCACGTTAGATGCAGCAATCAAAATATCTGCTGAGGGTGAGGGACAGCGTCCGGGCAAAATGCGTGTATGTCTGTCGGATGCCAACGGGAAATGCCTGTTGGAGCAGACACAGATTTTGCAGTCACAGGTGGAGCAGACGCTGCACCTTCGGGAAACATTGGCAGAAAAAGTAATCCCCTGGAGCCATGAGAATTCGTACTTATATCAGTTGGATATCACTCTGACAGACAGTGAGGGGGAAGTGACGGAAGTGGTGCCATATAAAATAGGCTTCCGTGATTTTGCGCTGGATCCTCAGGATAAGGTAATGAAGCTGAATGGTGAGCGGCTGGTGATCTGTGGTGTGAACCGTCATGAGTGGAATGCAGCTTCCGGACGGTGTATTTCCCTGGAAGACATGAAATGGGACATCGAATGCTTCAAACGTAACCATATCAATGCCGTCCGTACCTGTCATTATCCGGATCGCATGGAATGGTACACATTGTGCGATGAAGCCGGTATTTACATGATGGCGGAGACGAATCTGGAGAGTCACGGCTCCTGGCAGAAGATGGGAGCTGTGGAACCTTCCTGGAATGTGCCCGGTTCCCTGCCGGAGTGGAAGGAAGCGGTAGTGGACCGTGCCAGAACCAATTTTGAATGCTTTAAGAATCATCCTTCGATCCTGTTCTGGTCTCTGGGAAATGAATCCTATGCCGGAGATGATATTGCTGCCATGCAGCAGTTTTTCAAGGAAAAGGACGATCAACGGCTGGTACATTACGAAGGTGTCTTCCACAACAGAGCTTATGAAGACCGGATCTCGGATGTGGAGAGCCGTATGTACGCATACCCGCAGGAAATTATAGATTATCTGGAACATGACCCCAAGAAACCCTATCTGTTATGCGAATATATGCATGACATGGGCAATTCTCTGGGCGGAATGAAGTCCTATATGGAATTATTGGACCGCTTTGAAATGTATCAGGGCGGATTTATCTGGGATTATATTGACCAGGCGCTTTGGGTGGAAGATGAAGTCACAGGACGGAGAGTCCTGCGCTATGGCGGAGACTTTGATGACCGTCCCAGCGACTATGAATTTTCCGGCAACGGAATTCTTTTCGCAAATCGCAGCGAAAAACCGGCAATGCAGGAGGTGAGATATTATTATGGCACTCAGAATCGTGATCGGTGATGTGACTATCGGTATACATGGACAGGATTTTTCCTATATTTTCTCCGTGGGCTCCGGAGGCATGGAGTCTTTATATAAGGATGGCAAAGAGTGGCTGTACCGGGCTCCCCGACCGGCTTTCTGGCGCGCGGTCACGGACAATGACAGAGGGTGTGGATTCGCATTCCGCAGTGCGGTCTGGTCTGCGGCGGATCGTTTTGTGCGCTGTGTAAAGGTAACGGCCCGGATGGATGGAGAGGAGATTGCCATCCCGCTGGCACCGGCGAATAATAAATACACTGGAAAAGAGACCTGTGACAGATTCGAGATCGTCTATACGTATAAGACACCCACTGTACCGGTAACGGAAGTCACGGTAAGCTATCTGGTGGAATCGGACGGCCGGATCCATGTACAGGTGGATTATCTCGGAAAACAGGGTCTGCCGGAGCTTCCGGTATTCGGAATGCGGTTCCTGATGCCCACCGCAGCGGAGAGGTATACCTATGAAGGATTGTCCGGAGAGACCTATCCGGACCGTATGGCAGGAGGAATTCCCGGTGTGTATGAAGTACAGGGCCTGCCGGTGACACCTTATATGGTGCCTCAGGACTGTGGGATGCATATGCAGACCAAATGGCTGGAGATCGTTAGGAAGACTTCCCTGGATAATACAGACCGTGGAGAAAGAAGCAGCCGTTTAAAAATAACCGCGGAGGAGGGAAAACACTTCGCATTTTCCTGCCTGCCTTATACGGCACAGGAACTGGAAAATGCCATGCACCACGAAGAACTACCTCCTGCCCGCAGGACGGTGGTATCCATCCTGGGAGCAGTGAGGGGCGTGGGTGGTATCAACAGCTGGGGCGCTGATGTGGAAGATGCTTATCATATCAGCGGAGAACAGGATATCACTTACGGATTCTGGATCGATTGAAATACTTCCCCGATCGGTCCCTGAATCAGGAGATCTGCGTGGCTGTCTCTGGGGGTCGCACTTTTGTTGATGACCACCAGCTTATCACCCTGAAAATAATCAATTAACCCGGCTGCGGGATAGACAGCCAGAGAAGTGCCGCCGATGATCAGGACATCTGCTTCGTGGATGTATCTGACGGCGGCATTTAACGTCTTCTCATCCAGTCCCTCTTCGTACAGAACCACATCCGGCTTGATGATACCACCGCATTTTTCACAGCGGGGAATACCGGTGCTGTTTAAGATCGTGTCGATTCCATAGAACTGATAGCATTTTTCACAGTAATTGCGAAGCACGGAGCCGTGGAGCTCCAGTACGGTCCTGCTTCCGGCAGCCTGATGCAGTCCGTCGATATTCTGGGTGATCACGGCCCGGACTTTCCCGGCAGCTTCCAGTTCTGCCAGTTTTTTATGGGCGGCATTGGGCTGTGCATTGGGGAAGAGCATCTTATTCCGATAAAAACGAAAGAATTCCTCCGTGTGGGAACGATAAAAGGTGTGACTTAAAATCGTCTCCGGCGGGTAATCGTATTGTTGGTGATACAGTCCGTCCACGCTTCGGAAATCCGGGATTCCACTCTCGGTGGAGACACCGGCACCACCGAAAAATACGATATTGCCGTAGGTATCAATGATCTTTTGCAATTCCTGAATCTGTTTGCTCAAATTTTCCATAAGTTATTCCTCCTTTTCCTTATGAGAATTACGAAAATTTTGAAAATATTGTTTCCGTATCGGTTGCAGGCTGGCGGCAGTAGTAATAACCGCCAGATATTTGAACATCTGCAGCAGAATGTAGACGCCACAGGAATAGAAGCTGTTGATGAACTTTTGCATGTCTTCGGAAAACCATGCGGTGAACAGGCCACAGCCGAAACGCAGCAGAACGGCACTGAGCAGAATCCCACAGGTCAGGACCCACAGTTCGAGATCTTTTGTGTCCCCATGGAAAAGTCCATGGATCACGCGGACGGTCAGCACACAAAGGGCAAGCAGTGCCAGCAGGAACATGGGCTGTCCCAACAACTGATAGATAGCGTTGCTCTTATTCAGAAGAGATACCATACCGGAACTGTAGATCTCATTGAAATCATATAAGGTCTCATCCTCAATGGAATCATAATCGGCAGCCTGAAACTGTGACAGTGTGGGGTACACGGTCAGGCAGGAGGCAAAGGATTCCATACGACGGATATCCGACAGCCGGCCGGCACTTTTGGCGGAACTGCTCAAAGCACAATTGGTGTATCCTGCAATTTTCCAGATATTCTGCAAAGTATCACTGAGGATACCGGGAATTTCTTCCGGCAGTACGCCACGGGATTGGGAGGAAAAATAGAGGGCACCGTCCGTCTTTTCGGTCAGCTCGCCACTGGCTACGGCTGCCCGCAGTTCGGAGAGGACGTTGCCATAAAAGGTCTGTGCACTGACGGCATTCGGGGCAATTCCCGAGTCCTGTACCGCATCCCGCAGTACCCAGCTGAAGTGATCGCCGGGAATCTCACCATCCCTTGTGGCCCAGTCTTCGGTATAACTGTCCAATAGTGGCTGAATCTGCTGCAGAGTGGGACTGGCTGCTTCTGCTCTGACAATAGTATCCCGGGAGATCCAGATGTCGGGATTGGTTCTCGTATTGCTGTCCAGATGATACAACAGGGACATCAGCTCTGCAAAATTTCCCTCCGTGCGGTCGTTGTTCAGGAAAACACCGTAGTGGATCCGGTTGACGACGGAGACACCGGTGTTGACGCCGAACAGGAGAAGGAGTGGCAATAACATGGTCAGGCAGTGAAGCAGAAGTGCCTTTGTGTTTAATTTCTTATGCAGGACCAGAATTACATAACCCACGTTCCATACCGTCATAACGGCGATAAACGGCAGGATCCAGACGGAATCCTCCCGGATCTGCCAGAAAAAGGCAAGAGTCAGTCCGGTCAGGAATGCCCAGGGCAGCTGTTTTTTCAAGGGGAGCTCTTTGCGCAGAGTCAGTCCGATCATGCTGGAAAATACCACCAGGACCATTCCCGGAACGATTGCCATGCGGTACAGCCGCTGCGTGACCAACAGCGTGAGGCTGATGGGGGAAAACAACAGGAGCAGATAGAGAATTGCCTGCCCATAGGGATTCTGCCATCTCACAGACACTGCGCGGACAAACAGCCATGCACCGGCCGCCTGCAACAGTGACAGCAGAACAGAGTAGGGAAGGCACAGCTTTTTCGCCAGTACCAGAAACAGCGGATAGCCGATTCCTTTTGCCAGTGTATAAGAATCGTAGCTGCCAAGCCACACACCGCTCAGCAGATCGTAAGCATTCTCGAACAGCAGCCGGTCATCATAGCGCTGATTTGCCAGGATCATATAAGGAATCCTCAGTCCAGCGAGGACGCGGAAAACGGTCATCACCAGCAGGAGGAAGGGCAGATATCGGGAAAAATCTTTTTTGGATAATGTGGTATGCATAAGGTTTCCATCCGTTTCTTTTTTCAGAAGTAGTATGTTAATTACATCATAGTGTTAGGTGAGTGACAAGTCAATCAGTGTCCGGTAAAGAAAATTTTCGAAAAAATTAAGAAAACCCTAAAATATGTGGTATTGAGACCGCCGTAGGAGATATGCTACAATAGATCGTAGGAAAGAATGGAGGCAGTATGAAAAGGAACCACTTGATTCCGAGGGAAAAAAGTAAAAAAGTGATCTATCTGGATCCCAGAGGCAGAGGTGTGGGAGAAAAACATTACGGAGCAAGGGCGTTATATGTTCTGGCGGTGCTGTGTCTGCTGTACTGTGTGGGGATCGGTCTTTTTGTTGCCTTCGGCAGCTACTTTTTCCTGGTCTGGGGTGTGATTGGTGCTTTTTGTGCCGCATGGGCATGGGTGCTGACCCACAGAACCGTATATTACTGGATCCCCCGATGGCTGCATATTACATTCCGGAGTCTTGTGATGGCAGGGATGGTATTGCTTCTTATTATAGAAGGGATGATCGTCAGCCAGTTCCATGCCACGGCGCAGGAAGGTGCGGATTATGTGATCATACTGGGAGCTCAGTGGAAGACTTCCGGCCCCAGTTATGTGCTACAGAAACGGCTGGATAAAGCCATAGAATATCTGAATGCCAATCCGGAGACCAAAGTCATCGTGTCCGGTGGACAGGGATACAATGAACCCATCAGCGAAGCCGAGGGAATGCAAGGATATCTGGAAACCGCCGGGATCGATCCGGAGCGGATCCTCATGGAGGATGCTTCCACGAATACCACGCAGAATCTGATCTTCAGCGGAGAACTGCTGGACAAATCAGAGGACAGTGTTGTGGTTATTACCAACAATTTTCATATGTTCCGGGCGTTGGCTATTGCGAGAAAACAGGGCTATGCCCATGTAGAGGGACTGTCCGCGGGAACTTATCCCGTTACCGTACCGAATAACCTGCTGCGGGAGGCTTTCGGGGTAGTGAAGGACTTTATGGCGAACCATTTATAATACAGAATCACAGGCCTCTGTCGCGACATGTTTGCGGAGGAGTGGCGATACAGTCAGGAAAAGAAGAGGAAAATGTTATGGATATTAATGTGGGAGATGTATTGAAACTGAAAAAACAGCATCCCTGCGGCAGCAGAGAATGGGAAGTACTCCGTGTGGGAGCAGATTTCCGGCTGAAATGTCTGGGCTGTGGACACCAGATCATGATCGCAAGAAAACTGTTAGAAAAAAATGTGAAAGAAATCGTTGAAAAATCTTGAAAAGTGGACAGGAATATGGTATCATGTTCCTTCGTGAGACACTTTATTCCTTGCTCATATATAAAATATGGGCCAGAGACCAAAAGGAGGTAACTAACATGAACAAGTACGAATTAGCCGTTGTTGTTAGCGCTAAGATCGAGGATGATGAGAGAGCAGCCGTTGTTGACAAGTGCAAAGCACTGGTTGAGAGATTCGGCGGCAACATCACAGAAGTGGACGAGTGGGGCAAGAAGAAGCTTGCTTACGAAGTTCAGAAGATGAAAGAAGCTTTCTACTACTTCATCAGATTTGAAGCTGAGAGCACTGTTCCTGCAGAAATCGAGAGCCGTGTTCGTATCATGGACAACGTGATCAGATACTTATGCGTTAGACAGGACGAGGCATAAACAGAAAGCGAGAAGCGAAATATGAATAAAGTAATTCTTATGGGACGTTTAACAAGGGATCCTGAGGTAAGATATTCTCAGGGAGCTACCGCAACAGCGATTGCTCGTTTTTCCATAGCAGTAGATAGAAGATTTAAGCGTGACGGTGAGCCGGATGCTGATTTTATTAACTGTGTAGCGTTTGGCAGAACCGGTGAGTTTATTGAGAGATACGGCCACAAGGGAACAAAGTTCGTTGTGGAAGGACGTATCCAGACCGGAAGCTATACCAATAAGGATGGACAGCGTGTGTATACTACTGATGTAGTGGCTGAGAACGTAGAGTTCGCAGAGAGTAAGAACGCATCAGCCGGCAATAATGACGGCGGATACCAGAACGCTGGCTTTGGTGGTGGTAATAATGCCCCTGCTCCTTCCGGAGCAGGTGATGGCTTTATGAACATCCCTGACGGCATCGATGAAGAATTACCCTTTAACTAAGTTTCAGTGACAAGCGGAGTTGACACCCGCCTCTGCCCTGACAGATTCCGATAGGAGGTAATAATAATGGCTTTTAATAAGACTGAGAAGACCGATTCTCCGATGAGAAAAAAAGGCGGTATGCGCAGAAGAAAGAAAGTTTGCGTATTCTGTGGTAAAGATAACGTAATCGATTACAAGGATACAGCTAAGCTGAAGAAGTATGTATCTGAGAGAGGCAAGATCCTTCCTCGTCGTATTACCGGTACTTGTGCAAAGCATCAGAGAGCATTGACCGTTGCTATCAAGAGAGCACGTCACGTTGCACTGATGCCTTATGTAGCTGAATAATTCAGACTAAGACAATCATGAGAGACCAGCCCTTTGTGGCTGGTCTTTTTGTGTATACCATGAGCCGAGTACAGGGTAACGGTTGCGTTTGACGGGGGTCGGATGCTCCATTATAATAAAAAGAGAAAATTATTGGAGAAAAGGTATCGCAAAAGCATGAGTACAGATAAGCATAGATTAATACCAATTACTGATCTGCATACACCGGAACTGGAGATCTACAATGAACGCAGGGAGGTACATCTTTTTCATTATTATGAGCCAGAGCGGGGGCTGTTCATTGCGGAGAGCCCCAATGTGATTCTGCGGGCACTGGCAGCGGGATATGAGCCGCTGTCACTTCTGATGGAACAGCGGGAAGCGGATTCGGAGAAGGGCAGGGAAATCCTGGGGCGGATTGCAGAGGTGTCTGGGGAAATTCCCGTATATGTGGCATCCAATGAAGTGCTGTCGGAGATTTCCGGCTTTAAACTGGCGAGAGGAATGCTCTGTGCCATGCGCAGAAGAGCATTGCCGAAGATGGAAGACTTGTGCGGAAATGCCAGACGCATTGCTGTTCTGGAAAATGTTGTAAATCCCACAAATGTAGGCGCAATTTTCCGTTCTGCGGCAGCGTTGGGAATCGATGCAGTACTGTTGACGGGAGGCTGCAGTGACCCGTTGTACCGTCGGGCAGCAAGAGTCAGCATGGGAACCGTATTCCAGGTGCCGTGGACGATCCTGGAGACAAAGGACTGGCCGGAGCATACCATGAAACAGCTGCGGAAGATGGGGTATCATACCGTAGCCATGGCTTTAAAAGAAGACAGCTTGCGGCCGGATGATGAGAAACTGCATAATGTCGAAAAGCTTGCCATTATTCTGGGAACGGAAGGGGAAGGACTGGCAGCGGATACCATTGCGGATTGTGACGATACGGTGTGCATTCCCATGGCCCATGGTGTGGATTCCCTGAACGTGGCGGCCGCCAGCGCAGTGGCTTTCTGGGAACTGTGTAAGTAAGAGAACGGCTCTCCGTCCGGAAAAGCTGACAAAAAGCACAAATTTGACAGAGGAATATTGTCTATTCGTCAAAATAATATGGTGGCGGAGCGGGTTATTATTTGTTATAATAGAAGTTGTCGAACGCAAATATTGAGAGGTGTTCTTTCATGAAAAAACGAATCAGACTGAAAGGCAGGATCCGTACATATATCCAGTTCACCCTATATCTGGGCCTGTTACTGCTGGCTATCGATGCGGCGGTATTCATGTTGGATTTCCGTGCAGGACTGCTTACCTTCGGATTTACGATTTTTTATTTTGCAATTACCCTGACGCTGTATTTCTACAACAAGCCGATCATCATGAACGAGTTGATCAGCTTTGCCACGGAATATGGTCAGATCCAGCGAAAACTGCTGCGGGATCTGGAATTGCCATATGCCCTTCTGGACGATTCCGGCAAGGTGATCTGGACCAACATTGCCTTTGAGAATGTGGTGCATCAGCCCAAGGGCTACAGTAAATCCATCACTTCCCTGTTTCCTACCATTACCCGGGACAGGCTTCCGGACGAATCTGGTGTGGACGAGGCACAGTATGAACTGGAATACGAGGGCTGTGAGTATGTGGCCAAATTCCGCAAGATTTCTCTGAAGGAGATGGCGGAACACAGCGATATGATCGATGCGGAAGGCTATAACGGTTACCTGATTGCCGTCTATCTCTTCGATGAGACGGCACTGCATATCGCATTGCAGGAAGTGGATGACCAGAGCCTGACCGTAGGCATGATCTATCTGGACAACTATGAGGAAGCCCTGGAGAGCGTCGAGGAAGTCCGTAGATCCCTGCTGATCGCTTTGATCGACCGTAAGGTAAATAAATACATTGCGGCACTGGATGGTATCAGCAAGAAGCTGGAGAAGGACAAGTATCTGGTAATCATGCGGAAAAAAGCAGTGGCACAGCTGCAGGAGAACCGTTTTGATCTGCTGGAAGAGGTCAAGACGGTGAACATCGGCAACGAGATGGCGGTGACCATCAGTATCGGTATCGGTCTGGATGGACTGACCTATGCGCAGAACTACGAGTTTGCCCGTACCGCCATTGATCTGGCGCTGGGACGCGGCGGTGACCAGGCGGTCATCAAGACGCCGGAGAGCATTACCTACTACGGCGGCAAGAGCCAGCAGGTAGAGAAGAATACCCGTGTCAAGGCAAGAGTAAAAGCTCATGCCCTGCGGGAAATCATCACCGGCAAGGATCGTGTCATTGTCATGGGACACCGGATGCCGGATGTGGACAGCTTCGGTTCTGCGGTGGGTATTTACCGGATCGCCCAGACCCTCGGCAGAAAGGCTCACATTGTATTGAATGAGGCTACTACTTCGGTACAGCCTCTGGTAGAACTGTTTAAGAACAACCCGGAATATGACGAGGATATGATCATTACCAGCCAGCAGGCCATTGATATGGCAGGCAGCAATACGGTTCTGGTGGTGGTGGATGTCAATAAACCCTCCATCACGGAGTGCCCGGATCTGCTTCGCTTCTGCAAATCCGTCGTAGTACTGGACCACCACAGACAGGGTACGGAGACCATTGAGAATGCCACATTGTCTTATGTGGAGCCTTATGCATCCTCCGCCTGCGAGATGGTATCCGAGATCTTGCAGTATACCTACGACAATATCAAGATCCGTACGGAAGAGGCGGATTGCATGTATTCCGGTATCATGATCGATACCAATAACTTTATGACCAAGACCGGTGTCCGCACCTTCGAGGCGGCAGCCTTCCTGCGCAGAAACGGTGCGGATGTGACCCGTGTGAGAAAGCTGTTCCGTGAGGATGCAGCAGAATACAAGGCCAAGGCGGATGCTGTCAGTCAGGCAGAGATCTACAAGCAGTTCTTTGCAATCTCTCTGTGTACCGCAGAGGATCTGCCCAGCCCTACCATCATTGGTGCGCAGGCAGCCAACGAACTGCTGAATATCAAGGGCATTAAGGCAAGTTTTGTACTTACCGATTATCAGGGCAAGATCTATGTCAGCGCCAGATCCATTGATGAGGTCAATGTACAGATCATCATGGAGCGTATGGGCGGTGGAGGCCACATGAATACCGCAGCCTGCCAGATGGAAGGCGTGGGACTGGTAGAGGCCATTGGCGTATTGAAGAACACCATCGACGACATGCTGGAATCCGGTGAGATCTAAGGGATTCCGTTTGAAAAGTTTTACCATATAAAACAGAAGATTCAGGAAAGGCAGGTTAATCCTATGAAAATTATTTTACTTCAGGATGAAAAAAAGCTGGGAAAAAAAGGTGACATCATTGAGGCCAGCGAAGGATATGCAAGAAACTATATTTTACCGAAGAAGATCGGTGTGGAGGCAAGCTCCAAGAATCTGAACGATCTGAAGCTCCATAAGGCAAACGAAGAGAAGGTGGCACAGGAGAATCTGGATGCGGCAAAGGCGCTGGCAACAGAGCTGGAGACCAAGCAGGTCGTGGTCAAGATCAAGGCAGGAGAGGGCGGAAGAACCTTCGGTTCTGTATCCTCCAAAGAGATTGCAACTGCCTGCAAGGAACAGCATGGTATCGAGATTGACAAGAAGAAAATCCAGCTGCCGGAGAGTCTGAAGAACTTCGGCTCCTATGAGGTAACAGTGAAGCTTCATCCCCAGGTGGCAGCGAAGCTGACGGTGAAAGTTACGGAGGCGTAGACGACCCCATGCCCGCAATGGATGAAAATGTAATCAAAAGAATAATGCCTCACAGTTTAGAGGCGGAGCAGTCGGTCATCGGCTCTATGTTCATTGACGCGGAAGCCATTGCGGCCGCCACAGAGCAGATCTCCGGAGAGGATTTCTACAACAGGCAGTACGGTGTGGTATTTGACACCATCGTAGAGTTGAACAATGAAGGAAAGCCCATTGACTTTGTCACTTTGCAGGATCGGTTGCGATCCAAGGAGGATGTGCCTCCCGAGGTCAGTGGACTGGATTTCCTGACGAATCTGATTGCAGCAGTACCTACTTCCGCCAATATCAAGTATTATGCTGGAATCGTGGCGGAGAAGGCAACACTCCGGCGTCTGATCCGTACCAATGAAGAGATTGCCAATACCTGTTATAGCGGCAAGGAGAGTCTGGATACGATTCTGGAGAGTACCGAGAGCAAGATCAATGAAGTGGTACAGAAGAAAAACGTCAAGGAATTCGTACCGATTCGTACCGTAGTCATGAACGCCATGGACAAGATCGAGAAGGCTTCCAAACTGCACGGAACCGTCACAGGTATTGCCACCGGATTCATTGATCTGGACTATCGTACCGCCGGAATGCAGCCCTCGGACCTGGTGCTGATCGCAGCCCGTCCTTCCATGGGTAAGACGGCGTTTGTATTGAATATCGCGCAGCATGTAGCATTTAAGCAGAATCTGCCGGTAGCCATATTCAGTTTGGAAATGAGTAAGGAGCAGCTGATCAATCGTATGTTTTCCCTGGAATCCAGCGTGGATGCCCAGAAGCTCCGTACCGGCCAGCTGAATGACCAGGAATGGGAACGACTGATCGAGAGTGCCGGTGTCATCGGCAAGTCCAAGCTGATGATCGACGATACCCCCGGTATCAGCATTGCCGAGCTTCGTTCCAAATGCAGAAGAATGAAGCAGGAAAACGGTCTGTCCATGATCATCATCGACTACTTACAGTTGATGTCGGGAAGTGGCGGAAGAAGCAGCGATTCCAGACAGCAGGAGATTTCCGATATTTCGAGATCCCTGAAAGCAGTCGCCAGAGAGCTGTCCGTACCGGTGCTGGCATTGTCTCAGTTGAGTCGGGCTGTAGAGCAGAGACCGGATCATCGCCCTATGTTGTCTGACCTGCGTGAGTCCGGAGCCATCGAGCAGGACGCCGACGTGGTAATGTTCATCTACCGTGATGATTATTATAATCACGATTCGCCGGATAAAGGTATTTCGGAGATCATCATAGCCAAACAGAGAAACGGTCCCATCGGAACCGTACAGCTGGCATGGCTGCCGGAATACACCAAGTTTGCCAATCTGGAAAACGACAGAAAAAAAGATTTCTAAGTATATTACGAATACAGAACATAAAATACGAAAGAGAACAAGTGAGGGAGATTCCCCGCACCTGTTCTCTTTCGTATTTTTATTATATGATGCCAGGGTCAAAAGGTCTAAGCCCACATGAGCTTGCTCATAGGTGGGTGAAAGACCTTAGGACCCGCCCCGATATGAGCATAAAAGTGGGATGATAATCCCACGATATGCGAATATTGGGTAGGGTGCTATGTGCCAGTGGCACATGTTTAGCACGGACCGAAGCGGAGCGGAGACGTGGGAGTGCGTAGCACGGAACAATCCGTAGGCATCAAAGTCGGGGGCTTTTGACCCCGACATCATTATATATGGATATGTGGAAAGGAAGAGAATATGGGAGAGTATTTATTGATTTCGGATGCTGCAAAACAGGTAAAGGTGGAGAGCCATGTACTTCGCTATTGGGAAGAGGAATTACATCTGCCCATCAAAAGAAACGAGCTGGGGCACCGCTATTATACGAAGGAAGATGTGGAACGGTTCAAAGAGATCAAGAGCATGAAAGAAAGGGGATTACAGTTGAAAGCAATTAAAATGATATTAAAGGACGGACGGCTGGACGTACTGCCGGAGGAACGGGAAAAAGAGCCTGTAGAAGCCCGGAAAGAGCCGGCAGAAGTCCGGACACCACACATGGCCATCGAGATCGTTGATAAACCGGTGGATAAAGAGATGCCGGTACAGCCGCAGGAGAGGATATGTACGGTGCCGGAGAAGGAAGGACTGCAGAGTGAAAGCAGGGAAGAGAAGGCTAAAAGGCTCCAGTGGATCCTGCAACAGTTGATCCGTGAGGCAGTACGGGAGAATAACCAGGACCTTTGCCGGGAACTCAAGGAAAGCATGGTCAAGGAGCTGGATTATCAGTTCCGCAGCAGAGAAGAACGGGAAGAGGAGAGAGACCGCAGACTGGAACAGCGCAGCGAGGAGTACTATCAGAAGATGGACGAGCTGTTGCGGAAAAAGACCAGGGGACAACTGCGGAAACAGCAGAAAGAGGAGAGAAGGACGAAAGTGGAAAAAGAGTCCACAGAGATCGCAGACAAAGAAAATACCGGCAGGGAAATTAAGGCAGAAAAAAAGAAAAGGCATTTCATTTTCTGAAATGCCTTCCCCGGGGTACGTTCTGAATCAGGAATTAATCCTCTGCGATAGCACCAACAGGGCACTGACCTGCGCAGGAACCGCAGCTGATGCACTTATCTGCATCGATTTCAAACTTTCCGTCGCCCATGCTGATAGCGCCAACGGGGCACTGTGCCTCACAAGCTCCACATGCTACACAAGCATCACCAATAACAAATGCCATAATCTTTTCCTCCTATTTTGCGTGTATCAAATCTCTTGTTTGATACAAATTTATCAATATAACCACTTGTATTGTAATATAAATGGGCTTTGAATACAAGCCTTATTTAGTATTTTTTATCAATAGTTACAGTTGCTTATTTATATTTATTGAACTCCAGAATCTTCTTCGCGTTCTGGATCCTCTCTTCGGTGGGCGGTTCTACACCCTCAAGCTTGTAAGGAATCCCCAGTTCTTTCCACTTGTACTCACCCAGAGTATGGTAGGGAAGAACTTCTACTTTCATGACGGTATCCAGAGTATCAATAAATTCTCTTGTCTTTTTCAGATATTCGTCATTGTCAGTAATTCCGGGCACCAGTACATGACGGATCCACATGGGAATACCCTGCTCGGAAAGGTATCTTGCGCAGTCTAGAATATTCTTGTTGGTATGGCCGGTTAGCTTCTTGTGTTCTTCGTCATCAATATGTTTGATGTCCAACATGACGAGATCAGTATATTTCAGTAATTCATTGAATTTGGAGAAGAAAGGCTCTTCTCTGGTAAAAGGCTGTCCGGAAGTATCAAGATTGGTATTGATGCCTCTCTCGTGGGCCTTGCGGAAAAGATCGATCAGAAAATCGATCTGTAATAAGGCTTCGCCGCCGCTGACAGTGATGCCGCCTTCTTTGCCCCAGTAGCTGCGGAAACGCTCTGCTTTATCCAGAAGCTCGTCTGCTGTCATCAGATTGTCAGTGTCGGGATTCCAGGTATCTACGTTGTGACAATATTGACAACGCATATTGCAGCCCTTGAGGAAAATAAGATAGCGGATTCCGGGTCCGTCTACTGCGCCGAAGGATTCTAATGAGTGAATTCTGCCTTTGATCATTGTAATAATCTCCATTCTCTGCCGTGCAGGCAGCTGAGGGGTGGTGGTTCTCTGAATAGTTTTACCAAAAAGGAGCCGGACAATACTGCCCGGCCCCTTATACATTCTATTATCTTACAAACCTGTAAAGACTGGATTACAGACTCTTATGGCAGGTTCTTGCGATAACGTCATCCTGCTGCTCCTTGGTCAGGCTGATGAACTTAACAGCATAACCGGATACACGGATGGTGAAGTTAGCGTACTCAGGCTTCTCAGGATGAGCCTGTGCATCTAACAGCTTTTCGGTACCGAATACGTTAACGTTGAGGTGATGAGCACCACGATCGAAGTAACCATCCATTACACGTACCAGAGTTTCTTTCTGCTCGTCAAGGTTGTGACCAAGAGCGGAAGGAGCCATGGTCTGGGTATTGGAGATACCATCCAGAGCATACTCATAAGGCAGCTTAGCTACAGAGTTCAGAGAAGCCAGCAGACCACTCTTCTCAGCACCGTAGGAAGGTGATGCACCGGGAGCGAACGGTGTGTAAGCTGCTCTACCATCGGGCAGAGCACCGGTAGCCTTACCATATACAACGTTAGAGGTAATGGTCAGTACGGAAGTGGTAGGCTCAGAATTTCTGTAGGTGTGGTTCTTCTTGATCTTCTCCATGAAGGTCTTCAGCAGCCATACAGCGAATTCATCAGCTCTGGGATCATCGTTACCGTACTTAGGGAAGTCGCCTTCGATCTTGAAGTCTACAGCACAACCCTGGTCATCACGGATAACCTTAACCTTAGCATACTTGATAGCGGACAGGGAGTCAGCTACGTGAGACAGACCTGCAATACCGGTTGCGAAGGTTCTTCTTACATCGGTATCGATCAAAGCCATCTCAGCTGCTTCGTAGTAGTATTTATCATGCATGTAGTGGATCAGGTTCAGGATGTTAACATACAGAGATGCACACCAGTCAAGCATGATGTCGTATTTATGCATAACTTCATCGAAATCAAGGTACTCGGAAGTGATAGGAGCGATTTCAGGACCACACTGCATATGTTTGCCGTCCTTGTCCAGATGCTTCTCATCCTTACCACCGTTGATAGCGTACAGTAAGCACTTAGCCAGGTTAGCACGAGCACCGAAGAACTGGATCTCCTTACCGGTCTGAGTAGCGGATACGCAGCAGCAGATGCTGTAGTCATCACCCCAGATAGGCTTCATAACGTCATCGTTCTCGTACTGGATGGAAGAAGTATTCACAGAAATCTTAGCTGCGTACTTCTTAAAGTTATCAGGCAGAGCGCTGGAGTACAGAACGGTCAGGTTCGGCTCGGGGCTGGGTCCCATGTTCTCCAGAGTATGCAGGAAACGATAGTCGTTCTTGGTAACCATATGACGGCCGTCCATGCCGATACCACCAACTTCCAGAGTAGCCCATACGGGGTCACCGGAGAACAGCTGGTTGTAAGAAGGAATACGAGCGAACTTAACCATACGGAACTTCATGGTCATATGGTCGATCAGCTCCTGAGCTTCTTTCTCGGTCAGGGTGCCTTCCTTTAAGTCTCTCTCAATATAGATGTCCAGGAAAGTAGAGATACGTCCAACGGACATAGCTGCACCGTTCTGGGTCTTGATAGCTGCCAGGTAACCGAAGTATAACCACTGGATAGCTTCCTTAGCGGTGGTAGCGGGACCGGAAATATCGTAGCCGTAAATCTTAGCCATTTCCTTCATTCCCTGCAGAGCCTTGATCTGATCAGCGATCTCTTCTCTCAGACGAATGATTTCCTCGGTCATAACGCCGGTACCGCAGTTCTTCTTATCCTTCTTCTTCTGCTCGATCAGGAAATCGATACCGTACAGAGCAACACGACGGTAGTCGCCTACGATACGTCCACGGCCATAGGTATCGGGAAGACCGGTAACGATATGGGTATGACGAGCAACCTTCATCTCATCGGTATAAGCATCAAATACTGCCTGGTTGTGAGTCTTGTGGTACTCGTTGAAGATTTTGTCATATTTAGCGTTTACTTCGTAGCCATAGGTGCTTGCAGCCTGCTGAGCCATCTTGATACCGCCATACGGCATGAAAGCTCTCTTTAACGGCTTGTCGGTCTGAAGACCAACGATCTGCTCCAGATCCTTCATAGATTCATCAATATAGCCAGGGCCATAAGCGGTCAGACTGGATACGACCTCTGTTTCGCATTCCAGAACGCCGTTATGCTCACGCTCTTCCTTCTGTAACTCCTGAAGTCTGCCCCAAAGCTTATTAGTTGCTTCGGTAGGTCCCTCCAGGAAGCTCTCATCTCCATCATACGGAGTGTAGTTGGTCTGGATGAAGTTACGTACATTGACGTCTACATCCCAGTGGCCATCTTTTTTAAAACCTCTCCATGCTTCTGCCATGAAAATTTACCTCCTTCTGGTAAAAACAATTAATATTATCAACTGAGAGTACCAGTTGCGCTGGCATCCCAAGCTGTTTCTTTACGATAAAAGTGTACTACCTGACAAGGGTAAGTGTCAACCTTTTTAGGAATTGTTCCGAGTTTTGTACATCAGCAACAAAGCTTCCTCATTCATAAAAGCGCTTTGTCCATAAAATACCGATTATCTGACTCTATGTGCAAGCACCCTCGTCAGAAATCCGGTATTTTATGTCAGAGCTGATGTATTAAGAATATTCTTGTAAAATATGGGGGAAAGTATTATACTAAAAAAGCCTTATACGGCAGAAAGGAGACCGATATGACCGGAGTAACAAAAGACATGACCATTGGCGAGATCTTACGTGCCAATCCTGAAGTAGCTCCCGTACTCCTCGATGCAGGAATGCATTGCCTGGGATGCCCTGCTTCACAGGGAGAGACCCTGGAAGAGGCAGCTATGGTACATGGTATTGATGTAGATGAGCTTATGAAAGTGATCGAGGAAATGTAATTTTTGTATTTCTGTTTTGGAAACATCGCCTGACCGGGGCACACAGGTGAAACAAAGTATTTATGGAATTTCATAGCTCAGATTTCCGCGCAATCGAAATGTGTCCGTCGATTGCGCGGATTTGAGAAATCAAAAGAATTCAAGGAATTCAGATCATCGGCCTTTGGCCGTCTTTTTTTGCCTTTTTCCCTTAGATATTATCTGATCCGATATTATGAAGTATGACTAGCACGGTAGATTCTTTCAGGGGAGGCTAATCCTGTGGTACTTTCAGTTTCCAGCCTGAATGAATCAGAGCAGGATTGCGGATCAGTTCCCGGTTCAGGGAAACGATTTCAGCCACGGAGCAGCCGCATTTTCTGGCGATTGCCCAGAGGGTGTCGCCCTGTCTGACGATGTATATCCCGCTTTTCTTATTCTCAGGCAGAACGGCATCGGGAGTGCCGCCTGTGATAGGCGCTCCGCTTTGGGGAATCTTAAGCTGCCAGCCGGCGTGAATCCGGTTCGGGTTCTTGATCCGGTCACTGTTGGCTACCACGATCTCGGTTATGGAGCAGTTGTATTTTCTGGCGATTGCCCAGAGAGTGTCACCTGCCTGTACGGTATAGGTCATATAGGAGGGGTTTTTTTTCACGACAGGAGAGGGATTCTCACGGTCAGCCTTTTCCTCGGGGCCGTTGTCGGTGCTTTCCTGTTCGGTGTCAGCATTCATATCATAGTAGAGTTTCAGGGTCACGATATCCTCCGGACCGCTGATCTTCTTCAACGTTCCGCTGGCGGTGGAGATTGCCGGATTGTAGGTAAAGCCTTCATAGGTTTTCGGCGTTGCTGTGACGGTATCACCTGTCTTCCCTGCGGAATGTTCTGTTTCCGCCAGCGTGTAGCCGCTGCCGTCCGTCTTGTAGTGCTCCACGATATAATTGATCGTGTTTCCGGAGATGATGGGAGTCGTGTTCTTCGTCCATTTTGCGTAGAACGTTTTATTTTCCGTATCGGTACCTGTGATCTCTGTGACGGGTGAACCGGAAAAGTTGCTGTCTGCGTACCAGCCGTCAAAGCGGTATCCCTCGCGGGTAATATCATTGGTGGTAGGAAGAACTGCCCCGGTGCCGTAAGTGTAGCCGGTTACTTCTTTTCCGCTGGCAATCGTACCGCCGTCTGTCTGCAGCGTTACGGAATAGGTGGAGAGTTCCCATTTTGCCTTGAGGGTCATAGTGCATTTGACTGTATCCGTGTCAAAGTTCCATTTTGTTTCCGTACCGTTGTTATCATAATACCAGCCTTCAATACTATGCCCCTCATTGGTGGGAACGGGATCCGGTGCGGTGAGTGCCGCTCCGTCCTTACTCCAATTCACTTTCTGTGTGCTGGGCTGATCCCCATTGTTTGGGTCAAAAGTGATCACGAGCATACCGTTCAGGGTAGCACCGCTGAAATCACCGTCTAAAACCATACCATCATTGTTCGTAATCGCACCGGTGAATGTGCCGCCGTTAATGGTACCACTGCTCTCATTTATGACCTCATTCTTGAATGTGCCCTTCCGGATGGTGCCGGTGTTGGTCACTTTGCCATGGAACTCAGTGCTGCCGGCGGCACCCTCACTGCCGGTGCCGTACCTGTTGGTATCGTTCGTCATTGTGCCGGCTATTTCGCCGCCGTCAGCATTCAGGATGCCAACGTTTGTTATATCTGTGTAGATTTTTGCATTGCCGCTTATAGTAAGAGTAGTCTCCTGGCTTGAAGTATTGTATACATGGCTTGCGTCATTCTCATTATCCGGATCACCGATCATGCCTCCTGTCATAGTGAACTGATTACTGTTCCGCACCCCGCCACCTGAAGCATACTGACCGTCGGGGCTAGTGCAGCCTTTAATCATACCGTCTGACATAATAAAGGTTCCATTGTTGCAAACACCGCCGCCCCCAAATGCTACTGTCGTGCATGTACTGATTGTTCCACCGCGCATTTGAAAGGTGCCGTGGTTTATTACACCGCCACCATCGTTATTTGCGATGCAGTTGTGGATATTAGAGCTGGTAGCCATGACGAATGTGCACCCCGAGGTGACATACACGCCGCCGCCTAGCTGGGCCGCACAGCCGATAATACTTCCGCTCGTCATGATGAATGTGCCGCTTTTTCCGGTGTCAGAGTCTTTGCCAAGGTATACACCGCCGCCTCGACTCCTTGCCGAACATCCGACGATGCTGCCACCGGCCATGGTCAGTGTACCGCCGGCAACAAGCACACCGCCGCCGTTATTCTGATCACCGCCACCGCCTGTAATAACTCCACCGGAGACAATTTCCGAGCCATCTTTGTCCAGTTCCCACATATCAATGTACCAGAACTGATATTTACAGTGCGGGTTAAAGGTGTGTTGTGTGGTTGTGTTCCTGTCCTGAATCGTCAGATCGCCGTCCGCCTCCACCTTGATTACGCTGTCGCTGCCGGTCATTTTCAGTACATTACCGTTCAAATCCAGCGTCACAGTGCGGTTAACTGTCAGAGTACTGCTGATTTCAACATCATCCTTCAGTGTGATTATGGAAATACTGCTATCTGCCAGTGCGTCCGTCAGCTCATCCGCTGTCGCCACTTCCTTCACACCGTTTGCTACCGGCAGTGCTGCGTACAGTCCGTTCAGAACCGCTGCCGCTTCATTTCCCGATGCGCTTTCCGGGGAACCCGGACCCTCTGTGGATGTCGGGGGATTCGTCAGCTGTCCGGTTTCTGCTGCTGATACCGGCATGGAGACCAGAGAAAGTACCATGGAACTGCAAAGCAGCGCCGCATAGATCCGTCTTCTTTGTTTTTTCATTTATTTTTTCCCTCCCGTTGTTGCGATGCGTTTCCTTTTCCCGTGCCTTGTCCGCGGTGTTCTCTTTCCCGGAGTCTGATACACAGCACAGTGATCATGACTGCTGTGGAGAAAGAAATTACCCCCACCAGCACATAACCGCCGGCGTCTTCATGCAGCAGGATAGAACCGTACATTCCCCGGGCGGTGATCTGCGTCTGGCCGGCTACTGTGTGCACCGTTCCCACAAGGAACGCAGACAATGCTGCGCACAGGGCAGACAGCCGGCAGATCCCGCGGCGCATCTTCCGGCGATATTTTTCATGCACCCGTTTTTTCACCAGTTCGACCCGTTTTTCTGTATCATACATATTGTTGAAAACCTCCCTTCGGAAAGTAAAGTCATAAAATACATATGCCCTTCATCTAATTAGGTACAAAAAAGCGAAAAAACTCTCACCTGAAAATCAAATTTTTTGAAAAAGGTTGAAAAAAACAGGAGCTGCCGACAGCAGCTCCGCAAAAGACAGGATTCAGTTGTGACTCTGGGGCAGGCGGACAATCAGTTTTCCCACCGTCAGGATCAGCACAGGCAGAATGTATGCGATATACTGTATCGCACCGCCATAGGCGATCAGAAGATTATAAATTGCATGAAAAGTGATGGCTGCCCCGAGCAGACCGCAGGTCCCGGCAATCTTCAGCCAGGTGCGCTGCCATACATACGCCAGTCCACCGCCGACGATGGCACCACAGATCACGTGCATGGCACCCGTTCCAATGCCCCGGAAAAAGATAAAGGAAAAATGTCCGGCTCCGTTTTGAATCAGATAGCAGACATTCTCAAAGGTGGCAAAGGAAAGTGCAACGATGATGGCAGCATTTTTGATCGGCACCGGTTCAGGCTCAAATACAAGAAGATAAAAGAGCAGCGGCAGGAGTTTCATCACTTCCTCTACCACAGGTGCGATCTCTGCGGTGGCGGCAATCGTATCCGCTGCGTAAAGAGCGGCAAAGAAGGTATTGATGTAAGCGGAGAGCAGGCATGCCCCCATTCCTGCAAGACAGCACAGAAAGAATTTGGCCTGCCGCCTACCCATGCACAGGGCGGCGATCAACAGGGGTGAGGCCATACAGATAAATACATTTTCAATATAGGTCATGTCCGCACCGCCTTTCCTGTGGCAGGCAGCAGCCCGAAAAGGCAGAACGTCAGCAGAAGATCGCACCAGCAATAGGGACTGAAGATAGAGTCGCCCGGCCAAAAGCAGCCGGAGGTCCACAGAGCGTATTCTACCGCAACATAGCAGAGGATTCCGATGTGAAAATACCGCAGGTTCCGTCCTTTTCCCGTCTGTGTCTCTGCGTAGACAAGACCGTGGATGGAACGATAGGAGACAAGGATCATCATGCCGCACCAGAGCAGGTTGGAGAGAATGTCACCAAAGGTACAGTAAAATGCGCACAACGGAACTCCGATCAGTGGAGCCAGCAGGGATTTCCGACAGGAAAAGCTTCTTTCCTCCGGGGAGGAGAGAGTATATTGTAGGAGACAGAGAAAAATAACGCTGGAGACCCAGCCGAATTCCGATACATAAAAGATCCGTGGTGTTTCGGAAAACAATAACAGATACAATGTCCAGTACAGGGAGCCCAGTGCGAAACAGCCATAAAAGCAAATCAGCAGAAAATATGACAGTGTCCGATGTCTCAGATAACGAATGCCGCTCAGACAGAAGCCCAGCATGGTAACGAAAAATTGCAAAAGATTAATGATCAATTCCATTGGCGCGGTCCCCCCTCTGCTCTGCCTGCTCTTCTTTGTCCAACAGATGGACACGAAAACACAGGATCGTCACGCATACGCCGAGAAGAAATGAAAGCAGCCCTATTATGATATATTCGGGTGCAGCGCCACCGCCAAGGATCGTTGCCGCCGTTTCATATCCGGAGGAGATCCCCGGCACCATTTGCCCGGAAATCCCGGACATGACAAAGGAAGCCCCGAAGATCACAGCAAGGCATGCCACTATGCAGGAAATAGCAACGATCCGCCGCTGTTTCCGCCTTTTTTGTCGCTCTTTTTCCGCAATCCTTCGTCGGACTTCTGCGATCCGTTCCTCATGACTCCGCATTTGTTATTCCCTCCCGTTCCAATAATCCCCGCAGACGCTCTTTTCCCCGGTACATTATATTAGTGATCTGCTTCACACTTTTTCCCATAACTTCAGCGACCTGCCGGTAACTCATACCCTCAAAATAGGTCAGATAAAGAGCTTCTCTGTAATCCGGATGCAGTTCACCCATGCATAAATGCAGGATCTGATTCCGTTCTTTTGTCCGGATCACCTCATCCACCAGTTTTCCACCTTCCGGCTCTTTGGTCAGATCATCAAGACAGAAGTGATGTCGCCGGATGCTTTTATGGCGCAAAGCCATATGCCGCGCAGCTTTATACAGGTAAGCCCTGAATCCGCCATCCCGGATATGGGGCCTTTTGGCGAACAGGTAGGAAAATACTTCTATCATCAGGTCCTCTGCCTCGTGAACGTCATGCAGATAGCCGTTGATGTATAAGGTCAGTGGATTGTCGTATTTTCTCATCAATTCTTCCAGCCCTGTTTCATCGCCGCTTAAATATTGTCGGTATAATTCTTCGTCGGAAATCATATTGTGTACATCCTTTCCACTGTAACCGGCGTTTTGACCCTTTGTAATTCCGAATATGTATGTCCGAATGTGTATGGAATTGCGTAAGCTGCATTGCAACGGAGCAATTCATATATTAAATTTTATTATATGCGAATAAGACTATATTTTCAAGTTACGCGTTTCCCGGCTTCTTTTCTACAGACTCTTGCTGGGAGAGACAGGTATAAAACAACCATAAAAATAAGAAAGTCCCCACAGAGTGGGAACTCTCCTGAATGTTATGATCGGTTGTTACATTGAAGTATTAGAAAGACGCTGTAAAGCATGTTCGGCGATCAGGGTGGAACAATGTTCCTCAAGAAAAGTAAGGCTTGCCGGTGTGGAACGCTTGGGAATACCGTATTCAGAGATGACATTGCAGACACGGTCGAAGACCTCGCGATCTTCTTCGCCCTGCGTCAGGATCAGATAATACCCGTCGTTACCCTCCTCGTGATACAGAGTGCTGAACCCATGATAATGACCGGCAGCCACGCCGGCAGCGTTGATTACCTGATTCAGAGTATCCATACGGAACAGGCGGGATCTGACAGCATCGTTTTCCTCGGGAGCGGGAGCGGCGGGAGTCTCGGCTGCAGCCTCCTCATTTTGGATACGGCGGAACAGATCCAGAACCTCGTCTGCCGTGCTCTCATCACTGTCATCATCACTGTCTTCCGTAACGGAAGGTGCAAAACGGGAAAAACGGGTGTCCAGTTCTTCCGGATCTTCTACTTTGGTAATGATCAGTACGATACAATCCGCATTCAGAGGGATGGCTTCAATCATCAGGGGAATATCCTCTGCTTCGAAACCAAATTCAAAATTGGCCTGCTGCATCATATCACGGAACAGAGATTTAGCTTTTTCTGTGCCGTAGGCAAGTTCACTTATTTTTAATTCGCGGCTGGCGAGATCCTCACGGGTCAGGGTGCAGCGAATCTGATTTTCATTTACTTTTTCTATTTTCATGCGACAACACTTCCTTTCTGCTTTCGCATTGGTATGGTATATAGCTTATACTTTCCCTATATTTTAGTCAATAGAAGCTATTCACAGTTTAAAAAAATTTAATAAAACATCTTGTCAAATAGCAGGCTGCAGTGTATAATCCGACCTATAGATGCCTCTGATACTCCGGTACGGAGAGGAGGTCGACAGTTTTCCATTTTTTCTTGTTGATTTACCAGGGAACGATTCGTTCCAGTTCATCCCCTTTTTTATTTTATGATGCAGATGGCTGTTAATGTATTTGGGAAGGATAGGTTATGCTGATCTGTAAAATATAGTATGGAGATGTCTTACAGGCATATACGTGTCTGGTCATAATATTTCAACAGATAATTTTCACGAACATAATTCCAACATTTTCACACAAATTACTACAAGTACTGTCAGAGGCATTTATAAGTAACTATTCAGAGCCACGCAAATCGTGTCAATAGGTACGTCGAATGCTTGCATTCGTAAGAACATTTGACATGATTTATATTGCGAATAGTGTTCTGAATAGTTACGCTTATATGTACTAGCGGAAAAAGCAGCGTTATTTTAAAGTGTTTCACGAATCCTTTTGGTAAAATATGCTGCGGACGGGAGGTGTCTGTGGAGGACCGGGAAGCTGTGACTCCCGGGAAGAAGTTTCCCAGGAGAAAGGTGGAAAAATATTTTCGAAAGCTTCAGAAAAACGGCACAGAATTGTATGTCGACGGAGAAAAGGTCTCACCGTCGCAGGCGGCAGCGTATGCCGTCAGAGAAGAAAGCCCGTATATGGCAGACTATATATTGGGAGAACAGGGCAAAATCAGCCAGGTCCGGCTGGATAAGGTGGATCTGCGTTAAAGGGTGTCAGCTCTTGCCCGGGTAATACTTTGAAACAGAGAATGCGCTGCGGGGATGCAAAACGGGATTGCCTCTCTGGCTGTATCCCGCAGTGCAGGATCTGTCTCTATTGTTCCTTGTATTATATAGAGGAATTGTGATAGAATAAAACTGTTCTGCCGATAGAAGACGGAACGGAAGAAAAGGCAAGAATGGTGCAGGCGGCAGCCTGCGGATGGGAGCACATATGAAGAAAAGAATACTACCGGTGATCATAGCAATCCTGCTGATCCTTGTGATCGCGGGCGGAGCACTGGGAAAGGTGCTGTTGGATAAATATTCCTACAGCAAAGAAGAGGCAGACTGGAACGAATTTTATCAGGTGTCAGAGAGTGACAGAAGTGCCATTATTTTACAGGACGAAATGGTAGAAGAACAGGCACTGATCAGAGATGACGTATGCTATTTTGATCTGGCAACTGTCCATAAATATATGAATGAAGTGTTTTATGCGGATATGACGGAAAAACTGTTGTTGTACGCCAATCCGACAGAAGTGATCCGTACGACTTTCGGCGAGACTTCCTATACGACAACAGAAGGCACACAGGATGCCGGATATGTGATCAGTTTCGTGGAAGGGGATACCGTATATGTGGCGGCGGATTATGTGAAGCTGTTCACAAATTATTCCTATGATTGTTATGACAGACATGTGCAGGTCTACACCGAATGGGGGACCAGACAGGTGGCACAGCTGAAAAAAGATACGGCGGTGCGTCTGCGGGGCGGTGTGAAGAGCCCGATCCTCACGCAGGCAGCGAAGGGAGATACCCTGGAGATTCTGGAGCAGATGGAGACCTGGAGCAAGGTGAAGACAGCGGATTCCGTGATCGGATATGTGGAGAACAAGCGTCTGGGAGATATTACGGAAGAGACCGAGACTCCGGTGACGGATTATCAGGAGCCGGAATATACTGCCCTGACTTCTGACAGCAAGATCTGCCTGGGCTGGCATTCTATCGGCGGTGCAGGCGGTAATGACACTCTGTACTCCATGGTGTCCGGTACGAAGGGTATGAATGTCATTGCACCGACCTGGTTCAGTCTGACGGATGAGAACGGAAGTATCCGGAACTTCGGAACAGCGAATTATGTAACCACGGCCCACAATATGGGCTTACAGGTATGGGGCGTGGTGGATAATTTTAATTACGCCAATGAGACCGGAACGGCCATCAGTACTCTTAATATGCTGTCCTCCACCACCAGCCGGCAGAACTTTGTGCGGAACGTGACAGATGCAGCAGTCAGCCTGGGACTGGACGGCATCAATGTGGACTTCGAGCAGCTGAGCAGTGACTGCGGACCGCATTATGTGGAATTTATACGAGAACTTTCCATTCAGTGCCGCAACAGGGGACTGGTATTGTCCATTGCCAACTATGTACCGTTTAATTTCAATGATTATTACCGTCTGGATATCCAGGGACAGGTTGCAGACTATGTCATTATCATGGGATATGACGAACACTGGCACGGAAGCAAGGATCCCGGAAGCGTGGCAAGCATTAGCTATGTATCCGGCGGTCTGGACAGAACATTGCAGGAGGTGCCTGCAAACAAGGTAGTCAATGCCCTTCCGTTCTACACGATCCTGTGGAAGACCGAAGGCACGGATGTGACGGATGAATATATTACCATGAACAACGAGGCAGACTTCATGAACAGAGCCGGTGTGACAGCAGAGTGGGATGAGGAGACCTGTCAGAATTATGCAGAATGGACCTCCGGAAATGCCACCTATCAGATCTGGCTGGAAGATGCGGAATCCATCGCAGTGAAGCTGAACATGATGGCTACCAAGAATATTGGTGGTGTGGCGGTATGGAGACTAGGTTACGGAACACAGGCAGCCTGGGAACTGATCAATGCCTATCTGCAGTAGGAACAGAATAAAATAGTAAAAGCCCGGTCCCGCAAGGGACTGGGCTTTATTGCTGCCGAAAACTTTATTCCGCTTCCTGTACGTTCTTTCTGCGGATGGTATAGCCTCCGGCCATGCATACAACTGCGGCACCCAGAAGCCAGAACATTGCAGAATTTTCACCGGTCTTTGGAACGTTGTCATATTCGGAAGAAGTACTGTTCTGTGTGGCCTGTGCAGGAGCTGTGGTCTGTGTGGGCTGCTCGGTAGCTGCAGGAGCTGCTTCTGCGGCAGCAGCGGGAGCGGGAGCGGTGGTGCTGTAATACTTTGCTTCGGTCTTCAGGGATCCGTCTTCAATGGCCAGCTTACCTGCGGCGAAACTGTAGGCCTCATAGAAAACGCTCTGGTCACGGTTGTCTTTGGCAATCAGATGATTGACGGTACCGACACCGTTGATGGTGGCATGCAGATTATTGGATTTATCATCTGTCAGGCCGATCATTTCCAGAGTGTCTACATTGCTGTTGAAATTTGCCTTGGCATCGCCATATACATAGGCATGAGATACATCACCGTTGACAGCACCGGAGGTACCGCTCAGGAAATAGACACTGTCATAGCCGTTGGCATAGACTACGGGAACACCAACAGTATTCTTGAAGGTCAGGTTGCCCAGACGGACAGAAACCTTGAGGGCCAGGGCATTGTTCTCCACATCGTTGTCGATGACAATATAGTCACCGTCTTTGATATTCTGCTGCAGATAATACAACTCGCGGTCCTGAACTTCTGCGGACCAGCTGGATGCTTCCTTGTATCTCCACTCGGAACTGCTGTCGGAATAGTTCAGAACATAGGTGGTGGGCTCCGCAGCCTTTACAGTGATCTTTCCCAGACCGGGAATAGCAAAGCATACGGCAGCCAGCGTGAACAGTGTGACAAATTTTTTAAGTCTCTTCATAAGAAAACCTCCTGATTGTCTGTGAGTTATTCCTGTATGGGAAGGTAGTGATCACCGGGTTCCACTTCTTTGGCAACGACTACGAACCGGCCCTGCTCTACATGGTATACGCAGGTGGACAGTGTCAGAAAATGATCTCCGAACTCTGCGGTGACACCGGTGTCATACTGGGATAACTGCTTGATATTGTTATAAAAGTCATCAAATTCTTCCTGCGTATCCGCCTGGAAAAATTTGTAGAACTTAAATACCTGATCTGTTTTCCGGTAGACCTGGGAGCGAAAGACGGCAATGATCTCGTAATTGCGCTGACACTCTTCGGTATAGAGGATAATGTTTTTGTGTTCCTTATAGAAATCCTGATTCTCGTAATCGGTCAGATTGCCGAACATGGCACCGGATTTCATATTGTGACCGTGAATGATAAGATTCGTGGTCAGAGGATCTACACAGCTCTCATCGTCAAGGAGCAGACAGCCGTTTTTATTTTCGCTGCCGTCAAAAGCACGGTAGAGATAATAGGTCTCATCTTCCGGAGTCCACATTACCGGATAATCGATATTGGTGCCCGGAATCTGTAGCCAGGCCGCCATATCCTTGTTGGCAAGAAAACTGTCGGCATAAGGGTTGGACACTCGTTCGAACTCCTCGGTGGAAGCCGGGGTCTCTTCTGTGGACGGTTCCGGGGAGGCGGTAACGGTCGGCTCACCTTCGCCTGTGGAAGGTGCCTGCGTGGTCTCCGCGGACTGCGTCGGGCGCAATTCATCCAGCGCTTCCTCCATACGCCGGTCTTCGATCCGCCCTTTTACCACCAGGATCACTGCAGCAAGAACACAAATTCCCGCCAGAACAAATAAAATGATAGAAAGAGTTTTTTTGCTTATTTTCATAATGGTATTATACGCTGAAGTAGTAAGGGGATGCAATAGTTTAAAACAAAAGGATTTCTTAATTTTCGGAAGATATTTCCAGAGAAAAAGGCATATAAAATCATATAGAATAAAAGAGACACCGGAGAACAGGGATGGAACAGAAAGTGTTAAGGGCGGTGATGGTATGCCTGTTGCTTATGTCTATGGCGATACTTGGCAGGGAAACGGCGGCATATGTGGAAACGGTAAATGCCGTGAATGCCTTGCAGGGGAATAATGCGGACACGGACGGAATACCGACGGTAGTGATCGATGCCGGCCATGGCGGGGATGACCCGGGGAAGATTGGTATCAACGGAGCACCGGAGAAGGATATCAATCTCCGGATCACAGAGAAACTGAGACAGTATCTGGAGGCAGACGGAATCCGGGTGGTGCTGACCAGAGAGACGGAGGATGGATTGTATGATGCATCTGCTCCCAATAAGAAAGTGCAGGATATGAAACGCCGGATCGAAAAGATTGAGCAGACGGATCCGGTTCTCACGGTGAGCATCCATCAGAACAGCTATCCGGAAGAGTATGTGCACGGAGCGCAGGTCTTCTATTATAATGGCAGCAGCGGAGGGGAACAACTGGCAGGGCTGATCCAGACACAGCTGGTCCAGGATTTGGATCCGGAGAACCACCGGCAGATCAAGCCCAACGACAGCTATTATCTTTTGAAAAAAACCAAAGGAACCATCGTCATTGTGGAATGCGGCTTCCTGTCCAATGCGGCAGAGGCGGGAAAACTGTGTGACGAGGCCTATCAGGACAGAGTGGCATGGTCGATCCACAAAGGAATTTTACAGTACATTAACGGGATACAGAGGGATTGAAACGGGAAATACAAAATAAAGGCACGAGTTGTATACACAGTGTTATTATGATAATATAGGATTCGAATGTTATGACAGAATTTTATAAAGTTACGGGAGAGAAAATGAGACGATATCAAAAAATAAGAAATGTTCTGTTGACCGTGATCGTGACACTGGCATTGCAATGTACATTTGAAGTCTGCCTGGGAGGATACGTGGATTCGAATCTTGTCAATGGGCTGAATAAACTGTGCGGAGCATTTACGGTGCTGGATTATACAGATCTGTTAACGGCTGCGGCAGTATTTGTAATGCTTAAGGAAGTGAAGAAAAGAGAGGCGAAGACAGATGTGGCAACGTTGGTGCTTTCTGTTATTCTGTCATTCCTTCTTATAGTATGTATCAGCTTTAAGAAATATGATTCTGCCATTTTCCTGTGGGGCAATTCTTTTCAGATACTATTATCCACGTTCTGTGTTTTGGGGTTTGCAGTGTTATTGTATCTGGTATTGCGCCTGGTATATTTTGGGCTGGAGCATGTGGAATTACCCGCAGAGCAGGGCAAAAAGCACCTACAGATGGTGGGCTTTTTTGTAATAGCCTTCAGCTGGCTGTTCTGGATCCTGCTAAATTATCCGGGAACTACCAGTGGGGACGGTCTGGTGCAACTGAAACAGTTTCTGGGTGAACAGGACTGGGGAGCGGCACATCCGCCATTTTCCTCCGCAATTATGGGAATCTGTTTTGTGCTGGGAAGAACCATTGCAGATGCCAATTTCGGCTTTTTCCTGTATTGCCTGCTGCAGACACTGGTAGGGGCCTATGCTTTTTCCCTCAGCATGAAAAAACTGCAGGAACTGGGAATTTCCTGGAAATGGTGTGCCGTGGGAATCCTGTTTTTCGCCCTGACACCTTTTTGGGGAACCTATGCCCAATGGTTTGAGAAAGATCTGCTGTATGCGGAAATGACGGTGTTACAGGCAGTATATCTGATGTCGGTACTGAAAAAGAAGGAATGTGGCGGGAAAGATGCGGCGGGACTGATTGTATTCAGTGTATTATCCTGCCTGCTTAGAAATAACGGGATCTATGCGATTGTTCCGGCACTGCTTTTGCTGGCAATTTATCTGAAAGGCAAAGAACGCAGGAAGGCATTCCTGGTATTGCTGGCAACTGTGGTGATCTATGAACTGATCACGGTGGTGGGATACAGAGCGTTGATCGATGTGGGAAAACCGGCAGCTTCCGAGGGGCTGAGCGTACCGTTCCAGCAGACGGCGAGATATGTCTGCGAATACGAAGATGAGGTTACGGAATATGAGAGACAGGTGATCAATGATACCCTGAACTTTGATGCTATGAAAAATTATGAGCCCCGGATTTCGGATCCCATTAAAATATTATATCGAGGAGGAGACCTGGGGCCCTACATGAAAATATGGGTGCAGATGTTTTTCAAGCATCCGGGATGCTATGTGGCGGCATTTGTCAACAAGGGCTATGGCTATCTGGCACCAGTGGAACAGAACATAGAGGCCTGGATCCAGCTGGAGTATCCGGAATATGCGCAGGAACAGGGAATTCATCATACATTCCCCATTCAGACATCGGAGTTTCTGCTGCAGATCTGGTTCCTCAGTATGCGGCTGCCGCTGATCAAGTATCTGTGTACTCCGGGATTGTATACCTGGATTCTGGTAGTGCTGGCATTTTTCCTGTGGAAAAAGAAAAGATACAGTGCGTTGATACTGTTGGTTCCCAGCTTTATAAACGTGTTGGTGTGCCTGGCATCCCCCATGTCCAATGCAATCCGCTATGAACTGCCGACCGTGGCGGTGATTCCGCTGCTGGTCGGATGGACCGTTTATTCTGTACACACAACATCCCGGCAGACCGGAGAGGAATAATCTTTCCATTTGACTGGGGATATGATATACTATATCCAAATGCAATTTAGAACACAGAAGGTAAAAACATGGAGACTGAGATCATAAAGATTCGTCCCGGAGAGGGCCCCGTCAGCGAAGAAGATGAGGAGAAACTCCGGGCGGCGGGAGCAATCCTGCAGCAGGGAGGACTGGTGGCTTTCCCTACCGAGACCGTGTACGGGCTGGGGGGAGATGCACTGAATCCTTCGTCTTCCCAGAAAATATATGCGGCAAAGGGCAGACCGTCCGACAACCCACTGATCGTTCATATTTATCGGTTTGAGGACATTTACAAGATTACAAAGGAGGTACCGGAAGAGGCACGGAAGATCGCGGATGCTTTCTGGCCGGGTCCCCTGACCATGATCCTGCCGAAATCAGACGCGGTGCCTTATGAGACCACAGGTGGTCTGGATACGGTAGCGATCCGTATGCCCTCGCATCCGGCGGCGCAGAAGCTGATCAAATACAGCGGGGGATATATTGCGGCGCCCAGTGCCAATACTTCCGGCAAGCCCAGTCCCACAGTGGCAAAATATGTCGAAGAAGATATGATGGGGCGGATCGATGCCATCATTGATGGCGGTGAGGTGGGGATTGGCCTGGAATCCACCATTATTGACCTGACGGTGACACCGCCACAGATCCTGCGGCCCGGATACATTACCCAGGAGAAACTGAGCACAGTGCTGGGAACAGTGGATACGGACACCACGATCCTGCGGGCAGACAGCGGACAGGCACCCAAGGCCCCCGGAATGAAGTACAGACATTATGCACCCAGGGGAGAACTCACCATCGTAGAGGGAACCCCGGGGCAGGTAAGGGAGTATATTAACCGGGCTGCGGCAGCAGACCATACCGCAGGAGAGAAGACCGGAATCATCGGAACCGAAGAAATGCTGTCCGGTTATATAGCAGATGTGGTGAAAAGTGTCGGCAGCCGTAAGGATGAGGGCAGTATCGCCAGACATCTGTACACCATTCTGAGAGAATTCGATGATGAAGGTGTGACAAAGATCTATTCCGAGGGATTTTCCACGGAAGGCTTCGGACAGGCCATTATGAACCGGCTGTTGAAAGCAGCGGGCCATAAAGTAGTAAAACTTTAAACAGAAAATACGAGGAGAAGGAAAATGATAGCAATTGCAAGTGATCATGGCGGATATGATCTGAAAGAAAGAGTAAAGAAATATTTAGAGGAGAAGAACATTCCTTATCAGGATATGGGATGTGACAGCAAGGCAAGCTGCGATTACCCTGTGTTCGGACATGCAGCGGCAAGGGCTGTGGCAGACGGTACCTGCGAGAAGGGCATCGTGATCTGCACCACCGGTATCGGTATCAGCATTTCTGCCAACAAGGTAAAGGGGATCCGCTGCGCACTCTGCTCCGATCCTCTGTCGGCGAAGATGACCAGACTGCACAACGATGCCAACATGCTGGCAATGGGTGCAGGCATTGTCGGTGAGAACCTGGCGCTGGAGATCGTGGAGACTTTCCTGAATACACCTTTTTCCGGAGAAGAGAGACACAGCCGCAGAATCAGCCTGATCGAAGAGGTTTAATGCATTACACAGACACGAACAACAACGGAATACCCTTATAACAAATACAAAACACAGGAGGACAACAATATGTCAAAAGTAGTAGTTATGGATCACCCCTTAATCGAGCAGAAGATCGGAATCATCCGCAGAAAGGAGACCGGTACCAAGGACTTCAGACAGAACATCAGCGAGATCGCAATGCTGATCGGTTATGAAGCAACCAAGGATCTGCCTCTGGAAGAAGTAGAGATCGAGACCCCTATCTGCAAGACCACCGTGAAGCAGTTAAAGGGTAAAAAGCTGGCACTGGTACCTATCCTGCGTGCAGGTCTGGGTATGGTAGACGGTATGTTATCCCTGATCCCTGCTGCAAAAGTAGGACATATCGGCCTGTATCGCAATCCTGAGACCTTAAAGCCTGTAGAATATTACTGCAAGCTGCCTGCAGACTGTGCAGAGCGTGAGGTATTCGTGGTAGATCCCATGCTGGCTACCGGCGGTTCTTCCATCGCAGCCATCCAGCTGTTAAAGGACAAGGGCTGCAAGAGCATCCGTCTGCTGTGCATCATCGCTGCACCCGAAGGTGTAAAAGCTATGCAGGAAGCACATCCGGATGTGGATATCTATATCGGAGCACTGGATCAGAAGCTGAATGATCATGGATACATTGTTCCCGGACTGGGAGATGCAGGAGACCGTATTTTCGGTACCAAATAAAGGAGACACCCATGAGTGCCAAACGCAGCGATTATATCAGCTGGGATGAATATTTTATGGGGGTGGCCCACCTGTCTGGAATGCGGTCCAAGGACCCGAATACCCAGGTGGGAGCCTGCATTGTCAGCCCGGACAACAAGATCCTGTCCATGGGATACAACGGCTTCCCCAAGGGTTGTTCCGACGATGAGTTCCCCTGGGAGAGGGAGAACGACAATGACAGGAATCTGACAAAGTATCCCTTTGTAACACATAGTGAACTGAATGCTATTTTGAATTATCGTGGCGGTTCCCTGGAGGGGACGAAGCTGTATGTCTCTCTTTTTCCCTGCAATGAATGTGCGAAAGCCATTATCCAGGCGGGGATCCGCACGGTGGTATATGACAGCGATAAGTATGAGGGAACTCCGTCCAACCGGGCAGCCAAGCGGATGTTTGACGCGGCCGGAGTGAATTACGTGCAGTACCGTAAGACGGGCCGCATGATACGCATCGAGGTCTGAAGCAACAGATAAAAGGAGTAAAACGGTTGAAGCGCCTACAGAAGACAGCTGTGCTGCTTACAGCAGTGATCCTTGCAGGAGCCTTTTCTTCAGAAGATATCAAAGTGGAAGCTACCAGCAGTACCTGGCAGCAGATTCAGAAAGAGCAGGAAGAGAAAAACAACCTGCAGAATCAGCTGAATGAGGAAAATGATAATCTGGAGAACCTGAAGGGAGAACAGAATTCCCTCAAGGGACAACTGAATAATCTGAACGGTCAGCTGACGGAAGTCAGTAACAATCTGTCAGATTTGGAACAGCAGATCGCAGACAAGGAGCAGGAGATCGCAGATACCCAGGCCAGTCTGGAAGAGGCGAAAGCTACGGAAGCATGGCAGTATGAGTGTATGGTGATCCGGGTACGGGATATGTACGAGCGGAATGAGACCAGTTACATCAACGCTTTGCTGAATGCCCAGAGCTTCGATAAACTGCTGAACGCTGCGGACTTTTTTGAACGGATCGCAGCCTATGACCAGAAGAAACTGCAGGAATTCGAAGAGAACCGCAAGCTGATCGAAGAGGAAGAGGCGAGACTGCAGGCAGAGAAAACGGAGCTGGATAGTCTGAAGGTGGCAGCGGAAACCGAGAAAAGCAAGGTGTCCGGTCTGATCAGCCAGACATCTAACAGCATTGCAAAATATGCCGGGGATATTTCGGAAGCAGAGCAGAGAGCCCTGGCATATGAACAGGAGATCAAACAAAAAGAAGAAAATCTGGAAACACTCCGGAAAAAGCTGGCAGAAGAGATCGCCATGTCCCAGAAGGCGGCAAACGCAACCTGGCGGGACATTTCGGATATCTCCTTTGAAGAGGGAGACCGTTATCTGCTGGCAAATCTGATCTATTGTGAAGCGGGCGGAGAACCCTATGACGGTCAGCTGGCGGTAGCCAGTGTGGTTATCAACCGTGTCAGAAGTTCTGTTTATCCCAACACAGTGGTAGGAGTGATCTATCAGAACAAACAGTTCTCACCGGTGGCCAGCGGACGTCTGGAACTGGCATTGGCCACCAATAAAGCCACCAGCCGCTGCTACCAGGCGGCAGACGAGGCTATGTCCGGTGTGACCAATGTAGGAAACTGTGTATATTTCCGCACACCGGTGGAAGGACTGACAGGTATCAATATCGGCGGACACGTATTTTATTAAACGAAAGCGAAAATCTATGAGAATCAACAGCGTAGAACAAAAGGGTTATGCAAATAGAATCATGGACTGGAAGATCTTCGTAAGGCAGGATCTGGTAGTAGCCAAGGCGTCGGAATTTTTCTATGAATTCGTAGGGGAGAATTCTTTCCGGCCGGTGAGTGAGCTGCTTCTGCCGGAAGACGGGGAGCTGTTGAAAAAAGCAGTGGAGGCGGATACGTTCCAACCGCTGGAACTGATCACGGTGCTTCACAATCTGAAGGACAGTGTAAGGAATGTGTATCTGCGTCTGGAACAGAGTGAACAGACGGAGAACGGGATTCCGTTGTATCAGATCACCGTTTCAGATATTCATGATCTGGAGAACCGGAATTTACGACTGGAGCAGAGCATTCTGAAGTACCGTCATTTTATGACATTGGAAGATGTTTACTTTTTTGAATATCTGATCGAACAGGACAGTATTACGGTCTATAAATATGTCAACGAGCGGGCCATGAACCAGTTTGAAGGGCCTATGAATGCGCTGATCCGGAATGTGGAGCAGGCACATGAGGGCAGTGATATTGCCATATTGGAAGGGCAGCTTCGGACTTTCTGTGCGCATCTGCGCAATGGAGATGATTTCTTTGAGATGGAATTCGTCAGTGAGCAGGAGGACAAGGGAATATGGAGGGTCAAAGGCTCCCGGATCCCGAAAAAACGTGATATGGTGGCTGGTATCATAACCCCGGACCGGAACAGGGAGCAGGAAGCTTACTATCTGACTCCGGCAGCCCGGGATGCCGGAACCGGTCTGCTGAATAAACGGGCATGGACGGAATATACCATCGAACAGCTGAATCGGAAGGATGGTCAGGTCCGCTGGCTGGTGATCATTGATATTGATGATTTCAAACATATCAATGATACCTATGGTCATATCTTTGGTGACCAGGTCATCCGCAGAGTGGCGGAGATCATGCAGGAATTGGTGGGACAGCGGGGCGTGATCGGACGATTCGGCGGAGACGAGTATGTGATCCTGTTGGAGAAAGTGGAGACCAGAGAACAGCTGAAGACACTTTTGAAGACCATTGCGAAGGAATTTGCTCTGGCATTTGATCCGAAGACCCATGCGACAGCTTCTATCGGCGTATCAGAGTATCCGGTAGATGGAAGCGAATACGAGGAACTGATGCGCAAGGCGGATAAGGCTCTCTATCTGGCCAAGGAAAAAGGCAAGAACCGCCATATCATCTATGAAGAGAGACTTCACGGCAAGCTGGAAAGCGACGATATGCAGAACATGGCTATGGCCTATGCGGTATCTAAGGAGAAAAAGCGGGAAGTCATCACGAAGATGATCACCGAACTGTGTGTATCCGATGTGAACTCCATTGTAAAAAAGGAAGAACGGCTGCAGCAGATCCGCAGTCTGTTTGATCTGGATGGAATCACGATTTATTCAGAGTCGGGAGCGCAGCTGGTATGCCGGAATGGTAATTACATGGTAGAAGTACCGGATGGAAGAGGACTTTTTGAAGATGAGAAGTATCTTGCGCTATTCGGGGATGATGATAATTTTATAGAATCCAACACATTGAAACTCAGATCCCAGGATCCGGCGGCATTTGCCGTGATGCAGAAGCAGGAGATCGGTGCTTTCCTGCAATGTCTTTGCCGCAAAGAGGGAGTGCCGAATGTGATCGTGAACTATGATGTGTTCAACCGCAACCGTAAGTGGTCGGATGAAGATATTACACTGTTGACGATTCTGGGACACTGCATCGGAAACCTGCTGAACTATTCAGAGTAAAGTAAGTGAGAGCAGAAGCTCGTCGGACACTTGTGTCCGTAAGAGCCTATGCTCTCATTTATTTTGCGAATGTGTTACTCTGAATAGTTCTGACCAGGGAGCAAAAAGTAAGCGCTGCAGCTACAGCCCGCTCCTATCCAACGGATTCTGCAGCCTGTCGAACTTGTCCCGGTAGATAATGGTGATCAGGTTGTTCAGCTGGCGCAGGCAGGCACTCATCTGAGCCTGGGTGATCAGCCCCTTTTCCAGAGCCTCGGCCAGCTCGTCCAGATCCACGACATGCATCCTTCCATCGGGATAGAGGATAATGTCAGCCAACAGATCCGTGACGATCAGGGAATTATCTTCCGGTAGGGAAGTATATTCCACAATATCGCAGTACCAGTACAGCAGAGAACCGTCATGGCGGTAGAACTTGCTGATCTTGAAGCCTTCCTTGAGATAATAGCAGGAACAGCCGTGGGAAAATGTGGTCTTGGGATTCAAGGTCTTCCATTTGGTCAGAATGTAGTCTTCGTTCTGCTCGACGATAATATCATCCTTTAATAAAATGCATTCTTCCGGGATCAGCCGTTTACGGTAGATCTGAAGTTCGTTGCTCATAGAGTTTCTCCTTTGTGCGGTGTGCTTTACAACGGTCACAGTTCCGGAAACGGGATAAAAGGCCTGGGAGGGATCGTGTGAGGACACAGCGTCTTCTCCATCCAGATCATATCATGCCATGCATCCTGCTTGTAACCGGAAGCGTGAAAATGTGCCACGGTTTTATAACCATGCTTTTCGTGGAAGGCGATGCTGGGAGGATTGGGGTAGGTGATGCAGGCACAGACATTGCAGACGTGCTGTGCGGTCAGGTATTCCTCCAGCTTTTCGTATAACAGACTGCCGACACCGCTGCTTCGAAGATCCCGGCTGACATAGATGGAAGTCTCCACAGACCAGTCATAAGCAGCGCGGCTTTTAAAAGCGGATGCGTAAGCATATCCTGCCGGCTCCCCGTCCAGTTCAGCCACCAGGTAAGGATAACGGGTAAGAGTGTGACGGATCCGGTCCGCAAATTCTTCTGGGGAAGGAACGATGTACTCAAAGGTAATAGAGGTATTTTCCACATAAGGGGCATAAATGGCAACCAGCCTTGCAGCATCCTCAGGGGTGGCGATACGGATCCGCAGCTGTCTTTTGATGTCTGTAGTCTTTATTCGCGTCATCCTTCTTTCTATAAGGGTGTAAAGTCACTGAATAGTTATTCAAATAGTACTTCCGGAGAGATTTCAAGTCAATCTTTTTTTTGCAGGATTTTATAGATTTTTTACCATTTGGGCAGGAGGATTTTACTGGACATCATATTAAGATTTCGTTATAATGACTATAGGTTTGCCCTGCAGTGGGAAAATATTTTCAAAAATGTACAAAAATAAATGCTGAGAGCAGAAATCAACACAGGAGGACACAGTGTCAAGAAAAAAGAAACCCTACGACAGACAGGTGTTTCGGGCGATCACACTGATCATGCAATTTGGTATCAATATGTTGGTACCGATCTGCCTGATGTCCGCAGCCGGCATCTGGCTGGATAAACATTTCGGAACGGACTTCTGGATGATCCTGCTTTTCTGTATGGGAGCTGTGGCCGGAGGGCAGAATGTATACCGGATGGCCAGGACAATTTATGAAGACGGCGATGATAAACACACTAAAAAAGATAAATAGAACGGTTCTGGAGATGGATCTGGGGATCTTGTTCCTGGGAGTGTCAGCGCAGATCATAGGAGCATTTATTGCAAAGGATGAAGCAATGTATGCCAAAAGTCTGTGGTTTGGCGTTCTGCTGGCGCTGGTTTCCACATATCATATGTACCGTTCCCTGGACCGGGCATTGGACCAGCCCGAGAAGACTGCTACGAAAATGATCATCCGTGCCTATGTCTTACGATATGTCATGTTGATTTTTTTCCTGTTGGTGATGATGAAGACCGGAGTGATGAATCCTCTGATTTTCTTTTTCACCTATGTTATATGTATGAAAGTAACGGCATTTCTACAGCCGCTTACCCATAAATTATGCAATAAACTGTTCCACGAGACGGATCCGATACCCCAGGCGATGCCGGAGGAGACTGCGGAAGACAAAACTGCTCCGCAGACTGCGGAAGAAGCGGAAGCCCCGAAGGATGGAGAAGTGACAGAGGAACAACAGAATAAACAATAAGGAGGTGAAACAATGGAACATGGAATTCTGTTATCCGGTGCCGACAATATCGACTTTATGATACATGGCGTGTTTAAGTATTCCTTTTTCGGCCATGAGGTATGGATAACGACCACACATGTGTGTGTGCTGATCGTCATGTTGCTTATCATTGGTTTTGCCATTGCTGCCAACCGCCAGATGGCCAAAGCCAGAGAAGTGCCGGAAGGTTTTCAGAATGTGGTGGAGCTGATCGTGGAGAAGCTGGATGCCATGGTGGATGCTCCCATGGGCAAGGCCGCACCGAAGTTCTACAACTACATCGGAACGATCTTCATCTTCATTCTGGTGAGCAATATTTCCGGTCTGTTAGGCCTGCGTCCCCCCACAGCGGACTACGGCGTGACATTGCCTCTCGGTGTTCTGACCTTCCTGCTGATCCATTACAATCAGTTCAAGTACCAGAAGCCGAAGGAAATCTGGGAAGGCATGTGTTCCCCGCTGCCGCCCTGGCTGCCGATCTGGCTGCCCATTAACCTGATCAGTGAGATCGCAGTACCGATTTCCCTTTCATTACGTCTGTTTGCAAACGTATTGTCCGGAACGGTAATGATGGCACTGATCTACGGACTGTTGGGTGTGATCGCTACAGCGTGGCCCGCAGCACTGCATGTATACTTTGACCTGTTCTCCGGAGCCATCCAGACATACGTATTCTGTATGCTGACCATGACTTACATTGCCAATGCAAGAGGAGACGCTTAAAGCTGTACTGTTCAGGTATGGCTATCTGAAACTATGCTAGAAAGATTCTGATAAGAATCTCAATAATAGGAGGATTTACTATGGATTTTAATGAAAACTTTATCTTAGGCTGTTCTGCAATCGGTGCTGGTCTGGCAGTTATTGCCGGTATCGGACCCGGTGTAGGCCAGGGTATCGCAGCAGGACACGCTGCTGCAGCAGTAGGACGTAATCCCGGAGCAAAGTCCGAGATCACTTCTACCATGTTATTGGGACAGGCAGTTGCCGAGACCACCGGTCTGTACGGTCTGTTGATCGCTATGCTGCTGCTGTTCGTAAAGCCCTTACTTCCCTGATTAAACGAAAGGAATGCGGATGAAAATGATACTATTAACAGAAGGCGAGACCATGTCAAGACTGTTTGACCTGGACTGGCAGCTGCTGGCAGACTCCTGCCTGATGATCATTGCCATCTTCGTATTGTTCCTGGCACTCAGCTATTTTCTGTTCAATCCGGCCAGAAAGTTCTTAAATGATCGTAAAGAGAAGATCAGGGGAGAACTGGAAGAGGCAAAGGACAATCAGGAAAAGGCCGCAGAACTGAAGGCACAGTATGAGGCGAAGTTGAAAGACATCGACAAAGAGGCGGAGGACATCTTAAGTGATGCCAGAAGACGGGCTCTTCAGAACGAGGAGCGTATCGTCACACAGGCCAAGGAAGAGGCAGCCAGAATCCTGGCGAGAGCACAGGAAGAAGCCAGACTGGAAAAGCAGAAAATGTCCGATGAGATCAAACAGGAGATCGTATCCGTGGCATCTGTCATGGCAGGTAAGCTGGTAGGCGCTTCCATAGACACCACCAGACAGAACAGCCTGATCGAAGAGACGCTGAAGGAAATGGGTGAGGATACATGGCAAAATTAGTTTCCAAAGTCTATGGAGAAGCCCTTTTCGAAGCGGCAGTCGACCATGGAAATGCGATCCAGCTGATGAATGAGACCGCACAGCTTGAGAAAATATTGGAAGACAATCCGGATTTTGACAAGCTGATGAAACATCCCGGAATCCCCAAACAGGAAAAACTCTCCATGGTGGAACAGGTCTTCCGTGGCAGAGTCAGTGATGATCTGACAGAGTTTCTGAAGATCGTGGTGACCAAGGAACGTTACGGCTCATTAAAGGCAATCTTTGCTTATTTTACCGAACTGGTCAGAGAATCTGAAAAGATGGGAACCGCATATGTGGATACCGCAGTGGAGCTGACGGAGGACCAGAAGCAGGCAGTGAAAAATAAGCTGCTGGCTACGACTTCCTATCAGACCTTTGATGTGTATTACCATGTGGATCCGACGCTGATCGGCGGAATGGTGATCCGGGTGGGTGACCGGGTGGTGGACAGCAGCATCCGGACCAAACTGGAAGATATGAAGAAACAATTATTAAATATTCAGCTGGGATGACCGGCTGAAAGAAAGGTGCGACAGATCCATGAATTTAAGACCAGAAGAAATTAGTTCCGTCATTAAGGAACAGATTGAAAGATATTCTTCCCAGCTGGATGTATCCGATGTCGGAACCGTCATTCAGGTAGCGGATGGTATCGCTCGTGTACATGGACTGGAAAATGCCATGCAGGGTGAGCTGTTACAGTTCCCCGGCGATGTATATGGCATGGTGCTGAATCTGGAAGAAGATAATGTCGGTGTCGTATTGTTGGGAAGTGCCAGCAATATCGAAGAGGGTGATATCGTCAAGACCACCGGACGTGTGGTAGAGGTTCCCGTAGGAGACGCATTGCTTGGACGAGTAGTGAACTCCTTAGGACAGCCTATTGATGGTAAAGGCCCCGTACAGACTGACAAATTCCGTAAGATTGAGCGTGTGGCAAGTGGTGTAATCACTCGTAAGAGCGTAGACACGCCGCTCCAGACAGGTATCAAGGCAATCGACTCCATGGTTCCCATCGGAAGAGGTCAGCGTGAGCTGATCATCGGTGACCGTCAGACCGGTAAGACCGCCATCGCGATCGACACGATCATCAACCAGAAGGGTCAGAATGTAAAATGTATCTATGTAGCTATCGGTCAGAAAGCATCTACCGTGGCTAATATCGTAAAAACACTGGAGGAGTTCGGTGCCATGGCTTATACCACCGTTGTGGTATCCACGGCAAGTGACCTGGCTCCGTTACAGTACATCGCACCATATTCCGGATGTGCGATCGGTGAGGAGTGGATGGAAAACGGAGAGGACGTACTGGTGGTATATGATGACCTGAGCAAACATGCTACTGCATACCGTACACTCTCCCTGCTCCTTCGTCGTCCGCCCGGACGTGAAGCATATCCCGGTGACGTATTCTACCTGCATTCCAGACTGCTGGAGCGTGCAGTCCGCATGAGCGACGAATACGGCGGAGGTTCCCTGACGGCACTTCCCATCATCGAGACCCAGGCAGGCGATGTATCTGCATACATCCCTACCAACGTTATTTCCATTACCGATGGACAGATCTATCTGGAGACAGAAATGTTCAACTCCGGTTTCCGTCCTGCGGTAAATGCAGGTTTGTCCGTATCCCGTGTAGGTGGTGCCGCACAGATCAAGGCTATGAAGAAGATCGCAGCACCTATCCGTACCGAGCTTGCCCAGTACAGAGAGCTGGCTTCCTTCGCACAGTTCGGATCCGAACTGGATGCGGATACCAAGGAGAAGCTGGCACAGGGCGAACGGATCAAAGAAGTGCTGAAGCAGCCTCAGTACCAGCCCATGCCGGTACAATATCAGGTCATCATCATCTACGCAGTAACCAAGAGATTCCTGCTGGATGTGCCTGTAGAGGACATCACCAGATTTGAGAAGGAGTTCTTCGATTATCTGGATACGAAGCATCCCGAGATTCCTGCAGCCATCGCTGAGGAAAAGGTGATCTCCGATGCTACGGAAGAAAAGCTTGTGAAGGCACTGAATGATTTCAAGGCAGAGTTTCTGAAATAAGTGTGTCAGCCGTGATATACGGCAGAATGAGAGGTAACTATGGCATCAATGCGTGATATCAAGCGCCGTAAGACCAGCATTCAGGGCACACAGCAGATCACCAAGGCCATGAAGCTGGTATCTACGGTAAAGCTTCAGAGAGCCAGAGCAGGTGCAGAACGTTCTCAGACGTATTTTGACTGTATGTATGATACCGTAAACAATATCCTGTCCAGGGTAGGTCATCTGGAACACAAGTATCTTGTCCCGGGGGCTTGTCCGAAAAAGGCGGTCATTGTCATTACCTCCAACCGAGGTCTGGCAGGCGGTTACAATTCCAACGTAGCCAAACTGATCACCGGACAGGAGGACTGGAAGACAGAAGACGTGGTAGTCTATGCCATCGGTAATAAGGGCCGGGAGATCCTGGAGAGAAAAGGATATACCGTGAAGGAATCCTATCCGGAGGTCATCGAAGAGCCCACATATGCCGAAGCAATGCTTCTGTCGGACAAACTGCTGACATCATTTGCAGCCGGAGAGATCGGCGAGATTTATCTGGCATACACACACTTCAAGAACACGGTGAGCCACGAGCCGAAGCTGTTGAAGCTTCTGCCCGTGGAATATGATGCAGAGGCGGGTGCATCCACAGAGGGTGCCGATGCGCTGATGAATTTCGAACCGGAAGATGTGGAAGCACTGGATATGATCATACCGAAATATATATCCAGTCTGATCTATGGTGCACTGATGGAAGCGGCAGCCAGTGAGAACGGTGCCCGTATGCAGGCCATGGATAATGCCACCAGCAATGCGGAGGATATGATCAGTGATCTGTCACTGAAGTACAACCGCGCAAGACAGGGAAGCATTACCCAGGAGCTTACAGAGATCATTGCAGGCGCAGAGGCGCTTTAATATTTATATTTTGCAGTTATGTCTCTGGCAGGTTTTGTATCATTCCTAAGCAGACCGTAAAGGAACGTCGGCACTTAATGAGCGCTTCAGCGCGAATTTAGTGCCGCTACGTTCCGATCCGAGCGCAAGCGTGTCTGCGTGGAAGATACAAAGACTGCCAGAGAAAAACAGTGCAAAATGTGAGTTGATTATGAAATGCCCGCATAGCGGGCAGGAAAGAGGTAGAAATGGCAGGAGAGAATAAAGGAAGGATCACCCAGGTCATCGGTGCCGTACTGGATGTACGCTTCGATGAGGGCAAACTTCCCGAGATCAATGACGCGATCCGCATCCCTACCAGAGATGGAGGAGAACTGGTAGTGGAAGTCTCCCAGCATTTGGGTGATGACACTGTCAGATGTATTGCCATGGGTACTACCGACGGACTTGTGAGAGGAATGGAGGCTATCGCCACCGGATCTCCCATTTCCGTACCGGTAGGAGAGAATACCCTGGGCAGAATATTTAATGTACTGGGTCAGCCGATTGATAACAAGCCGGTACCGGCAGGAGTGTCTTACGAGCCTATCCACCGTGCCGCACCGACCTTCGCAGAGCAGTCTACGGACACAGAACTGCTGGAGACCGGTATCAAAGTCGTAGACCTGCTCTGCCCTTATCAGAAGGGTGGTAAGATCGGTCTGTTCGGCGGTGCCGGCGTAGGTAAAACCGTCCTGATTCAGGAGCTGATTCGTAACATCGCTACCGAGCACGGCGGATATTCCGTATTCACCGGTGTAGGTGAGCGTACCCGTGAGGGTAACGACCTGTACCACGAGATGCAGGAGTCCGGCGTATTGGACAAGACCACCATGGTATTCGGTCAGATGAATGAGCCGCCCGGAGCAAGAATGAGAGTCGGCCTGACCGGTCTGACCATGGCTGAGTACTTCCGTGATAAGGGCGGTAAAGATGTCCTGTTATTCATCGACAACATCTTCCGATTCACCCAGGCCGGAAGTGAGGTATCCGCACTGTTAGGCCGTATGCCTTCCGCAGTAGGATACCAGCCTACATTACAGACAGAGATGGGTGCTCTTCAGGAGCGTATCACCTCTACCAAGAATGGTTCCATCACTTCCGTACAGGCAGTTTATGTGCCTGCGGATGACCTGACAGACCCGGCACCTGCGACCACATTCGCACATCTGGATGCCACCACGGTTCTGTCCCGTTCTATTGTAGAATTGGGAATTTATCCCGCAGTGGATCCTCTGGAGTCCACATCCCGCATTCTGGATCCCAGAATCGTAGGTAAGGAGCATTATGAGACTGCCCGCGGTGTACAGGAGATCCTGCAGAGATATAAGGAATTACAGGATATCATTGCTATCCTCGGTATGGATGAGCTGTCCGAGGAAGACAAGCTGGTCGTATCCCGTGCCCGTAAGATCCAGAGATTCCTGTCCCAGCCTTTCTTCGTGGCAGGACAGTTCACCGGTCTGGAAGGAAAATATGTACCTATCAGCGAGACCATCCGTGGATTCCGTGAGATCCTGGACGGTAAGCATGATGATATTCCGGAGAGCTACTTCCTGAATGCCGGAAGCATTGATGATGTACTGGCAAAGGTTCATGCATAGCATGAGAGGGGAGTACAGATATGGCAGATAAAGAATTCACACTTCGTATCATAACCCCGGAAAGAGTATTCTATGAGGGAATTGTGGATATGGTAGAATTCAATACCACGGAAGGACAGATTGGTGTCCTTCCGGGCCACATTCCCCTGACGGTGATCGTGAAGCCGGGTATCCTGCATATTACGGAGAAGGACGGAGAGAAGGAGGCAGCATTGCATTCCGGATTCGCCGAGATCCTTCCCGAAGGAGTTACCATTCTGGCAGAGATTATCGAATGGCCGAATGAGATCGATGAAAACCGTGCGGAGGCAGCATTGCACCGTGCGGAAGAGAGACTGCGCAGCAAGACGCCGGAGACGGATATTGCCAGGGCAGAGACGGCATTGCAGAGAGCAATGGCGAGAATTCAGGTGCTGCGATAAGCTTCGCAGCACCTCTTTTTTCTTTTACGCATATGCTATAAAAAAGCATGAGGCATTTGGATATGGTATCAAGGCCTTTTTTTATGACACTTCCGGGCTATCCGGGAAGAATGGATGAAAACGAGATCTTAAATGATCTGGAATATCTGCAGCAGACCTATCCCGGAGAGGTCAGACGCTGTCAGCGCAGAATTGCGGAAATATTGGACAAATACGACTATGAAGGAAGCATGATCTATGATGAATATCCGGACCGCCTGAGTCTGTTCCGGATAGCGGATACGATCAGCACGATCCTGGAACAGGAAGCGGAAAAAGTATCAAAGGATCTGATCCATGTGTTGGTGTGCAATGAGATCTACAAAAGGAGACACGGTGGACGACGGGGAATGATTGCGTTCTTATAGGAAAGCGTGCTATAATATGCGCAAAACATTTGAAAAACAGGATAAACCATGGAAGAACTGAAAATACTTTTACAGAAAATTTTGAATAAAGATCTGCAGCAGATCATCCTGAGCAACAGCCGTCATCCAGAACAGACCCAGAAGGTAAAGATCCGCCCGGTGCTGATCCGGGAGGAACTGTTGTTCCAGGAGACTGCTTACAGAGGAACTCAGGCGTTTCACGAGAATTTTACAGCAGAACAGATGACGGACCGGATCTGCACCGCCTTACAGGAGCAGTTCCGGCAGGGAGAATTCTCAGCGAAGACCCTGCAGGCCACCGCTCTGGTCAGCAAAAAGGGCAAGCTGACACTGAAGGTGAAAAACAGTGGCAAGGCACCGCGGACGGAGGGGGCGGCTGCTTCTGAAGAGGAGGAACTGCAGGCACTGGCTCACAACCGTACCAAGCATTATATTTTAGAGGAAGGAAAGCCGGTGGATTTCCTGGTAGGACTGGGCGTGCAGACCCCGGACGGCCGGGTGACCAGGGCGAGATTTGATAAATTCCGTCAGATCAACCGGTATCTGGAATTTATCGAGGATGTGATCGATGAACTGCCGAAAGACCGTACCATCCGCATTATTGATTTTGGCTGCGGCAAATCCTATCTTACCTTTGCAATGTACTATTATCTGCATGAATTACAGCATAGAGATATCCAGGTGACCGGACTGGATCTGAAGACCGATGTGATCCAGCACTGCAATGAACTGGCGGAAAAGCTGGGGTATGACAGATTAAAGTTCGAGAGGGGAGACATCAGTACCTACGAGGGCACAGATGTGGCGGACATGGTGGTGACCCTGCATGCCTGTGACCTTGCCACAGATTATGCGTTAGACAAGGCGGTAAAATGGGGGGCCAGAGTCATTCTGGCGGTTCCCTGTTGTCAGCATGAACTGAACCGGCAGATAAAATGTGATCCTTTAAAACCAGTGTTAAAATACGGCATCATCAAGGAGCGCGTGGCAGCACTGCTCACCGATGCTCTGAGAGCAAATCTGCTGGAACAACAGGGCTATGAGACCCAGATCCTGGAATTCATCGATATGGAACATACCCCGAAGAATCTGTTGATCCGGGCAGTGAAAAAGAACGGTATGCGCCCGAAGAAAAGCGCAGATATCGGTACTGTGGAGGAACTGCTCCATGTGGCACCGACACTGGAAAAATTGCTGAATAATGAATGAGTGAAGAATCAAGAATGAAGAAAACGATCATTAGAATTGCCGTGTGTGTTGTAGTATTTCTGGCATCAGCACTGATCATCGGCAGCATTATGAATCAGGGACATAACAATATGACCATGGAGATGGCTCCGGCCACTCTGCCTATGATCACCATGGAAAGCGGCGGTGTGGCATGCAATGAACTGCACGGAAATACCGTGGAGATGGATGTGGCTTACCAGAAGGACTGCATTACTCTGCTGGGGGAGGGCAGACAGGCGAATTTCACCGTGGATACGTTCGGAAGAGAAATTACGGGGATCTCGACAGAGGTTCGCAGCATCGACGGCAGCCGGCTGATCGAGAACAGTGAAGTCACCGGATGGAAGGCAAATGGGAAAAGCTTTTCCGTTTCCCTTACATTAAAAGACCTGATCGACACGAATACACAATACAGTCTGACCTTGATCCTGGAACTGGAAGGGGAACAGAAGGTATATTATTATACGACTATTTTATGGAATGATGATGTGCATATTTCGGAAATCCTGGAATTTGCGACAGATTTCCACGGAAAATTATACGACAAGGAAGTGGCCAAGGAACTGACGAAATATCTGGAACCGAATTCCAAGCTGACAGATAACGGCACTTTTCATAAAGTGAATATTCACAGCAGCTTTCAGCAGATCACCTGGGGCAGTCTGGAACCGGTCCAGGAGGACGCGGCTTCCATCCGGCTGACACAGATCAGTGGGAATGTGGCCTCTCTGCTGATGGATTTTGTGGTATCCACCGGAGAGGGCAAAAATAAGATCTACTACAATGTCGAAGAGTATTACAGAGTCAGATATACTTCGGAGAGAATGTATCTGCTGGATTATGAGCGTACCATGACACAGATCCCGGATACTACCCGGATGTATGCCAATGACAAGATCCTTCTGGGAATCACGGATGAAAATGTGGGTATGATGGAGAGCGCGGATGGCAATACCGTGGTGTTCTCCGATATGGGGCAGCTACTCAGCTATAATGCGGCTACCAACAGACTGACAGTGATCTTCTCCTTCTATGATAAAGATAATGCCGACCGGCGGACTCTGTATGACAATCATGGCATCAAGATCCTGGATGTAGACGAGGGCGGTAATGTGAAATTTGCCGTGTATGGTTACATGAATCGCGGAAGACATGAGGGAGAGACCGGCATTCAGATCATCAGCTATGACAATTCGCTGAATACGATCGAGGAAGAAGTCTATATCCCATATTCCAAGAGCTATGCGGTGCTGAAGGATGAGATGGAACAGCTGCTGTACCGGAACAGACAGCAACATGTATATTTTTTCCTGGAAAACGGTGTCTATGATGTGGATCTGGAGAATCGCAGCGCTGAACAGCTGGTAAGTATAAGACAGGATGACAGCCTTCAGGTATCGGAGAACCATGAGATCATCGTATGGCAGGAAGGGGATGACATCAACCACAGCAACCAGCTGAATGTCCGGAATCTGAATACCGGAGAACAGACAGTGATCCGGGCGGAGGACGGTGAGGCTATCCGGCCGCTTGGCTTCATGGGAGAAGATATTATCTACGGCGTGGCCAGGGAGAGCGACATCCGGACAGAGAATTCCGGACAGATCTTTTACCCCATGTATAAGGTCTGCATCAGCAATTCTTCCGGAGATAATCTGAAGGAATACGGACAGGATGGCATCTACATCGTGGATTGCGCCATCGAGGGCAATCAGATCACCCTGTCGAGAATACAGCGTTCTGAGAACGGCAGCTATCAGGAGATCCTGGATGACCAGATCATGAACAATGTGGAAGAAGAGCCGGGACAGAATAAAGTAGTCACAGCGGATATTGATATTTATGAGAGATATGTGCAGATACAGACCAAGACAACCATTGATACCAAGACTATCAAGGTGCTGAATCCGAAGGAGGTCGTATTTGAGGGCGGAAGAGAACTGACACTGGATGCGGTCAGCGAAGTTTCCAGATATTATGTATACAATGCTTATGGGGTACAGGGCATTTACAGTGCTCCCGGGAAAGCGGTGAAGGAAGCCTACGATTCCTCCGGGGTTGTTGCGAACGACCGAGGCATTACGGTATGGCTGAAGGGCAATCGTGTCAGCAGGAACCAGATCATGGCAATCAAGGAAGAAAGTGTCACGGACCAGAAGAACAGCCTGACGGTATGTCTGGACAATATCCTGCGGCATGCCGGAATCACCCGCAACACCGAATATGACCTGGCGCAGGGCAAGACGGCAATACAGATTCTGGAAGAAAATATGACAGGCGTACAGGTACTGGATCTGAGCGGCTGTAGTCTGGATGCGGTACTGTATTATGTGAATCAGGATATTCCGGTACTGGCGATCCTGGAGGATGGCGAGGCGGTGCTGGTGACCGGATTTAATGAATTCAACGTTGTCATCATGGAGCCGTCCACCGGAAAGCTGTATAAGAAAGGAATGAACGATGCCACAGCGTGGTTTGCTGAGAATGGCAATCATTTCATCACATACATGAGAACAGAGAATTAAATAGCTTATGATGTCGGGGGCAAAAGCCCCCGACTTTGATGCCTGCGGATTGTTCCGTGCTACGCACTCCCACAATCCCACCCGATATGAGCAAGCTCATGTGGGCTTAGACCTTTTGACCCTGGCATCATAACTTATTTCTGTACGTCAAAAATGTATTTGCGATATTTCTGCAGCACGGTGCGAAGCAGCATGCCCAGGATGCCGCAGGAGATCACTTCCCCGATGCCTACGGTCAGCATGAAATAAGGAATACCACCTTCTAAATGATACACATAAGCCAGCACGAAAGGAACGATAATGGTGTTGGCAATGATGGGAGGCAGGGGAGCCAGCCATTTGTTCCTATCCCGCAGCAGGTAAGTGCCAAATGCACCGATCAGCGTTGCCAGACTGCCGAAGATAATGTCGAGCAGCATACAGCCGGTCATGGTATTGCTGATGATACATCCCAGGAAAAGTCCCGGTATGGCAGCAGGGGTAAATACGGGAAGAATCGTCAGGGCTTCCGAGAAGCGGACCTGAATGGCATAATTAGCCAGTCCCAGAGCGTTGGCTAACATGGTCAGCACAACATAGAGAGCAGCGATCACCGCTCCGTGTACGAGGTACAGTACTTTTTTGTTCATTTGTTTTCTCCTTTAGTTTTGTTTTACGTGTGGAAGGTCTCGAACACACGAATGGATTTCCGAAAAGCCTTGATTTCAGGGCGTTTCAGCCTTACCAGTATACCAGTATTCCGGAAAAAGTCAAGCCTAGGTACAATTTTGGCACAATTCAGGCACAGGATTAGATAAGGGGAGATAGAACCAGATAAGGGAAAAACCTTGAAAATGGGTTTATTCTCCGCTTTATAGAGATTTAAGACATTTCAGGGGACTTATGTAAATGGTGAATTTTATTGACGAAATCAAAAGAGAGTGTTAAGATAATAATAAAAGAAAAGAGTGTTACCGTACAGCAACGGTTCACCTGGTTTTTAGTTACAGATCAAGAAAGCAACCTATTCCTGGCGAGGGCGGTTGCTTTTTTGATGTTTATGTTTCTGTGCAGTCTGTACGATACTGATAAGCGTTACGATGATACTGATGATCGTAACAACAATACCGACAATGCCTACCACTGTTCCCAGCATCTTATGTACCTTTCAATAGATTTCCCATCTGTATCACCTCCAATAATACTGGAAGCTCTCAAAATGTCATCATTTTGGCGAAAGGTGAACCGCTTACCGTTTTGGTAACACTCCATTTTTATTATAAGCGATAGTTTAGTAAAAGCATACTTTATTTTTCTGAAATATACACCAAAATTGACAGGCTCAAAATTGGTTATTTTGTAGAGGAGGATAACTCATGATTAAGGACAACTTATACAATCGGTCAGAGTCACACAACATTAAGAGTTTAAGTGAGAATGAACTGGTAAAGGAACTTGCTGAATCCATCAAAAAGAGTGACGAGGGAAAGACAAAGTCTGCAAGAGAAGTGTCGGAGAACATGAGGCTTCTACATCATCACTAATCACCCTATAAAATCTCTGGCTATTCTCGCCACTGCCAAAACATTTTCCCAGCGTTATTGTATTAAATGTAAGGAGGACAGAAAAGAAAATGTCCGAAACAAAATAGTAAATGCGAAACGCAGGAGGAAAAAATTATGTGCAGAAAATTAGTAGTAACCAACGAGATCTTTTTAGGAGCAAGAGCAATCTGTTATGAAGCCTACAGCTTACCCAAGGGAGAAGTCGTGGAACTGACAGAGAAGCAGATCAGAGATGCCCTGAAAGGCATTACCACAGATGAGGTGTATGGTCTGGAGTTATCCGAAGCAGGGGAACTGGTAATGGATAAAAAGAACTTTTTCACCATCAACATGATGAAGAAAATCCACACCAACACTTTAATTCCCATGGTCGAGGAGAACTGTTTAGCCAACCTTTTCTATCTTGTGATCGGTACGCATAAGGAAAAGGGAAATACCATGTATGATGTTTGCGTGTTTTATGTTTATCTGTTGTGCATTCGTCTGGTTATGCGAGAAAGCCAGAAGTTATATAATACGACTTATTCAGTATATAACAAAATATATATAATTTTCAAAGGATCCTGCCTATGCAATTTGTAGGCAGGGTTCTTTTTTGTTCCAGACCAATTATCTGACAAAGGTGGTATAGGAAGTCAAATATTTTAATTTTATTTTGATAGTTTTTCGGACATTTGACTGCATAGTGTTTGGAATGTCTGAAAAAGTATAAGTTTTGTTTTACGTGTGGAAGGTCTCGAACACACCAGTTTTTATAGCTTTTTCAGTATAACAGTATTTTTGGATAGTATAGCACAAATCCTTCCCAATGTCATTCGTGCGTAAAACTGTCGTTTCGTGCAGGTCGCCTTGCGCAGGGAAGACGAATCCGTATAGAATAGAAAACAATATCAGTACAAATATTTGTAACCGAGATAGTAAAGGAAAGCGGGCAGAAAGAGTATGAAGAAGCAGACCAGAAGGTGGAAAAGAATCATGGCAGTAGCGCTGGCGGTGCTCATCGCCGGTAGTACGGTGGAACCATCGGCGCTGAAAGTGGCAGCGGCGGGACAGAAGCAGGCAGCGGTGACGACGGCATCTGACGAGCCGGATGCAGCAATGACAAAGACAGCGGTGGGGAGCGCTACCGTGAGTGGGAATTCCGGGACAGTCGCAGATAAGGCATCCGGCGGGCAATACGGAATTGCAACGCTGTCGGGGGAGAGCGGTTCTGCAGATGATGTGGTCAGTCTGACTGTAGGTGAGACCACCACATACTATACATGTCTGTCGGAGGCAGTGGCGGCACTGCCAAAAGGTTCTGACGCAACACTGACGCTATTAGATGATTGTCAGGAAGATCTGGCGGATGTTAATTGGACGATTGGAAGTAATCAATCAGACACGATAACACTGGATCTGGCGGGGCATGCTCTGGTGACACCGGAAGATTATTCTTTGGTGTTAATAAGTAATACGTTCATTGTGATGTCTTCACAAGCTGGCGGGGAACTGCGGGGCAAAGGTGTCTATGTTGCTCGGGAAAAAACAGCGGTGTTCAAGGAGAACGTCAAGGTTACAGGAATGCTCAGCGTGACGCAGACTGATGTAACTGTATGCATAGAAGGAGCAAGTATTGCTAAACTGAACTTTTCTGAGGGTAGCTGCAGGGTTTCTTCGGGAAGCGTGGAGGAAATAGAATGGAGGAATGTAGGCCTTGCCATTACCGGCGGCACCATCGGCAATCTGAACTGCATTTACCCGTATCTGAAGCGCAGTACAGCCTTCCCGGCCGGCTATGGAGTGAAAAACCCGGAGACCGGAATACGCTATACCAGAGCGGAACTGGATGCGGAGGACTTTTCAGGCAAAATAGAGGCATATTCGTGTAAGGAACATGTATATGAGAAAGGGTACTGCAAGTACTGCAATGCACTGATCGCGGATTGCAAACATGCCGATCTGGATCAGACCACCGGGGTCTGTGGGAACTGTGGCATACAGGTGCTGGCAGCTGTCCGGTCGGAGGAGGGAAACGTATACTGTACGTCGTGGGAAACCCTGTGCAGCGAGACGGAAAAGCTGGTTGACGGCAAGGAATATACCGTGTATTTTTACACGGATGTGACTGCGACTGGAGAGCAGTGCGCCAAATTGCAAAATGGCACGGTAACGCTGGATCTGGGTGGACACAATATCAAAAATGGAACGTCGGGAACTCTCTTTAAGATTGCCGGCGGTGCAGTAACGATAGAAAACGGAACATTGACAGGCTATGATAAAAGTAACGTTTTGGATGTCACGGGTGGCAGCCTGAGACTGGAGAAGAACTTAAAGATTTTATGGGAGAAAACATTGTATGGTTTTAATCTGGCGACATACGGCGGCGAGACGACCATTGATGGGACAGTCATGGAATCGGTCATGTATGTGGCGGGTGGAACAGTCACAATCCTTGACGGCAGCTTTGAGGGAGTGTCCCATGAGTCGGGAACTTTAAGCCTGAAGGGCGGCAGCTACCATATGTCGAGACATGCGGACCCGTTCGATGGCATGAGTGTGCAAGTGGGTTCTGGAACTTTGCGGGATCTGCTTTCCGAGGGCTATGGTTTTAGACGGATGGAGGACGATGGCTCCGCCGGTGACTGGATTCTGGATGAGACGGCGTTAAATGGAAACAAGTTTGCCTATGCCGTGAAGGTAGAGCAGCTTCCGGAGCCTCAGATTACACAGCAGCCGGAGGATAAGACGGCATGGGCAGGACGGCAGGAGACACTTACCGTGACTGCTGCATCGGAAAAGGAGCTGACCTATCAGTGGTATCTCACAGATGCGGAGGGCAGCACCGGTACGGCGGTAGACGGTGCAACGTCAGCCACACTGACCATTCAGGGACAGAGTGCGGGAACGAGCCAGACCTATTACTGTGTGATCACCTGTGACGGATATCCGTTCCGCAGCAATGCGGCGACGGTGACATGGAAGAAGATTATGCCGGTCGTGTCTGCAGAGCCTAAATTAAGCGGTATTTACGGCACGAAGGCTAAGGAATTTACGATTTCCGGCGGAACAGTCATCAACCCGGCGGATCCGGCGGGCAGTGCCCTGGAGGGTACCTGGAGCATCACGGACAGCAATGCAGAGGAGTATCCCGTTCCGGGCACAACCGCAGAGTATGAGCTGACCTTTACACCTGCAGACAGCACCTTTGACAGTGTGACCGTAAAGGTAACGCCGCAGGTGGAAAAGAGATACCTTCGTGTAGCTGTGGCAAATCTGGAGAAGACCTATGGGCAGGAAACCCCGATGCTTGCAATAAGCGATTTAACCGTTGACTGGAGCCGGCTGGTGCCCGGGGATACCCAAGAGGAGATACTTGCCAGTCTCACACTGGAGACAGATGCGACGGTAGCCTCGGATGTCGGTGATTATAGATTTAAGGTAGTTTCCGGAAATGAAAAGTATAGAATATCCGTGAACTACAAGGATGCGGCAGGTGATTATGCCGAACACGGTACGCTGACCGTGAAAAGGGCGGACACAGTGCTTACCGGAGTGGACAGCGTTACCAAAACCTATGGGGATGGTTCATTCAGACTCGATGCGACGGCAAACCATACAGAGTCGGCAATACAGTACGAGCTGACGGATGGAGAAGGTGTGGTAACCGTTGCGGAAGACGGCACCGTGACGATTCTGAAAGCGGGAACGGCAAAGGTCAGAGCGTATCTGCCGGAGAGTCAGAATTACAATGCGGCGGAGAAGACCATCACGATTGTAGCAGACAAAAAAGATCTGGCTGCTTCCAGAACAGACAAAGGCTTTTATTTTGACTGCGACCATGAGGGGGCGCTGGATATCAGAGCAATTTTACCCCAGGACTGTGGCAGGATACAAATTACCGGCGTGACAAGTCATGATAAGGTGTTGATCGACAAGGAGGACTTTGACGATACCACCGGCATGCTGCCCTATCGGATCCTGAAGAACACAGCGGATGAGAGTGCACAGATTAAGATAGCGGTGGAACTTGAAAATTACACAAACAGTAATATTGTCTTCCATGTTACATGGAGTTCCAAGATGGAGGTGTATGTCAGGGAAGGCCAGAAGGTTGCCCTGAAGAACAGCGTTATGACCTACGGCGGCAGAATTTCTGCGTTGGAATTTGAACCGGTAGAGTTTGTGGATGCTGAGGGAAATACTCTGAAAGGTACACTGGCATGGGAAGACGAGACAATGGTACCGGATTGCAGTATGAAAAGAGCGACATGGAAGTTTACGCCGGCTGATGACAGGTATGCCGTATTGACAGACTTCGTGAAAATTACAGTGGATCAGGCAACACCGAACGTAAATTCAAAACCGGCACCGGAAAAGAAGGGTATTATATATGATCCGGCACAGACATTGGCGGATCTAAGCCTCTCGAAGGGAAGCCTGTCATGGACGGTTGACGGTAAGGAGGAAATGGTGTCCGGCAGCTGGTCATGGGTGAATCCCGGCGGGATCCCGGAGGCCGGAATCAATAGTTACGAGGCACGCTTTCAGCCGGAGGACAATAATTATAAGTCCTTCACCATGATGATCGATGTGACGGTGGCAAAGGCGAAGACCTATATGGAGACCGTTCCCATGGCGGCAGAGATTACCTATGGAGACGGCCTCGGAATGTCCGGACTGACCGGTGGAAAAGCGGTGCGGGGCGACGGCAGGGGGAATGCATCTTCGCTGACCGGAGGGGATGCGGAAGTGGCAGGTACTTTTGCATGGAGCACACCGGACGTCAAGCCTGCCGTGTCCGACAGTGATACGACAGAGTATGAGGTAATATTTACTCCGGCGGATACCGGCAATTATGAACCGGTAACGATGAAGATAAAGCTGACGGTGAACAAGGCGGAGAATGCACCAAATATGCCCGGCGATACCATGAATGTGGCATTTGACTGTAAGAAGGTGTCGGATGTGGCACTGGGCAGAGAGAACTGGGCATGGCAGGACAGTGATCTTGGGACAGCATTGAATGTTGGCGTGGTGACGACCGCAACAGCCGTTTACAACGGAGCGGATCAGGGCAATTATGAGAATGAGACCGTTACCGTGAAGATCACAAGGTCTGTGTGCAGACACCAGCAGACTGTAGTGAAGAACGCAGTGGAAGCGACTTGTACCGGAACCGGCTATACCGGAGACACCTACTGCACAGAGTGCGATCAGATTACGGTAAGCGGCACGGTGATCCCTGCGAAGGGGCACAGCTATATATCAGTGATCACAAAACAGCCGACGACTGCGGAGGAAGGTATCCGAACCTACACCTGCGGAGGCTGCGGACACAGCTATACGGAGACGGTGGCGAAGCTTAGCGACGGCGGTTCCGACAGCGAGGATACCGGAAGCGAAGATACCGGAAGTGTAGACTCCGGAAGCGAAGATACCGGAAGTAAGGACACGGGAAGTAAGGACACGGGAAGTAAGGATACGGAAAGCACAGGTACCGGAAGTGTAGACACCGGAAGCAAAAATACGGGCAGCACAGAGAAGAGCAATGCAGACGCAGTAGAGGACGGCCGTGACGCAAGACCTTTCCTTAAGGGAGAGAACGGCAAGGAAGGCTGGGATGTCATCCGTGAGGAGGCGAAGCAGGCCCCGGCGGGAGAAGAAATTACGGTGGATATGAATGGCACCACGGAGGTGCCCGGCAGCCTGTTTGACCTGATCCGCGGAGAAGATGTTACCGTTGTGTTTGCTATGGATAACGGCATTACCTGGAGTGTGAACGGCCGGGATGTGACAGTGGAAGGAGTGCGGGACATTGACTTCGGCGTGAAGTACGGTGAGCAGGCAGAGGGCAACATTCCCGTTTCGGTAATAACCAATGTTACGGGTGAGAAGTTTTATACCGGCTTAAGCCTGTCCTACGATGGCGAGTTTGGTTTCCAGGCGGTGCTTACCCTGAATATGGACCAGAAAAATGCCGGATTGTATGCAAGTCTGTATTACTATAATGAACAGGCGGGTGAGATGGAATTTATCTGCGAGGAGGAGATCGCAGAGGACGGCAGCGTAGCGCTCACCTTTACCCATGCATCCGAGTATATCCTCGTGGTGGATGCAAAGACGGCAGAACAGGAGCCTGCGGATACGGAGACCGGAAAGGTACAGCCGGCAGACACCGGTATCGTTGCCGCACCCGAACAGGAAGAAAACCACACAGCATGGTGGATCTTCCTCATTGGCGCAGCGGCGGCAGCAGTCGGCGCACTTGCGGTGATCCTTGTAAACAGGAAAAGAAGATAAGAGAGAAAGTAAGACATGCAAAAGGGACACTTCAAAGGAGGTGCCCCTTTTCATTAATATCAATATTATTATTAATATTATTCAATGACCACATCGATCACAAAGGTATTTTCTGTATTGGAAAACTGTGCGATCCCCCGGTGCCGTTCGGCAATCGTTGCAATGGAAGAAAGTCCGATGCCGGAACCGTTCTTGCGGGTGGAGAGATACACTCCGTTTTCCTTTTTTATCCGCCCGTCAAAACGGTTGGAGGACACGATATAAAGGCTCGTTTCGTGTTTCACACAGACTGTCAGCTCATGGTAACGGTTCTGGGGCGATACACTCTGGCATCCCTGCCATACATTTTCCAGAATATTCCCCAGAAGGGAACAAAGTTCCATATCCGTAATTGAAAAGTTCATCTCCGACGGAAGGGTGATTTTCCAGTTCCGCCGGATCTGCGCATCATCCATAAGAGAAGCATAGTAGGAAAACAGTGCGTTTAACGGAAGATTGGAACAATAATGCACAGGCTGTCTGGGAAGCTCCTCCACGCAGCCCAGAAGATGCTCCGTCAACTGCTCATAATTTTCGGCCACCGCCATCTCCGCCAGACTGTGAAGCTGCTGCCGGAAGTCGTGGCGAAGCCTTGCGGACTCTGCGATATATTGCTGCTGTGCATGATACTGGCTTTCCTGCATCTCCAGAAAGCGGATCCGCTCTGTATTCTCCGCATTGCGGATCAGATTCAATGCCACCTGATAAAAGATAATATAGATAGTAAGAATCAGGATCAGCGCCAGGAAATGATAGCCGATGTAAAAGGAGAAGACCCGGTTTACATGCATGGTCTCATAGTACTTGGGCTGGATAATCACATTCATACAGGTAAAGATCAGGGGGATCGGAAGGGTGGCCAGCCATACGTTGGGCGAGGAGATATTGTCAACCAGAAACCCCAGAATATGCCGGAAAAACCAGGAAAACAGCAACAGGAACAAAAAGCTGATTGCTAACTGCCACCCGTTGGCAACGATACAGGAATCTGCCAGGTATGCTGTGGGATGCACACGGGAATCAATGGCTACTGCAATATTTGCGGGAAAAGACATCAATGCAATGTCAAACAGATATATGGGCAGATCCACGCTTACGAGCACCGTAGACACCTTGTGGTAGCACAGATACAGTACCGCCATTACCGGAAAAAGTATATAGTTTACGGGAATTCCCGTTATTGTCACGATCCATCCGCAGAAAGGGATCAGGAATCCCAGCGCCAGAGCCATCAGCCCCGCAATTTTCACAACAGAAAACCGCAGCTTGTTTTTCAAAGGAAGAATGGCGAGAATGGCGGCAGGGATCAGTACTGCAAACTGTAAAATTTCAGAGAGAAAAGTCATGGACGCAGGCTCCTTTCCGCAGCCTCCTGATGGAGTTTGGCAAAGTCATAATTTCGCCAGATCTGGACCAGTTGTTTTTGATTCCGGAGGGTGATGGGAACCCGCATGCCGTTTTGCAGCAGACATTCCTGCGCAGTAAACCCGCTCACATGATCGAGATTGACCAGAATGCCACGGCTCACCAGGAGAAAATTGTCCCGGTCCGTAAATGGGGCGGTAAAGGAGATAAAGGATTTCGATACCGGATATTCCAGTCCGGCCTTACTCACAATGATGGTGGAGTGGCCTTGGGAACGCAGCACACAAATATCACTGCAGAGAAGATGTACCTGTATGCCGCCGGAAAGAAAAGAAAAAGAATCTTCCTGCTTTGGCAATCGCTTCAAAATATCGTTGAGACATTTTACGAAATCATCCTGCAGGATGGGTTTTAAGAGATAATCAAAAGCGTGGGTGGAAAAGGCGTCCCCCATGTGTTCCGGGCTGGTGGTGAGAAAGACCAGAAAGGAATGGGAGTCCTGCGTGCGCATCTGTTTCGCAGCCTCGATTCCCGTCATTCCGTCCATATAAATGTCCATGAACACCACATCGTAATTCATGGGAACAAAGGCGGCAAGAAACTCCTCCCCACTGGTAAACACGTCTGTTGTAAAAGAAATCATTCGTTCACGGCAGAATTCGGAGAGCATGTCGTCGATGCGCTTCCGTTCCTCCGCCTGATCTTCGATCAGTGCAAATCGCATTCTTATCCACTCCTGTCTTGTCCATTATAACATAGAACAAAAGCTGAGTATACTGTCAGCCCCAGCAATTCCATACATTTTCGGAGCATTAAAAGTATGCGGAAATTGGCTGTTTTCCCGAAAATGAAAGTGAACAAAATCGCTGCGCGATGGCCTGCCAAGGCTGTGGCGCAGTTTTTCTACTTTTTCTAAAAAAGGCAGTTGATTACTTCTTGAAAAGTATTTATTGTTAAGTTACCACACAAAACAAAATACACAAGAAAGTTCACTGCCTATGAAAAGAATATCATCTTTTGGCTGCTTCCACAAGCAGTTTTATTTTTCAAATGCACCTCCATGATAGGTAGTTACTGTTGTTACTACTACTTTTTCATGGAGGTTATTTTATGTACGAATCATATATTAATAAAATCGAAGATGTTGGCAAGCTCAGAAATCTAAAGCCTGGTACAATTCGCACTTACCAGAATAATGTTAAAGATTTTCTGAAATTTATTAACAAACATCCAGATGAACTCACTTGCGAAGATGCAAGAGATTTCCTTTTATTTCTAAAAAATAAGGGGAATAAATCATCCACACTTAATAACAAAAATGGAGCTTTGGTATTCTTCTATAAACGCGTTTTAGGAAAGCTATGGGATGACAACCTTGTTCCAAGAGCAATCAATGACTATGCTATCCCAAGAGTTCTTACTCGTTCTGAAATAGAAATGCTGCTTGATGCTACTTCTAACTTAAAATACAAGGCTATATTTGCTCTTATGTATTCATCCGGTTTACGTATTTCAGAGGTTATTCATCTTAGATATGAAGATATATCCAGAACAAATATGCAGATTTATATTCATGAATCAAAGACACACACCGCACGTTATGCCATTTTATCTCAAAGAGCTCTTGATATTCTTACGGAATACTGGTTTAAATGTGGCAGACCAACAGGAATTCTTTTCCCTAATCAGTGGACTGGTGATTATCTCACATCTTCCGGTCCTCGCTTGGAATTAAAGAAAGCTGTTAACCGCGCAGGTTTGCCAAAGGATATTCATTCCCACTGTCTCAGACACAGTTTTGCGACGCATCTTTTAGAAGATGGTGTTGATATTAGATACATTCAATCCTTATTGGGACATCGCTCTCCAAAATCAACCGAAATCTATCTGCATATAAGCAATAAAACTTTGATTGGGATTCATAGTCCTTTGATAAGAAGGGTGGTGATAAGAATGGATAAACCTACCGTACAGGATATTTTCCTTCGTTTTTATCCAAGATATCTTGATACGTATCATCCTTCTCCACAGCAATCCCAGGTAGCTCATTGTATCATCAACTGTAAAACAGGTGCCTACGGTGCAAATGTCAGCATTTGTGAAGACTGTGGTCATCCACAGGTTCATTATAACTCCTGTCGCAACAGATGCTGTCCCATGTGTCAGGCTTTACCTAAAGAATTATGGATGGATAAACGTCGTGAAGATGTACTTGATGCACCGTATTTTCATGTTGTATTTACAGTACCGCAGGAGTTAAATCCTATAATCTATAGTAACCAGCAGCTTCTATATGATGCGTTATATCATTCAGTATCCGCTACTATCAATGAACTTACAGAAGATGCCAAACATCTCGGCGCAAAGGTTGGCTATATTTGTATTCTGCATACTTGGGGTTCTGAAATGAATTATCATCCGCACATCCATGTCATTCTTCTTGGCGGTGGTTTGACCGCTAAGAATCAGTGGCGTGATAAAGGAGAAGAATTCTTTCTTCCGGTAAAAGTTCTTTCTAAGTTATTCAGAGGAAAATATCTGCATGAACTCAAAACTTTATGGAAAGATAATAAGCTTCAATTCTTTGGAAGCAGTGAAAATACCGTAATCATTATACTTTCAAGGAATTGTTAAACATCTGCTATACCAAAAACTGGATTCCTCACTGTAAGAAAACCTTTAATGGAGCCCAGTCTGTTATTAAATACCTTGGCAAGTACACACATCGAATTGCTATCAGTAATCATCGCATCATCCGTATGGACGACAATACAGTTACATACCATGTGAAGGATTACCGCAAGGCAGGCACATGGAAAGAATTAACCATTTCCGGAGTTGAATTCATCCGTAGATTTCTTATGCATGTACCACCAAAACGCTTTGTGAGAATCAGACACTATGGTTTGTTATGCACCCGAAGCAAAACCAAACCCTTACACTATGTAGAAATCTTCTTGGTTGTAAGCAGTATCTGTCCAGACTAAAAGATATGGAAACGCCACAGATACTGGAAACTCTTTATGGCATCAAAATCTCGGTGTGTAAATGCTGCGGTGGGCATCTCGGAAAGCCACAGCAGAAGATACCTCTTAGGATTTAAAAAGCCTCATTCATACTTTTCAAAAAGCCTCAGAAATGAGGTCTATTTGTTATGCCATGCTTTTGTAAAATAAGTAATTGTGCTACAATTATCTCTGAAATAGCTTTTCTTTATTGGAAAGATCAAAAATTGAAAGCCCATACATACTGGCTACAGTGACGCTTACTTTGTTCACTTTGGCAAAATCAAACGCAGCGCAAACGAAAGGGCAGTTTTCTATAACGTAAGACTGCTTTTTCGTTTACGCCGCTATTGATTGTAGCCTAAAGAATTTGTGCAAAATAACCAATAGTTGCATTTTCTGCGTAAAAATGCGAAAATATAAGATAACGCATTGATTGCAAGGAAGTAAGGAGAAAGCTATGTATATTATCGCAGGGCTGGGAAATCCCGGCAAAGAATATGAAAATACGAGACATAATATCGGTTTTGATGTCATAGACAGATTAGCAGAGGAAGAAAATATCGCCGTCATGGAGAGCAAGCATAAGGCACTGATCGGCAAGGGTTACGTGGCGGGACAGAAGGTGATCCTGGCGAAGCCCCAGACCTTCATGAACCTAAGCGGCGAGAGCATCCGGGAGATCGTGGACTATTATAAGGTGGATGATACTGCGGAACTGATCGTGATCTCTGACGACATCAGCCTGGATGTGGGACAGCTCCGCATCCGCAAAAAGGGCAGCGCCGGCGGCCACAACGGTCTCAAGAATATCATCAAAATGTTAGGGCATGATACTTTTATCCGCGTGCGTATGGGCGTGGGAGAGAAGCCGAAGAATTTCGATCTGGCAGACTACGTGCTGGGACATTTTCCGGCGGAGGAACGAAGCATCATGGACGAAGCGGCGAAGACCGCAGCAGAAGCTATCCGTATGATCATCACTGAGAATGCGGATGCAGCCATGAACCATTTTAACAGTAAGAAAGCGTAACGGTTGTATAGTAAGAGGAAAAAGCGATGCAGGCACTGATTGCGCCACTGAAAGAACTGGCGGAATATGATGAGATCCGGAAAGTGACCAGACAGGGAAAAGGAACCGTAGCTCTGTCCGGCTGTGTGGACTCCCAGAAACTTCATATGATCTACGGACTCAGCGATGGCCTGAAATACAAGGTCATCGTTACTTATAGTGACTTAAAGGCCAAAGAGATCTACGAGGAATACCGCTTTTATGACAGAAATGTCATGCTGTATCCGGCGAAGGACCTGATCTTTTTCCAGGCGGATATCCACGGCAATCAGCTGGTGCAGGAGCGGATCAAGACCCTGCGCAGAGTCGTGGAGGGTAAGCCGGTCACCATTGTTACCACCTATGCGGCACTGATGACACCGCAGGTATTGTGGGAGGAGAAAGACATCATCCGCACCGAGCGGGGCGGCAGTCTGGACGAGAGCAAACTGGCATCCCGGCTGGTGGCTATGGGATATGAGAAAGCCTATCAGGTGGAAAGCCCGGGGCAGTTCTCCATCCGTGGCGGCATTGTGGATATCTTTGATCTGACGGAGGAAAACCCCTATCGTATCGAACTGTGGGGAGATGAGGTGGAGTCCATCCGCAGCTTCGACATCCTGAGTCAGCGTTCCATTGAGAAGCTGGAAAGCATCACCGTCTACCCGGCCACAGAGTTTGTACTGTCGGAAGAGCAGATCCGCAAGGGCATCAGTAAGCTTGAAAAAGAAGCAGACAAACAGGAAAAAATCTTCCGGGATGCCCACCAGCCGGAGGAAGCCCACAGGATCGCCACACAGGTCAGCGAATTAAAAGAACAGCTGCTGGAATTCCAAAGTAAGATCAATCTGGAAGGCTACATCCGTTATTTTTATGAAAATACGGTAACCATGCCGGAACTGCTGTCAGATATGGCGGGGCGTTCTCTTGTCTTCTACATCGATGAACCGGCGAGAGTGAAGGAACAGGCGGATGCCATCGAACTGGAATTTCGGGAGAGCATGGAACAACGTGCCAGAAAAGGTTATGTGCTGCCGGGACAGATGAACATTCTCTACAGTGGGGAACAGGTAGCGGCTACTTTAGAGAAAAATGCCGTGGTGACCCTGGCTACCATGGAGACCAAGTACGGATATTTCAAGAAAGAAATGCATGTGGATATTGCTGCCCGCAACATCGCCCCTTATAACAACAGCTTTGAAGCACTGGTCAAGGATCTGAAAAAATATAAAAAGAACGGCTACCGGGTGCTGCTGTTGTCCGGTTCCCGTACCAGAGCCAGACGTCTGGCGGAGGATCTGCGGAACACCGAGGATGCCGGACTGACAGCAGTATACACAGAAGACCCCATGAGGGAAGTACAGCCTGGAGAGATCCTGACCTATTACGGGCATGTGAACAAGGGATTTGAGTATCCCTGGCTGAAATTCGTGGTGCTGTCCGAGAGTGATATTTTCGGAGCGGAGAAGCGTAAGAAAAAGAAGAAAAAGCTCTATCAGGGGCAGAAGATCAATGATTTCAACGACCTGAAGATCGGGGATTATGTGGTACATGAGACCCACGGACTGGGCATCTATAAGGGCATCGAGAAGGTAGAGGTAGACAAGGTCGTCAAGGATTACCTCAAGATCGAATACCGGGACGGCGGCAATCTGTACATTCTGGCCACCGGACTGGATGTGATTCAGAAGTACGCCTCCGCCGATGCAGCGAAGAAGCCGAAGCTGAACAAACTGGGCGGCAAGGAATGGGAACACACCAAGACGAAGGTACGCAGTGCCGTCAGCGCCGTGGCGAAGGATCTGGTGGAATTATACGCTGTCCGACAGCAGAGCGAGGGCTATGCTTTTGGAAAAGATACGGTGTGGCAGCGGGAGTTCGAGGAAATGTTCCCCTTTGAAGAGACAGAGGATCAGCTGAATGCCATCGCGGACACCAAGGCGGATATGGAAAGCCATCGGATCATGGACCGCCTGATCTGCGGAGATGTGGGCTACGGCAAGACCGAGATCGCCATCCGGGCCGCTTTCAAGGCTGTGCAGGAGGGAAAACAGGTGGTCTATCTGGTGCCCACCACCATTCTGGCACAGCAGCATTACAACACCTTTGTGCAGAGAATGAAGGATTTTCCCATCAATATCGCATTGATGAGCCGTTTTCGTACGCCATCGGAGATCAAAAAGACGGTGAAGGATCTGGAAAAGGGCATGGTGGATATCGTGATCGGTACCCACAGAGTATTATCTGCGGATGTGAAGTTCAAGGATCTGGGTCTGCTGATCATTGACGAGGAACAGCGTTTCGGTGTGGCCCATAAGGAGAAGATCAAGAAATTAAAAGAAAACGTGGACGTGCTGACCCTGACGGCAACCCCCATTCCCCGGACACTGCATATGAGCCTGATCGGTATCCGGGATATGAGCGTGCTGGAGGAGGCCCCCAATGACCGACTGCCGATCCAGACTTTTGTCTGCGAATACAATGACGAACTGGTGAGAGAGGCCATTGTCCGGGAAATGGCCCGGGGCGGACAGGTCTACTATGTCTACAATCGGGTGAACAATATTGCGGATATCGCGGCACAGACCGCAAAGCTTGTGCCGGAAGCCAACGTTGCATACGTCCATGGACAGATGAAGGAACACGAACTGGAGCGGATCATGTTTGATTTCATTAACGGAGAGATCGATGTGCTGGTGTCCACCACCATCATAGAGACCGGACTGGATATTTCCAATGTCAACACCATGATCATCCACGATTCGGACAATCTGGGATTGTCCCAGCTGTATCAGCTCAGAGGCCGTGTGGGTCGTTCCAACCGGAATGCCTATGCTTTTCTGATGTACAAGCGGGATAAGATGTTAAAAGAAGTGGCGGAAAAGCGGCTGGCGGCCATCAAGGAATTTACGGATCTGGGCAGCGGCTTCAAGATCGCCATGCGTGATCTGGAGATCCGCGGCGCCGGTAATCTGCTGGGATTAAGTCAGCACGGACATATGGAGGCCGTGGGATATGACCTGTACTGCAAGATGCTGAACGAAGCGGTGCAGAACCTGAAGGGCATTCATACGGCAGTGGATTTCGCTACGGTGATCGATCTGGATGTGGATGCTTACATTCCGGCGGAATACATTGTCAACGAGACACAGAAGCTGGATATTTACAAACGGATCGCCGGCATCGAGACGATAAAAGAGCGGGATGAAATGAAGGATGAACTGTTAGACCGCTTCGGCAACATCCCCAAGGCAGTGGACAATCTGCTGCGGATCGCCCTCATCCGTATGGCGGCCCACGGTCTGGACATGACGGAGATCAAGGGCAAGAACGAACGCATTACCTTCAACTTCCGGCCGGATGCGAAGATCGATCCCCGCAAGATTCCGGATTTCCTGAAAAAGCATAAGGATGAATTGAGCTTTACCGCTTACGGCAATCCGTTTTTTACCTATAAGTATAAAAAGACGGGACTGGTGGAGACCGATGCGGAGCTTTTGATGGGCAGAACCGAGGAATTATTGGAAGAAATGAAAGAATTGGTGTTGGAAACAGAGCCGGTTCAGAATGATTAAGAGAGTTTTATGGGACTTTAAAAATGATACCTTTTTATCAGAACAGGGAACGAAAGGATTCTGATAAGGAGGTATTTTTTATGAAAGGATATGTGACTGCCTGCGGATATATGGGATATGTGGAGAATGAATATATCTTATTTGCCAGCGAGGATGACTATTTTGAATATGTGGATTCGTTAAATTTTTAATTAATGTCCAGTGTCTTTACCGAGGCCGTGCATATGTGATATAGTACAAATGTAAAGAAAAAATGTAAGGGGTTTCAACGCTGCACTGTAAGGAGTAACGGTGAAATTCTGATAAAGCATTTGGCAAAATATGCAGATGGGAGTTTATATTATGGAACTGACTGAGAAGAAGGAATTTGACCTGCTCTCCCTGGGAGAGATCATGCTGAGATTATCACCGCCCGACAATGAGCGTATTACCAGAGGCGACAGCTTCAGCAAGCAGGCAGGAGGCGCAGAACTGAATGCCATTACCGGTGCGGCAATGCTGGGATTGCGCTGCGGTATCATTTCCAAGCTTCCGGCCAATGACCTGGGTGTATATATCAAGAACCGTGTACGTCTCTGCGGTGTCAGCGATGACTATCTGGTATACGATGATGACAAGGATGCCAGATTGGGCGTGTACTACTATGAGAATGGTGCTTACCCCAGAAAGCCCCGTATTGTATATGACCGTAAGAATACCTCCATCAACAAGCTGACCGTTGATGACTATGATGACAAGATATACAGCGATACCCGCTGCTTCCATACCAGCGGCATCACACTGGCTCTCAGCCCGGAGCTGAGAGCTACCGCTGTTGAGATGATCAAGCGCTTTAAAGCACAGGGGGCCATCATCTCCTTCGATGTGAACTTCCGTGGGAACTTGTGGACCGGCGCCGAGGCGAAGGAATGCATCGAATCCATTCTGCCTTATGTGGACATCTTCTTCTGCTCCGAGGACACGGCGCGTTTGACCTTCCTGAAGGAAGGCGATGCCAAGAGCATTATGAAGAGCTTCACGGAGGAGTATCCAATCTCCATCGTGGCATCCACACAGCGTATCGTACATAGTCCGAAGCGTCATACCTTCGGCTCCATTATCTACAGTGCCAAGGATGATACCTATTATGAGGAAGCACCTTACACCGATATCGAAGTCGTAGACCGCATCGGAAGCGGTGACGCTTATATCTCCGGTGTCCTGTACGGACTGTTGGCACATCCCGGTGAGTATCAGAGAGCACTGGAATATGGCAATGCCATCAGCGCACTTAAGAACACCATCCCCGGTGACCTGCTGTGCACCGACTTAAAGGAGATCCAGGGGATCATCAAGGAGCACAAGTCCACCGGACGTATTGCGGAGATGGACCGCTAAAGCATTTCCTCTTCTTATCTGCTCGAACAAATAGAAAACACAAAGCTCTGCCATGTTAATTTAAGTGCATGGCAGGGCTTTTTCTGTTTATTTTTAACAAAATTGAACCTAAAATATATTAAAAAGTCTGCTGTACAAGGTTAAATTAGTTTGATATACTAAAGACTGATATAGAACTAAAAGCAGGATATTATCAGACGGAAGATTCGAGAAACGGAAGGGAGACAGCAACTTGGAAAAGGAAGATCGTATCCGGCAGAAAGAGCAACGGAAAGAACTGTCTCCTGCCGAGAAATGGCAGTATTTTATAGATTATTACCTATGGATCACCATAGGTGTGGCAGCGGGGATTGCTGTTGTTATTTTCCTGATCGTACATTTTGCCACCAAGACCAGCTTCATCATGGGAGTCATGGCAGTGAATACGGACGGAGAGCACATCGAAGCCACCGGTCCGGATTATTTTACGGATTTCCTGCGGGAACACGGTGTGATATCCAAACGGGATGTGGTGAACCTGAATGATACGATCTGGATCGATCCGAACTCGGATTCCGATGTGGATTCCACGAATCTCAGCACGATCCAGGTATTGTTCATGACCCGGTCGGTGGATGTGTTTTTTTCTGACGAAGAGTTTTTGAAGCTCATGGGCGGCACGGATTATCTGGCGGATTTAAGGGATTATCTGCCTAAGGAACTATTGGACAGATATGAAGATCAGCAGATCATGGTGTTAAATACCATGACGGGAGAAACGATTGTGGCGGGGATCCGGCTTGAGAACAACGAATGGGTGAGGAAGACCGGATGGTATCAGGAGACCGCAGCCGTGGGGCTGGCGGATGGCATGAAGAATCCGGAGCTGGCAGTGGCACTGTTGGAGGAAATCCTACAGTAGTTCCGTCACGGCTGCCTGCGCCTGCGGCAGATGATGCGCTGTGGGAACGTGGATGACAGAGCACGATGGGAACAGAAAGACATGGAGTATAAATAGGGCATGGAAAACATGGACGCAAAAGGAAATGACAGAAAACACTATCGGGGAATCGAGAAACAGACGGATAATCCGTTTTTGAACCTGTATCACATTGATGCCCTGGGACGGGACGGAACGCCGTTTCATTATTATTTTGCGTCCCGAAATGGTGAAAACAATATCAAACACAAGACCCACAGTATGCGCCCCGAGGGCATGGCGGTCTACGCAGTGACAGAGGACGGAGAGAAAATGGTGCTGGTGCGTCAGTACCGGTATCCCGTGAATGATTATCTGTATGAATTGCCGGCGGGACTGATCGAGCCGGAGGAGACCGCTTCGGAGGCCGCCTGTCGGGAAATGATCGAGGAGACCGGCTGGAAACTGGAAGTCTACGAAGGCGGAGAACCGGCTTTCCGAAGAGGATTTTTCCTGGCACAGGGGCTGACAGACGAGAGCGGCAGCATGATCTTCGGAACCGTGACAGAGAATGTGGGACAGCAGATGGAAAATACCGAGGATATTCAGGTGATCCTGGCAGACAGACAGGAAGTACTTCGTATCCTGCGGGAAGAACGGGTGTCCATGCGCTGTGGACTGATGCTGATGCAGTTTTTGAAGACAGAACCGGAAGCACCGTTTGCTTTTTTATATTTGTGACAGAACCCTTGGGCGATTTATTATTCGGAAATGCCCGGAAGAACCGATATTGTGAAAACGGCTATTGGTTATTAATTTTTATAAAGGAAGAGGTAAATTATGGCAATCAGATACATCGAACAGGACAGAACCTTCTGGTTGGACACGGAACACACCAGCTATCTTCTAGCAATTGTAGATCAGGAGAATTTTGTGGGACACGTATATTACGGTCAGAAATTGCAGTATACCGAGAATACACCGGCACCGGTATATTTGCTGCGTACGGGAGAAGCACCCTTCGTTCCGTCACAGAATAACAGAGAGCGTGTGTCATTTCTGGATTCTTTCCCCATGGAATATCCGGGAAACGGTCTGGGAGATTACAGAGAAAGCGCAATTTCCGTGCGGACAGCACAGGGACATGTAGGAGTGCAGTTACAGTATGTCTCTCATGAGATCGTAAAGGAGAAGCCGGCACTGCCGGGACTTCCTTCCACATTTCCGGGGGATGAGGACTGCGATACCCTGATCCTACATCTGGCGGATCCGGTTATCGGTCTGGCTGCAGACCTGATCTATACTACATTTGAAGAGGAAGATGTGATCACCCGCAGTGTGATCCTGAAAAATACGGCAGGGCAGCCTATTTATGTGACAAAAGTTATGTCTGCCTGCCTGGATCTGGACTGCACGGATGAAAAGTATGACATTCTTACGCTGCACGGATCCTGGGCGAGAGAGCGTCAGATGGAGAGAAGAAGTCTGATGCACGGCAAACAGAGTGTTGGCTCCGTGCGGGGAGAATCTTCCCATCAGGAGCATCCCTTTATCGCACTGCTTTCTGCGGATGCCACGCAGGATGCCGGTGAAGTCTACGGTATGCACTTTGTATACTCCGGCAATTTCCTGGCGCAGGCGGAGCTTTCCCAGTTCGATTCCATCCGTATGACTATGGGCATTCATCCGGAGAACTTTGTCTGGAAACTGGAGCAGGGAGAAAGTTTCGCAGCACCGGAAGTCGTTATGACCTATTCCTCAGAAGGATTGAGCGGGATGACCCATCATTATCACGATATGTACCGTGGCCATCTGATCCGCGGCGAGTACCGTGATAAAAAGAGACCAATCCTGATCAACAACTGGGAAGCTACCTATTTTGATTTTAACACGGAAAAACTACTGAAGATCGCAGAACAGGCATCAAAGCTCGGCATTGAGATGCTGGTCATGGATGACGGCTGGTTCGGACACCGTAACGATGACAGTACCAGCTTAGGTGACTGGAAGGTCAATGAGCAGAAACTGCCGGGGGGCTTAAAACCTCTGGTGGAGCAGGTCAATGCACTGGGGATGAAATTCGGTATCTGGTTCGAGCCGGAGATGATCTCCCCGGATTCGGATCTGTACAGGGAGCATCCCGACTGGGCCATCGCCATTCCGGGACGGGCAGGCAGCTTATGCAGGAACCAGTATGTGCTGGATCTGTCCCGAAAGGAAGTCAGAGATCATGCCTTTGAAAGCGTGGCGGCAGTGTTGCACAGTGCCAATATTGAATATGTGAAATGGGACATGAACAGGCAGCTGTCGGACCTTGGTAGCGTGGAATTGCCCGCGGACCGTCAGGGAGAGCTCTATCACAGATATGTGCTGGGTGTGTATGAACTGCAGGACAGACTGCTGCAGGAATTCCCGCATCTGCTTCTGGAGAATTGTTCCGGCGGCGGAGCGAGATTCGACCCCGGTATGTTATATTACAGCCCGCAGATCTGGTGCTCCGATGACATGGATGCCATTGAACGGCTGAAAATTCAGGAGGGCACGATGTTATTGTATCCGCTGTCCACCATGGGCGCCCATGTATCGGACTGCCCCAACCATACGGTGGGAAGAGTGACTCCTTTTGAGACCAGAGGTCATGTGGCACTGGCAGGCACCTTCGGCTATGAACTGGACATTACGAAGATCCCGGAGGAGGACAGACAGCAGATTCCCGCACAGACCGCCATGTATCATAAATACAACGACCTGATCCGCAGAGGAGATTATTCCCGGATTGCATCATTTTTGGAAAACGGTAATTATGACTGCTATCAGGTGACATCCAAGGATCAGAAAGAAGCGTTGGTAACCTATGTACAGGTACTTTCCCGACCGAACTTCCACAGCAGGAGAGTACGTCTGAAAGGCCTGGCACCGGAGAAACAGTATCGCATCGAGGAGACCGGGGAAATCTTTGGCGGCGACGTGCTGATGCAGGCAGGACTGCTGGTGACACCTCTGTGGGGAGACTACCGCAGTAAGCTGATCCATCTGACCGAGGTGTAAAATTAAGGCAGTGACATGCCTTGACAAACGATTTTTAGAAATCTAATATGGAAGTATAATTGACGATTTATCGGGAAATGTGTAGAAAAATAGCGATAAGGAGTACAAAATTATGGCAAAAGCAGTAAAATTAGCAGATATCGCAGAGAGAGTTGGAGTCAGCACAGTAACAGTGTCCAAGGCACTGTCCGGACAAAAAGGCGTCAGCGAGGAAGTCCGGGAGAAGATCCGCAGCATTGCGGAGGAACTGGGTTATCAGCAGCCGTCAGTGGCAAGAAAAAGTCAGAACCAGAAGAGCTACAATATCGGTATTCTGATCTCTGAGAGATTCCTTGATAAATATGAATCGTTTTACTGGCAGATGTACCAGGCGGTAGCTACCAGAGCCACGGCAAAGGAATGCTTTACCATGCTGGAGGTCATCGGAATGTCAGAGGAAGAGAACGGCAGAATGCCGAAGCTGGTACAGGAACGCAAGGTGGATGGCATTATCGTTATCGGTAAGATGATGGATACTTACCTGCAGCATCTGAATACAGAAGCCGGGATCCCGGTGATCTATCTGGACTATTATAACGGAAGGGAAGCCAGCGATTCCGTTATTTCCAACAGTTATTACGGAACCTATGAACTGACCTACTATCTGTATCGGATGGGACATCACAAAATTGCTTATGTGGGAACCCTGCTTGCTACCGAGAGTATTACGGACCGGTATTTTGGTTATCAGAAGGCTCTTTTGGAGCTGGGACTGGAGCAGAAAAAGGAATGGGTCGTGGACGATCGGCACATTGAGACAGGTAAGATCGATACGGTGAATATGTTGCAGCTTCCCAAGGATATGCCTACCGCATTCGTATGCAACTGCGATCTGACTGCGAGCTTTCTGATCAAGAAACTGAGAGAGAACGGATATCGTGTGCCGGAGGACATCTCTGTGGTCGGCTTTGATAACTACCTGTATCCGGGGCTCAGTGACATCCATATCACGACGTATGAAGTAGATATGGGAGAGATGGCGAGAAGAGCCATTCATAATATGATCAAGAAGATCACCAGTGATAATTATAAGTCCGGAGTTACCGTGGTGGAAGGCCGACTGGTACTGAAGGACAGTGTGTCTCACGTATAGACTGCGGTGCATTCTGCCTGTAGACGAAGGGTGTGACACCGGTGTGCTTTTTGAACAGGTGGATGAAATGATTGGTATTGTCGATGCCTACCATAGCCCCCACCTCGTGAATCGGATTATCCGTAGATAGGAGCAGTGATTTTGCTGCTTCTATTTTTTTCCCTTGAAGATATTGCAGCGGGGAAGTATGGAATGTAGCGGAGAATTCCCGACACAGACGGTAGCGGCTGATGCCCAAAGTCTGCTCAAAGTATTCCAAAGAGTGATTTTCAGCATAGTTTTCCTCAAAATCCGCTTTCATGGACAGCAGATAAGCAGGAATGGGCTTCACATCCCGGGAGACGGACAGGGCGGACAGCATCAGTTCTACGAACATGTCGGTCAGTTCTCGGTGAAGCTGTATCTGCTCTGCAGGAGTCGGGGTGAATGAAAATTTGGTCAGCTGCTGCATCCGCTGTGAAACGCAGGAGCCGATGGGAATCGGGTAACAACAGGTAAAAGCAGCCTGAAATATGCTATAATAAGAAGAAAGCTCCGCTCCACTTAAGAAAAACATCTGAAAACGCCACTTTCCCTGCAACAGCCGGAGAGAGAACCCCTGGCTGCAATCTAAGAACAACAGATGCTCGTGATCCAGGACCACCTCGCTGCCCCGGGTAGTAAGGACGGCACTGCCCTCTAAGGTGTAAAGCAGCAGATATGAGGGAAAGGGGTTCCATTCATAATAGAAAGGATCCGAGAGCCGGAATTCTCCACCGGCCAAGGGCAGTAAAAAGCTCTTGTCTTCCAGGGATACTTTATAGATCTGCCCCAGCAGGATTTCCGGGGAACGCTGCCCCTCCACATCGGAGGAAGTGTGCCTCAATGCATTGAGAAAAGTGGTGGAAATGTTCATACAAAAACCTTGCCTTTCCGCAATCTTCAAACTTCGGCTGCTTTAGCAGCTTGTGCAGGAACAAAACTTCATGTGAAGAATTTATTTTTCACACTAGAAACATGCTTTTTTGAAAAAATTAATTAAGCTTAAATACATTATAAGCCATTATTTAAGCTGTTTCAATGACAAAGGATGCAAAGAAAACAAAATTAGTTAATTAAATCAGCTAATTTAATTCAAATTAATTACTTTAATTGTATAATATGTACAAAACATAGGCATAGAACTTGTGAAAATAGAAGATAATAACGAAAATAGCAAGAATAAGAGATTAAAAACAAGAATAGTTGATGATTAATTAATATGATTATGTATAATTAAATTAAGTTACAAAACAGTAAACGCTATCAAATGTAGCAAAAAACAAGGAGGCTAAATCCTCTCCTCGTCAGAGGACTCGGATTTTCCTTCGGAAAACTAGGAGGATTTCTTATGAAGATGAAAAAGTTTTTAGCTCTTTCCACAGCATCAGTCATGGCACTGTCTATGGCAGCATGTGGAAGCACAGACAACGGCGGCGCCGCTGAGAGTTCTGTAGCAAGCACCACTCCCGCAACTGCAGAAGCTTCCAGCGAGGCTGCAGCACCTGCAGAGGTTACCAGCCTGAATTACGCAGAGCTTACTTTGGGTGAGGATTACACCGACATTACCACGACCATTAAGGTCCTGACTAACCGTACCGACCTGTTAGAGGACGGCGCAGCAGTTCCTTTCCAGACTTACATTGATGCATTCAACGAGATGTATCCCAACATCACTGTTGATATTGAAGGTATCACCGACTATGCAAGTGATACGCTGCTTCGTCTGCAGGGTGGTGACTGGGGCGATGTTATGTTTATCCCCGCAGTTGACAAGGCTGACTTAAGCACATACTTCCTTCCTCTTGGAACTACTACCGAGATGGACGGACAGCTGAACTACTACAACCAGATGTACGAAGGCACTGTATACGGTGTTCCTTACACCGCAGGTGTTAGCGGTGGTATCGTATATAACAAGGCAGTATTCGAAGCAGCAGGAATCACTGAGATGCCTAAGACTCCCGAAGATTTCATCGCAGCATTAAAGCAGATCAAAGAGTATGACAGCTCCATCATTCCTTTGTACACCAACTACGCAGCTGGCTGGGCAATGGGCGGCCAGTGGGATCCCGCTATCAGCGGCAGTGCTACCGGAGACAGCACTTATATGAACCAGAAGTTACTGCACACAGCCAATCCTTTTGCTGATCCCGGCGACGGAACAGGCGCTTACAACGTATACAAAGTAATGTACGATGCAGTTGCTGAAGGCCTTACCGAGGAAGACTACTCCACCACGGACTGGGAAGGTTGTAAGGGTATGATCAACAATGGTCAGATCGCTTGCATGGTTCTTGGCTCCTGGGCAGTTCCTCAGATGAAGGAAGCCGGTGACAACGCTGACGACATCGCTTATATGCCTTTCCCTATTACCCTGACCAGCGGTAAGCAGGCAGCATCTGTAGGCCCTGACTACAGCTTTGGTATCAATGCCAGCACCACCGAAGACAATCAGGCAGCAGCTCTGTGCTTCGTTAAGTTCATGACAGAAGAATCCGGATTCTCCTATGACTGCGGCGGACTTCCCGTTGCTATCAAGGATACCAGATTACCGGATTTCTACGCAGCATTCAAGGGTATCGACTTTGTAGTGGATGAGCCTGCGATCGAAGGCGAAGAGGATCTGTTAAACGAGCTGAATGCTGAAAGTGGTCTTAACATCAACAACAACGGTGAGACCAAGCTGCAGGAGCTGGTAGAGTGTGCAGCAGATGGTTCCAAGACCTATGATGAGATCATCGACGAGTGGAACGAAGAGTGGACTTCCGCACAGGAGAGCTGTGGTGTAGAGATCCAGTAATTAATAGGTAACTAATTTAATCTTCTGAAGTGAGAGGGAACCATTTATCCGGTTCCCTCTTATCTAAGAGAGAAGGGTATGGAGGTATTTCGATGAGTGCAGAGACAATGAAGAAAACAAAAAAACCCTTCAGCATGAAAAAATGGGTAAAGAGCAGGAACGGACAACAGACCATCGTCATACTGTCCTTCATGATCATTCCCCTGCTTTTGCTGTTCGTGTTCACCTATCTTCCTTTTGGAGAGATGGTAAAATTCAGTTTTTATAAAATGAAATATGCTACCCCGGTAGACAAAAGACAGTTTGTAGGATTTCGGAACTACATCGACGTATTTAAGAAAGATGAATGCTTCAGTGCTTTGAAGCTGAGCCTTTATTACATGGCAGGCGCAATGGTGCAGCTGGTACTTGCGTTGTACCTGGCAACGATCCTTAGCTTTAAGACCAAGTTTGGCAATATGTTCAAGGGATTCATGTTCTTCCCTTATCTGATCAGTGGTATTGCCATTGGATTTATCTTCAAATTCTTCTACACCAGAGGATTTGTATTCGATACGGTATTACAGTGGTGTGGATTTAACTTAGAAAGTCTTCCGTTCTGGCTGAAGGACAAGAGCGTTAACAATATCTCTTTGGTGGCTTCCTCGGTATGGCGTTATTACGGCAACAACATGGTACTTTTCATCGGTGCCATCATGTCTGTGGACTCCGAGATGTACGAGGCAGCAGAGCTGGACGGTGCCAATAAATTTCAACAGTTTATACATATTATCTTACCCAGCATTAAGACCATCGTTACGCTGAACGTGATCCTGTCTATCACAGGTTCCCTGAGTGCTTTCGATCCTCCCTACGTTATCACAAAGGGTGGCGGCGGAACCGCAACCTACTTCGTATTGATGGACAAGATCGCACATACCAACCAGCAGGTAGGTCTGGCGTCTGCTATGGCGGTGGTACTGTTACTGATCATTTTTGCAGCAACAATTTTACAAAAGCTTTTCTTCAAACTGGTATTTAGAAGCTCCGATGCGGATAATGAAGAATATACCAGAAGAAAACGGCTCAGAAGAGAGAGAAGATGGAAGAAGGAGGCAGTGTAAAATGGCAAAGATGAAAACTAACCACAAACATTACAGCGCAGGCGCTGTCATCTGGATCATCATTAAATATTTCAGCCTGGTATTTTTCTCCTTCGTGGCACTTTTGCCTATTGTATCCTGTGTCATCACAGCATTCAAGACCGATGCAGAATATCAGAGTACCAATGTTATGACCCTGCCGGAAAGCTGGCTGAACTTCCAGAACTTTATTGACGCTTTTAACCGTGCCAACATGGGCAGAGCATATCTGAACTCAGCGATCATCCTGGTATTTGTACTGTTAGGATCCATCCTGGTGGGAACACAGCTTGCTTATGTACTGAACCGATTCAAGTTCCCCGGCAACGGACTGGTCCGCAGTCTGTTCCTGTTTGCAACTCTCCTTCCCGGAATTGCCATGCAGGTCTCTGTATACCAGATCATGAGTAACCTTGGATTTATCAATCATCTGTATGGTTACATCATTATGAGTATGGGTACGGATGTTATCTCCATCTACATCTTCATCCAGTTCATGGAAAATATTTCGGTATCGTTGGATGAATCCGCATTTATTGACGGAGCCTCCTACTTTACCATTTACTGGAAGATCATTCTTCCGCTTCTGAAACCCGCTATCGTGACTTCGATGGTGCTTAAGGGAGTAGGCGTATATAACGAGTATTATTGCGCCAGTCTGTATCTGCAGGACAAGAGGACTCTCGGTGTGGTTGCAACCTCCCTGTATACTTTCACCGGACCTCTTGGAAGCAAATACAATCTGATCTGTGCAGGTGTACTGATGTCTCTGCTGCCTGCATTGATCGTATTCCTGCTCTGTCAGAAACAGATCTACAGTGGAATCACCTCCGGCGCTGTCAAAGGTTAAATTCAAAGGAGAGTGCGGAATATGAAAAATGCGGAAACCATGAAAATGAGAGAAGAGATCAAAAAGCATCTGACCGAAGGAATCATTCCTTTCTGGAAAGGGATGCGGGATGACGAGTTCGGCGGTTATTACGGTTTTCTGGACTACGATCTGAATCTGGATAAAAAAGCAGAAAAAGGCTGTATCCTGAACAGCAGGATCACCTGGTTCTTCTCCAACGCATATACACTGTTAAAAGACGAGAGTCTGTTGGATGAAGCAAAGCACGGCTACGATTTCCTGAAAGACCATTGTCTGGACAAAGAATACGGCGGTATCTACTGGTCCCTAAACTATGACGGAACCCCGAAGGATACCACAAAACATACTTACAATCAAGCGTTCTGCATCTACGCGCTGTCCTCTTACTATGAGGCCAGCGGGGATGCAGAAGCCCTGGAGCTGGCGAAAAAGCTGTTTACTCTGATTGAGACTACGTGTATGGATGAGGTGGGATATCTGGAAGCATTCACCAGAGACTTTAAACCGGAATCCAATGAGAAGCTGTCGGAGAACGGTGTCCTGGCAGACAAGACCATGAATACCCTGCTTCATGTTTTTGAAGCTTATACGGAGCTGTACCGGGTATCCGGGGATGAAAAAGTGCGCAGACGCCTTCTGTGGATCATGGATGTGTTCGCTGAGAAAGTTTATAATCCGAAGCTCCACAGACAGGAAGTATTTTTCGATAAGCATTATAATACCATTCTGAATCTGCATTCCTACGGCCACGACATCGAGACGGCATGGCTGATCGACAGAGGCTGCAAGGTTCTGGATGATCCGGAACTGACTCAGAAGATGTATGCCATCACCAGAGACCTTACCGCACAGATCTATAAGGTGGCATTCGACGGACACTCTCTGGCCAATGAGTGTGACAGAGGTGTCGTGAATGTACACAGAGTCTGGTGGGTACAGGCGGAGACCGTGATCGGTTTCTTAAACGGCTATGAGAAAGAGCCGGAGAAAACGGAATATCTGGAAGCCGCAGAGAAGGAATGGGCATTTATCAGAGATCATGTGATCGATAAGAGACCCGGTTCCGAATGGTTCTGGGAAGTGGATCCGGAAGGAAATCCCTATCCTGACCGCCCCATTGTGGAGCCTTGGAAGTGCCCTTACCATAACGGCAGAATGTGCATGGAGGTTATGAAGAGATGTTAGAGCGTTATTACATAGAAAAAGAGAAGCAGGAGAAGCTGCTTTCCCGTAAAAACATAAAGTCCGATTTCTACAACGGTATTTATGACCGTTATGAATATCCGGTTCTGACCAGAGAACATATTCCCCTGACCTGGAGATATGATCTCAATCCCAAGACCAACCCCTATTTCATGGAGCGCCTGGGAATCAATGCGGTCATGAATTCCGGTGCGATTGAATTAAACGGTAAGTATTATCTGGTAGCCCGTATCGAAGGCAACGACAGAAAGTCTTTCTTCGGTGTGGCAGAGAGTGATAACGGTGTCGATGGTTTCCGTTTCTGGGACTATCCCATCCTGTTGGACGATACTTGTCCGGAAGAGACCAATGTGTACGACATGCGTCTCACCAAGCATGAAGATGGTTACATCTACGGTGTGTTCTGTTCCGAGAGCAAGGATACCTCCGTAAATGATCTGTCCGCAGCAGTAGCAGCTGCCGGTATTGTAAGAACCAAAGACTTAAAGCACTGGGAGAGACTGGAGAATTTAAAGACCCTTCGTTCTCCCCAGCAGAGAAATGTAGTGCTGCATCCGGAATTCGTGGATGGCAAATATGCTTTCTACACCAGACCAATGGATGACTTCATCGAGACCGGAAGCGGCGGAGGAATTGGTTTCGGACTGTGTGACGATATCACTCATGCAGTGATCGACGAAGAGCGCATGACCAGTCTGCGTAAATATCACACCATTACCGAGGCCAAAAACGGTGCGGGCGCTACCCCTATCAAGACAGACAGAGGTTGGATACATATCGCACATGGAGTCCGTAATACCGCAGCCGGTTTACGTTACGTCATTTATGCTTTTGCAACGGATCTGAAAGATCCTGCAAAAGTGATCGCAGAGCCTTCGGGTCTGCTGATCGGTCCCAGAGGGGAAGAGAGAGTGGGAGATGTTTCAAACGTAGTATTTACCAACGGTGCTATCGCGAATGAGAAGGGGGAAGTCTTTATCTACTATGCATCCAGCGATACCCGCATGCATGTGGCAACTACTACTATAGACAAGCTTGTGGATTATGTATTCAACACCCCTTCTGATCCCGGAAGAAGCGTGGAGTGTGTGGCACAGAGATGTGAACTCATCCGCAGAAATGAAGAGTTCTTAAAACAGGAAGCAAGATAAATAATACAGAAATGAGGTAACTCGAATGAGCAAAGTTAAGATGATCAGCCCTGCAGTACCTAATGTACCCTGGCAGGATAAACCGGAAGGACATACCGGTGCACCGGTATGGAGATACAGTGAGAACCCTATTATTGGCAGAAATCCTGTAGAAGGAGTAGCCAGAATCTTCAACAGTGCGGTAATGCCTTACGGTGATGAATTCATCGGCGTGTTCCGCGGTGAACAGGTCAACGGTATTCCCTATATTTATTTAGGACGCAGCAAGGATGCTATTCACTGGGATTTTGATAAGAATAAGATCCAGTTCGTAGATGAAGAAGGCAAGCCTTTCATGCCGATTTATGCATATGATCCCAGACTGGTAAAGGTAGAAGATACCTACTATATCATCTGGTGTCAGGATTTCTACGGCGCAGCCATCGGTATTGCGAAAACCACGGATTTCAAGACGTTTACCAGAATCGAGAATCCGTTCCTTCCTTTTAACCGTAACGCCGTACTGTTCCCCAGAAAAGTACACGGCAATTTCATGATGCTGTCCCGCCCTTCCGACAGCGGACATACGCCCTTCGGTGATATTTTCGTCAGTGAGAGCCCCGATATGGTATTCTGGGGCAAACACAGACATGTGATGGGCAAGTCTTCCGAATGGTGGGAGTCCTTAAAGATCGGTGGCGGTGCAGCTCCCATTGAGACCTCTGAAGGATGGTTTTTGTTCTATCATGGTGTGAGCGGAACCTGTAACGGTTATGTCTATTCCATCGGTGGAGCGATCCTGGATATTGACAACCCGTCCATCGTAAAATATCGTTGTGAGAACTTCCTGCTGACACCGGAAGAGTGGTATGAGGAGAGAGGATTTGTACCGAATGTATGCTTCCCCTGCGCTACCATCCATGATTCCGAGAGCGGCAAGATCGCCATTTACTATGGCGCAGCAGACAGCTACGTAGGGCTGGCATTTACGACCATCGATGAAGTGGTTGACTATATCAAAGAACACAGCGTGGTCACAACAAGCGATACAGAAGAAGGCAGAAGATAGAATCGAGGGACCCGCGATGAGCGGGTCCTTTTTAAGTGATGGAGACAGCGTATGATGGAAAAAGAGGAATTATATGCCAGAATCGAAGAACTGGAAAGAGAACTGGCAGAAGAACGTATCAGGAGGAAGATTACCGAGGACAATTCCGACTGTGCGCTGTGGGAGTATGAAATTGCTTCAAAAAAATATGTGCTTTCCAGAAAGCTTGGAGGAAAGTGGAATACCACCAACATGGTCATCGAAAACTATCAGGAACAGATGCATAACTGGGGATTTGTACATCCGGATGACTGGGCGACTTTTGATGAATTCTGCGCCGCAATGGACCGGGGCGACGAGCATATCAGCTATGAGGTACGTCAGGTCAGTGATGAGTCTGCCTTTATCTGGTTCCGATATGTAGGGATTCCGGTCTATGATAAGGATCATAAGCCATATAAGATCATGGGGAAGACGCTTGATATTACAGGAGAAAAAAAGAACCAGGAGCTGTTGGAACAGAAGGCAGAGAGGGACTCCCTGACAGATCTGTACAATAAAGCGAAAATGCGTAAGCTGGTGGAAAAGCATATCCGGCAGGCCGATGACACAGAAGGAGCTTTTATCATCATTGATATTGATGACTTTAAAACGATCAATGATACTTGCGGACATTTATACGGTGATGAAGTATTGATCAAAATTGCCAATACGATCTTGATCAGTGCAGGCATGGAGGATTATGCGGGCCGCATCGGTGGAGACGAGTTTTGTGTATTCTGCCGTGGGAAAAATGTGGGACAGCACGCTGTGGAGACAGCAGAGAGAATATCCCGTATGGCGGATCAGATCCAGCTGTCAGGCAGACGAGTGACTTTAAGTATGGGAATCTCCCGATATCCGGAGGATGCTTCCTCTTATGAGGAACTGTATCAAAAAGCGGATCAGGCGCTGTACCGGGTAAAACGAAGCGGCAAAAATGCATTCAGCGTGTACGACAAGAACTATAATTATGTCGATTATACCTCAGAACGGAAAGGAACAGACCGGGAGACCGGTTTCTGGCAGGAGCTGGAGAAATATTATAAAGGACGTCAGTGGACAGAAACGGAAAGTGAAATTCTGTCTACTATGACGCGGATGATGGAAAGCTACCTGAACCATGAAGAATATGCAGGGAATGTCAGGGAGCGGGAAAAGGATACAGAAAAGCCGGAACCGGACATTGCCGGAATGGAGACAACGGAAAGCTTTTCGATAAAACTGGAACAGATCCTGCCCTGGCAGGACGGTCAGTATGCAGAGGTATTTCTGGGCATCCGGGATTACGATGAGATTTCCGCGAAGATGAGTGAGGAAGTGAAAAACAGCCTTCTGTACCATCTGGGGACGCACATTCAAAAGCACCTGAAGGGACAGGAAATGGTGTGCCATGTGAAAAAGGATGAGTTCCTATTGCTGTTGGACAATCATGTGGAAGCTGCCTGGGAGAAAATCGGTCATATTATGATCATGTTCGAAGCTATGATCGGAGATAAATACCCCGATGTATCGATCAACCTGTACAGCGGCATTTATTATCTGGAGTCCAGAGGATACCGCCCGGAGGAAATTTTCCGCATCGGCAAGACTCTGAAAAACAAGGCGAAACGTTATTGCACGCTGGAAAACAGCATCTATGAGAACCGCAAGAGTGCGGGGAACATCATTGATAAAGAAGCCGGAATCCTGAACCGGGGCAACCTGACCAGACTGAAAGGTTTTATGAACCGTGCAGCCAAAGGAGAGCGGCTTACGGTAGGATTTATCGGCGGTTCCATTACCCAGGGATTTTCCGCTACGGATCCGGACAAATGTTATGCGGCAAGGACATTTGGCTGGCTGAAAAAGGTATTTCCCAATACGGAATTTGATTATGTGAACGCCGGAATCGGAGCTACCGATTCCCAGTTCGGCGCGGCGAGAGTACAGGAAGACCTGCTTCAGCGGCTGCCGGATCTGGTATTTGTGGAATTCTCCGTGAACGATCACAGTACGCCGCATTTCTGCGAGACCTACGAAGGTCTGGTGAGGCAGATTTATGGCAGTGCAAGCGCACCGGCAATGGTGCTGATCCATAATGTCTATTATGATACCGGTAAAAGTGCGGCATATTATCATGCGCAGGTAGGACGACATTATGATCTGCCCTGTATCAGTATACAGAACAGCATCTATCCGGCAGTGGCAGCAGGAAGACTTCCGGCAGAGAAGATTACTGCGGATTTCCTGCACCCCAATGATCTGGGACATGAACTGGTGGCATCCGTGATCACGAACTTCTTGGAAAAGGTGATCCATGATAAAACGCAAGAGCCGCAGGAAATTTTCCCGGCTCCGCTGACAGAAAATGCCTATGAGCATTGCGTGAGACTGCAATATTCTAATTCCACACCGGGGAAGAGTGTTTTTGTAGAAGATATGACACCGCAGAGAGATATCACGGATATTTTCCGCAACGGATGGAGCGCCGGGGAAAAAGGAGCTTATCTGGAGTTCGCTTTTCGGGGAACCGGTGCCGCCGTGCAATACCGCCGAGTGAAGGACGGACCTGCACCCATTGCCACGGCAGTGGTGGATGAGAACCCTGAGACGGCGTGCGTGTTGGACGGAACCTTCGATGAGACCTGGGGAGACAAAATGCAGCTGACAACGGTGGCAGAGCACCTGCCTTATGGGGAACACCGGGTGAGAATCGAGCTCACGGAGACACACGAGAACGATAAGGCCGGATTTTATCTGGTGTCATTGATTGTATCCGGGGTAAGAACAGAAACAGAAGCGGAATAGGCATAGTGCGGAAGTCAGGTAGACAGATCGGAAGAAATGTGTTACATATCAGATAGAATATTTTTCCAGAAACGGACGTTGCAAAGCTAAGTAGCGGAATAACGGGAAAGATGCAGTGCAATACATAGTAAGTATCATGGGAAAGGATAGATGATCATGAACAAAGATATTATTTTTTTAACACCGGTGTGTACCCACAATATCTGGGGCGGTACCCGGTTAAACAGAGAATTCGGGTACCCCATCGAGGGCGACGACATCGGTGAGTGCTGGGGTATCAGCGCCCATCCCAACGGAGACGGCACCGTGGCAAGCGGTGCTTATAAGGGAATGAAGCTGTCCGAGCTGTGGGAGAAGCACCCCGAGTTGTTCGGAGACACGGGAATGGATCGTTTCCCGCTGCTGATCAAGATCATTGATGCAAAGGACGACTTAAGCATCCAGGTGCATCCGGATGACACTTATGCGAAGGTACATGAGAACGGATCCCTGGGCAAAACCGAGTGCTGGTTCATCCTGGATTGCAAGGAGAACGCCACGCTGGTAGTCGGCCATAATGCGAAGACAAAAGAAGAACTGGAACAAATGATCCACGAAGGCAGATGGAAGGAATTCATCCGTGAGATCCCCATTAAGCCCGGGGATTTCATCCAGATCGATCCCGGCACTGTGCATGCCATCAAGGGAGGTACTCTTCTGTTAGAGACTCAGCAGAGCAGCGATATTACCTACCGAGTGTATGATTATGACCGACTGAGTAACGGCAAGCCCAGACAGTTGCACATCGCACAGAGTATCGATGTGATCACGGTTCCCGCAAAATCCGCAGAGAACAGTGTGGTGCATACCGAGAAGAAGGACGATGCCATTCAGCAGCTGATCCAGTGCCCTTACTACACCGTATACCGCATTGATGTGGAACACCGTGTGGAGACCTGGCAGGATAAGCCCTTTGTTCTCATGAGCGTGGTAGAGGGCGAAGGCACCCTGAACGGTATCCGCCTGAAAAAGGGCGATCACCTGATCCTGCCCGACGGCTACGGTAAGGTAGAGTTACAGGGCAGGATGCAGATCATCGCATCTACGATCTAAGTTTATGCCAAATCAAAAGCCGGCAAATGATAGCTATCTTCAAAACAGATTTATTTCCCAAGTACAACAGATAGCTTGATTTCTTTTTCTGTTTCGCTCAGGTCGAAATCACCGCCGTCGGAGACGGTCACGCGCAGTTCATAGAGCACGCCGTCTGTCAGCTCCGTCACATTTGCTCCGGTCTCGTCTGTGAGCGACCACAGTTCAGAGCCAACCTTTTCCAGCTTGCCGTCTGCACCATAGGCGTAGAGCGTCAGATCGGAGGCACTGCCGGACAGGTTGTTCATACGGAAGGCTACCATGGTGTTGGGATGCACGTTGCAGATGGTCGCGGTGTTGTGCCAGCTTGCAACCGTACCTTCACCGCCATCCTGCTCAAACTGATCCTGCGAAAGAACATTTCTTGCCGCCTGATCAAGATCAACCTCACGGTACGGAAGCTCGGGCAGGTACACAAAGCGATCCTGCAAACGCAGCAGTTCCAGATAGCCTGTCGGGCAGTAGAGCGTATTTCCGTTGCTGCCGGTGTACATGCCGATAGCCATATTATTGTAGCCGTATTTGTTGGACACATCCATCGTGAAGACGGTTTCGCCCGTTGCAAAGTCCAAAATAATGTACTGCCACATGCCGGTATCCAAATCCTGTACATAACCGTAGATATAGCCTGTTGCAGTGGAGAGCTTCATGATCGCCGTGTCGCGCAAATCGTTCCGGCTCCAGACGCTCTTCATTTCATAGCCATCCGAGGTTTTTAAGGTGTCCACCCGCTCAACGCCCGGGGCGATCATAACATTACCCTTCATCAGCCAGTTCTGGTCATAAATGTTGGCGTAGCTCTGAATCGAAGAGTCATTGTCAGGGTCGGCAAGACCTGCGTTACCAGCGCCGAACCAGTTGCAGACGATCGTGCTGACGGTGCCTTCACCGTCGTCATAAACGATTGCAGAGTTTTCAACCGCCACCTGATACCCATCGGGCAGATCATCCAAAACAGGCATGCTGGCTACGACCTCTCCGGTCTTCATGTCGAGCGCAAGAAGCTTAACGGGGTCTGCGTTGTCGGTGAACAGTACAAGGTTTGGTGTCAGTGTGGGCGAGCAGCCGCCACCCCAGGCAAGGCCGCCGCCGGTAGTCTTATCGCCATCATGACTGACCTTCGCACCGACACTCTCATATGGCGTGCACCACACAACGTTCACACCTTCTTCCGCGCGCAACAGATAGCAGTTCTGGTTCGTCAGAATGACCGCACCGTCTTTGGAGGCAGCAATGCCGTTCTCTGCGCCCTCGCCAAGGGGCAGCCCGTAAACAAAGACAGCCTTTGAAAGATCGGTTTGTTCGCCATTCAGAATCGATTCTATCGCTGTGTGGGCAATGTAGCCGAGAACACCCTGCTGCTGCCGCTCGGGATAGATTCGGAAGCCGCCGGTGGCGAACCAAAGGTTTCCGTCGTAGTCAAAGACCACGGACAGAAGATTCTGTGTCAGCTCTTTGCCGAGCGCGGTCTCAGCAGCTGCCTTGATATCGATATCCAGAACCTTTTCAAATTCCGGAATGACGCTGCCATCTTCCTCTGTCGTACGCAGTATCAGTACATGGTTGTTGCTCGTCGGGCAGACGACACGGTTTTTAGAGTCAAGGAATGTGTAGGAACTCTGGATGACGTAACCGCCGCCATCATGCTGCATCGGTGAAAAATAGCCGAGCGTCTTCGTCTCTGTTGCATTCAGATCACGGATGGCGATGCCGCCGAGCAGTGGCACGACCGCGTGACCGTAGTTGTCAAAGTAAATCGCGGGTGAGGCGTTCGGGTTCGTTGTCTCAAAGGAAACATTGATTTCCGGATAGATGCCGAGCGGCAGAATTTCATCCGTTGAGTCGGTGTTGTAGCCGTCGTGATGGATGTTTGCATCACTTTTTGCCATATAAGGGTTTTCATCCACGTGTTTGGGTTGTAAAGCCTTCACGGGCAGTGCACCGGATAACGGTGCAGAAGATGTTGTTTCGTCCTCTGCCGGTGTGGGCGTTCCACCACAGGCCGCCATAGACAGGCACAGTGTTCCCGCCAGAAGAAAGCTAAATACAGAATAAATCTTTTTTCTCTTTTTCATCAATAATCCTCCTCATTGTTATGTTTGTTGTGATCCGCCCGGAATAAGGCAGACGTTTTTTTCCCATCTGACCATGTAGAAAGTCCCTGCTGAAACGCTTCTTCTGTTATTGGCTCTAACAGAAAATAGTCTACACGCAGCCGAAATGCATGCAGGGAAAAATCCAGATCGCTGCACCAGATGATGCGTGTTTCGGGAAAAAGCGTTCGCAGATGCTCCACCGCATTCAACCCTTCTACTCCCGGAAGTGCGATCACAGTGCAGGTTGGCGCATTTACACGCGCCACATCAAAGAACAACTCCTGCCCACGGTAACAGTCCATTTTGGGAAACAGACCGCGTTCAAAGCAGAACCGTGAAAGCTGCTCTATATAAAAGGCTTCCTGTGTTTCGCTACTTGTCAGCACGGCAATGCGGTACACAGCACTCCCTCCCTTCTGCCGTCATTGATGCTTTCTGCTTGTCAGTATACGGATATGCAAACGCTTTTCAAGCCGTTTGGCACGAAACCCTCAATTCCGTCACGAAATCTGAGTTTTTCATTGTGTCGGTGTTGGACAGGTATGATATAATTTAGTTTGGAATAGTTACTGGAATTTTTTACAAAGGAGTCAGTCCGGTATGAGAATAGCAATAGTGGATGATATCGAGACCGAACGTGCGCTGTTGAAAATGCGGCTTGAGCGACAGCTGAGCTTGTACGGTGTAGAGACGGAGATCTTAGAATTTGACAGCAGCGAGAGCTTTCTCGCAGCAGAAAAAGAACGGCACTTTACTGTGGCATTTCTGGACATTTACATGAAAGGATTAAGCGGCATGGATGCCGCAAAGGAACTTCGGAAGACGGATGCAGACTGCTTTCTGATCTTCACCACAACATCTACCGACCATGCACTGGAGGGATTTCAGGTGCGGGCATTCCACTATCTCGTGAAGCCCTTTTCCGAGGGAGAACTTGCCGGTCTGCTTACTGAAATGCTCGCTAAACTTCCGCGTCCTGAGCCGATTCTGACGGTGAAAGTCAGTGGCAGCGATGTTCGCCTTCGCTATAGGGACATTATTTTTGCCGAGCATTTTGCTCATATGATCAACATTCGTACGACTGCCGGTAAAACGCTTGCCACGCGGCAAAGCTTTAAGGCATTTACCGAGCCGCTGAAAAAAGATCCACGCTTTTTTGTCTGCGGCCGCGGTACGATTGTCAATTTAGAACATGCCGCTGATTTTCAGGCCGCCGCTTTCTGCATGACCGACGGTAGCCGCGTATATGTCAACCAGGAACTTTTGAAGCCTGCCAGGCAGGCATTTATGGAATTTCTGTTGCAAGGGGGTGTATGAGATGAAAGATATTCTGCGTCCGATCCTGGAGTTGTCCGTTGTACTCCCCGGTCTTTTACTTGCATATTTCCCTGTAAAATCCTATCTGAAGCAGTCCCCCGGAAAACTTGCCGCCCGGATTCTCCCACTGATGGCAGGATTGTGTATCGGTGCTGGGATCATCTGCTATCAGCTGCATGCTTCCACTGCGTCTGCCCTGGCAGGGATCACATTGCTTGCAATTGGGCTATATACCGGAACACTCCAAATCTCCCTCTGGAAATCCGGAACAATTGCACTGACTGTCTGCGCAGTGTTTGCATGCATCAACAGCTTGTCTCGAGCTATCAGTGTTATGATTGCTCTGCATATGCAGCTGCCACAGGACGAACCGTGGTTCTGCCTTGCAGCCTGTGTATTTTATAATGTTGTTTGCTGGATTTTGGTGCTGGCTGCGTTCTATCCGTCAACCCATGCAGTGCGTGTGATGGTTGAGGACGATAATTTTGCGCAAACATGGTATGTGTTCTGGGTTTTGCCGCTGGTGTTCATTTTTTTGAACCTTTTTATGATTCCGCGCTATCAGACGACACTTAGGACCGGTCGTGTATTGCAGGGATATATTGTGATAAGTATTGCACTTCTTTTGCTTTTGCTCTGGTTCAACGCAATTTTCCTGTTAATGGCCACCAGTCTCAACCGCAACGCGAGACTACAGCAGGAAAACCAGCTTCTTTTCCTGCAGCAGCAACGCTATGAGAATCTCAAAGCTGCCATCGAAGAAGTGCGGCAGGCGCGGCATGATATGCGCCATCAACTGAATCAAATTACCGCACTGGCTGAGACCGGCGATCTGGAGGGATTGAAAAGCTACCTTGAAAAAACCATTTCCCGCATCCCGAATCTCGGTATACACTTCTGCGAAAACCGCGCAGCAGATAGCGTCATCGGCTATTATTGTGCCCTGGCAAAGCGCGAAGACATTCCCTTTTGTGCAAAGCTCGATCTGCCGCAGACTCTTCCAATCGATGAGATTAACATGTGTCTGGTCTTGTCCAACTTGTTGGAAAATGCGCTCGAAGCCAGTATCCGCACTGCACCAGACAGACGGCAGATTAAAATCACTGCATACCTGCATGCCGGGCGGCTGCTTCTGATCGAAGTTGAGAATGCCTATGACGGCGAAATCAGGGAGAAGGACGGTGTTTTTCAATCCTCCAAACGAAAGGGAAACGGCGTCGGCATCCAGTCAATCCAACATATTGCAGAAAAAAGCGGCGGTGCAAGTACGTTTGCCTATCAGAATGGTGCTTTCTGTGCTAAAGTTATGCTCTGCGGATAAATGCACGCAGGATAAGCCCTTTGTGCTGATGAGTGTGGCAGAGGGAGAAGGTACCCTGAACGGCACCAGACTGAAAAAGGGAGACCATCTGATTCTGCCCGATGGATACGGTAAGGTGGAATTACAGGGGAAGATGCAGATCATTGCATCTACCATCTAGAAATTTCTTCAATAAAAAGAGGGATTGATTTCTCAACCCCTCATAGTGTATAATCTACTTAGAAAGGTGGTCGGAGGTGAAAATTCCGATTCGCCCTCAGTTCAGCTTAAAAAGAAATAGCATTCACTTTGGTCGGGGGATGCTATTTCTTTTTGTTATTATCGTCACCATGTCTGTCGATGTATGATAGAGCTGCAAAGACAACTAACAACAGAGTAAGTACTTCCATTGTATTCATGGGCATCCCCTCCTTTGTATTTGCTTATGTGTGATAAAGAAGTAATAGAAGTGTAAAAAATTTTGCCGTTCCTATCCGGCACATGAGGTATGTCGGATAGGTCGGGCGGTTAGGTGTCGGGCAGTTCTACCTTGCCGACAAAAGAATAATAGATTTCGATTTCCTGTCTGCGTAACTTGCCCCGGCGTTTCCCGTCAAGGGCAACGCTTTCATGGACAACGATTTTCTCCACAAACTCCCGCAGCAGAGTAGGGGTAAGTTCTTCAATGGTAGTGTGCCTGCGTACCACATTCATAAACTTTTCAGCGTTTGCGGTGGCTTCCTGCGCTTTGGAAAGTTCTTCCCGCAGTCTGGCGGCACGTTCTTTCAGTTCTTTCTGCTCGGCTTCATAGTCTGCCGACAGCTCTGTGAAACGCTCGTCCGATATGCGCCCGGTTACGCTGTCCTCATACAGCCGCTTGAAGATAGCAGATAACTCGGCTATGCGTTTCTCGGCGGCTTCCAGCTCCTTTTTCTTGGCGGCGTTCCTGCGTCTGTCCCCGTCCTCATTCTGCTCGATTAAAAGCTTCATAAACCGGGCTTCATGCTTTGCCGCATAGCTGGTAACTTTCCGCAGATTGGAGAGTACGCCAGCGGTCAAGAGGTCAGTGCGGATAAAGTGCGCTGTGCAGTCGGCGGTGCGTTTCTTGTAGCTTCCGCAGATATAACAGTCCTGCTTGCGCTTGTCCGTCTGGTATCGCTGCTGGTACATGACGCTGCCGCAGTCGGCACAAAAGAGTATGCCGGAGAACAAGCCCACTTCGTCATAACGGTTGGGGCGTTTGCGCTGCTTGCGTAACTCCTGCACCCGTTCCCACGTTTCCCGGTCAATGATAGGCTCATGGTGGTTCTCAAAAACCGCCTGCTTTTCCGGGGGATTTTCTATGCTGTGTTTCAGCTTGTAGGACGGCTTCTCGGTCTTAAAGTTTACCAGACAGCCCGTATATTCCCGGTTTTCCAGCAGATGAACCACGGTATTGGTCGCCCACTTGCACTCATAGCCGGGGTGGTAGCGGCGGGTGCTGCCCGTCCTGCGGTATTCCAGCGTCCCCGGCGTGGGATTTGCTGCTCGGTCAGCATACGGGCTATCTTGGTCGGACCGTTCCCGGCAAGGCAAAGGCTGTAAATCTGCCGTACCACCGGGGCGGCTTCCTCGTCAATGATAAAGTTTTCGTCCTCGTCCATGAGGTAGCCATAGACGGGCTTGCTTGTGATGGGCTTTCCGCTCATGCCCTTAGAGCGTTTTACTGCCTTGATTTTCTTGCTCGTATCTCTCACCAGCCATTCGTTAAAAATGTTCCGCAGCGGGGCAAAATCATTTTCCCCCTGTGCGCTGTCCACTCCGTCATTGATAGCGATGAAGCGGACACCTTTCTGTGGGAAAATCATTTCACTATTATAGACAAGAGCACAAAAAGGATAGGTACGGTGGGGATTAACCCGTCAGATTTTCCATTCAATTTCTACCTTTTCATTTGTTGCCCGGATGACCGTTATCAGTGCGTCCACCACCTGCCTCTTGTCCTCAAAGCTGACATTCTCCCAGTCATCCAGATACCCGGAAATGCTTTCCATCTTCTCCATCGGCACAGCGTCCGCAGAGAGTTTTGCAATCTCATTGGCAATGGACTGCCGCCTTGCGTCCAGCTCCTCAATTTTGCTGTTGGCATAGGAGAGCAAAACAGGGCTTGCGCCCGTCAGCGTGTCAAGCAGCTTTTCAATCTCGCTTTCTACCTGTGCCAGTTCCAGCCGCTTTGCAGTCAGTTTCGGGGAGATTTTTGCAGCCTTGTTCCGACCTGTCAGCGTCTTAAAATCTTTCAGCTTTTTAACCATCGCCCCATAGACTACCGCTTCCAGTTCGTGCAGCTTCACGCACCCGCAGCCGGGACACGCCTTGCTGTCCGCATGGACGGTGCAGCGCAGGTAAAGAATACCGTTGGAGTGCGCTGACATGAGCGCATAGCCGCATTTCCCGCATTTGATTTTTCCCGCCATCCATGTGTTCCGGGCTTTCCTTGCGGGCTGGTAAGTGTGGCTGGCAAGCAGCTTCTTCCGGCATTTCAGCCACAGCTCCGATGGGATAAACCCCTCATGTGGAGCCAGTACCAGCGTCTGTCCTTGCAGGTGCTTGTGCTTGTCCTCTGTATTCCCCTTGCCCTGATAGTAATAGCAGCCGTTTGTCCCGGCAAAGTCGGCGGCATCATTGTAAATATCCGTTCCCTGGCTTTTGTAAAACTCGTATATGTCGAGGTCAGCCATGACATAAATCGGGTTGCGGAGAATAACACTCAAAGTAGCCCTTGACAGCGGCCTGCCATGATAAGTACGCATACCGTCCACCGTCAGCTTCTTTGTAATGTCATGCAGCGATACCTGCGGGTCAGCGTACATCTCATACATCTGCCGGACAAAGGCCGCTTCGGTTGGCTCTATTACCAGCTTCTTTGTGCGCACCCCGTCCATCACATAAGGCTCTGTCCGAAATCCGTAGGGCGTTTTGCCGCCCATTTTGAAGCCCCGCTGACAGCGGGAGTACCATGCGTCCTGCACCCGCTTCTGTATGGTTTCCCGTTCAAGCTGGGCGAACACGATACAGATATTCAGCATCGCCCGCCCCATCGGGGTGGAGGTATCAAACTTTTCCGTAGAGGACACAAACTCCACTTCGTACTTTTGGAAGAAGTCCATCATCTTCGCAAAGTCGAGAATGGAACGGCTGATGCGGTCGAGCTTGTAAACCACCACTTTCCGCACAAGGCCGCTTTCAATATCCCGCATAAGCTGTTGGAATTGTGGACGCTCCGTATTTTTCCCGGAATACCCTTTGTCCTTGTACTCTTTGCAGTTCCCGCCTTTCAATTCGTATTTGCAAAACTCAATCTGGCTTTCAATGGAAATGCTGTCCTTTTTGTCTACCGATTGTCTTGCATAGATTGCGTCTATTCGATTGTTCATATTGTCGCTCCTTTTCTTAAAAAAGAAACGGAGCTGCTGACAGTTTCATTATACCGCCAGCAGCTCCGCAAATCAAAGATGGCTTTGGAAAACCTTATGCCCCGGCTTCCTCACTCTGCCGTTTGTCGGCATATTTGCGGAACACCTCATAAAGCTGCTGTTCCAGCTCCCGGCGTTTTGCCGCTTCCTGCTCCAGCGTGAACACCGGGGAGAGATTTTCCAGCGTGATTTCCTTTCCCTGAAAAGTCACGACTTCGGTTTCTTTCTTGTATCTGATATGCTCCATAGTACCTCCATATTTAATTTTCAAAGTGCAGTGCCGCCATGCTGCGGCGTGAAATGTTTTCTGTCATCAATCACCGTTCCCTTGTGTGCCGCTGCTGCCGTTTCAGTTCCGCCAGTATATCCGGCGGGATACGGTCAACCAGCCGCTGTAAATCGTCCAGTTCGCTTTTCAGCTTTGCCCGTTCCATCGTATCTTTCATCTTGCCTTTTTCGCTGGCTTTGGCTCTGGCTTCCAACTGTTCATTTTCCGCCAAAAGGTCGTTTATCGTGACCTTGTATTTTTTGAGCTGCCCAGAGAAGTTCTCCATCTGCGGAAACCACTTTTTCAGCAGGGAGAGGGCTTCCTCTTTCTTCTTTCCGGTATTGAACGGGGTAATATCGCCCAGCGTGGCTTCAATGGTTTTTGCCTGTTTGGAGAGATTGACCGCCTGCTTAAACAAACGGGTGGGGATATGCTTCCTGCCTGTCTTGCTGGCACTTTCCCCTCGCTCCAAGTCGGGATATTTCTCCACCATGTAGGCGTGAAAATCGTCCTGCCATTTTGTGAGGCTGGCTCTGTTCCCGATAATCTCCTTTGCACACAGGCGGTTGTCCTCTGTCAGCGGGACAAAGGTCAAATGCAGGTGGGGCGTTTTCTCGTCCATGTGTACCACCGCCGACACGATATTTTCTTTCCCTACCCGCCCGATTAAGAAATCAGCCGCCCTCTGGAAAAATGCCTGTATCTCCTTTGGGGACTTCTTCTTAAAAAATTCCGGACTGGCGGTAATCAGCGTATCCACAAACCGGGTGCTGTCCTTGCGGGTTCGGCACCCGGCTTGCTCAATCCGGCTCTGAATGAAGTGGTAATAGCGTCCCTCCGGCTTGACAATATGGAAGTTATATTTACTACGGCTGGTGTCAATGTCGGGGTTACTGGCGTACTGTTCCTTTTGCCGTTCGTGATGGGCTTCCAGCGGTCTTGCCGGATTGCCCTTGTGTTTTTCAAATCGCAAAATTGCGTGTTGTGCCATGAAACTCCTTTCCCCATTCCGTTCCTTTCCGGGACTTTTCCACAGGAAAATCCCGCAGAAAATATCTCGGATAGGATAGGAATGGATAAGATATAAATAAAATCGTTTTAATCTCTGTATTTCTATATACCGTCCGGTTTTCGTACTTCAAGAGGATTGATTATCGTACTCATCGAGTGCGGTTTTCAGCCCTCCGGCGTACCAGAATGGGATTTCTTGAAGTCGGTGTTTGGAACCGCTTCGTAGGATTTTGGGTAAATGCGGTTGGGTTTTCCACAGCCCTGCTTCTGGATTTCCACCAGTCCGGCATATTGCAGTTCCCGCAGGGTGTTGACCGCCTTCTGCCGCCCGCAGTGGAGCAGCTCCACTACCTCGTTGATGGGATAGTAGAGGTAAATCCGCCCATATTCATCTGCCCAGCCGTTTTTCCGGGACAGGTCTGTCCGGCGCAGGATAAAGGCGTACAGAACCTTTGCTTCGTTGGACAGTGGCGTGAATGTGGGTGCTTCAAAGAGGAAATTCGGGAGCCGGGTGAAGCTGACCGATTTCTCCGGCTGATGAATATAAATAGTGTTTGTCATACTGTGTTTTGTGGACAGTTAGGAGGGCATTTCCGGGGGGAGGACGGTGCTTGATACCACTTCCCCCGGTTCTGCCCTCTGGAAGCCTTATGAATAAAGGCTTTTCCCCTGCCTAACTGTCCACAGCAGACCTCCTTTTCCGTTCACTTTCTGTTTTCTGCCGCCTGTGAACTCTGGCGGCGCAGTCGGGACAGTATTTCGCCCGGTTGGACTTTGGGACGAACACTCTGCCGCAGACCGCACAGCGTTTTAGCTCCTTATCCCGGAAAATCTCTGCTTCCAGCGTCCCGATTTGCGGTAAGACCGACCAGCGGAACCACTTACAGCAGACCGAGAAAGAAATGGTCTGGGGGCAGGTGTGGGCGTCCCCGTCGTCAAGGGGCATACAGTTCCCGTCCTCATAGTTGCAGCACTCCCGGCGGATTAAGGCGTTTGCCTGTTTCCTCTGTGCCGGTGTCATGCGGCAGAGAGTACCGTCCGGCCTGCGTTCCAGCGGTGGCAAGTCTTTATAGGGGTTATCTCTCATGCGTTCCCTCCATTTTTCGCTTTTGCCGTTCGCCCCGAAAAGGCTTCCTGCCCCATCTCTGCGGCGTGTTCCAGCGCTGGCACGCTCCCCGGACTTCGGGACATTTTGTCCCGAAGCTGGCTCTTTGCAGTGCTTCCCTTGCCGGGGTATTCCTTTTCGGACGGTCATTTTCTTTTCAAGGTGCAGCTCATCGATGAACTACCCTAAGTCTACACCTAAAAGACCGCCCGCCCCGTATATCCATAAGGTCGGAAATCGGCTTGAAAAACAGCCTATTTCCACGCTCTCGGAATTGTGATAGAATGGAAGAAACAGAACGGAAAATCAGAATTATGGAGGGAACTATATGACAAAGGAAGAATTTTTAATTCGTATAAAAGAAGATGAAAATTACTCACCTGGCTGGCAAGCTATTGATGACGCCTTTGAGAAACTTTATCCAGGGCAAACCCCAGACCATTTTGGGACAATTCTGACTTCAAGAGCAATGATGGGCGGAGATGAATATTTAGACGGATTTTCCATATACAATTCTCCGAAAGGTTACAAGCATTTGGTTACTTATGGAATGACAGTTCTTTACGGTGACGAGGATGCTTTTGGTGGCGAATGGAACGGCTGGGGTTATGAAATGACTATGAAGCTGAAAGAGCATGACACAGAAAGTTGTATGTGGGTGGTTGATATGATGTCTAATTTGGCAAGATATACATATACAACTAACCGTTTTTTTGAAGCAAATCAATACATTAAAGGCAATGGAACCTCCTTGCACATCGGCGCAAATTCTTCAATTACTGCACTTTTATTGGTAAACGATACAGAAGCGAAACCGCAGATGTCTGTGTATGGAAAGACAGAATTTATTCAGCTTGTCGGAATAACTGAATCGGAACTTCAGGCAATTATTGCGGATCGCAATAACATTCCCAAGTTGATTGCCTGCATGGAAGCAGACGGTAATACGGATTTGGTTACAGATATGAGAAGAAGCAAGTCCTATTTCTAATTTCCCATTTATTGAGCAGACAAGGGGGGAGGGCATGGAACTATCCATACAAGAGCGATTGAAAGACCTGCGTGTGGAGCGTGGGCTGACGCTGGAACAACTTGCGGAGCAGACGCACCTCTCCAAGTCTGCGCTGGGCAGTTATGAAGCGGAGGATTTTAAGGACATCAGCCACTATGCCCTTATCAAGCTTGCGAAAGTTTTACGGCGTGACCGCCGATTATCTGCTGGGGCTGTCCCAAACAAAAAATCACCCAAACGCCGATCTTGCAGACCTGCATCTGAGTGATGATATGATTGAACTATTAAAAAGTGAGCGGGTGGATAATTCCCTCTTGTGTGAGCTGACAGCGCACCCGGATTTTCCTCCGGCTCATGGCTGACCTTGAAATCTATGTGAACGGTATCGCTGGCAAACAAGTGCAGAGTGCAAACGCCATTGTAGACGCTGTAAGCGCAACCATTATGAAGCAGTACAATCCCGGCTTGTCCGACCCGCAGTTACGACAGCTTATCGCCGCCCATATTGACGATGACAGCTTTTGCCGCTATGTGATACAGCAGGACATAAACAAGATAGCTCTTGACCTGCGAGAAGCGCATAAGGACGATTTTTTCAGCGTTCCGGAGGGACAACCCACTGGAAGATTTCTTGCAGACCGCCGAGGAAACTGCCAGTCCAGACAGCGACCCGGAGCAAGCGGCTTTGGCGTTTATCTGTAAGCGGCTCAAATTGAATTTGAAAAAGCTGTCCGAGGAAGAAAAGAAGTGGCTGAAAAAGATTGCACAGAAGTCGGACTTGCTAAAAAATCCAACCCCACAGCGAGGGAGAAAGTAATAAATATGAAATTACAGAATGGAGGAAATCAAAAACATGAATTTCTTTAAGAAAAAGAACTCGCAGACAAATAGTAAGCTAACAAAGCCGGATATTGAAAAACTTTTACAAGAAGCATATCAAGCTAATCCTAAGTGTTACGAAAAAGAAGATGGTACACTTTTGATAGGGCTTGCGCTTACAGAAGATACCGATTCTCTTTTCCCAATCGTGCCGGAGGAGCAGTGGGCAATAGAGGGCAAGACAATTAGCGAATGGATTATTACAATGGTTAGCCTTACAAATCCACAAGGTGGAATTATCGGGCAAATGGAATACCACGAAGCCATAAAACGACTTGAACCATTTATTCTTATGAAAAAAGATAATTGGGCACTTATTAGAGCAATGACCCATGAAGAATTAGACAGTCTATTTGGAAATCTTCCTCGTAAATTATATTGATTACATACAGATTAGGAACGGATAGCAAAGCCAGCCGTGTCAGTCAACGGTCAAGATGAACGGCGCATAAATGCGCCGCCGTTGACAGCCTCGCCCGTCTTTGCTGATGGGTAATCAAGGCGGGAAAGCCCTAAAATGGCTTCCCGCCCATTCCGATTTTGAGAAGAAAGTCCGTCTGCTTTTTCGTAAGTGTGGCTATCCGTCTGGGACACTTTGTCCCATAGTTCGGCGTAGGACGAGGGACGGGGGCTTTCATATACGCCCTGTCTGCTGATGAAACCAGTCCTGCGCTTGCGGCTCCACGCCACGCAATCACAGCCCTGTTTTCCTGCTGCTTCAAATGCCCTTGCCCTCCCTGGTGGCAACCGCATTTTCGCAGCAACGCCGACAGAGCGTATAACACACTACACTTTGCAAGCAAAGTCGTGTGCCAAGGGGTAAGCCCCTTTGGAAACCCCAGACAACAAAACAGGCTGAATATCTTGCACTTTCCCGGTGCTTGATATTCAGCCTTTATTTGTTGTCAGCAGCCCCCGTTTTGTGGTCTGCCTTTTGTGTCCTTGTCCATAATGTTTCTGTGTACATTCCCACCTGTAAGTAGTTTCGCCCTAACCTCGACATATCCTTGACGATAACTGTCCCGACTTTCCCTGCTTCAATGTCTGCAAGCATGGCTTGAAATCCGGGTCTTTGAAAGTTCGCACCGGAATAACCGTCGTCGGTGTACCAGCGCAGATTAGAAAATCCATTCTGTTTGGCATAGGTTTCCAAAATCCTCTTTTGGTTGGAAATGGAATTGCTCTCGCCTTGCAGCTCGTCCTCATGGGACAGTCTTGGGTAAAGGGCGGTAATGAGTTGCTGGGTGGTCTGTCTTAACATAAATTCCTCCGTTTCCGACAGCCAGCCCCACTATTCCGTACCTTGATTGTACCACATGGGGCGGCTGTCTGTATAGCGGCAAAAGCGTCAAATCTGCTTCTTTACGGTCGGTAAAAATGACGGTTTTTCAATCAGGCTTATCACAGGTCAAATATCCGGCGGCGGCTTCTGCTTCCAGCACTTTCATCATCTTGTCAGCGGCGGTGTCGGTCGCCCCCTCCTTGAAAAAGCCAGACACCACAAGGATTGTGTTGCCTATCCTCGTTTCGGTCACGCAGTCCGGGCGGCGGGCAGGGCGTTTGTTTCTCTGGGTGTCGGTCATAGGCAAATCTCCTTTCCGGCAAGCAGCCGTTTCAGCTGTTCCATTTTTCCCTGTGCGGCGGCTTTCCTCAAATTCTCCCCGGTAAAGCAGAGGGGAACACATTTCAAGCAGTCGGTCATAGATACGGGCGTGGGCGGTGTCCTCCAGGTGCTGCAATTCCTCCAGCGTGAGGTTGGTCGTCACAATCAGCGGCTTCCTGCTCCGGTAGCGGCTGTCAATCACATTGTAGACCTGTTCCAGACCGTATTCTGTGCCACGCTCCATTCCAAAATCGTCAATGATGAGCAGGGGGAAGCTGCAAAGGCGGGAAATATATTCGTTCCTGCCCGCAAAGCTGGCGGCAAGGTCGTTTAATATTGCTGCAAAGTTTGTCATGCACACCGGGACTTCCTGCTCCATGAGGGCGTTTGCAATACACCCGGCAAAATAGCTTTTCCCAGTGCCTACCCTGCCCCACAAGAGCAGCCCGTAGTTCCCGTCCTTTATCTGTTCCCAGCGTGCCACATATCCGGCGGCGTTCTTCATCTGCGGGCAGCTGCCGTTATCGTTGGCAAATGTCCAGTCCTGCATGGTCTTGTCTGTAAAGCCCTGCCGTTTCAGCCGTTCCACCGTTTCAAGGTGGCTGCGCCGCTTCTCGGCGGCTTCCCGTTCCTTACGGGCTGCCCGCTGGCAGTCGCACTCTGACGGGTGGCGGTCACGCCCGAAAAAGGTCTTGCCCTCCGGGAAATAGGCTTCTTTGGGTTTCCGGCATTTGCCGCAGTATAAAGCCCGTCCTCCCGGTGTAATCCTCCGGCTCGGCTGTGGTGTCGGTCATAGGCAGTATGGTGTTGTGGATTGTATCGGTCATAGGCTTTCTCCCTCCTTGAATGAATAGTCCGGTATGCCTTTCTTTGGCTTCTCTTTGGCAGCGTCCTCCTGCGCCCACTTGTAAATGGTGGCTGCATGGCTCTGGTACTGCTTCCCGGTGGAAGCGATGTGGCAGGAAAGGCGGTCAAGGTAATACTCCCACTTGCCGGGGAAGTCCTGTTCCAGCTCCAAAAGTTCTGTGTCAGAAAGAAATACATTTTTATATCTGCCATAAGCGGCGGGGCTGCCCTCACTCGCTCCTTTGTTTGGCTCTCTATTAGGTTGTTTATATTAGTTTGGTTAGGGGACGGTTTTCCGACCGTCATAAGGTCAGTTTTCCGGCTGTCAGTTGGTCGGTTTCCCGCCCTTATGAGGGGCGGTTTTCCGTCCGTCAGTTGGTCGGAAAACTGTACCACTGGGATAGGCGGCACTTTCACATACAGACGGTTGGCGGCAGAAAAGCCCGTCCGTCTGCGTTCCAGCAGCCCGGCAGCGTCCAGTTCGTTCAGTGCGCCCTTTATGGTGGTGCAGCCTTTATCCAGCATTTCCGCTATCTCTGCTATGGGGTAGACAATGTATGTCCGTCCCTCGCTGTCCTGCCAGCCGTTCTTCTGCGAAAGGGTGGAACGGTCTAACAGCAGCGCATATAACTCTCTTGCGGTGTGGGATAGGTCTGTTTCCAGCAGGAAACGGGGTAAGGCAGGTAAGCGGGCAGCTCCGTTCCTGCGGTCATATAATCAGCGATAGGGTTCACCTCCTTGTGGTGTCTGTCTGTGGGTTCTGTTACGCTTTTAGGGGGCGTTTTTAAGGGAAAAGGATAAATGTATCACGCACCCTTTAAAAACATCAAAAGCCTTGATTTATGCGGGTTTGAAATGCCCTAAAGCGTGACATTTCTCCCTTTGTTTCCGCTTCCGTTTGGCGGCGTTTATCCGCTTCATGCGTCCGGCGCAGTCCGGGCAGTATTTCCCCCGGTTGGATTTTGGGAAGAAGAACGCCCGCAGACAGCGCAGCGTTTCCGGCTTCCCGGCGCAAGAGGGCGGCTTCCAGTGCTTCATCAAGGGGCAGGACAGCGGCGGTAAACCAGCGGCAGAGCAGCGAATAGCTGATACTCTGTACACACACGCAAGGCTCGCCGTCCTCCAACAGCAGGCAGTTCCCGCTGTCATAGTTGCAGCACTCATGCACAAGGCGGCGGGCTGCCCGGTACTGGCGGTAGTCCATGCGGGGGATATTACCGTTCATGGCTCTGCTCCTTTCTGCGCTGCGGCTCGCTCCGGCGTAAAATCTGGTCGATATTGCCCTTGACAGTCTGCAAGCGGCGGTACTCCTCCCGTTTTGCCCGGTAATCGTTGTAGCCGCTGTTTTTCTCTTTGATAAGGCTTTCAATCTCTGCTTGCAGGGATTTATAGCTCGGCAGCTTGGAAATGCCGTTCTCCCTGAAATAGCGGGCGGCTGCGTCTGCTATGATAAAGTCACTTTCATGCTTCTGACGGTAGGCTGCTTTTGCTTTGGCGTTTTTCTGCTGTTTCAGCCCGTCCCGGACAGGGCGGGTCTTGGAATAGGCAAGCACCTGCCGTTGCAGCTCCTTTTTCCCGTTCAGCGTCTTTTCCACCTGCTTCAACCACGCAAGGCTTTCCTGCATGGCGGCATAGGCGGCAGAACAGGCTTCGTCCAGTTCCTCCGGGGAGGAAAAGCCGTACTGCTGATAGGCGGTAACGGTAGCTGCCATTTGCTTTAGGTTGTGCTTTGCCGCCCAGCGGTCATAGCCCACGCCCTTGCCCTCGGCTCGCTTGGCTTCCCGGTCAACCATGCGCTGCAAGGTGTTGTCTGCCGGGGTGGTTTTTGCAGCTTTTTCCCCTTGTAACGGCTTTTTAACTGCGGCAGGGTATTCGGGTATGGCTTTGGTCTGTTCGGCAGCTCTGTGGGCGTTCTGCGTGAGCAGGGCAAGGACAGCAGCCTTGTCAAAATCGTCCCCCAGCTTTCGGGCTGTGATAGGCTTTGTCCTGTCCGGCGTGAGGTAGGAAAGCCGCCCCCGGCTCTCCTTGACGGTCACACCCTCCCGCAGCAAAAGGGAAGAAAACTCGTCAAAGCTGCCAGCTTGGGAAAGTGCCTGCCGTATCGTCCGGCGCAGCTTCGCCTTGTCCGTTTCAAACTTGGTGGGCTTGGTCGGCTGTCCGGCGGCTTCTCTGGCGGCGTTCTCTTTGTCAAGGGCAAGCTGCCCTTCTTTGCCGCCAGTATTCCCGTTCGGTTATCCGTTCCTTGCTGCCGTTCAAGAGGTCGATTTGGTAAAGCCCCTCCCGGTGGCACATTTCCATGACTTCGCTCTTGAAATATTCCATAGCGGCGTTGGTGCAGCGGTGCTTGCAGCCCTCCAGCGTGTCGGCTGGTCTGTCCATGTAGGGCAGAAGCGGGACTTCGTAAATCCGCAGGGAGTTGATGACGATATGCACATGGATATTCCCGCTGTGGTTATGCCCGTCCGGGTGGGTGCAGATTAGGGCTTGGTGTCCGGGGAAATGCTCCTTGCAGAACTGCTCGCCCAGCTCCTGCGCCCGGTCTACGGTCAAGCCGTTGTCTGTCCCGTCCCGTGGGTCAAAGCTGATGATATAGTGGTGGCTTTTCACATCTTCCCGTTTTTGGTTTTTCTCATAGCGGAGATTGGCTCGCATACAGGCAACAGCGAAATCCTCGCCCCCGCAGTTGAGGGAAGAAATGCGGTAATCCTCCCTCGGTATCAGCCGCCCGTTTTCATCAAGGGTGGCTTTCATGGTAAACTCGTCATGCTCAAATGTGAGATAGGCTTCCGCTGCGCCATAGTCGGCGTTTTTAGAGCTGATATGTTTGAATGTTGCCAACAGCGTCACCCACTTTCTGCAAGACTTCAAACTTTAGGGCAGCAAGGTCGGAAACCGCCGCCCGTACCTCCCCGGCAAGCTGCGGATAGGGACTGTGCCACTCGTTCAGCGTCCGGGCTATCTGGTTTAAGTTGCCGCCGATCCTCCCGTATTCGGCGGTCAGCTTCCCGACAGCGGCAAGCAGCTCGTCATTGATGGGGGAAACGGTTATGATGGGGCGTATGGCTGCCCCGGTTATGGCTTGCCGGATAAACTCGGCTTGGCTCATGTGGTAAGCAGAAAGCCGCTGGGCAAACTCGGCGTATTCTTCCTCGGTCATGCGTGTTTTGACTACCCGGCTGCGGTGCGGCGTGTTGTATCGTTTCATAGGTGGTTGACCTCCTTTCTACTACAATATATTTATGGTTAATATCCCTTACAGCCAGTAAGGAATTATCCATCTTGTTGCTTAAGCTGTTAGAATGTAGGTAGCAATTGGATATCTTCTCCTTTCTTGGACTTCGCGTCCGTAACACAGACTGATAACCAGCTCCTCATTCGCAGCGTTCGTTTTATGCAGGTTGAATCACCTCAGGTGCATTCGTGTCACACCACAGTAGATTGAATAGGCAATGAGTAAAACTGGTACTTATCCATTGCAATAATCTTAAGGAGTGACAAATTTATGAACGCAGTAGGTATCGATGTTTCAAAAGGTAAAAGTATGGTTGCTATTATGCGGCCTTTTGGCGAAATTGTTTCCACACCCTTTGAAATTAAACACACATCCAGTGACATCAATTCGCTTGTAAAACTTATCAAGTCTATCGAAGGTGAGTCCCGAATTGTAATGGAGCATACCGGACGCTATTACGAAGTCCTTGCCCATCAACTTTCCGAAGCAAATCTTTTCGTTAGTGCCATTAACCCAAAGCTTATCAAGGATTTTGATAACGATTCCCTTCGTAAAGTCAAAACAGATAAAGCTGACTCTGTTAAAATTGCCCGATATGCACTTGACAAGTGGCAAAATCTGAAACAGTATAGCGTTATGGATGAATTACGCAATCAACTCAAAACCATGAACCGTCAGTTTGGCTTTTACATGAAGCACAAGACGGCTATGAAGAATAACCTTATCGGCATCCTTGACCAAACCTATCCTGGTGTTAATACTTATTTTGACAGTCCTGCACGTAGTGACGGCAGCCAGAAATGGGTCGATTTTGCATCTACATACTGGCATGTAGACTGTGTCCGTAAAATGTCCATAAACGCTTTTATTGATCACTATGAAAACTGGTGCAAACGCAAGAAGTACAACTTCAGCAAGTCAAAAGCTGAAGAAATCTATGGAAAAGCAAAGGAGCTTGTTCCTGTACTTCCTAAGGATGACATTACAAAGCTTATTATCAAGCAGGCAGTTGACCAACTTAACAGTGCTTCTATTACTGTTGAGTCGCTACGCACTCTCATGAACGAAACTGCATCCAAGCTTCCGGAGTATCCCGTTGTTATGGCAATGAAAGGGGTTGGAACGTCACTCGGTCCTCAACTGATGGCTGAGATTGGTGATGTTTCCCGTTTCACTCACAAGGGTGCCATTACTGCTTTTGCCGGTGTAGACCCTGGTGTTAACGAATCCGGCTCTTATGAACAGAAAAGTGTTCCAACTTCAAAACGAGGTTCTTCTGACCTCAGGAAAACACTATTTCAGGTAATGGATGTCTTAATCAAAACACATCCACAAGATGATCCTGTATCAGTTCTTAGACAAAAAACGGGCTCAAAAGAAACCGTATTATGTCTATATGACTGCCGGTGCTAACAAGTTTCTACGCATCTACTATGGACGAGTGAAAGAATATCTTGCATCTCTTCCAGAATCTTAATTATCTACTATACCTTTCAGACCAGCACTGGTGTGGTGGTCTTGTTTTGATGTCTAATTTTCAACCTGTATAAAATTTTCAAAGTTCTTTCATTTTAGCCTTGACTTTTTATTTGCAGGCTGTGCGTGGTGTCCTCTCACTAATAGGAGAAAAACAGGGTGTGAAGCGGAACTGTTTTTGAAAAATCCGAAAAAATATTTTGAGGGGTTTTTCAGCGGCGCAAGCCGCATAAGCAGGGTTTGGGGAAGGCACTCCCCAACAAGATTCCCGCAGGGGCAAAATGAGCGATAAGCGAATTTTGGCACCTCGGTAGAATCTTGCTCTAAGAAACTGCCGGACTGCCGTTCACTTCCTACTGCCACTTTTTCAGAAAATCTATAACCAGCTTTTTCATAAAAGGCTGCGGGCTGGCGTTCTTCCTCTTACTCCCTACAACACCGCAAAAAGCAAAAATGACGGACTTTCCGGCAAGAACTTTTCCGGCGGCTCGGTCTTTCCCGACAATAAGGCGTTTCGGAAGCTGCGTTTTGCCCGCTGTCTGAAAAAAAAATGGCAGCCTTTTTAGCTTCAATGTCTAATACGGAACTTTTGGAAATTTGCCAAAAATGGGCGCAAAAAAAGCAGCAAATCTTTTTCGGATTTACTGCTTCATGTGCTGCTGCGGGGCGGCGGGATATTCAGTTTTTATGTTATCGGTCAAGCCGGAACTTGAACAGGCTTTCAATCAGCTTTGTTCTGATGTAGTCCTCCATATCAGAATTATAATAGCCGTTCATTTTGGAGAAATAGCGGATATACCCGGCATATCGGTCAAGGACAGCTTGTATCGCTATGGGGTCGCCCTCATGTGCTTTTATTATCGTGTCATAGGGGAGAAGTAGGCTACTCATGGGACAGCACCTCCATTTCTTCATGCAGCATTTGCAAGGCACTGTGTATGTGATGCCACGCCGTACTCCGGCAGCGTCCGTACAGTTCCCCGATTTCCTGCTGTGTGTAACGCCCGAAAAAATAAAGGTAAATGATTTCCCTCTTTTTCTCTGGCAGAGAGGACAGGGCTTCGGCAAGATTTCCATTTGTGAGGATAACCCTCTGACCGCATATCGTAACAGGGTATTGCTTGTAAGGGTCAATGAAATATGTGTCTGACGTACAAAATGGATAAAACTTTTCTTCTGTGAGATATTCAAAGGATATTTCCCTTTGCCGCCGTTTATCCCTGTCACGCCATGCGTTGATTGCTGCATAGTGTATGACAACTCTGCAAAAGGCATTAAAGGTGTACTCGATATGCTCCTTATATGCTTCTGTGCAAGGCATAAATAGTTCCCCCTTTCTCCCACATAATACGGCGTATGGTTTATAAGACACTTGTTATTTCAAGGTTTCTACTGTGAATGAAGCAGAATTGCCCGAATTATTATCCCGTAAAAGTTTTTGTGCTTCCGCTTCGGAAATTTCCTTAATCTCCATAACTCCATTTTCACTATTTTCAGCAATGGAAAGATATATACTGCCACTGTTATTAAAATAGATGATGGGTTTTTTAGTATCAATGAATATACCAATTATCTGGTCGTTGTAGTACCAATACCCATCTTTTGGGTGATAAACTATGCCATAGGATTCATAATCTTGGAGCGTATTCATGTTTTCTGTCTTATCTCCAGATTCCATGCTGTAAGATTCATGATTTCTAATCATATCTCCATTTTCTGTAGAAGTGCCAGCGGGCATTGATTTAAGTCCTGAATTTTCATACTTTTCTGTATGCCTGTCATAAACTTCTTTTGTGCATTCCCGAATACCAATAAGTTTATCGTTTGTATCCCGTTCCGCTTCAATATCCACTGTTCCCGTAAAGAAATTGGTAAAACTTGCGCCGCCCACTGGGTCATTAAAAAATCGGACAACATTTCCCTTGTAAGTGTAGCACTTGCTATTCTTATCATAAATCAATCCATATTCTTCATATATCCCATAGTCAATATTACCGCCGGGCAGTTCTGCCGCCGTATCGTAATCTGAAGCATTCTCGGAAGCATGTATTGGTTTGTACTCCTGTTCTTCAAAAATTGGATTATTATTAGCTTGGGCGGAAGTTGCAAATGCTGTAGCTACCCCGACAACAATCAGACACGCCAGTACCAGCGAAAAAATAGTTGTTTTTTTTGTTTTCATAATAGCAGTTATCCTTTCTTCGATAGCATTTTTACTAAAGCTGTTACAAAATGGCAATAGCCCACTTTTCGTTGCTTCCATGTTGATAAGCATTAGCGAATAGGCAGATTTTGATTTTTCTCCAAATTGTCGTATGACGCTTTCATCACAAGCCAGTTCTATATCACGGTTAAAAAGAATATACATCACCCACACAAAGGGGTTGAACCAATGAATACAAAGGGCAAGTGTCGCAATCAGCTTTGTTACAGTATCATAGCGATAAATATGCACATATTCATGTGAGAGGACATATTGCAGTTGTTTTTCATTTTTCCAGTCCATTTTTTTCGGCACCAAAATAACAGGACGGAAAATGCCATAAGTTAATGGGGCGGAAATCCTATCAGATTGCTTTACCAAAATTGGACGTTTCAATGGGCGTTCCGCCAGCCACTTTTCTACATAATGGTTGTGGACGGGTAAAGCTGTCCGAAATTCAATCAGACAACGCAAATAGGATATTACAAAAAACAATGCGATAAGTATTATTCCTGCACACCATACAATAAACCACATGGAAACAGATGATAAAATATTCTCTGGCGGCTGTTCTGCTCCCTGTGTCGTAACAAACAGCCCTTGCATAGTGGGAATGTTGTAATCTGTTCCAGCTTCCGGCAATGTTGTAGAAGATATGCTATGAGTTACCAACGTATAAACACTAAACATTGACGGAATCGAAAACGGGATAAGCAGTCTTAATATCACCAATTCCCATAAAACAAGAAAAGTCTTTTTCGGCAGTTTATTGATTGCCACCGCACGGATAATCACTACCGCAGTAATGAAAGCAGCCCCCGAAAAGCTCATTTGCAGTAAATTCATTTACACCACCTCATTCCAAATCTTCCACAATCTGCTTGAGCTTCTGAATCTGTTCAGCGGAAAGCTTTTTTCTGCCTAACAGGGCTGCAAACAGTTTGTCAACTGAACCGTCATAAATCTTGTCAACCAATTCTTTTGTTTCCGCTTCCTGTACTTCTTCTTTGGGAATAAGGGCATGGCACATGAAATTAGGCTCGGAACGTTCAATCGCCCCTTTTTTGATACACCTTTTTATCAGTGTGTAGGTAGTATTCATGTTCCAGCCAATTTCTTTTTTCAGAACGTCGGATATGTGTTTTGCAGTGGTGTCGCCCTCGTTCCAAAGCACACACATTACTTTCAATTCTGAATCGAAAAGTTTAATATCCATTTGTTTCCTCCTTTCCACAAGACCGCAGTAGTTTCTGCTTGATTACACATTACACCTTTCTTAATCGGTTGTCAACACTACCGCAGTAGTGTTAAGAAAAAAATTCATAATTTATTTTCTTGAATAGATAATGAAATGAGAGGGCTTCCGCAACAGTCGGCACTGTGCGTAATGTGCATAACTTGCTATCTTATGGAGTTGTGGGAAAGTCCGTTTGCAGAATGTGGGAAAGCTGCTCTTTAGCTTTTCCATGTTCTGTGAACGGACTTTTCCATAACGGAATAGCAAGTTATACACATTTCCATGGTGCTTGTCGTTTGCTCTTTGGTTCGGAATAGTGTGGTGCTGGCGGTCTATCTCTTGTTTTCGGTTGTTTGCTTCTTTACTGTACATGAGCATTACTAGAGGGCATCTAACAATCGGAAAATCGCATCCGCTTTCGTTTCGATTACACAATAACATTATAACACAAATCGAACAAATGTTCAACTCGAGATATGGTGTCTTTCGGTGCAGTCTATCGATTCACTATGAAGTGATTGATACCGCCTTGTCTATGGTATATACTATGGATATACCGTATGCAAGGAGACATTTTTTATGATAATCTATGATTCATCATAGATTATCATAAAAAATATTGATCAAAAAATAGAGACAATAAAAGAGTGAGTTATATCATGGATACAATCAGAGGTAAATTTTTTAAACAACATTTATTATCAGATCAATTCTTAGATCTGATCGAGAAAAACAAGCGCCCCATGGACGAACTGATGTCGTATTATCAGTGCGCCATCATGGAGGTGGAGACGAAATTCAAGGTTTTGAATCAGGAGTATTCCCTGGAATACGACCGCAATCCCATCGAAGGGATCAAGACCAGAGTCAAATCGTATGACAGTATTCTGCGTAAGATCCGCCGGAAAAATATTCCCATGACGCTGGAAGGCATCGAAGAGAATATTCGCGATATCGCCGGAGTCCGGGTTATCTGTTCCTTCCCGGATGATATTTACGAACTGGCGGAGAGTTTCTTACGGCAGGATGACATTACTCTGATCGAGCGCAAGGATTATATAAAGAATCCCAAGGAGAGCGGCTACCGCAGCCTGCACCTGATCGTACAGGTGCCGATCTTTTTGCAGAATACGAAGAAGTTGGTCTATGTGGAAGTCCAGTTCCGTACCATCGCCATGGATTTCTGGGCCAGTCTGGAACACAAGCTGCAATACAAGAAAAATATTCCAGAGAGTCAGGCAAAGTTCCTGAAGGATGAGCTGTATGATTGTGCGCAGCAGAGTGCGGCACTGGATAAACGGATGCAGAATATCCGGAACATTATTGCGAAAAGCGAAAGTGAAGAAGAAAAAGTGGATTTTTTGCCTCCGTTTTTGCGCGATGAGAAAAATTGAGAATGGCTTGGAGAAACAGACAACATTTATCGTTTGAGCCGGATACCATAAAAGAGTAAGCCAAAGAGACATAAAGAATAAAAATAAAGGATAAGGAAAGAGTACAAGAATGAAGATCAGAGATATTTTAACACAGGATACAGCAACGATCTCTTTTGAGGTATTTCCTCCGAAGAAGAGCACGGATTTCGGAAATGTGGAGGCAGCAGCACTGGGGATCGCGGCATTGCAGCCTGCTTATATGAGCGTGACTTATGGCGCCGGCGGCAGTACCAAGGGACATACCATTGCTTTGGCAGGAGAGATTCAGAAGCAGCACAATGTGCCTACCGTGGCGCATCTGACCTGTGTCTGTGCTGACAGGAGCAGTATCGGCGCAGCTCTTACAGAAATGCAGGCGGCGGGAATCGAGAATATTCTGGCTCTGAGAGGAGATATTCCCAAGGATTTTGACGGAGAAGTATTTACGGATTTTACGCACGCCTCCGACTTGGTGCGTTTTATCAAAGAGAACGGAGATTTCTGCGTTGGCGGTGCCTGCTATCCGGAGGTGCATCCTGATTCTGCAAATAAGAATGCGGATATTCAGGGGCTGAAGGAAAAGGTGGATGCCGGATGTGAGTATCTGACGACCCAGATGTTCTTCGACAACAATATCTTCTTCAACTTCATGTACCGTGTGCGGGAAGCAGGGATTACCGTGCCCATCGTTCCCGGCATCATGCCCATTACCCGCGGTGTACAGGTGAGAAATGCCGTAAAACTGTCCGGCTGTAATGTTCCCGAACGCTTCAAAAATATCGTAGACCGCTTCGGAGATAACCCGGAAGCCATGAAACAGGCAGGCATCGCCTATGCCACCGATCAGATCATCGACCTGCTGGCCAATGGCGTGAAACATATCCATGTCTATTCCATGAATAAACCGGATGTAGCAGCCGGGATCCAGCGGAATCTGTCGGAGATTCTGAAGGCCTGAGATGGTAATCAAATACATTGACAGACGAAAAAGATGTACTATTATCTAAATGATGTCGGAGTCAAACGCCCCCGACTTTGATACCTACGGATTGCTTCGTGCTACGCACTCCCACGTCTCCGCTCCGCTTCGGTCCGTGCTAGACATGTGCCACTGGCACATAGCACCCTACCCAATATTCGCATATCGTGGGATTATCATCCCACTTTTATGCTCATATCGGGGCGGGTCATAAGGTCTTTCACCCACTTATGAGCAAGCTCATGTGGGCTTAGACCTTTTGACCCTGGTATCATCTAAATCAGAGGATAGTACATCTTTTTATGTAGTGCTGAGGAAAGAAGCAGAATTGATGGGTGACGTGAGAAGGGCAGGATTTGTCAATGTGGCAAAATGTGTGGAAGAAGGAGCCGGAGAGGATGAAACAGATATCTGAGGCAGCGAAAAAGGATCAGATCCTGCATTATTTCAAAACCCAGTGGCCTGTGCTGCTGGCGGTAACAATCTCCGGTCTGATCTATAACCTCGGACTGCTGGCAGGACCGTGGTTTGAGGGGCGGATGACGGGATGCCTGGTGGACATTCTGGGTGGGAAAGCAGGATACCGGGATATGCTGGTGCTGGTGACCGCGTATGTGATGTCTATTGCCATCGTGCAGATCTCCCGTTATATTAAACGTTTTTATGTCAGACGATTTGCTAATAATGTGAATCGTGACATGAAAGAGACCCTTTACCACAGCCTGGTGCACAGAAGCCGTGCCGAACTGGAAGAAGAGGGTGCTGGAAATGTCATGACCAAGGCAATCCTGGATGTGGATGACTGCGCGGAGGGGATGAGGAAATTTACCACAGAGATCTTCGATACCGGTGTGGCACTGGCGGCATATGTGGGAATGTTGTTATTCTATGACTGGCGGCTGGCAATCTTAGGTATGTTGTTTTTACCGGCGTCATATGTGCTGGCGGAGAAGATGAAGCGTAACGTGCAACGCACCGGAGCAGCTTATAAGGAGCAGTCCGGAGATTTAAGCGACGCAACACTGGACAGAGCAACTAACGCTGTTACTTACCGTGTCTATGGCAGAGAGAAAGAGCGGGAGCAGGCATATGAAGAGAATCTTGCCGCTTATGAAAAATCTGCTGTGAAGGCCAATATCTGGAGTACCGCATTTCCGCCGCTGTACCGGATCATCTCCATGATCGGCGTACTGTTTATCCTGTATTTCGGCAGTAGAAATGTGCTGGGCACCGGCTGGAAATCATGGGATGTGGCAGTGTTTACCACGTTTTTATCCTGCTTTTTGAAGTTAGCCGTGAAATCTTCTCATGCAGCGAAGCTATTCAATGCGGTACATAAAGCTCAGGTCTCCTGGAAGCGTATCAAACCACTGATGAAGGAAGATACTTATGAGGACGACAGCTTGGTACAGAAGCCGGGAATGCTGGAAGTATCTCATGTAAGCTTTGTTTATCCCGGCAGAGAGAAGATCTATGAGGACTTCAATCTGTCCGCTTTCCCGGGACAGATCATCGGTGTCACCGGAGCAGTGGCGTGTGGTAAGTCCACATTGGGTAAGACCTTCCTCTGTGAATACCCTTACGAAGGAAGGATACGTTTCCACGGCAAAGAATTATCCGAAATGACCAAAGCGGAGCGCACCGGCATGATAGGATACTTGGGACATGATCCGGAGCTGTTCAATGACAGTGTCCGTAACAATATACTGCTGGGCGATGATGACGATGCGGAGAAGTATCTGAAGGCAGTCTGTTTCGACGGTGAAGTGGCAGAGATGGAAGAGGGTATGGACACCATTGTGGGAAATGGCGGTGTCCGGCTCTCCGGTGGACAGGCACAGCGGTTGGCATTGGCGAGAACCCTGTGCCATAAGCGTCCGGTCCTGATCCTGGACGATCCTTTTTCCGCACTGGATCGTAAGACGGAGGAAGAGGTCTTCGCCAATCTGCGGAAGTTTACAGCGGACAGTATCGTGATCCTGCTGTCCCACAGACTCTATCTGTTCCCCGAAATGGATCAGGTGCTGTGGATGGAGGCTGGAAAAGTGACTGCGGGAACCCACGAACAGATCCTTGAAAAGTTCCCGGAGTATGCGAGACTGTATGAAGCACAGGCGGATGGCGCTGATGCACACAATACGCAGGAGGGAGGTCCGGATCATGCAGAAAAATAAACAGATGCAGAAAAATAAGAAGCAGAATGTGAAAAATGTCCGCAGCGTGATCCGGCAGACTGTGACAGGCTATGCAGGGCTGTCACTGGGAATCCTGTTGGCAGTCGCAGGTGCCATCGTAACCGCGCTTCTGCCGCCCTGGATCCTCGGAAGTATTGTGGATACGATCACCACAGGAAACACAGTTCCGGTTGCATTGGTGATACTATATTTTGCTTTTACGGTGCTCACCGGTCTGACCGAAAGCCTTCGGGAAGGTCTGCTGACGGTCTTCGGTCAGAAGATCACTCATGCACTGCGGAGCAGCATGATGGAGAAATATACGAACCTGACGGCAGGGGAACTGACGAAGCAGGAGCCCGGTACTATCGTATCCCGGTTCGTAGGAGATGTGGATACGGTGGAGAACCTGTTTACCTCCGGAATCATCAGTATGTTCGCCGATGCCTGTAAGATTATAAGTATCCTGGTGGTGATCTGGTTAAAAAACAGTGGACTGGCGATCGTACTTTTGGTTCTGCTTCCGTTTCTGTATTGGCTCACCCGGACGGTGCAGAAAAACATGCTGAAAGCCCAGATCGAGAATCGTTGCGCCGTGGGCAGAGCATCCGGACATGTGCCGGAGACGCTGCACAATATCCGTACCATTCATACGCTGGGAAAAGAGCGCTACATGGAGCAGCGCTATGATGAATATATTGCGGAGAGCTACCGCGCGGTAGATCGCACGAATTTTTATGATGCCATTTATTCCCCGGTGATCCTGATCCTGAATGCTATCGTGGTGGCGGTTGTGATGCTGTTTTCTGCCTCCGGTAATGCAAAGGTGCTGACATTGTTCGGTATGTCTGCAGGTACAGCGGTAGCGGTAATTAACTATATCTCACAGATTTTTACCCCTGTGGAGAGTCTGGGAATGGAGATCCAGACCATACAGTCCGCCATTGCGGGCGTGCACCGGATCAATGAATTCTATGCGTTGGAGGAATTGCCGGAGAGAAATTCCGGGGAAAAACCGGCAGAACCACAGAATAGACCGGAAAAACCTTTTGTGGAACTGCAAAATGTGACCTTTAGCTATGAGGATGATGACCGTAAGATTTTGCAGGCTTTAAATTTTCAAGTATATCCCGGAGAACAGGTGACACTGTCCGGAAGAACCGGAGCAGGGAAGAGTACGGTCTTCAAACTGTTGTTGGGACTCTATCAGCCGGGAGAGGGTAAAGTGCTGATTCAGGGAAGAGATGCTTTTCAGATTCCGGAACATGAAAAGCGCAGCCTGTACGGCTATGTGGAGCAGACTTTCCATAGAGTACCCGGTACCGTGAAGGATCAGATCACGCTGTATGACGATTCTTTTACCATGGAAGAGGTACGGGGGGCTGCAAGAATTGCGGGACTGGATGCGACGATAGAACAATTGGAAAAAGGCTATGACACTCCCTGTACCCAGGAGATCTTCTCCCAGGGACAGTGGCAGCTGTTATCTATTGCCAGAGCTGCGGTGGCGAAGCCGAAGCTCCTTCTGTTGGATGAGATTACGGCAAATCTGGATGCCCAGACCGAGGAAGAGGTGCTTCAGGCACTGAAGCGTGCCTCGGAAGGAAGAACGGTAATCTCAATTTCACATAGAGTAAATGCGGAGACAGGACGGATCATTAACATATAGTAAGATGTAAGATGCCTGACGGATTGCTCCGTGCTGCGCACTCTCACAATCCTGCCCGGTATTCGCATATCGTGAAGCTGACGCTTCCCTTTTATGCGAATATCGGAGCGGGTCATGAAACAAGAACCCCACGTTTGTGCGAGCACAGCGTGGGGTTCTTGTTTATGACCCTGGCATCTTACATAGAAATAAGTCCAAATGCATTTGCCACAGAGCTTAATAAAATAATCGCAGCAAATACCGGGCAGAGATACTTGATCATGAAGTTGAATACCTTTTTGCGGCGGAAAGCGGATTCTCCGTGCATGACTTCTTCTTCCACAGCCTTTACTCCGATGACACGGGACACCAACAGACAGATGGTGATGGCAGCGATAGGCATCATCACGGAGTTGGTCAGGAAATCAAAGAAATCAAGGAACTGCATGCCGATGATCTTCACAGCACCAAGCGGTCCGTAACCCAGTGAGGATAATGTTCCCAGTGCCAGCATGATCACACCCATGATCACGGTAGATTTTTTACGACCCCAGCCAAGCTCGTCCTCGAAAGTAGACACAGCACTTTCGGTAAGTGCAATGGAGCTGGTCATGGCTGCGAACAGTACCAGTACGAAGAACATAATACCTACGAAGGTGCCCATTCCCATGCTGTCGAAGACCTTGGGAAGTGTGATGAACATCAGGGAAGGACCAGCCTGTAAGGTATCGGGATCCCCACCGGAAAATGCGAACACGGCGGGAATGATCATCAGACCTGCCATGATGGCGATGGCGGTATCAAAGATCTCCACATTTTTCGTGGAACCTTCAATGGAGACATCTTTTTTCATATAAGAGCCGAAGGTGATGAGGATACCCATGGCAATGGACAGAGAGTAGAACATCTGTCCCATGGCAGCTACGACTGTCATCCAGGAGAAATTCGCGGGATTCGGGATCAGGAAATACTTCACACCGCTCAGGGCTCCCGGTCTGGTAACGGAATAGACTGTGATGACCACAGAGAGCACTACCAGGATCGGCATCATAATGCGGGATACACGCTCGATACCGTTGCGGACACCGGCGTAGATGATGCCCAGAGTACACAGAGTGAATACGATAAAGCACAGCTCTGTAGAGACACCATTGGAAATAAACGTGGAAAAATAACCGTCCGCTGCCAGATCATGTCCGTGACCCTTGGCATATTCCACCAGATACTTGATCACCCATCCACCAATGACGGAATAATAAGGAACGATCAGAATAGGAATAATAGCGTTGATCCATCCACCGAAGGACAGCCATTTGGACTTCCCAAAGGTATGAAAGGCACCCACGGGGCTTTTACCTGTCATGCGTCCCAGTGAAGTCTCTGCCACGATCATGCTATAACCGAAGGTAAGCGCCAGGATAATATAGATCAACAGGAAGATACCGCCGCCGTATTTGGCTGCCAGATACGGGAAACGCCAGATATTGCCTAAGCCTACGGATGCTCCGGCAGCCGACAGAACGAAGCCGATCTTGCCGGAAAATGAACTTCTGTTATTATTTTTGTGATTCATAGTTTAAACTCTCCCATAAAAAATTGTCGTAAACAGAATAAGTGTAACATAGAAATAAGGAAAATACAGTACGAAATAGTCTGATTGAGAATTGAAAAATTCGATAATGCAAGAGTGAAAATTGAATGGATGCATTTTAATTTTAATATAAAACAATAATTCTGAGGAAAAATACAGAACTGCTATAAATATAAGCCAGTAATGGCACTGCTGAATGACGGTGTATCTGGCAATTTAAAGTATATTTTTTCCTGCATTTCGCATACTAACTGCAACGTTAATGATTAGTAATGCGAGATGATGATTTATCTTACGCAATATGTCATGGAGGAAAAAATGATGAAAGCAACTGGAATTGTAAGAAGAATAGATGACCTGGGACGCATCGTGATCCCGAAGGAGATCCGCCGCACGTTACACATCAGAGAGAGTGATCCGCTGGAGATCTTCACCGACAGAGAGGGGCAGGTCATCCTGAAAAAATATTCCCCTATCGGAGAGATGACCACATTTGCCAAACAGTATGCGGAGAGCCTGGCACAGGTGTCGGGACATGCCACACTGATCGCGGACAGAGACCAGTTCATCGCCGTCTCAGGAGGCTGTAAGCAACTGTTAAATAAATCCGTGAGCCGTCAACTGGAAGAGAAGGTCAATAATAGAGAGACTGTGATTGCCGCAAAAGGAGACCGCAACTATGTCAACATTGCGGAAGACATTGCCGTGGACTATGCCTGGCAGCTGATCACGCCGATCATCTGCGAAGGGGACATCATCGGAAGTGTGATCCTGTTGGAAAATGACGGGAAGAGCAAAATGGGGGAAGTGGAGCAGAAACTGGCTCTGTCTGCGGCGGGCTTCCTGGGCAGACAGATGGAACAATAAATAATTACTTTGTTTATTTACAATTTGAAATAGAAAAGTGCAACCAGTTGCAAAAATCTTTTCCAAAAATGAAGCAAGTATATTGATTTTCAGTTAAATTATCCATATAATAGAATAGAAAAGTGCAACCAGTTGCAAAAATCTATTCCAGGGAGAAAATATATGGATATTCGCAGAGATTTCTATTTGGAAAAGTTAATAAAAAGAAAGAGCAATGGATTAATCAAGGTGATTACCGGTATTCGAAGATGTGGTAAGTCTTATCTGCTGAATAACATTTTCTATCATCATTTGTTAGATTCCGGTGTGAAAGCAGACCATATCATACGGTTTGCCTTTGATTCTGCGGATGATCTTTACCTGATCGGTGAAAGTCTTATTCAGATCGAAAAGGAAAAGCGGGGTGTGGATCCGGAGAAATTTATGGCATATATTCGGTCGAAAACTACAGGAGAGGGAATATATTATCTGCTGTTGGATGAAATTCAGATGCTGGATTGTTTTGAGGCTGTTTTGAATGGATATCTTCGCAAAGAGAATATTGATGTGTTTGTGACGGGAAGTAACGCAAAACTGTTGTCAAAGGATATTGCTACGGAATTTGCAGGCAGGGGTGATGAAATTCATATGTACCCTCTCAGCTTTGCTGAATTTATGTCTGTTTATAACGGAGATAAATATACCGGGTTATCTGAATATATGCTTTACGGTGGAATTCCATTAGTGGTTCTGCGGGATGGTGCCGGGGATAAGGCAACAGCGCTGCAGAATTTATTTAACGAAATTTATATCCGTGATATTACGAAACGGAATCGTATAAAGAATATTGGGGAATTGGAAGATCTGCTAAATATTCTTTCCTCTGCGATCGGTTCGTTGACCAATCCGGAAAAACTAAAGAACACTTTTAAAACCGTGAAGAAATCTAAAATTACTTCTGCAACCATAAAGAAATATTTGGATTACTTTGAAGATTCTTTTTTGATAGAGTCAGCACAGCGTTATGATATTAAGGGAAAGTCATATATAGAGACTCCTAAGAAATATTATTTTTCTGATTTGGGGCTTCGGAATGCCAGAATTAATTTCCGGCAGTTGGAGCAGACACATTCCATGGAAAATGTAATCTATAACGAACTCCGTATGCGGGGATATAGTGTGGATGTAGGTGTTGTCCCTATCGCAGAAAAAGATTTGGAAGGAAAGGTAAACCGCAGGCAGCTGGAAGTGGATTTTGTCTGCAATCTTGGTTCTGCCAGATATTACATTCAATCGGCATATTCTCTTCCGGATGAAACAAAGCGGACGCAGGAAATCCGACCGTTCCGGAAGATTGATGACTCTTTTAAAAAAATTGTCATTACAAAAGATATTGTGCAGCCATATTATGATGAATATGGTATTCTGACAATCAATATTTATGATTTCCTGTTGAATCCGGAATGCCTGCAAGGTTAAAGATAACAAGATCAGAAACAAATAAAAAACGGTCGTAACCGGGTTAAGATATCACCTGGTTACGACCGTTTGTCTTACCGATATATAATTTCTCATCAGCTTCTTTTAATAATGTATGAACATCTTTGTCAGACTCACAGACCAGTCCGAAGGTCATATTTATCTTCACGTGTTGCCCTTCGTAGAGTGTATCCAGTTCGTGAATTTTGTCCATGAGAAGATCCAGCTGTTTCCGTGCTTCTGCAAGATCTACATTTTCAAATACCAGTAGAAATTCCTCACCACCCCAACGCGCGGCAAAGCCACGGCGCCACATATGCTGCTTCAGCAGGGCAGAGACATTTTTCAGTACGGCATCCCCACATTCGTGACCGTAGGTATCATTAACCTTTTTGAAAAAGTCAATATCTCCGATGGCGAGCGCAAAAGAATGGCGGAAGGATTGGGCTTCCTCGAAGATCTGGCGCAGCTTTTTTTCCCCGCTGCGTCGGTTGTACAGCTCGGTCAGGGCATCCTGCTCGATCATGGTACGAAGAGAGCGCTGCATGGACAGGGCACAGCGACCGATATCACCTAATTCATCACTGCGTTTTGTTACGGAATGATCCAGTGTGGCGTTCAGATTCCCGGAGGCTACCTCTGACAGGAAGCTGTGAATATGGAGTAATACAGCCACGAATCTTCTGGTGTAAAAATAGATGCAGACAGCCACGAGAGCCACAAAACCGATGATCAGCCATGTCAGCGGATAGACATAACGTTGAATGGCTTGAGATACGGCGGCACTGGATTTTCCTATAAAAAGCATGCCAACTATGCTGCCGTCCTGATTGCGGACAGGACTATAATAGGAAAAATAAGTCTTTCCATTGATCAGAGTGTTGATATAAAAATGATCTTCACCGGTATTCAGGACATCACGGATCACCACATCCGGAGCACCGGAGCCGACAATGCGGTCACCCTGGGCGTTATACAGAGTCGTCAGAATGCGGGTATCCTGGTAGAACAGGGTGATGTCCAGTCCGGTATCCTCTTTGAATTGATCAAATAGAGAATATTCACGGGTGATATCTACATCGCCCTTATACAGAAGGTAGGCAACATCACCTTCCAGCCGGTAATCGCCGGGATAGGCAGCGTTCAGAAGTGTAGTGGCACTTTTTGTGGCATCATACAATTCACGTTCCACTTCCTGATACATAGTTTTTGTGAACCATTGGGAAGTGAAAAATAACATGACGATCCCCAGCGCCAGCAGGGGAATCAGGCCGATCGCCTGCAGAGTATATGATATTTTACCGCCGCTTCTTTTCGGCGTATTTTGCGTATTTTCCATAGAATTCCCTGCCCTTTCCGGTAAGATCGGTACACATATCAGTCTTAAAATAATTATATGAAATAAATGTCGGAAAAGCAAGAAAGAAAAGCTTTCTAAGCAAATCATAACATCCGGCTTGACAACGCAAAAAAATGAGATATATAATAGCGGTATATCAAAAATGCATTGACGAAGAGAGTAACTTTTCCGCAGAAAGGCAAAGCGAGCCGGTGATGGTGAGAGACCGGTGCGAGTAGGGAAAAAGTGAAAATCACTTCTGAGCTGTCAGAACAAAAGCCCAGGTCAGTAGTTCTGAACGGAATCCCGCCGTTACCGGGAAGCATATCACTCCTGTGAGATGACACATGTGGAATCGTATGGGAAGTATGTTGTAAGAGGTGGTTAACGAATGCATGAGCTTCGTCCTGTTACGGGACGGAGCCATTTTTTTTAAGAAAGGAAGCGCACTATGTACAAGCAGGTACCCACAAGCCTGAATTTCGTAGACCGTGAGAAAGCTGTCGAGAAATTCTGGGAAGACAACAACATTTTCAAAAAAAGTATGGAACACCGTAAGGAAGGCGAGACCTATACCTTCTACGACGGACCGCCTACCGCCAACGGTAAGCCCCACATCGGTCATGTAGAGACCCGTACCATCAAGGATATGATCCCCAGATACCGTACCATGAAGGGATATATGGTTCCCCGTAAGGCAGGCTGGGATACCCACGGACTTCCCGTAGAGCTGGAAGTTGAGAAGCTGCTGGGTCTGGATGGTAAGGAGCAGATCGAGGAATACGGTCTGGCACCTTTTATCGACAAATGTAAAGAGAGCGTCTGGAAATACAAGGGAATGTGGGAAGATTTCTCCCGTACCGTTGGTTTCTGGGCTGACATGGATAACCCTTATGTTACCTACGATGACAACTTCATCGAGTCCGAATGGTGGGCACTGAAGACCATCTGGGACAAGGGTCTGTTGTACAAGGGCTTCAAGATCGTTCCCTATTGCCCTCGCTGCGGAACCCCGCTGTCCAGCCACGAAGTGGCACAGGGCTATAAGGCAGTCAAAGAGCGTTCCGCTATCGTACGTTTCAAGGTAAAGGGTGAGGATGCATATTTCCTGGCATGGACCACCACCCCCTGGACTCTTCCTTCCAACGTGGCACTGTGTGTGAACCCGGAGGAGACTTACCTGAAGGTGAAGGCCGCCGACGGTTATACCTATTATATTGCAAAGGCACTGGCAGACAAGGTTCTGGGCCGCCTGGCAGAAGAGGGCAAGGATGCTTACGAAGTACTGGAGACTTATGTTGGTAAGGATCTGGAGTACAAGGAGTATGAGCCTCTGTACAAGTGTGCGGGAGATGCCGCCAAGAAGCAGAAGAAAAAGGCACATTTCGTAACCTGCGACGGTTATGTAACCATGACCGACGGTACCGGTATCGTTCATATCGCACCGGCTTTCGGTGAAGACGACAGCCGTATCGGACGTAATTACGAGCTGCCCTTCGTACAGTTCGTAGACGGCAAGGGTGATCTGACCGCAGAGACCCCTTATGCCGGAAAATTCGTAAAAGATGCAGATCCTCTGGTACTTAAGGATCTGGATGCAGAGGGCAAGCTGTTCGATGCACCGAAGTTCGAGCATGATTATCCTTTCTGCTGGAGATGTGACACTCCGCTGATCTATTATGCAAGAGAGTCCTGGTTCATCAAGATGACCGCTGTGAAGGATGATCTGGTACGTAATAATAAGACCATCAACTGGATCCCCGCTTCCATCGGTGAGGGACGTTTCGGCAACTGGCTGGAGAATATTCAGGACTGGGGTGTATCCCGTAACCGTTACTGGGGTACTCCGTTAAATATCTGGGAGTGCGAATGCGGACACCAGCATTCCATCGGCAGCCGTGAAGAGCTGTACAAGATGAGCGGCAATGAGAAGGCGAAGACCGTAGAATTCCATCGTCCTTATATCGACGAGATCACCATCACCTGCCCCGAGTGCGGCAAGCAGATGAAGCGTGTTCCCGAGGTAATCGACTGCTGGTTCGACTCCGGAGCAATGCCTTTTGCACAGCATCATTATCCGTTTGAAAACAAGGATCTGTTCGAGCAGCAGTTCCCCGCTGACTTTATCTCCGAGGCAGTGGACCAGACCCGTGGATGGTTCTACTCTCTGCTGGCAGAATCTACTCTGCTCTTCAATAAGGCTCCTTACAAGAACGTTATCGTTATGGGCCATGTACAGGATGAGAACGGTCAGAAGATGAGTAAGAGTAAGGGCAATGCGGTAGATCCTTTCAACGCACTGGAGACCTACGGTGCAGATGCCATCCGTTGGTATTTCTACACCAGTTCCGCACCCTGGCTGCCGAAGAGATTCTCCGGCAAAGCCGTACAGGAAGGACAGCGTAAATTCATGGGTACCCTGTGGAACACCTACGCATTCTTCGTACTGTATGCAAATATTGATAATTTTGACGCTTCCAAATATACACTGGAATACGACAAACTGCCCGTAATGGATAAGTGGCTGCTGTCCAAACTGAACTCTACCGTTGCAGAAGTAGACAGCAATCTGGACCAGTACCGTATCCCCGAGGCTGCCAAGGCGCTGCAGGACTTCGTCGATGAGATGAGTAACTGGTATGTAAGACGCAGCCGTGAGCGTTTCTGGGCAAAGGGTATGGAGCAGGATAAGATCAATGCCTACATGACGCTGTACACCGCACTGGTGACCATCTGTAAGGCAGCCGCACCCATGATCCCCTTCATGACAGAGGATATTTACCAGAACCTGGTAAGAAGCAACGATGCAAATGCACCCGAGAGTATCCATCTGTGTGACTTCCCGGTAGTGAACAAGGATCACATCGACAAGAAGTTGGAAGAGGATATGGAAGATGTACTGGATGCTGTAGTTATGGGTCGTGCATGCCGTAACGAGGCTGCCATCAAGAATCGTCAGCCCATCAGCAGAATGTATATCAAGTCAGACTTCACCTTAAGTGAGTTCTACCAGGAGATCATCGAGGATGAGTTGAACGTCAAGGAAGTTGTATTTACCGATGACGTACGTGACTTTACCTCTTACACCTTCAAACCCCAGCTGCGTACCGTAGGACCCAAGTATGGCAAACAGTTGGGCGGCATCCAGAAGCACCTTGCAGCACTCGATGGCAATGCAGCAATGGATGAGCTGAATGCAGACGGCGCATTAAAGTTCGATGTAGACGGTGTGGCTGTGGAACTGACCAAGGACGATCTGCTGATCGACATGGCACAGAAGGAAGGCTATGTATCTCAGGAGGACAATCGGATGACCGTTGTCCTGGATACCAACCTGACACCGGAACTGGTAGAGGAAGGCTTCGTATACGAGATCATCAGCAAGATCCAGACCATGCGTAAGGAGAGCGGCTTCGAAGTGACCGATCACATCCGCGTATCCATCAATGGCAACGATAAGCTGTCCGAGATCGCACAGAAGAACAAAGAAGCCATCAGCGGCAAGGTTCTGGCTGATGAACTGACAAGCGGTATGGAATACGGCGTATCGAAGGAATGGAATATCAACGGCGAGAACGCAGTGATCGCTGTGGAGAGAGTATAAAGATAAAGATTCTGTGGTTTTCCGGAAGGGGGACCGCAGAATCTTTTCTGTTTCGGAAAAACATTTACGAAACTTACGAAAACCGGCGAAAACAGTTGGAATGAGTGTATATATTTGTTATAATATTACCTGTATTTGGTTAAGAATATGGATGAAATCATAACGCTATCCGGTGCGGAATATCTTGAGAAGAGTACAGTACCGGAGAGGTAATGGAGAGGAGAACATAGGTGAAAAAATCAGTAGCAGCCAGCGAGAAGCCGGTAAAGGCAAAAGAGTTCGACAAGGAGCTCTTCAAGAGAAGTGTGGAATATAATGTGCGCACCCTGTATCGTAAGAATCTGGAAGAGGCAGATGCACAGCAGATCTTCCAGGCAGTATCTTATGCGATCAAGGACCGTATCGTAGAGAACTGGATGGAGACCCAGAAGGCATATGAGAAGGAAGACCCCAAGATGGTCTACTACATGTCCATGGAGTTTTTGATGGGAAGAGCACTGGGCAATAACCTCATCAATTTAAAGGCATATAAGCCCGTAGCGGAAGCTCTGGAAGAACTGGGACTGGATCTGAACCTGATCGAGGACCAGGAGCCGGATGCAGCACTGGGTAACGGTGGACTGGGACGTCTGGCAGCATGTTTCCTGGATTCTCTGGCAACGCTGGGATATCCTGCATATGGCTGCGGTATCCGTTATCGTTATGGTATGTTCAAGCAGGAGATCCGCGACGGTTATCAGGTAGAGGTTCCCGATAACTGGCTGATGAATGGTAATCCTTTCGAACTGCGCAGACCTGAGTATGCGAAAATTGTGAAATTCGGCGGCTATGTCAGTGTGCATACCGATGAGAATGGCAGAAATGTATTTACCCAGGAGGGTTATCAGTCTGTTAAGGCCATTCCTTTTGATTTTCCCATCGTGGGCTATGGCAACGGTATTGTAAACACCCTGCGTATCTGGGATGCGGAGCCCGTAGAGTGCTTCCAGCTGGATTCCTTTGATAAGGGTGGATTACCAGAAGGCGGTAGAGCAGGAGAACCTGGCACGTAACATCGTAGAGGTTCTGTACCCCAACGACAATCACTATGCAGGTAAGGAGCTGCGTCTGAAGCAGCAGTACTTCTTCATCTCCGCATCCGTACAGGAAGCTGTAGAGAAGTACATGAGAAAGCATGATGATATCCATAAGTTCTATGAGAAGGTTACCTTCCAGCTGAACGATACCCATCCTACCGTAGCTATCGCAGAGCTGATGCGTGTGCTGATGGATGATTATTATCTGACCTGGGAGGAAGCGTGGGAGATCACCACCAAGACCTGTGCTTACACCAACCACACCATTATGGCTGAAGCACTGGAGAAATGGCCCATCGAACTGTTCTCCAGACTGCTTCCGAGAATCTATCAGATCGTAGAGGAGATCAACCGCAGATTCGTTCTGGATATCCAGCAGAAGTACAGCAATGTACCCGGCGTGGATGTACAGGAGAAGATCCGCAAGATGGCCATCATCTATGATGGACAGGTGAAGATGGCAAATATGGCTATCGTTTCCGGTTACTCAGTCAACGGCGTGGCAAGACTGCATACCGAGATTCTGGAGAAGCAGGAACTGAAGGACTTCTACGAGATGTTCCCGGAGCGCTTCAACAACAAGACCAACGGTATTACCCAGAGACGTTTCCTGCTGCATGCGAATCCTCTGCTGGCTGACTGGGTAACGGCTCATGTAGGTGACGACTGGATCACCGATCTGCCTCAGATCTCCCGCCTGAAGGTATATGCGGATGACAAGAAGGCACAGCAGGAATTCATGAACATCAAGTACCAGAACAAAGTACGTCTGGCAAAATATATTCTGGAGCACAACGGTATCGAAGTAGATCCCAGATCCATCTTCGATGTACAGGTAAAGCGTCTGCATGAGTACAAGAGACAGCTGCTCAATATTCTGCATGTAATGCACCTGTATAACGAACTGAAGGAGCATCCGGAACTGGATTTCTATCCCAGAACCTTTATCTTCGGCGCGAAGGCAGCAGCCGGCTACCGCAACGCAAAACTGACCATCAAGCTGATCAACTCCGTAGCGGATGTAGTAAATAACGATCCCGCTATTAACGGCAAGATCAAGGTCGTATTTATTGAGAACTACAATGTATCCAACGCAGAGATCATCTTTGCGGCAGCAGATGTCTCCGAGCAGATTTCTACCGCAAGTAAGGAAGCGTCCGGTACCGGTAACATGAAGTTCATGCTGAACGGTGCCCTGACTCTGGGAACCATGGACGGCGCAAACGTGGAGATCGTAGAAGAAGTTGGCGAAGAGAATGCCTTTATCTTCGGTCTGTCCGCACAGGAAGTTATCAACTATGAGAACCATGGCGGATATGATCCCATGGAGATCTTCAACAATGATCAGGATGTCCGCAAGGTACTGATGCAGCTGATCAACGGAACCTTCGCACCGGGAGATCTCGAGCTGTTCCGCCCGCTGTACAATTCTCTGCTGAACACCCAGTGTACGGCCAAGGCAGACACCTACTTCATCCTCAAGGACTTCAAGTCCTACGCAGAGGCACAGAAGAGAGTAGAAGCCGCTTACCGCGACGAAGACAACTGGGCTAAGAGCGCGATCCTCAATGTGGCATGCTCTGGCAAGTTCACCTCCGACAGAACCATCCAGCAGTATGTGGATGAGATCTGGCATCTGGATAAAGTGGTACTGAAGTAAATGGAAAGTTAGTAAAGAAATGCTATCAAATCCCCGTAGCCCTTGGCAAGGTATAAGAAACGCGGCACGCTCGTACTTTAGTACGATGCGCTCCTGTCGCAGAGCGTAGCGGTACATAAGCGGTCACAATACGACCGCAATGCGTCCCTTGGGACGCTATGGTACCGACGTCTGCTTACGGCACTGCTTATTCTTATACCCAGCCGGGGCTACTGGTTTTTTTGAAAGCTTTCCAAAACGCAGAACTTCCGGCGTATGCGGTGCCATGTCGAAGATGTTTGTCGGAGGATGTTGATATTTTCTAGAAAAGTGCTGAAAGGCAGGGGGAAAGCGGACACGATGTCCGCGTCAGCCGATTGTCGACATGGATGTCGACTGTAGGCGGCCCCGTCATGATGAGAACTACTCATCACTTTTCGTAGAAAATTCACATCCGGAGACCTTACATCGAGACATGTGTATCGCATGCTCCGGGAGTTCGTCTGGTTTAAGGCTCCCTCCGCTACGAACCATGCCTATTCATAAGATTGTCAGCAAGGAACGCTGTCAATCTTATTTCATAGACGGCTGTCGCCGTATAAAAATAGAGTGAACCAGCCTCGCTTGTGCGCAAGCGCCCATCGAGGTGTTCCACTCTATTTTTGCATGGCTCGTAGCTATGCTAACTTTCTATTTAATTCCCGACCCGATGCAATGTCACATCATCCAGAGTTCCCCAGCTGTTCTTATTACATTGATATCTCACGCCAATGGTCAGGGTGCCGTCGGTGACTTTGATACCGGAGACGGTGGGATTCTGCCAGTCGGCATAGGTGGTGAGCATAAAAGGCACTGTCAGTTCCTTGCCGTCTACGACAGCATACAGCTCCATGGAAGCATCCGCTGCCAGGTCACCGCCCTGTGAGAAAGCGGACAATTCATAAGTACCGGGTTCCAGATCTGTGAAGCTCTGCTCAATGGAAAAGTCCATATCGGAGGTACCGGACCAGAAGTGGAAAGCTACCTCACCGCTGTGGGCATCGGCAGCTTTGACCTGATAGTCGGTGGGATTCGTTTCACCGGAATAGGTTACGGTCCACATGGAAGTATCGTCATCCTCGAAGCTGGGATTCTGTACATAATTGACCCGTTCTACCGTGACAATGGCAGTAACTTCCGTACCTTCATCCAGAGATCCGGCAACTGTGAACTCTCCGCCGTTTTCCGTGTCGATGGCGGCAATATCTTCAGCATCCCAGGTGACAGGAACCTGTTCTTCGGAACGATCGTTATAGATGATACTTACGGTATCCGGAAGCTTGACTTCCGCACCGATATTGCAGGACACCACTATTTCGGGGATGGTGTCTATCGCCAGAGGAGCAGTGGCTCCGTACTTCAGATATTTAAATATATTTAGGGAGGCCAGAGGATGTCCGGTGAAGTCGAACATGGCCTGATTGTCCCAGGAGCTTCCGCCGTAATACTGTCCGGCATCCTTTGGATCATAACCGCCTGCATAACTGCTGGCCCAACCGCTGCCGTATTTTTCCCAGATGGCAGAATTATCAGCATCGGCGGGACCGACCGGGATCCAGGTACCTTCCCAGTAGAAGATGCCTTCGGCACCGGCCTCGCTGGCAGCCGCACAGACATCCCGCACTTCGTTGGCCTGCCCCTGTACGCTGGCTGAATATCCTTCGGCCAGATCATCGGTTCCTTTAATGCTGTTGGCAGAGCCATCGCCGTCTTCCGAAGTATAACAGTAAGCGTTTTCCGCTACATATACCTTTTTGCCATAAGTATCACGGACATGGATAATGGCATTTTTAAGATCGTCCATCGTGCTGTGCCAGTAAGGATAGAAGGAAAGTCCCACAATATCATAGTCGATCTCCTTTACCTGTAGGCCGGTCAGTAGTGTGTCCAGTTTTTTCATATCATCGATGTTGGTGTAATGTACAGCCACCAGAATATCTTTTCCGGAAGCAGTGGCAGCATCCCTGACAGCCTTACTGCCGGAGGCCAACAGTTTTCGAACGTTTGATGCATCTGTCTCTCCACACATGCCGTTGTTGATCTCGTTGCCCACCTGTACCATACCGACGTCCACACCGGCATCCAGAATCTGCGTCAGGTTTTCCAGAGTGAAGTTATAGAGAGCGTCGGATTTTTCTTCGATATCCATACCTTCCCAGGCCTTTGGAACGAACTGCTTCTTGGGATCTGCCCAGAAATCGGAATAATGGAAATCAATGCAGACCTTCATGCCATACTGCGTGGCACGTTGTCCCAGAGTGATGGCAGTCGCCACGTCATTGTTGCCGCCACCGTAACCGTTGCCGTTCTCATCATAGGGATCGTTCCAGACCCGGAGACGGATATAGTTCACACCAGCCTGTGCCAGCGTCATGAACACATCCTGCTCTTCTCCGTCAAAGTTATAATATTTCACGCCACTGTTTTCCAGAGCCAATACTGCGGATACGTCCATACCACGGTAAAAATCATCGGAAATGCCGTCCACCGGCTCCACATAAATGGTAGACTCCTCCGGCCCCTCCGGCTGGGAAAAAGTGGTGACATCCGTGGCATCTGCAGTAGCGGTAACTGCGGATTCTGCCACTGTATCTGCGATTTCCAGATCCTGACTGCCGCATCCGGGCAGCCCGCCCATGACCAGTCCCGCACTGAGATACAGAGTCAACAGCCGTGTACGTAATTGCTTGCTAAAATGTTGCATAAGTAATCCTCCCACAAAACATAATTGCACAACCGCTTGTGCATATATATTATAGCATATTATCATCCATCAAAGATAAAATGTAACAAAAAGTGCGCAATAATTTCGAAGATTATTGCGCAAAACATTTGTTTTAAATACCAGAAGCAGGGAATCGTAGATGTATTATTGGAATTGAACAAAGCATTGACCGGGCAGCGGTGCAGAGCAGGAACGCGCCAGACTGTCCACCTTGATTGCCCGCATGGATGCTGCAGGGGAGGGAGATCAGGTCGCCCGTTTGCAGGATCCGGAATTCATACAGGAAATGTTAAAAAAATATGATTTGTAAAAGCTTCTGTGAAGAAGCCGGACCATAAAAATACGCCATGGGGAAGGAATCCTTCTCAATGGCGTGTTTTATTACAAGGCATTATACAAACAATTCGATCACAAACACCAGCACACAGCAGATCACGGATACCGGAAACAGTCCGGCACCGAGCCATGCGGCGATGATACCGGCAATGAGTGCCACCAGTCCGGAAATGGGGGTCTGGGTAGCATGGATGATGGCCGGGAAGGTCATGACGGCCAGCGTCACGTAAGGTACATAGTACAAAAAGGACTGAATAAACTGATTCTTGATGGGTTTACGGATCAGTGTCAGGGGTAAGACACGGATCGTATAGGAGACAGCCGCCATAACAGCAATATAAATATAATTATTCATTTACGTGGTCTCCTTTCTGTACAGATTCTCCGTTTTCCGCAGGAACGGCTTCCTTTGCATCCTGCTTCACCGGGAACAGGATTGCTGCAGCACCGGAGATGATCACGGTCAACAGGATGGTTCTCGTACCTTCTGACAGGGAAGAAATCCCGGGCAGATAGTTGCAGGCAAAGCTCAGTGCGAAGCTGATTGCTACCAGAGCAGCCACGATCTTACTTTTTCTGGCAGGCGGAATGATAATGGCCAGAAACATTCCGTATAACGCAACACTCAGGGCGCTGACAGCACGAAGAGGCAGCGCATTTCCGGCGATGATACCGCAGGCGGTTCCTCCGGCCCAGGCGGGCGCTGCCAACAGGATCGCACCGTAGGTATAGTACGGATTCAGGATACCCGGCCGGGCAATGGTAATGCCGAACAACTCATCGGTGACATCGTAAGCAATGATCAGACGGTGGAAAAAGGGCGTGCTGGGAGAAAATTTCTGGGCCAGCGCACAACTCATGAGTAGATATCTGGCATTGGCAATCAGCGTGATGATCGCCACTTCCAGATATGTGGCCTGTGCCGCAATCAGGGTAAAGGCTGCATATTCTCCGGCGGAAGCGTTATTTAACAGGCTTGCCAGAAAACCCTGCATGGGGGTAAAGCCTGCATGTCTTGCGGCAATTCCCAAAGAAAATGATACTGCGAAATATCCCAGAGCAATGGGAAAGCCGTTGCGGATACCGTCGCAGAAGACTTTCCTGCTGAATTTATCATTCATAATTATGATTCCCTCATCTTTCTGTAAGGCGTCTTTTGACGCACTTCACCTATTATAACGCACATCTTCAAAGGAGAAAAGGATGAAAATTAATGAGATAGGTACAGAACAGGAGTATATTTCTGCTTTTTTCACATAAATATGCAATAAGGAAGTTTTAACGGTGGATGACGGATGAAAATCAAATGGAGACAGTGGAAAATCATAATGACCGCAGTACTGGGGGCATTGCTGCTCACAGGCTGCGGTCTGCTTTCGAAAGAGAATGTGAAACTCAGAGATCTGGATTTTACGGTACTCAGTGAAGAAAAAATTCCCGAGGAATTAAAGACTGTAATCGCTGAAAAAGGAACGGAGCCATTTCAGCTGACCTACAGTGATAATCAGAACCTCTATATCAGTATTGGTTACGGTGAGCAGAAGACCGGAGGGTACAGCATTGCTGTGGATGCCCTGTATCTGACGGACGATGCCATTCATGTCAGCACCAGCCTCTTAGGCCCGGATATCACCGGACAAAAGGAAGGCGCAGGGAAACCCTCCACGCCTTACATTGTGTTAAAAACAGAACTTCTGGATAAAACCGTGCTTTATGATTAAACGAATGGTTCTTACAGATCCATCAAAATCTCCCGGCGCCGCCAGCTGATAAAACCATACATATCATTGGTGGCAAAGATCAGGGAAGTGACGCACACCAGCGCAGCCAGCAAAGTTAACGGGTCAAAATTTTTTCCTCCTGAAATATGATTTAGTTGCCAGCAACAGACTCATTTTCAGGATCCAGGATTGGCAGATTACGCTGACAGCGTTCCCGCAGATAACTGCAGAAAGTAGCGGTAGCCCGGCTCTGACTGCGGCTTTTGTCCCACAGCATTTTTACTTCGCGGGACGGTAGAGGCACATTTAAGGTCAGCGGAACGAGACTGTCGTTTTCAAAAAAGGGAGCTGCCAGAGGCTCCGGCACGAAGCCCACTCCCAGATTGTTCTGGAGCAGAGGGATGACCAGATCGGCGGTAGCTACTTCCATGGCGGGTTCGTAGTCCAGATGCTGTTCAATAAATACCTTCCGGTAATATTCATAGCTGGCGGTGCCGTATCCCAGACCAATGATGGAATGGAGCCGGAATTCTTTCAGCGTCATGGGACGATCAGACAAGGCGGCATAGTCGGGGCCGCCGGCGGGAACCTCCCGGAAAGTCAGCAGATCTTCGCAGGCCAGAGCATCATGAAGTTCAAAAGGGGTTGTCACAACAGCCAGATCCAGCCGGCCGTTCTGCAGAGATTTCAGAATCTCCGGAGTGGTATTGTTCTGGATACGTATTTTGATCTCCGGATAGCCAGTCTGGAAATCATGGAGATTCTGTAACAGAAATAAATGCAGGGCGGTCTCGGTGACACCCAGTTCAATGGTGCCGCTGCACACGTTTTTGTCCCGGCACAGTTCGGCTTCCGCATCCAACAGATGTTGACAGGCGATGGCAACATGGGCATAGAGCCGTTTTCCCTCTTCGGTCAGCTTCAGTCCCCGGGGTTCCCGGAGAAATAAACGACAGTCCAGCTGATCCTCCAGAATATGAATAATCCGGGTCACATTAGGCTGGCTGCTTTTTAAGACCATGGCAGCCTTGGTGATATTTTCGTATTTTGCGACATAATAGAAAATCTTGTAATATTCAAAACTAATATCCATATAAAAATGATATGCCTCACATATAAACTATATATTTTTAGTATCCGTGTGGATATAGTATAATACGCGGTTGAAAAAAAGTAAACAGAGGAGAAAAGGATATGCGACATTTGATTGATTCACTGGACCTGTCGGTAGCGGAGACGCAGGAAATCTTAGACCTGGCAGACCGGATTGCTGCCGATTCCGCTGCATATGCTCATTGTGCAGATGGAAAAATACTGGCAACCTTATTTTACGAGCCCAGCACACGTACCAGATTATCTTTTGAGACGGCTATGCTGAACCTTGGCGGCAGAACATTGGGATTTGCCGGTGCGGAACAGTGCAGTGCCACGAAAGGTGAGACGGTGGCAGATACCGCACGGGTGGTCAGCTGCTATGCAGATATCATTGCCATGCGGCATCCGAAAGAGGGAGCACCGCTCCGAGCTTCCATGTATTCCCGGATTCCGGTGATCAATGCCGGGGACGGAGGACATAACCACCCGACCCAGACAATGATCGATCTGCTGACCATAAGACAGCGCAAAGGACACTTGGATCATCTGAAGATTGGCTTTTGCGGTGACTTGAAATTCGGCAGAACCGTACACTCCCTGGTGAACAGTCTGGTGCGCTATCCGGGCAATGAATTTTATTTCATTTCTCCGGAGGAACTGAAGGTTCCGGAATATCTGATCGAGGATACTCTGAAACCGGCCAAAGCCCCCTACCATGAGGTATCCAGCCTGGAGGAGACGCTGCCAGAGCTGGATGTGCTTTACATGACCAGAGTTCAGAAGGAACGTTTTTTCAATGAGGAAGATTATATCCGGTTAAAAGATATCTACATTTTGGATCAGGAGAAACTGAATCTGGCGAAAGCGGACATGCCGGTTCTTCATCCGCTCCCAAGAGTGGACGAGATCGCACCGGAAGTGGATGCAGATCCGAGAGCAGCGTATTTTCAGCAGGTATTGAATGGTAAATTTATCCGTATGGCATTGATCTTAAGTCTGTTAGACCTTACGGATCCTGTGACGGGAAAGAAGGTGTTTTTATGTTAAACGTAGAATCCATTCAGAATGGTGTTGTGATCGATCATATTCCCGCGGGAAAGGGAATGGACATCTACAGATTGCTGGAATTGGAATCCAAGACGCAGTCCGTAGCATTGCTGCAATCGGTGAAAAGCCAGAAATACGGCTGCAAGGATCTGATCAAGATTGAGGGCGAGACGTTGCCGGAGCGGTTGGATATTCTGGGATATCTGGACAGTCAGATCACACTGATCGTGATCCGGGACGGAAAAGTTGCAAAAAAGTATCATCCGGTTCCTCCACAAAGACTGGTTAATGTGATAAAATGTAAAAATCCCCGTTGTATTACCAGTATAGAGACGAATTGTGACCACATATTTGAACTGTCACCTTCCGGAAGATATCGTTGCCTGTACTGTAATCAGGAGATGCCTGTAGGAAGGTAATTGTATGTATCGGAGACAGAATCTGCAGGTTACTGAAAGGAATGAGAATTACTATGCAACGTAAATTACACGGACAAATGTCAGAGTCGTTTCTGATTGCTGGAATTCTGTCAATTTCCGGCGGATTACAGGATGCTTATACTTATATGTACCGTGGCAAGGTATTCGCCAATGCCCAGACCGGTAATATCGTGTTGCTGGCCCAGAATCTGGTAGACCGGAACTGGTCCGTGGCGCTTCGGTATTTTTCCCCGCTTTTGTTCTTCGCGTTGGGAGTAGCGGCAGCGGAGTGCATCCATATGCGATATCAGAAGGCTCAGAGGATCCACTGGCGGCAGCTGGTGCTTGCTATAGAGATTCTGTTGCTGTTTGCCGTGGGATTTTTCCCGAATGAGATGGATCTGCTGGCCAATGCCATGGTATCTTTCGCCTGCGCCATGCAGGTACAGGCTTTCCGCAAGGTGAACGGTTATGCTTTTGCCAGTACCATGTGTATCGGTAATCTGCGCAGCGGCATGGAATCCCTGTGTGCCTATGGGAAGACGAAGGACAAAAAAATCTTACGGAAATCCGGCAATTATTTTGGAATCATTTTCCTGTTTGCCGTTGGTGCGGCGCTGGGCGGACATATGATCGGCTACATAGGGGCGAGGACCATCTGGATCTCCTGCATCATATTACTGATCAGCTTCCTGTGTATGTTCATTAAAGAAGAAAAGAAGGAACATCCCGAGATCGTACAGGAGGAACGGGAGATTCGTGAAAATCTGCAAAACATCCGCAAAGAAGCAAAAGATGTGGAACATATTCTGGAGGATGATATCCGTTCCCAGATTGAGAAGTAAAAGTAAAAAAAACTGCAACGAAAAATATTACAGTGCTTTTACATCGTCCCGTAAAGCACCGGTCATCTCCTGGACAAAAGTAGTCTGGGAGGAGATCTCTTCCGCTACGACGGCGAATCCGCGGCTATGTTCTCAGGCACGGGTCGTCTCGATGGAAGCATTCAGGGACAGAAGATTGGTTTTTCACACCGCAGTATGGCCTTGCTGACATGGTAAAAAATCGGCCAGAACCGATGAAATTTGCCGGCTTCCGGTATCATGGACGAAAGGCTGCGATGAAAAAAGTTTCACAGCGATATACCGAATTTCTGCAGGTCTACTTTATTGCCGGTGACCTCGATGCCGTCGGCCCGGAGGCGGTTGGCCTGTTCGTTGGAACCGCCGAAGGCAAAGGCACCGGAGAGTTCCCCTTTGGAATTGACCACGCGGTAGCAGGGGATATGGTCGGGATCCGGGTTCTTGTGCAGGGCATTGCCCACGGCCCGGGCCATCTTCGGTTCTCCGGCCATGGCGGCAACCTGACCGTAGGTGGCGACGCAGCCTTTCGGAATCTTTTTGACGGCTTCATAGATCCGCTTCGTAGGACTGTCGGTGACGAGATCATAGCTTTCTGCGATCATGCGCCGGATGTCCTCATCGGGGATCGAACCATCTAAAATAATGGTGTTCCAGTGATCTTTATTCTGATGATATGCGGGAATGACGGAAGAAAAGGTACTGCGCCAGAAGTCCCGCCAGGCAGGATCGGTCTTCACATTCAGATGCAGACAGCCATCCTTTTCATAAGTCCATAGAAAAGCTTTTTTACTGCCCTTCACACGTACCAGCTGCCAGTTGGGATCGTGGAAGGGCATTTCCATATAAGTATTTGGAAAAGACAATCCGTAGTTCAGCGCTTCCTCTCTTGTTTTCATGTCGTCAGACCTCCTTTTTTCTATTATAACACTCTTTTCTTTTCTATGAAAACATGATAAACTTTTCCGAGAAACAGGTCACGAAGGCGGGTGGTAAAAGCCCGGGAATGGAGACAATATGATACTGATACATGATGGCTACATGATCGATCCCAAGTCGGGCAGAGAGGGCAATTATGATATCCTGATCGACGGTGACAAGATTGTAAAGATTGCGGAAAAGATAGAACCGAGGGGCAAAGTGACCCGGATCAATGCGGAAGGGTTATTGGTGGCTCCCGGGCTGGTGGATGTGCATGTGCATTTCCGGGATCCCGGCTTTACGGCAAAGGAAGATATCAACACCGGTGCTGCGGCAGCAGCAAAAGGCGGCGTGACCACAGTGGTACTGATGGCGAACACGAAGCCTGCGGTGGACAGTGAGGAGACGCTGCATTATATCCTGGATAAGGGAGCGAAGACAGGCATTCATGTGACCACCTGCGCCAATGTGACCATGGGGATGCAGGGAAAACAGCTGACGGATATGAAGAAGCTGGCAGTGGCAGGTGCCGTGGGATTCACGGATGACGGAGTGCCCCTGCTGGATGCGGAACTGGTGCGCCGTGCCATGGAGATCTCCGCAGAGCTGGACATGCCCATCAGCTTCCATGAAGAAGATCCGAAATATATCGAGAACAACGGTGTGAACCGGGGAAAGGCCAGCGAGTATTACGGTATCGGCGGTTCTGCCAGAGAGGCGGAGATCGCGCTGGTGGAGCGGGACCTGAAGCTGGCAGAAGAGACCGGAGCCTGCATCGACATTCAGCATATCAGCAGCAAGGAAGCGGTGGAGCTGGTGCGTCAGGCCAAAAAGCGCTGCTCCAATATCCACGCGGAAGCCACTCCCCATCATTTTACCCTGACTGAGGATGCCGTGATCAAGTACGGTACACTGGCGAAGATGAATCCGCCCCTGCGGGAGGAAGCGGACCGTCAGGCGGTGATCCGGGGACTGGTGGACGGCACCATCGATATGATCGCTACGGATCATGCACCCCATACTGCGGAGGAAAAAGCAAAGCCGATCACAGAGGCACCCAGCGGCATTACCGGGTTGGAGACGTCTCTGGCGCTGGGCATTACGGAACTGGTGGACAGAGGATATCTGACCATGAAGCAGCTGTTGCGTCTGATGAGTACCAATCCGGCGGCTATGTACCATCTGGATGCCGGATATCTGGCCGAGGGAGGTCCTTCGGATGTGATTCTGATCGATACCGCAGCGGAGTTCACTCCGGAGAAATATGCGTCCAAGGCCACGAATACACCGTTTACCGGATGGAATCTGAAGGGTGAAGTGAGGAAGACCATCTGCGGAGGCAGAATCGTATACGAAGCGTAGAGCCCATGGTAGAGAGCACTTATAAGAGCGCTATAGCGTTATAAATAGAAGAGAAAAGGACAATAACATGAAAAAGAAAATTACAGCAACTGTGCTTTCCCAGAAGGAGATCGCACCCAGAATTTTTGACATGTGGATCGCTACAGATCTGGCTGAACAGGCAAAAGCCGGTCAGTTCATCGGCGTATACCCCAAGGACCGGAGCGCCTTGCTGCCCCGTCCTATCAGCATCTGTCAGGTAAGCGACAAAAAGGATGCCCTGCGCATTGTGTACCGGATTGCCGGACAGGGCACCGCGGAATTTTCTTCTTATACAGAAGGAGACAGTGTGGAGATTCTGGGAACTTTAGGCAACGGCTTCCCAACAGAGGCAGCGGAAGGCAAAAAAGTATTCCTTATGGGCGGAGGTATCGGTATCCCTCCCATGCTGGAGCTGGCAAGAGAGCTTCCGGCTTCCGCAGAAAAGCAGATCATCGTGGGCTACCGTGATAACCAGCTGTTCTTAAAAGAGGATCTGGAAGAGAACGGAACCGTATATATTGCCACCGAGGATGGCAGTGTTGGCACGAAGGGCAATGTCATGAATGCCATCGAAGAAAATGCATTGCAGGCAGATGTGATCTTCGCGTGCGGACCGATGCCCATGCTCCGTGCGATCAAAAAATATGCGGAAGAAAAAGAAATCAAGGCCTATATCTCTCTGGAAGAGCATATGGCCTGTGGCGTGGGTGCCTGCCTGGGCTGCGTGGTAAAGACCAAAGAAGTGGATCATCATTCTCATGTGCATAATGCGAGAATCTGCACCGATGGCCCCGTATTTGATGCTGAGGAGGTAGAGATCTGATGAATACACAGACAACGATTGCAGGAGTAACTTTCAAAAACCCCGTAATGACAGCATCCGGAACCTTTGGCTCCGGCATGGAATATGAAGAATTCGTAGATCTGAACCGCCTGGGTGCGGTGGTGACCAAGGGTGTAGCCAATGTGCCCTGGCCCGGCAACCCGACCCCTCGTGTGGCAGAAGTATACGGCGGTATGCTCAATGCCATCGGTTTGCAGAACCCCGGCATTGACGTATTCATGGAGAGAGATATTCCTTTCCTGAAAAAATATGATACGAAGATCATTGTGAACGTCTGCGGTAAGACCGTAGAGGATTACGTGGATGTGGTAGAGCGACTGGGAGACGAACCGGCAGTCAGCATGCTGGAGATCAATGTATCCTGTCCCAATGTCAAGGAAGGAGCCATTGCGTTCGGACAGAAAGCAGATGCTCTGTACAATATTACTTCCGAACTGAAAAATCATGCAAAACAGCCCATTATCATGAAGCTGAGCCCTAACGTAACGGACATTACGGAGATGGCAAAGGCAGCGGAGGCAGCAGGCGCAGATGCCCTGTCCCTGATCAATACCATCACCGGTATGAAGATCGACATTCACCGCAGAAAATTCGCCATTGCCAACAAGACCGGCGGCATGAGCGGCCCTGCCATCAAACCCATCGCTGTCCGTATGGTCTATCAGGTGGCACAGGCGGTACAGATCCCCATTATCGGTATGGGAGGTATTGCCACGGCGGAGGATGCCATCGAATTTATCCTGGCAGGTGCCAGCGCTGTCAGCGTCGGAGCCATGAATTTTGTGGATCCCTATACTACCGTGAAAGTAGTGGAGGGCATCGAGGATTACATGCGTACCTACCATGTGGAGAATCTGACCGATCTGATCGGTGCAGTGCAGTAAGATACAGAGAGCAGAATACGGTATAAGTACACAGAGACCTTCATATATATAGATATATCTGTATATATGGAGGTCTTTTATTGTGGAGCTGATCAAGAGAAATATACATATGGACCGGGTAAAACGATCCACTGTCATACAGTTTACCATGGAGGAGGATCTGAATCTTCCAGAGGATAAACCGGACATCAGTACCCTGAACCTGGAAAAGGGAGAAGTTGTCATCGAGGAGATCCGGCCCGGTACGGATGAGGTGACGGTACGGGGAAAACTGGGCTATGCCATTCTGTATCATACGCAGGAGACAGGGAGCAATCTGGTGCTTTTAAGCGGTGCACTGCCCTTTGAAGAAAAAATTCATATGGAGGGAACGTTGCCGTCAGATACTGTAGCGGTGAATGGAACCGTAGAAGATTTCACGGTAAATATGATCAATTCCCGGAAGCTGAATCTGCAGGCATTGCTGCTTCTCACGGCCCGGATTGAAGAGATTTACGATGAAGAACTGCCCGTGGGAATCCAGGGAGGCAGCGCCGGAGAAGGTGTGGAATACCGGATCTCGCCCATGGAGGTGACGGAGCTTTCCATCTGCAAGAACGATATTTTTCGCAAAAAAGAGGAGATTCCGCTGCCCTCCAGCTATCCGAATATTTACCAGATCCTCTGGAGTAATGTGTCACTGCGGGATGTGGAATTCAAGCCACAGGAAGAGAAACTGGCAGTGCAGGGAGATATTCAGGTCTTCGTTCTCTATGAGGCAGAGGGGGAGGAGCGGTCTATTCGTTCCTATGAGACAACAATTCCGCTGAATGGCACTCTGGAATGTCAGGGATGTCGGGAGAAACTGCTGCCGGACATCCGGTATTCACTGGTAAGACAGGAACACGGACAGCCAGAGCTGACGATCCAGCCGGATCTGGACGGGGAAGAGAGAATCCTGGGGCTGGAATGTGCTCTGGAACTGAATATCCGTCTCTATGAGGAAGAGCAGATCGATATTTTAAGAGATATTTACGGCGTGACAAAAGAAGTGATCCCGGACACCAGAGATGCCAGCCTGCGTCAGTTGCTGGCCAGAATCACAGGCAAGACAAAAGTGACGGATCACAGAAAGACCGATATCGGCTCACCAATACTGCAGGTGTTGCACAGTGAGGGAATCGTGACGATCGATCATCAGGAGACCACAGAGGAAGGAATCCGCCTGCAGGGCAGCATTGATCTTACAGTGTTGTGCATTACGGAAAATGATGAGACTCCTTATGTGAGTACCAGAGAGCAGATTCCGTATGAATATACCCTGAATGTGCAGGGAGTGACGGGAACGGATCAGGCAGAGGTACACAGTGAACTGGAGCAGCTGCAGGTGAATCTGCTGGAGGGAGAGGAACTGGATGTAAAGGCTGTTCTTTCCTTTTCCACGACTGTGATGAAGAATATTCCGCTGGAAGCCATCGAAGGGGTGGAAGAGCAGGAAATCGACAGTAATGTGCTGGCCGGACTGCCCAGTGCGGTGATCTATATTGCGGCACCGGGGGATGACCTGTGGAGCATCGGCAGGAAATATCATATGCCGGTGAAGACTGTAAGAGAATTAAACGCGCTGGAAAGCGATGAATTACGCCCGGGGCAGAAGGTGCTGCTGGTAAAAGGTCTGGCCTGATACAGTTCGGAAAAGAAAAACCATGTTGTACATGGATGCGTTCTGTGGCATCGGTACAACATGGTTTTTCTATAGGAAAGTCTGTCGAGTATACGACATTATTCTTCTGTGGTCAGTCCGGCATCTGCTGCCAGCTTGTCGAATTTCTCCATAACAGCATCATAAGTCTTCTGGGAGATCTCGGGAAGAGAACCGCCCCAGGTCTTCTCAGCCTGTGCGTAGCCCTTCTTGAATGCCTCGCGCATGGACTCGATCTTGTCCGGGTCACCGCCGGTCAGAGCATTGGCAAACTGAATGATACGGTCGGAAGTCTGGTTCACACCCCAGTAACCGTCCTCGGCGATATCTGCCTGCGCCTGTGCCTTGGTAGCAGGATCTACGGTGAAATTACCGGAACGTAAAAAGGACCAGATGTCATTGGCATTGCCGTAGGTGTTAGCCTGCTTGCCCATCATCTGTTCTACCAGAGAACGAAGCTGACTGGCACGGTTTTCTGCATCTGCCTTTAATTTGTTGACCAGATTGGTGTCCGGTGTATAGGTTTTCTTCGTGGAAGAGGTCTTGGTGTCGGTGTTGTGCTCGTAGATAACGCCGGTATCTTCCGCGGTAGCTGTAGTTTTTGCTTCCTCGGTGGAAGTTTTCTCTTTTGCTGCACTTGTGCCGGTATAGCTGTAGGCCGCAGCAGCCTGGGTTGATGTAATTCCGTTTACGCTCATGTTTTCCTCTTTTCCGGTACGGTACTGCAGGCCGTACCTGTCTGTTGTCATCCTTGACTAGGTATTGTTTTGCCTTCTGAGGGTTTTTGGTTTCACTTGTTATATCGACACCGGACAGTGGATACTTAAGGCGTTTCGGAGAAAAATGGTGGAAAACTCAATTGACCAAATGGTGGAAAAACCGGAGGAAAGAGGCATACTCCATTGACAAAATCCGCAGGATTGTATAAAATTAAGTACAATTATTGTATACATGCTATGGAACCCCGGCGCGTAGCTGTGATTTTGTCAATACGGTTCGGAACAGCGTAGCTAATATGCTATCACATTGGAGACAAAAATGAACGAATATCGGATAAAAGCGTATGCCAAGATCAATCTGGGACTGGATGTGGTCAGAAGACTGGAGAATGGTTACCATGAAGTGAAGATGGTCATGCAGACTGTAGGAATCTATGATGTGCTGGACTTTGAGAGAACAGACGGTGGGATCGTGATAACCACAGATTCCGGTGAACTGCCTACGGATGAGAATAATCTGATCTACAAAGCGGCAAAACTGATGATGGAGACTTATCCTATCAGTGGAGGCGTGAAGATCCATCTGGAGAAGCATATTCCCATAGCAGCGGGCATGGCCGGCGGCAGTACGGATGCAGCAGCTACCTTAAAAGGAATGAACCGTCTGTTTGATCTTGGGTGCACACTGAAGGATCTGATGGAACTGGGGGTGAAGATCGGTGCGGATGTTCCCTATTGCGTCATGGGCGGAACGGCGCTGGCTGAGGGAATCGGCGAGAAACTGACACCGCTTGCTCCGGCACCGGACTGCTATGTACTGGTGGCAAAGCCCGATATCAATGTTTCCACCAAATACGTGTACGAACATCTGGATGCTCAGGAGATCGTGAAACATCCTGATATTGACGGTATGGTGGAAGCCATCGCTGAGGAAAGCTTACAGGGAATCCTGGACCGGATGGAAAATGTGCTGGAGACGGTAACCGTCAGTGCATATCCTATAATCCAGACGATCAAGGACCGTATGAAGGAACTGGGAGCCATCAACAGTCTGATGAGCGGAAGCGGTCCCACGGTATTCGGTATTTTTGTAGAGAAGGACATGGCCCGCAGGGCATATGATAAATTAGAGGAGGAACAGCTGGCAAAGCAGATTTTCCTGACGGAATTTTGTGAGTAATGCCAGAGTAGAGGTATGCAGGATAATTTACAGGTGACAATGGATGAATTTCTGCCACTCAGAGATGTGGTGTTCAATACTTTGCGTCAGGCCATTCTGACGGGGGAACTGAAGCCGGGAGAACGACTGATGGAAATCCATCTTGCCAACAAGCTGGGAGTCAGTCGTACGCCGATCCGGGAAGCCATCCGTAAGCTGGAACTGGAGGGACTGGTGACCATGATCCCCAGAAGAGGAGCAGAAGTGGCTCAGATCACGGAGAAGAGCATGAACGATGTGCTGGAGGTCCGCAGGGCCATGGATGCGCTCTGCGTGGAGCTGGCGTGTGACCGGATCACTCCGGAGGAATTACAGGATCTGAAAAAGGCCTGCGATACCTTTGAAGCGGCGGTGAAGACCGATGACATTAAACAGATCGCACAGGCGGATGTGGCATTGCATGACATCATTGTACAGGCCACGGGGAACCAGCGCCTGATCCAGCTGGTCAACAACCTGTCCGAGCAGATGTACCGTTATCGTTTTGAGTATATCAAGGATTTCAGCCAGCATGAGCGCCTGGTGGAGGAACACAAGGTCATCTATGAGAGCATCGTGAAAAAGGATAAGGAAACGGCATCCAATATGGCCAAGGTGCATATAGATAATCAGAAAAAGGCGATCATCCGCCAGATCCGTCTGGAACGGGAGAAAAATAAATAGATTTCAAAAGTATAATCTGTCCGGAAAGCGGTAATGATTTCCATAGAACCGAAACGGTAATTTATGGAAAGAGGAATGCTGATGGATAGATTATATGTTTGTTATGAAAAATATCGCAGGATGATTGCAGAAAAGAAAATATTACACCGGCTGGTGCAGGGAGTCCGGATACTGACTGTGGCACTGGCCTGTTACGGCTGGTGGGGCGTGATCTACCCGGAGCTTACGATGCTGCCGTCCACCTATGAGATCGTATACGAGGAGACGGAAGCCACGGAGGCAGAGACTGTACAGACCGGTCCGGAAGTGGTAGAATGGAATTCCGACAGCCAGATCTATTGGAAGATTCTGGAGGCGGATCCGGAGCAGATCCGGTTCAAGAGCAGACTGCTTACGATGTTAAAAAAATAAAAGGAGAAATCCCATGTATCAGGAGAATGTTACTGCGCTGAAAAAGGATGCCCCCATCGGGGTATTCGATTCCGGTATCGGCGGACTGACCGTTGCCCGGGAGATCATGCGGCAGATTCCCAATGAGAAGATCATATATTTCGGAGATACGGCAAGAATGCCCTACGGCAGTAAGTCCAAGGAGACGGTGACTCGCTTTTCAAAGCAGATCGTGCGGTTTCTGGAGACTTTTCAGGTGAAGACTATTGTGGTGGCCTGTAATACGGCGAGTGCCTATGCACTGGATGAACTGGAAAAAGAGATCGATGTTCCGATCATCGGTGTAATCAAGCCGGGAGCCAGAACCGCGGCGGAGGTGACACGTAACGGCCGCATCGGCGTGATTGCCACCGAAGCTACCATCGGCAGCCAGATGTACAACAAATACATACAGGAACTGAATAAAGATGTTACGATCTACGGCAAGGCCTGCCCGCTGTTCGTACCTTTAGTGGAAGAAGGCCTGTGGGAAGATCCCGTGACCGATGAGATCGCAAAGCGTTATCTGTCAGAGTTGATTGATATTGACATCGATACCCTGATTCTGGGGTGTACCCATTATCCGCTGATCCGTTCCACAGTGGGACGTGTCATGGGAGATCAGGTGACGCTGGTGAATCCGGCATACGAGACAGCCAGAGAACTGAAGGGACTGTTACAGCATTATCATATTCTCAATGATGAGGAGCCGCATCTGGGAGAGAACAAGTACCAGTTCTATGTCAGCGATGGGGCGGAGAAGTTCAAGCACTTTGCCAATTCCATTATTAAATACGGAATCCTGTCGGCCAAGACCATTAAGATCGATGAGTATTAGAGGATGAAGAGAAAATGAATCGAGAGGTAGAACTTGTACTGTCCGGTCTGCATGCTTCCGGACAGGAGCAGGAAAGCGAAGCGGTGGAGACCGTGCAGCCGGCACAATATTTTAAGAGAAACGACAGTCATTATCTGCTCTATGAGGAGAAAATGGATAAAGACCAAGCTCCCTGCAGGAGCCGGATCAAATTCCGGGATCATCTGTTGGAATTGACCAGACAGGGGACAGCTGAGATGCATATGATCTTCGAGGAAAATAAGAGACATATGATCCCGTATAACACACCCTACGGGCAATTGATGCTAGGGATCGAAACCGGCAGGGTACTGGTAGAGGAACAGGAGGATCAGATTCACGTGACGGTGGAATACACGCTGGATCATGAGGGAGAACCCCTGAGCGAAAGCTGCCTGAAGATCCATATTCGGGAAAAATAGAAGAAAGATAAACATAAAAAATAGCAGATGCTCTTATGAATGCAAGCATTCAACGAACATCTGCTATTTTTATGTGCGTCAGACGACACACAATGGGGTCTGAATAGTTATTTACTTTACAGGCTTTGCTCCGGCCTTTTCCTGTGCCGTAGCTACAAGACGCTTGAAGAAGCCTTTTTTCTTCTCGGGAGCAGCTTCGGTCTTGCCGTGCAGTCCCTTGACATCCAGTACATAGATACCGCTGACAACGGCTTTTACTTCCTTTTTCACAGGAACACTGTCGAAGATCTTCTCGTCACAGATCAGGGATACGATCTGAGGACCAACCTTTGCCTTGATGATGGGGAGTTTGGAACCGCGCATCATCTTCGGGGTCTGGTCAATGACCATCTGTGGAAGACCGGCATCTTTTAGCTTCATGCGTTTCTTATCGATGATCAGCATGGATACGGTCTGTTTGTTGGCATCCAGCAGTTCCTGCTGTTCTGCCTGTTTCTTCTGTGCTTTCTTACCTAAGAAATATAATACTGCAATGATAATCGCAAGTACTATTACAATAACTAATAATGTGATTGCCACCGGACTCATTTTACAGTCCCTCCTTCAGTTAATCGGAACAAATTCCTAAAAAACATTGTAACATAGATGTGATGAAATACGCAACCATACATTTATGATTTCTATCTTGTTTCCGGTTCTTGTAAGGAAGACTGTCACCATGTGGCAGTCTTTTTGTAATATAAAAAATTATGAAACACGTATGTCAACCGGTTGACATACGTGCGGTAAAATTATATAATGTGAAAAAAGAAGGAGGTGCGGAAAATGAAAGTACTGGTAGTATCAGATGTACATGCGAACATAGCCGCATTGAACACCATTTTGGAAAAAGAGGCTGATTACGATATTCTGTGCTGCGCCGGGGATTATACAGACTATGGAATCTATCCGGCGGAAGTGATAGAACGGTTCCGCAATCTGAAAAAAACGCATCTTGTGTATGGCAACCATGATCTTCACGTTATAAATACTTATGAAAGTAAGGAATGGAAAAATGTAGAAGATGGAAAATACAAGTGGGTTCACTATAATTGTGAACAGCTAAACAACCAGGGTATTAGGTGGCTGAAGCAGTTACCGGAAACCGCATATTTTGAGGCAGACGGATGGAAATACGGAATTGCCCATCAGTATGATAGTGGTTATGGGACGATAGAAAGCAGGTACGCGTTTGATAAATATTGGGCGGAGCATTACGGAACAGATAATACAGGGAACAGAAGACTGATTTTCGGGCATACACACAGACAATGTATTCATATTTTAGGTGATGGAATGGAATGGCTGAACCCGGGAAGTGCCTCGTATCGAAGACCCGATGACCCGGATAAGACGGCACATTATGCGACGATTACAGACGGCGAGATCCGATTGAAACAAATTCCCTACGACAGAAAACCACAGTTTGAAAAGGCAAAGGAATTTATAAGTACCGATAAAATGATGAGAACAGAAATTCAGGATTTTATGTTCTTTTTTGGGGATGCAAAGACCTCAAGAGAACCGTTGGGATAAGGAGTGAAATAACAATAACAGAGATAAAAAGGGATGGAAAGAGATGAATTGTAGGAGATATCGCTTGGATCAGGTGGCAAATTTCAGAGATTTGGGAGGCTATGCGTGTGACGGAGGCGTAACTAGATATGGTGTGATTTTCCGGAGCACAGCTTTGAATAAGGCGACGGAAGAGGATATTGAAAAGATAGAGCACCTGGGAGTCAATACGGTCATTGACTTAAGATTTCCCAGTGAGACAAAAGATCTTCCGGACAGATTGGGAAAGGGTATGGATTATATCAACTGTTCGCTTATGGGTACCACAAAGCTGGAACAGTTGGATATTGTAAACAGTAGTGTGGTGGAGACCAAAACGCTGCATCGCATGTATCGCCTGATGCTCCGCAACGGAGGAAAAGAGATCAGGAAAGCTCTGGAGGTAGTCGCTGATTCCGAGGGAGCGGTATTGTTCCATTGCGCAGCCGGCAAAGACCGTACCGGTATTCTGGCAATGTTGATTTTATCATCCGTGGGAGTGGATCGGGAAGATATTCTGGTGGATTACCAATGTAGCAGTACCTATATTACAAAATTTACGACCGATATTTCCGGTTCCAATATCTACAACATGAAATGGATTCTGAACTGGATTGACCAGGAATGGGGTGGAGTTCCGGAATATCTGCGTCAAATTGGAGTACAAAGTGAAACTATACAAAAAATCAAATCCAAGTTTGTTGAAAATTTATATATGTAACCGGTTGACATACGATAAAAATTAGTATATATTCTTAATTACAAAATATGTAACCGGTTGACATACAATTACATATCTACAAAATGTATAGATTCAGAGAGGAGAACAATACATGAAAAAGAAAATTTTAGCAGGATTGTTGAGTGCAATGATGGTCGTATCATTAGCAGCTTGTGGAAGCTCAGAGACAGGTGCCACAGCTACAGAGTCCAAGAGTGAAACAACGGCAAATACTGCGGATGGAACAGCAGCCGCTGCAACAGATGCACAGGGCGGTTATGAAGGGAAAGAAGTGAAAGTCTGGATCAGCTCCGGCGCAGAAGATGATATATACCGTGAAATGTTCGACAAGATCGAAGGTGATCTGAATATTACCATTACAGATGAGTATTATTCCAAGGATGAATTGGACAATAAGATGCAGACTTCTTCTATTGCAGGTGACATGCCGGATGCTGTAGTTGCCGACTATCTGCTGATCCCCAAATATTATGAAGCGGGTCTGGTAGCAAATCTGGACGATTATGTAACCGATGAACTGATGGATGATTATCTTCCCAGCGTAGTATCTGAGTGCACTTATAATGATCACATCATTTCCGTTGCACAGTTCGATAGTGGCCTGGCTTTCTGGGCTAACAAATCCATGCTGGAGAATGCCGGTGTCAGAATTCCTGCCGATTACAAGGATGCATGGGATAAAGCAGAGTTTGAAGATGCGCTGAAGAAATTAAAAGACAGCGGTGTAGAATGGCCCATCTATGTAAGACAGAACAAACCTTCCACCGAGTATTACACCTGGATGCCGTTTGTAGCAAGCTTTGGCGGAGACTACATGAATCGTGAGACCGGACTTTGCACAGGAACTCTGGACGGCGATAATACAATTGCTTCTTTCGATTTCCTGGCAAAGCTGTTCACAGATGGATATGCAGATGCAACCTGTGATTATGAAGATTCTTTCCAGAAGGGTGAGAATGCCCTGGCTCTGTATGGACATTCCAAGTATCAGGATTATAAGGCTGCACTTGGCGATGATCTGATCCTGGTTCCCCTGCCTGATATGGGACACGGGGTTTACACCTGCTCCGGTTCTACTGTTATGATCATGACCACAGGAGCACAGGAATCCGGAAAGGATGATGCTGTATGGGCAATGCTGCAGGAAGCAACCAACCCCGATTACATCAAGATGGTAGTAGATGTCAACGGTGCGGTTCCCGCAAGATCCAGTGTTATGGATGCAATCCCCGACTATTGTGAGGGAGGTACCCTGTATCTGTACAGACAGCAGCTGGAGAGTGGTATTTCCTTCCTGCGTCCGTACACCCCTGCACATATGACCATTTATGATGCAATGGCCAGCGTTATCGGTAATATCTATGCCGGCGCAGATCCTGCAACAGAGTTGCACGATGCCGCTGCGAATATTGATGAAATTATTACAGAGAACGGATGGAACTTTCAATAATCTGAAATAAGAAGTATCGGATAAGGCTGTCTGTGAGGGCAGCCTTATTCATAAAAAAAGGAGTACTTATGGCAAACAGTTCTAAGAAAAAAAGCGGATTACAACGTGGCGAGTCAAAAGCCGCATTCCTGTTCTGCACACCGGCAGTGGTGCTGGCACTGGTATTTATCATTTTACCGTTTGCAATGTCTGTTGTGTATTCATTTACCAATAAACAACTGATTCCCAAAGTGGGAATGGAAACAGCTTTTGTAGGGTTGAAGAATTATATTGAGATTTTCACAAGCAAAGTGACAGTACTTTCTTTTAAAAATACATTTTTGTATGCACTGATCGTAGTGCCTTCGGTATTGGTGATCGGAACCGTGCTTGCGGTTTTTGTAAACCAGAAGATCAAAGGCGTACAGGTGTTCCGACTGATCTATTTCAGTCCGCAGGTTGTAACGATGACTGTAGTGGCAGTTATCTGGGCATTCATTTTTTCCTCCAAATCCAGCGGATTATTAAATTCGTTTCTGGGTCTGCTGCATATTGCACCTCAGAAGTGGCTTCAGGATCAGCATCTGGCACTTCCGTGTCTGGCAATTATGTATATCTGGCAGAATCTTGGTATGCAGATGTTGATCATTTTAAGTGGTCTGCAGTACATTTCCGAAGAACTATATGAGGCTGCCGAAATTGATGGATGTACCACCTTTGAGAAATTTATTTATATTACGGTACCCGGATTGAAGAACACACTGGTATACGTTTTGGTATCTGTGATTATCAATTCCCTGAAAGTATTCACTCAGGTGTATGTACTGACAAACGGCGGACCGTCCAATGCAACGACGACCGTAGTATTCCAGTTGTACAAAGCCGGATTCGTAAATGGACAGGTAGGATACTCTTCCGCAATCGCAGTTACATTCTTTATGCTGGTAATGGTTATTTCAATTCTGCAGAATAAGTTTGCAAAGGAGGACTAGGGAATGAGAACTGCAATGTCAAAAAGGAAAAAAATCATTATGAAATTGTGCATGTATCTTGGATATTTGCTCATAGCAGCTATTTTCATCGGACCGATCGTATTTTGTTCGTATCTTCTTTGAAACCATATGCGCAGATCGAATCGGATATGTCAAATATCAGAGCATTCATTCCTTACGGAGACCTGTCACTGGATAACTATATCAATGTTATTGTGAAAGCGGATTTCTTCAAGTTCTTCAAGAATTCCGTTGTAGTAACGATCATCTTTGTCCTGCTGGCAACCACAATCAATGCAATGATCGGATATGCACTGGGAATGCTTAATTTCCGTGGAAAGGCAATCATTATATCCACCATTGTGGCATTGAGCATTATTCCTACAGAGTCCATTATCATTAACCGTTTTATGACAGTGAATTCACTGGGAATGTTAAATACATATATAGGACTGGCCATTCCCAGTGTCGCATATCCCATGTACATGTATCTATACTATAATCATTTTAAGGAATGCCGAAGGAATTGCAGGAGGCTGCAATTATTGATGGAGCCAGCTACTGGAAAATATTTACCAAAATCATGATGCCTTTGTCTAAGCCGATCATTACCACTGTTGCGATCATGGCATTCATCCGTTCCTGGAGCGATCTGCTGTGGCCCACACTGGTTACCAGAGACGGTACTTACAGAACACTGCCGCTGGCTTTAAAATCATTGTTTTCCGACACCTATACTGATTGGGGACAGGTCTTTGCGTTCTCTACATTAATGGTTATTCCTACGATGATATTATTCCTGGTATTCCAGAAGCAGTTTGTGGCATCTGTGACATCCAGCGGAATTAAGGGGTGATAAAGTGGAAATCAGATATCTCGGAACAGGCGGAGCAGAAGGATTCCCCAGTATTTTCTGCCAGTGTGAAGCATGTCGTAAGGTAAGAATGTTGTTAGGAAAAATGTAAAGACACGTAGCTGTACTCTGGTGGATGAGGTGATGATCGACCTGTCCCCGGATATCTTTCACAATGCATTAACAGCCATGTGGATTTATCGGAGGTGAATCACCTAGTATTTACCCATTCCCATTCCGATCACCTGAATACCACAGAAATATGCTTCCGACTGCGGGAAATGGCATCCGTGATTCAAAAAGATAAAAAGTAATGGAAATTTATGGCAATGATGCGGTTCGGGATGGTATTATGGAGATAATAGCTAAGGATCCACATGTAGATCTGACAAGGATGAGATTTCACCGGATTCAAAAGTTTGAACCATTCCGTATAGGTCATTTAAAGTTTACACCTTTAAAGGCATATCACAAGCTGGACGAGGAAGCTTTGATCTTTGTGATCGAGGATGGAAGATCGACCCTGTTGTATGCAAATGATACAGGGTCTTTCCGGAGGAAACACTGGATTTTATAGAACAACAGAACATAAAATTTGACGTCGTCAGTATGGATACCTGCAGAGGTATACTGGATGGTGACACGCATATGGGAATTCGGGAAAATGTAGAGCTGCGGGAGAAACTCCGCAGAATGCATGCAGTGACACCGAATACGGAATATTATCTGAATCATTATTCTCATATGTGCGGTATGATTCCGCAGGAATATGAAAGACTGGTAGGTCATGAGGGGTTCCTTTGACTTACGACGGACTTTCCGTTACTGTCTGATGCAAAAAGTAAGATAAGGGAAGGGAATATGCCAACAATCAAAGATGTAGCTGCAGAAGCAGGAGTGACCTCCACAACAGTATCCAGAGTATTGAATAATCGTGGATACATCAGTGAAGAGACGAGAGAAAAGTATATTCTGCCATGGAAAAGCTGAACTATATGCCAAACGAAATGGCGAGAAATTTATCCCGGCAGAAGAGTGATTATATCGGGGTGATTCTCCCATCTGTAGAGCATCCTTACTTTAGCAAGGTCCTTCACTGGCTGGAGCATTATGTGACAAAACACAACTACAAGATAATGGTCTGTATTTCCGAGAACAGCAGGGAAAAGAATTACAGTATATTGATCTGCTCTATTCACACAGAGTTCTTGGAATTGTTGTGTGCAGCCATATCGGAGAGACGATGGAACATCTGGATTCTAACTGTCCACTGATCTCTTTGAGAGAGAAATTGCGGAAAACATTCCGGCAGTTCTTTGCGATAACTATCAGGGTGGTATTCTGGCGGCTAACCGGCTGTTTGATGCCGGATGCAGAAATATCGCAATTTTAACCCGCCTACCAAGGAAAATATCCCTGCATATAGCAGAGAAAAGGCATTTATGAAGTGCTGCGAGGATAAAAAATCAGTGGACGTGTGGTTTATACAGACAGGTTGGCTCCCTTATCAGAAGAATTCGGCAACAATATTTTGGAATTATTGAAAAAATTCGGATCGGGATGGAATTTTGCAACAAGTGATGTAATGGCTGCAAATATTATCCGTGCATGCAAAAATGGGAAAACGTGTTCCGGAGGATATCTCTATTGTGGGATTCGATGATACCTGGATTTCCACACTGACGTATCCTTCCATTACGACCATTCATCAGCCGGTGCAGGAAATGTGTGAATATGCCATAGAAGCGATTGTGAAAAAGTAAAGAGTGAAAAGGTTCCATCCCAGGTTGTATTTCCGGTAGAACTGATCGACCGGGAGTCCACAAAGTAAAATAATGACGATAAAGGAACAGATATGATAGAAAAGGAACCATAATGGAAAGTGAAGCAGAACCGTCATCAAAGGAGCTACTGAAAATATATGATACTACGTTGGCAGAAAAACTGATGCAAAAGCTGCTCCCCATGATTGAAAACTGTGCGAAGCAGACACGTTCCGAAAAGTAGTCGTTGCAGTAAGCGGAGGCTCCGGATCCGGAAAAACAGTGACGGCATTGTTACTTTCCTGCTTCCTGAAGGAAAAGGGATAGAAAATTACATTCTGTCAGGAGATGCTTATCCGCATAGAATTCCAAAGTACAATGATGCGGAGCGGTTACAGATTTTCAGAGAAAATGCAATTGTGGGAATGCTGAAAGAGCAGACTTATACAGAAGAACGATGTACAATCATTCAGGAATTTCAAAAGCCGGAAATGATGCGGATGAAAAACATGTCGGAAAATATTCATGGTATGAGTCTTATCTCAGAAACGGCAGAAGGGCTCTGGAAAATTATCTTGGCACGGAAAAGGAAATTAATTTTGAGGAAGTAAACAGATTGGTTCATGCGTTTAAAGCCGGCGGAGAAAAGCTATGGGTCAGACATATGGGACGCGAAGAGACAGAACTGTGGTATGAAGAGAAGGATTTCACCGGAATAAAAGTGCTGTTGGTGGAGTGGACACACAGCAACAGTGAATACTACAGCGGTGTGGATATCCCTATCTACCTTGACAGTACCCCCAGGAGACATTGCAGAGCCGTCTGGAAAGAAACCGTGATCAATGGATAGACAACCCATTTACGATGATGGTACTGGATATTGAGCAGAAAATGCTGAAAAAGCAGTCTGAGAAAGCAAAACTTATTGTTACCCGGACGGAACGGTGTTAGACCGGAAGGAATATGCGCAATTTGTTCCGAAGCTTCAGAAATAAAAGGAAAGATGTTATGAACATAGGACCGATGTTGAATCTCTACCCGGATAGTCTGGCGGAACCCTGGATGATGTTGTAGATTTTGAAAACGGAAGAGGCAGAGGGAGCATTTTCTTCCTGCTATATTCTGCCCAGTCTGTACCATGCGGATCTGGACAGAGGCTTTTCTGTGATTGATTATTCTCTGAACAAGATGTATGCTTCCGGCGAGACATTGGAAGCAATAAAAAGCTTGGGATTGAATTGAAGCTGGATTTTATTCTGAATCATGCTTCGGTGTTGTCGAAGCAATTCCAGGATATCATTGCAAAGGGAAGAATCGGAGTACAAGGATTTCTTCATTAATTGGAATGAATTCTGGAAGGACTGCGGAGAAATGACGGAGCAGGGATATATCCTTCCAGAAGAAAAGTATCTGAAAAGATGTTTTTCCGGAAACCGGACTCCCATTCTTATGGTGCGTTTCCCGGATGGGAGAGAGATCCCTTACTGGAATACTTTTATCAGGAAGTGAACTATCCCAAAGTCAGTGCTCAGGAACTTATGAAAGCTGCCGATCTGCAATACATGCAGGCAGAGATCATTGCACAGGAACTGTCCATGGGCTGTCCGGAAGGGAAAAAGCCGGCGGATATTTTGCAGGAAATCGTTCTGGAGCGAAAAGCAGGAAGGCTGACAAAAGAACAGATTACAACGATCTGGAATTACATGGAGCAGCACCGGTATTATCTTGGTCAGATGGATCTGAATATCCAGTCGCCAAAGGTGTGGGAGTACTACCGTGAAGTATTAAAGACACTGGCAGGGTATGGTGCCAAAATTGTGAGACTGGATGCATTTGCCTATGCACCGAAGAAACCGGGAGAACGGAATTTTTGAATCAGCCGGACACCTGGGAACTGCTTAACAAAATAAAACAGATTGCGGAACCGTACGGTATGGAACTTCTGCCGGAGATCCATGAAAGCTATAGTGAAAAATATATGAGAAGATAGCAGAGCAGGGATATGTCACCTATGACTTCTTTCTGCCGGGACTCATTATAGATGCCCTGGAATCGGGGAACGGAGAACATCTGGCCGGATGGGCACAGGAGCTGATCGATAAAATATCAGAACCGTGAATATGCTTGGCTGTCACGATGGGATTCCACTGTTGGATCTCAAAGGAATTCTGGCGGAGGACCGGATTCAGAAACTGATCGACATTATTGTCTCCCGTGGGGATATGTGAAGGATCTTCACGGTCAGAAAAACATTTACTATCAGGTGAATGCAACCTACTTCAGTGCATTGGGCGAAGATGAGAGAAAGATGCTCCTTGCGAGAGCCTTGCAGATATTTATGCCGGGCAAACCGCGATCTGGTATCTGGATCTGTTCGCCGGAAAGAACGACTACGAAGCGGTGAAAAGGCAGGTCCCGGAGGACATAAGGAGATCAATCGGACAAATCTGACGACAGCACAGATATGCAGTGGTTTGAGTAAGCCGATTGTAAAGCAGCAACTGGAGTTGCTGCGATTCCGATTCCTGCCCGGCGTTCTCGGAAGAAAGCCGGATCAAAGTAAGCAGTGAAGGATCCCGATCTGCTTTGTATGGGAACATCAGGGCTGTACTGCACAGCTGAAGGCAAATCTGCAGGATTGTTCCTATGGGATTGAATTCTGCGATCAGGATAGAAAGAGAACACTCATCACAGAGGGATAAAATATCACGGCCGGAGACCGCCGGCTTGAATACAAAAGATAAGAAGAGACTGAGAATGTTGATTTTTCGGCATTTGTCAGTCTCTTTGCTGGAAAGAAGGTTTGCATTATGATATATTGAGGAAAAGGGATGTTTTCATCTGAAGGGCAGTATTATGAGTGAAGCATTTGAGATCGTAAAGACAGGAATAGATTTTTCTGCAGCCATCTGGTATTTTTAATATGCTGTTTGCCATCGTGATCGTGTTTTTCAGAGACGGGATCCAAAGAGTGTGGGCATGGCTGCTTTTGTTGTATTTTATACCGGTACTGGGATTCGTGTTCTATCTGTTACTGGGGCAGGATATGCACAAGCGGAAAATGTTCCGGATCAAAGAGGTGGAGGATCACATCAGCAAAGATATAAGACAGCAGGAGTACCGGCTGAGATCCGGGATGTCCAGGAGCTGGATGAGAATATCCGGGGTATGAGGATCTGGTCATGTATAATCTGGAGGCCGGAGAAGCCATGCTGACGAAGGACAACGATGTGGATATCTTCATCGACGGCAATGAGAAATTCCGGCGCTGATGGAAGATCTGCGGAATGCGGAGCATTTTATCCATATCCAATACTACATTATTAAAAACGACGTATTATTCAATCAGATCAAGGATATTCTGATCGAGAAGGCGGCACAGGTGTGGAGGTCCGGGTTCTGTTCGATGCCATGGGCTGTCGTTCCGTGCGGCACAGCTACTGGAAATGGCTGAATGAAAGGGTGTGCAGACCGCGGAATTTTTCCCGGCGATCCTGCGGAGGCTTCAGCTTCGTATCAATTACCGCAACCACAGGAAAATTGTGGTCGTTGACAATAAAGTGGCTTACGTGGGCGGATTTAATGTCGGGAAGGAATATATTGATCTGATGAAAAGTTTGACACTGGAGAGATACCCATCTGCGGATTTGCGGCAGTGCGGTACTGGGGCTCCAGGTGCGATTTATTTTAGACTGGAATTATGCGGCAGGAGAGAACCTGTTTTGCGCCCGGAACTGTTCCGGGGATCGAAGCCGGTACGAGGGATTTCTGTGATCTGCAGATTATCAGCAGTGGTCCGGATAAGACGACTCAGCAGATCCATGATAATTACCTGCGTCTGATCAACAAGGCACAGAAAAGCATTTATATCCAGACTCCGTATTTTATCCCGGATGAGGCGATCCTGAATGCCCTGATGATCGCGGTGAAGTCCGGATCGAAGTGAACATTATGATCCCATGTATGCCGATCACCCGTTTGTCTATTGGGCCACCTATTCTTATCTTGGCGATATGGTCATGGCGGGGCCAACTGTTATACCTATAACAATAATGATCGTGGATGACAGAGTACTGTGTTACGGAACAGCGAACATGGACATCCGCAGCTTTGCGTTGAATTTTGAGGAAATATATGGGGATCTGGAAGTCTGCCGTCGATCACCCGGGATTATTACACGGGAAGGAACCTGAAGATCCGCATAAAAGAGCAGGTCTGCCGGTTATTGTCACCCTTGTTATAGCCCGGTGGATGTGTTATAATGGGCGGTGCTATGATGCATTTCGCATGGTAGGCACAAAATGAAAGGTATAGGAAGTATTAGAATGAAGAAAAAGACATTAGGATTTCTGGCAGCGGTTTTAAGCATGTGTATGCTGGCGGGCTGCGGAGCAAAGGATACAGGAGACGGCACGGATGCAGCGACCGGCGCCGGAGCAGAAAGTACTGCATTGAAGGATATGGATGTGGACAAGTATGTGACACTGGGCGAGTACAAGGGCTGGAAGTATCCGTAGACACCGTGGAAGTAGATGAGGATGAGTGGGACAGTCTGGTCAATAATGTATATTATGAAAATATTACCGCAGAGAACGGCGGGATTATGGATCGTGCCGTGGAGACCGGAGACACCGTAAACATCGATTACGAAGGCAAAAGGATGACGTGGCATTTGACGGCGGTACCGCACAGGGATACGATCTGACCATCGGTTCCGGAAGCTTTATTGCCGGATTCGAGGATGGACTGATCGGCGTGATGCCCGGAGAGACAGTGGATCTGAATCTTACATTCCCGGAGAATTACGGAAAATCCGATCTGGCAGGACAGGCTGTGGTATTTACGGTAACGGTAAATTATATTCAGCCCGCACAGGATGGGGAATTCAGTGATGAAGTCATCAGTAACTTCGGTATCGATGGTGTGACGAACGAGGAAGAACTCCGTCAGTACGCTTATGATTATCTGAATGAGAATGCACAGCAGAATTATGAGACCAATGTACAGCAGGCAGTGATGGATGCATTTATGGCAAACAACACTTTTACCTCCGTACCGGAAGCACTGGTACAGAAATATTCCGATGCCGCAGAGAGCAGCATCACCTCCATGGCATCTTCTTACGGCGTGGACGCAGACACATTTACCCAGTATTATTATGGACAGGATCTGGCATCTTTCCTGGCTACCTATTCTGAGGAGGCAGCAAAGCAGGATATTGCCCTGCAGGCAGTGGCCAACAGAGAAAACCTGAACATCAGTGATGAAGAACTGGATCGATCCTGCTGGATCGTGCTACAGCAGCAGGCTATGACACTATCGAGGAGTATATCGGCGAGACCTCCAAGGAAGACTACAGAGAGTATTTCCTCTATGATAAAGTGACAGATTATCTGGTAGAGAACGCAAAGATCACCAACAATTAAATTTTAAAAATAGTATGTGACCGGCGAATAGGATGCGGGCCGGTTCAGATAGAGCACGTCGCAGCGTGCGGATAGGAAAAATTATGGAATTAACAGACATCAGAGAACTTCACCGGGAAAAGGACGTCTATATCGGCAAGGAGATCACCGTAGGCGGCTGGGTGAGGAACAATCGTGACTCCAAGAACTTCGGTTTCCTGGTGATCAACGACGGAACCTTTTTTGAGCCTTTGCAGGTAGTATATGGTGACGGACTTGCGAACTCCAGGAGAACTGCAAGATCAATGTAGGTGCGGCAGTTGTGATCCGCGGCACCATCGTGGCTACCCCGAGGCAAAGCAGGCATTTGAGATGCAGGCAGCGGAAGTGATCGTGGAAGGACCTTCTACTGCGGATTATCCCTTACAGAAAAGCGTCACCCTTTGAGTATCTGCGTACCATCTCTCATCTGAGAGCACGTACCAATACTTTCCAGGCAGTGTTCCGTGTCGATCCCTGATCGCTTATGCAATCCACACCTTCTTCATGGAGAGAGGATTTGTCTATGTGCATACTCCTCTGATCACCAGCAGTGACTGTGAAGGTGCCGGTGAAATGTTCCAGGTGACCACTCTGGATATGAACAATGTACCTAAGACAGAAGACGGCAAAGTGGATTACACCCAGGACTTCTTCGGTAAGCCTGTAAACCTGACCGTAAGCGGACAGCTGGATGTAGAGACTTATGCTTTGCATTCAAGAACGTATATACTTTCGGACCGACTTTCCGTGCCGAGAATTCCAACACCACCCGTCATGCGGCAGAGTTCTGATGATCGAGCCGGAGATCTGTTTTGCGATCTGAAGGATGATATGATCCTGGCAGAGAGCATGTTAAAATATGTGATCCGCTATGTGCTGGAAAATGCGCCCGAAGAGATGGCATTCTTCAATCAGTTCGTGGATAAGGGACTGATCGAAAGATTGCAGCATGTGGTCAACTCGGATTTCGGTCATGTGACCTACACTGAGGCTATCAAGATCCTGGAGAAGCACAACGATGAGTTCGATTACAAGGTATTCTGGGGATGCGATCTGCAGACCGAGCATGAGAGATACCTGACCGAGAAGGAATTTAAGAGACCTGTATTCGTAACCGATTATCCGAAGGAGATTAAGGCATTCTACATGAAGTTGAACGAGGATGGCAAGACTGTGGCTGCTATGGACTGCCTGGTACCCGGTATCGGCGAGATCATTGGCGGCAGCCAGCGTGAAGACAATCTGGAGATCCTGGAGAAGCGTATGGAAGAGCTGGGACTGAATAAGGAAGATTATCAGTTCTATCTGGATCTGCGCCGCTACGGCTCCGCACGTCATGCAGGCTTCGGACTGGGCTTCGAGCGCTGTGTAATGTATATCACCGGAATGGGCAATATCCGTGACGTTATCCCTTCCCTCGTACTGTAAATAACTGCGACCTGTAATTATATGGAGTCATTTTACCTATGAAGAAAAAACTGCCGGCAGAAAAGTAAATAGCAAAAAGAAAGTTTTATGTTATTTTCTTCTGGCAGCGGTGACGCTGACAGCCACCGGCTCTGTCTGGGAAGCCTCCGGGGAGACGGTGCAGGCAGCCCTTCCATAGGAGAATTACAGAACAACATTAAAGAACATCAGAACCAGCTGAACAATATCAACAGCCGATCAATTCCTGCAGGATGAACAGGATCTGGTGCAGGAGAAGATCGATGACCTGAATGCGGAGATCATCAACACCATGACCAGTATCGGCATGAAGGAAGATGAGATCGCAGCGAAGGAAACGGAACTTGCCGACAAGCGATCCAGATTGATCAGACCCAGGAAGAGTACAATATTGCCAAGGCGCAGGAAGAACAGCAGCATGACGATATGGTCAGTCGGATGCGCATGATGTATGAAAATGATTCTTCGGAGAATTATGTGAACCTTCTGTTACAGGGTGGTGGCCTGAGTGGTATGCTGAACCGGATGGACTTCGTGGAGAGCGTCTACGAGTATGACCGCCAGAAACTGCAGGAATACGAAGAGACCAAGGAACAGGTACTGGCGCTGTGGAACCAGCTGGAAGAAGAGAAGACCCAGCTGCAGGTCGATAAGGATCAGCTGGAAGCCGATAAGGCGGATCTGGAGAACCAGAAATCGGAACTGGATGTGATGCTGGCCAAGAAAAGCAGGAATCCGCCAACTATGATGCGGAGATTAAGAAGGCAAAGCAGGAGGCTTCCGTAGCGAAGGCACTGTTGCAGCAGGAACAAAAACAGTTAAAACAGTTGCAGACGCAGGCACGGCAAGGAAATACTGCCGCAGCCACCGGTACTTATGCAACGACCAATTATACCTCAGTCATCGAAAATGCCTCCGGCAGTGATATGGGAAAGCGTCTTGCAAAATATGCCTGTCAGTACATAGGTAATCCGTATGTGGCGGGCGGTACCAGCCTGACGAATGGTGCGGATTGTTCCGGATTTACCTTCCGCATCTACAGTGATTTCGGTTACAGCATTCCCCGTACGTCCTATGAGCAGAGAAGTTGTGGCACCGGTGTGGACTACAGCAATGCACAGCCGGGAGATCTGATCTGTTATGACGGTCATGTGGCTATGTATATTGGCGGCGGGCTGATCGTGCATGCCAGCACACAGCGTACCGGTATCAAGATCAGCAATGCCAATTACCGTCCGATCCTGGCAGTACGACGCGTTGTGTAATTTCATATTTGACATTTGTAAAGTCCCTGTTTTCGCGGAAAACGGGGACTTTTTTTCTTTTTGAAATTATTTTTTCGTGAAATTTGACAAAAGATATCCTTGGTGAAATCGCATATAGACAAAGCAATCTATCTATGATAGGGTGGAGTTATCCGAAATCCGGATGGTTTCGGAAACTGTAAATCTCTGAAATAAGAATTCTAAATAGGCCGTTCGGCCGGGATTTCCAACGATTTTTTTAATAGTACCTTTTATTTTTGTACGCAAATTTACGGATCAGTTCTCTGCTTTTGCAGGGAGAAAATAATGGGGGATCAATGACATACGAAGAATTTAAGAAGGAATTGCGTTGGAATGTGCAGAACATGGAAACGGCACGGGGCAAGACCATACGCCTGCTGGAACGGCACATGGTATGCGGTGATCCGATGGCGGTTCATATCATGAATATTATGAACCGGTGTATGTATGGAAGAGAACAGATCATGATACGTGAAGATATGCTCTGCGCATTATGGATGCGTGGAAAAAGAGAATATATACAGCACTGGCTGATACGGCCATTGTATGAGCGATACGGACAGGAAGGATGGCAGAGTATTTTACCGGAGATCTCGGCGGGCCTGACGGAGGACGATGAAGAAGAGGACATCGTACTCTCCGGGGAGAATCTGAGCTATGCTGTCTGCAGAAGGCATATGATCGTGCGTCCGGTGAATTATGAACGGTGCAGGCAGGAGCTTGGCAATGCCATCTATCGTAAGATTGGAGATGTTGCGCTGGTGCTGCATCTGTTGACCAGTGAGAAGACCGGAAGCAGTCTGACCATACAGGTGTCCCGCGGTATGGTACTGCCATGGAAGCTTACGGAAGACCAGTTGATCACGGAAGCCATGATGAACACCTGCCGCAAGATGCCGCCCAGATTGTTTCTGGGAGATGACAGGAGAAAGTTTTTTCCTTATGAGGAAGGCATTCTGCTGCCGGAAGAGGAAGGGCGTCAGACCTGGATCAGCCCCTGGAACCACAGGGAAGGACAGAGAGGATATCTCCTCACCACTACTGCCAGAATCCATGGGGCTGTGGCCTTTTTCTATCCCGGGGTAAAAGCAATCCTGGCGGAGAAACTGGGCGGGGACTACTATGTAGTCTTTCCAAGCGTACATGAAGCAATCCTGCATCCCGTAGACTGCACCGGTGTACAGGAGATCCGTTCCTCCGTACAGCATATCAATGCCGTCTACGGAGAAGGAGAGATGCTGTCTGACCGGATCTTCTGCTACCACAAGAACCGGAGATTGCTGCAGCTGCTGTGAAACTACATCTTAAAGTAATAACAAAAGCACTCCCGGTTAATGGGAGCGCTTTGTTATTATAGTATATTATTTATAAGTGAATCTATTGTACACCGGGATTTTCCATCAGGAAATGCATGAATTTTCCCTCATCAGAGCTGTCTGAGCAGAATAACTCAAGTTCATCACCATGCTGACCAAGCAAAGCAGCAATGGCAATATATTGGGAAAGTTTGCTCTTCAGATTAAAAATATCACCGTCTACGGATCTTAAAGTAACATCCCCTTTACAACTGTCAACAATAGCAAGAAACTCGTTTACCTGTTCGATTTTTGATAATTTCATAAGAACCCTCCTTCTCGTATGTACGTATAATATTTGTTAAAAACAAGGCTGTTATAAACATTATACCTTTTAGAGAAGATAATGCAAGTGATTATTTCGGAGTGAAACCATTATGGTGTGATTTCCACACCGGTGAAGTACATCGTGTCTACATCTCCGGCATATCCGGTCTGCATATACTCATAAAAATGAGTGGGCTCATCGTAATCATAGAACAGGAAACGTCGTTCTCTGGCATCTCCTTCCTTGTAATCAAAGATGGCATCCCCCTGTTTGCCATCCAGAAGTCGTGTGTAGGCTTCCAGATAATCAGATTGGGAAATGGGAGCAGAGGAAATCTGTAGCTCATCATAATGCTCACCGACACCCTTTACGAACAGAATAGGATGCTGCCGTTTCTCGGAACTGTCATCATCCTCAATGTTGTATCCGTGGTCCGACAGGATCATAATGGCCGTATTATCATAGACACCGCTGTCTTTCAGTTTTTGCAGATACGTAGCCACGATTGTCATGCTGGCTTCAATGCTTTGTTCGTAGGTGCCGTTTTCAATCTCGTTCATCTGTGCATCCTGATGCCAGGGACTGTGGGCGCCTACCAGATGGATGAATCTGAAGCATTTGTCATCGGTCAGTGTTACCGGTGTCTTTTTCAGGTAGGTATAGAAGGCCTGATTGTCGGAAGAAAAGAGTTCGTAATCACTGATATCATCGGTCTTCTCCAGTGAATTGAATTCCGCCGGGATGGTGAGGCAGAAGCGCTTGAGATCAAAAGGCATGTATTTGAATCCGACCAGCTTGATTTCCAGTTTCATAAATTGTGCAATGGAAGAGATCGTGGGGGTCGTGTCGATCATATTTTCAAACCGGAGCATGCTTTCTTCCAGACGGTAAGCTTCCTCCTCATACATTCCCATGCGGTATCCTCTGGCTTCCAGATCATCAAAGAAAGGAGCTTCCCGATAGACTCTCTTTGCATATTCGATAAATTCTTCCTGATCCTCATACCATTCGCCGGAGAAGAGGTAAGGAACTGAATATGCGGTGAATGGATAGGCCGACATCGTATTATTATAATAAGTAAAATCAGAAAGAGTTTCCTTATATTCGGGATGGTGTTCGATCACCTGTGACATGATGTCTCCGTCTACTGTGTCCAGAACCAGAAGTACAAGGTTTTGATCGGTAGACATTTCCAGTTCCCCATAGGTGGTGTTGATCATAGAAAATTTGTGTTCCAGGCCCTGTTTTGTAAACCCTAGCGTTACAAGAGTCACCAACAGAACCAGACTGATCAGCCCGCTGACAGCACCTGCTGCATCTGCCACCTTTGTAAGCGACAGCTTTTTCACCGTCAGTATCACCAGAACCGCGACTGCCACCCAGAGAGCAACGGAGCCGATACGCAATCCGGAATACTGTGCCCAATCCACCGTACTTCCATCCAGATGAGGCAGATTGCCTATCATGAAATTGCCCTGAATATAAGTGCAGAGGAACGCAATCAGATAAACTGTGAGAAATCCATGATATAGCCTGGTATTTATCTTCGAAACGATGAAAGCCAGCAGGAAGCTGACACCCGTAAATACCGCAAACATCAACAGACAGAGCGGGATCAGATCATAAAAATCAAACCAGAATTCATATTTGTTATTAAAATAAATTTCCAATGGAGCATAAAGAAACAACATAAATCCTGCCGCAACAGAAAGTAAACCGGCGGAACGCAGCCGGAGCTTTGACTCTTTCACAAAAAAAACCTCCCGTATGTTCAAAATGGATACTTGCAAAGTACAACTATTATATTTTGAAACAAAATAATTGTCAAATAGCGGCTTAATTGTCAGGATGCATAATCCCTCAGACACTTTCATACACTGTAAAAAAGTATCCTGAGGGGTTTTCCTTTGAAAGACTATATTGAAGAACGAGCTATAGGGATAGCGGGCTATATCATCGAGCACAATGCCACGGTGCGGCAGACAGCGAAGGCCTTCGGCATCAGCAAAAGCACGGTACATACGGATGTATAAAAACCGACAGTAGTGTGGTTGTTGAGATAGAGTAGGAAAAAGGCTGAGAAATTAGCCTTTTTAGAATCTGATATAGGTTGATAAAATCGGAAACGTCACATATAATAGAATCAGAAGGGAGTGATACCATGGCACCATTAGCATCAGTAGATACAACAGTAAATAATCGCACATATGACTATACGGAGAAAGATGCTTTCGATGCGCTCTATCAGGAGTTGGCAAAAGGAGTGCAGAGTATGAAAAATGGTGAGGTATACACCATTGAAGAAGCATGGGAGGAAATCGACAAGATATAGTATATGGATAAACCTAAAAAATATAAAATTGTCTTGTCGAAGGATGCTTTGCAAGATATTAAAAGTACGAAGACTTATATATTGCAGACTTTTATGTACAGGGAATATGCGGAAAAATTTTCCAAGAAAATAAAGGCTGCAATTAAAGCTTTAGATCCTTTTGCCGAAGGGTATGAGAAAACAGGATATAATATTGAGGGATTAGAGATTTATTACAAACCCTACAGTACATATTTGATTTTCTTTGTGGTTGAAGGCACAACGGTAACCGTTATCAGGGTGCTGAAGGATAGGATGTATTGGCAGGCGATTCTTAGAAAAATGAATAAAATAAATAGATAAACATAATTAGGGCATAACCCCTCAGATACTTTCATACACTGTAAAAAAGTATCCTGAGTGGTTTTCCTTTGAAAGACTATATTGAAGAACGAGCTATTGGGATAGCAGGCTATATCATCGACCACAACGCCACGGTCAGACAGACAGCGAAGGCGTTCGGCATTTCGAAAAGCACAGTACATGCGGAGGTAACAATATAGAACGGACGAGAGATAAGGTTGTGTGGGTAGTTGAATAATGTCAGAAATGTGGCTTTTCCTGGACTTACAAGTCAAATTTATGAAAAGTATTGCAAAGTCAAACTTTATGTGATATATTCCTAACTATCAATTAAAGAGGATAAAAAATATGAACACATTTTATGTTAACAGTTTAAGACGCAGAGAAAGAAGACGTAAGCTCTTGTAATCATCGTTTTCCGCATGGTTGCAAGAGATGTACGTCTTGTTTCTGTGCGGTTGCTGTTTATAAATGTTGTAGATACAGAACCGTAATAGATTTAGCAAAAGGCTAATTCCATTGCGGTTCTTTTTTTATCCATTAAGAAAATAAATAGAATCAATGGAGGTTACCATGAAAAAGAAAATTTGTCAGTATTTATCAGATGTATTAGTGGAAATGCCGGAAGAAGAGTTGTTGAAACTGGTAGAGATTCCACCAGAGGAGAAAATGGGAGATTTAGCATTGCCTTGTTTTGCGATGGCAAAGAAAATGCATAAGAATCCGATGCAGATTGCATCCGAACTGGTAGAAAAACTGAACGAACAGAAAGAATTTTTAGGGATTGAAAAAGCGGAGAACGTAGGTGCATATTGCAATATTCATTTGAAACGTGACTTGTTTGTTAAAAAGTGTATTGAAAAATCGCAGACAGAAAATTATGGTGTAACGCAAAGTGGTGTGGGAAAAACGATTTGTATGGACTATTCATCGCCCAATATTGCGAAGAACTTTCATGTAGGCCATTTGCGGACTACTGTAATCGGAAATTCACTGTATAAGATTTATCAGAAATTAGGATATGATGTGGTTCGTATCAACCATTTGGGTGATTGGGGAACGCAGTTTGGTAAATTGATTGTTGCATATAAGTTATGGAGCAGCGAGGAACTGGTAAAAGAGAAAGGGATTGAAGAATTGCTGCGTATTTATGTGAAGTTTAATACGGAATCGGAGAAAAATGAAGATTTAATTTTAGAGGCACGGCAATGGTTTGTAAAAATGGAACAAAATGATCCGGAGGCGTTGGAAATCTGGAATTGGTTTAAAGAAATCAGTATGGTTGAGTTTGAACGTATCTATGATTTACTTGGAATATCCTTTGATTCTTATTTGGGTGAGAGCTTCTATCGTGACAAGGTGCCTGCGTTAGTTGATGAATTAAAAGAAAAAGGTCTATTGGTTGAAAGCCAGGGTGCACAAGTAATTGATTTGGAAGAGTATAATATGCCTCCGTGTCTTATTACAAAAAGTGATGGAGGTTCCATTTATCATTCCCGGGATATTGCTGCAATATTGTACCGGAAAGAGCAATATCATTTTGAAAAATGTTTATATGTAACCGGGTTAGAACAGTCGCTTCATTTCAAACAGATTTTCAAGGCGATTGAAGTGATGGGTTATGATTGGGCTGATGGATTGGTTCATGTTCCGTATGGTTTAGTGAGTTTGGCAGGAGAAAAGCTTTCCACACGAGGCGGAAATATCATTTATGCAGAAGACATTTTGAAAGAAGCAATAGAGCGAGCTTACAATGCAATTATGGAAAAGAATCCATCATTAGATGACAAGGAAATAACTGCGAAGAAGGTTGGAGTAGGTGCAATAATCTTCCATGATTTATTCAATCAGCGAATCAAAAATGTGGATTTCTCATGGAAGGAAGTCCTGAATTTTGATGGTACGACAGGTCCTTATGCACAGTATACGTATGCCCGTGCAAAAAGTGTGTTGCGAAAATATGGGAAACCTGTAGAAGTGAAAGAGATAGATTATGCGGTATTATCGGATGATGTATCATTTAATTTGATAAAAGTGTTAGAAGCTTATGAGGATGCAGTTATAAATGCCGCAGAAAAGTATGAGCCATCTATAGTGGCAAGGTATGTAATATCATTGGCGACTGCATTTAATAAGTTCTACCATGATTGTTCTATTTTACAAGCCGGCGAAAAGGAAAAAATGGTACGACTGCTTTTAGTGGATATAGTACAGAAGGTGTTGTGTGAGGCGTGTGGTTTGTTAGGGATGGAATGCCCTGAAGAGATGTAAAGTATATTGCAAGAAAATTGAACTAAATGTGTAGCACTGACATGTAATGAAGGCGTGGCTCAATCAGATTTCTGATTGATTCTGAGGGATTGGGAGGAGTTCCTAACAAGCAAAAAATGTATTTGTGATCACAAATACACTGCTTGCTAATTTGCAAATTTACTTTTTATAAGATTATGAATGCTCTTTATTCAACCCAAATGTACCGTAAATAGAAATAGTAACTTGTTTATTTCAAGCGCATGGAAAAGATAATGGATATTTCAGATCTTTTTCCATGCGTTTTTATTTGAACAACGATTTACTGGTGAAGCTGTCACATGAAATTGTGCCTGGTAGTAAGGAATAAAGTATTGTGGGAATAGACTTAAGTACATTATTTGGGGAACGTAATTTTATTTCAAATGGAATACAATCATCTTGTGAAAAAAGATAGGTCTAACCTAAGAATCAATCTCATAGTATGGGAAAGAAGGACAGGCAAGAAGGTGGTGGGGATTCCGCTTGAAACAGAGAAAGTTGAATTATCGTTTTCACAATCCAAATTCGGCAGAAGATACCGCCGATTTCTTGTGCAAGCTTTTGATTGAAGCGAATGCATGCAGGGTGGAACGTGCGATTGAGGAGGCTGCATCAAAATGTGCAGAGGAGAGTGAGTACATAGCAGAACCGGGGGATATAGAAAAGGTGGAGGAACCGGTGACCATAAGACGTAGAAGAGCAAGGTAGGGATGCCTTGCTTTTTCTATGAAACAGGGTATTAGAATTTCGAGACTCAATTGAAAAAGTAACTTCCAGTTACTAAGGTTTTTATATTTTATAAAACAGAAATAAGTCATACAAACATGAAGATGGAAGATAGTCTTGTAAATAGATGATCTTCCTTTTCTTTTTTGTGTAATAATGGTAATCACTTCAGTAGTGTCAGGAGATGGCAGCAAGACTAAGGAGGATAAATACATGTCATCCTATAAATATAAGCATCTGACACTGGATGATCGCATTACCATACAGAAAGCTTTAAAAGAGGGGCAGACGTTCGTTGAAATAGGCGCTCTGATAGGCAAGGATCCATCAACTGTTTCTAAAGAAGTGAAAGCCCATCTTGATTATCGAAATACTGGTACGCGTTCCAGAGGCTATAATCCATGCAGACACAGAAAGAGATGCACTAAGCAGTATATCTGTGGCGAAGATAGCTGTGGGTTTATTAATCGGTTATGGCACGGAAAAACATACTGTTCTGAGTGTGCTTTGTGCATGGTCAATTGTCCTGATTTTGAAGAGGAAAAATGTTCAAGTCTAAAGAAAGCACCCTATGTTTGCAATTCATGTAAACAGGTACGTTCCTGTACTCTTGCCAAACAGTTCTATGATGCAAAGGAAGCTCATAAAACATACGAAGAGACACGTTCTGATTCCCGTAAGGGTATCGATATAACACCAGAAGAACTGGATCGGCTTGATGCCATCCTTTCGCCTCTTATCAAACAAGGCCAGTCGATTCATCAAATTTGTATGAACAATGCAGCAGAAATCATGGTAGATGAAAGGACCATTTATAACTACATAGATGCCGGCATACTTTCTGCTGGAAATATAGATCTTCCCAGAAAAGTGCGTTATAAAAAACGCAAATCCAAAAAGGTTGTACGTGTCGATAAGAAATGCCATATCGGGCGTACCTACGAAGATTTTGAAGCTTTTATGAAAGGACATCCTGATTTCAACGTGGTGGAAATGGATTCGGTAGAAGGTACCAGGGATTCCACAAAGGTGCTGCTTACAGTATTCTTTAGAAACTGTTCCCTTATGCTGGCATATCTTAGGGAAGCGAATACAGCCAAGTCGGTAACAGAAGCGGTGAACCATCTTTATGAGATACTTGGGCGGGAACAATTCTGTGAGATGTTCCAGGTCATCTTAGCAGATCGCGGAAGCGAATTTACGGATCCGTTGGCAATAGAGTTTGATGAGGATGGAAGACGCAGAACCTATGTGTTTTACTGTGATCCGCAACGTCCTGATCAAAAAGGAAGTATTGAAGTAACTCATGAATTCATCAGAAGGATTGTTCCTAAGAAAACATCATTTGCTTTTCTTACACAGGATAAAGTCAACCTGATGATGAGTCACATTAACTCCTATACAAGAAAGAAGCTGAATAATCGATCCGCACATCAACTATTCAGCTTCTTTTATGGCGCGGATACAGCCTCTAAGCTTAACCTGGAAGCTGTTCCTGCTAATGAAATCATACTAAAACCTGAACTGCTGAAGTAAAACTGCCAATGTCATCTCCTGATCATATCACCCATATCCCAGAGGTGGAAGTTTCCCTTGCAAACATGCAAACGAAGCGACGACTTCTTATTTGCATACAGTAAAATATGACTTCAAGAGTATAGTAACATGCTAAAAGCCCTATTTCAAGCGGTTTGTAATACTAAAGTCCACTCTTGCAATACTAATTTCCAGTTGGCACTGTTTTCGCAAGACTTATTTCTGCTTTAAAGGTGCTGATCCCGAAGTTAATCTTGCAAAAATAATTCAAACAGAAGTTACTTTTGCAAAACGGAAGGCTGAATTGGAATCCGAGCTTCCAGTTTGCAAGTTTAAGTTCTGATTTAGCTAATCGCTTGCATAAGTAAATTCTGGCAAATCAAAATATCATGATTTTTATGGAAGTTAGTTTTGCAAAGTTCTTCAAAACTGGAATTTACTATTAGAAACAAGTTGTTTTATGCTTCATATGCTAAACTTGGATGGTATAGATATGATGTGCGATTTGCAATTCCTGTTTATGAGAACGATGTGCTGGTCAGATATAATGTTTTTGGAGCAAGATTACTTATTAATCATGCTGAAAACGGAAAAAATATCTATATGATATTTTGACAATAAAAAAAGAAACGAGCAAGCCACAACAATAAGTGTGGTGAAAACCCATTTCTTGTTTAAGATAGTAGCAAGAAGCTGTTTAATTGTCAAGAACTGTGTAAAAATAATGGTGAATAAGGGGATATTAGGATGTAAAAACTTACGTCAAAGGATAAACAGGGAAGAATTTTGGTGAATGGGGATTACAAGATTTGTAATATACCAAGCAATTGCAGCCGTAGTGAATGTTACAGTGGCTGTGTCATAGACGTGATGATCAAACGTTTATATGAATTAGAACATGATAAAAATCAAAAAGATAAATCAAAACATGAATTTTTGGAGTAACGTCAATCCCTATCATAACCCCTCAGATACTTTCATACACTGTAAAAAAGTATCCTGAGGGGTTTTCCTTTGAAAGACTATATTGAAGAACGAGCTATAGGGATAGCAGGCTATATCATCGACCACAACGCCACGGTGCGGCAGACTGCCAAGGCCTTCGGCATCAGCAAAAGCACGGTACATAAGGACGTGACGGAGCGGCTGGCCCAGGTGAATCCGGCGTTGGCAAAGCAGGCGCGGAAGGTATTGGATGTGAATAAATCCGAGCGTCATATCCGCGGCGGACTGGCTACCAGAGAGAAGTATCTGCACCAGCACTAGATATTCGATGAGACAAATCATTCTATACGGGAAAGTGTCTTGAAATACCGGGTACCAACTTATATAATGGATACATAGCTATATGGGACAAAGCAGTTGGGACATAAGATACAAAAGATATCAGGACCTTTGCGCGGCAGAATCACTTATGAGGAGAGAAAAACGAAATGGCAACAGAGTTTCTGAATGATGCACGGAAAGAGATCGAGAGACGGACAGAAGACTTCTACGGGGAATTAAAAGCATTCTATCAGGGCAACGGGGAAGCGGAACAGAACCTGATGGAGCAGACAACCCAGCCTTTCTGGCAAAGTCTGCGCCTGAGCAGAAAAAGACTGCAGCAGCGGGAACTGACGGTGGATATGGAGATGCAGGAGCCGGCACGACTGGCGGACTATGATGGTCCCTGGAAGGATGGTTATGATTATAGCTGCCGCCGTACCCAGCCGGTAAAAATGAGACGGACTTATTACCGCAAGGGAAAAAAGATTGCGTTCCTAAAGACACCGGAGATTGCAGTGGCGAGCTTTTTGAAAGCGGATGTGCAGGGAGATATGGTTATCTGCCCTAACTGTGGACATGAGGGAAAACTGACCAGCTATATCGATGGCTGCGATGCCTGCGGGGCAAAGTTTCTCGTCAGTGATTTTGAAACAAAGGTATCCGGATTTTCTCTGGAGGAGGACGCAAGACAGAAAAGTATTTCCAACTTTATGAAAGCCGGTGCTGTGGTGGGAATTACAGCGATTTCTCTTGCGGTACTGGCCATCTGTGCGGGCGGCATTATGTTTTTGCTGTTGGCGTTGGGCAGGAACGGATACAATGCGGTAAAGGCAGCCGCAGCCATGATGCTGGGAATTGGTCTGGCTCCGGTATTTTTCCGGTCGTTGTTTTACATGCTCATTATATTTATTGTAATGTTGATCGTGATGGAGACTCGCAGAAAGCCGAGAATTCAAGACGAATCGAAAGTAAAGGCCGCAATCCCGGAATTCTCCACGGGTAATTTTCTTCAGAATCTGGAATACCAGCTGCGAATGATCCATCTGGCGGATACGGCAGAGCAGGTACGCTTTTTCGCATCCTGTGATCTGGATACGGTGGTGGTACGGTATCAGAATGTGGTGGACTGTTGCATTTGCGGTGTGCGTTTTCTGGAGGCGGAGACACGGGGAGAGTCTTACAGAATCAGCGTGGAAGTGAGGACCCGATTGACACTGGATACAGGAAAGAAGATCTGGAACCGTTATGAGGAGATCCGGCTGGAACTGGAAGGCAGACAGGATGTGGTAACGCAGCACAGCAGGGCACTCCGGGAATACAAATGCCCCAACTGCGGAGGCAGTGTGGACATTTTGGGCGGCGGAGTCTGCGAATACTGTAATACCGCAGTGGACTACCGAAATTTTGGCTGGATCATCACTTCTTATACAAATCTGGGGCAGCCAGAGAATCCTTTTGCGAAAATACTGGCGGGAGCACTGGGAAGTTATCTGCTCATTTTGCTTTTGAGTCTGGTACTCATGGCGCATTCCGAGGATGGAAAAGATACTTTTGAGATCTTACAGAGTGTCCGGATGTCAACGGAATATCTGAAAGCGGTGCAGCAGGATATTATCTATCCCGATGCTGTGATTTCAGATTGTACGGAGACAGACAGCGAAGATGGAACTTTTACTTCAATAAAGGTGTACTCCTGTGGGGACCGGGATGCAGTAAAAGAAGCCTACAAAACTGCACTGCTGGAAAAGGGATTTCTGGAGATGCAGCAGTACCCGGAGGGATTTTCTGTCTTTTTGCCGGAGGATCCGTCAGAATATGCCGTGGATTCGGAAGAAGGAATGTTCTATCTTGTGATCTGCGCAGAAAATGCACCGGAGGGAATTACAGTAACTGCGACCTTGATGGACGAAAATTGGAACCCGGTGCAGGAATAAAATAGAATACATACATACGACAAGGGACCCGGGCAAAAGCTTCCGGGTCCTTTTTAGAGGGAAAGTGTTGGTAGCTGACTGATTACTATTGGGTGAGAGGAATTCTGTGAACTACTCTGCGATAGAGCTTCCACAGGAGCACAGCAGGGAAACTGACTGCCAGATATGCTGTGGATAAAAGTCCGGTAACACCGCCTACGATTGCAATGATTAAAATTCCAATATTCATAATGAATTCCTCAACTTTCTGTCATTCTGTACAACATTCGATGAAGTCCTTAAAAACTTCACATACCGTATTATAGTAAACAGATACCCCCGGGTGAATAGTTTTGAGCGACCCTTAACACCATTTTGTCGGGATATTTACAAAATCTTTGCAACACGTTTACAGAATCTTAACGGCAGGACTTACGGGCGGGAACGATCCCGGGAGTAAGGTTTGCAATCACAGGAAATATCAAGTATAATAGAGAAAATTGACTGTTACCCGGGGTGGAATAGTCGGAGAAAATAAAACGGAGGTAGGAATATGAGTATGACACTGGAACAGGCTAAGGAGAAGCTTGCAAAGTATGGTCAGGAACATGTTCTGAAGTATTACGGGGAGCTCAACGAGGAAGAGAAGCAGGGGATTCTGAATCAGATCGAAACTACGGATATGAGCATTCTGGAAGCTTGCAAGCATAAAGAAGATCTGGCAAAAAAAGGAGTGATCACACCGTTGGCTGCCATGCAGTTAGACGAAATCGAAGCAAACAGGGAGGAATTTACCGCAACCGGTATCGAAGCGATCCGACAGGGCAAGGTAGCAGCTGTTCTTCTTGCCGGAGGCATGGGTACCAGACTGGGTTCCGATAATCCCAAGGGCATGTACAATGTGGGTCTGACCCGTGAACTGTACATCTTTGAATGCCTGATCAATAACCTGATGGAAGTCGTGCATCAGGCAGACAGCTGGATCCACCTGTTTGTGATGACCAGCGATAAGAACAATGACGCAACGATCGCATTTTTAAAAGAGCATGATTTCTTCGGATACAACGCGGATTATGTCCACTTCTTCAAACAGGAGATGGCTGCGGCAACCGATTATGAAGGCAAGATTTATCTGGAGGAGAAGGGCAAGCTGTCCACCTCTCCCAACGGTAACGGCGGCTGGTTCATTTCCATGAAAAATAACGGCATGCTGGATATCGTACATAACGAAGGCATTGAGTGGCTGAATGTGTTTGCGGTAGACAATGTACTGCAGCGGATCGCTGATCCCTGCTTTATTGGTGCTACGATCCAGAGAGGCTGTGTCGTAGGCTCCAAGGTGGTCCGTAAGAATGCACCGGATGAAAAAGTAGGAGTTATGTGCTTGGAGGACGGCAGACCTTCCATCGTGGAGTACTACGAGCTGACTGATGAACTGATGAATGCGAAGGATGAAAAAGGCGATCCTGCATATAATTACGGAGTTATCCTGAATTACCTCTTCAAAGTGCAGGATCTGGAGAAGATCATGGAAGAGAAAATGCCACTGCACATCGTAGAGAAGAAAATCCCGTATCTGGATGAGAACGGAGAACCGGTGAAGCCGGATACTCCCAATGGTTATAAATTCGAGAGTCTGGTGCTGGATATGATTCATCAGATGGACAGCTGTCTGCCCTTCGAAGTAGTCAGAAGAAAGGAATTCGCGCCGATCAAGAACAAGACCGGTGTGGACTCTGTGGAAAGTGCCAGAGAACTTCTCACCGAGAATGGTGTGGTGCTGTAAACATTTCGACAGCTTTTCACAACATAAGGTTATTGAGGAATCGATAGAATTACAGTAATCTGATACTGTAAGAAACGAAGAAAAAATTTCATCCGGCTCTGACAGATGAGAGATTGTGCAGCCGCCATAGTGAACAAATAGTATTGTCCTATGCACGGCGGATAGGAGAGAGTGTATGAGAATTTTGGTAACAGGTGGTGCCGGATTCATCGGCAGTCATACCGTAGTGGAATTACAGCAGGCAGGCTATGATGTAGTCGTATTGGATAATCTCTGCAATGCAAGTGAGAAAGTGATCCCCAGAGTAGAAGCCATCACAGGCAAGAAGGTTCCTTTCTATAAGGCAGACATTCTGGACCGTGAAGCTCTGGAAGAGATCTTCAGCAAGGAACAGATTGACGCAGTCATTCATTTTGCAGGACTGAAGGCAGTCGGTGAGTCCGTACAGAAGCCCTGGGAATATTATGAGAACAATATTGCCGGTACCCTGACTCTGGTAGATGTCATGAGAAAACATGGTGTGAAGAGCATCATCTTCTCTTCCAGCGCTACCGTATACGGTAATCCCGCATTTGTTCCCATCACAGAGGAATGCCCCAAGGGACAGTGCACCAACCCTTACGGCTGGACGAAATCTATGCTGGAGCAGATCCTGACGGATATCCAGAAGGCAGATCCCGAATGGAATGTGATCCTGCTTCGTTACTTCAACCCTATCGGAGCTCACAAGAGCGGTACCATTGGCGAGAATCCCAACGGTATCCCCAACAACCTGATGCCTTATATCACACAGGTAGCAGTCGGCAAGCTGAAAGAGCTGGGTGTCTTCGGTGATGATTACGATACCCCCGACGGAACCGGTGTACGTGACTACATCCATGTCGTTGATCTGGCAAAGGGCCACGTAAAGGCTCTGAAGAAGATTGAGGAGAATGCAGGACTGAAGATCTACAATCTGGGAACTGGTGTGGGCTACAGTGTTCTGGACATCGTGAAGAACTTCGAAGCAGCTACCGGAGTGAAGATTCCTTACGTGATCAAACCCCGCCGTGCAGGCGATATCGCCACCTGCTATTCCGATGCTTCTCTGGCAGAGAAGGAACTTGGCTGGAAGGCTGAGAACGGCATCAAAGAGATGTGCGAAGACTCCTGGAGATGGCAGAAGAACAATCCGAATGGATATGAAGAATAATAAAACAATATTGAAACATACAAAGGGACATGGCCGGTGGGTCATGTCCTTTTGTGATTCTTAACGGTGAAAAATCTGAAGCGCCCGGAATACCTGCTCTGCGGTATCCGCCATATTGGTCATGGCATTGTCGGTATGCATAGCCTCATCCAGGGATACCACGTTCCGCAGAATCGGGAAAAAGGCATCAATGCCCTCTGCGTTGCAGGCAACGGCCTCTTTGGCCACGCAGCCGGAAAAAGCAAGTACCGGTTTTTCATATTTTTTGGCAATCTTGGCAACACCGATGGGAGCTTTTCCCATAACCGTCTGACCGTCAAGGCGGCCTTCCCCGGTGATCACGACATCTGCATCCCGGATATATTTTTCCAGATGGGTTTCTTCCAGAATGATCTTAATACCGGATTCCAGTGTGGCATTGCAGAAGGTAAGAAAAGCAAATCCCATACCGCCGGCAGCACCGGCACCGGGATATTTGGCATCGGCATGAGGAAACTGTTCTCTGGCCAGAGCGGCATAATAAGCCAGCCATTTGTCCATCTGCAGGATCATAGTGGAAGTAGCGCCCTTTTGCGGTCCGTAGATGGCGGAACATCCCTGCTCTCCGCAGAGCGGGTTGGAGACATCGCAGGCTATGCGGAAAGTACATTCCTTGAGTTCGGGAAGCACATGATCCGTAGTGATGGATTCCAGATCCTCCAGTCCTTTGGCTCCGAAGCGGATCTGATTTCCGTTTTTATCCAGAAAGCCAAAGCCAAGTGCCTGCAGCATTCCGACACCGCCGTCATTGGTGGCACTGCCACCGATACCGACAATAAAATGCCGGCAGCCGTTCTGGATTGCATCTTTGATGACTTCGCCTACACCGTAAGTGGTGGTGTTCAGAGGATTCTTTTCCTCTCCGCTGACCTGGGTAATCCCGGCGGCACCGGACATTTCAATGATTGCGGTATGGGTCTCGTCGACGATGCCGTAAGGACAGACAACGGGGTGACCGGAAGGACCTGTGACCTGCACCTGTGTCATACGGCCGTCACAGCCGTTTACCAGAGCATCGACGGTGCCCTCCCCGCCGTCCGCCAGAGGACGGACGGTAATATGTGCATCTTTATAAACACGTTTGATCCCCGTGGCGGCGCTCAAACCCGCCTGCATGGAGGTCATACTTCCCTTGAAGGAATCGATAGCTATTACTACATTCATAAGGTTCCTTTCCGCTGCCGCCGGAATTCGGCCGACAACTGTCGTTTTCGTATAGATTTTCGGAAAATGGCATAATTTCTGAGGATATTATAGCAACACCGGAACAAAAGAGGAATGGTTCCCGGAGAAAAATAAAATTTAGCGTGGTACAGTGGCAAAAACATCCTATAAGATCATTGCATCTGAGAAAACAATCCAGTATAATGAAAGGAGTGCACATTTAGATACACATTACGCATAAGAAGTGGAATAACAGGAGGACGAGCATGATTCAGTTAACACAGGGCGGCGCTTACCTGGTAAACGGTACGGACATCGTAGCGGATACCCCGGAAGCAGCCAGTCAGATACAGGCGAAGACCGGCATTACGATCTCCAAAGAAGAAGCAGCGAAAAACACCATGGCATATGGTATTCTGCAGGAGCATAATACCTCCGGCAATATGGACAAGCTGAAGATCCGTTTCGACAAGCTTACCAGCCATGATATTACCTTTGTAGGTATTATCCAGACCGCGAGAGCATCCGGACTGCAGAAGTTCCCCATGCCCTATGTACTGACCAACTGTCATAACTCCCTGTGTGCCGTAGGCGGCACCATCAACGAGGATGACCACATGTTTGGTCTGACCTGTGCGAAAAAATACGGCGGAGTCTATGTACCCCCTCATCAGGCAGTTATCCATCAGTTTGCCAGAGAGATGTTAGCCGGCGGTGGCAAGATGATCCTGGGTTCCGATTCCCATACCCGTTACGGTGCACTGGGTACCATGGCTATGGGCGAGGGTGGTCCCGAGCTGGTAAAACAGCTGTTGAACCAGACCTATGATATCAACATGCCCGGCGTGGTAGCCGTATACTTAAAGGGTGCTCCCGTGAAGGGTGTAGGTCCTCAGGACGTGGCACTGGCTATCATTGGCGCAGTATTCAAGAATGGCTATGTAAAAAATAAAGTAATGGAATTCGTAGGTCCCGGCGTGGCTTCCCTGAGTGCTGATTTCCGTATCGGCATTGATGTAATGACCACAGAGACCACCTGTCTGTCCTCCATCTGGAAGACCGATGACCAGATCCGTGAGTTCTATGAGATCCACGGACGTACCGAAGACTATAAGGAACTGAATCCCGGCCAGGTAGCATACTACGACGGACTGATCGAGGTGGATCTGGACAAGATCCGTCCTATGATCGCCATGCCGTTCCATCCCAGCAATACTTACACCATCGAAGAGCTGAATGCGAACCTGATGGATATTCTGGATGAGACGGAGAAGCGTGCGAAAGTAAGTCTGGACGGTGCCGTAGACTTTACTTTGAAGAATAAAGTAAAGAACGGCAAGTTCATTGTAGATCAGGGTATCATCGCAGGCTGTGCCGGCGGCGGATTCGAGAATATCTGTGCGGCTGCCGACATCCTGAAGGGCAGATACATCGGTGCGGATGAGTTTACTTTAAGCGTATATCCCGCATCCATGCCCGTATACATGGAGCTGATCCGCAACGGCTGTGCGGCTACCATCTTAGAGACCGGTGCAGTCATGAAGACTGCGTTCTGTGGTCCCTGCTTCGGTGCCGGTGATACGCCTGCCAATAACGCATTCAGTATCCGTCACTCTACCAGAAATTTCCCGAACCGTGAAGGCTCCAAGCTGCAGAACGGCCAGATCGCTTCCGTAGCTCTGATGGATGCCCGTTCCATCGCAGCCACTGCAGCCAACAAGGGTGTGCTGACTCCCGCAACGGACTTCGATGGAGATTTCGGAAAATACAAATATCATTTCGATAGCAATATTTACAAGAACCGTGTCTTCGATTCCCACGGTGTGGCAGACGAGAGCGTAGAGATCCAGTTCGGTCCCAATATCAAGGACTGGCCCGCTATGGGTGCCCTGCCTGAGAATCTGGTACTGCAGGTAGTATCCGAGATCCACGATCCCGTAACCACTACCGATGAGCTGATTCCCTCCGGTGAGACCTCTTCCTACCGCTCCAATCCTCTGGGACTGGCAGAGTTCACTTTAAGCCGTAAGGATCCGCAGTATGTAGGACGTGCCAAGGAGATCCAGAAGGCAGAGAAAGAGCGTATGAACGGCGGACATCCCTGTCAGGCAGTTCCGGTACTGAAGGATGTTATGGGTGAAGTAAAGAAACAGTATCCCGATGCAAGTCGTGAGAACACCGGATTCGGTTCCACTATTTTCGCAGTGAAGCCCGGAGACGGTTCTGCCCGTGAGCAGGCTGCTTCCTGCCAGAAGGTATTAGGCGGCTGGGCAAATATTGCCAACGAGTATGCCACCAAGCGTTATCGTTCCAACCTGATCAACTGGGGCATGCTTCCTTTCCTGATCCAGCCCGGAGACCTGCCTTTCAAGAATCTGGATTACCTGTTCATTCCCGGTATTAAGATAGCCGTGGAAGACAAGGCCGAGGAAATTAAGGCATATGTGGTAACAACCGGAGAAGGCATGAAGGAATTCACCCTGAAGCTGGGAGAGCTGACCGACGAAGAACGTCAGATCATCCTGAAGGGATGCCTGATCAACTATAACCGAGTGTAACTATTCAGAGACATGTGACTAACCAGCGCAGATGCGTTTTGCGAAGAGAGGCTGAATAGTTACAATGAGAAGTAAGGAGAAAAAATATGGAATTTAACAAACCGGTATCCAACCCCATGATGGTGGGATCCATTGAATTATTAAAAGCAGAGGACACCCCGGAACACAGACAGATGTTCCTGGATGAACTGCAGAAAGCAAAGTTCCTGTCTCCGGTCGTGATCGATCCGGTGCCTGTGCCCGATGAAAACGGCCGGGTGACCATCGCAAGAGATGCCAAAGTACAGTTCCCGATGCTGTCCACCGAGGACGGTCGGAAGTTCTTCATGGCGTTCACTGACTGGACAGAGCTAAAAAGGTGGAGAGATGAGGAGAATCAGCAGACTTTCGCCATGAACTTTGACGATTATGCGGGAATGCTGCTGCGCAAAGATGCACAGGGCAATATCAGCCCGGCGCTGGGATTCGTGATCAATCCCTTCGGTGGCAACATCGTGGTGACCAGAGAAATGGTAGCCAGCATGATCGCAGCAAAGCTGAAAGCAGCCGGCAGACCGGTGCCTCCCGCACCCGGAACCCCTGGCGCTCCCACTCAGCCCAAACAGCAGTAAATTAACACTAAATAAAATGTCCATAGCGGACGATATAAGTAGTAGAGAGGTGACAAGGCCAGCCACTTCCTGCTACTTATTTTTTACAGTTTGATAATGACACCACGGATGGTAACCAGACAGAGGCATATTATATGTATTCTGTTTCTTTACCATCTTTTTTTAGTTTAACAGTTCAGCCATGCAATATCATATGTTCTGCGTGGGTGCTGGCACACAAAGCAGAACATATGATATTGCATGAGCGGAGCGCCGCATGTATGAAATAAAAGATGAGCCGCTTAGCGGCGTCGACTGCGGAGCAGGCGCTTTTATGAATACATGCGGTGGTGAACTGTTAAGCGTTACAGGAAGCGCGCCCTGTTGGTTCGTGGTGAGGTCGGGGAAAGGAGAAAATTACAGATTTGAGAATTGATTCCGCAAGCATAGGAATGGATTCCGCCAGAAGCTATCACGCTTCTAAGACAAGCGTCAGACGATTTGAGATAACGGATTATCAGGCAGGTCTGACAGATGTATCCACCAAGGGACAGAAGACACCGAATGGGGAGGATACCACACAGAACACGGAGGAACAGGAGAACACTGCAGAGAACACCACGATGACAGCCAAAGACTGGCAGAGTCGTTTTCTGGTATCTTCTGCCAGATGGGATATGCGAAGCAGTGCCAGTGAACAGACATTGTCTACCATCCGGGAATATACGGTGCGTTATATTTTTGATTTATTATTCCCGTCCAGGAACAGCACTTTGCGGGACTGGATGCAGGAAAACGGATGGAGCAGCGGTAATCAGACCGGAAACAGCTGGAATACAGGGAATAGCGTAAATAATACCCAGACGAATTCCGGCAGCACACAGGGAACCGCAACACCTGCGTCAGACGTGTTCAATCTGGTCACGTCCCGTGTGAAAATATTGAACTATGTGAGCGAGACCTGGAACATAGAACAGGAGGATACCAGTTTTTCCACCGTGGGAAGCGTGCGGACCAAGGATGGCAGAGAGATCAATTTTAATGTAAATGTAAATATGAGCCGCAGATGCGAGGAATACTACAAAGAGCAACTCAATGTAGCAGAATTCACGCTCCATGATCCGCTGGTGATCAACCTGGATACTGATGTGGCAGAAGTGTCGGATCAGACCTTTTATTTTGATCTGGATGCCGATGGCAAGGAAGAAGAGATCTCCGTGCTGAATGGCAGCGGCTATCTGGCACTGGACAAGAACGGTGATGGCACTATCAACGACGGCAGTGAGCTGTTCGGCACCCGGAATGGGGATGGCTTTGCAGATCTGGCGCAGTATGATGAGGATGGCAACGGCTGGATCGATGAGAACGATTCCATCTGGTCAAAATTAAAAATCTGGTGCAAGGATGAAAACGGCAACGACGTACTGTACAAACTTTCTGACAAGGGTGTCGGTGCTATCTGTCTGCAAAACGTTTCTACGGATTTTACCCTGCAGGGAGACCGTAAGGCTCAGGACGGCACTACCAATGCCAATGCGACCAATGCTGTGGTCCGCAAGACCGGTATTTTCTTATACGAAAACGGAAATGTGGGTACGGTACAGCACGTGGATATGGCTGCCTATGCCGCACAGGCATAGAATAAATATAACTATTCAGTTACTTCGCCCTATAAATAGCATCAAATGTTCTTACGAATGCAAACATTCGACGCTATTTACATGGCTCTGAATAGTTCCAAATAAATGCAAATTTCATATCGAAGACATTCTGAATAAAACCCATGAATCGGGCAAGACTATAGGATAAACCAGGGAAAGTGGTTGAAACGATTGTATAGCAGGCAGTTGACTCAGGGAACAGGAAGGATGCGGATAGGATATGAGAAGAAATAAAAAGAGCGGTATTAACAAAGAACGTATTATAATGTTAGCCTCTTCAGCCTTTGTACTGGCAGCATTGACCATGACAGGGGTCTATATGAAGGGGCAGAATGTGGAGTCCAGGGATGATGGTTATACCTTGGACTTCACTGCGCTTCCCAACAATGCGGATGACAAATTACAGGAGATCACGGAGAATAACGACGAACATCTTTTGAAGGAGGACGAGAACATCCCCGGACTGACGGCAAATAATACAGCGGGAAATGAGATCGCGGGAACTCCTGTCACCGAGGATGATCTGGACTATATGCCCCAGGAGGTAGGCTCCGGCAACGTAGAGATTCCGGGGCTGACGGATCAGGAGACCCTGCTGGAGGCCGCACAGAAAGAGCAACAGAATTCCGATGCTGACCGACAAAAGGAAGAGACCGGGGGAAAGCAGACAGCAGGCGGGGATGTGGTCGTTGAGAAGACACTGCACTTTGCAGAAAGCGACGGATTACAGCAACCGGTGCAGAGTGATATTCTGATGCATTACTCTATGGACAAGAGCACCTATTTTGCTACACTGGATCAGTATAAATACAATTCCGCCACCATTTTTTCCGCGGAAGAAGGTACGGCAGTGACCGCCTGTGCACAGGGAAAAGTGACTTCGATCTTCGAAAATGAGGAGATCGGCAAGGCGGTGACCCTGGATCTGGGTGACGGCTATGAGGCCACTTATGGACAGCTGACGGAGATCACAGTGAAAGAGAATTCCTATGTGAATCCCGGCGACACCATCGGCAGTGTGGCAGCGCCCACGAAATACTACAGCACCGAAGGAAGCAACGTATACTTTGCTCTGACCCACAACGGGGAACCGGTGAACGGGGAGGCATTGTTCCGCTGATGTATATTGTAGGAGGCAGGATCCTGACCATGGCGGGCAGAGAGATCCCCGAAGGGATCCTGCAGATAAGAAACGGGAAAATTGCACAGGTAGGTGCCAGAGGTGAGGTGAAGTTACAGCCGGAAGAAGGAGAGCAGGTAGTGATCGCGAAAAATGCGCTGATCATGCCGGGCATCATTGAGGCACACTGCCATATGGGTATCATGGAAGAAAAAAAGAGCACGGAAGGGGATGACTGTAATGAGACAGTGGATCCCCTGACACCGGCTCTGCGGGCTATCGATGGTATTAATCCCATGGATGCAGCCTTTGACGATGCGGTGCGGGCCGGAATTACTGCAGCCATGATCGGACCCGGAAGCTCTAATGTGGTGGGCGGCCAGTTTGCCATGGTAAAGACTAAGGGGCGCCGGATCGACGACCTGATCCTGAAATCACCGGCGGCCATGAAGGTGGCCTTTGGAGAGAACCCCAAGGTCAATTATTCCGGGCATAACAAAAGTCCTGTCACTCGTATGGCCATCGCCGCCATGCTGCGCAGGGAACTCTGGGAGAGCAGAGAATATCTGCGGCAAAAGCAGGAAGCGGCGGAGAAGGGAGAGTATTTTGCACCGGATTTTGAAAAAGAGTGCTATCTTCCGGTACTGCGGGGAGACATCCCGTTAAAAGCCCATGTCCACCGGGTGGACGATATTTTCACAGCAATCCGCATTGCAAAAGAATTCGGTATAAAAATGACGATGGATCATTGCTCGGAAGGTCATCTGGTGGCGGAAGAACTGGCGAAGGAAGGATTTCCGGCCATTGTGGGACCGGATCTTACCAGTCGGAACAAGATCGAGGTGCAGAACATGTCTTTTAAGACCGCCGGAGTGCTGAACCGGGCCGGTGTGATGGTCGCCATCACCACGGATCATCCGGTGTCACAGATCCAGACACTGCCGTTGTGTGCCGGACTTGCGGTAAAAGCGGGACTTCCCATGGAGGAAGGTTTCCGGGCCATCACCATTTATCCTGCGAAAATCTGTGGCGTGGCAGACCGCATTGGCAGCCTGGAAGTGGGGAAAGATGCAGACATTGCCATTTTCGACGGAAATCCTATGGAAATTTTCACACGAACCCTTTATACTATTATCAACGGGGAGATCGTGTACTGTAATGTCCCCAGGGAATGACCGGAGGAATATTTTGAGATACAGCAGGAAAAGTGCAGGGATCCTGTCCCTGCTATTACTATTTAACAGTATAGGTATGAACGCCTGCGGGCAGGCAACGGCAGAGACAGGGCATGTAAGCATAAGTATGACCGGCATGGAAAACACACCGGTCATCAACTATACAGTGCCTACGCTGACACCCAATGTGCTGGTGGATCAGCAGGGGTATGCCGCGGTCGGTGAAAAACAGGCAGTGGTGAAGGGCAGACAGCCGGTAGAGACTTTCCGGCTGGTGGACCGGGAGACCGGAGAGACGGTCTATGAAGGCACGGTAAAGCAGACAGATTACAACGGGGAGCTGTCTCTGTACATCGGAACAGCGGATTTCACGGACTATACCGGGGAAGGTGAGTTCTATCTGGAGTGTGACAATGTGGGAAGATCCCTGACATTTTCTCTGAAAGAAGACCACTATCAGGAACTGTTGGAAGCGTTGTGCACGGATGTTCATGACAGATGTCAGGATCGCAGTATTACCGAGGATGAGATCATCACTTTGTTGGAGGCCTGTGAGTGGTATCCGCAGGTGCTTGCGGATGATAATGGCAATGATATCCCGGATCTGCTGGAATCTATTGCCGACTGGCTGGAAAAAACGGCCAACGACACAGAAAAGCCGGAACCGGAGAACATGTGTTACGTGGCGGTGATGGCAAAATTCAGTTATCTGTACCAGAAATATGATGTGCAATATGCCACACAATGTCTGCAGCATGCGTCGTCGGTGTACACCAAGCTGATGTCGACATCCGGCAGAGATGCGGAGAAATTCATGGCGCTGACGGAGCTTTACCGGGCGGCGGGACTCTACACTTACCGCAATCAGATCCTGGAGTATAAGGACTTTTTCGAGGACAATACCAGTTATCTGGAAGAAACGGCCTATCTGTATGGCTCCATGACGTATCTGGCCACCAGACAGCCGGTGGATGTGGACCTGTGCACTGTATTCATGGAAAGCATCCGGAATCGGGGCGAGGAGCTGGCCAAACGTTCCCATAACATGATCGATGCCGTAATGAATGTCAACAATGGAACCGAGGATCTGCTGAAGCGGGCAGAAGAATTGTCCTGTGCTAATTATGTGTTATACAGTTATCAGTACACGGAGATTTTAGAGGATTTTCTGCATTACCTGATGGGACGGAACCGGGATTCGGTGAGTTATTATCCCGAAGAGGGAGACGCTGCGGATTATCTGTTACTGATAGCCCAGCAGGTCTCCCTCGCGGATAGACATTAGAAAGATCAGATCAGTTCTTTGTTTTTGAAATAAGTTTCGGAGATAATATTCTGTACATAGGTGCCCATGCTCTTGCGAGTCTCCTTGTCCAGTTCCTTCGGATAAATAGGCTTACCGTATTCAATGACTACGGTGGCCTTTTTTATTTTCGGAAAATGATCTTCAAATACCGCAGCGGAATTCACAATAGTCATGGGGATAATGGGAACATTTGCTTTCTCTGCGATCTTGAAACTGCCCTCGTGGAAGGGAAGGAAGGTATCCTGGGTCTTGTTGCGGGTGCCCTCCGGGAAGATGCAGATGGAAATCCCGTTTTTGGCTTTCTCAATGGCCTGCAGAATGGTTTTCAGTCCTGCCTTGATGTCCTGGCGATCCAGAAAGAGACAGTGAAGATCTTTCATCCAGATGTTAAGCAGGGGCCATTTTAACATTTCTTTTTTCGCAATATAACCGGTAGGTCTGGGAACACGGACATAGGTCAGCACCACATCGAAAAAGCTGCGATGATTGCCGACGTACAGCACAGCAGTGTCGGTGGGAATGTTCTCTTCCCCGATGGCAATGACTTGCGTGCCGGAAAGACGGATGACCCAGCGGAAGGCCCAGTTTACAATGGCCAGGGAACTGCGGTCCTTAAGACCGGGGTTAAATTTGCCGATGATCCATTCCACCAGCATTAACGGCGTGGACAGGATCAGGAATAATACTACAAATAATACGACGAATATAAAACGGATCATAATAATACCAATGCCTTTCAGTAACCTGCAAACTTTCAGGTGCCTTGGCACCTTGTGCAGGCACAAATTTGCGTGTGAAAAATTAATTTTTCACACGAAACTCCTTCGGATTTTTTATTTAGCAATGAAAAGTACGCCTAACGTGCCGGGACCACAATGGCTGGAGACTACACCGCCTGCTCTGGTTTCCAGAATCTCGTCAAAGATTCCCAGACTTTCCAGATAGGAACGAACCGCTTCCACAATCTCCCGGTCGCAGCCGGAGTGGGTGATGAAGACTCTGTCGGGAACGGCATTCTTCAGATCCTCTTCCATGTCTCTGGTGTAGGAGAGGATGACAGAACTTAATTTTCCACGGTATTTTTTGGAGGCATCCATGGCACCATCCACCACGACGATCCGGGGATGAAGCTTTAACATACCACCGGCCAGAGCCGCTACCGCGCTGCATCTGCCACCGCGGTGAAGGTAGGTCAGGGTATCTACGACGAAGCTGGCCCGGACTTTGGGACGGATGGCTTCGATGGCAGTAGTGATCTCTGCGGCTGTTTTCCCTTCAGAAGCCAGAATGGCAGCCTGTATTACCTGCAGACCGATGCCGGTGGACAGGTTTGCGGAGTTGATGACGGTGACTTTGTCGGAAGCTTCCAGTTCTTCTGCAGCAAGCCGCATAACGTTGCCGGAGGTGGACATGCTGTCGGAGATGGAGAAACAGATGATCTCCCGGCCTTCTTCCACAAAAGGCTGCATGACTTCCATGGCCTCGGTCAGAGAAGGAGCAGAGGTCTTGGGCGTGGTCTTGTTTTCATCGGACCACCGGAAAATTTCTTCCGGCGTAATATCCACGCCATCGCGGTATTCATCCTCGCCCAGCAGAATGTGCAGAGGCAGGATGGTAATGTCATACTTTTCCACTAATTCCTTTGACAGATCACAGGTACTGTCAGAGATGATCTTAACTGTCTGTGTCATAGAATCTACCTTCCTTTTTATTAGTAATTATTCCCCTTTGGCGATCTGCCTTGCGACATAGACACCGCTGGCAGATGCGTGGGACAGGGAATGAGTCACGCCGCTGCCATCACCGATGATGTACAGGCCCTTGTGACAGCTTTCCAGATGTTCGTCCAGTTCCACTTCCATATTATAGAATTTGACTTCCACGCCGTACAGCAGGGTATCGTCGTTGGCGGTACCAGGCGCGATCTTATCCAGTGCGTAGATCATTTCGATGATACCGTCTAAGATACGCTTGGGCAGTACCAGGCTTAAATCACCGGGAGTTGCGGACAGGGTAGGCTCTACCATGCCCTCGGCAATACGCTTCGCATTACTGCGGCGTCCTCTCACCAGATCGCCGAAACGCTGTACAATAACACCGCCGCCCAGCATGTTGGAAAGGCGCGCAATGCTCTCGCCGTAGCCGTTGCTGTCCTTAAACGGCTCGGAGAAATGCTTCGCTACCAGCAGTGCAAAGTTGGTGTTCTCTGTCTGCTTGTCGGCTCCTTCGTAGCTGTGGCCGTTTACGGTGACGATGCCGTTGGTGTTCTCATTTACGACGATACCGTGGGGATTCATACAGAAGGTACGCACGGAATCCTCGAATTTTTCAGTGCGGTATACGATCTTGCTCTCATAGAGTTCATCGGTCAGATGAGAGAAGATGACTGCGGGCAGTTCCACCCGGACACCGATATCCACGCGGTTGGACTTGGTGTTGATGTCCAGATCTTTACAGATCTGCTCCATCCATTTGCTGCCGCTACGGCCTACGGAAATAATGCACTTGTCGCAGTCGTAAGAAGCGTTTTCGCAGCAGATACGGTAACCGTCACCAACGGTCTCCACCGTTTTCACCGGGGTATCGAAATAGAAAGTCACTTTATCCTTCAGTTCTGCGTACAGATTTTCCAGCACGATGAAGTTGATATCTGTACCCAGGTGACGTACGGAAGCGTCTAACAGGTTCAGCTTGTTCTGCATGCAGATCTTTTTGAAAGAGGTACCAGCAGTGGAATACAGCTTCGTGCCTTCACCGCCGAACTTCATGTTGATGTCATCCACATATTTCATCAGGTCGATGGCCTGACTCCTGCCGATATACTCGTAGAGAGTGCCACCGAAAGCGTTGGTGATATTGTATTTTCCATCGGAAAAAGCACCGGCACCACCGAAACCGCTCATGATGGAACAGCTCTTACAGTTGATGCAACTCTTGATCTTGTCACCGTCGATAGGACAGTGGCGCTTCTCCAGAGGGTGACCGGATTCGAAAACGGCAATTTTCAGGTCGGGATTCTGTTGCACCAGTTCATAAGCGGAGAAGATACCGCCGGGGCCGGCACCGATAATGATTACGTCATATTTCATAGGGATAAGTTTCCTTTCTCTTTGCTCTCTTGTAAGGATTTGCGGGATGTATCATCACTTTGAAAAACCAAAAACATTCAAAATATAGTATACCATATTTTTAGATAAAAAGGGGAATAGAAATATAGCAAAATATGTGATAAAATCATAAGTTATAGCGGTTCTTCTGCAGATGCGGATGAACGGTGCGGGAAGATAACGGGATTAGGAAGAGATTACAGGAAATGAAATTATGGAAGCAACACAGAAGAAAAACAAATATGAAATAGATATGTGCAATGGCACGATTATGGACAAGCTGATCTCCTTTGCACTGCCCCTGATGGTGTCCAGCATTTTGCAGCTGCTGTTCAATGCAGTGGATATCATTGTGGTGGGACGGTTCACCGGAAGTCAGGCGCTGGCGGCTGTAGGTTCCACCACGGCATTGATCAATATGTTCGTCAATCTGTTTATCGGCGTTTCTCTGGGAGCCAATGTATTGTCCGCCAGATTCTATGCTGCCGGGAAAGAGCGGGAGATGAGCGAGACAGTACATACAGCTATGACCTTTGCATTGATCAGCGGTATTGTCATGGTATTCGTAGGGCTGTTCTGCACCCGGGGAGCGTTGGAACTGATGGATACCCCGGCGGATGTTATTGATCAGGCGGCATTATATATGAAAATTTATTTCTGCAGCATGCCCTTTTTCATGCTGTACAATTACGGAGCTGCAGTTCTGCGGGCAGTGGGAGACACGAAGCGTCCGCTGTTGTTCCTGATCATATCCGGAGCCATCAATGCGGTATTGAACCTGTTTCTGGTCATTGCTTTTTCCATGGGTGTGGCGGGGGTAGCCATTGCTACAGTGATCTCTCAGGTGATCTCCGGTGTGCTGGTATTATGGTGCCTGTTTACTACGGACAGCTGTTACCGGCTGCAGATTTCAAAGCTGGGAATAAAAGGGGAGTATCTGCTGCAGATCTTTCAGGTGGGGGTTCCGGCGGGGATCCAGAGCGTTGTCATCAATTTCTCCAATGTTCTGCTGCAGTCCTCGGTGAATTCCTTCGGCTCCATCGCCATGGCAGGCTATACGGCGGCCAATAATATCTTTGGATTCCTGTTCGTGTCGGTGAATTCCATTACCCAGGCGTGTATGAGCTTCACCAGTCAGAACTACGGTGCCGGGAAGAAAAAACGTATGGACAGGGTACTGATCGATTGTATGATCCTGTCGGTGATCGTAGCGGTAACGCTGGGTGGAAGCGCCAATCTCTTCGGTCCGCAGCTGCTTCACATTTACACAACGGATGCGGACGTTATTGCCTGTGGAACGGAGATTCTGCTGTATACGACGTTGACTTACTTTTTATGCGGCATCATGGATCTGATTCCGGGAGCCTTGCGGGGCATGGGACATTCGGCGGTACCTATGATATTGTCCATTATCGGTACGGTGGGAACGAGAATCTTCTGGATCTACGGAGTATTCCCAACGCATCGGTCGTTGATGGTACTGTTTTTATCTTATCCGGCCTCCTGGCTGGCAACGATCCTGCTGCAGGCGGTATGTTTCTATTTTGTCAGAAAGAAAGTACACAGCACCATGCCGCAGGAAGAACCGTTATAAGCGGTCGGTTTTCGGGAGTGAAAGTCCCGGGATGATCGAGCGTATGTAGGAATTATTTAGAAAATTGAGGGAAATTATGTTAGCAAAATTAAAGAAAAAATATATTGGAGACTGGGATTTTTACAAGAAGTATCTTTTACTGGCTATTCCCATGATCCTGCAGAATGCCATTACCAATCTGGTAAGCTTTCTGGATAACATCATGGTGGGACAGCTGGGAACAGAACAGATGTCCGGCGTTGCCATTGTGAATCAGCTGATCTTTGTATACAATCTGGCAATCTTCGGAGCTGTGTCAGCTGCCAGCATCTTTGGTGCCCAGTATTTCGGAAAGGGCAATCATAAGGGACATATGTATTCCTTTCGGTTTAAGCTGTATGCCACGCTGTTGGTGACAGGCGGAGCGATCCTTCTGTTCCTGACGAAAGGTTCCGCACTGATCTCCCTGTATCTGACGGATACGGTGGGGAACGGGGCCACGGACTTGGCACTGCAGTACGGACTGGAATATCTGGCCATCATGATGGTGGGACTGATCCCTTTTGCGGTGAACCAGTCCTACGCGACAAATATAAAAGAGACCGGGCAGACCCTTATCCCGATGCTGGCCAGCTTTGTGGCGGTGGGTACTAATGCGATTCTGGACTATCTGATGATCTTCGGCATCGGTCCTTTCCCGGAGCTGGGAGTGCAGGGGGCGGCGCTGGCTACCGTTATTGCCCGTTACATTGAGGCACTGATCGTGGTGATCTGGGCACACATCCATCGGGGAAAAAACCGCTATCTGGAGGGAGCTTACACCGGCTTTGGTATTCCGCTTGCGGAATTGAAGGCGATCCTGATCAAGGGATTTCCGCTGATGATGAACGAGGTGATGTGGGCAGCGGGCATGACAACGGTGACCCAGTGTTATTCCGTCAGAGGTCTGGACGTGGTGGCGGGACTGAACATTGCCTCCACCATCACGAACCTGTTTAACATCGTCTACCTCCAACTGGGATCCTGCATCAGCATTGTGGTGGGACAGTATCTGGGGGGCGGAAAATTGGAGGATGCCAAGGATGCGGACAACAAGATGATCGTGTTCAGTGTCTTCTGCTGTGTGATCATGGCGGTGTTAATGTTTGTGGTGGGAGGATTTTTCCCAGGCATTTACAATACCACAGAGGAGATCAAGACACTGGCTACCAGTTTTATTGCGGTATCAGCCATCATTATGCCGTTCTGTGCCTTCAGCCATGCGTCGTATTTCACCCTGCGTTCCGGTGGTAAGACCGTGGTGACGTTCCTGTTTGATTCAGTATTTACCTGGGTGATCGTGGTGCCGGCGGCATATCTGCTGGCGCATTTCACCGGACTGGGCATCGTAGGCATTTATTTCCTGGTGCAGGGCACGGAACTGATCAAGGTGATCATTGGTTACATCATGGTGAAGAGTAATGTCTGGGTGGTCCAGATGGTATAAATTACTATTTGTGCCGCCAGCCGAAGGCTGCGGGATGGAGATTGGCATGAAAAATAGGAGAAGGGCGGGAAACTGACATGAAAATGAACATGGCTCAGAAAGTTTTACTGATCATAGGAGGCGCATTTGCGGGGATCGGCGCAGTGCTGACAATGATATTCGGAAGCATCGGCATGGTGTTCCGGCCCATGAGGGCATTTCTGGCATTGCCGCTGTTTTTCCTGATACTGGGCATTTGTTTTATCGCAGCAGTATTATTCGGGCAGCATAAAAAGTCACTCATCGTAAAAAACGGAATCAGATATGCCGCAAAGATCTACGGTTACGTGGAGAATACGGCGTATATGGTAAACGGCAGATTCCCGGTGAATGTGATCGTGCATTATTTTGACAAGAATCAGATCGAGCGGGAGGCAGTGATTCCCACTGCGTTTGAAAAGGGCGCTTCGACCTATCCCATCGGTATGACCATGGATATCTACGAATATCAGGGAAAATACGGCTGGGATCCGGATTCCGTCCGGGATGAGATTCTGTCGGGAGAGCAGGAACTGATGGACGATAAGCCCGTGGATCCTTCCAAGCTTCGCATGACCGCCGTGCAGTGTCCGAACTGCGGTGCTTCCTATCAGGCGGCAGCAGGATATACCGGACGCTGCCCGTATTGCGGAAGCTATCATAATGTAGAATAGCAGAATAGTTGAGCTGGGGTGGATCAGTGGATCGTTTCCTGCAAATACCGCAGCATCGTCTGTGACACCACGGAGTTGGCGGTCTTGGAGAAAGCCAGTCCCAGCGTACGGTGACAACTGGGAGATAAGGGTCTGGAGACCACACCCCGTGCGAAAGCTTTTAATACCAGTTCCTGAGAGATGGTGACACCGAGACCGTTTCGGACGAAGGACATGATCAGAGTATCGTCCCGGAAGCTGTAAGAGATCTTTGGGCGGACAGGGCATTTGGTCAGCAGATGCTGGATGTCGTTGTCACAGCCGGGGGTCTCGATGATCAGAGGATATTCGAACAGTTCCGGCAGGGTGACGCTGTTTTTGGCAGCCAGCGGATGTCCCTCGGGGAAAACAGCGCACAGCGGATCATTCAACAGTGGATAAAAGGTCAGATCATCCGCCACGATGGAGGATAAAAATCCACAATCCACCTGCCCGTGAATGATCCAGTCCCGGATCTCATCATAATTGCCGTCAAAAATTTCTACATCCACTTTCGGATAATTTTCCCGGAAAAAATGAACCACATCCGGCATCCACAGAGCGGTGATGCTGGAAAAACTACCGACCCGCAGTTTCCCCTCAATCTTATTGTTGATATTGAAGGCGGCCTGGCGCAGCTTGTCTTTCTGGTTGACCATTTCCTGAATGTAAGGGATGAGGCGGGCACCGTTGTCGGTGAGGCTGACACCCCGTTTAACCCGGGCAAAAAGCTGCACACCCAGTTCTTCCTCCAGTCCCGCCATCATCTGGCTGATACCGGACTGGGTATAATTCAGTGCTTCCGCCGCCTTGGAGAAGCTTCCCGTTTCACATACTTTTAAAAATATCTCGTAACGGTCTTTTTGTTCTTTCATGATCTTCACCCCGTAAATTTATGAATTTCAAATTCATCGTTCACCAATTATGCGAGCAGATTGGCTTTCTTGTACTCATTATAGTATAAGCTCACGAATTTTTACATCCTGCTTCGCAGGATATTCGTGAGCTGATGAGTCCAAAAAACAAATGTCTGCTTTGCAGCCACTTATTTTCTCTTGAGACTCATCACATTACAAAAACTTATGCATACAAGTAAAAACATTCGTTTTACTGATAGTATAGCATATGCTATCCTCATGTCACAAGTGTTTTAAGGAGCGTGAATCATATGGAAAAGAAAACAAGTAATTTCTCCGGGCAGATCGGTTTCGTGCTGGCGGCGGCCGGAAGCGCGGTGGGTGTGGGCAATCTGTGGAGATTCCCTTATCTGGCGGCCAAGGATGGCGGCTGTCGTGAGACAAGGATGCGATTCTTTCGGTAAGATTAGAGTATCCTACGATGCGGGGGCTCTGAAATCTGCATCCAACTCAATACAGTTGGACTGCCTTTGTTCCAACAGGGGCAGTTTCTCCTGAGTTGCAGGTTGAGTTTGTTCTGGCAGGATCAGAATATCCTGAGTCACAGGTGCACCGAAATCCGTATCCAGCTCGATACAGTTGGACTGTCTTTCTTCTAACAAGGGCAACTTGTCTTGGGGAGCGAACTGCGTTTCTTCTGGCAAGGGCAGAATGTCTGGAGTCGTTGACTGCGTTTCTTCCGGCAAGATCAGAATATTCTGCGTCACAGGAGCTTCGAAACTTGTATATTGAAGCTGAATGGTTTCGAGGATGCGGTTGAAATCTGTTTCCAGAGTGTACCAGTCTGTTAACGGAATAGTGGCTTCCAGCTGTAGGGTATTTCCCTGTAAAGGGACATCGGGATTGGATAATGTAATGTAAATCCAGTATTTTTGTTCTGTCTGGTAGATCTCGGTATTTTTCCAGCCGTTTAAGTTGCTGTCGGGCAGAGTGATCTCCTCGCTGGTGACGCCGGTGCCGCAGATTCCCGGGACGGGAGCATAGATAAGCGTAAAGGTATCCTCCGGGTATGCGATGTTCCAGAAGATGATAGCATCGGTCGTGGTGGTACCTGCGAAAGTTAAATTGCGGATCTCATAGTCCCAGGTCTCCGGAAGGGACAGGGAGAACTGCACCGGTCCCAGATCACAGATAGCTTCATTCCCCATGGATATCGCCAGATCGTCGGCAGGCCCGTTTTCCGGGCATTCTGTAGGGACGAGGCTTTCCGCGATGACCGGGGCGATTGGCCCGGTGGGGGCCGTGGAATTTTGCACCCCTACAGAATCCTCCAGGCCCCCGGTAGAACCACATCCCGCCAAGGAAAGCGTAAGAATCGTTGTCAGTGTTGATAGTAAAATAGTCTTCTTCATAAAGATACCCTCCCAAAATCGTGAAGTGTTATGGTGATCACATTATAATAAGACGAATATTGGGCGGGGAAGTTTCGGTAAATAGAAATTGAACAAAATCGCTGCGCGATGGCCTGCCAAGGCTGTGGCGCAGTTTTTCTACTTTTTCTAAAAAAGGCAGTTGATTACTTCTTGAAAAGTATTTATTGTTAAGTTACCACACAAAACAAAATACACAAGAAAGTTCACTGCCTATGAAAAGAATATCATCTTTTGGCTGCTTCCACAAGCAGTTTTATTTTTCAAATGCACCTCCATGATAGGTAGTTACTGTTGTTACTACTACTTTTTCATGGAGGTTATTTTATGTACGAATCATATATTAATAAAATCGAAGATGTTGGCAAGCTCAGAAATCTAAAGCCTGGTACAATTCGCACTTACCAGAATAATGTTAAAGATTTTCTGAAATTTATTAACAAACATCCAGATGAACTCACTTGCGAAGATGCAAGAGATTTCCTTTTATTTCTAAAAAATAAGGGGAATAAATCATCCACACTTAATAACAAAAATGGAGCTTTGGTATTCTTCTATAAACGCGTTTTAGGAAGCTATGGGATGACAACCTTGTTCCAAGAGCAATCAATGACTATGCTATCCCAAGAGTTCTTACTCGTTCTGAAATAGAAATGCTGCTTGATGCTACTTCTAACTTAAAATACAAGGCTATATTTGCTCTTATGTATTCATCCGGTTTACGTATTTCAGAGGTTATTCATCTTAGATATGAAGATATATCCAGAACAAATATGCAGATTTATATTCATGAATCAAAGACACACACCGCACGTTATGCCATTTTATCTCAAAGAGCTCTTGATATTCTTACGGAATACTGGTTTAAATGTGGCAGACCAACAGGAATTCTTTTCCCTAATCAGTGGACTGGTGATTATCTCACATCTTCCGGTCCTCGCTTGGAATTAAAGAAGCTGTTAACCGCGCAGGTTTGCCAAAGGATATTCATTCCCACTGTCTCAGACACAGTTTTGCGACGCATCTTTTAGAAGATGGTGTTGATATTAGATACATTCAATCCTTATTGGGACATCGCTCTCCAAAATCAACCGAAATCTATCTGCATATAAGCAATAAAACTTTGATTGGGATTCATAGTCCTTTTGATAAGAAGGGTGGTGATAAGAATGGATAAACCTACCGTACAGGATATTTTCCTTCGTTTTTATCCAAGATATCTTGATACGTATCATCCTTCTCCACAGCAATCCCAGGTAGCTCATTGTATCATCAACTGTAAAACAGGTGCCTACGGTGCAAATGTCAGCATTTGTGAAGACTGTGGTCATCCACAGGTTCATTATAACTCCTGTCGCAACAGATGCTGTCCCATGTGTCAGGCTTTACCTAAAGAATTATGGATGGATAAACGTCGTGAAGATGTACTTGATGCACCGTATTTTCATGTTGTATTTACAGTACCGCAGGAGTTAAATCCTATAATCTATAGTAACCAGCAGCTTCTATATGATGCGTTATATCATTCAGTATCCGCTACTATCAATGAACTTACAGAAGATGCCAAACATCTCGGCGCAAAGGTTGGCTATATTTGTATTCTGCATACTTGGGGTTCTGAAATGAATTATCATCCGCACATCCATGTCATTCTTCTTGGCGGTGGTTTGACCGCTAAGAATCAGTGGCGTGATAAAGGAGAAATTCTTTCTTCCGGTAAAAGTTCTTTCTAAGTTATTCAGAGGAAAATATCTGCATGAACTCAAAACTTTATGGAAAGATAATAAGCTTCAATTCTTTGGAAGCAGTGAAAATACCGTAATCATTATACTTTCAAGGAATTGTTAAACATCTGCTATACCAAAAACTGGATTCCTCACTGTAAGAAAACCTTTAATGGAGCCCAGTCTGTTATTAAATACCTTGGCAAGTACACACATCGAATTGCTATCAGTAATCATCGCATCATCCGTATGGACGACAATACAGTTACATACCATGTGAAGGATTACCGCAAGGCAGGCACATGGAAAGAATTAACCATTTCCGGAGTTGAATTCATCCGTAGATTTCTTATGCATGTACCACCAAAACGCTTTGTGAGAATCAGACACTATGGTTTGTTATGCACCCGAAGCAAAACCAAACCTTACACTATGTAGAAATCTTCTTGGTTGTAAGCAGTATCTGTCCAGACTAAAAGATATGGAAACGCCACAGATACTGGAAACTCTTTATGGCATCAAAATCTCGGTGTGTAAATGCTGCGGTGGGCATCTCGGAAAGCCACAGCAGAAGATACCTCTTAGGATTTAAAAAGCCTCATTCATACTTTTCAAAAAGCCTCAGAAATGAGGTCTATTTGTTATGCCATGCTTTTGTAAAATAAGTAATTGTGCTACAATTATCTCTGAAATAGCTTTTCTTTATTGGAAAGATCAAAAATTGAAAGCCCATACATACTGGCTACAGTGACGCTTACTTTGTTCACTTTGGCAAAATCAAACGCAGCGCAAACGAAAGGGCAGTTTTCTATAACGTAAGACTGCTTTTTCGTTTACGCCGCTATTGATTGTAGCCTAAAGAAGTTACGCGAGCAATGAGCCGCGCATAGGCATAGTGAAGACAGCGATGGGCGCTCGCGCATGATTCGCTGTCTTTACTTATGCCGAGATGTGGCGAACGCCGCGATATGAAATAAGATTGGCAGCGCTTTATGCTGACAATCTTATGAATAGCGTAGCTCATTGCGGAGGGTTTTATCTTCGGGACAAAGTAGAAGAAAAATGTAAATTACGCCCCGCTTGTCGGAAACTTCCGGGGCTCAGCAGAGAAAAAACATTGATTACGCCCCGCTTGTCGGAAACTTCCGGGGCTCAACAGAGAAAAAACACGGATTACGCCCTGCTTGTCGGAAACTTCCGGGGCTCAACAGAGAAAAAACACGAATTACGCCCCGCTTGTCGGAAACTTCCGGGGCTCAGCAGAGAAAAAATGTAGATTACGCCCCGCTTGTCAGGAACTTCCGGGGCTCAGCAGAGAAAAAATGTAGATTACGCCCCACTTGTCGGAAACTTCCGGGGCTCAGCAGAGAAAAAACGTAAATTACAGGGCATTTCGTAACGTAGGCTATAATAAATGCCGCGATGCCCACCGCGGAAGGATGTTCCGTTTGCTGTGGACGTTCGTGGATTTGAAACTACCCTCCGCAATGCCCCGTGCCATTCATAAGATTGTCAGCAAGGAACGCTGTCAATCTTATTTTCATAGACGGCTGTCAAGTGCGTCCGATAAGGCGGGATGCACGGTATAAAAATAGAGTGAACCAGCCTCGCTTGTGCGCAAGCGCCCATCGAGGTGTCCCACTCTATTTTTGCATGGCTCGTAGCTATGCTACATATAAATACATAAAAATGAAATGACATACGCTTCCGCCCATGACGAAGAGGTGGAACACTTCGTGGGAACCGAAGAATTTATGTTTCGCATTGAAGATCGGCAGCTTCAGGGCATAGATGACACCGCCCACGGTGTAGATGATGCCGCCGGCCAACAGCCAGAGAAAAGCGGGCGTGGACAGAGTTTTCAGTAGAGGCCCGAATACCAGGACACATACCCAGCCCATGGCAATGTAGATCACAGAGGAAAACCACTTGGGACAGGTGATCCAGCAGGCTTTTACGATCATGCCGACAGCGGCAATGCCCCAGACAAGAGCCAGCAGCGTATATCCCAGCTTACCGCCCAACACAATGAGACACACCGGTGTGTAAGAACCGGCGATCAATACAAAGATCATCATATGATCCAGCTTCCGGAAGACGCGGAGACTTTTACCGGTGAGGTCCACGGAATGATAAGTGGCGCTGGCACCGTATAACAGGATCATGCTGCCCATGAAAATGGCCATGGCCAGGAAATTCTCCTGCCCGGACTGTACACCGGCTTTCACTAACAGTGGCACAGCTGCGAACACTGCCATCATCATGGCAATGAAATGGGTAATAGCACTTCCCGGCTCTCTTATGGTAATCTGCATAATAACTCCTCCTTTTCCCGACAGCAGTTGCCGTCTGCAAATCGAATCTATTTAAGATCATTTTATCCGACAATAGTATTTACTATTCAAAATAACAACACGTATTCTGAGATGCTTTCATATGTAGTTTTCAAAACTACATCTTACAATGCAAATACTACTGCACAAAAAAGGAAAAGTCAATAGTCATTCAGATATTTGGGAGAAAAGTATCAATAAGGATTGGCAGGAAGTCTGTAGATCAACAGCCCTTCATCATCAACCAGTAACTCCGCATTCTCTACCAGACGGGCATTTACTTCCGGATTTGTTGCAATGTAGCCTTCAGAACCTTTATCCCATACAATATATTCAGGCACTTTGTCCGGATAGAGCGTCCAGTATTGGAATAAGCGCTCATCGATGGTCGGAGTGCTGATGGTGGAATAGTTGCAGATCACGTAATCCTCCTGAAGATACATAATGCTCTTATGGCTGGCAATCAGTACTTTGCTGCCCCGGGGAATGAATTCGTCTAACAGACGTCCTCGGATATTATACTCGTAGCCATCGGAATACCGGCCGTAGATTCCTGCCATGGGGCCCTCTTCCGCTTTCTGCCGTGTGACGAAAATGGTGTCGTGACCGTAAATATTATACAACAGAAATCCTTTGTGAATGACGGCAAGTCCCACAAACAGCAGGACAAAAGATTTCCAGAAAACGGGAGATTCCGATGTTTCCCGTTCTGCATAGCATAAAGAAACCAACATACCGATAGCCATATAATCGGCAGACTCGTAGAGCATTGTATTGCTGGCTGTAAAAGCGGCAAGGAGCAAAAACAGAGAAGTAATACTTCCAAACTAGAACAATGTCTTATAAACAGGGGCCAATTCGCCAGAAGACTTTTTACGGCGGAAATAACAATAAATGCCCCACAGCGGGAACAGAAGATAGACGAACCCGGGATACTCGATATGCTTTTGCAACCGATACCATACAAAAAGCTGTTCCAGAATCAGGGAAATAATCAACAACAGGAAGAAACGGTAGTTTTTCCGGCATATGAATCGGAAAAAACACCAGAATACCAAAGCAATCACCAGAGCGACCAGCAGATAAGGAAAGGTTTCGCCGAGGCAGGAAAGGTTATCTTTTAATTTCCCGAGCAGTCCGACATCGTGGGAGCCGTCGGTCAGCATTTCTGACAAGCCATCCAGAAACTGCCGGAAAGACATATGACACAAAAAGTAGGCCAACCAACCCAGACCGCAGACACCACAGGTCCCGAGATAAAACAGAAGATTTTTCAGACGGTTTCCGGCAGCAGATAACAGCCAGATACCGATACATCCGGGAAGTACCACGAAAATACAGGTGGGATAAGAAAGCACAAGAAGGGAAGTGCTTACTCCGGCGGCAATCAGGAAAAAGGCAGGACGGCGTGCGGAGGTACCGCGATTCAGACTAAATTCCAGAAAGCTTAAGAAGACCAGAGTACTGAACCACAGAAGCATATTGGAAAAATCGGGAACGGTACTGTTCTTGGGAATGATATTGTAGTAAAAAACAGCAATGACAAAAGCAGTATTCTCAGTTACAAACTTACGGAAAGTCCGGTAGGTCAGAATACTGATGAGCAACTGTGTAACGACACCTACGATTCGCAGAAAGAGCACGGAGTATTTTAAGGTGTGAAACAACTGCATATACAGCCATAAAAAGGCAGCGGAAAAGAACGCAGAAGTCTGATGAGGCTCCCACATTTCCAGAAACATTCTGTCTCCCTGTACCAGACGGTAAGCCATAGATACGGCATACTGCTCGTCAATGTCGAATCCGAAGAAAATAATCTTGACGGTAGCAACTATAGATGCGGCAAGCAACAGATATTTCCACAGATTATGCAGCAATGCGGTTGCAAAATTTTTCTCTTGTGCGGAATAATTGCTGTTCATCTTAATCCTCCTCAATGATCTGGATCTCCAGATAGTCAAAATCGATGGACTCTACAAAACTGTCCTGGGTAAAACGGGTCTTGTTGTGACGTTTAAAGTCTGTAATATTCATATCCAGCCAGATGGGCGTACCGAGATCAAACTGATGGCAGACTTCGTCCAGAGAGTGAAAAACTTTATGGGTACGGGTATCGTCACTGCCGTCCTCGATGCAGGTGTCTTTCAGCATATGATTATTTTTAAAAATTTTGGCCCACATACGGAACATAGAAAATCTCCTTACGCAAAAAATCAGACATATTGGTCGTTAATAATAAATTATAATAGGAAGAGGTTTCCCCTGCAAGCAAAAAAAGTCACACAACCATCAGATCCATCTTATATTGTATATGGGATAGCTTTCGTCCGCCGAATCGGCACGTTTGCGAAAGCGTACTATAAAACTGCCCAATCAATCTTAAAAAATAATAAAGGTTTTGTTAAAATTATACATTTTTAAAAGGAGGTATGCTATAATTATCATAAATATCAACGTGCAAATGCAGAATTTCCGTAACGAAAAAGCGTCTACGGAAGTAACAAATATGAAAAATGGTCGCAGAGCCTTCTGTGACAGAAGAGATTGAGAGGTAATATGGAGTTTAAGGTAGAAAACGGGGATGGAATCGACAGCTGGAAGGAGGTCACGCTGGTATACAGCGCCGCACTGCGTCAGATGGAGACTAAGATGCAGATTCTGAACGACGAGTTTCAGCATGTACACCAGTACAATCCCATCGAACACATCAAGGCACGGATCAAGACCCCGGAAAGCATTGTGAAAAAGCTCAAACGCTACGGGCAGGAATCCACCATAGATAACATGGTAAAATACATAAACGATATTGCTGGCATCCGCATCATCTGTTCCTTTACATCGGACATTTACCGCATTGCGGATATGATCCGGGATCAGAAGGATATTCAGGTGATCGCGGTGAAGGATTACATTACGTATCCCAAAGCCAGTGGCTATAAAAGCTATCATATGATCGTCAGTATTCCGGTCTATCTGTCGGACCGCACGGTGGATACGAAGGTGGAGATACAGATCCGGACGGTTGCCATGGACTTCTGGGCCAGCCTGGAGCATAAGATCCATTACAAATTCGAGGGCGATGCTCCGGAGAGCATTAAAAATGAACTGGTGGAGTGTGCGAGAATGGTGTCTGATCTGGATGCGAGGATGCTGTCTCTGAACGAAGAGATACTAGCCATCAGCCAAAAGAGAGAAGAGGAAAAACAATTAAATAGCGTAACATCCAAATAATCCAAAAGCTTCTGCCGGTGTAATACAAACGACAGAAGCATTTTTAATTCATAGGAAATTTCTTCCTATGAATTAAAAATGCTCCGCAGGGATCGCACTGCGGCGGTTATGAAATATGTCGCAAAAGCGACCCGCCGCAGGCGGAGAATCTCGCAAGCGAGATTCTTTTTTATGGTCAAAACAGTAATGGGATGACAGGAAAATCCCCATAAAATGAGGAGTGCCCAGACACCTTTCGGCGCCTGGGCTATTATGAAAAAATTTATCTTATATGCTTTGTTATCCGGAAGTCTTATCTCTTCCTTGACTGTATTTAAAGTATACCAACCAATTATGAACAAATTATGAACATGATGTGAAAACTTGGTGAATTTTACGAAAAAGTACAGAAACCAAAAAAGAAACTGTACAAATTGCATAAAAATGCGCAAACCATGAAAACACAGTATTCATGGGGTTTTGGTTGTAACCGGGGAATAAACATGGTAAAATAGGGACAGTTGAAAAGGGAAACTGTTCACATGAGGGACGAAATATGTTTGGAGGAAGATGGATGGATACTTTTATGGATAAACTTGCACAAAAGCTGAATGCCCAGGAAATGATCAAGGCGAATTCCGCGGCTGATGCCGAAGAGATGGATCAGCTGAAAAGCCAGCTGCGGGAATACGACGAGTGCCTGGCACAGATGCAGCAGGTCAATAAGGAACTGAAAGCGATCAATCAGGAGATGGAGAAGCTGATGTCCGAGACCATTGCTCCGGAAGTGACGAAGCTTTCCGAGGAAGGCGTGGCTGCCCTGCAGAAGCTGCAGCAGGAGAACACAGAGAAACTGGAAGCTCTGGGACAGCAGTATACTGCCAAACTGGAAGAACTGCAGCAGAGTACCGAGGTGTTGGACGAGCTTCAGAAGCATGTGGATGAGAAACTGAGCACTACGGAAGAGAATGTACATAAGGAATGCGTAAAGGTATACCGTAATGTACAGGCGGTTGTGGTAGAAGAGAACGAGAAGCAGACCGAAGCCATCGCAGCAAAAGTAAAGGAAAACCTTGGCGGTAAATTGAACGGTGTGCTGGGAGTATCCATTGCGGCAGTAGTTCTGACGGTTGCGGATATTGTTCTTCATGTATTGAGCATTTTGCACATTTTCTGAAAAGGCAGATAAAGTATTCATTTAAGAATGCTGAAATTGATAAGAAAGTAACGGAAATGAGGTTTTACGGAAATGGGAAAACAACTTTGGAAGCCGGGAAATATGCTGTATCCCCTGCCGGTGGTCATGGTGAGCCTGGCTGACCGGGACGGCCGCCCCAATATTATCACGCTGGCCTGGGTAGGAACCGTATGTACCAATCCGCCCATGGTGTCGATCTCCGTACGCCCCGAGAGATATTCCTATCCGATCCTGAAGGAGACCGGAGAATTCGTGATCAATCTGACCACGAAGGAGCTGGCATTTGCCACAGATTACTGTGGCGTGAAAAGCGGACGGGACGTGGATAAATTCAAAGAAATGGGACTGACTCCCATTCCGGCATCTGAGGTGAAAGCACCGATGATAAAAGAGAGTCCGGTGAACATTGAATGTAAGGTGCGACAGATCCTGCCGCTGGGATCCCATGATATGTTCCTGGCGGATGTGGTGGCAGTACACGCCGATGAAAAATATATGGATGAGAAGCACAAATTCCACCTGGAGCAGGCGGAACCCATCATCTATTCCCACGGTTCCTATTTCGGCTGTGGCGAATTGCTGGGAACCTTCGGATATAGTGTAAAGAAGCGATGAGTAACACAGGTAAAAAATTACTTGACGTTTGCCTTCCGTTTCGGTATCATAAGTCATAAATAAGAACATGGTAAATTTTACTACGAAGAAGTAGCATCAGACGGGAGTCTGATGCTTTTTTTATGCGGTGGCGGGAAAATATCTGCCGGGTACCGCAATCATGGGAAAGTCCGGGTGAAGCATATGACACAGATCGATAAAAACATAGCATTCAATCTGAAAAGAATCCGCAAATCCAAAAATATGAGTCTGGATATGCTGGCGGAGCGTACCGGTGTCAGCAAAAGCATGCTGGGACAGATCGAGAGAGGAGAATCCAATCCCACGGTGTCCACTATCGGGAAGATCGTGGAGGGATTGAAGGTACCCTTTGAACAGTTGATTTATAATAGGAAAGAAATCATGGTGGTGCCGTCTCCGGAAGAGGCTCCGGTATGGAAGGCAAAGGAAGGGGAATACCGGATCTATGTGATGCTGCCCTACGATGCCGGAAGAAATTTCGAGATCTATCAGGGCGAGCTGACCAGAAATGCCCGGATGGAAAGCGAATCCCACGGGGAGCAGACCTGGGAATACCTGACGGTGGTATCCGGGGAGGTCGAACTGATTCTGGAAGATTCCAGTTTTCTGGTGAAGACAGGTGGTTCTCTCTATTTTGCCTGTGACAGGAAACATGTCTATCACAATGTGGGTGAGACCAAGGCGGTACTCAACATGATCATTACCACGCAGCGTTAGAGAAAACGCCCCCGCTTGATGGCATCCTTGCCATATTTTGCCCGGATATTATCCAGTGCGGCATCCAGCTTCTGCTGTTTCTCGGAACGGGGAGCCGGAAAATCAAACAGGCTGAGCTGAACCGGTTCGTCTTCCGGCACCAGCTTGGAAGTGCGGATCCCCAGAAGCCGTATGGGAGTGGAATCCCATAATTCGTCGAATAATGCACAGGCATCTTCGTACAGGAGATTCACGGAAGCCGTGGGAATGTCTATCGGCATTTGGTGAGAAACGTTCCGGAAATCACTGTACCGGATCTCCGTGCAGATCTGTCCTGCCAACTGGTGGGAGGCCCGTAGACGCCTGCCCACGGATTCACACAGAGACAGCAATACTTTACAGGCTTCCTCTTTGGTGGTGGCATCGCTGCTTAAAGTGGTGGAGTTGCCGATCCCTTTTGCCTTGGAAGGAGCCAGGACTACTGTGGAATCGTCGATGCCGTTGGCATACTGCCACAGACAACGACCGTGACTTTTTAAATGTGCTTCCAGGATCGCAGGATCCGTCTTTGCCAGATCCCCGATCGTGAGAATACCTAATTTGTGGAGAGTCTCCGCACTGGAATGTCCGCAGGTGAACAGGGCGGAAACAGGCAGCGGCCACATTTTCTGCGCTATTTCCCGCTGATACAAGGTGTGAGTCTTATCCGGTTTCTCAAAATCAGAGGCCATCTTGGCCAGAACCTTTCGATCCGAAATTCCCACATTTACCGTAAATTTAAATTTTTCAAAAACAGAGTGACGAATGAAAGCAGCGGCTTCCTCGGGAGAGACGTAGTTCGCCGCAATGGGCGTATAGTCCATATAACATTCATCGATGCTGACCTGTTCGATGTCGGGGCAGATACCCGCCAGATGTTCCATAAGCATCTGGCTTTTCAGACGGTACATATTATGATCCGGAGAAGCCATGACCAGATGCGGACATTTGCGCAGGGCATTGACCACCGGTTCACCGGTAGTGATGCCGAAAGCCTTGGCGGGAATGGATTTGGCCAGCACCACACCGTGTCTGGTGGAGGTGTCACCGCCTACGATGGAAGGGATCGTGCGCAGATCCACAGGATCCCCCTGTTCCAGACGGGCCAGCGCCGTCCAGCTTAAAAAAGCGGAATTGACATCAATATGAAAAATGACCGGTTCCCTCATGGTGTCTCCTTTCCGGATCAGACCGTTTTATTTACCTCCAGTATAGCATAGATCGGTTCGGGAGAAAACAAAAAAATCGAACAGACATTCTTTCTTTACAAGGCATATAAATGCTGATAGAATCTATATGTTACAAAGTTATTACAGTAAGACAGGTATACAGAATGCCCGAAGGGGGCATACTGTTTTCAGATACGATAGATCGAGAAGGAATTCATGAAGAAACTGACATCTTACTCGAAAAGAGTAAAATATACATATGTGAAAACAACGCTGGCCACTCTTTTTGTGAGCCTCTTTTTCCTCAAAGGGTATGCAGCGTTTGAAAAGACCGGAGAGAATTACTTCCACGTGTTCTTGAACGGCAATGAGATCGGAACGGTGGGCGAAGCAGACAGAGCGGAGCAGCTTCTGCAGGAAGCCAGAAGGAATATCGCTTCCCAGAGTGATGATATGATCTTTATGGACGCAGATTTAAAGCTGGTCGGTGAAGAAGTGCTGTGGGGAACACTGGACAATGAGGACAATCTGCTGGCAGCCATGGAACGGGAACTGGAGAGCAGTATCCGTGAGACTTCCCACAGATCCTATACAATGAAAGTAAATGAATATATGGTCAACCTGTCCAGCGTGGAGGATGTGGAGTCTCTGCTGCAGGCAGCAGTGGACAAATACGACAGTGAAGACAAATTCAGCGTGGAACTGACTCACGATGCACAGAAGGAATTCAATGTTCTTACCACCGAGGTAGTCAATAAACAGGAACTGACCGCTCAGGAAGAACAGAAGGAAGAATCCATCTATGCAGGCGGTGTACAGTCCGTACTGGATCAGGCGGGCTCCCAGGCAGACCAGCAGGGGGAAAAAGATTTCGAAGACTATGATCTTGGGCTGATGACCATGGACTTTGCGGAAAAGGTGGAAATCGTAGAGACCTATCTTCCGGAAAGCATGCTGACTCCGCTGGATCAGGCAATCGAGGATGTGATCAAGGATCAGGAGACCCCCGGAGAATATGAAGTAGTCAGCGGAGATACCCTGTCGGAGATTTCGATTAAAGTAAATATTCCGATGGATCAGATCATCGCCATGAACAGCGAGACACTGACCGATGAAAATTCTACGATCCGCGTAGGGGACAAGCTGATCATTACCGTGCCGCAGCCGGAGCTGTCCGTGGAGCGCATGGAGCAGAATTATTATGAAGAAATCTATGATGCAGATGTAATTTATGTGGACAACGATTCCTGGTATACGACCCAGACCAAGATTTTGCAGCAGCCCTCCGCCGGTTTCCGTCGGGTAGTGGCGGATGTATCTTATCTGAATGACAGAGAGGTCACCAGGGATATTCTGAAGGAAGAAGTGGTCATGGAGGCAGTTCCCAAAATTGTGGAACGAGGCACCAAGATTCCTCCGACCTATATCAAGCCTATTTCCGGTGGACGTCTGAGTTCCAATTTCGGACGCAGAAAGTCACCTACCAAGGGTGCCAGCAGCTACCATAAGGGTGTGGACTGGTCGGTTCCTACCGGAACTGCGGTATTTGCATCCTGCGGCGGTACAGTGGCCAGAGCCGGATGGGGAAGTGGATACGGTTATTGTGTCTATATCAACCATGAAGACGGCAGACAGACCCGATACGGACATCTGAGCAAGGTGCTCGTCAAGGTCGGCCAGACGGTAAAACAGGGAGAACGTATTGCACTGAGCGGTAATACCGGCGTAAGTACGGGACCTCATCTTCACTTTGAGATCCTCATTAATGGCAGCCAGGTAAACCCGTTGAAGTACCTGAATTAGGGCGTTGTATTTACAAATGCGCGAAAATGTGGTATAAGTGCATAAGAAGGTTTTTCTGATCTGAGAATGACAGAGGTAAGAAACAATGGAACAATACGCAATTAAAGGCGGTAATCCATTAGTCGGTGAAGTTGAAATAGGAGGTGCCAAGAATGCGGCACTTCCTATTCTTGCTGCTTCCGTGATGACGGATGAGACTGTTTATATAGAAAATATGCCGGATGTAAGAGATACGAATGTCCTTTTGAGCGCCATGAAGAACATCGGCGTGATCGTAAAGAGAACCGACCGTCACAAAGTGACTCTCAATGCATCCAACATCAGTGAACTTGTAGTAGAAGATGAAAATATCAAGAAGATCAGAGCGTCCTACTATCTGATCGGTGCTTTGTTAGGTAAATACAAGCATGCGGAAGTGGCACTTCCCGGTGGCTGTGATATCGGCTGCCGTGCCATCGACCAGCATATTAAGGGCTTCCGTGCTCTGGGCGCGGACGTGAAGATCGAGCATGGCCTGATCAAGACACAGGCGGAGCATCTGCGCGGCAGCCATATTTATATGGATGTGGTCAGTGTCGGCGCTACCATCAATATCATGATGGCTGCGGTAATGGCGGAAGGCACCACGATTATCGAGAACTCTGCCAAGGAGCCTCATGTGGTGGATCTGGCGAACTTCCTGAACAGCATGGGAGCCAATATCAAGGGTGCCGGTACGGATGTGATCCGTATCAAGGGTGTTTCCCATCTGCATGGCACAGAGTATGCCGTGATTCCCGATCAGATCGAAGCCGGTACGTTTATGTTCGCAGCGGCAGTGACCAAGGGCGATGTGACGGTGAAAAATGTGATTCCGAAGCACCTGGAATCTATTACGGCAAAACTTCTGGAGATTGGCTGTGAAGTAGAGGAAGCGGATGACTGTATCCGTGTGGTAGCGTCCAAGCCTCTGCAGCATACCCAGGTGAAGACCCTGCCTTATCCCGGATTTCCTACGGATATGCAGCCCCAGATCACAGTGGCGCTGGGACTTTCCAAAGGAACCAGCATCGTGACGGAGAGTATTTTCGAGAACCGTTTCAAATATGTGGATGAGCTGACCCGTATGGGCGCCAGCATCAAAGTAGAAGGCAACACCGCTATCATCGACGGTGTATCCAGATATACCGGAGCCAATATTTCCGCACCGGATCTGCGGGCGGGAGCAGCACTGGTACTGGCTGCCATGTCTGCAGAAGGATTCTCTACTGTGGATGATATCCGCTATATTGAGAGAGGTTATGAGGATTTCCACCTGAAATTACAGGGACTGGGAGCCCAGATCGAGTTGGTCGAGACGGAGCGGGACCTGCAGAAGTTCAAGCTGAAGATTGGTTAATGAGTGGATTTCTCATAAACCACAACAGAATGACATTTTGAAAAAAATGTCTGTTGACAAAACAGGTAACTCATAGTAAGTTAATTAGCGTAGAAAAGTTCATATAGACTTTCCCTTATTCAGAGTGGTGGAGATACATAGGATCGATGAAGCCACGGCAACCCCGCAGAATGCGGAAGGTGCCCACCTGAGCGAATAACTGTCGAACAATAAGAGGATTTGATCGCACAATAAATCAGTCCGCTTATGAAAGCGGACTTTTTTGCATCATTCAGAGCTGTCGGCATTGAAAATTTGATTTTGCGAATGAGGCTCTGAATGACAGGACTTTAGCAACTCATACACTAGACCCTCTTCCCGCAAGGAAGCAGAATGGAGGACAAATGGAAAAACGTTTATTTACATCGGAGTCCGTAACCGAAGGACATCCCGACAAAATCTGTGATGCCGTATCTGATGCGGTACTGGATGCGCTGATGGAGCAGGATCCGTTCAGCCGTGTAGCATGTGAGACCTGCACCAATACCGGTTTCGTACTGGTAATGGGTGAGATCACCACCAAGGCAAATATTGATATTCCCGCTATTGTTCGTAAGACCGTGACCGAGATCGGCTATGATTCTTCCGAAAAGGGATTCGACGGCAACACCTGTGCCGTTATGGTATCTCTGGACAAGCAGTCCACTGATATCGCCATGGGCGTAGACAAGGCCCTGGAAGCAAAAGAAAGCCACATGACCGATGAACAGCTGGATGCCATCGGTGCCGGAGATCAGGGTATGATGTTCGGCTATGCTACGGATGAGACTCCGGAATATATGCCGTATCCCATCTCTCTGGCACACAAGCTGACCAGACAGCTGACCAAGGTTCGTAAGGATGGTACACTTTCCTATTTAAGACCCGACGGAAAGAGTCAGGTATCCGTAGAGTATGATGAGAATGGCAAGCCTTTTCGTCTGGAGGCAGTCGTTCTGTCTACCCAGCATGACGAACATGTATCTCAGGAGCAGATCCATGAGGACATCAAGAAGTATGTATTCGATCCTGTTTTGCCCGCAGACATGATCGATGCAGACACCAAGTTCTTCATCAACCCGACCGGACGTTTCGTAATCGGCGGACCTCACGGAGACAGCGGACTGACCGGCCGTAAGATCATCGTAGACACCTACGGTGGATATGCACGTCACGGCGGCGGAGCATTCTCCGGCAAGGACTGCACCAAGGTGGACAGAAGTGCGGCATACGCAGCACGTTACGTTGCCAAGAATATCGTAGCGGCAGGACTGGCTGACAAGTGTGAGATCCAGCTTTCTTACGCAATCGGTGTGGCACATCCTACTTCCATCATGGTAGATACCTTCGGTACGGGCAAACTGCATGATGATAAGCTGGTGGAGATCATTCGTGAGAACTTCGACTTAAGACCCGCAGGCATCATCAAGATGCTGGATCTGCGCAGACCTATCTACAAGCAGACCGCTTCCTATGGCCACTTTGGACGTACCGATGTGGATCTGCCCTGGGAGAAGCTGGACAAGGTGGATTTATTGAAGAAATACCTGGCATAGTTACGAGCCATGCAAAAATGAAACAGGAACTGTTCCCGGGAGTTTACTCACAGGGAACAGTTCCTGTTTTGATTTTTATGCGGCACATGTATGAATGAAGCATGGCGTTTTATTTGGTTTCCTCTGTCTCCTCGGTCTCGTCCGTCTCTTCCTGTCCATACTCTCCGATATGGAACAGCTGCTGTTCTCCGGAGGTAGTGACATGCACACCTTTTTCTTCCAGCTTCAGATCCTTGACATACATGGTCTTCCTAGTCTGGGGCAGAGCGGCCAGATCAATTTCAACGGGCTCCAGCAGATGTGCGGGATCTGCTTTGTAATGCACCTCGGACAATTCTGCTTCGAAGATCCCCTGTACCTTGTCTTCGTTCACATAGACAATGGGAACAGTAGCGGATACGATTTCGCCGGCTACCAGAGCCTGAAAGTCCAGAGCCATATATTTCTTGGTCAGAGGATCAAAATCAATATTTTTTACCAGAACATCTACATTCTTACCATCCAGTTCCAGATAAGCCTGGGTGCCTTCTTTTGCATTCTTGATAAAAGCGGATGCATCCTTCTCTGTGAATTTCAGGGAAACATTCTCTTTCATTTCTTTTCCGTACAAAACACCGGTGATAAAACCGTCTCTTCTTAATTTCTTTGCTTTTTCGTCAGGATTTCTTTTTTCAGCTTTTAATGTCAACATAATGATGACCTCCTCGATCTCTACGTTTGTTTCGTGTAGATGAGAGCTTGTAGAAGTTCTTTTTGCACTATGGTTATTATAGCACATATAGAACAAAGTAAACAGTTAAAATGTCACAAAAATAACAGAAAAAAAGTGGGATTTACAAGCAAATTTCAGAAAACAATGTGAAGCGGTACTCTTTGGCATCTACGACATGAAACGAAAATATGTAAAACACATGGAAATATTCGTTTCAAAATTGTGTGCGTATGATGATATATCTGAGAAAAATTTACAACTGCATTACAAGAACACGTTACAACAATAAAGTAAAAGGTTGCGTAAAAAGGTAAAATGGGGTATACTTGTCACAAATACATTTGAATTTACTGGGAGGACATAAGGATGGATATGAATATTGTATGCCTGGATCTGGAGGGAGTACTGGTGCCGGAGATCTGGATCGCTTTTGCGGAGGCCAGCGGAATCCCGGAACTGAAGAGAACCACCAGAGACGAACCGGATTACGATAAATTAATGAAATGGAGACTTGGTATTCTGAAGGAACACGGTCTGGGACTGAAGGAGATTCAGGAGACTATCGCGAAGATCGACCCCATCCCCGGGGCGAAGGAGTTTCTGGATGAGCTGCGTTCCATTACCCAGGTCATCATTATCAGTGACACCTTTTCACAGTTTGCGGGCCCTCTGATGAAAAAACTGGGTTACCCCACCATCTTCTGTAATTCCCTGGAGGTAGCTGACAACGGTGAAATCACCGGTTTTAAGATGCGTGTGGAGAATTCCAAGTACACTACGGTGAAGGCATTGCAGTCTATCGGCTTCCAGACCATCGCCAGCGGTGACAGCCACAACGATCTGGGCATGATCCAGGCCAGCAAGGCAGGGTTCCTGTTCAAGAGTACCGAACAGATCAAAAAAGATCATCCGGAGCTTCCAGCCTATGAGACCTATGACGAACTGATGGCAGCCATCAAAAAAGCATTATAATCTCCTATATTACTATTACTATGAAAAACTCTCCGGACAGATGTTATTCTGTTGAGGAGAGTTTTCTGTGTATACAGTGAATGCGTTTAATGGAGAATATTGATCCGCCACACACGGAAAACAGGGAAAAGACAAATAAAATATAAAAATATAATCGAAATTAAAAAAGTTATTTACATATTTTTACAAAATGTTACAATATTATAATATGACTTGTTATCAACCAATAGTAAGGAGAGGAAAATGTTCGAAAATTTGAAAATCAGGCAGCGCCTGAAAAAAGCTTTTGCCATTATTGTAGTTATATCATCTATTGCAGGAGTGCTCGGAGCACTGGCAATGATCGTTACCATGAACCGCTATCAGCATGCATTGACCAATTACGGTTTTTCACAGGGAGATATCGGTAAGGCCATGACTGTATTCACGGATGTAAGATCCGCAACCCGTGGAATCATAGGATATAACGACCCGGATCTGGTGGACGGTCTGATCACGACTCACGATGAGAAGAAGCAGGCTTTTCTTGAATACTGGGAAGTTGTCGGCGAGACTGTTGTTTCTTCAAAGGAGAAGGAACTGTATGATCAGGTAAATGAGCAGATTCAGCAGTACTGGGAGCTGGATCAGCAGGCCATTAATACCGGTAAGGTGGATATGGAAGAGAAGCGTATGCAGGCACAGGAGCTGATGCAGAATCAGGTAGCACCGCTTTATAATGAAATTTATGATACCATGCGTGAACTTATGAACGAGAATGTCCGTGAAGGAGATTCCCTTTCTTCCATACTGAATATCATGGGATTTATCTTCCTGCTTATCATTGTTGGTGTGATCGTGCTGGCAATTATCATTGCAACGAGAATGGAACATGCAATCTCTCAGGGAATCGCAGCACCGCTGGATGCATTGGCAAAGCGTCTGGAGACTTTTGCACAGGGTAACCTGTCCGATCCGTTCCCGACACTGAACAGTAAGGATGAGATCGCTGACATGATTCATTCTGCAAATGAAATGGCAGAAAAGCTGAGTTTTGTCATTGCCGACACCGGAGAAGTTATGAGCCAGATGGCAAACGGCAATTACAACATCACTTCCAAGAACCCGGATATGTATCAGGGTGATTTTGAACAGTTGTTTCTGTCTATCCGTAACATGAAGACACAGATGGTTCAGACACTGCGTTCCATCGAGGAGTCTTCCAGGCAGGTATCCGCAGGTGCAGCTAACCTGGCAGATGCTTCCCAGAATCTGGCAGAGGGCGCTACCGAGCAGGCAGGTGCCGTAGAAGAACTGCAGGCTACCATTACCAACATTACTTCCAATATTGAGCAGGCTGCTGAACAGGCACAGGAGTCCTATGAGCAGGCCAGAAAATATGCAAACGAAGCAGATAACAGCAGAGCAGAGATGAAGGCTATGGTGGATGCTATGGCCAGAATCAGTGATACTTCCAACAAGATCGGCAATATCATTTCTGAAATCGAGGATATTGCATCCCAGACCAACCTGTTGTCCCTGAATGCTTCCATCGAGGCAGCCAGAGCAGGTGAGGCAGGCCGTGGATTCGCTGTGGTTGCTGACCAGATCCGTCAGCTGGCAGAGCAGAGTACCAAGTCTGCTGTAGATACCAGAGACCTGATTGAAGGTTCCATGCAGGAGATCAAGGAAGGCAACCAGGCTGCAGACAGCGCTGCTGCTTCCATCGAGATCGTAGTAGACGGTATCGGCAAGATTGCAGAGTCTTCCCGCAGTATCAGCGAGATCTCCAAGGACCAGGCCAATGCCATGGAACAGGCAGAGCAGGGTGTCAACCAGATCTCCGAGGTAGTACAGTCCAACTCCGCTACCGCAGAAGAATCTTCCGCTACTAGCCAGGAATTGTCTGCACAGGCAATCTCTCTGGATGAGCTGATCAGCAAGTTTATTCTTCCTCAGGAATAAGAACGGCTGAGACATTGAGAAAAATATAGTACAGCTGGAAAAGCAGGTATCGGCAACGATGCCTGCTTTTTTTCTCTGACAGGAAGTGGACAAGGATATCTGATATGCGATATAATTACAGGGAACAGAACTGGAACAAAATGAGTGAAATGAGGTAACCATGGGAATGGATCAGGAACAGACACCCCACAAGCGCCGGGTGCGTTATAAAGGGAAATACCCCAGAAAATTTGAGGAAAAATATAAGGAATTACAGCCCGAAAAATACGGAGATACCATTGCCCATGTGATTCAGAAGGGAAACACTCCCGCAGGCATGCATATCTCCATTATGGTAAAGGAGATTCTGGATTTCCTGAAGATCCAGCCGGGAGAGACCGGATTTGATGCAACACTGGGCTACGGTGGACATACGAAAGCCATGTTGGAGCAGCTGCAGGGGCGTGGGCATATCTATGCCACAGACGTAGATCCGGAGGAGGCTGCCAAGACGAAGAAACGACTGGCAGAGGCCGGTTACGGAGAAGAGATTCTGACCATCAGATTACAGAATTTCTGTACCATAGATGAGATCGCAAAAGAGGTCGGAGGATTTGATTTTATTCTGGCGGATCTGGGAGTATCTTCCATGCAGATCGATAATCCCAGCAGAGGATTTTCCTTCAAGGTGGACGGTCCGCTAGATCTCAGACTGAATCAGCAGCAAGGAATCAGTGCAGCAGAGCGCCTGGATACCATCAGCAGAGAAGAACTGGCGGGAATGCTTTACGAGAATTCCGACGAACCCTACTGCGAGGAACTGGCGAAGGCCATCACCGATGAGATCCGTAAAGGACACCGGATCGATACTACTACAAAATTAAGGGAAGTCATCGAAAAGACTCTGGATTTCCTCCCGGAGAAGGAGAAAAAGGATACCATCAAAAAGACCTGTCAGAGAACTTTTCAGGCCTTGCGTATTGATGTGAACCGCGAATTTGAAGTATTGTATGAGTTCATGGAAAAGCTGCCGGGAGCCTTGAAACCCGGCGGAAGAGTAGCTATCCTGACTTTCCATTCCGGCGAAGACAAGCTGGTGAAGCAGGCATTGAAGGAAGGCTACCGGAACGGCATTTATGCCGATTATGCGAAAGACGTGATCCGCCCTTCTGCGGAGGAATGTGTACAGAACGGCAGAGCCCGTTCCACGAAGATGCGTTGGGCTATCCGGGTGGAAGAATAGACTGACAGACGGAACAAAGGAGGTGTGAGAATGACTGTTATGGAATTTATCAATGCACACAGAGAAGATATGGAGCCCTGTGAGTGTGTGATCCTGCCGGACGGCAGTGTGGAAGAGCCACAGCCTTCTCATATCAAAAAGCTGGAGGAAATCTCCGGCGAAGATAAACTGACACTGAACAGCCGTATGGAGAAAAATATGGAGCCCATATTTTTCATGGTGGAGTATACCGGCTGTATGTTAATATGGAGTACCCGTGTAGTGGTGCCATCCCATCCCACACCGGCCCAGAAAGAGACACTGGAGACCTTGTATTTTGCGGCAATGCTCGCACCCGGCTATCACAGGGAACAGGTGGGAGAAACTTACGAGGAATGCGTCAGAAAAGCAAAAGAACTGCACTAGAAAGGGAACGACAAAATGGCATTTGCACATCTTCATGTTCATACAGAATATTCGCTGCTGGACGGTTCCAACAAGATCAAGGAGTACGTAGCCAGGGTCAAGGAGCTGGGCATGAACAGCGCGGCAATCACCGACCATGGCGTTATGTACGGCGTGATCGATTTTTACCGGGCAGCCAGAGAAGCGGGGATCAAACCGATCCTGGGCTGTGAGGTGTACGTGGCTCCGAATTCCCGGTTTGATAAGGAACTGACAGGTGGAGAGGATCGTTATCACCATCTGGTGCTGCTGGCGGAGAACAATATCGGCTATGCTAACCTGATGAAGATCGTCAGCCGTGGTTTTACCGAAGGCTATTATTATAAACCCCGTGTGGATATGGAAGTATTGCAGGAGTTCCACGAGGGAATTATCGCATTGTCTGCCTGCCTTGCAGGTGAAGTGCCCCGGTTTATTCTGAAGGGAATGAAGGAAGAAGCGAGAAAAGCGGCTCGCAAATACGAGGCCTGCTTCGGCAAGGGCAATTATTTTCTGGAACTGCAGGATCACGGTATCCCGGAGCAGCGTACGGTGAACATGGAACTGCTCCAGATGAGCAGAGAACTGGACATTCCGCTGGTAACCACCAACGATGTGCATTACACCTATGCTGAGGATGCGATTCCCCACGATATTCTGCTGTGTCTGCAGACCGGCAAAAAGCTGGCGGACGAGGATCGCATGCGTTATGAGGGCGGTCAGTATTACGTCAAGAGCGAAGAGGAAATGAAGGGACTGTTCCCCTATGCATGGGAGGCCGTGGAGAATACCCAGAGGATTGCAGACCGTTGTAATGTGGAGATAGAGTTTGGCGTGACGAAGCTGCCGAAATACGATGTGCCGGAAGGTTATGATTCCTGGAGCTATCTGAACAAGCTTTGTAATGACGGACTGGCAGAGCGTTACGGTGACGGTGACCAGCCTGCCGGGGAGACCGGACAGACCCTGCGGGAACGTCTGGATTACGAGCTGGGTGTCATCCGCAGAATGGGATATGTGGACTATTTCCTGATCGTATGGGATTTCATCAACTATGCGAAAGAGCACGGGATTCCGGTGGGACCGGGACGAGGTTCCGCTGCGGGAAGTATCGTGGCATATTGCCTGAAGATCACCAACATTGATCCCATTCATTATAATCTGCTGTTTGAACGTTTCCTGAATCCGGAACGTGTGTCCATGCCCGATATTGATGTGGACTTCTGCTTCGAACGGAGACAGGAAGTCATCGATTATGTGGGCAGAAAATACGGCAACGACAAGGTGGTGCAGATCGTTACGTTCGGTACCCTGGCAGCCAAGGGTGTCATCCGTGATGTGGGACGTGTTATGGATCTGCCCTATGCGTTCGTGGATTCCATTGCCAAGATGGTGCCCAATGAACTGAACATCACCCTGAGCAAAGCGCTGGAAATGAACCCGGAATTCCGAAAGCTTTATCAGGAGGATGAGCAGGTGCATCATCTGATCGATATGTGTAAGCGTCTGGAAGGACTGCCCAGACATACCTCCATGCATGCGGCGGGCGTGGTCATCTGTCAGAAGTCGGCGGATGAATTCGTGCCGCTGTCCAGAGGCTCCGACGGTTCCATCGTCACCCAGTTTACCATGACGACATTGGAAGAACTGGGACTGCTGAAAATGGATTTCCTGGGACTGCGTACACTGACTGTGATCCATGATGCGGTAAAATTCATCGAGAATACCACCGGCAGACACATTGATGTGGATGCCATTGATTATAACGATCCGAAAGTACTGGCTTCCATCGGCACCGGCAGAACGGAAGGTGTGTTCCAGCTGGAAAGTGCCGGGATGAAGAGCTTCATGAAGGAACTGCGTCCCCAGAATCTGGAGGATGTGGTGGCCGGTATTTCCCTGTACCGTCCGGGTCCTATGGATTTTATCCCGAAGTATATTCAGGGTAAAAATCATCCGGATGCGGTAACTTATGCCTGTCCCCAGCTGGAGCCGATCTTAAAGCCCACCTACGGCTGTATTGTATATCAGGAACAGGTAATGCAGATCGTTCGTGATCTGGCGGGCTATACACTGGGACGAAGCGATCTGGTGCGCCGTGCCATGAGTAAGAAGAAACAGTCCGTCATGGAAAAAGAGCGGGCCAACTTCATCTACGGCAACCCGGAGGAAAATGTCCCCGGCTGTATTGCCAACGGCATTGACGAGCAGACAGCCGGACAGATCTACGATATGATGATGGATTTCGCCAAATATGCGTTCAACAAGTCCCATGCGGCATGTTATGCAGTGGTGGCTTACCAGACGGCTTATTTGAAATATTATTATCCCGTGGAGTTCATGGCGGCGCTGATGACCTCCGTCATCGATAACCCGAAAAAGGTATCCGAATATATTTTGAATTGCCGGAACATGGATATTGCCATTCTGCCTCCGGATGTGAATGCGGGAGAAGCCGGATTCTCCGTATCGGATGGCAAGATCCGTTATGCCCTGACGGCCATCAAGAGTGTGGGACGTCCCATCATTGACAGCCTGGTACAGGAGCGTAAGGAAAGAGGCCCTTTCACGAATCTGAAGGACTTTATTACCCGTATGTCCGACAAAAAAGAGATGAACAAGCGGGCTATTGAGAACCTGATCAAGGCGGGAGCACTGGACGGTCTGGGTGGCACCAGAAAACAGTTCATGAGCGTCTATGTGCAGATTGCGGATCATATTGCCCATGACAAAAAGAACAATCTGGCCGGGCAGATATCCCTGTTTGACATTGCAGGGGAAGAGGATAAGGAAGAATTCGATATCCGGATGCCGGATGTGGGCGAATACAATAAGGAGATGCTGCTGGGCTTCGAAAAAGAGGTGCTGGGTGTCTACGTCAGCGGTCATCCCCTGGAGGAATATCAGGAGCTGTGGCAGAACTGCATCAGCAATACTGCCGGGGATTTTGCCCTGGATGAAGAGACCGGAGAGGTGCAGTTAGTCAGGGACCAGGCCAATGCAGTCATCGGAGGATTGATCGCGGACAAGACAGTAAAATACACCAAGAATGACAAGATCATGGCATTTTTGAATGTGGAGGATCTGATCGGTAATGTGGAAGTCGTGGTATTTCCACAGGTGTACGAGCGCTACAGCACCTTGCTTGTGGAGGATGCGAAGGTGTTTATCCGGGGCAGAGTATCCCTGGAAGAAGACAAGGACGGCAAGCTGATCTGCGACCAGATCATCAGTTTCGAGGATGCGCAGGCTGCGAGAGCGGCGAACCAGCCCCTGTTCCCCAGAAATTACGGAGGCCGGGGCGGCAGCAGCCGCGGCGGATCTTACGGAAACGGAAGTGGAAATGGCGGTGCCGGTGGATACCGGAATGCCGGGAACGGCTACGGACAATACCAAAATGACGGTATGAACAGCAGCAGTATGTCGGTGGGACAGACCGGTCAGGCAGCAGGACAAATGCAGTCCGGGCAGCGTACACAGGCAAATGGAACCCCTCAGAAAAAAGGCATGCCGGCGGGAGCCTGGATCCAGTTCCCCAATATGGAGGCCTATAAGACCAGAGAGCAGGAACTGCTGCAGGCCATTGCGGATTCCGACGGGGATGACGATGTGGTGATCTATCTGCGGGACATTAAAAATATTAAGATCCTGCCCCAAAATCTCCGGGTAAAAGCCGACGGGGCATTAATGGAAAAGCTTACATTGCTGTTTGGAAAAGAAAATGTTAAATTTATAACGAAACCTATTGAAAACCGCTCAAAAATAGATTAAAATAAGGAATCGAGAAGAGAAAACTATTCGTTCGTTTACTTAGGAGGTAACAGTCATGGCAAAAGAGATTAAGACGATCGGCGTATTGACCAGCGGCGGTGATGCACCGGGAATGAACGCTGCTATTCGTGCAGTTGTTCGTACAGCCATTGCAAGAGGACTGAAGGTTAAGGGAATCAAAAAAGGCTATCAGGGTCTTTTGAATGAAGAGATCATAGATATGGAAGCCAAGGACGTATCCGATATCATTCAGCGCGGTGGTACGATCTTAGGAACCGCACGTTGTCTGGAGTTCAAGGAAGCGGAAGGACAGAAGAAAGGTGCTGAGATCTGCAGAAAGCACGGTATCGACGGTATCGTTGTCATCGGCGGTGACGGTTCTTACCGTGGTGCACAGGCACTGTCCAGACTTGGTATTAATACCATCGGTCTTCCCGGAACCATCGACCTGGATATTGCATGTACCGAGTACACAATCGGTTTCGATACTGCTGTCAACACAGCAATGCAGGCAATCGACAAGGTTAAGGATACTTCTTCCTCTCATGAGAGATGCAGTATCATCGAGGTAATGGGCAGAAATGCCGGTTATATCGCTCTGTGGTGCGGTATTGCCAACGGTGCCGAGGATATCCTGCTTCCCGAGAAGTACGATTACAACGAACAGAATATTATCAATAATATCATTACCAACCGTAAGCATGGTAAGACCCATCATATCATCATCAATGCCGAGGGAATCGGACATTCCACTTCCATGGCCCGGCGTATCGAGGCTGCTACCGGTATTGAGACCCGTGCTACGATCTTAGGTTACATGCAGCGTGGCGGAAGCCCTACTGCCAAGGATCGTTACTATGCATCTATCATGGGTGCTTACGCAGTAGATATCATGCTGGAAGGCAAGACCAACCGTGTCGTAGGTTATCAGCACGGTGAGTTCATCGATTTCGATATCGAAGAGGCTTTGCAGATGCAGAAGGGCATCAATGAGTACCAGTTCGAGGTATCTCATCTGCTGTCCATCTAATTTAATTTAACAGTTCAGACTGCGAAGCAGGCACTTTTATAAATAAGAGTGTCTGAACGGATATGAAGACAAAGGCGTTTCCCATTGCGTGGAAACGCCTTTTTGACTATAATAAACTCATCCATAGAATGCATCCCGACTGCTTGCAGGCAGGGGATCATTCTATGAGAGGAGTAAACAAACATAAGTAAGTAGGGCGATTAGCCCGGATTACGCATGTTTGTTATGGTTTCGAGAGTTCGCAGAACGGAGAAACCATATTATTATGATGTTTAGGAGCGGTTAGCAGACAGATATGATCACAAGCAACAACAATGCAAAAGTAAAACAGGTGGTGCAGTGGCAGACCAAGGCAAAGGAGCGCCGCAAGGATCACGTATTTCTGGCAGAAGGTATCAGAATGTGTGAGGAGGCTCCGGTAAAAAACGTGCGGGAGGTCTACCTTACGGAAGAACTGGAGCAAAAGATCCGGCAGAATGCCCAGAACGGAGACACAGCATTCTGGGACAAGCTGCAGCAGACCGGTTACGAGACCGTCTCCACGGAAGTCTTTGCCAAAATGGCGGATACCCAGACCCCCCAGGGCATTCTGACAGTGCTGGAACAGCCGGTCTATGATCTGACACAGCTGTTGGAACAGCCGGATCCTTTATTTCTGATGCTGGAAAATCTGCAGGATCCGGGCAATCTGGGAACCATGATCCGTACCGGAGAAGGAGCAGGGATAACGGGTGTTATCATGAACAACCAGACGGTTGATATCTTTAATCCCAAGACCATCCGTGCCACCATGGGGTCTATTTTCCGGGTACCCTTTGTCTACGTGCCAGATCTGGCACCGGTGCTGGAACAGATGCATGCAAAAGGTATCCACACCTATGCGGCACACTTGAAAGGACAGGAATACTACGATTCCTTTTCTTTCCGGGAGCCTACGGCGTTCCTCATCGGCAACGAAGGAAACGGCTTATCCAAGGAAATCTCCGACCAGGCAGGACAGTATCTCAAGATCCCCATGGAGGGCAGGGTGGAATCCCTGAATGCCTCCATTGCAGCGGCCCTTCTGATGTACGAGGCCCACAGACAGCGAAGCGCAAGACTGTAACTATCCCGGACCCATTTGCCTTATAGATAATATCAAATGCCAGGCATTCGATGCGCAGCCGATAATATTTACATGGCTCTGAATAATTATGATGTCGGGGTCAAAAGCCCCCGACTTTGATGCCTACGGATTGTTCCGTGCTACGCACTCCCACAATCCTACCCAATATTCGCATATCGTGGGATTATCATCCCACTTTTATGCTCATATCGGGGCGGGTCCTAAGGTCTTTCACCCACCTATGAGCAAGCTCATGTGGGCTTAGACCTTTTGACCCTGGCATCATAATTATATAATAATGATGTCAGGGTCAAAAGCCCACGACACCATAATAATAGAAGAAAGACAGAACAGGAGGAAAGATATCATGAAGATCGGATTTATCGGACTGGGAAATATGGCCACTGCCATGATCGGAGGAATGTTGCAAAAAGGAATTGCAGCTCCGGAGGACATCATTGGTTCAGCCAGAACGGAAACAACAGTAGAAAAAGTTAAAACAAAATTTAATATTAACACAACAACGGATAACAAAATCGTAGCGGCACAGGCAGACATTCTGTTCCTGGCAGTGAAACCCATCTTTTTCCCGGAGGTGATCGACCAGATCAAAGATGTCGTGGCAGAGGATACCCTGATCGTCAGCATTGCGGCAGGAAGAACTCTGGACTATCTGAAAGAGGCTTTCGGCAGATCGGAATTGAAGCTGATCCGCTGCATGCCCAATACTCCGGCACTGGTACTGGAAGGCTGCACCGGCGTCTGTGCGGAAGAAAACGTCACGGAGGAAGACATGGAGCAGGTACTGGCACTGTTACGTTCCTTCGGCATTGCCAGTGTGGTACCGGAACGGCTGATGGATGTAGTCGTAGGTGTCAGCGGTAGCTCCCCGGCTTATGTGTTCATGTTCATTGAAGCCATGGCAGACGAGGCAGTAGCCGCCGGAATGCCCAGAAAACAGGCTTATGAATTCGCGGCACAATCCGTCCTTGGCAGTGCCAGGATGGTGCTGGAGACCGGCAGACATCCCGGAGAACTGAAGGACATGGTGTGCTCCCCCGGTGGAACCACGATCCAGGCAGTCAAGGTACTGGAGGAAAAAGGCATGCGCGCCGCTGTCATGGATGCCATGGATGCCTGCATTGAGAAGTCCCAAAGCATGTAGTGACAGATCGACCATGAACAGAGTCGAGAGCAAAAGTCATGTTAACATGATTTTGCGAATGGCGCAAGCCGAGCTGTTATGGCTAAATAGCGCCCAAAGTCCCAAAACTTGACAAAAATTTTGTCATCTGTTATGATATCTCGCGTAACAAATTTAATATTTTTGTAACAAACCGGTGAAAATCTTAATAATTTCAGCATATACTATTCACTGGTGAGATCCACAGGTATCACACCCATCGGGGAATCTTCCTGTGGGAAAGGCGTGTATCAAGATGACAAAAAGCAGAAGAATGCTGGTTGTATGCGTAGGACTGCTCTGTTCTCTCTTCCTGAGCATGCAGATGAGCATGACCGCACAGGCGGGCAATACAAAAAATTATGTAAATGATCTGAACGGTGGTATCGCATCCATCCTGGATCCCGGTTCCAGGAACAGCACTGAGGTGATCAACGCTACGGTGAAGGAACTGAATCTGACCTTCCCGGCAGAGGAAGAGATCAGTTCCGGTCTGGTCATGGCGAACGTAAGGGATGCCGTGAATGTAAGAAGCGATGCCAGCGAGGAAGCATCCAAGGTCGGTAAACTCTACAAGGACTGTGGAGGTACCATCCTGGAGCGTAAGGACGGCTGGACCAAGATCCAGTCCGGCACTCTGATCGGCTGGGCAAAGGACGAATATCTCCTGTTCGGAGATGACGCCAGAGCACTGGCCAACGATGTAGGCAGGATGATCGCACAGATCAATACGGAGACCCTCCGTGTGAGAACGGAAGCGGATCAGGAAGCCGGTGTCCTGGGACTTCTTCCCAAGGGAGACATCGCAGATGTAGTAGACAACAGCAACCCGGAATGGGTCTGTATTGACTACGAAGGCGCAGACGGTTATGTGGCTGCGGAATATGTAACTGTAGATTTCCAGATCGACTCCGGTGAGACACTGGAGGAGATCAAGGCAAGAGAAGCCGCAGAGCGTGAAGCAAAGCGTCACGTCAACTACGGCGAATATACCACCGATGCGGATACCACGCAGCTGCTGGCCGCACTGGTACAGTGTGAAGCAGGCTGTGAAAGCTACGAAGGCCAGCTGGCGGTAGCGTCCGTAGTTATGAACCGTGTAAGAAGCGGAGCATATCCCAATAGTATCCACGGTGTTATCTATGCCTCCGGACAGTTTACTCCAGCACTGAACGGTAAGGTAAATACCGTATACGAATCCGGCAGGATCTCTGCAAGCTGTGTTCAGGCAGCCCAGGAAGCCATCTCCGGTGTCTCCAATGTAGGAGACATGACCCACTTCAGACGTAACAACGGCCGTGACGGACTGGTCATCGGTAACCACGTCTTCTACTAAGTGGCACACAAAAGAACAGCGCATACAACAGAGACGGTATCCCGGAACAGGGGTACCGTCTTTTAATGTACAGGCAGGAGCCGATCCGCCGGATGGAATGAGGAATGAGAAGAGCACAATAGAATCCCGTATCGTGCACTAATAGCGGTTGTCACAGAAGACTATTTGTAGTACACTGGATACAACTACAAAACCAAAGGAGTGATCACATGAATGAAATGGTAACCTTGTGGCTTGTGGTATTGATCGTATCGATCGGTGTGGAGGTCGCCACTCTGGGACTGACGAGCATCTGGTTCGCCGGAGGCGCCGTTGTGGCAGTGATTGCCGCCGCATTGCAGGCACCGATCTGGTTGCAGATCCTGTTATTTTTTGCAGTGTCTCTGCTGCTGTTATTTTTCACCAGACCTGTCGCAGTCAGATATTTCAACAAAGACCGCGTAAGGACGAATGTGGAAAGTATGATCGGCAGACAGGCGATCGTGACCAGTGAGATCGACAATCTGCAGGGCATCGGACAGGTAACGGTGGGCGGCCAGGAGTGGAGCGCCAGAACCGAAAAAGACGGACTGAATCTACAGCCCGGAACGGTGGTAGACATCGTGGCAGTCAGTGGTGTCAAGCTGATCGTCAAGGTGGATCCGCAGATGACGAAGGTCACCGGGGAAGTACCGGAGTCACAGAATTAAGAATCGTGTAACACGGATACATGAGGGAAAAGCGCGTACAGAGGTACGCAGCGTACACGAATGTACGCAGAAGGAGGAAAAATGGTAGCATTAATCATTATTGTCGTTTTAGTATTATGGATCTGTGTATCCTGTATCAAGATCGTGCCTCAGGCACAGGCCTACGTGATCGAACGTCTGGGTGCTTATCAGTCCACCTGGAATGTAGGATTCAATCTGAAGATCCCGTTCATCGATAAGGTAGCCAGAAAAGTCAATTTAAAAGAGCAGGTAGCGGATTTCCCACCCCAGCCCGTAATCACCAAGGATAACGTAACCATGCGGATCGATACCGTAGTCTTTTACCAGATCACAGATCCCAAGCTGTTCACCTACGGTGTAGAGAATCCCATGATGGCTATTGAGAATCTGACCGCCACCACCCTGCGTAATATCATCGGTGACCTGGAACTGGACCAGACCCTGACTTCCCGTGAGACCATCAACACCAAGATGCGTGCGGCACTGGATATCGCCACCGATCCCTGGGGTATCAAGGTCAACCGTGTGGAGCTGAAGAACATCATCCCTCCCGCAGAGATCCAGAATGCCATGGAGAAGCAGATGAAGGCAGAGCGTGAGAGACGTGAAGCCGTTACCCGTGCAGAAGGTGAGAAGAAGGCTAAGATCCTGGAGGCAGAAGGTGCCAAGGAGTCCGCAATCCTTCGTGCAGAGGCAGATAAGCAGGCAGCCATCCTTCGTGCGGAAGCTGAGAAGGAGAAGATGATCCGCGAGGCAGAAGGTGAAGCCGAAGCCATCCTCAAGGTACAGCAGGCAAATGCCGACGGTATCAAGATGCTGAAGGAAGCAGGCGCAGATGCCGCAGTCCTGAAGTTAAAGAGCCTGGAAGCTTTTGAAAAGGTAGCTGACGGCCAGGCCACCACCATCCTGCTGCCCGCAGAGCTGCAGGGCATTGCCAGCGTGGCAGAGACCTTCAAGGCAGCCGCAGGCAAAAAGGCAGAATAAGTAAACTAAAAAACGATAAACCAAAGCCACTTTCCGGGAAATACGGAGGGTGGCTTTTTTATGTCGGATTCACAAAAAACAATGACGGGGGATAAACGCGAGGGGTTGAAAAACACAGAATAATGAAGTATATTGATTACATATAGCTTGTTACAGGCAACGTTCGTGACAGGGATATCAATGGACAAAATCAGAAAACAGAGGCTGCGGGCGCAAGGTCGGAAAGCTTCGGAAAAGAGGAGTATTATGGATTTAAAGGGACGCGATTTTTTGAAATTACTGGACTTTACACCGGAAGAGATCGAATATCTGCTGGATCTGGCGGCAGACCTGAAGGATAAGAAGAAAAAAGGAATCCCCGTAGATACTCTCCGAGGCAAGAATGTAGCGCTGATCTTTGAGAAGACCAGTACCCGTACCAGATGTGCTTTTGAAGTGGCAGCCCATGATCTGGGAATGGGAACGACTTATCTGGATCCCACCGGATCCCAGATCGGCAAAAAGGAAAGCATTGCCGATACTGCCAGAGTACTGGCAGGCATGTTCGAGGGTATCGAATATCGTGGCTTCGGACAGGATATTGTGGAGGAACTGGCAAAATATTCCAAGGTGCCCGTATGGAACGGCCTGACCAACGAATTCCATCCCACCCAGATGCTGGCAGACCTTCTGACCATCCGTGAACATTTCGGACATCTGAAGGGAATCCGTATGACTTACATGGGAGACGCCCGTTACAACATGGGTAACTCTCTGATGGTAGCCTGCGCAAAGATGGGCATGCACTTTACCGCATGTACCACCGCAAAATATTTCCCGGCGAAGGAGCTGGTAGCGGAGTGTGAGGCCATTGCGGCACAGACCGGCGGCAGTATTACCCTGACCGAGGATGTGAAGGAGGGCACGAAGGATGTGGACGTGATCTACACTGACGTGTGGGTATCCATGGGCGAGCCCGACGAAGTATGGACCGAGCGTATTAAGGAGCTGTCTCCTTATCAGGTGAATAAAGCAGTCATGGACAATGCCGGCGAGCAGGCCATTTTCATGCACTGTCTTCCTGCATTCCATGATCTGAAGACCAAGATCGGTGCCCAGATGGGTGAGCGTTTCGGCATCACCGAGATGGAAGTGACCGATGAAGTATTTGAATCCGGCCAGTCTCTGGTGTTTGAAGAGGCTGAGAACCGTATGCATACGATCAAGGCAGTGATGGCGGCGACTTTATGAGTATGAAAGCAAAGATTTTAGAGCTTCTTCGGGAAAAGAAGGATCGGGTGGCAGCAGGAGCACCGGAAAGCGAGGCCTATGTCTCCGGGCAGGAGCTCTGCGAGCAGTTCGGTGTATCGAGAACTGCGGTATGGAAAGCCATCGGACAACTGAAAAAAGAAGGCTATGTCATTGAAGCGGTACAGAACCGCGGCTACCGTCTGCTGGATCAGACGGAGGAAGTCTACAACCAGGCGGATATCCAGAGCAGATTAAAGACGAAATGGGTGGCACATCCTTTACAGTTTTTTGACAGTATCGATTCCACCAATATCCGTGCCAAACTGGAAGCGGAACAGGGCGCGAAGAGCGGACTGTTGGTGGTGTCGGATATGCAGAGCGCCGGACGCGGCAGAAGAGGCCGGAGCTGGGAGAGCCCCGCAGGGACAAATATTTATTACACCCTGATGTTAAAACCGGATTTTTCATCGGACTGTGCACCGATGCTGACGTTAGTCATGGCACTGGCGGTGGCGAAGGGCATCCGGCAGACACTGCGCCGCGACAGCGAAGAGGCAGCAGCCAAAGTCGGGATCAAATGGCCCAACGACATTGTGGTGGACGGGAAAAAAGTCTGCGGCATTCTCACGGAGATGAGCATGGAGCAGGGGTATATCCAGCACATCGTCATCGGTGTGGGCATCAATGTGCGTAAGCAGGAATTTCCCGAGGAGATCCGGGACCGGGCGGCAGCCATTGATGAACAATGCGGCTTCCGCATTTCCCGCAGTCAGCTGATTGCGGATATTATGGAAGCCTTCGAGGAAGATTACGAGATCTTTTTACGGACCCATGATCTGAAAGGCCTGCGGGCATCCTATGCGGAACTTCTGGTAAATCAGGACAGGGAAGTCTGCGTATTGGATCCCAAGGGTGAATACCGCGGCATTGCCAGAGGTATCAACGACCAGGGAGAGCTTCTGGTGGAGCGTCAGGACGGTACCGTGGAGGAAGTCTATGCCGGAGAAGTATCGGTCCGTGGCATTTATGGGTACGTGTAGGTATGTACAGCATTTTCCGGGATGGCAGAAGGCAGGACGGACAGCCGGATGGAAAGACCGGAATAAAAAGACCGGAACAGATAGTCCGTGACAGAATTGAGACAGAACAGGATATAGAAGTATGGACGAGAACAAGATCGTACTCTGCGGCGCCAACGCCTATGAGAAGAAATATTATTTTAACGAAGAACAATTTAAGATGATTCCGGATTCCATCAAGCAGGAGCTGCATGTGATCTGCGTGCTCTTCACCGAGGAAGTGGGCGGTGTCTTTACCATTGCCTTTGAGGAGGATGGAAATGTGGTCATGGAGACCAATGCGGATGATGATGACATCTATTATGATGAGATCTCTTCCGGACTGTTGATCTCTGAGATCCGTAGGAACAGACAGGAGCTTTTCGAGTCCCTGAGTCTGTATTACCGTGTGTTTATCAAAAAAGAAGATGTATCCGCATTGCTGGATGAGGAGGACGATGAATGATTTTTGTCATTGATGTAGGCAACACGAATATGACCATGGGTGTCTTTCAGGGGAAAAAGATGGAAGCCACCTTCCGGATCATGACGAAGACCCCCAGAACCTCAGATGAATACGGGATCATGATCACCCAGCTGCTAAAAAATAACGGTATCGAAGTGACGGACATCGAGGGAGCCATCATTGCCAGCGTAGTGCCGGATGTGATGCATTCCCTGACCAGTTCCATCATCCGTTATCTCAAGACAAAACCACTGATCGTGGGCCCCGGTGTGAAGAGCGGCATCAAGGTCGCTACCGAGGATCCCCGGGCCATCGGTGCAGACCGTATCGTGGATGCGGTGGCAGCTTATGTAAAATACGGCGGACCGGTGCTGGTACTGGATTTCGGTACGGCGACCACCTATGATCTGATCACGGAGGACGGACGTTTTACTGCAGGAATCACTGCTCCCGGTATCCGGATCAGTTCGGAGGCTCTGTGGAAAGAGACGGCGAAGCTGCCGAATATTGAGATCCGTAAGCCGAAGACCATCCTGGCACAGGAGACCATTACCAGTATGCAGGCAGGACTCATGTACGGTCAGATCGGCCAGACGGAATACATTATCCGCAAGGTAAAGGAAGAGAGCGGGCTTGCAGAGCTGAAGGTCGTGGCCACCGGAGGCTTAGGCCGTGCCATTGCGGACGAGACCGACAGCATTGATATCTATGACAGTTCTCTGACACTGGATGGACTGCGGATCATCTACGACAAGAACAGACGTTGATAGGGGAATGACATGATAAAGCTGGAAAAAGCAGCAACAAAGATTATGGCAGCCATCGGAACAGCAGTAATGCTGTTCCTGCTGTTTTATTCCTGGAAATATACGAAGAGGCTGGTGGAACCGGAATATTATCTGGATGAAAAAGACAGTATTCTCTGGAATGCTCTTGTCGGCGTAGTGCTGGTGGCGGTATGCGGGGCTCTGTCCGGAGTGATGAAAAAGATCCCGGCGTGGGCACTGCATCTGCTGGCAGTTCTGGGAGCTGTGACAGCAGTGATTCTAGGGATAAGGCTTGCGAGGGCCGCCGGAGCGGAGAGCATTGCGGACCAGTATTATGTGCAAAGAGCAGCTATGGCACTGGCGGACGGTGATGCGGAATGGGTGCTGGCACAGGATTACTATGGTATCTATCCGTTTCAGCTGGGACTGGCGGAGATCTTCGCCTTAATCTTCCGTGTGGCAGGCTCCACGGAACGGCTCGTGATCCAACAGGTACAGGCGGTCTGCGGAGGCATCACGCTGTATGTGGGATTTAGGATCGTGCGGGAACTGTCGGGAAGCCGGGCAGCGGAACTGCTGTATCTTGTGGCGGAGCTTTTGTTCCTGCCGGTGTATTGCTATGCTTTGTTTATCTATGGTGAGAGTATCGGAACCTGCAGCGTCCTGTGTGCCATCTGGTGTTACCTGATGGCCAATCGGCCGGAGGGAAAGGTGTGGCAGAAGGGACTGCTGTGGAGTGCCGTCGCGTTGTTCATGGGACTGGCGTATGCGACCAGAAATGTATTGCTGGTGGTATGGATCGCCATGGTCATCATGCAGATCCTGGTGCTGCTTCGCAGTAAAAAATGGCAGGGACTGCCGGCGCTCTGCGTGGTGCTGGCAGTCATGCTGCTGGGGAAAACGACTCTCTGTCACATGGCGGAAGGACAGCTTGACCGGGAATATGGTTCCGGTGCTCCGTATGTTCTGTGGGTTGCCATGGGAATGCAGGAGAATCCCGACGCCCTGAAGGGGCCGGGAACCTACAATGACTATAATCTGGACACTTATCTGCAGGCCGGGTATGACAGCATAGAGGCAGCAGAAGTGGCCAAAGGAGATATCAGGCAGTGTCTGGCAAAATGGCAGGAGGATCCCGTGGCAGCCGTTACGTTTCTCAAGGAGAAACTGCTGATCCAGTGGATCGAGCCTACTTATTGCAGCTTTAACCAGACCAGATACCAGTACCGGCCGCAAGGCTGGGTGGAAGACCTCTATACCGGACAGGCCAATGAAAGAGCACTGGCATTCCTGAACCGTTTTCAGGGAATGGTATATCTGGCGGTTTTCGGATATTATTTGAGGATCCTGCTGGGAAAACTGAAAGGTGTACAGGTACTTCCGGGGATTATTTTTCTGGGCGGCTTTTTCATTACGATCCTCTGGGAGGCCAAGAGCCGTTATGTGTATCCCTATATCGTCATGATCCTTCCCAGCGCGGCATGCAGTATGGAGTATTACGGCCGTCTGCTGGCGGGTGGCATCGGGAGGATCGCAGGCGGTATTGCGAGTAGCAGGGAAAGGAAACAGAAACAAAAAGAAATAGGAAGGACAGCATGAAAAAATTACAGATTGGTAATGTGACCCTGGACAACCCGGTGATCCTGGCACCCATGGCGGGAGTATCCGACCTGCCGTTCCGCCTGCTTTGCAGGGAGATGGGAGCGGCGCTGGTGTGCATGGAAATGGTCAGTGCCAAAGCCATATATTATAACAATAAAAATACGGACAGTCTCATGGAGATCCATCCCGAGGAAGTGCCGGCTTCCTTGCAGCTGTTCGGCTCAGATCCCCAGATCCTTGCGGAGATGGCAAAACGGATCGAGGAACGTCCTTTTTCCATACTGGATCTGAATATGGGCTGCCCGGTGCCGAAGGTCGTGAACAATGGGGAAGGTTCGGCACTGATGAAGGATCCGAAGCTGGTGGAGCAGATTCTGACGGCACTGGTAAAGGCCATCAACAAACCGGTGACAGTGAAGATCCGAAAAGGCTTCGACGATGACCATGTCAATGCCGTGGAGATCGCGAAGATCGCGGAAGCCTGTGGTGTGGCAGCGGTGGCGGTGCACGGACGGACTAGAGCCCAGTACTACAGCGGACAGGCAGACTGGGATATTATCGCACGGGTGAAGGATGCAGTGAAGATTCCAGTGATCGGCAACGGGGATGTGGACAGCCCGGAAAAAGCAAAAGCCATTCTGGAACAGACCGGCTGCGATGGTGTCATGATCGGCCGGGCGGCAGAGGGCAATCCCTGGATTTTCCGGGAGGTGGTATCCTATCTGGAAAACGGCACGATCCCGGCAAGACCCACGAACCGGGAGAAGCGGGAAATGATCCTGCGCCATGCGGCATTGCAGCTGGAATACAAGGGAGAATACACCGGTGTCCGGGAGATGCGTAAGCACCTGTCCTGGTATACGGTGGGAATGCCCCATTCCGCTCATTTCCGCCAGACCATCAATACCATGGAGAAAATGGACGAACTGATCCGGGGAGTGCAGGAAATCTTTCCGGACGAAGTGTAGTGCGGATTTTGGATACAGCAATGCATTATGAGGCAGACCTTGCATGATATGATGTTGTGCGCGGTGTGGTGCATATAATTGGGATGACTGCATACAATGAAGCATGGACACTATTTTGTATCTCTATCCGGCGCGACGGACAGCGATGTGCGGGACACCGCCGGAGGAAAAAGCGGAACTGCGCCGGGGAAAACTGAAGAAATTTTTGCCCTTCCTGTGGAAAAAGGGAGAAGACCGGCATCCTGTGGTGACTGTGAGCCGGACGGAATATTTTTTCCCGGACTATCATCTGGTCAGAGTGTCGGTAGCCAGAACGGAAGGCATGGATAAAGAACAGGCGGAGCTAAAGCTCACGGAGCTAAAGCTCCGGGAACAATTACAGGAACTGACAGAGGATCCGAATCACACCTATGTGGTGTGCCGTGAGCCTCTTTCTTTTTATTTCGGAAGGGAATTCCGGGATTATCTGCAACAGGAGTGGATCGAACATCTGCTGCGCTACGGGGAGAGACCGGGCGGCTATCCGGCGTGGCCGGATCTGGTCCTGTTGGGGAGAAATCCGTATCTGCCTTATGTCGTGCTCCGCTATGCTGCCAGATTGCAGAGCATGAAATGGTATCTTACGGAAAGAGAATACCGGGAGGAGGAAGAGTGGCTGACCGGGGAACTGGAGGATGAGTACGGTCTGATCCCGGAGATCCGGCTGCTTGCGGAAACTGCGGACTACGGACGAGTACGGCTGCAGGGGACGAAACCCTGCGTGGTACTGGATTTTTGCGACAATGAAAAGGTCTACGGCGGCGGACTGGCAGCAGGCAGTATCTGGCTGGATTTTCCGGCATCGGAGGACAAGGAGCACCGGGCCCTGGTACAATGTCCGCAGATCCGTTATTTTTCCATGAAAAAAGAGTGGAAAGACCCTCGAAAAGCCCGGGAATACCTTGACACCATCAGCAAAAATGGGTATAATAACTCGGTTGATTAGGCTAGTATAGTTGCCGGGAGTGTCGGCAGTACAAAATATAGAAAACAGGAAGGTGCGGTATCATGCAGGAAAAGAAAAACATTTTGACCTACGAAGGCCTCAGAAAATATGAGGAAGAGTTACACGATCTGAAGGTGGTAAAGCGTCAGGAAGTAGCCCAGAAGATCAAGGAAGCAAGAGAGCAGGGAGACCTGTCCGAGAATGCTGAGTACGATGCAGCGAAGGATGAGCAGAGAGACATCGAAGCCCGTATCGAAGAACTGGAGAAGATCCTGAAGAACGCAGAAGTCGTTGTAGAGGATGAGGTAGATCTGGACAAGATCAACATCGGATGTATCGTTAAGATTCTGGATGTGGAGTATAGTGAAGAACTGGAGTACAAGATCGTAGGTTCCACCGAGGCCAACAGCTTAAAGGGTAAGATTTCCAACGAAAGCCCCGTAGGTAAGGCACTGATCGGTCATAAGGTCGGCGATACCGTAGAAGTAGAGACACCCGCAGGTGTATTCGCATATAAGATTCTGGAGATCCAGAGAAGTAACGTTGAGTAAGTAAGACAGAGTAAGGAGTGGAAAAAAGTGGCAGATACACAGAACACAAATGTACAGGAGCAGGATATTCATCAGCTGCTTAAGGTAAAGCGCGAGAAGCTGGCTAACCTGCAGCAGGCAGGCAAGGATCCTTTTCAGATCACCAAATATGATGTGACCCATCACAGCACCGATATCAAGAATAATTTCGAAGAACTGGAAGGCAAGACCGTCCGTATCGCCGGGCGTGTAATGTCCAAACGTGTCATGGGTAAGGCATCCTTCTGTAATGTACAGGATCTGCCCGGCAACATTCAGGTATATGTAGCAAGAGACAGCATCGGAGAAGAGTCCTATGCGGATTTCAAAAAATATGATGTGGGCGATATCGTAGGTATCGAGGGCGAAGTCTTCAAGACCAAGACCGGCGAGATCTCCGTACATGCGTCCCAGGTAACACTACTGTCCAAGAGCTTACAGATCCTGCCTGAGAAGTTCCACGGCCTGACCAATACCGATATCCGTTATCGTCAGCGTTATACCGACCTGATCATGAATCAGGATGTTAAGGATACTTTCGTAAAGCGTTCTAAGATCATCAGTGCCATCCGCCGTTATCTGGACGGACAGGGTTTCCTGGAAGTAGAGACCCCCATGCTGGTATCCAATGCCGGCGGTGCGGCAGCAAGACCTTTCGAGACCCATTACAATGCGCTGGATGAGGACGTGAAGCTGCGTATCTCCCTGGAGCTGTACCTGAAGAGACTGATCGTCGGCGGCATGGAGCGCGTGTACGAGATCGGCCGTGTATTCCGTAACGAGGGTCTGGATACCCGTCACAATCCGGAATTCACACTGATGGAGCTGTACCAGGCATACACCGACTATTACGGAATGATGGATCTGACTGAGAACATGTTCCGCTATGTGGCACAGGAAGTATGCGGTACTACCGTGATCCCTTACGCAGAAGAGACCATCGACCTGGGCAAGCCTTTCGAGAGACTGACCATGGTAGATGCTGTCAAGAAATACGCAGGCGTTGACTTCGACCAGATTCCCGATACCGCTGCAGCGAAGAAGCTGGCAGACGAGAAGGGTGTGCACTACGAAGAGCGTCATGCCAAGGGCGATATCCTGAACCTGTTCTTCGAGGAGTTCGTAGAAGAGCATCTGATCCAGCCCGTATTCATCATGGATCATCCGGTAGAGATTTCTCCGCTGACCAAGAGAAAGCCGGACAAGCCTGATTATGTAGAGCGTTTCGAGCTGTACATCTACGGACGTGAGATGTGTAATGCTTATTCCGAGTTAAATGACCCGATCGACCAGAGAGAGCGTTTCAAGGCGCAGGAAGCTGCACTGGCAGCAGGCGATGAGGAAGCCAATACGACCGATGAAGACTTCATGAACGCACTGGAGATCGGTATGCCTCCTACCGGCGGTATCGGTTACGGTATCGACCGTCTGGTAATGCTGCTGACCAACTCTCCTGCGATCCGTGATGTTCTGCTCTTCCCCACAATGAAGTCCCTGGACGCTAAGAAGGGCGAAGGGAAGGCTGAAAAGGCAGTAGAAAATGCTGCTGTGGCAGAGGAAAAGGTTGCAGAAAAGATTGATTTCTCCAACGTAAAAATCGAACCATTGTTTGAAGAAATGATTGATTTCGATACCTTTGCAAAGGCTGATTTCCGTGCAGTAAAGATTCTGGAATGTGAAGCAGTACCGAAGTCAAAGAAGCTTTTAAAGTTCACTCTGGATGACGGAACAGACCGGAAACGCACGATTTTAAGCGGTATTCACGAGTATTACGAGCCAGAAGATCTGATTGGCAAGACAGCGATTGCAATCGTAAATTTGCCTCCGAGAAAGATGATGGGCATTGATTCCGAGGGTATGCTGATTTCAGCAGTACACGAGGAAGATGGACATGAGGGATTAAATCTTCTCATGGTGAATGACTGGATTCCGGCAGGTGCGAAGTTGTACTAAGAATCAGAAAATCCATAGACTTTTATGAGTTTATCGAGTGTTTGACATCAAATTGACATCAAATTTGTGTCATTCGGTGGACTAATATGGACTGAAAAGGGATGTTTTAGAAATCAGAACCTTTCAAAACTTAATAGTTGAATGCTATTAAAAGGACATTTTCCAATAAAACGGAGAGTGTCCTTTTTCTGTTGTTATGGTCAAAACAAAATCAAAATAACACAAGGAGGGTTCTATTATGACAAGTACAGCGTTAGGAGCAGAAACCAAAAAGGAAGAAAAGATTATTTTTATCAGCGATGCACATGAGAAATTCTACTACGAGAAGTTAAAGGAAGTCCGGTATCAGGATGTTTACCACAAGGCACTCTGCTATTGTCTTGGGATCAGCGATGATACCAGAAGAAATGTTTACAGAATTTATGATTTCAAAACAGGATGCGTAATAACAGAGTGTTTACACGAAGGCTGGCAGACCAGTGGAAGTGTGAGAGTGATCAGAATGGCATTCAATCTGTATTGCAATGGAACACCAAGTGTTTCCGATTATGAAGATGCAGAAGAACAGGTGGACGAGTGCAGGCAGTACACGGTGGAGGAAATATTCTGCTGTGCTTATGCACCATATTTCTGGCAGGCAATTCAGATTCGGTATCCGGAATATGCCACATACAACCATAAGCTGTATGCCTTATTGGGAGGAACAGACTAATGTTAAAAGTCAGATTGATGGGAACAAAGAATGATATTAAGTGGTTCGGAAAGATTTTGCAGAGGAATCCGAAAGTGGAAGTAACGGAGTTTTCCGAGATGTATCCGAATAAGGGAACGAAGAAATTTTACAGGGCGTATGTAGAAGTAAAGAAAAGAAACGTAGCAGAAAAATAGCAGAAAACAAAGGAGAATCTATCATGTGTAAAATAATCGCAATCGCAAACCAAAAAGGTGGTGTGGGCAAGACCACCACAACCAGTAATTTAGGCATAGGATTGGCAAAACAGGGCAAGAAAGTCCTGCTGATTGATGCCGATGCACAGGGCAGTCTGACAGACAGTCTTGGCTTCACAGAGCCGGACAAGCTAGAGGAAACACTTGCAACAGCACTTGGCAATATCATCAATGATGAAGATATGGAAGCGGATTATGGTATCCTGAAACACAAAGAGGGAATTGACCTGATGCCGGGAAACATTGAGCTTTCCGGTCTGGAAGTATCACTTGTAAATGTGATGAGCAGAGAGCTTGTGATGCGTTCCTACATAGAGCTGGTAAAGGATAATTATGATTACATTCTGATTGACTGTATGCCATCACTCGGCATGATTACGATAAATGCTTTTACCAGTGCGGACAGTATTCTGATTCCAGTGCAGGCGGCATATCTTCCGGCAAAAGGGTTGCAGCAGCTTATTAAGACCATAGGAAAGGTCAGGAGACAGATTAACCCGAAGCTGATGATTGAGGGGATTCTGCTGACAATGGTGGATGCTCGAACCAATTATGCAAAGGACATTACTGCATTACTGGTGGAGAATTACGGTAGCAAGGTGCGGATATTTGAAAACAGTATTCCCATTTCCGTCCGTGCGGCAGAGATTTCCGCAGAGGGTGTCAGTATCTACGAACATGATCCGAAAGGCAAAGTAGCCGCTGCTTATCAGTCTTTGACGGAGGAGGTGCTTGGCAATGAGTAAGACAGGAAGTGCTGCAAAGGTAAAATTAAGCAGTTATGATGATTTATTTGGAAATGCAGAAGAAAAGACAGGGAGCGAAGAGCAGATTATCAGAGCCAAGCTCACGGATTTGCATGAGTTTAGAAATCATCCGTTCCGTGTACTGGACGATGAAAAAATGGAAGAAACAACGGAAAGCATCAGTAAGTATGGGGTGCTCGTACCGGGAATTGCAAGACCGAGGGCAGAGGGTGGCTATGAAATCATAGCCGGACACCGCAGAAAACGAGGTTCAGAACGGGCAGGAAAAGAGGATATGCCTGTGATAGTCCGCAATTATACAGACGATGAAGCTACGATTATCATGGTGGATTCCAACATTCAGCGTGAGGACATTCTGCCAAGTGAGAAGGCGAAAGCTTATGCCATGAAATACGAGGCTATGAAGCATCAGGGCAGAAAAGGAAACGGAAATACGCTTGACGAGGTAGGAGAAGCTGCCGGAGAAAGCGGAAAGACGGTGCAACGGTATATCTGGCTTGCAAGGCTGTCCGATGAGCTGCTAGAGTTGGTTGACAGAAAGAAAATCGGTCTGGTACAGGGTGTTGACATTTCCTTTCTGTCGGAAGATGCACAACAGTGGGTGCTGGTAATCCTTGAGGAAAGCGGAGCAAATATTTCCACAGTACAGTCTGCCAAGCTGAAGGAATATGGGAAAAGCGGCGAACTGACGCTGCCGATGGTGCGTCTGATACTGACCGAGGAAAAGCCGAAAGAGAGGAAAGTTACAATCAAGTCTGAAAAAATCAGCCAGTTTTTTTCAGAGGAATACTCCAGCGAAGAGATTGAGGGGATTATCCTGCAATTATTGGAGGAATGGCAGAAGAAACAGTAAAGGGGGTGCGGTAAAATGGGTAAACAGATACAGTTTGATTATTACTATGGGATTGAAGCAGAACAGTTTTCTTTTTATCGTGTCCCCCGGTTGCTGATTAAGGATGAGCGGTTCAAGGGGCTTAGCAGCGATGCCAAGCTCCTGTATGGCTTGATGCTCGATCGGATGTCACTGTCTATGAAAAATGGCTGGCTGGATGAGGAAAAACGTGCCTATATCATTTATACTCTTGATAATGTCATGGAGGATTTGGGATGTGCAAAAGCAACCTGTGTTAAGATTATGAAAGAGTTGGACAGTGATAATGGGATAGGATTGATCGAAAAGAAACGCAGGGGACTTGGAAAACCGGATATTATTTATGTAAAGAATTTTGCCACAATAGGAGAAGCAGAAGAAGAAACGCCTGCAAATGCTGATGTTTCCACAGAAGTTCAGGATTTGAACCTCAAGAGTTCTAAAAGTTATACTTCCAGAAGTTCAGAAACTGAACTTCAAGAGGTTCAAAAAGCAGACTTCCAGAAGTCTAAAAATTTTACTTCAAGAAGTACAATATCTGAACTTGCGGAAGTTCAAAAAGCAGACCCTAATTATACTAACTATAATCATACTAACCAGAGTAATATTGATAGGAATTATATCAATCCTATCAATCAATCCGGCAGTGAGTTGGAAGGGGAGATTGATGTGATGGAAGATGTCAATGCTTACATGGAAATCATCAAAGAGAATATTGAGTACGAACATCACATGAAATATGGCAGATGGCAGGACAAAGGGCTGTATGAGGAATTGTATGAGGTAATCTGCGAGATTGTATGTGTGAAGCATAAGACTGTTAAAATCGGTGGAAATGATTATCCATATGAGCTTGTAAAATCAAAGTTCCTCAAACTGAATAGCTCCCATTTGGAATATGTGATAGGATGTATGCAGGAAACAACTACGAAAATTGCAAATATCAAGGCATATATGGTAACAGCTCTTTATAATGCACCCTCAACAATAAATCATTATTATCAGCAGGAAGTGCAGCATGATATGTACGGAGGTGGCTGGAATGAAAAGAATATTGGTTAAAATTGTGCTTCCGGTATCGTTGCTGGCAGTTTGGATGATAACCTGTTATCCGATTTGCAGAAAAGCAGAAGGATTTGATTTTTTCCTGTATTGGGTACTGGTCGGCTGTCCTTATGGGATCAGAAAAATGTGTATGATTCTCATACCAAAAAATTTCGGAATTGCAGGAAGTATAGGAATACTGGCACTGAACTGTATTGTAGGTGGTCTGATTGGCGGTGTGGTTGTAATTCTGAGAATGGTTATGGTGCTGATGGAGATAATAAAGATAATCAGTGATACTTCTGGACACGATGTCCAAAGGTGCAGATGAAAAGCGAAAATGAAAAAGGCATTGTTCATCAATCAGAACAACACCTTTAATTATCATCCGGGACGTATTCCATAATCTCTTCAATCCGGCAGTTAAGTATCTGGCAAAGCCTGTTTAAAATAAGCGTTTTTACAACAAGGTTCTGCCGAAGCCGCTGAAGCTGTGCTTTATCAATGCCATAATCTTTGATAAGCTGGTACTGGCTGATTCCTTTTTCCTTTAGCGTACGCCAAAGCGGATCGTATTTAATCATACTGAAAGCTCCTTTCCACACTTGTATTCTAAGTGCATGAAACATATAATAATATGGTGCGTGTACGCACCATAAAACATACAAGGAGAGTAAAAAAGTTATGGAACATAATGAGTTTAAGGATCAGCTATACGAAGTATTAGATGAAAATGATGTGGCTTTAGGGATTGAGGATATAGATACCTCTGATGCCGCAAATATTTTTACAATAAAAACAAGGGACGGAAGTGTTTTTGAAATAGAAACACGGAAGATTGAATAAGAGGCAGCACGATGCCTCGAAACAGGAGGTTTGCAACTGTGGAGAAAAGTTACATTACAGACATAGAACGGGAACGGTGCAAAAAGGTTGCCGCAGCCTATGCAGAACTGTATGAGCTGGAAAGCATTTTGGTATTGGATGTAGGACGGTACGGTTTTGTGAAGCTGCAATATTACACACCGGAGTATGGATTTAATGATGTTATAACCTATACAGACAGTGAGAGTATGTTTGAGGACTTATGGCAGGAATGGCTTGATACCCGGCTCTATCTCTTCGCAAAGGGAACGCCGATGCTGGAAATGGGATATGAGGAAATCTTCAAATGTCTGCCGGAGGAAAAACAGAAAGAGCTTTTAGAGCAAAAAGCAGTATTTGCAAAAATGGCAGAAATAGAACTGAAATAAAACAGCGTCAGGGCAGTTATGAATTGAAAGATTTGTAGCTGCCCTTTTTTTATTGCTTTTGGACACGATGTCCAGAAGCGGAAAGGAGCAAAATGGAATCATTACGAGATGTAAAAAGAGTTATGGAACGGGAGATAGAGAAAGGGAGCTGCCCATTACAGTTTGAATATCTGGAATTTGGAGAAAAACCGTTTCAGTTCATAGAATCAGAGGAAAAGCTGAATGAGGTGCTTTCGTATTTGTTGCGGTTGGGGGAATATAGAGGATATACGGAGCATCTTGTAGGAAATAACGTGTATATGGATTTGGATATGTTGTGCCGGAAAATTCAGTTTAAGCGTACCCATTCCCCTGTGGAGCGTAGTGAAATCCAGTGGAAAATACAACGCTATAAAAATAAACTGAAACCGGACTATGCAGGTAAGGTTTGTTTAGAAATAGTGCAGTGCGTTTTCAGTCTGCCGGAAGGAGCAGCGGAGAAGGACCAGATTGTATATGATGGACAGAAAACCTATGCTTTTGCCATGTCAAATAAGTATATTCTGGGACTTTTTACTCATTGTGAAGCCGCAAGAAAATCTGCTGTGGAGGACGGTGTGGAGTTTGTACATCTGCCGGAGAATGAACAGAAAATCGTCAGTCTTGAAAATGTGAGGAATGTGTTGTTTCAGGCATTGCTGCTTGATAATGTTACGGTGGAGAATGGTCTGTTCCATGCACAGATGTGTACGGTTATGCTGTTGAAATAAATGTACCGGAAATATTTGATACAGGCATAAATTTTGTTATAATGGCTTTGAACAGAATTTGTCCGAAAGAGGGATTGTATGAAACCAAATCATCATTCACTGGCATATAAACAGCAGAAACAGCCGAATAAGACCTATAAGGATTTAAAACAGAAGCAGAAGATGAAAATAGCAGACTGGATGTTTCGGGAAACCTGCATTTTCTATAAGGAAAATGGAGAGATACCAAATGAGGAGGTAGCAAAGCAGATTATTGACCGGATTTATGAAAAACTGAAATCTCTTGCAATCTGGGTTCCGTATGAAGAGGTTTACCGAGCATATCTTTTAAAATTGCCACGATATGAGCTTCGTATTGCGGAAAATGGGATACCGGAAGAAAAGCCGCCGAAGGAGAAAAAGGAGGATGTGCCGAAAAAGAAAAAGGGAAGCAGTAATAAGCGGTGTCCGGTATGCGGCAGGAGAATGAAACAGCAGTTTATTGGTTTGCAGCATTGCAAATGTGGAATGAGCTGGAAAAAGGACATCGGCTTTTTTGAGCGAACCGGAGATATGGTGTTTGCCTTGGAGCGGAGAAAAATAGGAAATAAACAAAAACAGTGCCCTGTCATTCGATATAAGGAATAGGGCATGGAAAAACAGAAAACAGCGTCAGGGCAGTTATGAGTCGAAAGATTTGTAGCTGCCCTTTTTTATTGCTTTTGGACACGATGTCCAGAAGCCGGATGGAGGTCAGATGAAATGAAAAAGAGAGAATTTCAGAAAAAAGCAGCCGCAGCGTTATTGGGAAAACTGGCAGATGTTGTGATGGAACTGGAAGAAAATCCAAACATCACAATAACGTCGGAGTATCATAGTAGCTATTTTAAATTGAGAAAGAATTACAATCTGATTCAGATTTCGGTCAAGCAGACAGGAGAGCTGACGTATCAGTTGACGGATATGCTGGGAAACACAGGCAGAAGTCAGATTTATGTACAATATCATGCTGGAGATGATCCGGAACATTTGATAAAGAAGTTTGTTGAGGATTTTGGGCGGCTTTATAAGGATTTTCTTTTAGCGGGAACGCTGCATGATTTTGTTCGTATCCAGTTATCTGTGGATGCAGATACAGAGGAAGCATTAAGGGAGTACGAGGACTGTATCAGAGCAGGCTGCCTGTAAATCAGAATTTTTGGACACGATGTCCAGAAGCGGAAAGGAGAGAACATGAAATATTTACTACATCGGCTGCTTGTTCCGCCCTGAAGGAACAGCAGTAAAAAGGAAAGAAGGAGGTACAGATGCAGGAAGAAGTAACGCAGAAAACAATCGCCCTTGTGATTAAGGCTGCAAAGCTGGATGCCAATATCCTGAAATCTGCCATGAGAATGTATCTGAATCATTGCAGAAAACAGGCACAGAAAACGCATGGGAAAGTGTCGGTTAAGGAACTGGTGGGCGAGGGTGCAGGTGCTTCATCCATTGAAATCACAGATGGCAATATCAAATCCTTTGAGCGGGTAGCTCGTAAATACAATGTTGATTTTGCTGTGAAAAAGGATAAGACCACCGAGCCACCGAAGTATCTGGTATTTTTCAAGGGCAGGGATGCCGATGCTGTGGCACAGGCATTTAAGGAATTTGTTTATGGAAATGAGAAAAAGAACAGTAGGACTTCTGTAAGGCAGAAATTAAAGCATTTCCGGGATGTGGTATCAAAGGATCAGAACAAAGAACGGAGCCGGGAAAAGAATAAGGACAGGGGGCAGAGCCTATGACTAATATCATAGCAGGCATTACCAAAGATTTAAAAGCTGTCCCCAAAAAGCTGAAGGAAAAAGCAAAAAGTGCAGATGTTAAAAAGCTGATACTGCTGAATCTTCCCTATGTGCTTGCCGGGTACTTCTGTAATAAGGCAGCATTTTTATGGAGAGTGGCAGAGGGCAGTAATGCGTCTGACAAGATGATGGTAGTAATGAGCCAAATGGACAGGATGTTTTCCAATCCGTTCCCCAGTTTTTTTCTGAGTGATTTGCTGATTGGAATCGCCGGAGGCGTTGCCTTAAAATTCATTGTTTATTATAAGGCGAAGAATGCCAAGAAATTCCGGCAGGGTGTGGAATACGGTTCTGCACGGTGGGGGAATGCCAAAGATATAGAGCCATATATGGATTCTGTATTTGAAAATAATATTCTTCTGACCGCTACGGAGCGTCTGATGATGTCCGGCAGACCGAAAGAACCGAAGTATGCAAGAAATAAAAATATTCTTGTGATTGGCGGTTCCGGCTCCGGTAAAACAAGATTTTTCGTGAAGCCGAACCTGATGCAGATGCACTCGTCCTATTGCGTCACTGACCCGAAAGGCACAATCTTAGTGGAATGTGGGAAGATGCTGAAGCGGGGCAAGTATAAGATTAAAGTCCTCAACACCATAAACTTTGCAAAATCCATGCATTATAATCCATTTGCTTATCTGCGGAGCGAAAAGGACATTTTGAAACTCGTCAACACAATCATAGTCAACACAAAAGGAGAGGGGCAGCAATCCGGTGAGGACTTTTGGGTCAAAGCAGAAAAACTCTATTATACAGCATTGATTGCATACATCTGGTACGAAGCACCGGAGGAAGAACAGAATTTTGCCATGCTGATTGATATGATTGATGCAAGTGAAGCAAGAGAGGACGATGAAAACTTCAAAAATGCTGTTGATCTGCTCTTTGAGGAGCTGGAGGAAAAAGACCCGAACCATTTTGCTGTAAGGCAGTATAAGAAATATAAGCTTGCGGCAGGTGATATATGCTCTAAGTGACTTCTTAATCATGGTTTTTGTCATGGTTAGTGAAGCAGTCACTTAGAGCATTTTCATTTCAGGAGGTACAGCCATGAGAAACGAAAAAATCACCCCTCTGTACGAGCGTTTGAGCCGCGATGATGAATTGCAGGGCGAGAGTAACAGCATATCCAACCAAAAGCAGATGTTGGAGGAATATGCCCGCCGGAACGGACTTCCAAACCCTACCCACTTCACCGATGATGGAATTTCTGGAACCCGTTTTGACCGCCCCGGCTTTCTGGCGATGATGGAGGAAGTCGAGGCCGGACGGGTGGAGGCCATTGTTATAAAGGACATGAGCCGCCTGGGGCGCGACTATCTGAAAGTCGGTCAGGTCATGGAGATTTTACGGCAGAAAGGCGTCCGGCTGATTGCTATCAATGACGGTGTGGACAGCCTGAACGGGGACGATGATTTTACCCCGTTCCGCAACATTATGAATGAGTTTTACGCCCGCGATACCAGCCGGAAAATCCGCTCCGTATTCAAGACCAAAGGCATGAGCGGCAAGCACCTGACCGGCACTGTCATTTACGGTTATTTGTGGGACGAGGAACGCCAGCACTGGCTTGTGGACGAAGAAGCCGCCGAGGTAGTACGCCACATATTTGCGCTTGCGATGGAGGGTTATGGCCCTTATCAGATTGCAACCAAGCTGTCGGAAGAACAGATTGAAATGCCTGCTGTCCACCTTGCCCGCCACGGTGAGGGCGTGAACAAAAATAAGGCGTTCAAAGATATTTACCGATGGAGCGCATCAACGGTTGTTGAAATTCTGAAAAAGCGGGAATATTTAGGCCATACCATCAATTTCAAAACCCGCAAGCACTTCAAGGACAAGAAAAGCCACTATGTCGATGAAAGCGAATGGACGATTTTTGAGAATACCCATGAGGCAATCATCGATCAGGAAACCTTTGACAATGTGCAGCGCATCCGGGGCAACGCCAGACGTTACCCGGACGGTTTTGGCGAGGCCCATCCTCTGACTGGCCTGATGTATTGTGCCGACTGCGGCGGCAAGATGTACGTCCACCGCACCTATAACGGCAAGCGTATTCCACAGTACACCTGCGGCCAGTATGGGAAATATCCTATCGGTTCCCGCTGCCCCACACAGCACCGTATCAAAGCCGAGGCCGTTTTGACCCTGATTGCCGATATGCTCCGCGCCATCGCTGAGTATTCCCGGAATGACCGGGCTGAATTTATCCGCACCGTTCAGGAAACGCAGGCCGCGCAGCAGACCGCCGATATATCCAAAAAGCGCAGACGACTGGCAGCCGCCCAAAAGCGGGCCGGGGAACTGGAAAAGCTGATTTGCAAAATCTATGAGGACAACGCCCTCGGCAAGCTGCCGGACGCCCGGTATGCGGCCCTTGACGCCCAGTATGCCAAAGAGCAGGACGCCCTGAATGATGAAATCGCGGAACTGGAAAAGGCTGTCACCGGCTACGAGCAGAGCCGGAAATCTGCGGAGCGGTTCATTGCCCTGATTGACAAGTACGAGAACTTCGACACCCTGACGAACACCATGCTGAATGAGTTTGTCGAGAAAATCCTTGTCCATGAGCGCGCCCGGAAAGGCAGCCAGGACACCACGCAGGAGGTTGAGATTTACTTCAACTTTGTGGGCCGGTACATCCCGCCTGCCATGCAGCCGGTTCCCCTCACGCCGGAGGAACAGGAAGAACTGCGGAAGAAGGAGGAACGCAAGGACAGACTTCATCGGAACTATCTGCGGCGCAAGGCAAACGGCAAGCAGAAGGAATGGGAGGAACGCTACAACGCCAAGCGCAAGGCGCGGATAGAGGCGGAAAAGGCTGCAATCCGCGCCGAGGATATGGCAAAAGGTATTTATACCACAGTCAGCCAGCTACCCCATAAGGAGCCGCAGCGGGCCGAGTTACCGGCCAATGCCGCAATGTAACCTAACCATCACAGTGCAAAGGAGAATGAGCATGAGCGAATTGACTTATACCCGCTGCGGGGATTACTACATCCCCGATCTGAAACTGTCCGAGCAGCCGAAGGCCCCCATCGGCAAGTATGGCCGTATGCGGCGGCGCTACCTGAAGGAACACCGGCCCGGCCTTTACAGCAGCTTGATTTTAAGCGAAAAGCTGTACCCGCACCTGTTGGAGATTGACCGGGCGGCGCAGGAGCGCATGGACATCATGCTGCCCCGTATGATGGAGGCGGCGGGTGCGACAGAGGACTTGAAAGCCCGCGACCCCATGCGGTGGGTGGGGCTGATGAATACGCTGAAAGCGCAGGTGGAGGAAATTATTTTGAAAGAGATTACTTTTGAATAATTGCTCAACAGTTAAAAATCCCGATGTCAATCGGGATTTTTAACTGTTATGATTTTGGAAAAACTAACAAAGTGGCATAACCACAATTTGGTACACTCTCAATTTTTAGTGTGCCATTGTGCGCCTCTACAATCTGACGTACCAACAATACACCAAGCCCATGCCGGAGATTTAGTTTTTCATCCGTACTTTCCAGATAGTGTGTTTTGGTATTCAATTCCTGTAATTTTTCCGCAGATACACCTACACCATTATCTGACACAACGATTTCAGTGCGTTCATTCGTACAAGAAACCGAAATTGTAATTTCACAGCCCTTTGGATTGTGACGGATACTGTTTTGAATAAGATTTGTAACCGCCCGTTTTAGGAGAGCTTCATCCCCCCGCATATAGTGTAGTTCACTTTCCTCGTCTGACTGAAAATCAATAGTGAACCTTTCATCAAGGCCGCTATCCAAAAAATCGCATACCACCTGCCGGACTAATTCAACCGGGGAAAGTTCCTCGACCCGTAACGGTTGCATATCATATTCCAGTTTTGAAGTCAAATTCAAATCTTCAATAAGCTGTTTGATTTTAGCGGCCTGTTGACGGATTGCCACGATTTTTTCCATTTGGTCTTTATTCAGCCCCATGTGTTCTTCTAAACTGCTGGAATAGCCGAGAACCATTGACAGCGGTGTGCGGATGTCGTGTGAAATGCCACTAATCCAATTTGCCCTTGCCTTATCCCGGCGTTGCAGCGTTTTAGCGACTTTATTCAGTTTTGCATTGATTTCCGCCAACTCACCCTGTTCAACCAACTGTATTTTCTTCCCGGATGAAATTTCTTCTATGCCGGTAAGAATTGGTTTGATGGATTTTTCAATTTTGCGGTTATTGTAGATGAACAGGATTAACACAATAACGATATTCAGCAGAAATAAAGTAATCAAGCCGAATATATCAATTTTAATGCTGTCGGACGTTTTGTAGGCAGACAGTTTCCAAAAACTATCCTGCGGATAACCAACGACCAGTAACCCTTTGGATTGATTTGACGCAAATACTGGATAACCCTCTAAGTACCATCTTGTCATTTCGGCTATATCGCCCGGTGAATAGTGCAGGGGCAATTCCGATGGTATCTGGTAATTCCAAATTACATCGCCGGTATCATTGCTTATCAGCATACACCATGCGCTTTCCTGCGCCATTTGTGCCGCTGTATCTTCTGAAAGACGGTAGCTTTCATCATTTTGCTGTAAGTCTGCGGAGATCTGCTCCAATAGTTGTGTGGGGCTATGGCTGCCCCGGCTGCCTGATACCACCGCAAGCACAATAAAAAGGACGATGTTAATCAAGATAAAAAAGCAGAACAGCTTTACACTGGAATGGACATACCGCCTAAAAAATCTCTGGATATTATTCATAGGCTCACCTTGATTTTTCCTTTAGGACTAACTTATATCCAATGCCTTTTACAGTTACCAGTGAAACCGGGGAAGATGGTTTTTCCTCGATTTTTTCCCTGATGTGGCGGATGTGTGACATAAGTGTTTTTTCATAGCCGATATAAATATCCCCGCAGACCGTTTGACAAAGCGCACCCAAAGTCACAATATGGCCTGCGTTTGCATACAGCTTTTTCAATATTTCTACTTCCTTTGCTGTTAGGGAAACCGGCTCTTGCCCCTCATAGTAGACCTCTGCCTGCTCTAAATCCACTTTACAGGCGTTTAGTAAGAAACTGCTTTCCGCACTTTCCTTATAGGTTCGCCGCAGAATGGCAGTAATGCGCCACACAAATTCCTGTGCAATGAACGGCTTTACCATGTAATCATCCGCCCCGGCCTCAAAGCCTCTTGATTTATCGTCAATCTCACCTTTGGCTGTCAAAAAGAGGATGGGGATTAGGTTCTGTTCCCTGATTGTCTTTGCCAGCATGAAACCGTCCATATCCGGCAGCATTACATCTAAAACCGCCATATCCGGCTTTGCGCTCATTCTTTCTAATGCGTTCAAGGCTGTATTGGCGGTTATTATATTTCCAAAGCCATTCTCTTTCAAAATAGATTGGCACATCTGTAAAATTGCCGGTTCATCGTCAACCAGCAAAATAATCTTGTCTTTGATTGTACCCATCGGCTCACTCCTTTCCCACCTGTATTATACCATATCTTTTCGCGTTTGCGGCTGTGACAATCAAAATCAAGGTAAAATCAAGGTTCTTTCCAACGTAACGCAAGGTGGGGGATGTATGCTGTAAACAGCTTAGGAAAGGAGCAAAAGAAAATGATTGTAGCAACAGATAATTTGTCAAAGGAATATGACGGTGTTTACCGTGTTCAGGAATTGGATATTCGGATTAAAGAGGGGGATATTTACGGGTTCCTCGGCCCGAATGGGGCGGGCAAGTCCACTACCATGAAAATGCTGCTCGGCCTTGTCAAGCCCACCAGCGGAACGATTGAGATTATGGGAAAACCGTTCAATGAAAAGACCCGCCGTGATATTCTTTCCTCCGTCGGCTCTCTGATTGAGTCCCCGTCCTATTATGGACATTTGACTGGCCGCGAGAATATGGAGATTATTCGCAGGCTGCTTGATCTGCCTAAAAAGAACATCGAAGAAGCGGTGCATATTGTCCGCATGGAAAAGCAGATGGAGAAAAAAGTCAAGAACTATTCTCTCGGTATGAAACAGCGGCTCGGCATTGCGATGGCCCTGGCCCGGTTCCCGAAACTTCTGATTTTGGATGAACCGACCAACGGACTTGACCCTGCGGGCATTGAAGAAATGCGGGAACTGATTAAGACGCTGCCGAAACAGTATGGAATGACGGTGATGATTTCCAGCCACATTTTGAGTGAGATCGACCAGATGGCTACTGTTGTCGGTATTATCAATCAAGGCTGCCTCATTTTTCAGGAAAGAATGTCTGTTCTGGATATGCAGCGGGAGCCGCAGATTGTATTGAGAACCAGCGATAATAACCGCGCTTTTGAACTTCTTAAAAAAGTCAAGCCGCAGCGCACAGCAGATAGCTTACAGATCGGCGCGTTGACGGATGAACAGACTGGCGCTGTTGTTCAATGCCTGTGTTCTAATGGTATTTCTGTTTACCGTGTGGAAGAACACCGGGAAAGCCTGGAAGATATTTTCCTCAACCTGACGGGAAAGGAGTTGACACTGTGATGAAATATCTGTGCCTCGAATTATACAAATTAAAACGTAGAAAGGTTTTTTTGACCTTTGCGCTCATCCTCGGAGTGGAGTTGCTTTTTGTGTTTTCCAGCTATGGGAGCAACGAAAATTTTCTCGGTATGATTTCTGACCCTAATGCACCGGCATGGGAGGATTTGATTGATGGGCCGGTTGCTATGAATGGGCTTTTTCTTCCCATTCTGGCGGCGGTTATTGCCAGCCGGATTTGTGATATGGAACACCGTGGAAATACGTGGAAACTATTAGAGTGCAACAACGAAAACCGCAGGGCAATTTGGTTTTGTAAGTTTACAGTGGTTGGCGTTCTTATGCTGGCGGCAATTCTTATTCAGGCTCTTGTAATTGCGGTTTATGGTAATGCTATGGGAATTGCCCGCCCGTTGCCGGTTGAAACATTGGCACAGTTTGTTTTAGGAACAGCAATGGTTACATTCGTGGTTGTAACTATTCAGGTTTTTTTCTCTCTCATTTTTGCAAACCAGCTTGTCCCGATGTCCATTGGCATGATTGGGGCATTGATCGGGTTTATTTCTACCTTGCTTCCTAAAGGTATCCGAAATATCCTCATTTGGGGTAATTACGCAGAAATGATGGTGATGGGCCAAGACACTTCTTCCGGGAATTTGCAATCCAGCGAGTTTGTTATTCGGAATATTGATTTTCTTCCGCTTACAATCCTTTTTGTTATTGGATTGATTGCATTTATCCTATTTGAGAAGAAGTTTCAAAAATACGAGTATTAAAGGAGGGATTGAAAATGCTTATCAATGCGATACGAGCGGAGAACTTGAAAAGCCGTCATTCTAATATGTGGGTAGCGGTTCTAATTCTTCCGCTCCTGACCGCTGCCATCGGTGCAATTATCTATGGTATCAATGCTTCGGCCCACTTGTACGATGGTGCAGTATGGCAGCAGCTTTGGCTTCAAACAGGGTTGTTCTATGGATATTTCTTTTTTCCAATACTGATCGCTATTTGTGCGTCTTACCTGTGGCGATTGGAACATACAAACCACAACTGGAACAGCCTTATGACAACGCCAGTTTCCCGATCAACCGTTTTTATTGCGAAAATGGTTGTGCTGGCAAAATCCATCCTGGCCGCGCAGGTTCTCTTGATGGTGTTTATCATTATCGTTGGAAAAATAGTATTTCACTTTGAACAGCCAATCCCCATCAATATGCTGTGGTGGCTGTTTATGGGCTGGTTTTCAGCGTTGAGCGTTGGTGCGGTTCAGCTTTATCTGTCTATGCGAATTAGGAGCTTTGCGGTGCCGGTTGGGCTGGCGGTCTGCCTTAGTATTGGTGGTCTGGCGTTCCACATTGCCGGATTGAGTGTGATGTTCCCTTATTCGCAAATCATTCTCGGCTTATCATCGCAAGATGAAGTATTGCCGATTGACAGCATAACGACTTTGGTTCCGATGGTTCTTGTTTATACAGTAGTGTTTGTGATTTTGGCAGCCCATTATCTGAAAAAGACAGATGTGGTAGCTGGATAAAGGAGATAGCATGAAAGCAGAAAATTTAGGAAAATTATCTTTGGGGGTAAGTGTTCTCCCGTTGACCCTGTTCATCATTCGCCATTTGAAAATTGGTATGGAGGCACCGTGGCTTTACTTGATTTTTGCGGCATACGCGCTGTTGATTATTGGGGGCTTTGTATTTGCAATTTGGCTGGTGAAAAATAAAAAAACACGTACAGCCACTTCTAAAGCGGCATTAACGCTTAGTTCCTTGTATGTTGCATTTTTCAGTTTCTTTATCTACCTCACAGTAGCAGCCAATATTTGACTTGCCGATTATTGATATAATGCGAATTTATTTCAGATAACAAAACCTGCCGGACGACGGCAAAAGAAAAAAAGCCGTCGTTCAGCAGCCAATACCCATGCCCTGAATTTCGTCACGGCGGCTTTGAACAAATCAAGGCCGCCGTTCTCCATGCCCTTACGAGGATGACGACCCTGTGCTGAATGTTACGGCGGCTTTAGGAGGGAGCCGCCCATGAACCACCCTGACTGCCGACAAATTCAGACGGATTTTGCGCCGCCGCCAAAAAAAGCGCGGCCACCGAACAGGCCCCGTCTAACTGCCGGTGCGAAAATTGTCAGAATGTAACTGAATACCGTACTTTTTGCGCTCGAATAGCTTCATGCTGTCCGGGCGCTTTTGTGTTCCTATGGGGCCGGAACATCGGGCCAGTGTGGCCCGAACCTTGCCCCCGGTGCCGTTCCCCGCCGCCCCGTTCAGATTTTCTCGCAAAAAATCTGAACGGAGGAAAGGCAGATGGAAGTCACCATCAACTACAACGGACAAGCCGTGACTGTCGAAGTCACGCTGGAAGTCTATGAATATCTTGACCGGGCCGACCACAAGGCCGAGAACCTGTCCCACGAACAGCGGCGGCATTGGGATGGCCGGGAGTTTGACGAATACATAGTAGCCACCGAGAGCATCGGCATTTACGGCGAAACGCCGGAGGAATACCTTTGCCGCATGGAAACGCTGGACGAGCTGATGGCTGTCCTGGACACCTGTACCGAGGCACAGCGCCGCCGGTTCCTGCTCTACGCGCTGGACGGATTGAGCTTTTCGGAGATCGCCGCCCTTTGCGGTTGCTCCAAAAGCTCAGTGCAAGGCTCTATTGAGGCGGTCAGAAAAATTTTTCAAAAAATTTTGAGAAACCACCCATACGAATGACCCCTTTTCTGGCTACCAAGTGAAAGGGATTTATCCCTTATCCCACGGAGAGGCGGACAGCGGACAAGCTGCCCGCCTCTCCCCATTTCAGGAGGTAAGCCTATGAAAACTATCAATCTGCGGTGGATGTATCCCCACTACCGGCATGACGAGTTTGTGGAGGTCAGCGATGAAGTGTGGGAGGCCATGCGTCAGGCCGAGCGCGAAATGCGTAACTATGACCGTCGGAAGGTCTACCACCGCGCCTACTACTCTTTGGACGCATATAGCTGGATGGAAAACTATGCGCTGGAACATGGAAGATCGCCGGAGGAAATCGTGATGGAACAGGAGGAACGGGCCGCCCGGCTCTGTCTGCTGTCCGCCTTGCCGGAGGCGCTTTCCTGCGCCACACCCACACAGGGCCGCCGCATTGTGGCCTATTACATCGCCGGTATCAAGCAGCCGGAAATCTCCCGGAGGGAGGGCGTACACAGCAGCAAAGTCAGCGTTGCCATCCGGCGGGGCCTGCGGAATATGCGCCGCTACTATGACGCGCTCCCAACCGAGTGAGGGTGCGCCTATGCAGACCATCAACCTGAAACAGTATTACTACTCGCTGTACAAGCAGGACACATTCCTCACCGTTTCCGATGAAGTAGCCGAAGCCCTTCTGCTTATGCGCCGGGAGGAAAATAACCGCGCCCGGAAGATCTGGTATCACAAGGCGTATTTCTCCCTTGACCGGGAGGACGGCATAGAGAACGAAGCCATCGGCTGGACGCAGCCATCCCCGGAGGACTATGTGATGGAGCTGGAAGAACAGGCCGAACAGGAGGAACTTGTGCGGCGGCTCTATGAGGCCCTGTCCACCCTCACCCCCATGCAGGCCCGCCGCATCCATGCCCGGTATCTTTTAGGCATGAAGGTCAAAGAGATTGCCGAGATGGAGGGCGTCCATCCGGCGCGTGTCAGTGAGTGCATCCACAGCGGGCTGCGGCGCTTGCGGAAATATTTTGAGCGCCGGAAATGGACAGGCAGCCTATGAAAACCATCAACCTCAAAAAGTATTACTTCCCGATTGTCAAAAAGGACACGTTTGTGGAAGTGGCGGACGAGGTGGCGGAGGCCATTGTGGAGGAAAGCCGCGCCGAGAACGCCAATGATGCCAAACAGCACTATCACTGTTACTCTCTGGACGCATCCCCCAGCATGGAAAACCATTTCCCGGAGCAAGCCGTTTCCCCGGAGGATATTTTGATGGAGGAAGAAACGGAACGGGAACAGGAGGCCGCCCGCGCCCTGATGCTGGAACGGCTCCAGGAGGCCCTTGCCACCCTGACGCCCCGGCAGGCAAGCTGCCTGCGCGCCCGGTTTTGGGAGGGCAAACCGTTTAAGGAGATCGCCGAGGCGGAAGGCTTTACGACATCAGCAGCCATTGTCACGGTTCGCAACGCCATCATCAAGTTACAGAAATATTTTATCAAGCGCGGCTGGATGGAGCCGCCAAAGGAGGACGCGATATGCACAAAGAAATCACCGCCCAAGCGGAACAGAAAAAGGACGAGCGCGAAAAAGTCCTAAAGGAAATCCGGCAGCTTGAAAACCGCCGGAAGATTTTGGAGAACCGCCAGCGCAACGAGGAACGCAAAGCCCGCACCCGCCGCCTGATTGAGCGCGGGGCCATTTTGGAGGGCGTGTTCCCTCTGGCCCCCGGCTTATCCGGCGAGGAAGTCAAGGCGTTCCTTGTGGCCCTTTCACGTCTGCCGGGAACCGAAAAACTGGCCGCAGAACTGCCAAAATCCGGGGACAAGCCGTAAGTCCCTTGGTTACAAGGGCGCACTTATACACCGTTGCCGGTGTCGTGCGCCCTGCCGGGGGCTTTTGCGCTCTCCGAGCGCGATGGGGAGCTACACTCCCCAAACCCCTTGTGCGCCCCGCGCAGCCAGACACCCGCTTCGCGTCTGTCCGGCTCCACGGAGCCTGAACTATCCCACCCGAAAGGAGGTATCACCTATGGATTTTTGTCATATCCCCGTCAGCATCATCCAGCGCAGCAAGGGCCGGTCTGCCGTTGCCGCAGCCGCCTACCGCAGTGGAACCAAGCTGACGAATGAGTGGGACGGCCTGACCCATGACTACACCCGCAAAACCGGCGTTGTCCATTCTGAAATCATGCTGCCCGCACACGCTCCGCCGGAATTTACAGACCGCTCTACCCTCTGGAACAGTGTGGAGCAGATCGAGAAAGCGCGGGACAGCCAGCTTGCCCGCGAGATCGAGGCGGCTCTGCCCCGCGAACTGACAAGAGAGCAGCAGCTTGCCCTTGTCCGGGCCTATGTGAAGGACAAATTTGTGGACAAGGGGATGTGCGCCGATTTTTCCATCCACGACAAAGGAACCGGCAATCCCCATGTCCATATCATGCTGACCGTCCGGCCCCTGAAAGAAGATGGCGCATGGGGTGCAAAGTGCCGCAAGGCATACGACCTGGACGAACACGGCCAGCGCATCCCGGACGGGAAAGGCGGCTGGAAGAACCACCGGGAGGACACCACCGACTGGAACGACAAAGGGAATGTGGAGAGTTGGCGGGCGGCATGGGCGACCTATACCAACCGGGCATTGGAGGCCGCCGGTCAACCGGCGCTGGTAGACCACCGCAGCTACAAGCGGCGGGGCATTGATAAAATCCCCTCTGTCCATTTAGGGCCAGCGGCCAGCCAGATGGAAAAGCGCGGTATCAGAACTGACAAGGGGGAAGTCAACCGCCAGATTGCCGCCGACAACAAGCTGCTGAAGGAAATCAAGGCCCGCGTGACCCGCCTTTACAACTGGACAAAAGCCGAGGCGGAGAAACCGGCGGACAAGCAGAGTACGATTGCTGGTCTATGGGAGGCGCAGCAGCAGCTTAAACAGCCGACCACCCGGACGGGCCGCATCCGCGCCTTGCAGGAGAACGCCACCTTGTTCAACTTCCTGAACGCCAACGGCATCCGTTCCATGCAGCAGCTCCATGAGAAAATCTCCGACCTGAACACCCGGTACTATGACCTGCGGGGTGAGATCGTCAGGGCCGAGCGCCGGATTGCTACTTTGACCGAGCGCGGCGAGATGTGGAAACAGTACAGCCAGTACAAGGCCGTCCGCAAGCAGCTTGACAAGGTAAAACCGGCCAAGCGGGAACTGTTCGAGCAGCGCCACAGCCGGGAACTGCTTTTGTATGAGGCCGCCGCCCGGTATCTGAAAGAACTGAAAGAAAGCGGCGAGGAGATCACGCCCAAAGCATGGGAACGGGAAATTTCCAAGCTGACCGCCGTAAAGAATGTGAAGTACATGGACATGAAAGCCATGCGGGAAGAACTCAAAGCGGTGGAACGGCTGAAAAAGGCCGCCGACCACCTTGCCAGAACCGAACAAAGCCAGAAGAAGGAGGAACCCGAATTATGATAACACAACATTTTCTTGTTACCGTCAATCTTACCATCCGCCTGCCCCTTGCCCTGATACAGCCGGAACCGGCGAGCCGCCCGGAGCCGCAGACCGCCCCGGAGCCGGAGGCCCATTCCTGCCATTCTTGCCATAGCTGCGGCGGGTGCGGGAAATGCCAGCATGAAGAAAAACAATCCTGACCCCATCCCCGTCATGGACTACCGCCAGTACCGCAGGGCGCGGCGGCTGGTACATGAGTGCTGTAACTATGACTGCGGCCACTGTATCGCGCTGGACGATGGGGAGGAATGTGTCTGCGTCCAGTCCATTTCCTACTCCCTGTTGTGCCGGTGGTTCCGGGCGGCGGTGCTGCCGCTGGATAAGGAACTGGAAACCGCCCTGTTCCACCGGCTGGACGCGAAAAAGTGCGCCGTATGTGGGGCGCTGTTCACACCCGGCTCCAACCGGGCCAAATACTGCCCGGAATGTGCCGGAAGGATGAAGCGTATCAAGGCCGCGCAGCGCAAGCGGAAACAGAGGGCGAAATGTCACGCTTTAGAGGTCAAAAACCCCTTGTAAATCAAGGCTTTTTTTGTGGGTGTCGGCGAGGGCGTGATACATTTATCCTTTTACCCCCAAAACGCCCCTTAAAATGCGTACAGAAGCCCTGAAACAACCCCAAAGGAGGAACCCATGTCAGACAACCGAAAATATTACTACCTGAAACTCAAAGAGAACTACTTTGACGATGATTCCATCGTACTGCTGGAAAGTATGCAGGATGGCGTTCTCTACTCCAACATCCTGCTGAAACTCTATCTGAAATCCCTGAAAAACGGCGGGCGGCTTCAGCTTGACGAGGATATTCCCTACACGGCGCAGATGATCGCCACCATCACCCGCCAGCAGATCGGCACCGTAGAACGTGCCTTGCAGATTTTCCTCAAGCTGGGCCTTGTGGAACTGTTGGACAGCGGAGCCTACTACATGAGCAACATTGAACTGCTGATCGGCCAGTCCTCTACCGAGGCCGAGAGAAAGCGGGCCGCAAGGCTCCAAAACAAGGCGCTTTGTGCGCCCCGGACAAAGGGCGGACATTTGTCCGACATTCGTCCACCAGAGATAGAGATAGAGTTAGAGAAAGAGATAGAGATAGAGAGAGAGTTAAAGAAGGGACAACCCGCCCGCGCCTATGGCCGTTACCAGAATGTATTTCTTTCTGACGGGGAACTTGCCGACTTGCAGGCGGACTTCCCCACTGTATGGGGCCAGTACATCGAAAAGCTGTCCGAGTACATGGCTTCTACCGGCAAGCGGTATCAGAGCCATGCCGCCACCATCCGGCGATGGGCCAGCGAGGGCATGAAAAAGGCAGCCCCGCCCACCCGCAACCGGGATTACAGCGTAAAGGAGGATGAAACCGTATGATAGAGATCACCGCAGAAATCCGCGCCATCATTGACAAGGCTGCCGCCGGTGTGGAACTGGCCGGGGACGAGTACATAGACCCGGCAGATGGCTTAATCCACTGTAAGAAATGCAAGGGCCAGCGCCAGACCATCGTGCCGAGGTTTGGAAAGCCCGGCTACTTCATGCCCCGCTGTATCTGCCAGTGCCAGCGGGAGGCCGAGGAACAGAGAAAGGCCGCCGAGGAACGGCAGCGCCGCATGGAACGCATCAAGCGCCGGAAAGCCCAGGGCCTACCAGACCGCTATCTGTATGACTATACCTTTGCCAACGACAACGGGCAAAACCCGTTGATGGACAAGGCCCGCGCCTATGTGGAGAACTGGAAAGAGGCATATAAAAACAACACCGGGCTGCTGCTGTTCGGGGATGTGGGAACCGGGAAATCCTTTTTCGCGGGCTGTATCGCAAATGCCCTGCTTGACCGGGATGTGCCGGTGCTGATGACGAACTTTCCCACCATCCTGAACCGGCTGACGGGGCTGTTTACCGAGGACAGGGCCGCCTTTATCGCCAGCCTGGACGAATACGACCTGCTTATCATTGACGATTTAGGCGTGGAGCGCAGCACCGACTACGCGATGGAGCAGATGTTCTTTGTGATTGACAGCCGCTACCGCAGCCGCAGGCCCATGATTATCACCACCAACCTGAAACTGTCGGAACTCAAGAACCCGCCCGATCTGCCCCATGCCCGTATCTATGACCGCATACTGGAACGGTGCGCCCCCATCCTCTTTGACGGGAAGAACTTCCGGGAGGAAAACGCCGGGGCCACCAAAGCGGCGGCCAAAGACCTTGTGAACCGTAAGAACGACTGATTTTTGTTTGACCGGGCGGAGCAGCCCGGAGAAAGGAGCGCCATGAGCGAAGAAACCCGTACCATGCAGACCGCAGACCCCGCACCGGCCAGAACGCCGGAGGACGTTCCCGCGCTGGTAAAGAAAATCGGCAAGACCACCTACAAGGTGCGCGTCCATTTCAGCAAGACCAGCACGGAAACCATGAGCGACAAAATCAAGCGTATGCTCAAAAACGAGATACAGCAGATGTGACCGGCTGATAAAGCCAGCCGCCTTGTGCTAAACTGATGATGGTACACACCAAAATTTTTAGCCAAGGAGGACACAAAATGCTGTACGAAGAAACAGAAAAGAAAGAGATTGAGAGGGTTTATACAGCCTTTGCGGATTATATCCGGGAAAGCCCTTATCTGGAATGGTTCTGGTCGGAAAAGCTGGGCTATCTGCTTCTGAAAATCGGCGCGGAAAAACGGTATATTGCGGAGGACATAATCATCTATACCGCTGAACAGCTTGCCATGATACTGTTTTCCGAAGTGTCGATGGATGTGTTGCAAATGACAGGAAACGACCATACCGAGCAGACCGCCGATCCTCTGGAATTGACTGAGATAAAGCGGCGCTGGCAACCCTTCCTTGAACGGCTGCCGGAATACCAGACCGTTTGCGAAAAAATCCTTGCCGGGGAAAAGTAACCCTATCCCTTGAGTGCCAGAGCCTTAAAGTGCTTCTGGCACTTTTTTTGTGGATTTATTGTGAATTTGATTAAAAAGTCCTTGACAACTTGTTTCCGGAAAAACAGCGAAGTCGATTCTGATTAGCTGCGGTGCGAGGTTAGCACCATTTGATATAAAAGAGCTGCGTGACCTGATGGAATATGATGAACTGGAGCTTGACACGCTGGGAGAGGAAAAAACAGCGTTGTTCGTTATTATTTCTGATACAGATGCTACGTTTAACTTTGTGGTGTCTATCATGTATTCCCAGCTCTTTAATTTGCTTTGCGACAAGGCAGACGATGTTTATAACGGAAGGCTCCCGGTTCATGTGCGTATGCTCCTTGATGAGTTTGCGAACATCGGGCAGATTCCACAGTTTGAGAAGCTGATTGCTACGATCCGAAGCAGGGAAATATCAGCTTCTATTATTTTGCAGTCAAAATCACAGCTCAAAGCGATTTACAGGGACAATGCCGATACCATAGAGGGCAACTGCGACACTACGCTGTTTCTCGGAGGAAAGGAAAAGACCACCCTAAAGGAATTAGCAGAGGTATTGGGGAAAGAAACCATTGACCTGTACAACACCTCGGATACGAGGGGGACGAGCCAGTCCTACGGTCTGAATTACCAAAAGACCGGAAAGGAACTGATGAGCCAAGATGAGATTGCTGTCATGGATGGCGGGAAATGTATTATGCAGCTTAGAGGTGTCAGACCATTTTTCTCGGATAAATTCGATATAACGAAGCACAAGCGGTACAAAGAGCTGTCCGATTATGACAAGAAAAATGCCTTTGATATGGAACAGTATGTGAAACATCTGCACCACTTGAAGGTCACAGAAAAGACAAAGGTAGATGAAGCCTTTGAATGCGGGGAGATTTCCCCGGATACAACTGAATAGGAACATTTGGACACGATGTCCAGAGGTACAGGAGTTTTGCGGATAGAAAGCAATGCTCCTTATTTTTTGCAAAAAATAAATTTTCGGAAAGAACGAGGTAACTGAATATGGCATTTTTTACATCAGCAGTAACAGGATTAAAGACCGTTGTAACCGCAATCGGAGCAGGCGTGGCAGTATGGGGCGTTATCAATCTTCTTGAGGGATACGGAAATGATAACCCAGGGGCAAATGCTCATGGTTGGTAAAGAAGCAACAATAAATTAGATATGACAGTACCCCTGCTATTCCGTATAATTTGGGGAACACTCCATGTTTCTGCATTTACAGAAATTGAAAATCAAACACGGTCACGCTATAATATTTTTTGTTGATGTTATCTTCAAATCTTTTTTGTAACAAAACGTTACTTGCCTACTCTTATTGCTGAAAGGAGGTGTGCATAATTGAATACCCCTAATTTTAGTGACATATATACCTTATATTTTGAAGATGTATATAAATATCTGTTAGCTCTTTGCCACGATGAAGAACTTGCAGAAGAATTAGCGCAAGATACTTTTTTTAAGGCTATGAAAAGCTATGAGAACTTTCGAGGTGACTGTAAAATAACGACTTGGCTGTGCCAAATTGCGAAGCATTCATTTTTCTTGTATGAGAAGCACAGGAAAAGAAATATCGACCTTAATTCTGTAGAGAATGAAATAGTTGATACTAATTCCATAGAGATTTTGTTAGGACAAAGAGAGCAGGCGTTTGGAATACATAAACTGCTACACAATTTACCAGAGCCATATAAGGAAGTCTTTTCTTTACGGGTGTTAGGAGAATTAAGTTATCAGGATATAGCAAAACTTTTTGGTAAAACAGAAAGTTGGGCAAGAGTAACCTTTCATAGAGCTAAATTAAAAATCATTGAACAAGTAAAGGAGGAAAGTTATGAGTAAAATTTCATGCGACATCATTCAAGATATGTTGCCGCTGTATTATGATGAAGTTTGTTCAGCAGACAGCAGAAAAATGATTGAGGAGCATTTGCAGGAATGTGAAAAGTGTTCCAATATTTTTCAGAAGCTAAAAACAGAATGTGTGGTTGATACAAAGGAAAATGCTGAAAGCATACAAAGCAGTGTCATGGGGAAGATGGCACATTCATGGAAACGTTCACTATTAAGGTCATTTATCATAGGAATTGTAATAACGACTATCGTCCTTACAGCGATATTTGGAACATATTATGCCTTGTTTATAAGACAAAATAGCATGGTAAGCCCAGAGCAAATTTCAATCTCGGCATATTCACTGACCGATGAACAGATTACTTTTAGATTAGAACTACTTGACGGATACTGTGGAGGAACAATTAAGACTTACACAGACGAAAATAGAAACTTGTATATTTCTGTATTAAGAACGGTTATCAAAAAAGAATTATCCGATGGAGAAACCGAAATAATGAATTATGGGTTTAACCATGAAAAAAAGGACTACATTGCTGTATATTATGGAACACCTAATAATTGTGAGCTTATTTGGAAGAAAGGCGATTTATTACCTACTGCACCAAAAGATATTTTCGAGTAAAGCTGCATAAAATTTGAGGGTAGCTATCTTTGTGTGAGGTAGCTACTCTTTATACTTTAGAGCTTAAAAAACTGCAAATCATGTGTAACATTCTGTGATAGTGCTGCTCTTATGGGTGAAAGGAGGAAAACACTATACTATACTTATCAACTTGCAAAAAGAAAGGATTTAATATTATGATGAAACAGAAAAAAATAATTGTTCCTATTCTCACTCTTGCCGTAATGCTTTTGATGGTTGGTGGCGTATATGCTGTTTTTTCTTCAACTCAACCCGAAAAAAGCAAAGCTGAAAATGTTCGGGGTACCACTGACCAAGACTATGAAAAAGGGCTTACGGAAGAACAAAAGGCATTTAATGAACTAATCAACAAACAGATTTACGAAGAAACTGCTAATAACTTAGAACAGTATGAGCAATACGGTTTAACCTATAATTCTGACGGAAACCAGCTGTTTTTTAATGGTAAGTCAGTCTGCTATTTTGCTGATAACCGGGCTGCCGATGGAACTTTTGAAGGAACTGAGGTACACTCTGCAAACGGTGATATTGGCATTATTACAGAAAGAGATAGAAACGGAAATATAACTGGTCTAAAACAGATGGAAATCCCAGAATTAACAGATTTTCTTGAAAAGTCGTGGAAAGAAAAATAATTTCTTTAGGTAAGTGATTAAAACACAAATAGCAAACCCAGCCGGAGCAGTCAACGGTCAAGATGAACGGGCTAAAGCCCGCCGTTGACAGCCCCGCCCGGTTTCGCAAATGGGTAATCAAGGGGCGACAGCAAAAAGTGCTGCCGCCCTTTGTCATCATAAAAAGCAACCATCAACCAGCCACAACTCTTTGCGGAGGGAAGGGGGGATTTCCTATGACTTGCACAGAAGAATACAAAGAGCATATCGAGTACACATTCCACGCTTTTTGTAAAATTGTTATCCGCAATGCCAGCTACACAGCGCTGCGGACATGGAGCAGGAAACACAAAAGAGAAATATCCCTTGACTACATCACAGATGAAAAGCACTATCCTTTAGGCACGACAGATGAATATTTCAAAGCCCCGGAGCCGGACGAGGAATACATCGTCCATCTTTGCGGCGATACCGTTATCCTAAGCAATGGGCTGCTGGTACAAGCCCTCTCCCGTCTGCCAGCGCAGAAGCAGGAAATGCTCTATCTGTCCTTTTTTAAGCGTATGCCGCAGCATGAAATCGGCAGACGGTACGGACGCAGCCGCAGTGCAGTGGGCTACCATATCCGAAAAGCCATACAGCAGCTTTACGAGGAAATGGAGGGACTGGCGCATGAGGAATAACGAGCTTCTCCCCTATGACACAATCGTACAGGCTACCAGCGGCGAGCCGGAAGCGGTCAACACCGTATTGCAGTATTATGGGCGGCGAATACGCTATGCTTCCCGTATCAGCGGACAAGCTGACAAGGAAGCCGAGGACTTCATCACGGAAACGCTGCTGAAAGCGTTATTTAAGTTTCGCTTTAGCCGAGTATCCCCGCCCGATACAACTGAATAACCGCCGCCCATTACAGCGGCACATACAAGCAGTAAATCTGAAAAAGGTTTGCTGCTTTTTTTGCGCCCATTTCTCCTAAAGTGTGCGGCATTGAAAAAAGTTTGCCGTTCCGTTTGGCAAAATTGCAAGTTGTCCGTAGTAGGACATAACAGGAGAAATTGAGCAAAAAGTACGCCGAGCCGGAGTGTGCTTTTCTTAGAGCAAGATTCTACCACGGTGCCAAAATTCGCTTATCGCTCCTTTTGCCCCGGTGGGAATCTTGTTGGGGAGTGCCTTCCCCAAACCCTGCTATGGCGGCTAAAGCCGCTTGAAAATTCCCGCAAATTCTTTTCGGATTTTTTCAAAAAACAGTTCCGCTGCACACCCCGTTTTTCTCCTATTAGTGAGAGAACACCACGCACAGAAAGGAGGTCAACCACCTATGAAACGATACAACACGCCCCACCGCAGCCATGTAGTCAAGACCCGGCTGACCGATGAAGAATACGCCGACTTTACCGCCCGGCTTGCCCCTTATGGTATGAGCCAGTCCGAATTTATCCGGCAAGCCATTACACGGGCGACCATTCGCCCCATCGTTACCGTTTCCCCGGTCAATGATGAACTGTTGTCCGCCGTTGGCAGGCTGACCGCCGAATACGGAAAAATCGGTGGCAACCTCAATCAGATTGCCCGGTATCTGAACGAATACGACGTACCATACAACGCCCTGTCCGTTGAAGTCCGCGCCGCCATTTCTGACCTTGCTGCCTTGAAGTTTGAAGTCTTGCGAAAGGTAGGTGGACGCTGTTGGCAACATTCAAACATATCAGCTCTAAAAATGCGGACTATGGCGCAGCCGAGCAGTACCTCACCTTTGAACATGACGAGTTTACCATGAAGCCCACCCTTGATGAAAACGGGCGGCTTGTTCCCCCGTGAGGACTACCGCCTTGCCACGCTGAACTGCGGCGACGAGGATTTTGCCGTTGCCTGTATGCGCTCCAATCTCCGCTATGGCAAGAACCAAAAACGGGAAGATGTGAAGTCTCACCACTATATCATCAGCTTTGACCCACGGGACGGAACGGACAACGGTCTGACCGTTGATAAGGCGCAATCGCTGGGCGAGGAATTTTGCAGAGAGCATTTCCCCGGACACCAAGCCATTGTCTGCACCCACCCGGACGGACACAACCACTCCGGCAACATTCATGTGCATATCGTCATAAACAGTTTGCGGATTGAAGCTGTCCCGCTTCTGCCCTATATGGACAGACCAGCAGACACAAAATCCGGCATGAAGCACCGCTGCACAGACGCAGCTATGGAATATTTCAAGTCCGAAGTCATGGAGATGTGCCACCGGGAAAATCTGTATCAGATTGACCTTTTGCATGGCAGCAAGAACCGAGTGACCGAGCGTGAATACTGGGCGCAGAAGAAAGGACAGCTTGCCCTTGATAAAGCCAATGCCTCGATGATAGCGGACGGTATCACGCTCCGGCAGACGAAGTTTGAAACGGACAAGCAGCGGCTCCGGCAGACCATACGGAAAGCCCTTGACCGGGCTGGCAGCTTTGACGAGTTTGCCGCCCTGCTTCTCCGGGAAGGTGTAACCGTTAAGGAAAGCCGGGGGCGGCTGTCCTACCTTACCCCGGACAGAACCAAGCCTATCACAGCCCGGAAGATGGGGGACGATTTTGACCGTACCGCCGTCCTTGCCCTTTTGGAGCAGAACGCCCACAGAGCCGCCGAACAGACCGCAGCCATACCCGAATACCCCGGCAGCATTATGGAGCATTTACAGCGGAAAAAAGCCACCAAAACCGCCCCGAAACAGGACGGTTTACAGCGCATGGTTGACCGGGAAGCGAAACGAGCCGAGGGCAAGGGCGCAGGCTATGACCGCTGGGCTTCCCTGCACAATCTCAAACAGATGGCGGCTACCCACAACTTCCTCATGGAAAATGAACTGCTTGACCTTGACAAGCTGGACGCAGCCGTGGAGAGCAGCCGGAAAGCCCTGTCCGAAGCAAGGGAAAGTCTGCGGGGCATTGAACAGAGCATTTCCGATAAGAAAAATCTGCGAAAGGTTGTCAGCGATTACCGCCGCACCCGCCCCACCATTGACGCTCATAAAAAGCTGTCCGGGAAGAAAGCGGAAGCCTACTACCGGGCAAATGAAGCGGATTTTATCATCTATGAAGCTGCCCTGCGTCAGCTAAAGGTACTTGCACCGGGAAAGAAGCTGCCAGCCACTTCCAAACTGAATACGGAGATTGAAGCCCTCATTTCCGAGAAAAACGCAGCTTACAACACCTACCGCACCGCCAAAGCGGAGTATGAGCAGCTTGCCACCGCCAAACGGAACGCAGAGCAGATACTACACGGCACACCGAGCCGTCAGAAAAAGCACGAACAGGAGCGTTAAAAACCGCCCCGAAATGATACCGAAACCATACAAAAGGCTGGGGGTATAGCTTACCCTACCCGCATACCCCCGCCCTTGCAAACGGGGCTTACAGGGCAGATTTTTCCCGAAAATGGCACCGGGAACATACAGATTTTGCCCCTGTCCCCTCATACCCGACCAAACCGAAGAAAGGAGCGTTTTTTCATGCCGAGAATGAGCAAGAAGCGGCGGCTGGAATGGGCGTTCTTCCTCAATGAGCGAAACCGCATTACTTTCAATGCCCTTTGCCGGGGCTGTACCCATGACTGCAAGCAGAGTTTTAGGGCTATCGTGGTACTCTGCCCCCGGTATTATTCAAAGAGATGGAAAGCCCGCCCCACAGATAAGGAGAACCAAGATTATGTCAGATAACCGCAAATATTATTACCTCAAACTGAAAGAAAGCTATTTTGACGATGACGCTATCGTGCTGCTGGAAAGTATGCAGGACGGTATGCTGTATTCCAATATCCTCTTGAAGCTGTACTTAAAATCGCTGAAATACGGCGGCACTTTGCAGCTTGACGAAAATATCCCCTACACCGCCCAAATGATAGCCACCATTACCCGCCAGCAGGTCGGCACAGTCGAGAGGGCTTTGCAAATCTTTATGAAGCTGGGGCTTGTTGAACCGCTGGACAACGGGGCTTTGTATATGAGCAATATCGAGCTTTTCATCGGTCAGTCCTCTACCGAGGGGGAGCGCAAGCGCAGGGCAAGAATGAAGATTTCAGAGCAAAAACGACTTAGTGGACAAGTGTCCGAAGCAAAAGCGGACATTTGTCCACCAGAGATAGAGATAAAGAAAGAGATAGATATAGAGTTAGAAAAAGAGAGAGAGTCAGAACCGGGACAAGCCGCCCCCGCAGCTTACGGCAGATATGAAAATGTGATTTTGACAGATACGGAGCTTTCTGAACTGAAAGCAGAACTGCCCGACAAATGGGAGTATTACATTGACCGGCTATCCGGCTATATCGCGTCCACGGGCAAGAAATATAAAAACCACGCCGCCACTATCCGCAGATGGGCGGCAGACGATACCGCAAAGGCTGCCCCGAAACAGGGCATACCCGATTACACCTACAAGGAGGGAGAAAGTCTATGAAACCAGCTTTTGAAGATATGAATTTACAGATACCAGCAGCCACCGCCGAGCCGGAGGACTACACAGGTGAGGACGGTCTGCTCTACTGCGGCAAGTGCCGGACACCGAAAGAAGCCTATTTCCCGGCTGATAAGGTTGCCCTGTTCGGGCGTGACCGCCACCCGGCAGAATGTGACTGCCAGCGGGCGCAGCGCATGGAGCGTGAAGCCGCCGAACAGCAGAGAAAGCACCGGGACAAGGTAGAAGAACTGAAACGCCTGGGCTTTACCGACCCGGCTATGCGGGAATGGACTTTTGCCAATGACAACGGCAGAAACCCGCAGATGAAAACCGCCCGTTTCTATGTGGAACATTGGGAGGACATGAAAGCCGGGAACATCGGTTGTCTGCTCTGGGGCAGCGTCGGCACAGGCAAAAGCTACCTTGCTGGGTGCATTGCAAACGCCCTCATGGAGAAAGGAATCTCCGTCCGTATGACAAATTTTGCCCTTATCCTCAATGACCTTGCAGCCACCTTCGAGGGCAAGAACGAGTATATTTCCAACCTCTGCCGCTATCCGCTGCTTATCCTTGATGATTTTGGAATGGAGCGTGGAACAGAGTACGGCTTGGAGCAGGTCTACAATGTGATTGACAGTCGTTACCGAAGCGGCAAGCCGCTGATCGTCACGACCAACCTCACGCTTACCGAGTTACAGAACCCGCAGGACACGCCCCACGCCCGGATTTATGACCGACTGCTTGAAATGTGCGCCCCGGTCTGCTTCTCCGGCGAGAACTTCCGCAGGGAAAGCGCACAAAACAAGCTAAACCGCTTAAAGCAACTGATGAACGATTGAAAGGAGTTCGCCTATGACCGATAAAAAAGAGCATATCAGACACAGCATGAAAAGCACCGCACCCGCCGACTGCGTGACGGAAATCCGCATAGGGAACTCTGTTCTTGTGGTGTCCGGCTTTTTCAAGCAAGGTGCAAAGGAAACCGCCGCTGACAAAATGGCTAAGGTGCTGGAAGCGGAAACCGCTACGCAAAAATCGGCAATATGACGGGCTGTAAAGAAGCATTTTTCACATTTTGCCGCTATACACGCTGCCCCGCTGTATGGTACAATCGAAGTACGGAATAGTGGGGCTGGCTGTCAGAAACGGAGGAAACCATGTTAAGACAGACAACCCAAAACCTTATTACCGCCCTTTATCCGAGATTATCCCATGAAGATGAATTGCAAGGAGAAAGCAACTCTATATCCAACCAAAAGCGCATTTTGGAAACCTACGCCAAGCAGAACGGCTTTACCAATCTCTGCTGGTACACGGACGACGGTTATAGTGGTGCGAACTTCCAAAGACCCGGATTTCAAGCCATGCTTGCAGACATTGAAGCCGGGAAAGTTGGCACAGTCATTGTCAAGGATATGTCCCGTTTAGGGCGAAATTATCTCCAAGTGGGAATGTATACAGAAATGCTATTCCCACAGAAAGGCGTCCGCTTTATCGCTATCAATGACGGAGTGGACAGCGCAATGGGCGACAACGATTTTACCCCGCTGCGTAATCTTTTCAACGAATGGATGGTGAGAGATACGAGCAAAAAAATCAAGGCAGTTAAGAAAGCAAAAGGTCTAAGCGGAAAGCCTGTTACCAGCAAGCCCGTGTACGGCTACCTCATGGACGATGACGAGAATTTCATCATTGACGAGGAAGCCGCCCCGGTGGTCAAGCAGATTTACCAGCTTTGCCTTGCCGGGAACGGTCCGACCAAGATAGCCCGTATGCTGACCGAGCAGCAAATCCCCACGCCGGGGACGCTGGAATACCAGCGCACAGGCAGTACACGCCGCTACCACCCCGGCTATGAATGTAAGTGGGCGACCAATACCGTTGTTCATCTGTTGGAAAACCGGGAATACACAGGCTGTCTTGTGAACTTCAAGACGGAAAAACCATCCTACAAGATGAAGCACAGCGTAGACAATCCCATTGAGAAACAGGCGATTTTCGAGAACCACCATGAGCCAATCATCGACTTGCAGACATGGGAACGGGTGCAGGAGTTACGCAAGCAGCGCAAACGCCCCAACCGCTACGATGATGTGGGCTTGTTCTCCGGCTTGCTGTTCTGCGCCGACTGCGGTCATGTGATGTACCAGCAGCGGTATCAGACCGACAAGAGAAAGCAGGATTGCTACATCTGCGGCAGCTATAAGAAGCGCACCGCCGACTGTACGGCGCACTTCATCCGCACCGACCTTTTGACGGCGGGTGTGCTGGACAATCTGCGGAAAGTGACCGCCTATGCACAGAAGCACGAAGCCCGGTTCGTGAAGCTGCTTATCCAGCAGAATGAAATGGGCGGCAAGCGGAAGCTGGCGGCGGCAGCCAAGCAGCTTGAACAGGTGCAGAGCCGCATTGCAGAACTTTCCCGCTACATCAAGCGTCTGTATGAGGACAATGTAAACGGGAAAATCAATGACGAGCGTTTCATGGAAATGTCCGTAGACTACGAAGCCGAGCAGCGGGAACTGAAAGAGAAAGCCGCCGCATTGCAGGGCGAACTGGACAAGGCACAGGAAGCCACGGTAAACGCTGAAAAGTTTATGAACGTTGTCCGCAAGTACCTTTCTATTGAGGAACTGACCCACACCCTCTTACGTGAAATGGTGGAGAAAATCGTTGTCTATGAATGTGAGTATGACGAGAACGAAGTACGCCGCCAGCGCATTGATATTTATTACAGCTTTGTAGGCAAGATTGACTTGCCCGAAGAATAAAGCCCGACCTATCCGACACCCTGCGCAAGTGCCGGATAGGAACGGCAAAATTTTTTATACTTCTATTACTTCTTTATCACACATAAGCAAAATCACAAGGGGTCAAGCAGCTCATGGCGGGTGGCGGTATTGTAATTGTGGCACAGACGGTAATTCCGCAGCTTACAAGCCTGTTTTCCTAAGTCATGGGAGCGATTCTCGACAAGATAACTGAATTTATAAAGGAAATACTGCAAGGGTGGGTCATGGACAACCTTACTACGATGTTTACAGATGTGAATGATAAGGTCGGAACAATCGCAGGGGAAGTCGGCAGGACACCCAGTTCATGGAACAGCGGAGTGTTTTCTATGATAGAGAACCTTTCGGAAAATGTGATGATACCCATAGCGGGCATGATCATCAGTGCGATACTCTGCTATGAGCTGATTACAATGGTCATGGATAAGAACAATATGCATGAAGTAGGAAGCGAGTTCTTTTTCCGTTACCTTATCAAAGCCTGTATCGCTGTGCTGCTTCTCAGCTACACCTTTGACATCACAATGGCGATTTTTGATGTGGGAAACCATATCGTGACCAGAGCAGGCGGTATTGTTTCGGGTTCCACTACCATTGATGTGACGGATACCCTAAAAACCATGTTTGACAGTCAGATTGATACAATGGGCATCGGCGAGCTGATCGGGCTTGGTATCGAAACTATGATTGTCAGCTTATGTATGAAAATCATCTCCCTGCTTATTACCGTCATGCTTTTCGGGAGAATGATTGAAATCTACCTTTATATTTCAGTAGCTCCGGTTCCCTTTGCCACATTCAGTAACCGGGAATGGGGCGGTATCGGCAACAATTATATCAAGGGACTGTGTTCACTGGCGTTTCAGGGATTTTTCATTATGGTATGCGTGGCAATCTATGCGGTGCTGGTATCCGGCATTGCGGTTGCGGACAATCTGCACACAGCACTGTGGTCGGTGGCAGCTTATACCGTTGTTCTGTGTTTCAGCCTGTTCAAGACAGGTTCCCTTGCGAAATCAATCTGGAATGCTCATTAGAACACATTTCAAAGAAAGGAGGGAACAGCCGGGGCTTGCAGTATCAGCTCCGGCTGTGATGTTATGGCAATATCCGTAGCAGTGCCAAAGAATTTAAGCGGCATAAAGACAAAAGTAGCGTTAAATCTGACGAAACGCCAGCTTATTTGCTTCAGCGGTGCAGGTGCGGTAGGGATTCCCTTTTACATTTTTACAAAAGGGTTTATCGGCACACAGGCATCGGCACTTTTGATGGTAGCGGTCATGCTGCCTTTTTTCTTTCTGGCAATGTATGAGAAGGACGGATTTCCGGCAGAGAAGATTCTGTATTTTATGATAAGGCAGAAATTCCTCACACCGGGGATTCGTCCCTACAAATCAGAAAATATTTACAGAAGATTAGAAGAAACAGAGCGTATAAAAGAGGAGGTGCGTAAACTTGAAGAAAAAGCAGGCGGCAGAAAAGCCGGACAGACATAAGAAAAAAGGAAAAACGAAGCCGGGGCTGACCTTTGTGGAGCGGAGAAGGCTTGCGGAGTTAAAACACATGCTTGCCGGAACGAATAAAAACGCAGAAAAGCCCACCACAGCACAGAAGACCATTACCTTTCAGAAGATGTACCGGGACGGTATCTGTCAGGTCACTTCTGGCTTTTATACGAAAATGGTGGAGTTTTACGATATAAATTATGACCTGCTGGAAATCGAGGATAAGGGGGAAATACTGGAGGAATACAGCAGGCTTATCAATTATTTTGACCCGTCTATTAAATTTGAGCTGTTCCTGTTCAACCGACAGGTTAACGAGCAGACCTTAATTGACCAGTTTGACATTCCATTGCAGGCAGATGATTTTGATGATATTCGTGAGGAATACACGCAGATGTTAAAGAAACAGGCTGCAAAGGGAAATAACGGTATTATCAAATCAAAGTATCTGATTTTTGGAATTGAGAGTAAAGGCTTTAAGGAGGCAAGGGCAAAACTTGTCAGCATTGAAGCAGATGTGATTAAAAATTTGACTAATCTGGGCACACACGCTAAGAGCCTTGACGGAAAGGAACGTCTGCGTATCCTGCATGAGTATTTTAACCAGGATACTATGGAGCCTTTCCGTTTTTCTTTTAAGGAACTGGCGGAGTCGGGAAAAAGTGTGAAAGATTACATCGCTCCGCCGGGATTTGATTTTCGCTATCCGAGTCGTTTTAAGGCGGGAAAAATGTATGGCAGTGTGCATTATCTGGATATTATTGCCCCGAAGTTTGATGATGAGTTGTTGAAAAAGCTTCTTGATCTGGATGCGAACCTGACTATTACCATGCATATGCAGACAATGGATCCGGTCAAGGCGATTAAGATGCTAAAAGGTGCTTTGACGAATATTCAGAAGATGAAGATTGAAGAGCAGAAAAAGGCGGTAAGGTCAGGTTATGACATGGACATTCTTCCAACGGACATTATCACTTATGAAAAAGATACCCTTGACCTTTTGGACGATTTAAACAGCAGCAATCAGAAAATGGTAAAGATGACATTTCTTCTGACCTGCTATGGCAGAAACAAGCGGGAACTGGAAAATATCACGCAGAGGGTATCCGGCATTATCCAACAGGCGAACTGCAACCTCAGATGTATGCAGTATTTACAGGAGCAGGGACTGATGGCATCGGCACCAATCGGGTGCAACGATACGGGAATTGAACGGGATTTGACAACAAAGAGTACCGCTATCTTAGTACCGTTCTGTACGCAGGAATTATTTATGCCAGCTCCGGCTATTTATTATGGTTTAAATGCCCTTTCCAACAACATGATTATGGCAGACCGGAAACGGCTTCGTACACCAAACGGTGTGATTCTTGGTACACCGGGAAGTGGTAAGTCTTTTAGTGCAAAGCGTGAGATTCTTTCCTGTTTCCTGATGACAAAGGACGATATTGTGGTCTGCGATCCGGAGGGCGAGTATTTTGCCCTTGTGGGAGCATTGCACGGACAGGTGGTAAGGCTGGCAACCAATTCCAAAGATTATTTAAATCCGATGGACATTCAGCTTTCCCATAAAGGGGATAAGGAAGCCTTAAAGCTGAAATCCGATTTTATCATTACTCTGTGTGACTTGATTGCCGGAGGAAAGAACGGTCTGGAAAATGATGAGAAAGGTATCATTGACGAATGTATCCGTCATATTTACGATGCTTATTTTGAAAATCCCGTACCGGAGAATATGCCTATCCTTGAGGATTTGTATAATGCCCTGTTAGAGCATAAGAACAAAAAGGCAGAACGGATTGCAAACTCCCTTGTGCTATATGTGCATGGTTCGCAGAATTATTTTAACCACAGGACGAATGTAGACAGTCAGAACCGTATCATGTGCTTTGACATCAGGGACTTGGGAAACCAGTTGAAAGAGCTTGGAATGTTAATCGTACAGGATGCGGTCTGGAACAGGGTATCGCAGAACCGGGAGCGTAAGATTGCCACCCGCTATTATTGTGATGAGTTCCACCTTTTGCTGAAGGAGAAGCAGACCGCTATCTATTCGGTGGAAATCTGGAAGCGTTTCCGTAAGTGGGGCGGTATTCCTACGGGGCTGACGCAGAACGTAGGCGATTTTTTGAAGTCGGAGGAAATCGAGGGAATCCTCGGCAATTCCGATTTTGTATATCTCCTGAATCAAAATGCAAAGGATCAGGCAATCCTTGCAGATAAGCTGGGATTGTCAGAAAAACAGCTTGCCCATGTAACCAATTCCGAGCCGGGGTGCGGACTGATTCTGTTTGACAACGTGGTTATTCCGTTCGTAGATAAATATCCGGTAGATACCAAGACCTTTGCGGTTATGAATACCAAACCAGAGGAAAGTGTAAGGCAGGAGGTAAATGAGTAGTGGCGGAGAAAAAGAAACAGAAACCGGCTGCATTTGCACAGGAGAAAAAAACCTTTACCGGAGAAATTCCAAAGAAAGCAAACGAGGGTAAAAGTAAAAAATCCGCAGCATATCAGCCGAGAGATGCAGATACCACTTCTGGACACGATGTCCAGAGGTCGAAAAATACAAAGAAGTATCAGAAAGCAGATGCTTCTGGACAGAATGTCCAAAAGTCCGAGGGAGCAGAAGCCGGAGAGAAGTCTAAAAGCGATTTTATGCAGCCGGACAGCACTTTTACGGAGGAAGCCGGAGAGGAGCAGGGTAGAAAAATTGCCAGCGATGACTACCGCCACAGGGACACCTATCATTCGTCACAGAAAAAGGGCAGGTATCAAAGGCGGGAGATAAAGAGCCGGGAGCGAGTAAAGCAATTTGATTTTGAACAGGATTTCCAGACAAAGGACACTACCTTTACCGAAGAGGCAGAACCGGAATTTCATGGAAGCAAAAAGTTAGACCGACTGCAAAAGAAAGCGGAGAAAGCCAGAAAAAAGACGGAAGCTGCAAGAAAGAAGATTCCAAAGAAAACGGAGTATTCTCTGGAGCGTGTTTTTGATGAAAAGACGGGCAGAACAAAGTATGTATTGACTTCTGTAAAAAAAGAGAAACCATTCAAACCGGACAGTCCGGTAAAAAGAGCGGCTGGCAGGGTGGGAATGGAATCTTCTAATTTTGCCCATAGTAAGGTTGCCGAAGTGGAGAAAGAAAATTCCGGTGTGGAGGCTGCCCACAAGACAGAGCAGAGCGGGGAAGATGTTTACCGCTTTTTCAAAGGGCATTACAAAGGGAAAACGGAAAGACGGAGAGCGAAAGCTGCAAAGCTGGAGAAAAAGCAGATGCAGAAAGAGGTCAATTTCCGTTATCAGAAGTTCTTGGAAGAAAATCCGGAAATGCAGGAAAAGACCATTCAGAAGCAGTTGCAGAAAAGACTGCAAAAGCAGCGTATCAAACGGGAATATGCAAAAGCAAGACGGGCGGGACAGACAGCGAAAGCCGCAAAGGAAACAGCGGCGAAGTCCGGGAATCTTTTTACAGCGGCAGCCAGAAAGATACAGGAGATTGCATCAAAAAATGTTTCGCTTCTGCTTGCCATAGGAGCCTTTTCGGTGCTTCTTGTGATGATTATGACAGCAGTATCTTCCTGTGGGGCGATGTTTGCCGGAGGAATCAGTACCACGCTGGCAGGAAGTTATATGAGCGTTCCGGCAGAAATAGATGCGGCAGATTTAGCTTTTTCTGAACTGGAAAAAGAATTGCAGGCAGAGATTGATGCCATAGAAACCACTTATCCGGATTATGATGAGTACCGTTATAATCTGGCATCTATCGGGCATGACCCATTTGCACTGATCAGCTATCTGTCGGCAGTCCATACGGAATTTACTGCAAGTGAGGTACAGGCAGAAATAGAATATCTGTTTGATGAAATGTATGAGTTGACACTAAATCCTACAGAGGAAACGAGGACAAGGACGGTAACAAAAACAGGCACTCATACGGTAACAGACCCGGTTACGGGGGAAACAACAGAAGAGGAATACGAGTATGAAGTGGAAGAGGAATATACCGTAACCATTCTGGAAGTGACCCTGACAGCAAAAGATTTAAACGTAGTAGTTGCCGGACGCATGAATGAGGAGCAGAGAGAAATCTATGCTTTTTATAACCAGACCCACGGGCTGACACAGCAGTTTTATAAGCCCCTTGATTTATATTGGTACAACTATGTGAGCAGTTATTATGGCTGGCGTATCAATCCGGTCACAGGGCAGGAACAGTTACATCGGGGCGTAGATATTGCAGTACCTACCGGAACAACCGTATATGCGGCGATGGACGGGACAGTAACTACCGCAACTTATGACAGCTATTACGGAAATTATGTAGTGATTGAAGATGAAAAAGGCTACTGCACAAAATATGCCCACATGGATACCTTAAATGTCCGGGCAGGACAGAGCGTGACGCATGGAAATGTGATCGGAACAACAGGGAATACGGGAAGCAGTACCGGAAGTCATTTACATATCGAATGTCTGTATCAGGGGGAATATTATAACCCTCTTTTTTATTTTGAAGCAGGCACGGATACGCTGTATGGCGAAACGCCGGGCAGCGGAAGCGGCGGAGGAAATGTGATACCGCCGGATTCCTATGACGATGCAACCGTGCAGGCACTTATGGAAGAAGCGGCGAGATATTTAGACTATCCCTATGTATGGGGAGGCTCCAGTCCGTCCACCAGCTTTGACTGTTCCGGTTTTGTCTGCTGGGTATTTACAAACAGCGGTGTCCATAACCTGCCACGAACCACAGCACAGGGCATTTATAACCAGTGTACGCCTGTGTCGGCGGCAGATGCAAAGGCGGGGGATATTATCTTTTTTACAGGTACATACAATTCGGGCGTACCAGTCAGCCATGTGGGGATTTACTGCGGAAACGGGGTCATGATTCATTGCGGAGATCCAATCAGTTACGCTTCAATCAATTCGTCCTATTGGCAGAGCCATTTTTATGCGTTTGGAAGATTATCAGGAAATTAAAATAACAGGAAGTGAGGAACGATGACGAAAGAGAGAATTGTAAAGGAGCTTTCCAAAGTCCGGGAACAGCTTGCGGGATTGCAGGCGAGGGAGAGGGATTTGGCGGAACAGCTTCAGATGGCAGAGGATGCGGAGAAGATGAAATTCATTGAAAAGAATAAAATCTCTCTGGATCGGCTGATTCTGTTAAACAAGGTCAGCGAAGAAGAAATTATGCGTCTGCTGAAAGAAAAAGAGCAGAAAGAAGCAGCACAATCAGAAGAAAGGGAGGCTTACAGCCATGAAGAACAGGAAGTTATCATCTAAGGCAGTTATATCACTGATATTGTCCGCTGTGCTATTTACCATGCCTGCGGTAGCGTTTTCTGTAAATGGGAACTACGCAATCAGCGCTTTTGCCGAAGAAACAAAAGAAACCGAAGAATCCAAACCGGAGGAAAGTACGGAGCAGACACCCGGCGAAAGTGAAACTGATGTCAGTACGGAGGAAAATACAGAAAACAGTACCGAGGGAAGCACGGAAGAAACTACGGAGGGCAGCACGGAGGGAAGCACCGAAGGCGGCACCGAAGAGAATACAGAAGGCAGTACCGATGAAAGCACCGGGGATGGCACTGTATCGGGAAATGATAAACCGGAGCCGGTATGTAATTGCGAAGATCAATGCGGTGCGTATGAGTATGACAAAAACTGTCCCGTCTGCGTCACAGATTATAAGCTCTGTACCTATAAAAAACCGAATGTGAGTATCAAAATCAGACAGCCGGAGGAGTGGCATAATGACATTGTTTCCGTTTCTTTCAGTGTAAAAGATACCGCAGATACGGGGAATTTTGAAATCGCAAAGATAGAGGCAAAGGTAGGGCAGAATGGAAGCTGGACAGATGTGACGGAGGAAAAGAAATTAAGGATTTCCGAGAACTGTACCGTGTATGTGCTTGTCACAGACCAGAAAGGCAATACCTATGAGAAGAACCGTGCCATAAAGTGCTTTGATACCGTAAAGCCGACCTTAAATGCGGCAGTCAGTGACGGGCTTTTAAGCATACAGGTACATGATACGGATTCCGGTGCAAAGGCGGTATATGTCAATGGATATGAGTTTACAGATCTGACGGGCGGTACGTTAAATATCCGCCTCCAGCAGTTTGACGCAGGGTATGAGTATTTTACCATTTCTGCAATGGACAATGCCGGAAATATGTCTGAGGTTTATAAAACGAAAAATCCGTACTATAAAGACCCTGCCGATACCAGTGATGGGAATCCGGCGGAGCAGCTCCCGGAGAGTGCGACCCCGACGAAACCGGGGAGTGCTACGGGAACCGTGACGGAGCATACCAAAACAGACAGTAACGGAAATACCACATCACAGACAAGTCCTGCCGAACAGAAAAAGCAGGCAATGAAAGAAGCTGCGGAGGCAGAAAGCGGGAAAACAGAAAGTACGGAAAAATCCGGTCAGGGCAAGGAGTTTTATACTATTCAGACCGCCACGGAGAAAGTTTTCTATCTGATTATTGACCGGGACGGAGAGGAAGAAATGGTATATTTTTTGACTGAGGTTACGGAAAATGACCTGTTAAATGCAACTTCCGATAACAGTGAAACCTTGCCGAAAAATTCCGCTGCGTTGGAATCTGCAATTCCGAATGGGGAGAGTGCATTGCCAAACAACAACGGAGAGCAGGCAGATACAGAGGGAAAGGAAACGGAAACAGAAAAAGGTACGGAAGGTGCAGAGAGTACGGGAAATACAGAGGAAACCGAACCGGAGCCGGAAGTGAAAGAAGCACCGAATCCGATGATTTCGTATGTGCTGATTGGTAGTCTTGCCTTAATCGTTATCGGAGCTGCTTATTATTTTAAGGTTGTCCGCAAGAAAAAAGAGGACTTTATCGAGGACGAAGATGAAGATGAGGAAGATAACGAGGAGTATGAAAACGAAGATGAGGAATCGGAGGAAGATACGGAAGAAGATTTCTTTGACGAACAGGAGGAATAAGGTATGCAGTTGGTGGTTACAGAGAAGCCCAGCGTAGCACAGGCAATTTCCCATGTGATCGGGGCGAAAGAGAGAAAAGACGGTTACATGGAGGGAAACGGATTTCTCGTTTCATGGTGTGTAGGACATCTGGTAGAGCTGGCACAGCCGGAGATGTATTCAGAAGCATGGAAAAAATGGAGCTATGAGAGCCTGCCCATGATACCGGAGCAGTGGCAGCATGAAGTGAAAAAGGAAACAGCAACGCAGTATAAAATCTTGAAAAATCTGATGCACGATACAAGAGTTGAAAGTGTGGTGTGTGCCACCGATGCCGGACGGGAGGGAGAACTTATCTTCCGTCTGGTATATGAACAGGCAGGCTGCCGGAAACCAATGAAACGCCTGTGGATTTCATCAATGGAGGAGAGTGCAATCCGTGACGGGTTTGAAAACTTAAAGCCGGGAAGCGATTATGACAGCCTGTACCAGTCTGCACTTTGCAGACAGCAGGCAGACTGGCTGGTGGGATTAAATGGTACGAGATTATTTACTGTACTGTATGGCGGAAAGGTATTAAAGGTGGGCAGAGTACAGACGCCCACCCTTGCCATGCTGGTAGACCGTGAAGTGAAGATTATGAATTTTGAAAAAGAGCAGTATTACATGGCTCATATTCTGATGGATGGGATAGATGCCATGACAGAACGGATTGACGATAAGGCAAGGGCAGAAAGTATTGCTGCAGCGTGTGAAAGTCAGAGTGGAGTGGTTCGTTCCGTTATAAAGGAAAATAAAAGCGTTGCACCACCAAAACTTTATGACCTTACCACGCTTCAGCGGGATGCCAACCGTATCTTTGGTTTTACTGCAAAGCAGACATTGGAGTACACCCAGAGCCTTTATGAGAAAAAGCTGGTCACTTATCCGAGAACGGACAGCCAGTATTTATCCGATGATATGGAAGAAACTGCAAAAGCGGTAATCGGGGCAGTTTATCAGGCGATTCTCTTTGAGGAACAGACCGGAGCAGAGCCGGATATAAAAAGAGTGTTGAACAGTAAAAAAGTGACCGACCACCATGCAATTATTCCCACCATAGAAATTACAAAGACAGACCTTTCCGCTGTGCCGGAGGGAGAAATGAAAATCTTATCCCTTGTCGCTAATCGTCTGTTATGTGCAACCGGGAAAAAGCAGTTGTATGAAACGGTAAAAGCAGAGTTTTCCTGCGGTGGTTACAGCTTTCATGTATCCGGAAAAACGGTTCTGCAGAACGGGTGGAAAGAATTTGAAGCAGCATTGAAACGTACCTACCGGGTAGAAAAAACAGATGAGGATAAGGAAGAGAAGAAACTGCCGGAGCTTTCTGAAGGCATGACGTTTCCAGTTATCCAGACAAAGGTAACAGAGCATTTCACGCAGCCTCCCAAACATTTTACCGAGGACAGCCTGCTTTCTGCGATGGAACGTGCCGGAGCAGAGGATATGGGCGATGAGGTGGAACGCAAAGGACTTGGCACACCTGCCACCAGAGCTGACATTATTGAAAAGCTGGTCAAAGACGGTTTTGTGAAACGGGAGAAAAAGCAGATGCTTCCCACCGAGGACGGGATGAAGCTCATTACTGTTCTGCCGGATATGGTAAAATCCCCGAAGCTTACAGCAGATTGGGAGAATACGCTGACTTTGGTTGAAAAAGGCGAATACACCATGCAGGAGTTCATGGATGGCATTGAAGATATGGTGCGGGAGCTGGTGCAAACCTACCACAGTATCAGTGACGATCAGAAGTCTTTGTTTGGAACGATGCAGGAAGTGCTTGGAAAATGCCCGAAATGCGGCAGCGATGTAGTAAAAGGAAAATTCGGTGCTTACTGCAAACAAAAATGCGGCATGAATGTGGGTAGGGCAATGGGAGCAACGTTTTCCGATACACAGATGAAAAGTCTGCTTGAAGGGAAAAAGACCCTTGTGAGAGGATTAAAAGGGAAAAAGGGAAGCTACGATGCGTACCTGATTCCGGAGGGAATTGAGGATTATTCTTATATCAAAGACGGAAAGGAAATCAAAGGTTCGCAGTACAAATTCAAGATGGAATTTCCACCGAGAAAAAGCAAGTGAAAAGGAGACAGAAAAATGAATACAGAAATGAAAAAGACCGTTGTTTACAGCACCGGAGATAAAATTTTAAACATTATGAAAGAGCAGGATATGGATATTCCAGAACTTTCTTTGCGGTGCGGTGTCAGGGAAGATGTATTGATGGATATTCTGGCAGGTATCCGGGAAGCAGATATAAGTACGCTCTGCAAAATTGCAGACGGACTGGAGATTTGTGTACGGGAGCTTTGCCCTGATGAAGAAAGCTATGTCGTTCCGGTGGAAAAAGATATCCTTGCAAAGCTCATTGTGATCAGCGAGCTGAAGGAGATGGAATTGGAGGAGCTGATTGGCACAATTCTGGAAAACGGTATCGAAGAACACGGTTTTTATGAATAAGGCGGCGGGGGTTATCCCCTCCGTCATTTTGGAGGAATGCTTATGGTAACAAAATATCAGATGATTTCCTATCTGGCGGAGGATACCGCAAAAGAGATAGCGAAAAACGGGCAGGAGTGGACAAGGTATCTGACTACCGCTGCAAGGCTTTATAAATATCCGTTCAATGAACAGATACTTATTTTTGCACAACGACCGGATGCAACAGCCTGTGCGTCCCTTGAACTATGGAATGAGAAGATGAATTGCTGGGTAAACCGTGGAGCAAAGGGAATTGCCCTGCTGGATACGGAAAATTCCTATACAAGATTGAAATATGTTTTCGATGTGTCCGACGTACATAAGGCAAGGCGGATAGGACGTGATCCGAATTTGTGGGAGTTGCGTGAGGAGCATAAAGAAACAGTCCTGGCACAGCTTGAAAAGACATACGGAGAAACGGATAAAAACAGCTCCTTTGAACAGCGGATAATGGAAATATCCAATCGGATTGCTTTGGATTATTATGAAGAACTTCTGCCGGAAATCGAATATGTGAAAGAGGGCAGCTTTTTAGAGGAACTGGACGAGTTAAATGTAGGTGTCAGGCTTCGTGATACGCTTTCTTCCAGTATTGCTTACACCATACTGTCACGATGCGGTGCAGATATGGAACTGTGGAAAGACGAGCAGGGATTTGAATATATCAGCGACTTTAATACGATGAAAACCCTGTCTGTTGTTGGTACAGCCACCACAGATATGTGCAAGCCGCTTTTAATGGAGATAGGCAGAACCATAGGAGCGTATGACCGCCAGATTGCCCGCAGGAAGGCACAGGAAAAAGCTAATGCAGGACGCACACAAACTTCTTTGGAAAATACGGAGAAAGTGCTTGCAAATGAAGCAGATACAGACTATAATGCTTTAAAGCGTGAAAGCGAAAAGGAGCTACAAAACAATCAGGAGATAGAAATACAGAGCAAAAAGGAGGATGCGGCACATGAAACTGACATACGAAAAGAACGGGGATTATCTGATTCCGAACCTGACAGCGAACGAGGAACCGGAGGGAACGCTGACGAAGTACGGTATGATGCGGAAGAACTTCTTACAGGAACACCGGAAAGGGATTTATCAGGGCATGATACTGGCGGGCGAGCTGAAAGCACACTGTCTGGAGATACAGGAGCAGGCAGAGCAGAGAATGGAAGCCCTGAGCGAACAGATGGCGAAAGCAGAGGGAGTGAACGAGGAACTGAAAGCAGCCGATCAGATGAAGTGGGTAGCGAAGATGAACAACATCAGACATTCAGCGGAGGAGATCGTGCTGACGGAACTGATTTACAGTTAGAAAATGACATACAGGAAGAAGAAATACCAGAACCGGATAGTGGAGAACATTCATTATCCGGTTCTTTTTTTCCGAAGCTGTCTGAAACAGAGCAGGGGGAGGACTTACAGCGTGGTATTTTATGCAGTGATGAGTTCCTGAAGCATAAAAGACCGGAAATAGCTGGGTATTTTCAGATAGAGCAGGATGCAAAGATTCAGGCGGATTATCTGAGAAATTCGTTCCGCATGGAAGAATACACCGAGTTCAATATCGGGGAAATGCGGGGCGGCTACCGTGCCGATGAGGACGGTATTACCTTATGGAAAGGCAATTATCTGACCCGTGAAGCGGAAAGCAGGCTGTCATGGGAGGAAGCACGTTTTCTTGTCAATTCCTATATGGAGGACGGAGTATATCTTCTTCCAGGAGAAACCGCAGAGCGGATTGAAACAGCGGGAATGTACCAGCAGCTTGACTTATTTTCCATGTTTACGGAGCAGGCTGGCAATCTTGCCATGAAACAGGCGGAAACAGTGACACCGATACGGTCAGAAACAAAGATACCGCCGGAGCAGATAGCGGATATTCTGCGGAGCGGCGGAGGCAGGGATAACAGCAGAAAGCGTATCTACACCAAATATCAGCAGGGAAAGACACCGGAGGAGATGGCTGCTTTCTTACAGAAAGAGTATGGAACAACCGGAAAGGGCTTTGAATTTGACGGAAAGCAGTTAGCGGTATGGTTCAATGAGGATGGGATGCGTGTCGGATATGGCACATCGACAGAGCGTCCGGTGCTTCAGATGAACTGGCAGGAGGTGGAAGCAAAAATCCGCTCACAGGTAGTAAACGGTACCTATATGGGAGCAAATGAAGCTTATCTGACTGACGAAGCAGAACGTGACCGGATTGCAGGGCATCTCTTTTTCTTTTTCCGGGATGGCATGGGAGAACTGCCGGAGGAGCTTGGGCTAAAAGCAGGAAATTATCCGGAGGCTCATGCAAGAATGATAGAATACCTTTCTACAAAAGAAGGAGTTGAGCTTGTGGCTTCCCACATGGATCAGGCACTTCATCAGCTTGAAACCGGAGAGAAAAAGCTACGTTTCCGTTCAGTTATGCCAAAAGAGGAGCTGCGGGAGGAACTTGACAATCTGCTGATAGAAAAACAAATCTTTCCAACCGCAGACCATGTGGAAATAAAAAGGGAGGATTTTATTACTCAGGACGAGATAGACCATAATCTTGGCAGGGGAAGTGGATATTCACATGGTTCTTTCCGCATCTATGATTATTTTCAGGAAAAGCATGACAGCAAAGAAGCAGCGGAATTTCTGAAAAAAGAATATGGCATTGGAGGCGGCTCTCATGCACTTGCCGGAGCAGACCATAGCTGGCAAGACCACAACTTTAAAGGGATTGAATTAAAAAAGGGAAATATCTGCGAACCTTATGCGAAAGTGCTGCTGTCTTGGAAAGTAGTCGAAAAGCGTATCCGAAAGCTGGTGGCGGAAGATAAGTATTTATCTCCGGCAGGGAAAGAAGCCTATGCCCGGTACAAAGAGGAAGAAGCACAGAAAGCGCTGGAAAAAGCACAGGCGGTAATAGAACGGAAAACGAAGGTTGCCTGTAAAGAAGCCATTGAACGGACGATTTCGGAAAAATTTGACGGGTATCGTCTGCCGAAAGATACACCGGATGAAGTAATCCGAAAATATGGTAGCGAGCGTGTCAGCTATGTACTTGCCAATACTGTCATGCACCTGACGCACGATGGCAGATTTTCTCCCGACAATAAGGCATGGGCAAAAGAAATAGAACCGTATGCCAAGTATGAGAACCGTGATTTGATTGTTTCTTCCCATCCGGCGGTCTTAAATGGATTTATCAATCAGACAAGACGGTATATGGAGCAGGAAAAGGAGATTGCGGCACAGCAGATTACCATTGACGGGCAGTTGTGTTTAAAGATTGATGAATGGAAGTCGGAAGAAAATAACTATGTGCTTGGAAATTCCATGCAGGACAATGCGTTCTTTTACGTACTCATAAACGAAAATGTCCATTTTGAATATGATTACAAACCGAGCAGGGAAGAAATTGAAAACGATTATTTGAATCTCATTGCAATGGAAGATATAGACCGACACGAAGCGGAGGTATTTTCACGCATTGAAGGAACGGAAGATGTAGCGGAAACAGAATCACGATTCTCAGTTGAGGAAACCAGCGATGCCTTTGAGCCGGGACAGGATTTTGCAGTATGGGATCATGGCAGGGAAGATTATTATATAAAAGAGGACGGTACAATTCCCACCTTTGAAACAAAAGAGGAAGCGGAACACTATCTGCAAAGCATGGAACCGGACACTTCTGGACACGATGTCCAAAAGTCAGTGGAAGAACCTGCCATAGAAAAGCCTGTGAAGCAGCCTGCACCAAAGATTGATAAATCCAATGCGGTCAATTTCCACATTACAGACGATGCGTTAGGAGCAGGCAGTGCGAAAGAGAAATTCCGACGAAATATAGAAGCAATCCGTACTTTGGAAAAGGTGGAGAGCGAGAACCGTATCGCCACACGGTCGGAACAGCAGATTTTATCACAGTATGTTGGCTGGGGCGGGCTTGCCGATGCCTTTGATGAAAGCAAATCTGCATGGGCGGGAGAATATCAGCAGTTAAAGGAATTGTTATCGTCGCAGGAGTACGCTTCTGCAAGGGAAAGCACCTTAAATGCCCACTATACCAGTCCTGCCATTATCCGCAGTATTTATGATACCTTAGACCGTATGGGATTTGAAAAGGGGAATGTATTAGAGCCTGCAATGGGTATCGGAAATTTCTTCGGAATGCTGCCGGAGAAGATGCAGGAAAGCCGACTTTATGGTGTGGAGCTGGATGGTATTACGGGCAGGATTGCAAGACAGCTCTATCCGAAAGCGGATATTAAAATATCCGGTTTTGAAAAAACAGACTATCCGAATGATTTTTTTGATGTAGCAGTCGGCAACGTGCCATTCGGACAGTATAAGGTAGCGGATAAACAATATGATAAAAATAATTTCCTGATTCATGATTATTTCTTTGCAAAGACATTAGATAAAGTCCGTCCCGGCGGTGTGGTTGCTTTTGTTACCAGTAAGGGAACAATGGATAAAAAAAGTCCGGAGGTCAGAAAGTATCTGGCTCAGCGAGCGGAGCTTATGGGGGCGGTCAGACTTCCGAATACAGCATTTAAGGCAAATGCAGGGACAGAAGTCACTTCGGATATTTTGTTTTTTAAGAAGCGTGACCGTGTGATGGACATAGAACCGGATTGGGTACATTTATCAGAAGATGCAAACGGTATCGCCATGAATACCTACTTTGCGGAACACCCGGAAATGATTGTTGGGAAGATGGAAATGGTCAGCGGTCCTTATGGCATGGAAAGCACCTGCCAACCGGATGCCACAAGACCGTTTGCAGAGCAGTTAATGGATGCGGTCAGCCGGATTGACGGGGAAATCGAAGCAGTGGAGACGGACGAGCTTGCGGATGAGCTGGCAGATGCCACCATTCCGGCAGACCCGGACGTAAAGAATTACAGCTACACACTGGTGGAAGATAAGGTATATTACCGTGAAAATTCCATTATGAAGCCTGTGGATATGTCAGAATCCATGCAGGAACGCATAAAAGGCATGGTAGGAATCCGAAACTGTACGCAAGAGCTTATCAATTTGCAGTTGGAAGAATATCCGGATACTGTGATTAAGGAAAAGCAGAAAGAATTGAATACCCTTTATGATACGTTCAGCAGAAAATACGGTTTAATCAATTCCCAGACCAACAAAAGAGCCTTTAATCAGGACAGCAGCTATTGTCTGTTATGTTCTCTGGAAAAGCTGGATGACGAGGGAAATTTCAAAGGCAAAGCGGATATGTTCACGAAACGTACCATTAAGAAAGCGGAAGTGGTTACAAGCGTGGATACAGCAACGGAAGCTCTGGCAGTATCTTTATCAGAAAAAGCAAAAGTTGACCTTTCTTATATGGCGGAGCTGACCGGAAAAGAGATTGATACAATCAAAGAAGAACTGACGGGCATTATCTTTCAGAATCCGGTCACAGACAGGTGGGAAGCAGCGGACGAGTATTTAAGCGGCAATGTCCGGGATAAGTTGCAAACAGCGAAGATTTACGCCGAAAACCACCCGGAATACAACATAAATGTGCAGGCACTTACACAGGTGCAGCCCACAGAACTGGATGCCAGCGAGATTGAGGTGCGTATCGGTGCCACATGGGTTGAACCGAAATATATTGAAGATTTCATGCGTGATGTTTTTGAAACACCGCAGCATCTCTTCAACCGGAATACAATGGGGATTCAGTATTCCGATGTGACAGGACAGTGGAATGTAAAAGGAAAAAGTGCGGATTACGGAAACAGTCTTGTAAATATGACTTATGGTACAAACCGGAGAAATGCTTATCAGATTTTAGAGGATTCTCTGAATTTAAAGGACAGCCGGGTGTACGATACCGTGATAGAGGACGGAAAGGAAACGAGAGTCCTGAATAAAAAGGAAACCATGATTGCCAGTCAGAAACAGGAGGCAGTCCGGGAAGCCTTTAAGAACTGGGTATTTGAAGATCAGGAACGTAGACAGGACTTGGTGGCGAAATATAACAAGCTCTTTAATTCTACCAGACCAAGAGAATATGACGGTTCGCATCTGAAATTTCCGGGCATGACACCGGACATCGACCTTAGACCGCACCAGTTAAATGCGGTGGCACACCAGCTTTACGGGGACAATACCCTGCTTGCTCATTGTGTGGGAGCAGGAAAGACTTTTGAAATGATTGCTGCAGCAATGGAAAGCAAGCGGTTAGGGTTATGCCAAAAGAGCCTGTTCGTTGTTCCCAATCATTTGACGGAACAGTGGGCGAGTGACTTTTTGCGGTTATATCCCGGAGCAAATATCCTTGCGGCAACGAAAAAGGATTTTGAACCTGCCAACCGTAAAAAGTTCTGTTCCCGTATTGCCACAGGAGATTATGATGCTGTCATTATCGGGCATAGCCAGTTTGAAAAAATCCCGTTATCACAGGAAAGACAGGCAGCCACAATCGAAAAACAGATTGATGAGATTGAGCTTGCTATTGATCAGGCAAAAAGAGACAACGGGGAGCGTTATACCATTAAGCAGATGGAAAAGTCCAGAAAATCCCTTATGACAAGACTGGAAAAACTCAACGATACTTCCCGGAAAGATAATGTTGTAACCTTTGAGCAGTTAGGTGTGGACAGGCTGTTTGTAGATGAAAGTCACAATTATAAGAACCTTTTTCTATACACGAAAATGAGGAATGTAGCTGGTATTGCACAGACAGAAGCGCAGAAGTCCTCCGATATGTTTGCCAAGTGCCAGTATCTTGATGAGCTGACTGGCGGAAAGGGCATTACGTTTGCTACGGGTACGCCGATCAGCAACAGTATGACGGAGCTTTACACCAATATGCGGTATCTTCAGTATGGTACGCTTCAGAAGATGGGATTAGGGCATTTTGACAGTTGGGCAGCTTCTTTTGGAGAAACACAGACCGCCATTGAGCTGGCACCGGAGGGAACTGGATACCGTGCAAAGACAAGATTTGCGAAGTTTTTCAATCTGCCGGAGCTGATTGCACTTTTCAAAGAGAGTGCGGACATTCAGACACCGGATATGTTAAAACTTCCTGTGCCGGAAGCAGAATATGAGAACGTGGTGCTGAAACCCAGCGAATATCAGAAAGAGATGGTAACATCGCTGGCAGATCGGGCGGAGGCAGTGCGTAACAGACTGGTAGAGCCGCATCAGGATAATATGCTCAAGATTACCAACGATGGAAGAAAACTGGCACTTGACCAGCGGCTGCTCAATGATATGCTGCCGGATGAGGAAAATTCCAAAGCAAAAACCTGTGTGGATAAGGCATTTGAGATTTGGGAAGATACCAAAGGGGAGAAATCAGCACAGTTGATTTTCTGTGATTTATCGACACCGAAGGGCGATGGCACTTTTAATGTGTATGAGGATATAAAAAATAAGCTCATGGAAAAAGGTGTTCCCGCAGAAGAAATCGCCTTTATACATCAGGCAAATACGGAGCTTAGGAAAGCGGAGCTGTTCAGTAAGGTAAGAAGCGGACAGGTTCGTTTTTTATTAGGTTCCACCGCCAAAAATGGGAGCCGGTACGAATGTGCAGGACAGACTGATTGCATTGCATCATCTGGATGTGCCTTGGCGTCCTTCTGATGTAGGACGGATTTTGCGGACATTCAAAATAAAAAAGAATGTGGAGGTAACAGACAATGGCAAAATCATTATTTGAGGAACTGGGCGGCAAATACGAAAGGCAAGGGGATTATTTGATACCGTGCTTAACTGTACCCGCCGAAGAAGAACAGGCAATAGGCATCTGGGGGCAACGGCATTTAGATTATCTAAAACAGTACCGTAAAGTTACATACACCAATCTTCTTACAAGCGGCAGGCTAAACGCCTACCTTGCCGACATCAACAGACAGGCACAGGAACGCTTTGAAAGGCTCATAGAGGGTATGAAACAGGCACAGGGCATAACGGAACAGCTAAAGGCAGAAAACGCCTTAGAATGGACAGGATGCCTCAATAACATAAGGGCTTGTGCGAGGGATATTGTGGAAAAGGAAATTATTTTTGCATAAACAGATGATTAGTGGCAGGGGGAAATCCTGCCGCTTTTTCTGCTTTAGTTTGTCAGCTTGACAAATAAAGGGTTAAGGAATATAATTAGATTCAGTATTATACAAGGAGTTAATAAATATGCGGCAAGGTATTCTTAAATAAACTGTCAATTTGATAGTGGGAACAAAAAGTAGCAGTCCCGTTTCACTTTTAATATGGGGCTTAGTTTTTTGTACCCAGTTTAAGAATACTTTTATCATGTAATTTTATATGCCCGAAAACATATAAGTGTTTTGGGGCTATTGGAGTTATTTACCCAGTGATAGGAGTATTTATCACTGGGTATTTTTATGCCCTTTTTTGGGTGTTGATAGGAGGAAAATCACATGAAAATAATTAACTTAGGCATTCTGGCTCACGTTGACGCAGGAAAGACAACATTAACGGAAAGTTTATTGTATACCAGTGGTGCAATTGCAGAACTAGGGAGCGTAGATGAAGGCACAACAAGGACAGATACAATGAATTTGGAGCGTCAAAGGGGAATCACTATCCAGACAGCAGTGACATCTTTTCAGTGGGAGGATGTAAAAGTCAACATTATAGATACGCCAGGCCATATGGATTTTTTGGCGGAAGTATACCGTTCTTTATCCGTATTAGACGGAGCAGTATTATTAGTTTCTGCAAAGGATGGCATACAGGCACAGACCCGTATACTGTTTCATGCACTACAGATAATGAAGATTCCGACAATTTTTTTCATCAATAAAATTGACCAAGAGGGGATTGATTTGCCAATGGTATATCGGGAAATGAAAGCAAAGCTTTCTTCGGAAATTATAGTGAAGCAAAAGGTTGGGCAGCATCCCCATATAAATGTAACGGACAATGACGATATGGAACAGTGGGATGCGGTAATTATGGGAAACGATGAACTATTAGAGAAATATATGTCAGGGAAACCGTTTAAAATGTCAGAACTGGAACAGGAAGAAAACAGGAGATTCCAAAACGGAACGTTATTTCCCGTTTATCACGGAAGCGCTAAAAACAATCTGGGGATTCGGCAGCTTATAGAAGTAATTGCCAGTAAATTTTATTCATCAACGCCTGAAGGTCAATCTGAACTATGCGGGCAGGTTTTTAAGATTGAATATTCAGAGAAAAGGCGGCGTTTTGTTTATGTGCGTATATATAGCGGAACATTGCATTTGAGGGATGTTATTAAAATATCTGAAAAAGAGAAAATAAAAATCACAGAGATGTGTGTTCCGTCAAATGGTGAAATCGTCCCGGCTGACCATGCCTGTCCGGGAGAAATTGTTATTTTAGCTGATGATACTTTGAAACTGAACGACATTCTGGGAAATGAAAAACTCCTGCCTCACAAAACATGGATTGATAATCCCATGCCATTACTTCGGACAACGGTAGAGCCGCAAAAGCCGGAGCAAAGGGAAGCCCTGTTAAATGCCCTCGCAGAGATTGCTGATACAGACCCTCTTTTGCATTTTGACATTGATACTGTTACACATGAGATTATGTTATCTTTTTTGGGGAATGTGCAGATGGAAGTCATTTGTGCCATCCTTGAGGAAAAATATCATGTGGAGGCAGAAATAAAAGAGCCTACTGTTATATATATGGAAAGACCGCTTAGAAAAGCAGAATATACCATCCACATAGAAGTCCCGCCAAATCCTTTCTGGGCTTCTGTCGGGTTGTCCATAGAGCCGCTCCCTATTGGAAGCGGAGTGCAGTATGAAAGCAGAGTTTCACTTGGATATTTAAATCAATCGTTCCAAAATGCGGTTATGGAGGGGGTTCTTTATGGCTGCGAGCAGGGGCTGTATGGATGGAAAGTGACAGACTGTAAAATCTGTTTTGAATATGGATTGTATTATAGTCCTGTAAGTACCCCCGCAGACTTTCGGCTGCTTTCCCCTATCGTATTGGAGCAGGCTTTAAAAAAAGCAGGGACAGAACTATTAGAGCCATATCTCCACTTTGAAATTTATGCACCGCAGGAATATCTCTCACGGGCGTATCATGATGCTCCAAGGTATTGTGCAGATATTGTAAGTACTCAGATAAAGAATGACGAGGTCATTCTGAAAGGAGAAATCCCTGCTAGATGTATTCAAGAATACAGGAACGATTTAACTTATTTCACAAATGGGCAGGGAGTCTGCTTGACAGAGTTAAAAGGATACCAGCCAGCTATTGGTAAATTTATTTGCCAACCCCGCCGCCCGAATAGCCGTATAGATAAGGTTCGGCATATGTTCCACAAGTTAGCTTAACAGCTTGCAAAAGTCATATAAAATGAGATTTGAAAGGATTAGAGACTAATTATGATGAAATGCGAATGGATATTGTGTCCTGTTTGTGGGAGCAAAACCCGTAATAAAATTAGGAAGGACACTGTTTTGGAGAATTATCCCCTTTATTGTCCAAAATGCAGACAAGAAAGATTGATTAAAGTTGACAACTTGAAGATAACTGTCATCAAAGAGCCAGACGCTTAAGACGCAGAGCCGATGAAATTGTGGAACAATTCACGAATCATCGGCTCTTTTTGTTTCGTATTTGAAAGAACAAACTCACCAAATAAAAAAAACGATATTCGGGTGGGTTATTTTGTTATACCCTAAATTACCCTCTGAATTTGTTTTTAAATTTGGAGGGATTTTTTTATGTCCTTTTTTCGGGCAGTTATCTATCTGCTCATACGAAGCAAAATTTATCAATACATAGCATATCAGAGAACGGCAGGAAACCAGTTAAAAAAATTTCTGCCAGTGCAACGGTACTTCTCACCTTGAAAGTAGAAGTACAATCTCCATACAATAGAATTACTATTTCCTATAACCGTAAAGGTCACAGAGCCTTTGCGGTTTTTCTTTTGTCGATTTTTGTTGGAAAGTGCCGTAGGGCTGTTTCTGATATGCGGTGTCGTTCTCCGCCTCTCCATCTGGATTTTTTACATTTCAAAAATTCAGATGGGAGGTATTTATGGTGAAATATGCACCAAGAAAGGTATATATCAGAGAAAGTGGCGGCTATGTGGAATTATCCTACACGGAGTTCTGCCGTTGCAGGGAAGCCGACCAGACCTATATGGACAAGCTGTTTATCCCCATTCAAGGCTGTCTGCTTGAAGTCGTGAGGGAGCAATACACAGACTTCTACCGTGACAAGGAACGGTGGCGTTATCTGCAAAAATTAGATACAAAGAATAGACTGCTATCTCTCGACGGATTTACGGACAGCGAGGGGAATCCTCTGGACTTTATCACTGATGAAGCGGTGGACATTGCAGAAACCGTTGTCAATGCGGTCATGGTGGACAGGCTGAAAGCCGCCCTGCCTTTGCTGTCGGATAGTGAACAGGAGCTGATACAGGCAATCTTTTTTGACGGACTTTCCGAGCGTGAAGTCGGGGCGAGGTTGGGCATAACCCAGAGCGTTGTAAACAAACGCAAAGCCAGAATCCTAATAAAACTAAGAAAGATAATAGAAAATTAAAATTTAAGGCGTTCAGCCCCCTTGTTTTTTCCTTTGGGAAGATGAGGGGGCTTTTCTCTGCCCTCTCAATCAATTCTGATTGGAGGAAGTAAGAATGGCATACAACCACGGACGGGAGGACAGGAAATGGCGTATCTGGAAAGAAGCGGAGGAAAAGCTGCTGCGTGAGTGCGGCGTTTATGAAGCGACCATTGAGCAGATACGCATGGCGGACAGGGCAGACTTCAATTCCAACAGGCGGTTTTACCGATGGACGAATGACGTTGCGGAATATCTTGAGGACATGGCAGGCAGGGAGCGGCAGGCGGAAGTGGGTACGGTTGCGGAGTTACTGGAAGAGATTGAGAGCGAAAATCTCTATCAAGTATTAGTCACGGTGGACGGGCGTACCTTGAAAATCGTCCTGCTGAAAATGCAGGGGTATTCCACAAAGGAGATTGCCCCGCTTGTGCATTTGACGACTGGTGCCATCTATGCGAGGTTAGACCATCTGCGGAAGAAGCTGCGGAAAATTTTATAGCTTCTAAAACAGCCTGCCATCCTGGGCTACTGGGTGAGGGATGGAAATCCCCTCACTCATTTTTTGCAGGAGGACAACAGGATGGCATACAGGGTTAAGGCATACACGCTTCGGGAGGAATCCACGGAAAGCGGCACAAGGTATTTTATCAGCTTTAAGGACGGGCAGGGCAAATCCCACGAGTTGGAAGTGTCGGAACAGTTCTTTATGGAGTTTCGGCAGATGGAGCGCAGGAACAGGAATCTTTTCTAATGGGACGAGCGGCACAGGGAGTTTAACGAGGTATGGGACGAAACCCTTTACAGACGGGCGTTGCGTGTGCCTAAGAGCCTTGATGAACGCATGGTTGAGGAAGAACGGAATGAAACGCTCTATAAGGCGGTTGGGAGCCTTCCAGAGATACAAAGGCGGCGTTTCCTGCTCTACTACGAGTATGAGTTCAATTTTTACCAAATCGCCGCTATGGAGCATTGCACCGCTTCGGCAATACAGAAATCTGTTGCGATTGCAAAGGAGAAAGTAAAGGCGGAAATTGAAGAAATATCTCCAACCGTGACCGACACCGCCCGAAAAAGAAATCTGTTTTTTATTTGTGTGGGATTGGCGGCATTACATACTCACTTTTTCCGTGGAGTAAATCTATTTTTAAGGAGGTCAACGCCTATGTGCAACGAAAACAAAGACACCGCCCGAAAGGAGGAAAGCCATGCAGAAGTTACAGACAGTCAACGCCGAAACGCTCCTTTATGAACCGCTTGAGAAACCATCCTTTGTGGTGGACAGCCTTATCCCGACAGGCTTATCGCTGTTCTGCGGCTCACAGAAGATAGGCAAAGCTGGCTCATGCTGAAGCTATGCTTATGCGTGTCGCAGGGAATCCCTTTATGGGATATGCCGACAATGGAGGGCGATGTGCTTTACCTCTGCCTTGAGGACACGTTCTGCCGCATACAGGACAGGTTATTTCGTTTGACGGACGAAGCAAGCGGGCGGCTCCACTTTGCCGTGGCAAGCTGCAAGCTGTCAGACGGTCTTATCGTGCAGCTTGAAGATTATCTGAAAGATTACCCAGACAGCAGGCTCATTGTCATTGATACCTTGCAGAAAGTCCGTACAGCTTCAAAAGACAATGCCTATGCAAGCGACTATGGGGACATCTCCCTCATCAAAGACTTTGCCGACAGGCACCTCTGGCGGTCATTGTCGTACACCACATCCGAAAGCAGAATGACAGCGACGTGTTCAACAAGGTGTCTGGGACGACAGGATTAACGGGAGTGCGGACGCTACCTTTGTTCTGGAAAAGGAGAAACGTGCGTCTGACACCGCCAAGCTGTATGTGACGGGCAGGGACACGCCTTATCAGGAATACACGCTGCGTTTCCGTGATTGCCGTTGGGAGCTTGTGGAGCGGAAAACGCAGGAGCAGCTTGCGAAAGAAACGATACCAGATGTCCTTTTTCGGTTGGTGGATTTTATGAGGGATAAGGAAGAATGGATAGGCACGGCAACGGAACTGTTAGCCGCTATGGGGGAAACGGAAACCATACCCACGGTGATTACGAAATGGCTGAATGAATACCGCACCACATTTTTAAGCGAGAACCGTATCTGCTACCAGTACAGCCGCAGGAAAGACGGCAGGCGGATTGCCCTTGCAAGGAGGGCGGGTGACAGCGGTGATGGTGGTGACAGCGATATTAGGATACCCCCCTGTTACTGTCATTGACGCTTAAAGCCATGTAAAGCTGGCGGCTCTGCCCTGCGGGTGACAGCAGTGACGGTGGTGACAGTGATTTTAGGATACCCTGCCGCTGTCATCCCTACGGGAGAACACCCCGTAAACGCAAAATGCAGGCGTGAGATTTACTCGCCCTTTCGGTCGTGTAAACCACCCTGCGGTCAGAAAAATCATTCCGATTTTTCCGACTGCGTTTACAGGGTGTAACACACTACACTTTGCCCTGCAAAGTCGTGTGCCAGACGTTCCCTCTGGACTCCCTTAAGGCAGGGCTGTGCCCTGCTATCCTACGCCTTACGGCTTCGGATAAAAGAATGGCGGCATGACGGTGACGGCTCTTGCGAGGGGGGTATCCCAAAAACACCGTCATCATCGACATGACCGTCATGCAGGGGGTGAGGGTGACAGTTGCGGCAGTCGGCAGGGGGTATCCCAAAACTGCTGTCACCACCGTCACCGCTGTCACCCCAAAGGACGGTCACCCGCCGAAAGAAAGGAGGAATCCGCCTATGCCTTATGCAATCCTGCGTTTCCAGAAACGAAAAGCGGGCGGCGTTGCGGCTTGTGAACGCCACAACGAGCGGAAGAAAGAAGCCTACAAAAGCAACCCAGATATAGATATGGAACGCTCTAAAAACAATTACCATCTCATAGCACCACCAAAGTACACCTACAAGAAAGAGATTAACCGCATGGTAGCCGAAGCGGGGTGCAGGACAAGGAAAGACAGCGTGATGATGGTGGAAACGCTCATCACAGCTTCACCAGAATTTATGAACCAGTTACCGCCCGAAGAACAAAAAGCGTATTTCCAGACGGCTCTTGACTTCATTTCGGAGCGTGTTGGAAAGCAAAATATCCTCTCTGCTGTGGTGCATATGGACGAGAACGCCCCATATGCACCTCTGCTTTGTGCCGATTACGCCAGACAATAAGCTGTCAGCGAAAGCTATCTTAGGCAACCAGAAATCATTATCCGAGTGGCAGACCGCCTACCATGAGCGGATGTCCTCACGGTGGAATCAGCTTGAACGGGGGCAGTCCTCAATGGAAACCAAGCGGAAACACGTCCCCACATGGCTCTATAAATTAGGCGGCAGGCTTGATAAACAGTATGAAGAAATCGTGTCTGCCCTATCCGACATCAACGCCTTTAACGCAGGGAAGAAAAGGGATAAAGCGTTAGATTTACTCTCTGCATGGCTGCCAGACGTGGAGAAATTCTCTAAGGAAATCGGGAAACAGCAGGCGTATATCGACAGTTTGAAAGAGAGAATTGGGCAGGAATCAGACTATGCGGGCGTATGCGTGATGAAAAGTACGAGCAGGAATTAAAGGTGCAGAAAGCCAATCAGAAGATATTTGAGTTGCAGAGAACCAACGAGCAGATGGGCGGCTGCTGTCAAAAATACCGCCCGAAGTGTTGGAAGAATTGCAGAAAAATCATAGAAGCAGAGCGAAAGAAAGGTAGATATGTGAATGAAGAAACAGGATTTTAAGGTGTTAAAGACCAAAGACTTGTACCCGTTCCCCGACAATCCGTTTCATGTGGCAGAAGATGAAACACTGTCAGAGTTAGCGGAAAGCATCAAGGAATTTGGCATTGTCACGCCGATAATCACACGCCCGAAAGAGGACGGGGACGGTTATGAAGTGATTGCAGGACAGCGGCGTGTCCGTGCTTCTGAACTTGCAGGGATAAATACCGTGCCTGCGTTTGTCCTGCCCTTAGACCGTGACCGAGCCATCATCACCCTTGTAGACAGCAATTTGCAGCGTGAGAATATCCTGCCATCGGAGCGGGCGTTTGCTTACAAGATGAAATCCGAAGCCATGAAGCGGCAGGGTTTCCGCACAGACTTAACCTCGTCACAAGTTGTGACGAAGTTGGACGGACGACAGGTGGCACAGGGCTTCGGCGTGGGCAGGATGACCGTGCAGCGTTTTATCCGCCTGACGGAACTGATACCGCCGATTTTGCAGATGGTGGACGAGGGGAAAATCGCCCTCACGCCTGCGGTGGAACTGTCCTTGAAGAAGGACGAGCAGGAAAACCTCTTTGCCACGATGGAGAGCGAAGAAGCAACGCCCCTCACTCACAGGCGCAGCGCATGAAAAAGTTAAGCCAGATGGGGCGGCTTGATATGGATACCATCTTTGCGATTATGACCGAGGAAAAGGCAAACCAGAGGGAAACCGTGAAAATCAAACACAAGCAAGCTGAAAAAATACTTTCCGAAGAACACAACGCCGAAGCAGATGGAGGAAACCATCATCAAACTTTTGGAGCGTGAGTTGCAGAGGAAACGCAACCGTGACAGCCGCTAATCTTCTTTTTTCGGGAAGTAAATACAGAGAGTTGAGGTATGGAGAATGAGAGAAATCCAGTATGAAATCGTAAAGGAAATCGCAGTATTGTCTACGGGCGACAGTGGCTGGCACAAAGGAAATCAATCTCATTTCATGGAATGGGAAAGAGCCGAAGATGACATCCGCAGCTTTTCCCCGAACCGTGAAAAGTGCGGCAAGGGAATCACGCTGAACGCTGATGAAGCGGCGGCACTCCTTAAAGCATTACAGAAAGAATTAAACAGCGAGGATTAATGGTATCTGATTGGCAGGGCGGGGACATTTCCAAACTCTTCCCTGCCCTGTCTGGAAAGGAAGATTTAAGTATGGGCGAGGATAAGAAAGCAGATAAAAAGAGAAAGCGTATCGTGCCAAAAGCACCAGTGCAGATGATAATCAGCCGTGAATATGTCGGCACACAGACCGTTACAGAAGCGTTTGTCCCGATTATCTCCGAGGATATTCGGAAGAAGATTGCCGAGGGCGACACCTTCGACAATGAGGGCTGTCCGCTTAGAATGTACGCAATGGGACATGAAAACAGATAGGACAGATACGGAGGTTTTACAGTATGGCAGGAATCAAAGAAGAAAAGAAAATCTATTTAGTCGGCATTTATTGCCGCTTATCTAAAGACGATGGTACGGATAACGAGAGTGCGAGCATTGCGACACAGAAATCCATCCTCACGGATTATGTGAAAAAGCAGGGATGGCACATAGCAAAAACGTATGTGGACGATGGTTATTCTGGTACAAATTTCCAAAGACCAAGTTTCCAGAATATGATAAAAGACATTGAAAGCGGTCTGATAAACTGCGTGATTACGAAAGATTTATCCCGTCTGGGGAGAAACTATCTTGATTGTGGGTTATATCTGGAAGTTTTCTTCCCAGAGCATAACGTGAGGTATATAGCGGTCAATGACGGCGTAGATACCTTGAATAAATCTGCTATGGACATCACGCCTTTCCGCAACATTTTAAACGAAATGTATGCCGCTGACATATCTGTTAAGATAAAATCGGCATATCGGGCGAGGTTTCAACAGGGGAAATTCATGGGAACTACCGCCCCTTATGGCTATATCAAAGACCCTGCCGACCACAACCATCTGCTGATAGATGATAAAGTGGCACATGTTGTAAAAGAGATATTCGACCTTGCATTAAAAGGGAATGGAGTTGCCAAAATTTGCAGACATCTTAATAAACAGCATATCCTACGCCCTGCCGCTTATGCGGCGGAGCGTGGCGAAACAGGCTTTGAACGTCATTTTGAGGGGAACGAGGACAAACGCTATATTTGGAGTGGGAACAGCGTGAGGAGCATTTTAAGAAGCCCGATATATGCGGAAATCTTGTAGGCTACAAACGGATTGCCGCCAATATGAAAAGCAAGAAACGCCCCTCTAAGCTGCCCGAAGAATGGGAAGTGATACCCAATACCCATGAGGGAATAGTCACGCAGGAGGAATTTGATATTGTCCAACAGCTTATTACAAGTCGTAGGCTTCCACAGAACAAGGGAGGATTTGTAAATATTTTTGCAGGCGTTATCAAGTGTGTGGACTGCGGATGTGCTCTGCGGGCAATGAACGTACACAGGAGGAAACGCCCAGAGATTATCGACTGTGTACATTCATGTAATAATTATGCAAGAAACGGAAGAAGCGAGTGTAGTGCCCACAATATAGAAGCAAGGGATTTATTCAATGCCGTTCTTGCCGACATCAACTGTTTTGCGGATATGGCAGTGAATGATGAAAAGGCGGTCAGGGCCATAGAAAAGCGGCTCACGGAAACAGACCAGAGCAGGGCGAAAGCATTAGAGAAAGAACGTAAGAAGCTGAACAAACGCCTTGCGGAACTGGACAGGTATTGTTTTCTCTCTACGAGGATAAGGTCATGGAGCGTATTACCGAGCGGAATTTTGAGATGATGTCGGGGAAATACCAGAAAGAGCAGCTTGAAATTGAAGCAAGGCTGAAAGAGGTGACGGAAACTCTTAATGAAAGCTACGAGAAATCACGGGGAATCCGTGACTTCCTCGCCCTTATCCGAAATTATCAAGGCTTAAAAGAACTGGATGCAACAGTTATAAACGCACTCATAGACAAGATACTTGTTTCGGAGCGTGAGAAGATGGCAGACGGAACAGTGAAGCAGGAAATCAAGATTTACTATAAATTCATCGGCTTTGTCGATGAATTACATATCATACCTACAAAACGGTGGGCAGCAATGCCCGCTAAAAATTGTACGGTGTGCGGCGTTGAATATGTCCCGGGCTCTGGTGCATCAAGGTATTGTCCTGCTTGTGCCAAGAAGATACGGAGGGAGAAATCAAACGAGAGCAAACGCAGGAGCAGAGAACAGAAAAGGATAGCATGTATGAACTGTCCGCAAAAAATGACCGACTGATATTGAACAGCAGGAGGGAAGAATCTTACGACAGGGCAACCAGAATGATAAGGTCAAGATATTTCGTTATGTTACGGAAGGTACATTTGACAGTTACTCATGGCAGCTCATTGAGAATAAGCAGAAATTCATCGGACAGATTATGACCAGTAAATCTCCGGTACGAAGCTGTGAGGATGTGGATGAAGCGGCACTTTCCTATGCAGAGGTCAAGGCACTTGCAACAGGTAATCCTTACATAAAAGAAAAAATGGATCTCGATATTCAGGTATCGAAGCTGAAACTAATGAAGGCAAACCATACCAGTCAGAAGTACAGGCTGGAGGATAACATCACACAGCATTATCCGCATCAGATCGCTATTTTCAAGGAACGTATCGAAGGTTTTACCGCTGATATGGAAAAATATGCGAAAAATAAGCCGGAGGATAAGGAACAATTTTTCATGCAGGTGGGAGGAAAGCCTTATACAGATAAAAAGGAAGCAGGAACTGCGATCATAGCCATGTGTAAGGAAATCAAAGGCATCAATGCCAGTGCGGATGTAGGGGAATATCTTGGATTTAAGCTGAATGTAACCTTTGATTCTTTCAACAATAAATTTGTAATGAATGTCAAAGGAGCCATGAGCCATCCGATGGAAGTCGGCACTGATCCGCTCGGCAATATCACCCGTATCAACAATGCGTTGGAAGCAATGCCGGCACAGCTTGAAGAGGCACAGACGAAACTTTCCAATGTGGAACATCAGCTTGAAACAGCAAAAGCAGAAGTAGACAAGCCGTTTCCGCAGGAAGCGGAGCTTTCCGAGAAACTGGAACGTCTTGCAGAACTTAATGCCTTGCTTAACATGGATGAAAAGGGCGATGATGCGATTGGCATGGATGACGAAGCCACGGAACCGGAAAAAACACATGAAGATGTGAAATCGGTGGATAAAAAAGAGGATGAGGTTGCTGATATGCCAGCAAAGCAGAGTAATCTTGGAAAAACGGTTACGGATGATAAGCTGTCAGACCGACCAGCAGAACGGACTTCATTGCAAGAAAGGCTCGCAGCAATGAAGGCAAGAGTGTCTGGGACACCTGCAGGAAGGGATGCAGTGGATAAGGCAAAGGGGAAAGATCAGATTTTATAAAAAAGTTTTATTCCCAACTTTATTCCCAACCTGTCAGCACTATTCGGGTTGGGAATAAAAGCAGGATTATTAAAAATGTTATAGCAGTTGATGTAAGGGCAGTCAGTAGTGGCTGCCTTTTATCGTACAAAATGGAGGCATTTATGGCAGAAAATAATACAGAAAAACAACGTGTGCAGGAGCTTACGGATAAACTGGAGCAAGGATTGCAGGATTTATTCAACAGTGACAGTTACCGCAATTATCTTAGCACGATGTCAAAATTTCATAATTATAGTTTTAATAACACGCTATTAATTGCGATGCAAAAGCCTGACGCTACGCTAGTGGCCGGATACAAGGCTTGGCAGAAGAATTTTGAGCGTCATGTAAATAAAGGGGAAAAGGCAATCCGTATCCTTGCACCTACACCTTATAAAATTAAAGAGGAACGGGATAAGATTGATCCGGTTACACAAGAGTTGTTGCTTGATAAGGACGGAAATCCGCAGAAAGAGGAAGTCGAGATAACAATTCCGGCATTCCGGGCAGTATCCGTTTTTGATGTGTCACAGACAGACGGAAAGCCGATACCGGAACTTGCGGCAAAGGAGCTTCTTTCAGATGTGGAAGGGTATCAGGATATGATTCGTGCAGTAGAAGCCATTTCACCAGTACCGATTGAACTTGAGGAGATTGCAGGAGATTCCAAAGGCTATTATGACAGGGAAGCAAAGCGGATTGCGGTGCAGGAAAACATGAGCGAGAGCCAGACCTTAAAGACCATGATCCATGAGGTGGCTCACTCCAAGCTGCATAGCAAGGAAGTGGAGCAGGATGAGCAGATGCGAAAAAAGACCGCAATACCAAAGAGGTGGAAGCGGAGAGTGTGGCATACATCGTTTGTCAGCATTTTGGTATAGATACCTCTGATTATTCTTTTGAGTATATTGCAGGATGGAGCAGTGGCAGGGATACCAAGGAACTGAGAGCTTCCATGGATACGATACGGAGGACAGTTTCGGAGTTGATTACCGGGATAGAGGAACAATTACAGGAATTACAAAGGAACAGGGAAGTATCACAGGAACAGACAAAGGAAAGTATTCTCCTCATACAGAATACTGACCTTTCAGAATTCAGTCTGCTTGATGTATATGACATGGACAGACCGGAACTGATACAGGTAATTGGGTGCAGAAATGATGGACGATGATGTTGAGCATACAGGATATCTGGATGCGTGATGAGCCTGATTGATGAAGGAGAGAAAGGCGGTCTATGATAAGGCAATGGAGCCAATCAATGCCGATGATGTGGTTGTTAAGTTCGCTTCCATTTTTGAAAGCGAATGGGAGGTTTTGAAAATCACAAATATGTTGAGGGATGATGTCGGAAAAATGCTCAAAGATATGGCTTCTCTTGATGAAAAAGAATGGGATGGCAATTACCTTTCATATATGGAAAAACAGGGAGCGGAAATCACGTTACTTGCGTCCAGCGCTAAGGAATTAAATGGAAATATGACGGACTTTTGGGATTATAAATACGATTTTGATGCAGGTCTGACGGATGCGGAGGAATTGTCTGTCATGCAACAGGCAGAGCATATCATTAACCGGTTGGAGCATGGACAGCCTGCCTTTTCCGATGATGAAAGAAACCTGATTGTAAATTATGCTTATAAGCTGAGTAATGTGGAGAAAACAAGGGAGCTTGCAGAACATATCTATGCACAGGAAGTGGATGGAAATCAGGATGTTGCATTAGCAATGGTTGATGCACAGGCAGAAATCGACGCACTTCCGGATAGCATGGTCGGAATATCTGAAATGCAGGACTATGGCTATACATGGAATGAAATGCTTCCGCTGACGCAGGAGAGAGCATTGGAACTTTTTGACCATGACTTGCCTGTGTATCTTTTGCATACGGATGGTTCCGAGAGTACTGTAGCTGATAGAAAACAGATTTTAGAGCATGATGGAATGTGCGGAATAGAAAAAGGAGACTGGCAGAATGAACGGAAACTTCTCATGATGCAGGAAGAACTTACAGAGAGTGATTCCAACAGGGAAGCACAGCTTTTATATGGAAATACCGATAAATACGGTATTTACCAGTTAAAGGATAATCCGGAACTGGATAAGTTTCGCTTTGAGGGAACGGAAAGCCTGAAGCGTATGGGAATAACCAAAGACAATTTTGATGCGGTATTGCCGGAAAATTATAAACTGGTGTATTTGGGCGAATTGTCAGAATTGCAGGGACAGACGCAATCGGAAACACTGGAAGCAATCTATACAAAGTTCAATATTGACCATCCGGCAGATTACAAGGCACATTCCCTGTCGGTCAGTGATATTGTGGTATTACATGAGAACGGGGAAAACACCGCACACTTTGTAGATTCGTTTGGATTTACAGAACTGCCGAAGTTCATGCTGACACTGGAGGGCAAGGAAAATGAGATAGAGACGGAGCTTGCGGTTCATATCGCAGACCGTTATATTCTCATGCATGAATGTGATGAGGGATACGATTACTCCATTCTGAATGAGCAGTATCATTTACTGGATGGCGGCGTTTATGACAATCCGGATATTACGATTCAGCGTGCAATGGATATGGTGATCGCAGATTTGAAAGAACCGAGATTTTCAGCTGTGACCGAGCAGTATTACCGGGATGAGTATTTACAGGGAGAAGTGTATGCAGGTTCGGAGGCAGAGATCGTCAATTTTGAGAAACTTTCCGAAAAAGCAGAGGAAGTGGAACAGGCAGATTTGGCAGCACGGCAGGCACAAATTATCGAAAATAATTCGGATGTGGTTGCAGATTTCCGGGCAAGGACAGAAGAACTGTTTTACAGTCTGGACGGACAGAGTGCGGAAGATATTGAAAAAACAGTGTATGCTTATGTGCAGTCGCAGATTGATGAATACGGTCTGGATGCGAAAATCGTGGATGTAGTGGTAGCCGGAAGCCGTTGCAGGGGCATGGAACAGGAGAATTCGGACTTGGATGTGGTGGTGGAATACACCGGCTCGACCAGGGAGGATGATTTGTTCAATATGCTCCATGAGGACAGCATTTACATTGCGGGAATCAAGGTGGATATTAACCCAATCACAGAGGGGCGGACTGGAACACTGGAGACTTATCTGCCAGAGGTGGAAACTTATCTTGCAGAGAAACAGGCAATGCAGAAAGCGTCTGTGGTGAAAGCCATACCGGAGAAAACCGTTACCTTAACGGTTGCAGAGTGCGGCGAATTTCACAGTCTAGGAGAGTTACATGAGAATATCGCAAGCGTGGAGGAAGCAATCGCTGTGTGGAAAAGCATACCGCCGGAGCGCATGAACGGGATTCCGAGCATCGGCATTAACATACATACCGAGGGAACCGAGCGTTATGAGGATGTGGAAATGGATATTCTCTCCGGCAAGGTCATTGACTTAGAGGTCTTGGATTATGTACCGGATATAACAGATGATCCGAAAGCAATCGAGGTCATAGCGGAGCTGATTGACAAGTTACCGGACATTGAGGTGCGTGGTTCACTGGAAAAGTGGCAGGCGGCTATCCTTGCTTCTCAGATAGACCAGCTTTCCTATGATTATGACACCTATCAGTATCAGGATACGGTTGAGGACAGGGAAGCACAGGTTGCCAACATCACTGAGGACATCAGAAATGGAAATACCGGGTATCTGAATGACTTTCTCAATGCGGTCATTTCAGAAGGCATCAGAGAGGGCGTTACGGACATTTGCGGAGAGGGTGTGGAAAATTGATGACAGCGAAGCGGTTCAGACAGCGAGAAGGGCAAAGAAGCTGCTTGACAAGCTGGCAGAATACAAGCCGCTTGCAAAGATTGAGGAGCTTGAAGAACAGAATTACAACATGATTGATAATGTCTTAAACAACGGAGCCGAGAAAAAGGAAAAGGAGCAGACAAAAGGTAGAATTTCCATTAAGGAGAAGCTGGCGGAGAAAAAGGCAGTCATAGAGCAGAGGGATAAGGCGGAACGTACTTCACCGGAAAAGGAAACCGAGAAAAAGTCACAGAGGGAGATGTAAGAAGATGAGTAAATTCACAGTAGAAGAAATCAATTTCATGTGCGTGTTTGAGACACATGATAGGACGGATATGATTGGGCAAATCAGACAGGTAATGCCGCACATAAAGGACAGCGACATGGAGGAGCTTGGAGAGCAGGTGTTAGGTAAGCTCCAAAACATGACTGATGAGGAATTTGAAGATGTTTCGTTGAAAGTGATTGAGTAAAGAAAAATTAAAAATGGAAGTATTGCTTGAAGGTGAAGACTCTATAGTAATGCTTCCTATTTTAGTGATATTGTGGTATATTTAATGTGTATTTTTGTGTTTACAAATTATGCGTGCATACAGGTGGTAAAAATGATTAGCGAGGTACTTCAATCGAATCAAATAAATACAAATGCAGATGCGAGTATTAAAGGAATAGGACTTCAAAAAGTTCGTGCGGCAGAACGGCTATTAAAAGCTGTCTTACAAGAAAAGAAAGCGCTTTATTGCATGATAGAACATGTTGACGATGTTTTAGAAGGAAATTGGCAAGGAGAAGTTGTAAAGTATACAGCAGAACAGAATAAGTCATATTCAGTAGATTTTTCAATGAATAGTCATGAGATAAAAAATTCGTTGAGGATTTTTTTTGATACTTGGCTTGGAACTGTTGAAATGTCTGAAAGTATTCAGTTTGTTTTTTACACAAATGTTAAATTTAAAAAAGAAAATAAAGCAGGTGTTTTTAAAGATAAAGAAGTGACTTTTCCAGATGAACCATTGCTTCAGTTATTAAGTGAAAAAAGATATGATGAAGCGTTTCCATTTGTATTACCTATTTTTAAGGCGTATTATATAGAACAACATAGTAAGCATGTAAAGACTCCAGAAGATATGGAAAAAATTCAAAAAATATTAGACACTATGACTGTTGAAAAGTGGAAGAAATTTTTTGGATTGATTGAATGGAATTTTGGTGAAGCAGATGAAATAGCGGTAAGAAAAAGTATTGATAATTTAGTTGAACAATTATGTGTGCATTTTGATGTGAATAAAAAGTATGCAGAGGTAATTACAGCTAAAATTTTGGATATGATAGAGTCTCGGAAATTTGAAAAAGATTTCTTGCATAGTATCGTGCATGTATCAGAGGTTAAAATTTTATTTTTAGAATTTGCACAAGAAGCAAGGGTGGAAGAAAAGCTAGATCCAATGCATGAAAAATGGGATGAAATTGAATGTAGTGATGTGAGAAATATAGGTGAAAAGTTTTTGAGTGTATGCGCTGAATATGAAAAAGATTCATTAGAGGAATTAGTAGATGAATATATTGATGGAGCTTATGAACAAAGCCATCATCAGAATCACAGACAGGTAAAAGCTTATAATTACAGAGTGTATAAAACTTGTAGAAAACTTATAAGTAGATTTTTAAAGGAGCATAATGGTACTTTAACACAATTTGAAATAGAACAATTTCTTGAAAATCTTACGCTCGAAGCGGAAAAAGTTATTCAAGATAAGGCAAAAACATATAGTATGCCTTTTGAAGATCAAGATATGGTTAGAAAAACGATTATTTTGTTGTTTCAAGAATGTTATTTGGCTTTTGATGAAGGGAGGAAAGTAGATGAATAGTAAAAAGAGAATGATGTTTATTCTTGAAGAGGATTACTATTTTATCACTATTAAACTTCTTTCTATTTTAAAGGCATTAGATTGTGATATAAAGCCATTTGAAGATTATAGAAAATTAGGAATAATATTTGAGTTTGTGAAAAGTCAAGAAAATACAGAGTTTTTAGAAAAATTAATAAATCAAAAAGAGGATAATATCTTTGATAATGAGAAATCAATTAAAATTTTTTGTGATTCCAAGCTAAATGTATCCGTAATAAAGAGAGTTTTATTTTTCTTGGAAAAGCAAGATATGATAGAAATGAGGAAAAACCCAAAGAATAGTAATATTGATATTCTTTTAAAAATAAATGATAAACTTAGAAGTTTAATAGAAACGGGTCTATTAGAAGAAGATATTAGTCGATGCTTGACTATAAAAAAATTATTGCCAAGAATTAGAAGTTTAAAACTAAGTACGTTGCAAGAAAAAGTATTCGGATATAATGAGGTGACAAAATGGGAAGATTAGCTGTTAGAAGAGTTGTCTATAGTGGAGAAAAATATAGTTTTGAGTCACCCTATCTGAATGATGGATTAGTGATAATGGAGGGAGTAAATGGGCATGGTAAAAGCACATTTATGAATTTAATTTATTATGGTTTTGGAGGAAGGGTACAATCTTTTAATAAACATGATGATAACGTAAGTAACAAGCATAATGAAATATGCAATGATAAAAATAATTACGTAGAACTGTTAATTGAAATTAATGGTAAAGAATATGAATTGACTAGATATATAGGTGATAACTTAATATTTATTGTAGGGGAAGATGAAGAAGTGATTCAAACATGTGTGTATAGAAAACAAAGTGATGAGTCTACAATTGTTTTTTCTGACTGGATATTAAGTAAATTAGATATTGATGTTTTTGACATTGTCCAAGGAACAAAAAATTTCAAATTAAATTTTACCGATTTATTACGATTAATTTATCATGATCAAGCAACAGAGGTAGATAAAATATATAAAGAAGCGGATAATTCCAATTTTTTATCTGATTCTTTAGAGATTAGAAAAGCAATTTTTGAAGTATTGCTTGGAAAGACCTATAATGATTACTATTATACATTAGGACAATATAAGTTAAAGTTAAAAGAATTTGAAAAAGCTCAGGCTGTTATGAATAGTTATGATGATTTTTTAGGAGAAATTTTAGATTATGATTTGGAAAATGTTGTACATATTAAAAAAATGATAGCAGAAAATCATGAAATGGTTGAAAAAGTGCAACTTGAGCGCAATCTCGTTATGAATGAAGAAAGTAATGCTGATGAGGTTTGGCAATTAATCAATCAACAGAAAGCATTACTTATTTCTATACAAAGAGATCAAGATTATTGGGAAAAAGCAAAAGTATTGACAAATCAATCTATTGATAAAATAGTATATTTAATTGATGAAGCAGAAAAAGAATTGGCAGAAATAGAAAAGATACGGTTGGTCAATAAGAAGTTAAAGTTATTTACTCCAAATACGTGTCCTTACTGTTTGAGAGAAGTAGAGAGAAAAAAAGGAAAGTGTATCTGTGGAAGTGATATTTTAGAAGAACAGTATGAAAAATTTTTCTATACAGATGAGGAGTATTTAGATATATTGAAAGTTAGAAAAAAATCTATTCAATCTATGAATGATTTATTAGAGCGAAAGAATGGAAGAATGAAAAATATTCATTCTAATATTGAAAAGGATGAAAAAGAAATTGAAAGAATAAAAAAATATATTGCTGATTTATCAAAGGATGTTACTTCAAATTACAATTCAGCATATGTAAGGCAATTAGACGAACGCGAGCGAGAACTAAATGCAAGAATCTCAGAATTACAACAAGCAGAAGAATTAGCAAAGAAACGTGACACACTCGTTTCAGAGGTGACAAGTTTAAGAAATCAGGTTGAATCATTGAAGATAAAAGTAGATGTGTTTCTTAATAGTGCTAAGGAAGATATGCTGAATAAGAAAAAAGATTTTGATGAAATATATTCAGATTTAATGCAACGTGCTGACGGACAGTGTTATTCTGCGTATATAGGAGAAGACTATTTGCCACATATTAATATGGGGCAATATCGTGAACGTAGTGCGTCAGTTCCCAAACGATTAATGTATTTCTTAACACTATTAATTGAGAGTTTGAAGAATGACATAAATTTTCCTCGCTTTCTGATGATTGATACACCTAACAAGGAGGGAATAGACAAAGATAATTTAATAAAGAATATTGCATTACTGACAGAGGCAGATAAATATAATTATGAAAACAAATGTCCGTTTCAAATCATTTTAACAACTGGCATTGATACTTATCCAGAAGATTATAAGAAATTTGTATTTTTTAAATTGGAAGGAGAAAAGTATTTATTACAAGAGAATATTCTCGAAGAGAAATGTTAGTGTATATAGAACTCTCGAGGCTAAAAGACAGTAGGCTCTCCTACTGTCTTTTCTTTGTGTAAAAAATCGCACCTGCTAAACTGCAAGTGCGACACTTTTGTTAATATTACGAGTCCTACGCAGCTCCAGGACGGAACAACATATGACTCTAGTAATATTATACACCATATTTGTATGAAGTCAAACAAAAAATTATTCAGATAAATCATTAGAAAATTCTTCACTTAGAAGGCTTTCATCATTATCAGAAGTAGTAAATTTCTCGCCTACAGGATAGGAGAAGTTTTTGCCCATTTTCTGAAAGCCATATTCTAGATAATGTGATTTGGGGATGAAGTTATTTTCCGTAAGATAATGTAGTTTGGTGAAAAGCTCTACAAGCCATTCCTGAAATTCTGTTCCTGGTTCTTTTTGGTCAAGCTCATTTTCGTAATAATGTCTCACGATACCAGCAAATATATCGGCGAACTGTACTGCAGGAGTTACAGCAGAGCTGACAAACAAAGGCATTTCTAATATGTGATGGAAAGAACGCCCAAACTTCGTTTTGAAAAGAAAACCTGTAATTGCCTCAGCAATTTTTCGGTCAGCATCCTCATGCACCTCATCAAATATCATCATAGCTTTGCCATAGTGATGATGATTACAGTAAAACTCAACCTTTTTTAAAAGAAGGTAATACTGCTTTGGAAGATGATGCTCCGGAACAATAATTGGTTCATCTGGCTTGTCCATAATTATGGCAAAATAGCAGCGTCATAAGAGGTAATGATGTCCACCATGCCTTCAACATACGCTTTATTATTTGTACGGTTCTTAGTAATAGTTGCGTCACGAATTAGTTTTGTAGACTTTATTTCGTCCTGTTTTCCGTAAATGGAATCTTTTAATTTGTATATCTGATTTGTGATCGGTTTAATATCATTTTCATGGATACAGACACCAAGCAGGATAGGATTCTTGGTTGAATCTGTAGGGCGAGGGTATCCACTTTCGTCTATGAATGTAAGCATATGAATAGATTGCTCCTTTGTTAAGTAGTGAATTGATTATACTATAAAATGGGTTAACATACTACCAAATTTATAGAGATTGTTGCCTGTTCTTTATGTCTTGAGTAGTAGGCATATTTTTCCTAAGATACTGATTGAGATTTTCCTGTTTCCGTTTCAGCTCACGCACTTCCTTTTCGCAATCCTTATAGGTGGAAGTCAGCTCACTTTTCTGCTTCATCAGTTCCTGATACTCTGCTTTCAGTTTATCGACATTCAAGCCCTTTAAGTTTATGCCTGCCTGCTCCAGCATACGCCTTGCGCCACCATAGAGGATGATCTGGCTCTCATATCTGCGGAAATATGCGTCAGGATTTTTTGACTTTTTGTAGGCGATATGGTAGGAGCGGTTTTCTTTATACTGCTCGGCATATTTGATGATTTCAGCAAGGTCTTTCATGCGATGTTCCAGTTCCACAACGCTCTGTTTGGCGGACTTGCCCGCTTCGGTTTTTACAGTAATCTTATGCTCCAAATCGGAGAGAGAACCAGCTTCATTATAGCTTTGTGCGGCGATTTTCAGATTCTCGATTGCCGCCCACTGTTGCAGTCCGGGACTGTTCTGGAATTTCTCGTCCGAGGTGTCAATGAGCCTGCGGGTGGAGTAATCCTTTTTCGGGATAACTGCCTTTCGTTCCCGCTTTTTTTCAATGCGTTCCCGGATACGTTCCTTTGTGTATTCTTTCCCTAAAGACCTAGCACTGCCACGCACAAAACGCTCCTTGTCCAGAGGTCGGAAAGAGATATATTTCGCAGCATCTTCTCCAAAAGTTTCCCCTTTGATTTCGTAACCTTTTGCCCGCATCAGAAGCAGAAATTCTTCGTAAGTGGAAGCCGACTTGATGCAAAAATTGATGTCCCGCCGAAGCTGTGTTTTCCAGGTTGAACCATTCTGCTCAGACTGCCATTCCTTGTATTTTTTTCCACGTTCACCGCCGGGAATGATGACGGAAAGATTGTGTTCTTTGCACAGATCATCACTCAAGTGGCGGATGCGGTGGTAGGTCTGTGTGCAGTCATGGTATTTGTTATATTCAATGTTGTCAGCCGCACAAAAGATGATATGATTGTGTATATGCCCCTTATCAATATGTGTGGTGACAACATACGAATATTTTCCTTCTAAAACCTTGTCTGCAAGCTCCTTTCCGATGCGGTGCGCTTCCTCATAACCGACCTCGCCCGGAGCAAAAGCCTGTATCAGATGATAGGCTTTGTTGGGACTGTTTTCCCTGCAATGGTCAAGCGTATATTTAAAGTCAATCGCTGCAGTTTCGGGCGCACACGCATAAGACGAAACATAGATTTGTTCATCGGTTTTGTCCGGGTTGCAGATATATTCTATGGCTTTATCAACGGTTGCTTTGATAGCATGGATTTTTGTGTATGCCATACCTCATTCATCAACTCCTTTACTTCGTTTATATCCTCTTGAGAAATGTTTCCGGTGCTGTTTACCCTCTTTGCAATCTGGTTTAAATTGGAGCTGATACGTCCCAACTCCGTATTATAATTTTGCAGGTAACTGTAATCAACATCATACACATATCCATATAAGATCAGCTTGCGCAGGAACGCAGACATACTCTTCATGCCGGATGCTTTGAATTTGGTGTTGAGGATGTACTGCTCATCATCGCTGAGATAAAATTGCACTGGATTGGTGCGGTTTCGATTTACCATTTCTGCCGCTTCCTTTCTCTCTTTTGGGTACAAAAAAACTGCTGTAAAATGTTCGATTTTTACAACAATTCGTTTCAATTTTTGTTCAGTTTTGGGCACAATCACCCACAGCAATTTGTAGCAAAAGTGGCAGGAAAGGTCAAGGTATTCCACAGGAAAACCGAAGAAAAAATAAAAGAGGGTTAGGGATACTTCCCTATGGAAATTCACACGCATATACGATAGGAAAGTGTGGGGAATTTCGCCTGTGTCATGACACAGGCGTGCTTGCTAAGGTTGTTTTTGGTACTCCTGGAGGGGGTGCCGGATGTTTTATTAGTTTAGAAAAAGTAAATAAAGACTTGACGTTTAAATCTTACACGCGTAAGATATGAGATGATATCAATTTCAAATTTTAAAATGGAATGGAGGAAGGCACATGAAGATACAGAGAAAAATATGGAACTATATATTGATACTTGTACTTGGTATGATGGGCATGATTACAATTATCTTCTTTTTAGTTGAGAAATTGCTGGGGGACGGGAGATGTTATATACCGCAGAGAGCAATTATGATTGCTTTGATGTTATGCGTGTTTTGGCAGGTAGCATTGATAACAGTGGCATGTCTGTTAGGAAGGCGGATTAAAAAGATTTTTCATGGTGTAGTCAAAATGATGATGACGATAGTAACCGTTTCCGGTACTCTTTGTCTTGTTTTGTTTCTCGCATGGAATTGGTTGATATATAGTTTTAAGTTTGATGAAAAAGTAGAGCAATATGATGAACATATCGCTTTATATGTGAATAATACATTTGTAAGAACCAGATTTAGATATCCGCATTATATGTATGAAGAAAACTGGTTAATCATGAGAACGTTAAGTGATGATGAATTGCAGGAGGCAGTTTTGAAATATGGTGATCCAGATGATTATTATAATTAGCATAGGAAATTTGATGGAATTTATAGATTCAAATTTTTGAAATACAATTGGAAAAATTTTTAAATTGAAATCTTACAACTGTAAGAAAAGGAGAGGCTATGACGAAAAAAAAGAAAAAGAAAAAAAGCAGGATATACATTATATGGCTCATGAATTTATGTTTGATTATAGCTGTGATTGCATTTTTTGTATGGCATAAAAGTGTACCTGATGTATCACCGGAGAATGCTTTAAAAACATACATGGCGCATATTTTAAATCGGGAGTATGAACAAATGTATGAAATGATTGATGCAGGAACATCCGGGAATATCAGCAAGGAAGATTTTGTAAAACGTAATTCTGCTATTTATGAGGGAATTGGTGTAGATAATATGAAAGTTCATATCACATCTTATGATAAAGAACAAAAAGAGATCTGTTATGAAACATCTATGGATACTGTTGCGGGAAACGTTACTTTTGAAAATAAGGCATCATTTATACTGGAAAAAGGCAAATATAAGCTGATATGGAATGATTCTTTGATATTTCCAGAACTGGATTCCACAGATAAAGTAAAAGTGTCTACAACAAGTGCTAAGAGAGGGCAGATTATAGACCGAAATGGTCACTTGCTTGCAGGCGAGGGAGCGGCTTCTTCTATAGGCGTAGTTCCCGGAGATTTAGAGAATAAGAATGATGCTATCAGCCAGTTGGCAGAATTATTGGAAATGAAAACAGAAGATATAGAAAAAAAATTAGCAGCAAAATGGGTAAAAGATGATTCATTTGTACCATTAAAAACAGTTCCAAAGGTGAATGAATTAAAACTGATGTCGATTGAGCCAGATCAGGAAACATTGGCAGAGAAAGAGAGACAGGAGAAATTATTAGAGATTCCAGGTGTGAAAATTTTAGATACCACTGTAAGGGAATATCCACTGGGGGAGGCTGCTGCACATTTAGTGGGATATGTTCAAAACGTTACAGCAGAAGATTTAGAAGAACACGCAGGAGAGGGATATACATCGAACAGTGTGATTGGAAAAAGTGGAATGGAAGGGTTATTTGAAAAAGAATTAAAGGGACAGAATGGGTGTGCTATTTCTATTGTTGATTCAAATGGCAATAAGAAAAAAATCGTAGTAAGCACGAATGTGGAAAATGGAAAAGATATAAAACTAACGATAGATTCGGATTTGCAGAAAAGAATTATATGAACAATATAAAGATGATAAGAGTTGTACGGTTGCTATGAACCAGTATACAGGAGAAGTGTTGGCGTTAAGCAGTACACCGTCATATGATAACAATGATTTTATTATGGGAATGTCAAATGAAAAATGGACTGCACTTAATGAAGATGAAAGAAAACCTATGTATAACCGTTTTCGACAGGTCTGGTGTCCGGGCTCTACGTTTAAGCCTATCATAGCTGCTATTGGATTAACAACAGGGGCAATTGATCCAGATGAGGATTATGGGAATGAAGGATTGAGCTGGCAGAAAGATTCCTCATGGGGATCTTATTATGTAACGACGCTTCATGCTTATGAGCCGGTTATTCTAAAAAATGCTTTAATTTATTCGGATAATATTTATTTTGCAAAGGCGGCATTAAAAATTGGGGAAAACGATATGGAAAGTTCATTAACAAAACTGGGATTCAATGATGTACTTCCATTTGATATTAAGATGGCAAAATCGCAGTTTTCCAATACAGAAAAAATTGAAAAAGAGGTACAGTTGGCTGATAGTGGCTATGGACAAGGTCAGATTCTTGTGAATCCTTTGCATATGGCTTGTATGTATTCTGCATTTTGCAATGAAGGAAATATGATAAAACCATATCTTACATATAAGGAAGATGCAATGCCTGATGTCTGGATTAAAGAAGCATTTACAAAGGATGTGGCGCAAACTGTTTTGGAGGATACGAAAGAAGTCATAAACAATCCTCATGGAACTGGCTATGCAGCATGCAGAACGGATATTACATTGGCTGGAAAAACAGGAACTGCAGAAATCAAAGCGTCAAAAGAAGATACAACAGGAACGGAATTGGGATGGTTTTCTGTTTTTACAACGGATGAAAATATGGATCGTCCTATTATGATTATTAGTATGGTAGAAGATGTAAAGGGAAGAGGTGGAAGTGGTTATGTTGTCAAAAAAGATAGTCAGGTTCTTGAAAAGTGGTTGTCTGATAATTAGTATAGGATTTTTGATGGAAATTTCGGGATGTAAAGGGAATACAGAAGAACCAGTAGCTTCTGAATCTGTTGAAATTGTCGATGAGAGAAAAATAGATGACAATTTTATAAACATTCCGATAGATATCTATGTGGAAGCTGCAAAAAACAATGAACTAACGGATATGGAAACCGTATGTAAAGTCATAAAAAGATTCGGGGAATGTGGATATGCAGCGGTTGATTGTGAAAATCGAGTTGATATGACACAAATGCAAAGTGTGATGGATTTTTGTGATTCGGTAGAGAACCAGAAAGAAGCAGAAGTGACAATTATCCAAGTGAGTAGTTTGGGAGGATTTTCAGTCTATCATTTACAGACAGAAAATGGAGTGGTTCATGTGAAAAGATGTTACTACGGATATAAAGATGGAATTATGAAAAGTGAAGATGAGGGTGAATATCAAACCGATTATTGGAGATATACAGATGATGGATATCTGATGTTTTCTGGAACTTATTTTTCAGAAGAATTGTATGTATTAACATTAAGTTCTGCAGAAGAGCATGTAGCATTTCGTATACTGTCATTGGATGCAAAGTGTCGGGAATTAAATGAAAAATATCTTTTGCCAATAGGATATGAGTTAAATAATATGTTTTTAGTGGATTGGAATGAGGATGATTTTGGAGAACTGAATTTCTATGACATGTTTGATTTGTTGTATCCAAAGTTGCATAATGAAAAATTTCCATATGTAGCAGATGATAACTTAGGCATAGGTGCAGTTTATCATATTCCTAAAACAGAGTTTGAAAATGTAATTATGGAATATTTTAATATCGACAGTGATAAATTGCAGAAAAAAACTATTTACGATTATCAAACTCAAACATACGAATATAAACCAAGAGGATTTTATGAGATAGAGTATCCAGAATATCCATATTCCGAGGTGGTTGGGTATACGGAACATTCGGATGGAACGATTACGCTTAATGTTCATGTAGTATATCCGTATGCAGGGGATTCTGATGTATATATGCATGATGTTACGGTCAGACCGTTATCTGATGGTAGAGTACAGTATGTATCAAATTACATTGTTTCAGAGGAAGAAAATAATAACATTACATGGCATACGCCACGCTTAACCGAAGATGAGTGGAATGATATATATGGAGGACAGTAATGGAAGATATAAAATGGTTTATAAAAAAGTTTGGAATCATTTTTGTTATCCTCTTGGTGATGATTGTAAGTGTAGGAATCTTTTTTGAGAAGAACGTGAGAAAATCATCAGCGGAGGAAACATGGGAAAAGCCAGTACAGATATCAGATATAGAGTTTTGGCAGGAGGAGTCTGATTACGAGAGGGAAAATGAAGATAATTCGCCGTATTGGATTATTCCTCAGTCAAAAAGTTTACTGTCTGAAGAAGAGAGCAAAAATATCCAAAATGAAGCACTAACTGCGGCAGAACTGGTGAAGGTGGTATATAAGGATATTGTAATTATAGATGATGTACCTGCCTATGCTTCTGGAATTGATGGTTTTACAAATGAACAGGGAGAACAGGTTATAAAAATACTTGGAAAAAGTGGATATGTATGCGTTAAAGAAAATGTAGAGATGCAAAATTATGATAAATTGCAAAATTTCTATAAAAGTTATCTTATTGGTCAGGATACATTGATAACAGTATTTGTGGTTCAAGCTGATGGATTGCTTGGCGCACAGACATTTGTCTATCGAAATGAAAAGTTGCAAAGTTACTATGTAGGTATTCGATGGAGAGAGGGCGGAGAACCAGAGATACTTGGAACTTCGGTAAGTGATTTGTCAGAAATTAAATTTACTGAAAAAGGATATTTTATTTATACGTTTGAAAATCCAGTTGCGCATGCAGGATTGAGAGAATATTGGAGAGTAAAGTTACTTCCAGAAAAATGCAGAGAACTTACAGAAAAATATATAGCTGGTCTTAGTTATGTAAATTATAATATGCTGGTTGTAAACTGGGATAGCAGCAATGTGGAAGATATATTGATGCCTTGCATGTTTGAGGATATTTATCGAATTTATACAGGGAAAAATTTAAAAACGGACAATGGGGAGATTCCAGCAGAAGAATACGAGAAAATAATGACTACATATTTCCCGGTATCCACGGAACAACTAAGAAAATATTGTAAATATAACGAAAAAAGTAATAGCTATGAATATGACATGATTTCTGCCAGCCCATATCCACCGTTTGGAGAAGTGGTTGATTATACGGAAAACTCTGATGGAACGATTACTCTGATTGTAGATGGAGTATGGGCAGATTATAATTCCGACTGCGCATTTACAAATCGAATTGTGGTTCAGCCATTTGAAGATGGAACTTTTAGATATTTAGCCAATTCTATTGAACAAAAAGAATTGGAATTGCCAGTCATAGCAAGAATGAATCCTTAATGTGACTGAATGGAAAGGACAATATTTATGAAAAAGTGCATTTGGTTCATTGTACTGATTAGTTGCCTGTTATGTGGATGCATAAGGAAAGATAGGACATCAGACAGTCAGTTGATGGATAGTAGAGATGTTGATTCTACGGAAGAAAACGAGAATGCAAAAGAAGATGTTGCAGAACAGTGGGAAAAAGGTTATGACCTTCCAATAGATGAGCCGGAAAGAAAAGAAGCAGAGGATGAGTGTAAAATGATTCTGGAACTTATTTCAGATATTTATGCTCAGGCAGATAAAGGAGAGGCAGCTAATACGGTTCTGGATGATAAGACAATTTATAAAATGCAGAATCGGATAAAAGAAAAAGGGTATCCGGTTATAACGATGAAAGCATATGCAGCAATGGAAAATTATAAAAAAGTCGAAGATTTTCTTAAAAACTGTCAGGAAGAGAAAGCTGGTTCGGTTGTGCTTTACGAGTTGCATTCAGATGGTGGCATTGGCAGAGATAAATTTATTTTTGATGGAAAGGACATGTATTTAATAGGTGCGTGTGCTATATGGAACACCAATGATACATATGGATTGTCCTATATTTCTTATGCGAGGATAAAGGAGTGGAAATATACGGATAAAGGATGGTTTTGTTATGAATTATGTGTTCCGAAACCGCCGGAGGTTACAGAGATTGTTGACGGAAGCTGTCTGGTAAGAATAAAGCCATTATCTAAGGAACAACGGGAAATGTCAGAACGATGCGTACAAGGTCTGGGGTATCAGGGAAATAATCTTTTATGCTCGAATTGGGATACCGACCATATGGAAAAACTGGACTATAATGGAATGTATGAATATTTGTATGCCATGAAACATCAGAAAGCGTTTGATGCCGAGGATTATCCAAATGGAATACCAAAAGAAGAATTTGAGAGTTTGATCATGGAATATCTTCCGGTAACAGCAGAGCAAATTCAGGAATATGCGGTATTTGATGAAAAAAATCAGACTTATGTATGGGTACGACTAGGCTGCCTTAACTATGCACCAACTTTTTTCGGAACTTCGTTGCCGGAGGTTATTGATATCAAAGAAAATGAGGATGGAACAGTGACATTAACGGTGGATGCGGTGTGTGATATGGTCATTTGTGATGATGCGGTCATAACCCATGAACTTACAGTAAAGTTTGCTGATGATGGTAGCTTTCAATATTTGGGGAATGAAATCCTAAATGATGGAATAATGGACATACCTGATTATCAGTACCGTATTAGGATAGAGTGACAACGAAATAATATGGCACAGCGTAAGAGGAAGGTGATTTAAGATGATATTAGAACAGAGATTTATGAAAGAAGATTTGGAAGAAGTGGGACAGGTATTTTCAAAATCTATGGAGCCGAAATATCCAATATTGAAAAGTGGAAGCAAATTGAATAAAATGTGGAAAAGTTTGCTGATTAAATTTTCTTTAATTTTATTCGGATGTAGTGCGGTGCTAACTGCCTTAAAAGGTGAATTTTCAACAGAACTAATTCTATATGTTTTGATTGGAGTAATTGGATTTTTAACAGTGATAATTTGGAACGGGCTAGAAAAGAAAATGAAGCCAGCAGATGTGGTAAAACGAAAATATGGTGAACCTTTTGTTATTGCAATAAAGGAAGACACATTGGTTTACAAACAGATGGATTTCTCATATGTAGATATCAGAGTTGTTGTAGAATAAAAAAATTTTCTATTTATAAAAGTGGATGGGAAATGGCTTATAATAAAAGCTGATGAGGAAGAGAAAGAAGTAATACTTTCAAAGATGAATGAAAAAATTACAATTCATTTCATGCAGGAGAAAGAACCATTTGATTTAAGAAAACTTCGGTAAGGGGGACACATGAAAAAATTAAAAGTAGTTGGAATATTGGCAGTAGTTGTATTGATAGTTGGAAGTTTGTCAATTCCACTTATAAATAACCACACAGCCTATAAGGTGGAAAAAGCATTATGTGAAATTCCGCTACCAGAGGAAACAGAATTGATAGAGTCGTTGTCACAGGCAGGAAAGTTGACGGGAAACGGAAATGGGATGCAATATTTCGGGGCAATTCTAATCAAGAGTGAATTGTCTTTGGAAGAACTGGATGCTTACTATTCAGATTACAGAAGGAATGAATGGGAATATTTGGTGGAAATTCAGAAAGGGCAGTCCATTGAGGTGATTGATCACGGAGGACTACAATTTTCGGAAGAAATAAAGGACAGCGGTTATTACATTGTATATTCATGGGGAAGTGGAGATTCATTATTGCAAGAACTGGATATGCGTGGACACTAAAATGGATTGGAGATGATACTGATTATGAAGAAATATTTCAAAGTTATTATTTGTTTTATAGGTTTAGTTTGTGCGATGATTTTAATTTTGGGGATATCCTTTTCTTATATTACAAATTATAAGAAGATAACTATTGATACCTCGAATTCGCCGGATAGAAAATACGAATTGACACTTCAGGCAGTCGGAGAACCAGACTGGCCTTTTGGTTCAGCAAGTGGACGATTAGTCCTTATGGAAAGCAAAGATAAGATATCTCAAACAGATTTTGAATTGCACAATGACGGTGGAAGCATCACCAGTAGTTGTTGGAAAGTTACATGGTATGAGGACTATGTAGAAGTAATCCTGTCAGGCGAAGAACAATTTGATGAGCAGATTATTTTGAATTTTGATGGTACGGTAGATATGAAACAGTTGCCTGATACAGAAGTTGCAGAGCAAGAAAATGATACATCTGTTGAATATACCACGAAGCCTGATAGCATTGATCTGGGAGAATCAAATCAAAAAAATATTACAGAGCAGGTAGATAAAGCGAAAAAAGCCGAAAGCTGGACAATGGATGAAAGTAATGGAACCATGTATTTCTTTTTGGATGAACAGAATGGATGGCGTTTAGTGGTAGTAGATGCGGCTGCTGGAAGTAGATTTTACGTTATGGAACGGACTGCTGATGGCGGTGATACTTGGGAGCGAATTAACGAAGATCCTTTTGATAATCAAGCAGGCGTTGCTGAAGGGGTGATGTTTTTGGATGATAATTTTGGAATTGCAGGACTTGCAGGTGCATCTCAGTCTCATTCTACACTATATATTACAAAAGATGGAGGAAGATCATTTGGTGAGATAAAATTGCCAATGAGTACGGTTACTGAATTACCAGAATCTGCAAAAGAATATGGATTTACAGTAGAGGATTATGATTATTTAAATATGCCTCAAATAGGTGCTACAACATTGATAATAATGGTTACAACAGATAAAGGGGATAACGATGGAATTGTATTTGAATCAGAAGATGGTGGAGACACATGGAAATATAGAGGGGTAACTCAAAATTAGTAGTATTATTATAAATTGGGTAAAGGTTCAGTGGTATTGGCCTTTACCCAATTTTTTCCATGATAATAGAAAGTTAGCTGTACAGGAGATACTTTATTGTGTCCAGATATTCATGTCAGATAATATAGACATGGTTATTTCAGCAGCATTACTTCCGGTAGCGTTGTTATCGGCTCCAATATTAGTAGCAAAAAAGTATGTATTATTTACGATTTCGATATAGCCGATAAACCAGCCATTCACATCTTGTCCACCTACACGTCCGGTTCCTGTTTTTCCGTAGAATTTTCCAGTATTGGAAGAGGAAAGGCAGATGGAGTCTTTTACAGCATTGATATTTTCAGAAGAAAAACCTAAGCTATTGTTTTGCAGTTTCATCAAAAGTTCAACTTGCTCCACTGGGGAAATCTTTAAGGAGGATTCCAGCCAATAAGTGGAGAGATCGCCACTCACATTTTCATTTCCATATCCGATTTGCTGAATATAGTTGTAAATGTTAGTGGATGCAAGTTGTTCGTCTATTGATTGGAAATACCAGTTAACAGAGGATGTCATCGCAGACTGTAAGGTCTGATCAGCGTTCCATGCTTCAAACGGATAGTTTTCTCCATTCCATGCAATAAAGGAATCTTCTGGTGTAATGACACCTTCTTCCAATCCAAATAAAGCATCATATATCTTGTAAGTGGAATCCGGCGCAACTCGAAGCGTAGCATGTTCTATATCATGTATGCTCCAGACATCATTTCTAAGATCGTATAAAACAAAGCTTCCTTCGTATTTTCCAAAGTATTTAGAAAAATCTACATATGAAATATTTTCTGAGTAAGATTTCCATTGGTAGCGACTTTCGTCCGCTGCATATGTAGAAATAAAAGGTGTAAGTCCCATTATTAGAACTGTGGTCAGTATAAAAGCAGTCATGCCTTTTAACTTCTTGTAAAACGTTGGTTTCTCATAAGAAGCGATGTTGATAATGCGACGCTTTATTTGTTTCATGTTTCCGCTAAGGCTGGCAGCAAACGGAAAAGGAGAAATGGAGACCTTTTCTATAAAGTTAATCAGCGTATTTCCATAATTCTCATAATCGTCTTCTTCCAGCATTTTCAGAACAGAAGTGTCACAGGCAACTTCTCTGTCATTACGCATTTCTCTTAGCGCAAACCAGACAAAGGGGTTAAACCAATAAAGCACTCCGGCAAAGTTCATAAGATAATTGGCAATGGCATCCTTATGTCTGTAGTGTTGCAGTTCATGCAATAGCATATATCTCATATCAGATTCATGATAATCTGAGATTAAATGAATTGGCAGATAAATACATGGCTTCAAAAATCCTACGATAATAGGTGGATTTCAAAAAAGCGGTACTGTACACAGGAATATTCCTTGTTATTTTCATCTCATTCAAGCATTTGTTATACAGTCTGCGAACCTCTGGGTTCTGAAGGGGGAGCGCAGATCTCTTTATTGTGCGTAAACGAAGAGAAGATTTGATTACCAATATCATCATCGCAAGCATTCCCACAATCCATATACCTAATAAAATGTACCCGGTAACTGATGGCGTGTCTTTATTTACAGAAAGGGCAAAGTCATTCATCCAATTTGTAGTACCGGATAAACCGGTATCCATAACATTATTTGCACCAACATCGTCATGAGAAGCGGAAGAGTTTCTTACGCTACTGAGCCATGAGAAAATTTGCGGAAAACTAATTAGACGGAAGGGGATAAAAGGCACTGCTAAAAGTCCGAGTAACAGCAACCATAGATTATACTGCATCCGGCTGGACAAGTTGTTTCTGAATACCCATTTGGCTATCAAAAGAATTCCAACGATACCGCTGATAAATACATTGCATAATAAAAAGCGTATCATGAAATTAGCCATGTTAATCGCCTCCTTTTTTGGAACTCTTGGAAAGAAGGGAGCGAAGTGTTTCAATTTCTGTTTCAGACAGTTTATCGTTTTCTATGTATGCAGATAGCATAGAGGTAATGTCACCATTATAGTAGCGATTCAAGAAAGAATTACTTTCTTGACTAATATATTCACACTCTTTTACTAACGGTGTGTAAACAAAAACACGACTTTGTTTTTCATAAGTGAGAACACCCTTGGTCACAAGACGCTTAATGAGCGTTTGGATAGTTTTGGGACTCCAGCTTGTTGTTTGTAGTAATTTTTCTGTTATTTCATTGGTGTTAATGGGGGCATATTTCCATACAATTTTCATAACTTCAAATTCTGCTTCCGAAATTTGTGGTAAATTCTTCATGTAAATCACTCCTTAAATCTTACGCCTGTAATAAAAATAGTATATTCTGTATTTGTTGAAATGTCAATTTTGGAAAAATAGTTGACTGTAAATCTTACTTATGTAATAATTGAATTATTACATAAGTAAGATTTGAGGAGGTGGAAAGTTATGGGGAAAATGTTGCTGTTGTCATTTGAAAATAGTGAAGATGATGTTATTAGCGAGATATTAAGCATATTAGAAAATAAGCAAATGAAAATATGTGAAAATAAGAACATAAAAAAATGCTTAGAATTTCAGGGATTAACAATAAATGCTGAAAGACGGTTGGCGGTAAAAGGAAACAAAGAAATAGAATTTACTTTTACGGAATTTGAAATTCTGTTACTGTTCAGAGGTAAACTTGTAACAAAAGAACCGATGGTATAGACTAATCGTAGTCAAAACCATCGGTTTTCTTATGCAAATATTTCTGCAATCTCGCGGAACAGATTGGTCTGCTCTTTTCTGCGCATCAAAACCAGCATGCTCATGCATTTACAGAGATGGTCGATGCTTGACGGACTCCGGAATGACACAGCCTGCGCCTGTTTTCTTTTATATTTTCTCAGCAGCCGTTCGGCTTCGTTATTCGTGGCAGGTACATTCTTATTATGGAGGAAAAGAAGATGATCTCTTATTATACTTTTCATCCTTTGTACAGGTTGTATCCATCACGGTAGTATTTCCCAGGCGGCTCATAGTCGTATTCATCCCCAGCTATGGACAGGATTGTTTTATAACGTTCTTCAAATTCGGAGACGGTCTGCGGATCTGGCTCTTCTGATTCAGATAAACCATTCCGGTAATGGATCATTTCCTGCATCAGTGGAATGCATCTGCCTGTTCCAGGTACGGTCCTTTTCGTTGTCCATGCTGTCTTTCAGATAACGCAGTACATGTGCAAGGCATTCCTGGTGGCCGGTTCCATACTTATAAAAGGTTACATCATGATCGTGGACCAGTGTCCCCTGATAGTCTTCAACGACCGTGCCCTTTATTCCATCGTGTCCCTTTTTGCCCCTGGCAAAATAGAGCACACCGCCATCCGGAACCGCACATACAAATACATACGAACTTTCCCATTTACACGGGCATTGGTACAGTCTGTATGCATGACAGGGGAAAGCAGCATGTCGCAGAAAATCTCTTTACGCTGGGATTCTGTTTTTGGTAAAATGACCGGCAGAGATTATTGATCATGCCTTTGATATGTTTATTTTTCCATCTGTCAGATCAGACAAAACCTGCGGCTTTTATCAATTGACGTACAGCAGTCATTATTCAGCAGAAACAGGAAAGCACGTAAATTCCTCCATAGTTAACGTCATCAATGACTCCTGTGGAAATGGTGCATGGATCCGTTCACCTGTTTTGGAATTATAGTACACATCGGCATGATACTCGGTCACATGCACTTCTACGCTGATGTCGATTTTCTGCTTTGTAATGGTTTTCGATGTTTTCTTAAAGTCAGGGTCATGGAGTACTTCTTCGGGTGCCGGAAGATAGATTTCCCTTGTCGGGGTGAGTTTCTTTCTATGCCCCTGTGTCCTGGCTGTCCACCGGGTTTCCTTCCTGTTTTTTCGCGGCTGTTGGATATTTTTTTGCGGGCGATAGATTTTGAAGACGGGATGGATGAGTTTCATAGTTCCGGTTAATCTGTGCCGTCAGTTTCTGTACTTTTTTTTTCATCATCAAGCTCTGTCTTTACTTTGTAAAGTTCCCGTCTCTGGGAAGTTACTTTTTCAAGGGCGATGTCGCGCTGTTTTTCTGCACGGATGGCCCTTTTTTCCATCATATCCGCCTTTTTTACTGCTTCGGCGACCATACGGTCGCATTCTTTTTGCAGCTGTTCAAAAATCTCAAACCATTGATTCCGAATCGTAATGGTAATGGCTGTGTTCTTTGCTACAGCTGCTTCCAGTTTTGCAATTCTGTTCCAGGGCACGCACCTGTGTAAGGTGCTGTTTTTCCATTCGGATATATTTTTCTCCCGATTGAAAGGCTGCAAGTTCTTCCTGTGCTGCTTTCAGCCTGTATTGAAGTACTGTAATGGTTTCAAAAGAATTCCCCATCCCCATGCCGCGTCCTTTCCTTAAATGTTTGTCAGATCATCAATGATTTTTTCTAATTCTGCATTATGTTCCTCAAGGGATTTGATCAATGAGGACTGGGTTTCGATGACCCTGTGCTGTAGTCCGTTTGTATGCTCAAGACTGCCTATAAGTTCTTCATATGCTTTGAGTTTGCTTTTATCATCTGCGTTCATTTGTGCCTCCTTAAGTATAGGATAAGTATAGCAGAAACAGGGACGAATGGGAAATCGGACGAATTACGGGACTGGCAGAATGACGGTGGATAACCGGCAGAAAAATGAAAGAAGCAGGAGTGGAAATCCGTATTCCAGCCATGTAAAAGCAGGAAAACATGCAGGTACTGTTTATAATTTCAAAAGAAAAAGCAGGATTCGGAAGTCGTTAACGAGACTTCCCATCCTGCTTGAGTTTATCCACAAATATATTTTTTTAAATTTCGTCAGTTTTTACAATGGTCTGAACAGTAACGAAATTCTTTTACTGTTAGCGCAAAATGCTGGAATGGTATTTAGCAAGGAGAAAATATATAATATTGTTTGGAAAGAGCCATATTTTGGTGATTATAATATTGTCATGAGCCATATCCGCAACCTGCGTGGAAAAATAGAAGATAATCCAAGTAAACCGATTTACATACAGACTGTATGGGGAGTAGGGTATCGCTTCAATAAAAATTTAAGCAGTGGTCTGTAAGTTATAGTCCAGATCACTGCTTATTTTTCTTTTTTAACACCCAAGAGATATTCACAAGATACATGAAAAAATTCTGCCAGAGCCACTACTTCATAATCCGGTACAAAGCGTGTCCCTTGTTCAATGCGTAATACAGTCAAATCACTAAATTCATATCCGGCAAGCTGGAGTTGTTCAGCTAATGCTTTTTGTGATATGTGCTTTTCGGTTCGTAATTCTTTTACACGTTGTCCAATAAGGTTTTTGGAATTTTTTTCTTTATTCCAGTAAATCTTCATTCAAATACCAACTTTCTAAAGATGAAGTGCTACATGATTGATTTTACGGAATAATGTTGATAATATACTTCTAAAGATGAAGTATAAGAAAATAAATTTATTTGATGTAATCTTGGGATTGATAATACTGACTGCAAAATGCAATACTTATATGGAAAGGTGGATACAAAATGAACGAAGTATTTGAAACAGTAGCAGAGGTATTGGAGGAACTTAGAAGCGAAGCAGAAGAACGAGAGTATTCTGTTCACACAAACGAATCGGAAAATGCAGATAAAGCATTGAAAAAGGCGAATCGGGAATATGAAACGGTGTTGGCTGAGCTTTCTGCAGAGCACAGAGAATTTTTCGAAAATTATATGGATATAGTGGATCACGCTCATTTTCAAGAAGAACAAAGAGCCTACTATCAGGGGATGGTAGATGTAATGCAGATATTTGACGGACTGGGGATTTTAAAGGAAAGAAACAAAGTGAAAGAAGTGCTTATGCATATCAAAGAATAGTTCAAACAGGGTGGATGGCTTACCGGGAAGCTGACCACCCTGTTTTTCTTCAGAATAATTCAGAAATAATCCAGAAAAAATCGAAATCTTTCTGCTATTCTGTTTCATGGGTTTTATATGTACGAAGATAGGCTTCTACCAGTGCTAGAATGGTGGTGATCTGATCGTTTGTACATTCTGAAAGATAAACCAGCAGTCTTTGGTAATCCAGATTATCAGTTGGAGCTGCCGGATAAAAGAACGGATCAGCAGAGATGTGTAAAGCACGAATGAGCTGACCAAGTTTTTCAAGGCTTGGAACATTGCCATGATTTTCAATCTCTTTGATATATCTTGATGAAACACCGGATTTTTCGGATAATTCATCATAAGTCAGCTTTTGGTCTAATCTGGCTTTCTTCAGGCGAAAACCCATGTCTTTATCAATTTTCTTAGATTTAGCCATGTCATGCACCTCCGTATATAGTGTATAGTTCACCATTTAAAAAGAAAATGAACTAATAACGCACTATATCAGAGGAATATAATGCACTTAAATAAAATAAGTAACTTTGGATATTGCATATAAAAAACGCAGTATTCAAAGGTTTTTTCTCATGTTTTTATCCTTTGAATGTGTTTGGGAGAGCTATGTATTCTGAACCGTTGAAAGGATATTTTTGTATTTGGAAAATATTATCCTGCCCATTGCGTGGAAGGACAGGTAAATAGGTTGCATTTTAAGTAATGCGGCAAATTCTACAATTGAAAGTGCATTATATACACTCACAAAATGTGGAGAAAATTTAATATCAGCTATAAACAGCGTCCTGTGGGTATGTGCTCATAAGGGCGTTTTTTATATACAGAAAAATTTTTCTAAAAATTTTTCAATCCACCCGAACATCTCCCTGGTTTCATTTGGGAGATACACCGGAAGGGAAAAAAGGCAAAAGCCTTGGCATTCGGAACGGGAGGAGGTGAACTCGTATGGGGCAACCTTCTTCTAAGGATGAAATGACTATCCGGCATCAATTTGACCGGTTATGCCAGATGGCATTAAAAGGCGAAGCTGTAAATTATTACAAACACATGGACTATCGCAGAAAACATGAAGTAACATTCTCTGAACTGTCGGAAAAGGAGTTGAGCAAATTATTTACTATGGATGAGTATGGAACAGAATATCATCATTTTGAAGTGCATGGCTATGACATTGAAGTAAAAAATACCCTGATTGCTGAAGCTTTGAAGGAACTTACAGAAAGAAAAAGGAATGTCATTTTACTTTCGTATTTTATGGAAATGAGCGATGCGGATATTGCAAGAGAAATGAATCTGGTTCGCAGTACCATTCATGAACACAGGACTCGCTCACTTGAAATTTTGAAGAAGATCATGGAAGGAATAGCAGATGAAAAAGATGTATAAAAGCAGAAATGAGGAAAATTTGTTGCCTTTCCATATTATAAAGGCAGCATCAGAGGGCGATGTAAGTGCCATCAATGCAGTGTTGAAACACTATGAGGGATACATAATCAAATTGTCTACAAGAAAGTTATATGACGAAAGTGGACAGGTGCATTACTGCATTGATGAAACGTTGCGTCGCAGATTGGAAACCAAGCTGATTACAAAAATATTGGCTTTTGAAGCTGCATAGCATCCGATCAGAAAATTCCCTTTCTATTCATTGATTGGAAATGATGCAGCGATGTACCTTGACAACTGAATATTGATTGCATACAGGACGTGAGGATATGCGGAGCCACTAGGCAGGTTCGCCAAGAGATACCTGCTCTTTTTGAGTGAACGTGAGGGAATGTTGAAACACTACATTGAAGCAAAGGTATGGAGCGAGAAAAATCTGACAAAATGTGTGGCAGTAACACAGGGCGATGAAGCATATCTGTAATAATGATACTTCCGGATTGTAAAGAAATTTGCAGTCCGGTCAATTTGAATGACGGTGCAAGACCGATGTGGGCAGAGTAATGATCTGCCACCTGTATTGCTTTTTTATCTGCCTATGAGAGCCTGCAATGGGGTGGGGGTTGTCATTGGCAGATAAAGTGCTGCCTATTTTAAAAATTTGGAGGTGTTCATAATAAATAATATAGAAGAAAGAGTAGAGGGCAAGATGGTTCCAATCTGGGAGAAGTATATGCTGACGGTTGACGAAGCAGTTCAATATTTTGGAATTGGTGAAAAGAAGATAAGGATGCTGATTTCTGAAAATACTGATACTGATTATTGTTTTACGGTGCAGGTTGGGAATAAATCGTTGATTAATCGGCATAAATTTGAAGAATTTCTTAATCAAACCACTTCCTTGTAGAAATGAAAAATACAAAACTTTATCACTTTAAAGTGGTAAATGCCGCCCTGGTATGATATAATATGGTTGTCGTGCTAGGGCTTCTTCGTAGAAAGGAGCAAAGACGTTTGAGTGAAAGAAATCGCAATCAGAAAAGACGTGATAAAAAAGGACGTATTTTACGAAACGGAGAAAGCCAGCGAGCGGATGGAAGATATGCATTTGTTTATACAGACTGCTTTGGAAAACAGAAATTTCTTTACAGTTGGAAGTTGGAATCGACAGATCCTCTTCCGGTAGGAAGAAGACCTTGTCAGTCACTTAGAGAAAAGGAAAAAGTCATATTAAGGGATATAAATGATGGCATTACTCCTTATGGTGATAATTTGACAGTTCTTGAGTTGGTAAAAAAGTATATTGCTCAGAAGACTGGGGTTCGCCATAATACAGCTGCGAATTATAATTTTGTTATCAACATTATTAAGAAAGAGGAATTTGGAGCATTAAGGATTGATAAGGTAAAACTATCAGATGCAAAAGCATGGTTGATTAAGCTTCAGGCAGATGGTAGGGGATACAGCACCATTCATTCAGTTCGTGGAGTGGTAAGACCTGCTTTTCAAATGGCTGTAGATGATGATTTGATTCGTAAAAATCCGTTCGAGTTTCAACTATGTACAGTAGTTGTAAACGATAGTGTAACAAGAGAAGCCATAACCAGAAAACAAGAAAGAAAGTTCTTGGAATTTATTAAGAATGATGAGCATTATAAACGATACTATGATGGTATGTTTATCCTCTTTAAAACCGGACTTCGTATTTCAGAGTTCTGCGGATTGACACTTTCCGATATTGATTTTGAAGAAAAGCAAATCAGTGTAAATCATCAGCTTCAAAGAACCAGAGATATGAAGTATGTTATTGAAGATACCAAAACGTCAAGTGGAACTAGAATCATTCCTATGACTGAGGAAGTGTATGAATGTTTTAAGCGTATTGTTGAAAATCGTAAAAAGCCCAAGAAAGAACCTGTGATTGATGGATATAAGGGATTTCTGTTTTTAGATAAGAAGGATATGCCGGAAGTTGCTTTACATTGGGAAAAGCATTTTGAGTGGGCATTGGCTAAGCATAATCGAATCTATAAAGAGCAGTTACCAAAAATCACGCCGCATGTTTGCAGGCATACCTACTGCAGCAATATGGCAAAAAGCGGGATGAATCCTAAAACGCTTCAGTATCTTATGGGACATTCAGACATTGGGGTAACATTGAATACATATACGCATCTGGGAGCAGAGGATGCCAAGGAAGAACTTGGCAAATATGCTAAGATGGCTTAAAAGATCAAGAAAATTGATACAACTAAAAGATAACCTAAGTGGAAAAAGTCTTTAGTAAAATGAGAAAATTAAGCTGTTTTACTAAGATTTTTACTAAATTTGGATGACAAGATATACGAATTTATGCCACGATATGCGACGAAAACAAAGAAAATACTCTATCACAGCAAATCGTATAAAGTGGCGTAAAATCAAGGAAAATCAGCATTTTCAAGGAGTTTTTAAGGCATGATTAAAATATTATTTGTATGCCACGGCAACATCTGCCGCTCCCCCATGTCCGAGTACCTCCTAAAGGATCTGGTGGAAAAACAAAACCTCACTTCCCACTTCGAGATCGCTTCCGCTGCCACCAGCAGCGAAGAAATCTGGAACGGCACCGGCAATCCGATCTACCCGCCGGCGCAGGCGGAGCTGAGGAAGCATGGGATCGGGAAAACAGCATACACGAATTTTTCAAAAAAACGTGCACGGCAGGTAACAAAAGAAGATTACGGGTATTATGACTATCTGCTCTGTGCAGATGCAAACAACATCAAAAACACCATACGCATCACGGGACCGGATGTCGATGGCAAGATAAAACTGCTTTTGGACTTTGCTACGGATCCCAAAAGAAAAGGAAAATCCATTTCAGATCCATGGTATTCCGGCAGGTTTGACGAGACCTACCGGGATGTTGTTTGCGGTTGTGAGGGACTGCTCGCATACTTGAAAGAAACAGGGCAGATCTGATAAAAAAATATTGAGAAAGACAGTGTCGATGATATCTGTCCGTATCTGCCACGAAAGTCAGTCAGACCAAAATCTGACAATGAAAGGGTGGAATCGGTCAGAACAGGAGACACTGTTTTTTTATTGCCCAAAAGTAACAGAAAAATATTTTCGCATATTTTCGCCCAAAGTCAATACCCGAATAATTCATAAAAATCAATTTGCAAAATTGGTCAAACAGACGAAAATAGAATTAAAATACGAAAACAACTTGTATAAATCAACGAATAAATATAAGATATAGAAGTACGAAAAAATACGAAAATTTGAAAGAGGGGGAGAGGGACATGTATAAGACCGGTTAATGATCTTATCCGGCAAACTGGGGTATGATCGAAAATCGAAAATGGGGGACTTTGAAAAATGAGAAACAAAAAGATTTTACAGAAGGCCGCTAAGAAATCACTTAGCTGGCTTTTAATTTTAGGTATGCTGGTAACGTTACCAGAGACGCCGGGAGCCATATCTGCAGCGGCGGCGGAGCTTGAAACGGGGACAGAAGAAACGGTACATGAAGAATCCAGCGATGCAGATCGTATGGAAGAAACAAAAAATGCTGTGACAGAAAAAACCGGGGAAACAGAGACGAAAGCAGATACCGCGGTACAAGAAGAAACTGGTACAAGTCAGAGTCAGGAAACGAAAGAGCCGGAAACAGAGACCCAAGATGCAGAAGCAGAGAACGAAGATGCAGAAACAGAGGATGCGGAAGCAGCAGTAACAGAAGCAAAGACCCAAGATGCAGAAACAGAGGCACCTGTAACAGAAACAACGGAAGATGAGACTGAATTATCCGAGGAAACAGAAGAAACGGAAACAGAGCAGGAAGTGAAAGCTGTGGAAGGAGCAATGAACCTGACACTGCACATGGATAACAGTTCTGCAAAGTACAAAACGCCTGCACTTCAGTTCTGGGGAGATGATAACACAATCGTATCTGGTGCAACGGAAAAAAACCAGGAGATTACAGGTTGGGAAGACGCAGTAGGACAGCTTCTGACAGCGGATAAAGACGGAAAATTTTACAGTGTAACATTAAACGGTAATTTTACAGGATTCCAGTTTTTAGATTATGCAGATCCGTCAAAGAACACAGCAGGACAGGGATTTGTCAGCACCATGAAAGCATACACAGATGAAACACCGACAGATCTTTATTATATCTGTAAAGATGGCAACTGGGGCTGGTATTTAGATGCAGCAGGCACAGAAGCGTTAAAAGAGCCGGAACTTGTTTATCTTACCATGCATATCAAACCGGAAACGAAATGGTCAAAACCTGCAATGCAGCATTGGAATGACAAATTGACCATCACTGATACAAAAGGTCAGGAAACGATTACAGGATGGGGTGTTAAAGGAGATCTTTTCACAGCAGAAGAGAATGGATTTTACAAACTCACTGTCAAAGGAACATTCGGAGGCTTTCAGTTTGTAGATGCAGATAATGCGGATGATACAAAAACAGGTGACAATACTTACGACAAACTGTTGGATAAATTTGTAGCAGAAACGCCAACCGATGTATATTATATCCAGAAAGACGGCACCTGGAACTGGTACATGGATAAAGATGGAACAATTACACTTGCTTCCACAAAAGAGGTATCGGACCAGGCAGTCGACAATGCAGATGGAACTACCACATTCACGGCTGTTGCAGAAAACGTAAAAGATAAAGTAAAGGTTGTTTATGGTAAAAAATCAGAGGTGGAGGAAAAAGGAACTTCTGCATTAAAGACGGTTACCATGACAGCAGATAAAAGTGTTGCAAATGCATATACCACGGATGCGATTTTCCTTGGAGATGATGCATTGGACATCGTATATTACATCGAAGTAGATGGTGTAAAAAAAGACATTGAAACATCCGCTGGTGTTACAGTTGGAAAAGATACTTATCTTTCTTATACCAGGGATAAATTTACCGGCAGAATGGTCTGTATACCGGGTACATTTCCTGGAAAAAGCTGGGATGCAGCATCAAATATAATGACATACATGGGAGAGGGGTTATATTCCTATACATTTAAAAATGTTCCGGCGGCAAATTACGAGTACAAGATTACGATGGGTGACTGGAGCGAAAACTATGGAGCAGGCGGTGTTATAAGCGGATCTAACATTGCAGTTACCGTGACAGAACCACAGGATGTTACGATTTATTATTCGGACTTCAGCCATTATTCAAAATGCAGTATTGATTATAAATTTGGGGCAAGCCTGTTATTGCAGGGAACAGGGATTCCATCGGATACAAAATTTTCTGACAGCAGATTGACCGGAATTTACAGCGCAACTGTGGCAAACATGGAAGCTGGTACTTATTCCGATACGAAGATCGTATCAGAGGATGAGACTGTTGAAATGGATCCATATACGGTAGATACCACAAAGGATGTTACATTCTATTATGATCCGGAATCAGGCATTTATTATTCGAATGCTTCTGACAAAGAAGTTGCAACAAACAAACTTGTATTTGATTCTAAGGATACAGCTTACAAATCAGTATACGGTGCGGTGGCAACCGGAGAGGAAGTTACCTACTCCATCGATACCGGAGATGATGTTACTGCAGTCAAACTGGTTGTAAAAGGTGTGGAAAAGAAAACACTTTCCATGAAAAAAACAGCGGGTGCGGAAGATGGAAAACAGAGATGGTCTGTTACTACAAGCTATGACAGACTTGGAGAATACCAGTATTTCTTTGCAGTATACAATGAAACTGCAGTGGTAATGTATGGCGATGATGACGGATTTTATGGGGCCGGTGTGGCAGCCAATCTGTTAAATCTTTTACCATATGATCAGATCGTATATCAGTCAGGTTATAAGACACCCGACTGGATGAAAAATGCAGTGATCTACCAGATCTTCCCGGATCGTTTCTATAATGGCGATGTGACAAACGATACCATCACTTCGGATGCAAGAGGTACGGTACAGTATGAGTATATGAATGACTGGTATATTTTACCGGAGAACCCGGAGCAGATCACATTACATCCGGATACCTATCCGACTTACGCATATAAGGGCGATGGAAACTGGAGCAATGAGATCTATGGTGGAGATTTAAAGGGTATTACAAAACGGATCGACTACTTAAAAGCACTTGGTGTTACCGTGATCTACTTAAACCCGGTATTTGAGTCCATTTCCAGCCACAGATACGATACAAGTGATTATAAAAATATTGATCCGATCCTTGGAACACTTGGAGATTTTGAGGAACTGGTCAGCGTAGCAGAAGCGAACAATATGCATGTTGTATTGGATGGTGTATTCAATCATGTATCGGATGATTCTGTTTATTTTGACCGTTACTATGAGTATCTGGAAGATGGAACCGATACGATCGGAGCTTATCCTTACTGGGCATATGTATACGATGCCATGAGCGAGAAAAAGATTTCCAAAGAGGAAGCAGAAAAACAGGCAAAAGAATATTTTACGGCAGAGTATGGAATTACAAACTATGACTATACAGAATGGTTTGATGTATTTTCCGATACAACTTTAAAAGATGACAATGACGATGAAGTATGTGATTCCGTAGGACTTCGTGCCGGAAAACCAGTATATGGTTATGATGGATGGTGGGGTTATGACTCCATGCCGATCATCAAGGCAACGAACGGTTCCGAATATCAGACCGGTACCTGGGCAGAAGAAGTAATCGGAAAAAATGAGACAAGTAAGACCGCAGATAACAGTGTAACACAGTACTGGCTGTCAAAAGGAATGGACGGATGGAGACTCGATGTTGCCAATGAAGTATCGGATGAGACCTGGCAGCATTTCCGTAAATCCGTAAAGGCACTTGACAGTGATAACGTGATCATCGGAGAGATCTGGACGGATGCAGTCAAATATCTGATGGGTGACATGTATGACTCTGTTATGAACTATATGTTCCGTGGAGCAGCAATCGCCTATGCAAAAGGCGGAGATTCAAAAAATGCGTTAAATACGCTGGAGCGTTTGAGAGAGCGTTATCCGAAAGAAGCATTTTATGCGATGATGAACCTTGTTGACTCTCATGATACAACACGTTTGTTATCTTACTTAGATGGTATTGATGACGATAGAAACCAGAAGGAAATTTCAGAGGCATTCCCGACCTATGAAAATACTTCAGATGAGGCAAAACAGAAACAGTATTTAGTTGCATTGATGCAGTTTACCTACGCAGGTGCACCGACCATCTATTATGGTGATGAGCTTGGCATGGTAGGTGCAGATGATCCAGATGACCGCCGTGCGATGATCTGGGGCGAAGGAAATGAGAATCTGGTAAAATGGTATGCAAAACTTGCTGCAATAAGAAGCAGTTACAGTGCATTGAGAACAGGCTCCGTAGAGCCGGTATATGGCACAGATAAAGAAATTTTAGGCTATGTCAGAAGTGATGATTCGGATATCATGCTTGTTTTGATGAACAACAGTGCAGCAGACAAGTCTGTGACAGTAAATGTTGCAGAACTTGGAATTAATGCAGCAGAACTTGCAGATGTGATCGCAGGTAATAGTTACAGTGCTGCAGGAGGCAGCGTGACGGTAACTGTTCCGGCATACAATGGTGTGATCTTAACAGACAAGGGTCATGTAAAACAGGTTTCTGTGGATGAAGAAAACTTAAAACCTGGTTTTGATCCTGCATATAAGATTAAGGCAGAAGAACGTGCAGTCAAAGTAACAGGAGTTTCACTGAAAAAGACAGAGATTACCTTACAGAAAGGTAAAACAGCAAATATTTCTGAAAATGTAGTAGTAGCACCGCAGAATGCAACAAACACAGCAGTAAAATACAAGACTTCTGACAAAACAGTTGCTTCAGTTGACAAAGATGGTAATGTAACTGCAAATGCCAAAGGAACTGCAACAATTACCGTGACAACAAAAGACGGACTGTTTACATCAGAATGTAAAGTAACTGTAGGAGATCAGGTACAGGCAGCGAAGATCAAATTAAACAAGACAAAACTCAGCCTGAAAAAAGGAAAAACATATACCTTAAAGGCAACAGTCACTCCGAAGAATTGTACGGATAAATCCGTGAAATGGAAATCTTCCAAATCCTCTGTTGTAAAAGTAGATGCAAACGGAAAAGTAACTGCAAAGAAAGCAGGAACCGCTACAATTACAGCTACCACAAAGAATGGTTTAAAGGCAACCTGTAAGATCACGGTTACAGATCCGGCAACCAAAGTATATCTGACACCGGCGATGAGTATCAAAAAGGGAAGTTCCGTAAAACTGACAGCATCTGTATTTCCGAAGACAGCGACAGATAAACTTACATGGTCTACATCAAACAAAAAGGTAGTGACAGTAACAAAGAGCGGTAAGATCAAAGGAGTCAAAACAGGAACAGCTACGATTACAGTTAAAACAACAAGTGGAAAGAAAGCAACCTGTAAAGTGACCGTTGTAAAGAGTAATAAGAAGTCAGCAGGTATTAAACTGAGTGCAAAGAAACTGACATTAAAGCAAAATACAACAAAACAGCTGAAAGCTACTCTTGATAAGAATGCAACGGACAAAGTGACATGGAGCAGTTCTAACAAGAAAGTAGCTACAGTCGATAAAAATGGTGTTGTAACGGCTGTAAAGAAAGGTACTGTAACGATTACCGCAAAGACATCAGGTGGAAAGAAAGCAACCTGTAAAGTGACGGTAAAAGTACCGGCAACCAAGGTAAAATTAAACAAAACCAAGGCGACTGTTGCAAAGGGCAGGACTCTGACCTTAAAAGCGACTATGACACCTTCTTCCTCAACAGATAAACTTACCTGGACGAGTTCCAACAAAAAAGTGGCAACAGTTGATAAGAATGGTAAAGTAAAGGCACTGAAAAAAGGAACAGCCACGATTACTGTAAAAACTGCAAGTGGAAAGAAAGCAACCTGCAAAATTACTGTAAAATAAAAAAAGTTGTAAAAAAATATTGCAAACAGGAAATCAATGTGGTATAAATGTTACAACGTTAAAACAGTAAAGCGATGAAAGAGACTCTGATCTTTGGGCGTCGACAGGAATACAGCGTCACCGACTGAGAGCGCTGTTTGAAAGAGAAGGTCAAGGGAACACTCTGGAGCAGACTGATTGAACAGGAATTTGCACGAGCGGTTGATCTTAAAAACAGCGGCAGTGGATCGAAAGTAGGTCAGTACGTGGGTGCGCGTTAAGCACAGAGAGCGGAAAGATGATGAGAACGACATCATTTTTCAATGCGGGTGGTACCGCGGGATACTAAGAGATTTCGCCCCGGAAAAGCATATGCTTTTCCGGGGTTTTTTGTATTCATGATAATAGAATGTTCGCGGAGCGTGCATTCTATTATTTGTTGAAAATCTGAAAGACAGAGTTTTGTTTTTCAAAAAGGTTCCCGTCCCGCACCTTATCATATCTAAAGGAGTGTACAGAATATGGAATTCATGACAGGTGTAAACAAAAAGGAAACCTTAGAGATCGGTGATTTACTGACCGGCAGCTATGAGGGAAAAAGTGTAAAAGTAAACGGAGCAGTGCATACCATCCGTGATATGGGTGAAGTTGCATTTATCGTCTTAAGAAAGAGAGAAGGACTGCTCCAGTGTGTTTACGAAGAAGGAAAAACACAGTTTGACTTAAAAGATTTAAAAGAGGCAGCAACGATTGAGGTGGAGGGAACCGTAAAACCGGAGGAACGTGCACCACACGGATTTGAGATCCGTCTGGATAAAATCAAGGTATTGTCCGAACCGGCTGCACCGATGCCGCTTGCAATCTCAAAATGGAAATTAAATACCTCCTTGGAGGCGAATTTAAACAACCGTGCGATCGCCCTTCGAAATATCAGGGAGCGTGCAAAATTCCGTATTCAGGAAGGTGTGGTACGGGGATTTCGTGATTTCTTATACGGTCAGGGGTTTACAGAGATCCATACACCAAAGATCGGTGCAAAAAGTGCAGAGGGCGGGGCAAACCTGTTCCGGTTGGAATATTTTCACAGACCGGCAGTTTTACAGCAGAGTCCTCAGTTTTACAAACAGATGATGGTCGGCGTATTTGACCGGGTATTTGAGACGGCGCCGGTATTCCGTGCAGAAAAACATAATACCAAACGTCACTTGAACGAGTACACCAGCCTTGATTTTGAGATGGGATATATTGATGGATTTGAAGATATCATGGCGATGGAGACCGGATTTTTGCAGTATATGATCGCACTGCTCAAAAAAGATTATGCAGAGGAACTTCGGTTATTAGGCGTCACACTGCCGAATGTCGACAAAATTCCGACCGTGCGTTTCGATGAAGCAAAAGAAAAAGTGGCAGAAAAATATCACCGCCAGATCAGAAACCCATACGATCTTGAGCCGGAGGAGGAAGCACTCATCGGACAGTATTTCAAAGAAGAGTATGATGCGGATTTCGTATTTGTCACACATTATCCATCCAAGAAACGTCCGTTTTACGCGATGGACGATCCGGCAGATCCGACTTATACCTTAAGTTTTGACCTTTTATATCAGGGACTTGAGATCACGACCGGTGGACAGCGTATCCACGATTACAACAAACTGATGGAAAAAATCGAAAAGCGTGGTATGGAGTCTGAGGGAATGGAACAGTATTTATCCGTATTCAAACATGGCATGCCGCCACATGGTGGACTTGGAATCGGTTTAGAGCGTCTGACCATGAAATTAGTCGGTGAGGACAACGTCCGTGAGACGACGCTGTTCCCGCGTGATTTAAGCAGATTAGAGCCGTAAATCCAAAATATTTTGAATGTAAAATGGAGTTTTGCAAACAGACATCATATGAATGAAAAAGGAGAACAGCCGTGAAACATTTGGGAACAAAAACAATCGAGACAAGACGTCTTGTTTTAAGAAAATTTACACTTTCCGATGCAGAGCCGATGTACCGTAACTGGGCATCGGATCCGGAAGTGACAAGATATCTGCTGTGGCCTGCACATGAGAGTGAAGAAGAGACGAAAGGCATTTTAAAAGGCTGGATCGCTGCATACGATAAACCGGAAAAATATGAATGGTGTATCGAATTAAAAGAGATCGGTGAGGCAATCGGCAGCATTGGTGTCGTAGCTGTCAATGAAAAAGTGCAGTCCATGGAAGTCGGTTATTGTTTAAGCTGTGACTACTGGAATAAAGGAATCATGTCAGAAGCATTAGAGGCAGTGGCAGAATACCTGACTAACGAAGTTGGGGCACGCAGGATCGCGGCGCGATGTGATACCAGAAATCCGTACTCAGCCAAAGTGATGGAAAAATGTGGATTAAAATATGAAGGAACTGCGATCCAGGCAGAGTGGAACAACTCCGGAGCAGGGGATGTTGCCTGCTATGGTCTGGTTGTTGGACCGGTTGTTGTTGAAGAGCCGGAGGAAACCCTGGAACCGGAGAACGAAGAGGAAGAGCCGAAAGTCATTAAAACAGGACGCAAAAATGAGATCTCAGACGAGACGATCGAGTATGTCGGAATCCTTGCAAAATTAGAGCTGAATGAGGAAGAGAAAGAGCATGCAAAGAAAGATATGGAAGAAATGCTCAACTATATTGATAAATTAAATGAACTTGACACCACAGGAGTGGAGCCGATGTCACATGTGTTCCCGGTAAACAATGTATTCCGGGAAGATGTAGTGACAAACGGAGACGGCAGCAAAGAGACGCTTTCGAATGCACCGGCACAGAAAGACGGTGGATTTAAAGTGCCAAAGACAATTGGAGATTAATCAGATTGCTCAAAGAACATTTTGTGCAGCAGGCAAAGAAAATGTTCGGATAAAAAGCAGGAGCAGGAATGGAGATTTATATGAATATTATGAGTTTGACTGCCGTGGAACTCGGCAAAAGAATAAAAGCAAAAGAAATCTCAGTAGAGGAAGCTGTTACGGCGGCGCTTGACGCGATTGAGAAAAAAGAAAAACTCGTAAACAGCTTTGTGACAGTAGATAGAGAGGGAGCACTGAAACGCGCAAAGGAAGTACAGAAACAGATTGATGACGGCACACTGACGGGGCCGCTTGCAGGTGTACCGGTTGCCATCAAAGACAATATGTGTACGAAAGATCTGCTTACCACCTGTTCTTCTAAGATTTTATATAACTTTATTCCGACCTACACGGCGGAAGCAGTTTTAAATCTGGAAAAAGCAGGGGCAGTTATTTTAGGAAAGACCAACATGGATGAGTTTGCCATGGGAAGCACGACAGAGACGTCCGCTTACGGTGAGACAAAAAATCCATGGAACACAGAGCATGTGCCGGGCGGTTCTTCGGGTGGTTCCTGTGCAGCGGTTGCGGCAGAGGAATGTGTCTTTGCACTTGGATCAGATACCGGCGGTTCCATCCGTCAGCCGAGTTCCTTCTGCGGCGTGACCGGAATCAAACCGACCTATGGAACGGTATCACGTTATGGACTGATCGCCTATGGTTCCTCTTTAGATCAGATCAGGTTGCGGGAAGATGTGCGAACCAATTGTGCAAACGATTTTAGAGACGATCGCTTCTTATGACACGAAGGATTCCACTTCTGTAAAAAGAGAAGATTACGATTTTACCAGTGCACTGGTGGATGATGTTGCAGGAATGAAGATCGGTATTCCGCGTGATTATTTCGGGGAGGGTTTAGATCCGGAAGTAAAAGCAGCAGTTTTGCAGGCTGCAGAGGAATTAAAGAAAAAGGGCGCCATCGTGGAAGAGTTTGATTTAAGCCTGGTAGAATATGCGATCCCTGCATATTACGTTATCGCCTGTGCAGAGGCAAGTTCCAACCTGGCAAGATTTGACGGTGTCAAATATGGTTACCGCACCAAAGAATACGAGGGACTTCATAATATGTACAAAAAATCACGTTCCGAAGGATTCGGACCGGAGGTAAAACGTCGTATCATGCTTGGTTCCTTTGTGTTAAGCAGCGGATATTACGACGCATATTATCTGAAAGCACTCCGAACCAAAGCACTGATCAAACAGGCATTTGATAAGGCATTTGAAAAATATGATGTCATTTTAGGACCGGCAGCACCGACGACTGCACCAAAATTAGGACAGTCTTTAAGTGATCCGATCAAGATGTATTTAGGAGATATCTATACGATTTCTGTAAACCTTGCCGGATTACCTGGTATTTCACTGCCATGCGGCAAAGATAAAAAAGGTCTGCCAATCGGATTGCAGCTCATTGGAAACTGCTTTGAAGAGAAGAAGATCATCCGTGCGGCATATGCGTTTGAACAGACAAGAACCTATGAGCACAGCCCGCTTGCATAATCCGAAAATGGAGGAATAGAGATGAGTAAAATATATGAAACTGTCATTGGACTTGAGGTCCATGTTGAGTTAGCAACAAAAACAAAAATCTTCTGCGGCTGTTCCACAGCATTCGGCGGTGCACCAAATACACATACCTGTCCGGTGTGTACCGGTATGCCGGGTTCTCTTCCTGTATTAAACCGTCAGGTGGTGGAATATGCGATGGCAGTGGGAATTGCCACAAACTGCAGCATCACCTACGCAGTACTTGCAAATTTCGTAAGAACTATTTTTATCCGGATAATCCGCAGAACTATCAGATTTCCCAGCTATATCTGCCAATCTGCAGAAACGGCGGTGTTGAGATCGAGACAGCAGCCGGAAAGAAGATTATTGGTATCCATGAGATCCATATGGAAGAGGATGCCGGAAAACTGGTGCATGACGAGTGGGAGGATGTCTCCATCGTAGATTACAACCGTTCCGGTGTACCGCTGATTGAGATCGTATCCGAGCCGGATATGCGTTCCGCAGAGGAGGTTATCGCATATCTTGAAAAGCTGCGCATGATCATCCAGTACCTGGGAGCATCTGACTGTAAATTAAACGAAGGTTCCATGCGTGCCGATGTCAACCTGTCCGTCCGTGAAGCCGGCGCAAAGAAGTTTGGAACCCGTACCGAGATGAAAAACTTAAACTCCTTTAAAGCGATCGCAAGAGCTATCGAGGGAGAGCGTGCACGTCAGATCGAACTGCTTGAAGCCGGAAAGAAGATCGTGCAGGAGACACGCCGCTGGGATGACAATAAGGAATCTTCCCATGCAATGCGTTCCAAAGAGGACGCCCAGGATTACCGTTATTTCCCGGAGCCGGATCTTGTGCCGATCGTGATCAGTGATGAGTGGATCGCAAAAGTAAAGGCAAACCAGCCGGAGCTTCGCACGGAAAAATTGGAGCGTTACCAGAAAGAATTTGATCTTCCGAAATATGATGCCGAGATCATTACCGGACACAAAAAATTTGCAGACCTGTTTGAGGCGGCAACCGAGCTTTGCGGCAAACCGAAAAAAGTGTCCAACTGGATCATGGTCGAAACTATGCGTCTGTTAAAGGAAAACAACATGGATCCGGAAGACATCCGTTTTTCTCCGGTCAACCTTGCAAAACTGATCGATCTTGCCGATTCCGGTTCCATCACGAACACGGTTGCAAAAGAAGTATTTGAACGGATCTTTAAAGACGACATCGATCCTGAAAAATATGTTGAAGAGAAAGGCTTAAAGACAGTCAACGACGAGGGTGCACTCCGTGAGACAGTACAGAAAATATTAGCAGAAAATCCACAGTCGGTTGAGGATTACCATAACGGCAAAGAAAAGGCAATCGGATTCTTAGTCGGACAGACCATGAAAGCCATGAAAGGAAAAGCAAACCCGGCGCTTGTGAACCAGATATTAAAAGAGTTACTGTAAGGTATTATATTTGATACCAACATCATGTGTATAAAAATATGAGGACTGAAAAAAGTCCTCATATTTTTGCGATAGCTTGACAATCTTGTTTATGCGTGCATATACTAAGATAATTGCGAAACTCATTCATGAACTGGCGATGTTGTGGAAAATTGACAGATGAAAAAGAAAGTGCTGGGGAGCCGTCGGTACTTAGTGACCGTATTTTGGTCACTTAGTATCCGCTACGAGCGACACGCAGCAGAGCTGCGTTTCTTTTCTTTTACAGGTCAATTTCCCACAACGTTCACAGCCTAAAGCAGAGTTTCGCCCAGGTAACTGTTTTATTGAATAGCATGGAAAGAAGGAGCAAAATGACCTATCATTTATCCGACGAGCAGGAAAAATACTTTTATGACACCTTAGAGGAACTCTGCAGGCAGTCCCGTCTGTTAGAGTCACACCGCTATATGCAGCACGGTGACACCAGCGTGTTCCGCCACAGTGTGTCGGTTGCATATTTCAGCTATTATCTGGCACTGAAAATGAATGCGCCGGTGGATATCCATTCGCTGGTTCGCGGTGCGCTGTTACATGATTATTTTTTGTATGACTGGCATGAGAAAGATGCATCACATAAATGGCATGGATTTCATCATGCAAAAAAGGCGTGTGAGAATGCAGCCCGTGATATCCCGGATTTGAACGAGATAGAGAAGGATATGATAAAATGTCATATGTTTCCATTAAATATCGTTCCGCCCAAATATATGGAAGGCTGGATCTTGTGCTGTGCGGATAAGATATGTTCCGGTGCAGAAACTGTGAAAGGACGCATGCCGGAGCATATCGTTCTGCCGTGGAGGAAACAGATTCGTTCAGAATTATAGAATGTTTGTGAGTTTGACCAAAAATGGAGACTAAAACGGGCATATATAAAGTTTTCGCTTTATATATGCCCGTTTTTCATGCAAAATGTTAGCCCTCCGCAAGATTTCCTGTGTAAAGCTGATAATATTTTCCTTTTTCTTCCATGAGTTTGTCATGGTTGCCGCGTTCGATGACGCGTCCCTGCTCTAATACGATAATGCAGTCACTGTTCTTGACTGTGGAGAGGCGGTGGGCGATCACGAAAGTGGTACGTCCTGCCATCAGTTTATCCATACCATCCTGAACGATCTTTTCTGTTCTGGTATCAATGGAACTGGTTGCCTCATCGAGGATCAGTACCGGCGGATCTGCAATCGCAGCACGCGCAATGGCAAGAAGCTGTCTTTGTCCCTGACTTAAGTTGGCACCATCACCGGTTAAAAGTGTGTTGTAGCCGTCCGGAAGCTGATGGATGAAGGTGTCTGCGTTGGCAAGTTTTGCAGCTGCAATGACCTCTTCATCGGTGGCATCAAGTTTTCCGTAACGGATGTTTTCCATGACAGTTGCGGTAAACAGGTGTGTATCCTGCAGTACGATACCGAGAGAGTGGCGCAGGTCATCTTTTTTGATCTTGTTGATATTGATACCATCGTAGCGGATTTTACCATCCTGGATATCGTAGAAACGGTTGATCAGGTTTGTGATCGTGGTCTTTCCGGCACCGGTACTTCCGACAAATGCGATCTTCTGACCCGGTGTTGCATAGAGGTCTACATTGTGGAGCACGATCTTATCCGGGTTATAACCGAAATCGACATCATCAAAGACCACGTCACCTTTCAGTTCGATATAATCGACACTGCCGTCTGCCTGATGGGTATGTTTCCATGCCCACATACCGGTGCGCTCTTTGGATTCGACGATCTGCCCGTTTTCTTTTCTGGCGCGGACGAGTGTAACATAACCGTTATCTACTTCCGGCTCTTCGTCGAGCAGTTTAAAGATACGCTCAGAACCGGCAAGTGCCATGACGATATTGTTGAGCTGCATACTAAGCTGGTTGACCGGCTGGCTGAAACTCTTATTATAGGTAAGGAAACTTGCAAGTTTTCCAAGGGTAAAGCCGCCGACACCGTTTAAGGCGAGCACGCCGCCGACTAAAGCGCAGAGCACATAGCTGATGTTACCGATCTGTGCGTTGACCGGCATAAGAATGTTACCAAACTTATTGGCATTGTCCGCACTGTGGAAAAGCTGGTCATTTAATTTGTTAAAGTTTTCAATACTTTCTTCCTCATGCGTAAAGACCTTTACAACTTTCTGACCGTTCATCATTTCTTCGATATAGCCATTGACGGTTGCGATATCTTTCTGCTGTGCGATAAAGTATTTGGCACTGAGTGCGCCGATCTTTTTGGTCGCAAACAGTGTGACACCGATCATCAGGAGTGTTACAATCGTCAGGGGAACATTTAAGAGCAGCATGCTGACAAATACGCTGACAATGGTGATGATGCTGTTTAAAAACTGCGGCATACTCTGGCTGATCATCTGGCGGAGTGTATCGATATCGTTCGTATAAGTGGACATGATATCTCCGTGATAGTGCGTGTCAAAGTAGCGGATCGGAAGTTCTTCCATATGGGTGAACATGTCATCACGCAGATTCTTTAAGGTACCCTGGGAAACATTTACCATGATGCGTGTGTATATATAGGAAGCAAGTGCTCCGATCAGGTAGAAAATGGAAACGCGCATGATAGCGTGCAGCAGACCGGAAAAGTCAGGATCTGCCTGACCGATGAGCGGCAGGATATAGCCGTCGATCAGAGTCTGCATAAACCAGGTACCCTGTACACTGGCGAGTACGGTAATGAAGATGCAGATCACGACGAGAATACAGTGCACTGCATAATTTTTCATGATATAGGCGAGCAGACGCATAAATAATTTTCCCGGATTTTCAACTTTCGGGCGCGGACCTTTTGGACCTCTGCCGCCCGGTCCCTGAACCGGTTTGGTATTCTTTTCTGCCATTATGCAGCACCTCCTTCATCAAAATCACCGCTTCCGCTGGTCTGTGATTCGTAGACGTCGCGGTAGATATCATTGGACGCTAACAATTCTTCGTGGGTTCCAAAACCGTTTACAACACCGTTATCTAAAACGATGATGCGGTCTGCATTCTGGACGGAGGAGATTCGCTGCGCAATGATAAATTTTGTCGTATCCGGGATCTCCTCGGCAAAAGCCTTGCGGATCTTAGCATCGGTTGCAGTGTCGACAGCACTGGTACTGTCGTCTAAAATAAGTATTTTCGGTTTCTTTAACAGGGCTCTCGCGATACATAAACGCTGTTTCTGACCGCCGGATACGTTGGTTCCGCCCTGTTCAATGTAAGTGTTGTAGCCGTCCGGGAAACGGTCGATAAATTCATCTGCGCATGCAAGGCGGCATGCGTGGCGGCATTCTTCGTCGGTCGCATTTTTATCACCCCAGCGCAGATTTTCGTAAATGGTTCCCGAGAAGAGCACGTTGTTCTGCAGTACCACGGAAACCTCGTCGCGCAGCGTATCCAGGTCGTAGGAGCGGACGTCTTTGCCGCCGACAAGGACTGCGCCCTCTGAGACGTCATAGAGACGGCTGATTAAGTTGACGAGCGAGGATTTCGAACTTCCCGTGCCGCCGATGACACCGATCGTTTCCCCGGAGCGGATGGAAAGATTGACATCATCAAGGATCGGTTTATCCGAAGTCTTGTTGTAACGGAAGGTCACATGGTCGAAGGTAACACTGCCGTCGGCAACCTCATAGACCGGATTTTCCGGGTTTGTGATATCACTCTTTTCATTTAAGACTTCACAGATACGCTCGGCACTTGCGATACTCATGGCTAACATGACGAAAACCATGGAGAGCATCATCAGACTCATCATGATGTTCATACAATAGGTAAGAAGGCTCATCAGCTCTCCGGTGGTAAGGGAACCTGCGACGATCATTTTGGCACCCAGCCAGCTTAATGCAATGATGCAGCTGTATACAACGATCTGCATGACCGGAGAGTTAAAGGCAAGTACGCCTTCCGCTTTGACAAACATGTTGTAAATATTTTTGCTTGCCTGTGTAAATTTCTTCTTCTCGTAATCCTCGCGGACATAGGCTTTGACTACGCGGATTGCGGAGACATTTTCCTGCACGGATGCGTTTAAGTCATCGTATTTTGGAAATACTTCCATAAAATAATGATGTGCACGCACAGTGATAATTGCGAGGATCATACCAAGTACGATAACGGCGATCAGATAAACCGAAGCAAGTCTTGCATTGATGAAAAATGCCATGATCATTGCGCAGATCAAAGAGATCGGTGCGCGGACGCACATGCGCAAAAGCATCTGATATGCGTTCTGCAGGTTGGTCACGTCGGTGGTAAGACGGGTGACAAGACCTGCGGTGCTGAATTTGTCAATGTTGGAAAAAGAAAAAGTCTGTATATTTTCATACATTGCTTTTCGTAAGTTGCGCGCAAATCCTGCGGAAGCGCGGGCACCGTATTTTCCACCCATCGTTCCTGCAAACAGGGAAATGCATGCGACAATGACCATACATCCGCCCATGACGTAAATATGGTGGATATCCCCGGCCTCTACGCCGTTATCGATGATCGATGCCATCATCAGTGGGATGATCGTTTCCATGAGCACTTCTAAGATCATGAAAACAGGAGTGAGGAAAGAATCCTTTTTAAATTCTTTGATCTGGGCTCCCAGAGTTTTTAACATAACATCACATCCTTTTCAAAAAATAATTGATTTTTATTTGTTAGTGTGCTAACAATATAGTTATAAGGCATAGAAAAACGAATGTCAATGAAAAAATAATTTTATTTCAGCAGGAGAAAAACGATGCATACAGACACGATCGGATATAAAATACGGCTGCTTCACAACCAGATCCACAAGCGGATGGAGGCAAAAAGGCAGGAAAATGAAAAAGAACCGCTGACGGGAATGCAGCGCTGGACGCTTGGCTTTTTGAGGGATCATGACGGGAAAGATATTTATCAGAAGGATATCGAAACAGAGTTTTCCGTATCGAGGGCAACTGCATCAAATATGCTTGCAGTCATGGAGAGGAAAGGGCTTGTGCGCCGTGAGGCGGTGGAGCATGATGCGAGATTAAAAAAGCTGGTGCTGACAGAGAAAGCACGCGCTTTAGTGGACAGATCAGAGCAGGATATGCGGGATATGGAAGCACTTTTAGCGAAAGGACTGAGTGAAGGGGAGATACGGGATCTGAAGAGATATTTAGACCAGATGCTTTCTAATTTAGACGTGGATGTCGAGTGTCCGAAGAATTCTTTTTGTGGCGGCATGAAAAACAGAAACACTAGATGTTGTGGTTAATAAAAAACCAGATACAAGTGAAAAAAATGACGAAGAAATCAACTTAAATTTGGTAATAGTGAATAAATACCGCATATTTACTGGGGTTGAGGCATCTGCTTTTGCCAAAGTGCCCATAAAATGGGACTTTTGACCGTTGGCAAAACGCATTGACAAAGACACAATATATTGTATAATAAATACTCGTAGGTTATGCGGCCGTATGGGTATGGCAGGCAGCCATCAGTCAGAACAGAAAGGGATTTGATCGGAAATGAAAATTATTAAAAGAAGCGGTATGGAGGATACCTTTGATATTAAAAAAATCGAGGCGGCGATCCGCAGAGCGAACAACAGCGTTATTGATTATGAGAAGCTGACGGACAAGCAGATTGACGAGATATCAAAAAATGTGGAAGTTGCCTGTGAAAATATGAAGCGTTCCCCAAGTGTAGAGGAAATTCAGGATATGGTGGAGAACCAGATCATGAATCAGCGTGCATTTAATGTGGCGCGCAACTATATTACATATCGTTACAAACAGGAACTGGTGCGCAAGTCCAACTCAACGGATGAACAGATCTTAAGTTTGTTAGAGTGTAATAATGAGGAAGTAAAACAGGAAAATTCAAATAAAAACCCGACCGTAAACAGTGTACAGAGGGATTACATGGCAGGTGAGGTCAGCAAGGATATCACAAAGAGATTTTTGCTGCCGCCGGATATTGTGGAGGCGCATGAGCAGGGAATCATTCATTTTCATGATGCGGATTATTTTGCACAGCATATGCACAACTGCTGTCTGGTCAACTTAGAGGACATGCTCCAGAACGGAACCGTCATCAGTGAGACGATGATCGACCGTCCAAAGAGCTTTTCTACTGCATGCAATATTGCAACACAGGCGATCGCACAGATTGCAAGTTCCCAGTATGGCGGACAGAGTATTTCACTTTCCCATCTGGCACCGTTCGTACAGGTCAGCCGTGAAAAATACCGCAAGCAGGTCCGCACGGAACTGGAAGCAATCGGAGTGACACCGACTGAGGATAAAGTCAATAAAATTGCGGAGATCCGTGTGAAAGAAGAGATCAACCGTGGTGTGCAGATGATCCAGTATCAGGTGATCACACTGATGACGACAAACGGACAGGCACCGTTTATCACGGTATTTATGTATTTGGATGAGGTACCGGAAGGCCAGCTTCGCGATGATCTTGCCGCAGTGATCGAGGAGATGCTCCATCAGAGAATCCTTGGTGTAAAGAATGAGCAGGGCGTATACATTACACCTGCATTCCCAAAACTGATCTATGTGTTAGAGGCAGATAATATCCGTGAGGGTACCAAATACTGGTATCTGACAAAACTTGCAGCGGAATGTACGGCAAAGAGAATGGTTCCGGACTATATCTCTGAGAAGATCATGAAAAAGTTAAAAGACGGCAACTGTTATACCTGTATGGGATGCAGATCTTTCCTGACTGTTGACCGCACAAAAGGAAATTATGCAAATGCAAAAAATTACGTTCCGGGTAAGAAGTATTACGGCAGATTTAACCAGGGAGTTGTCACTTTAAATCTCGTGGATGTCGCATGCTCTTCCGGAAAAGATATGGATAAATTCTGGGAACTTTTGGATGAAAGGTTAGATCTTTGTTACAGGGCTCTGATTATCCGTCATAAGAGACTGCTCGGTACACCTTCTGATGTGGCACCGATTCTCTGGCAGAACGGTGCACTGGCACGTCTGAAAAAAGGTGAGACGATCGATAAACTTTTATATGACGGTTATTCCACGATTTCTCTTGGCTATGCCGGACTTTGTGAGTGTACCAGATACATGAAGGGGGTTTCCCACACCGAGCCGGAAGGAACAGAGTTTGCATTAAAAGTAATGCGCCGTTTAAATGATGCATGTACGGAATGGAAAGAAAAACACAATATCGATTTCAGCCTGTACGGAACACCACTGGAATCAACGACTTATAAGTTCGCGAAATGTCTTCAGAAGCGTTTTGGCATTATTCCGGGAGTGACGGATAAGAACTACATCACAAACAGCTATCATGTCCATGTGACAGAGGAAATCAGTGCATTCGATAAGTTGAAGTTTGAGTCACAGTTCCAGGAGCTTTCTCCGGGAGGTGCGATCAGCTATGTGGAAGTGCCGAATATGCAGAATAATCTTGACGCTGTACTTGCAGTGATGCAGTATATTTATGACAATATTATGTACGCAGAGCTGAATACCAAGAGCGATTACTGTATGGAATGCGGTTATTCCGGAGAGATCAAGATCGTCAATGACAAGGACGGCAAACTTGTCTGGGAGTGCCCGAACTGCGGTAACCGTGACCAGAACAAGATGAGCGTGGCGCGCAGAACCTGCGGCTACATTGGAACACAGTTCTGGAATCAGGGCAGAACACAGGAAATTAAAGAGAGAGTGCTTCATTTATAAAATTCATATTGCGAAAAAGAACCGTATATCAACATTGATGTGCGGTTCTTTTTATGATAAACTGTAATGGTACTAAATCACTAAAATAAAAATTTAACTTTGGAGGATAAAATGTTAGAAGCAGGAATCAAAGGACAGCATACCATTATAGTAGAGAAAGAAAATACAGCAGCAGTGATGAAAAGCGGTACGTTAGCAGTATTCGCGACACCGGCAATGATCGCCCTGATCGAGGAGACCGCATGGAAGAGTGTTGCAGATGAACTTGAAGAAGGATGTGTGACTGTGGGAACGAGCCTTAATGTAAAACATCTTGCCGCATCACCGGTGGGAATGAAGGTGACCTGCAATACCACTTTAGTGGAAGTGGATAAAAGACGTCTTGTATTTTCCGTAGAAGTAGAGGATGAGACCGGAAAAGTCGGAGAAGGAACGCATGAGCGTTTTATTGTACAGGCGGAAAAATTTCAGAATAAGGCGGATGCCAAGTTAAATAGATAGGAGGAAACATTGAATTTAGTTATCGGGTTACTGGTCCCGTTTCTGGGAACTTCGTTGGGGGCAGCATGTGTTTTCTTTATGAAAAACGGGTTGAACCGTCTGGTACAGAAAGCACTGCTTGGTTTTGCATCCGGCGTTATGGTGGCAGCATCTGTGTGGTCGCTGCTGATACCATCCATCGACATGTCAGAGGGAATGGGAAAATTTGCATTTTTACCGGCAGCAATCGGATTTATATTTGGAATCCTGTTTTTACTGCTGATGGACAAAATCATTCCGCATCTTCATATGAATGAAGACAAACCGGAAGGATTGCCAAGTCACCTAAAAAAAACAACCATGCTGGTACTGGCTGTTACTCTTCATAATATACCGGAGGGAATGGCAGTCGGTGTTGTGTTCGCTGGACTTTTATCAGGAAACAACGGAATTACACTGGCGGGAGCATTTTCATTGTCCATAGGAATTGCAATTCAGAATTTTCCGGAAGGTGCAATTATATCGCTTCCGCTGAAAAGTGAAGGCGGCAGTACAAAAAAAGCCTTCTGGTATGGCGTGGCATCCGGTGTGGTAGAACCGATCGCGGCGGGAATTACGATTATTTTAGCCGGAATCATCACACATATGCTGCCATATCTGCTTGCATTTGCAGCAGGGGCAATGATCTATGTGGTCGTGGAAGAGCTTCTTCCGGAAGCATCAGAAGGAGAACATTCCAATATTAATACGATTGGATTTGCGGCAGGTTTTCTGATCATGATGATATTAGATGTCGCATTGGGATAAAGGAGGAAATAAATATGCAGGACGATATAAGAGAACAGCTGATCAAACAGTTTCCATCAGATGTGGTAGAGATACTGGATCAGAGTGGTAAACCATACTATGGCTGTCCGACCTGTAAGAGGGCAGTTACAGTAGGAACTGATAAATGTCCGGGATGCGGACAGGTGCTTGCCTGGGATCATATCCGCAAGGAAAACCAAAAAAAGGGGACGATGACAGCAGTGTTGAAATTTGAGGTGGCAGGCGATTTTACAAAGGGAGACTGCAGAAAATGTCCGCTTTCCTACATTGCAAAAGAAAAAAATGAAAATGTTTATGAATGTCCGTTGAAAATGCGTGCAAACTGTAAACTTGAGCTTATGTAGAAAGGAAATTCATGCGCGGTGTACAGATGGTCATTATAGCGGTCGGAGGCATTTTATTATTCTGGTTCTTCGCGCCGCTGTTATGCAAAGGAATTTTTAATATAGGAACGGCGACCGGGATTCTGATCTCGTTATTCCTGTTATGTTATGGAATTTTTTTCGGGCGTATGAACAGGAGAGCTTTGATATTGTGGAATGGCAGGAAAACACACTGGATATGTGTTTTCCTGCTTGTCCTTGTACTTATAATGATCATGACAGTGTTGGCAGAGACATTTCTGATGATCCACTCAGCATTACACACTCCGCCGCAAAATACGACAGCTGTTGTTTTAGGATGCAGTGTAAAAGGTACAAAACCAAGCAGAATATTAGAGGAACGTATTGATGCTGCATATGATTATCTGAGTGTAAATAAAGATGCAGTATGTATTTTGTCCGGTGGCAGAGGACCGGGTGAAGATATCACGGAAGCACAGTGCATGTATGAAGTGCTGACAAAACGGGGAATCAGTGAAAATCGTCTGATTTTAGAAGAACGATCTACAACGACGGAAGAAAATTTAAAATATACCGGAGAAATTTTAAAAGACCGTGGACTTGATATGACTGTGACACTGGTTACCAGTGAATTTCATGAATATCGGGCGAATCAGATGGCAGCCAGGCTGGGAATGAAAAGTTACAGTACCCCGGCACATACATTTTTTGTATATTTTCCCACCTATTATGTGAGGGAACTGTATGGCATTTTATATTATGAATTGCGTCATTGGGATTAGTGTGGAAGTATTTTTATAAAAACAGTGCAGTAATAAAAAGTGGAATGTCAGAGAGAGGAAAAGATGCCAGGAAAATATTATGCAGTAAAAAAAGGAAGAAAACCGGGAGTGTACCAGAGCTGGGCAGAATGTAAAGCGATGGTGGACGGCTTTCCTGGAGCAGTATATAAGAGTTTTAAAACAAGAGAAGAAGCAGTGGCTTTTGCCAAAGCTGCGACATATACCGGAGCAGATGCTGCGCCAAAGATGCAAAATGCAATGAAGAAAACAATGCAGCAGGAAGCTGGGGCAATGCCGTCTGTCTATGCGTTTGTGGATGGTTCTTACAATGTGGCAACGCATGTCTACGGATATGGTGGCTTTCTGATTCATGATGGCATAAAAGAAGTGCTGCAGGGGAGTGATAAGGATGCAGAGATGGCAGCGATGCGCAATGTCGCAGGGGAAATCTACGGCAGTATGGCTGCGATCAGAAAAGCGGTCGAATTAGGATTGCCGGAAGTAACGATTTATTATGATTACATGGGAATCGAAATGTGGGCAACCGGTGCGTGGAAGTGCAATAAAAAAGGGACAGCAGCATACCGTGATTATGTGGCATCGGTGAGAAATGTGATTGTGATCCGTTTTGTAAAGGTAAAAGGACATTCCGGTATCGATGGCAATGAGGAAGCAGATATGTTAGCAAAGCAGGCAGTGGGGAATGAGATATAAAACCGGAATCCGGGAGCAGATATATGGATAAAAAGTTAAAATATTATGATCTGATGGAGGACTTAAGAAAACAGATCGTTTCAGGAAAAATAAAGCCGGGAGAAAAACTGCCATCGGAAAATGAACTTTCCGGGACATATCAGGTAAGCAGACAGACTGTACGGAAAGCTCTGCAGATTCTTCAGAACGAGGGATATATTTATGCGGAACATGGACGTGGAACGTTTTGTTCGGAGATGGCGAGACGCACGGGTGAAACAAAAAATATAGCAGTGGTCACGACATATCTGTCTGATTATATTTTCCCGAGAGTGATCCAGGGAATTGATAAAGTCCTTACGGAAAATGGATATAGTATTCTTTTAAAGAATACAAGAAATTCCAGAAATATGGAAGCAAAATGTTTAGAAGAATTATTGCAGAAGGGAATTGATGGGCTGATCATAGAACCAAGCAAAAGTCAGATCTTCTGCAAACATATTAATTTATACCAGACGCTGGATGAATATCGGATTCCATATGTATTTATTCAGGGCAGTTATGCGCAGCTTGCAGAAAAGCCCCATATCCTTTTAGATGACTGCCTTGGAGGATATCTGGTTACAAGATATCTGATCTCACTGGGGCACCATCACATCATAGGGATATTTAAAGCGGATGATACGCAGGGACAGCAGCGGCACAAAGGGTATGTGCAGGCTTTACAGGAAGCAGGGATTGCGTATGACCCGGATAAAGTGGTATGGTTTTATACGGAAGACCGGAAAACGCATCCATATGAACAGATGTGTCATATGGCTAAGATGAGATGTGAGCATTTCTTTGACAGTGTGGTATCGTATAATGACCAGATTGCACTAGAGGTCATCCGGGCATTAGAGGATGAAGGACTTAAAGTGCCGGATGATGTTTCAGTGACAGGATATGATGATTCCTATCTTGCGTCAAGTGGAAAAGTGCCGCTTACCACGGTGGCGCATCCGCAGGAAAAATTAGGTGAAATGGCTGCAGAACTTCTTCTTGGACTGCTGAAAGAGGGAAACATCCCGGAGTCAGAAAGACAGATCCTTGTAAAGCCGGAGTTAGTGATCCGGGAATCCTGCAGATCCCGGAAAAAGGAGGAATAAAAGATGAACTATGCGCAGATCAAACCCTGTTCTATTGAGAATGGCACGGGCGTGAGGGTGTCTTTGTTTGTGTCCGGATGCAGACATCACTGCAAAGAGTGTTTTAATGAGGAAACATGGGACTTTTCTTATGGTAAGCCTTTTACAAAAACGACAGAGGATGAGATCGTGCAGGCGTTAGCACCGTCCTATATTGCAGGGCTGACGCTGCTTGGCGGAGATCCGGGTGAGCCGGAGAATCAGCAGGGACTGCTTCCTCTGTTACAGAGAATAAAAAAAGAATTGCCGGATAAAAATATCTGGGCATACAGTGGATATCTGTATGAGGATTTCCTTCCGGGAGGAAAGGTGTATTGTGAGGCGTCAGAGCCCTTCCTGTCAATGATCGATGTTATGGTGGATGGACCTTTTATTTTAGAAAAAAAGGATATTTCCCTGAATTTCAGAGGATCTTCGAACCAGAGAATCATTGATGTACCCGAAACGCGAAAGAACCAGGAAATCGTATTACTGATGGAATAAAGAAAATGAAATGGAGAGTAGTGTGAAAAATAAGATTTTTCACACACAAGATTTGTGCTTGCGCACAAACTTGAGATGCCCTGAGGAACGGGCTAGAAATGGAGAGTAAAATGAAGTTTTCATGGAGAATGATTGCTGCGGCTTTTAGTTATGCATTAGGTGTATTAGGCTGGTGTTATGTAGGTGGCTATAAGATCCTGACCGGTCCGGTGAGAGAACTGATCCTTGCACAGATGGCGGGAAGTATGTCTTTGGGACGACTGGTGGCGGCCCTGATCGAGGGATTTATATATCTTTCGCTGGCAGGCGGAGTCTGGTGCATTGGGTATATGTTAAGTAGTCATTTCAGGGAAGATTGATAAATACATAGAGAGGAACAAAAAGAAAAATGGTTTTTAGAGTGCCTTCATATTATAAGAATTTTCGGTGTATTGCGGACAAATGTCCGGATAATTGCTGCAGAGGATGGGAAATTGATATTGACGAAGATACCCTGGATTATTATAAAGATCTGAAAGGACCGATGGCAGAAAAAATCCGTACGTCGATCAGCGAGGATGGAAGTTTTGTATTGAACGAAGAGGGATGGTGTCCGCTTCTGAATGAGAAAGGACTCTGTGAGGTGTGTCTGACTTTAGGGGAGGATTCGCTTTCAGAAGTATGCACAGAGTATCCGAGGTTTACAACGGAGTATCCGAAAACAAGAGAAAAAGTTTTATGTCTATCCTGTGGAGAGGTTGGAAGAATTGTCTTTTCAGATACAGAACAGATCGGATTTGATGAGCAGATCCTCTCGGAGGACTATGATGAATATGAGTGGGAAGATGGCGATGATGAGCTTGCAGAAAAACTCGAATCAGTAAGGTCGCATGCAATCGGACTGCTTCAGGATCGCAGCCGCCCGATTGCAGAGCGTATCGCGGTGTATCTGAATTACTGCTGTCAGATGCAGAAAGAATTATTTGAGACAGTACCCAAAGAGGAGGAACCGGAAAAAATCAGCCTGTATGAGGCATTTCTACAGCGGCTGTCCCAATACGAGGAGCTTGAATCCATCGGTGATGCATGGTCTGGGATGGAAGAAGAGCTGAAAGCTTTTTATCATGAAGAAAATTATGAAAAGACACATCGTGCTTTCATGGAAGCGCAGATGGAAAATGAATATCAGTATGAACATCTGATGGTATATTATACTTTCCGCTATTTTATGAGGGCATTCTACGATAATAATCTGCTTGAAAAAGCTCAGTTTGCAGTTGCCTCATTTTTGATGGTGCGTGATATGGATGTTATGGTCTGGATGAAAAACGGACAGAAATTTGATTTACAGGATCGCATAGAAACAACGAAAGTTTACGCAAAAGAAGTGGAACATTCGGAAGAAAATATTGAAATGTTAGGGGAATCATTTTTGTTTGAAGATGTATTTTCCGTAAAAGGTCTGCTTGCACAGATTATGTAAAAAATAAGCCGGGTGACAGGGCACCTGACAGCTTTCATAAGCTGACGGCCTGATCAACCGGCTTTTAGTATCTGCCTGTGAGAAAATGCAGGAAAGATACAGGTTTTTTTCCAGCGGCTTTTGTCTCGTCGATATATTTCTCATAGAAAGAAATAACTTCGCAAAAAGACATTGCCGGATCGATTGCATATGTCATACAATACACCTCCTTATTTGTTTTCTATAATATAGCACAATGCATCGGGAAAAACAACAAAAAATAATATGAAAGATTGTACAATATATACAAAAATGGAATGAGTGAATGAAAAATTCACAAAAACAGAAAAACAACAAGTGGATATTTTTACTGATTTTTACAGAATGAAATTGTATAATATTACTTAAGAAATAAAAAATGAACATTTTTTGCCATAAGGAACAGGTAAAATAAAAAAATTATACAAAATATTTCTGACCTGGGAAAAGGGGAGAATATGGAACAGGGAGAAGCAGTCCGCAGACGTGAAGCGGAAAAGAGGAAAAACGAAGCGAGAAGAAGAAGACAGAAAAAGCGGAAAAGGCAGCAGATGTTTGCGCGCAGTGTGATGGTTCTGACAGGAGCTGTATTTGTGGGCGTTATTTTGTATGGGGGATGGCGTCTGTCCCACAGGGCGGCACAGGCGCAGGAAGAGATCGTGGCAGAGGAAACGAAATATATTGCAGACCGCCCGGATTTTTCTGTGGAGCTTTTAGACTACAATGAATATTCAAGACCGGGAACGGCACTGGAAAAAGTAAACGGGATCGTCGTGCATTATACGGCAAATCCGGGAACAACGGCACAGCAGAACCGGGATTATTTTGAAGGACTGGCACAATCCGGGGAGACACATGCAAGCAGCCATTTTGTCATCGGAATCAGTGGGGAGATCATCCAATGCATTCCATGCAATGAAATTGCATATGCTTCGAATGAGAGAAATGCCGATACGATTTCCATAGAGTGCTGTATTCCGGATGATACGGGAAAATTTACGGATGCGACTTATGGATCGCTGGTTCATCTGGTAACATGGCTGATGGGACGTTATGATCTGACTACGGATGATGTGATCAGACATTATGATGTAACAGGAAAGGCATGTCCGAAATATTATGTGGAAAATGAGGCTGCATGGGAGCAGTTTAAGTCGGATCTTGTCGATTACATAGAGACCAACGGTATTGCAAAAACAGAGGAAATACAGTAAAATGAGAGTATCAATTATGTCGAAGGAAGCAGTATGATAGAGAAATATTACGAAGCATTACAAAAAAGAGAAAACCTCCGCGAAAACCTTGTTGGGCTGCGTGCCCAGATCAAAGATGAGGCGGCAAAAGAGCAATTTGTATCGATGATCGGGGATGGCGGATTGCTGTTAGAATTATTAGAGGAAGAAGATCCAAAGGTGCGCAAAAATGTGGCGATGATCCTTGGGGAACTGGAATGGATGGGGGCTGCAGATGCACTTGTTACGGCATATGAAAGGGAGCAGACTCTTTTTGTAAAAAGCACGTATTTAAAGGCACTTGCTTATCTTGACATTACGGCATATCAGGAACGGTTCAAAACGAGAATGGAAGAACTTCTTTCTTATACCCCGGCAGCAGAAGAAAAAAAGCATATTGATGAGGAAGTCCGCGCACTTAGCAGACTGTTGGAAAAGGCAGAAGAAAGCACAGGCCACACTTTTACGGGATTTAAAAACCCGCATGAGATGCTGCTGCTGACGGGACATGCGCGTACGGATGTGACATTAAAGGAAATCGGGGTACTTCCGGCGGATATCCGGAGAAAAACGGCGAAACATCCGCTTGGAGTGGCAGTGTATACAAAGGATGTACGCGCTATGGCGAACCTTAGAACTTACCGTGAACTATTGTTTCCAATTCGTTTAAAACAGGAAGCAGAACAGGCAGAAGTGCTGGCGGATGAGGTGTGGCAGAGCGGTATTGGGGATTTCTTAAAGGAGTGTCATAAGCAGGGTACGCCGTTTCGGTTCCGCGTGGAGATCCGGGCTGATATGGAGAATGACAAAAGAGCTTCTTTTGCGAAAAAGTTTGCGATACAGTTAGAGCGTGTGTCGGCGAGATGGCTGATCAATTCGACCGGTGATTATGAGACAGAGATTCGTCTGATAAAGAAAAAAGATGGAAGTTTTGCACCATTTTTAAAATTGTATACCATTCCGATGCGACGTTTTTCCTACCGGAAAAATGTGGTGGCGGCATCTATCCATCCATCACTTGCAGCGATGCTTGTATCGCTGGCAAAACCCTATCTGAAAGAGAACGCACAGATTTTAGATCCGTTTTGCGGAGTCGGCACGATGCTTATTGAGAGGGACATTGCACAACCGGCAAGAGAAAAGTACGGAATCGATATTTTTGGACCGGCGATCGAAGGCGCAAGGGAGAATGCCTCATTAGCAGGGGAAAAGATCAATTTTATCCATAGAGATTATTTTGATTTTAAACACGATTATCTGTTTGATGAGATTATTACCAATATGCCGGTGAGGGGCAGACAGTCGCGCGGTGAGATGGATGCACTTTATGCTTCCTTTTTCGAAAAATCAAAAGAAATCTTAACACCGGGCGGAGTGATGATTTTTTATTCAAATGAGGAAGGTATGGTAAAGAAACAACTTCGTCTGCATACGGAATACAGGCTGATACAGGAATTTGTGATTTCGGAAAAGCGTCATTTTAGTCTGTATATCGTTGGAATAAAGGGGTAGAGGGAAATGGCATTTTTGAGCAGGAAGAAGGAAGAGGATGCTTTGAAATCAGAACAGATACTTTTGGATGCAACACTGATGCAGAATCTGCAGGATCGGTTTTGCGACGCAAATAACCTGTATTTAAGATGTCTTGACAAAAATCGCACGGAAGTAACGAAGACATATGGTTCAAAGGAAGAACTTGAGTATCTGGGCAGTGTGATCGACATGGACAGACATATCGGACTGTTAGAGAGGCTGTTAAACAGCAGGATCGAAAGTGTGATCGAAGAGGATTGTGGGGCAGACGGGATCCGGATGTGTGGAGTGGCAGTAAAGGTAAGTGGAGAGGTGTCTGCGATCTGGATCGTGACCGGCGTTATGGAAGATGCCGGCTGCGATGTGCCGGATTATATTATGCGGACAACACCGGAACGCTATTATAAGTCGATCGAGTTTTTAGAGACGCTGTCAAAGCAGATGTTTGCCGTCAAATTAGAAGAACTTTTGGCGCAGGAGGCATTTTTAAAGAGCCGGGAGTCGGAAATACAGATGGAGACGGAATTAAAACGCAATGAGGCGATGACGGCAATCGTCCGTATGCTCGAGTCGGAGGAGGGTTTTGATAAGATTGTTCATGATATCTTAAAAGAAGCATGTGAGTATCTTGGAATTTCAGCGGCTGTTTTATTCCGGGAAAATATAGACGGCACGACGGTCAACATGATCAGCGAGTATTGTTCTGCGGGAAGAGAATCACGGATGGAGGCATCACAGAACATTTCAAAAGAAGAACTGCCATTTTTTAATGGAAAACCATATATGATTTCGGCAGATTCAATGATGCCGGAAGCGTTCCGCAGAATGTTTGAAGTACAGAAGATGAAAGCCGGGTTATTCCTTCCAATCGACGTCAGCGGGAAAACGGGAATGTACGTCTGCTTTTGCGAGGATGAAAAAGAGCGCATCTGGGACGGCGGAGAAATCAAGTTTGTCAATGATGTCCGAAGAATCATACAGACGATTCTGGTAAAACGCATTGCAAAAAATTCACTTGCCAGTTCGTATGCATCGTTAGAAGCAATCCTTGAAAATGTGGGATGTGGGATCTATGTGATGGATACACAGGAAAATACGATCCTGTATACAAACCAGCACTTTCGTAAAGCATTTGGGGAAGATGTGCGAAGTGCAGGTATTGAGGAATGTTTAAGACAGGGAGCGCAATCGGAGGACAGCCTGTATTTCAGGGAGGTTTATTCGAAAGAAGAAAACCGCTGGTTTGATCTGCACAGTACAAGGATTAACTGGGTGGATGGAAGAAAGGTCCTTTTGTGTACCATTTATGATGTGACAGACAAAAAGCTGTATCAGCAGAAGATTGAGCGTCAGGCAAACAATGATTTCCTGACCGGATTGTATAACCGGATGCGCTGTGAACAGGATTTAGAGCGTTATATCCGTCAGACGAAGGAGTTTGGCGGTGAGGGAGCGCTGCTTTACATCGATCTGGATGATTTTAAACATATCAATGACGGACTCGGTCATCAGTATGGAGATGTGCTGCTTAAGAATATTTCCGGCAGTCTGCAGAGAATTCCCGGTGTGGAGAATAACTGTTACCGTATGGGTGGTGATGAGTTCATTATCATATTGGCGCATCATCATATGGCGATGCTCCAGCAGATCTTAGATGAGATCAAGGCGCTGTTCACGAAACCGTGGATGCTAAAAGGGACGGATTATTACTGTACGATGAGTATGGGAGTCGTTCGCTTTCCGGCAGACGGGGATACGGTGGAAGAATTGATCAAGAAAGCCGATATTGCACTTTATTCTGCAAAATGTGCAGGAAAGAACCGTATCGAGTTTTATGATGACAACGTGGAGTCCACCTCTTACAAACGGCTTGACCTTGAAAAAAACATGCGCAATGCCACACGAAATGCTTTCAGTGAATTTGAGGTATATTTCCAGCCGATTGTAAATATTACAAAAGAGGGAAATCCATGTGCCGGTGCGGAGGCACTGATCCGCTGGAATTCCGGCGAACTCGGTCTGATCCCGCCGGCAGATTTCATTCCGCTTGCAGAGTATTTAGGCCTGATCAATCCGATCGGAGAATTCGTCCTGCGGGAGGCATGTATCCACTGCAAATACTGGAATGATATGGGACACCCGGAGTATAAGGTGAATGTCAATCTGTCTGTCGTACAGCTTTTACAGAACGATATTGTGGAGCGGATTGCGCATGTGATCGAGGAGACGAGGATCACCCCACAGAATCTGACTCTGGAAGTGACGGAAAGTCTTGCAGTCAACGATATGAGCCGCATGAAACGGATCCTTGCGGATATCAGGCATCTTGGTGTGCGTGTTGCTCTCGATGATTTCGGTACGGGATATTCATCTTTAAACCATATCAGGGAGATGCCGATCGATGTCATAAAAATCGACCGCTGCTTTATCATTGATATCGGAAAAGATGATTTCTCCAATGCATTTGTAAAAATGGTCGGAGAACTTGCAACAGCGATCCATGTGAATGTCTGTGTGGAAGGTGTGGAAACAAAAGAACAGTTAGATGCACTGGTGGGGTCAAAGGTTCAGCTGATCCAGGGGTTTTATTTTGGAAAGCCGATGAAGGCGGAGATGTTTGAAAGACAGTACCTGTAAGGGTACTGCCTTTTAATGTTAAAACAATTAAAACAGTTCCAAAAATTAAAAAAATAAATAAAATTAAAAAAATATCAAAAAACTGTTGACATATTTATTTTTATCTGTTATTATGAATGAGTCGTCGCGAGAGAGTGATTGATACGCGGAAGTGTCGGAATTGGCAGACGAGCAAGACTAAGGATCTTGTGTTCATTGCGAACGTGTGGGTTCAAGTCCCATCTTCCGCATCAAAAGATTTCTTTGAATGACGGTTCGCAGGAGTGGCGGAATTGGCAGACGCGCAGGCTTCAGGTGCCTGTGGTAGCAATATCGTGTGGGTTCAAGTCCCATCTCCTGCATTTTATATGTTGAGATGAGAGAAGCACTGAAGATTCGGTGCTTTTTTTGCTTTATAGGATGATGTTGGGGGCAAATAGTGCATTCACAACATAACGACTGGCAAATTGCACAAAGCCGAGACTGCTTTTGTGACTTTGGGAGAAAATTAGTAAATCTCAGACTGCCTGGTAATACACAGTGATGTTCTGCCACGGATGGCAGAACAAGGCAGCATCGAGTCATGGAGGACTCGTTGTTGCCGTTCACGTCACTCTGAGAAAACCTGACTCAGGCAGGCTTAGATTTTCTTATTTTCGTACAACGGAACAAAACAGACACGGCTTTGTGCAATTTGTCAATCAAGAAGTTTAAATGCACTATCTGCCCCCAACATCACAGGATTCGGGTGCCAAAAATTGAAAGCCACCTTTTGGCACCCGAATCTTTAGTAGGAAATTTCTCATCTGAGAAAATTAAAATCCGTGAAAATAGTATCCAAGCGCGGCAGAAAAAATGCTGCGCTGTTTGCATTTATGAGGAAATCATTTATAATAGATAGCAATGCGGTGCAGAATGCAAAAACAAAGGATAAAAAAATGATTACGTTAAATGATTATCTTTATTCCGGAGATACGGTATTCCGGATTTTAAAAAAATATTCAGAAGATCTAAAACGTGCGGCAGAGGAAAATCAGAGCGAAGTGGATTTGTTACATTATTATTTTCTGATGCAGATCATGGAGTTGTTAGAGCATAATGATTTCCTGACAGCACAATCACAGAAAATCCGGGAGTTTTATCAGTATATGGCAAAACAGTATCCGTATTTTTCTTTTACATTTAAAGGGCGGATCAAATCGCTGATCCGTGCGGAGGCAAAATTTAACGGCTATATTGTGGCGTATGTGTATGATTATTATCTGAAAAATCACGCATATCCGCCCGTGGACGAATTAAAAGAGCGGCTGACCCGTTTCAGGGATCTGATCGCTTACCGCATTGTGATATCCATGCCCAAATGTCATGTGAGAGATGAAAGGGAAAGAGAACAGGAAGAAATCAGGCATTTATATGAAATTGCAAACAGACTGAAGGTGTTTTTGGAGGAGCGGGGGTTTACAGCGGAACCGGCAGGAGGAGTAAAACTGAGTGATTCCCCGTTACTGAATGAAGATGTGCGGCCATATTACAGAGATTATATCGTGAACGAAGAATCCGATGGATACCGGTCACTGCATATTACCTTTTTTGATAACAGTGCACATTGTTATGTGGAGATGCAGCTTCGGACAAAAACGATGGATGATATCGCGGAGATCGGGCCTGCGAACCATCTGGGATATGAGAAAAAGCAGGAGCGTGAGCGTGCAAGACGTGATGTTATTCCGGTGGGAGAATGCATTTATTTTGATGAGGCATATGAAAGAGGAATGAAACTGCAGCAGCTTGAACTGTCAAAGCTGGATGTGAATATGTTCGCAGCGATTGACAACAGTCTGATCAATGATGGCTGTGGGCTTTATCGTGGCAGACTGATCCTGCCGTACGAGCACTTATCACGTTTTCAGAATGATTAATGAAAAAATAACAAAAATTTGTCAGTAATTTGTAATAAAAAAAGGAAAACGGAAAAGAACGCGGAATATATATATTGTAATTACTGTGTGGCAGGTTATCCAAAGAGGAGGAACAACATGTCGATACGGGAAGATATTGAACGGATGGAATGTGAGACTTTAAGTCCGTATGCTACGCTCAGTATACATTCAAGAGGACGTGATGATCCGGAGGAGCAGTGTGATATAAGACCTGTATTCCAGCGTGACAGAGACCGGATTTTACACTGTAAGGCATTTCGCCGGTTGAAAAATAAAACACAGGTGTTTCTGACACCCAAAGGGGATCATTACAGAACCAGGCTTTCCCATACATTAGAGGTGTCACAGAATGCGCGCACGATCGCAAAGGCACTGCGGCTCAATGAAGATCTTGTTGAGGCGATCGCCTTAGGGCACGATCTGGGGCATACACCGTTTGGACATGCAGGAGAGTTTGTGTTAAACGGACTTTGTGATGAGGGCTTCCACCACAATGAACAGAGCGTGAGAATTGTGGAGAAGTTAGAAAAAGACGGTAAGGGACTGAACCTGACCTGGGAGGTAAGAGACGGTATCTTAAACCACCAGACAAGGCTGATGCCGCATACCTTAGAGGGAAAGATCGTCCGCCTGTCGGATAAGATCGCCTATATCAACCACGATATTGACGATGCGATCAGGGCACAGATACTGACAGAGGAAAACATCCCATTAGAGCTTCGAAAAACACTGGGATTTTCGACAAGACAGCGTTTAAACACACTGATACATAACATCATCAGCAACAGCGTTGGAAAAGATGATATCATCATGTCAGAGGAAGTAGAGCAGGCTATGATCGAACTGCGCAAATTCATGTTCGATCATGTCTACAAAAATCCTGTGGCAAAAGGGGAAGAGACAAAGGCAAAAGCAATGATCGAGCAGTTGTTCTTCTATTATATGGAACATATCGAGCTTCTCCCTGAGAAATATCTGCGCATGCGTGATGCCGGTGAAACAGACCAGCGTATCATCTGCGATTACATCTCAGGCATGACAGATCAGTACGCGATCACGAAATTCAGCGAATATTTTATGCCGCAGGCATGGCAAGTAGATGGTTATTAGAAAGTAAAAAGTCTGCGGCATGCCGCATGGCATGGCAAGTAGATGGTTATTAGAAAGTAAAAAGTCTGCGGCATGCCGCATGGCATGGCAGGTAGATGGATATTAATACGAAAGGAGAAAAAGATGCCGTATTATTCTGATGACATCATAGAAGAAGTGCGTTCCAGGAATGACATTGTTGATGTGATTTCCCAATATGTGCGTCTTTCAAAAAAGGGCAGTACCTATTTTGGACTCTGCCCGTTCCATAATGAAAAAACAGGCTCCTTTTCCGTGTCGCCGAACAAGCAGATGTATTACTGCTTCGGATGCGGCGCGGGTGGAAATGTATTTACGTTTCTGATGGAGTATGAAAACTTTACATTCGGCGAGGCGATGGAAGCGTTAGCCGACCGTGCCGGTGTGGAATTGCCGAAACAGGAATACACCAGCGCACAGAGGCAGGAAGCAGACAAACGAGCAAGACTGCTTGAAATTAATAAAGAAGCAGCAAAGTATTTTTACATGCTGCTGCGTGGGGAGAGAGGTGCGCGCGCGCTTTCCTATTTCCGAAAACGGGAACTGTCAGATGAGACCATGCAGAAATTCGGTCTCGGCTATTCCGATCAGTACAGCGATGATCTTTACCGGTATCTTCGGAAAAAAGGATATGAGGATGACATCTTAAAAGAATCCGGTTTGGTCAGCATCGATGAGAGGCGCGGCGGGTACGATAAATTCTGGAACCGGGCGATGTTCCCGATCATGGATGTCCACAACAAAGTCATCGGTTTTGGAGGACGTGTCATGGGGGATGGCGAGCCGAAATATCTGAACTCACCGGAGACAAAGATCTTTGATAAGAGCCGGAATCTCTATGGATTAAATTTTGCAAGGAGCACCAAGAAACCACAGCTTCTTCTGTGTGAGGGTTATATGGATGTGATTGCCCTGCATCAGGCAGGGTTTGACAACGCGGTTGCATCTTTAGGAACGGCGCTCACAAGTGGACATGCCAACCTGTTAAAGCGGTACACAAAGAATGTTTATCTGACCTATGACAGTGATGGTGCAGGTGTGAAGGCGGCACTTCGTGCAATTCCGATTTTAAAAGAAGTAGGAATCACCACGAAGGTCATCAATATGAAGCCTTATAAGGATCCGGATGAGTTTATCAAGGCGCTCGGTGCAGAGGAATACCAGAAACGGATCGATACGGCGGAAAACAGTTTTATGTTTGAGATCCGTATCTTAGAGCAGCAGTATGATATGCATGATCCCGAGAGCAAGACAAAGTTTTACAATGCAGTTGCAGAAAAACTCTGCACGTTCGGAGAAAAATTAGAGCGTGATAATTATATTGCTGCGGTAGCAGATAAGTATATGATCGGTATCGAAGATCTGCGCAGGCTGGTCAACCAGTATGGTGCAAAGATCGGCATGGCGGCAGGCGGAGCACCTCCTGTGCGTGAAAGATCGGAACTCCGGAGAGAACAGGGCAGCGAAAAGAAAAAAGAAAACGGTATGATACAGTCACAGAAGCTGCTTTTGACCTGGCTGATCGAACATACCGGACTGTTCCCTAAGATTGAGAAATATATTTCGCCGGAAGATTTCACAGAAGAAATTTATCACAAAGCGGCGGAAATATTATATGAACAGTATCGGAATACCGGTACTGTCAACCCGGCAAAAATTGTCAGTATGTTTCAAAATGAAGAAGAACAGCGCGAGATCGCAGGTCTTTTTCATGCCACGATCCGCGGCGTAGAGACAGAAGGAGACAAAGAAAATGGTGGGTATTCCAAAGAAACGTTTGAAAAAGCGTTAAAAGAAACTATTGTCCGGGTAAAACAAAACAGCATTGAGTATCACCTGAAGAACATGGCACCGACCGATATGGCGGCGCTGCAACGGTCAGTGGCGGATAAGAAGGCACTTGAAGAATTAGAGAAAGTGCATATTTCCATTGATTAAGGACAAAATAGTAGAAAACCTGAGAGGATGAAACAAAATGGCAACAAAAAAGAAAGAAAACAACGAAAATACGAAGGTTTCCGGAAAAAAAGCGGAGGCATCTGCAGTAAATAATGCGGAAGCAGAAGCAGCAAGAGAAAAATTTCAGGAAAAATTAAAAGAGCTGTTAAGTCTCGCAAAAAAGAAAAAAAATATGTTAGAGTATCAGGAAATCAGTGATTTCTTTGCAGATATGCAGCTTGACTCTGATAAATTTGAGAAAATTCTTGATTTCCTTGAGGCAAATAATATCGATGTTTTAAGAATCACAGATGATGATGCGGATGATGACATTCTGCTTGAAGTGGATGATGATGACGAGATCGAGGTGGAGAAGATCGACCTTTCTGTTCCGGACGGTGTATCCATTGAAGATCCGGTGCGTATGTACTTAAAGGAGATCGGTAAAGTGCCGCTGCTTTCTGCAGAGGAGGAGATCGAGCTTGCGAAGCGTATGGAACTTGGTGATCAGGAGGCAAAAAAACGTCTTGCAGAGGCAAACTTACGTCTGGTAGTCAGCATTGCGAAACGTTATGTGGGACGTGGTATGTTATTCCTTGACCTGATCCAGGAGGGAAATCTTGGTCTGATCAAGGCAGTTGAGAAGTTTGATTACCGCAAGGGATATAAATTCTCAACTTATGCGACATGGTGGATCCGTCAGGCAATCACAAGAGCGATTGCTGATCAGGCGCGTACGATCCGTATCCCGGTACACATGGTTGAGACAATCAACAAACTGATCCGTGTGAGCAGACAGTTACTGCAGGAGTTAGGACGTGAACCGACCCCGGAGGAGATCGCAGCAGAGATGAACATGCCGGTGGAACGTGTGCGTGAGATTTTAAAGATTTCACAGGAACCGGTTTCCTTAGAGACACCGATTGGTGAGGAGGAGGACAGCCATCTTGGAGATTTTATCCAGGATGATAATGTACCTGTTCCGGCAGATGCCGCTGCATTTACATTATTAAAAGAACAGTTAGAAGAGGTTCTTGGCACACTGACAGAGCGTGAGCAGAAGGTACTTACACTTCGTTTTGGCCTTGAGGATGGACGCGCAAGAACACTCGAAGAAGTTGGAAGAGAATTTAATGTCACCCGTGAACGTATTCGTCAGATTGAGGCGAAGGCACTGCGTAAGCTGCGTCATCCAAGCAGAAGCCGCAAGTTAAAGGATTATCTGGAGTAAGATGGTAAAGATATCAGACAGATTAAAAACGGCGGCTTCGTTGATCCGGGAAGGTGCGGTGCTTGCAGACGTGGGGACAGATCATGGTTATGTTCCAATCTACCTGTTAGAGCAAAAGAAGATCAAGAGCGCGATCGCAATGGATATCAATAAGGGACCACTGGAACGCGCAAGGGAACATATTCATTTATATGGTATGGATGCATACATACAGACCAGGCTTTCGGATGGAGTCGCAGCACTAGAAAAGGGCGAGGCGGACTCCATACTGATTGCCGGTATGGGTGGCGGGCTTGTGATGCATATCTTAGAAGAAGGAAAAGATATCTGTCAGGCGGCGGGAGAACTGATCCTGCAGCCCCAATCGGAACTGTGCAGTGTCAGGGAGTATCTTGCCGAAAATGGATATGTGACGGAAGCAGAGCGCATGGTATTTGAGGATGGCAAATATTATCCGATGATGCGTGTACACTATCAGGCAGAGAAAAACGAAGATGCAGATAAAGCAATAAAAGATATGGAAAACAGTAAAGAGCAGAAAAAAAGCAGATATAAGGTCGAATGTTTATACGGCAGATATCTGCTTATGGAAAAAAATCCGGTACTGCATCAATATCTGGTGAAAGAACGCCAGGTGTTTGAAAACATTCTGGACAATCTTTTTAAACAGCCTGAATCAGAAAAAATAGCCGTGCGCATGGAAGAGGTAAAAGAAGCGCTTGGTTATAATGAAGCTGCGCTTGCATATTATAGAACGTGAGCTGTCATTGATGGAAACGAGGCTGCGTAGAAAAGCCGGTTTCTGTCAGAAGGGGCGGACAGGAAAAATGACAGCAGGCGAAGAGAATGGAGACCTTGTATATGGGAGAAGAACAGATCATTGTAAAAATCGGGGAGAAAGAAAAAACATATCCGGCAGGAGTCAGTTTCTTAAGTATAGCACAGGAATATCAGGATCAGTATGAGGATGATATCGTGCTTGCACTGTATAATAACAGACTGCGCGAATTAAAAAAGACCGTAAAAAAAGACGGCGAATTGTCTTTTCTTACAACGTCTGATAAGACCGGAAAGCGTGCATACCGTAGAAGTGTTACGCTGCTGATGCAAAAAGCAGTTTACAATCTGTGGGGCAGAGAGCATATTGGCGTTTATGTCAGATATGCCATCGGTCAGGGATATTACTGTGAACTGATGAAAGACGGGGAAAGCTGTAAGATCACGGAGACAATGATCGGGGCATTGAAAAAAGAAATGTACCGTCTTGTGATGGTGGACCTGCCAATCGAAAAATACAGTATGAATACGGATGAGGCAGTAGCTTTGTTCCATGAACTTGGAATGAAAGATAAAGAAAAACTGTTTCGTTACCGCCGCAGTTCCAGGGTAAATATTTACGAACTGGATCATTATAAGGATTATTTTTACGGGTTTATGGTACCGTCGACCGGATATTTGAGATATTACGATATGACAGCATATCAGGATGGTTTTGTACTTTTATTTCCGGGAAAAGAGGCGAAAAAAGTTTCTGAATTTGTGCCGTCGGATAAATTATTTTTCACGTTAAAACGTTCAAGAGACTGGGGAAAACTGCAGCAGATTGATACGATCGGTGCACTCAATGATGCCATTGCAGCGGGAAAAACGCAGGAGATGATCTTGACACAGGAAGCATTGTTTGAAGAGCGTATCGGTGCACTTGCAGAAATGATCGTTAAGGAAGAGGGAAAGAAATTTATTATGATCGCGGGACCTTCTTCATCCGGAAAAACGACTTTTTCACACCGCCTGTCCATACAGCTTGCAGCAAAGGGATTAAAACCGCATCCGTTTCCGCTTGATGACTATTATGTGGATCGTGATAAATGTCCGCGTGATGAAAATGGTGAACTTGACTTTGAATGCCTGGAATCACTGGATGTAGAGCTTTTCAACCATGACATGAATGAACTTCTGGCAGGAAAAGCAGTCAATCTGCCGATCTTTAATTTTAAGACCGGAAAAAGAGAATACAAAGATAAGATCATGCAGTTAGGAAAAGATGATGTGTTAGTCATTGAGGGGATCCATGGACTGAATGATAAATTGTCCTATTCCCTTCCGGTGGAGAGCAAATTTAAGATCTATATCAGCGCACTAACACAGCTAAATATCGACGAGCACAACTATCTGCCGACCACGGATGGAAGGATGATCCGCCGTATTGTGCGCGATGCAAGAACAAGAGGTACCTCAGCGAAAGAAACGATCGCTATGTGGGATTCCGTGCGCCGCGGTGAGGAGAAGAATATTTTCCCATTTCAGGAGGGAGCGGATGTGATGTTTAATTCCGCATTGATCTATGAACTGGCAGTATTAAAGATATATGCCGAACCGCTGCTTTTTGCGATCGACAAGGACTGTCCGGAGTACCTTGAGGCAAAGCGTCTCTTAAAGTTCCTGGATTATTTCCTTCCGATGTCTCCGGATGGAATCGGGCAGAATTCCATTATCCGTGAATTTATCGGCGGTTCGTGTTTTAATGTGTAAAACATGGAAAAAACCTTGCCTCGGCAGGACTAAGAGAAAATAAGAAAATCAGGCTTGCACAAATAAGAAAAAAAGTGTATAGTTAATCGGGTGTCATGCTGGCAGAATGTGCCGGAAGACAAATGATGGATTTAAGTAGGACAAATGATCGCGGCCCGTTTATCGGGGTGAGGAAAGTCCGGGCTTCACAGGGCAGGATGCCGGATAACGTCCGGTAGAGGCGACTCTAAGGATAGTGCAACAGAAATATACCGCCCGGTATATGCCGGGTAAGGGTGGAAGGGCAGTGTAAGAGACTACCGCCTCTCTGGTAACAGAGGGGGCATATGTAAACCCCATCCGAAGCAAGACCGAACAAAAGCGTTGACGTGGCCCGCCAGCTTTAGGTAGGTTGCTTGAGGCGGCTGGTAACAGTCGTCCTAGATAGATGATCATTCCGACTGTGGCTTGCTGCAGTTTAGACATAACCCGGCTTATCGTCCTGCTTAAATCAGATATCAATAGATAAGAAGATATCCATATGTGGAAATATAACCAAAATCTAAAATGTTTCTTAAAAGACAATAGGAATGTTGACGTTTGTGAGTATTGGGTTTACCATAGCGTCATGGACAAAAAACGGTGCCAGAAAGGTGCCGTTTTTCCGTACATAAATAAAAATGCGATTGACGGGATACATGCAGTTATATAAGGCTGCATGTGATTACACGCGGTTGTATCTGGGTAGAAAGGGATGTCATAGATGAAAGAAAAATTACGACAGTTTATGATCGGCAGATATGGAGTGGACGATCTTTCACGGGCACAGATTATCGTGTCGATGGTTCTGTTACTTGTATCCACATTTTTATCTGCATTTTTCCGGGTAAATATTTTATACTGGCTTGGCCTCGCATTGTTAATTTATTCCTATTTCAGAATACTCTCACGGAATGTGTCAAAGCGTTACGAAGAGAACCAGAGATATTTAAATGCGAAATACCGGGCAGTGGTAAAGAAAAACAATCTGAAAAAACGCTGGGCACAGCGCAGTACTTACCGTTTCTTTAAATGTCCGCAGTGTAAGCAGACAGTCAGGGTGCCGAAGGGAAGAGGAAAGATCTGCATTACCTGTCCAAAATGTAAAACAGAATTTATTAAAAAAAGCTGACAAAGGAGAAAGGCCTTGTGTTTGGTTATATCAATATCAATCAAAAAGAGCTGACGGAAGAAGGCAAAAAAGCATATCAGGCATATTACTGTGGGCTTTGCAGACAACTGAAATCAAATTGTGGAACCAAGGGACAGATGATGCTTGCATATGATATGACGTTTCTGATTGTTCTGCTGACCGGTTTGTATGAACTTCCGAATGAAAAAACGAAGTTTACATGTGCGCTGCATCCGACGCAGAAGCGTATTGCATGGATCAATGACGCCACAAAATATGCGGCGGATATGAATCTGATCTTAGCGTACCACAATCTGATTGACGACTGGAATGATGACAGGTCGTATACCAAGAAGGCATTTGCAAAAATGCTGGATAAGGATTATACTCGTATCATGTCAAAATATCCGAGACAGGTAGGTGCCATTGAGGAATATATGAAAAAGACCGGGGATGTTGAGAAACACCAGGAGACAAATCTTGATCTCGTTGCCGGTCTGACCGGAGAGATGGTTGCGGAGGTGTTTTGCTGGAAGGAAGACGAATGGGCAGAGGAACTCCGCACGATGGGATTTTACATGGGAAAGTTTATCTACCTGATGGATGCGTACGAGGATTATGACAGGGATAAGAAGAAAAACTGCTATAATCCGCTCACATTTGTTCAGGAAGAACAGGCGCAGGATCTTGATACCTGGTGCCGGCTGCTTTTGACAAGTATGATGTCAGAGTGTGCGAAATCGTTTGAGCGTCTGCCGATTCTTTTGCATGCGGATATTCTGCGCAATATCCTGTATTCGGGTGTGTGGTCGAAATATGAATATCTGCAGATCAAAAAACGCAGGATTGAGGAAAAAGCAAAGAAAAAAGAGCATAAACAATGAGGGTTGATTTATGATGGATCCATATCAGGTACTTGGTGTGTCACGAAGTGCCTCCGATGAAGAAATAAAAAAAGCATATCGTTCCCTAAGCCGCAAGTATCATCCGGATGCCAATGTCAATAATCCGAACAAGGCACAGGCGGAGGAAAAGTTCAAAGAAGTACAGCAGGCGTATGACCAGATTATGAAAGAAAAGCAGCAGGGAAGCGGCTATGGATATAATTCAGGAAACAGTTACGGATATGGGGGCGGACAGAGTTACCATTATAATCAGAGTACTGAAAATCCGAAGCTGCAGGCTGCTGCAAATTACATAGCAAACCGCTGTTATGCAGAGGCACTTAATGTTTTAAACGGAATTCCTTTTTCTGAGAGAAGTGCACGCTGGTATTATTACAGTGCCATGGCAAATCAGGGGGCAGGAAATAATATCATCGCAAAAGAGCATGCCGCGCGTGCAGTGGAGATGGAACCAAGCAATTTTGAATATCGGCAGTTCCTGCAGCATTTAGAGTATGGCGGAACATGGTATACGAATATGGGAAGCAACTATGACAGACCTTATTCGAGTGCGGGTAACTGGTGTCTTAGCATGCTGTTTTTAAATATGCTCTGTAACTGCTGTTGTTTAAGGCCGTTTTAGAAGCGGGATAAAGTCTTGCCACGGAAAAACATAAAATACTGGAACGAAAAATACTGCCGGATTGATGGATCCGGCAGTATTTTTTATTCCAGTATTTTATTGTTAACGGCGGTTTGGATTTGTATATTTTTCCTCACAGTATTTGCAGCGGTATACTTCTTTTTCAGGGTCAGTCAGAATGAAAATCTGATCTAGTTCCTGTTCGATTGAAGTGATGCAGCGTGGATTTTTACATTTGATCACGTTTTTGACCTGCTTTGGAAGACGAAGTTCTTTTTTGGAGACGATCTTGTCATTCTGGATCACATTGACGGTAATATTATGGTCAATAAAGCCTAAAATATCAAAGTCGAGTGCATCGATCGGACATTCTACCTTTAAGATGTCTTTTTTCCCCATTTTGCTGCTCTTGGCATTTTTGATGATCGCAACCGGGCAGTCGAGCTGGTCTAATTTCAAATCATGATAAATCTGCAGGCTCATGCCTGCCTGAATATGATCAAGGACAAATCCCTCATGGATTCCACTGATATTTAACATTGTTCTCCTCCTTATTTAACCTTAATTTCAAGCAGCGTTAAGATCAGCGCCATGCGCACATAGACAGCATACTGTGCCTGTTTGAAATAAACAGCTCTCGGATCGTCATCTACTTCTACGGAAATTTCGTTGACACGTGGCAGCGGATGTAATACGATCATGTTTTCTGGAGCAAGCTCCATTTTTGCTTTGGTTAAGATATAGAAATCTTTTAAGCGGACGTAATCCTCCTCATTGAAGAAACGTTCCTTCTGGACTCTGGTCATGTAGAGGACATCAAGCTGTGGGATGGCATCCTCTAAACGCTCAACCTCGGTAAAAGGAATATTATTTGCACGCAGGACATCTTCGCGGATGTAACTTGGAATACGCAGTTCTTCCGGTGAGATCAGTACAAATTTAATGCCTGGATAACGGATCAGAGCACTGATCAGGGAATGGACGGTACGGCCAAATTTTAAATCACCGCAGAGTCCGATCGTCATATTGTCAAGACGTCCTTTTAAGGAACGGATGGTAAGTAAATCGGCTAATGTCTGGGTTGGATGCTGATGACCGCCGTCACCGGCATTGATAACTGGAATTCTTGATTTCTGGGAAGCTACGAGAGGTGCACCTTCTTTTGGATGACGCATTGCGCAGATGTCTGCGTAACAGGAGATAACTCGGATTGTATCGGAAACACTTTCGCCTTTGGATGCGGAACTGGAATCAGCACTGGCGAAACCTAAAACAGAACCGCCAAGATTTAACATGGCAGCTTCAAAACTTAACCGGGTTCGTGTACTTGGTTCATAAAAACAGGTGGCTAATTTTTTGCCTTCACATGCGTGTGCATATTTGTTCGGGTACTTCTCGATATCATTGGCAAGGTCTAAAAGCCTGTCTAATTCATCGACGGAGAAGTCCAATGGGCTCATTAAATGACGCATATAAATCCTCCTTATGTGATGCTGACTTTTTTCAGCATTTTTTCTATCATATAATAATCACCATCTGATTTCAAGAAGAAAAAAATTTACGTTATATTGATAAAATATGCGTCTGTTTTCAGATATTTTCAGACAGGGAAGGTTATATATCAGTAATTGAAAATAAAAATTTCAGGGGGATTCCGAGGTGTTACACCGGATGAGAATGCGCTCAAATAAAAGTCCGGCAGCCATCCACAAGGGAGCATAATCGAGTCGTATGACCCCGTCTATGTTTGTTTTGGCATGACTGTAATCCCAGGGGCACATGCCGTGGCGTTTTAAAAATGTGCCGCTGATGTATTCAAAAGAAAAAATGCCAACGGAATAGATACAGCCGCGAAGAAGTGCCGGAAGATTTTTGATACTGTGGTACAACGGTGCAATTACGGCAGCAGTCCCGTAGATGGGAAACATCCATACGGATGTCCGCCCAATCAGACGTTTATCCTGTTTCAAAAAAGAGCCTGTGGAGGTAAAAAGAATCTCCATGCACCAGCCGGTCAGTCCGCAGACAAAGAAGTTTTTTGTAATCATATTTGCATGTCCCTTTTATATAAAATCATGGTATCAGTATGTCACACGGAATTTAAAAATATGTAACTTTTTTCTAAAATAAAAGCGGAAAACTTGTAAAAACAGGCGTTCTGTCATATAATAAAAAAAGTGTATTCTTGAGGAAAGAGAATGCGGTTAGATCAATTACTCAAACATTTTTCATACGAAAGCGTGCAGGGGAGCCACGACCTTATCATTACGGATATCTGTTATCATTCCGGAAAAGTAAAGCGGGGGTCCCTGTTTGTCTGTATAAAGGGGCAGTACACGGATGGACATGATTATATTATGGATGCGGTAAAAGCGGGGGCATTTGCAGTGGTGGTGGATGAAAGCTGTATGGTAAATGTCCGCTGGGAATGTTTCATTTACACAGAACATGGAAAAGTGCGCGTGCATGAACTCGTGCGCAATTACGGTATGGCTGTGATAGGTGTGAAGGATACCAGGCAGGCTCTTGCGCAGATTTCGGCTGCATTTTACGATTACCCGGCAAAAAAGCTTAAGATCATCGGGATCACCGGAACAAAAGGAAAGACGACGACGGCGTTTCTTACGGCAGGAATTTTAAAAGAAGCGGGATACAAGACCGGCATGGTAGGTACGATATGGACATATAACGGGAAAGATGTAAAAAAGGCCGGACATACGACACCGGAATCTAGCGACCTGCAAAGAGAATTAGCGCAGATGGTAAGCAACGGATGTGTGTGCTGTGTGATGGAGATATCCTCACAGGGAATCAAGATGCAGCGTGTGGAAGGGATTTTTTTTGATATCGGGGTGTTTTTAAACATTGAACCGGATCATATCGGACCGGGAGAACACGCATCATTTGCAGAGTATCTGTACTGTAAAAGCCGGCTGCTTCGGCAGTGTCAGGCAGGAATTGTCAACCGTGATGACCGGAATACGGAAAAAATACTGTTTGGTCATACCTGTGACATAGAAACTTTTTCCGTGCTGGGAGAAAACGGTGTGGATGCCCCGGGACAAAAGGCGGATATCGTGGCAGAAAGGATCACTTTTTCCATGAAAGAAGGAAGGTTATACAGCCACTTTTTTACGGATGGAAAAGAAGAATTCCTATTGCAGATGCCCGGAATTTTTAATGTTTCCAATGCGTTAGCTGCGATCCTTGTGGCACGTCATTTTAAAATAGCACAGGATGTGGTAAAGGATGCACTGCAAAGACAGACTGTGCCGGGGCGGTGTGAAAACGTCAGGATATCAGATAAATTTGTATTTCTGGTCGATTATGCACACAATGAGATGAGCTTGCGCAATCTGCTTGGAACATTGCGGGGCTTTGATCCGGGGCGGCTTGTTGTGATCTTTGGCTGTGGGGGCAACCGCTCAAAATTAAGGAGAGGCAGGATGGGTGAGACAGCGGGAAGACTCGCGGATTTTACGATCCTGACATCCGATAATCCAAGGTGGGAAGATCCGGAACTGATCTTAGATGACATTGAGAGCGGGATAAAGGGTACGAGCGGGGCATACATACGCATTGCTGACCGGAGAGCAGCGGTGGCATATGCATTCGATCATGCCAGGGAGGGCGATATTATCGTCCTCGCAGGAAAAGGGCATGAGGACTATCAGGAGATCGGTGGTGTCCGTTATCCGATGGAGGACAAAGAACTGGTAAAGAAAGCAGCAGAAGGACGTGGCAGATAGAAAGAAAGGCATGGAAATTGGAATGGCAGAATATGCAAATATCATTGTGGATATTTATCAGGGAAAATTAGATAAGACGTTTCAATACCGGGTGCCGGAGAGACTAAAGAGTACAATCGCAGTTGGTATGCTGGTAGCAGTTCCGTTTGGATCAAGAAAAATGCAGGGTTATGTGATCGAGCTGACGGATGTCTGCGAGTATGAGGAAGATAAGATCAAAGAGATCCTTTCGATTGTAAAGGGCGGTGTCCTGATCGAGTCGCAGATGATCGCCCTTGCAGGATGGATGAGGGAAAACTATGGCGGCACCATGAATCATGCCTTAAAGACAGTACTGCCGGTCAAAGAAAAAAAGAAGGCAAAAGAACAGAAAACGATAAGACTTGCACTGCATCCGGTCGAAGCGAAAAATGAGCTTGCGGAATGCGAGAGAAAGCATAAAACGGCAAGGGCAAAACTTCTTGTGGCATTGTTAGAACAGCGGGAGTTAGAGTGGGAGACGGCAACGCAGCAGATGTCTGTTTCCGCGTCCGTGATTCGTGCGATGGAGGAAGCCGGTATTGTAAAAGTGGTGAGTAAGACCGCATACCGCAATCCGGTCGGCGGTCTTGATCCGGGCGGGGAACAAAAGAAGCTGAATGAGGAGCAGCAGAATGTCGTCTCGAAAATTACGATGGAGTACGATGCAGGTGAGCGGAAGACTTACCTGATCAAGGGTGTCACCGGAAGCGGAAAGACGGAAGTCTACATGGAACTGATTGCACATGTGCTTGCGCAGGGAAAACAGGCGATCGTTCTGATCCCGGAGATTGCGCTGACCTATCAGACGGTGCGGCGTTTTTACAACCGTTTTGGTGCACAGGTATCCATCATCAATTCAAAACTTTCGGCCGGGGAGCGGTATGACCAGTTTGAACGCGCAAAAAACGGAGAAATTTCTGTGATGATCGGACCACGTTCGGCACTTTTTACACCATTTCCGGCGCTGGGAATCATCATCATAGACGAGGAGCATGAGGCTTCCTATAAGAGTGAGACCGTGCCAAGATATCACGCGAGAGAAACCGCAATACAGCGGGCAAAAATGACAGATGCGGTCGTGGTGCTAGGCTCCGCGACGCCTTCCCTTGAGAGTTATTATAAGGCAGAAAATGACGAGTACTGCCTGTTGGAATTAAAACACAGGGTACAAAAGCGCCCCATGCCTTTGTGTGAGATCATCGACCTGCGCGAGGAGTTAAGGAGGGGCAACCGCTCGATCTTAAGTGACCGTCTGAGTGAGCTGATGGAGGACCGTCTGAAAAAGGGAGAACAGACGATGCTTTTTATCAACCGGCGCGGTATGGCAGGCTTTGTCTCTTGCAGAGCCTGCGGTCATGTGATAAAATGTCCGCATTGCGATGTTTCACTGAGCCAGCATGGAAGCGGCGCGGCGACACGTCTAGTCTGCCATTACTGCGGATATACGACGATACAGCCCGGTTTGTGTCCGGTCTGTGGCTCTAAGTATATCAGTGGTTTTAAGGCGGGCACGCAGAAAATAGAACAGGTGGTAAAGGCGCGTTTCCCACAGGCGCGTGTGCTCCGGATGGATATGGATACCACCAGAACCAAAGATGGGTATGAGCAGATATTATCTGCATTTTCAAATCACGAGGCAGATATACTGATCGGTACACAGATGATCGTAAAGGGACATGATTTTCCGGGGGTTACGTTAGTGGGTGTGCTTGCGGCAGACCTTTCACTTTATATCAGTGACTATCGTGCGTCAGAGCGGACTTTCCAGCTCCTGACGCAGGCGGCAGGACGTGCCGGCAGAGGTGACATTCCCGGCAATGTAATCATACAGACGTATGATCCGGATCATTACAGTATCACGACTGCAAAAGAGCAGAACTATGAGGCTTTTTACGGGCAGGAGATCGAGTACCGCAAAATGATGCGGTATCCGCCGGTGTGGAACATGCTTTATATTTTGTGCGCGTCGAAAAACGAGGCGGCAGCAAGTGAGGCGGCGGTGGCATTGATGGGGAAAATCGATCAGATAGTGAGAGAAAACAGTGAAAAGATTTTTTCAATCGGGCCGTCAGATGCACCGGTTGCAAAAATTTCCGATGTCTACCGCAAAGTGATCTATGTGAAAACCCGAGAGTATCAGACACTTGTCGTATTGAAAGATGGTCTGGAAGCTTTTATAAAAGACAACTGTCTGTATCAGAATGTAGCAGTAGGATTTGACTTTAACCCGGTCAACGGATTTTAAAATTGTAAAATACAAAATGGAGGATAAAAAAATGGCACTTAGAACAATCAGAATACAGGGAGATCCTGTACTTACCAAAAAATGCAGAGAAATCACCGAAATGACACCAAAGATCAAAGAACTGATCGACGATATGCTTGATACCATGTATGAGGCAAACGGAGTCGGACTTGCAGGACCACAGGTCGGTGTTTTAAAAAGAATCGTAGTCATCGATATCGGGGAAGGCCCGGTTGTTATGATCAATCCGGTGATTCTGGAAAAGTCAGGCGAGCAGACCGGGGATGAGGGCTGTTTAAGTCTTCCGGGAAAAGCAGGTACCGTTACAAGACCGAATTATGTAAAGGCACGCGCGTTTGATGAAAATATGGAAGAATATGAGATCGAGGGGACCGAGCTTATGGCACGTGCAATCTGTCATGAGTTAGACCACCTTGACGGACATATGTACACGGAGATCGTAGAAGGACCGTTACATGATGTAACTTATGATGATCCGGAGGAATAAACAATGAGAGTAATTTTCATGGGAACACCGGATTTTTCGGTGGGGACATTAGAAGAGATCATAAAAGCCGGTCATGAGGTTGTGCTGGTTGTCTCACAGCCGGATAAAGCGGTGGGAAGAAGTAAGGCATTAAAATATACGCCGGTGAAGGAATGTGCCATCGCACACGGCATTGAGGTCTATCAGCCGGAGCGTGTCAGGGACAGCGCATGTATCGAGTATCTGAAATCGTTCCATGCGGATATTATGATCGTGGTGGCTTTTGGACAGATTATACCAAAGGCAGTGTTAGACATGCCAAAATATGGATGTGTGAATGTACATGCATCGCTACTGCCAAAATATCGTGGCGCAGCACCGATCCAGTGGGCTGTCATCAACGGCGATCCGTATACCGGAGTGTCCACACAGCGCATGGACGAAGGTGTTGATACGGGAGATATCATTTTAGAAGAAAAAGTGGAGATCCGGCCGGATGAGACAGGTGGAAGTTTATTTGACCGCCTTGCAGAGGTTGGAGCAGAACTCTGCGTAAAGACGATCGAAGCAATCGAAAATGGAACGGCTGTTTACACACCACAGGATAACAGTAAAGCCACACATACAGCAAAGATCCATAAAGAGTTGGGAAGTATTGACTGGACGAAGAGTGCGAAAGAGATCGAATGTCTGATCCGCGGTTTAAATCCGTGGCCAAGTGCATATACGAGACTTGACGGAAAGACACTTAAGATATGGAGGGCAAATGTGCTGCCGGATGAAAAGAAAGCGGCTCCGGGATGCATCATAAAAGCGGAAAAGGGAAGTTTTCTGGTACAGACAGGAGACGGTGTCTTAGAGCTTCTTGAGGTACAGTTAGAAGGAAAAAAACGTATGACCACGGATGCATTTTTAAATGGCTATACGGTGGAAGAGGGAACTTATTTTACACGTGGTTAATGAATGGAGGTAACCTGATATGCCTTATTACTATTATGGTTTTGATCCGACTTATGTTTTGGTTCTGATCGGCGCAGTGATCTGCCTGATCGCATCTGCAAGAGTAAAGAGTACTTTCAATAAATATTCCCGGTACCGCAGTATGAGCGGTATGACCGGGGCACAGGCGGCGGAACGTATTTTAAATTCAGCCGGTATCTATGATGTGACGGTCTGCCATATATCGGGAAGTCTGACCGATCACTACAATCCGTCAAAAAAGACACTGAATCTGTCTGACTCCGTATACGGAAGCAATTCTGTCGCAGCGATCGGTGTTGCAGCGCACGAGTGTGGACATGCGATCCAGCATCAGAAAAACTATGTGCCGCTGACACTCCGCACGGCGATCGTTCCGGTTGCAAACATTGGATCTACACTTGCATGGCCGTTAATTCTGATCGGTCTGTTTTTTAACCGCTCAACCGGTGCAATGCTGATCAATCTTGGAATCTTATGTTTTTCATTTGCAGTATTATTCCAGCTTGTCACTCTTCCGGTAGAGTTTAATGCTTCACGCCGGGCACTCCATATTTTAGGTGAGCAGGGAATTTTATCAGACAGTGAACTGCCTTATACCAGAAAAGTATTGAAGGCTGCGGCATTGACCTATGTTGCAAGTGCTGCGGCAGCAATCTTACAGCTGTTAAGGCTGGTTCTTTTATTTGGAGGACGTAATCGTGATGACTGATACCGTAAATACAAGAAGACTTGCACTTGATGTTCTGCTTGAGGTGACGGAACATGGGGCATACAGCAATCAGGTGCTCCGTGCCGTGCTCGAAAAATATCAGTATATGGAAAAATATGAGCGGGCGTTTCTGACAAGACTGGTGGAGGGAACGATCCAGCACATGATCGAACTTGATTATGTGATCGACCAGTTCTCAAAAGTGAAAGTGAAAAAAATGAAACCGGTCATCCGCAATATTTTAAGAATGGGTGTGTATCAGATACAGTATATGGATTCCGTACCGGATTCGGCAGCCTGCAATGAGGCGGTAAAACTGGCAAGAAAAAGCGGTTTTTCCACACTGAGCGGTTTTGTGAACGGAGTGCTTCGAAATATTGCAAGAAACAGTGGTTCCATCCGGTATCCGGATGAAGAAAAGGAGCCGGTTCTGGCGTTAAGTGTGCGTTATTCCATGCCGGAGTGGATTGTGGAAGAATGGCTTAACGCCTATGGCATGGAGCAGACAAAGGCAATTTTAGATGCTTTTTCAAAGGAAGCACCGATTACGATCCGTACCAATGTGACCAAAATTACGCCGGATGCGTTAAAGGAACAGTTAAAAGCCGAAGGCGTGACGGTGCAGACGTTAGAAGAACTTTCTTATGCCGGACTGCCATATACGGATGCATATCACTATGCATTTGCAATTTCAGGTTTTGATCATCTGATGGCACTTCCATCATTTCAGGACGGTCTTTTTTATGTGCAGGATATCAGTTCCATGATGGTGGCTGAGGCCGCAGCACCGGAGAAAGGCGCACATGTGATCGATGTCTGTGCGGCTCCCGGAGGCAAGAGCATTCATCTTGCGGAGATGCTGGACGGCACCGGAAGTGTGGAGTCGCGTGACCTGACAGGGTATAAGACCGGACTGATCGAGGAAAATATCAGCCGTTACCAGATAAAAAATATGACGACAAAAGTGTGGGATGCCACGGTGCCGGACGAGAGTGCAGAAGATACAGCGGACGTGCTGGTCGCAGATCTGCCATGCTCCGGTCTGGGGGTTCTGCGCAAAAAGACAGACATCCGCTATAAAATGAGCCGGGGGCAGCAGGAAGAGTTAGAAGCACTTCAGCGTCGGATTCTAGATACGGTCTGTTCTTATGTCAAAAAGGACGGGATCATGGTATATTCTACCTGTACGATCAACCCGGGAGAAAATCAGGAGAATGTCGCGTGGTTTTTAGGAAAACATCCTGAATTTGAACTGCTTGATATGGAACAGATTTATCCGGGAACACAGGTGGGAGATGGATTTTTCTACGCCAGATTAAGACGTATCTCATAGCCACCCGGAAAGAAAATGGAAAAGAGGAAATTATGCAGCAGGAAAAAACAGATATCAAATCCATGAATCTGGAAGAACTAAAATCATATATGGAATCTATCGGGGAAAAACCGTTTCGTGCCAAACAGCTGTATCAGTGGATGCATGAAAAACAGGCAGCATCTTTCGATGAAATGACAAATCTGTCAAAATCCCTTCAGGAAAAACTGAAAAATGAATGCCGCTTTGTAAGTTTAAAGCAGGAGGCGGTACAGATCTCAAAGATAGACGGTACCAGAAAATATCTGTTTGCATTAGATGACGGAAACGTGATCGAGAGCGTTCTGATGCGATATAAACATGGCAATTCAGTCTGCATTTCCTCGCAGGTCGGCTGCCGGATGGGCTGCCGGTTCTGTGCATCCACGTTAGACGGACTGGTGCGGGGACTGACGCCGTCAGAGATGTTAGACCAGATATACCGGATCACAAGAGATACCGGGGAGAGGGTTGCAAATGTTGTTGTGATGGGAACCGGAGAACCGATGGATAATTTTGACAATCTGCTCAAATTCATCGAACTTCTGACAGATGAAAACGGACTGAACATCAGCCAGCGGAATGTGACGGTGTCAACCTGCGGTATTGTTCCGAAAATGCGGGAACTGGCGGATAAAAAACTGCAGATCACGCTGGCACTTTCGCTGCATGCATCTTCGCAGGAAAAGAGACTTGAACTGATGCCGGTTGCCAATAAATATGAGATACATGAAGTAATTGAGGCATGTCGTTATTATTTTGAACAGACAGGAAGGCGTGTCACATTTGAATATAGTTTAGTCGGTGGTGTCAATGATACCGATGAGGATGTAAGAAGGCTTGCAGACCTGATTCATGGCATGAATTGTCATGTAAACCTGATCCCGGTCAATCCGATCAAAGAGCGTTCATATGTGCAGCCGGATCATGAAGCAATTCTTAATTTTAAAAATAGGCTTGAAAAAAATGCGATTAACGTTACAATTAGAAGGGAAATGGGCAGGGATATAGACGGTGCATGCGGACAGCTGCGCAAACGTTATATCAGCCATGCAGAAAGGTAGGAAGTAGAGAAGATGAAGACGTTTTCCATGACGCACATCGGGCAGCGACGGGAAATGAATCAGGATTATATGTTTACATCAGAGACCGCTGTGGGAAATCTGCCGAATCTTTTTTTAGTAGCGGATGGAATGGGTGGTCACGCTGCAGGTGATTATGCTTCCAGATTTACAGTTGAGAAACTTGTGGAACTGATTGGTAAATCGGGTGAAAAAGAACCGGTGGCGATTATGAAGAGTGCTGTTTCCATGACGAACAGTCTGCTTTTGACAGAGGCACAGGCAGATCCGGCCAAAAATGGAATGGGTACAACGATCGTTGCTGCAACGGTGATCGGGAATACACTCTATGCCGCAAATGTTGGAGACAGCAGGCTGTATGTGATCAATCAGGAAGATATTACACAGATTACAAGGGATCATTCTCTGGTTGAGGAAATGGTTCGTTTAGGTGAAGTGAGAAAAGAAGATGCGAAAGATCATCCGGATAAAAATATCATTACACGGGCAGTCGGTGTATTGCCGGAGGTGACAGCTGATTTCTTTGAGATCAGTTTAAAACCTGGGGATGAGATTTTGATGTGTTCCGACGGACTGACAAATATGATTGAAGATGATGAGATCCGGCATATTGTGTTGGGACAGAGGGACATTGTTGAGAAAGCAGAGAAACTGATTGAGACTGCCAATCGAAATGGTGGTAAGGATAATATTACGGTTGTATTGATAGAACCATTTTCTGATGAGGTGAAAGAATGTTGACAGAAGGTATGTACATAGCAGACCGCTATGAAATTTTAGGTAAAGTTGGCGCTGGCGGAATGTCAGATGTATATAAAGCAAAAGATCTTACACTGGGAAGATTTGTAGCAATCAAGGTATTAAAGGCAGAATTTTCCGAGGATATTAATTTCGTAACGAAATTCCGTTCCGAGGCACAGGCAGCTGCAGGGTTAGAGCACCCGAATATTGTAAATATTTATGATGTCGGCAGTGAGAATGGCCTGCATTATATCGTGATGGAATATGTGGAAGGAATCACATTAAAGACCTACATTGAGAAAAAAGGACAGCTTTCTTTTAAGGAGGCAGTCAGCATCGCAATTCAGGTGGGCAGAGGTATTGAAGCCGCCCATAATAAAAATATCGTGCATCGTGATATCAAACCGCAGAATATCATGATCTCCACTGAGGGAAAAGTAAAAGTAACAGATTTTGGTATTGCGCGGGCAGCAACATCAAATACGATCAGTTCGGATGTGATGGGATCCGTACATTATTCTTCTCCGGAACAGGCGAGAAACGGATTTGTGGATGGCAAGAGTGATATCTATTCACTGGGTATCGTGATGTATGAGATGGTGACAGGACGTGTTCCGTTTGACGGAGATACGACAGTTGCCGTTGCAATCCAGCATCTGCAGGAAGAGATAGTACCGCCAAGTGTTTATGCACCAAATCTTCCAATCAGTATGGAAAAGATCATCTTAAAATGTACACAGAAAAACCCTGACAGAAGATATGCTTCCATGACAGCGCTTCTGGCCGATCTTAGAAAAGCACTGATCAGCCCGAACGAGGATTTTGTTGTGATGGTACCTCTTGCAAATCAGGATAAGACGAGGGTGATCGGAGCAGATGATTTAAATCAGATCAAGAAACAGACTGCAAACGTCTATATAGATCCGGCGTCGATCAAAATACAGGAGCCGGTGATCGATGATGATGACGAGGACGACGATGATGATATTGATGACGAGGATGGTGATATCAATCCGAAGATGGAAAAGGCAATCACGATCATGGGAATCGCAGCAGGTGTAGTGATCATTATCATCATTATTTACCTGTGCATCACGTTAGCCGGGGGTATGAAGTCTAACAAGAACAATTCTTCGAATACAGAAACAACAAAAACGGAAACACAGACGGGAGACAGTCAGAGTACCCAGATCAAGGACGGTGTAGTAGTACCTTCCCTGACAGGAAAAACCATGGATCAGGCAAAACAGGAGTTAAACGGAACCGGACTCGGCATCAGACAGGCTGGAACCGCATCCTCTGATACCGTAGAAAAGGGACAGATCATAAGCCAGGATCCACAGGATGGAAAGACCGTCGAAAAGAATACAACGATCGAAGTTATCATCAGCAGCGGATCTGCCGCCGGAACCAGTGAGAATACGGTCGAAATACCAAACGTTGTGGGACAGAGTGAGACAGATGCCAGCGCGGCATTGACGGCAAAGGGATTTCAGGTCACAAAGACAACTTCCTACAGTTCCTCCGTTGCGGAAGGATATGTAATTTCCCAGACACCAAATGGGGATACCCAGGGAAAAGAGGGCGATACGATCACACTTGAGATCAGCCTTGGCTCAGAGAAGATTACAGTACCTGATGTATCGACAAGCTATAAGTCAGAGGAACAGGCGAAAGAACTTTTATCACAGTTTAATGTTTCAACGGTCACAAAATACAGTGATACGGATGCCGGAATCGTAATCGGACAGTCACTTGCGGTGGGAACACAGGCAGATCCGGGAGCATCCATCACGATCACAGTCAGTCTTGGACCGGAACCGGCACAGCAGATCACCACAAAGACTTATAAGCTGAATGTCAGCCTGCAGCTTCCATCAGATACATCGAATATCTCCGGTGCAGACATTGTTTTATATGATGATCAGGGCAATGTTTTACAGACCTGGTACGGCAAAACGATTGCAGATTTTGGTACTGGCGGACTGATTCTGACAAAGACCGGTATTCTTTCGGACAGTGGTAAAATCGTAGTTACCTGGCTGGACTTAAATGGAAATGATTTAAAAGACCAGACGATTGATGTACAGTTCCAGGAAGAATAAAGACAATAGGAAGATTTATGCAGGGAAAAATTATCAAGGGAATTTCCGGATTCTACTACATTCATGTAGCGGGATCCGGAATTTATGAGTGCAAGGCAAAAGGCGTATTCCGAAACCAGAACATCAAGCCACTGGTGGGGGACAATGTCGAGATTGCTGTGTTAGATGAGGAACATAAAAAAGGAAATATTGAAAAGGTCCTGCCGAGGGAAAATGAGCTGATTCGTCCTGCGGTTGCAAATATCGATCTTGCGCTGATCATTTTTGCGGCGGCAAAACCACAGCCTAATTTTAATCTGTTAGACCGTTTCCTTGTTATGATGGAATATCAGAATGTACCGGTTGCAATCTGTTTTAACAAAACAGATCTGGTTACGGAGGAGGAACTGCATGCGTTTGCAGACATCTATGCGGCGTGCGGCTACCGGACACTCTATGTCAGTGCAAAAGAGGAAAAGGGTGTGGACGCGCTGTTAGAACTTTTGAAAGGAAAAACAGCGGCGGTGGCAGGACCATCGGGAGTTGGCAAATCTTCTCTTGTGAACCGCCTGCAGCCGAACATCACCATGCAGACAGGGGAAGTCAGCCGCAAGATCGAGCGCGGAAGACATACCACACGTCATTCTGAAATCATACCGATCGGCGGGGATACTTATATTATGGATACACCGGGATTCTCCACACTTTACATTCCGGGAATGGAAAAAGAAGACTTAAAAGGGTTTTATCCGGAATTCCGGAAATGGGAACCATATTGCAGATTTCAGGGATGTAATCATATCAGTGAGCCGGACTGCGGTGTAAGACAGGGGTTAGAAGAAGGAAGTATCAGTTTGCTGCGGTATGAAAACTATAAATTGCTGTATGAGGAATTAAAGGCTGTCCGAAAGTATTAAAATAAATGACTAAGATTACGGAGAAAAAAATGAACTGTTTATCGCCATCTATATTATCGGCTGATTTCAGCCATCTTGGAGAACAGATAAAAGAGCTTGATGAAGCCGGGGCACAGTATGTCCATATTGATGTTATGGACGGAATGTTTGTTCCGAGTATTTCATTTGGAATGCCGGTCATCCGTGCTATAAGAGCATGTACAGACCGTATTTTTGATGTTCATCTGATGATTGAGGAACCGGGACGCTATATTGATGAGTTTGCCGAGGCTGGTGCAGATCTTATCACTGTTCATGCAGAGAGCTGCAGACATCTTGACCGTACTATTGAAAAAATCAAAGAAAAAGGACTTTTAGCAGGTGTTGCCATCAATCCTGCAACACCAGTTTCTGCAATATCCTGTGTCCTTGAAAAAGTGGATATGGTTCTTGTTATGACGGTAAATCCGGGATTCGGAGGACAGAAACTGATTCCCTATACGGTGGAGAAAGTCCGTGAATTAAGAAAAATCGTGGATGAGAAGGGATTAAAAACGGACATTGAAGTAGATGGCGGCGTAAATCTGTCAAACGTGGAAGAATTGATGGATGCAGGAGCAAATATTATTGTTGCTGGCAGTGCAATTTTTTCCGGGGATGTGACCGAGAATACGATTCGTTTCTTAAATATTATTAATGAATGATGGGAGCCGATGGATGAAACATTTTTTTATCATAGCGGGTGGAAAAATTGAAGATGCATTTGCGATAGAGGTTTTAAAAGGCTTTGCTGAAAAAACAGTGATCGCTGCAGATTCCGGTATGGAATTTTTGCGGAGAAATGAAATTGTTCCACAGGTCATTATCGGCGATTTTGATTCGGTAAGCAAAGAGACACTGGAATGGTTTCAGAAAAAAGAAGGGATCGTCTGGCACAGATTGAATCCTCAAAAGGATGACACAGATACAGAATTTGCGCTGCGTCTTGCAATTTCCATGGGAGCGGAGTGCATCACAGTGCTTGGTGGTACCGGTTCAAGGTTAGATCATGTGCTGGGGAATATTGAACTTCTGGGCATAGGGTTAGAGCTGGGAGTTGAAATTGAACTGCTGGATGCAAATAACCGTATCCGTATGACAGATCACGGCATGGTACTAAAAAAAGAGGAACAGTTTGGAAAATATGTTTCCCTGATTCCGTATACCGCGCAGGTAGAGCATCTGTATCTTGCGGGATTTAAATATCCGCTTGCCGATTATTGCTTAAAGGGTTTCTGTTCAATTGGTGTGAGTAATGAGATAACTGAAGAACAGGCAGAAATTACATTTGAAAATGGAATATTGATCGTCATTGAATCGCGGGATGATGCGGCAATGGCGGATGAATCATAGAAAAAGACGGAATCAGCCAATTTTTATGGCGGGTTCCGTCTTTTTGCAAAACAGTTATTGTTTTCGGCAGCCAGTGTGGTAGTCAGCGGAGGATTGGTTCTTCTGCTTTACAGGTATATCGGGCTTACAGGTGCAGCAAGGGAAAAACTCTGACGGAGAATGGAGTTCCAGTTGCTTTTCTGATATAGAAATCGTACAACAATTACCGTTTGCTTTTCTTTATCAATAGTGTAAAAGGCAAGGTAATTATTGATTATAATAAAACGAATTTCCCAACTCGCCAGAACGGGGTCATCTACAAGATAGTATTTTTCGGGCATATCCGAGAGTGAGTTGATTTGTTTTGTAGCTGCATCAAGCAGATGCTCGGCTGCGGTGGGGTTCTTCAGTGTAAATTCGATGTAGTCAGCGGCACGCAGGATATCACGTTCTGCGGTAGCTGTGATGTGGATGCTATAACTCATCTGCGACGTTTGCTCCGAATATCAGCCATTGCTTCAGAGAATGGTCGTGTGTTGTCAGAGGCAATATCATTCATACCCTCTTTAATCTGGCTATATAATTCAAAGCGACTGGTTAATTCTTCGTAGGCTTCAATGCTCATAACGGCAAGGTCACCTTTTCCATAAATGATGACCAAGAAATATGCTTCTGGGTCATTTCATTTACCCTATGGCGGGGAGGATTTTTCTTGAATATTAGCACTAGCCATGTTAATATACTATCTCATTTTTGACAGTTGATTAGTTAATAAAGTGCCACAATCCCTGTAAATACAAGGGGTGCGGCACTTTTATCTGCATACACGAAATATAGTAATGTTTTATCTCCGCTTACTTTTTTTCTGAATTCCTTTCATTTTCCGTTTTGTTATGAATTGATAGTCCGTTCTGAATCCGCAGGTTTCATGGAGATCATCAGTGATTTCCTGACGTTCATATACCGGCATGAAGCCCTGTTCTTCTATATCCGTAAATTTTATGTCTTTTAAAGTGTGAAGTAATTGTTCTGTGGTATAAGTCCCTTTCAAGGAGCGGTTTAATAACCGGAAATGTAACAGAGCAAGAAAGCAGGTGAGGAAATGAGCTTTAATCCGATCTTCACGGTTTAAGTAAACCGGTCTGGCTTCAAAATCAGTTTTCATAGTTCTAAAACAATCTTCAATCTGCCATCTTCCTTCACTTACTTTTAAAATATCTGCAACATCATCATCAAGCAGGTCTGTACAGATGGCATAAAGTCCATCATACATTTCTTCTTCTGCAATCTTATCCGTATCGAGATAATAGTGGATCTTAGCTTTTTCTCCTTCGTTGGTTACAGCTACCTTATTTACAAATCTTGCAGGATCATTTGGATTTTTACGCTGTTTTTTTAGAGAGCCATTTGCAACCATTTTTTCTGCCCGACAGATCTGCTCCGCACGGATGGCTTTCTGATAAGCGGCATATTTAGGGGAGTAGGTTATGATTAATTTTTGATCCAGTTTTTTTGTTGTCAATGGTTCGTCTTTATAATAAAGCTGGTTCTTGTCATCATCTGTCAGTTTTGTGAGATCAACAGGTTTATCATCTGAGAGACGTTTGAAGCCAGTTTTCTTTAAAGCCCATGCCCGATCTTCAGCAGGCAGCTTTTTGATTGACTGAGTGACAATAAATGCCCTCTGTCCCATGTGATTAAGAACACGGTTATCCTCAGAAGCAAGTCCGGCGTCACTACAATAGATAAACTTATCACAACCGAATTGTTGAAGAATCTTAGTTTCTAAAGGCTTCAAAGATTTCTGCTCATTTTGATTTCCCGGAAAGAGTAGAGAAAGCCAAAGGTATTCCGTCGCCATCTGTGAAAAGTCCCATTTGGATAATCGGGTTGGGACGATGCTCCTTGCTTTTCCGTATTTCTTTATCTCCATCTTCCTGTTCAATTTCAAAGTAGTAGTTTGTACAGTCATAATAAAGGATCCGATCCATTCTGTCACCAAGAAAAAAGCTATTTTTATAAACTTCTGATTGAATAAAATCCATTTCAGAAGCAAGAACAGAAAGAGCTCGGTAAACATCATGAAGTTCATAAGTTGGAGGCTCAAGGAACTGTTTTGCTGCTCGAAAGGAAGAACTTTTGACTGGAAGGTTCCAGAACCCTTGTATAAATTAAATCAGATAAAATAGCATTAAGATCATACTCGAATTTATGTCGGCTTTTGATTTTTCGGCAGACAGAATCGAGCTTAAGTCCATAGTAAATAGACTGAAGAAAAAGATATCCGCCAGAAAAAAGTTTCTGCTTATTATAGTCCATGAGTCTGTTGGAATGAAATGGAATCATGACAGTAGCATCCTCTTTTTCACTTTTATATTTCAGTGTTTCAAGACGAGCCTGTTCATTTGCCCATTCAACAACTCCGTCACGATCCGTGTGGAGCTGCGCCGATAATTCAGCTAACGTACCTAATTTTCGGATGGTTTTGGAAGTACTTTTCCCATTGGCATTTGTATAGGACTGAGTGATGTAAAAGGACTCAGAATTTTTTGATTTTGATGTTGTTATACGCACAATAATCACCTCTGTCACTATTATACCACATATCACCAAATATTACTATATAATAAAAATAAAAATTTGACAAAAAAATAAGCCTATTTCAAGGCTTTGTGGTACTTTTTTGGATTTCAATGTGTCAAACTCCCGGCAATATCATTCATACCCTCTTTAATCTGGCTATATAATTCAAAGCGACTGGTTAATTCTTCGTAGGCTTCAATGCTCATAACGGCAAGGTCACCTTTTCCATAAATGATGACCAAGAAATATGCTTCTGGGTCATTTCATTTACCCTATGGCGGGGAGGATTTTTCTTGAATATTAGCACTAGCCATGTTAATATACTATTTGTCATATGGTGGCTTCTTTTATTTAATAAAGGGAGCAAATAAGAATATGGGAGTTGATTTAAAAGAGATTTAGGTTTAAATCTAAGCCAACGAAAAAAAGATGGTAAATATAGAGCATGTTTTATAACGGCTAGTGGAAAAAGAGTAGACAGGATATTTGATAATGTAAAAGAAGCCAAACAATGGAATGGATTTAAAGAAAACAACAAGAGACCTAATACGGTTAGAAATGGAAACTACCCAAAACTAAAAAAAGAAATAGAACCATTTGCAACACGATTTCTGGAAAGTGCATCAGGAGAGTATGCAAAAAGTTATAAAATGCTATCCCAAATGATGGGACATAGCTCAATAAAAATCACATTAGATTTATATAGTCACTTGACCGAAGAAACAGTGAAAACCGAGATAGATAAGTTTTCCAATTATATGGATAGAATGGTTTTTGCATAAGTTCATGAAAGGTCATAAATGAAATATATAAAATGGGGGACAAGATGGGGGACAACCACATGAAAAGTCCTTGAAACACTAGAAAAATAAGAAAGAAGGAAAATAAAATGAAACTTGGAATCGTCGGACTCCCAAATGTCGGAAAGTCTACATTATTTAATTCACTTACGAAGGCAGGCGCACTTTCGGCGAATTATCCATTCGCTACGATCGATCCGAATGTGGGAATTGTATCCGTGCCGGATGAGAGAATTGTAAAGCTTGGTGAACTCTACCACACGAAAAAAGTTACACCAGCAACGATTGAATTTGTTGATATTGCAGGACTTGTAAAGGGAGCAAGCAAGGGAGAGGGATTAGGAAACCAGTTCCTGGCAAATATTCGTGAAGTAGATGCAATTGTTCATGTAGTACGCTGTTTTGAGGATACAAACATTATCCATGTAGATGGTTCCATTGACCCGGCAAGAGATATTGAAACGATCAATCTTGAACTTATTTTCTCAGATATTGAGATCCTTGACAGAAGAATCTCAAAAATTGCAAAGCAGGCAAGAATGGATAAGACGCTTGCGAAAGAGCTTGAACTTGTAGAGGCAGTAAAGAAGCATCTTGAAGATGGCAAGATGGCAAGAACGTTTGAAGTACCGGACGATGATGATGCACAGATCTGGTTTAAGGGATACAACCTTCTTACAGCAAAACCTACGATCTATGCGGCAAACGTGGCAGAGGATGATCTTGCAGATGACGGAGCATCGAATCCGCACGTTGCGAAAGTCAGAGAGATGGCGAAAGAAGAAGGCGCAGAAGTATTCGTAATCTGTGCGCAGATAGAGCAGGAACTTGCAGAGCTTGATGAGGATGAGAAAAAAGAATATCTTGAGGATCTCGGTGTTGAGTCAAGCGGACTTGACAAGCTTGTAGCTGCAAGCTATTCACTTCTTGGACTGATATCATTCCTCACTGCCGGGGAAGATGAGTGCCGTGCATGGACGATCAAAAAAGGCACAAAAGCTCCACAGGCAGCAGGAAAGATCCACACGGATTTTGAACGTGGATTTATCAAGGCTGAGGTTGTAAACTATCAGGATCTATTAGATAATGGAAGTCTTTCCGCAGCGCGTGAAAAAGGAATCGTCGGAATGGAAGGAAAGGATTATGTGGTCAAAGACGGAGATGTAATCTTATTCCGCTTTAATGTATAAAAAATAGTCTAAAAATATACCGGGACGCATATGGTTTTCTAAATGAACGGATTTGGAAGACTATATGCGTTTTTGTGAATTTCAGAAAAAAGAAGTGATCAATGTCTGTGACTGCAAGTGTCTTGGAAATGTCTGTGATCTGGAGTTTGATGAGCATGACGGATGTATCCGGACGATTATTGTTCCTGGACCGGCAAAGTTTTTTGGATGTGTGGGAAGAGAATTTGAACTGCATATTCCATGGTGCAAAATCGTAAAAATCGGACCGGATATCATATTGGTTGATATAGAAGAAAAAGAAGTTCGTAAGAAAATACAGTAAAACGAAAATATTTCGAAACTTTTCGTTGAAATAACCAAAAACAGGTGGACATAACAGGGAAAATTATGTTGACAATTACAAAAACAATGGATATACTTTTAATAAATGGGGTCTGTGCATAGGAGGTAGCTTATGAAGTGTCCGTTTTGCAGCAGTGAGAATACGAGAGTCATTGATTCAAGACCGGCAGACGATAACAATTCGATTCGCCGCAGACGGTTATGCGATGAATGTGGGAAGCGCTTCACAACATATGAGAAGGTTGAAACGATACCGCTTATCGTGATTAAAAAGGACAATAACAGGGAGCAGTATGACCGTTCCAAAATTGAAGCAGGGGTACTGCGGGCATGTCATAAGAGACCAATTTCTGTCAATCAGATCAATCAGTTAGTCGATGAGGTTGAGACGGAAATATTTAATCGTGAGGAGAAGGAGATCCCGAGCAGTCTGATCGGAGAACTTGTGATGGATAAGCTGAAAGATCTCGAGGCAGTTGCATATGTAAGGTTTGCTTCGGTATATCGTGAGTTTAAAGATGTGAATACATTTATGAGCGAATTGAAAAAGATGTTAGACAAGTAACGGAACGCTAAAATTATGCTAAAGTATTTACAAAGGCAGACCGATATAGTTTTTGTCAAGAAGATGCAGATGGATGGGATTGGGTGGTATGAATATTTCAGGTATCCGTATACAGGCGGGGTTTTATGATTACAATACCATAAAGAATACTCAGATTCAGGAGGAAAGTGTACCAAATGCCATAGATACGGCGGGGGAAGATACCCGTGTGGCTGAGGTTACAGAGAGTGAGAGGGATAACAAGCCGGATCATGGTGCCACAGAGTATGCGAAACAATATCAGCCGGATGCAGAGTATGATCTGAAAGGAATCGCGAGCGATATTACGAGTCTGGATGTTGAGAAAGCTATCTCCGATATGAAGAAGGATCAGGTGTTACAGCAGTATCAGTTTTTTGTTGGAGAGCGTATGAGCCAGACCGGATTATTATATATTCGTCCGAATGAGAATTTCTCATTGTAAACAGAACATTGATGATGGAAAGGGGATTGCCTGTGGGTGATTCTCTTTTTTACTGGATATTTTTTTGAAAGTATAGTACACTGTACTTTGTATGAAAATTTACATGAAAAAATATGTATGCAGACCAAATTTGCAGGCAAATAAAAATATACATACAAACCCAAATTTGTATGAAAATGAGGATAAGAAAATATGATGGAAAAGTTCTATCCGGATGAGTATCTGGATTCGACCTACGAGATAGATTTTGATGAATTGTATGCACAGGGGTATCGCGGTGTGATTTTTGATATAGACAACACACTGGTGCGGCATGGAGCACCGGCGGATGAGCGTGCATGTGCACTGTTTGCACATTTAAAAGAACTGGGATTTGCGTGTATGCTGTTGTCAAACAACAAGGAACCGCGTGTGAAAATGTTTAATGATGCAGTCAATGTTTCTTATATCTATAAGGCGGGCAAACCGAATCCGGCAAATTATAAAAAGGCGATGGAGAAACTGGGGACAGATACCGGCAATACCATTTTTGTCGGAGATCAGATTTTTACGGATGTATATGGTGCAAAGCGTGCCGGTATCCGCTCGATCCTGGTAAAACCGATTCATCCCAAAGAGGAGATACAGATCGTGTTAAAACGGTATCTGGAAAAGATCGTGCTGTATTTCTACAGAAGAGATCTGGAAAAAAATAAAGAAAAACAATAGACAGCATATTTTTGGGCAGCGCTTTTGTTATGGATAAAATGCTCATTTAAGAGTAAATAAAATAGAAAGAAATGAGGAAAAAAATGAAAATTGCGATTGGAAATGATCATGCAGCAACAGAGTTAAAATTTGTCATCATGGATTATTTGAAAGAATTAGGTCATGAGGTCATTAATTTTGGAACAGATACCTTAGACAGCTGCAATTATCCGGAGTACGGTGAAAAAGTCGGACGTGCTGTTGTGGCAGGAGAGGCAGACTGCGGAGTGCTGATCTGCGGAACCGGAGTTGGTATTTCGATTGCTGCGAATAAAGTAAAGGGAGTACGTGCGGCTGTATGTTCTGACTGTGCAACTGCAAGACTTGTCAAAGAGCATAATAATGCAAACATTATTGCATTCGGTGCAAGAATCGTAGGAACAGAGCTTGCAAAAGACATCGTAAAAGCATATTTAGATGCAGAGTTTTCAGGCGGAAGACACCAGACGAGAATTGATCTGATCCATGAGATTGAGGAGCGAAATGAATAAATCCGCAGTTTTTTTGTCAATTTGATGGAGCAAAACGAAAAAAAGCTTGAAATGTACAGGCATTTATTATAAAATAGAAAAATCAGAGAGTCCAAAACTCGGGCGTATGTTTAAGGAGGAAGTTACATGATTTCAGCAGGAGATTTCAGAAATGGTATTACCATCGAGTTAGAGGGTAACATTTACCAGATCATTGAATTCCAGCACGTTAAACCAGGTAAAGGTGCAGCGTTTGTTAGAACTAAGTTAAAAAATATTAAGAGTGGCGGTGTTGTTGAGAAAACATTCCGTCCTACAGAGAAATGCCCACAGGCACGTATTGACAGAAAAGATTATCAGTATCTGTATGCAGATGGTGATTTATTCTACTTTATGGATGTTGAGACATATGACCAGATCGCTTTATCCAAAGACGATATCGGTGATGCCTTAAAGTTCGTAAAAGAGAACGAAATGGTTAAAATGTGCTCCCACAACGGAAGCGTATTCGCAGTAGAGCCACCTCTGTTCGTAGAGTTAAGAATTACTGATACAGAGCCAGGATTCAAAGGCGATACAGCAACAGGTGCTACAAAACCGGCAGTTGTTGAGACTGGTGCAACTGTATCTGTTCCATTATTCGTTGAGCAGGATGATGTGATCAAGATCGATACAAGAACAGGTGAGTACTTATCCAGAGTTTAATGGGTGCGAGTGCTGATTTGGCATAGAAGACCCCGGAAGCGTTTTGTTTCCGGGGTTTTTTCGTCTGGTACATCGTTTCGTAAATAACTATACCAATCCGCAGGCAAGTGAATGGTGTAGTTATTTTGAAAACGATGTACTAGTATAGTACTCTATCAGGATTAAGGTGGACAGGAGAGAGTCATGAAGAAAATTGCACTGATTATGGATGGCTGGAAAAGGTGGTTTACTTTTGCATGGCCGGCAGGAATTCTTCAGAGAATCAGACAGACCGGCGAGGAAGTGAGTCTGTACATCTTTAACAGTTCGGGCGGATGGAGCTGCGATGAGGAGTATAATACCGGTGAGTATAATATATACCGGCTTCCGGATCTGCGTGAGTTTGACGGAATCATTCTTGATCTCAATAACATTGGCTATCCGGAGGTGTGGGAAGATGTGATACGGCGGGCAAAAGAGTCCGGTGTACCGGTCATTTCCATTGCAAATGAGATTGAAGATTTTTATTATGTCGGAATCAACAATGAAAAAGCAATGCGGATGATGATTGAACACCTTTATGAGAAACACGGATGTAAAAAATACTGGTTTGTCATGGGCCCGGAAGATAATTATGAGAATGTAAAAAGAATTGCTGCCTTAAGGGCATATATGGATGAAAAGCAGCTTACATATTCGGAGTCTGATTTTTATTGTGAGAGCTTTGAATATCAGTGCGGAGTCAACGGATTTGAAAAATTGCTTGAAACACACGATAAAGGCAGGCTGCCACAGGCGATTATCTGTGGAAATGATAATATTGCAGTTGGCGTGTGCGAGGCAGCCACGGCGCACGGATACCAGGTGCCGGAAGATTTTTGTGTGACAGGTTTTGATAATTTTGACAAAGCGGCATATTATGAACCGAGGATTTCCACAATCAGTCATATTCGGGAAAATGTCGGAATCGCATGTGTAGATCTGTTTCTTCACATCTGGAAAGGGGGAAAACCGGACCGGTTTTATTATACGGATACAGAAGGCATTTTCTGGGACAGCTGTGGCTGTATGCCGGGAGAAGTGCCGGATCAGGCAGAATATTTAAAAGGGCAGGTCATGTATGGAATTGAGACAGCACGGTTTGAGGATGAAGTATTTTCCCTGGAATACGAGCTTCTCAAATGCAATACAGTCCGTGAGATGATGTATTGTATTCCACAATGTATCCCGTCTTTAAAGTGTGATGCGATGTATCTGATACTGGATTCACATATGGATACGTATAAGGAACAGGTGAAAACACATCGGAGCCTCAGCTTTTTTGAGGAGGAAGATTTTCATGAGGAGGGCTATCCGAAATGCATGCAGGTAAAGTTTGCATATAAAAATGGCAAAATGCTGGATACAGACCAGATGGAGATCGAGGGTATTTTTCCATTTTTTGAATCACAAAAGGGCGGAACAGATTTTCTGTTTCTGCCAATGCATTTCAGAAACCGTACAGTCGGGTATTTTGTTATTGAAAATGCAGTTTATCTGATGGAAAAGCAATATCTGTTCCAGGTGATAAAAACACTGACCAATGCGATGGAAAATCTCCATAAAAAAGAAAAATTAGAGCATATGAACCAGATCCTTTCCGATCTTTATGTCAGGGATTCTGTGACGGGACTTTATAACCGCATGGGATACCAGAAGTTGTCGATAAGTTACTTCACGATTATGCGCGAGAAAAAAATGCCTGTGTTAGTGATGTTTATCGATTTAGACCGGTTGAAATACATTAACGATACTTTTGGACATGAGTATGGGGATTTTGCAATCGTTTCCATTGCAAAAGCGATGTTGAAACACTGTGATGCAGATGCAATCGCAGCGCGGACAGGCGGCGATGAGTTTATTGTATTAGAGGGCGCAAAGGACGAGGAATCCGGCAGGGTATTAGCACAGAAGATCCGGACGGAATTGAGTAAGACACAGAGAGCAATGCAGCTCCCTTTTGATTTGAGCGCAAGTATCGGTGCTGTAGTCGCACATCCCGGGGAAGAAAACGTGTTAGAGAGTTATGTAAAACGGGCTGAGATGCTGATGTATGAGGAAAAAGCGGAGAAAAAAGTAAGCAGGGACAGTTAACAGATGAGAAAATTTTTGCGTGGCAGACTGCAGGGATATGGCAGGGCATACCGGTTGAATCTGAAAGATACCGGATGGGGAATGAAATTGGTGGTGCTTGTGATCACGGGATTTTTCTGCGGTGCACTGGCATCTGAATATTTTGGAACGAAACTGATTTTTTTCGTTGGAGGAGTGATCTTAGGCGATATGCTGTTCGCGGGGGCAGCATGTCTGTTTTCACGCATCGGCGGCCGCATCTGGCATCGCAATATTGAGAGTTTTTTGTATGGGATTGCAGGATTTTTGATATTTGTCTGCTGCTGTGTATATGGAAGTGTTGGCAATGAACATATGGTCAGCACTTTTTTTGCTGCATTGATTTATTTTTTGCTGCTGTTATCGGGAAGATTTATCTGGGCGTGGCTTGTGAAACGACGGCATACACTGTTTAGCGGAATCCACTTTGCAGCGGGCTGCATCGTCTGGTGCGCATTTTTGGCATTTTTGTTTGGACAGGGATTTTCGGACAGATATATTTCGGATTATCTCAAAAAAAATATCTATGTGACACAGGCAGGTGAGGTGGCAGGATTTGCAGATTACTGTGCAAAAGGAGCATATACGCCCGTCTGTTTGACCTATGGTCCGGATGGTGGAACCGATATGACGACGGGGACAGTGGATTTAAGTCCATATGTGGCAAAAGAGAAAAAGTGGCACAGAATCTATCGCAGTTTCTTTACGAAACATACCAGAAAAGATGCACCAATCGCGGGAAAAATCTGGTTTCCTAAGGAGGCAGAAAACTGTCCGGTCGTGTTTATGGCGCACGGCAACCACAGCATTACGGCAGAGTCATATCGTGGATATGATTATCTCGGAGAGTATCTGGCATCACACGGCTATGTGTTCGTCTCTGTGGATGAAAATATTTTAAATGAGAGAAGTGGGGAAAATGATGCGCGCGCTGTTCTTCTTTTGGAAAATATCGGGGAGATCTTAGAGAAAAACGGGGATGAATCGCAGCCAGTCTACAGTAAGATCGATGAGGACAATATTGCACTGATGGGACATTCGCGGGGCGGTGAGATGATCGCGGATGCATATCTTTTTAATGAGTATGATGCATATCCGAGCAATGGAATGTTTACGTTTGATTATCATTACAGAATCCGGGCACTTATCGCAGTTGCACCGTCTGTCAGCCAGTATCTGCCGGCGGGGCATGAAACGGAATTGTCAGATGTCGATTATCTGGTGCTGCAGGGGGCAAACGATCAGGACATCAGTGTTTTTCTCGGAAATGAGCAGTATGAGAATGTTTCATTTTCAAAAGACAGATCGTATATAGCATCCTCGCTCTATATTGCCGGTGCAAATCACGGGCAATTCAATACGGAATGGGGAGAATATGATATCGGGAGGCCGTTTTCCCTGTGGCTGAATGTAAAAAATTTTATTACAGCGGAGGATCAGCAGGAGATCTTAAAAATTGCCTCGCTTGTTTTTTTAGATAAGAGCTTAAAGGAAAAAGACACCTATGCGGATTTTCTGACAGATTATGCAAAGTATGCGGAATATCTGCCGGAAACACTCTATGTGCAGCAGTATGAAACGTCAGACACTTTGTTTATCACTGATTATGAGGAGGACTCTGATTTAGAAACGGCACCATGTGGCAGCGTATCAGCGGAGCATTTTACAATGTGGACGGAGGAAGAATTGGCGGATTCTGAATCGGCGATGGGAAAGAGGGAGAACCATGCAGTGCGCCTGAAATGGAAGGACACTAAAGCTGCATATTATGAGATCGCACTGGATGAGCCGATGGCAATGGGAGAGGGCGGAATCTGTTTTGATGCCATGGATTTGAGGGAGAAAGCGGAGAATGAACCGATGGATTTTTCTGTGGTGCTGACAGATATCCATGGAAATCGTGCGGTCAGTACTTTATGCGATTCTACGATCCTGTATCCGGCATTTCCGGTAAAATTATCCAAGATCCAGTATATCACAGGAAAAAATGAATATAAGAGGCAGCTTCAGACCGTGCATATCACGGAAAAGCAGTTTACGGAGGAAAACGGATTTGACAGGAGTCAGATCAGAAGTGTACGGTTTGCGTTTGACAGGGTAGAAAACGGTGCGGTAAACATGGATAATATCGCTTTTGTAAAATAGAAAAAAGAAAATTTTCCGGGAAGGTGCATATAATAGTGGAAAGAATGATACAAAGGGGAAAATATGCAATTTTTAATACAGGGAGACCGTGGTATCTGGGTGGAATATTTGCAGCTTGCATTGACCAGAGCGGGATATCCGACGAGAATTGACGGAATTTTCGGGGAGCACACCTGTCAGGCGCTGAAAGATTTTACCGGAAATACGGATGTGTGTACGGTAAACCGTGCGGTATGGGAGCAGTTAAAACCATATCTGACCGGATACCGCATGCATACGATCGAAAAGGGAGATACGGTCTTTGGACTGTCGCGCAGATATGGGACAACGGAGGAGGCAATCCTTGTGGCAAATCCGCTGATCGATCCGGATGATCTGGTTGTTGATGCCGTTTTGGCGATCCCGCTTGGATTTCCGTTAGTTCCGCAGATGGTAAAATATACGTCAGTCCTGACACAGTGGATCGTAGAGGGGCTTGTGGTGCGCTATCCGTTTCTGTCCGCCGGTGTCATCGGAAAAAGTGTGATGGGAAAGGATATTCACAGCCTTTGGATTGGAACCGGTGAGAAACAGGTATTTTACAGCGCTTCCTATCATGCAAATGAGAGTATTACAACGCCGGTGCTCTTAACGTTTGCAGAGGAGTACGCGGCGGCTTATGCGGCGGGCGGAAACATTGCTTTTTCATCGGCCGCCCGGGAGGAAAATGACGGACAGACGGGCATGGGGCAGGAATCGGTGGATGTGCGGACTTTGTTTGATGAATTCAGGCTCTGCATGGTGCCGCTTGTGAATCCGGACGGGGTGGATTTAGTCAATGGTCTGTTAAACAGTGGTGTATATTACCGCAGGGCAAAACGGATCGCAGATGATTATCCGTCGATCCCGTTTCCGGATGGCTGGAAGGCAAATATTGACGGGGTAGATTTAAATCTGCAGTTTCCGGCGGGCTGGGAGATGGCAAAAAAGATCAAGTTTTCTCAGGGCTATGACAAACCTGCACCACGGGACTACGTCGGAAAAGCACCGCTCACGGCACCGGAGAGTGTTGCAGTCTATGAACTGACAAAAGAGAATGATTTTTTACTGATCCTTGCATACCACACGCAGGGTGAAGTCATTTACTGGAAATATCTTGATTATGAACCGGCAAGGTCAAAAGAGATCGCAGATTATTTCGGCAGTGTGAGTGGCTATGCGGTGGAAGAAACACCGGGTGCCTCCGGCTATGCCGGATACAAAGACTGGTTTATCGAGGAATATGACAGACCGGGCTATACAGTTGAGGCGGGCATGGGAGAAAATCCACTGCCGATGACACAGTTTGAGAGAATTTATCATGACAATAAGGGAATTTTGGTTGGCGGCATGACGCAGCTGCGTTAAAATCAAAAGAAAAAGGGAGGCAGAATAAGAAAGAATCCTGGTTTACAGGATTCTCTGCCTGCTTTATAGAAAATTTTTCACGGCTGGGACTAATGTAAAAACTATAGCTTATGAGATAGTTCGTGGCAGATTATTTGAAAAGGAGAATGTGAAAAATGGTAAAAATAGATCTGATCACCGGATTTTTAGGTTCCGGGAAAACAACGTTTTTAAGGAAGTATGCCTCTTATCTGATCACGCAGGGGCAGAATATCGGAATACTGGAAAATGATTTTGGAGCCGTCAATGTGGACATGATGCTGCTTGGCGATCTAAGGGGGGACAACTGTGAACTTGAGATGATATCGGGCGGATGTGATGCTGATACGCACCGGAGACGTTTTAAAACCAAGCTGATCTCGATGGGAATGTGCGGTTATGACCGCGTGATCGTGGAGCCATCCGGGATCTATGATGTGGACGAGTTCTTTGACACGCTCCATGAGGAGCCGCTAGACGGCTGGTATCAGATCGGAAATGTCATCACCGTCTTAGATTCGAATCTGGAAGAAAACCTGCCGGAAGGTGCAGATTTTCTGCTTGCGTCGCAGGCAGCGAATGCAGGGTGTATTATTCTTAGTAAGACACAGGAGACAACAGAACCGGATCAGAAAAATGCGGTTGACCATTTAAACCGTGCACTGGAAAAAATCGGGTGTAAGAGACAGTTTGATAAAGTTTTCGCAAAAGACTGGGATAAGCTGACGGATGAGGACTTTAAAAAGCTGTTATCCTGTGGCTATCGCATGGAAAACTACCTCAAGCCGGATCTGACACAGGAGAAAACATTTCAGTCTCTCTATTTTATGAATATGCACCTGACGGAGGTCAAATTACAGGAAGCCGCACAAAAATTGTTCTCGGACAAGTCCTGTGGAAATGTATTCCGCGTCAAGGGATTTATGAAGAATGAAAAAGAGCAGTGGATCGAACTCAATGCGACCCAAAAGAATCTGGTGATCTCACCAATCAAAATGGGGCAGGAGGTCATCATCGTGATCGGGGAACAGCTGGTGGAGGATGCAATCCGCAGCTGTCTGGAAGTATAGGATCTTAATTGCATTGAACAGTACAGAAATGAGGAGTACCATGCAGACATATTATCAGTTTTACTGGAACAAAATCGATGAGGAAAGTATAAGGATTTTGAGGATATTTGGAGAGTCAGAGGACGTCATCGTGCCGGAGACGATAGGCGGACGTGCAGTCATGGAGGCGGGGGATTACTGCTTTGCGGCGTCGAAACACCTGCCGTCAGAATACGAGTGCACGGTCTGTATTTATGACACGGAGGGAAAAAAGTGGCAGGAGATACCGGCAGATGATGCAGACTGGAACACACGCCTCGTGGAACTTAGCGGTGACAGGTTAAAAAAGGTGACACTGCCGGATAATATGCACAAAGTGGGAAACTATGCATTTTACAACTGCACCGCATTAGAAATGCTTGTGACCGGAAAGTATCTGGAAGAGATCGGAAGCGATGCTTTTATGAACTGTAAAAAGTTTCATTTTCTGACGGTACGCTGTGATGTGGGGGAGCGCAGCGGGGCAAATCAGATCTTAAGCCGGATTTCTGCAGATATGGAAGTGACATTTCAAGGAAAAACTGGGCAGACAGCCGTCTTTTATCCTGAATATTATGAGAACTATGATGAGATCGCTCCGGCACATATTTTTGGGCGGAGTATCGAGGGAGAAGGCTTCCGGGCAAGGCAGTGTTTTAAGGAGGGAGTCCCGGATTTAAGCCAGTATGATACGATTTTTCCGAAAGCATGTGCGGAGGAAAAAGAAAATACGCTGCTTCACATTTTAAGCCTGCGGCTGCGTTATCCGGTCAGTCTCACGGATGAGGCGAAGGAGCGGTATGTGGCACATTTAAGGGAGCAGGAATTATATATCATACCCAAACTTGTAGGACAAAAAAACATGGAACGGATCACATTTTTCTGTGAAAATGGCTGGATCACACAGGCGGCAGTCAAAGCCGGATTAGAACAGGCTTCCCGGATGGAGTGGGCAGAGGGAACGGCAGAACTTTTGCATCTGCAGAGAAAATACTTTACAGAACAGAAAAAAGAACGATATTCATTTGATGAACTGTGGTAAAAGAATGTTAATCTACTGTAATTTAAAGGAGAAACCCAAATGGCGCATATACAGACAGAGTCAGAGTGGCAGGAAGAGATGTCGGCAAAGATCGTGGAATTTGTACGGCATGAATTATACATGGAACTGCGGTATTTAAAACTGGCATTATCGCAGTTACAGTTAAAGTCCGATCCAGATCTGCGGGCATTTGCGACGGACGGTGCGTATCTTTATGTGGCACCGGAATGGCTGATCGGGATTTTTGAGAAAAATGCACAGTATTTAGGCCGTGCATATCTGCACACGGTATTACACTGCATTTTTTCACATCTGTGGATCGGCGGAAACAGGGACAGAAAAACGTGGCATTTAGCGTGTGATATTGCGGTGGAATACACGATCGACCAGATGCAGGCGGAGTGTACAAAACGTATTTTAAGCTGGACGAGAAAACAGATGTATGACAGGCTGAAAGAGCAGAAACAGCAGAAACAGGGGATTTCCGCGGCAGTGATATACCGGATGATCGAGAACGAAGAGCTGGAACAAAAGATTCTGCTCCAAAAGGAATTTTACACGGATGACCATTGTTATTGGCCGAAAAAAGAAGACGGACAGGCAAAGCAGGAACAGGCGGTAAGAAACCAGAACCAGTGGAACAAGATCGCAAGGCAGACGAAGATGGAACAGGAGATGCGCGGCGGCGAGACGACGGACGGCGAAGATTTATTTCTGGCGCAGGCGGCAGCGGAAAAGAGCAGAAGAAGTTATAAGGATTTTTTGCAGCGTTTTTCCGTGCTGCGCGAGGAAATCGGAGTGGATCCGGAGGAGTTTGACTTAAACTACTATACCTATGGATTGAAATTATATGGAAATATGCCGCTGATGGAGCCGCTTGAGAGTCGTGAGGTAAAAAAGATCCGCGAGTTTGTAATCGCGATCGACACCAGTTACTCGACGAGTGGTACTCTGGTGGAACAGTTTTTAAAGGAGACGTTTTCTATTCTGACGCAGAAAAACAGCTTTTTTGCGCAGTCAAAGATCCGTGTGATCCAGTGTGATAATCAGATCCGGTCGGATGTGGAACTGAAAAGTGAACGGGATATTGCGGCACTGATGCAGAAATTTACGGTTGCGGGCGGTGGAAGCACGGATTTTCGTCCGGTATTTTCGTATGTCAATGACCTGATCGAGCGCGGAGAGTTAAAAAATATTGGTGGGCTTTTGTATTTTACGGATGGCAGGGGGACTTATCCGAAAATGAGACCGGACTATCAGACGGCATTTTTGTTTTTAGAGGACTATGATAATGCGGCGGTTCCGCCATGGGCAATCCGGCTTAAGTTAGAGCCGGAGGAATTTGCAGGGATGCCATAAGGGGGACATGAATCAGAAAGTTGAATGAAGGAGAAGGGAAAATGAAATCAAAAATAGATTTGAGCGGAATGTGGGAATTTTGCCTTGACGGGGACAAAAAAGGCATGGAACAGGAATTTTATAACAGACATTTTTCGGACACGATCGCATTGCCGGGAACGACCTCGGAGGCAAAAAAGGGCGGGCGGAGAGAGAAAAGAGAGATAGGATATCTGACCGAACCTTATCATTTTGAGGGGTATGCGTGGTATGGCAGAGAGGTGGAAGTAAAAGATTATCAGCCGGGGGATCAGGTCATTTTAAAATTAGAGCGCACAAGAAAATCTTATGTGTGGATCGATGGCGTGTTTGTGGGAAGCCGTGAGAGTTTCTGCACAAGCCATATCTATGATCTGACTGCATATTTAATGCAGGGCAGGGGACACCTTTCTGTCATGATCAGCAATGTGGATTATAAGGCGCCGGGCGGTCATATGACATCCCCGGATACTCAGACGAACTGGAACGGCATCTTAGGTGAAATTTCACTTCGGGTGTATCGCGGTGTGCGGCTTAAAGATGTTTTTGCAGAGTCGTGTTGGAAGAAACGGCAGCTTAAGATCGCTGTAAATGCAGCGGTGGATGATAAAATATCGCAGTTTTATGCAAAGCTTGCGGTCAGTCTTTGCAAAAAAGGGGAATCCGTGGACTGGTTTTGTGAGAGCGTGCCGGTACAGCTTACTGCGGGAGCAAATGAGATCACACATACATTTGATCTAAAAGGACAGAATGAACCGGAAGGCTGGAATGAGTACACGCCGGTTCTCTATGAAATGAGGGTGGAAATTTCCGGAGAGACGTCCGGCGGCACTTATGCGGATGAAAAAAAGATCTGCATTGGTTTTCGGGATCTCACAACGGATGAGCGGAGTTTTTATCTGAATGGACAGCCTCTGCTGCTGCGTGGAAAACACGACGGAATGATCTTTCCGCTGACTGGCTATGCCCCAATGGATGTGCAGTCCTGGGAAAAGGTGTTTCTGACCGCAAAGGATTACGGGATCAACCACTACCGGTTCCACACCTGCTGTCCGCCGGAAGCTGCATTTGTGGCAGCGGATGAGGTCGGAATGTATTTAGAGCCGGAACTTCCGTTTTGGGGAACGATCGTGGCGGAAGGGGAGCCGGAGTATGATAAGACGAGACAGGAATTTTTAAAACAGGAAGGCTATGATATCTTAAGGGAATACGGAAACCATCCGTCATTTCTCCTGTTTTCACTGGGAAATGAGCTGTGGGGAAATCCGAAAGTGTTAGATGAGATCCTCGGTGATTATAAAGCGGTGGACCGCCGTCACTGGTATGTGCAGGGATCAAATAATTTTCAGTTTGTGCCGACTGTGCTTGTTAATGATGATTTTTTCTGTGGGGTACGTTTTTCAAAAGAGCGGCTGTTCCGTGGATCCTATGCCATGTGTGATGCCCCGCAGGGCCATGTGCAGGTTAAAAGACCGGAAATGGAATACAGTTATGATGATAAAATCCGTCCGGCACAGAAAGCAGAGATGGAGAGTGGTGTCGGGGAGATCGAGATCCAGTTTGGAACAGGGACAAAGAAGGTAAAGGCAGAAGGAAAGGAAGAGTTGATCCCTCACATCCCGGTCGTATCCCACGAGATCGGGCAGTACGAGACATACCCGGATTACCGGGAAATCGAAAAATATACCGGAGTGCTTGTGCCGGAGAATTTAAAGATATTTAAGGAACGGCTGGAGCAGGCCGGCATGGTACATATGGCGCAGAAGTTTTTTCAGGCGTCCGGGAAACTTGCTGTGCAGTGTTATAAACGTGAGTTAGAGACGGCATTTAAGAGCAGGGAACTTGCAGGTTTTCAGATCTTAGATCTCCAGGATTTTACCGGACAGGGGACGGCATTGGTCGGTATCTTAAATGCTTTTATGGAAAATAAGGGATTGATCACGGCGGACGATTGGAGAAGTTTTTGTTCGGATTGTGTGCTGATGCTTTCTTTTCCATCCTTCGTGTATGAAGAAGGAATGGAATTTTCCTACCGCGTCCTGTTTTCAAACATGAATCCGGCAGAACTTAAAGATGCAAGAATCGTTGTGACCATGCAAAATAAAGTGACCGGGGAGCGCATGAGAAATGAGACAGAGCGGATGCATTTTACACAGACGCGTCTGAGTGAATACGCTGACGGAACATTTCGGATTCCGGAGTGTGGTGTGCCGCAGGTTTATGAGGTCCATGTGGAGATAGAGGGAAGCAGTATAGAGAACAGTTATGAGATCTATGCCTTTCCGAAATGCCATTCTAAACTGGGGGATGTTGTGAACATACTGCGTCAGAAGGCGGATACGCTGCCGGTCATCACCGATCGGTATGAAGAGTTAAAGCGTGCGGTGGCAGAAGGCAGGAAAGTGTTATTTTTTGGCACCGGTATCCGGGATGCCTATGCAATGATCGGAACCTACTGTACGGATTTCTGGTGCTACCCGATGTTTGCATCGATCTCCGAGAGCATGAACAGACCAAAACCGGTTGGAACGATGGGACTTTACATCCGCTCAGAGCATCCGGCGCTGGCGGAGTTTGTGACGGAGGAATATGAGACACCGCAGTGGTGGGATATCGTAACAGAGGAAAAAAATGCAATTTTAGACGGGACAGACATTGAACCGATCGTCTGGGTAATCGACAATTTTGCCCGCAATCACAGGCTTGGACTGATCTATGAGGCGAAAGTGGATAATGGAAGCGTACTGTTTTGTCAGCCGGATCTTTTGCATAAAGATGAGATCGCGGCAAAATGGCTGTTCTACAGTTTGTATCAGTATGCCGCGTCAGAGCGTTTTGTGCCGGAACAGACTATGGAACCCGGACAGATCGAAAAAATGTATGGATAAAAACAGAAAATTTTGAAGAAATGCACATTTTGTGATCTTATATTTGGGAGATACTTATGTATTTTAAAAGAAAAGTATATAACGAATTATTAGAATGGAAAAAGACTTATTCAGATAAATACGCTGTTTTGCTTGAAGGTGCCAGACGGGTTGGAAAATCGACGATCGCGGAAAATTTTGCCCAAAATGAATATAAATCATATATTTAATAGATTTTTCAAAAACAGCGAATAATATACGGGAATGTTTTGATGATATAGGAAATTTGAATATGTTTTTTTGAGACTTCAGGCGGAAACCGGAGTGACATTATATGAACATGAGTCATTGATCATTTTTGATGAAGTACAACTTTTTCCTAAAGCAAGGCAGGCAATAAAGCATCTTGTTTTGGATGGGAAATATAGTTATCTCGAAACCGGCTCTTTGATTTCAATAAAGAAAAATGTAAATGAAAAGACTTATAGTTGCAAGCAAAAAGCATGCGGTTCTATATAAATTTAGAAGCGGCATGCTTTTTTTGGGATTCATGTCAAAAAACGCAAATTCACAAAAATACATGCGAATAAAGTCTGAAAATTACCGTATATCCGGAAAATGACAACTGCTATAATGAAATCTGCGTCGACAAATGAAAAAAGTACATGTGGTAAACAAAAATTTTTTTACCTAAAGTTATCAGACAACACGCAATATGACGCGGAAATAAGAGAAAAAATATAAAATAGTACTTATTTACCACACAACGGTTTCTGTGGATATTGAACGAAAAGCGGCACGAAAATAACTTAAAAAATAAAAAATTAAGTAAATGTGAACAAAGTGTGAAAATCCAATAAAATATCTTCTACAAAAAGCAGAAAAGAAAAATGTGCATATTACACAAAAATAATCACAAATATTGACATATAATAATGCAATATATATAATTAAAATTAAGTTAACGATAACTTAAAAGTTAATAGGACTAATAAAATTAGCTGGAAGGGTTTGAGGGGAAGAAATATTGTTATAAATTAAGAGGGGGATAGCCGTGAGAATGGGATTTTTGAAACAGGGGTTTTCGGGTGCACTGGCGGCAGTGATGGTTTTGACATCCGGAGGGCTTTGCGTGGGGCAGAGTGTGACGATTCACGCAGAGACAAAGGCAAAGACGTATGAGGATTATAAAAAAGTGCTCAATTATACGGCAGAATATCAGGGGTATGAAGCCTATAAAGAGGGACTTGAAAATGTAAAAAGACCGGAGACGTCTTATGAGATCAACGGAGCCGATTATGTGACATGTGAGGGCATGGAGCCGGAAGTTCTTACCGATTATGAGGGGATGGAAGGAACCTCTGTCTACACGGAAGAGAGTGGGATGCTTACCTATGAGGTGGACATTGCGGAGGAAGGCATGTATGAGTTTGGTATTTCCTACTATCCGGTAGCGGGAAACGGTTCCTCCATTCAGAGAAGTTTTTTTGTGGACGGCGAACTTTCGTACCGGGAACTTTCACTGATCGAATTTTCAAGAGTGTGGGTAAACACCTCCGATATCTGGGATGAAGACAATCAGGGAAATGATTTAAAGCCTACGCAGATGGAGGCACCGGAATGGCTCTTTTCCAGGTTTTACGATCAGGACGGTTATGTGACGGAACCGCTCTCCATTTTCCTCACAAAGGGAAAACATGAGATCACCGTCGTTTCCCGCAGAGAGCCGATGATCCTTCATTCCATTTATTTACAGAATGAGGAATCGCTTTTTGATTACAAGACCGTGTACGAACAGCAGAAAAAGGACGGGGTATCAGATACCAGCGGACAGTCCATTGAGATCCAGGCAGAATATGCGACGAAAAAGTCGTCGAGAATGCTTTATCCGGTACAGGATCAGTCCTCACCGGCGATCACGCCGTACAGTGCGAAAGAGTTAAAAAATAACTCCATCGGCGGCAATAGCTGGAGACTGACGGGACAGTGGATCGAATGGGAATTTGACGCGGATGCGGATGGCTTTTACAATATCACCTTACATTCGAAACAGAACTTCGTCAAAGGAATCTATGTTTCCCGCAAGATCATGATTGACGGGGAAGTACCGTTTGAGGAATTAAACCATTACGGTTTTACTTATGACAGTACCTGGAAAATGACAACACTCTCCGATGCATCAGGGGAACCATACCGGTTTTATCTGAACAAAGGCCACCACACCTTGCGTATGCAGGTGGTGCTCGGCGATTTTGCCGGAGTCATCAGCGATGTGCAGAGCATTGTGACAGAGTTAAACAGCGAGTACCGCAAGATCATCCGGATCACCGGCGTGTCACCGGATGAGTACCGCGATTACCAGATCGAGAAACGTCTTCCGGAACTCGAGGGCGAACTGAAAGTGATTCGGGATGAACTCGATGAGGTGTTAAACACCTTAGATACACTGGGCGTTGCCGGAAGTGAGGAGACCGTCATTATCACCATGCGGGATCAGCTTAATGAAATCCTGCGGGATACGGAAAAGATCACGAAGATGGTGAAGGCATTTAAAACGAATGTCAGCGCACTTGGAACGTGGATCACGAACGCACAGCAGCAGCCATTACAGTTAGACGCCATCTATATCACTTCTCCGGATCAGAAGGTAACGGAAGAAAACGGATCCGTGGCAGCAGGCGTCGTACATGAGTTTAAGAAATTATTCTATTCCTTTATCGTAGATTACAATGCGATCGGAAATGTTGCGGAGGAAGGCGAGGACAGCAGGACGATCACTGTATGGATCGGAAGCGGACGTGACCAGGCGAACGTCATCAAAGCACTGATCGATGAGACTTTTACACCGGAGACGAATATCAATGTCAATGTACAGCTTGTGGATATGAATACATTATTGCAGGCGACGTTAGCCGGACAGGGACCGGATGTGGCACTGCAGGTGGCAAACGGAACAAACGGAACGGTAGCAACCTCATCCACCGGAACGACGGCATCTTCGAATGATCTTCCGGTCAACTACGGACTCAGAAGTGCAGTTGTGGATCTGACACAGTTTCCAGATTATGAGGATGTAGTGAAACGTTTCCGCGAGAGCGCGGTGGAACCGTTTATGTATGACGGTGCACTGTATGCGCTGCCGGAGACACAGTCGTTTGAGATGATGTTTTACCGGAAAGATATTTTAAACGAACTTGGAATTGAGATACCAAAGACCTGGGATGATATGAAAGTCGTGTTATCCGAGCTTTCCAAAAATCAGATGTCGCTTGGCATGTTGCCGACGGAGCTGACTTTCACCAGTCTTTTATATCAGCACGACGGCGAGCTTTACAATGAAGATGCGACAGCATCCGCGTTAGATTCGGATGAGGCGGTCAATGCATTTAAGACTTACTGTGAGTTCTACACAGATTACAAATTAGACCGTGAGACCTCCGTGGAACAGCGTTTCCGTACCGGAGAATCACCGATCATCATTGCAGACTATACGACTTACAATGTACTTGAAGTATCAGCACCGGATATCAAGGGCTTATGGGGATTTACGGCACTGCCGGGCGTGAAAGAGGAGGATGGAAGCATCAATAATATCTCCGCAAGCACAGGACTTGCATGTATGATGATGAGCGGCACGAAAGATAAGGAAGCATCCTGGGAGTTCATGAAGTGGTGGCTTTCTGCAGAGATCCAGACTTCCTATGGAGAAGAGATGGAAGGTCTGATGGGTGAGGCAGCACGTTATCCGACAGCAAATATTGAGGCATTTGCGAACCTGCCGTGGCCGACCGATGACTACGAGGCGTTGGAGGCACAGTTTGCAAACGTAAAGGGAATCCGTCAGGTACCGGGAAGTTACTTTACCTGGAGAAACGTGAACAATGCGTTCTATACGGTTGCAGTCGCAGATGAAGATAAGAGAATGCAGCCAAGAGAAGCCCTTTATGAATATCTCGAATATATCAATGCCGAGATCACAAGTAAACGCGAGGAGTTTGGTATGAAAACCGCGTCCGATGCGAAGCAGTAAACGCAGGCTGGACAAAGGGAATGGAGATTGGGATGGGAGAAACAAAGAAAATGCAAAAAAGGAGTAAGTGGCAGCAGACAAAACTGGAAATGAAAAAATACAGGATGTCCTATGTGATGATCGCACCGTATTTTATACTGTTCTTTTTATTCACGGTTTTGCCTGTGCTTGCCTCGATCGGGATCAGTTTTACCGATTTCAACATGTTAGAGACACCGAATTTTGTCGGTTGGAGAAATTACATCAAATTGCTTTTGGATGATGATGTATTTAAAAAAGCATTCAAAAACACGATCATCTTTGCAGTGATCACAGGCCCGTTAAGTTACATCATGTGTTTCCTGTTTGCGTGGATCATCAATGAGTTTAAGGGAAAATTAAGGGCGTTTTTGACACTGATCTTTTATGCACCGTCGATTTCCGGTAACGCCTTTATGGTATGGGCAATCATCATTTCCGGTGACCGTTACGGATACTTAAACGGCTGGCTGATGAAGTGGTCATTCCTTTACGAGCCGATTCAGTGGATGAAAACAGAAAAATATGTGCTGCCGATCCTTATTATCGTACAGCTCTGGCTGAGTCTTGGAACCGGATTTTTGACCTTTATCGCAGGTCTGCAGACGGTCGACAAGAGTCTTTACGAGGCTGGTGCGATGGATGGCATCAAAAACCGCTGGCAGGAATTGTGGTACATCACGATTCCGTCCATGCGTCCACAGCTCATGTTTGGAGCCGTCATGCAGATCACACAGTCGTTTGCGGTGGCAGATATCTCCATCAACCTTGCGGGAAATCCGAGTGTGAATTACTCCGGTGCGACCATCGTCACACATCTGATCGATTACGGCAGCGGTACCCGCTATGAGATGGGTTACGCCTGCGCAATCGCAACCGTTTTATTCGCGCTGATGGTTGGAACAAACCAGATCGTACAAAAAGCAATCAGAAGGGTGGGTGAATAGTTTGAAAAGAAAAAAAGATTACTATAAAAAACCATCCCGCTGGAAAATCAGACATACGAAACAGTTAAACCGTTCCATGGCGGGGAACACGATCCTGTTTGTGATCATGGGGATCTGTGGTGTGTTTATGGCACTGCCGCTTGTGATGATCTTAAACAATGCGTTAAAACCGCTGGACGAATTGTTCCGCTATCCGCCACAGATCTTTGTGCGGAACCCGTCACTGGATAATTTCAGCGACCTGTATGTACTGATGTCAAGTTCCTGGGTGCCGTTTACCCGGTATGTGTTAAACACACTGATCATTACAGGGCTCGGAACCGTAGGGCATGTGCTGTTTGCATCCTTAGCAGCCTATCCGCTTGCAAAACATGATTTTCCGGGAAAGAAATTTTTATTCTCGATGGTCGTATTATCATTGATGTTTTCCTACAATGTCACTGCCATCCCGAACTATATGATCATTTCCTGGCTGGGGATCAACAATACATATTTAGCAGTCATTTTACCGGCATTTGCATATGGACTTGGGCTTTACCTGATGAAGCAGTTCATGGAGCAGATCCCGGATTCGCTGATCGAATCAGCAAGACTTGACGGAGCCGGGGAGTTTCGGATCTTCTTTTCCATTATCATGCCAAACGTAAAACCTGCATGGCTGACATTGGCGATCTTCCAGTTTCAGACATTATGGGCAAACACCGGAAGCGGATTTTTGCGGAGTGAGCAGTTGAAACCTCTCCAGTACGCACTGTATCAGATCGTCGCAGGAGGCCCGGCAAGACAGGGTGCAGGAGCGGTGGTACAGCTTATCATTGCAGCGATACCGATCACGTTCTTTATCATCTGTCAGAGTAACGTCATCGAGACGATGACCACATCCGGTATGAAGGACTAATGGGGGGAGAAGAAAATGCCAGAAAAAGGAATGCGAAAGTGTATATTCGCCGCGGCGGCAGCAGTTGCAGTACTTCTTTCCGATATCGGAGGAACGGCTGTCTATGCCGGGGAGAATGTGCCTTATGAAACGTACAACTATGATTATTATGAAGACATCAAATACACACCGGCGGCGTATGTGCCGGACGGTACCGTAACGGGGGATGTCATTGGATGTGGAAATTTTTCCAGTCCGCAGGACTTAAATACCGATGCAGATGGAAATGTCTATATCGCAGATACCGGAAACAACCGGATCGTTGTGACAGACTCTGATTTTCAGTTAAAGACGGTGATTGAGGGGTTTTTAAATGACGGAAAGGAAGACAACTTTTCCTCTCCAAATGGAGTTTATATTTCGGAAAACGGATATCTGTATGTTGCGGACACCGGTAATTACCGCGTGGTCGAGTTAGACAAAAATGGAAATCTGATCCAGATCATCGAGAATCCGCAGTCGGATATCCTTGGAGAAAATTATGTGTTTTCTCCGCTTAAAGTAGCTGTTGACTATGCAGACAGGATCTATGTCATTGCACAGAACCAGTTTGAAGGGATTATGGCGTTTGATGCAGAAGGAAACTTCACCGGTTTTACCGGAACGATCAATGTACAGATCACAACAGCGGAGATCATCTGGAGAAAACTTTCCACGAAAGCACAGCGTGCAAAACAGCAGCTTTTCATTCCGACGGAATTTACCGGAATGGAGATCGACTCCGACGGTTTCGTCTATGCGACGAACGTGGATGCGGAGGGAGAACAGTCCGTGCGCCGCTTAAATCCAAGCGGGGAGGATGTGATCCAGAAAGGTGCTGCCGGGGTATCCGGTGATATTTTATGGCGGCTTACCGGTGATTATTCGGGAGCATCCCGCATCATCGATGTAGTGGTCAGGGAGAAAGGAATCTATTCGGTCATCGACTCCACGCGGGGAAGGATCTTTACCTACGATCATGAAGGGAATCTTCTCTATATCTTTGGTGGTATCGGAAGTCAGGAGGGTACCTTTGATACGCCGACCGCGATCGATACGATCGGGGATGAGATCATTGTACTGGACGGTTCCAAAAATCTTGTGGATAAATACAGGGCAACCAATTACGGTTTCCTGATCAACCAGGCAGTCGGTCTCCGCTACGACGGGGATGAGGCAAGCGCCGTAGAGTGCTGGAAACAAGTTTTAAAATTAGATTCCAATTTTGAACTCGCCTATGTCGGAATCGGAAAAAGTTATCTCGCCGCAGGAGAAAATAAAAAGGCGATGGAGTGCTTTAAGACCGGAAATAACAGACAGTATTATTCCATTGCATACAAGCGTTACCGGAATGAGATCTTAAAGGAAAACTTAACCGGATATCTGACTGCGGCACTGGTTCTTATCATTCTGCTGGTGCTCTGGAATAAGATCGGCAAAAAGAAATGGAAAGAGAGGAGGGCGTCTCATGTTTAAGAAAAAAGTAAAGTATGCATTTTATACACTGGGGCATCCGTCCGACGGTTTCTATGAGATCAGGCACCGCGGCAGGGGAAGCGTGGGACTCTCGATCCTGTTCGTCTTTTTGTTTGCAGTCTGCTTTTCTGCAAACAGGCAGTATGCGGGCTTTGTGGTCAACAATGTAAATCCGATGGAGATCAACAGTCTCGCGGAGATCTGTGCGGTATTTCTTCTGTTCTTTCTGTTTTGTGTCGGAAACTGGTCGATCACCTGCCTGATGGACGGTGAGGGAAGATTTAAGGATATCGTTACGGTGTGCGGTTACGCAATGCTTCCAATGATACTTACATTTATTCCGGCGATCCTGTTTTCACAGGTGGTGGCAGAAGATGAAGAAGCGTTTTATTATCTGCTCTTAGCAGTCGGAATTGCATGGTTTTTGTTCCTGGTGCTGGTTGGTATCATGACGGTACACAATTATACATTGGGAAAAACGCTTGCAACGATGATACTGACTTTTATCGCAATGCTGGTCATTATTTTTGTGGTGATGCTTTTGTTTTCACTGATCGGTCAGGTGATCTCGTTTATAGAGAGCTTATATAATGAGATCATGCTGCGGGTATAGGAAATGGGGGCAGAAATGGGGTTTACTATGAAACGAAAAATAAAATGGAAAGTGGTTGTGGCCGCCGGGGCAGCGGTCATCGCCGTGGGAGTGATCGCAAATGTCGTATTCCGTTATTTCAGATATGATGCGTACAAACAGTATCTTTCTTCCTATGAAGTGGAGAGTGGAAGCGAATTTCAGGCGGCAAAGGATGACAAACCGTCAGTTCCCGGCATGGTCTTGGTTGCAGAAAACGATACATTAAAACTTTATACCAATACAGAAACGACAGAGATCGCAGTCTACGAAAAAGAATCCGGAAATATCACCTATTCCAATCCGGTGGAGCGCGATTCCGATGCGATTGCCGCTGGTGTGAATGCGGCAGAACTGAATGCGACACTGACACTTACCTATTACAATGCGGCGAGAAACAGTGCGACGATGAACAATTATGATATGAGCATCGAAAAAGGACAGTTTACCGCAGAGAGTATTGAAAATGGCATCCGTTATACCTATACACTTGCAGATCTTGATTCGGCAACAGGTATCGTACCGTTGCAGATCACAGAGGAGCGGCTTCAGACACTGGTGTTAGATAAGTTAGACAAAAAGGATGCAAGAACGGTAAAAGCAAAGTTTCGTCTGAAAGACGGCGTCTATAAGCTGAATGAAAAGGCACAGTCCTCGAAAGTCGGAATGGGAAAATTAAATAAACTGTTCGAGCAGGCGGGATACACCGCAGATGACTATGCCGTGGATATGTCAGAGACGGATGAGAAGGAGAATATTTCCTTTACAATCCCGATTGAGTACCGGCTGACAGAAAACGGGCTGAGCGTTTCTGTTCCGACAAAGGAAATCGAGGAGAAGGGTGGAGCCGTGATCTCAAGGATCCGTGTCCTTCCATTCTTCGGGGCGGCGGGGACGGATGCAGATGGCTATATGTTCGTGCCGGACGGATCGGGAGCACTGATCAATTTAAACAACGGTTGTAAAAACGCAGCGTACAGCCAGAATATCTACGGGATCGACCCGGTCGTACAGAGCTATGTTGTGACAGAGTATACAGAGGATGCAAGGATTCCGGTATTTGGAATGAAAAATGGCGATAGTGCATTTCTTGGCAGGATCACAGGCGGCGATGCACTCGCAATCGTAAATGCGGATGTGTCCGGAAAACTTAACAGTTATAATTACGTTTACCCGGAGTTCTGTGTCAGGGAGATCGAACTATTGAATATGTTCGGTGTCAGCGGAAATCAGGCGGATGTGCCGGTACTTGAAAATGATATTTACGATGAAAATCTTACGGTATGTTATTCTTTCCTTTCTGGGGATGAGGCAGATTATTCCGGCATGGCAAAATGTTACCGCAGCCAGCTCATCAAAGAGGGTGTGTTAAAGGAGACAAACGACACCGGAGATATCCCGTTGTATTTAGATGTTCTTGGCGGTGTGGAGACGAAAAAACATGTGATGGGTGTTCCTTACACAGGAATCTCTGCGATGACCACTTACGAGGAAGCGGAAAAGATCTTAGAGGAGTTTTACGGCGAGGATATCACAAAGATCCGTATGAATTACGAAGGCTGGTTCAACGGCGGCATCTATCATGATGTGGCAGATAAGATCAAACTGGTTAAGAAAGTCGGAAGTAAAAAAGATTTTGAACATTTAAGTGATGTCTTAGAGGAAAATGGTGGAGCTTTATATGGAAATGTTTCCTTCCAGAAAGTACCGTATACTTCCAAACGTTTTAACGATGTGCTTGAGGCGTCAAAGTATTATTCCGGTTATGTGGTTGAACTTGGTGCCGTCAATCCTGCGACGATGCGGCAGACAAGTACCTTAAACTGGTATGACGAGCTCGCATATTATATGATCTCACCGAAGTTTTTAAACCGCTATGTAGACAAATTTACGGATAAGATCACAAATTACGAGATCAGCGGTATCTGTCTGAGGGATCTTTCGAATGTTTTAGTCTCCGATAAAAAGAGAACCGAGCTGATCGACAGACAGGCAGCAAAACAGATCGTGGAAGCGCAGTATGGAAAACTTGCAGCGACGGAAAAGACGCTGATGGAGGAGGGCGGCAACGCTTACACCTTCGGTTATGTCTCCGACATCATCGACGCACCGGTGGAGTACAGTCAGTTTTACATCATTGATGAGCAGGTGCCGTTTTATCAGATGGTCATTCACGGAAGTATTGATTATTCCGGGGAGGCATTAAATCTCAGGGATGCTGACATTGATGACGCACTGCTTCTTACTTACATCGAGTATGGCTGTGCACCGAGATTTACATTTTCCTGGGAAGATTCAAGCGTCATGAAATATACTTCCTCGGCGGACCAGTATTCCACCTGCTACCAGACCTGGATGAGTGATGCCGTAAATGTTTACCAGACGATCAACGGAGCTTTAAATCAGGTGCAGGGTGCTGCGATGATCCATCACGAAGTGACAGAGGGCGGTCTTGTCAGGACCGAGTATGACAATGGTGTCAGCATTTATATCAATAAGACAGATAAGAGTATCACAGAGGACGGTGTGACTGTAGATGCAATGAGTTATCAGGTAAAGGGAGGTAAGGCATAATGAAGAAAAAGAAAAAGTTATCTTTACTGCAGAAACGTGCCCTGACAGGTTTTGCATTTATCACACCATGGCTGATCGGATTTTTATGGTTCTATGTAAAAAGCCTGATCCAGGCAGTGCGGTTTAGTTTAAGCAAGATGGAGATGCTTGAATCCGGCGGATATACATTGAAGTTTACCGGTCTTGATAATTTCAAATATGCACTGTTTCAGGATCCGACTTACAACCAGATCCTGGCGACTTCCATCCGGGATATCGTTATTGATGTTCCACTGATTATTTTTTTCAGTTTGTTTATCGCGATGATCTGTAATGGTAAGTTTAAGGGAAGAACGTTAGTCCGTGCGATTCTGTTTCTGCCGATCATCATGAATGCCGGAGCAATCAATAATGCGATCGAGATGGCAAGGGAGGCGGTTACCGGTGGTGTTGCAGCAGTATCTGCGGAGGCGGCAGTTGCATCGGGTGTGAATGTAGACTATTTTATGAACCTGTTTATGGATCTCGGATTTCCGGTTGCACTGCTCGATTATATCACAGCGGCAGTCGGACGGATCTTTGACATTGTGCAGGCATCCGGCGTGCAGATCATTATCTTTATCGCAGCACTGCAGTCCGTGCCGGGAGCGTTGTATGAGGTGGCAAAGATCGAAGGCGCGACAGGGTATGAGACATTCTGGAAAGTGACGTTTCCGATGGTATCTCCGCTTATCATCACAAATGTTGTGTATACGATCGTGGATTCCTTCGTAGACAGTGATGTTGTGGAAAAGGCATACGATATGGCGTTTGTCAATTTTGACTGGGGCGTGAGTGTTGCGATGAGTTTACTCAGTTCCGTGATCGTCATCGCATTGCTGGTCATTGTATGTAAGCTGATTTCAAAGAAAGTATTTTACTATAATTAGGGGGTGGCAGAGTATATGAATATCAGAAATTTAAAAGACCAGCCTCTCGATGAGATTCAGGTAAAGAAAGCGGGAAGACAGATCAAGGGTTTTCTGATCTGGCTGCTTAAGGTGGTGATCATTGTCGGTATTTCCTACATTATATTAGGACCGCTGATCACGATCGTTGCAAATTCATTTTTTACGGCAAACGATCTCTACAATCCGGTTGTCATGCTGCTTCCGGCAGAGGGTACTCTGCAGAACTATATTACATCTTTTACAAGAATGACGTACCCGAGGACGCTTGCGACAACGTTCGCCTATGTGATATCGCTGACGCTGATCCAGATCTTTATCTGCTCCATGGCAGGGTATGGATTTGCAAGATATGAGTTCCCGTTTAAGAAAGTATTGTTTGGCTGTGTGATCTTAACGATCGTAATTCCGAATGATACGCTGATGCTTCCGCTTTATACACAGTTCCGTAACTTTGATATCTTCGGAATCATACATCTTGTGACAGGACACGGCATCAATCTTCTTAGTACGGAAGTTCCAATGTATATCATGACAGCATTGGGATGCGGACTGCGGTCAGGACTTTACATTTACATTTTTAACCAGTTTTTTCGCGGACTGCCAAAGGAAATCGAGGAGGCAGCGGTCGTGGACGGTGCGGGATCGTTTTACACTTATTTCCGCATCATGCTGGTCAATGCGATGCCGTCTGTCCTTACCGTCAGCATTTTCTCACTGGTATGGCAGTACAATGATACATTTTATGCAAAATTATTTTCCATCAACTCAAAATTGCTCATGAGCATGCGGATTTCTACTTTGCGGGCATCGATCGAGTTTATCGATCAGATCAAGGATACGGCAGTGTCACAGCTTTATCTGTATGCCGGAATCGTGTTGATGGTGATACCGATCGTTATTATCTACATTTTGTTACAGAAGCGTTTTATCGAGGGAGCCAGCCGCAGCGGTATCGTTGGTTAGAATGGTAACTTCGAAAACAATATATTTTTATTTATAAGAAGGAGGTTTTCACATGAGAAGGAAAACAGTTGGAAACAAGGTGGTTTCAGTACTTTTGGCAGGTGCACTTGCAGCATCACTTGCAGCATGCGGCGGAAATACTGCGAACACGGGGGCAGATGCAGGAAATAACGCAGCAGATGCTGGCACAAAGGAAGATACAAAGAGTGCAGAAACCGAAACCGCAGCAGATACGGAGGAGAGTTCAGATGCAGCAGTGGCTGACAGTGGCTACGAGGCAAAGGATTTAGGCGGAAGAACCATAAAGATCGGTCTCTGGTGGGATGAATACTGGGACAGCAATTATCAGTCTTTAGATGATATCGAAGCAGCAGGCGGTTCCTGGACAAATGAGGAGACCATGCAGATGAAACTTGATGCAGTCCGTGCCGTAGAGGAAAAATGGAACTGCAAGATCGAGTGGGTAAACCTTGGATGGGATGGAATCATTGACAGCATCAATACATCTGTCACAGCAGGTACACCGGACTGCGATATCTACCTGACAGATCTTCAGTTTGGTATCTCACCGGTTGCAAATGGATATGTACAGAAAATTTCTGATTATGCACCGGCTGACTCTGATATCCTGACAGACGGAACGGTATTCACAAGACAGAACCTGCTTGGCAATGATGATTACTTATTCCATGAGTCGACCACGATTCCGTCCGGTGCCATGTATATGACATACAATGCAGCCATGATCGATTCTTTAGGTTTAGAGGCACCGGAATCTCTTGCTGAAAAAGGAGAGTGGACCTGGGATAAATTTGCAGAATATGCAAAAGCATGTACACAGGATACGGACGGCGACGGCAACATGGATGTATATGGATACGGCAGTGCATGGACTCCGACTGTTCAGGGATTCTGCGCTTCGAACAACGCTACAATCGCAGATTCCTCCACAGAGGGATTAAGTGATCCTAAGACGGTTGAGGCGTTCAACTTTATCGACCAGTTATACAATGTAGATAAATCTGCAAGACCTTACCAGGATGACTGGAACAACGACCTCTTAGCTTTCTCTTCCGGAAAAGTAGCTTTCGCATTTGCACAGCCATGGATCTTAATCCAGGAGATCGACAATCATGATTTTGATATGAGAATCTGCCCGGCACCGGTTGGACCAAGCGGAGATGGAAGCATGACGCCGGCTATGATCACAAACAACTACATGATTCCGGTTGGTGTTGAGGATGCAACTTCTGTTTACTGTGTATTTGAGGAGATGATGAACTGGTATCATGATGATATTTCTTATCGTGATGATCCGGAGTGGTTTGAGTCTGGTTTTGTTGATGAGGATCAGGTTACACTTGCAAACAAACTTGGCGCACTTGCAAATAATGATCTCTGGAACAGCATTGACTCTGAGGGTGCAGTCAGCAAAGTATTTTACGGTGATGTTGTAAATGGCGACAGCACAGTATCACAGGCGATTGAGTCTAACAAACAGATCTTACAGGATGAGATTGATACGTTGAAGATCCAGTAGTGAACTGGTATGATCTGGATGTCAAAAGGTATTCCGTGTTTGGCATAACCTTTTGACATCCGGAGCAGAATTAAAGTATTTATTAAGAAAAGAACTGTGCAAAAGAAATATTTGACCGATATCTGTTTTGCAGAATTTTTTTCAGGGAAAAGGGGCGAAGAACATGAACAGTATGTTTGGACCGGAGACGAAGTTTTTTAAGGTGACAAATCAGATTGGAAATATACTTTTAGTGTCGGTTTTGTGGCTGATCGGATGTATTCCGGTCATTACGATCGGAACATCGACGATCGCGATGTATTATGCGATGGTAAAAGCCGTGCGTTGTGAGGAAGGGTATGTGACAAAAGAGTTTTTCCGTTCTTACCGGCAGAATTTAAAGACAGGGATCGTGCTGACGGTTATTTTTCCTGGATTGGCAGCGGTGCTGTGGCTTGATCACAGTTATACGGTAAAGCAGGTTTCAATCGTGGCAGGGGCACTTGAAATGGTATATCTTCTGCTTGCGTTTGTGATCGCAGGGATCGTGCTCTATCTGTTCCCGGTATTGTCGAGATTTACGATGGATGTATTTTCGTGTTTTAAGCTGGCGCTGTTTATGGTCTTTAAACACCTTCCGACAACGATTCTGCTGTTATTACTTGTGGCTGTTGGTGTAGTGCTTGCGCTGTTGATCCCGATCCCGATGATCTTTGTGATGCCTGGAGTGTGCTGTTATTTTGGAAGTTTCCTTATGGAGCGGATCTTAAGAAAATATATGGCAAAGCCACAGAGCAAAGAAGAGGAAGAAAAATGGTATTACCGGTAAGCGGTTTTAGGAGGAATTCAGATGGCAAACGTGACTATGCGTGATATTGCGGAAAAGCTGGGAGTCAGTATCGTCTCCGTGTCGAAAGCACTCACGGGAAAAGAAGGAGTCAGTGAGGAACTTCGTGAAAAAGTAAAAAAGGAAGCCGACAGGCTTGGATATCGTTATAACCTCGGAGCAAAGGGGCTTAAGGAGGGAAGAAACTATAATGTCGGTGTAATCATTCCTTCCTACTATACAGATGACACGAGCAATGCATTTTATATGAAAATGTACCAGTGTGTTGCAAAATGCCTGACCAATTACGATTATGCGACGATGTTGGAACTGGTGGATACGAGGATGCAGGAAATGATGATCCTGCCGCAGATTGTGGGGGATAACAGGCTGGATGGACTGATTCTGATGGGAGAGTTAGACGAGACATATTTAAAAAGATTAAAACAGATGAATATTCCGATGATCTACATGGATTTTTATGATCTCTCCATGGAGACGGATTCTGTCAGCATGGATAATATCAGCGCGGAATACAAGATGACGGAGTATTTAATTGAACTTGGACATAAAAAGATCGCCTATGTCGGTTCGATCAATGCCACTACGAGCATTATGGACCGTTATTTAGGATATAGAAGGGCATTACATCATTATAATATCCTATATCGCGAGGATTATCTGATTGAGGACAGAGGTGAGGACAGACTTTTTAAAGAACTGGCTCTGCCAGAGGATATGCCGACGGCATTTGTCTGTAACAATGATGAAATTGCCTGTATCCTGATTGAAAAATTAGAAAAAATGGGATACAGTGTGCCGGAGGATATATCGGTCACAGGGTTTGACAATTATCCGTTTATCCGACGCAATGCGTCGGGACTCACGACTGTGGATGTGGATATCGCAATGATGGCGTCCGAGGGCGTGGAGCTTTTGTTAGAACGCCTCAATGATAAACGGGAAACATTTGTGAGACGTGTCGTAAGCGGACATATTGTGATCCGGAAATCGACTGGGAAAGCGGCGACAGAGCCGTAAACTGAGCCAGAGAAGACTGGGAAAGCGGCGACAGAGCCGTAAATAAGTCAGAAAGCGGATTAACAGAATTATAAATGAAATGAGTCAGAAACGGCAGAACAGATGCCGCTATGAATAAAAAGGAGAAGGAGCGCACGGGTTTTATTGTCAGAAACATAAAAACAGAAAAGAGAGATGCGCAGAATGGAGGAGCAGACAAGATGGGAAATGTAAAAATGATCAGTCCGGCAGTGCCGAACATGCCGTGGCAGGAGAGGTCGGAGAAAATCGTAAATGCGCCGGTGTGGCGCTACAAGGAGAATCCGATTATTGGAAGAAATCCGGTAGAAGGGGTGGCAAGGATTTTTAACAGCGCAGTAATACCGTATGAAGGAAAATTCATCGGCGTATTCCGTGGGGAGCAGACGAATGGAATCCCGTATGTTTACCTGGGAAGAAGCGAGGATGGTATTCATTGGGATTTTGACAAAGACAAGGTACGTTTTGTGGATGAAGAAGGCAATGATTTTATGCCGGTATATGCGTATGATCCAAGGCTTGTAAAAGTGGAGGATACCTATTATATCATCTGGTGTGGGGATTTTTACGGTGCAGCGATCGGAATGGCAAAAACGAAAGATTTTAAGACATTTACCAGAATTGAAAATCCGTTCCTGCCGTTTAACCGGAATGCTGTACTTTTTCCGCGCAAGGTAAATGGAAATTTCCTGATGCTGTCAAGACCTTCCGACAGCGGACATACCCCGTTTGGTGATATTTTTATAAGTGAGAGTAAAGATCTTACCTATTGGGGAAAACACCGTCATGTGATGGGACGCGGCAATGAATGGTGGGAGTCCTTAAAGATCGGAGGAGGAGCAGCACCGATCGAACTTGAGGATGGATGGCTGCTGTTTTATCACGGTGTCAGTGGAACCTGTAACGGATATGTATATTCGATCGGCGGGGCGATCTTAGACAAAGAAAATCCATCTATTGTAAAATACCGCTGCACCGATTTCCTGTTAACACCGGAAGAATGGTATGAGGAACGTGGATTTGTTCCAAATGTCTGTTTCCCGTGTGCAACGATCCATGATTCTGCAACCGGAAGGATTGCCATTTATTATGGGGCAGCGGACAGTTATGTCGGTCTTGCATTTACAACGGCAGATGAGATCGTTTCATATATAAAGGAACACAGTGTGACAGGGGAATCTGATACGGAGATTGGAAGAAGATAAAACTTGAAGCAAGTTGTTCCCTGGCAAAACAAATTGTTTTGAAATGAGGATTATTATGAAGTTAAATAAGTTGGGAAAGTTCGCCGCACTGTGTATGGCAGGATGCATGCTGCTTGGTGGCTGTGGCGCAGAAAATCCGGCAGATGAAAAAACGGTGACGGGCAATGCCGCTGATGTGTCGGCAGAAAAAAGTGAGACCAGGATGGATTCTGAAAATAATACCACAGAAAAAAATGATATGGCAGCAGAAGATACAGCAGCGGAGACAGAAAGTGCAGAAACAGAAACGGAGGATAGTGGTGTGGCGATACCGGAAGTTGTAATTGAACCGAAGGAGATACCTGATACAGACGGAATGAAATTTGTGCGGGATATGAAGATCGGATGGAATCTTGGCAACACATTTGATGCAATTACGAATGCACAGAAAGAAGATGATCTCAGTATTGAGTGGTCGTGGTGCGGCGAGAAGACGACAAAAGAAATGATCGATGCAGTAAAGGCAGCAGGTTTCAAAACGCTTCGCCTGCCGGTGTCATGGCATAATCATGTATCGGGAGATCATTACACGATCAGTGAGGCATGGCTTGACAGGGTGCAGGAAGTGTTGGATTATGCGGTTGATGATGACATGTATGTGATTTTAAATATCCATCATGATACGGATAAAGAGTACTGTTACCCGGACAAAGAGCATTTAGAGCAGTCTCTTTCCTACATGACTTTCATTTGGGAGCAGCTTGCAGACCGTTTTGGAGATTATGACGAGCATGTGATCTTTGAGAGTATCAACGAACCGCGTCTGGTAGAGACAGATCATGAGTGGTGGCTGGATATGAATGCTGCGGAATGTGTGGAAGCAGTAGAATGTATCAACGAGTGGAATCAGAACTTTGTGGATGTTGTGCGAAAGACAGGGGGCAATAATGCCACACGTTATCTGATGGTGCCTGGCTATGATGCCTCTGCGGATGGGGTGTTGAATGACAAGTTTGTGCTGCCGACGGACACTGCGGAAAATGAGGGAAAGATACTTGTCTCAGTGCATGCTTACATTCCTTATCATTTTGCATTGCAGGCGGCAACGGAAAATGAGAGTATTGATCAGTTTAATGCTTCTGAAAAGACAAGTACCAACGATATCGACCAGATGATGGAAAAACTATATGCGAAATATATAAGCAATGAGATCCCGGTCGTGATCGGAGAGTTTGGTGCCCGGGATAAAAACGGAAATCTGCAGAGCCGTGTGGACTATGCGGCATACTACATTGCTGCGGCGCGCGCTTACGGCATGAGCTGTAACTGGTGGGATAACAATGCGTTTACCGGGGACGGCGAACTGTTCGGACAGCTCGACCGGAAAACAGTTACCTGGAGATATCCAAAGATCGTGGATGCACTGATGAAATATGCAGAATAACAGATTCCATGTCATGAATTCATGGGTTTATAATGGTTTTGTAATAAAGTCAGAACTCTTGACAGAAACCATAAGATTTTATAGAATAATGTGGTCATCGGAGGGTTTATAATACTTACGATATTATGAGCTGGATAAGAAGCCGGGTGGAAATCCCGGTTTCTTATTCAGTTTTTTTATGGAGAGTTTTATGGAACACGATTTTACAAGCGGAAGCGTATGGAAAAAATTGTTATTATTTGCAGTGCCGATCTTTGGAGCAAACCTTTTGCAGGCACTCTATGGAACGGTTGATCTGTTTGTGGTCGGCTTATTTGCGGATGCATCGGCAGTTTCAGCCGTGTCGACCGGAAGCATGATGATGCAGACGATCACCGGGATCATCACGGGACTTACGATGGGATGTACCGTTTTGCTCGGCCAGAATATCGGTAAAAAAGATGAGGCGGCAGCAGAGCGGACAGTCGGCTCTGCACTCTGGCTGTTTGTCACGGTGGGAATCCTTCTCGCAGTGATCGTTGCTGTATTGGCAGTCGGAATCGCATCTGTTATAAATGCGCCGGCGGAAGCATTTTCCCAGACGACCGATTATATCCGTATCTGCGGAATCGGTATCATCTGTATCGTCATGTTTAACGCAATCGGTGGAATGTTCCGCGGACTGGGGGATGCGAGAACACCGTTAGCCCTCATGGGTGTTGCATGTGTCGTCAATATTGCAGGTGACTTTGCGCTGGTCGGCGCACTGAAGATGGGCGTGGCAGGGGCTGCACTTGCAACAGTTGCGGTGCAGGGAATTTTAAGTACTTTTCTTGTGAGAATTCCTGTTTCGTACGCGATGAGTAAAGTGTCTGGCGTGACATTGTTCCAGATCGGATTTGCGACACCGCTTGCAACTGTGTTTGGACTCATTTTGAGTGCTTCCTGTGTGATTTATTATGAGAGAAAGAGAAAAAAAGCATAAAATGATTGGAAAAACTGCCAAAATGTATTAAGATAATAGGCGAACAAATAAAGAAATGAGATCTCAGAAATGAATATAAAACAGGCAAAAGAAGAAATTAAGCATACGGTAATGGCTTACCTTTCGAAGGATGAACAGGGAGAATACCGTATTCCTGTGATCAGGCAGCGACCGATCCTTTTGATGGGACCGCCAGGCATCGGAAAGACACAGATCATGGAACAGATCGCCATGGAGCGTAAGATCGGTCTGGTCGCTTATACGATCACGCATCATACCAGACAGAGTGCAGTCGGACTTCCAATGATAAAAGAGGAATCTTTCGATGGAACAACGTATCCGGTCACGGAGTATACCATGAGTGAGATCATTGCAAGTATTTACCGTAAAATGAAAAAGACCGGGCAGAAAGAGGGAATCCTTTTTATTGATGAGATTAACTGCGTTTCGGAGACTTTAGCACCGACGATGCTGCAGTTTTTGCAGTGCAAGACATTTGGCAATCAGGCGATTCCGGAAGGCTGGCTGATCGTTGCAGCGGGAAATCCGCCGGAGTACAATAAGTCGGTGCGTGATTTTGATATGGTGACTTTAGACCGTGTCCGTTATCTGAACATTGAGGCTGATTATAAAGTCTGGAAAGAATATGCGAGAGCAAAACATCTTCATAATGCCATTTTAAGCTATCTGGAACTGAGACAGAAAAACTTTTACCGTGTGGAGGCAGATGTGGATGGTATCCGTTTCGTGACAGCGCGTGGCTGGGAGGACTTGAGCAGTCTGATGCAGGTTTATGAGAAACTGGATCTGCCGGTAGATGAGAGTGTCATCCGTGAGTTTATCCATCACGAGGACGTGGCAGAGGATGCAGCAGCATATTTTGAACTGTACCGCAAGTACCGGGATGATTACGGGATCGCGGATATCCTTGCCGGAAAAGTAAGACCGGAGACCTTTGCAAGAATCTATGCGGCGGCATTTGATGAGAGACTGAGCGTAGTGAATCTTTTATTGGACGGTCTGTCTGCATTTTTTGGAAATGTACAGGAAAATAAACAGATCACGGATAACTGGTACGGATTTTTAAAAGAATATCAGAGACGGCTGAAAGAGGGCGAAGCGCCGGTGGACAGCTATCGGGCATTGCTGGAAGAAAGAATGGCAGTGGTGGAAGCTGAGAAGCAGGCGGAAGTCTGCACAAAGGCACAGGTGGCAGGATGGGAGCGCATTTTTGCATTCTGGAAGGAAAATACACCGGATAGCGGATTAGATGTGAAAGAGAGTTTTGCACAGGCGAAAGCCGGGTTTGACAGACAAAGAGAAACATTAGAGGATGCGGAAAAGAAAGCGATGAATGCATTAGAGCATGCGTTTGATTTTATGGAACAGGCGTTTGAAAATGGTGAGGAGATGGTCGTGTTTGTGACGGAACTGACGTTATCACCAGAAGCAGCAATGTTTTTAGCAGAGCATACCTGTGAGCGGTATATGACATATAACGAACAGCTTTTGATCGGAAAACGGAAAAGAGAACTCTTATCAGAACTGAATCGCTAGGAAATACACACGGCGCAGGCAACAGCGCAAGAATGGAGATTAAGATGAAACAGAGTGAAACAAGAAATCTTACAATGATGATGGATCTTTATGAAATGACGATGGCAAACGGTTATTTCAACGATCAGGACAAGGATACAAGAGTAGCATTTGATGTATTTTACCGCAGCAATCCGGATGGCGGCGGATTTGCGATTTTTGCAGGGTTAGAGCAGATTTTAGAGTACATTGAGAATCTTCATTTTGATGAGGAGGATATCGCATATTTCCGTTCTCTTAACATTTTTACAGAAGATTTTCTTGCTTATCTGAAAGATTTTAAATTCAGCGGTGATATCTATGCGTTCAAAGAAGGAACGATCATGTACCCGAATGAGCCGATCATCACGGTGGTCGCACCGTTAATTGATGCACAGCTCATCGAGACCGCTTTGCTTGCGCAGGTGAATCATCAGTCCCTGATCGCGACAAAGACAAGACGTATTGTGAGTGCAGCAGAGGGACGGGCTGTCTCTGATTTTGGTGCGCGCCGTGCCCACAACATGGATGCTGCAGTTTATGGTGCGAGAGCCGCATATATCGGTGGCGCAGTCGGAACGGCAACCGTGCTTGCCGGTCAGATGTTTGATATCCCGGTCAGCGGAACCATGGCGCATAGCTGGGTTATGTATTATAAGGATGAGTTTGAGGCATTTAAACATTATGCGGAGAATTACCCGGATGGAACGGTACTTTTGGTTGATACCTACGATGTTATCGGTTCCGGTATCCCGAATGCGATCCGTGTGGCAAAAGAAGTTTTAGAGCCGATGGGAAAAAGACTAAAGGGAATCCGTATCGACAGTGGTGACCTTGCATATCTTTCCAAAAAAATCCGTAAGATGTTAGATGATGCGGGATTAGAGGATTGCAAGATCGTCGTTTCAAACAGCCTTGATGAGTATACCATCACGTCTATTTTACAGCAGGGCGGAAAGATTGACAGCTTCGGTGTCGGTGAGCGCCTGATCACCGCAAAATCCGATCCGGTATTTGGGGCAGTATATAAGATTTCAGCTGTGGAAGAAAACAGAACCTTTGCTCCGCGTATCAAGATCTCTGAAAATGTGGAGAAAATCACAAATCCGGGACTGAAAGATGTATACCGTATCTATGATGAAGCAGGACATTCGGTGGCGGATCTGATTACAAAGGCAGGCGAGACGGTTGATATGTCCGCACCGTACCGTTATGCAGATCCGGTAAAACCGTGGAAAAACCGTTCTTTTGAAAACTGTACGGCGAAAAAACTCCAACACCAGGTCGTAAAGGCAGGAAAACGGATCGTGGAGCCGGAATCTTTAGAGGAAATCCGTGCCTATGTGGAAAAGCAGCTTAACACCGAAGTGTGGGAAGAAGAGCAGCGTTTTGAAAATCCGCATGAGCATTATCTGGATATGAGTCCGGCATATTATGAGATGAAGATGGATATGCTGCACGAGTCGCGCACGAGATAACGTGAGTCCAAAATGAAGATGCTGCACGGACTGACAGTATAAGTGCAGATAAAGCAGCATACCTGTAAGATAGTAAGAAACAGATAGTAAGGAAAGAATAACGTGAAATTGATATACGACATCCCAGCATCTTTCTGGGGACTGTTCCGGTCCGTAAACCGGGACATCTATATAGAAGCACTTCTGACCATCAATGACGAATACCAGTACAACAATTACTTTTTAAGCAGAGAAGCATGTGTCCAGATCTTAAGCGACATGTGCTCCTCTCGTCGTTATGCCTTTATGAGGGAGGATAATGAGACAGAGGAAGATGAGGAGACCGCATTGCCGGGTCGTATCTTAAACTGGCTGGTGCGCACAAAATGGCTCAGAAAAATCGAAGATTACGAAGCGATGACCACCAATATCGTCATACCGGATTATGCGGCGGTGATGATCGAGGCATTTGAAAAATTGGCAGACGAGCCGTTAGATGACACGGATCTTTATATCCAGAATGTCTATGCGACGTTGTTTTCCTTTAAAAATGATCACCGCATGAATCTTACCATGTTAAAAACGGCACTTGTCAACACGAAGAAGCTGAATAAGGCATTGCAGGACATGCTTCATAACATGGATAAATTTTTTGAGCGTCTCTTAAACAAACAGTCCTACGATGAACTTTTAAAGGAGCATTTAGAGGGCTATGTGGAGGAAGTAGTCAGACGCAAATACCATATTTTAAAGACGAGTGATAATTTTTATATCTATAAAATGGACATCAAACGCTGGCTGAAAGAAATGCGGGAAGATGATGCCTGGGTGGAGCGTATCCGGCAGAAACAGCATATGGAGCAAAAAGCTACGGAGGACAGGGCTTCTGTGTTAGATTCTAAGCGCACGGAAGATGAACTTCCATTTTTATATACGAGAAGAAACAGGCAGGAGGATGTGCTGGATCTGATCGATCAGATAGAGCGTGGATTTGATGATATCGAGCACCGGATCTCAAATATGGATAAAGAACACAGTAAGTATATCCGTGCGACCGTGAGCCGGTTAAATTATCTGCTCAGCGATGAGACAGAACGCCACGGCATGCTGATCCTGCTTTTGAACAAACTTGGATCGGCTGAGACAGAAAGCGAACAGAGTGAGATGTTAAAAGAGGTGGCGGAACATATGAATCTGTCATCTTTTGATGTTTTGAGTGACAATCCTCTTTACAAGAGAAGACGCCGCAGAAAATTTGAGGATGATCTGCAGGAAGAGGAGGAGCCGGCAGAACTTTCACGGGAAGATGTCCTGCGCTTAAATAAGATTGAGCACCGTTATACGGCAAAACAGATCGAGGAATTTATCGACGAACAGATGACAGATGGCATTTTAGAGACAGACCGGATGGATATTTCGGATGACGAATCCTTTGAAAAGCTGATCCTCGCCTACGATATCAGTATGCGCAAAAACAGCAGATACCGGGTGCAGGTGGAGGAGGAACAGGTTCAGAATGGAAACTATTGTTATCCAAAGATGACTTTTAGTGTAAAACAAAAATCAATAGAAAGTGAACGGAATTAATGTTTGAAGGTTACGAAGAGTTAAACACGCAGGATGTGGAACGGATGCAGGAAGTGATAAGAACCTTACTTGCCCAGACATTTCTGCCGGAACGAAAATATGATAAAAAATACGGACGAATGATGCTGGACCGTATGTATGATTTCAGTGACAGGCATTTGGAATTTCTGACGGAGTATTTTGCGGTTGCAGGGATAAAACTTTGTCAGGATACGGAGCTTGGCATCATTTATTTAGAGGGAGCAGACGGAACCGGTGAGAAACTGCCGAAACTTGCGACCATTTATCTGCTGCTGTTAAAACTGATCTATGATGAAAAAATGGCGGCTGTTTCTTCCAGTGTCAATGTAATAACGACGTTTGGAGAATTAAATGGAAAAGCGGGAGAATTCCGTCTCATCAAGGGACCGTCATCGATGACGGAGATCAAAAGAGCGTTTGCCATTCTGAAAAAATATCAGATGGTAGAGTTTTTGGATGTGTTTGACGAACAGCTTGAAAATACGAGGATCATGATCTATCCGTGTATCAATTTAGTATTGATGAGAGAAGATGTGAACGGGCTTCTTGGCAGTTTTTCCGATGAGGTAAAAGATAACGAGGTAGACGGGCAGGGGAATCTGGAGTGGAGCAGTGAGGAAACACTTTCAGAAAATGATATGACGGATGAAGAAAGTGATCTTGAACCAGAAGAAATGAATGTGGATGAGGAAGGAGAGACAGAAGATGGAACAGATGAATCAGGCATATAAAGTTTTTACCAGAATCTGCCTCAACAACTGGCATTATATTGACCGCAAGGTGTTAGGCTTAAATGAGAGCATCAACTTTTTTACCGGTCATTCCGGAAGTGGAAAATCAACAGTGATCGATGCAATGCAGATCGTGCTTTATGCGAACACGGACGGACGTGGATTTTTCAATAAGGCGGCGGCAGATGACTCTGACCGAAGCCTGATCGAGTACCTGCGCGGTATGATCAACATTGGCGAGAATAATCAGGCGGAATATAAGCGGAACAAAAACTTTTCCACGACGATCGTTCTTGAGATGGAACAGACGATCACGAAGGAAAAAGAATGCATCGGGGTTGTGTTTGACGTGGAGACAGCGACCAACGAGATCAATCGTTTATTTTTCTGGCACAAGGGAGAACTGATCCCGGGGGATTACCGGACAGAGAGCCGTGCAATGACGATCAGTGAGGTGCGCAGCTATTTGCAGCAGAATTTCCCGAAAGATGAGATGTTTTACACCTCAAATAATGAGAGATTCCGCAGAAACCTGTATGACGTCTACTTAGGCGGATTGGATATGGAAAAATTCCCGCGCCTGTTTAAGCGTGCGATCCCGTTTAAAATGAATATCCGGTTAGAGGACTTTGTAAAAGAATATATCTGCATGGAGCAGGATATCCATATCGAGGACATGCAGGAGGGCGCGATGCTCTATGGCAGGATGTGCCGCAAGATCGAAGCCACGATGCAGGAGATCGAAGAGTTAAAGCAGATAAGTGCGCAGTATCAGGTGATGGAGGAGAAGAAAAAAGAACTTTTAAACTGCCATTACCGGATGGATAAACTGACGATCTTACAGTTAGAGCAGACCATAGAGGAAATGCAGCACCGTGTGGAAAACTGGAAAAAGGATGTTGTACTGCAGAACGAAAGTCTCGCCGAACTGCTTGAAATAAAGGGAAATTATGAAAAAGAGTACAGCGAGATCAATGAGCAGATCGCAGGAACCGGTTATGCAAGGCTTGAAGAGCAGTTAAAGAGTCTGGAAGAAAACTTAAGCCTTTTAGAGCGAAGTAAAAACAAGTGGGATGGTATCTGTGCAAGGTTAAACGGCTGGGAGGATGTAGATATTGTTTCGAACCAGATCTTATGGGATATCGAGAAATTCAAAGAAGGCACGATCACCGGCGAGGAGATCGAGCGTTTAAAACGAAGCCTGATCGAAGTGCAGAAAGAAGCGGAAAAAGACAGACAGGAAGCTTCCGCAGAAATCCGTTCCATGAATAAAGAGGCAGATGTGTTAGAGAAAGAGCTTGCAGAGTTAAAACTTGGTAAGAAGGCATATCCGCGGGAATTAGAGCTTGCGCGGTCTGAAATTGCGAGAAAACTCTCCGAACAGACCGGAAAAAATATTCAGGTACGCATCTTTGCCGATCTCATTGATATTAAAGATGAGACATGGCGCAGTGCGATCGAGGGGTATCTTTCCTGGAATAAACTTGCACTCATCGTGGAACCTGCCTACGTCAAACAGGCGATGGAAGTATACGAGACACTCGATGAAAAACGGTTTTTCCGTGTGTCTTTGGTGGATACGGAAAAACTGATGCAGGAGGAGTGGCGCATAAAGGATAATGCGCTCGCGGAGGAAGTGGAGGCAAAAGAGCCGTATGTGCGGGCATTTGTGGATTTCCTGCTTGGAAATGTGATCAAGTGTGCTTCTGTCGATGAACTGCGCCAGTGTAAGATCGGTGTGACGGCAGACTGCCTGTTGTACCAGAGTTATCAATTACGACGGTTAAATCCGGACAATTATAAGAAACATGTATATATTGGTGAAAAGAGTAAGAAACAGCGCCAGAAGGAACTTGCAGCCAGCCTGGAGAAATTAGAGCAGAACAGAGCAGAATACAGAGAGCGTGAGACAGAGGCGAAAAATATTCTTGCCCAGGAATTTTTAAATGATACGGTCGAGGAATACCAGAACCTGATATCAGATCTTTCGGAGAAGAAAGAAAAGGAAAAACAAAAGGCAAAAACAGAAAAGAAAATGGCAGAGATCGGTGCCGGTACTGTTGAGATCTTAAAGAAACAGGCAGAAGAGATTCACGAAAAACAAAAAGATCTGGAAGATAAGATCGATGACTTAAAATACCAGATCCGGAAAAAAGAAGATGCCATTGAAAAAGACAGCAGCGATTTCATTACAAAAAATGAGGAACTTCTTACGAAAAAAAGAGAGCTTCGCGGTTCCGCTGCGGAAGAAGAGGCATTTGAGGTTTATATTGCCGGGCAGAAAAATAAGAAGTATGACAGCCTGAAAGCATCGACACAGGAAGAAATGGAACAGGTGTCAGGTCAGTGTGATGTACAGAAAAATAAACTGGTGGATGTACGTATGAATTATCTTCAGAATCATCCAAAACGTGATTTCTCAGCGAGCGCAGAGAATAATGACGATTATGACAGCCTGCTGTCAGAGCTTTCCTGCAATGAACTGGAAGAATACCAGAAAAAAGCAGCCGAACAGGCAAAGGCAGCAGTGGAACATTTTAAGGAGGATTTTGTATACAAGATCCGCAGCGCTATCAAAGAAGCCTATGTGCGCAGGGATGAATTAAACCGTATCATCCGCAACCTGAATTTTGGTAAAGACCGCTATCAGTTTAAGATCACGAGAAATAAGGGAGCCGACGGCGCATTTTATGATATGTTTATGGATGAGGATTTAGATATCGATCCGTCCTCACTTGCATCGCCGATGGAGCATCAGATGAATCTGTTTTCGATGGAGCATGAAAATAAATACGGTATGTTGATGAGTGATCTGATCAATATCTTTATTCCGCCGGAAAATGCCACGCAGCAGGAACTTGATGAGGCAAAACAGAACATGGTGAAGTATGCAGATTACCGTACGTATCTTTCATTTGAGATGGAACAGATCGTGGAAGGTGACGAACGTCTTGTCATTGGTCTTAGCAAGATGATCAAGAAAAATTCCGGTGGTGAGGGACAGAACCCGCTTTACATTGCACTACTCGCAAGTTTTGCGCAGGCATACCATATCAATCTGTCTGCAAGACTGACAAGACGTCCGACGATCCGTCTTGTTGTTTTAGATGAGGCATTTTCCAAGATGGATGCAGAGAAAGTGGCGAGCTGTATCGAACTGATCCGCGGGCTTGGTTTTCAGGCGATCATCAGTGCAACAAACGATAAGATCCAGAATTACATTGAAAATGTAGATAAGACATTCGTTTATGCGAATCCGAATAAGAAGAGCATTTCGATTCAGGAGTTTGAGAAAAAGGATTTTTCACAGCTGGTTGTGGAGGAGGAGTAAGACTATGCAGACATCGGCAGAGTTAAAAAATTTATTACAGCGTATCGATCATAAGGGATATCCGGCATATAAGGACACAAGAGGTTCTTATGAATTTCCGGGATATGTGCTTTCCATTGACCATGTGCAGGGAGATCCGTTTGCAGCACCGTCGAAGGTAAGTATCCATGTCCGCGGGAAACAGGCGGGATTCCCGGAACATCTTTATCAGAAAGACTGCAGAAGGACCGCCGTGCAGGATTATCTGCTGCGCCAGTTTGCGCGCCAGGTCGAGAAAGTTTCCTTTAAAGCGAAAGGATCTGGAAAGAGCGGTCTTATGGCGGTCAGCTGTCCGGGACAGGAAGTGTTAGAGCGCAGTGCCTGCCAGATGGATGTAAAAAACGGCGATATTGTGCTTCGCATGGAGATTGGTTTCCCGGCAAATGGAAGAACGGTCAATTCCAGAGAACTCGAAAAGATTTTCTTTGATTTTCTGCCGGAGTGTGTGAAAGGTTCTCTATATTACCGCTCACTGAAAAAAGAAGCGGTGGAGACAGCCGCAGATCTCGCCGAGGATCAGGAATATATCAGGGAGCAGTTAGATCCGATGGGACTTTGTGCATTTGTGGCAGACGGTGCGATTCTGCCGCGGGAGTCCGGTGTCTCCGGCAGACCGATGAAAGATGCGGTGCGTTTTCAGTCACCGGAAAGTCTCTCCGTCACGCTGACGCTGCCGCACCACGGAAAGCTGACCGGAATGGGAATAAAGAAGGGCATCACGCTGATCGTCGGCGGTGGTTATCATGGAAAATCAACACTGTTAAAAGCGCTTGAGACAGGTGTCTATAACCACATTGCAGGGGATGGCAGGGAGTATGTCATCACGGACGATACAGCAATGAAGATCCGTGCCGAGGATGGAAGAAGCATCCGTGACGTGGATATTTCCATGTTTATCCATGACCTGCCAAACGGGAAAGATACGGTATCCTTTTATACGGAGGATGCCAGCGGGAGTACTTCCCAGGCGGCAAATGTGATCGAGGCGATGGAGGCAGGCACAAGAGCATTTCTGATCGACGAGGATACCAGTGCAACGAACTTTATGATCCGTGATGAGCTGATGCAGCGCGTGGTCAACCGTGATGCAGAGCCGATCGTGCCTTTTATTGACCGGGTAGAGGAGCTGTATCACACATACGGTATCTCGACGGTCCTTGTTGCCGGAAGCTCCGGTTCCTATTTTCACAAGGCGGACTGCATCATCCAGATGAACCGTTACGAGCCGTTTGAGATCACAGAGTCAGCAAAGCAGGCAGCGGCAGAGTTCCCGCTTCCAAAACAGGACATTGCCCCGTCAAAGCAGCCTGATTTTGACAGAAAAATAAAGCCGGACCGGATGTTTCAAGAGGACAACCGCTTAAAGATGAAAACGATGGGAAGGGATTCCATCTCTATCAACCGGGAAGTCATTGACGTCCGCTATGTGGAACAGCTTATGGACACGGAGCAGCTTGCAGCACTCGGATATATGTTAAAATATATGCAGATCCACTTTTTTGATGGAAAACACACCCTGACACAGGCAGTCGATGCGCTTTGGGATGTTTTGCAGAAGAAGGGGATCGCAGCAGTCTGCGAGAGTAGTTATCTGCCGTGCGGACTTGCGATGCCAAGAAAACAGGAAGTGTTTGCGTGCGTGAACCGGTATCGGAGGCTGGGGCTGTAGGGATGAGGCATTGTTAGAGATATGCCGGAACAGCAAAAAATAATCTCCCTTCTGTTGGATTACTTAACAGTGTTGGTTTTCAACTGGTTGGAACAGAGCAGATTTCGTTTCATAAAGACAGTGAAGGAAATGATATTTATTTTGAAGGTGGAAATTTTGTGAAGGAACTGTGCTGAGCGGCATCTTGTGTCTGTCAGTTTTTTGTGATGGTGGAAAAAGGCAGAGCTGTTTGGACTTGTTATGAAAAAACTGGAATAGATTAGAGAGGGGGGAAAATATGAGGTATTTACCGATATTGGGAGAACTCTTTGCGTCTGATACGATCATCTTTTTATTGATCGGTTTTGTGATCTTTTGGAACTGATACTGTTGTTTGCAGGCACGATTGCGCTTGGTGGAATACTGGACTTTTTCGCCGGGATTGTTGTGTCTGGAGTGCGGAAGTGTTGATAGGATTGTGGCGGGAAATGAAAGTGTTGTTAGGGATATTTTAGCGCAAACGCCAGCGGACGTCTGCGGAAAGTGATCGATGACAATGCAGGGTTGACCGAAAATTTTCTGGCACATCAGCTTCCTGACCTGACCGGGGCAGTGGTAATGCTGGTCGCAGTGTTTGTACTGATCTTTTAAAAATTTCCATGCTGCGATCGGTGAGCAGGATAAGACGAATAAATAAGGAGTACCATCATGGAAACCAACCATAATGAACCAAAATATATCAGGGTAAAAGGGGCGAGAGTCCACAACCTGAAAAATGTAAATGTGGATGTCCCCCTGCATCAGATCGTGGGGGTCGCAGGTGTGTCCGGTTCGGGCAAATCTTCGCTGGCACTTGGTGTTTTGTATGCAGAGGGTTCCAGACGATATCTGGAGTCACTTTCTACTTATACAAGAAGGCGTATGACAGGAGCGGCGAAAGCACAGGTGGACGAGGTGTTATATGTCCCGGCAGCTTTAGCACTCCATCAGCGTCCGGGAATACCGGGGATCCGCAGTACGTTTGGAACCGGAACCGAACTTTTGAACAGCTTAAGGCTGATGTATTCGAGACTGGCATCCCACCGCTGTCCGAATGGACATTACATAGAGCCTACGTTAAAAGTAGCGGCAGAGCAGGAAATCTTATGTCCGGTGTGCGGGGAAAAAGTACATGCACCGAGTGCGGAAGAACTTGCCTTTAATTCACAGGGGGCGTGCCAAAGATGTGGCGGTACGGGAAGTGTGCGGACAGTGGATTTTGATTCGCTGGTGCCGGACGATTCGATCAGCATTGATGAGGGAGCGGTCGCACCGTGGAACAGTCTGATGTGGTCACTGATGACAGATGTCTGCCGTGAGATGGGCGTGCGCACGGATGTCCCATTCCGGGAACTGACAGACGAGGAGAAAGAGATCGTCTATCACGGCCCGGCTGAGAAAAAACATATTTTTTATAAGGCAAAAAAATCCAACCAGGCGGGTGAACTGGATTTTACCTATTATAATGCCGTTTACACCGTGGAAAATGCGCTTGCAAAAGTAAAAGATGAGAAGGGCATGAAGCGCGTGGAAAAATTTTTAAAGGAAGATATCTGTCCGGAATGTGGCGGCAGCAGGATTTCTGAAGCTGCGAGAGCACCAAGGCTCCGTGGGATAAGTCTGGATGAAGCCTGCAAAATGACCTTAAAAGAACTGGTGGACTGGGTGGCAGGAGTGCCGGATTCCCTGCCGGAAGAAATGCGTCCCATGGCAGAATCCATCTGTGAATCATTTCAGGCCGTTGCGAAAAGGCTGATGGATCTGGGACTTTCTTATCTGTCGCTTGACCGGACGGCCTCAACATTGTCGACCGGAGAGAGGCAGCGGATGCAGCTTGCCAGAGCGGTACGAAACCGCACGACAGGCGTTTTGTATGTGTTAGATGAGCCTTCGATCGGTCTGCACCCGTCGAATATCAAAGGGCTTAATGCCGTGATGCATGATCTGGTCGCGGACGGCAATTCCGTTCTTCTGGTAGACCACGATACGCAGATATTATCGGAGGCGGACTGGCTGATCGAGATGGGACCCGAAGCCGGTGTGGGAGGCGGATATGTGATCGCGGAGGGCAGCATTCCGCAGATTATTTCCAATAAAAAATCCATGATCGGTCCTTTTCTGGCGAAAACGGCAGATATGCATGTCCGCACACAGGCAGGGAAAGAGGAAGTTTTTACACTTGGGAAATTGCATCTGTCTACGGATAACATTCACACGGTAAAGCCATTGGAAGTGGATATTCCAAAGGGCAGACTTACCGTGGTGACCGGTGTTTCCGGTTCGGGGAAGACCACGATGGTTTTAGAGAGTCTGATTCCGGGACTGGAAGCCTCTTTTTGCGGGGAACATCTGCCGAAACATGTGAAGAGTATTTCGGCGGAAGGGATTGCCCATGTGAAACTGATCGATGCCTCACCGATCGGTATCAATGTCCGTTCAACGGTGGCAACTTATGCAAACATACATGATGAACTCCGCAAAATCTATGCAAAAACAGCGGATGCGAAAGACCGGAAATACAAAGCGGGGGATTTTTCCTACAATACTGGAAAGCTGCGCTGCCCGGTCTGCGACGGAACCGGGCAGATCAGTCTGGATGTACAGTTTTTACCGGATGTGGACATCCCATGCCCGGAATGTGGCGGTTCCCGGTACGCGAAAGAGGCATGGCAGATCAGCTATGAAAATAAACAGGGAAACAGGTATTCCCTGCCGGAACTGATGGAGATGGATGTCAATACGGCGCTGCAGGCAGTCAAGGATCTGAAACTGGTGCACCAGAGGCTTGGTGTCCTGAAAAATTTAGGACTTGGATATCTGACGCTGGGGGAGGAAACACCGAGTCTTTCCGGCGGCGAGGCACAGAGACTGAAACTTGCCAGTGAAATGGGAAAAGGACAGTCGGATTCTGTCTTTGTGTTTGATGAGCCGACCATCGGACTGCATCCGTTGGATGTACAGACGTTACTTGGCGTATTTCAGGCGCTGGTCGATAACGGGGCGACTGTGCTCGTCATTGAACATGATCTGGATGTGATCCGAAATGCAGATTATATCATTGATATGGGCCCCGGCGGCGGAGAGGAGGGCGGCAGAGTGGTCGCCTGCGGGACACCGGAGCAGATTGCAGCGAATGAGGAGAGTGTTACGGGGAAATATCTATAAAGAATAGGGGTTGCGTTTCTCATTCATTTCTGCTACAATGACCACGTCATTTTCAGACATATCAAAATTCAAATTTTAATGGAGGTGAATTTTCATGGACAGTTGCGATAGCGTAGGACGAAGTAAAATATGCGATGTACGAAGATGTAAAAAAAGAATGTGGCTGTCTGTGAAAGTCTGACCGCCATATTCTATATTGTTGTGCACCTTTTTATACATCGCATCAGAGGATCCTTGCAATCACAATGAAGCGATGTATTTTTATGCCCATTTCAGGCGAAAAGGAGGTCACAATGAGAAAAGTATTAATCCCGAAAAAAGACTATGTAAAAGAACTGATAAAGATCATCCGTGTTACAAAAGATGAGCAGAAATTACGGAATCTGCTGTCAGATTATCATGAGAAAGATATCGCGGAGGCAATCACATTTCTGACGGAGACTGAGCGGAAGCATCTCTACCGTGTGCTCGGCTCTGAAAGGATCGCAGAGATATTTTCCTATTTTGATGATGCGGAAATGTACTTGGAGGAACTGTCTTTAGAGCAGGCAGCAAAAGTAATTTCCTACATGGATGCAGATGATGCACTTGACGTGTTAGATGATTTGTCCGAGTCAAAGAAAAATGAGATCGTGAGCCATCTGGATGCGGACGCACAGAAAGATGTGCAGAAACTGCTCTCCTATGAGGAGGATGAGATTGGAAGCTGCATGACGAACAACTTTGTCTGTATTTCAGAGGAGCTGTCCATCCGGGAAGCGATGAGCGAACTGGTCCGCCAGGCGGGGGAACATGATAATATTTCAACGATTTATGTTACCGATACAGAGGAAAAATTTGCCGGTGCGATCGATCTGAAAGACCTGATCATCGCGAGAGAAAATACACCTCTGCAGGAGATCGTCAGCAGTTCCTATCCGTATGTGTATGAACATGAAAATATCAGTGAATGTGTGGAAAAGATTGCAGATTATGAGGAGGATTCCATCCCGGTACTGACACAGGATGGAAAGATAGCCGGTATTCTGACTGCAACAGATATCGTGGAGTTAGTAGATGATGCGATGGGAGATGACTATGCAAAACTTGCAGGTCTGACCTCCGAGGAGGATTTAAAGGAACCGACGATCGTGAGTATGAAAAAGAGACTGCCATGGCTGATCATACTGTTGTTTCTTGGGATGGCAGTGTCCTCTGTTGTCGGAATATTTGAATCTGTGGTTGCAGTTCTGCCGATCGTGATCTGCTTTCAGTCGCTGGTGCTTGATATGGCAGGAAATGTTGGTACGCAGTCGCTTGCAGTAACGATCCGTGTACTTGTGGATGAGGATTTAGATACCAGAAAAAAACTGGCTCTTCTTGGAAAAGAAATGAAGATCGGCTTTTTGAATGGAGCGAGCCTTGGCGTCATGGCACTTGTATTTCTTGGCATTTACATCCACCTGTTCAAAAAATATGCCTGGATGTCAGCATTCCTGATTTCCGGGTGCGTTGGGATTTCTCTGGTCGTTGCGATGGTAATCTCTGGTTTTGTAGGTACGATCATCCCGATGTTCTTCCACAAGATCCATATTGATCCAGCAGTTGCATCCGGTCCGCTGATCACGACGGTGAATGATCTGGTTGCAGTAATCACTTATTATGGATTGGCGATGGTATTTCTGATCGATATTTTTCATATTTAGGAGGAACGGAGATATTATGAATACACAAAATTTAAGAACCCTTTTTCCAACTGTAACGAAACAAAAAATACTGAATCTGTCATATGGCGAGGGAGAACATTATACAGTGCTTCCCATGATTGCCCAAAAAGAGGATACATTTTATCTGTGGGAAATTTCAGCCATGTCGGAACAGGAATATGAACACAGAAACAGAACATACAAAGAAGCGAAGACAAACCGGGCAGAGTTAAAGCAGAATCTGGAAGAAGCAGACCAGGTGTGGATCGAAAAAATTGTAAGCGGTGGCTGCTGTTTTGAGGCCGCTTCAGCAACAGGCACCTGTCTTGGCGAGCGATATAATATAGAGGAACAGATACAGTTTTTATATATGCTTGGACAGGGAGCGGAGTTGGGGGAGTTAGAACAGGTGGAGCTTGACAGGCTGTTTATCACCTGCTATGAACTGACGGGAAAAGACGGGCAGAAATTATCCGAAGAAGCATTTTGGAATATGGGAAATGAGGATGTTACGGTTACGCTGTCAGAACAGCACCGATCTGTTCTGGTACAAAAAAGATTCCGCTTAAAGACGGGGGAATATGCAAAACCCAAAGTGCTCCATCTGACCGGAGAGGCAGAAAGCAGTGTTTATATTCATGGCATCCGTTTCCATGATGTCTGGAAAGAGGCAGAGACATGTTTTGAAGATAAACACTATCTGGAACATTTCAGCAAAGAACAGATTGCACAGATGAAGCAGGAATTTATGGAACTTCTGCCGCAGATATGTCCCAAAGGCTGTGTCCTGCCCATGATCGAATACGAGTGCGACAGGGATTATCAGATGCAGTTTTATACGACGGAATATCTGAAACGCGCACCAAAGCATCATTCTACGGCATTATTTTTCGCGATGCGTCCGGACACGCAGATTGGACCGATGGGATACAAAAACAGGGTATGCCAGTTAGAAGCAATGGAGGAAGGCTTTGAGGGAGAGATATCCGTTGAGTTATTTTTGTGTCATAAAACAATACCGGGAGAAGAGAAAAAAGCAAGGCATTAATGCAAATTTTGTGTTATCATGAGTGCAGGTGAAAGAAAGCAAGAGGGATTGTTTTATGACACAGACTCATATAAATATTGCAATGTTAGCACATGTTGATGCAGGAAAGACAACATTGTCGGAAGCGTTATTATATAAAAGCGGCAGCATCCGGAAAGCCGGACGTGTGGACAATAAAGATGCATTTTTAGATACCAATGAAATGGAGAGAAACCGTGGAATCACAATTTTCTCCAAACAGGCTGTTTTTTCGTATGGAGGATGTGAATTTACACTGTTAGATACACCGGGACATGTGGATTTTTCCGCGGAGATGGAGCGGACACTCCAGGTACTTGATTATGCGGTGCTGATCATAAGCGGTGCAGATGGTGTGCAGGGACATACGAGGACTCTCTGGCGTCTTCTGGCGCGCTATGATATTCCGACATTTATTTTTGTCAATAAGATGGATCAGCTGGGGACGGATCACGAAAAATTATTAGATCAGATCAAGGATACATTGAGCAGTGCCTGTGTGGATTTTTCAAAAAATGAAGACGGAACTTATCGTGATATGGATTTTTATGAAAATGTGGCGGTCTGCAATGAAAAAGTGTTAGAAGCGTACTTAGAAGGCGGCAGTATCGAAGAGGAATCTGTCCGTGAAATGATACAGAAAAGGGAATTATTTCCATGTTTCTTCGGTTCTGCACTGAAAATGGAAGGAATCGAGGAGCTGCTTTTTGCACTTTCTGAATATACGAAAATGCCGGAGTATCAGGAAAAGTTTGGTGCTACCGTATTTAAGATCACACGTGATGCGCAGGGCAGCCGTCTTACACATTTAAAAGTTACAGGCGGTGTGCTGAAGGCGAGAAATCTGCTGTCAGGACATAAACAGAATAAAGCAGAGGATATCTGGGAGGAAAAGATAAACCAGATCCGTATCTATTCCGGTGAAAAATATGAGACAAAAGATGAGGTGGAAGCGGGAACCATCTGTGCCGTGACCGGATTATCCTACACCTATCCGGGTGAGGGATTGGGAAGCCAGGAGGAGTCCGAACTGCCGATCTTAGAGCCGGTGCTGACCTATGAACTGATTTTGCCTGACGGTGTGCAGCCACAGGCGATGATGCCGAAACTTGCGATGTTAGAGGAAGAAGAACCGGAACTTCATATTGTCTGGAATGAAGAACTGCAGGAGATCAAGATACAGATTATGGGGGAGGTGCAGATTGAGATTTTGAAAGCACTGATCTCAGATCGATTTGGTGCGGAGGTGGAATTTGGCACCGGAAAGATTCTCTACCGCGAGACGATCGCAGATACCGTGGAGGGAGTGGGACATTTTGAACCGCTGCGCCATTACGCGGAGGTGCATCTTTTATTAGAGCCGGGAGAGACCGGAAGCGGACTTACCTTTGCGGCGGATGTCAGCGAGGATATGTTAGCAAGAAACTGGCAGAGACTGGTGCTCACACATTTAGAGGAAAAAGAACATGTCGGTGTGTTGACAGGATCGCCGGTCACAGATATGAAAGTCACATTGGTCGCCGGACGTGCACATTTAAAACATACGGAGGGTGGCGACTTCAGGCAGGCGACTTACCGCGCGCTCAGACAGGGATTAAAGCAGGCGCAGTCTGTGCTGTTAGAGCCATGGTATGATTTCCGGCTGGAGATACCGAATGAATGTATTGGACGTGCCATGAATGACATCGAAGGAATGTCAGGTAAATTTGATGCTCCGGACCGGAACGGGGAGATGGCAGTACTCACAGGGATCGTTCCGGTTGCATCGATACGTGATTATGCAAAAGATGTTATGGCATATACCAAGGGACATGGAAGCCTTACCTGTACGCTGCACGGTTATCTGCCATGCCATAATACAGAGGAGGTTGTTGAGGCGCTTGGTTATGATTCAGAGCGTGATCTGGCAAATCCGACCGGGTCTGTATTCTGTGCCCATGGAGCAGGATTTGTTGTCCCATGGGATCAGGTTATGGACTATATGCATTTGGAAAGTGTGCTAAAGCCGGAAAAAGAAGCAGAGGAATGGCAGCCAAAGCAGGTTTACATGCAGCAGCAGAGCAGAGAAGAAGAATGGATCGGCACGGATGAGATTGACAGAATCTTAAATCAGACATACAATGCTAATAAACGGGAAAAATCTGCTCCGGGGCGCAATGTCTGGAAACGGTCAGGCGGAAGCAGCACGAATATATCGCCGGTAACACGGACTTACACACCGCCATTGTCGGACAAAGAATATCTGCTCGTGGACGGTTACAATGTGATATTTGCATGGGATGAGTTAAACGAGCTTGCCCGTGACAATGTGGATGGAGCGCGTGGAAGGCTTCTCGATATTTTATGTGATTATCAGGGAATGCGTGGATGTGAACTGATCGTGGTGTTTGATGCATACCGCGTACAGGGACACAAGACGGAAATGTATGATTACCATAATATTCATGTGGTTTACACGCGGGAGGCAGAGACTGCGGATCAGTACATTGAGAAGTTTGCACATGAAAATGGCAGAAAATACCGTGTGACGGTTGCAACTTCGGATGGTTTAGAGCAGATCATCATCCGGGGAGCCGGGTGTGTGCTGATCTCCGCAAGAGAGCTGGAAAAAGAGATCGCACGCAAACGCGGGGAAATATTAGAGACATATCATGCAAAACGTGAACCGGAAAAGAAGGTGCATATGGCAGAGCACATTCCGGATGAGGTGGCAGAAGCAGTCAGAAAGGCGGATTTTCATGAATAAACAGGAAGAAGTAAAATTTACACAGTCCGGCTTTTTAAAAATTGATGGGAAAAAAAGAGTTTCGGTTCGATTTGAACGTGGAAGTGATATTGCAGAGGGCATGCTTCCGCCGGGAAAAATCACAAAGAATCATGGATTTTCCGATAAGGAAGTAGCAGGATTAGAAGTCTATCTGGAGATGAACTGTGATGAGATCTACAAAAAAGCGAAGGAAATTGGTAAATTTACCAACTTACTATAAAAGAATATTTCCATTATTATTCGCATGGATGATCCTGCTTACGACCTGTGCTGGCAGTCAGTCGGATGTTTTACGAATGAAATCTACAGAAAAGGCATCCGGTCAGACAATGCTCTCAGGCGAGCGGCTGGCAAAAACGTATGATGCACTGTTAGAGACAGCCAGAGGACGCAGCGAAACATTAGAGAGTGGGAGGGTAAAAGAGTTTGCATCCGTAAACTGGCGCAGAATGGCAGGCGTTACAATAAGGATTCTGCTTGTCATACTCCCAGCGCTGATTTTGCAGTTTTGGAGCATCTGGTACCGCAGGGCTGATGAGATCGTGCCGCGTGGACTGCTCTTAGTGAAGTTTGTGAGGAGGGCGGACGGAAAAAAGAATGGCATTTTAGCTCTCATGAAATAAAAAATAAAAATATTATTTTATGAGAGGTAGAAAAAATGCAGATTCTTATTTGGGTTATGATGATCGTTGGTGGTGCCGCAGGACTTTTGTCCACGGCTTATCTTGTTTTGGCTATGCCGATAATTCTGGTGTGGAAGATTTTCCGCAAGGTGAAATACCATATAGCGATTTGTGACTGATGAAGTGGATTTAAAATAACGGACCAAAATGCCAAAATCCTGTATTTATGCAGGATTTTGGCATTTGTTTTGTGAAACTATTGTGCTGGACAAGAAGAACTTATGCGATTCTTTTGTGAAGAAGCAGATTATAGTATGAACAATCAGAAAAATCCGATTGGGATTCTTTCTAATTGGATGGAGATGAAACTTTGAAATTTCGAATGTGCATATAGACAGTATTTTTTGAAATATTTAACTGGTTGGCAACTTTGATCACAGCATCTTTAAGATTAAATATGCCTTGTTGATACAGACGGAAAATAATTTCTTTATTTTTATTGGAAGAAGAAATGCCGGGATCATTGTATACGGATTCTTTGGTTTCTGTAAGTGAAAAAAGTATCAGGTCATCAATATTGTCTGAAAAAGTTTCAGAGGAAGCCTGTGTTACAGAAGAGGAGTCCTGTGAAGGAAGCATTCCTTGCAGAAATTCGGAGAGTGGCATTTCCATATGAAAATTTATGCAAAGTAAACCGATAATCCGGCCGTGTTCGCCTGTAATAGGAATTGTACAAGAGCGAAGCATTGAATCAGAACTGCTTTTATTGAAATAAGGAGAAACAGTACGTGAAGGATCCTGTTCAAGCTCCCCTAACATTTTTAAAGCGAGATCGGTAATGGGAGAGCCTTCTTTCCTTCCAGTAAAATGTCCGTTGATGATTTTTATGACAGAGTGATCAAGACTTTCTAAGCTGTGAAGTACTAATTCGTATCCGTCACCAAGGTATGCACCAAGTCCGTTTAACATGAGTGCATAAGAGTTAAGAATTTGTCGGTCTGTTACAGTAAGTTTTAAAAAAGGATTATCCATAATAAATACCTCTTTCTTCATAGTTCATATCATTTGTGTTTACTGGTTCATACAATCATGCATGAACTAAAATATATTTTATCATAAAGTAAAGTTTGATACTACCTTAATCATTATAAGTAAAAAAGAAATAATGTGCAAGAAAAAAATGAATAAAAGTTTATTAAATGAATAAAATTCTATTGACTAAAATATATTTTATTGCTATAATCAAATTATCAAAAAATAAAGGAGATGGATGAAATGATAAAACAAATTTTTACAAAAAATGCTCCGGAGGCAATTGGATGTTATTCACAGGCTGTACAATACGATAAACTTTTGTTCAGTTCAGGACAAATTCCTGTAAATCCGGAAAATGGGGAAATTGTTTCTGGAGGTATTGTTCCTCAGGCAGAACAGGTTATGGAAAATATTGGGGCTATTTTAAAAGAGGCCGGAACGGACTATCGTTCGGTTTTAAAAACAACATGTTTCTTGAATGACATGAATGATTTTGCTGCTTTTAATGAGGTATATGCAAAATATTTCACAGACAAACCGGCAAGATCTTGTGTAGCAGTAAAAACACTTCCGAAAAATGTATTATGTGAAGTAGAAGTAATTGCGGTGGTGAAATAGAGAAAAACAAATGAAGATTAGCTGGAAAAAATGTATCCAGCCATGAGGAGGATTTATCTATGGGTAATCAAAAAGTGAGAGAAAAGAAAAAACCAACATTTTTTCTGGCAGTACTTCCTATTTTAGCGATGATTTTACTGCTCGGAGTTGGTTATGCAGTTATGGGACTGAGTCCAGAGGTACTGATGCTGGTTTCGGCGGCAGTGGCGGCAGTCATTGCTATCGCGTTGGGATATACATGGGATGATATCATGGATTCTATTGTTGGTAAACTTTCAAAAACAATGCCGGCAATATTTATTTTAATCATTGTTGGTTTTTTGATTGGTTCGTGGATGATTGGTGGAACAATCCCGATGATGGTATATTATGGACTTAAAATTATAAGTCCCCGGTACATAGCGGTTACATCATTTCTTGTTACAGCGGTTGTATCAGTTTGTACAGGCACATCGTGGGGTTCAGCCGGAACGATAGGAGTAGCTTTGATGGGAGTAGCAGCAGGTATGGGGGCTCCACTTCCGATGGTAGCAGGTGCAGTGGTATCAGGAGCATATTTCGGAGATAAAATGTCTCCGTTGTCAGATACAACGAATCTTGCACCGATTGCAGCAGGTTCGAAATTGTATGATCATATAGGGCATATGTTTTATACGACAATTCCGGGATGTATCATTTGTATTATTGTATATACAATAGCCGGTTTTTCAGCAGCAGGTGGAGGTACTGTGGCAACACCGGAAAAAGTAGAAACAATATTGACAACATTAGAGAGCCTGTTTCGGTTTAATCCGCTTGTAATATTACCGCCACTCATTGTTTTATATGGTTCAATTCGAAAGAAACCGACGATCCCAGTCATGTTGATATCAAGCGTTGTTGCGTTTTTTAATGCGACTGTTTTTCAAGGATTTTCCTTACAGCAGTGTTTTACGGCAGCAATCAGTGGATTCAGTCTTGACATGGTAACAAAGACAGGGTTTGATGCAGCAGCATTGATACCAGATATTCCAAGACTTTTAGAGCGTGGTGGTATGCTTTCCATGTTAAACACGGTTTTGATTGCATTCTGTGCGTATGGATTTGCAGGAACGCTGGCAGTAACGGGATCATTAGATATTGTTTTAAACAAGTTGATGAAAACAGTAAAAACGACTGGAGGATTGATTGTTGCAACGATTGTTTCATGTATTACGGCTGTTTTTGTGACGAGTAACGGTCAGTTATCCATTTTAATACCGGGAGAAATGTTTGCAAAAACCTATATCAAAAAGGGATTACAGCCTAAGAATTTATCAAGAACTCTGGAAGATTCTGCAACAGTTGTAGAACCGATTGTTCCGTGGACAGCAGCAGGTGTTTATATGGCAACAACACTTGGAGTGCCTACATTATCCTATCTTCCTTGGGCTGTTATTTGTTACACAGGTGTTATATTTGCGATTATATGGGGATTTACAGGCTTTGGTATTGCAAAGATAAAACCTGGGGATGAGTATTATGATGAGTATCTGGCACTTCAGAAGGAAAATGAAACAGTATAACCAATATGACGAGGAGATTGTATATGGAAACACAGTATGATTTTGATGATATAGTGAATCGTAGAAACACAAATTGTGGCAGATGGGATACCATGGATAAAAAATATGGGACAAGAGATATGATTCATTTGGGTGTTGCTGATATGGATTTTCGGGCACCTGTTGAAATCAGAGATAGTCTGCATAAAATTTTGGATATGGGTGTTTTGGGATATACCGATTTAAGTGATAAATTTTTTCTCAGTATTCAAAGATGGTATAAAAAACAATACAATATGGATATCCCTAGAGAATGGATCGTTTTTTGTCCAAGAATCAATATTGCATCCAGTATATGTGTGGAAACATATACAGAAAAAGGTGACGGTATTATTATGCATACACCTGCATATGGTCCATTGCAGAATTCAATTTTAAAAAATAACAGAAAAATGCTGTCCAGTCCGCTTAAAAAAAATGGGGAACACTATGAAATGGATTTTGCGCAAATGGAGTCAATGGTGGATGAACATACTAAAATGATGATCTTGTGCAATCCGCATAATCCAACAGGACGGGCATGGACGAAAGAAGAATTGGTGCAAGTTGCAGACTTCTGTAGAGAACACGATCTGATTTTATTTACGGATGAGATTCATGGTGATCTGATGAAAGCGGGAGTGAGACATCAGACAGCGTTGGATGTTACAGAAGAGATGAATGACAGACTGATTTTAGCAAGTTCGCCGACAAAGACATTTAACATTCCTGGAGTTATTGTTTCCTATATGATAATTCCAAACGAAAAATTAAGAAAAGAGATAGAGGTTACTATTGATCGTATTGGGATGCATAATCCGACAATTTTTGCAGTAACTGCGGTAGAAAAGGCATATACAGAATGTGATGACTGGTATGAGGCTGTCAAAAAATATATAGATGCGAATGAAGTGTTTACAAGAGATTTTTTCGCAAAACATTTTCCAGAATTTCATGTTTATCCGAGAGAAGGAACATATCTGCTCTGGATAGATTATCAGAAAACCGGACTAACCGAGCAGAAATTAGAAGAGTGGTTTTTGAAAAAAGCAAATGTGTCAGTTTATATGGGAAGTGTATTTGGGGAAGATGGAAGAGGATGTATAAGGCTGAATCTGGCATCACCAAGGAAGGTATTGGATGAAGCATATAACCGGATGTTGAAAGTCTGGAAAGAATGGTAAATGAGAATAAAAGGCTGGTGTTCTATAGATGAGAATGCCAGCTTTTTGCGTGCATCTGGGAATGTACTGATTTTACGATTAGATTATGAGAGGGGAGAAAACTGGTGTAAATACGGTGGGGATATGGTACAATAAACGGGTATTGAAAGATTAAGAACAAATATACAACCAGATCTAGTACAGGTCAGGTCTATACAGAAAAATAAGGCAGATATTATCTCCCGGAAAGGAGACTGGCAGATGAATGATGCATTGAAAATTGAAAATAATGATATTATGAACAAATTTCAAAAAACGGAAAATATCTTAAATGATGTTCAAAATATCATAGAAGTTTCACAGAAAGAAGCCTATCGTGCAGTTAATACAATATTGTCACAGAGAAACTGGCTGATCGGGTATCGGATCGCAGAGGAAGAACTGGCGGGTGAAGATCGTGCAGAGTATGGGGTAGAGATTATCAAAAAATTGTCAAAAGAACTTACAGATAAATATGGAAAAGGTTATGACAGAAGTAATCTTTATCATTGTGTACGATTTTATAAAGCTTTTCCAGAGATTGTCGACACACTGTGTCGACAATCTAATATTAGACTTTCATGGTCTCATTATAGAACTTTATTACAGGTGCATGATAAGACAGCGCGTGATTGGTATGAAAAAGAAGCATATGAGCAAACCTGGAGTGTGCGTACTTTACAGCGGAATATAGATACACAATATTATTACAGATTACTGCAGTCGAAAGATAAAGATGCTGTAGAGCATGAGATGCAGGAAAAGACGTTTGAGTATCAGCAGGACAAGTTAGAATTTATAAAAAATCCAGTTGTGGTAGAATTCTTAGGATTGACATTGGACGCTTCTTTTAATGAGACAAAATTAGAATCGAGCATTATCTCAAATTTGCAGAAATTTCTTATGGAAATGGGAAAAGGCTATGCGTTTGTTGCAAGACAACAGCATATTCACACTGAGAAACAGGATTATTTTATAGATTTGGTGTTCTATAATTATATTTTAAAATGTTTTGTATTGATTGATCTGAAAACAACCAGAATTACCCATCAGGATGTAGGGCAGATGGATATGTACATTCGCATGTATGATGAATTAAAAAAGTCACCGGATGACAACCCTACGTTAGGCATTGTTTTGTGTTCGGAAACAGATGAGGATATTGCAAGGTATTCTATATTGCATGGAAATGAACAGCTATTTGCCAGCAAATATAAATTATATCTGCCTACGGAAGAAGAACTGCGTGAAGAAATAGAAGCACAAAAGGCGGTTTTTTATTTACAGCAGAAAGAAACGGAAAAGCAAAACTAAAGGAGAAAAATATTGCCCAGTGTGCTGGGCATTGCTCCTGCAAGGGGCACATGCTATGCAAAAGCAGCATAGCAGACATTTTGCTCCGCAAAACAAGGAGGGAAATCCTCTGCTCCTGCATGGGCAGTCGCATTTTGCTCCGCAAAACAAGGAGGATTAAAATGCTTCCACAAGCGTTTTTAAACAGAATGGAATCAATGCTCGGAAATGAATATCCGGCATTTTTAGAAAGTTATGACAAGGATAAATATCAGGCACTGCGGTTAAACAGTATCAAGGGAGATACTGCGCAGATGAAGGAAAAAGTACCTTTTTCCCTGCAGCCGGTAGCCTGGGCGAAAGATGGATTTTACTATGAAAAAGATGACACTCCGGGCAAGCATCCGCTTCATGAGGCGGGCGTGTATTATATCCAGGAGCCGAGTGCCATGGCGCCGGTTTCCTATCTGATGGAAGATTATGATGTGGTGCAAAAAGAAGCGGCAGACTGTCAGGAACGGATCTTAGATTTGTGCGCGGCTCCTGGCGGAAAAAGCACACAGATCGCGGCAAGAATGCATGAAATGTACACATCCGGGAAGTGGAAGGAGCAGGGACTTCTCATCTGCAATGAAATCCATCCGGCACGCGCGAAGATTTTATCGGAGAACGTGGAGCGGATGGGGATTGCAAATGCAATGGTCACGAACGAGTCGCCGCAGCGTTTAGCGGAGGTGTTCGAGGATTATTTTACCCGTATTCTGGTGGATGCGCCGTGTTCCGGGGAAGGCATGTTCCGCAAAAATGAGGCGGCATGTGAAGAGTGGAACCCTGAGAATGTCCGCCTTTGTGCCGAAAGGCAGGATGGAATTTTAGACTGTGCGGCTTCAATGCTTGCACCGGGCGGCAGGATCGTGTATTCGACCTGTACCTTTGCGCCTGCGGAGAATGAGGGCAGTATGACACGCTTTTTGCTGCGTCACCCGGAGTTTCATATTGTGGAAGTGAAAAAGGCAGAGGGTATGTCGGCAGGAGTACCGGAATGGGCTTATTTCGGGGAAAAAATGGGACAGGTATTGCCTGAGATTGCACAGACGATCCGTCTCTGGCCACAGCATCTGAAAGGAGAGGGCCACTATCTGGCTGTCCTTGAAAAAGAGGGAACACTAAGACAGGGTTATTGCCGGAATGGGGAAGAAAAAGGAATCCCTGCAAAAGATCTGAAAGTACCGGGCAAAGGAATCGTGGAATTTCTGGATTTTGCGAAAGATACATTAGATCCACAGACATTAGCCGGACTGGAGAAAAATGGTACATATGTGAAATTTGGAGATCAGCTTTACCTTGCACCGAAAGGTATGCCTTCTGTAAAAGGTCTTAAAGTCCTGCGACCGGGACTGCATCTTGGAACGGTAAAAAAGAACCGCATGGAGCCGTCACATGCGCTTGCACTGGCACTAAAAAAAGAACAGGTACGCTATACGGCAGATCTGGCTTCGGACGGAGAGGTGATCCGTGGTTATTTAAATGGCGGAACTTTTTCTTATGAGGGAGAAAAGGGATGGTATCTGATCATGGCAGACGGATTTAGCACCGGCTGGGGAAAACTGGCGGGTGGAATCATGAAAAACCACTATCCGAAAGGACTTCGAAAAATGTGGTAGTATGAAAATGAGATTTTTGTCGGGGCAGAATGCCATTGTGCAGGGTGGAACGCTGATCGTACTGCTTATGGATCAAAAATCAATGAAATGGCATTATGGCGAGAAATATTAAATGTAATCATTACAATTACATCGGCTTTCTGATATGATTACTGCCAGTGAGAGGTGTTTAAGCAGTTTCAATAAAGAAAAAAATAATGCAGAGATGTATATTCATTTACGGATACACATCTCTGCATTTTGTTTACGATTATAGCTATGCCTGCGCAGGATACAATCTATGATTCTGAACTTTGACTTGCAATTCTAAAAAGAATCCACTATCAGATTTTACCCATCAGGCACGTTCCTTCGCACCTGATTTTACTGTGAAAAATCCAAACTGCGCCGCAATCTTTTTCGCATAAGTCAGTGCAAAGAACAGGATAAAGCTGTCAATTGGCAGCATGATCACGTTTTTGATGACACGCGGGCCAAGCAGTGCGATAAAGCCTTTTCCGTAGAGCATGGAGATCCAGAGCGTATTCAGACCGCAGTTGATGACCAGCTTTACAAAAAACTCGGCGATCACGATACGCTTGATTGAGACCGGACGGCGATAGAGCAGGGTGCCGTAAATCAGACCGGAAAGCATGGCATTAAAGGTAAATCCAAAGAAAAATGGACCATCCGGCTTTAAGACATACTTTAAAAGATCGAGCGCACCGCCGAACAGGCATCCGACCGCCGGACCGAATAAAAATTCAACGATGCGGTTTGGCAGCCCGGAAAAGCCGATCTTGATGTAAGGACCGAGCTGGATGCTTGCGACCATACTTAAGACGATGGCGAGTGCAGCTAAGAGTCCGCAGAGCACGACCGTCTTTGTGTGGCACAGTTCCTGAAGTGATTGTTGATACAGTTCCTTTAATTTTTTCATAAAAAAAGCCTCCTTCCTTAGCAGTTTCCTAAAACCACATAGAGGAGACATAAATACCTTTATGCAGCAGCGGGATGCGAATTCTGTACCGCAAACAAAAGCAGCGCCTTTGTTTTTCGTCCGTGTGACAACTCCCTGTTCACATGGCACTTAACGCACAGAGTTCTACTCTGCTAATATGAAATATTAGTTTTGACAAGTTTTGTTATAGCATACTGATAAGGCTTTGTAAAGAAGAACTTATATTTTGTGATGTATTTTTAAATATTTCTGATAAAACAGATTCCTGTAAAGGCTGATGACGGATCAGGATTTCAGTGTTAGAATAAAAGGTATCATGAGCGTAAGCAAACGGCGAATTGGATCATGTGACGATTTTGCACATGATATGAATGAAAATAATGTGGGAGGAAGCATATGAAGCTGACCGGTATCCATATAAAAAATTTTAAAGCGATCCACGAGATGAAAATCGACAGCATCGAAAATGCATTGATTCTGGTAGGACAGAATAATACCGGAAAGACAACGATCTTAGAGGCAATCCGTGCGTCTTTTGGAGATTATCATATTTCTGCGGAAGATTTTGACGGTGACTGTGCCAACATTGAGATGGATCTGTCATTAGAATTTTCCATTGAAGATTTAAAATGGCTGCATCAGAACGGGGTGGTCAGCCAGTATAAAAGATATGAGACGTGGCTTGAGGATTTCTGTAAAAAGCTGCCATCATTTTCCGTGAACGAAGGAGAGTCAGGCGGTGTACTGCAGTTTACCTTTATCGCACACCGGGATGGCTGGGTGCGCTATCAGGATGGGGAGCACAAAAATAATTCCTGTATCCCGCAGGTGTTTCCGAAGATCTACTATCTGGATGCGGAGCGTGATCTAAACCAGCTGCAGGGCGACCTTTTAATGCTGCAGGAGGATGAACTGTTAAAACGGATGCGTGCGGACACCTGTATGTTCAATCAGGCAAAAAAATGCGGGCACTGCTTTTCGTGTATCGGTCTGATCGAGAAGAAAACACCGGCAGAGCTGGATGCATTTGAGACAGCGAAACTTTTGGACTACAAGTTATACCAGTTAAATCTGGACGAGTTTGCGAGAAAAGTAAATCAGAATTATAAAAAGAACGGCGGACAGGATGAGATCTTATACTCGATGAACCGGGATGTGGAGCGGATGTTAAAAGTTACGACCGAGATCCACAATCCGGCGCAGAACCTGACCAGACCGGTGGCAAAGATGGGAAAAGGCATGCGCAGTATTTACATGTTGTCGCTGCTTGAAACATATACGGGAACGGAAAGTCGGATCCCGAGCATTCTTATGATTGAGGATCCGGAGATATTTCTGCATCCGAAATTACAGAAAGTTTCCGGGGAGATTTTATACCGCCTGTCCAGAAAGAACCAGGTGATCTTTTCCACGCACTCGCCAAATCTATTGGCGAACTTTAACAGCAGGCAGATCAGACAGATTGTTTTAGACGGCGAAGGATATTCGAAGATGTGTGAAAAGACGGATGTGAGTGCGATCCTTGAAGATCTCGGTTACACGGCAAGTGATCTGATGAATGTGAACTTTGTATTTATTGTGGAGGGGAAACAGGACAAGAGCCGCCTGCCGCTTCTGATCCGGAAATATTATTCGGAGACTTACGATGAGAGTGGAAAACTCTCAAGAATTGCGATCATCACGACAAACAGCTGTACCAACATCAAGACTTACGCAAACCTGAAATATATGAACCAGATCTACCTGCGGGATCAGTTTCTGATGATACGCGACGGGGATGGAAAAGACCGTATGGAATTAGGGCGGCAGCTCTGTCGTTACTATGAGCAGCGGAATTTGGAGGATGTTGACACTCTGCCAAAGGTCCGGCCGGAAAATGTCTTGATTTTAAAATACTACTCATTTGAAAACTATTTTTTCAACCCCAAAGTGATGACCGAACTTGGTGTGGTCGAATCTGAGGAGACATTTTATGAGACGCTGTTTGAAAAATGGAAGGAGTATTTACACCGTCTTAGCAGCGGGAAACATCTGACGGAGGTGCTTGGATTTGAGATGCAGAGCATTTCTGATATCAAAGCACATATGGAAGAAATAAAAATCTATTTGCGCGGACACAATCTGTATGATATTTTTTATGGAAGATACAAAGATCAGGAAGAGGAACTCTTAAAACGCTATATCGATCTTGCACCGCGGGAAGATTTTTCCGATATTTTAGATGCAATCGATCATTTTATTTATTTTGAGAGCAGAAAACGAGAAAGGGATACAAAGTGAAATGAAACGAAATGGTGCAAATCTGACAGAAGGAAAGCCGGTCAAACTGATCCTGCAGTTTGCAATCCCGGTATTTTTGGGAAATCTGTTCCAGCTTTTTTATGGACTGATTGACACAAAGATTGTAGGCAGTACCCTTGGTGAGGGAGCGCTTGCGGCAGTCGGTTCCGTCTCGATCCTTTATAATCTGCTGACGGGATTTTTTAACGGTTTAACGCTTGGTTTTTCGGTCGTGACGGCAAGATATTTTGGGGCAGGGGACACGGAAAAATTAAAAAAGAGTGTTGCGGGATCGATTCTTTTAGGATTTGTGACGGCGGCGATACTGGTGACCGGCGTATTTGTATTTTTACGTCCACTCCTTAGCATCATGCATGTGCCGGCAGAACAGAAAGAGATGGCATATACCTATATCAGCATCCTGGTGCTTGGGATGTTTGTGACACTTGCCTATAATATGTGTGCAAATGTATTGCGTGCGATCGGAGATTCCATGACACCGCTTATTTTTCTGATCCTTGCGGCGGTGTTAAATGTCATTCTGGACTATGTATGTATTCTGGTATTTTCCATGGGTGTTGGCGGAGCTGCAGCGGCAACTGTGATTTCACAGGTGGTATCCGTGGTGCTCTGCGTGATCCATATCAAAAGACATTTCCCGATCCTTCAGGTGGAACGCAGACATTTTAAACTGGAAAAATCAGAAGTGCGTACGATGTTGTCCGGCGGGCTTTCCATGGGAATGATGTCGAGTCTTGTAAATCTTGGTACACTGATCTTACAGACCGGAATCAATACACTTGGAACTTCCGTGATCGTGGCACATACTGCAGCACGAAAGGTTTTTGAAATATGGGGACTGCCGGTCACGGTGCTGGGAGCGACCATGGCAACCTACAGCGGACAGAATTATGGCGCTGGTAAATATGACAGGATTACTTCCGGCTTAAAGGCGGCGCTGATGCTTGGCTGTGGCTGGGCGGTGATGGTCATGATCATGGCATATACGATTTCTACCTGTCTGGTTGGCTTTATAGCGAGTACGCAAAATGCAGAAATTCTATACTGGGGAACAACGTATCTGCGGGTTGATATGTTGTTTGAGATGGTCTGTGTGTGGATCGTGATCCTGCGCAACACGATGCAGGGAGTCGGAGATTATAAGACACCGATCTTTTCCAGCTTTCTGGAACTGGCATGTAAGATCGTGTTCACGGCGGTATTCGTCCGGTATTTCGGTTACTGGGGCGTCATCTGGACAGAGCCGGTTACATGGATCATTATGGTGATACCGTTAATTGTCATGCTGAAAAAAAATCCTGTATTTCACCAAAAGAAGACAGCTTAGAAAACATCAGTAGAATCGAAAAAACAGCAATTCGCATGGGAATATATCTCAGCAGCAAGTTGCTCAGAAACGAGGAATATTATGAAAAAACAAGTGAACTATATAGAGATTGCGAAAGAAACCGTGATACTGACGGCAGCGGTGGCAGTCATTGCGGCTGCAGTGTATTTCTTTTTGGTGCCAAGCCATACATCGGTCAGCAGTATTTCCGGTCTTGGAATCGTACTTTCTAATTTTATTCCACTGCCGTTATCGGCAATCACCATGATTTTAAATGTGGTGCTTCTGGTCATCGGATTTTTTACCTGTGGAAGGGAATTTGGGGTAAAGACCGTTTATACCAGCATTATGCTCCCCGTGTTTTTAGGGATATTTGAAATGGTTTTCCCGAATCTTGGATCACTGACGGATAGCCAGGAGTTAGATGTGCTGTGTTATATTTTAGTGGTCAGTGTGGGACTCAGTATTTTATTTAACCGCAATGCATCCTCCGGCGGACTTGATATCGTTGCGAAGATCATGAATAAATATCTGCATATGGATCTTGGGCGTGCAATGTCCTTATCGGGGATGTGTGTTGCACTTTCGGCAGCTTTCGTTTATGATAAAAAAACAGTGGTACTCAGTATTTTGGGAACCTATTTTAATGGGATCGTTTTAGATCATTTTATTTTTGATCATAATATCAAACGCCGTGTATGTATTATTACGGAAAAAGAAGAGGAACTCCGCAATTTTATTATTAATGATCTTCATAGCGGAGCAACCATTTATGAATCTATCGGTGCTTATAATATGCAGAAAAGAAACGAGATCATTACCATCGTGGACAAGAACGAGTATCAGAAATTGATGAATTATATGAATCATGAAGATCCGAAAGCATTTATTACAGTGTATTATGTGTCGGATATCAGGTATCAGCCGAAAGGGTAAGGTGCAGTCAGTGGAAAAATGGAGTATGACCATACACAGGTTATTCAGTAAAGATCCAAACGATGAAGAGGAGAACGTGACGCAAAATATTTATGTATTCCGGTTTATACTGTTTTGCATTATCGTTTACTCATTTGAGATGCTGTTAAACAGTGTTGATATTTTTATCGTTGACAAGACGATTTTTACAAGAGGGTATGTTACAGGATGTCTGTTTGCAGCTGTATATGTTTTGATTTTACTGCATCTTGGACTGGAGCATCCGCTGACGAAGTATGTCAGTATTACGGCGGTCAGCCTTATCATCATGGCTGCGAGTGTGTCCTTAACCTATCATATGATCATTATTATTATGATGCCGATCATCATAGCCGGTATGTACACGTCAAAGCAACTGTCCATACGTTTACGCGCTTGAGTTTCCATTATTATCAGTACCTATGCAGGATATTATTATGGTGTGTGCGATGCCAATATGGTGCTTCTGACAACTACTTCTATGAATCATCTGGTTGAAAATGGAACTTTTTTACTGAATCAGGTAAATGAAAATCCGGGAGTCACGCTTGCACTGTATTATGTGCTGCCGCGGTGTCTGATGGCAATGTCGTTTGTCTATGTATCCAACATTGTAAATCAGGTAATCTGAAAATCACTGAAAAATGCGATGAAGATGGAAGAGAAGGCAGCGACGGATGAGATGACAGGGCTATACAATAAAAACAAGCTGCTTGCGACCATTGAGAAAAGAACATATGATTACCAGCAGGTTGCCATCGTTTACTGGGACATTAACCGTTTGAAATATGTAAACGATACATACGGACATTTTGCCGGAGATCAGATGATCGTAAAAGTGGCACAGTCAATACGGATTGCTTTAGGAGATGCAGGGATGGCATTCCGGTATGGTGGAGATGAAATGCTTGCGCTCATTCCGGGAGGAACCGGCGAAACTGCGGAAAAGATGATAAAAACCTGGAAACAGACACTTGCAGCGGTACAGGTGGACTGTGAGATACCGATCTCAGCGGCGGTTGGATATGCCATCGGCGAGCATGAAAAGTTAAAAAATGTGATTGCAGAGGCGGACAGAAATATGTATGCATGCAAACATGCAGGCAGAAATTCAACTGAAAAATAAAAATTTAAAAAAAATTCTTGACTTGAAGTCCACTTCATGGACTATACTCTTCGAAAAAAGGAGGTAATGTTCATGATGACAGAAAAAATGATAACATTAAATAATGGTGTGGAAATCCCACAGCTTGCACTTGGAACATGGATTGTTGATGATAACAAGGTTGCGGAACCGGTGAAGACAGCGATCCGTTTAGGATACCGTCATGTCGACACGGCACAGGCATATGCAAATGAAGTGATATGTTGTGAAGTGTAGATGTCAGATTTCCCAAAACAGTGTTGTTTAGCGGAAACCTCCATCTGCTAGTCAAATGCAAGCATTTGACTCTCGCCAAATTTGACACGCCAGCGTGTGCACAGCTCGTGTTCGCGGATATAACAACAACATAGGCGGCTGGCTCATTTGTGGTGAATGATAGATTGCAGATGTTGTATTAAGAAGGTGATACTCTTTTAATCGAAACTGTAAACATTTAGCACAAAGGAAGGAGCAGCGTGGATTAGTTAACATATCATTGGGAAGGCGATGTATTGATTCCAGATTTGGAATTGGAAGATGGAAACAATTATCAGATTGGCAAATATGGCAGAATGTGACAGAGGTATTTGTTTGAAAATCATCATGCCATGTATACACATCTGGTTCTTACGGAAAAATTGTGGAAACATTTGGAAGAAGTAGATATGACATTGATGGATATGCTTACGGTAAGAATGGCTGAGCGTGAAGGTGTGACGGAGCACTTGAAGTCAGTTGACCAGCTCGGATGGGTACGGAAAATGAATAGTATCCGGAGCAGAGCTGAGGAAGTAGTGTTGCATGATCTGATTTATATGGATTAAAAATAGCGGGAAATCTTAACTGGTTTCCCGCTGTTTGGCATATGAAAAAGTTCATAGAAAATTCAGTTGATTCCGTAAAGTTCCTCGCGATATTGGCCCCAGGGGCAGAGAACGGGAATCTTAGAAGTGTTATGCACAATACAAAAGGAGGGATGCCGACTTGAATACAGAAATAGCAAATGCTGTGAATGCAGCAGGAGATAAGGCACAATATGATACTCGTGTTAAAAGGTTACTGGCACAAGAAGAAGTATATTAGCACATATTCTGGTGAGAAACAGTCGTTGAATTTCAAGGAATGACGGAAGATGTTGTAAAATATATCGAAGGCGAACCGAGTATTAGCGTTGTTCCGGTTGAGCCGGGATTAGCAAATATGGAAAAAACAGATGCTACAGGACAGGCGTATTGTAGGTCTTAATACAGAAAATGCTAAAATGAAGGATTAGATATCAGATTTGATTTAATTGCATCACTGTTGGCAGGAAAAATGGACTTTCGCAGATTATTGTGAATATTGAGGCTCAGAAGGATGAGCCGACGGAATATAAAATTTTAAATCGGGCAATCTTTTATGTGAGCAGGCTGATTTCGTCACAAAAGAAGAGATTTTGTAAATACTAACTACGATGACATTAAGCAGGTATTCAGCATATGGATATGTATGAACATTGATGATAACAGCTTAAGCCATATCCATTTGACAAAAGATGAGATGTTAAAACCATGTAACTGGAAAGGTAATCTCGATCTGTTAAACATTGTGTTAATAGGAATCACAAATGAGATTCCGGAACATGATGAAAAATATGAAATGCACCGCCTGATTGGGGCTTTGCTTTCGAGTGAACTGAAAGAACAGGAAAAATTGGATATTATAGAACATGAATATAATATTCCAATCAGTCAAGAATTTAGAGAGGATGTGAGCATTATGTGTAATCTGAGTCAGGGTATTGAAGATAAAGCAATTGCTAAAATTGTGATGAATATGTATAAAATAGGTTATACACCAAATCAGATAGCAGATGCTGTTGGTGTGAGTGTTGATGAAGTTGAGGCGATTATTAAGAAAAAAGAGCCTGCAATGGCGTAAGCTTTATTAACCAAAAAGATCTAAAAATAAGACGGCAAATCGTCAACAAGTTGTTGATGATTTGCCGTCTTTGTTTGTATATAGGGGCTATTCCTCTTTTTTCTTAGCCCTTGTCTTATAGACATTATACTGATTCTTGCATTTCGGAGAGCAGAACTCATTTCCCTTACGGCGATAAATGCCCTGCCACAGTGCTTACACAGCTTCATATCGCAGTCAGAATCCGTAAGCATAAAAGAAAAGCACATCTGGATCATGACGAGCAGGGAATGGAAGTTCCATACGATGACCGGGGCATTTTCCGCTAATGAGATATGGTAAGTCGGGGATATTCCGCCAAATGCAGACATACCCTGACGATACAGGTTTTTTGTCTGTTCATCAAGACTGTCGTAGTTCATATAATATAAGAAACTTGTGGTAAAGGTAAATGCCCAATTTGCAAATTCTTCCTCGGTTCGTGCACTTTCTTCAAGACGGCTGATTGCCAATGCACGGGCTTCCCTGTGCAGCATAGTTTTCTCACTGGAAGAATCGTTGTATGCCGGTATTAAGTTTTGTTTGCGGAAAGCTTTTAGTTCCTCATATTTTGCAATTTAATCAGTCCTTAAAATTTTCAAAATAATTTCAAAACACTTCCGATTTTGTAGCCGTATTTCTCCTATTAGTGAAGAGAGTAATCCTTTTTATCACTAAAGTAATTACAGAAAGGAGCAAAAAGGCTATGAAGTATGGATAAAATACAGCTTCGGTTACACGAAGCGGAAGCATGAAACAATTATAATTTTTATCAGAGAGAAAGGCAAGGATTGATTATGGAGGCAGAAAAAACTAAATAATGGCGATAGAAAGTCATCTGTGTGGAAATGGATTTTTATCATAAGGATTGGTGGGACAGTTTACAAAATCAGGGTATTAACGAGTGAAAACAGTACAGATACCTTTTCGGACAAGATTTCCCACATTATTTCAAGAGAGGCGCTGACAGAGAAAGCGGATTATGATAAGATAGAGCTACCACAAATGAGTCAGTTGCCGGAAGGGAGTTTGGCATGAACAGAACCAGACAGACAACTGACAAATCGAAAAACAGAATAACTGCTCTTTATGAGCGACTCTCAAGGGACGATGAGCTTGCGGGAGACAGCAACAGTATAGTGAACCAGAAGAAAATGCTGGAGGACTATGCAAAGAGTAATGGATATACCGATTTGGTGCATTTTACAGATGACGGATATTCCGGTGGGAATTTTGACAGACCGGGATGGAAAGAAATGCTCCGGCAGATTGAGGACGGAAGCATTGGCGCAGTCATTGTAAAGGATATGAGCCGAGTCGGCAGGGATTACCTACAGGTAGGATTTTACACGGAGGTATTCTTTCGGGAAAAAGGTGTCCATTTCGTTGCTATCTCTAATGGTGTTGACAGTGATATTAACACCAGCAGCGAATTCGCCCCTTTTTTAAATATCATGAATGAATGGTATCTGCGTGACTGCAGCCGCAAGATAAAGGCGGTATTGCAGGCAAAGGGCAGGGACGGGAAACCAATTACCAACAATCCGCCATACGGATATATCAAAGATCCGGAAGATAAGAACCGGTGTGATATGTCAAAGCCATATGAATGGGCAGGAGTAAGTGTCGTAAGAATGCTTGAAAAACCGGTATGGGAGATACTGTGAATTTCCGTACAAAGAAGCTTTCCTATAAGGATAAGACTGCTGTAAAAAATGATAGTGACGAGATAGTGGTCTTTACGGATACCCATGAGGCGATCATTGACAGAAAAACATGGTATATGGTGCAGGAGCTTAGAAAGACCAAACGCAGGATAAACACAGAGGGCGAGTCAAATCCGTTTGTGGGTAAGATTTTCTGTGCGGACTGCGGTGGAAAGATGCATTATCGTAATGAGGGAAAGCGTGCCGGAAGAAACTGGAGAGGACTGCCGGATGGCAGTGTCAGAACAACTCCAGCCTGTTATAACTGCGGCAATTATAATAACAGCCATGACCAGTCAGAAAAGGTCTGCTGTTCGCACAATATACAGGCAAAGGTGATTGACCAGTTTGTGATTGAAACCATTCAGTATGCGTGTAAAAGTGTAAGGATGGATGAGAGAGCATTTGTCGAAAGCATCCGCACCAACATCTGCAAGTTATCTGATCGACATAAAAAATGATGCAGATTAAGAGATCAGGGAAAATACAATAAAAGCAGGCTGCCCTGCTTTTACTGCTAAATCTCATTATTATTGATTGCCTGCATGACGATCTCTGCAGTAATCATGTCACTTTTTCTAGAGTCTCCAATCAGAAGACAACTATTGCATAGAATATCTGAAAAAGAAGGAAAAGAGCAGACTGGAGTATGAACGCATAAAGGCTGATATTGAACAGGAATCTGGAAGATATGATGATTATGCGGAATGGGATATATCTGATGTTAAGGAAAGTGTTGGTATAGACACAGCAGGGAGTGTTCAAAAGGAATATGAAAAGACAGAAGGGGATATCAGTGTATATGAGGGCTTTGACCGGTTCTGTGAGAAAGAGAACATTCGTGATGACGAGGAGGAAGTGTTCTATGGTGCTGCGTTTGATGAATTTAATCGGGAGTGGCAGGGAATAGCATCAGAAGAACAGACAGAACCGACTTCCCATAAAGAAGAGCAGGAGATACCACCAGATTATACGAAGATGTCAATGCAGGAGCGTGTCAGACAGCTTCCGCCGCCAACAGAGGACACGTCACAGGAGTTTGAAGCATATAAGAACAGGATGAGATATGGTGCGGCTAAGATGAAGAGTATCCGTTATAAGATGAGTGTATATGATGAATTCTTAGAGGAACTGGAAGCCAGAAAGAAATACCATGGAACGAAGGCATATGGCAGACAGGGTACAAGGAAACGAGGCAGAGAGGGAAGGTAAAAATAATTTTGATGACCATACCATATCGGCAATTATAAAAAGTGCCGATATGGTATAATAGAAAAACAAAAGTTATTACAGGGAGGAGAATGGATTGTTAGAAGTAGCAATATGCGATGATGATAAGGAAGATCTTGACAAAGCGGCGCTGATGCTGGATAAAATTCTTTCAGAATATCAGGTTCAATATCAGATTCGGTCATTTCTATCGGCGAATGAGCTGCTGAACAATAATGACAAGATTGATATCGGAATACTGGATATTTCCATGGAAGAACTGGGCGGAATTACGCTCGGAAGAAAGCTGAAAGAAAAAAATCATGATATAAAAATTATATACATTACCAGTTATGAAGAATACATGGCACAGGCGATTAATAAGGTACATGCGTTTTCTTTTTTGTGTAAACCGATCAATGAAGAAGAAATGAAAACGCAGATTATGGAAATTCTGGGGAAGGAGAAATGTCCGGAAATAGAAAAGGAATTTGAAATACTAGATGAATCAGGAACAAAAGCAGGTTGTGTGTTTGAAATTAAACGAGATATTATATTTTGAGTACATAAAAAGATCCAGAAAAGCAGCAATTATTCTGGAAGATTGCAGATATGAATGTGAATGTACATTTGAAAACTTGTGGAAGAATTACAACCATATGATTTTGCGGTAAATCACAGAGGCTGTCTTGTAAATCTGAGACATATTGAGAAGATACAGGGATTTCATATTTATCTGGACAATGGGAAAGAACTGTCCCTTGCGCAAAAAAGAAGCTCTGATTTCCGGGAAGAAATGAATAAATTTTTTCAGAAAACCCAGAGGAGAGAATAGAAGATGGATAAGATTTTACTTGCGATATGTAATGGACTTTCCTGTTTTATTATCTGTACAATTCTTTTTCAATTTATGAATGAAAGATATAAGAAAAGTTACAGCAATAAAACTTTGTACATAGCGGCAGAGATAGCGATGGGAATCACTGCATTTGGCATAAATATGCTGAACTTTGCAATATTGAATCTGCTGATATGGTTTGTTGGAGTTGGTGTAACGGTATATTTTCTGTATTACGAAGATGCAGACAGACCAATCCGTAGAATCACTGAGTGTGAAGTACTGGTTTTATGTATGTCTGTATGTGAAACGCTGGGAGTGCTTCTGTTACACTGTTTTTTGCAGATTTGTGGAATATCAAATATTGATGTTGTCATGCAATATTGTCTGGAAGTGACATTTTCAAAACTAATAATGATATTCCTATACTATGTTTTGATAAACAGATTGATAAAAAGGACAGAAGCAGCCTGTTCCAGAGAACAATATATCATATATGGAATCCTGTTTTTTTACAGTCTGGTCAATATGCTTGTGATTGTGCAGAATTTCAGGGATGGGCAGAAAAGCTATCTGTCAGCGGTAAATATGGGCTGCATCGTTTTGGCTGACCTGTATCTTTTGTATTATGTCAAAATGGCAGACGAAAAGAGATACTATGAAAACCGCGTAAAGGCATTGGAGCAACAGGCAAAAATGCAGTATGAGTATTATCTTGCACAGACTGAAAAATATAGTCAGACAGTACGGATATTACATGATGTGGATAAGCATATCAGGGCTATCGAGAATTTGTATGGAACAGAGAGGGAGCATACGGCTGGCGAATATGCAGAGGCAATCAGAAGTACACTGGCACCACTGATTCCTATATCTTACACAGAGAATCCGATATTGAACATTTTGCTGACAGATAAAAATGCTGTCATGCAGGAGAAAGGGATACATTCGGACATTAAGATAGACAATGTAGACTTATCTTACATAGAGCCGATAGACATAACAACTATTTTCGGGAATCTGCTGGACAATGCGATTGAAGCTGCCGCAAATGCTGACGGAGACAAATACATTTTTATTAAAATCAGTGCCTATCATAAGATGACGGTAGTTCATATAGAAAACAGTTGTGGAAAGGTAAAATGGAAAAAACGTATGCCGGTATCAGATAAGGGAAAAGGCAGAGGGATAGGACTCTTAAATGTGAAACAGAGCATAGATAAGTATGATGGGGATTTACAATTAAAACAGGATGGAAACAGATTTGTAGCAGATTTGTTTCTGAATTCATGAAAAGGGCGTTTTCGTCCTTTTTTTGTGCTCAAATCGTAGTTGGTGCAAAAAAATCGTAGTTGGTGCAGAGCGTATAAAATATGTGAAGAATAGTGCCGATGAAATTATAAAAGAATGGAACATGATATAAGTCATATTAAGGATATAGGTGATATTATGAATATTTTTTTTAACAGCCGAATTTATACCAATCAGTCATTCGTTAATGCGCTGTTTGGAAAACAACAAAAGACTACAAGAAGTCAAGATGCTGGTTGCAACGGTACAAGAGATACTTTAACGATAAGCGCATCAGGAAAGGAAAAGCTTGTAAAAAATACGAAAGGAAGAACACATAATACAAATGTTGACAAAAGTATTGATTTGAAATCCTATATAGCTTCAGCCCAAAAAACAAATCAAAAAATAATTGATAATGCAGGGACACAGATTAATGCGAAAACAAGTGAATATATGAGTACAGGTAAGGCTTTTAGGGGAGACAGTTATGAAGATTTATAATAATATGAATATTACATATTCTGCAATCGAACAAAACAGCAGAAAAAATACAAAGCAAAATATTCCGGCAGATTTAGAAAAGAAAATGACACAGTACACAGATAATTTCTCTATTCTTAAAGACAGGGCAGGAAATCTTTAAGCATTTATCATCAGTTAGTTTTATGGATTATGTCAATCGGTTTGAAAATGAAGTAACAGAGGTATTTGCAAAGGAAGATACGACACAGGGGGTGAAGTCAGATACTTTTGAACATCATGTAAACAGAATGGCAACAGCATATAACAAAATGAAAACAGCATTGAAGAAAATATGCGGCACAAGATTATGAGCAAGAGTATTATGTGACGGAATCGGGCAAAATTGAGGAATTAACCAAAGAAAAAGAACTGGATATGCTAAATCAGGCATATGAAAATCACAGTAATTTTATGGCAACTTCCACAGAAATCTGGTCAGAATTACAGGATTTTACACCATCGGTAGTTTACCATAAAGGAAGTGAACAGACAGCAAATGAACAGAACATAGGTGAGAACCAGGAGAATACTGCAAGATCTAAAGAAATGGGGTTATCCAAAATTCGGCATATCAGGCATTTTTATCCGCCATCCAGTCGGATAACCAGAAATTATCGCAGCAGTATTCGGGTGATTGGAAAGATTTAAGGCTAAATCTGAATGTATCGATGGTGATCGGAAAATGCTTAATGGTATTTGGGATTATTATGCTATGGAGAGTGAATAGATTCCGAATGACAGAGGAATGAAAATAATTGGAGGAAACGAAAATGAGTATAGCAGGAATTAACGGTTATAATTATTCAAATTATTATACAGGAACAAAAAGAAACACTGCGAAAGCAAACGGTATGAATTCCGGTTTGTTATCAAATGTAAGTAGTACATCTTCTAATATTACATTACATATGTCGGGAACAGGAGATAGTGGAAATGCATTAACAGCAGTAGGATTTCCGATGGCATAGTGCATCTGTATATAAATCAGATGCATATGATTCGGCAAACCTAGAATACAGGGTAAGATATTGGGACAAAGAAGGAAATTACACAGATACAAATGTACAGATAAATGATGTTGATCCAAGAAATGCAAGTTATTTGGAAATGCTGGTACAAATACAATAAGTGATGTAGAAGGCTTTACGAAAATGCTTTGGAGATTTCTATGAATGCGGCTGGTGGTGTGAATGGCAACATCACTTATGATTCTGACAGCATAAATGAAAAGAAAGACTATATGAGCATGATTGAAGAATTTATGGAGTTACAATATGATTCGAACAACTTATCAGGTTATCTGTCATATAAGGAATTGTATGATTACATAAATGACAGAACAGAGAGGTGATTCAATTAAATGGAAATATCAAATAATTATAGCACAGCAAAAGTGTGGAACACATCGAATAAAAATGTTTCTAAATCTTCTGAAAAAAACAAATGGAAATTAACGGATTCTTTAAAAGAGAAGATTGTTGATCTGGCAAAAAAAGATGCACAGGACAATGTATATATGGGAAATGCATTTATGAATTTGAGAAAGACGGAAGTAAGCAAAGTAGCCCCGAATAGAGCTGCTTTAATTGGAAAGTTTAGTCAATCAATGAATTCAGGTAATATGTCAGCAATGAAAGAAGTTGAGGAAGCAGACAAAAAATGGCTCTGTATGTTGTTTGGAATACCTTATGAGGCAAAATATCAGGGAACAGGGACAGGCTCGGCAATTCATGTATACAATGAAGATGGCGAAGAAGTTTTGACCTATACAGGGGGAGTAGGCTGGCAGGAAAAAGAAACAAAAGCAGAGTCACAGGTTCATTCAGCATTAAAAATGACATATTATGAGGCATTTAGTGAGGTAAGGAGAAAAGCATTAAATAGTGAAGAAAAAAGGCTGGCAGTATAAACAAGATTACAATATCACAAGGCAACTCTTGATATGAAAGCGTAAAATGTGTGATTTAATAATGTGTCTTATATGGGAATGAGCAATGTATGGCAATGTTCAGGGAACAAAAAATCTAATGAGTCATTATGAAAGTGACGGTGATTATGTTAATTATAAAGTGTCACGTGATTAATAAGGAGGACTTGCACTATGCAGATTAATGCTAATTATTCTGTGAATGGCGTGCCGTATGATAATAAACGTAAGCAGAATAATATCCCTCAATTTAGTACGGAATGTGCGGTTCAGGAAAATGAAAATATAAATCCATATATGGCAGAACCACTGGTATATGTATGTGACTGTTATCAAAAATTTAATGTAGTGACAGGGATGCCCAAGAGTAACCTTCTGAGATTCTCTTTGGCTATGATATGCAGAAAGATATATCCAGTCATATGACCGATTTTTATGCTGGAAAGGTGAGCAGGGATGAACTTAATTCCTATTTTGAGGAATGTTGTACTTCCATGCGTACCTATCGGACAAGTCAGCATCAGACATCCGGAACCAATGAAGCAGATAATACACAAATCGTAAGTGAGATGTATGAGGTATTTGCAAAAGAAAATGCAAGGGCAGCAAGTCAGGCAAACTATCAGGAAGGAAAAGCATTGAATGAGAAATACTATTCTGATAGTCATAGTGACTGGACTTATTATAATTCAGATTATTACTATCAGTGCAATGAAACCAATGCGGCATTGAGGGAATCTGTCCAGCAAATGACCGAAAAATGGGATTTGGATGAGATTGACTGTGATAAAATCGAAGCAAATTCCAGTCTTACATTAGACGGTGGTTTTGATTTTAACAGCACATGGAATTTTGAGTTTAGAAATCAGGCTGGCAGGAGTAGTCTGGCAAAGGCATCAGCGATACCGCCTGAGAATTTTAAGATGTTTTTCAGGGAACAGGTAACATCTTTTACAGAGGACAATAAATTTAATGGAAATCTGAAAATAACAATCGGAGAGAATAATTACGATTTAAAGGTTCCATTTCAGACGCTACGCACCGGATTGGAAGGGGAAATTCGCAATGTCTGGGATTTAATGGAAGATTATTATCCGAAGTCAGAAGACACTTCTAAAGTTAAAAATTTCTTGGAAATATGTCTGTATTTACACTGGTATGCATATGAAACAAGAATTAATGACATATTTGGTGATTATGAAGTGTCACATAAGGAGTTGAGTTAATGGGTATATCATTGTCAGGTATAGGAACTGTTGGAAAAGAGCAATTAATTTCCTCATGCAGTAACGGAGAACCGAATTGGTCTTATATTCCAACAAAAGGGAAAAGTTCAAAAACGCATGCGGAATTTGTTAGTGAAATTAGAGAACTGGCACGACGAGCAGCTACGACAACAAATAAGACAGAGTCAGAATATATTTCCAGACAGGTTCTTGGTTTACGGCAGAATATCTATCAGATGTTGCACCTGATAGAAAACAATTATATGAACAGGCTAAAAATACTATAAAAAAACAAACTGGCAATCCGAAATGCAAAGGATGTGGAGAATTATCATTATTGGATTTTTTGGAGAAGGCAGAAGGAAAAAGCAGTAATTTTGCTGAAAAGAAGTTTGCACTGGCGGTAGGAGGAACATTGAATTGTCCAATTCTAACTACTGGTGGTTATGGTGCTGAAATTCAGTATCAGGGAGTAACGGTATTATCTAATCTCGGAAATGGCTGGGGCTATGAGATGACACCAGCGGAACTTGCAAAAAAAGATGAATTTTATTCTATTTATTGGAGCGAATATAATTTCGTAAAAGAGAGTGGAAGTCCAGAATTGAGAGAGATGCCGGATTATTTGATCAGGATAGACCTTCTTTTGAAGCCAGAGCATAAAATAAATATTGTACGCAAGAAAAAAATGAGCATAGGAGTAGTGCCAGGTGGCACTTTTGATTTTTTAAGTGAAGTCCAGAACTTTATGATAAGATTCATAATCGAAACAATTATGCCGATATATAGAAAAGGACAGGTAAACGGATTTACGATGTGATATGTACAAGGAGGACAACGGATATGTCAATGAATGCACAACCACGGCTGCTTATGCAAATTACCAGAACAACTACAAGACTGGTACAGCAAATAAGAAAAAGAAACAGCAAAACAACAACAGAAAATACGAAATTAAAGGAAAATACAACTGAAAGCATCGCTGAAAAAAATCTCAGTAAAGCGGCACAAAAAATGCTGGAGAATTTGCGTGGATCAAGAAACGACATGGATTTTATGGTTGCCGATTTTGAAAATGGTGATAATGCCAAAGATATTTTAGCCCAAAGTGATAAGGAATATACAGTTATTTTCTCAAAGGAAGAAATGGAGAAGATGGCATCAGATCCAAAATATTATGCTGAAAAAATGCATAGTATTGAAGGAGTTTTGCGTATGACAGATGAAATCAATGCCCAGTTCGGCTTTGAAAGAGCATTCGGTAAGACTAACGATAATGCAGATGCTGATGCAAAATAACAAAATTTGGCATCTCTTTAATAGTGACGGAACTACAACCTTCTTTGCACAACTGGAAAAATCATCAGCCAGTCAGAAAGAATATCTTGAAAAGCTTCAGGAAAAGAAAGCTGCTGAGAAGAAAGAGGCAAAGAAAAAGGAACAGTCAAAACAAACCGAAGTAAGAAAAACTACGGTTCAGGCAAATTCAAAAGAAGAACTTTTGGATAAGATCAAAAAATATTGACTGGGATTCTATCAAACCGGAGGAGAATAAAATCGGTGGAAGGTTTGATTTTTTATCTTGTGTAATTTGGAACAGATGAAATATATGCCAATATGGAGGAATATATTATGCAGATAACAAGAGATAATTATTCGCAATATGCTCAAATGGTTCAGCAGATGTTCGGGAAAAAAGCAAGTTCAAATGATCCGTTAGCACAATGTGATTATGGTAATTTCTCATTAAGATTTAAGCCTGTGGACATTAATTTTACCAAACCAAACTGGGATACTATCATGACAAAACGAGATAAACCAGCGATGTCAGAGGAAGAATTTGACGAAGCAATAAAAGAACTTGCAAGAAAAGAGTTTGCTACTGGAAAAAGGGATGATGATGCTTATCGAAAATTGTGTATGCAGCATGGAGAAACAGTATCTCCTGATAGAAAGGCTATATATGAATCAAGCATGAAAACTGGTGGCAAAATGAATGCTGCATGTATGTTTTGGGATTCAAAAGGTAATAAAACGCTTTCTTATAATCCAGAGTCAAGAAACTGGAAAGCTATAAGTACAGATGAAGAATTTGCAAGAGCAAGAGTGTTTACATCAATTTATAATGATGAGTTAGCCCGTTTGAAGGAAGATGGTATGAAAAGCGAAAGGAAATGTTTCTTATAGCAAAATAAAGGCAGATATATCCGCAGAGGAATCAAAGGAAAAGAACAATAATGAAGGAAATACTATTGATTTGCAGATTTAGATTGTTGATTGCGTTTTAGTAAATAGTAGATAAAAACGGAAAGATATTCATCGCTGGTAGCAGCATTGAGTTCATAAATTACTACTACTCTAGATAAAAGTAGAATTCCGATAAGTTGAAAGATAAAGCAGATGCAAATAGACACGAATCCCAGCGTATACCAATGAAGGAGTTTATTCTTATTTCTTTAATAGTGCAGACATGACTAAAGACAGGGCAGTGAACCAATAATGGTTTACTGCCTTTCTTTCCAACAAAAGGTCATTTCACAAATAACTGTGCAGATATAATCTGTTCGTCCGATATAATAAATATATTTATCAGACAAAAGGAAGTGGCAAAATGCAAATAGCTATCGATGATGATGAAGTATCTATGGTTCAGATAATTGAGGAAAAATAAAAAGCTATTGCCGGATGCGGTTATAGATAAATATTTATCGGGTGATGAACTGATCGCAAGTGGCAGTAAGCCGGATATTCTTTCTGGATATTCAGATGCCGGGAATGGATGGATGGAAACGGCAAAGATGCTTCGTCAGGACAATGAGGATATGATACTCATTTTGTGACAGCAGCAGAGGAGTATGTTTTCAGGCATTTGATGTCGGAGCATTTCATTATCTGGTTGCTTCATTTTCCGATGAGAAATTGAAAGAGGTTGTGACAAAGGCAGTCCATAACATAAAAAGGAGTTCCAGACTTGAAAAAGACGAAAATATTATGGTACAGACCGCCGGAAGTCATATAAAAATTTTCCTGCGTGATATTGTGTATGCTGAGGTGTATAACCGGAGTTATTATCCATACACGAAGTACGGATATTGAATACTATGGAAAATTACAGGAATTAAGTGATATGGCAGAACAGATTTTTCCGAACACACAGAGCCTATCTTGTACATTTTAAATATGTGTGAAAAATATGATGCAACTTGTGTAACTAATGAAAATGGAACTGTAATTGATTGCAAAAAAGAATTATCCGAGTTTGTGAGGAGGTATCTGAAGTATAAACCAGAGGAAAGGAAATGAAGTCAGATGAGTTTAGTGGAAAGATGCTGGATGATCACATCGAAGTTTTCTGTTATTGTAATTTTGATTCATTACAGGAATCTGTTTTGTTTT